>BNJS01000534.1_pt1 | contig 1744351 bp, 2854 predicted proteins | sample 8540461 | NCBI WGS metagenome assembly BNJS01 (sample SAMD00202454, study PRJDB9452) | human saliva metagenome | isolation source: human saliva | place: Japan
CAAGTTACGTATTGCCGGTAGCTGAAAACACCCCGTGTACGATTACCCGTTAGGAAGCAGGCGATGGCATCAAGGTCGATCGTCACAAATCATTTTACACTGGGATAACCATCGTTGTCCAGAACAAATGACCACACAAGGAGCGAGGTGAGCCTGGAGAATAGGGACAGAAAGTGCGCCAGACGCAATATGGGAACATGCTCCTCCCAATCAAGAACAGATCCCATGACAGCCAGCCCCAGAGTGGTCCGCGAGCGAGCGCGCGTCGACTACCCGAGACAATATCGTCGATCACACACCGCCTCGACCGCCTCGGCCCGAGCTTCACAGTCATCACTGCCGTGCATGGCTCACAAAGCCCAGACGAGGCACTGCCGAGGTGCGGCGGGAGCAGCCCAACCCGCTCAGGTGCATCTGGCCTGATCGCAGTTCATAACAGTAAGCCCAGCGACGAGCTCATGCGCCACCGCCGCTCATGGTTTCATTACCGCACCGTCAGTCCCGTCGCCCATTCCCCCGAGCCTCAACCGCCCAGACACGAAACGCCTCAGCGCAGCCCGGCCGATCACTGTCGCCCAGTTTGATGCAGGTCTGCGCCCCAGAAGCCTTTCCGAGATCTGCCTCAGCAGCCAAGAGTGGCCGGGCGAGTGATTCACCACAGACTGCCCCAGCAGATACCACCGGGGGCGAACTGCTTTATCAGTATCAGATGAGGAGGACATCACAGAAAATGACCTGAATAGAGAGGGAAACCATTACGATCGAGATCAAAGAAACGTGGTCACCTCCGAAGGGCCACGGTTACCGATCACATGCATGGGTGCTTAATCACAGTTCACGATACGCCCGGGAGTCGCAACATAGCGCAGCCTGTCAGTTGCTCCCGAGGTGGTGACAGAGATCTGAGGCCGATCGTTGCCTCGCATCTCCTCCTCACAGAAATAGTCCTGCTCTGTTAGTCTCGGGGTCCTCGAGGGCCGAGGTTACAGAACCTCGACGATATCGACAGTAGTCTCCAGCGCAACACTCAGACGGGGAGCGCAGGCTCGGGACGCCGCATTCAGAGCTCGAATGAGCCGGATGAAGTGTTGTGGCAGTCAGATATGTTGCCGCGCCTCGAGCGCCCTGGCGAGCCCGCGCGATCGGTAACACACGCCGCCTCGCAGAAGGCGATGCCGAGTAGCTCACAGTGGTGCAGCTGACGGGAAACACCACTCGTTACAGCCTGCCCTCATGTCGGCACGCAGCGAGACGCCGTATCAGAACCGACAGATACGGGGACGACCAACAGACACGGCGTTGTGCGTGAGTTGGTCCCAGCACAGATAGAGCGCCGCCACCGCGGTGAGCGATTCCTTCGTTGGGGATCCGTGACTAGCAGATCGGCTGAAAATTGCTCGCCGTCCGATTCCTTTATCCGACCTCGCGTAGGAGGAAGAGGGGATAAGCCAGCAGAGGGACGCAGTTATACCGCCGAAAGGCATCCGAGCAGGACAAGATTGATCATCCTCTCGTCTCCAGCCGCGCGCCAGCATCAAACCAGCATTAGCCGGGAGCCTCCCTCATGCTTCCAGCCACTGCAGCGTGCCTCTGCCTCAGAGAGCCAGATTACGTCAAGGCCACGGTGTTCAGGCGAGACAGCGAAGAGCAACACTGTTAGCTGGAGCTGCCATGGCTTGCTTTCAGGCTGGCTTAGAGGCGGAAGTAGGAGAAAGATCACAGCGATCATCACGAAGAGGTTGGGCAGAAACAGCGATTATCACGGAGGTCGCGAACAATTTACGATACATTGGCGTATCACTGGCCGCAGATGGCGAGCGCAGTACGTAACACAATATCAGCACAGCCGCCCCCACCAGCAACATTCAGCACAGAGAGCATCGGCCAGGCGTTCCCGCCAGATTGCCTTCCACCTGTGCGATCGGAGTGCAGTTTCAGCGCCGACTGCCGAGCATCAACCTCCGAGCCATACGCACACAGTATTCTCCATCAGCGACCAATCATCCCGGCCGCAGTCTGGCTCCATCTTCCGCCAGGTTCACGACGCACCTGCAAACCACGGATGGGTCCTCCGGTAATGCAATCCCCTCCATGTCTCTTCGGTCACATCTCGCCGCGCCAAGCCGCACCTCCAGCACACCATACCGTCTGGCACCCAGACCTCACGAGCACAGACGCTCAGCAGTGCTGACCAATCATGATCTTCGATTCGAGTGACCTCTCCCAACAGCAAAAGGCAAGATCAACATCAAAAGCTTCCCCATGCCGGAGGCAGTCGAGGCCTCATACGAGAGTCTGCGAAATATCCTCGTTACCGAGCGCGGACAGCGTGCCGTGCGTGGGCTCTCCACCGAATAATGACCAACCCGAGGCACCGCCACACGCCCGCACCGAACCGCAGCACGCCCCGGAGACCATGTTCCCTGACCTGCGCTGGTGCATCCGGATAGCTCAGACCGACGATCAGAACAGCCGTCCACGGCTGGCCCACTTGAAGTCGGCCTCGCGGTTACCGCGCCCGACCTGCTGGCCCGAGCCAGACCGCAGACGGCCCTTCAGAGCGTCCTTCCCGCTGAAAGATGTCGCAGAACCGTTAATCCTCCTACGGATCGTGAAGGGAGCGACCGACACCGTGTCAGCCTCGTGAGCAGCACATCATGAGAAAGCACCAGCACCGTGTGTTTCAACATCATTCGTCACTGCTCCTCAGCTCATCATCCTTCGTCTCGATCGCACCGCGCGCACGGGCGATGAGACATCCCAGAGTTCTGATTCACCTGGCAGCAGGGCCAGGCGGATCACCTTCTGTTGCTCGAGCCCCATGGTGTCCCCTGAACCGACCTCCCGCCACCGCTGGCCTCACGCCGGGCCGAACGACGGTAACAACACCGATGAGCCCCACTTTCGCCCCTGGCGGTTCTTCCCGTCGCCCAGCAACAGTAATCACCCTCAGCGTTCGATCGCAGTGTCACCGTCCTGTCTGGCGCAGGAACCCTCAGCCTCGGCGTCCTTCCCGCTCCCCGTCGTTAATGAAATAATCCCCTGACCAGCAGGAGCGAACCACGACCACCGGCCAGCCTCGCAGTCAGCATGCCCGCACGGAGCCACCGCCGGCAGTCCACAGATCCGCGACGAGAGCTCACACCTCCTCCTCAGGGTTCCCAGACGAACGAGGCCCAGCCCGCCTCCCGGAGTCAATGAGCCTGTCACGGCGACGCCCACCGCATCCCATCCACACGCGACGGTTCAGAGCAACCACCTGCCCCTCCAGCCCAGAGTTTTTCACATCTCAGCGAACCTTAGGGAATTATCGAGACACCCACTTTCTCCCACTGCACACCGCCCCCAGGCGATCGCCCACAGGCCTCGGCAGCCCTCGATCGCCCACCACAGCCCAGACGGCGCGATGGCCCCAGAGGGCGGTCTCGTCAACGGAGCCTCGGCCGACTGAAGAGCCAGGCCGGGTCACCTCCACGTCTGCCCCAGAGGCCCAACCAATCCAGGCCCTCAACGTCTGTGTCTGCAGTAGCAGCGGAGTCTTCATCTGATTTCAGAGCAACAACGGTCGATCAGAAAGGGTTCAAGCGTCAAGGCCATCAGGTCGCAGACTGCCGCAGCACCAGTCAAGAGGAACACAGCCAGGACATGCTTCCAGTTGTCAGGAGGCCTCCTCCCATGCTAGATGTCTTCGTTCAGAGCCTGTAGAGAGCCGATGCCCACAGGCCCAATGTCATCTCCCGAGCTGATGTCACATTCGTCGTCTCCAGCAGGCTCGGTTACACCATTATCTCGCATCGCGGGCGCAGAGGCACGTTACGGGACGCTTCAGCATGGGCGCTCACTTAACTCCAGCCTCGTTACAAGCGATAGGGAGCTGGTCGCAGCGATTAGTCTGCCCTCACAGCCGAGTTAAGAGCCGTGCTCATCCGATCTGGCTGTGAGCAGTCCGCGTCTCTCAACGAGACGGGTGTCGACAGCCAGGCAGCCAGCCCATTCACACCAGCCTTCAGCGAAGACGGACCCAGTAGTCCCAGGCCGGGAGGCATAGCAACCCTTCACCATGGCTTACATTTGCTGCTTCTCGCAGTCTCTTCTTCGAGCAGGATGACCAAGATCTATTTCACCTCAGTACCACGTCGTTGGTACAGTCTCCCATGTATTAGAGATGTCCATCGAATGTAAAGCCCAAAGTCAGGCATTTCTCCGATACAGACTGCTACCGTCCTGCAGTATCCTCTCGGCATGAGAGGAGGCCATCACTTTCATTAACAGCAACAATAGTATATACACAGATGGACTTTTAGAGTACCGGTCAGTTATCGGCAATGTTCACAGCGAGACCCTCAAGAGATCACACCTGGGTGAACGCATCAAGGCAATCTACCCCGAGATAGATGCCTCAAGCAATGACGAGCGTGAGCGTACGGCCTAGCCAGCGTATCCAAGCACTTCACGTGGTCAAGGAGCGGAGGAGGTAGCCGCCCTACGTGCCAGTAGAGGGCAAGGACCTAGACGAACGTGAGGCTGGTCTGGGTAAGGTAGATAAGATAGAGAAGGAAATCCTCGAGAAGCTCGAGGAGGTATTGATGAGATCCATCCTGAGGCCTTCGCTATCGTCAAGAGTACAAGCTCCATCTTGTCCATCATAGCAGAGAGAGACGGTCAGGAGGCAAAGAGACGTGCATGAGGCATCTCCCCGCGAGACGAAGAATACAGATGAGCCTGGCCACCCGACGTCCTGCACGACCACGTAGCTGGGCGGTCTACACGACGAGACCTCCGTGACGCTCCGTACCAAGGATAGCGAGCCCGCCCGCCTCTTGACCCTGTCAGCTTGATGTCGGTACCACGACCCGCCATGTCTGTAGCGATGGTGACGACACCCGGCTTACCAGCCCGGGCGACGATCTCGGCTTCCTTCTGGGGAGCTTTAGCGTTAAGACGTTGTGTGGGATGTGGCGTAGCGTGAGCATCTTGCTCAGTAGCCCGAGATCTCGACAGAGGTAGTCCCGACGAGCACTGGGCGACCAAGATCCACGAGGCGAACGATCTCTCGATGACGGCGGCGTACTTCACGCGCAGTCTTAGATGCGCGGTCGTTGGAGGTCGGACGAGCGATGGGGCGTTGTTCGTGTATCACGACCACGTCCAGCTTTGAGATATCCCACAGCTCACCTGCCTCGGTCTCAGCCGCACCGGCCGCGCGCAGAGCCTTGGGCAACATACGAAGTAGTTCAGCGTGATGGTCGCGAAGGTCCGGCAGCCTCACCTTCGACACGCTCCTTGGCTTCGATAGTCTGATGGAGCATCGAGCAGCGACGTCCGTCCAGATGCACGTCCCGCCTGCTCGTCCACGATGAGTACCCTGTTGATCGATGACTATGCACTGGTCGTCTTTCCGAAGAGGGTGTAGGCCTTGAGGAGCGATTGACGGTGTGCATGCACGTCTGCTCGATCGGCATAGTCAGCTAGGAGGCCTTTACGCTGAGCCACCTTCGCTTGAGACCTTGATCTGATAGCTCGGTATAGAGAGATGTTATATCGGGGGATGAAGAAGGAATCGATCATCGGTACCACGGGTGAGGAGTAGATCAATCCCTCTTGTCGGAGAGCTCAACACTATTGTGCTTCTCGTCGATGACGAAGTAGAGCTCGGTGACGATATGCATCTGACGCATACGTTGTCGGCCATGTATTCCTCCTCGACCTTGAGCATACCGGTCTTGATGCCTGGTTCATCGAGGTACTTGATGAGGGGTTTACTCTGAGGCATACCTTGTATGCACGGAAGAGTAGGAAGAAGCCTTCCTCCCGCTCCTTCTGTCCTCGGAGCGATCTTCTTCGGCATCGATGAGGAGCTGCTGGCAGAGCTTGTGCTGTGCTGCTACGACCGTCTCACGTTAGGGTAGGAACTGCTCGAAGAGCCGATCGTCTCCCTTGGGTACAGGACCCGAGATGATCAGAGGGGTACGAGCGTCGTCGATGAGGACTGAGTCCACCTCGTCCACGATGGCGTAGTTGTGCTTGCGCTGTACGAGATCCTCAGGGCTGGTGGCCATGTTGTCACGTAGATAGTCGAAGCCGAACTCATTGTTTGTCCCGAAGGTAATATCTGCATTGTAGGCTGCACGACGAGCAGGCGTGTTGGGCTGGTGCTTGTCGATGCAGTCTACACTGAGGCCATGGAACATAGAGGGATCCCATCCACTCAGAGTCACGCTTGGCGAGGTAATCATTCACCGTCACGACGTGGACACCATTGCCGGTGAGGGCATTGAGGAAGACAGGGAGTGTAGCCACGAGGGTCTTACCTTCACCCGTAGCCATTTCTGCGATCTTGCCCTTGTGTAGGACCGTACCCCCGATGAGCTGTACATCGTAGTGTACCATATCCCAGGCGATCTCATTACCGCCTGCTACCCAGTGGTTCTGATAGACCGCGGTATCACCCTCGATACGTACGAAGTCGTGGCTGACACTGAGGTCTCGGTCGAAGTCGGTAGCACGGACACGTATCTCGGCATTCTCGGCGAAGCGACGTGCTGTACTCTTGACGATAGCGAAGGCCTCAGGATGGATCTCATCCAATACCTCCTCGAGCTTCTCGAGGATTTCCTTCTATCTTATCTACCTTACCCCAGATAGCCCTCACGTTCGTCTAGGTCCTGCCCTCTACGCTGGCACGTAGGGCGGCTACCTCTTCACGCTCCTCGACCACGTGGTCTTGGATACGCTGTCTGAGTCTGAGCCGTCGCTCACGTAGCTCGTCATTGCTTAGGCATCTATCTCGGGGTAGATTGCTCTTGATGCGTTCCACCCAGGGTGCGATCTCCTTGAGGTCTCGTTGTGACTTATTGCCGAACAGCTTCGACAGTGCATCTAAAAATCCCATCTATGTATATATACTATTGTTGCTGTTAATAAGAAAGTGATAGCCTCCTCTCATACCGAGAGGATACTACCAAGGACTGTGCCAATCTATGCTCGGGAAAATACCCTGCGAGCTACTGGGCTGCATTCGGTGGACGAATGCGCAATACGTAGGAGATAGCCTTAGCGACATCAGGTGCCGTAAGGATAGGGTAGGTAAAGGTCTTGGGGTCAATGCCTGCTCCGAAGAGGATGCAGGGGGATGCTATGGCTGTAGAGTGAAGCCATAGGTGGGGGTTATCTGCTGTCTCCTCTACCTCCCAGCCTGGGATGAGGGACCAATAGACGTCTGCTAGATACTTGTTGTGGACGGATCGTCTTAGGGCGATACCGAGGTCGCTCAGGGAAGACTGGGCAATGAGGTGATGGCCTGCTACGGCATATCCGATACCCTGCATCTCCTCGATGAAGGCTGCGGACTGCTCCTGTAGATCGGATAGGCGCATCTTCTTGCTCTCGATGAGCTTCTTGTTGAGGTAGATCTCGTCCATCTGCTAGTCGCTCGACCCAGCTCCCCTGTCCGTGTATGGCAGAGAGGTATAGGTTAAGTAGGGCGGCGCCCTTCTTGGTGCTGAAGCGTCCGTAGCGTGCCTCTGCGCCCTTGATACGAGGGCGACGATAGTGGGTATAGCCAGTACCTGCTAGGGCGACGAGGTAATTGCCTTGGCCGAACTTCTTATCTAGCTCCGAGAGGATGGCCTGCACATTACGATCTAGCTGCACATAGGCATCCAGCTCCTCTACGGTGAGCTCTGAGGTGAGGGCATCACGTGGGGCGACATCTAGGCTATAGGAGAGGAGAGCATCCCCGTGCTTCGGCCTCGGCATCAGCTCCCCTTGGTCGATGAGGCGTAGAGCTACGGCTGTGACCTCCTCGTTGGCTAGTGCACTGCGCTTGAAGTCTGCGACCTGATGGCCTTGGTAGCGATAGGAGAAGCCCTTCCCCAGTCGACCATCTGTCTGCCACCTTAGGGTATAGGTCTGTAGAGGACTCCATACTACCTGCCCTGAGACTAGACGCTTGTTAGGGCCTTCGTTGGAGCGATTGTAGGCCTCTAGGAACTTGGGCATCTCCTCGTAGTGTGTGGAGGTAGCCCACGAGCCTATCTTGCTGTCCAGCCAAAAGGCTCCATTGGCGAACCACCCTCCTGAGGCTATCGCCACCTCGGCATCTGAGGCTATGGAGTAGACGCATCGAGGAGCCTGCCGAGGCCTCTCTTAGGCGATCGCCTAGGGTGTGTACGAGTAGGTTCTTAGGAGAATAGGTATCTCGGGTATAGTTCCCTAGGACGCTGGGGTCTGTGAAGAAACTCTCCCAGCGACTCTGTGAGGGTACCCAGAGTGAGGGACGCTCTAGGCCATGTAACGTATGGATAGGATGCGGTGTGGAGCGTCGCCGTGGCAGAGGCTCGGTCGATCTCCGCTAGAGGGAAGCTGACCTGACGATAGAGCTTACCTCGTTCATCATCCTCTGCAGACCCTGAGAGGAGAGGTAGGGGCGAAGCTCCTCGAGGTAGTCTCCCCGAAGATCTTCTATGGTGATGTAGACTACCAGCCGAGGTAGCTCCGTCGCTAGTGCAGGCTGCTGCAGAGCTACGAGAGCTAGTAGTGAGGTCAGTAGTAGACGTACACCCTCTGGGGTAGGGGATTCTTCATCACACTCATGGTAGGGTAGGTAGGGGCATAAGGAACGAAGGGAACCACCCTGCACGCCCTAGACCAAGGACGAAGAGTGACACTGCGATCAGATAGACGCTGGGGTTGGATTACCCGTCTGACACTTAGGGGCGACGATCGGGAAGGCCACCAAGGGGATAAGTAGAACCATCGAGATGATACGACGTACCTGCATCGTCTCGGCTACCGAAGGCATGAGTACAGCCAGCATGAGGTAGCCTGGATGGAGGGGCAAGGAGGTTCCAGTTCGGGGAGACCATAGGTGCTCCGAGAAGAAGGAGATGTAGAAGAGTAGGCATCCGCCTAGCCCTGCTACCAAGTAGATCAAGAACTCTAGGATACCATGGATCTTCCACCCACGTGCACGCAGTGCATAGATGGTCAGACAGAGGATGAGTAGTAGGCTGAAGGCAATGAGCGGGTGTGTAGTTGAAGCCTCACGAGGGGGCGCAGGTGCGCCCTCTGTCTTGATGTACTGCTCGCAGGGCTTGAGCCACACGGTGTCGGTCGCTCCCATACGTCCATAGGAGGATGTAGCGAGGATCTCTGCGGCATCTGTAGGGATGAAGAGACGCTCTAGGGGGTGCATCGTCTGGTCTAGCTCAGAGCCCATAGCTAGGTCGGTACCCAGTACCAGCCACGGGGAGCCAGCCTCTAGAGCATTGATGACCTGACGCCAGGTAGTCGGCCGTAGATAGTGGCTGTTCTGATCGTCGAAGTGCAGAGCTACCATATCCAGCGTCCCCTGTAGGTCGGGAGGCAGGGATAGGGTCTCGAAGTAAAGGTCTAGGGGACGTGTGCTACAGTTATTGCGAAAGGCATTGTAGCGGTACACCTATTCTCGGGTTGGATATTCTTCAGTAGGAGAGCCCACATACGGCTGACGCTGTCCGCTCGTAGTGGCGAGGATGACCTCACGGAGCTCTCTGTCTGCGTAGGACTCTCGATATGCCTCCGTGGGCATGGGGAGCACGATGTAGTCGGTCTTGCCCTGTACATAGCGCAGGAGGAAGTCCTCGGAGAAGTCGAAGATCCCATAGTTGAAGACCACATCTAGCCCCTGCTGAGCATCCTGTACTCGTAGTCCTGCGTGTCCATAGACGGTATAGATCTCATCGTCACTGGGTGCAGCGGCGATGAAGGAGATCTTGGCCGAAGGACTGAGCATGGAGGGATACGCATCAGTACGGAGGGCCCTCTGCCGAGGCTGTCCTTACTCATCCCATGAGGACACAGAGTGCCATCATGAGGGTCTGTAGAGGTCGATATAGACTCTGTGGGGATGATGTGAGTCGCTGATAGAGTGCTCTAATATGCATAGCCAATATCTCAGAGGGATGATAATGCTCTAGCTCCATGATCAACGCTAGAGCTACCCTCCGATCGCACACAAAGATAAGAAAACTATCTAGCTCTGAGGCACTGCCCTAGCTCTATATACCTCCCTCTACGGCTCTCTCCTGTGCCTAGATGGTACACTTAGTAGGGGCAATATGCTGTGTGCTGACGTATTACGTACTATCTTTTGCACTCACTATCTACGTAGTATTCACATAATGCTATCATAAATTATTCACTGACTTACTCCGTGATGAAGAAATCGCTGTTTCTGCTAGCCTGCCTCTTCGTGATGGTCGGCTGTACCCCCTCGAATGCTTCTCCTACTCCTCCCGCACCTCCCAAGCCAGCCCCACAGAAGCCTAAGCCCATGGCGAAGCTTCCAGCTAAGCTAAGTGAGGCTACCCGTACTTTCTTCGCTGGCTCTTCTGCCGAAGTTTCTTCCCCTGAACCCGTAGCGCCCGAGCATAATCTGAAGCTCTCTGAGCTAGAGGCATACCGCAATGCGATGTGGCAGCTCTGGCGTGAGTCCAACAAGGCCTTTTAGTGAGGAGAAGCTCCCAGCTCTAGCCCTCATCTCCGAGACGATGCCAAGCCATGTCTGGAACCTCCCCAATGAAGAGGATGGTGGTCAATCTTATCCTGCTCGGATGCCTTTCTATTACGGGTATAAGGGCACACGTCCCTCTGCTGGCTATCCCTCTTCCTCTACCTACACGGGTCGGGGGATAAGGGGCAGGAATGACTAACGGCGTCGCTTCGCTGGTCACTTCCAGGACTACCGATCTACTTCGTCCCACGCATCCCCAACGAGGGTCAGCTCTACCGCTGGTGGCAGCGCCTAAGCCTATGCCTGGGATAAGCTCCTACGCCCAGCCCCTCCTGCCTGACGAGGTCGATCCCCTACGTATCTACTTCTTCGGGATCTCTGAGGGGGGGTATGGCTCACAGCGTCTCGCTTCGTACTATGCCGACTATCTAGCGGGGGCAGGGCCTATGGCAGGTGGTGAACCCCTCATCAATGCACCTGTGGAGAACTGCCAGCACATCGCCTTCTCACTACGTACGGGGGCGAAGGATAATATGTTCCACCGAGATCGGCTGACCCAGATCACCAAGGAGGCCTTCGAGGCGCAGCAGGCACGCTATCCTGGCTACTACAAGCACTTCATCCAGCTCATTTCAGGCTCTGGTCACGGCATCCCTTACGAGCCTACTACACCTTGGCTAGCTCAGCATAAGCGTACTCCCCATCCCTAAGAGTGTGCGCTGGGAGGACTACCCAGTCGATGGTGTCTATCGTCAGGGATTCTATAACCTCCAGCCCCTCGAGACCCCAGAGGATATAGAGCGATTCTTCTATGAGGAGGAGATCGCGGGCAATACGATCAACCTCAAGATCTCCTCTGTCACCTACACCTCAGTGGAGAATAGCCCTAACTGGGGCTTCCCTATGCGCTATGAGAAGACCTTCACCCCTGCGACCTCGGGTAAGATCCGTGTCTACCTCAGCCCCGAACTCGTGGACCTCTCTAAGCCCGTACGTATACCGATCAATGGCCGTGAGGTGTACTCTGCCCAGCCCACCCTGAACTGGAAGGTGATGGCCGAGAGCTGTACGACCTTCTTTGATCCTCAGCGTCTCTTCCCTGCAGCACTAGACCTCTCCTATTAGGTCGTACCTACCATGATATGCTTCCTCCCTCGCTCCTATTTATTAGGAGTAGCGGTTAGGCCTTAGCATACTGATAAAAGCAGTTCGCCCCCGAGTAGTATCTAAGACTACTCGGGGGCGAACTGCTATCTGTAGGTAGTCCCTCCCTTCCTTGGCTTCCCTCTTGGCTCTTTTAGGGTAGGTCTCGGAAGACTTCTAGGGCGATGTAGGCGCAGGCCTCTGCATCGGCTAGAGCGTGGTGGGCGATCAGCCAGATGATAGCCGACACGCTGGGAGACCGTCTCTAGGCGGTGGTTGGGGAGCTCGGGGAATAGGCGACGGGACCGACGGCAGGTGCAGTAGAAGGGATTGGTGTGCAAGGGGAGACCATAGGCGGCGAGGACAGCACGCAGACATCCTTCGTCGAAGCTACTGTTATGGGCTACGATGGGTAGATCACCTAGGCGGGGTTGGATCTCCCGCCACACCTCAGCGAAGGTAGAGGCCTCGGCGGTGTCTCGAGGCCGTGAGCCCATGCACAGCGGTATTGTAGTAGCTGTAGTCGGGTAGGGGGCGATCAGGGCGGTAGTAATGATCGACGATGTGCCCGTCCTCTACGAAGACAAGTCCGATACTGCATACGCTGCTCCGCTCGCGGTTCGCTGTCTCGAAGTCTAGGGCTACAAAGCTATCCATAGGATCTATTTCTTGGATTAGGGGAGGAGCATGACCCTGCCTCCCCCTACATAATATTGCGTCCCAAAGGTAAGCACTTTCGACTATCCCTCATTCGCCGATCCTTTCGCTCCTTGTGTAGTGGAACATTCTTGGATAGCGATGGTTACATCCCTATAGTGTAAAATAGTTTGTAATGATCAGTATGATACTCATCGCCCTGCTTCTCCTACTAGCAGGTGTCGGTTACACGGGGTGGCACTTGGCTACCCTCGCTCCCCTTCCTCTTATTTGGCGCTGGGTCATAGGCCTTGGCTGGCTTGTGCTCTTTGTCCTCGTAGTGCTGAGCTTCGTCTTCCGTGCTCAGCTCTCTGTCGCTCTTACTCGCTTCGGCTATCCGGTGGTGACGAGTTGGGTCTTCTACCTCCTCTACCTAGTGACGATCTTTCCTCGCCATGATCTGCTCCGTCTCGTCCCACAGCTTCGTCCGTGGCTCGTACCTAGCTGGCCACTCGCAGGCTGTGTCGCCCTCGTTATGGTCGGTGTCTTTGCCTGGGGAAGCTCTGTCTATCACTCGAAGGTGCGAGTGCCTCTAACGATCCAGCTCGATAAGCCCCTAGCACGCCCACTGAAGATCATAGGGCTCAGTGACCTACACCTCGGCTATTCGATCGGTAGGGAGGAGCTAAGTCGCTGGGTAGATCTCATCAATAGTGAACGCCCAGACCTAGTCCTAATAGCAGGCGACATCGTGGATGGTGACGTACGCCCCGTCCTAGAGGATGGTATGGCGGAGGAGCTAAATCGTATCGAGGCGCCTATATATGCCTGCCTTGGGAACCATGAGTACCTAGGTGGTGAGGCTCACCGCCGACAATTCCTTTTCCCAGACCAAGGTACAGCTCCTCTGTGACTCCGTGGCGACCCTCGAGGGATCAGCTATATATCATCGGGCGGGACGATGAGACCAATCCCCAGCGGAAGTCTCTAAGCCAGCTCACCTCAGGCCTCGATCACTCGAAGCCTATTCTACCCTCGATCACCAGCCCCACCACCTGGAGCAGGCTCAGCAGGCGGGATTGACTTCCAGCCTCGGGCATACCCATCGTGGGCAGGTCTTCCCCATCAATCTCATTGTTGATAGGATGTACGAGTGCTCGCATCGGCTACTATCGTCGTGGACGCACGCAGTACTATGTGAGTAGTGGTATCGGGATCTGGGGTGGTAAGTACCGCATAGGCACGCAGAGCGAGTATGTGGTGATCCAGCTCACGGGTAGGGGCTAGCTAATCCTCGTCCCTAGGGTATCGCTGTCCCGTCGCTTTGCCTGCTGTGAGTGTGATGTCACGAGCTTTTCGGTAGCCCTTCCCAAGACCTATAATGCCCCTCGGAGGGGACTCAGTATGTTCGCCCTCGTCACCTATGTAAGGTGGCGGGGGCGAATATTATATGTCCTATCCTCCCTTATCGGTATGTCCTCTATCTCCTCTCGGAATGTCCGATAAAGGGAAGGTGTAGAGGCTGTTTTGAGGCCATTGGCTCTACCCAATCTTCGCTCCACTTTATCCCCCTGCTTACGATCTTCGTTCAGGGCTGAGGTATGGAATCATTAGAAGCAAAGGATCAAGTGATCGAGGAGCATACACCGAAGATAGAAGTATGAAATCATTAGAGGTCGAGGATAAAGTGGTCGAGGATAAAGTCATCGAGGGCATGCACTCAAGATAGAAGCCTCTGTGCTCTAGGTGTTTATTTGCCAAGTATATACCTGCTACCTAGGAGGGAAAAGTATACACGTGTGTACACAGTAGTATACCCACGTGTACACAACTGTATACACGCGTGTACACTACCTCGCTCTCAGTATGTCCTCAGTAGAGCTCTTTGGTATGTCTCTTCCTTGGGGCTAACACCCAGGCGCACCAGAGATCCTGCTGGGGCATCCTTAGCCATGAAATACTATGCCAAGGGAGTGAAAGAGTGGAGCATACTAGCAGAGATCATGCGTCGGCTCTGGGGCTTCGTTGTGGGGGAGGAAGGACTCGGTGAATAGGGGTGGCTGATGCTCTAGCTATATGGGGGATGAGCCCCGAAAGATCGGGCTCTAGCGGTGTCGAAATCACTGCTTTTTCGTATGTTTGTGGAGGAAAGTATGGACTCTACTAACTCATATACCACTATTCCAAGACATATGCGCAAGACAATCTTTATCCTACTCGCTGCTTGTGGCCTTACCCTCGGCGCTCAGGCTGATGAGGGGATGTGGCTCATGGAGCAGCTCGCTAAGAAGTATCCCACCCTCGTCTCTCGGGGGATTCAGCTCAAGGAGTATGACCTCTATAACCCTCAACGGCACCTCGCTCAAGGATGCCGTCGTGAGCTTCGATGGGGGTTGTACGGGAGAGATTATCTCCTCGCAGGGACTTGTCCTGACCAACCACCACTGCGGCTACGATGCTATCCAACAGCTCAGCAGTGTGGAGCACAACTACCTCGAGCAGGGCTACTGGGCAAAGAGCTTCGCCGAGGAGCTTCCTGCCAAGGGAGTCGTCGTTACCTTCATCGATCGTATCGAGGATGTGACCCCCTATGTCTTGAGTGAACTGAAGAAGGTCAAGAAGGGGACGGGCATGGAGTTCCTCTCCTAAGTACCTCAATGGTCTCAGCCCAGCGCAAGTATGCCCCGCTCTATGCCAAGGGGCAGGCAGGTATAGAGCTTGAGATCAAGCCCTTCTACAACGGGAATAAGTACTTGCTCTTCATCAAGAAGGTCTATTCGGATATTCGCTTTGTGGGCGCACCCCTCGAGCGCCATCGGGAAGTTCGGAGCAGATACGGACAACTGGCGGTACCCACGTCATGCGGGGACTTCTCCATCTTCCGTATCTACGCCGATGCCAATGGCAATCCCGCACCCCTACTCGGAGCACAACATTCCCCTACGCCCCAAGCGTTGGTTCAACATCTCTACCTCGGGTGTAGAGAAGGGGGACTTCGCTACGATCATGGGCTTCCCCGGTCGTACGAACCACTATGCACTGCCCAGCGAGATCAAGGAGTGGCGTGAGATCGACAACGATATCCGCATCCGCATGCGTGGGATCCGTCAGGTGGTGATGCTCCGTGAGATGCTCGCGCATCCGAAGATCAACATCATGTATGCTGCCAAGTATGCCCGCTCACAGAATGGGCATAAGCGTGCTATCGGTGCCAACTGGGGTATTAGCCGTCTCAGGCTTCACCGCTCCTGCCGAGCGCCTGCAGTCCCATGTGCAGGACTGGGCACAGCGTCAGACGCACCAGAAGGCGAGAGAGCGATACACGGGAGCAATACGAGACATCGACCGCTCCATAGAGGAGCGAGCCAATATGCGTCGCCAGCTATGGTACCTAGACGAAGGGATCTTCCAAGCCATCGAGGCTACGAGAGCTCCAGGGCTTGACCTACAGGCAGCAGTACTGAGTAAGTACTTCAAGTCCTACTGCAATGAGGACTATTCGCCCTCGGTAGATGCCAAGATCGCCCCAGCCGTCCTCACAGAGTACACCGCCCAGGTCGATCGCAAGGACTGGCCACGTGCTCTGGCCGATGGATTGCAGAAATATGGGACACTAGAGGCCCATGTCAATGCCCCTATTTACCCAATCTGCCTTCACCTCCGAGGAGGGCTATGCTCGCTTCGCTAAGCTCAACGCAGAGGAGCAAAAGAAGGCTCTGGGCGAAGATCCACTAGCTGTCTTTGCCACCTCTGTACGAGGGAAGCTTCAGGAACTCAGGGAAGCCCTTCGCCCCTATGACACGAGGATCGATCGTGCTCGCCGTGACTACCTCGAGGGATATGGTCTAGCGAACAAGGCATGTGGTACAGCGAATGGACTAGAGGATGCTTTACCTGATGCCAATAGCACCCTCCGCTTCACCTTCGGAGAGATCAAGGGCTACAGTCCCGCAGATGGAGTCGAGTACCACGTACCTACCACCCTCGAAGGGGTGATGCAGAAGGAGAACCCCAAGTCCTGGGAGTTCGCCGTGCCTAGTCGCCCTCAAGGAGGTCTATCAGCAGAAGCTCTACGGAGAGAATAAGCGCTGGGCAATAAAGAAGGCCGACGGCAGCTATGTGATGCCCCGGTGAACTTCTGTGCTACGACCCATACCACGGGAGGGAACTCTGGTAGCCCCTGTCTTCAATAAGTATGGGCATCTCATCGGGATCAACTTCGACCGTAACTGGGAGGGCGTAGCAGGTGACATCAACTACCTGCCCGACTACCAGCGCAGCATCATCTGCGATATACGCTATATCCTACTCATCATCGACGAGGTAGGTGGTGCTCGCAGACCCGATCGATGAGCTCACCCTCGTCTCTGACCCCTAAGTAACAAGCAATATGGACTCCTCTAAGCCACATCTAGTCGTACTCTCGGGAGCTGGGATGAGTGCCGAGAGCGGACTCTCCACCTTCAGAGACAGTGACGGACTCTGGGCAGGCGCCTCCCCCGAGGAGGTCGCCTCTGTCGAGGGTTGGGCACGAGATCCCCAGCGGGTGCTTGACTTCTACCCCAGCGTAGACGGGAGTTCGTCGGCGCTAAGCCCAATGAGGGACATCGCCTACTAGCAGAGCTAGAGGATCGCTATCGGGTCACCATCATCACGCAGAACGTGGACGATCTACACGAGCGAGCAGGTAGCAGTCAGGTCATCCACCTACATGGCGAACTGATGAAGAACCGCTCGGTACGTGACCCCTATACCACCTATCTAGTAGAGCCAGGTGCGCCCTGACCTCCAGTTGGGCGACCTAGCTCCTGATGGGACTCAGCTGCGTCCCTTCATCGTGTGGTTTGGGGAGGAGGTGCCGAATACGATCCCCTGCCATCGAGGCCACAGAGCGAGCGAGATCTCTTTGTCGTGATCGGGACTTCGCTCGAGGTCTATCCTGCGGCAGGCCTCCCTAGCCTATACTCCTCCAAGTTGTCCCTGTCTACCCTCATCGATCCCAAACCCGTGCACAGCAGCTACCGCCCCGACCCTAATCCAGATACAGAAGGGGCTAGTGAGGGTGTTCGGGAGCTGTGTCATCGCCTTAGCCAAGCCAAGGACCAGGGATGGTATCGAAGAAGCAAAAGTGGTATGTCGTCTGGGCTGGACATGAGCCCGGGGTCTATGAGAGCTGGAGTGAATGCCAAGCGCAGATCACAGGCTATTCGAATCCTAAGTTTAAGGCCTTCGGTAGCGAGCAAGAGGCACTGCGTGCCTATGAGGATGGAGCCTATGCCTTTGCTCGCAGGCATAGTGTGCCCGAGGAGATGCAGAGCACGACCTCGACCCCAATACCTGAGGCGATCGTCGTAGATGCAGCCTGCGCTGGCAATCCTGGGGTGATGGAGCACCGAGGGCTCTACTTGCCCTCCCGTACCCCCTCTTCGAGATGGGTCCCCTTCCCCTTGGGGACAAACAACATCGGGGAGTTCCTCGCTATCGTCCATGCCTTAGCACTAGTGGAACAGCGCCAGCTCAAGGGACTCGTCATCTATTCGGATAGCCAGATTGCGCTTTCGTGGGTCAAGAAGAAGCGATGCAAGACCCTCCTTCCCCCGTAATGAGCAGTCTGAGCCCCTCTTCGATCCGATCCATCGAGCAGAGAATTGGCTGAATACCCATGCCTATACGACCCCCATCTACAAGTGGGATACGGTCAGCTGGGGTGAGATCCCAGCCGACTATGGTCGCAAGGGCTAGCACCCGCACTGGGCCAGCGTCCCCGCATCACTATATCTTTTCGTGTATATCTTTTTGTGGAATGCGCTCCTACCGCTTAGGAGCGCATTTATTGTGTGTCCCTTCTTGTGCTGCTAGCAGTTTGCACCTGATATATGCCGTCTTCTACAATCATCAGTTGAGGCACTTGGATCGCAGACTAGGTAAGAAAGGAGCAAGGCTTGGCGAATGATTAGCGGGTAGATAGGCTAAGATGATTTCCCTGCATCACCCGTGGCTAGGCTAGATGTGTTTTCTATGGAGTTCTGAGAGGCTTGGCTACTAGGTATGCACAAGAGAGGTGTAATATGTAGCTAGCTAAAAGTCTTCTCTGGTATTCTTGTTGCTATAGCTAGGATCTCTAAGATAGGTGCATGCTCCTACTTGAATGCTTCCTGCACATTCTTGGGATTCTGTCTCGCAGGCATCTGTAAAGGTGGATAATGGCCTCCTCTTAAATGCCCGCTATGGCATTCTAAGCATACCAATGGCTAGTATCTGAAAGCAAGGTGTAGTTTTCCTGCTTAAATCCCCTCTATAGCACTCTGAGTATCTCCTCTGTCCTCGTGTCCCTTCGGCTATCAAAGAACTTATCTAAGAGCCTTGAAAAGTCTCCGCAGGGCTCTGCTATATCGAAGAGTGTTAGGGAGGAAAAGAGCTTGAGCGCGCCTATCTCTCCAAATATCTGCTCTGCCTGGAGCTCCTCTAAGCCCAGCAGTATCTGCGTGAGCTCTCGTAGCCTTTGTCCTAGAAGGGGATAGGCAAGATATTCCCTTGCCTCTTCTAAAGAGGTAATGCCGTAAAACTGAGACATTGCACTGGATCCTAACCCCCTTAGCTGAGGAAAAATATACCACATCCAATGACTGCGCTTTTGCCCCGAGATTAACTCTTCTCTAGCGATCGGATAGCCAAGCTCCTGCGCTTCTAAGAAGCGAGAAAGGTCATACTCCATAGCTTTATGCTCCATATTGTTCTAAAGATCTTGTGTGAATACTCACCGCTAAGATAAAGGGTGGGTAAAAAGCCTTATATTGATGCTGTCTCTTACCTTACCACCTCCCATTCCATAAAAGGAAAGCTCCAAAGTCCTAATGAAAGGACTTTTGGAGCTTCATCTGAGGTTCCTGGCGGAATCGAACCGCCGTAAACGGTTTTGCAGACCGGTGCCTAACCACTCGGCCAAGGAACCTTGTTGCGCTTTTGCGGTGCAAAGTAACGAAAAACCTTTTACATGCGCAAATATCGGAGGCCTTAGGGTAGGTGATGATAGGTGGAGGATGAGTAAGTAGGTTCACCCCACTAACTGAAACTCTTTATATGAGTGGCATAAGAGTCGAATGTCTATCTACTCAAGGTGAAGAATTTTAATTTGCTCTTAAACTCTAGTTTGGGGCTAGGGCCGACGCATGATCTCGCTCGCACAACCTGCCTTTGGATCTTCGGGGGTATTATTTCATATCCAGGGAGCCTTAGCCCATCACTAGAGATCTTACATATTATCGCTAAGAAACGGACATACAAGCGAGCCCTACAGAGGAGATACTTAGAGCGCACTTGTGTACACGCGTGTATACACTTGTGTACACGTGGGTATACTGTTGTGTACACACTTGTATACTCATCCCTCCTAGGTAGGAGGGATATGCTGGGGATCTCTACACCTAGGACACAGATACTTCTATCTTCGGCGTATGCTCCTTGACGACCTTGCCCTCGCACTATAGTGATTTCATGTGTCAGCCCTGATTTGGAGCCTCTAGTTTAGAGGCAACGAGAATTTGTTCTAAGTAGATATAAGGTCTTATCTTTGTGGTTAGTCGGTGTATCATTATCGTAATAATAACATAAGAATGGCAGCTTTATTCAACGAATCAGACTTTGACTTGATCGCCCAGTATGCAGGCAAGAAAAAGATGGATGTGCCAGAGGTATACGACGAGCTGAAAGCGGTGTATAATAAGCTTGGGGGTATCATGGACGGGCTAAAGAAACTCGGATACCATACTAATATCATAAGAAAGCCTACGAATCAAGCAAACGAGTATGGTGAATATCATTGGGGGCAAGTGTATCCTAAAGAAGAGATACATTACAAAGAATGTTATAAAAGAGTGTTTCTGGCATTGGTAGCACTTACTGGCAGTGTCTTTGAAATTCACTTTGATTATAATGAAAAACATCCAGACAAATGTGAATGTAATACAGAGGCAAAAAAGATACAGGATGATACTTGGTTGCGAATATCCAAAGCAGAAGCCTCCACTTATACTTGTGAGGAGTTAGTCGAGATAGTCGATGACTATATTCAGAAAAATTGGGTGGCCTTCAATCAGTTCGCTAGAGAGTTTGGCATCAAGGAAAGTATTAGAATCTTAGAAGAAATGGATAGGGAAGTGGAAAATACCAAGAAGCTACTTTTGGCTAATCACAACGTCGTGCTTACGGGAGCCCCTGGGACGGGTAAGACCTACTTAGCAAAAGAAGTGGCTAATGAGATGGGGGCAGTATGCAAGATCGTGCAGTTTCATCCTCCTACGATTACACTGACTTCGTGGAAGGTTTGCGCCCCCTGAATCAAGGGGATAGCTTAGGCTTTCAGCGGATGGATGGTGTCTTCAAGAAGTTCTGCAAGGAGGCTCTTAAGGTGGATGGCTCACACCCTTATGTCTTAATCATCGATGAAATCAATCGAGGTGAGATCTCCAAGATCTTTGGGGAACTATTTCACTCCATTGACCGAGGATATAGGGGCAAGAAGGGACAAGTAAATACCCAGTATCAGAACTTGGTCAAGGAGGATGACGAATTCTACGAAGGCTTCTATGTCCCTGAGAACGTGTATATCATCGGTACCATGAACGATATCGATAGGAGCGTCGATAGTATGGACTTTGCTCTGCGTAGAAGATTTGCGTGGAAAGAAATCACGGCAGAAAGTCGGATCTCTATGCTGGATGATGAGACGGCTTGGGGTGGCAGGAAGCCTGAGCAAAGCGTGATTGAAGAACTGAAGAGAAGGATGACGAATCTTAATAACTGCGTCATCGATCAGTATCCCGATCGGGGAATCAACCCCGACAGCGAGCAAAGATAGGATCGGACTGACGAAAGCCTATCAAATTGGAGCTTCGTACTTCCTCAAGTATATGATGTATGGTAACTTCGATGACTTGTGGGAGTATCATCTGAAGGGGCTGCTGTACGAGTACTTAAGAGGGACATCTCACATAGAAGAGAAGATAGAGCGGCTACACGCCGCATACAACGATCCCCAGTAGTGATTACCCGTGATTATAGCAGAGCACTCATCAGTCCTGATGAGCGCTTAGATTTAGAAGCCATTGCTGGGATAGGAATCGCGGATATTACACTAGAGGATTGTCCGAATCTCCTTGTTTTCCCTGACTCCTTTGAGAGCTATGATAGAGAGCTAGGTAGGAAGGAGATATGTACCATCAGCCAGGATGGGAGAGAGTTGTTTACTAATAGCATCGTTGGCTTTGTCGGTAGGAACAAGACGCATCTGTCTATTCACTCTAGATTTGCAAAAGGAGATAAAGACTTCTTCTTGCATTATATGCTGCAAAGAGTCGTTCGGGTTAATCTGTTTAACCTTCCTCATACGATAGACGAAGATGCGGTGTTTGACTTTCTTATGTATATGTTCCCACGGTGCTTGACGAAAGCTCTTAGTCAAGGTATCTATAAGAAGTATGTGCAGAGGAAGTGTAATGATGCGCATATGAAAGGGTGCATTGATCTTAATCGGCATATCAGGTACAATGAGCCATTTAATGGTCAAGTCGCCTACTCAACCCGCGAGCACAGCTTCGATAATGAAGTGACACAGCTGATTAGGCACACCATAGAGTTTATCAGGAGCTGTAGGAATCATCATATCTTGAGTATGGATCTTGGCATTCAAGAGGCTGTTTCCCAGATATGTGCTGTTACCCCTTCCTATCTTTCTACTCAACGAAGCTCCATCATCAACAAGAATCTGCGACCAATGGTACACCCTACTATAGCGAATACTTGCTGTTGCAGAGGCTATGTCTCCAGATACTTCGCTATGAAGAGCTGAAATATGGAAAAGAGGACGATGAGGTGTATGGGGTACTGATTGATGCTGCATGGCTGTGGGAGGAATACTTAGCTCTTATACTATCCAAGGAGTACAAACACTACTTGAAGGGAAAGGGCTTTTATCTCTTCGAGAGCTGTCAGCAGATTATACCAGATTTTCTGTCCTTGGATAAGAAGATCGTGGCTGATGCTAAGTACATTCCTCTTGATGAAACGGATGAGTATGGTGAAGACAAGGCAACCTCTATCTATTATAAAACGATTACCTACATGTATAGATTCTGCTCGAATACAGGTTTGCTACTTTACCCTCATCCCGATGAGGCAAAGGAGCCGAAAAATCCCAAGATCAAGACAGAAAATGGAGTGTACCCATAGAGGGCAAATCGTGAAAGTAGGTCTAAGTATTCCATCCAACTATCAAGACTTCGATGCTTTCTGTTCGTCTATGAAGCAGTGTGAGCAGGACTTTGTCAGTCGCTGTGCACGTTCAAAATGGTAGTCTTCATTAAATCCAAGAGAGGCTACTCCTTAATATTAGGAGTAGCCTCTCTTATTTAGAAAGTGTTAGAAAGAGATGTTATTCGTCGAGTTCTTCGCCGTTGTCTAGGAGTTCCTTGTGGAAGGCTTCGTCAGCGAGGATGTCGGCAAAGTTAGACTCAGTCTCAGCCTTGAAGACGAGGAAGTTTTTCCTGCTTGACAGCTCTGCGTAGAGCTTCACGAGCTTCTTCTACATTCTTCTGGCGAGCATAGCAGAGAGCCTTGAGGTATTCTACCTTACCCGTTGGGTTCAGCTGGCTAAGTACGATGAGTGCACGCTCGTCGTCGCCCATAGCAGCGAAGGCAACAGCTGCATTGTAGTCTGGGTACTTGCGGAAGATCTCTAGGGCAGCGCGGTAATCACGAGCAGCCATACGATCTAGTCCCTGCTGGTACTCCTTAGCAGACTCCTCGGAGTCACTCCATCGCTCAATGAGGGTGGGGTCTACGAGGTCATTGATACCAGAGATCACATAGCTCAGTGTGTCTACCCCTCTCTGAGCCCAGGTACTCTTGTCCGTAGCTACGACGCGAGTCTCGATGAAGAGCTGAATCTTCTTCTGAATCTGAGGTGTCACGTCAATGTCTTGACTATAGAGGTAGGCGAAGGCCTTGTTAGGCGTAATAGCCTCATCTAGGTGTGCACTGTCGATAGGAGGGAAGTTCACTATGTGCCTATGATAGGCATCGCGGTGCTTGATGCGATCTTCGTTACGTGCGATAGCACGGAAGTCGTAGGTGTGCTGAGAAATTTCCAGTGAGTCTCTCTCTGATAGAGACTTGTTCTTCAGTGAGTCCACCGTGAGGCCTCGCTTGTAGATGTTGCGGAAGCCTACTGTGGGATGTTATTGAGGTCAATATTACGATCCTTGCGAGCTAGATACTTTTCCTCACGTTGTGGGGTATAGGTTGAGTTGAAGCGTCCACGAATCCCAGTAGAGTCCTTACCTGCAAGATTTACCTGATAGCTATGGCGTAGCATTTCAAGAGCCTTCTTGTGGTAGTGCTCGTCATGGGATCCCTTGACCTTGGCATTGTACTGGAAGTAGCGTTCTTCCATCTTTCTACGCCAAGCCTCGTAGTTCAGCAGACGCTTGAGCTGGCTCTTATACTCATAGAAGTAGTCATCTTGGATGTGCTTGACAGCGACCCTATACTTCTTCATATCGAAGAACACGCTATCGTAGCGAGATGAGTCTATCAAGCTCTTCTCGAAGGCTGTAAAGTTCTTTAGCTCCTGATCTTGGACCTTCTTGAACTCCTTACCCTTTAGAACGACAGGAGCGAGCTGGAAGATCGTATCACCACTGGTAACAGTAGGCGTCACAACGACTTGGTAAACGATCATCCATAAACGCCTTAGGAATATTAACCAAGAAAGTGAGGTTCACCTTCCCTGCCGCAGTGTAGAGATCTTCACCTTTGGGCGTTCGGCTGTAATGGTCACACCCTGCAGAGCGAAGGTCTTTAGTCCATCATTCTTCGCGGTGGTATCGCTCTTTGGGCGAGCTATAGTATCTACTTTCTTCTGATAGGGAGACGATTTCGGAGAGCTGGCCTACTTTATTTGCCTTCTCCTCCTTCTCTGTGGGTAGGAGTGTCAGTGGCCTATGAGCTTGATAGAAGAGCTTCTTAGTCATAGGCTGAGCACAAGAGGCAAGTGCAGCCACGATCAAGAAGCTTGCTATATGTGGTGCGATTCTTATTGATTTCATATAGGATAAATATTAAGGCACGTATACGATGCTGAGTGAAACGCGGGTGGGGAGGACGAGGGTACGTGTTGGGATCCTTCTGATGACCACATCCTTCCCTCATTAAGGAGGTCATAGCGGGTACGTACAATAGATCCCCCTAGTTCTACTTCAATATTCCAATGCTTTGATAATTCATGTGAATAGCCTGCGGAAAGTCCACCACCATAGTAGTAGCCCTTAGAGTAGTTGAGGGTCAAACTTGTCTGATCCGAACTTGTAGAGAGAGGCAATACCATTTACACCAAAGAATATCCCTCGGTTGTAGGTGCCCTTAGTCCAGTAGCGAATACTTGGAGTAAAGGTAATGTTCTCCGAGTGTTCGACTTTTGCTGAAGCCAAGGCGCTCATTCGATCCGAATGCTTTGTGATTGTAAAGTGTGTGAATCATACCAGTGGGCATCGGTATGGCATACTTGAAGGGGCGAACCTGCATTGAGAGTTGCAGGGAGAGTCTAGGTCCAAGACCTATGGATGGCTCAATGTTGATATTTCCCAATGCTAGGGAAGGTACATTCGTGCTGATACCAAAGCTCTGAGCCCGAACGATAGATGCGCTACTCAGCAAGACCAGGATAACGCATAGGAATAGTTGTCTTGTCATTTATCTTGAGTTATTTAATCATTAACGATCCGGAACCTTGTGTGCGGTGTGGTGTGCATGATCCGGCGAACAAAGATACGAATTATATCTATCTCAATCACCATCTCCTTAAAAATATCCTTTTCTTTTTCCCGTGCAATGGGTTTTTGTTTTTTTCCTTCAGACTCTGGTAAAAGATTCCCTAGAGAATACCCCAAGATAATCTCATTACTTGCTTATTCCTTTTATAGAGAACTTCCCCGTGGATGTAGGTTTTTCTCTTTCTTTTACTCCTACTTCCGCCTTGTACTTTCATCCTTCCCCTATATCATCTTTTTGGAATAAATACATGACATTCTCTCGGGATAAAGGGAGGAGTGTTTGTCTCACCAATATTTTATGCTGGTCAATAAAAAAAGTGTAGGAGGAAACGCCTATGCCCTCGCTCTCTTCCCACCCAAGACTCTAGGGTACAAATAATACCGCCCCTTCTCTCGTCTGCTTGCTTCCCCCTGATTGCTCAAAAGAGAAGCCCCAAGGCCATTCCCCGTATAGGGGAGATGACCTTGGGGCTGTAGTGTTTAGCCTTATCTCGTCTTACAGATCGAGAGTGGCGGAGAGGTAGAGGCGACGGGGCTGGTTCGACCTATAAATATAGGCTGAGGCTCGTCCTGGTCCCATATCGGTGTCACGCTGGAAGGAATTGAGGAAGTTCTGCACACCGGCCTCTAGAGTCAACTTCACGAGCGAAGTGAGGTCAAAGGCGTAGCTTGCCCGAAGGTCAAGGTCTACAAATGGCTTCGCATTGTAGAGATAGGCATGCCCATCGGCTACCCCACGGTAACGAGTGCCGTCCTGCTCAAACTCAAAGTGTCCATCGGGGCGGATCTTACCAGCAGGTACTCCGAGCTTGTCAAAGCCATCATAGGGCTCATGTGGTACCTTCATCCCACCGGTATAGGTGCCCGAGAGGGTAAGGCTTAGGGCACGTGTGGGGTGGATTGTCCCTGTGAGGTAGCCATAGACATTGGGGGTACGTTCGTAGTCCTTGGTGGCTATACGCTTCTGACCTGTATCCGCATCCTCGCCGAAGAGTTCCTTTTCTTCTCCATAGAGGCTACGCTGGAGTGTGAGTCCACCCTGCAGGTCAAAAGAGGCGGCGGTAGGCTAGCTTCCCTCGAGATCGATCCCGTAGACCTTGCTGGGGGCGCCCTTCATGTTTTGGATCGTGATCACGTGCTTCCCAGTGGAGGGATTGAGGACACCATCCTCGCTGTCTGGGGTAAACTTATTCTTAATGAAAGGTAGCAAAGCCTTCGCCCATGACGTTGAGTTGCCATCCACCGAAGGCTGTGTACCAGTCTGCCGATAGGCTTAGGCTGCGTGAACGCTCTTCCTTGAGATCCTTCCCTAGGACACGTTCCTTGGGCTCACCACCTGCTAGCTGTACGTGCATCTCTTCGTCGAAGAATTGTGGCGCACGGAAGCCCTCGCTGTACGAGAGACGTAGGCTAAGATCCTTCGTTGGGGAGAAGCGCACATTGGCACGAGGGCTCAGGATAAGCAGGGGATCGATGCTTAGCTTACCACCCTGCAGTAGGCGCACATAGTCCAGACGGCCACCGAGGAGGACGCTCCAGCGGTCGTTCGTGTACTCGATCTGATCGTACTGGGAGAATGTCCAGGTGACTTGGTCGATAGCTCGTGAGCGGTATCCGCTCTTGTCACGAAGGGTTGCATACGTACCCTCTGCCCCAGCAGTGAGAGTAAAGGAGCGAGGGAAGTGGTGGATGTAGTTACCACCCACCTGGGCATCTAGCCCCTTGGTCTCGCCGTAGGAGGTGAGGGCCTTTAGGGCTTCGTCGTATGCCTCTTGATACTTGCGTGCTTGTTCCTTCTCGAGGGCAGTTCCATTTTCGTTCCCTCGTGGAAGGGTCTTTAGTGGATCTAGCAAGTCTCCAGCGTAGTCCCCGCCACCATAGTAGCTCTTACGCAGTACCTGCTGGGCAGAAGCGTAGAGGCTAAACTGGTCTTTGCCTGAAGCCGTAGCCTGATCAAACCGCAGACTTCCTCCATCGACAAAGTGCTGGAGGTACTCCGATATACGGGCTTGGAAGGGAGCCTCACTGAGGCGATCTCCCCCACGGCGGTACTCGTGCATGGAGCGATATTCCGCTGTGAGCTTGCTGTACATACCCGTCTTATAGTAGGAGCGGAAGCCAAGGGCTCTATTCTTCAGCTCTGGTATATCGGTGAAGCTGTCTCCATCGATATCGACCATCCCTCTGCGGGAGTGCTGGCCGAAGACCATCGCTGCAGCTCGGCGATCCTCTGTGACGAGAGCGCCGTTGAAGCTATGGTAGGCATCAGCGAGTATGGCAGTGATCCGCACCCTCGTAACTGGTGTAGCTGTGGCGCAGGCTAGCGGAGTTCCTCAGTGGCTCACGTGTGATCACGTTGATGACGCCCCCGACGGCATTTGCCCCGAAGAGTGCCGATCCCCCTCCTCGGATGACCTCCACACGTTCGATCATAGACGAAGGGATCGCTCCAGACCATACACTCCTGCCAGCGCACTGAATACGGGGCGACTGTCGATGAGGATCTGCGAATAGGCACCTTCGAGTCCGTTGATACGTACTTGGTTGAACCCGCAGTTCTGACAGTTATCCTCTATTCTAAGTCCTGGCTGGAAGCGCAGGCCTTGGCTGAGGTTCTCTGAGTGGGTCTTTTGGAAGACCTCTTGGGAAAGTACCGTGACGAGACTAGGGGCACTACGGCGTAGGGTCTCGTGGCGGTTGGCAGATACGACTACGCCATCCAGGTCGATAGCCTGCTGGCGAAGTGCATGGTCGAGGTGCCTACTATGTCCAGCCTCTATAGCTACGCGGCTGCTCTCAGCTGCACTAGCCCTACTAGGCGAGCCTCTAGGGTGTAGGTGCCTGGACGAAGGCGGGGTAGACTAAAGGCACCATTAGCGTCTGTCGTGGTGCCGATAGTCGTACCCTTGATGATCACTTGGACGTTAGGAAGGGCTTCGTGTGTCGAAGCGTCTACGACGGTGCCCACGATACTTCCTGTCGCCTCAGAGTGCTGAGCGGCCAGCTGAATCCCACTCGATAGGAGGAGTAGGAGAGCAAGCATCACTCGGTGTAGCATACTCTTCATGATGGATATAAATTAAATGATTAAATGTCCCAAGGCTGTGCCTCCTCCTCGCATAGACGCAGTTCTCCCCCTAAGGTACATGTCCTATGGAGATGTCGTAGGGGAATGCTCGTCTGCTCGAGCAAGTGGCATGGCTAAGGCCCAGTGGGGCTCTTCTCCGCAGTCTTAGTCGTTACAAAGATAGCGAAGAGGAGCGTTCTACCGTACCTTTTGCCCCAAAATACCTAGCAAAGGGAGATTTTTCCCCTCAATCCTCCTTCATTCCTACCTAGCTAAGGGTGGGAAGTGCCTTTTCGCTCCTTGTCATCGAGCCGAGGATGCTGTGCTGGAGCTTTCCCTAGTACCTCTAGGGAGGTTCCCCCGCCACCTTGCTGGAGGTTCCCTCACTACCTCGGAGGAGGTTTGCTCGCTACCTCAAGGAGCTTTCCTCTGTGTGTCTATCTTGCTTTCTTTCAGTTCTTTCTTTGGGGATTGGGGTGTGCTTTCTTAGTGGGGGTGAGGTAAGGTCGGTTGGAGATTTGAGAATATGTAAAGATAATAAATATTGATAAAAGTTTAACGTATGGGCAAGAAACTCTACCGAGGTGTCGTTTTTTCAGCAAAAGGACTCACAACTTAAAGCTAACTAAATCCAATTCAGTATGAAGAAATTCATTCCTATGCTACTCTAGCAGTCTTTGCCTTTAGGTGTAGCCTCGTAAGAAGAAAAACGAAATACCAACTCCCCTACTCCCCAGCCTATGGCTTTGGAGGGAACCTCTTGGGAAGCTAAGGGTGTAATCGGTATCGAGAACGATGCCAACATCCAGATGAAAGCCGAGTTCGTCAAGGGTGGGGTAATGAAGCTCACCGTAGTACGTCAGCCCAACGGAGCTGCTGCAGCTCTGAATACTACCGTCTTCGAGGCTAAATATGTCTTCGCCAAGCCAGTTCTAACGCTAACTGACATGAAGATGACCTCACAAGCTGGAGATCCTTTCCTCAGCGATGCTGCCAAGAAGAACGTAATCGAGATCTTTCAGTAAGGGAGGAAAACTCGTCGAACAGAGACCGCTCTCCCTCGTCTTCAATGAGAAGGCAAACAATCCGATTACCCTCGTAAAGGTAGAGAAGAAATAACCCTCATCCGCCAAAAGATAAGCGAGGGAGCATTGGGTCGAGTCCGCCCGATGCTCCCTCGCTATTTATCCGCTAGGGGTGTTCGTTATTCCTTTACTAGTCGAGCCAGCTCTTGCCAGAGACGATCGGTGGGTAGTGGGGCAATGAGTGATACTGGGTAGCTTGCTCACCGGATGAGTGAAGGCGATGCTTCGTGAGAGCAGGCTGATACTGCCATCGGGATTGCTCTCGGTGCTCCGTACTTCAGATCACCACGGATAGGGCAGCCGAGGTGCGCCAGCTGACAGCGTATCTGGTGATGGCGTCCCGTATGGAGCTCTACCTCCACTAGGTGGTAACGCTCTCCAGAGGCAAGTAGCCGATAGGAGAGACGTGCGAGCTTGGCACCCTCCCTCATAGGGTCACGAGTGATATAGCTTTTATTTTGCTGCTCATTGCGGATGAGATAGTTCTCTAGTGTCCCCGCAGGTTGGGGGAGCAGCAGTGACGATCGCCCAATACTTCTTCTGTACCTCTCCGTGACGAAAGAGGTCATTCATCCTCGTCAGTGCCTTGCTGGTCTTGGCGAAGACCACTAGCCCCTGACAGACGATCAGGCGATGGATCGCACTCGAGGAAGACGTTGCCTGGCTTCTGGTACTTCTCCTTCAGCCATAGCTTTAGCGTCTCACTCATAGGTGCGTCTCCCGTCTTATCGCCTTGGACGATCTCCCCAGGACGCTTAGCGACACAGAGTAGATGGTTGTCCTCATAGATGATGGTAGGTGTGTATGGATGAGCCATAGGAGTGAGTTATTTATTTAGGCTACGTAGGGCACGCTTCGTGATGTATCTTGTCTCAGGGCAGTCATGCTCCCTAAGCCAAGTCTCGCATAGCGTCTCGACAAACTTAGGCTGGGTCTTGGAGGCATCGTTGAGCCAGTTCCCGACACTATTCTGTACGTATCGTGAGGTATCTCTACTGAGGGGAGTCAGGATCGGTAGCCCCAGCTCTGGGGTATCCTTAAGCCGAGTGATATGCTCACACCATACCCCACACGGGCGAGTAGCTTCGCAGGCAAAGCGACGAATATATTCGTTCTGATCCATAGCCCAATGTGCTAGAGACTGTAGCGCCTCGTCTAGCTCATCTATGATATGCTGACGAAGGGAAAACCAAGCAACCTCCCGTACACCGAAGTGTGCGTCTTGAGCGAATGGGTATATGTATCTCAGTTCATCCTCTAGCGTAGTATAGGGATGAGCATAAGCAGCCCAGCATCGGATCGTATCAGAGCGATGTGAGCCCAGCTGCTCGAGCAGGAGCTTCGTCATCATGCTGGAGGATGAGTTGTCCGAGGGTACGACCTATCACTCTACACGTGCTGTTGGTGAGGGCTTCTTTTGGTCACGTATCTGAGCTAAGAGATGGGGAAGATACTTGTCACGTCGTAGGAGGTAGAACTGATGCTGTAGTAGTGCTACTTGGTCTACTGCTAGCCACTCTGTGAGGTTTGCTGTCTCGAGCCTCCTCGGTTGATTTGCTGGAGGATCTCGGGTGAGATCTGAGATATAGAACGTGCGCATACACGCTTTTCCTGGGTCATGTATCTTGCTGGAATACTTAGATCTTAGTCCCCGATGAAGGTAGCATTGAGTACCTCTCGGTAGTTATTGAAGATGGTACTCTTGCTGATAAACCCTAGGTAACGTCCTTCGTCATCTACGACGGGCATCTTCCACTCCTTCGTCTCATCAAACAGGCGCATCACCTCCGTCATCGGCATTGAAGACTGGATCTTCACTTCGAGGGCAACCATGATACGGCGCACTTGATAGCGCTCATAGAGCTCTGGGCGGAACATGATGTTGCGTACGTTGTCAAGCTCTACGATGCCTACTAGGATCCCCGAGGCATTTACCACGGGGAAGGAGTTGCGGTGGCTGACAGAGATTACCTTGACCATCTCCCCAAGAGTCATCTCAGGATGAACTACTTCGAAGTCATGCTCTAGGACATTCTCCAGGTTCATTAGCGTCAGTACGGCAGTATCCTTTTGGTGGGTCAGTAGCTTGCCCTGCTCCGCTAGACGTAGCGAGTATATGCTGTGAGGCATGAAGATACGTATGGTAGCAAAGGAGGTGAGGGAGACCAGCATCAGCGGTAGGAAGAGATTGTATCCTCCGGAGAGCTCTGCTATGAGGAATACACCTGTTAGCGGGGCATGCATCACACCGGCCATGAGGCCAGCCATCCCGAGGAGGATATAGTTCTTCGGGGAGATGAAGACGCGCATCGAGGAGAAGTAATTGACGAGATAGGAGAAGAGGAAGCCCGTTAGCCCCCCGACAAAGAGCGTAGGAGCGAAGAGGCCACCACACCCACCACCTGAGTTGGTGGCTACGGAGGCAAAGACCTTAAATAGTACCGTTAATAGGAAGAAGGCAAAGACGACCCAATAAGAGGAGGAGAAGGCCTCAAAGATACTACCATCCAGTAGCTGTGTGTACTGCCCATCGAGGAGGATATTGACCGAGTCATATCCCTCTCCATAGAGTGGAGGGAAGAGGAAGATCAGTAGGGATAGGATAGCTGCTGAGATGAGGTAGCGGGTACGCTGGCTCTTGAGCTTCCTAAATTCCCCCTCGATACGAAACATAGTCTTGGAGAAATAGAGCGAGATAAGACCACACACGATCCCAAGTAGGATCATCAGTGGGATACGCTCGATATAGTAGGGATCTGTCTGTATGAAGAGGAAGAGGTTTTCCTTGCCTGAGAGCACATAGGGCTACGGCGGCAGCCGAGACGGAGCTCACCAGCAGGGGCAGGACAGAAGCCATCGTGAGACTCCAGCAGGAGTACCTCGATAACGAAAAACTAGGGCTCGTGATAGGAGCCTGAAGATTCCCCTAGAGCCCCCGCCACACCACAACCGATGAGGAGCATGAGGTTGCGCTGCTCCAGGCGGAAGAGACGCCCAAAGTTCGACCCAATGGCAGCCCCAGTAAGTACAATAGGTGACTCCGCTCCCACCGATCCACCAAAGCTAATAGTCAGGGCGCTGGCAAGCAGGGAAGACCAAGTATTGTGGGGTTTGATCCTACTCTTACGTTGCGAGATCGAGCTCAGGACCTTAGTGACACCATGGCTGATATCGTCACGGACGATGTAGCGTACGAAGAGCAGGGAAAGCAAGATCCCGAGTGCAGGGAAGACCAGATAAAGGTAGCTTCGCTGCTCAATATGCATGAGCACGAAGCTCTCTATGTGGTGTATGATGAACTCAAGCAGAGCTGCCAAGAGAGCCATCGTCACCCCTATGGAGAGACTGAGCAGGAGGATAAAGTAACGCTCGCTGATGTGTTTCTCTCGCCAGAGGATCACCCTGATCCCCAGTAGCTTCCGCCTATCGAAGAGCCGTGCATTCATCATCTATATGTTGTAGCGGTGTCGATGACTAAGGACGTAAAACCTTGACTTCGCCCCCCGTACCCAGCTGGATAATCTGCGAAGGCTCCCTCGGAGTGTTATCCTCCTGACGGTAACGGACGATATAGTCTACCCCCGAGCGAATCTCCTCGCTAATGCCGGAGAAGAAGAGCGGGGTAGGTTCGCCACTGATGTTGGCAGAGGTGGAGACGATCGGACGGCGAAGCTGTCGGCACAGAGCGGCGGAGAAGGCCTCCTGTGTCTGACGTATCCCTAGGCTACCTCCTTCGCCTATCAGGCTCGGGGCAACGCCCGAAGCTCCCGAGGTGTAGACGATCGTAATGGGTCGCACTGCTAGCTCCATCAGGTCATAGGCTATCTCGGGGACCTCACTGATGAGACGCTCTACCTCGTGGGTCTCTGCGACGAGTACGAGCATGCTCTTGCTGTCCTGCCTACGCTTGAGTGCATAGATACGTTGTACGGCCTCTTCGTTGGTAGCGTCACAGCCTATACCCCAGACCGTGTCCGTGGGGTAGAGGATGATCCCTCCTTGGCGTAGCGTAGCGACGGCCTTATCGAGGTCGGCCTTGTCGTAGGAGGGTTGTATGGTCTCTTTTATCTTCATTCTTTTGTTCCTTAGGTGGAGGTCTCTTTACACCCTCCATAGCGGTATGCTTGCGCCCCCTCGTGAGGTAGCCTCGTAACCTATCTGGAGGTATGCCCGTAATCTCTCGTGAGGTTCCCTCGTAACCTCCGAAGGGGTTGTGGGGATACCTGTTTTGAGGATGTTGGGGAGGGGAATAGCTCTTTTGGGAAGGGTCTCTTAGGGTGCTAGGCTTACTCTGTCTGCTCTTGGGATCAACCCTGAGCGATGAGCCTCAGCTCAGTGCCGTCAGGTGCGACTAGAAGCAGCCCGCACTAGCCTCGGTGATATGTCCGATGATGCGAATACCCTCCAGCGTACGTAGCTCATCGAGCTGTGCTAGGGGACGGTGAAGATGAGTTCGAAGTCCTCCCCTCCACTCAGCGCCACTGTCGTCGTAGACATGTGAAGCTCTTCGGCCATACGTGCCGTCTCGTGGTCTATGGGAAGGCGATCCTCTATATGCGTACCCCTACACCACTCTCCGTAGCGATGTGTAGGAGCTCTGAGGCAAGCCCGTCCGAACTATCTATCATGGAGGTCGGGCGGATGCCGGCGCTGCGTAGTGCGAGGAGGATGTCCTGCCTAGCCTCGGGCTTGAGTTGTCGCTCTAGGATGTATTCGCGCTCGGCGAAGTCGGGGTTGAACCCTTCCTTCTCCCCAGCGAACACGCGCTTCTCCCTCTCGAGTAGCTGGAGACCCCATAGGCTGCCCCCTAGGCTCCCACTGACACGGATCGGGTCTGTCGGCTTAGCACCACTGCGTGAGGATGGCTTGACCCTTCTCCACCATCCCTAGGCAGGTGATGCTGATGCACAGCCCCGTTAGGGCTCGCAGAGGTATCGCCACCTACGAGGTCTACTCCGTAGCGGTCGCAGGCCAGCCGTGAGGCCAGCATACAGCTCCTCCAGATCTTCGAGAGCGAAGCGAGCAGAGACACCGATAGAGGCGGTCAGCTGCTGAGGATGCCCGCCCATAGCATAGATGTCTGAGAAGCTCCCTATGGCAGCCTTTGTGGCCCAAGTGCTTGAGGGGAGTATAGGTTAGGGTCAAAGTGGATGCCCTCGAGAAGCAAGTCCGTGGTTAGGGAGGTCTGCATCTCGGGTGGATAGGCTACCACGGCGGCGTCATCACCGACGCCGAGGATAGTCGTCTCGTTGTGCTTGGGCAGCGCCTGCGTAAGATGCTCGATCGGGGCAAACTCGCCAAGCTTTTGACAATTCTGTTCGTTGCATAGAATAAATAAAGCTCTATCCCTCCTCTAGCTCATGCGCTGAAGTGAGGGAGGTAGAGCCTTAGCTGCTTGGAGGATCATCTTGCGAAAGTCTTCGGGCTTGAAGAGGATCTCCGTGGTGATAGGTAGGTAAAATATCCTTTCGGCAAGCTCATCATCGAGCTTGGGTTCTAAGTCCATCAGTCGCACAGCATCCTTCTCTGTGCAGACGATGGATACGGACTGAGCGATACCAGCGAAGGCTTGCTCCCGCTCCCAGACATCCCGTATATGCTTGAGATCACTAGGACGGAAGTTGTGGTGGTCGTGGAAGGCAACAGTCGCCATGACCTTATAGTATCGCTTCAGATCTTCGAAGAAGAGCCCCTGTAGAGGCTATCCCCGCTACTGCGATAACGGGAGCACCAAAGGGCAGGGATCTCGTCCACGGGCTGCTTTTAGGTTGCGCAACGGGCGAGCCTCCTGATAAGCTATCCTAGAGAAGAAGATGTCCTGATGCGTATACAGAGCGAGGTTCCTACGCATAATGCGGAGGTCTATCGGCTGTAGGTCTACGGGACATTTAGTTAGGGATGATGCAGTCGGCGCGGTAGCGAGCTGAGGCAGGTTCTCTCAGTGAGCCGAGCGAGCAGGAGAGCGTCTTCGTGTAGCTCCCTTGAGGCATCCACGAGTAGGATAGAGAAGGAAGGCTGCACATAGCGGTGCTGGAAGCCATCGTCCAGCAGTACTACCTCGGGACGATGCTCTGCGGGCTGAGCAAGGAGGAACTTCATCGCACGTCTCCGGTTACCATCGACGATAACCTGGACGTGGGGATACTTCAACGCAATCTGCCTTGGCTCATCTCCCACCCTGCTGAACAGTGGAGGAGGCGGTGGCTATCTGCAACCCATGACTCTGTCGCTTATAGCCTCGAGAGATGACGGCGACACGATGCTCAGGGGTTAGGAGGTTCAGCAGGAGCTCGATGTGAGGAGTCTTGCCCGTCCCCCCTACCGTGATATTACCGACACAGATCGGGGATGGGATACTTCTTTTGCTTGAGTATGCCTTGGTCAAAGAGGGTATTGCGTATATCTACCCCGACGCCATACAGCCAAGAGAGGAGGTGAAAAGTAGGGATTGGATCTTCGCTTTGTCATAGCTCTGTACTTCTGTTACCAGCGAGTGTGAGAGGCTAGAAGGAGGGATAGCCGTAGGGAAGGCGTGCTTGTATGCCTGTGTAGGTGAAGCTCTGACGAAGGAACTGTTGCAGACGGCGCTCCTGCTCCGTCATCAGCTTCTCCCTTACTCGGGCAACGAAGCCATCGGAGGTGGAGTTGCTCATCAGCTGATCCCAGAAGCTATAGCTCGTGGTGCCATAGTGGATATAGTAGTCGTCCGAGATATTCGCTAGCTTGGCGGCGAGCTTGATAGCGGTCTCCAGTCCACCTAGTTCGTCTACGAGACCGAGGGTTTTAGCCTTTTCGCCGAGCCAGACACGACCCTGCCCGACATGGTCTACTGAGTCTACGCTCATCCCTCTACCCTCGGCGACACGAGAGAGGAAGGTGCGGTAGCCGCGCTCTACCATACCTTGGATGACAGCCTTCTGTTCGGGGCTAAGTCCGTTGATGCCTATCCCGAAGATCCCCCCGACCTCTAGGTCAGCGTAGGGAGAGGTCTTGACGACATCCATGCTTAGGCCTAGTCGCTTAGCAAGGGCGGAGGCTTCGGGTACAATTCCAAAGATGCCTATGGAGCCCGTCAAGGTCATTGGGCTAGCTACGACTGCATCTGCGGCGGAGGCTATGTAGCCCCCCCGAGGCAGCGACATCACCCATTGATACGACGACGGGGAACTTCTTCTTGAGTTCTCGTATCTGGTGCCAGATTTGTTCTGAGAGGAATGCGCTTCCTCCCGGAGAGTTGATGCGCAGGACAAGGGCCTTGGTGCTTGAGTCATCATCTCCCGGAGACGCTTGAGCTGTGAAGCGAGATTGCTCTGTATGCCCTCTTGGCTGTAGGGGCTATCCATGATTTCACCCTCGGCATAGAGGACAGTGATTTGCTTTGAGCCCTTGGGTTCATCTGTGGCATCGGGCACAAGGACGAGGTCGCTGAGGGTCACCTGACGTACCTTGCTGGGGAGGATACTCTGAGCTTTTTGGGCGATCACTTCCTCCATATCTAGGGCGATAGGCAAGGGTGTCTACGAGTCCGCTCTTTAGGTAAATCTGTGACTCTGCGAAGGCACGTCCTCCTTCAGCAAAGGCACGGACGCTATCTATGGGGAGCTTACGTGCTGAGGCAATCCCAGAGAGCATGTGCTCCCAAGCTCCATTGAGGTATAGTCTGTATCTGCTCGCGGTTTGGCTCGCTTAGTTTGTCGAGGATGAACGGCCTCTACGGCGCCCTTGTAGGTACCCACCTTGAAGACCTCAGCCTCGATCCCTGAGCTTCTCCAGAGCCTCATGCATCATCAGGGTGCTACTGGCCATTCCGACTAGGGGAATCATCCCCTCGGGGTTGAGTACTATGCGGTCTGCTACGGAGGCTAGGTAGTAAGCCTTCTGTGAATAGCCGTCTGCGTAGGCGATGATGAACTTGCCACTCTTCTTGAAGTCTACTAGAGCCTCACGGAGGTCATCTGTGAGGCTAGCCCAGCGGAGAGGTTCTCGACGTTGAGGTGATCCCCTTGATGTTGGGGGTTGTGCTTTGCCTTGCGTATGCCTTGTAGAGCTTGGGTTAGGGAGACTGGCTTTTTCCGAGGAGCGTCCGAAGGGGAGGATGCTGCTCAGGTCGTCCGTCACGACGATCTCCTGAAGGGAAGCGACATCGATACGTAGGACGGTATTGTCTCGTATCGTGACGCCACGATCACCAGATAGTACAGCTCCTATAATGAAGCTAATAGTGACAAAGAAGAAGATAAAGCAGAAGAGGAGGTGTGCTCCAAGGAACCCAAGGAATGAGGCTAGGACGGTCTTCCAGAAGCCTAGTGGTTGCTTGGGAGGTAGATTTGTATCCATGTGGTGAAGGTGGGGTATAGTGTTGATGTCAATGCTTCAATATCTAGTAGTAGCCTCCGAGGCCATAGTCTCTAAGGCTAAGTGCAAATATACTAAATACTTTTACATTGACCTTTCCTCATAACCTAGGTATAAGGGCTGACGAATGAAATCACCATAGTGCGAGGACAAGGTCGTCAAGGAGCATACTCCGAAGATAGAAGTATCTATGTCCCTAGGTGTAGAGATCCCCAGCGTATACCTCCTACCTAGGGAGGGATGAGTATACACGTGTGTATACAACTGTGTACCCACGTGTACACAAGTGTATACACGCGTGTACACAAGTGCGCTCTAAGTATCTCCTCTGTAGGGCTCGCTTGTATGTCTATTCCTTGGGGATAATGCCTAGGATCTTTTAGTGATGGGCTAAGGCTCTCTGGTATATGAAGCGATATCCCCGAAGATCCAATGGCAGGAGTGTGCGAGCGAGATCGCTACGTCAGCCCTGCCTAGGCTATCGTGCCCTATACCCCATGAGAAAAAGTAGGAGGTGGGGTCTACCCTTCTCTCGGGGATGACCCCCAAGGGAAGGGGTAGACCCCACCTCCTAGTCTATGCTACTACTAGAGTAGGGGTAGGAGCTCGGAGAGGTGTATGCCGTTCGAGCCCTTGATGAGGATGAGTGTCTCGGTGAGGGGATCCTCTTGTAGGTAGCCCTTGAGTTCACCGACAGAGGGGAAGACCTCGCCCTCACCTCGGCGTATAGCTACCCACTGAGCTGCAGAGGATGACCCTTAGGGGCTGTGAGCTATACTGCTGGAGTTCTTCCCAGAGCTTTAGGTGGGCATGGTCACTCTCCTGGCCCTCAGCTCATTCATATCCCCGAGGATGAGGGTACGAGGAGAGCCCATAGGGGGATATTTAGGAAGTTGTGAATAGCCGTCTGCATGCTCGAGGGGTTGGCATTGTAGGCATCAGCGATGATACGGTTGCCCCGAGGTGAGAGGATGAGTTGTGAGCGACTATTACTCGGGACGTAGGAGCTGAGAGCTTCATTGATCAGCACAACGGGGAGACGGAAGAAGAGCCCCACGGCGATAGCGGCCAGCGCATTGGGTGGATTGTAGTCTCCGACGAGGTGTGTCCGTACCTCCTGCTGTGGGAATGGGAGTGCAGGGGGCTATCCAGCGGAAGTGTAGGAAGAGCTCCTCCCTTGTGGACAAACCTCCCCTCGACTAGAGCAGGGACATGCTCGGCATGGTGATGATCTTCTCTGCTCCTTGGCTCATCTCCATGAGGGTCGGGTCATCTGCGTGTACGAAGAGTATGCCCCCTCGACTACGCACACTGTCATAGAGCTCTCCCTTGGTCTTCTTCACCCCTTCGAGCGAGCCAAAGCCCTCTAGGGTGAGCCTCACCGATATTGGTGATGAGTCCGTAGTCGGGCTCAGCGATGGCACAGAGCTCCGCTATATCCCCAGGCTTGCTCGCTCCCATCTCGATGAGTGCAAGCTGATGCTCGGATCTTAGGCGAAGGAGGGTAAGGGGGACACCGATATGATTGTTGAGATTCCCCTCGGTGTAGAGGAGGTGGTAGCCCTCGGAGAGTACAGCTGCGGTGAGCTCCTTGGTGGTCGTCTTGCCATTGGTCACCGTGATAGCGATCACGGGTAGGCCAAGGGTCTTACGATGGTGATGAGCTAGCTGCTGCAGAGCCTGCAGGACATCGGGTACGAGGAGCAGGCGGTCGCTCTGTGTCGCGATGCTGGGATCATCGACTACGGCATACGCAGCTCCTGCCTCTAGTGCTTGTAAGGCAAATTTATTCCCGTCAAAGGTCGTCCCCCGAAGGGCAAAGAACATACAGCCCTCGGGGAGCTGTCGGGTGTCGGTGGAGACGGTAGGGTGCTGGAGGTAGAGGGTGTAGAGCTCTTCTAGCGAGGTCATTTCTCTTGGGATTATTGTAGGGGAGATATGGGTGATCGGATAGGGGGGAAGTACCTCGTCCAGCTCCCTAAGGCCTAGGTGTGTAGGTAGGGGCGGGATAGGTCACGGGGCTTGAGGATTAGGTCATCCCAGCTGATGAGGTCTATATCTATAGGTATCTGCTCGGGGTCGTCGCTCTCTGCTCGGGGGTACGTCCCGCCCCTGCGCTCTAGATCCTGAGACGATCGGCAAAGGTAGTGAGCTCCTCGTGTGTATCCCCACGACGACCACATCGGTGAAGAGGGCAGAGGAGAGGGCGAACTCCACTGGTGCCGAGAGGCGTGGTGTGGAGAGAGTGCAGTGAGCAATGGGGAAGGTGAGGAGCTCCTCCCGTACGAAGGCGATATGTGCCTCTGCATCGGTGTTGCTCCCCAGTGTGAGTACGAAGTGGTGTGATCGGGTCATCGGTCGTCCTCGAGAGATATGTGTTGGACATGCACGGAGGCCTCATGGATCGAACTGAAGAGCTCGTGTAGGAAGCTCTCCTCTAGCCCGAGTTCCTCCCTGAGCGTAGTCGCTCCCTCAGCAGGGAGAGTGCGGTATCGCTCGGGCTGTACGATAGGTAGCGATCCTGGCCTTGATCTCTCCGATACTGCGGGCGAGCTTCATCCGCTCTGAGAGGAGGTGTAGGAGCTGTCGGTCGATGTGGTCGATGGACTGACGTAGCTGGCTACGCTCCTCGGAGTCTGCTGTGCTACGTGTCGGGTGGATCAGCAGGGTATCTAGCAGGGCGATGAGGGAGTCTGGAGTGAGCTGCTGGGCGGCATCGCTCCAGGCTTCACTAGGTGTAGGGTGGGTCTCCACCATGAGACCCGAGAAATTCATCTCTAGGGAGGCTTGGCAGACCATGGGTACGAGTTCTCTGCGTCCCGCTATGTGGCTCGGATCGCTAAGTATGGTGAGCTCGGGGTGACGTCTACGTAGCTCGATGGGGATCTGCCACAGAGGGGCATTGCGGTACTGCCCTCTGCCGTAGGTGCTGAATCCCCGATGCACAGCCCCGATGCGTGTTATGCCTGCTGCATGGAAGCGTAGCAGAGCTCCTTCCCAGAGGTCTAGGTCTGGGTTGAGTGGGTTCTTCACCAGCAGGGTGACGTCGGTACCACTCAAGGCTTCGGCTAGCTCAGAGACAGCGAAGGGGCTAGCTGTAGTCCTTGCCCCTACCCATAGGGTGTGTATGCCCGCTTGTAGGCAAGCCTCGACATGAGCTACAGAGGCTACCTCGGTCATAGCCTGCATCCCCAGCTCCTGCTCGATACGTCTTAGCCAAGCAAGTCCCTCTGCTCCTACGCCCTCGAAAGAGCCTGGGCGTGTACGAGGCTTCCATAAGCTCGCTCGGAAGAGTCGTATACCACGAGCCCTCAGTAGGCGAGCTGTCTCGTAGGTCTGCTCCTCTGTCTCTGCGCTGCATGGACCAGCACAGATGAGGAAGGGATAGGGGGAGGGGTAGTCGAAGGTGAGTGGGCGAAAGAGGTCTGTGGACATAGGTGTCGATCGTCGAGTGGGGCTTATAGCTGGACTATACTTACTCTATATGGGTAGATGGGTGTGGGGAATAGCTCTACGGGGTGCGGGACTTAGTAGGAGGCAAGGGGTGAGTCCTCCTCATAGGCATCGGTGACCTCTCGGTCGATCTCCTCGATCAGCCTAAGGAGGGCTCGGTAGAGGACGGAGTGCCAGGGGTGGGTCTTCTGGGAGAGGAGGTCATTGTGCCACAGCAGGGTTAGCTCTCCATTATATCGGGCTGTCGTACGTACTAGGTCACTTGCTACCTGCTCTGCCTCCTCGTGGCTCAGTCCCATAGCCTTCTGATCACTGAGAGTGAGGTCTCGTAGGATGAGGGGATGGAGGGTGAGCTCGGTGAGCTGACGGGTGTTGGGGTTGATGAAGCGGACAGGGCGACAGGTACCTAGCCGGAAGCCTGCTACATCGGCATAGCCCATCGTATAGTCGTGCCTCAAAGCCCGAATAGAGAGCCTGCAGGTAGTCCTCGGGTTCGCAGGCCACCAGAGAGCTATAGCGAAGGCCATAGGGAGGCTGGCCATAGACTCGCTCGAAGGCCTTACGTTCCTCCCCGATACGATCGTATACGTAGGGCTGCAGTGTGGCTACCTAGGAGACCTAGGCGAGCATCTACACGGCGAGCCTCTAGGAGCACACGGCGCATATGGGAGGAGCGAGGGTGATACTGGGGGCGATCCAGTTGATGGCGAGAGGGCATCTTGACGAAGAAGTGGATATGCGCTACACCCTTAGGGAGGTAGTCCTTGAGCTCACGATCCCACTTGAGGAACTTGGGGAAGGTATAGTAGTCATCCTCCTTGTCTGGGCCAAAGGCTAGCTTGAGTGCCGTCAAGGGGTTCTTCTTCTCCTTCAGCCAAGCTCTCAGGAAGCTCCTCCAGCCTCTATAGTTGTAGGGGCGGGCAAGGTCATGCGTGAGATGTACGGCACTGAACGTCTTCGCTCGCTCGTGGGATCCTGAGGTTGTACCGATCGGCGATACCGCTGCTGATGAGTATCTCACGCAGTGCATAGCCGTACTCATCTATGATAGGGCGATGGATGAAGCCTGCTCGGTAGGGTAGGGAGCTCTTACCGGGGAAGCATCCCTGCTCGTCCCGCTCATGTCGTAGGTACATCTCCTCATATCTGGAGAGGAGAAAGTAGCTCGAGGCGATGAGGCCTGCATGGATGATGACCCTGACGCCCATCACTGCGCCACTCCTCTCTAGGCGATCCGAAGAGGATCGGGATTCCCCGCCACTGCTCTAGGGGCAGGCTCGGATAGCTCCTCTCGGTACCGTAGTTCTTGCCATCGAAGAAGCCCGAGGGAGAATCACCACGGTACTGCTTCATCTCCTCGGGGTCATCGGTGCAGCCGACAGCCTGGAAGCGTCGCTGGTAACGATCCACCCCTGCCCCTGGACGAATAGGGCTGGACGAGGAAGTCTATGATATACTGGCGAATCTTGCTATGAAGCATAGGGGCGATGAATGACTAAGTGATGCGACCCGTAGCGGAGGCCTCATATATCCCTCTTAGAGAGGTATGGGGATGATCCTGCGCTAGCTATAGGATGTAGGTGGGAGTGGGCTCTGAGGGCTGGGGGACTTGAAGAGGATGGATATGGATATACTACTCGGCTGGGCTAGGGGCTAGGGGCGAGCACAGCCTCGATGGGATAATGGTCGGACTCAGCTGCTGAGCGGTCTACCTGACAGCTCAGAGCACGGAAGGCCTTACCGTATATAATATGGTCAATACGTACGTAGAAGGGACGTGTATGGAAGGTGAAGCCGAAGCCATTGCCTCGCTCCACAAAGGCATCCTCCATCCCTCCGACACTCGGCGGTGGAGGTAGGAGAGCGGAGTGTCGTTGAAGTCTCCACAGACGATCACACGTCCCTCCTTGCTATGCTCTTGGATGAAGTTATGTAGGATCTCGGCCTGCTCCTCGTGTGCCTTGAGGGTCGGGGAGAGCTTGGCACGGAGGGCATCTTGTAGGCGGATCGCATTGCCCTCTTTGACGAGGTTGAGGTACTCCTCTCCGTCTACACGCCCTAGGTGGTAGGACTCTAGGTGGGCATTGATGACGATGATCTCCTTGTCGTGGACGAGTATCTTGGCGGCGATTGCCCCATTGACCCACGAGGGATGGGGATCTCACGCACACTGCTGATTGGGTGCTTGAGAGGATGGCTAGGTGCTGCCTCCTCTATTGACACGTATGACACGTATGTGGGGATAGTCCTGACTGAGGTAGCCCTTGAGGGTCTTGGAGACGACCCCTGCGAAGGGATTTTGGTTCAGCATAGCCTCTTGGATACAGACGATGTCTGCCCCACTGCTCTTGATGTACTGCAGGGTGGCGTTGGGGGCTACGTCCGAATGGGGCTTGAAGCCGAAGGCACATACATTATACGAGAGCACACGGATTGTAGGCTCGCTATGCTCGTCTGAGACACGCTCCGAGCGGTTGATGGGGAAGTATATGAGGAGCTGGGGTAGGGAGATGAGCCATACGGCGCAGAGCATGAGTAGTCGCTTGCGATCGAAGGCCAGTAGCCACAGGATTGTCACCCCCATCTGTAGGACGAGTAGGACGGGGAAGAAGAGCCCAAGGAGGGCAGGTATGATCCACTTAGAGGGGCGAATATAGCCCGAGTAAGCTCCGAGTAAAGGTAAGGCTTACGATCACCGTTAGGACGATGAGCGTAACCTTGATGATATGTGAGCTGATCCGTAGGAGCGGACCAGAGGATAGTCTATTTTTCATCTAGTGAGTTTGTTTCGTGTCTTCTTGCCTGATCAGATCGAGACGTCTGCGCTCGTCCTCGGAGAGACTTTCGTAGCCTGATTGCCTTAGTTGTGTTAGGAGTGCCTCGTCCTCGGGAGTACGCTTGCCAGAGTCCACTTTGTCCTCTAGGCTGGAGAATATACGGTGGAGGGCTCTGCCTAGAGGCTTAGCTACGGGGGCTGTGAGGTCGATGCCTCGGCTCAGCAGGAGGGCAAAGACGATCCCACATGTGATCCCCCGATATGGGCTAGTAGATGCCCACCTAAGTCAGCCTTCCACGAGGACATCCCGAGGCAGGCTACGGCAAGCATGATGACAAGACTTGCCCCTACGATGGTATATTCGCGTGGGGTGTCTCTCTTGCGGATGTGTGGGGTGAGGGAGGCCGCTAGGAGCGAGAGCACTGCAGGCTGGGAGCCGACCAGCTCCATAGGGGAGTGGAGTCCAGAGCCCTGAGTGCTCCACCCTAGGGTAGTAGCCGAGCAGGTCAGCAAGTGCCCCCGCTAGTGCCCCGTAGAGATAGAGCACGAGCACACGCCAGGGGTGTAGTCGCTCCTCTAGGGTACGCTCTATGATGGAGAGTAGGAGGACCGTACCCATGATATGGAACAGGCTGTCGTGTGGGATGATATAGGTGAGGAGCGTCCACGGATGATCCATTAGATAGCCTACTGTAGGCTGGAAGGCTAGGAGACTCCCCGCATTCCACCAGCGCATCGGGGAGACGAGGGTGAGCACCCCATCTATGAGGACGAGTAGTAGATACAGCACGACCTGTACCACTACGATCCTCCGGATCATAGTCGCATCTGCGAGGTAGCGCAGTAGGCGATTAGTTGAAGCTCTGACGTGAGATCTCACCTCTCTTGCGCCATAGAAGGATTAGGATCAGTCCGCCTATCATTCCCCCGAGGTGGGCGAAGTGTGCAACACTCCCTCCCGTATTATGCGTACCGAGGTAGAGCTCTAGTGCTCCATAGATGAGGACAAAGTACTTTGCCTTGAGCGGGATGAAGAACCCCACGAAGACATAGGAGTTGGGGAAGAGCATCCCGTAGGCCAGGAGAAGCCCGAAGACCGAGCCCGAAGCTCCTACCGTGATGAGGAGATCGAGGAAGGCTCGTGTGGAAAGAATCTCTGTGCCTATATCTACCATCTGGTAGCCTTCGATACCACTGAGCTCATACATCCAGAATAGCTCCTGTGTGAGTCCTGCTGATATACCGCAGAGTATGTAGAAGAGTATGAACCTACGTGATCCCCACACCTGCTCTATCGTAGAGCCAAACATCCAGACGGCAAACATATTCGACAGTACATGCTCTAGGGAGGAGGTGCTGTGTAGGAATGTATAGCTCACGAGCTGGAAGAGGCGAAACTTATCCGCTGCGAAGTAATGCAAACCCCAGTAGATCGTTGAGGTCAATACCCCGGCGTAGGAGCACTATGGAGGCGACCCAGATGATGAGGTTGATGACAATGAGATTACGCACGACTGGGGGGTGCCAAGCGTGACCAGAGGGATGAGGGTTGTTGCATTATCTTGCCTTGTCTATGACTCTTATTGCTTATTCATTTTGTCCCCATCGGATGGGGAGGAGCTTCGCCTCACGGCTGTTGCAAAGATAACTATTCTAGTGCTCTCTCGTGCCCCTTCTTCCCACCCATCCTCCCTAGGCACTCACTCAGCTGGTGACCATCTAGGATATATGCACATATATATAATGTAGTGTGTGGGGGTAAGTGATGCTGAAGGAAGGCAGGGCTGATGCATGCTCTCTCGTTTGTATTCAGCCATCTTGGGCGCTTTGGAGGTACTAAATGTATGTCCCATTGAGTCTTATCAGTGTATCTGGAGCTCCTAACGTTAGCCCCGAGGAGAGCTACATACGAGAGCCCTATAGAGGACATACCTAGAGCGATGTTGTGTACACGCGTGTACACAGTCGTATACACGTGGGTATACTGTTGTGTACACACGTGTATACTTTTCCCTCCTAGATAGCAGCTATATCCTAGGTCATTATATACCTAGAATACAGGTGTTTCTATCTTCGGTGTGTGCTCCTCGATTACTTTGTCTTCGGCCTCTAGTGATTTCGTACGTCAGCCCTGTGGGACAGTCATGAAGTGCTTCCCGAGGGAGGGGTAGAGGACTCGGTGTGATCCCTAGGGGGACTCGGTATGTTCGTATCCATCGCCTTACAAGGATCACGGGTGTGAGCATTATATGTCCTATACCCTATCGGTATGCTCTCTAGTGACCCTCTCTGTATGCCCGATGCGGAGGGCGTTGGGAGGCTGTTCCCCCAAGCGGGGGTGTCTCCTTACTTCCTCCTAACGCTTGTGGTGGAGACGACTGTTCTAGAGAGGGGGATGGCGGAGGATCGGGTCATGGGGGCTATTCCTCGGTGAATAGAGGACCAGAGAAGGCCTTTTTGTGGGGAGTTTCTGGGAGCTATTGCTCTTTGGAATTATTTGCTACCTTTGCTACGACGCTTGAGGGGCATCCTCTTCCTGCGCCGTTATCGCCGACCAACAAACATAATCAGATATGGACGCAAAGATTCAAGAACTGACGGATAAGATCCACACTGAGGGAGTCGAGAAGGGTCAAGCAGAGGCTAACCGCCTCATCGCTGAGGCAGAGGCCAAGGCACAGAAGATCGAGGGCAGAGGCTGGTCGCCGTGCCGAGGAGACGATCCGAGCTGCCGAGGCACGCTCCACAGAGCTAAGGAAAAACACCGAGTCAGAGCTACGTCTCTACTCCACCCAGCTCGTCGAGTCTCTCAAGAGTAGCGTGGCCGAGCAGATCTCAGTGGTGAGGTGGCGAAGTCTAGTGTACAAGCCCTCACTGCAGACAAGGCCTTCGTGCAGGGACTGATCACTCAAGCTGGCCGAGCGCTTTTGACCTCTCCCACGGGCTCGAGATCACGACAGCTGATGCCGAGAGCCTAAGAGCCCTACTTCACCTCCCACGCTAAGCATCTACTCGAGCAGGGTGTGACGATCCGTGAGGTGGCCGGTAAGCCCACAGACTTTGCTATCGCCCCCAGGATGGGAGCTTCCGAGTACAGTTCGGTGAGGCAGAGTTCGTAGAGCTATTCAAGAGTTTCCTTCGTCCTGAGATGACCAAGATGCTCTTCTAATACAAAGACGGAAGAGCTATGGCCAAGTACTATGCCCTAGTAGCAGGGTTGCCAGCCTTGACAGCTGAGATGCAGCGTCCGCCCCTGAGCGTGGCTGACTACTATGCCGATCTCCAGCCCATCCTGACCCCACGTGACCGTTTCTACCTAGAGCTCCTGCACCCTAGGGCTGGAGCACCCCTGAGCTGCTGGACTGGGTCCTCGGTGTATGGAGTGGGGAGCTACCAGCACATGAGCCGTCTGAGGAGAGCGAGGAGGCACCAGAGCACTTCGCACCACTTCGTCTGGTCATCGATGCTGCCAGACATGGGCGCAAGCTCCCGAAGAGCCGTGGAATACCTGACTATCAGGCACACTTTGTCTACGACCTCTACTTCATACCCAGCAAGACCAATGAGGAGGAGGTAGAGCATCAGGCTATGATCGATGAGATCGGAGGCGACCGCCTCACGCTGGAGAACCTCCTAGCGCAGTACTACTACGAGTGGGCAGAGCGATCCAGTAGCTCCTTCCTAAGAGAGTGGTTCCGCCTGAACAAGAATATCCGCAACATCCTCGCCGTCTCCACCTGCCGTCGTCTCGGCTGGGATCCTAGTCGCTACATCGTAGGGCAGGCCGTGGAGGAGGTACTGAGACACCCCGTGCAAAGGACTTCGACCTAGGCGAGGAGCTTCCCTACCTAGGTGAGGTACTCCGTATCGCTGAGGAGCGGGACATCGCTCGCAGAGAGCGACTGCTAGACCTGATGAAGTGGCAGTGGATGGACGAATGGACGTTTGTCCGAGTCTTCGATATAGACAATGTACTCTGTTACTACCTTCGCCTCTCCATCCTAGAGCGATGGTCTAGGGCTAGATGAGGCGACGGTGAACGTACCTTTCAGAGAGATCGTCCTGGGACTCAAGGGCGAGAGTGCTCGGGTACTCCAGGAGTTCAAGCAGAGCCAGCGCCGCTAGGGCAAGCAAGAGCACCCATAGCGTAATCAAGGAAAATAGATAGAATCACGATAGAATGGCAACAAAAGGTATAGTAAAGGGGTCAGTCGGTAACCTCGTGACGATCGAGGCCGATAGCTCGTGGCGCAGAACGAGATCTGCTACATCACCGTAGACGGTGTCGCCCCTCATGAGCGAGGTCATCAAGGTGAACGGCAAGAATGCCTATGCACAGGTCTTCGAATCCACCCGCGGTATGCGCATCGGTGACGCTGTGACCTTCGAGGGGCACATGCTAGAGGTCACCCTCGGCCCGGGGATGCTCTCCAAGAACTATGATGGGCTACAGAATGACCTCGACAAGATGGAGGTATCTTCCTCTGTCGTGGTACCTACACCTATCCCCTAGATGAGGACAAGAAGTGGGACTTCAAGCCCCTAGCTCAGGTGGGCGACCGTGTCGCTAGTGGAGCCTGGCTTGGGGAGGTCATTGAGAACTATCAGCCGATCAAGATCATGGTGCCCTTCGTCCTCGAGGGACTCTACAGCATCAAGAGTATCGTACCCGAGGGGGCATATACGGTCAAGGAAACCGTAGTCGTCCTCACCGATGAGGCTGGCAGGAGTATCCACTGACCATGGAGCAGAAGTACCGTCAAGCGACCCATCACCTGCTATGCTGAGAAGCCTCGCCCTCACAAGCTCCTAGAGACAGGGGTGCGTATGATCGACACGATGAACCCCATCGTAGAGGGGGGGACGGGCTTCATCCCTGGCCCCTTCGGTACGGGTAAGACGGTGCTCCAGCACGCTATCAGTAAGCAGGCAGAGGCCGATATCGTTATCATCGCCGCCTCGTGGTGAGCGTGCTAATGAGGTCGTGAGGTCTTCAAGGAATTCCCCGAACTCGCTGAATCCCAATACGGGTCGCCCTCTGATGGAGCGCACGATCATCATCGCCAATACCTCCAACATGCCAGTCGCCGCTCGTGAGGCCTCAGTCTACACCGCTATGACCATCGCGGAGTACTACCGCTCGATGGGTCTGAAGGTGCTCCTAATGGCTGACTCTACCTCTCGATGGGCACAGGCGCTTCGTGAGATGTCCAACCGCCTAGAGGAGCTCCCAGGCCCCGATGCCTTCCCTATGAACCTCTCTGCTATCGTAGCTAACTTCTATGCACGTGCAGGCTTCGTCCACCTCAACAATGGGAAGACAGGATCTATGACCTTCATCGGTACAGTATCGCCTGCAGGGGGGAACCTCAAGGAACCTGTGACGGAGAATACAAAGAAGGTAGCCCGCTGCTTCTACGCCCTCGAGCAGGAGCGTGCAGACCGCAAGCGTTACCCCGCCGTCAATCCTATTGATAGCTATTCGAAGTACCTAGAGTACCCCGAGTTCCAGGCCTATGTCATGCAGCGTATCAGCCCTGACTGGATCGCTGAGGTCAATGAACTCAAGCGTCGTCTACAGCAGGGTAAGGAGATCTCCGAGCAGATCAATATCCTCGGGGACGATGGTGTGCCCCTGGACTACCATGTGACCTTCTGGAAGAGCGAACTCATCGACTTCGTGATCTGCCAGCAGGATGCCTTCGATGAGGTAGACTGCAACTGCTCACCAGAGCGCCAGCACTATAGGTAGACAAGGTGATGCGGATCTGTAGGACAGAGCTAGCCTTCGAGACCTTTACAGAGGTCAGTGAGTACTTCAAGGAGCTCATTAATGCCTTCAAGCAAATGAGCTATGTCGTCTTCCGAAGCGAGGACTTCGATCGCAACGAAGCCAAGGTAGATGCACTCGTCGCTCAGCGGACAAAAAACTAAACGACTATGGCAGCAAAAGCATTCCAAAAGATATACACCAAGATCGAGAACATCACCAAGGCTACCTGTACGCTACGAGCTACGTGGGGTAGGTACGAAGAGCTGGCGACGATCAACGGTCGCCTGGCACGAGTCGTACGTATCATGGGAGACGAAGTCACCCTACGGTCTTCGGTGGTACAGAGGGATCCCACCAACGCAGAGGTGATCTTCCTCGCAAAGGCTCCTTCCCTCCAGGTAGGCCCCCAGCTCGTAGGACGATTCTTCAACGCCTATGGTGAGCCTATCGATGGAGGTCCCGCCGTCTCGGGTAAGGAAGTCGAGATCGGAGGCCCTAGTGTGAACCCCGTCAGACGTGAGCAGCCCTCCGAGCTCATCGCTACTGGTATCGCAGGTATTGACCTCAATAATACCCTCGTTACGAGGCAGAAGATTCCTTCTTTGCCGACCCAGACCAGCCCCTTCAATGAGGTGATGGCTATGGTAGCCCCTACGAGCCAAGAGCGACAAGATCATCCTCGGGTATGGGAATGACGAATGATGACTATCTCTTCTTCAAGAACACCTTCAGCAACGCAGGTGCACTTGACCGTATCGTTAGCTTCATCAACACTACAGAGGACCCCTCTGTCGAGCGTCTCCTCATCCCCGATATGGCACTAGCTGCTGCCGAGTACTTCTCAGTAGAGCAGCACGAGAAGGTCCTCGTCCCACTTTACCGATATGACGAACTATGCTGATGCTCTGGCTATCGTATCCAACCGTATGCACCGCATCCCTCTAAGGACTCGATGCCAGGCTCACTCTACTCCGACCCTAGCGAAGATCTACGAGAAGGCCGTACAGTTCCCCGATGGAGGCTCGATCACGATCATTGCCGTGACGACGCTCTCGGGTGGAGACATCACGCATGCCGTACCCGATAACACGGGGTATATCACCGAGGGTCAGCTCTACCTGCGTCGTGATAGCAGAGTAGGGAAGGTCATCATCGACCCTTTCCGTTCGCCTCTCGTCTCAAGCAGCTTGTTATCGGTAAGAAGACACGTGTGATCACCCCAGGTGATGAACGCTGCTGTTCGCCTATTCTCCGACGCCTCGAGCGCAGAGACTAAGCGTGAGAATGGCTTTGACCTCACCGACTACGATGAGCGTGCACTAAGCTTCGCTGCAGACTATCTCCGTGAGCCCTCGCTATCGATGTCAATATCGACACAGAGCAGATGCTCGATACAGCATGGAGCCTCTTCGGCAAGTACTTCCGTCCAGCGGAGGTGAACATCAAGCAGTCCTCGTCGATCAGTTCTGGCCTAAGGCCCAGAGCCTAGCACGATGCCACCACCCCTCGGGGAATCCTTATCTCCCCAAGAGTGGCTAGGCTAGCAGAGCCCAATAGCACAGAGAATGAACCCAAGTATATTCCTTTTCCTCTGCTCTTCCTTTGCAGATGTAGCCCCCTACTAGAGCAAGCCTGCCCTATGGAGCTACAAGGGAAGGTCGTCACCTTCATTCCCACAGCTAGCATCCCCGAGTCTTACACGGAGTATGTTAGGCTTGGGCAAGAGAGCTTGGAGGGGCTAGGGCTAAGGGTGCTCCCCCTTGATGTCTCTAAGGCTTCATCTGAGGAGATAGCAGTCTCCCTCTCGCAGAATGACTTGATCTATGTCTCAGGTGGCAATACCTTCTACCTCCTTCAAGAACTCAAGCGCAAGGGGACGGACAAGCTTATCCAGAGGGAGATTAGGAGTGGGAAGCCTTACATCGGAGAGTCGGCAGGGGCTATGATCCTTGCGCCTAGCGTCGAGTATGTTCAGCTAATGGATGAGACCCAGGTGGCACCCGAGCTGACCTCCTTTGCCGCACTAGGAGCGATCACTAAGTATCCGTTGCCACACTACAAGAGCTTTCCCTTTGCCGAGATAGTGGAGAATATACTTGCTACATACGGTGACCAACTACCTCTCGTGCCGATTACGAACCATCAGGCTATCATCGTCCGAGACAGCGAGCTCACCACCGTGACTAAGGAATAATTAGGTAGCCATCAAACGACTTATGGCGATACGATTTCAATCAACAAGACCCTCGCTCCAGCAGCAGGAGAAGGCGCTCAAGATGCGTGTGACTGCACCTTGCCCACCATCAAGAGCAAGGAGAGTGCCCTCAGGCAGCAGGTCAAGCAGACGAAGACCGAGGTCGAGCTGTCTGGAGGCGCAGCTCGAGGCTGAACTCCTCCGCTACCAAGGGATGGCCAGACTATGGGGGAGTTTGACCCCAGCCTCATCACCGTCAGTAGTGTCGATCTCTCCATGAAGAAGGTAGCAGGTGTCCTGCTGCCTATCCTCGGGGAGATTCACTATGAGGTGCGCCCTTCAGTATCTTCAATGCCCCCAGCTGGTGGGGCAGAGGGATTGAGCTCAAGACCCTCGCCACGACAGTATCGAGGCAGAGTTTACACGGCTCAAGATGGAGTACCCTAGAGCATGCCCGTAAGAAGACCACCCAGAAGGTAAACTCTTCGAGAAGGTGCAGCATCCCAGGCTATCAGGATGCCATCCGTAAGATCAAACGCTTCCTCGAAGACGAGGAGAGCCTATCGAAGGCTTCACAGAAGCATCATGCGCCCAATATGGAGAAGCGTGCACTCAAGGAAGGAGGTGCTGCCCTATGATTCAGTCAATGAATAAGTATGCCTTCCTCATCTTCCATCGTGAGTATGAGACGTTCCTAGAGGAGCTCCGTTCGCTCGGGGTCGTCCACGTACAGGAGCAGAAGAATACCAAGGAGGTCGAGGAGCTACAGAGCATCATCAGTGAGCGTGCGCATCTGGCCGAGGTACGTCGCTCCCTGCGTCCCTATGCTCCTACAGATAAGACAGCAGAGGCTGTCAGCACCACGGCTCCTGTCGCAGGTGTAGAGTCCGCAGTGGCTGGATCTAGCTCCACCCCAACGCTCAGCAGTGAAGAGGAGGGGCATCAGCTCATCACAGATATAGAGTCACAGCTAGCGCACCTAGCTGCTCTCACAGAGCGAAAGACAGCGCTCACCGAAGAAGCCATAGAGGTATCTCCCTGGGGCGAGTTCTCTATGGAGGGGATCGCTAAGCTCACGGAGGTAGGCTATGACCTCAGCTTCTTTACTCTCCCGTCGTCTCGCTTCACAGAGGGCTTCCGTGCAAGTCATGATGTCGTCTCGGTAAGGGGAGCAGTCGGGGAAGGTCTACTTCGTCCTACTTCATCACGTGGATGAGGTACCTGAGCTCCCCGAAGCGGAGCGTCTCTATCCACAGCGGAGTATCCGTGAGGTAGAGGAAGAGCTCCAGACCACCGAGCAGGCTATTCGGGAAACACGAGACCAACTCTCGGCCTCGGTGCCTCACTATGATGCCCCTACTGCAGAGCTATGATGTGATGCTGGAGAACCGCCTTACCTTCGGCACGGTGCGCCTCCAGGCAGATGGCTTGGCAGATGAGCGACTGATGCTCCTAGAGGGCTTCGTACCTAAGGATGTGGCTCCGAGCTTCGAGGCTGCACTTCAGGGTAGGAAGTATTACTTCCGTCAGATAGACTTTGATCCTGAGACGGAGCGTGTACCGATACAGCTCAAGAATAATGCCTTACTCGTAGCTTCGAGTTCATCACGGAGCTATATTCCCTCCCCAACTATCAGGAGATCGACCAGACGTACCGATCGCAACCCCTTCTTCATGCCTCTTCGGCTATGCTTTGGTGATGGCAGGCCATGGGCTAGTCTTATTCGCGGTCTCTACGCCTCGTTAGACTTCGGAGCAAGGGTGAGGTGCCTAATATCATCAGCCTCCTGCAGTGGCTCGGGCTGGGTGCCTTCGGTGTAGGACTCATGATGGGCGGTATCTTTGGGATTGAGCTCCCTTGGGCTCATAGTCCAGTGAATATCTTCAGCTCAAGAGAAGATGATGACGACCTCGGTAGTCATCGGTATTCTGCAAGTACTACTTGCTAAGACTATCGGAGCCTACAAGAAGGGGCGACAGCATGGCTGGCGCTACTCTCTCTCTGGCTTTGCTTGGGTACTCCTCTTGGCCTCAGCAGGTCTTGTCTATGCTCTACCTATGGCTGTTGTCCTCCCACCGGCTGTGACCCATGTGCTCTATGGAGTGGCGGGGCTGTCGGTACTTGTGGCCTTCTTCTACAACAGTCCAGGCAAGAACCCCTTCATAAACTTTGGTACGGGTATGTGGAATACGTATGAGACAGCCTCGGGGCTCCTCGGGGACTCTCTCTCCTATATCCGTCTCTTCGCTATCGGGCTGACCGGTGGGATTCTAGGTGGGGTCTTCAACCAGCTGGCTATGTCGTGTGTCCCTGCAGCGGGTAGTGGCGCCTCCGTGGTGAGCCATGTGCTGGGCTGGCTGGTCGCACTACTGATCCTACTCTTCGGGCATGGAGTGAACTTTGGTATCGCTATGATCGGTGCTTTTGTTCACCCACTCCGTCTGACCTTTGTGGAGTACTACAAGAATAGTGAGTTCGAGGGTGGAGGTAAGGCCTACACACCCTTTAGGCAGAAATAAGAACAACATAAACCCATATTAACTTAAGTAAGATTATGAATGAGATGTTATCTTTCCTCGGCATTGCGCTGATGGTAGGGTCTGACAGTATCGGTAGCAGCATCGGAGTAACGATCTGTGGTAATGCAGCCGTTGGTGCGATGAAGAAGAATCTCGATGCCTTCGGGCAGCATATCGGGCCTCTGCCTCCCTAGCTGCATGTGGGCTCTATGGCTTCGCTGGCTTCTTTATGGCTAAGGGAGTTCTGGAGAAGCTTGAGTGCAGCAGGTGCTATCACGACCTTTACTGCATGGGCCATCTTCTACAGGGTTATCCCTCGAGTCGTAGGTGCCTACTCGGCTATCCGTCAGGCTCAGGTTTGTGCTAATGGTATCCAGTCGATCGGGAATGGAGGGAATGTCTTCAGTGCGACGATGGTGATGGCGGTCTTCCCAGAGCTATATGCTATCCTAGCTCTGCTGGCGACAATCCTCACAGTGCTCCGCTCTAAGCTCCCTCACAGATATAGTATATATTAGATAGAGAGGCGATGCAGTCCGTAGACTGCATCGCCTCTGTGCGTTGTGGGTGACGCTACTGCTCCTTCACGCTCATCCTCTACCGGCCGAGAGGGCTGGGACGATCCTCGGAAGTGGCCTTCTTGTCCCTGCTGTGCTAGCTGGATGCTCGGCCTTGGCATGGACGATACCATCGTGGAAGCGTAGCTCTAGGGGCATATCAGTCATCACGGAGGTGCTAGAGGTGAGGACACTCTTGCCGAGGAGATGATGCTGAAGCCCTCGGCTGAGGATATTATCTGGGTGGGATAGGCGATCGCTTGCTCCCAGTGTCCTAGCTGGGTGCTCTCGCCTAGGCGGTGGGTGAGTAGTAGGGGAGGGTAGAGGCTAAGCGGGAAAGGCTGTGTCTCATCTCCTCGACTCGATAGCGAAGGATGGAGGAATACGCTCCATCTGTAGTCTCAGTGTGTGTCGTGTGCTCTGGAGGTAAGCCCGAGCTCCCTATCTGTAGACGAGCCCGCAGACGTCTGCCTCGTCTGAGTTCGCGCTCGAGGTGCTCACGTGGGGCGAGCTGTAGCCGAGCGATCAGCCCTCAGAGGTATTGCCCTCGGCCGAGGGATAGTCGCTGGATGATCTCGGGAGTCGTCTCTGCATCTCCCGTAGATGGGCTAAGAGCTCCACCTGAGTGTCGATGAGGAAGGCAGCTACTGCCGTCGGGGGTCTTTGGAGCGAAGTGTGTGCGATGAGGTCTCAGGACGCCTCGTCTCGCTCGTGCCCGATACCCGAAATGATAGGGAGGGATACTCGGGCGCATACCGCATAGACGATATTCGTCGAAGGCTCGTAGCTCACTCACGGCTCCACCGCCACGGATGATGACGACCGCATCGAAGTGCTCCCTATGTCTATCTATGCGATCCAGAGCCGCTATCACACTCTCGGTCGTATGCTCGCCCTGCATCTGGGCGGTGAAGAGAGCGGTGTAGAACTGTACCCCATAGCTATTGTCATGGAGCTGGCGCATGAAGTCCCCTGTAGCCTGCTGCTGTGACAGAGGATATGATCGCTAGGCGCTGTAGGGGGCAGGGTAGGGGGAGCTCTTTGTTCATGTCGTAGAGCCCCTCCTTGCGTAGTCGGGCTATGGTCTCTAGTCGTAGTCGGGCGATCTCTCCCAGCGAATAGCTCGGATCAATGTCCGTGATCTGTAGGCTCAGCCCATACTGCTCATGGAAGGATATACCGACCAGTGCTAGTATGCTCATCCCTGAGGCTAGCTGTCCGACTCCGCTACGGACGAAGCGTCGCTGGATCTCAGCATAGGCCTGTGTCCAGATGACTCCACGGACACGGGCTACGACCTCACCACGTGCTCCCTTCTCTAGGAGCTCTAGGTAGGCATGTCCCCTGCTGTCCCTGCTTTGACGAAAGTCACTCACCTCCGCCCGCACCCACAGCGCTGGGGGAAGGATGATCCAGGCAACGCCGCACGGAGCCAAGTAGCTCGGATAGGCTGGAAAGAGCGGGGGCCATCCTCCACCACTATAGGGGTACCTCGTTGGGGATATGGATGCTTCGGTCAAAGCCCACGTCCAGAGAGATGAGTGTCTCGGTAGCTACTACACCTGGGATACACTGGATCGTGCCGTTGAGGATACGCATTAGGTCGTTATTATCCACAGCATAGAGCTTGACCATCAGGGTGTAAGTACCAGTGGTGAAGTGGCACTCTGCATCTCGGATCTCCTTGAGCTTCTCCGTGACCTCCTTGTAGAGCGAACCTCTCTCCAGCCTTACACCGACATAGGTGCAGGTGTTGTAGCCTAGCTTCTTGGGGTCTACGTGGTACTTCAGCGAGGTGATCACGCCACTCTCTATCATCCGCTGTAGCTGCTGGTTCACTGAGGAGCGAGAGCTGTTCTTCCCTCAGCTACGTCACGTAGTGGGACGCGGGCGTTGGTTGTGAGGCGTCGAAGTATCTTTTGGATCCAAATCATTTAGCTTCTTCATTGTCGTGGGTAGGTACTTTTGTGACATCTATTCTACAAAAATAGTAAACTTTCGTGGATACAAGTTTCCGATTTGTAAGTGAAGCTAATACTGATCTGCATGTGACTTACTTACGCTAGATGCGAGGTGGGCTATACAATCTGTGTATTTGGTGATAATAGGTAGTCTCGATGGGGAAGATCCTAGGGGGAAGGGACAAGGCTACCCTCCCTGATAATGCTATCAAGGTGATGCCGGCTGTGCATGGCTAGGGGGAGTGTCCTCCGTGTGTACTCTGTGTATCGGTATGTCTAGTGTCGTGCAGGTCGGTGTCGTGCCTGCCGCCTGGTCTGTGTGTGGGTGTGCTTCCTCGGTAGAGGGTTGTTGTGGAGCTGGGGGAGCCCTCGGTGAGGCTCATGGAGCGCCCTATGGGCTCCTATAGTGCCGCCTCTGGTTCATCTGGGCACGTGTACGTCGCCAAAAGGCAAGGAGCTCGGTATGGTCTCCCTCGGGATAGTTCCCCTCGAGGAGCTGGATGACGAGCTCGATTCCCTCACGATTGCCCCGTTCGGCTGCTACCTCGGCATAGTAGAGGGCAGTGTCGTAGTCTACGGGCGGACGCTTGGGGTTCATACACTGCTTTGCGAGCGAGAGAAGGGATTCAGCGGAGATGTTCTCCACACGTTCGGTCTGCTCGATTGTCTCTAGGGAGGGATAGGTGGTGTAGCGCATAGCCTCCCTATTGGGGTCGTGTGTACCTTCTTGCTCTGAATGGTGAGCCCGTGACCCCTAAGCTTGTGGAGGAGCTCCGTGAAGATGTTTGCCATTACCTTGACTATTCCTTGTTTTTTGAACTTACTTACTCACGGCTACCTCTAATTAGGTAACCTCGTCTTTCGGAGGACAAATTTATGAATAAAAACGATACGTTGTATCTTATTTTTAGGAAATGCTTTGATTTGGTGTTGTTTTTAAGAAGTAGGTGTTGGTTTTTGATGTTTTGTTGGTAAGTATATACACCCTGATAAAATATATAAGGGAAATAGTGAGGGGTGAGGTATCGAGGAGATGGGGATAAGGGAATAACCTTATAAAGTTCTGCACAGATACTCCTGATTAAGTGAGGGGGAGAGGAGCGAAGCTTTCCCAGGTGTTGACGATCGGGGGCAAAAAGAGAGGAGGGCTTGCTCGGGCTTTATTCGATCCCAAATAGGTGGAGGGAAGCAAGTCCGTAAGGGGGTAGGGGGCTAGGAAGGAGTGACATGTTCTCTTTTCGTATTCGCTACTCTGGGGCTTCATTGGGAGTATTATTCCATCTCCTAGGAGCCCTACCCTGTATCTTATAGAGTGATCTAGCCATTGCCCCCTGAGGCAGGGCATAGGAGAGAGCCCCACAGAGGACATACTGAGAGCGTTGTAGTGTACACGCGTGTACACTGTTGTATACACGCAGGTATACTGTTGTGTACACACGTGTATACTTTTTCCCTCCTAGGTAGTAGATATATGCTCGATCCGTATGTGGCTAGGGGTATAGATGCTTCTATCTCGGAGTAGGCACCTTGAGGACTTTACCTCGGCCTTTAGTGACTTCACGTGTCAGTCCTAGGGATCGGGATAATGCTTGATGGTATGATTGCTTGCTCAGGTCGAGGGCGATAACGAGGGGGCGTCGCTAAGCAGGCGGACGGAGTGGAGGAATAGGGAGAGAGGCTACCGACCAGCAGGGATGCTGGTGGTAGCCTCTTCGATCTAGGGTTTGTGATGTTGGGGGAGAGGGGGATGTGATGCTGGAGAGTGGGGCTATTTCTTGCTCCAGAGGAAGAGCTCACGTGCCTTGGGGGTCTCTACACCACCCTACGTAGTCGGAGATTACCTTCAGAGCACTAGCTGTCTCTGCGCCCGTGAAGCCCGCGATGTCTCGGTACTGAATACGATCGTGATAGTACTGGAGATAGACCTCTGAGGCTGGGAGGTAGGACCAGTGCCACTTCTCTAGTTCGTAGCCTGGACGTCCTCCAGTCTTCTCTGTAAAGACCTGTGCAAAGCCGTATTCGTGCCCATGCTGGCAGAGCCATTCATACTCAGCCTTGCTTCTGCCAGAGGCGAAGTAGGAGTTCCCTCAGGTTATTGATGTCTATGTCCGTGCCCCAGTGGTGACGGGAGGTCATGGGCATAGAGCTAAAGAGGAGAATGTCTCGGGCTCGTTCCTCGGGCGATCCCTTGCGCATGCTCCACTTGCGTTCCCAGATGCCCTTCTGCTGGTCGAAGGTGCGCGTGCCAGAGAGAGCTCTGAGGGAGATGCCGTCCTTAGCTGCAGCATCGCTCATCGCCTCGAATTGGTCGGCTACGATACGCTGGAGGTAGATCTGTCGTGAGGGGACGGAGTACTTCGTGCCCAGCTGACGGAAGTGCGGGTTCCTCACATAGGATACTCGTCCTGTCACTAGCTCACGACTAGCGGGCAGGAAGGTCGTTGCCTTGGCTGTGCTATCCGAGCCTGTCTTGGCTTGTTGCTCTTTGGGGTGCTGTGCCTTAGGCTGGGAGCGTCTCTTCCTCTGTCCATAGAGAGTCCCGAGGCTGAGCGTGAGGAGGACGAGGAGGGTGGGAGCTAGGAGCTGCTTACTCTTCATAGACTACGATGGAATCTTCGTCCACATCTTCGGCTAGGTCGATGTAGCGAGCTAGTACCCAGGCACGCTTCTTAGTCTTCGTGGTCTGGATGTAGTACCACTGCTCGTAGAGCGATCGTCTTGACGGAGGTTCGGTCGAGCTTGGTGAAGCCCTTGACGCCTGCATTGACGTAGGCGACATGGTAGACGTCTTCTTCGGGGGTCAAAGGCTAGGAGCTCTACGGCCTTGCCCTTAGGTAGGGTGAAGCGGTATTCTCCGTCCTGAGAGTAGAACTTGGCATCCTTGAGGAGGATGGCCTCTACGGTGTTGCTATTAGTGCTTGCTTGGTTGAGGACGAGGACTGTCTCACCTTTCTGTAGCTTGCCCACGACCTTGGACTGGGTCGAGTGATAGCTACGCATATTCACGTTGGTGGCATTGACATAGCCAGCCTTGCTGCTCTGTGCTTGTACGCTCACCCCTAGGGCGAGGAAGAGTCCCTAGAGCGAGGATAGACTTTCTGAGGGAGTTCATAGGTGTACGTTGCTTGTTTGTTCGTATTTGTCTTAGTTCGGTCTCCCTCACGAGCGAGGTATAGTCTAGAGACTAGACTTGCGTAGGGTGGGGTGATCGTTGGCCGTTTGTGGACTAGAAGTAGAAGAGGTAGCTGAGGAAGCCCCCGAAGCGCATCTCGGAGGACTGTACGTAGGTCTCAGCACTATTGGTGCGATCGGCATTCCAGATATTGCCGAAGCTATATACGAATCTCCCTCTAGCTCTCCAGGCGATGGTGCTCCCCGATACCTATGCTGATACCTGACCACCACCCTAGTCCCCAGAAGAAGCGACTCTCTATCGCCCTTGGCATGGCGAGCTAGGGCAGCGGCAGACATATTGGCTTCACCTGATGAGGTACTTGCTCCGAGAGGGCGTAGCCGACGAAGGGAATCTGCATTGACGAAGATACGGGAGCCCCCTGCCCCTAGGTAGAGGTGAGCCAGTAGAGGAGTCTCGATGTAGGAGAGGTCACGTATAGCTCGTGGAGGCAGCATCATATTTCTCCTGCCACCCTGCTTGTACGGCATTGACCTCTAGCTGGAGTGAGGCACCCTGCTCTACGTCGTAGCGTAGCTTCGCTCCCAGCATATTGCCTATGTGCAGACGCTGGCTGACTGTCGGTACGAAGGAGAAGCGACCAGCTAGGACACCCCCATGTACCCCTGACTGAGAGCCTCTGGCGGAAGGCTGGCTTCGTGAGCTCCTGTGCCCCGAGAGATAGGGGGCGAGCAGCAGCCCGAGGCCGAGTAGGAAAGCTCGCTCGTCTCATCGGCTAGATAGATTCGCGCTGGATGTATCCCGTACTATTATAGGTGACCATGTAGAAGCGGGTATTGGCATATACCCCTCCCGGGTAGGCTGTAGGTGCAGGTCGAGCTGCAGCCCGTTGTAGGGATTTACGTTGCTGGTGACGAAGTTCTTCCCATAGGTTGCATAGGAGCGGATGAAGTAGCGAGCTAGGTCATAGCCTCAGTACACTGTACTTGGGGGAAGGTGTTGTCGATCTTGTGACCGAACCACGTGTTGTACTGGGTCAGGAAGTCCTTAGACTCGCTACTCGTGGGGTCGAAGAAGAAGGAGTAGTATCGTCGTATTCAGCTTGTGTAGGCTCTGCTGGAATGCTGATCATAGCTCTGCCACTGCGGATAGCCGAGAGCGTTACCCCAGAGGCATGCTCCCCTGATTAGGGCTATCGTAGCCCTCGTGCGAGAGCTCGATCTGCTCCGATAGGCACGACGACGGTATTGCTCCCTAGACTAGCGGGAGTCTCACTACCGAGAGTGATGGTACGGGTGGAGACACCAGCCTTCTTTAGGGCAGGGCGGAGCTTGGTGACGAAGGCTTCCTCCGTGTCGCCTGCTCTGCGTGTGAAGACTACCTCACGCCCCTTGTATCGCTGTAGGAAGAAGGTATCGTACGCTCTATGATGTCTGTCGAGTGAGCATTGGCCAGGATGATGCGCCCTGCTCGTGGGGTGAGGTTATCTATGCGGCTGAAGGGCACGACATAGTAGCTGTAGCCTGAGGCCTCTGCTATGGCACGTATCTGTGCCTCATCGACACCCCCGATCACGAGATCCTTATCGGCGAGCTGTCCAGTGGCGATGTAGCCCTGCAGGGTGCCGATATTAGCTACGTCCAGTGTCGTGAGCTGGATGGAGATGCCGGCCCTCTTGAGGTCATACATGCCGAGTAGGAAACCCTCGTAGAACTCCACATAGCGACGCCCCTGGGTCAGAGGAAGAAGCATCAGCACTCGTGTCGGTGTGGAGGCAACCTGGCTAGCCGTAGAGTCTACCTTATGCTCGGCGTCTCTGATCTCGGCAGCTGTAGTGCTTCCCTCTTCCCTTCGCATTGGGATATTGAGCTCCATACCCACCTGTACGTTGGAGGAGGTCACACCGGGATTAGCACGTAGCAGGTCACTAAGCTCGATACCATAGATCTTTGGTGATGCGGTAGAGGGTCTCTCCCGCCTCTACCCGATGCTTGTGGATTCGCTCTTGTACTCGGGTGGGATGGCAGTTTCTGTAGGGATGAGGAGCTTGTCCCCGACCTCGATCTGCTTCTAGCCCAGGGGTTGAGCTCATAGATACGCTCCACGGAGGGTATTGTACTTTCGGGAGATGCTATAGACAGTCTCCTCACGCTGTACCTCGTGCTCACGCATCCGTCGGGAAGTCTGTGCGAAGCCCTCTACGGAGAAGATGAGCAGGAGAGCTAGGAGGATACTAATGCGATATCGTCTTGGGTAAGTCATAAGTCGTATAATCGTGATGTACCAAATGCTTGATGTCGTAAAGCTATGCAAAGTTACGGAAACAACCCCATACATCTCCTGAGGACTAACTCCTTACAACCCTACCTCCCTACCCGCCTGAGGTGGAAGGGCCTCGCTACCCCTTCGCCCCTGGAGGTAACTCCCCGTGCCAGTGGCGTATATTGGGAGAGAGGAGGGGAACTACCGCCTATTCAGGCAGGGCTGACACATGAAATCACCATAGTGCGAGGGCAAGGTCTTCAAGGAGCATACACCGAAGAAAGAAGTATCTATGTCCTAGTCTAGATATGCCAAGTGAATACCTCCTACCTAGGAGGGATGAGTATACACGTGTGTACACAACAGTATACCCACGTGTCCACAACAGTATACCCTACGTGTACACAACTGTATACACGCGTGCACACAAGTGCGCCTCTAAGCATCTCCTCTGTAGGGCTCGCTTGTATGTCTCATCCCTTGGGGATAATACGGGATTTCTAGTGATGGGCCAAGGCTCCCTGGGATATGAAATAATACCCTCGATAGCATCCAAAGGCAGGAGTGTCAGAGTGAGATCATGTCGGCTCTGCCTATTCAGGGGAAGGTGGATAGCTTTATTTTGTATCTTTACGTGCACTCTAGTTGCAAACCCATTCACATTAAACTCAATATCTCGATGAAACAATTCTTCAAGAAAGGGCTACTCCTAGCCTCGGCCTCCCTCATGCTCGCCTCACGTGCAACGGCCGACAAGGGAATGTGGCTCCTCAACGAACTGACGAAGGAGAATATCGCACAGATGAAGGAGCTGGGCTTCCGCCTCACCGATAGACTCCCCATAGCCCTCGATAAGCCTAGTGTGGCGAACTCCGTCGTTATCTTTGGGCGTGGCTGTACGGGTGTCACCGTCTCAGGGCAGGGACTCGTCTTCACCAACCACCACTGTGGCTTCGATGCGATCCAGTCTCAGAGCTCTGTGGATCATGACTACCTGCGTGATGGCTTCGTCTCGCAGAGCTTCGCCGAGGAGCTCCCTATCGAGGGCCTTACCGTGAGCTACCTCATGGGACTCAGAGATGTCACAAAGCATATCCTATGGGTCTGAAGAAGCCCAAGGATGAGCTAGACCGTCTCTCCCAGATACAGAAAGATCTGTGAGCAGATAGAGGTCACTGAGATGAAGAAGTACAAGAGCGACTACAAGCGCATCGAGGTACGCCCCTATTACTCCAATAATAAGTACTATCTGCTGACCTACGATGTCTTCCATGATGTACGCCTCGTCTTCGCTCCTCCGGGATCGGTCGGTAAGTTTGGTGGAGACACGGACAACTGGATGTGGCCACGCCACACGGGAGACTCTCTGTCTTCCGTGTCTATGCGAATAAGGAGAATCAGCCCAGTGCATACTAGCAAGGACAACGTCCCCTTCCGCCCCAAGTACTTCGCTACAATGTCTCACCGAGGGGTATCAGAAGGGTGACTATGCTATGACCATTGGCTTCCCTGGCTCTACCCTCCCGCTATATTCCCTCCTTCGCTATCGAGAATCGTATGAGGATCAGAACGATCCTCGTATCGAGGTGCGTGGTATCAACAGGCTCTCTGGAGCAAGAGCGATGAATGCAGACCAAGCTACCCGCATCAAGTACGCCTCTAAGTATGCCCGTAGCTCCAACTACTGGAAGAACTCCATCGGGATGAAACCAGGCACTCGTTAAGCCTCGATGTACTCGGGCAGAAGCGTGCCGAGGAGGCTGCCTCGAGATGTGGGCTAACGAAGGAGGTAAGCACCAAGCAGTATCAGGGTATCCTCTCCGAGATGGAGGCCGCCTATAAGAAACTCGGGGACTGCAGCGTGAGGCTATGTATCTCGGAGAAGCCTTCAATGGCACAGAGATCATCGCTCTAGCCCTATGGCCCGAAGGATGTAAACTACAAGGATATGCAGAGCCAAGGCGAGAAGATCCGTGCAGGTATCGAGGACGTCTACAAGGACTATGTACCCAGCCTCGACGAACGTACTACCTGCTATGCTCGATGTCCTGCGCCAGCGTGTAGACCGTGAGCGTATAGCTCCTATCTTCTCGATCTCATCGACAAGGAGCATGGTGGCGATACCAAGGCCTACGCTACAATTCCCTTCGCTAAGAGCATCGTCCCCTACAAGGACAAGGTGCTGCAGCCGTACAGCGTCCTGACTTCACCGAGGTGCTCCATAACGACCCTCGCCTTCAAGCTCGCTCAGCTCGCCTGTCTCATCATGATGCCCGTGCAGGTGGCCATGAAGCCCCTCATGGAGCCCGTACAGCGTGGCAACCGTCTCTACTTCGCTGGCCGTAGGGAGATGAACCCAGACCAGCCCATGCCTAGTGATGCTAACTCCACGATGCGTATGAGCTATGGTACAATCAAGGGGTATAGCCCTGCTGATGCTGTGGAGTCATGACTACTCACCACGACACGTGGTCTACTAGAGAAGTATACGCCTGGATCACCTGAGTTTGACATCTTCCCCTCCTTCCTAGAGCTCATCAAGAAGGGTGACTGAAGTCGTTGGGCAGACAAGGATGGTAAGCTCCATGTAGCCTTCATCTCCAATAACGACATCACGGGGGAACCTCGGTAGCCCCCGTCTTTGATAAGAATGGACGTGTCTTCGGTCTTGCCTTCGATGGTAACTGGGATGCAATGAGTGGAGACATCGAGTTTGAACACAAGTCTCCAGCGTACGATCGTCGTAGATATTCGCTACGTACTCTTTACGATCGATAAGTGGGGTAAGTGCCCACGCCTCATTCAGGAGCTCTCCCTGCGCTAGGGAGCTGATCCCGCACCCTAGGGGCTGACCCTAGGGATAGAGTATAGACCTCCCTTCCTCCTCATGACCATCAGAGGACGGGGAGGTCTTGTATTTGTATCTAGTGGGGATCTCCTCTTGGAGGTTAGGTGGCTATCACCTGGGCTGAGGATATAGATTTAGAGCCCGCATAACCTGCTCTGTATCAAACTCCCCGAGCAGGGGGAAACGAACATACCGAGAGCGTCACTGTGCTCGGTAAGAGCGCCCTCGTCACCTTACATAGGTGATGAGGACGTTCTTTATAGGAGCGCATGTGCGCTCTCAGTATGCTCACTTTAGGGGGCTCGAGATCGCCCTGCTGGCTCAGTCTATTGACCCACCCCGAGGCTCATCGTCATCCCTGAGGGAGAGTGGCTAGAGTGGTGGGGGTCTGTTGGATGGGCTCTATTTAGAGGTGTATGTGGAGTGTCCCTCCCGACCTCCCAAGCATTTCATGCCCTACCAGTAGGTAGAGGATAACTCGTGTGGTGCGTGCGAAATAGCTATCTTTGTGCTGGCTGGGTCTAGTGCAGACCTAGTACTCACAACTTAATTATACTCGTTATGTCCATCATTAGAAGTATCCTAGACACCGACTTATATAAGTTCACTACGAGCTACGCGTACTCCAAGCTGTATCCTCGTGCCTACGGGCAGTTCCGCTTCATCGATAGAGGTAAGACCGTTTACCCGAAGGGCTTCGCTGAGGCTCTCCGAGAAGAGGTAAGGAAGATGTCCGAGCTAGCCCTTGACACGAGACGAGGCTCTATTCTCTCTCGGGAGTTGCCCCTACTTGCCCCCACCTATATAGACTTCGTGAAGGGCTTCCGCTACGATCCCGAGGAGGTGACCATCACGCAGGACGAGGAGGGACATCTCTCGATTGTGGCCGAAGGGCTCCTCTATCGAGTGACCCTCTGGGAAACACCCCTACTGGCGCTGGTCAGTGAACTGTACTATAAGGTCAAGGGCATACAGCCCGATATGCAGTATGCCGAGGAGGCCATCATCCGCAAGGCTCTGTAAGATGACTGAGGCGGGGATTGTCTTCTCGATGTTTGGGATGCGTCGCCGCTTCAGTGCCGATGTAGAGGACGATGATGACGCAGCTCCTCAAGGAACACTCGGGGACGAACTTCTACGGACGAGCAACGTGTACTTCGCCTTCAAGCATCAGCTCCGTGTGTCGGGTACACACCCTCATGAGTGGATTCAGTTCCACGGAGCAATGTTTGGCTACAAGATGGCTAACTATATGGCTATGGAGGACTGGATCAATGTCTACGATGGCGACCTCGGTACGGTACTCACCGATACCTATACGACAGATGTCTTCATGCGTAACTTCAGTAAGAAGCACGCTATGCTCTTCACGAGCCTCCGACATGATAGCGGAGACCCACTACTCTTCACCGACAAGGCCATCGCTCGCTACAAGGAACTGCGAGTAGATCCTACCATCAAGTACATCATCTTCTCAGATGGTCTTGACCCCGAGCGTGCCATCGAGATAGCAGACTACTGCAAGGGGCGTATCGGTGCTACCTTTGGTATCGGTACGAACCTCTCCAACGATGTGGGCAACGACGTCCGTCCGATGAATATCGTGATGAAGCTGTGGAAGTGCAAGATGACCGAGAAGGAGCGTTGGCACCCCTGCATCAAGCTGAGCGATGTGGACGGCAAGCATACGGGTGAACCCGCAGATACGTCTGGCACAAGAGACCCTTGGCCTCACTGTAGATGCCTAGCCTGGGGACTACCTCTAGGAGCGAGCAGGCAGGACGTCATGTCTGTCTGTACTTCGGCTCATTTAACCCGCTCCATCGTGCACACCCTCACAGCTAGCACGTTATATGGTGGAGCGAGGTCTGTGTGATGAACTGTGGTTTTGTACTAGTCCCCTGAACTCCCACTGAAGGAGGGACTTCGTCCTCTCCCCTTTGCTTGACGAGCCCACTACCTCCAGCAGTCGATAGCGGGAGATGATAGGCTGAGCCTTTGTCCTATAGAGGAGCTACTCCCAGAGCCGCACTATACAATCAGGACGATACGTGCTCTGAAGATGCTCCATCCTACCACCTCCTTCTCGCTCCTAGTAGGAGGATAACCTCGGGCCGATCACGAAGTGGTATGCCTATGAGCGACTCACTCTAGGAGGTACGCCTCTATGTCTCACCCTCGCCCTGACTACCCCATAGCCGAGGAGCTCCTCAGAGGGGTTGAGTGGAGACATATGTATATGTAGGATGCCCCTGAGATACAGCTTGCAGCTACGGATATCTCGTCGTGCTGCACTAGAGGATAGACCTCAGAGAAGAGACAGCTTGCCCTGAGCTCTGGGAGGAGCTAGTAGCACAGCTACAAGAGCTTGATACGAACTAGATTAAAGAAGAGACAAAAGAAAATGGCACATCACGTGACCCTCATCCCCGAATGGGCAGAGCAGGACCTCGTCCTCATCACCTCACTTCAATGCTACGATGGACTGGGCGTATATGCTCCCAGAGGTAGAGGCTTGCTACATAGAGCTAGCACATGCAATCCTAGAGTGGGAGGACCTACTCGTCCTAGCCCGTGACCCCGAGCATGTACGTACACTCCTGATGACGAAGCCTCTGAAGCATGAGCTCTTCGTCATGGAGATGGATAATAACGATACGTGGTGTCGGGACTATGCACCCCTCTCGCTCATGGTGCGAGATGATGCGGGGAAGGAGCGTCCGATGATCGTGGACTTTACCTTCAACGGCTGGGGGATGAAGTTCCCAGCGAACAAGGATAACCTCGTCTCACGTGCCCTCTTCCTCTCTCGCTCGTTCGTAGCTGAGATGGGCTATACGAATGCCCTTAGCCTAACCTTCGAGGGGGGAGGAATCGAGTCTGATGGGGCGGGAACACTCCTGACGACCACGAGCGTCCTCTTCGAGCCCAATAGAAATGCCGGTCTACAAGAGGATTCGCTACAAGCCTATCTACGAGATGTGCTGGGGGGTGACCGACTGATTGCCCTAGAGCATGGTGCGCTGGAGGGCGATGACACCGATGGGCATATTGATACCCTCGCACGCTTCCTCTCTCCCACACAGATTGCCTACGTAGGTTGCACTGATGGGAATGACCTACATTACCATGCTCTACAGCGGATGAAGGGAGAGCTGGAGCAGCTCCGTACGGCAGATGACAAGCCCTATGAACTCATTGAGCTACCCCTGCCTCCTGCTATCTACGATGAGGAGGGAGAGCGACTACCCGCTACGTATGCCAATTTCCTCTTCGTCAACGGAGCTCTGCTCGTACCTACATACAATGTAGAGACGGACGAGCTGGCTCTGGAGACGCTACGCCAAGCCCTACCCGATCATGTGATCGTGCCCGTATATTGCCGTCCCCTGATCAAGCAGCATGGTAGTTCTACACTGTGCCACGATGCAGTTCCCCGTGGCTTTATGAATAAGAGCAAGTGGCGTGAGTAGTCGTGCCGCCTATGCTGGCTATACAGCATGGATAGGACTGTAGTGAAGAGCTAAGGAGCAATACAACAGCAATGAGCCAAAGAGAAAAGAGAATACTAAAGGTCGGCATCATACAGCAGGCCAATACCGCCGATCATAGCGATAACAAGCGTCGTCTCAAGGAGGCTATCCGTCGGGTGGCTAGTGAGGGTGCAGAGCTTGTCGTCCTTCAGGAGCTACACAATGGCCTCTACTTCTGTCAGACAGAGGATGTCGATACCTTTGACGAGGCCGAGAGCATTCCTGGGGAGAGCACGAGGGAGTTTGGTGAGCTAGCACGAGAGCTGGGTATTGTACTCGTCCCTATCGCTCTTTGAGCGTAGGGCTGCAGGGCTCTACCATAATACAGCTGTCGTTATGGAGCGTGATGGCTCGATAGCAGGTATGTACCGCAAGATGCATATCCCCGATGACCCGGCCTACTACGAGAAGTTCTACTTCACACCCGGAGACCTAGGCTTCGAGCCTATTGAGACCTCGGTAGGACGTCTCAGGGTGCTCGTGTAGTTGGGAATGCAGTGGTACCCTCGAGGCTGCACGCCCTCATGGCGCTCTCGGTGCTCGATCTCCTTATCTATCCGACTGCCATCGGATGGGAGAGCAGTGATGAGTCGGGCGAGCAGACACGACAGAGTGATGCCTGGCAGCTCGTACAGCGTGGGCATGCCGTAGCTAATGGTCTCCCCGTGGTGACGGTGAATCGTGTGGGACACGAGGCTGATCCCTCGGGACAGACTCGTGGTATCACCTCTGGGGACGAAGCTTCAGTAGCTGGGCTTCAGGGTGAGCTACTCGCAGAGCTCGACCAGAGTGAGACGACTCGTGTCATCGAGATCGACCTAGCACGTAGCGAACGTGTGCGTCGCTGGTGCATGTCTTCCTAGCGATCGCCGCATAGATGCTTTCTCCGACCTCACCAAGCGTTATCGACGCTGGAAGAATATAGCCAGAGGATACGTTTAGTCTTGTGGAGCTATTATTATAAATTTGTAAGCAGTAGACGACCTCGTATGTGAGCGATCCATATACGAGCAAGAAGAGATACAAATGGAAACAGAGACCATATATCTGCTCCCCGATGTAGGAGCTCTGCCTGAGGTGGCACAGCAGTTCATCCAGGAGGTACTCCTGGGGATGTCTGTTCTTCTATGCCCCCATGGGGACGGGGAAGACGACCCTTTATCAAGGCTCTATGTGAGGAGCTCGGAGTCACTGATGCTGATCATAGCCCGACCTTCTCGATCATCAATGAGTATCGAGCAGAGCCCTCGGGTGAACTGATCTATCACTTCGACTGCTATCGCCTCAGAGCAGCTCTCCGATGCCCCTTAGCTTAGGGGCAGAGGACTACCTACAGAGTGGCGCCCTATGCTTCATCGAGTGGCCAGAGGTAATCCAAGATATATTGCCCGCCGACACTGTGCATGTGACCCTAGAGGAGCTAGAGGGCGGAGTACGTAAGCTCACGGCACGCTATAGACGCACGGAGGACTAGGTATGTACTATAACCCTATTCGAGACGGGTGGCGGACTCGCCAGCGAGGGAGTATCAGGCGATCATGTGGCTCTATGTTCAGTGGCAAGACGGAGGAGCTCCTTCGCCGTCTCCGTAGAGCCAAGATAGCAGGGCTACTGTGTCGAGCATCTTTTAGCCCAGCCTAGACACTCGCTATGACGAAGAGCAGGCTCGTCTCCCATGACCAAAATACGATCCCTTCTACCAGAGACCACTCGTCAGAATATCCTCCTCCTAGGCTCTGATGTAGATGTCGTCGGGATCGATGAAGCTCAGTTCCTCGATGACCATCTTCCCGAGGTCGTAGAGGCTCTTGCCGACCAAGGCATACGCGTGATCATCGCAGGGCTAGACCTCGACTTTAGGCGCAAGCCTTTCAGCCCTATGGCTGACCTCGTGCTATCGCAGATTCCGTAGATAAGCTCCATGCCATCTGTATGGAGTGCGGCCACTAGGTAACTATTCCTATCGCCTCGTGCTGGGTGAGCAGCAGGTAATGCTCGGCGAAGCTACCGAGTACAGCCCTCTATGTCGTACCTGTTACCTCAAGCACCTAAATACCACCACCGAAAAGTAAATCTCTACTACTTAATAGAAGATATGAAATCACCCTGGACACTATTCGTCACCTCTGCCTCTCTCCTGCTTAGCCTCTCGCCCCTGCCTAGCTGCAGTATCTCTGTGGGGCAACGTACAAACGATAGAGCAGGCTCATCAAGGACAGTACAGAGTCCCACCTAGGGGAAGCTATTCACCTCTGCCTGGATGCAACGCTCAGCAGAGTACAAGGCGCTCTGTCAGCAGGCCTACAACATCGCTACCGAACGTCTCCTAGCCGCTACCTCTGATCCTCGCAATAAGGGGAAGAAGTGGGCTATCGTCACCGATATAGATGAGACGATCGTAGATAATAGTGCCAACTCCGTGCATCAGGCTCTCAAGGGTAAGGACTACTGAGCAGGCCTCATGGGATCACTGGTGGGACCTTAGCGAGGCGGTCGCACTGTCTGGGGCAGTGGAGTTCTTCCGCCTAGCAGATTCGCTCGGTGTGTCGATCTACTACATCTCCAATCGTGATGAGGTCAATAAGCCCGGTACCAAGAGGAACCTTATCGCCCTAGGCTTCCCTCAGGTAGATGAGGAGCACTTTATGTTCCGTGATGCCTCTCGGAGCTCGGACAAGACCGCACGACGTAATGCCGTCCTACGCTCCCACGAGATCTTGATGTTGCTAGGCGATAACCTTGGGGACTTTGATCGCATCTTCGACGTACGAGATGAGGCGAAGCGAGATGAGTCGGTCAAGGCCTTGCTAAGGAGTTTGGTCGTCGTTTCATCGTCCTGCCTAACCCCAACTATGGTGCTTGGGAGCCTGCTATGAACGGAGGTTATCCTAAGCTCGAGGAGAAGGATGCTAAGCTACGTACGCTCCTTCGCTCCCATCGCTAGTAAGCACCCATAGAATAAGTCACTACACTATATACCTAAAGCCACTCTTCCATGCTCACTACACATCAATACGAGCAGATCGGACGTCTCATCCGCCGTGAGGTCGTCCCTGCTACTGGCTGTACAGAGCCAGCGGCTGTAGCCCTAACTGTTGCCTACGCAGCAGCAGTACTCCCTGGTACAGTACAGACGGCAGAGGTCCTGCTGGTACCAATATGCTCAAGAATGCTACGGGCGTCGGTATCCCCAGGCACTGGGATAGTTCGGTATCCCCATCGCTATCGCTCTGGGGATTGTCCTTGCAGCTCCGGAGAAGCAACTGAGCTCCTCGATAGCTTCTCTGATGAGGAGCTAGCAAGAGCCAAAGAGATTGTTGCCCAAGAGAAGATCTCTGTTCTCCTCAAGGAGGGGAGCAACGTGGACAAACTCTACGTAGAGGTGATACTGAGGGACGAGGCTGGTCACACGGCTTGTGCTGTCCTCGAGAAGACCCACTACAGGTATCTCTGCTCTCTCGCTGGATGGCGTGTCGTGCCTTGATCGCTTCGAGGTCGCAGCCTCCCCTTGTGGTTGTCCCGAAGAGACGCAGGCAGAGGTCGAGCCAGACATTCAGCTCTCCTTTGACCTCGTCTATGAGTATGCCCTCACAGCACCTCTTGAGGATATCCGCTTCATCTATGAGGCAGCCCTGCAGAACAAGCGTGCCAGCGAGTTCTCTCTATCACATAACTACGGGCACGCTCTAGGCAAGATGCTCCACAGCGACCTCGGTCTACAGTTCTTTGGCGATACCCCCCTCACGCAGATGCTTGCCTCTACGAGCCCTAGCCTGCGATGCTCGTATGGATGGTGCACCCGTCACCGTGATGAGCAACTCGGGCAGTGGTAACCAAGGGATCTCCGATGCTCCCAGTGCTGACCTTTTGCACAGAGCAGTGGACGCTGACGAAGAGACCACGACCCGAGCAGTCATGATGAGTAGCCTACTCGTCGTGTACGTCAAGCAGCAGCTCGGACGCCTCTCGTGCCTCTGCGGTATGGTCGTCTCCGGTATCGGGACGGCTTGTGCTCTGACCTACCTCCTCGGAGGGACGAAGGAGCAGTCCATAGGCGCAGTCAAGAATACTGATCGGTAATGTCGCGGGAATGATCCGTGATGGTGCCAAGCCTAGCTGTAGCCTAAAGGCCTCTACGGGCGTTAGCTCTGCTCTCATCTCTGCCCTCCCTAGCTATGGAGGGGCATGCAGTCACCGCCAACGAAGGTATCGTCGAGGAGGATATAGACTGCTGTATCCGCAACCTCGCTGACCTCGGGCGTGATGGTATAGCCGAGACTGATCTGAAGGTACTGAAGATCGCATGACCAGCAAGGGCGGCATGGCTAGTCTCCCAGCCCTCGGGACTTGGGAAAGTCTCCGTGCCTAGCATATAGAATACGATTAAGACAACTGATTGATGACAAATAGGGACGCTTCTCTTTGCGCTCTCATTCCTCTTCTGCTCCCTAGTCGTCTGGGGCTGTGCGAACCAAGGTTCCCCCGAGGGTGCGTATACGATACGCAGCCCCCTCGCCTAGTTAGTGCCCATCCTACACAGCATGCTACTGGGGTGGAAGGAGCGTCGCTTCGTCCTGCGCTTCGATGAGTATGTCAAGCTCTCCTCGGAGCAAGACAGATCATTGTCTCTCCTCCCCAGATCCCAGCCTGCCCGTATTACGGCCAATGGTAAGAGCGTGGTTATCTACCTAGAAGATAGCCTAAGGAAGAATGCCACCTATAGCTTCTACTTCGGTGATGCCATCCAGGACAACAACGAGGATAATCCCCTAGAGATTTTGGCTACCTCATCTCCACGGGGATCGCATTGACTCCATGCAGATCTCCGGGCAGATCGTAGATGCGCTGACCCTATGAGCCCATCGCTGACCTCCTCAGTGGAGCCTATCCAGCCTCTTCGCTTACGGATAGTACGCTGGCTCGTGAGCTCTTCCCCTACGTCTCGAAGACCAACCGAATGGGACGATTTACCCTACGTGGGCTACCTGATACGACCTATCGGGTATTTGCTCTCAAGGATAATGACCGCAACTATAAGTACAACGAGCGGGCGAAGGGCTTGCCTTCGACCGCACAGACTACCGCACTCTCCTGCGTGACAGCGTCCGTACCGACACGATCCGCATAGACTCTATCGTGAGGCGTGATACGCTGCACCGTGACTCGCTCGTCTCTTATCCCTATACCTTCTACTATCCCGACAACATCTCGCTAAGGTATTCAGTACCTACCCTTGTACGAGAAGGGCTGGAGCGACACAGTCGTCCTGATAGCTTGGTCTGCAGGCTGGAGTTCCTCACGGAGCCAAAGCGTATCCCTCGTCTTCGTTCGCTGGATCGTCCAGGTACGGCTGATAGTCTCCTCTACTGGGCGACAGCTCGGGGGAGGGCTGTGGACTATTGGCTACGTGACCCCTCCCGATCGCTCGGGACTCAGTACGCTTTGCTGTGACTTACCAGAGGACGGACTCCCTTTTCCGCCTAGAGGAGCGAACGGATACCTTGACCTTCCTTCGTCCTAAGGTGCGTGAGCGTAAGAAGAGTAAGGATGAGGAGAAGAAGTCCCTCCCTACAGCTTTCCTTCGCAGGTGCGAAGGGGCTCCTAGCTGGTACGCCGAGTGATAGCCTAATCCTTACGGCGACACGCCCACTAGCGGCACTACCTCAGGAGGCTCTCCGGCTCGAGGTGACCCCGTGACTCCACCACGACGAAGCAACCCTTCACACTACAGCAGGATAGCTTAGATCATCTGCGCTATCACCTCCTCTTCCCTCGTAGCTATGGCGATAAGTTCGAGGTTCGGATCGACTCGGCTGCTCTTCGGGATATCTATGGAGTTGCCTCAGACTCGAGTCGCCTTCACCCAATCCGTGGAGGCGGAGAAGGAGCTCGGGCATCTTACCGTCACTCTCAGTGGCATCAAGAACCATGCTCTCGTAGAACTCCTAGATAAAGGGTGATCTCGTGCTGGCCACACAGCGTGCTCACCCCGTGACTTCCACCTCGGGAGCCAAGGGTAGGGCAGACTCCCTTCCCTCCTCTACGCTGGATGCAGACCCTGTTCTTCAGTCACTGATCGAGAGCAATTGGCTGGTGCTGATAGCCTAGCCTCGCCCCGCCAAGGTGCTGCTCCCCAAGCTCCGTCTGATACTACTATGAAGGTGGATAGTCTCCTGCGAGAGGCTGTGGAGACCTGCCAAGTGACTTTCCGTGACCTCAAGCCTGGTGAGTACTACCTACGTCTCATTATTGATGAGGATGCCAATGGTGCCTTTACTCCGGGGGATTATCCCAGCCGAGACCCCGAGCCTGTGTACTATTGTCCGCAGACCTTCGCCATAAAGAAGGGCTTCACCTCGGAGGAGAAGTGGGAGGTACATGCACCTCACCCTTCCTCTCTAAGCCCGAGGCTCTGCGCAAGGTCAAGCCCGATGAAGCGAAGAAGAAGCGAGAGGATAAGAATATCGAGTACTACAAGCGTTGGGGGCGTAAGTAGCCCTGCATTTACCCTAATGTGCCACTGTGCACCGAAGATCCCTCCATAGGTCGCTACGTTCTATGGAGGGATTATTCTTTAATGGAGAGGTGGTTCTCCCGCCTCGGGGGCTTGCTCAGTGATCACGTGCCCAAGGGACATATAGGGAGACTCCTGCGCCGTCAGTCTAGGGGCTACGCATGATCTCGATCTCTTTAGTACACTCCATTCTTTGGTTCTTTGGGATATTATTTCATGTCCTACGTAGCCTTAGCCGTATCCCTAGAGTGCCTAGATGTTAGCCCCGAGGATAGCTGTATACAAGAGTTCTACAGAGGACATACTTAGAGCGAGGTAGTGTACACGCGTGTATACAGTTGTGTACACGTGGGTATACAGTTGTGTACACACGTGTATACTCACCCCTCCTAGGTAGGAGGTATTTGCTTGGCATATCTATACTAGGACATAGATATTTCTATCTTCGGTGTATGCTCCTTGACTACATTGCTCTCGCACTGGGGGAATTTTATGCGTTGGCCCTAACCTTCTGTCACTAGGCTCTTGCTTTCTCAAAATAAATCGCTAATTTTTGCACCGCATTTCATCTGCTCTTTTATTGGGTAGAGCCCGTTTGGGTAAGAGTGCTTACTTAGGTCGAATCGCTAGCTCAGTTGGCAGAGCACATCCCTTTTAAGGATGGGGTCCTGGGTTCGAACCCCAGGCGATTCACCGAAAGCGGTTACCGTGAGGTAACCGCTTTTCTTCTATGCTGATGGCTGGTCTCGACGATCGAGACCACAAGCATGGATCGTAAGAGATGCCCACCCCGACTACAGAGGTAGTCAGGGTGGGCATTCTGCTCTTTGGGTGGGAGGGAGCGCTTTGTGGTAAAGCTGTTGGGATAGGCTAGACTCGCTCCCCTTTATGAATGTAACCTACGGGAAGTGTATTATGCCCTAGGGGAGTGTCCTAGCTTTCGATAGCAGAGGATACCTTATAGACGTAGCGATAGATCTCGTCCCGTATCTGAGCAAAGGTGGGGTGCTCGATAGCTCTATTCGATAGCAGGTGAAGGTCTACCCAAGGCAAGCCCTCGCCATAGGGAGGCTGTAGATAGTCGAAGGGGAGAGGATGAAGCCCCATACGTGCATAGAAGGCTAGCCTTCGCTCTGCCATCGGGCTATAACCAGCAGGCTCGCATTCGAGTACGACTGGATACTCATCATCGTACTTGTAGCTAAGCATCTCGATGACCTTAGCTCCCAGCCCTTGTCCTCGATAGGCGGGATCGATGACGAGGTATTCGAAGTAATGTGCCGAGGGAAGTTCCCATCCGACAGCAAAGCCGATAGGAGTCTCATCCAGACGGATAAGCCAAGCGATATGCTCCCACTGGCTCATGCCGAAGAGCTGTCCCCAGGGACGACGCTCCTCGATAGGGAAGGATTCTTCGTAGATGAGCCTTAGGTGTGCAGGGGGCTCATTGCCCCAGGTCAGTGCAGCTAGTTCTAGCTGTGCCATAGTGTATCAAGAATATCTACGTGGGTAACGCAGGGAGGATAGCAAGCAGTGCCATCCCGCCCATGATAAAGGTGTAGTAAAGATAGGGAATGATCTCGATCGGGGAAAGTCCCGTAAGGCTCGCTGCTAGTAGGAGCTGAGCACCATAGGGGATGATGCCCTGAATGAAGCAGGAGAAGGTATCCAGGATGCTCGCCGACTTGCGTGGGTCGAGTTGATACTTGTCGGTGATCTCTCGAGCTACCTTGCTCGTGGTGAGGATCGCTATGGTATTGTTGGCTGTACAGAGGTTGGCCAGCGAGACGAGGGCTGCTATGGCGAGCTCCCCACCACGCTTGCCACTGATATGACGGGTGAGCTTCTCGAGTAGGTAGTCTATCCCACCATTATAGCGTATGAGCTCCAGCATCCCTCCTGCTAGTAGCGTGACGGTGATGAGCTCTCCCATTCCTCCAATCCCTTCGCCTAGAGCCTTCGTCCAGTCCCACACCGTGACATCATCTAGCGCAAAGACGAGTGAGACCACTCGATACGATCCCGATGATCGGGACGAGTAGGGACATTCAGCCCGCCTACTGCTGCCAGCAGGGACGAGGCAATAGGGATCATCAGCCAGGCAGGCTGGGTCATCTCTAGGCGTAGCAGGTAGATCGAACCCTCGTACGAGGTGATCCCGAGTGCAATAAAGAGCAGCAGGGAAGACAATGCTGAAGTTTACCTGAAACTTATCCCGCATCCCACATCCCTGCGTGCGGGTAGCAGCGATCGTCGTATCGGAGATGAAGGAGAGTTGTCTCCAAGAAGGCTCCACTAGCCACGATAGCGACCACATAGGCATCTGACACACCGAGGCTCTCAGCTATCCCTAGTGCTATGGAGGCTAGAGCAACAAGTGTCCCGACACTCGTCCCGATGGAGAGGGAGATGAAGCAGGAGGCTATGAAGAGCCCAGGTAGGAGCATAGAGGCTGGTAGGGACACTTAGGATCACATCTACCGTAGCTGTGACAGCACCGACACTCTTAGCTCCTCCTGCGAAGGCACCAGCGAGGATGAAGATCCAGATCATCATCAGGATATTGGTATCGGCTGCCCCTCGGGAGAACTGCTGGATACGCTCCATCAGCCCGAGACCTCGGGTGATCGCCACAGCGTATCCCGAGGCGACAAGGAAGGCCACAGCAATAGGCATCTTGTAGAAGTCCCCCGAGACGATCGAGGCGACGAGATATACTAGGAGGAAGACGACTAGTGGGGTCAGTCCAAACCAACTAGGACGACGGGTAGGGGTAGCGGTCTGCTGCATATACGTGCTAATACTCAAGTAAGAATGAAGGAGGTGGTCGATACGGGAGGGCATCACTGCCTAACCTGGAGATCCCTCTGCTCCTATATGGAGCTAGGAGCATGAATGAGTGAGTCGCAAAGGTACGTAAAGCTAAACTAGAAACGCCCCAAGGCTCAGCGCTGAGCCTTGGGGGCGTTTGCCGTATATGGAGTGGGAGCCTTAGGGCCTTCTTGCCTTGGTTAGCTACAGCCTCCATGAGCTTCTTGATCTCCTCTGGATCGCCGAGGAAGTAGTCCTTGACGAGGTTGAGGTTGTCATCGAACTCGAAGACATAGGGTACTGCCGTGGGGAGGTTCAGCTCGATGATGCCTTCGTCAGAGATGCCCTTGAGTACCTTGATGATACCACGTAGGCTATTACCGTGAGCAGCTACTAGGACATCATCGTGCTCCATGAGCGAGGGGAAGATCTCACCCTCCCAGTAGGGGAGTGTACGAGCTACCGTATGGCAGAGTGCTTCAGTCAGAGGTAGGTAAGCAGGACGACACCTGCATAGCGAGGATCAGCCTGTGGAGCACGAGCGTCCGTAGCCTCTAGTGGAGTGGGAGGGACATCGTAGCTACGACGCCAGATCTTCACCTGAGCATCGCCATACTTCTCTGCCGTCTCAGCCTTGTTCAGCCCCTGAAGCATACCGTAGTGCTTCTCGTTGAGACGCCAGCTCTTGGAGACAGGGATCCAGTCGAGATCCATGACGTCGAGGATCTGATTGAGGGTCTTGATGGCACGCTTGAGGTAAGAGGTATAAGCCTTGGTGAAGCGGAAGCCGTTCTCCTTGAGGAGTGCACCAGCCTTCTTTGCTTCTTCTACACCCTTCTCTGAGAGGTCTACGTTGGTCCAGCCAGTGAAGCGGTTTTCCTTGTTCCATACGCTCTCACCATGGCGTATGAGTACGATTCTCTTCATAATTATTCTTGTATTACGTTGATTAAGTTACATCAATACTGGGGCAAAAGATAGTCAATTACGCTTGTTGGGCATTGAGCTCTCTCGAGAAGTTGGCGGACGGGTTCTCGCCAGTCCTCACCATTCTTAGGGCAGGTAGGTGGATGCCGAACTCTGCTGCCATCGCTACGTTCGGCATGCCCATCATCCAGGAAGAGAGTCTCCTCGGGCTTCATCTCTCCTTCGCTAATCATGCGCTCGAAGATCCGGCGATCAGGCTTCACTAGCCCCATCTCGCAGGAGGCGAACTTCTTCACGCAGAAGGAGGAGAGAGGGCGTCCCGAGGGGAGGAACCGATCACTCTCACAGAAGTCCATCACGTAGGGGTTCGTATTCGAGAGGATGAAGATGCGGTAGTCCTTCAGCTCCTCATCAACGAAGTCAAACTTATAGGTATCGACAGAGCGCAGGAAGCCAAAGTAGGCATGGGCGATCTCGTCATAGGTGAGCTCCCCGTCCAGCGGAGGCACTGAGGCAGCTCTGAACTCAGGCTCGGTCATCCGACCATCCTCCACCTGGAGGAAGTAGCCACTCTGTAGGTAGGGTCGAGCATCTTCTCGACGTCCGGCACACCAAGTGCATCGAAGCGACGAAGTGCCTCCTCCCGATCGAGGGTAAAGAGTACTCCGCCGAGGTCTAGTACGATGTTTCTTATCATCTAAATAGGGGAATATGAGTAATCTTACGTCGCTGACTACTTGGGCTGCATCGTGATCGAGAGGGATGAGCATCTCCTCCATCGAGCATCCCTCCGTGCTGGAAGGTGTCCTCTGTAGTACTGCACGTAGTAGTTGTAGTTATTGGGGTAGGCAAAGAAGTCGTCGTTGTAGCTGAAGACATACTTGTCCGAGAGGTTCACCTGTGGGAGCCCAATCTTCGCAGGGACACTGACCTCATAGACCTCCTTGGGGTTGTAGGAGAGGGTCTTGCCGACCTTGTAGCGGAGGTTGGTGTTGGTGTTCTTGTCTCCGACGATCTTCACAGTGGGTATTGACTCGTATGGTGCCATGGTCGGTGGTGAGCACGACACGATAACCCATCTCGGAGATGTGTTTGAAGAGGTTGTAGGTCGTCGAGTGACGGAACCAACTCTTGGTCAGTGAGCGGTACGCCGCCTCTGTATTCGCTAGCTCACGGATCATCTTGCTCTCGGTACGTGCGTGGGAGAGCATATCGACGAAGTTCAGCACGATGACGTTCAGAGGGAACTGCTTCAAGCCGTTCAGACCAGCTAGGAGTCGCTCGCCAAAGCGTGCCTCGTAGACCTTGTTGTAGGAGAAGGGGTAGCTCTTGCTGATAGCGTTGTAGGGAGGGTCTGGATCATAGGGCTCCTCGTTAAGGTTCTTCCCTCCTCACTCTCCTCGTCTACCCACAGGGTCGGGGAACATCTTCGCTATGTCTAGGGCATCAGTCCCGAGAAGATCGCATTACGTGCGTACTGCGTGGCCGTGGGGAGGATCGATAGGTAGAGATCACTCGTCGAAGGTGTAGAATTCGCTGAGCATTCCCTTGACGGTCTCCCACTGGTCGTAGCGGAAGTTATCGATGAGGATGAAGAACACCTTTTCGCCTGCATCCAGTAGGGGGAAGACCTTTGTCTTGAAGAGGTCGGGGCTCATCACGGGTCGGGTAGCAGGCTCACGTATCCAGCCCTCGTAGTTCTTAGCGATGAAGCGACAGAAGAGTCGTCCAGCCTCTGCCTTCTGCATATCTAGGGAGCTCACGCATCTGTGCGTCCCCATGCTCTAGCTCTATCTCCCAGTGCACGAGGCGCCGATAGAGCTCCTTCCATTCCTCTAGGCTGAGGCGGTCGCTCATCTGGGCGCTTAGCTGTGCGAACTCCTGACGGTAGTTCATCGTCGTTGTCTCGCTGATGATACTACTCTGGTGGAGGTTCTTCTTCAGCGAGAGGAGTAGCTGATTAGGGGTTCATGAGTCGATCAGATAGTCTGCGATCTTACCTCCAATCGCTTGGTTCATGAGCTCCTCCTCCTCACTCTTGGTGACCATGACGATGGGGACGAAGGGGCGTAGCTCCTTGATGCGCTGTAGTGTGTCGAGTCCCGTCAGTCCAGGCATGTGTTCATCGAGGAAGATTAGGTCAAAGCTCTGATTCTGTACGGCGTCAATGGCGTCGTTGCCACTGAGGACGGGGGTTACTTCGTAGCCCTTGTCTTGTAGGAAGAGGATGTGGGGCTTGAGCAGGTCAGATCTCATCGTCTGCCCATAGGGATCTGATATACCTTATTTGTACTCATTCTGCGTCGAAAGGGAAAAACATTTAGTGTTATAACGAAGCAATTGCCCCACTAAGATACATGATTCGCAGGAATAGTCCCTACGAAATGTCCCATTACTCCCTAGTCCCCGAGCATGCAGTCTGTAATAGCCGGAGACGTGCCCTTGTGCGGAGCGAAGGTTTATACACAGAATATAGTACACCATATAGTAATAGTAGCATCTGTCTCCTAGGGGTAATCTTACCAAGAGTATACCTACTACCTAGGAGGGTAAAGTATACACGTGTGTACACAACAGTATACCTGCGTGTATACAACTGTGTACACGCGTGTATACAACCACGCTCTAGGTATGTCCCCGATAGGGCTCTTTCGTATGCCGATCTTCCTCGGCTAACGCTAAGAGCTCCAGAGATATGGCTACGACTCCCTTGGATATGAAGTAAGCCGCCCAAAGGGACAAGAGGAGCGTGCCGATATATAGCCTGCGTCAGTCCTGCCTCGGAGCTTTATTGGGTGCTGTTGTCTAGGATGCTTATGTTATCCTCATCTCTTCACGAAGGGGGTGTGCCCTAGTGAGTGAAGGGGGAAGAGACCTTCCCTATAATACGGTATATGTGCTCTGGCGTCGTAGCTGTATCGGGGATCCATGCTGTGCACGATGCTACCTGAGTTTGCTTGTTAGGCAAAGAATTTGTAATTTTGCGCACTCGTTGGTGCATAGGTAAGGCACTAGCGACCTAGTAATAGAGTAGAAACGATAACAAATAAAGATAAGACTAACAGTATTATGATCGTAGTTCCAGTAAAAGAGGGCGAAAACATCGAAAAGGCTCTAAGAAGGTTCAAAAGAAAGTTTGAGAAGACCGGAGCAGTACGTGCACTACGTGCCCGTCAGGCCTTCATCAAGCCCTCTGTAGCACGCCGTAAGAAGATGGAGAAGGCCATCTACGTCAAGCAGCTACAGCAGGCCGAAGAACAGTAGTCGCTCAAGGAATACTTCCTCCCCGATGTACAGAGCCTCCCGCTGGTGGCTCACCCCTCGAGGTGGGAGCGGGTATGGCATTAGCCCCTCTCTATGTGGCTACTATCACGTCGTACTAGAGACGAGGCATAGCCTACGTCTATGGCACGTACTATACATCAGCAGCACCCGAAGTCTATGGCTTCGGGTGCTGTCGTTTTATAGCCTTGTGCGTAGTTTCAGAGGGTATGCTGGTGGTCTTGGCTGAAGATGTGAAGAGGCATGCCCTTAAGTGCTAGGATTGTTCAGTAGATCTTACTACCTTTGGGGTACAACATGTACAACTACAACAACAAAACTAAGTAAGAAACAAACATGAAGACTACTCCATTCACTGCCATCCACAAGGCACTAGGGGCAAAGATGCACGAGTTCGCAGGCTGATGATATGCCTATCGAGTACAGCACGGGATCATCGAGTGAGCACCATACGGTGGTCAAGGGTGTCGGCGTCTTCGATGTCTCGCATATGGGTGAGTTCTGGGTCAAAGGTCAAAAGGCTCTCCAGTTTGTACAAGATATCACAAGCAATGATGCCTCCAAGCTGAAGGTCGGCGATATCCAGTATACCTGCTTCCCTAATGCAGACGGAGGGATCATCGACGACCTCCTAGTCTATCACTATGAGGGATGAGAAGTATCTGCTGGTAGTCAATGCTGCCAATATCGACAAGGACTGGGCTTGGTGCCAAGCTCACAATGCCGTAGGGGCAGAGCTGGAGAATAGCTCAGACAATATAGCCCAGCTAGCAGTACAGGGACCTCTGGCTACGGAGGTGCTACAACGACTGACTTCGGTGAACCTCTCGAGATCCCCTACTATACGTTTAAGGTCGGTGAGTTCGCTGGATGCCCCGATGCGATCCTCTCCAATCAGGATACACCGGCGCAGGAGGCTTTGAGCTCTACTTCTACCCTCAGTATGGTGAGAAGATCTGGAATGCGATCTTTGAGGCTGGTAAGCCCGAGGGCATTCGTCCAATAGGTCTCGGTGCTCGTGATACCCTTCGTCTAGAGATGGGCTTCTGTCTCTATGGGAATGACATCACGGACAAGACCTCTCCACTAGAGGCTGGTCTAGGCTGGATCACGAAGTTCAAGGAAGATAAGAACTTCCCCAGCAAGGCTTTCCTCGAGCAGCAAAAGGCTGAGGGCGTTACCCGTAAGCTCGTTGCCTTCCGTCTGAAGGATAAGTGATCCCCTCTCACTATGAGATCGCCGATAGCGAAGGGAATATTATCGGGGAGGTTACCTCTGGGACGATGTCTCCTACGCTCAAGGTCGGTATCGGGATGGGCTATGTCAAGAAGGAATTCTCTGCCGTAGGTACTCCTATTCAGATCGTCGTGCGTGGCCGTGGTCTAGCTGCAGAGGTCGTCAAGCCCCCTATGCGAGCAACCGAATAGCTGGATAGGGGAGCACGGATATGCCCCCTCTTCCCCGTGATAGTTTAGGAAAGGCATTTCCTAGCGATCAGCTTTCAGTCTTAGATACTTGCCCTAGAGCTCTACTTGCATAGTAGCTCTGGGGCAAGTCACATTCTACTGGGGAGGCTTCAGTCGAGTCTGTGGTGGCGATGGAGATGTTGAGGGGCAGAGAGGTGTGGGGCTTAGGGGGCTTTTTCGTATCTTTGTGGGTCTCTAGCTGGGAACTGTTGGAGCGAGGCTACAGCGACGTGCTGTAGCTCTGAGGACAAGATATAATTGCGTAAGTAAAGACTAGACACTCTATGGACGACTCCCTCCCTCCGAATGAGCACATGGCATGCGCTCAATAGCAGTCGTCCTACCTTCATCACGGTAGCCTAGGTCATCAGCCTAGGGTGAGGCATGGTAGGTCAGCAGCCCCATAGTGAAGACCCTAATGTGGCTTCACCCTGCATTACCTAACCCCCTCCAACCACTAGTAGATAAGACCTATCCCATACTATCCCCATAAATAGGGTAGCCGTGGTCGGTCAAAGATAAAAGATGAAGAGTTTCATAAGCATGGAGCCCGGTCTACCGGAGCTAGAAGAATATGCCCCCTCCTGCTGGGTCAATGTCGAGTGTCCAGATGAAGATGACTTCCTATTCCTCACTGAGGATCTGGGTATCCCGAGGAGTTCCTCTCCGACATCGCAGATATAGATGAGCGCCCACGTGCCGAGCGTGAGGATGAGTGGCTCCTGACAGTGCTACGTATCCCGCTGGATGGTGGTATGCAGGGCATGCCCTATCAGACGGTACCCATAGGTATCATCACGGGGCACGAGGCTACCGTCTCCGTCTGCTATCGTAGGGACACAGATGCTCCCCGGACTTCATCAATCATATCCGTCGCAAGAATATCCAGATAGCAGGACAGCGAGAGTTCATTACCCGTATGATCTACTCCTCGGCGGTGTGGTTCCTGAAGTATCTGAAGCTGATGTACCTGGAGATCAATCGGGCAGAAAAGGAGCTGGAGCAGAGCATCCGTAATGAGGATCTCCTGCGTATCATGCGTCTGCAGCGATCACTCGTCTCACTTCAGTACCTCGATCCGAGGGAATGAGGCGATGCTCGGGCGTCTGCGTACGACTTCGCGAGCGAGTAGTGTCGATCCAGACCTCTTCGAGGATGTAAGTATCGAGCTGCGGCAGGCCCTACAACACGATCGATATCTATACGGATATCGTCCGTAGTATGATGGATGCCTCAGCGAACATCATCTCGAACAACGTCAATACAATCATGAAGCGTATGACGAGTATCTCGATCGTGCTGACCATTCCGACGATGATCTCTAGCTTCTTTGGGATGAACGTCGATGTCTATCTCGGGAGTGGTATTGGGGCCTTCCTCGTGATCTTCCTCGTCTCGGTGTGTATCTCCTCACTTGCCTTCTACCTCTTCCGCAAGATCAAGTGGTTCTAGTATCCCCTCGGCCTGCGAAGTAGTAGCATACGTTTGTGCGACTGAGTGAACCCACTAGGCATAGTTTAGATTTAGACTTAATAAGACATAAATACAATACATAGTATAGAGAGCAATGACCTCAAAAAGAGATTCGCGAATCCTATAAAGAGTTCTTTAGAAGCAAGGGGCATCAGATCGTCCCTCTGCCCCTATGGTCATCAAGGTGACCCAACCCCTGATGTTCACCAATGCAGGATGAACCAGTTCAAGGATATCATCCTAGGAAATGCTGAGATCAAGTATCCACGAGTAGCAGACTCGCAGAAGTGCCTTCGTGTCAGTGGTAAGCATAACGACCTCGAGGAGGTCGGGCATGATACGTACCACCACACGATGTTTGAGATGCTCGGGAACTTATCCTTTGGTGATTACTTCAAGCATGAGGCGATTGACTGGGCATGGGAGTACCTAACGAGTGTCCTCGGCTATCCCCGATCGTCTGTATGTCACTGTCTTCGAGGGCTCTCCCGCTGATGGGCTAGAGCGAGATGATGAGGGCGGCCAGCATCTGGGAGAAGCACCTATCCAAGGAGCGAATCATCAACGGGAATAAGCATGATAACTTCTGGGAGATGGGTGACCAGGGAACTCGTACTTTGCTCTGAGATCCATGTCGATATCCGCTCTGATGAGGAGCGCAGTCAGGTCTCTGGGCCTCGCTCGTGAACCAAGGTCATCCACGGTGATCGAGATCCGGAACCTCGTCTTCATGCAGTATAATCGCAAGGCTGATGGCTCACTTGAGCCCCTACCTAAGCGAGTCATCGATAGGGGATGGGCTTCGAGCGTCTCTGTATGGCACTCCAGGGGAAGACCTCGAACTACGATACAGATATCTTCACTCCTACGATCAGGCGATCGCTACCCTCACGGGTATCGAGTACGGAGCTGATGCTAAGAGTGATGTGGCGATGCGTGTCATCGCCGACCATATCCGTACGATAGCCTTTGCGATCACGGATGGACAGCTTCCCTCCAATGCTAAGGCTGGCTATGTCATTCGCCGTATCCTACGCCGTGCCGTGCGCTATGGCTATACCTTCCTAGGGCGTCGTGAGGCCTTCATCTATAGCCTCCTACCCATCCTCATTGAGACGATGGGGGATGCCTATCCCGAGCTGATCGCAGGACGTGAACTTATCGGGAAGGTGATGAAGGAGGAAGAGGAAAGCTTCCTCCGTACCCTAGAGACGAGGATACGTCTACTGGAGAAGCAGATGGAGGATACCCCGTGCTAGGGGCTATCTGTCCTCGATGGGCACGATGCCTTCGTCCTCTATGATACCTATGGCTTCCCTCTGGCCTCACGGCCCCGATCCTCAGTGAGCATGGGATGAGTGTCGATGAGGCAGGCTTCGATGCAGCCATGCAGCAGCAGAAGGAGCGTGCACGCAATGCCGCTGCCATCGATGCTGGTGACTGGCAGATTGTAGCCGAGGGGGCTGTACGCTTCGTGAGGCTATGACCTCATTGAGTGCTCGACAGAGATCCTTCCGCTATCGTCAGGTCAAGCAGAAGAACCAACAATACCAAGTCGTCCTCTCCGAAACTCCATTCTATGCAGAGATGGGGGACAGGGTTGGCGACAAGGGCTTCCTCATCGATGCTGAGGGGAAGAAGTACGAAGTCTTCGACACCAAGCGTGAGAACAACCTCGCCATCCACCTCATGAAGGACTCCCCTCTGACCCTAGAGGGGGCGCTGCGTGCTGTGGTGAGTGAGGAGCGTCGCCATCGTATCGAGGCCAATCACTCTGCCACCCACCTCCTTCACGAGGCCCTTCGTGAGGTGCTTGGTGCCCATGTGGAGCAGAAGGGGTCGTTCGTCTCGGATGAAGTCCTACGCTTTGACTTTTGCACACTTTGCAAGGTAGAGGCCAGAGCAGTTGCGACAGGGTCGAGCGTCTTGTCTCTGCTCGTATCCGGGCTGACCTACCTCTGCAGGAGTTCAGAGGTGCCTATCGATGAGGCACGAGAGATGGGAGCAATGGCTCTCTTCGGCGAGAAGTATGAGGGACTGCGTACGTGTCATCCGCTTTGGTTCATCCACAGAGTTCTGCGGGGGGACGCATATTCACTCTACGGGGCGTATCGGTACCTTCCGTATCCTCAGTGAGTCCTCTGTGGCTGCAGGTGTACGACGCATCGAGGCTGTATCGGGTGACGCTGCAGAGGAGTACCTCTATGGTATCGATGATATGGTACAGAGCATCCGTGGGCTCTTTCAACAATAGCCCTCAGCTCATCACTGCCATTAAGAAGATGCTTGAGGAGAATGCTGATCTCAGGCCGTCAGGTTGGGGACTTTGTCGCCAGCAGACCTCTGAGGTGAAGCATCGTCTCCTAGAGCAGCGTGTAGAGGTCAATGGCATACGCCTCTTCCTGATCCGCAGGGAGGCACCCGCTGAGATCATCAAGGATATAGCCTTCCAGATAGCAGGGGAGCTCAATGAGTCCTTTGTATTTCATCGCAGGTACTCCTCAGCAGGATAAGGCTAGTCTGACGCTCATGCTCTCTAAGGATCTTGTCGAGAGCCGAGGATGGAATGCCTCTGCAGCTCATTCAGCTCTGCAGCTAAGCATATCCAGGGCGGTGGGAGGGTGGACAGCCTCACTTCGCCACAGCTGGAGGAAAGAACCCCGATGGACTCAGTGCTGCTGTGGACGAACTCCTCGAGACTCTTGGTCTAAAGGCATAGGGGCTCTCCCATCCACTTTATGACCTTAGGAACAAACATGCTTGATCGCAAGCTCTCTGCCTACGTTCAGGCAGTGGCTTGCGATCGACTATACTATGTGATGAGGTTGTGGCAGAGCTACACGCCCCCTCATCACGAGCCTCCGTACTGATGCTTCCCGAGCCTACGTTCCTCGCTCGTGCCTGCTACGGAGCAGGCCAGGGGACAGATAGCCTTGCTCGGGTATGGTCTTGGCTTGCAGACAGAAGGGGCGACGAGACGTAGTGTGCTGATCCCGCAGTCGGAGGAGGTGCACTACTTGACGGAGGCTTCGCTGCCGCAACCTATATGCGAGGCATTCGGACGATCGATGTGCCTACGACGCTCCTAGCGATGGTGGATGCCTCAGTCGGAGGCAAGACTGCTATTGATTATCATGGAGTGAAGAACCTCATCGGTGCTTTCATCTCCCACTAGAGGCCTTTGTCGATATTGACTTCCTGCGTACACTTCCCATAGAGGAACTCTTATCGGGCTATGGTGAGATCATCAAGCATGCTACGCCTCATGGGCACAGAGGCATGGCAGAGAGGTCTGTCGTATCGGTGATCCAGATGGCTCTGATGGATGAGGAATGGGAGGCTTTGATCGCTAAAAAGCATTGCCTACAAGTCTTCCATCAGTAGAGGCCGATCCCGAGGAGCAGGGACTGAGACGTATCCTAAATGCAGGACATACAGTGGGGCATGCCCCTGAGGCCTATTCGCATGCCAATGTCACCGCCGTACGCTTCCTCATGGGAGGCTGTGGTCTTGGGCTCCCTTATAGAGGCTATATCACGACGCTTGTTCGAGGGGGGAGTAGAGACTATATTCGTCAGCTAATGTATTTGGCTAGAGAACTCTATTCTCCTTTTTGTTTTATACCTGCAAGGACTATCCAGAACTCATACGACTTATGCGTCATGACAAGAAGAATAGCTCTGGGGAAGATCGTCCTAATGGGTATCCTGGCTCCTGGAGATAGAGCCCATCGAGACTGGAAGACGAGGGGATAATTAAGAAGGCTTAGACTTTCTAAAGGAAACATTTGGTAGTTAGCAATGATCTCTGTACCTTTGCACCGCAAGCAGGGTAAGAGCAGGATGTAGCTCAGCCCGGTTAGAGTACTCGTCTGGGGGGCGAGTGGTCGCTGGTTCGAATCAGTCATCCTGACTTCTTTCTAAGAGAGGCTTCACACTGGTGTGTGGAGCCTCTCTTGCTATATATCCTTCCTTACTTGTCTCTCTTTCTGCTCCTTATTTTTCAGCTCCTCTAGTACGAGCTTGTGGTGTTTCTTATCAAGGAAGATAAGGGAGTCCATACTCCCTCTGTAGATTTCATTTAGGATAAATACTCTAGGGGAACAAGGTGAGTTCCTTTTTCCATCTAAAGGCTCCTGGGGATATTTTTAAGTGATTGCCTTCCTCAAGACCTCCCGTAGTATCATCACCAAGTGATCTCCCAAGATAAGATGTCACGCTCCCAACAGTACTTTTGGCTGTCAGGGGGCGTGTTTGTGTTTATGCAGCTACTGCTTAGCTCTCTTGGGGCTTTGTGTGCTTCCCTTGTCAATCTGCTACATGGGGGCAACGCTCTCCTTGGTGTTTCCATAGAGCTCCTATTCTACTTCTCTAATCATCTGTGATAGAGGTGTCTCGTGCTAGGTGTAGTATCGTATATTATATCTCTGTATTGAGCACGTCGAGAGTGCTAGAGTGGACATACCGAGGCGCAGGTGTGTTCCTATAATGTTCGTCCCCGTCACCTTACATAGGTGACGGGGACGAACATACCGAGTCCTCTAGGCGGGTATATATTATGTCCTCAGGAGACCTCTCGGAATGTGCGCTAAGCTCCACTTAATTAAGTGTTTTTGGAGAGCCATACGATAGCTTCTATCTGCTCCCCCAAAAAGATCCCCACCACTGCCTATGAGAGGCTGCGGTGGGGATTGCTATCAGAAGAGGGAGAGGGCTTTTACTCAAGAGGAGTCTCTTTAGCGAAGTAGGGACGGCTTTATCTGCTACAAGAGAGACTTTTCCCTAAGTGGGGGAAGCGTTTTACTCGACGAGTGTGGAGCCCTTTACCTTAAGTGAGGGTAAATGCCTCGATCAGGACAGGAAGAGCCCGCCCTTCGTGGTGAGCTAGAAGCGGAACTGCAGACCGAGTAGCGCCGTGAGGGGCTGCTGGTGATAGCCCCACCAACGTGTCTGGCTACCGCAATAGGAGGGCACGAGCCTCTGCGGTGAGACTTAGAGACTTCGTCAGACTAAGTGCAAAGGTCGGCATGCAGTGATGCGAAGCCTTGGGCCCGACACTCTTCCCACTGAGGTCATAGTAGCGGACAGCACCCAGTTAGGGTCATAGCCGATACGAAGATCAACCTTGGGGATGAAATACAGTTCGGCTAGTGCCCTGATCTTGTACTCGGCCTTCCCCGAGAGGAGGTCGGTTGGATCGAGGTACTTCGTGTATTCCCCTCCGAGCGAGGCACGGAAGAGTCCACGATGATTGTACATCAGATCGCCCCTAGAGCCAGCTCCCCCATAGTCGGCATAGTACGGTGTGAAGGAGATGGGAGATAAGACCTGCACAGCAGAGGCACCTAGGCTAGAGCCGTTATAGGCGAAGGGACGGAACTGAGCAGCCCCCCTATGCCCAGCATATCGGGCAGATACTGCTGCCGATAGACGCTCTGCGATCGTCGTCGTCAGCGAGAGCTTAGCCCAGTAGATACGCTCTAGGAGATCAGGGAAGGTATAGGCATCCAGATAAGGCATCACCTGACTCATATCACCTAGCCCGAGGCGACGATGCTCGGCATCGGTCTCCAGACAGAGCTGTATATAGGGGGTATAGGTCAGGGAGGCATCTATACGGGGAAGAGGTAGAGGTGTGCCCCCTTGCGGTCGCTACCATTGCTCAGACGCAGTCCACCGAGGAACCTCAGGAGAGTCGTCGTTTGTATCATCAGCTAGGAAGTAAGGGGGCAGCGGAGAGGATCGTGCGGTTGGTCGAGATCGCCTGCTCCTGCGTTAGCCCTGAGATGAGCGAGGGGAAGCTGAGGATGGATAGGGAGAGGTCACCCTGTACTCCCCAGCGTGTGGTACTGCTGAGACGGTTGGATAGGTCTAGAGAGAGCTTGGGTAGCCATTCCGTGGGCTTGGGCTCGGCACGCCATACCCCATCGGCATACTTTGTCCCAGCATAACCTAGGCGGAGGCGGGCATCATAGAGCCACTCCGCAGTAGGGATCGTCGGCAAGTGCTAGGCGAGCATCTAGGTCAAAGAGACCCGTCGAGAGCTTGGTGATGGGGAGCTGAGTCAGAGCAGTCGGGCTGGTCTGTCCCGTCGTGACGGTGGTGAGCCCATAGTAGTTGTGCCCGAGCTGTCGCCAGCCTAGACGGATCTCTAGTGTAGGATCCTCGAAGTGATGGCGGTAGTAGGCACCTAAGCCCCAGGCCAGCTCCTTGGCCTTGGGCTGAACGAGGAGGTCATTGTTTATGGGATTGTTGCCCCAGTAGAGACGTCCGTAGACGTCGAATAGGTCATCCTTGGTGGAGATGATGCGATAGCCTGCTCCAGCACGGAGGTTCATGCTGATCACCCCTGCTAGCGTGAGGTAGCCACGCTGATCGGCACGTGTGAACCCACCTTCATCGATCCAGGGGGCTGAGAGCGGTGCGATAGATGGTGTCAGGGCAAAGGGAATGGGGTATCCTGATAGCTGTAGCGCAGAGGGCGTGAGCGTGGGGGCGGGGATCGGGTAGGGCTGGGTCCCTGAGGGCTGACGTGTACCTGGGACGACAGCATCCTCGGTCATGACCGTGAGCTCACGACGGAGGGTATCGGCACGGCGTGGCTGCGTACTCCTGAGCCAGTAGAGCCTCACCCATCGCAAAGGGTTACGAGTAGGAGTACGAGGCGAGATCGGGACAATGAGCTTTATTCATAATCTTACTTTGTCTTACTTGGAATAGGTGTCGAGGGCGCTCGGAGATCATCTGCTGATATCCTCCTCTGTGCCCTTGTAATTAGCTTTACAGACTCTCTACATACTGCTTGGCGACATAGGTATCTCCCATGCGGTGGTAGCAGTCAGCTAGTAGGAGGAAGGCACGGGCAAGCCAATACTGCTGGCTCATGCCCTTGGCGAGTGAAGCTATCGAGCTCTTTCTTGGCCTCCTTAGGCTTATTGGTCTGTAGGAGTAGGCTTGCATGGCGGATATAGCCCTCAGCTCCAGAGGGGCTGTCGGTGCTCTTGAGTAGAGGTTCGTAGGCCTTGAGAGCAGCGGCAGTCGCACCAGAAGCTTCCTCGCTCTTACCCATGAGTAGCTGTAGCTCCTCACAGGGATGAGGTGGATGGGTCACTACGACCCAGCAGGGTGCTCGCTGTAGACTTGGCACGGTGGTAGTCCTTCTGCTCGTAGGCTGCCTGAGATAGGCGGACACCATAGCGGATATGCTGTGGAGCCTCGAGCCCCTCGATCGCATAGAGCTTGGCCCAGCAGTCAAGCTGCTTGGCAGACTCCCCAGACTGCTTGTAGAGGCTCGGTGAGTGCCTCTAGGGGCAGGTATGCGTAGGTCTGAGGGAGCGTGCGGGTGAGAGAGGGAGGTATAGAGAGCTATAGCCTCGTGGTACGATCGGTAGTGCTATAGACGCCTGCTAGCAGGAGCTGTGCACGTGGAGTCTCACGGCTATTGGGATAGACACGGATGAAGTTCTCTAGGTCGGATGCAGCGGAGAGCTTGTCCTTCTTGTAGCGGCTCTCTAGGGATAGGGAACTGCAGGTGTGCACGCTCTTCCTCGGAGGGAGAGGCGGTTGCCAAGTGTGGAGGCATAGGCTGCATATTCGTCCCGATCTTATCGAGGTCGATGTAGATATTCCTTAGGGTCAGAGAGAGCCGAGCGAGCCTCATCACTATCAGGGATAGCGAGCGATCGAGCGACTTGTATGCAGCGATGGCCTGGTCGTGCTTGCGCACTATTGTAGGCGAGCATGGCACGCTCCATAGAGGCGAGTCGGGCATACTGCGAGGTCAGGGTACTTCTCGATGAGCTGTAGCAGGGGTGCCTCGGCCTGCTCCATAGGAGCCTTGCTGAGAATGAGGGCACGTCCCTTGTTGTACAGAGCTTGAGGGACGTAGGTCGAGCTCTTGTGTGTCTTGAGGAGCTGATCAAGTGCCTCGGTCTGCTTGGCATACTGTCCCCAGTCCCCATAGATCTCAGCTATGCGATGAGACCGCCTCATCGCTCCCTCTGGTGCGAGTTCGTTCGCTCGGCGGTAGAGCGCAAGTGCTTCAGCCTTCTTCTTCTGAATGAGTAGGCAGTCCCCCATGCGGCTTAGGGCATCTACACGGCGAGCGACTTCCTCACGAGGAGCCTTGTTGGTGTAGCTGTCGAAGGCCTGATAGGCGCTACCATACTGCTTGGTATTGTATCGGGCATAGCCCTGGATATAGTAGGCTAGGGGGATGGTACTGCTCTGTGCTATACTCTTGGTGGCGTCTGCCTCCGCCTGAGCGAAGTTCTCTCGCTCCAGGTGTGTGATGGCACGTAGGAGATAGGCCTGAGCGGTATAGGCTGTAGTGCTCCCAGCCTCGATGGCACGGGTGAGGTACTTCTCAGACTCAGGGGTACTGCTTCTGGGTCAGAGCATTCTCTCCGAGGCGAAGGAGGATGTACTGCTTAGCTTCCCTTGAGCTCGCCGGTGTTTACGGAGAGGCGCTCTAGGGTGGCCAGTGACTGGGCATAGTCCTTTGTCGTGAGGAAGATATCCTTCATCAGGCGCAGGATCTCGGGGCGGTACTTTGAGTTGGGGAAGGTCGTGATGAACTGCTCTGCCATACGGATGAGTCTTCCCTGAAGTTAGACCGCTGCGTCTGGTCATTCAGTAGGATGGCATTGTACAGCGCATATTCACGTACCTGCTCTATCGCCGCTGGGTGTTCCCTGCGGCACTGTAGACTAGGGCTGCCTCATTGTTATTCCTTAGCTTCAGTTGAGCATTTCCTAATAGGAATAGGCTCTGAGCACCGATGGCTTCCTTGCTATCAGCTGCCACACTTAGTGGAGATACAGCCTGCTGGTAGTGCCCGAGGGTGTAGAGCGATGTGCCGAGCGCATAAGATTCCTCTGTCATGGGGATGTGCCCATCGAGAGATCCTCGTAGGGGGCTGGAGTCGGCGTACGGCTTCGGCATGGTTGCCCTGCCTAAAGTAGGTCTGACCGATGAGGCTCCTAAAGGGCAGAACGCTCAGCCATGGCAGGGTAGGTGCGGTTTAGCTCGGCTGCACGTGCAAGTGCCTGCTCAGGGGTGCTGGAAGAGAAGGCTAGGAGGGCAGACTGATAAGCTGCCTCAGGGGCAAGCTCGGGCGAGTAACGCTGGTCGCTGAAGAGTCTCTGTGCTCTCTGTGGATCCCCCTTAGCCCCAAGCCACAGAGCCGAGGTAGAGGAGGGCTTGCTCGCCGACGATCGAGGTGTCATGTGTGGCATTCTCCCGAGTTGTACACGTGCTTCATCTAGGAGAGGCTTCCTACGCTGGTCTCGTAGGTAGAGGTAGCCGAGGGCTAGGTCGTGCTGAGCTGCTTCGTGTGGAGGGAGGAGCTTCGTATCCCCCTTGAGTAGCTGGTCTTCGGCTAGTGGGTATAGTCCTTGATTGAGATAGACCAGCCCAAGCAGGAGCTGGGCAGAGGGACGATCGAGGTCAAGGGGATGCTCCTTGAGGTAGCGGTTGAGTACCTCCTCGGGGCTTCGCTCCTCCGTCATGATCCAGGGCGATAGCCTCACGATGGGCCGTGTGCTCGGTGAGCATGGGTAGCTGAGGAAGTCTGGGGAGGTCGTGCTGATAGCCAAGGTAGTTGTGCCCAGCGAAGGCGATCTGTAGCTCTGTGAGCCTTGCCCGCTCAGGGTGCGGATCAGAGATCTGTGCAGATAGGCTCTGTAGGCTGAGCGAGACGTATCCTACGACGAGGATGAGGCGTCTGATATTCTTCTTTGTCGTCATACGAATCTTCGGATGTACGTGGCTCGGCGACTATCGATGGATCTCTAGGGATACGGCCTTTGTAGACCCTCAGCTCCTCCTAGGGAGGTGAAGTGCCGAGTGAGATGAGAGTACTTAGAGGAGAGCGTCATCCCTCATTTGCTGCTAGCGTCTGAGGGAAGATCGCTTGCGCCTCCCTGAGTAGGGGCGCAGGGTCAGGGTAGCAGGCGGAGTAGTGCCCGATGAGGAGCTGCCGTACCTCAGCATCTCTGGCGATGAGTGCAGCTTGCTCGGCAGTGCTATGCCCAGTCTCCCAGGGCACGTGCGGAGCGATCGCGTAGGGAAGGTTGCTTCGTGATAGAGTAGATCTACACACCTCACGAGAGGGATGAGACTTGGATTGTAGGCAGTGTCGGAGCAGTAGGCATAGCTACGAGCAGGCTTACCAGCCTCGGTGAGGCGACTGTTGGGGATGATCGTCCCCTCCTCGGTCTCGTAGTCCTTGCCCTCGCGAAGCATCGGGTAGTAGCTCCTCGGCACTCCATAGAAGTCACACGAGGCTCTGTCGATATGTCGCATCGTCACCCGCTCCTGAAGGTGGTAGCCCATGCAGGGAAGCCCGTGCTTTAGAGGTAGGGTCGTGACGAGGACAGAGCGATCTTCGTACGCAACGATAGGGTGTCCGATCGATCTAGGACGTGGATCTCGATCTCGTAACCGAGATACTGCTTGTTCTGCTCAATAAACGGAGTGAGGAAGGTATCTAGTCCTTTTAGCTATAGATGGGAAGTGCTCTCCTCCTGCCCAGTAGGCCTAGTGTGGAGAGCAATCCAGGTAGACCGAAGCAGTGATCTCCGTGTAGGTGGGAGATGAAGATCGCCACTAGTCGGCCGAAGTCTAAGTGCTGCAGGCGTAGCTGCCTCTGAGCACCCTCCCCACAGTCGATCGTGAAGAGCTTGTCCCTTGGCTCTACAACCTGAGAGGTAGGGTAGTGTGCTACTGTCGGTAGAGCAGAGCCACAGCCTAGAATATGTACCTTGAAGTCACTCATCGTATAGCGAAGGCCTTACTTGAAGAAGGCTCGATAGATGTCGTTCCCATTGGCGTAGAGCATCAGCGCCATCAGTAGGACAAGCCCTACAGTCTGGATATAGGTCATCGCCTTGTCGCTAAGTGGCTTCCTACGTATCATCTCTATAATGATGAATAGGATGTGTCCACCATCGAGTGCTGGGATAGGAAGGATATTCATCACCGCGAGGATGATCGAGAGGAAGGCTGTAATCGACCAGAAGCTCTGCCAATCAAAGCTAGAGGGGAAGAGCTTGCCCATCGTGCCTAGGCCACCCATCTGTCGAGCGCCTTCCTTGGTGAAGATGTACTTCAGCCCACTGATATAGCTTGAGGTCGTCTGCACGGCTCGGTCGATACCTGCTGGTACGGCAGAGAGGATGTTGTAGCTCACGTGCTCTATGGGATAGAGGTGCTCTGCACTCTGTAGCAGTACCCCTATGTTGCCGAGGGTATCGAGCTGCACTCGCTGTGCTATCTGGCTACCAGAGCGGTCGATGAGGAGCTGTACCTCATGCCCTTTCCTCGCTTGTAGTGCCTGCTGTACCTCGGCGATGTCAGAGCAGACTGAGGCTATCCACGCCGATGATATGGTCGCCGTGATGTAGTAGTCCCTTGGCTGGGCTCGTAGGCATCACAGAGTCGATGACGAAGGGTAGACGTAGTGCACCGAAGCCTTCTTCTGCCTTCAGGAGGCGATTCATCATATCCTCAGGGATAGCAATCTTCCGCTCCTCTGTCCCACGGCGTACGGTGACGCTCTTGGCCTTGATCGGGGAGGAGATAAAAGCGAGAGTCAAGGACATTAGGTGACACCCGGTCATCGACACGTGGGATCGCATCTCCATCCTCGAAGCCTACGGACTTCGCTGTCTCAGAAAGGTCATCCCTGCTGTTACTCGATCACTGGGCAGTACCTTGTTCCCCCAGACGAGTATGATGCCTGTGTAGATGATTAAGGCTAGGATCGCGTTGAAGAGCACACCGCCAGCCATGATCATGAGGCGAGCGAAGGCACTCTTGCTGCGGAATTCATCAGGCTTAGGTTCGCTCTTCATCGCATCAGTGTCCATCGACTCATCGATCATCCCTGCTATCTTGCAGTAGCCCCGAGAGGAGCCAACCGAGACCATAGGTTGTACCGCTACGCTTGGAGGTCCACTTGCAAAGTGAGAACCAAGGGTTAAAGAAGAGGTAGAACTTCTCCACACGTGCTCCGAAGAAGCGCGCCATCGCATAATGTCCCAGTTCGTGTATAAAGACGAGGATTGAGAGGGAGAGAGAAGCTGAAGTATACGAATCGTTATATCCATTGCTTTGTCGGTAGGGGGAATTCTAATGTCTTGCTAGCCACTCTGTGCTGTGCCTACGTACCTCTAGGTCTCATCCTCTAGGCTCTCGAGGTCGTAGTGCGGAGTGGTGTTGTGGGTGGTGAGCGCATGCTCCTATCAGCTCACTCTATTCGCTAAAGCCAATGCGCCCCTCTAAGAACGCAGCTACGGCGATCTCATTGGCCGCATTGAGCTACAGGAGCTGTACCTCCTCGGTGGATCGCCTCCTAGGCTCAGTCCAAGGTTGGGGAACGTCTCCATATCAGGGCGCTCAAAGTGTGAAGCTGTACTGGGTGAAGTCTAGGCGAGGGTAGCATTGGCTACACGCTCTGTTGGCCTAAGGCATAGCTAATCGGTAGGCGCATATCTGGCTGACCGAGCTGAGCCTTGATCGAACCATCACGGAACTGCACCATCGAGTGGATGATACTCTGTGGATGCACTAGGATCTCTAGTCCCTCCGGGCTAACGTCGAAGAGCCAACGAGCCTCGATCGTCTCAAGTCCCTTGTTGCATGAGCGAGGCTGAGTCGATCGTGACCTTGGCTCCCCATGACCCAGTTGGGGTGTCGTAGGGCTTGCTCTACGGTGACTTGCTCGAGTTCTGTGGCGCTATAGCCACGGAAGGGGCCACCAGAGGCCGTTAGTAGGATCTTCTCGACTGAGGACTCTGTGCCTGTATCTTCTCCTACGAGACACTGGTAGATAGCCGAGTGCTCCGAGTCTACAGGGGATGATGCGTGCTTGATGAGCCTTTGCCTCTCGGATGATTAGCTCACCAGCCACGACGAGGGTCTCTTTGTTCGCCAGAGCAATGGTCTTACCAGCACGGATAGCAGCCATCGTAGGGCGTAGTCCTGCATAGCCGACCATAGCCGTCAGTACGATGTCTATGTCGGGGTGCTGGACTGCCTCCTCGATAGCTGTACTACCTGCGTAGACCTCGATGCCGAGGGGAGAGAGGGCTTCGTGGACGGAGGTATATAGGCTTTCATCGGCGATCACGACAGCCCGTGGATGGAACTCCTGAGCCTGTGCGATCAGTAGGTCTACGCTGCTACGTGCTACGAGAAGCGTAGCCTCAAACTCCTCCCTATGATCTCGAATGATATCTAAGGCCCTGCGTCCCGATAGAGCCCGTCGAGCCCAGCAGTGCGATACGCCTCTTTGGTTCTTTCACTAGGCTTCGGTGACTAGGTGAACGAGCATCTCTACCGCACGACACATCGTGTCTAGTGAGGCATACTCATACTTGCCGTGGAAGTTCGCTCCACCGGTGAAGAGGTTGGGGCAGGGTAGTCCCATATAGGAGAGACGTGCCCCGTCAGTCCCTCCTCGTATAGGAGAGATACGAGGGGTGACACCTACTAGGGGTCATAGCCTGCTTGGCGCGCTCGATCGATTTTCGGCATGTGGCGCTACCTGATCATACATATTATAGTAGCTATCCTTGATCTCTACCTGTATGACGGGGCGCTTGTAGGCAGTATTGATCTCGGCAGCGATCTGCTCTAGGTAGGTCTTCTTCTCCTCGAAGAGACCACGGTTATGGTCACGGATGATGTACTCAGCCTCTGCATGCTCTACGTCACCGCTGAAGTGGGTCAAATGGTAGAAGCCCTCATAGCCCTCCGTGAACTCAGGGGCGTGCATAGTGGGGGAGTGAGGCATGTAGTAGGTAGATCACCTCAATGGCATTGACCAGCTTCCCCTTGGCATAGCCTGGGTGGATACTACGCCCTGTGGCGACTACCTTGGCAGAGGCTGCGTTGAAGTTCTCATACTCCAGTTCGCCCTCTCGTCCTCCATCTACAGTGAAGGCAAAGTCCGCTCCGAACTTCTTTACATCGAAGTGATCTACACCTGCTCCGATCTCCTCATCGGGTGTGAAGCCGATGCAGATCTTGCCGTGTGGGAGCTCGGGGTGAGCCATGATATAGCGTACAGCCTCCATGATCTCAGCCACACCCGCCTTGTCGTCCAGCTCCCTAGGGAGGTCGTCCCATCTGTGGTGATGAGGGTGTGCCCTAGTAGCTCCATGAGCTCTGGGAACTCTCGTGCTGTGAGCTCTGCTGTCGTACCCTAGAGGGATAGCCTCACCTCTGTAGTCCTCGATGATCTGAGGACGCACATCCTGCCCAGAGAGTCAGGGCTTGTGTCCACATGCGATCAGTCCTAGTGCAGGACGATCCTCATAGCCTGCCGTGGCCGGTATCTGTGCTAGGACATATCCCTTGGGCTCTAGGGTCACACTGGTGACCCCTAGCTCTAGGAGCTGGTCGCGTAGCAGTCGCAGTAGGGTGAGCTGCTTCTCTGTGGAGGGATAGCTGGTACTCTTGGGGTCGCTCTGGGTGTCGATCGCTACATCAGCTGAGGAAGCGGTCGAGCAGGAACTGACGTACCTGATGGGCTATGGATGGTTGGTTCATTTCTTCGCTTCGTTATAGAGCTCTTCGTACCTCTTCTCTAGGCCTAGGCGGTAGTAGACGTTGCCCAGCGGATCTCTCACTCTGGTCAGGGGAACGCTTGTAGGCGGCCTCTAGGTGGGGGAGTGACTGACGGAAGTATTCCTTGGCCTTGTGCTCATCGAGCTTGGTGCTGAGGGGCTTGGACGGGAGGGTCACTGCATTGTTGTAGTAGACCTGCCCGAGGTTGAAGAGGGCATCATAGTTGTCTGGGCTGAGCTGGAGCACTTGCTTATGATCTCTGTGGCTCGTGCCCCAGTCCTGCGCTAGGAAGTAGACACTGCCCCGTAGCACTAGGGAGGTTGGGGTTCGTTGGGAGCGACCTTCAGGGCTCGGTCAATGAGGGCGACAGCCTTGTCGTACTCCTTACGTGCCTGATGGATGGAGATCATCGTCCCGAAGAAGAAGGAGGTCTCAGGGAAGAGCTCTGCTCCACGCTCTAGGATGGGCATAGCACCTAGGGTATCCCCCTCGGCTAGATAGCTACGTGCGACGAACTGGTAGACTCTCGTTGCGGTTGGCAGCCCGATCCTTGCACCTGCTCAGTCGGATGACCTCAGGGTAGAGCTTGCCCGTGTAGGCAGAGACTAGGGCGTAGTAGGTGAGGTTGGCTGTTGTGGAGTCAGCGGGCAGGTTTTTTGTTCGCCTAGGGGAGGAGGATGTGCTGGGCACTAAGGGCTGCAGTGAAGGCATTGACTGCCTCCCTGGTAGCTCTTCCGGTCGAGCCAGAAGAGTCCTGCGCTGTGATCCCGCTCCTTGTCCTCCTTCACATAGTCCTGTACCTTCTTGAGGTGCTTCAGGCTGATGCGCCCTGGCTCTTGTCGGGGGTACGCTCTAGGCTGTCGGTCTTCCTCCAGCTGAGATCTCTGCCACGACGGAGCGGAACATGCTTGCAGTGTCGCCGACCACCCCTGGGGTGATGAGCTTGCGATACTCGGCCTTGTACTTGTTGTGTTCGACGAGCCCCATGATATAATAGGTATAGGGGTCGTTCTTTGTTTCCTCAGTGCGCTGAGGCCTCCTTGGGTAGCCTATCGATCTCTGCGAAGTTGGGCTTTTCACTCTGTAGCAGGCGATCAGCGGCGCGTACATTGCTACGCTGTGCTACCCCACGATAGGGAGGTGAGGAGGCAGAGCGTAGCGATGCAGGCAAGATACTTTCTCATATCGATACGTCTTGTCAAAAATTATGCAATCACAAAGATACGATATTGTAAAGGGAATGGGTATAGTAAACCCCCACACGAGGGCTAGTCCTCGTGTGGGGGCTGGTGGAGACACGCTCACCCCTTTGGGGCGGTGTGTATGCGATGGGTAGGGGGCTTGACTAGAAGGTCACCCCGAGCTTGATGGAGAGGCCACTCATGTTAGCTGTCGTGGTGGCATTGTTGAGCGTGCCGATCTTGACAGACTGAGAGCCGTACCCGATGCTGAACGTGTACTTCTTCACGGCCACTCCAAGAGCAGCAGGAAGTATAGCCCTGCTGAGCTGTGAGTTCGTTAGCCCTGCACTGTAGCCGAGCTTGAGGTCAGCAAAGGGAGTGAAATACTCTGTCCCGAGTGGGAGTATGCCACGTCCGTGAGCATAGATGGGGAGGAGCCAGAAGCTCTTGCTGTCAGCTGCATACTTCCAGCTAGAGAAGTTGAGGCCGATACCAGCACCGAGGTAGATGTGGCGGTTGATGTAGGCACCTAAGGAGGGTAGGAGCTCTAGACGCATGTCCTTACCGAAGCCCGTGATACCAAGCTCTGCATGAGCCCCTAGGAGAGGGTAGTTACAGTACAGGTAGATGATCGGCGCTCTTGCTGGGATGCCTTCTCACGTGTGATGCGGCTGATCTCATCGGCTGTATAGATGAAGATGGAGCCATCACGAGCCTGGATCTTTACTCGCTGGCCTGGGATCTGCTCTATAATGGTGCCATAGATGACGCTACCATTCTTGAGGTGTACGGCCTCTACGGTCTTCTGGGCAAAGGAGAGCTGTACGCAGGCGAAAAGCCCTAGGGCTAGGAGCAATAATCTCTTCATTCTGTTGTTACGTGTTTAATTTGTTTTTGTTCTATTCTGTCTTATTCACTAGCTCTGCCACCCCAGCGAGATGGAAGGGGCGTCGCTAGCTCTAATTAAGACAAAGATAGTGACTTTCCCCTTAATATGGGTTCTCCTTGCCTTGCAGTTTTCTCCTCCCTTTGTGTCTTGCACCTTGCTCTATCTGCACTAGAGGTGGCGACACGGGTAGGTCTAGCATCTCCTAGGATAGCAGTCTTGGGTGGGGACAGTAAGCTGGGAGGTAGTAAGCTGGAGGGCGAAGGTGAGGCCTATTGCAGGGCTATGTGTCTAGGGGAGGGCAATAGGTAAGTGCGATAGCAGGGGTATAAAAAGAGGAAACATCCCAAGATACTAACAAGTAATCTCAGAATGCCTCATCAAACAAATCACATCAAAACTATGGAAAACCTTTTTGTGGAGCGGAAGACGGGACTCGAACCCGCGACCCTAACCTTGGCAAGGTTATGCTCTACCAACTGAGCTACTTCCGCAGTATGTCAATCTTGCTTTTAGGGAGGCTTGCCTTTTCCCTTTGCACTGCAAAGGTAATGCAAGTTTTGAACTGACCAAATACTTCCGAAAGTTCTATACGAAGTCTTGCTAGATTCATCTCCTAAGATGTTTGATAGAGAGGAGGATAGCTTCCCTTAAGAATTATTCTTCTGAGGCGAGGAAGACTGCTCCATACGTCCCACTCTCACTACTAGGACGACTCATTAGGACTCAAAATGGATACTATGTGGTGAGTTTTGGGGTATCCGTTCACGGAGATGGGATGGGCTATAAGGTGTGCAGAGGGTGCCTCTATATATAATAATGTATAGAGGGAACTATATCGTTCTCTCGAGCTAGCTATATGATAATGTATAGGAGCTGGGCTTGGCCTGAGTCTGAGTAATAGGGATACAAAGGGGAGTCCTCAGAAGGGATTGAGTCATTCTTTCTTGCTGCAGGTGGGGGTGGCTTGCTCTTTTGGGTACTATGCTGGTCTGTCTGTCTTCTCTGTGCTTGGGTGTGTTCTTATGGGAAGGGGGGTGTATTCCTCGCCTAAAAAGCAAAAGATCCCAAGGCTATCGTCTAGCCTTGGGATCGGGGATGCTATGTCAAGATCTTGTTTTGACCTCCCTGCTCTTCCTCTTGGACTTGAACCACGAACCTCTGATTAACAGTCAGATGCTCTAACCGACTGAGCTAAGGAAGAGTGCTCGAAGCGTCTTTTGACACCGCAAAGGTAGTACAACTTCGCATTCCTGCAATAGCTAGAGCAGATGTATGCGCTCTTTCCCTCATTCTGCGCCCTTGGCGTCGTGATCTGGAGAGGTGTGAGTAAGTCGTACCTATCCTCGGAAAGGAGAGGCTGAGATCGCCCCTCATATGCGCTATGTATCAGTCCTTCCTAGAGGACGAAAACGTTCATACCGAGAGCGCAAGTGCGCTCTCGGTATGAACGCCTCGGTCACCTGCTACATAGGTGATTGAGGCGTTCATTATATGTTCGATATCCCCTTCTCGGTATGTTCGCTGATTGCCTCTCGAAATGTGCGATACAGAGCTAGTTAGGAGATGGGGATTTGTGCCGTCGGGAGGAGCCTTCGTCGCGCACCAGCAATAGGGTGGAGAGGAAGGGCGGATAGGGAGTGGGTAGGCTTTAGCTTCCGATGGGTAGAGTGTGCCCTTTTTGTACTTTCGTGGCTGTTACTTCAGTCTCAGTAGAATATCTATCTAATCTCAAGCATGAAGGAATAGTCTTAGCTGGTGGCGCTGGTACGCGCCTCTATCCGATCACAAAGGGGGTAAGCAAGCAGCTGCTACCTATCTATGATAAGCCCATGATCTACTATCCTATCTCTGTGCTTATGCTCGCAGGGATTCGTGATATACTCATCATCTCTACTCCTGACGACCTGCCTAGCTTTAGGCGACTTCTCGGTGATGGCTCTGACTATGGGGTGCGTTTCGCCTATGCAGAGCAGCCCCGTCCTGAGGGGTTGGCGCAGGCCTTTATCATCGGCAAGGAGTTCATCGGTGATGATAATGTATGCCCTTGTGCTTTGAGGATAATATATTCTATGGTATGTCCTTCACCCAGCTCCCTGCTTCAGTCTGTACAGCGGGCAGAGCAAGCAAATGAGGCTACGGTCTTTGGTTATGGGTGAACGACCCAGAGCGATATGGTGTGGCCGAGTACGATGAGACGAGGACGCTGTATCTCTATTGAGGAGAGCCCCAGCAGCCTAAGAGCAACTACGCTGTCGTTGGTCTTTACTTCTACCCGAATGATGTCGTCAAGATAGCTAGCGAGGTCAAGCCTTCCGCCAGAGGAGAGCTCGAGATCACGGTGTGAACCAAGAGTACCTGCGTCAGGGCGTCTGCTCGTAGAGCCTCTTGGCCGAGGCTTTGCGTGGCTCGATACTGGGACACATGACTCCCTCGCAGAGGCCTCTACCTTTGTGGAGGTAATTGAGAAGAGGCAGGGGCTGAAGGTGGCTTGTCTTGAGGAGATAGGCTATCATCAGGGCTGGGTCACGGCAGATGTCCTAAGGAAGGTGGCTGTGCCCATGATGAAGAATCCCGTACAGGGCAGTATCTGCTCCGTCTCATCGAAGACAAAGTAAAGTAGATGGATATCATTAAGACTATGATCGCGAGGTCGTCCTCCTAGGAGCCGAAAGGTCTACCATGATGATAGGGATATTTCTTTCGAGGGCCTTTAGTGAGGCTGTATTTTCTAGTCTAGTCATACCGGTACACTTCGTGCAGGATAATGAGAGCCGATCGAGCTCATGGTGTAGTGAGAGGACTACACTTCCAGAAGCCCCCATGCTCAGGCGAAGCTAGTACGAGTCGTTAAGGGGCGTGTACTAGACGTAGCTGTAGATCTACGCAGAGGATCAGCTACCTATGGGAGGCATATCGCAGTGGAGCTGTCGGAGGAGAACCATAGGATGCTCTTTCATCCCTCGTGGTTTCGCCCATGGCTTCAGTGTGCTGAGCCCAGAGGCTATCTTTCAATATAAGTGTGATAGCTACTATGCCCCCCAGTCTGAGGGTGCTGTGGCATGGAATGATCCTATGCTCGCTATTGACTGGAGACTTCCCTCTCAGGATATCATCCTCTCCCCCAAGGATGCTAGACATCCATGCCTAAGAGACCTTGATACACCATTTATCTATGAGTAGTATCCTGGTACTGGGAGCTGGTGGGCAGCTAGGGCAGGAGCTACGAGTTGCGGCAGAGGGGAGTGCACAGCACTATACCTTTGCTAGCCGTAGTGAGCTAGATGTGACGGACCAGCTAGCTATACAATACTTCGTGCAGGATCGTCATATCGACACCATCATCAACTGCTCTGCCTATACCGCAGTCGATCGTGCCGAGGATGAGCCTGAGGAGACTGACCGTATCAACCATCAGGCAGTAGCTACTCTTGCTGCTCTTGCCAAGGCTCAAGGCCTATACCTCATCCATATCTCCACCGACTATGTCTTCGGTGGAGATAGCTACCGTCCGATTACAGAGGAGGAGACTCCTCGTCCCCAGAGTGTGTACGGGCGTACCAAGCTCCTTGGTGAAGATGCCATCCGCCATGCAGGGTGTAGAGCGCTCATCCTGCGCACCTCTTGGCTCTCTACTCACTTATGGAGCGAACTTCCTAAAGACCATGTGTCGTCTCATGCAGGAGCAGACAGGAGCTGAGCATAGTCTTTGACCGATCGGGACTCCCACCTACGCACGAGACCCTAGCTCGCTTCATTGTATCTTACCTAGAGCAGGACAAGGATGAGTCAGCAGGGAGGACTTATCACTTCAGTGATGAGGGTGTGGCTTCATGGTATGACTTCGCTGAAGCTATACGCCATCGTATGGGCTACAGCTGTCAGCTACATCCGATCCGTAGTGAGCAGTACCCAACGAAAGCTACTCGACCCTCCTACAGTAGTACTAGATAAGGCCAAACTCAAGAGAGACTTTTGGCATCACGCTCCCTCACTGGCAGACCTCCCTCGAGGATTGCCTCAATCAACTCACCTCGACAGAAACAAACGAATAATGGACTATCAGAAGACTATACTCATCACAGTGCGGTGCAGGCTTTTATCGGCTCACACGTCGTCCGCCTCTTCGCTACGAAGTACCCTGACTACCATATCCTCTGCCTAGATAAGCTGACCTATGCTGGCAATAGGGAGACACTAGCTGATATAGAGGGGCTACCTAACTATACCTTTATCCAAGAGGATATCTGTGACTACGAATGTATGCGTGGAATCCTCGAGCGCTATGCTGTGGATGGCATCATCCATCTAGCTGCAGAGAGCCATGTGATCGTAGCATCTCCGATCCCTTCATCTTCGCCAAGACGAATGTCCTAGGTACACTTAGTCTGCTGCAAGCTGCCAGGAGGTTTGGTCAAAGACTCCTCAGGGATACGAAGGGAAGCGCTTCTACCACATCTCTACTGATGAGGGTATATGGTGCGCTAGAGCTCGATGGAGGATTCTTCACCGAGGAGACGAAGTATGACCCACATAGTCCCTATTCGGCTAGTAAGGCCTCTAGTGATCACTTCGTGAGAGCCTTCCATGATACCTATGGTCTGCCCACGGTAATCTCTAACTGCTCCAATAACTACAGGACTGTCAGTATCCCGAGAAGCTTATCCCCCTCTTCATTAAGAATATTGTCCTGCGTCGTCCCCTTCCTGTCTATGGTACGGGAGAGAACGTGCGTGACTGGCTCTATGTCATAGACCATGCTCGTGCCATAGACCTTATCTTCCACCAAGGGAAGGTAGCCGACACCTATAATATCGGGGGCTTCAACGAGTGGCGCAACATCGACCTCGTACGCCTGCTGATTAAGACCGTAGATGAGGCTCTTGGTAACCCCAAGGGCTACTCGGATGAGCTCATCACCTACGTTACAGATCGTGCTGGGCATGACCCTACGCTATGCCATTGACTCGAACAAGCTCAAGGATGAGCTAGGCTGGACACCAAGCCTACAATTCGAAGAAGGGCTACAGCACACTGTACGCTGGTACCTCTCCAACCAGGAGTGGATCGAGCTCGTCAGCCAGAAGAGCTAGCAGATAGCGCTGGAGGATAGGTAGTGGGCTTTCCCCTCCATCCCCCTCGCCTGCTTCGTAGCCGGTCTCCTTTCTTAGCCTCAGCCTAGGATATTAGGAGTTTACTCTAGAGGTTCACTCACCATGAGTGTAGGGAGATAGGGTGATAGATTATAGCATAGAATCAGGCTCCGATAATCACATGTGATTATCGGAGCCCTAAACTATTCTCGCTGAGCCCATTCACGAATCCTTGAGGGGGAGGTAGGATACTCCTATCCAAAGATTAGGGGATATGCACCAATGAAGCTGGCCATAAGCTCTTCTCTACAAAAGAGAATCCCCACAGCTAGTGGACCAGCTATGGGGATTTATTGTAAAGTTATGAGGTGTTATAAAATTACCTCTCTTGCTCTTCCTCTTGGACTTGAACCAAGGACCTCTGATTAACAGTCAGATGCTCTAACCGACTGAGCTAAGGAAGAGTGTTGCTTCACTGTCTTGCGGTGCAAAGGTAATACAACTTCTCCATTCCTGCAATACCTTTACCCGTGTATCCTTTCCTTGGGAATCTGTGTTTTGGTGTAACTTCCTTTCTTTTATTTATTTATGTTGTATGAGTTTTTATGGAAGGTTGGGGAGGAAAATCCTTGACCTCATTATGAGGCGCTTTAGGACTGGAGTCGAGTCTGTGGCGACTGTACTCACAGAGAGGTGAAGGATAGAGAGAGGAGTTATTACATTATGGGAATAGCCTCTGTAATATGCTCTGTATCGGACATTCCGAGAGGGGTAGGAGTGGATATATCGAGGAAGGTGTATAGGACACGAGATGAACGCACCCATCACCTATGTAAGGTGATGGGTGCGTTCTCTACCGTATCCTCTCCTCACCTTTACATAGGTGATTGGGACAAACATTATATGTCCACTCCTAGGTGGATCATGAGTGATGGGTAGGAATGGTGGAATCAGCTCTACCTCTAGTTGCTTAGATATACCGCTAGCCAATGTCTAGTGCGTTATCTTAGAGTGTGATGCAGGGTGGTGGGTACAACCTAAATAGATATTGTTACCTTTGTGGTACTACCACGACACCCAGAGAATAATACACACATAGTTAGATAACCAATAGCAAGAAGAAATGAGACTAAGACAAATGGCCCTTGCGCTCCTTTTGGGAGCTTTTTCCCTCGCAGCGACCTCCTGTGACGAGGAAAGGAAGGAACCTACGAACCCCTATCCTTCGACGGAATATATACTGCGACCTCGGTGAAGACTACCCCCAGCACCATCTCCATACAAGGGATGCAGGTAGATGTCCAAGCTCTCTTCCTCGGTGATGCACTGATGAAGCTCAGCACGATCAACACCATTAAGATAGAGCAGGGTAAGTACGAACTGATTAATAAGGAGGGCAAGACCTTCCCTGGTGCTCAGACACAAGCTGGAGAGCTAAAGGTCAATGCTAAGGGGACACTCTTCCTGAATCTTACCGGAATGCCTAAGGAGCTATCAATCGGGATTGTGACTCTTCAGGACAAGCGACTGATGACAGAGATTACACTCCCCGGATGGTATATCAAGATCGTTGCAGAGATCTATAAGTCCACACGTAAGGTTCCTGATACTGATCCCTATCTACCTCGGCCTAAAAGCTCTCGCAGATGCAAATCAGCGGGTGACAATCAATATCGAGGCTACGAAGTAACGACCCATAGACAGAAGTTTCTCTCATAGAACGCTGTTCTTTTTTTAGTTATGTTATGCTTTTCAAGGAGCAGGTGCAGGGATGTACCTGCTCCTCTTCTTTGCTAGTAGGGGAGATGCTAGTTGCTCCTATCCCTCTCCCTCCCGCTAGGTAGCACCAAAAGCCTTATCTTTGTACAGCCCCCTTCGAGGGAAACTGCTCGACCAAGCCCTCTCCCTCGAACAAGTAAATAACCAAATTCGGGGAGCCCGTAGTTATGCTCCCCCACTAAGCCTAGTTTATGGACAAAAACCAATCCTATCCTGAGGCTCTCCGGCCTCGCCCTGCTCAGCGCCCTGCTCAGGGCATGTAGCTCAGAGGCACATAGTCTCACCCACCATGCCTCCCGCTCCCCCTAGCCATCGCTTGCAGGAGCGCCCCCTAGAGGTTGGGCAGACCCGTATCTTTGATCAAGGTGTCTTCCGCTCCTGTACCCTCACGATGAATACCAATGATCAGGTTGCCTCAGCCTCTATCACTGATGGCAAGCTCTCTGTCACTGAGTCTCGCCTATGGTACGACACTCATCTCGGTGCGGGATACCCTCACGGATCGAGCTCGTAGCTATGAGTTCTTCATCACGGGAGCACGTCCTCAGATGCCTACGGAGCTCTTCGCCTCGCACAATGTAGCTCCTGATGGGGAACATTTCGTGACCACTCAGGATCCCGAGTCGCCTCTGGTTTCTTCTCCTTTGCAGAGGCTCAGGCTATCCATGTGGACGGTTATCGCCTTCCTACTTCCCTAGAGTACCGAGCCCTCTTCCCTTACAATGTCCTATATAACTATGGTCAGGGTGGGCACTTCACCTATACCGAGCGAATCACCCTCTCAGGTGTGACCAAGCGATATGACGAGACATTCATCTCCACGGGGAAACATGTGGGCTATGCCCTCCGCTTTGGGAAGAGCAAGAGAGTGGGGGAGGGCTATGCTACTGACAATAGCCTGCTGACAGCCTTCCGCTACAGTACTCACGGAATGAGGAAGATGCACAGAGTGGCTACAGCATGAAGATTACGACACGCTACCTCGGAGAGCAGTTCCTTGGTGATATTAGTATGATTGCCTCTGAGGGATTTTTGGGCGAGCTTTCGCTGGGATGATCATACCCTCGTCCTGCCTGCAGCTGGTATCCGAGAGCTCCATGGGTTGCCCATCCAGCTCGGAGTGGTAGGTGAGTATTGGTCCTCCAGCAAGGGCTACGACGATCTCTCTGCTACGGCGATGGGCTTCGGAAAGAATGATGCCTCGCATACCATCCATGCTGATCGTATCATGGCTCGCACTGTACGCCTCATCAAAGCCAAGTAACCAAACCCTATAAGTCTACTAAGTAAACGAAGACAGATCTATGAAGATAAGTATATCACTTGCCCTATCGGGGCTCTTCCTATTCGCATCCTGCCGTGCTGGGGGTGATGAACCTCTGCTTACCCCTACTCCGGAGGCACCACACCATTCCCTCACGCTAGGCATAGCTCCTGAAGCGACGACGCTAAGCCTCTCAGCTGCACCCCTAGAAGCCTCTGGACAGAGCTACCCTAGACCTCAATGGCAATGGGGTCAAGGATGCAGGAGAGAGCTCTCCTCTACAAAGAGGACTATACTCTACCAACTGGGACAACTAGCCTGAGGATACATGGAGACCTCTCTACGCTTGACCTGACGGGTAGCGAAGTCGTGCAGATCCAAGGAAAGGGACTTGCCTCGCTGACAGAGATTAAGCTGGCTAAGACCTCTATAACGGACTTGAACTTGGGAGAGATCATCAAGGTGCTCAGCCCAAGTGGAGAGGGTACAGTACGTACCCTACATGTCGAGGAGGAGAAACTACCTACTCCGCTCATTCAGAGCCTAGAGACCAAGGGCTGGAGGATCCTTCGCCCCAATGGTGACTATTGATCTTAAAGGAGCCCACCCTCATCATACGTCTACAACCTAAGGATGGGGCTAAAGATGGGCAGAGCCTCAACTATGAGTTTGGAGTAGCGAAGGGACTCTGGCTAGATAAGAACTACAATGGAGTGAAAGACCAGGGAGAAGACCTCCCAGATGGCATGGGCATACTGGAGCATCCACGGAATGGACACCCCTCCGTCTATATCTTCCATGGCTCTGCGGCTACACTGGATGTATATGCCCCTAGTGGCGACGGAGGTGATGACGAAGAGGAGACAGATGAAGGCGAGACAGAGACAGAATAGCCTCCTGCATCAGTCACCTACAGCTAGTCTAGTGGCGATGGAGGTGAGTCTCGATATATCCCGTTTCCCTATGATAGGTGTCGTTAGCTGGAGTGAGCAGGGCGGTCTCGTTGCAATCGAGGCCACAGGGGCTAAGCAACTGGTCAATCTAAGTATCGGGCATAACCCTATACGGGAGCTTAATCTCCCTACACCCTCTGTCCCTACGTGCCCTCGTGATCGCTGGAGCGAACTGACGAGTCTAGACCTCTCGGCGCAGACCAAGCTACAGACCCTCTCCGCCTCTAAGGGTAAGCTCCAAAAGGTCTCACTGCCGAGGTCCTTGACCTCCCACGACACTCAACCTCATGATAATAGCCTCACAGAGCTCGATCTGACTGAGCAACCCAATCTCAAGAATGTACGACTAGAGAATAACCACCTCGCTAAGCTGATGTTCGGTGCACCGAAGTATGAGAACCTAGAGTACCTCAATGCTTCATCGAATAAACTTGTTAAGCTAGACTTCCGTCCTCTCGTTAAGACCAGGCGTATTAGTGTTAGTCATAATCCTCTGACGGAGGTTCTTTGGCCTCGAGTACTGGATGAACTGCAGGTAGCCTCTACGGAGCTTACTCTCCTTGACCTCACACCCGTGCAGGGGCAGACCTCTTTCCTACAGAGCCTTGATGCTTCGGACAATCCCAAGCTTCGGGAGGTTAGGGGTGGTAGAGAGCCTCCTCCTCAAGACGCTCAAGCTAAAAGGAACTCCCTCCCTAGATCAGCTCTGCTAGCCACCTCTCTACCCCAGCTCTCTGCAGGTAGGGAGGAAGTCTCTCTATAGAGCTACGACGTCTTAGCCCAGAGCAACAGAGCCAGATCAAGGCTCGTGGCTGGAAGTTCGTTCCGTAGCTCCCTCTCTTTATTTTCCACTTTCATACAAGTACAACTTATGGATACGAATCACCTATACCGAAGGAGGAGAGGATACCTCGTGGCACTCTCTGTTGCCCTCCTCCTTACACTCGTCAGTGCCTCTTGTTCCCGCAGAGGACGAACTCCCGAGGAGCCTAAGCCCGACCTTGGGATCGTTACGCCACCCAAGCCAATCGATCCTCCAGCACCCTAAACCCCAAACCTCAACCCCAAGCCCCGCTTCGAGGGCTGGACTACTCGCCCAGTCCTAGATGAGCAGCAGCCTCACCTCGTCTTCCTTACTGGGAGGGCACGAGGGGAGAAAAATCCGTTTTTGGGTCGATGCCCCTACAGGACAAGCGCAAGGATGTGTGGGTAGACCTCAATAATAATGGCAAGAAGGACAAGGGCGAGGAGGTGAGAACGCTTTGGAGCGATGAGCTACCGCTACTCAGCCCGAGTGATTGATGCTCCCGTGATCGCGATCTATGGAGAGGTGTCAGCCCTAGGTTGCTATGCCAGTGAACTCTCAGCCCCTAGATGCTGGTGGTAATACCCACCTAAAGACGCTCTCCTGCTACCAGAATGCTCTGACGGAGCTCCGCCTAGGGGAGAACAGCGTCCTAGATGAGCTCGCCTGCGGTGACAACCAGCTAACGGAGCTTGATGTCACACGCTGTCCCGCCCTTACCCAGCTCTATGTCTCGGGTAATAGCCTTACCTCCCTCGATGTGTCGAGATGTAACAAGCTCCAGAAGCTGACTTGCTTTGGCAATAAGCTGACGACACTAGACGTCAGTCAGAATCCGAGTCTAACGCTCCTACATATCTATCGGAATAAGTTCGCCGAATCAGCCCTTACCCAGCTCTCTTCTTCGCTCCCTTCGACTCAGGGGAGACCTTGTCCTCTATGATGAGCAGGGAGATGAGAACGTGGTGAGCGATGCTGTGATAAGGACTGCCCAGAAGAAGGGTTGGAAGGTCAAGTACTTCCCCAAGGGATCTAAGGGGAGTGCTCAGGAATATCCACAGAAGTAATCTTTTCTCTCTTCCTACTAGGCTCTCGCATCTCTGCTCTCCATGATATAGAGCTTAGTGGTACTATTGTGAGAGGTAGAGGAATGCTCCTCTATCTGTACTCTACGGCTCCCAGCCCTCAGACTACGATCCCCCCTCTCTCCGAGGTGGGGAGAGTCCGAGGACTGGGAGCTTGGTGTATATAGGGGCATACCTTGGATAGACTTCGTCTCAAGACGAAGCTGTGACATATTTACCCTGCTACTCAGCCCTCTAGTGCGAGTGATAGGCAGGGAAGCCCCATCCACTCTAGACACACTGGACTGACTATATCCTCAGTCCTATCCTAGGGGGGCGACGCATGATCTCTTTAGTACACACTCCATTCTTTGGCTCTTAGGGGATATTATTTCATGTCCTAGGGAGCCTTAGCCGTATCCCGTTAGCCACGAGGAGAGCTGTATACAAGAGCCCTCCGGGGGACATACTTAGAGCGAGGTAGTGTACACGCGTGTATACAGTTGTGTACACGTGGGTATACTGTTGTGTACACGTGTATACTCATCCCTCCTAGGTAGTAGGTATACGCTGGGTATGTCTACAGCTAGGACACGGATACTTCTATCTTCGGGGTATGCTCCTTGACTACATTGCTCTCGCACTGCGGGGATTTCATGAGTCGGCTCTATATCTATATCCTAGGGGGAAAGAGTGTAGGGATGTGTGTTTTTTCGTATATATTTTGTATGTTTGTCTGTATAGAAAAAAGGACAGTTATATGATATACTCTATGACCGGCTTCGGTAAGGCTGTGGCTCGCTTCGATACCCGCACCATCACCGTCGCAATCAAGTCTCTCAATAGCAAGCAAGCTGACCTCTCCCGTACGTATAGCTTCCGCCTACCGTGAGGGTGAGCTGGAGCTCCGAGCCCGATCGCTGATCGATCTACAGCGGGGCAAGATAGACATCTCCATCACGATGGAGGATGATGCCCTAGAGGGTAATGCTGCCCCCATTAGTAAAGAAGCTCTCCATGGCTATGTCCATCAGCTCCGTGCAATCAACGCAGAGCTAGGGATCGATACCCCTATTGACATCGTCTCTCTTACGTCTCCCTGGAGTCATGGATAGCGAGAGCGCACGCACCTGCGAGGTGAGCAGGAGGAATGGGAGGCCGTGCGCCTTGCCACCCTCCAGGCCGTAGAGGCACTGGAATGCCTTCCGAGAGCAGGAGGGGCGTATGCTCTACGAAGTCTGTGCTACTCGTATCACTAAGATCTCAGAGCTCCTAGGTAAGATTATCATCCCCGAGGCAGAGCGGATCGCTGCTATTCGTCAGCGTCTGGAGGAGGGGCTTGCCAAGATAGCTCCTTCCTGGAGGCTGCGATAGCTCCCGCCCTAGAGCAGGAGATGATCTTCTATATAGAAGCTGGATATCAATGAGGAGAAGTCCCGTCTAGCACATCACCCTAAGCTACTTCCTAGAGGTGCTCGATCAGCCTAACCCAGGGCAGGGTAAGACCCTCGGCTTCATCGCTCAGGAGATCGGGCGTGAGATCAATACAATGGGCTCTAAGAGTAACCATGCCACTATGCAGCAGCTCGTCGTACAGATGAAGGACGAACTGGAGCGGATCGAGGAGCAGGTGCTGAATATCCTTTAGTCCTCCCTTCCCTCACTCGCCTCTGTAGGGAGTGGGTATGGGCACAAGCCATAGGTAGCACTCCATCTAAGTGAGACGCACCACAGCTAAGACCGTATGAGGGTCTCAGCTGTGGTGCGTCTCACTGTTCTATGCCTTAGAGAAGGTGGGGAAGGGAGATGTCTATTTCTTGGGTTCGGTAGTCACTCGGACAATGGTATAGTGGTCAGAGTTCTCACGTGGAGGGGAAGGTGAAGGTCATTCGCCCCGTCGTGAGGTCGATCGTGCCCCTGAGGGGCGATATAGCTCCCAGTCCTCCCGCCGATACTCTCAGTATGATCTTCATCGATCCCCGTATTGCTAAGTAGCGAGTAGAGGTTGAATCCATTGACTTGTGTCACCCTATCAAGGAAGGTAGGAGTGCGCTTGATCTCAGCGAGGATTCGATCAATGACTGAGGTCTCGTAGGTGAAGGGGACGACAATAGGATCGGAGGTATAGAGCCCTTGTACGAGGAAGGGAAGTCCTTCGGAATGCCCTCGGAGCGAAGTCCCGTATAGGGTGAGTTGTCCTCTATCGAGGCGGATGTTGTCTAGGGTGACGTTGAAGGTCTCAGGGCTATCACGTTCCCAGCCGATCTCACGAGCAACGGCCATAGACTCCTCTTGCTGGCGAAACTCAAAGTCGTTATTGATCGATAGGGCATACCAGATACGCTTGAGGATGGCATTAGCCCAAAGGCATTGTAGGAGAAGGTCAGGATAGGACGATCTGCCGTGGCGTGCCTGCTGAGCTCCACACGCATGATCTCACTAGAGAGGCTCATTCGCTCCTCCTTGAGGGGAGCATCTGTGGGCCCGTAGTCATATTCTCCGAAGCCAGCAAAGTCCACAGTCCCCGAGACCGAATGGAAGCCCAGTACTCGGGAGAGGTCGATCCCCTTAGCCTTGTAGCCAGCGATGAGCTTCTCTTGCTCGGGTGTAGGGGCTCCATGACCTTATGGGGGTGACCCGTAGGGTTAGGGTCTCCATCTGAGGGTAGCACGGAGGTGACTCGTAGGGTTGCTTCTAGGAGTTCAGTTAGGGTCTTGAAGTGTGGAGTGATAGAGAGTTCTCCCTCGAAGGAGCCCGCAGGGATGGTCACTATCTGGGAGGAGAGACTGAGAGAGGGAGCTGCTGACCCCTCTAGACTAAAGGATAGGGTCAGAGGTTGCTCTACGGGACGTGTCAGTCGGATGAGGACACGGATAGGACGAGTCTCTAGGCTGGAGATCGTACCCGACCTCGTCCCATCACTTAGGGAGAGGTATACCTTATCTTGCCCGGTGTATTTATTGGGGGTAGGAGGTCCTTGCGGCAGGAGGTGAGAGCTAGGACGAGGAAAGCCAATAGAGAGTATAGGGCTGTGAGTGATCGGTCTAGTCATATTCATTGTAGGGGTGATGGGGGATGGTAAGTCTAATAAGTCTAATAAGTCTAATGGGTCTGATAGGTCTAATGAGGGCGTTAGGGCCGGCGAAGGTTGTCAGGCCAGCCAGGGTTCTGTGCTCCTATGCGGGAGTTGGATCGCTCGGAGAGCGGGATGGGGAGTGTACGCTTGTAGCTATCAGCGAGGATGGTGAGACTGATACGTGTCTCGTTGGGGCTATAGTGGACGATGGGTAGGCCGAGTCGCTTGAGGTCATAGAAGCGAAGGCCTTCACCCATGAATTCCCGTTGCTTCTCGTGCAGTATATCCTCTAGTAGCTGTGTGCCCGTATGGCTTGAGGCGATCGGGGCAGACTGGCAGGCGGAGAGGTATGCATTGATGAGGGTACGAGCTTCGTCCTCCTTGCCCTGTCGGGCTAGAGCCTCAGCACGCAGGAAGATGGGCTCAGAGCGACGTACGACATAGGTCAGAGAGGAGCGCTTCGCTCGAGGATGAGGTGTACGTACTTGCCTGGTAGCTGTAGAGCTCGAGTGGTCGTAGCGTCTACGGTGAGGGTACTGTCTACGACATAGCTATGATGGCGTAGATCACCCTCCTCGAGGTATAGGCGCTGGGAAAGCTGGTAGGCAAGGCTACCCTTCTTGTTGGACTCCTGTAGGTAGATACGACTAAAGTAACTGCTGGGCACTGTGTTGGCAAAGAGGGCAAACCTCTGATCGCCACTCCTCCAGTCTGATCTCTGCTCTGGGATGAGTGCCCTCGCGATCTGCTCTGGGATAAGTCCCTGTAGTGGCCTCCTCTGTGCCACTCCAGTCACCCCTGATAGATACGAAGGCGTGCGAGATTGTCTTTGCTGCTTCTCTACCCTAGGAAGCCTGGGACGGATCCATAGGCAGGAGTTCCTGAGGCAGCGAAGGTCGTGATGGCTTCGTTTAGTAGCGTCTCTATTCGGTCAGCTACCTCGGCTTTGGTGCTACGAGGGAGTTCCTCACGCTCTACACGATCCTTGAGGATGATACCTGCAGGATGTGCCGTATCACTATAGGGGGTAGCGAAGAGCTGCAGGAGCTCTAGGTAACATAGAGCCTTGAGTGTCTTGGCTTGGCCTCTAGGTAGTCGAGCTGGCGTCTCTCCCTGTGGACTGAGGGTGGAGCGTAGGGAGGGAAGGCGGACGAGGACGGCATTGACGTCTCGGATGGTCTCGTAGTAGCCCTGCCACAGAGATTCGGATAGATCCCGAAGTTCAGCATCGGTGTAGCTATATAGACGGGAGGAACTAGGATCTTGGCCGGCGGTGAAGGTCGGTACGAAGTCGTCCGAGAGGAGACTGAGGCGGTAGGACTCCTTGGGATAGGAGGTGTAGGCCGAGGATAGAGCTTCGTAGGCGGTCTGCACCGACGTGATGGCGTTGGGGTCAGTCAGCTCGTTCTCCACGGGGATATTTAGGCTACAAGCGGAGAAGCCTAGAGCGAGGAGGGTAAGCAGTAGGGGGCGGATCGGCTGAAGCATAGGGAGACTAGAAGCTAAGGTTGAGGTTGAGGGAGATGACTGGCTGCACGCTCAGGTCGTACGTGCCCGACTCGGGACTCCCGCCCTTGTAGGGTGATAGCGTGAAGAGATTAGAGCCCTGTAGGGCGACGGAGGCATACTTGACGATTCCTGAGGTTTGGGCTAGGAGACGTGCTGGGAGGCGGTAGCGTAGACTCAGCATGGAGAGACGTAGATAGTCACTCTTGGCTATCATTCTCGTGTTGGGATAGCTGGAGAGATTGTTGTAGGTCTGTGTACCACTCTGTGGCGAGGGGTAGAGCTTGTCTACATCCCCGGGGGTAAACCAAGTACGATCAAGCTGCCCACGGATGGCATTCTTGTTGATCCCCTCGACTCCACGGACGTAGGTCATGGAGTAGCTCTTGATCCCTCCGAAGACATAGTAGAGCTGTGCATCTAGCTCCAGTGCACCATAGCCCTAGCGATAATGATAGTGACCCTGTATAGGGTGGAGTTCGGAAGCCAAGGGGGATGAGGTCCTCTCGCTTGATCTCCTTCGAGAAGGGTTGCTCCTTCCCCTTTTGGTCACGGAACATCAGTTCCCCTCGTAGGGGATTCACCCCAAGCGCATCTAGTCCGTAGATATAGTCGTAGGGCTTGCCTACCTCGTAGTCGGGTATGATGTTATCACTATTCGTATAGATCACCTGCTTGCCGTAGAGGTCAAGGACCTTACTGCGATTATACGCAAGGGAGGCACGTAGGCTCAGTCGCCAGTCTCCACTATTTAGTATGCGTGAGCTAGCTGATAGCTCTATACCCTCGTTGCGTAGGCTACCGACATTATCGAGCATAGAGGAGAAGCCGTTGCTAGAGGGGATTTCTCGCTCTAGGAGGGCATCCTTGGTATCCCGCTGGTAGAGGTTGAGATCCAGGAGTGTGCACCCTGCGATCTGTATTCCTAGCCCAAGGTCAATGCTCTTGAGCTGCTCTGCCTTGAGGCGTTCGTTGTACATAGCAGATAGGCGGATGAGGCGGTATTGCTCTGCGTAGAATCTTGACTGCTGGTAGGAGAAGATCGGATGGCAGAGGCCGAGGTGATCCCACCGAGGCTAGCCGTGAAGCCCTAGGGAAGCCTTGAGGTTAAGCCCCGTGATGACCTTCCCCACGTGCAGGGGGATGAGACGTGTCAGATGGAGTCCTCCTCCCTAGCGCCCAGGCTGTGTTCCAGCGCTTGTCTCGGGGAAGGAGACTAGAGGCATCAGCCTTGTAGGCAGCGAAGAGATCAATCCAGCTGTCATAGGGTATATCCTAGTGCTAGTCCGAAGCCTAGCTGTGCTGAGGTGCTATTAGTGCCCCCGAAGTCAGGGCGTAGGTCTGGGCTAGTCAGGGCTGTATTCACTCCAGCTAGATACTCCTGCCGTCCCTATGCCGTGTCCCGTGACGCTGAGGGATACGACCTTCGTTGTAGTAATAGTCGGTATTAGCAGATATGCTTAGGTCGTGTTTATCGGCAAAGACCTGTGTAGGTCGTACGTAGGGTTGGCTGAGTAGTTGAAGTCTGTATTCTTCCCTACGGTGATGACTCCTCGTTCGGTAGGCTTGCGTCGGGTCACCTCGTCGTGAGGCTGTCGCAGGAGTGATCTGTTCGCTCTCGCTAAGTACGTAGTCAATACCTAGGATAGCATCCAACTGTAGCCCTGTAGGGGACGGAGGTTGGCACGCAGAGCTAGAGCCCAAGCGTACCTCCTTGCTCCAGCGTCGGAACTGATTGGTTTGAGATCGCTGATACCTACGTCCTAGGTGGGAGAAGAGGATGGGAGAGTCCTTTGACTCGTAGGGGTTGAGGTCGTAGACGAGTTGTTGGGGGAGTAGTTGCTGCTGTTAGGGCTGCTCGTCTTGGCATATCCCCCGCTTAAGCCTGAGGGAGATGAAGCCTATCTTGTTCTGCCAGTCTAGGCTGTTGGCGAGAGCAAAGCGCTTGGTGTCGTTACCCTCCAACTGTCCGCCCCTGTCGGGTGAAGTTCCCCGAGACATAGTAGGTCACCTCCTTGCTCCCTCCTCGTAGGCTGAGGTTATGGCTCTGGTAGGTGTTGGGGCGGATGAGTAGCTTCCACCAGTCGGTCTCTATTCGTCTTAGGGAGTTCAGCTGTCGTGCCCCGTAGGCCAAGTATTCTTCTCGGGCTCCGGGTGGGGGCGATACCGAGGAGAGACTGGTAGGCCTGCTGCAGGTCACTGGAGTGTAGCAGTGCTGATGAAGTCAGGAGGAGAAGAGATAGCCTGGGGTATTCACATTTTCTCATCCGCCGCTCGATCTCAGCTTCTCCCTCGGTCTGCATCATCGTTGTCGTCTGCCTGCCCCTGAGGGTAACCCCGAGGCTGGAGCTTAGGCTGATACTCACTCACCTAGTTGCACCCTCGGCGGGAGGAGATCTCGAGGACTCCATTGGCGGCCTTGATCCCGTAGAGGGCTGTCGCTACAGCGTCCTTGAGCACCTTGATCTCTCGGATGTCTAGGGGATTGAGGGTCATGAAGGCTTGGGGGGAGATGATCTTGCCATCTAGAACATATAGGGGCTCGTTGGCTAGATCTCCCTTGACGAAGGAGTTGTTCCCTCGGATACGTATCTCGGGCTTCTCTCCTAGCTCACCTCGACTGATGACCGTGAGTCCGGGTACAGACCCCTGTAGGGCTAGGGCAAGGTCTATCATAGGCTTCTGCTGGAGCTGCTTCATATCTACCTCTGCTACGACACCTGAGCGAGAGCGTAGGTCGATAGCGTTGATATTAGGACGAGCTGTGACGACGACCTCACCTATCTGCTGAGTGTCCTCGCTGAGGACGATGCGTAGGGCTTGGCCTCGGTAGGTGACCTCGCGGGTCTTCATCCCGAGGTAGGAGACACGTACTGTGACTCCAGAGGGCGAAGGGCGGGAGCCCAGCTGTAGGGTAAAGCGCCCCTCTCCATCAGTCGAAGTCTTCAGCCCAGCAGCCCTGCACAGCTGCGCCTACTAGAGGGCTCCCAGAGCTATCTACGACTACCCCTCGTGAGCGTATAGGGTCATGAGGTCGCTGCGTAGAGGGGGTACTCTCTGCTCGTAGATCAGAGGTGCCCGAGGAGAAGGCTAGGACTAGGCTGAGGCCAAGGCTAAGCGGTAGTATAGGCTTCATAGGTGTAAAGCTTGTTTGTATAGGGGGATTCAGATATGCTCCCTCTATCTCTAGGATGACAGATGATACGCATCTCCTGATGCGATGACTAGAGGGGGCTCTGACAATCTTGTCTTGTGGAGAATCGTTCCTTCAGAATGTAACTCTCTGTCTAAAGAGTCCTATGTCCTCATCTGTGGGACAAAGCGCAGCACCGTCAACGAGGGCTAAAAGAAAACTAGCATCTGCTAGAGCCTCATCCGAAGCTCTAGCCAGATAGCATTGTGGATATAGGAAATGGAGGTAGAGGGAGGAGGGCTAGGCCAAGGTCTAGAGTTCTCCCTCACTTATCCCTTTTAGATATATGAGGAGACTAGCGGACGAGCTCCTATGCTGCTACTTCTTCTCCTCGGGCATTGCCTCTTCGGGGACGTAGTAGACATTGCCATCCTCCATCTCATAGGCGACACCTACACGGCGTCCACGTGAGCTGGACTTGTCACCCTCTCCCGAGAGGGGGTATATCGCTCGATCTTATTCCCTGCATCTCGTTACGATCTCCATGTTGTCCTTCCCAGGATTCTTCACTATGGAGAAGTCCTCCTGAGTAAAGATCTCGGTCATGTTCATATTCATGACCATAGCGACCATGAGGGCGACAGCGAAGACCATCGCTACGTCGAAGAGATTGACTACGACGGTTAGTGGGTCTGTGTCCTCGCCCCTGCATGAGCTTGTTGGGGCGGCGGGCTTTACGTGCCATACTACTTGGTCTTTGAGGCGAGGAGGAGTGAGGATACGTACTCGAGGATATTCACGTCTCGTGTGTACCAGCGCTGCTTGTACTGGAGGGTAATCAGCCCGACGAGGCTGATGACGAGCCCAACGACGGTAGTGGCGAAGACGACCTGCATATTATATGCCATCACCCGATGTCCCCAGAGGACAAGCCCACGAGAGCAGGACTCATAGCGATCAGTGTACCTACGAGCCCTAGGACTGATCTCCCATCTTGGTCAGGAGCTTGGAGAGTGTAAGATCCTTCTCGCAGAGGTTCTCATAGTTGCTGAGCTGGAAGTTTACGTAATCCTCGGTGAGGCCTCACGCCTGATGAGGTCATCGAGATACTCTACGAAGGGGGAGCGATTCTTATGTGGGAGCTTCTCTGCTAGCTCATTCAGACGCTCTGCGGTCAGCTGGCGGGTATCCCTAGTAGTGTAGCGATGTGTCTGCGCTGCATGAAGCTATTGTAGAAGCTCCCGACAAGCAGTAGCAGAGCGGATGAAGAGCAGGATGAGGAAGAGAATGTCTGGTATGAGCAGACTATTGGCAATCGTAAAGAGAACTTTTGAGATCTGATCCATCTCGTCGTATTATTTATGCTTAAGATATTGCTTGATACGCTGTGCGAAAACTCCTAGGACGAAGCATAGCCCAGCTACTCCTAGAGTGAGGACTAGCCCCCGCCACTCGATCGGGCTCTCTGTGGGTGCTGTCCGTATCGTCTCCTCCACTGAGGCGATGATGCCGAGGATGAAGACGAAGAGCTGTACGAGGAAGTACACCTCTAGGCGAAGCTCCTCCTCGGGGAGGAGATAGCGCATGAGGTAGCCTAGGCCTACGAGCAGTAGAAGACTGCCCACAGCCAGAAGGAGAGAGACTACGCCGAAGTCTACTCCCGGCAGGGCAAAGATGAGCGTAGACTGGAGGTAGAAGAGGACTGGGAAGATAAGTAGCCCAGGGTAGAGTCTTAGTCCGAGGGCGATGAGCCTCAGCTCGCTTCGTACGAGGGAGCTCAAGGCAGAGAAACTGTAACCGACGAGTAATGCCACTCGAGAGAGATGAAGATCGCAGCATACTCCCTCAGAGAGCGGTCAGCGATGTAGCCTGCTAGCCCTGTCTTGGTCTGCTCGATCGCAAGGGGATACGTGAGGTAGACGAAGGCAGCAGCCGCTAGGCCAAAGAGGAGGGAGACCCAGATCCGCTCGAAGGAGAGACGGACAGCCGTCCCTACGACGATGAAGAGCATGAGGATCTGTACGACTAGTTCCATCGCAGTGTAGCTAGATAATAGGCTTACTCGGCATCCCTACGGCGCTTGACCCTTAGGATGATGAGCAGGATGACGAAGAGCACAGCTACCCCTGCCACGACATAGAGACCACTGAAACTCTTGGTCACCGAGCCTGTGCCGTCGGAGACGGTCTCTCGCTTCATCACCACACCATCCTGCGTAGAGGCATTAGCGTCAGAGCCTTGGTCGAGGCGCTGCATAGAGCCCTTGTACTGCTTGGCTGTCTCGGGAGATACATTCTGTGCGATGAAGTCACGGAGCTTGCGGTTCTCCATAGCCATCCCTCCACCAGAGTGGGCTGCACTTTAGCTACTAGCTCGGTGTGGCGAGCAGCTAGAGTCGAGAGTTGCTCGGGCGAAGCTTGCCACATCCCCTTACGAGCCGTCTCGAGCATCACAGCAGTGAGCTCCTCGAGGGCTGCAGGGCTCTTCCCTCGAAGGCCCGTGTGACACCCAGCCCGTGTACGTCACGGATGTACATATCGTAGAGGTTATCCCAGAGTTCCTTGTCGATGACCTCGGGCTTCATGACGTTCCATCCGTAGGTGTTGGTGACGACCTCGGTGATATTCGCTACGCTATTAGCACCACCTGCGAGAGCCTCCTTGACGTACTCAGGGTTGAGCACAGTAGCACGGCTCTCTATGCCGATAGCCTCCTTGAGGTCTTGCATCCGCATGTGGCTATGGTTGCGGTAGTCTGCTAGGTAGGTGTCGGGGTCCTTGCCCGTGACGTTGCGCACGGATAGGGTTAGCCCACCCATGAACTCATAGACGTGGTCTAGGCTGAGGGCACCCCAGGTATTGTTCTGTCGGGGCTGGATCACCACATCGGTGTTCTTGAGCGCAGCACGGAAGAGGGGCTTGACAAAGCGTCCCCAGTCCTCCTTCTTACCATTGTAGGCTGCCCCCATGTTGTTGAGGTACACATCGGCAATCTCCTTCTCCCTGATCCCACTTGTCTCCAGCGGTGACCATCTCTTGGATCCCCGTGCCATACATACCGTTGATACCACCGAAGATACGCACATTGGCTAGTGCACGGGCTTCCTTGGGGGAGAGGCCTTGCTCTACGAGTTCCTTCTCTGTATTGATAGACCCTTGGGCGACATAGTTCTCTTCGCTCTCCTTGCCCTGGCTGGCAACGAGCTCCACGGCCTTAGTGATGAGGGCGAGGCGTGAGGCTGCGAGGTCTCTGAACTGTCCAGAGGTCTGGATCACCACGTCGATACGTGGCCGACCAAGCTCCGAGGTAGGGATCAGTCGAACATCCTCGACCGAGCCAAACTGCGTACGTACGGGCTCTACGCCCAGCATATAGAGTACCTGGGCGATCGTGACACCCTCGGTCTCGACAAACTCACTACTCCAGAAGGTGTAGCTCACCTTCGTGGGATACTTGCCATGCTGCTCCTTGTAGGCCTTCAGCGTAGCTTGGGCAAGCTGGACTCCTTGGCTCCAGGCACGCTGCGAAGGGGTGCTCTCTGCCCGGACGGAGTAGAGATTGCGCCCTGTCGGTACGGCCTGTGGATTGGCTACGGCATCACCTCCAGGTGATGGAGCGGTGAAAGCCTCCGTTGAGTGCATCGATCGTAGCGTCTAGCTCTAGGCGTGGGCTTTCGGTGATCGCTCGATGATTGGTGAGGATAGCTAGGATAGCACGCTCGAGATCGGTGATAGCCTCTGCCTTATCTCGCTCCTGCTTGCTTGGCTCATTACTGATAGAGTCCTTGGCCTGTCCGGTTGGCTTCCCTTGGGCATTGCCTTGGCTGATGGCCTTACCCATACCCATGGGATTCTTGGCAGAGGGATCCTTAGGAGCGCCACTGGGCTTCCCGTCTGTGGGCTTCCCCCGCTGGCTAGCCATCATGGCTGCCTTCATCCCACCTCGTCCCTTGGGGGGATTGATCTTGTGAGCCTGATCAAGCTCTGCCTGTGTGATCCCTCCGTAGGAGAGTACTAGGCTAGGGCTGAGGGACTGTGAGGAGAGTACTCGTAGGACGAGCTGCTGGGCGGGCTGTAAGTACTGCTGATAGAAGCGGTGCTTATTGCTGGTGTTGTCTATCTGCTTGGCGGAGCGAAGGCGATCTAGGCGAGCCTTGGCATAGGCAATAGGGTCTGCACTCGTCGCTACGACGGTGGAGGTCACCTTGGCAGGAGCGTAGGGTGCTCCAGTGACATAGAGTGTACCATTGACCTTCTCGAGGCGATCTCTCGGCGAAGTTGTCGATACGCTCGACATCCTTGGCTGAGTAGGGCTGGGTGAGTATCGAGTCTAGACGTAGCTCTCGGTGTATGCCTAGTCCTACGGCGAGCTTCTTGACCTCTAGGCTCTGTCGATCCTTAGCAGTAGCATCCTGCAGGTCGTAGTACTTCTCGATAGCCTGCTGGAGCGTGGTGAAGGTATGGCGGGTCTTGCTCTCATCGAAGGGTGGGGTAATGTAGGAGATGAGGCTCGCATACGATCTACGCTTGGCCATCATACTCTCCAACATTACCAATAGTATAGTAATAGAAGTGTGGGAGGGGAGCGACTAAGGCATCACCCCAGTCATGGTTGCTCAGGGCTACCTGCTTCTGTGGTGTGAACTCTAGGCTCCCATGTGTGCCGAAGTGCATGATGGCATCAGCCTGGAAGGCATGTCGTGCCCATAGGTAGGCACACACGTAGGGTAGGGGGAGGTGAGGCAGCTCCGTGGACGATGGCGAAGTTGTCACTGCCGATACCAGCTACGGGCTGGGGAAGGAGGACGACATTGCCATACTGGATACGTGTCGTAGCGAGCTCTGGTGTCCCACCCACCATACGAGTCATATACTGACCGGGTACGTCTCCATAGGTCTCCTTGAGTTCCTCGATCTGTTTGGGGTAAGGTCTTGCTGGATCCACTGCTCTAGCTCGGACTTCTTCACCCAAGCGGGATGTCCGTGTCTAGATACTCCTCCATCTGTCCTCCTGCTACAGACTGGATCACGGGCCTCGGTCATGATTTGACGCTCGAAGGCCTTGACATCCTCGGGCAGTCCCGTGAGGTTGTAGCCCCTCAGACTTGAGACGACGAAGGAGGTTGTAGAGAGAGGGACGACCTCAAGTCCCTGCGCTGCGAGAGCCTCTTGTCCGGGACCCTTGAAGTAGTAGATGGCAAGCTTCTTATCTCGATTAGGCTTGGTCTTGAGGTTGAGGAAGCTATGGACTAGGCGAGTGAGCTTCTCGAGTCGGTCTGGGATCGCACGGAGCATATAGAGTCCCTGCCTATTCTCCTCCCGTGTGGTCACGACATAGGGGTGAGACGGCACCATCTAGCTCGGGCATCCCGATGGTCTGTGAGAGGAAGCCCCCATCATACCCTCGTGCATCCTCCTCCCAGTCCTTTTGGCTAGCCATCAGGGTTAGGGGGAGCGATGACGGGGATGTTGCGCTCACGTAGGTACTGACGACAGCGTCCCCGCCCGTCATGGAGATGCGTCCGTGGGGGAAGTGGATGACAAGGTCGGGAGAGACCTCCGTAGGGAAGCGAAGGCGGTCAGTGAAGCTCGTCACGGGATAGACGTTGAGCCCAGAGCGATGTAGGCTCATGATGATGCTATCGAGGTTCTGCTTATTCCCACTGAAGGGGTCGTTGAGCCCTCCGATCATCAGTACCTTCTTCGCTCCCTCGTGGTAGAAGCCCTTCTTCTTCATGTAGGCCTCATAGTCTGCGAGCTTCTCGAAGGCGACCTCCTCGTCTATATGGTAGTATACCTCGGTAGAGCTGTCAGCCACGGAGTCGGGCTTGGGGCAAACCAACTCTTGCCATCGACATACTTGCGGGATGTAGTTCGCTAGGGCTTCGGTAGTTCTTCTTGTTGCCACTGCCCATATATTCGTTGATTCTCTGGGCGTGACGGTCTCCGAGGGTATCGATCTCGTTCTCCTCGGTGGTGGCATAGAGCACGAGGAGCTGGAGCCCCTTCTTGCCTTTCTTCTTGATCTCTGCACGTTGCTGTTCATTCCACTTGAGCCCCATCCCGAAGGTTAGGACACAGTCATAGCTCCCGAAGCGATCTATATCCTCCTGCTTGAGCTCGTCATACTTGACATGAGTGTTCTCATTAGAGAGGACGATCCCCTGAGGAGAGATAACCTGGAAGTTCACTAGTGTAATACGTGTGGTGGCACCATAGTGCCCCCATACGAAGTAACTGCCTACGGCGAGGATTAGGGCGATGATTAGCCCTATGATCATGCGCTTACGCCTGGGCGAAGGACTCTTCTTGTCACTCATCTGCTGTATATCGTTTGTCGTATATCCTATATCGTGTGTCGCTGTAAATACCTATCCCATAGTATATGGCAGTATAGGGATACAGCAAGTAGTTGCAAAGGTACACCACCCCCTAGCGCTGTGAAATACCTATAAGTGGTGATTTTTTAAGGAGAAAGGTGTGCCGTGTTAGGTATAGATAGGTACGGCAGATATACCCCTCGGGAAGCTGTGTCGTCAGGGTGGAATCAGAGGGAGTCACAGCCCCCTCATGAGAGGCTCTGTGTATAGAATGTGATGAGGGCAGGGGCTACACCGAGTGTAGTCCCTGCCCTCATGCTGTCTCTGCCTCTTGTCTAGCCCTTGTCCAGCTCTTCTGTGGTGGGAGGATGGTAGGGGCTAGTAAGGGGGAACGTCCCTAGAGTAGAGCTAAGTAGATGCTACATATTCATACCACCGCAGACGTGATCGTCTGTCCCGTGACATAGGAGGAGAGGTCGCTAGCGAGGAACGTAGCTACATTGGCTACATCCTCAGGCGTACCGCCACGGCGGAGCGGGATCTGAGCCTCCCACTGCTTTGCGTACCTCGCTCAGAGCATGCGTCATATCGGTGATGATGAAGCCTGGGGCGATCGCATTGGCACGTACACCACGAGAGCCGAGCTCTTGGCGATACTCTGGCCAGACCGATCATACCAGCCTTGGAGGCGGGAGTAGTTCGTCTGTCCTGCGTTGCCCGATACACCGACGACGGAGGCCATGTTGATGATGCTACCGCTGCGCTGCTTGAGCATCACTGGGGTAACGGCATGGATGAGGTTGAAGGCGGACTTCAGATTGACATCGATCACGAGATCCCACTGGTCTTCGGTCATACGCATCATGAGACCGTCACGTGCGATCCCAGCGTTATTGACTAGGGACGTCTACACGGCCAAAGTCCTTGACGACCTGCTCGATGAGCTGATGGGCTGCTTCGAAGTCTGCAGCATTGGAGGAGTAGGCCTTGGCACGTACACCCAGAGCCTCTAGCTCACGGACGAAAGCCTCTACGCTCTCATCGATCTTGAGGTCAGTGATGACGACATCTGCGCCTTCCGTGCATACTTCAGTGCTATAGCACGCCCGATCCCACGACCAGAGCTCGTGATGATGGCTACCTTGCCAGATAGTAAGTTCATATTCCTTGTCTTTAGTTAATATGGATTGCTAAGTTTATTCATGCTCCCTCTTACTAGGCTGCATGAGCCCATGTAGTAGGAAGTGACGGACGACCTGCCGTATCTCATCCACCGTACCCTGCGAGCGGTAGGCTCTGCTGATGAAGGGTACCTCCATCCCTTGACGATATTCTGTAGGAGGTAGGCGGTGAGGCGGGTATTCTCGACAGAGAAGTGCCCCGTGAGCGTCCCCTCTTAGGGAGGGCTTCGATGAGCTGGATCTCCTTACGGTCAAAGTCCATACGTACCTGCTCCACGAGCCAGATGTCCTTGAAGAACTCAGCCCTCAGAGAGCCGTTGCGCAGTACTATATCCTTAATCTTATCCAGATGGGTAAGCATCATCGTCATGAGCTTCTCCTCGGCACTCGATCGGTAGACGCTTGACTAGCTCAAGGTCATGCCATAGGCCATGGAGCCTCGCCCCGATCACAGCATGGTGATCTCGTCCTTGTTCTTGAAGTAGGTGTAGAGCGTACGGCGACCCTTCTGGAGGCATCGGCAATATCGTTCATCGTCGTATTGGTAAAAACCAAAACGAGCAAAGAGCTGCCGTGCTACTTCGATCATCGATCTTTTGTCTTCAGGATAGTCGCCATGCGTCTAAGTCTATTCTATATATGGATGGAGATGGACTCTACTTGTCTATAATTATATTGTATGATACCCCAGTCTGCTGGGTAGCTCCTAGGGTGCACTTGATACTACAAAGCTACGAAAAACTGCGCACATTTGCCTAAAACGTGCAATGTGCTCATCGTCAGTTCTCCTCTCGCTCTCTGTGTGGCATGTATCCTGCAGCTACTTCCCCACACTCTACATCACCTCTCCTTCCGCCCGTAGTCACAGCTCACCCTATCCCCCAGTGCGGGCTGTTTATGGAGCGATGAACTCCCTTTATATCAGGCATTCCGAGAGGGATGAAGAGAGCATACTGAGAAGGGGAGGATAGTACATATAATGTTCGCCTCAATCACCTATGTAAGGTGACTGGTGTGAACATACCGAGAAGAGGATGGCGAACATATAATGGTCGTCCCTGTCACCTATGTAAGGTGATTAGAGCACACATACTGACACCTCTCCTAGGGGGATAATATCCCGTAGGTAGTGTGCTTGGGGAGTACGTCATACTCCATAATATAATAGGGGGACTTTTTCGCCCTCTCGTTAGGACTCGTTGGAGAAGAATGGAGGGTAGGGCGGAAGATCTTTCTCATAGAGAAAGGAGGTGAACTCGTGAGCTTTACCTCTGAGAGATATATGCTTTTTGCTACCTTTGCAGGCAAACAGGTAGGGTAAGCCATTACGCTACCTCCCTCACACATCTAAGCAACGCAGGGCATCCATAGATAAATGAACTTAGTAATAGTAGAGTCACCCAAGAAGGCGGAGCTCATCCAAGGCTTCCTCAAGAAACATAAGCTCACAGACTACCGAGTGATGGCCAGTGCAGGACACGTACGTGACCTGAGACAGCACTCCTTCAGCATAGACGTAGCCGACAACTTCCGTCCCGAGTATGTCATCACCGATGATAAGAAGACGCTCGTCAAGGAGCTCAAGGCACGGTGCCAAGAAGGCAGACCTTGTCTACCTCGCCTCCGATGAAGACCGTGAGGGAGAGGCCATCGCTTGACATCTCAAGGAAGCGCTAGGCTTGGAGTCCGGAGAAGGTACGACGTATCGTCTTCCATGAGATCACGGCAGAGGCCTTCTTAGAGGCTCTACAGCATCCGAGAGACATAGATATGAACCTCGTGGATGCCCAGCAGGCTCGTCGTGTACTAGACCGTATCGTGGGCTTCGAGCTATCGCCCGTACTGTGGAAGCGCATCCGCCCCTCACCTCTGCTGGGCGTGTGCAGTCCGTGGCTGTCCGCCCCGATCGTAGACCGAGAGCGAGAGTCAACGCCTTCGTCCCGCAGTCGGCTTTTTAGCTGTGGGTGGACTTTGTCCTCTCCTCGGGAGAGAGCCTACGCACGGAGCTCAATCACCGCTTCGCAGATGAGCAGGAGGCACGTGCCCTGATGCAGTCCTGCCTGACCCTACCCTTTGCGATCGGATCTATCACACGTCGCCCTGCACGCCGATCCCCAGCAGCACCCTTCACGACCTCTACGCTACAGCAGGAGGCAGCACATAAGCTTGGCTACTCAGTCTCTCAGACGATGCGCCTAGCGCAGTCCCTCTATGAGTCGGGGCACATCACCTATATGCGTACCGACTCGGTGAACCTCTCCAACCAGGCACTCAATGCCATCGCCCAGCAGATCGCACGACACCCAGGTAAGGAGTACCACCAGCCACGCAAGTACCAGACCAAGAGCAAGGGAGCACAGGGGAGGCGCACGAAGCCATTCGCCCTACCTATATAGATAGAGAGCAGGTCGACGGTACCCTGCAGGAGCAGCGTCTCTATGACCTGATCCGCAAGCGTACCCCTAGCCTCGCAGATGGCTGATGCCCAGCTAGAGCGCACGGTAGTGACCCCTACCGCCGAGGGCTCGGAGTATGCCTTCACAGCACGTGAGGAGCGATCACCTTCCGTGGCTTCCCTAGATGTATACATGGAGTCAGCGGCAGACGATGGAACACCCGAAACAACGAAGCTTCTCCCACCTATGAAGGAGGGGAAGGCCTTTACCCTCACGAAGCTCCTCGCAGAGGAACGATTTACCCAGCGTCCCCCACGCTACACCGAGGCCTCGATGGTTAGCAAGATGGAGGAGCTCGGTATCGGTCGCCCCTCCACCCTATGCCCCTACGATCCAGACGATCCAGAACCGTGGCTATGTAGAGCGTGCTGACCGCGAGGGGCAGGAGCGCAACTACGTCGTCCTCAGCAGTGACGGCGGTGCGATCAAGCGTCAGGTACGTAGGAACTCTATGGCGCCGACAAGGGCAAGCTCGTCCCACGGATGTGGGGATCGTCGTCAATGACTTCCTCGTCGCCCAGTTCCCCAGCATCGTGGACTACAACTTCACGGCAAGCGTAGAGTCGGGAGTTTGACACCATAGCCGAAGGGGGCAATGCCTGGACGGGGGACTATTGGTTCCTTCTACGAAGACTTCCATCCCACCGTAGAGCGAGTGAGCACAGAGCGTAGTGAGCACCGTGTCGGACAGCGTATCCTAGGAGAGCAGCCAGGTACGGGCCTTCAGGTCTCGGTGAGCATCGGTCGCTACACCCATGGCACAGCTAGGCACGGCAGAGGATGAGCAGAGCCACGCTTCGCCTCCCCACAGTCTGGGCAGTCGCTCGAGACCATTACACTAGAGGAAGCTCTATCCCTCTTCGACCTACCCAAGGTAATCGGAGAGTACGAGGGTGAACCCCTCACCGTGGCAAACGGACGCTGTACTCTATGTTCGTCACAAGGCCAAGTACTATAGCCTGCCCAAGGATATGGATCCCTCTCCTGCACCCAGGAGCAGGCCATCCAGCTCATTCAGGAAAAGCATGCCAGCGAGGAGAAGAGTCTCCTCAAGACCTTCGCTGAGGACGCTGAGCTCCAGATACGTGATGGGCGCTTTGGCCCCTACATGAAGTACAAGGGGGAGAACTACAAGCTCCCCAAGGATGTCGAGCCCACTAGTCTCTCTTATGAAGACTGCATGAAGATCGTCGCCGAGGCTCCCACTAAGCCTGCTCGCAAGAGCTCGGCACGCAAGGACGACGACCCGAGGACGTAAGTCCAAGGCCCAGCCTCCACCTCGTCCTCCCGATATGCGCTACTTCATCACCCTTAGCTACGATGGTACGGCTTATAGTGGCTGGCAGACGCAGCCCAGTGCCGTGACCGTACAGGAGACGATCGAGCAAGCTCTAGGCACGATCCTTCGCTCGCCTACACCGATCCCTATCGTAGGGGCAGGGAGGACAGATGCAGGGGTGCATGCTCGGGGAATGGTCGCCCATGTAGACCTTCCATTGGGGCTGAGGAGGTGCGAGAGCTTGTCTTCCGTGCTGACCGCTTCCTGCCCAAGGACATGTCGCACTACACGGAGTGCGGGCTGTATGTGAGGAGGCTCATGCCCGATTCAGTGCTACCTACCGCACCTACCGATACTATGTGACGCTGAGGAAGAACCCCTTCGCGGAGGGGCGTATGCTCCGCTTGTACTTCCCTATGGACTTCGAGCGGATGAATGAGGCTGCACAAAGGCTGATGGACTACGAAGACTTTACCAGCTTCAGTAAGCTCCATACGGATGTCAAGACGAATAACTGCCGTGTCCCTAGAGGCCTATTGGCAGAGAGGAGCAGAGGAGGGGACGTGATCTTCACCATCACGGCTGACCGCTTCCTGCGTAATATGGTGCGTGCCATCGTAGGGACGCTCTTCGCCGTCGGTAAGTCTGTCTCTCGGTGGAGGACTTTGCTGCGATCATCGTTGCCGCGATCGAGCTCCAGCAGGAGCCTCTGCTCCTGCTCACGCACTCTACCCTAGAGGCCGTGGGCTATCCAGAGGAGCTCTACCTCTAGTCTCATCGCTGCCGTCCTTAGCAGTATTCATTGCTTACTCTAGGCTTGACTCGTGGGCTACTACCTCGTTGGCAGTAGCCTTCCTTTTTCGATAATACTCCCTACCTTGGAATTACCAAGATTACCCTCTAGTGCCCTCCTTCGTCTGCTTTGATGTTAGGTTAGTATTTCAATCACCGAAATAAAGACTTCGCCCCCCAAGGTCTAGCTAGACCTTGGGGGGCGAAGTTCCTCTTAGCTCTTCTCGTGTATGCTACGGAGAGCATACCCGAGAGGATAATAGCTTAGGGCTGAGCGCAGGTACGTGTAGGCTCGGTGCACTGCTCCTGCTCGAGAGCGGTGATCACACTGCGTAGCTGACGACCGAGACCGATCGTGTAGCCTTGTGAGACGAAGACGACACGATTGAAGGTGTCTGCGATGACAAAGACAGGGAGGTCGCCACTACGTAGCTTCATCGAGGTACGTAGCTCATCTAGTATCTTGCCCGTGGTATCGATACCGAAGACAGTACCCTTCGGTAGACCCTGAAGTCCCTCACTGCGGTAGCGTGAGCGGCTCGTCTCGTCCTTGAAGAGGAGCACAAGGCTACGCCCCCAGTGCTCGAAGACTTCACGCTCGGCGATGATGTCCTTGAGGGCATGATTTGTAGGCTCTTCGCCAGCTCCGAGGATACCGAGGATGTAGTAGCCTCGGCCTGTGGTAGAGAGGAGCGAACGTTCCTGAGGCTCTGCTACCGTGACATCGGAGGTCTTAGTCAGGGACTCGGCTCTCCGAGGTAGCCGTAGAGGTTCTCCGAGTTGAAGCTCCCTGAGGACAGCTACAGCGGTGGTGTCTCTACGCATCACGAGAGCCTCGTCTGTGGTCTTGCCCGCAGAGATCGATGAGGGTCTTGACGTTGACGAGTACGCTACCACTAGCAAGTCTGGAGCCAGAGACGAGGAGGTAGTACCCAGCATCCATCGGAGCGCCATCCTGAAGGTCTTTGCCCACGAAGTGCCTTGCTCCAGACCATTGTCTCCTTCGTCATAGCTCAGTAGGTCGAGAGAACCGTCCTTACCGAACTTAGATAGGGTGAACTGATAGTAGTACTTCGGATTGTCGATGATACCATTGTCCTTGTAGCTTAGGCGAAGTGTCCCCTGCTGGGCAGTAGCCTTGTGTGCACTAGCCTCGAAGGTCACATCGTGCCAAGCCTTCCCCTCGTAGTACTGTACCTTACCCGTGACACCATCGATGCGGGCAGGCCAGCCCATGGTACGAGCGAGTGATACGAAGAAGATGCCCAGTGAGTGGCGGTCAGCTCGTCTCGTGCGCCATACACCAAGTGGCTCGATGGGATAGGAGAGCGGGTTGTTCGCCTCATCTATCGTGATGGAGCGGACGCACCACTGACGTAGTGCCTCGGGGCTACTACGGAAGGCCTTCTGTAGCTCCTCAGGTACGGCAGAGAGGAATAGGCTCTTGTAGCTGGTCAGGGGCTCGGTAGATACTCTAGGGTTGTAGATGTAGTTCATCACGAGCGCAGCATCGGAGGCGAAGGCTTCGAGGGGCTTTGGTATTCGTGAGGCGATCCCTCAGTACCTCTAGCTCTACGTCTCGTAGATCTTGGCGGAGATGACACGTAGGGAGAGCCAGAGCCTGCTCCTTATCCTTAGCCGTGTCTACGAAGGTACGTATCGTCTGCCAGTTGCCACGGGCATCGAGGCCATCAAGCTGCTTCGTGAGGAAGGTCGATACATAGCGCACCTCGTATGGAGTCCTCCTCTGCCATACGGCGATCGTTCTCGGCACGCTGCTCCTTGGTAACCTCGGGGTAGCGAGCATCTTCTAGGAGGGGTGATGGTGAAGTCTAGGGTCAAGCTTCTCCTCAGGGCTATGGTTAAGGGTGAGGCGCACGAGGCTATCCTTGCCAAAGGTCACCTGCTTCAGCCCGTAGCGGAAGCTATTGTCCACTGCTCGACTAGCATACAGGATCATATCCCCTCTACCGGCGGTGAAGGTCGTACGTCCCTTGGCATCTGTCTTCTGGCGAGCTACGGTGTGGAATTCTCCGTAGTTGTACACCTTGAAGTCGACCGAGGTGTGGGAGCAGTGCTTGTCCCTTAGCGTCTACGACCTCTACGATGATCTTACCCGTGCGGGCATAGTTATCTATGACATCGATCTCCGTATAGGTGGGGGTACGACTGATGACAGCCTCGGGGCCATCATAGCGTCCGAAGGCCTTGGTATGTACGAGCATGGCACGAGAGACGGGTGCGTTGAACCAAGCTAGGTTGAGCACAGGCTCGGGCTCACATGCCCCGAGGAAGTACCACTGCCCATCTACCCAAGCCTCTACCCAGGCATGGTTGTCATCCGTATGCGCCCAGCGTGGGGTATAGACCTGACGGGCTGGGATGCCTACGGTACGTAGGGCTGCGACGAGGAGCGTGGACTCCTCTCCACAACGCCCGTAGGCAGTACGGATGGTCGCTAGGGGTGAGGAGGTGCGGGAGTCACTTGGGGTATAGACTACGTGCTCGTGACACCAGTGGTTGACCTCCAGTACAGCCTCCTTCAGGGATAGCCCCTTCACCCGATCCTTCAGCTCATCGTAGAGGACGAGGCGGGCAGAGTCGAGGGCTTCGTTATTGACTCGTGGTGGGAGCACGAAGTGTAGCCACTCACGCTGGGGTACACTCTTACCCCAGGGTAGCTCCTGCCGAGCTCTGAGGGAGCTACGTACGTGGTCGAGGAAGAACTGCCCCGAGCGGTTGATGAGGTCGTTGCTCGGCATGTAGGCGTAGAGGAAGGTGAGGGCATCACGCTCCTCTGGAGTCATCTTACTCTGGTCGAAGACCTTGCCTTCCTTGAAGGCTGCCCTTCGCTTCGCTAGGTCACTCTGGACCTGTGTGGTCTGCCGACTGGGCTTCTTTACCTCCTTCGCCTGCCCTAGGGTCGGTAGGAGGGCAAGGGCGAGGGTAAATATCATCCGTGTGCGCATATTGTCTGTATGAAGGTACTTTATGTTGCTATGAGTGTAGTTGCTTGAGTGCAGAGAGTGCAGAGCGTATCAGCTCAGGGTCGGTCTCTAGGAGGCTGTACTCGTCTATGGTGACTGTCCCGCCCATGGAGACCCCTGCGTGTCGGTAGAGCATACCACTAGGGTGGGGCGACGAGCCGAGAAGTGGAACTCGCTAGCTCCCGTACGCTCAGCTAGCTGAGCTATGTTCGTCGGGTTCACACCCACTACCTGGCATGATGACGATACGGCCTGCAGCCTGCCGGACCATACGAGCGAGCTCATCGGCTCCCTCTACGGCGGTATTGTGTCCGCCTGAGGTCAGTACATGCGAGCAGCCGAGGTCTATGATGGTCTCCAGCGCAGCCTCCCTATCCCGGCACATATCGATCGCTCTATGGAAGGTCACGCTCATCCCACCAGCTGCTTCGATGAGCCGAGCCATGAGCGGTCTATCGACCTCCCCCTCAGGGGTAAGACAGCCGATGACCACTCCATCTACGCCGATGCGCTTAGCCTGCTCGATGTCGTGGAGCATAATCTCCCTGCTCGATCGGGGGTGTAGAGGAAGTCCCCACCACGGGGGCGAATGATGACGTTGAGCTTGATGTCTAGGGAGGCGACGAGCGGTACAGATCTCGCCATAGCTCGGGGTAGTGCCTCCCTCAGGTAGGGCTGCACAGAGCTCTACTCGGTAGGCACCTCCCTGCTGTGCCCTGAGGGCACTGGTGGCTGAGGAAGCACAGTTCTCTATACGATAGTCCATGTGCCCCTTACTTGAGTGTAACCTCGACGATATAGTCGATGGCATTGAGCTCATGAGGAGCCTTGTCGAAGGTCAGGTCAGCCCCGCCTTGGTCTGGGTGTAGGGGATGGGACGCTGAGTGTCGAAGGAGACAACACGCTGTACTCGATCCGTCAGAGGTAGGGAGAGCATACGGCTCTTCCAGTCGAGGATGTGTAGGTAGAGCGTCTTGCCTCGCTGGGTGGTCACTCCCCATTCTTGTGGGAAGGGAGTCCCTCACGTACACCATCCTTGACGGTCTTGCCATAGACCTTCATCCAGGAGCCGATCTTGGCTAGGGCGATCCAGTGCGAGGCAGGGAGGGTACCTGAGGGTTCTGGTCGATATTTAGGGAGGAGGTTAGCATTGCGTCCTGCTGTCTGTACGAGTAGAACGGATGAGGGTAGTGTCGGACTTGTAGTTCTGGTCGATGATCTTGTAGCCCACATACCATTCATCGTCTGACAAGTCTCTAGGGGAGCTACTGATGTCTTGGCCAGATAGCCCAGAGGTGTTAGCTCCGGGGACGTCTCGCTCAAACATCTGGAAGTCCTCGCCCTGATGCGGTGTGCTGTGGTGGTTGTTCCCGATGAGAGCAGGCGGGGTCGATCTTATGAATATTGGCGTACATCTTGTCATATCGCCAGTCGAAGCCTGGGTTCTCGTCCCCGATCCCACTCTCCGTCTAGCCAGATAGCCTCTGCTCCGTAGTCTCGTACGAGCTCGGCGAGCTGCGCGTTCATGAAGGCATCGTAGGGTATCCCAGCTACCGTGGCTCTTGCGACCCGTACCTCGTCCTGTACGTCCGATGGGGGTAGTAGTCCTCACGGTGCCAGTCTAGGATGGAGTAATAGATATGGAAGCCCAAGCCCCTGCTTGCGACACTCATCCCTCAGCTCTGCGAGGATGTCTCGACGGAAGGGGCTAGCCTTGACGATGTTGTAGTCGCTCTGCTTGGTGTCCCACATGGAGAAGCTATCGTGGTGGCGTGAGGTGATGGTTAGGTAGCCTGCTCCCGAGGCCTTGATGGCACTCACCCAAGCTGCGGCATCGAAGCGTGAGGGTAGAAGCCCGCTGCAGCCTTGGCATACTCGGCATGGTCGATATTGGCATTGGTCATATACCACTCGCCCTGAGCGAAGGTGCTGTAGAGTCCCCAGTGGAGGAAGATCCCAAAGCCTTTGTCACGGAAGGCCTCACGTGCCTGGAGGTTCTCCTTCGTAGGCTTGTAGTCCTGCTGGGCTGAGGCATGCGGAGAGGAGGCAAGGAGCCCAAGAGCTATCCCTGCAGCATAGAGCGTAGTACGTACACTATTCATATCAAATCAAGCAAAAGAAGTTAATTGTATGCTATATAGTTTGTATACCAAAGATAACGAATTCCTTAGATAACCAGCCCTCCAATTGAGCAAAATGACACGTGTATGCTCTCCCCCTTCGCAAAGGGGACGACGCATGATCTCGCTTACACACTCCAGCCTTTGGATCTTTGGGGGTATCATTTCATATCCCAGGGAGCCTTAGCTCATCCCTAGAAATCCTAGACATTATCCCCAAGAAACAGACATACAAGCGAGCCCTACAGAGGATATACTTAGAGCGCACTTGTGTACACGCGTGTATACAGTTGTGTACACGTGGGTATACAGTTGTGTACACACGTGTACACTCATCCCTCCTAGGTAGGAGGTGTTCGCTTGGCATATCTATGCTGGGACATAGATACTTCTATCTTCGATGTATGCTCCTTGACGACCTTGCCCTCGCACTATAGTGATTTCATGCGTCAGCCCTACCTCTCCTATTGAACCAAAAGACAAGAGTGTGTTGTCTCCCTCTGTGTGGGGGGATGTATCAAAGTGGCTAACCCCATCCTATCCTCCTACGGGAAGTGGCTCTAGCCATCCTAAGAAGGAGGGAGGTGGAGGGAAAATGCACCTTGATATAGGGAGGGAAGAGAGTGCACGAGTATCGGTAACGAAGAGTGAGTACTGAGCTGTTCATACCTCCTATGTGCGGGGCTTTTCGAGAGGGTAGGAGAGGAGATACTGAGAGGGGAAATAGACTGCATGTTCTGCACTCGTCACCTTACATAGGTGATGGGTGCGGAACATACCGAGTCCTCTAGTGCGAACATACCGAGTCCTCTCCAGCCCTCTCCGGAATGGTCGTTTTACCTGCATTATGGAGGGGTATTCGTGGGGATTGGAAAAGGCGGGTAGGGAGCTGTTTGTGGTAGGTTGGGCTAAGGGCAGAGGGGAATTAGATTTAAGGGCAGGCTTGCAAGTGCTCTCATTACAGAGGTGTGCTCTCATTATAGAGTGGAGAGGCCCTCGGTAGCCATCGCCTTGAGGCGAGAGTCTACCGAGGGGCTTCGGCTGCTTCCTACCCCAGAGGTAGGTCAGCTCTGTGACAGGATAGCCTGCAGGAGGTATCCCTTGGGTCGGACGAGGCTATTTGTCCTCTACGACCATGATGCGAGCCAGATCGTAAGGAGCTTCAGTAGGGTTCTCCTTCGTGTTGAGCTTGAGCTCCATGTGTCCCGTTCACACCATCGTTGGTTGCTGAGAGGTAGGAGAGAGCCTTCAGGCGGTCTGATACCTTCTTGGGGACAAAGCCCATAACAAAGGATCCTCTGTGGGTGCTTGTGGGAGGGAGGTAGTTGAGGTCGAGCGCCATCGAGGCGGAGTGTCCCTTTGGAGGATGGAGGTAGGTAGCTTCGCTGACACTGAGGCTTCTGTTCCTGAAGAGGGTAGCCTTGGCCTCATCTCCTAGAAAGCAAAGTAGGTGGAGCCGTCCTTATAGCCGAAGTATAGGGATGGATCTCCCTCCTTATGAGCGACATACTGGTGGTCTCCCTCGGTCTGTAGGGGTGTATGGCTGGTCATAGCTCCATACTTCGATCGTTGAGTCAGTGGACTGCTTGCTCTTCTCTTCGATAATCTGGGCGATTTGATCGATAGCCTGAGGGTTCTTGCTCTCAGCATAGATGGTGACTGGAAGGCCACCGCTCCTAAGTGGGTTAAACGAGGAGATGGATAGAGCAAACTCACCATCGACTAGGCTGAAGAGCGAAGAGGACTCAATACCCATTTCTCCTAGGGCCTCAAAGACCCTGGTGAATGCAGGGTTATCCTTGTAGACATTGACAATCTCAGGAGTAGCTGCAATAGCCATTCATGACGAAGAGGTTGTCCTTAGTGAGGAACTTTCCATACTTGTTCTCACTCTTCTTTGGAGAGATGGTCTGGCTGAGCTTTGTGAACCTCTCTAGGGTTGCTTTGTCTTCAGATATGTACTTGATATCGGTGGTAGTCACTCCGCTCTCGAAGTTGATATGTAGGACTGTTGCATCTTGCTCATATCTACCCCTTGGGCTGCGAGCTGGTCGGGGTTGAGTTGGCCATATGCATAGTATGAGTAGAGCGAGAAGAGCTTCTTGTAGTCAAGGATAAGGGATAGGTCTGACTTCTTGGACTTGAGTTCCTTGAAGGCTGAAGTTTCGTGGTAACGCTTGCCCTCCTTGAGCTTGAGTAGCTGGATAGCTTCCACACACTATATCCTTCTTGGTCTCAGTGGTGGGAATGAGGACGAGGTGCATCCTTGGTGAAGGCAATGGCGTTATTATCCGTATCGTTTAGGATCGAGATACCATCCTTCTGCTCTATGGTAGCCTGAGGATTCTTGAGTTGGGTTAGGTCGGAGAGGAACTTCTTGAGCTTTCCCTCGTCAGATACACGAGCCAGGAATGCACCCTGCAGGTCTGGTGTGGTGAAGAGATAGACAGGGGCTCTTGAAGTCAATACCTGCCTTCGAGGGATGTTCAAGGAGGGTCTTAGGGGCCTTGGCCTCTGGGGCATTGGAGTTGGGAAGAACTGATGACGGAGTTCCTTATTCTCCTTGGAGAGGATCTCCGACTTCTTGACGAGCTGGTCTACAGATACCGAGAGGACGAAGTCCGCTTCAGCGGGGATGACTTGCTCGTAGACCTGGCTCTTGCTACAGCTGGCAAGGGTGAGGGCAGCTAGAGCAAGTATACCTAGATAGTAACGAAGCTTGGTGCACATGCTATGGAGTGATTAGGATGAATAATAGGCAGGGAGGGCGATGCTCTCCTACGTTGGTTTATGGGGTAAAGGTACTGATTTTTTCAACGGGTGCTACTAGAGACTAGCCCCATCAGATCGCCTTCGTAGATCTGATGGGGCTAGTATGGGAGAGTGCTCTCTCTCCTTACTCTGACAGAAGAGACTTTCGAGTGCCTTACTCTAGGGTCATCAGTAGGAAGGCATACTCGAGGGCTGTATCTCGTATCCCGTCATAGCGTCCTGTGGCACCTCCGTGTCCAGAGGTCATATCCATGTGTAGGAGCAGGAGGTGGTCATCGGTCTTGAGAGTACGTAGCTTAGCGACATACTTCGTGGGCTCGTGGAAGAGTACCTGCGAGTCGTTGAGCCCACCGGTGACGAGGAGGTGCGGGTGAGATTCTGCAGGTGGAGGTTGTCATAGGGGGAATAGCTGAGCATATACTGCAGATACTCGGGGTCATTGGGGTTGCCCCACTCCTCATATTCGCCCGTGGTGAGGGGAAGGGTCTCATCAAGCATCGTCGTCACGACATCTACGAAGGGGACTTGTGCGATGACTGCGTGGAAGAGCTCAGGACGCATATTCACCACAGCACCCATGAGTAGCCCACCTGCACTGCCTCCCATAGCCGTGAGTCGCTCGGATGAGGTATATCCCTCCTGGATGAGGTGCTCGGCGCAGGCGATGAAGTCGGTGAAGCTATTACGCTTCTTTAGGAACTTGCCCTCCTCGTACCAAGCTTCACCTAGGTCGCTCCCCCCACGTACCTGAGCGAGGGCATAGACAAAGCCCCTATCGACCAAGCTGAATATAGATACCCCGAAGTGGGCATCCATCGCTATCCCATAGCTCCCATAGCCATACAGGTAGAGCAGGGGCAGAGCCATCCCGTACGAGGTCTCGACGATAGAGTAGAGCCATCGGGACACGTGCCCCATCAGGTGCTGTAGCCCATCTGCGCTCCACGATGTAGCGCTCGGGGGAGAAGCCTCCGCCGACCTCTTGCTCCTTCAGTAGGCGACTCTCGCCTGTCGTGAGGTCGTACTCGTAGAGGGAGGAGGGGCGATTGAGCGAGGAATAGACATAGCGTATCGTCGTGGCCTCATACTGGCTATTACCACGTAGACTGATCGTGTAGACGGGTTCGGGGAAGTGGATCTTGCCCTGCTCCTGACCTTGGCTGGTGAGGATACGTATCTCGGTCAGTCCTTCTCGTCGCTCTTCTAGGGCGATATAGTCCTGGTAGACACCGATACTATCGAGCCGTACATCCTCTCGGTGGGGGACGAGGCGTCCAGCTTAGACGGTCAGAGACCTGGGTCTGTGGGGCGGTATAGACCATACCGTTGAGGTGCTCCCTTATCCTTGTAGTAGATGTAGAAGCGGTCTCTGTGCGAGAGGATCGAGTAGCGCACGTCTGCCTCTCTTGGTAGGAAGAGCTTGGGCTCTCTATCCTCGCCCGAGCTCCAGAGATAGTACTCCTCGCTGGTCGTGCTGCTGGAGGTAGAGATGAAGATGAACTCACGTGTCTTCGTCTCACTGACACTGCAGGAGAAGCGTCCGTCTCGCTCCTCATACAGGAGCTCAGCCCCGGGCTCCGATAGGCGCTGGACATAGATGCGAGAGGACCTCAGAGTATCGTCTATGAGGCTGTAGTAGATGGTCTCGCTGTCCTCTGCCCAGGCCAGAGAAGAGACTCCCTGCAGGCAGAAGTCGAGGTCTTCGCCCCGCACGAGGTCACGGATGCGTAGCTCAAACTCTGCGTAGGAGCCAGTCTCGTTCGCGAAGTAAGCGGCTAGGCGGTTGTCTGGGCTAATAGCATAGCCTGCAAAGATGAAGGCTGGCTTGCCCTCGGCCAAGGCATTGACATCGAAGAGGAGCTCTCCGCCCGTGACAGCCTCTGGATGCTCCCCCACTCTGCCTCGAAGGCCTCAGCCTCGTAGCGGTAGTGCGTCGGGTACTGCTTCCCCTTCTCCCGTGCAGGTGTAGTAATAGTAGCTTCGGCGTAGGGGTAGGGTAGCTCTGGTCATCCTCCTTGATACGCCTGAGGATCTCCTGATAGATCGTCTCCTGCAGCTCCTTTGTTCCCTGCATGACCTCCTCGGTGTAGGCATTCTCTGCACAGCTAGATAAGAGAGCACCTCGGGGGCGGACTTATCTCGCATGTAGTAGAAGGGGTCTGTGCGCTCTGTGTCTAGGTGACGTAGTAGCTCGGGTCTAGCCTCTGCCTGAGGGGGAGTAGGGAAGTGGGATTGCTTGTACACGCTTACTTTCGTTTAGGGGATTGTGGGACAGACGTAGCTGTCCCGAAGGATGAAAGTAGAGCCTCCGGGCATATCAAAGAGTAGATCGAGGATGCTGAGATCGGGGACGAAGCCAAAGCGGTCTCGGTAGACCTGATGATAGGGACGGGGTACGAAGGTCAGGTTAGGCTCGGGATGCTTGGGACGTAAGCCATACCGCCAATCCTCTGGATGTGAGCCCAGAGGTGCGAAGGTCTCCGTCTCCTGCCAGGATACCTCTAGGTGTAGGAGTCGCAGGAGCTGTGTGAAGAGGGCTTCGTTGAAGTCCCATAGATACCTATACCCCCGCTCATAGATCGGCAGTAGATCATCTATGTAATACTCGTAGAATGGACTAGAGCCGTATGCTGTGCTCAATGCACTGTGAGGTGAAGATGTCGCCACGAGCCATGCTCCGAGAGACGCACCTCACGGATAGGAGTCTTGAGACTCGGGGACTGCTCTATGGGGATCGTCAGTGCCTGCAGTCCGTTGGGACTAAGGATATGACAGCGATTGCGGTAGGTCTGCTTGATATAGTTCTCCTCAGCCTCGATCCCCACGAGCCCTTCACCTACATGATAGAGCTTGGTGAAGTAGCTCACGGGTGGAGCGTAGGCCGTAGAGAGGAGGAGCGAGAAGGGGGGCTGCACGTACTAGGTCTTAGAGGGCAAAGAGGACGACTCCCTCGATGGCTTCGCTTGGGATGATCCCTAGATGACGTGAGTCGGGAGCTTGACTTGGCTGATCAATGAGCACCCAGTAGTAGTCTCGGTAGAAGGTGCGACGAGGATCACGTCGTAGCTTCTCGATCCAGGTACTGGTATCTGTCCCTAGTCGCTCTCGGCGGTCACGAGCCAGTCCTAGGCGTTCCTCACTGAGGGAGTGCCGTGCGATAGGCGACGAGGCTACGGGGAGAGATCGTATATACACCCTTGCGTCGGGGTACACGAAGAGCGTAACTCTCATCGGTGCGCTTGGCTCGATAGTCCTTCAGTGGTCGTGCATTGACGTAGAGTTTGCCTTTAAGGAGCTCTATCGAGTCTCCTGGTAGGCCAATGACCCGACCTAGAGCCAGCTGATGATGACGCTTGTCTCCAGTGACCTGCTGCACCTGCAGTGGGACGACATCTCCTCTATGTGGTGTCTTCCCCCTCAAGGCAGAGCCCATGCTCCCTGCCGTATCTTAGGCTCCATCGTACGTGTATGCGCCCTAAAGGGGATTAGGACGAAGAGGCGAAGTACGACCACGAGGACGAGAATCCCCAGCGGTAGTGCCCCGTATAGGAGCCAGTTCCGAACCTTATTATCCTTACTTGCCATGAATCAGTCTCATCATCCTGCCCCAACGGATACCTCCGCTCAGCAGTGGGCGTTCGTTATTGATCGATAGCCAGAGGAAGGCGGGCTTACCGACGATATGATCCTCGGGTACGAAGCCCCAGTAACGGCTATCAGCTGACATGTGTCTGTTGTCCCCGAGCATGAAGTAATAGTTCATGCCGAAGGTATAGGTCGTCTGTGGAGTCCCATCCACTAGGTAGGTGCCGTCTGCCCTCTGCTCTAGGGCTGTGGCATCATAGTTCCGGATACAACGGCTGTAGGCAGCCACAGTCGTGGGAGTGAGGTTGATCTTCATGCCTCGACGGGGGATGAAGAGAGTATAATTATCTCGTGTCCAGCCGGTCTTGAGTCCAAGGGGATAGACGTCTCCAGTGCTCTCCCGAGGAGCTATCTCCACATCTATTGTACGGACATAGGGCTCGCCTCATGAGTCGTCCCTTCATCTCCTCGGTCAGAGGCAGGGTGGTAGATGAGTCCATAGCCACGCCCTTCGATCGGAGTCATCGAGAGGCGCATCTGGCGGATGAAGCCCGATGGATCTGCCTGATCGCTGTCTGATAGGTGTAGAGGAGCTGTACATCACGGTCGTTGATCTCGAGCTCGTCAAGCAGGCTCTGGGGAAGAGGGGTGCCATCGGTCTGGACGAAGTAGTTCAGCTGCATGTTCTTTGGGTTCTCGATCGCCTTGTCATTGATGTAGACTTGGTTATTCTTGATAGCGAAGAATTCCCCAGGTAGCCCCTATACACCGCTTGACGTAATGGTCACGACGGTCTACAGGGGCGGTAGACGATCTCCCCAAACTGTGCCCTGTCTTCCCATACGGCATCACGCCCGTAGGCAGCGCAGAGGGTGTAGTAGTCGGGGTTGGGCATGTTGAGGGCAACGGTGTCTCCAGCAGGGAAGTTGAAGACCACGAGGTCGTTGCGCTCTACCGTCCTAGGCCACGAAGTCTGCGATAGGGCAGTGAAGGCTTGTCCAGATAGGGACTTTCGCCCGAAGGCTGTATTGTGTGCCAGCGGTAGGGCGATCGGCGTCATCGGGACACGAGGCTATAGCTTAGCTTATTGACGAAGAGGTAGTCTCCGATAAGGAGTGTCTTCTCCAGCGAGGAAGAGGGATGGCGAAGTTCTGGAAGAAGTAGGTAAAGATGAGGGTCACCATCAGCACTACGAAGACCACATCCTCCAGCAGAGCCCCTAGCGTACGTACTAGGGGATTGGGGTGCTTGCGCAGGTAACGCCAATTGATAAACCTCGTGAAGTAGAAGTCGATGAGTAGGGGCAGGAGCAGGAGCCACCATAGCCCAGCCCATAGGGCAAAGATGATGAAGAGGACGATGATGATCCCGCCCTTGATGCGGGTCCATAGTTGTCGGCGTGCACTCTGTCCTTCGATCGGGTATCTTTTCATTCCTTGGGTGCTTTGATTAGTGTACGTTCAGCATATCCTCCATAGTGAGCCAGCCGGTGTGCTTGGTGGCGTACTCTGCAGCTAGGATCGCTCCTAGGGCAAAGCCTTCACGTCCAAAGGCCTCATGAGTCAAGCTAATCCTATCTACCTCTGACGTATAGTGTACGGTATGGATGCCAGCGATCTCGCCCTCACGGTGTGCCTTGATGGGCAGGACATGTGGGCTGGGTTCATCGGTGAGCTCCCACTTCCTGAGCTCGTGACGCTCGTCTAGGATCGTCTCAGCTAGTGTGATGGCTGTGCCACTCGGGGCATCGAGCTTGTGTATGTGGTGGGTCTCCTCTGAGGCTTAGCTGATAGCTAGGGGCAGCCTTCATGAGCTCTGCTACTCTACGGTTGATCTGGAGGAAGAGGTTCACTCCGATACTGAAGTTCGAAGACCAGAAGAAGGTCTTACCTCCTTCCTTGCATAGCTTCCTTAGCTTCGGCAGATCCTCGCTCCAGCCAGTCGTGCCAGAGACAGTGGGGATGCCACGCTCTAGGGCTCTGAGGCAATTGGCATAGGCCATCTGTGGGGCAGTGAACTCTATCGCTACGTCTGCCGTGAGGAAACGCAGGTCGTCAAAGCGATCTTCGTCTCCCTTATCTATCGTTAGTACGATCTCGTGTCCTCGCCTCTGGGCTACTTGCTCTAGGACATGTCCCATCTTGCCATAGCCAATGAGTACGATCTTTAGCTTCTTCATCTTATCTGTTGGGTGTGGGGGCTGCATGGAGCTTCCCTTAGTGCCAGCCCTTCACGCTTAGCGCATTCGTATTACTCGCAAAGATAACGAAAACAGCCTACTCTCACACCCCGTCCACCGAGACAGAGTGTCTAGTGAAGGCCTTCACCTCTGCCCCCTCACCCTCATCTCCTCTGCCCGTATCCAGCCCTCTCTCGGGTGCTTGGGTACGCTCCTCCTCAGTCAGGGGGATACGCCCCTGATTACTCCGCCTCAGTCCCTATAACGAGGAGACAATAGTGTACACGCGTGTACACTGTTGTACTCTGTGTGTACACTACTGTATACACACGTGTGCACAAGTGCGCTCTCGGTATGTCCTAGGGGAGGCTTATCTTGCACTCGTAGAAAAGGAGTCACCACACTAGCCACAGGGTATAGCTAGGGGGGCTGGAGCTCTATAGCCCGAGTCGGTGTTTGGCTTGCCCCGATCCCTTGACCATGAGTCGTACAGTGGAGTGGAATGTAAAGATGAGGTGCGGTGCAGTAGGATAGTATGTGAGCGGGGAAAAAAGTGTAATTTTACGGCAGGTAGGTGGGACGAGTCTACATAGTACATCGTCACTGTCCTGCCGATGAACCTTTCAATTAGGATATAGATATGAAGATCTTCCTCAGCATCTGCACTCTTGCCCTCGGACTCAGTCTGACCTCTTGCGATCTGTCTATGCTCACTAATCGAAGTGAGACGAACCGCATCGAGCGTGGTATGACCAAGCGTGAGGTAACGAATATTCTTGGCACACCCTCCTATCGTCGTCTCGCCACTGACGGCTCTGAGGACTGGGAGTATCGCCGTACCAACATCCTGGGGAGACCTCGGTCGTGGTCGTCACCTTCTATGACAACCGTGTCGTACGTATGGACTCCTACAACGGAGATGACTGGGAACGTCGCCGCTCACAGAGGGACTACCCAAGCTACCCATCTAACCCTACTTACCCCTCGAACCCTCGCTATCCAAACTATCCACAGGATCCTGGCTATGAGGACGAGCGTGATAGAGAATCCTTTGAGGACTTCCTAAGGGCGATCGCAGATAAGCACTTCACTAAGGATAAGATACGCTTCATCCGTGATGCCGCTCGTCGCAACGTCTTCACTGTGGCGCAGACTGCCCGCATCCTACGTCTCTTCACCTGGGATAGCGAGAAGCTCGAGGTACTCGAGCCTTTGCTCCACGTCTGAGGGATGGCTACAATGCGTATAAGCTTGTAGACCTATTCACCTTCTCTAGCAATCAGGAGAAGGCTAGGCGCATCCTCGGCCTGACACGTTAAAGAAATCTCCAACATAATACTACCAATGAAGAAATATGCATGGGCTCTCGTATGCCTAGTCCTCGCCCTCACGACCTCCTCGGGGGGTGTGGGGAAGGCTCAGAGCAAAGTCAATCAGATCGAACGAGGAATGACCAAGGGGCAGATCGCAGCTCTGCTGGGTGCACCCTAAGAACAAGAGTGTCCAGGATGATGGCACCGAGACCTGGGAGTACGTCTACACAGACATCCTATCTAGGCAGTTAGATGTGACGGTGACCTTCTCTCAGCGATCGTGTCTCCAAGTATGACAGCCGTCAGAGTGTAGTGGAGCAAGATCGTCATGTGAGCTCGGGATCCCGTAGTACCCATTCCTAGCCCCATCCCAACCCCAGTACCAGGAGGCTATCCAGACCCGAGGGTGCTGGAGGAGGAGACTCGAGCCTTCGAGGACTTCTACGGTGAGGTACGTCGTATCCCCTTCGAAGAGGAGCGTATAGGCTTCATCCAGAGTGTGGCTCGGCGCAGCCTCTTCACGGTCGATCAGGCTGGACGGCTTATTACCCTCTTCCACTGGGACGAACAGCGTCTCGCTCTACTAGAGGCACTTGCTCCACGACTGAGGAATGGCTACAATGCCTTCCGTCTGCTGGAGCTCTTCTCCCATAGCTAGCTCAGCGATCGGGCTCGCCAGATCCTAGAGCGTGTGCCTCCCCTGCCTAGGGAGTATGACCCACGCTATGGTGGACGGTGTAGAGCCAAGGGAGAGCTTCGAGGAATTCCTAAGCGCAGTAGAGCGACAGACCTGGGACAAGGACAAGATCCGCTATATCCAAGATGCCGCACGATACAACTCGTTCACTGTCGCTCAGGTAGCTCGCTTACTCAAGCTCTTTACCTGGGATAAGGAGAAGCTACAGGTACTAGAGGCTGTCGCCCTCCGTATACGGGATGGCTATAATGCCTATCGCCTCATAGACCTCTTCGACTTCGATAGTGCTCAGCAGCAGGCTCGCCGTATCCTAGGCCTCACAGAATAAGTCCAACAAGATAGATCCTATGAAGAGACATGCTTTGATGTTTATTGTCCTCGTGGCGGGGGTGCTTGCTCTCTCCTCCTGCTCTACTATTGACCCTAAGCAGGTCGCTGCTCGTAAGGTGACCAAGGGGATGACTCAGAGACAGTGTGTGCCCTCCTCGGAGAGCCGAGTGGCAAGGATGTAGCAGGCAACCGAGAGATCTGGTCATACTACTTCAGTGGCATCAGTAGCTCCCTAACCGCCGAAGCTACTTTCCTAAAGGATACCCTAGTGCGCTACCGCTTCATCGAAGGAGAGGGACCTAGATATTATCTCGATAAACGCTCGCCCCAGCCCCCTGCAGTCCAGCAGAGCCCCACTCCAATTCCCAGTTCCTATTCCCCAGCAATCAGTGCGGGAGCGGAGATACAACGAGGTGGAGCGAGCCTTCAATGACTTCCTTCGTCAGATGTCTGGCATGCCCTTCCCCGAGGAGCAACTTACTCTACTGAGGCAGACTTCGCAGCGCTGTACCTACTCTGTGAAGCAAGCGATACAGATATTGGGTATCTTCGACTTCGAGGACGAACAGCTCAATGCCCTACGGATTATTGCTCCGAGACTAAGGAGTGGCTATAGTATTGGTCGCCTACTTGAGTTCTTTGACGAGGGGCCTGATCGTGATGAAGCGAGCCGGATCCTAGAGCAAGGCTCTAGGATACCTCCTCAGAGGTAGCGACGGCACTATACCTACGATACAGTATAGCCCCACTGACCTCGGTCAGTGGGGGCTATACTGATCGTGAGGGCGAGCTACTCAGCGGATGGCAAAGGTCTTCCGGTGAATGGGGGTAAGGCCAAGCGTACGGATAGCCGCCTTGTGTGCCGGGGTCGGGTAGCCCTTGTGCACCTCTAGTCCATAGCCAGGGTATTTCGGTAGCTAGGCGAAGCATTAGGGCATCTCGGTGGGTCTTGGCTAGTACCGAGGCAGCGGCGATACTGGTGTACTTGCCATCACCTCCTACGATGCACTCGTGGCGAATATCCGCGTAAGGGGTGAAGCGATTACCATCAATGAGTAGGAGCTGGGGACGAAGGATAAGGTCGTCGATAGCTCGGTGCATCGCTAGGAAGGAAGCCCGCAGGATGTTGATCTGGTCGATCTCCTCAGGGGATACACTTCCTACTCCCCATGCCAGTGCCTCCTGCTCGATAATGGGGCGTAGGAGCTCTCGCTGCCGCTCTGTCAGCTGCTTGGAGTCGTTGAGTAGGGGATGAGAGAAGCCCTCGGGAGGATCACTGCAGCAGCCACCACAGGCCCTGCCAAACAGCCACGACCAGCTTCGTCACAGCCACACTCGATGAGTCCTTCGTGGCCGAAGGTAGGGAGTAGGGGCGTGTGTACCTTTGCTTGCCCTAGCCATACACCTAGAGGAGCATCGGGACGACCCGATGGAGTGCTTCGAAGAAGTAATCTACTTCCTCCCGAGTGTTATACAGCCCAAACGAAGCTCGTGCTACCGCTTCATATCCATAGCTGTGCAGGAGGGGCTCGGCGCAGTGATGCCCCGTGCGAATAGCTACCCCCATGTGATCAAGGAGTGTACCTAGATCGAAAGGGTGTATCTTCCCGATCTCAAAGGATAGTATTCCCCCCTTGTGGGGAGCAGTGCCAAGGATGTAGCTCTCTGGGAACTCACTCAGTAGTCGCTCTGTCGCATAGGCTAGGAGCTCCTCCTCGTGATGTGCGATGGCCTCTATCCCTAGCCGTTCGACGAAGTCTAGGGCAACGGCGAAGGCAGTAGACCCGATATAGTCAGGTGTGCCTGCCTCGAACTTGAAGGGGAGTACATTGTATGTCGTCTTCTCGAAGCTTACTCTTTCAATCATCTCTCCCCCTCCCATATATGGGGGCATCTGCTCCAGTACCTCGGGACGACCCCAGAGGGCACCGATACCCACAGGGCCGTAGATCTTGTGCGCACTGAATGCATAGAAGTCCACCCCGATCTCCTCTACATTCACCCGAGTATGTGCCACAGCCCATGCCCCCATCGATGAGGACAAGTGCGCCCACCTCATGGGCTAGACGTGACCTCCTACTGGGATTGACCGTGCCGAGGACATTGCTGACATGGGCGACTGAGACGAGGCGTGTACGTGGGGAGAGTAGGCTTCGGTAGGCGGACATATCAAGCTGTCCATCGGGAGTCAGCGGTATGACCTTGAGCTTGGCACCACGACGAGCTGCGAGGAGTTGCCAAGGGACGATGTTGGAGTGATGCTCCATCGTGCTGATGAGGATCTCATCACCTTCGCTTAGGAAGAAGGCTTCACCTGCGGAGTAGGCTACGAGGTTGATGGCCTCGGTCGTGCCTCGTGTGAAGATGAGGCCTTCAGGTGAAGGTGCTCCGATGAAGCGAGCGACACGCCGACGAGCCTCCTCGTGATGCTCAGTGGCGAGTTGGCTGAGATAGTGTACCCCTCGATGCACATTGGCATTGGCCGAGTAATAGGCTTCGTTGATGGCCTCTACTACGCATAGGGGCTTTTGGGTTGTAGCTGCATTGTCGAGGTAGATAAGGGGCTTACCGTGTACCTCCTTACTCAGTATGGGGAACTCTTTTCTTATATCTTCTAAGCTGTACATAGCTTGATTTATCCTAGTCTGTTATACCATTAAAAGCACGACAAAAGTACGGAAAACAAGACTTCTCCTCCCCCAGCATCCCTCTTTGGCTGTGGATGGGTATATATCTAGGGAGAAGTAAGAGCGTGTAGGGGAGCTGTGTTGGGGTGGTAATAGAGGTCTCGGGAGAGAGGCGCAATAGCTTATCCCGACAGATTAGGAAAGGCTATCCTTCATTCAGTAAGAGCCTATCCCTTAGGCTAGAGGGTCTTCATCCGTGGAGGAGAGTAGTCGCTATAGTCGAGTTTAGGGAGTCTGCCGTCGTCTCCTGATTGGGGGTGGACGGTGTAGAGGGCGAGACTTTGGTCTGCTGAGCTGGGATAGCTTCCTCCCGCAACTGTACATGCTGACAGACGATCTCGGTGATGTGGGAGAGGTTGCCAGCACGATCACTCTCTGTCGCATACTCGATTTGCCCAGCGACAGAGATGGTATCCCCCTCATGCACGTGAGTCTCTACGTACTTCCCAGCCTCGCCACGCAGCACTATCCGGTGCCAGTACCTCTGCTCATAGGTCTTGCCTACGAGACGCTGGGATAGCTGCTCGCAGGTCATGAGCCTTAGACGTACCTCGGGGTAATCAGGGGCAAGGTAACGGACGATAGGCTCGTCCGTTACCACCCCCGTTAGGATGACTTGGTTGATCGGAATGTTGGAGGTACTCACGAGGAGATAGGCTAGCGGCCCAGTACTTTATTCTTGGCAATGACCGCAACGTACTCCTTGAGGTAGTTGGGCGTCCAGTAGGCTGTATCCACGAAGTCCTTAGCCTGATAGTGAGCAGTGGCCAGTGGGATCGTTACCGTGGCTTCGGGTGCAAAGCCTTCATCCCAGACCTCGTAGTCCATCTCAGCTATAGGCCTCGTGCCTTGGTCGCTCCATTACCGACGAGGATGTACTTGCCTTGTTGTAGCGGGGATGCTTGCTCGTCTAGTATCAGAGGGGCATCCTCGGAGAGACGTCTGCCCTCTGCTGTGAACTGTGCGGTATAGACCTCCATACGTCGAGCATCGAGCATGGGGACAATCGTCACAGGGCTTCCCTCTGGAAGCTGGACAATAGCCCCTCGAGCTAAGAGCTCAAGGGTATCGACTGCTATAAGAGGGAGCCGTAGCCCGAGACAGAGTCCCTTAGCTAGGGAGGTGGCTATACGTAGTCCCGTGTAGCTGCCTGGGCCAGCACTGACGGCGATGGCACGCAGAGAGAGGTCTCTAGCCTTCATCTCCTGAAGGACCTCCTCTACCATTGGTGCGAGAGCCGAGGCGTGTCCGCCCTCGGGAGCCTCGATAGCACGCTGGGCGATGACCTCTGTCCCCCAGCCCTATGGCGACACTACAGCGGGTGGTGGAGGTCTCTATGCAAAGTATCATATCCGTATGAATGTATGTGATGAGGTCTGACACGTCTTACTCTAGGATGAGCTCTACAGGGCAATGGTCAGAGCCATAGATCTCAGTATGTATGCTAGCTGAGCGGAGACGAGGAGCCAGTCGCTCGGAGGCTATAAAATAGTCAATACGCCAGCCCGAGTTACGTTCACGAGCCTTGAATCGGTATGACCACCAGGGAGTAGATGTCTACCCTGATCGGGGATGAAAGAAGCGGAAGGTGTCGATGAAGCCTGCGCCAAGAAGCTCGGTAAACTTCCCTCGTTCCTCGTCGGTGAAGCCTGCATTGCGTCGATTGCTCTTGGGGTTCTTTAGGTCAATCTCCTTGTGCGCCACATTGAGGTCTCCGCAGATGATCATAGGCTTCTTTTGGTCAAGCTCCATCAGATAGGCTCGGAAGTCATCCTCCCACGTCATACGATAGCCGAGACGGCGAAGGTCATCCTGAGAGTTAGGCACATACACAGTGACGAGGTAGTAGTCTTGGTATTCGAGTGTGATTACTCTACCCTCCGTGTCGTGGTGTTCGATGCCTATGCCGTAGGAGACACTCAGAGGCTCATGTCGGGTATAGATAGCCGTACCAGAATAGCCCTTCTTCTCGGCATAGTTCCAGTAGCTCATATAGCTGGGTAGATCAGCATCTAGCTGTCCAGCCTGCATCTTCGTCTCTTGCAGGCAGACGAAGTCAGCATCTAAGTTCTTGATGATATCTGGGAAGCCCTTGCCGAAGACAGCACGTAGGCCATTCACATTCCACGAAATAAACTTCATTGATTGTCTTGAATTGTTTGTCCTCGGCTTAGATCGTTTGTTCGCCCGAGGCTATTATTCTATTCTTTGTACTGTGTTGGGTCTATGATCCCTGCTTCCTGCATAGCTTCTCTGCGCTCGATGCAGGTGCCACAGGTGCCACACTGGATCGTATCCCTTCGTAGCAGCTCCAGGTCTCTGCGTAGTCGATACCGAGCTTCTTGCCATGAGCGGCTATCTCACCCTTTGTTGGGATCAGTGTAGGGTGCAGAGATAGAGACATGATTTCCCGTGCCTTCATGAATCGCTTCATGCATAGGGACGGATGAAGGAGCTACGGCAGTCGGGGTAGATGGCATGATCGCCGAAGTGGTTAGCGATATATACTCGGTCGAGGCCTCTGGATTCGGCCAGCCCAGCAGCGATGGAGAGCATGATGCCATTGCGGAAGGGAACGACTGTCGAGGCCATATTCTCCTCATCGTACCTTCCCTTGGGGATGGCTCCTCCACTGAGAGGAGAGCACTGTGGAAGTATTGGCCGATGAAGCCAAGTGGGATCACGAGATGCTCTATGCCGAGTCGCTCACAGTGTAGGCGAGCGAAGGGGAGCTCCCGTGCATTATGCTTAGAGCCGTAGTCGAAGGAGACTGCCAGCGCAATATCCTTTTGATATTCGTAGAGAAGGGTCACACTATCCATCCCACCAGAGAGGACGATGAGCCCGTGCTTGTTATTCATTCTTCGAGTGATTGGGGGCTTAGACAAAGAAGCTAAGGAGAATCTGAGCAGAGATGATGCGTACGAACATCGCTACTGGATAGACGATGGCGTATGCTACAGAGCTGGAGCGAGACTCATTGATACTCATTGCATACTCTAGCGCCATAGAGTTCGCCATAGCTCCACATAGTACTCCTACGGTCTCTGCGTGTGTCTTGCGATAGCCAAAGAGGGAGAGGAGACCGACGAGTATTGTAGGTAGGACTGTGATCAAGAAGCCAAGCCCTCATCCACAGGAATCCATCACCATGTAGTAATCGTATCAAAGAAATGCTCTCCACTAGCTAGTCCCAGCCCCGCTAGGTAGATGATGATACCAAACTGCTTGAGGAGCTGAGTGGCACTATTACTCATGTAGGTCGCTAGACGTAAGCGAGGGCCAAAGGCTCCCATCAGTATCCCTACAATGATAGGCCCACCAGCTAACCCCAGCTTGATGGGCATGCTAGCCCTGGGATGGCAATGGGGATAGAGCCGATGATACACCCTAGGGTAAGCCCAGCAAAGAAGCTCACGAGCTTGGGCTTGTCGAGGGTATTGATGGAGTCTCCGAGGTAGGAGGCTACTTTGGTTAGCTGCTGTAGCTCCCCGACGACAGTCAGGCGGTCACCTAGCTGTAGACGTAGGTCGGGTGTAGCTAGGATCTCGATACCTGCACGGTCGATACGAGTGATGTTGATACCATACTCATTGCGTAGGCGTAGTGCTCCGAGCTTGACTCCATTGACCTTGGAGTTGGTGATAATGATACGCTTGGATACGAGCTGGGCATCGATGGCATCCCAGTCGATGTCAGGCTTATTCCAGTCTCTGGACTCAGCTCGATGTCCGAAGAAGGCCTCTAGGACACGTAGATCATCCTTGCGATCAAGACCAGTAAGTGGTCTCCCTGCTCAAGTATGGTCTGAGAGGAGGGTATTATTAGGGTTATTCCCCGCCAAATACGGGAGATGATGAACTTCTTCTCTATCAGTCCCTACTGCCTCTAGGACACTTCGGCCGAAGAGGGCTGGGTTCGTCAGTTCTAGCTCTGTGATGTAGGTGGTCTTCGACCTGACTGCTGTGTGTCCTTTCCTCGGTTGGGATCCATGTAATGTGGGAAGATGAGTGCAAGGATTACCCCAACGACACCAAGGGGTAAGTTAGGGCGCAGCTGAGAGCAAGGTCTGCTACACGTCGAGCCCCACCTGAGCCCAAGATATCTTGTAGGGTACTCTGTACAGCGGCTAGCATTGGGGTGTTGGTGACTGCTCCTGACATGATCCCGAGCATGTTCGGCATGGAGACATCGCAGACATAGTGCAGGATGATGACGAGCATCAGTGCTAGTGCGATCGGGAGTAGTCCCAGCCCGTTGTAGAGCAAGCCCTGCTTCTTCAGTGATGGGAAGAACGAGGGGCCGACCTCCACTCCTAGGGCATAGACGAAGAGCGTCAAGCCAAGTGTCTGTGCAAAGCTATTCATCCCTGCGTTCACCTTCACTCCGAAGTGTGCCCCTAGGATCCCCACAAAGAATACGAATGTGATCCCAAGGAGAACTTCCCGACTCGTAGCTTGCCAAGTATCAAGCCAATAGCCGAGACCAATGTGAGCATCACGAGGGTCTGTAGGACGGAGGGAGTGACGAAGACATCACGTAGCCAAGCATTGATTGTATCCATTCTGTCTACTATCTACACGAGCTAGACCCAGCAAGCAAGGTCTCAGCATCGACAAAATTACCACTTTTTGGCTAAGGCTGGTTACTTATTGCCTTGTTCTACAGCGTGACTATTGATATACGCTGTGCCAGGATCTATCTGTACTTGATAGCCACTTATACAACTGTATGGATCCCCCAGGCTATACTTGATACCATTTGTTGGCAGGAAGTCACTCGCTAGCCTATTGTATCATAGAGATAGCCCCTAGCATCTTGCACTAGGGGAGATGAAGGGGAGGTAGCTATTCGGGGAGGATCATCTTCACAAGCACAATCTTCGTAGAGGTGCAACGAAGTATCTCGAAGCGAATGCCGTTGATCTCTAGGATCTCGCCCTGCGAAGGTATGCTTGAGTGGTGATGTAGGATGAAGCCTGCTATCGTCATGAAGTCTTCATCCTCGGGTAGCGAGAGTTCAAACTGCTCGTTGATGTCGTCTATCTCCATACGCCCACTGAAGATATAGGTGCGGTCGTCCACTTGCTTAGCGATACGCTTCTTGTGGTCGTGCTCATCCTCAATATCTCCGAAGATCTCCTCTACGACATCCTCTAGGGTGACCATGCCTGCTGTCCCGCCGAGTTCGTCGATGACGATGGCGATGCTCTTCTTGCGCTGCATGAGGAGCTTCATCAGTGTGCTGGCCTGCATACTCTCAGGGACAAAGATGCTGGGGACAATGTGCTCCCGCCAGTCCCCACTACGGAACATCTCGCTGGAGTGTATATAGCCGATGATATCGTCAATATTCTCTCGATAAACAATGATCTTCGAGAGTCCAGTGCGGACAAAGAGCTCCTCTAGGTGAGCCTCTGTCACGCCGTACTCTACCCCTACGATCTCATTGCGGGGAAGTAAGCAGTCTCGTACCTGAAGGCCAGAGAAGGAGATGGCATTCTGAATGATCTTAACCTCGGTCTCTATGCCAGAGGCCTGCCCATCATCGGAGCTGTGGGTGAGGTAGTACTCGAGGTCGAGGGCGGATAAGGCTGGGCGGATAGCGACACTGCTCGTCTTCTGACCTGCTAGTAGGAGTACTCCACGGGTGATGAGCCCGATGATCAGTACAAAGGGGTAGAGTAAGATATAGATAAGGAAGACCAGCCCGAGAAGAATCGCATCGTGCGGTTGGGTTGGCTCGGAAGGTAACCTTTGGGAGGAACTCTCCCACGAAGAGGATGAGTAGTGTACTTAGTATGGACTGTGCTGGGAGGATGATCCCATCATTGTCTCCCAGGATAGATATAAGCCAAGGCTCCATGAGCTCTGCCATCAGGAGCCCATAGATGACTAGGGCGACATTGTTCCCTAGGGAGCATCGTCGTGATGAAGCGGTCAGGGCGACTATATGAGCCCCTAGGATCTTGGCGGAGAGTCCACCCTTGTTCCTATCCAGCTCCAGACGTAGCTTGTCCGAGAGAGGAAGGCAATCTCCATCCCCGAGAAGAGGGCGGAGGCAACAAGGGTAAGTAGGATATATAGATACAGCATTGCCAAGAGTGACTACTTAGATGGAGCCTTCTTCGGAAGGCTGTCAGGCTTCGGAGTGGGGACAGTGGTGGGGTCGGAGTAGGGACTTGGGTGTAGTGGTCGTAGCCTCTTCATCGTACTCGATGACTCCCTTTATTATTGAGGATTTGATACCAGCTGAGGTCATCTGTGGCCTCGAAGCTGGAGCCACGTAGTTCTCTCCCCTCTGTGAAGAAATAGGTCGTGTCGTGCGAGAATAGACGGCGCTGATCTCGCTGCCAGAAGAGGCGATGAGTGTGTGAGGCGCTGTCCTGGAGGCTTTGTACCTGGACATTGCCGATTAGTTCCCATTCCTCGTTAGCGGTGCTTCGTATAGCCGAGTCGGCCTTGATGAAGACCTTGCTACCACTGATCGTGTCATAGGGGCGCAGGAGTAGTCCCTTAGGGAATACCCACTCATTACGCTCGGGACGCTCATAGATCAGTGGGGCGGGAGCCGTCATACGATAGCGTATCAGCCCTCGAGTCAGAGATGAGCGTATTGAGCTCGATCGTACGGGCTGTGTAGAGAGAGTCTATATTGACGTTGAGACTCTTCGTCTCCACACGTTCCTTGGAGCAGGCTGCCATGAAGAGGATAGCCAGCAGGGTGAGTGCTGTCTGAGCTAATGGAGCCAGAGGGGAACGAGAGACCCCCTACCAAGGGCAAAAATGTCCTTGGTAGGGAGTCCTAATAGCTTCCCTTTTCGCTCTCGGCGAAGGAAGGTCAAGCATAGTCTAAGCTATGAGATTAAGGGATGACGACAGACTCGCCACCGATGTTGAGTGTGCTACCCTTCTTGATCTCTGGGTGCATGAAGATGTCCTGAGCCGAGGGGAGGAAGCGAGAGTAGGTGGCGATGAGGCGGTTTGCCTGGCCTGCTACCTTGGGGTCTACGCTAGCTGCACGGCGGAGCTTGTTGATGACGAGGTAGTAGACACAGCGCTGCTCGATCTTGTCATCAGGAAGTAGCTTGATGCAGCATTAGCTGTCATCTGTGCTAGTACGATGAGAGCCCTGACCTGAGTTGGGGTTCTCTGCTAGTACCTTATTGGCATAGTTACGAGCCTGCGCCATGTTGTTCTGCTTCATCGATAGCTGGATCAGTACTTCGTAGCACTTGATACGCTCGCTGGAGGACTTAGCTAGCTCGATGGCCTTGTTGAGGTACTCAGAGGCCTCAGAGAGCTTGTTCCCTTCGATCGCTGCACCTGCTAGCTGCATAGCGGCTGTAGCAGAGGGCTCGATGTCGAAGAGGTACTTGCTGGCGTGGAGAGACTCGTTGCTGTTACATCCTGCACGGCTGAAGAGCGATACGGCTGTCGTCAGATAGGGACTTATCCTTCTTGTGCGCTTCGATCTTAGCAGTAGTGTATATCTTCGTCAGCATCTCACAGCCAGCGAGACCACTCTGGGCAAACTCAGCATCCATACCATTCTTGAAGGTCTCGACTGCCTTACGTGCCTCTGGGTTGTTAGCCGTTGCTTCTACTGAAGCCTCGACATATTCAGCTGCATCTAGGTAGTCCTTGATGTACTGCTCTGCCTTGGACTTGTCACGTGGGGCGACCGCACGAGATGAGTAAGCGAAGTAGTAGAGGAGCTCAGCAGGAGTTTGTCCCTTGTAGCGAGCGACGACGGGCTTGAGCCAAGTATAGACCTCGGTGAAGTCAGCCTTGTCACCCATAGCTGTTACATACTCCTTCGTCTTGGTAAGCATGATCGATCTGCTCCCATCTTGGGATCGTCGCCGAGTAGTAGCACGATCGTCGTAGAGCTTCATTAGGGCAGAGATAGCCTTCTTCTTGCTGGCATCATCCTTGGCCTGCTTGAGCTTCCACTGTGGATCTTAGCCCCGATGATGTATATGTTCTTAGAGGACGCAGGGCACTCGTCATAAGCTCTCTTCCAGTGTTCGTAGGCATCTTGGTAGTTACTGTCTTCCCGAGACTGGTGAATAGGCTGATGCTTTGGCGGCAACGGATACTGTCACGTCCTGAGCCAAAAAGGAGTCCCTGAAGCCTTACCCTGTCTGGGGCATAAGCAGCCGTGGAGAAGAGTCCAAGGGCTGCTACCAGGATCGTTCTGTTCAGTTTCATTGTGTCTAGTTTTCTGTTTAGTTACATCGATATGGATCGATACTGTGTTTGATTATTCTTTGCCTAGTTAGTTTAATTGATTCGCGCCTTGCGGAACCATCCTTCATTGAAGGTTATCCCCACGGTGAGACCGATCATGTGCTCGCTCACCATGCCTGAGACACGAGGCTTCAGGTAGCTGTAGTCGAGCGTTAGGGCTGACTAGAGAGCGACGATCAATGAGTGGCATCCCAATACCGAGTGAAGCGCCGTACTGGTTGTAGCTAGCTAGCTCCCCATTAGGAGCAGGCACCTTGACATAGGAGTTGGAGCCATTGAGTCCAAAGCGGTAGTAGGAGCGACTGAATACGCTTCGTCCACGATAGTCTGGGATCCAAGAGCCACCTAGGGCGATACGATAGCGGTCAGTGAACTGTGCACCGGCACCAGCTTCGCCTGCTCGGCTCCACTTCATATAGGAGACGTCAGCTCCTACACTAAAGACATCCTGATAGCGATAGGTGAGCCCTGCGGAGAGACTCATGGGGCTCAGATGCTGTGCGCTAGAGGTCAGCGTGTCAGCCTTGATGAGCGTACTACGCTGTGTCTTGGTGTCGTACTGATACTGCATAGAGACAGCCTCGGAGCGGAGCTTGGTCTCTGGAGCGAAGGTTGCCCCTAGGACGAGACTACGCCCACGCTTAGCATCTAGGGTCAGCTCATACTGTGCACCGATGTCGAACTTGAAGCCCTTCAGGTGTAGCTGGGACTGGTCGATCGGGTTGATCGCATTTTTCCCTGAGCTGTAGACCACCTGATGCTGCTGGGTCGTGTAGCCGAAGAGGTACGAGGCATTCACCCCGAGGGAGAACTGCCCGATACGTCCACCGATCCTGAGATAGAGGTCATTGAAGCTACCACTACCTGAGTAGGCTCGCTGATAGAGACTCTGGTTCTCATCACCCTGGAGCTTCTCTGTGCTACCGAAGCGATAGCCAACGGTAGAGTAGGGTGTGATCCCTGCGCTGATAGCGAGGTGCTTGCTTACGGGGAAGAGGATCGTGAGGTAGTCGATATTCCCTAGGATACGGCTATCCTTCTTGCTCCCCTCTGCTAGGTAGGAGCCTCGCAGAGACACGGCTAGATCCATGATGAAGGTCAGAGGTCTACAGCCGTGTGGGATGCGGGGTTGGCAGGGTTGGTGATGTTGGGGTCTCGTAGCCCAGCACCTAGTCCTCCCATAGCACGGGCACCAGCGGTCTGGCGTTCGCCTAGTCGCCCGTAGCCGTAGCGGCTGTAGGGGGAGCGTTCGCTATTGCCCCGTCCGTATAGAGAGGATGCACTGAGTGCTCCGATGAGCCCAGCCCAGACGAGGCTGGTGGACGATCTTCTTCCTTGTTATCATTTGTCTCTATTGTACTCCAATATCTTGTTTAGCCCATAGAGGACTAGGTCAGGCTCCACACAGACCTCTTCGCTGAGGAGCTCTTGTATCATTTGGGCATCGCCTCCCGTCAGGAAGACTACTGCCTCGGGGTATGGTGAGCGAAGAGCCTTGATGTAGCCCTCAACTTCGTAGATGAGCCCCTGTGAGACACCTCTGCTGATGGCCTCCTGTGTCGTGACTCCGAAGCCTAGGGTCGTATCCTCTAGGTCGGAGAGCAGGGGGAGGCGAGAGGTGAAGTGGTTCAGCGCCTTGAGCCTCGTGTAGAGGCCTGGGGAGATGTTCCCCCGAGGTACACTCCCAGCTGGGTGATGCGCTCAAAGCGATCGCAGTCCCCGAATCTATGACCAGTAAGTCGCTTCCCTTTGGTGCTAGGGAATATGCTCCGACGACAGCTGCTAGGCGGTCACTACCCAGTCGCTTGCGGTCGTAGGCCACCTCCAGAGGGATGGCAGTCGTCTCGTCCACCTTGACCATTGTGTGCAGACGCTCTGAGAGGAGTCCTAGTAGAGGCTTGTCCACTCTCGCTACGGAGCTGTAGATCGCTGCTTCTAGGTCTGGGTGAGCAGAGAGCACTTGTCCGGCTTCGCGTAGGGATAGGTGTGGGTAGGGTATAGTGCTGTATGAGCCTTCCTTCGGCTGCTACGGCTACCTTGCACACGGTATTCCCTTGGTCAATGATTAAGTTCACTTAGAATGGTAGAGTCAATTAGACCACAAAGAAACGCTTTTTCCTTGGAATAACCCCCTTCTCTGAGCTCTGGCACTATAATTCATTGTCCCATCTCTCCCCTCATATACCTCACTATGCCTAGTCGAGGAGACTCTCCCTCCCCGAGCTCTGCTCTCAGGAGGGATAGGGCTGACTCCTCAGCCTGGCGCATGCGCTCCTCGTCCTCATCCGTCTTATCGTTGAGTCCGCAGAGGTGCAGTACGCCGTGGATGATCGCTCTATGTAGCTCCTCGGCGTAGTCCGTCCCGATCTGCTCGGCATTGCTCCTGACCGTATCTAGGCTGATGAGCATATCGCCTGCTATCCTATCACCCTCACTCTCATCGAAGGTGATGATGTCTGTGTAGTAGTCGTGGTCTAGGAAGTCTTGATTCGTCTGGAGGATACGCTCATCCCCGCAGAACTGGTAGCAGAGCTCGCCTACCTTGCGGTCATAGCTACGTGCTACCTCTTCGATCCAGCTACGGACGAGCTTCTTGCGGAGTCTTGGCTCCTCGACGTCTTCATCCGAATAAAAGGCTATCATGATGATATCTATCTCTGATGGCTTAATATTCCTTCTTCAATAATGGCTCTTCGTCCGCTAGACGACCATGTCCCATACGGAGCACCTCGAAGGGCTCCTCTGTACAATCAACGACCGTAGAGGGGGCGAGTGGTATATCTCCAGCGTCAAAGACTCCTGCTACCTGTGCCCCGAAACGTTCGTCGATGAGCTCGGGGTTGGTCGCATACTCTGGCTCCTCACTGTCCTCTATGGGGAGTGAGGCTGCGATCAGAGGGTTGCCTAGGTGCTCACTGAGTAGCTGCCCGATCGGGTGCTGGGCTAGGCGTACACCCACCTCCCGACGATGCTTGAAGATCTTGGGGAGAGCCCCCGAGGCTGGGAGGATGAAGGTGTAGTTCACCTCGTGATCCTTGATGAACTTAAAGGCACGATCATTCATCTTGCAGTACTCGGAGACCTGACTCAGCGAGTTACAAGCGATGGAGAGTGCCTTCTTCTTCACATCTATCCCCTTGAGCCTACAGATCTCCTCGATGGCTCTTGCATTCAGGGCATCGCAGCAGTAGGCATAGCCCGAGGCTGTGGGGTAGATGAAGATCTCCCCATCACGTAGCCGATCGATGAGCTGGCTAAGCAGCCTATAGTCGGGGTTGTCGGCGTAGAGCTTGATGAGCATGGTCTAAATAGGTCTTAGGGCAAGGGGGATTATTTCTACTTCTTCGCTTGGCGTACGACCTCGTAGATGAGGATCCCTCCAGCGACGGAGACATTCAGCGAACCGATAGCTCCCACCTGGGGGATACGTACTATGTGGTCTACCATACGCAGTACGTCTGTCGATACCCCATGATCCTCGGCTCCGAGCACGAGACCTAGGGGAAGGCGTAGATCCGTCTCCGTGTAGAGGTCACTCGCCTTCTCTGAGGCTGCGACCACCTGGAGCCCGCTCTGCTGCAGTAGAGCTACTGCGGAGGCAATAGAGCTGACACGACATACGGGCAGGCGGTGCAGAGCACCAGCCGAGGTCTTGATGGCATCGGCTGTCACACTCACGCTCCCACGCTCGGGGATGATGATGGCATCGACGCCTGCGCACTCTGCTGTACGTGCTATCGCCCCGAAGTTCCTCACATCGGTCAAGCCGTCCAGCAGCACCACGAACGTGGGATCGTCCCTGCTCGTAGATCGTAGGGATGAGCTGCTCCAAGTGACGTGTACTCGATCTCGCTGACGAAGGCGATGATCCTGATGCTGTCCACGAGTCAGACGTGATAGACGCTCCTCGGGTACCATCTGTAGGGGGATGATACGCTCACGTGCCAGAGCCATGATACGATTTACTTCGTCGCTTCTTAGCCCTCGCTTTAGTAGTATTTTGTCGATTTCACGCCCTGCTTCTAGTGCTTCGAGCAGGGGGTGCATACCGAAGATCAAGTTATTTCTTCCCATTAAGTACAGTCCTAGAGTTTCTAATCTCTATAAGACAAAGGTAACAAAAGATTAGCTCTCCCACATTTCCCTTCCCCCGAAGAGGGTAGTGCCGATGCTTGTTCTCATTGGGGATGCTCTGCCCTTTGGCTCTATGGGTGGCTAGTCCATGTCCGAGGAAGCCATAGGTGCATATATGGAGTGTCTAGGCGTTATCTCCGATGGATGGACATACAAGAGAGCTCCACAGAGGACATACTTAGAGCGATGTTGTGTACACGTGTGTATACAGTTGTGTACACGCAGGTACACTATTGTGTACACACGTGTATACTTACCCCTCCTAGGTAGTAGGTATACGATGGGCATGTTTGCACCTAGGATGCAGATGCTTCTATCTTGAGTATATGCTGCTCGACCACATTGCACTTCCCCCTCTACTGACTTCATGAGTCAGCTCTATCCCGAGGAGCCGAACATCCACCTGCTTTGGGTGGCTAGAGGGGAGCGTAAGGAGCGAATTATCCCACCCTGACTCGCCCTCTATCGAATACTCCGAGAGAGGGGGCTAGAGGACATACCGAGAGGAGGAATATGGATATATAACATTCGCCCCCATCACCTCTGTAAGGTGACGGGGGCGAACATACTGTGCCCTCAGATGAGGTGAGTATAGGCTCTATGAGGGGCACTTGAGATGAGTGCTACATAGGTAGTGTGATCGGGGCTTTGGGGAGGATAATACCTTCGTAGCTAACCCCGCTTGCCATCCCTCCTCTTGTTTATAGTATATGGGAGGGTAGGTCTGGAGTAACCTAGAGGCTAGAGCCCAAGGCGGTAAAGGCGTAGGCCTGCATCTGAGTGCTCCCTCCTTCACTGAAGAGCTCCAGAGAGGTGTAGGGAGTGCGGGGGAAGATGAGGTTGGTCATTGCAATCCGTCCCCCTCAACAAAGAGCTCCGCTAGGCTGCGATCAATGAATAGACGTAGACGATAGGTCTTGCGTGCACAGAGTCCGAGTGGAGACCAAGTGGAGGGCGAAGTCGTTCTGGTAGTTCAGTCCATCCCCCTTGCGCCAGTCTGCGCTCTCCCGCTCGTGCGGGGTAGCCTGCTCACCGAAGGCGATTAGCCCACTCTGTGTCCGATCCATCACGACACGTCCCTTCGTGATGTCAAGGAAGATAGGGCAGACGATCCCCCTGCCCATTCGTGAGGATAATCCCGGCCTGAGTAACCCTAGCCTCAGGGGTTAGCTCGAGCTCCAGCTCAAAGCTGTCACTGTACGGAGCAAGTAGATCCTCATGGCGCACTCGCTCGGAGAGACGAGTCTCAGGGAGGGTGATGCTATCCTTACGGAGCTTGGTCACCTCTGTGGCTGGGTGTGCTCCGACATAGGAGTGTCCTCCAGCCTCGAAGAGGAAGAGCTCACGAGGTAGGCCATTGACACCTCGGCTCTGCTTATAGGGGGTGACATTGGCATACTGCCAGTTGCTAGCCCAGGGAATGCCCAGCACACGACCTGGCGTGCCGTGGAAGGTGACAAAGGCATAATGATCCTTGCCGAAGTCCAGCCAGCGAGCTACCTCGGGAGCGGTGTCGGGGTAAAGGTCTCCCCATCAAAGCTCCCTACGAAGTACTCCGTAGCACTTCCTCCGAAGGCTCCCCGGGTTGATATTGACCAGCATGACCCACTTACGTATCCCCGTGCCCTCCATAGGGAGCTCCGAAGAAGTCTGGGCACTCAAACTGGCGAGTGACGAGCTCCATATCCATCACCGAAGGCACTGACATAGTCCCACTTCCGTAGGTCAGTCGAGCGATAGAAGCGCATCTCCTTGTCCGCAGAGACGATCATATACCAGCTCTTATTCGGAGCATACCAGAAGACCTTGGGATCACGGAAGTCGCTGATACCATCGTGGGGGCTGAGGATGGGATTACCCGTGTACTTGGTGAAACTCATCCCCTGATCCGTACTATAGGCTAGGCACTGTGCTTGCCACTGCTTACCCTCACGCATCTTATGCGCCGTATAGAAGGCGAGCAAAGCACCTTTCCCAAAGCCCGCCTGTTCCTCTCGGTCTATAATCGCTACTACCCGAGAAAATATGCCCCTAGCGTATCACGTGCTAGGGGCAGGCTCATGCGTCTGCCAGTGTAGGAGATCCTCCGAGGACGCATGCCCCCAGTACATATTGCCCCACTTAGCTCCGTAGGGATTGTACTGGTAGTAGAGATGGTAGCGACCATCCAGATAGACGAGTCCATTGGGATCATTCATCCATCCGTAGGGTGGGGTATAGTGTAGGGTAGGGCGGTAGTAGTCTGCAGGTGCAGGAGTGAAGGTGTCACTTAGGAGGATTGAGTCCCAGGCAATAGCCTCTAGCCCTAGCCCGATGATCTCGACTTCACTCTCCCGATCCATAGGCAGAGCGAGGGGACAAAGTAATCGATACTGTCTACCGCTAAGCGTATATCAAGTGCTGTATCCTCAGGACGATCACCGATGAGGCGAACGAGCACCTCGGGCTGACTCTCCCGTATGGGGAGTAGGAGGTATCGCTGTGGGGCATGTATCTGTATGAGGGCTGTCGTGTCACTCGTGCGCTGGATATGCATAGGCTGGGTGGTGTGGCTACAGCTCGCCATCAGCAGTAGGAGGGTGATGAGGGCGAGGGTGAGTGAGAGTTGCTTGTAGGACATAGTAGAGAGAGGCAATGAGACCTTATACAACACGGTTACTATCTGTGCGCCCTCTAGGAAGCGCAGTACATTCTCCGTCATCTCCGCAGTCATCATCAGACGGCTGTCACGTGTCTGCGTCCCTACATGTGGAGTCATCACTACGTTGTCTAGCTCTGAGAGTGCAGGCAGGGGAGGTCGTTATGCTCGAAGACATCCAGCCCAGCGGCTGCTATCTGCCCACTGCGAAGAGCCTCGACGAGGGCGGCTTCGTCTACGACTGCTCCACGAGCGGTATTGATGAGGATAGCATGCTGAGGCATGAGTGCTAGCTCACGTGCCCCGATCAGGTGATGTGTGGCAGGACTATAGGGGGTATGTAGGGAGATCACGTCACTCTCACGGAGTATATCCTCTAGTGGACGGTAGGTGAGCTCTTTGGCTTGCTCGACCTCGGGAGCGAGGCGGTGTCGCTTGTAGTAGAGGACTTGCATACCGAAGGCACGACAACGCTCTGCTACGGCCTCCCCGATATTTCCATAGCCCACGATCCCGATTCGCTTGCCCTCAGAGGAGCCAGCCTAGGCGGCCGATACGTGAGAGACTAACCTTCACCCCTGGCTCACGACGTATGAGTCGGTCTAGCTCGGAGACGCGACGAGCGCAGTCGAGCAGGAGTGCTAGTGCTAGCTCAGCCGTAGGGACGATGACGGAGTGGGGGTATTGGTGACAGTGATGCCGTGGGTGCGGGCATACTCGATATCGATGTTGTTATAGCCGACAGCGTAGTTGGCGATGAGCCGTAGACGCTTGCCTAGGGCGATGAGCTCTGCAGGGATAGGGATGTCAAAGACGCTACATAGAACGTCAGCCTCGGGGATGAGCTCTCGTAGCTCCTCGGGTGTGAAGTCCCGACCATGAGGGGACGGATCGGCGTATGAGCTTGGGATAGTCGTTCGAAGCCTTCCTCTAGGGTGTCGAAGGCAACAAAGTATGGTAGCCATAGGAGTGTAGGGGTTATAGGTATGAACTATAGGGGCGAAGTTACAATAAATATAGAGCTCATCCCCCTCGTATGGCGGGATGAGCTCTAGTAGAAATGGGGTACCCCTATGGGCGGTAGAACGTCTACCCCTCGATCGATGAGGCTACAGCGGAGGTAGAGGTCAGCGTACTACGCTCCTCTCTTACACTGGGGGCAAGCGGATCTATCGTATAGGTGGGTGGGTGCTACCTCCCCAGTAGGCTCTGCGCCCCTCAGGATAGAGTAGATAGAGACGGCGGATGCGGAGGAAGGCCTTGATGCCCTCTTGCCACGAGGCATGTATAGCCTCTTCGCTCTGTCCCGCTAGGATCTGCTCTCGTAGTCTCTTCGTCCCAGCTAGTAGGTCGAAGGTACGAGGACGATCAATGAGCTTGAGTCCAAGACGCATCGCTCGCTGGTGGAGTTCGATGAGCGGGGCTAGGCTAAGGCGTCCGCTAGGGAGCGAAGTCTCGGAGAAGTCCATGCCGTAGCATGCCTTCCCTCGATGCTTGGGGTTGGAGTCTTCCCCTGGCTTGACTTGTGGCGTGAAGACATAGCTCCCAAGTTGCTTATTAGGATGGCCAATCGTCTGGAAGGGCTTATCTGTACCTCGGCCTACACTTAGGATCGTGGCCTCGAAGAAGCAGAGCGAGGGGTAGAGGGCTGTGGAACGATCGTTCGGGAGATTGGGACTAGGGACGCACGGGGAGACTATAGGCATCACCATGCTGCCAGCCTAGTAGAGGGATGACCTTTAGCTGGCAGGCTTTTCCCGAGCGAAGCCACCGCTGTCCATTGATCATGAGTGCTAGTTCACCGACAGTCATCCCATGTGCCACTGGTAGGGGATCGACTCCGATGAAGGAGCGACAGTCAGACTCTCGTATAGAGCCCATCTACGAAGTCGCAGGGATTGGGACGGTCGCAGATGACGAAGGTCTTACCTGCCTCTTGGGCAGCCTCCATGAGGTAGTGCATGGAGGAGATATAGGTATAGAAGCGTACCCCCACATCCTGCAGATCAAAGATGAGGACATCTACATCGGAGAGCATCTCGGGTGTAGGGCGCTTGGTCTGTCCGTAGAGGCTGATCACGGGGAGCCCCTGTATGTGATCTGTACCACCAGATACATGCTTGCCTGCATCGACCTTGCCCCTTAGACCATGCTCTGGGACGAAGATCTTCGAGATCTGGACACCACGGCTTAGGAGTGTATCAACTAGGTGGGTCTTTGTCTCACCGACGAGGGAGGACTGATTGACCATGAGAGCTACACGCTTCCCCTCTAGCAGGGGTAGGAGGAGCTCCATACGCTCTGCTCCCATGACGGGGCGAGTAGTACCCTCTGCCCACCCCTTCGTTGTGAAGGCGAGGAAGAGAAGTAGGGTATAGCTTAGGCGGAGGAGGTACTTCATCCCTTATCTATCTTGACACGTATAGCATCTACATTCGTCCCCATAAAGATGGAGGCGAGCTCCTCGAACTTCTCGGGGCACTCTGTCGTGCGGTAGGATACTTGTCCCCCTCGGCTTAGACGCTGCTTCATCTCTGGATGACGGAGCAGGTAGTCGGCAAGTGAGGTCGCTACCAGCTCACCACGTGCAATGAGCAGAAACAGTGGGCGGTAGAGCCTCCTTGATCTTGGAGCGGAGGAGTGGGTAGTGAGTACAAGCAAGTAGTACGGTATCGATCTCCGGATCCTTGGCCATCAGTTCTGCGATGTACTTACGGACGAAGTAGTCTGCTCCATCCCCTTGGCTCTCTCCATACTCCACGAGAGGTACCCACATGGGACAGGCCTGCTCACTTACCTGCACCTCGGGGAAGAGCTTGCCTACCTCTGCTGTATAGGAGCCCGAGGAGACTGTACCTGGGGTCGCTACTACCCCCACATGTCCTGTCTGAGTGAAGCTCGATATGGCCTCCACCGTAGGACGTATGATACCGAGGATACGCCGTGTGGGATCTGAGGTATAGGGGAGATAGTGTTGCTGAAGCTCCCTAAGAGCCTTGGCAGAGGCTGTGTTACAAGCCAAGATGACCAGGGGGCATCCCTCGGAGAAGAGATACTCGACAGCCTCATGTGTGAAGCCCCTGATTACGTCAAAGGAGCGGGTACCATAGGGGGAGCGTGCGTTGTCCCCGAGGTAGATATAGTCGTATTGTGGGAGTCTCTTTCGGATCTCCGAGAGTATTGTCAGGCCTCCATGGCCTGAGTCAAAAGACCCCGATAGGTGCAGAAGTCATGATGAGGGTGGAGTTGGGGTGATGCCTCGCCCTAGTGACTAGGCAGGGACAAAGCTATAGAAGATCATACCGAAGCCCCCAGCTAGGGGCTAACAGCAGGAGTGGGTTTGTCTTGAAGCGATAGGACGCAACGAAGGCAAGGGCAAAGAGCATAACACTCGCTACAAACTGTACAAGCGCCTCCCGAGGTGCCCCGAAGTTCTCCGCATTCATCAGCACGAGTGCTGCGGCAGCTATAAGGCCTACGATGGCAGGCCTTAGCCCAGAGAAGATGGAGCGTACCACGGGACTATCCTTGTGACGGAGGAGGTATCGACTGATGGCGATCATGAGGATGAAGGGTAGCCATAGGACGGAGAGTGTCGCTAGTAGTGAGCCGAGGATGGCAAGTAGTGGTGAATAGCCCTCGTTGATCACTGAGGTGTAACCCACGTAGGTAGCGATATTGATCCCCAGTGGTCCAGGAGTCATCTGGCTCACTGCGACCATGTCCGTGAACTCACTAGAGCTCACCCAGCCCTGCTTGCGTACGACTTCGTCCTGAATGAGGGAGAGTATAGCATAGCCCCCACCGAAGTTCACAATGCCTATCTTGGAGAAGACGAGAAAGAGCTTTAGGAAGATCATACACTATCCTTGCTACGAGAGATTCGACCATACAGCCAGCCACCGAGACCAGCTACGAGTATAACGTAGATAGGGGAGACTCCTAGTAGATAGATGAGCCCTGCTGCTACGATGGGGATCGAAAAGGGTATAGCGTGTGAGCCCTGCTGTACGTGCCATGGTGAAGGCAGGGGCAGCGATCGAGGCTACGACCACGGGACGTATTCCTCTGAAGGCATATTCGACGAGCCTATACTCCTTGAACTGGCGAAATATACCCGCTAGTAGAAGGATGATAAGGAACGAAGGTAGGATATTGCCCAATGCCGCTAGCAGGGCTACACGTAGCCCCCGAGCTTGTAGCCAATATGTCCCGCCATATTCACTGCGAAGACTCCTGGGGTAGCACGTGCGACGGCCATGATGTCGATGAACTCACCTTCGCTCAGCCAGCCCTCCTTCTGTACGATCTCGTGCTGCATCATGGGGATCGTAGCACAGCCACCTCCCGATCGTGCCTATCCCGATCCTAAAGAAGATCCCGAAGAGCCTTAGTTGCTCCCTAGGGTTCATTCCTTCGCTGGAGGATATCCTCTCCTTGTATTCGTTCGTCATAGATAATAAATGATCCCGCACAGTCCTACCTCTCGGCTGGGGCTGTGCGGGATAGGGTAGATATGAGCTACCAGACGACAATACGATCCTTAGGGTGCGATGTACATCTTGTCCTTAGGACGGATATTGAAGGCCCTTGTAGAATGGGGTAATGTTCTTCAGTGCCTGATTGACACTGGAGTATCCCTGAGGCTGTGGGGATCGAGCTTCGTGAGGCGGCGTACCTCCTGCTCGGTGATGTTCTGTCCCCATAGACGGGCATAGGCGATGTAGAAGCGCTGTGCAGGGGTGAGCCCTTCGATCTTCTTGGCTGGGTTGTTTCCGCCAGCTATCTCTAGGGCGAGGTAAAGCAATGGTCAGTCCACCCTGGTCTGCGATGTTCTCCCCGAGGGTAAGCTCTCCCGTTGGCATGCAGGCCTGGGGCAACGATGTTGCGAGAGAACTGTTTGGCTAGACGCTGTGTCGTCTCCTCGAACTTCTTGCAGTCCTCTGCAGTGCACCAGTTGTTCATGTTACCATCCTTGTCGAAGTTAGAGCCTTTGGTCATCGAAGCCGTGCGTCATCTCGTGTCCGATGACTACGCCAATCGCACCATAGTTCACAGCATCGTCTGCATCCATATTGAAGAATGGAGGCTGTAGGATACCTGCAGGAAGCAGATCTCATTGGTGGTAGGCATGTAATAGGCATTGACATCCTGCACATTCATGAGCCAACGAGTACGATCTACGGGTTTACCAAGATCCTTGAGGTTATCCTCCTGGAAGAAGCGTACGGCTGCCAGTAGGTTCTCATAGTAGGTCTTGTCGGCATCTATATCCATGGAGCTGTAGTCCTTCCACTTGTCGGGGTAGCCAATCTTTACTACGAAGCTACTGAGCTTCTCCTTAGCACGCTGCTTCGTCTCGGGGCTCATCCAGCTAAGACCTTCTACACGCTGGCCAAGGGCTGTCTGTAGGTTTCTCACCAGCTGGAGCATACGCTCCCTTAGCCTCGGGGAGAAGTATTGCTTGACATAGATCTCACCTAGAGCCTCTCCTAGTAGACTCTCTACGGTGCTTAGGCTACGCTTCCAGCGTGGGTGCATCTCCTTCTTACCACTGAGCTGTTTGCCGAAGAAGTCAAACTTTGCTTCTACGAACTCATCGCTTAGGGCATCTGCCGCTCCACTGACGGATCGAGCTACGAGGAAGTCACGAAGCTCCTCAAAGGCGACACCTGCATACCACTTGTCGAAGGCCTTGAAGAAGTCTAGCTGCGAGAAGTTAGCACTCTCCAGCGCTAGCCCTCGTGCCTGGAAGTAGCCCATCCAGTCGAAGCTCGTGTTCTGCTGTGCGAACTCTGATGCGCTGTATATTATAGTTGCGTTCCGGTGTCTCTCAGCTCGGTGTTGGAGTAGGAGAACCGTGCTAGCTCGGTCTCTAGCTTCAGTGTATTGCGTGCTATACGCTGTGCTTCGCTGGTGCTGTAGCCGGCGAGTGTGAGTACACGTACTAGGTAAGCCTCATAGCCAGAGCGGATCTTCTTCATCTCCTCGCTCTGCTCCACGTAATAGTCACGGGTATGTAGACCGAGGGAGACCTGCCCTAGGGCAAGGATATTCATGGTGCTGTTCTTCTCGTCTGCTCCTACATAGGAGGAGAAGAGGGTACCAGCACCATAGGGTCTGGTCGAGCTCGGCTGCTAGGGCGGATGACGTCAGCCTTGTCCTTGAGCTCGCTTAGACGGGTAAGCTCGGGCTTGAGAGGTGCGGCACCAAGGCGATTGCGTGTGACGCTGTCCATAGCTTTGGTTGTAGAGCGTGGCTACACGATAGTTGTTGGTACCCCTTTGACCTGCTCGTGGGTCGTGAGCTCTGTGACGATCCGGTGTACCCGTGCTGAGGTGGAGTCTCGGAGTACATCGAAGGTACCGAAGCGGCTATAAGCGGGCTTGAGAGGGTTCTTACGTATCCACCCACCATTGACATAGTGGTAGAAGTCCGTCTGAGGGCGGACAGCCTTATCCATATCGGCGAAGTTGATGGCGGGGACTTTCGTTGTCCCAGCCTGCTGTGCGCTGGCAGTGCCGACTCCTCCTTGGGCTAGGAGAGCTCCTAGCCCGAGGGTGATGATCATTCTACTTATCTTCATTAGTCGTAAGTGTCTGAGGTGATACCTCTTCTTAGTTATTCGTTGTGGAGGCAAATGTACGCATTTTGAGCGTCCTATCCCCCTTGTGCGTGGGAGACCACCCTCTACGGCCTCCTCGTGGTGTGAGGGAGCTGTAGAGGTGGTAGGTGTGTATTAGGAGTGTCGTGTGCTAGAGCCCTGACTTAGAGTGGTAGGGTCTTAGCACGTAGCCAGCTGGCCTCCTCTGCTGTGAGGTCGGAGGAGAGGGTCTGATAGACACGCTCCTGATAGGCATTGTACCAAGCGATCTCCTCGGCGGTCAAGAGCTCCTTCTTGACAAGCGTATTGTCGAGGTAGCAGAGGGTGACGGTCTCGAAACCAAAGAAACGCCCGAACTCGGTCTCCTCTCTTAGCTCTGTGACCACGAGGTTCTCGATGCGGATGCCGTACTTACCTGAGCGGTAGATGCCAGGCTCGTTGCTGGTGCATCATCCCTATCTCGAGCTCGGTAGGATTGACCTCGGTACGGATGTTCTGTAGCCTTCGTGCACGTTGAGGAAGTAGCCTACACCATGTCCTGTACCGTGACCATAGTTCAGCCCACGATCCCAGAGTGCCTTACGGGCAAGGATGTCCAGCTGGCTACCACGTGTCCCCTCAGGGTACTGTGCTAGGGCGATCTGGATGTGTCCCTTCAGTACGAGAGTGTAGTCTGTGCGTAGCTCATCGCAGGGAGCACTGAGGGCTGATGGTACGTGTGATGTCCGTAGTCCCGTCTAGGTATTGACCACCGCTGTCGAGCAGGAGTACTCCCTTGTTGCGTACGGTGGCCGATCCTCAGCCGTAGCATGGTAGTGGACGATAGCCCCGTTGCCTAGGTAACCACAGATGGTGGCGAAGCTGTCTCCGTAGAAGTTCTTACCCTTAGCTCGGTACTCATTGAGTCGGATATCTAGCTCATGCTCGGTGTAGGTCTCCCCTCGGGAGAGAGCCTCCTCGAGCCACTTGAAGAAGCGGGTCAGAGCTACTCCGTCACGTGCCATCACGGTACGTAGGTTGGAGATCTCGGTATCGTTCTTGATCGCCTTCAGCTGAGCGATCGCTGATACCCCCTGAGCACCTTGCGGCAGTGAGCAGGGATCTCGTCATAGAGGCGATAGGTGATGCGCTTGGTATCTACGAGTAGACGTACATCATCGCCTAGAGAGCGGACGAAGCTATCGATTTGATAGTAGTCCTCGATACGTACCCCCATTCTCCGTCAGGGGAGGCACGTACCTCTGGTGTAACCTTCTCGGGGAGGACGGAGAGGACTGCCTCCTTGGCTCCTATGTAGCCGAAGCCTACCCCGACGGGTTGTAGGCTACGTCATAGCCACGGATATTGAAGACCCAAGCGAGCTCATCGATCATGGTGATGATCGTAGCGTTGGCACCCTGGCTGGCTAGACGAGTACGTACCTCAGCGATACGCTCCTGCAGCACTGCGACCCTGCATACTGAGTGGGATGAAGGAAGAGGGGCTTATTGGGGATGGAGGGGCGATCCTTCCCACACGGGCCTCTAGTAGGTCTTGGTCTAGGTGATACTCGATGCCATAGACCTCTAGGCGACGTCTCGTGTCCTCGACCTCCTGTGCCGATAGGCAGGCACCATCAGCTGCTACGACAGCCCCTGAGGGGAGCTCCTGCGAGGAAGCCTTCTGATGCTAGGGGTGCCTGGGACTCCCATCTTGTAGAGGTCGATCGTCGAACCCTCGAGCTGGGTCGTCGCCTGCAGGAAGTATCGGGAGTCTGTCCATAGACCAGCCTTGTCTAGGGTCACGACGACAGAGCCAGCTGAACCATTGAAGCCACTGATCCAGCTCCTGCCCTGCCAGCGAAGAGGGGTGTACTCGCTCAGGTGTGCATCTGACGAGGTGATGATGTAGGCGGAGATACCCTTAGCCTTCATTTCTTGGCGAAGGAGTGCCAAGCGTTCTGTGATTACACTCATAGTTATTGATGATATTTTAATGTGCTGTATTTGCGATTTACTCTCCCTTGACGTCTAGCTCCTGCTCTGATGCTCGCTGCGTAGGAGGTCATTGACTTCCTTGACGGGGTTGAAGGTCTCGAGTGGAACCTCTACGAAGAGTGTGTTCCAGTCGTGCATAGCTCCGTTCCATAGCCCGGGTAGCTCTAGTGCGAGGAGTTCCTCTCCGCCGACGCTCTTGTGAGGCGATGAAGGCAGTACGAGGATTGACGTACTTCGTGAGGTCAAAGGCATTGCCCTTGTAGTCTCTGATGGCACAGACGAGGTCTACGGGGTTGAAGTAGCTCCCAGCCTCGAAGTAGGCACGCTGTGTCTCGTCACTCATATTGATCTGACTGCTCTCGAGGATCCAGTAGCGAGCTACTACCATCGACCTCCCGGATGATGAACTGCAGCACCACCTGGCTCGCCCTCGTTGCGTACCATACCGCAGACACGTATGGGGCGGTCAAGCTTGGCCTCAGATCCAAGTCGTGAGGCTTAGGTCATCTCGCTCTAGGGTCTCGGGGGAGTGATGCAGAGCTGGCTATCCATGAAGGAGAGATCTCCTCAAGCAGTGCGTGTGAGGGCTTGCCCCGATCTAGCTGCCTTAGGTAGCTGAAGATCTGTCGGCGTACACCGATGAGGATACCCCCTAGGAACTTTTGCTGATCACGTGGCACTCTTGTGCTGGTCGAGGACTACATTGTCAATATTCTTGATGAAGACGATGTCTGAGGGTAAGGCACTGAGGTTACGTATAAGTGCCCCCATGCGGGGCGGAAGAGCAGTCGTCCATCCTCCTTCCTAAAGAGCGATCCATCAGGGTGTAGGGCAAGGGTGTCGGTCGAGGGAGCTGTTCGCTGAAGTTCATGTGGTAGAGCACCCCATAGTGCTCCTCGTAGCTCGTCTTGACACTGGAGAGGAGTGCCTCGAAGTCCCTGCGGTGCTCGGGCGAGACTGTGAAGTGTAGGTGACATGCCCTATCCCGATCCTTGGCATAGAGTGCGCCCTCGACGAGGTGCTCCTCGGCTGCAGTGCGGGTGTAGTCCTTGTATTTATGGAAGAGGAGTAGCCCCTTGGGCTTAGATCCGTAGCCTAGTCCCTTGGGCAGGAGGAGGTTTTCGACGATGGCCTTATAGTCCCTCAGAGGCGATGAGCTTGGGGATGGTCTTCCAGTTGTTGCGTAGGCAGACTTCGTTGAGGCTCTCGTAGAAGGCAAAAGCTACTGATGCGATCAAAGAAGTACTGTTCAGCGGGCTTCTCGGGCTTGGTGTAGGGTGCGTCGAGGAAGTTGTAGAGCATCTGAACATGCGTGAAGCTGCCCCCGAGGCTGGGATCATCTTGTACACATGCGCTCCTCCAGAGAGGAGGTACTCCTCCCATAGGTCCATATATCGGGCTTGCTCGTCTGGCTCGACACGGATGATACCTCGCTCTAGCGAAGCAGAGGCGATTATACTGAGGTAGGGAAGCCACTACGGATATCATGTACCTGAGCCTCTGCTCCTCCACGGCTATGCCACGTCCCCTGGAGCTCCTCTATGTCCTCTGGGCTGAATAAAACACTGTCCATAATCATGAGTCCTAAATAAGCTGTGTAGCGGGAGCCACTATCACCTTCTCTCCTGACCCAACAGTGGAGGGGATGTGACGCACCACAGAATGGTTGCTGTAAAGTTAGTGAATAACTACGTATCTCAGTTACCCGTTTGGCTCCTTGGGGTGGCTAGCTGGTCTAGATCGAAAGGCCAACACATGAGATCACCATAGTGTGAGGGCAGAGTAGTCAAGGAGCATACACGCAAGATAGAAGCATCTGTGCCCCAGGTATAGATATACCCAGGGTATACCTACTACCTAGGAGGGGTAAGTATACACGTGTGTACACTATAGTGTACCTGCGTGTATACAAGAGTGTACACACGTGTACACAACCATGCTCTAAGTATCATCCCAGTAGTCCCTCATATCTAGCTCTCCTCGGGACTAACGTCTAGGCACCCTAGACTCCCTTGGACATGGAATAATACCTCAAACAGAGAAAAGAACAGAATCCAAAACAGATTATGTATAGCCTCTGCGGATAGGAACCATAGCCAGATAAGTGACTATGAGGGCTTGCTTCCCTCCTCCCGAGCAACTGCCAAGAAAGCTCCCAAGTGCCCCACGGAGAGTGTTCCCCTCCCTCAGCTAGAAGGGTAGACAATGGTACTACCTTTAGGAGGGAGTAGGGCTTTTCTCCTAGCTAGGCAGAGAGGAGAAGGGGGCAATGAGCTAGTATCGATAAAGGAACGGCTGTAGCCACTCCTATCTAGGCATGGGTCGAAAGAGGAAGGTTAGTAGATAAGACGAGAGCTCAATAGAATTTCAGAAACATTCTCTTTATCAAACATTCTGAGAAGGGCTAGGAGATATCCCTGAGAAGGCAGGGAGGGGACATATAATGTTCGCCCCGTCACCCTATGTAAGGTGACGGGGGCGCATTATATCTTCCCTCTAGGGCTCATTACGTGTCCTCAGGTAGGGCTCATCGGAACGCTTTATTCGTGATGATAATAGGAGAGTACACCCTAATCGGTGTGCAAGGGAAAGAGGAGCGACTGTCCCTGCGAAAGTCCTCTCGCTTGGTCAGCCGTTCCTCTCTATTAGAGTGTCAATGTGATTAGTCTCGAGCCATAAGCTCCCATGAAAGAGTATCGAGAGTGCTCCTAGAGCTCCCCTCCGTCCTCAAAGTCGTCGAAGCTCCCTTCAGCAGAGAAAGAAACAAGGAGAGACTGTTGTGGATCCATGATGTGGATAATCTCCGCTCTAGGGCGGTCATAAGGTACGCGTATCATAAATGTCGTTAGTATGCTAAAAATCTCGGAATAGGCGGACACGAGGGCATAGTTTGTCGGAGCTCCAAATCCTGCAGCTGAATGCCAAAAGTCATCTTGTCCCCAGATCGGACGGTGGTCTTTATAACCACCTCAGTATTCGTCCAGTAGTATGCTTCTACTCCCTTGCCGAATGGATGTGAGCGATCAGTTTTATGGGGAGCCCATCTCCCAGCCATCGGTAGATGGCGTATTGTTTTGTTGCCTTGGAGATCCCACCACAGCTCGTTGGATATACTCTCAGATCCTCATGAGCTCCTAGGCTCTAAATAGCAAGATTTAATGACACACATCTCCTTTTGAGTGGGGTTCCTCTGGATGCTATATCGCCATGCACTATAGCTTCGACTATCAGATGTGGCTTGGAAGCGTACTGCATAGCACAGCGTAAATTTCTTTATGGGTTTGTAGTGCAGTGTATCTCTCTCTCTGTGCTCTTTTCTACTACAAATTCCGTTTTTCTTTACTGGGTCAGTCGCTTGCAGATCTGGTAAGTTTTGTCCCTTCTCCTACTATTGTTACCCAGTCTACCCTGGTCGGTAGTTTTCCATCCTGGGTGTTGGAGAGCGATCTGTCTTGCCTCTTCATAATTGAATAGCTGCTTTAGATCGTTGGATAGACTCCTCGTCTGCTTAACGTTGGGGTAATCTCCAACGTAGTTTACCCCTACCCATCAGCTCAAGAGATTCCATCCAGGTTGTATCCTAGGGTGTACCATGAGGCTAGTACCATTACGCAGCGTTTTTGGATGGAGGGGTAATCTTGGCCTCCAGAGTCGTCAAGAGTACTTGCGAATCTTTGTTTCCATTTAGTCGTTTTTAGCCGTTCGGAGACACGATCTCAGTACAGTAACGCTAGTTATGGCAAAGGCATCTGATCACTCTCTGCTACTCCGCTGGGCATCATCCAGAGGTAATGGAATGCATCATCCTCTTTCTTGGCAGGCATATCCATTGTGGGCTCCTCAAGTGCGTAGTGGCGTTCCCATCCCCTGCAGGCATCTTTTTCTGCAAAGCTCCATCGTGGCAGTGTACCGACGTGGCTGTTAGATCAAAGTACCCTTGGAGTCACAGATGACGAGGCGGATGCTTTGTATCCATAGGCTTGGATGTGGGTATAGGGAGGTCATTGCGAGCTTGTATCTTAAAGAGAACCCTAGTGGCCTGAAGATGAGTTTCTCCATCCCTCCTGCACTATAGTTCCCATTGTCTTGTCTCTGTAGCTCGAGTGTGATCCACTGTGAGGCATAAGGAATGTCAAGGCCGACCTGGTCACCATAGGACGCACGCTTAAGGGGGTGGCACTGCTATCAAAGCTTACCCTCCCGGTATTGCTGTCTAGCTCTCCTCCGAGCATGACCATTAGGTACCATTGACGTCCATTATCAGGGCGGAACATCTGCTGACTAACTCGCAGTGGGACCTCGGTCATGTCAAGCTTGACCTTGTTACTTCCATCGACCTTAAATTCCACTGTGATGTAGGTAACTGGATCGTTGGGATTACTGCTCCGGATGACGCAATGTCCGAGTATTATCGGAGTTGTTAGGTGTACTTTGGGGGTTCCGTAGTCACCGACCTTGTAGTCTAAATATCGAGGGGCATCTAGGTTCCCCTCAGAGAGAGTCGGATCGAGCACGTATCGCCAGATAGGTGTGTGTTGTCCTTTTCCTTTGGCTCATCCACTAGACCCTTGCTACAGGCACTGAGTAGGCAGAGGGTAGTGAGCAAGGTTAGATAGAGCCTTACCTTTGTCTTCATTGTGATTAGTGAAATACGATGTGTTTATTATGATAGGTAGTTCTGTATGTCTGATGGTACAGTATCGTATGCTGAACGAGTGCGATATCGCAATGCTCGATGGAAGATTCCTAAATAGTGAGTGGCAGCAAAGATATGGGGAAGTATGGTATTCCCCTCATTTTCGGCTACATCACATCGGTACAATCCTCTCTAGGTGGAGAGAACTAATAACATGAAAAGCTACCAAATGGGAGCTGTGGCAAAGAAAATAGGAGCTGTGGGGAGTGTGTGTTCGTAGTGTGTTACCTCATGCATCCTAGCAAGACCCTCATCGGGAATGCGAATGCAAAATGTAGTGAATTTCCTTGGCTTTAGTACAATTGTCAAAACTAGCTTCCCCGATACCTCTTGATAGGTATTGGGGATACGTAGATATGGCAACGAAAAAGAGGAATGGTAAGGCTTGGTAGAAACCGACACAGCTACGTCTTCTCCTCTCGTGGAAGAGGAGTTAGTCCTCTCGCTTATCCGAGAGCTGTGTCATCAGGTCTGAGAGGCTACTATCCCCTTGCTTGAGGCTAGCTGGGCATGTGTGTGGCAGAGATGGACGAGGAGGAGGTCTAGGATGGTACGCTGCTCCTGCTCTAGGGGCTGAGAGACTAGAGCCGCGGCGATACGTAGCTCTGGCAAGACCTTGGCGAGCTCTGCACGCCCAAGGGTGTGATGGAGACCAGTATGCTCCTACGATCACGTTCGTCGGGTGTCTCCTCGACAAGTCCCTTGGTCGCTAGTCGTCGTATGACTTCTGCTCCGGTGGTCTTCTCGATCGCATTGAGGGTATTGAGAGCGGTCTTGGATAGTAGTCCTCCCATTAGGCTAACGAGGTAGGAATACTCTTCCTCGCTCTGTAGGAGCTGGGATATAGCTAGGGCTCGCTTGGTGTAGCTCCTAGAGAAGCGCTGTAGGAGACTTGGGTGCCGAGCGATCGACACCTCATGGGATAGAGCGAAGGGAGAGGCCTGTGGGGTAGGACGATCGTGTAGGAGACTACTTGTGAAGGCAATGAAGCTCTGTAGGCTAAGCTCTTGTCTCGAAGGGAAGGCCTCCTCGAAGAGCTCAAGGTAGTCCAGGAGCTCAGCTAGTAGTCGCTTACTTCGCATTAGAGGGGAGGCTAGCGGGTGAAGCCCTTCTTCTTGATATTACGACGGGCTAGGGTCAAGCTGAGCCTCTACCCGCTGGGCAGAGTCTACTCTACTGGAGTAAGAGAGCCAGAGAGGACGATCTGATAGCTCATATCGTCATACGAGGGGCGAGGGAGCGGTCAGATAGTATAGCCTTGTACACGCGTAGCATCGTGGGGAGCTGCTCATCAGTGCACTGCTCTAGCGAGCGTACGAGGGCAGGGCTGACACGTGCCGTGTCAAGACCCGAGATGAAGCCACAGAAGTCATAGATTCTGTACTCGATGGCATCGGGCTTGGCATCTGCAGGGAGCTCATGATCCCAGTAGTGACCGATGATGTAGTCCAGCTGGTCAGTCAGGGAGGTGATGTGCTGCGGTACCTGTACCTGACCTGAGCTAATCGATTGCATCCTAGGACGACAAGCCGTGATCATCAGCCCCAAGATGACAACTAAAGGAAGGATGTGTCTACTAGTCATAGAAGTTGTTTCGAAAAGCGGTAAACTCTCTCCTGCGCAGGATGTGCTTCCCCCACCACGCTCTCACAAATCCCGAACCATAACCCCAGAGCTGGATGAAGCATGCGGGGACAGCCCATAGTGCCACCTCGGTATCCTTGGTCTTCTGATAAGCGTCAATGAAGAAGAGTAGGGTGAGCAGGATGAGCAGAGCCATTCCTATACTAGATAAGATGGCGATGGAGTAAACGAATGAGAGTAGAGCTGAGGAATGCAATACACATGGAATACACCGCAAGCGCAGGAATAGTCTCGTGCCCACCCATGCTGCAATCACAAGGGCGGAGAGGATGGTGAAGAGAGCTGGGAGGCAGTGTACAAGACAGAGTACTGCCTGGATGGCGAGTCTCTAGGTGAATACGTGCGATACCGGAGTTATGCACCTGCTTGAAGAAGCGACGTAGGTCTACCCTGCGCTTGTGGTAGACATAGGCCTCAGGTATGAGTACTGTGCGTGCACCAGCCTCCTGTAGGCGTAGACTAAAGTCGATGTCTTCGCCGAAGCGCATCCCGACATCAAAGCCCCCTAGCTGTGGGAAGAGTGCTCTACGGCACCCGAGGTTGAAGCTCCTAGGCTTGAACTGCTCCATCGCATCTGCACTTCCTCCTCTGATTCCCCCTGTGGTGAGGGTTGAGGTCATGGCATAGTTGATAGCCTTCTGTATCGGAGTGAAGTCCTCGGAGGCCGTGTCGGGTCCTCCGAAGGCATCGATATCGCCATACGACAAAGCCTTATCTACAGCCAGTAGATAACCCTCTGGTAGGACGACGTCTGAGTCTAGGATGATGATGTAGTCGCCCTTGGCATAGTTCGCTCCGATGTTTCGTGCACGAGAGGGGCCACCATTAGGTATCTGATAATAGTAGAGGGAATAGATCGCGGGATAAAGCGCTGGATGACCTCCTCAGAGGTGCGGGTAGACCCATCCTCTACTACGATGACCTCGTAGTCCCCTAGGCTCTGACGCATGATGCTCTCGAGGAGCTCCTGCAGTTCCTCGGGGCGGTTGTAGACCGGGATGATGAAGCTATAACGCATAGACTATCGAATGGCTATAGAGACCACTCGGTCCCCTCCTTGGTATCCTTGATGGTGAAGCCTAGAGCCTCCAGCTCCTTGCGTATGTGGTCTGAGGTAGCCCAGTCCTTCTTGCCCTTCGCCTCGGAGCGTACTGCAAGCAGTAGGTCTACAGCACCTGCGAAGGCCTCATGTGAAGCACTGTCCCCCATACGCTCATCACGTAGACCGAGCAGGTCGAAGAGGAAGAGACGATAGACCGCCTTCAGCTCCTCTAGTTCTGTCTCGGTGATGGTGGCTTGGGCATTGTGTACGGCATTGATGGCTCGTGCTGCCTCGAAGAGCTCAGCGATAACGATCGGTGTATTCAGGTCATCGCAGAGTGCTGTATGGCAACGCTCTGCTAGCCCTCTCACCGAGACACTAGAGCTATCGCTAGGTCTCAGCGTATCGAGGAGGCTCGCTGCATCCATCAGACGTGTGAGTCCCTTCTCCGCTGCCCTGTAGAGCCTCATTGCTGAAGTCTACCGTCCCACGATAGTGAGCGCTTAGGATAAAGAAGCGTATAGTCATCGGGCTGTAAGCCTGAGAGAGTAGGGGATGATCGCCTGTGAAGAACTGATCAAGGGTGATGAAGTTCCCTAGGGACTTACCCATCTTCTGTCCCCCGATGGTGATCATATTGTTGTGCATCCAGTAGCGTACCATAGCTTCGCCTTGCTGGGAGGCTCTAGCCTGAGCGATCTCACACTCATGGTGTGGGAAGACTAAGTCCATCCCTCCTCCATGGATGTCGAACTGCTCCCCTAGGTACTTGCTCCCCCATGGCCGTACACTCTGCGTGCCAGCCGGGGAAGCCTTCGCTCCATGGGCTAGGCCAGCGCATGATGTGCTCTGGCTGTGCCTTCTTCCAGAGAGCAAAGTCAAGTGGGTTCCGCTTCTCATCCTGTCCATCTAGAGCACGGGTATTGCTCTGCATATCCTCGATACGCCGCCCGCTAAGCTCTCCATAGTTATAGCTCCTATTGTACTTCTCTACATCGAAGTATACGGAGCCCTCGCTGACATAGGCGAAGCCTGCATCTAGGATCTGCTGTGTGAGCTGGATCTGCTCGATGATATGTCCCGAGGCCATTGGCTCAATACTTGGGGGCAGTACACCGAGGCGATCCATCGTACGGTGGTAGCGTGTCAGGTAGTACTGCACGACCTCCATAGGCTCTAGTTGCTCGAGCCTAGCCTTCTTGGCGATCTTGTCCTCACCCTCATCAGTATCGTGCTCTAGGTGTCCCACGTCGGTGATGTTACGTACATAGCGCACCTTATAGCCCAAGTGCTGGAGGTATCGGAAGAGTATATCGAAGGTAATAGCAGGGCGAGCATGTCCTAGGTGTGCATCCCCATAGACCGTAGAGTACACAGACGTAGAGCCCGACATGGGGGGGATGGTTAGGGTGTGAATTGCTCCTTTCTGCGATGTAGGGTATTATAGATAGACAGTGGATGCTCCATTGCTTGCTTCAAATCACTTATGTTGTATATCGTATCTGCAAAGGTAACACTTTACTAGGTCTTTACAGCGGTCTATTATTTATTCTCCACCTAGAGGTATCCTAGGAGCCTCTCCACGGCCTTATGTCCTCTTATAGTGAGTTGCTCACTGTACCCCCTATAATAGTCGAGGGCTGCTCCCCTAGGCATGATGCCTATCGGGGAGCAGCCCTCTATCGTTGCGTGATCTCTCCTAGTGAAGGAGGATCAGCTAGGTGGATTACTTCGCTGCCTTAGCTGAGCGAGGCTCTGCGGCGCTTAGCTACTTCGTAAGCAATAGGGGTAGCTACGAAGAGCGTACAGTATGTGCCGAAGACGACACCGAGCAGGATAGCGAAGGTGAAGCTACGCATCGATGCACCACCGAACATGAAGACGATCGCCATCACGAGGAAGGTCGTGAACGAGGTGTTCAGCGTACGAGAGCAGGGTGGAGTTCAGTGCGCCGTTGATGACCTCGAAGCGGTCAGCTCGTGGGTGATTGCTCACTTCCTCACGTATACGGTCAAAGACGATCACGACGTCATTGATAGCGTATCCGATGATGGCTAGTAGAGCAGCGATGAAGTTCTGGTCTACCTCCATGGTGAAGGGCATTACCTTCCAGAGGAGCACATAGACAGCGATGATCATCAGGGTAGTCATCGTAACGGAGGCGAAGGCACCGATGGAGAAGGCTACGTTACGGAAGCGGATGAGGATGTAGATAGCCATGAAGAGCAGTGACAGCCCTACGGCGATAAGAGCCTGACGGGTGATGTCGCTCGACATGCTTGCACTCACCTTCTGAGAGCTCACGATGTACTGATCAGCGAAGTCTGTCTGAGAGGGCTGGCTCTTGTAGAAGCTACCGAGTCCCTTGTAGAGCTTCTCTACGATCTTGTGCTCGACGTCTTCACCAGAGTCTTCGATGAGGTAGTTGGTCGAGATACGTACCTGGTCACCCTCTGTCCCGATAGCTGTGAGCACGAGCTTGCCATCGAGCTCGGGAGCGAGCTTCTCACGTACCTGCTGGTTGTCTACCTTCCGATCAAACTTGACGATGTAGTTACGACCACCAGAGAACTCGATACCTTGGTTGAGACCTACCGTGAAGTAGCCTACGAGACCAGCCACGACGATGAGGACTGGGAGGGCATAGCCCTTGAGGCGTGCGCTGAGGAAGCTGTAGGTAGGATTGACCAGGAGGTTCTTGGTCATGACCGTAGTGTAGGTGACCTTGTCTAGCTTATGACGCTTGTCAAGTGCCTCGAAGATCGTACGGGTAAGGAAGACCGCCGTGATGAAGGAGGAGATCAGACCGATGATGAGCGTCGTAGCAAATCCTCTGATAGGACCTGTACCGAAGTAGAAGAGTACTACCCCAGTGATGATCGTAGTGAGGTTAGAGTCGAAGATAGCGCTGAAGGCATTGCCATACCCATCGGCGATGGCACGGGTCATCCCCTTACCATTGCGGAGCTCTTCCTTGATACGCTCATTGATAAGTACGTTAGCATCCACTGCCATACCTAGGGTGAGCACAAGACCGGCGATACCCGATAGGGTTAGTACGGCATTGAAGGAAGCTAGGATACCTAGCGTGAAGAAGCTGTTGATGACGAGTGCGAGGTTGGCGATCGTACCAGGGATGAAGCCATAAGCCAGACACATATAGATCATCAGCAGTACGAGTGCGATAGCGAAGGAGATGATCCCAGACTGGATCGAAGCCTTCCCGAGGGTAGGCCCTACGACGTTCTCCTGCTCGATGACGATGCTGGTCTCCATCTTACCGGAGTTAAGCACGTTGGCAAGGTCGGTAGCCTCTTCGATGGTGAAGTTCCCCTGAGATCGAGGACTGTCCACCCGTGATCTCTCCCCTGACATCAGGAGCGGAGTACACGACACCATCGAGGACGATGGCGATAGAGCGCTTGGTATTCTCCTTTGTTAGGCGAGCCCAGATCTGTGAGCCCTCCTGGTTCATGGACATCGAGACCTGAGTCTGGGCACCGCCTAGACCATGGTTATCGACGTCTGCTCTCGCCGTGGTGACGACGTCCCCAGAGAGGTCGGGCTTGCCAGAGCGATTGGTGCGGATAGCATAGAGCTCGTAAAGGTCGGTGACCTTACGTGTCTGTGGATCTTCAATGGCCTTTGCACCCCAGAGGAGCATAAGGTCTTCGGGCAGGAGCTGATACTCGTAGGCGATGGATAGGAGAGAGTCGATACGATTACGATCTCTATCACGGGCGATAGCTACCGTTGCACCTCCACGACCACCGAGCATGAGGTAGTTGCTCAGCGTGTCACGCACAGCTACGGGAGCCTTAGCTACGGGGGCTGGCTCTTGCGTCTCTACGGCAGCGAGGCTGTCCTGTAGTGGCTGTTCAGAGATGGGAATGGGCTGAGCCTCGGGAGCAGAGAGTGCGAGTAGACGAGCGCTGAGTCCCTGGAGGTCGTTAGCCACCTCTTCGTAGCGATAGGTGCGCCAGAACTGGAGGTTGGCACTACGCTGTAGGAGCTCACGTACGCGCTCAGGATCCTTGACACCAGGGAGCTCTACGAGGATACGTCCCTGACCCTCTAGGCGCTGTAGGTTAGGAGCTACGACACCGAAGCGGTCGATACGTGTACGCAGGACGTTGAACGAAGCCCTCAACTGCACTGTTGTACTTCTCCTTGAGGAGCTCGATGACCTTAGCCTCCGAGGTCGAAGGGTTGATCCGATCACGCAGGTCACCAGCACCGAAGAGCACAGCTAGGTTGGCATTAGGCACTAACTTCTTGTACTCGGCGACGAACTGGTCGATGTAGTTGCTCTGCGAGGTGCTCTTCGAGGCAGCATCTATCGCCTTCTTGAAGTTAGGGTCTTCAGAGTTGTTGGCTAAATTCTTGACTAGGTCACCAGCATTGAGCTTGAGGACTACATTCATCCCGCCCTTTAGGGTCGAGACCGAGACCCGATCTGCTGGCGACGTGCTTCCTTGAGCGTGTAGCCTAGATAGACCTTCTCGTTAGCCATGGAGTCGAGATAGGCCTTACCTGCCTCCCTCCCATCTTCTCTGCCTTCGTATCGTAATGGTTGGTTACGAAGGAGAAAGATAAGTAAAAGGCACAGATCAAAGCCAAGCTCGCTGTGATGAAAGTCACAAATCCTTTGTTTTGCATCGTGGTTGTTACTTAGTTGTTATATCTTGAATTTCTTTTTCCTATATATATCTGCTAGGTACAATGTGCCCACAAAAATAGCCGAATTTTTCCGTAATATCAGTTAGCTCTGCCACTGTATCCTCTCCTTTGTCCCTAGCGTTACCACGACCTAGACTAGGCTCTACCCCTAGTCTAGGGGGCTATTCTGTGGTGTCGTTCCTTAGCTTGCCTATGGTAGTTTCCCTTAGTACTTATACCGATAATATATATAGGGGAAAGATGCTCTTAGATATAGAGGGGTGCGACAACGCAGAGCAATTGAAGTCGTTAGGTGAGGCTATTGGGGGGAAGGTGGAGGCTTATTCGCTGTATGTCAAGCCCCCCCCAAGTATGCAGTGTGGTGCAATGGAATAAGAGTCAGAGGGCTGTCCATCTCTGGCTAGCTATCCCTGACTAGGGGGTAGTTGGTTCTCCTGAGGAAGCTATCCTACCTACCCCCTCCTGAATGTGCTTCCTGCTCTAGGGAGATCGGAGAGGTGTGCTGTCTGCTTATTGTCCTGAAGCCTCTGTTTACCGAGCCTCTGTGCCTTTCTGTGATGCTGTTGTGATGGGCATTCCGAGGGTCCTCTAGCGAACATGTAACGATCGATGGAGCGCTCTCGGTATGTTCGCCTTCGTCACCTTACATAGGTGATGGGTGCGAACATACCGAGTCCTCTATCCCGCTCTCGGTATGTCCGCTAGCCCCTCTCGATGTGTGCGATACAGAGCGAGTTAAGAGGGAGATATTCGCCCTCTGTCTCCCCTCGGCTCGGGGTGCTGTCGTAGAGTGGGGGTGAAGAGCCGTGATAGCCCTCTGTGAGGGGCTCTAGGGGGCGGGGAGAGGGGTTAAGTGTTATGGTCAAAAACTTATCTTTGCACTATCATTCAGTAACTACGTACACGCTATGAGATTTATAGTAACAAGCTAATGACCTCCTACAGCAGCTATTGACTGTAGCGAAGGCTATCTCCTCCAAGAGTGTAGCAGCTATCCCTCGCCCCTAGAGAATATACTCTTTGAGCTCAAGGGTAATGCCCTGACGCTCACGGCATCGGATCAGAGCAATCGCCTGACCTCTGTCCTTGAGGTACAGAATCAGGGCGGCGATGGCACCTTCGCCGTCCGTAGCAATATCATCATAGATGCCCTAAAGGAACTCCCTGACCAACCCATCGAGATGGAGGTCGAGGAAGAAGCACACAAGGCGACGGTGACCTATAGCAACGGGATCACACCTTCCTTACTTCCCCAGCAGATGTCTACCCCGAGCCGATCAAGCTAGAGGGAGACGTACGTACGGTGGAGCTACCTGCACAGTCTCTGCTCCGTGGCCTAGAGCGTACGTCCTTCGCCGCCAGTGATGACGATCGCCGTCCGATCATGACGGGGGTCTACCTTGACTTCTTTGCCGATAAGCTAGTCTTCGTCGCCTCTGACGGTCGCATCCTCGTGCGCTATACCGATACGAATATCAAGAACGATGCGCCTGCTGCGATCTGCCTCACCAGCACGTGTATGTGCCCTGCTTACCCGTGGCCTACTTGCCAAGGAGGCTGCCCCCATACGTGTGAGCTTCGACGACCGCAATGTGGTCTTCCAGATGAAGTCGGGTATGCTGACAGCAAGACTGCTCGAGGGTAAAGTATCCCAACTACAACTCCGTCATCCCCATCGAGTCCCTCCACAATATCACCGTGGATAAGGATCTCCCTCTTCGCTAGCAAGCGTGTATCGCTCTTCTCCAATAAGGCTAGTAGCCTCGCGATCTTCGAGTTCTCGGAAGGGAATATCCATATCACGGGACGAGATCTAGAGCTCTCCATCGCCGCCGAGGAGACCATCCCCTGCTCCGGTCAGGCACCTGAAAATCAAAGGTGCGTATAGGCTTTGACTTCACTACCTACAGCGTCTCCTGCAGGGTATCCCCTCGGAGCAGATCCTCATCAGTCTCACTGATCAGACTAGGGCAGGAGTCATTACCCCGATCCAGAGTGAGGAGGGTATAGAGATCCGCTCACCATTATCCCCATGAAGCTCATCGGTGAATAGTCACCGGTGAGCTTTAGCTCTTTACTCTAATACACATCCCAATGAAGCTCAAGCTAGAGCGTCCCATCGTCGTCTTTGACCTAGAGACGACGGGGGTACAGATCACGCGCGATCGTATCGTGGAGATCTCCATCCTGAAGGTACACCCCGATGGGGAGGAGGAGACCAAGACCCGACGTATCAATCCTGGTATGCCCATCCCCCAGAGGCGACACAGTGCACGGTATCTCCGATGCCGATGTCGCTGACTGCCCGACCTTCGCTCAGGTCGCCCGTAGTCTCTACGAATGGATAGGGGGCTGTGATATCGTGGGCTTTAACTCCAACCGCTTCGATGTCCCTATGCTCGTGGAGGAGTTCCTTCGTGCAGGTATTGCGGTGGACTTCGCCGATCGCTCCTTCGTGGACGTACAGACGATCTACCACAAGATGGAGCGTAGGACGCTCGAGGCTGCCTATCGCTTCTATTGTGACAAGGCTCTCGACAATGCCCACTCGGCAGAGGCCGACACCCGAGCTACCTATGAGGTGCTACGAGCTGCAGCTGGATCGCTACCCAGAGGATCTCACGAACGACATATCAGCACTAGCAGAGATGTCGAGCTATACTCGGGTGGACTTTTGCAGGTCTGCTAGCCTACAACGATGCAGGGGAGATCGTGGTCAACTTTGGGAAGTATAGGGCAGCTCTCACGGAGGTCTTCCGTCGGGATGCAAGCTACTATACCTGGGTGATGGGGGCGCAGTTCCTTTAGAGACAAAGTCGTGGTTCACCCGTGTCTTTCAGTCTATGCGAGGGTAAGATGAGTGTACTCAGAGGTAAGCACGTTGTCCTCGGCATCACGGGGAGCATCGCAGCCTACAAGGCAGCTGTCCTGACTCGCCTCCTGGTGAAGGCAGGCGCCGAGGTGCAGATCGTCATCACACCAGCAGGCAAGGAGTTTATCACCCCGATCACACTCTCAGCCCCTCAGCTCACGTCCCGTGATCAGCGAGTTCTTCAGTGGACGGGATGGTACGTGGAATAGTCATGTGATCTAGGCCTTTGGCCGATGTGATGCTCGATCGCACCAGCGACAGCCGCCACGATAGGCAAGCTGGCTCATGGGGTAGCGGATAATATGCTCATCACGACCTCATCTGTCGATGAAGGCTCCGGTCTTCATAGCCCCCGCTATGAACCTAGATATGTGTGCTCACCCCTCCACAACGGACAACCTAGACCTACTAGCCCTTAGAGGAACTTCATCATCGAACCTAAGTCGGGGGAGCTCGCTAGCCACCTCGTCGGTAAGGGACGTATGGAGGAGCCCGAGGCGATTATCGCTGCTCTGGAGGACTATTTCTCCACGGGGCTAGACTATCAGGGGCGACGTGTGCTCCTGACTGCTTTGCCCTACGCATGAACCTATCGATCCCGTGCGCTTCATTGGGAACCACTCCACAGGGACGCATGGGTATCGCTCTAGCGAATGAGTTTGCCCGCCGAGGAGCAGAGGTGACCCCGATCTTAGGGCCTTCGTCCCTTCTGTCCTAGAGAGGAGGTACGGGTAATCCCCGTAACGACAGCCGAGGAGATGCTTAACCAGGCCGAGGGAGGTCGTCGGTGAGGTAGACCTAGCTATCTTCGCTGCTGCTGTGGCTGACTCACCGCCCCTCGCTATACGCATTCAGAGAAGCTCAAGCGAGAGGGGCAGGAGGAGCTCGAGATCTCCCTCGTGCGTAATCCTGATATAGCGGCTACACTCGGAGCGTGGAAGCGTCCGGATCAGTACTTCGTGGGCTTTGCCCTAGAGAGCAGTGTGGGGGTAGAGGAGGCCAAGCGTAAGATGCGTCAGAAGAACTTCGATGCGATCGTCCCTCAATAGCCTTCAGGATCCAGGTGCAGGCTTCGCTTGTGAGACTAACAAGGTCACACTATTCGACCGAGAGGGTGGGATAGAGGCCTATGAACTGAAGAGCAAGGAGGCCGTAGCACGTGATATCGTAGACTTCATAGCACGTCGTCTCGGACTTTAGTGCTCCGTGACGCCTATTATATTGTATTCATCTGACCATGTATGCTGCAGCGACTAAGCATTAAGAACTTCGTCTCGATCGAAGAGCTGACTATTGAGTTTGGCTCAGGCTTCTCCGTCATCACGGGGGAGACGGGGGCTGGTAAGAGCATTATCCTAGGAGCGATAGGTCTGCTCATGGGACAGCGTGCCGATAGCAGCACCCTCCTCTCTGGTGCCGATCGTTGTGTCATTGAGGCTCAGTTTACAGACCTCGATGAGGCCGTGGGGCGTATGTTGGCAGAGGAGGATATCGACTACGACGAAGCGGAGTGCATCATTAGACGTGAGATCAACGCAAAGGGGAAGAGCAGAGCCTTCGTCAATGATACCCCAGCCTCCCTACAGCTGCTTAAGCGACTCAGCGAGTACCTGATCGATATCCATTCCCAGCATCAGAACCTACTGCTTGGTGATGCACAGTTCCAGCTCTCCGTCCTTGACCTCTATGGGGAGACGCAGAGCTCCTCACCTCCTATCAGAGTGCCTATCGCACCTATCGGGCACAGTCAGAGCAGCTACAAGGGGCCTCGACTAGCCCCTAGAGACCCTTCGTAAGGAGCAGGATTACCTCCAGTATCAGTATACTCAGCTAGAGGAAGCCGAGCTAGAGGATGGTGAGCTCGAGGAGCTTGCTGAGGAGGAGCAACAGCTGGCTCATGCACAGGAGATCCGAGAGGAGCTCCAGCAGGCCACGAGTGCACTCTCTGATGACGAACGTGGCGCAATCCCTGCTGTGACCTATGCCCTCACGCTCGGTAGAGGCGATACGTAGCTACCATGCAGGTGCCGAGGATTGGTCAGAGCGTCTACATAGTGTACGCATCGAGCTCCAAGCATCCAGCCTCCACACTCGAGGATGAGGCAGAGGGGTGACCTTCAGCCCGAAGCGTCTCGCCCGTATTGGAGAGCGTCTGGACCTCCTACGTGGTCTTTTACATCGCCATAGCCTTCGTGAGGTATCAGAGCTCATCGCTCTACGTGACCGCCTCGCTCAGGAACTAGAGCGTATCGATAGCTCCGATGAGGAACTTCGCCAGCTGGAGCAGCAGGTAGAGGCTAGCTATCGATCCCTACTCGAGCAGGGACAGAGACTGCGCCAAGCACGGCAGAGTGCAGCTCATGCTATAGAGAAGGCACTTGTTGCTTCGCTCCATGAGCTCGGGATGCCTCATGTGCGCTTCCTCATACGCATGGAGGAGCACCCCACTCCTACTGCGATGGGGCTAGATCGGGTTACCTATCTCTTCTCCGCCAACAAGGATACCTCACCCGAGCCTGTAGCTAGTATCGCCTCTGGTGGGGAAATCTCACGTCTGATGCTTGCCCTAAAGGCTCTGATCGCTGACCGCCGTAGTCTCCCCACGATTATCTTCGATGAGATCGATACTGGGGGTGTCAGGAGAGACAGCAGAGCGCATAGCCGTGATCCTGCGCCGCATGGGGACGAATATGCAGGTCATGGCCGTCACCCATCTACCCCCAGATAGCAGCAGCAGGTATCAATCACTTCTATATCTATAAGGAGCATGGGGCAGATAGTACCCGTAGTCACCTACGTCACCTCAGTGAAGAGGAGCGGGTGGATGAGGTCGCACGCATGCAGAGCGGATCTAAGCTGACTGAGGTCACCCGAGCCGCTGCACGAGCACTCCTGGATACGTTCCATTCTGCCCCGCCCTTCCTCCAGCCGTACCTCTTCTAAGAAGGCTTAGTGCTGATTGTCCCTGTAAGCCTTCGCTAGAGCCTCTAGTGTGCAGGGTTTCTTTATCCGCTTCTTTGGAGCTCTTCTCTATGCCCTCTAGGCAGAGTCCCTGCCTAGGAGTATTCCACATCTACCAATCCGTATATGTACGTAATGCAACGACTCTCTCTCACCCTCGCCCTTAGCCTGGCTCTGCCTATTCTAGGTGTAGCTCAGGATAGGAAGCGACTTATCGATGAGGTAAATCCCTTCATCGGCACGAGCAACTTCGGTACGACCAATCCTGGAGCCATCGTCCCCAACGGACTGATGAGCATTACCCCATTCAATGTCATGGGCTCTACGGAGCTCAATAAGTATGACAAGGATGCTCGCTGGTGGAGTACCCCATACAGTGCCGACAATAAGTTCTTCACGGGCTTTAGCCATGTCAATCTTAGTGGTGTCGGTTGCCCAGAGCTAGGGAGCATACTCCCTCTGCCTCTGCTGCGATCTCGATGTAGACTATACCCACTATGGTACGACACTGAGCGAGGAGAAGGCACACCCAGGCTACTACTCAGCTCTCCTAGATAAGTATAAGGTGCGTGCAGAGGTCAGTGCTACAAGCGTACACTCGATCACCGCCTTTACATTCGGTAAGGGAGGTAAGAGCAATATCCTCATCAACCCTAGGTCAGGGATTGACCAACGAGAGCGGTGCCACCGTGCGCTTCCTCAACGACTCGACCCTCGTGGGCAGTAAAGCTTTATGGGTACCTTCTGCTATAATCCACGGGCTGTCTTCAACCAATACTTCGCTATCCGCATCAGCCGTCGTGCCCCCAAGAGTGGCTACTGGAAGAAGCAGCCCCCGATGCAGGGTGTAGAGGCAGAGTGGGATCACGACCACGGACGCTACAAGCTTTACCCCACCTACCGAAAGGAGATGAGCGGTAACGATGTCGGGGTATGGTTCACCTTCGATACTAAGCCTGGTGAGGTCATCTATGTGCAGACGGGTGTGTCCTTCGTCAGTGCAGAGAATGCTTTTGCTGAACCTCGATACCGAGCAGCATGGCTTTGACTTTGCCGCTGTAAGAGCTTCCGCAGAGGATGCTTGGGAGCAAGCACTACGGGTCGTAGAGGTCGAGGGTGGGACGCAGGAGCAGCGTACAGTCTTCTATACAGCCCTCTATCACCCTACTGATCCATCCCAATATCCCTACAGGACGTCAATGGGGAATATCCCATGATGGCTAGCCTACGCACAGTAAGACCAGCCACGACCGCTATACGGTCTATTCCCTATGGGATACTTACCGCAATGTCCATCCACTCCTTAGCCTACTCTACCCACGGAAGCAGCTCGCTATGGTGCAGTCCATGCTCGACATGTACCGAGAGGGTGGCTGGCTACCTAAGTGGGAGCTCTATGGGCAGGAGACCCTCACGATGGAGGGGGATCCCTCACTCATAGTCATCAACGACACGTGGCAGCGTGGCATACGGGACTTCGATGTCAATCTAGCCTATGAAGCTATGCTCAAGGGGGCAACGACTCCAGGTAAGGATAATCTTATGCGTCCCGATAACGACGACTACCTAAGCCGTGGCTACGTCCCCCTGCGTGAGAAGTTCGACAACTCCGTTTCCCATGCCCTAGAGTACTACCTAGCAGACTGGAACCTCAGCCAGTTTGCACGCAGTCTAGGCAAAAAGAAGGATGCTGAGCTCTTCCATAGCGTTCCGCTAGGCTACCGACACTACTACGATCGGGAGACGGGACTCCTGCGCCCGATCCCTACCCGATGGTAAGTTCCTCACCCCTTCAACCCTACCCTGGGGCGAGACTTCGAGCCTAACCCAGGCTTCCATGAGGGGAATTCTTGGAACTATAGCTTCTTTGTCCCCCATGACATCACAGGGGCTATGTAAGCTGATGGGAGGGGAGCAACGTTTCGTGAAAAAAAGCTACAAGGCATCTTCGATGAGGGTAACTACGATCCCGCTAATGAGCCTGACATCGCCCTATCCATATCTCTTCACTTATTTCCCTCGTGAGGCTTGGCGCACACAACGCTTGACGAAGGAGCTCCTAGCGAAGCACTTTCACAATAGCCCTTCGGGGATCCCTGGCAATGATGATACCGGTACGATGAGTGCATGGGCTATCTATACGATGCTGGGCTTCTATCCAGACTGCCCCGGGAGCATGACGTATTCGCTCACTACTCCCACATTCTCGAGGGTAACTATCCACCTCGATGAAAAAAATATTACAAGCAGTCTAAGCTCGTCATAGAGCGGAAGGCAGCACAAGGTGTAGACGGGGATTACTTCCAGAGTGTGCGGGTTGGTAACAAGCTGTATAAGAGTACTTATCGACTAGATAATGCCTCCCTCGTGAACGCTGGTACCCTGACTTTCTTTACCCAAGGGGAGCACCCTAAGGGACGCTAGAGGGATAGGGGTAAACGTAAAAATAACAAATGTAAATGTCTCGCAATGGTTGTATAATCAAAAAAAGCTGTACATTTGGTGCAGAATAAGGTGGGTAGCGATCCTCTCTACGTCTAACACCAATGGTAGTAAGGGTAGCGCATCTTAGATGTGAGATTATACAGCTCATTGTCCAACTCTAATAATAATCGTTATGAACAAGACTGAATTTATCGCACGTGTAGCCGAACAGGGCTGGCCTTACCAAGGTTGATGCACGCAAGGCCGTAGAAGCCTTCGCCGAAGTAGTAGCTGCTGAGCTTAAGAAGGTGAGAAGATCGCTCTGCTCGGCTTCGGAACGTTCTCTGTAGCTGACAAGCCAGCTCGTGAAGGTATCAACCCCGCCACTAAGCAGAAGATCCACATCCCCTGCACGTAAGGCTGTGAAGTTCAAGGCTGGTGCAGCCCTAGATCTAAATGCCGCTCCTGCCAAGAAGGCTCCAGCTAAGAAGGCTAAGAAGTAAGTCTCTCTGGCCCTAAGGCAACAGACGCATCGATCATAAAGAGGCTACCCACATCCCCTCATTCGAGGTGAGTGAGTAGCCTCTCTCTTCAGTAGCACACCTCCCCCATAGGCTTATACCACCACACATACATGATCCAGCTAAGAGAAGCCGAGGATAGCGGTCGCATCAGCTATATCCTAGATGGCTCCCCATCAGGAGGTAGGATATCTGACCTTCACGATTACACCCGACCAGATAGCCATAGCCGAGCACACAGTCGTCGATCCTTCGTGTCAGGGGCTAGGCTTTGCTGGTGACCTCGCTGCAGCCTTCTTCGACTACTGCATAGAGTCTGGGCTACGTGTCCGTCCTATATGCCCCTATATAGTGACTTACCTCAGAAGACATCCTGAACTACAGGACATGGTGGTGGAGTGACCTCTCCCACCGATCTAACCACACAGAAGCTACGCCCCTCGCCCCATACTTTGGGAGTGAGGGGCGTAGCTTTTATATAAGCTGCCTTTCCCATACTCTGATACCCTCCTAGAGTCGTCTATCCGTCCCCATTTACCTTACTCTATCTTACCCACCCCCAAATCGCTAATAGCTCCTATCTGTCTCCATCACACCTATCTTCTCTCCTCCTGATCACTTCTCTTCTCCTATATTATCTCTGTAGTCGCATCGTTATCGCTAGCCTTTCTCGTTCCTCACTATCCCTGCTGTCTTCTGCTCCTCCTTATCCGATTATTCTATATCATCTCTTCTGTCCCTGCTCTATCGACACTGAGGTGCTTCTAGGGCTACTAGCTCTAGCTCTTCCCGTAGTATTGGCTATCCTATCTTACACTACCTGCGAGCCCTTAGTCTCACCTTTGCAGAGTACCCTAGACCCTATCGCATATTTGGCTCTATCGTTCCTATTCCATCCATTGTACGACCCCGCTCTATCGTGCATTACTAGAGCGTAGAATAGGACATACCGAGAGTGGGGTATAGAACAGGGTATGTTCGCCCTCATCACCTTACATAGGTGACGAGGGCGAACATTATATGTTCCCTCCTAGGGTGCATTGTACCTCCTGGGAAGGGGGCTCGGAGCGTACACTACACGCTACCCTTGGTAGTCCTCTAGGGAAGACTACTATAGCTTCTACCTAGAGGAGGTAGCTGCCTGGAGGAGATAGAGATGGATAGAACTTGACCTGCAGGCATGCATCCTCCTTGGGTGCTTTTTGTCGCCGTATGTGATGGGAATAGGGCTGACGCATGAAATCACCATAGTGCGAGGGCAAGGTCGTGAAGGAGTATACGCCGAAGCTAGAAGTATCCGTGTCCTAGGAGTAGAGATCCCCAGCGTATACCTCCTACCTAGGGAGGGATGAGGTACACATGTGTACACAACTGTATACCCACGTGTACACAACTGTATACACGCGTGTACACAAGTACGCTCTAAGTATATCCTCTGTAGGGCTCACTTGTATGTCTATTCCTTGGGGATAATGCCTAGGATCTTTAGTGATGGGCTAAGGCTCCCTGGGATATGAAATGATATCCCCGAAGATCCAAAGGCAGGAGTGTGCGAGCAAGATCATGCGTTGGCTCTGGTGAGGAAAAAGGTCTTAGGGTGATTTAGGTTATCTTTGCATTAAGGTAAATCTTCCCTATTGCAAGCCTAGGGGGATGAGCCAACGAACTCAAGACAACGCATTAGCACTATAAGCAATGAAACTAGACCTAAGACATAGCATAGGTAGGATCCTCGTCCTCCTACTGATCCCTCTCCTAGGGGGAGAGCTCTCCGCTCAATGGCGAACAGATAGCCTAAAGGGATATGAGCAACGGACTCTGGAACTGAAGCCCGACTATTCGGGGTCTGTCGTAGCAACTCTTGTCCATCGTATCGCTAGCGGGAAGAGGCATCGTGCGGTGCTGTATGTGCACGGATACAATGACTACTTCTTCCAGAAGGCTCTTGGGGATAGTATCGTCAGTCACGGCTACTCTTTCTATGCCCTCGATCTAAGGAAGTATGGTCGCTCCCTCAGAGAGGGGCAGGATGCCTTTGAAGCAAAGGATATGACAGAGTACCAGGAGGAGCTCTCTGCGGCACTCCGCTTCCTCCGCTCTACTGAGGGGCACTCGGAGATCTGCATCTTGGCTCACTCTACAGGAGGACTCATCACCTCACTCTACCTTCATGATACGGACAATAGGGATGGAGTACGTGGACTGATCTTGAATAGTCCCTTCTTTGACTTCAACTTCACACCAGCCCAGGAGCGGTTTGTCCTACCCCTACTTAGTGGGGCAGCCTCACTGATGTCCAACAAGGTCGTATCAGATGTGTCCAAGGAACCTAATATGTATGCGCAGACGCTACTGAAGGCCTACCATGGGCGCTGGGACTACAATACGAATTGGAAGAAGACCTACGGGCATCCCATTTCGCCTCTCGTGGCTCCGAGCAGTACGAGATGGGCAGAAGCGTCTGCAGAAGGGTCTTAACCTTCGTCTCCCCATCCTGCTGATGACCTCAGATAGGAGCATCCGACCAGAGAAGACTTGGCGACCCGAGTACAACGAGGCTGATCTCGTACTGGACGTTAGTGATATGTGGCGCTATGGAGTGCTACTAGGAACCAATGTACGTGGACAGAGCATACATAAGGGGCAACACGACCTCTTCCTATCTAGTGACCCCAAGGCCTATGATATGGCCTATCGGGTACTCTTCGAATTCCTCGATCAGTGCTCGGCATCTACACCCACACACTAGACGAATGCATGGCAGAGACCTTCGATATACGTAAGCAAGCACGATATGCCGAGGAGGAGCAGGAGGTAGATCGAGCCCTCCGCCCGATATCCTTCGACAGCTTCTCTGGACAAGACAAGGCTGTCGGTAACCTCAAGATCTTCGTCGAGGCGGCGAAGATGCGCTCGGATGCCCTAGATCACGTCCTCCTCTATGGCCCTCCGGGACTAGGGAAGACGACCCTCTCACACATCGTAGCGGCAGAGTTGGGGGTGGGGATCAAGATCACCTCTGGCCCCGTGCTCGACAAGCCCGGGGATCTAGCTGGGCTACTTACCTCGCTAGAGCCTAATGATGTCCTTTTCATCGATGAGATCCATCGCCTTAGCCCTATTGTAGAGGAGTATCTCTACTCTGCGATGGAGGACTATCGGATCGACATCATGCTGGATAAGGCCTTCGGCTCGCTCGATACAGATTGACCTCAACCCCTTCACCCTCATCGGTGCTACGACCCGAAGTGGTCTCTTGACAGCACCATTGAGGGCTCGCTTCGGGATCAACCTCCACCTCGAGTACTATGATGTGGAGACCCTTGCGGGATCGTACATCGCTCGGCGAGCATCCTCGAGGTGCCCTGCGATAGCTCGGCTGCCGCAGAGATTGCCTCTCGTAGCCGAGGGACACCCCGTATTGCCAATGCCCTGCTGAGACGTGTGCGAGACTTTGCACAGGTCAAGGGTAATGGGCGTATCGACCGAGAGATCGCCTGCTTTGCACTAGAGGCTCTGAATATCGACCGATATGGTCTAGACTATATTGACAATAAGCTCCTCGGAGTAATCATCGATAAGTTCGCTGGTAGTCCCTGCTCGGGCTCACGACCATAGCCACTGCGCTAGGGTGAAGATGCCGGTACCGTAGAGGAGGTCTATGAGCCCCTATCTGATTAAGGAAGGCTTCCTGAAGCGTACCCCCCGAGGCCGAGAGGCTACGGAGCTAGCCTATAGTCACCTAGGACGAGTGCCACGTGTCCGTCCATCAGGTGGATTCTTCGATGATGATAGCTACTAGAGACATCGAGATATGAGTAGTAGCACACTGCAATCCTCGATCAAGGATACGGCGATCTATGGCCTAAGTAGCATGTTCGGTCGCTTCCTCAACTGGTTGCTGACCTTTGTCTACGTGAAGGTGATGGTGCCCGAGGAGTTTGGGGTGATGACGAACCCTCTATGCTTGGACTGCGATCCCTAATGATCCTGCTGACCTATGGGATGGAGACGACCTTCTTCCGCTTTGCGAATAAGCACGAGCGACCCGAGGATGTCTACACGACGACGCTCTATGCGCTGGGGGTAGCTCACTCCTCTTTGTGCTCATTGGTTTAGCGGTGCTTAGCCCACTGACTGAGGCACTACACGTAGCAGGCCAGAGTAGGCTCATCGTCTATCTGCTGATTATCGTCGCTAGTGATGCCTTCATGGCCATTCCACTAGGATATCTGAGGTATGAGCAGCGTCCGTGGAGATTCTTCGCCGTACGTATGAGCTTCGTACTCGTGACTATTGCACTGACGCTCTTTGCCTTCTATGTGTTGCCTTGGTTGGGGCAGGTCTTTCCCTCTCTCCTTGGAGACTTTCGTCCGAGGGAGCAGGCTCTTGACTATATCTTTGGAATAAACCTCATAGGGAACGTAATCCAGTTCGTACTCCTACTGCCTACGCTACGCCATGCCACGGGAAGGCTGGATATGCGGCTATTGAAGGAGATGCTGAGTTATGCCTTCCCGATTTTGCTCCTAGGTCTAGCAGGTAACTTCAATAACCAAGCGGACAAGATCCTCTTCCCGATGCTTTTCGATGACGCACGCTATGCTCATACACAGCTCGGGATCTATGGAGCTTACTACAAGCTCGCCGTGGTGATGGTGCTCTTCACGCAGGCTTTTCGATATGCCTACGATCCCTTTATCTTCGCAGAGAAGAAGAAGGATGATGCCTCAGCACGTAGGGCTTTACTCGTCAGCGATGACATACTATGTGCTCTTCACGCTCTTCATTTTCCTCGCTGTGGTGAGCTATATGGATGTGCTGAAGCTCCCTCATTCGCCCAGCTTACTATCCGGGTCTAAGTGTCGTGCCGTGGATCATGGCGGGACAGCTGATGTTCGGTGTCTACTTTAACCTCTCCCTTTGGTACAAGGTCACAGATCGTACCTATTGGGGCGGGATACTCTCCGTGCTGGGCTGTGCACTGACAGTACTCGATCATCATGGTCCTAGCACCTAGATATGGCTTCATGGCTTGTGCCCTAGTCCTCGGTGATCGCTAATGGCGGGGTGATGCTCGTCTCTTATTTCCTCGGACAGAGATACTATCCGGTGGACTACGAGCTAAAGAAGCTAGGGGGCTATGTCCTGCTGACTACGCTCTGCTATGCCCTAGAGTGGGGAATAGGGCGTGCACTAGAGGGGTTATCCCTGCTTCAGATGGCATTGAATACGGTGGTCTTGGTGGCCTTTGCCCTCGTGATCCTTCGCAATGAAGTGCCTCGAGAAATCCCTATATCAGCTGAGGAATAAGCTTCGAGGAGTGCTTCGCCGATGAACTAGTGGCTACTCCCATCTTGCTTGCTACCCTCTAATGGGGGCTAGTTCGATGTGATTCTATGGGAATATACCCATAACTAGGTATAGGTCTGTACTTTTTCGTATCTTTGTAGCACGAAACAATACCTCCTATGTTACCTGACGAGGGTGGCTTGGAGAGAATAACATTTTCTTGTCCTTGTCTCTACTGCAGTGATGCTCGGGTCATCCCGAGATCTGGAGCAGTAAGAGATGCTTGACAAGCTTTTAAACGGGAGAAGCCTGACCCGTACACGAGATGTGTGCGTAGGTCGGGCTTCATTTATTTCAGCTGTTAGGTAGAGATTACTAGGGCATATAGCTGATGAGGAAAGATAAGCCTCCACAGGGATAGATGGGGAATTGCCCTGCTGCGTAGAGATAATGAAAGCCCCTTCACGCGATCCATGAGGATGGAGTGAAGGGGGCTTTGATGATCTGGGACTAGGCAGCGAGAGGAGGGTTACAGATCCTGCTTGATGTCCTCGAGCTCTACGAGCTTGTTCATGATCGCATAGATCGTTAGACCCACTGGGGCTGTGTATCTGTAGCTTCTTGGAGATGTTGCGTCTGTGGGTGATGACGGTATGTGTGAGAGATAGAGCTGGCCTGCGATCTCCTTATTGGTCATTCCCTTGACGACACAGATGATGATCTCACGTCTCGCGTGGGTGAGGCTCTGTGAGTCCGAGCTCGTGCTCGAGGCTGAACTCTCGTTGTGTAGAAGCTGATCAATGGTCTCAGAGATCTGTAGGGCAGTATCAGAGAGACTGATTACCCCGTCAAACTCCTTGAGGAATATGGGGTCATAGGGACTATGGCACAGTGCTAGGAGCTTGGTCTCGTAGGGAAGGTTGGGTAGGTAAAGGCGTGGGTTGGAGCCCGTGAGTAGGGGGTTGATGATGAAGATGTCAGCAGAGATTACACTGGCGACATCCTGCCACTCCTTCCCTGTTCTCATCAAGTAGATTGATGATTTGAGCCTTGTAGTGGAGGAGCTTGCGGAGCTGTGTCTCTAGTCCTGAGCGTACGATAGAGGTGGGCTCGGCGACTGCGATCTTTATCGGGGTGACCATATTTAATAAGCGATGGGATATGGCGAGCTAGAGGTTATTTGGTCTTGCTCTCTAGGTACTGTATGTAGGGGATGAAGATCGAGTCTTCGATGTAGTTATGTGCTGCTAGGTCTATCTCTACACTGAAGATGTCGTGTAGGACAGCCGTGAGCTCATAGCCACTAGGTGCAGTGTAGTACTTGATCAGGAGGTTCTTCAGCTCCGTGATCTTCAGCTCGATCTGATCATGACGCTTACTGAAGATGCCTATGTTGTAGTGCTCATCTCGCTCCCCCGAGGCTAGGCGACGAGCATAGGGGAAGACGGTACGATCCTCATAGTTCATGTGCTTATGCACCTCCTCCACATACTCATCGAAGAAGCGACGGATTACATAGGCGAGTTCCTGTGGACAGTTCGATATAGCTGATAGTAGTCTCTGACGGATCAGCGGTAGGCGGAAGTCGAGGAAGTATGCATGTGAGTTCAGTAGGTAGGTGATCAGGCTATCTAGGTGTATCGAGGCTATCTGCTCCGAGGTGGGGTCATAGCCCTCCAATATGGAGCAATTGACAAGGAGCAATAGTGTACGTGTATCTACCCCCTGTGCTCCGTACAGAGCTGACCGATGCTCTTGTCTCCGAAGCCTAGGGGAATACCGAAGCGGGTGATGATGAGCAGAGCAGGAGCACTTCCCGTGATGAGGTCACTCATTTTTGGAGTGGGCAGTAACTGGAGCTGCGAAGACTTGTCCTTGGAGGTGTCTATATGAATTCATTTGCTGAAATACAATGATTGAATGAGGGTGCTTGAGGTCTTTATGAGGACTTCGGTGCAAGGTAGAACTTAATCCCCCTTGCACAATCCACTATATTAGGTAGGTAAATGCTAAACAATCATAATTAATAGGTATTGTTGTACCCCCACCATTCGTCTACCTTTGCAATGTGAGAGTGATACAGCTTTTGTTAGCACAGCTCTTGTAAATAGTAAACCGTTTAAGTGATAAATCGAAAGACATGGCTACCTCGGGAGAGGTGGCCATGCTTATTTGTACTATCTGGTTGTGGACTGTGCGAAGAGGTCTATACGGCCTCTCTCTCTGCACCTCCTACTCACTCAGCCATTTCCTGTACTCCTCGGGTAGAGCTGGCATGGCTCCACGCTGGGTGCAGACGAAGGAAGCGACATCGGTAGCGAAGCGGATAGCATCGGGACGCTGCCTACCTGCAAGTAGTGCTGAGACGTAGGCGGCGGTGAAGGAGTCACCAGCGCCTACGGTGTCGATGACCGTTACCTCCCTAGATGGGTGGTAGTCACTTCCCTTAGCAGTATAGATATTACATCCGTAGGCTCCACGAGTCAAGATGACGGAGTCTAGCGCAAAGAGCTCAAGGATCTGACGACAGATTGCTCCCGCTGATCCCTCTAGGTGGAATAGCTGTGCTAGGGTAGATACCTCCTCATCATTGAGCTTGAGCATAGTGGCATGCTCTAGGGAGTCACGTATGAGTGCCTCAGCATAGTAGTTGAGTCTGATGTTGATGTCAAAGACCTTGATGCTCTCGGCTGGCATCGCTGCTAGGAAGCTGTGTATGGTGCTGGCGGTCTCCTCGGATCTCTGGGCTAGTGATCCAAAGCAGACGGCATCCGTGCGGTGAGCCAGCTGCTCTAGCTCCTGAGTGAACGAGATGTGATCCCAGGCGACATCCTCCTGTATATCGTAGCTCCCACTGCCAGTCTCTGCTAGGGTGACGAGTACCTTGCCCGTTGGGTAGCTCACCTCCTGGAGGATATGTTGTAGTCCTTTGTTGGCGAGTTCTCTCTTGACCTCCTCTCCTAGTGGATCTTTGCCAATAGCACTGATGGCATAGGCCTCATGCCCTAGTTGCATGCAGTGGTAGGCGAAGTTGGCAGGTGCTCCTCCGAGTGCCTTACGATCGGGAAGATGTCCCAAAGGATCTCACCGATCCCGACGATTGTCTTCTTCATATCTCTATTATAGTTCGTAGTCTGATGTCGTTATCTCCTTCTCTTGGGGCTCTTCTTGAGGAAGAGACCGAGTAAGCCACTCTGTAGCTTCCCGAGGACAATTGCCGTCAGGGTAGGGCGAATGAAGTCCCATGCCATACGTAGATAGGGGAGGTATTTCTGATAGCCCTCAGTAGGGGAGGGGTGTGGATGGGGTGTACTTGCTCTGATAGCGATGACGTCTAGTACGCAGGGACTGCTGCTTAGGGCTAATATACTGGAGGGCTCTTCCTAGGATGGGGATGTCAGATATGTAGCCAAGAGTCTCCTGTCTTAGTCGCTGGGAGAGCATCTCGGGATAGTGGTTCTTGATATAGATGGTATCACGTAGGACCATACCTGCTGCTCGGTCTATGTCGAGCATCGTCTCATTATGTGCATACTGGAGAGTAGTATAGGGTCGCTCTCTGTCGGGTTCTTTGGCGAAGGTCTGGTAGGGCACACGATTGACGTATGGGATACCAGATATCTTGTGATTCAGCTGGAGGGTAGCTCTCAGCGTCCGTCGTGCGACATAGGCACGTATGGAGCGTGCTACTAAGGCACGTATACACAGGAAGAGTAGGATCAGTACGGCATACCCGCATGCAAGGTATAGGAACCCAATAGCTGGCGAACTCTCGCTCCAGTTAGCTAGGGCAAAGCCTAGTGCGATGTTGAGGAAGAGTAGGAGGTTGAATAGCAGGAAGCCTAGGATGCACCAAGTGACGACAGCGGAGAGCCCTCGTCCTACTATCGTGCCGAGCGAGAGGACGGTATAATCAATGCTTCGGCGAGAGAGGATTGTTAGGTGCTTCAGTAGGTCCTTAGGGGTGTGGTTGTCGGTAGATTGCTGTCTCATTATTTTAATATATTCGTCCGTGTCATCCATCAAAGCAAGAGAAGGAACACACGCACCCACTCCTTGTCTAAGAGCTGATGCCTACGTGTGTTCCTCTCCTTGCATATCCCTTGGGGTAGGGATATTACTCTAGTCGTTAGCGCTTTCTATCTCCTCGAGTAGGTCGTTCGCCTCGTCTGTGAGTCTATTGCGGTAGCGATTATAGCGTTCCTTAGCCTCATAGTAGCCTTCGACGATGCTATCACGAGCACGCTCTACGGTGCTAGATACATTGTCAGCGAAGACTTCGCGATGACGGCGGTCTGAGAAGTAAGCAGCGGCAGCTCCTGCAGCAGCACCGAGGAGTAGGCCAAGTAGGAAGTTCCCCTTTGAACAGTTAGCCATGATTGTTAATGCTATTTAGATGAGTAATGCGAAATAACAGTATAAAGGTAACGATATTTTTCTCTCTAGGCTATCCTCATCGAGAAAGCCTATGATGGGACGATCCCTACAGCCCTGCCCTACGTCTGCAGATAGTATTGCTCTAGGTGTCCCCCAGATGTCTGTGAAGGGCGCAGACTCCTCCCTCTCGGCTACTGCGTCCAGACGACGGGGAAGTAACGCTCTAGTATGGCTTGGGCTGAGGCGATTTCCTCGCGGGTCGGCTCGTGTACATCCCTCTAGGAGGTAGGGCTTACCTAGGGTCTCGTACTTGTGCTTGCCATAGGTATGATAGGGGAGGAGCTCTAGACGCTCTATATTCTCGAAGCTCCCGAAGTGCTGTCCTAGTGCATGTAGTGCCTCGGGCTGGTCACTGTAGCCAGGGACGAAGACGTAGCGTAGGCGTACGGGCTTGCCCATGGCTCTTAGCTGCTCGGCTGTGAGTAGGGTGTTGGTATTGCTCTGTGTGGTGAGGCGCTGGTGTTCCTTCGGTAGCATGTGCTTGCAGTCGAGTAGCACCATATCTACGATGGATAGGAGTTCGTCTACATGCCTATTCCGGATGCTCCCCTGAGAGTCCAAGCAGATATGTATGCCCTCCTCCTTGAGCGCACGGCAGAGGGGATAAGAGCCTCGGCCTCGTACCGTGGGCTCGCCACCACTGAAGGTAACCCCACCTCGCTTACCGAAGAAGGGACGTTCGCTGATGGCTCTGCGGAGCACCTCACTCTCCTCGATGAGCTTCCCTCCCTTCCCTATGGGGATGGTGTCGGGATTGGCACAGTAGAGGCACTGGAAGTTACAGCCCTGAAGGAAGACCACGAGACGAAGGCCTGGGAGCTGATCGAAGGTACCCATGGACTCAAAGGAATGAACACGAAGCATAGCTGGGTAATGAGTAGAGCGGGCGAAGGGTCGGTGATCCTTCGCCCGCTACTTGTCAGATAGATATAGTGAGGATGAGCCCTTAGCGCATGCGCTGGTGGAAGGAGCGAGAGATGACCTCGAGCTGGTGCTCACGGCTGAGCTTGACGAAGTTCACCGCATAGCCCGAGACTCGGATGGTGAGCTGAGGGTAGTTCTCAGGGTGCTCCATAGCATCCTCGAGCATCTCTCTGTTGAGCACGTTCACATTGAGGTGATGTGCACCCTTGGAGAAGTAGCCATCCATCATCGAGATGAGGTTCTCGACCTGCTCGTGCTTGTTCGAGCCCAAGGAGTGTGGGATGATGCTGAAGGTGTTGCTGATCCCGTCTGCAGCATCCGTGTAGTCGAGCTTGGCCACAGAGCTAAGCGAGGCGATCGCACCATGGTTATCACGTCCGTGCATGGGGTTAGCTCCAGGAGCGAAGGCTACACCAGCGTGGCGTCCATCGGGCGTAGCACCAGTCTTCTTGCCGTACATCACGTTGGAGGTAATTGTCAGGACGGACAGCGTAGGAGCAGCATCCTTGTAGATGGGGAGCTCCTTGAGCATATCAGAGAAGAGGTGGGTGATGTCGTAGGGCGATGTTATCGGCACGGTCATCATCGTTGCCATAGCAGGGGAATTCTCCTCTACTACGAAGTCCTCAGTCAGCCCATCCTCGTTACGCTTGGGCATCACCTTAGCATACTTGATTGCTGAGAGGAGTCTGCAGCGATGGATAGACCAGCCACCCCGTAGGCGAGGTTGATCTTGGGGTTCGTATCGATGAACGCCATCTGAGCTGCTTCGTAGTAGTACTTGTCGTGCATGTAGTGGATGATGTTCATCGACTCATTGTATACACGAGCGATCACACGGAGCACCTTGAGGTAGTTAGCCCACACCTCGTCGAAGTTTAGGACATCACCCTTGAGCTCGGGGATGCCCTCTACCATCAGGGTGCCGGAGATCTCACAGCGACCGCCGTTGATAGCGAGTAGGAGGCCTTGGCGAGGTTGGTACGTGCACCGAAGAACTGGATCTGCTTCCCGATCTCCTGGAAGGATACACAGCAGGCGATCCCGTAGTCATCCGAGTGACGTGTGCCACGCATCAGGTCGTCATTCTCATACTGGATCGAGGAGGTGTCGATCGATACCTGAGCAGCGAACTCCTTGAAGCCCTCGGGGAGTGATGGACTCCATAGCACCGTGAGGTTGGGCTCTGGGCCAGGCCAAGGTTGTAGAGTGTCTGTAGGAAGCGGAAGCTGGTCTTGGTGACTTTGTGACGGCCATCGAAGAGACGTCCCCGATGGACTCCGTAACCCAAGTGGGGTCACCAGCGAAGATCTCGTTGTAGGAGGCCATACGTAGGTGGCGTACCATACGTAGCTTGATGACGAACTGGTCGATGAGTTCCTGTGCGAGCTCCTCGGTGATCGTACCATGGTCAAGGTCGTACTGGAGGTAGATATCTAGGAAGCTAGAGACATTACCAAGCGACATAGCTGCACCATCCCGATCCTTAATCGCTGCTAGGTAGGCGAAGTACACCCACTGCACGGCTTCCTGTGCATTGTAGGCTGGGCGACGGACATCGAAGCCATAGCCTGCAGCCATCTCTACGATCTTCTTCAGAGCCTTGATCTGCTCTGCGACCTCCTCACGTAGGCGGATGGTAGCCTCAGTCATGGGACTATGTATAGCGTGTAGGTCTTCGTTCTTCCAGGCGATGAGACGGTCTGCACCATAGAGGGCTAGACGGCGGTAGTCACCGATGATACGGCCACGTGCATAGTTGTCAGGGAAGACCCGTGAGGAAGCTATTGGAGCGGAAGGAGCGATCTCCCTCGGTGTGACGTCGAAGACTCCGTCATTGTGTGTCTTGCGGTAGTGGGTGAAGATGTCGGTGACACGTGGATCGACCTCTAGGCCCGTTCTCATGTACAGCCTTCTCGACGACCTTGCAGCCACCGAAGGGCTTCATGGCACGGCGAAGTACCTGATCGGTCTGTAGGCCGAAGACGACTTCGTTCTCCTTGTCTATATAGCCAGGGGCAAAGGCAGTGATGCCAGATACCGTGCTGGTGTCTATGGAGCGGACTCCGTTGTTATCACGCTCTTCCTTGAGAGCCTGAAGGCAATGTCTCCACACGCGGCGGGTCTTCTCTGTGGGATCACATAGGAAGGAAGAATCCCCGTCGTAAGGAGTGACGTTTTTGGGCTACGAAGTCACGTACGTTCAGTTCGTCTACCCACACTCCAGTCTTAAACTTTGGTTGCTCTTGCATGACTGAATGCTTTTTGGATTAGTTAGTGCAGTTTGTTCGCTGCTATTCTTGAATGATTGATGTAGTTTGTTGTGTACGTGCCCTCCCGCTTGGAGAAACGTTCACATCGCAAAGGTACAATAAATATTCATATTGCAAACTCCGCTTGTCATTTGTACCTAGATGCTCCCTGGTCTTCTCATTATCTTCTCTACCTCCAGTCTCTCCATAGCCTACCTGACGCACATTCTGTGATGACTGCAGAGGGATATGGATGATACTCGTAGTGCGCATTCCTAGCCCCCTACTGGGGGATATGTAATGAGCTTGGGATCAGAGCTCAGTATATCCGTACCAATCACCTTACATAGGTGACGATGACGAGCATACCGAGAGCGCTCTCCCCTTCTCGGTATGTTCGCACCTGTCACCTTACATAGGTGATTAGGGTGCACATACCGAAGACCTATCTTCCCTTCTCAGTATCTCCTCTGTTACCCCCTCGAAATGCCCTATATAGGGGCTAGTGGGAGAAGGGACTCTCCTAGTGGAGTGCGTAGGGCTACGCTCACTCTTGAGGGCAAGTGCAGGGCCGATGCATGATCTCGCTCGCAACTCCTGCCTTTGGTTCTTCGGGGGTATCATTTCATATCCCAGAGAGCCTTAGCTCATCGCTAAAGATCCTAGGCATTATACCCAAGGAATAGACATACAAGCGAGCCCTACAGAGGATATGCTTAGAGCGAGGTAGTGTACACGCGTGTATACAGTAGTGTACACGTGGGTATACAGTTGTGTACACACGTGTATACTCATCCCTTCTAGGTAGGAGGGATATGCTTGGCATATCTATGCTAGGACATAGATACTTCTATCTTCGGCGTATGCTCCTTGACGACCTTGCCCTCGCACTATAGTGATTTCATGCGTCAGCCCTGGGGGCAAGAGACGGATGCTTGTTCTGCCATGCGACTCCTGTATATATTATAAAATGTACGCGCGCGTGATGAGGGTCTAGAGTTGGCGGTATCTTGATCTCCAGAGGTGCTTATTAAGTCCCTAATGACAGAGGGTATAAAGAGGACAGATGGAGTATTATTAGGGGAAGGGTGCTAAGGGCTTGACCATCCGTGTAGTTTTTAGTAGTTTTGTCCTAAGAGATCGAGCTCTATATAACATATTAGGTATTCATGATTCGATTCAGAACGCTCCCTTTTAGTCCCTAGGTTGCCTCTGTCTAGTGCAGGCTGGGCTCAATGCTCAGAGTAAGGTCAAAACGCTATGATGTGACAGAGGAGACCGACTATGGTATAGTCTATAGACTCCCTGAGACCAAGGTGCAGATCGTCATCTCCGTGCGTGAGCGCACCTATACCCCCGGAGTGCTATCTAGCTATGCAGATAAATATCTAAGCCAGAAGGCAAGTGCAGAGCCTACGAGGATCTATGAGATCACTGGCTCCACGCTACGTATCCTCGGCGAGCCCGACACTACGAAGCAGTACCTCATCGTCTTCGATAAGAAGAGCACGGCACCCTTCGTCAAGCTGACGGATAGAGGAATACTCTATTCCATCAACGGCAATACAGATCCGAGCGAGAGGCTCCCACACCACCTGCCCCTCGGTCAAGCCGTAGAGCAGAAGGTGGCAGATAAGGCCCTTCCTTCCCTCCCCCGTGAATATGCGCAGGCTGGAACCAAGTCTAAGCAGGCCGAGATCGCTGCAAACTACCTCTATGAGGTGCGAGAGAGTGCGATGAATATCCTCACGGGTTCGGTAGACAATATGCCGAAGGACGGCGAGTCCATGCGCCTCGTCCTAGATCGTCTACGTACCGAGGAGCGCAGGACACAGCGCCTCTTCCTCGGTGATACGACGGAGCGTGTGATGACCTATGCCTTCATCTATGATCCCACAGGGAGAGGATGCACGGGATGTCGTCATTGCCCGCTTCTCCGAGCTCGGTGGGCTCGTGGGACGAGATGATCTGAGCGGTGCACCAGTCCTGCTCTCTCTGCAGGCAACAGAGCGTGCCGAGCCCCTCGGAGAGAAGGAGCAACGCAAGAAGGACAAGCAGCTCGAGGGAAGTGTCGTCTACAACCTGCCAGGAGAGGCTCTGCTGACCCTTACCTATGAGGGTCGTAAGCTGGCCTCAGAGAAGCTCCCCCTCACACAGCTGGGTACGCAGCAGGCGCTTGCCCCGAAGATGTTTAGCCTAACACCAGCACAGCCGACAGCTGTCTACCTAGACACACGGACGGATGCGATCTGCAGATATTCGTCAGGAATAGTCATACAGAGGATTAACTCACCAACAATACTCACCTCCTAACAACTTACCAACTCTATGTTCAAAAATCATCCTAAGGGATTGCTCGCAGCCTCTCTCGCCAACATGGGAGAGCGCTTCGGCTTCTACATCATGATGGCGATCTTGACGCTCTTCATCTCGGCCAAGTTCGGCTCTCGGAGGACGTCACGGGGTACATCTACTCGGCCTTCTATGCCTCCATCTACCTACTAGCCCTAGTAGGAGGGATCATCGCTGACCGAACAAAGAACTACAAGGGGACGATCCTCATGGGTCTCGTCGTCATGGCTATTGGCTATATGATTATCGCCATACCCACTCCGACCCCCGTGCCTAGCCTAGGTCTCTATCTCTCTATCTCCTGTCTCGGACTAGCGGTCATCGCCTCCAGTAATGGCTTATTCAAGGGAGACCTCCAGGCGCTCGTCGGTCAGATGTATGACGACCCTATCTACTCCAAGGTACGTGACGCTGGCTTCCAGATCTTCTACATGTTCATCAACGTTGGGGATCTTCGCTCCCTTCATGGCTGTAGGGATACGTAACTGGTGGCTCAAGACCAATGGCTTCGACTACAATGGTGACCTACCTGCACTATGTCACCAGTACCTCAAGGAGGGTGCGGCTATGCCCCAGCAGGCACTTGACAACCTCAGGCACTCTCTGGTAAGGTGTCTCTAGCAGGCCAGTCCTTCTCTGATCTCGGAGAGTTCGTCAATAGTTATCTGGATGTCTTCAGCATGGCTTCCACTATGCCTTTGCTGCAGCTATCGTGACGATCCTTGTATCTCTTGTGCATCTTCGTGATGAACAAGTCTCGCTTCCCCAATCCCGGTACAAAGACTGTGAGTACAGGATGGCGATAAACGAGATCTCCAAGGAAGAAATCAAGATGGATGCTGCCGAGATCGACAGCGTATCTATGCGCTCTTCGCTGTGTTCGCTGCTGCGATCTTCTTCTGGATGTCCTTCCACCAGAACGGATACTCTCTGACTTACTTTGCCCGTGACTACGTAGACCTAAGTGTGATTAATATTGACCTAGGCTTCACGCAGATCAAGGGTGCTGAGATCTTCCAGGCTGTGAACCCCATCTTCGTGGTGCTACTCACGCCGATTGTTATGTTCATCTTCGGTAGACTCAATGCCAAGGGCAAGGAGCCCTCTGCTCCCCGTAAGATCGCTATCGGTATGGGTATCGCTGCTTCGGCCTATATCTTCCTCATGGCTTGCTCTATGGCTCTGCCTGGTAAGGAAGCCCTATCAGCAATGGATGAGTCTGCTAAGGAGGCTATGCGTATTACGCCCTTTGTCATGGTCGGTATGTACTTCATCCTGACGGTGGCTGAGCTCTTCATCTCTCCTCTAGGTCTCTCCTTCGTCTCGAAGGTCGCACCTCCCTCATCTGCAGGGTGTGATGCAGGGCTGCTGGCTCGCAGCTACAGCTGTGGGGAACTCCCTCCTCTTCATCGGTGGTATCCTCTACCTGAACGTGCCTCTGTGGGCCTGCTGGCTCGTCTTCGTTGGGGCTTGCGCAGCCTCTATGATTACGATGCTTGCGATGGTCAAGTGGCTAGAGCGTGTAGCTAAGTAAGATCGCCTCCCCTATAGCCGATGTTGGGTCCAAGGACAACATGTAAGGACGGTCTCCCGACTTCGCTTTCGTCGCTGGACACGAAGTCGGGCTGCCGTCTTCCATAGCCTAAGCCACAACGTCACTATAGGACACCCTAGCTACGAGCGTCACAGAGGCGTCTCGCTGGCAAGTGCATTGGGCTCCTAGCTCATCGTAGTGGTGATATACGAGAGGGATTAAATGTCCCCTCTACCCAAGGTGAACCCTACGAGGAGGATGGACTCGAGGCCGAGCTGAGAGAGCCTCTGCTCCTACTCTGCTCTACTGCCTACATAGCCCCAGTAGCTCCAGCACATCACCTCCCCTGAGAGGAACACAGCAAAGAAGCCTCACGAAGCCTCGGTGTCTACCGATGGCTTCGTGAGGCTTCCTCATATATATTATTCATACTCATCTCATATCGACATCTTCACATATCCACGATCCAAGAAATCAAAGCACGGATACTCGCTGGTGGTGACCTCACAGAGGACGAAGCCCTGAGAGCTCCCTCATCCGAGGCGATCGTGCAGAGCTCTACGAAGCGGCCCATGAGGTCACGGAGCACTTCCTAGGTAATGCCTTCGACACCTGCTCAATCATCAATGCTAAGAGTGGCAACTGTCCCGAGGACTGCAAGTGGTGCGCCCAGAGTGGTCACTATGCTACCTCGGCAGAGCGCTATGCACTTGTCTCCCCGAGCGAGTGTGTAGCTGAGGCTCGCTATAACCATAAGCAGGGTATCGGACGCTTCTCCCTCGTGGCCAGTGGGCGTAGGCAGACCGACCGAGAGATAGACCTTATCTCCATCAGCTATCGTGCGATCGAGAGGGCAGAGCCTTCGCTGAAGTGCTGTGCCTCCCTCGGGTTACTTAATCAGGGACAGCTACAGAAGCTCTTCGATAGTGGGGTCACTACCTATCACTGCAATATGGAGACTGCCCCCAGCTACTTCGCCGAGCTCTGTACTACACATACCCAGCAGGATAAGGAGGCGACACTCCAGGCAGCCCGACAGGTGGGTATGCGTATCTGCTGCGGAGGGATCATCGGAATGGGGGAGACACTCCAGCAGAGAGTGGAGCTGGCATTCTATCTCAAGCGTCTGAGATCGAGAGAGCATTCCGATTAACATCCTACAGCCGATCGAGGGACTCCCTCGGACACTCTACACCGCTCACGGAGGATGAGATCCCTATCGGCGATCGCAGTCTTTGGGTTAGTGAACCCTCGTGCCTTCCTTCGCTTCTCTGGGGGGCGTGCCCAGCTAAGTCCCGAGACTCAGCGTAGGGCGATCATGTCGGTATTAACTCTGCTATCACGGGGGATGCTTGACGACCATCGGTAGACAAGCCCGAGAGGATATGGCTATGATAGCCGAGTGTGGCAAGGAGAACCGCCCTGAGACTGGGAGGTACAGTACGACTACTAGAGGGCTCATAGGTCTAGCAATAGTCAAGGGCGACATGCTCCACACAAGTGGGAGCGTGTCGCCCTTGGTCTTATTGGAAGTGGAGGCTACTTGTATAGGTAGCGTCGGATGCTCTGCTTCGAGTCTTCTCGAAGGGGGTTGTACGGAGCTCGAAGACACATGATCTTCTCATAGCTCCCGAGGCGATCATTGAGCTTTGCTCGATGACTTTGTATGAGTTGCCAGCCTTCCTCTAGGGTCATCCCAGCCTCCTCGATGAGCTGTTGGTTAGGTACGATCACTGCCTCTAGCTTACCTTCACGCATTAGTACGAGGCTTTCTTGTACATAGGGAAGTAGCCCGATCTTGGCCTCGATCTCCTCAGGGATAGATATTCTGCCCGTTGGGGTATAGGAGCATCGCCTTGGAGCGACCACGGATATAGAGGTAGTGGTCGCTGTCCATAGTGCCCTAGGGTCTCCGGTACGCATCCAGCCATCCTCGGTGAAGAGTGAGGGCTGTCTGTTCTGGGTTCTTGAAGTAGCCCATGCATACATTCTCTCCACGTACCTGGATCTCACCCTATCTGATCCCTCACCTGACCTACGTTGTGCTGATGATCCTCGTCTAGGGGGAGCGATACGAGCCTCCATGTGGGGGTGAAGTACACGCCCACGGGAGCGCAGACGCCAGTGCTCTGCCTCGATAAAGGGAGATGAGAGGGGCACACTCTGTCATTCCATAACCCACGGTGATGGGGAAGCCGATACGCTTGAGGAAGGCTCCGACCTCGGGGTTGAGAGCTGCTCCGCCGACGATGACCTGGCGGAACTCTCACCGAGCCCTTCAGAGCTGAGCCTTTTATCTTGCGATAGACGATGTCACGTAGGATAGGGTAGAGAGGCATGAGCGCACCTTCGGGCTCTTGAGGATGGGCTGTAGGGGTATTCTGATAGATCTTCTCCAGTACCAGCGGGACGGAGATGATCGCGTGAGGGCGATACCTTCTTGAAGGCTACTCCTAGGGATCTTCGGAGAGGGTACCTTGCCTAGGATGCGACGGTGTGCCGCTGGCTAGGGGTAGGAAGAGGTTGATCGTACAGCTGTACACATGCGCCATAGGCAGGAAGCAGAGTAGACGCTCCCTGGGGCGAATGATGTCACGTGGCATACAGAAGACGAGATTGCCAGCGAAGTTATTCCCCGAGAGCATAACCCCTTGCTGAAGCCCGTCGTCCCTGAGGTGTAGTTCAGTACGAGGAGCTCACTATTGGGGATGTGGTAGTAGTGTACATCCTCGGGCTGCATCCCTTAGGGAAGCGTAGGGAGAACTCTTGGTCTACTGCCTCCAGCTGCTTCTGTACCTCTTCCTGCTCCGTGGCGTAGAGTACAGCTCGATCCCTGGAAGTCAAGGACGACCGAGATAGCAGGTACTCCTCTGGGCTCATGTTGCTCCATAGATTAGGGTAATACCTAGGAGTTTGGCCTCGAGGTGACCGATGATCGCATGGCATCCTGTGGAGGGAAGTCCTGCAGGATCGGTGCGATCGCGCAGCCGTAGGTGATGACTGCAAGGAAGAAAATCGACCACTCGGCTGTATCCTTACCCATTAGGGCAACCTTATCACCATGTTGGAGTCCACGAGCGGCGAAGAATAGGGTGCCACTTCTCGATGGCCTCGCACATCTGTCCGTAGGTGTAGTCACGTCCCTCATAGTTGGAGACAGCGGGTAGATCCCAGTGCTTCTTGAAGCTATCCTCTAGGAGCGCAATGATGTTCTTATCTATCATGATTGTTTATTCGTCACTAGCTGTCGTGCTGTACCCCTTGGGTTGCACATAAATTGAAATCTGTGCAAAGATAGCGTTTTCTCCCTATTTCCCTACGTATACCTGAGGGCTGACACGTGATTTCTCGGGGGGTATTTTCTACCTTTTAGCTCTTTAGGGGTATTACTTCATGTCCTAGGGTGGCTTAACCATATCTCTGGAATGCCTAGTATTAGCTATGGGGAATGCCCATAGGAGAGTACCCTAAAGGGGACATACTTAGAGCGAAGTTGTGTACACGCGTGTATACAGTAGTGTACACATGAGTACACAATAGTGTACACACGTGTACACTTTTCCCTCCTAGTTAGTGAGGTGTAGCCATGGTATATCTAGGCCTAGGGAGCGGATGCTCTTGTCTTGAGAGTAGGCTTCTCAACCACTTTGCTCTCAGCCTCTCGTGATTTCATGCCTCAGCCCTGGTGTGTCCCTGCCCATCGCTTTACCTTATATATTAAGGACTCATTTTCCTATAAGCATGGAATGGATGGGGCGAAGGGATGTCCCCTCCCTTGAGAATATAGAGGGTAGCTTGTCCCTCTAGTGTAGGGGGATCGGTGTCCCTGTCTGTATGTGAGGCTGCAGCGTGTAGCTATCTCCATTGGTGATCTCTAGGAAAGGCAGTCTCCTAGATAGCAGAGGGTGATAAGGGCGGCAGGTGCAGGTCTTTTTGCTATCTTTGTGTCGATTCAAGTCCCTTGTTTACTACAAAGGTGACCATAATTATTGGGTGTTTACGAGCAGGGCTTATTAAGAACTATCCGAGATAATGAAATCAAGTATATCTACCCTGTAGCGTACTTATGCTCATGGCGCTCAGCTTCGGCTGTGGCACGATGGGCAAGACTAAGAGCACTGGTGCAGCTCCCTCCCCCACCATGATCGCTATGTCGTCATCTTGTCCCTAGACGGATTTCGTGCCGACTACCAGCAGCGTGCCCATACCCCCAACCTAGATAAGATGGATGCAGAGGGGCTATCGGGACGCTTCCGCCCCTCCCTATCCGAGCTTACTTTCCCGAACCATTGTGCGATGGCCACGGGACTCTATCCGAATAATCATGGGCTCGTGGGGAATGAGTTCTGGGATGAGCGTGGAGCGCACTATCGCCTGAGTGATCGCTCGGCTGTCGAGGATCCAGCCTTCTACAAAGGGGAGCCGCTATGGAACGTAGCTCGTCGCCATGGGATGAAGTCTGCTAGTTTCTTTTTGGGTAGGTAGCGAGACCGCTATAGGTGGCTTCCATCCAGACCGCTGGAAGAAGTTCAATGATAAGGTACCCTATACCGATCGCGCAGACTCTGTGCTCTCTTGGCTACAGCTCCCCAAGGCTGACCGCCCTAATCTCATCATGTGGTATATCGAGGAGCCCGACCATACGAGGGCATCATGAGAGCCCCGAGTCTCCTAAGACTCTCCGTATGGTGGAGCGCATGGACTCGGTCATAGGCTACTTTAGGGATCGTCTGGCAGCCCTCGACATACACAAGCAGGTAGACTTCATTCTGGTCTCTGATCACGGGATGGCTTCCTACGACAAGACCAAGACAGTAAATCTAGCTGATTATCTCCCCTTAGATAGCTTTGAGCATGTAGCGACAGGCCCTTTCACCCATCTCTATCCGAAGGCTGGCTATACAGAGAAAGCATCAGATCCTGCAGAAAGTACCTCACATCACTGTCTCATCGCAAGGGTGAGCTCCCCGAACGCCTCCACTTCGGCAGTAGCCCTCGTATCGGAGAGCTCGTCGTGCTAGCTGACCTTGGGACACAGATATTCTTCCGTCCAGAGGGTACCCCCAAGTCCTTCCTTGCAGCAGGGCATGGCTTTGACAACAAGCATCCTGAGATGTTCGCTGTCTTCAAGGCCGTAGGCCCACACTTCCAGGCTGGTCGTAAGGTAAGCGAACCGATCCCCAACATCACCCTCTATCCACTCGTCTGCAAGATCCTCGGGCTACAGCCTCATCACCATGATGCAGATGAGACACTCGCACAGTCTCTACTCAAGTAGTAGCGTATCCCATCACCATGTTTGTTGCCCAAAAGAAGCGTAGAGAGAACATCATCGAGTATCTCCTCTATATGTGGCAGGTCGAGGATCTCATCCGAGCAGCAGGGATCTCCCCTGAGGGGGTAGAGCGACTCATCCTACCTCGTTACAAGGGGACAGAGGATGAGCTGTCCGCAATCCGCTCTTGGTACGAGGAGCTCATCGATATGATGCGCATTGAGGGGAAGCAAGAAGAGGGGCACCTAGATATCAATCGTGTCGTCCTGCTGCAGCTAGAGGAGCTACATCGTAGGCTCGCTAACAATCCTGATGACTACATCTACTCAGGGCTACAGTTCCAGATACTCCCAGCACTTATCCAGCTACGTACTAAGGGAGGTAAGACCGATGAAGGGGATATAGAGACTCGTCTCAATGCCCTATATGGCTACATTACGCTCTCCCTCCAAGGGAAAGAGGTTAGCCCCGAGACACAGAAATCAATGAAACAAATAAGTGCCTTCCTAGCTATGCTAGCCCATAGGTACAACCTCGAGCACGAAGCAGAGACTGCTCCAAACTAGAGACTAAATGAACGAGTACAAAGCAGAGATAGACCAGCGGCGAACCTTCGCCATCATCAGTCACCCCGATGCTGGGAAGACGACCCTGACCGAGAAGCTCCTCCTCTTTGGTGGTGCTATACACGTGGCTGGGGCAGTCAAGAGTAATAAGATCAGAAGACCGCTACCAGTGACTGGATGGAGATCGAGAAGCAACGTGGTATCTCCGTCGCCACCTCAGTCATGGGCTTCGAGTATCGTGACTACAAGATCAACATCCTAGATACCCCTGGACACCAGGACTTCGCAGAGGATACCTTCCGTACCCTGACAGCTGTCGATAGCGTCATCATAGTGATCGACGGAGCTAAGGGGGTAGAGGCTCAGACACGCCGTCTCATGGAGGTCTGTCGTATGCGCAAGACGCCTGTCATGGTCTTCATCAATAAGATGGACCGTGAGGGACGTGATCCCTTTGAGCTCCTTGATGAGATCGAGGCTGAGCTCCAGGTGCGTGTCCGCCCTCTCTCTTGGCCCATCGATATGGGACAGCGCTTCCGTGGTGTATACAACATCTACGAAGGGGCTCTGAACCTCTTCACTCCAGACAAGCAGCGCATCACCGAGACGGTCACCCTTACTGATATCCTATCTCCCGAGCTGGAGGAGTATGTCACCGCCGAGCAGGCCGAGAAGCTCCGCATGGATCTCGAGCTCGTGGATGGAGTCTATCCTACCTTTGATCGAGATGAGTACCTGGCAGGGAGACCTTGCTCCCGTCTTCTTTGGCTCTGCCCTGAATAACTTCGGTGTGCAGGAGCTCCTCAACTGCTTCATCGAGATAGCTCCCTCTCCTCGTCACGCATGCGGGCAGAGGAGCGAGAAGTCTCACCCTACGAACCTGCCTTCCAGGGCTTCGTCTTCAAGATCCATGCAAATATGGATCCCAACCACCGCAGTTGTATAGCCTTCGTCAAGATATGCTCTGGTCGCTTCGAGCGAAATGCCAACTATCGCCATATCCGACTCGGTAAGACCCTTAAGTTCAGTAGTCCTACTGCCTTTATGGCGCAGAAGAAGGAGACGGTAGACGAGGGCCTTCGCTGGAGATATTATTGGGCTACCTGATACGGGTAACTTCCGTATCGGGGATACCCTCACAGCAGGGGAGGATCTACATTTCCGGGCATACCCAGCTTCTCTCCAGAACTCTTTAAGTACATCGAGAACGAAGACCCGATGAAGACCAAGCAGCTCGCTAAGGGTATTGATCGGCTTTATGGGTGAGGGGGTCGCACAGCTCTTCGTCAATCAGTTCAATGGGCGTAAGATCATCGGTACTGTAGGGCAGCTCCAGTTTGAGGTCATTCAGTATCGCCTACTGCATGAGTACGGAGCAGCTTGCCGCTGGGAGCCTATTAGCCCGTATAAGGCCTGCTGGATCGAGTCTGATGATGCTGCGGGCTGGAGAACTTCAAGCGTCGTAAGGCGCAGTATATGGCTAAGGACTTGGCGGGGCGAGATGTCTACCTTGCCGACTCTGGCTATGTGCTGATGATGGCACAGCAGGACTTCCCCAAGATCCGCTTCCACTTCACCTCGGAGTTCGAGGCTCGATCGCATGATATAGAATAATAACTATCCGTAATATTCACTAACCAATTTACTCATGAAGACAATCAAGTTATTGTCCATTGCCCTTGCGGCAACCTTTGCCTTCGGAGCTCTACACGCACAGAGCAAGAAGGTAGCCAAGAGAACGCCTCAGAGCTATGTCATCCAGACGAATGTCCCCAAGCGTCCAGCAGGACAGAAGGACGTCCTCGGTCTAAGACACGCTCCCTATGCCCCATCGTCCGTGTAGGCTTCATCGGTCTCGGGATGCAGTACCAGGTGCTGTGGAGCGCTTCACCCACCTCGACGGGGTAGAGATCAAGGCCCTCTGTGACCTCCACCCAGAGCGTGTGGAGAAGGCTCAGAAGATCCTCTCCAAGGCTGGCCTAGCTGAGGCCACTGGCTATAGCGGTAAGGAGGATGCCTGGAAGGCACTCTGCGATCGTGACGATATTGACCTCGTCTATATCGCTACCGACTGGAAGCACCATGCCGAGATGATGATGCACGCTAGTGAACAAGGGGTAAGCACGTAGCCTGCGAAGTGCCCGCGGTGATGACCCTCAAGGAAGCCTGGGATGTCGTCAATACCGCCGAGCGTACCCAGCGCCACTGTATGATGCTGGAGAACTGCGTCTATGACTTTTTTGAGCTCACTACACTGAATATGGCTCCAGCAGGGACTCTTCGGCGAAGTCCTCAGCACGAAGGGAGCCTATATCCACAACCTCGAGCCCTTCTGGAAGTACTATGAGGGCAACTGGCGTCTGAAGGCCAACGAGGATTTCCGTGGTGACATCTACGCTACGCACGGCCCTCAGCCCCAGCATGTTGGGTACTCAATATCCATCGTGGTGACCGCATGCAGTACCTGACGGCTATGGATGTGCCTGCTACGACTCTTCCTCGCTTCATGGAGAAGGAGATGGGGATCAAGAATCTCGTCGTCAAGAACGGAGAGATGACCCATACCCTCATCAAGACTGCTAAGGGGAAGACCATCTACCTCGAGCACAACGTCACCTCCTACCGCCCCTATGACCGTCTCTTCCAGGTCATCGGTACAGATGGCTTTGCTAATAAGTATCCCTCTGAGGGCTACTGCCTCCGTCCTACCGAGGAAGCTAAGGCTGCAGTCCCCAACCATGAGGACCTCAAGAGCCACGGCTTCGTGAGCCCAGAGACTAAGAAGTACCTCATGGAGAAGTACCAGCACCCCATCCACAAGGAGATCGCCGAGAAGGCCAAGACGGTCGGTGGTCACGGTGGAATGGACTTCATCATGGACTATCGTCTAATCTACTGCCTACAGAAGGGGCTTCCTCTCGATATGGACGTATATGACCTAGCTGAGTGGTCTTCCATCGGTGAGCTCACAAGTCTGTCGCTACAGAACAACTCTGCTCCCGTCGCTATGCCCGACTTCACTCGTGGTGCATGGGATTGCATCCAGGGACTACAGCTACACTTCGCTAAGTAATCCTTAGGAAGATATACCAATAGAGCAGGCGACGCTTCCCGATCAGGGGGGCGTCGCCTGCTCTATTTCTTTGCTATCCTCTTCGGTCTCCCTTGTCTGTGGGAGAGGGGTAGTGTGATAGGCTGAACCTTACTTATAGCGCATCCAGCGAAGGAGCTCCTTTACAGAAGGTTTCTTCCCATACATCAGGATGCCTACTCGGTAAAATCTTGCCCCCGAAGTAACTCGTACCCACGAAGGAGAGATAGAGTAAGATGAGGCTCAGTGCGATCGCCAGATAGGTACCTCGAAGGGTAAGCGCACCATCATCACAATAGGTGAGGTAATGGGTAGGATCGAGCACCAGAAGGCAAGGCTCCCATCAGGGTTATCAGCACTAGCGAGTCCTGCATAGATCGAGAAGACCATGATGAGCACCATCGGGAGCATCAGCTGCGAGCTGTCCTCGTCCGAGGAGACTGTTGCACTCAGGGCTGCTAGGATGGAGGCATAGAAGAGGTACCCTCCGATAAAGAAGAGGATGAAGCAGACGATGATCATCGTGAAGTTGATCCCGCTAAGAGCCTGTAGTCCTTGGATGAGTTCTGTAGTACCTCCAGTGGACATAGCTCCTGTGGCCTCTGATGTATTCACACCTAGGAAGAACTGTAGGCCGAGACTCCCTAAGGTGAGTAGTACGACCCAGACAATGATCTGCACGACACCGGCTAGACCAATGCCTATGATCTTGCCCATCATCATGTCCATAGGTCGTACTGAGGAGACCATGATCTCTAGTATCCTACTCTTCTTCTCCTCCTGCACCCCCTAGCACCATACCTCCGTAGGTCATGATGAAGATATAGCTGAGGAATGTCGGTCCCATACCAAGCGCCGAGGCCATAGAGCTAGAGGCTGTCGTGGCATCGCCCTCCTCGTTCCACTTGTAGGTTGTCACCGCGATCGTGACCTTGCTCTGCTGGATAGCCTCCTTGAGTTCAGGGAATCTGGAAGGAGGCTATCTTCTGATCCGTGAGGTAGCTGGAGAGGGTCGTATTGATGTAGGGTCTCTAGGGCCTCAGGGGGAGTTGCTTGAAGGAGAAGAGACTTATGGCACTGGGATGCGTCAAGTAGGTCTTGGCGGATCTCGAGTATGGCTGTGATCTCCTCTGGATGGTTCTCATCCTTGTATTCGCTTATGGGGCGATCAGCTGCAACGAAGGAGTAGGCTTGGCTATCCTGGAAGAGCTTTAGATACTTCCCCGTGTGGTCAATCACTGCTACCCGCTGGCTATCCATCCCATCCTGAGACAAGAGAATGGGGACGACCCCCACTGCTAGCATGAGGAAGGGGAAGAGTAGCGTCATGATCCAAAAATGAACGCTTGCGCACACGTGAGTAGAACTCACGTTCGATGACTAGTCTTAGATTATTCATGTTCCTGTGGAGTCACTTGTACGGTTTGTAGGAAGATTTCGTGCATCGAGGGGTATTCACGCTCTGCATGCTGGGACCTTGATCCCGTGGGGAGCTGTGCCAGAGTGTGTCGTAGGTCTTCATCCTCCGAGAGGATAGACGAAGCATCCCTCCCCTCTGGGTCTGCTCGTGCTCGATGGGAGCGAGTCTCGCTAGCTCCTCTGGAGTTAGTGTCCCGTCATAGGTGATACGTGCTGTCCCCTTGCTGTGGGCTGGCGGATCTCCTCCGTCCGTCCTGAGAGGACTACGTGCGAACGGTCTATCAGGGTAATGCTGTCACATAGCTCCTCGACACTCTGCATATTGTGCGTCGATAGGATGAGGGTCGTCCCGCTGTCCCTGAGGCGAAGGATCTCCTGCTTGAGGGTCTCGGCATTTACGGGGTCAAACCCACTGAAGGGCTCATCGAAGATCGGGAGTTTGGGCTCGTGGATGACGGTGCAGATGAACTGTACCTTCTGCTGCATCCCCTTGGATAGCTCCTCTACCTTCTTCCCCCACCAGGGAGGATGTCGAGATGCTCGAACCACTTGCGAACACGTTTCTCGGCCTCCTGCTTGGTCAGCCCCTTTGAGGCGGGAGAGGTAGATCGCTTGCTCCCCGACCTTCATCTTTGGGTATAGACCTCGCTCCTCGGGGAGATAGCCTATATGGCGAAGGTCGCTCTCTTGGATGGGCTTGCCCCTTGAGGAGTACCTCTCCACTATCAGGGGCTGTGATACGGTTGATGATACGGATGAGCGAACTTTTCCCTGCTCCGTTAGGGCCCTAGCAGACCGAAGATCTGTCCCTCCTCCACCTGGAGCGAGACTTGATCTAGAGCGGTGTGTGTAGCATAGTGCTTGCTGACATCTTTTACTTCCAGATAAGGCATACTTAAATGTACTAGTTAAATCATATCGCAAAAGGTAGTCAAAAGCTAGTCTATCCCTTTATTAGTCTAGAGTTTACTTCCCTTCCTCGCTCCTCTAGTTGCTCCGTAAGTAGGCAGAATGTGTCCCCGCTCCCTCTCTTGCAAAGCAGGATATGAAGGCTTGGATAGAGACATCGTTCTACGAGAAGCCCTAAAGACTTAGCTCTCCTTCCCTCGATTATAGTATTGGGTGAGTAGGCTTATAATAACGTGTCTTGAGGAGCAAGGAGGTCTTGTTCTAAGCATTGATACAGAGGTGTGTAGTGTCCCTATGAGAATCTCTGTATCGAACATATCGAGAGCGAGTACAGCGAACATACCGAGAAGGAAAGCGCTCTCGGTATGTTCGTCCTCGTCACCTGACATAGGTGACGAGGACGAGACATTATAGGAGCTCTCTTGGGGAGGTATATTCATCGATGGGCTATCGGAATGGCCATTCCGACCTCTTCCTATCTGCCGATCTATCCGGCTCTCCGTCGAGGGCTCTTGTCCTGCTATCCAAGGAGAAGGGGCAAAAGGCGAGGCTTTTGCTTACCCCCGTCCCTCGATGTCGTTGTGCCGGTGTATGAGGGAGCGCTATCCTGAATGTGAGCACGTGGGTATAGAGCTACGTGCATCCGAGGAATGTGGAGACTATGAGTGAGAGGAGCTGAGTAGGGTATACTGGAATTGGAGCAATAGGTTAGCGTGTATGAGGACAACAGCGGTTGGAGTATAAGAGTGTCGGGTAGGGAGCGTGCGGATAGGAGAGATGGTAGCTGGTAGGCTTGGGAAGGGGCGAGGAGGATATCCTCCTTGACCTAATGTAGATTCTATAGCTGGCAAGACATTAGGGGCGACGTATGATCTCTTTAGTGCACTCCATTCTTTGGCTCTTAGGGGATATTGTTTCATGTCCTGGATAGCCTTTGTATCCCTCAAGTGCCTAGACGTTAGCCCCGAGGAGAGCTGTATACAAGAGCTCTACAGAGGACATACTTAGAGCGAGGTAGTGTACACGCGTGTATACAGTTGTGTACACGTGGGTATACTGTTGTGTACACACGTGTATACTCATCCCTCCTAGGTAGTAGGTATAGGCTGGGTATGTCTACAGCTAGGACACGGATACTTCTATCTTGGGTGTATGCTCCTTGACTAGATTGCTCTCGCGCTGCGGGGATTTCATGGGTCGGCCCTAGGCAAGACTTGCACAGAAAGGGGAAAAGTGCGTATTTTTTGCTACTTTTGTGGGTCTACTTACACTGCCCAAGTAATATAAATTCAATATGCGACTACACAAAGAGGGCTACGGCACTCTCATCGGATTTGCAATAGGCCCTGATCGGTATCAATGCTTTTATCGCACTCTACGCAGGCGCCTTTACTGTGATCCCAGCTCTACTCTCGATCGTCTTCTTTGCTGCTGTGGTGAACTTCTTTCGTTACGAGCCACGCAAGCACTCTGATGGCTCTCAGGAGATCGTCTGTCCCGCTGATGGTCGTATCGTCGTCATCGAAGAGGTCGATGAGACGCGGATCTTAGGGACACGTTGCCTACAGGTCTCGGTATTCATGAACGTCTTCGATATGCACGTGAACTGGATCCCCTGCAACGGGATCGTTGAGCACGTCTCTCACTCTCCGGGGCGATTCCTCTCCGCTCACCTGCCCAAGAGCAGCACCGACAACGAACGTTCTGCCGTCGTCATCCGCAACGAAGCTGGAGACCCACGTCCTCGTGCGTCAGGTCGCTGGTGCCATTGCTCGCCGTATCGTCACCTATCCTGAGGTAGGGCAGAAGGTCAATATCAATGAGAACCTTGGCTTCATCAAGTTTGGCTCTCGTGTGGATCTTTTACCTCCCCTCGGTAGCGAAGTTCATGTCAAGGTAGGTCAGCGTGTCAAGGGAAACATTACGGACATAGCTACCCTTCCTCGCTAACAAGACTACATAATGAGTATCAAGAAGCATATCCCTAACGCGATCACCTGCGCTAACCTTCTCTCCGGGGTCTTCGCTATCGTCTATACACTGAAGGAGCAGAACCTAGAGTGTGCAGCATGGTGTATCGTGCTGGCTACCGTCTTTGATTTCTTTGATGGGCTTGTGGCTAGAGCCTTGGGGGTGACCAGCCCTATTGGGAAAGACCTAGATTCACTGGCAGATGTCGTGAGCTTCGGTGTCGCTCCTGCGCTACTCACTTATCTGGGACTTAGTAACCTCTCAGGAGGGAGCCCTCTGGCCTATGGGATGCTTTATTGTCCCAGCCTTTGCTGCCCTTCGTCTAGCTAAGTTTAATAATGATGAACGGCAGACGATGTCTTTCCTTGGTCTCCCCGTGCCATCCAATGCCCTCTTTTGGATCGGGCAGCCTTTGCCCTAGAGAGCATCCATTTCATGATCGGTACCCAGCTGACTCTCATTACCTACCTCGTGCTGGCAGTACTGCTCTCGGGACTGATGGTGAGTGACCTGCCGATGTTCTCATTCAAGCTGAAGAAGGCACCCCTACGTACCCTTTGGCGGCAGGTCCTACTCGTGGTCGTAGCTATCGTAGCTATTGCGACTCAGGGCTGGTTTGGATGTAGCCTTACGATCATCGTCTATATCTTCCTCTCCCTACTTCCTGCTAAGGAAGGGTAGTTTAGCACGCTCTTTGCTCCGAGAGGAGTATGTATTACTAATAAAGAGACGATAATGGGCGAACTTCTCATATTTCTACTCATAGTCTGGGTACTGTGGTTCTTTAGAGCACGTATCCAGGTTTGGTTACTCAGCCGTATCCTGAGGCGTGTACAGCGACGTATGGACGAGGCTTCTTCGTCACGAGGCTATGGCTCTGCTCAGCGAGACTACAGGCAAGGTCAGCGGACGGGGACGAATAGGCAAGGTGATGCTGGCGCAGATTTTTGGATCCCGTCAGAAGCAGGAGCTAGATACAATCGAGGCAAGGAAGTTTGAGCGCTCCTCCACGGATGAGTATGTAGACTTCGAGGAGCTCCCCAAGGGTAACCACATCCAATATAAGTCACCCTCAATAAAGCAGTAGAGGCACCATAGCTATGGTGCCTCTACTGCTATTGAGGTGGGGAAAAACTGCAGTGTCTGTGTGGAGGAGGATGGAGGAGAGAAGACAGCTTTACGGCTACACTCTCTGGTGGGATGGCTAGGACGTTGTTAAGTCTCTGTTTTGGGAATAGCTTCTAAGTGTATCTTTTCCCCTCAGAATAGCTCTGGGGGTGCTATTAGGTTATAGGGATGAGTGGGAATAAAGAAGAGCCACACTATCACTGAGGAGGGATGAGTGTGGCCTTCTTTGTTTTAGATGTCTGGAGGGAGCTTAGGAGATATGGCCCAATTGGCTGGGCTGATGGTGCTCCCTGGGGATCGCTTAGGGGGAATAGAGGGATGCTAATTGACTCGTGGTTGATCGCACGCTTAATAGCCTCGGCGAAGACCCCTGCTACAGATACGATGCGTATCTTATCAGAGTGCTTGCGTAGAGGAATGGAGTCGGTGAAGATCATCTCTGTGAGTGAGGATGCCTCGATACGCTCTGTCGCAGGATCAGCTTAGTACTGCATGGCTGGCGATAGCACGTACGCTTCGGGCGCCATTGCGCATCATTAGGTCTGCAGCCTTGCAGATAGTGCCTGCAGTATCTACGATGTCGTCCACGAGGATCACATCCTTCCCCGTCACGTCACCGATGATGGTCATCTCTGCCACTTCATTAGCCTTAGCACGGCTCTTATGACAGATCGCCCATGGGTACGCCGAGGAACTTAGCGTAGGAGTTGGCACGCTTAGCTCCCCCTACGTCAGGCGTAGCGACGACGGTACGATCGAGGTCGGACGTCTTGCGTAGGTAGTCGATGAAGACCGTAGAGGCATAGAGGTGGTCTACGGGGACATTGAAGAAGCCCTGTATCTGATCGGCATGTAGGTGCATCGTGATCAGTCTCGTGACTCCAGCGGTGCCGAGGAGGTCTGCCATGAGCTTGGCACCGAGGGAGACACGAGGCTTGTCCTGCAGTGCCGACGTGCCCATCCGAAGTAAGGGATGACGGCTGCGATGTAGTGAGCGGAGGCACGCTTGGCTGCATCGATCGTCAGTAGGAGCTCCATCATATTGTCCGAGGATGGGTAGGGTGGACTGCACGAGGAAGACATCCTTGCCACGGATGCTATCCTTGTAGTAGACGGAGAACTCGCCATCGGCGAAGTGTTCGACTTCCATGTCACCCTAGGCTAATGCCTGGGCCTTCTGCAATCTTAGTCGCTAGCTCTAGGGATGCAGAGCCAGCAAAGATTGCGACGTTTTTGTATCAATACTCATGATGTGTATGAAGTTTGTGAGAAGCTCTCTTTGTTATGTGTCTATGCTTATTTACGTCTCAGTACGAGGGCTGTACGAGGAGGTAGATAGAGTGAGATTTCGTCGGAGATGGCATCGCCATTATCTCGTTGTAGAGTCATATAGACCTGCTCGTCATCTACGAGACCATAGCCACCGAAGACCTTGGTATCGGTGTTGAGTGCGATCGAATAGCTCCCCTCTGGGACTGGGATCATATAGTCGGTATAGGCAGCTGTGGGATGGAAGTTGAAGAAGAAGAGGAGGTCACCACGACCAAAGCAGAGCACCTGAGTGCTCCTCATGGCTCCAGTACTGCGTCAGAGGAAGCTCATTGAACCTCTTGGTCTCCTCTATGAGGGTGCACCATAGCACGGTCGAAGCTCCTGAGATTATGGTAAAGTAGGTCGGGGTTGTCTGCTAGGCTCCACTGACGGCGAGCGTAGTGGTAGGACCAGCCATTGCCTTCGCGAGGGAAGTCGATCCACTCTGGATGGCCAAACTCATTCCCCATGAAGTTCAGATAGCCACCATTCATCGCCCCTGCAGTGACAGGCGGATCATCTTGTGTGGGGCTACCGCACGATCGATGGTCAGTGTACGGCTAGACTGGCTCATGTGCCAGTACATCTCAGCATCTGCTAGGCGGAACATGATGGTCTTGTCTCCCACCAATGCTTGGTCATGGCTCTCAGCATAGCTGATCGTCCGCTCATCTTCGCGGCGGTTGGTGAGCTCATACCAGATCGCCCCTGGGCTCCAAGCTTCATCTGGACGTTCCTTGATTAGCTGAGTCCAGAGTCTGGTATATTCATGGATAGGCGGTAGTCAAAGCCAAAGCCTCCGTCCTCAATGCACGAGGCGAGCCCAGGCATACCACTTACCTCCTCTGCTATCGTGATGGCCTTAGGATATACGCTATGGATAAGCTTATTGGCAATCGTCAGATAAGCCATAGCGTGGGCATCCTGATGTCCATTGAAGTAGTCTGCGTAGGAGGTGAAGGACTCTCCTAGACCATGATTGTAGTAGAGCATCGAGGATACGCCATCGAAGCGGAAGCCGTCAAACTGGAAGACCTCTAGCCAGTACTTACAGTTGGAGAGCAGGAAGTGCATGACATTGTTGCGTCCATAGTCGAAGCAGAGGGAGTCCCAAGCAGGGTGATCTCCTCTAGGCCTTCGTGGAAGAAGAGGGTACGTGAGCCATCATACTTGGCTAGCCCCTCGACTTCGTTCTTCACCGCATGGCTATGTACTAGATCCATGATGACACGTAGCCCATATCCGTGGGCAGTGTCTATGAGTTCCTTGAGCTCGTCAGGGGTACCGAAGCGGCTACTCGGAGCAAAGAAGCTAGAGACATGGTAGCCAAATGATCCATAGTAGGGGTGCTCCTGCACAGCCATGATCTGGATCGCATTGTAGCCTAGATCCACGATGCGTGGTAGTATCTGCTCCTGAAACTCTCGGTAGCTACTGACACGCCCCTCCTCAGAGGACATACCCTATATGACACTCATAGATCATCAGGGGCTCATCATTACCCGAGGGACGAGCATGCTTGAACGTATATTCCTGCTCAGGTGCCCACACTTGTGCACTGAAGATACTGTTTCACTGTCCCTGTACGACACGAGTAGCCCAAGCAGGTACACGCTCTCCACTACCATGTCCCCAGTGAACGAAGAGACGGTAGAGGTCTCCGTGATGTATGGCATTGTCCGAGACTTGGATCTCCCAGTTCCCGTAGTCATCGACACGCTTGAGTTTCCATACGGACATCGTCTGCCAGTTATTGAACGAGCCTATGAGATGGACACTCTGTGCCCCAGGGAGGAACTCTCGCAGGATCCATGATCCTCGTTCATCTCGGTGCAGACCGTAGTGCAAGTATCCGTCAGCAAACTGCTCGAGGGGTACATCTCCGCCTTGGGTTAGGGGAGCGCTCACGGGCTCGTGTGAACTCCATCCGCCGATGGATACGCTCTTCGTAGGGGCTTTTAACCAGGGTCATTCGTTGCTAGCTTAGTCATAAGATGATTTGTGTAGTGCCCTTGGGGCGGTTAGTACGTATATATTTACTTGAGATTCAGAATGAGAGTGGAGGGAGGGTGAGCAGTAAATCCTTGTTGTGGTCGAAGGTGTCGCTCCACAGCTCATAGCTCAGGATCACAAGGTCACATCCCTCAGGGAGCTCGGTGAAGCTCCCGGAGAGATCTTCTCCCCTTATGTGGGATGGCTTTCTTAGTGTCTAGTCCTGGGGCTGCGATGATCTGCAGTTCCCCACGATTATTGCCTGTGATGGTACGTGCGTATGGGATCATACGGATGTCGTCCTCGCAGGCAAGGAAAAGAATGATGTTCTTAGGTGTATCAAAGGCTCTGCTTAGGAGGATACCTACAGAGCAGGGAGCCTTCTTGATGAAGAACGTCATCTTGTCTCGTAGCATCCCATGTATGGAGAGTAGAGCCTCTGTCGTACGCACGGAGAAGGAGCCCATACGACGACTCATCTGCTCACGCATGCTCATCGCCTCGCGGTCTTCTTCATCACATGATAGGCGTATACCTGCACCGACAATGAGCAGAGTGTACTTCTCTTCGACCAGCTTGGTGAGGATGGTGCCCTCTACGTCCCTTGATACTTGATGATCGGTCTCGAGGGGGAGAGCGAGCTTATCTGCCTCAGTCAAGATGGGGCGGAAGTTATCCTCAAAGTATTTGTCAGCATCGATGGAGTTGATATCCTCATCTGTTGTGATATGTAGTGCTGTGACGTTGAGTTGGACATCCCCTCGAGATAAGAGTTGGTTGGTCAAGCGCAGGAGTGTAGCTCTGTGATGGGACGACCAAAGGAGAGAAGATGACCTTGAGCCCTAGTTGCTTGTTGTTGGTATCTAGTCGCTCCTCTCGGTGTCCTATGAGTTCCTTTATCCAGTTAATCAGATGTACCATGGGCATTGTCATCACTGTCGTGATGACCGTCATCAGTACGAGTACTGCATAAATAGCGGGGGGGAGGATCTTCATCTCATATCCTATACCTAGAACGACCAGCTCCATGAGCCCTCGGGTATTCATGAAAGCTCCTAAGTAAATGCTATTAAGTAGAGTCTCCCCCACAGGGCTCTAGCTGAGATATAGGTACCACCAACCTTCCCGACAACAGCTACTAGGGTGAAGAGCCCAAGTAGGATCCACATCTTCACATCACTGATTAGCCCTAGCTCAGTCTGTAGTCCACTAGAGACGAAGAAGAGAGGTAGGAAGAGAAGAAGTGAGACATCCTCTACCTTATCTGTGATGATCTTGCGGAAGGAAAGTTCCTCTGGCATCACGAGGCCAAAGATGAATGCTCCGAAGAGCGCATGCATACTCAGTAGCTCCGTCACATACGAGGAGAGTAGGAGTGGGATGAAAATGACCCCTACCATGCCGTGGCTGATGACCTCGGTGTTGTTGTACACCTTACCTGCCGCTCTGAAGAGGCCGGATGATCCCGAACATGACTAATAGGGTAGGCAACTAAGAGAGAAGATTGTATCCCGTGCTTAGGATACTTCCGCTCTGTGATATCGCTATGATGGCCGCTAGCATGAGCCAAGCTGTGATATCTCCTGCTGCTGCTGTCGAGAGAGAGAGCTTGCCGAGACGTGTCCGGGATAAGTTGTTCTCTTGTATAATACGAGCAAGAACCGGGAAGGCTGTGATACTCATGGCGATCCCGATGAAGAGTGCAAACGGAGTGAAGGCCGTATGCTCTGCAGCGTATTGAGTATAGATGCTATAGCTCAGTGGGAGGGAGAGCCCAAAGGGGATGAAGATCCCAATGTGGCTAATGATGAGACTGCTTCTGAGCTGACGGCGAATATCCCCAGTCGTAGCTCCATCCCGATAGCAAACATGAAGAGTATCAGTCCGAAGTTACTTAACAGCTGTATGTTGGGAAGGCTAGACGCAGGGAAGATGGCATTGAAGGTCTCTGGGAAGAAACGCCCTAGGGAGGAGCACAAAATAATCCCCTGCTACAATCTCCCCAATGACAGCTGGCTGGCGCATCTTACGAAAGAGCCATCCCATCAGTCGTGCTATGATCAGTATGATTTAGTATCTGTAGCAGGAGTAGTCCAATAGTAGACTGTACATGGTCTGATACAGAGGATCGGAAGTCTGAAAAGGCGGTAACGAGAGAGAGAGTATCTTGGCTTTTGGAGCTAGAGCCTCCTGGTACTAAGTGCTCCCCTGACTGAAGTGTACCCCATAGGGCAGCCACCGCGATCAGTAGGATGCTGATATAAAAGACAAAGGTAAGAGCCACGTTGCTTGGACATAAAGTATTCTATTCTTTTCCATTGGCTCGCCCCCCTCTAGTCCAACTAGGGTAAAGCAAGCATATTCCTAGCCCCAAAGATACTAATTCCCTAGAAATGAGGGGTGTTGAGAGAATGGATAAAGTGACTTAATGTGCAGATGGCTTAGTCGTTTAGTAACTATCATAGGTGTGTCTACAAGAGACGAAGGAGAGGGCAGGGCTGATGCATGAAATCACCATAGTGCGAGGGCAAGGTCGTCAAGGAGCATACACCGAAGATAGAAGTATCCGTGTCCTAGGTGTAGAGATCCGCAGCGAATACCTCCTACCTCGGAGGGATGAGTATACACGTGTGTACACAACTGTATACCCACGTGTACACAACTGTATACACGCGTGTACACAAGTGCGCTCTAAGTATCTCCTCTGTAGGGCTCGCTTGTATGTCTGTTTCTTGGGGATAATGCCTAGAATCTCTAGAGGTGGGCTAAGGCTCCCTGGTATATGAAATGATATTCCCGAAGATCCAAAGGCAGGAGTGTGCGAGCGAGATCATGTATCGGCCCTGAAGGAGAGGGAATGTTTTTATATAATGTTGATGATACTTTGTTCCTTTGTGTTGTTTGGGCTATTGCCAATGCTCTATTGCTAAAAGTGAATAATTCACTTCCACCTTAATACATGGTATAATATACACTCTATAGAGGTGATTTTCGATAGATAATCTCTCGCTGACTACTCGAGAAGTCTACCCTAGGCCTTATATAGCCTCCAGATACAGTACACTGTATATCTACTTATCCCCCTCTTGATACATATAATATAGAACTTCTTTGCTCGATGGTTTTGTGAAGTAAGGTATAGATTTGTGTCCCATTTTATAGAACAGGTGGTATGGCTGTCTGATGAGGGAGTGTATATGAGGTGTTACTTCTCCCGCTAGCTGAGAGGTGTCTTCGCTGTGTCCTTCCTCGCTTGTGCTTCTCTGAGGAGAATACTATATCTTTGTAACAATATGAAATGAATTGATAAGGGCGATTGATAGCCTTTCTTCATGAGATAAGGCTGTATAGATAGGTATGATCCTCGTCATCGTCCTTGTCAGAGAGATAAACTAGCTCAATGGCAAAGCTCATCCTTGTACCGACACCGATCGGTAACTTAGAGGATATAACCCTACGTGCACTCAATGTCCTTCGGCGAGTATCCTTGATACTAGCTGAGGATACCCGCACCTCGGGGCTACTACTACAGCACTACGAGATCCGCTGCCCGATGCAGAGCTACCATAAGTTCAACGAGCATGCAGCCCTCGTCCGCCTCTGTGATCGTATCGAGGTGGAGGGTGAGGTAGCCCTAGTCTCTGATGCTGGGACACCTGCCATATCCGACCCAGGCTATCTGCTTGTCAAGGCTTGTATAGAGCGGGGCATAGAGGTCGAGTGTTTGCCTGGAGCGACTGCCTTTGTGCCAGCCCTTGTTGTCTCGGGCTTACCCTCTGACCGCTTCACCTTCGAGGGATTTCTCCCTATAAAGAAGGGGCGACAGACGAAAATGCAGGAGATCGCTCGTTCTAACTATACGACGATCCTATATGAGTCCCCTCATCGTCTCGTGAAGACGCTTGGGCAACTCTCAGAGCACCTCCACCCATCGACCCCAGTGGTTGCCGTGCGAGAGCTAACAAAAACTTTACGAGGAAGCCGTTCGGGGCTCCATCCTAGAGGTGCTCCAGCACTTTACAGAGCACGAACCTCGTGGAGAGTTTGTGATCGTTATCGGAAGAAATACTACATTTGACCTATCATTAGCTGATCCTTTGTCCTCTGATGCTCCTTCAAGTGAGGAGCCACAGAAGGCGAAGCGGTCAAAGAAATGGAACAAATAAACAGAGACTATTATGACAAAGAGACTCATCCTAAGCGGAGCATTGCTCCTAGTCCTTGCCGCATGCGGTAAGAACTCAAGCGACTATAAGGAGCTGAAGGCTCAGTACGACTCCTTGGCCGTGATCGACCAGAACTACGAGGCTGAACTGCATGAAACAGACTCGCTTGTAGCAAGCGTTCTGACCAACTTCCAAGAGATCTCCTCAGTCGAAGGTACGATCGATGTCAACCCAATGAATGGAGACATCAAGCGCTCTGAGCAGGATCGTATTAAGGACAACATGCTCCTGATTAATGATAAGCTACGCGCTAGCAGTGCAGCTATCGACGAGCTAACCAAGAAGCTAGCTACTAGCGAAAAAGGGAAACAAGCGACTCGCCAACACCATCGCTGCTCTCCGCAAAGGAGTTAGAGGCTCAGAAGGAGCGTGTCATAGCACTCACTCAGGAACTCGAGCGCAAGAATATCGCCATCGGAGCCCTAGACTCCATGCTCACGCAGCGTAACAGTGATGTTGATCGCCTGGCTACCGCTACGGCTCAGCAGGCTGAGGCTCTAGCTGCCCAAGATAAGGAAATGCATACAGTACGCTACTGTATCGGTACATCCTCAGACCTCAAGGAAATGAACCTACTGAAGAGTGGACGTGTCGTTACGGAGAATGCTAATCTTAGCTACTTCACCAAGGTCGACCTACGTGACCTCTCTCAGCTACCTCTGCTGAGCCGTAAGGCTAAGATCCTGACAGTGCACCCTGCTAGCTCCTATGAGTTGACTGCTGGTGCTGACAAGCAGCTGGTGCTCTACATCAAGAACCCACAGGCCTTCTGGAGCAACTCCAAGATTCTCATCGTACAGGTAGACTAACCTGCCCATACATCCACTTTGTAGCCCATACCCTCATCCCTACCACTAGGGTCGAGGGTATGGGCTACTCTCGTCTATGTCCAGATGACCTTCCTCCCGACTCCTGCCATTGTCCTCTCCCGTATTCGTTACAACGACCGCTACTCCATCTACCATCTCTACACCCTAGAGCGGGGACGGGTAGGGGTGCTCGTTCCCGAGAAGACAAACCGTCGCAATCCGATACGGGTACACTTCCAGCCCTTAGCAGAGCTGGAGGTCATGTTGGAGGATAATAAGCGGAAGGGATCTCCTGCATATCAAGGATGTACGCCCCATCGACCTGCACCATCAGGTGCACCTAGATCCGGTGAAGAGTGCTCAGGCGATGTTTCTCTCCGAGCTCCTCTATCGTGTGTGTACGATACCAGAGCCAGACAGCGAGCTCTACCACTATCTAAGTGCTTCGCTCCAGCTGTGGGGGCAAGTAGAGCGTGGGGTGGCAAACTTTCATCTATGTTTCCTGCTACAGCTCCTCCGAGTCTTGGGGATTGCACCCCAAGAGGGACTAGAGGATGAGAGAAGGGGGTTGCCATTCTGCCTCCTTGACCTCGTCTATACTTCCCTCGCTACGGGGAGCTCTCTCTCCATAGAGGAGGCTCAGCATCTCCCCACTTTCCTGAGGATGACCTATGCCAATATGCACTGCTATCGATATAATCGTATAGATAGGGGGGTGATCCTAGATTATCTCCTAGAGTACTATAGACTACACCTACATGCCTTTCCCCCACTTAAGAGTCTGCCCATCCTTCGACAGCTCGGGCAGGCGGGGGCTTCAGATTCGTAGAGTTAGTCTGCAGTGCGGTGTAGAGTATAGAGCCATTAGGGTCTAAATCAGGCATATTGACTTTTTGAAGTATCTTTGTGGGTCAATTAACAAGCTTCACGTATGGGAGGCTCCAGAATAGATAGCAAATGGCAGTCGAAATAAGACAGATTACGGATAAGTCAGACATGCGGAAGTTCGTTCGCTTCAACCTCCGCCTCTATCGTCGCAATCCGTATCATGTGCCAGGGCTCATTGAGGATGAGCTGCTGACACTAGACCCAGCACGTAACCCAGCGTTTAAGTTTTTGCGAAGCTGCATACTTCCTTGCCTACCGAGATGGTCGCATCGTAGGGCGTATAGCAGGGATCATCAATCATCGCGCTAACGAGACCTGGAATCAGAATAATGCTCGCTTCGGCTTCGTAGATTTCATCAATGATAACGAAGTCGTGGATGCTCTATTCGATGCCGTCATTGACTGGGCAAGGAAGCGGGGTAAGGAAATGCTTCAGGGGTCTATGGGACTCACGGACCTCAGACCACGAAGGGATGCTCATCGAGGGCTTCGACCAGCTGGGGACAATGGCTACGATCTACAACTATGCCTATTACCCCAAGCAGATGGAGCGTATGGGCTTCGTCAAGGATCGTGACTGGAAGGAGTACAAGATCTACGTCCCCGATGAGATGCCAGAGAAGCATCGCCGTATCGCTGAGATCGTCCGTAAGAAGTACGGACTAAAGACCTTGAAGTTCCGTAACCAGCAGGAGATTCTCCCCTATGCTCATCGTATCTTCGACACGCTTAACCAAGCATATTCATTACCTCTATGGCGTGTCCGAGCTCTCTCGTGAGCAGATCGACTACTATGTACGTATGTATATACCGCTCCTTCGCTATGACTATGTCACGGTAATTGTGCGTGAGGAGGATGACAAGGTGATAGGCTTTGGGATTACTCTGCCTAACCTAAGCCGTGCTCTGCAGAAGGCTAAGGGGCGCCTCTTCCCCTTCGGATGGGTGCATCTGCTCAAAGCTCTGAAGATGAAGAACCCCGTTGTAGACCTCTACCTCATCGGTGTAATCCCTGAATATCAGAATAAGGGAGTCAATGCTCTTCTCTTCGACGATCCGATCCCTATCTTCCATAAGAATGGTATCCGATATGCAGAGAGCAATCCGGAGCTGGAGACCAACGCTGCTGTACAGATGCAGTGGAACTACTTCGAGCGCAAGCACCACAAGACACGTCGTGCCTGGATCAAAGAAATATAAAGATGCTCATCGAACTACTTAAATCCAAGATTCACCGAGTAACAGTCACTGAGGCTAACCTCTCCTACGTGGGGAGTATTACCATCGACCAAGACCTCATCGATGCTGCCAATATCCTCCCAGGAGAGAAGGTGCAGATCGTTAATAATAACAATGGAGCTCGCCTAGAGACCTATGTCATCGCAGGTGAGCGTGGCTCGGGTGTCGTCTGCCTCAACGGCGCCGCTGCTCGTCTCGTGCAGCCAGGGGATGTCGTCATCATCATGGCCTATGCTTGGATGACCTATGAGGAGGCTCAGGGCTTCAAGCCTGCCGTAGTCTTCCCCGATTCAGAAACAAATAGACTTATCCCGTAACTTATATGTTCGAAAACCTAAGTGAACGCCTCGAGCGATCATTCAAGCTCCTAAAGGGTGAGGGCAAGATCTCCGAGCTCAACGTAGCCGAGACCCTAAAGGATGTACGCCGTGCTCTGCTAGAGGCTGACGTAAACTATAATGTAGCGAAGAAGTTCACCGAGGAGGTCAAGGCCAAGGCTCTAGGGTCAAGACGTCCTGACAGCTGTCCGTCCTGGGGAGCTGATGGTCAAGATCGTACATGATGAGCTAGCCCAGCTCATGGGGAGCAAGGCTAGTGAGATTAACCTCAAGGGTTCTCCTGCCATTATCCTTATGTCGGGGCTTCAGGGTTCGGGTAAGACCACTTTCTCTGGTAAGCTTGCACACCTGCTGAAGACCAAGCAAGGGAAGAAGCCTCTCCTCGTAGCAGGTGACGTATATCGTCCTGCAGCTATCGAACAGCTACGTGTCCCTAGCGGAGCAGATCCAGGTGCCCTGTCTATCTAGACCCTAGAGAGCAAGGATCCCCGTCAGCATTGCCCGCCGTGGTGTAGCAGAGGCTATGGCCAAGGGCTGTGATGTGGTCATCATCGACACAGCTGGACGACTCGCTGTAGATGAGGAGATGATGCGTGAGATCCAGTCGATCGAGGATGCTATTCGCCCTAGTGAGACTCTCTTCGTCGTAGACTCCATGACGAGGGCAGGATGCGGTGAATACGGCTAAGGAATTCAATGACCGACTCAACTTCGATGGGGTCGTCCTCACCAAGCTCGACGGGGATACCCGTGGTGGAGCTGCCCTCTCTATACGTACAGTCGTAGACAAGCCCATCAAGTTCGTCGGGATGGGAGAGAAGATGGATGCACTAGACGTCTTCCATCCAGAGCGTATGGCTGACCGTATCCTCGGTATGGGTGATATCGTATCACTCGTGGAGCGTGCACAGCAGCTCTATGACGAGCGTGAAGCTCGCCGCCCTAGAGGAGCGTATAGCTAAGGATCGAGTTTGACTTCAATGACTTCTCGCCCAGATTCAGCGGATCAAGAAGATGGGGAACATCAGGATCTAGCAGCGATGATCCCAGGTGTCGGTAAGGCAATAAAGGATATAGATATTAAGGATGATGCCTTCAAGAGTGTCGAGGCCATTATCTACTCCATGACTCCCGAGGAGCGTGCTAAGCCCCACATCCTGGACGGACATCGTCGTAAGCGCATTGCCCTAGGTAGTGGCACGAGTATTCAGGAGGTGAATAAGCTCTTGACCCAGTTCACTCAGACACGCAAGATGATGAAATCTCTTCAGGGCTTCAAGGGCGGGAAGATGCCCAAGATGCCGAAGATGCCTCTAGGTAAGCCCCGCTTCTAAGCTTTGCTAGGGCTCTAATCACTAACATTAGCCCCATTTGGATCCTCTTCGGAGGTCTAGGTGGGGCTATTCTCTGTCAATAAAGCACCCTGCCTGGGGCTTCACCCCTTGTAGATGACTAGCTTTTAGCGTTAGTCTGTGCCCTATCTCTAGTTAGTGATAGTGTCCTCTACCTAAGCTTGGTGTATGAGACCGATAGGCCTTAGTCTTCCTCTTGGATAGGTATAGTGGGAATAGGTATCCCCTTACTAGATTCTACAGTGTGGATGACGAGAGCCTTGCAACCTTCACTTATTACCAGCTGTTTGTTTAATCGGTGGGCTCCGATAGGCTTTAGCACACCCCTATATAAGAATCCTTTAGCGATAATGACGGATAAGAAGATCATCGTGGCCGTAGATGGCTACAGCTCCTGTGGAAAGAGCTCTATGGCTCGTGCTCTGGCAAAGAATATTGGCTATATCTATGTCGATACGGGTGCCATGTATCGTGGTGTCACGCTCTTTGCCCTTCGGGAAGGGTTGATCACTCCCTCGGGGGAGATCTTAGAGGTGGAGCTTGAGTCAAGGCTTCGCTCCCTCTCGCTCACCTTCGATCGTCAGGAGGGGTATGAGGAGCCAGTCCTTCATCTTAATGGGAGCTGTGTGGAGCAGGATATTCGCACTATGCAGGTTGCTTCGCATGTGAGCCCCTATCGCAGCCCTCCCCTCTGTCCGCGAGTTCCTTACCCGTCAGCAGCAGGCTCTAGGGCAGGCAAAGGGTATCGTTATGGATGGTAGGGACATCGGTACAGCTGTCTTCCCAGAGGCTGAGATGAAGGTCTTTGTAACTGCTGACCCTCGAGTGCGTGCCGAGCGTCGTCTCGCCGAGCTACGTAGCAAGGGGGATAACTCGATCAGCCCTAGAGGAGGTGCTCAAGAACCTCCAGGAACGTGACTATATCGATACTCACCGTCCTGTCGCACCTCTGCGCCAGGCTGAGGATGCTGTCGTGCTCGACAACTCCCATGTGAGCATTGCCGAGCAAGACCTGATGCTACGCTTTGCCTTCGAGGCAATTCTAGCTCATCTACGTGGTGGGCAGAGGGGATAGTTCCCAGGCTCAGCTCACCTATTCACCCTATTTATACCCAATGTACCCAACGATAGAAATAGACCAGCAGTCAGGCTTTTTGCTTCGGTGTGATTAACGCTGTCAAGCATGCCGAGCAAGAGCTGGATAAAGACAACCGAGAGCTCTACTGCCTCGGGGACATCGTCCATAACAATCAAGAGGTAGAGCGACTAGAGGCCAAGGGGATGCAGACCATCGACTATGAGGCCTTTAAGAAGCTAGAGGGGAAGCGAGTCCTCTTCCGTGCTCATGGGGAGGCTCCTGCTATCTATCAGCTGGCTCGTGAGCGCAATATAGAGCTTGTAGATGCTACTTGTCCCTGTTGTGCTTACCCTACAGAAGAAGGTACGTCGCAAGTACTCCGAGCTAGAACCTCTCGGGGGACAGATCGTCATCTATGGCAAGAAAGGTCATGCAGAGGTAAACGGTCTAGTTGGGCAGACGGAGGGTAAGGCCATCGTCGTACAGACCCCCGAGGATATAGAGCAGATAGACTTCTCTCGTCCCGTGGCACTCTTCTCGCAGACTACCCAGTCTCTGACGGGATTCAACGAATTGATTCAAACGCTAAGGGATCGGATGCTAGATGGGGCACGCTTCGACTACCAAGACTCCATCTGTCGTCAGGTCTCCAATAGGATGCCACACATCCAAGAGTTCTCCTCACAGCATGAGCTAACCCTCTTCGTAGCTGGCTCTAAGAGCTCCAATGGTAAGGTGCTCTTCGGCTATTGTCAGAAGGGGAACGAGCGGAGCTACTTCATCTCCTCACCCGATGATGTGCGCATGGAGATGCTCACACCCTATACCCCCGCTCTATCGGGATCTGTGGTGCTACTTCTACGCCTATGTGGCAGATGGAGGAGGTCGCTACTCGTGTAAGAGAGCTCCTAGGAATGCCCCAGCCTGTTGCCGAATGACCTCTATAGACTCTGAGCGACTCGAGCAGTATATCCTCGAGCACTCCACTCCCGAGAGTCCCCTAAGGGCTCGCCTAAGCCGAGAGGCACACGTGCGCCTACTGCGAGCTCGGATGCTCTCGGGACATCTGCAGGGCAACCTCCTACAGATGATATGCCGAATGCTCAAGGCTCAGCGGGTACTCGAGATAGGTACTTATACGGGGTACGCAGCCCACTGTCTCGCTGAAGCTCTTGATGAGGATGGGGAGGTGCATACGATTGAGTATGACGATGAGATGGAGGACTTCATTCGGGAGTTCCTTGCCGAAGCCCCTTATAGAGATCGCATACACTTACACCTAGGAGATGCCCTAGTGCTTATACCGAAGCTGGTACAGCAGCATAGCTTTGATCTAGTCTATATGGATGCCAATAAGCGGCAATATATAGACTACTATGAACTACTCATACCTCACCTGCCTTCTGAAGCCATTGTCCTAGCTGATAATACGCTATGGGATGGTAAGGTCGTTGAGGAACCTTTGCCTACAGACAGCCAGACACAAGCTATTCTAGCCTTCAATGACTGGGTGCAGCGTGACCCTCGGGTGGAGAACCTCATCCCTACCTCTACGTGATGGGCTAAGTATCATTCGTAAACGGTAAGGGTACATCACTCGAGGACTTCTAGCCCCTTATCCTTCCCAAGGGGGAAGTGCTAAACATCGCCACTGATAAAAGAACGAAGGTCGCAGATGAGCAATAGGCTCATCTGCGACCTTCGTTCGTTATGGCTAGTTTGTATTGGTCTGTAGATGTATTAGAGGCCGTGCTCGCTAAGATAGCGTTCTGCCTCGATAGCAGCCTTACAGCCAGAGGCTGCAGCTGTGACAGCCTGACGGTAGAGAGGATCTGCTACGTCCCCTGCTGCGAAGACACCTGGAACCTTGGTGCGTGGTGTAGCTCCCTCAGTGAGGATATAGCCTACTTCGTCTCGATCGACCCATGGGGCAAAGAGCTCAGAGTTCGGGTGATGACCGATAGCGAGGAAGAAGCCATCTATTGGGAGGTCTACACGCTCCTCATCGGGTTCTCCCTTACGCTTGACCAGATGAGCACCCTCGACACCGTCCTCACCGTATAGTCCGAGCGTGTTGTGCTCATAGAGGATAGTGATCTTGGGGTTGTTCTCTACACGCTGACGCATGATTTTTGGAGGCTCTTAGGTAGTCCTTACGTACGATCATGTAGACGTGCGAAGCAAGGCTAGCTAGGTAGATCGCTTCCTCGCAGGCTGTGTCACCACCACCGACGACGGCGACCTTCTTACCACGATAGAAGAATCCATCGCAGGTAGCACGAGGGCAGAGACACCCATACCAGCATACTTCTCTTCGTCGGGGAGACCCTAGGGTACTTGGCTGAGGCTCCCGTAGAGATGATGATAGTGTCAGCTTCTACCTCCTTGCCATCGCTGAAGGTAACTAGATATGGAGCCTTCGACAGATCGACAGCAGTGGCAATGCCACTGCGGATCTCTGCGCCGAATCGCTCAGCTTGCTTGCGAAGGTCTTGGACGAGGCCGTACCAGTTACGCCCTCGGGATATCCGGGGAAGTTCTCGACCTCTGTGGTCTGTGTGAGCTGACCTCCTGGCTGTAGTCCCTCGTAGACGAGGGGGAGAGGTTAGCACGTGAGGCATGGATCGCGGCTGTGTAGCCTGCGGGGCCCGGAGCCGACGATCGGGGGTGCGGCGATGTTCTCTACTCATAATAGACTGTGTGACAATAGTGATGTGTGATGGAGTGTAGTAGGGGGCTAGCGCATGTCGTGGAGCTTCTTCTGTAGCTCCTGACGAGCGAAGAAGATCCTACTCTTGACAGTCCCGAGGGGGATGCCGAGGGTCTCGGCGATCTCGTTGTACTTATAGCCAGAGACAAACATGGAGAAAGGCTCTTTGAGCGAAGGCTGGAGAGCAGCGATCGCCTGAGTAATCTCCTTGATATCCATCGACCCCTCGGGCGTATTCTCTCCGCCCTCGCTGAGGAGGGGACGTTATACGCATCCACGTTAGAGTCGATGATCCCTTGCGTACGGACGAGCTTATGGTAGTTGTTGATGAAGATATTACGCATGATGCTGGTACCCAACCCTTGAAGTTCACGTTATCGACGAACTTATCATAGTTATTGAGCACACGGAGCGTCGTATCCTGCGTCAGGTCTTCGGCGTCAGCTTCGTCCTTGGTAAGCGTGCGAGCGAAGTTCTTCATATAGTCCTGCATCCCGATCAGGGTCCTTTTTGTATCTGGAATACGTCCATAGCTTATGTCGTTACTAAAGTTTTCCTTGTCTAATATTTTTTTACAAAGATAAAAACTATTTCTTGGCTATTTCTTCCTCCTCTGTTTATAATGCCATAGAGATGGTCTATGATCGGTCGGCTTACCATTCTATTGGGGTAAGGCCATGCTGCTGTAGGTAGGCATTGCAGGCGGAGAAATGCCGACAGCCGAAGAAGCCTCGGCTTGCAGAGAGGGAGGGGTGGGGAGCCTCGAGGATCGGTGGCGGGAGCGGTCAATCATCGAAGCCTTGCGCCGTGCTGGTGTCCCCCAGAGAAGGAAGACAATGTGTTCTCGTTGGCGGTTGATCGTCGTGATCAGCTTCGTCGGTAAACGTCTCCCAGCCTAAGCCTTGGTGGGAGGCTGCTTGCCCCGATCGTACAGTGAGGGTAGCGTTGAGGGAGTAGGACACCTTGTTGTACCCAGGGAGGAGGTTTCCCTCTCTGATGATGGAGGGACGACCGAGGTCAGAGGCGATCTCTTGCTTGATGTTCCTTAGGCTAGGTGGTGCAGGTACGCCATCGGGGACAGAGAAGGAAAGCCCTTCGGCTTGTCCCGCACCATGGTAAGGGTCTTGTCCTAGGAGCACCACCCGCACCTGTGGTAGAGGGCATAGATCTAGAGCACGGAAGATCTGCCCCGCAGGAGGATAGACAATCCCCGTCTGATACTCTGCGCGGATACGATCTGTCAGTAGGGCAAAGTAGAGCTTCTCAAACTCAGGTGCCAATGCCTCCCGCCAGCTGTCCTCTAGTCGTACTTTCATCTTTCTCTCCTGGATATAGCAGGTGGTGTGTCTACTTAACGACTATGGGCGTCCAACCTTTCGATCGAAACGCCCACTCGTACTCTTAATGATGTTTACGTCATGAGAGTTATCATGACCTTGGGGGTGGAAGATGGGATTCAGAACCCACGACACCTGGAACCACAATCCAGTGCTCTAACCAACTGAGCTACAACCACCATGTTCGCTTTGACCTCTCTGTCAAAAGCAGTGCAAAAGATAGGAAGAGTTTCTTAGATGACAAAATCTAGGTACACTCTTTTCTCTTCCTTCCTTGTCTTGCGAGGCTCTCCTCTTTTTAGTAAGTGTCTGTGCATAAGATTGAAATCAATTCTGAGGGTTAAGATGAAGGTTATTCAGAAAGTTTGTCCACTGGGGGCTCTTGGTGTCCTTCTCTTGATTTGTGCCTTGCCTTGTCTCCCTATGTTCGCCTTGATGAATGAGGATTCTTCGCAAAAAGCTAGCTCGATAGCGCAAGGAAAGTTCCCCCAATACCTCCGATGGGTTTCCCTCGCTACCTGCGATGAGTTTTCCTTAGTACCTTCAGAGAGGTTCACTTGATACCTTTGTTGAGGTTCCTTTGGAGCTTGTGGCTTGCAGTGTCTGATACCTTTCTGGTAGGGGCCTTCGCTAGTCTTGGGGCTTTGTCCTTGGAGAAGGGAGGGCTTGGGTCTTGGTAGGATAAGGGAGGTGAAGGGAGGGGATATTCCCTCTAGCTGGGTGACAGCCCTTGGGTAGAATGAGCCTCGAGCAAGGGGCGACGTGGGTATTTTTGCTTACCTTTGTCCTAGAACGTCCGTATAGATACAGTTAAAATGAAAAACAATAAAGAAAGTTATCCTCGTCCTAATGGTGCTTGTCGTCATCACGGCTCTTGTCTCGCTTCCCTTCTTGAACGAGGCTCAGCGGATGATCGTCGCTATGGGGGCAGGCCTTGGTCTGCTGAACCTACTAGGTCTCCTCTTCTTCCTCAACAAGAATAGCAGACCTCCCCAGAAATAGTACCCACACAGCCCAAAAGCAAAGCGCCCCTACTCTCCGAGTAGGGGGCGCTTTGCTGGTGAGTGTTAGTCTCTTCGTCTCTGCATCGAGCGAAGGAAGAGAGAGGTCGGGTAGAGCGAGATCGAGTAAGAGATCGAGGTCACAGTCCCGAAGGTCAAGAGCAGGTCATCCCAATGCAGATCTACGGGGGAGGCTGTATGCCAGAGCCAACACCCGCAGTGATGAGTCCAAATCGCTCCTGTGGGTAGCAGACCAAGACACCGAGCAAGACCCCAACGATCGAACCGAAGAGCGAGATCAAGAGCCCCACACGGCGGTAGATAGAACCTACGAGGCGGGATGAGCACCTAGAGCGTAGAGGATACGTGCATCCTCCTGCTTCTCTAGGATGAGCATCATCAGCGAGCTGGCGACATTGAAGGCGGCCAGTAGGAGGATGAAGAGTAGGATCGGGGAAGGTCATAATCTTCTCCATCCGTATGAGGTAAGAGAGGTCAGGGTGTTGCTCTTCTCGGTTTTAGCACCTGTAGCTTATCCCCGAGACTTGTCTCGAGCTGGTTCTTGATAGCTGTAAGGTCTGTCTTCGGACGGAAGTGTAGAGCTATAGCAGAGATCTCGTTGGAGGTATAGTCCAGAGCCGATCGCATGAGCACGTATGGGGATGTAGACAGTATGATCGGTCTCTAGGCTCAGCGAACTGTATTGCCCGACGACCACTGCTGAGAGCGAGGAGAAGGAGGAGCTAGGTGCCATGGGGTTGATGAGCCCCACACGCTTGGGGAAGAGTAGCTCCACCTTCGGAGCTGTGCCATTGTGTGCAGAGGCACTCGAGGAGAGGTGATCCCCGCCCCGATATTGATGGGTACGACCTCAGAGTCTTCGGGGAACTGTCCCTCGAGCTTAGTCAGCACCACTCCCGAGGTGATCTGCTGTGCCATAGAGAAGACGTTTGGGAAGTAATGGTCTATCCCCACAACATCTACGACCCACTGCTCCTCATTAGAGCGAAGCAGTCCCTTGCTCTCTAGGAGGAAGGAAAAGTTCTTAACCCCTGCCTCCTTGAGGTGCGTCTCTAGCTGAGGGTACTCCTTGAGGTCAATGGTCTTGCCACTACGGCTGCGGATGAGCAGCGCTGCATCCGTCTGCTCCGTACCCTCGAGGATCGTCTCTACGTAGCCGTTGTAGACGGATAGGGACACAGACCAGCGCCATCGAGACGACAGCGATGGCGAGGGCAGAGACTGCCGTCACATAGTTCACAGCGTGTAGCCGTGATCTACTGAAGAGGTAGCGGAGGGCGATACGGAAGCTTAGCACGGGAGGAGCGAGGTGGTTATTCCTTTAGACCAAGGAGGCTATCAATGCGCTCTAGGTAGTCGAGCGAGTCATCAATAAAGAAGGTTAGCTCAGGGAGCTTGCGCAGCTGCTTGCCTACTCTCATCCCGAGGTCATAGCGTATCGTGCGTGCATTAGCACGGATAGACGCAAGGAGCTCCTCACTCCTCTCCGAGGGGAAGATGCTTAGGCGAACACGAGCAATGCTCAGGTCAGGGCTAACGGTGACAGAGGTAACAGTGATCAGGGTGCCAGGCAGGCTCTGTGTCTGCTGTCTGAAGAGGTCACTGACCTCCTTTTGTATTAGCCGATTGATTCGGCTCATCCTTGTATTATCCATTTCTTTGTTGCTTATCGGCTACAAAGGTAATAAGTATGTCTTACTTATTCTCAGCTATGTAGCGAAGTAAGGTCTCAGGGAGTACTCATCTCGGAGCATTGCTCGAAGGGTATCCGATAGTCACACCCAGCCTTATATTCGGAGCATCCAAAGGCATTCCCTGCCCCGTAATAGTACTCCTCTCCCACACTTCGGACAGGTGATGCCAGTCGAGTAGGGAGGGGGCGGAAATAGTAGGTTGTGGGGTAGGGTGATAGGACAGACTGAGTAAGCTGTATAAGCATGGTCTTGAGCTCATCTATGAAGGTCTTTGCCTCTAGCTCACGACGCTCTATCTGGCGTAGCTTATACTCCCATTGCCCAGTGAGTGCAGCACTCTTGAGTAGCTCATAGTTGATCAGTGAGATCAGTTGCTTGCCCGTCTCTGTAGCATGGAGCTGGCTACGCTTGACCTTTGTGATGTAGCCACGTTTGTAGAGCGTCTCGATGATGTTTGCCCGGGTAGAGGGCGTCCGATGCCGTTCTCCTTCATCGCCTCCCGTAGGGCTCTCGTCCTCGACGAACTTACCGGCAGTCTCCATGACTCTGAGGAGCGTAGCCTCCGTATAGTACTTCGGTGGCTGTGTCTGCTTTTTCCTTGAGTTCAGGGTGTATGGCTACCAGTCTCCCCGATAACAAAGGAGGAAGTGAGGCTTCTGCCCCATCAGGGGCTATCTTTCTCTCCCTCGTCCTTCGACTCGGGTGGTGTCTCTACTTCGCCTGCGAAGACGGTACGCCAACCAGGCTCTAGGACTTCCCTCCCCGAGGTCTTGAAGCGAACGCGCTCGACCTTGCCCTCGACGCTGGTCGTGCTTATCTTACAGTCAGGGTAGAAAGCTGCGATGAAGTGCCGAGCGATGAGATCGTATACCCGTGCTTCTCGTGTTTGTGAGGCCAGAGGCACGCTGTCCTGTAGGTATGATGGCATGGTGATCGGTGACCTTAGCGTTGTCGAAGACCTTCTTGCTCTTGCGTATCGGGGGCACCACTTAGTAGAGGTGCCACGAGGGTAGGGAGTAGGGAGTGACGAGGGTCTCTAAGGATGGCAGGCACCTTGGGATAGAGGTCTTCTGTTAGGTAGGTCGTATCGACACGAGGATAGGTGGTGAGCTTCTTCTCGTAGAGGCTTTGTATGGTGGTGAGTGTATCCTCTGCACTCATCCCAAACTTCTTATTGCACGCGACACATGAGACTCGTTAGGTCAAAGAGTGCTGGCGGGCCTCTCGCCCGTCCTTCTTCTTTACCTCTGTGATCTCAAAGGGCTTACCCTGCACAGTGTTTAGAGCTTCCTCTGCCTTCTTCTTGTCACTATACTTACCTTTGTCTGCAGAGAATACGGTCTCTCTATAGCGGGTCTTTAGCTCCCAATAGGTCTCTGGTACAAACTGTTCTATAGCCTGCTGTCGCTCGACAACAAGAGCTAGTGTAGGGGTCTGCACTCGACCAATAGATAGGGGTTGCTTTCGTCCACTCTGCCCGTAGCGAAGAGTATATAGACGGGTAGCATTCATCCCAAGTAGCCAGTCTCCTATGGCACGAGCTAGCCCAGCTTGGTAGAGGGATAGGTAGTCAGACTCATCGTGAAGATTCTGGAAACCCTCACGAATGGCTTCGTCAGTAAGTGAAGAGATCCATAGGCGCTTGACGGGCACTGACACCCTACTTTCTGCAGGGATACATCGCTGTATAAGCTCCCCCTCCTGCCCCGCATCACCACAGTTGATGATGAGCTCAGCACTGCCACGAGACGCTCGATGACCGCCAGCTGTCTTTGGTAGTGATCAAGCTCAATGGCCTTTATCCCGAAGCGATCGGGGATCATAGGAAGGACACTGAGGCTCCAAGCCTTCCATTCTGGATGATAGTCGTGAGGCTCCTTGAGGGTACACAAGTGTCCGAAGGTCCCAGGTCACGATATACCCATTGCCCTCGATATAACCGATACCACGATCGACATTCCTATTGGTAGCTCCTAGGGATGGTAGCTATATCTCGCGCTACGCTAGGCTTCTCAGCGATGCAGACAATCACAAGATGACGAGATGAGGGGATACGAGCCTACCTACTGCTACTACGTGATAGTAGTCTCGTGATAGGTTGCTCAAAGTATTTATTGACTACAATGCTTCCCTATGATAGCGAGTGCAAATGTAATCACTAGACGCGGTATCCAATGGATATCAGGATATACCCAGTGAAAGGTCATATTCATTATCCGAATAACCAGGTTGTGAATCATATAGAAGCTAAAGCTAATTTCACCTAAGTAGATTAGCCAAGGTTTGCATAGATAGGCTGGGATACCATCCACCTCTCCGCTTCTTTGTGCTAGAGCAAAGGTGCAAATGATGACAATGCTAGGTATAAAAGTAAGGATATGCGTGATGTCCAGCCACATCATGCCGACTAACAAATTGGAATGCTCCAAAAGAAAAGCATGATAGGAAGAACCTCTATTAGCACTCGCTTTGTAAAGCTTTGCTTTTGCCACCAAGGTCGGAAACCTTGCTCCTCTGCGTATAAGAAAAGACGGTAAGCAAGTATTCCAATGATACAATCGATAAGCCTAGCAGGAGTAGAGAAATAAAAGAACCAGTACCGGAGAGAAAAGTCTCTATCGTCAACCAAGGGAAGATTTACTCCAAAGATGACTATAAGAGCCCCATACGCTGCTAATCCTAGGATAAGCCACTTAGTCTTCAACCGCGTAAGCCAAGGGAAGAGAGCATAGAAGAATACCAGTGTGAGAGGCACCATGAAACATCATTGCCCTTAGCCTCAATCATGGGATCCAACCTTGTAGCATGGAAGAGATTGCCAATCAAGGGTAAAGGGGGCGAGAACCAAGTGAACCATTGAGACCAGTTGCAAGTAGCCAGATCGAGAGACAGAGTATGTGTAGAGGCCATACTCGAATGAGACGCTTCTTCATAAAGTCCCACCAGTTGAAGTTGCTCCTTTTCACCTTCTCTGCATAGCCGATGCTCATCACAAAGCCACTTAGTACAAGGAAAAAACCTACGCCCATAGATTCCCGCCCTGGAAGTAAAGCTCTTTACATTTTCCCCAACAGCAAAAAGTGCTGGAGCGAAGATAAAGACTGCGAATATGAATCGTAAGGCTTTGTAGAGATGATATCATACTAGGAATTTCTTATTTGTTTGCCCACAAAGATACACCAAAGCAGTGAGAGGTAAGTGCCTATGGTAGCTATATACTCGCCAATATGTCTCCATTACCTACCTCCCCTAAGTTCAAGGCAAAGGAGGATCGGGATGGCTCTTTTAACATAGATGTAGACTTCTCTGATCTTGACATCAGTTTGTCGTAGCAACTAGGAAAAGTAGCTGAAGATACGAGGGATGCTATACAAGAAAAGGGGCTTTACCTTCCCTAAAGAAAGGGCACCCTCTATAAAGCAAGAATTGGTTGTCTCCCGACAACCAATCCTTTTCGTTAACCTTAAATCTAATACCATGAAAAACACACTGCAAAGATAAGGCAAATAACTAATACAAACCAAACTTTTGTATAAATTATTCCCTCCTTTTACTTTTATGTGTTGGTATATAATGGGTTATGGGTGTGAAAAATATTTGAGATTAAATGCAAACATTCCAAGATATACACAGAAAGGGCTCCTCGATTAGCTGAGGAGCCCCTTCTTTTAGTATGCCCGTCTCTACCGAAGGGTAGAGGAGGGATTACTTATTGCTTACACCAAGCTTCTTGGCGATGTCGTCTGGGAGAGCCTTACGATTGATGATAATGTTCATCGTCTTACCCTTGACGAAGTTGTAAGAGGCATACCATACTCCTCTGTACTTCACTGTTTCTCCCCAAGAGTTCTGTACGAGGAAGAACTTACGACCCTATCTGGTTCTTAGCCATACCATAGATCACCATACCATGGTCATCGGTTAGCTCGTAGTTGTCGTAGCCCTTCTGGCGATACTCCTGTGTAGGTTCGATCTCTGGGACATCAGGACGATTGACCATCTGTCGGATGTAGTTCTGCTTCTCACCGTAGCTAAGACCCTACCCAACGTGCCTGGTCAGAGCCCCTTGGTCTCGATCTCTTCGATGTCGGGGAGGACTGCGAGACCATCACGGGTGAAGCCTTGTTCACTCACATCAGAGCCCCCAAGCGATGGTGTAGCCCTTGTCGATAGCAGTCTCCATCACACGCATGAACTCATCGATGGGGATGTTGTAGCTCTGTGCCCAGCGCCAGTTGTCCTCGATCTCTAGGGCAAACTTGCTATAGAATGGGTGGTGCGTGAAGGAGGTCAGCGAGATGTAGTCATCTGGGTTGAGCCCTATAGCCTGGGCATAGGTCTTGAGGCGTGTACTTCTTGCCTGCGAAGGTGAACTCCTCGGGTAGCTTTGCCCTAGGGTAGGAGTCGATGATCGAGGTGAAGGCTGGATACCACGCTGTGGAGAGCTTGCCATTAGGATTCTTGATGACCGCATCGAGGAAGGCCTTGAGGCCAGTCTCCATTTCGCTGTGTTGGTTCTTGTTCGTTCCATAGTTAAGCCCCATCATGACAGAGCGGGGAACGGCACCGTAGGTCTTCAGCACGTAGAGGACATCATAGAATGATCCCCCCTGAGCGAAGTTGAGCTTGCCGTGTAGGCGGACGTACTTGCGCCCCTTATCACGATAGGAGTGACTGACGACAAACATCTCGGAGAGGTCAAAGTTACCCTTGCCTATACGCAGGAGTTCACCTTCTAGGAAGCTCTGGCCAGAGTAAGCCCAGCAAGTCCCAGAGTTTGCCTGGTTCTTAATCGCACTCATTCGTGCGTCCTTCACAGTGGTGAATTGATTGGTCTCTGCAGCGTCTTTGGGCTGGTTAGGCGTCTGAGCTGAGAGGGAAGACACCATCCCAGCTACCGCCATAATAGCGATGAGTTTCTTCATTTCGCGATGTGTTGTACTTACTGTTATTTGAATTGAACTAGTTCGCGTAGCATGTACCTGATACCACAGGCAAGCCACCCAAAGATAGTCATTTTCCTGATAAGGCCTTTCGCTCTTGCTCTCATGAGGGCTCTTTCGACTAGGGTATACTCGTGCCAAGGCTAAGGGGAAGGTCTTGGCTCTGGATACTTCACCTACCTATGCAGGCTGCAGTCTCAGAGCTTATCTCAGCGCCAGGTTTGTGATAGCGTAGAACTTGCAAACAGAGAGCTGGGAAGGTGCCTTATACCAGCCACTATCCCTCAAGGAATGGATGCTTTCATGCTTCTTTGTGGGCTTTCTTGTCGGCTCTTTCGGGGATGCTTTTTGTCTCCAGTGAAGGTGCCCCCATAACCTCCTTTGGGGTACCCTCACTACCTCATCTGAGGTTCCCCCGTCACCTCATTAGAGGTATCCTCGTAACCTTCGAGGCCTTTGTTTTGCAACCTCTGGTCTAGTGCCCTAATCCCAAGGAGTTAAGGCTTTTAAGCTAACCTCCTTCCTATCAGCCCCCGTGGTGAAGGAAGTCTGGCTGGGAGAGTTTGGGGGCTTTCGCCTAGCTGTCTTGGGGAGCTTTCCCCAGCTCAGGGCGATGTGGTGCAGGGACAATTTCGTATTTTTTTGTCTCGTAAGAAGTAGGAAGAAGAATACAAGATGCATCAACCACCCATCATACTAGGCATCGAGAGCTCTCGTGACGACACCTCCGCAGCCGTCCTCTCGGGGCATACCTTGCTCAGTAACGTCATCGCCTCCCAAGCTGTCCATACAGCCTACGGCGGGGTCGTACCTGAGCTAGCGTCTCGGGCTCATGAGCAAAACATCGTACCGCTCGTCAGTGAGGCTATCCGAAGAGCTGGTATTACTCCAGAGGACATTGATGCGATAGCCTTCACACGTGGCCCTGGGCTCCTAGGGTCACTTCTCGTTGGGACGAACTTTGCCAAAGGATTAGCACTCTCGCTGGGGATCCCCATGGTCGAGGTCAATCACCTGCACGCACACGTCCTAGCTCATTTCATCGAAGAGGAAGGCGAGCCACACGTAGCTCCTCAGTTCCCCTTCCTCTGCCTACTCGTCTCGGGGGCAACTCTCAGATTATCCTCGTTCGCTCCGCATCTGATATGCAGATTATCGGGCAAACGATCGATGATGCTGCGGGAGAAGCCTTCGACAAGTGCGCTAAGGTCATGGGGCTAGGTTACCCCGGTGGCCCCGTCGTCAATCGCCTAGCTAATGAGGGTAATCCTAAGGCCTTCGTCTTCAGTAAGCCCCATGTAGCTGGTTATGACTATAGCTTCAGTGGTCTGAAGACGTCCTTCCTCTACACGCTACGGGATGAACTTGCTAAGAATCCCAACTTCATCGAGGAACGTAAGGCTGACCTCTGCGCCTCCCTGCAAGCCACAGTCATAGATATTCTGATGAAGAAACTCCGTCAGGCTGCCAAGGACTTAGGGATTGACCAGGTAGCCCTTGCAGGGGGTGTCTCAGCCAACACTGGACTGCGAGCAGCCTTCGAGGAGCACGCTAAGCGGTATGGCTGGAAGATCTTCATCCCCAAGTTTGCCTACACCACAGACAACGCTGCGATGGTAGCGATGAATGGTTACTTTAGCTATATGGAAGGCCGTCGGGCAGGCCTTGATGCCGTGCCCTTTCGCGCGCGTAACAATGTAGATATGTCACAAGCGAACATCACCGAGCAGATCGCCCTAAGCCTCCAGCGTGAGGGCCTCACTATCGCTACAGCAGAGGCTGTACGGTGGGAGGGGTGTGCGCCCGCTTAGGTAGCGTGGCTGGAGCCTCTGCCTACCTACGTGGTGGTGTCGTAGCCCTATCAGATCCCACTGAAGATAGAGCTCCTCGGTTTATCCCCTCAGCTCATCGAGCATCATGGTGTCGTGAGTGAAGAGGTTGCCCTAGGGATGGCTCGTGGTGTGCGGGAGTGTCTCCATGCCGATATCGGGGTGGGTACGACGGGAGTAGCAGGCCTTCGGGTGGTAGCCCAGAGTGCCCAGTGGGGACGATTTGGATCGCTGTCTCTAGGGGGCTGTCCTGAGGAGAGCGGATAAGGACAAAGAAGCTAAGCCTAGGAGGGGATCGAGCCCACAACATCTCCGAGGCTATTGATCAAGCTCTCCTACTGGTGAGCGAACTTACATAATGTATCTCTTTCATAGTACTGCCAATGACAATAGTTAAATACCCTGTACCACGCCCCATGAGAACGCTTGCTTTTGCTCCTCTGCCTGCTCTCTACGCCCCTATGGGCTCAGAAGGGGGAAGTCCCATCACTCCTCTACCGCTCTGGTCTAAGCTATCAGATCAGTAGCGACCCCAGTTGGGGTAAGGGATGCCCTGTAGTCACGGGGAGTAGACCCTATAGCCCAGCCTATACTGCTGACCTTAGGGTAGGGGATATCATTAGGCAAATCGATGGGGTGTCTACACAAGGACTTTCGCTAGAGGATATCCAAAGCCTCCTAGAGCGTCCCGTTCGTACCCATCTACTCACCATCAATAGTCCTGGTAGGGAACTAAGACAAGTAGCTCTGACCCCTGAAGCTAAGGAGCAGGGTGCAGTCTCAGAGCGAGAGCTAGCTAGGGCCTTTGCGCTCTATAGTCTAGAGGATGAACAGGTACGTCGTCTTAGCTATCCCTTCGTCTACCGCTCCTCTGTGAGCTATGACCTTTCGAGTGTTCGCACTTATTCCTTTGCTCCCTCTACGGAGGAGAGTCGGGAGCTTGATGCAGAGCTCTATGCTCAGATCTCTGAGCTACTCGAGAGGACGGGGCTAAGGAGAGATGATACATCTCCAGACCCTGATCCTTGAATGCTTTTATGAGCTTCGTCCCGAGACCAGTACCCTGCGAGATGCCTCTATCCCTAAGGTAACAAGTCACTACGATCTCCGAGCACGGGACTTCTCACGATTGCCCATCTTGCCCTATACAAGTGGCGTTACGAGAAGCTACTCGGTGCACTTGGCACTCCATGCGACTCGCCCTCAGCACCAGGACAGCATTCTCTGGAGCTGCGAATCTAGGGATATGCTTAGTGAGGCTATGACCCTCAAGGACTATGCCCGCTACATGCTCCCCATGATGCTCCAGGGCTTCCCTTATGTCTCTGTATCGGAGCGTCCCTCTTATCTCATCCACACGTCACGTTACTACTACACGGGGCTCCTCTATGATGCCTCTTCTCTGGATAGAGTGTATGATGTGGAGGATCATTCCCCAGCCTTCAGGGCAGGTTTGCGTCGTGGTGACCAGATCGCTCGGATCAATGGTCGTAGGCTCTCTCCTGCTTCGCCTCAGGAGCTTTCTAAACTCTACCGCACCTTTGTCTCTGAGACTTATCGCTATCGGGATACGAAGCTGGATACCTTCACGGATGCCCGAGGGGTGCAGGGACTTAGCCCATGGAACAAATCCGAGTATAGCACGATACGCAAGGCTTTCGCCAAGGAGAAGTATGTGACGGCCTTTGACTACCTCTTTTCGTTTAGACCCTATATTAACGACACCGACCACACAGTGCTCACCTTCGAGATTATCCGAGGGGGCGAGACCTATACGATCCGTCTCACACCTGAGCTTAGAGATGAGAGCACCATTAGCCCTAGATAACAATCGATGATGGACGTTACTTCCTCACTACTTACCAGCTAGGGCGCGTACAGCAGCTCGCTATTCTCCGCCTTGTCTCCATAGGGGCTTACCTAGATGGAGGCATTCAGGAGATCCTCCTTCCCCTCAAATATCTGCCCAATGGGGCTCGGGAGGGAGACCTTGTTACGGTCTTTGTTTATCACGACAACGAAGGCCGACTAATAGCTACAACCCTTCCTCCTCTAGCCGAGGTGGATCAGGTGGCTTATCTTCGCTGCACCTCAGTGACTGATGTCGGAGCCTTCATGGAGTGGGGCATTCATCGTGATCTCTTTGTCCCCTTCAGAGAGCAGACCTCTCGTATGCTAGAGGGCTATAGCTATGCGGTGTATCTCTATATCGACCAGCTCAGTGAGAAGATCGTAGGATCCGCTAAACTCGCCAAGCACATAGGCAATACACCTGCCGAATACGAGCCTGGGCAAGAGGTCAGTTGTCTCGTCGTAGAGCAGCACGAGCTAGGCTATAGATGTGTCATAGAGCATAAGCACTGGGGCTTCATCTATGCTGATGATGCCCCTCGTATGTTACGCCGTGGAGAGGTACTGCAGGCTTACGTAGTACGTCTGAGAGAGGACAATAGGGTAGACCTCTCCCTCTCCCCGTAGGCTATGCCAAGATAGAGGGCGAACAGGTCAGACTGCTACGACTACTCGAGCGACGGGGAGGGTGGTATGCTCCCTCTAGGGGATAAGAGCCCAGCTAGTGATATACTTCTATTGACGGGGATGAGTAAGAAGACCTTCAAGATGGCTGTCGGTGCCCTCTACAAGGCACAGATGATTACTATGACCCCTACCTCCATCAAACTAGTTAAGGCAAGCCCCAAGTAGCCCTTTGATGTCCTCCGCTTTTTATCCCTTCACCACAAGTAAGGGCTACCCCTAGAGGCGATGAATACTGCTTCGTCTCGTGGGGAGCCCTTCTTCTTTATACTTGACTTCGAGCTTAGAGAGCCTCTTTATTGCTTCTCCGCTTGAGCAGAGAGAGCCTCAGGTTTATTTTGACTTTCCTTCGGCTCGTACCCTCCCCCTGAGGCTTCCGTAGCTCCAGTAGAGCTATCGCTAGAGCCAGAGGACTACGCTTCCTATCTAAGTCGATATGAGATTATCCATAGGGGTTTGCTAAGGGGCGATAGCTTCCTCTCCAACCTTACTCTGCGAACCCCCATCACTTGTCAGGCGAGTCTAGAGCAGATTTACCTCACTTCGCAGGCAAGGTATAGAGTACTACTGCCCGGGCGGTTTGTATCGTTCTCACCAGAGTGCTTTTGTCTCGATATGTGAGGGTAAGATCAGTACGCACCCCTATGAAGGGAACTATTGATGCCACCCAGCCTGATGCAGCGGAACGTCTTCGTACGGACTACAAGGAAGGCTGTGAGCACTGCACCATAGTCGATCTGATGCGTAACGATCTAAACCGTGTGGCAACAGAGGTAGAGGTGGCTAGATTTAAGTACCTCACTCCCCTGCACACTTCTCGGGGAGACCTCCTTCAGATGAGCTCAGAGATACGGGGGCAGATTCAACCTAAGTATCTGGAGGCTCTCGGGGACTTGTTGCTTGAACTACTACCTGCAGGTTCGATCGGTGGAGCCCCCAAAGGAGAAGACAGTAGAACTCATACGCCAAGCGGAGGATAGCCCGAGAGGTTTCTACACGGGAGTGTGCGGGTATTATGATGGTTCAGAGCTAGACTCAGCGGTGCTGATCCGCTATATTGAGCAGGATCGGTCCGGGCAACTCTACTACCGATCGGTGGAGGTGTCACGATCGATAGCCAGCCAAAGGACGAGTACGAGGGTGTATACAGAAGATCTATATCCCCCAATAACCTTCATCGATACTCTCCGATATGAGGGGGAGCTTTCGTTGATCTTCCTCGCCACCCTAGAGCGCATTCGTGCTACGGCTTTGGCTCATGGGGACATATAGGTATTGATTTGGTCGAGCAGGCATTATACTCGTCTGCTCCGGAGTCGTTGGAGCTCTTTCGGGTAACTCTCTACTATAATAGGGTGGAGGTACTCGAGGTGCGAAGTATTCCCTACCACCGGAGACAAATCCAAAGGCTTCGTCTGCATAAGCTCCCCGAGGATTTCTCTTATCGATATAAGTATGCCGATCGTAGCCTCTTCCTAAGTGTAGGGCAAGGGCTATCATCGGAAGAGAAGTACTCTTTGTCCGCTCTGATGGGGAGCCCTACAGACACGACCCTACACTAATATCCTGCTGAGCTACCTAATGGTGATCTAATAACACCCTCACAACCTCTACTGAAGGGCACCCAACTAAGTCGTCTACTAGAGCAGGGAAAGGTGCAGGAGCAGGCGGGGCTAACATGTGAAGACCTTCGTCGTAGTCGTAGGGATATACCTTATCAATGCCATGATGCCCCTAGAGGAGGCAATTACCCTTACACCAAACCAAATAATATACTAAGGGCGAAGGCTATTCGCCCCCTGCCCTTAGCTCTCTAGTTCATCCGTCTATTCCCTAGGTTGTAGCTCGAGGATGTAGTCCTCGGGCTTGACAGCCTTGCAGGTAGATGATCTGAAGCTTTCCGTCCTTTTGGTCCCCAGATGTATCCTAGTGCCTCCTTGGCATTCTGTAGGGCAAAGTGTCCCTTGTCATTGCGGTGGAGTACGAAGGAGTCTCTGAGGTTATCTGCGCTACGGGTGAGCTTGAGCGAAGAGTTGAGACGCTGTTGATCCTGTGCGTTGGTGATGATATAGTTGCCACTCTCTTGGTCTAGGGAGATGCTCCATACCTGACGCTGAGGGTTGATACTATCTGCCTCTGCTACGAGCTGTACACCTTCAGTTGTGTTGGTGAGGTAGGCACCCTGGACACGTATGTAGTAGGCCTGCTTCGATAAGTGAAGTTGGTAGCTTATCTACTTCGTAGGTATAGGCCTTGCGGTAGTCGGAGTAGAGCTGTCTCTTGAACCAAGCCAGGAAGGGAGCTATGACTTGGTCTGCAGGCTTAGGGTAAGGAGCGTTCAGAGAGCCAGTGAAGTCACGTGAGCGTATAGCTCCTTGCTTGCTTTCGATGCTCTGTAGCTCTTTGTAGCTAGCCATGAACTCCCTCAGCCTTGCCCTCAGCCAGCAGGCGCTGCATACGCAAGTAGTTCCCCCTGCTGAGCCATGTGGTGGTAGACTTCTACCCAAGGACGGAGTTCCTTGCTTAGGGCTTCGTTTGTCTTGTCTGCTAGGAGAATGGTGGCATCCTCTGCCATGGTACGGAAGCGATCTTGTAGCTTACTCCATGCAATGCGATCAACCTGCCCCTCGAGTAGGCTTTCCTTGAAGCGGGTGATGACGGGGGCTATATCTCAGGGACTCACCACGTAGGTCGGAAGCGATGTCCATTGGCTCCAGGATCGATGTTGTCCTGAGCGAAGTGGCGGAAGGCCTCTGTCGAGTGAGGGTAGAGTTCCTTGACGGCACCTTCCCAAGCACGGTCTGCATCATAAGCCTTCATATTCCATAGGTAATCCGCTACACCGAATATCCCGACTTTGGATGCCTCTGCGTACTCCATAGGGTTTGCCACAAAGCCACTAACCAGCTGGTCGATATCGGAGGCATTTCCTCGCATGGGGCCTAGGAGGATGTGATCCACTGCAAAGTCTGTCACTGGATAGTTAAGCCAGATATATCCCTTGCGGCGGATACGAGCATTGACATACTCCATCGTTTCTCGGTCGATCATGGTGACGACGGTCTTTCCTGTCACATGATCTCGATCTTAGGATTCATCTTCGTGCCTAAGATATCGAGGTAGGCACCCTTGGCCCATGCTTGGTTGTACTGCGTGGGGCATAGGATGAGCGAGCCGATCTTCATACCGGTCTTCTCGAAGTGCTCGTAGAGGTAGTTGAGGAGCTCTGCCTGATGGCGAGCGGACTCATCGTCTGCACTTATATCGTCAAAGAAGACAGCGAAGGAGCGCACACCTAGTCGATACATATCCTCACACTTGCGTACGACAGCCTTGCGATCCTCTTCTGTCCACTTGATGTCTAGTCCAGGATGGATCGCCCAGACGAAGCGTACACCTCTCTGGTGTGCCCGTGTGACGAGCTCGGAGATACGCTGCGCTCCTGCTCGGGGTACAGCTCCCGCCACTTGTCTCTGTGGTAGGGGTCATCCTTTGGGCTATATATATAGGTATTGAGCTTGGTGCGTCCGTAGAACTTGAACTGCTCGATGCGGTCGCTATGGCTATAAGGGTTGCCGTAGAATCCCTCGACGACCCCACGTGGTCCTACGCTAGGGATAGTCGGTGATCTTGCAGTAAGGGTACCTGATTGGATGCGAGGAGCTGTCGGAGGCTTTGCAGTCCATAGTAGAGCCCTACAGAGTCTGCACCTACGAGGGGTGATCCCCCTAGAGTTGACCTCTAGGTAGTAGCTCTCACCCTGAGTGGGTACCTTGGTACAGTAGCTGCTGAGTCTAGGGTCAGTCTTTAGCCCAAGGCGTAGATTAGCCTTGGCATATAGCCCCTGCTCTCTCTGATCCGTGTGAGGGGTGAGGGTATCTCAGCCTCTGGCGTAGCTGTCGCAGGGGTGTGCTCATCTTGAGCCATCCTAGACTCTCTGTGACTTGTTGCGGTCGTGGGTATAGCTCAGGGGATGAGACTCTGTGCCTCCAGAGAGCCTGCGATGAGTGCACTCATTAGAGGGAGAGCCCATGATGGGCGTATACGTGTCATGCGATACAATATATAGGGGTTAAAAGGAAATCAGTATAGGAAGCCGAAGAGCCATACGGGGATGGTCTTGTCTCGGCTTAGGTCACCCCTGCTCTAGTACGTAGTAGCGGTCACTGCGGTAACGTCCGCCGAGCTCAGACTCAATCTGAACTGGGTACTCACCATCTATCTCGAATAGAGCTATCGAGGAACGTGAGGCTAGGCGAAACTCGTGTCCCTTACTTATCTGATTGAAGATAAATGTCCTCAGGAGCTCCGAGCGGTCGGGCTCATCTTCCGAGAGAGCCTTGTAGAGGTTGGGGTTGCCAAGGTAGATCATGGCAGGCTTCTTCGTATCGGTCTCGTCTACTCGGAAGGTCGGACGCAGTACACGGGCATCCGATAGATAGCGGATGTAGTTCATTACCGTCGTCCGTGAGGTCTCTATCTCGTTGGCAAGCTGGGATACGTTGAGCATCGACAAGGGGGCTGCTGGGCAAGGAGGAAGATGAGCTTGCGGAGCTTATGCAGGAGACGTTGCTCGAGTTGCTTGATGAAGAGCAGGTCGACCTCTAGGGTCATGTTGAGGGTCTTCAGTAGGTTCTCCGAGTAGAGCCTTGACTCGAGATGGAAGGGGTAGTAGCCATACTCCAGATACCTATCCATCCATAGAGCTGGATTGACGGAACGCGTGATCTCTCCCACGACCTCCTGGGTACGCTCCATGATATCCTCTAGGGGTAAAGGTCGGTAGGACGATCCCATTATCTAGGTGGATGAATTCCCGTAAAGAGAACCCGGCGAGGTGATGGGATCGATGTGATAGCTGCCAGCTCTGGGTCTTCCTCATCTAGGGTTCATAACCGCCGAGGCGGTGAAGACGATATGTAGGGTGGGGTAGATGCGGTAGCATTGCTTGAACTCTTCCTTCCAGTTGGGGTACTAGAAGACTTGGTCTAGGGAGGAGTGTTCGCCCTCCACCCTGGATAAAACTCCCCGCAAAGTCCACAGGGAATGAGTAGTGAAGCGGAATTGGTTGAGGTTGATGTAGAGACACTCTGGCGAGGTAGGTGCGAAGTGCCTACGAGCATAGATCGAGTAGGGAATGTCGTCTTTCCTACGCCACGTGATCCCTTGATACCGATGATGCGTTGACTCCAGTCAATCTCATCCATTAGCCTGCGTTGCAGACCAGCACGACCATGTCTAAGTAGGTAGGTGTGAGTACGATGTGGGTTGTCCACTTCTTCCTTATTTTTGTTGATAGCTTTCTCCTCTAGCCCTGATATCCTTCCAGAGCATGTCAGGCTGAGGGTGTATGTTTGGCAAAAATAACCCTTTCCTAGCGAATAACAAGCCTTTAGCAACGCTAAGTCACCCCAATCAGCTTCGGTTGCTAACTTTACTTCCAAGGCCTATGTGTTTGGTGCTTGTCAGAGAGGGTGTTCTTAAGGGATGCTTTTGCCCCCAAAGAGGTGCTAGGGGAACCTCACCGGAGGTAGCAGGGGTACCTCTCGTGAGGAACTGAGGTACCTTGAGTGAGATTCCCCGATGCCTCAAGGGGCGAAGGCAGGGATGCTGGCTGAGCTCTTCTTATTGGGGATGAGGGATGGTTCGCTCTAAGTACGTCACTTTGTGTATCTTTGTGAGCATACAATAAAAGAATGCAGAATTAGATGGCAGAAGCAACGCCTATATTAGACTTTCAGAGTGTCCAGATCGCTCGGCATGAGCATATCATCTTCGAGGACTTTAGCCTTCAGCTGGCTGCAGGTGAGTTTGTCTACCTAACGAGGCCTGCCGGTATAGGTAAGAGTACCTTACTGAAGACGATTTATGCCGAGATTACCCATCAAGCAAGGACACGCTAGAGTCTTAGACATTGATCTGGTTAAGATCTCACGTAGGATGCTGCCCGCCCTAAGGCGCAGGATAGGAATTGTCTTTCAGGACTTCAGGCTTCTCCTGATCGAGATGTCTATAGCAACCTCGACATCATCCTACGTGCCTTCGGCGTCAGCCGAGGGGCAGACCGCACAGGCTAGGATACGGGAGGCTCTCCACGAGGTGGGACTAGAGCGTAAGGACTACAAGTACCCACACGAGCTATCAGGGGGAGCAGCAGCGTGTCTGCATCGCACGTGCCCTCATCGGGAATCCAGACCTTATCCTAGCCGATGAGCCTACGGGCAACCTAGACGTGGAGAATGGCCTCGCTACAGTCGAGCTCCCACATCACGTAGCAAAGGAACGAGGGACAGCCGTCCTCATGGCTACCCACAATAGGGTCGTCCTAGAGCGATTCCCTGCGCGATGTATCGAGATGGAAGGCCTCTAACGTATCCGGCAAAGAACAAAGAAGTATCGATAGGTGAAAGTAATGAAGTTTGGAGGTACATCAGTAGCCTCCGCCCAGCGTATCCAGCACGTAGCTGACCTCATCACAGCTACTGACGAGCCCAAGGTAGTAGTGCTCTCTGCCATGGCAGGGTACGACAGAATGCCCTAGTGGAGATCGGTCGCCAACTGATGGCACATCACCGGCATGAGGCTCTGACCATCCTAACGAAGCTCAAACATAAGTATGAGGAGGAGACCCGTCAGCTCTTCCCCGAAGCCAAGAGCTATGATAAGGCATGGACACTGGTCAATGAGACTTTCTTCTTCCTAGAACAAATCTGTTATGCCGAGACCTTCACTCTCTTTGATGAGAAGAAGATCTTAGCCCGTGGAGAGCTCCTGAGTACAGCTATGATGCTGCGCCACCTTGCCGATAGAGGTATCCATGCGGTAGGCTTGCCCGCTCTAGAGTACATGCGGACAGACAAGCAGGCCGAGCCCGATGAAGCCTTCATCGAACGTCACCTAAGGAGTCTGATCAGCCATGCCCCACAGGGCACTCGACTCTTCATCACAGAGGGCTACATCTGTCGCAATGCATTTGGAGACATTGATAACCTACAACGTGGGGAAGTGACTACACTGCTACCCTAGTGGGAGCAGCACTCATGGCCGATGAGATCCAGATCTGGACGGACATCGATGGTATGCATAACAATGATGCACGCTACGTGGATGCTACCTCGCCCGTGCGCCGTCTCCACTTCGAGGAGGCCTCCGAACTCGCTTACTTCGGAGCGAAGATTCTTCATCCCTACTTGTATCCAGCCAGCCAAGAAACGTAGTATCCCAGTTCGTCTGCTGAATACGCTAGCACCCGAGGCTCGGTACCCGATCTCGCTAGATACGGACAAGGATACCATCAAGGCCGTAGCAGCAAAGGATGGTATCACGATGATCCGTATCCGCAGTAACCATCAGCTCTCTCACTGGAGCTTCATGGGCAAGGTATTCTCCCTCTTTGAGCACCACTGCATCCCCATAGATATGATTGCCTCTACCGAGGGCCTCTATTTCATGACTATCGAGCGCCCAACCCCTGCCCGATGCCCTACGTAGTGGGCTTCTCCAGCTAGGGGCTATAGAGGGTAGAGCATGACCTGACGATCGTATGCGTGGTGGGAGATCTCGAGTGGGAGAATATCGGCTTTGAAGCACTGGATCCTCAATGCCCCTAAGTGAGATCCCCATCCGAATGATCTCCTATGGAGGGAGTGACTATAACCTAACGGTACTAGTCGAGGCCGAGGATAAACGGCGAACACTACTCGCCCTAAGTGAACACCTCTTCAGACGTAACTCCTAGCGATGAGTGTAGCACCACCTCCCTCCCGTACAGCCCTATGGCTCGGGCTTACTCGCCCGCGTACCCTCTTCTCGGGGCTTAGCTCTGTGCTGGTGGCTCTCTTCTATGCCGCTAGCCTAGGTGCACTCGACTGGGTGAAGGCTGTGCTACTGATCGTCGTAGCTATCTCTGCTCAGATCGGGAGTAACATCGCTAACGATCTCATTGATTACCGGAAGGGGGCAGATACCCAAGAGCGGACGGGGCCGCTGCGCCCCCTCTCTAAGGGACTGCTCACAGAGCGAGAGGTGCGATGTGCGTTGTACCTTAGCTTACTCTTCCTAGTCGGTTCTGGGGTTGCCTTGGTCGCACTATCCTCGTGGTGGCTAATCCTCGTAGGGGTATTCGTCGTCCTCGGGATCTTTGCTTATTCAGGAGGCCTTACCCGCTCTCTTATCATGGGCTGGGGGATGTGGCGGTACTTGTTTTCTTTGGATGGGTACCGACGGTAACGAGCTTCTATATCCTTAGGGGGACTGTGATGGACCTGACCCTTTGGCATCTAGCCACAGCCATAGGACTGGCGAGTGTGAATATACTTGTCGTCAATAACTATCAGGGATGTAGAGGAGGATCGTAAGGTCGGTAAGCGAACACTCATAGTACGTATGGGACGGGACTTCGCTCCCCGCTTTTACCTCACTCTCGGGTTGCTCTCTATGGGCTTACTCTACCCAATCTTCTCCTTTTGGGGGATGCTTCTGTTGCTCCCATACGTCTTTCTCTTTACCCATGCACACCGAGCTCTACAGACAGCGCAGGGTGCAGAGCTTAATCGAGTCTTAGGTTTGACGGCTAGGAATGTCTTCTTCCTTGCGCTACTAGTGGGAGCAATGCTCCTCTTACAGGACTGTGTCGTGTGAACAACCTATGTATATCGACTATTCTAGCAGTATATATTGATCATGGCATTACCTCAGGACGCCTCTCGTGACTATATTAGAGCCCGCTATCAGGCGCTTATAGGATTTGGTCGCCGCCACTCGTGGCTCCGCTACGTATTAGTAGGGGCAGTCACGATTGTCTTTACCCTCTTCATAGGGGAGCGCACGATCTTCTCCTATATGAGACACAAGGAGCGAAAGGCCTTCCAGAGAAGGAGTATAACTACTACCGTCCCCGATACGAAGCCGACAGCACTCGCCTCAGTGAGATCGCAACAATCCAGAGCTTATCGAGGCGCATTGCTCGGGAGAAGTACTATATGCATGCACCTGGAGAAGAGCTCTTCGTAATAGCACCTCCTGAGCAGACGCAAGATAAATAACTAGATGAAATATGGACAAGAAGTATAAGTACCTATATATAGTCAGCGTCCTAATGCTCCTCTCGGGGGCAGCCCTAGCGATGACTCGGCACACGGCTTTCGATGTGCTCTATACCCTAGGAGGGGTAGGCTATACCTTGTACTATATATTAGCCCCGCTGAGAGATCGAGCCTCGGTTGGTACGCCGTGTCGCACGTATGGGTGTCTTCTCTGGGCTACTCTTTACGCTCTCTGGTGTGGCTCGCTTCGGAGTCTTCGATGCCTATGGACAGAATGCCTGGCTCGTCTTCCTAGTCCTCGGACTAGTGTATATGTGCTATGGCAATATCCTGCTCTATATCGGAGATAAGAAATCAAAAACAGCAATAACCTCGGAATATCCTCCATCAGAATGAATAAACAGATAAAGAAACCTACTAAGACAAGGACGAAGCAGCGAGTCTCCGTCCCTGGTAGTAGAAAAGCAACTCCTGAAGCTGACAGTGGCTGAGGAGGGGACTCTTCTGCCCTTCTTGATCGCTTCGCTCTCGGATAAGAGTCGGACTACGATCAAACAGCTCCTCCATGACCGCTTTATCTCGGTCAATGGAGAGCCTACAACGCAGTTTGATACCCCGCTTAAGGGGGGGGATGTCGTCAGCCTTCATCCCAACCCTCTGCCTAGTCGGCTCGTACACCCACAGATCGACATCATCTACCAAGATGAGTACTTGATCGTCATTCGCAAGGCTGCAGGTATCCCCACCGTAGCTAGCGGGGAGGAGAAGGATAAGACTGCCCTGCGTCTGCTCTCGGAGCATCTAAAGACCTTCAACCCTCAGGCTAAGGTCTACCACGTCACTCGACTAGATAAGGACAGCGCAGGCTTTGTCGTCTTCACTAAGAGCAGGGAGCTACAGACCCGACTGAGTGAGGAGTGGCAGAAGTATTGTCGCCGTCAGCAGTTCGCCGTGGTGACAGAGAGACAGCCTAACCCAAGTGAAGGTGTCCTCGTACCTGCCTCCGATAGCAAGGCTCAGGAGGAGCAGGGGCGTCGAGGACGCTCCCGTACGACAGAGGATACACTTGGGGCAGGGACGTGCCTCCTACCGCACTCTTGCTACTGGGGAGAGACTCGTAGTCTCCTCTCGGTGGATCTTATCTCGGGGCGTAATAGCCGCCTTCGTCGTCAGTTTGCCTCTCTCCGTTGTCCCATTGTCGGGGACTGGCGTAATGGCTCATCGGAGAAGGAGCTGGGGTACGTAGCCCTCGAGGGTATTCACCTCAGCCTCGTCCATCCAGTGACAAGTGAAGAGCTAGACTTTAGCCAGCCTATACCGCCTCTCTTCCGTAAACTACTGCGTACGAATACGTCACCTAGGAGCGTTAAGAGAGCGAAGCCACGGCAGGCACGTGGTAAAGTAGTACCGCCGGAAGCCCTCAATGTATAGACCAACATTTTTGCACAAATCATAAATTATGAAGACTAAACACAAGCCCTCGCGCTCTCTCCTTCGTTACCTAAGGAGGAGTGCTCTCAGTGTAACACTTGCCTTCATGGCGCTCACGGGTGCACAAGCACAGATCTTACGTGACATCGTCAGCTGGACACGTACTGTAGAGGATAACTCACCTACGGAGAAGACGATCGTCCTGACAGCAAGCATCAAGCCCAACTGGCACCTCTATGCCACAGAGCTACCTGCAGGTGGCCTCACCCCCACACACCTCCTCGTGGACAAGATGTCTGGCGCAGAGCTCGTCGGTAAGCTTACCTCCGATGCTAAGCCCATGAGAAGTATGATCCCTAACTTCGAGATGACCCTTCGCTTCTTTAGCGGAAAGGTCTCCTTCCGCCAGAAGATACGCATCACTGACCCCAAGAAGTTTGCCTTCGAGGGGGCTATTCGCCACATGGCCTGCGATGATGAGCGTTGCCTCACACCTAGCAACTGGGATTTTCTCCGTTCAAGCTAGGATCTCAGTAAGCTCTCTGAGGCTGCTCCTGCTGCTACCACAGAGACTCCTGCAGCCCAAGATGCTACCTAGCGTGGGGAGCCCTCAATCGATAGCGCTGCATCTGCCCCAGATACGCTATCGGTGGAGTAAAGGGATAGCCAAGGATGCTGTCTCAGATCTATGGGCACCTGTGATACCAGAGTTAAAGGCTTATGGTGACAAGGCTCTTACTCAGGCTGATGGTTCGCTATGGATGCTCCTAGTAGGGGGCTTCCTAGGGGCTCGTTGCCCTCGTCACACCATGTGTATGGCCTATGATCCCTATGACGGTGAGCTTCTTCCTCAAGCGTTCTAAGGATCGCAAGAAGGGGATCCGTGATGCTATACTCTACGGGATCTCGATCATCGTTATCTACGTGGCTCTAGGGCTGGCTGTCTCAGCTGCCTTTGGTGCGAGTGCATTGAATGACCTAGCGACGAATGCGTACTTCAATATCGCCTTCTTCCTCCTACTCGTCTTCTTTGCCATCTCCTTCTTCGGGGCATTCGAGGCTTGTCCTACCCCGCATCATGGACGAGCAAGATGGAGTAAAAAGGCCGACTCTGCCTCTGGCCTGGTGAGCATCTTCTTCATGGCCTTCACCCTGTCTCTCGTCTCCTTCTCCTGCACCGGTCCTATCATCGGGACACTGCTGGTACAGGCAGCGACGTCCTCCTCGGGGATCTTGGCTCCTGCTATAGGGATGCTTGGCTTTGCTCTAGCACTTGCCCTTCCCTTCACGCTCTTCGCCATCTTCCCCAATCTCCTGCAGTCCATGCCAAAGAGTGGTGGGTGGCTCAACTCTGTGAAGGTCGTACTGGCCTTCATTGAGCTCTGCTCTCGCTCTGAAGTTCCTCTCTGTCGCAGACCTAGCTTACGGATGGCACATCCTAGACCGTGAGGTCTTCCTCTCGCTCTGGATCGTGATCTTCACTCTGCTCGGACTGTATCTGATTGGTAAGATTCGCTTCCCTCATGATACCCCTCAGGAGAAGACTCCTATTCCAGCCCTTTTCCTAGCGATCGTCTCGTTTGCCTTTGCGCTCTATATGGTGCCTGGGCTCGTGGGAGCACCTCTTCGTGCCATCAGTGCCTTCTCTCCTCCGCTGAGCACGCAGGATCTCCAATCTCTATAAGGGTGAGGTACACGCTCAGTTCTCAGACTATGAGACGGGTATGGCCTATGCCAAGCAGGTAGGTAAGCCTGTGATCATAGACTTCTCGGGCTATGGTTGTGTGAACTGCCGTAAGATGGAGGCCTCCGTATGGACTGATGCCAATGTCAAGGCTACCCTCGACAACGACTATGTCCTCATCACCCTCATGGTCGATGAGAAGACGGCACTACCTGAGACTATCGAGGTCAAGGAAGCAGGGAAGAAAGTCAAGCTACGTACGATCGGGTGACAAGTGGAGCTATCTACAGCGCATGAAGTTCGGTGCTAATGCCCAGCCCTTCTATGTCCTACTGGATAACGAGGGTAAGCCTCTTGCCTCCTCCTATGCTTACAACGAAGATGTACCTGCCTATATGGACTTCCTCAAGAGTGGTCTAGCGGAGTACACAGCTCGCAAGAAGTAAGATGTCGCATACAAGAGAAGAGAAGCTCGTAGCCTTCAGCCGTCTACTAGACGTGTTGGAGCGCCTGCGTGCCGAGTGCCCTTGGGATAGGGAGCAGACCAACGAGAGCCTTCGTACGAATACCATCGAGGAGGTCTATGAGCTCTCCGATGCCCTCCTCAGGGGAGAGCCCGAGGAGATCAAGAAGGAGCTCGGGGATGTCCTCCTGCATATCGTCTTCTACAGCCGTATCGGTGAGGAGAAGGGGCTCTATGATATCGCTGATGTCTCTCATGCGCTCTGTGACAAGCTCATCTACCGTCATCCCCATGTCTATGGGGAGGCTACGGCCGAGAGCACAGATATAGTCCTAGAGCGATGGGAAGAGCTCAAGCAAAAGGAGAAGGATGGTAACAGACCGTCCTCTCGGGTGTCCCTGATTCCCTACCTACCCTCATCAAGGCCTATCGCATACAGGATAAGGCTCGTGGTGTGGGCTTCGACTGGGAGAAGCCCGAGGACGTTTGGTCTAAGGTCGAGGAGGAGCTCCAGGAGCTTCGTGAGGCCGTAGCTCACCATGATGCCGATGCCATGGAGGCAGAGCTCGAGGGACTTCCTCTTCAGTGTGATCGATGCTGCACGTAAGTATAAGATCAATCCCGACAATGCCCTTAGCCGTACTGAATGAGAAGTTTATTCATCGCTTCGGCTATATGAGAGGCAAAAGCCAAGGAGCAGGGTCGCTCGATCAAGGATATGACCCTTGGCGAGATGGATGCCCTCTGGGAGGAGGCAAAGGCTCTCGAGCCTAAGGCTTAGTCTTCCCCTCTCGATATGCTACTATCTAGCTACTGACCTCACTACACCATTGCCCTCTGATGATCCAGAGGCGAGGGTGTGGTGAGGTCTGCTATATCTCTCCTATCCTAGTATAGATGTCTTATCCAGCGACCAATATTCGTCTGCTCATCACTCATCGTGAGGCCGATGAGTCTACGATCAAATCCTAGCGGAGGGCTTGCGGCTCTCCCTGACTTCGAGTGTACATGACTCAGGAGGGTATCGCCTCTGCTGTCGTTGAGCGGGGGTGACCTACCTGCCCAGCCCCCGATCACGGGCAAGGTGAACCTATCGGTGTGTCGTCTCTTGCGCCGATATATGCGCCAGTACCACTTCACGCACACCTACTCCCCGGGTAGCTCGGGGCTATCGAATGCGCTTCTAGCGACCCTATTCTCCTCGGTGAAGAATATAGCCTACCGGGGGACGGGAGCACGTATTCGTCGTACAGATCCCACTTACTACCTCGGTATCCTGAACCCACGGGTACATCATATCGTCTGTGAGACGGAGCATGTGGCTGCCTACCTACGCTCCTTCTTCTCTCCGTCTAAGCTCACGGTGGCGACCAAGCCCTTCTCTCTGCCCTGGGCTGACGAAGCTCTCCACTCTCCCATTGAGCTGCCCGAGCTACAGGGGAAGTCACTGCGTCTAGTGATGGTCGCTAATAATAGGGGGCGTCCCTTCAAGGGGCTACACACCCTACTAGAGGCCATGCTACTACTCCGAGATGATAGGATCGGACTAACGCTAGTGGGAGACTATGATGAGCAGGAGCGGCTCTTCGTCCAGTCTAGCCCGATTGCCCCCAATATCCTTTTTCCTAGGCGAGCGACCAGAGGCTATGCGCTATATGGCTGCCTCCGATGTCTATGTCCTCCCGAGCTGGCGTGATGCCTCTCCACGTGTCGTACGTGAGGCGATGTCTCTGTCTCTGCCCACGATCGTCAGTGACATCCCAGGTAGTAGGGACTTGATCCTGCCAGGTGAGACGGGGCTACTCGCACCAGCCCAAGATCCCGAAGCGTTGGCTAAGGCTATCCTTTGGATGCTAGAGCATCCCGACGAGCGTAGTGCTATGGGACGTCTAGGACGGGAGCGTATAGCACGTGACTTCAGCCCCGAGCGTTATACGGAGATCTTCGCAGACCTCTTCCGTTCTCTAGCTGTCTAACTCATCCCATGAGTCCTCCAGGTGGGGACTAACGCTTGTTTATCCTGCTAGTTGCGAAGGGGGACTTATACCATCTAATGGACTTCCTCCGTTTACCTAGGGTAACAAGATGTATATCATACATGGGGCTATGCCCCTAATAACTTCAGACTAAGAACAACAAGATGAAGAAACTATTTGCAATGGCTGTACTCCTCTTCTCGACGCTAGGGCTCAGTGCTCAGAGCTTCGGGATCAAGGGGGGGATCGGCTACTCCACACTCAATGGTGGTAAGATGAATGGTGCCGAGATGAAGGGACGTGGGAGCTTCTATGCAGGGGCTTTTATCGAACTTCCGATGACCTCCTTCCTTGCTCTACAGCCCGAGGTAATCTACTCGCAGCAGGGCGCTAAGTGGGAAGCAACGCACCTAGGACAGACGGTCTCCCTACAGCTGAAGACCAGCTACATCAATGTCCCCGTGATGGCTAAGCTCAAGCTCGGGAATCTCTCCCTCATGGCTGGACCTCAGCTGGGCTTCCTCGTCGGAACGCCCACGCAAGAGATCGCCCTCAATAACAACTCTGTGAAGCTCAATAAGGACACCTTTGCCTCGCTTGACTTCGGTGTCGGTGCTGGGGTTGAGTTCCCGATCGCCCAAGGGGTATTACTCGACCTTCGCTATACGCATGGGTTGATCAATACGCTTGATAAGAACAACTCTTCACTGAAGCAGCTCCAGATCAGTGATAAGAATAACTTCAAGAACGCTACGCTTACCCTAGGTCTAGGTCTCAAGATCCAACCCACTCCGTAAGTCTTAGCACTGGGTAGCCCACCTCACTCTGGTACACTAGGCCAGAGAGAGGTGGGCTACTATTGGGTTGTGTGGGGAAGGGGACTAGTTAGCTTTGGGCTGTCTCAGGGCGTAGGTGGCTGGAGCAAAGGATATGCCCCTTCTGTAGCACGCTCTGTATCGGATATTGCAGGAGGGTGGGAGAGGACATACCGAGAAGGGAGGAGGACACGTAATGCTCTGCCTCGTCACCTTCATAGGTGATGGGAGCGAGCATTACGTAGTCCTCTTTAGAGGGACTATATGACCTTGGGTGGGGTCTTGGTGAGGTTGTTATTCCCGAGGTGTGAGGTTGTTCCCAGAGCTGTGGTGTATCAGGATGGATACTTCCCTCCACTCATATCTGATAGCAGAGTACGTAGTGTCGCACATCTATGATAGCCTTGCATCGGAGTCCTCTGTGGTGTCCCTAGGAGATAGCAGAGGGTCTGCAAGCCTCTAGGGGAGTGCGTAGCTCTATTCGCTGTCAGTGGATACCCGAATTCTTGTCCCTAGAGGAAGGTATGGGCTCTATCTCGTGATCTGGTAGAACCGCTTATATAGGGAAGATCGCAGCAGGAGGAGCTGATCGGGAAGGAGCTCCATATAGCCGTGAGCCTCAGCCCTGCATCCTCGATACCCTATGAGGAACCCAAAAGATGTAGGGAGAGCAAAGGAGCGAGTATGAGGTGAATAGCACAGGCATAGAGGGTCATGCGCTTGACATCCTCCATACCTCTTAGGGCATTGCCATAGATCACTTGTAGGGCATCTCCGGGCTGGTAGAGTGCCATAGGGATGACAGCTACGGAGGTCATGAGGATGACAGCAGGGTCGTCACTGAAGATATACCCGACCTGGTGCCTCAGGACGAGTAGACCGAGCATGACCACCAGGGCTGTGCCCCTCTGCTAGAGCGAGAGCTATAACGGCGGTCTGCCTTGCCCGTCTCTTGTCCCCCTGTGCTGTGGGCACGGCTCACGAGTATCGTCGTGGCTGCGCCGAGCCCATAGTAGACGAGGTAGCCAAGTAGAGTCAGGGTGACTAGGATCTGATGTACAGCTAGGGCATCTACTCCTAGAGGGGTGACCAATAGGATAGCGAAGGCCCATGCTCCTGCCTCTACTCCCATCTGCACCCCGATGGGTAAGCCCAGTCGGAAGAGACGCTGTATGTAGGGGGTGCGCCAGCCTCGCTCCCGGAAGGCCCGGTAGGGAATCCTGAGGTCTTGACTACGGCGCAGGACATAGACTAGGGCGATGAGCATATAGATTCGGGCTAGTAGGGTAGAGAGTCCCGCCCCGAAGAGCCCAAGTTCGGGAGCTCCCAGCTCACCGAATATCAGGAGGTAGTTGCCTAGTATGTTCAGCGCATTCGAGCTTAGGATGATGCACATCGGTACCCTCGTACGTCCGATCCCATCGAAGAACTGCTTGAGAGCTCCCGAAGCCATGAAGACGACGAACGAGATGAGCTGTAGGATGAAGTAGGGATGCGTACCTGAGGGAGGAGGTGCGGTGGTAGCTGAAGTGCCCGAGCAGCGTATAGATGCTGAGTAGAGCGAGGGTGAGTGCTCCGCCCACCCAGAGGTTGAGTAGACTACTATGTCGCAGTAGTCGCCCTAGTCGTGGCTGATCTCCTCGTGCAAAGGAGCTGGAGATCGACGGTGTGAGCCCATAGGTGAAGCCCAAACCTAGGGACGAAGAAGACGGAGAAGATGTTGATTGACGAACGAGGCCGAGGCTAGGGCATCCGTATGGTATTTGCCGACCATGATGTTGTCGGCGAAGTTCACCGTGATAATCCCTAGCTGTCCTAGGATGATCGGTGTACCTATGCGGAGTAGCTCCGCAAGTGATCTGCGACGTTCGCTCCAGCGACTGCCCGTAGGCTCAATGTGTAAGTCTCTATTATCTCCCATACTCATGCCCACAAAGGTAGCTATTGTACACTGACTATCTAGCCTGCTACCCTAATCTAGGGGACTAAGCAGCCTCTCCTATGTCAGAGTGGATGCCCCGTCAGTGTGATAGACCTAAGAGCCTAGGACTGGATACTCTACGCGAGTGTGCACTTGGGCGGGGCTGACACATCACCTCTTTTCATATTCTCCTCCCTCTTTCACCTCTTTCACATCTCTGTCTCTAGGGGGATTATTACGTGCCTAAGTACCTCTTAGCCATATCTCTGGAGTGTCTAGCATTAGCCCTCAGGAATGCACATACGGGAGCCCTATAAGAGGACATACTTAGAGCGAGGTAGTGTACACGCGTGTACACTGTTGTATACACGTGAGTACACTATGGTATACACACGTGTATACTTTTCACCCCTAGGTAGTAGGTATATGCTTAGATAGTCTACGCCTAGGGACAGATACCTCTATCTGTGGTGTATGCTCCTCTACTACTTTACGTTCGAGCTCTAGTGATTTCATGTATCAGCCACATGCACTTGGGCGGATGGGGGAGGAATAGGTGTATAAATTGTATCTTTGCCTTAGTCACGAGGGGATGGGGACTCTAGTGAAGAGCCTTGGTACCCCTCGTCGATGAACAAGTGCTAACGTACCCTCTCGTGTGTCGAGAGCAAGCTATACGATCGATGTCATCAACCAAAGATATCTTGGCCGGTATGCACGAGCCCTCGAAGAGAAGCTGAGTGACCGCTCCTGGGAGCACCGCTCACCGCATGGCCTCTTCACCCCCATTCACTATACGATTAGCCTCGGAGGTAAGCGTCTGCGTCCTCTGCTCTGCTGTGTCGCGGCCTCGTTGCTTCACCGAGCAGTGGCAGAGGGCTCTCCTGCAGCTGTTGCCCTAGAGGTCTTTCACAGCTTCACTCTCCTACATGATGATCTCATGGATCGCTCACCCCTTGAGACGAGGGCAGGAGACAGTCTACCGTCGCTGGGGGACAATACGGCCATCCTCTCGGGGGATGCTATGAGCATCGAGGCCTACACCGCTCTAGCAGAGGTGGAGGACAAGGGCTCTTGCCTGCTCTCCTGGCTTCCTTCAACAAGATGGCTATGGAGGTCTGTATCGGGCAGCAGCTGGATATGGAGTACGAGCTACGGCAGGAGGTCACGGTGGCAGAGATATGAAGATGATACGACTCAAGACCTCCGTCCCTACTGGGGGCTTCGCTTGAGATCGGTGCTCTCATCGGAGGGAGCAGATATCCAGACCGCTCATAGCCTCTATGAGGCGGGTGTGGAGCTGGGACTTGCCTTCCAGATACGGGATGACCTACTTGATGTCTATGGCGATGAAGCGACCTTTGGTAAGCCCATCGGTGGCGATATCATCAATGCCAAGAAGACGCTCCTGCTGCTCTATGCTCTAGAGCAGCTCCGTGGTAACGAGCTTGAGGAGCTTCGTGCTATCCTAGAGCTTAGCCCCGAGGGCGAAGAGGGCAGGTCGCCCACGTACGCAGTCTCTATGAGCGAGTCGGGGTGCGAGCCCTATGCCACTCAGGCAGTGGAGGCACACACCGCACGTGCCTATTCGCTCCTAGAGCCATTAGCTCTGAGCGAGGAGGGACGTGATCTTCTCCTCACGCTCTTCGCTACCTTAGCAGGGAGGAAGAGCTAATGGGGAGATCGCTTGATAGATAGCCATACGCATATCTATGACGAGGCCTTCGACGAAGATCGAGGCCATGCTCCAGAGAGCCCCTAGAGGCAGGTGTACGTCAGATGGTCTTGCCTAATGTCGATCAGGTAAGCTGGGAGCGTATGCTTCGCCTCGTCGAGTCTCACCCCGACTACCTCTACCCGACTATAGGCCTTCATCCTACCTCCGTGGGGGCTGACTACGAGGCTCTCTTGACCTATCTGGAGGAGCAGCTCGCCCATCACTCTGTCTATGCGATTGGGGAGATAGGGCTGGACTTCTACTGGGATCGGACATACGAAGCCGAGCAGGTGGAGGTCTTCCGTAGACAGCTCGGATGGGCAGACCGCTATTCGCTCCCCGTGATCCTCACATGTACGTGATGCCTTTGCTCGTGCGTTCGAGACCCTGAGGGCAGTTGCTCTTCCGGAGCTACGTGGTGTCTTCCATAGCTTCACGGGTACGGAGGAGGAGCTAGAGGTGGCTTTGAGCTTCGAGCACTTCTACATCGGTATCAATGGGGTGGTAACCTTCAAGAATAGCTCCCTCAAGGACTACATCATGAGGGATTCCCCTCGATCGACTGCTCCTGAGACAGATGCCCCTCTACCTCTCCCCGTGCCCAAGCGAGGTAAGCGCAACGAGCCCAGTCACCTCATCCATACAGCCCAGTTCATGGCCGACTGCTACAGCATGAACTTAGATACGCTTACAGAGGTAACGAGCCCAGAATGCACGTCGGCTCTTTGCCCTACCTACACTATAAACTACCTTCTACTTATGCAGCACATCTTAGAAACCCTAATCAAGCAGAATCGCACGTGCCGCCGTTTCGATGAGCAAACGCCCGTTGAGGCTCTTCAGATCAAGCGTTGGCTCAATGTCATACGCTACACAGCCTCGATGCGCAACGCTCAACCCCTGAAGTATATCATCGTGACAGACCCCGAGGGTGCAACCGAGATCGCTGCCTACAACACTGGGCAGCTATGCTCCCCGACTGGGATAGCTCTGCAGTGGGCGAGCGCCCTGAGAGCCTATCTCATCCAGCTATTGGACACGACACTAGCACCCCTCAGGACGCTTCGATGAGGGCTACAGCTTCAGGCATAGGGTATGCTCGCTACAGACGCTGGATACGGGATGTGTATCTTCCATGGCTATGGCAAGGGGGATATAGCTCGTATGTACAACCTGCCTACCCATCTATCCATCAACGCTGTGATTGCTCTAGGTAAAGCCTGCTGAGACCATCGTCCTCGAGGAGGCTCGTAACCCCGAGGAGGTGAAGTATTGGCGGGACGAAGAGGACGACACCACGTCCCCAAGCGTCCTCTCGAGGAGCTCATCGTGGAGCCTCACAAGCCCTCCCTCTTCTAATAAGATGAATCAAACTATGCAGATGAGACCGCTCATGCGCCTAGGTCTCCTAGCGCTCCTCGTCCCCTCACTCCTAGTAGGGTGCGGAGGGAGTACGAGCAAGGCCGAGACCGCCGATACTACAGGGGCTAAGGAGGAGACGGACGTACTCCTTCCCCCTTCGAGGTGAACTCCGCCTATAGCTTCCTCACGCATCAGGTATCCCTAGGGGCACGTGTGCCGGGTACTCCCTGCTCCTAGTGCCTGCACTAGTTGGATCGAGAGCAAGCTGAGGGAGTGGGGATATAAGGTGACACTCCAACCCCTTCAAGGGCAAGGATTATCATGGCAAGGACATCAGCGGGACGAATATCATCGCCACACGTCACCCTGAGGGGAGCGGTGAGCGAGTCCTCCTCATGGCGCACTGGGATACACGCCCAGTCGCCGACCAAGATCCTAACCCCTACGCTCAGTCCACTCCGATACTTGGTGCCGATGACGGGGCTAGTGGTGTGGCGGTCTTGCTGGAGATAGCACGTCAGGAGAGCCTACTGGGCTCCAGAGCGTGCGATCGACTTCGTGTTCTTTGACCTCGAGGATGGAGGGACGGGGGCAGTGATGATAGCTGGTGCCTAGGGTCTACCTATTGGGCTAAGCATCCCCATACCCCTGGGTATAAGGCTCGCTATGGTATCCTACTCGATATGGTCGGAGCTCAGGGAGCACGCTTCTATTGGGAGACACTCTCTAGGGAGTATGCGCGTCCTATCCTCTCAGCCCTATGGAGCACTGCTGCACAGCTGGGCTGGGGAGGGTACTTTGTCCAGGCTAATGGAGGTGCGATGACGGATGACCATGTCCCCGTCATTCGACACCTAGGCATCCCATGTGTCGATGTGATCAACTTTGATCCCACTCGTACCACGGGCTTTGGTAGCCACTGGCATACCACACATGATGATATGAATATCATCTCCATCGAGACGCTCCGAGCTGTCGGAGAGACCGTCTCGACTACTATCCGTGAGGAGCTCTGATAGAGTGTCGGAGCGACTCTTGTACTCAAGCATAATATAGAATGTCTACAATCAACGAAATACAAGACGAGATCATCAAGGAGTTCTCTGCCCTAGAGGACTGGATGGATCGCTATGCTCTCATTATCGATCGGGAAATACACTAGAGCCCCTACCCGAGAGCGATAAGACCCCTACAAATATCATCGAGGGCTGTCAGAGCCGTGTCTGGATAACGGCCTCCTACGAGGGGGGCAAGGTGCACTTCCGTGGGGAGAGTGATGCGATCATCGTCAAGGGGATCGTAAGCCTCCTACTACGTGTGCTGGATGGTCAGACGCCACAGGATATCCTCGACTCAGACCTCTACTTCATCAAGGAAATAGGTCTCTCGGAGCACCCTATCCCCGACACGCTCTAATGGGCTTGTCTCGATGCTTCGCCAGATGCGCCTCTTCGCTGCAGCCTTCGCTCAGCAGTCATCGATCGCCCCTCATATTATAGTTCCTCTCATCTATGACGCCACCAAAGCTCGTTGTGGGCTCGCTAGCCCTCTCTATTGACCCTAGCCCTCACCTCTCCTGCTCCCCACGTACGACGGTAGCACGGTGGATGAGCGACTTCTGTCCTTTGTCGATCCCTTCATCGGTACGGGAGAGCATGGGCATACCTTCCCTGGAGCTACCCGTCCGAATGCGATGGTACAGTTCAGCCCTGATACACACCTCCTAGGTTGGGATGCCAGCAGTGGCTACCACGCTACGGATAGTGTGATCTATGCCTTCAGCCTGACGCACCTCTCGGGGACGGGGTAGGGGATCTTGGGGATGTCGCTCTGTTGCCTTTACAGCGGAGCTGATAGCCCTAGGCCTATCGCTACCTTTGATAAGGGGACAGAGACAGCTTCCCAGGCTATTACGCTGTCGGACTAAGCAACTTCGGTATACGAGCAGAGCTAACCTCCACAGATCGAGTTGGTCTCCTGAGAGCAAGCTATGAGGACAGTACCAAGCGACGTCTGCTCCTAGACCTCAGGCATATCCTACAGCCCAACTGGGGGCACTCTGTCGTGGCTAATGACCTCTATCTGGTGAATGACTCCACGATCCAGGGTACATTCTATACCAAAGGGCTGGGCAGAGCATCACGAGCTAAGCTATAGCATTCACCTAAGCCTACCTGCGGATAGTCTAGTACTCTATCGGGATGGCAAGCAGGTAGGACGCCTTAGTCCGGGGGCTTCCTTCAAGCGAGACACCTCCGACCTCAAGCTCCATATCTACCTACCCGATGGATCACAGCCCATCCTCGTGAAGACGGGTATCTCTCCCGTCTCGACAGAGAGAGCAGAGCGGAACCTACAGGCGGAGCTCCCCCACTGGAACTTCGATCAGGCACACAAGGATAGTAGAGTCGTATGGGCAGAGGTGCTGAACAAGATTCAGATAGAGACACAGGATACGGCCGTACTTCGCAACTTCTATACAGCCCTCTACCATGCCCATATCGCTCCATATAACTATCAGGATGTCGATGGATCCTTCAGAGGTATGGACAAGGCGATACACAAGAATGCAAATCCACGTGATGGCCACTATACGGTCTTCTCCCTCTGGGATACCTATCGTGCACTACATCCACTGCTCACGATCGTTGATCCCGATCGAGCACTACGCTATGGTCGTAGTCTCGTCGGTGACTATGATGAGGGCACTATCTTGCCCCGTTGGCCACTTGCCTCTAACTACACGGGGTGTATGCCCGCCTATCACTCGGTCAGTGTCCTTGCTGACCTCGTAGCTAAGGGCATCGCTAGGGGTGAGGACCTCCGCCACTGGACAGAGGCTGCACAGCGTAGCTCTATCTATAGAGAGGATCTCGCACAGAAGTTCGCTGGCACACGTGAGCTGAGACCCTGATCGCACGTCACCCTTACTACAAGGAGCGCTATGGCTTCGTCCCTGCGGACTCTATCCCTGAGAGCGTAAGCTGGGGTGTAGAGATGGCCTATGATGACTGGTGTATAGCACGTATAGCAGAGGCTGCAGGCCTAGACTCAGTGATGAAGGAGTATGACAAGCGTGCCCTCTCTACTACCGTCGCTATTGGGACAAGGAGACTCGTCTGATGCGTCCTGTGATGGGTAATGGCACCTTCCGTACACCCTTCAACCCCCGATACTCTGCTCATGCAAAGAGTGACTATACCGAGGGTAATGCCTACCAGTGGAGCTTCTATGCTCCGCATGATATGACGGGCTTCCTAGCTCTCATGGGAGGGAAGAGTGTCCTAGAGGCTAACCTTGATACCCTCTTCACGACCTCCTCTCGTATCGATGGGGCAGAGCAGTCGGGCGATATAGCAGGGGCTCATCGGGCAGTATGCGCACGGCAACGAGCCCTAGCCACCACATCGCCTATCTCTATAACTATACCGATTCTCCCCACAAGGGGCAAGCGATCCTAGACACTGTACTGCATCACTTCTATAAGCCTACTCCAGACGGGATCATTGGCAATGAGGACTGCGGGCAGATGTCAGCATGGTATATCCTCAGTGCACTCGGCTTCTACCAGGTCTGCCCTGGTAAGGCTGAGTATATGATCGGTCGTCCACTAGTCGATCATGCTACCCTTAGCCTGCCTAAGGGTACATTCACTATCGAAGTGCAGGGCAGTAACAAGGTGAATAAGTACGTGCAGTCTGCTACGATCGACGGACGTGACATCACGAAGACCCTTACCTTCACCCACGATGAACTCCGTCCTCAGGGTAAGCTCGTCATCGTCATGGGCTCTAAGCCAAGGAGCTAAGGTGTGAGACATAGCTAAGCACAATCCACTGCAGTATAAAAGGTCAAGAGCCGTACTCGGGATAATACCCGAGTACGGCTCTTGACCTCTAAATCTCCTATTTAGATAGGCGAAGGGAGAAGCTACAGCTCCCTAGCGGCTACGCTCCTTGTCCTCTTCTTTGTCCTTGGGGTAATACCCATAGTCATACTGGGAGCGACGACGCTCTCGGTAGCGTAAGATGAGGTAGAGTACAGCGAGGACAAGTCCTGCACCACAGAAGGTGAGTGTCCAGCGCAGCCCTTCACCCTCAAAGGTGACGACCCCGTGGGGTAGAAGAAGTAGCCCAGCACAGCTATGTAGAGTAGGAGAAAGGGCTGAGCGGATGCATATACGTTTCATATCGGGGGATTATTAGCTGAGATGGGTGCTGTCTCGTAGGGGCAAGGAGTTCCTCGAGGTAGCGACGGCTATTGGAGAGGCGAGGCACCTTGTGCTGTCCGCCGAGCTTGCCCCTGCCCCTCTAGCCAGCTATGGAAGAGCCACGTGAGGGGCTAGCTCTAGGTGTAGGGGATAGAGGTCATATCCTCATACCGCTTGGCATCGTAGTCGGAGTTGAGCCGACGGAGCTGGTCATCTAGGATGCAGTGCGAAGAGGGCGGTATCCTCTGGAGCTCGGCTAAACTCTATGAGCCAGTCGTGTCGTCCCTTCCCTTGCTCGAGGAAGAAGTGTGGGGCAGCCGTATAGTCCGAGACACATGCCCCCCGTAGCTTGGCAAAGCCCGAGAGATTGCCTCGTCGGTATTAGCCACCATGAGCTCCTCTCCGAAGGCGTTGATGTAATGCTTCGTACGACCAGATATGATGACTCGATAGGGAGCCAACGAGGTGAAGCGTACCGTGTCTCCGATCGTGTAGCGATAGAGTCCTCCTAGGGTAGATATGACGAGGGCATAGTCTCGTCCTAGCTCTACCTCCCAGAGTGGGATGGCACGGAGGGAAGAGGTCTTCACTCAGTTCGCTCATAGGAACAAACTCGTAGAAGATCCCATAGTCAAGCATCAGTAGCATCCCCTGCTCCCTCGGGTCGTCTTGTATGGCAAAGAAGCCTTCGCTAGCATTGTAGGTCTCCTCATAGCGCATTCGGCTGAGGGATCGAGTTCTCGATAGGTCTCCCGATAAGGGCTAAAGCTGATTCCGCCGTGGAAGAAGACCTCGAGCGAAGGCCAGACCTCGCTGATGTCCTTTGCTCCAGTGTAGGCAAGTACCTCCTTGAGCAAGACCAGCATCCAGGAGGGGACGCCTGATAGGCTCCCTACGTTGGCATGTGCTACCTCTCGGACGATCGTCTGCATCTTTGCCGTCCATTCGCCCATGAGGAGTGTCTTCTTGGAGGGCACACGGAGGAGCTCCCCGAGGAGCGGCATGTGCTCGACGAGGATGGCACTTAGGTCACCCGTCTTCGCTCCGCTACCTACGGACACAGGGGAATGGCTTCCCCCGAGGACGAGCCCCTTAGTGGAGAAGAAGCGACTATCAGGATAGTTCCTGAGATAGATCCATAGCGCATCGCTTCCCCCTCGGTAGTGGCACTGCTGTAGGTGGGGTAGGGGACTGGGATGTACCTGCGGTCACTCGTCGTACCGCTAGACTTGGCGTACCAGCTACACGTGCCGGGGACGAGTATATTCCGCTCCCCTCGCATCATACGCTCGATGTCTCCCTTGCAGGCCTCATAGTCCTGTAGTGGGACACGCTCGGTGTAGGTGCGGTAGTTGGTCTGCCTCGAGAGGCTAAGCTCTCGGGCGAACTCTGTCCGAGAGGAGCGGTCGAGGATGTGACGTAGCTGACGTAGCTGGAGCCACTCTGCTTGGTTACTATATCCCTCTATCTTACGCAGCCGTAGCTTGGCTATTTGGTAGATGAGGTTGGTCTTGATATCCATCGTGTCTAGTCCCTAAATGGGTTAGTGAGTATAGCCCTCCCGACGAGCCAAGCTCCTGCGTACATCCTCTGCCCGTAGGTAGCGCTGATAGAAGGCTTCCTCTCGCTCGAAGAGCTTCTGCCGAAGAGATGAGGCAGGCAGTAGATGCCGTATGCGACGTGTCCACAGATACCCATCATAGAGACGTAGGTACCTGCGGGTGGTGAGCCCATAGGTATTCGTGGAGTAGCGTAGGGCAAGCTTTGGGGAGTCGGCGCAGCCAGAATCGGTCACAAGCCTTCTCTAGCCTTTCGGAGAAGGGTACGAACTCCCATCTCCTTCGCTCTGTATAGGCCTCGGCAAGTGTAGCGCAGGCTCGTCTTGAATGGAAGAGACGCTCTAGGTTGCGAATGCTCTCACGAGGAGATAGCGGATAAGGGGCAAAGCGCATGCGGTTCAGATCAATGAGGTAGAAGTCGTATCGTCCCTCGTGGTCTCATCCCGCACATAGGGGAGGTTGCCTGGAGAAAGGTCTTCGTGGATCACCCCACACTCATGTAGCTCAGCTAAGTAGTGTCCTAGGGCACGGATGAGGTCTTCTGAATAGGCTTCCCTGCAGCGTAGGGCTGTAGTGTCACCTCTGTGGCCTCGATATAGCGACAGACATAGTAGCTGTCAGTGAGAGCCCCTAGGGGGCTATGTGTCTCTATATAGCCGATAGGCTCTGGAGTCAGGAACTCCATGACCTGAAGCTGTAGGGCATTTAGGTAGGAGCGTCGGGCCTTGCTGCTATTGCTCCATCCGTAGTAGGTAGAGCGGAGGAAACCCAGCTTACCGAAATGCTTGACGACAAAGTCCCCCTCGGGGCATTGTATTCGGTAGAGCACGTTGCGTCCTCTGTAGATCTCGTTACACACGACCCCTTCGATGGGTGAACTGGAATCACCAGCTCTCTGTATGTAGTGTGCTAGTCGCTTGAGTAGCTCCACACCCTCGGGGAGGGCACTCCTATAGTTTGTCACGATGCCTATCTTATATAGTCTAAATCTTTGTATACCCCGCAAAGATACAAAGAACGTCTACACATCCCATTCCCAAGACCTTACTATCCCCCATCGCAGTGGGGCTATGCGTCCCTCGCTCTGCTACTAGGCGAGAGCCTCCCCCCTAAGATCAGGGGCTGACGCATGAACTCACAATAGTGCGAGGGCAAGGTCGTCAAGGAGCATACGCCGAAGATAGAAGTATCCGTATCCAAGGTGTAGAGATCCCCAGCGTATACCTCCTACCTACAAGGGATAAGTATACACGTGTGTATACAACAGTGTACCCACGTGTACACAACTGTATACACGCGTGTACACAAGTGCGCTCTAAGTATATCCTCTGTCGGGCTCAGCTTGTATGTCTGTTTCTTGGGGGATAATGCCTAGGATCTTTAGTGATAGGCTAAGGCTCCCTAGGATATGAAATAATACTCCCGAAGATCCAAAGGCAGGAGTGTGCGAGCGAGATCATGCGTCGGCCCTTCCCCTAAGATGGCGAGGTGGTATCCTATCTTTTCCCCTCCTATAGGTGCTTGTATAACACGCTCTTTATCAAACGCTCCGAGAGGGCTAAAACGAACATACCGAGAACGGGGAAGCGCTCTCGGTATGTTCGCAGTCGTCACCTATGTAAGGTGATTGGAGCGAACATACCGAGTCCTCTCCAGCGTTCATTACGTGTCCTCTGTTAGGGCTCTCGGAATGGCTGTATAGACCTTCATCTGCATTGCTCTCATGTAGAGGTCTATTCCGTGTCTTAATCTTCTTTCTGTCAGATGTTTGCTTGGTCTGTGTATTCCTTCTTTTCCCGATCGAGTGTGTCTGTCTATGGGGGAGGGCGAGCTGACGGAGAAGGAGCACGAGGAAGGAGCTCGTATTAGACAGCTAGAGATGCAGAGAGGATTCTCTCCTTTGCCATACCTAATATATATGGGTGTGGGGTGGGTGATGTGGGTAGGTAGTGATGCTAGGTATGGTTGGCTGGAGGAGTTAAATTTGTTGTATCTTTTGAGTGTCCTAGGATAGGTATGCGACCCTGATGCTATCTGCATGTATAGCAAGGACAGCGAACAAATAACATCACAGCTCATGAACAATGAACAACTGATGACCCGAGCAGCCGATAACATCCGTATCCTAGCTGCTTCGATGGTCGAGCGTGCCAGAGTGGACACCCAGGCGGTGCTATGGGTGGTGCAGACTTTATCAATGTGCTCTTCTCAGAGTTTCCTCATCTTCGATCCCAACGACCCCCAAGTGGCCGGGTAGGGATCGCTTCTTTCTTGACCCAGGGCACATGTCGCCCATGCTCTACGCTCAGCTATCACTCATCGGTAAGTACTCGATGCAGGAGCTCCAGCAGTTCAGACAGTGGGGCAGTCCCACCCCTGGACACCCCGAGGTAGATGTCCTGAGAGGTGTGGAGAATACCTGCAGACCACTTGGACGAGGCACACCTTCGCTGTGGGAGCAGCGATCGCCGCTAAGTTCCCTCGCCGAACGACTAGGCTGGGTGATGAGCCAGACAATCTATGCCTATATCTCTGATGGTGGTGTGCAGGAGGAGATCTCTCAGGGTGCAGGGCGCATAGCAGGGCACCCTAGGGCTGGACAACCTCATCATGTTCTACGATGCAAAACAACATCCAGCTCTCTACCAAGGTGGACGAAGTCGATACAGAGGATGTAGCGATGAAGTACAAGGCCTGGGGATGGCACGTGCTAGAGGTGGATGGTTCATCAGCAAGTGAGATCCACAAGGCACTGGCAGAGGCAAAAGTCTATCGTCGGCAAGCCTACCCCCGATCGTCGGACATACCACGATGGCTCGTGGGGGCTGTCGGTGCTGATGGCACGAGCTACGAGGGTAAGGTGAGCACCCACGGACAGCCACTCTCGGCTGCTGGGGCTTCGTTTGAGGCCACGGTGCAGAACTTAGGGGGTGACCCCAACGACCCCTTCCGCATCTTCCCCGAGGTAGAGGCTATGTATCAGGCTCGCCTTGACGTGCTCCGACAGCTCGCTGAGGAGCGCAAGAAGGAAGAGGCTCTGTGGCGTCAGGACAACAAGGATCGGGCTGAGAAGCTCGACCGATGGTTCTCGGGTGTAAGCCCCTGTCATCGACTGGTCTAAGGTAGAGCAGAAGCTCGACCAAGCTACCCGTGCTGCCTCAGCCACTATCCTAGGCGTACTAGCGCAGCAGGTAGAGAATATGGTCGTAGCCTCAGCTGACCTATCCAACTCGGACAAGACGGATGGCTTCCTCAAGAAGACCCGAGCCCTTACCCGAGGTGACTTCGGGGGTGCCTTCCTCCAGCCAGGTGTAGCAGAGCTTACGATGGCTTGCCTATGTATCGGTATGGCACTGCATGGCGGTGTGATAGCTGCATGCGGGACGTTCTTTGTATTCTCTGACTATATGAAGCCAGCGGTGCGTATGGCGGCCCTCATGGAGCTACCCGTAAAGTTCGTATGGTCGCATGATGCCTTCCGTGTGGGTGAGGATGGGCCTACCCACGAGCCCGTAGAGCAGGAGGCACTGATCCGACTGATGGAGAAGCTACAGAACCATAATGGAGCTAATAGCCTGCTTGTCCTTCGCCCCTCTGATGTCGAGGAGACGACGGTGGCATGGCGTATGGCTATGGAGAATGTCCATACCCCATCAGCCCTCATCCTCTCTCGTCAGAATATCAGGGACCTCCCTGCCCCCGAAGGCAAGACCCTGAGGAGAGGCAGCTCAGGCAGCTGAGCGTGGTGGCTACATCGTCCAGCGTGACGAGCATCCCGAGGTGATCCTGATCGCTAACGGGGAGCGAGGTCTCTACCCTCATAGAGGGAGCTGAGCTTCTTCGCAAGGAGGGTATTCAGCTACAGATCGTAGCCGTGCCCAGCGAAGGGGTATTCCGCCGTCAGCCCAAGGCTTATCAGGATGAGGTGCTCCCTCAGGGAATCAAGCGATTTGGCCTCACGGCTGGTCTACCCGTGAACCTCCTCGGTCTCATCGGGGACAATGGTACTATCTGGGGACTGAACTCCTTCGGCTTCTCCGCTCCCTACAAGGTGCTTGATGAGAAGCTAGGCTTCACTGCTGAGAATGTCTATCAACAGGTCAAACTGCTACTCGGTAAGTAGTAGCTCATCCATATTACTATGCCTTGCACGAATAAGATAGGACTCGCAGCCGACCATGCTGGCTACGAGCTGAAGGAAGAAGTGAAGGCTCAGCTTATCGCCCGTGGTCTTCAAGTCGAAGACTACGGGTGCCACTCTGCTGAGCGGTGTGACTACCCCGACCATGCGCACCCTATGGGACGTGCCATCCAGGAGGGGACGATAGCACGAGGGATCTCTATCTGTGGATCAGGTAATGGGATCTCTATGGTACTCAATAAGTACCCACGAGTACGAGCCGCCCTCTGCTGGAGTGTGGAGCTTGCTAAGCTGGCACGTGAGCACAACGATGCTAATGTCCTATCCCTCCCAGCACGATTTATCTCTAGGGAGGAGGCAGAGGCGATCGTCTCGGCCTTCCTAGACACAGCCTTTGAGGGTGGGCGACATGCCGCTCGGGTAGAGAAGATCCCCATTCACTAGCTGTAGGAGTTCCCACAGCATAGAAGACCCTATGAGCAAGTATCTAGCCCTATTCATAGCGCTACTCCTCTCCATCACGACATCATGGGCAGCATCACTCCTCCCCCAAGGTGAAGCGAGACATCCCACAGCAGGGGTGTCTCGCCTTTCATGCTGGGCAGGTGCAGCTCGCTACTGCACGGCTAGAGACAGAGCTAAAGGCTCTCCTCAGTGAACTTGGGATCGAGGCAAGCCCCTAGAGCCAATCATCAGATAAGCCTAGAGCTACAGACCGATATAGAGGGACTTCCCCAAAGGGAATGAGGAGGCCTACAAGCTAAGCATTACCAGCGAGCATATTAGCTTGAGTGCCTACACCGAGACGGGGCTGTATAGGGGACTACAGACGCTGAGGCAGCTCTATGAGAGAGGTGAATGGAGGGCTCGTGTGATCCTTGACTGGCCAGCCTTCCCGTGGCGAGGCTTCATGATGGACGTCAGGCGCACCTATATCCCCCTAGAGCAGCTCAAGCAAGAGATTGACCTATTGGCTCGCTTCAAGGTCAATGTCTTTCACTGGCATCTCACAGAGAACGAAGCCTGGAGGCTAGAGAGCAAACTCATCCCAAGCTCAATGATAGGGGGCTCCATGACCCGCATGGCTGGTCGGTACTATACCCAAGAGGAAGCGAGGGAACTCGTACGATACTGCCGAGAGCGTCATGTATTGCTCATTCCCGAGATCGATATGCCGGGGCATAGCGCAGCCTTTGAGCGTGCACTTGGCTATGGTATGCAGACGGAGCAAGGGAGGAAGACCCTCAAGGCTCTCATCAGGAGGCTTGCGAAGTCTTTGATGTTCCCTATCTGCATATTGGTACAGATGAGGTGCAGTTTACGGATAAGACCTTTGTCCCCGAGATGGTCGCCTATGTACGCACCCCTAGGCAAGAAGGTGATCTCTTGGGCACCAGGATGGTCTTACCAGATAGGAGAGGTCGATATGCTCCAGCTCTGGAGCTCTCGTGGTAAGGCCGTCAGGGAATCCCTGCCCTAGACTGCCGCTACTACTACCTCAATCACTATGACCTCTTCTCTGATATAGGACGCCTCTATAATAGTCTGGATCTATGGCGAGGATGAGGGGACTGAGCAGCTCTATGGAGCCCTCCTAGCGCTATGGACGGATCGTGCAACACTAGATACGAGGCAGATTATTCGTGAGAATCAGCTCTATCCAGCTATGCTTGCTCTAGCAGAGCGTAGCTGGGTCGGTGGAGGTCGAGGCGACTTCACGAGTCGGGAGGTGATGACCTCTGACCCCAAGAGCCCCTGCCTATGATGAGTTCAAGGACTTTGAGACTAGAATGCTCAGCTATCGTAAGGTCTTCCCTTCGAGTACTTTCCTTATGTCCGACAGACAGATGCCCGCTGGGTCATATCCGCACCCTTCCCCAATGGCGGAGAGCTTAGGAGGGTCTTCCCCCCCGAGCAGGCTATTGGTGCCATAGCTCCCCCTAAGTCCCTACCCAGCTATACCTATGAAGGCAAGACCTATCCCTCACAGATGCCCGCAGGGTCAGGATTCTACCTAAGGCATGTGTGGGGTGACCTCTGTGCAGGTCTCTTGGAGCGAGCAGAGACTAACCATACCTGCTATGCTATGGCATGGGTCAATTCACCCTAAGGAGCAGAAGGTCGGGTTACTCTTCGAGACACAGAATTATAGCCGTTCGGAGAAGGACCTCCCGCCACCTACCGGTGCTTGGGATCACCGAGAGAGTAGGATCTGGGTCAATGGGAAGACCATCAACCCTCCGGTGTGGACCAATACACACTCTATCCCTACCCTTACCTCAGCCCTTGGTAATGAGAATGCTTGCTCGCGTCCTCCCATTCCTATTACTCTGAAGAAGGGGTGGAACCAACTCTTCATCAAGCTCCCCATAGGAGCATTTACTACCCGTGAAGTACGCCTTGTAAAGTGGATGTTTACTGCTGCCCTTGTTAGCCTGGATGGTACAGAGGCGGCCGATGTACGTTACCTCGACTTATAGTTATTATGAATAGAATCGCACTCCCTCTCTTATCTCTACCTCTGCTCTTTCCGTCCCTATCAGCTCAGAATAAGAAGGCACTACCCAATGTCATCTTCATCATGGCCGACGACCTTGGCTATGCTGATGTGGGCTTCAACGGACAGAGGCTCATCCGTACTCCTCACCTCGACTCATTGGCACGGGCTGGGATGCAGTTCACCGATTTCTACGCAGGCTGCTCCGTCAGTGCCCCTTCTCGTGCTTCGCTCATGACGGGTATGCATACTGGGCATACACAGATACGAGGCAATAAGGAAATCAAGCCTGAGGGACAGTCCCCGTGGCTGATCGCATGACGCTAGGAAGGCTCTTCCAAGGGCGGGCTACCGTACTGGGATCTTTGGGAAGTGGGGGCTAGGTTATCCAGGATCCGGTGCTGAGGCTACTGATAGAGGCCTCGATGAGTTCTTCGGATACAACTGCCAGCGTATGGCTCACCTATACTATCCCGACCACCTCTGGCGTGGGAAGGAGCGTGTCGATTATCCAACTAATGTAGATGGGCAGCATGGAGTCTACTCTGCTGATGAGATCCATAGGGAGGCTCTCCGCTTCATCGAGACCTCGGCGAAGGACAATGTACCCTTCTTCGCTATGCTCACCTATACCCTCCCTCATGCAGAGCTTAACCTCCCTCATGATGCAGTCTATGAGTACTACGAGGGGAAGCTCATACCTAAGTCCTATGAGAGCCGCTATAAGTGGGATTATCCATCTACTCCCAATGCCCATGCTGCTTTCGCTGCCATGGTAGAGCGTTTGGATCGCTATACCGGAGAGGTCGGAGCACTACTTCGTCGTCTCGGTATCGAGGAGCATACCCTTGTGATCTTCACTAGTGACAACTAGCCCACACCGAGAGGGTGGGGCAGACCCCGATTACTTCGATAGTAATGGTATCTACCGAGGGATTAAGCGTGACCTCTATGAGGGCGGTATACGGATCCCTATGGCTATGGCTTGGAAGGGTAAGATAGCTCCTGGGGGGAAGAGCCAAGTACCTCTAGCCTTCTGGGACTTCTACCCTACCTTGCCGAACTGATAGGACAAGGGGCAAGGCTAAGGGCAGTGATGGTAAGTCCTTCCTTAGTATATTGAAGTGATCTGCTCCCCAGCAAGTCCCTACTCAGCCGCCCCTCTACTGGGAGTTCCATGAGGACGGAGGTAAGATGGCCTTGCTACGTAAGGGCGAATGGAAGCTCGTAGCCCTCAAGGTCGATACAGGCTCCCCCTGTACTCGAGCTTTATAACCTCGCCTCCGACCCTAGTGAGACGAAGAATCTGAGTGCAAGCGAACCTAGCGTCGAGAGCAACTCTATAGAGAGATGCTACGTATGCGTACCCTCATCGACAGACTTCCCTCTCGCCTATGAGGTGAAGACACAGACAGAGATCAGCTCACTGATGGAACGTTTCTTTAATCATGAATTTACCTTTTGACCGAGTCGCCAGGATTATCCTCCTAGCACTCGTTGTCTTGCTCCTAGTCTTAGGACTTAGGGCGATTTGGGATGTCTTGCTTCCCTTCCTATTGGCTGGGATATTTGCCTATGTGATGATGCCCTTAGTGCGGTTCTTCCAGTTTTAAGCTGAGACTCCGCCTCGTGGGCTGTCTGTCATTCTGACGCTGCTCGTGATGGGGGCACCGATCTACCTAGCGGTCATCTATGTCTGCCCTCGGTACGGGAGGAGGTAGAGAAAACCCTACAGACTGATCTCCAGCTATAGCGGTGGGCAGGATCTCATCTCTATGCTACTGCCCAAGAACGTCCGTAACTACTTTACGAGCAACAAGACTTGGGGTAACTTCTCTCGCAACCTCACTGTAGATAAGCTCATCGAGAATACAAAAGCTTATCCTAGACCAGTTGGGGGAATTATCAATAGCACTCTCGGTCTTCTCCTGGGGCTTTGTCTTTCTCATGGGGATTGTGTACTTTATCTTCATCCTACTAGACTTCGAGAACCTCGGACGTGGCATCATTAGCCTCTTCCCCGTATCTCTACGCCCCTATGATGCGTACAGTCTGCTCGGATCTCGATCGGTACATGAATAGCTACTTCAGAGGTCAGGCTCTCGTTGCTCTGAGTGTCGGGGTGTTACTCACCATTGGCTTCAACATCATTGGCCTACCGATGGCTGCGGCTATGGGGATCTTCATCAGTATACTGAACTTCATCCCCTATATGCAGGCTCTCGGGATCGTACCCTTGGGGCTAGCTAGCGTGCTGATGGCTGCGCAGAATGGGGAGAGCGTCTTTGTCTGCCTCCTCCTAGCCTATGGGGTGCTAATGGTCGTACAGTTCATTCAGGATACGATCCTCGTACCTCGATCATGGGCTATACGATGGGGATGCGCCCCTCACTCATCCTCCTTGTCCTGACGATTTGAGGGTTATCTGCTCGGTTTCTTTGGGATGCTCATCGCACTGCCCGCTACGATGTTCCTCTACTCATTCTATAAGCGGTACATACTCGAGGATCGGCAGTATATCGACGAGATGGATCGAAAGGAAGAAACCAAAGGGAAAGAAGTCGAGGGGCAGAAAGAGGAAAATGACTTAATGCCAGAGACGACTACCTCTGCACATACAAGTGAAATAGATGGATCTAACTAAGAACCCTAGCACCTTCATCGCCCAAGGGCCACAGAGAGCGAAGCAACGAGGAGCCAATGGCACCTCGGGGTCTCTCGCTTGACGACTATTGGGATAGCCCTTAGCCTGAGTGTGATGCTCCTCTCGGTAGCGATTATATTAGGCTTCAGGGAGCAGATCCACGAGTTCGCCTTCAGCCAGACGGGGCATATTAGCCTCAATAGCTATGGGAGTAATTGGCGAAACTCTAATACCCCCATCAAGGTATCCAATCAGCTCCTCAACTTCCTACGGCGCGAACCCTATATCGAGCGTGTGATGCCGATCGTGCAGGAGGCTGGGCTACTGAAGACCGAGGATGACTTCTCGGGTATTGTACTCTATGGGATTGATCCTTCCTTCAAGAGCGACTACTTCGTCAATGGCCTTAGGGAAGGACGTCTCCCGAATGTAGCACCCGAGGCAATCGGGGCACCTGAGATAGCACTGCCCACGCATGTGGCAGATCGTATGGGATGTGAGCTGGGGGAGAAGGTACGTATCTACTTCTTTGGTGACAAGATGCGTGTGCGTGTCTATACGCTCGTCGGGATCTATGAGTCTACGGGGCTGGAGCTATCGCCTGCTCTATGTCCGACGATCTCCCTACAGCGTCTGGAACCAATGGAGTAGCGATACCTATAGTCGTCTCACGATCATGCTTCGCCAACCCAAGGCAGCCGAGGCTAAGCTAAACCAGCTCGATCACTAGACTACAGGCGCACCCCGACCTAATCGCTAACGAGGACTATGGTATGAACCTAGGACAGGAGCTCCAGCCCGAGCTCTTCAACTGGCTCACCTTCCTCGATACCAATGTCTATGCGCTACTTGGGCTGATGATCCTCGTAGCAGGCTTCTCTATGATCACAGGACTCATCATACTAGTCCTAGATAAGAGCAAGCAGATAGGCATTCTAAAGGCTCTTGGGGCTACGAATGGGCTACTCCGTAAGGTCTTCCTCATCCTCTCGGGGCACCTTATCGTAAGAGGGATGATATGGGGTAATGTGTTAGCTCTTGTGCTCTGCCTGCTACAGAGACACTTCAAGCTCATTCACCCTCAATCCCGCCAATTACTTCATGAGCTCTGTCCCCATACACTTTGACCTACTTGCTTGGATAGGGATCAACCTCAGGGACGCTTCTCCTGATCCTACTGATGGTACTTGTCCCTGCTGGGCTTGTTAGCCGCATCCGACCAGCAGAGAGTATGCGCATCGACTAGCTTCTTTCCTAATGTGGGTTAGGCTTAGCCCCATACTCACTCCTTAGTAGAGGCTCAGCCCTACATAGAAGCACCCGGATAACCCCATAAGTGGGTTATCCGGGTGCCTGCTATATGAATCTCCTTAGTATAAAAGGGTGGGAGCGAGTCTAAGCGATGTGCTATATACCCTCTTTCTCCTTGCGCTCTATCTCTGTCGGGTCAAAGGTCGGTAGCTGTATGTGGGGCTACTGCAATCACACGAAGGGTAAAAGACAGAGGCCGCTGAGATGAGCTGTACCCACTCAATGGATATAGTCGTGTATAGCCCGAGGAGCATAGATGATACCCCCTAGGAAGCATGCCGTTGCATAGAAGTCTGTGCGGAAGATCGTGGGGCGTATCATTGATCGAAGATATCTCGGATAAGCCCACCGAAGGAGCCCGTCACTGTACCCATAATGATAGCCACCCACCACGGGTAGCCCGTAGCAAAGGACTTGGCGACACCCACCACGACAAGAGACCGAGTCCGATGGCATCGAAGAAGAAGAGGGAGTGATTGAGCCGTACGACTTGCCTACGGAAGACGATGGTGAAGGCCAGTGCCAGCCCCGTGATAATGAGATACGAGGGCTGTATGAGCCAGAAGGGCTTTTAGGTCAAGGAGGATGTCACGTATCGTACCCCACTGCTGTTACGAAGCCTACGACGTGAGCACCGAACCAGTCAAAGCCCTTAGCCGCTGCTAGATCGAATACCACTAATCGCAAAAGGCTAATGTTCCTAGATAGTCACACCAGTCTACGAAGCTATTGACGTCTACTATATGTACAAATTTCATCACGCTTACTCTTGCTTGATAGGTCTCATCTCTTCATTACCAGTCCTATTGACTGAACCATAGTGCTAGTAGGACTCGGCTTCACTAGGGAAGGAATGCTCATAACGGCTTGGATATAGTCGGAGACAGCGGCGTCAATTGCTTCGCCGATCCGAGCAAAGCGACGGAGAAACTTCGGGCTGAAGCTATCCTCCATCCCGAGCATGTCACGTGTGACGAGCACCTGACCATCGACACCACTACCTGCACCGATCCCGATCAGGGGATACGTAGGATTTTGGGCTACACGCTGGGCTAGTGGAGCAGGTACCTTCTCTAGTACGAGGGCAAAGCACCCAGCCTGCTCTAGTCCCTTCGCCTCCTCTAGGAGTCGCTCAGCGTCTGACCTGCATACGTCCCCATGAGGCGATAGCCACCGAGCTGGTGTACGGACTGTGGGGTTAGTCCTAGGTGTCCCATGACGGGATCCCGAGGGTTGTCAGCTGGCGAATGATCCGGATAGACAACCTCTCCGCCCTCTCCAGCTTGAGGGCATCGCACCCAGTTTCCTTCATGATACGTACTGCAGGCTACTGGCGGTCTCCTGCGAGGATCATGGTAGCTCCCGAAGGACATATCTACGATCACGAGGCCTGCTGGACACCCTCGGACGACCGAGGCACCATGGTGCATCGTCCTGATCGAGGGTGATGGGTAGGGTAGTGGAGTGGCCTGCCATGACGTTGGCAGCGGAGTCTCCGACGAGTAGGATCTCTACACCATTACGATCTAGTAGTCGTGCCATAGTGTAGTCGTAGGCGGTGAGCATAGTGATAGGCTCACCCTCTTGTTTCATAGCTTGTAGGCGGAGGGTTGCGATCTTCTTCGTCTCGGGCTCTGTGTTGGGACACTGTTCTCTCGAATTTGAATAGTAGGACACGCCACACCCAGCCCGATCGAGGGGCAGAGTGTGGCATGTCGGTATAGGGTTATTTAGATGATATAGTGCACGGCGATGTGGCGGGTAGGCTTACTCCCACTCTATCGTGCTGGGGGGCTTGGAGGAGATGTCGTAGACGACACGATTTACTCCACGAACCTTGTTGATGATCTCGTTAGAGACCTTAGCTAGGAACTCATAGGGTAGGTGTGCCCAGTCTGCGCTCATCGCATCTGTGCTCGTGACGGCACGTAGGGCTGATCGTGTACTGCTAGGTACGCTCATCACCCATCACACCTACAGAGCGGATGGGGAGTAGGATCGCATCCAGCCTGCCAGACTTGGTCATAGAGACTCGTCTCACGTAGTACGCCATGTAGTCTCATCTGCATTCTGAAGGATCTCGATCTTCTCTGCGGTGATCTCCCGAGGATGCGTATACCGAGGCCTGAGGCCTGGGAAGGGCTGACGTCGATCAGTCGCCCCTGCATACCCATCTCTAGGCCTACACGGCGTACCTCGTCCTTGAAGAGCAGACGCAGGGGCTCGACGAGCTCAGCTGCATGCGCTCAGGCAGACCTCCTACGTTGTGGTGACTCTGATGCACGGTACCGTGATGCTTAGGCCTCGATGACATCTGGGTGATCGTCCCTGGCTGAGCCACTCGATCCCCTGGAGCTTCTTTGCCTCTTCGTCAAAGACCTCGATGAAGCCTCGGCCGATGATGCTTGCGCTTCTCCTCTGCGATCGGTGACCCCTTGTAGAGCGGTTAGGAACTTGGTACTGAGCATCTACACCGATGACGTTTGAGCCCGAGGTGCTCGTAGTCTCTTAGGGACGTTGGTGAACTCATTCTTGCGCAGGAGCCCTGATCGACGAAGATACGGTGGAGGGTTCTTGCCGATAGCCTTGTGTAGGAGTACTGCTGTGACGGAGGAGTCTACACCGCCTGATAGGGCGAGGATGACCTTGTCATCTCCCTAGCTGCTCTCTCAGCTGCTGGATGGTATGCTCTACGAAGGAGGCTGGAGTCCAGTTACCACGAATACCCGTGACACTTAGGAAGTTGCCCTGAGGAGCTGAGTCCTCCTCCTGTATGGAAGGCTTCGGGGTGGAACTGTACTCGCAGGTCTGCTCGCCATCGATACGGGAAGGCAGCAGCTGCTACATCCTCCGTGCTAGCTATGCATACAGGAAGCCCTTGGGGAGCTCTGTGATCGTGTCGCCGTGAGACATCCATACGGTTGTCCCTTGGGTGATCCCCTTCATCAGAGGGTCGTTGGCATGGTGGATCGAGAGGTGTGCACGCCCGTACTCACGGCTGTCGCATGGCTCTACCTTGCCTCCAGCCTGATGGACGATGCTCTGTGCCCCGCAGCAGCATCCCCAGTAGAGGGCGCTTCCCACGGAGCTCGTGAGCTCTATCCGGAAGGCCTGACTATCATAGACCGAGTAGGGGCTCCCCGAGAGGATAATGCCTGCTAGTGCCCGTGAGATCTTGGGGGAGCTTGTTGTAGGGGACGATCTCGCAATACGTATTGAGCTCACGAAGTCTTCGACCGATGAGCTGGGTTGTCTGCGAACCAAAGTCAAGGATGAGAATTTTCTCCTGCATATCTAACCAATTAGTACGAGTTGTGTCGCAAAGATACGAATTACCTTGATACCCCGTCCCCTAGATTCTCCCTCTCAGCCCCAGACTTGGCATACATACACTCCACGATCATACATAGACGACGAGGATGATCATGATATGTCCTCATTTCCCAGCTGGTCGAGAGCGTCTTCGCCTGACGTACGTGATGGAGGCATTCCTTATAGGAGTACATGGAGTCATAGCTGTATCGAGGCTGTAGGCCTATCGATATATCTTGACGACAGAGTACAACTAGATATGCTGTCCATACTGACCCTCCTCATATAGATGCTCTTTGGATGGAGTTGGATATCCCATTGGAGGTGGGCGAGGAGATGCCGATTGTTAGGGTCGGATGACGGTGAGACTGCTGGACTATCCTAGCCTCGGAGCATGGCTGGCACTTGAAGCCACTAGGGCGTGAGGGCTAGGTAGTCTAGGGGGATAAGCTTAGATAGAAGTATCTGTCCCACAGGTGTAGGTTTACTCTACGTAGGTCTACTATCTAGGAGCGAAAAGTGTACCTGCGTGTATACAACAGTGTACACGTGTGTACACATTTGTATACCCACGTGTACACTACCTCGCTCTAAGTATGTCCTCTATAGGGCTCGCTCGTAAGTACGTTTCTCTGGAGTAACCTCTAGGTACTCAGCGGTATGACCAAGGCTCCTCGGAACATTAAGCTAATGCCCTCAGAGTGCCAAGGAGTGGTGAGTACCAGCCCAAATCATGTGTAGGCTCTCCAGCCTTGGAGGGTCTCCCATTTGGGATGTATACTATTATGGTATATGGAAATTCTCTATCTTCGTGGCGTATAATTTATAAGTGTTACATACTCTCAGTTACGATGAAGCAACCACTTCTCCCTAGCCCTAGGGCTCTGCGCAAGCGTGGCTCTAGGACAAGGGCTCTCGGCTCAGTCTCCTGCGCCTAAGCCCGTCTATCCCGTCCCTACTCAGGCGCAGATCGACTGGCAACGCCTGAGAGACCTATGCCTTCATACACTTTGGGCTCAATACCTTCAATGACCTAGAGTGGGGCTATGGCAATACCCCAGCCAAGACCTTCGCTCCGCCCTGTGCTCGATGTCGAGCAGTGGGTCACGACCCTCAAGCGTGCGGGCATGAAGGTGATCATCCTCACCGCTAAGCACCACGATGGATTCTGCCTTTTACCCACCAAGACCACCGAGTATTCGGTAAGAACAGCCCATGGAAGGGCGGTAGGACGACCTCGTTAGGATCTGAGAGAGGCCTGCCGTAGACATGGGCTACGCTTCGGTATCTACCCTATCCCTTGGGATCGAAATAATGCCAACTACGGCTTCCCCGAGTATCAGAAGACCTTCCACGAGCAGATCCGTGAGCTCACGACGAACTATGGGGAACTCTTCGAGTACTGGTTCGATGGAGCCAATGGTGGTACAGGGCTGGTATGGTGGTGCAGACTCTGCCCGAAAGATCGACCCGCTCACCTACTACGACTATGAGGGGGCAACGAAGATGCTGCTGCGCAACAACCCCAACATCATGATCTTCGGTGGGACGACACATACCATCCGCTGGATCGGCAACGAGCGTGGATGGGCTGGTGAGACCAACTGGGCTATGTATGATGAGTCTAAGCAGAAGCACTATACCCAGGCTCAGTGGGGTATGGAGGATGCTAGCCAGTGGCTACCGGGAGAGGTGGATGTGAGCATTCGCCCAGGGGTGGTTCTACCATCACCGTGAGGACCATCAGGTGCGATCGGTAGCTAACCTTGTGAATATCTACTACGAGAGTGTCGGACGCAATGCCAACCTCCTGCTGAACTGTCCGATTAACCTCGAAGGGAAGATTCCCGCCGTGGACTCAGCTCGTCTGATCGCTGCTGGCATGACCATATCAAAGGCATCCTTCCGAGATAATAAACTTCGCAAGGCCACTGCCCGTGCCTCTGCTACTCGTCCTGGGCGTAGCTTCCAGCCCTCGCAATGTCAATGATGGTAACCCCGACACCTACTGGGCTGCTCCTGATGGCGAGAAGACGGCCAGCATCACGCTAACCCTCCCCCGAGAAGAGCTTATCAATAATGTAGCCCTACAGGAGTACATTGCCCTTGGACAGCGAGTACGTAGCTTTGCCCTAGAGGTCGCTGGTCGTGATGGCAACTTCCGTCCCATCGAGACTAAGGATAGCTTGACGACCATCGGATATAAGCGTCTTATCCGCTTCGAGGCTGTGAGAGGCTAAGGCTCTTCGCCCTAACCATCACGGATGCTCGTGGCCCTGTGTGCCTCGCAGAGGTAGCAGCCTATCTAGCCCCAGAGGTCCTAGAGGCTCCTCGTATCCGCCGTGACAGCAGAGACAGTGTCTACATCACGACCACTGCACGTAATGCCCACATCGAGTATCAGCTGGTACCCCGCAACGTCGGTGCTACGCATAACCTCTGGAAGCGCTACACAGCCCCCTTCTATCTACCCGATGACTTCACGACCATCCATGCTCGTGTCTCTAGTGCTAGCAATAAGGACAAGGCTCAGGCTACCCTACAGCGTAGGGTATTCTCTCTCCAAGGTGAAGACCCCAGAGCTCGCTGATGATCTACGTACAAAGCTCTTCGATGGGAACGGCTATTCTACGGTCACCCTCCCTCGTGGGGTACGTGCTCTCACACTGGAGCTGGATCAGCCCTAGGGAGAATCAGTTCACTTACCTACACCCCTCTCAGCAGCGAGATGCACGTGGGCATATCCAGCGCTACAAGCTATATGTCGATGGTCAGGAAGTGGCAGAGGGTGAGCTCGCAAACATCAAGCACAACCCTATCCCTGTCTCCCTTGAGCTCAAGACGCCAGTCGAAGGACGCACTATTCGCCTAGTCGTCACCAAGACTGTAGACGATGTACCCGAGGTGACAATCGGTGACCTAAGCATCTACTAATGAGCATCACGACTCCCAGCCCGAATGTTGAGGCCACGAGACCGATACGTATCCTCTTCGTGTGTCTTGGTAATATCTGTCGAAGCCCTTCGGCAGAGGGTGTCTTCCGTCACTATGTCTCAGAGCAAGGAGCATGTGATCGCTACGACATCGATTCGGCAGGGCTCATCGCACACCATGAGGGCGAGCTCCCTGATGGTCGTATGCGAGCCCATGCCGTACGACGCGGCTACCGAACTCGTCTCTCGCTCACGCCCGATTACCCTATGAGGACTTCTTCCACTATGACTATATCATAGGTATGGATAGTGCGAATAGGGGAGCGTCTGCTAGACCTAGCCCCCACCGCTGAGACTGCTCAGAGGTCTCCCTGCTGACAGACTGGGCTGATGATGCCCCCAGGATCGTATCCCCGATCGCTTACTATGGAGGGGCAGAGGGCTTCGAGCACGTTCTGGACCTCATAGAGCTCTGCGTACCTCAGCTCTATAGGAAGACGATCCCTTAGACGAGTCTCAGTTCACTAAATAGTTAAAGGGTGAATGGTGCATGAAGCACCATTCACCCTTTAACTATTTCTGTACTATGCTCTTTATCGCCTTCTCGTTTCTCTCCCTCTAGACCTTCGTCTCCCCGAGGCTATACGGGAAGAAGAGGTTGGCTAGGAATAGGGTGGTGAGGGGAAGTACTCGTGAGCTTAGCGTATCTTCATACGCTTGTAGCTTGAGGCGAGCTTTGCCGTTAGGCGCAGAATGAGGTCAAAGAAGACCATCTTGCTATTGACATTTTGGGCGATGTGGCGACGTGCTAGGGTCTAGCTCCTCCTCCACAGCACGTACGACATACCCCGTGATACAGCTACGTAGATAGCTGGCGATGCTGGTCTCTTTGGGGTGAGGTAGTTGAGCTTGGGTAGGTCGAGGTTGAAGAGGTGAACTCTCAGGATATACGTGCCAGATACTCCAGCAGAGCCTGTTGCTCGTCACGACTTAGTGAGGCAAGGTCATCTGCCAGTATCTTCATCTCGATGGGCTGGGCATTGACCGTAGCACGTAGGATACGCTGTAGGTGTCGCTCTAGTATGGCCTGCTGCTCACTCTCTCCTCTGAAGGTATCTAGTGCCACACGATAGTTCCCCTCACTGAGATGAGCTGCGAGGGTAGCATCAGCGCCCCCTCTCCCCCATCGGGAAGGCTTAGTAGGGCGGCCTCGATGTCCATAGGAGCTAGAGGTCGTAGGCGTACTGTCTGCATACGGCTACGTAGCGTACCTAGTACAGCCTCCTCCTCCATAGTGACCATCAGAATGACTGTACGCTGCGGTGGTTCTTCGACGAGCTTGAGGAGCTTATTGCCTAGAGCCTCTTGCATTCGCTCGGGGAGCCATATCATGAGGATGCGATAGCCAGACCCAGCCATGTGGTAGCTGAAGTGCTGCTGGATCGCCTCTCCTCTCGTGCGAAGATAGAGGCCTTCTGCCATCTCCTCCGAGTAGGGAGAGCCATTCTTCGTATCTGATGGTAGGAATGCTCGTGCCAGTAGGGAACGCCACTCGGGAAGCGTATCCTCGGAGAGGTTCTTACCCGAGGCATTGACTATGGGAAAGAGGTAGAAGAGGTCTTGCTCGGCAAACGTATCATACCGCTTACACGAAGGGCAGTGCCCACAAGCGTCATGCCTTTCTATCTGTACAGTTGAGGTGGCGTGCATAGGCATAGGCCAGCCCTAGAGCTCCCTCTCCATCACGCCCTACGAAGAGCTGTGCGTGTGGGACTCATCCCCTGCTTGACAGAGGAGATGAGTTCGGCCTTGGCTAGGTCTTGTCCGATGATGTCGTGGAAGTACATACCCTATTCTATATTTGACTCGTGATGGTAGTGCGTGATAGTGATTGGGCTCGTAGCTCCCTCTCTACTTCGGATACGAAGCCCTCGATATAAGCTTTGCCCGAGGAGGTAATCATGCTCTCGGGATGAAACTGTAGCCCGAAGATCGGGTACTGCCTATGACGGAAGGCCATCAGTTCGTGATGCTCCGACTCTGCCCCCTCGCTATATGCCGTAGGGATGAGGCAAGGTGGGAGATTCGCTCTACTCACTACCCAGCTATGGTAGCGTCCTACGATACTTCCCTCTGTGATACCACCGACAACGGGATCGCTATGGTCTATGTCTACTAGAGGTGCGGGATGACCATGTCGGGGATGGGGTAGCTGGTGTAGCTTTGCTCAAGGTGCTGTGCGATGGCTTGGTGTCCGAGGCAGATACCAGTATCAGGGTATGCACCTACCCCTCTGCGATTAGTCTCATCATCCGAGGATATTCCTCTGGGATACCAGGCCAGGGGAGAGGAGTAGAGCGTCATATCGGGTCATCTATCTCCGCATAGCTCATCCTCACGGATTAGGTCATAGGTAACACGTGGATGCTCCCTAAGTAGCTGCACGATATTGAAGACGAAGGAGTCGTGATTGTCGATGACGAGCAAGCGTATCATAGCATGGTATCTAGGTGTCGCCTGGTCAGTAGCCTAGCCGTATCTGTGTAGGTTGGGCTTATCGTATGGTCAAGCGACACACGACAGTCTGTCTAGGGAAGATCGCTCTAATGAGATAGACACCAGGGGTGAGGGAAAGCTTGACCTCACCCGCTATTGCTGAGAGCCGAGAGTACCTTGCGCCCCGTGATGTCCATGATGTCCAGCTGGGTGACAGGCTCGGGCATACGCAGGAGGTCACTAGAGAGCCATATCGTAGGGCCAGAGGCGATGGCTTCATCTTGCTTGAGTACGCTGTTACCTCCATTGGCCTTGTAGTAGACACCTCCGATGACAGTCCCATTTGATATGAGGTAGCTCCCTCCATTGGTTAGGGGATACCGTCCCGTGGTCGGGGGCAGCGAAGTAGCGCACAGATAGACGTGTGTTGGCCACTCGGCTACTGAAGGAGGGTAGAGAGCAAATGCTATCGCCCTGGATAATCTTGCGGAAGCCAAGGCTATTGCGCCCCTTCTCCTGTGCAAAGCCAATAGTACCCCCTGAGGAGTAGCAATAGGAGCAGGCTGATGATGAGCTAGATAGTTATATCTGTGTGGCATGTGAGTCAGCTTCTAGAGTGGGGATGAGGCGAGGAGATGGGGAGGCTTGTCTTCTTTAGTGCTCTTGTTGTGAGGGGGCTACCTTGGAGTTCGTTGGAGCTTAGTCAGCCGAGAGGAGCTCTCGCAGTTCGTCTGCCGTAATGTCCACGATGATATCTCCTCGGTAGGCCAGAGATATCGTTCCTCTCTCTGCTCACGATGATGACCCTAGCATCGGTCTTTTGGGATAGCCTCGAGGGCAGAGCGGTGGCGTAGACCAAGATCCTTATTTAGGTCAGGGTTGCTTGCCACGGGAGGATACAGCCTGCAGCATATCTTCTCTCCTGCTATGATCATAGCCCCCATCGTGTAGGGGGCTATTTTTTGAAGAAATATCGTCTCGATCGGTCGTGCATTCACCGAGGCGAGGAATCGCTCCCCTGCGTGCTGATAGGGGGTGAGATCCATATTACCTGTATGGCGATGAGGGCACCGGTCTTCTTGCGAGCCATGTTCATGCAGGCTAGGACAACTGGGGCGATGTAGGCTGCCTCCACACGTGCCTGTTGCTCACGGCTGTCTCTAAAGAGGTTCCGTATCTTTCGCCATCGCTGGGCTGAGCCTATCGTGACAAGGACCTTCGCACCCTCGTCTTGGAAGATGATGACGAGTAGTAGGAAGCCTATGTTCACGAACTTGTCTAGGAGTGCCCCCATCAGACGCATCTGTAGCACCTGAGAGATCAGTAGCCAGAGGATGATGAAGGTCACGATCCCCATGAATAGGGAGCGACTACCCGAATAGCGAAGGGTAACGTAGGTATAGTAGAGACATACTGCCAGTAGGAGTATGTCGATGATATCCTCGATCGAGATCTGAAGCCACCAGAGCATGTGTATCGCCTTTACGTTGTCTTATATAGTTAGAGTTTGCCCCTTATTCGTGTGAGCGTAGTGGATAGCTCCGTCCCTGAGCTCGTAGGGTGCATAGCCTCGTAGATGCGTATGGCCTCTACGGCAGGAGCTACGTCATGTACCCGAAGCGATCTTTGCGCCCCGCCTCTAGTGCGAAGGCATGCAGTATGGATGTGCCATTGAGTGCCTCCTCTGGGGTTACACCTGGTAGGCGATAGACCATGCTCTTGCGTGAGACACCCACTAGGAGAGGCTGAGGAAGGACGGTCTGTAGATCGGACATGCAGGGTAGGAGCTCATAGTTCTGCTCTAGGGTCTTGCTGAAGCCGAAGCCTGGATCCAAGATCGCATCATGCACCCCTAGCTCTGTGAGCTGTCCCTACCCGCTCTATGAAGTAATCAAGTATGTCGAGTACGAGATCTCGGTAGTCAGTCTGCCCACCCATGGTCTGAGGGGTACCCCTCATGTGCATGAGGACATAGGGCACCTGAAGCTCTGCGATGGTCGTGTACATCTCTGGGTCAAGTGCCCCGCCTGAGATATCGTTGATCGTCGATACACCGTATTCTCTGACAGCCCATCGTGCAACCTCAGCCCTAAAGGTATCTACCGAGACAGGCAACTCTGGGTACTCGTCTCTCAATATCTGTAGTGTGGGAGCTAGTCGTCTCATCTCCTCCTGACTGCTGACATCCTCTGCTCCTGGGCGAGAGCTGTATGCGCCGACATCAGCTATCGAGGCTCCTTCACGCAGGAGGGTGTCTATACGCTCCCTTAGCTCCCTCTCTCCTGCGATGCGGCTCGTAGAGTAGAAGGAGTCGGGGGTGACGTTGATGATCCCCATGACGATAGGGCGCTCTAGTGAGAGGAGCTTGCCCGAGAGGTTGAGGGTTAGGGTGGTCTGGGCGGTACATAGCCTAGTGGAGGGGATAGTACACTCTGTCCATGGGGAGGTCCCAAGGCTCTGTGGGGAGATGGCGAGGACGTAGGAGCCCAAAGCTCACACCGATACGTCTCGCCTTAGTCTGTGCGAGGTAGCGGTCATAGTAGCCTTTGCCCCGTCCGAGTCGATAGCCTTCGCTATCAAAGGCCAGTGCGGGGATGATGAGTAGATCCAGCTGCTCGGGGGCTACGGCCTTATGATCGAGCGTGGGCTCATAGAGACCAAAGCTCCGAGATCGCTCTAGTGAGTCCCCGAAGAGACGAAGGGATAGAAGGCCATCTCCTCCTCTCCCAGCACTCGGGGGCAGATAAAACCGACTTCACCCCCACTACCTCATCAATGAGTGCCCGTAGGCAGGGCTCATCAGGGAAGGGCTGAATAGAGTCCCACGTGTTGAGCTTCGCACCATAAGGGATCTTGGCGTAGCTGCTCCACGATAGAACTACTCCACCGAACCCGATCGAGGGCTCCGTGATGAGCTCTCGTCCTAGTGTGCAGGTCTACGACGAAGGTCCTGCTTGGTGCTTACTGCTTCGTGGGCTTCCATTCCTTGGAGGTAAGACATTCGATGGCACGTAGTACCTCAGGGTCACGTTCGTTGCGGATACGATAGTAGAGTTCTTCTCTCCTCCTAGCATATCTGCGATGAGGGCGACTAGGTCACGCTTGAGGATCGGGAACGACTCGTAGGAGCCCCTGGGCGCTGTGCTACACCATGCTGCTGTGCGAAGGAAGCGTAGCTGTAGACGATCCGATCACCTACGCTCCATAGATAGTCTGATAGCTCCTTGACGGAGGAGAATGTGGCTAAGCAGGGAGCGGTTCGTATCGGCATAGGTGAAGGCAAACCGCTGGATCGTACCAGACCTCAGTAGGCGCAGGTAGTAGGTGTCGATCCCGTGCTGTCTCGTGGCACGAAGATATCGAGGGTGATCCCCTCCGCCGTAGACGACGCGACCCATGCGGGTGTAGTACTTGGTCGTATCTGGCTTAGAGATGCTATCGGCAGAGAATAGCTCTCCGTGTATGTATCGCTCCTCGATGTCATCTACGTAGGCTTCGAGGCCTCGCGCATAGCTCTTCTGTATGCTTCTGCCCGATGGGGTGTAGTAGCGTGCTACGGTGAGTCGGACGACGGAGCTATCTCGTAGGCTAAAGGGTACCTGACAAGTCCCTTGCCGAAGGTACGCCGACCTATGATCTGTGCACGATCGAGATCCTGCATAGCTCCAGCAAAAGATCTCACTAGAGCTGGCACTATTCTCATTGACGAGGACGGAGATGAGGGACATTCTTTAGTCGTCCATCCCTTTCGGTCTTGAAGTCCTCACGGGGGTAGTGTGCTCCCTGATTGTAGAGCATGAGATCTCCTCGATTGAGGAACTCACTAGCTAGCGCTGTCGCTGCCTGTAGATATCCTCCACCATTATCTCTTAGGTCGATGAGAATTCGATCGACCCCCTCAGGAGCGTGCTCTGCATAGGCCTGCTGGAACTCCAGCGGGGTCTGTGCTCCCCACTTATTCAGGCGTACGTAGAGAACACGTGGACGTATCATGTAGGCAGCGTCAATCGTCGTCACGGGGACAAGACCACGCACGACAGGGGCAGTCGAAGACCTTCTCGCCACGCTTGACCAGCAGGGTGTACGACTGTATCCTCTGACCTATGAGCGCCTTCATTACATCATCTGAGGAAATCGAGTCACGGGTCAGTACGCTCGCATCAGCTCTCAGTATTCTGTCTCCAGGCTGGAGTCCTGCACGTTCGCTGGGGCCGCCCTCGATGACTCGTACTACGACGACGGTATCAAGGAGGGTGTTGAACTGGACTCCCGATCCCGGCAAAGGCTCCTTCGAGTCCCTCGGTCTCCTGCCCTATTCAGCTCGGCACTCAGGTAGACAGAGTGTGGGATCCAGCTGGGAGAGCACGTAGGGGATGGACTGCTCCTCGATACTATCGAGGTTCACCGAATCGACGTAAAGCGTTCGATGAGCGAGAAGATCTGCCCCAGCTTGCCCGAGGAACCTCGCTACCTCCCTATCCCTAGGAAGACAGAGGTGAAGACCCCGAAGAGGAAGATGATGCAGACGATAGCTATATAGGCTAGGGTGCGCAGTAGCCGTCCACGCCGTGGATGCTGAGAAGCCTCTGGCGTAGGGCTAGTGGAGTGAGTAGAGTCTGGTTGCATAGATTCAGCCTAATAAAGTGGATTGATCGAGAGCACTCGTCAGAGGCTCTCTAGGGGATATGGTCTACTACGATCCCGGCACGCTGCAGTAGGTCGATGCCATCACGTAGACGATACTCGATGCTATAGACGACACGTACGATACGGCTCTGGATGATGAGCTTAGCGCACTCGATGCAGGGGGCATCAGTGACGTAGACTGTCGCTCCAGAGCTGTCGTTGGTGCTACTGGCTAGCTTGGTGATCGCATTCGCCTCAGCGTGTAGTACGTATAGTTTCGTATGGCCATCGTCGTCTTCGCAGATGTTCTCGAAGCCCACGGGCGTACCATTGTACCCATCGGAGATGATGCTCTTATCCTTGACGATGAGGGCACCGACCTTCCTTCGCTCGCAGTAGGAGTTCTCACCTATATACGAGCCATACGGAGGTACCGCTTATCCAGTACGAGCTGCTTCTCCTCAATAGTCGTCATTGTCTATCTTGTCGTATTGCGTTAATGCCATTACGTTCGGACAAAGATACGGCTTTGTCCTCACAAAGGAGCTCCCGAGGGAGATATTACTAGAGCCGAGGCCAGAGTTCACTAGATGCCGAGGGCAAAGTGCGTGAGGAGCATACACCCAAGATAGCAGAATCTGTATCCCTAGGTGTAGACTTACCAGATGTATAGGTACTACTGAAAGGGTGAAAAAGTGTACACGTGTAGTACACTATAGTATACCCACGTGTACACAACTGTATACACGCGTGTATACTACACTCGCTCTAAGTATGTCCTCGGTAGGGCTCTCGTATGTGCGATCCTCGGGCTAAATCTAAATGCTCCCGGAGACACGGCTAAGACGCCCTTGAGGTGAAACAATACCCCCAATTGAGGAGCGTACAAGAATAGATTATGTCTCGACCCTAGATAGGGGACACACCCTAGGTGAAGGGCTGTAGGGTGGAGGTGAGGCTAGTTGAAAATCCGCCCTCATAACTCACTCTGCATTGGACATCCCTAGAGGGTGGGAGAGGGTATACCGAGAAGGGGCGACAGGACATAAAATATTCGCCCCCGTCACCTATCTAAGATGACAAGGGCGAACATTATATGTCCTCTGTGAGTGTGTAGCGTCTGCTAGGATGGATGTGTCGGGATGTCCGAAGTATACGATCGTGGACGGACTACTCCAGACTCGTTTAGAGGGCGAGTGGGGAGGAGAGCTTACTTCTTCGTGAAGACAACGCCCTTGAGGGAGAGGGGACAATTTTGGGCATAGGGCTGTCCTCCCGTGGCTGCATAGTGGCGGACTCCAAAGTCGGCAGTGAGCTGAGAGCTAGAGAAGGCTCCCTTGAAGTCCTTTACGATGTGCATCTTGCCGAAGGGAGTGTCGGTAGAGTAGTTCTTGATAAAGAGTGAGTCACCCTTGACCTCGCAGTCCAGCAGATACTCTAGCTTGTGACCAGGGCCTTCAGGGATGATCTTGATCTTCACTTCCTTGGGTGAGTTGAAGTGTAGGCTGTACTGCCCCGTGGCCTCCGTCCAGTTCGTGTCGGTGAGGTGGTGCGTGTCGGGGATGTCATTGGTCTTTTCTCCTCTGCATGAGGGTAGGAAAGCCAGGGTAAGTAGCCCTAGGAGTAGGGCAGAGAATGATGCTTTGCGCAGTAGCATACTCAGTTGTTATTTAGTGGATGAATGAATACATCTATTGTTAGGTAGAGGGCTTCTCATCATGCTATAGAGCCTAGGTATATAGCCCTCCCCTTACTGAATGCAAAGGAACAAGGAAAAGCTAGGTAGTACAATCATCATATTTGGGTATTTTTCATCTGCCTCTTCCCTATCTATGGTGATGGATAGGAGGGGATAGGCTCTTGGTCAAGTGACTCATCTGGGGCAAGAAGGTATGAGGGGGATCGGACCTTCGGTCTACCTAAAGCTATGGAGCTTAGGCTGCTCAACCTAGCAAAAGTGTAGATAGAATGGGAAGTGAAGATAGGGAGGATAGCCGGTAATTCGTTTAGTCTTGGTACATTTGTGCTATATTAAGTATGCCGTACGTACAATTTAAGATATATAGTAATGGACTACAGAATCGAAAAGGACACCCTTGGCGAAGTCAAGGTACCCGCTGACAAGCTTTGGGGAGCACAGACAGAACGCTCTGTAACAACTTCAAGATCGGTCGGCCAGCCTCTATGCCCTGGACGTAATCCGTGGCTTTGCTTACCTCAAGAAGGGGGCAGCCTATGCTAACCACGAGCTCGGGGTACTCCCCGTAGAGAAGCGTGACCTCATCGCTGCTGTCTGTGATGAGATCCTCGCAGGGAAGCTGGATGACCAGTTCCCCTCGTTATCTGGCAGACGGGCTCCGGGGACGCAGAGCAATATGAACGTGAACGAAGTCATCGCCAACCGTGCACACCAGCTAGCAGGGAAGGTGATCGGGGAAGGAGAAGACCCTACTCCCCTAACGATGATGTCAATAAGTCTCAGTCCTCAATGATACCTTCCCCACGGGGATGCATATCGCCTGCTATAAGAAGGTCGTAGAGTAACCCTCCCAGGCCTCGCCAGCTACATCAGGCACTTGACCGCAAGGCCAAGGAGATGGCAGACGTCGTGAAGATCGGTCGTACGCACCTCATGGATGCTACCCTCACCCCTAGGTCAGGAGTTCAGTGGCTATGCTGCTCAGCTCGAGCATGGCATCAAGGCCATCGAGAACACCCTCCCACACCTAGCAGAGCTAGCCCTCGGCGGTACAGCGGTCGGTACGGGTCTCAATACCCCTAAGGGCTATGATGTCGTGGTCGCACGCCATATCGCAGAGTTCACAGGCCTACCCTTCGTTACGGCTAAGAACAAGTTCGAGGCACTCGCAGCCCACGATGCCATTGTAGAGAGCCATGGCGCCCTGAAGCAGGTAGCAGTGCCCCTAAATAGATCGCAAAACGATATCCGCCTCCTCGCCTCTGACCTCGTAGCGGTATCGGTGAAATCATCATCCCGCCAACGAGCCCGGCTCCTCTATCATGCCTGGCAAGGTGAACCCCACGCAGTGCGAGGCAATGACTATGGTCTGCGCTCAGGTCGTGGGGAATGATACGACGATCTCTGTAGCAGGGATGCAGGGCCACTTCGAGCTCAACGTCTTCAAGACTGTCATGGCTGCCAACTTCCTAGAGAGTGCACAGCTCCTAGGTGATGCTGCAGTCTCCTTCGACATCCACTGCGTATCAGGTGTAGAGCCTAACCACCCCCGCATCAAGGAGCTACTCAGTAACCCTCATGCTCGTCACGGCACTCAGCCCATATCGCTACTACAAGGCTGCTGAGATCGCCAATGCTGCTCACCGCAACGGCACAACGCTCAAGGAAGAAGCTCTTCGCTTAGGCTATGTCAGCGAGGAAGACTTCGACAAGTGGGTACGCCCTGAGGATATGGTTCATCCTCTCGACTAAGGGTTACCCTAGACAGAGGACTGCATGCCCCGTGAAGTGCGGGCTCCTCTTCTTTCTATGACCTCGAGTAGCGAGGGACATTACCCTGACTGCTCAGGCTGTAGGCTGGAGCTCTTCCCATCGGGAGAGGATAGCCTCCTGCTCTTCCTTGAGCTGGCGATAGCGGTCGAAGAGTGTTTGGTCTGTGGCATGCTCTGGTAGAGCAGAGCTTGGCCTCTAGCTGCTGTAGCTCGGTATCGATCGCCTCACTCTCGCTCCTCAGTAGAGCGTAGCTCTCGCTCTAGGGCTCTGCGCTCCTTGGCGGCCTCCTTCTGTCGCTGGTAGTCTTCTGCCCCAGTCGTGCTACTGGTGGGCTTGACCTCACTAGATGATGCTCCTGCACGGGGAGTGCTTGGGGTGGTATTGTCTCTCGATCACGCCTTCTAGCCAGTCGTGATCCCACCGATATGCTCCGTGACCTTGCCCGAGCGGAACTCGTAGACACGAGATACTAAGCCATCAAAGGAATACACGGTCATGCGAGACAATAATGACTGTACCAGAGAAGCGGAGGATCGCCTCCTTGAGGACTTCCTTGGAGCGGATGTCTAGGTGGTTCGTAGGTTCGTCTAGGATGAGTAGGTTGGCAGGACGTAGTAGGAGCTTGATGAGGGCTACTCGTCCTCGCTCTCCGCTTAGCTACAGACACCTTCTTCTCAGACTCCTCGCCACCGAACATAAAGGCACCTAGTAGGTCGTTGATCGCATTCTGATCTCACCCTGAGCCTCTCTATCGATCGTCTCGTAGATGGTATAGTCGCCATTGAGCTCTTGGCTCTGAGTTTGGGCGAAGTAGCCTACCTCACGTTGTGCCCCTAGCCGTAGAGAGCCCGTATAGTCCGGAGATCGCTCCCATGATACACTTGATGAGGGTGGACTTACCCCGATCCGTTCTTCCCTACGAAGGCTACTTTCTCACTCGCTCAATGGTCATATTACGTCTGAGAAGACGGTATGTGACCCATAGCTCTTGGTAAGCCCCTCAATGATCGCGGGGTAAGCCCCTGAGGTGATAGCTGGAAGGAAAGAGAAGTGCATCGCCTTGCGGTCAATGTCCTCGATCTGTATCCGCTCTACCTTGGCCAGCTGCTTGAGTCGGCTCTGTACCTGCACTGCCTTCGTGGCCTTGTAACGGAAGCGCTCGATGAAGTCCCTCGGTAGCTTGTAGCTCCTTCTGTTGGTTCTCGTAGGCACGCCCTGCTGCTCTAGTCGCTCCTCTGAGGGTGAGGTAATGGCTGTAGTTCGTCTTGTAGTCGTAGAGCCTACCTAGCTCTATCTCCAGAGTCCTATTGGTCGTAGCATCGATGAAGGCTCGGTCGTGCGAGATCAGTACAAGGGCGGATGAACCAGAGGCGATGAATCGCTCAAGCCAACGGATCGACTCAATGTCCAAGTGGTTTGTCGGCTCGTCCAAGAGGAGGACATCAGGACGCTGCAGCAGTATCTTGGCCAGCTCAATACGCATACGCCATCCCCCGAGAATTCACTCGTGGGACGCTCAAAGTCTGTACGCTCAAAGCCCAGTCCGAGTAGTAGTACGCTCTGATGTCCGCCCGTATGCTACCACCAGACTGCATCAGCAGAAGGTCAGAGCGCTGTGCATGTCGCTCGATGAGCTCCATATATTCGTTACTCTCGTAGTCGGTACGTGTCGCCATCTCTCGGCTGGGACGCTCTACCTCCTGCTCTAGCTCTGTGATGTGGCTGAAGACCTGCTGACACTCTGCGAGGACTGTCCGCTCATCACTCATCTGCATGACCTGCGGTAGGTAACCCTATGCGTATGTCCTTGGGGCGAGAGATGGAGCCCTCGGTAGGCTCATCTATACCGGCTAGGGAGCTTTAATAGAGTGGACTTCCCTGCGCCATTCTTCCCTACTAGGGCTATGCGCTCTTTGGCAGAGATGACGAAGGATATATCTCGAAGAGGGCTTAGCCTCGAAGTACACGGAGACGTTATTGACGCTTATCATTATGGAGTAGTGGCAGGAATAGGTGTCTGACTAGTAGTGGGGATCTCAGGACTGTATGTATCTCCAGGATCAAGACTTCCTCAACGACTATAATCAGGGCGTCCAGGTAGGAGGGCTGTGATGAGCTGCTGAAGCTGCCCCCGAGCCTCTAGCCTCGCCTGAGGGTAGGAATCGTGGGTCATTCATTATGTCACTATGAGCCCGTGAGAGGATCTTGGTCTCTAGCTCCTTGGTGAGCCGTTCGGTCGGAGGTGGGCTCAGGATGGATACCGAAGATGGACTTAGCCATATAGTAGTACTTGATCGAGTGTGTACCATTAGGTCTACGTCCTAGCTCCACCTGAGGCATAGGGAGAGAGACGTAGAGCGTGTCGCCCTGTCCCTGCTGGATGTGGAGTCGCTCTAGGTCAAACTTGACGTAGGCTACTAGGGTCAGCAACACCCTCGGCCATATAGGAGCCCGAATAGGCCTTGACGGACTGGCGGTGCGTGATCTCCTGGGTGATGAGCCTCAGCCGCTGCGATCCTGGCTTGTAGCTCTACGGGGGATCTGAGGCCCTTGGCCTTCTCTGCTGTGTGAGGAATGGTAGAGGTAGAGTGCTACCCCGACTAAGAGAAGGATGAGAATGAGGATTAGTAGGAGTGTTCGGAGTGCTTTCATCACTTAGTCTTGGAGGTTGGGGTGAAGGAGGGATTGCGGGTACTCTCGGCCTCATCGCTAGGTGAGAGGGTGACTCGGATACGCACCCCGAGCTGCTGCATCATCTCAGAGGTTTGCTCTCTGCTGCAGCACGGGCATCAGCCAGGAGCTGGGGCGTACCGTTGGAGAGCATCGTCAAGGATCTTAGAGACCTTGGTACGCTGTCGCTGTAGGAGTTCCTCGATCTCGTTCTCCGTGAGGCGTGAGCGCATCGGGTCTGCCTCCTTACTCACGGCACGGTGCATGGACTCTAGTTCCCTTGTGACCTCTATGGGGGAAGGACCGTAGATCGATAGTGCTATCGTTGCGCTGTCGTATCATCTGTTCGGTGAGTAGCCCTAAGGTCGCAGTAAGCAGAGGCCTGACTGACGATCTCGACCTTAGTCTCTCTTGTGCCAAGGAGACGCTTCCAGCCGAGGAAGCCATCTTGTCTTGGATCTAAGGCAAAGGGTGGTACGTAGTTCACTTGTTGCCAACTCTAAGCGAGAAAGGCTCTGAGCTTGCGTAAAGCAGAACCTCTGCATGTGGTGTCTCTTGCTCAGTCTTGGCTCCCTTGCAGAGTAGAGGAGCCCTAGGGCAAGTAGTACCCCAACTGTATGCCGGGTAAAGGTACTTATTGTATGCATGACCATGAGTGCAGTATTATGGATGCTATTGTCTAATCATTGCTGGTTGTCGTTGCCCTCGTCCTCTCTTCCCTATGTGCTCGCTGTAGTCTCTGGTGGTAAGGCTCAATGGGGACATTACGCTTGAGGATAAGACGAAGTGAACGGTCATAGGTGACATAGTTCCATATCCAGTTCAGCAGGACGACGACCTTGTTACGTACAGAGAGGATGCGAAGGTGAATGCACCCGAGCCAAAGCACCCAGAGCTGTGAAGCCTCCCACTTAGCCTTGCCTATCTCTGCCACGGCTCGGTTACGTCCGACTGTAGCCATAGAGCCTAAGTCTCGGTAGCGGAAGGGTGACTCGGGTTGGTTCTGTAGGCGAGCCTTGAGGTTTTTGGGCTAGAGCTTGGCCTGCTGTAGTGCGACTGTGCTAGCTGTGGGTGCCCGTTGGGATACTTGGGATCTGCAGTCATGAGGCTTTGGTCACCAATGGCAAAGACATTCGTCAGCCCCAAGACTTGGCTGTGGTCGTCTACTAGGATACGCTTGCTCCCGACCCAAGGTCTCTGCACTGATGCCCTCTATAGTGTTGGCTACGATACCACTGACCCAGATGACAGTACGAGTCTTCATCTCTGTCCCATCACTGAGGGTTAGGGTCTGCCCATCATAGTTGGATACCATCGTGCCTGTGTGGATCTCTACTCCAAGCTCAGATAGCCCCTGAGCTGCAGTCTCGGGAGCTCTTCTCACTCATTGCTGTAATAGCCGAGGTGAAGCATCAAGGAGATGTATGCGGAAGAGCGAGGAGTCGAGATAAGGGTAGTCCTTAGGTAATACGTACCGCTTCATCTCTGCGAGTGCCCCTGCTATCTCTACCCCCGAGGATCACCCCAACAATAGCTACAGTGAGGAGAGCGTCACGCCGAGCCTCATCGTCAGAGACGAGAGCCTTCTCAATGTTCTGCAGGAGTACATTACGTAGGTTGATGGACTCATAGAGTCTTCATCGGGAGGCTATGGCGGGCAATCTCCTCATTACCGAAGAAATTGGTCGTCCCACCACGAGGCGAGCACGAGATAGTCATACCACCTCGCCGACAGAGGTGAGTAGGACATTGCGTAGAGTGTCTACACCCTCTACCTCAGCCATACGAAAGAGGAAGTTCTTTTTCTTACGGAAGGCCGAACGGAAGGGGAAGGCGATAGAGCTTGGCTCTAGCCCCGAGGAGGCTACTTGATAGATCAGTGGGGGGAACTGATGATAGTTATGATGGTCAATGAGTACGACTTGGAAGAGGTTGCTATCTAGGCTCTGTGCGAGCTTGAGCCCACCGAAGCCTCCACCTGCTATCACTACCCTGGGGAGCGAAGACTGAGGAATATTGATACTCATAGCGCTTTATACTTTTTGGAGGATAAAATTGAATACATCTCTAAAACAACTTGATACACCGTAGTAATGTTCGCCCCTTTTCTCATCCCAAAGTAGCTGAGATACTCCCCTCCCAAAGGCTTATACTCATTCCTCCCTTCATCTGTATTTCTCTTCTAGGGTTGCAATCTCTTCCTCTGTGGCTGTGGAGGCATCAAAGCCCCTAGCCCTTCGAGGCTTATTTGGGGATAGGTAGCTCTTCCTCATGGTAGTCCTTCGGCTATTGGATAGGTCTATTTACGTAAGTACGTAAGATATTCTTCTATCTCTAGGGCTTTTCAGTTCCTTCATATAAGAGGGGGTATGGATATGAATTGAATGATATACTCCTTAGTGCAAAGTTAGCTCTTTCCTCTGTATCCCTTAGAGCAAGCTCATCCTTGTCGCAGTGCTAGTGCATGGCCGCCATTAGTATCCTCTACTCTTGGGCACTTACGGAGGGGGATTTCATGATTAGAGGAGGGACTTGCTTCTAATTTCTTGAATTCTTAGTTGTTAGCCTGGAGAAGTATACCTACTAGAGAGCTCTACCGAGGATATACCTAGAGCGAGGTAGTGTACACGTGTGTATACTATAGTGTACACGCTTGTATACTGTAGTGTACACACGTGTATACTTTATCCCTCCTAGATAGCATGTGTATGCTCGCTAAGCCTATGCTAGGATCCCGTATCATATCTTTGGAGTATAACTCCTCGTCTCATTGGGAATTATATTCTCTTTAGGGCAATAGTGGAGTTATATCCCTATATTTGTTATTGACAAGGCAATAAGTCTATGCCCCCTATGACTACAAGAATAGACCTAGCACATTACGTCAGAGGGATGTCCAAGAAATAAGAAACTGATCCAAATACAACAATCGGAGAAGAGTGCATCATCTAGGTGCTGAGATCCTTCATCAACCACATCAAGATAATTACAATATTAAGCCCATCGAACTATGAGTTTAGGCCTAAGTTTTATCCTTCCCAATGACTGCCAAGACCTTTATGATCATGCGCAGTAACTAGATACCCTCCATAGAACCATATCCCGGATAAAGGAATACTTTGGTGGGCGTGATGGCTTTTGTCGATAAGGTAGAAATATTCAACTCGGACTCTCCTAATTGGGGCGAGTGCGCATCCCAGTGACGATCCAGCAGAGTATGGCTTTACATTACCGATTATCAATGCAACTTGCTACCTCAAGCAAGGATATTGGGACATATACTCTAGCTCGCTACTCTAGTTACTTTATGCCTTACTCAAAAGATATTAATGGGAACATTCGATTATGGCCAAGAGAATATGCCTTCAATGTCGCTAGAATATTCGGTTTCTCTGAGGGCTGGTTTTGTGATGAGTTCCATTCGTGAATTCCGCCCTAGAAGAAGATAGAGCTGCCAGCTTCAGTAGATGGTGTGCCTATGGAGAAAATGAAGAAGAGGCCAAGGTGTATGAATTTGACCTTGATATGTTTTGGTGGGCGTATGGATGGGGATATTTACTACTATTCTAAGTATCATGATAGCTTTAAGGAGTGTCATGCCTTGGTGGAAACTTATGAGCGTATGTATCCCGAATACCGAATACTAACTATAGGTCGACCAGCTAGGGACTTTGCTTTGGTGTGTAAAGGCGAGGAGCTATATGTACTCAATCTCAAGACGGGTGAGAGCTTGACTCCTTTCCCGATAGATTGCTGTCATGCGAACTTTAATGGAGCTGGCTTTACCGTCTCAAGGGGCAGAGCGAGCATTCTTCAATAGTGAAGGTAAGCAGCTCACTGACTTTCGAGAAGGGGACTTCGGTTGGCGCTGGGCTCCAGGGTACTCCTTTGAGCAGGTGGTTATAGACCATGTCTCAGGGACGCCAGTTCTTGACGGACGGTACGGATGTAGCCCCGAGGATTAGTAGCTACAGACTTCTCCAGGGCACACCTATATCCGGTATCAATGCTTTTGATTTATATACAAGGATCAAAGCTTTTGCATATTATATGGTAAAAAGCATAGTAAAGGCACAATGGGGACTAAGCTACCCCGAAGATTGGAGTAGAAGATGCAGATCGTGGGGGAGCAAATCAAGTTAGCTCACCCACATCGTAATCTCAGTGTGGCATAGATTACAGAGCGTGCCACTTGTTCCCCCCTGGTCCCCTTTCTGAATAGAGAACTCTTGCCTTTCCCATATAGAGGAATGTGTTGAAAGCTATATAGCCATTGGAGTGATCCTACATAGGAATCAGCCCAAGGCTATATAGCTTTCGACGTGTTGCCTTGCTTGAGGCCTCTTATCCCTTGTGCAGGCTAAAGGAAGTTCCTCTATATCTTGTTGAGATCTACCTCATAGCCACAGGCCTTCATTTCGTTGGCGACAGTGTATTTCCAACTAACCCCTTCATCCATTTTAATATAGACGACGCCAGATATATCATTGGGAGTCTCAATGTCTCCTTTGACAAGGGCGCAGACATTCTTCCTTCCAATTTTCCCGATGAGATAGCCATGCTCAAAGACAACATTCTGTCTTGCCCGAGGCTTTTGGATCCTCTTTCTGCTTTTTGGGTTGTGCCCAAGTCGCAGGGAGTATAGAGTACGATGCCAAAAACCCACATTAGAGTTAGCTTCGATCTTTTCGATGATGGTCTGCCCTGAACTTGCTTGCTCATGCAAGATAATAGCCTGAAGACCAATTTTCTCTATAAATCGAGCAACTGCTTCCTTTGCTGCATTATCATGTCCATGAACGATGAATACTTTTGATTTATCCATTGGAACTTTGGACTTGTTGGGTAATGAATCTGCTGATTTGGGAGTAGCATCTTCTTCGCACTCCCTGATTATTCTCTTTGGTGATGTCTGTGGTATATTCCTCGCTTTCGACGATATCTTCTGGTGAAAAACCATTATAATGTTAGGATTCAGGTTACGCTGTTTTTCATCAGCATATTCTTTTGATGAGCGATTTGATTCTTTGATGAGGATGCGTTGTATCTTCGCTTTATCAAAGGTGTATCCATCAAATAAAAATTGCTCACCTTTTACATAGGGAATAATTATATCCTCTTTTTATTTCAGATAGATCTGTCTTATCTAGTTTGAAATATTTCTTTTCGGACGCTTGAATAAGTATGTGATAGTATGCCATAAGTTCTTGTTTTTAGGGGTGATACTAGTACAAAAATAGGAATAATGAGATAGAAACGGACCAATCAGTGGCCTCCATCGGCTTCAAAGTTGCTACTTAATGGCTACAAGAAGCAAGGAGAGGGCGAAGTGAGGCACTGTGAATGGGGAAGGATAACCTCTCAAGTTTTATCTCGGAGATGCTACTTACTTCCCGATGCAGAAGTGGGCAAAGATGTTGTGGAGGACAGTGTCGCTCGTGATCTCTCGGCCAGTCACTTCGCCGATGGCCGTGACTGCGATACGTAGGTCGGGGGTGATGAGGTCGGTTGGCAAGCCTTCGGTAAGGGCTGTGCGTACTTGCTCTAGTGCACTCTGTGCCTTGGGTGAGGAGGGCATAGTGGCGAGCGTTGCTGACGACGAGGTCAGAGGGGCTGAGGTGAGGTAAGCCTAGGGTGGAGACGAGTGCCTTGCGTAGCTCATCGATCCCGAGACCCTCCCTTTGCTGATAGGCTGAGTAGTGCAGTCCCTCGGGGAAGAGCTGACGTAGGGGGAGGTGGGGGAGAGAAGCTCCGTAATGTGACTAGGCTCTAGGAGATCGGCCTTATTAAGCAGTACGAGGTAGGAGACTTCACTCAGACGAGGCATAAGATCCTGTATGGAGGAGAGGTAGGCTTTGTCCTCTAGCCTCGTGCCGTCCAGCATGAATAGGACGATAGTTGCAGAGGCCATCTTGTCGTAGCTACGCTCGATACCAAGTGCTTCAATAGCATCGGTAGTAGTACGTAGCCCCTGCAGTATCAATGAAGCGGAAGGTAATGCCCTCTACATTGAGCACCTCGATGGTGTCACGTGTCGTGCCTTCAAGGTCGCTAACGATAGCACGCTCTTCGCCGAGTAGGGCATTCAGTAGGGTGCTCTTGCCTGCATTAGTTGCCCCAACGATTGCCACCGGGATACCTCGCTTGATGGCATTCCCTAAGCGGAAGCTCTCTGTAAGTCTGCTTATCTTCTGTGCAAGTTCTTCTAGGAGCTCTAGCAGTTGAGATCGGTCTGCAAAGGTCACATCTTCCTCGCTAAAGTCCAGCTCTAGCTCCATTAGGGAGGTGAGCTGGATGAGCCGATCTCGTAGTTCATTGAACTCCCTGCTGTATCCCCTCGCATCTGAGAGAGCGCCATGCGGTGCTGGGCGGCACTCTCTGAGGCTATGAGGTCGGCGACGGCCTCCGCACGGCTAAGGTCCATCTTACCATTGAGGTAGGCTCGTCGGGTATACTCTCCTGGGGCTGCTATACGGCAGCCGTTGTCGGTGAGAGCCTCGAGCAAGGCCTGCTGGATATATTCCGACCCATGACGGAGATCTCTACAACATCCTCACCAGTGTAGGAGCGTGGGGCAGGGAAGCAGGGTGACGAGGACTTCATCTAGGAGCTTCCCTTCGTGGACGATCTTGCCTAGATAAGCTGTTCGAGCCTTTGCTCGCTCCAGGCTACGTAGCTCCGAGCAGGTGAAGATCTGATCCACGATACCGATAGCCTCTGACCCTGAGATGCGGATGAGGGCTACCCCTCCAGAGCCTGGGGGGGTGGCTACGGCGCATATCGTGTCGCTGCTGATGAGTGTATGCTGCATATAGGGGAGGAGGCTAGAAGTTGAAGTAGATGAACGGCTGGGCATCTGCACTACGTATCTGTAGCATAGCGAAGATCACGAGGATAAAGACGGCAGCCCTTTGTATGACGAAGTTTCGATTGAGCGATCCAAGACCTAAACCACTGCTCCTGGCGATACGAGGTGAAGTGAAGCAGATAGCCAATAGCCATGATGATCAGTACCCCACGATAGCCCCTCTACAAACTGCAAGAAGACCTCGGGAGAGAAGTGCCCGGCTATCTGGCTAATAACCGTCGTCGCCGTCTCCATCGAGTCGGCACGGAAGAAGCATCCAAGCAAAGCAGACTAGGTGGAAGGTGATGATCTGTCCCAGGAAGCGCTGGATCCACAGAGGCTTTTCCCGCCTCCAGCCAAGGCGAGTAATCGTAGATAGGTAGAGCTTATGTAGGGCAAGTGCTACGCCATGGATAGCACCCCATAGGACGAAGCGAAGAGCCGCCCCGTGCCATAGCCCTCCGAGGAGCATGGTGAGGAAGAGGTTGATGTAGGTACGTATGCGTCCCTTTCTATTTCCACCCTAGTGGGATGTAGAGATAGTCTCGGAGCCAAGAGGAGAGCGAGATGTGCCAGCGTCGCCAAAACTCAGTGATGCTGCCCTGACTGATACGGGGAGTCAAAGTTGATATTGAAGCGGAAGCCAAGCAGTAGGGCAATACCAATAGCCATATCCGAGTAGCCCGAGAAGTCACAGTAGATCTGCATCGCATAGCCATAGGTAGCGAAGAGGTTCTCGATCCCCGTGAAGCGAGAGGGCTCGGCAAAGACTTGGTCTACGAGGTTAGCCCCGATGAAGTCCCCGATGATGGCCTTCTGATCAGCCCTCCTGAGATGATGAGGGCTAGTGCCTCCCCGTACTCCGCCTTGAGTAGCTGTGGTCTACGGTGAATCTGTGGTATGAAGTCCTTGGCTCGGACAATAGCCCTGCGACGAGCTGGGGGAAGAAGGATAGATAGAAGAGGTAGTCGATCCACTTCCTCAGAGGGCGGATCTCTCCCCGATAGATGTCTACCGTATAGCTCAGTGTCTGGAAGGTATAGAAGGAGATCCCTGCTGGTATGAAGTAGTCCCTAGCCTCCAGGGGTACGTCTAGTGGTGCTGATAGCCCGAAAGCCGCTAGTGCCATTTGGGTTAGGTCAAGCAGGAAGTAGAAGTACTTGAAGTAGGAGAGTAGCCCCAGATTGACGAGGACACTATGCCATCAGTCCTCGACGGACACGAGGATTTTCGCTCCCTCCCATCGCTCGTCCGATGAAGTGAGTCCATCGTGGCAGAGAACAACAAGATGAGTACATACATCCCACTACTCTCGTAGTAGAAGAAGAGGGAGAAGGAAGCCACGAAGAGGATGCGCATGGCTGTCCGGTTCCTCAGGAGTATGTATATCGGGGAGGAAGAGGAGGGCACAGAATAGGAATAGGCTGAGGAGAAGCATCATCGGGCTGTCCCGATCGAAGGTCAGTATCTCAGGCAGTCGCCCCCAGTCTATTGTATCTAGGTAGTTCATTCGCTTTGTTTAGTCGGCTAAGTTGGCTTAGCACTGCTATATATTCTTCTCAGATGATAGCCTTGTTTTGTCTTGCTTTCCCCCTTAGCTGTCGATGCTGAAGGTGGGTATTGTCTATGAGTTATGACCCTAGGGCTGCGAGGATCGCCTCAGCTATTAGTTGGCCTTGGCGTTCGTAGCCCGTTACACTATAGTGCACACGATCAGTCGCTATCAGCCCGTCCTTGATCCACTGTGCCATCCCGATCTCCCCCATTGCGCTGTAGAGGTCAAAGGCTGCTACCCCATGCGCCTCGGCATAGCGCATGATCTCAGATGCAACACGACGAGCGTTGTCGTTGAAGGTGTAGCTCATCGTGGTTTTCTTCTGGCGATGCTTCCCTCGTCCTACACGAGTGGTATGTGCTTGCCTAAAGTAGCTAGGGGGAGGGGTCGTCAGAAGGATCTTCGTATGAGGAAGAGCCTCTTTTACGAGGCGAATCATTCGCTCTAGGCTCTCTCTGAAGTCGTTGATTGAGAACGAATAGCTATATGAGTCATTTGTCCCGAGGGATATGATGAGTAGCTCAGGCTCTAGTAGTGCGAGTTGCTCTATGTAGTCTTCTCGAGCATAGTTGCGATAGGTGGTGCCGTTTATGCCGATGTCATGCACGAGTACACCTCCCTTGCCCGAGAGCAAGACACATCCAGCATAGACGGCTTCGTCTCCATCACCATGCTGTGGGGAGAGTGTAACCTCTGTATGCGAAGAGTGCCAAGAGAGTGTGTCGACGACGTAGGCTCCTACCGAAAATATCCCTCTACGGAGCTGTCCTAGGGGGAAGCTCGAGAGCGTATGGGAGGATGCCGTGCGCAAGAGGTACATCTTAGAGAAGGGGTTGAGCGGAGACGAGACGGAGAGGAGAATGCCCCCTGTACGTCTTGCGCTCAGCGCATACCCTCCTACTCCCATAGGGAGTGCCCCATCGTCCTTGAGCAGGGTCTGCTTCTGCCAGCCAAGTCCAGTGCTGGTGACCCTATAGTCGCTGGGGGCATTGGAGCCATAGAGACGATACCAGCCGACCCAGCCACGGCCTGCGTTGCCATATATCCTCTGGAGAGTACGGCGTATAGGGGCTGTGGTGTGCCCAGCTTGTATATGACTATCTCCGATCTGCACGATGGAGAGGGGGGACTGAGACTGCTTCAGTAGGCTCAACTTCACCTTTAGCGGAGCTAGGTAGCCCTGCGGTGCATACCAGTTGGGGATGGGGCGAGGCACCGTGGAGTAGCTCCCTACTATGGAGGCTGAGAGGATGAAGAGCTCGAGACCGATCTTACCTAATAGCATCATAATACTTTTCTTCGAGGAGGAAGGCTTCGAGGAATTGGCTTGCGAGCTCTGCGCCCCCTCGGTGTGCGAGGTGCGTATAGTCCTTGGCAGCCCAGCCTCGCTCTGCTAGCTTACCCTATACCGCCTGGGCAGCGAACGACTGCTGCACGGGTGCTCCAGAAGGTCAGCCCGAGTTCTGAGGCGAGATGTATCTGTGCCTCCTCGAGCTTTACGGCTGCTGGCATCGTGACGACCTTACCCTCGGATTTCTTCCCTCGGTCGGATACTCCTAGGATGAGGTACTCGGCTCGTCCCGTCGTAGCCTTGAGATGACGAATGGCATTACCCATCTTCATCGTATAGTGGGAGTAGTCGAGTTGCTTGGGGAGATGATATTCAGTCCGTATTGTAGGATAATCAGGTCGTAGGGATGTGCTGCGCAGAAGCTAGAGTTCAGTGCATCATTGACCGAGGCTAGGGGGAGTCCGGAGTTGCCTCGTGTGGAGAAGTTGTCTACGGCAATACCTGAGGCAGCGTCTAGCGATACCCCATAACAGTGAAGCCCGAAGCCCCTGAGGTGAGGCTGAACTTGAGGGTGCTGATATGTCCCTCTGCTAAGCGATAGGCTTCCAGTCCTTCACGCTCTGTCGCAGGGAGCTCTATGGTGCGAGCCTCCCCGTCGTTGGTCGATACAGAGAGGGAGACGGGCTGACTGGCACGATAGTGATCGTGGCGATCTCGAAGGACGATCCCCTGGCGACCGTATAGCGTACCCAGTCTCCTACCGTCCGGTGAAGTAGTAGCCGGTAAGAGGATAATCACCCTTCTTGTGGAGCTGCTTGTACTCCTTCCACCCCTTGAACTCGTGGCGTATCGTACGACGGAAGCCTGCTGTCTCTGAGGATAGAGGCATCCAGCCCACACCAGAGCCACCATAGCGAGCCTGGAGCATACTACGTAGGCTACCGCTGAATATATCCCCTTCGATGAAGGAGTCCCCGAGTACGGCTATGCGTACGGGACGACCCAGTGAGCTACGTCTACGGAGCTGGGTGAAGAAGTGTCGTAGTCCATCGTGCTCAGGTGTCATATCGATGATCGTATTCTCCTCTGATGAGACGACCTGGATGCTATCCTGATGCTTGGGGAGGAGGTAGCTCCAGCCTCGGCCTTGAGGCGCTCATAGATGCGCTCACGATGGCGCACACGAGCATTATCCTTGCGGGCTTTTTCACTTAGCTTCTCTGCATCCTTGGCATTGGTGACCGTGTCGGGGCTTGGTAGCGTAGGTCAGAGAGGAGGTCTACCTTGGTGAGCTCCCATCGGTCTACCTTCTCGGGTAGGGAAGTAGAGTCCTCCTAGTCCTATGGCTACGACTAGGAAGAGGATCCAGGAGCGAAGTAGATAGTCCTTGAGGGCCTTTTCCTTCTTCTCTTCGTTGATCTCAGGAGTATGCTTATGTTTCTTTTTCTTCTTCATGAAGTGATGAACTAGTCATTCTTAGTTGTCGATAGCCTCATGTCTAGCATGGGACTCTGGGGGAGGCTAGGCTTGATAGATCTTCATCTGACAATTGGCACAGTCAAACTCTAGTCGGAGCCTATTGCCCTCTCGTGTTAGGTAGAGAGGTTCTCGGTAGGGCATCTTTTTCCGAGGTCTCTCGGATACAATAGCGAGCTCGTGCTTGATGCAGTGCTTCGTGCACATCAGTTCGGCTGTATCAATGGGTGCTAGCTCGAAGGCCTTCGCAGGCTCTGTATACCCCATGGCCTCGTAGTAGGCACGGGCTGGAGTGATTGGATATGTTAGCTCTGTAGTCGGCCTTGCGTATACGTCGTGCAGGGACATTATCCCTCGTGAGGGACTTCATCTGCAGAGTCCGCTGTGAGATGAGGGGGCTTGTAGCTTGTCCCAGCTCTGTAGATACTCTCTACGGCCTCACGGCGTAGGCGGGTGAGGAGCGATAGGGGTATGAATGGTGTAGAGGTCAGCTCCAGCACTACCTCTTCCGCGACTAGATCGGTATCTCCTAGTTTGAGAGCTCTGAGCGAAGACGATCGGGGCAAAGTTCCGAGCTTCCTCTAGCTCTATCTCTAGGGTGTGTGGATGTATGATGCTCTGGATAGTCGTAGCTATGTAACTCTAGCTCCAATGCTGTAGGGAGCTGCCGTAGACGCAGGCTGACTCGCAGGTGACGCTCTGCTGTAGGGCTAGCCAATAGACGCTCAAAGGCCTGGTCATAGTTCCTATAGACCTGACTGCCCTCGGGAAGAGAGCTCCCTCGTCCTAGCTGTAGACCTCCCTCTGGGGTGACACGATTGATACGGAGGCCATCCACTCTTCCCTCAGGGGTGACGAAGAGTAGCCCATCGCCGTTGCTTAGCTCCTCTCGGGTGTCGATCGTGATCCCGCCTCGTCCCTTACGTGCTCGGCCTAGGTATTGGCCTTGGCTCTTCGGGGTAAGGAGATTGATGACCGAGGCATTGGGGTGCTCCGGGGTAGCCAGGTGGAAGAGGTAGGGGAGTGAAGCCACGGTTGAAGCTCTTCGCAGGGTCAGGGACGAAGCGTAGAGACACTTCCCGAGCTAGCTCTGCAGTACTTCTCTGGGTAGAGGGCTATGATGCGATCTAGCTCACGTCTGTAGTGTGCTGTGATATTCTTCACATAGCTCTCACCCTTGAGCCGACCCTCTATCTTGAGGGAGGAGGCTCCAGCCTCTAGGATCTGCTCTAGTACCTCCGTGCGATTGAGGTCTCGTGGAGATAGTAGGTGCTCCTCGGTGCGGATCTTCCGCCCCTCGTCATCGATGAGGTCATAGGGTAGGCGACACTGCTGGGAGCATTCACCACGATTGGCTGATCGCCCCTGTCAGTGCATGAGAGAGGTAGCACCGCCCGCTGTAGGAGACACATAGGGCTCCGTGGATGAAGACCTCTAGGGGGACAGTCGTCACGGCTCGTATGCGTCGTATCTGCTCCACGTTGAGCTCTCGAGCTAGGACGACCTGCTCGAAGCCCAAGGCCTCCAGGTGCTGTACATCCTCGGGCTCTAGGGTGTCACACTGCGTACTGGAGTGTAGGGGGATCGGGGGAAGATTCATCCGAGTGATCCCCATGTCCTGAATGATGAGGGCATCCACACCTGCACGATAGAGATCCCATATCATCTGCTCGGCCTCCTGTAGCTCGTGGTCGTAGAGGATCGTATTGACGGTGACATAGATACGTACCCCGAAGCGGTGTGCCTCACTAGTCAGCTGGCGTATATCCTCTAGTGGAACTCCCGCAGCGGCACGAGCTCCGAAGCGTGGAGCTCCTATATATATGGCATCTGCTCCGTGCTGGATGGCAGCTCGGGCTGTATCTAGGTCTCGTGCGGGAGCTAGGAGCTCTATGGGGCGAGGGGTCGGCTTGATAGTCGTATCTATATGATGGTGGGACGGTGGGTGGGGGAGCCTTAGAGCTTCTCTCCGTAGGCTAGGGTCACCTGCATCGCCTAGACCAGGTACGATGTAGGCATGGTCATTGAGCTCAGGGTCAATAGCTGCGACCCATAGGGTGATATTGTCCTCGGGGAAGGAGGCCTGTAGGGCATCCACGGCTTGCTGACTCGAGATGATGGAGACGAGGTGCACCTCACGGGGCGTCCCCTTGGTTAGTAGGGCTCTGTAGGGCAAGCTCCATAGAGCTCACATGGCGAGCATCGGGTCTACAGTAGGAGGGTCTTGTCTCGTAGGGGAGGGTGAGGCGATGTACTCAATGAAGATGTCGAAGTTCAAGCGATCCTGTACTTGCGGTAGGCAGAGACAAAGGCATTCTCCGCACGGTCGAAGTAGTTGAGGAAGCCCTGATGAAGGGTTAGCCCTGCCCTAAGGATCGTCGCTACGACGATCCGATCTGAGACCTCTGCGCAGGAGGCTACTCCTAGAGGGGTCTGTACATCGTGGTAGGCATAGTGCAGTCGCTTGCTCACCTCGTGAGGCTATGATCTCGCCAGCACGCTCCACGTTGCGTCGGAAGCGCATAGCGTCCTTCTGGATCGTGACATCACGCATCTCTGCAACGAAGTGACAGAGGAGAGAGTGTTCCTCGATGAGATGTTTTACTTGCATCTTGGGGGGTATAGTGGGTTACGAAGGTTCGACTTATTCTACGTAGAGGACAAGACCCTGAGGTACTCACCCTCGGGATGGTAGATGTTGATGGGGTGATCACGAGGCTGGGTGAGCTGGTGTAGAATACGTACCCGCCTGCCAGAGCTAGCTGCTGCGGTGAAGACCGCTAGGCGAAACTCTTCCTTGGACACAGCCTGAGAGCAACTGAAGGTAAAGACGATCCCCTGGGGCTATCTTTACGGAAGGCTTGGCTATTGATCCAGACGGTAGCCGATGAGGGGCATTGCGCAGCACCTTGCGGTGCTTGGCGAAGGCTGGCGGATCGAGTATGATCGGATCATACGCTCCCTCGGGCATCTGCTCTAGGTAGTCAAAGGCATCCTGAGTAATCGAGTGGTGACGAGGGCAGTCTGCTCCGAAGTTGAGGGCGACATGCTGCTCGGTGAGGTACATCGCCTTGCCTGAGCTGTCGAGTGAGTCCACACGCTCGGCACCAGAGGCGAGTGCATAGACGGAGAAGCCTCCCGTGTAGCAGAAGGCATTGAGCACCCTACGCCCATCAGCATACAGAGCCAAGAGGGATCTATTATCCCGCTGGTCGATGAAGAGCCTATCTTCTGCCCCTTGAGCCAGTCGAGGGATGAACTTCAGTCCGTTCTCCCATACATAGCTGGCCTCGGTATGTCCGATGAGGAAGCCATCCTCTGCGAGCTCCCTCATGTCTCGTGTCGGGAGGGTCGTCTCAGACTTGTAGTAGACGGATTGTAGAGGGGGTGTCAGCCCTGGTGCTTCGCTGTAGGTCTCCATGAGAGCCTCTGCGATCGAGCTCCCGTGAGTAGTGCATACCCATACTATGAGCCTGCATGACTGCAGTGTCCCCATAGATGTCTATGATGAGGCCAGGTAGGCTATCGCCCTCTCCGTGGATGAGACGATAGACCGTGTTCGGGGTAGCGGGTCCGCCCTCAGGGCGAATGAGTCCCATGCTCGCTCTTAGCTCAAGGGCTGCACGTAGCCGATCCCTAAAGAAGTCCCGTCCGATCTGCTCGCTCCTACCGAAGCTCAGCATACGCACAGCTATACTCCCTGCTGCATAGTGCCCTATACCGAGTGTCGAACCTCGAGCGTCGAGTACCTCTACGAGGTCTCCATCCTGAGGCTTGCCATCGGTGATCGAAGCAATAGCCCCAGAGAAGACCCAGGGGTGAAAGCGCAGGAGTGACTCCTCCTTGCGGGGGTACAAATGTATCTTAGGGTAGGACATATCTTAATTATAGTAGGGCGAAGTTCGTGGGTGAGGGGCTGGCGAAGCTAGTAGCGTCAGATAGATGCGGAGCGATGCCCAGGCATCTAGTGCCGCATAGTGTATCTGAGCTGGGCTAAGCGTGGAGCTCTCCCAGTTGCTCATTCGCTGTGCCTTGCTCATGCGCTCGGCGAAGATGATCGCGTAGATCTTCAGCAGGCTGAGCTCTGCATCCCATAGCCCCCACATAGACGCTGTAGCTCTACGAAGGAGGCAGGGGCGAAGCTATGGCGACGAGCCAGAGCGGATAGGGTCATCCTTGAGGCTCAGCCCGACCTTGAGTATATCGGGATCCTCGAGGAGGCTGATGAGGGACTTGGTGAGTCCTATGAGGTTGAGACGGAAGAGATAGCACTCCTCCTCAGTCGCTATCTGCAGGAGGGACACTTCGTAGCGTACCCCTGCCTTGAAGCTAGGGCGGGTCTCTGTATCTATCCCGATGACCATAGACTTACGGATCTTAGCGACGGCCTTGCAGGGCATCGATCTTTGTATCTATGATGTGTGGGGGACGGGACACTTGGCTATAGGTAGAGCAGTCAGCTCCTCCTCACTGATCGTCGCAGGGTAGAGCTGTGCTGGTGTGAAGGAGGGGGATCTCCGTCCTACTCGCCGAGCAGGAGCAGAGGGCTCCTGTCGTGCCTCTTGTGTTGCCTGTCCTTTCTTCTTAGTCGAGGGAGCTTTCGTAGAGCCCTTCGTCCTCGTCTTCTTCGTCGTCTCTGTAGTCTTCTTCGTCATCTGATGAGCTCAGTAGCTGGGTATGTAAGCGATGTAGTGCGGTCAAAGCCTCTAGGGAGGTGCAGGCCGTAGTAGGGAGTGGAAGTGGAACAGACATCTCCCGATGGCCGCTGGTAGAGCCCCTCATTCTCATCTCGTAGGATGCCGAGCAGGTTCACCGTCTGCTGATAGACGTCTGCTAGGTACTCCGAGACGAAGGCCGCTAGAGGGGTGTCACTATACTGCATCTCCTCCGCTTGGCAGGAGAGGAAACTGTCCTTCTCTCCCAATAGCTCTGCCATCCTCAGACGTACACCCTCATAGGTCTCCTCGGTCACAAACTCCTCGATATAGTCCTCCTCGGGGCTATACAGGTAATCTGGTAAGCGTAGGGTAGAGAGGTAAAGCTGAGGAAGGACCAAGATCACCTCTTGGATGAACGCTCGTTCACCGAGGGAGGAAGCCTGCTCAAGGAGACTTGCGAACTTCACGCCTACGGCAGCGAACTCCAAGACCTCTTTGGTGTATAGGCTTGTAATCACTTGTTCATTCGATTCCATACGAGTACAAAAATACCGTTTATTCCGCTAAGTTGTCCCCTCATATCCTCAGTCTCCCTATTTACGCACCTCTCCCGCTGAGTGGCACTTTCTGGAGTAGGCCTAGGACGCAGAGTATTCTTCGCTCTATTAGAGGAGGAATAGGACTAGTCACCCAAAGCGTCTCTCGTGTCCCCTTTAGTAAGCATACTGAGAACGCATCCACGTTCCTATAAGGAGCGTCCTCATCACCTTACATAGGTGATGAGGACGCTCTTACCAGACGCATTGGCGCTCTCGGTATCATCGTTTCTCCCTCTTGATATGTTTGATATAGTGTGTGTTATGTTGGGGTGCGAGCTGCATCCTCTTCCTCAGAGAGGAGGGCTATGTGCGTGCCTTCCTCCCATTGCCTCTACATCACGTAGATACAGGTATAAGATATCTGAGAAAAGAGTGTGATGATAGGTTCTGTAGAAAAATGTACCTTTAGGGTATCATTAACAAGTTCACCTAACCAACATAACACATCAATGAAACATTACTATCAACTCTCGTGGCGAGTTTGGCTCTCTACTGGAATTGCCTATGCCTCCTTCTCGTCCTCCTAGGATATACCTTGTATACCCCAGAGTATCAATTCTCGCCCCCTTCATCCTCTTGATCATAGCCCTGATGAGTATCACGGTTCTTTGGAAACCCGTATACTACGAGTGGCAGCCTGATGGGCTCCATGTGCGTCTCTTGGCCTTTAAAAGTTCTATCCCTATGCTCAATATGAAGTCGAAGAGGATGGGACACTTCTACGCCGGATACGTCTGCGTCTCTTTGGCTCAGGTGGCTTCTTCGGCTATCTTGGCTATTTTCTGGATCGTAGATCGTGGGATCAGCCTATGCTATGTCGCCCATGAGGGACAGCCCGTGCTCTTCATCCATAAGCCTGGTAGCAAGCGGGGCATCTATGTCAATGGTGTGAAGCCTGAGCAACAAGATTAGCACCCTCACCAATAAGTAAGACGAGAGGCGCAGGTTAGGAACTCATCCTAACCTGCGCCTCTCGCCTATCTCTATGGGGATTGAGGAGTGCTTATGCCTTAACCAAAGAAGCTAGAGCAGGGTCGTCTCGCTGAGCAGTGTGATGATGCTCTTACCCGAGGGCGTTAGATAGGCATCAGAGCTAGAGGTGAGGTCTGAGAGTAGCTCCGCAACCTCATCACCGGTCTTGGGGAGTGGCATCTGTAATACCTCTGCTTCGGCTGCAGCCTCGGCAAGGAAGCTCCGCACGTATTCGCTACCCGAGCGGGTGGGTATCGAGGCTATCGGCGACGATGAGGCGGACGAAGTTGATAGCCTCCTTGGTCAATAACGAGGGAGCCTCAGAGACAGAGAAGTGTCCATCTCCTAGATCGCCAAAGTCAAAGCCTAACTTCGAGAGTTCCTCCATCACAGCTAGAGCCGTGGGAAGTTCCCCAGGAGAGAACTCCAGTACCTCGGGGAAGAGAGGCTGCTCTGAATTATAGGGCGAGGGATGAAAGCCCGCTGAGGTAGCTGTCATAGATGATGCGTAGCTGGGCTCGCCTTACATCTATAATGGCTAGAGAGTCGGCTAGGGTCGTGATGATATAACGGCCTTGGTAGAGGAGAGAGCTTGCAGTGAAGAGAGGGTGGGGCGCTGTGCCCTCGCTGTGGAGAGACGTATTCCTGGTGAGTCAAACTCTTCGTCTGATGGGGTGGGGAACAAAGGTTCGGCAGACGATGTGCTCTCGAAGCTCATACTATCGAAGTGTTCCCCGAGGTCGTCCCCAGTCGATGCAGTGGCTCCTTGGGGGCGCAGGCTACGTCCAGAGAGTGTCCTCAGGACAGCTCCTCCGGTAGAGAGTGAGAAGCCCTGCATAGATCCCTCTGATGGTAGCTCTCCCTCATCCTCCATCTGATACTGCTTGTCCAGGTCGAGGACGACATCCCGTCTTCCCTGATGAGGCCGGGATCTCGATGGGTATGCCTTGCTCGAAGTCTATAGATGGGGTGAGAGCATGAGAACTGAATGCCTCCTTTACGAGGCTAATGATGATCTGAAAGATCGTCTCACCATCCAGAAGCGCACATCCGTCTTCTGCGGATGTATATTGACATCAATGTTCGCTGCTGGTATGGTGAAGAATAGGAAGTAATGCGGTTGCGTACCCGCTGGGATGAACTTCTCGTAGGCCAGCATAACGGCCTTGTGGAAGTAGGGGTGACGGATGAAGCGATTATTGACGAAGAAGTACTGCTGAGCACCACTCCTCAGTGCTGTCGATGGCGTGCCGATGAAGCCACGTATGCTACAGAAGTCGCTTTCGTAGCTCACGGGGAGCAGTGCCTTGGCCAGCTTTCCTCCCCTATCCCGAGTATACGTTCCTTCTGTGTGCTACTAGGGAGCACCTTGTCATACTTCCCTCGTCCCCTTGAGGTGAAGGCTACGTGGATTGGCTAAAGGCTACCTTAGCAAACTCCTTCCAGATGTCACTCAGCTCGGTAGACTCCTTGCGAGCCTCGATGTGCTTGCGTCGCCCTGGGGTGTTGTAGAAGATATTCATCGCCCTAAGGGTCGTGCCCACAGGGGCAGGCTATAGGGGTCGAGGACTTGACCTTTGCCCCCTCAATGCGTAGCTCTGTACCTACCTCTTGCTCCGAGGTACGTGTCCGTAGCTCCACCTGACAGACAGAGGCAATGGCAGCAAGAGCCTCCCCCCTGAAGCCCATAGTGGCGAGGCTATCAAGATCCTCGATCTCACGGAGCTTAGAGGTGGCATGCCGCTCGAGATGCCATACGAGCATCGATGGGGACATACCCTTCCCGTTGTCTGTCACCTGCACCGCCTCACGCCCTGCGCCTACGATCTCGATCCCGGATGCGCGTCGCACCGGCATCGATGGAGTTCTCTAGGAGCTCCTTGACGATGTAGGCAGGGGGGGGTACGACCTCACCTGCTGCTATTTGGTTGGCTATGCTCTCGGGTAGGAGGCGGATGATATCGCTCATCGGATGAAGAAGTACCAGAAGGCAAACCCAAGCACCAAGAGGGGCTAGCATGAGGCGGATGGTCTTACGATCGCGATCGAGGGATGTGATACCACGCACGTGCTGGCGCTGTAGGTGCTCGGTAGAGCGGACAAAGGTGCCTCTTAGGTGTGCCGAGGAGTCATACTGGCTTGGCTCTGTGGGGCTAGAGGCTTGCTGACGCATCTCCTCTATGGCTCTATCTGCCTCCTCGGCAGATAGCTCCCCTGAGACGATCGTCTCCTGGCGGATACGCTCTACGCGCTTCTCTGGTTCCTCTTTACGAGGATCACAGTAGATGAGCTTGTGCTCGAACTGTCTTGGTCTTCTTTGTTTGAAAAACTCTGGATACCCATGATGTATTGATAATCGGGGATTGCTCTGTGGGTTTGTCCGAAGCTAGAGGGCGAAGGACAAACTGATATGCTGCGGTACTCTTCCTTCGTCAGAGGCTTACGTGTCCTCATAAGGGAGTCGGTACGTAGGGAGTCTTGGCGAGCCTGCTCATCGAAGACTTGGTATGCTGATAGAGCTGCCTTGATGCCACTGAACTTGCGAAGATCGATAGGGGCATAGGTGCCTGCTAGCCTTGTTCACGGAATCTATACCGAAGATAACGGCCTCCTTGTCCATAGGCCTGCGGTCGAAGCCCAAACGAAATCTTTCAGGCGATTGACCTCTGATGTGGTAGCCATGCTTAGGGGATAGAGCTTGCCCTCAACAGGGCCAGTCCAGAAGCTCCGCTTGACGACACCCGAGTCTAGGGTGACATACATGGTGCTACTGGTCATGCGGTTCATCCCGGTGTAGTCATTGGACTTTTCGTCCTTCATATAGAGTATGGTCTCGACATTTCCATCTACGTTGATGCGCCGGACTGTGCTATCGGCGATGTGGCACAGGGCTTATCACCCCGCATTTGGTTGTAGTAGTCTACACTATCGATATGCTCCACGACGAGAGAGCCTCCTAGGGACATCCACATAGTCGATCTTGCCATTACGGAAGTAGAAGACGGTCGTATCGCCTGAGAGCTGACGAGCCTCACTCCACATATACGGCCTTCCATAGAGCGAGAGGATAGAGTCTGTGGATATATAGCTCATAGAGTCTGCTATAGCCTGCGCATCTCTACGATAGATACGTACATGATGGTAGCCTCTCAAGAAACGCTGCAGGGTATCTGGCTTCTTGCCGAGGGTGGTGTCAGCCATCAGGCTATCGAGCCTCCTCCTATTGCGTATAGGGACACTCACTGGCTCTAGGGTATCGGCGACTACATAGAGCGTATCCTTCTGTGAGTAGTCCTCGGCATGTGCTCTATAGGTGGAGAATGCATAGCTACGCTTGTCGTCAAAGAGCCATAGTCCCCAAAGAGCGTTGCCTTCTGTGCTGTATCCGATAGCTCCATTCGCCCAAAAGCCTCACCAATCTTGGCTCCTCCATCGTAGTAAATGGAGTCACCCTATGAGGGCTTTGCTCCTGAGTAGACGGTAGAGCGGTCCAAGCAAGATCCCGATGTCCTTACCTACATCGTAGATCCCTCGCTGGGAGATGATGCGCCCAGAGTCTGATACGATGAGGGTCTCACCCCTCGTAACGTCCCTATCTGACTCTGCGTGTTGTAGAAGAGATGCTCCGTCGTCATCGTTGTCCGCTCATTGACGAGCTTGACATTGTATCTGAACTCTGCATCGTTAGTCGCTGGGAGGAATTGCCCATAGTCCGAGGTCAAGGTGTTCTTGGCATCGGAGACCGATCCCCCTCGAAGTAGTAGGCGATGTCTGCTATGCGGTCATAGTCTAGGCTGTCGGTATAGAGGTCTGTTGTGGGGTTGGCTAGGTGGACGTTGTACCTTAGGGCGAGCGACCTTGCTGATGCCATCATAGAAGAGATAGCGAGAATACATATTGATCGTGTCTCCCTGCACCATGTGTACATTCCCAAAGGCCTCGAAGCTTTGCGCTTCTTCATTGAGGTAGGCGCTGTCGCAGGTCATCGTTGCATTCCCATGCTTGAGGACGATGTTGCCAAGTAACTTCTGAACACCAGGCTGTGAGAGGCATCATAGCTGAGGATGTCAGCATGCTCTATATAGATCTTCTGTGGAGCCTTGCTTGTCTTGCCTGCTAATTGGTTTTGGCTGGAGGTAAGGGTGTCTAATCCTCCTGAGCTCGGCTCGTGAGCGATAGAGCACGATGAGGAAGCACTAGAGGTCAGATAGCTAATGCCAATAAAGACAATAACTACTGCCATTAGCACGAAGTGAATACTTCGTGAGTGCTCTCTGTCTCTTTCCTGCTCTTGCTTCATCTTGTCTTGATCTAGTCTCTGGCGATCGTATCCTAGAGTCCGATCTCTATACAGCTCGCCATTGCTCCAAAGTACTCTCCGATATGTCCCCATAATATGCACACTAGTCCCCCCATACCTAGGCGGTAATGGGGGGCTAGTGCTATGGAGAACACCCTCTCGTTGCTCTGATATCGAGTAGGGAGGGCATTAAGGAAAGGGCTACTTATCTTCGTGAATCCAACCTGGGTACTGGAAGGCACAGTTCCTATAGGCTTCGTTGATGTGAATGTGGGTTGCCTTCTGCTTGGCACGGATCCACTCGTCAATGACCTTGCTACGCTTCTTGGCTAGAGCCATCTCCTTGATGGTGCGGAAGTCCGTATTCATATTAGCTATGTGCTCTGGATGCTCTTCCTTTAGACGGATGATAGCCACCTGCTCTAGTCCCTTCTCGGTACGCATGGTGAAGGGCTTAGAGACTTGCCCAACCTTGAGCTGGTAGGCTATCTTGGCGATGTCCTGTGGAAGGTCCTCATAGCGGAAGCTGGAGGACCCAGAGAAGTCGCTTTCGTTGGAGCTATTGATCGTGAGCCCACCATTGTTATAGGTGTCCTTGTCCTCTGAGTAGAGTGATGCTGCTTGATCAAAGGATAGCTTACCCTCATCAATGAGCTTAGCGATGGAGTCCATCCGCTTGGTAGCAGCCTCGAGAGCAGCCTCATCCACCACAGGGCGAACGAGGATATGTCTGAAGTTTACGAGTCCCTCTCTTCTCGATGAGCTGTGCTATATGGTAGCCTTCGTCTGTCTTGATGATGGGGAGACTCGTGTCTTGTCGGAGAGGTTAAAGACGGCTGTGGCGAAGGTTGGGTCAAGGGAGACCTTACCAACGAACCCATACTCACCACCCTGTAGAGCTGTGCGCTTGTCCTCGGAGTAGAGACGTGCGATGGTGGAGAATTCACGCTTGCCCTCATTGACGTCATCAGCATAGCCTCTGAGTACTCCCTTTACTCGGTCAATCTCCGTGAGGGGATGCGTGGTTGTAGGGCAATGATCTCTACCTCGATGGTCTTGGGGACGAAGGGGAGGCTATCCTGAGGAATACTCTTGTAGAAGGAGCTAATCTCGGAGGGTGAGACCTGTATGCCCTGAGCTATCTTCTGCTGCATAGCACGTACGATCTCCTCGTTACGCATCTGCACTGCCTGCTCCTCGCGGATGCGGGAGAGCTTCTTATTGAAGTACTCCTCAAGCTTCTCCTTTGATCCAAGCTGAGAGATAGCATTCTGTATCCACATCTCTACCATACGGTTTACTTGGGTCTCATTGGCTTCGATACTATCGATCTTGGCTTGGTTTAGGAAGAGCTTCTGAATGGCGATACGCTCGGGGATGATACAGTCTAAGTCGCCCTCTATGCCCTGACCTTCACTTCGCAGGATGAGTTTCTGGTACTCGATGTCGAGAGGAGGATAGGCTCATCACCTACCATCCATACTACCTCGTCTGCGATACTTCTTTTTCTGAGGCTCATCCTTCGTGGGCTGTGCCAGGAGGATGCTCCCGACAGAGAATAGGCCTAGGAGGCTTAGGGCTGTCTTATATCTCATCTTTTGCTAATGATCTGAATAGGGTGTGATCGATATGTCTAGTTGGCTAGCTCGGAGAGGAACTTGATACGTACGAGGCGTACTTCCTCCTCCGAATAGTCATTGCCTAGGCAGGAGAGGGCTTCATTGATGTCGTCGGTCGTAGAGTTCTTGAAGTACTCGTATATGTCCTCAATGCGCTCTTCGTCCACGATCTCCTCGATGAAGTAATTGATGTTGATACGTGTCCCGGAGTAGACGATAGCCTCTACCTCGCTGATTAGGACGTCGAAGTCTAGACCTAGGGGCGATGGCTATATCATCTAGGGCTACCTTTACGGTCTATCTGCTGGATGATACTTACCTTGAGCTTGGACTTGTTGGGGAGGGATCCTCACTCTCATATCTGCAGGACGCTCGATGTCGTTCTCCTCCACATGTCGGCGGATTACGTCAAAGGAACTTCTGTCCATAGCGTGCCGCCTTACCTGCTCCGACTCAGGGATGTTCTGTAGTTCCTCCATCGTGATAGGGTAGAGGTCGCCATGGCCTCGAGCGAGGCATCCTGGAAGATCGCGTAGGGGTGGGACACCATTCTGCTGTCCTACCTTCTTACGAAGATCCTTCATGATGGAGTAGAGTACGGGGTCAGTAGACTCGCCTGCTCCGCCATTCTGTCCAGAGGGTGCACCCTCCTCGGCTTCTTCTTCACTCTCGGTGATCTTGAAGCTCGTAGGCTTCTTCATATACTTCTTCCCTGCAGGGGTGATCTTCAGTAGGCCATAGTTCTCTACGTCCTTAGTCAGATAGCCCGTGATGAGGGCCTGGCGGATGACGGTCGTCCAAGTAGACTCCTCTGTATCCCGGCCTACACCGAAGCAGTCCAACTCCTCATGGTGGAATGACTCAACATCAGAGTTGGTATTCCCCAGGAGTATGGTGATTACATAGTCAGCATTAAACTTCTCCTTGAGGGTACTGACGACCTCTAGGAGGTTTAAAAGTAATTCTTTAGCTTCCACTTTATTCTTAGGTACTAAACAATTATCACAACAGCCACAATTCTCTCGCTCATAGTGCTCCCCGAAATAGTTGAGTAGGAAGGAGCGTCGGCAGAGGGTCGTCTCAGCATAGTCTGCTGTCTCCCTCAGTAGCACACGTGCTATCTCTTGGTCTGCGACGGACTTCCCCTTGGTAAATCGCTCTAGCTTCTCTAGCTCATTGGGATCGTAGTATGCGATACAGACCCCTTCGCCTCCATCTCGTCCCGCTCGTCCCGTCTCCTGATAGTAGCCCTCTAGGCTCTTAGGCATATCGTAGTGGATGACATAGCGTACATCGGGCTTGTCTATACCCATCCCAAAGGCGATGGTCGCTACGATGACTTCTACACGCTCTTCGATGAGGCATCCTGATTCTCCATACGCTCCTTGGTCTCTAGCCCTGCATGATGAGGGAGGCCTCGATCCCGTTGGCCTGGGTACCTGAGCGAAGGTCTCTACACGTGTGCGACGCATACAGTAGACGATACCACTCTTCTTGGGATTGGCTAGGATATAACGCACGATCTCTCGATCTACGTCTATTGTCTTAGGCCGTATCTGATAGAGGAGGTTGGGACGATTGAATGAGCTCTGGAATATAACGGCACTTTCTATCCCGAGGTTCTTCATGATATCATGTTGTACCTTCGGGGTAGCTGTCAACCGTGAGTGCCATGATCGACCTAGGAGCTATCTCGGAGACAACACTGCGTATACGTCGGTACTCGGGGCGGAAGTCGTGTCCCCACTCTGAGATACAATGTGCCTCATCGACTGCATAGAAAGAGATGGGAACCTCCCGAAGGAGCTCCATATTCTCAGGCTTGTGCAGCGACTCGGGGGCGACGTAGAGCAACTTGGTCTTGCCAGAGCGCATATCCTGCTTCACTTCCTCTAGCTTAGGTCGAGAGAGCGAAGAGTTCAGGAAGTGGGCTGCGTCCTCCTCACAGAAGCCACGGACGGAGTCCCGCGGTTCTTCATCAGAGCGATGAGGGGAGATGATGACCGCAGTGCCAGGCATCAGTAGGGCGGGTAGCTGGTAGCAGAGGCTCTTCCCTCCACCCGTGGGCATTAGGGACAAAGGTATCTGTCCAGCGAGAATATGCTCTATGATCTCCCGTTGGTTCCCCTTGAATTGGTCAAATCCAAAGTATTTCTTCAGTGCCTTTGTTAGGTCTATGGCCTCCATACGCCTACTAATTATCCGTTCGTGCTCCTTTACTCCTCTAAGAGTGCTTTGTTGCTGGTTGTACTAAATTAGGGTGTGAGGTGATATAATGTCGATATACTGGGTGTGATGATCTATTCCGTATGGTTAAGCCTCTACACGCTCTGCCAGTCGAGCCTCTACGTAGGCTCGGTCGATGGTGAAGGTCTTTACCTTTTTAGAGGGGAGGGTGTACATAGCCTCCATCATGACCTGCTCCATGATAGAGCGTAGTCCACGAGCTCCGAGCTTCTGCTCCATAGTCTTCTCTACGATTGCATCTAGGGCATCCTCGGTGTACTTGAGCTTGATGTGATGCATCTCGAACATCTTGGTGTACTGGCGTACGAGGGGCGTTCTTGGGCTCAGTGAGGATCGTGCGTAGCGTGTCTCGGTGCAGAGGTGTGAGGTGTGTGATGATGAGGGAGACGACCGATGATCTCAGGGATTAGCCCGAAGCTTTTCAGATCTCGTGCATCTACGTACTTCATCAGCTCTTCCTCTGCCAGCTGGGTATGCTTTGCTCCTGGGCTAGTGTAGCCGACGATACGTGTATTGAGGCGATGAGCGATCTTACGCTCGATCCCATCAAAGGCTCCAGCACAGATGAAGAGGATCTGTTGGGTATTGACCTCGATCATCTTCTGATCGGGGTGCTTGCGTCCACCCTGAGGGGGGACATTGACGATAGAGCCCTCAAGGAGCTTGAGTAGCCCCTGCTGTACTCCCTCGCCGCTTACGTCTCTTGTTATCGAGGGATTGTCGCCCTTACGAGCGATCTTGTCGAGCTCATCGATGAAGACGATACCACGCTCGGCAGCTGCTACATCGTAGTCTGCTACCTGCAGTAGACGTGTCAGTAGGCTCTCGATATCCTCCCCGACATACCCTGCCTGGGTAAGGACTGTCGCATCTACGATCGTGAAGGGAACCTTCAGAAGGCGTGCGATGGTCTTTGCTAGTAGAGTCTTACCCGTCCCAGTGGGGTGAGGGAGTAGGATGTTGCTCTTCTCGATCTCTACACCATCGTCCTCTGTGGACTGGGTCTGTAGTAGTCGCTTGTAGTGGTTGTAGACGGCTACCGATAGATATCGCTTGGCTTCATCCTGTCCTACGACATAGCCATCGAGATATTCCTTGATCTCCTGAGGCTTGGGAAGGGTGTCAAGTCCCTCTAGGGGAAGGTTGTGCTTGTCCTGAGGGGCCTTCTCTGAGAGCTCCTCTAGTAGCTGATAGCCTCTGTAGATACAAGAGGTACAGATCTCGGCATCGAGCCCCTGGATGAGTGGCCAGTCTCTTCCTCTGGTTGCCCACAGAAGGCGCAGTGGCGCTTATACTTCTTTGCCATTACTCTCTGCCTCTCGTATGAGTACCTTATCGATCGTGCCATAGTCCTTGGCTTCGTAGGCATTCATCCAGTAGTCTCGGTCGCTGTCACGCTCGATCGTCTCGAAGCTCTGACCAGAGTGGGTGGATAGGGATTGTATTGAGCTCCTTCTTGACCTTGATGACCTCACGGGCTGCGATCTCCATATCGCTAGCCTGCCCCTGCATACCACCTAGGGGCTGGTGGATCGTCACTCGGGGGTGGGGGAGGGCGAAGCGCTTCCCCTTAGCCCCTGCTACTAGCAGGATGGAGGCCATGGAGGCAGCTACTCCAGTACATATAGTAGAGACGTCACAGCTGATATACTGCATCGTATCGTAGATGCCATAGCCTGCATATACGGCTCCCCAGGGAGTTGATATGAATAGATATATCCTTGCCGGGTTCGCTGCTATCTAAGAAGAGGAGCTGAGCCTGGATGACATTAGCTGTATAGTCATTGATCGTGTCCCGAGGAAGATGATGCGATGCTCATCAGTCGGGAGAAGACATCCATCTGAGCGACGTTCATAGGGCGCTCTTCGATGATCGTGGGTGAGATATAACTACTCTGCACCTGCATATAGTCCTCTAGGGCGAGGGTGTTCATCCCCAGATGACCTACAGCAAACTTCTTGAATTCGTTCATTTCTATTCTTGGGTGGTAGAGAGTACGCCATAAGGCGGACTCTTACAAACAAAGATAGAAATAATTCTGAATAGTGAAAACATAGCTTCAATCACTACTCTCCCTCCTCCTCCCCAGTCCCTATCTGCCCTCAATCGGGATACATGTAGAGACCTCCGGATATATGTAGGTGAAAAGCCAACTAGTGACGATCACAAGGCTCGTAACCAGTTGGCTTTTTGTCTTCGTTATGGTTTGAATTGGGCTTGGGTCGAGTACACTCAGATCGTGAGCCTTTACCTGCTTATATAGACCAATCTTTTGTATACTTCACCTAAGCTGTCATCTACCGAATGGAAGATTACCATTGAGCTAGGTGTCGGTCGATGAGGGCGCTCCACGTAGTAGAAGGCTCGCACTTTCTTTAGGTCTATTGTGAGGTCTTTGTAGGTGCTATTGAGTGAGCGTAGGGAGATGGTTTCGTTCTTCTTGCTGTGCCTGATGAGTTGCTTGATTAGGATGCCCTCCTCCTCAATCACGATTACCACGTTTGGGTATCGGTTGTTTGTCAGCCCGAGCTTCCAGTCCTCTGGGAAGACTTCACGGCAAAGAAGTACATCACCTGCACATATTGAGGATAGTGTTCCGTCCGTCATACTGTCCCCCCTTACTCGGAAGAGCTTGTATCTATCGGAGACTTCACGCTCAAGGAAAACTTCCATAGAGTCGAACTCATCGTATATATCATCGGGGTCTTGTGAGCAGTCTCTGTCGTATAGGAAGCCTTTCCCTATGCCAGCTTTGGCTTCTATAGGGATGATTGGCAGCGTCTGTATGATGCGAGAGCCTAATGGTCTCCTCTTTATCTCTTGGGAGGGTACTGTGTGGCTTCTGTGGTGAGGGAATAAACATCGCTCCCTCACCAGACAGAATCCAACTGCGGCTGTAGTGGGGAAAGCTGTCAATATCTTTTCTGCCATCTTTAAGGATATCGTCTGTGTTTTTCCCTTATCTATGTCGTATAGAGCTTGAGACCGATCCATCCCCAGCTGTGTCCCCAGTGTGCTAATGGTTATACCCTCTTGTTCAAGTATTCTCCTTAGCACAACTTTTCCTATAGTAAATTCTGAACTCATAGCTATATATTATATTCCGAACTCTGCCGTGCATGTCGAGGGGCATTATCTGTTTTTAGCCCTCGTGTAACAAAAACAGCAGGCTGTTTTGTCCGCCAAGGGAGCATCCAACCTGCTGTCTAGTGCTTAGTTTCTATCAGTGGTGCCACTTGGGCAGACCAAGGACTCCTGATTATGAGTCAGGTGCTCTAACCGACTGAGCTATAGGGACTAAAAGGTGGTCACCTAGGGAGGTGATACCCCTTCTTTCGTGTGCAAAGATAGCGATAAAGCCTTTATGCACCAAACGTCTTCTCCCCTCTCTAGCTAAGGATAGGGCGATCGAATCTACGATACCATCGGCGAGCCCCTTGGTGGGTACGATGACCTCTTCTGCTTGGGTTATCTCGGCCACGGAGAGGAAGATGTCTGCTGCAGGGACGATGACCTCTGCGCGGTCGGGCTTTTAGGCGGAAGCGGAGCATACGCTCCTCAGGGTGTATACTGCCTTAGGGTCATCGGCTACTGCTCGTAGACTTGTGATGGGGAGGTGGTTGATATTGGCACGTTCGGAGGGTGCTCCCTAGGCGCAGGAGCTATTGATATTCCCCCGATCCCACCAGCTGGATGTGTCCCTGATAGGTATCCGTCAGCTCCTGCAGACAGTGGCGGAAGTCTGACGTACCTCCTCCCTAACCCGTCCACTCGATCGTCGGATCGTGCCGATGTCGAAGGAGCGAGAGTCTGATGAGATTGCGGCCACGGACGATATTGAGCTCTGTACTCCCCCAACGTCTACGTAGAGGAAGGTGTCGTCATCGCGTCCCTCGAGCGAACGCATCAGATCGGCTGAGATCGGGCTCTGCCTCCTCCCGACCACCGATGATCTCGATGCGTATGCTGTCTTCTCCTCGATCTTCTCTACCAGCTCGAGACCGTTATCTGCGTCACGCATTGCCGAGGTAGCGCAGGCTCTGAAGGCGACTACCTCGTAGTCTCCATCAGCTCACGATAGGCCTTCATGAGGCTGACGAGCTGCTTTCCTTTCTTCTTGGATATATGTCCCTCGGTAAAGGCATCTTCACCTAGGGCGGAGGGGACACGCACGAGCTGTACTTTGGAGAGTGGCTCTGTACTACCTGGCTCATTGAGGGCACTTGACGAGTAGGCGTACGGCGTTGGGCCGATGTCGACACCCTGCGTAGTGAGACTTAGCCATTCGATTCCTTTTTGCTTAGATAATAGTTGTAGATGATGTCTTGGGAGTTGAAGAGTTTTTGTACCGCTTGGGTAGCTGTCTCGGTAGGCATATACCTCTCCATCCTGGGTATAGTAGCCCTGCTCGGTATCGGAGAGCCCAGCTGAGACGATGAAGTCTAGCTCCCACTGTATATCGGGATCATGGAGCAGGGGGTCACTGACCTCTATGCGTCGGTCGAGGTTGCGTGTCATCCAGTCTGTCGAGCCGATGAAGTAGCGGGGCTGACCTCCGTTGCCGAAGATATAGATGCGAGAGTGCTCTAGGTAGCGTGAGATGATGGAGTTGATATACATCCCTTCGCTGAAGCCTGCTACACCGGGTACTAGGGAGCAGTTTCCTCTTAGGCATAGCTCCACTCGTACACCTGCATTGCAGGCTTCGTAGAGCTTGTGTACCATCTTCTCATCGACGATATGGTTGATCTTCATTCGGATGAAGGCCTCCTGACCAGATCGGGCGAGACGGATCTCCCTATTGATCATATTATAGAGAGGCTGGCGCATATCATTGGGGGCGACAAGGAGCTCCTTGAAGCGAACGTTCAGGAAGGGACGCTCAATGAAGTCAAAGACGTGTAGTACGTCTCGGGTGATGCCCTTGCGAGCGGTCATGAGCATGAGGTCGGTATAGAGCTTAGCTGTACCCTCGTGGAGGTTGCCCGACCCGATGCAGGCTATATCTCCCCTGCGGGTGGAGATGTAGACGAGCTTGGAGTGTATCTTGAGCTTCTCGTGTCCGAAGACGACGTTGATCCCCGAGTCCTGCATCTTCTTGCTCCAGCTGATGTTGGACTGCTCATCGAAGCGGGCGAGGATCTCGATGACGGCAGTCACCCGCTTGCCATTCTGCGCCGCTGCCATCAGTGCTCGGATGACCTTGGGCTCGTGCCACACGATAGAGCGAGATGCGGATCTCAGTGACCTCCGGGCTAATCGCCGCCTCCTGCAGTAGACGAAGGAAGTGGTCAAAAGCTCTGATAGGGGAAGTGCACACAGCGGTCTCGCTCTGGGATCTCATTAATCACGCTCTGGGTATAGCGACGATCCTCGATGCCGAGGGGCTCACGGGGTGGGAAGCGAAGCCCCTTGCGTCCGCAGTCGGGTAAAGTCATTAGGTCACGCATATTGTGGTAGCGTCCCCTCCGACACGTGTGTCTCGGTAGTTGAGCTCTGCCATATCGCTTAGTCGCTTTAGGACGACTGGGGGATGGCTTCGTCATAGACCACACGGACGGTCTCTCCTCGCTTGCGTCGCTTCACTCACGAGAGACCTTCTCGATGACACTCGTACGTAGGTCTTGGTCGATCTCGAACTCTGCGTCCTTCGTGAACTTGAAGGTATAAGCCTCGTAGCGTACATACTGATCCCCCTACGAAGCAGTAGGGAAGACAAGCTCTGAGGACGTCATCTCAGGAACATCAGGTAGCTCTCGCCCTCCTTGTCCTTGAGTCTAAAGAACCGCCCTAGATCCCTCGTCGGTACCTCTAGCAGTGCTACATCGTGCATCTCCTCTGTCTCCTGCTCATCCTTCCAGAGGACGACGGCTCAGGTAGAGAGACTCCTTGAGGTGTCGCTCGGGACTAAAGGTCGGGCTATTGATGAAGATCGGGGGTCGTCGTCCCATCGATCTTCTCCATGAAGAAGGTACGTACCTCGTAGCTGCTCCTCGCTCAGCTCCCGCTCGTTGATGATATGGATGTGTGCCTCGGAGAGCGAGGTGAAGCAGTGACTCGAAGGTCTGCTCGAAGAGCTGTGAGTACTCCTGATTGAGGCGAAGGATCGTACGCAGCACATCCCGAGCCTTCTTGCGCTCGTCCTCCGAGACCTCTATCGTGGAGTCAATGAGACGGCGTAGCGAGGCTACACGCACACGGAAGAACTCATCTAGGTTATTGGAGTAGATGCCTAGAATAGTTGAACCGCTCCAGTAGGGGAAGGTCTGGCGCCGAGCCTCCAGCAGGATGCGCTTATTGAGTACATCCAGCTCTCATCCCGCTCGATATAGGGAAGCGACGACTGGATCGCAAATCTCAGGTCTGTAAGCATATAAGCAGGATGCTAGAGGGCGCTGCCATCGAAGCCGAAGGGCAGGAGGAGACGGCAGTCGTCTATGCAGATCGTCTGCTCTCCCCCACATAGTAGGATAGGGAAGGGATGGAAGCGTGTCGCCGTCTCCATGATCACCTGCCGACAGCTCCCACAGGGGGAGATGAAGGGTACCCGTCCCCCATCATTGATCGCCACGATTAGGAGCTTGTCTATCGGTACGTCGGGCCACTGCGCAGATGCCCAGAAGAGGGCTGTCCGCTCAGCGCAGGTACCCGAGGGTAGGCTGCGTTCTCTTGGTTGGAGCCCGTCACGATCTCACCATTGGCGAGCAGTACAGCAGCACCTACATGGAAGTGGCTATATGGGGCATAGGCCTTCTTGGCAGCCTCTAGGGCTCTCTGCTCCAGCTCTAGGTCGAGGGGGGAGAGCTCATCATGTGTCAGGGTGCTATATGGGACTTGAAGTGTCCGTTCCATAATTCTTTATCTCTATTATCTTATTTGCTTGTTCTTGCTTTGATCGCCCTATGACAGAGGCTTTCACCAGCTAATATACGAAATCCCCTTCGTATAGCCTTGGATATAGGTCTCTTCATCAGAGCAGACGTATGATCTCTTTCTGCATTCTCCTCTCTTTGGCTCTTTAGGGACTTTATTTCATGGCTCAGATCATATTAGCCGTATCTCTTGTGCCTAGGCCTTAGCCCCGATGAATGTACATACGAATGAGCCCTGCAGAGGATATACTTAGAGCGAGGTTGTGTACACGTGTGTACACAGTTGTATACACGTTGGTACACTATTGTGTACACACGTGTATACTTTACCCTCTTAGGTAGTAGCTCTACCCTTGGTACGTCTATGCCCAAGGTACTGATGCTTCTATCTATCGGTGTATGCTCCTCGACTACATTGACCTCGCTCTCTAGTGATTTCATGCGCCAGGTCTAGTCTCTTCATTCATTCTGACCCCGTCACCCTTGAGAGGTTGAGCGTTCTGTCCCAGCTAATCATCCTCTTGATACTTCGTTTAATGGATTGTGGTGACTCGCTGTGTAGAGGTAGAGGAGTGGTATATGAGAGCGCACCCCATAGGTCTCATGACCCTATGGGGTGCGCTCTATAGCCTCCCTAGTGGAGAGGGGCGGTGGAGGTATGAGGGCTACTCAGTCTCCTCCTCTAGGAGGTGCTGGCTGTAGCCTACGAGGTGACGGAGGTTCACGAGGAGCTCGTTGGTCTCGATGAGGGAGGTTGAGATAGACGAGGGAGGCACGTAGGGTCTTCCTTACTACTCTTGTGCGTACGCTTCATCTGGGTCTTACGCATATCCTTGACGATGTTGCGTAGCTCCTTACCCATTGCCTTGGCTTTCTTGGCATCCTCCATACGTTCGCTGGCGATGAGACGATGCACCTGAGCGATGTAGTCTACGACACGGTCACGGATGGGGAGGAACTCCTCACGGCACTGCTCGGGGATAGGGTTGAAGTTGTTGTCTCACGTGCTCGGCACAGACCTCGCTCGCACGCTCTAGGGGCATAGATCATCTGCAGGCAGGTGTTTGCCCCGAGGTGGAACCACATGTTCTTCTCCAGCACATCCTCATCGTTGGACATACGTCTTAGTCCGATCGTCTCCTTACGGCGCATCGTCTTGAAGCGACGCTTGTGGCTGTCTAGGTGGTGCTGAGTGCGGTGGAGCTTGCGTAGGTCTTCGCCGAAGAGCCCCGTGGTCAGATCCATGTAGTCTGCACTGACTTGGTCGAGGAGCGTAATCTGGTTGAGACGTACGTGCTCGGAGAGGAGACTCCACATCTCCTCAGGCTTCTCGGCATTGAGGATAGCGACGAAGAGCTCATCGTCAGCATCATCCTTCTTGCGCTTGAGCAGGTGATTGTTGAAGAGGAGGAAGAGGGCGACACCGATGAGGGCAACCATAGCAACGAAGCCCCCGAAGTTCATGATCGCAGCGATGATGATACGCAATGATGAAGGCTGCACCAGCGGTGACGAACCATCCACCGATCACGGACATAACCCCCGTGAGACGTCCTACGGCGCTCTCGCGTCCCCAGGCACGGTCTGCCAGAGATGAACCCATAGCGACCATGAAGGTCACGTAGGTCGTAGAGAGGGGCAACTTCATCGAGGTACCTACGGCGATGAGTAGCCCCGAGAGGACGAGGTTCACCGAGGCACGGACGAGGTCAAAGGCAGCCCCTGCTCGAGGGTAATCTCCTGCTTGTTGAATCGGCTATCGATCCAGGCGCGAGTGCTCTTGGGTACAGCACGCTCTAGGGAAGTTGGCTATCGCACTACTCGTACGTACGAGACCACGTGCGATACGAGGAGGAACTGAAGGTCTCCTCACCATCATCCTGACGGGAGAGGTTTACGGAGGTCTTGATGACGTTCTGAGCACTCTTGAGAAGAAGAGCGCAACGACCATGATAATCCCAGAGGCCAGGAGGAAGTAATAGGGAGTCTCAGCAGGGCTGTGTTCGCAGCCATTAGGTAGTTATCATAGGCGCCATTGCCGTGAGCCATGAAGTTCTGATAGGAAGCTAACCTGTCAGAGGCACCCCGATGAAGTTCACCAAGTCGTTCCCAGCAAAGGCGAGTGAGAGGGAGAGTGTACCTGCTAGGACGATGATCTTGAGGATATTCACCTTGCACCAGTGCAGGATCTGCATCACGATGGAGGAGACGACGAGACAGCCTAGGACGAGCTCCTGAGTATGCTCGTTGATCCATGCCTTGTAGGCAAGGTAGAGTCTCCCTAGCCCTTGATGAGCATGAAGTAGATGATAGCCGTGATGGCTAGCCCTCCATAGATACCGGCTAGGTAGGGGGAGAGTCTTCTTGTAGTTGAAGGTGAAGAGTACACGGGCGATCCACTGCACCACAGAGCCGAAGAAGAAGGCGATCGCCACAGAGAGGAAGATGGCGATGATGACCTGTAGGGCCTTGGAGGTGTTCAGTAGATCGAGTACCTGAAGGGAGGGATCAGCGACACTCTTGATCATCGCCATACAGAAGGCTGCACCTAGTAGCTCGAAGACCATCGAGACAGTCGTAGAGGTGGGTAGCCCCAGTGTATTGAAGATGTTCAGTAGGATAATATCGGTGACCACTGCCGTTAGACAGATCGTCATCACCTCCTGGAAGGTGAAGTACGACGGGTCATAGATACCATAGCGGGCTATGTCCATCATCCCATTGCTCAGGGATGCACCGATGAAGATACCGACAGCTGCGACAGCGAGGGACGACCTTGAAGGGTGCAGCCTTCGCTCCGATCGCAGAGTTTAGGAAGTTCACAGCATCATTGCTTACCCCTGCCACCAAATCGAAGCAGGCGAGGATAAGTAGGAATGCTAGGATGCAGATAAAGATGATTTCCATTGCTGGGATAAATATGTTCTAGGGTTAGTTGGGTTGCTTGACTAATCGAAGAGTAGGCGAGGCTCATCACGCTCTTCTTGTTCAGGAGCGGTAGTGGGTGCCTCAGCGGACGTAGCTTGAGTCAAATCGAGATGGGCTAGGAAGTCTGTCTCGGAGAGTAGGGTGATGCCTAGGGAAGTCGCCTTCTCGAGCTTGGCAGTCCCATGTTGGCTCCTGCAAGGACGAAGTCCGTCTTACTCGAGATCGAGGAGGAGATCTTACCTCCATAGGACTCGATCATAGCCTTGTACTCCTCTCGTGAATGCTCAGTGAAGACACCGCTGATGACGAACGTCCGTCCAGAGATGAATTCGTGCGAGGTGACGAGGGCTTGGCTCCTCCTGGGCTGTACGTCTAAGCGGGAAGGCCCTAGCTCCTCAAGCTCTAGGATGAAGTGTCTGTTACCTCGAGTGCGAAGTAATCGACTAGGGCTCTGCGCAATGACCCTTGCCAATATCGGGTATGGCAGTCAGTTCCTCAAGGGAAGCCTTGGCGAGCTCCTCTATAGTTGAATAGTGTTGTACTAGGGTCTTAGCGACCGTCTCACCCACGAAGCGAATGCCTAGACCAAAGAGTAGAGCACTGAATGGGCGATCCTTGGAGGCGGTGATGCTGTCAAGGAGCTTCGTAGCACTACGTTCCTTGAAGCCAGGTAGGGTAAGTAGATCCTCTACTCTTAGGCGATATAGATGCCTATGCTATGCACTAAGTCGTGCTCGAAGAGCAGAGATATCGTCTCCTCTCCGAGACGAATGTCTGCAGCCTTGCGCCCGCAGAAGTGCTCGATACGTGCTGTTTGCTGTGGTGGGCAGGCTGACTGATTGGGGCAGTAATAGGCAGCCTCCCCTTCGTTGCGCTGTAGGGGGGTGCTACATGATGGACATTGTGTGGGGAAGATGACTGGTTCGGCTCCCTGCTGACGCTCCTCCTTAGCTACACCCTACGATCTTGGGGATGATCTCTCCCCCTTCTCGACGAAGACTTGGTCTCCGAGATGTAGATCTAGGGTGGTGATGAAGTCTGCATTGTGTAGGGAGGCACGACGTACGATCGTACCCGAGATGGGGACAGCCTCTAGGGTTAGCTACTGGTGTTACGGCTCCAGTGCGCCCGACTTGGAAGTCTACGGAGAGAGTGTCGTCTTCACTTGCTCAGCTTGGAACTTGTAGGCTATGCTCGCAGGAGGCGTCTTGGAGGTATAGCCTAGCTCCTCTTGTTCGGAGATGGAGTCTACCTTGAGTACAACTCCATCCGTAGCTACAGTGCAGAGTGGCGAGCTTCATCCCAGTGGTCGAGGAAGTGATGTACCTCCGGGAGAGAATGACAGAGCTCGATGGCATGAGATACCTTGAGCCCCCAAGCCTTGCACTGCATGAGTCGCTCATAATGGCTATCGGGCATATCCGGCTGTGCGGGGACGTAGTAAAAGAAGGCATCCAGCCTACGGGAGGCTACGATGGCGGGATCGAGCTGCTTGAGTGTACCGCTAGCTGCATTACGTGGGTTGGCAAAGAGAGGGAGTCCTGCCTCACTACGCTCTGCATTGATCCGATCGAAACTCGGCGAAGGGAAGGAGTATCTCCCTCGTACCTCCAGCTCATGAGGATAACCCTCGCCACGTGAGGCGTAGAGGTATGGAGCGAATGGTGCGGACATTGGCTGTGACATCATCCCCTACCTGACCATCACCTCGGGTGACAGCACGGACGAGGATGCCTTCCTCGTAGATGAGTGATATGGATAGACCATCATACTTCAGTTCGGCAGCTATAGCGAAGGGCTTCCTCCCAGATCCTTCTTTACTCGCTCGTAGAAGCTATCGACCTCTTCGTAGCTATAGGTGTTGCCAAGGGAGAGCATAGGGTGGCGGTGTGCCACCCGTGCAAAGCCCTCGGTACGGTCTGCTCCGACTCTTTGGGTCAGGGGAGTCGGGGAGTGATGAGCTCGGGGTGCTGTGACTCGAGTGCCTCTAGCTCCTTGAGCAGATGGTCGAAGTCATAGTCCGAGATGGTCGGGGTGGATAGGACGTAATAGGCATGGTTGTGCCTATTGATCTCTTCCCGGAGGGCCTTGATGTGTTCGTCTATTCGTTCCATTTCTGATAGTAATAGAGATCCTGATAGTCTCCTCTGACCCACTGCCAGCGTGGTAGTGTAGCCGTGTGCTCGAGATCCAAGGGCTAGGAGCGTCCTCTGTGAGAGGGATATTGTAGGCTAAGATCTCGGCATATACCTGCTGGCAACGTAGCTGCTCAAAGGCATAGTGGCAGGCTAACCTAATCCCCTCTGAGGCATATCCCGATCGTCTATGCTCGGGGGCGATATAGATCCCAATGCCCGTACGGCAGTGTAGGGGAGTGTAGTCGTATAGCACCAAGTGCCCAAGGGCAGCTGAGGGATGTGCCCCGTCGCTCTATAATGAGGCTCATCGTCCCGGTCTCCATGATGTGTCGTGAGGAGGTGGTGATGTACTGCTGAATGAAGTCCTTGGAAAGAGGGTTGATGGTGTTGCTGGATAGCCAGCCCTCAGCGTCATTCTCCCAAGCCTCCAGAAGCGGTAGATCATCCTGTGAGAGAGCTCTCAGTCGGAGGTCGTCATTCTCCAATAGATGTGCCATAGTCGAGAGGAAACTTAATCAGAAGCGTAGGGATTGGTCGAAGTCTGTTCGAGTGAGGATCGATCTACCGAGGGTTACCTCGTCTGTATACTCGATCTCATCGCCAATAGCGATACCACGAGCGATGACAGATACCTTCACATCGAGGGATTGTAGGCGGCGATAGATGAAGAAGTTCGTGGTATCCCCCTCCATCGTAGTCCCTAGGGCAAGGATGACCTCCTTCACAGCACCAGAGTGAACACGCTCAACGAGCTCATCGATAAGTAACTCCTCTGGACCGATCCCGTCGATAGGAGATATTACCCCTCCGAGGACATGGTAGAGGCCACGATACTGCCCGGTATTCTCGATCGCCAAGACATCTCCTACGTGCTGTACGACACAGACCGTGGAGGCGTCACGACTAGGATTAGCGCATATACTACAGAGCTCGGTATCACTGATGTTGTGACACTGACGGCAGTAGATGATCCCATCACGCATCTCTACTAGAGCATGAGCGAAGGCGTGCGTATCACCCTCAGGGGCGAGAGAGCAGATGTGAGAGCTAGGGCGAAGAGCACTCTTGCGCCCAATACCCGGGAGTGTCGCTAGCTGCTCGACAGCACGCTCTACGAGCTTAGATGGATAAGAGAGCATCTCGTAATATTCTCCTAGTCGTGAGTAAGAAAGCCCATAGAGCAAATACCCAAGTATGATCGGCGATCATCACCTCTCAGGGCTATCTCTCTATGGGCTTCCTAGTCAAGTCTATTCGTCCAAGGTCTCGATCTCGTTGCCCTCCTTGTCGAGGAACTTGTACTCGAGGAATCCGAGACTTTGGTTAGGGTAACACGGACACCTCGTGCTATCTGTAGCTTCCATCGTCGGGCGATGGAGACGAGGAATCCTTGGTGAGGAAGGCTGCTACGTAGGGATGTACGTGTACATTTACGTAGGATAGACTTAGTCGATGGACTAGGGTCGCTGAGCTTTTCTTCTAGTTGGTCGGTGAAGAGCACAGAGCCCTTCATCTTCCCAGTACCCAGTCTGGTCGGACGGGTCTCATCTGTATTGATGCGCGTGGCGGGGCGTACTCGCTGTCGGGTGATCGCATCACGCCGAACTTACTCAAGGGGAGTATATTATGCCTCGTGCGATCGGACTCCATCAGCTTGACCATGTGCTCATAGAGGAGCTGACGATTCTTCTGGTCATGCATATCAATGAAGTCTACCGCAATGATGCCCCCATATCCCTCAGGCGGAGCTGGCGTGCCAGCTCTTCGGCTGCGATTAGGTTCACATCGATGGCTGTACCCTCCTGCTCGTTGTTCTTTCGAGACCTATTACCGCTATTGACGTCTACGACATACATAGCCTCGGTCTGCTCAATGATCGGGGTAGGGCTCCACTCTTACAAGTGATGGTACGTCCAAAGGACGACTGATGCCTTCGTTACCCCTTTTTCATCAAAAGATGGGTAAGTTCCACAGTATGCGGTGTACGATCTCCTCTCTTCCTGGTGCTATCTGAGCGACATACTCACGTATCTCCTCGAAATAGGCTTTGTCATTGACTTGAATGCTCTGGAAGGAAGGGTTGAACGTATCACGGAGTATCCCGAGGGCTCAGCTAGACTCTTCGTAGACGATCTTGGGTGTCTTGGTGATCTTAGAGAGCTTCTGTACGCTCTCTTCCCAGCGACGCGGAGACGACGGAGCTCTTGATTCAGCTCCGAGGCTCGCTTACCTTCGGCAGAGGTACGGATGATGACGCTGAAGTTCTTGAGGCTTCATGCTTAGTACCAACTGCTTGAGGCAGACACGCTCCTCGTGTGATTCGATCTTTGTACTGACTGAGACCTTGTCAGAGAAGGGGACTAGGGACGAGGTTTCGTCCAGCGATAGAGATCTCAGCAGATGAGACGTAGTCCTGAGTGGATATGGGTTCTTTGACTACTTGTACGAGGACGTTCTGTCCAGCCTTGATATAGTCAGCGATCTTACCATCCTTGGGTAGGTCTGGGAAGTTAGGGATCTTATGTAGGGCAGGCACTGCTTTGGTCTTCTCGATCTGCTCGAGGAAGCGCTGCTGCGCCTGATGGATCGTCCCTAGATCGAGATAGTGAAGAAAAGCATCTTTCTTGTAGCCTACATCAACGAACGCTGCATTCAGCCCAGGCATGACCTTCTTCACTCGTCCGAGGTATATGTCCCCGACGGCGAAGGCTAAAGTCCCTGCGCTCACGCTGTAGCTCTACCAGTCTTTGGTCTTCTAGTAGAGCCATGGATATCTCCTTAGGGGAGACATCGACGATTAGTTCACTGGTCACTTAGCGTAAAATGATGTATCGATAAGAATGTAGGGGATAGATGCTGCTTACAAAAAGCACACAAGGGGTAAGAGCTAGCTTGTCACTTGCCCTAGACCCCTCATGTAAGACACTATTTCTTCTTCTTATGTCTATTCTTCTTGAGTCTCTTCTTACGCTTGTGCGTAGCCATCTTATAGCGCTTTTCTTTTCTTTCCGCTTGGCATAGCTTTCTTTTTGTTTGTTATATTATAGTTATCTGCGATTTCTCCTCTACTTCACCTTCGAAGCAAAAGAGCTTAGAGGGCTTGAAGGCAGGGATGCGACGCTTGGGGATGATGATCGTAGTCTTCTTGGAGATATTACAGAGCTGTCTTCTCAGCGCGCTCCTCTATGATGAAGCTACCGAAACCACGAAGGTAAACATTCTCTCCACGAACCAGAGACTCTTTGACCGACTCCATGAATGCTTCTACCACAGCCAAGGTAGTCTCTTTGTCTACCCACGTGTTCTTGGCGATGTCGCTCACCACTTCTGCTTTCGTCATAGATGATGAAATTATTTTAATTGGATGAATATCATTCTTTTTGCTTTGCAAATATAGTGCAAATCTTTCAATCTGCCCATACTATTTCCCAATCTAATCCCTAAGCTATCCCTCTATTATCCGAGATTTGGAGCAGTAGGACTTCTGCGTGCTCATCTGATGAGCTTTCCTCCGATATGCCTACAAAAAGAAGCCCCACCCAAAAGGGTAGGGGCTTCTCCTATATATTGAGTCACTGCCTAGAAGCTGTAGGGAGAGTCCCTGAGGCCTAGGGACTTCGCTGGAGACTGCACCTTAGGATCAGCTGATATTACCAGCCTTATCTACGCTCTTGACGTTGTCATCATAGATAAGGTTTGTCGTGAGGGTAGTCGTGAGGAATTTGTTGATCTTAAAGGCGATCGTCATATCCCAGTTTACGTCGATGTTGCCAAAGTCTGAATTGTAGGCAGTGAAGAGCGTGAGCTTTGTCGAGAAGTTGATGTTCTCAGCTAGCTTCTTCTTATAGTTTGCTACAACTGAGGCACCGAGCTCAGCTGGGAGCTTATTGCCCGAGGCTTCACCCCGAAGGCACCTGAGTTGGAGAGCTTCTTGTCGAGGACAAAGGTCATCTTACCCGTTACGGGAGAGAGTAGGACAGAGAGGTCGTCATTAGGCTTATAGTCCGCACCAAGAGCAGCTGTTAGATAGCCAGGGGCAAAGAGGGTGGAGATGTACTTATCTCTATTCCCAGCTACGTTGGGATTGGTGGAGGCATCATATCCACGAGCGAACTGAGTGAGCAGATCACTCAAGAGCCGAGATACCCAGTGCTCGCTGATGAGACGACCTACCTTTGAACTGAGATTGAGCTTATCGACATTCTTGAGCCACTCATTGCTAGTCGTATAGGTCATCCCGAAGTCTGTCACGAGTGCATTATCCCAGCTCCACTTATCCTTCTTATAGTTGGCGGTAGCATTGAGATAGATGTTCCATGCAACAGAGTTCTCACCCCCAGCAGACCAGTTCACTAGAGCAGTCTGAGCGGTATTGGCACCGGTGATACCACTAACCTTCCAGTTGCTCTCTGGGGTAGGAGTCTCGGTCGTGTTGTCTTGTGCTTGAGCACTGATAGCTACAGAGGCTAGGAGTGCAAGCGAGATAAAGATTTTTCTTCATTTCTGTCTTGTTATTTAGGTTCTATGATTAGAGTGTTTGTTGAATGCTCGTTGGGGAGGAGAGAGCCCTTCGGATCTTGGCAGTGAACTCGTAGTTCTTCCATCCCCAGCGTGGAGCTAGGAGTAAGTCAGGCGGTGACTGAGAGACGAATCGCTCTGGGACGATGTTAGGTCGAAGGCGGCGGACAAAGTCTACGCATAGCTCGATATACTCCTCTTCTGTAAACAAATGAAAGTCTTCGAGGTTGCGTAGGTACTCGCCTGCCATGATTGTCCCTCGGATGATGCGTAGCTGATGAACCTTTAGTGTCGTGATGGGAAGCTCGGAGGACGATACGCATGCTGGAGGATCCTCCTCTACTCTCTCCTGGAAGGCCTAGGATGATATGGGCGCCGACCATGATCCCAGCATGGTGAGTCCTCCAGATCGTATCGACACTATCTTGCCAAGTATGTCCACGCTGGATGCGCTCTAGGCTTTTGTCCCAAGTGCTCTCTACCCCATATTCAATCAAGAGAAAAGTCCGCTTGGATAGTTCGCTGAGGTAGTGGAGTAGGGGCTCAGGCATACAGTCTGGACGTGTCCCTATGATAAGCCCCACGATGTCAGGGTGTGCTAGAGCCTCCTCATACTTGGCTATGCAGTCGTCAACCTCTCCATAAGTATTCGTGTATGACTGAAAGTAGGCTAGGTACTTCATCTCAGGGTACTTTCTCCTAAAAAAGATGATATACCTTCGTCTATTTGCTCCGTAATGGGCCTAAGCTTTGTCGCATAGTTTGGACTAAAGCTTTTGTTGTTGCAATATGTGCATCCCCCTCGTCCTCTGGAGCCATCTCGTGTCCGGGCAAGAGAAGCCAGCAGTGAGGGTGATTTTTCTGTACTTTCTGCTCGGGGAAATGACCCTTGAGAAAGGAGGCAAAGTCTATATAGGGGGATATCTCAGCCATTGTCGTCTAGCTTCCCTTAGCTTTCCCAATCGGAGAATGAATCCAGTCTAGGTGCTCAAAGTGTTCCGCACGCTTGAGCTTGATATATTCCTCGACCTCTTCCCCCAATACTAATGGAGTTAGGTCATCCTCTACTTCCTTCAGTTCATCGAAGTATGAGAGTCTGTAGATACATAATAGTATAGCCTTCGGGGAGCGTCGGACATAGGTTGGTGACCTTAGAGCGAACAGATGCAACTCTCGACCGAGCGGTAATATCTGGAGCTACTGTGAGTATTCGCTCCAGTTCATCGAGGTCTGTGTCAAAGAGTAGGCAAATATGGTAGAGTAGACGTCCTCGTGTCATAGCTTCGGCCGATCCTCCGACCTTGAAACCATTCAGTCTGAGGTCTCCTCGGGGTGAACGCACGACCTCTACCCCCTTCTTAGCAAGAGCTGTTTGGATAGGGGAGTGGGCAGGCTGCTAGGTCAAAGCCTTTAGAGGCTTCTCCATTCTTGATTACAGAGAAGTTTAGGTTGCCCTCATCGTGGTAGACAGTGCCTCCTCCAGAGGTACGACGCAGCAGTGCTATCCCTCTAGATCGAAGGTACTCAACGTCTAGCTCGGCCTCTGGATGCTGATAGCGCCCCATGAAGACCGAGGGGCTATTGATCCAGAGAAAGTAAATTGTATCCAAGGAGCGTAGTTGCCTATAGAGATAGTCCTCTAAGGCAATGTTGTAGTAGGGGTCTCGGGATGTACTAATATGGTAGTAGCTCTTGCCATCTATTACCTAACTAGAAAAAGGGAGGAAATGGTTACAAGACTTTTTAATAGTATGACTTGGAGGTGTATATAATACAGAAGAGGCTCATCCTCCGCTAGTCTAGGGAGGGTGAGCCTCTTTGCTACTAGTCTTGACTAGGCATCAATGCGGGCATAGGTTGCATTAGCCTCGATGAACTCACGGCGTGGCGCTACCTCATCTCCCCATTAACATGGAGAATATCGCATCTGCCTCAGCCGCATTCTCGATCGCGTGATCTTGCGCAACGTGCGGTTCTCTGGATTCATTGTTGTCTCCCAGAGCTGCTCGTCATTCATCTCACCGAGACCCTTGTATCGCTGTACATGCACACGCTTTTTCGTCACCACCTCCCACACGGTCGATGAATGCCTGACGCTGCTGTTCAGTCCAGCAGTATTCCTTCTCCTTCCCTCTGGTGCAGAGATAGAGTGGGGAGTCGCTATGTATACGTAGCCGTTCTCAATGAGGGAACGCATATTGCGGAAGAAGAATGTGAGGATAAGCGTTGCGATGTGGCTACCATCGACGTCAGCATCGGTCATGATGATGACCTTGTGATAGCGGAGCTTAGCTAGGTTGAGTTCCTTGGCGTCCTCCTCCGTGCCAATTGTTACACCCTAGTGCTGTGTAGATATTCCTTATCTCTTCGCTCTCGAGTACCTTGTGCTGCATCGCCTTCTCTACATTCAAGATCTACCACGTAGAGGAGAATTGCTTGGAACTCTCGGTCACGCCCTGCTTTGCTGTACCTCCTGCTGAGTCACCCTCCACGAGGAAGAGTTCTGAGAGGACGAGGATCCTAGAGGAGCAGTCTGCTAGCTTCCTGGTGAGGCCACCTCCAGAGAGGAGACTTACGCTGTACCATCTCACGGGCTTTGCGCGCAGCCTGACGTGCAGTAGCAGCTAGGATGACCTTATCGACGATGACCTTGGCTTTGGGATGCTCTTCTAGGTAGATCTCTAATGCTTCGCTTACGGCGATGTCCACAGCACCCATGACTTCATTGTTCCCCAGCTTGGTCTTGGTCTGACCCTCAAACTGAGGTTCGGCTACCTTGATGCTAATTACAGCAGTAAGACCTTCACGGAAGTCATCACCGGTGATCTCAACCTTTACCTTGTCTAGGAGCTTGGAGTCAGTAGCATATTTCTTCAGAGTACGTGTTAGCCCACGGCGGAAGCCTGCTAGGGTGTGTCCCACCTTCTATCGTATTGATATTATTGACGTAGCTGTAGATATTCTCGTTGTAGGAGGTGTTGTAGGTCATCGCTACCTCTACGGGGATACCCTGCTTCTCGGTGACGATGTGGATTACATCATCTACAAGATGCTCCTTAGAGCGGTCAATGTACTTGGCGAATTCCTTCAGTCCCTCTTGCGAATAGTAGACCTCCTTTGAGGGCTTGCCTTCTTCGTCTTTGACCTCGCTCATCGATGAGGGTGAGTGTGATGCCAGCATTGAGGAATGCTAGCTCGCGGAGACGATTTGAGAGGATCTTGAATTGATACTCTGTGACGGAGAATATGGAGTCATCTGGCTTGAAGATGATGGTCGTCCCCTGTATGATCAGTTGTCCCTATGGTCTGTGAGATCCGTCGTAGGGACACCTTGACTGAACTCTTCCGTATGATCTTTGCCATCTCGATGTACAATGGCCTTGAGGTAGGTGGAGAGTGCATTCACACAAGATACCCCTAACACCATGGAGTCCACAGAGACCTTATAAGAACCCTTGTCAAATTTTTCCCCTGCGTGTAGGACGGTAAGTACGACTTCTAGTGCACTCTTGCCTTCTTTCTCATGGATATCAACGGGGATACCACGACCATTATCCTGTACCTCGATCGAGTTATCTTCGTGGATGATGACCTTGATGTCATTACAGTAGCCTGCGAGGGCTTCGTCGATGGAGTTATCTACTACCTCGTATACCAAGTGATGGAGTCCCTTTTCACCGATGTCACCTATGTACATGGCAGGACGCTTGCGCACAGCTTCTAGTCCCTCCAGGACTTGGATGCTACTGGCCGAGTATTCCTTTTCACTTGTTTGGTCAAACAGCTCTTCGCTCATTGATTTCGTTGAATGCTATTATAATATCTGTACAAAGATACGAAAAATAAGCACTTAATGAGTCCCTATCATTCCCATGCTCAGGTCGACGCATGAGCTCGCTCGAACACTCCTGCTTTGGATCTTCGGGGGTATTATTTCATAGCCGAGAGAGCCTTAGCCTAGTACTAAAGATCCTAGACATTATCCCCAAGGAATAGACCTACAAGCGAGCCCTAGAGAGAAGATACTTAGAGCGCTCTTGTGTACACGTGTACACTCATCCCTCCCTAGGTAGGAGGTATACGCTGGGTATGTCTACACCTAGGACACGGATATTTCTATCTTCGGCGTATGCTCCTTGACGACCTTGCCCTTGCACTATGGTGATTTCATGCGTCAGCCCTGTTTCCGAAGCTAAGGCTTTCCCTTTCCCTTTCCCTTTTCTAAAGAGGCTTCTCGATCCTCCCTCGGCGATATTCGGTTGGGGTGATACCATAGCTCTTTTGAAGGCATGGTAGAAAGCTTGACTCGTGCTCGAATCCACAGCGCTCTGCGACATCTTCGATTGTGAGTTCGGGCTGAGAGGATAGGAGTACTTTGGCTCGTTGCATCTTTTGTCTAAGGATATAGTTGGCGGGAGTGAATCCTGTAAGTGCGACGAGCTTGCGGTGGAGCTGACGAGGACTCATACAGAGGCTATCGGCTAGAGCTGTAACCTCGAGCTTGTACTTGCCAAGAGATGAATTTATGAGATTATTCGCCTTGTCTGGAAGCGCTGCTCTAGAACAGAGAGTTGGGGTGTTGGGGCTCCCTCATTCTCCCTCTCTTGGGGGTGGGACAGGCTTCACCTCGCCAGTGCTCTTTGTTGCCTGACTTGCCATAAGGGCGTATAGAACGGTGGCGACTTAGCTGTCGCTCCACGAGAGCACGTAGCTCGTCACTGTTGAAGGGCTTGGAGAGGTAAGCATCAGCTCCAGCTTCGAATCCTCTTATACGTTCACTTTCAGTTACCTTTGCTGTGACCACAATGATAGGGATATGATCGACGACCTCATTGCCTCGTATCTGTCTGCATAGCTCTAGTCCGTCCATCTCAGGCATCATTAGATGCTGTGATGATGAGATGCGGGATGAGATCTAGAGCTCTCTCTATCTCCCTCACGGCCATTAGCTGCATAATGGATTGAATAGTGCTCTGAAAGGATAGAGCCTACGTACTTCGCTACATCAGGATTGTCCTCCACAATAAGTAGACGACAGTCATTGCCTCCAGTGCTGTCTTGAGGGTTCACCTCTATTTCTGGGGCTACGGGGACTATCCCAGTCTGAGTAAGGAGAGGATATCCCTCATGACGGATAGGGACTGAAATTAAGAAGGTCGTCCCTTGGCCAGCTTTGCTTTTAACCTCAATAGTACCTCCTACGGCATCGATGATTTGCTTTCACGAGAGCAGGTCCAACGCCGGTTCCGATATGACGAACGTTGCTCTCTGCTTGGTAGAATGGCTCAAAGATATGTGGTAGAGCTTCTGTACTAATCCCAGCACCAGTATCTGATATCTCTATCTTTAGCTGGGATCCATCTTGCTTAGCTTTAACCTCAATGGTGCCATCTTCGGGTGTAAACTTTAGGGCATTGGAGAGTAGGTTATTGATGACCTTGTCTAGGTAGTCAGGGACAAAATCCATCACGACAGGCCCAGATGTGGTATAATGTAGGTTTTATGTGGCGATTCTCTGCGTAGTCTCGATAGCTCTCCACGAGCATGCCTAGACGAGTAGTTATATCGCCATTATACCAGTCAGAGCATCCGATGGCGGACTTGATTCGTGCTATATCTAGGAGCTGATTGATTAGGGTTAGGAGGTTAGAGCCTTGGCGCTCTATGGTGCGAGCCTTCCCTTGCAGCTGAGTAGTGATGCTTGGATCTTTCTGTATATCGTGGCTTAGCCCAAGGATGAGTGTCAGAGGGGTTCGGAACTCATGGGTAATGTTGGTGAAGAAGTGCTCTCGTAGGGTAGACATTTGCTTCAGCGTCCTATGGTTGCGGGCACGTAGCTTTTGGATGTAAAGCAATATCGCAACTAGAGAGGCCAAAGCTAGGAAGACAATAGCGGATATTCCGAGGGTGATGTTGCGCTTGGAGTGCTCCTCTTGAAGCTTGAGTTGGACCGCAGCGATCTCTTGCTCTTGGCGATTACGCTCGATATTGATGCTGGCATTCTGTATCCTATTCATCTTTTCGATGCTTACGACACTATCAAGTAGGGTATCAGCCTTCTCCTTGTTTACTAAAGCTTTTCGATAATCTCCACGACGACTATAATAGCTGTGATATAGGGCGTGGATCTCAGCTAGATGTTCATTGGAATGGATACGCTCTGCTATAGCCTTGGCTTTGGCTAGGAACTCTTCACATAGGGAATCTTCGTGGGTCGTGTTGTAGATCCCTGCCAGTGCAATGAGGCTAGTCAAGGCGTGCCACTCATCTTTGGAGTTTTTCATCAAATCATAGGCAGCTAGATACTCTTGCTTAGCCTTGTCATATTGTTGGGCTTTCTGATAAAGCGCTCCAAAATAGGTGTGGCAAAGGGAGATGCCAAGACTGCTACCTTCCTTTGTGTTAAGTTCCATCGAATGTTTGTAGTAGGCCCAAGCGGAATCAACCTTGCCCCCGATGCTCGAAGATCGATCCGAGGTTGGCATAGTTGATTGCTTGGCCGAAGGCACTCCCTAGCTTTTGCTCACCAGCCAATGCTTGGCGGAAGGACTGTTCTGCCTTCTCATAATTGCCGATGGTCATGTAGATATTCCCTAGACCATTTAGAGAGATTACTTGGTTCTTTTTTTACCTTGGTAGGTGGTGTCTGAGCATGCACTGCTAAGTGTATATGCTCTGTAGTGGTACTCCTGAGCCACATCAAGGATTCCCATTCGCCTATAGTCTGTGCCGATCTCGTTAAGTGCCTGCACCCACTCAATGGTATCACCAAGAACCTCTGCTAGACGTAGTCCTTCACTATGGATCTGGAGCGCTTCGTCAAATCGGCTTTCATTGCGTAATATCCGCCCTTGTTCCTTTCGGGTAATGATGCTCCCGAGTTGGTTCTCCTCTTGATCAAACTGATGTTGGAGCTTTTTAGAGAGGATATATCCTTGTTTACTTTTAGTTATGCTATCTATTGCATAGCGGTGCTCAGGGCGGATTTTAGCTACCGATCCCTACAGCCAAAAGGCTGCTAAAAGAACAAGACCAATACAGCCAGATAGATAGCATAGCCAAGAGTTAAAGGCGTGCTTCAAGCTAATAGGTCTCCAAGAGGAGTCTTTAGAAGGAGTGGATAGAAGGTGGCAATGTCGCATAAGACCAAAGGGAATGGGAGGTGTCAGCACGAGCTCAGAGGGTGAGGAGGTGATGATCCTCTAGTGGTAAAGTTGTTAGTGGTATCTATACAATCTCTCTATGAGGTGAATACTACCTATTAGGGCTAAAGTCTACTGCAAAGATGAAAAATCTTGTGCTGATGCCCAAATACCTTTTAAAGGAAATTTGTCCTCTAGTTCATGGTGAAAGGTGCGGGAAGAGAGTAGCTGGGCTCTTGTTGTTGCTTCCCATTTTCTTCTATGAAGCTTTGATGCCCTTATGTCTGATTGTAACACCCTTCGGTGTCCGATGCGAACAGTTTCCTATTTGATGATGTTGGGGAGCATATAGAAAAATGTCCGATTAGGACATGTTTTTGTCCATTTAGCCTAGGAAATTTACCACATAAGCCTCCTATCTTTGTGATACAAGTAGAGGAGACTTTTCTAGTTGACTTGGTCTGCCTTTCTTGTTGACTCATAGCATCCCTTTGTGCATCAGTATCGGACTTTTGGAACATAATGCTGGTGCATGTAGGGTGAATTTCTAAAAATGGATCCGTATGAGAGTCGAGGGTACCCTGCGATAATTTTTGGGTCGCATATCTCCGTATCACTACTTCTCTGCTGTGATCTCATGTGTTGATAGGTGTAAGAGTGCAGTCGCTTCCTCACAACGGTGAGGAAGCGACTGTATTCAGGACTTGTCTAGTCAAAAATTAATCAGGAGTAGGAAGATCAAGGCTGTGATAAAGTTGGGGAGTTGAAAGGCCTGCATCTCCTGATATTTGGTAGTTATAATTACTTATACTATCTTTTGCAGAGCAAAAGCGGAACGGTGTGGTAGTTCAGCTGGTTAGAATACCTGCCTGTCACGCAGGGGGTCGCGGGTTCGAGTCCCGTCCATACCGCATAGAGCTGTAGATTATACAATCTGCAGCTCTTGTTCTTTTTCCCCATTATCTGTAATCTCTCGTTTTTCTTGCTCTGTGAGGGCTAGTAGAGTACTACTCAACATTAGTTCTTAGCAGAGGTAATATTGTAGAGGGCAATATAATACATAAGACCTCTCCTAGCCAATCTAGGAGAGGTCTTGTGCATTGTCCTCGACTGAAGAGATGCTATGCGATGCATTCACGCCACTCAATTTGAGCTTGTGGGCTCATCTAGTAAGTGACGAAGGTCAAGGAGTTGTGAGTGGATTGACCTCAGACGGGTCAGGGTATTGCTTCTCAGCTCTACCTTGTCTCGGTGGCTTTTTAGTTCTGCACGAGCGCCACTGATAGTCAACTTCTTCTCACGAAGAGGTGCTGTACCGCTAATGATCGCTGTATATCCTTCTCGGTATACTGACGAGTACCATTGGGGGTCGTGCTCGGTGCGATGTGAGAAACTCTACCTCCCAGTAGCGGATGGTAGAGGCATCCTCCCCGACTCGATCCGCCACCTCTTTGATGCGGTAATAGAGTCAGCTTAGCCATAGTTACTTGTTCTCTGTCTAAATAAGTTTGTTACGCGGGTTACTTGTCTGCGGGGATATAGGTCTCAAGGGAGTTTACATCCACCACAGCTGGCATGAGCTTGACGAGGCTCATTCTCCGCTGGGACGAGACGCTTTGCCCCTGATGAAGCGAGCCTCATATCCTGACGCGTCTTGTAGAGTCACCTTGCCCTCCATGCAGATATGAATCGCGAGCTATCTAGGGGTAGCCCAGTTTCGTACCATGGGCTGATCTAGATCTAGGAGGTTGGTCTCGAAGTAGCGACATGAGACGAGCTCTACAGCTTCATCTGCATGCGGAGTATAAGTGGTACGATAGTCATCACGTAGACGATAGTCTATGGCATCCTTGGCTAGCTCTGTATGGAGCTCTCGCTTATTCAGGGCATCTGTCCGGTCGTAGTCGTAGATACGGTGAGGGTGATATTGGAGGTCTGCTGAATCTCTGCGATGAAGCAACCTGCTCGATCGCATGTACACGACCTGCGGGGAGGAAGAATACATCCCCAGGCTGTACCTCGTACTCAGCTAGCGCCTCTACGATTGTCCCTTCAGCCACACGACGTACATAGTCCTCAGGGGAAGACTGTAGAGAGAAGCCACTATAGAGCTTCGCTCCCTGTGTAGCGTTGATTACATACCACATCTCGGTCTTCCCGAAGGAATTATGACGCTTCATACCTAGCTCGTCATCTGGATGCACCTGAATCGAGAGGTAGTCGCGGGCATCAATAAACTTGATGAGCAGGGGAAGCGTCGGCCAAATCGGTCAAGCACACTCCTGCCCACAAGGCGTTCTCCGTGAGGGTTATGAGCTCATCTAGACTCTTGCCCTCTAGGCTACCTGTAGCTACGATGGAGTAGTTGTCATCCACATGGGATATTTCCCAACTCTCACCAATCTTTCTATCATCAGCCTCTAGCCCTTAAAGGGACATGGCTTGCCCTCCCCAAATGACCTCTTTGAGCAAAGGCATGAAGGTTAGGGGATATAGGTCTTTTTCCCGCCATGCTATATTACGTCTGCAATGATTAAAATCTGTACAAAGATACGTATAACTAGGCTAAGCTATGCTGGTTTGCAGATATTTATCTTACCTATATAGAAAAAGATAGCCCCTATGAGGCGTCTGCCCATAGGACGATCTCAAAACCTCTTGGGGATGGTATGGTCTGCTTACTTTAGCTTCTTGATGCTTTCGAAGCCTTCGCCATAAACCCCCTTTACTGCTCCCTGAGAGACAAATGCCTTCGGATCTATCTCTTCAATGATGCGAGATATGGCTACAGGGAGTATTGCTTACGTACGACTACAGTAGCACCTTCTGCGGTGCCCGTGTAGCCACACGGCCTCCAGCACTGTACATCCACGTCGTAGCCTAGAGATGATGGCATCGTTGATCTCCTTGTGCTTTGAGCTGAAGATCATGGACTGCATGGACTGCTTGTTGTTGTTCGTGTACCAGTCCATCGTCATAGCCAATAGTACAACTTCGATGAAGGACATCACCAGCTTGTCGAAGGCTGCCAAAGCATCAATCTTGATGTCGGCCAGATAGACGTTCGCGATATGGGAGAAGAGCACGATCGAGCCGTCTACAACGATGAAGATACGTCCAAAAGACATGTTGCGGTACTTACTGATGAGAGCCACAACGACGTCTGTGCCCCTGAGCTGCCATTGACGGAGAAGATCATACCCAGTCCTAGCCCACACATCATTGCTCCTAGGATTAGGGCGAGTAGGGGCTGATCTTTGAGGATCGAGGGTGCCAGTAGTCCTCTACCCTTGGGTCAGGGTATGGCAGAACGTGTGGCGATCGGGATGATGATGCATGAGGAGCCCGATGCCGATCGAGTCTTGATAAAGAAGTTCTTATCAAGAAAGATAAAAGGCAACGAAGAGGGCGTGATGTTAGTCACGTTGTACGGGATATCGACCTTGACCCCCGTGATGATCGTGATGATGTTACATATCCCCATGAGGTCCCCGGTGGTCACACGCTGGGGGTAGATGAGGAAGCTGAATCCGACCGTGTAGAGCATGACCCCGAGAAAGACGATGAGCAGGTCACGCCAGAGTAACGTGAGACAGCCTGCCTCGATAGTTCATTCCCTAGGTCTCGGAACTTCCCTGCTATGAAGTTAGCTGGGTTGAATGTCTGTGCCATGAAATGTATTGATTGTTATATACTGCCTTGGTTTTCTCGCTATAGGACGATATTGATAATGCGCCCTGGTACTACTATTACCTTCTTAGGTGTCTTACCTTCTAGCCAGCGTTGTGCTTCCCTCACTCTGTAGAACTAGGGACTTCGCTTCTTCCTTCGTAGCTGTAGTGGGGATCTCGATGGTGAAGCGTGTTTTTGCCATTGAAGCTCACGGGGTATTTCACCTGATCGCTCGACGAGTAGGGTTTCGTATGTTCAGGCCATGTCGCCTCGACGATCGTTGTCTGTTCCCCTAGGGCATGCCATAGCTCTTCGCAGATGTGAGGAGCGAAGGGGGCGAAATAGGATAACCAAGGGCTGTAATACCTCTCTGAGGGGTTGTCTTGAGGCTCTGTAGCTCATTGATGCAGATCGTGAAGGCTGCTACGGAGGTGTTGAAGGAGAACTGCTCGATGTCCTGACTAACTTTCTTGATGAGCTTATGGAGCTCTTTAGCTCCTCCTTGCTTTGCTGGGCTATCGGTGACACGTAGTCCCTCTGCTGAATAGTGGAGTCCCCATAGCTTCTTCAGGAAGCGGTGTACGCCGTCGATTCCGTTAGTGTCCCAAGGCTTGCTCTGCTCAAGAGGTGAGGAACATCTCATAGAGACGAAGCGTGTCAGCTCCATAGCGCTCTACGATCATGTCGAGGGTTCACCACGTTGAACATGGATTTACTCATTTTTCTCTGCCCAGCCACAGATATACTTGCCGTCCTCTAAGATGAAGTCTGCAGTTGCATATTCGGGTCTCCAAGCCTTGAATGCCTCTAGGTCAAGGTGGTCGTTAGATACGATGTTCACATCCACATGGATCGGAGTCGTGTCATACTGATCGCTTTAGGCCTAGGGAGACAAAAGGTGTTGGTATCCTTGATTCGATAGACGAAGTTGGAACGTCCCTGAATCATCCCTTGATTGATCGACTTCTGGAAAGGTTCATCCTCCACGATCGAACCCTAAATCAAAGAGGAACTTATTCCAGAATCTGCTATAGATCGGTGCTGCAATGGCATGTTCTGCCCCTCCTACATAAAGGTCTACGTGCCGCCAATAGGGTATTCTTCTCCTTGCTGACGAGTGCCTTGTCGTTATGGGGATGCATATAGCGCAGGTAGTAGGCTGAGCTGCCAGCGAAGCCTGGCATCGTACTAAGCTCATAGGGGTAGCCCTGCTCTGTGTGCCAGCCTTGAGCACGCCCTAGAGGGGGCTGCCCATCAGACGTAGGTAGGTACTTATCTACCTCGGGGAGGCATAGAGGGAGCTCCTCATCACTGATCGTATGTGCGATACCCTCTGCATCGTAGTAGATGGGGAAGGGTTCGCCCCAGTAGCGTTGGCGGCTGAATATGGCATCACGGAGACGATAGTTCGTACGTACTCGTCCTAGCTGATGTTCTGTGATATAAACCTTCATCTTCGCGATAGCCTCCTGTACAGATAGGCCATCGAGGAAGCCCGAGTGTACGAGCGTTCCACTCTTGCTGTCCTTGGACTCTGTCCAGCTGGAGGTGTCGGATACCTCCTCTCCCTCGGGAAGGACAACTGTATAATAGGTAGATCAAAGTGTCGAGCAAAGGCAAAGTCCCTGCTGTCATGCCCAGGCACAGCCATGATAGCACTTTGTTCCGTAGCCTGCGAGTACGTAATCACTGATCCAGATGGGTATTGCCTCGCCCGTAAGTGGATTCTCCGGCATACGAGCCAGAGAAAACACCAGAGACTCGACGGTCTGCCATTCGATCGCGTTCAGTCCGTCGCTTCGTCGCTTGTAAGTATTCCTCTACAGCCCTGAGCCTGATTGGCCGTTGTAACCTCTGCAACATAGTCGCTCTCTGGGGCAAGTACCATGAAACTTACCCCAAAGATCGTATCTACTCGTGTGGTGAAGACTGTTAGCTCACCTCGATGGCACCCTTACTATCCCGATCGCATAGGATAGGGAAGCGTACTTCTGCTCCCTCACTTTTTACCGATCCAGTTACGCTGGGACTCTTTGAGTGATTCGCTCCAAGCTAGCTGTCAAGGCTCTCTAGCGAGACGACCAGCATAGGCGGAGACACGTAGACACCATTGGCGCATCTTGCGTTGCTCTGCTGTGGTGTCCGCCACGGATGCTAACTCCATCACTCACTTCGTCATTGGCAAGGACAGTACCGAGGGGCTTCGCACCAATTGACCATTGTCTCGCCTAGGTAGGCTGGGCGGTAGTTCATCAGTGCCTGAGCCTGTCGAGCCTTGTCCCAGCTCTTCCACTCTTCGGCTGTGAAGCTGAGCGGCTCACTCGGCTGCTTCTAGAGACTCAGTGCCTTGGGCTTCCAGATGTGCTATGAGCTCAGTAATTGGGCGAGCTTGACCTACTCCATAATTATAATAGGAGTGGAAGAGACGGATGAAGACCCACTGCGTCCACCGGTAGTATTTGGGATCGGAGGTGCGCACCTCACGAGACCAGTCGAAGCTAAAGCCTATGCGATCGAGCTGCTCTCGGTAGCGTTGGATGTTTTCTTCGGTTGTGACCTCTGGATGTTGCCCAGTCTGTATGGCATACTGTTCTGCAGGAAGTCCAAGGCATCATAGCCCATAGGATGGAGGACATTGAAGCCACGAAGTCGCTTATAGCGAGAGAATATATCGGAGGCAATGTAGCCCAAAGGATGCCCTACATGCAGGCCTGCACCTGAGGGGTAGGGGAACATATCCAATACATAGAAGGGAGGACGGCTCTGATCCTCCGTTACTCGATACACGTTCTTCTCTCGCCAATACTCTTGCCAGCGAGCTTCAATAGCCCTAAAGTTATATTCCATCTATCAGCTTGTGATCTTTACTTGAGTGTTGCAAAGGTACATTATTTAGAGGAAAGAGAGCTATGTCATCTAACCCTATCTTGGAGCCTCATCTAGGAGTAGCATATGGGACTCAGTAGTGCCTGGTCAGCGCAATCTTTATTTCTCGGAATTGTATTCCAGATAAGCCAAGAAATAGTCTATTATATCGGGGATAGTCTGCAGGGGAACTATCTGGTGGCTATCATCTATGTTTGGAGCAGAGCTGACGCACATGATCTGCCTGCACACTCCTGCATTTGGATCTTCGAGGAGTATCATTTCATATCCCAGGGGCCTTAGCCCATCACTAAAAGATCCTAGGGTATTATCCCCAGGAATAGACATATAAGCGAGCCCCTACAGAGGAGATACTTAGAGCGCACTTGTGTACACGCGTGTATACAATAGTGTACACGTGGGTATACAGTTGTGTACACACGTGTATACTCATTCCTCCTAGGTAGGAGGTATACGCTGGGGATCTCTACACCTAGGACACGGATACTTCATCTTCGGTGATGCTCCTTGACGACCTCGCACTATGAGTGATTTCATGCGTCAGCCCTGATGTTTGGAGGAAGAACTCGTCGATACTGAATTATTTTTCTTGGGGTATTGTGTGTATAAAGATTAAGTAGTACCTTTGCATTCGCTGAAGGAGGAGAGCTGATCCCTGGGTAGCTTGAATCCTAAGGCTTGGAGAGATGGCAGAGTGGTCGATCGCGGCGGTCTTGAAAACCGTTGAACTGAGAGGTTCCCGGGGTTCGAATCCCTCTCTCTCCGCAATAAAGTGTAAATCAGCAACTTACGCGATTTACACCCTTTTTACACCCAGAAATACCGATAGCTTATAAGACGACAAGCCGAGCCCTTGGAGCTTCTTGATGGGAGCCCAAAGGGCTCGGCATTTTCTCTCATTTGCCTGATACTTCCTCCCTTTCCCAGGCTATTCGGACGTGCTCATTTTCGCCCTATACATTTGCAGTGTCAGAGCCATTCAAGACGATGCTTGAAGACTCTCGAAGACTCATAAAGATACATTCAAGTGGATTGACACCGCAACGTATAAGCAACTATGACACTAAACGAACTCCTCGAGAAGCCTGTATGGCAGATGAAGGGTGAAGAACTACTCTTCCTCACCCAACAGAAAGTAATGCAACCAGAGGAGCAGAATCCGAGATGTCTTCCACAAAGAAGAAAAGACACTTCGTTTATGAGCTATCTGGCTTGCCCGGCTTTTTGGGTGTAGCCTCCCACAGCCAATCGCATCAAGCAGAGTGGAAAGATCGATCGGGCTATCACTCAAGTCGGACGAAAGATCATCGTCGATGCAGACCTTGCCCTTGAGCTAGCAGGACGCAAATCAGGAGGACGCAGATGAACGCTTGCACCCATTCCTGCGATCCATCACCCGATATGGAGGAAGTATGGCAAACGCTCGCTCATCCGAGTTACTGACGAATTCACCCTCCCTCCCGTAGTGCTCCGTGTGGAGGATGCAATCATTGGCACGCTAGGGAACTTCAGCGTCTCTACAGGAAAAGCCAAGGCTAAGAAGACCTTCAACGTCTGTGCGCTGGTGGCGGCAGCCCTCATCAATGGCCAGGTGCTAGAATATCGAGCGAGCTTTCCTGAGACCAAGCGTCACATCCTCTACTTCGACACCGAACAAAGCCCATATCATTGCCAGCTCGTCATGCAGCGCATCTTACACTTGGCTGGACTTCCTCTTGACCGTGAACCCCAGCATTTACACTTCAGCCACTTGAGAGCCATCGCTGAGCCCGAGATCCGTAGGGCCATCATTCGCTACGCCATCTACCACACCCCTGATGTAGGGCTCGTCATCATTGATGGCATCCGTGATCTTATGCATGACATCAACAGCTCCACTGAAGCTACCAAGCTCGTTGGAGACCTAATACAATGGATAGGCGAGCAGAAAATCCATATCCAGACGGTCTCTTCATCTCAACAAAGGCGACGACAATGCACGGGCACATTGGCACTGAGCTAAACTAACAAAAAGCCGAAAGCGTGCTGCTTATTGCAAGAGATAATGCTGACGCTGATAGAAGCATCGTATCCCCTGCGATCGTTCGCTCGAAGGCTTTTTCAGCCTCGCTTTCGAGGCTATCAGAAGACGAAGGCATCTGCTTACCAAAGCTGGACAGCGGGACTATGACCGTCCTACACAACAAGTTGTCGCTACCAAGAACTCACCTATGAGGAGCACAGCAAAAGCCTTACGAGGTGTATCGGTCTGGATACTGAATTGGATAGGCGTCGATCTACTGTCTCAGGACTTAGCTCTCGCCTACGCTGCTAGACTGGTCATACCATACCGCAGACGAAGCTCAAAGAGCTCCTTCGGTTTCTCCTCCACAGGAATGACTGTCAAAGAGGCAAGAGGACGATATCGCTTTCAACTCTGACCGGCACCACTAAGTCCAGGATTGGTCGGTCGGACGCAGGCTATATATACCATGACCGTCCGATCAACCGCAATATATGAGAATGGTCGGACGGAAGGGGTGCCTACAGTAAACGTCCGACCGACCGAAGAAGAACCGCCAAAGAAAAACAGCATGCAGCCACGACATCAAACAAATACGATCGTGGACTACTCTAGCACAAACTGGCTATAGCCTAAGCTTACCAGGCGTGAACTATTGGTACTGCTCCCCTCTACGTCCAGAGCCACGCCTTCCCTTTTAAGGTCAACGTGGGCGCAACCAGTGGTATGACTTCGGCACAGGAGACCACGGAGACATCATCGACCTCGTTTGCGCTCTCCAGCATTGTCTCACAGCAGAAGCTATGAGACGTGCTATCTGCGCTGAAGGGTGTACGGCTAGCACCGTCTTTTTCTTTGAGGAATAACTCCCTAAGGTCACAAGCTCCCCAATGGAGCTCATCAGCGTACAAGCCGTGAAGCACCCCAAGCTCTTGCTGTACTCACGGAGCGAGGGCTACAGCCCTCTGATGCCTCTCCTTCTTATCTGAAATCTATTACAAGGGTCTCGAGAAATGTTTCTTTGCCCTGGGATTCCCAAATGATGCTGGAGGATGGGAGCTACGTAATCCCTACTTCAAGGGGTGTTTTGCTCCTAAACCATAGTACAATCAAGGAACCGATAGTCACAAGCTACAGCTCTTCGAGGGCTTCATGGACTTTCTCTCTTGGCGGAAACTTCACCCCGGTGCAGATGACAGCATCACTTAATTCGCTCAACCTGCTTCCGAAACTCACACCCTCGCTTCATGCCTACTACGACGATCGAGAGCCTTCTCGATAATGATGAAGCGAGGATCGAGTAACGAAACAACTCATCGACGCTGGGCTGACCCGGTCAAGGATATACAGCGTACTGCGCTCCCTATAAAAGACATCAATCGAGTATCTCATTCTAGCGCAGCAAGGAAGCGGTCCTCCCTCCGCGCAAGCGAGACTTCGTCGATAAAGCAATATTCTCAGTTCTGCAATTAGAAGAGGTCAATCTCGAGACCTCGAGATCTCGAGAAATTAATTAATCGAGATATCGATGTCTTGAGCTTAAGTTTGTCTCGAGCGCTAAAAGAAACAGAGCTGATCGGCAGAGGCTATCGAAGCATTCCTTCTTCTTGATACTGGTAAGTGTGTGTCTTTTGTACCACAAATTGCCATTTGTCCCTATTAAAGACCCTTGCCTCAGGGGAGTATCAATCACCCGAAGTCGTGATTAAAGAACAGCGAAACGATGAAAAGAAAGAATACAGACAAGCCAGACGGCGAGATGCTACCACCTGCCCCGATGGGACAGATTAGCACATCAGAATACCCAACCCCGAAGATCGAGAAGAAGCTCATCGAGCTATACCGAAAGTCAGGGCGAAGACGAAATCAGACTCCTCCGAGCTCGACTTAGACGAGAGCTTTAAGGTTATCGTCGAGGATGAATCTACAGAGGAGTACTATCGTAAACTCTAACATCACAGCACAGATTCAGAAGACGTGGCATCCTCTACAACCAAAACAGTGAGGGCTATCACCGCTACCACTCGGTCAAGGCAGCACAGTAATGCTTCAACGGTTAGAACAGTTCTCACAGCAAATAATCACCCTTGAACAGCAAGCCATCAGCCTAACGCTAGACTACCGAGCGATGATTGCTGAGATATCAAGCTCGCAAATCTAGCTGGATTCCTTGGGTACAATTTCAAAAAGGTTGATGCTGGAGGAGCGGCGTTGCCCCCTTGCTGAAGATCATGCAGGAAACCCTGGCGCTGCCTATACCCCTGCTTGAAGTCCATCTGATATGCAGGCGCTCATCCCCTCACAATATCGCACGAGATATAAAGGTCAAGGTCGAGGCTTTTGCATAGCAGTGCTCACACCTGCTTCAACCATGAGGATGCTTGCTCAGCAAGGCATCCCACCCATGCTCGGACTTTGCCGAAGGCTGATCTGGGAACCATAGCTAGTTCGATGCTGTGCACAGCATAGCACCGGGGGCTCTGTGCTGTAAGTCTCAACAGGCTTATACTCCTCTATCTCCACCGCTATCACTGTCCATGTTCAGCTGGGGCAGCCTTTCTCCTGAAAGCCTCTCGCATGAGAGGTAAAAGTTACCAGTCTCTAAGACGTAGTGCGTTTTACTTGCAAGACGTATACCTTTTCGATCGTGCAAGACTATACGTCTAGCGATTCCACCGTAGAAGTTACCCTTTCCCAACGAAAAATAGGCCTTCTTCCCAAGTAACTTTGCTTTTCCTCTTAGGATAGTGCAAAGCCCACCTCTTTACAGCTGCTTGACCTTCCACCTTCAAACTCTCAGCCTAAAGCCGCCATTTTTAAGGAAGAAAGAGGAGAAGTGAATAGGTGGCTTACGAATGATATCAAAAAGGCAGAATGCCGGAAACGTTAGGAACAAACATTTCCCGGCACCAAGCCTTTTTACGATAAACTAGATTAGACTTTTTGCCCTATTGCTATTTTGCAGCCGGAAACCATCTTCATGTGTGATTGGCAATCCTTACTAACATCAACATCACCGGTACTTGACGAGCACGCCCACCACTGTAGCCACTGCAGCCCCCTGGATTAAAACCAAAAAGAGAAATAGCTACAGCAACGCACAATTCTAAAGAAATTACTGTGTTCAATCATTCCGGCAGGTGCGGCAACACTGGGGTAATGTCACCTTTTCGACCAACCAAGCAACGAAAATATCAGAACAGTTTACACCACAAGCGGAACAGCAATCAATAAGATATGCAGGGATTGTTCAGCATCGTTTCTCCTTGAAATGAAAACAAGATAATAAGCGTTAATAGCAACCCACCTACCATGTACTATGAATTTCTCAATAAATGCATTGTTGAAATACTCCACACCTTTGCGGCGGATAACCATTATTCGCAATGACCCCAGCCGCAAGTGGTATCACAATAAAGAGCTCCGCGATAGCAACAGAGTGCCCATGGGATAGATACGCCGCCAACTCCCAGCAAGAAAGCAACGATAGGGCAAACGCTACCAATACGATTAAATCGTTCACAGCCACTTGTACCAGTGTGATAGCGGTATCCTTTTAGTAAGGTAACTCACACGAACACCATAGCTGTACAAGGTGCAGCCCCAATAATACCACCCTGGCTAGATATTCTTCGGCTAATCCGGCGGTATAAAGGCTTTGAAAACCACATAGAAGAACAAATAAGCAATTCCAACATGGTAAATGGCTTTATCAGCCAATTTGTAACGCCAGTGACTATTATTCCTTTCGGACGCTTGCCGACATTCTTAACACTTTGAAAATCTACTTTTAGCATCATCGGATAAACCATTAACTCAAACTCAGGATTGCCACGGGTATAGACACGTTGGCATATTCAAATTTGCTTTTATCGTTTGCGGAATTGCTGGTACCATTGTCCCACGGCAATTCCAATAATGATGACAAGGCAACCCAGATAGTCAGGTATTTTTCAAAAACTCAATTCCTGTTTCTTTTTCCATATGTTATAGTTTTACTTTGAGAGTTTCAGTATGCGTATCGCGCTCTAATGACGTATGAGAAAGACAATGATGCTCATGCATCAAATCAGGGCGTTGCTGTTCAATAGTCCAACCGAACAGCCCTGCAACGATGATCCTATATTGACAATGACATCGTTGGCTGAGAAAATAACACTGGCTTCAGCATGTGCAGCCCTCCTTGTTTTGTGCGCTGCAACAACTCATAGAGAGGCTGTATTATGATTAGTGCATGAACGAGATGACAATCATAACTAAAAGTCTGAGGCGTCGATACTCTATAAAGCGTTTGATAACTTCGATGAGCTCAACACAGCCAGTGAAATTTTGAAGGTGGCCACTGAGTTTTGCTACTGTTGCTGACGTGCTATAGTTGTTCCAACAGCCATCAGACTCCATGCCGTAAACCAAAAGCATCCGCCAACATATCCAAACTGTCTGCGACCAAGCCCATCGACTGGGGAGATGATGCCCGCTAGGCTTTCTATGATGAAACATAAAAAGCTGATGACGAGCACCCAACACAACACCCGTCTCTGAACTTTGGAGGTGGTTTCAGACTTTGCTTCATCGCAGAGAGAAGATGCTGTTAGCTTGGCACCGAGGTTTAATGTTTCAAGCTGTTCCTGAATCGACTTCCCCACTTCCCCGTGATGGATGACAACTAAGGTTCTTTTTCCGCCAAGTCGAAATCGAGACGCTCCACTAAGTTATTGCCCACTCAGACGGATTAAATTTTCCTCGCATGGCAATCCATCTTGGAACATTGAACTTAGAGATATATTGGTGCATTATTCGTTTTCCTGATATGGTCGATGTAGAACTGATAGAGCGGGCTTTTATTTCATCCCGTACCCGATGAAATTCACTGTTTATAAACTCCGGCGTTCCGGTTGCTTCTGATGGGTCAGTCAAATCCTATATGCAGCCCTGCTCCCTTACTTCACCCGTAAACATCAGGCAGCTTTCGTTTGCCCCACTGCAGACTGTAATAACATAGTCCCATTCCCCGTCTCCCATATATAGGTTTACACTTTTAGGGGTATGGTGGGTTAAATCTATACCCATTTCATCCATAACCTTTACTCGTTATCGGATTAACCTTTTCAGCAGGTTTGTTCCTGCTGAAAAGACATCCGGTTTATTGTCAAATGATTGCAAAAAGCCATGTGCCATTTGGCTGTGGCAGCTATTTCGTATACAAAGAATTAAAATCTTCATGTTTTTAGTTGTTTTTTCAAGCTATCAGGGCAGCATTTCCCTTTGATAATTCTTCTACTTTCTTAATCCAAGCCACCACATTTTGCGCCTTTGCCCGCAAGAAAGAATTTTCGGTGCTCATTAATGACAAGCAAGCATTCACGACCCACCATTTTATTATTAATCCCGGCACGTTGTAAGTCCATTTGCAAAACGTTCGGCTTCAAATACGGATGTTGCTTCGGGCAGGGTCACAATAACAATTTCTGTTTCCGTGGGTTTCTAAACGTGGTAACAGCTTTCTTACGGAAGCGGGAGTGTCGCCTTGTGCACGTTGTACTTGCTTATGGTAACTTCTCCGTTGCATCCAGCAATAACAAAGTGTGTCCGTAGGCGCGGTGTCAATGACTCACGACTTCTTTTCTGCTTTATCAACAATTTCAGCAAAGCTCGAATACTGCAATTTCCTGCGTACACGGTGAACGCAAATCTTCTTCAATATATTCCATATCTTCGGCTGTCTTGTTTCCGCAGCTTTACTGCGAACCTCGTTTTTATAGGCTTCCAACACTTCCGCTTCGTCAATCCGGCTACTGTAATGCCAGCCTGAACAGCCAGGTTATAATTCAGATGGTTTGCGTTTGGATCAGTCGTGGTAAGATGCACCTTTGCTCCTAGTTTTGTTAATTTCAAGGCGATTTCAGTGGCTAAAGTGGTTTTTCCCACGCCACCTTTTCCCATAGCAGTAAAACAACCCTTTTTCCCTGATTGATAGAGGTCGTTTACCAGTTCATCCATCCCTTTGGCATCGTTAATCCGCTGATAGTTCGCATCATTTGTTAGATTATCATTGTAAAGCATCCGGCGGATATTCGCAATATCGATAGATTGTATGACCGCAAAGGAACATAATAAGACGGATATTCCAGCAGTTCCCAGGGTCTGTTTCAGGGCATTTTGCTGCTCGTCATATATCTGTTTTTGATACATTATCGGCTTCATCTCAATTGCAGCAGCCCATTGATTACCAATAGCTGGTTTTTAATTCCGAGTAATTGCAATTCATGGAAGAACGTGCGGCTTTCTTTTCAATGGAGCGATTTCTAGGACTTTGCGCAACCAATACTAAGCGGGTTGCGTTTGCATCCGAAAGTGTTTCAACCGTTTGCTTATAGATACCTTCCGTTCTTCCAAACCGGATAATTGACCTAAGCAAGATGCACCGTGCGTACTCCTCACTAATGAATGTACTCCACGCTGATGGTAGTTGTAATATCTGCAACGTGTGTCCTGTGGAGCTGTATCAAAGATAATATGGTCGTACTTTTGCTTTATCAGCATCCGTGATAAAATCGGAAAACTGGTTGAAAGCCGCAATTTCTACCGTACAAGAGCCTGAAAGTTGTTCTTCCATATTCTGAATTACACTTTTCGGCAGTTGTCGTCCTGAAAGGAGCAATAACGCTTTTCTCTGTATTCGGCTGCAGCCTCTTTCGGATCGAGATTAACGACTGTTAAGCCGGGTACTCTTGAATATCCGTGCCGTGTCCGTTCAGTGTTTGATTAAACACATCTTGCAGGTTTGAAGCCGGGTCTGTACTGATAAGAAGTATTTTCTTTCCATTATCTGCCAAGCTCACCGCAGTCGCACAAGCAATCGAAGTTTTTTTCCAACACCGCCCTTTCCGGTGAAGAAAAGGTATTTCGTCAAATCTATATCTGATAAGTTAAATGTCTTCATTTCCATACAATTAGCTGATGAGTACTCATTTTACTGGCATAAAATCCAAATTGATACCCCGTCCATTCACTCATTTGTTTGGTGGTGGGATAGGTTTTTGAAACAGCGATTTCACCGTCCACTAAAGTAATCGGCAGTGCATCCGCTCCATGTTTTTGCAGATGCTCGTTTACCGTCTTATTACTTACGTATACTTGCGGTTCGTCACGTAAATTGTGACGGGTAACGATGATACCTGCTTTCTTCAACGTTTCAATAACAACCGCAATGCGCATTAATTCAGGACTAATATTTGCTCCACAAAGACCCGTAGGGCAACACATTGCGGGTCGAAAAATTTCTATCTTCTTCATACTGTTTTTATTTAAAATGATATTCTATGTTTATAGATGAAAGACTACTGCATAATCTGCAATAGCTTGTTTGGTAGTTTCATGTACAATGCTTTACAGCTTGAACACCCAGTTCCTAATACTTTAATTTCCATTGTCATTCTGCTTTTTAAAGTTGAAAATAATTGTTTGTGGTTCGCAGAACCACGAACATTTATTCAAAAAGGTTCTGTTATTCACTGCACATGATGTACCCTTTTGCACTTACAGTCCCTCAAAAAGCCGCAAACAATTTTCGGCAAGTTCCCAGTTCTCCCAGTTTATACATACCGGACTTTGGGCGTTTCTATTTCCTGAATTAACTGCCAGCTTCTTTTCAATTCTTTTTCAAATGCTGCGAAACGGTTGCTTTTAGCAATAGGTAGTTCTTCGTATATCACCGAAGAAGTTAACTATCTGTTTTGCCAAGAAAGCAAGAATAGCCATCCGTGTCGGATGTCCCATTGCTTTGGCAAACCGAGCAATCTGTTCCTCGATACTGTTGTGACCGCTTCTTTCATTCCACCTCCTTCTTCTTTGTTATTCGCGAAATTACGAACAATATTTTGAATAGCCAAACAATGCGATATGCTCAGATAGGCGCAAGGTGTAGGAGTGGCAATGGGGGTAACAACGAAGCGTACGTGTATGATTGTTTTGTTGCCTTTGTACTCACAACGAGTACTGAAAATGTCTTCGTACCAAAACTGTGATATAGGAAGCTGGTTTTTCATCATAAGTATCGAAATAGTAATGGTTAACTTTTTCAATGGCACTAAAGATAGAGCCAGCTTTTTCCCTCGCTCCACAGTTGAGTCATCACAAAATCTCGGATGAACCAAATAAAAACTTTAGAAGAATGAAAGGGCTAACGTCTGAAATTTTCTTTATTGGTTTCATTTATCTAGTTGTTAGTACCGGCAGTGTACATAACAGATTTCGAGTCTTGAATCAATCCAGTAAGCTTCTCAAGAGCTTCATTTTCACTTATGATATTCTTCAATAAATCCCTATTCGAGCCGTGGATTCGACCTAATAAATAACATGAGGTCTTCTGGCTCAAGAAGCTCTTTTGAAGTCTGTTTATTATCTGCTCTACGTACGAGCCTTTTATTGGCTCGCGAAGCGCTCTAAAGACGGGGGCTGCTTCGCTGCCAAAGTTAGCCCCTTTCAGCGGGGAGTACGTATGGGGAGCAGAGGCGCCATCGAATATGGGCTTGCGGAGGAGGGATGCAAACACTACTCGTTCGGGGTGCAAACACCGAGACCTGCTTGGATGCAGTCTGATCCAGCTCACAATTGATTGAACTTACTCATGGCATTAGCCTTAATGTCGTCCGCAATGTCGATGTAGGGCTTCATCGCCTTGTAGTCACTGTGCCCCGTCCATTTCATCACGACTTGAGGAGGGATACCCAGCAAGCGCATTACAGATAAAGGTGCGTCGGCCAGTATGCGTACCAAGCAGAGCATATTTAGGGAGTCACCTCATCGATGCGCTCGTTCCCTTTATAGTAGGTCTGGCGGATAGGTTCGTTGATACCAGCAAGTTCAGCAAGCTCCTTGAGGTACTCATTCATCTTTCTGGTTAGCTGATCACGGGCAGTGCCTTGTCGTGCTCAAATACCACATCCTGATACTTCTCCAAGATAGCCTTACTGTGCTTATTGAGCTCGATGACCAGACTGTCAGAAGTCTTCGATCGTAGTGACTTCGATACGATCCTCCTTGATGTCGCTTCTTCTGAGATTGTAGACATCTGAGTATCGCAGTCCGGTAAAGCACTGGAAGAGGAAGACATCACGCACACGATCGACTGACTGCTTCGCTGGAGGGATCTCGAACTCGAAGCTTAGTCAGCTCCTCCCAAGTCAAGAAGACGATCTTCTTCTGCGTATCCTTGAGCTTGAGCCTGAAGGTATCGTAAGCATTGTTCCTATGCATTCCCTGGCTGAAGCTCCAACGTAGAAACCACTTCAAGAAGCTGAGCTGCTTCTCGATCGTGCTATTGCGCATCTCGCGTACTTCTCGGAGGTAGCGCACTACTCCGTCAGACCAGCCTCGTTGAAGAAGGAGAAGCTGGGTCTGCTCGGAAGGCTCTAAGGTGATTCTTCACCGCAGCAAACTTCTCATAGGTGGCGTGCGTCCAGTCGTTCTGCCGACCACAGACACGTACGAACTCATCAAAAGGCCTTTGCAGAACTCTGCCGAAGCATCAAGCTTTCGAAGTCTGCTCCTCTTGTACATCGTCAGGGCGATGGCGGGCATTGAAGGCGCTCTAACATCCACTGGGCTTGGCATGACCTCGGCCACTCAAAGCGCTTGAAGATCTCTTTGTATCTCGGTGTAGTAACCCAAGAGAGCAGCGTCGATCTCAGAGGCTGATTGCTTAAGCTTGTTCGTGCATCCGTTCTTTACTCGTTGCTTATCTGCATCCCATTTTGCCACATCGATACGATAGCCCGTAGTGAACTCTATCCGCTGGGAAGCAAAGTTCACTCGCATACGGATAGGGACGTTCTCAACGATCGGGATACCGTCCTTCTTACGGCTCTCCAGAGCAAAGATGATATTGCGCTTGATATTCATAATTCTCGGGTGTATAGTTTACACACCCAAAGATACACCCAAATAAGGATATCGCAAAGGAGATCCTATGATACTTCTACTTTAAGACACCCACCCACATATACACTGATAAACAGCACTTTGACACCAAACAAGCATCTATGATAGTTCAAGAGAAAGAGCCTCTCTCTCCGCAAAGAGGCTTATGATGACAGTGAAATAGTCGTCAGAAAAGCTTTTTAGGATAAAGAGAAGAACCGCTGTAGAACAATATTCTACAGCGGTTCTTCTCTTTATATATAGTCCCCTAGACCTGACGGCTTACCTCCCCTCAATTATGCCAAGTTCTCGATTTCTTGTAAAGTATAGGAGTTCTCAGCACCTATTCTGTTATACCTATATCCAAAGAAACCGACTCTACCATTTTGGAGGCAATGAAGACTAACTATTAAGACTCTTACTCTTCGACCCGAAATAGCGTTGATATTTTTACTGACATAGAGATGTAAGCCAAGACGGGAGATATCGACCTATGGAACGCTGCTTCTCTGTGTCCTCTTCCTCTAGTGGAGGATATAGATACTCTGGAGCAAAGTTCTCGGGATCATACTCTATGATAATTCCACACTCTAGGAAGTACTTGTAGACGCTTTCCTCGGGTGCCCTCAAGTCTAGCTCGTAGATCCGCTCTTCACCCGTGTATACTGGTCTCTCATCAGTGTCATCTAGTGCTCGGAAGCGCTCTACGGCAACGAGCTTATCGACATCCTCTACTGGGATGATGATATACCCTCCTGGACAGTATTGCTCTCCCCTGCTTTCCTTGGTGCATGTAGGCGCTCCATATCTCCCTATGAGGTACTCTTTTTCTTCGGGACCGATGAATTTCGTGTCACAATAGATCACATTCATATAGGCTCTAGAGATCTCATAGCGTATCGTGTGTGGACCGAGTACCGCTTGCACTTCAATAGTGCTCTGAGCCAGAAGCTTTGAGGTAACTCCTGGCTGATATAGAAAGAGCGTGTAAGGATCTGGATCTCCAGTGGTGTATAGTTCACCCTTACGCTCTAGCTCCAGGAAGTAGTCTTGCAGCGCCTCCAAGAACTCTATGTCTGGAGCTCTATCAACTCTATCCAGATAGTAGTTCAAGACTACATACCCCTCTTTAACTAGTTGCTCGACCCTTGATGGGTCTTTCAGCAACTCACATAAGTGCGTATAGAATGCTGTGCTCTGCTCGGGATAACAGCATTCGATTCGATACTCATGCATCCTTATTTTATGTGCCATATAAATTCCTTTTCTGCTCTACAGACAGGGCAAAGATACCAAGCAACTCCTATCGGCTTCACCTTCCCTTCGTACAATGGTCTCAATAAGTAGCTTACTAATCTACGATACTAACTCTCTTACTCTTCACCCCGAAATAGCGTTGACACTTTACGACATAGAGATCTAAGCCAAGAGGGGAGATATCGACCTATGGAACGCTGCTTCTCTGTTTCGTCTTCCTCTTGTGAAGGATATAGATACTCTGGAGCAAAGTTCTCGGGATCATACTCTAGGATAATCCCATGCTTTTAGGAAGTACTTGTAGACGCTTTCCTCGGGTGCCCTCAGGTCTAGCTCATAGATCCGCTCTTCACCCGTGTATACTGGTCTCTCATCAGTGTCATCTAGTGCTCGGAAGCGCTCTACGGCAACGAGCTTATCGACATCCTCTACTGGGATGATGATATACCCTCCTGGACAGTATTGCTCTCCCCTACTTTCCTTGGTATATGTAGGCGCTCCATACCTCTCTATGAGGTACTCTTTTTCTTCAGGATCGATGAAATTCGTGTCGCAACAGATCACATTCATATAGGCTCTAGAGATCTCATAGCGTATCGTGTGTAGCTGAGTACTGCTTGTACCTCAATAGTACTTTGAGCCAGCAACTTTAAGGTCTCCTCTGGCTGGTATAGGAGGAGCCTATGATGATCTGGATGTCCTGTGGTGTATAGTTCTCCCTTACGCTCTAGCTCCAGGAAGTAGTCTTAGAAGCGCCTCCAAGAACTCTAGGTCTAGAGCTCTATCAAACCTGCGATCTAGGTAACTATCAAAGACTACATACCCTCTTTTAACTAGTTGCTCGACCCGTGATGGGGCTTTCAGTAACTCGTATAAGTTCGCATAGAATGCTGTACTGTGCTCGTGGTAACACCATTCTCTTCGATACGTACAGATCCTTATTTTTCGTGCCATATAAATTCCTTTTCTACTCCACAGACAGACAAAGACACCAAGCAGCTCCTATCGGCTTCACCTTCCCTTCGTACAAGGGTCTCAATAGGTAGCTTACTTATCTGCGATACTAACTCTCTGATTCTTCAGCCCCAAATAGCCTCGATGTCTTACGACATAGAGATCTAAGCCAAGAGGGGAGATATCGACCTTTGGAGCGCTGCTCCTCTGTGTCCTCTTCCTCTAGGGGAGGGTATAGATACTCCGGAGCGAAGTTCTCGGGATCATACTCTATGATAATCCTATGCTTTAGGAAGTACTTGTAGACGCTTTCCTCAGGTGCCCTCAGGTCTAGCTCATAGATCCGCTCTTCACCAGTGTATACTGGTTTCTCATCAGTGTTATCTAGTGCTCGAAAGCGCTCTACGGCAACGAGCTTATCGACATCCTCTACTGGGATGATGATATATCCTCCTGACCGTATTGCTCTCCCTGCTTTCCTTGGTGCATGTAGGCGCTCCATACCTCTCTATGAGGTACTCTTTTTCTTCGGATCGATGAAATTCGTGTCACAATGATCACATTCATATAGGCTCTAGAGTTCTCATAGCATATCGTGTGCACTGAGTACCGCTTGCACTTCAATAGTGCTCCGAGCCAGAAGCTTTGAGGTAACTCCTGGCTGATATAGGAAGAGCTTGTAAGGATCTGGATCTCCTGTGGGTATAGTTCACCCTTACGCTCTAGCTCCAGAAAGTGGTCTTGTAGCGCCTCCAAGAACTCTATGTCTGGAGCTCTCATCAGCCCAGCTATCTAGGTAACGATCAAAAGACTACATACCCCTCTTTAACTAGTTGCTCGACCCTGATGGGGCTTTCAGTAATTCGCATAAGCGCATAGAATGCTGTGCTCTGCTCGGGGTAGTAGCATTCGCTTCGATACTCACAGATCCTTATTTTATGTGCCATGTTAATTGCTTTTCTCCTTCTGAGTTAGATGTTATTTTTAATACATATTGTCGTATTTGGCTACCTGCCTAATCGTATATTGTTAGTTGGGTACCCTGGGGAAGCTCGATGCCTTCAGATAGATAATACCTCCGGAATGATGGACAAAGGCTAGATAAGTTTTTAGCCATGATGAGACCTTGATTAAGATAGAGTCGCAAATAGTACGAGTGCCGTATAAAGTTAGACAATAGTTAGCAATAGGGGCGCATAGCCTAGATCTTAGACGTTAGCTGTGATATCTTAAACGTTAGCTATGATGTCTTTGCAAGATGCCACCCTGATAGCTTCTAGAATCTATGTGGTACTCTTCCCCTTTGGCTTTGTTTTTACTCTAGTTCGATAGGATTATAGGGCACTGGAATAATCGTTGCATCTGACCCTATAATCTGAGGTCTGCGCCCATATATCGTCTGGATAGCTTGGAGTATGTCTTTATGTATTCGCCTCAAAGCCCTCATTCACTTTCTGTCTCGTCGTCACAGTATACCCCATCATTGACGGAGAGAATTAATGCAGAATCCTTAGGTTTTCCTCTCATGAGAACTGCCTCAAACTGATATTCCCCTCGTTCATCTGATACTCAGTATGAGCCCCGGCAAGCCTCGGAGCTTCCAGGCCAGAGGAGATAGGCAGTGATGTAGCGAACCATGCAGTGTAATTCCGTCCTAGATATCGTGCTGTAGCTCGTTGGCATGTGTGCCCCAGAATCTTTTTTGTCTCAGATCCGAGACTCCATTGATGTGAGGTGTCGTCCGTTGTATAGCAGAGAGTGGATGGAGCTACTCCCTTGATGAAGGTTTGCCTCTTCTCAGAATACCTATCGAACAGAAAAACAGATGCAGCAAGGCCATAACCCGGGATATTGAGTTCACTTCCACTGGGAACAGAAAAATCCCTTGTCGAATCTTTCCTTGTCAAATCGGAACAGTTCATATCGCTTGCCCAGTAACAGCTCTAGCTCTTGCGCCTTCTTCTGCTGAGGTTTATCAACATCTACGATATAAGTTAGCTGATATACAACACGTACTCTTGTCGTATCTAAGATACCCTTGAATGTATATGGGTCGACAGATAGGGGTGTCTGAGCCTGCATACTGCAGTAAGAGCAAAGCAGGAACAAAATAAGAATAACTCTCTTCATAATCTAATAATGATGGAAAATGGGCTCTATGGAAGGTTCATATATGAAAATGAGTAAGGTAGGTTTCTACGAAGAATTTGGTATCCGAATATCGAAACGGAAACAGCCTTAGTGCAATATGCGTGCAATGGTTCAGTTAGCCTTCTCCCTCGTAGTATCTGTATAAGGCCAATCCCATAGCTTGATAAAGGTCGTCCTCTGCAAAATCTCATCTGCTGTATACTATACTTCTCCCTTATCTGGTTTAGATGCCTCATCACTATACCCGTGGGCACCATATAGACTTCCACTCTTGAGCCTCTTAGACTGCTGTTGAGCTAGAGCCTCGTCCGAATGCTTATTCTGCTTGATGGTCATAACGACCTTTGGTATTATGGTTCGTACGCTCAAAGTTACCCCCAAATTCTGATACAGAGAAAAAGGTTTCTCGTGATAGCTTAGGGGAGATGGCAAATCACTAGAGGTCGAGGGCAAAGTCGTCGAGGAGCGTACACTCAAGATAGAATCTTCTGTATCCTAGGTATATATATTTAGGTATATACCTACTACCTAGAGAGGGTGAGTGTACACGTGTGTACACAACTGTATACCCACGTGTACACTGTTGTATACACGCGTGTACACTACCTCGCTCTAAGTATGTCCTCGGTAGGGCTCTCGAATGTCCCTTCCTCGGGGCTAAGTCCTAGGCGCTCCAATGGCACAAGTGACGATCCCCTGGGCATGCAACGAGCTCCCCGAAGGAAGAAAAGAGTAGAATCAAAAAGAGACTGCTGCCGACCCTGCGTGATTTATCGTTCTATTCTGCGCTTCGATATACTAAGAGTATCAATCTCTCATGAGCCTCAGAGAAGGGGGGCTCTCCGAAGTAGAGTCTCCAATCAAGTAGGTGCTTGGTAAGCTCCTTTACTTTAGCTGCAAAACGGATATCCTAGCTAAGAAAGATGAGCCGCTTTTGTCTGCTCTACAGAGAATAACAACAGCCGTTTATCCGAGGAAATAGGGAGTGGGTAAGCTCTACCCTAGATATATCTACTTCCCAGACTAAGGAGTAACCATGATTAGGTATATGTTATGCTAAAGTTGTTTATATTTGTGCCATCCAAACAAATATGAGACATCATGATAATGAACAGATTTTCACAACGACTACCGCGCTTAGGCCATCGCTTGAAGGGGTACTGCCGATCGTATGGGCGGGGTTGTGGTAGGCTTTATTGGGGCTATTCCTCTATCTGCTCAGGTTCCATACCTACTTAGGAGATGACCCCTCGTCTCGTGTCAACTGCCACATCATGACCCCTTACTATGCCACGTGGATGCACGGAGCGCATGCCCGAAATACCACGTGTAATGACTGTCACGTACCGCACGACAACGTCTTTAGGAAGTACTACTTCAAGGGCAAAGACGGTATGAACCACGTTTACAAGTTTGTCACGCGCCAAGAGCGACAGGCCATACGTGCCATCGATGAGAGCGCTGAGGTAATCATGGAGAACTGCGTGCGATGTCATGCCACCCTCAATACTGAACTCGTCATCACGGGACGCATCACCCACATGGACGTCAAGTGTGATGCTGAAAGGTCTGCTGGGACTGCCACCGAGATGTGGACCACGGCAAGATGAACTCTATCTCTTCCACTCCTGGGGCTGAGGTGCCATTACCCGAGTCACCTGTGCCCGACTGGTTGCAGAAGATGATGAAGTAACTCCCCCTATTACGCAACAACAACATCCGCATAACAACAACAAAGACACTCAAGATCATGGCACAAAAACTAAAAACGTTGCAAGGATGGCTCTGCTCGGAGGCTCAATGGTCGTAGTCTTCGTCCTCGGACTTATCGTTTCCTCTCTACTCGAGCGTCGCGCCGAGGTGGTGAGCATCTACAACAATCGTAAGCACCTATTTAAGGACTCTATCGTGTCTCAGAATGAGATGTTTGCCGAGGATTTCCACGCGAATATCAGACCTGGACAAGGACAGCCGACACTACTCTACAAGGGTGAGTTCAATAGCTCACAGCGTGTCGATGTGCTCGCAGCTCGTCCTGAGATGGTCGTGCTATGGGCCGGCTATGCCTTCTCTATGGAGTACAACACTCCACGGGGACACAAGCACGCCATCGATGATATGAACGAAATCCTGAGAACGGGGTCTCCCGGTGTCGGTGACAATAAGGATATACAGCCCGGTACTTGCTGCGACCTGTAAGAGCCCTGATGTACCTCGCATGATGAGGAGAAGGGTATCGCTGAGTTCTACAAGGCTCCCCTGGAGCCAGTGGGGGCCAGAGATCGTGAATACCATCGGGTGCTCTGACTGCCACGATGCTCGCACAATGAAGCTCAAACCCGCACGTCCCTCTCTCTACGAGGCCTTCACTCGCCGTGGTGAGGATGTCTCCAAGCAGTCCCACCAGCACATGCGCTCCCTCGTCTGTGCTCAGTGCCACACCGAGTACTACTTCAAGGGTGATGGCAAGTACCTCACCCTACCCACACGACAAGGGCTTTACTGTCGAGGATATGGAGGCTTATTATGATGAGATGGGCTACTCGGACCACACCCACAAGCTCTCTCGTGCACCTATACTCAAGGCGCAGCATCCCGACTATGAGCTCTGGCGTATGGGCATCCACGGGCAGCGTGGTGTCTCCTGTGCAGACTGCCACATGCCCTATGTGAGCGAAGGCGGGGTAAAGTACTCCGATCACCTGATCGTAAGCCCCTCTGGCTCGTATCGACAAGACCCGTCAGACCTGCCATCGTGAGGACGAAGAGACCCTACGCCAGAACGTCTACGAACGTCAGCGTATGGCCAACGACATACGTAATCGTGTAGAGAAGGAGCTCGCCAAGGCTCATATCGAAGCTAAGTACGCATGGGATCAAGGTGCTACGGAACCCGAGATGAAGTCAGCCCTACAAGCCATCCGCAAGAGTCAGTGGCGCTGGGACTTCGCCGTAGCTAGTCATGGTGCATCTTTCCACGCTCCACAGGAAGTGACACGCATCCTAGGGCAGAGCCTAGGCTATGCTCAGGAGGCACGCCTGGCTATCGCCAAGGTACTAGCTAGACACGGCTTTACGGGCGATGTCCCCATGCCTGATATCTCCAGCAAGGAAAAGGCTTGAGCTCACATCGGTGTCGATGGTAAGAAGCTCCAGGCCAACAAGGCAGAGTTCATGAATACCGTCGTACCTAAGTGGGTACAGTCTGCTAGCAGCAGGGCAAGCTCATCGAACTCTAAGCCTCATATCACTTAGGATACACCCCAATCTCTCCTCTAACGCGGCGATAGACTTCATCGTCTACCGCCGCGCTTTCTCTCTCCCCCAATCTTACCTCCTCTTATGTTCAGCACAATCTGGAAAAATGAAAGAGGGCTTTGCCTTCGGTGCAGGGCTGATCCTCGTAGGACTAGCACTACAGTTTAGTGTGAAATCCCGTACACTGGTCTGACTTTGCCTTCCCCGATCAATGCCTTCTTCCCTATTTTTCTACCTCCCAGCCCTTGTCCTGTCTACGTGCTGCGCCATCGGGTACGTCTCTTCTCCTTCCTCTTTATGACGGAGGCTGCTGTCCCTACGCTCATCTATGCAGCAGTCCTCACAGTGGTGATGGGGCTCACTCGTCAGGTCTCAGAGCACGAACGAGCCATTGACCCTATTAGGGCTCACACAGATGCTCTCCTTTTTGGCCATTCGTGCTTATCTACCTCCAGCTCGCGACCATCGTCGGGCTCATCGCACTGCGTCGATCTTCCACTTCCGTCTGCGTGAGGTACCTTCGTTACTCTCCCATGTCGGTCTATTCCTAGCTATCGTCGCTGCCACGCTCGGTAGTGCTGATATGGAGCGTGTGAAGCTGAGAGCTACGATGGATATGCCTGAGTGGCGAGGTACACATGAGCGAGGCTTCATCTCTACCTCTAGCGATCCAACTGAGAAGTTCACCATAGATGAGTATCCCCCCAAGCTCCTCGTCATCAATAGCCAAACAGGGAAGTCCATCCCTGCCAAGAACCCAGAGATCGTACTCATCGATAAACACTTTCGAGAAGGTAAACTCCTACAATGGCGTATCCGAGTACACCAAAACCTCCCTCGCAGCTCCCGTCATCACAGCTGATACGACAAAGTATGTGGGATGGGGGCTCATCAGTGCCGTGACCGCTCTCCTCGTCGAAGCCCAGCGTATGGAGGTGATCGTGCCGTAGGCAAGCCCCTCGTGGGATGGGTACCTGCGGTAGCTATCTATTCCCCTTCCAGGAGCTCAAGCTCACCAAGGAGCTGAGCCTCAGTCATGGCTCGTCGTGAGCCAGAGCGCTATGCCTCGCGCATACATATCTATACCGAGACGAAGAAGAACATCATCGCTACCGTGGAGGTAAACAAGCCCGTCTCGGTCGATGGCTGGCGTATCTATCAGCTCAGCTATGACGAGTCGATGGGGCGATGGAGCGAAACCAGCACCTTCGAGCTGGTCGAGCGATCCTGGCTCCCCGCCGTCTATGTGGGTATCTACCTACTCTTAGCTGGAGCCATACTCACCTTCATCGTCTCGCAGAAGCGACGCTAGGCCACTCCCCTAGTTTGAGATAAGCCACTTCTCTCCAACTCGTTTAACTCTCTATCCTTATGACTTGGGATTCCTTCATATTCTTCGCTATACCTGCTGCTCTGTGGGCAGGCGGTGCATGGACTGCTTGGAAGAAGCGTCCTCTCCCTACCTATCTCCTCACGGCAGCGGGACTGCTGGTCTACTTTGCGTTCATCCTGGGCTTATGGCTTTCGCTGGAGCGTCCACCCCTTCGCACAATGGGAGAGACTCGCTTGTGGTATGCCTTCTTCTTACCTACTGCAGGGCTGATCGTCTATTCCCGATGGCGCTATCCCTGGATCTTGGCCTTCAGTACTGTCCTTGCGGGGTGTTCACTACGATTAACCTCGTAAACCCCTGAGATCCATAACAAGACACTGATGCCTGCACTGCAGAGTCCCTGGTTCGCACCGCACGTCATCGTCTATATGTTTGCCTATGCGGTGCTGGGTGCTGGGGCTCTGATGTCGGGCTACCTGCTGTGGTTCAAGAAGTCCCCTATCAACGATCATGAGATGGACATCTGCGACAACCTCGTGCAGGTCGGCTGGGCCTTCATGACCATTGGGATCCTCCTCGGAGCACTTTAGCACAAGGAAGCATGGGGCACTATTGGGCATGGGAACCCAAGGAGACTTGGGCTGCCGCCACATGGTTTGCCTACCTAGCCTATATCCATGTGCGTCTGCGTGCTCGATCGTTATCGACGTGCTGCGCTTTTGGGGGCTACTCATCTCCTTTATCTTACTGCAGATGTGCTGGTGGGCATCAACTACTTGCCCTCAGCTCAGGGGTGAGTGTCCATACCTACAATATAGGGCTAGACTAAAGGAGTCTGTTCCTATCTCGGTCGGTTCTGACCCTATTAGAGCTCCACCAGCCGCTTAGGCGGCTGGTGGGCTCTATGCTTCAAAAAGGGCTATTTTTCTACTTCCGTCGCATTAGGACTGGCTACAGTCTCTATTACTCTTGGATGGGAGGTGAAGCTACTCTCGTTCGATAGGATTGTAGGGAATTTTGCCAGTCCAGTGCTTCTGCTTCGCTCAAGAAGTCACCTTGTTCATTCTGCGGATATACCCGTTGACCGTTGCTTTTAAAGGTCTGCATCGGATGCTTGTGTAGTCGATGGCAATAGTCCCGGAATTGTGGACGACTAACCTCCTTCACAAGGCGGATCTTCCACTCTACGATATCAGCGCTCCTCTTCTGTAGGGCATCGAGTGTGAAGTGGTGCTCTCCATCCGTACTGCGTAGCTCGAGGATCAGCCCCGGTAGCCCACCGAAGAGGTTCGGTCCCGCAGATATCGGGATACTAGGGGCGAACCAAGCCTCATAGCTACGCCCTCGGAAGAGGCAGGTCGCTAGCTGGGTCTCATAGCCTGATATGGTCTTCTTTTGTCCCGTGACACCATGTGAAGGTCGGTGTATCCATATATCTTAGAATAGGCCCTGCTAGAGGTGTTCTATACCATACCTGAGTACGGCCACTCGTAAGATCTCTATAGTACCAGAATGGAGACAGCCCCCCATCTGGTATTCTCAGTGGGGCGGATTTATTGGCCGCATGAGTAAGAGTAGAGTCAGCCTGCCACAGTCGGTAACTGTAGGACTTGACGATGGACGTCCCTAGCTCTAGTCGGATGATGTCTTCGTTGAAGTCTTTACCCTGAGGGGTAGGCTTGTACTTGTAGATATAGTCCACGAAGTACCTGACTTCCCTAGGTTCTTCCCAGCCTGCAGTATGATCGGTATTGCAGGCTGCTGTGCCTGTAAGTTGAAGAGCCCGATGTTCCCAGCAACGAACAGGAGTGATAATAGTACTCGTGTGATATACCGACGATCGAGCAAGAGGATAGCCCTCTGCGATTCTCACGAGTAGCATGTCAGTGAATACTTGTCGCTTCATAGTGCTTAATATTTAGGAGGAGGCTTATGCATAAGCTCCCAGTTACTCTAATTCTATAGGATTGTAGAAGGTAGATACCCCGTGAATCTAGCCCGAGGGAAAGAAGCCTTCAGTGTTCGAGCGAGGTCGGCATGCATACGCTTACACAGTTCTCGGACTTTGTGCCTCTCCGTTCTTTTGTACTCCTCTTTATACTTAACGATGGGCAGTACTTTTTTTGGGGGCGTGAGATGCCCGTAGCCTCAAAGACGTACTCCCTCTCGGTGTCATAAGCCTCCAAGATAAGTCCAGGTGCACCACCCAATAGCCACAGCCATTAGAGATGGGAATAGCTGTAGCTACCCAGGCTGTATAGCTACGACCTCTGAAGGTTGTGGTTGCCTTCTGACAGAATAGCCAAGTATTTCCTTATGTTCGCTAGTCAGAGTCCAAGATTGGGGGTGTAGCTCATCTTGATAAATGAAGGTATGTACGGCAGAGTAGACGAACTGTCTAACAGTAAGTTCACTATAGGGCTTAGTACCGCTCAGATACTTGTAGACCTCTATACCTGCTAATCCTCGAGCATCTATACCACATCCTACTCCTCTGTTGTGTATTTCTATGATTTCCTTCTCGTCATCAAGAACTGAAGAGTGCCCGAATTTTTGACATCTTTCGCCCGATGAGCAGGTACATATCATTGGTGACTTTCTCCATTCTTGGGATCTAGAATGCAGGTCGTTTTGTAGTCGATGCGATAGCTTGCTGTGTCTAGGGCTGTGTACTCCCTGACATCAAAAGGGAATATATTGCCGATAGGACTCTGAGCCATGGACGTGAGGCAGAGGCTAAGCAAGGACAGATAGAATAATACTGGCTTCATCAAGGATAATATTATTAACTAGTCCATGGGAGCAATACATCTTGCTCCCATGGACTAATTCTTGAAGTTATTTAACGCATGACTTCGAAGTCACACTCGTTATAAGGGTTGAGCTTCTTTACTTGCATAGCCATGCTGGTGGTTCACAGTTTTGTTATCATGAGTACTGGACTCTCCTTGATTGGCATATGCACAAGTGCAGAGACAACACTTACCACCCTTAATCCCTTGTAACTGACGTTGAGCGAGGGGCATCATCTGAGAGCTTATTCAGCTTGATTTTCTTTTAGTTCCATATTCTATTCATGTTTGATGGAGTTATTCTGTTTGAGTTTTAGCATTGTTGTATGGGAAGAGATTCTACTCCAGTTCAATAGGATTATATGGAACCGATATTACAGAGGCGTTTGAGCCGACAACCTGAGGTCTAAAGCCCAAGATCATCTCGTAAGCCTGAAGCAGATCCTCATGAATACGGCCTAAAGTCTCATTTACCTGCCTTCTTGATGTAGTTACATATCGGCCTTTGATGGACTTGATCGTTGTTGAGGACTTTGGCTTATTCTCAATGAGTGTTGCCTCAAACTCATATTCATGTTTTTGAGTCCCATGCCTTAAGGATTAGCCCTGGTAAGCCTCTTAATTTGCCATGAGAAGAGACTGGTATCTCTGTCGTAAAACCATGCCGTATATCTTCTCCCTAAGTATTGTGTTATGGCTTTCTGGCATGTATAGCCTAAAAATGTTTTGAGTCTCGATCCCTATTTCCCATTTGGGCTGAGTTGCTGGCTCTATGTAGGACAATACAGATGGAGCTATCCCTTTGATAAATGCTTGTCTCCTCCCTGCTGTGCGATCAAGGATGAAAACAGAAGCAGCTAGTCCATCTCCAGATATATTAAATCCACTCCCCTTAGGTGTCGAGTATGCTTTATCATACCCCCTCGGTATCAACTCTAAATTGTTCATAGCGTTTACCTAGAAGCAGCTCTAGCTCTTGTGTCTTTTTTTATGATTAGCCCTTGTTATATCTGGATACATATGTCAGCCTGTAGCCAACTCGAAAGACTACTGTATCCAATATGTTTTCAAAGGCATATGGAGCGATTGATAAGGGGGACTGCGCATGCGCTACACTAAAGAAAAGGCATATAGCGAGCGCGCAAGTTGTAAAGTTGACACCTTTCATATTGTGAAACGAGTAAAAGTAGGCTCTGCAAAGAGATTGTTATCGGACTTCAAGAGCTTGCTTTGATTCTTGCGATAGAGGGGTTAAGGATATGTTACTATTGTACTCCATCTCCGAGTTATTGTCTCCAGTTTTGGAGCATCCTACTCTAGTCCTAGGCGATAGTTAGCAGCCATATTAAACGTAAAGCTTCGGCAAGGGCAGTCAAGCTCCTCTACATACTACATACGAGATAATCTCCTTAATAAAGGGGACATTCATAAGGGGCTCACCATCGTAGAAGCTAATGTATACATTCTGGCTATGTGATACATTGAACTCAGACCTCCACTGACTACCGAGGTAGTCAAGAAGAACTTTTGCCCGCTGAGGTGAAAGCCGGGTAGACTTGCGCTCATCGTAGTCAGAGTAGAACTTTCCATACCCACAGTACTCGCACTTGAGGTTACAAGCGTCTGTAATCTCAAATGTCAGCTGTGGGCTATTAGATAGGCACCGCCTGACATCTTCTGATGTAATACCCATTGTTATATTCACTTAAACTTGATTAAACTCGCTTGGCTGGCCTTCATCTTCCTACTTAATGCAGACTGACAATAGGACAAGAGCCATAACCTTCTACCTAGATGAGGCATTCACTACAATATGTCTATAAGGGAGATGGAGGGTTTATTCCAACTCAATAGGATTATAGGGACAAGTGTAATTTGCTCCAAGAGGGCCGTTGGGTGTGAATACCTGGGGCTCCTATCGACCTAAGGAACTGAGTTGGTTTACGGAACATGCGCGCAATGGTCTGGTTTGCCTTTTTCCCTTGTGGTATCTGCATAAGGCCAATTCCAGAGCTTTATGAAGGTCATCCTGTGTAAAATCTCATCTGCTGTATACTTTACTTCACCTGTATCATCATAGACCTCAAGGATAAGGCCGGGGAGAGAAGAGAACTTCCAAGGACCAGCAGAAAGAGGCAGTGCGAGTGTAAACCAAGCACTATAGTTTCGTCCTCGGAATCGACAGGTAGCTAGTTGGCAAGAATAGCCTAGGATAGTCTTCTTTTCACTAGACAATTCCCACTTAATCTGAGGTAAGGGTTCCTGATAGCGTAAGACTGGACCATCAGAGAACGTCCTATATACCGTGGTCACAGATTTATCCTCTAGGCAGGTATATATATCCTCCCTTTGCGTATAGTTAGAATATGTAGGTAGCACTCGTGTCCCCTTTTTTAGCATGATTGTAGCGACAGAGTCTGTCTGGTATAGGTTCTCACTATAGGATTTGGTGTACCGACCTCCAATCTGGAGTGTTACGACATCTTCGTCTGCCACTTCCTGCTGTGTGGAAGCTTTTGATATGTACCTATATCTGACAAGATATCGTGCTGTGTCTATAGTCCTGTATCTAGCTAGAGAGCGAGCTGTGGTGAAGATACAATCTCGTTGTGCCAACAGAGCTGATGTGGATACAAGAAATAGAATAGCAATGAATACTAGCCGTTTCATAGTACTTATACTTTAGAAAGAGGGTGTTAAACAAGCTCTCACAAGTAAAGAGTACTCAATACCCTCTCTCATTTGAAAGCTGATGTTTGCGCTTACCTTCCACTACAACGGTTCCCAACTTGATATAGTCAGGTTTTTACTGATGAGTAGCAATGCTTGGCGTTAGCACAACCATTATCATGAGTAGATGCCCTCCACTGTATTCATAGTAGCAACCGCAGCTACAGCATGGAGAACCACCTTTTAAGCCCTTTTTAATTGGTGTTTAGCGAGGGCATCATCAGAAAAGCTTATTCAGTTTGATTTTTCTTCAGTTCCATATTCTATACATGTTCGATGGAGTTATTCTGTTTGAGTTTTTAGCATTGTTGTACGAGATGAGATTCTACTCCAATTCAATAGGATTATATGGGACAGAAATTACAGAGGCATTTGAGCCGACAACCTGAGGTCTACGGCCATTAATGACCTCGCCTGCTTGTAAAAATATCCTTATGCATATGCTTGAGTAATTCATTAACCTTTTTTTCTGGAGGTTAGGGTATATCTACCCTTGACTCACATGATGAAAATCGTATTCTTGAGATTACTTTCTATAAGGATGGCCTCAAACTGATATTCTCTATTTGAGTCCGTAACTCTTAATATTAGTCCCGGTAGTCCTCAGTAGCTTCCAGGCCAGCATGATACAGGAATATCAGATGTAAACCATGCTGTGTAAGTTCGCCCTAGGTATTTTGCTACCGCTTTCTGGCAAGTATGCCCCATAATCAGTTCTGTTTCTGCCTAATATCCCACTGAGGGGAGGCTTCCTTCTCCGTATAGGATACCATAGATGGTGCTATTCCCTTGATATAAGTTTGTCTGTGTCCTAGATGCTTGTCAAATATGAATACAGATGTTGCTAGTCCCTCCTCAGGAACGTTAAGCCCACTTCCACTAGGTTTAGATGTCCCCTGCCATACCCATCAGCATTGAAGGGAATTGCTCATAGCGTTTCCCCCAACAACAGCTCTAGTTCTTGTTCCTCCTTTGCTTAGGCTGATGTATATCTGGGATAATCCGATATACGACACGTAAGACTGCGGTATCAATAGGCTCATGGAACGAATGGGGAGAACCCGGAAATAGGCTTTTGCGCTTGCGACGTTGTTACTAAAACACAGAACAAGAGTGGTAAAAAGGATCCTAATCATAACATTTGCTCGTCCATCCTTTTAGCCAAGAAACAACGTTCCGAACTTGACAAGAGCAATATACCTAGGTTCGTCTTGCAGAGATAGTGAATGTCGGTCTTCATACGTTGGGTTTGTTTGTTTTCGGTTTGATTGCTTCCGGGTTATTCGGAGGGTTAGAACAGCTTGAGTCTAGCCTTGAGCATGATGGCCGAGGGACGGATGTCGTAGTAGCTGTATGAGGCTGTAAGGTCGCTGATCGAGGCTGTGCTATAGAGACGAGCGTCTGGGATGTTCGTCCAGTCGAGGGATAGGCGCACCTTCTTCCATGTGTAGGATAGTCCGAGGTCGGCGAGCGTGAAGTGTCTCCCCTTGGTCACAGCATCGTTGTAGTAGTGCTCGGCGGTGAGCTTGATCGCTACATCCTTCAGGACATTCACATACGAGATGACCTTGTGACTGAGACTCTGGATCTGGATCGAACCAAGTGCCACCTTTCACGACGACTGCGATGCAGTCCCCACGAGATGTTATACTCCATGCTGAGCCATTCTGATAGGCTTGAGGGTACACTTAGCGCTCGCATTGACCCACTGGCTCGTATAGCCGAGGAGCTTACCCTGGAGGTAGCTCTTACCCTCGCTCTGACCGAGGGAGCATCCCCAGAGACCGATAGAGAAATCCAGTCATACCCCTTGCTGAAGCGAGCGTTGGCCGAATAGCTCTGTCCCGAATGGGCGAGGCACTCGCTCCACTACCGAGAGTGGAGTCTCGATCTTCACCGAGCTAATCGCATCGTTATGATAGTAGCTGTAGTTCACTCCTCCACCTAGGAAGAGCATGGAGAAGATGTCCTTGTAGGCGAGACTGAGGCCAGCATTTGTCATAAAGGAGCTGAACTGCCGCATCTCGTTACGGGTCAAGCTACGGTAGCTGCGCATGATATAGCCCGAATAGAGTGAACTAAGAGTCGGCTGAGTGCGGGACATAGAGCCGTTGAGCGTGATGGTGAAGTCCGGGAAATCTGGTAGCTTAACCAGCCTCTGGGCTCAAGTACAGCTTCCCTCGGATAGTCTGTCCTTAGGACGAAACTCATCCTGCATCAGCGTATGGTAGTAAAAGAGCGGTAGTACCGCAGATAGCTTAAAGGTCTCAGACTTGTAGCTCAACTCATGCCCCTAGTCCAGCACCAAGACGAGTGAAGCTAATCCCGTTGTCAGCATCTCCCCAGAAGACAAGGGTGATAAGCGCCAAATAGGCTTGTCGTCCCGAGCTCAGTGTCCAGAGCCTGATGCTGGGCATGTAGGAAGAGGGTGGGATTGACGCTTATCCTGCCGATATGCCAGGCTGAGAGGAGGGAGAACTGAGCCACGCTGAGAAAAGGCTCTGTGCCGTACGTCCTGGTGAGAGTTCGGCGTAGGGTATGCCCGCATTGAGGCGAGGGGCAGGAGCCCTGGCTGGATACGTAGGCGATGGGGAGTAGTAGCCACAGCATTACGCCAGTCGATCTCTCACCCCTCGGCCTCCCTCACCCGAGCGTACCCAATGGGAGGTATTCATCGCAGAGAAGTATCGCTGGTACATCTGTTGCTCTAGCTCCTCACTGGTAGATACCATGCCGTTCTCTTGCTCCCAAGAGGCCTTTAGCTCCAGGAGGTTGTTGAAGCAGAGTCGATCCTTATTGATGTTGTAGCGTAGCTCGCTCTCTAGCTGATCGATCTTGCTGCGGTTGTGCGATCCTCACGGACGATCTGTGTACCCTCGGGAGGAAGTAGCTCGTCTGCGAGGAGCCGTGTGCCTGCTCTCGGTCGTGAAGAAGATAAGATTGGCATTGAGTTCCGCCTCGTTCTTCAGTTTATAAAAGGTTATTGGCGGTGAAGGCATGGGTGTCGTTGTGGTAGTAGCGGGGGCGATAGATGTCGGGGCTAGTGGGATACTGCAGGGAGGTCATCGTGAGGCTGGGTAGGGAGAGGTGGCAGGGAAGGAGCGCAGCTCGTTCTGTATGTCTTGACCATTATTGTTGCTCTACCGGTGAGGATATGCTGTCGGCGCTTGGCGAAGTACAGCCCGACTAGCTCCCTCGTTACGCCTTATCTGAGTATCATAGCCCTAGGTACCAGCTGTGCCGTCAGGCTGAAGGTACCCCTTTGATTTCATCCTTGAGCTTGAGGTTAATAGCCGCTGGTCACCAGGTCTCAGCCTTATCTAGGGCTTTGACGGGCTGGTGGTTTCTGCGACCCTGCACCGTGGCAACGTCCTTGGCGGAGATGTTGTTGGTAGCGATGCCATAGCGTCTCCTGCAGGGCATCCATCCCCTCGATGTAGAACTTATTGATCGGCTTGCCCCGATACTTGATGAGTCCTTCTAGGGTGACCTCTATACCGGGGAGCTTGCGAAGGACATCGGCGATCACGACGTCGTTCTTGTCGATGAAGGAGCCTACGGAGTAATCGATCGTATCCTTCTGTCCCCGCATCTTGCGCGCCTTGATGTGCACCTCCTTTAGGACGATGCGTGATTCCTTGACCTTGAAGTCGCAGGTCTGGCTCATGTTCTGTATCCGCTTCTCCGTACGCTCGATCTCCATACTAGCCGCACTGAGGATGAGCTGGGAATGGGGCTACTGATGCTCAGCCGATAGCTTCCGGAGGCATCTGTGAAGGTGTAGGCGAGGATGGCGCTGTCCGTCGGGGCAAGGGCTAGCACTCGGACATACTCTATAGCTGTCCCTTGGTGATTACGTACATGTCCTGTGATGATGTTCTGAGGCCAAGACGAGTGCAGTGCCAGTAGGGTGCAGAGGAGGAAGAGGTGGAGTCGCTTCATGATGGTATCATATCGTGTAGTATTCGGCTGTTGGTGCTTAGCAAAGCATAGGACAGCACTATATATCTAAGCAGTGGAGGAGGTGTAGATTGGCTATTGACATTAGGGGGACTCCTTGTTGTGATGGGGTATTCATAGTCGTGAGTGTGCTGTGAGTGCTCATGCCCCTAGACCAAAGTGTCGGGTGAAGCTCTCAAGGGGCGTTGTATGTACATCTACTCATCTAGTGATATCTTCATCTATGGCGATGCAGGGTCTATTCTCTGTGTTAGCCACGATCACGAACTCATGACCTATGGGGCAAATGTAGAATATTCTCCTCATATTTTCAAGCTCGTTCTCGCGCGCGTGTACCTTTAATATATATATAATAGGATAGCTCTCGTGTAGGGTGTTCTGAGCATCTCTATGGGCTTTCTCTCAGTCTGTCTATAGGGTCTCTTTTTCTCTGACTAGAGTAGGTCGGGAAGTACCTAAATCGGCTACATTATGGCTAGGATGTAGAGCCCATTCAGAGGGCGTTTCAGAGGACTAGTAATGAGCCCTAGGATGGACTCGGTATGTTCGCCTCCATCACCTTACATAGGTGACGAGTGCGATCATACCGAGTCCACTATCCCGCTCTCGGTATGTTCTCCAGAGCCCTCTAGATATGCCGGATGTAGAGGTGATGATTTGGTCTGCTTAGTGCTGTCTTTATCACTTGTGAGGCCTCTCTCTCTCGTGTTTTAGGGGGCTTTATCTCTAGGGAGGGGCTTTAGCCACATCCTCTGAGGCCTCAGGCGTTAGCCCGAGGAATACACGCACATGGGCTTCTACATGAGGGAATACTTAGGACGATGCAGTATACACGTGGTATACAGTTGTGTACACGCAGGTACACTGTAGTGTACACACGTGTACACAACTCCGCTCTTAGTTAGTAGTCGTGCGCTCGATCGATACTCTTTGGCTACAGATCTCTTCTATCTCGAGTGCGTACACCTCGACTACTTAGCCTCCAGTCTCTAGAGCGTCTAAGCGTCTTCTCTGGGTGGTTTGTCTAGTTGCTTGGTTTTTTGTACTTTTGTGCGCTGTTTATCAAATAGTATCGCTTGCGAGCTGAGGGATCGACAGAGTCTTATCACCCAGTACTGGGAGAGTAATGTGATGTGTCTGTGTCCAACCTCGTTATGACGCACCACACAACAAGGCAAAGTCAGTTCATAAAGACTCGCATTTCGTCTAATTTAACTTAACAACAAGACAGAAGGAATGGACACTTTAAGTTTCAAGACCGTTTCTGCGAACAGGGCTACCGTCACCAAGGAGTGGGTCGTCGGATGTCGCTGGTCTGAGCTGCAGCCGTGCATGCTCCAAGATCGCCAAGCTACTCCGTGGAAAGTACAAGCTCCAACTTCACGCCCTCACGTAGACTGTGGGGATAACTGATCGTAATCAACGCAGACAAGGTAGTCCTCACTGGTAGAAAGTGGGACGACCGAGTTTATCTCAAGTTCTCTGGCTACCCAGGTGGGCAGCGTCAGTTCAGCCCCCGCTTCCCTGCAGGCTAAGGGCCCGATCGCCTCTTCCGCAAGGTAGTCAAGGGTATGCTACCCAAGAACCGCCTCGGCGCAGCTATCCTAGGTAACCCTCTACGTATATGATGGGGCAGAGCACAGCTACGAAGCTCAGCAGCCACGTCTCATCGATCTCAACACGCTCAAGTAGTAACGATAAGGACTCATGGAATTAATCAATGCCATTGGCCGTCGTAAGGCCGCAGTAGCCCGCGTGTATGTATCCGCAGGTAGCGGGAAGATCACGATCAACAAGCGTGATATCTCTGTCTACTCCCTCCTCCATCCCACAGTATATCGTCCGTCAGCCACTGGCGACGCTGGATGCAGTAGAGAAGTACGACATCGCGATCAACCTCAAGGAGGTGGGTTCATGGTCAGAGCGAAGCTGCTCGCCTTGCTATCGCACGTGCCCTCGTGAAGATCAACGAAGCAGCAAGTCAGCCCTCCGTGCCGAAGGCTTCCTCACCCGCGACCTCGTGTCGTTGAGCGTAGAAGCCAGGTCGCCCCAAGGCTCGCAAGCGCTTCCAGTTCAGCAAGCGTTATTATTCCTACTCAGGCTCTGGTGGCCTGAGGATGTTATCTCGCGTTTAGTATCTAAACTGCCCTAGAGCTACAGCCATCCTCCCCAAGCGTGGGAGCCCCGTCCTACCAGGCAGTTGAAAGTAATCCAGTTACATTTATAGAACGTAAACGAAATCATGTCAAGAGTTTCATTTGACCAACTCATAGAGGCTGGTGCACACTTCGGGCACCTCACCGTAAGTGGAACGCAGGTATGGCTCCATACATCTTCATGGAGCGTAACGGTATCCACATCATCGACCTTCACAAGACTGTTGTAAAGGCAGACGAAGCAGCAGAAATCGCTAAGGTTATGGCTAAGGGCGGCAAGAAGATCCTCTCTGCTGCCACCAAGAAGCAGCTGCAAGGGCGCAGTAGCCGAGCTCGCTAAGGCTGTAGGTATGCCCTACGTCACCGAGCGTTGGTCAGGCGGTATGCTCACGAACTTCGCCACGATCCGCAAGGCCGTAAAGAAGATGAGCGACATCGACAAGATGACTGCTGATCGGTACATTTGATAATCTCATCCAAGCGTGAGAAGCTTCGCATCTCACGTCAGCGTGCTAAGCTCGAGCTTACCCTCGGCTCTATCGCCGACATGAAGCGTCTGCCCTCTGCTCTCTTCGTCGTAGACGTACTCAAGGAGCACATCGCAGTAGCTGAAGCAAAGCGCCTAGGTATCCCCGTCGCCATTGTGGACACCAATAGCGATCCTACCCCCGTAGACTACATCATCCCAGCCAACGACGACTCCACCGCTGCTGTAGAGGTCATCATCTCTGCCGTATGCGCTGCGATCTCCGAAGGTCTACAGGAACGTAAGGCTGAGGGTAAGGGCGACGACAAGGACGAGAACGAAGAGGGCGCAAAGCGTATCGAGCACGGACGCTCACGCAACGGCGGTGCTCGCCGTCCTCGCAAGGCTGTAGCTACCCCTGCTGAGACAATAGAGGAAGCCTCAAAAGCCCCTCTCCCTGACCTCATCCTCTACAGATGAGACTACCCTAGGGAGAAGCCGACAGCATCTATAGGAGACGAGGATGAGTGAGCGCAATGCCGCTCATCCTCGCACCTTATCGATACTGCCACAAGAGACTAAAGTCAAACACAATTCAAGCTATACAATACAATGGCTGTATCAATCCAAGACATCGCCAAGCTCCGTAAGCTCACGGGTGCAGGCATGATGGACGTCAAGAAGGCCCTCGAGGAAGCTGTAGGTGACTTCGAAAAGGCTATCGAACTACTCCGTAAGCGTGGTCAGGCTCTAGCTGCTAAGCGCTCTGACCGTGAAGCCGAAGAGGGTTGCATCCCAGCTGCTCACGAGGGTGGCTATGCTGTGGCTATCGAGATCAAGTGTGAAACAGACTTCGTAGCTAAGAACGAAGACTTCATCGCTCTGGCTAAGTCTGTACTAGAAGTAGCAGAAGAACAACCCCGAAGCATCTAAGGAAGAACTCCTAGCTGCTCCTCTCACTGATGGTCGCTCTGCACAGAGCACATCACAGAGCGTAGTGGTGTAACGGGTGAGAAGATGGAACTCGCTACTACGAGTTCGTCAAGGTGCTGCTGCTATCTCCTATATCCACCCAGGTAATAGACTTGCTACCATCGTAGCCTTCAACGAAGCTGTAGACGCTCAGGTTGCTCGTGACGTAGCTATGCAGCATCGCTGCTATGAACCCCGCTGGTATCACTGAGGATGATGTCCCCTGCTGAGATCAAGGAGCGTGAGCTCTCTATCGCTCGTGACAAGGCACGTGAGGCTGGTAAGCCCGAGAACATCATCGAGCACATCGCAGAGGGTGCACTGAAGAAGTACTACAAGGAAAATACCCTCCCAGAGCAGGCATTCGTCAAGGACAACAAGGTAAACATCCAGCAGTACCTCATGTGCACAGAGCAAGACCCTTACGGTCACTGCCTTCAAGCGTGCTTCGCCTCTGCCGAGTAATCCTTCCCATTTCATCGCCTAATAGGTGATGAGCCTAATAGAGGCTACGTCATAAGGCTCTGCTTTATGGCGTAGCCTCTTCCTCTTTGGCAGGCTTCCCTCCCTTCCCTATACCTTATCCCTCGTTTCTCTGTTAGTAGTCTTTTTCCTACTCCTCGCCACATGAGCCATCGCACAGTCATACATGTCGATATGGATGCCTTCTTTGCCTCTGTAGAGCAGCACGATCACCCCTGAGCTGAGGGGGCTACCGATCGCTGTCGGGGCTCAGAGCCTAGGGGGTGGTATGTGCTGCGGAGCTATAGAGGCTCGTCTCTATGGAGCACGATCCGTCTATGCCTGGAGCGAAGGCTCGCAGGCTATGTCCTCAGTCGATCTTTTGTAGATGTACACTTTGAGAGGTATCGTGAGGTATCGGCAGCTATCCATCGTATCTTCAGAGACTATACGGATCTAATAGAGCCTCTTTTCTAGACGAAGCCTTCCTAGATGTCACGGAGAACAAGCGAGGGGAGCCCCAGCAGTGAAGTTGGCGATAGAGATTAAGAGCGCATAGCTGCAGAGCTAGGACTGACAGCTTCGGCAGGAGTGTCCTCACAACAAGTTCCCTAGCTAAGGTCGCCTCCGATGCCTGTAAGCCTCAATGGCCTTTGTACGATCCATCCTACCCAGGCTTTTAGACTTCATTACGAACTTACCTATAGGGAGTTTTTGGGGTGTGGGAAGGGTAACCAAGCGCAAGATGCAGGAGCTAGGTATCCATACAGGAGCCGACCTAAGGGCACGAAGTCTCCCTGAGCTCCAGAGACACTTTTGGACGGCAGGGCAGATGTTTTATGACTTTGCACGGGGATAGATGAGCGTCCTGTTGAGGTAGAGCGTATCCGCAAGTCTTTTGGGTTGTGAGCATACCTTTCCTAGATAATACCCTCTGAGCCTGCTGTCCTAGAGGAACGCTTACTGCGGTGTGGCGGAGGACTTGGCTCACCGCTTAGAACGAAAAGGCTTCCTCGGACGCACCTCACCCCTGAAGGTCAAGTATGGGGACTTTAGCATCGCCTCTCGCCTCTACGTCGCAGCTTCAGGAGCATCCTTACCCCAGAGGAGCATCCACGTCTCGGGCTTAAGCTTCTTCGGAGACTAGACTATACGGAGCTCCCCTGTACGCCTTCTAGGGCTCACAATCTCCAACCCAAGTGACGAGCTACGTCCGGGGATGTGGGTGCAGCAGTGATCCAGTTTCCCCGACTAAGGCCAAGGCAAAGACACATAAGACCTGCTAATACCCTCTTAATCGCATGGCTGCCACTAAAGACATGCATCAGCCCTGACACCACAACCCTCTAGTAGGTCGCATAGCGTCAGAAGGGTTGCGCCTCGTCAGTAGGTCGTCTACGAGCAGGATTCGCTTTCCTTGTAGGGATGCCTTGAGTGTCTCATCGGGGTAAGAGAAAAGGCTCTATGGGCATTCTCCATTCGTTTCTTCCTCCCAAAGGCTGTCTGCGAATGACTACCTCTCCTTCTGAGGAAGTAGTCTTCACTCCACGGAAGATCAAGCCGCTGGCTCATTGCCTGAGCGAGTAGGCTAGCTTGGTTGTATCCTCGCTTCTGTAGTCGTCCTTCCTCAATAGGGATGGGTAGGATTAGGTCGATATCCTCGGGACTGAATCGAAGGCACCTCTGTAACAGCTGTGCATGACGAAGGAGGCTACTCGGTAGCCCTTGTACTTTAGGGCTGTGATGAGGTGATGTGACTCCGCTTGGTGCTGGTAGGTGAAGGGGGCAGAAAGGCTCTGGATGAGGGAGAGCCAAGGAGCCGTTCCTGGGCAGCGTAGGTTTCCTCCTCATAGCGAGGTAGGGTTAGTCCGCATTCTAGGCATACGCACCTTTCACTACTGCTCAGGCGAAGACCACAGACAGCACAGAGTCGAGGAAATACGACATCCAGCAGGAAGGAGCCTAGGCGAAGGAGATACTGCTTAGTCGTCATCTTCTCCTAGGATAGTCCGTGTAGCTTCGCTGACTTCCTCGTACTCATAGCCCCGATAGAGCCCATAACGCATGAGGCGGTCGAAGGCTTTGCGTCGCTCCAAGTCTTGGGGAAGCGTGCGGTATTTCTTCCTTAGGAGTCCTTCCACTTGTTCGTAGGTCGAATGTTCCTCTTCCTCCTCCAGCTCCTCTAGGGCTTCGTCAATGAATTCGCTGGGGATTGCTAGCTGTCTGAGTTCACTTCTTAGGCGAAGAGTACTTCAGCCATTGAAGCGGTACTTGTCACGTACAAAGGTTACCGCAAAGCGTCTCTCACTGACAAATCCCTCTGCTTTCAGTCGCTCTAGGATCGCCTCAGCTTCATCGTCGTCTATGCCCCAGCGCAGTAGCTTCCACTCTAGTGTAAGCGGTGCTTGTTCGGAGCCCGAGCAGAGGTGGGCAAGACGTATAGGCTTCCTCGGTGTAAGGGCTTTGCTTCTCATGCCGAGTGATAGGTTAGATGTAGGAAGCGGTTCTTACCATCTATATCCTTGAAGAGCTCCGTCTCTACTCTGCTCGCTACCTATTATATGCAGGAGGGCTGTCCGAGTCTGCTCGGCATAGAGTGGATTCATTTCAGCCAAAAGGCTTCCCCAGGACGCAGATAGCCTTGGCGAACTAACTGCCCAATAGCTGTATAGTAGGCTAGGGAGACTCTTCAGGGGCAAAGAGGGGCAAGGTGTGGCTCATACAGCAGGACATGAGCCGTCATATCCTCTGCTTCGCTTGGGTGAATATAGGGGGATTACTTACGATCAAGTCAAGCGGGGTAGGCGGGGAGTATGGGCTCGACTAAGGCAAAGAGGTCTTCATGCCACGTGTAGACTCTCTTCCGCTCTGCTCATAGAGCCGGCGGAAGTTCTCCTGAGCGATGTGGATCGCTTGGCTGGAGACCCGAGGGCAATAGCTTGGTCTAGCTGGGGGAGGTGCTTGGCAAGCGCCCACGCAAGACACCCACTACACCGTCCCTCACGTCTAATAGACGTCGCCAAGAGGAAGCCTCGGGATGCTGGAGGATGAGCTGGGCAAGCTCCTCTGTCTCTGGCCTCGGGATGAGTACCCGGGAGCTATGTAAAGCTCTTCATCGAGGAAGTTGCTGCACCTGAGCACGTACTGCAGAGGTTCAGCAGCCTCTAGCCCTAGAGAGTGCAGCCTCTAGCTTAGCGATCTCCTCGGGGACAAAAAGCGTATCTTTGCCTCGTGGAGGAGGAGCAAGTTCAGGTGCTGCAAGCCCTGCAGTATCCTCGATGAGACGCTCTTACGATCTCCCGAGCTTCTGCGGGCTCATATTCTGGGGCTAAGGAAGGATCGTAGCCTCCTCTACTTGTCGAATTGTTTCCATTTTACTGAGCAAATATAGCTATAAGAGATGATAGAGACCGAAGAGATCTTCATGCGTAGAGCTCCTCGAGCTTGCTGCCCTTGGCTTGGGTACGGCTCGCCCAAATCCCATGGTGGGGGCTGCGATCGTACATGAGGGCAGAATCTACAGGTGAAGGCTACCATCATCACCCCGGAGAGGGACATGCAGAGGTAATGGCAGTGGCTAGTGTGCGAGAGCAGCACCTCCTGCCCGAGAGTACGCTCTACGTGACCTTAGAGCCCTGCGCACACTACGGGAAGACGCCCCCATGCGTGGAGCTCATCCTCCGTGAACGTATCCCGAGGGTTGTGGTGGCTATGGATGATCCCTTCCCAGCAGTCTCGGAAGAGGCATACGGCGCCTTAGAGAAGAAGGGGCGTAGAGGTCTCGGTGGGCTTGTTGGAGGAGGAAGCTCGAAGCCCGAACGCAGCCTTCATCACAGCACACACATCATCGTCCCTATGTCACGCTCAAGTGGGCTCAAAGCATCGATGGCTACATGGATCGGGTGCGCTCCTCTCGTGCGGAGAGTCCCGAGGTTTTTTCTAGTCCACTTCACCAGCGTATTGTCCATCAGGTTCGCCTAGCCCATGAGGCTATTCTCGTGGGATACCGCACGGCACTATTGGATAATCCTCAGCTGGGCAACCGCCTCTGGTATGTGCCTTCCCCTGCGTGGGTCACTCCCAGACCTCACCCAGCTGCCACAGACTTGCGGCCTCACTGGCAGTTTGCCCCACACTCGTCCTGCACCTTAGTCGGGCAGTCGCACCCTCACTGCTGGCGAGGGACGGTCCGCACCTGCGCTATCGGAGCCCCAGAGGCATGAAGCTTCACCCTGAGGCGCATCCTACTGCGCTCTACGAAGGGAGGGGTACAGTCGCCCTCGTCGAAGGAGCTACACTGGAGCTCTTATAGCAGGGACTCATGATGAGATTCCACGAGGTCTCCCTCGATTTTGGGAAGGGTGTCTTAGCCCATCCTGGGGGAGCGTAGGGGGTAATTCTTTGCTTGAGATCGCATGCTTCCAGGCAAGCTTCTCTTGGGAAGTCGAGTAGCGGGTAGGGGAACCATCATTCCTTATCTGCTACTCTTCTTTTATGCCTTTGAGGCGGGGAGGAGAGGTGAGATAAGGCCCTCGTGAGGTAGTGGTGGTACCTTGCTTGAGGTTTGCCCTGCTACCTCACGAGAGGTTCCCTTAGTAGCCTTGGAGTTTCTCAGTACTTCATCAGTGGATTGGAAAGAGAGATGAAAATTTCAACAAAGGAACAAAGGGGAGTGGTGTAAACTGAATATAGGGCTAGACTTGGTTCTTGTGAGGGCGTAAGGTGTATAAAAGGGCGGTTGTTCCCTTAACGATAGAGGACTTTGTAGGGCAAAAGACGGAATATTTCCAGTGTATTCGTAAATGGCTGTTAAGGTGTTAATTTGTCGTTTACACGGGGAAGTTAGATATTTGCTTGGGAGGAAATCATTGCATATATTTGTTGGTGAATTAAGGGCTCTTCCGAGCCATACACTTCAAAACTATAAGACCAATCAGTTATGAACCACTGAGATTCTGGCCTCTTGAGGCAAAGCACCCTGGAGAGAAAGAGTTCCTTCAGGCTGTGAAGGAAGTCCTTCATCTGTAGAAGAAGTCTACAACCAGCACCCTGAGTTCGAGAAGGCATCCATCATCGAGCGCCTCGTAGAGCCCGATCGTATCATCACCTTCCGCGTGCCTTTGGATCGACGATGCAGGTAAGGCCCATGTAAACATTGGATACCGTGTACAGTTCAACAATGCCATCTACCCATACAAGGGCGGTATCCGCTTCCACCCATCAGTCAATCTCTCCATCCTGAAGTTCCTCGGCTTCGAGCAGACCTTCAAGAATGCCCTGACGACACTGCCTATGGGTGGTGGTAAGGGAGGAGCAGACTTCTCTCCTAAGGGTAAGAGCGATCGTAGATCATGACCTTCTGCCAGAGCTTCATGCGTGAGCTATGGCGCTACATCTACCAGATACGGACGTCCCAGCAGGGGATATCGGTGTCGGTGGTCGTGAGGTTGCCTACATGTATGGCCAGTACAAGCGTCTAGCCAACGAGCACACAGGCACGATGACGGGTAAGGGCTTCACCTTCGGTGGCTCTCGCCTACGTCCCGAATCTACGGGCTTCGGTGCAGTGTATTTCGTACAGCACATCTGCAAGCAGCATGGTATCGACCTCAAGGGTAAGACGGTAGCAATCTCAGGCTTCGGTAACGTAGCTTGGGGTAGCCAAGAAGGCAACTGAGCTAGGTGCCAAGGTAGTGACTATCTCATCCTGACGGATACGTCTACGATCCAGATGGTATCAACACAGAGGAAAAAGTTCCAGGCTATGCTTGAGCTCCGCTCCAGCGGTAACGATGTCGTCTCTGACTACGCCAAGAAGTTCCCCAAGGCACAGTTCTTCGCAGGTAAGAAGCCATGGGAACAGAAGGTGGACATCGCTATGCCCTGTGCAACCCAGAACGAAATGAACGAAGACGATGCTAAGATGCTCCATGCAAATGGTGTCACGATCGTAGCAGAAACCCTCTAACATGGGTTGTACGGCCGAAGCAGCAGAGTACTTCGTAGCTCAGAAGATGCTCTTCGCTCCAGGTAAGGCTGTCAATGCTGGCGGTGTAGCTACCTCTGGACTGGAAATGTCTCAGAACGCTATGCACCTCTCTTGGACAAACGAAGAAGTAGATGCTAAGCTCCATCAAATCATGAGTGACATCCACGAGCAGTGTGTCGTCACTGGTCGTGAAGGTGACTACATCAACTCACGTCAAGGGCGCAAACATCGCTGGCTTCCTCAAGGTAGCTACTGCAATGCTTGGAGCAGGGTGTCCTCTAAGGCACTTGTCCCAAGTACTATTATTCAACAAGTCAGCCCACAGCCCCCTAGGGGCCTCAGCTGTGGCTGACTTTAATATGTCAAACGCATAACACACACAAGATGCACAGAAAGTTATTCCTTAGTCTCCTGCTCCTCCTCGGTCTATCCTGGACGGTAGCAGCACGCATCCTCCTCGTCCCTCATGCTTCCTACCCAGAGTATCCCAAGCATGGTGGTACTGTAGAGCTTGGTGTATATCCCAGCAAACGATCCCTTTGAACAACGTGTAGTAGCTTCTCCCACTTTTGGAGTGAAGTTCAGCCGATATGTCTTTATCGGTGCAGGAGCAGGGATCAATTACTTCTCCTCTGCATACAGAGAGCTCAGTGACTTTTGGATGTTCCCCATCTATGCCAATGTCCGAGCTTTTGTCCCCACATGTACGTCATGGTTTGTCCCCTTTGTAGACTTCAAGCCCGGCTACTCATTCGGCCTTAGTCCTCACGGGTGTTAATGGTGTCCACCTTCCGTAGGCGCTGGATTTGCCATTAAGATGGTTACCCTTAGCCTTGGCTATGGACACCAGGCTGCAGGATTTAAGTTTGGCAAGGAGCAGAATACAACTCTATTGGAGGTCTTTCCTCAAGATAGGTGTAGACCCTATAGTTATTACTTCTAGGCAACAAAGGGTAGGGGAGCAGCATGAGCTACCCTCATCGCTTCCCAGCCCCTGCAGCCTATACCTTGCCGTAGTACCCTCTATCATCGTGTCTTATGGTCAATTAGTTAAGGTGTTGTATCTTTGATGTACAAATTGATAGAACACCGATGATTCATAGAATGAGATATTACTCCACCATAGTGTGCTTAGTTCTTGGCTCTCTGCTTCGTTCCCTCAAGGACTGAGAGGCTCTGTGCTATGAACCGACCTAGTGCTGTGCTGGATAGTCTCTCTCGCTATGAAGCACTGATTGACTCTAGTCTCGTGGCGGGCAATCTAGGTGATTATGTCTCAAAAGCCGAGATCCATCTGCAGGGAGGCACTTCGCCTTGCTCCACGAGGGATGGCACAGCTATGCTCCTAAAACAACCTTGGGGGACTCCCAGCTCCCTGCAGGGTAAGTCGGATGCGGCACTACCTCCTTTGGTGCAGCCCCAGAGCAGAGTCCCAGTGACCCCACAGCCCGCTATAATAGGGCGCAAACCTTTGTCCGTAGGAAGGACTATAAGGCTGCTCTCACAGACTTCGCTCTGCTCCTCATCTGCTCACCCACGGAATGAGCTCCATCTCTATCAGAGGGCAATGCTCTACCTCCCAACAAAGGAGTATGACTTAGCTGAGAATCCATCTGAAGACGATCATAGAGGGCAATGGCGAGTCTCTAAAGGCTCGTATCGGATACGCACTCCTAGAGACTATGCGTGGACGCTACGACGAGGCTGAGCGACTCTATAGCTATCTCACAGATAAGCTTCCCCGCAATGCTGAGGTTTACGAGGGAGGGCACGGATGTTCCTTGCCCGGGGTATGCGAGGCTTTGCTCAGCGAGATATCAATCTTGCTTTCGAGTATGCCCGAGGGAAGGCTCCCTGCGACGCTTTATCGTCTGCGTGCCGAGCTCAACGAAGCTCTAGGGCATAAGAAAGAGGCTCAGGAAGACCTTGCCAGGCGGAGGCTCGTGAGCGGAATGCTGAATACAATAGGTTTAGAGTACAATTTACTATATCACCATAGCCTACAATGGCCAAGCAGATAAAGACCTCAAATGCCCCCAGTGCGGTAGTACACGAGCCGAACAAATCAAGGAAAGATCACTACCGCTGTCGTAGCTGCTCGACGGAGTTTTTGGCTCGATAATGATGATATTACGATTCATCATAGGCATGAGTATCCAGGTGGGGCAAAGCCAGCATTAGACGAGGACTTCCTGAAGAAGCACAGAAAGCGATTTATGTCGGGGTAAAGCCTTCATGTTCTTTTTATGGTTGGTGCCCCTTTTATCAGTGGTCTCTTCCACAACACCTCTGCAAATATACCCATAGTAAGCTCTTCTAACATAGGCAATCAAGTAGAGTATTCTTGAGCTGGGAAGAGGTTACTGCCTTTTTAGACCGCAAGGGCAACCCGTCATTATGGGAGTGGGTACCAAAGTGCTCGGAGAAGAATAAATGAAGGGAAAAAGGAGACCTGCTTCTGCTGTGACAGTCTCTCCTGAGACCAAGAAGATCCTCAAGATACAAGAGCTTGCAGACCTCAAAAGCCTAGGAGATGCCGAGCTACAAGAGTCTCCGATGGCTCGAATCTACTCATCATCAATGAACGAAAGATCTATGAAGTAGACCGAGGAAACTATGAGCTACGGGAGATAGTACTCCCAAATGGAGTTCCCAGAAGTCAAGGAGCTATCCAAAGGCATCTCTCAGGTAGAATTTAACCATGAGCATCCAGATGGGCTCGACCTGATGACAAGCCTCGGGAAGAAGTACATCTTCTACCCAGTCCTCAAGAAAAATCTACACAGAGAATGAGCTATGGAATGCCTATGAGGTAATGCCTCCCAATCCTCAGGTCTATACAGCCTTTTAAATTTTCGACTATCAGTATTTCTGAATACAAAGAAGAGCTCATTCAGCTCATCAAGTACCAGTATCGCTGGCAGGTCGGATACCCAAGGAGTAAGCCAAGCTTCCAGTGGCAGAAGGATTATGGCATCAGTGTATCTTTACCGATCGTGACCCTTATCGTAAGGTCTTCATCACAGATTGGAGTAAGCAACGCCTCGTCTAGTCTCCTATAAGGACTTCACCCCTGAAGCTCTACTATTTCTCACCCGAGGTACTTCACTATGATGACAATCAAGTCTTCATCACCTACCGCCCGACCATAGACAAAGATGCCCCTCGCATCTATCAATGTTTGGATGCACGTACCGCAGAGGTGAAATGGACATATCAGGAAGATAGCGGTACAGAGCACTTTCTTTTCCCTATGATGTGACCCCTGCCCCTATGGCGGTGGATATATCTTAGTCGGACATAACCTCTGCATGAAGTTCTCCAAGACGGGTACAGTTGTTTATGTACAAGAAACACGTTCTCTGCTGGGGAACGCTGAAGTCGAACAAAGGAAGTAACAAACGATTGATATGGGACTCTTAAATATCTTCAAAGGGCAGCTTGCCCAAGTAATCGAATGGAAGTCACCGAGCCGGAGCAGCTCTGGTATCGCTTCCTCCAAGCTCGATGAGCATCAAGGATGCTAGTAAGCTCATTGTTGCTCCAGGGCAGGGGGCTCTACTTGTCTATGAGGGCAAGGTCGTAGAGGCCATTACAGAGCCTGGATCATTCCTCCTCAGGACGGATAACCATCCCTTCGTGACTACCCCAGTGCGCCCTACATCAGGTATGGAGAGGAGCATAAGCTCCGGATCTATTTCTTCCGCACATCACATGTGACGAACGTATACTGGGGACATCCACACCCATCAAGCTTTATGGACAACGTCTATAAGGCACCTGTCGAGATGGGTATGAATGGTACCTACTCCTTCCGGATTAGTGACCCTCAGCATTTCTTCGTTAACTATATCGGGACCAATAGCGAAGGCTATGACCTAGAGCCTCTACGTGAGATCTTCCTCGAGCGTACCTACCAGGCTACGGCGGCGATCATTCACGAGGGAGGCTATCCTTATATTGAGGTTGATGCTCATTTGGTGGAGCTGTCGGGTAAGCTATGTGAGTATATTACTCTGATTTTTGCCGAGCTAGGTCTTGAGCTTACCGATGTACGAGTCAGCGGCACGCAGTTCGACGAAGGGACATTGCGGCGTATAGCACGTGTCTCTGATGTCACGGCTGAGACCCGAGCTGCAGCAGAAGCAGGGCTAAGCTATGAAGAGATGCAGCGCCTACAAGCACTACGTGATGCTGCTCGTAATGAGGGTGGACTCGCTGGTGCTGGTGTACAGATGGGGGGTCGGCCTAGAGCTAGGACGGAAGATTATAGGAGTGCGGCAGCCTCCAGTTCGGGTGTCGAATCCGAGCACGTAGAGCGTCTCCGTAAGCTCAAAGTGCTCCTCGACGAAGGAATCATCACCCAAGAAGACTACAATATAAAGAAGCAGGAGCTTCTCAAAGAACTCTAGTACAAATCATCCTAAACACATACATAAGATGAAATATCTATTCGGTGGTATAATCACACCCTTATCCTTATTACTGTCTTTTACTATACGCTCACTATGTGGGGTCAATCTCCCCATTGACGATCGTGGTCTAACTAGCATCCTCATCACGGGAGTCATCGTCCTCCTGACGATCATCTTGCTCAAGGTAATCCTTCCTTCTTCTTCGGGAATCATGGCAAGAAGCGCTACGAAGCCGAGAAGGGGAATCCTGCAAAGCCCAACAAGTACTAACTCTCACCTCTCTCCCGACATCACCTAGGACATTATCATGCCTCTAGAGCCTTTTCTCGCCTCGTAGCTCGTCATTACCTTGATGAGCTACGGAGCGGTGTATCTGCTAATAGCTTCATCTTCCCCTCGAAGCGCTCGCAGACCTTCTTCCGGCACTACCTAGCTCAGCTAACGGAGGACGCCCCGATCTTTGCTCCTAGGACACTGACGATGTCCGAGCTGATTCAGGGGCTGTATCCAGAGCTGAAGTTACTAGATAAGACAGCCCTTCTCTTCGAGCTCTACGAAGCTTACAAAGAGGTCTGTAAATGATCGGAAGCGAACGAGTGAAGGCTTCGACGAGTTCGTCTACTGGGGAATATCATCCTTCAAGACTTCGATGCCCTGTGGACCGGTATTCCCGATCAATATCCATCACCTCTATAGCAACCTAAGGGACTTCAAGGAGATGACGGACGACTTCAGCTACCTCTCTGAGGAGATGAAGCGGGAGATTGAGCAGTTCTGGGGAAACATACCACAGCTGAACCAAGGCAAGGAGGGGCAGGGTAGTGAATACAAGACTCGCTTCCTGGCCTTTGGGAATGCCTCAGAGCCTCTCACATGGCCTTTAATGCTCGTCTTATCCAGCAGGGATATACCTCATGAGGGGCATCTCACCGCCCGTGGCTGAGGGGCGTGATAAAGTGGTCGATCGCTTAGGAGAGGAGCTGCACCTTGTCTTCGTTGGTCTCTTTCATATTACATGAAGCGGAGAGAAAACTCTTTCGCCGACTGAGGACAAGACAGAAGGCTGAGTTCTGCTGGGATAGAACCGTGAAGATTGTGCAGGATGAAGCTCATCCTGCTCATCACTATCTCTCAAACCTCATCGAAGAGTTTGGGCATACCTCGAGGTGCATGGGACGCATCCTATGGCTCTACGCCCACCCGCAGTGTAGAGGTCATACATAGCGCTAGCCTCATGGCGCAGGTCAAGGCCTCCCCTCATACTAGTATCGGGCAGAGGTTGAGCCTCAGACGAAGGGCTGACGACAGCCATTATCCTCCCAGACGAGGGGGCTCTCATCTCCCGACAGCCAGCCTCTTCCTGAGACCTTCACACACATCAATATCTCCTTGGCTATCCGCTGGATAGGACGCCCATAGCCCTATTGCTCCAGAGGTGGTCTAGTCTTCTTGAGTTTGCTGCTAGGAGGAAGGATTACTACCCTCAGACCAACTGATAGCTCTACTTAGCGAAAGGCTTTGTATTGGACTACGCCCTAGGGGCATCTGAGCTAATTGCGAGAATACGAGGACAGAAGAAGTTCTTCTATCCCTATTCAGGAGCTACTTTTCCTCTTCCGAGCTCTCTCCTGCTCCCCTCCGAATCCTCCTCGTTCTCCCGATCCATCTGCTCCTAGGAGCCAGTCGAGACAGCTACCTCTCTACTAGATCGCATCCAGCAGTATCTCTAGAGTACTTCGATCCCAGCGGCTCAAGATCCCTGTAGACGGAGAGACCAACCTCAAGGAGGACGGCTCCAATCCAGAGTCCACTGAAGGCAGTGTGGTGATCAGACTGGAGTAGATCGTCTCTCGACCTTTGATATTGAGTTCATCTACCACTCATCTGCGCCTTGTCAAGCGTCTGAGGGACTTCTCACCCCTTATCTCGATACGCTCAAGCTCCCTACGGTGATGCACCTCCTGAGCGAACTCGTGCATACCGTCACTATCCCCTTCGAGGGTGACCCTCTGAGAGGAGCAAGTCATGGGGCTACTGGAGACACGTGCCCTCCACCTAGAGACGATGATTTACCTCTCGGCTCAGGAGGGAGTACTACCTCCCAACAAATACACCTCTACCTTGATTCCCTTTACTCTGAGGCGAGGTTTTGGTTTGCCTATTGGCGGTACAGACGACCTTGGACAGGATTATACCTTCTTCCAGAGTATCTCTCGCGCTAAGAGACTCATCTTCGTCGTTGCCCCTGCCGAGACAAAGCGATCGGGGGGCGAGGAGAGTCGCTACATAGGTCTCCTACGCTATGTCTATGGGATCGATGTGAAGATCTCCACCCTACAGCTAAGCAGTAGTCGTCAGCCCGTAGCTTCGATTCAGAAGGTGAAGGATGAGGCTGTCATGGAGAAGCTGAATAAGTACCTTCATCCCGAAGGGGAGACGCCTCTCCCTAGTCGCTTCAATAGCTATATCAGTTGTCCTCTGCGCTTCTACTACGAGGTGATCGAGGGGCTAAAGGAGCCAGAGGAGCCCTCCATAGTCCTTCAGAGTAATGACTTCGGTACAGTGCTACACCGCACGATGGAGGAGGTCTATAAGCGGGTAGGAAGTGCGGTAACCAAGGCTGCACTTGAACAGATGCGGGGGCAAGTAAGCTCTATTGTCATGAATCAGTACCTAGAAGTAATCTATCCTCAACCTCAGGGACAGACTAGACAGAGACAGGAAGCTCGGAGGGCTTCGATCAGATTTACTGTCAGACGATCGAGAGCTATGTTCGCTCCATCCTCGAGTATGCACATACAGATGGCTCCATTTACCTATCTAGGCAGTGAACAAAGTGGCAAGACTGCCTTTCTCTTGGAGGATGGTCGTAAGGTCTACTTCAAGGCACAATTGACTGCATGGATAGTCTCGAGATGAAGCAAGGAGCTAATGTGGGGGAGGTTCGTATCCGTGTCGTAGACTATAAGACTGGAGGAGCAGAGCTGAAGTTATCCTCTTGGGATAAGCTCCATGACTCGAAATACAAAGCTATTGTACAGACACTCATCTACTGTGCCTCTCGGTGAGTAGTGGGCAGCCAGCACAGAGCCTCTATCCAGCCATCTATGCGCTGAGGGGTACGGAGGGACTTATGGTCTCTACTGAGAGTTTTGACCCGCTGGTCAAGCTCCCTGATGAAAACGGGAAGAATACACTCCCCCGTCCTTATTCAGAGGTGGAAGAGAGGTTCAATGAGTTCATGAAAGAGGTCTTATCTGAGCTCTTCGACCCTAGCGTCCCCTTCTGCCAAACAGAGGATCTGAAGGTATGCGATTATTGCCCCTTCGCCTCTAGCTGTGGACGATAGAGCTCCCTGCTGATACTATGCCCCATAAAGAAGTGAGGGGAGAGTTCGCACCACGACGAACTCTCCCCTCACTTCTTCTTTGTCTTATCTCCCTTCCTTCTCGATCTACGCTATCCCTCTCTAGGCTACGAATCTCATTTCTAATCTCTACTAGCTGGCGAGCGACACGTTCTGGGAGTGTGCCCTCTGTCCCCAGTGCACCTGGCTCGGGGTAGGACATATGATAGCGAGAGTATCTGTCGCACCAAGAGTAGCTTCCATCTCCTCAAGCTGGGTCTGTAGGGGGAGTGAGAGGGGTGACTATCCACCCTTTTTCCTATACTCAATGCTCAGAGTGTAGTGCCCTTCCTGTGCATCAAAGAATAACGTCAGCACGTGCTTCTCTCTCTTTTCTCTCCTCATCTCGACCTCGCAGAGGACATCAGTGCTAGTTTGTTCTCTATATAGGCAGTCTTTCTCTTCTAGGATATGGCGATAAATGTAGTAGGAGTAGAGCCTCACATGCCTTCCATTCATCTGCGTTGTACTCTAGTAGGAAGATCTGATGATCCTTTAGAGTGGAGTCTCCAGCTAGATAGAAGGTGATAAACCTTTGGAGCAATATTCGATCAACTCCTTAGAAACCACTAGGGGATAATACCATTTTGTCTTAGGGCATTGGGAGCAGATCTGTCTCAGGGAGTCCTCGATGTTCTCGATTTGGAATAGAGGATCATCGAAGACTGCTTGGACCTCCTTTCTACCTTCCTTATTCTCATCTTCTTTGCCCGGCACTACACGGAATAGACGCTTCCAACTGAAGTCTCGTCGAATGTTCCCGCCCACCTCGCAGGTAGAAAGTAGATTACGCCGCCAAGCTGTCCACCAAATGGGGTATCGTCCCCCTTTCGAGAGTACTCGCACGCTCAAAGAGATAGTCTGTGGGCTTAGTCCCATCAGCATAGCTCTGGGAGAAGATAGCCTCAGCCGCCTCGGCATAGTGGCTGAATTTGCGCTGGTACGCTCGATCCTGCTCCTCTGTCCAATCACAGCTACCGGCATGTTCCTCATAGGTATAGATACCCGCAAAGTCTAAGAGGAAACCCTATTTGCCCCGTGAAGTAAGGGTTCTTCTCAGTCGATTCGATCAGCGTACGCCACTGCGGACTTCGCTTAATCAATCGAGCCTTAACGAGCTCCTCCAGCCCTTGCCAACGGAAGGTATAGCTTGGGATCTCCTTCTCGGTGGACAGGTAGTCTATAATCTTGTCGGCATAGGGTAATAACTCCTGCACCGACTTCACAGCTGCTATGAAGTGGGGTAGGCTGTCGAAGGGGATGTTCTCCTGGTGATAGAGATTACTCATCAGGCGCATCCAGTCATGAAGTCCCTCGGGGACACTCGCCCCGTATCGTATCAGGTAGTGGATGTAGGCATAGAAACTAATACGCTCGCTATAGGAGGTGATACTGTCTCGCAGCACATTCTCGAAGACCTCGTGCTCCTTATAATATGGGCGATTCTCCTTAGAGAGGTATCCTTTGATCTTCTTATCACCATTGCAGAGAGTATCAAGTGCCTTGATCAGGGTATCACTAGCTGTCTCTCCCTCGACTAGAACGCTCTCCTTGTAGATACTGAATGGGTTGGACTTATTAGCACTGATGAGTTCTCTGAGAGTTTCCTCATGTTTCTCCCTGCTCACGTCTTTACGTTCCGCATAGGCTCCAGCGAAGATAGCCTTGATGAAGTTACTTAGTTCATCATCATAGGTATTGTTCCCGTCTATGCCCCGGTAGTTCCAGAAGAGGTCTGCCCACTTGGTATCGATCTTCTGCTCGAAGTCTATCCTATAGTCTGGGTGTACCTTTCCCTAGATAATCTTCATACTGCGCCTGCAGTTCCTCGAAGGGGTAAGTTGCTTTCCTCGAGCATTCATCTTGATATAGAGGTCATCCGTGAGCTTGAATTCTCGAGATCAAGATAGAGCATGGTGATGACGGGACTTCTACGTTCATGAGGAGTGCCAGATATTCCTCTTTATCCCAGAACTTTCGGTCTATCGCATCCAGCATCTGGAGCATAGCTTGTATCGTGGCGATCGAGCTCCAGGAGCGTAGGAACCACGAAGCATCCTCTATGAGACGAGAGATCCCGCTCCCCTTGGACTGGCTCAGAGACGGGATGAAGCGCCTCACGCAGGCTGTGCTTTGGGCTAATCAGCAAGTCACAGAATTCCCTGACTACTGCTCCTGGTTTCATAGGTGAAGCGGGCTAGACCATCCGCCCCTATGTAGAGCTGTGAGGAGTCTGTCACAAGCATCCCGATCTGGTGTAATCTGTGCTAGATACCAATGCAGGAGGAAGAGCGTCGTCAAGCGTTGCTGGCCATCGAGAGGGATAAAATAGGTCACATCGCCCATGCGCCTACTACTCCCGTAGACAAAGTTCAGGTCTCGATGAGGCAGTCCTCTTCGAGGTAAGAGGCGAGAGTATCGAGGAAGGTATCGCGTACCTGCTGGTGCCGATCGCTCCCCTGAGTATAGTCTCGCTGGATAATCGGAATCTGAATGATATAGTCCCGTTCGGTGAGGAGCTGGTAGAAGGAAAGGCGTACGCCAGCCTCCAGTGGCGGAGTTATTTGCCGTCATCGTTCTGATCGCTTGTTACGGGGGTATCTGTAGGATAGAATTTCTTTAGTTGTTGTCCTATGGTACTGAGGTAGTCCTTGGCATCCATATTTCAGACCAATAGAGCATGCTCATCAGGGAACCTTGTGTAATACTTGAGGAATAGGTTCTTTGTCGCAATAGGAATGAAACGTCCATGCCGATCAAGGTCAATAATAGTCATCCTCTTCACAGCGAAGAAGGCATTCTTATAGCTCTTGTTCGTTCGCTCATCAAGTAGAGCAAGGTTGCCTAGGCCATCCTTATCCTCTTCCTCTATCTCGATCACCTTCGTGGAGCCACCTAGCGACCTCCCCGTAGAGCTTATCAAAGGTTCCATCGTCGTACTCTTTGGTGCCCTTGGCTAGCTCGTTTAGCTTGGCTCGTATACTCTGCCCTTTCTCTTGTTGTACATCTTGTCCCTTCTTCGCTCCATGGATGGGCTGATCTGGTATTGGGGAAGAGAGAATAGATCTTTAGCCCAATCTTCCCTTTTTATTCTTAGGGATACGCTTAGAGGGAGTGATGTCATCTGCGACAGAGCAGATATGCTCAATGTTCCAACGTTCCTTCTTGAATAGGTGGAAGGGGAAGCGTGCCTCACTCTTATCCTCCTGCAGCAGGGTCTCTATGTTGAAGAGCAAGAGTATCTGCTCAATAGCTTTCCGCCTGTAGAGTAGGTCAACTCGCTGAGTCTTTTTCTTTTGAGGATAGTCGCTTCTTTATCATCCTTTCCAGTTCCGTCAAGAAGTCCGTCTTACTCTTCTCCTTAGAAGTAAATAGCAGTTTCGTAGCAGGTCCTCGATAGTCTTCCTTCTTGGTATCATGGGTCTGTATGAGGAAGCCGATATAGTGATAGAGCTGACGATCTCAGAACCACTTGATTAGGGCGGAGATAGCAGTGTTTGACCTCGAGCCATTCGTCTTCGATATACTTTTGCTCCCGCTGATTTGATCTTTGTCACGAAGCTTTTCAGAATAGGAAAGGAATGGACCTAGGGTGTCTCTACGATTATCTGGCTTCTTGACCAAACTAAAGAGTAGATCGATACGAGTGCTCCCCGCCATTAGGGGCTCATTGGTTAGGAAGTACCAGAGCTCATCCTGCTGTAGTCTTTGCTCGATCTGATCCCATTCGGTCGCTATCTGCAGTTGCTTGAGCGAGAGAAGGGTCGGGTCGAAGTTACGCTTCTGTAGGAAGAGGGCTTTGATGAGCTCAGCTGAGGTGAGGTGGATCTACCGATATTGAGACGAGTAAAGACTTGTATGGATTCCTCCTTCGAGCCATCTCCCGTATCATACCAGATGATACGGACATTGGATAGCTTTTGTCTTATCGTTATCGGATGGTGATAGGGCGAGCGCATTCAGGAAGGGCACCATATGCTGTTGAAGTTATGCTGCGCACCAACCCAATCCTTCACCGATTGGTAGGCCTGATACATGAAGTGATAGTCTATGTTGGTATCAGCTTCCTCTTGAGTCATCTCTTTCCCCAGACGCTGTAGGAACTGCTTACTGTCATACGCTCCCTGCTTCCGCGTCTCATACTCTAGGGTGTACAGCTCAGAGATATTATAGTTGAGGAACTCTGGCTGTAGCTGGAAGTACTTTAGGATGATGTAGAGAGTCGTTAGGCGCTGCTGTCCATCGATGACCCTCATAGTATGTGCCCCTATCATCAGTCCCCTGACGTACGACGATAGGCTGCAGACAGTAGAAACTCCCTGCATCCGTATCCTCCGCAGCTCTTTGTACAAACTCGAGAATGTCATCAAGTAGTGCCGTCACTTGCTCGTGTCCATCGATATCCTCGCTGGTAAGCGGGATAAAGAACCGTAGTCCCAATAGCTCTCGGATGCTACGTAAATACAGTTGGTGTTGTTTCATATGCATTTCTGTGATATTGTGCCTACAAAGGAAAGCTTTTCCCCTGTGAAATACAATCGGGCACGGAACATGCAACGCAGGGCGGGATATACAGCTCTCGTCGTATCCTCCACTCTTTGTCCCTTTCTGAAGGGATAATAGCATGTCCAAGAAAGGCTTAGACTTAACGGGATCGCCTAGTCCTTAGCTCCGCGGAAGCCAATGCGGGAGGACTCTACTGAGCTCATACCTAGAGCGAGGTAGTGTACACGCGTGTACACAGTAGTATACACGTGGGTATACAGTAGTGTACACACGTGTACACATATCCCTCCTAAGTAGTAAGTATATGCTTGGTAGGTCTATACCTAGGGATACAGATGCTTCTATCCTGGGTGTAGGCTCTTCAATCGCTTTGCCCTAGCCCCCTATTTATTCCAGACGTCAGTCCTGCACTCTATCCCCTCAGTGGTGCGCCTAATTCTATTAGGCTGAGGGGGCTAATTTATGTATCTTTGTAAACAAAAAGACTTCGGCACAGGGAACAAAGCAATGAAGCAATATCAAGACTTACTCCGCCATATCCTAGCGACAGTAGAGAGAAGGGCGATCGTACCGGTACGGGGACGATCAGCACCTTTTGGCTATCAGATGCGCTTCGATCTTAGGGAGGGATTCCCCCTCTTGACGACCAAAAAGCTCCATCTGAAGAGTATTATCTACGAGCTCCTATGGTTCCTACGGGGCGATACCAACGTACAGTACCTACAGGAGCATGGGGTAAGGATCTGGAATGAGTGGGCACGTGAGGATGGCGACCTAGGGCCCATCTATGGCTACCAGTGGCGCTCGTGGCCCGACTACCACGGGGGGCATATCGACCAGATCCAGCAGATCATCGATCAGCTAAGGCGAGACCCCGATAGTCAGCGAATGCTCGTCTCGGCATGGAATGTAGCCCAGCTCGATCAGATGGCACTCGCTCCATGTCACTGCCTGATGCAGTTCTACGTAGCCGAGGGCAGACTCAGCCCACAGCCTCTACCAGCGTAGTGCGGATGTATTCCTCGGTGTGCCCTTCAATATTGCTTCCTATGCCCCTGCTGCTGATGACTGATCGCACGGTGACGGGACTGGAGGTGGGGGACTTCGTCCATACTCGGAGATGTCCATATCTATCGAGATCACCTAGAGCAGGTCGAGCTCCAGCTAGAGCGTACACCCAAGGTGCTACCACAGATGAAGCTCAACCCACTGCATCCGTCAGCTGGAGGACTTCACCTATGAGGACTTGAGCTCATAGGCTATGAGCCCCTATCCCCACATAGCAGCAAAGGTCTCCGTCTAACCCCCTTATAGGACAAGATACGTAGATATGATACTTTCCATCATCGTCGCTATGGGTGAGGATAGAGCGATCGGTAAGGACAACCAGCCCTATGGCGGCTCTCTGACGACCTCCGACGCTTCAAAGCTCTGACGACAGACACACCATACCATGGGACGACGTACCCATGAGTCCCTCCCCAATGGCGCTCTGCCCAATAGACGCAATATCGTCATCAGCCGTACTTTCAGGCTCTCTGCCCGGGGCAGAGGTCTATACCTCGGTCGAGGAGGCTCTCCGAGGTAGAGGAGGACGAAGAGGTCTTCGTCATCGGTGGAGGAGCGATCTATGGAGCCTTCTCCCACGGGGTAGATAGGATCTATCTGACATACGTCCGAGCTTCCTTCCCTGGAGCGGATACGTTCTTCCCTGCCCTTGACATGGAGCAGTGGGTGGAGCAGGAAGTGCAGGAATACCCCGCAGATGAGCGGAACGAATATGCCACACGATTTAGCCTTCTCGAACGAAAGAGGGCAGTGCTAACATAAGACTTCGATACTTAAGACATATATTAAGCTACTAAGCGATGCAGAAACCAACGATCCCTAAGGGTATGCGAGACTTCGGACCAGTAGAGATGGCACGACGTAACTATATCTTTGACACCATCCGAGAGGTCTACGCTCTCTTTGGCTACCGCCAGATCGAGACCCCAACGATGGAGCAGCTCTCTACCCTAATGGGCAAATATGGAGAGGAGGGCGACCGCCTACTCTTCAAGGTGCTGAACTCTGGGGATGCTCTGCGGACTTCAGCGATGAGGAGCTACTGAGCGCAATGCCACACGCTTCGCAAATAAAGCTTGTGAGAAGGGGCTACGCCACGATCTGACCGTACCCCTTTGCTCGCTACGTGGTCATGCATCGCTCAGAGCTTACGTTGCCCTTCCGTCGCTATCAGATACAGCCCTGTATGGCGTGCTGACCGCCCACAGAAGGGGCGCTACCGAGAGTTCTACCAGTGCGATGCGGATGCGATCGGCTCTACCTCGCTCCTCAATGAAGTGGAGCTACTACGCATCATAGACGAGGTCTACCGCCGTCTAGGGTCTGCATGTACGCATCCTACTGAACAACCGCAAGATACTCGGCGGTATCGCTGAGGTCATTGGGGCTGAGGATCGGCCGATCGATATCACGACGGCGATCGACAAGCTCGACAAGATAGGGGAGGAGAAGGTATTCGATGAGCTCCGAAGCAAGGCTTTCACCGAGCAGGAGCTAGAGCGACTACGCCCTCTACTGCTCTCTCGGGTTCTAATCGGGAGAAGCTCCAGCAGCTATCCTCCCTACTAGCTCAGTCAGAGCAGGGGCAGAAGGTGATCGAGGAGCTACTCTTCATCCTCGACCATACCGACCACCTGGACTTCACCGCAGAGCTAGCTATAGACCTAGCCCAGCCCGTGGGCTATCCCTACTACACTGGAGCTATCCTAGAGGTCAAGGCCTGGATGCCGCTATGGGAAGTATCTCGGGCGGTGGACGCTATGATGACCTCACGGGGATCTTTGGCCTCGGAGGACTGAGTGGGGTAGGGATGCTCCTTCGGCGCAGACCGTATCTACGATGTCCTACTAGAGCTAGGTCTCTTCCCCGAAGATGCAGAGACCGGTACATCGTGTGCTCTTTGCTAACTTCGGGCAGGAGGATGCGCCTCTATCTCATGCCCATCATTGCCCGCCTTCGCCGTACGGGTGTACGCTGTGAGCTCTATCCTGAGCCCACCAAGATCAAGAAGCAGATGAGCTATGCCGATAGCCCTGCATATCCCCTATGTCGTCCTCGTCGGCGAAGAGGAGCGTCTCGGGACGCTTTACCCTAAAGGATATGCGCCTAGGCGAACAGAAGACGCTTAGCGAAGAGGAGCTACTAGAGTATATCTATCACTAAAGGCTCGTAAGACGTGCTACAACAAGAGGAATCACATACCAACCCCACCTCATCAGCTGAGATAGGGTATCCGCTCCCTAGACAAGATCCGGGAGCCTAAGGACCTTCGCTGTCTCAGCCCCGATCAGCTACCGCAGCTCTGTGCCGAGATCCGTCGCTTCATGCTCGAGGCGCTCTCGGTCAATCCTGGGCACCTCGGTGCAAAACCTTGGAGCAGTGGAAATCACCGTAGCCATGCACTACGTCTTCGATACGCCAGAGGATAGGATCGTCTGGGACGTAGGACATCAGGCCCTATGTCCATAAGATCCTCACGGGGCGCAGAGAGGCTTTCGGTACGCTGCGCAAGTGGGGGCTAGCAGGCTTCCCGATCCCATCCGAGAGTGAGTACGATACATTCGCCGCAGGGCACGCTTCGAACTCTATTTCGGCAGCTCTCGGGATGGCTGTAGCCGTTGCACTGAAGGAGGAGCATCGCCGTGTCGTAGCCTTTATCGGTGATGGTGCTATGTCGGGAGGAATGGCCTTTGAGGGGCTGGAACAATGCCTCCTCCTTCCCCAACAACCTCCTTGCGATCCTCAACGACAACAACATGTCCATCGACCACAATGTCGGTGGGCTCAATAAAGCACATGGTCAATCTGCTGACCAATCCCACCCTACAACAGCATGCGCTACGATATGTATCGTGCCCCTGCGCAAGCTACATATCATTCAGGAGGATCAGCGCAAGGGGTTGCTACGCTTCAATAATAGAGTCAAGTCCCTAATCTCGGGGCAGAGCAACTTCTTCGATAGCTTCAGTATCCGCTACCTAGGCCCTACAGATGGGCACGATATAGCGCACCTCGTACAGGTCCTGCAGGATATCCGTGATATGAAGGGCCCTCGTATCCTGCATATCAGCACTAAGAAGGGGAAGGGACTATACCCCAGCAGAGGAAGATCCCACGGTCTGGCATGCCCCAGGAAAGTTTGATCCCATGACGGGAGAGCGTGTCCTAGGTAGTGCTACCCCCCAGCCGCCTAAGTATCAGGATGTCTTCGGGCATACGCTCGTCGAGCTCGCTGATGAAGATGAGCGTATAGTAGCTGTCACACCAGCCATGCCGACAGGATGCTCAATGACCTATATGATGGAGGCTTACCCTCAGCGATCATTCGATGTAGGGATAGCGGAGGAGCATGCCGTGACCTTCTCCTCTGGCTTGGCTGCCGAGGGCTTAATCCCCGTGTGCAACATCTACTCCACGTTCATGCAACGAGCCCTACGATCAGCTCATTCATGATGTGGCACTCACGGAGAGCCATGTCGTCTTCTGTCCTCGATCGTGCAGGGGCTAGTCGGGGAGGATGGAGCGACCCATCAGGGTGCCTTCGATATAGCTTATCTCAGGACAATCCCTGGGATGACTATTTGCTCTCCTTATGATGAGGTACAGCTAAGACATCTAATGCGCTCCGCCTGCTTCGAGTGGTCTTACCTATCGCTATCCGTTATCCCTAGAGGCTCGGGGTCAGTCATAGACTGGCGACAGTCGATGCAGTCCCTATCCCTATGCTAAGTCACGGGTACTCTCCTCGGGTGAGGACCTTACCTTCCTATCCCTTGGCCCACTCGGAGTGACAGTGAGCCATGTCGTAGAGCGCCTACAGAGAGAGGGCTACGCAGTGGGACATGTCGATCTTGTCTTTGCCAAGCCCCTCGATGAAGGGACTTTGGAGCAGGTATTCCGCCAGAGCAAGCGTGTAATTACCATCGAGGAAGGATGCCTCAATGGCGGCGTAGGCTCGGGTATTCTACAGCTCGCTATGGAGCGAGGCTTCGCAGCGAGGATCAAGTGTCTCGGACTACCCGATGAATTCATCGCCCATGGGACGCCCGTAGAACAGCGGAAGTACTGTGGCCTAGATGAAGAGGCTATATATCAGACGGCTAAGGAGCTCCTAGCCACCCAACCATAGAGAAAATGCGATCATAATCGCAGGTGCAGGCGAAGTGGGGACGCATCTAGCTAAGATGCTCTCCAATGAGGATCAGAACATCGTCCTCTTGGACTCAGATGCGAAGAAACTTGAGCGAGCAGCGCACCACCCTAGAGGTTCTTCCCATAGAGGGTAGTCCTACGCTCCTCTCAGACCTAGAGAATGCCCATGTAGAGGGTGCAGATCTCTTCGTAGGGGTGACTCCCAACGAGTCCACGAACATTATGGCCTGTGCGCTAGCCAAGCGTGTGGGAGCCAAGCACACCATAGCTCGCATCAATAATGCGGAGTACCTGGAGGCAGAATATGGTAGCTATTAGAAGAGCTCGGGGTAGACTGGATGATCCATCCGAGGAACTCGCTGCCAACGAGATCGCTGCTATCACGAAGTACCCCTGGGCTCGTCAGTACATCACTCTCTTCAATGGTGCACTAGCACTCATCGGAGTCAAGGTACGCCGAGGATGCCCCATCGTGGGCAAACACCTCCATGAACTCAAGGAATGCTACCCGAGGCAGAGTCCAAATCCTATCATATCGTCGCCATAAAGCGAGACTTAGATACAATCATTCCGAGTGGTCGTACTCTGATCGAGCATAACGATCTCGTCTTCTTCACCTGTGGAGTAGACCACACTGATGTTATTCGTCAGCTAGCTGGTAAAGACGCTCCTGAGATACGGCGTATCGTCATAATGGGAGCTAGCCCAGTAGCACTAAGAGCTATCACCAGATCCCATCCAACATCCAGATAGCCCTCATAGAGATTAATAAGGACAAGTGTCTACGTCTCTCTGAGCGTATGCCCGCCAACGTAGAGATCATCATGGAGATGGACGTGACCCCTGAGATCCGTGAGGAGGTAGGGCTAAGTGATGCTCAGGTATTCGTCGCTCTCACGGAGAACTCAGAGACTAATGTCCTTGCCTGCTTGGCTGCCAAGAGGTACAACGTCTACAAGACGATCGCTAAGGAGGAGAATATCGACTATATCCCCTTGGCCTATCGCCTTGATATTGGGACTCGATCAATAAGAAGCTACTAGCTGCGGGCTATATCTACCGTATCCTCCTCGGACAGCAGATGGGGCAGGTCACCTGCCTCTCACTCGTAAGCAATGCTGAGGTCGTCGAACTCGTAGCCCGCCGAGACTCCAAGATCGTTGGGAAGAAGGTCAGCCAACTGAACCTCCCTCCAACATTACCTTCGGTGGGATGATCCGCAATGGCACACCTGCCATGATCGATGGTGACACGGTCTTCGAGCCCCTATGACCATGTGGTCATCTTCTACCACGATGTCTCTATCAATGAGCTGAACAAGCTCTTCTAGTATAAGGTGGAAGCTATGCACTCCATTAACTTCCGATTCATCAGTCGTGTCCTAGGTATGATGTGCCTACTAGAGGCTGGTGTCATAGTCGGGATACTTATCTTAGCTATCTGCCTTGGTGAGTCTTTCCTCCCTTGGGCAGGGAACGGTTTTTAGCCCTTCACCGGTATAGGGCTTCCCCTCCTAGGACTAGGAAAGGAAGTCAAAAAGAAGAAGCAAGCGACACGTCGAGAGGGGATGCTTACGGTGACCCTAACTTGGGTCTTGCTCTCGCTTATCGGGATGCTTCCCTTCCTCATGTATGGAGCGACAGATAATGCTCTTGATGCTTTCTTCGAGACGGTCTCGGGCTTTACGACTACGGGAGCTACGATCTTTGAGGATGTAGAGTCTCTGCCACGCTCCCTACTCTTTTGGCGCAGTATCACACAGTGGCAGGGTGGGGTAGGTATCGTCGTCTTCACCGTGGCACTGATGCCTATCTTCGGTGGTGGAGCTACTCAGCTCTACAATGCCGAGACGACTGGTATCACGCATGACCGCTTCTTCCCTCGTATTACGGACGTTGCCAAGGCTCTTTGGCTCGTCTATCTGGCAGAGACGTTGGTACTGGTTGTACTCTTATGGCTAGGAATCGATGCACCTCTTCGATGCTGTCTGCCATGCCTTGACCCGTATCTCTACTGGTGGATATTCTACCCGTAATGCTAGTATAGAGGCCTTTCACCTCCCTATGTAGACTATGTGATCTCGGGCTTTTATGTACATTGGGAGCTTGAATCTGACCCTGGTGTTCTTTGCCCTCACGGGGAAGCCCAGACGCTTATTTAAGGACGAAGAGTTTCGCTTCTTTAGCCTCTTCATCCTCTCGATTGGCGTAATGATGGCAGTAAGCCCTATACCAACGTGGCCAGTACCCGACCATAGAGGAGAATGTACGCTTTGCCCTATTTCAGACCATCTCCTTAGGCTCCAGTACCGGGTATGTATCTATGGACCTGACCCATCTGGGGCCATTTATATGGATGCTTGCGCTTATCTTAATGTTCGTCAATGGCTGTGCAGGTTCGACCTCTGGAGGGCTGAAGAGTGCCCGCTTCCTAGTACTGCTCAAGAACCTATACAACGAATTCAAGAAGCAGATCCACCCCCATCTACTTACACCCCCGTGCTGATGAACAAGCGTCAGCTCAGTGTGAGTGCGGTGCACCAGGTCTTGGCTTTCTGCGTTATGTACATCATGTTGATCTTTATGGGGGCTACCCTGCTCCTGATGGATCAGAATGACTTCATTTCCAGTGTCAGTATAACATGCTCTGCTATCAGTAACTCTACCCTCAGGCATCGGTAAGTACGGACTCTCAGTGAGCGAAGCAGGAGCCTTTACGAAGAGCATCCTTTGCTTCCTTATGCTCGCTGGGCGACTAGAAGTCTTCACAGTACTCGGTATCCTTACTCCATACTTCTGGAAGAGGCGATCTATCACGACCACCTCTCTTCTACATAAAAGGAATAAGCCCCAGGTATGCATTTCACACCTGAGGCTTATTCCTTTATGCTAAAATATAGTCTCTATCCTTTCTGATGGGATACCCTTCCTCTGTAGGCTATCGCCAAAGGTAGAAGTCTTGCCAGTCAGTCACCATGTGGAAGAGTAACCCGACTCCTACGACTCGCACCCACCATGGTAGACCGAGTCTGCTGCAGAGGTAGGATACAGAGCAGCGCATATAGAGCGATCATCGGATAAGAGTGCAATAGGTGGAAGCCCACACTACATCTATTGGGGTCAAAGATAGGCCGTACAAGTAGGCGATCCAGATCCACTAGCATAGTAGCTAGTAGGATAAGGTGGCCTTGACCTGCCTAAGCCTCCCCCACAGATAAGCAATGAAGTAGGGAGCGATGAAGTGTAGACCATAATGAACGATCCCGCAGAAGCATACCCTATAGCTCTCTTTAGCTCGAGGCATAAGCCAGAGGGGTTATTCCCCTCCTGCTCTGTCTCACGCTCCTTCTGTTCGAGTAGTCGGAGCTTCTTCTCAGTAAGCTCAATATCTGCTATTAGGGCATCTCGCTTCCGCTCAATCTCATTCAGGAGAGTCGAGCCACTCTTGCTACTTACGTTGAGGAACGTTAGGTTGTTCTCGTACGTATTCAGCTCTGCACGCTGTCTGTCGAGATGTCGCTGCAGGCGAGAGTGCTCGGTCTGTAGGTTGCTTCCTTGTTCTCTAGGGTTATCTAGGGATGCCCCATAGCCAGAGAGTCTTCGCTCGGAGCGGTGCTTCCTCAGCTTGCCATGAAGTGCATCGAGGAGCTCTCTGTAGGCTGCGTTGATGGCCTCCTTCTCCTTGTGGGGGACAGAGCCAGCCTGCTTCCAGCGCTCGTTATATTCGGCTAGTAGTTCTCTTAGGTTCTCGGCTCTTCGCCTTCGTTGATAGCTGTCAGCTCCTTGAGGATTTCACGCTTTATGGCGAGGCTCTTACGTGCCTCGTGGTATATGCCAGACTTGCGTGCTCCTTCCTTCTTACGACGCTCGAAGAAGTAGTCGAAGCTCTCTCTGAACTCTTCCCATATCTTCTGACTATATTTCTGCGATACAGAGCCAGCTTCCTGCCACTCCTTCTGGAGCTTCTGAGAGCCTCGGCAGTGGCCTCCCAGTCGGTGCTTTCACGTAGAGCCTTGGCGCGCTCTATGAGGTCACGCTTGACCTTTAGCACCTCATCGCTACGATCCTGAACTTTCTTCATAAAGTCACCACGATGGCGGAAGAAGGCATCTACACCTGCACGGAAGCGCTGGTGATCATATCATTGTCCTTGCGAGGAGCATAGCCGATTGTGCGCCACTCGGCTTGCATAGCCTTGATCTGATCGGTAGCCTTAGACCAAGCTGCATAGGTGGTTAGGACACCATCGATCAGGAGCTCTTCGACCTTGACACATATATTGGTCTTGGCCTGGAGGTTCTCCTCCTCTGTGGCCTTACGCTTGTCATGGAAGTCCTGGTGACGCTTATGTAGTGCACCTGCTAGCTGCTTGAATTCGGTATCGATCTCTTGCCTTAGTTCCCTAGACACGCGTCGAGCTCATGCCATTGTGCTGTCAGCTCCTGCAGCTTACGGTGAGCTGCGATGACATCCTTCACGGCATCGAGCTCACGGAGCTCCTGCAGTAGGGCTTGCTTGGCCTCTAGGTTCTTCTTAAAGTCAAGTTGGCGAAGGTCGTCATTGATGGCCTTTAGGTCGTAGAACTGGTCTCGTAGTGTATAGAAGCGCTTGTTTAGCTCTGCTTGATCCTTCTGATCTACGGAGCCGCTCTCCTTCCACTCATCACGGATATGGGTGAACTTGGCGTACAGTTCGCCAAACTCCGCTCCTTCTTCGTTCTCCTTGAAGAGTTCTTCGAAGCGCTGGAGTAGAGCTTCCTTCTTAGCCTTGTTCTCCGAGAATAGGGCTTCTAGAGCCTCTTGGCGTTTACGATCACGTTCTTTGAAGGTAGCCAAGAGCTCACCGAGGCGTATCTCCTGAGCCTCTAGGTTCTCTTGGGGGTGGCATCGGACCTCGTTCTGTCGCCCTTTCTTCGGATAAACTGCCCACGTATCTGCTCCACAGTCTTACGATCGGGTAGCTCCTCCTGCTGTAGGAGCAGAGCAAGCTGATCGACAAGCTGCTGGGCTGTCATCGTCTGGAGGTTGGGGGTAGATTCTAGGGGCGTAGTTTGCTGATCAAGCTGTGGTGCAGTGGCCTCAGCTTGCTGTGTTTGTTCTGAGTTCTGAAGAAGTTCCATAATCTCTTTTCTGAAGTGCGATCGTCCCTCCTTGCCTTAGGATAGCCCATCAGAGTGTAACAAAAATACTGATGGAACTACCGAATGGCTACGGAAGAGTCCATATAATATTGCCTACTACAAAGAAAACATTTTTTTTGTTTCTCTCCAATCTTTTCTCTCCATAGAAGACGCCCAAAGTAACCTATCTAGGAGGATATCAACACTTCCATAGTTCATATTTATACGATTAACCTCCTCTCAATGTCAAAGGAAGAACTCAATTATAGCATGCAGTCTTCGCTTAGTCTTCCTTTCTTAGCAGGTATCCCCGCAGTCTATCAGCAGTGGAATCTATGGGCTCAAGATAGATTATTAGCGTCGTCTCTTCTTCGCTTCGTGGGGCGGGGGTGCGAGGATTGGCGGGGGACAAAATAACCTTTTCTAACTCCCTCGGTATCGGATATTGAAGGAGGGTGGGAGAGAACATACCGAGGAGAGGGAAGAGGATACATAATGTTCGTTGCAGCCCTCTCGTGTTGCCACTCTTAGGGAGCGTACTGTTTCTGCATCTAGCATCGCTATGCCTCCATTATGAGCTGGAGCATAGAGTTGCGTAGCATAAGTGGTTTACTTACTTGTATGGAGGCTCAGTGACACTCCCTCCAAAGCCAGAGAAGAGCCCTCATGGCCTTAGACTCTTTTCTCCCCACATATATACATTAATATATAGGGAGACTGTTGAGCTAATACCCCTGAAGCTGTTCAGTGGAGTTTAAAGGCAAAGCCGATGCAGGGTCTCTTTTAGCATTCTCCGTTCTTTGGGTCTTTGGGGTATTATCACATAACCAAGGTACTCTTAGTCACATCTCTAGGGGCTAGGCTTTAGCCCCAGCAGATCGACATACGAGAGCCCAATCGGGGATATACTTAGAGCGAGGTAGTGTACACGTGTACACTGTTGTGTGCTGTGGGTATACTGATGTGTACACACGTGTACACTTTTCCCTCCTAGGTAGTAGGTATACTCTTGGTAAGTTTGCACCTAGGTGACAGATACTTCTGTCTTGGGTGTATACTCCTCGACTACTTTACCCTCGACCTCTAGTGATTTCATGCCTCAGCACATGGGAGAGGGTAGGGGAAGAACTTTTTAGCAATCTATGGTTATATAGAGATTTGTTGATTATCTTTGCTCCATAGAATCAAGCTAGCAACAGTATTAACTAACTTCATAAACCCAAAAGAGAAGAGCATGAATACTCCTCAAGAACTACGGTACACAAAGCCGATCACGAATGGGCACGCCTCGAGGGCGATGTCGTCTATGTAGGTATCACGGACTACGCACGTGGGCGAGCTCGGCGAAATCGTATTCGTCGATGTACCTACCGAAGGTGAATCCCTCAGCGCTGATGAAGTCTTTGGCTCCATCGAGGCCGTAAAGACCGTCTCCGATCTACTCCTACCTATCGAGGGTGAAGTACTCGAGTTGAACCCCGAGCTAGAGTGATCAGCCCGAACTCGTGAACAACGACCCCACGGCAAGGGATGGATCATCAAGATCAAGCCTGCTAACGCAGAGGATGTGGAAGGGCTACTCAGTGCCGCTGACTACACCAAGCTCATCGCAGGATGATCATAGCGTGAAGCCAATAGTCAGTATCATCATGGGTAGTACCTCGATCTACCCATCATGGAGAAGGCTGCAATGCGACTGGATGCCCTAGGCATCCCCTTCGAGATGCTTGCCCTCTCTGCACACCGCACTCCGAGGGAGGTCGAGGCCTTTGCAACCTCGGCCAAGGAGCGAGGCATACGTGTGATCATCGGTGCTGCTGGCATGGCTGCACACCTCTGTGGCGTCATTGCCTCCATGACCTCTGTCCCCGTCATCGGGGTACCGATCAAGGCTTCGCTTGAGGGGGTAGATGCCCTCTACTCGATCGTGCAGATGCCTCCAGGTATACCGTGGCTACGGTAGGGATCAACGCAGCTGAGAACGCAGCCCTACTAGCTGTACAGATGCTAGCGACCTCTGATGAAGAGCTCTATCGTAGGCTCGAGGCTTACAAGGAGTCCCTCAAGGAGAAGGTCGTCAAGGCAAACAAAGAGCTGTCGGAGGTAAAGTTCGCCTACAAAACGAACTAATGCTCCTATAATATGTTGTAGACCCAGAGGGTAAGCGATCTGCTTCCCCTCTGGGTTTACTTTTGTGCATCTGATCCATCACTGATGTCAGATATCCAAGCATTCCATCTCGGGGCAGAGCCCCTGTCAGTATCATAGACGTCGCTCTATCGTCGTCCGAGATCGGGGATACTCCCCTCGGAGAGGGTTATCCCTATACGTGTTCAGTCCATGGCCACAGCCTCGACCTTAGATACCGAGGCCGCCGTAGCTCAGGCTGAGCGTATTATCTCCGCAGGAGCAGAGTACCTCCGCTACACAGCACAGGACAAGCGTGTGGCGACCAACCTCGGGGTGATCCATCAGGCACTCCGTGCACGTGGGATCACGACCCCACCTCGTGGCTGATATTCACTTCAATCCTACTGCTGCCGATACGGCACTAGAGTACGTGGAGAAGGTACGTATCAATCCCGGTAACTATGTCGACAGCAAGGGCTGCACAGAGTGGAATGACGAGGTTTACCGCGCGATGCACGAGCAGGTACAGGAGCGCTTCGGAGCCTTTGTGCTTAGAGCCAAGGAGCTAGGACGAGCTATCCGTATCGGGGTGAACCATGGCTCCCTCTCCGAGCGTATGGTTATGCTCCATGGTGATACCCCTGAGGGTATGGTACAGAGCTGCCTGGAGTACTTGGATGTATGTCGTGCACACGACTTCCATGATATAGTTATCTCGATGAAGTCCTCCAATACAGTAGTGATGACCACGGCTGTACGCCTACTCGTAGAGCGACTACATAGCCTTGGCTATCCTGCATATCCTCTGCACCTCGGGGTAACTGAAGCTGGAGAGGGTGAGGATGGACGTATCAAGAGTTCAGTAGGTATCGGTTCGCTCCTGGCTGATGGGATAGGGGATACGATACGTGTATCGCTTAGCGAAGAACCCGAGTGTGAGATCCCCGTGGCTCGAGCTCTCGTAGACTACATCACGAAGAGGGAGACCAGTCCTTCGCCTGGGGGTAACCTCCCCAGCTGGGAGGAGTATCGAGCGCTCTGTCGTGATGCACGGAGGCAGACCACTGCAGTAGGGGCATTCGTAGGGGGGAGTAATCTCCTATTGTCCTTCATCCCTCTCTAGGAGAGGAAGATCTAAAGGCTATGGTGGCTCAGCGTCCCGATGCTGTTCTCATGCCTAATGGCCAGCTAAGAGCTCTCAATGGTACACCGATCGTCGGTATATCTACCTGCACCTTGTCTTCGGGGGAGATTACGGCAGAAGCTATTCAGCATCTACTTGATCACCCCCCAGACCCTTGTCCTCCTAGAGAGTAGGGGAGAGAACCCTCAGCGGACTGGCGCTGGGGATTTACCCAGCTACAGAGAGGCGGTATAACAAATCGCTCCTGCTCAAGCGTACATATATGGAGCGGGATCTTGCCCTCTTCCGTCTCTATGCTGCAGCTGACTGCGGAAGTATCCTCCTCGATGGGTGGGGGAATGGTCTTTGCCTTGAAGCTCCTTATCTCAATGTAGAGGATGTTATTAAGACTTCCTTTGGCATCCTTCAGGCGACACGTCTGAGGATGAGCAAGACAGAGTTCATCAGTTGCCCGGGATGTGGTCGTACGCTTTATAACCTCCAGAACACGATCGCAGAGATCAAGTCCGCAACAGCACATCTCAAGGGGCTGAAGATCGGGATTATGGGATGTATTGTCAATAGCCCAGGGAAATGGCTGATGCTGACTATGGCTATGTCGGTGCCGCTCCTGGTAAAGATCGACCCTATATAAGGGACGAGAATGTATCAAGAAGGTATCCCCAAGCCCAAGCCGTAGAGCACCCTCATCACACTCATCAAGGAACACGGAGACTGGAGAGAGCCGGGAGAGAGTCACCTGCTTCCTAGGGAGGCCTTTCTACACCTCATAGAGTCCGTCGAATAGCCATTTAGCACTTTATAAGTACATAAGTCCCTATGCTACCAATCAAGGTCATCAATAAGTCCTCTCATCCCCTCCCCTAGCTACGCTACAGAGGGAGCTGCAGGGCTCGATCTACGAGCCCTCACTCACTGAGGCTGTGACACTTCGCCCCCCAGAGAGAAACTCATCCCAACAGGTCTCTACATCGAGCTTCCACTAGGATATGAGGCTCAGATTCGACCTCGTAGTGGGCTATCCGTTCGGCATGGGATCACAGTCATCAATAGTCCTGGGACAATCTGATGCTGACTATAGGGGGAGAGGTACAAGTTCCGCTCGTCAATCTCTCTAATGAACCTTTTAGTGATCGAGGGATGGAGAGCGCATTGCCCAGATGGTCATCGCGCGACACGAGGTCATCCAGTGGAAGCCAGTAGAGGAGCTCTCCGAGACAAAGCGAGGTGCAGGAGGCTTTGGATCACACGGGACGAGGATAGGGCATAGCTCTATCCTCGTCACTATTTTATATGTGCTGTGCACTGGACGAAAGGCTAATTATCCCCTTAGCTTTATTCTTGGGTTGGTGGTACTAGCCTTGCTTTTTCCCTATCCTTAGGCCTTATTAATAGTATAAGGCAGTCAGTAGAGGGACATAGGAATGGGGCACTAATACTTCTGCTGTCAAGATTTTACTTATGAGTATATGGGTGGGACTTATGGAACCTTGATAGTATCTGCGACCAGGGTCTACCCAAAAAGTGCTGCTGCGTATATGTAGAGCAGCTTTTAAACTAAGGAACAGAGATGTGGCATGAGCATATGAGCGTCATTCTTCTCATGCATGGATGCTACATATTTATGTTCACGTCATTATGACCGCAGATAGACAGCTCAGATGCGTTCCAAATTACAACATATTGGGAGAGGTCAGGAGGGAGGTTTACTAGGAGGTGGTATAGTTGGGATTCTAAGGAGTCATATACTTTCCCCTTTGTAAACTAAACATAACCAATCTAACCGTGGTACATCATTGAGTGTCTCATACTTCACTTTATCGCTTCTAATTTCCTCCATAAAAAGATGAACTCAAAAGGTAAACAGAGGAAAAAGCCGTATTTTTGTGTATCAAGGTACGTGCAACGAATGACTAGAGAAGAAATAGAGCAGGTAGACATCATAGTTATTGGTGCTGGGCTGATAGGGCTAACTGCGGCATATCACCTAAAAGGAACTCGGACTAAAGGTACAGATATTAGAATGCTCCAAACATGTGGGAGGAGCAATACAGACCTTTCATCAGGGAGGCTTTACCTTCGAGAGCAGGCCCTACTATGTGTGTGGTGGGAAGCGTTGAGATGGCTGAACTACTAGGGCAAGTTCCTGACCTTCGGCTAATAGCTGATCCTCGGCCAAGAAACGCTTAATCCTAAAGAATGGTCAATTCTACCCCTTGCCCTCGGGAGCTAAGTCTGGGATAAAGACACCTCTGGTGAGTCTGAAGGACAAGTTTCGACTACTCCTGGAGCCCTTCCGAAAGCCTGGCACTGATCCCAACGAGTCCTTAGCCAGACTAGTAGAGAGACGGCTAGGGCAAGAGCTACCTCAAGTATGCAGTAGATCCCTTTATCGGTGGCATATACGCTGGTAATCCTCGGCTACTAGTCACTCGCTATGCTCTCCCCAAGCTCTATGCTCTAGAACAGAACTACGGGAGCTTCATCAGAGGAGCTATTTCCAAGCGTAAGGAGCCCAAAGCGCCTAAGGCAGAGCTCATCACACGAGAGGTCTTCTCGACTCGTGGAGGTCTAGGTGCACTCACAGATAGACTCACTAATTTGATTGGGAGAGCAAGCATCCACTTAGAGGTCTCAGACTGTTGCATTACCCCACTATCTAATGGAAACTGGGACGCTAGCTATACGCAGACCGGTATACCCTACCAGCTACGAGGAAAGCATATTATCACGACCTGCGCTGCACCTCAGCTCCGCTCCCTCCTCCCCTTCCTCTCCGAGGTGGACTTAGCCCCCATCCTCTCTCTTCGCTATGCCCCCGTGATACAGGTTAGTTGGGGGAAGGAAGGGCCTCACTCCCCACTTCCATGCCTTTGGGGGCTTGTACCCTCATTGGAAGATAAGCTGCTACTGGGTATCCTCAATCCAAGTGCCTGCTTCCCTGATCGTGCACCGAAGGGAGGCACTCTCCTTTCGATCTTCCTCGGTGGGATGAGAAGTCCGAATCTCATTGATGCATCAGACGAGGAGATCAAACAAATCGTCTCCGATCGCTTGAGACGGCTACTGCGGATAGAGGGTAATCCAGACCTCCTAGGATGCTTTCGCCACCGCTATGCCATCCCCCAGTACGAGGCAAGTTCAGAAGCAAGAATAGCACAGATAGCACAGCTCGAGGCTCGCTACCCTGGGCTTCACCTAGCTGGTGCAATACGTGACGGCATCGGCATGTCTGACCGAGTACAACAGGCTACACTTATGGCTCATGAGACTCGCAGAGGCTCTATCGAACCATGGCTAACAAAACCCTACTACTCTGAGCGGACAAAGAAAATCTTAGAGGTAACACTCCTTGGTAGTGCCTCCAATATCCTGCTGGTCGTCTTGAAGCTTGTTGTCGGGGTGCTGGGGCATAGTAGCGCTCTTATTGCAGAGGCTATTAACTCAATCTCGGACTTCGCTACAGACCCTAATAGCCCTAATCTTTATTCGTATATCGGGAAAGCCTCAGGACGACGATCACCACTACGGGCATGGAAAGTATGAGACACTCGCCTCTGTGGTAATGGCAGTCGTAATGATGAGTGTCGGGCTGTTGCTTCTCTTCCATAGCGTCCGAGATGTATATGGTCTACTATTCTTAGGGCTAGTGCTACCCTCCCCGAGTATACTGACGCTTATTATAGCCCTTGTGTCTCTCGTTATCAAGGAGCTAATCTACCGCTATACTTCTCGCTGGGCGCATCGACTGAAGAGCTCTGCTCTTAGGGCTAAAGACTGCCGATCACAGGGGCGATACATTGGCTCTTCTCGCAGTCTCATTAGGCTTGGCTGGTGCTATCTTTCTAGGGGATCAATGCCTCTTCCTTGAGCCGATGGCAGCAGCCATTGTCAGTCTATTCATACTGCGTATGGGATGGGCGGTACTTCGTCCCGCCTTCTGCGAACTTACGGAAGAGAGTCTCCCAGCCCATATAGAGGAAGAGATCCGACAGATCGCATATCAGATACCCAGCATAAAGGGGATAAGTAAGCTACGCACACGTAGCATCGGTGAGCGCTATGCAATAGAGCTAGACATCCTCGTCGATGGTACGATTACTGTCACCGAAAGGGCACGACATCACTCTATCTCTAGAGGAGGCTCTATATAGTCGCTTCGGTGAGATGACTCATATCACGATCCACGTAGAGCCGGCAGAGTGCCCCTGCCATAAGGACCCACAGAGAAGGTGCACTCCTAGCAAAACGATATAATAAGTATACGATGAAAGTAACAGCAACCAAGATTGAGCTCCATGACATGCATTTCTATGCCTACCATGGCGTGATGGAGCAGGAGCGACATGTAGGTAACAACTTTGTCCTGCAGTTGACAGCTTGGGTCGATGTCCCCCATAGCCTCGTCACAGATAAGCTAGAGCATACTATCAGCTATGCAGAGATATATGATGCGATCGCTGAGGAGATGGCGATCCCCTCAAAGCTCTTGGAGCATGTCGTAGGGAGGATAGGTCAACATCTGTTCAAGGCTTTCCCCCGACTGGATCGAATAAGCCTCACCTTATCTAAGGTTGCCTCCCTTCCCTGGAGAGGTATCCGAAGCAGCCTTTACCCTAGAGGCTTCACGAGACTAGGATCACCTTCATAGTCATAAAGCTCAGCCCCCGATGACACAAGGATCATCGGGGGCTGAACGTATTATGACTGTACTATAGGTGAAAATACCGTGGTCTGCACTCCCCTACTTTTTACTAGGACGTGAGCCCGAACTACTTCTCAGGATGAGCGAGCTAAAGAGAACTATCTCTTGGGGATCTCAAGAGCCCCAACGATCTCCTTAATATCAGTGAAGCCATGTCGATGCATAGAGCTTCTATCCCTTCTAGAATTTGTATAGGAGCTGTGGGATTCACGAAGTTATACGTACCAACCTCTATGGCCGTCGCTCCTGCAAGGAGGAACTCAATAGCATCTATCGCCGCTGCGATCCCTCCCATGCCTATTATCGGGATCTGCACAGCCTGAGCTGTCTGCCATACCATTCGTAGGGCAATAGGCTTGACTGCAGGCGCAGATAGCCCCCGTAATCGTCGAGAGGCAAGGCTGTCTACGCTCTGCATCAATAGCCATCCCGAGCAAAGTATCGATCATAGAGATAGAGTCTGCAACCCTCAGCCTCCACAGCACGTGCGATCTCTGTAATATCTGTGACATTAGGGGATAGCTTCACGATGAGAGTCTTGTCGTAGACCTCACGGACAGCGCGTACTACGGATGCAGCACCAGCACAAGTAACTCCCAAAAGCCATCCCCTCCTTGACATTGGGGCAGGAGATGTTCAGTTCGATGGCGGGGATATGCTCTAGGTCATTGATCTTCTCTGCCGTAGCTATATAGTCCTCGACTTGGGAGCCGCTGACATTGACGATCATCGCCGTATCGTAGGTACTAATCTGAGGATAGATATGCTGACAGAAGTAGTCTACACCTTTGTTCTGTAATCCAACAGCATTGAGCATCCCAGAGGGAGTCTCAGCCATCCGAGGGTATGGATTTCCTTGTCGTGGGTGCAGGGTCGTACCCTTGACCATGATTCCTCCCAGTCTATTTAGATCGATGAAGTCGGCATACTCCGTACCATAGCCAAAGGTACCTGAGGCGGTCATCACTGGGTTCTTGATTACGAGCCCCCTACCGATGTTTACACTTGTCTGAAGCATATCTCCTGAGTTAGTCCTTCTTTATCAATCGGGAATTGAATACGTACTCGGTACAGACGCACGTATTACCCAGCCCCACTAGATCCTCGATCACAGCATGGGCAGGCACCTATACCGCATGCCATGGTATTCTCCAGAGAGACCTCGCAGTCGATACCACGCTGCTCGGCGATCTTTGCCACGGCGAGCATCATCACCCTTGGTCCACAGGTATAGATGCGGTCAAAGGTACCATCTCGCAGTATGGGACGATCTGTTACTCGCCCATGTACCCCGAGCTCTCCATTGTCTGTTGTGCAGTAGACATCGCCCAGCAGACTAAGCTCCTCTCTAGGACAATATGAGCTGCAGTGCGTCCCCAAGGAGTATAGAGGGGCGTATCCCATGCTCCCAAAGGCCTTAGCAAGGAAATACATCAGGGGCAATCCCTGACACCACCTCCCACGAGGAGAGGCTGTTGAGCCCCTCTAGGGCTAAATACATTCCCAAGGGGAATCAATAGGTCTAGCTTAGTGCCCCTCAGCCAAGGTCGTCAGGATAGAGGTGCCTCGTCCCTACTCGTCCTATGAGGAGCCATAATTCTCTGCTTTCCCGACAAGCACTGCAGATAGAGATGGGACGGCGTAGTAAGACCATACCTCCTGGCACCGCCACTTGGACGAACTGCCCAGGTGCCATAAGGGGAATTCCCCTGCTCTTGTGGGGAGGAAGAGGCGCAGCAGATAGTTACCTGCGCCTAGCTCTTGGGTAGAAAGGAGGGTGAACTGGAGTGAATACTTCTTCATCAATGCGTACGAATGAAATCGGGACAAAGATAGTTAGATTCTCTCATCCTTCATGGCTTAGAGGCATCCTGCGTGTTCAGTCATTACATCTAAAGGTCTTGAAGCTATTATCCGTGTAAAAGACCATAATGCGATCGATCTCTTTATCTGAGCGTAGTGCAAGCTCAGTCTTTAGCTTAACGATCTCCTCCGACTGTGTACGGATAATCTCACGCATCCCTTTCGCTACTCTTATCTCCTCCCGTACTTGGCACCATCTGCGAAGGGAAAAGCCCCATCTCATAGGGATCGGAAGATGGTGCAGGTGTGCCGAATAGGAACTCGTAGGGGTCTACTAAGTTGGGATAATGCTCGATAACCTTGTTTATCGTTGCTACACTGATTACCTGCTTTTCATTTAGCATTTGAGATAGTGAGGCCTGAGGGATCCCTGCGCCTAGGGCAAAGTCCTTTGCGCTCATCTTGCTTGCCTCGACGACTGTTCGTAGTCGTTTGGTAATCTCTTCCAGGTTTAGAAAGTCTGCCATTGTGTCACTTGATTTATGATTCAAAAATTACAAAAACCAAATCAAAGAAGCAAACTTCGATTTTTTGAATATCCGAATTTAAATATCCAAATTCGAAATTTCGAATAACGAATGCGACGAGCCGGCAAATGCGGATTTGACCTCCTATACATCTGTAGAGATACTTTAACATTAAGTTTATAATAGGCTCATATATAACTATATGGGTGTAAATATTGTAATATAAATGCCCCTCAATTGTACTCTCAAAGCCCCCTTAAACTCTAGTAAATACGCAGATTTGAATATGTAAATACCTGAGAATGGGTGGTATATACCGATACTAGATTAAGGGGGCTAAATCCCGATTCGATATTTGGATACTAAATCATACATGCGAATATTCAGGTTGTCACAATCTCTTCGTGTTTGTATTCAGGATTCCAAATGATGAATTTGGCGCTATCCCTCCCGTGGAACATCCCCTCGATTCACAATCTCAAATATCCTCCAACATACGAGGCCTCCTCTATATCGCCTCCATTTGTCATTATGGCAGACTATAAATTGAGCTTATATGAGCCGTCTCTCTAGACCGATTCTTAGATGAGCTATAAGCTTTCTCCGTAGTGAGTACGAATTCTTGTGCTACTTCCTTTGTTTCCCTAGATCACTCCAAAATCACCGACGACGCTCCATCCCACAATATGCAGTACTGTCTGGAAGCAAAATCTCACTTTAGTCAAGCTAAGACTAACTGCTATCTATACCAAGGCTGCTCCACACTAAGAAGCCACAGATAGCACACTCCATGAATAGTCCAGGTTTGCCCTTTCATAGCCAATAAGAGGCACACCTATAGAAAGCGTAATATTCCCATCATAGGACACGTAATGTTCGCGAGCATCACCTTACATAGGTGACGGATGCGAACATTATATGCCCTATCACCTGCTCTCGGTATGTCCTATATCCGCTTATCTATATGCATGATATAGAGAGCATAGTAGAGGTAGAAACGATCCTGAAACTACTCACGCTGTATAGGCTGATTATTTTCTTATGGAAGCTCCACCTTCGCAACAACTCAATCAATGAGCGACATCCTAGATGGAATGCAGGGAGCTCCGGGCTTCCTCATGGCCTCTTTTAGTATTCTTACTCGTTTCGGCTCTTTGGAGACATTACTTTATGTCCAACGGGGGGAGCCTTATCTCTGGAGTATACATATATCGTTACCCCTAAGAAACGAGCATACTAGGGAAGCTCTACTGGGGATATACTTAGAGCGAGGTAGTGTACACGTGGGTATACAAAAGTGTACACGTGAGTACACGATGGTATACACACGTGTATACTTTTCTCTCCTAGGTAGCAGGTAGACGCTTGGCAAGCCTAGACCTGGGGACAGATGCTGCTATCTTGAGTGTATGCTTTTCGAGACTTAGCCCTCGCCTGCTAGTTATTTCATTCATAAAGACTTAATCGAGTCTCCCCAGTAAATTCCTAAATGCATGGAGACTCATATATTGTATGGAGTGCCCTGCTAGAGAGGCACGGAAATGACACCATATATAATAAGGTATAGTGAGCCTTCTCTGCTCCAGGATTCGGAGGGGCTATGATGAGAGCTTCGCTATGCCTCTTCTCCTCAAGCTATGGGGCATATCTAGCGTAGAAAAATCGTGTATCTTTGTAGTTATAAAAGACATTTATGGTATCGTGATAGCTCTGCCCCAGCACTCTTAGCCTCAAAGCAGAGCCCCCATAAGACAGATAAGAAGTACATAATGAAACAAAGCAAGACCAAAACTCTCATCACAGCGGGTATCCTTGCCCTCCTTGGGGTAGTCACCGTTGAGGCTCAGACTGTGGAGACCTTCTCCCCAGACTCACAGCCGTCCCATCGCTACAGATCACACCTGATGCACGTGCGGCAGGTATGGGGACTTGGGCACCTCGACCAGCCCCCGACCCATACGCTCAGTACTGGAACCCAGCTAAGTTTGCATTCATCAAGAGCAGCTCGGGAGTATCACTGGGCTATACCCCCTGGCTCTCCCGTCTCAGTCTCGGACATTGCCCTGATGCATGTCGGAGGATACTACAAGATCGGTGGAGAGGAAGGGACGCAGGCGTTAGCTGCCTCACCCGTTACTTCACTCTGGGGAAACTCACCCGCTGGGATGCTTCAGGGAAGAGCCTTGGAGATGCGCAGCCCAATGAGTTTGCCTTCGATGTCAGCTACTCCCGCAAGCCTCCGAGAGCTATTCAATGGCTGTCACCCTGCGCTATATCCATTCAGACCAGGAGCTGGGCAGGTCAGAGCGCAGGCAAGGCCTTTGCCGCCGACATCGCTGGCTACCTCCACAAGTATGTGACTCTTGGTAGTGCCGAGGCTCCATGGACACTGGGCTTCACTGTACGTAACATCGGTACCAAGATTCCTTTGATGGTGGGACAAACCCGCCTTTATCCCGACTAACCCTAGGTCTAGGGACGGACCCTCTATCCCATCGATGAGACCAATGCCGTCTCACTCAACATCGAGGCAAACAAGCTCCTCGTCCCCACACCTCCCTGGCTGGCAATGTGCAGAAGGTCAAGGACTATAACAGTACCCTCCTCAATAGGTGGAATCTTCAAGAGCTTCGGCGATGCTACGGGAGGCTTCATGAAGAGCTTCGTGAGGTGCGCCTAAGCCTCGGAGCTGAGTATAATCATAACGATAAGTTCTTCGTCCGTGCGGGCTACAGCTACCTCCATCCCTACGAAGGCAACCTACAAGCACTGACGGCTGAGCTGGCTTCCGCACCAAGGCATTCCGTATCGACGCCTCCCTATCTCGATCTCTACGATTGCCAACAACCCTCTCGATCAGACACTACGCTTACCCTAGCCTTTTGATATCGATGGGCCACGTACTCTCCTAAAGTAAACTAATGATGAAGATACCCTACATGATTGGCTTTGGCTATGACGTGCACCGTCTGGAGCAGGGATATGACCTTTGGCTCGGGGGTGAAAAATCCCACATGAGGTAGGACTAGAGGACACTCGGATGCCGATGTGCTCCTACACGCAGTTTGTGATGCCCTCCCAGGTGCAGCAGCTTTAGGTGATATCGGGGTACACTTCCTCCCACAGATATGGCTTATAAGGATAGACAGCAAGATTCTCCTCCGTCGTGTCTGCGAGCTCCCTTGACCAAGAGGGGTATGCGATCGGGAATATTGATGCAACGATTGCCGCAGAAGCACCTAAGCTCAATCCTCATATCCCAGCGATGAAGCAGGTGATGGCCGAGGTCATGGGGCTAGAGGTCGGAGCCATTTCGATCGAAAGCCACGACTAGCGAACGCCCTAGGGCTTCGTAGGACATCGCGAGGGTATGGCTGCCTATGCGACAGCACTCATCGTGTCTCGTGAGTAGAAGGCTAAACGCAGGAGATTCGATTCAGAAGCGAAGGAGCAGATACCGATTCTGGTATCTGCTCCTTCGCTTTTGTTGTAAATCACTTCAGGTGAGGAAATGATAAAGCCTCACAGAGCGGAGGGAGATGTACTAATCAAACTTCTTGAGTAGCGCAGCGAAGCCTCGCCCATAAACTCCTTGATGCGCTGCTCCTCACCACGCTTGCAGATGAGTAGCACACCATTGCTCTCTGCGATGATGCAGTCATCGATCCCTTGTACGACAACGAGCTTATCACCTTCACCATCAATGGAGACGACATTGCCCTCTGCCTCGTAGAAGAGAGCCTCGGTATGTAGAGCTACATTGCCTCGCTCTTCGGTCTTCTTGAGATCGTAAAGCGAACCCCATGTGCCGAGGTCTGCCCAACCGAAGTCCACGGGGAGCACCATCACATTATCCGCCTTCTCTAGCACAGCATAGTCAATGGAGATATTGGGACACTGGGAGAAGATAGCGCTTACTCGGCTCTGTTCATCAGGCTGGGCATAGTGTCCCTTAGCCTCATCGAGTACAGAGGTCAGAGCTGGGAGGTAGCGTTCGAAGGCTTCGAGGATGGTCTGTACATTCCAGGCAAACATTCCACTGTTCCAGAGGAACTCTCCACTCTCATAGAAGACCTTGGCCATCTCTAGGTTGGGCTTCTCGGTGAAGGTCTTTACCTTGACGAAGTCATGCTCTGTCCCTCCTGTGATCTGGATATAACCATAGCCGGTCTCGGGTCGAGAGGGGCGTACCCCTAGGGTGACGAGCTGAGGATGATTAGCGACATACTTGAGAGCCTGCTGGATAGCCTTACTGAAGACTTCTTCCTGCAGGATGAGATGATCCGCAGGAGTGACTATGATGTTGGCATTAGGGTTCTTCGCCCATGATGTGGTAAGTAGCCCATCCGATACAAGGAGCCGTATTCCGTCGCATAGGCTCGAGTAGGAGTTGGCTCGGATGTAGCTCTGGCAACTGCTCTAGGACGAGATCCCGATAGGTAGCGTTTGTTACGACGACGAAGTTTTCCTTAGGTATTACCTTCGAAAAGCGATCAAAGGTCATCTGAAGGAGTGAGCGCCCAGAGCCAAATATATCAAGGAACTGCTTAGGGCTTGCTCTCTGCTGTAGGGCTAGAAGCGACTACCGACACCTCCTCCCATTATTACACAATAGTTATCTGTAAGCATAGTTATATCGTTTAACTATCTATGGATACGAGTTCTGCTACAAAAGTAGGAATATACTATCATCTTCCTACTACTACCTTCGCTTAGAGAGAGAAGGAAGTCGATCCGATGAGATTACCGTCAGCGAAACATCCTTAGACTATAAGTACCATACTGTAGACTCTCCTCTGATGTGCCAGTACATAGTGAGCTGAGTCTCCTCACCGTTGTACTCGATCATACGACGTATGGAGTAAGGTATTTGCTTTCCCTCAAAGGCGAAATATCTCTCAGCCTTGGTAAGGAGCTCATCATTGGGCTGCATGATGCGACAGTAGAAGGTCTTCTCGCCTACTTCGGCTGTGACATTCTTGGCTACGGTGAAGCGAATCTGTAGGTTAGCGATCTTTGATAGGTTCTTGGCTCGCTTGCCTCGCTTATCGACGTGAGTAATACTGATAGCTGTTGCATCAAGCTTGGCGGCGAGCTTCACACGATCAGTAAGATGTGCTGGAAGAGAGCTGCTGCGCCCTGAGAGGTTACACGCTCATAGTTGGCCTTGACCTCGGTATTCTCAGCTCTCAGTCGCCTCGTTTGCGACCTGGAGTGAATCTATCTGCACAACGTAAGTCCGACGTTACGCAGAGTAGTCACCTCACGGCTCAGTCGATCGATACGCTTCGCACTAGTTGCCTTGCTGGTCTTGAGCTCCTTCTGAAGCTGCTCCACCTTAGCACGCTCTGCTAGGATCTGACTAATCAGGAGTCTGTCGCGAGGAGAACTTCTGTTCCCCTGCCCCTCTGAGAGTTTTCTTATATTGATATCATACTCGGCAGCGAGCTTGGTGAGCTCCTCCTCCATGATCTCCTTCTGCTGATTGACGAGGACTTCTTTCTCTTGCTGTAGCTCCGCACGCTCATTGCGTAGGATAAAGAAGAAGCCTACAACTAGAGCAATGATGACTGCGATGGCAGCTATGAGGACATGCTTAGTTTTCATTTGCGCATTTACTATTTGGTATGGGTAAAGGGCGTGAAGGTCGTGCTATCCCTCTCCGATGTGAAGCGAGGCAAGCGATGAATGAGACCAGAGAGCCCCTGAACCTAACTGTGCAAGACTAGGGATGCAAAGCACAAAGTAGGCTGAAAGGAGGGAGCAAAAGCTCTCCTAGAGACTCCTTGGTCAATAACATATGTTACTACAATGCAGCCCTAAGTCGGACAAGACGCTCTAGTAGACCCTCGAATAGATCTAGAGGGAGCATATTCGCCCCATCACTCTTGGCTTCGGAGGGGTTGGGGTGTGTCTCAAAGAAGAGGCCATCAACACCTACTGCCACAGCTGCCTTGGCTATGGTCTCGATCAGTGCAGGCTTCCCACCCGTGACACCGCAGGACTGGTTAGGGCGCTGTAGGGAGTGCGTCACATCCATTACAGTTGGGAAGCCTGTAGCTCGCATAGCAGGGATGTTGGTAAAGTCCACGACAAGATCCGAGTAGCCAAAGCTATTGCCTCGCTCGGTGAGGATCACTTGGTCATTGCCACACTCCGTGACCTTATGTGCCGCATGCTCCATACCCGAGGCTGATAGGAACTGCCCCTTCTTTATATTCACAATCTTTCCCGTACTGAGCTGCAGCTGCGATGAGGTCTGTCTGCCGACATAGGAAGGCTGGTATCTGCAGGACATCCACATACTGTGCTGCGATCTCAGCCTCTTGGGTCTCATGTATATCCGTGACTACGGGGATATCAAAAAGCTTCACGTCACCCGACATAGGATACGCAGTGCCTTCTCATCGCCTATGCCGGTGAAGCTATCTACCCGAGAGCGATTAGCCTTGCGGTACGACCCCTGAATATGTAAGGTATATTCAGTCGGGAAGTAATCTCGACGATACGCTCTACGATGAAGAGTGGCGTATCTTCATCCTCTATGGCACAGCACCGGCCATGAGGAAGAAGTTAGCCTGGGTCAGGTCTTTAAATGCGATCATACTTATCTTTGATTATCTGTTTCCCAACTATGGAGCAGCTGTAGAGCGATCTCTACCTTATCCTGCATCGGGAGCAAAGCATCTATATAGTGGAGGGTAAACCTCGCCGCTCCATTCCTCGAAACCAAGTCATCTGCCTCTTAGCAAACTGATGGATGGCCGTCTCCAAGGAGACAAACATCTCGTCATAGCTTAGCTCACCGAGGAGGTAACGTGTGACAAACTTATACTCCAGACCGTAGTGATCGGATCCTCGGCTGGTATACCAGAGGCGAGTAGCCCCTTCACTTCTCCGATCATATCCTGATGCTCTAGCCGCTCCCTTAAACGTAAAGTAATGCGAGAGCGACGCTCCTCACGAGGGAGGTCTAGGCACAGGATAAGGCTATCTATAGGAGGATACTCTGTGTAGTCGATACCAGAGGCCTCTTGTTCTCTTATGTACTCGGCTATTTCGATCGCTCGGATAGCACGCTGAGCTGAGTCTAGGTCTGTCGTGTTGTGGAGAGCTACTATAGCTAGAGAGGCGCACTCGCAGCTCATCAAGAGGCTCCCCTCGTAGCTCCTCTCTCAAGGAAGGGTTGGGAGAACATCAGGTAAATGATATCCTCGTAGGACAGCCTCTGCATACAGTCCCGTTCCGCCACAAAGGATTGGGTAGCGAATCCCCCTTCCTACCAAGTCTTCATAGGCTCGGTGGAAGGCTCTCTGCCACGCAAAGAGACTGTAACGCTCCCCCGCAGGCACTAGGTCGATCAGGTGATATGGAATCCTCCGTCCATGGAGGATATACTCATCAAGATCCTTCCCGGTGCCGATGTCCATCCCCTTATAGAGCTGGCGAGAGTCTGCACTGAGAATCTCCTCCCAATTCATAGGCTAGATGGACTGCGAGAGAAGTCTTGCCCGAGGCTGTCGACCGAGGAGTGCGATCATCCCCGATCCTTGAGGATCACATCATGCGCCCCACCCTCTACTATTGAGGTACTTGAGACGAGTGTGATCTTGGCGGTACGCTGGAGTTCCTCGATTGTGATCGCACCGCAGCTACACATCGTCGCCTTCATCTTACCTAGGGTAATATCAAGGTTGTCCTTGAGCTTACCTGCGTAGGGGACATAGCTATCTACTCCTTCTTCGAACTTTAGGCCATCGCCACCTCCGCTATCGTAGCGTTGCCAGTTCTGTGCTCTATTAGAGCCTTCTCCCCAGTATTCCTTGACGATATTATTACCGATCTTCAGCTTACGTGTAGGAGACTCATCGAAACGGGCAAAGTAGCGTCCCATCATCAGGAAGTCAGCCCCCATAGCTATGGCAAGAGTCATGTGATAGTCGTGTACCAGACCACCATCACTGCAGATGGGGACATAGACACCATGCTCCTCGTAATAGCGATCACGAGCCTGAGCAACATCTATAATAGCTGTCGCCTGCCCACGACCAATACCCTTCTGCTCACGAGTGATACAGATAGAGCCTCCACCGATACCGACCTTGACAAAGTCGGCACCAGCATCAGCTAAGTAACGGAAGCCCTCTTCGTCTACGACATTACCAGCCCCCTACGAGCACCTTATCGCCGTAGGTATCCTTGATCCAGCGGAGTGTGTCATACTGCCATTCGGAGTAGCCATCAGAGGAGTCTATACAGAGGACATCTGCCCCCGCTTCTACCAATGCAGGTACACGCTCCTTGAAGTCACGGGTATTGATCCCTGCACCTACGAGGAGCTCCTTCGTAGCCTTATTGGATAGCTCTACTGGGTTCTCCTTATGGGCATCATAGTCCTTACGGAAGACCAAGTAGACTAGCCGATCCTCATCGTCGATGATAGGTAAGGTATTCAGCTTGTGCTCCCAAATGATGTTGTTCGCTTCCTTAAGCGTGATGCCAAGACGTCCCACCTTGAGCTTCTCAAATGGGGTCATAAAGTCTCTCACTGGGGCATCCTCGGGAGTCGTACCTATGCGATAGTCTCGGCTGGTGACGATCCCTAGCAGGCGACCATTGGGTGAGCCATCCTCAGTAACTCCTATCGTCGAATGCCCCGTGCGTAGGCGTAGGGCTAAGACATCCTTTAGAGTAGCATCAGGGCGAATATTAGAGTCGCTAGAGACAAAGCCTGCCTTTGAACTTCTTTACTCTTCGTACCATCTCGGCTTGCTCTGCGATGGGCTGCGATCCGAAGATGAACGATAGTCCGTCATTACGAGCCAGCTCGATAGCTAGAGTATCGTTAGAGACAGACTGCATGATAGCCGAGACGAAGGGTATATTGAGTTTGATCCGAGACTGCTGTCCTCGTGAGAAACGAACCAGCGGTGTAGTCAGGGTGACGTTCTGTGGAGTACATGCACGTGTCGTAAGCCCTGGGATGAGGAGGTACTCACCGAAGGTACGAGACACTTCATTGACGAAGATTGCCACGATCTTATATAGATAATCGAGTGAATGATTACTTGACGTTATGTAGGATATGCCCCATGCGCTCCTTCTTAGTTTGCATATAGAAGGCATTATACTCGTTGGGCCGGATCTCTAGGGGAATCGTCTCACGACCTCTAGACCATAGCCCTCAGGCCAACACGCTTGATGGGATTATTCGACATGAGACGCATCTGCTGTACACCGAGTTGCTGCACGATACGTGCCCCTACACCATAGTCTCGTTCGTCGGCCATATGCCCGAGGTGGAGATTAGCCTCTACTGTATCTAGCCCTTCCTCTTGTAGCTTGTAGGCCTCTGATCTTCTCCATTAGACCGATACCACGTCCCTCTTGATTGAGGTAGACGATGAGACCACGTCCTCCTGCTCGATGAGTTCCATCGATCGGTGTAGCTGTTCGCCACACTCACAGCGCATGGAGCCAAAGATGTCTCCTGTAGCACAGCTTGAATGGACACGTACGAGTACGGGATTACCATCAGAGATATCCCCCTTGAAGAGAACGATATGCTCTAGGCCATTGCTCTTCTGCTTAAAGGGAATGAGGCGGAACTGCCCCCATTGTGTAGGCATCATTACTTCTCTCCTCGCTCTACGATACTCTCTGAGCGTAGGCGATAGGCGATGAGATCCTTGATCGTGATGATCTTCAGCCCAAAGCGCTGGGCGACCTCCCACAGCTGGGGCAGTCGAGCCATCGTACCATCCTCGTTGATAATCTCAATGAGTGCGGCGGCGGGCTGCAACCCAGAGAGACGAGCCAGGTCTACTGCAGCCTCGGTATGTCCTGCACGACGGAGCACCCCTTTGTTGCGAGCACGAAGTGGGCAGATATGTCCTGGACGGCCGAGATCCCTGAGTCGTCTTGGGATCTGCTAGTGCCAGTATCGTCTGACAGCGGTCATACATAGAGACCCCCGTTGTACAGCCATTACCGAGACGATCAACGGTCACCGTGAAGGGAGTCTCATGCACGGAGGTATTATTCGGCACCTGCATCTCCAGCTCGAGCTCCTTGGCTCGATCCTCGGTGATGGGAGCACAGAGGACACCTCTACCATAGCGCATCATGAAGTCGATCTTCTCTGGGGTCACCTTCTCTGCTGCGATGATGAAGTCACCTTCATTCTCACGATCCTCATCATCTACGACGATGACGAACTCTCCGTTGCGGAAGTCCTCAAGAGCCTCCTCGATCGTGTTTAGCTTGATTTCACTCATATCTCTATATTCTTTGTCCTCCCTACTCTACCTCAAAAAGATAGTGCGGGGATGGAGATCATTATTAGTCTTTATTTGCTTTGTTCTTTATGTTGTCTGCTCCATCTTGTCCGTCATCAGGCTGAGCCTGCTGTGATGATGAGCCGAAGTTGTTCCTCTAGAGCTAGCAGTACTGTCCGTAAGTCGTCTCTAGGTCTCCTCTTAGATGCTTCCTGAGTCGGCTAAAGTAAAGCGTCACTGGGAGCGAGTAGGGAGGATAAGCCCAGCTATACGCCCATGCTTACTTTGCTTGGGCAGCAGTGGGGAGAAGTGCTTGGGCAATATGGGCAGGTCATTAAGCTTCGAGACCAAGAGCCTATCGGGAGAATGATGTAGTCGCTCTACGAGCATATTGACCTCCTCACGCAGATTCGCTAACTCATGCTGTCTCTCCCATTATTCCAAATACGCCAAGCAGGCTGAGAGAATAGAGGAGAGGCAAGAAGGCTCTTCACTCGCTCAATGGGGTATGCATCGCCCGTAGTTCACCAGCATAGTCCACCTCCTCCATACTTACCTCTTGATATTCCACCTTGCGCACACCTCGATAACCAACGAGCTTACGGAAGAAGATTATATAGGCCTCGGCATTCAGCGTTGAGGAATCTTGGTTTTGCCTTGAATGAAAGGAAAAGCCCCACGGGCAGGAGCACTAAGTTGCTTAACCACATGCCCAGCCATACAGAGATCGACCCACTACGTAACATATTGTCGCCAAACGACTCAATCATATAGTAGATAACAAAGAAGAAGATGGAGACGATCACGGGCATCCCGATCCCACCCTCGTCGGACAATCGCACCTAGGGGGCTCCTATGAGGAAGAAGATCGCAGGCTACTGAAGCAGTAAACTTACGATGCCACTCCTGGCTAAAGGTTCGGAAATAGTAGAATGTATTGTCATCCTCATCCTTGAGGATGCTTGCTTGATTCTTTGCCCTCTCCAGGTTAGAGGATGCGATCTGCAGGATACGTAGACTATCAGAAGCTGAGGATAGTGTAGCTGAGGCTATCTCCACTATTCTCCGTGCCCTTAGTATCTTGAAGTCGTTGAGAGAGCTCAGTTAGCTCTCTGCGTTGCTCCCACAAAGGTCGCAGAGTCACTCGTATTATAGGCAAAGGTCTGGTAGTGAGCTGAGAGTAGATCCCTATCTACTCCTGCTGTGATGACAGCACGTGCACTGTCTATCAGTCGTGCTGTAGAGTCCATAGAGTATCGGAGCTGGGATAGGTTCTTAGATACATAGAGCCCCCCGAGCTGCTTCTCGTCCTGATAGTTAATATTGGCATCATGGGCGATAAAGGTCTCACTATACTCGAAGCGGGGGAGCATATAGGGGACAGGCTCACTTGAGGTATTATAGCTCTGAGCACGGAGGTTTTCATAGCTCTCCCATTATACAGCTTGAGGACAAGGAAGGTCTTACTCTTGTCCATCACTAGGCGACCCGAGTCGGCACGTATGATACGAGGGTTCAGATAGCCTCGGCTCATATCATAGACCATCAGTTGCTGGAGCTTACCCGAGGGGTCTCTATGCCGTGCATACAAGCTGTAGCCTGGGATACCCGTATAGAAGACCCCCTCTGTGATCTCCATCTCTGGCGCAGCATACTTGGCAGATAGGATGAGGGTCACATACGCACTCGTGCTTGGATCGTCAGTCATTCTGAAACTGAAGAGCACTACAGCCATCGCTGTAATGAGCAGGAAGAGGGGCGCACGATCCAGATAGAGGGGGATGCCTGATGCCTTCAGTGAGAGGAGTTCTAGTCGCTCTCCCTAGATTCCCAAAGGTCATAAGGAGGCTAACAAGATACCTAGGGAAGAGACATCGGGATAAAGGAGAGCGCAGCGTAGAAGATAATCTTGGCCATGACGAAGACCCCCAAGCCCTTTCCTACTAGCTCGTCTACATATCGCCAGAGGAACTGCATGATCACGATGAACCAACACACTGAGAAGCTCATCGCAAAGAGCGGCAAGAAGGTCTTCAGTATGTATCTATCTACTATCTTGAACACGTCTAATGTCTCCGAATTTATAGTCGCAAATATACACTTTTTAGGGCGATTACGCATAGGGCTCCGAGTAGCTTATGTATCCTATTATTTTCATCCCTTACCTAGCTCTCATCCACCATTCATCTTATCCTACGTGTAGGAGGTTATCTTCCCCTATTTGTACTGTAGGGCTGACGCATGAAATCACGATAGTGCGAGGTCGTCAAGGAGCATACGCCGAAGATAGAAGTATCTATGTCCTAGCATAAATATGCCAAGCGAATGCCTCCTACCTAGGAGGGATGAGTGTACACGTGTACACAACAGTATACCCACGTGTACACAACTGTATACACGCGTACACAAGTACGCTCTAAGTATCTCCTCTGTAGGGCTCGCTTGTATGTCTGTTTCTTGGGGATAATACGTAGGGATCTCTAGGGGTGGGATAAGGCTCCCTGGGATATGAAATGATATCCCCGAAGATCCAAAGGCTGAAGTGTGCGAGAGAGATCATGCGCCAGCCCCAATTTGTACTGGTACATCACGACTTCTATCCCATAAATAGTGTACATTTGCTTATATATTGTATCACCTATTTAGTAGGCACTTCACCTGATAACGAAACGAATATGCAGCGACTAGGCTCAGCCACACTACCCATGAGGGACGCATTTCCCTTGATGCCCTAATACCCTTCTTCCCTTGGGCTCCCTTCTGCCGTGACCAAAGGCTTCACCATGCCCCTATCCCGAGATCATGATGATCAGTGACCAGGCCTATAACCTCTATACGCAGATCAGTGGACTACTGATGACCGAGGCTTGGGAGATAGGCAATGAGCTGAGATATAGGATAGAAGCCGTAGAGGGCAATGAGAGCCAATATATACTAGAGCTAGAGCTCTCCCTAGAGAACTTTAGTGAGATTTGAGCCTTGATGGAGGTCTCCCGAGCGTGTAATCAGCTATCTATATATAGCTGCTGTGGGTTATGTTCGCCACTCTGGGCTACTTGGTCTTCGCTTTGCTTGCGAGCGTATATCCGAGTACACTTGTCGCTTGTCCCTTCTTCCTGAGTCCTAAGGCTTTCCTCACCCCCTATATCATAGGGGCTTGATCGTAAAGAGCTTCCCGAGTTGCGTCCAGTAGCTTGGGAAGCTCTTTGCCACTACATCGGGGTTTTGGATGCGTAGTCTCCCTTCCCTCTGGGTCATTAGAGCCAGAGCCATAGCGATACGATGATCCTGATGTGGGTCTATTATGGGAGGAGATAGTCGCACTCTTGGCTCTCGGAGGTCTCCCTCCCAGTAGAGCTCATCTTGCCCTATTCCTAGGGAGACTCCGAGCTTAGCAAACTCCGAGCCTAGCACCTCTAGGCGATCAGATTCCTTAATTCTTAGATGTCCGATACCCCTAAGTCTGAATGCGACTCCACACCCTACAAGTGCAACTACGAATGCTGGAACAAGATCTGGGCAAGAGGACATATCAGCCTCGAAGCAGTCTCCCTCCCTCTGCTCCCCACGACAGATACGTATCTTCTCCTCCGAAATCTCGGTATAGACCCCGAGTCGCTCCATATAGAGGGGCAGATAGCGACTATCCCCTTGCAATGAGGGCAGTAGGAGCTGAGGAAGGTAGCACTCCGTCCCTAGAGGAAGTAGAGCGACCAGAGCATAGGCATACGAGGCCGCACTCCAGTCTGCCTCGGCCAGCAAGAGCGAGTGGTCAGCCGCATGGGCTACGTCAGGACAAGGCTCATAGACAAAGTGTCCTTCGCCCACCTCCTGCCACTGATAGCCTGCCTCTGAGACGACAGAGCTGGTCATATAGGCATAGGGAGAAGAAGCGAGAGGACTAGAGAGACGAATATCTACTCGTTCCCCTAATCGTGGAGCTAATAGGAAGAGGGCGCTTAGATACTGAGAGCTTAGAGAGACATCTAGTGATACCTCCGTAGAGTGTAGTGTGCGTGGTGTGATATGTAGTGGAGGGTAGCCCTCCTTGCCGATATACTGAATATCTGCACCTAGAGAACGTAGAGCATCTACCAGAGGAGCTATGGGTCGGTCGTGCTGACGAGCAGTCCCCTCTAGCCTACAAGGGGTACTAGCAGCTACAGATAGATATGCTGTCATGAAGCGCATCGCCGTACCCGACTCCCCCAACATTGATTACTACACTACCCTCCCTACTCTTCTGGAGAGCCTGCAGTAAAGCCCGAATATCCTCAGGGGTATCCTCCAGAGAGAGAGCCTCTAGGCTGGGGAGCTCCTCGCCACGTAGAGCAGAGAGGACGAGCCTACGAGCCATCAGGCTCTTAGAGGGAGGCAAGATCCAGTGTAGGGATATGGGCTCAGTGGGTTGAGCCGAGGAGAGCTCTATCATACTAGGGGAAGAGAGGTGCTAAGAGCCCGACGTACTGCTCTAGCCATGGACGGTCAATCTCCTCAGTGAAGTCTCCCAGCTCTTGGCTATCTACATCCAGCACTCCGACAACCTCCCCTCGCACACTGCGTATGGGGACGACGATCTCGGAACGGGATAAACTGGAGCAAGCGATGTGCCCAGGATAACTATCGACGTCAGGAACGACTAAGGTCATCCCCTTAGCCCAGGCATCGCCACAGACTCCCCGCCCGTAGGGAATTCGGGTACAAGCTATATCCCCTGAAAGAGTAGAGGACAAGTTCTCTCTCCGATACGAGATAGAAGCCAACCCAAAAGAATCCGAAGGTCTGCCTAAGCGCAGCTGCCATATTGGCGAGATTAGCTATGCGATCTGTCTCTGCCCCTAGGAGGGCCTGTAGCTGTGGGTATAGCTCCCGATAGCGTTCCTCTCGGGTACTCCCCTCTGGGATGAGTTGCTCTGCCATGATGAATAGTATGGATCTGGATATGTCCTATGCCTGCAAGGGGCTAACCGACCTCTCGCTCTAGCTCGATACGGAATGTAGTTCCCACGTCTACCATAGAGTGATGCACATAGATACGCCCACCATGATACTCATTGATGATCCTACGTGCGAGGGAGAGTCCGAGCCCCCACCCACGCTGACGAGTCGTGACTCCAGGGCGGAAGATCTCCCGTTGCTTCCCCTTAGGTATCCCCTTCCCCGTATCCGTGATGTCTATATAGACCATACGCTCCCTTCACCACGTAGGCGAAGGTCGATCGTCCCCTGCCCATGCATGGCATCTACAGCATTCTTGATCAGGTTCTCGAAGACCCATGCTAGCAGAGGTTCACTCAGACGTACGATGATCGGTGTCTCGGGCTGTTCGGGGGAGTAGGCGCACCTGCTTCGATATGCGAGGTTGCATATAGGCGATGATGCGAAGGAGTACCTCATGGAGGTCGGCGGGCTTGAGGTTGGGCAGTGAGCCTATCTTTTGGAAGCGATCAGCGATGATCCCTAGGCGCTGTATATCCTTCTCCATCTCCTCGGTGACCATAGGCTCGACACCACTGCTGGCCAAGTATTCCTTCCAGGCGATGAGGGATGAGATAGGGGTACCGAGCTGGTGTGCAGTCTCACGTGAGAGTCCCTCCCAGATGTAGTTCTGATCCGAGCGTTTTCAAGCTGATGACTGCGACAATCGCTATACCGAGGAAGAGCAGGAAGACCCCTAGCTGTATATAGGGGAAGATCACGAGATACCTTAGCCCATAGCTATCCGAGTAGTAAATATATTGGGGGGCTACGAGCTCGTCTATGACGATGGGGGGATAGCCACGCTTGTATCGCTCTAGCTCCTTACGCAGGTAAGCCTCGCCGTCCTTACGAGGGACATCTATATTGTAGTAGCTAGTATGTTCCCCTTTATCATCAGTCATGATGATCGGGATAGCGGTATTGGAGTCTAGGATGCGATAGAGGTAGGTCATGATCGTCTGCTGATCGTAGGCATTGGCAGCCCGAGTGGCATTCGCCCACATCTCAAGCTTCTCGTGCTCCTCTACCGCGATCTTAGAGACTAGGCGGTCAGAGATAACGAGGGAGAGCACAGCAAAGAGGACGGAAAAGACGATGACAGCGATGCGCACCGAGCCACGTCTACTCAGCCATAGTCCCCTACTCTGGAGCCACTGCTCCCCTAGCCTACGGATCTTCATAGATCATCAACGTGCACCCTCGAGGACCTCGTGGGCATAGCGAGCGAAGGATGCGAGCCAGTGGTCGCCACCATAGTTGGATCTAAAGATCATCCCCATCCCATGCTGGTACTGTGCACGGGCATTCTTGGCAAAGCGAGCCTTCAAGGGGTGTCCCTGTGGTAGGTAGCGGGATATACGTGCCATCGTCCATGCTCTGGTATAGGCGAGCCCTACGAGGTGCACGATCGTGTAGTCTGATAGGTCACTGACCTGAGGCAGCTGACAGAGGCGAGCGATCCCAGCAGGTGTGAAGTAGGTCCTAAGCCAAGCTACATACTCTCTCTGAGGCAATACCCGAGTCATCAGATCTGCGACCATGAGTGTGGGGGAGAAGAAGTCCGTAGCATTTGGCTCCCATTCGGCAGGGACTCGCTTATCTGCTAGGTGTAGCTCTCGAGCCTTAGTAATGAGGGCTTGCTCGAAGTCCTTATCTCCTCGCTGACGAGCATAGTCAATGGCGAAGGAGAGGGCAAAGGCGAGATTGGAGTGTGTCCCGATCCTATTCGAGTAGGTGAGCTTGGGTAGATATGCCTTCCACTTCTCTACGATCTTCATCGCTAGGATATCTACGTTTTGGGACCAGAGTTGTGCCTTTTGCTTGAGGAGGTCATCGTTTGTCTCTGTGGCCATGCGATGAAGCTCTTCGGAAAGCTTCAGGAGCCAAGCCCATCCGTAGGTACGCTCATAGGTAGAGGCAAGCTTGCGATCGAAGTAGGAGGCTTCGCTCCGCATATTTGCCTCCGTGAGATGCTGGTCAAAGGAGGCTATGATTGCCTCCCGCTCTGGTAGCTCAGGATGACTGCGGAGTACCTCGGCGAGCATCCAGTGGCTGTGTACGGCACTATGCCAATCAAAGCACCCGTAGAATGCAGGATGAAGGTCTCGGGGAGAGAGCCCAAGGTCAGTGCTATCTACATAGGCATGCCCAGTCTTGTTGGGGTACTCTACGAAGATGTTCTTGAGCGGCATTTGGATGAGGCGTTGGAGTTCGCTTGTCTCCAGATCCTGTGCCGAAGCACAGGGGAGGTATAGCCCTAGGCTCAGGGTGCAGAGTATCGTCTTATGTAGCTTATTCATATTCGGGAGGTCTGTTCGTTCGTTGGGTGTCCAGCCAGAGTGGAGAGCAGTCGCCTTGGCGACTAGAGAGAGGGGTACTGATAGCACCTATACATTATTATATATAGGCTTCGGAGTACCTCAGCCTTCGTTACGTCCGGGAAAGCCACAGAAGCTATGCCACCAGCGTAGCTTCACGACTCCAGTGAAGGCCTCTCTGAAGATCGAGGTATTCATCTTGGAGGTACCGAGGACACGAGTCCTCGAAGGCGATCGGCACCTCGACGACAGTGAAGCCTAGACAGTAGGCGGTGTACTTCATCTCGATCTGAAAGGCATAGCCCTTGAAGTGCACCTCCTCCAGACGCATCGTCTGGAGCACCTCCCGTCGGTAGCAGACGAAGCCTGCTGTACTGTCCTTGACGGGCATCCCCGTGATGAGACGGACATAGAGCGAGGCTCCATAGCTCATGGCGATACGGTCAAGGTGCCATTCTTCACCGCCCCGCCTCGGGTATATCTGGAGCCGACAGCCACATCAGCACCCTGCTCGGCGCAGGCTCTATAGAGCTCTAGGAGCTTCATAGGAGGATGGCTAAAGTCGCAGTCCATCTCGAAGATATAGGCATAGTCCCGCTCTAGAGCCCATCGGAAACCTGCTATGTAGGCTGTCCCCAGCCCCTCGCTTCCCTGCTCTCTAGGAGGAAAACCCGCTCAGGATACTCGGCTTGCTTGGTACGTACGATACCCTGCAGTACCATCAGGAGAGCCATCATCGACGATCAGTATATCGAACGGCTGGGGCAACCCAAGGACTGTATCTATCATCTGAGCTACATTCTCGCGCTCGTTGTAGGTCGGTATGATGACTATGCTATCACTACTCATGTTATGGTGTAAGTATCTATCTTGTGAGGTAGGAACAAAGCAACCTTCATTCTAGGCAACAAAGATACCAAGAATATGTAGTTCCCTCCACACCTCAGGGCTGACGCATGAAATCACCATAGAGCGAGGGCAAGGTCGTCAAGGAGCATACGCCGAAGATAGAAATATCCGCGTCCTAGGTGTAGACATACCCAGCGTATACCTCCTACCTAGGAGGGATGAGTATACACGTGTGTACACAACTGTATACCCACGTGTACACTATTGTATACACGCGTGTACACAAGTGCGCTCTAAGTATCTCCTCTGTAGGGCTCGCTTGTAGGTCTGTTTCTTGGGGATAATGCCTAGGATATTTAATGATGGGCTAAGGCTCCCTGGGATATGAAATAATACCCCCTGAAGATCCAAAGGCAGGAGTGTGCAGCGAGATCATGCGTCGTCCCTGCTCCAGACCTTTACCTTGCACTCAGTCTTGTCCCTTTCACACAATATCTAGTTCGACTATCCGCTCGCCCCACCACACATAGCCCTACCCACCATCTGCGAGACCACATATAGGGGGCATGGCCACCCTCTCCCCCTCTACTCGATATAGGAAGATACTCCGCCCTCACACTCACAAACAGCTCATACATAGAGATAAAGAGAATGAACACCCTCTACCACCCAAACTCTCAGTATCGAACATACCGAGAGGGGGTTAGAGGACATACTGAGAAGGTAACATAGGACTCGGTAAGAGCGCACCCGTCACCTATGTAAGGTGATGGAAGCGTTCTTACCGAGTCCTCTCTAGCGCTCTCAATATCTCTATGATTGCCCCCTCGGGAAGAGCCCTACATACCCGCCTGCTAGGGTATCTGATGGGTATCACGAAGGGTTGTCTCTAGGACTCATGAGTCCTGCCGGAGGGACAAGAGTAAGAGCTCCACTGGTATAGGCACCTAGTACGACAGAGTACTTGGAGGCTTCCCAAAAGTAGCTTATGTGGCTAGGTGATTAGGCTTGTTTAGCTTATCTTTGTAGGGCTGACCTCCAATGTCCTAGGGGCATTAGATATAGTATCTATACGATGAGATCAGTAGTACTCGTTTTGATTAGGTGATAGTGGTAACGCTATCTGTAGCTTTACCTATTGGATGAGGTTACCATCTCTAGGCAATGAGGGTGAGAGTGCCCTCTGAGTGTGCCTAGTCACACCTAGTATTATAGAAAGTGAAGACTGTAGAATGAAACCAATATATTCGAAGATAGCCCTACTAGTCGTAGGCCCAGGGAGTAGCGTTTACCCCACCTCTATATGGCAGCTCAGCCCCTCGTCGCAAAGAAGACCAAGACGACGAAGAGCAGTAGCAAGACTAGCAGTTCATCTAAGAAAGGCAAGGGGAGCTCCTCCCGCAAGAGCTCTCGCAGTCGCCGTGGCTCCCCGAGCTCGTGTGTACATGCCCACAGCGGAGCAACTAGAGCAGATGCGCCTCGATAGCATCCGTCTACGTACGGTGTGGCGCAGAGCCCATACGCCAAGCCAGCCAGCAGACCACCCAGCAGATGGAGCTACTGGCGACACGTTTCCGCCAAGCAGATAGTACTCTGACACGCTCCGAGATCGAGGAGCTATACTTCGCCACAGATGAACGTGCTGACACGGAGTCCTTCCTCAACAAGATCGAGCGAGAGGCCGATGAGCCGATCAATCAGAAGAAGCTATCGGAGGCTCTACGGGTCGTACAGCAGGGACTATGGCGCACACCCACACATATCGGGCTGATCAAGCGTGCCCGTGACCTATCCCTACATCTGAAGAGCAAATCGCTTCTGACAGCTATATGTACCAGCTAGTAGAGCTCCTCAGTATGCTTGCCCATACGGGTGGGAATACCCTCACGAGAGAGAAGGCTGTATCGGTACGCTCTGCCTCCGATGCTCTCCTCTTCGAGATCCACTGGAACGAGACCCCCCGTGAGGACATTCTCTCACCCGTGAGGAGAAGGTAGATGGCAAGACCTACAGCATCATAACCATCAGGACAGGTAAGGGCCGTGAGGATCACTACTACCTCCTGCGCTCTACCTTTACATCTGCTACACCTCGTACCACAGCTCGGTAACCAAACAAATAGACGATGAAGCCTAGGCGGTGGGTACTCCGCTCCTATACAGAGCACGAGCAAGAGCTAGCGGCAAGTCTCACGCAACAGCTGGGACTATACCCCTGCTGTGGGACGACTACTCGTGGCACGAGGATCGAGACACCAGCAGAGGCAGAGGGCTTCCTCCATCCTTCGCTAGAGGCTCTGCACGACCCGTTGCTCATGCAGGATATGCCCCTAGCGCTGGATCGACTCGAGCAGGCGATCAGTCGTGGGGAGCGCATCCTCATCTACGGAGATTACGACGTCGATGGGACGACCGCTGTCGCCCTACTCTATCGCTACCTACGCTCACACTGTCTCTCAGAGGATCATCTCGCCTACTATATCCCAGACCGATATGAGGAGGGCTATGGTATCACGAGGCAAGGGATAGACTATGCCCACAGCATCGGAGCTGGACTGATCATATCGGTAGATACTGGTATCAAGGCACATGAGGAGATCAGCTATGCCCGAGATCGGGCATGGACTTCATCATCTGCGATCACCATACCCCCGATCCCCATCTTCCCCTGCGACGGCCATCCTCAACCCCAAGAGCAGGACAATACCCTACCCCTTCACTGACCTATCGGGGTGTGGGGTTGCCTTCAAGTTCATGCAGGGATTGGCACTGCGCCGCTCCTTACCCTTCGACACCCTCCTACCCCTACTGGAGCTTCTCGTGCTAAGCATTGCTGGGATCGTGTACCCATCCTAGGGGAGAATAGGATCCTCACCTACCACGGACTACGACAGCTGAATAGCTCTCCCTCCATAGGCATCTCCTACCTCATGAAGCAGGGCAAGATACGCCCCGATCACGTAGATATGGCTAGCATATACTACGAGCTAGGGCCACGTATCAATGCTGCGGGCAGAATGGCTCATGGAGCAGAGTCCGTGAAGCTCCTCATCGCAGAGGATCAGCAGGTCGCCGAGAGGCAGAGTGCGATCCTAGATGGATACAACCGCCAACGCCAAGACCTAGACCAGGAGATGACCAAGCAGGCACTAGAGCTCGTCAGTGCCCATCCCTGAACTCCTACAGCAGAGGATACTCGTCCTCTATGACCCTGACTGGAACAAAGGGAGTGATGGGGATCGTCGCTGCACGGCTAGCAGACAGACTGCACCGCCCCGTAATCATCTTCGCCCGCAGTGGAGACTATCTATCTGGCTCAGCCCGTTCATACGGAGGCTATGACCTCTATCAGGCTGTACAGAACTGTCGGGATAGCCTACAGAGCTTCGGGGGGCACATGTATGCTATTGGGATGACCCTACTACCCGAGCATCTTGATTCCTTCCGCTCACAGCTTGAGCAGTATGCCCTGACGAGCCCAAGTGGAGAGGTAGAGACGACCCTCACGCTGCAGATAGATACCCGCCTAGAGGCACAAGAGATCTCGAGGAGCCTACTGAGACAGATTGAGTCCCCTATCTCCCTTCGGTATGGGGAATGAACGCCCCTGCCTTCCTCACAGAGCATCTTCGGGATGCTGGAGGCACACGTGCCGTAGGGAAGTGCGACCAGCACCTTAGCCTACGAGTAACAGACTACACCAGCGCATCCGCCCCATCCACGGCTTCGCTCTAGGGAAGGCATCGTATCTGCCGAAGTTGATACGACACGAAGCCTTCGCCCTATGCTATGAGCTAGAGGATAACGACTTCTATACCCAGTCCTTCCTACAGCTGCGAGTGAAGGACCCATGTCTGGAGAGCGAGCTCCCCAGAGCGACTACGCTAAGCCGCTCCACCCTCCTAAAGAGGATAGGATATACCAGAGTGACCATGGGAGGACGAAGAGCAGGAGATTATAGAGGCAGAGGGGAGGATATAGACACCCTTCTCTCCTCCGAAGAACTAACACCAGAGGATACGACTCGATCGTATGTTTCTACCTGAGGATCTTTCTCGATCTACTCACGACACCTACCTCGCCATCACTACTGGGCATGACCCTCGCCCAGGTGTAGCGGATGCTGACCTTAGCCCTGAGGAAGTGCTGGAGCGCTACTGGGGCTATACTTCCTTTCGTCCCCTCACAGCGAGATCTCATCGAGTCTGTCTTACTGCAAGGACACACTAGGGCTACTCCCCACGGGGGAGGTAGAGCATCATCTTCCAAGTACCGGGACTTATGCTCCCCGGGCTCACGCTAGTCATTACCCCTCTAATCGCCCCTCATGAAGGATCAGGTAGATAGACTCCAGGGCACGGGGCATACGGGCGACAGCCATTCATTCAGGGATGTCCTCAGAGCGAGTCCGCTCGGCACTAGATAATTGTCTGTATGGTCGCTACAAGTTCCTCTATATCTCTCCTGAGCGCCTAGGCTCTACCCTCTTCCGCACATGGCTAACGGAGCTCGACATATCGCTCGTCGTGGTAGACGAGTGCCACTGCGTCTGTCAGTGGGGGCTATGACTTCCGCCCTCCTACCTAGACATCCCGATCATACGACGAGAGCTAAGCGAGGTGCCTATGCTCGCTCTCACAGCCACCGCCACAGAGGCAGTAGTGGACGATATCATCCGAGAGCTAGCCTTCCGCCCTGGCTATACCTCACTCAAGAAGAGCTTCTCCCGCCCTAACCTCTCCTACTCCATACGCCGCTACGATGACAAGTTCTGCTATGATGCGCCATATCCTCAGTCGAGTAGAAGATCACGATCATCTACTGCCGCAATAGGGATATGACACGTCAGATAGCAGAGGAACTAAATGCCGTAGGAGTAAGTGCCACCCACTACCACGCAGGTCTGACCTATCAGGAGCGTGAGCTCCGTCAGGCTCGTTGGATGCGTGATGAGATACGTGTCATGGTCGCCACAAATGCCTTCGGGATGGGGATCGATAAGCCTGACGTGCGTCTAGTCATTCACATGACTGTACCCCACCCTCACTAGAGGAGTACTTTCAGGAGGCCGGGCGTGCAGGACGAGATGGGGGGCAGTCCTATGCAGTAATGATCGTCTCCAGCTCTGATGATCAGACCCTAGTGCGTAGGCTACGCGATACCTTCCCCGAGCTGTCCTACGTACGCCATGTGTATGACCAGATGTGCAACTTCCTCTCCATCGGGGAGGGAGAGGGGCTAGAGCGCACCTACGACTTCGACATAGAGCTCTTCATACGTCGCTTCCGTATGAGACCGATTCAGACCCGTCACGCCATAGAGATTATGCAACTCTCTGGATGGCTAGACTACCACGATGATGATAGTCGCTCTAGGGCTGAAGTTCCCTCATCCCCAGCTCTCGGCTCTACGAGCAGAGTGTACGCCCTGATGACTCGATCCGTGCTATACTTCGCTCCCTACACGGGACTCTTCGCAGACTACGTCACCATCAGCGAGATCGACCCAGCACAGCTCACGGGCCATACGACAGATGAGGTATACCTATTCCTACTGGATCTCACCATGAAGGGATCCTACATTACATACCACAGAAGAAGATCCTCGGGTGTTCTTCCGTATCCGTCGTGAAGAGAGCAGACACCTCAGGATCCCCTATGAGGCCTATCAGCAGAGACTAGAGCGGATGAGCTGAACGTAGAGGGCGATGCGAACCCTATATGGGACAGATGACCTCTGCCGCTCACGGATGCTATTGGGATACTTCGGAGAGGTATCGAGTAGACCCTGTGGAGCCTGTGATGTCTGTCTCAAGAAGCACCCCTCGGGGCTAACGCAGCATATAGTAGATGAGGTCAAGGTACAGCTAGATAAGCTCTTCCTCACTACAGACCTTCCCAGCTACCCTCTAGCCTCACTTGTGGATGCCCTCCCTTCCATCCTCTGGATGTAGCGAAGGCTGTACGCTTCTGGGCGGGAGAGCTAGAGGATACCTTTATTCTAGACGTCCCCCACCTACGCAGGACACTCGACAAGTAGTCTCCCCCATCCTCTCCCTCTCCCTTATCTAAAACAGAGGACTCATCGAGGGATGCAAGGCTAGAATATCCCACCGCACCCCAGCACACAGATAAACCTTACTAGGGTGTATTAGTCGGGGATATCGACCACCACACCCTAGCTATTAGTGATAAGAAGTGCCAACTATTCACTAACTTTACGACCCGAAAAAGCGAATAACTCATGCAAGAAAGAATACAACAGCTACGTGATCAGGTAGAGGCTCTGACGGCACAGACAGCACAAGAGGTCGAAGATCTTCGTATTAAATATATTAGCAAGAAGGGACTTATCTCCCAGCTATTCGACGAATTCAAGACCGTTCCCAATGAGGAAAAAGCGACTCGTGGGACAGCAGCTCAATGTCCTGAAGGAGGCCACCATCGCCAAGATCAATGCCCTAAGAGAGGCACTCTCCTCTTCAAGGGGAGGCTGAGGCGATCGACTGGACACGTACGGCTTATCCTGTACGCCTAGGTACACGTCACCCTCTGACCCTCGTCCAGCAGGAGATCACCTCGATCTTTGCTCGCCTAGGGTTCGCTATCGCCGAGGCCTGAGGTGGAGGATGATGAGCATGTATTCTCCCTGCTCAACTTCGCTGAGGATCATCCTGCTCGTGATATGCAGGACACCCTTCTTCGTGCGCAATACCCCTGACACACTTCTCCGTACCCACACCTCGTCGGTACAGACTCGTGCAATGCTCGGGGCGCAACCTCCTATCCGCATCATCTGTCCAGGACGTGTGTACCGTAACGAGGCTATCTCCCTATCGTGCCCACTGCTTCTTCCATCAGGTAGAGGCTCTGTACGTGGATGAGAACGTCTCCTTTGCTGATCTCAAGCAGGTATTGCTCTACTTCGCACAAGAGATGTTCGGTAGCGAGACTAAGATCCGCCTACGCCTTCTTACTTCCCCTTCACGGAACCCTCTGCCGAGATGGATATCTCATGTAATATCTGTGATCTGGATGTAACTTCTGTAAGCACATAGGATGGGTAGAGATCCTAGGCTGTGGCATGGTCGATCCTAATGTCCTAGAGAACTGTGGTATCGATAGTCGCAAGTACTCTGGCTATGCTCTCGGGATGGGAGTAGAGCGTATCACCAACCTAAAAGTATCGAGTAAGTGACCTACGTCTCTTCTCCGAGAATGATGTACGCTTCCTAGAGCAGTTTCAGGGAGCAGAGTAGTCGCCCAGTAGCTAGCCGATAGTGTCGTGACCCGAAAAGAACGCTACGATGCAGTCATTGCTTGGTTCGAGGAGTATATGCCGGTCGCTGAGACCGAGCTGGACCACTCGACACCCCTTTGAGCTCCTAGTGGCGGTCATCCTCTCTGCCCAGTGCACGGACAAGCGGGTGAACATGATTACCCCTCGTCTCTTCAAGCAGTACCCCACGGCAGAGATCGTGGCTAGAGCGGAGGTCGAGGATATCTTTGAGCTCATCCGTAGTGTGAGCTACCCCAACTCCAAGGCTAAGTATCTAGTCTCTATGGCCAAGATGCTGGTAGAACAGTTCGAAGGTGAGGTGCCTGCAGAGCGAGAGCTACTCATGAAGCTCCCCGGTGTCGGGCGCAAGACTGCCAATGCGATCGCCTCTGTAGTCTACCACCGCCCCCACAATGGCAGTAGACACACACGTATTCCGTGTAGCTAACCGCATCGGACTGACAACAAACTCCAAGACCCCACTAGAGACCGAGCTAACCCTCATCAAGTACATCCCCGAGGCTCTCATCCCTAAGGCACATCACTGGCTAATCTTACACGGACGATATATCTGTATCGCACGTAAGCCTCACTGCTGGGAGTGTGGTCTAGCTCCGTACTGCCGTTACTGCCTCTGGAACGCAAGAGGAAGAAGGATTCCCAACAGACAGACCAAATAAAATGAAACCAAAGGTACAGGCTCACTAGAGCTGTCCATCTCTGCTACACAGCTCTAGCACTTGTGATACTCTTCCTCTGCTCTTGCAGTCAGGGAGGGAAGCAGACATCGGGCAATGATAGTACGATACTCGTCATCGGGGTCATGCCCTCAGTAGACTATCTCCCCATAGCCATAGCGGAGCAAAAGGGATTCTTCGCCAAGCCAATTCGCCTCGTACGCTTCTCCTCGCCTATGGAGCGTGATGCAGCCCTCCAGACAGGGGCAGTCGATGCCTCTGTGACAGACTATATGGGGGCTATGCTCCTACAGAGCAAGGGTACAGAGGTACAGCTCCCCATTGCCTGTCAGGGAGCCTTCCGCCTTGTCCTAGGTAAGAAACCACAACTCAATACCCTAGCCGACCTCAGAGGAGGCCGTATCGGGCTATCCTCCAATACGCTCATTGAGTATGCGACAGAGCATGCATTAGTAGAGAGCGGACAGCCTATTCCCTACGAGCGAGTCGAAGTGCAGCGGATCCCTATCCGCCTCGAGATGCTCCGATCGGGAGAGAGCTCTGATGGTGCGATCCTCCCGAACTGTATGCCAGTATGGCTACCGCTGATGGGCTAAAAGCCATTGACCTCCCCTCGCACCTCACGAGCAATATCACAGGGCTCGTCTTCCTCTCCTCATCGGTGAAGGCAAAGGAATCAGCTCTAGCCTCCTTCCTCGTCGGTTATGATCAGGCGGTAACCTATCTCAACACCCATCCTAGAGAGGAATGGATCAGTGTCCCCACTGCGGATCTACTGGGCATAACACCTGAGGTAGCTAGAGCTCTACCCCTACCGACCTACACCACAGCTACCCAGCCCCGGAGAAGAGTGATCCCAATCCCCATCCTAAACTGGATGAAGGGGCGAGGACTTGTCGCCCCAAGCTATGAGCCTAGAGGGCTTGTTGGTCTGCAATTCACTGACTAAACTAAGTCTGACTAGGGCCTAATCAGCACCTAACCGACCACTATGACTCTCTCTCCTGCGCTACATATACAGAGCCTATCCGCCTCCTATACTAGTAGGCAGGGGAAGAAGGATCCGATACTTACACGGAGTATCAGCCTCCATCGGAGAAGAGATTGTCTCCGTCATAGATCCTTCGGGGGAGGTAAGTCCACCCTTATATATTGTCTATCTGGGATCATAGAACCCACCTCTGGGAGCATCACGCTGAATGGACTACCCTTAGATCCCAAGAGACATCAGATAGCACTCGTCCCCCAGCAGTACGGACTCCTCCCATGGAAGCGTGTACGAGAGAACATCCTCCTGCCTCATTCCCTAGGGAAGCGTATCGTGAGCGATGAGCTACAGAGCTCGATCCTGAACACTCTAGACATACAGTCCCTACTTGATCGCTATCCTAGCGAACTGAGTGGAGGACAGAGGCAGCGTGTAGCTCTAGCAAGAGCCTTCATTATGCGCCCCGACCTCCTGCTCTTAGATGAGGCATTCTCTGCTCTTGATATAGCCACTGCCGAGCGTTGTCGAGATCTGCTTTGCCGAACTTTGGCAACGCTATCCGACCCCCTACCCTCCCTCGTGACCCATGGTCCAGAGGAAGCCACGAAGCTCACCTCCCGCACGCTTCTCATAGGAAAGGGTACCCTGCTCGCCGATCTAAGGCATCCAACAAAGGATGAGCTAACACAACACCTACTCCAGCATCGATGAGGCGCTTCAGTAGACATCTCCTACAGCTACTATTCAGGGCATCCATCTTACACCTGCTATGGATAGGAGGCTACTATGCCCTACACTCTGCTGTTCTCCCTGCTCCATGGGAGGTCTATCGGCACATGCTCACGATGGACTGGGGACAACTCATCATACACACCTCTGCTAGCCTAGAGCGCATTGGATGGGGAGTAGCGATAGCCCTTATCCTAGCATGGGGCATATCCCTTACTGCTGTTCTATCGCCTCGAATCGGGAGAGTATTCTCGACCTTCATCTATTTCTCCTATCCTATCCCAAAGTTGGCACTTTTGCCAGTAGTAATGCTCCCTAGGCGGTCTTGGCGAGGTAACAAGGTCGTTATGATAGTCTTGATCGATTTCTATTTCAGCTGGCTGTATCGATGAGGGATGCCCTGATGACGATACCAGCAGAGCACTTTATGCTCACTCGTTCGCTAGAGCTAATACCCTGGGCTACTTCAGTCAGGTACTCCCTACCTGCAGTCCTACCTGCCTCATTGTCTGCTCTTCGGGTTGCGATAGGTACGGCCATTTCCGTTCTCTTCGTGACAGAGACCTATGGGACGACCCTCGAGGCTAGGCTACTATATTACGGATGCTTGGATGCGAATTGACTACCCTCGATATGTATGCTGGTATTGCCCTCTACTTAGCCTAGTTGGGGTCGCACTCTTTATCTTGGTCGATCTAGCAGAGGTCGTGCTCTGCCCTTGGCTTCATCGGAAGAAGTAACGGCACTTTACCTCCCATACCACCACACATAGGCTCTCACCACGAGCCAAGCTATCTCCCCACTAATCATAGAGCAGACATACGATCTCACCCAGTATGCTCTGCTCTTTGGCTCTTTAGGAGGATTATCTCATCTCCGTGAGAGCCTTAGTCGTATCTCTAGGGGCTAGGTATTAGCCCCGAGAGACGACCATACGAGCACCCCACAGGGAACATACTTAGAGCGCAGTTGTGTACACGCGTGTACACTGTTGTATACACGTGAGTACACTAAGGTATACACACGTGTATACTTTTCCCTCCTTTATAGTAGGAGTATGCTCGCTAAGTGTACTCCTCGGCTACTGATGTTCCTATCCAAGTGTATACACCTCATCTACTCAGCCCTCGCTCTCTTAGTGATCGCATGCGCCTGCCCTACTATCTATCTAGCTCTGTAGGAATAGTGTCAAGCCTATCCAAACCACGAATAGTCCCCTTCCCCTCTTGATAAGAGACGCATAAAGGTGAATGTCTGCGAAGAAATGGGGATTCGTATTCTTCCTAACGCTATTCTTTGCCGGGGAATAATCTGTATCCAGATACCATTTGCGCTAGCTCCTCATCAAACTAAGGTAATCACCCCACACCATATCCTATCTATCCCTTTTAGGTGCATAGATGGGATACTTCGTCACGAAGTTAGTAGGCTTTATCAGTGAGGAATAGGAGGAAGAGGGTGCATATATCGACAAGAAATAGTAGTTTTGGAGGTTAATTGAGCAGGCTAGTGGTCATCACAGAATAGACCATAGCTAGGTAAAGATGCGTTTAGGCAATAGAGTAATAATATAATGGGCAAGATCATCGCTCTAGCCAACCAAAAGGGAGGTGTGGGCAAGACTACTACTGCAATCAACCTTGCAGCATCCTTAGCCTCGCTAGGCAAGCGAGTGCTCTTGGTCGATACCGATCCTCAGGCAAATGCCTCCTCGGGGATAGGGATAGAGAGTGGCCAGGTCGGTAAGACGATCTACGAATGTCTATGCTCTGCCCTACCAGCCCAAGAGGTCATCATCCCTACCGTAGTAGAGGGACTAGATATCCTCCCCTCACATATTGATCTAGCTGGTGCAGACCTAGAGCTCTTAGAGCGAGACAAGCGTGAGTACGTACTCAAGGGGGTACTAGAGCCCATAGCAGACCGATATGACTATATGCTCATCGACTGCTCTCCCTCGCTGGGGGTCATCACGGTGAATGCCCTAGTGGCATCAGACTCCGTACTGATCCCTGTACAGTGCGAATACTTTGCTCTGGAGGGTATCTCTAAGCTCCTGAACACCATCCGCATCGTGCGCCAGAGACTCAATCCCAAGCTCGAGATCGAAGGCTTCCTGATGACGATGTACGACAGCCGTACACGACTGAATAATCAGATCTATGAGGAGGTCAAAGGGCACTTCAAGAGCCTAGTCTTTGAGACTGTCATCCAGCGTAATGTCAAGCTAGGGGAGGCTCCTAGTCATGGACTGCCTGCTCTACTCTATGACGCAGACAGCCGTGGCGCAATCAATCACCTACAGCTAGCAACAGAGCTCATCAATAAGAACAAGTAGATGACCAAAGGGAAGAATAAGAATGTACTAGGCGAGGGCTAGGAGATCTCCTTGGTGGGTCGATCCTGAGCCCAGCACGGGTGCTTCTGTCCATCCAAGAGCTTGCAATCGGACAGATTATACCTAATAGCAACCAGCCACGTCGGGAGTTTGACGAGGAGAAGTTAGCCGAGCTAGCTGCCTCTCTTCGCTCTATTGGCTTGGTACAGCCTATTACGGTACAGCAGATCAATCCAGAGCAGTACCTACTCATCTCTGGAGAGCGACGCTGGAGAGCAGCTCAGATGGCAGGACTAGCTACTCTACCTGCCTATGTACGTCCTACGAAACCCGAGGAGATCGGGAGCTTGCTCTCGTAGAGAACATCCAGCGAGAGGACCTCAATGCGATCGAGATCGCCCTAGCCTACCAGCATCTCATAGAACTCCATCACCTCAAGCATGAGGAGCTCGCAGAGCGTGTGGGCAAGAAGCGTGCGACGGTCACTAACTACCTTCGCCTCCTTCGTCTCCCTGCAGAGCTACAGCTAGGACTCACGCAGAGACTTATTGATATGGGGCATGCACGAGCCCTTCTGCAGATAGAGGACACGGAGCGTCAGATCGAGCTCTACAACCTCATCGTCCAAGAGCACCTAAGTGTACGAGCTGTCGAAGAGCTCGCACGAGCAATCAAGGAGCAGAGTACAGAGGAGGTCGAGCCTGAACCCCAGAAACGATCTACCCCTAGAATGGTACGACGAGAGGACTACCGTTTGTTTGAACGGAAACTCTCTCAGGTGCTCACTACCAAGGTCACCGTCCGATGCGATGCAGAGGGGAAAGGTAAGCTCACTATACCCTTCACCAGCGATAAGGAATTGGGGCGCATTATAGAGCTCCTCGAGAAACTCCAGCATTAGTCCCTATACTTATCCTCCCGTGCGTATCTGTCCCAGCCTCCTACTCTGCCTGCTTAGTCTCTCCGGATATATATCTGTAGAGGCTTCGCCTGCCGTGGATACGAGTCTGGTCAGGACAGAGCCCTACCTACCCCTAGAGACTAGTATTCTCGGAAGTACCTCATCGCAGCCAAAGACTCCTGTTCGCTATCTAAGCACATGGACAGATAGCATCCCACTCCAAGAAAAAGCAGTAGATACTCTTGCCCTAAAGCGGTCAATAGAGCAAAGCCTATGGAAGCCTCACTCTGGCAAGGCCATGCTCTGGGCTCTACTACCAGGCGGAGGACAGATCTATAATCGTAAGTATTGGAAGCTACCGATCGTCTGGGGAGCTTTCATGGCTTGCTACTATGCTGTCTCTTGGAATCACCGCCAGTACCAGGAGTACCATGCTGCTTATCGAGACATCATGAGCGAAGACCCCTCCAAGAATACCGCTTGGCTAGTCTTCGCCCCCTCTGGAGCCAAGGCAGAGGACTATGCCCAGTACTCCTCCCTCAAGCAGACCCTCAAGCGAGGGAATGACTTCTATCGACGTTATCGAGATCTCAGTGTCGTCGTCAGTGTGCTTGTCTACGGTCTCTCCATCCTAGATGCATACGTAGACGCAGAGCTCTACACCTTCGACATTAGTCCAGATCTATCATTAAGGGTGGTCCCGGAGGTGGGACTACCCAAGCTCGGCCTACCAGCCTACCAGCTGGGAGTGAATTGTAGCCTCACCTTCTAATATGGATAACCAATGAAATCCTATCTCAAGGTAATCGCCTCTTCGTTAGTTCTTTTTTCTACGCTCACACTACAGGCTCAGACGGATAGTCTTCGTAGCCGTACAACCTCTAGCCTCATCCTTGCCTCGGCTTTGCTTGATCCGATCACGCTCCCCTCTTCCCTAGATAGGGATGTCGAGGCGCTCCTAGAGCAGTGGTATAGAGGATATGGTGTGCACAAGGGTGCTCGTACCAATTCTCGCGTCACCCCATCCCTCCGTAGCCGTCCCCTACACCCCCGATAGCGTGTATATACGCATGCTGAACAAGATGCCTACGGCGATGCACTTCAGCTACAATCCGCTTATACGTGAGTCCATTGAGCTCTACCTCTACAAGCGAAGGGGGCTCTTGAGCTCCATGCTCTCCCTAGCTGACCTATACTTCCCTGAGATAGAGGTCACACTAGACAAGAATGGTCTCCTATGGAGCTGCGTTATCTCGTCATCGTAGAGTCTGCACTCAACCCCAAGGCCATTTCGCCAGCTGGAGCTGCAGGTCTGTGGCAACTCATGCTCCCACGAGGTAAGATCTATGGTCTCTCGGTCAATAGCCTCGTGGATGAGCGAATGGACCCCATCAAGAGCACGGAGGCTGCTTGTCGCTTCCTAAAGGATCTCTACAACATCTATGGTGACTGGTGGCTTGTCCTAGCAGCCTACAACTGTAGCTCAGGGAATGTCAATCGTGCACTGAAGCGTTCAGGTGTCTCCAAGGCCAACTTCTGGGACATCTATCGCTATCTCCCCAACGAGACACGTCGCTACATCCCTCTATTCATCGGTGCATACTTTGCGATGCACTATCATCGTGAATACGGATTTATCCTCGTGAGCTCGGTCGTCCTCTAGCTACCGATTATTATACGGCATCTCATCGGGTGACCTTCGAGGCGTATCGCAGAACTTACGGGGGTAGACCAAGAGACGATCTCAGCCTTCAACCCCCAGTTCCGCCGAGGATCATTCCCGGGAACAACACCCCTACCCCGTCCGTCTTCCTCTCTCGCCATCCCTAAAAGTTGGATAGTATCGGAGAAGGTGTATCTTCACCTGAGCTACGTGTCAATCTCGAAGGACCCTAGCAGCACCTCTAAGAAGGGGCGCCAAGACATCCAAGAGGAGGATGAAGAGCTCGAAGTCTCCACAAAGAGAGGACGTAAGGGCAAGCAGAGCAAGCGATCAAAGAAAGAAAAGGTGTCTAAGGGACAAGCATCCCAGCATCGAGTACACTCAGGAGAGACTCTCTCCTCTATCGCTCGCAAGTATGGAGTATCTGTCAGCGAACTAAAAGCAATCTAATGGACTCTCCTCCGATCGCCCTCAGTGTCGGCCAGAAGATCAGCAGTAAAGAAGAAATAACGCTGTCTATAGCAAGAATCATTATATAATAAGTAAGAAGCACAATGAAACAACCAACACTCGTCGTACTCGCCGCAGGTATGGGCAGTCGCTATGGTGGGCTCAAGCAGCTCGATGGACTAGGCCCCTCTGGGGAGACAATTATGGACTACTCGATCTATGATGCTATACGTGCAGGCTTTGGAAAGGTAGTCTTCGTCATTCGCCATACCTTCGAGAAGGAGTTCCGGGAGAAGATCATCTCTAAGTATGAGCATAAGATCCTCGTAGAGGTTGTATTCCAGGATCTCGATAAGCTACCAGAGGGCTTCACTGTACCTGAGGGGCGAGAAGCCTTGGGGCACAAACCACGCTGTGATGATGGCAGAGTCCGTCGTGCGTGAGCCTTTCGCTGTGATCAACGCTGATGACTTCTATGGTCGTCACGGCTTCGCCACCCTAGCAGATAAGCTACGTAGCTTCTCCGACACTCGTGACAAGTACTGTATGATCGGCTATCGTGTCGGCAATACCCTCAGCGAGAGCGGCTCTGTTGCTCGTGGTGTCTGCCAGGTAGACGAAAAGGGCTTCCTAACCGAGGTCGTCGAGCGTACTAGCTATCTCACGTGATGAAGCAGGACGTATCTGCTTCACCGACGAGAACGGCACGACTCAGTACCTCGAGGAGAATACCCCCGTATCTATGAATATGTGGGGCTTCACTCCCGACTACTTCGATTACTCCAATGAGCTCTTCTGCCACTTCCTGAAGGCTTTGGATACGAACCCCAAGTTCGAGTACTACATCCCACTACCCGTCAATCTACTCGTTGCCGAGCGTAAGGTTACTGTCGAGGTGCTTGACACTCCTGACCAGTGGTTCGGGGTCACCCTACGCAGCTGACCGCCCAGACGTAGTGGCGAAGATCCAGGCTCTAGTAGACGCTGGCGAGTATCCCTCGAAGCTGTTCCCTAGGCACTCCCATAGAGACCTTCCTAAGAGGCTACATCACCCTCCCGTGGTGTAGCCTCTTCTACTCATATATCCTACCAACTCAATAATCTACCTCTATCCTATGGCTTTCATACAGTCCGTACGAGGCTTTACTCCTCAGATCGGCGAAGATTGCTTCCTAGCTGTCAATGCTACCGTCGTCGGGGATGTCGTCCTCGGTGATGGATGCAGTGTGTGGTTCAACGCCGTCCTTCGGGGCGATGTCAAACTCCATCCGCATTGGACGCAATGTCAATATCCAGGATGGCTCTATCCTGCATACCCTCTACCAAAAGTCTACGATCGAGATCGGAGACAATGTCTCGATCGGTCACAACGTCACCCTACACGGCTGCCACGTCCGTGACTATGCCCTCATCGGCATGGGCTCCGTCGTGATGGATGATGCGGTCGTAGGCGAAGGTGCCATCGTAGCTGCAGGCTCTGTCGTGCTAGCAAATACCGTCATCGAGCCCTATAGTCTCTATGCTGGGACACCAGCCAAGTTCATCAAGAAGGTATCCCCTGAGCAGAGCAAGGAACTCAACGAGCGTATCGCCAACAACTATCAGATGTACGCCTCTTGGTTCGACAAGGAAGAGAATCCCCAGCCCTAAGACATACACTTAACTTTATACATCATCCCATGAAATCAGTATTGCTTACTTCTCTAGCACTTGTGCTAGCTGTTGCCTCCCCAGTGACCTCATCGGCACAGAGTAAGGAGGGGGCGATCACCCCTCACCTCCTCGAGGAGCTGCGTAAGAGCGAGCCCAACACCCCCACAGAGCGTGCCCTGCACAATGCCATCGCCCTACGAGGATGAAGGACTTCTTTGTCAATCCCACCCGCCCACGTACCATCGAGGATTCCTTCTCCATCGAGGTCAAGAGTGCAGGCATCTCGGATCGAGCAGCAGAGTGGTCGTTGCTGGCTATTCACCGGTCTCAACGTCCCTACGCGCCCAGTTCATGGCACGGGAGAAGTCTGGGACTTCTTCTTCTCGCAGAACTACTCCTTCTTCTGGGATCAGCTCGAGAAAGCCAACCTCTTCCTCGAGGGAATCATCGAGACCCGTAAGGCCGAGGTTACCGACAAGAAGGTCGAATGGCTCTTCAAGAACCCCCATCAGCGATGGCGGGCAGTTCACCGGTATCTCAGATAACCTCATTAAGTATGGTGTAGTGCCTGCAGAGGTCATGCCTGAGACTGCCTCCAGCAACGATACTCGACTCATGGGGAGCATGATCGCACGCACCCTGCGCCAAGCTGGTATCCAGATCCGCAAGGCCTCTGCCTCTGGCGAAAGCCTCACCCAGCTACGCAAGCGCAAGGACAACTGCCTCAAAGCAAGTCTATCGTATCCTGAGCCTCAACCTCGGTGTGCCCCCACGAGCTTCACCTACACGCTACGTGATGCCAATGGCAAGGCGATCTCCACAGAGACCTACACCCCACAGAGCTTCTATAAGAGGTTCGTCGGCATCGGATATGCGCGATCAGTTCGTAATGCTCATGAACGATCCCTCCCGCCCCTACTACAAGGTCTATGAGATCGACTTCGACCGCCATGCCTATGATGGGAAGAACTGGACCTATGTAAACCTCCCCATGGAGGAAATCAAGCAGATGGCGATAGCCTCGCTCCGAGATAATACGATGATGTATTACTCTTGTGACGTCGGTCGTGAGCTTGATCGCTCCAGGGGATCGCTGCTCTGAATAACTACGACTACACTTCGCTCCTCGGCTATTCCTTTGATATGACCAAGGCGGAGCGTATCCAGAGCTTCGACAGTGGCTCCACTCACGCAATGACGCTGAAGGCTGTAAACCTAGATGCAAATGGCAAGCCCACCAAGTGGAAGGTCGAGAACAGCTGGGGCGAGAAGAGCGGAGTCAAGGGACATATCATCATGACGGATGAGTGGTTCGATGCCTACACCTTCCGTCTCGTGGTAAATAAGAAGTATGTCACGGACAAGGTACTAGAGCTCCTCAAGACCAAGCCCGTACAGCTCCCCGCTTGGGAATCCTATGTTTACCCTGATGCTCCCTAGCCCATCCCCATCCTAATGCGTTAGGGAGAAAGATTCCCTAGGAAAAATCTCTAGTGTAAGCTATACAGAGGAGGTAGCCAAAGGTCATTCGACCTCGGCTACCTCTCTCTTATTATATATCATTATATATCCCTCTACTATGAATGCCCTATCTACCCCACCCTTACCCCACTATCTCTCATCCAGCCCCTTCCCCATTAACCCAAAGGTAGTTCTCTTCTCTCCCTATTCCTCCGCCCCGAAGCCACAGCATACCTTATCCAAGACCGAAAGCCACAGCCCCATGACATAGCCATAAGAGAATAGAACACATACGAGATCCCTCTACAAGCCACCCAGCACACCTCTGATAGGGACACGTAATGTTCGTCCTCATCACCTATGTAGGTGACGACTGCGAACATTACGTGTCCTCCTCCCGCTCTCGGTATCTACTCTCCTCCCTCTCGGTATCCAGGGGCTGACGGCACGATCTCGCTCGCACACTCCAGCCTTTGGATCTTCGGGGATATCATTTCATATCTCAGGGGAGCCTTTAGCCCATCACTAGAGATCCCTACGTATTATCGCCAAGAAACAGACATACAAGCGAGCCCTGCAGAGGAGATACTTAGAGCGAGGTAGTGTACACGAGTGTATACAGTTGTGTACACGTGGGTACACTGTTGTATACACACGTGTACACTCATCCCTCCTAGGTAGGAGGTATACGCTGGGTATCTCTACACCTAGGACACGGATACTTCTATCTTCGGCGTATGCTCCTTGACGACCTTGCCCTCGCACTATGGTGAGTTCATGCGTCAGCCCTGTCTCGGTATCACCGATACGGAGCTCGTTATCGAGGGAGAGGTCTTAATTATTGTTTTCGTGCTCGACACTCACTTAGAATGGGAGATTATGATGAGAAGTAAGAGACTTAGTAAAGCTCTTCCTTCTGCGGTATAGTCGACCTATGCGCAGGCAACTGCTGAATACACAACTTGGTATACCAGCAAACTTTTGTATCTTTGTGTCCGTAAATAATACCTCTACGTGGATAGATTTGAGATGCTTGCAACCACGCGAAAAAATGCTAAACCCGTCACTCACCTACTGTGACGAGCTCCCCAAGGCTCCTTTACGGACAAGGGTCGAGCACTACAGCATTAGTCCGCCTCGGTTGCTAACCATAAGCAGTCGAGGCTTTTTCATGTTAGGGGAGATCAACTAACCTAGTTATAGTAAGAAGATATATGAGTTATCTCTTTACCTCTGAGTCCGTCTCAGAGGGACACCCAGACAAGGTAGCCGATCAGATATCGGATGCTATCCTTGACCACTTCATGGCACTTGACCCTCAGTCCAAGGTGGCTTGTGAGACCCTAGTCACCACTGGACAAGTCATCCTAGCTGGCGAGGTCAAGAGCGATGCCTATGTAGCAAACTACGAGGACATCGCACGTGGAGTCATCCGCAAGATAGGCTACAACAAGAGCTCCTACTGCTTCGATGCCGATAGCTGCGGGTACTCTCTGCCATCCACGGACAGAGTGCAGATATCAATCGTGGAGTAGAGCGCACCGCACCCGAGGAACAGGGGGCAGGTGACCAGGGTATCATGTTCGGCTATGCCTGCCGTGAGACACCATCCCTGATGCCTCTGCCTCTAGACCTCTCGCATGCTCTACTCGAGGAGCTCGCACACATTCGCAAGGAGGAGCTACACCTAATGCCCTACCTGCGCCCTGATGCTAAGAGTCAGGTCACAGTCGAGTATGGCCGCGAAGGTAAGCCCCTACGTGTCACGACGATCGTGATCGAGCACGCAGCACGATGAGTTCATCAGCCCAAGCGATACCCTCGGACAAGGCTCAGGATCGGGCAGACCGAGCTATGCAGGAGCGTATCACAGAGGATCTGCGTACGATCCTTCTCCCCCGTGTCTTCGCACGATACCCAGAGGATATGCAGGGTCTCTTCAGTGGAGATATTAAGCTCTTGGTCAATCCCACGGGTAAGTTCGTCATCGGTGGGCCACATGGCGATACTGGACTCACGGGGCGTAAGATCATCGTAGATACCTATGGGGAAGGCTGCTCATGGTGGCGGTGCCTTCTCAGGCAAGGATCCTTCTAAGGTAGACCGATCAGCAGCCCTATGCAGCTCGACATATTGCCAAGAACCTCGTAGCAGCAGGTGTAGCTGACGAAGTACTTGCACAGCTAGCCTACGCTATCGGTGTAGCAGAGCCCATCAGCATCCTCGTAGACACCAAGGGTACGGCACCGTCGCCCTCTCCGATGATGAGATAGCCGAGGTCGTGAGGAAGGTCTTCGACCTACGTCCCTACATGATTGAGCAGCGTCTCAAGCTCCGAGCCCCGATCTATCAGGAGACAGCCAGCTATGGACACTTCGGCCGTACACCACGCATCGTCAAGAAGAGCTTCCCCTCAGTGGCCGTAAAAGCACCGAACTGGAGGTCGAGCTCTTCACGTGGGAGAAGCTTGACTACGTCGAGGAGCTTCGTCAAGCCTTTTCTCTATAGAATATCGCTAGAAATAGTATAACTCAACACAGTAAACTGAGTCCTTCTAAAAGCTGCCACTGAAGGATACAGAGCTAGAATAGCTATCCTAGAATACTAGCAGACAGAGCTAGATGCGCATGTGCATCTAGCTCTGTCTGCTTTATGAGGGTATAGGGGATTCTTTTCCCCTTTTGCCCCTAGGCGATACGATATGAGCCTCCTGGTTGGGCTTCGATGAGCCTCCAACTCTAGTTCAAAGAGCTGATCACTCATAGCCGCAACTGTCATTGTAAGTGCTCGTGCTAGTTCATCGAGCGTCATCGTCCCCTGCTCATCTAAGAGACGTAATATAGGGTGGCTATAGGAGGGGCTCCTTGTCTCGTGATGGAGGCTGTCGCCCTTCCATCTACAGGTCTCACCTCTACTCCCCACCCTAGCTCAGAGACAAGTTCATCGATCCCATAGAGCAGATGAGCCCTACTCTCCTCGATAAGCTGATGGCACCCAAAGCTCATGGTATCACCAATACGCCCTGGGACTGCGAACACCTCTCGGTTATACTCTAGGGCAAGACGAGCTGTGAGAGTGACCCCACTCCTCCCCCAGCCTCTATAACGATCGTTGCCTCTGTTAGTCCTGCGATAATCCTATTACGTGCTAGGAAGCTGGAGGGACGAGCCTTCACACCTGGAGCATATTCGCTGATCCATCCCCTGCTCCAGCATCTGCATCGCTTCTCGTCGGTGAGCGGCAGGGTAAATGGTATCGAGTCCATGGGCAAGCACGGCGATCGTAGGGTAGACCACACTCTAGTGCTGAGCGATGAGCTTGGATATCATGCCATAGGCTAGACCGCTTGTGATGAGGGAGGGAGGGATTCGCTGAGCGAGCTCCGAGATGATCGAGTGACTATCCCTCTCCCATAGCTAGTGGCATTCCTTGTCCCTACTATACTTAGGCTTCGTAGCGGTTCCCAGCTCTGGAGTGCCCCACGGACATAGAGGATCGTGAGGGCATCAGGACACTGATAGAGCAGGTCTGGATAGTCGTCATCGAGGAAGAAGTATGGGGTCACCTGCTCCTGCTGGCAAGTCTCTAGTATCCGATCAGCCTCCACCAGCAGGGCTGAGCTACAGAGCTGCTGGTAGATGTTCTCGAGAGACGAGGAAGCACTCCACGTAGCTGCTGGGGATGAGTGAGAGCCTCCTCTAGGTCCTCAATATGGTTAATAAAGTATCGTGTCCCCTTAGCTCCCATTCCCTTGATGAGGGAGAGAGCGACCTTGTATCTCATTGGGGTCTCTTCAATAGACGTCATTGAGTATATAGTGTGTGTTAGTTACATGGACAAAGATACAAAACCTCTCTATTCAGCCCTAGAGAAAAGCCTATCAGTCAAAAGCCAACACATGATCGCTCTTCGTACTCTCCACTCTTAGACTCTTTCGAGCTGCTATTCTGTGCCTAGGAACTCTTAGCCATATCCCTAGTGCGCCCGGGCATTGGCCCCGAGAATCACACATACGAGAGCGCTACAGAGGATATACTTAGAGCGATGTTGTGTACACGTGTGTACACATCTGTATCCACGTGTATACTACTGTGTACACACGTGTACACTTTTCCCTCCTAGGTAGTAGGTATATGCTTGCTAAATCTACACCCAGAGGATGAGGCTTCTATCTTGAGCGTAGCCTCCTCACCCCCTTTGCTCTCGACCTCCCATGATCTCATGCCTCAGCTCAGACCTATGTGTCCCTCTTTAGCATACATTAGGATGGGCTCAAACGAGATAGACGAGTGGAGCTACTAGGGCTATTCTCACTATCTTTGTATAGGCAAAGCCTATTGTGCCCAGCCTATCAGACCATCATATTAAGGATATGAAGCATTTAGTATCGATCAATCAGCTCTCAGCCGAGGACATCATCCGTCTACTAGATCGGGCAGAGCTATTCGAGCAGAATCTAACCGTAGACTCCTAGAGGGTCGTGTCATTGCTACCCTCTTCTTCGAGCCCCTCGACACGTACTCGTCTCAGCTTCGAGACGGCGGTAAATCGACTCGGAGGGCGTGTCATCGGCTTCTCCGATGCTACGACCTCCAGCTCGTCCAGGGTGAGTCGCTTAGGATACCATCTCTATGGTAGCTAACTATGCCGATGCCATCGTCATGCGCCACTACCTAGAGGAGCAGCACTATATGCATCAGAGCTAGATAGAGCACCTATCGTCAACGCCGGAGATGGTGCTAACCAGCACCCTTCGCAGACCCTACTCGACCTCTACTCGATACGTAAGACACAGGGTACACTAGAGGGTAAGACCATTGCCCTCGTCGGTGACCTGAAGTATGGACGTACGGTGCACTCCCTCATCGTAGGGCTATCACACTTTCATCCAAGCTTCATATTCGTCTCACCACCCGAGCTACGGATGCCAGAGGAGTGCAAGGACTTCTGTCGCCAACATCAGATCCCCTTCGTAGAGACAACAGACTTCTCCAGCGAAGTAATCCAGAGCGTAGATATCCTCTATATGACTCGTGTAGCACGGGAGCGTTTCATTGACCTCGAGGAATATGAGCGAGTAAAGAATGTCTATGTACTCAATCGAGAGATGCTGACAGGCTGCAGGGAGAACCTACGTGTGCTCCACCCTCTACCCCGTGTCGGGGAGATCGCTCAGGATGTAGATGATACCCCCCAGGCCTACTATGTCCAGCAGGCTCAGAATGGCCTATATGCCCGCCAATCCATCCTCTGCGAGGTACTCGGGATAGAGGTTGATTGACCCTAAGACAAGCAATAGAGACTTATGAGAAAAGAGAAAAATGCTAGTCGAGGCAATACGTGATGGGAGCGTACTCGACCATATCCCATCAGATCGACTATTTGAGATCGTTAGCCTCCTACGTCTAGAGGAGCTGACGACACCGATCACAATCGGGAACAACCTACAGAGTACACGCCATGAGCGTAAGGGCATCATCAAGGTAGCTGACCACTTCTTCTCTCCAGAGGAGATCGACAAGATAACGCTCTTAGCCCCGAGGTACATCTCAACATCATCCGAGACTACAAGGTCGTCGAGAAGCGTCAGGTAAGTCTACCCGTGGAGGTGAGAGGCCTCGTGCGCTGTCCCAATCCCCAAGTGTATCACCGCTGCAGAACCAATGCAAACCTACTTCCATGTCACGAGAGACACTGAGGGCAAAGGGATCCTAGAGTGCCACTACTGCGGGCGTAAGACCAAGGCAGAGGAGGCTGAGCTACTATGAGAGTAGACTGGAAGCCAGGGACACTGATCTATCCCTTACCTGCAGTCCTCATCAGCTGTGGCTCTATGGAGCGTGAGAGGCCAATATCCTCACCGCCTCCTGGGTGAGTACAGTCTGTACCAATCCTCCTATGTGTGTCGTGGGCATTCGACCTGAACGTCATTCTCATAGCATCATCAGAGCAAAGGAGCCTTTGGTATCAACCTCTCTACCGTCTCTATGGCCAAGGAGACAGACTGGTGTGGCGTCGTCTCTGGGAGGAAGGAGGACAAGTTCGCCTCCCGTGGCTTTACGAAAGAGGCTGGGAGCGTACTAGGTGTACCCACTCATCGAAGAGTCTCCCGATCGAGCCTAGAGTGCCAGGTCAGAGAAGTGACGAGCCTCCGGAAGCCACGATATGTTTTCCTAGCGGAGATCGTCGGAATACGTGCTGATGAGGCTTATATTGATCCAGAGGCAGGAGCTTTTGACATGAAGCGGGCAGGACTACTCGTCTATGCACACAGGGGGAATACTTTGGGCTCGGAGACTACATCGGACACTTTGGCTGGTCGGTACGCAAGCGCAAGACGAAGCGTCGCTAATGACTTTCTCCTCTTATCAAGAGTGAAATCGCTCCTATATGGAGCGATGTAGCACTCCCTCTTCAGATAGGCTAAGCAGAGCCTATGAGGGGGTGATTGTGCTGCCCTTTATGGCGCTCACCCTCTATTAATCATTATATACTAGATATGGGCAAGACTCTTGAGGTCTATCCATAACTTTCGCCGAGAAGATCGGCTATACCGAGTACGAGCTCTCTCTCTGAGTATTGTGCCTCCACCCTCGGGCGTGAGCTCGTCTCAATCCCTAGAAGCAAGCGCAGACTACGAGCTGATCGCCAGGGCTCTAGGAGAGACCTCTGAGATGCTCACCATACTTAGTAGTAGTGTAGCACTACCCTCTCTAGCACTGACTGACTGCCGGGAGGTGCTGCAGCGTGTCCGTCCTCAGGGGACATTCGTCGAGGAAGAGGAGCTCTCCGAGCTACTACGCATGCTGGAGACCCTGCATGCCGTACACCACTTCTTCACCGAAGAGCAGTCTGAGGGATCACGTCTAGACGAAAAGCCCTCACCTTCCACTACCCCCATCTCACCGACCTCGTAGGGAAGAGCCTCGACCCTATCCCAAGGTAGAGCAACATCTACGTAGCCCTACTCACAGATGAGGGACGACTAAGGGACAATGCCACAAGGGAACTGCTACAGATACGACAATCTATCCGAGAGACAGAGCGTAGCCTATCAGGTATGCTCCAGCGAATACTCCAAGGAGCCCAGCGAGAGGGATGGATCGAGAGTGGTGTACAGCCCGCCCTACGAGATGGACGTCTCGTGATCCCCATCGCTCCCATGCACAAGCGTAAGATACGTGGTATCGTACACGACGAATCTGCCACTGGTAAGACTGTCTATGTAGAACCATGAGAGCTCGTAGAGGGCCAACAACCGCATACGTGAGCTGGAGGGAGAGGGCGGCGAGATCGTCCGTATCCTCACGGAGGTAACCAATCGCCTTCGCCCTGAACATCTCTCACCTATTAGTCTCCTATGAGGTACTTGCCCAGCTAGACTTTATATATGCCAAGGCTCGCTGGGCTCATGAACTGGGGAATCTGCCCTCACTTCGCCCAGCATGCAGAGGTAGAGTGGTATGGGGCAAAGCATCCCTCCTGCTACGTAGCCCAAAGGCTCAGGGGCGTAGTATCGTCCACTTGACATCCAGCTAAAGACACCCAGAGGCTCGCATACTCTTGATCTCGGGCCCTAATGCGGGGGGGAAGTCCGTCTGCCTCAAGACCGTTGGGCTACTCCAGTATCTCATACAGAGTGGCATCCCAGTACCTATGCTGGAGCACTCCCGAATGGGGCTCTTTGACAAGCTCTACATCGACATCGGTGATGAGCAGTCCATAGAGGATGACCTGAGTACCTACAGCTCCCATCTGAGGAATATGAAGCAGTTCGTCCGTGGGTGTGACGGGCAGAGCCTAATACTCATCGATGAGTTTGGAGGAGGGACAGAGCCCACAATAGGAGGAGCCATCGCGCAGGCTCTCCTGCATCGCTTCAACGATCGGGGAGCCTTCGGGGTCATCACGACACACTATCAGAACCTCAAGACCTACGCTGAGGAGCATACCGGACTCGATCAATGGTGCTATGCTCTATGACCGACATGAGATGCGCCCCCTCTTCCGACTCTCTATCGGTAGACCCGGGAGCTCCTTTGCCATCGAGATCGCCCGCAAGATAGGATTGCCCGAGGAAGTACTGAAGGAAGTCACCGAGGAGGTCGGCTCTGAGTACATCGACATGGACAAGTACCTACAGGACATCATCCGAGACAAGCGCTACTGGGAGGAAGCGACAGAGCATACGCAGGACGAACGTCTCCTGCAGGAGGCTACCGACCGCTATACCGAGGAGACGGATGCCCTCAGAGCCCAGCGCAAGAAGATCCTTGATGAGGCTCGTCAGGAGGCCAAACGCCTCGCTACAAGAGGCCAATGGGAGAATAGAGCGGACTATACGAGAGATCCGAGAGGCTGAGGCAGAGCGAGAGCAGACACGTCTCATCAGGAAGCAGCTATCAGACTTCGCTCAAGAGCTATCAGAGGAGGAACGAGCTGAGCTATCAGCCTCTACTAAGAAAGCCCAACGAGAGTGTAGAGCGTCTCCTTGCTCGCCGTAAGCGACAGACAGAGCGTAAGAGCAAGGAGCGAGAGCAGCAGACCAAGCCACGAGGGACGAGGCTACATCGCCCCACCCCTACACCAAGGGACTATCGAAGTGGGTAGTGTCGTGCTATTGAGGGCAAAAGGCTCTCGGGACAATCCTCTCACTGACCCAGCGTGAGGCCATCGTGGGACTTGGTGCTCTGAAGACGACCATACCTCAAAAGCGTCTGCACTTAGCCAGCAGAGGCGGAGGCACGCCGATACAAGAAGAGCGTAACGCCACAGGAGGCCGTACGCTCGACACAGATCATTGATCAGATCCATCAGAAGCGACTTACCTTCCGACAAGAGATCGATATCCGAGGTGTCCGAGCAAACGAAGCCGTAGATGCAGTCGCTCGCTTTGTAGACGAAGCGCTCCAGCTAGGAGTCGGCCAGGGTACGTGTACTGCATGGGGACAGTGCAGTGCACTACGTGAATCCATCCGTAGCTACCTATCTAGCCTCCCTGCGGTACGTGCTTTCCACGACGAAGATGTACGCTTCGGGGGGGCTGGAATCACCGTTATTGAGATGGACTAGCGCCATCGCCTCCCACCTTGCCCCAAGTCTATAGGATAGGCATTGAGGCCCAAGTAATGGCACATCTATCCTCACACACTCGACGAGGGGTGCACAATGAAGCCGAGATATCTTATCTTTGCGCATAGTGTGCTTACCCCGTAGTCGGTGTGGGAGCTATAAAGATTATCAACACTTAGATATAGAAAAGAATCAGATATGTTTTCTGGAATAGTAGAAGCCTATGGTAAGGTCGTTGCACCAGAGCAGCACGGAGATAACCTCGACCTCACACTCTCTTGCCCCTTTGCCCACGAACTCAAGATCGACCAAAGCATCGCTCACAACGGAGTCTGTCTCACTGTGGTCGCGCAGCAAGGGGACACCTACACCGTCACAGCCATCCGTGAGACCCTAGAGAGATCCAATCTAGGTATGCTCCAGATAGGAGATGAGGTCAATCTAGAGCGAAGTATGCTCCTCGGGGGGCGCCTAGATGGGCATATTGTCCAAGGGCATGTAGATATGACGGCCATTTGCACCTCCGTCGAGGAAGCAAATGGGAGCTGGCTCTATCGATTCGAGCATCAGACGGATAAGGCTCTAGCTAAAGCAAGGCTATATCACCGTAGAAAAGGGCTCTGTTGCAGTTAATGGAGTGAGCCTCACCGTGTGAGCTTCGCAGAAGACCTCCTTTGGGGTAGCCATCATCCCCTATACGCACGAGCATACGAACTTCAAGCACATACGTGTGGGGAGTGTCGTGAACCTCGAGTTTGACATCGTCAGGAAGTATCTCTGCAAGATGCAGGAATACGAGGATAGAGTCTCGCCTAAGCCCCTTGGGTCTTATGAAGCTCCGCCATTTCCTCTGTGCAGTCCTCCTCAGCCCTAGTGCCCCTATCCCTCATGGGGCAGATAGGGGCTGTGGAGACTCGGGTCGGAGATACATCTGCCAAGGTAGCTCCACGTCTCAATTTCCTTCAGTTAGGAGGGCAGAATCAGCTACACATATCCTTCGATCTACTCGGGGGAGAGCTACCTCTACTCTCCTATCGGGTACGTAGCTATAATGCAGACTGGCAGCCTTCGAAACTCCTCCCCATAGAGTATATAGAGGGATTCGACACTTATCAAATCGAAGCTCCTCAGCCTAGCCAATCGACCCTCGTCCCCTACGCTCACTACCAGCTGAGCATACCCAATGAGCATACCTCACTCAAGAGATCGGGCAACTACCGACTAGAGATATTCTCCGAGGATGAGCCAGAAGATCCTCTTAGAGATACCCTTTGTCATCGTAGAGTCTCTCTCTCCATACGAGCACGAGTGACAGATGAAGCATGGCAAGACTACAAAGGAAGCATCAGCAGGTAGATATACGTGTCTCTGCCCCCAATGCCCTACCCAGGTTAGATAGGGAGATAAAGGTCGTCGTCCTACAGAATGCTCGATGGGATAATGCTGTCACTCTCACCAGCCCCTACACCCATATCGGGAGAGAGCTAAGCTATGAACAGCAGTATGGAGCTCGATTCGCTGGGGGAACAGCTACTTCCGTCTCGAGCATCTCTCCGATCGCTCTGTGGGCTTAGGTGTAGAGCAAATCATTCCTCTACAGGGACGCTATCAGCTCCTGCTCCGAGCAGAGACCAATCGTAGTCAGCTAGCCTACCGACAGGAGGAGAGCCATCAGGGGCTACAGATCATCCGTATGATGGGGAGTAATGATCCTGAGACAGAGGCTGACTACCATGAGGTACTCTTTTCGGTTTGTGAGCCCTCGCTTGAGTGGCGGGGATGTAGTCCTAGAGGGAGAAGCCTTTCGCCACCTACCTATGGAGCAGCGTACTCTACTCTACAACGAGGAGGAGCAGAGATACGAGGGGAAGCTCCTCCTGAAGATGGGCTATCAAGAATATCTCCCACTCTTCAAACCTCAGGGAGAAAATAGGCCCTTAGCCAGCCAACTGTAGGGTGATCATTACCAAAACCAAGAACCAATACACGGTACTGGTCTATCATCGCTCTCCATCTGATCGAGCTGACCGCCTCGTAGCCGCCTCCGAACTATAAGGAAACCAAGCCCTACGAACAAGGCTCTGATACATATTCACTATCTTTGCCTTGAGATATTTACAATCATTAGTCATTTAAAAGGAAAAGACAGATGAGAAAAGGACTCACATGGATGGCACTAGCCTCCCTTACATTCGCACTATCAGCGTGTGGTAGCAAGTCAAGAAATGAACCTACTCCCCTCCATCGAATAATATCGGCAAGATAGTGGATAACGATACGAACGGGAATAAAAGCCCTCGCAGCACCCGTTTACTTTCCACATCCCTAAAGGGGCAAGCTTTTAGACTCCAAGTCAAGGGTACTGGCACTCTAACACTTATCGGAGCAAAGGCCTCTACTGAGAAACTTACTTACGTCGCTGGAGATGCAGGAGTCGTCGGGGTTGAGGGTTCTCTCGCTGCTCTAGAGATTATAGCTGATGGCATCTCTGAGTTTAAGGTCAGCAAGGGCCTCATCTACCCTCAAGCACATTACGCTCTTAACCACGGGGCGTGGTGATCGGCAGGTGTCCTCTATCGACCTAACGAATGCACCTGAGCTCACCCTACCTCTGGTTAGCTGGCCATGTGCTCGATCATCTTGACCTAACAAAGCAGATGAAGCTCAAGGAGCTTGGACTAGGGAGCTACAATGCGGGCTTCCCAAACTTTAAGGGCAAGGAACGCTCCAGTAACTACAAGAAGGTAAGCCTACCTATAAACAATGTCCTCGAGGTCTTTATCTCTGCTCTCCCCTCACCAACCAGAGCTTAGATCTAGATAACCTCACCCAAGATTAAGCAATTCCGAGCACAGTCCCCCAGCTTCACAGAGGTTGCCTTCGACAAGAGTCGAGATCTAGAAGTCCTTGTTATTGATAGACCTAGTAGAAGTGGAGGATTCAGTCTTAAGCTAGAGAATATGCCTAGACTTAGGATATAACCCTTCGGGATACACATGTCACTACTGCTAGCTACATAACCTCCCTGCTCTAGGCACAGAAAGCAACATTAATGCAAAAGCTGGCACAAAGGAGCTAGACCTCGCTGGCATTCCTCAGGCTATGCTTCCTGTTCTCCTCGGGAAGTTCTCTCCTGCGACAGTTGAGAAACTGGATGTGACAGGCGCAGATGTCACGACACTTGATGTCTCCAAGTTTGTAAAGCTCATCGCTCTTAAGGTCAAGGGCACTGGACTAAGCGAAGCAGAGCTTGTCAAGACCATCAGTCAGCTCACTGCCCCCAGCGGTCAGCTGGAGATCGAGGTCGCTCGTCTCACAGCAAATGTCCAAAACGCTCTTACGACCAAGGGCTGGACTGCTAAGACCAACTAAGAGGGTTTAGGGAAATCCCCTGCAACATAGACAAGAGACCCCACACATGGAGCTCACGAAGAGCCTTTGTGTGGGGTCTTCTACTCTACATACCTTGTAAAAACCTTTATCTTTGCCTTATATATGCACAGCAAGTAATCAGTGACATAATCATAATCCAAGACTCATGGAGCAAAATGAATTCCTAGCACAAGTACGTGCTAAAGCAAATGGATGGCTCGCCTCAGGCTACGATGCTGAGACTAGAGCAGAAGTCCAAAGACTTCTAGACAATCCCGATACGACAGAGCTCGTTGAGGCCTTCTACAAGGATCTAGAGTTCGGTACGGGTGGCCTACGTGGGATCATGGGCGTAGGCTCCAATCGCATGAACCGCTATACTGTCGGTGCAGCTACACAGGGTCTAGCTAATTACCTCAAGCGAGAATTCGCCTCTCTCCCCCAGATCTCAGTCGCTATCGGGCATGACTGTCGCAATAATAGCGACGTCTTCGCTCGCATCACGGCTGAGGTATTCTCAGCCAATGGCATCAAGGTCTATCTCTTCGATAGCCTTCGTCCTACCCCAGAGGTCTCCTTTGCTATCCGTGAGCTAGGATGCCAGAGTGGGGTCATGATCACCGCCTCCCACAACCCCAAGGAGTACAACGGCTACAAGGCCTACTGGAGTGATGGAGCACAGATGATCGCGCCTCACGACCGCAATACGATCGTTGAGGGTGAACAAGGTCACGAAGGTCGAGGACATCCACTTCGAAGCCCATCCAGAGCTCATCCAGCTCATCGGCGAAGACTTCGACAAGAAGTTCATTGAGCGTGTCGCTAGCCTATCCGCCCCTCAGCGTGAGGCTATCGCTCGCCATCACGACATGAAGATCGTCTATACCCCTATCCACGGTACAGGGCGTACGTATCATCCCCGAGGCTCTGCGAGCTATCGGCTTCAGCAATATCATCAACGTCCCCGAGCAGGATGTCGTCAGTGGCAGCTTCCCCACGGTCTACTCACCCAACCCCGAGGGCCAGCAGCCCTAGAGCTAGCTATCGCTCGTGCTGAGGCTACGGGTGCCGACTCTGTCCTGGCCTCTGACCCCCGATGCCGACCGTATCGGTGTCGCTGTCCACAACAACGAGGGCAAGATGGTACTGATCGACGGGAATGAGATCGCACACTCCTCGTCTACTATGCCATCATGAGTCGCAAGGAGTCTGGCCTGCTGAAGAGCGAAGACTATGTCGTCAAGACCATCGTCACGACAGAGCTCATCCGTGAGATCGCACAGCGCAACGAGGTGACGCTCTATGACTGCTACACGGGCTTCAAGTGGATCGCAGACGTCATACGGCAGAACGAAGGCAAGCGCAACTATATCGGTGGTGGTGAGGAGAGCTACGGCTTCCTACGTGAGGACTTCATCCGAGACAAGAGCTCTGTATCTGCCTGCTGTATGTTCGCTGAGCTAGCGGCATGGGCTCGTGATAGAGGCATGTCCATCTACCAGCTCCTACAGAAGGTCTTCCTCGAGTATGGCCTCTACAAGGAGCAGGGGTAAGTGTCGTACGCAAGGGGCAAGACCGGCGCTGAGGAAATCGAAGCCATGATGAAGAACTTCCGTGAGAATCCCTAAAGAGTCTCGCGGGGAGCCCCTGTCGTGGAGGTACTCGACTATGCTAAGCTAGAGGGACGCTGGCTCGACAAGGGCGAAGTCTTCACACTCGACATGCCTACCACCAGCAACGTCCTCCAGTACAAGACAGCCGATGGTACGAAGGTATCAATCCGCCCCTCTGGGACAGAGCCCAAGATCAAGTTCTACATCGGTGTCCGTGGTAAGGTTGCATCCGTAGAGGAATTCCCCTCTGCAGAGGCAGCTTGCCTAGACAAGATAGCGACCATTCGCCAGGAGCTCGGGATCTAAGCTCCCACTCTGCATCACTCTAGCAAAGGGGGCTCTACTACGACCTCATCTGTCGTCAGTAGAGCCTCCTTTGATTTTGTATACTACTGTCCTATGAATATCTACCTTTGTCCCTCGCCAGAGCTCTATTCGCTCTATCATCGTCCCAACACGATCGTCATCATCGTAGATATCTTCCGAGCCTCTACTACTATGGTCACAGCCCTAGGCCATGGGGCTCGTAGTATCATCCCTGTATCCACTACTGAGGAGGCTGAGACGCTTGGTCGTACACTTGGTTGTCTCATCGCGGCAGAGCGCAACGTCCAGCGTTGCCCCTTCGCCCAACTAGGGAATGACCCAGCTGAGTATACAGAGAAGCTGGTCTCAGGCAAGGATATCGTCTTCACGACCACCAATGGTACACGAGCGCTCAACATAGCCAAGGAGCATGGTGTGGAAGAGATCCTCGTCGGAGCATTCATCAACCTCCGCTCTACCCTCCACTATTGCCACCAGCTGGGGAAGGACGCCCTCGTCCTAGCAGCAGGCTGGAAAGGGCAGATGGCACTCGAGGACACGCTCTATGCTGGGGCATTGGCTGCTGTAGCTGAGGGGGAGCAGATCGGTAGTGCAGCTGATGATGGGAGTCGTATTCATCGGGATTTATGGCGAGCCTATGCTGAGGAATACACCCAGCGCATCAACTACATCCAGCAGTCCGAGCACTATACACGGCTCGTACGTGCAGGCTTTGAGTCTGCAGTTCCCTACTGCATGAGCCTTGATACAGCTCCTATTGTAGCTCGGCTGGAGGGGGATCGCCTACGTGCCCATTAGCTTATAGCCCCACCCTTCTGGCTCATCTGTCGCCTCTGTTCCTTTGACTATATGGAGCAGGGGCGATACTTTCTCTCCTGCCATAGATAGGAGAGTAGCTCCTAGAGCCTAGCTAAGAACGCCCTACCCAACACGTGGACGCAGCCCCTAGGCTTATACTCCTCTTGTAGGGTGAGCGGAATAAGAGTCATGTACATTGGTCTCTACACTTGTTCCTGAGCTCAAATGTACACCACAGAGCGTACCACTAGGGTACTTGCTCCGCTGTCCCCAAATCTCTAAATTTGTTCCCTGTACACGTATCTTACAGAAAGAATAACCCAGCAAGTTCAGATACAATGAAACGAACTAGTCGCACATGGTGGCTCCTGACGCTACTTGTAGCCTTTGCCACACAGATTCCCTTTGCCCAAAGTCAGAATAGTGTCAAGCCCAAAGAACGATTCCACATAAGCGGTCGGATACAGAGTACCTCAGGAATGGGTATACCCGACTGTAGTGTAGCTCTGTGGAGGAGTCAAGACTCCGTACTCATCTCAGCGAGCATCTCGGGCAGAGGGGTGACTTTGCATTTGCAGACCTTCCTCCGGATGATTATTATCTCCAGCTGGCACACATGGGCTACGAAAGGCGACAGTAGACATCTCCTTACATCCTAAAGACCTTAGCCTCCCCCGATCGTACTGCGAGAGTTGATGAACACCCTCTCCGAGATCGTCGTCACAGCCAAGCGGCTACCGATCGAGATGAAGGCGGAGGAGAAATCCACTATGCAGTATCTGCAGACCCTCTAGCCAAGCACTCTTCTCTCTACCAGATCCCCACAGCGAGTGCCACTCGTCTCACTCACCAGTGCAGGCATCGCCATTAAGGGGAGCATACCGCCCACCTACTACATCAATGGCATCCCCGCCCCACAGCTAAACCAAAATCCACTCGAAGCACTCAAGGCTATGCGAGCAGATCGGTCCAAGAGATACAGCTGATAACCACCCCTGGGGCTCAGTATGACGGAGACTTTGCGGGTGGAGTCATCAACATCGTGATGAAGCAACACCTTAGCTCATCCCTCACGGCAAGCCTTGGCAGCACGATCGACACACGCAATCAGTATGGCGGTAATGGCTCGCTCTCCTACAACTAGGAAAGGTGGTAGCGCAAGCCAGCATCTCCTATTCTGACCAAAAGTGGGTATAAGGAACGTTGGGGACTAGACCGCATAGCCTACAACGATACTCAAAGGCATCACTTCCTCCAAGAGAAGGAGCGTGAGTACAGCAGGAATAGTGCAATGCTATCGTCACTCAACCTCTCGTGGAGTCCTAATGCAAGTAATCTCATCAACGCATACCTCAACTATACCAGGCTTAATACTCGTGGTACGGGTCGGCAGACGCACCGCATGCACCACCTATCGGGGGCATTGAACTACGGCTTCCTCGTCAATGAGCGAAGTGATACGGAGTATGAGACCCTCAGCTTCTCCTCTAGCTACCAACGTAAATGGGGAAAGGATGCAACCCTGCTCCTCATGTACCAGCTTACCGATATGCCCAAGGCTCTTGATGACACCTATTTGGTCGAGCAGCGAATGAACTATACAGGGGGATAACCAACGTATGAAGCAGAAGACGCACAACAAAGAGCATACCCTCAGAGTGACTTTAGCTACTCACTATCCCCCGTACATAAGCTGAACGTAGGGGTCAAGCATATCATCCGTACAAACAGCAACGACTCAGAGCTCCATCGCCAAAATCTCGGAGGAGCATGGCTGGTAGAGAGCAACCCCGGTGACCGCTTTGCACATCAGCAACGAGTCCTAGGCATCTATGGGGAGTACCAAGTAGTCAAGGAGCCTTGGAACCTCCGCTTAGGACTGCGCAAGGAGTGGACACGAGAGAAGGTCTCCTATCTCCCTACAGCCGAGGGATGACTTCCGCACGAGCTCTGACGACTGGTTCCTTTCGCTACTAGCATCCTACGAACTATCGGCATCTAGCACCTTCAGCCTAAGCTATCGAAGCAACATCACGAGACCAAGTATCAGACACCTCAGCCCTAGATACATCCTACAAGATCCGTCCTATGTCTACTATGGGAATCCTAAGCTAAGGAGCGAGAAGCACCACACTTGGGGCTCAGAATGGTCGTACACCAAGGAAGAGCTACTCCTAAACCTTAGTGCTTCGTACAGCTATAGCAATAATTCAATCCAGGCTGACTTCGGAGTGCTACCTGAGGGAGGTATGTATCGTACGTTTAGCAATGCAGGTAGGTATCGGGATGCAGGCTTGTCGGGCTATAGTTCCCTATTCGTTCAGCAAGGTCGTCAGCGCTTCGCTAGAGGCAAGTACCCAATACCGCATACTAGAGGGTACGCTCGCTGGGAGCTTGACCTCTAGTCGAGGCTGGACTGGGAGTTTATCCTCAACGATCAACCTAAACCTCCCCAAGGACTATTACCTAAGCCTATATGGGGGCTACAACTTCCCTCATATCTCACTAGAGGGTAGAGGCTACAACTTCTACCACTGCGGGGGCTCCTTGGCGAAGAGCTTTCTCAATGACCGCCTCAACCTATCTCTCACTGCGATCGACTTCCTATGGGGAACGAAGGACTACCATCGAGGCCTATCAGACCCCCAGACTTCTATGGCAAATCCACATATCAGAACTATGGCTTCCTGCTGGAGCTAGAGGTAACCTACCGCTTCAATACTAAGAGGATCAGTGTCTCCAAGGCTTCCAAGAAAATACAGAATAAGGATGTAGCGACCTTCGGGGAATAAGATTTCTATGGGCATGCCCCCATACCTGCATAGAGGTATCGTGCGAGGACATAAGATATAGAGCAATAGTAGGCCTCCACGGTAGAAAAAGCTATATTGAGGGCAAGCGAGACATCTCATACTTAGAAGGTATACCTAGTCAGGTGACGCATGATTTCGCCAGTACACTCCTGCCTTTGGATCTTCGTGGGTATCGCTTCATATCCCAGGGAGCCTTAGCCCATCACTAAAAGATCCTAGGCATTATCCCCAAGAAACAGACATACAAGCGAGCCCTACAGAGGAGATACTTAGAGCGCACTTGTGTACACGCGTGTATACAGTAGTGTACACGTGGGTATACAACTGTGTACACACGTGTACACTCATCCCTCCCTAGGTAGGAGGTATACGCTGCGGGATCTCTACACCCTAGGATACGGATACTTCTATCTTCTAGGACACGGATACTTCTATCTTCGGCGTATGCTCCTTGACGACCTTGCACTCGCACTATGGTGATTTCATACGTCAGCCCCATGTACCTAGTGACATAATGACAGAGGCGGGGACAATGGCATTACCTTTGTCCTCGCCTCTGTACTTTTCATGTATACATCAAATTATAGACAAGATAAGACCAACGTATGAGCAAGCAAGGTAAGATCGGGGTAACGAGTGAGAATATCTTCCCCGTCATCAAGAAGTTCTCGTACAGTGAGCACGATATATTTCTGCGCGAACTCGTCTCCAACGCAGTCGATGCCTCGCAGAAGCTACGTACACTAGCCTCGGCGGGCGAATACAAGGGGGAGCTCGGGGAACTAGATGTGCGTATCAGCTTTGACCCCGAGGCCAAGACCATCACTGTCAGTGACCGTGGTATCGGGATGACAGCAGAGGAGGTAGAGAAGTACATCAATCAGATCGCCTTCTCGGGAGCAGAGGAGTTCCTCGACAAATACAAGGATGACAAGGTCGCCATCATAGGTCACTTCGGGCTGGGCTTCTATTCTTCCTTCATGGTCTCCAGCCGTGTGGAGATCCAGACCAAGTCCTACAAGGAGGGCGCAGAGGCAGTCCACTGGAGCTGTGAGGGTAGCCCCGAGTATGTCCTTGAGGCAGGTAGTCGTACCGAGCGTGGGACAGACATCATCCTACACATAGACAGCGAGAGCGAGGAGTTCCTATCCCGTGATCGCCTCTCTGCGCTGCTGAACAAGTACTGCAAGTTCCTCCCCATCCCCATCATCTTCGGCAAGAAGCAAGGTGGAAGGACGGTGCCTACGTAGATACCGAGGAGGATAACCAGATCAACGATACTCACCCTGCCTGGACGAAGAAGCCTAGCGAGCTCAAGGATGAGGACTACATACAGTTCTACCATCAGCTCTATCCTCAGACCTTCGAAGAGCCACTCTTCTGGATCCACCTCAACGTAGACTACCCCTTCAACCTTACGGGATCCTCTACTTCCCCAAGGTGAAGAACCAGATGGAGCTACAGCGTAACAAGATCCAGCTCTATGCCAATCAAGTCTTCGTCACCGAAGAGGTCGAGGGTATCGTCCCCGAGTACCTCACCCCTACTGCATGGGGTACTTGACTCGCCCGATATTCCCCTGAACGTCTCCCCGCTCCTACCTACAGAGCGATGCGCAGGTGAAGAAGATCTCGAATCACATCGCTAAGAAGGTAGCCGATCGCCCTAGATGAACTCTTCCGCAACGAGCGTCCTCTTCGAGGAGAAGTGGGAGAGCCTCAAGGTCTTCGTCCAGTATGGGATGCTATCTGATGAGAAGTTCTATGAGCGTGCTGTGAAGTTTGACCTGCTCACCGACCTCGATGGCAAGTACTTCACCCTCGAGGAGTACCGCACTCTCACCGAGAGCGAACAGACAGACAAGGATGGACAGCTCATATGGCTCTACACCAACGACAAGGAGGGGCAGTACAGTGCCATCGAGCGTGCCAGAGAAAAAGGCTACTCAGTCCTTGTCCTCGATGAGCCACTTGACGTCCATGCTATCTCTCAGCTGGAGCAGAAGCTAGAGAAGACCCGCTTCGTACGTGTAGACTCTGACTCTATAGCCAAGCTCATCGTCAAGGATGAAGCTAGGGAAGCCACCTATCGGCAGAAGAGCAGAAGACGCTCTCGGAGGTCTTCAAGGCTCGCCTGCCCAAGGACGAGAAGCGTAACTATAGTGTCGTCTTCGAGGCACTAGGTGCAGAGGCAGATGCCGTACTGATCACACAGGGCGAATTCATGCGCCGTATGCAGGAGATGGCTCGTTTACAGCCAGGGATGAACTCTACGGTGACCTCCCCTGAGGGCTACAACGTAGTGCTGAACTCCGACCATCCCCTCCTCTCACGCCTCCTCTCCTCGGAGAAGAGTGAGATAGAGCCCAAGCTCCAGAGCCTACGTACAGAGCTCGCCGAGCAGACAAAGCTCGTAGAGGACGCACGCCTGCACAGTCTGCCAAGAAGCCCGAGGAGGTTACTGCCACTGAGCGCGAAGAGCTATCCGCACTAGCTGCCAAGCAGGCTGAGATAGAGGGCAAGATCAATGCCGAGCTCCGAGCCTTCGGTGATCGAGAGCCCCTCGTTGGTCAGCTGGTAGACCTTGCACTCCTAGGTAGTGGGCTACTGACGGGTGAGGCACTAGCCGCCTTCATTCGCCGTAGCCAGCAGCTCCATAGCCCTTTCCTGCGAGGCATCATATCCGACCAGCCACAGTGACCTTCGTGTCAGCAGGGCTGGTCTTCTTTCTAGTCACCCCATTAGGCTGATTAGACCTATTAGATCTATCAGAGCATTGGTCCGACTCTCACGCTCCTATAATGAACGCCTCCGTCACCTATGTAAGGTGACGGAGGCGTTCTTACCGAGAGCGTATCAGCGCTCTCGGTATGTTCGTTTTCATCCCCCTAACTAGAGACTTATGAACGTCCGTACCTATGTAGCACTTAGCGGGTGAAAGTACCATTTTTGATGGTATGGGTATCAGGCTCACTTTATCCCGAGAAATCATTAACTTTTGTGCCTCGATAGCTGGGGGTAGCGTTACTACCCCTATACAAACAGATTATTACATTATATAAATAGGGATAAAATAGACATGGACAAGGTAAGCTACGCCCTAGGGCTGAGCATCGGTCAGAACTTCCGAGCTTCCGGCTTTGATGAGATCAACTTTGAGGACTTCCTTACGGCCTTTCGCACCGTATATGAGGAAGGTCAGCCCGAGATGAGCTATGAGGAAGCCAAGGAGGTCATCAACAATTACTTCCAGGACGTACAGCGCCGTGCCATAGAGCGTAACAAGGAGGCTGGGGAGGGTTCCTCAAGATCGACGGCCACAAGGCTGGTGTGACAACCCCTACCCAGCGGTCTCCAGTACGAGGTCATCAAGATGGGTGAAGCGCTGCCCCAGCTCACCGACTCCGTAGAATGCCACTACCATGGTACGCTCATCAATGGCCAGGTCTTCGACAGCCTCGATGGATCGTGGCGAGACAGCTACCTTCCCACTGCAGGGGCGTCATCAAGGGCTGGACAGAGATCCTGCAGCTCATGCCCGTAGGATCCAAGTGGAAGGTCGTGATCCCCGCTGACCTAGCCTATGGCGATCGTGGTGCAGGACAGATGATCCAGCCAGGGAGTACCCTCATCTTCATCATCGAGCTCATCGCCATCGCTGACAAGTAAGCTATGAAAGGCTCTACCCCACTCTATACCCTCCTACTCGGAGGTCTATGCCTCGGTCTCAGGCGCATGCTCTGTCAAGAAGAAAGCGACCTCCACGGGGCTCCTCACTCAGCGGGACTCTGTGTCCTATGCCTTTGGCATGCTCAGTAGCGAGGCTTTTGCCGAGGCTGCCGCTCAGGCTCCTGGTGACTCGATGGATAGACGACAGACGATCCAGGGCTTCTCGGATGCTTTCCTCGGAGGGCCTAGCAAAATCTCTGCCGAGGGAGGCTAAGCGCATCTTCGAAAACTACTACATGAGCATCCGTGAGGCTCAGCGTAAGGCCTCCCTGCCACAGCTGACTCTCATCCTCAATGCCAACAAGAGCAAGGAGGGAGTCAAGGTCACCGAGAGCGGGCTGCAGTACCGCATACTACGAGGCCTCACGAGGGACCCTCGCCCCTACACAGCAGGACACCGTGGTGGTGAACTACATCGGAAAGCTAGCTAGTGGCAAGGTCTTCGACAACTCCTATGAGCGTGGCGAGCCTGCGACCTTCTCCCTCGGGGACGTTATCCCCGGATGGACAGAGGGATGGCACTGATGACCCGAGGAGCGAAGTATGAGTTCCTCATCCCACCCTCACTCGCCCTATGGCGACCGAGGTGCTGGAGGAGTAATCCCAGCCAATGCGCCCCTATTCTTCGAGATCGAGCTACTGGAGATCAAGCCCCTATCAGAGTAAGGCAGAAGCGTCCCCAACTGAAGAGCCTACTACGGAGCAACCAGCCAAGAGCACCTCAACTAAAAAGAAGTCCCTCGGACGAAAGAGATAGCAACGAATACAAACTATTAATATCAATAGACAACGATGAAGAAGATTTCAATCCTCCTAGCTGCTACAGCTATGGCACTCGGTCTCTACTCTTGTGACAAGGGTGGAAATGCCAACCTCAAGGACAACGCTGACAGCGTATCCTATGCCGTAGGCTTCGGCAATGCTAGCGAACTAGTTAATGCCATCAAGGGCGCACAGGCTCAGGGTGAGAACGTAGACTCCGCCTCGTTCTTCAAGGGCTTTGAAGAAGGCTTCAACAGCGATACCACCAAGCTCTGGGTACTATGTCGGTCAGATGCAGGGTGTACGAGGCTGCTATGCGCTTCAAGGACGACTCTGTCCTAAAGAAGGCCATCTTCATGGCCGGCTTCAAGAAGGCTCTGAGCACAGACTCTGCCTCTCGTGTTTCTCTAGCTGACAGCCCTAGGTGCTATCGCTCGAAGTATTACGACATCAAGGCTGAGGCTGACCGTAAGAAGTACGAAGCTGAAATGGAAAAGCAGATGGAAGAGCAGTATGGTGAGAACAAGACCAAGGGTGCTGCCTTCATCGCTGAGTTCAAGAAGGAAGCTGGTGTACAGACCACGGCAAGTGGCCTTGCCTACAAAGGTATCCTCAAGGAAGGTAATGGTAACGCTCCCGCTGCTACCGATATGGTGCAGTGTGAACTATGTAGGTAAGCTCATCGACGGCACTGTCTTCGACGAGTCTAAGGGCAAGCCTGCTGAGTTCCGTGTAGACGGCGTGATCAAGGGCTGGACAGAGATCCTTCAGCTCATGAAGCCCGGTGGCAAGGTCAAGGTGGTCATCCCCTCAGACTTAGCCTATGGTGCACGCTATGCAGGAGAGAAGATCCCGCCCTTCAGCACCCTCGTCTTCGAAATTGAGCTCGTGAAGATCATGCCTGCCGTCGCTGAGGCTAGTGCAGACTCTACAGAGCTCTAGTCGAGGCACACGCCACGAGCACAATACAGAAGGCTCAGGAGACTCCCCTCGTGGGGAGTCTCCTGAGCCTTTCTATAGGGGCCTCTACTAGTTCTTTGAGATAAATGACGTATCTTTGCGCTAACGAGAAAAGTAAATATTCAGACAGCATAGATTAAGAAATGAATATCTTAGAGCTGAGTGAGCAGGAAGTATTCCGCCGTCGTAGCCTAGAGGAGCTTCGCAGCCTTGGTATTAACCCCTATCCCGCAGAGGAGTATAAGGTCACGGGGTATGCCCGTGAGATACTAGATACCTTCGAGGACGAAGCACCTCGCCGAGCCGTCAGTGTAGCAGGTCGAGTGATGAGCCGCCGTATCATGGGCAAGGCCTCCTTCCTAGAGCTACAGGACTCGACAGGGCGCATCCAGATCTACATCACGAGAGATGACCTTTGCCCAGGTGAGGACAAGACTCTATATAATAGTGTAGTGAAGAAGCTCATGGACATCGGTGACTTCATCGGGGTCACGGGCGAAGTCTTCCGCACACAGATGGGCGAGATCTCAGTCCATGCTCACTCACTCACTTTCCTATCGAAGGCTCTGCGTCCCCTCCCCGTCGTCAAGGAGAAGGATGGCGAGGTCTTCGACAGCTTTACTGACCCCGAGCTACGCTTCCGCCAGCGTTACGTAGACCTCGTAGTCAACCCCCATGTCCGGGAGATCTTCCTCAAGCGTACTCGCATCTTCAATGCCATGCGTCAGTTCTTCAACGACCGTGGCTATATCGAGGTTGATACCCCCGTCCTACAGCCTATACCCGGTGGTGCAGCGGCGAGACCCTTCATCACACACCACAATGCACTAGACATCCCCCTCTATCTGCGTATCGCCAATGAGCTCTACCTCAAGCGTCTCATCGTAGGGGGCTTCGAGGGTGTCTATGAGTTCAGCCGTAACTTCCGCAACGAGGGTATGGACCGTACGCATAATCCCGAGTTCACCGCCATGGAGATCTATGTCTCCTACAAGGACTACGACTGGATGATGAGCTTCACGGAGCAGATGCTAGAGCATATCTGCCTCAGTGTGCTTGGCACCACAAAGGTCAAGGTCGGAGAGCGTGAGATCGACTTCAAGGCTCCCTATCGCAGAGTCACGATGCTCGATGCGATCCACGAGCATACGGGTATCGATGTCAGTGGTATGAACGAGGAAGAGCTACGTGCTACCTGCAAGAGCCTCGGCATAGAGGTAGATGATACGATGGGTAAGGGTAAGCTCATCGATGAACTCTTCGGAGAGAAGTGTGAGGGAAGCTATATCCAGCCCACCTTCATCACGGATTACCCTAAGGAGATGTCCCCTCTGACTAAGGAGCACCGCACGAATCCACTCCTCACCGAGCGATTTGAGCTTATGGTCAATGGGAAGGAGCTTGCCAATGCCTACTCCGAACTCAACGACCCGATCGACCAGCGTGAGCGCTTCGAGGATCAGCTCCGTCTCTCGGAGAAGGGCGATGACGAGGCTATGTTCATCGACGCAGACTTCCTCCGTGCCCTAGAGTACGGCATGCCCCCCACCAGCGGTATGGGCATAGGTATGGATCGTCTGGTCATGCTCCTGACAGGACAGGAAAGCATTCAGGAAGTACTACTCTTCCCCCAGATGCGCCCCGAGAAAGTCCTACCTCGTGACAAGAAGGAGGTCTTTGCCTCTGCTGGTATCCCAGAGGAATGGGTACCCGTACTGCACAAGGCTGGCTATCTGACACTCGCTGCAGTAAAGGCAGAGGAGAAGCCCGGTCGCCTACTCCAGCAACTCATGGACATCAAAAAGAAGTACAAACCAGAGCTCCCAGCCATTACCCTAGATGAGGTGACGGCTTGGACTGAGTAAAAGGACTATGGAGAGGCCTATAACAAAGGCTCTCTCCATAGCCACTTCGGCAGCGAAGATGTACGTAGCATCGCTAGTTAATATCTCTACTCTACTGGAGTACATATAGAGTGCAACAGCATAATATATGTAATGCCACTGCAGGTATCACGAGCCATCTGAGTGACCGCCACTGGGCAGAGTCACAGATAGCGCAGCCGGCTTTGGAGTACCCTATTCACTGCACTGCAAGGATTTAGTATCATGGCAGAAGTCTCTTCAAACCTACCCGGACGTATAGGCATCCTCGGAGGAGGGAGCTGGGCAACAGCCTTGGCTAAGATCGTCCTGACGAGGCAGCCACACCTCAACTGGCTCCTTCGTACGGCCAATCACATCAAGGAGTTTACCCGTCTCAAGCACAACCCCAGCTATCTGACCTCGGTGACGTTCGATACCTCTCGTATCACCTTCTTCACTGACTCGGATATCAATGACTTCTTCCGTGCCTGCGACACAGTGATCCTGGCGACACCCTCCCCCTACATCCGCTATTACCTGAAGCGGGTACGTACCTCGGTCATCCGCACCAAGCTCATCATCAATGCGATCAAGGGGATGGTACCCGAGGAGAACATCCTCATCTCCGACTACCTACGGGGAGTACAAGGAGCTACGCCCTGGTCAGATAGGGGTTATCGCAGGGCCTTGTCATGCCGAGGAGATAGCTAAGGATCGGATGTCCCTACTTGACTGTAGGATGCTTCGACCTGGGCAAGGCCAAAGTGCTTAGCGAGGAGCTCTTCAGCAATGACTACGTTCACTGCGCCGTAAGCCGTGACGTCGTAGGCATAGAGTACGCAGCCGTGCTCAAGAACATCTATGCCATCGCCGCTGGGATATGCCATGGCATGAACAAGGGGGACAACTTCCAGTCTGTCCTTATCTCCAACGCTATCGCAGAGATGAGTCACTTCGTCGGGACAGTTCACCTACTGAACCGTGATGTCACTGAGTCCGTCTACCTCGGAGACTTACTCGTGACGGCTTACTCAAGCTACAGCCGTAACCGCACCTTCGGGAACATGATCGGGAAGGGCTACAGCGTACGTGCAGCCCAGATGGAGATGAACATGGTGGCCGAAGGCTACTACGGAGCTAAGTGCATCCACGAGATCAACCAACGCTACCAAGTGACCATGCCCATCTGCAACACCGTCTATGAGATCCTCTACGAAGGTGCCCCAGTCGAGGCAAGCATCACGAAGCTAGCTGCGCTCTTTAAGTAAAGTATCCAGTGGCAGACAATCCTTATGATCATGCACTAATGAGCAGAGGTAAAGAACTGACTTCTCCACGTCGCATCCTCCTCAGCTTTGACATTGAGGAGTTCGACGTACCGAGGGAGCATGGTGTGGAGCTACCGATGGAGGAGCAAGCACGTATCTCGGCAGCAGGTACAGAGGCTATCCTAGATATCCTAAAAGAGCATCAAGTAAAAGCAACCTTCTTCTCTACGGCTAACTTTGCTCAACTTGCCCCAGCTGTCATCACACGTCTCCTCGACGAAGGACATGAGCTTGCCTCGCATGGCTACTATCACTGGACCTTCGAGGCGGCAGACCCTAAAGCGAAGCAAGGATGCCCTAGAGACACAGACTGGTGTCACTATACGTGGCTATCGTCAGGCACGTATGATGCCCGTAGCAGAGCAAGAGGTGCAGAGGGCAGGATATACCTACAATTCCTCCCTAAACCCCACCTTCATTCCTGGTCGGTACATGCACCTATCTGCACCTCGAACCTACTTCATGAAGGAGGGCATACTTCCGATCCCTGCTTCGGTAACCCCCATCTTACGTTTCCCTCTCTTTTGGCTATCGTGTCACAACCTACCCTTTGGGCTGTATCGCTGGCTCTGTAGGCGCACGCTTAGGCATGATGGCTATCTCGTTGTCTACTTCCATCCATGGGAGTTTTTACCCCCAGGTGACCATCCCGAGCTCAAGCTCCCCTTCATCGTTCGCAATAATTCAGGAGAAGGATGAAGGAGCGTCTCAGCAAGTGATCTCAGCCTTCAAGGAGGAAGGGACAACCTTCGTCACCTTCACCGAATTTACTGATAGCCTAGATAGCCTTAGCTAACATGCCCCCTCGCCTTACGATCGTCTCCCCGTGTTACAATGAGGAGGCAACGCTCCCCCACTCTGCTAATGAACTCTCGGCATTCCTTGAGCGTATGATTAGCCTAGGGAAGGTTACCCCCGAGAGTCGTATCCTTTTTGTCAATGATGGGAGTCAAGACCAAACATGGCCTATCATCAAGGAGCTACATAGTACAAATGCCCTTATCGATGGTCTCTCACTATCGGGCAATGTGGGGCATCAGTCTGCGATCATGGCGGGTATGCTTGCTGCACGAGAGTACTCTGATGCTGTAGTAACCATTGATGCAGACTTACGTGACGACCTAGATGCCGTGGAGGAGATGCTCGATCGTCTAGCAGAAGGCTATGATATAGTCTACGGGGTAAAGGAATCACGAATGGCTCGATCCCTTTCTCAAGCGAACCACTGCCCTTACTTTCTATCGACTACAGCGATCGATGGGCATTAAGGCTATATTTAACCACGCAGACTTTCGTCTACTCAGCCGTCAAGCACTAGATGCCTTAGCACAGTACCCCGAGCGCAACTTATATCTAAGAGGCTTAATTCCACAACTAGGCTTCCGTTCTACGACGGTAAAGGATGTAATTCGTGAGCGCACGGCAGGATCATCAAAATATACACTGCGCAAGATGCTCCTACTTGCCGTAGATGGGATTACTTCCTTCACTACACGCCCCATTAGCTGGATCATTGGTATGGGCTTAGCCTTCCTCCTAATCAGCGTATGTATGGCTGTGTATGTCGTGGTCTCCTACGTAGAGCATCTCTCTGTGCCAGGCTGGGCTTCGCTAATGCTCTCCCTATGGTTCATCGGGAGTATCCTACTTCTATCCATCGGGGTCATAGGGCAGTATATTGGCAAGATCTATATAGAGATCAAACAACGTCCCCGCTATCATATCGCACAGTTCCTCAAGCACAATGACGATGATCGATAAGCTCGTTATCCTACGGAACAAGGTCTACTCCTTCCTCCGACGACCTTTCTTTTCTGATCCTCGCACGTTACTTGCTCTTTGGACTTTGCTTCCTATCCTAGCAGGCTTAACCAAGATAGCAGCACATAGGCATAATAACTTCTTGATCTTTCGTGGTGTCTTTTAGCACACCATTCAGAGGGTCTCACTCTACGACCTTTACCCCAGCGAGTACAACGACCATAACCATTATAGCTCGTTCTTTAGCCTCGTGATCGCTCCCTTTGCGCTGGTACCTGATGCCATTGGCTTGCTCCTCGTGGCTTGTCGCCTCTCACTGGTGATGTACTACGCTGTACGCCGACTACCCTTGGAGCAAGGAAAGCAAATATTCCTCTATTGGTTCTGTGCTCACGAGCTCTTGACAGCACTACAAATGCAGCAGTTTAACATAGCCATTGCTGCTATCATTATCGGAGCCTTCGCTGCTATCGAACGAAAGCAAGAGGTATTGGCTGCATTCCTAATCATTCTAGGGACTTTCGTCAAGCTCTACGGCATTGTAGGACTAGCATTCTTCTTCTTTGTCAAACGAAAGCCCTCGCTTCATTTTTAGCTCTTATTGGGTGGTCGGTAGTGTGCTTTGTTGCCCCAATGCTTCTAAGCAGTCCCGACTATGTACTTGGGCAATATGTCGAATGGTTCACAAGGGCTAGCAGCCAAGAACGGAGAGAATCACTTCTCGCTTATGCAAAACATATCCCTCCTCGGGATGATACGCAAGGGGTCGGGCCAGTGCGACCCTACTCGATCTAGCAGTCGATCCTGCCAGGGCTGACAGTCTTTGCCCTTCCCTACCCTGCGCATCAAGCAGTACAAGCACTCTAGCCTTCCGCTACGCTATCCTAAGTTCAACACTACTTTTTGCTGTGCTCTTTAGTACGGGGAGCGAATCTAGCACTTATATTATAGCCCTTGCTGAGGGTTGCTTTTGTGGTATGTGACATCTCCTTGGAAGCGCAATGGATGGGATATAGCACTCTTATCTTTACGTTCATTCTCACTAGCCTTTCACCCTCGGATATATTTCCAAAGATCTCCGAGAGAGCTACGTCCTCCCCTACGCTCTAAAGGCTCTTCCGCCGACCCTCGTTTGGCTACGACTCTCGTGGGAGCTTTTTGGACGAAGGATTATAGCGATAGGCCGGGAGAAGCCGCTCTAACTCCTGCACAAAGCTAGCGAGTAAATCCCCTTCCTCATAGCTCTACCCCAAGCATCATCTCTATAGGATGCTTGGGGTAGCTTGTTTTATGCCTCTTCCGAAGGAACAAAGGAGCTCTTCCGACGAAGTCTTCACATCCTCCCATGAGGAGGTAGAGAGACCCTGCGTGAGGTTATGGGGGAAGCTCCGAAGAGGTTACAGGGCATACCTCTTTATGGGGTTACGGGCATACCTCTCACGGGGTGGTGAGGGTACTATTTCTAGGATACTGCACCGCTTTTTAGTATCTTTGTAAAGTACAACTTACACTATAGCAATTATGCGCAAACCACTATCTCTCACTTCTTGCCCCTTAGCCTTGGGGTAGGAAGTCTCGGCTCAGAATGGCTCCCCGTATTATGACGAGTCGAGGAGATCAATGCTGGCGTATTCTCGGCTCGTCCTGCAGGGCGAGGTATGCGCTCCATGAGCGATGGCCTGCACTACACGATGATGGATGCGGGGCATAGGGGCGTATCCTCCGGTATAGCTTCGCCACGGGGAAGCTCATCGACACCTTGTTCAGTGTTGATAGGGCTAGGGACTGTGAGTTCAAGCGCTTCGACGACTACCTCCTCGAGCCTAAGGGGCATCACATCCTCTTGATTACCAACCGAGAGCCCATCTACCGCCGCTCTTGGAAAGGAAACGCTTACCACTACGACGTACGACGCAATCGTATCGAACCGCTCAGTCAGGAGCCGGGCAAGGTAATGATACTGACCTTCAGTCCAGATGGCAAGATGGTTGCCTTCGTGCGTGAGGGGAACATCTTCATCAAGAAGTTTGAATTCGACACCGAGGTACAAGTAACAAATGATGCTGCCCGCAACAAGGTCATGAACGGCGTCACCGACTGGGTCTACGAGGAGGAACTAGAGTCCACTCGCCTCATGAGCTGGAGCGAAGATAGTGGCTACCCAGCCTTTGTCCGCACCGACGAAAGCGAGGTAAGCGAATACAGCATGCCCCTCTATGGTCAGGGACAGTATCCTACCTTCTACACCTACAAATACCCTAAGGCTGGTACCCCCAACTCCAAGGTATCCCTACATATCTACAACGTAACGGATAGATCACGCAAGGAGGTATCCTTCCGCGAAGGTGCTCCCTACTATATTCCACGTATTTCCTTCGTAGGGAGAGAGGGGCAGCTGGCGGTCTTCACCCTCAACCGCCAGCAGAACCATCTGCGCCTCTTCTACGTACAGAACAAGACCCTTTTGCCCAAACTCATCCTCGAGGATAAGAGCAAGACCTACGTAGACAGCCACAACATCACTTGGTGCCGCTTCATTCCTAATGGCTTCGTCTATCCCAGCGAACGAGATGGATACCGACACCTCTACCACTATTCGGACAAGGGAACACTCCTCAGGCAGGTAACGATAGGAAAGTATGATGTGACTAACTTCTACGGGGCAGACGCTTCGGGTAACCTCTACTACCAAGCTGCCGACGAATCCCCTATGACACGTAGCATCTATCGTATCGATACGAAGGGAAGCGCACCGCTCTACATCCCGATAAGGGCTCTAACCAGGCTATATTTAGTGATAGCTTCGCTTACTACATTAGCATCTTCAACAGCTCTACCACCCCCACCCGTACAGCTGTCTATGCAACCGGCAGCCTAAAGCCCCTACGAGTCCTAGAGGACAACCAAGCCCTCCAGACCAAGCTCTCTCAGTACAAGGTCTCTCCGAAGGAATTCATCACGCTGACCAATGCAGAGGGACAAGATATGAATGCCTGGATCGTCAAGCCCCACGGCTTTAACCCATCGACCAAGTACCCTCGTCCTCATCGTGCAGTACAGCAGTCCTGACTCTCAGCAGGTGCTGGATCAGTATGGATATGGATGGGAGCAGGTACTAGCAAGCCAAGGCTTTATCGTCGTATGTGTGGATGGACGAGGCACAGGAGCTCGAGGAGAGGAGTGGCGTAAGTGTACCTACCTGCGCCTCGGTGTCAAGGAGAGCGCAGACCAAATAGCTGCAGCCAAGGCTCTGGGACGTCTCTCCTACGTTGATCCTAGCCGTATAGCTATATGGGGCTGGAGCTTCGGTGGGTACAATACCCTTATGAGCCTTTGCCATGGGCAGGGCACCTTCAAGGTGGGCATAGCTGTAGCTCCAGTGACAGCCTGGGGAGTTCTACGACACGATCTATACAGAGCGATTCATGCGGACACCCCAGGAGAACCCAGATGGCTACAAGGCTTCGTCCGTACTTGAGATCGCAGGGAACCTTCAGGGCAAGCTATTGTTAATTCATGGGAGCGCAGACGACAACGTCCATGTACAGAACACTATGGACTTCGCTGAGCTCCTCGTCCAAAGAGATATCCCATTTGACATGGCACTCTATACGGACAAGGACCATAGCATATATGGAGGCAAGACTAGAGACCACCTCTACAAGAAGACGATCTCCTACCTCCGCACCCATCTCTAACTGATGAGCCTCCTCCCGAGAAGGGGAGGCTCTTCCCACTCTTGGGACTTTTATATTTATGATGCAAGACGAACAGCGAAGCGACCCCTAAGCGTACTGTAGTACGCGTGCGCAAGCCCGAGTGGCTTAAGATACGCCCTAGGTGACAACTCTACCTTCACCGACACCAAGCAGACCATCGAAGGTCATGGACTCAATACCATCTGTCATAGTGGACGGTGCCCCAACCAAGGGGAATGCTGGAGCGCAGGTACCGCTACCTTCATGATCGGGGGAGCTGTATGTACACGTGCCTGCCGATTCTGCAACACGCTCTCCAGCAAAACTCCTGCACCTCTTGATCCTCTCGAACCAATCAAGGTAGCACAGAGCATCAAGAAGATGAATCTAAAGCACGCTGTCATCACCAGTGTAGACCGTGATGACTTAGAGGACTATGGTGCAGAGCACTGGGTACGTACCATTGAGGCTATTCGTAGTACAACCCCAGAGGTAACAGTGGAGGTACTCATCCCTGACTTCAATGGCAGACTAGACTATGTGGACCAAATCATCGCCTGCCGACCTCGTATCATATCCCATAACCTAGAGACCATACGACGTCTCACCCCAGAGGTACGCCATGTGGCGACCTACGAACAGAGCCTCTCCGTCCTAGGACGCATCGCAGAGAGTGGTATACCTGCTAAGACAGGTATCATGCTCGGCCTCGGGGAGACCGAGGAGGAGGTACTGGAGCTGATCGATGATGCCCATGCCGTAGGGGTCTCCATCATGACTATCGGACAGTATCTACAGCCCACGAGACGTCATCTACCTGTCGTAGAGTATATCCATCCTAAGCAGTTTGCTCGCCTACGCACTCTAGGACTAGAGAAGGGCTTGAGTCACATCGAGAGTGGGCCTCTCGTCCGTTCCTCCTACCACGCTGAACGCCATGTCCTCGACTAGGCACTAGTGGTTAGACTTATATCATTCTTAGTCCTACTCTTCTGCTAAAGGATAATAGTGGGCTAAACAAAGAGGCTATATGCCCCTTTTGGAGTGTATAGCCTCTTTGCTTAGCCCTTGTTTACTCGTATTTATAGCAGATATCCTAAGCCTATTTAGCCTATACTAGGTATAGCAAGGCAGGAGTAAATACCTAGTTGTATGGATTTTTCATAACCTCTATGCGATTTTCGACGCAAATAGGCTATCTTTGGTAAACGTTTGTACAAGGAACACAAGAATGAAAATAAGGAACTTCGATCTAGCGATCATTGGGGGTGGCCCAGCAGGGTATAACGCAGCCGCCAATGCATCTGCTAATGGTCTACAAGTCGTACTCTTCGAGCACACCGCCCTAGGAGGTGTATGTCTCAACGAAGGGTGCATCCCCACAAAGACACTCCTACATGCAGCGAATCTCTTCGAAGAGTTACACTCCAGCGAAGCCTATGGCATCCATATCGACGGAGCCATCTCTGCCCGCTATGAGGAGATAGCTAAGCGCAAGGATAAGGTCATACAATCACTCACCTCTGGTGTAGCCTATAAGCTAAAAAGTGCTGGAGTGAATGTCGTACAAGGCACCGCTCGTCTCGATGGTGAGGAGGGAGAGCTTATTCGTATCGTTGCTGAAGGGGAGACCTATCTAGCAAGCTTTGTCCTGCTGGCGACTGGTAGCACGACCGTCATACCTCCCTATCCCAGGGCTAGACCAAGTCCCTTATTGGACAAGCTGAGAGGCCTCTCTGCCACCGAGCTTCCCAAGGATATCACGATCATTGGAGGAGGTGTCATCGGGATGGAGTTTGCAGGGATCTATTCATCCCTAGGAGTCCCCGTTCAGGTTGTGGAGATGGCACCCTGAGATCTTAGGGGCTATGGACAAGGAGACCTCCGCTATGCTTCTGCAAGGAGTATACGAGCCGAGGAGTGAAGTTCTACCTAGGCGCCAAGGTTACAGCGGTCTCACATGAGGGAGTTACGATCCAAGCCCAAGATGGGAAGAGTGAGCTACTGCCCGCCTCACAGCTACTACTTAGTGTAGGACGTAGGGCACGGTGCAGGGGCTCGGATTGGAGACCTTAGCTATCGAGACAGACCGCTCTGCAGTGGTAGTAGATCGCTATATGCGGACATCTCACCCCTAGAGTCTATGCCGCTGGAGACATTACGGGCTTCTCACCCTAGCCCACACGGCTATCCGAGAGGGAGAGGTCGCCATCAACCATATCGTAGGAGGGGAAGACGATCCCTATGAGCTACAAGGCTGTCCCTAGTGTCGTCTACACCCATCCCGAGATAGCGGGTGTAGGGGCAACCGAAGAGCAGCTCAAGGCGGAGGGTCGATACTACCGTACCCTCAAGCTCCCTATGGCTTACGCAGGACGCTACGTCGTGGAGAACGAGAATGCTGGAGGCCTCTGCAAGGTGCTTGTCGATGAGAATGACGTCCTACTCGGATGTCACATCTTGGGCAGTCCTGCCTCAGAGCTCATCTTGATAGCTGGCATAGCGATCGCTGATGGCTCTACCCTAGGAGAGTTTCGCAGACATATCTTCCCCCACCCCTACAGTCGGGGAGATCGATACACGAAGTCCTATTCTCCCTAAGAATAAAGGACTGACGGAATAGAACATTACAAATAGACAATGGCAACATTCGATATTAAGATGCCCAAGATGGGCGAGAGTGTGACCGAGGGTACGATCACCGTGATCAACGTCCGTGTCGGAGACTTCGTCGAGGAGGATACGGATCTCTTCGAGATCACCTCTGCAAAGACTGCGGCTACGATCCCCTCCCCCGTAGCAGGGAAGGTCATCAAGATCAACTATGAGGAGGGAGACACCGTGCCCATTGGCCTACCCGTCATCGTGGTAGACACAGATGGAGAAGCCTCCACAGAGGTCATAGAGGACAAAGGGGCAAGGACAGACTGAGGCTCGAAGGAAGTCCACACACCCACAGTAGACAGCTCTACAGCACCAGTACACCGAGGCTCTGTAGAGAGATGGTACTCCCTCGTAGTGCTAGAGCGTGCCAAGGCTGCCAAGGTCAGCCAAGAGGAGCTAGATAGCATCCAGGGGCATGCTTTGGCGGACGAGTAAGCAAGGCAGACATCGTTCGTTACATCGAGCAGAAGAAGGGAGCACCCGCTCCTACCCCTCGTGCTGCACGTAGCTCTCACGAATGCTGCTCCTAGCCTTTCACGCCCACAGTCACAGCCCCATCTATCTCTATCGGAGCAGAGGATCGGGTGATCCCCATGCATCCTCATCCAGGATCATCGCAGACCGCATGACGCAGTCCGTACAGATAGCCCCCCATGTAACGAGCTTCCTCAAGGTCGATATCACCGACCTCGTTCACTGGAGAGAGGCAGAGAAGGACACCTTCAAGAAGCGCGAAGGCTTTGCCCTCACCTATATGACACCTGTGATCGAAGCTGTATCCCATGCCCTCAAGGCATATCCACGCATCAATGCCTCTGTTGATGGATACAATATCATAGAGAGGAAGCACATCCACGTAGGGATGGCTGTAGCCCTCCCTGATGGCAACCTCGTGGTACCCGTCGTACGTGATGCCGATCGACTAAGTCGTACGGGCCTAGCAGAGCAGGTAGCACAGCTAGCCGAGAAGGCTCGCCACAATAGGCTTACCGCTGATGAGATGACGGGGAGCACCTTCACTATATCCAACTACGGCTCCTCTGGTACCCTCTTCGGTACTCCCATTATCAACCAGCCCGAGGCTGCGATCCTTGGTATCGGGGCTATCGAGAAGGAGCCCACTATCCTAGAGACCGAGGCTGGAGATGTAATCGCCGTACGACACAAGATCTACCTGTCCTTCTCCTATGACCATAGGATCATCGATGGGATGCTCGCAGGTGCCTTCCCGCAGCATGTCGCACATTATCTAGAGGACTGGAAGACAAACAGAGGACTATGAACATAGAAAAGAATTTGGTTAAGAAAAGATATGGCATCAAGACCACCGACAAGGAGACCCTTCGTCGCTGGTACTACCTCCTTTACCTAGGTCGTCTCCTTGACGAGAAGGCGCCCTCCTACCTACTACAGTCTATCGGCTGGCAGTTCCACGCCTCTAATGCAGGGCATGATGGAATCCAGCTAGCCATCGGGCAAGTATTCCAGCGGGGGAAGGATCACCTCTTTCTCTACTACCGAGATTTGCTGGCTGCTCTATCGGCAGGGATGACGGCTGAGGAGATGATTCTCAATGGTATTTCTAAGGCTACTGACCCCACCAGTGGCGGGCGACACATGTCCGACCACTATGCCAAGGTAGACTGGGGTATCCACAACATCTCTTCTTGTGTCGCCGCACATGACTCTCAGGCTGTCGGTATAGCCCGAGCCCTAGACTACTATGGAGTAGATGGAGTAGCAATCGCTTCGCATGGAGAGTCCTCGGCATCTGAGGGCTATGTCTTCGAGGCGATCAATGGTGCTGCCCGAGAGCGTCTCCCCGTGATCTTCGTCCCTACAGAGCAATGGCTATGGGATCTCTGTGCCCACCCATGAGCAGACTGCTAACCCTCGTGTGGGGCAGAACTACGCAGGCATACGACACCTAAAGACGCTCTTCTGTGATGGTAAGGATGTCTTCGATTCGATGAACACCATGGCGGCCGCCCGAGAGTATGCCGTAGAGCATCGTACGCCAGTCGTCGTGACGGCAGAGTGTGTACGTATCGGAGCACACTCCAACTCCGACATGCACACGCTCTATCGCTCCGATGAAGAGCTAGAGCGTGCTAAGGCCGCCGACCCTCTCCCTAAGTTTCGCCGTATGCTCCTGCGCTATGATCGCTTCACCGAGGAGGAGCTACAGCAAATCGAGCAGGAGGCAAGGGAAGAGCTCAAGATCGCCAATCGTAATGCCCTCAAGGCTCCCGATCCCTCTGCCGACACCGTCCCTAGACAATGTGATCGGGAGGCATATCCTGCCACCAAGTATGGCTCGGGGCTACCTGATGGCTCAGGTGAGCAGCTCACCCTCGTCCAGGCGATCAATAAGACGCTCAAGCAAGAGTTCCGCCACAACCCCGACACCTTCATCTGGGGTCAAGACGTAGCCAATAAGGACAAGGGAGGGGTCTTCAATGTCACCAAGGGTATGCTCCAGGAGTTTGGCGAAGCGTGTCTTCAATGCCCCTATCGCCGAGGACTACATCGTCGGTACAGCCAACGGGATGAGCCGCTTCAATGACAAGATACGTATCGTCATTGAGGGGCGGAGTTCTCCGACTACTTCTGGGCTGCTATGGAGCAGTTTGTCAATTCCACACGACTTCTGGCGCAGCAATGGGCAGTTCTCCCCCAATATTACCATCCGCCTCTGTACTGGAGGGTATATCCAGGGTGGGCTCTACCATTCGCAGAGCATAGAGGCTGTGCTGACCACCTTCCCTGGCGCTCGTGTCGTCTATCCCCTGCTTTCGCCGATGATGCAGCAGGGCTACTACGTACCTCGATGCGCTCACGTGGTGTGACAGTCTTCCTAGAGCCCAAGGCGCAGTACAATAGTGCCGAGTCTACGGCGATGATCCCCGAGGACTTCGAGGTGCCCTTTGGCAAGGCTCGTATCCGCCGTGAGGGTGCAGATGCCACGATCGTGACTTATGGTAATACGCTCCACCTCTCACTCAACGTAGCAGAGCGCATCCAACGAGAGCTAGGCAAGAGCATCGAGGTGATCGACCTACGCTCCCTATCGCCCTGGGACGAGGAGACCGTCTATGCCTCTATCAAGAAAACCTCCAAGGCACTGATCGTGCACGAGGATCGTCTCTTCGGTGGCTTCGGTGCAGAGCTAGCAGCATCTATCGCTAAGAATGCCTTCCGCGATCTCGATGCCCCCGTCTACCGTGTGGGCGCCCCTTCACACCCGTAGGCTTCCAGCAGTGCTTTCGAGCCTCTACACTCCCCAGCGAAGAGAAGATCTATGAGGCAGCCAAGGAGCTCATCGAATACTAACCCTCAACAGCAACGAATATATGAAGACAATAGGCTTGCTCTACAGCAAGAAGACTGTCCAGACTGCAGAGCTCGGACAACGTATCGCAGAGGCTTGGGGCAAAGGTATCGAGTACGTAGACATCGAGACAGCTCGCCTAGCTGACATCACGAGGTATAGCGGTCTCATCCTCGGCACCCCTACCTACTTCAATGGTGAGCTTCCCTATGCCTGGAGTGAGATGCTCCCTGAGCTAGAGGATGCTGATCTCTCGGGGCTTCAGGTGGCTATCTTTGGCACAGGTGATCAGGTGAACTCCCCTGTGAGCTTTGCTGATGGGATAGGACTACTTGCCGAGTACTTCGAGAGCCTCGGAGCACAGATTGTCGGCAAGACCTCCACCGAAGGGTATAGCTACGAGCAGTCGTTAGCAGAGCGCGATGGAGAGCTACTAGGTCTAGTGATCGACTGGGTAAACCAGCCAGAGCTCACTGATAAGCGCCTCGCTGCATGGCTAGATCAGCTCCACACAGAGTTCTCTCTCTAGGATAATAGGGAGGCATATCACTCCTCTAGCCATAGAACAAGGGGGAGAAGGTCAAGGGGACATTCCCCCTAGGCCTTCTCCCCTCTTGCTTCTCCCTGCTCATAGTCAAGACTGCGTAAGGGGGCATCTAGTGAAGAGCCTTCCCCTCTCTATACGATAGGTATCATAAATCCCTAGGAGGGAGCTCCCGACCAAGCGACGACACCTGCCTCTCCATAGCTTTTTCCCCTCGCTATCACATCTACGAAGAGAAGAAGGTCAAGAGGATTTAGATGAGAGATGGATGGATGGATATAGAAACGAGCCCCCAGCATCCTGCAGTGCAGAGTGCTGGGGGCTTAGATATATCTCGTGTCGGGATGAGAAGACTCGAACTTCCGACCTCCACGTCCCGAACGTGGCGCGCTACCAACTGTGCTACATCCCGATTGTCTCAAGCTTCGGATACAACGCCAAAGCCCCTTGTAGAGCCAATCGTGGCTATCCCCGAAAAGACGTCACAAAGTTAGTCAAAATCCCCGTACCCCCTATATACGGAGCAAAAAATGGAGGCTCTACCGAGCTAGGTCGGTAGAGCCTCCGTATGGCGATTTCCTCCAATGGGGAGGGTATAGTCGCTTACTTTCTTAGGCGAGCGAGGATCTTAGAGGCAGAGTCCGAGAGTAGGACTATAGCACCTGCTAGGATAGCAGTATCCTCGATCGCAAGGCGCCCTGCACCCGATAGGAAGGGGAAGCCATCCGCCCACTCCCCAGCTGCCAGAGCCTCAGGCGAAGCGTGTACCCACACCTCAGGCGTCGTGACGAGGAAGGTCAGCGTACCAATGGTCATGATGATACAGAGCACCTCACCGATGAGTCCTAGATAGGGACAGAAGAGCCCAAGGAAGACTAGGATACCGATCGACATAATCAGGATACCGAGCCCGTGAGAGAAGAGGTAGGTGCGGTTCTCTACGTGCCAGTTGTGCTTAGCTTCGTTGTACTGACCTTCGGGCATCTTGTTGAGGGTATACTCCTTGACGACCTTGCCTTCATCGGTGGTTACCTTGTTGTTAGCATCCTTGAGGAAGAAGCTCATCAGAGGGCTATTAGCAACAGAAGGGATGATCCCATTGGCCTCGTAGTTAGCGAACTTCAGCCCCCGATCCATACGAAGATGATGAGGATGGCGACTCGGATCAACTTGTACCCAAGACCCTTTAGGTTACTTGCGCACTCGAGGAACTTGATAAATGCAGCTTGCATCGATTGGTTGTTTCTTTTTGAGTTGTTATTTATGTTTGCTTACGGATAGATAACCTAAACTTCATGGTTAAGTTCATTTACCCCTAGCAAGTAGGCAAAAATGCGCTACGTATACTGTGGCATATAGGATCTGCTCTCTGGTACTACCCTCTAAGAAAAGCAAAGCCTATCCACCCCAGTCGGAGTGAATAGGCTTCGTCTAAAAAGTGGTCGGAGAGGAGGTGCTAGGAGTGCCGTTATGCAGGCTGCTAGCCCAAAGACGATCCCTGGGGCATTTGCCACAACTATGAGCCAGTCTATCTTCGGTCTCTTCAGTAGACCATAGCCGACCCAGAGGGTACAGTTGATAGCAGCGACGAGGGGCTGTATGGGATCTCCTTTAGCTCCAGAGAGGTTATGCTGGATCGTTGTGATGTAGGATACGTACATCAGAATAGCCGTAATCGAGGCTACGATACCTAGGATAGTGAGGAATCGGGTTCTGTCCATTCGTTACTAAAAGCGTGATGTGAATAACGTTTTGTTCACAAAAACTACTAAAAGCAGACTAGATAATACCCCAAACGACCCTTTTCTCAGCTCTTAGGACTAAGTATCCTATCCGAACCAGCGAGAGAAGAGCGGGAGGAGGAGCGAGGTGATGAGCCCCATAATTCCAATGGCAAGACCACTAAGTGCTCCCTCGATCGCTCCCATCTGAATGGCAGCTGCTGTACCGATACCGTGCGAGGAAGCTCCCATAGCTAGCCCCTTTGCCACTGGGCTCTGATCCCCATCAGCTTCATGATCGGAGGGCCAATGATACTACCAAGTATCCCAGCACAGACCACGATGACCGCCGTGAGACCTGGCACTCCCCCATTGTTACCTGCTAGCTCCATAGCGATAGGTGTCGTGACGGACTTTGGGGCAAGCGAGGCGATCAGATCCTGCTTCACACCGAGCAGATGCCCGATACCTACAATAGAGGCGATCCCCACCATAGCTCCTACGGTGATGGCTACCATGATGGAGATGACATTCCCCTTGAGGTGCCCCACCTGCTGGTAGAGAATATAGCCTAGAGCGACAACCGACAGGCTAAGCATAAAAGTGTATCATACGGCTCCCTTCGCGGAAGGTCTGATACGGCACATCGAAGCTCATTAGGAGCGCAATGAGGATGATGATCGTCAAGAGTACGGGATGGAAGAGCGCAAAGCGTACCGTACGATAGAGCTTGATGCAGGCTAGGTATAGCCCGATGACGAACATGATGGTGAAGACTTCACTCTGGAATAGCTGCTGTATCATCTTACTTCCTCCTCCTTTCCATTTCGATCTTGTATATAGGCTACCGAGGCGATGACGAGCACGGAGCTCACGATGACAGCGACGAGGATCACCCACCAGTTCGCCAGCACAGTATCCATCTGCGCCATGAGCCCTACCCCTGCGGGGATGAAGAATAGCCCCATGTTATCCGTAGGAGCTGGCAGGGGCATCCACTTGGTCTTCCTTGATGAGCTTGGTCTGCAGGGCTAGGAAGAGAAGCACCATACCGATGACACTACCTGGGACGTAGTCGCCCGTGAGGTGTGCAATGAATTCTCCTAACGCATAGAAGAAGAAAATAAAGAATATCTTGACTAGGATCTTCATAAGCAGTCTTAGCACTACACGACCTTACTTACTTTAGGTCACGTAGCAGAGTATCTTGTGCAGAGTGGAAGAGGGTCTCATAGGCACGTGAGCGAGCTATCCAAGCCCGCGCATGTGCCCCCTCTGGATGTAGGGGGATAGCCTCACTGCCGGAGCGGTCGATTGCATTCAGTAGATAAGACAGAGTGAGTCGCTCGGGAGAGACATTAGGATGATAGTAGCCTCCCTCGACTTCTTCCTTGCCGTAGTTCACCTCCACCACTATACCCATAGCGAGGAGATGAGCCAGAGCCTCCTGCGTCTGCCTTAGCGGAAGATCGCAGTCCTTCGCAAGGGTCTCTGCTCGGTAGGGCTCACCACTATCCGAGACAAACTGCTGTACGATCCCAGCCGTAATAGTCACTAGGATTACATCCAGATATCTACGTGAGAGGGGGACAGAGGTGGAGGTGAAGTCAGATGCACACATGCTGTATGGAATAGGAGATCTGAGCACCGAGTAGGACGATAATCCAAGAGAGCTGTATCCAGAGCAGTGCCAGGGGTACGGCTGCGAAACTCCCATAGATAGCATTATATCTCGAGATCCATAGCACGCCATTGATATAGAGGGCTTGAAGGCTTGGAAGGAAAGCCCTGCCACAAGACCCGCAATAAGGGCAGGGACGAAGCGCACACGGACGTTGGGGATCAAGAGGTAGATCACCGTGAAGGTGAAGATAATGAGTACAGTACGGGACAAGCCCCTAGGATCTCACTCGTGAGGGGTGGAGATGATCTTGAGCTGACTGAGGTAGGTATGGTTTCAGTGTCGAGAGGAAGAGCGTCGTACCACTCGAGATCGTGAGTAGGAGGGGGAAGAGAATAAATGCTCCTAGGTAGTTGATGATTCGCCTGGTCCAGGGGCGAGCATGAGGCGCTTGCCATAGGCGGTTAAAGGCATCCTCGATCGTGGAGATCAGCATCAGCACGGTATAGAAGAGCAGAGCTAGACCGACGCCGATGAAGAGCCCTCCCTGTACCTGCTGTAGATAGTTCTCGACGTAGGCAAAGGTCTTGTCAAACTCTACTTGGTGCCCAGGCAAGGCATTATTGAGTGCTATCCGTACATCATTCTGCAGACCGAAGCCCTTCGCTATCCCTACGATCACAGCCAGCATCAGGACGATCGAGAGCACAGTACTATAGCATGAGAGAGCTGGCAAGCTCCCGACCCCCTCTCGTACATACGTGGAGATGGTCATGTAGATTACCCGACACGTAGCGACGAGACCAGCGACGAGGCACGCTGAGCCGATCTCGGCTCAGGAGCCACATATCTAGGGTGATGAATCTAGTAGTCTTGACACAGAGTGCCTCTATATGACGAAGGAGAGCTGTCATGAATGAAGCGGTAATAGGAGAAGAGACAAGCAGGCGCAGTGGGGCTATAAGTCGAGTTCTGTCCTCTCTAGGCATTACCCTAGAGTATCTGTCATTTATCTGGGATAGGTGTCACCACCTACCTCGGTGCGATCTACCCTCCAGCTGGGGCGAGCAACCCTCGTTGCGCTGGTATACATGATCTTTGCAACCCATAAGGTGTACGGCAGTCTATATCACTATAGGCTCGGTGAGCTCTTACCTCACCTTTTCACCCTTACCCCTGCATGAGGCAGGGCGGTCATTCTCTGTTACACTACTCCACCCTCGCGGACAGCTTCCCGTTAGGAAGTATGGTGCTCTGCGTTGCTCGGACGTTCCTCACCTTCCCGGGGAGAAGGCGCGACAGATCGCCCCACTGCTTGCTTGCTCGTTATTTGTTTATCTCTACTCGTGCCGTAGGGGCTAGCTCCTCATTGCGCTTGGCTACCTGCTCAGCGACATTGCGGGCTAAGGTACGGAAGTAGATACCCATTAGGCTATCTCGGTCTGTGGCTATAGGCATACCACCATCGCCAGACTCACAGATACTCTGGATGAGAGGTATCTGTCCCAGCAGGGGGATACCGAGCTCTTCGGCGAGCTCTTTGCCTCCATCCCGACCGAAGATGTAGTACTTGTTCTGTGGGAGCTCAGCAGGTGTGAACCATGCCATGTTCTCCACGAGACCTAGTATAGGGACCTGCACGTGCTCGTCTAGGAACATCCCTACGCCCTCGATCGCATCTGCTAGGGCGACCTGCTGGGGGTGGTGACGATGATGGAGCCTGTGAGCCCAAGAGTCTGCACCAGGGTTAGATGTATATCGCTCGTCCCCGGTGGCAGGTCAATGAGCAGGAAGTCTAGCTCACCCCAGTTAGTCTCGGTGAGGAGCTGCTTGAGGGCATTACTCGCCATGCTCCCACGCCATAGTACGGGGCTTTCCTTATTGACGAAGAAGCCTATGGAGAGTAGACGTATCCCGTACTTCTCTACTGGGGCGATGAGCTCTCTTCCCTCTACCTCGTCTAGGATAGGGCGGGCATCTTCACAGCCAAACATCTTGGGCTGTGAAGGCCGAAGATATCTGCATCAAGTAGCCCAACCTTGTAGCCCTCCTGAGCAAGGGCAACAGCAAGGTTTGCCGACACCGTGCTCTTACCTACACCGCCCTTACCGGAGAATATCGCAAGGGTATTCTTCACCTTAGGCAGTAGAGGTAGGGAGTCTGTGGGTACGACCTCAGGGACCTTGACACTGATATTACCTACTATATCGACCTCCTTAGAGATGTAGGTCTGGATAGCGGTCTCAGCGGCTCGTACCACAGACTTAATGAAGGGCGAATTAGGCTTGTCAAAAGATCGGGAGAAGCTCACCTTCATCCCCTCTATTCGTATGTCATCCTCTACCATACCTGCCTCTACGAGGTTCTGCCCCGTGCCGGGGTAGCGTACCTTGGTTAGAGCCTCTAGGATGAGGTTGGGATACAATGTTACGGCCATGACTATTGTACTCTACGTGATCGGCTGAAGCTACGATAGCTGTCTGGCTCGATCTCTATATCTGGTTCTACAGAAGCCCCCTTGAGGCTCACGAGGGCTCGAAGGAGAGTACTTGATCGTCAGCCCACGACTGAGCCATTGACGCTCATAGTACGTCTGTATACCGAGTATCTTATCCTCGAAGGAGCCATCGTAGAGATCATCGGTATCGACGAAGACCCTGCTGATGATTGAGCTCCACGAGTGCTCGGGTATATGTGTAGAGGAAGGGGCTGTCCGTCTTGAGGTGTATGCGCCCCCCAGGACGAAGCACTTCCAAGTAACGCTTGAGGAAGCGAGTGCTGGTGAGACGCTTAGTCACCTTCTTCATCTGTGGATCGGGGAAGGCGATCCAGATCTCATCGACTTCGCCCGGGGCGAAAAAAAGTTGGTCAAGGACTCGATCTCCCTCTGAGGAAGGCGACATTTGTCATCCCTGCCTCGTGGGAGAGCTTAGCTCCCGTCCAGATACGAGCCCCTTGACGTCCACCCCCGATGAAGTTCTTATCGGGATAGAGCTCTCCCTAGCCCCACGGTGTACTCCCCTTCCCACAGCCTAGCTCTAGGACTATGGGATGGTCGTTGTGGAAGAAGCTTCGCCCCACTTCCCTCTCAGCGGGAATGTCTCCTGCTGTAGCCGTGCAAACGGATACTGGAAGACATGGGGAAAGGTCTCCATTTCAGCGAACTTCGCCAACTTATTCTTACCCAAAGCTTCCTCCGCTAGTCAAAGAGTTCGATACTATCGCAATACTCGAGTTCGCCCTGCACGATGAAGCGTATCTGCTCGGGCTCGAAGCGCCCTACTCCATCCTTCTTTGCATTCTTGACGACATACTCGACGAGCTCATCCTCATCTACCTCGATCGCCTCATCCGACTCGGACTCATCAGCGTCCATGTAGCCACGGCTCTCGTAGTAGTCATAGATGAGACCACGGAAGTACACGAGATATCATCGCTCAGGAGCTCCTTGGAGTTCCTGAGGTATATAGTTACGTATGAACGCTACAGGATGCTGCATCGTCACAATTCGATCGTATCTTCTCTGCCATATTATATATGTAGGATTATGGGCACACCCCGGACGACATAGCCCGAGAGTTACCGCAATAAAGGTAATAAAAGCCCTATCTCTATGAGTTACTAAGCTCTCTGCTTCCAGGCTCGGGTAGTACTCGAGGTTTGCATGAGCTTAGAGCCAGGGGGCTCCCCCTATCTCTATAGACACCACGAAGATATATTCATGCCCTCCACTAGGGAGTAAGGACGATAGGCAGAGTAATGGTAGGTCAGAATCTACGGATGTATACCTTTTCTGTCCTTCTTGATTCGCCTCTGAGATGAGTAAGGCTATGTCCGCCTCCCCTCCAATAGAGACATGTGGTATTATTGTGATCCAGTCGCACAGTGTACAGAGGATACGCACCCTTTAGTTCTCGATCCCATTCGTAGGTATCGGGAATCGGAGACACTGTGAAGGAACGCAGTAAGGAAGAATAAAGCAAAGCAGCAGTGGTTAATAACGTATTGAGGCCCAGCAAGCCAAGCCATAGCCAATATCCAGCGAATAGGGATAAATGCATTAGCATCCCCATGAGCGTCGCCCCTCATCGGATAATACCTTCAGTCTTCATACCATCATGAGTCTGATTATGTGGTACAAAATTCATTTTGCCCTCTAGGCATCATCGTTGGTGACGGCCTGTAATTGACATTTTCTTACTTTGTGCCTGTAATCACCCATGTGGCAGGACAGCTATCACCATGACAGGTGATGGTGGACTTCTCAACGAAATCAGAATCACCTTACATAGGTGATCAGAGCCTTCTCCCCTAGCAATTATATAGCGCTCCCAGAGTGGAGCCCTCGAGACAAAACAAACGAATAGACCTATGATGACCTTTGAGATCAGAGCAAGGTAAGTAGACAAGGGCGTAGAGCAGGCAGCACCCTCTACTATGCCTATCCAATGAAGCGTCCTAAGCTGGAGCTGAAGGACGTCGAGAGACAGTATCAGCGAGGCTGCTCACCTCTGCCCCAGATGTACGGGCGGCTCTAGTAGCCTTCGCCGAGATCGTCTGTGCCAGCTTCGAAGAGGGATAGGTGTGAATCTTGGGAGATGGGTACCCTCATGCCTTCACCCAGGGACGGCTTATGGATAGCCCAGAGAAGTGACAACGGATACCCTTCAGCCCCCCAAGGTAATCCTTCACCCTAAGAAGAATATCCACACGGCACTGGGGAAGATCCGCTACCGCATCAAGCGATAACTGGATAGCCCTGTCCTCACTCCCCGATATAGTCATTGCTCTGATAGAGTCGGAGCACCATCACTCAGACAAAGAAACGTAAGACATAGTATGCAAATTCGATTAGCCTCTCCCTCGAGATGGGCTATGCTGGGTATCGTGGTTACCCTTTCCTTCGCTGGGCAAGCCAGGGCACAGAGGGTCTTGACCCTAGACTCCTGCCGAAGCCTCGCCAAGGAGCACAGCCGTACCCTCCAGCAGAAAGATGAGGAGATCAAGGCAGCTCATGCTAAGAAACAGCAGGTAATGACCAACTTCTTCCCTCAGGTAGCTGCCCGAGGGGTATACCTGCACATGCAGAAGGAGCTACACCTCATCGACTGGGACAAGCCCCTTGGACATCTGAACTTCCTTATCCCCGATCGACTACGCCACCTCGGCACAGTAGACCTGCGCAACCTGTGGGTGGGGAACGTAACAGCTATCCAGCCTCTCTTCCTCGGGGGAAAGATCATCTCTGGGTATAAGATGGCGAGCCTAGCAGAGCGACTCCAGGGAGAGCTACGTCAGACGGCCGAGACAGAGGTCGAGACCAAGCTCGATGAGACCTATTGGCAGTCGTCTCCCTTCGCAGTAAAGAGCGACTGCTGGATCAATTGGTACATCTACTCAAGCAGACCGTCAAGGACGTGGATGCCTCTATCGATGCAGGCGTAGCGACTAAAGCCGATGGCCTCTCGGTACGCACTAAGCCCAGCGAAGCCGAAGTCAAGCGTAGCCAAGTGGTCAATGGCCTAGAGCTCTCCCGCATGCTCCTAGCTGACCTCTGTGGCCTTAGCGAAGATGAGCCCTTCACTCTGGCGGAGGAGGGGCACCTGCAGGAGCTTCTCCTCACCACACAGACTGCGCCTATTGCCCGAGACGAAGATACCGGAGGCCGCTATCGAGCGCCGCTCCGAGATCCGTAGTCTTCGCCTGGTAGATAGTATCTACAGCAAGCGGGTAAACATGGAGTCAGCCTCCCTCTTCCCCAAGCTCTACGGAGTAGCGAGGCTATTCGACGACGAACCCCAATAGCTTCCAAGGACAAAAGAAAGAATTTGGCGGGCAGTATTACCTCGGTCTCATGCTGAGGTACCTATATCAGACCTATTCTCTGGTCACCTTCAAGCGCAGACAGGCTAAGGCAGAGCACCGAGTCAAGCAGCTAGAGGCTCGCCGAGGGCTCGTAGCAAGATCGACCTCCAGATCGAGCAGGCACTACGCACAGCAGACGATGCCCGTAGAGCCTACACCACAGCCCTAAGTGCCGTCAAGATGGCAGAGGAGGAACATGCGCTACGCCAAGGCTGGCTATGACGAAGGTGTGATACCGCTACTCAACTATACGATGGCGCAGACAGCCTGGATGAGTGCACAGGATAGCCCTCATCGACGCACAGATACGGGTGCTACTCACCGAGAGTAAGCTCAAGAAGATACTTGCACTATAAAAACCAGTAGGTAAGAATGGACAACAAGCAGAACAAAGAGACGAAGGAAAGCAGGGAGCTAAGAAGAGCATTATCCTCGGGTAGGACTCGTCGTCCTAGCGATGGTACTACTAGCCCTATCGGGCTTCATCTTCTTCAGTAAGGGTGAAGACATCATCACGGGTCAGGCCGAGGGTGGACGAAAGCGCGGATCTCGGGCAAGGTACCGGGCGCATATCCGAGTTCCTCGTCGAGGAGGGACAGAGAGTACACCGTGGAGATACTCTCGTACGCATATATTCACCTGAGGTGCTCGCCAAGCTCGAGCAGGCAGAGGCTGCTAAGGCTGCTGCCGAGGCTCAGAACCAAAAAGGCTCTCGCAGGAGCTAGGAAAGAGCAGAAGGAGGGAGCCCTACGAGCTCTGGCAGAAGGCCAAGGCAGGACTCGAGGTAGCCGAGAAGAGCTTCGCCCGAGTGGAACGCCTATACAAGGAGGGTGTCCTCCCGCACAGAAGTACGACGAAGCCTCAGCACAGCTACAGGCTATGCAGGCTACAGAGCGTGCCGCTCGTAGCCAATACGACCTAGCGGTGAATGGTGCACAGCGAGAGGACAAGCTAGCAGCTGCAGCCCTCGTCGCTTGAGCACTCTGGTGCCGTCTCTGAGGTAGATGCCTACCTCAAGGAGGGAGCCCTCCTCTCCCCCATCGATGGGGAGGTCTCGGAGATCTATCCTCACAGAGGCGAGGCTCGTCGGCACGGGAGCCCCTATTATGACGATCTCGGATACCTCGGTAGTCCGCGTGCTCTTCTCTGTAAGAGAGGACAAGCTAGCCTCAATCAAGAAGGGGAGCAAGCTACGTGGCACGATCCCCGCGCTCGGAGGTAAGGCCATAGAAGTGGTGGTCACGAAGATGAAGGATATGGGGAGCTATGCACCTGGAAAGCCACGAAGCCACGTGGAGAGCATGATCTTCGTACCTTTGAGGTCACAACCCGCCCCACCAGCCCTATAGAGGACTCCTAGCTGGCATGACAATCGTCCTAGACAAGGGGCAGCTCTAGTGATCACTTTGCCCATGTACGCAATCCTACGTGTAGCACGGAGGGAACTGGACTACCTCCTCACCCGCCCGATCTATCTCTTCGGCATCATCGGGGCTTCCCTGCTGGTGACGCTGCTCCTGCTGTACCTGATGGGCAGCGGACTGCCCTACCAACATGCCCGTAGCCGTAGTGGATGAAGATCGGTCAGCCCTCTCCCGTGCCCCTCGTACGAAATCTCGACATCTTCCAGTCCTCAGAGGTAGTACTGAAGTGCTCCAACATGAACGAAGCCCTCAGAGCGATGCGCCAAGGAAAGGTCTACAGGATCTACCACATCCCTCGAGGGCTACAAGCAGAAGCTGGATCAGCTCGCCAACCCAAGCTCCACTACTATACCAATAGTAGCTATCTGATGGCAGGGAGCTTTGTCTTCCGAGATATGAAGATGCTCTCGAGCTAGCTTCTGCTAAGGTCGGTCTGCTGGCAGTGATGCACGTGGCAAGACCCAGGAGGAGATCATGGGGAGCATTCAGCCCATCGTCGTACGGTCAGAGGTGATGAGTAATCCCCAGCTGAACTATGCTGCCTATCTGACGACTACGATACTGCCGGGCGTGCTCCAGCTCACGATCTTCCCTCATGACGTCCCTATGCCATCGGGGTAGAGATCGAGCGTCAGACGGCTAAGGAGTGGCTTCGTCTCTCCGAGGGCTCTATAACGCCTCGCTCTACTCGGGAAGCTCTGCGTCCACACCCTGATGTTCCTCGCTGTCGGGCTGGGGATACAAGGCATTCTGTATGGCTGGATGGGCTTCCCCTACAGTCAGGTTGGGGTGCGATGGCACTGGCGATGCTCCTGCTTGTGCTGGCCTCTCAGGCCTTAGGGATCTTCTTCATTGCCCTCGATCCCTATCCTTAGGATGGGGCTAAGCCTAGGGAGTCTCCTTGGGATGCTCTCCTTCTCGATCTCGGGAATGAGCGTACCCGTCTCCTCTACGATCGCCCCGTACAAGCCTTGGCATTTATCTTCCCCCTACGCTACTACTATCAGATCGGGATCAACCAAGCTCTTATCGGGGCTCCCACTAGCGGAGAGCGTACCATTATATAGGCCTACTGGCCTTCCCCTGCTTCCGCTTTCAGACGCTTCCCTCGACTGAAGCGTTACCTCACCAGCATAGACTACATCGCTTAATCGGTATATGAGTATCATTGGATTTATCAAGGGGCATCTACAGGATATAGTGGCGATATGTGGGAGGGAGCTACGTAGGGTCTTTTGCCGATAGTGCTTCGATCCTCTTCTTCTTTGTTGTACCCTTCATCTATCCCTTCCTCTATGCAGCCCTGTATGGCAACGAGGTAGCCCGCGAAGCTCCTCTCGTGGTACTTGACTACAGCCATTCGGCTCTAAGCAGGAGTTTGTCCGTAGGGTCGATGCGTCGCCTGATGTAGCAGTCATAGCTCAGGTGGCAAGCGAAGCCGAGGCTTACCAACTCATAAACGAGGAGAAGGCCCTACGGGATACTTATCTTCCCCGAGGACTTTAGCCAAAAGGCACACTTAGGGCGACAGGCCGAGGTCAATCTCCACACAACCTTTGCCTCGGCTCTCTACTACAAGGCTTTCGCTCTACCGCTACCGAGGTGGCACTGACGATGGGACGTGAGCTAGAGGCTAGTCGTAGCCATGGAGCCTCTCACGAAGCTACCCTGAATACTGAGTGCGCCCCATTGAAAGCGAATGGATCACCCCTTCAATCCCCAGGGTGGCTTCCAGGGCTTCCTCCCTACCTGGCGTACTCATACTCGATCATCCAGCAGACACCCTTATCGGGATCTCTATGGTGATGGGGACGGAGCGTGAGCGGGAGGTCTCAGCCGTGGGCTACGTATCGGTAGGGGTGGACACTATACGAGCACGATGCGCCTGCTGGTAGGGCGTGCTCTGTGCTACCTACTGATCTATGCGGTAAGTTCGCTCTTCACGCTGGTCATCGCACCGAGGATCTTTGGTTTGCCACAGCTCACGGACGCAGGGACATTTGCCCTACTTCTATTGCCACCCTCTTAGCTTGTGTCTTCTCTCCTTCTTCTGAGCCTCGTGGTGAAGCACCGAGAGAAGGCGACGATCATCTGGGTCTTCACCTCCATACCCTTCCTCTTCCTCACGGGCTTATCTTGGCCTCTCTCTGCTATACCTGCACCGCTAAGGGCGCTGGGCTTACTCGTCCCCTCACTCCGGGGCGCTTCGTCTCCGTAAGCAGTATGGGGCAAGCCTCAGAGATGTCTTACTCAATACCTCACGCTAGGGCAGTGCACTGGGCTACTTCCCTCGTAGCCTTCACCCTATGCCCTGTCTCCTTAGGAGTAGCAGCACCTCTCTATCACAGACAGCACATGCAACAGATCACACTCAGCCAGACACTCCCCCACGTCTTCCGTGACCTCACTGACCTAAAGAGTGAAGTATGGCTCTGCAGCAGACCTTCCGTCGGGGGAGAATACTACCTCATCGAGGCCACCTCTGGAGCGGGTAAGTCCTCCCTCTGTAGCTATATCTACGGATGGCGTGGAGACTATAGCGGTACGATTAGCTTCGACGATCGGGATATACGTGGGCTCGATGCCGAGGCTTGGGGAGATACGCCGCTCTTCTCTTAGCTTCCCTCTTTCAGGACATGCGCCTCTTTGAGGAACTCACAGCCTGGGAGAATGTCAAGCTAAAGAACGACCTGACGAAGCACAAGGAGGAGAAGGAGCTCCGTCACTACTTCGACCTCCTAGGATAGCTGACAAGCTAGATACCCCCAGCACGCATCCTCTCCCTAGGCCAACAGCAGCGTGTAGCAGCCATTCGCTCTGCTCTGCCAGCCCTTTGACTTCCTACTCCTCGACGAACCCATCAGTCATCTGGACGAGGCGAACGCTACGTGTCTAGCCTCGCTCTTCGCAGAGGAAGCCAAGCGTCAGGGGGCTGGAATCATCACCACCTCTGTGGGCAAAGCACCTCCCCATCTCCTATACCTCCGTCATACACCCTATAGAGACGAATTACTATGAATAGGCTTGTACTTCGCCTACTACGTCGGCATATCAGCCCGCTGCAGCTAGTCGGCTTCTCGCTAGCTAACCTCGTGGGGATAGCGATCATCCTCCTTGGGATCCAATTCTACCAAGACGCCCTCTCCTCACTAGGAGCCAAGGATAGCTCCTACAAGGGGACTATATCATCCTATCGAAGAAGGTCGGGGCCGCGAGCCTCTTTTGGAGTTGGGGACAACACCTTTTCGCCTAGGGGATCAAGGAGCCAGAGAGTCAAGGATTCTGTAAAGAAGGTAGGAGCCTTCACCCCCTCCAAGTTCCAAGTATCTGCTGGTCTCGGTATAGGCAGTGGGGTCTATACCTATATGTTCTTTGAGGCTGTGCCCGATGCCTTCCTAGATGTACGGAGTGAGGACTGGAGGTACCGCAGTGGTGACACAGAGGTACCTATCATCATACCCCGCAACTACCTAGGGCTCTATAACTCAGCCTTTGCGCAGAGCCAAGGCCTTCCCTCACTTCTCTGAGGCTACTATGAGCAAGATACCCTAAGTATCGAAGCCATAGGACGGACAGAGACCGTACACTTCAAGGGACGTATCGTAGCCTTCACCAATCGACTCAAATACCCTCCTCGTCCCCAGTCCTTCATCGAGGGAGATGAATGCCCGTCTAGCAGGTGGAGAGGAGGCCAAGCCTACCCGTCTCATCGTCGAGGTCACCCTCGGTATCGGATGCCAATATCCCGATCTACCTCAAGGAGAACGGCTACGAGGCGAAGGTGAACGACTCGCCTCTGGGGAGTCCATGTACCTACTGCGCCTCATCGCTGGGGTCATCCTGGCCATTGGGCTCATCATCTCGGCACTATCTATCTACCTACTGATGCTCTCGATCTACCTCCTACTGCAGAAGAATACGAGGCAGCTCGAAGGGCTCCTCCCTACTGGATACAGCCGTGGCCAACTGATACGTCCCTACCCAGCCCTCACCCTCATCCTCAATGTGCTGGTACTCGCCCTCGCCCTCATAGGGGTCATGCAGCTACGTGCCTACTATCTAGGTGTAGCAGGACGTTTACTCTCTAGTGAACTCGGTGGTACGACGACCTACACCTATCTGACGGCTCTCGCCCTGCTCGTCATAACGACCCTACTCAACGGGCTAGCCATACGACGCAAGATACATTCCCTCCCAATCTTTGCCCCTCGCACCAAGAAGAAGTAAATTAGGAATGCATAGGGCGAGCTTTCCCTCTTTCATCGCTGACCCAATACCCTACTTCGTATGAACTCCTACCACATCGAGGGACGAAGCATTACCGAATGGCTTCTTGCTCTAGCAGAGCGAGGAACAAGCCCTTCACGGAGCGTCTTCATCCCAATATCCCAGGCGTGCTGGGCTTGCGCCTTCCTGACCTCAGGAAGCTAGCCAAGATGATCGCTAAAGACCCTAATTGGCGGGAATATCTCAGCCGAGGCTGAGCGTGGAGCCTCCTCGCTCAAGGAAGATTTCATGGAGGCACGCACCCTACACGGATTAGTCCTAGGAGCTATCCCCCACAAAGACCTAGAGGAGTACTCTAGGATATGTAGCTCGCTGGGCACCCTCTGATCAACTCTTGGTCTGTCTGCGACTGCTTTTCATTCTCTGGTGGGAAGAGCTTAGTTGCTAAGCCATCTGGATCGTCTTTGGTCATTCCTACTTCCCTACTTCGGTGCCAAGGGCGAGTATGAAGTACGCTTTGGGGTCGTTGCTACCATGCAGTACTTCATTGATGAGGAGCATCTGCTCTCTCCTTGACCACTACGCAGGGGTACAGCACGAGGGCTACTACGTACAGATGGCACTGGCCTGGGCGATCGCAGAGTGCTATATCCGCTTTCCCGACCAAACGCTTCCTACCCTAAGCCAGCCGCACTTCCATCCCTGGGTACATAACAAGGCGATACAGAAGATCTGCGAGTCCTACCGCGTTAGCCCGAGTACTAAGGTTATGCTCAGGGCTCTAAAAATCTAGGTCTCATACCTACTCCTTCATCTGTCAAGTAGGGCCTTAGTGAGTGCCCTCCCCTAGCTCTCATAATCAACCTCAACATAGGACACAATATCTTCGCCCTCGTCACCTTACAGAGGTGGCGGGGGCGAAGATTATATGCCCTATCCCCCCTTCTCGGCATGCCCTCTCTCCCTCTCTCGAGAGGTGCGACACAGACCAATTTAGAGACCTCGGGGGCAGAGCTTACCTCGCCCACTTGATCCGAATAGGCGATCCCCCATATACCTTGTCACTCCCTTGCTCCCCTGATCTCTTGAGTATCTAGATACAGGGTACGTGATGGAGCGAGTCTCATTAGGAATGCCATTAAAGGCCCCATACATAACTAAGGAGTAGAGTGCAGGATCAGCAGGACCGAGGCATGAAATCACTAGAGCTCGAGGGCAAGGTAGTCGAGATGCATACACCGAAGATAGAAACATCTGTACCCTAGATATATACAGACCTATCACATAGCCACTACCTAAGAGGGGAAAGTGTACACGTGTGTATACATCAGTGTACTCACGTGTACACCGTAGTATACACGCGTGTACACTACCCCGCTCTAAGTATATCCCCAATAGCACCCTCTAGTATGCCGCTTTCGAGGCCAACACCTAGACACTCCAGAGACTAAGGCTAAGACGCCCTTGGACATGAATAATAGCTCAAAGTAGCAAAGAGTAGAGAAGGCTGAAAGAGATCATGCGTCGGATCTGGTACGATCAGAGGGCTGTCCTCTGACTAGGATTATTTGTTGTACCTTTGCAGACGAACCCTACGACAGTGCATGCTGGAGTAGGGTTCGCTATTGTAACTAAACAGCGAATAAATCAACAGACTAGAATAGGGGAGCACCCCGCTCCCCCCTACATCAATTATGGCATACAACTATATGACCCAGGCTGGCTACGACAAGCTCGTAGCCGAGATCAACGAACTCGAAGCCGTACACCGCCCCGAGATCTCCCTCGTCGATCGCTGAGGCACGTGACAAGGGTGACCTCTCTGAGAATGCCGAGTATGACGCAGCCAAGGAGGCACAAGGTCTGCTCGAGGGTAAGATCGCCCAGCCTCAAGGCGACCCTAGCTAACACCCGCATCATCGACGAGTCTCGTCTCTCCACTGATACTGTCCAGATCCTCACCAAGGTCACCATCCGCAACGTCAAGACTGCGGCTGAGCTCACCCTATACGCTCTGTATCTGACTCTGAGGCGAACCTCAAGGAGAAGAAGATTCCGTCAATACCCCTCATCGCCAAGGGGCTCTGTAGGGAAGAAGGTAGGTGACGTCGCCGAGGCACAGACTCCTGGTGGACTACTGACCTTCGAGATCCTAGACATTTCTATTTAACCCCACTTCGCCCTCAGGAGGCTATTCGATATGGCAACCCTCTTCACCCGCATCATCGAGGGCGAGATCCCTCATATAAAGTCGCTGAAGACAACGAGTTCTACGCCTTCCTCGACATCAACCCCTGTACAGCCTGCTCACACCCTAGTCGTCCCCCGACAGAGGTAGACTACATCTCGACCCAGAGGATGAGCCCTCGGGCGTATGATGGCCTTCGCTAAGAAGATCGCACAGCAGTATCCAGGAGGTCACGGCATGCCGTAAGGTCGCCGTACTAGTTCCTAGGCCCTAGAGGTGAACCACGCCCACATACACCTCATCCCGATTAACAATGAGGGAGACATAGACCTCAAGCATAAGCTCCAGCTCCCCCGGCCGAGATGGAGCGTATCGCAGCTCAGCTGCGTCAGCACGCTAAGTAAGGGAGCCGTATGCGTATCGCTATCGTCGGGATCGGCTACGTCGGTCTAGTCAGTGCGGCCTGCTTCGCAGACCTCGGGGCAGAGGTATACTGTGTAGATGTAGATGAGGCGAAGATCCAGGGACTACATCAGGGCATTATCCCGATCTATGAGCCTGGGCTAGAGCACCCTCGTGCGCCGAGGGATGGAGGCGGGGCGCCTACACTTCGGCACCTCGATCGCAGAGGTTCCACCCCACGTAGAGATCATATTTAGTGCTGTCGGCACACCACCCGACGAGGATGGCTCTGCCGACCTCAGGCACGTACTAGCTGTCGCCCGCTCCATAGGAGCTGCTATGATAGACTACTGCCTCGTAGTGACCAAGAGCACTGTGCCCGTAGGTACCTGGAAGCAGATCCAGCGAGTGATCGAGGAGGAGCAAGCCAAGCGAGGGGTCTCGATACCCTTCGATGTAGCCTCCAACCCAGAGTTCCTCAAGGAGGGCAACGCAATTGATGACTTCATGAAGCCCGATCGGGTCGTCGTCGGAGTACAGAGCGAGCGAGCTAAGGAGCTGATGACACGACTCTATAAGCCCATACTGCTCAACAACTTCCGAGTGCTCTTCATGGACATCCCCTCAGCCGAGATGACGAAGTATGCAGCCAATGCCATGCTCGCCACACGCATCAGCTTCATGAATGAAGTGGCTCGGCTATGTGAGGCCGTAGGAGCCAATGTATCTATGGTACGCCGAGGGATGGGCAGTGATGCCCGCATCGGCAGTAAGTTCCTCTATGCAGGGTGTGGCTACGGGGGCCCTGCTTCCCCAAGGATGTCCAGGCCTTCATCCGCACGGCGCATGAGCATGGTGAGCGGATGCGCATCCCTGGAGGCTGTGGAGGCAGTGAATGAACAGCAGAAGCACATACTCTTCGATAAGTTCGCCCACTACTTCGGAGGCGACATCAGAGGACGCAAGGTCGCCGTATGGGGCCTAGCCTTCAAGCCTGAGACTGACGATATGCGTCAGGCACCCTCGCTCGTACTCATGAGGCTCTACTGGAGGCAGGCTGTGAGGTATCCGTCTCATGACCCCTCGCTATGGATGAGGCTCGCCGTCAGTTAGAGACCGAGTACACTATGCTGCAGACCCATATAGCTCGGCACTAGACGCTGATGCTATCTTCCATGTGACGGAGTGGAAGGCATTCCGAATGCCTGCTTGGGAGGTTCTTCGCCGCTCGGTGCGGACACCTCTACTGATCGATGGGCGCAACGTCTTCGACGCTGAGCCACGGGAAGCAGGCTTTACCCTCCTACAGCATCGGGCAGTAGCTCTCCCTCTACCGCACAAGAATGGGCTACAGACAGCCTTAGTATACCTCAGCATTACCACCTAGTGTGGGGTATAGGCGAGGCTGTCTGGGAGGATTATATCCAAGCAAAGATTAAACTACGATGATTTCTGTCGATTCCCTTACTGTAGAGATCGGGGTGCTCCCCTCTCTCTAATATCTCCTTTGTCATTAACCCGAAGGATCGCATAGCCCTCATGGGCAAGAATGGTGCAGGCAAGAGTACCCTGCTCAAGATCCTTAGCGGTAGCCGTGAGGCTACACGGGGCAAGGTCTCCGTACCCGAAGGGGTCCTCGGTAGCCTACCTCCCACAGCATCTGATGACCGAGGATGGTCGCACGGTCTTCGAGGAGGCCGAGCAGGCCTTTAGCCACATCCATGAGATGGCAGCCCTGTATGGAAGCGCTGAACCAAGAGCTGACTACCCTGCTACAGACTACGACAGCCCCTGAGTACATGGCGATCATTGAGGAGGTCACTACACTAGGAGAGAAGTACTACGCTATCGAAGAGATCAACTACGACAAGGCCGTGAGAGCTGACCCTGCTAGGCTTAGGCTTCCGACGTGAGGACTTCACGACAGACCTCAGAGTTCTCCGGTGGATGGCGTATGCGTATTGAGCTAGCTAAGCTCCTACTCCAGCGCCCAGATGTCCTCCTGCTGGACGAGCCGACGAACCACCCTAGACATAGAGTCGATCCAGTGGCTGGAGGACTTCCTGTGGAGAGCAACCAGACTGTAGTAGTCATTAGCCACGATAGGCCTTCGTAGACCGCATCACGACACGTACCATCGAGATCACGGTGGACGAATCTATGACTACAAGGTAAACTATACCGAGTATCAGCGTCTGCGAGCGGAGCGTAGAGACCAGCAGCTACGTGCTTATGAAGAGCAGCAGAAGTTCATCGCCGAGACGGAGGAGTTCATAGAGCGCTTCAAGGGTACTTACTCAAAGACCAACCAGGTACAGAGCCGTGTACGTATGCTCGAGAAGCTCGAGCGTGTAGAGGTAGATGAGATCGACACCTCATCGATCCGTCTACGCTTCCCACCCTGCCCCCGCTCTGGGAACTACCCTGCAGAGATGCAGTCTGTGGGCAAGGCCTTCGCAGATAAGAGGATCTTCTCCAACGTGATCTAACGATCGGACGGGGAGATAAGATTGCCTTCGTTGGCAAGAACGGTGAGGGTAGAGTACCCTCGTGCGCTGTATCATGGGGAGCTCGAGCACGAGGGCGAGCTGAAGCTCGGGCACAATGTCCGTGTAGGCTACTTTGCTCAGAATAGTGCAGCAGCAGAGGATGAGACCCGCACCGTCTTTGAGGTCATCGACAGCATCGCAGAGGGAGATATCCGTACACGCATCAAAAGATCTACTGAGGGCATTCATGTTCGGAGGCGAGGCTTTCGACCAAAAGGTCAAGGTACTCAGCGGTGGTGAGCGTACACGCCTAGCCCTACTGAAGCTCCTACTAGAGCCCTACAACCTGCTGATCCTCGACGAGCCCACGAACCACCTAGATATGAAGACTAAGGAGGTCCTCAAGCAAGCTCTCCTCAACTACGATGGAACACTCATCCTCGTTTCGCACGATAGAGACTTCCTCGACGGACTGGTCAGCAAGGTATATGAATTCGGGGGAGGAAAGGTCATCAAGCACCTAGAGGGTATCTACGACTTCATGCAGCGCAAGAAACTCGAGAATCTACGTGAGCTAGAGCGTGTCAGCAGCTAGCGCATAGGCTATCTACCAGCAACCTTTTGCCCTCTACCTATGTTGTAGGAGCGATAGGATAGAATCGCAAACCCAATAAATGATATAGATATATGGCATTACTAGACGATCTGACCTGGCGACATGCGACCAAGGCATACGATCCCACACGCAAGGTGAGTGACGAAGATCTGCACAGATCGTAGAGGCCGCACGCCCTAGCCCCTGACCCTCCTCTGGCCTCCAGCAATTCCGCCTCATCGTCGTAGGGTGCATCAAGCTCTCAAGGAGAAGATGGTAGCTGGTGCTCTCAACCCTCGACTGTATGAGAGAGTGCTCACACGTCATCGTCTTCGCAGCATGGGATGAGTACACCCCAGAGCGTATCGATGCTATCTACGACCTCACGACAGATGAGCGTGGACTCGTACGTGGACGCTTCAAGAGATACACGGATATGCTCAAGGAGACCTTCGGCAAGATGAGCAAGGAGGCACAGTTCCAGCATGCCGCCAATCAGACCCTTCATCGCACTCGGACTCGCCCTAGCACAGGCTGCAGAGCTCAAGATAGACAGCACTCCTATCGGAGGCTTTGACCCCAAGCTCGTAGATGAGCTCCTCGGACTACCCGAGAAGGGACTCCGTAGCGTCTCCCTACTCTACCTAGGGTATGCAGACCCAGAGCGTGACTGGCTCGGCTCGATGAAGAAGGTGCGTAACCCCTACGAAGAGTTCGTCACCTTCATCTAGTCTAGCTCTATTAGCATAGAGGGGATAGCTATCATCAAGTACTCCCCTCTCAGAGCGACTCCTCTACCTGAGCCCCAGCCTGCTTAGCCCCACCGAGCCCACCTAGCGGTTCGTCTAAGGACAAGCAGGCTGGGGCTCTCTATCTCGCAGCGGATCGCAAGAACACTAGGCAGACGGAATGTTGGGTAGACATTTTACATATATACTTGAGCCAATAGCGCTATATAGCGCAGGAAACGAAGGATTATAAAAGGAGGAGGGCACGGGAGTTTTTGTTATCTTTGAGGAGTTTTACAAACTCTACCGTCAATACATATCATCATCAATCGTATGGCAAACTCTACCCTATACCCTCCTAGATGGTAAGGCAACCTCTGCCCAAATCAAAGAGGAGATCGCTACCGAAGTCGCCGCCATGGTCGCACGAGGGAGCAAGCACCACACTTGGTCGCCATCCTCGTAGGGCATGACGGAGGGAGCGAAACCTACGTTGCCTCAAGATCAAGACTTGCCAAGAAGTCGGCTTCCGCTCCTCACTCATTCGCTTCGAGGACGATGTCACCGAAGAGACTCTACTAGCCGAGATCAAGCGCCCTAAATGAAGACCCAGACGTCACGGGCTTCATCGTACAGCTCCCTCTACCAAAGCACATCGATGAACAGAAGGTCATCGAAAACTGTCGATCCCCGTAAGGACGTCGATGGCTTCCATCCAATCAATGTGGGGAAGATGAGCATAGGCCTCCCCTGCTTCGTCTCTGCTACCCCACGGGGATCATCGAGCTCCTGCGTCGCTACGATATAGAGACGAGGGGCAAGCACTGTGTCATACTTGGGCGAAGCAATATCGTCGGTAAGCCCATGGCACAGCTCCTACTGCACAAGGCTAACCCCGGAGACTGCACTGTCACGGTATGCCATAGTCGCACACCTAACATCAAGGAGCTCTGCCTACAGGCTGACATCATCGTCGCTGCTCTCGGCGTGCCCGAGTTCCTACGTGCCGATATGGTACGTCCAGGTACTGTGATCATAGACGTCGGGACGACGCGTGTCCCCGATGCGACACGCAAGAGTGGCTTCCGCCTGACGGGGGATGTCGCCTTCGCAGAGGTAGCTCCTCTAGCCTCGTTCATCACCCCAGTCCCCGGAGGTGTCGGCCCTATGACGATCGTCTCTCTTATGCTCAACACTCTGAAGGCGGCAAAGCTACAGCATGGATAGATCCGCCAACTCACTCCCCCACCCTAAACGTAATCCCATAGCTTGGGTTCCCTCCGTCTATTTCGGGATGGGACTCCCCTATGTAGCGCTCTCCCTAGTGTCGGTGATCATGTTCACCGACCTAGGAGTGGAGGAGGAGAAGGTAGCCTTCTGGACTTCACTCCTCGTCCTACCTTGGTCGCTGAAGCCCCTCTTTAGCCTCTGTATGGAGCTCTTCGGCACGAAGCGTAGGTATATCTTCCTGACTGAGTTTATTACCTCCCTGATGTTCGGGGCAATATGCTTTGCCCTACCCCTCCCTGGCTTCTTCAGCTATGTAGTGGCTCTGATGGGCGTACTCGCTATCAGTGGCTCAATGCACGACATAGCGGGTGATGGAGTATATATGCAGGAACTTACGAAGGCTCAGCAGGGACAGTATGCAGGCTGGCAAGGAGCCTTCTACAATCTGGCTAAGATCCTCACCAATGGTGGTCTAGTCTATCTGGCTGGTTATCTGGCCAAGCAACAGGGTATCGTCTCTGCCTGGATGACGATCATGGGTATCTGTGCCGGGATTATGCTGCTACTCGCCCTATATCATCTATTCATACTTCCACGGGAGGAAGCCAAGCCCAAGCGGTCAGCTCAGGAAGCCACACGGGAGCTCATGGAGGTCTTGGTATCCTTCTTTAGGAAGAAGTATATCTGGCTCTATCTCGTTTTTATCTTCCTCTATCGCTTGGCAGAGGGGCTTGCGATGAAGATTGCACCCATATTCCTCAAGGCCGACTTAGCCAAGGGAGGGATAGCTCTCTCCAACGAGACCTATGGTCTGATCTATGGTACTGCAGGTACGATAGCTTTCATCTTGGGCTCGATCCCTATCAGGGATATTACATTTCACACTTCGGGCTGAAGAAGGTACTCTTCTCTCTGGTTTGTATCTTCAACATTCCCTTTGCGGTCTATCTCCTCTTCGCCATATTCCAGCCCCAGCAGATTGCTTGGCTAGCTACAGTATTATATTTGAGTACTTCAGCTTCGGGTTCGGCTTCGTAGGGATTACGCTCTTCATGATGCAGCAGATCGCCCCCGGGAAGTATCAGATGGCTCACTATGCCTTCGCCAATAGCCTCATGAACCTCAGCGTGGCCGTACCTGGTATGGCTAGTGGCTGGCTAGCGAAGCATCTAGGCTATGAGACCTTCTTCATCCTCGTGATGGTCGCTACCATTCCTGCGATCGTCATGGCTCTACGCCTCCCATTTACCCATACCGAGGGTGAGGGTGAGGCTTAGCACCGAGACAACGTTTATCAATCACAATAAGAACCTAATGAGCAAACTCAAGATCGTAGGGCAAGCCCTACCCGATATGCCTTGGGAAGACCGTCCCAGAGGCTGCCAGGATGTGATGTGGCGCTATAGTGCCAATCCCATCATCCCACGAGACCTCCCTACCTACCTCCAATAGCATATTCAATAGTGCCGTCGTCCCCTTCGGCGAGGGCTACGCAGGTGTCTTCAGGTGCGATGATACCAACCGCCGTATGCGTCTGCACGTAGGCTTCAGTGAGGATGCTATTCACTGGAACATCAACCCTGAGCCTCTACACTTCGAGTGCGAGGATCGGGAGATCGGGGAATGGGTCTATGGCTATGACCCCCGTGTGAGTCTTCATCGAAGATCGCTACTATGTGACATGGTGTAACGGCTATCATAGCTCAGACGATCGGGGTGGCCTATACGTTTGACTTCAAGACGTTCCACCAGCTGGAGAATGCCTTCCTGCTCCTTCAATCGTAATGTGTCCCTCTTCCCCCGCAAGTTCCATGGGAAGTTTGCTATGCTCTCTCGCCCAAGCGACAATGGGCATACCCCCTTCAGCGATATCTTCTATAGCGAATCTCCCGACCTAGAGTTCTGGGGACGTCATCGCCACGTCATGTCCCCAGCCCCCTTTGAGGATAGTGCATGGCAGTGCACCAAGATCGGTGCAGGTACTATCCCCATCGAGACAAGCGAAGGGTGGCTCCTGATCTATCATGGAGTACTAGCCTCATGCAATGGCTTTGTCTATGCCTTCGGGTCAGCCCTCCTTGACCTCGATGAGCCTTGGAAGGTAAAGTATCGCTCAGGTCCCTACCTAACTCTCCTCGTGAGCCCTACGAGTGCATGGGTGATGTCCCCACTGTGACCTTCCCCTGCGCTGCCCTACATGATGCAGAGACCGGTCGTATCGCAGTCTACTACGGCTGTGCAGATACAGTGACGGGACTCGCCTTCGGCTACATCGATGAGATCGTAGAGTTTACGAAGCAGAACTCCATCATCTAGCCCCACACTCTCTTCATAACGAAGCCCCCTATATGCCTTGCTCGGGCATCATAGGGGGCTTTGGTATATATTATCTCCATGGTAGATCCTCCTATATCTATCCTCTATCCGTGTAGATGCCCGAGATGTATAGACGGAGCTAATAAGCGCGACAATGAAGGAATCTAACTCTCCTACTGGACTTCGGCACTACCCCCAGTCAGGGCCGACGCATGATCCCGCTCGCACACTCCTGCCTTTGGACCTTCGGGGGTATCATTCCATATCCCAGGGAGCCTTAGCTCATCACTAAAGATCCTAGGCATTATCCCCAAGAAACAGACATACAAGCGAGCGCTAGAGAGGAGATACTTAGAGCGCACTTGTGTACACGCGTGTATACAGTTGTGTACACGTGGGTATACAGTTGTGTACACACGTGTACACTCATCCCGCCTAGGTAGGAGGTGTTCGCTTGACATATCTATGCTGGGACATAGATACTTCTATCTTGGCGTATACTCCTTGACGACCTTGCCCTCGCACTATAGTGATTTCATACGTCAGCCCCGTCTCCCCAGTAGGTATTATTTCCTGAATCGTCGTATCTTTGTGTGCTCTATAGCTTCTCGGCGATCTTTGGCTAGTGGATAGATACAGTATCTTCGTGTGCTGGCATAGACTTCGTAGAGCCTATCTGGAGCATATGTGACTACTGAATTACGATCGATAGAGTACTTATACGCACCCGTGTCCTACAGACAGCCCTATGCTCACCTCCATCGAGGAGGCTGAAGCTGACCGCTGCAGAGCAAGATCGACAGCTCAGCCTAGAGCGCACATACGACCTCTATCTGTACCTACTCCAGCTCATCCCTTCCTCACTGACTTCTATCAAGAGGTACTGGACATCCGTCGTAGGGAAGCACCTTGCTACCCACGAGGAGCGTACCCCGAACCTCCGTCTGGTAGAGAACCGCTTCGCTCGTCAGCTCAGCTTCCTCTGAGAAGCTCCAGCTGTGGTACGAACAGTTCGGTCTACGCTGGGAGGAAGATGAGGCACTACTTCGCCATCTCATTCGCCTCATAGAGGACTCCAGCCTCTATGCAAGCTACCTGAGCAATAAAGAAACTAGCTACGAGGGTGACCAAACCTTCTGGGCAGATGTCTTCCATCAGCTCTTTTGCCCAAGATGAGCATCTCAATGAATGGCTGGAGCAGCACTCCCTATACTGGGAGGATGACCCACGTGTATTGGAGAAGATCGAGTGCGAAGAGCGCCCATCAGGGAAGAAGAATGTATCCCAGCAGGTAATATCGGAAGCTAAGGAGCAGGGGACATATCAAGCTTCACGCTTCGAGAACGAGATCCGTAGAGATCGTCAAGGACTTTGTCGAGAAGTCTCTACGTAAGGCTAGCGAGGAGCTCCCAATTGATGATCGGTTCCTACCTATGTTCAGAGACAGCGAGGATGAGACCTTCGCTCGTCACCTGCTACGACAGGTGCTCCTAAAAAGCAGGAGGAGTATCTGCAGCTCATCGAACCCATCCTGACCGAGGATGGAGCAGCGAACGTCTAGCAGACATTGATGCTCTCCTACATGAGACTGGGGGTGGCAGAGTTCCTACATTTCCTGGTATTCCTACCCACATCACGATCGACGAATACGTAGAGCTAGCGAGCATTACTCTACCGCTCATAGTGCAGCCTTTGTCAATGGGATCCTAGATGCCATGGCTAAGAAGCTCCGAGAGGAAGGTAAGATACTCAAGTAACAAAGCCTAGATACAACAATCATACTAACCAATAATAAAGATTAGAAACAATGGAAACAATCCTCCTCCAAGCACAGGCCCAGCAGGGCAGTGGATGGACATCGATCATCATGATGGCTGCCGTAGTACTCATCTTCTGGCTCTTCATGATCCGTCCACAACAGAAGCGACAGAAGGAAGTACAGCAGAAGCGAGATGCACTGACTACGGGCGACCGTATCGTCACCTCAGGAGGACTCTTCGGAGTAATCCGTGATATCAAGGAGAAGGAGTTCGTTGTCGAGATCGCTGATGGAGTACGTGTCCGAGTAGATAAGGGCTCCGTCTATCCCGCAGCGGATGATCAGGGACAGAGATAGAGCTTAGCTCCCTCAACACTATAAGAGAGGCTGTCTTCTCGGAGCCAAGCACTCTGAGAGATAGCCTCTCCTCACTACACCTAGACTAAGACAGCAGTCAGACTCACCCCAATCATCACTAGGCTATGCAACTGGATCTAAAGAGTATCAAGAGGCGTAAAGGGCAAAAGGCTGATAGCCTCACCCCAGACCTAAAGAAAAAGAGGACAGGACAAATCCTGACCTTCCTCTTCTTCGTCTTCCTCTCGGCTATCTTTTGGTTCATACAGAGCCTACAGATGCGCTTCCCATACGTCCTACACATCCCTATCGAATATGACTCGATACCACCTGAGATCGGACTCCAAAGCCATCTACCCGAGTCTATCGAGGTCAGTCTAGAGGACGAGGGGAGTAATATACTAGAGTACTCCATACGGGGAGCTAGTCCCATTCGCCTGAACCTCATACGACATAAGGATGCCAGTGAGAGCTTCTCCATAAGTAGTTCTCAGCTCGGGCAGGAGGTACGTAAAGCGACTCTCTTCCTCTGCTCGCATCACAGCCATTACCCCTGCCTCTATAGATGTGATGGCCTATCGTAGGGCTCGCAAGGTAGTACCAATCTCAATCAGTAGTCTTCCTCTAGTAGCTCAAGGTTATTCCCTTGGAGAGGTCGAACTAACCCCTCCGAGGTAACAATCTTTTGCTCCAGCTAAGGTGCTTGATACGATACATTCTATACGTACTGCACCATTTGAGGAGCAACTCCTTGAGGCTACTACAACGACCAAGGTCAAGCTCCTCCTACCCGAGGGTGTATATGCCTCTCTCAGCCTCATCACAGGCACACCTCCCCGTGGAGCAACTCACCGAACAGACCTTTACACTCCCTGTCTCTGTGACGGGTGCACCAGAGGATACACTCTACTCCCTCTCCCCAGCAACGTAAGCCTGCAGATTACCCTGCCTCGCTCACGCTATGCCGAGGTGCAAGCCGGGAGACTTCGAGGTCTCGGTATCCTATCCCCAGCAGGAGCAAACAAAAATAGTGAGATCCCGAGGCTCATCCTCGAGCTAACCAAGAAGCCTGATTGGCTACGACACTACCGACTTTCCCCGATCGTGTACAATATGTGATCGAGGAGCATAAAGTCTCTAAGAACTAAGGGCAGCGCAGAGTGTATCATGACAGAGCCCAAGATTCTCACCCTAGGTATCACGGGCGGTATAGGCAGTGGCAAGAGCTATGTGGCCAGACTACTTGCAGTGCGAGGTATCCCCGTCTACGATACGGATAGCCGAGCTAAGGCTCTCTATGATGAGGACAGCACACTACGAGAGGAATTGATAAAACTTTTTGGAGACAGACTCTATGCAACCGCAGATGGTAGACTAGACCGCAGTGCTTTTAGCTGAGATTATCTTCAGTGATCGAGCGCAACTGGAGCGAATCAATACCTTGGTTCATCCTGCTGTACGGCGAGACTTCCTTCGCTGGAGAAAGGCTCTGATTACGGAGGGATTCGGTCTATGTGCTATAGAGAGTGCTCTCCTCCTAGACGCAGGGGCTAGATGCCTACGCCGATCGGAGCATCGCCGTAGTGGCATCGGATGCTCTTCGCCCTAGAGCGGGCGATGAAGCGTGATGGAGTCAGCAGGGAAGCCATACGCGCTCGGATGGCACACCAGCTACCTCAGCAGGGAGATGATACGACGCTGTGACTACACGATCTACAACGAGCCACCTCATGACCTAGAGGCACAGATCGAAGATATACTTACCGATATTGCGTAAGATTATATACATTTGCACCAAGATAAATTAGAATAGACAATGATCAGTTATGTTGAAGACCATTCTCTCTGTCTCTGGCAAGCCAGGGGCTCTACCGCCTCCTATCACGGGGAAGAACAACCTCATCGTCGAGTCCCTCCAGGCAGGGGCAGCGTATCCCCCCATCCACCCAAAGGATCGGGGTCGTATCACTGGGAGACATCTCGATGTTCACTGATGCTGAGGATGTAGCCCTCTCGGAGGTACTCACTCGTGTACACCAGCGGCAGGCAGGAGCACCATTCGCAGATGACCTGCTCAAGGATGGCGAAGCTCTACGATCAACCTTCGCAGAGGTGCTCCCCGCCTATGATCGTGACCGAGTCTACACATCAGATATCAAGAAGCTCTTCACGTGGTATAACATACTCGTCTCAGCGAATATCACCACCTTCACCGAGAGGAGGAGCCTAAAGACAACTAAGCAAGTATTCATGAGGTAGCTTCCCATTATATGGGAGCTACCCTCTCTATCTAACTACACATACATACATCTAAGATTATGTTCAAAGGCATGAAGAAGTACCTCTCCGAGGAACTGAAAGCCATCGATGAGGCGGGGCTCTACAAGAGAGAACGTATCATCATCACCCCGCAGACTGCTGACATCAAGATCGGCTCTGGGCAGGAAGTCATCAACTTCTGCGCTAACAACTACCTTGGCCTATCCGATACGCCCTCGCCTCATCCAGGCTGCTAAGGCAGCCATGGATAGCCATAGCTTCGGGATGAGTTCTGTACGCTTCATTTGTGGTACTCAAGACATCCACAAGGAGCTGGAGCAGGCTATCGCACGCTACTTCCATACTGAGGATACAATCCTCTATGCAGCCTGCTTCGATGCCAATGGTGGTGTCTTCGAGCCTCTATTTGGCCCAGAGGATGCCATCATCAGCGATGCTCTGAACCACGCATCCATTATCGATGGTGTACGCCTATGTAAGGCTCAGCGCTATCGCTATGAGAATGCCAACATGGAGGATCTCGAGCGTGTACTCCAGGAGGTACAGTCCGCACGCTTCCGCATCATCGTCACCGATGGGGTCTTCTCCATGGATGGTAACGTAGCTCCTATGGACAAGATGCGTGATCTTGCCGATAAGTACGATGCACTCGTTATGGTAGACGAATGCCACTCTGCGGGTGTCGTCGGAGCTACTGGCCGTGGTGTAGCTGAGCAGTTCAATTGCTATGGACGTATTGACATCCATACAGGCACGCTAGGGAAGGCCTTCGGTGGTGCTATCGGTGGCTTCACCCACGAGTCCTAAGAAGTGATCGACATGCTACGTCAGCGCTCACGTCCTTATCTCTTCAGCAACTCTATTCCCCCGCTGTAGTAGGTGCAGGGGCTGAAGTCTTCAAGATGCTTGAGGAGAGCGATGCACTCCACACCAAGCTCATGGAGAACGTGGTCTACTTCAGAGACAAGATGATGGCTGCAGGCTTCGACATCAAGCCTACGCAGTCCGCGATCTGCGCCGTAATGCTCTACGATGCCAAGCTCTCTCAGGAGTACGCAGCACGCCTCATTGAGGAAGGTATCTACGTCACGAGGCTTCTATTACCCAGTTGTTCCCAAGGGACAAGCTCGTATCCGAGTACAGCTCTCTGCTGCACACGAACGCCATCACCTTGACAAGGCCATCAGAAGCCTTCATCAAGGTTGGTCGTGAACTAGGAGCCCTCAAGTAGAGTCTCCAACGACTCACGAACCATACAAAGTAAGCCCTATAGGGTGTGTGACCTATAGGGCTTACTTTTTGAGAGGGAGGGGGATATACATAACACCCAAACCATAACACAAGATTCCCTTCCATATAGACGGACTCTCTACACCTTACCAATACATTTCTCTTTTCCAGTAATAAACCGTACCCTCCACTTACAAGTACTTATCCTCTAATTACTTATAAGGACATTATTCGGCTACTTAAATTCCGATATAGCCCCTGTTCACACCCTATAGAAACAAAAGAACACGACATCTGAGTTTTCTGGATATACTGTGAACCATCAAGTAACAAGCTACTTGGCTAGAGGAAAGAAGAGCATGATTCATACCTGAGAGTCTAGGAGCTGGGAGAAGACTCCGAAGACTCTAGGAGAGGAGATATGATTGCCCTAGTGGGGACAAGTAATGCTCGTCCCAATCACCTTACATAGGTGATTGGTGAGGACATATAATGTTCGCCTCTGTCACCTATGTAAGGTGACAGAGGCGAACATTATCCTATATCTCTATCTCTCGGTATGTCCTATTTTGCCCTCTTGGGATGCCCTATATAAAAAGAGAAATGGAAAGGATTTCTCTAGTGATTATCTAGTCTGAAATGAATAGTGACTAAGGCTAAAGGTAGCTTTGGATGAGGTGTATGGGACGATAGCAAAGGAGGAGAGAGAGGAAGAGGAGGGGACTTCGAGGTGAGCTATTCGCCGACTGAGGAGGGCCCTTTAGAGTAATTAAGGCTTGGGCGAGATATCTAAAAGAGGGAGGAGCTAGATGCAAAGTGGCTGAGGCAGGAGGAAAGAGAGAGTTGGGAGATCGATTAGCTAGCAGAGCAGGGTGGGCTCAGAAAAAGAAAACCCCGACAGATAGCGACTTGCTATCTGTCGGGGATGAGATGCCCCGTATCCCGAGGGTAAAGGGTAGGGAGATTAGTCGAGAGAGAAGGTAGAGGTGACAGTAATCGTTGCGGTCTTCAACTTGGAGGAGGTATTGAATGAGCCTCCCCAACTATAATCCTCATCACTATTCTGCCCAACGATCTGGAAGACTCCCATGCTGGAGCGTTGGAGTTTACCTAGGCTAGATGCTCCCCCTTCGGCTATGACCTTAGCACGGTTGCGAGCATCTTCACTGGCATCCTTGAGCATCTGTATCTTGAGGTCATTGAGCTTGGTGTAATAGTAGCAGGGGAGACTCTGACCGGATCTCTATCCCCTGAGTGATGAGTTCGGAGATCTGACGAGAGACAGCTTCTGTGGCATTGACGTCCTTGGAGGTGATGGTCACGCTCTGGGTGAGTAGATAGCCATTGAAGCGGTAATAAACGTGGCGATCATCCTCGACACGTTCCTCTTCGCGCGAGATGCTCACACTGCTGTAACTGATCGCATCGGCAGGTACATTCTTGCGCTTGAGGAAGGCGCTCACGGCTTCACGCTGCTTGGTGAGCTCGCTGTAGGCATCGGACGAGTTGTATGCTCGGACAGAGGGAGGCAGACCATACCATGAGGTCGGACTCGAAGTTGCGCTCAGCCATACCCGTCACACTGACGTTTTTCTTGGTCTGTGAGCGGAAGCCCTTTAGCCCACTCGCTAGAAAAGCGACAGAGGCAAGAAAGATTAGGGAGACGAAGATGATCGTCCCGTAGAGGAAGTTCTTGTTGTTCATTATTGTTAGCCTTAGTGATTAGGATAAGTGCTATGGGATGAATTGCTACAAATATACAACTAATTTAGCGCGATTATACAGAAGGGTTGTATCTTTGTAGGGGAATAGGGTTCCATGATAGAATAAGTCTATGGATTTCAGACTGACAGAGCAATTTACAAATATAAGCTACCTCATCATTCTCGTTATCGGTCTGCTGACGCTCCTGGTGCGGGGACTAGCTCAGGGCTTCAGCTCACTGATCTGGCTAAGCATAAAGTATCGGCACACGGGGACTATCCGCTCACAGGTGGCTCAGGTAGCACCAGTGTGGCTCTTCCAACTGATTACCTATGTACTAGAGAGCCTTGGTGGGGGCTTCATCTTCTATCGTATCCTCGTCCTGATGGGACGTCTGCCTATCACGGGATATGAGAAGACGCTCTACTGGATAGGAACCTTCAGTCTCGTGATCCTCGTGATAATACTGCTGCACACACAGGTCTTTAAGTTCTGGAGGTACATCCTCTTCTCTGCTGAGCAGGGAGCCCTACTCGAGCAAGACTATTTCTTCCTGGACTGGATACGGGCACGCCTCGTACTCTTACTTGCACTGATGACCTTAATTCCGATGCCAGCTGTATCACTAGGGCTGATCTTCCTAGGGGCGATTATACTCATTCAAATCCTGACATTCTGGGGGGTAGCCCGTCGGCTTAAGAGGGAGACGGGAGGCTACTTGCTTCTTTTTTTGTACCTTTGCGCCCACGAAGTCGTTCCATTCCTATACATTATAGGATCAGGAATCTATTTGACTAGGAGTGATCTCCTACCGAGTTTGTTTCAATGAGTATCAAGAAGATTCTAATCTCACAGCCTCAGCCTGAGTCAGGGAAGTCCCCTTACTTCGACATCGCAGCTCGTTATGATGCTACAGCTACCTTCCGAGCCTTCATCGAAGTAGAATCCGTCACCCCCGAGAGTTTCGCAACCAGAAGGTGAACATCCTAGATCGCTGCGATCGTCTTCACCTCCCGTAAGGCCATGGAGCACTTCTTTCAGCTGAGTGAAGAGCTTCGCGTGACGATGCCAGATGACATGAAGTACTTCTGCATCAACGAGCAGGTGGCCAACTACCTCCAGAAGTTCATCGTCTACCGCAAGCGCAAGGTCTTCTTCCCCGAGCCGGAGGTCAGGCAGGCTCGTGAGCCCTAATGGCTAAGCATAACAAGGAGCTCTACTTCCTACCTATGGCTGAGGGATGCATAAGAAAGATTTGCTGGAGCAGCTAGAGGCCAAGAAGCTTCAGTTCGTCCCCGCTGTCATGTACCGCACTGTCAGTGCCGAGTTCACCGAGAAGGAGAAGAAGGAGAAGTACGACATGATCATCTTCTTCAGTCCTGCTGGCGTAACCTCGCTCCTACATAACCACCCCGACTTTGCACAAGGGAAGCTTCTCATCGCAGCCTTTGGTGCTGCGACTTGTAAAACCGTCGAGCAGGCTGGTCTCGACTAGACTTAGCAGCCCCCTCCCCCACTGCCCCTTCTATGGCTATGGCTCTGGAGAAATACCTAGAGCAAAAGAACAAATAGGCGACCCACCACGTGTGTAGCACGCCCGATCCCATACGCTATACGCTGAAGAAAAAGGGCGTCTGCATCTCAAGCGAGATGTAGACGCTCTCTACCCTCAGGTAGAGAGCTTCATCGCCTACCCACTGCGCGTCCTCGTCCATCATCGCCCCATAGAGGAGGGCGAGCAGGCAGGTGTCGCCATCCTCGTCGTAGTGGCTAAGAAATACCATAAGCGTGCCAATAAGCGTAACCGCATCAAGCGACTCATCCGAGAGAGTTACCGTCTAAATAAGCATGCACTACAGACCTTAGCCACCGAACGTGGTCTGCGTATACACCTCGGTCTCCTATCCGTGGCCAAGGAGATGCCCGACTACAACGAGGTAGAGCGTGGGATGCTCAAGGCTCTCACAAAGGCCTCCTCAATCATACAAGGAGAGGAAGAGGAGGAACAGCGAGTATGAAGACCCCTACTGCACTGGCTGAGGAAGCTTGTTATTTGGCTTCTGTTACTTCCATCTACTTCTACAAGACAGCCATCTCCCCACTCACCCCGCCATCCTGTCGCTTCAGCCCCTCGTGTTCTACCTATGCGATCGAGGCAATACGACGGCATGGCCCTCTGCGAGGACTGTGCCTTAGCCATCCGCCGAATCCTCCGTTGTCATCCTTGGGGTGGAAGTGGCTACGATCCTGCACCCTAAAGCCCTAGTCACAAGTGGAACGTAAGATACCCCCAATCCCTTGGGTGGATCGCACACCCATACCCTCACTCAGCGCCAGGAAGACGAGATACGACTCCTTAGCCTAAGCCTTAGCGTAGGTATGACCTTCCCCGAAGAGCAAGGTACTTACTACAGCCTAGGCTTACACCCATGGTACATAGCTGAACTAGGAGAGGAAGCTCTTGGGAGGCTAGAAGATCACCTAGATCGAGAGCCCCGCATCATTGCCCTAGGAGAAGCAGGACTTGATCGACGATGTGGCACAGATTTCTCCCTACAGCTTCATTTTATTCGAAGAGCAGATCGAGATAAGCGAGTGTAGAGCCCTCCCCTCATCATCCACCTCGTGGGAGCACAGGGATGAACTACTGCGTCTGCATAGAAGTACGCCCCGAAGAGCCCCTGGATCATACATGGCTTCCGTGGGAAGGCTCGTACCGCTAGACAACTCCTCGACAAGGGGATCTACCTCAGCTTCGGCGAGCACTATCATAGCGAGAGCCTTGTCTTAGCCCACGGCATGGATCGAGCCTTCCTAGAGACAGATGATCGAAGCAAGCCTATTGATCCGTACCGTCTACGAGCAGGCGAGCACAACCCTTGAGATCGAGGGTGGAAGACCCTAGCCAAAAGCATCTGGGAACGGGTACAACAGAGTGTTTCGGGGGCATATCGGCTGGTAATAATGCGTATCTTTGCAGGGCAAAAGATAGATAATCAAATAGATTCTAAAGGATAATATGACCAACTTTATTGAAGAGCTTCGCTGGCGAGGATGATGCACGATATGATCCTGGGACAGAGGAGCAGCTACTCAAGGAGCGCACGTCTGCCTACCTCGGTATTGACCCTACTGCCGACTCTCTACACATCGGACACCTAGTAGGAGTGATGATGCTACGTCATCTCCAGCGTGCTGGTCACCGACCACTGGCTCTGATCGGTGGTGCAACGGGTATGATCGGAGACCCCTCGATGAAGTCTGCGGAGCGTAACCTCCTCGATGAAGAGACCCTACGCCACAACCAAGAGTGCATCAAGAAGCAATTGGCAAAAGTTCTTGGACTTCGATAGCGATGCCCCCAATGCAGCCATCCTCGTCAATAACTACGACTGGATGAAGGGCTATTCATTCCTAGCCTTCATCAGGGATATCAGTAAGCACATCACCGTAAACTATATGATGGCAAAGGATTCGGTGAAGAAAGCGTCTCAATGGAGAGAACTCCGCTGGTATGTCCTTCACCGAGTTCAGCTACCAGCTCCTCCAGGGCTATGATTATCTATATCTATACCGGAACTATGGCTGCCGCCTGCAGATGGGTGGATCGGACCAATGGGGAAATATCACGACTGGAACAGAACTGATCAGTCGTAAGGAGGGTGGAGAGGCCTTTGCTCTCGTTTGCCCCCTCATCACAAGGCTGATGGTGGCAAGTTCGGCAAGACAGAGTCGGGCAATGTATGGCTTGACCCCGCCCGCACGAGCCCCTATGCCTTCTACCAGTTCTGGCTCAACGTAAACGATGCCGATGCCGCTCGCTACATCAAGATTTTCACCACTCTAGGGGCAGGAGGAGATCGCCCAGCTGGAGAAGGAGCAGGCCCGAAGCTCCCCACCTTCGTCCTCTACAGAAGCGTTTGGCAGAGGAGCTCACGGTACTAGTACACAGCCGAGCAGACTACGAGGCTGCCGTGTCCACCTCCGCAATCCTCTTCGGACAAGGAACGAAGGAACAGCTACAGACACTCGATGAGGGACACTACTCTCTGTATTCGAGGGTGTACCACAGTTCGAGATCTCCCGAGACACTACTAAACGAAGGGGTCAAGATAGCAGACCTCCTAACAGAGCACGCAGCTGTCCTCCCTCGAAGGGCGAACTTCGTAAGCTCATCGCTGCAGGTGGGCTAAGCCTCAACAAGGAGAAGGTCGCTTCCCCGATGACCTCGTAACGAAGAGCAGCTCATCGCAGGACGCTACCTGCTCGTACAACGAGGGAAGAAGAACTATTACCTACTGATGCGTAGGCTAGGTCTCTACTCACATAAGTTAGAAGTACAAAGAGGGACTACCTCCCTATCCCACGGATAGAGGTAGTCCCTCTCCTTAGTTGAGTGAGTCACCAAGATTAGTGACAAGTCGTCCCAGAAACTACCCTATACTAAAGAAGAGGTAAATCTCCCCTAGCCTCCCAAGAGGAGCAATAAGATAGGCCATACACTAGTACAGACTAGTGTATGGCCTATCTCGATAAGGGGCAAAGTGCTAGAGAGATTACCTCTTACGCACAAAGAGGAAGCGTAGATGCTTGAGGAGCGTACGCCAGAGTCCATAGTGCTCGCTCATGATCTCGAAGCGCTCAATTAGCGATGCACGATGATTAGCCGTTGTCGTCCCTTCGTTGAGGTATAGAGCGATAGGGCGATCAATGAAGTAGCAATGCTTGGACTCCTTGAGGACACGTATACACCAATCCACATCGGAGGAGAAGCGATAGCGGAGGTTATACAGTGGTGCTAAAGTACGTCGTACAATGAAGGCTTGGTGACAGACCAACATCCCCTCCTCAAAGCTACGCCAAGTCAGCTCATGTGGAGGACGGAGACGGCGCAGACCAAGATCCTTCCCCTCGAGTCAATCAGCCGTGTATCTCCGTAGATGACATCGGGCATCTGACCTCCTGAAAAAGCATCTGCAACAAGCTCCTCTACTGTAGTTGGGGAGGGAGCGCATCGCCTGCATTGATGTACCACACATAGTCTCCAGTGGCACGCTTGAGCCCCTTTGTTCATGGCATCATAGAGCCCGTGATCGCGCTCACTGAAGACTGTGCACGGGGAGCGAGCTGAGCTACGAGCTCTAGTGTCGCATCCTTCGAGGCGCCATCGATGCGAGATACTCGAGTTCGGTATAGGTCTGTGCCTGGATACTCTCTAGTGTGCGGGAGATCGTAGCCTGCGCATTATAGCAGATCGTAATGATCGTTATCGTGGGACGATTATTCATCAGATTATTATCTAGGTGTAGGGAGGGAAAGTGCGTATTCATAGAGGGAAGTAGCTGTACAGCTATCGCATCTGCAGCGAAGCCCTGGACACTATGGCGACAAGTACTCGGGCGAAGCCTCCCTGCTCCTGCTCTCTGAGGAGCTGGACAAGCCTCTCGGCATAGAGCTGTGTATCGAAGGCAGGGGATCGAGAACCCATTCTCCCCATCATGTATTATGTCCTCTGGCCTCCACAAGCAAAGCTGATAGCAGGCACTCCCGTCGCAAGCCCCTCTACAAGTGTCTGGCACTGGGTCTCATGAGACACTCGTGGAGAGAGTGACCGAGGCTAGGCGATAGAGCGAGACTGAGGCTTCGTCTATCCGAGATAGCCCCTAAGGCACGAGTGGGGATGGGGAAGTCGGCAAAGGCCTTGGGATCCTTGATATTCCCCACCAAGAGCAGACAAAGGTTTTGTACTAGCTCAGGTGCTTCCGTCTTCAGATGCGTACAGATCTCACGTAGCAGATGCCCACCCTTGACTTCGTCATCTAGGGCGAGCAGCTACAAGGAGCAGATAGCGAGTATGAGGCGAATACCACTCATAGGTTAGTTCGTCCTCACCTCGTTCTGGTGTGAAGAGATCGAGGTCAATAGGATTAGGGAGGACAAAAGGGCGCTGGTCGTCCCTGCATCAATGAGCTACGTTGGAAGAGCCTTGCCTCGGCTTGGCTCACCGCAATATAGTGGAACATCGAGTCCCGCTAGAAAGGTCTTAGCACGCTGTATCTGACGTGATAGATCTTTAACTTCGGCTGTACTTCTCAGAAGAGGACAGCTACCACAGCCCTGCTCGTAGCGAGGGCAAAAGCGTAGCACCCGAAGCCTGGCTAAACTCAATGGCAGATGACAGATCACTGTCGCCATCCAAAAGATCATGTAGTGTCGTGAAGATGGGTTTGCCTAGAGCAGACAAGCGCTCCAGCGAAGCGAGCGAGAGAAAGCCCCTGATTGATCCAATGCAGGTGCAGGACATCTGCCCACTTCACCCATGGATGCCTAGAGATATCAAACCCATAGCGAGCCGTAGAGACTCGGAAGAGGTCACACCGTGAATGCCCATTTCTCAGATAGATCTCCAGCCGCTCTGCCAAGAAGTAACCCCGCCCACGGAGAGTCCTTAGGGGAGTAGATGCCACTGAACCTACCTGAGGCAGGTCCAGAAGTATGGTGGAGCACCAGTAGCCTTACCTCCACATAGCACAGCCCAGTGAAGGCCTCTACGAGCCTGCGACAAGCCTCCGCTGCCCCCCCACCTGAGTCGGAGGTAGAGAGTAAGAGTATCCGAAGAGGTCGCTCCTGCATACTGGCTACAGGTCTGGGTTGAGAAATTACTTTCTGAATCGAGGCGGGAAGCTTACCCTCCAGCATTCCCATAAGCTCTGGGGTGATGTGCATGAAGAGCAAGAGGACTAGGAGGACTACCCCCACAACTGCAGAGCGGAGGAAGGGTCAATCCCATACAGACGAAGCACTGGGAGAGACTATCAGCCCCCAAGCAAGGAACGCTAGAGGTATAAAGTAGCATACGTCTGGAGAAGGGATGTACCCGCATCTTCACACTCAGCAGGAGCTGCTGCAGTCCATAGCTCACGACATTGGTTAGGAGCATAGCGATAGCAGCCCCCATCATGCCGAGTGTAGGGATAAGGAAGATCGTCGAGATGAAGGACATCACGAGCACACAGCAGGTATAGTAGATATTCCAGTGGTAGTAGCGAGATGTACTGACCACCGTATGGCTACACGTCAGGGTCAGCTCCACGAGCTTAGCTGAGACCGAGATAGAAGAATACCCATTTGCCCTGCTCGAACTGCTCGCCATTGGGCATAATAGCGAAGATATTGTCGATATTCACCCAGATCGTGATGAAGATTAGTAGACCTGCTAGGAGCTGATAGAAGAGCAACTAGCTTGTAGATATCTCCCACCCGCTGCGTGTCTTGTTCCTTGGCCGCCTCTGCGATCTTGGGACTAGCGATACTCAGTATGGCACGCATCGGGATCTCTATAATCGATACCATATAGAAGGCCATCGTATAGACGCCAGCCGAGGACAAAGCCCCTTGGTCAAGGAAGGCAACCATGAATAGATCCATTCGCCCTGCCAAGGTAATCCCCACAGAAGTTAAGGTATACAGAGCCGTATAGCGATAGAAGCCCCTGCGCATCTCCATGCTCACATAGCTGGGATTATGCCGTAGGCTAAGCGGAGTAATGCGCCCTAGGTAGACCCCACTCGCAAGCATACAGACCCCAAAGCTCCCAATGAAGCCCCATACCATCGTGGGGAAGTCTATGTACCCAAAGGCATAGAGGAGATACACTGCTAGCTGGAGTAGACGCAGGAGTACCTCCTTGATCCCCTTGGGTACTGCGACCTTAAGGAGCTGGTAGGTATAGAGCTCAAAGATCGTCCATCCCATCGTGAAGAGCGTCAGAGGGATGATCGCATAGTAGAAGTCCGAGAGTAGAGGGCTATTCTTGCTATACAGAGCGGTCAGTGGGTCACGTGCTAGCACATAGAGGAGCACCATCGTCAGCGCTCCTATCCCTCCGACGACCAAGACATAGTATAGGAAGCCGTGATTAGGCCCATCCTCAGCACGATAGGGATTGCTCGGGCTGTCCTTGAAGAGGAAGTATCGACTAATCGAATAGGTCATCCCCAGCATCCCCAGCCCCGAGAGCTGAGTCGCCAGCTCGGGTAGGAGACGTGTCAGACCGATCTCCTCAGGTGTAAGAAACTTCGCTAGAATGAAGAAGGTGGTCAGAAATCCTATCCCGACCCCTATATAGGTAACGATCGTCCCTAGTATGCTTTTCCCTAGCCGCAGAGCTTGCCATGGATATATATTTATGGTGTGGGTGAGTCGGAGCTCGCTCTATAGGTTAGATACTCCAGATGAGAATTATGAGTGTAAGGGCTGTCATGGCCTCCACTACGGGCTGTGCACGCAGGACGACACGGGGGATCGTGCCGTCCCTCTATGCTCACGGTCGTAGCTGAGCCATCAGTCTTGACGGTCTGCTGAGACTTCCGAATGGAGGTGTGAGGCCTAAAAAGCCACACAGTAGGTCAAGTCCTCACCGGTGGTAATGCCCCAAGCAGTCCGCCCGAGTAATTGGTGCGCATGCGGATACATCTCTCATCACTGTAGAAGGAGTCATTGACCTCAGATCCTCTCCGCTGTATCTCGAAGCCCTCTCCTAGCTCAGAGCCTCTCACGGCATTGATACTCATCATCGCCGAGGCTAGGCACGAAGAGGCCTTGCCATGGAGTGGTTCACTGAGACCAACGGGCAGTCCGAGGATACGCCCTGGGATCGATCCTCCGATACTATCGCCATCGGCTCTTACCTCCTCGATGAGGGCTACCATCTGCTCCGCTAGAGCCTCGTCGGGACAGCAGAGTGCATGCTGGCTACCGGAGCGTAGCCAGCTGAGGTACTGCTCATCAGAGGGATAGCTCCACCGATCATCCTCCAGTGTGAGACCTCCGATAGCAGAGATATAGGTCAGGATCTCTACTCCTCGGGTATGTAGCCACTGACTCGCCAAGGCTCCTGCCACGACACGTACAGCCGTCTCTCGAGCCGAGGATCTCCCCCACCCCTCAGGGTCACGTATCCCATACTTCATTGCATAGGTATAGTCGGCATGCCCAGGGCGATAGAGGGTGCTCAGGGTGGAATAGTCACGGCTACGTGTATCTTGGTTCTCGATGACAAAGGCTATGGGTGCCCCTGTCGTACGTCCCTCATAGATACCTGATAGGATACGTAGCTCGTCGGGCTCTCGCCTGGGGAGGTGAGAGCAGAGCGACCTGGGCGACGTCTCTCCAGTGCCTCCTGCACCAGAGTGAGGTCAATAGCCAGCCCCGAGGGAAACCATCTAGTACCCCCGATCGCTATACCATGAGACTCTCCAAAGGTCGTCAGCCGAAGTATACGCCCAAATGTATTCATCTCTCGATAAACGAAGGCACGGACGTCCATGGTGGGATACCACCAGACATCCGTGCCCTGATGTTGTGCCTTATTTAGTGACAGCCACAGCAGCCACCACACCCATCTTCACCGTGCTTATGCTCGTGATGCGTGGTCGTGACCACAGCCGCAGCCACAGCCCTCACTGACCACCGAAGAACTGCTCAATCTCCTCTGGGTGTATCATGCTCATCCAGCACTTCGCCGATGAAGTGAAGTTCCTCGCCAGCTAGGGGGTGATTGAAGTCCATCACGACTACATCTGCCTTGATCTCTAGGACACTTCCTCGTACGGTCTGTCCATCAGGTGTATATAGGGGCAGTGTAGCACCCTCCATGCACTATGAGTCTAGGTTACCATTCTGATCGAGGAAGATCTCACGTGGGAGCTCCTGAACAGCCTCTTCGGTGCGAGGGCTATAGGCCTCATCGACGCTAAGGGTGAAGTCAAACTTATCTCCAGCGCTTGGTCCAAAGAGATGCTTTTCAAACTCTAGAGCATCATCCCCATACCACAGCTATATACTCTAGTGGACGATCTCGGGGTCGTAGCCTCCATGAGGGACACGTTCATTCTCATCCCCGACATAGAGCTCGTAGCCACAGGGACACGAACTTATTAGGTGAAATAGCCATATCTATTTGCTTAGTGATTATGTGACCCGGGAGGACTCAAACCCTCGACCTTCAGAACCCGGAATCTGACGCTCTATTCAACTAAGCTACTGAGCCAGTAAATTACCCCTAGGGGTAGATGTTACGAGTGCAAAGATACAATTTCTGAGCGAAGCCCCAAGAGGCGGGCTCTCTTGGGATACTCGTCCTCTTGGGGGCTAGCTCAGAGAAAGGGGGGAGGTGTAGCCTACTTGATCTCGCAGGCACCACCAGCGCAGGACTGCGCCCCTAGCTCGTCGGCATTGGTGTACCTCCGCCCAGAGAAGTCTACGGCCTTCCAGTCTACGGGCTTGAGGTCTTCTTTAGGAGCTCGGAAGAGGTGTAGGTTGTTCCACGCTCTTCAGTAGGTTCACTGTCTTGTATAGGTCTCCTCGATAGTAGTTGTGGGCGAACTTCTCTATACGCCGTACGATGTCTCGCTTGGCGGAGAGGTTGCCGATCTTATCCTGTAGCTTGGAGGTTAGGATCGAGCGTACGTGCTCTCTCGTTAGGGAGTCCTCTCCCTCTACGCTATTCTTACGGATGTACTCATCTACGGCCTGGTCGGTGACGAATAGCTGTTCGCCACGCCCCTGAGCAGCCTCACGGGCCTTCCATAGATCACTCAAAGACCTCGATCGTGTCCACGACAAGCCCCGAGGCAAACATACAGCCGACACCATACTCCCTCAGGATCTCTTCGGGGGTGAAGACACGGCACATAGGCGCCTGTGGTAGGTCCATATCTCCATAGGTGGAGAGGAAGGTAACGCCTGCTATATAGTTCTGGTTCTCCCAGACCCAGTCACGTACGGCATCCCACTGATCACTCAGGGACGTCTACGGTGTTGGAGACATTATTCTTGACGGGAGACTCCATATCCATCATACCTGGGATGACCCAGCTCTGCTGGACAGAGCTTGACGTATTCTAGGGAGCTTGACACCACTGAGCTCGCTCCGGAGGAGGGTATCCTCAGACTCCTCGATGGGGAAGAAGATCTTCTTATCTGTCGTAGGCTTAAAGATGTTGGGCTGTACCGCCTTGGGGTTAGCCTCTTCGTAGGCCTTGAGGTTAGGCTCCTCGACGTTAGCCTCTACGCTACGTAGGTAACGCTTGGCATAGGCACCATGTATCCCTGAGGTCATCCCGAGTAGGAGACTCACCGTACCCATCGGGCTTGACGCAGGTCGTGCAGCTGGCAGGGTTGATCCCGAGGATACGGGCACACTGAGCATTCTGCTGACGTACCTGCACTGCGCCCACGGCTAGGATATCCTTATTGGTGAGGATATCGGGGTTATTCATGATCCCCCCGATCGAGACACCGATAAGCGGGTCAGCCTCGATGATATTCTTGGTCGCAGGGCTTAGATAGGGGAAATCCATATAGGTGGCCTGCACGGTGGCGAGGGTAGAGGCACAGCGACAGATCTTGTAGAACTCCTCCTCGGAGGTACACTCCATCCCGTTGATCGAGGCTAGGTTACAGACCTGCCACCCCCGTCTTGCCGTCCTTGTCTGTGGGATAGAAGCCGATCTCACAGCAGGGGTTACACCCTACTCCGAACTTGTCACGCCAGTAGAGTCCAGGGTCGCCACTCGTACGCATCGCCTCGAAGAGGTATTCGTACACGGAGCGATCGACCTCTCCACGATTGAGTGCAGCCGACATATTGAATCGGGCACGCTGGGGGTTGGTCGAGAACCAGTCGCCATGCTTACAGTTCACCATCTCCTTATCCTCGGGAGAGAAGAGGATCGTCAGTGCGGAGCGACGTACACCGCCCGAGAGGACAGAGTCTGCTAGATGAGGCGATGATGTCCGTACACTGTAGGGCAGTCAGTCTCGTCTGTCCAGCTGCCACAGCACCCTTGAGCAGGAGGTGGATGCTTGTCGAGTGATAGACGTAGCCCATCAGGGCGCTGGGGCGATGAAGCGTCCTGCGATACGTGCCCCTGGGACGTACCTCAGGTAGTCGAAGACGGGCTTAGTCGTCCCTGGGACGAAGTAATACTCCAGCAGTCGATGGATGGCATCTGCCCATCCTCTATGCTATCAGCCACGACATGAGGCCTCGCTCTGCTTGGTTAGCTCCTCAGCCTTGAGGAGGTTGGGGAGCTTGTCTACGTGCTCCTGCTCTACGGAGAGTCCACAGCCACAGCCACTAAGGGAGGAGCCACTCCGTCTCACGGAAGACCTCGAGGCGGTCACAGTGCGAATAGCTACAGTTATAGGACTTAGCAGAAGACTTCAGTACGGGTTCTCCCCGAACTGGAGGTTACGCTGTGAGCCCACGAACTTCTTCTTCTTGTAATAGTCAATGGCCTCATTGAACTGCGTCATGAACCACTCGTCCTTCAGTGCCTGGGGGCGAACGATGCTAGAGTGCGTCAGGTGCATATCCCGAATGCGATCGATGCTCTCCTCCCAAGTCTCCTTACGCCCCAGATCCTCTCTGTAGAGGGAGTACTTACTCTGGTAGATGTACTCGGATAAAGCGCGCTTGCTCTCTGTCATAGTGCTGTAGCTAGAGTTGATACTGTGGGGGCGGAATGCCCCCTATTATTTATTGTATAGGGAGAAACCAGCTCCTAGGAAAGAATGTTTGCACCCGATCGGCACCCTACCCTTCTAGTCCTCTTTACATCCTCGCTAATACATTCATATACACGAAGATAAAACCTCAAAAACTGCAAAGAAATACTTATCCACACCCTCCGACTCCCATTGCATCTCTATAGCTTCCCTCCCAAGGTTAGCATCGAGGAGCCATAGCTCTCCCCCTCCTAGATCTCACATGCCATCCTCCCCTACCACACCTCTCGCCTCTATCTATACGCGCTTTGAACATTATAATATATACATAGAGGGAGACAGAGGCTCCGTATTCGCCATGATTCCCCCGAAAAGTAGACTTCTCGCCCCCTCATAACAACCTCTGTATCAAGCATACCGAGAGGCCAAAACAGACATACCGAGGCGCAAGTGCGCTCCTGTAAAGAACGCCTTCATCACCCTTACATAGGTGATGAAGGCGTTCTTCTCGAAAACCCCTTTCGGAGTGATTATAGAGACAATATACACTCCTCGAAATGAGCCCCACGAGAGAATCTATTTGGGGATCCATCACTAGAGTATCCCCTTGGTCGAGGGTATCGCTACCTCTCCCCTTCCTGCTTCAGGGAGGAGGATGCGGAGTTCGCTATTCCCCCAGCATCGGGTCTGAGGAAACACTAACCCCAGAGATAAGGTTAGTAATACATCCTGAGAGGGACTATCGCTCAGGGAAAAGGATGTCGTCACCATTGAGGATTTACGTATCTTAGTACCCGGCTTCGGCCTCTCAACAGAGAATATGTATTACAAATAAAGAACAAAAGACAACATGAAGCTTCCAAAGTGGGCTATCCCAGCAGGTATCGCAGTCATTATCCTACCATGGGGTATCACCCAATACAACGGTCTAGTAGGCATCCAGGAGAATGTAAACACTCAGTGGAGCCAGGTAGAGAACCAGTATCAGCGTCGTGCTGACCTCATCCCCAACCTCGTGAATGTTGTCAAGGGCTATGCCTCTCATGAGCGTGAGACCCTAGAGGGTGTGATCCAGGCTCGTAGCCGTGCCACAGCTACCACCATCGATGCAACAACATGGACGAGGCCGCACTCCAACGCTTCCAGCAGAGCCAGGATGCCCTCATCCTCCGCCCTATCTCGCCTCATGGTCGTCGTGAGAAGTACCCCGACCTCAAGGCCAACGAACAGTTCCAGAGCCTAATGGCACAGCTAGAGGGTACCGAGAATAGAATCGCTACGGCTCGTATGGACTTCAACAACGCAGCTAAGGAATACAATACGAAGATCCGCAAGTTCCCCGCCTCCCTCATAGCAGGCGTCACGGGCTTCCGCACTCGCCCCTACTTCACAGCTCAGGCTGGTAGCGAGGTCGCTCCTACCGTAGACTTCTCCAAGTAGCCAGAGCACTAGCTCTGCTCTAGGATCAGCTAAGTACAGCCCTACATACAGATCAGCAAATGAAGCTACAGATGACGCACTGGCTAAGGCTCCCTAGCCGTGACTCTAACACTTGCACTATCGCTCGGAGTTAGGGGCACATGCGGGAGGGAACACCTATACGCCAGAGACCGTACCGAACGTCTTCGCGCAGGATAGCCTCCAGCTACTCACTGACCCCAGCGATCATATAGACGAGGCTTCACAAGCGAGGATCAACGAGCTCCTCCTACAGCTGAGACTTAGCACCGGGGTCGAGTTCGCCGTCGTCGTACTTGACGATATCGAGGGAGATATAGAGACTTCTCCACCCAGCTCTTCCGGCTCTGGGGCATTGGCTCCAAGACGAGGAACGATGGGCTCCTGCTCGTCCTAGCCCTTGATCAGCGTAAGATGCGCTTCGAGGTCGGCTATGGACTCGAGGGTACACTACCCGATGCCGTCACCTCCCGTATCCAGCGCCACGAGATGGTCCCACTGATGAAGCAGGGTGACTACGCCGGGGCGATCATCGCAGGGATACAAGCTATCCAAGCACAGATCACTGGCGAAGGCTATACCTCCGATAGGCGCACAGCCCGAGGGGGGAATAGGGATACGATCCCATCGACCTTCCTACTCTTTTTCTACGTAGTCTTCATCATTGCCACTACCTATAGTGCTGTGAGTTCTCTCCAAGGGAGGATCGGACAGCTCCAGCAGGATGATGGAGTTCTACTGACCCAGCTGGGTGATATGTGCCGTACCTATAGCATCTATAGCGTACTCATGGTCATCCTTTGCCCCCTGTAGGTATTCTCTTTTTGGCTATATGTACGTAGGACGATGAGCAGGTTGGCTCGCCAGTCCCTCCGATGCCCTAAGTGCAAGCAGGAGACCCTGCATCTGCTCTCCCCTCAGGCGACTGCAGAGCGCCTTACTCCTAGCCAGCTACTAGAGACTCGACTGCACTCCATGACCCTACAGAGCCAGTGCTGTACGAGACTGCGACTACGAGGCGGATAGTAGGTGAGGAGATCCCCTGGCACTAAGTGGCAGAACTGTGACAAATGTGGTACACGGGCAGCCTTCATAGTGAGACAGGAACATATCCGAAGCCCTCGTGGACAGCGCTACATACGCGTCTACTACCACTGCCAGTACTGTGGTCATGATGGTCACTATGACCGCAAGGACAACTCGGGGGATCGGGCTGCACTAGGGGCACTCATACTCTCTGAGCTACTCAGTAGCAGTGGACGCAGAGGTGGCGGCGGATCAGGCTGGGGAGGCGGTGGAGGCTTCTCTGGAGGGAGCTTCGGAGGTGGCTCCTCTGGAGGAGGAGGCTCTACCAGTAGCTGGTAGCCTACAGAGAACGAAATACGAAAGGGAAGCCCCCATAGCGATGGATACTCCGATGAGGAGCTACTCGCTATGGGGGCTTCCCTCTTCATTTAGCCACTTGGTGCTAGCCCTACTTGACTCACACCCTAGTTCAGGACGATAGTTTTACCTGGACTCAAGGCAATAGCAGAGCACATAGTCCTCGTCTACCTCGTAGCTAAGGTGGTACTTGCCTTGAGGGAGACCCTCCATAGCTAAAGAGCAGTGTACCTCGATGCTCCCCCTCTAGCTGGACACCCATTAGCCGAAAGTCTAGGAGAGACTGCGAGGGAGGCTGTAGCATCTTGAAGAGGGCTTCCTTGGCAGACCAAAGGAGTGTCAATGCCGTGAGCTCCTCTGATACATAAGTAGACAATAGAGCACACTCTCCCTCATGGAGGTACTTCCCTTGCATCCGAAGGAGCTGGGGGCGAAACCTTTCGACATCGACACCGACACCCCGAGGGCTTGGGGCAAGCAAGATAGAAGCCAAGCCCTCTGCATGGCTCACGCTAACACTTAGGTCGGGATAGGCTGGCAGGTAGGGAGCACCATTCGGTCTATGCTCTAGGACTGGAGGTGATGGGAGCTCAAGGGCATGCTGTATCAGGCGGAGTGTGACCTCTCTCTGCGCCTTGAGCTGCGCCCCCTTCCCTTCGCAGACGAAGGAGCAAAGGTAAAGGGCTACCCCCTCGGGTAGCCCCTCTTAGCTCTTGATCAGTACCGAGACTAGCTGACATGAGTCTCAGGGGATGAGGGTGGGATGATCTGCACCTCAGTGATGCGGAACTTCTCCAGAGATACGACCTTGAAGAGCCAGCCTTCGACCTCGACTTCATCACCCCTTGTGTGGGAGGTCTTGCTTCAGCTCCAGCACCAAGCCCCCGAGAGTATCGACTTGCTCCTCTGCCTTGCCGAAGGTACCAGCCTCTAGGTCTAAGGCACGTAGTACATCGGTCAGAGGTGTCCCTCCCTCAAAGAGGAAGCTCCCGTCAGGTAGACGCTTATAGGAAGCTCCTCCTCATCGTATTCATCGGTAATCTCCCCTACGATCTCCTCCAGCAGGTCTTCCATAGTCACGATACCACTTGTCCCGCCATATTCATCGACGACGACGGCGATATGTTTCTTGGTGCTACGAAACTCCTCGAGTAGGTCATCTAGGGGTTTGTTCTCCGGAATGAAGTAAGCCTCACGGATGAGTCCCCGCCAGTCGAAGGTGGCTTCTCGCTCCTTGCAGGGGATGAGATCGCTGAGATAGAGAATACCCTGATATTGTCCTCCGAGTCCTCATATACGGGTATCCGTGAATAACCACTCTCGACAGCAAAGGAGAGCATACGATGGAAGTCCCACGAGATATCTATATCTGTCATATCAACACGTGGCACCATGATCTCGGAGGCTGTCTTGTGGTGGAAGTTGATGATCTCCTCGAAGAGCTCCTTCTCCTCTGGCTCGTGCCCCTCAGGTAGATCACACAGCCTGCGACAGTTCGTCTACCGATAGATCGTACCTACGAGGTTGCATACGTCGTGTCACGAGGCTAGTCGTACGCATCAGGAAGCTTGAGAAGGGATACAGCAGTCGGGAGACGACACGCATCTTCCCGGAGGAGAAACGGCTAAAGGAAAGAGGATGCGCCTGTGCATAGACCTTGGGGATGATTTCCCCAAAGAGTAGGAGCAGGAGCGTAAGGATCACCGTCTGTACGATGAAGCCTAGTGCAGGAGAGAAGAGAAGTCGAAGATGAGCCCAAAGGCATAGCCCGTAAGAATGACGATAGCCACATTGACGAGATTATTGCCAATGAGGATAGTGGCTAAGAGCCTCTCCGTGTCCTTCAGTAGGTCAAGGAGGGCTGGGTCTGCAGGGTCTTCCTCCTCCTTGATAGCGTCAATGTCGGTAGGAGACAACGAGAAGAATGCTACCTCGGATGAGGACATGAAGCCCGAGAGGATGAGAAGCAAGCCACTGATGAGTAGCGCTACCCATGCCGAGAGGGCAATATCGGGATTGATGATTTGGTTTAGTGTATCAAGCTTTGTCTTATTAGTTCACTCCCTCTAGTCTACGCACCGCATTATATCGCTCACGAAGCTGGGCTTCGAGTTCACGGAGCTGGGTCTCACTCAGTAGGATCTCCTCCTTGAGGTGCACTCTATCCTCCTCGGAGGCTTGGAGCCACGTGGCACGCAAGCTACGGAGGTGCTCCCTGCGCTCCTCGACAGACCTACGCTCAGCCTCGGCTGCTCGGTGAGCTTCTAGAGCCTCCTTGGATGAGAAGTCTGACCAATGTCGGTGAGATACGGCTACCCTGGAGGTGGAAGTAGATTTCCCCTCACGTGCTGTACCCTTGGTCTGCTTGGCGACAGCGGTATTCTTATAGAAGGCCTCGAAGGCTTGCCCGAGCAAGCAGCGCCTCTTCCCCTAGGCTATTTACCTCCTCTTGGCTTGCCCCCGAGAGGAACTGAGGCTTGCCAGTGAAGCGGTAAAGGTGCACAGAGTCTGCGGGGCAAAAGCGATCGCTCACCAGCACTCCCCAGTCCTCACTCTCGTGGTAGACGAGGAGGTAGTCGTTGTAAGGGAGAGTTATAGGGCATCCCCAGTAGGGTTGGCTCGAGGAAACTCATCCCTTAGCTGAGAGACGGGTCATGTAGAGGTCGTAGCCCCCAAGACCCTGCAAGTACGCCTCCCATAAATCAGTGTAGTCCCATCCTCTAGCAGGAAGGGGTATGCTAGTTCAGAGCCTTCACCTAATGCCTTGGTGTTAAGGGCTTGTTTCTCCCAATTCTCCCCCACGGAAGAGAGCCACACTATCCCAGAGGAGGCTGGGCGAATCCAGTTACGTCCTAGGGCATCCACAGTAAGAGGCTTGCCGCATAAGGCTATCTCCCCTTAGGTGTCCCTCCTCTGGACGTATCGTACCCCCCATCTGCTCTAGGTGCTGGAGCCAAGCCTGCTTTGCTACTACCATGCTATCTATGATCTGCAGGTGCTCTGCACGCTGGTACATACGCTCAGCTCGGGTAATCATCACTGTAGCCGGAGGACACTCTCGGGCACTGTCTGACAACGTTTCTCCAGTGCGGTGATATACTTCTCTATAGCTACCCGCGCAGAGGCAAAGCGGTATTCTTGATAGGCCTCACGAGCCTCCTTGAGGAGTGTCTCTGTGGCAACGGGCGTCTTGGGCTTTGCCTCACGTCCCTCTGCAAAAGAAGGGGAAAGGAGGAAGAGCCCAAGGGCTAAAAGCAAACTTGATCTATGGTGCATCTCGTGCTGATTATTCGTAGAGTTAGAAGACGAGCTGTGCTCGTAGCTGTAGGGTATGGAGCCTGAAGGTAGAGCCACCTAAGACAGAGGACGTCAGACGACCTCCTGCTGTAGCGTACTTATTGATCGCGCTGTATGAATAGTTCAGGCCTAGTAGGAAATATTTATTAGGATACCAGTTGAGCGCCGCAAGGCCTTCGAGCATCCGCCCGCCCTCGTCTGCATCCAGATAGCTCACACGTGCCATTAGCTCGAGGTTACCCCCTGGCTCGATATCGTCGGCGGTATTGCGGAAGGTCGCCGAGCTACGATTATAGAGACGTTGCTCACCACGTAGCATATAGCTTGTGGTGAGGTAGCCCCCAAGGTAGGTCTGATAAGCCTCGGGAGAGACGAAGAGACCACGCTTGATCGTGCTACCAGGCACAGCCCCTGCTATGGGGGCATGTCCGACGTTATTTAGGAGGAATTCCCCTAGGGCAAAGAACTTAGGATTGCGGTAAGCTGCTCCTAGGGTGAAGGTCTCATAGCGCTGGACGTAGGGGACAGAAGTCTGGACAAACTTATGGCGATCCACCGCTGTACTAGCATCAGCAGAGAAGAGCATGCTCCCCGTCCTGTCTTGTGTACGCTCAGGGGTACGTGTGCTAGCACCTGCACTGAGGAGCAGGAGCTGGCTCTCCGTAGAGATAGGCAGGAAGGCAAGGCGAGCTGACACACCATATCCCTCACTAGCGTAGTCAGCTTCTGCTAGGGTACTGCTGATATTTCCTGCATAGAGTCCGCCAGAGATCCAGTACTTCTCCCCCCATTGTGTTAAGGTAATCCCCATGTGGCGTACGGCTGGGGTCAGAAAAGTCACTGGGGCAGCCATCGCCAGAGAATTATGGCGAGAGGGGGTATTGAGACCTATACTTATTGGGTCGAAGAGATGCCCCAAGGCTAATATTCCCTTGCTCCGAATAGGCATAGCGGATACAGATGTCAGTTAGGCTGACTTTGTTCCCAGAGAAGTTCGCATCTATACGGCCTGACCACTTCTTGTATCCTAGGACAAGGCCAAGACGAGCCTGGGAGATCATCATCCCAGGAGCCATTTGTAGGGGCTCTGTGACACCCGGCTTAGATGTCCAGCTGTAGTTGGACTTGTTTTCCGGAAGAAAGGCCGCACCCTCCATCGTGAGTCTACCGTCAAGCGTTAGGGAGAGCTCCTCGGGCTGTCCAAGACGTAGCCCCAGCCCTGTCTGAGCCTGTAGCTCGGTGGGTTTCGAGAGGCACAGGAGCCCCGTCAAAGCGACTGCACAGAGAAGGTGTAGTTCCTGCTTCATAAAAACACGTACTTAGAGGTAATACTTACATTGCCTATTTTGTAAGTACAAAGATAACCTTTTTCTCTAGCAGGACACCAGCCCTTCCCCTCGCATCTTAGGGCAAGGTACTGAGTCAAAGGGGGCTGGCTCTTGCCTTACCTTAAGGGACACCCTGTATACTCATCAGAATATTTACAGAGAAAGTGTAAAGGGACAAACTCTCTTCCCTTCAAAGGCTCACCCAACCCTCCCTCCTGGACTTAGCCAAGCTCCTCACAGCCCACCACCCTACATCGTCACCTAGGTCTACCTCGCTTTTCCTCCAAGCCTTGCAAGTCTCCCCCAAGGCCATGCCTACTCCCACCCCTGGCTTTCCTGGCCTTCCACATGGAGACTTATCCTACTCATTCAAAAAGGCTTATCATTCCTTCCCGCTCAAGCTTACCCATGCTCTTCACGACAGCATTTACCAGAGTCTTTACCAAGTGACTTGTAGCACTAGCCCCAAACAGACCTCACCTACCACTCCAAGTCAGCTTTACCAACTTAAATACGCTTCCAGCACCCACCTCCTCAAGTCTGTATATCCCACTCATAATAGGGGTATATTAACACCTCCACGAAGTACCCCCAATACCTCACAAGGGGCTCCCTTAATACCTCTTGATAGGGTTTTCCTCGGTACCTCACGAGAGGTTTGCCCGGTACTTATTGGGGTAATTGAGGCACCCCTCAATGGAGCTTTTCAGAGAAGCCTTTGGAAGGGTGCGAGATTACCCCCACTTATGTAGCTTTGTTGGCCTTGGTACGGCAAAGGGAACACCCTCGTAGAGGTAGAGGGGGATGAAATTTTGGCGTTTATGTACAAAGCCTTGATATTCCTCTGTTAAATTGCTAACTTAGCGGACAAGTTAGAGGTGAGGCTCTTCCCCGCAAGACCTCCCTCTGATGATCGTATAGACAACTAACAGCTCAAACTCCTGCCACTACTCTACAGACAGCACTTCTGCTAGAATGGGGCTCATACATCAGCAAAGCATGAGTTACCTCAAGTTTGACCGTCGCCTCATGGCGAACCTCAATGAGTCCACCCAGCGCGAATACATCCGCACCAATAGAAAGGGTGCCTACTGTTGCTCCAGCATCATAGGCTGTAATACCCGCAAATATCATGGTGTGCTCGTCGTACCCATCCCAGCCTTAGCCCCAATAACCACGTCCTACTCTCCAGCCTAGACCTCACGATTGTCCAGCACGGAGTCCCCTTCAATGTCGGTATACACCAGTACGAGGGAGACATCTTCTCCCCCAAGGGGCACAAGTACGTACGTGAGTACAATGTCGATATAGCCTCCTCGATGACCTACCGTGTAGGTGGGGTCGTTCTGCAAAAGGAGTTCATCTTCTGTCACTATATCAATAGGGCACTGATCCGCTATACACTCCTCGAGGCGCATAGCCAGACGACGCTGAGACTTTCCCCCTTCCTCGCCTTTAGGGATGTAAAGATGCTTACCCATCGCAATAACCGCATCAATGAGTCCTATGGCGAGGCAAGCTCTGGGGTGAGCTTCTGTCTATATGAGGGCTACCCTACCCTATATATGCAGCTCTCGAAGGCTAACAACTTCGTGAGCGTCCCCGCCTGGAACGAACGGATCGAATACACGAAGGAGCGGGAAAGAGGTTATGAGTACACCGAGGATCTCTACGTGCCGGGCTACTTCGAGGTAGACATAGAGCTTGGGGAGTCGATCTACTTCGCCGCAGGACTAGAAGAAGTAGATCCTCAGGGCATTGAGACCCTCTTCGAGGAAGAGCTAGCGATGCGTACCCCGAGAGTGGATTTCCGTAGCTGTCTATTGAACTCTGCCTTACAGTTCTACTACCGCCCCGATGCTACTCGTGGGTACCTTTTAGCTGGTTACCCTTGGTTCGGGGTGAGGGCAAGAGACCTCTTTATAGCCTTACCAGGATGTACGATCTATGCCGATGCCCCAGAGCGGTTCTACCGCATCATGGATACGGTCATCCCCGATACGAGCCTTCATGGAGCAGTGCAAGTGTGTCGAAGGAGATACGAGGGCATCAACAGGCCTGACGTCGGTCTCTGGGCAATATGGATACCTACAGCGGTATGCGAACTATGCAGGTGCCAGCGACATGGTCAGCCGCTATGGTGCCTTCCTAGACGAACTGATACGCTACTATCTGCGCAACGTACATCCCAACCTTCGTATCGATGAGACCGGACTCTGCTTCATCCTAGGAGATGGCAAGCCCCTCTCTGGATGGATGCCAAAGATAGGTGGGCAAGCCGTCATTCGCCGAGAGGGCTATCTCGTGGAGGTCAATGCCCTCTGGTATAATGCCCTTTAGCTTCTATCGTGAGGTCATGCCCTCTAGGTGGGATGACGAGCTAGAGGAACTATTAGGCCGAGTGAAGGAAAGCTTTAACCAAGTCTTCGTCAATGAGCATGGGTACCTCTTCGACTACATCTCCCCTCACGAGCGGCAGGACTGGAGCGTACGCCCCAATATGATCTTTGCCACCTCACTCCCTTACTCACCACTCTCCAAGCAGCTACGCCGCTCCGTACTGAACTTCATCACACAGGAGGCTACGCACGCCTGAGGGGCTACGTACCCTAAGCCCCAAGAGTGATGGCTATCAGGCACAGTGTCATGGCACACAGCTCCAGAGAGAGAGCCTACTACAACGGCTCCCGTATGGCCGTGGCTCTTAGGCTCCCATACTTCGAGGCTTGTCTGAAGCTCTACGGACTAGGGAGCTATTTCCTTCATCGAACGGACACTTATCGGGATGGAGGAGGAGCTCCCATGAGCACGGAGTAGCGACCATTAGTGAACTCTTCGATGGTAACCCTCCCTTCCAGGGTCGTGGAGCAATCTCCTTCGCCATGAGTGTGGGAGAGATACTACGTTCACTCAAGCTCCTAGAGGAAGCAAAGAAGAAATACGATACACAAACCCTCCCGATTATAAGGTACGAATGAAAGCATTGATGTTTGGATGGGGTTCCCTCCCACATATTAGGTGGTCTAGGTACTGCTAGCTACGGACTGACGAAGGGCATGGCAGCCCAAGGGGACATGGAGATCGCCTTCGTCATCCCCCGCCCCTCAGGCGATGAAGACACGAGCTTCCTACGTATCATCGGAGCAGGAGACACCCCCGTCGTCTATAGAGACGTAACCTATGAGCACGTACGAGATCGTCTCTCAGGCAAGATGAGCCCAGAGCTCTACTACCATCTGAGGGATCATATCTATGCGGACTTCTCCTACCTCGGGACAAATGACCTCGGTGCCATCGAGTTCTCTGGCAAGTATCCCGACAACCTCCTCGAGGAGATAAATAACTACAGCATCATGCAGGTGTGATCGCACGTGCCGAGTCCTGTGACATCATTCCTCCCATGACTGGCTGACCTATCCCGCTGGTATCCATGCCAAGCGGTGACAGGGAAAGCCACTCGTGGTGCACATACATGCCACAGACTTTGACCGTAGTAGAGGCAATGTCAATCCCACGGTATTCAGCATCGAGATGGACAGGGATGAACCAAGCCGATCGCATCATCACCGTCAGTGACCTTACCCGTAGGACTGTGATCGAGAAGTATCGCCAAGATCCAGCTAAGGTCACTACCGTGCATAATGCCGTCACCCCACTAGATCCTGCCATCCTAGCTCTCCCCGACAGACGAGGGTGTGAAGGACAAGGGTGGTGACCTTCCTCGGGCGAATCACGATGCAGAAGGGATGCGAATACTTCGTCGAAGCCGCCGCCAAGGTACTAGAGCGTACAGAGAATGTGACGCTTCATCATGGCGGGCAGCGGTGACATGATGGACGCTATGATCGCCTAGCGGCAAAGCGCAACATCTCCGACCGCTTCCACTTCACCGGCTTTATGAAAGGACAGCAGGTCTATGGGGTCTTCAAGTCCAGCGACGTCTACGTCATGCCTTCTGTCTCCGAGCCCTTCGGCATATCCCTCTGGAGGCGATGCAGTGTGGCGTCCCCTCCATCATCTCCTATCAGTCTGGCTGCGCAGAGATACTAGAACTACGCAGTGAAGGTAGACTACTGGGACATCGATGCTATGGCTGATGCCATCTACGCTCTGATTACTTATCCCGAGATGCATGCCTTCCTCAGGAGGAGGGTCTGCGTGAAGTCAATAGCATCACTTGGGAGAATGCTGGTCAGAAGGTACAGAGCCATCTACGATCGATATATACGCTAAGTCACAACTCCACTATACCCATTCCCCTCATGAAAAAGATCTATCTTTGCTTCCAGATACATCAGCCCTACCGTCTGAGACGTTATCGTTTCTTCGACATAGGGAATTCGCATTATTATTCGGATGACTATCTGAATGAAGAGGTCTTCGAGCGTATCGCTGACACCTGCTACTTGCCAGTCAATCGTATGCTGCTGGAGCTACTGAAGGCTCACCCAGGTTCTGAGTCAGCTTCTCCCTCTCAGAGCTTGGCTATCGAGCAGATGGAGTACTCAGCCCGAGCTCATCGAGAGCTTCAAGGAACTGGTGGCTACAGGACGAGTGGAGCTCCTTGCCGAGAGCTACGCCCACTCTATCTCCTCGCTCTATGATGAAGTAGAGTTTCGTAATCAGGTGCGGATGCAACAGACCAAGCTCCAGGAACTCTTTGGTGTCAGCCCTCCCGTGTCTTCTGTAATACCGAGACTCATCTATTCAGATGAAATAGCCATGGAGCTCTCTGCCCTCGGCTACAGAAGGTATCATCACAGAGGAGCCAAGCACGTACTGGGATGGAAGAGTCCAAACTATCTCTACTCCTCTGCCGTCAGCCCGAAGACCCGTCTCCTACTTCGTAATGCAAACCTAACAGAGCTGATCACGACACACTTCTCCAACTATGCCTCGGCAGAGTACCCCGTTACCGCCGATAAGCTCCTAGATCGAGTGAAGTGGCTCCCTGAGGGGAAGACTTCGTCTGCCTCTACATGAACTATGAAGTCCTAGGGGTGATGAACCGCTCAGAGACAGGGATCTTTGAGTTCTTCCGTGCATTACCTGCCCTAGCCCAAGATTATGGGGTGACCTTCACGACTCCATCTCAGCTACTAGATGAAGAGAAGAGCGTAGGCACGCTCTCTGTAGCCTACCCTATCAGCTGGGCTGGAGGAGAAGAGCACCAATGCCTGGAATGGCAATATCCTACAGCAAGGGGTGATCGAGAAGCTACGTGCCTGGGGCGAGCGAGTCCATGCCCTCGAGGATAGACGGCTACTACAAGACTGGCTTTACCTACAGAGTGCTGACCACTTCTATTATATGAATACGGTCAATTGGGGAGGACACCTTCAGCCCCTACAGCTCACCCTACGACGCCTTCAATAACTATATGAATGTCTTGAGCGACCTCCTCCTTCGGGTGGAAGAGCAGGCACCTAGTAGCATTGAGACCGAGGAACTAAACTCCTATCAGCAGACTATCCATGCTCAAGATGAGCAGATCACTCGCCTAGAGAGCGAGGTACACCTGCTACGCAGGCAACTCTCTGCTCTCACAGAGGCCAAGGGATAGTCTCTGCTGCGTGAACGATTGATCTAGTGAAGTTGTTTTGAAACCGTGTGCCCCCAGTGAGCAAGGGGGAGCACTGAGGTGAGGGCTGGCTTCCCGTCCACCCTCTTCTACCTCTGTAGAGATAGTTAGCTCAGCTTACAAACATCTAGCAAATACAACGCAATGATAGGAACAGAGATTAAGGAATTCGGCCTCGTCGCAGAGCAAGAGGAGCTCATGGTCGTACACGTAGATCTTCCCAAGGGAAGAAGGTACGCCCCACGACCACATCAGGGCAAGACGTCTTCTTCTCCATAGTAAAAGGGTGAAGTCATCACCACCCTCGACGGAAACGAAACCCACACGCTAACCCCAGGTACCCTTCTCCGCTTCCCCGGAGAGGCGATGATCGGAATCGAGGGCCATCGTAGACAGCGAATTCTACGTGTACCTAATAAATCGAAGGAACTAATAGAAAACATACCAATGGAAATGCAGAAGCACCTCCCGAGGTGAACATGGATAAGCTACGTATCGTCCTCGATACGAAGGAACGCTATATGAATGGAGAGCTGTCCCTAGACGATGCTCGTGCTATCCTCAGAGAGAGGTTAAGACCCTTCGTCCCTATGAGATTGCCCTAGCAGAGCAGGAGCTCAAGACCTTCCAGGACGATGAGTGTCGCAAGGAGGATATTCAGCAGATGATGACCCTCTTCCAGGGATGTAATGGATACTAGTCGTCCTGACCTCCCCCGATCGCTCCCGATCATGCTGCTACATCAGAGAATGACGCCATGCGTGAGGCTCCTCAAGCAGGTGAGGAGCTCGCTCAATACCACCGTAATCAAAAACCAGTGGCTCGCCCTCTATGATGAACTGCACAAGTACCGCCTCCACCTCTCGCAAGCAGAACCAGCTCTACTCCATACTTGAGAAGAAGGGCTTTGACCGCCCGACGACTACGATGTGGCTCCTCGATGACTTCATCCGAGATGAAATCAGCGATGCTCGTCGCCTCATAGAGCAGGACAAGGATGAGGAGTTCATCAAGATGCAGAAGATGATGCGTCGAAGATGTACTCGACCTGATGCAAAAGAGGAAACCGTCCTCTACCCTACCTCTCTAGCGATGATTCGCCCCAACGAATTTGAAGAGATGAAGGCTGGTGACCGTGAGATAGAGCTATGCTTGGATACGAGTCAGCAAGGAGAAGAAGGAGCAGGAGACGCCTGCCCCAGCAGCTGCACCTACAGCAATGACAGCTGGCTTTGCAGGTGAGCTCGCAGCACTCCCTCAGGGAAGTACTTCAGTGCAGGAGGACAGACCCTAATGGGCTGCTGGATGTCGCACAGGGGAAGATGACCCTCGAGCAGATTAATCTCGTCTATAAGCACCTCCCCGTAGACCTCTCCTACGTAGATGAAAGCGAGATCGTACGCTTCTACTCCGACACCGACCACCGAGTCTTCCCTCGGAGCCAGAACGTCATCGGGCGTGATGTGAAGAACTGCCACCCTCGTACCAGTGTCCACCTCGTAGGAGATCGTCGAAAAAGTTCCGCAATGGAGAGGAGGACGAGGTTGACTTCTGGATCAATAAGCCCAATCTCTTCATCTATATCACCTACGTCGCTGTCCGTGATGAGCAGGGACGGTTCCGTGGTGTACTCGAGATGATGCAGGACTGCACACGCATTCGTAGCCTAGAGGGCTCACGTGCCCCTACTCTCCTGGGATAAGAGCAACAAGGCTGCAGACAAGCATAACCAAGCAGACCAAGAGGCAAGTGCCTATTCATCTCCTTCACAGAAGTCTGCATCTCAAGAAGCCCCCTATGCCTCCAGGCAATGCATCAACCAGCTGGGGAAGAAGATGACGATGACAACTATGTCTCCTGCTCTGTATGAAGAAGCCCGCTACCGCACCAGAGGAAGAGCCTGAAGAGGCGCCAGCGACAGAGATTATCGAGTACAATGGGGATACCGTCTCAAGCACCTACTGGATGTCTACCCTTGGCTCAAGGCTGAGCTACCTGAGATCGATCCTGCCTTCAAGATGCTCTCCACTCCGCTAGCTCAGTATCATGATCACGCGCAACGATCTCAATGATGAGTGAGCGCAGTGGTATGCTCCATCTCAGAGCTTATTGCAGCTATCCGAGCTCGCATTGCTGCTCACAAGGATTAGAACGACATTAGGGAAATTAAATCAAAACTCCCCTACTCCCTTATATCTAGGAGTAGGGGAGTTTCTTTGGGAAAAAGGGACAATGCTCCTAGGGCTTTTCACTGATGGAACACAAAAGATTTCCATTCTCTCTGTAGGGAAAAATAGCCTCCCTTCTACAGCTTAGCCATAGAATACCCAGGGCTGACGCATGAAATAACCATAGTGCAAGGGCAAGGTCGTCAAGGAGCATACGCCGAAGATAGAAGTATCTATGTCCCAGCATAGAATATGCCAAGCAAATACCTCCCTATCTGGGAGGGATGAGTATACACGTGTGTACACAAGTGCGCTCTAAGTATCTCCTCTCTAGGGCTCGCTTGTATGTTTGTTTCTTGAGGATAATGCCTAGGATCTTTTAGTGATGGGCTGAGACACCCTGGGATATGAGCGATACCCCCGAAGATCAAAGGCAGGAGTGTGCGAACGAGATCGTACGTCGACTCTGATAGAATCCCCCCTACTCCACCTGTTGCTTTCATATTTGTATAGAGCACATTACACACCCTAAGCAAGACACTCATATAGCATCTCCTCTAGGTATCTCATCGGATCAAGTACGTAAAATCCATGAGCTAGAGCCAGTATGGCTATTGTAGTAATAAAAACTTCTTACTACCTTTGCATAGAGAAACCCCCAAGAGGGGATCCAAGACTGCAGTAGTAGCTCAGTTGGTAGAGCATCAGCTTCCCAAGCTGAGGGTCACGAGTTCGAGCCTCGCCTACCGCTCTCTTAGCGAGGGATATTCTTCATTGAGGGATATCCCCGCTTAGTTATGCATTCATTACTACTACATAAGACGTATCACTATGACCGCTACACTACTTAGTACAAGTTTCGGGGAGTTCCTAAGCACCCTAGGGCATGAGTTCTCTGCCCTCAGCCTGAGATCGGATCTACAAGTCCTTCCTTACGCTATTCGTCACAATCGATATCATCGGAGCGATACATCATCCCTATCCCTAAAGTCAAAGGGACAAGTCTATCAAGCCTCACGGGTCGGTATCTATTCGGGGATTATCCTCATTGCCTTCCTTCTTGCAGGAGAGCCTCTATTAGGATCCTTCGGGGCAGACATATCGACCTTCGGTGTAGCGGGGGGTATTGTACTCTTCGTCATGGCTGTGGAGATGATCTTCGGCATCGAGATCTTTCAAGTCGGAGGACTCTAATGGCAATTCGACTTTTGTTCCCCTTGTCTTTCCCCTCTTCGCTGGGGCAGCCTCCTTCACGACACTGCTCACCCTACGTGCTGATGGGATGGCTATGATTAACCTCGCCATAAGTATCATACTTAACATGGTGATCGTGTACCTTGTCCTGCGCTACGTGTCTGTCTTGGACCGTCTTCTAGGAGCTAATGGGGTATATATTCTCCGTAAGTTTTTCGGCGTTGTACTCTAGCTATCTCTGTCAGGTTCATCGCAAAGAATCTCATCGATGTAATCGCTATGGTACAGCAGGGAGTGGCCAATCATGCGGGATAGGATTGTCCCCTAGTCACAATACGATTCTCTATTTACAAGAAACAAGAAGCATATCTATGAAACATGGCTTTGTCAAGGTGGCGGCAGCTGTCCCCTTGTCCGAGTTGCGGACTGTATGTACAACATCGAGCGTATCGAAGCTCAGATACTCGAGGCAGAGGCTAAGGGAGTAGAGGTAATTACCTTCCCAGAGCTATGCATCACAGGCTACACCTGTGGTGATCTCTTCCTCCAACCCTTCCTTATCGACCAAGCTCAGAAGTCGCTCCTTAAGCTCGCCGAGCGTACAGCCGATACGACCCCTCTGGTCATCGTGGGGATGCCTATTCTCATCGGGGCTCAGCTCTTCAATGCGGCAGTAGCCCTACAGTCGGGTAAGATACTCGGTGCAATACCTAAGACCTATCTGCCTAACTATCAGGGAGTTCCAGGAGGCTCGTTGGTTCGCTCCTGCACGTGACCTACAGCTAGCGACCATCCACATAGGAGAGTTTGATGTACCCATTGGACACAATGTACTCTTCCGTTCGTCTGGTGTGTCTATCGGGATCGAGATCTGTGAGGATATGTGGACTCCCTATACCCCAGGCACTAGACTTGCGCTCTATGGGGCTCAGATTATCTTCAACCTTTCTGCTAGCAATGAGCTAGCAGGGCAAGAGTACTTACCTACGCTCACTCATCAGTGGACTCTCCTCTCAGAATCGATGTGCCTATGTCTATTCATCTGCAGGCTATGGAGAGAGTACGACGGATGCAGTCTTTGCTGGGAAGGCATTCATCGCCGAGGTCGGGAAGATCCTAGAGGAGACACCTCGCTTCGTCCATGAGGAGCGTATGATCATCAGTGACATCGATATCAGCCGCATCGACTATGATCGCATCAGCACCAATAGCTTCAATGAGTCTGTCACCGACCATACAGAGCGGGGGCTACTCCTAGAGATCCCCTTCAAGCTGAGAAGTCAGGAGGAGTCTCTAGACATAGACCGCACCATCGAGCAGAACCCATTCTTTCCACAGAATGGCACTGAAGGAGAGCGAGCCGAGGAGATGTTTGACATCCAGACTTGTGCCCTTGCTCAGCGCCTACAGTTCGTAGGGGCACGCCACGCTGTACTGGGGATCTCAGGCGGGCTAGACTCCACCCTTGCTCTACTTGTCGCCGTAGCTGCATTTGACTTCCTCGGGATACCACGTGAGGGGATTATCGCAGTCACCATGCCTGGTCTCGGTACCAGCCAGCGTACGAAGAGTAATGCCCCTACACCTCATGGAGCAGCTAGGGTGTGACAGCACGTACGATCGACATCACAGAGGGCTGTCTCCAGCACTTTGCCACCATCGGACATGATCCCTGAGATACAAGATGTCGTATACGAAAACACACAGGCAAGAGAGCGCACGCAGATCCTTATGGATCTAGCCAATAAGTATAATGCTCTAGTTATCGGTACTGGAGACCTCTCTGAGCTAGCTCTCGGATGGTGTACCTTCAATGGTGACCACATGTCCATGTATTCGGTCAATGCAGGAGTCCCCAAGACTGCGGTACAGATCATCGTCTCTCACCTAGCCAAGATCTCTCGCTTCGGCGAGAAGCTCTCCGAGGTGCTCCAGGCCGTGGTCGATACACCGATCTCTCAGAGCTCAAGCCTACCGATAGCGATGGCAACATCGACCAGAAGACGGAGGATCTCGTTGGACCTACAGAATACAGACTTCTTCCTCTACAACCTCCTCGGTTATGGCTATACCCCGAGCAAGATTTTCTACCTAGCTCGGATGGCTTTCAAGGATGAGTATGCCAGAGATGATCGAGACACTGGATGAAGATATTCTATCGTCGTTTCTTCTCCCAGCAATACAAGCGCAACTGTCTACCTGATGGCTTTCAAGGTTAGCCGAGGTAAGCCTCTCCCAGGGAGATTGGCGTATGCCAAGTGACGTATCCTCACGGGCTTGGTTAGAGGAGATAGACCAGCTATTGGTAGACTAGACGTAGAGGTGATACCTATATATCAATATTTTTAGTACGTTTGTATCCGAATTCGTCCTCTTTGACGTTCTACCCAAAGAGCAGTCATGGTAGACGACTTTGACTAGACAAATAAAGATTATGAAGAAAAGTATTTGTTTCTTTCGCCTTTATGGCGTTCGCCCTCGCTTCTTGCCAGGGTAAGACCGACGCTTCCTCTACGGATAGCGCCGCTATGGACAGCACGATGACCACTGCCGTTCAGCCCGCAGCTGACCAGGCTAATGGTGATGTCGTGAGGCACCTACGAAGGTGTTCTCCTGGTGCTGATGGTTCTGTCACCACGAAGATCGCCCTCAACGCTGATGGTACCTACAGCAAGCACGAGGAGTTCTCCAAGGCTGGTGTAGAACCTATGGATGAGAATGGCACCTACAAGCTCGAAGCAAACGGGCTAGTAACCCTCATCACGCCATCCTCTAACCTAGAGACCTACTACAAGGTAGCTGCTGGCACCCTCACCCTACTAGACCAGACGACGAAGGAACTGCCTACTGGCGAGCTAGCTGCACAGTACGTTCTCAACAAGAAGTAAGTCTAACCTCCATCCCTGAACACCTCATGTGAGGGGATACATCATCGAGAGAGGCTATTCGATCCGACGCACATCGGTAGAATAGCCTCTCCTTATTTTATCCATCTACTCCTCCATGCACAGAGGATAGTCGGCCTTAAATCTATCCACCTGCCTACATCCTTTTTCTTCCTCGGCTTAAGATAGGTCAAACCTCACAGCTGACTCCCACTTAGGAGACTTGGCAATACTTGCCTCCCCTCATCTCTAGTAGAGCGATGAGGCTTCCTTGTTTGCAAAAGGAAACCAGAGCTCAAGAAAGCATATTTATCATCATTTTTATCCCAGATGATAGGTTTGACCTAACTCATGCGTCTTCTCTATAGATAACGGACAGATAGCCCCTATCTCCCTAAGAAAAAATGCTCCAATCGATGTCCTACGATCGGCTCACCCAACTGCTCGAGACTCTGCGTCCTCAGCTCCTCTCCCAGGCGACACATATCGTCGGGGATCGAGGGATGATGCCGAGGATGTCGTCCAAGAGTCACTCCTTAGACTCTTAGTCCACAGACAAGAATGGGAGCACTACAGTAGCCTCGAAGCTCTATGTCGCACGGTGGTGCACCACCAAGCCATAGACTTCCTCAGACGTACGAGACCTCGGGCTGAGATCGAGGAGGCCGATCGCCTCCTAGCTCCCTCGACAGAGGACGAGATCGAGCATGCTGAGGTACAGGCTTTACTCACCTCTGCTATCGATAGCTTACCTACAAAGCAACGCCTCATCTTCCGTCTCAAGGAGGTAGAAGGCTACGAGGTAGAGGAAATCGCTCGTATCGCAGGGCTGAGCCCCGAAGCGATCACAACAATCTTAGCCGTGCACGCTCTGCCCTGCGCTCACGACTGCTCATGCACAAAGACTTTGCACCCTATGGCACAAGATACAAATAGCCCCGCCTCCCATCATCCTCTCTCCCCCCATCAGATAGAGGAACTGATCGACGGATACTTCCTAGGCAAGACCACCTCCGAGGAAGAGTCCTTGCTACGAGACTACTTTGCCTCCTGATAGGGTCTCTGCTGAGCATCGGGAGCTGATCCCCCTCTTTACTGAGGTACGTCCACTGCTTATCGGCTATGAATGGGCATCTCTTCCACCTGAACAGAGCCTACCTACGACCGAGAAGCGAGTAAATGGGCGCATTCGGCTCCTTCGTCCCTATCTTATGGGAGGGATAGCTGCAGCACTCTTATTAGCTATCCCTCTCGGATATCACCTATTTTTCTCCGATCGACCCTAAGGGTCAAAATACTCCTCTACCCTCTTCATCGCAGGCGAAAAGATCCAGAATGAGGATGAGGCAGCACAGCGTGCAGAGGAAGCTCTGAGGGCTGTTGCCTCCCCTATCTACTCCCTCCCCCAGCTCTCTATAGACCTAGATTAGTCTCATCTTCCACATCATGTATGACAGATCATCCTCCTACTCACACTGCTACTCCTCTCCCCGACTCTCAGAGCGCAGACCGAGGTACAGCCCCCATTGAGGACACAGCAGGTCATACAGCGTTACCGTCGCGCCAAGAGATGCCGTCTATGTCGAGCTAGGCAAGGATCCACTCACCCGCTACGATGCCTCCTACTGCTGACCCTACAGCTCCGTCCCTAGTGGTGAGAGAGCTGAGAGACTCAGTGGAGTGACGTAGAGCAAGCCCTAGACGCAGACCGACGGATAGCTACCGTCATCAAGGAGCAGATCGAGCAAGGGCGCCTCATAGGTGCTTACTATCGCTTCGCTAGCAAAGACTCCAAGATCCGCCGCTACCTCCTCTACTCCTACGACCCCCATGGGACGATTACACTCGTAAGCATCGGGGGAACACTCCAGACAGAGGAGCTCATCCAAAAGATCCTCTCCCCTAAGTCCCCAGCCCAAAAACGGAAATAAGGAAATAACAACCACAATACTCATATCCTACCATCATGTACACCAAGTATCTTCTCTCAGCCCTCCTACTGGCGACCTCGACGTTCACCCTACAAGCACAGCAGGACACTCCGCAGGACACAACCATACACTGGCGGAAGCACATCCTCGATCTCAAGGACAGCAAGGGGCAGCTCGAGATCAAGGTCTACCAACTAGATTCAACGGGTACAAAACGCCCCTCTGCCTACCTCTTCCGTGGCATCTACGGCGAGGGAAGGATCGAAGAGCAGGGCACGAGAGAGCACATCCGCCTACCTCGTCCCGAGATCTTCTTCCCTACTCGTAGAGGACAGAGTCGCTCGAAGTCCAAGCGCCACATCACTATCGGCGGTGGCTCTATCGGTTATGTATCTCTGGCAGGCGATGGAACCACAGGCCTCAAGCGTGGCAGCTCCCTGCGCTATCAGTTCCAGTTACTAGGCTACCACCATACTCTCTCGCACAAAGTCACGCTCTCTGCTGGGATCCACCTGCAGTTCAACTCGCTTCATCTCAGTGGGGACTATGCCTATCAGGAGGACAATAGCACCACCAAGCTCATTCACTACACCACTCCCGAAGGTATACGCACCTCGCGTCTACATATCACCTATTTAACCCTTCCCCTCACTCTCAGGATACACCCCTGGGAAAAGTCGCTCTCACCTTGGGAATTCTCATTCGGTGCGGAGTTCAAGCTACGGACAGCCTCTAGCTCCAAGGTATGGCTAGGAGACTATCGCACCCCTCGTATCCTAGGGCAAAGACCTTGGCCTCAACCCCTCGGCCCTAGACCCTAGAGCATGGATCCAGTGTGCTCTGTCAGGATCCCATGCAACCTGTAGTCTTCTCCCCCTCTTCCTTGATAAGGGACTTCCCTCCACCTCTATGTACTCCGTAGGCATATCTCTCGGGCTCTAGCGAACAAGCTCCCCCTCACAAGCTATATTGCAGAGGCGATCCTCCCCAGTATGGGAGGATTGCCTCTGCTCTTGATCCAGGCACTACATCCAAGACCTAGGCATCAGGAGGATAGTGAATCCCTATTAAGAGTACCTTCTGTAGCTGCAGCCTGATTAAGCTTGCTCATCTCTTCCTCTATATTCTATCTCCAAGAGAGCATGTATGCAAGAAAGAGAAAGCCTATTGAGAGAATGAGCGTTTAGGAAATAGGATACCATAAAAGAACCCCTCCCCTCCAGCCCTTATAGAGGCACTGGAGGGGAGGGGAAATTATTCGTTATGTCGGTTCGCCTTGTCTCCTGATGGAGTCAGCTGGCAAGACCGAAGAGGATCTAGGTAAACTCGTATGGTTTACTTACGACCCTTAGCCTTGCCCTTGGCTGGAGCCTTCTTGAGGCTGTGCTGGGCTGGAGCCTCTACCTTAGGGGCAACGGTGAAGTCGATAGATGAAATCAGAGCTGTTAGATCTCCGATAGAGGGTGTACCGACCTCAAGAGTACCATTATCGATAGCAGTCTTCTTATCGTCCATCTTCTGCTGGTAGTAGATGCTACCGAGGAGTCCCTTTACATTGTCAGGGTTTGCTCTTGTAGGCGATCTCTAGCGCAGGAATGGCAGCCTTCAGGAGCTTATCTGCGACAGCTGACTGCTCTGCAGTGATGTTGCTATTCTCATAGAGCTTGGCAGCAGAGTTATACAGAGCCTGACCCCTAGATAGAGGTTGGCATTGAAGTCTTCAGGATTAGCCTTGGCAGCCTTGTAGTACCATTCGAGAGCCTTCTTGAGGTCTGTACGCTCATGGAGTGTACCTGTCATCAGCAGAGCCATTGCATCTGAGGGGTTAGCAGCGAGCTTGCTCTCTAGATACTGATCGCTTCGTCTTCCTTACCTTGGTTCTGATAGATCGTAACGATATTAGCTAGGAAGAATGGGATGCTCAGGAGCTATCTTATCCCCCTCGATGAGGATGGGGAAGACACCTACAGAGTCCTTGTTAGCGAGGTAGGAGGCAGCTACCATCTGCAGGAGCTCCTTCTTATTGAGGGCTATGTCACCGAACTTCTTGTTCATTTCGATAGCCTTACCATACTCGTTGGCTGTATAGGCAGAGGCGATCGCATAGTAGGCGATATTCATAGCCTGAGAGTCAATCTCGAGACAGCCTTTTTCGTCAGCGAAGAGAGCGGAACGCTTTACGTTGAGGAACTTGTCGAAGACGTCAGCGGCCTCTGCATACTTCTTCTGATCGAAATAGTAGGACCCTGCATTGAGGAGCTGCTGGTAGTCCACAAGTAGGGCCTCCTTGACCTTCTTAGAGTACTTGAGCTTACCTTACCGTCAGCGGTCTCTAGGGTATAAACCTGCAGCCAAGTGGGGATCACATTAGCCAGAGCCACGTACATAGGGGTCTTGTCGGCAGATGCATCGAGGAGGCTCTTCTTCTGCTCTACGTTGAAGTTCTCACGGTCGATCAGCCCTGCGACGTACCAAGTATAGGGGTCGTTCTTCGTCTCATCGTTGGCAAGGGCTTCCTTGATGAGGGCGACGAGCCTCATTGAAGTCGGCCTTATCACCTGATCCCGCGATCTTCTCTGCAGCCTTGACATTTGGCGATCTGGGCGAAGGCTCCTGCTGTGGTCATTAGACCTAGCGCCACAGCGCAAAGTAGTTTCTTCATTGTGGTTTCTATTTAGTTGTGTACAATTAGTTATTCAGCTCCTCGTCCATAGCTCTTGCCAGGGAACTCTTCGGGCAACTGGTTATCGGTCTCTGATGTCTCGATAGGGGGAGGATCGACTCTAGCAGAAGGAACCTCCGCCACCTCTACAGCAGCCTCAGTCTCCTCGGTCTCTTCCTCAGATAGCACACGGCATGCTGAGGCGATCTCTGTCACCTCGCTTCTTGAGGTCGATAATACGAACTCCCTGTGGCACGCCCACGCATGCTGATGTCACGGGCATGGACACGGATGGTGATCCGCCATGATTGATGATCATGGGTCGTGCTCATCGGTCACAGCCTCGAAGGCTACGAGCTCCCCAGTCTTATCGGTCACATTTAGGGTCTTAACCCCTTTAGTACCACGATTGGTGATACGGTAGTCCTCGACAAGCGAACGCTTACCATAGCCATTCTCACTGACTACTAGGATGCTCTCTGGCGTATCCTGAGCGACAGCGATCATACCGATGACTTCGTCCGAGCTATCGTCATCGAGTGTCATACCACGTACCCCCATGGCATTACGTCCAGTAGCACGCACGGTCTGCTCGTTGAAGCGAGACGGCACGTCCCTTACGATTAGCCAGCAGGATCTCACTATTACCATCGGTCAGGCTTACACCTACGAGACGGTCATCGTCACGCAGGTCTATATGATCACCCCATTGGCACGTGGACGAGAGTAAGCCTCTAGGAGGGTCTTCTTGATCGTCCTCGCTTGGTGCAGAAGAGGAGGTAGTGCGAATTGACAAAGTCAGGATCCTTCGTGAGGTTCTTGACGCAGATGAAGGCATTGACTCGGTCTCCAGACTCGATATTCAGTAGGTTCTGCAGTGCACGTCCCTTGCACCCTTAGCGCCCTCTGGGATCTCGTATACCTTGAGCCAATAGCAGCGTCCCATCTGTGTGAAGAGGAGCATTGTCCCGTGCATGGAGGCCGAGTAGATATACTCGATGAAGTCCTCATCTCGGGTATCGCTTCCCTTGGCGCCTACGCCACCACGAGCCTGTGTGCGGAACTCCGTGAGAGGAGTGCGCTTGTATAGCTCAGATGGGAGATGGTAATGACCATCTCATCATCAGCATAGAAGTCCTCGGGGTTGAATTCCTCTGCTGTAGATGATCTCGCTACGACGAACATCCCCGTAGCGCTCCTTAATCTCGAGGAGCTCTTCACGGATTAGGGCTGCACGTAGCTCCTTATCTGCTAGTAGAGCCTGTAGACGCTCGATCTCCTTCATGAGATCAGCATACTCAGCCTTCAGCTTCTCACGCTCTAGGCCTGTGAGGGCACGTAGACGCATATCTACGATCGCACGAGCCTGTATGAGGAGAGAGAGAAACGCTCCATGAGCTTCTCTACAGCCTCCTGAGGCTCGCTAGCAGCACGGATGATACGTATCACCTCATCGATATTGTCGACTGCGATGATCAAGCCCTCTAGGAGGTGTGCACGCTCCTTGGCCTTATTTAGCTCGAAGGCTGTACGGCGATAGACGACATCATGGCGATGCTCGATGAAGAGCTCTATGAGGTCACGCAGGTTGAGTAGCTGAGGACGTCCTTGACGAGCGCAATATTGTTTACGCTGAAGGAGCTCTGTAGGGCGGTCATCTTGTAGAGCTTGTTCAGGACGACACCTGCGTTAGCATCTCGCTTGACCTCAATGACGATGCGTATCCCCTTGCGGTTCTGACTCATCAGAGATTCCCGATATACCCTCGATCTTTCCCTGTCAGTGATCGGGTCTGCGATGCTCTTGACGAGCTCACTCTTATTGACTTGGTAAGGGATCTCCGTGACGATGATACGCTCATGATTGTTGTGCTCCTCGATCTCACAGCGGCTACGGATGACGATACGTCCACGCCCCGTCTCGAAGGCCTCACGTCACCAGCGTAGCTGCAGGTCAGACCTCCCGTGGGAAGTCTGGAGCCTTGATATAGTTCATCAGCCCTGCGGCATCGATATCTCCATGGTGATCGATATAGGCCACATGGGCATCGATAGACTCACCCAAGTTGTGTGGAGCCATATTCGTAGCCATACCGACAGCGATCCCTGCGGCTCCATTGACGAGGAGGTTAGGGAAGCGTGTAGGCAGGACGGTAGGCTCGAGGCGTGTATCGTCGAAGTTGGACTGAAGTCCACTGTATCCTTCTCGATATCTCGGAGCATCTCTGCGGCTCAGCTTTGCCCAGACGAGCCTCCGTATAACGCATAGCAGCTGGCGAGTCACCATCGATAGACCCGAAGTTCCCCTGCCCCTCTACGAGAGGATAGCGGAGGTTCCATGGCTGTGCGAGACGCACGAGGGTACCATAGACGGAGGAGTCTCCATGGGGGTGATACTTCCCCAAGACCTCCCCACAGCATTAGCACACTTTCGGGTTGGTTTATCAAAGGTGTTCCCCGTCTCGTTCATGGCGTAGAGCACACGGCGATGTACGGGCTTGAATCCATCACGGACATCAGGCAGAGCTCGGGGAGACAATGACCGACATGAGAGTAGTCTATGTAGGCAGTCTTCATCTCGTCCTCGATATTGATATCTATGATTCTATCTTCTCGATCCCAGCATTCTTGTTATACCATATATTATAATGTATCTAACCACGGTGCCCTAACGGCATATGTAGATAGACACCCACTAACAAGGCTCTAAGATACGACATTTTACCCAAATAGCCAGCATATACACTTATTTTGACTTCCCTAGAGTGCAATCTAAGTAGCAATCACTCCCCATAGTGGATGAATACAATACCTATACCAGATAGAGGCAGTGGGTATCCCTACCCCGCTCCGGACTGAGATACCCACTGCGGATGGTGGGGATGTCGCTACTCCTCTATGATCTCGTAGAAGTGGCTAGCATAGCCTGCTCGCTGATAGGCACCCTTGGAGCCTCGTGGAACGTAGAGTGTCGGGATCACTCCCTCACGGGCAGAGCGGGCGAAGGCAGCACTTCCTAGAGCAGGGGGCTGAGGGGCCAACGATCGTACTCGGTCGAGGTGCTCACAGAGGGCAAAGGCCTGGTCTCCGATCTTACGAAGGCTCTTGGGCAAGGTCACCTCAGGGATCGTAGAGCCCATGAAGGTCGAGCTCCCGATCTCCTGTAGCCCTTCATTGAGCTGTAGCGGAGCGGAGATCTTCACGGCGAAGAAGGCTGTCGACCCGATCTCTCGGAGGGATCTAGGAAGACAACCTCGGCGATCGTCCCATAGGCTCGCTTGTCCCCGAGGAGTTTCTGTAGTCCCATCGAGAAGGTCTGAGCCCCGATCCTCTCCAAGCCCTCCGGTAGGAGTAGTCTCTGGACGGATAGGTGGACCCACCCTGGCCAATATAGGAGGTGAGGCAGGATACTTGGGTCAAGGGTCCTGAGGCGCTGGCAGGCACTCATATCCACCTCGTCGTACTGCCCCCGAGCACGATCTGCTCTACAGTGGCTGGGATCGATAGTGGCTCGATCGACCTTAGCTAAGAGGCGTAGCTCCCGTAGTCCTTCGGGCAGGGCAAAGCCGTTCTCGAAGAGCGAGAGTGGTACGGGCTGTCCATTGCTACGGAAGAGCAGACTCCCCATATTGCAGGTGAAGCTCTTGAGCCCAGCGGGTAGGACGAGCTGGCGTATCGCACATAGCTCTAGCCGGATGCTGCTCATAGCCACTAGGGAAGATAAGCTCATCGAAGATATGCCCTACCCCGAAGTGTATCGGAGCCTTGATCCCTCTCGGCATCGTGACTCGAGCGATACGTAGCTGCTCGGCGAAGCCTCGGGGTAGGACATCGTCCTCTACCTGATAGGTGACATCAGGTTCTGTAGGATGATCGGCCTTGACAGTAGTCGTTCGTCCCCCCTTGACCAAGTGGGTATCTGAGAGGTCCAGCTCATTGATGATAGCCTTATTCTCGATGAAGAATAGTAGATCTGAGCCATTGATCGGAGCCATGTAGGACGATCTTGCTGAAGTAAGGCAGATGACGAGCCGTCATGGGGAGTAGCCCAGGGACCTCCTGCTTCAGATCTAGGACATTGTCCTTATAGGTATATGCAGCCCTCTGATGGGTACGTACCACGAGGGCGACAGAGTCATCAGAGTAGAAGCCTGAGAGAGATTCCCCAGCCGTACATGGATCGTCGTCTCCCCATCCTCATGGTGCTCGCACCCGTCCCGTAGCATCTACAATAGCTACGGCTGGGTCGGCGGAGGAATAGGAGAGGGTCTCCTCAGGGGCGATAGTCCTCGGGGAGGAAGCGGTAGGGGAGCTGGTACTCCTCCTGGGGGTTGAGCGTGACCGTTCGATCTCGTAGATAGACCCCTGAGGGAGAGGATGAGGTACTTACGGCTACTGGAGGCGCTCTCCCGACTGGAGGGAGTGGACGGTGACAGTGAGCTCCCCCTTACGAAGGGGCTTCAGCACCCCCCCGTACTGGACTGTCGCTAGGCTCGCATCGGAGACACTCCAGCTCAGACGCGGAGCATCCGAGGCTGGCTGAGTCTCTACACGTAGCTGATAGGTACGTCCCGTATAGAGGGTATCGGTATCGAAGGGGCGATCTCTACTCGGTCTAGGATGGGCTCCGTCTGGAGTGCAGGGACACAGCGACTAGGGACGGGGAGGCCTAGGGATAGGAGGAGGGACGTAGGATACTTCATGAGTGTAGGGGCTTAAAGCAGCTTGGTTGATAACGAACTCTAGTGGGGCAAGACCCTCGCCCGAGGAGGGATAATTCGTAACTTCACCGTACGAGCCCTGTCCCGTCGTATTATTCTCGACATAGAAGGAGAGGGACTGCATAGCCCGTCTCATTATCTACGCCCCAGACGGGCAGTACCCACCCCGTCTCTCGTCCGATACGCTGGAGCTGGAGCTGCTGGGGGATGAGGTTGGTCGAGAGGTCTACGGGATAGTTAACCCGCTTAGCCGACTCATCGTCCGAGGTAGCCGTACACTCGATAGGATCGGTCTGGGTCGTAGAAAGGTATGGGATTCACCGTGAAGCCTAGCTGCTGACAGTCAATGGTCAGGGGTACGGATGTACTCAGAGGACTTGATATGGCCAAAGCCTGTCACCTTGATCTGAAAGCGTCGTGGTGTACGGTAGGGATTGGGAAGGATCTTGAAGTCATTGAGGGTATAGAGATCGGGGTACTCGTAGCTCACACCCTCATAGCTATCCTCCATGTAGTCTACCCCGGGAGCCGTGACGAAGTCGGGGCAGAGTAGCTGTAGGTCGGAGAGCTGCACATTCGTCTTCAGTGGCAGGGCAAACGTCCCACCCTCCTCGGGGAGCTCATCGAGCCCTGTGACGGGCTGCTGGGTCAGCTGGAGGTGAGGCTGGATAGATGGTCCTTGGGGAGTGTCAGCAGCAGGTGAGCTCTTGGTCATTGAGCTCGTTGCTCACACGTAGGGACGATGTAGCGATGACTCTCCTGAGGGGAGAAGTATCGGGAGCAGACTCTGAGCCGTCGTCGTCTCCCCTCGAGGACGATCCCTCCTGAGCCCTGACGGAGGTGGAACTGCTCTGTCAGCTTTTCCTGGGGCTCTGTAGATCTCTACATTATAGTAGAAGAAGAGGTCATCCCCCACATAGCTTTCGTAGGGTGTCTCGGCTCGCCCTGCGCCTACCCCTTGTCCATTGTTGACACGCTCGACATAGGCCGATACCTTGAGCTTCTCCAGCGGGATCTCCGTCTTGAGTAGGATACGGTACTGCTCCGGACGAGCACTGATCGCCCGACTCCTATCGCTGACCTTGGCCGGAGCTATGCTGTGGCCGACCTGGATGATAGTCAAAAATCGTCCGTACCTCTCGTGCCTTCGGTCGGGAGAGCGTGACCCGTACCCGTCGCTGCTCCACCCCCGAGGGGAGGGCGTCGGCACGTGCCGAGAGACCGTAGTCCTTTGCTCCAGTCTGCTGGCTATCTCGTGGTCTGAGGATCAGATCGTGTAGCCAGCCCTCGCCATGCTCATCATACGCATAGGTGACCTCTAGCTCCTGCTGGGGGATATTGGTATGGAAGAGGAGCGAATCCTCTCGCTTCCCACCCTCTCGTGAGAAGAAGAGTCTATAGGGGCGTGGAAGCGATCGTTCTGATCCTCTAGGCTGGTGAGCATCGTCTGGTTCCAATCGTAGAACCAAGAGAGCCCCTGCGGATTGATCGCCGGATAGTAGGCGAATAGGTAGGTATTCGTGGCGAGGAAGCGTGCTGTCGGCTGGGATACGCTCACCGAGACGCTCTGCCGTCGCTCTCCCTGACCGATCGCCCATGGGATGAGCTCCGCCTTTACGCTCGAAGGGGTACTATTCGCTTGACACGCAGCACGAGTTGGTCTCCCTCGATCTGGGCATCGATCCAGTCCGAGATATTAGAGACCTGGAGCTCCTCCCTCGGGAGATTGGTGGGAGAAGGCGAGGCCGAAAGGGTATCGCCCTCTGCCCGCACAGCGATATGCTCAGTATCTGTCCCCGTGGAGGGTGAGCTTGGCTCCTCGACTCGACTCTGGCAGGAGGCGAAGAGGGCAGGAGGAGTCCTAGCAGGAGCGTCTGTATCGCTTGTCGTTCTCATCGTCATGAGCTTAAGCATTGTGGAGGAAGATATAGGTAGTGATCGTCCCCGCCTCTGTGAGACGCACCAGCAGGCCATCACTATCTCGGCGGACGACCTCTAGGACGAGGGTAGCATTGTGCCGCCCATACATCGTACCGACCAGTGGGATCATATCGGTCTCGAACACCCCAGGATACTTCTTGACATTCCCCGCAAAGGGGAAGGTAGGATAGGTCAGCAGGAGTCGACTGCCCTCGACACGCCAGCGACCACGGAAGGAGTTGATTCCGAAGAGAGGTACGGGGAGCCCCGCAGGAGCGCCTCTCCATTGGAGGCAAGCTGTAGGCGAAAACTCGTCAGTAGCGGATAGAGATTGTCCTGCAGGTCGTCGATGTAGGTCACACGCTTCCACGAAGCATCATTATTGACTACGTACGACCCTACGAGTTGCTCATAGCTTAGGGGCTCGGCCTGTACAGGGTTACGCTTCTCCCACGAGGGCATCTATCACGTCGGTCTCCTTGCTCCAGTAGTCATCCCTGCGCCCCACGTCCCGGAGGAAGGCCGTGAAGCTATACTCTGGATGGACACAAAGGATCTCCATAGCGAGGATATTATTGAGTAGGTGGAGCTTGCCTATGCTCATCCGAAACTCTAGCTTCCCACCCGATCGGAGCCCCCACCTGGACGAGGAGATCACCCGGAGCATCGGGATCCCAGCTGCCACGACCTCTGTAGTAGAAGATGGTACTGGGTAGCCGCCCCGAGACGTAGGGTCACGTATACCTGGTGGGTCTTGGTGAAGTGGATGGAGTTGAGGTACCTCAGGAGGCATTGAGGACAGGGCAGAGTCGTCTCAGGGAGGTTATTCAGACTCTCTGGGGTAAGGACGAGTGATCTTGCTCCGGTCAAACTTCCACGTCACTCCCAGCACCTTCTCTAGGGTCAGCGACTTAGGGAAGGAGACTCGGATCTTGGAGGCTGTCCCCCGAGGCTCTAGTCGGTTCTTGCAGCTCAGTCCCATCAGGGATAGAGCGAATAGGCTGAGCAGGAGGGAGCCTCCGTAGTCGGTAGCTATGGCTTATCATCACGATCATCTCTATTGTAGTATTCGACCCGTGCGCTCCTCTCCGATGGGAGGCGTGCGTCTCTAGTCTATTTCTATTGCTTACTCTCGTGGGGCTCTCTTGTCTCCCTAGACATGCATCCCGCCTCAGGGCTCATAGAGACTCTGCTGGGAGCCCTCCAGGGCTCATCAGTGAGCGGAGGAGCGAGGGGAGGAGCGTCTGAGGGCGAGAGCGAGGCCTAGGGAGGGTATCCTCTATCTCAGGGAGGGTAATCTTCTTGAAGTCAGCGACGAGCCCTCCTCGTCGGGGCTCGAAGGAAAAGGCAGGGGGGTAGCGCCGTGCCTCGGGGTCGTAGAGGTAGTAGCCGTTGTAGGGGCTGCTCGTCTCCGAGGCGGACGTAGCGCAGGTAGATCTTGCCATCGATGTAGGCGACGTTGTTCACCCCATGGACGAAGGAGGATGAAGGGAGCAGGCCTGGGATAGGCTCTGCGCTACGTGTCGCCACATCGATCGTGTAGTGCTGCCAGAGGTTGTGCCGGCTCTGGTCATCCTCTGTCTTCAGATCCCCGACACTGACCATCGTATAGACCTTGCCCCCTCGGGCGAAGATCCCATTGAAGCGTATCGCCCCACGATCGGGGAAGAGATCCGAGACCTTGACCCGCTGCACGTAGGGTCTATCTCATACTGTCCCTTGCACGCGATGGGATCATCGAGTTCCGGTAGAAGCCAAGGGCATCGCCTCCCTGGGCGAGGAGATACAGATCTCCCTGCTCATCATGGCAGTACTGGAGGAGCTCCGAGGCCGAGCCTATACGACCTGTGCCCTTGAGAGCCGAGGCACCTAGATAACGTCCGCCATTGGTCGCCTCATAGGCTGCCAGATAGATATCCTTCATGGCGCTGACGCCGGCCTCCCCACCACGCTGGACATCCAGCAGGAGGACGTCTCCATGCCTCACCAGGAGGTTGAGCCCGAGGGCTGTGTAGGAGAGGCTCTGCCCTTGAGTGCTGGGGTGACCTGCTCGGTGAAGGCATCGATCTGCTCAATGTCGGTATTTGTGATATAGAGTTTGCCCTGCAGAAAGCTGCATCAGGATCGGGTCAAAGGTATCGATCGTGTAGTAGCGACCGAGCTCCTTGATCCCCGGTGATGGAGGCTCCACCAGATAGCCGACACGGTCGGTGACAAAGATATTCTTGGGGGTCTGGCTGAAGTTCACATTATCCGTATCCTGATAGACCTGCTCTCCGATCCGTCCTCCCGTGGGAGAGAAGACGAGGCGTATGGGGGTATTGACCAGCAGGGCTCCCTGTGTATGGTTATTGAAGGAGTTGGAGTAGCGGTAGAGCTGCTGTCCAGCCTGTAGGAGGCCTCCCCGTCCGTACCAGAAGCGTCCCGTGAGGGTATTGTCCTCTACCCTATTGGTCAGTCCCGTCCCCTTGGGGAGCTGGTCGTAGTAGGTGATATAGCTCTGGTGGAGGTACTGCCCTTGGTAGGGTCCCGCTGGGATCAAGGTACGTTCATAGGTCATCACGACGTAGCGATCTCGGCCTAGGGGACGAGAGGAGCGACTTTGTCGAGAGGGTGTCTTGGGGCGAGGCTCGCTGGGAGCCTGGGAGCAGGCCGTCAGGAGAGCTCCGCCGATGAGACTGAGGAGGGTTAGCCTGAGGGTTCTATGCTTCATAAGGCTGGTAGCTAGTTTTGAGTATTGACATCTACATAGGGTGACCCATGCCCCCTGAGGGCGGTTCTTCACCAGACAGTTCGCAGCCACCTGGATGGAGCAGAATATTGCGTATCGTGAGGTACCCGAAGTCCAGGTAGCTTGGATAGACCTCCTTGGCCACAGAGACCGTGCCCTCGAAGCCCCGCCACTGTGGGGCGGAGAAGTCTAGCACCTGAGCTGCGAAGGTCACATGCTCCTCACGAGAGCGAGGGATGTACTCACTCGGTAGCGTCAGGAATGGATAGCCTGCGATGCCTGCAGTGCTCCCTCAGATACTTCTCATCCAGACGTAGCCAGATATGCAGATGCTGTAGTGACTCTCGTACAGGGGCTATCGTACTCATTGCGTAGATTGTAGTCATTGAGGTGAGGAGAGGCCTTCCCACGGGCAGGCTGGGGGACATCGAAGCGCTTGACCTCCCCGACGTTCATATGTAGCCTATGCTTATGTGTCAGAGCTGGGGTCAGGCAAGTGGTGGCGCTGAAGCGTACCTCTACGAGCTCCAGCTGAGGATTGGCCTGCTCGGTGAGTGTAGCTAGGGTCTAGGGTCTGTGTGCAGACGGGGAGCTCAGGGGTGAGCTCCCCGAAGGGCTGGGCAGTGAGGGAGGTGCATCCGGACCTCGTGTGTTCCAGTCCTGCACTCCTACATAGGGTCGTCTGTCCCGGCACATCTAGGGGTGAGTGTGCGTAGGTGAGGCTGGGAGAGCTGGGAGAAGTCCACTCGCTCTAGGGAGGGCTGGTCGGAGAAGATCACCTTCAGAGCGGAGAGTGAGGGTAGGTGCCGATTGATCATCTTGATCGTCTCCGTCGTGAAGGTGATTGGGCGATAGAGCACCCCATCAGTCCCCGCCGAGGCTGAGTATCGGAGCTAAGGACGAGGCTGTGGAGGCTCTCACTAACCTTGGAGAATAGGTCGTTATCCGCCAGGAGGACATTGTCCAGCGAGACCGAGGTCGTCTGGGGGATCCCGAGGTCATCTAGGGTACGGATATAGGTATTCTTCAGCGAGAGTGCGTCGCGACTGTCGGGGTGTAGGCGTGCCAGAGACGTTGGGGGTATTCTCTAGGGTCCAGCACCTTGAGACGAGCCGAGGAGGAGAGGTCGATGCGCCCTCGCGAGCATTACGTACGGTGAGCTGCTCGAGCTGTGTGAGCCCTCTCCAGATCCAGCTGTGTGAGCTTCGCTGCATCGAGGGTCAGGGAGACGAGGCGCTGGTACTGCCCGACGTTCATCAGCTCGGTCGTCTCGTCGAGGGATACAGATGTCTGTCTCCTGTCCCCTCTGACTCTCGAGCTTGAGCTCTAGGGTCGGGGTGAAAGCCCTCGTAGTGTGAGATATAGCCGTGCTGCTGGTAGTAGGCCACGAGCTTCTTGATTGTAGATGTACGACTTATCTCCGTAGCTATCCACAGCATAGATGAGATGAGGCATCTGCGAAGGACTCCATCTCAGCGACCACAGCTCTGAGGGAGTCACGCTTCCGTCTGGTCACGTAGGAGTCTAGCTGTCGGCGTGCCTGGGAGAAGGCAAGCGCCTTGATGAAGGCCTGGGCACGCTCGAGTACCTGAGCCTGGCTTTAGGTACATTCGCTTGCCCGTCTGAGGGTCTATGTAGTCCTCCTCGGTAGGTGGGGAGACATACTCTCGGGTGCAAGCCACTAGGGGCATCAGGCAGAGGAGCCCTAGGGCGAGCAGACGGGAGCGAGAGGAAGTAGCGCATCATCTGATGGGGGATTATATCTTGAACTCAAGGGAGAGATTGAGTATCGCTTCGGCTGGGTAAAGCGAGCAATCGAGCGAGAGCCACCACGGAAGAAGTCCTCGTGCTGGACGAGGCATCACTGGGCTGATGAGCTGGCGGATGTCATCCCAGAGCCAGTAGCGCTGGTTCGTGACATTCATCAGCGAGGCCCTTAGGGTAGCGTACTTCGTGATATGGACGTAGGCAAAGAGGTCAAGGGTCACCTTATTCTCAAAGAAGTAATAGGGGAAGGCACTCAGCTGCTCGTTGCCATAGAAGCTCTCGACGAACTTGGTCTGATCCACGTCCTTTGCCTTGAGGAAGTTCACACGCACGCTCAGCCCCGCACGCTCCTTGGGCATATCGTAGTCTAGCCCTAGGACGGCCTTCAGAGGCTGGACAGCCAGCATAGAGGTACCGTCGGAGAGGTCCCTCAGGAATAGTTCAGTGAGCACTGTGAGCATGAACTGCCCGAGGGGCAAAGCACCGGCAGGAGCTCCTCTACATAGGCACTCGCGCTGGCATCTATACCCCAGAGGCTAGCACTCTTCTTATTCTCATTGATCGAGTAGGCGACGTCTCTATTCTGTCCATCTAGGTAGACCTTCTGTACACCATAGAGGGGCTCAATATAGTCCTTGTAGGTATTGTAGTAGAGGCTCACATCGTAGGCCACATACTTGGGGTCTGAGATGCCTATGTGCCACTCGTGATTGACGGAGCGCTCACGGCGCAGCTTCGGATTGGAGAGGACAAAGGAAGGTAGGGCAGAGGCTCACATACTGAAAGAATCAGCTCCTGAGAGGTAGGGCACTCGATGGCCCGTGGAGAACTTGTAGGCCGATACTCAGGTGGCGCGTCACGTCACAGCTCACGATCGCCATCGGGTGAGTCCCCACTCGCGGATCTCCGCTTTGTCGAAGTCCATACCGGCCGTCTTGAGGTTGCTGATCAGGTAGCCGAGGTAGTTGAAGTCATTGTCATTCTCCCAGTCTCTCGTGCAGGGAATGGAGTAGTCGTAGCGTAGCCCCACGTTGAACTTCAGTCGTCCGAAGCATCCCTATCGGAGAGAGCCACGGAGAAGTTGTTGCGGTCGGCAGGACGCTGAAAGGAGTAGACATACGAGGTCTGGGGCAGGTGGTCCTGGAATCGATAGTACTGCCCACGATAGCGTACCTCGGGCTGCGTCACCCGCGGGTGACTAATATCCACGTTCTTGTCCGTGGTATGGTGTCTCAGGTAGGAGGCATGTAGGGTCAGGAAGTGATAGCCCCAGCGTCCGGAGTTCAGAGGTCGAGGTGGCCTTGAGAGCTACGGCACCGTCATCGAAGGTCATCCCCTTGAGCAGACGACGGAGAGCCTGCAGGGATATAGTTCTGAGTGAAGCTATTGATCTCGGGCTTGTAGATAGAGGTACGTGTATCGGCGTCTAGGTAGGAAGCCTGATTATTGACGTAGACGTTGAGCTCATTGAGCCACGAGGAGGAGAGAGCCGTGTAGCGGTAGTTGAGGTCCCAGCGCTTGGTCAGAACTTGGTCGTGCCCATAGTAGTAGGGCTCGTTCTGCGAGGTCAGCACATAGGCTGGCTCCATGGACTCAGACCTCCGAGTCAGTGACCTTATTCTGGCTGTAGTAGGATAGGGTCAGCTTGGCATTCCCGAGCCGGTAGGCGACCTTGGCAGAGCGGACTGCTGCAGCTCATCGGGTCGGGGCGCGTAGCGAAGATACTCCGATGTAGCGAGCCCTGCCCGAAGTTGCGCACCTCATGCCCTGTCCTCTGGGCGTAGAGGGCAAGCGCCTCTAGCCCTCGGTAGATCACTGCGCCCCCGAGGGAGTAGATCCTGCCCCCGAGCCATGTTATCCATCCCCACCTTGCCCTGTATGCTGTAGAGACGACCCGGGGTGATCGTACTACTAGCCTCCTTGGTCTCGAAGTTCACCGCTCCGCCGAGGGCACCTGTCCCGTACTCAGAGGACGAAGCTCCCTTCTTGATCTCCACCTTCTTGATGAACTCGGTCTCAAACTGTGGGCGGGCGGAGTCGATCGAGTCCATAGGAGCTGAAGACGACGTTCGTCTCCGTCTCGGCCTGCGGCAGGCCCGTCTACCGAGATAGAGACTCTATTCTCATCCACCCCACGGATGGCGAAGCCCTTGTTCCCCATAGCGAGACACGGACTCAGAGATCCCGACGCCAGGCATATAGCGGATGAAGTCCTTGGTATTGAGGATGAACTGTCGGGAGATATCCTTGTCGGTGACGACCTCACGACCGATTTCCTTCTTCTGCACCTTCTTCTTCCGCTCATGCTCCGTCACGATGACGGGGCGAAGACGGTAGGTGCGTATCTTCACGGTATCGATCGCTATCTTGGTCGGGCGGGCAGGGGTCTGCCCTCACGGGATGCTCCCAGAGCAGAGGCTTGAGTGTGATCGTAGTATATATCTCTTCATACTCATCTCCCTTAGTTGCGATAGTAGGTCATCGGATAGGCGAACTCTGTGCCGAGCCCAAGGAGCTGGCCAGCCTCCTCGTGACGCTCCGTAGCGGTGAGGATCCCTCCGCTAGGGAGCTTGAGCTGCTTCAGCTGAAGGATGAAGCGCTCCTCCTGGCTCGCCTGGCTCTGCCGGCGCAGGGTGAAGGTAGCGTCTACGATGAGCTTCTTGTCCCGTAGATACTCTGAGCGGGAGTACGGCACCCTGCACTCTAGCTTATCGAGCTTCGTCTCATAGATATAGGTACTACCTGCTAGATCTAGTACAGCAGCCCTATTCCCATCGCTGACGAAGAGGGTGAGCTCGAGCTGAGCTGAGCCGTCCAGGCTGATCTCGTTATTGTTCCCAAAGATGATGTAGCCATCTCTATTGTCTAGCTTGAAGGTCTTGAAGCGAAGGATCTCATTATCCCTAGGCTAGGGCTCCTGCGTGCATTGACGTAGTTCTCCTCCTTGTCCAGCTCTCTAGTGAAGCAGCTGGTCTGCACCAGCAGGCAGGCGCAGAGAGCCACTAGGACAGTGCCTAGGGAGGGTCGTGATAGGGTGGTTCATTGGATGTGCGTGGCTATATCCTTAGTTATTCTCACTGAGCTACCCCTCTCGTGAAGCCGAAGGGAGGCGTCCAGTCTCGTCCATTATACTCATATATGTAGCTCCCCGTGCCTAGGTGCTTCCCATCGAGCAGGAGGGTCTGATAGGCGTGTGCATTACCCATCGTCCCTCCCATATTCTCCCCGGTAGCTCTCCGAGGGTTCGTCTATGACGGGAGGTACTCTCGTCCTCCACTCTTCTGCAGGTGCGCTGGTCGTACTCAGAGAGAGCATCACGGTGTACTGCCGCCCCTCCTGGTCTGGGGGTCATCTCCACGAGGAGGACGAAGTACTTATCTCCGAGGCTATAGTAGGCTCGTCCCGTGAGGGACTGCCCCACGGTATGCATCGCATGGTCCCGCCCATGCCCCCTGAGATACCACGGCATCCTTTAGGAGCTGCCCGAATGGGTACTGGTAGGGGAAGCTATAGTATAGGTCTGCGATCTCGATAGAGTCGATCCCGACCTGATGCTTCGGCTGGAAGCGCAGGGCATCTTCGCTCGGCTCTTGGGGAGTATAGACGGGGTATAGGACTCTCATGTACGCTCATAGCCCATGAGGCTCCACTCCTTACCTAGGAGGAGGGACTCCCGTCCCGTGATCTCCTTGTGCGTCTTCAGTCGGTCATCGATCATCGCTTGTCCTTTCTTACGAATGAAGTCCTCCAGTATCTGGAGCTTCTCGGGGTATCGGGAGGCGAGGGGCTGGGCTCTGAAGCGCTTCAGCATAGCATATAGCTTCTCGATCTGGGCATAGATGAGCCGGGGTCGGTGGGGGCGAACTCAAGCGTCTCAGTGCCATTCGTCTCAGGGATTGACCCGACTAAGGACTACGGAACGTATCTGATCATACTTGCTCACTAGCAGCTCTCGCTCTAGTCGATGGAGCTGTGTGGAGAGGAGGATCGCCTGATCCAGATAGGCTCGCTCGGTATGGACATCGGGGATAGCGATCTGCCCACCTCCCTCTGCCTCATACCCACTAGAGAAGAGGCGGTTCACCCTCGCTCTGCCTCTATGGGGTTCTCCAGCGCTAGGGCGAAGAGACTATCTAGGGTATGCCGGATCGTCTGCTCATAACGAGCCTGCTGCTCGCGGGTGCGTGATGCGGGGTCTACCCCTCGCTCTGTACATGCGCCTAGGCAGGAGAGGAGTAGGAGGAGAAGACAATAATAGTGCTTCATATCACCGGTTCTTTTTATTCTATGTTTACATTTACTGGGCATAGGTAGTCACAGAAATGACACCTGCAAAGGACGTAAGAAATACCCACCGAGTCAATCATTGCTTTTAGGTATTTTTCCCTCGCCTTGCCCCCACTATTAGGTATACGCCTACAGTGGAGCCATAGGGACGATCACCACACGTATACACACCATCCCTCAGCCTATTGCCCAAGCCTCTCGGCTCCTCTGGAGGCTACCTCCTCGGAGGGTGTCTCCAGAGGAGGGGTAGACCACAGCCTTCTTTACACTACAGTCCATTCATAGGAGTATCCCCAGAGGGACTCGGAGCATCCTGAGGACTACTTGCCGAGCCTAGCTAGGACTAGGTCAGCACACGTACTCACAAGGGATCGGGAGAGGATGGAGCCCCCGAGGGCAGGTGCTGGGAGACAGAGGATCCTCCCCGAGGGACAAGCTCACCGAAGCATCTACCTACTGCATGGGAAGGAGGCTATCAAGGAGCAGAAAGTATACACGCGTGTATACCATAGTGTACTATAGTGTGTACACTACAGTATACCCACGTGTACACTATCCCGTCCTTAGTATATTCCTCATTGGGCTCCCCCGTATGCGCACTCCTCGAGGCTAACGCCTAGGTATCCCAGAGGTTACGACCAAGTCCCCGAGAGCATGAGCACCCCCTCAGAGGAGCCAGAGGATGAAGCATACTCAGAGATCGTACATCAGTAGTAGTAGATTTGGGGGAATTGGGGCAAAAGTCGTTTCTTTGTACCATAATTATATATAGGCAATCGAATGAACAGCTTCAGACGCGTACTACTCAAGCTCAGTGGTGAGTCCCTCATGGGAGCCCAGCAGTATGGCATAGACACCGATCGACTGAGCGACTACGCTCAGGGACATACGAGCAGCCGTAGACCTAGGTATACTGGGTCGCTATCGTCATCGGAGGTGGGAACATCTTCCGTGGTCTTAGTGGGGCTACTCAGGGCTTTGATCGTGTGCAGGGGTGACCAGATGGGTATGCTCGCTACGGTCATCAATAGCCTTGCCCTCAGCTCTGCCCTCACCTCCCTCAGAGTAAAGAATAGAGTACTAACGGCCATCCGTATGGAGCCTATCGGGGAGTTCTACTCCAAGCGTCGTGCGCTGGATGCCCTAGAGGCAGGTGGTGGTGATCCTCTCGGCGGGCACGGGAAATCCCTTCTTCACGACAGACACGGGCTCTTCGCTCCGTGGTATCGAGCTCGAAGCCGATGTGATGCTCAAGGGAACACGTGTCGATGGCATCTACGCGCTGACCCAGAGAAGGACCCCACGGCCACGAAGTTTGACCGTATCACCTACGACGAGATCTACAACCGTGGACTCAAGGTGATGGATCGACAGCCACGACGATGTGCCGAGAGAACAACCTACCGATCAGTCGTCTTCGATATGGACACGCCAGGCAACCTCCTACGAGGTACTGCGTGGTGAGCAGATCGGTACATACGTGGGCTTCTGCGCAGTAGTCCCCCACAAGGGATACTCAACGAATACAATAAATATAGATAAGAATCATCTGCCCTCTATGAGCGAACTAAAGGAACTAATAGCGCAGGCTGGCGCTACAAATGGAGAAGACTGTCGAGCACCTCGAGGAAGCTCTAGCCCGTGTACGAGCAGGCAAGGCCAACGTCAAGATCCTCGATGGCATCCTAGTCGAGTACTATGGTAGCATGGTCCCCCTGACACAGGTCGGTACAGTCTCCGTCCCTGATGCCAAGAGCATCGTCATCACCCCCTGGGAGAAGGGCATCATCAAGGAGATCGAGCGTGCTATCATCAACTCCCTCTAGGGCATCACGCCCGAGAACAATGGGGAGCTTATCCGCCTCAGTATCCTCTCACCGAAGATCGTCGCCGTGAGCTCGTCAAGCAGGTCAAGGCCGATGCAGAGAACGCCAAGGTAAGTATCCGTAATGCCCGCCGTGACTCCAACGACCTCATCAAGAAGAGCATCAAGGCAGACAATACCCCCGAGGATGTCGCCAAGGATGCCGAGGCCGAGGTACAGAAGCTCCACGACCGATACATCAAGAAGGTAGAGGAGATCTTCGCAGCCAAGGAGAAGGAGATCGCTGACCGTCTAAGGATCCCCTCTAGCGAGCCTACATGCCTCTATCACTACAGCATACGTGAGCGGGACTAGTCATCAAGAACACTGGGAGCCACTACATCGTCCTCGGCGAGGATGGTGTAGAGCGCCTGCCTTGCCAGAGGAACCTTCGCCTAAGAGGCTTTCGCTCCACCAACCCCTATTGTAGTAGGTGATCACGTGGAGATAGAGCTCAGCGAGGACACTGGGCAGGAAGCAGCACACTACATCCGGGATATACTGCCACGGCGTAACTACATCATACGCCGAGCAGCGAACCTATCTAAGGAGTCCCATATCCTCGCTGCTAACCTAGATGCCTCCTTCCTCGTCTGTACGATCATTTGCCCCGGAGACCAGTACGACCTTTATCGACAGATTCCTCGCTACGGCAGAGGCTTATCGAGTACCCACGGAGTTAATCTTCAACAAGATCGACCTCTATCCCTCCGAGACCACGGAGTATATGCAGGAGCTCATACAGCTCTACTCCAGTATCGGCTATCCATGCCATGCAGTATCAGCTACTACGGGTGAGGGTGTCGAAGCCCTCATAGATCGCATGAGCGGGAAGATTAACCTCCTCAGTGGACACTCAGGGCGTAGGGGAAGAGCACCTTGATCGACCGCCTCATCCCAGGAGTAGAGCTTCGTACGGGTAGTATCTCCACAGCACATGCCAAGGGGATGCACACCACGACCTTCTCCCAGATGATCACTTACCCTCCGACGACGGAGGCTATATCATCGACACCCCGGGCATCAGGGCTTCGGAATGTTGGAGATGCAGGAAGCGGAGGTCTCACACTACTTCCCCGAGATCTTCGAGGAGAGCAAGAGCTGTCGCTTCGGGAACTGCACCCACACCCACGAGCCAGGATGCGCCGTACAGACAGCTGTAGAGGAGGGACGTATCGCCCCTCCCGCTACATCAGCTATCTAGGCATCCTAGAGGACAGAGGGCAGGGAAGTACCGCCACCGAATACAAGTAACCACACACCACCTCCTACACCATGACCAAGTACACCCGCCTCCTCGGGATAATGCTCCTCTATACCCTATGCTCACTACACACCGCTTGTCAGAGCAAGGGGCAGGCTCAGCAAACCGACACCCTCACAGAGGGTGCACAGCAGAGAGACTCTCTACAGCTCATCTTCGCAGGGGACATCATGACCCATGGCACTCAGATACAGAGCCGCCCCTCATAGGGCAGGACGCTATGACTTCACCCCCTCCTTTGCCCTTGTCAAAGAACAGATCCAGAGAGCAGATCTAGCCCTAGCCAACCTCGAGACAACCTTCGGTGGCACACCCTATAGTGGCTACCCAATGTTCTCTTCCCCCACAGCCCTAGGAGAAGCACTACGAGATGCAGGCTTCGATGTCCTCACGACTGCCAACAACCATAGCTGCGACCGCCGTGGCTACGGCATCACTCATACGATCGACGTCCTAGACAGCCTAGGGATAGCGACCACGGAAGCTATCGCATCCCCTGAGGAACGTCCCTCACACCCCCTCATCAGAGAGGTGCATGGGGTGAAGATCGCCATACTAGCTCACACCTACGGCACCAACGGCCTCCCGATCCCACACCCCTGCACTAGTAGATACGATACGTAGAGAGCAGATCGCCTCCGATCTACGTCGTGCCGACAGCCTAGGAGCGGACTACAAGATCGTACAGATCCATTGGGGGAATGAATATGAGAAGAACCCTAGCCGAGCACAGCGAGACCTAACCCTATGGCTCTCCCAGCAAGGGGTAGATGCGATAATCGGGAGCCACCCCATGTCGTGCAGGAGAGTGCCTTCATCGAGTCTGCGAACAAGAGTGCTCAGGTATTCGTTATATATTCGATGGGGAACTTCATTAGCAACCAAGTACGCCCCGCTGCTACCAGAGGAGGAATGCTCCTCACCCTTACCCTACTCAGGGATCGTGTACTGGGCACTTGGACGACAAAGCCCAGCTATCAGTACGTCTTTTCGTAGAAAACGTACCCCTCAGGGAAAGCCTATATATCGTCTGCGCCCCGTGTCGCTGGACTCTGTCCCTACAGACCTTGCCCTCAGTGAGGCTGTCGATCTGAAGGCAATGCAACGATACTATAAGACGATCCCTCTCGTCCGATAATTATTCACCACTAAGACTTTATTCATTGTATGAAGATAATCTCAGAAGTCTAACAGCCTGCTTGACTACTCCCCTACTCCTCCTCTAGCTGTGGGCTCTGTGCCCATCACGGGACGTAGGCAGCTCAGCCTAGTACCCGATGGCGAGATCCCTCAGTGCAGTGCGACCCAATACAAGCAGTTCATCAGCAAGTCTCAGCTCAGTAGCAGCACGACCTACAACGCTGAGGTCACGCAGGTAGGTCGGCGCTAGCTGCAGCTACCAATGCTTATCTGAAGCAGAACGGCTATGAGTCCATGCTCTCGAGCCTTAGCTGGGAGTTCAACGTCGTCGATAGCAAGCAGGTCAATGCCTTCTGCATGCCTGGAGGGAAGATCGTCGTCTCACAGGGACTACTTAACCTAGTGGGTAATGATCCCCATTCTGATGACGAGCTAGCAGCCGTGATGGGACATGAGCTCAGCCACGCACCAGCTGACACGCCAACGAGCGCATCAGCAATCAGCTCCTCCTGCAGGCAGGAGGACAGATTCTAGGCGCAGCTGTCAGTAAACGCTCCCAGCTACTCGGAGGTCTCATCAACCAGGCCTATGGACTAGGAGCTCAGGTAGGGTCATGCTCCCCTTCGGACGTAAAGCAAGAGTACGAAGCAGACAAGATGGGGCTTGTCCTCATGGCTATGGCTGGCTACGATCCTCGCTATGCAGTGAACTTCTGGCAGAAGATGTCAGCCTCTAAGGGCGGAGCACAGCAGAACGAACTCCTAAGTACCCACCCCAGCGATGCCAACCGCATCAAGGAGATCCAAGCCTACCTACCCAATGCCCTAAAGTACTACCAAGGAGGTAGCAGTACGCAGAGTACCACGACCAGCCCTACCAAAACGGATAGGGGAACCAAGTCCTCTCGTACCATACGAGCAAATGAGTAGGGAACTACCTAAGGAAGTAATACCCATCTGTCATACAAAGAAAGCCTCGGGGGCTCGTACTCTAGTAGTACGAGCCCCCGAGGCTTTATACCCCCTCTCCAAAGAGGAGGACTCTGATAAGAAGGGACGGAAGCCCTTAGAGAGAATGGCTATCCCCTATGATCTACTGATAGAGATGAACACCTACGAGGCTACTAGCCTTAGCTGGGGTCTTCTTATCCTTGCCATAACTGGTATGATACATACCTACGGGCATATCCGATACGCACTCCTTATTAGCATAGCTTGCGGCCAATGCCTTATCGGTCAGAGCTGTCCTCACCATATCGACAACCAGAGTCGCAAGTATCCCTGCAAGCCCACCACCTCCATTCTGAGGGGTAGAAAGGTCTAGTACCCCCTCTATCCTACGAGAAAAGAGAGTCTCTCCCGTATGAGTAGAGCGGAGGATGTACTCTACATCTATAAGAATATCTCCTACTAGAGCCTTCTTCTCCCAGCGATGTATAATAGTAAAGAGCGATGCATCAGCCCCGAAGACTTCAGCAAAAGGATAAAGGTCTGCCTGGAAGAAGAGCTCAGCATCATCAGCACTCTCCTGTTGCATCAACTCCTTTGTCAGGAAGGTGAAAAGACATAATAGCCCTGCTCTGCTAGCGGCACCATCAGTGTCGCAAAGAAGCTATCCTTGGCCTCCACTTGGTTCGTCTCATTGATCGGAGGCATGATGAGAATAGACTTAGGCTTCTCATTATAGAGGTGCGGATAGAGTGATCCACGAGTATAGTCCTTACCTAGCCCACAGGAGTGGAGGAGCAGAGAAGAGAGCCCAAGGGCGTAAGTCCAGCGATCTGGTGTAGCTTTGGTGTCATTTCTTGAGCTGCTTAATGAGATTACCGATGAAGAACGTACTCTCAGGATAGAGCTCTATCTCTCGCTCTAGTAGGGCGAAGCCCTCTCTTGCTGTCCCTGCTTGTAGAGTAGGTAACATACTCTGCACAGATACCAGGGAGGTGGCATCTTACGTGAGCCTTGGGGCTCGTTGATAAGGCAGCTCGTAGACTTTCTTTAGGGCCTCGATACGCTCAGGTGTAGGGTTCTTGGCTACAGCATACGAGATAGGCTCATAGTTATACCATGAGTACAGCTTGCTAGTAGAGCCACAGCTAGACAGAAATACAGCGGCTAGAGCCATACTCCAGAGGTGATGTTTCATAATGCTTATATTAGGGATACAGCTTCAGGTATAGAATATAGACTTAGTACTAGCTAGCGCAGTGTAATGGTTTTAGTCGATCGTGTGGAGACAAAGATCTCCTTCTCGAAGAGCTTTCGGTTCTCAGCATCGTGAACACGTACGAGATGACGTCCAGGAGTGACCGTAATCCTCTTTGCTTTGGAAGTCACTTGATTTGGATGGATCGCAACGATACCGACGACGGACTCTTCATCTATTGAGACATAGACCTTATGCCCTTGGTATACCGAGGAGGAGGCTACGACGAGGTATGCCTCATCGTTTAGACCTCCAGAGAGTGATACCGTAGAGCCACAAGAGGCGACACCGAGGAGGAGAGTAAGGGTAAGCGTAAAGAGAGTGGCTAGTCGCTTAATAGGATGGCACATAATAGTAAACTGATGGAAGGGTTAGACTATGGCTGCACGTAGTAGGAGTCAAAGTGCTGTTATCTAGGAACCTGAAACAAACTCAACAATGGCGTATTCTGTCTCTGGAGTATCGCCAGCGAGGGCTCTGCACTCGCACCTGAGCTACCGGCTTGCCTGCGAGCTCAAAGGTAGTCCCAGTCTGAGGGTTCGTCACCTTCTTCCCCCGCTTGTATACGGTGAAGGTATCCCCGACCTTGATACCCTGAGTAGCACCTCCAGCAAGAATCACTCCATCCTCATCAGCATTGATCACGTAGGTACGCCATGGTCTATCCGTACACTTATTGATGATATTCTCTACGAGCTGGTCAACAGCCCCAGAGATGGCCTTATCGCTGAGCGTAGCGTCATAGCCAGCTCTACCGCCCATGCCTAGGGTGCTACGGCTGCTTGTCTCAGCACGCCCCTTAGCTTCCTCAGAGTAGATGATTAGCCCCGCCGAGACGTCGACAATACGAATACTGACACCTGCCTCTACGATCTGCTTTTTCTCTGAGGTGAAGAATCCTTCCTTACCTACGATTTTACGTCCATATTCAGTGATGGAACCTAGGATTAGGTAGTCAGCTCCCACCTTTTGCTGAGGGGTATTTCTTAGCTCTGCTGCGATCTTGTCCATATCACTACGCTCTAGTAGGATGAACTTGCCTGAGGTACTCAACTTAGCCACCAAGATATCCAGTGCCTGCTTGGCCATCGGGTCATTGGCTCGGTTGTAGAAGATCCCTTACCATAATAGGTCTCATTGGAGAATCGCCCTACGGCCACCTTCCACTTGAGCCCCTTACGTTGGATAGGTTGCTGCTCTACACCCTGCTGAGCTATCACTCGAGTAGGCTCCTGTGCTCTCAAGGTCGCTATGCCCACCCAAGAGAGAAGGGTAAGCACTAGTAATATTGCTCTGATTGGTTTCATGTTCACTATATGAATTTGGGATAGTTTCTCTGGAGCAAATATAGCTATTCCTCCATAGAAGTGTACCACCGAGAAACGATAAGGGAGTAATAGACCAAGTCCAACAACTTCACTACTGGCATTTGCTGTCACGAGGAAGACCTATTACCAATTAAATGTAGCTACATAAAAGACTTCCCATGCCTAACAGATTAGGCATGGGGAAGGATTAGTCAAAAGTTGTCTCCGAGGTATAACCTATACAGAGAGCCCCTACGCTAGGAAGCTAAGCAGGATACCAGCTGCAACAGCCGACCCGATCACCCCTGCGACATTAGGCCCCATGGCATGCATGAGGAGGTAGTTCGTAGGGTCGTACTCGAGACCAAGGGTCTGCGAGATACGGGCAGAGTCAGGGACAGCGGATACACCAGCATTACCGATAAGCGGATTGAGCTTGTTCTCTGGCTTGAGGAAGAGGTTGAACAACTTCACGAAGAGTACCCCGCTACAAGTAGCGATGATGAAGGAGAATGCACCGAGCCCGAAGATCAGCACAGAGTTACCCGTGAGGAACTCCGTCGCCTGCGTAGAGGCACCGACCGTGACACCAAGTAGGATAGTCACTGTATCGATCAGTGGGCCTTCGCTGTATCGGCTAGTCGCTTCGTCACACCACTCTCGCGTAGGAGGTTCCCAAAGAAGAGCATCCCTAGCAGAGGTAGTGCTGGTGGTACAAGCATCGTCGTAAGGAGTAGCCCTGCGATAGGGAAGACGATCTTCTCTGTCTGGGAGACCTGACGAGGACGCTTCATACGCACTACTCGCTCCTTCTTCGTAGTCAGTAGACGCATGAAGGGGGGCTGTATCACAGGTACAAGAGCCATGTAGGAGTAAGCCGACACGGCGATAGCACCTAGGAGGTGTGGAGCCAGTCTATTGGAGAGGAAGATAGCCGTAGGCCGTCTGCTCCTCCGATAATACCGATAGCTCCAGCCTCGGGGGCGTGAAGCCCTAGCTGTAGGGGCAGTCATATGAGGCGGCAAAGATACCGAACTGTGCTGCTGCTCCTACGAGCATGAGCTTGGGGTTAGAGATAAGAGCCGTGAAGTCTGTCATCGCCCCAATACCAAGAAAGATCGGGGGATACCACCCCTGACGCACACCTTGGTAGAGGATATTGAGGACAGATCCTCTTCGTAGATCCCTACCTGCATCCCTATTGAGCATCGGTATGTTCCCAATGAGCATACCGAAGCCGATGGGGATAAGGAGGAGAGGCTCAAACTCATATCTGATGGCTAAGAAGATGAAGAGCAGACCCACCAAGATCATGATAAGGTGCTCCCATCGTTGCATTCGCTATTCCCGTGAAGGAATAGAACGTCTGCATATTCTCAACCAGAAAGCCCCAGAAGGACATAGCTAGACTAACCTATGATTACGATATCAGAGCCTTCGAGGATGTTATCCCCTTAGCTACCTTGATGGCCGTAATCACACCATCGCACTCTGCGTTGATGCTGTTCTCCATCTTCATAGCCTCTAGGATAGCCACCGTCTGACCAGCCTTGACCGTGTCACCGACTGCGACCTTGATGTCGAGGATGACACCTGGCAGAGGAGACTGTACGGCCGTACCCTTACCTGCAGGAGCAGGCTCTGCGGCGGGAGCAGCAGCGGGAGCGATAGGCTGTGGAGCAGCGGGAGCTGCGGCAGGAGCAGGTGCGGGAGCAGGAGCTGCTGGTGCGGCAGGCTTAGCTGCGGGACGAGCGGGAGCTGCGGTAAAGCCTTCGGTGAGGATATCTACCTTTGTAGGAGACACCGTTTACTTCGACTGCTGCCGTGTTACCTTCGAGGTCGATGATGGCCACGCTGTACTCGTTGCCATTGATCTTATACTTATACTCTTTCATTATGTGTGAGTGTTTGATTGCGATTGGGATGAACTATTGGGAAGGGAGCTGACGCATCGTGTGGCTCTTAGAGCTCCATGGAGAGGGGACTACACCACGCTTGATGGTCAGGACATAGGATTCCTGGTCGTGGAGGTGCTTGCCGAGCTCTTCGTGGAGAGCATAGGAGATCGCTGCGAATACTTCCTTGAGGTTCGGTTCCTGCTGCATAATGAGGATGTCGATTATTATTTATAGCGTCGTTGTGTGCCTTGTATGCGCGCATTCCACTGAGTCTGTCTATGACGGATCGTCAGGACATAGCTCTCTGCATCGTGCTGCTCCAGCTCACTGCGCAGGGCGAGGGAGATGGCTGCAGCCACCTCGCCAGGCTGTCCACCTAGGCTCTGCTGTAGGGCTAATGAGATAGCCACAAGAGCTTCGCCAGAGAGCTGTGAGGTGGAGGTTGAAGCAGAGACAGGGACTGCTGTAGTAGTCGAGGCCTTCTTTGGGTTCTTGGAGGATTCAAAGAACTGCCCCAAGAGCCCTAAAGACCAAGACTAGCATTACCAAGGCGGCGAAAACAACAAGTACTGCCGTGAAGGTCATGATGAGGCCTGCAGCGATCTTGCTCCTGCAAGCGGAGAACCCTTTTCTGGGAGCTCAGTTGTACGATCCTGAGCCCACACGGTACCTGTGGCCGCCCCTGAGAGGGCAAGGCCAGCAGATAGCGTGAGAAGACGAGCGGTATTCATGCTAGTGTAGCGTTGAATGACTATGCACGGCTAGTGCCAGTTCTCTGACTAGAGAGGCAGGTTGTCGTGCTTCTTTGCTGGGTCGATCTGCTTTTTTGTACGGAGCTGCTCGAGGGCACGGATAATACGGAAACGTGTATTACGTGGCTCGATGACATCATCCATGAAGCCATAGGAAGCAGCGTTGTAGGGATTAGCGAATGCCTTGCGGTATTCTTCTTCCTTCTGTGCTGCAGCCTCTGCGGGGTTCTCAGCAGCGGCAACTTCCTTAGCAAAGATAACCTCTACGGCACCAGCAGTGCCCATAACAGCGATCTCAGCAGATGGCCAAGCGAGGTTCACGTCAGAGCGTAGATGCTTGGAGCTCATCACGATGTAGGCACCACCATAGGACTTACGTAGCGTGACGGGCGATCTTAGGTACGGTAGCTTCCCCGTATGCGTAGAGGAGCTTAGCACTGTGGACGATGACCCCGTTGTACTCCTGGCCGGTACCTGGGAGGAAGCCTGGCACATCGACGAGGGTAACTAGAGGAATATTGAAGGCGTCACAGAAGCGCACGAAGCGAGCAGCCTTACGAGAGGCATTGTTATCTAGTGCACCAGCCATGACCATAGGCTGGTTAGCTACGATACCGACACTCTGCCCATTGAAGCGAGCGAAGCCGATGATAATGTTCTTAGCCCAGTCACGGTGGATCTCTAGGAACTCGCCATTATCGACGATCGTACCGATGACCTCATACATGTTGTAGCCCTTGTTAGGGCTGATCTGGGACGATCTCGTTGAGAGCGTCATCTACCCGATCGATCGCGTCTGTAGGCTCTACACATGGAGCATCCTCCATATTGTTCTGAGGGATGAAGGAGAGCAGGTGACGGATCAGGGCGGATACCTTCCTCTTCGTTATCTACGGCGAAGCATGCGACACTGCTCTTAGAGGCGTGTACGCTAGCACCACCGAGCTGCTCCTGTGTGACGTCTTCACCCGTTACAGTCTTGACGACCTTAGGACCAGTGAGGAACATGTAGCTAGTACCCTTGCTCATGATATTGAAGTCCGTGAGGGCAGGCGAATATACAGCACCACCGGCACAAGGACCGAAGATAGCAGAGATCTGAGGTACGACACCAGAGGCTAGGATGTTGTTCTGGAAGATGTCACCATAACCACTAAGGGCATTGATACCCTCCTGGATACGAGCACCACCCGAGTCGTTGAGGCCGATCACTGGGGCTCCCATCTCCATAGCGAGCTTCATGACCTTGCAGATCTTGGAGGCAAGCATCTCCGAGAGTGCTCCACCGAACACAGTGAAGTCCTGAGCGAAGACATAGACCAGACGGCCATCGATCGTACCCGAGCCCGTGACGACACCGTCCCCGAGGAACTTGGTCTTGTCAATACCGAAGTTGGTCGAGCGGTGCAGCACGAACGTATCGATCTCGTCGAAGCTACCCTCATCCAGAAGCATGTTGATACGCTCACGTGCTGTGAACTTACCCTTCTGATGCTGGCTATCAATACGCTTCTGCCCGCCACCGAGATGAGCTGTGGCACGGAGCTGGATGAGCTCCTTGATTTTTCTAGTTGAACACTCATATTATTAGCTATTAGTCGTTGCTATCGTTTCTTCGTGGAAAAAGAGAGGGACAATAGAGGAGCCCTATACCCTCTCCCCCTCAGGGGAGTGGTCTCAGACACCTCTATTATCCCTATACTCGTCATTGCGCCAAGCTTTACTTCACGTCGCGGCTATCACACAGCTCGGTGAGTACACCAAGCGTACTCTTGGGATGAAGGAAGCCGATGTTTAGCCCTTCTGCGCCCTTACGGGAGTGCTTGTCGATCAGCTGGACACCCTTCTCTGCTACTTCCTGTAGAGCTTCGTCCGTATTGGGTACGGCGAAAGCGATGTGGTGAATACCTTCGCCACGCTTCTCGATGAACTTAGCGATGGTGCTATCGGGGACGTAGCCTCGAGTAGCTCGATCTTCGTCTGCCCGACACGGAAGAAAGCGGTCTTGACCTTCTGGTCTGCGACTTCCTCGATGTTGTAGCACTTCAGCCCAAGTATACCTTCGTAGTAGGGCAGGGATTCTTCGATGCTCTTGACAGCGATCCCAAGATGTTCAATGTGTGAGAGGTTCATAGCTCTTCTTGCTTGAATTGATACGTTTATGGCGGGGGGCCTTCCCTCGCCGAGTTTATGCTACAAAAGTAAGAATAATCATATTCATAGCCTAACTATCTAGGATAAATAGAATAATCGGTGATTTCCCTTCCTCACATCCCCATTTTCCCTCCACACCGATTACTCTCCGACGACCTCTCCCCTGTGTATAGCCCCGCCTAAGCCCCTACTCTTCCCCAAAAGGAAAGGGGAGCCCAGCCTGCAGAGGACAGCTCTTAGCAGGACAAAGGAGGAGTAAGATGTGGGTGATGGTAAGGAGAGGGTGGAGAAAGGCAAGGGAGGATTGGGAGGAAATGGGTAGAGCTGGTACATGAAGTCATTAGAGGTCGGAAGTCAAGTGGTCGGGAAGCGCAGATCGAAGTTATAAACATCTGTATCCCTAGGCATAAACTCAACCAGCGCACACCCACTATCTAGGACGGAAAGGTATACACACGTGTACACAATTGTATACACGCGTGTACACAACTGTGACACACGAGTACACAACCTCGCCTCTAAGTATCACCTCTGTAGGGCTCTCTTATATGTGCGTAGCTGGCGGATAAAGTCTCGGTGCTCCGGAGATTGGAGGCTCAAGAAATGATCAGCTCAGAGCACCTAAGAGTGGAGGATGCGGAGAGAGCAGGCGTTGCCCTGAGGGGATGGGGATTGGGCAGGCGTTAGGCTTTTCGGTATCTTTGTGTGGCATAATGCCTTTTGCCTCTACCTATCCCAAGGATAGAGGGACAGCAGACTAAGTACAATCAATCAATGTATACAGACGCTAAACAACTCTCCGTAAGCGGCACCTCCGTGGCTCGCTTTGCCGATATAGAGATACTACGCTATGAGCATCCCAGGCTTTGAGGATCTCCCCCTAGAACGTAAGCTCTTCATCTACCACCTCAGCCGTGCCGCCCCTATTGGGGCGAGACATCACCTTTGACCAGAATGGCTGCTATGGGCTACGCCTACGTGCGCTCTTTTGAGGGCATATATCTCATATTATGGAGGAGAGCGTAGTAGCGAAGAGTTCCATGCTGTAGAGGAACACCCTTCCGCCTATGGTTCTCCTCGGGTATTCATCACCACTACGGGTCGGAGAAGTTCGAGCCACACTTCACCGAGGGCTACCTACGACAGCTCCTAGAGGAGGTACAGCAGTCTACGGGACAGCTCCTACGCTTCAGAGGGCAGGAGCTAGAGAGACTACTAGCCATCATCTTCGACCCAAGCCAAGCTCCCCGCCGTACCGCACAGTCGGGGACAGAGTGATCTCGTGCTGCTCCTCCGCCAACTTCTACGACGACCAAGGACCCAGCAGGAGGCTGAGGCTTACTATAGGGAGGCCTATGAATCACTCCCTGAGCGAGAGCGCAAGGCTCCCCTCCCTAGGGCTCAACAGCCGCCCTAGCACGAAGCGAAGATGGTAGACTCTATGAGCAGACCCCACTGCATAGGGTGGGCCTCTATGGTGAGGCTCTTAGCCGTATCTCTACGGAACTAAGGGCTACCCTAGCCTACACCGAGAGTGAAGCCCAGAGGAGACAATCCTAGCCCCTACTAGAGTACTACAAGACGGGAGACCTCAACGAGTACAACCGCTACTCGATCGCCTGGGTCAATGATACCACACCCGAAGTAGACTTCATCAACGGATTTACCGAAGTGTACACCGACCCCCTAGGGACAAAGGGGATGTGGGAGAGTCTAGTGCATATCCGTGACCACGAGGCCAGCAGACGAACGGAGAAGATCTGTCGAGAGGCTGCATGGTTCGAGGAGCACGCCCCCATAGATGAACGATTCAAGAAGGCTTCCCCCCGAGGAGTCTCCGCCACCGTAGTCTCGGTAGCTATGCTTGCGGGGGACTCTCACCCTGCGACACCGATCGGCATCAACCCTACCCAATGCCGACTGGATACGTGCCGTCCACGGATCCAAGTCCGTAACGATAGACAACATCCATGAGGCCTATCATCGGGCTGCACAGCACAGCGGGATGGACGAAGCCTTCGTACCCGACCCAGAGGTGCGTGCCCTACTTACCCGATATGAGGGGATCACGGAGCACCTCCACACAGACCTACACGAATGCCTTGGGCACGGCTCTGGGCAACTCCTCCCTGGGGTCTCAGCAGATGCCCTTGGGGCTTACCACTCCACACTCGAGGAGGCTCGTGCTGACCTCTTCGCCCTATATTATATGGCAGACGAGAGGTTGATAGAGCTTGGGCTACTGCCCGACCACGAGGCTTATAAGGCCTGCTACTATCGCTACCTCCTGAATGGGCTCGTTACCCAACTAGTACGTATCCGCCCTGATCACCAGCTGGAGGAGGCTCACATGCGCAATCGTGCTCTCATCGCACGCTACGTACTAGAGCATGGAGCCAAGGAAGGCATCCTAGAGCTACGTGGTCTCGAGCTCATCATCCATGACTATGCCGCCCTACGTCCTCTCTTCGCAGAGCTTCTCGCAGAGGTACAGCGGATCAAGAGCGAGGGAGACTATGAGGCTGGGCGCGCACTCGTCGAGCAGTATGCCATAGCTGTAGATCCAGAGCTACACACCGAGGTGCTAGCTCGCTATGCACGCCTTGGGATAGCCCCCTCACAAGGGCTTCGTCAATCCTCGGCTAGAGCTCGTATATGATGAGGCAGGGGGGATTCCGGATGTCGTGGCTCACTATGATGAGGGCTATGCAGAGCAGATGCTGCGCTATAGCCACACCTATGCTACACTACCCTCTGACCCCGTGACAGCAGAGGAGCTCCGCCACCCAGAGCCCTCAGACGAGACCCTAGAGCTGGCTAAGGAGCTACGTGGGAAGCTTCGCCATTCGATGGATGGACAGATCGCCTCCTCGATGCGATCCAAGGGACTATACTATGGTATTAACTTGGGCTCACGCTGGACTACATCCTCGCTTAGCGGAGAAGCAAACCACGCAGCGAAGACCTCGCCCGCTATATCTTGAGCCGAGACGTACGCGAACTAAAGATCATCGGTCAGCTCATATACCCTGCCGAGCAGGTGACTTATGAGGTGGCGACGCAGCTTGCTCTGGCCTCCTTCTCCAATCCCGAACTAAGAGACTACCTAGCGAAGAACCTCTTCGACCGTATCCCTGACGCTGCTTACTGGGCACTAGACTGGATATTCACCGACCGAGCCCAGCGCTGGGATGACCTCCTACCGATCGCCTTCACGACCCTAGCCCGCAAGGTCTCTAAGGGCTTTGCTATCCAGCACCCTCGCTGGAGAGAACTCCTACTCAGGGAGCTCCTCGTGACACTATCCGACATGGAGCTCCCCTATCCTCACTCTCTACAGCGCACAGCCCTACTTCTGCTCAAGCGATGGGGACGTGCAGACGAAGTTCTGAGAGCTGAGGTGCTAGCCAGCGATGAACTACAGGGCTGGGAGCAAAGTAATAGCCCCGTACAACGAGAGTTCGCCGAAGATCTACGCTTCGAACTCGATGAATATTCTACTAACTAATAAACTAACGACTGCGGATGACTAGCCTCACGAAGCATATCCCGATCCTCCTACTCCTCACCACCCCTATCTGCTCCGACATGGGCACAGCGACATAGCTCTGTACTGAGCTAGATGGACGAAGGGAGTACCTCACAGATCCCTGCACACCGAGACTTCTGACATCTCACCTGAGGGGAGCTACACCATCAGCCTCCACCTCTCTGGTGACCGCACGATCACCCATGCCCAAGGACAGCGTCTCATCTCAAGGAGGGATCTAGCTGCTCCTAAGGGTAGCGATCAGAGTGGCTATGAGCTCCTCGGCCTACGCAACCTCACCACAGCTTCTTCGGCATCTCTACCCCCTGACCAAGCTGGGGCATGATCGCTCACTCAACCTCTGGACTGGAGAGGAGACCAATCGTAGGGAGCTATACCGATGGTATCATGTCGCTTGGGTCGTAGACAGAGCCACACAGCGTATGCGCCTCTACATCGATGGCAAGCTCCAAACGCAGGGCTCAGATAAGGATATACGGCAGTGGTCCACGGCCAATGGTCTACCGATACTAATCGGTGCTGCGCAGCAGGGTGGTAAGGCAACGGCTCACTATGGGGGCAAACTGGATAACATCCGCTTTCTATAGTCGTGCCTCTCTAGTGAAGAGGTGGAGCGTGATCGCCTCACCGAACGCATCAGCCCCTCGACCAAGGGACTAGTCGCAGCCTATGACTTCGACAGCTATACTCTGGGATACACTCATACTGGATGCTACGGGGAGGCACCCAGCTCACCTCATGGGCTTCCCCCAGCGTCTTCCCCACCAGTCGGTATGTACCTATCGGGAGCACGGCACTAATGCAACCCTAATAGGCCGAGGTACTACACAGCCCTCTCTCACCTTCTCGCTTGGCCTAGCTCGGACAGAGCGGCTACGTTCCCCTCACCCTTAACCTCAGTGGCACCACCCCCTCTGCGCTGAGTCAGGTGAAGCTCTACGAGACGATCAATGGGGATCGCTTTGATCCTCGGAGCCCCGGACGACTAGTAGCTACTGGTAGGGTCGGTAAAGGCAATCAGTGACCCTTCACCCCGTCGCCAAGGCTCCTAGCCCTCAACGCTCACAGCAAGCTATGGGTAGTCACCGATGTCGCCCCCAATGCCCCTGAGGGAGGGAAGGTCGTCACTGCCCTGCAGGAGGTACGTCTATCGAGCACCCCCCACCCCTTCCGTCCAGACACACTCTCCAGAGCCCATGAGCACGAGATCGTCCCACAGCGTACGCTCCTTTGGACACCGGGAGAGAACCACTCGGCACACTACCGCATACCGGGGATCGTTCGCCTCGATGACGGCACCCTAGTAGCCAGCATAGATAAGCGCAAAAATAGCGAGTATGACCTACCCGAGGATATCGACGTCGAGGTCAAGCTCAGCCACGATATGGGTAAGACCTGGAGTGCACCGATCACAGTAGCTAAGGGTAGTCCCCAGCAGGGCTTCGGTGACGCTGCTATGGCTACCGATGGACGTACCATACACATGGTCATGGTTAGCGGTAGCGGGCTATGGCACTATCCCTCCCATGCCAAGAAGCCCCTACAGATGTACTACACACATAGTGAAGATGGAGGCAAGAGCTGGAGTACTGTACGCGAAATATCAGATGAGGTATATGGCGACCGCTTCCGCTACGGAGGTTTCTTCGGCTCGGGTAATGGGCTCATCACGTCTCAGGGTAGGATCATGTTCGTAGCTGCTATGCGTACAGATGAGAAGTGGGGAGGTACGATGGACAACGTACTTGTCTACCCGATGACCAAGGCAAGACCTGGCAATCCTCTCCCGTGGCACGAGCCAACGGCGACGAAGCCAAGGTCGTAGAGCCCAGCGATGGCACGCTCCTCATCTCTAGCCGTAATAGGGCTGGGGGAGCAAATGCCCGCACCTTCGTACGCTCTACCGACTCGGGCAAGACCTGGAGCGAACCTCGCACGTGGCCTGAGCTAACGGGTAATGCCTGCAACGCAGCACCTCGCCCGCTATGCCCCGTCGGTAGTGGCAGATCAGCAGCTCCTACTACACACACCCCCACGAGCCCGACACGAGACCACCCACGCCCTCTTCCCAAGCGAGGACGAGGCAAGACGTGGCGGTACTCCCGAGAGCTCTGCGGAGGTGAGGCGTGTACAGCGAGATCGTCGATCCCACCCGATGGTTCTATCGGGATCATCAGTGAGGAGGATGACCGCCCGGGCTTCGATATCTACTTCACTCGGGTAAGCCTTGACTGGCTAAGAGGGGGCAAGCAACACTAGCTCCTCTACTCCATACCAAAGACAAATAAGCCGTGCATGACTAGCTCATGCACGGCTTTATTTGTCTTGGTATGGGCTCACTAAAGGATGATAGAGACCCAAGCCCTACTTACCCTTTAGAGCCTCAAAGTAAGTATCCAGCAGATGCTGTGCCCCCACGAAGGAGGAGAGTGTATCAGAGAGTACCTGCTGCTCTACTTCTCTACGCAGGCGTTGTACACGTTCGTTCTGGTAGAAGGAGGCCTTGAGGGCATCATTGATACCTCATACATCCACCACTTAGCCTGACGCTGACGCTTCTCCGTGAAGCAGCCCGAGTCCATAGCGAAGTGTCGGTATTCGTCGATCATATCCCGCATCTCCTCGATCCCGATGCCATAGAAGCCCGAGTAGGTAAGCACCTTGGGACGCCATCCTGACTCTGTCGGGGGGAAGAGATGTAGGGCATTGCGGAAGTGGGAGGCGGCGAGGTTGGCCTTGTCGATATTGTCACCATCAGCCTTGTTGATGACGATAGCATCTGCCATCTCCATGATACCACGCTTGATCCCCTGCAGTTCGTCTCCGTGCCCGCCAGCTGGATAAGTAGGAAGAAGTCCACCATCGAGTGCACCGCCGTCTCGCTCTGTCCGACCCCTCACCGTCTCCACGAAGATAGTATCGTAGCCAGCAGCCTCGCATAGGATGATGGTCTCTCTGTCTTACGAGCGACCCCACTGAGTGAGCTCTGCCGTAGGGCTAGGACGTATGAAGGCATTCTTCTCTCTGGAGAGCTGTTCCATACGTGTCTTATCCCCTAGGATCGATCCACCCGAGCGTTCACTACTCGGGTCGATGGCTAGGACGGCGAGCTTGCGTCCCTGCTTGACGAGGTGCATACCGAAGGTGTCGATCGAGGTACTCTTCCCCGCTCCAGGTACCCCCGTGATGCCGATACGCATTGACTTACCCGAGTAGGGCAGGCAACGCTCTATGATCTGCTGGGCGACGACCTGATGCTCTGGGCGGTTGTCTCACGAGGGTAACGGCCTGACTCAGACACGTGATGTCGGAGGCGAGTATACCTGCCACGAACTCATCTACTGTATAGGTGCGTCGTGCCACACGCCTCAGGTTTGGGTTGATCATCGGCTGTGCTGCTACCCCTTCATTGACCTTGAGCCCCATGTAGGCGGGGTCATTCTCTGGGTGGTGCAGTCGCTCTTCGTTGATATCCATATCGTATATATCTGTTGTGTTGTAGTAAGTATTTCCGTTAGAGGAGTGGGAGATAGCCAAGTGGTGAAGGCGCCCATGATCCACTGCGAACATCCGCAGAGTGCCCTCAGCCCTCGAGATAAGCTCTCAGCACGAGTGGATGGCAGTGCGCCTCATCTCGAGCAGCGTAGACGAGTGTCACACGTTCCTCCTGCTCTACCCTACTTAGGGAAGGCTTGGCAGGCATCACTCGCCCGTAGCTCCGAGAGGTAACGCTCACTGAAGGTAGCCCATCGTGCTGGGTCATGTCCATACTCATTGGCGGAGCTCCGTGGAGGGAGCGAGGTCTTTGTTCCATTCGTCTAGCTTTGCATCCCTGCCGACTTAGTCCACGAGGCCAAAGGCGGTCGACGAGTACTCGGTAGCCGTCAGTCGGTGAGGCGGGTAGGTAGGCACGCTTGAGTAGTAGCTCCATGCTCTAATTGTCTAGAAAACACACGAGGGAGGGCGAAGCCCTTCGCCTCCTTAGACAAAGGTACACTAATTCCCTTGTATACCTAAGCCCCATACATTCCTTTTCCTCCCTCCCCTGACTTGACTCTTCTCTGACCTATACACCTCGGAGGAGCTTGCCTCTAAGCCCTGTATCATACCCTCCTTAGCTTCCAAGAGCTACCCTCTATACCCTCACAGCTATCCAGCCCCTAACCATCCCCCTAGCAAGCCCCATACAAACTCTCCAGATGAGAGGATGTAGTGAGTCCGAAAAATTGGCTGTGCAACGACCTATTTATCAAAACACTACTTGAGGATAGAGAGGACATACTGAGAAGGGGAAGTAGGACATATAATGTCCGTCCCTGTCACCTATGTAAGGTGATGGAGGCGAACATACCGTATCCTCTCCAGGGCTCATTACTTATCCTCTGCTTGGGCTCTCAGAATACATGTACGACACAACAAGGAGAGGGGAATTGTAAAGCTGGTGCTAGTTTCCTACGAGGAGTTCAGTAGTGATACATTTATATAAGGTATAGGGAGCTTTGCTGACTAAGGCACAAACTCACCCCACGCAAAACATAAACAGCGACAATATCCCCTCCCCCAATGAGCATAGTACTGCATACCTCGGGGCTGAGCCGTGAAAACACTAGAGCTCGAAGAGCAAACGAGTCGAGAGCCCTCACACCGACGATAGAAACACTGTCAACTCTAGCTATATACTAACCAAGTATACAGCTGCTACCTAGGAGGTAAAAGTATACACGTGTGTACACATCAGTATACCCACTGAGACACAACTGTGCACACGCGTGTACACACCTTCGCTCTAAGTATGTCCTCTCTAAGGCTCTCGTATATGTGCTGCTCGGGGCTAACGCAAGGTGCACCAGAGATACAGCTAAGAGACCCTTAGGCTTGAAATAACACCCCAAAGGAGCCAATGAGTGCAGCATATGAGAATACTAGAAGAGAGACCATGCATGAGCCCTTCCGCAGATCTAGTCGGCAGGCAGGTAGGGGTTATCCTCGGTAAGTACATTATTTAAGTATCTTTGTAGCCGTTATGCTACTCTTGAGCTACTACTTACATTCCTGAAGGGGATACTCATCGGTATGCTGGTCTCAGCCCTATGGGCTCTACTGGTCTTCTCTGCCTACGTGAGACGACACGAGCAGGGAGGAAACAAGGGATGCTTAGGGACTGGGAGCGACACTCAGTGACCTTGTCTATGGGCTCGTTGCCCTATTGGGGGTAGGATTGTCCTCAATCTACTCGATCACTATAGTAGTTCCCTCTCGTCTAGGGGGAGCATATTCATCCTAGCCTTCAGTGTCATCCTGCTCACTCGTCGTGTCGCACCACGTGAGGATGATGAGCCCGTACAGATCCATCCGCTGAAGTCGGTACATAGCGTTAAGAAGGTATCTGGAGCCTTCCTACTGACGCTCTCCAACCCCTTCATCATCCTACTCTTCCCTACCCCTCGTATACCCGCCTAGAGTTCGTACGTGTAGTGAAGCTACAGTTCATCGAGTTCTTTGTCGCCATGGCTGGCATCGGTATCGGATGTATACTCTGGCGATCATCCTCACCTATGTGGTCAAGAAGCTCTCCCTACGCTTCGGCGTGCAGAGCCTAGAGTGGGTCAATCGCCTAGTGGCCTTTGTCCTGATCGTGATCGCCGCTCTAGGGATCTACTCGGTAGCCTTTGAGTAGGAGCTACCTCTTCTAGGGATAGCTCTGCACCTCTCACCTATTTTTAGCAAAGAATATGAAGCAAGCAATCATCCCCCGCATAGAGCGTCAGGGGCGTTCACTAGAGGCTCTCACTACTACCCTCAGAGAGCAGGGGCAGGCGATCTATATCGATACCCTCAACTGGCCTCAGGACTTCCCCCATCGCCCCCTCGTAGCCGCCTACCTAGGCTATGACGAAGAGGCACTCTATGTCTGCTACGTCGTGGAGGGTGAGGATCTACGCACCCTATCCCCAGGTGACGGACACTACGTACACGAGGATAGCTGTGTCGAGCTCTTCATGCAACGAGAGCGAGGCGAGGCCTATACCAACTTTGAGTTCAACGCTGCAGGTGTCTGCTATGCAGCACACCATACCACCCCTAGCGAGAGTACGCTACTGACCAGCGAGGAGTTCGCAGCCATAGAACGCTGGGGGAGTCACCTCGGACAGCACGGCATCGAGACGACAGGTCGCCATGCCTGGATGCTCACTGTCTGCCTGCCATGGTGGACAATGGGCTACACGGCAGGTCGTCCCAATCGCTTCTTCGCCAATCTCTATAAGTGTGGAGACAAGACGGCTCATACACACTTCCTCAGCTGGGCTCCCATCGAAGAGGTTAAGCCCGCCTTTCACCGCCCGCAGTTCTTCGGGGAGCCCATCCTACAGCCCTAGTTCATTATGTCCTACTTCGTCTGCACCCTCGGGACGACAGTCCTCTTGACCCCTAACCACGCTCACGATGGCTCATGCACAGAGCCCTAGCAGGGGAAGAGGTCGCACTGCGAGATAGCCTAGCGAGACAGCAGGAGGCCTTCATCCAGTCCCAGCTCACACAGCGGAGCTACGGGATCGAGGAGATCGACCGCCTCTTCAGGCATGAGCCGCTCCCTATCCCTATAACCAGGATCGGGGATACGAATTCCTCCGAGCCGTCGCAGCTAGTCAGGCCTCGTAGCCATGAGGCCTCTGGGGGTAAAGGCTCTATGATGAAGCGCCCGATCCAGTGGAGCACGGGCGTCAATATCGACCTCGGGAAGTGGCAAATAGGGAGTAGACGGTATCGCTAACCTTATTCCCCGATCGCAATCAGGTAGATGGGCAGTGGCTAGGGCTATGAACTGCAGTTCGTCCGTTGGCTCGGAGAAGGCAAAAAGCATCCGCCTGCGCACCTCAATAACTACACCCTATGCTCTCATCAATGGTTTTCGGAGAACCATCTACTACTCTACTACGCCCCTCGGCGGGATGGTCTCTTCGTCCTCTGGTGGGCGCACCTCGAGGAGACAACCCACCTAACGCCAGAGGAGATCTACCGAGTTACTATGGAGTACTCCTCGGGACTAACAGCCCCTGTGCGTGACTATGAGAAGACTTTCGTCACCCTACGTAATAGGATCAACCTAGGGGCAGGACTTGACCTCTCGACCAGCCTCCTCTTCGAGGACGGAAGAGTCAAGTCACACCAGCCCTCACCCACCACAGAGCATTGGTAGCAGAGGGACAGCTCCTCTGGCGCCTACCTTCCTCAATCCCTCCGTCACCACGACTCCGATCCCCGTAGGCTTCCGTAAGGAACTTGGGCTGATCTATCGTCAGGCTCTTCGCCCACAGGGTATCGATCAGAGCACGATCCCCTATAGTGAGTATAGCATGCTCGAGGGCTTCGTACGTGGATGTATCCCGATGAGGGTAGGCAGTAGGCTCGACTTCAAGATCTCCGTCGGGGGCTACCTCAGCCATGGGCTAAGGACACAGAGCGACGAGAAGTACTTCGCACACCTCTCTCTAGCCAGTCGTACTCCCTCCGTCAGGCTTGGGCTACTATGCCCCTTGACTACACGGGTGGCGAGGGATGGACGACACAGGAGGTAAACTACCTGAGTGGCCGCTTCCTGCTCTCTCGCAGTAGGGCCTTTGGCGAATTTCTCAAGATGGATGATGCCCTACACCTAAAGAACTTCATCGGCCTAGATGGGCGAGCCTATACCGAGGCAGGTTACTCGATCGGATGGGGAGAACTCGCTCGACTGGGGCTCTTCGCAGGCTACGACCACCAGAGCTCACGTGCACGGGTAGCTCTACGACTCAGCTTACCGATACTAAGCCTTACCTCCTCCTGGAGTGAGCGTAGATAGCAAAGGACTAGGCTAGTATCCGACACCTACATCATACAGAAGCCCCCTAGGAGATCCACACCTCCCTAGGGGGCCTCACTATACGATGATCCTACGAAGTGTGTTTCCTATTAGATACACAGAGGGACTTCCCTTATAGCAAGAGAGCTAACAAAGGGGCAAGCAGTGAAGTCTTTGAGGGTAAGGAGGGATGGGGAGGAAAAGAATTTGAGCGGAGATGATACGAGTTACGAAAAGTTTGTTACTTTTGCAGTGTGTCACTTATGACACACAGAATAGACATCACCCACATTACAAGCTATGATCACTGTAAAGCAACTATCATTCGGCTATACCCGTCGTCGTAACATCTTCGACAGCCTAAGCCTGGAGCTACCCAAAGGAAGCATCGTCGGCCTACTAGGGCGCAATGGCGAGGGGAAGACTACCCCTACCTAAGCTCCTCATGGACAGCTCCTACGCCGTCAGGAGAGCTCAAGGTACTAGATGCAGACCCTAAGCACCGAGCTGTCTCCTTCCTCCAGCAGGTGTATCTGCTACCAGAGGAGTTTCAGGTACCCCCGATCTCGATCCGAAGCTTCTTCGACATATCTGCCCCTTTCTACCCCAACTACGATGAGGCAGTAGCTAAGGAGCTGATAGATACCTTCGGGCTACAGTGGGATATGAACCTCAAGAAGATCTCACAAGGGCAGAAGAAGAAGGCCTCATCGCCTTTGCCCCTATCCCCTACGTGTGCCCCTGCTCCTACTCGATGAGCCCACCAACGGCCTCAGACATCCCGTCTAAGGGTGAGTTCCGCCGTACCGCAGCCCGCTACACCACGGACGAGCAGACGATCATCATCAGCACGCACCAAGTGAGGGACCCTAGAGCAGCTAATCGACCGTATACTCATCATGGAGCGAGGATCATCTCTGCAATGCTACAGTAGCAGATATCACAGGAGCGACTAAGCTTCAGACTAATCACTCCCTGAGCTAGCAGACAAGGCGCTCTATAGTGAGCCCTCAGCAGTAGGTACAGTAGGTATCCTACCAAGTGATGGGAGCGAAGAGTCTGAGAGCAACTACAGCATGGAGCTCTTCTTCAATGCCGTTATCTCCGAGCGTGATCGCATCCTACAGGCTCTCTCTGAGAAGCACTAATCACTGACTCCGCCCTATCTCACACCCAAACAACAATACAACGACAATGAATACCTCTAGTCTCCATACATCATCCCTTGGTCGTATCCTCCTACTCACCAAGGCTAGTCTAACGGGCTCACTCAGATCCTTCCTGATCTTTCAGCTCGTCATGGCTATTGTCTTCATCGCAGCCCCCCTCCTTATTAACTTGATCGGCTCAGGGTTCAACCTAGAGTTCGCCTATAGAAAGCTCGCCGAGTCCTTCCTCGACGGGACTCTCCTCCTCTCCTATGGCCTCGCCACCTGGATATACTGCCTGATCTGGATCTGCCAGCTCGTGCATACCTCTAATCCCTCAGCCTTCACGCAGATACCGGCCTCTGTCGGGGAGAAGATAGCTACGATGGCTCTAGCGACGCTTGGATACCTATTCATCACCCTGATGTCCATAATAATCATCGCACTAATCTTCAACTGGATAGCACCCGATGACGTAGTTAAGAATGAGTTCTTCTTATGGGAGATAGGAAGTAAGCTCATGAAAGAGATCGATAATCTAAGCACAGCCAATCGATCGCACTACTCTCATCGACTATCTTTGCTATTATGATGCCCGCCCTCTGCATGCTCTACTTCCGACGCCCACTCTTCGGATTCTGCGCCATTGGGCTCATCATAATCCTTGTTATTGGGATAAGCACCTCCCAGACAGTCAGGATATTCAGTAACCCTAAGCTACGATGACTATAGTAATATGGAACAGCTAGAGAGGAGCTGGCGTTCATACGTAACGTCTATAGTAGCATCATGCTTGTCGTTAATGCTGCTATAGCCTACGGCATCTACTATAGGCTCAAGACTATCCAAATTAAGTAAGATGACATGGCTTATCTCAACGTGGGCTTCACCCACATCATCGACTATATTACCGAGGGCATCCTCTCGGGTAAGTATCAGGAAGAGGGACGTATCCCCTCCGTACGAGACTTAGCCGTGCTGATGCAGGTAGCCCCTAACACCGTCGTACATGCCTATGATAAGCTCTCGGCACGTGAGCTCATCTACACCCAACGCGGGCTAGGCTTCTTCGTCTCAACGGGTGCTCTGGAGCGTGTACGCTCACAGCGTAGGGCCCTCTTCCTCGATGAGACCATCCCTCAGATACGTAGGGAGGCCAAGCTGATTGGCATCACCAGCGAGGAGCTACGAGAGGCTCTTGACCTCTAGCTCCTAGCTAGCACACCATATACAGAGAGCGAGCAGCCCCTATGGGATCGCACCTATGGGGGCTGTTCGCTCTCTATTCGCATGTAAACCTCCTGCAGGATAAGGCTACACGACTCTACGCTCAAGGGAGTCCCCATAGTTAGGTATTTTCTATTGCTACCTCCTATCGGCTAGTTTCTTATGGTATCTTTGTGTGCCCTACCATGAGATAGGGCTAGTAGTAACATTTATTTTACACAACCCATAAGTGATAGGTATGAGACACCCTACTCGCCCGATCTTCCCCTGTGGTAGCACTGCTCGCTGTGACATCATCCTGCAAGAGCACGGATACCCCACTTCCTCCTACCCCTCCCTGCTCCTCAGCCCCCCAAGCTCCAGCTGACTCTCCCTGCCTCGACAGACGAGATCGCCCCCAGCGAATACGCCGTCCTCATGGACTTCGCTACACGCAATGGCCCTAGAGACGCAGTTCAAGGCAAAGAAGCCCAGCGAATGGGATCTCTCTGCCCTAGCCTTCGACTTCGTCAAGGGCTCGGACAGCAAGTACCACATCACGAAGATCCTCAATGGCTCCTCGGGCTACACCAGCGTCAAGAAGCTAGCCTACTCGCCACAGAGAGCCTCCCCGAGCTCCAGCGCATCGAGCTCACCGCTCCACTCCTTGAGGAGGTACAGCTACGCAACCTCCCAAAGCTCGCCTTCCTGAGTCTGAAGGGTACACAGAGCGACAAGAAGGCTCCCCTCACCAAGCTCACCTACGAGGCACTCCCTCTACTAGACAGCGTGATTCTCCAGAGCTTCCCTTCACTCAAGACAGCCAATGACGACAAGGCTCTCAAGCTCCCTGCCCAAGGCTACGACCCCTGATAAGGGAGGCATAGACCTCCTGCCCTAAGATCGGCTATATCGAGCTCTCCGATCTACCCGCCGTGACCGAGCTCTATGTCGATCCTCTATACGCTACAGTCTCTAAGGGGCTTAGTCTGTCGAAGCTCTCTAACCTAAGCTACCTCCTCATCTCGGGGGCTAAGCTGAGCTCCATGACCTTCGATGGCAAGGACTACCCTCTACTGGAAACCCTCACGATCAAGAAGCCCCAAGCAGGTTCAGCCACCGCACTCAAGCTCACGAACTTCCCCAAGCTCCACGAGGTACTCATTCAGTCCTCAAGCGAAGTGTCCACAGCCACCATCAGCTCTTCGCCCGAGCTCACCAAGCTAGACATCGGGGGCGGGAAGCTCTCAGCTTTAGCCTCATGCAGAGCTACCCAAGCTACAGACCCTACGACTAGCAGGCAATGAGCTCAAGAACCTTGACCTCAGCTCCCTCTCCACACTGAGGACGGTAGACCTCTCACACAACCTCTTCGCCTCCCTTGCCGATATGAAGCTCCCGAACACGATCACGAGCCTAGCGATCAGTGGCAATGAGGCCATTACCGAGGCTAATCTCGCTCCCTATCGTGACCTCGAGACCTTCGTATGCTTCGGCCTCAAGAAGGGTAAGACTGCCCAAGACCACAACCAGCGGGGTAGCCTCGCCGTTATCAACATCAACGGTCTAGCGAAGCTCCAGATGCTCCGTGTACCGAACAACCAACTTAGCTCCATCTTTGAGCTCGGCTACGAATACCCCGCACTCGAGACGCTAGAGATCGACCACAACTCCCTCTCCCGAGGCTCATGTCAAGACCTATCTCGTCGTAGGGCGAGGAAAGAGCAAGAAGATCTCCCTCACCAAGGACACCTTCGAAGGGCAAGCTCCCTATGCCGTCACTGTACGCAAGGATGGTACCGTGCACCCTCACTGGCATTCACAAGGTACTCATCTCCCCAGACAGCCCGTTCGGACTCAGTGGCTCAGGCGATCTCATCAGGGATTCTCATCCTGAGTCCCAGAGATTCCCCGCCTTCGCAGGGCAAGAGGCCAATACGAGCAATGCACGTATCCTCCTAGGCGAAGATCCTGACTACGGCAACAGCCTCTGGCGGATCGGGAACAAGGGGAAGTATGCCGTGCGTATCCACCTCGAGCAGCTGAACTCCCTCGCACCTCTCTTCCCTAAGGCTCTGGAGAGTGCCCCCTTTGAGATCAAGTAGTGTGATCAAGTAGTCCTTCCTCCCATCAGAGGTAAAGCGACCACACCTACTCCGCTCATTAGACAGCGGGATGGACACACGCCCTCAGCTCTAGCAGCTGAGGGCGTGTGTCTTTTGCCCAAGCTCCTACCCGCCCTCTGCACCTTCTCATATCCCCTTTCCAGCCAACCCATTCCATAAACTATACCCTCCGTCCCCAACATATAGTCCCCTCACCTCTACGGAGTGTGAGAGGAAAGAGAGCCCATAGGGGAGATGCCCGAGCCATCAGGGTGGATACGAAGACGAGGAGAAACACATGACATCACTAGAGATCGATAGCGCTGTACTCAAGGGACATAGATTCAAGGTAGAGACATCTGTCCGAAGAGTAAACTTACCGAGCATACACCTCCTACCTACGAGGGCAAAAGTATACACTGTGTATACAATAGTATACAAGCGTGTACACTCTTGTGTACGATGTGTACACAACCTCGCTCTAGGTATGTCTTCCGGAGGGCTCTCTCAGAGGAAGAATTCTCGGAGCTAATGCCTAGGCTCATGAGAGATTAGCTAAGGCGCCCTTGGATATGAAGTAGTATTCTAGGAGAGCCCAAGCGGAGGCATTGAGCGGGGTATACTCAAAAAGCGATCGTGCTTCAGCCCTAAAAACACAAGAAGGGTACTAGGGGCAAGGCGGAATATTTGTACTTTTTGTGACGCTAACAGAAACAAGTAATCTCAAGGTAATGCCCGTAGTCCAAGGTGTCCTGCTGACCTTCGTCGCCTATATCCTCTTCCTCTTCCTGCTAGCTCGGCTACTGGGTCGTAGGGATGACAACGCTAGCTTCTTCCTCGCCCGCCGAGCGACCCCCTGGTGGGTGGTAGCGATCGGGATGCTCGAGACTCCATTTCGGGTGTGACCTTCGTGTCCGTACCCGGCGATGTCGTCCACTCGGGCATGACCTATATGCAGCTCGTACTGGGCTTCTTCGTGGGCTATATAGTGGTGACCTATGTCCCTGCTCCCACTATACTACCGACTACAGCTAGTATCGATCCATAGCTATCTCGAGCGACGCTTCGGCAGGCATAGCTACCGCACGGGGGCGATGTTCTTCATCATCTCCAAGCTCTTCGGGGCAGCGGCCAAGCTCTATGTCATCACCTTGATCCTGCAGAGTCTCGTCTTTACGCCCCTAGGTATCCCCTATCCCGTGACGGTCGTAGGTGTGGTAGCCATTATCTGGCTCTATACCCAGCGTGGAGGAATGGGGACAATCATCTGGACGGATGTGCTACAGACCCTTTGCCTAGTCACTACCCTCATCCTCATGCTCTACCAGGTCTCCTCCCAGCTAGGTCTCAGCCTATCGTGATCGTGGATGTGGTACGGAGCTCGGAGCATAGTCGTATCTTCGTCTTCGACGACTGGACGAGCCCCCTATACTTCTGGAAGCAACTCATCAGCGGTGCCTTCATCGCGATCGTGATGACGGGGCTCGATCAAAACATGATGCAGAAGAACCTCACCTGCCGCAGTCTCAGGGAGGCACAGACCAATATGCTCACCTACGGCTTCGGGTTCATCCCGCTGAACCTCCTCTTCCTCACCCTAGGGATCTTGCTCGTGCACTATGCGAGCACGATGGGACTTACCCTACCAGAGAAGACGGACAGCATACTGCCCTATCTAGCTACGACCCAGCTAGGGTCGGTGGTGCTGATCTGCTTCACGCTCAGGATCACAGCCGCATCCTTCTCCAACGCCGACTCTGCACTGACGAGGCCTGACGACGTCGGTATGCACCGACCTCCTCGGTATGGACATGAAGGGGGCGAGCAGCGTCGCAGATGGATCCACCTAGGGGTATGCGTAGCCTTTGCCCTCATGGTACTCTTCATCGGGGAGCATGCAGCAGACCTCGCTCCTGAAGACCATCTTCACCGCCGTCTCCTATACGTATGCCCACTGCTGGGGTTCTTTGCCTTTGGGCTGCTGACGAAGCTACCCATTCGCGACCACCTCGCCCCCTACATCGCCGTGCTCTCGCCCCTCGTGAGCTATACCCTCGCCTATAGCCCTAGAGCATACCATCGGCTACCGAGTGGGCTATGAGATGCTCCTCTTCAATGGACTCTTTACCTTCGTCTCGCTCTGGATCACCCATGATCGGAGGGGAAGGAGGTGCATGTTTAACTATATATCCAACTCAACTAAATGAAGCAATCCCAGCTACACCAGCAGACGACCGCCCTACGCTTCCGTCGCATGACGAGGAAGGGCTATGGTGCCTTCAACACGATGCATCGAGTCGTGACGATCGGGACACTAACCAGTCTAGCTCTAGCCTGCGCCTATTCCAGCACAGCTAGTGCACAGAACGTCGGGGGCACCGACCCGCACCTCGCCCGACTCAGACAAGGAGTACGAAATCGAGCAGGTGACCGTCACCGCCTCCAAGATCGCCACTCCACTCAATCAGACAGCCAAGCTCATCACTGTCATCTCTGCCAAGGAGATCGCTAATGCGCCGGTACGATCACTACAGGATCTACTCGTCTATGTAGCAGGTATAGACGTAGCCCAGAGAGGCGCACACGGCGTACAAGCCGACATCTCCATCCGTGGAGGTTCCCAAGACCAAACCATGATCCTACTGAACGGTATCAACCTCAGTAATGCAGAGCAGAGCCACCTTAGCCTAGACATCCCGATCAATCTCTCCGACATCGAGCGCATAGAGGTCCTCCGTGGTCCCTCAGCCCTCATCTATGGCGTAGGTGCCTTCTCGGGAGGGATCAACATCATCACCCGACACGATACACACGACCGACTATATGCCAGCATCACCGCAGGCATGCATCGTCTACGTAGTATAGAGCTCAGAGGATCCAGCCGCTGGGGCAAGACTACGAACTCACTCTCGGCCAGCAGCCGCAGTGGTGCAGGGTACCAAACCAACACCGACTATCAGATCAATAACGCCCTTTGGCAGACCCGTCTCCAGCTAGAGGGTACGAACAAGATCGACCTACAGTGTAGCTACAATGAGAAGCAGTTCGAGGGCGAACAGCTTCTACTCGGCGAAGTTCCCGATGCAGTACGAGTACACACGTCGCTACATCTCCTCTCTACGTGGAGAGCTGGGCACTGGACAGCTACGCTTCGTGCCAGCTATCTATTGACCGCGCCTACGATCAGTTTGACCTAACGAAGGGCTCCTGACAAGGGACGCAACTACCACCGCACCGACAGCTATGGTGCCAACCTCGCCACCAGCTACCTCTCCTCCATCGGGATGACGACCCCTAGCAGCAGACCTGAGACGTGAGGAGGTAATCAGCAGTAAGCTCGGACGACCACGCTCTAAGCCCAGTGGGGTATACACTCGTGCAGACGACCGCACCAACCTAAGCCTAAGCCTAGAGCATACACTGAGCATACACGACTTCACCCTCTCGGCTGGCGCACTACTCAACCACACTAGCCTCCTCAGGGATGTCTACAAGCTACTCCCCTCTGTGAACCTCAGCTATCACCCCACCCAGCGATGGACCTTCTCAGCGGGGTGGAGCAAATCTATGCGCACACCTACCTTTGTCAATCTCTGGTACACCACAGAGACCCACAACGCCAGTGGAGTCCTTCAGCCCGAGTACTCTCAGTCCTTCGAGCTATCGGCACGCTACCACAGCAGTGTACTCCAGGCCTACATCTCTGGCTTCAAGACAGAGGGGCGAGACCTCATTGACTGGGTCAAGCAGTCCCCTACTGACACCAAGTGGAGCTCGTGGAACCACTCTCGCATCGACAACTACGGCCTAGAGGCAGGAGTCAGCCTACGCTATGGGTACTTCCTCCCCTTCCTAGGCACAGAGAGCAAGCTACAGCTGGACTACCACACATACATCAGGAGCACCAAGCCCAGCAGCTCATCTCCCTATATGCACTCAACTACCTCCGTCACAAGTTCACGGCTCACCTATCCTACCGCATTGGTCGCCACCTAGAGGGTAGCTGGGACCTTCGCTATCAGGATCGTGTAGGCCAATCCTCCCCCTTCGCCACACTAGACGGCAAGCTCGACTACCTCATCAGCGAACATCTACGTGTCGGGATACAGGCCAACAACATCACCGATACTCGCTACTCCGACATCGTAGGTGTTGTACAGCCAGGCTTCTGGCTCTCGGCTGGCATGAGCTGTAAGCTATAGGCATTACCATGGGATAGGCATCTCCCTATCCCGGCACAGAAAGGACGTAGCTCCACTCGGTCAGACCGAATGGAGCTACGTCCTTCAATATTTCATCTCCCACCCTATCGGGTAGTGCTTGCCCGTGCTAAGGCAAGGGCTAGAGCAGACGTATGCCGAGAGTGAACCAGCCCGTGGTATTCTTCATCCCATAGGGAGCATGCTTCGTGACACTCCGCAGACCTTGCTCCACCCCTATACGCAGGAATATCTTCTGCAGCTCTAGCTTGGCAGCTAGATGGAGAGCTAGGTCTTTCTTCCTAAAACTGGAGTCGCTCCCCACTAGGTGTACTATTACCTGCCTTGGACTCTCGTCCTCGAAGACACGATACTCCATCCCCTGCCCCTTAGCTCCCTCCACTAAGTACTGATAGCGTGAAGTCATCCCAATAGAATATGAGAGCCCAGCCTCCCCACTTAGGGCAACACCTACACCGGGGATCGCTAGACGAAGGCCATAGGCAACGGGGATATTGACATAGCGTAGATCGAGCTGTTCCTTACCCATACGAGCGTTTGAAGGGTAGCCTATAGGTCGAGCATTGGCTAGTGTCAAGTCGTTCTGTGCTCCCTGGCTCTGATAATAGATCCCTATGGCTACGTAGCCAAGGAGTCCCAATGAGAGCTCTGCACCTATCCCTAGGCGTAGCCCATAGCTAGGCTGGAGGCCTCCTGCACTCTTACCCGAGGAGACACGTAGGTTGGCAGACGTCCCCCCGACCTCTGCTCCGATACGTAGTGGGAAGGACTGTGCGATAGCTGGGGACGAGGCCAATAGGGTGATGAGGAGAAGGCGTAGGGGTAGCTTATACATTATTCTTGGGCTGATCACTAAGTAAAGTAAATAGGAGAGCCCACACCATGACGCTACATAGGTGTCATGGTGCGGGCTCTCCGAGAGGTAACGCTGGATATACGGTGCTTCGTATACTTGAGGGATACGCAGGGTATATGTAAGAAGGTATGTGATGGAGTGAAGTGCTAGGGACTAAAAGCGTACTCCGAGGCTCGTAGAGATGGTGGAGGTGGTTATTCGCGTCATCTGGGCGAATTTATTTAGGTTCGTCAGTCCTAGCTCGGTACTGGCACGCAGATAGAAAACGCCCATACTCAAACCTAACCCCAAACTGTGCACCGATGTAGAAAGGATTGAGTATAGCGAGGCTTCCTGGTCTATTATTTGTTACCTTGCCTCGTCACATAGAAGAGTGGAGCGGATAGGTTACCGAGTTTCCTACTAGAGCTATCATATATGTCGTAGTCTAACGACCCTGCGATACCTAGGGCAAAGCGAACGCCTAGCTCTCCAGTAATACTCAGCTTGCCATCTTGCGATAGGATCGTCCCACCACCCTGAATAGGAGAGGAAGGGCTAGATAGTGTGCCGTCATCCGCTCCTGCACAGAGGCTATACGCCCAAGCTCTATCTCTAGCCCCGAGCGCTGTATCAGTCCTAAGAGATCATTATTGAGCCCCTCACTATAGGTACCTGGGGCGAAGTAGGATAGTCCCGACGACTGGTAGTAGCCACTATTCCCGAGCCTTAGATCGATGCGTGTCGTCAGTGAGGGTGAGAAGCGGAAGGATGTTCGGGTCCTTCGTCCATCGGCTTGACTTGAGAGGAAGGAAGTGAAATCTGCCCCAGCATCGACAGCAAAGCTTACCTTGCGCTGTGCCATAAGACCGCTAGTGGAGAGGGTGAGCAGGAGCAGAAGTAGAAGTAGAATGTTTTCGTCGCATGTGCCTTTGAATTATGGGTTAGCGAAGGAGTGAAGTATGTGATATAGCAGTGCTATCTTGAGCTCACTTGATGGGCAGGTGCAGTACCTTTCGCTCTCCGATGTAGCCCTCTAGGAGCTGTCCTATCTCCACGGCACCCACCCCCGCGGGTGTCCCCGTGAAGATAAGGTCACCCATACGAAGGGTCTGGTGTCGGCTGATATGAGAGATCGGGCTATCTATCCCATGGATCATCTCTGAGGAGTCAGCGCTCTGCCTCGTCACGCCATCGACATCTAGGCGGAAGGGTATCGGACGCTCAGGGTAGCCTAGCTCTTCCTTAGTCAGCCAAGCACCGACCACGGCAGAACCATCGAAGACCTTCGCCGAGAGCCAAGGTCGTCCCTCTGCCACAGCCCTACGCTGTAGGTCTCGAGCTGTAAGTCTATCCCTAGAGTGATATAGTTGTAGTAGCGATGTGCAAACCGCTCGGCTATCCGCTTACCCACGCGACTAATCTGCACAACGAGCTCGGCCTCATACTCCACCGACGAACCCATATCGGGGAGGAAGAAAGGAGTATTGGGACGGAGAAGCGAAATCCCTTTGTGGAAGAATACCGGCTCTGTATGAGGTGGACTCTGCACACCTCAGGCCCAGGCTTTGAGCCTCGTCTCGGTGTGTAGCATAGTTGAAGCAGACTCCCAAGATCTTCATACCTTCCTCCCCTCTTGTAGTCGCTCTGTGTAGCCTTCATTCGGGTAAACATCAGAGCGAGGTGAGCGTACATCGAGGTATTCTGTACGACGACATTGGGTGGGGTCTGGATACGGAAGGGAGTGAAGTTCCACAGCGCACGTATCCCTGCTCGCACAAGGCGGTCCGTCATCAGCTGTGCCTGTAGCACGGGGACGGTGAGGATAGCGATCTGTACCTCCTCGGCCTGAATACGAGAGGCAAGCTCATCGATATGATATACGGGGATACCCGCCACCTCGGTACCCCATGATCTCCTCTGCTACATCAAAGCCTGCAAGCACCTCTAGGCCAAACTGACGTAGCCCCTTATCGGCAAGTAGCCCTGAGCCCAAGCTTCCGACCCCGATCAGGAAGGCACGATGCTGCTTAGTAAAGCCTAGAAACTCCTCTAGGTACTCGATCAAGGCTGCTGTCTCGTAGCCCACACGTGTGCGTCCCTGGAGCTGTACGTAGGGACGATCCTAGCCACGAGGGCGGCATCCACCCCTACCCCCTGGGCTATACGAGTCGAGGAGACATACCTACTACCTCTGTCTTCAGGAGCTGGACGAAGGAGAGATACCAGGGCAAGCGACGTAGCGTGGGCTCGCGATCGTGCGCATCTTATCTCCCTATCTCTTTCTTCTTACTCATGTTTGTTGTTACTTGAGTCTAGTAGATTGTCTCTACACAAATGTAGTGAATTAGCTCCTCTACACCAAGGCGGTATCCAGATTACACGATAGCCTCCCCCACACTCTATAGAGAGCTCCACACAATAACTGTATCCGAGGGAGGAGCTCCACGGCACGTCCTCGTATCCTAGGGGCATGCCGTGGGCTCGCTGTGCATAGCGCTGGGGATACGGGAGTCTCTAGGAGGGGGCTTCCGCCTCGGCATTCCCCATTAGATAGGCCTTGATGAACTCATCGATATCGCCATCCATTACTGCTCCGACATTGGAGGTCTGATAGCCCGTACGGTGATCCTTCACACGGCGATCATCGAAGACGTAGCTACGGATCTGAGCGCCCCACTCGATCTTCTTCTTACCAGCCTCGACCTCGGCCCGTGCTCGACGTCGGCGCTCTAGCTCCTTGTCATAGAGCTGGGAGCGGAGGCGCATCGCATTCTCGCGGTTATCGGTCTGGGAGCGGGTCTCGGTATTCTCTATGATGATCTCCTCCTCGACACTCGCTCTCGGGATCTCGATAACGATAGCGCAGACGCACACCCGTCTCGACCTTATTCACGTTCTGTCCACCAGCGCCACTGGAGCGGAAGGTATCCCAACTGATATTGGCAGGATTGACCTCGACCTCGATCGTATCATCTACGAGGGGGACGACAAAGACGGAGGCGAAGCTCGTCATACGCTTGCCCTCGGCATTATAGGGTGAGATACGTACAAGGCGGTGGACACCGGTCTCGCTCTTGAGGAAGCCATAGGCCTGATCCCCCTCGACCTGCATGGTCATCGTCTTGATGCCTGCCTCTTCACCGTCCTGCCAGTTGGTGATGGTAGTCTTGTAGCCCTGCTTATCGCACCAGCGAGCATACATACGAGCGAGCATAGAGGCCCAGTCTTGGCTCTCCGTACCGCCTGCACCAGCATTGATCTTGAGGACTGCTCCTAGGCTATCCTCCTCTGCACGAAGCATATTCTTCAGCTCTACTTCCTCCAGCAGGGCTATGGCTCGGGCATAGGCTTCATCGACCTCCTCCTCGCTAGTAATCCCTTCCTTGAAGTACTCTAGGGCAAGGGCTACTTCCTCGGTCAGCCTATTGGCCTCGTCGTAGTAGTTGATCCACTTGCGAAGGTCTTTGACCTTACGCATCTGTGCTTCGGCACGCTCACGATCCTCCCAGAAGGCAGGGTCTGCAGTGCTAGCTCTTCCTCCTCTAGCTGAATACGTCGGCTATCGACGTCAAGGTACCTCCCCAGCGCAGACTTGCGCTCCAGTAGGCTCCCTAACTGGTCTGTCGTTATCATTAGTCTATACTAAATAATGTACTGTGATATATACGGATTGTCACCCGAAGATACGAACAATCACGCAAAGTCCTGAGCCTCATCCCCGCTCCTCGCCCTCTAGCCATCCATCCCCTGCCCCCGATACGACACCTCTATCTCCTACTCGTCATCCATCGCTAGCTCTACGTCCCCTACCCCTTCGCACACTATCGATGAGACCTATTCCTCCCATCACACCTACTAAGCCTACCCCCACGACTACGACAGCAGCTACCACAGCTACCACCTCTCTGATCACACAGCGAGAGCATCGTACATCCCGTGACCTCTATCCTAGGACTAGGTATAATCCCTCTTAGAGGAGGCAGTATACCCTTTGTCACGACCTTACAAGGCACGGGAGGTCGAGGGCAAACTTTCCAAGGAGTCCATTCCGAAGATAGAAACACCTCTATCCTAGGTCTATACGTACCAAGCATATACCTACTACCTAGGAGAGAAAAGTGTACACGTGTGTATACCATAGTGTACTCACGTGTATACATCTGTGTACACGCGTGTACACTACCTCGCTCTAAGTATATCCCCATAGCCCCCCTTTCGTATGTCCATTCCTCGGGCTAATGCTAGGTGCTACTGAGATACGGCTAAAGCACCCTTGGGCATAAACTAATCCCCCAGCAGGCCAAGAGTAGGGAGTACTAAAAGAGAGCATGTGACTGCCCTGCTGTACCTCTCTTCTCGGCATGTCCTATCCTACCCATTGGGGACACATGATACAGAGGAGGTTAGCTGGGCATCCTTAGGCTCACCCGATAGCCCTATATCCGCTGGTGTCTATATCTATCGTAGAGAGCAGTCACGGGTAGGGGGGATAGTGGCTCATCAGGAGTAGCTCAGAGGCTATGTAGGATGAAGCAAAGTTCCTATCTTTGCTATACAATATTTAGTATATCATACATCATACATACTATACCCCTAATATTACGCTACACAGACGTATGCTTAGCTCACTTAGGAACAGATCATCCTACCCCTGGCTTGTCGTCGCCCTACTCTGGGTCGTCGCCCTACTGAACTATATGGATCGACAGATGCTCAGCACCATGAAGGATGCTATGTCGATCGACATCACCGAGCTACAGAGCGCCGAGGAGTTCGGTATCCTTATGGCTATATTCCTCTGGATCTACGGCTGTGTCAGCCCCTTTGCTGGGGCTATCTCCGATAGGGTAAACCGCAAGTGGCTGATCGTAGGGAGTATCTTCGTATGGTCGCTGGTGACTTTCCTGATGGGAGCGGCGGAGACCCTAGAGCAGCTCCGTGTATTGAGAGCCTTGATGGGGATCAGCGAAGCTCTCTATATCCCGCAGGGGCTATCCTTGATCGCCGACTACCACGAGGGAAGAGCCGCTCACTAGCCGTAGGAATACACATGACGGGGCTCTATAGGGGACAGGCTATTGGGGGCTTTGGAGCTACACTGGCCTCTGCCTTCAGCTGGCATACGACCTTCTATATCTTCGGGATGGTGGGTATGGTCTATGCATTGATCCTCATCCTACTACTGCATGAGCTACCGAAAGAAGTCAAGGCTGAGCAGACAAAGGGAGAAGCACAGAGGTTCACCCTTAGGAGCTTCCTGCAGGGCTTCGGATGGCTATTCACCAATATCTCCTTTTTGGGCTATCCTCATCTGCTTCGCCGTGCCAAGCCCTACCAGGCTGGGCGACGAAGAACTGGCTCCCAACCCTCTTCTCCGAGAACCTAGGCATCGAGATGAGAGAAGCGGGATCTCTCCACGATCACTACTGCGGCCTCATGCTTCCTTGGTGTCCTCATAGGTGGGACGCTCTCAGACCGCTGGGTAAAGACCAACCTCCGAGGACGTATCTACACAGGAGCTATTGGCCTGGCACTGACCATTCCTTCGCTGATCCTACTGGGCTATGGACATAGTGTTGTGGCTATTGTACTCGCAGGAGTACTCTTCGGAGTCGGGTATGGGATGTTTGATGCCAACAATATGCCCATCCTCTGTCAGTTCGTCCCCTGCACGTCTCCGTGCCACAGCCTACGGCTTCATGAATATGATCGAGTCTTTGCGGGAGCGATGGTCACGCAGGTGCTAGGAAAGATGAAGGATGCAGGTCACCTTGACTCAGGCTTTGTCTTCCTCGGACTGATTGTCCTCGTAGCACTCGCCATCCAGCTACTCGTCCTACGCCCCACAACCGACAACATGCAATAACGCAACACTCTGCCCCAACACTAAATAGTAATAGACAACGAGATGATACTAGGCACCCTAAAGGACAGTGCTCGCTACGAGGCACTACACCCCGACTTCAAGGAAGTCTTCGACTACATCAAGCAGCACGACCTACTACACACAGAGCTCGGGCGCATCGAGCTACGTGGTGAGGACGTCTTCATCAACAACGTCGATCCTACTACCGTCCCTATCTTGCGACCAACCCTAGAGGCACACGAAGCCTATCTCGACATACGTACTACTCGAGGGACAGGAGCGAATAGGTTGGCTCCCTACGGGTGAGTGTCGCAAGTCACGTGGCTCCTTTGACCACGAGAAGGACTTCATCCTCTACGACGACACCCCAACAAGCTATGTGGATCTCCTACCTGGGCAATTCGCTATCGTCTATCCTGAGGATGCCCATGCCCCTCTGATCGGACAAGGAGAGAAGATCGCAAGCTCATCGTCAAGATACGAGTGAAGTAGGGCAACGATCTCACCCCTCTGGGATCTATACCCCACACGAAGGATGAAGCATCAGATAGCGGGACTAGCACTACTGCTCATAGGGATCATAGGTAGCTCCTGTGGTGTACACTGCACGGGAGTGGGCACATACGCACCCACAAAGAGGAGAGAGCACAGAGCTAGATGAGCTAGAGAGAGTTCCTGCAGTCCAAGTGACTACATAGACGTCTATGAGATAGGGGAGCGTAGGACATCCAGCCTATGATAGGCATGGAGTGTCAGCTGCCTTTGCTGGCCGAGTAGGAGGTAAGCTCCTGCTAGCAGGCGGAGCAAACTTCCCCGACAAGCCTGCTGCTGAAGGGGGTGAGAAGGCTTACTACGATCTAGCTTTCGTGGGCACACCCCGTCAAGGAGGCAGGCATATCGACTGGGCAAGTGCAGGACGTCTCCCCAAGGCTCTGGCCTACGGAGTCAGTCTACAAGCCCAAGACACCCTCTATATCGCTGGAGGGGAATCATCGGACGGCAGCGAACGGGGCTTCTATCGCCTCACCCTAGACACACATGGAGCACTACGAACCGACACCCTCTCTCCCCTACCCTTCACGATCGACAATGCTGCTGGAGCCGTCTTCGGACAGCGTCTATACCTAGTCGGTGGGATGCAGGACGGAGTCCCTAGTGGTACGATCTGGGTCCATGACCCTGAGGCCATAGTGAGGGTGGGTGGAAGCGTCTAGCAGAGCTCCCCGAGGCTGGCGGATACCTCCAGCCCGTCGCCTCAGTGGTAGGGAGATAGTCTCTATGTCAGTGGAGGCTTCACACTAGGTGATGCTGAGCACCTAGCTCGTGTCCATCAGGGTATCCATAGCCTATCCCTCACTGATCCACGAGGAGGATGGCACACACATCACCTCACCCTGACCGCACCCAAGCGTCGGGACTACTGGGCTGGTGGCAACTTCGTCCCCGTAGCCGGAGGCATCATCGCCACTGGAGGTGTCCATACAGAGATCTTCGAGCCTGCCATCGAACGTATACGTAGACTAAAGCACAATAAAGAAGCGTTATCTGAGGAGGAAGTAGCCCGACTCACCCAGACGCAGTCTGCCTATATGAGACAGTCCATAGCCTGGTATCAGTTCACGAGCGACCTCTACTACTATGCTCCTGATATGGGAGGCTGGCGGAGTATCGGCTCTATGCGACCCGACCTATTGGGTAGAGCAGGAGCGAGCCCGATTGCATACTCCCAGCGACAGGTATATCTCCTACAAGGGAGCTCAAGCCTGGGATACGTAGCCCCAAGATCATCAGGATCGAGATCTCGAAGTCCCCACACAGAGTTAAGTAAACATCTATAGATATAAGTAACATCCATATAATACGTACATCTATGAAGACAAACTCATGGCTTAGGGTCGGCCTATTGACCCTATCGTTCTGCCTCGCCCTACCTGCAGTGGCACAGCGCAAGAAAGGCTCCAAGCACAGCACTGCACGGAAGGCAACTCCTAGAAAGCCCAAGGCTGGCAACTACCTCATCCTCGGTACTGCTCCCGATGATGCCAATGGGAAAGCAAGCCTACCTCTTCGGAGACGGTCAGGCTGCTCTGGATAGCACAATGATTAAGGATGGGAAGTTCTACTGAGCGTCCCGTAGACAAGAGTCTGATCGTGGCTCGTATCCTCGTTCCCCAGAGCTACTATCTGCTAGTCATCCCCGAGGAAGGTACAATCAACGCCCCTGTGGACAAGGAAGCAGCCTCTGGCACTCCCCTCAATGACCTTTATGCCAAGCTCAAGCAAGAGGACGAGGCTCTCGTCGCACCCTATCGTGACCGTCTCAAGGCTCTTCGTACAGATGCCTCACTCTCCGATGAAGCCAAGGAAGAGGCCTACGAGAAGATCGTCACAGAACTCAATGGGATACAGCGCCCCTGTCTGCTAGCTCGCCTGACAGAGCACCCAAGCGATGCCATCGGCTATCATGCACTACAGAGCCTCCTCGCCCTCGGTGATGTAGAGGCTGCTCGTGCAGAGGCCTACGCTGCTATCGCGACCGAAGAGATCCGTAATAGCGAACCCATCGCCAAGCAACTCAGTGCACTGCGTCGTCAGGAGGCTACAAAGGCTGGGGCACAGTTCATCGACTTCACTGGTGTCGATGATGCCAATCAGACGGTTAGCCTTAGCGACTATGTAGGCAAGGGACACTATGTCCTCGTGGACTTCTGGGCCTCCTGGTGTGGTCCCCTGTCTGTCGTGAGATCAGCCACCTCAAGGAGGTGCGTGATGCCTATAGCGACAAGGGGCTCGTCATCCTCGGCGCTGCAGTATGGGATGAGATGGAAGATCACCTCAAGGCTATGAAGGATCTAGAGATCACTTGGCCTCAGATCGTAAATAAGAATGAAGCTACAGAGCTCTATGGTATCCAAGGCATCCCTCAGATCATCCTCTTTGACCCCGAGGGTAAGATCGTAGCTCGTGACCTTCGTGGCAAGGCTATCGACAACAAGCTAAACGAGATCCTAAGCAAGACCGAAGGCAAGCTCTAAGAGCTCACCTCTGACATAACCGATATAAGAGAGAGCCCTCAAGTGTGGAGTGATAGAACTCTAGCACTCGAGGGCTCTCTCCTATATATATGATAGCCTCCTCAGGCATAGACTAGAACCAGATGCACTTGTTACTTACCTTTTATCTACCTTTGTGCTAAATGTAATATCCTCCGTTTACCACGAGCGTACAATGGAGGACGAAGAAAAACAATATAGACCTAAGGTTTGCTTGATATGAAGACGAACCTACGCTATCTCATCTACTCGCTCCTACCCCTCTTCCTCCTCGAGGTAGCGTGGGCGAGAGAACCTCTACGAGGGCAGATCGCTTGACCCTAAAAGGGGCAGCCCATCTCCTCGGTGCAAATCATGGAGGTAGGACGAGGCATGCAGGTCTCGAGTAGTGACGCTCGAGGGAGTTCTCCCTTATCCTCCCCGACAGTGTAGAGACCATCACCCTAAGCTTTGTCTGTGAAGGCTATCGCACTAAAGTGATGCAGCTCGTCCCCCAGAACAGGGTCTACCGTATCTTACTCCTACCTAGTGATCGCCAGCTGAGTGATGTCGTGGTACGTGCCCATCGACTACAGCAGGTGAGCTCCTTCGCACCTCTGAGCACACAGCTGACCACCCTACGGTGCTCTCATCACCCCCGAGCACTAGCAGACATACTAGGAGCCCTCAGTGAATCCCCCGAGGTACAAGTATCAGATATCGATGGCCGCCTAGCAGTGCAGGGAGGTGCTCCAGGTGAGACACGGTCTATGTGGATGGCCTCCTCTTACCCAACCCCTATACCCTCTCCTCGCATAATGGAGGTCGGCGTACCACTATCTCCCCAACTGCGTGTCAGAGTATGCGCCTCTACTCAGGTGGCTACTCCGCTGCCTATGGGGAGGCTCTATCAGGGATAGTCGCACTAGAGACTCAGGAGCTCTCCTCCATGCCAGCCAACACCGAGCTAAGCCTAAGTCTACTGGGTGGATCTGCAGCCACTACCCTAGGCTCGACACGAGCCAAGGTGCGCCTACAAGCGGACTACACTGACCTAACCCTGATAAACAAGCTCATCCCAAGCTATTACCCCTGGCGTAGGAGCTTCCACTCCCCCTCTCTCTCTCTGCAACCTTCGCTAGCGACGTGAAGGGGAGCAAGATCAAGGCTCAACTCAGCTATCGCCACATGGGATTTGCCTATGATCGCCTACCGAGTGGCCTATCCTCCCTACTACACACTACCCTCGGAGAGGATCAATGGTATGGACGAGTGACGCTACGTAGACCTCTCACCAGCCAGCTACAATGGGAGCTAGGTGCACATACACAGCTAAGAGACTTGACCGGTAGAGAACTAGAGCACACAGGAGACAGAGTACAGGAGCAGGAGCTCTATGCAGAGCTTCGTAGTGCCCTCCGCTGGCGTATCTCAGATGCCCTCACTTGGCTCACGGGGCTAGACTACAGCTATAGAGACTATCGGCAGACCTATAGGAGGGGTGCAGAGTATCGGCTAGGCTTTCGGGATCACCTTGAGACTCTCTTCTCCGAACTTAGCTGGCTGAGCCAAGGCTTCACGGTGAGCTTAGGCTTACGTGGTAGCTACAGCACCTATCTCCGAGACCTCGGCCTCTCCCCTCGGCTCTATACAGGCTATCGCTGGGGCATACACCTCCTATCTGCTAGCTGGGGATACTACCAGCAGATGCCCTCGGCAGATATTCTACGCTTCACCTCCTCACTCACACGGCCAGCAGTCTCTCTACCCCAGCTCACCTACGGCCTAGTCAGTGGGGGGCATTCGCTCCAGATAGCACTCTATCACAAGTGGTATAGCCGGCTCATCCGGAGCTTCGGCAGTAGCTATCCGCTGACCTTTGACCAGCAGGGCGGAGGAGAGAGCTATGGAGCTAACCTCATCTACACGGGCAAGATTAGTGATCTCAACTATAGTCTAGCCTACGGCTACACACATGCTAGACTAAGCTATGACCGCTACCATCATCGCCTCTCCCCTGACTACCTAAGCCCCCACATGCTCAAGGCCAACCTCCGCTACTGGGTACGTAGCCTATCCTCCCTGATCGGGGTGAGCTACTACATAGATAGTGGAGCTACGGGCTATGATGCCTCGCTTGAGCAAGTCGCCATCCCCTCTCGACAGCGCCTCGACCTAAGCTGGACGTATGTGATCTCACCTCGTATGGTGATACATACGGGCTGTCAGAACATACTCGGCACGACCAACTACTGGGGCTTCGACCCTAGCTACGGCCACGATGACCCAAGCGGTCTGAGACGTACCCCTTCCTCCCGCATGATCTACCTAGGCATATTCTTCGCTCTAGGTCGAAAGCCCCTGAACATATAAATCAATCAAACAGAATACTGCAATGAAACAGATCTTCATCGCCACCCTGCTCCTCCTGCTCGGTGGTTCTAGCCTACTACTCGCCTCTACAGAAGAACCCAAGAAGCATCGTCAGCTCCGTCTAGAGGTGGATGGGATGACCGAGACCAAGGGCACTCCACTCATCGCCATCTACGACAAGGAAGAGAGCTATCCAGCGAAGGCCTATACCTATAGAGGCCGTACACCTGTAGATAGCCTAGTCAAGCACACAGAATCGCTACCAGAAGGACGGTACGTCGTCTCTCTCTTCCATGATGCCAACGGAAACAATAAGCTCGATACCGGCGAGTATGGTATCCCCATAGAGAAGTACGGCTTCAGCAACAATGCTCGGGGTGAGATGGGCTTCCCTTCCTTCAAGGACGCCGCCGTCGTCCTCAAGGCCGATCAGACCATCTACATCACCGTTCACTAGTATCCCCCGATACAGGAGAGGGCGACACATCCACCGAAGTGGATGTCGCCTCTCTACGCTTTGTACTTATTAGATAGAGTGAATGGGGTGAACCTAGGAGCAGTGCTTCTGAGCTAAAACTCCCCTCCCAGAGAGAGAGAGCTATATGAGCGCGCCCTCTTCGATACGCCCCGTGAGACGCTGGTCATCGCTGTAGCGGCCTTGCGCCCATCTCCCATAGCGAGGATCACTGTAGCCGCCCCACGAACTATATCTCCCCCTGCATAGACATCAGGCATCGAGGTTTGCTTGTCGTCGTTGACGAGGATATTCCCCCACTTATCGACCTTGAGATCAGGCATAGACGAGGCCACTAGAGGATGAGCAGAGTAGCCGATACAGACGACTACCCTCATCTACGGGCATCTCCACTATATCTCCTGGGATAGCCACTGGACGGCGACGCCCGCTCTCATCTGGTGCTCCCAGCTCCATACGCTGTAGGCGCATAGAGACGACTCGACCAGATGAGTCTCCTATGTACTCTACGGGATTGTGCAGGGTCAGGAGCTCAGTACCCTCCTCGCATGCGTGCTTGATCTCCTCGGCACGAGCGGGCATCTCCTCCTCGCTCCTTCGGTAGACGATCATAGCCTGCTGTGCATCTAGACGGATAGCTGTACGTACGGCATCTATGGCCGTATTGCCGCCACCGATTACGGCGACACGCTTGCCCCTGAGCTGGGGGAGCTCCGCAGCCAGCTCCTCAGGGCTCATCATATTGTACTTGGCTAGATACTCGCTGGCGGTATATACCCCCTTGAGGTCTTCGCCGTGGATCTCCATGTGGTTGGCTACACCTACCCCAGTGGCGATGAAGATCCCTTCCATGCCAGCAGCTTTTGATCCTCATCAGGTAATTGTCTCCCCCACGATGGTGTTTGTCTCAGGTGTACCCCCTAGATCTCGCATTTTCTCGATCTCATCCTCGATGATGCTATTGGGTAGGCAGAACTCTGGGATCCCGTAGCGCATGACCCCCGAGCTGCTCTGAGCCTCATAGACAGTCACGTCATAGCCCCACTTTAGCCATATCGGTAGCGAAGGAGAGCCCAGCTGGGGCCACTCCACTGACAGCCATCTTGCCACGGCGGGGGAGGTAGTAGGCGTTTGATGGAGCGGTCTCTATGGAGTCGCTCATAGTCGGCTACATAGCGTTCGAGGTTACCGATAGAGACGGCCTGCTTCTTGAGGCTAAGGGTAGATACACTGGCTCACACTGCTTCTCCTGGGGGCACACGCCCACAGACAGCAGGCAGGAACTGAGTCTCACGGATTACATTTAGGGCATCTATCATCTCGCCTCGCTCTGATGAGCTTGATGAACGAGGATGTGTATTCCCACGGGGCAGCCATCGACACAGCCTGGTGTAGGGCAGTCTAGGCAGCGGCGTGCCTCGGCCATAGCCTCCTCTCGGGAGTAGCCGAGGGCGACCCTCCTCATGGAATGATGTTATGCGCTCCGAGATAGGGAGCTCCGGGCATTGGAGTCTTGTCCAGCTGTACACGCTCCTTATTGGGGTGAGCCTTCCCGTAGGTCTGTTCTCCAGTCTTGACTACGTCGCTCCTTGATTAGCTCTTGCTTTGTCTTCATTGGTTGTGCTATGCAGTCGTAAAACATGCTTGCAGTGATAATATCCTTCACAAAGATAAAGAACCTAGATGAATAACATACATTTATCCTTAATTATATCCCCTATATCACGCACTAGATCCGACGCACGATACCTAGTGCCAGGGAAGGTAGTCAAGGAGTATACACGCAGGATAGAAACATCTGCATCCTAGGGTGCAGATACACCGATCGTATACCTGCTACCTAGGAGGTCAAGTATACACGTGTGTACACAACTGTATACCTGCGTGTACACAACTGTATACACACGTGTACACAACATCGCTCTAAGTATGTCCTCTGTAGAGCTCTGATATACAGCTCTCCTCGGGCTACCCCTTCGGCTCGACTAGAGACACGGCTAAGCCCCCTAGGCAAGAAGGAGACCCCAGAGTGCCAAAGAGTAGAGAATACTAAAAGGGATCATGCATCAGCCCTAAACAGACAACTCTGTGTCAGACGCATTCCTTATATAATTCGTATCTTTGCGTCCGTGCATAGCTATGTGAGCTATTGTACTCGTATACATTACGAATAGACCAATGGGAGTACTTCATCAACATAAGGTGGGCTACAGGCGGTATGTCCTCTGCCTCCTCACACTGATACTGGCTCTGAGCTCAGCATCAGCTCAGGCAGTACGCAAGGCTGGCTATATGGACTATATCCGTAGCCTTCAATGCCGAGGCTCGTCGGCAGATGGATCGCCATGCTATCCCCGCTAGTATCACACTAGCTCAGGGGCTTGTGGAGACTGGTGCTGGAGCAAGTACCCTAGCACAGGTACACAACAACCACTTCGGCATCAAGTGCCACACGACATGGAAGGGCAAGCGCACCTATAAGAGCGACGACAATCCCAACGACTGCTTCCGTAGCTATCCCTCAGCGAGAGAGTCCTACGAAGATCACTCCCTCTTCCTGAAGGGCAAACGATATCAGCGACTCTTCGCCCTACGCTACGATGACTACCGAGGATGGGCAAAGGGACTACAGCTCTATGGCTATGCCACTAATCAAAGGGCTATGCCAATATGCTGATCAAGGTCATCGAGGACTATGAGCTCTATGCCTTTGACCATGGGGAGTATCCCAGCTGGTACCGAAGCTATGGAGGACGTACTCAAACACAGGGTACACGTCGTACAGCAGCTCCTGCTAAGTATGACCGCCCTATGCGACCCACCTATATCAGCTATGGACTGCTCTATGTCCTGGCGGATCAGAATGACTCTATGAGCTGGATCGCGAGAGGGGATCTAGGGATGTCAGCTAAGAAGATAGCTAAGTACAACGATGCTCCTATTGACTTCCCATTGAGCGAAGGTGACGTAGTCTATTTAGAGCCCAAGAACAAGGAGGCTTCGCCCCGCTATCCGACCTATATCGTACGTATTGGTGACTCGATGCATGACATCTCCCAACGCTTCGGTATCAGGCTGGATCGCCCTATACAAGCTCAATGACAAGGATGACGAGTATGTCCCCGAAGAGGGTGATATACTGCGCCTGAGATAGCTCACACAGCCCAGACGATAAAGAGAGACAAAGCAATGAACGAACGCTATATGCAGCGAGGTGTATCGGCCTCAAAGGAAGACGTACACAACGCTATACGCAACGTAGACAAGGGGCTATATCCTAAGGCCTTCTGCAAGATCATCCCCGACATCCTAGGGGGAGATGAGAGCTACTGCAATATCATGCATGCCGATGGCGCAGGGTCCAAGTCCTCCCTAGCCTACCTCTATTGGCGTGAGACTGGTGACCTCTCCGTCTGGAAGCGTATCGCTCAAGATGCTCTGATTATGAATATAGACGACCTACTCTGCGTGGGCGCTATAGATGGCATCCTGGTCTCCTCCACGATAGGTCGCAATAAGCACCTCATCCCTGGTGAGGTCATTGCTGCTATCATCAATGGCACAGAGGAGCTCCTCGCTGAGCTTCGTGATCAGGGCATCGGTGTATATGCCACAGGGGGCGAGACTGCCGACGTGGAGACCTCGTGCGCACGATCATCGTCGATAGCACTGTCACCGTCGCATGAAGCGTAGCGATGTCGCAGACAATGCTCGTATACAGCCGGTGATGCGATCGTAGGGACTAGCCTCTCTGGACAAGCGACCTCCATGAGCGTCAGTATAATGGTGGTATGGGTAGCAACGGACTTACCTCCGCCCGACATGACGTGCTGGAGCATAGTCTAGCAGGGCGCTATCCAGAGAGCTACGATGCCCAGACACCTGACGAACTTGTCTACAGTGGATCTCGTAGCCTCACCTCTCCAGTAGATGGTACGCCCCTAGATGCAGGACAACTCATCCTCTCTCCTACTCAGTACCCTATGCTCCAATAATACGTCAAGTGCTCCAGAGCTTCGCCCCCAAGATCCATGGGATGGTACACTGCTCAGGCGGAGCACAGACCAAGGTGCTACACTTCGTAGAGGGGAAGCATATCATCAAGGATAATATGTTCCCCATTCCACCACTATTCGCCCTAATACAGCAGGAGAGTGGTACTCCTTGGCAGGAGATGTACAAGGTCTTCAACATGGGACATCGTATGGAACTATACGTTGCACCAGAGGAGGCTTCGCGCATCATCGAGATTTCGGAGAGCTTCGGTGTCGAAGCACGCATCATAGGACGTGTAGAGGAGGCCGAGAGCAATAAGCTCACCATCCACTCCCCCTATGGTATCCTAAGCTACGAATAGCCCCACAAATCATATCTTCACCCTATACAATATTTACTACTTATCCCCTAGACGACATTCATGGCAATAGAGAACGACCTGCTCCAGCGCATCGAGAGCCTAGAGATCTGCTTTTCAGGAGATCACCTCCTGATTACCGCTCCAGATATTATCGCCGACCAGAAGCGATTCATGAAGCTCAGCAAAGAGTATCGTGACCTAGAGCGTATCCTAGACAAAGGGAAGGAGTATCGGAACCTCCTAAGTAATATCCTAGAGGGACGTGAGACCCTGGACTACAGAGAGCGACCCCGAGCTACGCACAATGGCTAGGGGAGATGATGCAGGAGGCCGAGGAGCGCATCCCCTCTCGAGGAGGAGATCGAGCTCTTGCTCATCCCCTGCAGACCCCTGAGGATGCCAAGAATGTCGTGATGGAGATACGAGGCGGGACGGTGGTGACGAAGCAGCCCTCTTCGCAGGAGACCTCTATCGCATGTATGTCCGCTACTGCGAGGGACGAGGATGGACTACCGAGGTAACTAGTGTGAGTGAGGGTACCGCAGGAGGATGCAAGGAAATCGTCTTCACTGTCTCTGGTGATGGTGTCTATGGTGTACTCAAGTATGAGAGTGGGGTACATCGTGACAGCGTGTCCCCGAGACAGAGACTCAGGGGCGTGCACATACCTCTGCCGCCTCCAGCAGGTCCTACCAGAAGCAGAAGAAGTGGACGTCGTCCTTAACCCTGCCGACATCGAGATGCAGACTGCACGCTCTGGAGGTGCTGGAGGACAGAACGTGAATAAGGTGGAGACCAAGGTACAGCTGACCCACAAGCCTCACGTGTATCGTCGTCGTCTGTCAGCAGGCTCGTACCCAGCTGGCCAACCGAGAGCTGGCCATGCAGATGCTACGTACCAAGCTCTACGACATAGAACTCACCAAGCACAACGAGGAGATAGCGGCACGACGTAAGACGATGGTCTCGACTGGAGACCGATCCGCCAAGATACGCACCTACAACTACCCTCAGGGGCGTGTCACGATCACCGCATCAACCTCACACTGTATAACCTAGCTGCGATCAGTGTCCGGAGATCCAACCCATCATCGACGAGCTAATCATCGCAGAGAATATCGAACGAATGAAGGAAGCTGCACTCTAGGTGCACCCAGAGAGCTGCTAGCATACTCGCTAGGAAGACCCTAAATCATCAACGGGGATGCTAGCACCTCTTGCCAAGAGAAGTAGCTCTATAGAACAATGTAGACCATGACAAGAGAAGAACTATTTAAGAACATTCAGCGGAAACGATCCTTCCTCTGCATTGGTTTGGATACCGATGTACGTAAGATACCCCAGTTCCTCCTTGAGGAGGACGACCCAATATTCGCCTTCAATCGTAGAATCATTGATGCCACAGCCCATCTCTGCGTAGCCTATAAGCCCAATCTTGCTTTCTATGAAAGTATGGGCTCCTTTGGTATCCTTGCCTTTGAGAAGACGGTAGAGTATCTAAGGTCTAACTATCCCGATCAGTTCATCATTGCCGATGCCAAACGAGGAGATATTGGCAACACGAGCGATATGTATGCACGTAGCTTCTTCGAGCACCTCAAGGTGGATGCACTCACAGTAGCCCCCTACATGGGGAGCGATAGTGTGCTGCCTTTCCTCAAGTATAGCGGACACTGGGTGGTTCTCCTTGCCCTTACCTCCAATGAAGGTGCAGCTGACTTCCAGCTAACCGAATCAAAGGACGGTGATGCCCTCTTCGAGCAAGTACTACGTAAGAGCCTAGGGTGGGGAAATAGCGACCAGATGATGTATGTCGTGGTGCGACAAAGGTCGCTATGCTGCGACGAGTGCGAGCCATAGTCCCGGACTCCTTCCTCGTCCCTGGGGTCGGCTCTCAGAACGGAAGTCTGGAAGAGGTAGCCCTCCACGGGCTCAATAGCATGTGTGGGCTACTGGTCAATGCCTCTCGTAGCATCATATACGCAGATAGCACAGAAGCGTTCGCTAGTGGAGCTGCTGCAGAGGCAGAGAAGCTTCGCCACCAGATGGCAGAGATACTCATCAAGAACAAGCTTGTAGAGGCATAGCACTCTCTACACATATAGGATACATTTCATGCAGTTTAGTGCCGCTCAGATAGCACCCATCATCGGAGGGAGGATTGAGGGAGATACCTCTGTCCTTGTCTCTGACTTTGGAAAGATCGAGGAAGCCAAACCTGGGGATCTAGCCTTCCTAGCCAACCCCAAGTACGAAGCTTTTGCCTACAGCACACAGGCCTCTATCCTACTCGTTGGAGAGGACTTTGCTCCTCGAGAACCCATTACCCCCACACCGATCCGAGTCAAGCGATCCCTATGCAGCTCTAGCCCAGCTCATGCAGCTCTGTAGAGGCCCAGAGTGCACCCCTGCCTCTCAGGTATCTCCCCAACGCATATATAGCAGAGGGAGTAGAGATCGGAGAAGGGGTATATATTGGAGCCTTTGCAGTCATAGAGGAGGGAGCTAAGATCAATGAGGGAGCACTCATCTACCCCCACACTTACATTGGTAAGGGAGTGACTATTGGAGCCAATAGCATCCTTTACCCCCACTCCACACTCTACCATGGGGGTACGAGTCGGAGCACGCTGTATCATCCATGCAGGGCTGCGATCGGAGCCGATGGCTTCGGCTTTTGCACCAGAGGCTGATGGCTACCACAAGATACCCCAGCTAGGCAACGTTATCCTAGAGGATGATGTGGAGATCGGAGCAAACACCTGCATTGACCGAGCTGTAATGGGCAGTACCACCATCCGAAAGGGTGTCAAGCTAGATAATCTCATCCAGATAGCACACAACTGCAGTGTGGATGAGCATACTGTGATGGCTTCTCAGGTAGGCTTAGCGGGATCATCACACATAGGTAAGTGGTGCAAGCTCGGTGGACAAGTAGGCATCAGCGGACATATAACGATAGGAGACAGAGTAGAGATGGGAGGACAAACAGGTGTGCTCAGCAATGTGCCTGAGGGCAGTGTGCTGATGGGCTCTCCTAGTATGCCTCTAAGAGATGCTATGAGGAGCTTCGTCATCCAGCCCAAGCTCCCTGATATGTATCGTCGCCTACAGGCCCTAGAGAAAGAATTAGAAGAACTAAAGCAAAAACAATCAAAGTAGATATGGAAAAGCAGAAGACACTGAAGGATAGCTTTACCCTCACTGGCAAGGCCTTCACACGTGATTAGATATAGAGATTAAGTTCCTCCCAGCTCCAGCAGGGACAGGGAGAGTTATCCGTCGTGTAGACTTAGAGGAGCTCCTGAGATCCCCGCCTCTCCGAATATGTCAAGGGTACTGAACGAGGTACCGTCCTCATCAAGGGCTCGGCCTCTGTTAGTACGATCGAGCACGCTATGGCAGCCTTGTATGCAAAGGGTGTCGCCAACTGTATCATCGAGGTGAATGCTCCTGAGTTCCCTATCCTAGACGGTAGTGCCAAGGGCCTATATCGAGGCTATCAACCGAGTTGGTCTAGAGGAACAGTCTCAGCCCGCCGAGCCCCTATATCGTGAAGCAGCGCCATGAGGTAGTCTCTGAGGATGGTCGCTCACGGATTATACTCCCTACCCGATAATCGCTTTTGGGATCGATGTCCATGTGTCCTTTGACTCACCTGCACTGGACAATCAGTTTGCCTCCCTTGAGAACCCTAGAGGAGTTCGACACGGAGATTGCTACCTCTCGCACCTTCGTCTTCGTACGTGAGGTAGAGACACTCTAGAGCACAACCCGATCAAGGGTGCGATCTAGACAATGCTCTCGTCATCTACGATACTCCTATGGAACAGAGCAGCTGGATGAGATCTGTGACCTAGTCGGTGTCCCACACAAGAAGGATCTATCACTCGGCTACATCAATAATGCTCCTATCCTCTTCCCTAACGAGCCTGCACGCCATAAGCTGCTTGACGTCCTCGGAGACCTTGCACTCATCGGACGTCCCTATCCGTGGACGTATCATCGCCTTCTGCCCAGGACACAAGATCAATAATGAGATGGGAGCCAAGATCCGCAAGGATATCAAGCTAAACGAGGCTCAGGCTCCAGTCTATGACCCTAATCAGGCTCCACTACTTGATGTAAACCGCATCCGTGAGCTACTCCCCCATCGCTACCCCTTCCTCATGGTCGATAAGATCATCGAGATCGGCACAGACTACATCGTGGGTGTAAAGAGTGTCTCTGGGAATGAACCTTTCTTCGAAGGGCACTTCCCCACAGAACCCGTGATGCCTGGTGTCCCTGGTAGAAGCAATGGCACAGTAGGGGGACTACTCGTACTCAATACTATTGACAATCCAGAGGAGTACTCGACCTACTTCATGAAGATCGACAACGTGAAGTTCCGTCAGAAGGTAGTACCAGGCGATACCCTCATCTTCAAGCTACGTCTACTCACTGAGGTGCGCCGAGGAGTTGCCAATATGCGTGGTCTAGCCTTCGTAGGCGAGAAGCTCGTCTGTGAAGCAGAGTTCATGGCGCAGGTTGTGAAGAATAAGTAGTCACCTAGAACGGAACAGCTATAGATTATGTCTAACAACAATATAAGCCCTCTTGCCTCTGTACATCCCGAGGCCAAGCTGGCGTCGGGTGTCATCGTACATCCCTTTGCCCTCATTGAGGAGAATACGGAGATTGGCGAAGGCTGTATCATCGAGAGCCATGCCGTCATCAAGAGCGGGAGCCGACTAGGTAAGCATTGCCACATCCATTCAGGTGCTGTGATAGGTGGGATCCCTCAAGACCTCAAGTTCGCAGGCGAGGATAGCGTGGCTATCATCGGTGACCATACTACGATCCGTGAATGCGCCACCGTCAATAGAGGTACAGCCTCTCGTGGTCGCACCGTCGTCGGGAGTCACTGCCTACTGATGGCCTACTCGCATGTCGCCCATGACTGTGTCCTCGGAGATCACGTGATCCTCGGTAACGCTACTCAGGTGGCGGGAGAGGTCGAGATCGATGACTATGCGATCCTTAGTGGAGGCTCTCTCATTCACCAATTCGTACGCATCTCTCAGCATGTCATGCTCCAGGGTGGTTCTCGTGTAAACAAGGACATCCCTCCCTATACGCTCATCGGTCGTGACCCGATTGTCTATTGTGGGATCAACATCGTTGGTCTTCGTCGTCGAGGCTTCACCAATGAGCAAATCTTCCGTATCAACGACATCTATCGTACCCTCTACCAGCGTGGTCTGAACAATACCGAGGCCTTCAAGGCTATCGAGGAGGAGCATCCCGACAGCTATGAGCGCCAGCCGATCTTGGACTTCATCCGCTCCTCCGAGCGAGGTATCGTCCGAGGTACGATGGACTAGCGTTCCCGACTCACAATGGGATGGAGTGGGGCTAAGCCTTAGAGTACCCTCTGACTTAGCCCCTACACTCCCCCTCAGTATCCCGAAGTATGGCTCCAGCACTGTTCTCCATCCTCCTAGAAGCCTATCTACACAGCACAATCTCCACTGGAGATCACGTTCCTAGATAGTCTTCGCCTCTCCCCTGACCTAAAGCTCTCGGTAGAGGTAGCGAACATGGGCACATCCGCTGGCACCACCCGATAACCCTTCCCCTCATTCGTATCCAATGCAAAAGATCTATACAGTAAGCAGCTACGGGCTCTGTATCGTCAAGCAGAAGTATATGACCATCTCTCCGCTGAGGATCATATAGAGCGTGCCGCACGCTCCTTCGAGCAAGAGTTTCGTCGTCTCTACACACAGACGGGCTATACGATCTATATCTTCGCAGGTGCAGGTCGCTGTGGAGCCTATGCCCTTCGCATCGCCTCATATATGGCTCAGAGAGGCTATGCTATCATGGCCTACCTATTCTATCGTGAAGGAAAGCTATCGGATGAGTGCGAAGCCATACGCAGAAGTATCTCTGATGGAGATCTAAGACTAGAGGAAGTCTATCGCAACTTCACCCCACCGAGGATCAAGGAGCAGGACGTCATCATCGACGGACTATTCGGGACAGAGCTCACCACCTCTCTTTGGTGGCTATGTAGGGCTCGTCGATTTCCTCAATGCATCCAAAGCTTCCATCGTGAGCCTTGAGCTCCCTAGTGGACTCTTTGCAGAGGACAACTCTGGGAATAATCTAGACCACATCATCAAGGCCAAGTACACGATCTCCTTCGACTGCCCTTATTTGGCCTTCTTCTTCGAAGAGAATAAGCCCTTCATCGGTCAGTGATCTCACCTACCTCTTGGGATTAGTCCACAGGCACAGGATGAGCTGGATGCCACCTACTATCTGACAGAGGATGCCTCCCTGACCAGTGCCCTGAGACTGCCCCCTATTCATCCCGAGGGGAAGGTACTCTTCCTCACGACTGAGAGTGGGCACTCTGGACGGACGCTCCTATCTTCTAAGGCAGCTCTCTATGCCGGCTGCCATGAGAATTCATACCGTCGTACCCGAGGAGGAGCAACTCGCTCTTCAGCTTGCCCTTCCTGAACTCGTCGTACAGTCGATGTTCTCACGCACAGAACTCTTGGCGGAGTGTGGCAAATACAAAGCCCTAGTCATCAGCGAAGGCTTCGGACTAGGGGAGTCTGCCCATACGCTACTCGAGAGTCTACTCGCAGCGACCAATAATCCTGTCCTCCTAGATAGCGATGCACTAGAGCTCATCGCACATAAGCGTAGTCTATTAGACCGAATCCCAGTAGGCAGTATCCTACTACCTCACCCATGCAGAGTTCGATCGCATGACCACTAAGCATAGGGACGGATGCAGACCGTCTCTCTCGTGCCATTGAGCTAGCAGAGCGACTAGACTGCTACATCATCCTGCGTGGCACCTATACGGCTATTTGTCTACCCAGTGGCTTAGCTCTCTTTGACATCTCAGGAAATAGAGGGCTTTACTCTATGGGATGTCGTAACGTCCTGGTTGGGGTCATTGCTGGGCTTATTGGGCAGGGCTATGAGTCTGTATCTGCCGCTACCCTAGGTGTTCACTTGTGCGGTCTAGCTGCAGAGCTCCACGCTGGGCGACACTCTGAGCGCACCCTCACAGCCTCCCAGCTCATAGACCAGCTAGGTAGTGCCTACCGACAGCTAGAGGCTCACTAACAGATTACTCTCCTACCTGATAGGCAGAGCACAACCAATACACAGTGCCTATCAAGAAGTAACTAAGCGCTTAGAGCAAGAAGCATACAGCACAAGGTCTAGAAACCTCCTAACATCACGATTATATCGATTAGGGGAGGAGACTTGGAATATATTCCAGTCTCCTCCCCTTTACTATTTTACGGTAATTATACTATCTTTGTAACAAATCCAACAATAGTTAATTTCACCTAATCACAAGTAATAATGGGAAAGTTCATCCAAGAATTTAAGGAGTTTGCTCTGAAGGGGAATGTCATGGATATGGCTGTCGGTATCATCATCGGTGGTGCCTTCGGTAAAGATCGTCTCCTCTCTAGTAAACGATATCATCATGCCTCCCATCGGGCTCATCACGGGTAGTAGCTTCGAGGACGCCAAGGTCGTCCTACGCGAAGCTCAGACAGATGCAGCCAGCGGAGAGGTCCTCAAGGAAGCCATCACTCTCAACTGGGGGTAGCTTCTGCACAGACGACTGTAGACTTCTTCATCATTGCCTTCTGTATCTTCGTTATGATCATAGCTATGAACAGCTTCCGGAAGAAGGGAAGCTGAGCAGCCCGAGGCTCCAGCTCCTACACCAGAGGATATCGAACTCCTACGCGAGATTCGTGATGAGCTAAAGCGTCGCGACAAGTAGTAGAGCTACTGAAATCCTCAGTAAATAAAGCCCCCTATCTCAGAGGAGATAGGGGGCTTTATTTATGCTCTATGCAGCAGAGCTGTCGGAGGACTTACTTCGTCTTTAGGACAAAAGCTCAGTTCGATATCGTCATTGATGAACTTATCGCCTAGCCCGGTGAAGAAGCTCTTTGAGCCATACTTGACATTCCAGTCAGCACGATCGATCGTGAAGGTCTTGCTCGTGATTGTATAGGCTCTGTGGTGGGGTCAGCTACAACCGAGGCGACGGGGATTGTGATGTTCTTCGTTACGTCCTTCAGCGTGAGGTTGCCCTCGAGCTCTGGTCAGTTCCGTGGCCTTGATACCCTCAGCGGGGAGATTGGTAAGTTCGAAGCGAGCCCTCTGGGTACTTTCGCTGCATCGAAGAAGTCCTCACTCTCCAGATGCTGCTTGAGCTTGTTCCCTCCATCCTCGGGCTTGAGGTCTTCTACTATGATGCCATTCATCTGAATGGAGACAGAGCCTGCTCTGAGGACACCATCCTTGAGGTCAAGCTCACCAGCACTTACGGGAAGCTTACCATAGTGCTGTCCACCTGGCTTAAAGTCCTTCCAGCTCAGATAGGAAGCCGAGCTATCGACAGCTATGACTTGCCCTGCAGAGATCGTATTGGCCGCGACTGAGTCGCTGGCGGAGACTGCATTCTGTCCCTTCTGCCCCGAGCAAGCAGCGACCGCTAGGCTCAGGCTAAATAGTCCGAAGAGTGAGACCTTCTGAATCTTATTCATTGTCTATTATACCGATAAATGTATTAGAAATACAACGCAGGGAGCACTCATCCACTTAATGGTTAGTGTCTCCCTGCGTCTTCAGTATTATTAACAATGAACCTCAGTCTTGGTTCAGCTACCCAAGTCCCCAAGCTCTCGCACACCCTCATCCGAGGGGCGGGGGATCTGGGTGATAGAGGCTACTCCTTCTCCTTGATCAGTCCATGGCGGTAGGCATAGAGGAGCTTCTTGAGCTCATCTACCTGATCCTTGAGGATGATTCCTTGGTCAGTAGCACGTACGAGGACTCGATCTGTAGCGTACTCTCTGACCACCGAAGTGCTGGAGATATCCTCCATCTGCTCAATAGCCTCCTTCGTGGAGCTGAAGGGTTCATGCTTGACGAGATGTAGCCCCTGCGAATTGAAGATCAGCGTATAGCCTGCTATCCCAGTACTGGACTGATAGGCACGGCTGAAGCCTCCATCGATGAGCATGAGCTTACCACCGGCCTGTAGGGGATGCTCTCCCTTGACAGCCTTCACGGGGACATGACCATTGATGATATGGGTGTCAGTACCTGTTAGGCCAAACTCCTCAGGATGCGTTCACACACCTCCTGCTCGACCCCTATAGACATAGTAGTACCCCTTCTCCTCGTGGTGTGTCTCCTTGTCTGCGATGAAATATCGCTCGAAGGTCGTCATCGCCGACTTATCGAAGAGAGGTGAGTCTGAGCCACACCATAGATACCAGAGGGAAGTCCACAGCCTCAGCGTGCTCGATATGGTCAGACGAAGACCAGTGTGCACGACGCACGAGTTCATCGACACGATCCATCATCGCACGTCCTGCGTAGAGCTTCTTACCGATACGGATCTTCTTGAAGGTCCTATCCTCGTTGAGGGGGACTGAGGCATGGAAGAGGAGATTGTGGTTGTAGGTCAGATACATCCCTCCCTTCTTATAGAGGAAGTTGATGTGGCTACGCAGCTTCTCGCTGTGCGTGAAGGAGTGCAGGAGCTTCTCCACGACCTCAGCCTCCATCTCCGTGAGTCGATAGGGATCATTAGGATCGATGGTGGGGAAGTGGGTATCCTTGAGTGGGTACGTCTTACCATCAGGGAGGGTGACCGTCCCTGCCCCTAGGTCTAGGCGGTGTGAGATCTCTATCCTCCATCTTGTACTCGGGACGGCGGGCGACGATCTGGTGCTCGAGCTTGAACTGTATGATAGCGATCGCCTTGTGCATCTGTCCCATCAGCGCTAGGCTCTTGTCGTCATACTTCTCATCTGTATCCCCGAGCTTCGGAGCAAAAGCCTTACAAGGATCCTTGCCATAGATCTCCATAGCTAGACGAGCTAGAGGGAGCATATTGATCCCATAGCCGTTCTCCAGTGTAGAGGAGTTGGCATAGCGCAGGGCGATACGTATCGCATTGGCCATACTAGCAGCATTCCTGCGGCAGCCCCCATCCAGAGCATATCATGGTTTCCCACTGGATATCCACGTTGTGGTAAGTCAGGAGCTTGTCCATGATGACATGTGCCCCTGGACCACGGTCGAAGACATCGCCTACGATATGTAGGTGGTCGATAGCCAGCCTCTGTATGGTCTCACAGATAGCAGTGATGAAGTCATCGGCCTGCCCTGTCTCGATGATCGAGTCGAGGATAGCACCTACATAGGCAGACTTCTTTGGGGTTCATACTATCCTCATGGGTGAGCTCCTGAGTGATGTAGCTGTACTGAGGGGGGAGGGCCTTGCGCACCTTGGAGCGTGTGTACTTCTCACTCACACGCTGGAGCACCTTGATGAGTTGGTTGAGCGTGACCTTGTACCAGTCGGTAGTGATAGCTTGCTTCTGTGCTAGTCGCTCCAGGCTTTCCTTAGGGTAGTAGATGAGCGTGCAGAGCTGGCGAAGCTCCTGCTCACGTATCTGCCCGGCGAAGAGGCTCTCCACCTTGGTACGGATGGTACCCGAGGCATTCTTCAGTACATGGATGAAGGCCTCATACTCGCCGTGTATATCGGCCAGGAAGTGCTCTGTACCTTTAGGGAGGTTCAGGATAGCTCAGTGAGGTTCACGATCTCGGAGGCTGCTGAGGCTGCGTTGGGGAACTGCTTGGATAGTAGCCCGAGATACTTTAGTTCTCTTTCTGTGATATCCATAGTCGTATCTGTTAATGTGCTTGCTGTATGCATATAGTGTTCTCTTTAGTGGCTGAGGAGCTCTGCGTGCTTGACACCCGAGGCTCCTCGTATCTTCTTAAGCAAAGGGTCAATGCCTCCTACGCTCCACATACGTGACGAAGGCTCCATGGAAGAGCCCATCCTCCGAGTGGATTGCATAGCTACGGAGCTTGATCCCGCCTCCTTGCGGATGAGCGATGTGATATTGGTGGCGATAGCTAGCTCGTCACGCCCGACGACCTCTAGGCTCATCGACCTGCGCCCGTCCCTCATCGCCGTTCCAGCGTGCCCCGATGATCTTGTGCGGGGAGTGGGCGAACATATCGGGGGCGTTAGGGCAATTGGTGCGATGTACCTTGATACCACGAGAGGTCACGAGCCCGAAGACCCCATCCCCATAGACGGGCTGGCAGCACTGGGCTAGGCTATAAGCCACACTCGAGAGACCCTCGGTCTAGGATCAAGACCTCGGAGGAAGAGGCGATCGCAGGCACCTCGCCCTCTGCCCTCGCTGTAGACGAAGCTCTCTGCCGAGCGTGATGTCCCCTGCTGTCGGCTGTCCCTCTAGGGCGGAGGCTGAGTGAAGCTCCTGCTCGTAGAGGTTGAGGAAGTCGTGGACATCTAGGCGATCTCGGGTGAGGTCACGGTAGAAGTCCGAGAGAGTCTTATAGCCCTTGCGCTGAGTGACACGGATGAAGGCTGCTTCCTCGAAGGGGAGCTTCCTATTCTTCATCCTCCTTCTGGATCAGCTCCCTTGGCCACACTGATACCCGCCTCCTCCTCGGCTCGGAGGAGCTGACGGATCTTAGCCTTGGCCTTAGGGACTGACGACGATGGAGATCCATCCAGGCTTAGGGCTCTGCTGCGGAGAGGTGATGACCTCGACGCTATCGCCATTATTGAGCTGATGGCGCAGAGAGACGTTCTTGCCATTGACCTTACCCGATATAGCCCGTGCACCTACACGGCTATGGATCATGAAGGCAAAGTCAAGGAGGGTCGCCCCTGAGGGAGCTTGAGGATCTCACCCTTCGGGGTGAAGACGTGATCTCCCGAGCCTTGAGGGTGAGGAGCGAGGACTCTAGCGTCTGACGCTTCTCATCCTCCTGCGAGGTATCTCGTACTGCCTCCAGAGCCTCCCGCACCGAGGCGAGGAAGTCATCCAGCCCATGCTCGCTGCGTATGCCCCTTGTACCGCCAGTGGGCTGCCACTCCACGCTCGGCGATGACATCCATTCGCTTGGTGCGGATCTGCACCTCCACCCAGCGGTTCTCGGGCACTCGAGGACGGTAGTGTGGAGGCTCGTAGCCGTTGCTCTTGGGGATGGAGATCCAGTCCTTGAGACGCTCGGGGTTCGGGCGGTACATATCCGTGATGATGGAGTAGACCTGCCAGCAGACCTGACGCTCCCGCTCGAGGGGACATCTAGGATCACTCGGATGGCGAATAGGTCATAGATATCCTCGAAGGGAGCTTCTCAGCTTATTGTCGATCGAGCTAATGCTCTTGACTCGTCCCTTCATCTCAAAGGGGACACTGAGCTCTGCCTCGTAGTCGCTCTCGCACCGGGGTGATGAAGGCTGCGATATAGGCATCTCGGGCTGCCTTCGTCTCACCGAGCTTGCGAGTAATGAAGCCGTAGGTCTTCGGCTGTAGGTAACGTAGACAGAGATCCTCCATCTCCCCCTTGATGGTATAGAGCCCCTAGGCGGTGAGCGATCGGAGCGTAGAGGAAGGAGATCTCAGAGGCAAGCTGTGTACAGAGCCTCTCCGTGTAGAAGCTCTTGGCATGGCGTAGGAGATAGAGGCGGTCGGCGATAATGATGAGCACGACACGCATGTCCTCCGCCATAGAGATAAGGAGGTTGTGAAAGTTCTCCGAACTAATCGCTTCCCTACGCATATAGAGCTCCGAGGTACGTGTCAGGAGCTGCAGTAGACGTACGACCTCCGCTCCATGACAAGACGTAATCTCCTCACTCGATAGGAGACCTTTGGCGAAGGGGCGATAGAGTAGGACGGCGAGGATCGAAGGTGCATCCAGCCCCAGCTCTCGAGCCACTAGGCAGGCGACCTCTAGCTGTAGGATGAGCCCGTGCATGCGGTGTAGTCCCTCATCCTTCGTCTCGAAGCAACCAGCCTCAACGGACTGAGCCAGCCAGGGTGTAGGTCGAGCGTCTCTCCTGCTGACCGATCGTGGGCTGTAGTGCCTTCACTAGGTAGCGACTACATTGGTAGATCTGTCTCTTTTCCTCTTCGCTGAACATACACTTTTGGATCCTTATTGACTAGCTATTTAGTGACCAAAAGGTACAAAATCTACCTATCGAACACAAAAAGGCTAAAAACGTCCTACCCTGCCACCAACCCCAGCCTCCCCCACAGCCTCTCTCATCTCTGCCTAGCCCTAGTCCTTACCACCACCCGATGACTACCCTCTCCCCATCTAACTACCAATCCCAAAACTCCCCAGACATCCGCCCTCTCCCCTACATAGCTACTAAATACGACCTCCGTAGATACTCCACCCTTTGCCTCTGTGGGGATATTATTTCATAGCCAAGGGAGCCCTAGCTGTATCCCCTAGAGTGCCTAGACATTAGCCCCTAGGAGAGCTAAATAAGAGGGCCTACCGGGGTGATACTTAGAGCGACTTTGTGTACACGCGTGTATACAGTTGTGTACACGTGGGTACACTGTTGTATACACACGTGTATACTTACCCTCCCTAGGTAGTAGGCATACGCTGGGTATGTCTACACCTAGGATACGGATACTTCTATCTTCGGCGTATACTCCTTGACTACATTGCCCTCCCACTAGGGTAATTTCATGGGTCGCAGATGAGGGTAATAGGGATAATTTGGTCAATTAGAAATATTGTACTACCTTTGCAGTGCAAAAGAGATAGCGCAGGTGGAGCAGTGGCAGCTCGTTGGGCTCATAACCCAAAGGTCGTAGGTTCGAATCCTGCCTCCGCAACTAAAGAAGAGTAGCATGGCTATTGACATTGATGAGCTTTCACCCAACCACTGGTGAGAGCTCATTTCGGTTATTTCTTATAGGATTACTTATGCCACAGACTAAGCCTACCCACTAAGGGATGTAGACCCAGAGCAACTATTGATTTCTTACTTCGCTTCGCTACGACACAGACCAGCGTCGGAGTGCAGACCTCTCATATCGTCGTCAATACGACACGTGTGGCACATGCCTACGGATATGAGCTGACGATCATGATGTTCCAGAGGAATATCACGATGACCCTCATGCCTGCCTCCTCGGACAACATCGAGATTCGCACATCAGTCGGGCTCACCCCGTGACTGGAATGATCCGACATCGCCACCTCCCTCTGAACTTCTTCCTCAACGCTGAGCTCAGTCGCCTCTCTTGGTACACCTATGACCATCACCCCTCTCTGCAGGAGCTGGAGGAGCGATTTGAGACCATCGTGACTACACCTCCGGTCAATCGCTGGCTCATCCTCTTCCTCATCAGCATGGCGAATATGGCCTTCTGCTTTCTCTTCGGAGGTGACATCGGCTCTGCTCTCTGTGTCTTCGCAGGCACACTCTGTGGCTTCTTCGTTCGTCAGGAGCTCAATGCCCGCCATGTCTATCCCTACCTCGTGGTATGTGTCTCAGCCTTCGTAGCCTCCTTTGTCGTAGGGCTGGGTGCGAAGTTCGGACTAGAGACCTACCCCGAGATCGCCCTAGGGACGAGCGTACTGTATCCGATCCCAGGTGTCCCCTTTATCAACGGAATGATGCACCTGCTCGATGGCTTCATGCTCAACGGGATCTCCCGACTGATGACCGCCGTGACGATCGTCATCAGTATCACCGTAGGACTGAGCTGCACGCTCATGATGCTCGACCTCTCTCTACTCTAATTCTCTCCCTACCCGACCATCCCCCTAATCCTCACCTAGAGTATGGATCTACTACTGATACTAGAGAAGGGCTTCTTCGCTGCACTTGCTGCCCTCGGCTTCGCTGCCGTAGGTAACCCCTCACGGGCTGCCTTCCGCTACGTACCTATCCTAGCTTTCTTCGGGAATATCATCCGCTTCTCCTTCATGGAGTATGCGGGATCAATATCGCTGTATCGACCTTCTTCGCAGCAGTCTTTGTCGGCTTCCCTTGCAGTCGTCTTTGCCTACCACGCACGCTACCCGATCGAGGTCTTTGCCTTCCCGCACTACTACCTACGATCCCCTGGACGCTTCTGCCCTACCGCTCTCACTGGGGATGATACGCTTCATGGAGAGCACTCAAGAGGTCGCTCAAGAGCAGTATCTGCCCGAGATTATCAGCAATGCGATCATCGCCCTACTGACGATGTTCGCCCTAGGCGTAGGTGTAGCTATCCCACTCTTCATCTGCTATAAGGCCTCCTTCCGCATGACCCGAGGCGAGGCCAAGTAATCACATCATCATCCTATGAGTAGACTCCTATTCAAGCCAATCACCCCCGAGGCACGGGAGATCGTGACCTCCTTCACCCTACACAGCTACGGGCAGATCTGTGACCTTGCCTTCGCCAACCTCTACGGCTGGGCAGTCAAGTACGAGACGTGCTACTGCGTGGAGGATGACAGCCTCTTCATACGCTTCTCCTCGCCACTGCGCTCTCACCCTGCCTACCTAGTACCCATTACCCGTGGAGAGGGCTGTGTGGGTAAGGCTATCGGGCGTCTAGGGAGAGAGACCGAGGAGGGAGGATACCCACTCGTCCTGATGGGCGTGACACCGACCTGTAGAGAGCGTCTAGAGTCGAACTGCCCCGAGGCCTTCACCTTCCTAGAGGACGAGGGCAATGCCGACTACATCTACCTCAGGGAGCGGCTGGTGACCCTATCGGGCAAGTCTCTGCAGTCGAAGCGTAACCACATCAACAAGTTCGAGAAGACCCACCCCGACTACACCTACGAGCCCATCACACCCGCCAATGCTCTAGAGTGTATGGCTCTGGAGCAAGCCTGGCTAGAGCACCACGAGAGCGAAGATGGAGGAGAGGACAAGGAGCAGGAAGTGATCCTAAGGCTCCTCACCCACCTCGAGGAGCTCCAGCTCTCAGGGGGAATTCTACGAGTAGGGGGAGAGATCGTAGCCTTTACCTTAGGCTCCCCAATCAATGAGACGACCTTCGGGGTACACATTGAGAAGGCTAATAGGGACTACGATGGAGCCTTCACCACGATCAACAAGCTTTTTGCCTCAACGATCCCCTGAGCAATACATCTATGTCAATAGGGAGGAAGACCTAGGCATAGAAGGCCTTCGCCGAGCCAAGCTCTCCTACAAGCCCGAGCTGATCCTCCTGAAGATAGCCGCCGTACGTCGTCACGAGTGCAAGGAATATTGATACACACATGGCACTGGATGAAGCACGGGCGCTGTGGCAACTCTGCTTCGGGGATGATGACCTATTCCTCGACAGCTACTTCGCCAACGTCTATCAGGGAAGAAAGTACCCTACTCCACGGGGAAGAGGGTAAAGGTGGTCGCACACCCACAGTTCCCCCAGCTCTCCCTCTCAGAGGCAGGAGAAACGATACGTGCAGGCTATATCCTAGCTGCTTGTACTCACCCCGACTACAGAGGGCGAGGGTATATGAGGGGGTTGCTCACCGAGGCTCTGCATAGAGAGCAGGAGCGAGGAGATGTGCTCTCGGTAATCATTCCTGCCGAGGGCTGGCTATGGGATTACTATCAGCGCATAGGGGGCTATGCCTCACTCCCTAATGCTCGGCAGACCGAGGACGAGCGTGATGTGCTGGACGAAGTAGACCCTGACTACACTGCCGCCACCCTACTCGACTACCTCTGTGGCATCGAGGAGCGAATCGCAGAGCCCCATCTGACCCATTCTCGGGGATGTGGGAGGCGATCCTAAGGGACCATGAGAGTCCACTTGATCGCCCTCGTGCAGGAGCATCGTGATCAGGCAGGTAGGGTTGCGGGAGCGATATTCGTCGTCTGGGTAGGAGAGAGATATTCCGCAGAAGCAATCTTCGGCACACGTGAGGTACGTGAAGCACTACTAAGAAAGCTAGGGCAAGCTCTCCCCCCTAATTCATTCACCTCACAATCTGCGCCCCCAGTGCAAGAGGCCGATCAGTTCAGCAAGGGATGATACGTATCCTAGATATGCCGGCCTTCCTGCAGTACTGCTTGAGGCGTGATCCTGAGCTGGCTTTTTGACTTTGACTATGAGGATGAAGTCCTCCCCAGGCACAATGGGCACTATCACTGTGCAAGAGATGGTAAGCTCATCGTCTCAGAAGTGAAGGAGGGGCAAGCACTCCCCTGTTCGCTCTACAGCCGAAGTACTGGAGTTGCTTGGACTGACTTCATCCCATAGAATGGGTATAGCACTACCTCTTTTCTTCGACCGCTGAGGGAGCACTAAGGAGTGAACCTAATGAGGAAAAGGGAGCGGGCTCCTACTCGTACATGTGGTACGAGTAGGAGCCCGCTTCCTTTATCATCCGATGGGGACGATACGATGGGCTCAGGGATGAGTCTCAGCGTATGAAGTGCCTCCTAGAGCGACTGGACAAAGGCCACGACCTCCTCGGCATGTGCCTTGGCCTCCTGCGCTACATTGGGGTTTACCAGCGCAAGCTGTCCATAGAGGGGGAAGGCTCTAAGGTACTCCAGCCCACAGTAGAGTGCAGAGGCCTCAATGGGGGCACGGAGTGCTCGGCCAAGCTCTCCTGCGTAGGTATCAGCCCCAGAGGCTGCGGTGAAGGAGTGGATGAACTTCTTGCCATGGAGCTTATCTCCATCCGTCCCTGTAGGCAAAGCCATGCTGTAGGGATCACTCCATCCAGCGCTTGAGTGCTGCAGGAACCCCAAACCAGAAGATAGGGTGCTGGAAGATAATGACGTCTGCCTCTAGGGAGTGCCTGTTGCTCGGCGACGACATCGATCTTGCCGAGGTCGGGATAGAGTGCATCTAGGTTACGGACTTCAAAGCTGGGGGTCGCCTGGAAGACCTCAAGGATGGCATTACCTGCAGTACTGATCTCGGGGTAGGTGTGAGAATAAATTACTAATACCTTCATCTTAATTGTTACTTATGTTCATCTGTAATAAAAAAACTAGGAAAGAAGAATAGTTCACCACAAGATAAATCCCAACGTAGGGACAAAGAAACAGAGGCTTACCTCTCCACAGAGCCTAGACCTAGGCAAGTATCTCCCTACATTTGGTCGCCCCTCACTTCTGAACTATGGGTATAGAGCAGGAGATAGTAGGGGACTTCATCCCTCAGTAGAGCCATAGCTCTCCTCTTTTATTGACCCTATAGGGAGGAGAGACCGAAGGACGACCTAACGAAGAAACAGAAAGAGCTCCCACTCATGCCATGTACGAGTGGGAGCTCTTTCTGTTCTCTATTTCCTATAGACTATCTCTAGACTGGGGAAATCTACGTATGGGATGTCTCTAAAGAGAGTGGACAAAGGCCACAAGCTTCTCAGCATGTGCCTTAGCCTCCTGCGCTACATTGGGGTTCGTGGGAGGGAATTGTCCGTAGAGCGGGAAGGCCTGGACATATTCCATACCGCAGTAGTTAGCAGTGGCCTCGAAAGGTGCACAGATGACCCTCTCTAGTTCACCGACATAGGCTGCAGCCTCAGAGCCCACCGTGAAGGAGTGGATGAACTTCTTCCCATGTAGCTTATCTCCACCATCTCCATAGGCAAAGCCAAACTGAAGAACCTCATCCATCCAGCGCTTGAGCGCCGAGGTACCACTATACCAAAAGATAGGGTGCTGGAAGATAATGACGTCCGCCTCTAAGAGAGCCTGCTGCTCGGCTGCGATATCGATCTTGTTCAGGTCGGGATAGAGGGCATCGATATTGCGGACTTCGAAGCCTGGGGTGACCTCCAGAACCTCCAGGATGGCCTTACCAGCTACACTTGTCTCGGGATAGGTGTGCGAGTAGATTACAAGTGCTTTCATCTTACCAATAGTTAGTGTTCGTCTTTACGAGAGTCCGAGGGGAAGGATAGCCCATCTACTCGGGGAGCTCTTGCGCTAGGGAAAAGAGGGAGAAGTTCACAGACCCATACACCCTACGCTCAGTAAAAGTGTGGGTGCGAGGAGAAGTCATACTGCTGTGGATGCTCCACGACCAGTAGGCCTCCCTCACGCAGGAGATTAGCCCCGAAGATTAGCTCTGGGAGCTGGGCGATCTCACTAAGCTTATAGGGTGGATCAGCGAAGATAAAGTCATAGATAGGCTGCGTCTTGCCCCCACGAAGGAAGCGGAAGACATCGGCCTGCAGCACCTGCAGGTGTGTCTCCTCCCCTAGTTCCCGAGCTACCGAGCGAATGAAGGAAGCATGCTCCCTTCGCTGCTCAAGAGCTACGACACGAGAGACTCCACGAGAGAGTAGCTCCACGGCGATACTCCCCGTACCACTGAAGAGATCGAGAGCCGTAGTGCCCTCGAGGTCTATGTAGTGCTGGAGGACGTTGAAGAGGTTCTCCTTGGCAAAGTCTGTCGTCGGGCGAGCATTGAAGCTCTTAGGGACATCGAAGCGACGACGCTTGTACTTACCGCCGATGATACGCATACTACCTCAGTGCTAGGACACGATAGGGCTCTAGGCTCACTGCACCTACGTACCGTAAGAGTATGGTACGTAGCTTCTGTGCACTAGATCTGAGGATGGCGACCGTTGCCTCCGTTCCCTCCTCTGAGTGGGCGATGTGGATACGATCGCTGACACTAGAGAGGCCGAAGTGTCGCCAGAGTGTAGAGGCATAGAACATCACTTCGCCTGCCACCTGGTCGGCATCCTGGAGGCGCACGATGGGATAGCTATTGAAGGCTATGAGCTCTCCACCTAGGAGCAGGAGGCAGTCCACCCCTTGCTCTCTGAGCACGAGGAGTAGCTCATGCCCCCGAGACTTCTGCGAGTCAGCTCTACGCTGTACGAGCAGAGGGATGAAGTAGGGCAAAGGCTCAAGAGTCGCGTGTCTACGCTTGAGGAAGGTATAGGCTCTCCGATCCCACGAGAGGACGAGGCTCTTACCCTCCCTCTAGGAGTGCCACGCCAAGGCCTACCTTGGGATTCTCAGGCAGAGCTAGTCGCTCGGAAGCATGATCACGATCGGGGGCTAACCAAAGGGATTCCTGCCCAGGCGTCAGGAGCTCCTCGGGGACAAGTACCGCTTCGTGAGGCTCGTAGTAGAGATAAGTGGTAGCATAGGGGAAAGCAAGCCACTCATTCTGATAGTACAGCTCCCCGATCTGCTGCCCAATAGGCGTACCGATGGAGGCATAGGGCAGGAAGGAAGTGAAGTTCGCCTCCTGCTCCACACAGACGGTGATAGAAAAAGCAAGTCCACCCGAGGTAGGTCGGATGGACAAGCTATGTGAGGGAGCCTCCCCTATAGTGAGAGAGAGGTGTCCGGTGCGATCGATCATTATTCCCAGTTACCGTTCGTCTTCACTTCGGTGAGCGAGCCGACACGCAGACCAGCGAAGGCATTCGTCTTAGCATTGGCAGCATCTTCCTTCTCACGGATACGACGCTCATTGCCTAGGGGCAGGAGGTAGCTACGGTAGGAGGCAGAGGCCTGGAACACGGGGACGTCGATCTTCGTATCACCGACTTCCTGCTCGATAGAGCCAGCTACCACTTGGATAGAGGAGTCGGGGTTGTTAGCGATCACGAAGAGCTTAGAGAGGTCGGTCACCATCCTTCAGTAGGGAGTCCTTAGCTGTCACCCATACGGTATCACGACGGATAAGCCCCTTGCGAGCTGCATCCTCTTCGCTTAGACCCTGGTCACGCATAGCACTCGTATAGTCACCCTCTGCACGGATGTAGAAGATACGACCATTGTTGAGGAAGTCGATCAGCTCTTCCTTGCTTGCATACTTATCATAGACGCTCTTGTAAGCATCTTCATAGGTAGCGATCTTCTTGAGTTGTTTTTGCAGGACTAGTTCGATCTCCGTCTGCTTCTTGTCGAAGCTCACTGGAGCTAGGACGCTCTGCACAGTGACATACGCTAGGGCGACCACAGCTAGTGCTACCACTAGTAGAATAACTTTCTTCATTGCTATTGTATGTAGTATTTTAATTAGTCTTCATATTGTCTTAGCTAGGCTACCGATAGAGCATATATGCTATGATTGCACTAACTTCACACCAACAAAGATAGAAATTATTATTACATGCCGTACACCGCTCTCGCCGATCAGCTCCTGCACACCAGCACTGAGGAGCTCACTACAGACCAGGCTACAGCCCTTCGCAGGCTAGCAGATTACCTCAGTGAGCCCTCTCCCTATGCCCCTATTCTTACTACGTGGTTATGCGGGTACGGGGAAGACCTTCCTACTTCGCCTCATCACTGAGGTAGCGATAGGTGCAGGGCTACGAGTAGAGCTCATGGCCTCTACCGGCAGGGCAGCCAAGGTTCTCTCTACGACGACGTAGTGACAGCCACCACCATCCATCGTACCATATATAGAGCGACGACACAGATGCAGGAGGAGGGAGGAGCCTTCCAGCTCTGCCTCGGCATCGAGTAAGCAGCCCACCCTCTTCATCGTAGACGAAGCCTCCACTGATCACGGGAGACAGCTCCGAGGCGACACCCTTTGGCTCAGGCAACCTCCTAGATGACCTCCCTAGCTTTATGTCTGGTCTGCCGATGAGTCTAAGCTCATACTAGTCGGTGACACGGCTCAGCTCCCGCCCGTGGGCTCTAGTCTCAGTGATGCTCTCTGCCCAGAGGTGCTCTCCTCCCGCTATGGGATGACCATCTACGAAGCAAAGCCCTAAGGCGATCGTCCGACAGAAGAAGGGCGGGATACTACATAATGCCACCTGCCTACGCGAACTCATCGACAGCTCCGAGGACGAAGATGCAGAAGAGCTCCTCCCGATACACCCAGAGACAGAAGGCTGGCGAGGGATCACCGTGTCGAGCACGGCCTAGTACTAGAGACTATCGAGGCGGCCTATGACCGCTATGGGATGGAGGAGTGTCTGCTCATCTGCCCCTCCAACAAGCGTGCACTGGAGCTAAAACCAAGCCGTACGGAGCCACATCTTCTACCACGAGGAGGCGATCGTACGTGGAGAGCGACCAATCGTGGCACGTAACAATTACCACTATACCAAGCGCCCCGACCACTCGGACTTCATCGCCAACGGCGAGATCATCGAGGTCGTCCGCCCACATCGCTATTACCATGAGTATGGGCTGACTTCGTCGATGCCACCATTTATCTGCCCGACCGAGGGGACGAACTGAGGTGCGTCTCCTGCTCTCCTCTTTAGCAGACCCTGAGCCTCAGCGAAGCAGTCAGAAGCGACAAGAGCTCTTCAATGCCATCGCCGAGGGCTATGCCGACATCAGCTCTGTCGTAGCTCGGCGTGAGGCCATCCGGAGCCGATCACTCTGGGGAGCTCTAGAGGTCAAGTATGGCTATGCCACGACGGCGCACAAGGCACGTGGTGGGCAGTGGTCGTGTGTCTTCATCGACCTCGGGCTCATCGGCTACCTCCCCTAGACCGTAATATGGCTCGTTGGCTCTATACCTCGCTCACCCAGTGCGACCAAGCGAGTCTACCTGATGAACTACACGGAGGATCCTGCAGACTAAGCCCCAACAAACTCTACACCCTCCCTCCTCACTCCGAAGAAGTAGAAAGCACCAAACTCCACTCATATATTATAATGAGTGAGTGGTGGAAAGTATATCTAGCGCTACTATCCTCTAACGAGATAGGGGGGAAAGGGATGAAGCCATGCAGAGGTAGAGGCTAAGAGAGCTCTTATTCCCAAGGGTCTCCTACCCCCTGGTATAGGACATTCCGAGGGGATAAAATGACCATACTAAGAACACATTTGCGCTCCTATAATGAACGCCCTCGTCACCTATGTAAGGTGACGAGGGCGTTCTTACCGAGAGCGCATCAGGGCTCTCGGTATGTTCGTTTTTGCCCCTCAGGTATGTTTGATACAGAGGATGTTACACGAGGGTTTTTCCTCCGTTCTCCATTGAAGGAGGAGTCCGCATTCGAAACTCCCCCTCTGATCTCTAATGTAGGTAGCTGGGTATGAGCATACGATGTCGGGATAACACGAGGAGTGGAGCCCCCTCTATGGGGGATAGCGAATAAGCTCCCCAAGGTCGAGCCTCAACAATCCAGTAGCGAAGCCACACGAAGCCATACTCCAAAGGATACCGATAGTACAAAGTGAGGACGAAGAAGCTATACCTATGGCCTCAAAGCCCCTAGGTCGACGCACGATCTCGCCTCGCATACTCCTGCCTTTTGGATCTTCGGGGGTATCGCTTCATTTCCTAGGGAGCCTTAGCCCATCCCTAGAAATCCTACGTATTATCCCCAAGAAACAGACATAGAAGCGAGCCCTACAGAGGAGATACTTAGAGCGCACTTGTGTACACGCGTGTATACTGTTGTGTACACGTGGGTATACAGTTGTGTACACGCGTGTATACTGTTGTGTACACGTGGGTATACAGTTGTGTACACACGTGTATACTCATGCCTCCTCGGTAGGAGGTGTTCGCTTGGCATATCTATGCTGGGACATAGATACTTCTATCTTCGGCGTATGCTCCTTGACGACCTTGCCCTCGCACTATGGTGATTTCATGCCTCAGCCCTGTCAAAGCCCCCTACGAAAGGGGGAGGTACCACGAGAATGTAGTATCTTTGTATCACGTACATTAATAATATACTTGGTCACCCCAGTGATGGGGTATTGCCTGCCTAGTATAAAGACAACGACAGGATGAAACAACTCCAAAGACCCTACGCTGCGACCCTGCTTGCAGTAGCTTTATTCACAACGACAGCCCTGTGGAGCCAAGGCTGCAGCCCCGATCTACCTACCGAGACAATAGCGACCTACTCTGCCCCCACCCCTCGCCCAGTACGATCAAGCCACGGAAGAGATCCAAGCCGCTCCTACCTCTAGCTCCAAGAAAAAGAAGTCCACACGTCGCAAGCACCGCTCCAAGACTAGGCGAGCTAGAGGCTCTGCCTCGGCCTGTGCGACCCAGTCCTCTCGTCACGGCACGAGTGGCCGTGGCTATTCCTACAAGCCTATCACACTCGTAGCTGGCACGCCTAGCCTCATACGCACCGTAGTACCATGGGCAGAAGCTCCTAGGACACCGCTACCGCACCACGGGTATCGCCAAGTGGCCACTAGACTGCTCGGGCTTCGTCAGCTATATCTATTCCCTAGAGGGGATCAAGATCCCCCGCTCCTCGGGTGCCATCGCTACCTATGCTGACAAGATCAAGGATCCACAGCCAGGCGACCTACTCTTCTTCAAGGGGCGCAATCGACGTCAGAGCCGTGTTGGGCATGTAGCTATGGTAGTCAGCAATGACAATGGACGATCAAGATGATGCACAGTAGCTGCAGCCTCGGGATCGTCATCGAGAGCTACAACGATAGCCCCTACTATACCTCCCGCTACCTAGGCGCTGGCCGCCTACCTGAGGTAGCGAGCCACTGGCAGGGACGACGAGACTCTCACCTTCCTGCGCTAGTGCCCCTATGCTACGGTGTAGAGCATCTCGCTAAGAGCTATGGGGACAGAGTCCTATTCTCCGAGGTCTCCTTTGCCATCGATCGAGGGCAGAAGGTAGGGCTCATCGCCCCAAATGGTACCGGGAAGTCCACCCTCATGCGTATCCTCCTCGGGCTAGAGCCTCAGGATACAGTGATCGTCGTCTATGAGCGAGACCTACGCCGAGCCTTCCTTCCCCAGCTACCCGACCTCCCCAAGGACAAGACGATCCTAGAGGCTTGCTTTAGCCAGTATGACCCGGTGGCTCGCCTTACCCTCCAATGGGAGTACGCAGTATCCGAGGGGGACAGCGAAGCGATGGAGCGTCTACTACCCGAGATGGAGGCACTAGGGGCTTGGGACTACGAGCAGCGTGCTAAGGAGATCCTTGGAGCTCTTGGCATCCACGACTACAAGCGTCCCATCGAGCGACTCTCCGGGGGCGAAGCTAAGCGTGTCGCCCTAGCAGGCACCCTCATTGGGCAGCCTGACCTCCTATTCCTCGATGAGCCGACGAACCACCTTGACCTCAAGAGCATCGAGTGGCTAGAGAATTACCTCGCTCGCTCCACGATGGGGCTTCTTAGTGACACACGACCGCTACTTCCTAGACCGAGTGTGCAACCACATCATCGAGCTGAGACAATGGTAGCCCCCTACCGCTACAAGGGCAACTACGACTACTACCTGCAGAAGCGACAGAGCGACACAACCAGCAGGAGGCCTCCCGAGAGCGAGCACTCAACCTCTATCGTCGTGAACTCGACTGGATGCGCCGACAGCCCTCAGGCTCGGGGGACGAAGGCACAGTATAGAATCGATGCCTTCCACGAGCTTGAGCAGCGTACGCAGGCTCTACAGCGTACGGGACGTGTGGAACTCGGGGCAGCACAGTGGGACACATAGGGGAAGAAGATCTTCGAGGCCGAGCATGTCTCGAAGCGCTTTGGGGGACAAGGTCATCCTAGATGACTTCAGCTACATCTTCAGCCGGCGAGACAAGGTCGGCATCGTTGGCGCCAATGGAGTGGGCAAGACCACCTTCCTACGCATGCTCCTTGGAGAGGTTGCCCCTGACTGCGGACACTTCGACATCGGGGGAGACGATACGCTTCGGCTACTATAGTCAGGAGCAGCCAGCCTTTGCCCCAGAGAAGCGTGTCATCGACATCGTGCAGGATATAGCAGACTCTTTCACCCTACCTGCTGGGACTAACACCGAGCATATCTCCGCGACACAGCTCCTCACCCGCTTCCTCTTCCCCGTAGAGCGTCAATACACTCCCCGTCGAGAAGCTCAGCGGAGGAGAGCTACGCAGGCTATACTCTATGTACAGTACTCGTCAGTGCCCCTGAATTTCCTCGTGCTGGACGAGCCTACCAACGACCTAGACATCCTGACCCTCCAAGCCCTAGAGGAGTATCTACAAGACTTCTCGGGCTGTGTGCTCATCGTCTCACACGACCGCTTCTTCATGGACAAGGTCACCGAGCACCTCCTCTGCTTCGAGGGGGAGGGCAAGGTACGAGACTTCCCCGGCAACTATACTCTATATAGAGCTTGGCAAGCAGCACGAGAGGAAGAGCAGGCTCTGCCTAGAGACCAGCCGAGCAACTCCCACGACAGAGCCCAAGCGACACAGTACCCCTCGCCCTCCCAAGCTCACCCTATGCAGAGAAGAGAGAGCTAGAGGGACTAGAGGGACGTATCACTGCGTTAGAGCAAGAGAAGGCCTCACTAGAGACGACCCCTAAGCTCAGGCACGCTGGAGCATACAGAGCTCCTAGCGACCTCGCAGCGTATAGGTCAGATCGTAGAGGAGCTTGATGAGCTCGTCCTCAGACAGCTAGAGCTAGAGGAGAAGGCCGGCTAGCAAAGTACAAGTAGACACTAATAGAAGAGACATTAGACATAGAATACATGGGCAAATACAACTGGGATTCCTCCGCCATAGAGCGACTACGCCAGCTCATCACCGAGCGTAGGCGCATCGTCGTGCTCCCCCACACCAGCCCTGATGGGGATGCCTTGGGGTCGATCCTTGGCTGGATGCGTATCCTACGTGCCGTACATCCCGAGGCAGAGATACATGCTATCAGCCCCGATAGGATCGAGAACTATCTCAGCTGGCTCCCTGCCCTAGAGGAGCTCGTTATCTTCCCCGAGGAGGAGGGACGTGCCCTAGAGCTGATCATGGGGGCAGAGCTCATCTTCCACCTAGATCACAACGAGGTCGGGAGACTACGTTACCCAGCCCTCATAGAAGCTGTGCGGAGAGAGCGGGGCACAACGTATCCCTCATCGACCATCATCTCGATCCCGAAGAGGGCTGTAGCCCATGCTTCAGCTACCCCGAGGCCTCGGCGACCGTGAGCTCATCTACCTCCCTTGCCCAAGCCCTTGGATGGACAGAGCATATCACAGCAGAGACAGCGACACCCTCCCTAGTGTGGGATCATCACCGACACGAGACGCTTCATGTACAGCCACCTCTCCCCTGAGCTCTTTGAGACGACCTCTGCACTGCCAGCCCCTAGGGGCAGACTACCCACTCATCATCGATCGCCTCCTACCACAATCCCGAGGCATGATCCGCCTGCTGATGGCTATGTCCTCGACCAGCGTATGGAGCTCTACCCCGAGCTCGGAGCAGCCCTGTCTGACCCTGACCCAAGAGGAACTCCAGCGATTTTGGAGCTACCAAGGGAGATACCGAGGGCTTCGGTGAACATCCCCTATCCATCGAGGGCATTCACTGCTCTTGCTTCATCAGAGAGGATAAGACGCGATCAAGCTCTCCTTCCGCTCCACGGGGACTTTCCCGTGAACGAATTGGCTCTCTAGCCTTCGGCGGAGGTGGGCACCCTAAATGCCGCTGGAGCAGAGTACCAAGGAAATATCGAAGACGCTAAAAATATCTATCTTTGCCAGCTAGAGGAGTTACAGCGCAAGTCACTCCCTCAGGCATCTACAGACATCCAATAATGAATAGAATACTCAACTATCGTACCCCTCGCACTGCTCCTGATCCTGCCACTACTATTCGGGAGCTGTAAGAAGAAGAGCGACATCAAGCCCCTCTCTCAGCTCAAGAAGGAGCAGCGCCGAGCTATCGACCGCCTCATCTCGTCTAAGAACCTAAAGGTCATTAACCGAGACAATGAGCTCCTACCAGAGGAGATCGATAAGAGCGTCTTCTATCGCCTCTCCAATGGGCTCTATATGCGTGTACTCGACGCTGGAGACAAGGAGAAGAAGGCTGTCGCAGAGAAGACTCGTGTACTCGTCCAGATGAAGGGCGAGGTATTCAATGAGAGCAAGGGGGTACGCTATACGTTCAACTCACTGAACAATCCCCGCTACGGCGAGCTAAAGTTCCTCTATGTCTCCTATTATAATGTCGGGTCGGAGCACTACCGTGCGATCAGTAGCGGGGGCTTCTCAGACTCGCTCGACCACCTACTCTGCGAGGGGGTAGCCTTCCCGGCCTCACTCCTAGGGAGCGGAGCTCGTGTACAACTCATCATCCCCTTCGAGCTAGGCCCTACAGCCTCCTACACGGAGGGGAACTCGATCTTCGTAGAAGAAGCCCGATACATCTACCAGTAGACTGTCACCATACGCATAGACAAGTACACCACACATGACACTCATCAAATCCATCTCTGGCATCCGAGGCACGATCGGCGGAGCCGCTTCGGAGGGACTTAATCCGATCAGTACGGCTCAGTTCACCGCAGCCTATGCCACCTTCATACGGAAGCACTCAGGCAAGGAGCGCCCGACCATCGTAGTAGGACGTGATGCCCGTCTCTGGGGGATCATGGTCAAGAACATCGTGATAGGTACCCTCCTCGGGATGGGCTGTGACGTCATCGACATCGACCCTAGCGACCACACCGACCACGGAGATGGCTGTCGCAGGGAAGAAGGCTGACGGAGGCCTCATCCTCACCGCTAGCCACAACCCCAAGCAGTGGAACGCACTGAAGCTCCTGAACAGCCGAGGTGAATTCCTGAGTGACGCTGAGGGCAAGGAGATCCTTCGCCTAGCGGAGACGATGGATATTGACTTTGCGCCCGTCGATCAGCTAGGACGTGTCATCGAGCAGAAGAGCTACCCTAGAGGAGCACATCCAGGCAGTCCTGCGTACACGAGGCGTAGACGCTGAAGCAATCCGCAAGGCTGGCTTCCGTGTAGCCTTCGACAGCGTAAACTCTGTTGGGGGGGTAGCACTACCAGCCCTATTCAAGGCTCTTGGTGTGGAGCAGGTACATGGACTCTTTGATGATCCTACGGGAGACTTCGCCCACAATCCCGAGCTCCCCACCCGAGCACCCTCACTGCTATCTGCGAAGAGGTACGTAGGACATCTGCTGATGTAGGCTTCGTCGTAGACCCAGACGTCGATCGCCTAGCTATCATAGACGAGCATGGTGCATTCTTCGGAGAGGAATACACGCTCGTATCGATCGCCGACTACCTCCTGAGCCTAAATGGAGGAGGTAACACCGTATCGAACCTCAGCTCCACACGCGCCCCTACGAGACGTCACCCTACGTCACGGGAGGCTCATATCATGCAGCAGCCGTAGGCGAAGTGAATGTAGTGACGAAGATGAAGGAGGTCAATGCCCTCATCGGCGGAGAGGGTAATGGTGGTGTAATCTATCCCGAGCTCCACTATGGCCGTGACGCATTAGTCGGTATAGCCTCTTCCTAACTATGCTCGCCAAGAGTGGTCGCTCCGTGAGTGAGCTTCGTGCTACCTATCCTAGCTACTACATGAGCAAGCAGCGTGTAGAGCTCTCGGCTGACATCGATCCACAGAGCCTACTTGACCGCCTAGCTCGAGAGGAGCAGGGCAAGGGAGAGATCAACCCTCATCGATGGTGTGGAAGATCGACTTCTCCGACCGCTGGGTACACGTACGTCGCAGCAATACCGAGCCCATCATCCGTAGTCTACACCGAGGCTCCCTCTGCCGAGGAAGCCACCGCTCTAGCAGACGAGTACAAGCAGCTCATCAGCTCTACCTAAGCTAACGAGACATCCTATACGCCCCATAGCCCCTCACCTCTGGGTCAGAAGGGCTATGGGGCGTCTTATTATTAAATGGTTTACACGAACAAGCATTGGCACGAAAGAGGAAGGAACTACCCCTACTAGAAGGGATATCGATCGAGGGACTAGCAGGCGAGGGCAAGGCGCTCACCCATGTAGATGGGTTGGTGCTCTTTGTCCCCTCTCGCTGCGCCTGGCGATGATGTAATATACTGGTCACAAAGAAGAAAAGTAGTTTCATGGAGGGAAGATTGCAGAGATCATCACCCCTTCGGCTCAGCGTGTCACCCCTCACTGCTCCCACTTCACTATATGCGGTGGGTGTAAGTGGCAGCATCTCCCCTACTCGCTCCAGCTAGAGGCCAAGGAGCAAGTCGTGCAGGATGCCCCAAAGCGCATCGGGAAGATCGAGGTAGAGCGCTACCTCCCCATCCTCGGCTCAAAACGTACGGAGCGATACCGCAACAAGCTGGAATTCACCTTCAGTCACCGTCGCTGGCTCTTCCCCGACGAACTCAAGGAGCAGAGCGACTCAGAGGGACTAGACCTCACTGGACTAGGCTTCCACCTACCGGGGATGTTTGACAAGGTACTGGATATAGACCAGTGCCACCTAGGGGCAAAGGTATTAGATGACATCCGTCTCTTCATCCGAGACTACTGCAAGGCTGAGCCCGAGAAGTACCCCTTCTTCGACCCTACGTAAGCAGGAGGGCTTCATGCGCACTCTGATGATGCGCACGACCTCTACGGGAGAGATCATGCTCGTCGTAGTCTTCTTCCTTGAAGACCAAGAGGCTCGAGAGGCACCACTCGATGCCATCAAGACACGCTTCCCCGAGATCACCTCCCTCCTCTACGTGATCAACAGCAAGTGCAACGACACCATCACCGACCAGGAGATCCACTGCTATGCAGGTCGTGACTATATCGAAGAGCAGATGGAGGGGCTCACCTTCCGTATATAATTCAAAGTCCTTCTACCAGACCAATAGCGAGCAGGCCTACGAGCTGTACAAGGTCGCTCGTGACTTCGCCGAGCTCACGGGAGAGGAGCATGTCTATGACCTCTACACGGGGACTGGCACGATCGCTAACTTCGTCGCTCGCCAGGCCGCCTCTGTCATCGGTATCGAATACGTGCCCTGAGGCGATCGTGGATGCCAAGATCGATAGTGAGGTCAATGGCATAGACAATACGCTCTTCTATGCTGGCGATATGAAGGATATCTTGACCGAAGACTTCATCCTCCAGCACGGACACCCCTGATGCGATCATCACAGACCCTCCACGAGCAGGGATGCACGAGGAGGTCATCTCCACGATCCTCAGAGCAGCACCTCAGCGTATCGTCTACGTGAGCTGCAATCCCGCTACGCAGGCTCGTGATCTACAGCTACTGACAGCTACTGGAGACTATCGTGTCACGAAGTCTCGTGCCGTAGATATGTTCCCTCATACACACCATATCGAGAATGTCGTGCAGCTCATCCGCCAGCAGCACTAGTCCTCGACCCTATCCCTGCACTCTATGAGACTACCTAAGAAACTTAGCCCAACGACCCTACTTGTGGTCGCTGGGCTTCTACTTGCTCTCATCTCGAGCATACTGCTGACTCATCGCCGACATACAGAGGCGATCGAGGCTGATCGTATCGCACGTACCAAGCTACCCGATACGCTGCGAGTGGTGACACTCTCTGGAGCTACGACCTTCTTCGTCTACCGTGACGAGCCGATGGGATACCAGTACGAGCTCGTCCGTCTCTCGCTGAGCGAATACGTCGTCCCATGAAGCTCTCATCTAGCACACGACCTAGACGAAGCCGAGCTCCTCGTACGTACCCGCCAAATGGATCTCTGTATCACCCCGAGGGCTGTCACTCAGTCCAGCAAGGAGGAACTCCTCTTCACGGGTCCAGAGGAGCTCTCTGGTCTTTACGCTCGTACAGCGACGTGTCGTACACCGAGAGGATACCGCTCGATATGTGCGTGATGTGACGGGGCTCCTCGATCGGACAGTGACTCTACTGGCAGGCTCTCGTGCCGAGGAGCGCATCCAGCGTCTACAGGAGCAGCTTGGGGGCACGATCATATCAAACTCCTTCCTCCGACACCCTCGACAGCGAAGATCTCATCGACCAAGTCGCAGATGGGGCGATCGACTACACCATTGCAGACCAAGAGCTGGCACGCCTCGCCAAAACCTACTACCCCCAACATCGACATCTCCGTAGAGGTAGGCTTCGCACAGCGTCTACGCTGGTTCACCTCCCCCTACAACGAAGGCTTAGCAAGTACTCTAGATGAATGGGCGAAGAACATCCCGCAGGAGAAGGCCTTCAAGACCATCTACCGCAAGTACTTCGAGCTCAACAAGAACGAAGACACCTCTTCTGCTGAGCAACCTCAGTCCCCCACTGAACGTATCCCCAGCGCCCCAAGATCGGGCGAGGCGAACGTACCCATGTCCACGAGGGGGTATATCGCCCTTCGATACCATCTTCCGCAAGGAAAGCTGCACGGCTTGGGTGGCCATGGCAGCTACTCGCCTCCATCGCCTACCAAGAGTCCAACTTCAGCCCACAGTCATCGGCTGAGTCAGGGTGCACGAGGCCCGATGGGTATCATGCCTCGTACGGGACAGCATCTATGGCGCCAGCAAGGAGGAGCTCCTCGATCCTAAGGTTTCCGTACGAGTCGCTGTAGACTGCATCCGAAGTATAGAGAAGATGTTCAAGTCCATCCCCGAGGGAGACGATCGTATCTCGGTAGTCCTCGCATCCCTACAATGCTTACTCGGCTCACCTGCAGGATGCCATCAGGTTAGCCCAGAAGTATGGCTACTCTACGACCAAATGGGCTGGTGGGATCGAGAGACACTGCGCCCAAAGAGCGAAGCCAGGCACTACAACGATCCCTGTCTGCCGAGCAGGCTACCTCCGAGGAAAGGGTGTCGCCCGCTACGTAGAGCAAGTCATGGCACGCTACAACGGATACCTAGAACACACTAGCTCTCAGGACTAACCATCCTACCACCGCCCCCTAAACATATCGTACCATGCCCCCTCTCGCCTCCCGAACTATCTGCGCCTCGAGACCCTGCACATCACCGATGAGCTCCGGGACTTCTCCGGATACCGCCACATCATGGAGTCCCTATAGGTACTCTCGCTTCTTCATCTGTACCCGTGGCTCGTTCACACTCCAAGTCGGCCAAGAGACCTACCAGCTAAAGGATCGAGATGCCTGCTTCGTCTTCATCAATCAGTCCATCCGCATACTGGATCGGCTACCTGAGAGCGAGGCCTACCTCTTCTCGTGGGATGACGACTTGAGACCACCATCCGCAGGAAGCCTCCCAGCCCTGAGCTCATTAAGAAAATTCTCTTCTATCCCTGCTTCACACTCCGACCCAATCGCATCGAGAGCTTCATGCAGATACTAATGCTCATTGGGGAGGTCTCGCAGAGAGAGCGGACACAGTACAACATAGACATCCTCCAGTACCTCCTCTCGGCTGCTAGCTGTGAAGTCTTCGCACATTACGAGGAAGACGTAGAGTACGACCCTCACACTCCTCTCGGCGCAAGATCTACTATGCCGAGTTCCTAGACCTCCTCTTGAAGAACTTCCATCAGGGGAGCATGCTGCCGAATTCTATGCGCGTGAGCTCTGTATCTCCATACGTTACCTAGGGTCGGTATGCAAGGAGTATGGGGTGAGACAGCTGTTCAGAGCATCAATAGCCTCTTACTCACCACGGCGAAGATGTACCTAACGAGCTCTAATCTCTCCATACAGCAGATCGCCAGCGAACTGCACTTTGCCTCCCCCTCCTTCTTCTCTCAGTTCTTCCGAAGGCTCGAGGGATGCACTCCCTCCGAATACCGAGCTCGCTACTTCAACTAGTTTAGCTCTTCCATCCCATTTCTGACGAGACCAGCACCATCGGGAAATTACCTTCCCGATGGTGCTGGTCTCGTTTGTATATATCCCTCATCCCCCGCTCTAGGCTAAGCTGCGTCTACCTCGCCACGGACAGAGACCATACATACCTCCGCTCTCCTCATCCTCCTAAAGAAGCCAAGCTCAGACTTACGAGGGATCCCCTCTCCCTATCCAGCCCGCAGAGTAGCGATAGATCGGCCACTATGGAGAGGAGCTAAAAGACCATATACATTTATCTGATAATCAACGCGATCTCAAACACGGCGAGAAGGCGTGAGTGGACATTACTAGAGCGATGTGGAGGACTCGGTATGTTCGCCTCCATCACCTTACATAGGTGACGAGGGCGTTCATACCGAGTCCTCTTCTGGGGACATAACTAGTGCATTACTCACCCTCTCGGAATGGCTGTTATGACGAGATAGATGCTTGAGAAGAAAGGATGGATTGCCCTTTATACCTACCATCTAGTTAGCTCAAAGCCAAGCCTCACCCAATGCTGGAAGCACCCCCCATCACCTTACCGCATCATACAGATAGCGAGACTATGGAGGAGGTAGGACTAAGAGAGAAGGACTCTTTGTGGTTATAGTCTTTAGGATAAGGGACAATGTACATCAAGATGAAGCAAGCTATATCTGTCGGAGGGGAGAACCCATACACACACTGGGAGGAGCTACGGGGTGACTGATAAGGAAGAGTAGAGAGTGAATCGGAGGGCTATATCCATACTGGAGCTGGAGCAGAGAGCGGAGGGAGATAGGACGGCTATTTGAGGAGGGACACTTCATGCCTGGGAGGAAGGCTATATACAGAGAGGAGGGTGGTCTATGGGGAAAGGAGCAGGAAGGTGCAGAGGGGGATATTGTGTAGGCGGTGACGGAGCTACTGGGGATAGTGAGGTGACGAATCGTGATGGTAGTGGAGCGGAGGAGAATGGGTATAAGGCTGGGAGGGAACGGGGAAGGGAAAGGGAGGGGAAGAGTGATCTTGGCTGGGCTTCTATGTTCAAAATATCGCTGTACCTTTGTGAGGCTCACATGGCGACTGATATTCCATAACGAACTATCTCCCCAATGAATGACTACAAAAACTACTTCTACTTAGTAGTTCCGCCCAGTAGGAGCGATGCGACAGTCCAACTTCGAACTCCCTGAGTGATCGTGGCTACGATCTTCATCCTCATCCCTGCATGTCGATCACCCTCAGTTTTGGTTTTCCCAGCACGCAGGAGATCGCAGCGAGTCCCTCTCTGCCTTCCTAAGGACGTGGCTGGAGACAATCGCTGTCGTAGCGGTCAATACCTTTGTGCTCATCTCGGGCTACTTCGGGATACGGCCATGTGTGGAGCGGTTTGCAGGGCTACTCTTCCAGTCAGTCTTCTACATTATGGGAGTCTACCCATCCTGGTGGCGGTTGGCTGGGAAGCCTTCTCGGTCGGACACTTCGCCCGTTGTCTCTCTCCCTGTGATCCAAGCGGAGGATGGTTCATCCCGGTGTATATAGGGCTTATGCTGCTCTCCCCATTCTCAATGCCTTCGTCACCCAAGCGAGGGAGAAAGATTTGCTAGGATCATTATAGCCCTATTGCTGATGCAGAGTGTCTTCGGCTGGGGGATCGACCATCTCAAGGTGGGTGCTGGCTACTCGCTCTTCTCCTTCATCCTGCTCTATCTGATTGGGCAATACCCTACGGAAGTACCCGGAGACCTTCTACTCTAAGGGTAAGGCAAGTCGCTACCTAGGTATCTATCTCAGGCATCTCCCTCCTCAATGCCCTCATTCCATACGTCGCCTCGGCTCTCCACCCTGCTGCTCCCCTCCCATCCTGAGCGATCTAGGGAATCACAAGACGATCAGCATCATCCCACTAGCCTATAGCTCTCCACTGAATATCATCGGAGCGGTATGTCTCTTCATCGCCTTCTCACGGCTAAAGATACGGAGCCAGCCGATCAATTGGGTAGCCTCCTCCGTACTAGCCGTATATCTCATACACTGCAATGAGCATCTCATCCACCATTTCATTGCCTTTATACGACACCTAAGCCTCTACCCCACAGGACGTTCCTCGTCTACCCTCGTAGGCTTCCTCATCGTGGTCTTCATCGGAAGTATTCTCATCGACCAGGTACGGAAGATCCCGTGGGGAGCGATCGTCTCTCCTCTGCTGGATAAAGATCCGATCCCTCCTCGCCCTCACCCTTCTAGTCTCAGAGAGCAAGGGAAGATTGTCTCACTAATAGTCTCAGCCCCCTAAGCAAGTATGCTTGCTTAGGGGCTGAGACTATTATTGTGAGGGCATTATAGAGAGGGTGTTGGGGGCATTACTTCTGTCCCCAAGAACTACGATCTAGGCTACGATAATGGATCGCTTCAGCGATATGCTCCTTATGAATAGCCTCCTCTCCTGCGAGGTCAGCGATGGTGCGGGCTACCTTGAGTATGCGGTCGTAGGCTCGTGCCGATAGATCTAGTCGCTCCATAGCTGTCTTGAGGCGAGCTAAGCCCTCCGCATCTGGACGGGCAAAGGTCTGCATCTGTGCTGGGGTCATCTGGGCATTGCAGTAGACTCCTGGTGTGCTGGCGAACCGCTGGTTCTGTAGCTCTCGAGCCGCCATCACACGACGACGTATATCGGCACTACGCTCTGTGGCCTCTTGTCCCGAGAGCTTCTCGAAGGGCACTGGGGTGATCTCCACCTGTATATCGATACGATCAAGTAGAGTACCCCCTGAGACCTTGCCGAGATACCGCTGCACCTGTTGGGGGAGCACTCGCAGTGACGAGTGGGATGATTGTAATAGCCGCAGGGTAGGGGTTCATAGCGAGCGATCAGCATAAAGCTCGCAGGGTAGTCCACCGTGAAACGTGACCGTGCGACCGTGACCATTCGCTCCCTTCTAGGGGCTGGCGCATGACCTCTAGGACATGCGAGTTAAACTCTGGGAGCTCATCGAGGAAGAGCACCCCATTATGGGCAAGGCTTATCTCTCCAGGCTGTGGGGAACTTCCTCCACCGACCAAGGCTGCAGGTGATATAGAATGGTGTGGAGCACGGAAGGGACGAGTAGTCAGCAGCGTCACATCCTTGCCCAGCTTACCCGCCACCGAATAAACCTTCGTTGTCTCTAGGACTCACGTAGGGTGAAGGGGGAGGATGCCGGACAGACGCTTGCCATCATAGACTTGCCACTGCCTGGAGCACCGATCATCAGGAGGTTATGTCCGCCTGCTGCAGCCACCTCTAGGGCACGCTTGACCGTCTCCGTCCTCGTACCTCAGCGAAGTCAAAGGGACTTACCCCTGAGCTTCTGTAAAACTCGCCTCGGGTGTCTACCTCGACCTGCGGGAGGAGAGACTGTCCAGAGAGCATCTCGATAACCTCTCGTAGGGAGCGAGCAGAATAGACCTGAGCTGATTCACCACAGCCGCCTCACGAGCATTGGGCGCAGGGAGGATAAAGCCCTCGAAGCCCTCGCTACGTGCTCGTATAGCGATCGGCAATGCCCCTCGTATAGCACGTACGCTCCCCATCTAGTGAGAGCTCCCACGATCAGTAACGCATCGCGTATCGGCGATCTGCCCATCAGCAGCCAAGAGCCCGATAGCTAGCGGGAGGTCATAGGCAGCCCCTTCCCTTGCGCAGGTCGGCAGGGGCTCATATCGATCACGATACGCTTGCCGGGGAACTTATAGCACAGCTCTCGATAGCAGAGATGATACGATCTTGGCTCTCCTTGATAGCAGCATCGGGTAGCCCCACGAGCTGGAAGTAAGAGCCCGGTGTACAGCTGACCTCGACAGTGACTGTCCGTGCCTGTATACTCTGTAGGGCAGCTGCGTATGTTTTGATTAGCATAGTGTGTATGTTCGTGGATCTGATGGTCGAGGGGCAGGGCTACTTGATCTTCCCTAGGCTATCTATGCGGAAGTGGACGACCTGAGCCTGCCCCCGCATGACACCATAGAGCTGTCGGACACGGCTCACCAGCCCAAGGCTATCAGAGAAGGCTATCCCCTCCAGACTATCCCGACGTAGCTGTGAGCGTGCTACACTATCCGATAGGGTCGGCATCATAAAGACGAAGTAGAGGCTATCGGGCTTAGCTCCAGCCTTGAGGGACTGCTGCTCCTGCTTCGTCAGTGAGGACAAGCCCTCAGGGGAAGCAAAGACCAGCAGTACAGGGTGCTTGTGATATAGCCCGAGAGGTCACGCTGCTTTCCCGAGACATCCTTACCCGAGAAGAGGGGCGGAGGTCAAGGGCTGTGGCTTGGGCTGGGCTGGAGATTTGTTCCCGCCATTCCCTACCTATCAGGTCAAAGAGACGTACACGTCGCCCCTCGTCATGAGAGACAAGCACCGAGCGGAAGCGTGCTGTATCTAGGTAGAGCTCGAGGCGGGTATCGAAGTTCGTCAGCGTGTCTGTGATCTGGACATCCGGTCCTATATAAGTCACTAGGGCTAGAGTGTCGCCTCCTGAGGGTGAGTCTAGCTGGATCACGAGCCGAGAGCCCTTGGGCTGTGAGCTACAAGAGCCGAGGAGGATGGCTACGAAGAGGGAGAGGAATAGAGAATGGAGCTTCATCTTCATTTCGTTGAGACTTAGGGTAAGTAACCTTCGCAGATGGAGAAGGTGGAGACGGGTAGCCCTGTGTGCCCGACGAGATTAGCATCGGTATAGGGCTTCCAAGCATAGCGTATCTGGAGCTTCTGTGAGCTTATCCGGCGAGGTAGCGAGATGATGACACGAGCATCACGGAGCTTGATGGGAGGCATGGGATAGCTGAGGCCATCCTCTCCGATAATCTCAAAGCCCCTCAGCTCCTGGCCATCAGAGGTTTTCAGTTCGTCTGTCCCCCCGAAGAGTAGGATCAGGTTATTGCCCTCCCTATATAATGCCTTTAGCCATGGACTCCTATGAGTTAGGGAGCTATAGCCATATTCATTATGCAGTGCTAGCAGTGCCAGGCGGTGAGCTATCGGACGCTTATTTCGTGGGTGCACATCATTAGGGCATACGCACGATCCGAGGAGACGACCATCTCAAGCCCTTCGGCAGAGCGCATGAGCCTACGCTGGCTTTTCACGGAAGTGCGGCCAGGAAGGGCGATTCATAGAGGAGAGCTGTACGTAATAGAAGGATATTGAAGCTAAAGACCTGCCTCCAGCTCGTCACGAGCAGGGGAAGAGACGTGCATGTGCCTCGACATTGTGGGCATTAGACTCCCCTTGGTACCAGAGTATCCCCTGGATGGGAAAGCGAGCCAAGCGTCTTATCCCCGTGTCAAAGAGGTAGGTAGGGAGCATAGGGATGACGAGTAAGTGGAGTATCCTGAAGCTTCACATTGAGCGCAGCACGCTCACGCACCCACGGCATAATGAAGTCATTCTGTACGCCAGTGGCGGAGGATCTGTGGGAACTCATGCTCGAGCGTATAACGATCGATCCGAAGCCTCGGTGGGTGCTCCACCGACCGCATTGATAATAATCCCTACTGGTACACGCAGACTATCCCGTAGCTCCCGAGCGAACTGATAGGCTATGGCTGAGGTCGAGCGAGCTATCTCGGGAGTCGTCCCCCTCCATTGGGTCGGAGCGGTAGTATTCCAGTCTATTGAGTGAGTCAAGGAAGGAGACAGGTCAGCTGACTGCATCGGTCGTATGAGCGGGCTTCATATCGAAGATTCGCAACTCTGGATCATAGGGCATTATCAGCCAGATCGCGATCTGTAGTCTCTCAGCATCATCGTCGCCATATTGGACTGACCCGAGCAGAGCCATACCTCACCTACATAGACTGAGTCCAGCTGATAGCTACGTGACCGAGCCTCTAGGGCTAGGCGGTAGGGGCCTCCTGCTTCTAGAGGAGGGAGGATGATGCTCCAGCATCCATCCTGACCAGTCCTAGTCGTGTAAGTGGATCCGCTTGAAGGTTGGGAGACATGCTCGAGGGCATTAGCCCTTCCCTCGAGCACCAGAGGCTTTCGGCGCTGCAAGACCATGCCTGAGGAGAGTATCTCGGGGAGAGTAAGCCCGCCATAGTCCCCTGTGATCGCACTATAGACCTCCCGAGCTATGATCCGAGCACCTGCAGCCGTTGGATGAACAGCATCGGGAAGGTAATGAGGAGTAGCTGTAGAGTGGTGCATGTAGGTCTATGAGCTGTACATCTGCCCCCTTTGCGACCTGCTCGATAGCCTTCTGTATCTGATCCTGCCAGTCTCGTGTACCAGACTCGAAGCGTGGATGCTCCACACTGATAGGTGTCGTACGTGCGATGAGGATACGTACCTTGGGGTTGGCCTCACGTAGAGCCTCGATGAGGCGGTGATAGTCGAGGACAAACTCATCCCGATAGTTAGGCCAGTTGCGGGGATCGGTATCATTGACCCCAAGGTGAATCACTGCTATATCGGCTCGATAGTCTAGAGCCTTCTGATACTCCTCCTGCTGGATGTAAGGGCGATGACCACGGGCAAGGAGCGTAGCCCCAGACTTCCCAAAGTTGCCCACTTGATAGCCTGAGCCCAAGAGTTGCTGAAGGACAACAGGGTGAGGCCTCTCGCTCACGATCGCTGAGTAGATAGCCATAGGTAATGCTATTGCCCTATACATGCTACCGGATCGGGGTCGTACGACGATGCTGCAGCATGGACGGACTGAGAAGCGAATAGGAGTAAGGTGAGGGATAGAAGCCTAGTAGGGAACTTTTATCATGGGAGGGACTTCGATAGTATCGGGTCTATATAGTTAGTATCAGGAGTGTATAGAATAGGCTTGGTGGCTGAGAGCAGGCGTTGCTGCAGGAGATGGATGATACGCTCGATCGTCGCATCCTCTGGGTTATGCGAGGGATCGTAGGGAGATTTGAGATTAGCCCCCGTGACTCAGGGCGAAGATCGCCACGTCCAAGCCTTGAAGCCTCCGAGGAAGGTCTTCACCAGCTCGTAGCTCGTCATCCCACATTGGCGATGGACGAGCTTGATGAGGATCTTACCCTGACGCAGGGTGAGATTCTTCATCTTGGGCGTCATCTCCCGCTTGAGATCCTTCTCCACCTGCTTGAGATGCGCCTCACGAGACTTCTCTGGGAGCGTCTCCATGTATTCGTAGGTCTCGATGATCGTCGAGGCGACATACTTAGCATAGGGATAGGCGATCTTTCACATCCGGATCAGTCGCCAGAGCTGTCTCCGCTCCTCGAGCGTCATAGGACGCACACTCCGTCCTGCATAGATATTCACATCGGGAGAAGCACCTCTATGAGCGTATCGGGCTGCACACTATGCTCACTCTGGGAGACAATCTGCCCGAAGAGTTCTGTTCCCCTCCGAGGGAGGAGGAACAAGAGCACGAGCGTATGACGAAGAGAGAAGCTAAAAACACATACTCGGGAGCGGATAAGAAGGGGGGATGGGAGAGTCCCTACCAAGGACGAGGAGGAATGACTTCAGAGAATATTCAGTAGCTAGTCCGCCTGTAGAGGTCTCACGATAGAGGCTAGGTAGGTCATGCCCCGTCTTGCGCATCACCTCTACAACTTGGTCGAAACTCACACGATGGCGCCCATCACTGAACGTACCATAGGTATTTGCATCCAGTGCACGAGCAGCAGCGAAGGCAGTACGCTCAATACAAGGTATCTGCACCAGACCACATACAGGGTCGCAGGTCAGTCCTAGGTGGTGCTCTAGCGCCATCTCTGCCGAGTACTCGATCTGGAGATTAGATCCACCGAAGAGCTGGCTAGCAGCAGCAGCTCCCATAGCACATGCAACCCCTATCTCACCCTGACACCCTACCTCTGCTCCTGAGATAGAGGCATTGGTACGAACGACATTGGCAAAGAGCCCTGCAGTAGCCAGAGCGCGCAGGATACTGCGATCGGGGAAGTCACGACTTGTCTTGAGGTGGTAGAGTACCGCAGGGACTACCCCACAGCTCCCACAGGTAGGTGCAGTGACGACACGCCCTCCTGAGGCATTGTGTTCGCTAACGGCTGGGGCATAGGCGTAGACGAGGCCTCTGTTCTTGATACTAGCCGAGCCATAGCCCTCAGCCTTGACCTTGTAGGTTGCAGCCTTACGTCTTAGACCAAGGCCTCCAGGAAGGACTCCCTCAGCTTGTAGCCCCGAGTGGACCGCCTCTTTCATCACCTCCCAGATTTCAGCTAGGAAGTCCCAGATACCCTCACCCTCATGAGTGCTCCACATACTCCCAGTAGGTCATATCCTGCTCGTGCAGGACGTGCATGATATCTAGGATCCTATGCTGGGGGTAGATCTCTGCGGAGTGCTGTTCGTTGAAGTCTTCGTTGGCGAGCGTCCCACCACCTATGCTATAGACAGTATAGGTATCGAGCACCTTACCATCGGCACCATAAGCTTTGAACTCCATCCCATTAGGATGGAACGGGAGGACAATATCAGGCTTCCAAATAATCTCTGTAGGAGCTATCGGAGTGAGCGTCTCTAGAATAGCTACATCAGTCATGTGCCCCTTCCCTGTAGCAGCTAGACTACCATACAGGGTGACTTCGTAGCCAGAGGCTCCAGGGCAACGGGCAACAAACTGCTCTGCCGCCCTCCGTGGACCCATTGTGTGACTACTGCTGGGGCTACGCCCAATCCGAAATATCTGTCTTATTGTCTCCATCTCTATTTTGTAAACGTCTCTCCCCTACCTTTATTTGCTAGTGCTGAGGGTATCTTGCTGAACTCAAAAATACGAAAAAGCCCTATTATACGGGCTGTATCACACCTTCGCTCTACAGGGATCGCTATAAGAGCTCTATGTAGAGGCTCTACATATAGTGAGGCGCATCATAACCAGGGCTATAATGCGCCTCCTAGATACTCTAGCAGGGTAAAGGGTGGAGTTATGGCAGGCTAATCCTCTGCCTTGACTTCCCAGTAGGATCCTTCATGAGGACGTCTTCGAGTGAACGGATGCCAGGCTTCTGAGCCTTTACCTCCTCGATCTGCTGAGCGACTGCCTCATCATAGCATATATCCCTCTACATCTCGGATCACACCGAAGGCTACGGGGAGGTCACTACCTTCACTCGTACCTATCATAGCAAGCATGGTGTGTAGGGTAGGATCGACCTCGTGAGCATCATGCGTGAGGACATCATCGAGGGTATAGCCATCTTCTCCGATCGTCACAGCCTTGAGGCGAAGACCATCGAGGATAATCCCCTTGTTCTTCTCCTTACCGAAGATCATCTTCTCTCCGTGGCGGAGTACCACAGAGCGGTCATCACGCACTTCACGCTGAGCGATCCCCTGTGGACACCATCATTGAAGATCGCACAGTTCACCAGTACCTCGACGATAGCTGCACCCTTGTGCTTAGCACACTCAAGCATACATTGCCCAAGGAGCTTTCATATCGATATCGAGCGAACGAGCGAAGAAGCGACCACGTGCACCAAAGCAAAGCTCAGCTGGGATGAATGGATCCTCTACCGTACCATAAGGAGAGCTCTTAGAGACAAAGCCACGTGCCGATGTAGGCGAGTACTGTCCCTTCGTCAGTCCGTAGATACGGTTATTGAAGAGGATGAAGTTCAGATTGACATTACGTCGGACAGCATGGATGAGTGATTACCTCCGATAGCTAGGCTATCTCCGTCCCTAGTAGCAATCCACACACAGAGGTCTGGACGAGCCGTCTTCAGCCACCGTGGGCAATAGCACTGCACGACCGTGGATTGTATGGAAGCCATAGGCATTCACATAGTAGGGCAGACGAGAGGAACACCCGATCCCAGAGATGACAGCAGTCTTCTCTGTGGGGATACCGAGGTCAGCCATTGCCTTCTGCAGTGTGGCGAGTACACCATGGTCACCACAGCCAGGACACCAGCGTACGTATTGGTCACTCTTAAAGCTCTTGGCGTCTAGCTTCACGCCACTAACATTTCGTATCCATTGCTGTTATTCCTCGATAAGGTTAATGAATTCTTCTACTAGCTGGGAGAGCACGAAGGGCTGACACGTGACTTCATTATACTGACGTGGGTAGAAGTCGGAGATGAACCCACGCAGGTAGCGAGCGAACTGACCACTATTCTGCTCGACGACGACGACCTTCTTATAGCGACGTAGTAGCTCCTCTGTATTGAGTGGTAGAGGATTGATGAAGCTGAAGTGTAGGTGAGCGATCTTTCATGACCACGCTCACGCACTCTAGCGTAGCCTCATATAGATGACCATAGGTGCCCCCCCATCCGACGACAAGGAGCTCAGCATCCTGATCACCCTCTACCTCCAGCTGAGGTATGCAGTTAGCGATATAGTCTACCTTTTCCTGACGTGTCTTGACCATGAGGGCATGGTTAGCAGCATCAGTGCTGATAGCGCTGGTCGTGTAGTTCTTCTCTAGACCACCGAGACGGTGCTCGAAGCCTGGAGTACCAGGGACAGCCCAATAGCGTACCTTGGTCTCCCGATCGCGGAAGAAGGCTTCCAGTTCTCAGCCGTTAGCCCCTCGGGGAGCTTAGAGACGTAGTTAGGTTCAATAGTAGGTAGACTCTTTAGATCTGGGATACGCCATGCCGAGGAGCCGTTGGCGATGAAGGAGTCGGTGAGTAGGACGACAGGTGTCATGTGCTCTACTGCGATCTTGGCTGCCCAATAGGCATAGAGGAAGCAGGTGTCAGGGGTCGTAGCAGCTACGACTGGCATAGGAGCCTCACCATTGCGCCCATAGAGAGCCTGCATGAGGTCGGTCTGCTCACTCTTGGTAGGTAGCTCCGTCGAGGGACCACCTCGCTGTACGTCGATGATCGCTCAGTGGGATCTCTGCCATCACAGCTAGACCTGTAGCTTCACCCTTTAGAGCTAGCCCAGGGCTAGAGGTCGTCGTCACAGCAAGGTCACCTGCAAAGGCTGCACCAATAGCTGTACAGATACCAGCGATCTCATCCTCTGCCTGCACAGTCTTTACCCCCGAGCGCCTTATGCTTAGCGAGCTCATGGAGGATATCCGTAGCGGGAGTGATGGGGTAGCTACCGAGGAAGAGATCTAGGCCTGCACGCTCGGAGGCGGCGATCAGACCATAGGCTGTTGCCTTATTCCCATTGATATCGAGATAGCGACCTGGGATCGGCTTCTGAGTCTCGATGCGGAAGATACTCGCCGAGGCATGGGTATTGTGCCCGAAGTCGTAGCCATGGTTGAGCGAGGCAATATTGGCGTCCGCAGGAGGGGCTTCTTGCCAAACTTCCTCTCGAGGAACTGCTCAGCAGGACCCAGAGGGCGATCGCAGAGCCAGCAGATCAGTCCGAGGGCAAACATATTCTTGCATCGGAGGGCTGACTTAGCATCTAGTCCAAGTCCTTCAGCCCTCCTTCACGATCGTGGAAATCGGAGCAGGGATGATCGCTCGAGTCTTCAGCCCAAGTTCCTCGAAGGGCTCATCGGTAGTGTACTCAGCCTTGCGTAGGTCATTTGTAGTGAAGGAGTCGGTATCAATGATGATGATAGAGTCCTTCTTCAGATGCCCTACACTCACCTTGAGTGCTGCAGGGTTCATAGCTACGAGGATATCTGCACGTTCCCCAGGGGTACGTACAGCACGAGAGCCTATCTGCACCTGATAGCCAGATACCCCACTCAGGGTACCCTGAGGTGCACGAATTTCAGCTGGGAAGTCAGGGAACGTGGAAATGGTGTTCCCCGTCATGGCGGAAAGGTCAGAGAAGATCGTCCCCGTCAATTGCATCCCATCACCCGAGTCTCCAGAGAATCGAATGACGATGTCTTTGAGCGTTTTGACCGCTTTCTGTTCGTCCATAGTTCTTTATATATCTGATGTGTGTGCATTGTGGCACGAGCCTTAGCACTGCTGTGAGAGTATGGTTGTGATAGCACCGTTACTTGTAGTCAAGGCCGTCCTACGCTGACAGTCTGTTGCATCTTCTATTATGCGAGACAAAGCTAAAGGAATTAACTCACACCTAAGCAAATTATTTCCGTTTCCTATCATAATTCATAGGTGCTTCCCTCCTTTTACCCCAAAGTAACCAATAGGTACACCCCCAGGAACTCCATTTTTACATATCTTGTACATTTCTGTATAGTAATATCCGTAGACTTCCCTACCTTACGTATTTACGACCCTCTAGCATCTGATAAAAGGGCTTGTATCCCTCTGTGTCTTCAGGGTGATACCAGTGCACCTCAGGGATCCACTTCCACCAAGTGAGCTGCTTGCGGGCATAGTGGCGGCTGTTGCGCTGGATGAGGGCGAATAGCTTCGTCAGGGAGACTGTGCCATCGAAATGAGGCAACTAGTTCCTTATAGCCTACCGTATTGGTGCATTGAGGCGACGATGGGAATAGACCGCTCTAGCCTCGGCCTCCAGCCCTAACGACATCATCTGAAGTACCCGCTCATCGATGCGAGTATAGAGTTCCTCGCGCTCTCCGAGGTTAAAGCCAATCTTGATGATATCGAAAGGGCGAGATTTCCTCTACAGCCCGTATGGAAGGGAGAATGGTCGTCGAGGAGGCATACCTCGTAACCATGTAGGACACGCTTGTAGTTCTGGTGATGCAGCTGCAGCATAGTACCTAGGGTCAAGGTGCTCCAGCTCCGGAGAGAATAGGGGCTAACCCTCCGTCTCATAGCGATTCCAGACCTCTGCCCGAATGGTAGGATCCACATCGGGTATCTCATCGATACCTCGGCATACAGCATCTATGTACATCATAGAGCCTCCCGAGAGGGCTGGATGGGTGGCCTGCAAAGAGTCTCCTAGTAGACTCAGCGCATCAGCCTCGTAGCTAGCCGCACTATAGCCCTCCGATGACACTCATGCGTCCCCACGAAGTAATGAGGCACAGCAGCCCGCTCCTCTGGAGTCGGGGCTGCTGTGCCCTATAAGTAGCTCATGATAGATCTGTCGGGAGTCTGCCGAGAGGATGCTACAGCCTAGCTGGAGGGCGAGCTAGTACCCCTAGGGCAGTCTTCCCTACGCCCGTAGAGGCCTCAGGAGGACTACGAGTAGGACGCAGGTCTCTAGTAGAGGCTCTCTGCATCGGCTATATCGAAGCCCTCGAGGTCGATATCATCCTCATCGATGGAGTCCTCCTCGAGGCTATCCTCATCCCACACCTCACCCGAGGCTGGAGCGGCAGAGCGAGAGGCGGCCACATCTATAGAGGCAAGCTGCTGAGGAGCCTTCCCCTCCGCATGCGTGATAACCGGCTTATCCAAGCTCTTCCCAGGATCGTCTCTACGAGCTCGATGAAGAAACCTCGCTCGGAGAGCATATCGAAGACGAAGAAGAGATGCTGCCTTGTGATCAAGTAGCTCCTCGAGGGCGGTACTCTCCATCAGATAGCTGTCGTACTCGGAGCCCATCCCCATATCCATCATCGTGACCTCCTGCTCCTTCTGCCAAGCTTCGTCGCAGATGTGGAAGGTAGTCAGCTCATCATGGGCATAGCCTACCGCATCGAGGATGAAATCATTCAGCTCGAGGAACGTGGCTTCGGAGTCGATCTGTAGCTCTCGCTTGAAGTAGTCATTCTCATCGGAGAGCATTAATAGACGATAGATCATTCGGCAATCGGTATACTAAGGGGTGTGTAATTACTTCGTAGCAGGGGTAAGACGCAGATGGAGCTCATCGAGCTGCTCCTGATCAATAAGCGAAGGTGCATCGATCATCACGTCACGTCCTGCATTGTTCTTGGGGAAGGCGATGCAGTCTCGGATGCTATCCAGCCCAGCAAAGAGCGAGACGAAGCGGTCAAGACCATAAGCCAAGCCCCGTGGGAGGAGCACCATACTTGAAGGCATTCATTAGGAAGCCGAACTGCTCCTGAGCCTTCTCTGGCGTGAAGCCAAGCAGGTCAAACATACGTGCCTGGAGCTTGCTGTCGTGGATACGGATCGATCCACCACCGACCTCTACGCCGTTGATGACCATATCATACGCATTGGCACGTACTGCACCTGGATCGCTATCGAGTAGGGGAATATCCTCGGGCTTGGGCGAGGTGAAGGGGTGATGCATCGCATAGAAGCGCTGTGTCTCCTCATCCCACTCGAAGAGCGGGAAGTCTACCACCCAGAGGCAGGAGAACTTCGTCTTGTCTCGTAGGCTCAACTGTGAGCCCATCTCTAGTCGGAGCTCAGAGCTGCTTCCTTACCTTCATCGCATCACCACCCGAGAGGATGAGGATGAGGTCACCAGCCTTGGCACCAGTCTCTGTGGCTAGGCTCTGGAGCGTCTCCTGCGTGTAGAACTTATCGACACTGCTCTTGACGGTACCATCAGCCTCTACACGAGCATAGACCATGCCCGAGGCGCCTACCTGAGGACGCTTCACGAAGTCCGTGAGCGCATCCAGCTGCTTGCGGGTATAGCTAGCTGCACCTGGAGCAACGATTGCCCCTGATGTAGGCTGCATTATCAAAGACCGAGAAGCCATGCCCTAGAGGACATCCTTCACTCTACAAACTCCATACCGAAGCGGGTGTCAGGGCTTATCAGAGCCGTAGCGCTTCATCGCATCATGCCAGCTCATACGAGGGAAGGGCATAGGGATATCCAGATCGAGTAGCTCCTTGAAGAGGTACTGCTGTCATGCCCTCAAAGATGAGAGTACATCCTCCTGCTCCACGAAGCTCATCTCGCAGTCGATCTGTGTGAACTCAGGCTGGCGGTCAGCACGTAGGTCTTCATCACGGAAGCACTTCACGATCTGGAAGTAGCGATCGAGCCACTGACCATGAGGAGCTGCTTGAAGGTCTGAGGAGACTGTGGTAGGGCGTAGAACTGGTTGGGGTTCATACGTGAGGGGACGACGAAGTCACGAGCACCCCTCGAGGGTGGACTTGATGAGGACTGGGGTCTCTACCTCAGGAAGCCTTCGGCATCGAGGTAGCGACGTACTGCTAGGGCAAAGCGGTGACGTAGCTCGAGGTTGGATCTCACACAGCTACGACGTAGGTCTAGGTATCGGTACTTCATCCTCCAGGTCATCCCCGCCATCAGTATCATCCTCGATCGTGAAGGAGGTACCTCCGAAGGGTTGAGGATACGAAGGGAGAGCAACAGCGATCTCAATATCGCCCGTAGGGAGCTTAGGGTTCTTGTTCTCACGCTCAGAGACTGTGCCCTCGACCTGGATGCATACTCACGTCCGAGCTTCTCGGCCTCGGCGACAAGTGCTTCGCCGACAACAGCCTCATTGAAGACAAGCTGTGTGATCCATATCTATCTCTTAGGTCGATGAAGGTCATCCCCCATACGACGTGCCTTCTGAACCCAACCAGCGAGCGTCACCTGCTCCCCGACGTTGCTGAGGCGCAGTGCGCCACGGGTAGTAGTACGATACATATCTTTTTCTTCTCCTTGGATGGACGAGGCTCCTTTGAGCTGTCACTTCGCCCTTTATGTAGTAATAATGTTTGTACCACAAAAATACAAAGTTTTCAGTGTTCCTCCGCTACCTATACATTCCTCCCATAAGTATAGCACTACGGACAAAAAGGCTTAGCGGAAGTAGACCTCATACTCGGGCTACCTATACCAGCACACGATGACACGACATAGATACATGAGGTCATATCATTACACCTCTATTCACTACATCTTTATCCAGATGGAGTCACCACGTACCCCTCCTCGATAGAGCTGGAAGCCCTCATAGAGCTTGGGGGCTGATTTCGGAGTGCCCCTCATTTGGATCACCCTCCATCCTATACCGTCATTGTCCATAGTCGTATCCTTAGCCCCCTAGTCTGGGATAGCAATGGGATACTGCCCTCGGATAAGGCGGAAGGCCAGTAGGCTGTAGATGTACTCTACGCTCACTCAGAGCAGGGAGGCACTGCGATCGGTCACTTCAGCGTATCCAGCGGGTTCACCTCTGTGTACCAGCTGACCCGCAGACTCATCGTGATCTGAGCATCGGCACTGAGCATCGCGAAAAGGAATAGCCCAGTCCTCAAGCCTTTCACTCCACCAGAGGTTCATCTTCTTGCTCTTTCCTTGGGTCAAGAAGAGGATAGTACTGCTTGAGGAGCATATAGAGAGGCGTATCATATCCACACTCCCTAAATTTATAGATCGCTCGCTCTGTCACATCAATGAGGATAGGCCGATCCTCCTCATGAGAGACAACAAACTGGTGCTTCCCTGCCAGAAGACCAAAATATTCCACCTCAGCGACGACTTCCTTAGCCCCCAATCTCGCTCCAGCTTAGCTCGGGTCATCGCCATATAGAGCAGCTCACGGAACTCTGGCTCGGGTGCTGGAACGAGAGGATACTGCCCTTGCCCTTGTCCCGAGCGCGCTTCTGAACCATCTCGTGCGTCCTCCACGAAGGAATGAGGTCGTTACAGAGATCGAATCAATCTGGTGAGCTAATCCGATGGAGAGAATGCCCTAATAAAAGCAGGACTCAAATAATAGCGAGACCAATGTAAACATGATTACTCGTACCAAGCTTATCCTGCAAACAGAGACTTTAGTGTTCATACGGAGCGACCATGAGATGAGACAAAAGACTAAGGTCAAGCTTTGCTCACCTTAGGAGTGACCTGCTACCTCTGTAGACCACCCGGTAGTTCATCGCTTGAGGCTCTGCTATCGTGTGCGACAGCACCGTGTCATATAGGGCTGGCTTACCATAGTTAGCTGGCCACAAACTTTCATTCTTCCAGTAGGTCTCCGAGAGGCAAACCAGATATAATATCGATAGCGCTCTGGATGCGAATAGATCTCAGTATGATCGAGAACTTGTTGAGCCGTCAGATCTCCTGGTGGAATTGGCAAAGTATCGGATCTGCAGTAAAAGGTTCATTGGATCTATCAATCGGGAATTATGATAGAGGGTATCCGATGTCCCATTAATCTCCAGATAGTGTACGCCACTCTACGTGCCACAATCTTTCGGTATGAAGTCACACCACATCAGTAGCAGAAGGGCAACTGCGAGTAGCATTATTCTCTTATTCATGATCTATTACTTGTCTAAATGAGGAAACCAACTAGAATGAACCTCAGGGAGTGACCGGCTTACCTCGGTAGACCACCCGGTAGTTCATCGCCTTGAGCTCTGCTATCGTGTACGACAGCACCGTATCATATAGGGAAGGCTTACCATAGTTGGCTGGCCGCAAACTTTCATTCTTCCAGTAGGTCTCGAGAGGCAAACCAGATATAGTATCGATAGCGCTCTGGATGGCTATACAGTTCACTACGATCAAGAACAGATTGTTGACTTGAATCTCCGGGGAGAATTGGGACAAAAATACTCGGCGCAACGATGAAGGGATCACCCATTCGACGGAAATAGGAGCTGTAATACATCGTGTCAGGAGTTGCATTAATCTCTTGAACCGTGTATACTACTCTACGTGCCACAATCTTCGGTATGAAGTCACCACCAGTCAGTAGCAGAAGGGCAACTGCGAGTAACGTTATTCTCTTATTCATGATCTATTGCTTGTCTAGATGAGGAAACCAACAAGAAGGAACGATAGTAGAGGATACCAACATCCCCCCAAAGGGAGAGATTTGTGCGCACTGCTAGGGCTTCGATCTTTATGACTATGAAAACTCCTTGCCCTCTGATTGATATAGCTTGTTCTACATCCTCCGAGAATCACACAAAATCTCCAATAGCAAATACGTCTACGTGACGGACATCATAACATTATATCTATCGTTCGTACAATCGATTTGGCAGGGGATGCCACAGCCCCCTATATCGTCACACTTTACACACTTCCCCTGTCTCACCTTCGGCTATTGTACAGTGACTTCTTACCCATAGAGGCCTCGCTGAAGTCAATCTGGAGGGTCGAAGACTTGATCATTTCGGTATAGGGGACATATCTTTTCCCAACAGAGTCGGTGATCACTCCTCGCCCATGAAATAGATCCTGTGGAAGATGTCGAGGGGATGAATACCCGAAAGGAAATACCGGCTGAGAGAATGCCAGGAGATTTAGATACTCGACCCTCACCCCATGTGCTGGTAGTAGGACGGCATGATCTGGGAAGTCATACTGGTAGATGATTAATCGTAGGTAACGAGCTATCATCTCCTCCGCACGTAGCCGATTGGAATAGTCAGCTACAAGGGAGTCACTGATGCTGGATACATAGAGATACCATTGGAGCGGTGCATAGCCCATAGCTGAGCCAACCCCCTTCCCCTCATAGACCTCTCGTGGGGGGATTAGCTCTTCGCGTTCATCGATCGTCCACTCGATCGAAGGCATATGCATCTTGCCATATTCGGGATCCCACCTACTGGAGAAGAAGAATGGAACCAGGGGTATAGTACCTCGAGGGCATCATTGTAGACTTCACCCTCCACAAGATAGCGGGTAGTATCCAGCAGGAACTGTGCCTCCAGCAGAGGATCATACGCCTTACTCAGCCCATAGTCACTCTCTGAGCAGATTGTCCCATTAAAACCTCCTACTGGAGCAAAGCCACCATAAGAGGTCGCAATGGTTGGGACGTAGCAGTTCTTGTTCCCTTGTTGTGGTACTCGATCCTCAGGAAGGGGATCCTACTCAGGGTATCTAATTTTGGGGATAGATCATGCAATAGGGTACGTTGCCACCACCCTCGGTCAGGCCAAGCCTTTGCTCTATCCCTCCACTCTAGTGAGAGCTTAACGGCGACACGCTGAGCCTGCATACTCCCACAGAAGAGCAAGGCAATCAACAATAATCTTAGTTTCATAGTACTACCTAATGATGAAGTATTGGTATACATGATTTACCCGTACTGTGTCTACTAGGGAGTGTAGCCTGAATAACATAGGTCTCGTCTTATCCCCTCTAGAGGCTTCATTGGGTGTCTAGTCCTCATCGTGTGGAGTAGAGAGGTAGGAAGGCTTCCCTACACCACTGCTTACTCTATATAGACTGGAGGGCCCATTTTTTGGTTACGTATATCTACGCCCCTAGAATATGATCCTTGGCGCAGACTCTTGAGTAATATTCCTCTAGCAGGGAGTCGATAGGAACCTCTCCATAAGGGTCGCAAGTACGATACACACGGAGCTCTTTGGTCTCTCGGTCGTAATGTACGAGAAGGCCAAGATCTGGATGCCCCAAGTAAAGTACAGTAAGAGATGCCGACGAGGAGAGAAGAGGGATCATAGGATCATCTGGCATTATGGAGTGCGGGAGTTCTTCTATCCCCCCTCCAAGAAAACACTGGTACCATGTAGAATCTACATCCAGTAGGTAAGCCTTACCCCCAATCACAAAGTTAGGATCTAGAAGGCTCCAGACAGAGCCAAGAGACAGCGTATCTAAGACTGAGTAAGGCAGTCGTCGTACACTCCGTCTTAATCCTATCTGTGGCACAACTACGACCCGAAGGAAGCTATCAGCAGAGATCCACTGCACCGCTAGATATTCATCTCGGTGAACAGCCAGATTCGTCTCCATCTGACTCAAGAACTGCTCTAGGGAGAGATAGGGCTTGATCTCCTTTTAATCCCGGGGATGTAGCACGAGCTCACGCCACAGAGGGCATGACCCCCAGAGTATCCAGATAAGCTTACGCAAGACCATTTTGATCGCTCTTTCATTCTCGAGTCTAGCCCTCACTAGTCACGAGGGCTATGCTCATGTTTTTACTATTCTTTTCCGCCTACCTAAGTAGCCGTTTTCCCAGCCACTGCATCTGCTTATAGCTCCGCCCACGGAGATGGATAGGGGCAAGCTCTGAGTAAATTCGGACGACCTCGGGGAGCACCTCTGAGGGGGGCACCACTCTATCCCTAGGCGATCTATGGACCTCTAGCTGCCCCGCACGAGATGAAATAACAACGATAGCCATCCTGCACACTCCTAAAGGCCAGTGGCTCTCCCCGACCCAATAGCTCCTCCAGGAAGCATCTCTCTACAGAGTCTATCGGTATAAGTCTCCTCCTAGGGTTGGCAAGGTCGCAGGTATACCAGTGCTCATCCTCCTGCTCTACAAACACGTCAACCCTTTTGAAGCTTCTCGTATCCAGCAGTGCAAAGAATTCCTCCCAGGTGTGGAAGTATGGCTGACGCCTCAGCTTCGTGTAGTACTCATATTTGCTTATCTCTTTCTTGAAGCGAGGGTGGGAACAAAGATCGCACGGTGCGCCCTCAGCACCAAGCCCAGGGACTTCCCTAAGCAGAGCAGACCTTTGCCTGCGGAGAGACTGCTGGAGCTCCTGAGCAAAGGCGCCTATCTCTATCCGAGCTCGCTCCCTAGGAGGGCGAAAACTCCTCGGCCGTCTCTTCGTCCCGCACGAAACCAAGAGGAAGAGACTCAATAAAAGGACAACGAGCCATCTCATCTGGATACAATCTTATGGATGATGGAAGATGTACTTCGAGTAAGGATTCTTGTCGTGCGCTTAGCGAATCTCCCAAACAGACTCTTCCTATCCCACGCAGGGGTAGGCAACTCTGAGAGGAACAATGGAATTATACGGTATAGATACTTCATATAGAGCCTGAATAGTATGGTTAGTATGCAACAAAGAGAGTAAGTATGTACCACAAAAGTAGATATTGTCAGGACAAACACAAGATCTCCACATATTAAATATTTTTACTGAAACAAAGCACCTTACACAGCACCCATCACATACAAAGGTAGCCCTAAGGAGGGCATCATACCCCACCTAAAGAAGCCCAGCAGAGAGCGTGTTTGTCTTCGATTTTGGTGTACTATGGAGCAGCTTGTCTCTGCTTCACGAAGTGGTGTACCCTTCGAAGAAGCCTATGATACCGCAATGGAACTACGTCCTCTCTATGAAAGTCTAGCAACATAGGAAGACAAACACTTCACCGAGGAGGATATTGGGGCTGCTGGCCGAGCTTATTATGGGAGGGGATATTGGGACAAGAAAAGTGCATGAACCCGTGCAGGTGTTCAGAGAAAGTTTCTACATTTGCATCGTACTGTCTACCCTATCACACATAAAACACAGACAACATGAACAAAACAAAATCAAGATTAACCAAATCATTACTTGGTCTAGGAGTAGGAACAGTAACTCTCCCGGCTAGTGGCACTGCTTTAGGATCGGCTCTTGAAGCAGTCGGAGGGGACTAACTGAAGCCGCTACCTTCTGTTAAATGGACACCTCGACGCAATCAAAGGATCGCTCAAGGTTCTATGTCGCCTTGGCCGTATCTTCCGCTCTCATAGCATCGATGCTCCTAACGGGGACGCCTCTTAACATACCCATAGCCCTGCTAATCGCTCTGTCCCTATCACAGGACTGCCAAAAGATTATAGCTCGTAAATGTCTCGATAGGTGGCTAAGTTGAACTCTTTTCAACTTAGCCACCTATCCATTTCTCAGACAAGGGTTACCCTCAGCAAAACGTCCCGGCAAAACTGCTCTCCTAACTACCTCTATATCAAACTCCCCGAGAGCCCCAAAACGAACATACCGAGAGCGCTGATGCGCTCTCCGGTAAAGCTACACCATCACCTTACATAGGTGACGAGTGCGCTCTTACCGATCCTCTCTTGCGATCATTACTACTCCTCAAGTAGGGCTCTCGGAATGATCGTTACGACCGTCCTGAAAGAGCGTTACCAAATCCTGTAGCTCACTCCCCCACAGCAGGAGAAATCCCTCCCCTGGAGCGAAGGGGGATAGAGGAGACAGAGCCTCAGGATGGCTCCATCCCGCCTACCCTACCCGACCGCCCCCACGAGACCTGATGGCAGGCGAGGAGGGAAAGTAAATACCTTTGCGCTACACCTACATTATTATGTAAGATATGATGCACTAGGGAACAACTCCTCTCCGATAGACGACTAGGCGCCGACACCTCTGAGCGCAGGCCGACGACAGCACCTGCCCGCAGTGACTTCGAGCGTGACTATGACCGCTTAGTCTTCTCTCCCCCTTCCGTAGACTACAGAGCAAGACGCAGGTCTTCCCCCTACCTGGCAACATCTTCGTACACAATAGGCTGACCCATAGCCTGAGGTAAGCTGTCTGAGGGCGATCGCTCGGCAACATCGTCGCCGACTGCCTCGTGGGGGCGTCACCCCAAGGCGAGCGAGATCACCCTACGCTCGAGGCATCAGTGCCATCGTCAGTGCCGCTTGCCTGGCACACGACATGGGCAACCCACCCTTCGGCCACAGCGGAGGCGGGCGATCGAGTGCATACTTCAAGGAGGAATGGTGCCCGCTGGCAGAGCCAAGTGGAGCAGGAGGGTGGACGATGGGAGGACTTCCTCTACTTCGAGGGGAATGCCAATGCCTTCCGCCTGCTGACCCACCAGTTTCAGGGGCGACAGGTGGAGGCTTTGCCCTCACCTGCAGTACGGTAGCAAGCATTATCAAGTATCCCTACAGTAGCCTGCTGGCTGGGGGAAGAGCAAGTTTGGCTTCTTCGAGACCGAGGAGGAGACGATGCGTATCGTAGCCGAGGAGCTCGGACTGATTCAGGTCAGCGATTCGCCCCTACGCTATGTGCGTCACCCCTCGTCTACCTCGTGGAGGCTGCCGATGACATCTGCTACCAGATCGTGGATATAGAGGATGCCTACAAGCTACATATCCTGAGCTTCGATGAGGCACGTGACCTCCTGGGAGGCCTTCTTTTACGGAGGAGGAGCTAAGAGGGATCGCCGTGTGGCATCGAGCATAGGAGACCCCAATGAGCGCATCGGCTACCTACGCTCCAAGGTCATCAACCTCCTCGTCGAGGCAGCCTCCGTCTTCCTCGACTCAGAGGAGGATATCCTCAGCGGACGCTACACCGGGACACTCGTCCAGCACCTCTCTCCCCGTAGCTATGAGGCCTACCGAGTCTGTAGCGAGATGGCTCATGAGCGGATCTATTCGGCTCATGGGTCGTAGATGTAGAGCTAGCAGGGCATCGGATCTTCTCAGCTCTGCTGGATCGGCTCATCGAGGCACAGCTACACCCCGAGCACCTATACAGCCGTACCCTACTGAGCCGAGTGAGTAGCCAGTATGACACGAGTAGCCCCACCCTCTACAGCAAGATCCAGTGTGCTCTAGACTACATCTCGGGCATGACAGACATCTATGCTCTAGACCTCTACCGCACGATCACGGGGATGAACCTCCCTGCTGTATAGTAGCCCTAGAGACACGTCCTCATGCTGTAGCTCTACATCTACTCATAGAGCCTTCTAGACTCGGGGATCGGCAGGTCCGAAAGTGTTACCTTTACGTCAGGTAACACCATAAATATTTACAACTCAAACGTAACACTAGATATGCTCCACCCCCTCAGGGCTATCACCCTACAGCCTGGGGAGGGGCTAGGAGGGAAGGTAGAGGGCACGAGCACACCGAGGCTCTGCACTGCCGACTATCCACCCCGTGGTAGGGCTGTCTCACTTAACATATCAGATAGTCACTATGAGTAGTATACAGCATGAGGGCTACCGCCTCTCACCGAAGCAGAAATCGCCAGCCTCAAGGAGCGTGCGAACTCCGCTGACGACTGGTCTCAGGTCTGGGTCAGGAGGGCTTCGTCCCCGCCACATCCTCAATACGCACTTCTCGGGGTGGGTACGTCTCGGGCTCTTCGAGGAGACCTTTGATCTACCAGGAGGGATCTCCAAGCACTCTGGCCTCTACTACACCTACCTACATAATGTGGAGGTAGGCGACAACTGCTGTATCGAGCACGTCAATCAACTACATAGCAGGCTACAGCATCGGCGAAGGGACATTCATCAGCAACGTCGATACGATACTGAGTCGATGGGGAGACGACCTTCGGCAACGGTGTAGAGGTCTCCGTCCTCAACGAGACAGGGGGACGTGAGGTGCTGGCCTATGACCGCCTCTCTGCCCACGAGGCCTACCTCATGGCGATGTACCGCCATCGTCCCGAGCTGATCACCCGCCTACGTGACCTCATCACCCGCTATATCACCGCCCAACGCTCAGACACGGCCATATCGGAGCGCACTGCCACTATCACTGATGTAGGGAATATCACCAACGTGAAGATCGGGGACTATGCACGTATCATCGGTACTCGACGGCTATATAATGGGAGTATCAATAGCGTAGAGGCAGCACCCGTCTACGTCGGCTATAGCGTCATCTGCACGGACTTCATCATCTCCTCGGGCTCTAGGGTGAGAGTGGCACAGCCCTCTCTCGCTGCTGTCGGGCAGGCTGTACGCTGGCTCATGGCTACTCGGCCTCGGACTCCCTCTTCTTCAGCAACTGTCATGGGGAGAATGGGAGGCTGTGCCATCTTTGCCGCTTCACTTCACGGTCACGCACCACAAGTCCACCCTGCTCATCGCTAGCCAGTTCTCCTTCATGAACGCAGGCTCAGGCTCTAACCAGAGCAACCACATGTACAAGCTCGGGCCTATCCATCAGGGCATCATGGAGCGTGGAGCTAAGACCTCGTCCGACTCCTACATCCTTTGGCCTGCACGCATAGGCGCCTTCTCGCTGGTAATGGGACGACATACCACCCACCCTGACCTCTCCAACCTCCCCTTCTCCTACGTGATCGAGTCCTGCGACACCACGTGTATCATCCCCGGAGTGAACCTCAAGAGTGTAGGTACCATCCGTGACGCACAGAAGTGGCCACGACGTGATGCCCGCCGAGACCCTGACCGCCTCGATCAGATCAACTACAACCTACTTAGCCCCTACACCATCCAAAAGATGATCAACGGGCAACAGATACTCCAGGATCAACGACGTGTGGCAGGTATCACCTCCGAGGTCTATACCTACCAGAGCGCTCGCATGCGCAGCAGCTCACTAAGGAAGGGGATACACTACTACGAGCTAGCCATCCATAAGTTCCTCGGGAACTCCCTGATCAAGCGCCTAGAGGGCGTCGCCTGCACCAGTATCGAGGCTGTACGAGCCGCCCTCCAGCCCAGCGTGAGCATAGGGCTAGGTGACTGGGTCGATCTATCGGGGCTCATAGCCCCCAAGGCCGAGATCGTACGCCTACTCCACGAGGGTAGAGAGTGGTGTGATCGCAGAGATCGCCCCAGCTCGCCGAGCTTTGCGGATCTACACCGCCATTACTATGAGTATGAGTGGTGCCATGGTATGATGAAGATCACACCTACTGCAGGCTGGATACATCACAGGGCGACAGCAGAGCAGATCTGCGAACTCGTCGAGAGGTGGCGTGCAGAGCTGTCGTAGAGCTGGATCGGGAGGGTCTATGCAGATGCCAGAAGAATTCTCCCTATCGATGATGACGGGCTTCCGGGGCAGATGGCGATGAGCTCCAGCAAGCGATGGACTTCGAGCAGGTACGTGGGGCTTTGACAGCAACCCCTACGTCAGCTCCATCCTACAGCATATCGAGGAAGACCGCCCCTCGGCCAAGAGCTCCTTGACCGACTAAAGCCCACTCCTCTAGGCTTTCTCCCTGGCAGAAGCCACCCGTCGAGATCGTGTCCCCCAAGCCCTTCCTCCTCTCTAGAGAATGAGATGAGGCTATACCACGACAGGCCTCCTCTAGCCTATACCATAATTATATATCAGCCCCTCACGACCTAGGCCTCAGCAGAAGGCTGGATCGTGAGGGCTCCTGCTAGCTATGTAGGCGGCCTGTTTGGGAGGAATCAGTATAATTATACTTATGCTAGAGATTCAGTATACAATTACTACCTTTGCCTTAGAAGTCTAGGCAAGAGAGCCAGACTCCTCAAGCAACAAACAAATAACATCACACAAACTATGAACGATTCCGCGATCTTTAACCTCATCGAGGAAGAGCGCCAGCGTCAGCTCAAGGGCATTGAACTCATTGCCTCAGAGAACTTCGATCAGCGAAGAGGTCATAGAAGGCTATGGGTAGCTGCATGACCAATAAGTATGCTGAGGGCTACCCAGGCAAGCGCTACTATGGAGGCTGCGGGGTGGTAGACCAGTCTGAGCAACTAGCTATCGACCGCATCAAGCAGCTCTTCGGGGCTGAGTGGGCTAACGTCCAGCCACACTCTGGGGCACAGGCTAATATGGCTGTACTCCTTGCTTGCCTTGAGCCAGGGACACCTTCATGGGTCTCAATCTCGCCCACGGAGGTCACCTCTCTCACGGGTCGCTTTGTCAATAGCTCAGGTCTACTCTATCGCCCCGTCGAGTACAATGTACGTGAGGGACAACGGCCGTGTAGACTATGACCAGATGGAGCAGCGTGCCCTCGAGCACAAAGCCCAAGCTCATCATCGCTGGGGGTCGGCCTACTCCCGTGAGTGGGACTATGCCCGCATCCGCGCTATCGCCGACAAGATCGGGGCTATCTTCCTCGTCGATATGGCACACCCCGCAGGCCTCATCGCCGCTGGCCTGCTGGAGAACCCCGTGAGTACGCTCACATCGTCCTCGACGACACACAAGACCCTACGTGGCCCTCGTGGTGGGATCGTCCTCATGGGTAGGACTTCGACAGCCCATGGGGCAAGAGAGACCCCAAGGGCGAGATCGAAGATGTCTGCCCTACTCGACTCCGCCGTCTTCCCAGGTGTACAAGGTGGTACTAGAACGTGTGATCGCAGCCAAGGCAGTAGCTTTCTATGAAGCTCTCCAGCCCTCCTTCAAGGAATATGGTAAGCAGGTCAAGAAGAATGCTCAGGCAATGGCCGACGCCTTCGTGCGCCGTGGCTATGGTGTCGTCTCTGGTGGTACGGACAACCACTGTATGCTCATCGACCTGCGCAGCAAGTTCCCCGACCTAACGGGTAAGGTAGCCGAGAAGGCTCTCGTCGCGGCTGACATCACGGTCAATAAGAACATGGCTACCCTTCGACAGCCGCTCTGCCTTCCAGACCTCTGGTATCCGTGTCGGTACTCCTGCCATCACGACCCGTGGTGTCAAGGAAGATAAGATGGAGTACATCGTCTCCCTCATCGACCGTGTCCTCTCCGCTCCTGAGAGGACGAGGCTGCTGATACGCCGCCGTGCGCAAGGAGGTCAATGAGCTAATGCTCCAGTACCCCATCTTTGCCTACTAATGCCTATGGCTATGCTTGGGGATTAGCCCCTATCAGCAGGGGGCTACTCGGCAGACACCTAGCGACAACCCATCCAAGCATCCCTCTACGATAGATGAGGGGATGCTTCGGACTCTTTCATATAGATTTATCCCAACAAACAGCATGAGAAAGTCCTTATTCAGCCTGATGTGCCTCTTGGGTCTAACTTGTGGCTCGACAGCCTCTGCCTTGACCGTGAAAGTTCCCATCCCCCGTGTTAACATTATCCCCCAGCCCAAGGAACTCGTAGAGGGCAAGGGTAGCTTTACCCTCACAGCTCGTACCTCGCTAGTGGCTCAGGGAGACTCAGCCCTCACCATCGCCCGCTTCTTCGCCGATAAGCTGAATACCTCTACGGGCTTCGCCCCTACTGAGGCTACCAGTAGTACGGCAGCTCGTCGTGGCGCCATTGTCCCACGCATAGATCCCAAGCTCTCCCTAGGCGTAGAGGGTTATACGCTGGAAGTAAGCACTCAGGGGGTCACCGTCACAGGGCGCACAGGACAAGGACTCTACTACGGGATGCAGACACTCCTCCAGCTCCTCCCTCCTACGATCGAGTCTTCGACCAAGGTCTCAGGAGTGACGTGGTCTATCCCAGCGGTCCAAGATCGAGGATGAGCCCGCCTTCGAGTACCGAGAGCCCTAGTCGATGTGTGCCGCCACTTCCTCAACGTAGGGGAGATGAAGAAGCACATCGATCTACTCTCCATGTTTAAGATCGACCGCCTGCACTGGCACCTCACCGAGATACGAGGCTGGCGCATAGAGATCAAGAAGTATCCTCGCCTAACCTCCGTGGGCTCTAAGCGTATCGAGGGTGATGGCTCTGTCTACGGAGGCTTCTACACTCAGGATCAGATACGCGAGATCGTCAAGTATGCCTCAGACCGCTTCGTCACCATCGTCCCCGAGATCGAGCTACCTGGACATGCGATGGGAGCCATAGCCTCTTATCCCGAGCTCACCTGCTTCCCCTACCGCCGTATTTACAAGGTGCGTAACCTATGGGGCGTCGAGCAGGACGTCTGTGCCCAGGAAGGAGACTGCCTTCCAGTTCATCAAGATGTATTTGACGAGGTCATCCCCTATTCCCCGGAGAATATGTCCATATCGGTGGAGACGAGGTGTCCCAAGATCCGATGGAAGGAATGCCCAGAATGTCAGCGCCGTATCAAGGAAGAGGACTAAGAACGAAGAAGAGCTCCAGAGCTACACCATCCGCCGTGCACGAAGATGCTCGCCAAGTACGGCAAGAAGCTCATCGGCTGGGATGAGATCGCAGAGGTGGACTAGCCCCCTCCGCCACGGTGATGAGCTGGCGTGGTGAAGATGGCGGTATCAAGGCTGCCAATATGGGTCATGACATGATCGCTGACTCCAGGTAGCGGAGAGCCTCTACATCGACCACTATCGAGGGAGACTCCAAGATAGAGCCCGTAGCGATGCTGCTGCTATGCACCCCTAGAGAAAATCTATTCCTACAATCCGATCCCTGCTGCCATTGCCCCCGACAAGCGTCATCACATCAAGGGCGCTCAGGCCAACCTATGGGCAGAGTACCTCTGCACGACAGACATCATGCAGTATCGTGCCTTCCCCGAGAGATCGCACTCGCTGAGGCTGTCTGGACTCCGCTAGAATCGCAAGGACTACAAGAGCTTTGAGGAGCGTCTAATCAACGCTTATAGCCGTCTGGATCAGCATAAGGTAAACTACCATATCCCCCTACCAGAGCAACCCCTACCTGGGAGCAAGGCTAGCGCATCGCTGAACTTCGTAGCCTTCACCGACACCACCTCGCTGACGCTACAGACCTCACGCCCCATCACCATCGTCTACACAACCGATGGCGGTGAGCCAACAGCCAGAGTCCCCTCGCTACACCGCTCCTATCAAGGTCAGCGAGAGTACGGTCATCAAGGTCGCTCTCTCTACCCACTGGTCGTCTCAGCCGAGTACGTGCCATCACCTTCGACAAGCAGAGCTACAGCCCCGCAGTCTCCCTCTCTAGTCCTACCCCTGGGCTGTGCACACAGACCTCTGTAGGAGACTACTACCGAGCCTCGGAGCTCTCTGGTGTGACCAACTGGGTGAGGAGTGTCGCCAACAAGACCCAAGATCTACGCCCAGACCGTGTATCCAACCACATGGACGAGATCGAGCGTAAAGGCTGTCATCGGAGGGGCTATATCAAGATACGAGGGATGGCTGCTGTGTCTTCTCCACCAACCTAGATCGGATGTGTCTCGATGGGGAGCTCTTCATCGACAATACAGAAGAGGTATCGAAGTTCAGCCGTCGTGACAAGAGCCGTGCCCTCAGCGCAGGCTGGCACAAGGTGAAGTTCATCTTCATCGGCACTGTGCGTGGTGGCTTCCCCACCTACTGGGATGATGCCAAGGTAGAAGTATCGCAACCTCAAGGATGGTAAGTTCTCTGAGGGTAACAGCAGAAATGCTGGCTCACTAGAGTTCACCCGCCCTCTAGGGTAAACTTACAGGCCCCAGCAGTAGTCTCGAAGACACTGCTGGGGGCTCTTCTTTTATATTAAGGTATATTCAACCTAGTAGGGGCATAGACCTAAGCGAAAGAACCACAAGAGCGATGAGATAACGAGACTACTAAGAGTCCTCTTCACCGAAGAGGGACAAGGAGCGACTCTACCAACCCTAGACATAGAGATAGGAACAAGGGCTACTCTCGGGATAATCTCCCAGAGTGTAGCCCTTAGCTAATGGTGGAGGTAGCCTCAGCCCCTCTAGTTACGACGTCCTAAGATACGGAGGAGGTAGAGGAAGAGGTTGATGAAGTCTAGATACAGACTAAGAGCTCCAAGGATGGAGACCTTCTTTGAGAGCTCGGCATCGTGTGCTGTCTGGTAGGCTAGAAGCTTTATCTTCTGTGTATCATAGGCTGTCAGAGCAACGAAGAGCACTACACCAATATAGGTAATGATCCACATCATAACCTCAGACTTCAGGAAGATATTTACAATCGAAGCTATGACCACACCGATGAGCGCCATGAAGGTAGACTACCCCACTTGGTCAAGTCACGCTTGGTGAAGTAGCCATAGAGTGCCATAGCTCCAAAGGTCCCCGAGGTAACGAAGAAGGTCGTAGCAATGGACTCACTCGTATAGACGAGGAAGATGGGGCTTAGTGTGACACCATTAAGCACAGAGTACAGAGCAAAGGAGGCTGTCGCCACTGGTAAGCTCAGCTTCATCACTCGTGCCGATAGGAACCATGCGAGGGCTATCTCTGCAATAAGCAGGAAGTAGAAGATATTGCCCTCGAGCATTCTGAAGACGAGCCCACTATCTACCGTATAGACCGAAGCTAGACCGGTGATGGCCAGCCCGAGGGTCATCCACAAGAAGGTACGCTGTACTGCACGCTGCACGAGCGTGTCCTGCCCTACACCATAGAGCCCGTCTACGGACTGTCCCTGAGAGGGGAACTGGGAGTTATCCATAAGTCTTGATTGTTTAAGTTTGGATTGCTTATATCATGAATCGAATTGTCCTGCGCCCCCTATGAGGAAGCCCCCAAGGGAATACTGGGACAAAGGTACGAAAAATAGTATCCTAGAAGCGGAGGGAGATCGTAGCCACTGCTCTGTGGGGAGGTCTTTGTCTCCTTGATAGCAGCTAGACCATCCATATCCTCGGGCTTGATCTTACCGCTCTGCACATCTGGATTGGTCTGGTCAAGCACAGGCCCGTAGTCCTTGATATAAGGATAGGCGAAGGTACGTGACCTCTGAATGCCATAGACATAGGCTACATCCAGAGATACAGAGGGGGTGATACGATAGCCTAGACCCGCTGAGAGGGAGTTGATCGCCCCTGGCATAGTGTAGCTCGTGTGCAGAGCTGAGACGAAGGCTTCAGAGGCTGCGTAGTCTCCATTGCAGAAGGAATGAGCTACGCATAGGGAGAGCTGCTGTAGCGATAGCCTCCGCGCAGAGCTAGACGAGGTGTAGCCATGACCTCAAGACCAGCTCGTGGGGTATGCATCCCAGTGAAGTGATCGCTGATGCGTGGTTATCCACTCCGTATATTGATTCGAGTCTCCCTCTCTTTCGGTATCCTCTGCTAGCCGAGTGCTACCAAGATCGAATACTCATAGTCTACACTTAGGATCGCAGTACGTCCGAAGACATAGGCTCCGTTGAGCCCTAGACGCCATGGAGTACGTGCAGGAAGGCGGAAGGCTGCAGACGATGGACTTTTGACACTCTTCGCCTTGCCATTGATGCTAGAGGAGCCTCTGAATAGAAGTCATGCTTGAGTGCATAGAACGTAGGCGTATAGACCCGGAAGCCCCGAGGCGTAGCCCCTCTGTGAGGCTCAAAGATCGCACCTGGTCCGACACGGAAGCCACTCCCCGTGATACTGCGTCGTGTCCTCAGCTCGAGAAGTCTGTCCCTCGGAAGGGAATCTCTATAGCCCAAATACGACTCATAGTCTAGGGCTGAATAGGTCCAGCACCGCCCCTAGATGTACCCGTACTACTAGGTTCAATCCCGAGGGCAAAGTCATAGTCGATGATATTGCCCTTTTCCCGAAGCAGGAGGTCTGCCACACTAGCCCCCTCGACGAGTCCAGAGGTTGAGTGAGGCACCATTATTATCGTACGTGAAGTTGGGGTAATAATAGCCTCTAGGATCTTTTTGATGTAATCCATCCTCCTTGGAAGCCAAAGATCGAGCTCCAGGGGATATCCGTCTTGCTAAAAGGCATTGCTTGCCCCGAGGTTCTTGTGTGGAAGGAAGCTTGGCACTCCAGTGCGACGGCTCACATCGTACTCCGAGTTGTTCGTAATCCCAGCCATGTAGTCTGCCAGTGAGGTATGCTTACGATCCAAGCTCGCAGAGGCATCTGTGACATGGTCAAAGTCACCTGCGGCGCACAGCGAAGACAAAGGAAACCCATCCCCCAGTGGCGATGTCTGTACCCTTCTGATGAAAGGCAAACTCACATGCGGGATAGCGGTTCTCACCTGAATAGGAGCGATTCTAGATTATACCAAGTATGGCTATAGCTGGGAGCAAGGCTCCAAGGGTGAGGTAAGCCTATTTCCCCCTCTAAGCAGAGATACCAGCGGGGTTACGTACGAGAGGAGGCCTCTACCCCGACAGCACCCATAGCCCCGAGGAGGGCAGAGAAGCAGAGCTGAGCCTGAGAACTCACTAGCCGAAAGCCAAGCCCACTGCGGTCATCTCACCCTGAGCAGCCAGCGATAGGGGCAGGAGGCTAAGGGCAAGTACCCCTAGGATAATACGCCCGTGATGGTTCTTTATCATATTCCTTGTTGATTCATATAGTAGACAGACCCACACACCCCCCATCCCCTCCGAAAGGAGAGGGGATAAGACTCGGGGGCTATGAGGTGTGGATAATCACTGAGTGGAGCTAGAGCCTAGCGTCTACGTGCAGGCGCACTGTAGGCTCCATTGCCCGAACCTCTACTGCTCTGTGACTCGTGTGAGGACGAAGAAGAAGAGGAGGATGAGGATCGGTCGTATGAGCGAGGTGTGGAGCTAGTGCCACTGTCGTAGCTGCGATCGTAGCTACGTGCAGGTGCTCGGTCATAGCTGCGTGCAGGATACTGCTGGTAGGTCTGGCTACGACTATAGTTATCGTTGTTGTAGATACTACGTCCCTGATTGTAGCTACCATTACCTACCCGCTCGTATGAGCTGTACCCATCTCTGACAGAGCTATAGGCCTCGAAGGAAGAGCGACTAGGGTAACGAGCATAGGCTCCACGGGAATAAGCTCCATGTGAGTAGGGGTTGTTGTAGTAATGCTCGTTGTGAGGCACGGTAGCAGCCCCTGCTGCATAACCATAGTAATAGGGTGAGTAGTAGTCATAGTAGCCACCACCGTAGTAGCCATAGTAACCATTGTAGTACCCATTATAATACCCGCCATAGTAGCCCGAGTAGTAATAGTAGGGATCGTAATAGCCCCCATAGTAGCCATAGTGGCGAGGATAGCCCCAGTAGCTACCCCTCCAGTAGTTGGGATAGTAATGGGAGTCATACCAGGGTATGGATAGTCGTACCAGGAGCCCCAGCCGACACGTGAGCCCCATCCCCAGCTACTGCCCCAGTAGGGGCTACGGCTACCGATCGTCACATAGACATCTCCACCAGAGGAGCGATAGTCGAGATCGTTGTACCAGGGGTCAGCGTCTATATATACACGTCGTGCGCCACTGATGACAGTAGAGCCACTGCCATAGAAGCGGGAGAGACGAGAGGAATAGGGGCTATAGACCTGTGGCTCACCCTCCCCTGTACGACGGTTCCGCTGTGCTGCTAGGAGCTCAGCCAACTCGGCCTCGGTGAGCTCGATCGTATCGTTCTCACTCAGGCGACCATTATAAGCATCGATCTCTCGATCAGCCTTTCTCTTCTTGTACTTAGCGATCAACTCTGCCTGCTCCTTCTGCCATGCCTCGCGCTCTGCACGGGCAGCGGCTGCTCGGAGCTCAGCCTTGCGTCGAGCCTCTTGGTCGAGCTTCTCTATATCGCTACGACGATAGTAGGCATCATCGAGATACTTATCATCCTTCTGTGCGTAGGCCGTAGGCACCCACAGGAGGCCTGCTCCGATCAGGAGCAACATCTTACTGCATTCATAGCTCGTATCGTCTTATTCAGTTCTACTTTATTCTTTTTGTCTAATATCCAACTGGCGAGATAGTACGATCGTTTTATACCCATAAAGTTAGTCTTTTTCATAACATATTGCAAACTTCTTGCAATCTTCCCCTCTCTGCCAAGCTGTCAGGCCCTCCCTCTCGGTGTGATCGGGGCACACCATCCCCTACCCATACAACGCTAGAGACCACCCCAGGCGTATGCACTCTTGGGGTGGTCTCTAGTAAATCGTGAGTAGCTCTTGGGCTATCTCTCTTGGGTGTCAGAAGTGGCTAGTTGGCTAGCTCACCACCTGAGGGCTGAGAGGCATTCTCCTCTGTGCTCTCGCCCTTACCCGTCATATCCTTCAGCGTACGGTGGAAGAAGGCGATCGTCGAGCCAAGCGCATCATTCATACGTAGCGCAAGCTTAGCTATAGGAGTACCAGGGAAGAGGAAGGTCTCGACAGAAGACGATATCCCCCTCATCATCTATATAGGCCTTACTGACCTTCTGGTCATAGTCCGTCGCTGCACATGCCTTGTAGGGGGTCGGCTCTGGGACATCGTCAAAGGCGGCGCGCTCAAAGGTAGCACGTGCCATCAGGAACTCTGGATCCTCCGTCCTATAGTAGAGACAGAAGTATATGCCCTCGTTCTTGTACACAATGCGAATATCATTATCCTGCTCAGGACGATAACCCTCCTTCCCTAGTGCCTCTAGGATGGTGGGAAGTACTTCCTTAGGGATCGAAGTCTGGGGTGAGACTTCTTCCAGTTTATCAAATAGAGCCATCTTACATTGAGTTTATTAGGCGGTGAGACTTACGGACTTTGCCATGGATGACGAACAAAGATCGCTACGACAAAGATACATTAAAATCCCTACCTCTACGACATCTCCGCTATGCTACCCGCCGTATAGGGAAAAGAAGTCTGGCACGGCTCACTACAGCTCGGAGAGCTCCTTGACCTCCTCCTCGCCCTCCTCCTCGCTATCATTCTCGGCGATGAGGGGCTGCTGGGATCGTCTTATTCGCCTTGATGCCAAGTCGCTTGAGCTCCTCAATACGCCCGACCAAGTTCCCCTGGCCTCAGAGGCTGTCCTCGTGCTCGATCGAAGGATTTGCTCGCCGACTGGAGACGATCTCCGACCTCGAGGAACGTCTTCGTGAAGACGGCGAACTTGTCATATGGTCCCGTAGCCTTCTTCAGGATGCGCTGGATATTCCGCTCGTCGCTCTCTCTGCCACATATCCTGCGCCATCCTAAGGGCAGCGATGAGGGTTAGTCCCGTTGATGAGGACAATATTCTTTGCGTAGGCCTCCTCCCATAGATTCGGGTCGTGGCTTGAGTGCAAGGGTATAGGCAGGTTCATTGGGGGATAAAGAGCATCACGAAGTTAGCTGCTCCAGGTACATGCTCCTCGTACTTCTTCCTAGAGAGCTCATCTACGTGCTTGCGCACACTCTGCAGGTGATCTCGAGGCGAGGCTCGTCCCCCTCATCTACATCAGCAGATGAGATGGCGCATATGAGGCGGTGAGGGAGACCTTACTGTCGATGACCATTGCACCTCCCTTGGGGTAGCGGACGATCGCGTCTGGGCGCAGCTTGTGCCCATCCTCCGTCACTACGGTCTCTCCATGATACGTCCCAGTATAGTCTCCTGGATGCTGTATTCCTCGCCCTTCCTTAGGCCACTACGCTCTAGGATACGCTCTGGGATCGTCTCACCCCAGTCACCCTGCACCCTTAGTATCACCACGGGAGGCTCAGGTGAGGGTTGGTCGTCTCCTGACTGATCGCCTGGCTACGCTCCACGAGGCTCTTGATCTCGTTCTTTGAGAAGAATCGCTCACGGGACTCCTCTTGGTGAGGTCTCTGTGACCTGACCTTGAAGCGCTGGAGGTCATCACGCAGAGGCTTGAGGCGTCTCTTCTGCACGCTCGTTCAGATCGCTGGTGCGCTCACGGATGATCTCCGTGGCTACCGACTGGAAGCTCTCTCGTGGCTCCTGCGTGAGCTCAGCCTTCTGCTCACGCAGCTCCTCCAGCTAGCTCTGTAGCAGGAGGCTGTGCCCTCAGGCCTGCACTCTCTGGGAGGCCTCCTCACGAGCACGCTGTGCCTCAGGTGAGCCAGGATGAGTTCGCATGTAGGAGACTCTCGGTTTGGCCTACCTGCGTCTCAGCCTGAGTCAGCTGACGAAGAGGCACCTTGGTAACGCTGATAGAGAAGAAGAGGATAATGAGGGCTAATATGAATAGAGCGAGGGAATAAGTACGTCATGGGATAGGATATAGGGATAGAATAATGATGCAAACTGTATGATGACTACGACCTATGTATCCAGCCCCTCTGGGATATGGATCGCCTCGAGGAAAGAGGGCGTGTGTGGTCGATCTCGATGAGGCGCTGATTACTACTGCCACGGAAGGAGAGGCGAGGGTCAAGCAGAGACTCCACGAAGGGAACATCGACCAGCACATCTATATACTCCAGCGCAGGACGATGCTCGGGCGAGCGCAGGAGATACTCTATAGTAAAGCCCGTATAGCACCAAATGTTCATCCCCGTCTCAGCCTTGAGACGAGCCAAGAGTCCAGTGAGCGCACTCGGGTCATAGAAGGGGTCACCACCGAGATGGTGATCCCATCGAGGAGCGGGTTACTCTGTATCTCTGCGATGATATCCCCTAGAACACGCTCGGTAAGGAGGATCCCGCCCTCGGGAGACCAGCTCTCGGGGTTATGACAGCCAGGGCAGGCATGACTGCAGCCTGCTAGGTAGATCGAATACCTTAGCCCTGGGCTATCAGTGATATTCTCCTTATAGACATTGAGCAAACGCATCGGCTAGAGCGCAGAGTGAAGCCCAAGCAGATGGAGCTCCACCCGTGCGGGGGAGACTCCACTTAGCTTGGGCTATAGATCGGAGAGAGGGGAGGGCTAGTGGTGCTTGACTCGGTCGTGCTCCTCGGCCTGCTTAGCCGAGTTCCAGCTCTCTAGGCTACCCGTGAGGTAGCCGGTGATACGTCTTAGGCGGGCGATATGATCGCCCTTGCACACGGGGCAGCGGTCGTAGATAATCCCCCTGTAGCCACAGCTCTGGCAGGTATCTACGGGGTGATTGATCGACCCATAGCCGATCCCCTCGTCCTTCATCGTCTTGACGAGTTTGAGGATGACAGCTACATTCTTCTTTGCCTCCCCATCGAGCTCTATATGAGCTGATGTGCCCCCCTAGGGTGATGGCATGGAAGGGTGCTTCGCGGCGGATCTTCTCAAACATACCGAGTCTCCTCCTTCACATCCACGTGGAAGGTTCACATAGTAGTCGAGATCGTTCACCCTGGGATCGCTTTCATAACGCTTGCGATGCATTCGGGTGAAACGCCCGAGAGGCCTCGGCAGAGGTGGCTAGGACAGAATAGTTCAGATGGTGCTTGGCCTTGTCTCCTTCACCACCTCGTTGTACTTGGATAGCATCAGTCGAGCGTCTGCCAGGCCTCGTCATTTCCTGCCGTGTCCCTGACCATGCGCAGCTACCCATAGCATTGTGTCCACCGATGAAGCCCTATGCCCAGTGTCCCCAGAGCTGAAGACATCCCCCGACCTTGTCAGTGGGACTTAGGTGTCTGCCCCCTTCCAGACGTCATTGCCCATCATGAGAGGGAACTGTCGGGCTAGTGCTGAGCGCTGGTAGAGGGTAACGCTCATAGAGCTGCTCGGCGATGAACGTGGACTCCCCGACTGTACCGAGTCAAAGGGAAGTAGGTGCAGGCGCTCACGTATCTCGACCTTGGTGCCCGCAGGTAGCTCACTGAGGCTAGTCGCATCGCCTCGATGGCTGAGACGAGGGGGTTCATCGTCGTGAAGGAGGTTGCCCGACCTATTGAGGTCTTCAGCCCATTGAGGTTCTCAAAAGACGCGTGTACGGCATCCCCATCGTAGCGATCTCGTAGTGATAACGCTTGGGGTCGTCAGCCCTCAGAGCTCGTGCTGGTTAAAGGGGAATTATCGAGGGAAGACGAAGTTGGGGAAGAGTGCGTGCGAGGTCGTCCGACAAGCCTCGAGCAGGAGGTCAAAGTTCGGAGCTCTGAAGATTGTATTTCCCCTCAAGTGCACCCTTGAAGTCCTGACTACTACAGCATAGTCCTCTTCGGTATAGCTCACCCCGTCCTTGACCTTAAAGATCCGGATCGGGAAGATGGGGATCTCGCCTCCTTGAGCCCCTCTACCGTAACGGCGGGAGCTCACGTATGACCATACGCCCCTCTGCGAGATATGTCGGTACCATAGTTAATCGAGGCTGAGAGACGACCTGATTACCACCACGGGAGTGCATGGTATTGAGGTTGTGAATGAAGCCTCCATCGCCTGATGGGTATGTCGAGCAGTACGATCGTAGGCACTGGTGAGGTGCTGAGGCGGATAGCGTCTGCGCTGAGGGCTGGCTCCTTGGCTGAGCCTGCGAGCTTGGTCTGTAGGTCGAGGACCTCTGCCTCGCCCTTGCCCAGTAGAGGTTCTAGGGCACGTAGCTCCTCTCTAAAGGCCTTCTGCTCTTCCACCTCCTGGGGCTGACCACTCTGTAGCTCTAGGGCATAGATGAGGCGATCGGCGAGGTGTCGGAGGAAGGACTTGCGGACACCAGGAGCCATGAAGAGAAGTCAAAGGCAGGGATAGCACATCCTCCATGCTGCTCGTTCTGATTGGTCTGGAAGACGATAGTCGCCAGCGTGGCATAGCTCTGGATGCTCTGTGGGGTACGGATGCTACCATTCTTGGTGTGGAATCCTCTCTCGAAGAGGTCGGCTAGATCATACTGTACGCAGGTGGCTGTCTTCGTAGGGTAATAGTCGAGGTCATGGATATGAATATCCCCTGCAGCGTGGGCACGAGCGTACTGAGGCGCCAAGAGGTACTTCATCGCATAGTCCTTGGTGACCTCGGATGCAAAGGTCATCATCTGCCCCGAGGGGTGTAGGCGCTCATATTGGCATTACCGAGATTCACATCATTCTTCTCGATGCTCACGATGCCATCCATCGTCTTCTTTAGTGAGGTGCGTTTCTCACGCTCGATGGTGCGCCACTCTCGGTAGATGATATACTTCTTAGCTACTGTGGGATCGAGACTCACGAGCTCACGCTCCACTAAGTCCTGTGTCTCTTCGACCGCAACCTGGGTCCTACCGAGGGCCAATTCACGGCGAATAGTCGCCTCTATCTTGACGGCATTCTGTGCTTCGTCACTGTGTCCTACAGCCCGATAGGCCTTGAGGATCGCTTGGCGTATCTTCTCTCCATCGTAGGGCTGCTGGCTACCATCACGCTTGGTGATGAATAGGGGTCCTGTTTCCATATTTCTGTCTGATTAGCACATAGTTACATGTAGGGTTTCCCTCCTTGAGGCTTCTGAGGGGCTGGGCACTCTGCTCCCCCACCTGATGAAGGGCGTAGAGGTGCGTACAAATGTACGTCATCGTATATCAGTTAGATTCAAAAAGTTATCCACATCACGACAGACCTCCCGCCCCTCCTGGATTCTTAACAAATAGAAACACCCCTCTACCCTATATATCCAGCCACCTCTTCAAGTCCCCTCAAAACCACCTAAAACAAACCCAGAAGCATCTCTCACGTCCATAAACCACCGTACAAGCCCCATCAAAAACCACACTTAATAATACTTATATGTAAACAAGCCACACACCACATTATCTATTCGAGCATAGAGCAGCTAAGGAAACCCCAAATAGAGACACCGCACCATCCTCCCTAATCCTCCTCAATATGATGAGATGTCGCTCACCTCAGTACAAGCCGAAGACGAGCCGATAAGGGGTGGATGATAGAGCGGACGAAAAGAGAGGGAGTAAAGAAAACAAGGAGGGGACGATGATAAAGGGGATCTAGGTGCGAAAAGCCAGTGCACAAATATCTACGTAAGGAGCAAAAACAAGCCTTAGCCCTCGAGGGCTGACGCCTGGAATCACTGGTGGCCGAGGAGCATATATTCCAGATAGCTGTCCCTATATTTTAGGTATAGGCTTTTGAGCCTATTAGACCTATTCGCCCCATTGCACCTATTCGCCCTATTTCCATTCTCTCCACCTAGCCCTGAGGTCTCTAGTGGTCGTGGTGTGTATACTCCAGATAGCAGTACCTATACCTACTACCTAGGAGGGATGAGTATACACGTGTGTACACAACTGTATACCCACGTGTACACAACTGTATACACGCGTGTACACTACCTCGCTCTAAGTATGTCCGAAGACCTCTCTCGTATGGCATTCCTCGGGGCTAACACCTAGATACTCAAAGATACGATTCAGACTCCCTGAGGCCATGAAACAAGTCCCCTAAGGAGACGAAGAGTCGAGAATGTAAAGAGTCTGCAGATACTAAAAGAGACCACGCATCAGCCTGACTCACTTCCTCTCAAAGCAGGCTCTATATCGCACCCATCAGGAGGGATAGAGGACATACTGAGAGGGATAGGACTCGAGCATGTTCGCACCCATCACCTAGGTAAGAGACGGAGCGAAGATACCGAGTCCTCTCTAAGAGTCATTCAGCCCCCTTGGGAGGGGCTTCCGGAATACACATCTCGACAGCCTAGGCCCTCCCTCTCTGACTCGTGCCAGAGGGCTCCCCCATATCTAGTGAGACGTAGAGAGCAGGGACACGGGAGGACTAAGGTTGCTTATACAAAATAGAGTACCTTTGTGCCACTTTGGTGGATGCCTTTGCATCTATCACGAGCGTTAAGGTCGCCTAGATGGTGAAATGGTAGACACGAGGGACTTAAAAGTCCCTTAGCCAATAGGCTGTGTGGGTTCAGAGTCCCACTCTGGGTACAACCCGCTCTATACACCTTACTGATACCATGCGCAAAGAAAGAATTAGGAGAGTGAGAAGGTTCCCCCAAAAATCAGACGAGATGATAGGGAGCTATTATCGAGTGACATCATAGGGTCACGCTTTGAATTCAACAATTACAGACACAAGACTTTCGAGCTACTAACTCCAGACTGTGACTACACAGATGATAGCATCTGTACGATAGCCGTTGCAGATGCACTCCTCCAGAATCTAGACTTTTCTGATGCAATACACTCCTGGTGTAGACGCTACCCGCACCCATGAGAGCTATGGCGGACGCTTTGCTCAATGGGTCTCTTCGGATCGTGAGCCCTTACGGAGGCTTTGGAAACGGATGCGCTATGCGAGGTCTCCCCACTGGCTGTCTCACTGCCCTAGAGGAGGTACTAAGACAAGCAGAGGCCAAACGCGCACTTTTAGCCCAACCACCCTGAGGGCATACGAGGCCAGGTCGTCGCTCATGCTATCTGGGCTCTGCGCAATGGTGCAGGCAAGGAAGACATCAAGAAGCTAGCGGAAAGAATCCTATGGCTATAAAGTATCAGGTCTGGAATGTCTCAAGCTCCAAGGCACAAACCGCTTCGATGAGACCTGCCAGGGCACGATCCCACCGCCCTATGTTGTTTCCTCGAGAGTTCTGATTTCGAAGATGCCATCCGCAACGCCATCTCGATCGGCGGAGACAGCGACACCATCGGGAGCTATCGTCGAGGGTATTGCCGAGGCTCACGATGACGTCCCCGAGATCTGCAAGATAAAAGCACTGTCCTACCTGCCCCAAAGATATGATTGCGGTAGTGCAAGAGTTCCAGCATCTATACAAGAGGGGCTAATCAAGTAGAGGATACCACGAGTAGGAAGCTTAAAAGCCCTTTGCAAGTTTAGAGCCACCTTGTCCATATCCAACTAGGGGGGGACTCCTCCAAGAGACTTAATAGACAAAGCAAAAGCCCCCACGAGGTCGTATGATACGACCTCGTGGGAGCTGCTACTGGAGGCGAGGGGCTATCGCTTCATTGCCCGATCCATCTCACGCCGGTCATCCTTCTCTCGAAGGAAGCACGCTTGTCATAGAGTTTCTTGCCTCGAGCTGGGGCAATCAGGATCTTAGCTAGCCCCCGATCATTGATAAAGATCTTCGTCGGGATAATCGTCACACCGGGGGTCTGAACGTAGTCCTGAAGCTTACGAAGCTCCTTACGACTAAGGAGGAGCTTGCGGTCACGGCGTGCCGAATGATTGTTGTATGAGCCGTAGAAGTATTCGCTGATATTGGCATTCTTCAGCCAGAGCTCTCCGTTGTGGAAGAAGCAGTAGGCATCTACTAGGCTCGCCTTACCTAGACGTAGAGACTTGATCTCGGTACCGACGAGGACAAGCCCTGCGGTATAGGTATCGAGTAGCTCGTAGTCAAAGGTAGCACGCTTATTCTGTATCGAGATACTACGTTGAGTCTTTTGTTTCATAGGTTGTAGGGGGATTATTGGGGAGGCCTGCGCTAGGCAAGGAGGGCGAAGAGACAAAGACGATATTGGGATCCAAGCAGCAAGCCATGGAGCCATCATCCCGACGTTGGAGAACTGCGCCGTGACGGTCGTCGAGACGATATAGCCAAGGCAGAGGGAGAAGCCGATGACGAGGTTGATACCGAGATCCATTCTTCATCTTCTTGGCCGATAGGACAGCAGCCGATGAAGGTCAGGATAAAGGCTGAGAATATGGCAGCATACCGCTTATGTAGCTCGATCTGGAAGAGCTTAGTATTGCTCGCTCCACGCTCCTTCTGACGGGCGATGTAGCGCTCCAGCTGATCATTGCGCATCTTCTCTACGTCCTTCTCATTGACGAGGAAGTCAGAGGACGGATACGCAGGTTCGTGTCTGAGGTCGTAGCCGACCGTATCGGTCGCTTGAAGTCCCGAGCGACGGATATGGAAGTCCCTCAAGTGCCACCTATCCAGCGTGTCATGCCTCGCCTCATCTGCCGTCATACGAGAGATGAGAGATCTCCCCTTGAACTCATCCACCGCTAGGGAGTAGGCTATACGCTCCTGGCTCTCATACTCTCGGATATAGAGGTAGACATCCTTGTCGATGGCTATCTGGATATTAGAGTGTGTAGTCCCACCTTGGAGCGTAGATACTGATCACTCGAAGGCTAGACGCACCTTGTTGCCCGATGGGATGATGAAGGCATTGAGAAGATACGTGACCAGTGCAATGATCGCTGCCGCTACCATATAGGGACGTAGCAGACGTCGGAAGCTCATTCCACTGGCGAGCATCGCTACAATCTCTGTATTGGCAGCTAGATTGGAGGTGAAGAAGATGACCGAGATGAAGACAAAGAGAGGACTGAACATATTCGCATAGTAGGGAATAAAGTTCAGATAGTAGTGAAAGAAGATGTGAGAGCGGTACCTCAGGCTTGAGAAAGTCCGAGATCTTGGCATTCACGTCAAAGACCACTGCGATGGCGAGAATAAGCGCAATAGAAAAGACAAAGGTCGTGAGGAAGGTACGTATGATATACCTATCCACACGCCCAAGCCAAGGGCGATAGGGCTTCCTTAGCTCTGCCTGCTGGGACTCCTGTTGCTTCACTACCCCTTCCTCTTGAGGTATCTCTTCCTGCTGTGGTACTCGGTCGATAGGGTTCTATAGGCGATTGTCCATCTGTCGTGCCATCTCGCTCCTTCCAGGGAGAAGTCCCCTGCAGGATATGCTCCCGAGCCTCACGCACGAGACGAAGGTAGAAAGCGAGGTTGTGAATAGAGGCTATCTGTAGCCCCAGTATCTCGTCCGCACGGATGAGGTGATGGAGGTAAGCCAGTGTATATCGGCTGTCCACGAAGGAATAGCCCTCAGGGTCTATAGGAGAGAACTCCCGAGCCCACTTGGCATTGCGGATATTGATCGTGCCTCGGCTGGTGAAGAGCTGCCCATTACGACCATTACGCGTAGGCATAATACAGTCAAACATATCGACCCCACGAGCGATCCCTCTGGGAGATTAATCGGTGTCCCCACGCCCATTAGGTAGCGAGGCTTGTCGGGGGAGGATACTGTTGGTGAGCTCCACCATTTCGTACATCTTTTCCGTGGGTTCACCCCTACAGCAAGCCCCATCGATGGCATTGCCCTCTGCACCCAGAGAGGCAGCAGAACTCAGCCGCTCTCGCCCTCAGCTCTGGATAGACACAGCCCTGCACGATAGGGAAGAGGCTCTGGTGGTAGCCATAGTGTGGCTCTGTCTCAGCTACGCGCTGTACACACCTCCTGAGCCAGCCCTCGGTGAGACTAAGGGACTTCTTGGCGTACTGGAAGTCAGCATCCCCTGGACAGCACTCATCAAAGGCCATGATAATATCTGCCCCGATGATACGCTCTATGTCCATCACACGCTCTGGTGTGAAGAGGTGTCTCGAGCCATCTATATGTGACTGGAAGGTCACACCAGCCTCGGTGATCTTCCTACGATGAGCGAGACTAAAGACTTGGTAGCCTCCACTATCTGTTAGGATTGAGCCCTCCCAGCTATTGAACTTATGTAGCCCGCCAGCCTCATGGAGCACTTCCAGCCCAGGGCGCAGATAGAGGTGGTAGGTATTGCCGAGGATGATGCGTGCCTGAATATCCTCTCGGGTTCAGACATGTGGGACGGCCTTGACGGAACCCACCGTTCCCACTGGCATAAAAATCGGGGTGAGGATCTCGCCATGATCGGTCGTGATCTTCCCCGCACGGGCAGCACTCTGGCTACAGGTCTTATGTATATCGAAGTTCAGCATCTATTCTGTCTACTCCCTAGCTATTATAGGGGGTACAAAGATATAAGTTCTTCCGCTATAGGCGCTAAACTCATCTGACGAGGATACCCTATAAGTAGCATGAGCTCTAGCGTAGGAGCGAGTGGATATTCTCTACGAGGAGCGAGAGAGCGACAGGGTTCATCCCTCCCTCAGGGATAATAATATCGGCATACCGCTTTGAGGGCTCTACGAAGTCTCGGTGCATAGGCTTGACGGTAGAGAAGTACTGCTTGAGCACCGAGTTCATATCTCGTCCACGCTCTCGTAGCATCACGCACGAGACGGCGTGCTAGGCGCATCATCATCGGTATCGACATCACACCTTGACATCCATCAGCTCTCGGAGCTCTTTGTTCTCTAGGATCAAGATACCATCGAGGATAAGCACCTTGGCTGGATGCACGAGGACAGTCTGCGAGAGACGGTTGTGCTCATTGAAGGAGTAGACAGGTCGCTGTACACTCTGTCCTGCTTGAGCAGATCGGATATGCTCAATCATCATATCCGTATCGGAAGGAGTGGGGATGGTCGTAGTTCAGCTCGAACGCTCCCTCCAGTGTCAGCTCGTCATGAGCCTTGCAGTAGAAGTCGTGCAGGGCGTAGTGACATGCTCCTCAACGAAGGCCTCACCGTAGCTTACGTACAAGGGTGGAGCTTGCCCGAGGCTGACCCGCCAGCTACGCCGATGATCGTGGTCGATGATGATTGGCTCATAGATGATAATATTATAGAGAGATTGATAGTGACTATGTTCGTGGGGTAATGATCCTAGAGACTCGTAGAGGAGGTCTTGGAGATTCTGTCTCAGACGCTCGTGGATGAGGACGAGTATTCTTGCAGGGAGGGTAGGTACGGTTCGAGAGAAAGGGACGAAGACGAGATCATAGCGAGGATCTGCCAGAAGCATGTCCCCGTGAGCCTTGGTGCCCATAGGTATCATGCGAGGCGAGGCTCACAGCGAGTCACCATGCTTGCGTGGCTTGTCGAAAACCTAGGCATCGTGCTCCTCCAGCTCCAGTGTCTCAGTGAAAGGCCTGACAGTGCGAGAGGGATGATGGTCTTGCCCTCCCAAAACCCCGTGCTGCAAGAGCAGCTGGGCAACCTTGGCAAGCTCACGAGGCAGACCAAGAGCCCTGCATTACCCGATACGCCCCTAGGCAGGGCGGCAGCCTCATCATCTACTGTACCCCAGAAGTCTCCCTCGTAGGAATCTATCGTCTTGTGCAGGGCGATGACCTCGGCCTCCACCATGCTCCAGGGACAGTAGTAGAGACGTGCCCTAGTAGGTAGCAGTATGTACTCTGTACAAAGGTGTCTAGACCCTGCTAGCTTACCCGCTCGATAACTTGTTGTAGGAGAATGAAGTTAAGATCGCTATAGCGGTAGGACTATTGGCTTTCACTCGTACGCTCAGTAGGCGCTCCATCATCCGATCAGCCCTGAAGGAAGGGCAATGTACTTCTTCGGAGAAAAGCGGAGCGAATGTTGCTCTGAGCGTTTGGAAGCTATGTACTGATCGAGGAAGCGAGTGAGGGTTCCCCATGCCTTCCCAACCAAGGTACTCCACCCTTGAAGGCTTTGCTAGCGAATAAGTGCCCCTCATAGCTCTCCTCATCGATGAGGGTCTGTATAAGTTGATGCCCGCAGGAAGCCCCGACTGATGAAGTAGAGAGCTGACGTATGGTGACCATACCAAGTAGCGATCCGCGGTCTCAGGCAGATGGGAGAAGCGGGACATTAGATTCCATGCACGCTCCAGCCACCAGGAGCATGAGGGCGGGTGTCCGATAGCTGCAGCCTTGGTAATAGAGGCGAGGTCGTAGATAAGTAAAGGGTTGTTGAGATTTCTGTCTTCTCTCCGAGTCGTGTCATCGATCAAAGAGGCACGGTCGTAGATAACCTTCCCATGATGGAGGGCATAGATCGACATCCTGGATAGGCTTGTAGCCTTAGTCCGAGCTTAGCAGAGGAGGTCTACCCGATCTCAAGTGACTAGGCAGGGCTCTTTCCTCGGCTGCGGAAGGCTATCATTATCGATAAAGCCGACCTAGAGGGCGAGTCAAGTCCATGAGGGCTCCGTGCCTCAGCTGCAGCCAAGGGAGAGGAAGAGGGTGATGAATAAAGAGGGGCTAGCATAGTCAAAGGCTATCGCTTAGTAGACTTTCGGCGACCAGACTGGGACTTCATAGCTGGAGTCTTGGCAGTAGGATCAGCAGCTACGTTCTTAGCTCCAGCACTCTCTTCTAGATAAGCTCTTAGCTTGGCCTCCTCCTTGGTAAATATAGCATCCTTGACCTTCTCTGGTGCGACACCTAGGTCTTCCTTGGCTATGATCAGTGCATACTTGAAGGCTAGCACCCGACGACACTTTTCCTCGATGGAGGCCTCGGTCAAGGCTCCACTCTTCAGAGCAGCCATGATGCTCATCTAGTGCCTTGGTGGGATGCGAAGGGCTGAGAAGGATGTCATTACCCGCTTGTAGAGCTGCTACTGCTACCGATGGGACACCTCCGGCCTGAGCCCCCTTCATCTCTAAGGCATCAGTGAAGATGAGGCCATCAAAGTCCATCTCCTTCCTTAGCAGTTCCGCCGTGATCAGAGGACTGAGGGAAGCTGGACGACCGCTAGCGTCATAAGCAGGGACACGTAGATGAGCTGTCATGATCCCTCCAAGATTATTCTCTATGTAGTAGCGGAAGGGGACAGCTCCATCTCCCTGCATGCGCTCCTTCGTGGCTGAGACAGTGGGGAGGGTCTTGTGGGAGTCCTCCGAAGTGTCCCCATGGCCAGGAAATGCTTGGCAACAGAGAGCACGCCATTGGTCTCGAGGTCCAACGGAGTACATGCGTCCTAGTTCTGATACGAGCCCGAACAGAAGAACCGAAGCTACGTGATCCGATGACAGGGTTCTTTGGGTTGCTGTTTACGTCTAGGACAGGGGCAAAGTTGATATGAATCCCCATGAGCCGACATTGGCGAGCTACCTCATGGGCATATTGGAGGATGACCATAGAGTTCTTCTTGCGGCTCAGAGCAAGATTACAGGGGATACCGTGGGGCATCCTTGAGACGCATGTTTAGCCCTCCCACACTCCATCTGGGGCGATGAGTAGCGGTATTTGGCTGGCTTGTTGTAGGCGGATCGTCAGGCGACGTTGATCGACTAAGAGTCCCTTCTGAAAGGATACCGCCCTCAACGCTCCTGCTTGAGACGCTCCCAGCAGTGTCTCCGTATCCTCAGGTTTAGGATAGATGATGGGCATGATGAGCTGCCCCACTTTAGCCCGTTGGTCGAGGCTCTGATAAACACTATCCACCCACCAGCTCATCTCCTGAGCGTCTACCCGCAGAAAATACAAGCAGCGTCTTGAGGCGAAAGGATATAGTTAGGCAACGTGGGCCACTGGGCCGAACAAGGGCGGCTAGAGAGAAAGAGGAGATCGCCCCCAAATAAAAAGCAGACAAGTGTGCGTGCACATAAGACTGGTCATGATAGGTAATAAGGTGTAGAAGCTATGCGGAGGTCTTGTTGAAGACCCAATACCGCTGCATCGGGTAATTAAAAGGTACAGAGACGAAGAGGTCAGAGATCGACTTGCCCGATCTTGTGAGTCGATCCCATATAGTGCTCCAGCAGATAGGTACCTAAGTACTTCAAGAGAATACTGCCGATCGCGGTGAGGACAAACTTGACAAGCTGCAGGAGGAAAGCATTGGAGTAGCCATGCGTTCCAGAGCCAGCTGTGAAGGTCCAGTAGCGGTTCAATGAGAAGTTGATCGCTGCTCCCACAACACCACCAAGGGCGACCGCCCAGAAGAGTGGCCACCCGAGGAACTGGCGAGCCAGTACCATAAGCCCGTAGTCGACGACTGAGCCAGCCCCAGCCGAGACCTGAGCACGAGAGAAGGTCAGTATCAGTCGTCTCAGAGTATAGCTCCTTTGCTTAATTGGCCTTCGTTGCCTGTTCCTGCCTCAGTGCGGCATCCCGCTCATTGGCAGCATCGAGTAGCTTGACGAAGTCCGAGATGAACGACACTAGTAAGACAACGGAGATAGCAAGACCTATCCAATGGATGCTCCCTGGTACGAAGTACTCTAGGCAGAAGAGTGCAGCCAAGATGATGCGTACCTCCGTCGGACCTAGCAGACCTGAGTCAATGGAGTACTTGTCGGTGACCTTGTAGCGAAGCTGGGAGATAATCATCTCTGCTCCATAGAGGACGACAAAGATGAAACCAACAATCTTCCAGTCTGGGTGCACGTAGGTATAGTAGCCTAGACCTATAGCTACGATCCCGATCCAATCCACAACAATGTCGAGACAGAAGCCAAACCACTTGCGGGGACGATTGCGGTAGTAGGCCAACCGACCATCCAGAGAGTCCCCGAACCAGTTTATAGCGAAGCCTACAGGGGTGAGTAACAGCCATGTGCTATCGTGGTACCAAGCAGCCGAGTAGCATGACGAATGCTAGAGAGATTAGCCCATGAGCCCCAAGGACTGTGAGCATGTTAGATGTGACCCAGCGAGAATACGCTCCACCAGGTAAGCAATAAGAGCAAGCTCTCCGTTGTGGAGGATGTTCGTTCGCTTTCGATCTTGACTTATTGCCTTCTTTGTATCAGCCATTGTATATCTTACTAGAATGAGGGGCAATATCTTCGCCCATCCTTCGCCTCTCGGGTGGAGAGACGATCACTAGAGGGCAATCTTTGGACAACGCTTGTCCCCGAAGGTTTACCCCTACTGCAAAGGTAAAAATTATGCCTGAAACACCCCTAATGGGCACTTTTACCTCCCCAAGGTCTTTCCCCTCCCACACAAAAGCGGTACCTAGCCCTCATCTTACGCTCTCCTAAGGGCACCTAGGGATAGAGAAGAGGTGGCATCCTAGTCTCCATCTCTCTGCACCTAGGCACAACGAGCGACACCTCCCCACCTACATCAACTACACACCCTGATGTATATAAGAGAAGACATTACACCCATCATGAGCTATACTACATCATGCACTACGAATGATAATACGATCTCTATATGAGCTATGCTATATTACATAGCCCAAAACAGGAACGACTCATACACCAGCATTGAAATACCACATCTATATGTAAGGAGTAGATAGATTGGTCGAAAGGGACAGCTAACAGCAGCTACTCGTCGACCCTGCTCGGAGGTAGTGGGGGAACCCTTTCAGAGGTGCCCCCGATACCTCTTTTGAGGTAGCGAGGGAACCTCCCGTGAGGTAGCGGGGGCACCTCCCCAAAGGGGTAAATAGAAAAGTCGCTGGCGCATCCGAACAAAAGCAATACTTTTGCAGTTCATTAGGTGGATGATCTTTAGGCAGATCGTCCTAGATGCCCTGATGTTATACGGTCTTCTGCTTGAGACGCTCATCGTCCCGTAAGGACATTGCTCCCCATGCGTTACTATAGAGGGAAGCCGCACGATCTAGTAAGCAAACGACAAGACGTTAGTCTCAGGAACTTAAGGTAGTATGAATTAGTATCTTTGCGCCTAGGCAGTCCTCCCTCGGGTGAGGAACCTCTAGTGCATCGCCCACTATGCACTCTACGCCCTGCAAGTCACGAGGTGAGCAAACAAATAGAATGAAGAAGGAAGAATGAGACAGCTAAAGATTTGAAGTCGATCGCTAACCGTGAAAGTGCCTCCTGGATCGCTATCTGCAAGAGATCGTCGAGAAGAGCTCATCACTATCGAAGAAGAGGTAGAGCTGGCACAGCTATTAGGCGAGGTGACCGCCGTGCCCTAGATAAAATGACCCGTGCAACCTGCGCTTCGTCGTCTCAGTAGCCAAGCAATATCAGAATCAAGGACTAAGCCTTCCTGACCTCATCAACGAGGGAAACCTCGGCCCCGATCGAGGCAGCAGAGAAGTTCGACGAGACCCGTGGCTTCAAGTTCATTTCCTACGCTGTCTGGTGGATCCGTCAGTCCATCCTACAGGCTCTTGCCGAGCAAGCCCGTATCGTACGTCTGCCACTGAATCAGGTGGGGACGCTCAACAAGATCACCAAGGCTCTCTCCAAGTTCGAACAAGAGAATGAACGTCGTCCCTCTGCCGAGGAGCTAGCCAAGGAGCTCAATATCCCCGAGGATAAGATCAGCGACACGCTGAAGGTATCTGGTCGTCACATCTCCGTAGACGCCCCCTTCGTCGAAGGTGAGACAACAGCCTGCTAGACGTACTCGTCAATGAGGATGCCCCCAATGCCGACCGCTCACTCATGAACGAATCCCTATCGAGGGAGATCGATCATGTTCTCTCCAAGCTCTCCGAGAGAGAGGCAGAGATCGTCAAGCTCTTCTTCGGTATAGGTGGCCATCAAGAGATGACACTAGAGGAAATAGGGACTTAAGTTCAACCTCACCCGAGAGCGTGTCCGTCAGATCGAGGAAAAGGCAATCCGCCGTCTACGCCAAGATGGCTTCGCGCCCCTGAAGCCCTACCTCGGGGATAGACCGCCGCCTAGACGAGACAAGCGACTCTACTCCACTATAGATACAATGGCTACACGGGAGCGTGTGTAGCCCATTTCTCTTCTTTCAAGGCAATCGGTCACTATACACAGAGGACAATGAAGCGCCACAGACACCTTGACCTTATCGGATGGCTCCATCGCATCGGGCTGCTGCCTCAACGCTTAACCCGACGCACTGCCTCCGGGGATCTACTGCAGGCTCTCACGAAGCCCACAGCGAGGGATCCCCAGCTCCCACTCGCTCCCCAACCTAGGGCCCTAAGCCAAGGTGCCACTGAGGAGCCACTAACCGAGCTAGCTGAGGGCGGGCTACCTATGCCCCAATAGCCTCGAGCTAACACCCGAAGGAAGCGCAGAGCGATCGAGCTGACACGTGCCCATCGCCTCTGCGAGCTCTACCTAGCCGAGCACTCGGGATACTCCCCGAGGATTGGCATGAGACTAGCGCACACGAAGGAGCACGAACTAACCGAAAGAGGAGCATGAGCGCATCGCTAAGCTCCTAGGGCAATCCTCTCTTCGACCCACACGAGACCCGATCCCACCAGCGAAGGGATAAGGCCCTGACGTGCCCCTTGCTCTTCCCTCTCGAGGAACTTGCCCCACACACTTGGTACTTCGTACTACATATCGAGGACGATGAACTAGTGAGCTATCAGCGTCTCTCTGCTCTAGGGCTGACACGTGACTCTATCTTTGCACTGGAGGAGCTTACCCCGACCTCTTGCACGATCCGCTACGAAGGCGAGACCTTCACCTTCCCCACCTCCATGCTCCTTGCCCTGACGCTACGCCAGGCATCAGAGAAGGAAGTCACAGAGACTCATGCCGACCAAGTCCAACGCTTGACACGGCTCCCCCTCGGGACAGAGACGAAGGTACTGGCTCTATCTCCTGCCCGTCGGGGTGCTATGCGTCGTAGGCTCATGGACTTAGGCTTCGTACCAGGGAGTAGCATCAGTGTCGATATGCACAGCCCCTAGGTAACCCCTCAGCCTATATCGTACGTGGCGCAGCCATTGCCCTCAGGGAAGACCAAGCCCGCTATATACTTATACAGCCCCCTACCCTATGAAGACCTCTACACCCTCCTCCTGTGAGCAACGCCCCTCTGCCTGCCCTTCTCCCGAAGGCAGACTACAGAGACGAGGCGAAGATCTCACAGACGTCCGCTTCACTATCGCCCTAGCTGGCAACCCTAATACAGGTAAGAGTACCGTCTTCAATGCCCTCACGGGACTGAAGCAACATACGGGTAACTGGCCAGGGAAGACCGTTGGCAAGGCCGAGGGAGCCTTCACCTACCAAGCGGAGAACTATCGCATCGTTGATCTCCCTGGTACCTATTCACTCTCCTCTACAAGTGAGGATGAGGAGATAGCACGAGACTTCATCCTCTTCTCCCAGCCCGATGTAACCGTGATCGTCGCTGACGCTACACGACTAGAGCGGAATATGAACCTCCTGCTGCAGGTACTCCAGATCACCGACCGTGCCGTACTCTGTGTGAACCTCCTAGATGAAGCCCGACGCAACAAGATAGAGATCAACCTCAACGCTCTCTCTCGCCGCCTCGGGATACCTGTCGTAGGAGCTAGCGCACGCTCTGGTCAGGGAATAGATGAACTTCTCAAGACCATGCGTGCCGTGGCTGCGGGAGAGATCAAGTGCACCCCCTACCGCAAGAGTAGCCTACCCGAGCACACTGCCCATCTAGTGGCAGAGCTAGAGCAGGCAGTAGGGCGCTATTACCCGGATGTACCTAACAAGCAGTGGATCGCCTACCGCCTCATCGAGGATGACCCTTCGGTGACAAGCCAGTTCTCCCACCCCCGATCTCCTTAGTAAGGCTCGGGAGGTTCACCTCGTCATCGGCGATAACTTCCACGACCAATGGATCGAGGCTATCTATGCCGATGCCTATCGGATCTGCTCTGAGGTCGTCGTACGGGCATACGCTGGAGGAGATTACCTCTCGATGTACGTCTGGATCGAATCTTGACGAGTCGTCGGTGGGGCTTCCCCATCATGCTCCTCTTACTAGGCGGAGTATTCTGGCTCACGATCATTGGCTCTAATGTCCCTCGCAGTTCCTAAGCGATATCCTCGTGGGCTATCTATACCCACTGCTGAAGACAGCGATGGAGCACCTCAGCGCACCTTGGTGGCTCTCAGGCTTCCTCATCGATGGTGTGTACCTCTCTACGGTATGGGTGGTCTCGGTGATGCTCCTCCGATGGCTATCTTCTTCCCGCTCTTTACCCTGCTGGAGGACTTTGGCTATCTACCTCGTGTTGCCTTCAACCTCGATGAGCTCTTCCGTAGATGTGGAGCACATGGCAAGCAGGCACTGACGATGAGTATGGGCTTCGGATGTAATGCCGCAGGTGTTGTCTCCACACGTAGTATTGATAGTGAACGGGAGCGATTGATCGCTATCATCACCAACAACTTTTTCCCTATGTAACGGGCGCTGGCCGACTCAGATCCTCCTCGCCTCCCTCTTCATCGGGGCAGCTGTACCTACGGCCTACGCTCCGCTAGCTAGCTATAGGTGCTGTCTCAGCGATTGTCCTACTCGGTATCAGGGGTGATGTTTGCCTCTTCGTGGATCCTATCCCATACCGTTCTGAGGGGGAGGTATCGACCTTCCATCTGGAGCTCCCCCCCTACCGCCCGCCACAGTTCTGGCGTACGCTCTACACCTCTCTAATCGATCGTACGCTGATCGTGCTATGGAGAGCTGTCGTCTTCGCTGCGCCTGCTGGTGCACTGATTTGGCTCTCGTGCAACCTACATATCGGGGGAATGAGTATCGCCGAGCACCTCATAGGATGGCTTGACTATCCGGGCTGGCTCATGGGACTCAATGGGGTGATCCTGCTAGCCTATATCCTAGCTATCCCAGCTAACGAGATCGTGATGCCTACGGTGCTTATGCTCACTACCCTCATGTTAGGTGGATCGGGGAGCGAAGCTGGAGTACTGATGGAGGGAGGAACCTCGGAGACCTTTGCCATCCTTCAGGGTGGTGGGTGGACGCTCATGACAGGTGTCTGCGTCATGCTCTTCTGTCTACTGCACCATCCTTGTAGCACTACGATCTATACTATCTACAAGGAGACAGGGAGCATCCGCTGGACGCTCCTCTCCATTGGGCTACCTCTCGGACTTGGGATCATCGTGACGATGATCGCTGCGGAGTCTATAGCGTCTACTTGGCTCGTGACACTAAAAGCAAAAGGGTGCACATTTCCATAGCTTAGGATGCTATCCTTGCTAAGCCTAAGATATAGTCGTAAAAAGCACTCCAAGAGCAAAAAGGGGAGAGGACACCAAAGTCCTCTCCCCTAAACTTATCTCCACTACCTCCTAGGGTGCTCACTACTAATAAAGAAGGCTGCAAAGAAAAGTCCCAACAAGCATAGCCCAAGACACCTGGCACACGACAGCCAAAGTCCGTAAATCCATTCCCCACATCCCACGCTACGTCCTAAGGCAAAAAGGAGCGACTGCACCCTAGGGAAAGTTTCCTCGTGGTGCAGTCGCTCTATGTCTACCTAGACCCTAAGGCTAGGATACTCCTCCCAGACCCTCTAAAGAAGGTCTCTAGGAGATATATAGGATGCTTACTTAGCCTTGTAGATCTGAGCGATCGTCTCCTCAATCTGGTCGGCAGTAAGGTCTCCGACAGTCTGGATAGGTGTACCCTTCATCGGGATGAACAGCACCATAGGGATGCTACGTACACCGAAGATCTGAGCTAGCTCAGCCTCGTTATCGACATTGACCTTATAGACATCGACCTTACCGGCATAGCTTCTTAGCTGCAGCCTCTGAGCTTGGGAGCAAAGGCTACGGCATAGTCGCACCAGTCAGCATAGAAGTCAATGATAGCTGGACGAGATCCCTGAAGACGAACTTATTGGGGTTCTCCTTATAGTCATAGATATTGGCACGCAGGTAGGCGGCATCGATATGGCGGATAGCTGGAGGCTTCTGCCGCAGGAGCTGCTGCAGGGGTCTCTGTCGTCTCAGTCTGTGCCTGAGCCTCGGAGTTATTCTCTGAGGCATGAGCTGTGCAGGCTAGGGCTGTGAAGAGACTCATCATGAGAGACCCTAGGGTGAGCAAGATCTTTCTTCATAATGTGTTAGCTTAATCTTCTAATGAATACTATACCCTTAAAAAAACGCATGCAAAGGCACATTTGTTCATATCTTCCACGAATATATGCTAAGGCGAGCAACTGCACCTGAGACTCTACTCTTCGTGAAAGGAAACATAAACCAAGCGCATAGCCCTCGAAAGTCCCCCATCAGGACAGCCTCATGCACACCAAGTAATAGGTGGGAATAAGAACGCTAAAACAGCAGCAGGTAAGGATACCCAAGAGGAAGAAAGGCGGTATCCTACAGACATATCCCAGCGGGAACAGAGAGCTAGAACTAGTGCATGACAACTAGCTCTCTCTGTAGACCTCTGCTATAGCCCGCTCTAAATAGTCCAGTGATAGATCTCCGACGACCTGCTGTGGAATCCCCTCTAGGGGGATGAAGAGGAGCATCGGCACACGAGTACGACTTCCCCCCTCGGAGAGAGCTGCATCCTCATGCTGCCCCGCACGTAGCCCATAGAGGTCGGCAAGCTCTGGCTCTCGGGCGATATTAACCCCGTAGACACTGATCTTGCTGGCATACCGCTTAGCTATTGCCTCGACCTTGGGGAGCAGACTACGAGAGGCTTCGTCCCTCTCTGAATAGAATAAGATAACAGTGGGATGGAGTCCCTTGAAGACAAACTCATCGGGAGACTCTCTATAGTCGTACACGTGTGCACGCATGTAGGCGGCATCGATCTGGCGTATGGGCTGTGTGCGCTGCTCCACAGATGGATCAGAGGGACTCTGCGCTCTAGCCTGATCGCCCCCCCTAGTCATCGTCTCAGAGGGGCGTGCAGTGCAACTAAGCCCAAGGAGCGAGAGGAAGAGGGTGAAGACGAAAGAAAGGGTAGCTCTTGTCATCATAGGTTACCTGGATTTATCGTTTGTGTGTTCTTTGTGCACCGAAAGATACGGGTATTTCTTCACACACCCAACTAGCTAAGCCCCACAGGGTAAAAAGTATGCCGTGCTTAGGCGAAGCTAAGCACGGCATACAGGGTCATTCGGAGCTCAATCATACGAGCTCACGAGAGGGGCTACTTCTTAGCCTCAGCGTCTGTCGAGCGGAACGTAATGATGATACGATCCTTAGAGGAGTAGAGGCTCTGGACGAAGGCCTTCACATCCTCTGCCTTGATGGAGTTGAGGATAGCATCATAGTTCGAGACGAAGTCAAGACTATGCAGGTAGTAGGTAGAGAGCTGACCGAGCCAGTATCCATTCTTACGTAGGCTCTCAGCATGTTCCTTAGCGAGGTTCTTGACAGCCTTGGTGAAGTATTCTTCATTAGAGTCATCCTTAGCGATCTCGTCGAGTCCCTTTAGAGCGAGGGCATTGAGCTTCTCGGTCTTTAGTGGGTTCTGTCTGGAACTGGATGCTGAGCACACGGCGTACCTTGGGGTGAGCGAGAGAGAGCCACCTTCACACCTACACCATACGTACCACCCTCGTCCTCACGAATGGTCTTCGTGTAGAGCTGATCGAGGACGGACTCTAGGGATATCAGAGATTAGGATCTCCTTCTGGTTGTACTCACCAGAGGCGGAGAGCATATCGATGACGATACCCGTAAGGTGGCCATGCCTTGTTGTATTCCTTGGTATGCGTACCAGCGACAGAAGCCACCTCACGCTCGGGGAACATCTTGTAGGTCACCTTCGTGGGGGAGAGAGGCGATGTACTGCTCTACGAGAGGCGAAGCCTAGCCTCGTCGATATTCCCTACGAAGACGAACTGGAAGCCACGCGCATTCGTGAAGCGACTACGGAAGAGCTGAAGTACACGCTCGTAGTTCACCGACTTGATCTCATCGATCGTCAGTGGGTAGCGCTCAGGGTTGTGTGGATACAGCAGGCGAGATACAGAGTCTCTCAGGCTGAAGAGTGGGTTAGCCATTGCAGCTTCGATAGCAGCGATGGAACGCTCCTGCCAAGCCTTGAACGCCTGCTGATCAGCACGACGAGCGGTGAAGTTCAGATAGAGAAGCTGGAACATCGTCTCTAGGTCTTCCTTCGTAGTAGATCCCGAGACATTGTCCGTCAGAGAGCCTACACTTAGACCAGCAGAGGCAATACGACCTGCTAGAGCCTTTTTCTAGGGCAGAGTCATCGAACTTACCGAGACCGCCGAGGCTAGAGATGTCGTTGAGTGACCCTTTGAGGTCGAGGTTAGCGGGCTTGGAGAGGTTATGAGTACCACCTGGACGAGAGCCCGTGAGGAGGATCTCGTCATCCTTGAAGTCCGTCTTCTTGAGGATAACCTTAGTACCATTGCTTAGTGTCCAGACCGTAGAGCCAAACTTACCATTCTTTTTCCTCCTTGACGATCTTACCCTTCATGGGGGAGCTTGTCGATGAGCTTGTGTTGCTTACCTCTTCCTTGAGGGCAGTGACAGTCTGCTTGATACCTTCCTCGTACTTAGCTTGAGCTCAGCCTCAGTGGGGAGCTTGACCTCGGGCTTCTTGACGCTGGTCAACATGATCGCCACATTCTGATTCGCAGTAAGCTCCTTAGCCGCACCATTGATCGTGTCGAGGGTAACCTGCTCGGCGATCACGTCATAATCTGATAATAGGTCTGGATGTCTAGGAGGTAGCTGGGGTTAGTGAAGTAGGCGACGTACTCGTTAGCCCAAGTGCTGTTCTTGCGTTTGTCACGTTCAGTTATAGAGCTTCTTGACGCCGACGAGGAAGTCCTTCTTAGCACGGTCGTACTCACTCTTGTTGAAGCCAAACTGGTGGATACGAGCGATCTCAGCTGTCAGAGCCTTGAGGGCAGGATCCCCAAGCACCCTCCTTGAAGGAGGCAGAGAAGGTCGTAGCATCCTTCGTCTTAGCTACGATATACTGTCCGACACCCATATCAGCTCCTGTGAAGGGTGCATTAGGCTTCTTGATGATATCAGAGAAACGCTGATTGGCCATCTGGACGATGATGCTCTTCATGTAGCTCTCGAGTGGGCCGAGCATAGTAGCGCGCATCTCAGCGGGGGTTACATCCTGCTTGTAGTAGATGTTGATCGAGTTCTGCGTAGCCTCTGGGTCAGCTGCGATCCCTACGATGGGAGATGCATTGTCCTCTACTTGGGTGTAGACGCGCTCAGCAGGATTAACGGGAGCAGGGGATGTCGGAGAAGGTCTTCTTGATCTGAGCCTCTACCTCATCTACGTTGATGTCCCCTACGATGACTAGAGCCTGCTGGTCTGGGCGATACCACTTCTTGTAGTAATCACGGAGCACCTGATAGGGGAAGGTACGTACGATCTCCATCTTACCGATAGGCATACGCTCGCCATACTTGTTGCCAGGGAAGGCCAGGCGTAGGAGAGTCGTTAGGTTACGCATATCACCACCATCACGGCTACGCCATTCTTCCTCGATGACGCCACGCTCTAGGTCGATCTCCTTATCCTCGAGACTGATGAAGTTACTCCAGTCGTGGAGGATGAGGATACAGCTATCGACGACTGCTCTTGCGTGGTACTGGGATGTCCATCAGGGTATAGACTGTCTCGTCGAAGCTCGTATGAGGCATTGATGTTACGCCCGAAGCTAGCCCCGATGGACTCTAGGGAAGTGGTCGATCCCCCTGCCGGGAAGTTCTTCGTACCGTTGAAGGCAATGTGCTCCAGGAAGTGAGCCAGCCCCTGCTGGCTATCCTCCTCCTGCATAGAACCGACACGCTGCACGATGTAGAACTCGGCACGCTCCTTAGGCTCCGCATTATGGCGGATGAAGTAGGTCAATCCATTAGGAAGCTTGCCGATACGCACGGCCGTGTCAATAGGCAGTTTATCACCACCCTGAGCCCAAGCCGTCTGAGGAGCAAAGCTACCCACAGCAGCCCCTAACACGAGGAGGGCTGACAAGGCGGATAGAATACGATGTTTTAGCCTCATTATTGTATGTATTTGAGTTGAATGTTTGCCAAAGCATACAGCTTAATAACGAGAGCAAAATATAGTACAATTATCAATAGGTGATACACCTCCCTAACCTCGATATACAGTAGGGCTGAGGCATGAAATCACCATAGTGCGAGGGCAAGGTCTCCAAGGAGCATACGCTGAAGGTAGAAGTATCTATGTCCTAGTCTAGATATACCAAGTGAATACCTCCCTAATATGCCAAGTGAATACCTCCTACCTAGGAGGGTTGAGTGTACACGTGTGTACACAACTGTATACCCACGTGTACACAAGTGCGCTCTAAGTATCTCCTCTCTAGGGCTCACTTGTATGTCTGTTTCTTGGGGATAATACGTGGGATCTGTAGTGATGGGCTAAGGCTCCCTGGGATATGAAATGATACCCCCTAAGAACCAAAGGCAGGAGTTGCGAGCGAGATCGTGCGTCGGCACTGGATATACAGATAGGGGCATGCCCCTCCTCTCTTCGCTCTAAGATTCGGGCTTCTGACCTCCCCCTGCGAAGCCCCCTCTGCGAAGGTCGCAGCACGGGAATATAGAGTGCATTCCGAGAGCCCCCATCCTAGGACACGTAACACACCCGATAGAGGACTCGGTATGTCCGTCCCCCATCACCTCACATAGGTGACGGAGGCGACATTATATGTCCGCTCTCCCTTCTCGAGTATGTCCTATAGCCCCCTCTCGGAGTGCCCGACACAGAGGGCTTTGCACAATCCGATCGGAGCGTGTCCAGTCAAGATATCCCTCCCTAACTACTCTCCCCCAAATCCCTAGGCTCCACATCCGCTCCAACAGAGCTCAATACGGAGCAGAAGAGAGCCTCTGCCCCCACTAGGCACACTCCTCGCCCCCTCTGTAGCACGCACAGACTAGGGCTGGGTGGTCTCTAGGATTGTTTGCCTAAGTGGGCTAATTACATTACTTTTGTACTCAATTTGTTAGGAGAGTTATCTCCAAGCACTACATCAGTGCAACAACTAAAGTATAGTATACATTAAATAATATAGAAGACGAATGGCTGTATCGATTAAGCAGACCTCAGACGTAGCAGCAGTCATCACCGTATCGGTGAAGGCAGCAGACTACCAACCCCAAGTAGAAAAGGAGCTCAAGAGCTATCAGAAGCGTGCTAACATCCCAGGCTTCCGCCCTGGCCATGCTCCACTCGGACTGATCAGAAGCAGGTCGGCACTTCGATCGAGGTAGGGGAGATCGACCGCGCTGTCGTCGGTGCTCTCTTCGGATACATCGAGAGCAGAGCTCGATGTCCTCGGTAGCCCCATCCACGTAGAGAATGAGCCCGAGTATGACTTTTGCGACTCAGGAGGACTTTGAGTTCTCGTATGATGTCGCTCTCGCTCCCCAAGATCGATGTCAAGCTCACAAGAAGGACAAGCTCACCTACTACCGCATCGAGGCTACCAAGCAGATGGAGGATGAGCAGATCCAGCGCATGCTGACCAACGCTGGCAAGCAGGTGGACGCTGACTCCGTAGAGGAGAACGACGTCGTCTACGGACGTATGGTCGAGCTAGAGGCTGGTGAGCCTAAGCAGGGTGGCATCGAGGCTGAAAAAGGCGCTCATCCTCCCCCGCTACGCTACGGACGAGGGCACAGAAGGCTAAGCTCCTGGGCGCTAAGGGTCGGTGATACCCTCACCCCTAGAGCCATACGCCCTCTATGGTGGCAAAGAAGCTGAGGTAGCTACTCTACTGAGCATCGATAAGGAGGCTGTACCTGCTCTGGCTGGCGTTAGCTTCTCCTATCAGATCCACCGCATCTCTCGCCGTGAGGCAGCCGAGCTAAATGAAGCCTTCTTCATAGAGGCCTTCGGTGAGGCTAGCGAGATCGCACCGAAGAAGCCCTTCGTCAGAACATCCGCGAGAGCTTCGCTGAGCAGTTCGCTACCGAGAGCGACTACAAGTTCATCCGTGACCTCCGTGCCCTCCTCGTAGAGAAGGCTGGCAAGGTAGCCTACGATGAGGCACTGCTCAAGCGTATCTTCCTCGCACGCAACAAGGATGCTAAGGTCGAAGATCTCGATCGTGATATGCCCAAGATCCTTGAGGACATTACCTTCGACCGTATCAAGGGACAGATGCTCGAGGCTGCTGGTGTCAAGATCGAGGGAAGAGGATGTACAGAGTTCGCCCTCATCGTCGCTAAGAACCAGTTCGCCATGTACGGCATGACCTCTGTGCCCGATGAAGTCCTAGCGAACTATGCCCAGAGCATGCTCAGGAGGATAGCTCTCGTGAGAACATCATCGATCGTGTCGCTGACTCCAAGCTCGCTGCGATCGCCAAGGAGAAGGTAGCCGTCACCGAGAAGGCCGTCTCTCCCGAGGGAGTTCAATGCCCTGATGAGCGAAGGGGCGAACGCCCTAGTCCCCCAGCACCATTAGCGCAGGTCTCTCCTCCTGGGTATAGCTCTCGAGAGACCTCCGCATTTCACCTCTATCCCCTTCTCCCCTCCCTCAGGTACACACCTGAGGTAGCCCCTTGGCTGGAGGATCGAGACTAAAGGGGCATCCACGGCCGATATAGCCACTCCCCACAGAGAGCTATGCTGGCTACCTTGCTCGGGATAAGACGATCCCCCCTTATCTTCCCTGCAAAGGCATCCTATCCCTGATAAGTCTTTTGAATAAATAAACTACCAAGCGATATGATTACAGTCAGTGATCTGGCCGTCCAGTTCGGCAAGCGCATTCTCTTCAGGACGTGAACCTGAAGTTCACCCCTGGCAACTGCTATGGCATCATCGGTGCCAACGGAGCAGGGAAGTCCACCCTACTACGTACGATCAGCGGTGCCCTCGAGCCTACCCGAGGTACGATCTCCCTCGGCCCTGGCGAACGCCTCTCCGTACTGAGTCAGGATCACTATGCCTTCGACGAGTACACCGTCATGGATACCGTCCTGATGGGGCACAGCGTCCCTCTGGGCGATCGTGAGGAGAAGAATGCCCTCTATGCCAAGCCCGACTTCAACGACGAAGACGGAAACCGTGTAGCTGAGCTCGAGGATAAGTTCGCCGAGATGGAGGGCTGGAATGCCGAGAGTGATGCAGCTATGCTCCTCAGTGGTCTAGGTATCAAGGAGGATCTCCACTACAAGCTCATGAAGGAGCTCAGCGGTAAGGAGAAGGTACGTGTCCTACTGGCTCGTGCTCTCTATGGCAAGCCCGACAATCTCCTACTCGACGAGCCTACCAACGACCTTGACCTCGAGGACCGTCACTTGGCTGGAACATTACCTCTCGAGTACGAGCAGACGGTACTAGTCGTCAGCCACGACCGTCACTTCCTCGACTCTGTATGTACCCATACGGTGGATATCGACTTCGGCCGTGTCCAGCAGTTTGCTGGTAACTACAGCTTCTGGTACGAGTCTAGCCAGCTAGCCCTACGCCAGCAGCAACAGCAGAACAAGAAGGCTGAGGAGAAGAAGAAGGAGCTCGAGGAGTTCATCCGTCGATTCAGTGCCAATGTCGCCAAGAGTAAAGCAGACCACTAGCCGCAAGAAGATGCTCGAGAAGCTCAACATCGAGGAGATCGAGGCCAGCAGTCGTCGCTACCCTGGTATCATCTTCACACCAGATCGTGACCCAGGGAACAAGGTTCTAGAGGTCAAGGGACTCACAGCCTATGCTGATGATGGCACGCTACTCTTCCGTGACCTGAACTTCAACGTAGAGAAGGACGACAAGATCGTCTTCATTAGCCGTGATCCTCGTGCTATGACCGCCCTCTTCCAGATCGTCAATGGGGAGGAGAAGGCAGCCGAAGGAACCTACAGTGAGGGGCAGACTATCACCGAGGCCTACCTACCACTGGACAACTCTGAGTACTTCAATACGGATATGAACCTCGTGGAGTGGCTCTCGCAGTTCGCAGCCGACACCAATGAAGTGTACCTCAAAGGGCTTCCTCAGGGCGTATGCTCTTCTCTGGTGAGGAGATTCTCAAGAGTGCCTCCGTACTCTCCGGGGGAGAAGATGCGCTGTACGATCTCGCGTATGATGCTCAAGAATGCCAATGTTCTGGTACTCGACAGCCCCACGAACCACCTTGACCTAGAGAGCATCCAGGCCTTCAACAACACGCTGAAGGTCTTCAAGGGCAATGTCCTCTTCACCAGCCATGATCACGAGTTCATCCAGACGGTAGCGAACCGTGTCATCGAGCTGACCCCAGGTGGTATCATCGACAAGATCATGGACTACGATGACTACATCACCGACCCCACCGTCGCCGAGCTCAAGGCCAAGTACTACGGCGAGTAATTAACCCCCACTCCCTACACAATACGACAGAGGATATACACGCTGGTGTATATCCCTCTGTCGTATTCTATGGTTAGCCAGAGAGGGCTAAGCCATGGGGAAAGGTAGGGGCTCAATCCTCCTGAAAGTTATCCCTTAGGGCTACGGATGCGTGCGCTGCAAGCCCGAGAGCCCCGCACGCTTGACCGCAGAGCCCGCAAAGAGTGCTAAGTACTCCTCCTCGGTCATCGCCTCCAGCTCCTCAGGGGGAGAGGGATAGCAGAGCCTCACGAGGCTTGTAGTCCTCGATGGTCGTAGGACGAGCATATCTATTCCAGGGACAGCACTGCTGGCAGGCATCACAGCCATAGACACGTCGCCCCATGCGCTCTGCCAGCTCAGGGGGGATCTCCCCCTTCTGCTCGATCGTCAGATAGCTAATGCACCTGCGTGCATCTAGCCTACCGGGGAGAGGAAGGCTTCGGTGGGACAAAGCCTTGAGGCAACGCTCACAGCGCCCACACATATTGCGCATCGGCTCATCTTCGGGTAGCTCAAGATCTACCAAGAGCTCCCCAAGGAAGAAATAGCTCCCAGCCCGAGGGATGATCAGCAGACTATTCTTTCCCCGCCACCCGAGACCAGCCCTGTTCAGCCCAGTAGCGCTCCATAATGGGCGCAGAGTCTGAGAAGGCTCGCCCCTCGACCTCCTAGCCCCAGCTCACGTCGCATATAGTGAAGGAGCTGGTCTAGCCGCTTCTTCACCACCTTGTGATAGTCTCGTCCATAGGCATAGTAGGCGAACTGTGGGGCATCGGGGTGCTGCTTCTCAGCTGGATAATAGTTCATAGCCACCATAATCAAGCTACGTGTCCCCTCCAGCAAGAGGCGAGGATCAGCACGTAGCTCCCTATTACGGGCGAGGTACTCCATATCCCCATGATAGCCCGTCTCGATCCAGCTATCGTACTCCGTGAGCACCTCCTCGGGGACACGCCCCTGCACGAGCTACCCCACAAGCACTAAAGCCGAGACGTAGTGCCTCGGCTGATTGATTGCCACGACCTCCACCAGGGAAGGCTCTGTGAGCTGTTGTGCTAGGTGTTGTGCAGTACCCAAGTAGTCTTGTAGGTAGGATACTTCTTGACAAAAGCCTCTAGGAAGGAATAAGCCTCAGCAGAGGTAGCGAAGGAAGCTAGACTAAAGGCGAATGACCTTACCCGTATTGGAGTAGAAAGCCTGCATATCCCGATAGGTGGAGTCGGTCTGAGCAAGTAGGGTCTGATAATAGCCCTCGATGCGCTCCTTAGTTGGCTCTGTAGCCACGATGACATGATAGCGTCCATCGGGTTCACTCAGATAGCGTAGTCCCTCAGGCTCGGCTTCTACTGCAGGTATCGTATCTGGAGCGACCTCCACGACAGGGCTCCTCTGAGGGTAGCTGTACCAAAGAGCTTCTCCGCCGAAGAGTCTGCAGGAGATAAGCCGTCTGGAAGCCACGTCCTGCCTCTGCCCCACGTCCCCAAGGCATCAGCACGAGGACAGAGGCTAGGACAGCGAGGATATAACCGATACTACGCTTCGGTAGACGTAGCTGGATATATTCACGGGACTTGGTCGTACGCACCTCGGTACGAGGCTGGGGCTCGGGGGTACGCTCTGCAGGGGTAGCCACAGCTGACCTCCCACCAGCAAGCAGAGAGAGCGACAGTGGCGCATATCCATAGCCTGCCGCCAGCACAGCATGCGAAGAGGCCCGTAGGGTGAAGCTAATCGATCCTGAAGGAGTCATCTGAAGCGTACCTAACCCTGAGAGCTCCGCAGAACTCTCCTGGATGAGTGCATGGCGTAGCTCCTTGATGTCCTCCTCCAGTGCTAGGCGCCCCCGACGAACTGAGACTCCGAGCAGCGTAGCATAGCTCTCCTCCAGCAGGCCATCGCTGTGCGATAGCTCCTGACTGAAGTGTAGCTCAGCCTTAGGAGGTACGACCACGGACTTTGCCTCATCATAATAGGCGGGGATCCTCTGTCGGATAAATCCACCGAGCTCAGGTACGACGACATAGGGATGGCGAAGGAGTAATGAGGTGATCTGCTCTGCTAGACGATGACTCATAGGGGAGTATTATATCTTATAATGCACAAAGATAGTGCATTTTACCCTTATTTGTGGCTTTTGGAGCCTAGCTAGAGCAGAGGTCTTGTCTCGGAGCTCACCCTCTTACTCGCCATTGCTCCTCTACTCCCTCGCCCCCTACAGTGCCTAGGAGTACACAAGCTAAGCATACTAGAAGTAGCCAAATATCAGAGAGTAGCTCACTAAATCATCCATATATAGGGGCTCTATTCCTCCTACATGAGGGGAAAGTAGAGATCGAGCACCAGCAAGCAGAGCCTAGCAAGATGGGTATCTAGGAGATAGGTTCGCAGGTCTCAAGTAGGGCAGACGCATGTACCCTTTTAGTATTCTCCACTCTTTGGCTCTTGGGGATTACTCCACGACCTAGGGAGCCTTAGCCTTTGTCTCTGGGATGGGGATCTAGTAGATAGGTTCGCAGGTCTCAAGCAGGGCGGACGCATGCACCCTCTTAGTATTCTCCACTCTTTGGCTCTTGGGGGGATTACTCCACGACTTAGGGAGCCTTAGCTTTTGCCTCTGGAACACCTAGGCATTCCCCCGAGAATTGCACACACAAGAGCCCTATCGGGGATATACTTAGAGCGAAGTAGTGTACACGTGTGTACACAGTTGTGTCATGTGTGGGGACACTATGGTATACACACGTGTATACTTTTTCCTCCTAGTAGTAGGTCTACGCTTGGTAAGTCTGCACCTAGGGCACAGATGCTTCTTGAAGATAGGCTCCTCGGTCACTTTACCCTTGACCCCCTAGTGATTTCATACGTCAGAGCTAAGGAGTCAAGGGGTTAAGGGGATTGATACGTAAATTTAATGTAACTTTGTCCCGCATTTTACTCCAATAGAGGCTTATGTCTCTAGGCTGTAAGGTCATCAAAAAGAACTATATAGTCAGGTTATTAGAACTTATTTGTACAGAAACTAGATGAGCAACTACGTAGGGAATCTTATCCCCCACACTTTCTTCGTTACCAAGGGGAGCGGAGAGTCTGACCTCGAGCTCCATGCTGGCTCCTACCACATGACCCTCTATGATGCTGGGATCTCGGACTTCAACATCATGGTCTACTCCTCTGTCCTGCCAGCCACTGCGCACTTGGCCACGATGGATGAGATAGACCTCCCCCCCTTTGGCTCGGAGCTCAAGACGATCATGTCCGTCTCACACGGCCAGCAGGACGAGTTCGTCTCAGCAGGGATCGTCTATGCGTGGATGTATGCGGATGAGAACTTCGACAAGAAGGTCGGGGGGCTCGTCTGTGAGGTCAGCGGTCGCTACCGCATCGAGGGAGCTCGAGGCTCGTCTGATCCGTGTGATCAACGACCTACACCAAAAGACCTATTCGCAGTACTTCCTCGGTGAGCTGAACTTCGTGACCGAAGGGATCACGATCGAGAAGCGCTATGGTACAGCACTAGCAGGGCTGTGCTTCGTAGACTTCCAGCTCCCTACTGTGGAGCCCCTCGAGCGTCACACCTTCTAGGCAGAGAGGGCTAAGCCCCACCTACCCAATAAGACGAGAGACCGTGGTGTGAGCCTTTACTCACCGCCACGGTCTCTCTCTTTTAGCTCTCTCTAATCTCCCCTTAATCTCCCAAGCACAGATACCCCTAGCTCTGGCTCAGAGGAAAAAGGATCGTAGAAATGCTAGGGATACAAAAATAAGAAAGGCTACACCTCAATACTGGGTATAGCCTAACAACTTCTCTACTTCTCTTATTGAGATCAAACAAGGTAGCGAGAGGGGACTTGAACCCCCGACCTTCGGATTATGAATCCGACGCTCTAACCAGCTGAGCTATCTCGCCTCCTCCTTGTTAAAAGCACTGCAAAGGTAGTACAAATATTTCGTTCACGCAATAGGTTCCCCTAATACCTAGTAAAGTTATGCAGGGGAGAGACGAGGAGAGTGATCTCCTCGGTCACGCAGTAACTGCCGTCCCCTTCCATCTCTCACTGGGGATCCGTAGAGAGCTGTCGTCCCTTCCCCAAATAGTTGCCACCCAAAACCTCACCGAGCCATAGGGCTTGGCTCATACAAAGGGAAAGAGAAAGCGAAAGAAAGCGAGCAAAAAGAAGCCCACCCTTAGGGCCTTTTTCCTAAGGGTGGGCTTTCATTTGTGATAGGTACTACTATCAGCTAGGCCTTATGCTTCCTCACCGAGGAGGATCTCAGGACCTTAGCAGCGGAGTAGGCAACTGGCGTACCAGGGCCGAAGATAGCTGCGACACCAGCGTTGTAGAGGAACTCGTAGTCCGTGCTGGGATCACACCTCCTGCCGTGACAAGGATGTCTGGACGGCCAAGCTTCTTCAGCTCCTCGATGACTTGAGGAATGAGCGTCTTGTGTCCTGCAGCAAGGGAAGAAAACCCCCATGACGTGTACGTCATTCTCTACAGCCTGACGTGCAGACTCCTCTGGCGTCTGGAAGAGAGACCCATATCGACGTCGAAGCCACAGTCTGCGTAACCCGTAGCTACGACCTTCGCACCACGGTCATGTCCGTCCTGCCCCATCTTAGCGATCATGATACGGGGCTGACGACCTTCACGCTCTGCGAACTTCTTCGCAAGTGCCTTAGCACGGACGAAGTCCTTGTCTTCGCCTGATTCAGATGAGTACACGCCTGAGATTGTTCTAATGATTGCTTTATAACGGCCTACGATCTTCTCACAAGCATCGGAGATTTCTCCGAGCGAAGCACGTAGAGCAGCAGCCTTGACAGCGAGGTCTAGGAGGTTACCTTCCTTGGTCTCCACGCAGTGAGTGATGGCCTCAAGTGCCTTCTTGACGGCAGCCTCATCACGGTTCTTACGGAGGTCGTTGAGTCGTGCGATCTGCTGCTCACGTACGGCAGTGTTATCGATTTCGAGAATGTCGATAGGATCTTCCTTCTCGAGGCGATACTTATTGATCCCTACGATGATCTGCTGACGAGAGTCGATACGAGCCTGAGTACGAGCTGCAGCCTCTTCGATACGCATCTTAGGCAGACCCGTCTCAATCGCCTTAGCCATACCGCCCATGCTCTCTACTTCCTTGATGTGCTCCCAAGCCTTGTGCATGAGTTCGTTGGTCAGGCTCTCTACGTAGTATGAACCTGCCCATGGGTCGATCTCCTTACATACGAGGGTTTCCTCCTGGATGTAAATCTGCGTGTTACGAGCAATACGAGCGGAGGAGTCCGTAGGGCAGAGCGATCGCTTCGTCAAGGGCGTTGGTGTGGAGCGACTGCGTGTGCCCGAGGGCTGCACCCATAGCTTCGATACACGTACGACCGACGTTGTTGAAGGGATCCTGCTCCGTGAGTGACCATCCAGAGGTCTGGCTGTGCGTACGCAGAGCAAGGCTCTTGGGGTTCTCGGGGTGGAACTGGTTCACGATCTTAGCCCACAGACAGCGAGCAGCACGCATCTTAGCGATCTCCATGAAGTGGTTCATACCGATTGCCCAGAAGAAGGGAGACGTGGCGCGAACTTATCGACAGGGGATACCAGCTGCGATACCTGCCTTGAGGTACTCTAGACCATCTGCTAGCGTGTAAGCCATCTCGATGTCAGCCGTCGCCCCAGCCTCCTGCATGTGGTAGCCAGAGATAGAGATCGAGTTGAACTTAGGCATGTTCTGCGACGTGTACTCAAAGATGTCAGCGATGATACGCATCGAGAATTCGGGTGGGTAGATATAGGTATTACGCACCATGAATTCCTTGAGGATGTCGTTCTGGATCGTACCTGCCATCTCGTCGAGTTGAGCACCCTGCTCTCAGCCCTGCGTTGATGTAGAAAGCCATTACAGGAAGTACGGCTCCGTTCATCGTCATCGAGACGGACATCTTGTTGAGGGGATACCATCGAAGAGCACCTTCATGTCCTCTAGCGAGCAGATGGACACCCCAGCCTTACCGACGTCCCCGACTACACGTGGGTGGTCAGCGTCGTAACCACGGTGGGTAGCAAGGTCAAAGGCCACGGAGAGCCCCTTCTGCCCAGAGGCAAGGTTACGGCGATAGAAGGCGTTGGATTCTCAGCCGTGGAGAAGCCAGCGTACTGACGGATCGTCCAGGGACGCATAGCGTACATACCGCTATATAGGTACGTAGGTAAGGAGGAATACCCGAAGCATAGTCTGGGTGTTCCATGCCCTCTAGGTCATGAGCGGTGTAGACGGGCTTGACGAGGATCTGCTCAGCTGTACGCCATACAGCATCGTTCTTCTGCTCTTCAGCCCACTTGACGGGACAGGTATGAGCGAAGCCAGCAGACTTAATATCTATGTTCTTGAATTGTGGTTTCATTTCTTTCGTCTCCTTACCCTATTAGTTAATACCGAGCTTTTTGGTTAAACTGGCGGAGCGTTTCGAGGACGTTGCTCTTGACGTTGATGTAGTTCTCGATGCCGACTGGCCTTGAGATCCTCCATGCAAGCTGGAGCACCAGCTACGACGAACTCTGCACGACCAGCGAGGTAGCTTGTAGGGCCTCGAGGGGCGAACTCAGCGTATTCGTCATCACTCGAGCAAAGGACGATGATCGAGGCGCCGGCTGCTAGCCCTGCATCTACCCCCTCTTGTACGGTAGCGAAGCCCAGGTTATCCTGGATCTTGTAGCCCAGCACAAGCGAAGAAGTTACTAGAGAACTGAGAGCGGGCGAGACGCATCGCTAGGTTACCGATGGTGAGCATGAAGACCTTAACCTCCTTGCCACTACGTTCGGTAGAGAGACGGAGAGCCTCGAACTCAGAGGCACCACGGTCGAAGCATAGGGGCTTCGATGGTTTGGAGCACCACAGCCACAGCTGTGACCACCCTTCTCTTCAGCGTGTACCTTCTGTGAGGCGGTCTCGGTGAAGTTAGGGAACTGGTTTGTACCGAGGAAGATTTCCTTACGTGCAGCTACAGCAGCGTGACGCTTGGTGTTGCTTGCATTGACAGCCTTCTGTACTGAGCCAGCTTCGGCAGCGGCTGCGAAGCCACCTTCTTCCTCTACTGCGAGGAAGAGCTTCACGCCTCACCAGCAATGGCGTTCGTCAGATGCTCGAGGTAGTAGGAGCCTGCGGCAGGGTCGATGACCTTGTCGAAGTGAGACTCTTCCTTGAGCAGGAGTTGCTGATTGCGTGCGATACGCTCAGAGAAGTTATCCGACTCCTGATAGGTAACGTCGAAGGGCTGTACGGTAAGCGAATCAACACCACCCAGCGTAGCGGACATCGCTTCGGTCTGTGTACGAAGGAGGTTCACGTGCGCATCATAGATGGTCTTGTTCCAAGTGGAGGTGACAGCGTGCATGTGGATCTTAGCTAGCCTCACCCTTATACTGGTCGCCATAGGCGCCTACGATCTCAGCCCAGAGCCAGCGTGCTGCACGGAACTTAGCGAGCTCCATGAAGTAGTTGGATCCTACGCCGAAGACGAACTTGATACGAGAGGTAAGCTCCTCGATTGAGTAGCCAGCCTCACCGAGCTTATCGAGTAGCTCTGCACCCCAAGCTAGGGCGTAGCCAAGTTCCTGATAGATATAGGCACCAGCATTGCTGATATTCAGGGCATTCACCGTGAGGACACGGAAGGCAGGGCAGAGGGCGGATAGCCTCCAGCACCTCGGTGCACATGGTGACCCACTTAGGATTGGAGATCCCCTTGACGAGCTGTCGCTTGAAGGGATCAAAGTTGATCGAGCCCTTGCACTCCTGGACGTTTGCACCTACTTCTGTGAGGTACTCTGCTAGAGCTCCAGCAGAGCTTACTAGCGACAGAGATACAGCAGGTGAAGTTCAGCTCGATGGCCTCGGGCATGATGCCCTTTCAGGAGGATAGCTAGAGGTCTCCTTGTTTACCTGGTCACGGCTAAGCTTGAAGCCGAGCGAGGTCACCCCTTATTGAGGATGTCCAGAGCCTTTGCATTTGCTTCCTTGGGATCGATGACGTGGATGTCTTGGCGGATGAGCCACTCATTGTCCATGCGTGTGGAGCGCACGTAGGGGTACTCACCAGGCATTACATTAGGTGTGGAGGCCTTTCGAGGGTCTTCACGGCGGTAGTAGGGTTTACGTTAAATCCTTCGTTCGTACGCCAAACGAGTCTTTTGTCGAAGTCTGCTCCCTTCAAGTCGGCTACGATCTTATCCTTCCATTCCTGTAGTGCTAATGGCCGGAAATTCACTCAGTAACCGTTCTTTGTCAGTTGCCATAATAGTTCAATTTAGTGAATTGATTATTTATTGCGCAAAGGTAAGGTAAATCACTGAGATAGCCTCACCCTAAATGCGTTTACCTAGATTTTTCCAGCTCTCCCCCACCCTCACGTCTCTCGGGAAGCAACTAATAACCTGCACCTTAGGCATCATATCTGAAGCAGGGAGATCCTATCCTATATACAATATATAGATAGGATAAGCCACTCAAAGAAGACGCCGTAGATCCTAGATACCTGCCTAGGGGCAGTGTCTAGAACCTACGGCGTAAGAGGGGGGGATGGCTAGAGGCTACTAACCTCTTCGATCCTTAATTATTAGCGGGGACGACGGTCGCTACGCTCAGGGCGGGGACGACGCTCGGGCTCCTTGTAGCCCTCAGGCTTGGGGAGGAGAGCACGACGGCTCAGCTTAAACTTACCCGTCTTAGCATCGATATCGATGAGCTTGACCTCGATCCGCTGACCTTCCTGAAGGCCAGTGTCCTCGATCTTCTCGTAACGCTTCCAGTCGATCTCTGAGATGTGAAGGAGACCATCCTTACCTGGGAGAAACTCTACGAAGCAACCATAAGGCATTACCGAAGAGATCTTACCTGGATAGACCCTCACCGACCTCAGGCATAGCGACGATACCCTTGATCAGTACCTACTGCGGCATCGATAGCATCCTTGTTGGAGGCGCTGATCTCGACGACTCCGACGCCATCGACTTCCTCGATGCTGATAGAGGCACCGCTCTTCTCCCGCATACCTTGGATGATCTTACCACCAGGCCGATGACAGCACCAATGAATTCCTTACCGATACGTAGGGTGACGATACGTGGAGCGTGTGGCTTGAGATCATCACGAGTCTCTGGCTGAGCCTCTAGGGATCTTGCCTAGGATATGTAGGCGTCCCTCACGAGCCTGAGCAAGAGCACGCTCTAGGGATCTCATAGCTGAGACCATCTACCCTTGATATCCATCTGGGTAGCGGTAATCCCGTCTGCTGTACCGTGACCTTGAAGTCCATATCCCCTAGGTGGTCTTCGTCACCGAGGATATCGGAGAGGATGGCGTAGTTCGTACCCTTGTTCTCCGAGATGAGTCCCATAGCGATACCCGAGACGGGCTTAGCAATGGGCACCCCTGCATCACGCAGAGCTAGAGTACCGGCACAGACGGTAGCCATCGAAGAGGATCCGTTGGACTCAAGGATATCTGAGACGACACGGATCACATAGGGATAGTCTGCAGGGAGCATACGCTTGAGGGCACGGTGAGCGAGGTTACCATGACCGATCTCACGACGGCCTACACCACGCTGGGGACGAGCCTCACCTGTAGAGAATGGAGGGAAGTTATAGTGGAGGAGGAAACGCTCTTTACCATAGTTCAGGACGTCATCGACGAGCTTCTCGTCGCTCTTCGTACCGAGGGTAACAGTCGTCAGGGACTGGGTCTCACCACGGGTGAAGACGGCCGAGCCGTGAGGCCCTGGGAGGTAGTCGGTTTCGATCCAGATAGGGCGGATCTCGGTGGTCTTACGTCCATCCAGACGCTTACCCTCGTCGAGGATAGCACGGCGCATGGCCTCCTTCTCACATCGTGGTAGTAGCGAGCGATCAGTGGAGCCTTCGTCTCGAGCTCCTCTTCGGTGTACTTAGTCTTGTACTCCTCTACGATCGCTTCGAAGGCTTCTGCACGAGCGTGCTTGTCAGTACCAGAGGTAGCTACAGCATAGGCCTTAGCATAGCAGAACTCGTGGACATCCTTACGGAGCTCCTCATCGTTCTCCTCGTGGCAATAGGGTACGCTTGACGAGCTTACCTACAGCTTCGGAGAGCTCGAGCTGAGCCTGGCACTGTACCTTAATCGCTTCGTGTGCGAACTTGATAGCCTCGAGCATTTCGGACTCCTGTACTTCCTGCATCTCACCCTCGACCATCATGATGTTATCAAGGGTAGCACCGACCATCAGTTCGATGTCGGCATTCTTGAGCTGCTCGAAGGTAGGGTTAATGACGAACTCACCATCGACACGTGCTACACGCACCTCACTGATAGACCCATTGAAGGGATATCGGAGACAGCCAAAAGCAGCTGAAGCTGCAAGACCAGCCAGGGCGTCAGGCATATCAACACCATCGGTGGAGAAGAGAGGACATTGACGAAGACCTCTGCATGGTAGTCATCGGGGAAGAGGGGACGTAGAGCACGGTCTACTAGACGGCAGGTCAGGATCTCGTAGTCCGAGGCCTTGCCTTCACGACGGGTGAAGCCACCAGGGAAGCGGCCGAAGGAGGCATACTTCTCCTTATACTCTACTTGGAGGGGCATGAAGTCTACCCCTGGGTTGGCATCCTTAGCGGCACAGACGGTGGCTAGGGAGGACGGTGTTACCCATACGGAGCTCTACCGAGCCGTCTGCTTGCTTGGCAAGCTTGCCTGTCTCGAGGACGATCTCTCTCCCATCGGGCGATGTGATGGTCTTGCTAATTGGCTGTAGCATTATCTTGAATTGAGTTACTGATATAATCCCTTCTTAATCGGGCGCAAAGTTAGGTAAATTAACGCTATTAACCCTGCACTCCTTCCGTATTCCCCCGTGCAGGCCTACCCGACAGCACATCCCCACGTGCAGAGTAATAGGACATAGGGGTATCTTGGGAACCCTTATCCCGGAGTCACAAGAGGGCTAATTTCTCGCCCCCTACACCCTCCTATCCACCGCTCTTAAGAAGCCTGCTGATAGGCACATAGACATACTCCGAGCATACCGAGAGGGCAGTTGTATACACACGTGTACACTATTGTATACACGCTGTACACTCTTGTATACCTGCGTGTATACAGATGAGCAGACGATAGGAGCTCTCTCCCTACTTCTATGTGAGGTGCGGAGGGGGTAGATAAGCACCTCATGAACCACCCCGCTTTGTCGGCTGCCCCACCCTACCCTCTCACCCTTATATATACCTATCCTGGGGTGGTAGTCGCCCCACCATAGAGGAGACCTCAAGGAGCGGCACTGGGCATCCCCATATATGGGTATAATGAGTCTGATATAGAGCTAGATGGAGGGCTTGTTATATTTTTGCACCGCTTTTCCCCGAGGGCGAGCCTACAGATTGCTTCCCTCCCCTCGGGTGTGATTACGAATTGGTATCAGCACCCCAAGGGTAGGGTGCTACGTCCCTGGGGACGCCATCCTTACTCAAAATTATATACACTAGATGAGCTTTTACGACTTACCTTATCCCTATGCCTCGTCGCCCTGGCGATGAGTGTAGATACAGTGGCTCAGAGCCCTGCAGATAGCCTACGACAAGGGCGGGCAGAGGATGCCTCTGGATGCGGCTCCGAGGTCGTGGGCACCAAGCCCCACAGAGCCAGTACTACGACCTACGTGGACAGCTCACCGACGCCAACGGCGTCCCCTCTTGGCGTCCTCATACGACTCCAGGATACTCCCCCTGGTGCAGTGAGTGGCCGAGGGGCTTCACCACCTGACAGGATCACCTCAGGGAAGTACCTCCTGAGGGTACACGGCGCAGGCTATGAGCCTCAGGAACGAATGATCATCTTCGGACTAGACGGGAGGAATAAGGATAGCCACCAGCACGAGGACTTTGTCCTCATCGAGCGAGAGTATCCTCCCGCAGTAGATGTCATCGGGCGTCGTGAGCAGACCTACAAGAATACGCTCTCCTTCGCAGGGAGCAAGACGGCGACTGCGCTACGTAACGTCCCTCAGTCCATCGGCTACGTCACCAAGGGAGCTCGTCCTAGACCAAGCAGCCACGACCGTCAATGACGTCGTGAAGAATATCAGTGGTGTGAACCAGTACTCTTCTACAACGACTCTCCATCCGAGGCTTCCGTGCTACGGGCAATCGGAATTCGGGCAACCTCGTCAACGGCATGCGCTCCCAGACCAGCCTCTGGCGTCAGTCCTCGCTCGCCAACGTAGAGCGTGTGGAGGTGATCAGTCGGCCTCAGCACTCTCGGCAATGCAGCCCCTGGTGGTGCGATCAACCGAGTGACTAAGAAACCGCTAGATATCACCCGACGCTCAGTGAGTGTCTCTGCTGGTAGCTTCAGCACCGTACGTGCCTACACTGACCTCATCGGTAGCTGGATGAGAAGAAGACCCTACTCTATCGTCTCAATCTCGGCTACGAGACCTCCAACACATTCCGTGATCTAAGGGGGCTCACGACCTACATAGTCGCCCCCTCTTTCACGTATCTCCTCTCTGAGCAGACTCGCCTCGGGATGGATCTCGTCTACAACCGCAGTCTAGGCAAGATAGATCGTGGGGTAGCGATCTTCGGTGATGGAGACCTCTTCTCCCGCCCCATCTCGGCCACCCAATCTGCCACCAACGACTACCTCAAGGAACAGAACCTCAATCTCACCCTAAGCCTATCTCATCAGATCGCCCCTGGGCCCTCTTCAATAGCACCTACCTCTTCTCCTCCCATGATGAGGATATGATGGAGCACTCTCAGGATAATGCCTTCGTCAAGAAATCCGACGATTCCTATGATCCCTCTCGGCTCCCTGATGCGTGTCACGCAGCGTGTGCGCCTATTCCGCAATCATAGCCTCAATAATTACCTCACGTGGGATATCGAGACGGAGCCGTACGACACAAGCTCCTCCTCGGCTGTGACTACTCGCTACCGACCTCCTCCTGGCTCATCTCAGATAGAGGCAGGAGGCTACCTGCTGAAGAACGGACGTACAGCGAAGGACTTCGACCCTGCTAAGGTGAGTAACTACCTCCTGGACAAGGAGGGTAACCCACGTACGAATATCCCAGCCTTTGACCTCACGACCAACCAAGGCAACCTCTACCAAGACATCTCCAAGTACATCTACACTTCTAAGGAGGTACGCCCCGCTACCCAGTATACCCAAGGATCCACTCCAAGAGCAGCTCTCGTGGTGGAAACTTCAGCTCCTCCTCGGAGCTCGCCTCGGAGTGGTTCACCGACGTGACCAAGCTCTCCTCAGGCCTGAAGGAGAAGACTCACCAGCGAGCCTTCACACCTCGTGTAGGACCTCGTCCACAGCGTCCTACCTAAGACTAATATCTATGCTACCTGGATACGTGGCTTCGAGCCTCAGAGTGTCGCCGTACAGAGCAATCCCGAGGCAGGTGGACGCTTCGACCCCGTCCAAAGCGAGCTCTGGGAGGTAGGTATCAAGGCTGAATATCTCGAGGTAAACTCAGCGTCACAGCAGCAGCCTTTGACCTACGACAGCGCAACACTCTCTACAACGCAGGCATCACCGGACAACCCGATCTGATGACGCCTATAGGCGAAGAGCGATCCCGAGGCATAGAGCTCGATGTAGCAGGTACGATCCTCCCCTACTGGAGTATCATGGCCAGCTATGCCTATAATGTAGCAGAGATTACCAAGGCACCCGCCTCCACTCGTGACCTCAACCTCCAACGCCCCAGCACTCCCAAGCACGCTGCCAACCTATGGACGAAGGTCATCATCCCTCGGGTGCACTCCATGGGCTAGGTCTAGGTGTCGGAGTCAATAGCGTCTCGGAGCGTCTGGGGCAGGTAGCTAAGCGTGAGAATGTCGTTAGCTACCCAGGTTATATCCTCGTCAATACAGCACTCTACTACAAGATCCGAGCTGTACAGCTCCAGTTGAACCTCAACAACGTCCTCGACAAGCGCTACTACATCTCCGGCTACGATCGGTTACGTTCCTTCCCTGGTGCCCCTCGCAACCTCAGCCTCTCTGCCACCTACCGCTTCTAGCCTCCCTAGTCTAGGAGCTCGGGCAGAGCAGGCACAGATGGAGGTAACTAGGGAGTGCTCTCACCTCAATACACCTCCTCGGAATAGCATTATAAGGCTCCATCCTAAGCAAGTGTGGTCAGCGATCTTGTATGATCTGCTGGCCACATTTCTTTATCTCTTGGGGAGCAGATCTGCCCATATATCCTCTCCGCACAACGAATGAGTGACCTCTCCCCCATGGACTCACACGATGTCGCTCATACCGGGAAGGCCACCAGCAAGCATACTGAGAAGGAGATGGGACATATAGATGAACGCCCCCATCACCTATGTAAGGTGACGGGGGCGTTCATACCGAGTCCTCTCCTAGGGGCATTACATATCCTCCAGTAGGGCTCTCAGTATGCGCTTCGCATCCTAGTATTAGCTGCCCTAGGAGATACTACTTGACTCTATAGACAGTAGAGCGTTACCTTAGGGGCGACGCATATGATCTCTTTAGTACACTCCATTCTTTGGCTCTTAGGGGATATATTTCATGTCTCAAGGAGCCTTAGCTGTATCCCTAGAGTACCTAGACGTTAGCCACGAGGAGAGCTGTATACAAGGGCTCTACAGAGGACATATTTAGAGCGAGGTAGTGTACACGTGTGTACACAGTTGTGTACACGCAGGTATACTATTGTGTACACACGTGTATACTCACCCCTCCTAGGTAGTAGGTATACACTGGGTATGTCTACAGCTAGGACACGGATACTTCTATCTTGGGTGTATGCTCCTTGATTACATTACTCCCGCACTGGAGGGATTTCATGCGTCGGCCCTAAGCGTTACCTCAGCATAGAGCATAAAATAGGAGACATGCTAGAGGAGCGAGCAATATATCTCCTCGCCACAGACGTCCTTTCCAGCCACACATACCTACTACTCTACCACAAGACTTGCCCATCCCTTCTCTCTTGGCATACATAATATATGGAGTAAGTTAACACATGCTCAACCTTGCGGAGAATCCCACATTCGGGGCTCTTTTACTTCTTTAAATTCTATAAAGTAAATCACACACAAGTCTTTACATTTTAATATCTTTTTGGCTATATTTGCTGTGCAACCAAGCACTAACCAATAAACGTATCTATCCGATTATGACTATTAGACTACGTCGTCTGATCTTGAGCTTTAGTCCTCCCGATCAGTTCTATGGGTATCGTTTGTGCTCAGACGCTTCAGTGAGTGGTACGGTACGAGACCCAAGGGCACACCCCTGCCTAACGTCTCCGTCACCGTCAAACCAGATAACTCCAAGCGCACCACAACGGACTCAGAAGGTACAATTCGCCCTAGAAACCCCTCAGCAGGCAGTACTGTATTCACCCTGACAGAAAGAAGACCGCAGAAGTCACTGCTTTGATAAGCCCCCTAGAGGTCATCCTAGAGAATGTCGATAAGAAGAACTCCGCCGTGACGACCATGCGCCAGACGACCTCTATTAACACTAAGTACTACCCCTATGGGTCATCGACGGAGTCGTCTACAAGCAGGACAAGGACTTCAATACGGCCGACCTCGCCTCTCCCGATGCAAACCGTATCATAGCAGCTGCCCTGCCTGGGCTCTCGGAGCGTGACATCGAGGACTTCACCGTGATCACAGATGCCTCCCGCCACAGCCCTCTATGGGAACCAAGCTACCGGGGGGGTGATCTCAGTCCGCACACGAAAGGCCCAGCAAGGGACGAACTTCCTCAGCTATACCTCGCAGCTCACCTACCGCTTCCGCCCCTCGTATCGAGAGTTCAATATCCTCAACTCACAGGACCACCTATCGATGATGAAGGAGCTAGAGGCTGGAGGAACACTAACCCCCGAGAATGTCCTCTACAAAGACACCTACGGGATGCACGGGTGGATGTGCGATAACTCTATCAAGTACGAGAATGGGAAGTTCTACCAGGACAACACCCGTGCAGGCCAGCTCGCCTACCAAGACAAGCAGAGCTAAGAAATACGGACTGGTTCAAGGAACTCTTCCAAAACAGCATTGAGCAGCAGCACACCATCACCCTTAACTCAGGCAGCCAGAAGGTCTCCTACTATGCGACCCTTGGGGTCACATTGGATCCAGGATGGGCAAAGGAAACACACTCTAGAGACTACTTCTTCTCACTGAACGCAACCTTTAAGCCCCCTAAAGGATTGGACCTTTCGGGATGAGAGCAAACGCCTCTTACGGCCAATCACCATGGCGGGAATGACTTCACTGCCCTAGATCGGGGCACAGAGCCTATCCCGCACGATGGATCCAAACACATACTACCGGTATAAAATCACTCCCTTCAACATCAAGAACGAGCTACGGCAGAACTATCGTGATGATGACGATCTCAATCTCCGCCTCCAGGCTTCTCTTGAATGGAACCCCATCCGTCAGTTCAGGGCATCCCTCGTCACCTCGCTCAGGTCAATAGTGTGGCGTATGAGTTCACTCGTACTGAGCACTCCAATGTCGCTCAGCGATTCCGTGCCATGGACAAGCGTCTGATACGTAGTAACAACCCCTACCTCTACAAGCCTGCCGAGGACATCTATGCACTGCCTCAGACTGTCATGCCCTCTGGTGGATACCGTACAGTGCAGGACTATCTCTCACGTAAGGTAGACGTGATAGCCGTGCTATCTACACCGACAGCTTCGATGGAGGGAAGCACACTCTCACAGCGACCGTCGGATCAGACCTCTATGATAATATGCAGCGTAATGGCTGGCATAATGAATATGGGGTAAACTTTGACCTCGGTCAGCTGCAGACCTACGACCCACTCGATCTCCCGTTGGCTACGTGACCGAAGTGAAAACTACTTCAAGCGCACTACGACGATCGACCGCAACGTTGCTTTCGTAGGGAGCGCCTCCTACCAGTACCTAGGCCGCTACACCCTGGATGCTTCATTCCGCTACGAAGGAACCAATAAGTATGGGAAGGCTACTATCGCCCGCTGGATGCCTACCTGGAACGTAGCTCTTGGGTGGGATGTCACGAGTGAACCCTTCTTCGAGCATCTCAGACCTCTATCCTCGCTCTCCACAAAGCTCTCCTACGGGATGACCGCTACGCTCCCCTTCGTCTACAACTCCAATCAGCGTATCAAGCCCTATCTCCCCTTCCGTCCCAACGGTATCAGTGAGACAGAGCTCTATATCGACCAGCCAGCGAACCATGACCTCACCTATGAGAAGATGTATGAGCTGAACTGGGACGTCAATGTAGGCTTCCTTGAGGATCGCATCTCTGCCTCACTCAGCCTCTTCTCACGTCAGGGACGTGACCTCGTGGACGTCTCCTACAACCAGGGAACAGGTGGATTCTTCAAGCTCTATGGAAACGTAGCCTCAATGACTGCTAAGGGCGTTGAGCTCTCTCTGACGACACAAAAACATTAGGACGAAGGACTTCGCTTGGACCAGCACATTCTCCTACTCACGTAACACGAACAAGGTCACCAAGCTTAACTCCCGTCCAGACGTCACCACACTGGTAAGTTCCTCTGGAGCAGCACGTGAGGGCTATCCCCTGCAGTCGATCTTCTCGATTCCCTCTACAAGCTATCCTCCTGAGGGCTTCCCTCAGTTCTACAATGCCGAAGGAAGATTGAGCGTGATCCACATCAACTACAGTGCCACGACGAACCTAGACTACCCTCAAGCACTCAGGTACGAGAAGGCCCATCGACGAAGGAGGCTTCAATAATGCCTTCCGATGGAAGGACTTTAGCCTCAGCGTCTATGTCCTCTACTCCTTCGGTGCAGTGCAGCGTCTATCTAGCCAGTTTGGTACGACCTATGGTGACTACTACGCCCTCGGACATGAGTTCAACCGCCGATGGATCAAGGCTGGAGATGATAATGCACGAATGTACCTAGCCTACCCACCTCCGCACAGCGTGAGAAGAACCCTACCCTATCGAATGCCTACCACACCAGCTACAACAACTCTGATGTCCGCATCGCCCGCCCAGACTTCATCCAGCTACGTGATATCACCCTAGGCTATAGCATCCCCAAGCCCCGCACTGGAGAAGACCTTCTCTCCTCCGTAGATCTAAAAGCTACGGTGCCTCCAACCTCTTCCCCGATCTACTCAGACAAGAAGCTCAATGGTGCTTTCACCCTATGGCTATGAGCCCCACTCGATCATCTTCACCGCATCAGTGGCATCTGGTCATCATCATAATACGAGAGAATTATGAAGCTAAGAATTCGCCCACTGTGTGCTTACTTGCACCTCGCTCTACCTCTACTGATGAGCTCATGTACGCCTTCCTGCGTGAGAATCCAGACTCTGACCTGGTGATCCAACGTCACCAACTCAGATACAGAAGTTACTCATCGGAGCCTACCCAACCAGCTCGATCAACTTCCTCACCGAGCTCTCCTCGGATAATATCCTAGACGACGGACAGTAACCCCAATACCAGTACCTTCGCCGAGGATGCTGCCTACTGGAAGGCTATCCACAATGCCGATGACTACTATGACGCCCCCTACAAGCTCTGGCAGAGTAGTTACTATGCCATAGCTCTATCGAACGAAGTCATCCAAAAGGTCACCTCTCTAGGACTGACAGACAATATCTCGATGGTGAGCAAGGGAGAGGCACTCGTGGCACGAGCCTGGGCTCACTTCCAGCTCGCCAATACTTTCTGCCTACCTTACGATTCTCAGACTAGCTCTAAGGATTTAGGTATACCCTACGTAGCAGAGCGTGTAGTGAGTCTACAGCCCGACTATCCACGTGGTACCCTAGCTGAGACCTACCAGCATATAGCGAGTGACCTCACGGAGGGGATTGCCCTGCTCGAGCGCTATCCATCGAACTACAGCGAGGACATTAAGAAGTTCCACTTCAACCCCACCTCCGCCTATGCCTCTCGCTGCTCGCTTCTACCTCTACTATCAGGACTGTAGTCAGGCTGAGGAATACGCAACGAAAGTGCTGGGGTATAACCCCTCCCTCGTACTGCGAGACTGGAGTTTCTTTACCACGATCCCTCGTACAGAAAAGGCCCTATGCACTCGCCTACTACGACACGAAGCTAGCCGCCAACCTACTCTCTGTCTCCACCCTACAGCTCCTACCAGTGGCAGACAACGGCAGTACGAGCTACTACCAGTCCCAGCTTCACTCAGGCCAAGGAACTGACACAGAATGGAGACTCTTCGCTCAGAATATCTGGGGACAGAACGATGCCTACTACTTCGCACCATTCATCTACGTGGAGGGTAATATCAACAAGACAGTGCTGTGCCAAGCTTCCTTCCTTCCCCAGCAGTGACTATCAGACGATGGATACCCCTCTGACCACAGACGAGACACTTCTAGTACGTGCTGATACCGCATCCACCAGAAGAAGTATGATGAAGGGTGGCGCATCTGAACCTCTGACCTCTCGCTATCTCAATGATGGTGATAATGCCCAGAATCCACGTAAAAAGACCTTCACGAAGGATGAAATCATCAACTTCTACAAGGCTCTTAGCTACGACTCCAAGGCTCTACCTACGATGAAGAAGAAGCTCAACCCACACTTCACCATCGCAGCTGGTGATGAAGAGTTCCTCCTACACCACGTACTGCAGTGTCGCCGTATCCTCACCCTACACGAAGGCCTACGCTGGCAGGACATCGCCTACGGTATCAATATATACCGCCGTATCAACAAGAACAATAACTACAGCGTCGCCGCAGAACTCGGGGATCGTGACCCTCGCCAAGTCTATTCCTCTCCCCAGCAGGCGATCAAGGGAAGCATCGTTCAGAACCCTACGAAGTAACTCAATAGTAAACAGCTATGAAGAAGCTAATATTCCCCTTCGTCATCGCTTGCTCCCTAGGAGCACTCTCCTCATGTAGCTCTGACATCGATAGGGTTAAGCCCGACCGTAAGGTCATCGATACCGAGGATGTAAGCCGACTGACCAGGTTAGACAGATATATACAGAAGGCCTTCGCAGAGAAGTACAACGTCAGCATCGACTATCGTTACGACGATAAGATGACCGACCGTCGCTATCTCCTAGCTCCGCCAAGGAAGAGAAGGCAGAGAGTTCCTCAACCTCATTGACTGTCTTCTTTGAAACCTACAAGGAAGCAGCTCCCGAGGGTTATGCCCAGCGGCATACCGTCAAGTTCGTCAACCTCTATGGTTCCTCAGGATACGCTGATGGATAGACGTATGGCTGGAGCGGCTCCACAGGGTATGATCTGGATGTACAACATCAATGAGCTGAACACTCGGATCGACAGAGCGAAGCTTGACAATCGCGCCAAGGACTACGCATACTGGATCGCTTCAAAGCGTGTAACAGCTGAGATCGAGAGACTCGATGAAGAAGCCAAGGCAAAGACGGGCACGAGGCTCACTGATCAGAGAAGAAGAAGCTCAAGGATGAGCTGACCCCCAAGTACGAGCAGGAGGAACTGTCTGGAGAGAAGTACCAGGGCACATCAAGACAGCTACGCTTGAACTCGAGCAGCGTATGCGTAGCAGCTACATCAGCACCCTCTTCCACGAGTCGGCCCATACACTCCATGAGGAGCGTGCTTACCCACCTGAGTACGACAAGCTCTCTGCACTAGACTATCAGAAGCAGGATGCCTTCTCCTACTGGTGGCGTAACGGTAAGGATTCACGTCACGCGGGCTTCGTTAGTGACTATGCTAGTACTGATGCCGACGAAGACTTCGCAGAGCTCTTCGCCACCCTATGTCCTATCCTCCGAAGGCGAGTGGAATGAGCTCCCAGCGTATGCAGACGCAAAGATTCGCCCCAGTGCCAAGCACACGGGCAAGGAGATCATCCCTACAGAAGCTCGCCATCATGAAGCAGTACATCCGTGACGAGTACCATACTGACCTCGATGCCATCCGACAGAAGGCACTCGAGAAGCTCTATCAAATCCCTATAAGGACTTTACCCAATACCCAGCAGGATACTAACTATGCGCTACTATCATATTTGGTCTCTGGCTCTAGCACTCGCCCTAGGCGCATGTAGCCAGTACGAAGAGATGCCCAGTGGCAAGGACTATGCCTCTACTGTAATCACTCAGCAGGAGAAGGACATTATCGAGCTCCTTCGCTCCAGCGAGCACGGCTGGTCGCTCATCCTCATCCCCGACGAGGGGAACCATGGGGGATCAACCTCTCGATGAAGTTCATCTCTGACAAGGAGGCCACCATCGCCTCCGAGGAATACGGAGAGACGGTAGAGGTACCCAAGGACCCCAAGAACCCAGGTGCTGGGACGGAGCAGGTCTACCAGACTGGAGTTTTCACCTCCAACTATCACTTCTACATAACTCAGGGCCTTCGGCTGACCTTCGACACGTACAACAAGCCGCTGAACTACTACTCCGGACCCCTGACTGGGGACTCCCCAATGGCTACAACGGAGACTATGAGTTCATCGTGGATAAGGTCAGCCCCGACAAGGATATAATCTATCTCACTGGCTGTCGTACGAACAACAAGATGCAGATGATCCGCCTCAAGGGGGACACCAAGGCCTACCTAGAGGGACAAAGGTCATTAAGCAGGCTGAGACGGGTAAGGCGCTTGCCCCCCTCCAGATTGGAGGGAAGCAAGTAGCACTCTCCATCTTTGGCCTTGCTCGCCAGCTCTGGGTTCGCTACGATGACAAGTCGGAGCTCCTCCCTCTACTACCACAGACAAGGGATCAAGCTTATCAAGCCTCTTACCCTAGGTGGCGAGACGCTTGAGGGACTGATACTAGACAAGGATAAGGCTACTATGACGACCCTTGACGGCAAGAGTAAGCTAGCCCTCCAGCTCGGTAAGTATGACTTGACGAAGGACTATCTACGCCTATACTTCCACGAGGGCTATGCAAGTGACGAGGCACTCAGTGTCTTTTAATACAGCCAACGATATTCAATGGAGCGACACCTACAAGGCGAAGTATAAGGAGTTCATTGACCTTGGTCAGATGCCTGATGTCTCTAGACCCTCTATGAGGCTAAAAATAAGCGAAAAGGGGGATCTCTGGGATAGCTTTCCAACCAGTCTACTACCTAGACTTTACCTCTATCTACAGTGAGCCTAACCAATTCCATACGATACGTATCATTCAGTACGGCTTATCCCATTTCTACGCTCGTCGTGCACAGGAGTGGCTACTAGAGAATCTGTTGTATTACTCTCCCTATACGGTCAGTGAAGCTACGGATGGACATGGCTATCACTGGTTGACCTCGCCGAAGGACAATGATGAATTCTGGTGCAAGGGTACAGTAATGTCTAGGTGCAGATAGGCTAGACCTACCCACAACTCTGTTAAAGGAATCGCCCCAAGGCCTCGAAGCCTGGGGCGATTCCTCATCCGATACTAGAGAGTCTATAGCTTTTGATCTGGGATGCGAGAGGAGCAGCACCTGTACTGCCGTCCCTTCCCATACTTAGGGAGATATAGCCTAAGTGGCAGGTCTGAGAAGGCTTCGCTATTCACTGATCAATAGCGGAGCGCCCTACCCTTGAGCCCTACTCCAACAGCATTAACGAAGAGACGAAAGAGCCAACCGAAGAACCCGCCATCCTCCCCCTCTGCTAGCACACGTCTATCCATGCGCCCCTTGAGTTCCCTTGTATAGAGTGATCTCATTACTCTTAGTCATCTCGAGTATGTACTGAACCTCGAACTCTAGCTCGGCGTTCAGATGCTATCCCCACTGATCGATCACCGTGAAGAGCACAGCATCCGCCCTCAAAGATTTTTGCGGAAGGGCTCAAGGTCTTTCCGTAGGTATTCCTCTGATCGCAGCAGGCTCTCATCTCGAAGATACTGCTTGTGAAGGAGGGAGCATAGACATAGTAGCCATGATCTCGTCAGCATAGGAGCTAGTCCTGCGTACAGCTGGTCTCGAGTCGTCCCAGCCACCCAGTCTTGTCGATAGGTGGCACTAGGAGGATCGCCTTCGGGCCTCCCCATACATACGAGGATAGAGCATAGCACGCTGATGAGGGTACATAGAGCGACAGGATGGCAGAGCAAGTAGAAGAAATCCTAATAATGCAATTAGGGAAAGACGCATGTGTCGGTAGTGTCGAGGCATCTCTGGATATACTGATAGAAAAAAGAGAGCCACCTAATGGGCACTATTATATGATCCCATTAGGTGGCTCATCCGTCCCTACGTCAGTGCAGGGAAGTATAGGAGTGGATGTAGGTTAGAATTCGTAGCCTACAGTCAGGAAGCTTGATACGTAGCGCGAAGCACCTGTATCTCTAGCAAAGAGACCTTCTCTACCAGCACCAGAGAACTGATTGAGTACGCTAACCTGGATACCAGTACGTACATAGATCCCGCTGTAGCGATACATGAGGCTTGCCTGAATACCAGCTTCGAATCTCTTTGCATTACCCTCAGAGAGGAGATCATACTCAGAGACATTCAGTGGATCACCAGCCTTGTCTATGATTGGGTTCCCTCCACGGGTAAGCTTAGCGCTGAGGAGATAGGAAGCATAGGGGGTAGCATTCAGGAAGATATGCTGATTTTCTGCTACCGTGATGATACGGAAGGAGAAGTCCACTGGTACCTGTATAGCATAGGTCTGTAGCTTGGATAGTGGCTTAGGTGCACTATTACGATGCGCAGTCTGCTTCTCACCTCTCCCATCAATAAAGATACCTGAAGCTAGGGTAAAGGGTGTGTGAACAAAAGGAAGAGCGAAGCTAACCCCTGCACGGAAGTTTACAAGACCCTCACCAGTGTCACTCCACGATCTAGTGCAAAGTTTGAGACCTTGGAGAGCGTAGGGACTCAGCCTCCACACGATAGCGTATCTTTCCGAGCTCTTGTAGCTGACACATTGTTAACGAAGCCAGCTAGAAGCAGTGCTCCTAGAGCGAATAGTTTAAATTGCTGCATGTCTAAGATATTAATAATGTTGTTATTATTGGATAACGATGATACTCCTTAGTGAAGGATTTAGGTACCCTGCACACATAGTAGTAACTCTACAAAGGTACACAAAAATACTATCTCTATATATGTTTACGAGGAAAGCCCCTGATGTCTTTCCCCTTCTAACCCTCTACTTTAGCCCTCTCTGTGAGGGCACACCCTCATTAGAAAAGGATAGCCGATGGCAAAGTGTAGTGCTAGTGATCTCGTGGACTTTGGTAGGTGATTACCCATGGACGACCATTCTCCACCTGGATCATACACCTTGCCCCCGTATCGAAGCGCAGGACAAAGTACTCGAAGTCCCAGCGTAGCTCCCCATCCCAGCCGCCAGCGCTATCTCCCGATAGAATCATCCGCCACTTGAAGTCCCCTTGAGGTTGGTTCTCATACGGACGTATCGTCCATACGTTCCCTGCATCTGCGAAGAGAGCCAACTGTATGGGAGCCAAGGATACGCATCCGATACTCGGCATTGAGCTCCAGCTTGATGTCCCCCCACTTGGTCGAAGATGGATTTACTCATGATCGGGGCATGCTCCCCGGGCCAAGGCTACGGGCACTCCAGCCTCGTATGCTGTTGGCTCCCCCAGCGAAGTAGCGGAGGTCTACGGGCACAAACTGGCTATTCCCATAGGGCACCGCCAGTGCCAACCCTAGGTGATAGGCGAAGGAGTTCCCTCGCTCAGCTTCCGAAGTCCACTGTAATCGAATTCCCCTACGAACTGAGCAAAGTTAGTCCCAAAGAGACGGTACGATCCGTAGCTATCACGCTCCCGATTGGTTAGCTGAGACAGCCCATAGAGCATTGCCCCAGAGGACTGGAGGTAGAGTCTAAGGTTGTGTACCCAGGGGGAGGAAGAGAGACGATAGTCATTCAGCGAGTTATAGCGGAAGAGGTAAGAAGCACCGAGGACGAACTGATCCCGATAGTTCAGCGATCTGAGCGATCAAGGGCATCGACTTGCGGAAGCTCTCGTTGATGTAGGGCGAAGTGCAGGAAGTTCGATCCAGCACCTTCAGGTGATGCTTGTAGGCGGGTGTGTAGTGACTATGCCAGCTGTATCCCCCACTCAAAGGAGAAGATATCTCGGCTAAACTCAGGGCGGCCATGGTAATCATAGCTCGCCTGAAAGTTCGCAGCCGACTGGAAGGTAGAGGCCACGTGTGTAGAGGAAGGGCACAAGGAGCTTCGGGAATGTCAGTGAAGTCTCCATCCCGTAGCTAAAGTGGTCATTGACTCGGCTGCGGAAGGACTCATACCCACCTCGCACCTGTAGCTGCAGCTGCTCACCTCCTCCCAAAAGAGGTTGTTGTGCTGGAAGGTCAGCGAAGCACTTACCCCTAGGTTCCTCGAGGAATTTGTCCCGACAACATCCCCACTGAAGCTCTTGCTCGGCTCTGCACCTGTCACTATATCGCAGTTGAGGAGCGTAGAGTCTCCCGAGAGGCTGTCTACCTGATAGCGCACAGAGATATTCCTCAGTGGTGCGAGGTCGGATAGAGCGGCATAGGTACGGGAGGTGTTCTGTAGCGAATAGTCTGCTCCTGGGCGTACCCAGATACGATGAGCGAGCTCTCCTGGGCGTACGTAGTGCTCGGGGTCAATCTCAAAAGGCTATGCCTGCCAAGGTATCTCGTCTGAAGGGAAGGCTCCCGATCGTTCCCCTCGTGCCGTAGTGTCACCTTGCCCATGCGGTAGGTAGTGGGGGCACGGCGATTAGTTTGCGTACCAACCATCATTCACCTCCAGTGTATCCACTTCGTAGCGGACACTATCGGAGGAAAAGTCACAATAGCCCTCCCGGTTAGCCAAGATCAAGGCTATACGCTCACGTTCGAGCTGCATGTTCTGAGGTGACAGCACCGGAGCCTGGGGCTAAGTAGGAGGTATATTGCTCGCCACGGAAGAGCTTCTTCTGTCGAAGGCTATCCCGAGGGTGCAGGAGGGATGGATGATGCTATCGGAGAGGACTTCCTCCTCCCTCCCCACATAGTATCGAGGGCCTGGCTGGATACGATAGAGGAGCTTAGCCTTCTTGTGGGCTGTCGTATCCGTATATAGCGTCGTCTCGGCATTGAGGTAACCGAGGTTGTACATAGCGGCAGTAAGGTTAGCACGGCCAAACTCTGATTCCTGCTCACTATACAGCACTGGGTGATCACCCCACTTACGGAGCTGTCTATTGACGAAGCTATTGCTCTTCGGGTTGCTTAGGCTGTACACGGCCAGCGTCCACTTGACGAGATCCAAGGAGACGGGCATTAGGCTGCTGGGTGAGATATGATCCAGCTCTCCGAGTTGCTCTTGCTCGTAGGTCGAGAGGGAGTCCACCCGCATGGTGACCTTAGAGAGGAGGTAGCTCCCATCGGGCACATACTTGGTCGTCGAGCAGGAGGTGACGAGGAGGCTGACCAGCAGCGCTAGGATCGAGTACTTATACTTATTCATCTATAGTCCATATCTTCCAGGCTTCATCTGCCTGGATGTAGAGCATCTCAAGTCCGTCCTTGATCCGAGCCCCCCTCTGCTGAGCCTCTTGGAGGAAGGCTGTAGGGGAAGGATTGTGATCAAGTCGTAGCAAAGGTGCCGATCTGACAGAGCCTCATAGGGGCAGGGGAAGGAGCTCTCCAGGACAAAGCCCGATAGGGGTGGCATCGATCCACAGCCGACATTCCTCAGCTACCCCCCTTGGAGCTCCTCATAGGCGACCATCCCTTGGCGAGGATGACGGCTGACTCGGTTGCCCCTCTAACCCAAGCAAGGATAAGGCACGAAGTACAGCCGAGGCTGCCCCTCCACTCCCTGAAGACTAATGCTCTTGGTCTCTGACCACCCAGCCAGATAGATAGAGAACGTCTGAAGCCCACCACATCTGTATTATAGCCGTAGACCTGAGTCTGACCAGTGGCACTGCGTCTGATCCGAAGGACGTTGGTCGCTTGTAGCGCCTCTACATCTGGGCTCAGGACGTCCACGTAGCGAAGTACCTCCCGCTTGTAGGGGAGCGTGACATTGAGACCACAGAGATCGGGGCCTCGGACAAGCAGGCTAGGGAGCTCCTCGATCGAGGCAAGCTCATAGGGCAGATAGCTCGCATCAATACCCTCACGAGCGAAGAAGTCACCAAAGTATCTAGGGGAGAACGAGTGGGCAAGTGTCCGGCCTATCAAGCCGTACTTGCGCCCCGAGCCTCGTGGGGCTCTGCTCTGGTGATCCTGTCCGCTCTGTGGTGCCATCTGCTCTGTCTATGGAGCAAAAATACAACAATTCATATCTTGCTCCCCCAGCCACCTTGCCCAGCACAGCCTTTGGGGGCTCATAACAGAGCTTTACAAGGCCACTAAGCTGCCTCTCCCGAGGTATGCTCACTGCCTCATCTTAGGTTTCCCCGTAACCTCAGAGGAGGTAGCGAGGGCACCTGCAAGAGGTTCCCCCACTACCTCCAACAGCGAGAAAAGACAGAGGCATAAAAAGGATGGGATAGAACGACTCACCGCTAGTGTGCCTTGTCCTTGCGGGAGGTACACCAGCGGTAAGTTAGGAGCCTTCGGAGAAAGGTCTCCTTATGAGATAGCGATAGGGAAGAGCCGCCTTAGCCTCTAGGGCTACGATGCTATTCCTCGATCGTGCGGGTCAGATCAGAGGTAGACGGGATAGTGGTCGCTGTAGCCACCCCTGGAAACGCCCCGAGGAGAAGGTACGGAAGGATAGCCCTTGAAGTGCCCCGTCTTTTGCGTGAGGAAGTCGGCACTACATATATGGGCATAGTCCCCACTCTTCTTATCCCTGTTGGAGGTGGAGCGAGGTGTCTACCCTACCGATGAGGTTGGCCGTCACCACGAGGTTGTCGAAGAGGTTCCACACGTCACGATAGGCGAGCGTGCCACGCCCTGAGGCATGGATCTTGGCCATGGGATTGTAGAGATCCTCGAGGGCTAGTCCCTCGGGGGTTGTCTTGGCTCGTAGTCCCTCGACGACGCTAGCTGAGGTAGGATCGTCGTTGAAGTCCCCCATGAGGATGACCTTGTTCGCAGGGTTGGCTTGCAGGAGGGAGTCTGTGACCGAGCGCATGACCTGCGCTGCCTGCATACGCCGACGCAGCGAGATCTGCTCCCTCCGACACGAGAGGCCAGTGGGCGACGAGGAAGGAGACGGGCTCCCCGAGGAGCAGACCATTGACCTCGAGGACATCACGTGTCTTGATATACTCCTCGCCCCTGGAGGCGTACGGGGTGAGGACGAGCGTCTAGGAGCTGGTAGTACTTAGACCGATAGAAGAGTGCGCAGTCTATGCCCCCGCTTGTCTGGGGAGTCGAAGTGGACGATCTCGTAGCCTAGGGTCACGGAGCTCGGGCTCACGCAGCAGATCCTGGAGTACCTGGCGGTTCTCTATCTCACACAGAGCCGACGATATCGGAGCTATGCTTGGAGCCTATCTGGCTGAGGGCATAGGCCATATTGTGGAGCTTCTGCTTGTACTTCTCTGGGATTCATTGGTTCTTCCCTCGGGGAGGAAGTCTTCGTCGTTGTTGTCTCCATCGATGGTATCGAAGAGGTTCTCTAGATTGTAGAAGGCCACGGTAAGGCGCACCTGCTTCTTGGCTTGCGCAGAAAGGCAATGAACTGACAGAAAGATCGTAAGCAGAAGTGCTAGAAAGGGTCGAGTCATCTTTATCGGTGTATTTAATTAGTGAATATCCAGCATATTATATACCTTTATGGTGCAAAAAGTAATAATTATCACTCGCTATATTGCCCTGCTATCCCTTATAGAAGGGTATTATGCCTATACGTGCAGACGCATGAACAAACTTATTACCACACTTGTATGTGCCTCCCTCATAGGAGGTACAGCCCTAGCACAGCAGACCGAGGGGACGAAGGTCTTAGACGGCAAGAGCGGTAAGCCTATTGCCCAGGCTACGATCAGCATCTATGATCCCGTCTCGAAGCGCCTAAAGACGGCTAAGGATGGCTCTTATCGTCTCTCCGACCTTCCCAATGGACGCTACACCCTCACCCTAAGTGCCGGAGGCTACGAGACCCGACAAATCGAGTACGTGAAAGACCAGTTTCACACCACCCTACCCACCGAGCTTAGACTCACGCCTATACCACGTGGGGAGAGAGTCTACGACGACCTCCTCCTAACCGATGAGGTCGATAATGGTGAGGTAGGCACGCAGGATAAAGTAACCCTGCTGACCTCCTCCAGCGATCCATTCCTCAATGCCTCTGGCTACATCTTCAGCACAGCACGTTTCCGCAACAGAGGCTTTCGACTCCCAGTACAGCGAGCAAATGCTCAACGGGGTAGCGATGAATCGATCTGAACACTGGCTACTCACCCTGGTCACTCTGGGGTGGGCTCAACGATGTAACACGCCTACAGGAGACCCTCACAGAGCTTTTGAGCCTATAGCCCTCATCCTTCGGTAACGCAGGCATAACGAACAATGTGACGATGCGTCCCTCCATGTACGGAGCACAGCGTAGAGCGACAGCCTCACTAAGCAAACCGTACCTATACGGGACGCCCTAGCCTTCACCTGGACAACAGGGCGAGATGAAGGGGGCTGGTCACTTGCCCTGAGCGCAGCCCGCAGAGCCGGCAGCGGACAATACTCCTACGTCAGAGGGCAATTCTATGATGCTTGGAGCTACTTCCTCGGGATCGAGAAGAAGTTTGACGAGATGAACAGCGTGAGCTTCATCGCACTAGGTGCCCCCACCCGCCGAGGGGTAGCCAGTGCCTCCACCCAGGAGGCCTACGACCTAGTTGGCTCAAACTTCTACAACCCTAACATCGGTCGTCAGGGAGGGAAATGGCGTAATGCTCGAGTACGTAGTAACCACGAGCCCATCCTACAGCTCAACCATTACTACTCCAATGCGCTATCGAACCTCCACCTACACACCACCTTCAGCTATCGCTTTGGGAAGAATGCGTACTCGGCACTGAACTGGTATAATGCTCCAGACCCTCGCCCGGACTACTACCGCTACCTTCCCTCCTACTTCACCCGCATGGCTGACCCCAAGGATCAGGATCCCTCTGCCGCTGCTCGCTATGAGGAGCTATGGCATAGTAACCCCAACACTCGGTACATCGACTGGGATCGTCTCTATGAGATCAACCGCCTCAATCAGACGACAGTCCGTGATGCCTCTACGTGTCCTAGCCACAGGTAAGAAAGCTCTCTATATGGTCGAGGACAGGCATACGGACCAAAGGGAGTTCGCTTGGGCTACTACGATGGACTGGCTTCCCCTCTCTTGGCTCGAAGTAAACGCTGGAGGGAATGCACGTACCAACGTCACCGAGAATTACTCTGAGGTAGCTGACCTCCTCGGGGCAGACTTCGTCTACGACATCGATAAGTTCGCCGAGCGTGACTCGGTGGAGATCCTACCAAGAGTCAGGTGAGACCTCAACCACCCCGACCGTATCGTCCAGAAAGGGATCGCTTTAGCTACGACTACGACCTCGTATCAACCGCTACCAAGCTTGGCTCAACCTCACCTACCGCCTCCCTAGGCTAGATGCCTACACGGCACTCAGCTACACCCACACAGCCCCTACAGCGTGATGGGAAGCAGCGTAGAGGTCTATTCCCTGACAACTCTTTCGGCTACTCAGACCACATTAAGTTCAATGACCTAGCAGCCAAGGCTGGGGTAACCTACAAGATCACTGGGCACCACTACCTGCAGGCCAACCTCGGGTATATCGAGCAGGCTCCTACATTCCGTAACCTCTTCATCTCCCCTAGGACACGAGATAGCTATATCAGCAACCCGAAGTCCGAGAAGATACTCACTGCAGAAGTCTCCTACTTGGTACGTCTCCCTTGGCTCCGAGGACGTGTAACGGCCTTCTATACCCACATCGCTGACCACGTACAGAACGTAAACTTCTACGACGATACCCGTGCTTCCTTCTCGAACTATACGATTGCGTGTATTGCCACTCAGCACGCTGGTGTAGAGCTCGGTCTCGAGGCTAAGCTCTCCCCACCCTCACGGCAAATGCTGCTCTAGCTCTCAGGCAATATAAGTATGCGAATAACCCCTCCCTATGTCCAGACTATCGATAACTCCAACGAGATCGTAGACCAGGATATCGTCTACTGGAAGGGGCTCAACATCAGCGGTACTCCACAGACTGCTGCTACTCTAGGGCTCACGTACTATTCGCCCTGGTATGCCAACTTCGGGATCAATGCCAACTACTTTGGTCGCAACTTCGTCTCTATGGCACCGCTGGTACGTACCGACCGTGGTCGTAGTGCACTGCCCGAGCGGTACATCCTGCCTGAGAAGCTACTGGGATGGCTTCACGGTGGATGTCTTCGCCAGCTACTCCTGGAGGCTCAACTACAACACGTATCTACGTTTTAACCTCTCAGTGAGCAACCTCCTAAACAACAAGCGTCTGCCCAACAGTGGCTACGAGCAGCTCCGCATACGTACGCTACGTGATGATAATGGAGTGCAGCAGCTTCATCAGCCCTTCGACAGTAAGATCTCCTATGTATATGGGACGACCTTCTTCTTCAATACGTCCCTACAATTCTAAAGCTTTGTGATTATGAGATCTCTAGGTAAGTATATCCTCCCTCTGCTCACACTTTGCACCCTCTCGCTGGTGAGCTGTGAGAAGTACAATGAGGTACCAGCCCCCAGCTATAAGCCTGCTACCCCAGGTCAGGAGCTTCCCCTACCCACACATACGATCAGCCAGCTCATGGCGCTCTATCAGAAGGGGCGTGACCCTCAGTAGCCCAGTCGTCGTCTCCGCCGTTATGGCATCGGATGATAGCGAGGGCAACCTCTACAAGAGCTGCTTCATACAAGACGAGACGGGCGGGATCGAGCTGAAGTTCGCCATGGGTAGCCTCAGTACCCTCTATCCACAGGGCTCACGAGTACTCTTGCTGTGTCAGGGGCTCACCCTCGGAGCCTCACGAGGGACAGATCGGCCTCAGGCTACCGCTCCAGCGACCCCTAAGTACGAGACGGCTTTTCACCCTGGAAGCTCCGTACCCCTAGCCCTCACATCGTCTAGGGTGCAGAGAGCTTCAGCCCCTGTACACTCACCATCGACCAGCTCAGCAAGCAGTACGCCGCCACACTTGTTCGTGCATAGAGGGGGTACAGTTCGTCTCCTCGGAGCTAGGGCAGACCTATGCGAGCCCCGAGCAGAAGACTAAGGTCTCTAACGTCAATCGTACCCTCACACCGATCGCTCTGGCAAGACCCTCATCGTACGCACCAGTAGCTATGCCAAGTTCGCAGGTAAGACCCTGCCCGAGGGCTCAGGGAGCATCGTCGCCCTACTGACCCTACTTCAGGGACACACCTCAGCTCCTGATCCTCCGAGGAGATGACGTCCAGCTCTCTCTCTCGCTTCTAGGACGAATACACTTCCGTACAACCCTATAACACCTCGCAAGATGACTAGAAAGCACTTCTTCGCTGGTCGCTCACCGCTCTGAGCTGTGTGCTACTATCCGTAGGCTTCTCGTCCCGTAAGGACAACGATGACACCTACACCAAGCCCACCTACTCCATCACCAAGGATGGGAAGGCCGACAAGACCTTCTCTCTAGCCAAAGAAGGGGACACTCACCCCACACCCTAGAGACCAACCGACGCTGGGAGGTAAACTCCACAGCCGACTGGGTCAGCATCAACCCCACCTCTGGGGAAGCTGACGTCCTCGACATCACGGTGCGAGTGCTCCCCAACAGCACGGCTCAGGCTCGCCGAGCACAAATAATCTTCAAGATCAGTGGTATCACCGAGATCACACCATCGAGCAAACCTCGGGCGACACCCCGGTGGCGGTGGCAACCAAGGAGCAGAGACGGCTCTTGCAGAGTTCATCAAGAAGTATGACCAAGGGCAAGGAAGTAACCGTAGACGAAGAGATCGTACTCAAGGCATCCCTCATCACGGACATCGAGAGCAACAACTTCGCCACAAATAGGAACATCATCCCTACAAAGCTGGTGAGGTCGGTATCACCAGTGCGACTCAAGTCTGCTGCCAATAAGGCATGGAAGCCAGGCACAGTCTTCGCCATCAAGGCCAAGGGTGGTAAGGTCTCTCGCTACCGCGAGGGCTCACTCCAGCTCGATATGAGTGCCGTGGCAGACGAAGCAGCAGTGACAGCTACTAGTGAAGTCATCACTATCCAGCCCTAAGACGGTGACCCTAGCCGATATCTATGCAGGCAAGTACGACAATATCCCTCATTGCCGTAGACGGCATTCAGTTCCAGACACCAGGTAAAGCCCTTAACCCCAACAAGAGCGTAGGGGTAAGGCTCCTAGCCCATACTTCAATAACCTTACCGACTGCGTCACAGTTACGCCAGCGTGGGTGTCAGCATACTCTCTGCACCCATCTCAGGTCATGCTCCTGAGGCACTACGCTCTGCCATCACACCAGATAAGAACGGACGTATCGTAGGGATCATCCAAACCAGTGTATCTGAAAAGGAGAACGTCAAGACTCGCTACTACAACCTCTGGATACGTAACCTCCAGGATCTCGACGGTCTGAAGGGTACTCGTTGTACGGAGAATAATGGTGGTACTCCCAATCCTCCCTACACCCCTACCCCCAACCCAGAGCCTCCCACGCCTCCCACGCCCAACCCTCCCACGCCCCCAGCACCTGGGACAGCAGACCTCATGATCGTAGTCTATGCCGAGGGACTAGCTACGAGAAGTACATTCAGCTCTACAACCCTACAGACCAAGAGATCGACCTCAGCGCCTACACCCTCGTGATGCAGCTATACACTTCAGATGGCCACACGGATAAGGCGGGCAAGCCCCATGATCTCAAGCTCAAAGGCAAGATTCCTGCAAAGGGCTTTTATGATCTATCAGCACACAGATGCTCAAAAAGTACACACGGGCATAAAGGACAAGAGTGTCATCAACTTCAATGGTAACGACCCTCTCGCGCTTAAGAAGGGCGACAATATCATCGATGTGATTGGCTCCACCCCAATATATGGCTCAATGGGAATGTCGGTGCGGGCAAGGACGTCTTCCTACACCGCAAAGATCGAGATCAATGCTCCAGCGACGACCTTCGATGCCAATCAGTGGGAATCTACCAGCATAGGCAAAGCAAATGAGAACAAGCTGGTAGAGCTCATTGAGAAGTACTTCAACAAAAGATAAGTCTACTCTATGACTTCCCCTAAGAAACTCTATACCCTACTCCTATCGCTGATGGTCGGCAGTGTCATAGCTCTAGCTATGGCCTGCACAACACAGCGTGAGCAGCCCATACGCCGAACGACTCCACTGCAGCTACACCTTCCGTCCTCAACCTCCAAGGTGAAGACAGCGACCAGTGCGGGGACAACTTCTTCGTACGTCTGCAGTCCGAGTCTGACTGGACGCTACATCTGTCTCCTGAGACAGCCAAGGAGTGGATCACCCCTAGAGCGTACCCGTGGGCAGGCCTCGACTAGTCCTGTAGATATAGCAGTACAGCTGTCGAAGAACCTCAGGCAGGCACGTGAGGCTAAGCTCATCGTCCGCTCAGGCTCACTGGCTGATACGATTATCATCACACAGCAGGGTACAGCTGCTACACCTCCTACTCCTAATCCTGACCCCAAACCCAATCCTCCGACGACAGACCCCCAAGGAGAGCATATCTTTGGTGATGTGACCCTCCTCGAGGCTCCCTGCTCTAGCAGGTGGATCGAACAACTACTACGTCACCCACAGTGGCAAATAACATCGTAAACTTCTCTCTAGAGTACGATGTCGATAAGCGTCACCCTCGCTTCGTCTGCTTCACCTTCGATGATATCACGGCGGGGATTGCTGTTAATCAGTACCGATGCTTGGGCTTGGGATCCTATGATTCCTCTGCAGTATTCGACGGAGAGTATGTTCAAGAAGAGTGGCTTTGACCGTGGCCACCCTAGTGGCCTCCCATGACCGTGTCTCATAGCCGGGAGGCGAATGAGCAGACCTTCTACTACAGCAATATGAGCCCACAGCTCCCCTCATTTAACCAGAAGTACTGGGCTAAGCTCGAGAAGCAGGTGCAGGACTGGGGGCGCAACAAGAGCTTCCGAGACGTACTCTATGTCGCTAAGGGCGGTACAATCCGTGACGACCAAGTAGAGAACACCAAGGTCAAGGGGCGTATTGTCGTCCCTAAGTACTACTGGATGGCTATGGTCGTCAAGAAGGGAGGTACCTACCATGGTCTAGCCTTCTGGCTGGAGCACAAGGAATGGAATATGAAGACCCCTATGATGACGGTCGCCATCTCCATCGACGAACTAGAGAAGAAGCTAGGCTTCGACCTCTTCCATAACTTCCCTGACGAGATAGAGAACAAGTTCGAAGCAGAGGATCCCTCTGATCCCAGCGTACGTGCACATTGGCCTGGCATATAGTCACGCTAGGATAGGGTTAAGTGCCGACAAAGCCTATTCCCCATAGGGAGACCCTATAGACATACCACTGATCGAGGCGCAGTCCCCCAACACTGGGGACTGCGCCCTTCAATTATCGTAGTTAAGAGGAGGGGCAGCAATGCATCACGGGCAAGGCTTCCTTTCTCCTCCATCTCCCCCTATCATCTTGTGAAGCGAGCGAAGCATAGGGCTCTGCTGGTAAGACTTCCTTTCCCCTTCTCCCATTGCTTATCGTCTTGAGAGGAAGGCGGAGCACAGAACTGCACCGATAGGGCTAACCGTCTCCTCCCATTGCTTATCGTCCTGTGGGATGTACAGCTTAGCTGGGGAGCTCCCACCACTAAGCATCCTTCCTATTCAATCCCATCGCAGCCAGCAGAACAAAGATTTTCGGCACGAAGGGGATCATCTTCAGGGCTAGCCGTTGTGACCAAGTCACACCAGATATAATCCTCCTCTTCCCTCGGAGCATTGCTCGGTAGCTATCTAGGGCGACCTTGTAGGGACTCTGAGTGAGAGCCTGGGCTAGTCCCGTACCTTCGAGACCAGCAGCCGTCCCAAACTCCGTGCTCAGTCCACCCGGGAGGACACTCGTCACGGTCACACCGTCCCTCGGGTCTCCATCCATAGAGCCTCGGAGAGCGAGGTCACGTAAGCCTTTGCGGCGAAGTAGGTGGCTTGGTAGCAGGGAGGGCGAAGCAGTGGAAGAGACGTTGAGGATACGCCCCGTCCCCCGACGTAGGAAGTCTGGGAGGAAGAGTTTGCTGAGGCGGGTCAGAGCGACGATATCGACCGAGATCAGATTGATCTCCTCCTCTATGGGACGCTCGGCGAAGCTCCCTTGCCCCCCGAGCCCAGCATTATTGATGAGATAGTCCACCTCTATTCCCCGATCTGCGAGGGCATCGTGATCTGCTGAGGGCTTCGGGGCGTGAGAGGTCATAGCTGAGGGTGAGGACATCTACCTGATACTGGGCTTCTAGCTCAGCCTTCAGTTCATTAAGCCGATCCAAGCGACGGCCACGAGGACAAGATCCCTCCACGTGAGGCATGCACACGGGCATACCACGGCCTAGACCGCTGGAGGCTCCAGTGATGAGTGCTACTTTCTTCATTGTACCTACCTATTATTATATGTCTATTAGATGATCTGGGCAGTAGGCGTGTGGGGTACTGCTCTATGAGAAGAAAACAAACGGAGAGGTAGAGATGTTGGCTGTCCCCACCATTTAGATGAAGTGAACCCGATCCCACCCTCTAGCTCTCTCCAGCACCCCACGAAACCCTCCAGCTAACTCACTCTGTATCGCACACATCGGGAGGGGTTCAGAGGACATACCGAGAGCGTGTGATAGGACTCGGTATCATCGCACCCATCACCTATGTAAGGTGATTGAGGCGATGATACCGAGTCCTCTCCTTCGATCATTACGTGTCCACTCTAGGGCCATCAGAATGCCTACTTCAAATACATCACGACCAGCATACATGCCCCTATCCTTGAGCTGATCGAGAGGATACAATACTTCTGAGGACGGAGCGAGTAACGACAATAGATCCTCCCCTACCCCTTAGGAGCATAGAGGGAGGCGTAACGATCTAGGAAAGGAGGCTAATGCCTTCAATAGAGGCATCTCTCAGGAGGGATATAAGGATGGTGTACCCAAGTCATCCGAACAAATAGTGTGGGAGGAGCAGGCCACGAAGGGAGTATCTTTAGCTACCCCACTATCCTCAGACTTAGCACCACATGAGGACGAGGATCATGGGCTATATATGCGCTCCCACTGACTCCCCACTAGGTCTATGGGGACGCAGACTAGAGCTAACGCATAAACAGATCACTAGAGGTCAAGGGCAATGCGATCAAGGAGCATACATCGAAGGTAGAAACACCTACACCTAAATACATCCTTACCAAGCACATACCTATCACCTAGGAGAGATAAAGTATACACGCAGGTATACAACAGTGTACACGTGGGTATACTCTTGTGTACACACGTGTACACTACCTCGCTCTAAGTATATCCCCGTTAGTGCTCTCTCGTATGTAGATCTCGGGGCGAAGACCTAGGCACTCCATAGATACAGATAGGACTCCCCTTAGACATGAAATCATATCCCCAAGAGTGAAAGAGCGGAGAATACGAAAAGAGACCACACGTCTCCCCTAGAGCACAGACGGGGTTACGAGGATAGTGTCCGAATAATTGTTATTTTTGCACCCTAGTACGAAGACGTGGTCTTCACCTATAAAACGACTTATAAACAAAGAAATAACTATGTACTGGACTCTAGAACTCGCCTCTAAGCTCGAGGATGCACCATGGCCTGCGAGCCGCGACGAACTGATCGACTATGCACAGCGCTCCGGCGCCCCCATTGAGGTCATAGAGAACCTACAAGAGATGGAGGACGAAGGCGAACTCTACGAATCAATCGAGGACATCTGACCGACTACCCAAGTAAGGAAGACTTCTTCTTCGACGAGGAGGAGTACTAGCTCCAGTTACTCTACCAGCACGCCCTAGATGAAGCGCCCCTCACCGTCTCACGCCTCCTGACCCGAGGACGACCGATGAGGGCTCTTGCGCTCCTTTTTCCTCCTCGGGGGCTACCCACGTGCCCTATATGCCCAGCGGTCGCCCCTCGTGAGGCAGTGGCAGGGAGGCTCATGCCTACATCTGCCCCGCAGCTATCGCCCCTCAGTGACGAGCAGCGCATCCTGGGTCTGTACTCCTACGAGGGAGCGACAGAGTAGCCTCTATGGGGCTATGACCGATCACCTATCAGCCTCCCTCGGTAGGGGAGCATGGGGTCGGAGCTGGGGTGATGAATAGCACTCGGGGACTTACCTCCGGCACGGAGTTTGCCGCTCGCTATGCGTGGCTACAGGAGCTACTCGGCGGGCGACTACAGATAGGTCTGGAGGGTGTACTCGCTCGTACGGCCTTCGACGGAGCACGAGCACTGGAGGAAGCGATCACCGACCTCAGCTACCGACGACGAAGGTCGAGGGCAAAAGCCTTTGACCTTGGTCTGGGTCTATTGGCGTGGGGCGGGTCTTAGCATAGGCTTGTCCGCCCAGCATCTACTAGGTGCCGAGGTCTACCTCACGGATCGCTATCAGCTCCACCTCCCACGGAGCTACTCCGCCAGTATCAGTTACCGCCTCGGGCAGGTCTCCACGGGACTAAGCTGGGAGGGATCGCTACTGGGCATATACCACGAGGGTGGTGGCTATCGTGGTGACTTGGGGCTAAGGGCATGGTGGCGGGGACGCTTCGTCCTCGGTGCCGTCTACCGGTGGGACAGAGCAGTAGGAATCCAGATAGGAGCCTCACTCTCTAGGCTCTACTTAGGCTATCAGGGGGAGCTCTCTACACAGCATCGGGGGCAGCTCCACCACGAGCTCCCCGATCAGCTACTCATTCCCCTATCTAGGCAGAGGGCAAGCCACAGCACTACAAGAGCGTGCGGCTACTCTAATCAAAACGACAAGAGACAAAGAGATGAAGAAGATCTTCATCGGGGAGGCGACCTCCCTACTGACTCTACTCCTACTAGGCTTCGTAGCCTCCTGCAGCTCCTCCCGTAGCCCGAGAGGAGCAGAGGTGAGGGCGGCACGACTTACCTCGTGGAATGAACCTGCACCACACGGCATGGTACTCATACCTCGGGGGCATATCCACATGGGGAGCAGCGTCCAGACAGCCTATGGGTGATCCCACACACTCACGTGGGGTCTCGGTAGATGCCTTCTGGATGGATCGTACCGAGGTCACCCAATGCCCAGTACCGCCAGTTCGTCTACTACGTAAGAGACTCGATCCCCACGAGAGCGACTAGCCGACCCAGCCTACGGAGGTGATGAGAGCTACAAGATCACCGAGGACAAGTATGGTGAGCCCATCCCCACGACTAGACTGGTCTCGCCCGATACCCTCGGAGAAGCGAGCTCGGATGAAGAGCTTCGTGCCCTACAAAGCCTCTACTACACCAATCCCATCACGGGAGAGCGCAAGCTGGGATCCTGCACAGCTCAACTACCGCTACGAGCGGTACGACCATCGGGCAGCAGCCCCATGGCGCAATAGGCTACGTCATGCTCAGACCAACCCTGAGTGGACACCTTCGCCTAATGCCCCCGTCTTGATTACCAAGGACACAGCCTACCTAGATGCTACGGGCAAGATCGTCCGTGAGACGATCACTCGTCCGCTGACGAGCGAATATGACTTCCTCAGCACCTCACATAGTCCCCGTCCTACCCGATGAGACGGTTTGGGTCAATGACTTCCCCAACTCCCCGCAACGAGATCTACACCACCCGCTACTCAGCCATCCCGGCTACGACGACTACCCCGTCGTCGGTGTGACCTGGGAGCAGGCAGATGCCTACTGCGCTTGGCGCACAGCTACCTACCGTGCTGGGCTGAAGCTCCCCGAGGGGCAGGTCGTGGAGGAGTTTCGTCTACCGACAGAGGCCGAGTGGGAGTACGCCGCCCGCATGGGTGTAGATAGTCTGAAGTATCCCTGGAGCTCAGAGGGTCTTCGTGCGCCTAAGGGTTGCCTACTGGGCAACTTCAAGCCCGGCGATGGGAACTACACCGCAGACAAGCACCTCATCACGGCACGCGTCTCCTCCTATCCCCCCAATGACTTCGGGCTGTATGATATGGCAGGCAACGTCGCTGAGTGGACGAGTACCTCATGGAGTGCCTCTGGCCTACGCAAGGTGAACGATGTCAATCCCGAGCTACGTGGCCATGTAGACTTCAAGGATCCCATCAGTCGCACGATGAAGGTCATCAAGGGAGGCTCATGGAAGGATATAGCCCACTACATACAGGCCAATAACCGCAGCCGAGCAGCGCAGAGCGAGGCTCATTCGTACATCGGCTTCCGCTGTGTACGCTCCGCCGTGGAGTTCGCCAAGTAAATACAACCACTACCCGATATAGCTACTGAATATGTCTGCACATCCCCGTCTGCTCTCCCGTCTAGAGACGTTCCTAGCCAGTGAGCGAGGTCGGCGTATCCTCAATCGGTTCTACTCTTGGGGCGCTGCCTTCGTGATCCTCGGGGCTCTCTTCAAGCTCCTACATATTAGATATGGTGACGAGATACTGCTGGTCAGTATGCTCACAGAGTTTGTCGTCTTCTTCATCTCAGGCTTTGAGCGCCCAGAGAAGAGCTATGACTGGGAGGCTGTCTTTCCCGAACTTCGGGGAGCAGAGGAGGTACCTTTCTCCGAGTCCATCTCACGTAGAGAGGCTCTCATCCAGCGTGCCCAGCAGGGGTGCCCCAGCTATCCAGAGCGAGACACGCGCATCACAGAGTACACAGCCACTAGTCAGCCAGCAGACGATATCCTCTTGAGGAAGTGGAGCACCTGCGTGAGGCCATTGACCGCCTCGGGGAGGCAGCTGCACAGCTGACACGCATCGGCTCTGTATCGAGTGAGATGACGAAGCTGATACGAACCAATGGCACTCGACTACAGCAAGATGAGTCAGCACTCTGCCCAGTACCGGGGAGATGGAGAGCCTTGCCCGCAACGTCACGGGACTCAATGCCATCTATGAGCTACAGCTCAAGAGCATCAGTAGCCAAGTAGAGACCATCGATCGTATCAATTCGGGTCTCCAGCATATCCGACAGATGTACGAAGGAGGACTACCCGACAGCAGAGGCCTTCGGTAGGAGAGCGCACACCTTACCCAGCAGCTCACCCAGCTCAACGATGTATATGCACGTCTGCTGCGAGCCCTCACGGTGAATATGACCACCCTGGGGCAACTGCATACCCCCTACCCCGCCTCTCCCTCCCGATCAAGACGACCACATAGCACGCTAAGGATATGGCTGTAGGCAGTAGGGCAATCCCAATAGACAGCGCACGATCAACCTCATGTACATTGTCTTCATCGCTATGATGGCGCTCAATGTATCTCCAGAGGTACTCGATGGCATCTCTCAGGTAGAGGGAGAGCTACAGCAGACCATATCCACTACGGAGCAGCGCAACAAGGCTCTAAGCCAAGATATGACCATGCCTATCAAGCGAACCCCGATAAGGTCTCCGCTTGGCGACAGCGGAGTGAGGAGCTACGCCTACGCTCCGACTCCCTATACCTCTACATCCAGAGCCTCAAGGAGCTCATCGCTCAGGAGGCTGACGGACGAGAGGGGCGGGCAGATGCACTTCGCCACCTAGATGACCTATCGGCTTCGTCCGTAGTGATGCTCTCCCCCCTTCATCCACGAGCCAAGGAGCTAAGGAAGCGCCTAGAGCAGTATCGTAGCTGGGTCACAGAACTACTAGGTGGTAGCCCTCGATCGGCTCAGATCACAGCACGACTAGCGACGAAGGATGGACGAGGTGGGCAGAGCTGGGAGAGTGCCAACTTCGAGAACATGCCTGCCATAGCTGCCCTCACCCTCCTATCCCACCTACAGAGCAATATCCGCCATACCGAGGGCGAAGGGCTCACCGAACTCCTCCAGGGCATCGATGCCCATGACTACCGACTCAGCCTACTCACCGCTCAGGTAATCCCCAACAGCAGGATCAGTACTCAGTGGTGAGCCCTACCGAGCACGTATCGTCCTCAGTAGTACAGACACGACGAGATCAGCCCCACATCGTGGTCAATGGTGCCCTCCTCTCTCCGACACTCAGGGACAGCTCATTACCTACCCCTAGGGACGGGTACCTTCCCGTAGAGGGCTATGTAGAGGCAGACCGTGGGGACGGCTCCACGGAGCGCCTCCCCTTCGCAACGAACTACACCGTCATTGAGCGGACGGCGACTATCGCCCCTATAATGATGAACGTCCTCTACTCCGGTATAGACAACCCAATCAAGATAGCTGTCCCAGGCATCGCCCCCCAAGACCTCACAGCCTCTATCAGCAGTGGTACGCTTACCCGCCGAGGAGAGCTCTGTCGCCCATCCCAGCCAGCTAGGTGAGGTCACCATCTCCGTCTCTGCGCGAGGTGAGGGTGGCAAGACAAGCCCTCATCACACAGACCCAGCTACCGAGTGCGCCGCACTCCCACCCCTCCCTCATATAGCCCTCACCGAGGGGGAGAGAGTCGCCTCCGAGGGGGCGGATAGCCAGCAGGCACTGCTCGCTGCAGGCGGAGTGTGCAGCCATCGACGACTCTTTCCTAGATATTAGCTACACGGTCGTACGCTTCCAGCTCATTGCCTTTTGACTCTATGGGCAATGCCATTCCCGAGGTCTCTAGTGGAGCGACCTTCTCGCCCCGACAGATCCGACAGATACAGACCGCTCCTCGTGGCAAGCGTCTCTATATCTCAGACATCATCGCTCGAGGCCCAGATGGCATCGAGCGTAAGCTCCCCTCCCTAGAGCTCATCATCGGCTAAATGTCCTCCTCAGGACGAACGAATATGAAGAAGATACTCCTCACCCTCCTCTCGCTATACCTCCTCACCCTTACCCCCTCTGGGCACAGGTCTCCACACCCTAGCACCCCAGTGGTACGCAAGGGTTCAAGGGCGACACTTGAGACTCCGAAGGCTCAGTCCTCTACATCCCGCACCTTCGTTCACGAAGAGGGACGTATCGCCAGTGCCCTCCAGTCTGCCTCATGGCTACGCAGTGTCTATCGCCTGATCGACCTCAAGACCCCCTGCTAATGCCCCCTCTACTATCCCGAGGTCACGACCCCGACACGTGCGAACCTCTTCGCACGCATCTGCCAGCTCTATCAAGTGGGCAAGCTACGGGTCTATGAGTACCTGGATGGTGAGGAGCAGCTCGACGAAGCGCACCTACTCCCCCTACCGAGACTTCCTGATCGCTTCCATATCCCCCTACAAGGTCGAGGGCAAGGGGCGAAGGAGGTACTCACCGTCCAGCCCAATGACCTCCCCACTGCCGAGGTCAAGAGCTACTACCAAGGAAGCGTACCTCTTCGACGAAGCGACCTCTACCTACGACCGACTCGTACTCGCCCTCTGCCCCATCCTCTCTACTGTCGGGGACTATGGTGCTGTGAATATGCCCCTCTTCTGGGTCGAGTACGAAGCTCTTCAGCCCTACCTAAGTGATCAGCTCATCCCTCTATCCAAGCAGAATGCAGCTAATGCAAGCTTCGCTAGATGACTTCTTCACCCCACACCTCTATGAGGGCGAGATCATCAGAGCAGACCACCTCCTCGGGCGCAGTCTCGTGCAGTCCTCTACCTCCGCCGAGGAGCTGAAGAAGGAACAGACACGTATCGAGGACGAACCAAAGGCCTTTGGCCTCGTCTTTTCCTCCCCGATAGCACCCCTAAGGCACCGCCCCTCCACCCAAAAGGCAAAGAAGGTACGTACACCAAAGGCTCCGTCCAGCTCCAAGTCCTCTGGTGGGCGCACCACGACACGCTCCATCCGTAACCGAGGCTAAGCCCTCCACCACCTATCCATCTCATCAGATACATGCCTAGCACTACACCGCTGGACTTTCCCTACCTCGCCGAGCTGAATGAGGCACAGCGTGCCGCTGTGACCCACAACGATACTCTGCTCTGGTCATCGCAGGTGCAGGTAGTGGCAAGACCCGTGTCCTCGTCTACAAGCTCCCTCTACCTCCCAGACTGTGGCTACCACCCGATGGGGCTGATGGCTCTGACCTTCACCAACAAGGCTGCTCGGGAGATGCGTCAGCGCATCAGCGAGCGAGCAGGCTCCGTAGCACGACAGATACGGATGGGGACGTTCCACTCGGTCTTCCTCAGCATCCTACGCCTACACGCTTCGCTCCTGGGTTATACCCCGACCTTCTCGGTCTATAATACCAGTGATAGTCGTAGCTGTATCAAGGCGATCGTGAAGCGGCTGGGGCTCGATGACAAGGTCTACAAGCCCAACCTCATTCACAGCCGTATCTCCTCGGCCAAGAATAGGCTACTCACCCCCGAGGCCTATACCTCCTATGGCGAACTCGTGAAGTATGATGCCAAGAGTGGGCTACCCCGCATAGCCGAGATCTATCGCCTCTACTGGGACGAACTAAGGCAAAGCAATGCGATGGACTTCGATGACCTGCTCCTACAGATCAATATCCTCTTCCGTCAGCATCCCGAGGTACTCAAGGAGTGGCAGGAGCGTATCGACTACCTCCTCATCGACGAGTATCAGGATACGAACTTCGCCCAGTATATGGTCGCCAAGCAACTCATGCAGGAGAAGGGGGCTATCTTCGTCGTCGGCGACGATGCACAGAGCATCTACTCCTTCAGAGGTGCTAACCTAGATAATATCCTCAACTTCGAGAAGACCTTCCCCTCGACCAAGGTCTTCAAGCTCGAGCGCAACTACCGCTCCACCCAGACCATCGTCTCAGCCGCTGGGAGCATCATCGCCCACAACGAGTACCAGATCCCCAAGCAGGTCTTCTCCGAGGAGGCTGTCGGGGAGCCAATCCAAGTACATGAGGCCCTCTCGGGTGACCTCGAGGCGCTCTGGGCAGGGGAGGAGATCCAGCGTCTACACCGAGAGCAGGGACAGAGCTACGACTCCATCGCCATACTCTACCGCACGAATGCACAGAGCCGTACGCTGGAGCAGGTCTTTCGTCGTATCGGCATCCCCTTCCGCATCTATGGGGGGAGATCCTTCTTCGACCACAAGGAGATCATGGACGTAATGGCTTATCTACGTGTGCTCATCAACGAGCAGGACGAGGAAGCCCTCCTACGCATCATCAACTACCCCAAGCGAAGCATCGGAGACACCACGGTACTGCGTGTACGTAGTGCCTCCGTCTGCACCACCTCCCCTATCATGGAGATCCTACGTGATCCGCTCGCTTACGGGGTAGAGGTCAATAGGCCTACGGCGGGGCAGCTCCAGTCCTTCGCTGCTCTACTCGACGAGCTACGTACCCTTAGCCAGACAAGTGATGACCTCTACGATGTCGTAGAGCAAGTGATCCTACAGACAGGTATCCTCGCCGATCTGAAGAGCGATACCACGCAGGAGGGTAAGACTCGTGTGGAGAATATCCAGGAGCTACTCTCCGGCATAGAGGAGTATGTACAGGCTACTCGAGGAGGGGGACACCCCACACCAGCCTCCTACGTAAGTGGCGTAGCCCTACTGACCGACCAAGATACCCAGGGTGAGGGAGAGGAGGCCGTGACTCTGATGACGCATCCATGCCTCGAAGGGGCTGGAGTTCCCCCACGTCTTCGTCCTAGGACTGGAGGAGGATCTCTTCCCCTCCTCGATGAGCAATACGGGACGTGAGCTGGAGGAGGAGCGACGACTCTTCTACGTAGCACTCACCCGGGCGGAGAAGACCTGCCATCTGGGCTATGCTCGAGAGCGATTCCGCAATGGGCGCACAGAGTACAGCCGTCCCAGCCGTTTCCTCAGAGAGCTCCCCCACGGAGTACATCCAGTTCGATACGGCGCATGGCTTTGGCTCTACCCCTTCGTGGCTCAGGCCTCCTCGCCCCCAGCGTGGTGGTGAGCTCCCAGGGACTTCAGCTCTGCCCCGACTTCCTGCCCAAGGCTCGCCCCAGTCGCCATGTCCTCACCCAGCGCAGGTGGAGTGATGAGGCGGAGGAGAAGCACACCTCGATCGGTAATCTACGTATCGGTACCCGAGTCCCACACAAGCGATTTGGCGAGGGTGAGGTCATGGAGCTAGAGGGCTCGGGCGAGAATGCCAAGGCGTGGTAGCCTTCGATGCAGGCGACACGAAGAAGCTCCCTACTGCGCTTCGCCCAGCTCCAAGTCTTAGACTAAGCTCCAGTTCGTAAGACAATAGCCCTAAGCCACGAGACGACAACGTCAGCTCCCATAATAGAGACACAGCCCATCGGGAATAGTTCCCGATGGGCTGTATCATATGTACCTCCTAGCCTAAGGCTAGGGGATGAACGTAATCTAGTGCTTAGAAGACGAAACCGATCTTGAAGCCAACCTGAAGGTCAGTGCTCATTGTAGAACCACTGAACTTGGTCTTACTGCTAATGTCAGTCGTCTGTGTAGGCTGACCAGTGACATTGGTAGTCGTGATATCCGTCTTCTTACCAAGGCTATTAGCGTCGATGTTGAGACCAGCTTCGAGTCCCTAGGAAGACCTTAGGAGCGATGTAGTAGTCAGCACCCATAAAGAGACCTCCACCGAAGGTGAAGCCTGGAGCATGCTCGATCTGATGGTGTATCTGAGTCACAGTGGTACCAGCCGTGGCAGTGCTATTTAGATCATAGCTCGAAGAGTAGGGAACCGAGGTGGAGCTCAGCACCAACGTAAGGAGAGAGACGATCCGTACCAGCGAAGTGCTTTTCGACGCCTAGACCGAAGTAGATGGTCGAGGAGCGATACTTCTCTTCCCCAGTGTTATTGGGCTGCTCAGTAGTGCTCTTGACAGAGGGAGCTGAGAGACCGAGAGAGAGACGGAGAGCGAGGTCATCCTGGAAGAAGTAACGACCCTTGAGGACTCCTACCGTGTTCAGATTAAACGAACCTGAGTTTGTACCCTACAGAGGCACCACTAGCCACATTCCCCTTGTAGAGGGCAGTAGGGTTAGAGAAGAGGCCGTTAGCGAAGAGGCTAACATCTGTGGTGACATCACCAGCCTTGGGCTTGAACTCACTCTGTGCCTGAGCGGCTACTGATCGATGTAGCAGCGAGGGCTGCTACCATGAGAATCTTCTTCATATATGTCTGTTAGTTTTTATATGAGCCACGAGACAGCTCTTGTCTCATGGCGATACAAAGATAAAGAAATATATACACTACACACTTCTGCCCATCCCCGTGCAACCCCTACAATCTCAATATAGCTAGAGACTCGGTATGCTACTCAGACTCAGCAGAGCCCCTCTCAAGTGAAGATTCTTCCCAAGCCCAAGGTCTCCCACGATCTCCACACAGAGAGCGGACTGTATAGACGAAAATAGTCCCGATGTAACCTCCTCTCTATCAAGCACTCTTAGAGGACAAAAACGTTCATACCGAGAGCGCACTCACGCTCTCGGTATGAACGCTCCCCATGATGTTACTTAGAGAGCAGAGGCAGACATACCGAGAGCGCAAGTGCGCTCTCGGTATGTTCGCTAGTAGGGCCTCGGGATGACCGCTTCACCCCACTCTATGATCGCACCTCTCACAAGCTATCTAGTAGGGATACTCCGAAGCTTAGCTGGGGGTACATTATACTCGCTCTAGTGCGAGGCAGGACACTTAGCTGTTCCCCTAGTTTCGCTATCTTTGTCTACATATATAAGTAGTATCTATCACGGAATATAAACCACATAAATATAACGGACAATGAAACGATGCCCTCTCACGCTGGCTCTGCTCCTCAGCCTAGCTCTCCTTCCCTCTCTAGCTGTAAGTCCAAGTCAGGAGGCTCCGTCCTCCAGCAGAACGCCACTGGTAAGCCTGGAGAACCAATGCTCGTGATGAACAAGGAGTACTTGAGTCTCCCATGGGTATGACTCTCTATGACCTGCTGGAGGAGGATGCCCCTCACTCCCACAGAGTGAGCCCTCACTGCGTATCTCCCTGTATCCCCACACAGTCCTTCTCGGGCTTCATGAAGCTGGTGCGCAACATCCTCATCGTAGACGTGGATGCCGAGCGCTATACCCAGACCTCGCTCAAGCACAGCTATGATGACTGGCTAGGGACGATCGTGCTACGTGTCACCTCCCTCCCCCGACTCGGTCATCAGCTATACCAAGCGTGACGGGGAGGCGATCGTGAACCTCTTCCTCCGCCACGAGCTCTTCCTCTCGGCGAACTCCTCTCCAAGCAGTACAGCCAGCAGGCACGAGGAGAAGGCAGACAGCCTCTTCGGCTATCGGGTGAATGTCCTCAGGATATCCCGTGGCAGCAAAGATCGGCAAAGACTTCCTCTGGATGTCCAATGCCTCTATGCGTAGCCGCCATGACCTACTCATCTACACCTATCCCCTATCACTCTGATAACGACATCAGCCTAGATGCCATCGTCGCCAAGCGTGACTCTGTACTGAAGATGAATATCTCCGGTGAGTTCTGAGGGCTCCTACCCCTGCACCGAGCAGAACTATGGGCTCCCTCTACCGCCGTGTACAGCTCGAGCGAGACCAAGGCTCGTGCCGAGGTCAGAGGCCTATGGAAGATGACGGGTGGAGCGATGATGGGTGGCCTTCGTCTGCCAGCGTATCGTCGATGAGGCTGCGGGCAAGGTCTATGTCGTGGAGGGCTTCGTCTACCGCCCCAACGAGGACAAGCTCCACCTCATACGTATGATGGAGGCAGCCCTCTACAGCTTCCGTCCAAAGTCTGTCAAGGACTTTGACCCTCAGAGCATCCTCAGCGCAAAGTTCACCAAGGGCTTCTAAGACAACGACCCCAAATGGAAGGACAAAGGATACGTGTAGCCATCTCCCATGGCGACATCAACGGCATCGGCTATGAGCTCATCCTCAAGATATTCGAGGATGACCGCCTCTGCGAGCTCTGCACCCCCATCCTCTACGGCTCATCGCATGTAGCTGCCTTTTGGCGCAACCACCTTGGCCTCGAGCAGGTCTCTTGGCACACCATCACGAGCCCACAGGAGGCCAAGGCAGGTGTGCTGAACCTCATCGACTGTACTCAGGGGCGAGAGCCGTACACATGGGTGAGCCGAGGGAGGAAGCTGGGCACAGTGCCTTCATGGCGCTGGAGCGCGCAGTAGCCGACATACGTAGTGGGCTATGTGACGTGCTCGTCACAGCCCCGATCAACAAGGCTGTGATGCCCCGTGAGCTCTTCCCTTCAATGGGCATACGAAGTACCCTAGAGAGTGTCGGTGCCACTACCCCCGGGGAGTCCCTAATGGTGCTCGTCGCAGGAGACTGCCGTGTGGCCATCGCCACGGAGCATATCGCCCCTACGGAGGGTCGCCTCGGCTCTGAACGAGGAGCTCATCCTGAGGAAGCTACGTCTGCTGGAGGCTGGTCTGCAACGAGACTTCGGCATCACGAAGCCCTCGTCTAGCTGTCCTAGCCCCTCAACCCCCACGCAGGGGACAAGGCCCATGGGACAGGAGGAGGGGACGATCATCCAGCCTGCCGTGGCCCAAGGCCTTTGAGTCGGGCATCATCACCTTTGGACCCTATGCAGCCGATGGCTTTTGGGGCAGTGGGCGGGTAGATTCATTCGATGGTATTCTCGCCATGTATCACGATCAGGGCTTAGCACCCTTCAAGGCGCTCTATATGGGTGAGGGGGTCAATGTCACCCTCGGCCTACAATTCGTACGCACCTCGCCCGACCACGGTACGGGCTACGATATAGCAGGCAGGGGGATAGCCGACCCGACCTCGATGCGTGAGGCGATCTACTGCGCCCTCGACATCTATCGTGCCCGCCGTCGGTATGACGAGGCCACACGCAATCCCCTTCGTCGCTGCTACCACAATCGCAGCCGAGATGATGAGAAGCTCGACACCACCTCGGAGGACTACTAATCCCTAGCAGAGCAATCATATAACCCTGCGCAAGACATGTCTCTTGACCTCTACACCGCCTCAGCAGGATCGGGGAAGACCCATACGCTGACCCGCGAGTATCTACGATTAGCCTTATCCACGAGCGATCCTAATACCTTCAGACACATCCAGGCTGTGACCTTCACCAACAAGGCTACAGCAGAGATGAAGGAGCGTATCATCGGGGAGCTCTACGCCCTAGCCAAGAGCCCCGAGGGTTCTCCTTTCTTCGCAGAGCTAAAGCAGGATCTACACCTTGATCCAGAGGGGCTGAAGCAGCGAGCCCAGGGGGCGCTACGTGCCCTGCTGCTTGACTATACGAGCTTTTAGGGTGCGTACGGATTGACTCCTTCTTTCAGGAGGTCGTCCGCTCCTTTGCCTATGAGCTAGGGGTCACTGGGGGCTACGTGTCCAGATCGAGAGCAGTGCCCTCCTGCACCAAGCCGTACTGGAGACCCTAGCAGACCAAGATGGCGAGCGATCCCGACAATCGATCAAAGGCGTGGATCCAAGCCCCTCGCAGAGGACAACCTAAGCTCCGGTAAGAGCTACCACATCGAGACGAGCCTAGAGGCCTTCGCCACAGCTTGAGGAAGAGCCCGTGAGCTCCTCCGACAGGGACAAAGGTCTACCCACCAAGGAGGCCATCGCTCGCCTCAAGAAATCCTAAAAAGATAATAGACAACACGCGCAGGCAGGCCAAACGTCTAGCGACCGACGCCCTCGAAGCACTACGAGCCAGGGCATTCCCCGAGGACATTAAAGGTGGTATCACAAAAATTCCCTCTAGGTGCACTCCAAGAGTTGCGTTAAGGCCTCGGGAGAGATTTTTGAGAGTAGTAGCAGAGATTCTATTCCGAACGTGCGACCCTACAGAAGATCTGCCAAAGCAAGTGACCCTAGAGGAGCAGCTAGGCCTTTTTCCTTGCCAAAGAGAAACTAGAGCGATATAGAGCCCAGCTAGAGCCTCATCTAGTCCTCTATCATAGAGCATGTCAGGGCTTTCGATAAGCTCTGCAGGGAAAAGGGCAGGATCTACGTGACTGCGCTCGTCATCTATGAATACCTAGGGCGCTATGGACTACTCGATCGACATCGACAACAAGCTCCAAGAACTAAAAGCAGGAGCAGGGGACAATGCTCTAGCGGATGCTCCTCCTCATCTCAAAGCTCCTGAAGGATGCACAGACGGATACTCCATTCCTATACGAGAAGATTGGGGCTAAGATCCGCCACCACACGATCGATGAGTTCCAGGATACGAGCAGACTACAGTACGACAACTTCCATCCCCTACTACGGAAGCCATGGCCTCTGGCAATGACAGCCTCATCGTGGGTGATGCCAAGCAGAGTATCTACCGCTTCCGTAACTCAGATAGTACCCTCCTAACCCGTGTTGTACCCGAAGACTTTGCCCAGTCTATCAGGCAGACCAGCCTACGGGACAACTGGCGTAGTGTACCCGAGATCATCGAGTTCAATAACCTGCTCTATCAGCGCATCATCCCCCTACTCAATCGTCTCTTCACAGAGTGTATCGAGGCTCTACCTAACTCTACTTTTAGACAAAGAGAGGAGCCACTACTTAGCACTCTCAGAGGGCATCTAGTAGCCTATGAAGATGTAGAACAGCGAGTACCAGAGAAGAAGCCCAAGTCCAAGGGGCTCGTCGCCCTCCATGAATATACCGAGGAGAAAAGAACGGAAGAAAGCCCCAAGGAGGAGAGGCAGACGAAGAAGACAAGGAGAAGGCATCCTCAAATGCCTTTCAGCAGATACCCCTTGTCTTGATCGACCTACAGAAGCGGGGCTATCGCCCTATGGATATTGCGATCCTGTGCGCAATAAGAAGGCCGCCACCGACATCGCAGAAATCCTACAGAACTATCCCAAAGAGAAGTACGAGGGTTGTTCCCTTAGCTTTATCTCCCAGGAGGCACTATTGGTCAGCAGTGCAGTCTCCACACGCTTCATCGTAGCAGCCTGGCCTACATCAGTAGCAATGGCGCAGCACTACAGCAAGCCCTCCTCCTTGAGCTCCCATAGCCAGCTCGCTCGGACAATGGGTACAGAGGAGCCTCACCCACCCTCGATGAGGAGACCCTACGCCAGCTACTGACCATCGGACGTAGAGGCCTATGTGAGGCTGCTGAGGAGATCCCACACCTCTTCCAGCCCATCCCACCCTGACCAGGAGAGTGCCTATGGTGCACCTCCTCGATATGCTCTCACACCTGGGAGACAGAGCAGTCAGCAGATGTCCCCAGCTTCCTAGAGTATTAGGGCAGATGGTGGTGCAGAGGAGCGCATCCTCACACCAACCAACGAGCAGGCCTCGTAGCCTGATGACCATACACAAGTCCAGGGACTTGGTTTCCTGCGTCCTGCTCCCAGACCCTAGGGCTGGCAGCTAGATGCCAGTACGAATCACGAGAATATCCTTTGGTGCTCAACCGAGGGTAAGGAGACGGACGAACTCCCCATGCAAGATCGCAAGTCTCCCACTCAAGTATAGTCGCAAGCTCTACTATACCCTCTTCGCACGTGAGTACCTAGAGGAGCGGATGAACTATACCTTCGATGCCCTCAACCTCCTATACGTAGCTACCACCCGAGCCAAGGAAGAGCTACATATCTGGGCTCCCTACCTCCACAGATGGGAAGAAGAAAGAGCAGAATGAGCCCTCTCCAGTATCCCAAAGGATATCAAAAGCCCTCCTTATGGAAGAGGACGATGGGAAACCCCTATGGCAGGGACTACCAGCAGAGGTAATTAGTGAGGAGAAAAGGCGCCTCGGAGGAAAAGTACCCCAAGCTCATACAGCGACAAGCTATCCACACAAGCCTTCAGGAGAACATCCTCCAGGTGGACTCCATCATCTCCCACCCCATCACGGATCGTATAGCCATCCTACGCAAGGGACTAGACTATCTGGAAGAGCAGCAGCTCAGGTATGGGCACACGATGCACCTCATCCTCGCCGAGATAGAGACCACAGAGGATATAGAGGGCGCACTAGAGAGAGCCATTAGCCAAGGCACTCATAGCACCTGATGAAGAGGATGATGTGCGACAGAGCTCTACTGAGGGTCGTCTCCCACAGCGAATGTGCCCGATGGTTCGACTGGATCAGAGTGGTCAGGAACGAATGTTCAATCATTGGAGGTGGGCTAGAGGGCAGTCGTCGCCCCGACCGTATCGTCTTCTACGCAGACGAAGGTGCCGACAGAGATCAGACTTCGGTAGAGATCATTGACTATAAGTTTGGGCACTTCTGATAAGCGTTACATGCACAGATATCGGGCTACCAAGCCCCTGCTCCAGCGTATGGGCTATCGGGATGTGAAGGGCTGGCTCTGCATATAGAGAAGGACAAAATCAAGGTCGTCCCCGTCCCTCCAAAGCGATAAGAAAGGAGACTGAGGTCACATGTCCCATCCTACGTCACAAAAGGGGAACCACCACTACAAAGCAGTGACAGCGCAGGTGCAGGTCACACGATAAGTCAAAGGGGGTAAGATGTTGTGCATCTTACCCCTTTCTATATCTCGCCTGGACTTGGGATACTAATGTTACCCTACTGGCCTAGACAGCTACATGAGGATTAAGGAATAAACGAGATGGTAAGGCTAGCTAGGGTGACATAGAGTCTGCCCCTCCTCTCCCTCCCAAGTGATAAGTAGCCTCCTATGTCGAAAAAAGCAATGTACCCATCCCTAAGTCAGCCTAGAGAAGCCCTACTTAGAAAGAACAGAAGTGTCTCTGAGCAAGAAGTAAAAAACGCAACAGAGCAAGCAACACAATTATAACAAATCCTCTCGGATTTCCACTTATCATCATCTAGCAGTCCGTAACCTCATCACTCCCCCGAAATGATACATATCCTCCCGAAAAGACCTCTAGATAGAAGGAAAGAATAGGGCTGTCTCCTGACAGCCCCTATCTTGTTAACCTTAAATCTAATACCATGAAAAACACAGTACAAATATACGAATAATTTTAATACAACCTATTTTTTTGCAAAGAATAATCAAAAACCCAGCATATATTTCTAGACCTATAGGGCTACTTCACACGATCTCGCCCCTTCATCCTAAGACAATGCCGTATCTTTGCCCCAAACAAGTCCCTACTAGACGATATTAGATGCAAGAAGATAGCTACTGGACGCTCGCTAAAGAGGCGAGAGGCGAAATATTCGGAGAAGCGAGTAAGTTCCTAGCCTTTGCGTTCCCCCGTCACAAGCGAAGAGGAAGCTCTCGCACGGGTGCAGGAGGTCAGAGCTGAATACTATGATGCCCGGCATGTATGCTGGGCATACCGCCTCGATCCAACTGGAGAGCGGACACGAAGCAATGATGATGGGGAGCCCTCGGGTACAGCGGGCAAGCCCATACTAGGAATACTCATCTCCCAAGGACTGACCGATCTGATCGTCCTCGTCGTACGTTACTTCGGTGGGGTAAAGCTCGGCACTAGTGGACTCATCGAGGCCTATAGGGAGGCTACGCTGGCGTACCTAGAGGGAGCAGAACGGAAGGAGTGCATCCTCGAGCAAGAGTGTGATGTCCTCTTCGCCTACGACCTTATGGGGATCGTGATGCGTCAGGTTAAGGAAGTGGGGCGGTGATTCTCGAGCAGGACTTCCGTGAGACGTGTCGCCTACGGCTCTCCATTCGCCTAGGGCGCTGGGAGGAACTAGAGGCTAGGCTGGGACGTATCTATGGTGTGGAGCTCCAGCTGTAGCTCATGTATCGTCTTGCCCTAGGATAGGATGGCATAGATGGGGCTATCTCTGCGAGTGATCGAGGACGAAGCCACGACGATGTAGCAGGGATGTGGCAGGGTCAGCCTATCTGAGGAGAGTACGAGGGAGTCGTAGAGCAGCAGATCGATGTCTATGGGGCGGTCTTGGTAATTACCGAGGCTGCTCTTTGTTTTCTCCCCAGCTGTCGCTCTATCTGCTGGAGTCTGGTCGAGCACTTGCTCTGGGGTGAGCTGGGTAGTGAGGCTGAGGGCTGCATTGAGGAAGGATGAGGGCTCTCGAAGCCCCAAGGAGCCGTCTCGTAGAATGAAGAGACGCTACCGATATGCCCGATGGACACACCGATAGCGTCTATAGCGCGTAGAGGAGCCTCCTCATCTCCCTTCGTTGCTACCTAGTGCCAGATAGAGCTGGGGGCATAGAGGAGCGAGCGGGTAGGAGCCGTGGGTTAGTCTACGATGAGCATCGCATCGCCATAGGCTCCGAAGCGGTACTTCTCCCTGAGAGCCACCGCATAGGCCTGCATGGTCTCCTCGTACCCTCCGAGGCTGCCGTCATCATCAGTAGGATGGACTTGCTCATATGGAAGTTCGTTACGAGGGCATTGGGGACATTGAAGTCATAGGGAGGGAAGATGAAGCGACTCGTCCAGCCATCGAAGGCCTTGAGGTGTCGCTCCGTACCTGCCGCTGTCTCCATAGCTCGCAGTACCGAGGTACCGACGGCACAGATGTTACGTCCCGCATCGCTCGCCTTATTGACTACGGTGCAAGCCTCCTCGGGGATGACGATCTGCTCGCCTCCATCTTGTACTTCGTGAGGTCCTCGACGTCGATGTCTCGGTAGTTCCCCAGCCCATTGTGTACGGTGATGAAGGCCTTGTAAATATCACGGATCTCCATACGCAGTAGGAGCTCACGGCTGAAGTGGAAGCTCGCTGCAGAGCCTACGACAGCCCCTTCGTTGCAGGCGAAGAGGGACTGATAGCGGTGGGCATCCTCGCTATTGGGGCTACGATTGATGTACTTAGGCAGTGGGGTCTCGCCCATAGAGTAGAGCACACGGCGAAACTCCTCGGAGGGGCCGTCATAGAGGAAGCGCAGGGTACGTCCTCGGAGGTCGTGTTGTCGATGACCTCCCGCAACGAGCTCATCATTCTTACCGAAGTAGAGCTTGTTCCCGATACGGATCTTACGAGCAGGATCTACGACGACATCCCACAGCTTGAGTGCGGGATTGAGCTCACGCAGGAGGAAGACCTCGATCTGGGCTCCAGTCTTCTCCTTGTTGCCGTACATACGGGCAGGGAAAACCTTCGTATCGTTGAAGACAAAGACATCATCCTGCTGGAAGTAGTCGAGTACGTCCTTGAACTGTCGGTGCTCGATCTCCCCACTACTTCGGTGCAGGACGAGCATACAGGACCTCGTCACGGAAGGTAGCAGGCTTCTTGGCGATCAAGTTCTCTGGGATGTCGAGCTCGAAGTGACTCAGCTTAGTATCCTTCATTTCTATCTATCTTGTATCTATCTCTGTCTGGAGTATTTATTCGTTTGTTTCATCTAGTCGTGCTACGTGCTCGGCGAGGAAGCGCTGTATATCCTCCACTCGGTAGCACTGCTCTAGGCTGTAGTCACCGACTCGTGTACGGCGACACGGTGAGGTGTCCACCCGAGCTGAGGGCTAGGCCTATATCTCGGGCTAAGGCACGGATGTAGGTACCCTGCTACAGACCACACGTATCTGGATCTGTGTAGGGGCATAGGCTAGGAGCTTGATCTCGTCGATCGTGAGCTTCTTGGCCTTGAGCTCAAACTCTCGTCCCTTGCTGAGCTAGCTTATAGGCTCGCTTCCCATCCACCTTCACTGCGGAGAAGGCAGGGGGCACCTGCTCGATCTCGCCGACGAAGTCTAGGAGCTTCGTCCGGACGAGCTCCTCGGTGATATGCTCTGTCGGGAAGAAGGCATCGGGCTCACTCTCCATGTCGTAGGTCGGGGTTGTCTGTCCAAGGCGAATATCAGCGATATACTCCCTTGCGCCCCGACTGGAGCTGCTCGATGAGCTTGGTATGCCGTCCCGTGCAGAGCATCATCACACACAGTGGCTAGGGGATCAGCGTTCCGGCGTGACCGACCTTGAGCTTGCGAATACCGAGGTAGCGGCAAGCCTCGTACCTAAACTTATTGACTAGGCTAAAGGAACTCCACCCAAGTGGCTTATCTAGGGCGATCGTAGCCCCAGCTATGAGATCTAGTGGCTCCCGCATCTAGCTCAGCGAGATGTGCGCACCCTGCGAGCAGGGCGATGGCAATCCCTACCGAGAGGGCAATACGATAGTAGCCGAAGTGGCGGAAGCCGTACTTAGCTACGAAGTCGATGAAGAACTTGATGGCCAGCAGGGCGACGACGAAGGCCACGACATTGCTGATAAGCAGTGTCTGCCAGTTGTCACGGAAGATCTCCACCCCGAGCTCCTTGTAGAGCTTGTACCCCTTGAGCAGAGTCGCACCGAACATCGTCGGCACAGCGAGGAAGAAGGAGAACTCTGCCGCCTGCCTACGGCTCAGCCCCTGCTGCATCCCTCCGAAGATCGTCGCCATCGAGCGGGAGACCCCCAGGGATCATAGCCAGGCACTGGAAGAGACCGATGACGAAGGCATTGCGCACCGTCACAGACGCTCCTCTCTAGTACCGAAGATGCGGTCAAAGTACACCATGAGAATCCCCCCAAGGAAGAGCATCCCCAGGACAACCCAAGTATTCCCTAGGAGCATATCTATCTGATCGCTCAGCAGAGCACCGAAGATAGCCGCTGGGATACAGCCCACTACCATCAGCCCATACAGACGCCAGCCCCGAGACTCGTCGTCATCATCGGGCTTCATCCCCAGCACTGGGAAGGGGAGGAAGCGGCGGAAGTAATAGGCTACCACGGAGAGGATAGCACCGAACTGGATCATCACCGTGAAGGTTTTGAGGTAGGGCGTGCTCTGCATGCCCAGTATGCCCTCCGTGAGGATCATGTGACCAGTCGAGGAGACGGGGAGGAACTCCGTCAGCCCCTCGACGATCGCTAGGATGATACTCTCGAGGATCGTCATTCCTTAGCCTCCTTATCCGTGCTCTTACGCTCGCCCCCATTGACGAGGATTGCATAGACCATCAGGATAAAGCCCGAGAGGCATACGATCGGCGCTAGGACGATACGACGACCACTGAAGATCTCGGGACTAAAGGCTCTGGGTCCTCACTCTGACCACCAGACATCAGGACCGAAGCCCACGACGATCAGCAGGGCAGAGATGCCCATTAGGATGTAGTTCTTTTTATTATAAAGCATGATGTAATGATGCTGTATGTGTAAGCGTGACGTAGTGTCCCCTCTGACTTAGATGAGGCGGGATCTTGCCCTCATCCATGTGGATATACTTGCAGGAGTCGCTCTCCAGGAGGAGACGAAGCTCACTGAGACCCCGACGAGGGGGATCACCAGTGCTACCCCTATGATCGGCAAGAGAGGACAATAAGCGAGGAGGTCAAAGCCAAAGCCCCGACAGATCCCATAGAGACTCCCCGAGCAGTGCGAGGCAACTAAAGCTCCGAGGAAGCCATCCAGCATCGCCCCTCAGGACGAAGGGACGACTCGATGAAGCTCGCCGTAGCTCCGATGAGCGAGAGCGTACGGATACGCATGCGCTGGGAGTGATCACGAGCCCCGTGGCAGTATTGATCTGGAGGAAGCTCACGAGGAGGTTGAGGACGAGGAAGCACCAGAGTACCATACGTATCGTCTGGAGGTTCTCTGTAGCCGAAGCCCACTGCCCCTCTTGGTCATTCAGCTCCTCTGCCGTACGTAGTAGTGGGCTCTGCCGAGCTGATCATACGTAGGCTATCGGGGTGGGTATAGGCAGCCTGCAGGTGTACCTTGGCCAGTGGAGAGAGGGGATTGTAGCCGAGTACCTTGGTGGGATCTTCGCCCAAGACCTCGGTGAGGTCACGAGCCGCACTATCGGATGAGATTAACTCGACCTGACGGACATAGGGTAGGGCACGTAGCTGTGCCACGGCCTCCTCGGGTGTGACTCCACCCTCACGTGGGAGCTCCACGGTGAAGGAGACACGCTCTCGCACCTCCCTACTTAGTCCCTGCTCCAGAGCATAGACCAAGCCTAGGGCACCGAGCATGAAGAGCGAGACGGTGATACTGATGAAGCTCAAGAGACGCGAATAGCGGAGCGTCGTGGACTGTTTTGTATTGGGCGCACCCATGATTCCTTTTGGATATATCAGCTCGTCCATCGCCCTCACACCCGATCAGCTAAAGTAGCAACCATACGGACAGACCATGGACAATTTGCACGCAAAGATAGACATAATCGCACAAACGACCTTGCCTCTCAGGGACGACGCATGATCTCGCTCGCACACTCCTGCCTTTGGACCTTCGGGGGTATCGCTCATATCCTAGGGAGCCTTAGCCCATCACTAAAGATCCGAGGCATTATCACCAAGGAACAGACATACAAGAGAGCCCTACAGAGGATATACTTAGAGCGCACTTGTGTACACGCGTGTATACAGTTGTGTACACGTGGGTATACTATAGTGTACACACGTGTATACTCATCCCTCCTAGGTAGGAGGTATTCGCTGGCATAGCTAGACTAGGGACATAGATACTTCTATCTTCGGCGTATGCTCCATGACGACCTTGCCCTCGCACGATAGTGATTTCATGCGCCAGCCTTGGCTCTAGGTCACTACCCCTCCAACACATCGCCCCGTAAGAACATTGGGCACATCTATTAGCCCCTTCCCAAGGGGGCTAAAACGAGCATAGTATCATCGCCGAAGTGCTCTCGGTATGAACGTATCAGCCCAATCGGGATGCCTGATACAGAGCTACCTAGCTAAGGGGCAATCCCTGCCCTCAGTCCTCACGGGAAGCCCCCACCACGGGAAGAGGGACACAGGGATAACGAGGCATGCAGAGGGAGAGGCAGGCGAAGGAGATGGTAAGAGCAGAGAGGTGAGGGAAAGAAAGAGGTCGTACCCTGTCCCAAAGGGACTGAGGGCACGACCTCAGAGAAGAAGTTCTTCATTGAAGGGGGCTTACTTCGAGAGAGATTACCTTATAGATAGAGACAGGAGACTCTTGGATATCCTTGACGACGGACTCTAGTTCAGCCTTGCCACCGTATTCATCATTGGGATCCCAAGCAGTACGGCCAGCGAGGAAGTCGTTGAAGTACGCAGTCCAGTCAGGGTACTTAGCCTGAGCCAGTCGAGGAGTTCCTTCTGATAGGCCCCAGCTTCTGCTTGGGTAATGAAGCCCGCACGGACACCAGCCCAAGAGATGTTCACAGCACGACACCAGTCCCAAGCTTTTCATGCTCGGCTCCTGAGTCTTGAGCTTTCGAGCTGTGCCTTTAGTGAGGCGGTATCTGTGATATCCCAGTCATTCTTGGAGCATATTGGTTGCGTTGCTGACAGACTCCTCTTCGTAGGGGTTGATGAAGAGCTGCTTGTAGCCTTCGATCTGTTCAACACCGCCACTCTTAATGTGACTATCTACTGCTTGTACACCACCATAACCACGGTAGAAGTAGACTCCACCGAGGAGGGTTGGGCGCAGTGCATCGTATTCGGCATTAGCCTTGTCACTGGAGGAGGAGGATGAAGAACCTCCGCAGGAGGCTAGACCTACTACTGCGAGGAGCCCAAGAAGCAGGGTCTTAAGTACGTTCTTTCTCATGTTGTCTTTTATTAGTGTGGATGAGATGTTAGTGCTCCCCTAGGACCATCCTATACTGAAGGGAGCATCACAAAAGTACACATATATGATTAAATATGAAAACCTCTCAGTCCTCATAGAGCCCAACACCTCTATCCTACCCGCCCTACGAAGAGAGAGTCCCCAAGCCTACACGCCAAGCCCTATATAGCTAAGCGATCATGCGAATGAACTGCAAAATGAGCAACTCAAGAAAGGGAATAAAATGAGCGGAGGCGACCCTCATGGATGAGGATCGCCTCTGGCTAATATATGTATGCTCCCTAGAGCGAGGGCCACTTCTTCTGCTTGGTCTGCCTTCTTAGCGCTGTCCTTGCAGCATACCCCTTTAGCACCATCCTTCTTGTCGCACTTGGCGCCGTCCTTCTTGTCACACTTAGCACCGTCCTTGCAGCAGGACTTCTTGGCGCCGTCCTGCTTGTCGCACTTGGCGGCTTCCTTGGACTGAGCGTTCTTGCAGGTCTTCTTGCCGTCCTTCTCACAGGCCGAGCCAGCCTTGCAGTCACAGCTCTTAGCACCAGGGCTGCAGCAGGTCTTCGCGGGTTCCTTCTTCTGAGGTGTCTGGGCGGATACACTGACGCCAAGCGCAAAGGCGCAGGCACAAGCCAAAAATCAACTTCTTCATTATCTTCTCAAAGTTAATAGGTAAAACAAATCTGCTCTTTGGGATCACAATCCCGCGACAAAGGTAATGAAATAGTAAGGAAAGTGTACACAAGCCCCCACAAATACGTATATTTGTCCTTATAAACGCTACATAGCATCTACATCCAAAGTAATATCCATACGAGCAACGATCCAGCATCCACTCCCCTTCGCTCATGGCCAGGCACTCAAGCAAGCCTATCGGCTACTGCAGAGCCACAAGGGTCTCTATGGACTCTCGGTACTCATCTTCGTCCTCATCCTGCTCTGTGTCTCTGGGGTCTACTTCTCCCTCGAGCACCTCAGTAGCACCCCTACTCCCACGACCTCACCATGGCTAGCCCTCGGTATTCTGCTCCCATTCCCGATCCTATATACCTATCTCACACTCGTCCTACAGGTACGTGTACTACGTATCACAGCCCGAGGGAGCGAGGAGGGAGCACAAGTGAGTGCCTATCGGGTAGCTCTACGTAAGCTCCTCCCCCTGATCCTCCTCGCACTACTCATCGCACTCGTATGTAGCCTAGGGCTGCTGCTCTTCATCGTGCCAGGGCTCTATGTGATGCTACGTCTGGCATTCGTACCTCAGGTCTATATAGAGCAGGGAGGCCTATGGCGATCCGTAAAGGAAGCTTGGCGACTCACCGACGGGCACTTCTACCCACTCCTACTCGTGCTGGTCATCCAGCTGGCACTGTCCCTCCTCGGGAGCATAGCCCTAGGGATCGGGATGATCATCACACCCTCTAGGGATGATTCACCACGCCTCTTCTACCGCTATCTACAGGGTGTACCTAGCGAAGAAATCCATGAGGCGCTTAGCTAAGGGGCGAGCACTCCCTCGCCTAGAGGGACTCACTCGTCGGCTGAAGCGATCGAAGCGTCTCATCATCAATCGCCGTGGGGATGGTGTGCACTCGCCCTATGCCTTTCACCTCATCTCTAGGGTCATCCGCAATCACCGCCCCTACTACTGCTTCGCAGAGCTGAGGAGGAGCCTGCGTCACTCTCGGGAGCTCGCACGGGCTACTCGCCCACGCCCTATACGCAGTGCACGTACGCTAGAGCTCATCTTCCGCATTGCCCACGAGGAGCAGGCTCATCGCATACTCCTCGTGACGGGAGAGGTGACCATGATCCCACTATACATCGTCAGTACGGGCTACGTAGAGGTGCTCCATCAGATCGAGCATCCCACAGCAGAGACAGCGACGGGTGAGTACGACCTGATCCTACTAGAGCGTCTCCCATCCGAGGCGACAGCACTCACGGAGCTAGCTACCCTACTGCATGCATATCAGAGTAGCCCCCGACGTACGACTGTACTCATCATCACTCGCCTCGCACTGCCAAGCGTCTCTCTACAGCCCTCCGCCTACAGACGAGCCCACAGCTCAGCCTAGACCTACTAGATCTGGAGGTATGGGTCCTCGACCCTCGACTCACCCCGAGTCGCTACAAGGCCGTCTACTGACCCTCTTACTTCCCTCCGAACTATGCGTCTCTACCAGCAGGTAGGCCACCCGAACTGGATACTGGTAGGCTACCCGAACTAGGAGGATAGAGATACGTCGAAGCCCCCACAGCATATAGCGGATATATGCTGTGGGGGCTTCGGTATATTAGGTCTACTAGACCTGATGACGTTCGTCTGTACTAATAGATGAGCTCTATGAAGAGATCTTCACCGACCTCGTCGAAGTGGAGCTTACCCTCCTTGGCGAGCCAGCCGATGGCGGCATATAGCTCCTTATCTGTACGTAGCTTAGTGGCTTTCTTCAGTGCCTTGACATCCATCTTACCTAGCTTATCTAGGACATTCCAGATGAGGCCTGCATTTGTTCCTATCATTGCGATCATAGCTCTTCTTGGGTTAGTTAGTGTGGGACATACATTACCTATTGGCTCTAGTGATCACTCATTAAGCCACTACTAAGGTACGCATTTTGAGCGAATAGGCTACTTATTCATCCTCTTGATGAAACTATAGGCTTCGTAGAGCCCTAGCTCACCTGCCTTGCTCAGATCACGCACCCCATCAGCGACCCTACCACGAGAGAGGTAGAGTAAGCCCTTATTGTAGTAGCCTTCGGCGAAGGCAGGATTGAGCTCGATAGCCTCGTATAGTCTAGGAGCGCCTTATCCTCCTCTCCCGATCGGGCATAGAGATTGCCCCTATTGTAGTAGGCGTAGGCGAACTGTGCGATCTAGCTCGATGGCTCTGTTGAGATCAAGTAGGGCAGGCTGCTCGCTCAGACGTGATGTCCGGAGGAAGGGTCGGTGCAGGGGTAGGAGCCGTGGGGAGCGCCTCACCGCCCGTAGCTGCCGAGCGAATGATGGCACGCTCCTGCTGCGAGTGCTCCTCGGGGATACGTCCCTGCTCAGCCTCGGAGCGACGCATCGTGGCTGTGGCACGTGCGAAGAAGGCCAAGGGTGAGGTCGGATCAAGGCTGATCGCACGAGAGAAGTCTAGGATGGCTTGGTCGAGATCCTGCAGCAGGGCATAGTCGATCCCTCGACGCAGGTAGAGTGCGAGGCTGTCTCCCCAGTCTCCCCGAGAGAGACGAGCGATGTCCTGCTCCAGTGCCTTGATCTGATCCGAGGACAGAGCCAGCGTACGCTCCTGCAGTAGGATGCGAGGTGTACGCTTGTCACGCTGCAGCTGCTGGGCATTGTAGCGATCCAGGAGAGGAGAGTAGTAGATGCGAGTCTGGTTGCCATCCTTGTCCACCTCGGTGAAGTAGGAGAGGGTGATATTGACTTAGGCAGCGCCTGCGCCTCTATCCTGCACACGACCACGCACCTGACTGGTGTACTTTGGCTTCTCTGTCTCTGCTCGTGGTGCTGTCTCGACGAGCATATTGTACTTCTCTATCGCCTCGTCCTCCTTGCTACGAGTATCCCGCTCCTTAGTCTTATCTCTGGAGGTCTTAGTAGCGGAGCTTCGGTACTTCTTGCTGTTCTGCAGGTCGAAGACATGGAGCTGATCCCGTCCAGCCCCTTTGGTATCGCCGAGCATACGCTTGACCTCGGCACGAGCTAGAAAGCCCTCACCGAAGATCGGATACTGCTCCAGCACGGCATTGAGATCCTGCAGGGCTGCACGAGGATTCCCGAGACGCATGTGCAGTAGGGCACGGTTGTAGCGTGCGATATAGTTCTTGGGAGATAGGCGGATCACTTCATCCCAGTCGGAGATAGCAGGACTGTATTCACCGACCTGAGAGCGCAGGAGGGCACGGTTATTTCGGGCTGGGATATTAGAGGGTTCGAGCTTGATGGCCTCCGAGTAGTCCTGCATAGCTCCACGCAGGTCATTCTGATGATAGCGCATGATCGCACGATTGACATAGAGGCTGGCATTGCCCCCCTCTATCCCGATCACATGATCGATCGCCTTAATGGCCGTAGCATAGTCCCTGACGGTCAGCAGCTACCCTGAGCACGTAGCAGAAGGGCGGGTGTATAGAGGCTATCCCGATTGAGGAGCTCCTCCACCTGACGTAGCGCCTGCACCGTATCCTTCCGCTCGAGAGCAGTCTGAGCGAGTAGGCGGTAGGCATCCTATTGCGAGGGAGAAGCGCAGTAGCTCATGCGCCGTACTATCGACAGCAGCATACTGCTTGGCCTCGAGCTGGGCGATGGCGAGATCTGTGGCGTAGCCCCACGTCTGAGGGGATAGGCTCAGCCCCTGCCGGAAGTCTCCGATGGCGGCCTCGTACTCCTTCTGAGAGAAGCGTGCGATACCACGCACGAGGTAAGCCTTGCTGAGGAAGGATTACGCCCTGCGCCAGCGTAGCATCGGCCTCTGCTCCACGATAGTCCTCGAGGTCGATCTTCGCTACCGAGCGATAGAAATAGGGCTCTGCCATCCAAGGGCGAAGGCCTATCACTTGGTTGAAGTACCTATAGAGACGATATAGTCGTTGAAGTAAACAGCATTTCGCCCGATAGAGAGCACCTGGTGGACATCTATCTGCGCATGCGCCAGTGGCGCACCGAGCGTAAGGGCAAGGATCAGGAGCCGAAGCTTCCTCATGGAGCTTTTTACCATCTACTATATCGTTATGAGGCCGTGTCTACAGTGTTATATAGGATGAACGACGTAGCTACGCCGAGTAGTGTATCCTAGCGACGCTTCTGCGGTGCAGTCACGACACGATAGTGCGCCGAGACCTTACCCTTGGCGAGGTTTGTGAGCTTGCCCTTAATGAGTTGCTTGCGGATAGTAGCGATCCGATCGATGAAGAGTATCCCTCGGTATGGTCGTACTCGTGCTGGATGACACGTGCAGCAAAGCCCGAATAAGTCTCCCGATGAGGCTGGAAGTCCGCATCCAGATATTCGATCGTGATGGTCGAGGGGCGTGTGACCCGCTCATTGATCCCTGGGATGCTTAGACAGCCTTCGTTCTCGGAGAGGGTCTCTCGCTCCGCTCGACGATGCGAGCGTTGATGAAGGTCTGCTTCAGCCCCGCACACTCGGGGAAGTCCTCCTTCATCGGGTCAGCATCGATCACGAAGAGGCGGATAGCTCGTCCCGATCTGAGGAGCAGCCAGCCCAATACCCCTCAGAGAAGTACATCGTCTCCCACATATCAGCGATGAGCTGCTGGAGTCCCTCGTACTAGGGTGATGTCCTGCCCCATCTCTCTGAGGACGTGGGATGACCGTAGATATAAATAGGTAGCTTCATAGGGTGTATAATTTCCTTTTGGAGTAATAAATGATTTGGATCTAGCCAGGTAAATGGATAGGTGCCAAGCCCCTTCTTAGCCTCCAGATAGCTCTGCAGGATGATGACGGCACCGACTTCGTCCACGAGCCCCTTGTCCATCTCTCCGTCGCCGGCCAATGCCAGCCTCACTGATCGTCCTCTGCGCAAGGGTGGAGGTGAAGCGCTCTGTCCTGATACTCGATAGCCATCGAGGGTGGGCAGATTTCTGGAGCCGTCCCACGAAGGGACGGATATACTTCATCGAGGCAGACTCCTGGCTATTCATCTGCCTTTGGGTAGCCAATGATGATACGCCTCGACCTCCTCACGCTGTACATAGTCCAGCACGAAGTCCAGGAGCTGATGCGTTGGGATCGTCCCCAGTCCACCGGGGACGATCTGCAGGGGATCAGTGACGGCGACACCGCACCGCTTCTGTCCATAGTCTATAGCTAAGAGTCTACCCATAAGTTACGGGCAAAGATACGCAATTCGTCCCTCTCCTCCCTTTGCTCAAGGGCTAAGACATCGAATCACCTCGAGGGGCGAGAGCAAAGCAATCGCAGAGCACACACCCTAAACAGAAGCCCACATATTAGATAGAAACATCTACTTCTAGGTGTAGCTTCACCCAGTGTATACCTACTACCTAAGGGCAAAAGTGTACACACGTTTACACACCTCGCTCTAAGTATGTCCCTCTAGGGCTCTCCTTTGTGCGATTCTCGGAGCTAACACCTTTCCGTCAGAGACCAGGCTTTAGGGCACCCTTGGTCATGAAATAATACCCCCGAAAGCACCAACGAGTGGAGCATACTAGGAGGGTACCAGCAAAGCAATGAATACACAAGGAAAGTACTGAGTGTACAAAGAGAGTACTGAGTATACAAGGAGAGTACTGAGTATACAAGGAGAGCACCGAAAGAAATCATGCATCGGCCTCGACCTTAGCCCCCACAAAGCAGTTTTCCCCACAAAGGCAAGAACTCTCCTCCACCCCATCTGCTCATCCTCACCCACGCCCTGCCACTCCGCTCTTCCCCCGCCCAAACGGATCTTCCTCGTTCTCAGCTCTTCCCCTACCCTCCACCCTATCCACTCATCCACGACCGCCCCCGCCCACTCCGCTCTTTTTTCCCCACCCAAACGGATCTTCCTCGTCCTCAGCATTTCCCCTACCCTCCGCACAAATAGCCCTGCCTCGTCCCCCACACTCCCACACTCTTTCCCCGACCAACGAAGAACGAAGCAGGGCATTCCTAGCCATGGGCATAGAGTGGATAGACGAAAAGGGTATTTGCAAGCAATAGTATTTTTATATGTATCTTCGCACCGCATTAGCTCAGCATACCCCTAACTCTACTGGACTAAGGCAAGACCCAAAGGAGAGATGGCAGAGTGGTCGATTGTGGCGGTCTCGAAAGCCGTTGAGCTGCAAGGCTCGGGGGTTCGAATCCCTCTCTCCGCAAAAGAGACTTCAAAGTGACTGCAAAATGGTCGTCAGAGAGCCTTCAAAACAAGAGGGAATCGTTGTAGGACATGGGCTTACAACGATTTTTCTTTGTACGCAGTCTATAGACCTGACGGCTTACCCCTAGGGCCTAATCGTCATCAATCGGTCAAATTCTGCGACAGAAGCCTTATCTCTGCCTTGCTCACAGACTGCCAAGACCCTAATAAAAGTGAGACACACTGAGCATCTGCGTTACTTGCTTGGCCGTCTGCAGAAGTGGGATAACTATTGGCCAGCCTACAAGATGAGCCTCCGAAGAAGCTATAACATCACAGATATTGTCCTATGGTGCGACTACATCGATATGCTCCGCAGATTGGGTAAGGACACGCACAACGCCCACTTCTGTTTGCCCCTGAAGACTTGCAAGTAGCCCACAACTCTGCACAGCGGAAGTTGCAGGCTCAGCGAGAGAAAGAAGCCGAAGCCCAAAGGCGACAGAAAGCCATAGAGAACGAAGTGCGTTTTCAAGCCCTCAAAGCCCCGATCTTTGGGATTGCCTTCACTGATAATACCATCCAGATCCGAGTGCTGGAGAGCGTGTAGGAGTATATAGAGGAAGTACAAGCTCTACACCATTGCGTATTTACCAACGAGTATTACCTCAAAGAGCAGAGCCTTATTCTCTCTACCTCTATTAACGGCAAGCGGATAGAGACCATTGAGCTATCCTTAGAAACAATGGAGGTCATTCAGTGCCGTGGCTTGATGAATCAAAAATACCGAGTCTCACGAGCGCATCCTCGAACTCGTACATCAGAACATGAAACAGATACAAAGTCGTGTAGCCTAAATACTAGCCCTAAAACAAAAGCCCCCGAAGTGATTTAACAAATCACTTCGGGGGGCTTTTCCTTTGTCTTTGCCTTAAGCAGACAACCAAAAGAAAGTTGCAATACTTGTCATAGTAAATCGAGACAACTAAAAAGCGATAAACAACATTCTCAAATCTCCCCGAAAACGAGCCTATCCCTTTATATATCTTTTGGAACCGTATTAGCTCTTCATGCTCTTTTAAATTTTCGTTGTCGGATAAATACCGAATAGATAATGGAGGGTCTTCGAACTGACATACTCTTTAAGCTTTTTTGCTTCCTCATAAACGCGTTTAATCCAACCAGGACTCGCAATAGTGGAATAGTATTCAGACCCTAGTACTCCTTTCTCTCTAAAAAACATCTCTGCCTCAAGAGAATATCTGCACTGAATAGAGTATTTCCCCAAAGATCTTTGATCTACAAACTCCTTAAATTCAACAAATTCCACATCTGATGTTTTTATTTTGGAAAGGAGTTTATCTATATGATGAGAGCACCCCTTGATTAGTTTATATGTATCCTTTTCGTCCTTTTCACTTTCAAGAAATATAAGAGCCTTCAAGGAGCATTCTATAGAGAAAAGAAGATCAATCAACAGCTTACTTCTGCTTCCTAAGTCAGCAAATACTCCAGATTTAAATAAACACTCAAATCGCACTAAATAATCGCTACTATCATGCAAGAAAAATCCTGAAATTCGTTGCCTTTGTCTCTCATTCATAACACTCTGATTTTTCTACAAATTTACTTACTTCCGGCTAGAAACATATAGATTAACCTCTGCATTTCTGCATCTGAACAATCTGTACAAGACTTTGCCTTTATACTTGGTAAGGTGATAGGCATTCTTTATAATAGTGCCTATCCCCTTATTCAATCTTGCAAAGCAGACTACTTTTACCTTGCTTGTCCAAGCAACCCACACTAACATTGTAGGAGAGCTGTGTTGAGAACAAGGGTTCTGTTCCTTAACATCTCACTCTGTCTCTGCTCATAGAGAGCAAAGCTCCCAAGCAAAGCAGACAGAGTGCAAATATCCATTTAGCCATCTTTCTTTTTATCCTCTTCTGCCTTCTTGTGATTGAAAGAGAAAGTCAGCTGTTGCACCTTGCCAAAGTTATCCTCGATGGATATATCTATCGTCTGTCGATTTGTAGACTGGGAGGTATAGTACAGGCGAAACTCCTCTCTCTAGGGGATAGCGGTCTTAGGCTTGAGTGCTGCTCCTTTATCCAGCCTCAGCATCCCCCTACCCTCGCTTTGGAAGTAGCGAAGGGTATAGCGGGCCCCAGAAAAGCAACCATCTCTCTTGAGGGAGCAGCGTATCTCGGCAGTTTCGCCCCTACGGATGTCTTTCTAGACGGGCATCGTCTCCAGCGTAGAGCCATAAGCCTGCTGCACCTCTGGCCTGCAGGTCCCAAGCTGGGAGGCAAAGGCTCACAACGGCAAGTAGCCCCACAGCCCACAGCGTATTCGCAAATTCCCTTTTCATTGTTCTTCTTCGGTTCTATAGGTTAAAGCGCAGTCCCAAGGCAAGGGCGGGACGAAAGCGATGTAGATCAGACCTGAGGAGCAATCGCCCCTGAGCCTTGAGGACGAGGAGCAGCCTATCCGAGAGGAAGCACTCAACGGAGCTATGCACCGCCCCACCATAGACGAGGCGTGGGCGGTCAGTAAGCGTTGCTCCATCGGGTAGCAAGGACTTCTCTTCATTGAGTTCTTCGTAGCCCCGAGGGCAGAGAACCCGAGGTAGGTAAAGATATTCTTGCCCCTATCTGAGAGAAGAGACTGCATATAGCCCAGCTGAAGGAGCACATCACGCATCGGAACTTCGTAGTCACGATACGCTAGTCGCTGTTCTTCGTATTGCTTAAAGCTGAGCCTCCTCAAGGAGAGCAGAATATATTCCACCCAACAAAATGAGGGAAGCTCAGCTCCATGGAAAAATAGATCTAGTTCCACCTATATCTTGTATAGCTTCGCCTTATTGAAGGTTCTCCTTAAAGAATGACTCCAGCTTATCAAACGGGATCACTCCCGCCTGATTATCATAAAAGTCGGTGTGCCGAGCATTAGGAACAATGAGTAGCTCCTTCTTGTCAGTCCCTACGGATTTGTAGGCGTCTTCACTCATATAGCGTGAATGGGCGTTTTTCTCCTGCAACCATAAGGGTTGGGACATCAATCTCATTAGCGTATGCAAGTAGAGGGAAGTTCATGAATGAAAGCAGCGTAGTAGCTGTCCAAACATGATTGGATACCGAACGCTCATGGAAGCCTCGTGCTGTCTTATAGAACTCGATATAGTCATTCAAGAATTGAGGTACTTCATCCGAAGGGGTATCGGGCATAGGATAGCCAGGGGTAGGAGTTCCTGTCTCAGCGTCCGTCCAACGGACGGCGTTCAGTGAACGCTTCATTTCTCGACGCATTTCCGGTGTGTTACTGTCAAAAATATCCTTGGCTGAAGACACGTGACATATCGTACATGACCATCGTTGCCACAGCCTTTATACGCGTGTCAATAGCCGTCGCATTCAGGGCAAATCCACCCCAACCGCAGATACCGATAATTCCTATCTTCTCTCTATCTACCAAGGATTGTAGTCCCAAGCAATCGACTGCAGCCGAGAAGTCTTCGGTATTGATGTCAGGCGATGCGACATGACGAGATTCGCCACTACTCTCCCCCGTATAAGAAGGATCGAAAGCCAAGGTCACAAAGCCTCTCTCTGCCATCGTTTGGGCATAAAGACCCGAGGCTTGCTCTTTTACTGCGCCAAATCCACCGCAGACTGCAAGAGCTGCTAGCTTTTTGCCTTCGCTGTTCTTTTGGGATATACAAGTCACCAACTAGGGTGATGCCATAGCGGTTCTTGAATGAAACCTTCTTATGCTCTACCTTATTGCTTTGTGGGAAGATTTTGTCCCAACCGCCTGCACCTACAGACATTTCTTTACTCGTGTTCATAATCACTTATTTTAGTTTTACGATTCTAGACTAAGACGCTCTTTACGTTTCCGTATTCTTCTTAAGCACAAGCCTCATTCCCAGATAGATCGTAGTGGAATGATCCCAAAAGCTTGGCGATACCAGCAGTGCTTTATCAGGCGAGATGATGGCAAAGCCTTTGGGAAATCAGAGGATTGAGGGCATCTTCCATCGAGTGCATCAGAATCACCAACAGAGAGAGCGTGACAGGAAGAAGATCTCTGTGTACATGATCGTCCAAACGCCGATAACGATAGAGCTGACGATAACAAAGAACATGTCACCATAAGGGAAGAACGTCGCTAAGTAAGCGTCATCTAAGAGTACCAGATAGTATGGTAGATGCCACACTTGCCACACGAGTGCCACGACCAAATACACCAACCATTCATTTTTGGTCAGTTGATCCATCTTGACCGTAAGGTAGCCTCGCCAAACCGATTCCTCAAAGCAATTCTTTGACAAACTCAGGCAGAAAGGCTGTGGCAAGGACTGGGAGATACGCAGCAAAGCTAAATTTACTCATATCCACCCAACCGAATAGTTTACCGATAAGTAGCGTTATCCCGATGACCACGGGATAGACAGCGATGGCAAACAAATACCACCAAGTATTTTGCTTGAATCTAGGTCGTAACGGAAGATCTCTCCATCCGTCACCACCAAACCAGCGAAGCAATATCATACACACTATGGGTGTACTGATAAAAATCAAAGCTCCTAGTGATTCCAAGTTCGAGGGTTCTCCGAGCAACTTATCTACCCAACGCCTATCCACCCGCAGATTATAGCCACAAAGCTAAATATGGCGACATTCCGAAGTGTCCTTGTATTAGGTCTCATACTATTGATGTTCTTGATCATACTGATTGCTTACATTTTGCTATTTACTTAAGGGCTCACCAATTTACTTGTTGGGTACCCCACAGCAAGGGCTAGGCACATCCCTACTAAGCTAAGGCTTATTCAAGATCCCTAAAATCTTCTCTTCGTCGTAGACAAGCATACCCACAGCAACCAACGAAGCAATACCGTGTGCCAACATCCAAGCTCTAGCAATGCCACTCTTTACCTCTTCTTCAGATAGATGGTGGTACTCCTCGCTATCCTTCATTATCACTACGACCTGCTGACTCTCGGGGAAAATATCAGTAAGCTTTACATTCATAATGTTATCCATATAGAATGCTTTAAAAACAAAAGCTGGTTCGGTATACGCCATCCACACATATCCCAGTCCTAGATCAAGAAGGACATCTCCCGTCTTCGAGTAACTAAGCATTATGTTCTGCAGGTATGGGAGAGCTCTTTTGCACAGCTCAGCTTTGAGGTCGCCCATATTCTTATAGCAGCAGTAAATAGGTTGCGTAGAGCAACCTATCTGCTTAGCAATACTCCGGGCAGAAAGCACCGAAAAGCCCTCTTTACGTACCATCTCAAAAGCCGTTTCTATAATTGCCTCTTGAGTTATCATTGTTGATTTCGGCATAATTCGCAACTAATAACCACCGTAATATAACACATGTTATCACCGCAAAGGTAATGTTTTTATCGCATTGACAATACTTCAAATCCACATATCACAAACCATAGCTTGAAGCAAGGGAATACCATCTTTCCTCTCGCATGCTACAATTCTATATCGACTAGCATTGCATGGATGCCTTGATGCTTGCAAGGAAGCGAGCTCTGGCTCTCTCATTATTTCATCATCCTAGGGTTCCTTCTATTGGTATGTAAGATCATGTAGAGAACCTACTACAAATCGGTACTAGACAAAGGTGAGAGTGCAGATATACAAGAAGGGAGTGTCGTAAGGGAGGAAAGCAAACATGCCATGCGATCCACTTCATTGGACATGATAGGGATAAGGCTCGAAGAGCTCCGTATGCATGTGGAGCGTGCAGGGCTGACGCATAAAATCACCATAGTGCGAGGGCAAGGTCGTCAAGGAGCATACGCCCAAGATAGAAGTATCCGTGTCCCAGGGTGTAGAGATCCCTGCGTATACCTCCTACCAAGGAGGGATGAGTGCACGTGTGTACACTACTGTATACCCACGTGTACACTACTGTATACACGCGTGTACACAAGTGCGCTCTAAGTATCTCCTCTGCAGGGCCCGCTTGTATGTCTATTCCTTGGGGATAATGCCTAGGATCTTTAGTGATGAGCTAAGGCTCTCGGGGATACGAAATGATATCCCCGAAGATCCAAAGGCAGGAGTGTGCAAGCGAGATCATGCGTCGACCCTGGTGGATTGTGGGTGGGGATAGTGCTCCGTATTCATTCTTCGTAAGAGAACGCTAATGTATGGATGAAAGTCCCCTGACGGATACGATTCCATCCATCGGGGGGCTTCGCTAGGGGACTTCGGCGAAGGCTTAGAGGCCGAGGGGACGCCGTTGTCTCTGCAAGAAGGAGCAACTTCTATGCTCGTATCCAGATTCTTCTAAGAGCTCAATGCTTTCCTTGATCCCAAATTCTCTCGGCTTCTCATTTAGTAGCGAGGCTGCTTTTCAGGCACCCTATCAACAGGGGGCATCAGGGAGCACAAGACCTGCAGGAATGACTAGTGGCATGCCTCCCATGATGAGGGGTGGCGGGAAGAAAGTCGGTGAGTATATCACAGACCTCGACTTGGCCAAGTATCTCAACTATGTGGTGAGTACACAAGCCCTCAAGGGTGTCCCCTCCTTGGACAGCGACAAGGTGGACGGAGCCGCTGGATGTAATTCATGCATAGTTGCTCGAAGAACTGCCTGATAATCGTCTTCGCATTCTAACTCAAGAGCGTCAGATTGGTATAAACCTGCAGCTGAATTGGCTGGAACAAACATTATGATTGATGGTCATCAGAGCTGGCTCTACGGCCTAGTAAAAGCAGCCCAGGAGAAACTGACTCTTAAGGAAATCAGTGTATCAAGGCCTGATAGTCCATGCTTCCCATAGAGCAATGTTGCGATCCTCCCCTTCGAGGAGTTGCGCAATAAGATGTTTGAAGCCTGCTTTATCGTAGGCTGAGATATCAAGCTTACCCACCACTGGCTGGGGAACTTCAGCTGACTCATTTGCACTGAGTGCAAGGAGCCCCTAGTCATAGAAGCCCTCAAAAGCACATGAGTGCCTAGTCTCGGAGAAGATCGAGGAACTTGTACGTCTAGCGTCTGCTGAAGCTGATATGCCTTCGCAGAACTTCTACTGGAAGTATATCCGTGAGCAGGTAGAGGAGGAAGCAACTGCCTCCAACATTGTGGATCGGGTACGCCTAGCCTCAGACCATGCCATTATCTTCCTAGACAAGGTGCTGGCATCCCGCTAAGCACTGACTCTATGAGCCTTCATGGGCTACAACGAGGCTGTACTATGGATCTCCATGGTACAGCCTCGTCGCTTTTGGGGTAGGAGTGTGAGAGACTTCTTTGTGATCCTAGCAAGGGTCTCGGCAGAGTCCTTGCTAGGATTCCCTCAGAGACCCCTGCAAGGGTAACAAAGATGTGCGCGACCTCAAGGCTTTCTTGAAGCTAAGGGATCATAGCCCTGCCTTCACCTCGGCGAAGGCTCGAGGGGCAGCAGGTATCCCGTGCTTCGTGCTTGAGATGGCACGGTGACGCTTTAGCCCCCGAGGATGTAGGGGCTACATTCCCTCTCCTTCCCTGCGGGGGGCACAGCCAGCCTCGACGGCTTAGGTTGCTAGTCACGTCTTGGCTAGATCGCTTTTAGCTGTAAAGAAATCACCCCCACAAGCTCCTTCTTCAGAGCTTGTGGGGTGATTCTTTGAATGATGGTGGTCTACCAGAGACGCATGTAACGATGGGGGTCGTAGAGCTCATTTAGCCTTGACTGCCCGATCTACCCCAGTTATCTCTATTCAGTATTAGAGGCCTGCACCATCGTAGAAGTTGGTTGCATTGAGGTAGCCAGAGTGCGTCAGGTTGGGCTGATTAAAGACATAGGGAGGGAAGATCTGACGTAGCTGGGCGGGAAGTAGTAGTCCGGATGTAGCGACCGATAGCATTATAGAAGTTGCGGATATACCATGCTCCGTCAACGATCCTATTAGCTTGGCTGCTTTTTCCTATTACTCTTCTTGACGAGGAGGGAATATCGAGCTATAGAAGTTCATCGTACCAGCTAGCAGAGTAAGCCTCATCCTCTCCCTTGACCTTCCCGTTATCTAGGCTACAACGTAGCGACAGTAGCCCAGCTCAATAGCTTTGGTCAGTGTCTGAAAGAGATAGGGGACGCCATTGATCATCCCTCGATTGGACTTGTTCATCGCCACCGAACTCTTTGCGTAGCGACTCGATAGGAGTACGATCGTTTGCCCTGGGTCTAGCACGTTCTTCCCCCAGGCTGTACGGGCTGAGACCCAAGGATAGAGCTGAAGTCACGTACAAGGGTGGTATTCTCTGGATAGCTCTGTGGGTTCGGAAGCGTCTCTACGGAGACATACCCATACGCAGAGGTCTTATCCTTGCGCTTGTAGTAGGTACCTAGGGATAGCCCTGGCCACTTGGGAGATAGACCACTCACGAAATCTAGTGGCTGTACGAGGGCGTTGGCTAGGAGAGTCCCACGGGAAGGAGAGATATTGCCGACATTGAAGCCTGCGGTAGCGTCATCATCTTTATTGCCAACACCTCGATGGGTAAAGAGCTCGATCGTCGAGCTGGTTGCTTACATTAGGGAAGACGCAGACCTGAGCCTCGTTGCTGGGGGCGTCATACTCCTTTAGAGCCTCCGCATCTAGTAGCTTAGGGATCGCAATGCGTACGATACCGTAGTCGGAGAGGTCGATATCACTGCGTGTCGGATTGTATATCTCGATCATACCGTAGCCCTTCTTGCTAGTCGGCTCATTCTTCCATGAGGATCCCCATATATTCCACACTGGCCTTCCCTCTTGGTAGTTGGCAATCTCAGAGATAAGAAGGTCAGAGGATACGGTCAGAGGGACAGTATAGCAATGTCCCTAAGCGGTAGGAGTTCGTGGAGGACGCTTTGCTAGCTGAAGCTCGGGGAAGCCATACTCTTCGTTGTAGTTACCTGCAAAGTGCGGAGATACTGAAGGTGTATGCGCTGGTCCAGGATACTCCGGGCTGGAGATACGCTCCGTCTGGATGTCGTATCCAGAGACATTGATTGTGCGATAGAGAGGCTCTGGGAGTGTCTTGATGGGGATAGAGAAGAGCGTCTGGGTATCGCTTCCATGATAGATGTCCTTGGGGTACACCCAGCAATAGATAATATCATCACAGTATCTACCTCCAGGGAGGAGCTTGTAACTCCTATCCTTCTCCAGATAGATGGTCATGTCATCCCTGTCACGGTTACGATGGTCGTCTGGGAAGGGGGTCTTCCCAGAGGTAAGGTAAGATTCCTCCAAGAGCCCATTTTTGCCTTTGCCTGGCGTGTTGTATACAGGGGGCTTAGCCATGAGCTTAAACTCTGTGCTGGAGATGTTTAACTGGCTGATGGGGACATTCTCAATGAGGTTACTGCGAATCTTGATACGCAGTAGCACACCATCTGGGGTGAACTTTAGGCGTAGGTTACGGCCAAAGTCCGTGCTTCCACCTATTTCCTCCCGAGAGCCACCGGTCTTAGATCCTGCTGTGAGGTCTGGGCTACCCTTGGTGTAGAGGCGTGTCCAGCCACAGACGAGAGGGTAGTCAAACTCCACTTTGGACTGCTCACTCTGAGAGAGGATAAAGTGATTACGCCATCTGCTCTGTGCCTGTGTGTCCGTTGCGCTTACAGCACCATAGACACCAGAGATATACCATTCTCCATGCTCAAAGCTCTGCCCCGCACCTTGTAGCTGTACGGTTCCCTTATACCCAATGGTATAGGTGCCATTGTCCTGCTTGGTAAGAGTAGGGGTGACGCTGAGGGTGGTGACGCTTGCGTTCTTTCCATTGCTCCTGACGTCACTACGCTCAGCGATATAGAGGGTAAGTTTCTTTGGATTACGTAGCTCTTCGTCAGAGATTGTAAAGCCTATCGGTGCAGCCTCATCCTTCTTTACCTTGACTAGGTAACGTGCATCCCCATTGGGTTGATCGACTCAACGGGTAGCATTAGCTGTGCCTCTCCGCTGAAGTCGACAGTGACTACAGCACCTTGGGGAGCTTGCTCTTGCTCGCTGAGGGCGTTTGTTCTATTGTTTAAATCCTCCTTCGTGCAACTCGCTGTCAGTAGTGTGCAGACGAGTAGTGATGACGGGAGAGAATTGTATGTTAATTCTCTTCATTCTATCCTTTGTATGTAGGTTTTCTTTGAGGAAATGTCTCTTAGTGTTCGCTGGTTAATATTCGTCCACTCCGAGTTCTCCTCCATCTTGCCATTCCCCGTTGATGTCGCCCTCTACTGAGAGCTGTATGAGTATAGATAATGGTACACTTAGGCCGAAGGCTTGGGCGTAAGGGCTGGTATACTCCTCCTTGTTTTTTTGTTCATTTGTTGTACTTCTTTTTAGTTAAAAAAAGGATGATATGACTGGTTGTAAAAAGGGCTGCATGACACCGGTCTTACCACACAGCCTATGGTGGTTTATGTTGTTTGCTGGATGCTTACTACAGCCCGTGCTCGCCGAGGTAGCACTCAGCCTCAAGGGCAGCTTTACAGCCAGAGGAAGATACCCCACCCGTACACGATTCGTCAAGGTCGAGAAGTAGAGCTTCTCAAACTCTGGGGCGAGTGCTTCCCTCCAGCTGTCCTTTAGTCGTATGCGTATTGCGTCTATCTCTGTGGGGCAGGCAGAATAAGCAATTGGCATCCAACCCTATGATCAAACGCCCATTACCCTCATCTCTTATTTAAATCTTATCTGAAGCAGGCCAGCCTGCTTCCTTGGGTGGAAGATGAGACTCGAACCCACCACACCTAAAACCACAATCCGATGCTCTAACCAACTGAACTACAACCACCATGTCACCTAGACATCTCTGTCAAAATCATTGCAAAGATAAGAAGACTTTTTCAATACACGTCACTTTTGCTCAATTTACGGAGCGTAACCACGGCTGAAGCCATATCGTTAATAGCTATCTCATAGTAGAAGTTCAGCGAAAGTGCTTAGTCTACTCAAAGTGTCTGTTCACTCACTTTCTCATCAATGCCATTCCATATACGGAGCCGTATCTTATGTTCCCCAGGCTCGGTGAAAGTCGCCCTCCCTAATCGCTTCTGTTGTGATGAACTAGGCTAACCGCCCTCAAACATCCACTCATACCCATCAGCCCCATACTCTCATTCCTCAGCTGAACCTGTACGAGCGAAGTCTTGCCCTCCGCCACATCTATAGAGAAGAGGGTGGCTATTGGTACGGTCTTCTCCATGAGGCAAGACAACAGCAAAACTATAGCAAAATATTATTGCTAACCAGTAAGGGATTCTATCTATTAGGGCTGACGTACGATCTCGCTTGCACACTCCAGCCTTTGGATCTTCCGGGATATCATTTCATATCCCAGAGAGCCTTAGCTCATCCCTAGAGATCCTACGTATTATCCCCAAGAAACAGACATACAAGCGAGCCCTACAGAGGATATACTTAGAGCGAGGTAGTGTACACGCGTGTATACTCATCCCTCCTAGGTAGGAGGTATTTGCTTGGCATATCTAGACTAGGACATAGATACTTGTATCTTCTGCGTATGCTCCTTGACGACCTTGCCCTCGCACTATGGTGATTTCATGCGTCAGCTCTGTTCTATCTATCTTACAGTCCGTATATGACCTTATACAATGCTTTTTATGCAAACTCTCTTCAGCATATTATCACATCCTCAGTTATACAAAGACTTTAGTCAAAGATGATTTTTGTAGCTAGCCTATCTATACCATCTTGTCCTACTTGAAGCAACGATTGTCTTCTTATGAACTGGTCTCGCTTGAGATAATTCTCTTTCTAAAGAGCGTAAGTTTGAATGGAAAATGGGCTGATTCAAAGTAAGTTCTCCGACTATTTCCCAAGGGAAAGTAATTTATAACCATACGACCCGTGGCAGTCATTGAGTCTGAATCTACCCCGTAGCTTATCTCTTAAATAAAGCTGTTTCGTTTAATGCTTCAGCACCTATTACCGTTATGTAAGCAGCCCTATTCTTTTTGATCTCAGAGGCTCAGTAGTCGCCTTGACATCGACATTGCGCTTGTGATAGCTGAGATTCTAAATCTTCGAGCATCTTAATATATTCCTTAGCCTTTTCGGTCTTTGGGCAAGTCTTTCAAGAAATGAATAATCCGTCCTATAGATATAGCCACCTCTTGAGCATGAGTTATGCTCTTCGCATTTCCCCATAGCAGGTTATAGAGCTTTGGCACATGCTCTACCAAACAATGACATTCGATTAAGCATGTCATCTGATGTAAAGCTTCTAAATCATTGGGATTACGCTGAAGGAGAAAGTGTAGCGATTGAAATAATTCCTCTATCCAAATCACCTCGTCTTCCTCTGACACGTTATGACTCAGATATAGTTCTATCATTCCTTCTCTCATCATTTGGTATTTACTCCCCAAAAAGGAGAAGAACAGATCTTTAGCGCCTGACTTCATTTATTCGTCCCAATAGTTAGCTCCCCACCGCTGGAGAGCATACCATTCATAGCGAATACCTGTCTCCGCCTGATTCCGTTTTTTCAGTGTATCCTTGTATCCTTCAAGATGATTATATACAGAAGGGTAAGAGGTCTTGAATGCTTCTTCTGCTTTTTCTGATGCACCAGTGATTGTAGGATCTAGGTGCAAGGGGAAGTGCCAAGGTATATACACGATGTACAATCCTGCCCAATCATAGCCATACCGCCTAATATCTCGTCCCCTCAATATTGGTCGAATAATCGCCTCCGTCCGCTTGCGTTCATCCTCACTCTGGCAGTTGGACAAGATCTCAGCACGCTTTTGCCTCATCAATAATAAAGGCCCTCGTTGCACCCGGTAAGCACTCCTCGATAAATCTGAATATCCCAGTCCTTGAGAGGCTTTCCGACCGCCTCTATCTTCCGCTTGATACTCTGCTCAATGGGCGATAGGATCACCCAGCTCTCCGAGGAGGTGAAGGCGGAGGGAGTAGCGTGTTGCTGTACATATTGGCACAATTCACCACGGCCAAGCTGTATGTCCTTGGTTAGAGATACGGATAGTGTCTTCCTTCATTCTTTTTCCCTTGAGAAGAGTAAGATATTGGTATCGACTGTAGCCCCTCGAAGACCTTAATTCCTGCGAAATCTACGAGGAGGATTGGATTAGTGTTGTGGGCTAAGAAGCCTCTTATCTTCTCTCCATAGCCTGCACGCATCCATTTGTTGGAGGTTATATAGCATAGATGCCCTCCCTCACGGAGGAGCTGGTATCCCCTCTCATAGAACAGACAATAGATATCACCTGTACGAGCGAAGCCCTTGAAACCGTAGCTCTGGTAAATCTTAGCTAGTTCTCCCCCATTATTTTGTAGTTGTATGTAGGGAGGGTTACCGATGACGATGTCGAAGCCGTTGCGACCTGAGGGGCGATTGAACACTTCATCAAACCAAGTATGCCAAAGGAAGAAGTGTGTATTGGCCGAGACATTGAGACCTGATAGGTCTACCGTATAGTGTTGCTCTTTGAGCTGCTCGTCGATAGCTTCACTGATCTCTTGATGTAACGTAGCCTTACGATCGTGATCCGTCTCGCCATAGTAAGCACTTATGGCCTGACGCAGTTGCCTCCTATAGACATCTGCTAGGGTCATCAAATAGCTCAACACATCCATCCTCCTTCCTCTGCGTCAGAGTACTTAGGTCTACCCCTTCATACCACTCTAGCAGAGAATTGCCTTGCATGATCTTGTAGTCGAGGTTAGGGAGTGGCGTTGGTGTCGTTTCGTCAACGACGAGTGAGAGCCAGAAGCGAAGACGGGCAATATCTACAGCCCCCTGCTCAATGTCTACACCATAGATATTACTCTTGATAATCTGGCTCTTAATCTCGGCAGAAGAGACGGACGGGTCTTCGAGCGAAATACGACAATTGTATAGCTCCCGTAGCATCCCCATGGGGAATGCCCCCGAGCCAATAGCTGGGTCGCAGACCTTGACCTCCTTGAGTCGCTCCAGCACCTTCGCACCCAGCTCCACACCCTCTAGCTCTAGCCCCGTGAGTAGCTCTGCATCATAGCTCTTTACGAACTCTGAGATGGCTTGGTGCTCTGGGGTGCCCTGATCGATCCCAGTACATAGGTAGGCGATGAGGGACTCTCGGCACATATACTGTACGATCTCCTTGGGCGTATAATAGGCACCCTTCTCCTTGTTGTCCTCCAGCAGACTCTCGAAGATCCGCCCTAGCATCTCTGGGTCTACCCCCACTTGGGCATCAGTAGGATCATTCTCATCGATGGTGAAGTTGTATTGGGCGAAGAAGTCAAGGAGATCCTTAAAGAACTCAGGGGGAAACTTTATCAGGAGTGCAGCATTCTCATCACGGTCAAATAGGCCTCCATTCAAGTAAGGGATACGTAGTTTATTTCCTCTCTTAGGGAATTTCACCCTAGTGTCAAAGAGGTCATTGTCGGCTCTACGATCGGTATTGAGTGCTTCGTAGAAGAGGGGATAGGACGGAGGTGATGAAGTCCGACTGCTGAGCCTCCGTAGCATACTCATAGAGGTGCTGTATGAAGGATCTATCCCCATCTCCCCAAGCCTTGTCCGAGGGGACACCGAGCCACCCCTTGCGTTGCAGATAGTGGAGGAATACGATGCGCCCTAATAACTTCTTGACATAATCACGTACACGCTTCGCATCGCCACAGAACTGCTCCCGTAGCTGGGCATTGGGCTCGGAGACTTGCTTCTCTTCCCACTTACCCCCTTGCTTGACGTATCGCTTACCCGTGATATACTCTACAAAGGTCGCATAGTGCTGACGGTACTTATCGAAGAACTCCTTATTCAGTGCCTCGACGGAGAAGGCGTCTTCGATGTCCTTGACCTCTACGGCACCTCGCTTGTCGATGAGCCTCTGGAAGTTGTCCGTGGCCGTACGGCAGTGTTGTCCAGGATCGAGGAGGAAGGTGAAGCGCTTGCTACTCGTGGTGTCTGTCTGACTAGCCCCCTTGTGGCAGAAGGTGAAGCGCCACTCCCAGGACTCCTGGCTCCACACCTCCATCCTCGTAGTGAAAGAGCATGAAGGCTAGGGAATGAGTATCCACGATCCGGCGTATCAGCTGCTGGATGCTCTACCCGATTACGAGCCATCTGAACCTGCCCCCTACCGTGATGTCAAATATCTGCAGGGGCTCTACTTCCACATAGACCTTACCCACCTGCTTGATACTCTGGATCCCAGCAGCTGTCGCTAGGCTCTCGTACTCGGGCTGGTTCGTGAGTATCTCAGCCTCGTACTCATCTACGAAATGCTCCTCCCCGAAGATGGGATAGATGATGTGCTCTAGGAATGATTGAGCCCCTTGATAGCTGCTACTTAGATACGTCCTGAGAGAATTCTTGTTCACGCTCCTTGCTGATGATTACTTAATGGTTCCTAGTATGATTGAGGCTTCCCCCTGCCTGCTCTCTACCTTGGCAACGAGCTTGCCGATCCCCTCCTCGAGCAGATGATCGATGTCGTGCTGCTCTAGGGCAAACAAACGACTCTCCTTCGCCTCCAGCTCCTCATCAATGAATATGATCCTCTTGATGATATCGATACTACCCTTATCGACAAGCATTCTCGCACGCCGTAATAGACTTTGCGACGCAGGGGAGAGACCATTGCGCTCCTGGAGCTTCACGATGATACCCTGTGCCTTCGTCCGCAGATCTCCCGCACGGGACTGTCTGATACGGACGAAGTATTGGTTGTATACTCTACAGGCTCTCTTGGATAGTTCGTCCCATGAGCTAGGCAGAGACACACTGGGGGTAGTGGACTCTACCTGCATCTCCTCTAGAGCCTCAAGTGGAGATATGATCTTTGCCTCAGTACCTGTAGCACTATCGGTCTTGACTACAAGGCGGGCACTATACGGAGCCTTCACGACGAAGTAGGCCGTACCATGTGCAGCCCTGTGCGATCTGCCAGCACGCTCCCGCCGCTGACTCGATCTCAGTATATCGCTCGGGATAGTCTGCCTTGTACTGCTTTAGCTTAGATATATAGGGCTGTAGAGGAGACTCCTCGCCATCGATCGCCTTCACCATATCGTAGTGTACTATACTCTCCTCATCCGAGAAGATCTTGCTATCCTCGCCAAATAGTACGTGGAAGGACTGGAGCTTGGTATGCGCCTTGTGGACGAGTTGTATCTCGGCATCCCCTTCGGCACTCGGCATGAAGTTATAGACATAGACCTTGGGCTCCCTGACTCCCGATACGATTGACACGTCCAATGCGCTGCATCAGGCGGGTCGAGTTCCAGGGGGTATCATAGTTTAGGATGACATTAGCTCGGTGTAGGTTTACTCCTTCGGCGAGGACCTCTGTCGTGATGATGACATCATAGTCACTCTTCTGCTCGCCATCGTAGTTGGCGTCGAAGTTCTCCACGATCATCTGCTCCTTTTCATCCCGGTTGGCCGAGGTGATGACGAGTGGCTTATGCCCCTTAGCCTTGACTGCCCTAGCGAGCGCCTCAACGGTATCGATCGCCTCGGAGAAGATGACGAGCTTGCCTGAAGTGTTCTTCTCTGGATCAAATAGCTTTGTCACAAGGCTCTCCTTGAAGGCGTCGAACTTGGGATCCCCGTGAGTTCCTTGCCCAGCGGTCGCAATATCGGGCTATGAGGTCTCGGTCTCTCTTCAGCTCTTCATAATACTCTGCCTTGAAGTCCGCTCGGCTGTATTCGGCATTCTGTCCCTGGGAATTCTTCCCATGCTGTTAGCTTCTGGATCTTGGCTCGGATCTCTTCTATACAGTCCTCGAAGGTGACGGGATCGCCTTGTCGCTTCTGACTCTTAGCCTCATAGTCCAGTTCCTTGTTGACATCGATCTGTGGGCAGACAAAGATGGTATCGTTCTCCCACATCCGGATCGTGTTCTCGGTATAGCGACGGAGGTTCTGTAGCGATCTGGTGAAGGCGGAGAAGGAGCTCTCCAGACGCTTCACCAGCTGTATCTGCATGATGGTCGCGAGCTGCTTGGATACAATGCTGACGTCGCGGTTACCTCGGCCTGCATACTTACGCCCATGCGCTGGATCTATAAAGTATTCTATAGCTCGATAGCGTGCATACCGGAGCCACTCTTCCGTCCGATCCTTGTCCTCCTGGGTGGGAGCTAGGAGGGTCATCGTCTCGTAGAAGAGCTGGGCTAGCTCGTCATCCATCACATACTCTAAGCTCTGTGCCATGATCTCCGGGAAGACTATGCCTTGGGACGCTATATCGTTCTGGTAGTACTTCTTGATATCGGTACGTGTCCGACGCTCGAGGATATCACATAGGATGCAGTCACGTAGCATACGAGACACCTCATCTAGCCTATGGTGACGCTCCTCTTTCGAGAGGTCTGTATTGCGCTTGAGGAGCTGGTCGTACTCCTTGTCGATCTTAGAGAAGAACAGCTCAAGGTTCCCACACTCGGCCTTCTTCAGTGTGCTCTCTCTGCGATTGCGCTCGAAGAGATGGATCTGGTTCATCAAGTCCCTAGGTGCAGTTATTCTGAGGTGTCGCTGAGAGCAAGCCCACGTAGGGATATACGCCCGTATCAGTACCGATATGCCCGATTAGCTCGTCCAGCGACTTGTACATCTGCGTGTTGTTATTGCGGAACTTGTGGCTCTCATCGATGATGATCAGTCCATAGTCCCTCTTCTGTAGCGCATCAGCAAAGTCTCCCGAGTCATAGGCATCGTCATCTCCGTCTGCCTCGTACTCATCATCCTCACCCTCGCTGTACAGCTGGTCTATACGACCCTGTGGTGATGAAGTCGATATAGGGCGACATCTTATCGCCCGCCTCTCTGTCGAAGGCTTCCAGGCATCCTCTTCCAGCTAGACTGGATAGCTGGTGGAGAGATGATAAGCACCTTGGAGCCTCGCCCTTCCTCCTGAGGCACAGATAGGAAGTGCTTGATGATAAGGCTCCCCACGATAGTCTTCCCTAGCCCAACGACGTCGCCCAGCATGAAGCCTCCGTGCTCACGCATGATACTGATACAGCGCTTGACGGCCTCGAGCTGGTAGTCCAGTTTCTTGACATTAGCAGGCAGATAGCTCGCTAGCTGATCCCCGAGCGCCTTGTCTACGACTTCGCCAAACTGGAGCTGGAGCAACTTGATATACTGCTCATAGGGAGTAAAGGGCTGGGGCTGTGCGTGAGGATAGAGCTTGGAGGGCTTGATAATCTGCTCTAGGAATTCCCTACTCCACTCTTGGGAGAGCGCCCACTTTTCTTCGAACCAATAGATATGCCCTTCGCAGTAGATCCCACTTGGGGGCGCGCGGTGACACGTGCTGGGTCGGTCTCTAGGTAGTTCAGCTCGGAGTTGCCCGAGAGTCCTTTCTTTGTGAAGTTGGAGCTACCTATTATCCCTAGGGAACGCTTCTCCCCAGAGAATATATAGCACTTGGAGTGCAAGAATTCCACCTCTTCATTTACATTCTTCTGGTAGATACGTACCCTGGATCTACTTTGTCTGTAGATACTCGGCTAGGAGCTGGATCACCTGCCCATATTCGGGCTTGAGCTCTAGCTCGTCGATATCGGTACGGATATAGTCTGCTGGATAGGTCGCATCCTTGTATTTAGGATTTTGAAGCAATGAAGTATATACGTAGGGATCTCTACCGATCGGGAGCTGAAGGAGTGTACCCTCCCGACCAAGGAAGGCCGAGAGCTCCGAGAGCACCATAGACATCCCGAGCACATCCCAGTAGCCCGTGGCGATACGCACCCTATCTATCCCCTCTAGTGAGATGCACTGCTTGAGGTATGTCTCCATTGAGAGGATATCAGACGAATTATCTATCAGCAAATTATGCATATCATCAACTTTAAATCTATTTATAAAGATACTAAAGTTATCAGAAGCAGGATAAAGTAGTACTCTGCACATTCTACTCTTAGGTGTAATTCTGCCTCTAGTGATAAATCCTATTCTTATCTTAGAGTCAGACGCCCCGTGAGCAGAGGCCGTGAACTAGTTCATTAGGTATAGCATTGGGCACGGTTGTGGGCTGATCCTTCCCTAAAAGACGCTCCCAGTAGATCGCTACGGGTCTACTGGGAGCATCCTTAATACTTGGAGAGGCCCTTAGAAGATGAGTGACTGTAGCTGGTAGACCAAGGCTCCTGCTAGATAACCTGCTAGGGCGAGCAGGCTAAAGCGCTTGAGATAATAGCCAAAGCCGATCTTCTCGAGCCCCCATGACCGTCACACCCGTAGCCGAACCAATGATCAGCAGGCTACCTCCCGTCACAGCACAGTAGGCAAGGGAAGACCCAGAAGGAGCCATTGAGCATAAAGGGCGAGAGTGCACCACTTGCATCTACGGGGAACATCCCCAGAACCGCCGCAACGAGGGCTACGTTATCAAGCATCGAGGAGAGAGCCCCGATAATCAGCGCAAGCACCCCTGTGCTGGGAATGAGCTCTGAGACCTTACCCGAAGCCATCGCCAGCTGTCCTCCTTCGATCAAGGCTGCTACCGACATCAGGATCCCTGAGGAAGTAAAAGATGGTCGTCAGGTCAGCATTGTTGAGCTGCTGGGTCATACGCAGAGTCGTGGCTTCACGTAGACGCTTCTTATGTGCCGAGAACATGAACTCCGTATGATCCACACCAGGACAAGGCCAAAGATAACCCCCATAAAGGCGGGCACATCGAAGAACGTCTGCCAGATAGGAACGAGCATTAGGGATAGGATACCCAGTAGAAAGACCGTCACACGAGCCCGCAGAGGTAGGATGTCATACAGTTCATCCTCGGGCACATCGGGTAGCTTACGGAGCTGTGCACCCCTCTTGAAGAGGAAGAAGTGGGCCAGTAGTGTCGGCACCACTAGGCTCACCAGCGCAGGGATGATCAAGTGGAAGATCTGATAGTAGGGTGTGATACGTCCATTATTCCACAGAAGCAGAGTAGTGACGTCACCGATCGGAGACCATGAGCCCCCGCATTACGGTGCAATGATACACATACAGGCATACTTCATTCGGTCAGTCGTATCGGGAACGAGCTTGCGCAGGACGGCGATGATGACGATCGAGGCAGCGAGGTTATCGAGGAACGCTGAGAACAAGAACGAAGCTAGGGCAACACGCCACAGCAGCTGACGCTTATTCGTCGTCGCCACGATACTAGCAACGGACTTGAAGCCCCCGTAGCTATCGATCGTGCTAACGAGTACCATCGAGCATAGGACGAAGAAGAGTGTCCCAGCTACATCCCCCAGATGCTCATTGAGCTTGAAGGAGAGATAGTCTGACACATCGTGCTCCCCAGTCATGAGCTTAGCATGCTCTAGGTACTCCCTAAAGCCCTCCGTGCCGGAGGCTATATCTGTATTGATGAGGAGAATAGCCCAGAGTAGCACGCAGGTCAGTAGGGCTGTCGCAGTCTTATTAACCTTAATCTGTTCCTCGAATGCGATCCTGAGGATCCCCAATATGAAGATCGCGGGCATCAAATAATACCAAATCATAAGAATAGGTGACTTTTAGTACGTCCTCCCTAGAAAATGTACCTCTAGGGAAGTGGAGATATGATAGGCGATGCCCCGAAGACGGATAGCATCCCCTGCCCACAGGCTTTTAGTTGGATCCCCGAGGGCACATAGTCTGTACCAGAGGGGACACGTATACTCGAGATGGCGAGTGAATCGCCAGTGAGGGCAAACCCAGCCCCACACCCAGAGCCAGCCGAGGCAGAGAGACCGAGCTTAGCTCGTCACTATGTAGCACCCGCTCGTGGTGCTGGTAGCGAAGCGTACCATGCACAGAGAAGTTTATCCCGAGATTATACCACAGAGGCAGGGTCACGTCCTACACCTAGATGTAGGCACAGAGCCTTAGCCTCTGCGCTGGGGTCTACAGCCGTCGTAGACTGTCGATAGATACGCTGTAGGGCGAGCTGTAGCTCTGCTTGTAGATAGAGAGGCCACCCTTCTGGTGTGTATTCAGCCCCTAGTCCCAGGGGATCGACTAGAGGCATACCACTCGGCCTGCCTGCCCGTGTAGAGGGCACTGGCCTCTATCGGGAGATAGAGGAGAAGGCCTGTAGAGGGAAAGGCCGCAGCTGGAGAGAGCTGGCGACGGCTACGACCGAAGATACGATCCGCAGCCCAGTAGCCGATATGTGCCGAGAGGATCCCCAGCCCTGCCCCCGTAATCACATCGCCCACCCAGTGACGATTGTTCAGTAGGCGTCCTAGCCCCTGCAGCAGATGCCACAGCATAGCCTACTGGACGTATCCAGGGGTAGCGAGAGCCATACTCGATCCCGAGGAGCTCTGCCGAGGTAAAGGCCATAGCCGTATGTCCCGAGGGAAAGGAGTTACGTGAAGACCTATCAGGACGCTCCACCCGAGCTGTATACTTGATCGCAGAGGTGATAGCCAGCATGGAGGCTGAGGCTAGGGCATCAGCGACCACCATCTGCAGGGGATTATCGGTTATCCCCTTCACACCCGCCAGACGAAGTCCCAGCTGGCCAGCCAAAGGGGCGAACTGCAGGTAGTCATCATAGTGATGACGGAAGTGTGGATAATAGGCGAATCGTAGCTCCCGTACATGCTGGTTATTCAGCGTCTGGAGCAGACCTGCGGCTACTATTGGTGCAGACATCGTAGCCCCATGGAGTAGGAGTCGGTTGATCTCCCCCTTGGAGGTCTGTGCACTATCTACACCCTGAGACTGATGAGGCTGGGCATGTAGCACCTGAGCCGTCGCAAGGGAGACGCCGAGCAATAGTCTAGATAAGCTCTTCATCATACGCATTAGTCTTGACCGAGTTGTAGTTCGTGCCACTCCTCACCTGCCCCCGAGGTCATATCATGTGTGACGATGAGGAGCGTTGCATCCTGGGGTACAAGCTCTGTGAGCAGGCTTTGGAAACTCTGTTTGTAGGCTCTGTCGAGGAAGCTAAGAGGTTCACTCGGGCGATCAAGAGCTCGGGCTGAGAGGCTAGGGCTCTAGCCAAGAGGGTACGCTGGAGCTGTCCACCACTGAGTCGTCCCTATGGGGTTATCTAGGAGCTCGTGTACCCCGACGGCCTCTGCCAGACGGCTCCGCTCCTCTCGGCGAGCCTTAGGGTCTCGCAGAGCCTTAGGGAGACCAGAGTCGATTACTTCCCAGACACATATCGGGAAGTGGCGGTCTATTTGATTAATCTGCGGGAGGTAGCTCATCACTAGGTCGGAGGTCTCTGTCCTACCCGATCGAAGCAACGAAGGTGCCCCCACGTAGCGGGATCAGCCGAAGGAGCGTACGCATGAGCGTTGTCTTCCCACAGCCATTGGGACCTCGTGATCGCCCAGCGTTCGCCACGCTGTATGCTCCAGTCGAAGTGCTCTAGGACAAGGGTATCAGAGTAGCCTATGCTGGCATCCTCTAGTCGTAGGATTGTACTCATCGGGTTGATTGCTTGGGTGTCTGCGCAGGCTGGGAGAGGGCATTAGCTATCTTTAGGAGCTCGCCCCTGCCAGTCGCCATCTAGGGGATCGATCTCATAGGGTCTTTGCCCCCAGCTCTGAGGCAATACTATGGACTAGCTTGCTCTCGAACTCCTTCTGTACAAAGACCACCTTCACCCCTGCCTCTCTAGCTCTACGTATGATCCGCTCTAGGTGTGCGGGAGAGGGCTCTTTACCATCCTCCTCTATGACGAGCTGCTCCAGAGACCATTCGCTGGCGAACTCTGAGAGGGAAGGGTGGTAGATCACGAAGCTCCGAGAGGGGAGCTCCTGAAGGCGAGCCCTAAGGGTCTGCTCTAGGCTGTCCAGCTGTCGGCGTAGCTCTGCTTCACCCTCCTCATAGCGGGCTCGGTGTACACTATCCACAGCAGAGAGCCCACTGAGGATCGTCTGACTCATAGCCCTCAGTCCCCTAAGGCTAATCCAGTAGTGGGGATCATGTATGAGGCCATCATGCTGGTGTCCGTGGTCGGCACTCTGTAGAGTGGCATCCAGCCGTAGGAGGGGTAGCTTGGGCTGTAGGGATCGAATACGATCGATCCAGCTTCGCTCGAAGCCCCGATCACCGATATAGAAGTAGCCCCTACTCTGCGACAGGGGACTGTATATCCCGAGGAGTGGGTTCATAGTTCTCTGGGTTATTCCCCTTAGGGAGGAGTGTCGTGACAGAGACCAGCTCACCCCCAATAGCCTGAATAAGCGAGGCTGCGGGAGCGATGGTCGTCGTGACAGCTACACGACCGCTATCCTGCCTCTGCTCGTGGCATGCACCTAGGGCGAAACAAATGACGAAGAGTAAGGCTATATAGAGATACCCCGACCTTAGGCGACCGAGTAGAGGATAGTTCATTTATCGCTTTGATATGAAGTTTGCTTGCTCATTTTGGGGTGCATCTACCCTTCCCATCCCTTTCTTAGGGATAGGTATTAGGGCAAAATACAACTGCAAAAATAGCTCAACTCCCCCAAATGACCCTCCTCCAGCCCTTCTCCTCAGATAGGAAGCATCGACTTCGGGGGCATATCGCCCCAAAGCAAGCTCCTTCTTTCCCTTCTTCTCAATAAAGACATTTGACACCTCATATAGTATCAATACAGTACTCCAAGTGAATATCAAGGAGCCATTCTTAGGCACTCTGTATCAAGCATTAGGAGAGGGGAAAAGTGAACATACCGAGAAGGCTGATGCGAACATATAATGAACGCCCTCGTCACCTATGTAAGGTGACGGAGGCATTCATACCGAGTCCGCTCTTGCGATCATTACGTGTCCTCTAATAGGGGTCTCGGAATGCGCACAAAACCTTGTCTACAAGGATCTTTGTGCCCTCTACTTTTGAGGATGAGAATAGCCCCGCCTTGGGAGAAGACACGGGCGAGAAGGCTGGTCAGCCTTCTCGCCCGTGGAGCTATTGAGTTGTACCTGAGTCTTAGCGGTACTCCCGCCAGCTCTTAATCTGGAGCCCCTCCAACGGAAGGGTACAGAAGGCCGTGATGAAGGCCGAGGCTAGACGAGCATTCGTGAGCAAGGGGATATTGAGGTCAATGGCCGCACGACGTAGGCGATAGCCGTTGGTCAGTTCGCCTGCGGTGAGGTTCTTGTTGATATTGACGACCATATCGATCTTCTTCTCGTGCAGGAGGTCAAGAGCCTGAGGGTGCCGCCCCTCATCCGTAGGCCAAAAGACCAGCGTGGAGGGAATACCATTCTCAGCGAGCATGTCGTGCGTCCCCTGCGTGGCATAGAGCGTATAGCCCCGCTCGTGGAGGAGGTGCGCAGCATCGAGCATATCTACCTTCTGCTTATAGCCCCCAGTAGAGAGGAGGACAGAACGCTCGGGGATACGATAGCCCACGGAGAGCATAGACTTGAGGATGGCCTCATTCGTATCATCGCCTCAGACAGCCCACCTCGCCAGTGCTCATCATGTCCACACCGAGGACGGGGTCAGCCTTCTGCAGTCGAGCGAAGGAGAACTGCGAGGCCTCGATCCCTACATAGTCTAGGTCGAAGGCACTCTTATTCGGCTTCTCGACCTGCTGCCCAAGCATGATGCGGGTAGCTAGCTCGATGAAGTTAATCTTCAGCACCTTGCTCACGAAGGAAGCTGCGAGAAGCTCTGAGGTTACACTCGATGACCTCGATCTCGTTGCCCTTGGCGAGGAACTGGATGTTGAAGGGGACCCGATATATGCAGAGCCTCTGCGATCTGACGACTGATGCGCTTGATACGACGAACGGTCTCCACATAGAGCTTCTGCCCAGGGAACTGGATCGTCGCATCGCCCGAGTGGACACCAGCAAACTCGATATGCTCACTCGATCGCATAGGCAACGATCTCACCACGCTGTGCGACGGCATCGATCTCTACCTCCTTGGCGTGCTCAATGAATTGGCTCACGACGACAGGTGCTCCTTAGAGACCTCGGCGGCGAGCTCTAGGGAAGCGATAGAGCTCCTCGGCATTGGAGCAGACGTTCATAGCCGCCCCTGATAGGACGTAGCTAGGACGGACGAGTACGGGAAGCCAACCTCCTCGATGAAGCTATCTATATCGGACAGCGAGGTGAGCCTCTCCAGCGGGGCTGGTCGATGCCGAGGCGGTCGAGCATAGCGGAGAACTTATGCCGATCCTCCGCATTGTCGATGTCCTCTGCCTGCGTCCCGAGGATCGGGATCTGCTGTGCATGGAGCTTGAGGGCAAGGTTATTCGGTATCTGTCCGCCCGTAGAGAGGATGACGCCACGTGGAGTCTCGAGGTCGAGGATGTCTAGGACACGCTCTAGGGTCAGCTCATCGAAGTAGAGACGATCGGTGATGTCGTAGTCCGTGCTGACGGTCTCAGGATTGTAGTTGATCATCACCGAGCGTAGCCCCTGCTCTCGGATGGTCTGTAGGGCATTCACCCCACACCAGTCGAACTCTACCGAGCTACCGATACGATATGCCCCCTGAGCCTAGGACGACGACAGAGCGACCATCGGCTTCGTAGGAGATGTCGTTGGCCGTACCGCTGTAGGTCAGATAGAGGTAGTTCGTCTCAGCTGGATATTCGGCAGCGAGGGTGTCGATCTGCTTGACCACGGGGAGGACACCGAGCTTCTACGCAGGGAGCGTACCTTCTAGAGCCTGCTCGTCACGAGCTCGCTCGCCGTGCTTGTTCAGGACAAAGCGTGCGATTTGAAGTCTGAGAAGCCCTGACGCTTGGCATGCAGGAGGAGTTCCTTCGGTAGATCCGCTATTGTGCTCACCTCTGCTAGGCGGAGAGAGGTGCGGACGATGCTCTGTAGCTTGTCGAGGAACCAGCGGTCGATCTTGGTTAGCTGGTGCACCTGCTCGACTGTGTAGCCAGAGCGTAGCGCCTGACCGATCGCAAAGATACGTGTGTCGGTAGGTGCACTCAGAGCACGATCTAGCTCAGAGCTGGCTATCTCCTTGGTGCTATTGCTGACGAAGCCATGCATCCCCTGGCCGATCATACGTAGCCCCTTCTGGATAGCTTCCTCGAAGGTACGTCCGATGGCCATTACTTCGCCCACAGACTTCATGCTACTACCTAGCTCACGGGACACCCCGTGGAACTTACCTATATCCCAACGAGGGATCTTACAGACGACATAGTCCAGTGCTGGCTCAAAGAAAGCCGGAGTGGTACGTGTGACCGAGTTCTTGAGCTCAAAGAGACCATAGCCGAGCCCTAGCTTAGCCGCTACGAAGGCCAGTGGGTAGCCCGTAGCCTTGGAGGCCAGTGCAGAGGAGCGAGACAGACGGGCATTGACCTCGATCACTCGGTAATCTTCGCTGTCAGGGTCTAGGGCATACTGGACATTACACTCCCCGACGATCCCAATGTGGCGGACGATGCGGATAGCGATCTCTCGGAGCTTGTGGTACTCATTATTGGTCAGGGTCTGTGAAGGAGCGACGACGATACTCTCCCCGGTGTGGATACCGAGGGGGTCGAAGTTCTCCATATTACAGACCGTGATGCAGTTGTCATAGCAGTCACGCACGACCTCGTACTCGACTTCCTTCCATCCCTTGAGGCTCTTCTCTACGAGCACCTGAGGTGAGAAGGCAAAGGCCTTGCTACACAGCTCATCCAGCTCCTGCTCGTTGTCACAGAAGCCTACCCCCAGCCCTCCTAGGGGCATAGGCTGCACGGATAATCACTGGGTAGCCTAGCGAAGAGGCTGCACGGCGGGCATCCTCGACACACTCCACAGCGTGGCTCTGGATCGTCTTGACATTGATCTCGTCAAGCTTGCGGGCGAAGAGGTCACGATCCTCGGTATTCATAATCGCCTCTACTGGGGTACCAAGTACCTCTACACCGAAGCGATCTAGGACACCACTCTGATGGAGAGCCACCCCACAGTTGAGCGCCGTCTGCCCACCGAAGGCCAGGAGGATCCCCTGTGGACGCTCCTTCTCGATCACCTTCTCGATAAAGAAGGGAGTGACGGGGAGGAAGTAGATCTCATCGGCTATCCCCTCGGAGGTCTGTACGGTAGCGATATTGGGGTTCACGAGGACGGTGTGATCCCCTCCTCTCGTAGAGCCTTCAGTGCCTGCGAGCCTGAGTAGTCAAACTCCCCAGCCTCACCTATCTTCAGAGCTCCCGATCCGAGGAGCAGCACCTTCTGTATCTTGTTCTTGTCGATCATCGTCTATCTGTATTTAGGGGATTAGAGGAGGCTTAGGAATTCGTCGAAGATGAAGACCGTATCGGTATACCCACTACAAGCCCTCGGGGTGGAACTGAGCAGAGAAGAAGGGTAACGTCTCGTGGCGATCCCTTCGTTCGTACCATCATTGAGGGTTGACGTACTTCTCTCTCCAGCCTTCGCCAAGCGTGGAGGTATCGACAGCGTAGCCGTGGTTCTGGCTGGTGATGTAGCATCGGGTCGTACCGACCTCTCGTACGAGCTGGTTATGGCTACGATGCCCATACTTCATCTTGGAGACTCTAGCCCCAGCAGCTGCCGCTAGGAGCTGGTTCCCCATGCAGATACCGCAGATGGGCTTCTTCCTCTCAAAGGCACGGCGGATATGCTCCACCGTCACCTGGCACATATTGGGGTCGCCAGGGCCGTTGGAGATGAAGAGACCATCGAAGTCTATTTGGTTGAAGTCATAGTCCCAGGGGATCCCGGTAGAGTGTGACCTCGGGACGAATGAGGTTGCGCACGATGTTGTTCTTCGCACCGCAGTCTACGAGCACCACTTTCTTCGATCCATTGCCGTAGCATCGTGACCTCCTTGGGGGAGGCTTCCGCTACTAGGTTGCGCATATTGGGGTCTTCGAAGGGAATGTCTTCGGCTCCCTCTAGGAGGATCTTACCTCGCATCGAGCCTTTCTCCCGTAGCGTCTTGGCGAGCTCACGGGTGTCGATACCGGTGAGTCCGAAGACCTTCTCTTGGCAGAGCCAGTGAGCGAGTGAGCCCTCTGCATTCCAGTGGCTGTGCTCCTCTGAGTAGTCCGATACCACGATCCCTAGGGGATGAATCCGATCGCTCTCTGTGAGAGCGAGATCCCGTGGGCGTCGCGCTCGGAGGAGGGCACCCCATAGTTCCCCACCAGGGGATAGGTCATCACGAGGATCTGACCCCTATAGCTGGGGTCGGTGAAGCTCTCTGTGTAGCCAGTCATGGCGGTAGTGAAGACCACCTCCCCAGCTACTGAGGCTTCGTAGCCGAAGGAATATCCCTCGAATCGGCTACCATCATCTAGGAGCAGTGTCGCACGCTTGTACTCTTGCATTGGGCTTGTTCTATATGTAAGGATGAAGATCGGTCAGCTAAGGTATTATAAAGAGAAAAGCCGTCTACCAAGCAGAGCTTGACATACGGCTTTCTATATCTTTGGTTGCTCCCGAGGAGCAGAGACCTCAGTGTCATTGATACGCTTGTGAGTGACCTTTAGTAGGGCTTCTTTGCCCTACCTCACGCACAAAGGTAACAAAAATTCACTAACGCTACATTCTATCAGGCATCTCGATCCCCAGTAGATCAAACGCAGAGGCGATCGTACGAGCTACCACAGAGGAGAGGGCTAGGCGGAACGAACGCAGTGAGGCATCCGGCTCATGGAGCATAGAGTGGTCGTGGTAGAACTGGTTGTACTCCTTCACCCAGATCATAGACGTAGCTCGCGATGACGGCTGGGCTGAAGGTACGTCCAGCCTCTTGTACCACCTCGGGGTAGTCTGTGATCTTAGCGATCAAGGAGATCTCCTTAGCGGAGAGAGCAAGATCCGTGGGCAATACCTCTGGGATAGCTCCGAGTCCCTTCTCCTCGGCTCTACGGATCACGCTGCAGATACGAGCATAGGGTGTACTGGATGAATGAGCCCGTGTTGCCATTGAAGTCGATACTTTCCTCGGGATTGAAGACCATATTCTTCCTAGGGTCTACCTTTAGGATAAAGTACTTGAGCGAACCGAGCCCGACACGGCGAGCTACCTCCTGAGCCTCCTCGGGGACATATCGCTGGCCTTACCCTGCTCAGTGAGCAATGGTGAGCGCCGTCTGTGTCATCTCGTCCATCAGGTCATCGGCATCCACGACTGTACCCTCACGGCTCTTCATCTTGCCATTGGGTAGCTCTACCATCCCATAGCTAAAGTGTACAAGCCCCTTGCCGAAGGCATAGCCTAGGCGGTCAAGGAGTAGGGAGAGTACCTTGAAGTGATACTCCTGCTCGTTACCCACGACATAGACCATCTTATCGATAGGATACTTATCAAAGCGCATCTTCGCTGTACCAATATCCTGCGTGATGTAGACGGAGGTACCATCAGAGCGAAGGAGGATCTTCCTATCCAGACCTTCGCTGGTGAAGTCCGCCCAAACAGAACCATCGGGATCCTGCACGAAGAGCCCTTCGCTAAGCCCACGCAGTACCTCTTCCTTGCCTAGGAGATAGGTCTGAGACTCATAGTAGATCTCGTCGAAGCTCACCCCCTAGACGGCGGTACGTCTCATCGAAGCCTGCGTAGACCCATGAGTTCATCATGCGCCAGAGGTTCACCACCTCCTCATCGCCTTCTTCCCAGCGACGGAGCAGGGCACGTGCCTCGGCCATGAGGGGGAGGCAGCCTCGGCTTCCTCCTGGCTCTTGCCCTCGGAGATGAGGGCAGCTACCTCGGCCTTGTAGTGCTTGTCGAAGAGCACATAGAAGTCCCCGATCAGATGGTCTCCCTTCTTACCCGTACTCTCTGGAGTGGCGCCATTGCCCCAACGCATCCACGCAAGCATCGACTTACAGATATGGATACCTCGGTCATTGACGATATTGGTCTTGAAGACCTTGTTCCCCGTAGCCTCTAGGATCTTGGCGATACTATAGCCGAGGAGGTTGTTGCGGATATGGCCTAGGTGGAGCGGCTTATTGGTGTTAGGCGATGAATACTCTACCATGACGAAGGGCGCATCAGCACCTGCCTGGACATGCCCATAGTGCTCCTCGTGGCGAATGCTATTCAGCTCCTCAAGCCAAGCGGAGGGGGCGATCGTAAGGTTCAGAAAGCCCTTGACGACCTGCACCGAGCTCACCAGTGACGAATGCTCCAGCAGATAGCTCCCGAGCTCCTGAGCCGTCACTTCAGGACTCTTACGTGAGATCTTCAGTAGGGGAAAGGTAACAAGTGTCCACTGCCCCTCGAACTCGCTACGTGTCCGCTGTAGCTGAAGCTGTGTGGCACTGACCTGCTGTCCGTAGAGGGCTTCTACAGCCTCCATCGCAGACTGCTGTAGGGATTGTATGATCGACATACTCGTTCTATGCTTTATTTATTCTGCTTATAATCAACCTTGGGAGGGACAAAGGTACACTTTCTAGGGGGATAGCTCCCTACCCTACTCTTCCTCCCTATCCCTTTCTTCTCCAAGAGGGCTACTTAGGCGAAGGTGCAGGACCTGCTTGGTCTCTGCTGATAGGGCATACCGACGATCGGGGACGTGCCCAATGAGCCAAAGGATCCGATCCCTCGCACCAGAAGCAGTGCCTCTGCCCGATCTCTGTGGCTATACTTGCCATCGATGAAGATACGACGGAGGAGCTTGCGCCCCTTCATCCCATAGGGATAGAGGGCATCCCCTCCTCGCGTCTGCGGATCAAGAGCTCTGTCATCCCCAATGCCTCGTAGTCATAGAGAGCTTCATTAGGGGGCAGAGGAAGGAGGCTACGATGATTCTCGGGACAAGGATAGACTTCCCACCTGAGGACAGAGCCCGAGGGAAGGGTTAGCTCTCCCCCCTGAGCGATATCTATGGTCTCCCGATAGGCCATGACCTCTTCACCTTGTGGCCTTAGCTCCAGATACTCACTTCCCCGTACCAGGATGTACCCATCGCTATGAAAGGTAGCTCCTGCAGTCCCCTCTCTCAGCTGCGAGTGGATCTGTAGGACGAGCTCCCGTGAGAAGCCATAGGGGTGAAGGAGTTCGTAGAGTAGCGTCTGTGGAGCCGAGGAGCCGAGGATACCCGGCACACTCGATCTGTCCTCGCTCTGTGAGGAGCTCCTGCCGAAGCTCCTCTACCCGCTCTAGGTAAAGCGTCCCCACCCCACGGAGGTTCTCTAGAGTACGCTCGGCAGCTCTACGAAAGGAAGGGTTGAGCTCCTCCAGCAAAGGGATTAAGCGGTGGCGAATGAGATTACGCCGATAGCGGAGGTCTGCGTTGGAGCTATCCTCGCGGTAAGGCTGACCAAGAGAGCGAAGATAGTCGAGGACTAGTGCCCTCGGACAGTCCATCAGGGGACGAATGACCCCATCCGTATCCCCTGCGGTAAGGCATACCGCTCACCCCCGTATACTGTACCCATCGAGAGGTTCAGCAGGAGGGTCTCTATCTGGTCGTCCGCATTATGAGCTATGGCAGTGACCGTAGGCACATTCGCCTGATCCCTCAGGACGGCAAACCAACGATAGCGGAGCTCCCTGAGCCCCCATCTCCACCGAGACTCCTGCGTGAGCCGCTACATAGGCTCGGGTGTCAAAGTGCTGAACGAGATAGGGAAGGCCGTGCTGCTCTGCTAGGGCTACGGACAAAAGCCTCATCCCCATCACTCTCCTCGCCCCTCAGGGCAAAGTCGCAGTGCAGGAGGCGTAGATGCGCTCCATAGCCCTAAAGCTAAAAGAGCCATCAGTAGGGCTACAGAGTCTGCGCCCCCACTGATGGCAAGATGTATCTGCTCCCTCCCGGTGGGTAGGAGCTGGTGAGACCGAATCGTCTCCGAGACCCGCACGAGGAGCGGATGAGGCATAGGCCTACTGGTGCTCGTGAGCCTCCTCGATGAGCTCAGGATCGACGAGGATACGTCCGCAGTATTCGCAGACGATGATCTTCTTGTGGAGCTTCAGGTCTACCTGACGCTGGGGAGGAATCTTATTGAAGCAACCTCCGCAGGCATCACGGTCAATGGGCACTACGGCTAGACCATTGCGAGCCCCCTCACGGATACGGCGGAAGGCATGTAGGAGACGCTCCTCGATCCCTCCTCTAGGGCGGATGGCATCAGCACGTAGAGCTTCTTCCTCTTGCTTCGTCTCGTTCTTGATACGAGCTAGTTCTTCCTGCTTGGACTGTAGGGTCGATCTTTGCGCTCAGCTATCGTCTCCTTGAGGGCGGAGATACGCTCGCTACGCTGCTGGATGTCAGCGTTGCCCCTCGTTGATACGCTTCTGGGATAGCTCGATCTCGAGTCCCTGGAACTCGATTTCCTTGGAGAGATTATCGTACTCGCGGTTATTCTTGACATTGTCGAGCTGTACCTTGTACTTCTCGATCTTCTCCTCCGAGGTCACGATACGAGCCTTCTCGGTGGCGATGGCTTGCTTCTGCCGCTTGTTGTCCTCCTCGAGATGCTTTAGACGTGTCTCCATCCCCTGCGATCTCATCCTCGAGATCCCGTACTTCTAGTGGGAGTTCGCCACGCAGGGTCTTGATATGATCGATCTTGGTAAAGGTCTCCTGCAGACGGCTCAGTGCGATGAGCTTATCTGCGACACCTCCTTCGCGGGAGCTGACAGCAGGATCAGCGACGGGCTGCTCGACGACCTCCTCGGTCTGGACGACGGGAGCCTCAGCCTTCTTTGCGGTCTTCTTCGCTGCCGTTGTAGTCTTCTTCGTTGTTTCTTTCGCCATTATAAATGCTCTATAGCGCTATTATAGGATTGGAGTCTAACTTGCTTTGATAGACCGCAAAGTTAGCTATTTTCGCTGAAATGATTTCCGCCAGTAACCGTGAGGCTATCTTTTCGCTCTCATAGTGACCGACAGTGACGAGGACGGGACTCCCTTCGCAGTCAAGGTAGTCATTATACTTCGCTTCTCCCGTGATGAAGATATCGGCGCCTAGTGCCCGAGCCTTCCTCCAGAGGAATGCCCCAGCTCCCCCGCATAGGGGCGACTCGGCTTACGCTCTCCTTCTTCGTAACACTATAGCGTAGCTGTCGTGTCTCGAAGTAGCTCTCCACCTCAGCGAGGAAAGTGCGCAGGAGCTGAGGCTCTAGGAGATCCCCGATGATGCCACTACCTGTAGTCCAATCCTGATTCCGCAGAGCCACAAAGCTATAAGCGGGGGTCTCGTAGGGATGGGAGCGAAGGAGACCTCCTCCACCTCGCCTCTCGAGGTAGGCTGGTAGGATGACGCTCAGCCGATCCTCTTGCTCTCGGTGCAGGGTACCCACCTGCCCTACAAAGGGCTGTGCACCATCGAGCGCACGGAACGTCCCCTCGCCCTGCGAGCGGTAGCTGCAGCTATCGTAAGCTCCTAGGCGGCCTGCCCCCGCCTCCCAGAGAGCAGCCGAGACAGCCTCGGTATGGGCTCTGGGGATAAAGGTCACCAACTCCACGAGCAAGTTCGGCGAAGGCTCTAGTACCCGCACTTGCTGGAGACCAAGGTCACGAGCCAGCAGGTAGTTCAGCCCCTCAGGGCATTGTCCGCCGAAGTGTGGGCGGCATAGATGTCGATCCCATGCTGGAGGGCTAGGCGCACACACCGCCTCGATATAGCTCGAGGTGCCGATGCGCTTAAGCCCCTTAAATAGGAGGGATGATGGGCAATGATGACATTTGCTCCTCGCTCGATAGCCTCTCTGATGACAGCTTCGGTGACATCCACGCAGCAGAGGACACCCGTAGCCACTGCCGAGGGATCCCCTGACCTGAAGGCCACAGTTGTCATAGCTCTCTTGCAGCGCCGAAGGGATCTTCGCCTCTAGGGCATCCCACACCTCATGTACTCGTATCATAATCTGCAGTTTCTAGTCCGTCTTTGATTTCACCCCCAAAGGTAGCTAATTTTCCCTCGTACCTCCAGCTCCTTTGCCTCCCCTCAACGCCCGCCACAGCCCCCTCTTGCTCCCCTCGAAGGATCGCCCCTCACTACCTCTCTGCAGTATCCCCACAAGCTCGGAGCAGACAGTAGAAAGGCATCTGAGGAAGCATGCTCGATAGGCTCGGGAGAGAAAGAGTATCCCCGAGACTTAGCCTGAACGCAAGCTAAGCCTCGGGGGCAAGGGAAGAGTAATGGGAGGGGGCAGGGCTACCGACTAGGAGGGAGCTTCGCTGGAGGAGGGAGGTTGCTCGGCCTTGCGCTTGCGCCGACGGGAGCGTAACCCCGTGACGAGGACAATGATCGAGGCTAGGCCGAGGAAGAAGATAAAGAGGTCCCGTCCCCCACTTACCCAAGAAGGGCTTGTAGAGGCGACCTGCATGGAGCTCCAGCGCAGCCTGCCAGAGAGAATAAGGCATAGCATTCAGTTCGCCAGGCTGGGGAGTGAAGGCCGTCTGCAGAGCCTTGTCCTCACCCTTATCCGTACGCCTTACTGCACCCTTGTCGTAGAGGAAGACGAGATCATGCTCGGCATCCTCCCCCGCAACGAGCCCAGAGACAGCGTAGGTACCTACGGGTCGCCCCATCTTCACCTCACGGATTACCTCGTGGGTGAAGTAGTTGCGGACGGCATCAGGCTGTCCAGGACGCACCTCGAAGAGTCCCGTAAACGATCCCATGAGCCAAGAGCCGTCTGGTCGCTGGGCGAAGGCATCGATCCCCATCGGACTGATCTGTGGCTGGTAGATCCACTTCTCGGGCTTGGCAGTGAGGGAAGAGAGGGTGAAGAAGCCTTCACTCGTAGAGAGAAGCCACGAGCCGTTCACCTCGTCATATCGGATGGCTCTAAGGCGATCAAACCAAGGATTATCGCTATAGAGTGGGCTGAATCTATTGGGTCGAGCCTCCGTGAAGATGAGGGGAAGCATCATAGGAGGACGTAGTAGCCAGCCCGTGGCGAAGACGAAGAGTACGACGTAGAAGAGCTTAGTGCCTAGCCTCTTATGTAGCTTGAAATGGAAGGAGAGCTTACGCGAGAGACGTTGCTTGGCCTCAGAGGCCTTCTTCGTGCCTCGCTTGTTCTTCTTCCCCATCAGCCTATGACTATACAGAGAGTAGAAGATCCCCGTCAGACACAGCACCATCACCAGCAGACCGATGAAGTCCACTATAAGGCGACCTGCTAGACCGAAGTACTCTCCACTATGTAGCGCCCATACGATCTGGAAGAGCAGAATACGCCCGGTATATCCATCGGGCTTGCCCAGCTCGTAGGTCGTCCATTCGGGGCTAGATAGGGAGCGTGTATAGAGGAGCGAACGGCTCAGGAGCAGTACACTATCCCCACGGATCTGCAGGTCAGCTAGGCGCCCTTGTACGGAGGAGGGCATCGGCTGCTGCTCCCATCGCTCCCCCGAGCTATGGAGCCTATAGAGGCGATACTGCGAGGCTACCCAGATCCGCCCCTCTCGGTCTCGTGCCATCGACATGATCTTAGCTTCGTCCCCACCCTTGACGAAGCCCTCATCGAGGAGTACCGCAGGTGCCGACAGAGCACTATCGGTACGCCATACCCCGACCCCACCATAGATATAGGCAAGGCTATCAGAGCGCAAGACCCCTCGGACAGCACCATTATTCCAGTGGTCGAAGCGGTAGCCCTTGGGGAGCAGAGCACTGGGGACATCTACCTGCTGCAGCAGGTCACGATGATTGAGGATAACCCCAGAGAGGGAGGCTAGGAAGAGGAGGAAACAAAGGGGGATGCCTAGGTACTTGTGTAGCTTCTTAGCTCGGATCATGGGCCCTTAGCTGGTTGTATACAGGGTTGGCATACATCGTTAAAAGTGCCTTACGGAGGAAGGGCTCATCGGGCGTAAGACCCTCGGGCAGACGTACGAGCGCAATACGGGCATCGATGTAGCGGGAGCGCCTCGGCACGTCTGTCAGGCGTATAGTGCTGGCTGAGGGTGGTCTCGCCCTGTAGCTCATCAGCAGCTACATAGTTGATTGGATAGAGGGCATAGCCCCGATGGATCTCCCTGTCCAGTACAGCCGCTAGGCTGGCATAACGGGCTTGATCCCCCTCGGGCAAGTCTATCCCCACGAGGAGCTCCGAGAGCGGTCGTCCAATGTGGAAGGAGACACGTCCCTTCCAGCCAAAGACTCCCTGTCTTCATATTGATGCCGTCATCCTCGGGGCTCTTCTTGAAGCCCTCGACATCTCGCTTGAGCTGCATCTCCTGCGCCTTGAGATAGTCACAGGGGGTCATACTCATAGCTACAGGTCACGGGGACGATATTCAGGGGCGTAAGTGCAGCTACCGCCTCTCGCTGTCCCGAGCCTAGACTGAGCATCTTCAGCAGAGCAGGCTGTGTCTCATCGGAGGAGTCCTTGGCACGTCCCTCACGCTGTGCGATCCACGTGCTCTTCCCTCGCCCACTGCCTCGTGCATGTATTCGGAGAGGAGCTGGCAGCGAGTAGAACCTCCCGACCCTGGAGGTTACGACGCACGAGGAAGCTCCCATTGAGCTTGACGAGGGTCTCTACCCAAGGATAGATCATGAGGTTGTCCCCGATAGCGATCTCGGGGAAGTGCGCCCCAGCATCGACGAGGAGTACGTTGAGGAAGGCCGAGTCTAGGATGATATCTCATGGTTGGAGATATAGGTGTAGGCACCAGCCTGCGAGATATGCTCCGTGCCGGTGAGCTCGACAGAGCGACAGCAGTGCTCCATGATATGCTTGACCCAATGGTAGCTAACCCGACTCTTGAAGTCCTCGACGCTGTGGCAGGTCTTGAGCACTGCCATCAGTTCGTCCCAGCTAGCACTTAGCCCGAGTCCCTCGTAGACCTCACGTAGGGGAGCTAGCGAGGTGATCTGAGCGATAGCAGTAGGTACCTCCTCCGGGGTTAGAGGGGCGAATGCTCTTATACTTATCGGTATACATAGTGATCGTAGTAATTAAGCCTGAGGTAGGCGTTCACGAATAATAGAGGTGAGCACCTGGGGCATGGTGAGCCCAGCTGCTGCTACCTGCTGAGGGATGAAGCTCGTAGAGCGTCATACCTGGGGTCGTATTGACCTCCAGGAGCGTGGGCAGGCCATCAGCCTCGATGATATAGTTCATACGTATGATCCCCCTGAGCACCCTATGTGGCGGTAGATCTCGAGGTCAGCTGCTGGATGAGTGCCGTAGCTTCGGGGGATATGCGTGCGGGGTAATCTCCTCGACTGCACCGTTGTACTTGGCATCGAAGTCAAAGAATGTCCCCTTGGGCACTACCTCCGTCACGGGCAGAGGATGAAGGGCTCCCCCAGCCTCATAGCACCCGCAGGTGACCTCCACGCCAGCGATGAACCGCTCGAGAAGTACTTCGTCACACTCGGTGAAGGCCTCACGGATAGCTCGCTCCAGCTCAGCCTCTGTATCCACCCGGAGGTAGCCACACTCGACCCTCCCGCATTGGGCTTGGCGAAGAGAGGGAGCCCAAGACGCTCCACGAGCTCATGCGACGAGGGCTGTGGCATGTCCTGGCGCAGACGTACCGAGTCCGCTACCCGCAGATGAGGGAAGGAGGCAAGGTAACGATTGCAGTGATACTTACTGAAGGTCAGCGCCTCTGTCAGTACGCCCCCCGTATTGTAGGGCACGCCGACTAGATCAAGGTAGCCCTGCAAGAGACCATTCTCCCCGGGGGTACCGTGCACCGTGATGAAGGCATAATCAAAGCGTATCCGCCCCGTAGGACTGAGGAAGCTAAAGTCGTCCTTATTCACTGGGATAGGCTCGCTCCCTCCCCTAGGTGGACGAACCAGCCCTCTCGCTCCACAACGACTAAGTAAGGAGAGAAAGCACTGCGATCGATCCAAGAGAGGATACCAGAAGCACTGCGTAGAGATACGGAATATTCACCCGAATATCCTCCTGCTACGACAGCTATGTTGGGTAAGTTCATACTAGAATTGCTATAAGAAATGTCATCGGAGACCATCCGATTCAGGAACAAATGTACCCCTTTTCCCCGGTAACTACCCCATACGAGGACTCGAGCAGGGCACAAAGGGCTCGCTCCCCCCAGTGTGCTGTCACCCGATCCCTCAGAGTGCACCCAGCTCATCATCCGCTCTATGGGACGATTGCCCCTAAGGCTCTCGGCAAGCGTGAGGGGCGAGCGTAGGTAGAAGGGAGCAAACATACTCCCCAAGGAGCGGAGAGGGCAGGCGCACGATCGCCTCTATCATACCCCCTTGGGGTACTTTGAGAGAAACCATTCCCATCGAGGGAGCCTCAGCTATCCCTGACTGTAGCATCAGCCGTTAGCCTCTAGAGAGCGATATACGAGAGCGCTACAGAGGACATACCTAGAGCGCTACAGTATACACGTGTGTACACAGTTGTGTACACGTGGGTATACAGTTGTGTACACACGTGTATACAGACCCCTCCTAGATAGCAGGTATATGCCTGGTCATCCGACACCCAGAGTACAGATGTCGCTATCTGTGGGCTATGCTCCTCGAGCTCTTTGTCCTCGGCCACTAGTGACCTCATGCCTCAGCCCTACCTAAGATAGGCGCAGGATGGGCTTTTATTCGTATTTTTGTATGTACTATGCTTTATATTTTGGCAAGCTAGATGCAAGACTTAGAGATCAAGGGTGCCCTGAGTGCACAATCTGAAGAACGTAGACGCCCATATACCGAGGTATTCCCTGACCGTCTTTACTGGACTGAGTGGTAGCGGGAAGTCTTCGCTCGCCTTCGACACATCTACGCCGAGGCCAGCGGAGGTATATCGAGACATTCAGCTCGTATGCCCGTGGCTTCCTAGGCGGGGGGATGGAGCGTCCTGACGTGGAGCAGATAGATGGACTAGGCCCTGTGATCTCGATCGAGCAGAAGACCACCAACAAGAATCCCCGCTCCACAGTGGGGACGGTGACCGAGATCTACGACTTCTTCCGCCTACTCTATGCCCGTGCAGGTCAGGCTGTGTCCTACCTGACAGGTGCGCCGATGGTGCGCTACACCGAGGAGCAAATCCTAGAGCTACTCCTAGCTCGCTTCTCGGGGAAGAAAGTCCTGCTACTAGCCCCCGTCGTCAAGCAACGTAAGAGGCACTACAAGGAGCTCTTCGAGCAGCTACGCAAGAAGAGCTTCCTCAACGTCCGTGTCGATGGTGAGCTCAGAGAGATCACCTACGGGATGAAGCTAGACCGCTACAAGCTCCACAGCGTAGAGGTACAGACCGACAAGCTCACCATCTCGGAGAAGAACCGTGAGCGTCTGATGACCAGCCTCACGCCTCACCCTCAAGGAGGGCGATGGCGTGATGATGCTCCAGGAGCTGGAGACGGGCGACATCTCCTACTTCAGCCGCCACCTATGGATCCCGAGACGGGACTATCCTATGGCGAGCCCGCTCCACACAACTTCTCCTTCAACTCCCCCAACGGCAGCTGCCCACGATGCAAAGGCCTCGGCGAGGTACGTGTCATCGACCTCGAGAGCATCGTCCCTGATAAGAGCAAGAGCATCTCACCAAGGGGAATACTTCCACTAGGGAAGTACCGCCGTCAGCTCGTCTTCGCACGTATCGAGGCTCTGTGTGCCAAGCATGAGGTATCCATCACGATCCCATCAAGAGCCTCCCCGATGACCCTCATCAGAGAATCCTCGAGGGCAGTGAGGAGGACATCACCCTCACGGACGAGCGCTTCCCCGACCTACGTGGTATCCCCCTCTCCCTACGATGGACTGGGGGCTTACCTAATGAGTAGTCAGGACCAAGAGGAGGACAGTGAGCAGAGCCAGCGTTGGCTCCTGCAGTTCACCAAGCCTCAGGTCTGCCCCGGAATGCTCAGGCTGGCGACTGAATAAAGAGGCTCTACACTACCTCATCGCAGGGAAGAATATCGGTGAGGTGGCCTCTATGGAACTCACCCAGCTGATGCAGTGGGTCGAGCAGGTCGAGCACGAGCTCAGTCCCCAGCAGCGCATCATCGCCTCCGAGATACTCAAGGAGATACGCACCCGCCTCTCCTTCCTCCTAGATGTCGGGCTGGGCTACCTATCCATGAACCGTATGTCCGCCTCGCTCTCCGGGGGAGAGAGTCAGCGTATCCGCCTAGCCACCCAGATCGGTACTCAGCTCGTAGAGGTACTCTATATCCCTAGACGAGCCTAGTATCGGCCTCCACCAGCGAGACAACCTACGGCTCATCCACTCCCTGCAGAAGCTCCGCGATCTAGGTAATACCGTGATCGTAGTAGAGCATGACAAGGACATGATGCTGCAGGCTGACCACATCATCGACCCTAGGGCTTTCAAGGCAGGACGACTCGGCGGTCAAGTCGTCTTCGCTGGCACACCGAGCGAGATGATGCAGGCAGGTACACTCACCGCTCGCTATATCAGCGGTGAGCAGCAGATAGAGGTACCCACTGCTCGGCGCCCCCTCTCCGATCGTGTCCTCCGCCTCAGAGGTACATGGGGAATAACCTCAAGGGAATCGACGTGTCCTTCCCCTAGGTACACTCATCTGTGTCGCTGGTGTCTCGGGTAGCGGGAAGAGTACTCTGATCAACGAGACCCTCTACCCGATCCTGAGCCAGCACCTCTATGCCTCGCTGAAGGAACCACTACCCTACCAAGAGATCGAAGGCCTCGACCTCATAGACAAGGTCGTAGCCGTAGACCAGTCCCCCATCGGACGTACCCCTAGGAGCAACCCTGCGACCTACACGGGAGTATTCACCGACATCCGCAACCTATTCGTCGGGCTACCCGAGAGCAAGATGCGTGGCTACAAGCCTGGGCGCTTCTCCTTCAATGTATCGGGAGGACGCTGTGAGACTTGCTCTGGCAATGGATACAAGACCATCGCTATGAACTTCCTCCCCGACGTACTTGCCTCCTGCGAAGTCTGTCATGGCCGTCGCTACAATAGAGAGACCCTCGAGGTGCGCTTCAAGGGCAAATCCATCGCAGACGTCCTCGATATGACGATCAACATGGCCGTAGAGTTCTTCGCCAACGTCCCACACATCCTCAAGAAACTACAAGTGCTGCAGGAGGTAGGCCTAGGATATATTAAGCTAGGTCAGTCCTCCACGACCCTCTCTGGTGGTGAAAGCCAGCGCATCAAGCTCGCCTCCGAGCTCGCCAAGCGAGACACAGGCAAGACCGTCTATATCCTCGATGAGCCTACCACTGGGTTACACTTCGAGGACATACGTGTCCTGCTCGGCATCCTCAATCGTCTCGTCGATCGGGGAAACACCGTCATCATCATAGAGCACAACCTAGATATACTCAAGAGCGCAGACTACATCATTGAGATCGGACCTGACGGTGGCAAGAAGGGGGGAAGACTCCTCTACGAAGGGACGCCAGAGGGACTAACACACGTCAAGGACAGTCCTACCGCTCCATTCCTCAGGGAGGAGCTCACACCACCGACCAAGCTAACCGCCAAGGGATAACAACGATAACCCACACACTACATACACTACAAACACCAACACGCAAATGAAATTAGGTAATCGACTATCAAACAAGATCTGCCCAGAGCATATGACGGTCGAAGAGTGGCAGGTGGCTCTTCGCCGTGAGAATGCTCGAGAGAGCAACTTCCAAGTCGAACACTTGGATAAGAACCGCATCTGGGGGATTATCTTGTCAGTAGCTGCTACAGGACGCTACAAGGTAGCCTTTCGTGGGGTGCAGAGTGATCGCAACTCTGCTCCTGCCCTAGACTTCCGTACCAACGGGCTAGGCACCTGAAGCACCTGGAGGCCGTCACCCTCCACCTCCAGGATCATGTACCAGGATACCCTTGGGCAGGTCTCAGCCACTCAGCTGAATATACATCTATCTATGTCAGTTACAAGGGAGGGCGTAGCATCCGTGTACGTATCGGTACAGCCTATCAGGCCGAGTACCAGCGTCTACTCTATCAGTACTTCGACGAGGATGGGATCCTTCCCCCAGAGCAGTATGTACACCCTAGACCATATATGCAGGCAGGCTCAGGCGATCTCATCCACCTTCCGTTGCTATGACGATGTCCATGAGTTTGTCCTAGAGTGTCTCAGGGAGCAGCAGTGGCGAGCAGAGCTCAAGGCCACCTACCCCGAGGAGGCGATCCCATGGAATAAGCATACGCTGGTCGAGCCCTTTGAGGTCGTCGAGCGACTACTCTATGATCTCTGCTTTCAGGGTTTTGGCTTCATCGTAGGGCTCAAGCACCCCTTCTATATGCATCTCATCGCCCGCCTCGTAGAGGAGGTTTATCAGGGTGAGGAGCAGCGTGAGAAGGGCTACATCATCGTAGGGAATGAGACAGATGTCCTCATCTGGCAAGCCATCCTCTTCCAGTACAGCGAGTATGTCCACCTCCCCGTACAGGTGATGTCGCAGGAGCAGTTCGTCAAGATCCAGATCCCTCAGGGCACTCGTGCCTCCTTCGTCTATGTCAATGACGCAGACTGCCTCAAGGAATGGAAGAACCCAGTCTCCCTAGCACTGAAGAAGCTCGAGGTGAAGCACCTCTATATGCACGTCGAGACACTGGAACACCTGACGCCAGTACAGCTCTCTTCGATCCTCACAGCATATCAATCCCTTTGTCATCGGCCCATTCTACAAGTTCATCCACGCTTATCGTCCTCTCTTCCCTCTAGCAGAGGATGCCGAGCGTCTACCTGCCGAGATGAAGCCCTTCACCTTCTTCGCCACCCAGCGCATACACTCGGCCAAGGCACTGCCAACCAGTGGCGATGAGCAGGCGATACGTATCCCTACCCGTTAATGATGAGCATACGCCTGAGAACAAGGTCAATAGACTCTCGGGCTCCTCTCCGAGGTACTTGAGGATCCTGATACTACCCTCCTGCTACGCACTCTGATCCTATCCTTGCTACGGGTAGATAAGTAGCCTCCATCCCCTTATACAATAAGGGATATATACTTATTTAGAAGGCGGTCATCTCCTTATTCGGAGATGACCGCCTTGTCCATTATTTAATAGTATAGCACGAGGTATACGTCATCCTTTGCCTAAAGCTCTTCTAGGAATTACCTCACCAAGACCACCATTTCTCCAATTGGATAGCACCCATATAGCCGCTCTAGAGATACCCCTCCCGACCCTAACACCTAAAGAAAAAGTAAGCCCTCGCGATCACGGATCACCGAGGGCTTATTACTCACTATGAGGGTATAGTCTAAGACTATCTCAGACTAAAACTCTGCGTTACGTGGCGTACGTGGGAAGGGAATCACGTCACGTATGTTGGTCATACCCGTGACGAAGAGTAGCAGACGCTCGAAGCCGAGTCCAAAGCCCGAGTGAGGAGCTGTCCCATAGCGACGAGAGTCCAGATACCACCAGATGTCCTTCTCGGGGACACCCATCTCCTGAGCACGCTTGGTGAGCTTCTCAAGGTCAGCTTCACGCTCTGAACCACCGATGATCTCCCCGATCTTGGGGAAGAGGACATCCATACCACGGACGGTACGACCATCGTCGTTGAGCTTCATGTAGAAGCTCTTGATCTCCTTCGGGTAGTCCGTCACGATGACTGGACGCTGGAAGTGCTCCTCGACGAGGTAACGCTCATGTTCGCTGGCAAGGTCTGCCCCCAGTAGATGGGGAACTCGAACTTGCGCCCAGCCTTCACCGTAGCCTCGAGGATCTCGATCCCCTCCGTATAGGTCATACGCTTGAAGGGCTTCTCCAGCACAAAGTGTAGGCGATCAATGAGCTCTGCATCGAAGTGCTCGGCGAGGAACGTCAAGTCCTCTAGGCAGTGATCTAGTGCCCACTGCACGCAGTACTTGATGAACTCCTCCGCCAGATCCATATTCTCCTCGATCTCGAGGAAGGCCACCTCTGGCTCGATCATCCAGAACTCAGCTAGGGTGACGAGGCGTATTGGAGTTCTCTGCACGGAAGGTAGGCTCAAAACGTGTAGATTCCACCCAGTGCTAGAGCAGCCATCTCACCCCTCCAGCTGACCAGAGACCGTGAGGGAGGTATGACGTGCGAAGAAGTCCTCACGATAGTCTATCGCACCATCCTCCGTACGAGGGAGGTTGTCTAGGTCGAGTGTCGTGACCTGGAACATCTGGCCTGCACCCTCTGCATCACTAGCTGTGATGAGGGGCGTATGGACGTGAAGTAACCACGCTCATGGAAGAAAGTGTGGATCGCCATCGCCATGTGGTGGCGCATACGATAGACCGCTCCGAAGGTATTCGTGCGAGGACGTAGGTGTGCGATCTCACGTAGGAACTCCAGCGAGTGCCCCTTCTTCTGTAGCGGATAGGTCGCAGGATCAGCCGTGCCGAGCACCCTCGATCTCGTGTGCCTGGATCTCTACCGACTGTCCCTGCCCCTGAGAGGAGACCAGCTCCCCTACGACACTCAGGCTCGCACCGTGGTGATCTTAGCCAGGAGATCGGGATCAAACTTCTCTAGGTCTGCGACGATCTGTATGTTATGAATGACCGAGCCATCATTGAGTGCGATGAAGCTAACAGCCTTGTTACCTCGGCGGGTACGTACCCAGCCCTTTACGTTTAGGGTCTGTCCGATGAGTTCACCACGGAGTAGCTCGATGATTCTTGTTCGTTTCATAGATACAAACTTAGTATATATATGTAGTGACTATTCGAAGGCGCCCATACGTAGGTTGTTCACCTCCTGCTCGGTGAGGTAGCGCCAGCGACCACGCCCGAGGTTCTTCTTCGTGAGTCCAGCGAAGTACACTACCATCCAGCTTGTGGACGTGGTAGCCGAGGTGTTCGAAGATACGGCGGACGATACGATTACGCCCAGAGTGGATCTCGATACCCACCTGGCTCGCATCCTCCTCGCTGACGTAGCCGATCGCATCGGCATGGATCTCGCCATCCTCCAGCTCTATGCCCTCGGCGATACGTTGCATATCCTCGATAGCTACGGGCTTGTCGAGCCATACATGATAGATCTTCTTCTTCATGTAGGAGGGATGAGTAAGCTTACTGGAGAGATCTCCATCGTTGGTGATGAGAATGACCCCAGTGGTATTACGGTCTAGGCGACCGACGGGATAAATACGCTCCTCACAAGCACCCTTGACGAGGTCCATCACGGTCCTACGGCACTCGGGGTCGTCGGAGGTCGTGACGCAGTTCTTGGGCTTGTTGAGTAGGGATATGATCTTGCTCTGGCAGGAGACACGCTGCCCCTTGTAGACGACTTCATCGAGACGTGTCACACGGGAACCAAGCTCGGTGACGACCTGACCATTGACGGTGATCTCACCAGCTGCGATGAGTAGGTCGGCCTCACGGCGAGAGCAAACCCCTGCATTGGCAAGGAACTTATTGAGACGTAGATCCTGTGATGGATCTACTACCTCCTCGTACTTAACAGGAGGTGGTGGGACGAAGGCACGAGGCTTCTTGCCTCCACCCTTACCCTTCTTGTTTGGGGCTCCCTTAATGGGCTTCCTACCCTTCTTCGGGCCAGAATATGGGTTGCCACCTTGGTTCGAGCGAGGCCTTTCGGAGCGGTTGTACTGATGGCCGTAGTTGCCACTCGTACGCTCGGCTTGGTAGCGTTCGTCGTACTGTGAGCGTTCACTCGAGGGGGTGTGTCCACGATAGTTAGATGAGCTGTGGCTGTCGTAGGCATGTTCGGAACGTGGACTCCGAGGGGTGCTGTAGCTAGGATTTGGAGCTGGGTCGTCAGAGACGATATAGACACGCTTACGGCGTGGATGAGCCGTCGAGCCATGCGAAGTAGCTTGTGTCCCTTCAGTAGAGGCGGTGGGGATGCGACGAGTGCGTACGCGACGGACGGCCATATCCTCCGAATTCTGCTCTGGTCGAGGAAGAAAGTCTTTGTCTTCTGCCATGTTCTGGGTTTGTGTTTAATACTTACTTAAGTTGAGTGTTGAGGACAACCTCTCGGTTCCCCTCTGGCCTATATAGCTCCTGCACACGGCGGGTGGCTCCTTGCTCCTGATTGACGCATTAATATTAGTATGGAGCATAGAGGGTGTGCCCCTCTCATGTACATATCGCCTATTAGCTCCAGCAAAGATAAGAATAATCTTTATATCATTCGTATAGAGCATATAGGGATATGAATGATGGAGAGAAGCCCATTATAAGAAGCTATTCCACCCTATTCCCCTCTCCCACCCCAAGAACTCTCATTCATAGAGACAGAGCCCCTACTCTAGTGAGACTAGAGCCACATATCCTCTGTATTACACGCTTCAGTAGAGGCTCTAGAGCAAGCACGAGCAAACGCTTCAGAGCAGAGAGAGGGATAATTAATTGACAAACAAGAAGTGGTACTAGAGCACATACCGAAAAGGGAGGAAAGGACATATAATGTTCGCCCCCGCCTCCTATGTAAGGAGACGGGACGAATATTACGTGCTCCCCTAGCAGGGGCATGTTACATGTCCGATAGAGTGAGCCTAATGAGCTCGTTATAGACAGCCCAATAGAGGGTAGTTATCTGAGCTGTGTACTCGCTCCTAAGCAACCTCATGGAAGCCACGATGAGAGGACTAGTGGCCGAAGCCCAGCTGTAGGGATGACCTCCGTACCTCGACGAGCAGGACTACCTGCTGGGACGGACTGCGAGAGGACATTGCCCGCCCCTACTAGGCGAGGTGTATGGCCCATCTTGCGCAGGAGATAGCAGGCATCCATTGCACTCATCCCCACTACAGCAGGGATACGCCCTAGAGACTGAGTGTAGGAGCGGACGTGCATAGCCGTATCGATCTGGATGTAGCTTCCCGTTCCTTCGCGATCTTCGGAGTAGGTAGTCCCAGCTGGGAAAGCAGTGAGACGAGGGTCGTAGCCCTACCCGAGGCAATAGGCCGAGCATAAGCAGAGGGATGACGAGAGGTTGGCAGTGAGTCAAGAGGGATAGGAGCCTCTGGTGCGAGCAGGCTCTCTGCTATACGCCGAATAATCGGAGCTGCCATCACACCCCCACCAGCGCTATACTGACTGGAGGGCTTGCGGATCACAGCGATACAGGAGTACTTAGGAGCCTCGGAGGGGAAGTACGCACAGAAAGAGACCTGGTGGCGCACATGCCCTGTGGAGTCTCGGTAGCCCCCTCGTCCCGAGGAGAGCTGAGCAGTGCCACTCTTACCACTGATGGCGACGAAGGAGGAACGTGCCTTCTTCCCAGTTCCCTCGGTGACGACTCGTCGCAACATCTCCTGTATCTCATGCAGTGTCTCGGGCTTACAGATCTGCTCCCTGACGACTGTCGGCTCGAAGGTCTTGATAACTGCATCTCGCTGACGGATCTCGGTCACGAAGTAAGGACGCATATAGCGACCTCCATTGGCAATGGCATTGAAGAAGGAGAGTGTGTGGATCGGAGGGATCTGAGTCTCGTAGCCATAGGACATCCAGGGGAGTGTCGTAGCCGACCAGCGATCAGGATTATCCGAGCGCTTACGGATGCGGGCACGGGCATAGCCGTCGATCTCGAGCTTGAGGTCTTCGCCGAAGCCTAGGTCACGGATCTTCTGCACATAGTCATCGGGGCGATTAGCATAGCCTCGGTAGATAATCTTGGCGACACCGACATTACTAGAGTTCACGATCGTCTGAGCAGCAGATAGGCGTCCATAGCCACCGTGATGAGCGTTGTGGTCTCTCACGGTGGAGCCCCCTGACCTTCCATAGGCCATTACCGACATCTATAGTATCGTTGGGATGGACAACTCCATCATCGAGGGCAACCATCATCGAGGGCAACCTTGAAGGTCGATCCAGGTTCGCTCATATCAGCCACCGCCATATTGGTCGTCTCACCATAGCCACCAAAGGACATACGCTGGAGGTTAGATATGGCTACGACCTTCCCCGTCTTGACCTCCATGAGCACGACTGTGCCGCTCTCAGCCTCGAGCTTACCCAGTTGCTCACGTAGGTTACGCTCCACGATACTCTGGATGTTCATATCAATCGTGGTGTAGATGCTAGCCCCTTCGATAGCAGGCTCAGTGATGATGCTCTCGTAGCGACCGGCATTATAGAAGCGTACGCCATGCCCTATCTTACCTGCAGGTAGCTGTTGTAGCTCTTCTCTATACCACTTCGGCCATCGGTGAGCCCATCCTTGTTGGACACCGAGTAGAGCTGTCCCGATCGTGCGATAGGCCAGAGAGCCATAGGGGTAGATACGCTTGGTGCAGTCCTCTCGTACGAGGAGTTTGCTGAAGAGGCTCTCTCGCGAACGGCCACGCTTGGTGGGTACGGGAGCGAAGGGGCTGAGCTCTGTATGCTCTTGAGCTGCATATAGGAGAGGTCTAGGGCTTACCACAGCGCAGTGTCTATCCTTGCGCTTGAAGCCCTTGCGCCAGTGCTCCTTTAGCGCAGCCTTGACAGTCCATGCCGCCCGAGGTCATACACACTATCCACGAGGAGTGCCAGTGCCTCCAGCCCTTGGTCAAACTCACGCTTGAGCTCTAGCACCCGAGCACGCTGCAAGGAGTCCTTCGTCGTCTCTCCCTTAGGAGGGAAGGGGCGATGAAGAGGCGCAAGTGCCTGAGCGTTGAAGTCGAGGAAGAGGCGGTAATAGGGTGAGGTGATCGCCACAGGATGCCCTTCACGATCGTGGATTGTCCCCCGAAGAGGGGTCTCCGTGATGCTACGTGGGGGGTTGATCTCCTGAGCCATCTTGCGGTAGACCGCACCATCCGCACTGAAGATAAAGAGAACAATGCGTATCACGAGGGCTACCATGATACCAGCAAAGAGTATCATGATGTAGGGGTAGCGGTCTTGTGTCAGTTGCTCCCACTCTGTCCCTCGTCTCCGCTTGAAGAGCAGCCCCACGAGGAGGATGCGGAGAGCCCCTTACCGTCTAGCCCTTTGCTCATTCAGTCATCCGAATAAGAGAGGTTAGGCTACTCCTTGGGTGAGGAGGAGGCATACTGCCCCGTATCGAGGAGGAGATAGGGGGGCTGGGAGGCTGGCACGAGTGGCAGGCGGTACTCCCCTACTCGATCGAGGATATTACCGATACGCTCATACTCGATCCTCTCGGCGGAGATGAAGAGCGACTTGTAGCGAATATCCTGCAGCTTCTGCTCCATCATAGTGACCTCACGCAAGTTAATCATATACACAGAGGGCCAAGCAATACTCACTAGGCCACAGGCAATGACAAAGAGGATGAAAAGCCAGTTGCGCTTCAGCCAAGGGGCATTGAGGAAGTCCTCCTCCCACCCCTCGAAGAGGAAATGCTCCTCGTCCTCCTCATCCTGCACCTGTGCCGCTGGCTCTTCCTGAGGTTCATCCATGAGGGGACGGGTAGCCTCCTCTGGCTCGGTATATCGTGTGGATGTATCCATTCCTGTGTGATCATTATAGTAGCTCGGCGATACGTAGCTTAGCACTGCGGGAGCGTGGGTTGGCAGCCTGCTCCTCGGGGCTGGGGGTAATGGGCTTGCGTGTGACCAGATGCCAAGCAGAGCGTCCAGCACCATGTATCTGTGCTTCAGACGAAGAGGTCGCCTCCGCACTACGCAGGAAGGTCTTCACGATACGATCCTCCAGCGAATGGTAGGTCATTACGACGAGCCGTCCACCTGGTCTGAGGACACGCCGACTGGCCTCGAGGAGTTCCTCTAGGGCTGTGAGCTCCTCATTGACCTCTATGCGCAGGGCTTGGAAGATGCACGAGAGCTGCTTCTTCTCTTGGTCGGGACGTACTGCAGGACGCACCGCAGAGATGAGATCTCCGACCGTCGAGAGTGGCCTAGCAGTGCGTGCCTGGACGATAAGCTGTGCCAGCCTACGACTCTGCTTCAGCTCTCCATAGCGATAGAGTATATCGGCTAGTGCTGTCTCCTCATATTCGTTCAGTATATCACGAGCAGATCTGCCCTCGCGATTGTTCATACGCATATCGAGCAGAGGGGACTCTACTCTGAAGCTGAAGCCTCGATCTAGGTCATCGAAGTGGTGGGAGGAGACCCCCAAGTCTGCCAAGATAGCATCCACTCGACCTAGACAGCCATAGTAGTCCATGAAGCGATCCAGATAGCGGAAGTTACTTGCGATAAAAAGTGAAGCGATCAGCCCTCCTCTGCACGAAGGGCTGCATCGGGATCTTGGTCAAACGAATAGAGATGTCCCCCCGCTCCGAGATGGCTTAGGATGGCCCGAGAGTGTCCTCCGCCACCAAAGGTCACATCTACATAGATACCCTGCTCCGTAAGGCACATACCCTCTAGGCACTCCTCGAGGAGGACGGTACATGATAGTCTTCTGCTCGTACTATACTCATCTAAAATCTATTATCCTAGCAAAGATACGTATATAGCCAAGACCACCGAAAGGGCTCAGATATCACAAAGCGAGGCAGACATACTAGCCCCACCCTACGGAAAGGGGGGAAGGCTAGCACATCTGCCTCGCTCCTCTATGGAGTGACCTCTACCCCCTCGGGGGCAAGAGTGCTCCTAGGGCGTCCTAGATCTGGCGCAGAAGCTCGCTGAAGATGCGCCCCATACGGTCGGAGGCGGCATTGGCAGCACGGATCACATCGTCGCCGTCATTGACGAAGTCGTCATCGAAGTGCCACCCTTCGTTCGTAATCACCGACATACCGAAGACACGGATACCAGCGTGACGAGCTACGATCACCTCAGGTACGGTACTCATACCGATGGCGTCACCGCCTGAGCGTGCCCAGTAGTTGTACTCTGCAGGAGTCTCGTACGAAGGAGCCGTTAGGCCGACATACACACCCTCATGTACGTGGATACCTAGCTCCTGAGCGATAGCCTTAGCCTTCGTGATGAACTCCCCGTCGTAGGGACGGGTCATATCGGGGAAGCGAGGACCGAACATCTCCATATTAGGCCCGATGAGCGGGTTGGGGAGGTTGTTGATATGGTCACGGATGATCATCAGATCCCCGACTCGGAAGGTCTGGTTGATCCCTCCAGCGGCATTGGACACTAGGAGGTTCTCGATCCCAAGTAGCTTCATCACCCGCACGGGGAAGGTCACCTGCTCCATAGGGTAGCCTTCGTAGTAGTGGAAGCGTCCCTGCATGCAGAGCACAGGTACACCCGAGAGCGTACCAGCGATAAGGTTCCCCTTATGACCGATAGCGGTGGAGTGTGGGAAGTGTGGAATCTGGGTGTAGGGGATGATGGTAGGGTTCTGGAGCATATCTCCGAGCTTACCGAGACCACTACCGAGGATGATAGCGGTACGAATATCCTTAGGAAGGCGTGAGGCAAGGTAGTTAGCCGCCTCGTGATAATGTTGTTCGAGCATACTGAGTAATCTTACTGATAGTTGCTAATGTCTATTGCCTGAAGAGCATAGCAAATATAACAAATCCCGAGTTCATTTGCCATATAGAGAGGACTGCTACTCCCCAATTATCGTTTCCTGGACTCCTAATCATGGTAGCACCAAAACGAGAGTCGAGATAATCAGAGTATCTCTCTTCGTGACTTTAAGACTTGTTGATTTGACTTTCTATTAAACTTAGCCTGAGATAAGACTTCCTACCGCTAACCAGAGATACGATGAATCCCTTATGTGTGATCCAATTACTTGGCCTCTAGGAACGAGATTTCCTATTTCCTTGTCCTCTCTTTATAGGCCCACATTCGAGAGTCCGACTAGGTGTACACATCCGCATAATCCTCCGAGTGTACTACCCTAGGATACATTCACAACTCTGGCATTTCCTGGATCATACTGCATGAACCTATTGCAGGATGCTCCACTCTGTACACATTAAGACTACAGCGAGAGCCGGCCCTGGCGGTAAGTCCTTGTATGCGCTTGAAGAACTCAAGATTATGAGTTGATATGAAGAGCTGATGATACTTCTGAGGATGACAGATTATCGTATCAATTAAGTCAAACATATCCGATATATGGGTACTATCGAGGCTTGACATAGGATCATCCATGAAGATAATCAGCTTATCAGCAACATCAGAATTAAGGTCATCCTGTATCTTGGCTATGAAGTAGCAAAAAGCGATAAGGCTTCTTTCCCCATCACTCAGTTGCTGTGCAATCTTTTCACCCCGCTTGATAACAAATTTACCCCTATGAGCATCATCTCGACCCGATATGGGTGATCTGAGCCTCTAGGTGTGAGTGATCTAAATGAAAGAACTCCGACAAGTATGCATTGATAGCCTCTACAGTCTTCCCTTCATCCTGCAATTTCCTTTTAAGTCTCTGCTTCTCACACTCTAAATCCTCAACCTCTTTATGTAGCTCGTCATATACTTTTTTTGAGATCGTAATCCTTACCTCTCGATCCCTTATCTCCTTGTTCTTACTATCATCACTCCTCTCTAGGAAATCGAGGATCCTGTTGTATCGTAGACGCTACTGGCCTCTTCCTTCTTGTTATTAAGGTTTTCAGTCCAAATATTATTCTTTGATATCAGCTCATTAAGAGACCTTATGCTGTCAAGTATCTTACTTGATGGATCGGCGACTTCTTGCCACTTCTGAGGCATGAATAGGTCTTGCCTTCTAGCTTCAAGTTGTTGTATCAATGCATCAATACTCCGACCATACTCACTCTTGATACAATTCCATCCTTCTTCCCAAGTGGCATAATCATGACCCAATGAGAAATAGAATGATGAAGAGGAGATACCACGCTCCTGAATAAATATTGCTAGAGCTTCCTTTGCACCTCTCAGCTTATTGACTAAGGCATCGATCGCTGATCTAAGCTCAGAGGCATCCTTACTGAAATGCTCTTTTAGTCCCTGCCAGCGAGCTTCAGAGATAGGGTTACCACAAAACTTGCAGACTTGATGCCCATCTTCATGTAAGTGGCATCCAGCCTCGACCCACTCATTTAGGCGAGCTTCTTCCCTTAGGCCTCTATGACCTTAGATAGATTGATCTCCTTTTTACAAGGCCTCTAGCTCGCTCTATAAATTGTTGTAGCTGTGGCATCTCATCTGGTAGGCACTTCATCTCTGGTTTCACCTCTTCCTTGATTGTCTTCTGATACATCGAAATCATATCGACATCCAGCCTAATCGCCTCTACTCTTGCTCTAAGTATCTCCTCTATTTCTTTATTTATCGTAGTGACGTTATACGTTTTAGTCCTACTCGTCCAGAGCAGAGGATCCAGCTTTATCTGCTTAGCCCTCATCTTTCCGCTGCTTCTCCCAATGCTCAACCTCACTCCTCTGCTTCTCTTCAAGTTCCTGGAGCTTGATCGCATATCTACGGAGTATAGCACGCTTTCCTTCACCCTGCTCCTTACCTTCTAGCTCTCCATTTATTGCGTCAATCAATACTTGAATCTCATTATTTGTAGAGCCAATCACAGCGAAAGGCTCAATGGACTTCGTCTCATCATAGAAGAAGGCTAGGTTACGCTTGACAAAGTCCGAGTTATATACTCTGAACTGATAGGGCGAAGAGTTGGATAAAGTAGACTCCGATATCTCACCCTCCTCTGTTGTTAGTTTAAAGGAAGCTCCCTTGATATATTCCTCTGCAATATGCCCCTGCTCAATACTTGCAAATATCCTAGATAGAGTAGTCTTACCCGAGTAATTCCTTCCATAGATAACATTCAGTTCTTGAAAACTGATATCTTTTAGCCTTTTATCCCACTTATAGTCCTTAAATTGCCCAAAAGATGGAATATCTATTTTCTTGATCATAGCTAGTCTTTACTTGTCGTGCCTTATACTCTGTACCTGCGATGCTACTACATGATGATTAATTCATCACAAATATAGCGAATCTATTAGTTGGTCATACGGGGTTATACGATGGCCAATGAAATGGAAATCAGTCTATGGAGAGACGAATAGCAAAAGCAAGGATACAAACTAGCCCATATAGCCTAGAAGCTATATGGGCTAGTCTATAAGAGGGTTCTGATAGCGTATATCTATCCGCGTCCGAATAGCCGTCGGGCGACTCCCCTTGCCTCGGCGATGATCTCTTCCTGGCCGGGGACGTAGCGGTCTCGCATACGTATGACGCCGTCGATGATGACGGTGTCGATACAGCTACTGCCGGAGGTGGCGTAGACGAGGTTGGAGGTCAGGCTATTCAGAGGCACCAGCTCGGGCACGTTGAGGTCCACGAGGGAGAGGTCAGCGAGCATACCCTCGGCGATACGTCCTGCGGGGATCTCTAGGATCTCTGCCCCGCCGATGGTGGCGGAGTGATAGATGTCCGCAGCCTTGGTCGCTGTGGGGCTAAACCGCCAAGCCTTACCTAGGAGCGAAGCGAGCTTCATCGCTATGACCATATCGAGGTTGTTGGAAGAGGAGCAACCATCCGTACCGATACCGAGTCGTATGCCCCGCTTCTTCATCTCCTCGTACTTGAAGGTATAGCCACTACACAGCTTCATATTCGAGGCTGGGTTATGCACGACACTCACCCGATGCTTCGCTAAGAGGTCCATCTCCTCATCATCGACCCACACGACATGGGCGACGATCAGGTGCTCGCTCAGGATGCCGAGCTTCTCGAGGTAGCGCACGGGCGTCAAGCCATGCTGGCGGACACACTCGTCCACCTCACCCTTGGTCTCTGCTAGATGGAGGTTGATCTTGACATTATGCTCTACGGCGAACTTGTGGCAGAACTGCAGTTGCTCCCCACTGACCGTATAGATAGCATGAGGACCGAGGGTGAAGGTGATGCGGTCACTAAAGGCCTTGAAGGCCTCGTAGTACTCGTAGCTACGCTTACGGTCAAGGGCTGCACGCTCCGCCCCTCCTTGGTCGAAGAGCGTATAGGAGAGGTGGGCACGTAGCCCCAGCTCCTCTACTGCCCGAGCGGTCTCCAGTGGATGCATGTACATATCGAGGAAGCATGTAGTCCCCGAGCGGAGCATCTCCAGACAAGCCAGCCGAGCCCCCACATAGACATCGTGGGCGGTCATCTTGGCCTCCACGGGCCAGATATAGTCCTCGAGCCACTCCATCAGGGGCAGGTCATCGCCGTAGCCCCTGAAGAGGGTCATCGCAGCATGCGTATGGGTGTTGATGAAGCCTGGGATGACAGCCTTGTCCGTCCCATCGATCACCTCCGCACCCTCTGGGGTGGGGAGGTTAGGGAGCAATGCGAGCTATGCGGTTGCCCTCGATGAGGACGTCGAGTGATGGTGTCCTCGTGGAGGACATTCTTGATCAGTATGGACATAAGTCTATCTTAGGTCTTTTCTATTGCATTAAGTAAACGAATGAGTGACCGCCCCACAGCGTAAGCTAGGTTTACGGGAACTGCATTACCGATCTGCTTTATACTTTGAGGATAATGTCCCAGAGAACACCCATTCATCAGGAAAGGTCTGTATCCGAGCATACTCTCGCACGCTTAGAGGGCGAGTCTCCACTGGATGACACCGTTCAGTCTGTTTCTGTGCAGGAGCACATGTGAGGGTTAAGCTAGGTTCATCAAGGGAAAGCCGTCGAGCCATCCCCCGTCTTCCCCCTCAAGGTGATAGCTCCCTCCCATATAGTCCTTTTGAATGTCTGGAGGCGATCTTTCCAGCACCCCCATCGGAACAAGTTCCATCACAGCCTTCTTCTTAGCAGGATATAGCTGTCCTTCGCTCTCGGGTACATCCGTTGGGAATAGCTCTCCTGCAAAGAAGGCATCACGTAAGGTCATCACCCTCCTATAGGGAGCTGGCCAAACGAATGCTGGGACAAACTGTGCTAAATCATTTCTAACAGCCACGAGGATAAGTCGCTCCGCTTTTGTGGAACTTGATACATGATAGCTCGAAGTATCCTCGGCTCTATCAGTGTATAACCCAGTTCCTTTATCACATTACGAATTGTATCTAGAGTCCGACCTCCATCATGTGCAACGAGACCACGGACATTTTCAGCCATAAAGACCTTAGGCTGTACCTCTCGCACTGCTCGAGCAAGTTCAAAGAAGAGAGTCCCTCTTGTATCCCCAAAGCCACCTTGCTTACCAGCGTAAGAGAATGCTTGGCAGGGGAATCCTCCTGTTAGCAAATCGACCTTACTCCGATACATCTCAAAGCTAACCTTATGTATGTCTGCTTCCACTACATGCCAATCAGGACGATTAGCTAGCAGTGTCCAGCAAGCATCATGATCCTGCTCATTCAGTAAGATATGATGAAACCCAGCCTTCTCCATACCCTAAAGCTAGCCCCAGCACCTGCGAACAACTCTATGGATGTGTAGGGCGTAGGGGACGAATCAGCATCTCCTCTTCCCATCTCGTCTCCAGCATGTGCCGGACTACTCTACATGCTTTTAGTGATTGAGCTGAGAAGAAGCGATGCGACCCCTTGGTTACATCAGGGACGTATCTTCCGCTGGCCTCCCATTTCTGAAGAGTGGCCTTGAGATACCCCATAATGTTCGCAAAAGTTCTCTGGGCTAATGAGTAGACTAGAAGTCACTGAATCCATTATACGTACCGAAAAGCTAGGCGATACAAGGACTGAAAGATGTCAGGAGACAACTCTTTAGATCATTTATAAACCGTATTCTGTATCCCTGTAGAGCCTAGAGTTTGAAGCACATCTTCTAGCACTAGAGGTAGAGCTTTACAGAGGGAGCAGAAGGCATCTGAATTTCCAAAGACTAACTCATAGAAACGATCTATGGACATCCGCCTTATTCTATTATGTTTAAATCCACCGACTTCCCAGACCTCATCGCAAGATTTACGAGCAATAACCTCCACTAGAATACAAATGGCCTGATCATCCTTCAGCAGTTTATTCTGCATACGTAAATAGGTTTTGCTGTGCAGAACTACTATTCATCGTATTGTGCTTATTCTTTAGCTCAACGAAGATATGCTTATCCTCATTGACTATATCAAAGCACATAGATGGGACAGTCCATCCCCCACCTACGAGTTTGAAGAGATTCTGATGGAAGTAACCAATATGATTAGTATTGGATTTATCTATCTGACGGACACACTCGGCTTCTACTATATCCGAAAATACTCTTTCCATAAATCCCAGCGTCAAAGGTAAGCTTTAATCGGATCTACAATATTCTTATTGAATTCTTGTAGATTGATATTCCGGCGATATAGAAGCACGGTGGCTCTGACGTGATCAAAGATATCTTGGTCTGAGATAAATCCTAGGTTATATGCTCGCATTATCTCTTGGGGTAGATTTTGTAGAACTCGGCGACGGACTCAATGCCCTTGTAGAAGATGTCTAGGGGCATATTCTCATTGGGCGAATGGATAGCGTTGCTCTCCAGACCGAAGCCCATGAGGATCGTCTTGATGCCAAACACCCGCTCGAAGGCTGCGATGATGGGAATGCTCCCCCCTCGGCGTACCGCTAGAGGACGCTTGCCGAAGGCTACGCCGATAGCTTCCTCGGCAGCCTGATAGGCAGGGTAGATCGATGGGGCAGAGGTAGGCCTCACCTCCGTGCATGGGGTGACCTTCACACGCACGTACTTGGGTGCGATCTGCTCGATATACTTGATGAAGGCTTCGCTGACCGTGTGGTGGTCTTGGTTGGCGACAAGCCGGCAGGAGACCTTAGCGTAGGCCTTGGAGGGCAGGACGGTCTTGGCTCCCTCGCCTTGGTAGCCACCCCAGATCCCGCAGACATCGAAGCTAGGACGGCAGCTATTACGCTCGAGGGTGTGGTAGCCCACTTCGCCGAAGAGGTCATCTACGTCGAGGAACTTCTTGTACTCCTCTTCGCTGAATGGGATGCTTGGCGATCATCGCACGCTCTTCATCCGATAGGGCACGACGTCGTCGTAGAAGTGTGGGATGGTGATGCGCCCGTCCTTGTCCTGTACCTGTGCGATGAGCTTACAGAGCTCGTTGATGGGGTTCGCCACCGCACCACCGAAGTGGCCTGAGTGTAGGTCGTGGTTGGCACCCGTGACCTCGATCTCCCAGTAGGCCAAGCCACGTAGACTGTCGTGAGCGAAGGGTCTCGGCGCTGACCATGCTCGTGTCAGAGACGATAATATTGTCTGCACGTAGCATCTCTAGGTGCTCACGGCAGAACTGCTCCAGATGTGTTGAGCCGATCTCCTCCTCGCCCTCGAAGAGGAACTTCACGTTGCAGTGTACCAGCCCGAGTGCCATCGCCGTCTCGAAGCCTTTGACCTGGATCGTGGACTGTCCCTTGTCGTCATCGGCGCCACGTGCCCAGATATGACCGTCACGCACCTCAGGCTCGAAGGGTTCGCTCTTCCACAGCTCGAGTGGCTCGGGGGCATCACATCGTAGTGGGCATAGACGAGGATGGTGGGCAGGAAGGATCCTTCTCGTAGTGCCCGAAGACGATGGGGTTACCCGCCGTCTGATGGATCTCGACGGTCTGCACCCCTAGGCTCAGCAGATGCTCACGCCAGTGCTCTGCACAGCGTTGCATATCGGGCTTGTGCTCACTCTGGGCACTCACGGATGGGATACGGATGAGGGCAAATAGATCCTCTAGAAACGGCCTTCATTCTGCTTGATGAATTCTTTTATCTGGCTCATACTGAAGTATTGTTTAGTTAGTTGTGTTCCCCACCCTCCCACGGGGGCTGATAGGGAGTACTCCATATTATATTTAGGGTAAATGTACAACAAATTAGCGACTATTCCCTCCTTGCCGTCCCACCCATACCTCACAGCTATCTCCTCCTACCCCGAATGCACGACCGGCGTATCGCACATCCCGACAGCCCTTCTACCAGACATGAGATGCCCCTCTATAGAGGACTCAGCATGCTCATAACCATCATCTTAGATAGAGCAACGTAGAATACTCTTACCGAGAGCGCATGAACGCTCTTACCGAGAGCGCATGAACGCTCTTACTGAGAACGCATGAACGCTCTTACCGAGAACGCATGAACGCTCTTACCGAGAACGCAAGGGCGCTCTTACCGAGAGCGTTTCACCCCCTCTCGTAACATCAGATACAGAGCAAGTTAGAGCAGGGAAATTTCGACCAAACCTCCACCTCGACTTAGAAGAGTAAAGGTGTGATACGTGAGTGGGTATTAGGAAGGTCTTGGGACGGCACGGAAGAGCGCATCCTCATCCCAAGGTGTGAGGAGCAGATCGCCCTCCGTCACGGGAACTGAGGTGCGGGGCACGTACTCGATGAGGAAGCGTCCGCTAGCCTGAGGAGCTAAGTAACGCTCATAGGCTAGGTGTGCCAGTACGCCCATCGTCGGCACGTAGGTTGATCTCTACGTGGGTGGAGCTCGAGGATACCGCCCTGCTCGTAGAGGAAGAGGTCTATTCCCTATATAGCCCACATAGTCAGAGTCCTCCAAGGCCTCGGTGAGATACTCGCTATGGAGCTGAATGAGCTCCGCTAGTGCTCGCTCCCCGATGTGCTCTGTGAGTCGCTCTCGTAGAGCCATCTGTGGCAAGAGGAGATTGCCCGCATAGGCTCGTCCCGTAGCTTGCGTCTCGAAGAGGGAGAGGCGACGAAGACGACCCTCCCCTCTGCCGTACGTTCGTACTCCAGAGCCCAGTCCTCCCTCACCTGCCAGAGTGGCTCGATGCTGATCATACCGAGACGCTGACAGCTCCCAGTGAGTGCCTCTAGGTGTCGCTCGGTATAGAGACGAGGAAAGGGATGCACACCCCGCCCCGAGGAGGAGAAGGGACGCTTGATGAGTACCTCCTCCCGTGAGCCCAAGTCACGAAGGGCTCTATTGTCTAGAGCACGCTGCAGAGCACGTTGTGTCTCCGCCTTGGTGGCTCTAGCTTCCACCCATCGAGGTAAGAGCTCCGCAGGGTATCCACCCTGCTCCACGAGCCTGGATAGGAGACCATGAGCAGCATACCGATGAGCCATCTGCAGATAGGTAGGGGTAATGGGAGGTAGACGAAGGTGCACCTCCTGCAGTAGAGGAGCCTCCTCGAGCTCCCTAAGGATATGGGGCTCTAGTCCCCACAGCTTTACCTCAAGGCTCTCTCCCCGCAGATGCTCTACCGAGGTCACATGCCCCTCATGGTCTAGGAGTACAGCGGACTCGGAGGGAGTGAGGGCGGGACGATAGATATAGTCCCCCTGCTCAGCGAGCAGGGTCAGCAGAGGAGCTAGGTCATAGCGCATCTGACGCACCTCACTCGTCGGAGTATAGCGTAGGTGTGGAGGGATACGCAGAGCCTCCTCGACCAGGATTGAAGACCCAGAGCCGAGGGCAGGGGCGTGGGGAGATGGGAGAGACCTTAGTGGGATCGATAAGCATTTGCACACGAGGGACAGATAGAGACTGCCCAAGCTAGTAGATAGTGGGGCTCGGTGTCCCCATCCATCTAATAGCTTGGGCAGCTGATATGTTCGCTCTATACGTCCTACTCGGGAGCGTTGGTTAGGCTTCTCCTTTATTCGTTGTAGGCAGGAAGATGTCTTTATGAGCTATCGCCTCAACATGAAGGCATTTCTACATCACCCCCTTATATAGCGGTAGGGAGATGACTTGTGCACGATGAGTCTACTCAGGAGAGTGCGACTAGAACGTGAGGGCAAGGTCGAGAAGTACGTCCGTCCCGGAGAGATGCTCCCCGTGACATTGACACTCTCGGGGAGGTAGTCGAAGAGGTTATCTACCCCGAGGCTGATACGCAGCCGACTGCGCCACAGAGCCGTGACGGCGAGGCGGGGAGGACGAAGGCCTGATGTACGACCGAGTATAATCATCCGCATCTACACTATACTGGGTAGTGAGTGACACTGCTCGCTCCACGTAGTGTATAGCTCGCAGAGATCGTCCCATCACCCACCCGCTTATCGTAGGAGAGGGTGGCGGTGAAGTTGTGCGGACGGGTGGAGGCGAAGGGAGGGCGATGCCCGACTTGGTGCGTATACTCGATCGATGGTGTTGAGGTAGGCATAGTCGGCATTGAGGTTGAGTCCCCAGGGCATACGCCAGCGTATGCTGGTCTGGACATTGAGGAGCTTGCTCGTACCGGGGCGGTTCTCATACCGCTGGTCGGTATTGGACTGCTCGACGAGGCTGATCCGTCCTGAATGATGTTGTAGGAGGCTAGGGATAGTCACATTCAGCTCCCGTGTCTGGTACTCAGGGAAAGGCTGATCATACGGCTGACCTCAGGGCGCAGAGAGGTATTCCCCTTGATGAAGAACATCCCTAGGGTGATCCCAGTCCATGTAGAGCTCCTTGAGCGAAGGAGAGCGGAAGCCCTCCGAGTAAGAAGCTCTGAGCCGTAGGTCTCCTACTGAGTAGAGGGCTGCGAGGCGAGGTGAGCCTCCCCGAAGCGGGAGTGATGGTCGTAGCGTAGCCCCCCGACCACGGAGAGTCGATCAGTAGGGGCGATACTCCGCCTGCAGGTAGCCCGAGTAGAGCTCAGCTCGGTAGGTAGAGCGGAAGCTGTCAAAGCGGTTGCCCCGAGAGCCTCATGGTTGGCCTCCCCGACATTGGCAAAGAGCTTGGTCACCCCTTCCTCCCCATAGTTGTACTGCAGGCGAGCCGTATGAGCCGTCTGTGGGAAGACAGGGAATAGTCATGGGTGTAGACGAACCAGTCGGAGCGGTCGTAGAGCTCATTGGCGTAGTCGAAGCGGACGTTGTGCCTACTATTGAAGGCATGGTAGAGTCGCCCCCGAGAGGTGTGTGGTATAGTGATTGCGTCGGGTGACGATCGGCTCATCCCGATCACGGAAGCTATAGCGGAGGTAGCCATAGACCTCACTACGGCTATCCAGCGTACGATAGCGGAGGGTCTGTCCGAGGGTCTTGGTCTTCTGTCCTCGTGCAGGAGTGATGTCCAGCGTACCATCACTCTGAGGGATATTAATCGAATAGGGATCCTGATGGGTGTAGCCTAGGGAGGTCGTACTGCTGAACTCCTGACGGCGTACCTGCAGGCCTAGCGCATAGCGGGCGACCCCCTCGGAGGAGACATCCACAGAGGCATTCGCCTGTAGGGGACGGAGCCCTGGCGAGTGATGAAGTTCACGACACCACCAATCGCATTAGAGCCGTAGAGGGCAGAGGCTGAGCCACGGATCACCTCGATACGCTCGATGGTGGACATATCGATGCGATTGAGGTCTACGACACCATTCCCCTCGGAGCTGATCTTCTCCCCATCGACGAGGAAGAGGATATAGTCCCTCGACATCCCCGTATACGTCACTCGGTACTGCGCACCGTGCATCGTGACATTGACCCCGGGGATAGACATCTGTAGGGCATCGGCAGCAGAGCGGGGGTTGATGCGCTGTAGGTCTCGCTCCGTGATGACCTGTGTCATGATCGGGAGCTTCTTCAGCAGGCGAGGGGTCTGCGTCCCCGTGATGACGACTCCAGAGAGTGTATGATCGTGGGCCACGGAGTCTGTAGGGTCAGGCGATGCCGTCTGCACTGCCGTCTGTGCACTCAGGCACAGAGGAGCGAGTAGCCCTCAGTAGCGTGACCCATATATCGATAGATCATCAATGACAAAGCTCGTACACCTAAGTGGTGCAGTGTTCGGTGAAAGCTCAGTCACTCCCGCCCTAGAGCTGTAGGAGGCATATCGCCCCACCGCTGAGGCAGGAGTGACTGAGCTAGAGATATAATACTAGTGGCTGAGACTAGTCGATAGGATAGACGTACTCGAAGCGGATTACCCCAGGTGTAGCGGTCTTACCCTTGGCGGTCTCGAGGGGCTCTTGGTGAGAGACGACCTTGATCTTAGCATGCTTGCCCGTAGCAGTACGCACGATGAAGACCTTGCCCGTCACCCAGCTAACGGGCTTAGATGTACCGTGGTTGTCGAGGTTCTGTACGATAGCCCCTTCGTGTAGAATTACAGTCTTCGTAGCAGGCTTTCCATCAGGACCTATCTTCCCAGGGTCTACCTCTACCTTCCTCATAGTGGAGAGGATAGGATTGAGGGAGATTTCCTTCTGAGCAGGACCTGCAGCCTTGGGGTCTCCATGCTTGAACTCCACGATCTGTGCCTGCGTCTGATTGTCTGGGGTGAACTTATCCGCTGCGGGGATCGTCACTGCAGTCTTGATATCCTGCACTCCGACCTCGTATGCACCACCGTTCCCCTCCAGAGAGGCCACTATTGGTACGTAGCTCATAGCGGTGGAAGGCGATGTCCCAGCTCTTATCCTTCTTAATCGCCTCGTCATCGTACTTGGCTGTCTTGACGACCTTCCCTGCTCGAAGGAGAAGTAGACGTACTGGTCATAGACCGTAGCATTGACGACGACGCTCTTGACAGTTTCGTTTGAGGGGTTGGGGTAGGGAGTGTCCTTACTGCAGGAGGTAATCCCCAGGGTGAGTGTAGCTAGAGCTACGAGGAGCATTGATTTCTTCATTGTGATATGTGATTTGTAAGTGAATATCTATACCACACCTCCCCGTAGTCCCTTCACTAAGGTACTAAGGGAAGTGCACGGCAAAGGTAGCCCACTTTTACGGCACTATTCTATACCTCCAAATGGTGATATTTATGCCCCTATCTACCTGAAAGTAACTAAGTAGTAATATCTACCTATCCCCCACCCTGCATAGCTAGAGACAATGAAGAGCTCCCCGACAGCCCTCATGGGGCTATCGGGGAGCTCTATAAATGAAGACTAGTCTTACCTAAGTCTAGTCCTCGATAGCAGCGATACCGGGGAGCTTCTTACCCTCGATGGCCTCGAGCAGAGCCCCACCACCGGTGGAGACATGGGAGACCTTATCGGCATAGCCAAACTTATTGACGCAGGCGACACTATCACCACCACCCCGACGAGAGAAGGCACCAGCAGCCGTTGCCTCAGCGATCGCCTCTGCTACGGCACGTGAGCCATCAGCGAAGTTGTCCATCTCGAAGACCCCGTGAGAATCATTCCATAGGATCGTCTTCGACCCAGGATCACCTCACGGTAGGCACGTATGCTGTCGTGACCGATGTCCATACCGATCCACCCGTCAGGGATATTATCGTTCTGAGCATAGGCGGTCTTGGCATCGTTGCTAAAGGCATCAGCGATCTTGGAGTCGGTCGATAGCACGAGGTTCACCCCGTTGGCCTTAGCCTTGGCGACGATCTCACGAGCTAGGGTCGAGCTTGTCATCTTCGCAGAGAGAGCCCCGATGTGCCCCACCGGCAGCCTTGGCGAAGGTATAGGTCATAGCACCCGTGAGGATGAGGTTATCCACCTTGCCTAGGAGGTTCTCGATGATGTCGATCTTGGGAGGAGACCTTCGAGCCCCCCATGATCGCTGTGAAGGGACGGCGGATGTCCTGCATCACCTTGTTCACAGCATCTACTTCCTTACCCATGAGGTAACCGAAGAGCTTGTGGTCAGCATCGAAGTAAGCAGCGATGAGTGCTGTAGAAGCATGTGCACGGTGAGCCGTACCGAAGGCGTCATTGACGTACACATCAGCTAGAGCAGCGAGCTTCCGTGAACTCCTTTTGGCTCTCCTTAATGGCCTTCTTAGCGGCAGCCTTCTCTTCGTCTGAGGCATCCTCAGCTAGACCACGGGGCTTACCTTCCTCTTCAGCATAGAAGCGGAGGTTCTCTAGAGGAGGCCTCCCCTGGCTTGAGGCTAGCAGCTAGCTCACGAGCTTCGTCTCCGACGCAGTCAGGGGCAAACTTGACCGGTACACCGAGGAGCTCAGAGACATGAGATAGGATATGGCGGAGGGAGTACTTATCCTCGACCTTCTTGGGGCGGTTGGTGGGAGCCGATGATGACTGAGCCACCATCGGCAGGATGTCTTTAGAGTGGGGAGAGCCGCGCGGATACGGGTATCGTCGGTGATGTTGAAGTGCTCATCGAGGGGACGTTGAAGTCTACACGCACGAAGGCCTTCTTACCAGCGAAGTTGAACTGGTCAATTGTCATAGAGCAATCTGGATTATTAAATGTGGATTGACTAACTTGTTTATTCTCTACAAAAATAGTTTAATTATCCTTTACGTGTGACTATACCGACATAATGCCTCCCCATCTCAGGGCGAGGATAAATAGATATAGGAGCGAGGATCATGTAGCCAGTGCTATCAGAGCTCCCCCAAATATTCCCTTGCGCCGACGTCTCGTCCCCAAGTATCGTCATACTCAGGATCATCAATCATCCCCTCTAGGGAGAAACTAACGAGGATAGGTAGAGCCTGAGGAAGGGGATAGAGCTGCGCTCGGGGGATCTCGTAGAGTTGCTTATATCGTGTCTTCATCTCCATAAGTACATGATAGGGCTATGTGGGATTTAGCGAGGGAGGTCAATCTTTGTCCAGCTGAGACCCTTGTAGATCTCGGCATAGTCTGCTCTGAGTTCTTCGGAGTCACCCTTGATCGGCGTCGTTGAGGAAAGCCTAGGGGGCAATATTGAAGGTCTGGAAGTACACCCCTAGTATGGGCTCCTGCCTGGGTAGCTTCTCGATTGTGCATTGCCGTTGGCCTCACCCGCCTCTAGGGGAAGGACATAGAGTTTATTTCCTCCTCTTCTCGTCTTCACTCTGTACTGAGTATAGGGGGTCTTGTCATAGAATGGTGCAGGCTTGCCCTCCCACTTAGCTCCCTCGAAGGTAATCGCCCCGTGATCGTTGGGGTCGGGGAAGTAGATGAGAGCTACCGCCTCATCCTCCTCGGGATACTTAGCAAAAAGCCCCTGACATCACGAGGGACGAGGCAGGGCAAGTCGGGAGGTACCTTTGTCCCTGCTTGGCGATCAGATAGTCGTAGTGATAGGCATCGGTGGACTGCCGTCCCCCTTCAGGTCTACCCTCATAGGCACAGCTATACCTATGCCGCCACTGCTTCCCCTCTCGGTCTTCCTCATCAGGTCTGAGCGTAATGGCTCCATCAGAGAAGCCCACCCTCATATCCCCAAGTCGCAGAGAGCCCACCCGAGAGTGAGGCATACCTCATAGGGAGGACGGGGCGCCTGAAGTATTTCTCCTTACCGCCCTCACTGACGAGGGTCTGGCTCTGGGCTATTCTCCGCACTGACCCGTTGTCTGATGATGGTCTTAGGGTAGCTATTGTAGAAGCGTAGAGCCATGAGATAGCCGTGCATACGGAACTTGATAGAACATACCCCATCAGGTCACCACAGCCTTCTTGCCCCTCTTCACTGTGCCAGACGGGAGGGATCGCCTCGCTCGTGAGTACCACGAAGTTGTCGAGGGAAGAGGCGAAGCATCTCCCCAGCGAGGGATGCTGTGTACCCCCTTGTTTGTGAATCCTCCCTCCTCATCTAGGCCAACGACTGCCGAGAGGTAACAGTCCCTCAGCTCATCTCTAATCATCTCCTCCCAGATAAGAGCCTGCTGGGTGGTAAGGGACTTAGGAGTAAGGTCTCCACGGAAGCTTAGATTCCTCCCACCCGAAGATACCACAAGGGGGAGCAAGTGATGGATCACCTGCTTAGGATTATCCTTCCTATAGATGTAGATGTGTGCCAAGTGTCTTCCCATCTGGCTGATCCGCTTGGGCAAAGAGCGAGATAAAGCGCTGAGAGGCATCTAAGGGATTGAACCGACCCGTAGTACCCCGTAGCTGATCTATCCCCTCAGCACTCTCCGTGGCAAGACCAAAGGGTGCAACCTCGGCTGAGAAGTTCAAGATAAGCTGGGTGATGAGCTGTTCGGGGAGATCGCTGCTGTACTCCCGAAGCAAGATGTACCTCTGGTGTACCTGAAGTACAGGAGCAAAACAAAGCAATTGCAGATAATAGGATCAATAAATCTTTCATCCTTCCATATAATGATTGTGTGTGCATCAGATTCGTATGCCACTCCCCTCCCTCTCTGAGAGAGACCTCGCTGTCCTCTACAATAGGTCATATAGCATCTGACAGCTAAGGTCTCTACACTAGGTGTCATCAAGGGTCGCTCTCTATCCCGCTGCATATACCAGCTGAGCATACCCTCCCCTCGGTATGGAGGGAAAGCTAGAGCTATAGGGAAAGCATCTTCCTCAAGGGCAAAGGTAACCAAAAACCTATCTCAGTGTAGCCCTCCCTAATATCTCCTCAGGGCCGACGCATGAAATCACTTGTGCGAGGGCAAGGTCATCAAGGAGCATACGCCGAAGATAGAAGTATCTATGTCCTAGTCTATATGCCAATCGAATACCTCCTACCTAGGAGGCATGAGTGTACACGTGTGTACACAACTGTATACCCACGTGTACACAACTGTATACACGCGTGTACACAAGTGCGCTCTAAGTATATCCTCTGTAGGGCTCGCTTGTGTGTCTGTTTCTTGGCGATAATACGTAGGATGCTCTAGGGATGGGCTAAGGCTTCTAGGATATAAAATGATATTCCCGAGATCCAAAGGCTGGGGTGCGAGCGAAATCATGCGTCAGCCCTCCCCAATATCTCCTCCTTTCATCCTTAGGCTCTGACCTACCCCTGCAGGAGCTCATAGCGCCTACGATAGAGCGAGAAAGTGAGGAAGGCCTAAACAGTAAACCCTGAGGTACGATTACTCTCAGGGGCTAGCTGTGTATTGAGTTGATCGAGCGATACGACTACTTGATACGCTTGTAGCCGTAGACAGCGAGATCGCTGAGCTCTTCCTCGATGCGGAGGAGCTGGTTGTACCTGGCCATACGGTCGGTACGGCTGAGCGAACCAGTCTTGATCTGACCAGAGTTCAGTAGCCACTGCGATGTCAGCGATCGTAGCATCCTCAGTCTCACCAGAGCGGTGGGAGGTAACAGAGGTGAAGCCGTGGCGGTGTGCCATATCGATAGCATCGAGCGTTTCGGTGAGGGTACCGATCGGTTTACCTTGATGAGGATAGAGTTACCACAGCCCTCAGCGATACCCACGACGGAGGTACTCGACATTCGTTACGAAGAGGTCATCACCTACGAGCTGGATCTTCTTACCGAGCTTGTCGGTGAGCTTCTTCAACCTTCAGTCGTTCTCAGCCATACCATCCTCGATAGAGTCGATAGGGATACTTCTCTACGAGCTCGGAGAGGAAGGCTACCTGCTCATCGATCGTGCGCTTGACACCGTGGTCACCTTCGAACTTCGTGTAGTCGTAGATGCCATCCTTGAAGAACTCCAGAGGAAGCGCAGTCCATAGCGATTGTGATGTCGCTTACCTGGTACACTAGCCAGCCTTTTTCTACAGCCTTCAGGATAGACTCGATAGCGTCCTCCGTACCATTGAGGGCAGGGGCAGAAACCACCTTCGTCACCTACTGCAGTGCTAGGGCCACGGTCGTGGAGTACCTTCTTGAGGCTGTGGAAGACCTCAGCACCCATACGAAGGCCTTCGCGGAAGGAAGAAGCGCCGATAGGGACGGATCGTGAATTCCTGGAAGGCGATAGGAGCGTCAGAGTGATGCACCATTGATGATGTTCATCATGGTACAGGGAGCACGTAGGTATTCGTACCACCGATGTGGCGATAGAGGGGATGTCAAGGTACTGAGCAGCAGCCTTAGCGACAGCCATGTGAGACGCCGAGGATAGCGTTTGCACCGAGCTTGCTCTTGGTCTTGGTGCCATCGAGTGCGATCGTCTTCATGTCGATCTCACGCTGGTTGAGGGCGCTCATACCGTAGAGCTCAGGAGCGATCACGCTGTTGATATTCTCTACAGCCTTTAGGACACCCTTACCGAGGTAGCGGCTCTTGTCACCGTCACGTAGCTCTGGGGCTTCGTTTTTCACCTGTAGAGGCACCGCTGGGGACAGCGGCACGTCCGATGATACCACAAGCTAGATGCACATCTACTTCTACAGTGGGGTTCCCACGCGAGTCGAGGATTTCACGCCCGACGATCTTGATAATTTCCATAACTGAACTAATTCGAATTAGTAAATCTACTAGTGATTATACTTGCTCGCAAAGATACAACTATTATAGTGAATAGCCAGCTACTTATCCATAGTAACTATAGGGAATCTACCCCAGCCATCTCAAGACAAGAACCCCAAGCCTGCGACGAAGAGGGCTACCCACAGATATAGACCTGATGGGTAGCCCCGAGAGAAAGAAGTTCTTCGATGAAGAGGCCTAGAGCTAGATCATCTCCTCGACTGCCCAGACGAAGGCACGAAAGGCCTTGGTCGGGGTCGCTTCATCTAGCGCACGTAGGGCTGCTAGTAGGTCTTGCACCTTAGTAGCAGGCACCACGACGAGCATAGCGGAGTTCATCGTTGGCCAGGCATGGCTCCCGATGTGGGGACACCCGTAGTCGTACCTCGTCCCTGAGCCTGCTCCCAGGAGGTATAGCCCCGGAGGTTCTGCTTGTCGAGGATACGAAGGATCAACTCGTGGTAAGCCTGATTATAGGCTATGAAGATGGACTTCTGTGGCTCACTAGGAGCAAAGGACTTATTCTCATTCATGATGATCATTCTGTTTAGCTGTTAGTGAGTAGCCACTGCCCGTGAGAGGACTTACGAGCGAGCTTCTTCTCGATACGGCGACGCTCACGCACCATACGACGTGCCTCAAGGGCAGCGTAGAGTGTGGGGATGAGGATCAGCGTGATAAGCGTGGAGAAGGAGAGCCCCCATGCCACTGTGATCCCCATAGACTGCCACATCTCCGAGCCCCTCACCGATACCCAGTGCCATGGGTACCATACCGAGTACGGTCGTCAGGGTCGTCATCAGTACGGGACGTAGACGGGACTTACCCGAGGTAGTGACAGAGAGTGCCACACCCATACCTCGCTCACGACAGAGACGAATATAGTCGATGAGCACAATCCCGTTCTTCACCACAATACCAATCAGCATGATCGTACCGATGAAGCTCATCGTATCCAGAGGCACCTGCGTCACCAGTAGCCCGATGAACACACCCGTGAAAGCAAACGGCACGGAGAACATAATGATGAATGGATCGACAAGGCTCTCGAACTGAGCCGCCATCACGATGAAGACCATCATAATAATGAGGGAGCATCAGAGTCGTCAGGTCTCCGAAGGTCTCCTGCTGATTCTCGTAGGCACCCTGCGATCTTGTAGGGACAGCCCTGAGGAGAGGGTTGATCCTTCAGTACCCCTTGGATATCCGCCACGAGGTCACTGAGCTGGTGTCCTGGACGAGGATTAACCGTGACTGTAACGACACGTGTACAGTCCTTACGCTCGATGGTCGGAGGGTAAAAGCCTCCTCGATACGTCCCAGTTCGGAGGACGTACAGCCTTGCCCTGAGGGGTATAGACGACCATGTTCTGTATATCCCTGTAGTGACTGACGGGTATCGGGTGCAAAGCTCACACGGATATCGTACTCATTTCCCATCCTCGCGGAAGCGGGAGGCAACAGATCCATTGACAGCGTTACGCAGATAGGAGGAGGCGGTAGCTAGGGTTCAGCCCATTCTCTGCTAGCTTCTGCCTATCAAAGGCAAAGCGTATCTCAGGGCACATAGTCCTTACGACTAATGGTAATCCCCGAGGCTGTGGGCTTCTTCTCCATCTCCTGACGGAAGAGACGGGCATAGGTATCAGCCTCTGTGAAGTCCTCGTCCATAGATCTCGAGGGATACGCCATTACCACCCTGCTCTTGTCCTCCTCCAGTAGTGACCTTATAGGAGGAGACGGAGGGATACTCAGCGATGATCCTACGCATGCGGTCGGCAGCCCTCATCCCAGGTCTGTGTGCGCTCTGAGCGCTTGTACATACCCACATACATGGTAATGACATTGCTCCCATTATCCCGTACAGAAGCCCAAGCATCCCCATCCGAAGCCTGCCCTACACTCATAGAGATCGTCTCGATGGAGGGTATCTCCTTGCGCATACGAGACTCGACCTCTAGCCCCTAGAGCCTTCGCCTCCTCGACACGTGTGCCCACGGGGAGCTCGATCGTGACATCTAGGAAGCCAATATCCTGCTGGGGCATGTAAGAGGTCTTGATGAAGCTCAGCCCAAGGAGACTCATCACAGATCCCCATGGGCGATCAGGATCGTGCTACGGCGGTGGCGCACTGTCCAGCCTAGTGTACGAGCATAGACCTGATCTAGGCGACCAAGGAAGCGCTCGATAGGTGCGAAGAAACGCTCCATCAGCTTACTGCGATTGGCGTCTCGCTTAAGTAGCTGTGAGCAGAGCATCGGAGTAAGCGATAGGGCTGCTGTCGTGGAGACGATCATCACGATACTGATACTCCAGCCTAGCTGTCGGAACATAATTCCCTGCCTCACCAGGCATCATCGTCAGCGGTAGGAAGACAGCGAGCATCGTCAGCGTGGAGGCGATGACCGAGATACCGACCTCATTGGTAGCATGTACGGCAGCCTGCTTGGGATAGCTCCCCTCGCTCAATATGGGTAGTGATATTCTCAAGTACTACGATCGCATCATCCACGACCATACCGATGGCGATGGAGAGAGCTGAGGGATATGATGTTCAGTGTGTTGCCCGACACCAGTAGGTAGATGAACGAGGCAACAAGGGAGATCGGGATCGTCAGCACAATGATGAACGTCGCCCTCCAGCGTCCCTAGGAAGACGAAGACGACAAGCATCACGATAATGAAGGTGATGAAGATCGTATCCTTGAGGTTATTCACCGTACTGACGATGAAGTCGGAGGTATCGATCAGTACCCCACCTTGACGTCCGAGGGGAGGGAGGACTGGATCTGGGGAAGTAGGCGACGGATCTCCTTGGCGATCTGTACGGAGTTAGACCCGTCCTGCTTATTGACGATGATGATAGCCCCGCTCTTACCATTGACGTAGTTCTCCTGCTGACGCTCAGCGACAGTATCCTTGACCTGAGCTATATCACGCAGATAGATATCCTTGCCACGAAGCTCGCTACTACGATATTCTCTAGTTGCTTAGGGATCGGTGAACTCGCCCCTACATACGTATGGAACTCGTACGAGAGCCGATGTCGATCTGACCAGCGGGGATATTGGTATTCTCGGCTGCGATGAGCTGAGAGATCGCCCTAGGGTCAGGTGATAAGCCTCCAGTCTAGCAGGGTCACAGTACACCGGACGACACGCTTCTGTGCACCGGCGATATTGATCGCCCCGACACCATCGACACGTGCTAGAGGGTTACTGACCTTATCCTCGAGGGATGCTTGTAGAGGTCCCTTACTACCTCCTCGGACTCGATAGAGGGATAGCGACTGGGATGGAGCTGTTGTCAAACTTGAAGATGACGGGCTTCTTCACCCCGTCAGGTAGATTGTCCGATATAGCATCGAGCTTGTCACGGATGTCATTCGTCGCCTCATCGATAGGCGTACCCGCACGGAACTCCATGGTGATGACCGAGACATTCTCACGGCTCTTGAGGTGATGTGTTGAGCTTATCGATCCCATTGAGCGTGTTCTCTAGGGTCTTCGAGAGGTTCGTCTCGATGTCCTCTGCACTCGCCCCGGGATACGAGGTGATGATCATGACCTTCGTCGCATCTGTCTTAGGCATCAGCTCGATGGCCAGCCGTGATAGGGCAAAGAGCCCCAGCACAGCGATCGCCACGTAGATGAGTGCCGTAGTGATCGGCTTTACGGACGGATGTTTCGTAGATACTCATGGGGTGGGATTACTTTGTCGTCTTCTGTAGCTGTACAGCCTGACCATTCTTGAGCGTGCTGGGGGCAGAGATGATCACTTGGTCACCTGTCTGTAGTCCCTTGATGACCTCATAGCGGTCACCCTGCTGATCGCCGAGCTCTACGACCTGATAGACGGCCTTGCCATCACGATAGACATAGACATAGCGCTCGCCACTACCGACCTGACGTACGACCGCCTTGTCGGGCACAGAGGACGTCCCTGAGCCGAAGTCGATGTGTACACGAGCATACATACCCGGGCGGAGCGAAGCATCCCTATTGGGTACCTCGATCTCTGTAGCTATGGTATGTGTCGCTGGATCTAGGGTGGGATAGACGTTGGAGATCATGCCCGAGAATTCCTTCCCCTCTAAGGCATCGACACGTAGAGTCACTGGTATGCGCTCCTTCAGCAGAGAGTAGTACTTCTCGGAGACGTTCACCATAGCCTTCACGGGAGCGATGCTGCTGGATGACGACGACGGGGAGCTGGGGAGGTCATATCGCCATTGTCGTAGTTCTTGGCGGTGACGACACCTCTGATCGGGCTACGTAGGGTGGTATTCTCTGCTACATTATTATAGGCCAGACGAGCCTGCTCGAGGGCGCTCTTGGCGTTGTCCCACTGAGCCTTGGAGACACCACCCACCTTGTAGAGCTCGTCCATACGATCGAAGTTGGTCTTCGCATCTGTGAGCTGGATGCTGAGCTTGACTGGCCTGCGTGGCCTCCATGTGGGCGATCGCTGCCCCTGCCCGACACGATCGCCCGACCTTGACGAGGAGCTGCTTGAGGCGACCGCCAGCCTGAGCCGTGATGTTATTCGTCACCTTGGCCTCGAGCTGTGCGGTGAACTCCTGAGTTAGCCTCAGGGGCTGCACCTGCACCACTGCTAGCTCTACGATGCGCGTACTATCTTGTACAGCCTCGTCACTCTCAGCACTTGCACCCTTGGAGGAGCAGCTGGTAGCCGGCAGGGAGCACCAGTGTGGAGAGCGAGAGTAGAAGGTACTTCTTATTCTTTATCATCTCTATATGGTTTATTCTTCGTTATATGCGGGATTACTTGGAGCCATGGGATATGCCCTGTAGTTCATCGAGGGTATAGAGGGCTACCATGTAGTTATAGATCGCCTGACTATAATTGAGACGAGCCTGCAGGAGAGCCATATCGGCATCGTTGAGCTCGAGGATCGTACCCTCACCCGTCTTGTAGCGTACCTGAGCGATCGGTAGCCCTCTCTGCGCTGGCGACAGCTTCGCGAGCAGCGACGAACTGCTCGATGGCATTGGTCTGTGCACTGAGGCTATTCATAGCGCTGAGGTGCAGCTGGCGCTCGGCATCTACACGCTGGAGCTGCAGCTGCTGTAGCTGGGTGCGGGTCGCATGGACATCGTTCTGTCGGGAGAAGCCATTGAAGAGCGGGACACTCAGCGAGAGTGCGATCGTGGAGAAGGGTGACCAACGCTTGGAGTTGTCTAGCTTTAACTTGTCCGCAGAGAAGTTATACATATAATTAAAGCTCAGCGAGAGGGTGGGCATGAAGGCCATCTTCTTGACACGCAGAGCCGCATCGAGCTGCTTGCCTGTGGGTCTAGGGTACGGAGCTGACTATTCTCCGCTAGCGATACGGAGCCTATACGCTCGGGTAGAGCACTGGCGACACGCTGCTGGTAGTCACCGAGCTGCTCGGTGATCTCAATGGGAATGGTGGGCTCTAGGGGCAAGGAGCACCTTGAGCTTAGCCTCGGAGGCGGATGGCCCCCACGTGCTCGTACGAGGTTCGGCAGGATATTTTTCACCTGAGCATCCATACGGATCTTGTCGTACTCGGCTACGACACCCTGCTGCCACTTGGCTACGATCGCGATCGTGGTTCGTCTTAGCGTTGTTGTAGTTACTCTGTAGGACACGCTCTGACTCCCTAGCCAGCAGTATGCCCATATAGGCCTTGCGCACCTCAGCCTCGAGGGCGATCTTGGAGCTACGAGCCTTCTCCTCGGCGAGAGCTACAGCCTGCTTGTCTAGCTCGAGACTCGCCCAGAGCTGTGGAGCGATGATGGGCATCCCTCCCACGATCCCGCCATCAGGAGCATGCTTCTCTCCCATCTCAATCCCATCTGCAGGGGAACATCCCGCCATGGGCGAAGAGGTCATCCTCCGAAGTAGACCCTTTGCTTCTTGAGCATATGGGTGTACGAGCCAGAGAGATTGACATTGGGGTATAGCCCTCCGATGGTCTTCTTCTGCTCGTACCGTGCTTAGTGCACAGCTAGCCCCGAGGTCTTCACCTGAGCACTCTGCTCGAGGGCGAGCCGTACGGCATCGTCGATCGAGAGCTTCAGAGGCTGTGCAGACCCAGCACTACTCCCAGTCACCGAGGCTGGAGCCTGTCCGACAGCGGGGGCAGGGAGCAGGAGGAGAGCAAGCAGGAGCAGGGCACAGAGGTGCTATCTATCCTATTCTTCTTTTCCATTATCTCTAACACATATAATATCTGTATGGTGTATTATCGGGAATAGGACACCGCACAGCCACACCTCAGGGAGGAAACCACTCCCCTTACTATCGCTCCGTAAGAGACTACTACGGGCTGATAGATACGACCTTGCAGGTGTACCATTCTCTAATGCAAAGATACGTCAATAAGAAGTATGTAACACCGCCTATATGCGACAGAAATGTTCGATTTCGGAACAAATACCGGAAAAGAAAGCAAAATCCCTACCACCATCCCTAGGCTACACCTCATACACGGGTCGTAGTGGGCATTCGAGAGCCCTATCCGAGGACACATAATGATCCCTAGAGGGCTCGGCAAGACCTCTCCAACCCTTGCCGGAATAATTGATAAATAGAAGGTTACACAGACACCCTACAAGCCCCCTCACCCCCATCATCTAAGCCCCCACATGCGTCTCCACATCTCATAGTCGATATGCTCCCCTGCTCTCTAGCCTCGATACATCCCCCTCAGGCTGAGGCATGAAATCACTAGTCATCGAGGACAAAGGAGTCAAGGGAGCATACACCCGATAGAGAAGCTTCTGCACCCTACGTGTAGGTATACCAAGCATAACCTACTATCTAACAGAGCATAACCCATTACCTAAGGAGAGGGTCTGTATACACGTGTGTACACAACTGGATACCCACGTGTACACAACTGTGTACACACGTGTATGCAGTCTCGCTCTAAGTATGTCCCCTGCAGGGCTCTCTACATCTGAGTCTCCCAGAGCTAACCCTTAGGTACTGCTGCAGATACTGGCTAAGACTCCCTCAGACGTGTCATAATCCCAAAAAGCCGAAGAGAGGAGTACATGATGATAGGTGCTCACTCGAGACATCCTCCCAACAAGAGCCCTACCCTCGCCCACATCACTATGTCGGGAGTAGGAGAAAGCGAATAAAGGGGGAGTAGAAGCTGAAACTTCGTAGGAAAAGGAGAGCGAAAAAAGGAGCAGAGAGGAAGCTATCAAGGTGGGGAGATACCTCTCTAAACGAACTGATACTGTGCATCTAGTGCCTTTTTGTATCTTTTGTGAAACCCCAGTGGGGTTATGCAGATAGGGACACAAGGGACATAGTGAGGGCGCACGAGGCGCACCCATCCCCAGACCTCCACCTATCATATCATGTGCAAATAGAGAATAAAACAATGAATATGAAGTCTTTAGAACTAGATCTTTCAGGTATCCGCTCGCTCGTCTCCGATCAGGAGCTCCAGGCGTGGCAGGCCAAGAGTGATGCATACGTAGCCCAGCTCCATGCGGGCACTGTGACGTGGGAGCGACTTCCTCGGATGGATTGACCTACCCGCGACGATCATCGACCAGGACTTCACAGCGATAGAGGCTGCCGCCCGTAGCCTGCAGGAGCGCTGTGACTATGTCGTGAGCATCGGTATCGGAGGTAGCTACCTCGGGGCTCGTGCTGTGATCGAGGCTCTGACACCCACCTTCGCAGCCTACCGTCAGGAGCATAGTGCACCTCAGGTGATCTTCGCTGGGCACAACATCGGTGAGGATTACCTGAGTGAGCTCGTAGACTTCCTCTCGGACAAGCGGTTCGGGATCATCAATATCTCCAAGAGCGGTACGACGACGGAGCCAGCGATTGCCTTCCGTGTCCTCAAGGGACTACTTGAGCAGCAGGTCGGTCGTGAGGGTGCACGTGAGCGCATCATCGCTGTGACAGATCGTGCACGTGGTGCCCCACGTACGCTAGCGGACAAGGAGGGCTATCAGACCTTTCGTGATCCCCTGATGACATCGGGGACGCTTCTCCGTACTGACCCCAGTAGGGCTACCACCGATCGCCGTAGCAGGCTTCGACATACGAGAGCTCGTACGTGGTGCTCGGGAGATGAAAGCGCAGGTAGACGAGGGAGTACCCTTCGCAGAGAACCTCTCCGCCCTCTATGCTGCTGCACGCAACAGCCTCATCAGCATGGCAAGAAGACGAGATCCCTCGGGAACTTCCATCCCCAAGCTCCACTACATCGGCGAATGGTGGAAGCAGCTCTATGGCGAGCGAGGGCAAGGAGCACAAGGGCATCTTCAACGCAGCTGTGGACTTCTCCGCAGACCTGCACTCCATGGGGCAGTGGATCCAGGGAGGGCGAGCGGACGATCTTCGAGACGATCATCAGCATCGCCACACCCGACAGAGCTACGCATCGCCTCTGACGCCGATGACCTCGACGGGCTGAACTACCTAGCGGGCAAGCGTGTCGATGAGGTCAATAAGATGGCCGAGCTCGGTACACGTATGGCGCACATCGACGGTGGCGTCCCCAATATCCGCATTATTCTCCCTCAGCTGAACGCCTACTACATCGGTCAGCTCTTCTACTTCTTCGAGAAGGCTGTCGGCATCAGTGGCTACATGCTGGAGGTTAATCCCTTCAACCAGCCAGGGGTGGAGGCCTACAAGAAGAATATGTTCGCCCTGCTCGAGAAGCCCGGCTTCGAAGAGGCTACACGAGCGATCAAGTCACGTCTATAAACTATCCTCATATGGAATACAACAATCAACTACCCCCCATCACCATGCCAGAGTATGGGCGCAACATCCAGCGCATGATCGCCCACTGCCGCAGCATAGAGGATCGGGAGGAGCGTAACCGCTGCGCACGCACCATCATCCGTGCGATGGAGGCTATCGTGCCCGAGAAGGGTGCGGGTCTCGACAAGGAGACGATCTACGGATCATCTCGCTATCATGGCGGACTCTCGAGCTCGACGTGGACTACCGAGGGACGATTACCCGCGAGGAGATCACACTCAAGACCGAGAAGCCCTGACTACCCCGGACACCTCATCCAGTACCGCTACTACGGACACTTCATCGTAGGTATGATACGCAAAGGTCTGTGAGGAGATGGAATCAGAGCGCTCTGCCGCTGAGTACTTCGTAGCCATGCAGATGAAGCGTGACTACATGACTTGGAACCAAGAGACGGTCGAGGATATCAAGATCTTCAAGGGCCCTCTTTGAGCTCTCTGATGGACGGATCCTGCTTACCCCAGAGAACTGCAAGCTCAACATCAACCCCAATACTATAGATAAGCCTGGCAAGCTCCAGAAGCCTATCAACAGCAAGAAAGTAAAGAAAAATAACCCCTATCCCCCCTACACACCATGGCATCCTACGTTATCGAAGGTGGCTACAGCCCTAGAGGGTAGCATCCGCCCCCAGGAGCAAAGAACGAAGCGCTCCAGATCATCTCCTCCGTCCTATTGACCCCTGAGGTAGTCACGATCCACAACATCCCCAACATCCTGGATGTAAACAACCTCATCGACCTACTGCGTCAGATCGGCGTCAAGGTCACCAAGCTCAATGAGCAAGGGAGCTACACCTTCCAAGCCGATGAGGTCAATATCGACTACCTACACGGCGAGAGTTCCTCGGCAGAGCCCGAGCTCTACGTGGCTCAATCCTCATGGCTGGGGCTCTACTGGGTCGCTTCGGCTACGCTATCTCCCCAAGCCCGGGGAGACAAGATCGAGCGCCGTCGCCTAGATACACATCTAATAGGATTCCAAGAGCTGAGGGCTAGCTGCCTCTATGACGCTACGAAGCAGAGCTATATCCTAGAGGCTCGACAGCTCAAGGGTAAGTACATGCTCCTCGACGAAGCCTCAGTCACGGGGACAGCCAATATCCTCATGGCTGCAGTACTAGCCGAGGGCGTCACGACGATCACAACGCAGCCTGCGAGCCCTACCTCCAGCAGCTCTCCAAGCTCCTCGTACGCATGGGAGCCCGTATCGAGGGGTATCGGCTCCAACCGCCTCACCATCGAGGGTGTCCAGTCGCTACACGGCGCTGAGCATACGATGCTCCCCCGATATGATCGAGATCGGCAGCTTCATCAGGATGGCAGCAATGACGAGACTCGCACCTACGTATGCAAGATGTCAGCATCCCTGACCTCGGGATCATCCCACAGGCCTTCCGCCGACTCGGGATCACGATCCTAGAGGAGGGTGATGACCTCATCATCCCCCACCACCCTGATGGCTATGAGATTGACACCTTCATGGACGGGTCGATCCTCACCGTAGCCGATGCCCCATGGCCTGGGCTGACGCCAGACCTACTGAGCGTCTTCCTCGTCACGGCGACACAGGCTAAGGGGAGTGTGCTCATCCATCAGAAGATGTTCGAGAGCCGTCTCTTCTTCGTCGATAAGCTCATCGACATGGGAGCACAGATCATGCTGTGCGATCCACACCGTGCAGTGGTCATCGGACTCGGGGGACGACACCAGCTACGTGCCTCTACGATGGTCTCACCTGACATCCGTGCGGGGATCGCACTACTCATAGCAGCGATGAGCGCTAGTGGTACTAGCGTCATCAACAATATCGAGCAGATCGACCGAGGCTACCAAGACATAGCCGCGCGACTAAACGCTCTCGGCGCTCGTATCTCTCGTCTCTAACTCTATGCTCCGCAAAGAGACTTCGAGCATATCGGCACGCTAGGACGTGCCCACGGCATCCAGGGGGAGGTAGCCGCCAAGCTCTCTGTAGACCTCTCAGGTCTATGGGAGCAGGGGGAGGCTACCTCCCTCTTCCTCATGCTCGAGGAGCGTGGGCTACTGATCCCCTATCGTGTCCTCGGCCTGCGGAGCAAGGGGGGCGATATCGATCTGCTTACCCTCTCGGGCATCACGACCAAGGAAGCTGCAGACCAGCTCACTGGGCGTAGTGTCTGGCTCGACAAGGCTTACCTAGAGGATGAGGAGGCGGGCGATGCGATGGACCCTACACCACTTCGTCAGCTATGAGCTCTATGATGCCCACAGCAGGGGAACTCATAGGGCGATCGCCCGCAGTCGATGATACGACTCTCAATACCCTACTACGTGTCGAGCCCACCGCAGGGGGCGAACTCGTAGTACCGATAGCCGATGAGCTGATCGAGCATGTCGAGGTGGGAGCTCATCACCTCTATATGTTTATTCCCGATGGTCTCCTAGAACTTTAGAGACAAGAGACATCCACTCCTAAAATAAGGAGCAGACCCAGACAATCTTTTTATTCAAGCACTTATGCACAAGTACTCTACCCCTGTGCCCAAGATGAAGAGCCCCATCTTCGCAGGTCAGTCAGTCTTCAAGCACAAGTCTGTAGCACTTCTCTCCATCCTCAGCTTCGCAAGCTCTCCACGGGAGATCGAGTATGTGTACAGACTGAGGGTGACTACTATCTACTCTTCCTCATCTCGGGTAGGGGCAGAGATGAAGCTGAACACCCAGCCTCCCACGAACTCAGTCGGGGGAAGAGATGATCTTTATCCCCATGGGCTCTGTCGTAGAGATCACAGCACTAGAGCCTCTAGAGTTTCTGTCCTTCCACTTCTTACCTAGCATACACCTCTGCGCACGTCAGTGTCCAGACCGTCCTCTTAGGAACTTCAGTGTCACACCAACGAAGTCGGAGGAGCCACTCACGCACCTCCCTTCTCGCCGGGTATCACCTTTTGGACACAATCCATCACGGAGTACCTAAAGTACTCACTGTCCGACCTTAGGCTCTTCGATGTGAAGCTACAGGAGCTCTTTCTCCTACTGCGTATGAACTATGCACGGCACATGCAGGAGGAGTTTCTACGCTTCTTCCACTGCAAGCGCACAGGGTTCAGTTGTCAGGTCTTCAAGCACCATCTCAGCTGTCGCACAGTGGATGATCTAGCAGCAGCTCTGGGGGTATCGCCCTCTGTGCTGGCACGTCTGTTCGATGACGAATTCGGGATCTCGCCGATGAAGTGGCTGCTACAGCAGCGGGCTGAGACATGTCTACAAGGATCTTATCGATAGCGATCTATCGCTGACCGAGATAGCAGAGCGGTATTACTTCTCCTCATCGGGCTATCTCTCGGCTTTCTGTCGTCGTGTCTTCGGGCTCTCCCCGATCAAGATTCGACGGGGACAGCTAGGTATGGTAGATGGAGAGGAAGAGCCCAGCGAGGGGGCAGAGGAATAAAATGATGGAGGCACGGAAGGAGCTTGCGCTACTGCTTGGCTGGATCCCAGTATCCCTACTCGGAGTCTCACTGCTGAGCGCACTAGCCATTCATCTCATCCTGCCTTTACTCTCTGGGGCAGTCACGCTCGTCCCCCTACTGCGCCTGTGTCAGTATGCACTACCTGCGCTGGGGATGTTCCTCCTACCCGTCTATATCTTCCCTGAGGAGGAGTGCACAACGACTGCTCCGACAGCCCCTCTTCCCTGAGGCTTGGGGACGTAAGCAGATCATACTATGTCTGACGCTAAGTGTGGTGGGAGTATCTGCTCTGCAATGTGCTTACGGATCTCATGACAGATGTCGCCGAGCACATGGGTGTCGATGCAATAGACCGAGTAGAGCAGGTCGTGCGTGAGGAGCTCCAGCGTCATCGTAGCTCGCTCCTCTACTATTGGCTTGCCTTCGCACTCATACCAGCCATCGTCGAGGAACTCTTCTTCCGTGGTATGCTCCAGCCCCTACTCATACGGAGTCTCCCTATCCATCCCTATATCGCTATCGGGATCGCCTCGGTGATATTCTCGCTGATGCACCTCTCGTGGATAGGGTTCCTCGGACGCGTCGTCCTGGGCTTCACCTTGGGTTACTTAGCCTATGAGCTACGTAGTCTGAGGCTACCTATACTCGTCCATCTAATGAACAACACCGTGGCATTGGCTCTCATAGCCTTTGACCTCTAGGGCATTGCCCACCTTCCCCCTATCGCACTTCTTTATCCTACGTAGTCTACCTCTACTCTTCGAGGGTGGACGGAGCTCTTGCACCACAGCCCCCGAGTGAAGTCGGGGATCTCGACTGGCCTTCGCTCAGACTCAGAACGTGCACTCAGCTCAATGACCGCAGACCATAGAGCCGCATCATACACCGTCAGGTCAAGGGACTGTCCAAGACGTAGGCAGTGGATGAGGCGTGCATCCATGACATAGTTCATGACATTCTCCACCCCCTTGTCTTTGCCCTCTTGTATCCAGGGCTCTAGGGGGAGCAAGCCTCCCCGAGTCAAGTAGTCCTCTACCTCATCACTGTTGAGGCCTCACTCCAGCCTCGTAGCTGAAGAGTCGGAGAAGGGTACTTACATAGGAAGCCCTCGCTTCCCGAGAGTGACTGGAGACGTGAGTACGGACGAGGGGTATGTAGATCTAGGGTGAAGTGATGCTGTGCGTCCCTGCTCTGTATGCAAGAGGATCGTACTGATACGCTCCGAGAGAGGTGCATCAGGATCTGACGAGATCGCATACAGCTCGGTGAAGCGATCGCCATTATGAATATCCAGAAGCTGAGCCATAGGCCCTATTCCATGTGTCGGATAGGCATTACCTGCAGCGAAGGGATAGCCCTCGTCCATCCAGCCCAGCAGAGGGATCTCCTCTTGGCCTAGAGCGCTCAAGCTATGTAGATCATGGATATAACCACCCGAGCAGTGCTTGATGCGCCCCAGCTCTCCCTTAGACACTAGAGCCAGCGTACGTAGGTGGAAAGGGTCGAAGCAACAGTTCTCCAGCGGGAAGTAGTGTCTGCCCATTCGCTCCGAGGTCTCAACAAGCCTCCAGCAGTCCTCCAAGGTCAGTGCTGCAGGCACCTCTACGGCGACATGTAGCCCCGCCTCCATAGTCGCACAAGCTAGAGGAACATGACTATACCAATCCGTACAGATAAGCACCAAGTCCACCTCTCCACTAGCTAGCATCTCGGGGATCTGCTCCCTACTATATCCCTTAGCCTCGGGGCAGCCCAGAGAGCTAAGGAGGGTCTGAGCCTCTTGGATTCGCTCGGGGTAAATGTCTGATAGGGCGACAATAGTCGCACCCTCGATGTGCCTATAGCGCTGTATCGTACGTAGCCCACGCTGACCTAGCCCTATGATGCCTAGACGCACGTGGGGCAGAGGAGAATAGGCTGGAGAGAGGGTGTTGTTCCTTCACTTCTGTCTGTCTAAGAGTATTCTGTACAAATATACATCATCTTCGGATTAGAATAAGTACATTTGTCCCCGAGATAAGACATCCGTACGTCTTTCTATTGATGAGCATACGTCCATAATACATAGACTTTATATACGAGTATAACATCAAACTGACGAGAGTATGAAAAACATTCTCATCATCGGATCTACTGGTCAGATCGGCACCGAGCTCGCTATGACCCTACGTAAGATCTATCCCACAGTCGTCGCTGGTTATATCCCTGCTGCCCCACCCAAGGGTGAGCTCCTCAGAGAGTAGTCCTAGTGAGATCGTGGACATCACGGATCCCGTGCGGATCGCAGAGGTCGTCCGTAAGTATCAAGTGGACACAGTCTTTAACCTCGCTGCACTGCTAAGTGCCGTCGCAGAGGCCAAGCCACAACTCGCTTGGAAGATAGGACTAGGAGGACTCTTCAACGTCCTAGAGGTAGCACGCGAAGAGGGCTGTGCCGTCTTTACCCCCAGCTCCATTGGCTCCTTTGGCCCTGAGACACCACAGGACAAGACACCACAGGATACCATCCAGCGCCCTAAGACGATGTATGGTGTGACCAAGGTCTCTGGGAGCTCCTCAGTGACTACTACCACAAGCGCTTGTGTGAGATACCCGCCCGTACGCTTCCCTGGCCTTATATCCAACGTAGCTCCTCCGGGAGGTGGGACGACAGACTATGCCGTAGATATCTACTACGCTGCGGTACGAGAGGGACGCTTCAAGTGCCCACTCAAGCCTGGCACCTACATGGACATGATGTACATGCCCGACGCCCTAAGAGCCATCATTGAGCTCATGGAGGCTGACCCCACGAAGCTTGTCCACCGCAATTCCTTTAATGTCACAGCCATGAGCTTTGTGACCCAGAGGAAATCGCAGCTTCTATTGGGGAGGTTATCCCAGGCTTCGTGATGGAGACGACCTCGATCCACTACGTCAAGGGATCGCTGACTCTTGGCCCAACTCCCTAGATGACAGCTGTGCTCGTAACGAATGGGGATGGAAGCCCGAGTATGACCTCAAGGCTATGACCCTAGACATGATCGAGACCATCAGACGCAAGGATGCTGCTAAGGCATAATCACCCTATGCACTAAGGCATAACGATAGCAAGCACTGGGGCTAGTCTCCCCACCTAAGATATGTACCAGACACCTCACGAGAGGGTGTCTGTACTTTGCTTTTCAATAAGCCCCTATCCAGTCTTTCTACAGCCCGTATCCTGCTCTCTCGCTGAAGGGAGGCATCTTCCCTTGGAGAGGGAGGAAACACATGCTATTGAGTCAGCAGTAAGCATACTATAAAGGACAAAGGGCATATAGGAACAAGATAAGGACACACCCGAAACAACGAAGGGCATACACCTCATCTGAGGTGCATGCCCTCCCTCGTTGATTAGGGAGCTATGATTGCGGGGACTCTACTCGCTGTGGTAGTGAGAAGAGGCCTGCGACCTGCTCGCTAAGGCGAATAATCGGCTTACTTGTTGCGCTCAAGGATGTTGCCAACGGTCTCAATCTCGAGAGCGTGAGCAGCACCTGTGATACCGATCGTGCCACTCGCCATGAAGGCTGCCTGAGTAGACTCCTTGATGAGGCCAGCCTCAATGAAGCTCTTGATACCAGCTACGAGGCGAGATTCTCGCAATGCTCTTCGCCAGCGTAGTGTGCGGTGACACCATAGCTGAGGGCGAGCTGACGGGAAAGAGTCTCTTCATAGCAAACAGCGCATGCAGCACCGTAGCACGGAAGGAGGAGAGGAGCGAGCTGTACGACCCGTGAAGCTATCGGTGATGATGGCCTCGGTATTGATCTGCTCGACGCTACGTACAGCCTGCTTAGCGAGGAAGGCTGTCGTGGTGCTGACTTCCTTGGAGTAAGGCACCTCGTCGTTGTAGTTTTCCTCAAGGGTAGATTCAGCCTCACGGATGATGCTAGCCATGGTCTGTACAGCCTCTAGAGGGTACTTACCGTTAGCCGTCTCACCAGAGAGCATGACAGCGTCGGTGCGGTAGTAGACAGCGTTAGCGATATCGCTCACTTCAGCACGAGTAGGCAGGGGATTGTCGATCATCGTGTGAAGCATCTGCGTAGCTACGATGACGGGCTTCTTGGCAGCGATACACTTCTTGATGATCATACGCTGGATACCAGGGACCTTCTCTGCGGGGACTTCGATAGCGAGGTCACCACGAGCGATCATGATACCATAGCAGGAGTCGATGATCTCGTCGATGTTGTCTACACCCTCCTGGTTCTCGATCTTAGCGATGATCTTGATGTCGCTCTTGTGCTCGTCTAGGATCGCCTGGATCTCCTCGATGTCTCTCTTGTTACGGACGAAGGAGTGAGCGATGAACCTCGATCTTCTGAGGGATAGAGTGGAGGATGTTACCACGGTCCTTCTCGGTGAGTGAGGGCAGGTCGATACGTACGCCAGGGACATTGACGCTCTTACGGCTACCGAGCTTACCATTGTTCTGGCAAGTGGTGTAGAGCGTCAGCTTCCTTCTTCTCTACGACGAAGGCAAGAGCGCCGTCATCGAGGAGGATGGTAGCACCGACAGGTACATCGTGCACGAAGTTCACGTAGTTCACGTTGATGACTTCGTTGTTGGTCTTAGCCTCGGGATTGGCCATGAAGACTACCTTGTCACCAGCATTGAACTGACGCTTGACCTCAGCATCCCCTTCGAGTACTGTGGTACGCACCTCGGGGCCCTTGGTGTCGAGGAGTACAGCGACGTTGGGGAGACGGCACGAGTGTTCTGGATCACCTGAGTGATACCTTCCTTGGTCATGTGAGCCGTGTTCATACGCACGACATTGACACCAGCCTCTACGAGGGGACGGATAAAGTCCACATCACAGCGTAGGTCGGAGATGGTGGCTACGATCTTTGTCTTCTTCATAATTCCTTTTATAATGTATAGTGTTACCTTGCTTCTGAATTGGGGGCCTAGGGCTCGTGGGGGCTTCTGGGCATGTAGGGCGACTCCGCAGAGCCTCTAGTGCTAGGCGATGAGCCATCTAGTCCCTAGTCCGTGATTACCCCCGGCACACGGGTGAGAGGAGGGAGTGGCGGCGGATCTTCGCGCGCGTAGATATTGGAGATATGGACTTCGATAGTCGGGATAGAGATAGCCCGTAGCGCATCTGCCAGAGCTAGGGAAGTATGCGTGTAGGCACCTGCGTTGAGGATGATGCCGTCTACGTGCTCGTCGTCGAGCTTTGTAGAGGCGTTCGATGAGTGCCCCTCGCTATGGGACTGGAAGTAGGTGATATGCAGGCTATCGCTGTAGGCCGTGCGTAGCTCTTCGAGACAGAGCCTCCATGGTCTTGGTGCCATAGACCTCAGGGCCTCGCCGTCCCTATGCGTTGGAGATTAGGTAGTGATGATCTCGACCCAGTTCCTCGTACCTGATATATCCATTGTCTTCTTACCTTTGCAAAAGATAACTAAATTTCCCGTCGCTACTGATGTTACCTACTGATATACAGAGCGAAGTATCTATCCTATCTGCGCTTTGAGCTCAATCTCTCTGCCAATACCTGCCAGGCCTACCTCTTCGATCTGGACAAGCTACTCAGCTATATGGAGGTCGAGGGGATAGGGCTTGAGGCGCTGGACTATGCACGTCTACAGCACTTCGTCTCCTCGCTCTACGACTCCGGGATCATCCCAAGCTCTATCTCCCGCATCATCTCGGGGACAAAGAGCTCGGGCGTTACCTCCTGCTGGAGGCTATACCGATACCGACCCTACGGTACTGCTGGAGGTACCCCCGAAAGGGACGTTATCTACCTACTGTCCTCTCTACCGAGGAGGTCGATCGTATCATGGAGGCATGTGCGAGCAAGGGGGGGATAGAGGGTGTGCGTAATAGGGCTATCGTGGAGGTGCTCTTCAGCTGTGGACTTCGGGTCAGTGAGCTGTGTCACCTGCGTCTAGCGGATGTCTTCCTCGACGAAGGCTACCTGCACGTACTCGGCAAGGGGAGCAAGCACCGACTCGTCCCACTCAGCCCCTCGGCCGTGCATGGGGATCAGAGACCTACCTCAGCCATCCCGACCGCCCCCATCCCCAAGCGAGGGCAGGAGGACCATGTCTTCTCAGCCGTCTCGGCAAGGCGATCTCTCGTATCACCGTCTTTGTCTTCATCAAGGAGGCCGCCGAGGCTGCGGGTATCGACAAGGAGATTAGCCCCCATACCTTCCGCCACAGCTTCGCCACGGCACTCCTAGAGGGCGGGGCAAACCTCCAGGCTATCCAGCTCCTACTCGGGCACGAGGATGTAGCGACGACCGAGATCATGCCCATATAGACCGCAGTAAGCTACGTGAGCAGCATCGAGCGGTTCCATCCACGCAATCAGCGCCGTCCCGAGGACAGCAACCCAAAGTAAGGGAGATGCTCAGATGAGGCTTCGATATAGAGCTCATCCTATGCTCGGAGTGTGGGTGCACCCATAGCCCCGCAGAGAGCTAACGTATATTTCTCTCGCTCGATGACCCGATAGGCTACCACTGAGGGGATAGATACCTCGGATGATGGCTGTGACCTGCTTCGCCCCTCTCGTCCAAGGCTCTGGGCGAAGGGAATCCCCAAGACCCCGACATAGTCCGTACCATACCACACTAGCCTAGCCCACCACCTGCGCCAGGTCACTTCGCTCATCGCATATACTCCCCAGCCCGTATCTACGGGATAGTGTTCCCCTCGTTGCTTATAGCCGAGTCCATAGACGGCGGTATGCCACGAGAGGGGGCCGTCAGCTAGCTGGATCTGCCGCTCGTACCCCAGCCCAAGAGCAACATTGAGCCAAGTGTGTACCGTATCTGCCTGCTGGTTCATCACACCACCTCGATGGTGCGCTAGGCTCTGAAGCTCTAGGCTAAGCGAAGAGACAGCAGACAGAGGCAGTCGCTGTGAGGCCGTCAAGCCAAAGACAAAGGCCTCGGGGTGCCGATCGCCCTTGAAGATAAAGCTCTGCCAGTCTACGCAAGTATCTACCATTTCGTGTGCTCCCCTTGGTACTGATCATGGCCCCGTCTCTTGGTCTGCCGTCAGGCCAGAGCTCAGGGTTGTAGATAGGCTCGATGAGGCCGTGCCGTGCTCCACCCTCTAGCATCCCCAGCAGGATCGCGAAGCCCTCGCACAGGCAGGATCGAGGCCTGAAAGAAGGGACGTAGGCGAAGTCTCGTATAGCGTCCTCCCTCACCACTCCAGTAGGGTATATCCTGATAAGCGATAGCCGAGGGGTAGCGCAGTGCGCCCCAGTAATAGATATTCCCCACCCCTACACGTAGTTCAACGGGTAGCTGTGTATCGGGACGGAAGCCCAGGTCAGCACTTAGTCAGTAGCCAGGGAGCGTATAGTCGGCGATCGGGGTCTGAGGCATATTCGTCATTGCGAAAGAAGCCCTCAGCCGTGAGCCGAAGGGAAAGGTGATCACCATAGGCATCTGGACTGGTACGGGAGGGTTGCTCTGCGAGGTAATGCCCCTGCCCCCAAAGAGGAGGTGAGGAAGCCCACACTTAGGGTAGACCAAGATGGAGCGAAGAAGAGACATAGTCATATTATATAGATTGTATATCAGCGGTCTAGCGACTTCGAGAGCAGGCATCTGAGACTCGAACGATCTCCCTCCGTCCTTACAAAGATAGCGTCTCTATGCCTTTTTCCCAATGCCCCCACAAGAGCCAAAAGCACCGCCCCTTCCCTCTCCTCCTCTCGCCTAAAAGAGCCCCACCTCTCAGTTCCAATCCCCCACCTCCTACTCTACGAACAAGACCCCTCAAACACCAACTCCTCTACCGCCATCTAGTCCCACAACAGCCACCCTCCAAGCCCCACACCCTACTATCTCCACACGCTCCACAGAGTGCATACCTAGGACACCTACCTCTCATATACTTCGCTATCCTAGAGGCAGTACACTCCGAGTACCAGCGACCCAAGGGACTTCCCCAGCGGACGGCTTACCGAGAGCCCTACGAGGCACTCAGTATGCTCGGGGTAGTGTACACGTGTGTACACTCTTGTATACACGCGTGTATAATAGAGCGTTCATACCTATATCGTTCTAGCCTGATCACAGAAGCCACACAACCCACTAGTCAAGAACCTGATACCACGGACAAACAAGTCACATCAAGGAGGGGTACGGACTTCTCCACCACACTACTTGCCCTATCCCCTATCCAAACTACAGAAGGCATGAAGTCCCCACAGAGCAACGCTCCTCCCCTCTAAAGCAATGAAGTCGCCCTAGCAAACAAAGAAACCACCCCACGAGACAGTATAAATCTGTCTCGTGGGGTGGCTTCGCTCATCAGATCCATCTCCTTAGCTAAGTCTTACGGCAGAGCTCCAAGTCCGAAGTGTCCCTATCAAATACGGGTTCGAGGAACGAACAAGGCTAAGGCTAGCCTCTACGTCTTAGCTCTGCGAGGAGGAGAGACGTGGCGATAGCGACATTTAGGGACTCCGTATGTTCCCTATCCCTCGGATAGGCTGGGATCGTCAAGCGACGTCCTACGATCGAGGCTATCTCGGGGTGTATGCCCTGCCCCTCGTTACCCATGATCAGCAGATGGGGAGAAGAGGGGGGAGGAAGCGTAGCGGTGTAGAGGTCTTCGCCGTCGAGGAAGGTACCGAGGAGCTCCCCTTCGTAGCCCCTAAGGAAGGTAAGGCTATCTGCCACTCGGTGTAGGCGTACCCGAGCGAGGGCACCCATAGTGGCCTGCACGACCTTGGGGGCATAGGGGTCAGCTGTACCCGGAGCTAGGAAGACATCCTGCACCCCGAACCAGTCTGCACTCCTCAGGATTGTCCCGAGGTTGCCAGGGTCTTGTATACGATCTAGGAAGAGGGACAGCCCAGTAGGTGTAGCTCCAGCCCCTACCTCACCCTCTGCCATCACACTAGTAGCCATCGTGGCAGGGAGGGCAAAGACAGCGAGTGCACCCTGAGGCTGACGGAGCGTACTGATACGTCCCCAGTCGAAGCTATCGGGTACGATCTCCAGACGCTGAGGGCGAGCCTTAGGGGCAAGATGAAGAAGCCTTGCCTTGGCCTCATCGGCCAGGGCAAGGCTTACAATAAGTAACGAGCAAGGGAATGCGCCGAGGAGCTCCTCGATCACCTTTAGCCCCTCTGCTATGAAGGAGCCTTCAGCCGTCCGTCCCTTGGCATCGTGCAGGGAACGTAGGGTCTTGAGCTCGGCCTTACTCAGCATCGAAGCGGACTTCCTTGAAGGCGTAGGCACGCTCCCAGCCATCCTCACGCTGTAGGGACGAGTCGTCCCTCTGCCGTCACATCCTCGATCTGTGCACGGAACTGGCCGTTGATGTCCGTAAAGAGATGGAAGCCCTCCCTGCGATAGAGATGCTTCATGTAGTGGCGGTGCACATCCATATAGCGACCGAGTAGGAAGTCTGGTAGCAGGAGAGCGAGCTGCTCATGGAGTCGGATCGAGACTTCCATAGGCTCTGAGGCTACGCCCCGTGATCATACGCAGTGATATGGCGATAGGGGAGCTCAGGAGGAAGCTCTCATCATTGATATTCATACCGATCCCGATGACGCTATAGTCTACATGCTGCCCCGTGAGACTATGCTCGATGAGGATCCCCGCGAGCTTGCGATCCTCGTAGAAGATGTCGTTAGGCCACTTGACCTTGAGCTTGGTCTTCTGCTCGTCGGTCATATAGGAGGCATAAGTGCGCATGACCGCCCAGGAGGCTAGCTCAGATACGGCGAACTGCTGCTTGCCCTGCAGTAGATCGAGAGCGTAGGAGGATAGAGAAGGTCAGGCTATCACCTGGACGAGAAGTCCAGCTATTGCCACGCATACCACGTCCAGCTGTCTGCTGGCGACAGACGACCGTGTGCAGCTGTGGGAGCTGACGGCCGGAGGCGATCTGCTCTGTGAGGTAGGGTATTAGTGCTCTCTACCGATCGATGAATTCTAGGAGTGAGGTGTCCATGAGGTGAATGATTATTTATTTGGAGATGGGTACTTGGTCTTGTAGCTCTAGGGCGTACAGCCTTGGGTAGCTTAGCCACGACGAGGTCATAGGAGTGACGTATGAGGTGTAGGGATCCGATCCGCAGGCAGGTCACGCTCGAGATAGACGCTATTCCAGTGTCGCTTATTCAGATGGTAGCCCGGGATCGCGCGTCATAGTGTGCACGGAGCTCCTCACAGCGATCGGGATCGCACTTGAGGGATACACTAGGCTCATCCTCGTCGAGAGGCAGGATAGCGAAGATGCGCCCTGTGACCTTGAAGACCAATAGGTCGTCACCGAAGGAAGCGATTCCTCTGCATAGGGGAGCATGAGACACTCCTCCCTAAAGCGTTCTATATCCATTTATAGGCCGATTATAGTTACTTTTTGTCACTGAGCTATTGGCTCCTATACATGTATCTTAATAGAAGCAAATGTATGAAAAACTCGTATTTGCGAGTAATAACGCGCACAAACTCGCCGAGATACGTTCGATCTTGGCAGGCAAGGTCGAGATCGTAAGCCTCGATGAGCTAGGCTGTCACGATGAGATACCCGAGACAGCCGATACCCTGCTGGGGCAATGCCCCTAATGAAAGCCGAATACATCTACCAGCGGTACGGCGTCTACTGCTTCGCCGACGACACGGGGCTAGAGGTTGAGGCCTTGGATGGTGCTCCAGGTGTCTACTCGGCACGCTTCGCGAAGTCACATGCTACCCCAGCGGAGAACGTCGCCCTACTACTCGATCGCCTCTCGAGCATCCCCGAGCCACGTGTCGCACACTTCCGTACCGTCATTGCACTGATCGATGAGCTCGGGACGCACTTCTTCGAGGGACGTGCCGACGGAGAGATTACCCTGACTCGTCACGGAGGGCAGGGGCTTCGGCTACGACCCGATCTTTCAGACCCGAAGGCTACGATCGTACCTATGCCGAGCTCAGTGAGCAGGAGAAGAACAGCATCAGCCACCGTGGACGTGCTGTCACCAAGCTCGCCACCTACCTACACGCCATCGCCCAAGACTAAGACAAGCCACACATATACACCGCTATGCAACGTATCCCTTCCCCCCTTCGCCTCCTCTATCTCCTCTACTTCATCTGCATCGGGGGGCTACTCTTGATACTAGCTACTCTGCTATGCTGTATCGTGATCATCATCAGTAGCTACCTGCACGTCCCAGCCTCCTTCATCAGTCAGACGACGGGGCATCTGGTCACGTGTGTCCTAGCTGTCTCGCTATGCCGAGTGGAGGTGAGAGGGCGGGAGAACCTCCTCACTCGAGACGCCCCCTCTGTCGTCGTGGCGAACCATCAGGGTGCCTATGACATCTTCGCTCTCAATGGGTATATAGGTATCCCCTTCAAGTGGGTACTCAAGCAGGAGCTACGCAAGCTCCCCTTCGTAGGGAGAGCGTGCGAAGCTGCGCACTTCATCTTCGTAGATGAGACGAAGCCCTCCTCCATCCAGCGCACGATCGAAGATGCTAAGAAGGTACTGGCCTCAGGGCAACTCCATCTTCATCTTCCCCGAGGGCAGTCGTACGCTCACGGGAGAGATGACACGCTTCAAGAAGGGAGCCTTCGTGATCGCTTCAGAGCTAGATGCCCCCATCCTGCCCGTGACGATCAGTGGAGCCTTTGCCGTCCTCCCTCGTGGGCACTACCTCCCCCACCCTCACAAGATTATCTTGACGATCCATCCAGCCTTCCACATGAGTGAGCAGGGTACCCCTCCAGCACACATCCCCGCTTCGGCTCGTCTGGCACAGCAGGTGATCGCCTCTGCGCTCTAGCCCACCCGAGCTAAGGGCACCCAGAGGTAGCAGGTAGCAGTACCGCATAGAGACAAGCACCCAGCATAGAGGCTGGTGTAGCCCACATATAAGCGACAAGCCCCGATGGCAATCTGACCATCGGGGCTTGTCGCTTTATATGTGGGCTCTCCTAGCTAAGGATACTTATCCGTATGTAGATGAGAGAGCCCTAGGGAAAGGTTATGCCTTAGCGAGATACGATCGCAGCGAAGTCTGCACGACCACGAAGGCCTGCGAACTCTAGGGTCGTTAGCGATCGTGTCCTGAGGCTAGGGATCGAGAGCGACAGCCTTCTGTAGTGCAGCTACAGCCGAGGATGCATCGTTGGTACGAGCACCGATGATGGCACGTAGATACTCTGTGAGCGCATTAGGCTTAGCTACAGCGGAGAGCGTAGCGAGGCCTTGCTGTAGTTGCGGTTGAGGATCGCGAGCGACAGCAGCGTTGTTGCTAGCGTAGTCGCCGTAGGTAGTCTCTGCCTTAGCATAGTCACCCTGACTTAGGTAGAGGTAGCCGAGCACCTGACCAACACCTGGGAGCGTGCTACCCTGAGCGATGAGCGAGGTAGCCTTAGCGACGTCACCATCGTTGAGGGCGAGCAGACCGAGGTTGACCTTGTCTCTGCGTTGTCCTTCTTCTGTAGGGCACGTTCGAACCAAGACTTAGCCGCAGCGTAGTCGCCACGCTGGAGGTAGATAGAGCCGAGGTTGTTGTAGGCACGATAGTCGTTGCCATACTTCTGCACGGTGATGCTTGTAGATGCTCTCCTGCTGCTGAGGATCGTCGATGAGCGTAGCGGCATAGAGGAGCTCCTCTACGGAGAGGGCACTAGGATATTCCTTGAGTGTCTTCTGGATCTCTTCGTCGCTACGACCGACGATCTTGACATTAGCTACGAGGCGAGAGCGACGGAGCTTAGGTGAGGACTTCCTCTGCGAGCTTGCTGAAGACGCTGGAGATATTCTCGATCTCACGCTCACGCTGCTCGGGGTCTGGGTACATGCTGAGGACACGTAGGGACGAGATCATGTCCTGAAGTCGCTCTTCTCTACGAGTTCCTTGAAGCCCTCCCAGTCCTGAGCGGTGTAGTGGGCGTCGATAGCGACATCCTGGAGCTTCTCCTTCTTGAAGCGACTCTGAGGGCAGAGGTAGTGTTGCGCTCACGAGAGGCACTGAGCTTCTCGTTCAGCTCCCTCGTCCACCATCTGGAGAGGCATAGGCCTGCACCTCTACGGATACTTCCTGATTAGTGGTCTCCTTGGCATTCTGTACGGTGTTCTGCCACTCCTGCACCTCGTCCTTGTTCAGCTCGGTCGGACGGACGTTGGCCTGCTGGATCTGGAACATGATATTGGCGTCATAGGGCCTCCTGGATGATACGCTGGAAGCCATCAGGGGCGGTCATTGGGGTGACACCAGCGATGGTAGCGAGTGCCTCGGTAGCGACGACACCATCACCGACCTTGAGGTCAGGCAGTGGGACGATCTTCTTGCCCTGCTTACCCTTGAAGCTCAGATAGAGCTCGCTCTTGGCCATAGCAGGCTGGTAAGGGATGGAGAAGGTAACGGTAGAGTTGGAGCCTTCACGGTAGGGGACTACCTCGCTCGTTGCCCTCTGCACTTTTCACCCTGGAAGGTCGTCTCTGCTCCCCACTTCTCACCGCCTTGGTAGCGGATGACGAGGATGACAGTCAGCTCCAGCGTTCTTGGGGAACCACTTAGCTGGGAAGGTGAGGTGTACCGTACCGGGTACCTTACCTCCGACGAGCTCGAGGGGCTGAGGTTCAGCCTTAGCCTGATCAGCTGTGAGCGGACGCAGCTTAGCTCCACAGCTACTCAGGATGACGAGTGCTGTCAGGGAGAGCGTAGCTGTGATGATTACGTTCTTAATCATTAGTTGATAGTATTTATGGAGTTAATATTTAAGTTAGCTAGTGTGTAGAGCCCTCCTCACCCTCGGCAGGCCTAGGGAAGAAGAGAGCAGAGAGTAGCGCACCGACCAGGAGCAAGATCAAGAGAGCAGTGCTGACCCCAGCGATGAGCTCGGTGCGGTGGATGGAGGAGGGATCGAAAGGTCATCTCTAGCTCGTGTGTCCCTGCTGGGATGTAAGCTGCACGCAGTACGTAGTCAGCTCGTATCAGAGGGAGCTCCTGCTTTCCATCGAGCATGAGCTTCCAGCCATGAGGGTAATAGACCTCAGAGAAGATGAGGAGGCGGGGGTGTGTAGTAGTAGTGCGGTAAGTAGCCTTATTAGGTGTGTAGCTACGTAGCTCGACGATAGGCTCTGGCATCACCGTATCATTGGCTGCGAGGGGCTGGTAGTCCTTCAGCATCGGGCGGAATCGTTCGTCCACGATCCCCTTATCCTGAAGGGGTGTGTCTTCGAGTGCCTTCATCTCCTCATCGGCGTTCTTTACCCACTCGGATCCGATCGACAAAACCAAGCATGGGTCGAAAAGCCTCTCGTTGAACTCTACATGGAGCTTACCCTGAGGCATTATCCGGGAGGATGAAGTAGCGAGTATCGAGCATATTATAGACCTCCATATTCTGCTTGGATAGCTGGTGCTCGATGAGGTCTTGGTAACGACGGAGCTTGGCTGCATGATAGCCACCGACACTGCGGTGATGGGCGCTGGTCGTAGCGTCATTGAAGCTATTGACCGAGAGGTTCATCACTCGGTAGTGAGGGTCTTTATCCAGGAGTGATCTGACGGTCGGCATCGGTGATGGGCTTTAGCCTGCTGGGCTACGAGAGCCTTGTCGATGAAGTGCTCATCATTCAGGTAACGCTTGTCCACGAGCCATAGGTCACCGAGCGTGATGACGCCGATGAGGATGTAGAGGACGGAGCCTGATCTTGCCCCCACATATAGGGCACATGCACCTAGGGAGAGCAGGAGGACGAAGACGCTGCGCCAGGCATCCGATGAGACGATGCTCGCACGGGCATCCTTGAGGCTGGCCATAATGCTCGGTATGGGGAGCTGGCTATTGCCCATCGCCTGACGGAACATATCCTGCTCCTGATCGCTCATGAGGCTAAAGAACGTACCTGGGATGAGTGCCAAGATGAGGGAGAGACCAAGCGTCAGGCCAAGGCTTACCCAGAGGGCAACCTTATTCTGTAGCACGGCTCTAGGCTCACGTACGAACTGGATGAGGGCGAGGACTGCTAGCGCAGGTATCGTGAACTCCGCTACGACCAAGATCGAGGACACCGTCCTGAACTTGTTATACAGAGGCACATAGTCTATAAAGAGATCCGTCAGCCACATCATATTGTGTCCCCAAGCGAGGAAGACCGAGAAGAGTGTCCCTGCCGAGCAGAGCCCACTTCAGTGGCCTGGACGATGAAGATCCCTGAGGATAAAGAGGAGCAGGACAAAGGCTCCCACATACACGGGACCTGCCGTGAAGGGCTGATCCCCCCAGTAGTGGTTCAGACCACCGATGATCTGCCTATAGTCAGCTGGCACACGCTCCATAGCGGAGAGGTTCTCCCCGAGAGCACCCGTTGCCCCTCCATAGACATTCGGTACGAGCAGGGTAAGGGTCTCGCCCTTGCCATAGCTCCAGGCTGTGATGTAGTCCTTGTCTAGACCAGTGGCCGTAGCCTCTGCCTTGCCAGCCATCTTATCGTCGGGGCTCGTCGTGAGCTCACTCCCCCACGGATGGTCTCTGAGCCATACTCATAGGTGTGGTAGAGGTTGGAGCTATTGATACCAAGGGCGATCAGCCCCGAGCCCAGCGTGACGAGGCTAGCGAAGACGAAGCGACGTAGCTGACGTCCCTTCACTGCCTCCCAGAGGTAGCCGAGGATGAGGAAGAGGATGAGAAAGGCAAAGTAATAGCTCATCTGCACGTGGTTCGACAAGATCTGTAGCGAGGCAAAGAGTGCTGTCAGCGCGCCCCCCAGCAGATAGCGTCCCCGATAGGTGTAGATGATACCAGCGATGGTAGGAGGGATGAAGGCCAGCGTCATGAGCTTCCAGATATGCCCTGCCACCACGAGGATGATGAAGTAGCTCGAGAAGGTCCACATCACGGCTCCCAGCACAGAGGGTAGCCGCCCTAGACGTAGAGCTCTGAGGAAGAGGTAGAAGCCCCCCAGCATGGCGAAGAGCAACCAGCTATATCCAGGCAGTAGGCAGAAGGGCCACTGGAGCGTCAGTATGCTCTGCACCTTGCTGATCACATAGAGCGAAGGATAGGAAGGTGAGATCTGATACATCGGCATCCCTCCGAAGAGGCTATTCGTCCAGTAGGAGACCTCTCCTGTGGCCTCGGCGAAGCGGTGTACGTCGGAGGCATTCCCGCTGGCACCCGCTACGTCCTGCTGGAAGAGTTCACGACCCTCGAAGACAGCGGGAACAAAGTAGGCAAGAGCGAGGAAAACAAACAGGATGAGAATCCCCCCAACCTTCGGGAGGTGCTCACGCAGAGACTGTGTGGAGATTTGTATCTTAGGTTTCACGTATTTATCTTTAATTATCCTTGCAAATGATTTATACACGATGCTCCAAAGTTACCAAAAAGCCCTCACTTAACGTACCCTTAGCCATAAGTCACTCTACACTACCCCCCGAAGGCGATACGATAAAAAGAGAAAAGCCACTTCCCCTGGCATACGACATATCCTATATACACCATGAGCGATTGAGCTCACCCCTTCGCCTCTCCACGAGCTCTCCCCTGCCCTCCTCGCGCGCGCGTATATATTATAGGTATAGCGCCTCCATACAATGAGGCGAGGGCGATGCACGATCTCTTTCGTACACTCCAGTCTTTGGCTCTTTGGGAATATTAGTTCTCATATCCGAGTGGGGCTTAGTCTATCCCTAGAATGCCTAGGTGTTAGCCCCAAGAGGAGCTCAATAAGAGTGCCTACCGAGGACATACCGAGAGCGAGGTAGTGTACACGTGGGTATACAGTTGTATACACGTGGGTACACTATGGTATACACACGTGTATACTCACCCCTCCTAGGTAGTAGGGATACGCTCGGTATGTCTACACCTAGGACTCGGATCCTTCTACCTTGTGTATGTATACTCCTCGGCTACCTTGCCCCCAGCTCTATAGTGATTTCATGCGTCGGCTCTAATACAATAGGGCTAGAGAGCCCGATAGGAGCTACCTCCTGCCTAGCATCCCATGAGAAGGAGAAAAGGAAAAGAGTCCCTAACGATAGAGAGCCGCACAGAGAAAGTCTCATGGACATACCTCATAGGGGTGAAAGGTGAAGACACCTTGGGAACAAGGGGGGATGGATCGGTCTCTTAGCCACATCCTGATACCAAAGACCAAACACCCGAAAATTCTCCTCCATAACCAACTCTATATCAAGCATCCCGAGAGGGCAAAAGTGAACATACCGAGAGCCCTTAGGCGGACTCGGTATGAACGCTGTCGTCACCTTACATAGGTGATGGGGGCATTCATTATATGTTCGATCGAGCCTTCTCGGTATGTTCACTTTTGCCCCCTCAGAATGCCCTACATAGACTGCATCTAAAAGCCTTCTCCCTCGAGGGCATTCCCTCTCCCCGATTAGCCTGTGTAGACACTAGGATAAAAGAGAGTTAGCGATAGGGAGGGAAAGACACGAAGGATGTTATATATATTATTATTTCGTACCTTGCACTGGTGACACTACACATCACCCCACACACGATAATGAATACGCCAAGTACTCATCCTCATCTTATCAGCATCTACGGGAGGCACAATCCACTCTCCCTGGAGGGTGCATCTTGGTACAGAGGCAGTATGCCCTCTCCCTCTCTGTACGCCTCCTGCTCGAGACTAATGTCCACCGATAGGCTGGTCTGTACATATACACACAGTACACACCGAGCATAGAGGCCCCTATCACCTAGTGAGAGGGGTGTGTCTGAGGCTCACGCACACACATTTTTTAATAACACAACATACATAATTATGAAATCACAGATTAGGCTAGGGCTCTGCCTTGCCTTAGGTCTCCCTCTTTGCTTGTAATTGCAGGAGATCCTATAGAGCCCAATACGCCTCCCGTACCCGAGGAGCGAGCTTGCCTTTACGCTCAATCTAGAGGCTGAGGTACTATCCCAGAGCTACGTGACTTCAACCTAGACTTTAAGGTTGGAGAGAAGGGTGCTCTCAAGGTAGACATAAAGAAAGATGAGAATATACGAAGCCCGTTGCTTCCTGAGAAAAGAAGGTGAGGCACAGTGTTACTATGGCTCTGTGAGTTTTACCGGAAAGGAGAGAATGGTAGCTGGAAGTCCTGCGAGGAGCAAAGCTCCCGAAGTAGACTTCTTCACTCAGAGCCAGCATAAGGGAGAGAATGCCGAAGAGAATAAATATGGCTTTACGAAAGGTGAAAAATGGTATCTACTCGTAGTCTTTTGGTGGAGAGCACCCTAGGGAGGGTCAGGTATCAACAATACACGTATGCGATTCAGCAATGAGCTGATGAGCGGGAAAGGAAAGACTCCTCCCCGAATAGAGGAAGGCAAAAAGATTAAGCTCAAAGATATCCCCTATGTCTCAGACTGGACACCCCTAAGTATCTGGCAAGAGGGGGGGAATGCGACTGGTATAGCATGTGCTCTATCACCACTGACCTTCAAGCCCTGTCGGTACACTCCTTCGTATCCGTGTCAAAAACAATCTGGCTAGCCCATGAGTCCAGGTACGAGGGTTCGCTTTGACGTAAATGGTGTTAGCTCCTCCCGATCTTCTCTCTCCTGGACGGGCAACACTAAGCCCATCTATACAAGTGAGAAAACGGGGACTAGATCTATCTCGCTTCAGCAGTCACCAGAGATCCAACCTAAGGGCTACGATAATGGCTACTATCTACTGTGGGTATATCCTGATCAGGAGACGGGGGGCATGATTCAAGCCCAATAACTGAATCGTCAAAGATATGGCCACCGAGTCAGCAACTCCAGGTAGGACTTCAGCAAGTATGCCCTCAAACACTCCAGCCAAGGAGCTGAAGAGAGGTGTCTCACATGTTCACAGTGACAGTGGATCGCCCCGAGATGATCCTAGAGCTCCTGAGATGAGCATAACTACGAAGGAGTGACTCCCTAAGCTAGCTACCAACCACTCCAGCAAAGGGCATCAGATGTACACCCTATGCTGCTGCACAGAGTATAGCTGCGGGTCGACAAGGCTACCACCTCCCAACCAGCAGGAATGGCAGACGATCATCGGACTCTTAATGCTAGACTCCTCGATGCGACGGGTCTTAGCATCTCGACTAAGAACGAACGCTTGCGTGGGATATTCTTTCTCACAGCTAAGGCGCAGCCATTCTGACTATTACCGAGGCACTCTAGATAGCAACAACGAAACAAAACATATTCTATGCCCCTACGCTTTAAGGGACATGATGAGGAGCACTCAGCAGGTGCCCACCCTATCGGCATTTCGCTATGAGTAAAGAAGAACCCTACCGACGGAGCAGGGGTATATCTACTACATCCGCTCTCGCTACCTTCGGCCTACAGCTCAACCCTCAAAATAGATGACATAGCCAAGGAAGAGTGGTGGAATACACATGACTCGAAGAAGTCGTACGCTACCTACCCTTCGCGGGTGGATACTTCCCTGGGGTGTATGATAAGGGGACTAATACCTGGTTAGTTCCTGCCGAGACGAATATCAATACCCCTTATCGAGTAGGTAATTGGGGGACGTACTGGACTAGTACTCCAGGAACCGAGAGTGGCGCAAAGGCAGCAGGGACAGGGTATCGCGTAATTGCTGGTGCCAAGTATTATACTGACTACAATGTCTGGTCTAGCAACCCTGGATACAATGCTGGTATCCCAGTCCTACCTTCTCTGGTAATATCGGTAGCGTACGTGAGGATGGACATGCCAGTGTCCGTCTCATCAAGGACTACAAGCTCTACCAACAGAACTACTAAGCACATCTCTTCTCTCATTTAGTTATCGATACGATTATGAAACAGATTCCATACGAACGCCCCGAGATAGAGGTGATCACACTACCATGTCAGCCCCTCTCTATCCCAGTCTCCTTCTCGGCTGAGGGGGAGTTCAGAGGACTTCGAGGAGGGTGGAGCTCTCAGCTAAGTCTAGACCTTGACACACGAAATAGGGGAGAGCCACACCCAGGGTGTGGCTCTCACTCTTTAGCTCCTACCAGCAGATGGCTAGGAAAGCCATCTCTCTATTCTATAGCTATAGAGCAGACATTGCCCTACCTAGAGATCGTATATAGAGTGTATGCCGCTAGTGCCCACCTGAGGTCATGTGATGATATATTATGGGTGAATACAAACTGCCCTATCCCTCAGCAGGAGGACTCCTGCTGAGATGAGGGCTCTACTGCACCCTCGTTATGAGGGTGTCACGAAAGACCTTCCCCGAGAGCCTTGGTATACAAAATAGGCATATCCGTCGCTGCAAGGAGGGTGTTTATCTCTTTAACTTCAAATTGCCCTCAATAGCAAAGCTATCTTTAGTGATCGTAAGCAAGATGAATGAACCCTAAAGAATGAAGCAATGAACAAAGAGAGACCATGAAGCTTATTTCAGACATGACACTGGGATTGCAACTGGGACATGTGTCCGCATCCTAGACTCACTAGAAGTGGTATCGATGCACGAACTGGAAGGCATCGGTGGGATAACCCAGTTTTTTGATCGTATCTACCGGCTGACGGATCACCTAAGAAGGATGCAGGAGAAGGAAGTCAGAGGAGAGATGTCCGATTTGGTTCAGAAGGTTGCCTGTCTGTCCGAAACAAGTACAGAGGAGACACAGAGCGTACTGGAGGCATTGGCTGGTCTACTGAATCACCGCTTGGAGACCTCGAGATGCGCACGGATCCAATACCGCATCTTCGCTCGGCTGGTTGATCTTTTCAGACATAATCGTAACAAACTAAAACCTTGGAAAGATGAGACATTTGATGGCATTCCTATTCGTCGCTTTGAGCATCGTATGCTCCACAGCGATATATGCACAGGGAGATAAACCTGTACAGACAATCCGTGGTGTTGTCGTCGATTATGCGTCGGGAGCACCGATTGCCCATGCTACCGTGACCTTGTTAGACATGCTCAGATGGGAGCAACGACGGACAACGAAGGTCGATTTGAACTAAAGCACATCCCAGTGGGTCGCCATGATGTGCAGGCGAGTTTCTTAGGATACGAGCCCGCTATCTTTCGTGAAGTCCTCTTGACATCGGCCAAAGGGTGTATCTGGAGATTCCGCTGCGTGAAAGCGTCTTGCAACTAGATAAGGTGGTCATCAGGCTGAGTGAATAAGGAAGTCCCAGTGAACAAGATGGCTCTCTCGGCGCACGCATGCTGAGCGTAGAGGAGGCTGGGCGTTTTGCGGGTGGTATGGATGATCCTGCACGTTTGGTCAGCTCTATGCTGGGATATCATCCTCGGTGAGCAGTAATGGCATATCCGTACATGGCAATGCGCCCAGCCTACTCCAATGGCGACTGGAAGGGGTGGAGATCCCGAACCCCAACCACTTTGCCGATGTCGCATCGCTAGGCGGAGGTATCTTATCGTCGCTAAGCAAGAATGTATTAGGAATTCGGACTTTTATGCGGGTGCGTTCCTGCCGAATATAACAATGCCGTCTCTGGTATTTTCGATATGAAACTGAGGACTGGGAACAGCCAAAGGCACCAACACACCTTGCAAGCAGGTATATTGGGTCTTGACGTAGCTTCGGAGGGGCCATTGAGTAAACGGTGGGGAGCTTGCTACCTATTTAACTACCGCTACCAACGACTGGCTTGATGAACAAAGTAAATCCAGCCGAGAGCAGGAGCAGCTACTAGACTATCAAGACCTAAACTTCAAGTTTAACCTTCCGACCAGCCAGGCCGGCACATTCTCCCTCTGGGGAACGGCACTGATCGACAAGGTCAAGCCCAAGATCACTCCACCCGACAAATGGAATTACCTAGATGATGCAAAGATTCGAGAATGAAACAGACATCGGCAGCCGCTGGGCTAACCCTATCTCTATACGTTCAGAGGCGGAGGTGCATTGAAAACGACCTTAGCGCTACCTACATCCAAACAAGCGCATCGGAAAGCATCTATGATATGCAGATGAAGCCTCGCCATACCTCGATTTCAGGAGTCAATATACACACCTAGTCCTCACCTCTTCGTTCAACAAGAAATAGAGTCCCAAGCACACGAATAAGACGAGCTTTTACAGTGACGCACATAATATAAGATATGCATTTCGACCTATCGCCCTCTACACCCAGCCCATGCACAGCATATCGGTGGGCAAAGGAAGTACAGACCCTGATAGCAGCTTATACGAGCTCTCTATTCCACATCAGCGATCGGCTATCTGCCACTCTAGGGGTGAACGGGCAGCTCTTCACACCGAATCATACATGGACGATCGAGCCACGTGCCGCTATCAAATGGCAGGCATCGTCCCGTAGCTCGTTCGGACTAGCCTACGGACTGCACAGCCGAATGGAGAAGCTGGACGTCTATTTTGTGAGGACAAAGGAAGCAGGGATAGATGGGTAAATAAGGGCTGGACTTTACGAAGACACATCATCTAGCCCTATCATACAGCCACAAGCTATCGGATGATATGAATCTAAGAATAGAACCTTACCTCCAGTATCTGTACGATGTACCAGTGATGGCCAATAGCTCCTATTCAGTGCTCAACCGCAGCACCTTCTATGTGGAGGATGCGCTCGTGAACACGGGGAAAGGACGTAACTACGGGCTGGATCTGACCTTGGAAAAGTATATGACCCATGGGCTATATTATATGATGACGGCAGTATCTTTCGCTCGAGGTATGCCGGAGGCGATGGGGTATGGCATCATACGAAGTTTGATCGTGGCTATATTATCAATGGCCTCGATCGGTAAGGAGTGGATGATAGGACGCAATAGGGCAGGATGTACTCAGCGTGAACCTGAGATTGACCCCTGCAGGAGGCCAGCGGCATTCGCCCGTAAACGAGCAGGCGACCCTGCTCCACCCAGATAAAGCGACACAATACGACGACACAAGGGACATATTCGCAGCAGCTATCGCCCATGTTCCTCGCCAACTACACGGTCAGCTATCGGATGAACCGCAGCAAGGTGTCTCATGAGTTTGCCCTAAAGGGAATGAATGCCACTGGGTACAAAGAATATTTCGGGCATGAATACAATCTGAAAACGGGAACAATAGAGCCCAGAAGGCTGAAAAACTCCATCTTCAACGTGACGTATAGACTTGAGTTTTAATGTACCTTTGCCCAAAACGATGTCTGCACAAATGCCACAGATGAGAGAAGATCATTTCATGCTCCAGTTCCTATTTGCCCCTGAAGTATCGGATCGGGAGGCATGTAATTTTCATCATGCTTTGGGCGATTATCACCTTCAATCAGGTGTTCACCTCCTATCGGGATAGTCAGTCCGTCTTGGGCAGTCGCATCTATCTAGTCTGCCTAATCTCATGTATGGCTAGCCTGATGGCGATGTACTTCAACTACTTCTATCTGGCACCGAAGCTCCTATTGAGAGGAAGATATATGGCCTATGCCATCGCCCTATGTATCATCGTGCTTGCATTGCCTACTCTGTCTGTCTGGAGCGAATACTGGGTGCGCAATGTACTGAATCTTCCCCATCGGATCTCGTCCTATACCCATCCACTGATGCAGTCGATAACCTATCGACATCTGTGAGTTACAGCCATTGCTTCTGTGGGAGCTCCGTAGTATTGCTTTTCGGTAAATGGATCCAAAGGCAACGAAGACGTCAGCCAGATGGAACGTGAGCATGTGAAGTCCGAACTGAATAAGCTGAAGGGCAGATCGCTCCCGCCTTCTTATCGCAGACACTCAGGGTGCCTCCTCTCTAGCCTCATCACAGCCCGAGAAGACATCAAAGATATTGATGCAGCTGGACAACTATTGAGGTACCAGCTATATGACTGCCATCAGGATAGGATATTGCTCAAGTCCGAGCTGTAGCACTCTCCGTCATGTTTGAGTTGGAGCAGTTGAGTCATCCCTCATTTGAATATTGCCTACAGATGAGACGGAGAGGTAAAATAATATGTTCGTTTCGCTGATGCTGTTCTTGTCCCTCGCTCAATGCGTCATTGCTGGTAACCGTTCGATGGAGTTACTTTTCAGGATGAGGGAATGAAACCCTGCTGTTTACGTGTCGGTCTCGATCGTAAGGAGATATGTGATAGTGACGCCCCTCTCGTCGATTAGGCAACGACTAGAGTGGCAGTACCCGGATAGATATACCTTGCAGCCAAGCGAGGGGATGATAACACTTTAGCATAGATTTATCGTAATGAAGCAGGCATAGACAACGGCAGTGGTCTATCGTCATTCTTGATGGATGACCAACATCGGATCCGCGGCATCTTATACTGCAAGGCGTTATTCTGGCCATATCCGTGAGTATCTTTTTCGATGCTCCGGACAAGCTGAACCTTTCCTTAAACCGCTTCTATGGATGGATCGTACTACCTATTCCTCAATATGCTGGTCTACGTCAATATGTATATCCTGCTTTCGAGGTATCTAGGAAGAACAAGGTATTCGGTTATGCGGTGTCGGTCTTTTTGTTCACGGCTTTCGCCCTCGTGGTCATGGTCATCTGCAGGATCTATTTTTACGACATAACGGTCATCGTCAACCCCCTTCTGCCCTTTGCCATTTTTCTCAGTATAGCCTCTTCCATGTGCACGATCTTCCTTTTTCTAGGAGGGATATCGATGTTCTTGCTGTTTCGGCAATGGGTAATCAGTGATCGGAAGATCCACAGTCTGCAGGTTGCCACTTTCCGCTCAGAACTAAGCTTCCTCAAAAGCCAAATCAATCCGCACTTCCTCTTCAATATGATCAATAATGCGAATATCATGGTGGACGAAGAGCCAGAGATCACGTCTTATATCTTGGACAAGCTCGATAGGATGCTGCAGTATCAATTCAATGACAGCACACAAGACAGAGTGCTATTGTCCGCTGATATAGCGTTCCTGACCGACTTTCTGGCATTAGAAAAGGTGCGCCGTGATGACTTTGAGTACACGGTTACGACGGAGGGCGATATGAAAGAAACCGAAGTGCCGCCCTTGCTCTTTATCCCGTTCGTAGAAAATGCCGTCAAGCATAATCAAGATGTAACTCATTCGTATGTACACCTCAAGTTCCGCCAAGAGGGGCATCTGCTGTCTTTTGAATGCGTGAACTCTAAACCCTCTAAGCCTACGAAACGGGACGTAGGGGGATTGGGCTTGGCTAATATCCGACGACGCCTCGACTTACTGTTCGAGAGCCGTCATGTACTCGATATCGTAGAGACAGAGACAACGTACACAGTAAGGCTACAACTAAACAGATGAAGTGCATTATCGTAGATGACGAGCCGATCGCTCGCAAGGGAATAAAGAAGTTGGTAGATCGGATCCCGCAACTGGAGCTGATGGAGTGCTTCAATAGTGCCGAAACTGCATCGGAGTATCTGCAAGCAAGGGAGGTCGATCTCGATCTTTCTGGATATTCAGATGCCAGGTATCAACGGGATAGAGTTTGCTCGGAGCATACCCAGACATACACTCGTTATATTCACGACTGCCTACGCAGAATATGCGCTTGACAGCTATGAGGTGGATGCTGTTGATTACCTCGTGAAGCCAATCGATGCCGCCAAATTCAGAAAAGCGGTCGATAAAGCCATTACCTACCACACCCTACTGCTGGACGAGGATAAAAAAGAGTGTCGAGAACGTCGAGAATGAATATATCTTCGTGAAGTCTGATAGGCGGTACTTCAAGGTCAACCTACGAGACATTCTCTTCATAGAAGGTCTGAAGGACTACGTCATCATCCAGATGGAGGGGCAGCGCCTCATCACCCGTATGAATGTGAAGACCATACGATTTGCTCCCTAAAACCGTCTTCCTCAGAATAAACCGATCGTATATAGTGAATAGGCATCATATTGATTCATCTCGACAATAACGACGTCTTTATCAAGAAGTATGAGATAGCGATAGGCAGCTCATACCGAGAAGCATTCTTTGATGAACTGATGAAGGACATCACGCAGTAGAGTATTCAGGCCTATTCTTGGTCAAGTCCCCTACTTAGATCTCCAATAACGCATATTGAGAGGGAGGCATTGCGAAGAGGTAAATAACGAATAGGAATAGACATGGGGCTCGGTATGTAGATGCATACCGAGCCCCAAAACCTTTACATCATCCACCATAGCATCTGCTGTTATGGCTTGTGCCACCACAGCATCCACACTAAAAGCAAATAAAAACGGAACGTACCCAGAGCCGGGATCGAACTGGCACGAACTTGCGTCCATTGGTGTTTGAGACCAACGCGTCTACCTATTCCGCCATCTGGGCATAGTGGATCTGAGCAAAGATACTACAAATTCCCCTTTCTCCGCACCTCTCCACCTTTTATATTAAGGGTAGCCGTACCAAGCTCCCAAGCCCAGCCTTCGCCCCTAGTTGGGCAAGGCTGTCCGCTCATAGCGGTAGCCCATGAAGGCTAGCCCAAGGGCTATCCCCAGCCGATAGAGCACATATAGGCTCTGCGTATAGAGGCGGAAGGCTAGCGGGCTCGACGGCTCTGCCTGCTCGTGCATCAGCGCACTATGCGTCTGCTCTGCTGCTCGACGAAGGAAGTGCGTATAGCGACGCTCCTCCTCGCCACCAGCCTCTAGCCCCAAGACCTCCTGCGTGACATACTCATCGAGCGCATCCCAGCCCCTAGGCTGACGTAGCTGGAGATAGAGCTGCTCGCCTCCTAAGGCACCATAATGCTCCCAGTCCGCATCCCACTGCACCGCCAGAGCCATTCCCACGAAGGCAATCCACCCCAGCGATACCAGCGGATATTGCTCGAAGTCCGGTACAGCATCGCCAAGGTAAGGCTTCACGACATCGAGGTACAGCTCTGTCAGATTCCTCCGTCTCGAGGAGTTGCTTACTGAGCAAGCCCTCCTCTTGCGCCAAACGTAAGAGGAGTCCCTCTAGCTCGCTCGTGTACCGCTCTAAGTATTCTTGATCCTTATTCATCTCTATTAAGCTTCATTCCCCGCAAAGGTACAGCTTTTAGTCCCGAGGGAAAAGGTAGGAGAGAAGGCCTAACTTATAGATTATACCGCCCTTCAGCTCCCTCGTATAGTTATCTACCTCTGGGAAGAGATATGACTTGGTAATTCCAAGCTGTGCTAGTTCCTTAAGTATGTCCGCCTTCTTACCGTGAGGAATAAAGACTTCATGCTTAATCCAGTCCGATGGGAGCATCTCGTATGTCCTCTTTTCTTCGTTACTCCTTTTTCGTCTCCCTTGACCAACCTTAAAAGTTGCCCCTCAGATTCCATACCGGAGTTAAATCCAAGACCGAAGATAAAGAACGCTCCCTGCTTGATTGATTATACGAGGGTTACCATACTTGGCTTTAACTAAGAATATATTTGCTAGTTCACAAGGCTGAATCAGTGGCTGGAAATGAGGCTTCTCCGCTCTAATCTGATGAAGTAAGATCTGAATGGACTTTGTTCATTAAAACCACTTCAAATAATCAGAATGAACCTTATGTGCCGGCATATTTGAGAGTATATACTCCCAAATCTCAGTTGGGCGTGCCCCTAGGGTTCGGGATAGGTTTTTGTTGAGTGCTCTACTGACGAATCAAGTTCTTCGTAAAAAGGGAACACCCTTCTCATAGAGAGGATCTCTATCTCTTTATAGCTACACTTTGCAAGATTCGCTAGGATAGAGACTGTGTCACTATCATAATGCTTTATCCTATCCTCTTGAACAGAAAACAAATAAACTCTTCCACGTTCCTCATTAGAAACCTGGCAGGCGAAGTACAAAGCAACAAGGGATTTGTCGTTACGTCGAGAAGGCGAGTCGGAAAGCTCATAGTGCTGCATCTGAACCAGGTAGTCTAGAGCTGATTGGCAACCAGAGAAAGTCTGAGGCAAACGAGCCACCATATCACGGTATAGCAGATGTTCATTCTTTATTCCTCTTTCTTCGGATGCTCGGAAGATTGAGGGACTCAGATCCCAGCCTTCTTCTGCATGTCCTCGGTAGAAGACTTCGGTACCAGTCTCTTTATTGACCTGTAAAATCGTCTCTAGAAACTCGGAAACAGAATGGATTTTATTGTCCTCTTTCGTTTGCTTGGAGGTAGTCGTTTTGGCACATACTAGTAGGCATTAAGTTAGATGATTCTTATATGAAAAGGGCGGTAGTAGCTGTGCTACTACCGCCCCATGGGAGAGATAAGATTGATATGACAGCAGAAGCGAGTAGCATCTCGCTCGAGGGATAAAGCCTAACTCATCGCATACGTACATACTACACTAACTATACTAAAGCCCATTTTCAGAACTCCAGAAAGGAGGTGTTCCAGCCGCACCTTCCGGTACGGCTACCTTGTTACGACTTAGCCCCAGTCACCAGACTACCCTAGGCCGTCCCTCGCGGGTACGGACTTTAGGTACCCAGACTCCCATGGCTTGACGGGCGGTGTGTCAAGGCCTGGGAACGTATTCACCGCGCCATGGCTGATGCGCGATTACTAGCGAATCCAGCTTCACGGAGTCGAGTTGCAGACTCCCGATCCGAACTGTGATGGGGTTTGGAGATTCGCATCCTGCCGCCAGGTAGCTGCCCTTTGTCCCCACCATTGTAACACGTGTGTCGCCCCGGATGTGAAAAGGCGTGCTGATTTGACGTCATCCCCACCTTCCTCACGCCTTACGACGGCAGTCTCTACGGAGTTCCCAGCATCACCTGATGGCAACCGTGAGACGGGGGTTGCGCTCGTTATGGCACTTAAGCCGACACCCTCACGGCACGAGCTGACGACAACCATGCAGCACCTACATAGATGCCCCGAAGGGAAGCCGACTTTCACCGGCGGTCATCTACATTTCAATCCCGGTAAGGTTCCTCGCGTATCATCGAATTAAACCACATGTTCCTCCGCTTGTGCGCTCCGTCAATTCCTTTTGAGTTTCACCGTTGCCGGCGTACTCCCCAGGTGGATAACTTAACGCTTTCGCTTAGGAGCATACTGTATATCGCATACGCCCAGTTATCATCGTTTACTGCGTGGACTACCAGGGTATCTAATCTCTGTTTGATACCCACGCTTTCGTGCTTCAGCGTCAGTTGTACCTTAGTAAGCTGCCTTCGCAATTGGAGTTCTGCGTGATATCTATGCATTCCACCGCTACACCACGCATTCCGCCTACCTCATCTACACTCAAGCCCGCCAGTATCAATGGCAATTTAGGAGTTAAGCTCCTAGATTTCACCGCTGACTTAACAGGCCGCCTACGCACCCTTTAAACCCAATAAATCCGGATAACGCTCGCATCCTCCGTATTACCGCGGCTGCTGGCACGGAGTTAGCCGATGCTTATTCGTAGGGGTACATTCACCATGGTACACGTACCATTCTTTATTCCCCTACAAAAGAAGTTTACAATCCATAAGACAGTCATCCTTCACGCGACTTGGCTGGTTCAGGCTCTCGCCCATTGACCAATATTCCTCACTGCTGCCTCCCGTAGGAGTCTGGTCCGTGTCTCAGTACCAGTGTGGGGTTCAACCTCTCAGTTCCCCTACCCATCGTCGCCTTGGTGAGCCGTTACCTCACCAACTAGCTAATGGGACGCATGCCTATCTCACAGCGAAATTCATTTCCTCTAGCCTGGATGCCCAGACTGGAGTGTACGCGGTATTAGTCCGTCTTTCGACGGGTTATCCCCTCTGTGAGGCAAGTTGCATACGCGTTACGCACCCGTGCGCCGGTCGCCATCAGTCTTAGCAAGCTAAGACCATGCTGCCCCTCGACTTGCATGTGTTAAGCCTATCGCTAGCGTTCATCCTGAGCCAGGATCAAACTCTTCATTGTCAATATTTTTATTGTACTTTGTTTCTGTCTTGTCTTGCTCCGAAGATGTTTCTTGCTTCAGATCTATTAGTGTATCTCTACCTCAAGTAAAGTACCCTGTAATTGACGGTTAGGTCTTTTGTTCCCTAAACGTTTGTTACTACACTTCTGTTTGTCAATATCAATTATCTCAAAGATCGCTTATACGTCGTTGTGGCTGTAATCTCTTCCGGCCACCCGTCTTGCGTTTTGCGGTTGCAAAGGTACTGCTTTTTTCCGAACCACCAAACTTTACCGCAAATTTTTATTCACAAACGCCTCTGCCCTCTCTCCCTCTCTTCCGCCTCGTTCGTCTCGTCTGCTCTGCACACCCTCGCTTGGATTTGCGTCTGCAAAGGTAGTGCATTTCCTACCATAATTCCAAATCACAACGCAAATTCCCGCCACCCTCGCACGCGGGTACATTATATATAGGGGGTAGAGGGGAGAAGCAGAGAAAAGCCAGCTGTAGCGTTGATACGAACCCTTCCGTAGTACAGAGAGGTGTCCATCCGCCTAGCTGGCACCAGCCTTTCCGCCTAGCTGATACGAGCCCTTTTGTAGAACAGAGAAGAGCCCATTCGTACAGCCTACGTACTCCTCGAAACGAAGTAGTAATGATCGCCTCTGTGTACACGCGTGTATACAACAGTGTACACGTGGGTACACAACTGTATACACGCGTGTACACAAAACAGGATACGACGGGAGCGCAAAAGCTGTACCTTTGGGGACGTGGAGTGCCCCCCGAGGGTATCCCACATCCTGTATTTATATTATTCACCATTATACTCTTCACTATCATGACCACAGAAGAATACCAGAGGCTAGACCTCGGCTACATCCATTGCGCAGGCGGAGACTGCACCCTCAGAGCACAGTGTGCCCGCCACCATGCCTACGAGCGAGCCCAAGAGAACGAACGGGCGCACTACACTACCGCCAATCTCGGAGCGATACGTCGTCAGGGCTCTTGTTCGCTCTACGAGGAGGGTCGTCGCCAGCGCTTGGCTTGGGGTATATCTCGCCTCTACGACGAACTTCGAGCTTCCGATGCCCGCTGGATACGGCAGGTACTTCAGAGCTATCTCGGCCGAGGGGTCTACTACCACGTCCGCCAGCTAAGGCGAGCTCTCACCCCCGAGGAGCAGGAGTACATCCGTGGACTCTTCGACGAGCGGGGCTATACCGACCTTCCCTTGCCTTCGACCGCTACGAAGAGGTCTACACCAGCCTCACCCGCATCACCGACCGCAGGAGGCGAAGGCATTAACCTCGTCCCCCAAGGACAAGCCCGACGGCAGGGAATAATTAGGAGGCAACGGCTATTATCTATACCTTTGTCCTCGGAGCAAGGCAGTAGCGTCTGCACGTGTGCTCCATCTTCAGTACTAACATAGCGTTTGCTATTTATTCGGTAGGCACCTTCGAACCCTAGGAAATTCAAAAGTCTCTACACTCGAATAAGTCAGTGAACGCCTGCGCATAGCGTAGGCGTGACTTATCTCTTGTGTAGTGGGCTTTTCCCTAGCCTGAAGGTACGGAGAGGTGCGCCTGCGCTTCTTTTCGTACCTATGCCCCTAGGGTTAGCCCACACCGAGAGGTAGCCAGCGCCTAATCACGCTATGCGCTTATGGCAAACAAGCAACTCACTGGGGCTAAGAAAGCCAAGAAAGATGAGTTCTATACGCAGTTGGCTGACATAGAAGTGGAGCTCAAGCACTATCGGGAACACTTCAAGGGCAAGACCGTCCTCTGTAACTGCGATGACCCTCGGAAGAGTCAGTTCTTCTATTACTTCGTCCCTAAACTTCCACCTTCTGGGTCTCAAGAAGCTCATCACCACCTGCTACAAGAATCAAAATCCTAGCCTTTTCTCAGAGAGCACCTCTGAGCAGGCTGTCTACCTCGTGTATAAGGGCGAGTATATTGGCAAACCACCCAAGCCTAGTATTGCTGGGCTGGTACGCCCTTTAGAGGGAGATGGAGACTTCCGTAGTGAAGAGTGCATAACCTTCCTTGAGGAGGCAGATATCGTGGTCACCAATCCCTCCCTTTTTCTCTTCCGAGAATATGTTGCCCAGCTAATCAAATATGATAAGAAGTTTATCATCATCGGCAACATCAATGCAGTTACCTACAGGAGATTTTTCCCTTTAATACAAAGGGATCAGGGTTTGGTTAGGCTAAGTATTCATAGTGGAGACCGAGAGTTTGAGATACCGAGTAGCTATCCATTGGAGGCAGCTGGCTCGAGAACAGATAATGAGGGGCGGAGGTACATACGTGTGAAGGGGGTACGCTGGTTCACTAACTTGGATTTTCCTCAGCGACACGAGGAGCTCACTCTCTACAAGAGATATAATCCTAAGGAGTATCCCCACTATGACAACTATGATGCAATCAACGTAGATAAAGTCGCAGATATTCCCCTGTGACTATGATGGTGTAATGGGCGTACCCTATTACCCTACCTAGATAAGCATACCCCCGACCAGTTCGAGATTTTAGGGATAACAGAGAGCAATGGGCGAGGCTTCTCCACTCGGGCTATGGGATGAGGCCAGTAAAAAGGCTCATCCCTATGTTAAGGGTGAGAAAAAGTATGCACGCATCTTTATTCGTACGCATAAATAACAAGTAACCTATGACCATTCAACTCGTACACATTAAAATCCGGGACCTATTCAATGGGTATCAGGACAATGGGCTCGACGGTGTCGTCGCCTATGGAGGCAAGCTGGATGTACGTCCCGCCTACCAGCGTGAGTTCGTCTACAAGTCCGAACAGAAACAGGCCGTCATCGACACGGTAAGCAAAGGCTATCCACTGAACGTCATGTACTGGGCAGGCCAAGGAGGTGGGCGCTATGAGCTCATCGATGGACAGCAGAGGACGCTATCTATCTGTACCTTCCTCAACAATGACTTTTTCCTGCAAGGGGCTCTTTAGCATTCCGCAGTCACTGCAGTTTGGCTCGCTCACCAAAGACCAGCAGGACAAGCTCCTCGACTATGAGCTCACCGTCTATATATGCGATGGGAATCCGAGCGAAAAGCTCGAGTGGTTCAAGACCATCAATATTGCGGGCGAGGAGCTCACCGACCAAGAGCTGCGCAATGCGGTCTATACAGGACCTTGGGTATCAGATGCCAAGCGTTACTCAGCAAGACGGGCTGTGCCGCTTACGGACTTGGGAGCAAGTACCTCAAGGGAGCGCCTATCCGCCAGGACTACCCTAGAGAGCGTGATCTACTGGTATGGAGACCAAGCGATGCCCAAGCTGGACATCGAGGAGTGCATGATGAAGCACCAGCACGAGCCCAAGGCACAAGACCTCTGGGACTACTTTCCAGCGGGTCATCGAATGGGTAGAGACGCTTTTCCCTACTTATCGGAAGGAGATGGAAGGCCTTCCCTGGGGATCTACTACAACAGATACCATAAGAACACCTACGACCCCATAGCTCTCGAGCAGGAGATCGCCACCCTAATGGCAGACCCAGATGTGACCAAGAAGCGTGGTATCTATAAGTACGTCCTAGAGAAGGCAATCGGGAACGACGACCCGAGCGGGCTCAGCATCCGAGCCTTCGACGACAGCCAGAAGCGCACCATCTACGAGCAGCAGGGCGGGGTATGCCCCCACTGCGTGGGAAGAAGTACGAGTACAAGGAGATGGAGGGCGACCACATCATCCCCTGGAGCAAGGGAGGCAAGACGGAGCTAACGAACCTACAGATGCTCTGCCAAGCCTGCAACCGCCGTAAGAGTAGTGAGTAGGTACCAATAAGCGGCACACGCCTCCTACCCCTGCACTTGGGGGCAGGAGTAGCCCTAAATAAATAGCCAAGAGCGAGGAAGTAATCTCGCTCTTGGCTATTTATTTGCCCGCTTATCCGCCCTAGGATAAAGGGCTTAGGATATATGGGGATGGAGAAGTCGCTAGAGGTACTCGGGGAGGAGGTAGTGCTGCATGAGAGCTCGATAGGCAGGAGTTGAAGCCCCATCCTTCCCTGAGGAGCGTTAGATGCTCCGTGTGAGTAGGGATATAGTCCTCCCCTCACCATCAGCCGACACCATAGGGTCAGCACCCGCACGAGCCTCCCCGGCACCGAATAGACATACACCAGCTCCGCTAGTCGAAGGAGCGACTCTACAGCACACTGCCTTAGGCTAGGGAGGAGGAAGCTGGGGTAATGAGCGCTAGTGCGCCATGGGGGGCAAGAGGCTTGGGGCATAAGTTAGGAGTGTCTCGGGAGATAGCCCTTCGGCCTCGGAGTGACGAGCTAGACGACGTGCCCGATCAGTGGAGACCACCTCCTCGGGGAAGAAGGGCGGGTTGGAGATGATTAGATCAAAGGGGCAAGGTAGAGCTCTCCACCAGCTCTCGAGCACGATCGAGGAAGGAGGCTTGGTGCAGCGAGAGACGAGCGGCGAAGGGGGAGGAGAGAAAGTTGGCCTGAGCCTCCCGAGCAGCAGACTCCTCCAGTTCCCAAGCCTCGATGAGTGCCTCGGGGTGTCGCTGAGCCTGCAGCAGGGCTAGAATACCCGTTCCCGTACCTACATCCAGCACTCGCCTCAGCGGTCTCTGTGTATAGCGGAAGGGCCACGCCCCGAGGACTAGGGCATCTGTCCCTACCCTCTGTGCGGCTTGGTCATGCTGGATAGAGAATGCCTTGAGATGAAACATCGTGTCTATACCGAACTAATTCTTATCCGACTAAGAGACGAAGAGAGATAAGAGAGCTACTCTCCACTCGGAGAGAGGATCTGCTCGGGATGGCGTATGCGCCAGGGCTGGGGATAGAGGTTGTTAGACCTATTGCCGAGGTGCTTGACGTAGCTCTAGGGCTAGCTCCCGATAACGAACGAGGACAAAGCCCCTTGGCGTCCCTTCGGGTAGGGTGATCGCCTCACGAGCGAGGTAACGGATCGCCTCGGGATGGGTCAGTTCTACCGCTGGGAAAGCCTCGGGATCAAGCAACTCACTTAGAGCGAGGGCTGGCAAGGGAAGGAAGTCCCGACCCTTAGCCTCAGCGACCTGAACCCCCGAGGAGAGGATGGGTACACGCAGGGCACGCAGTGCCCTCTGTCAGAGCAGCTACCCGCTGGGGAAGAGCTACGAAGAGCCCCTCTGTGGGAGACTGCCAGTGGAGCGAGGGCAATGCCTCGGGACGAAGCCAAGCCTTGACGGCTTCGGAACCTTTAGCAGTCGTTGACTTACCCTTGCCCTTTGCTGCTGGACGAGAAGTGGCATGCCCTTCGCCCCGTGAGGGCTTGCGAACAAGTGCAAGGAAGAGCCCTTCGCCACGTAGACGGTGGGGCATCATCCGATAGCACGGATAGGGAGCAGAGGGGAAGGGGTGACGATAGGCGGTAGCTTGGGAGTGGAAGGGCTTCGGCACCTAGCTCCTCGATGAGGTAGCGTAGCTGGCTCTCGTCCTCCTGCTCACTATAGGTACAGGTACTATAGACCATGAGCCCGCCGGGACGAAGGGCAGGCCAGATATCCTCTAGGATACCCCGCTGACGCTCGGCACACTGATACACGAGGTCGGGAGACCACTGCTGACGAGCCTCCTCATCCTTGCGAAACATCCCCTCGCCCTGAGCAAGGAGCATCGACGAGGATTAGGTCAAAGGCCTCCCGTAGCCGCCCAAGCATCTGAGGCTCTGCAGAGGTCACGATCGAGGAGGCACTCCCCACTTCTGGATATTCTCCGTGAGTATCTGTGCCCGAGCCCGCATGATCTCATTGCTCACGAGTGCACTTCCCCGAGGGAGCAGATCCAGCAGGAGCGTACTCTTCCCCCCAGGCGCAGCGCAGAGATCGAGGGCATCGATCGGTCTCGCCACCCTAGGGAGTGGGGGCGATACAGCTCAGGAGCATCGACGAGGCTTCCTGCACGTAGTAACCTCCAGCATGCCAGAGAGGATCAGCCGTGAAAGAGGGACGCTCCGATAGATAGAAACCCAAGCCCCCAACCAAGGGACAGCATCCTCTAGGACGAAGGGTAAGCTCTCCCGACAGGGCTTAGTACGACTAAGTCGCACAGAGACCGAGGGAGGAGTATCGAGCGTGTCAAGTAGACGATCCGCCTCCTCCGGAAGGAGCGAATGGATCATCTGACAGAAGGCAGGATGCAGGGCTGTCGTGGACATCTTAGCGAGCTATCGTATGAGCGGGACTATCTCCCGAGGAGGAAGATCGTGGGCACCTTATGGATATTGGGGATATTGCCTCGCCAGGCAGCGACCTTCTTCGTCTGGAGGAGTGCATCTGGAGAGGTCAGGCAGAGGCGATACAGAGGAGGGTATCGGGGAACAGACCTCTGCGATCTGCTCGACGAGCTGGACGTTGCGGTAGGGTGTCTCGATAAAGATCTCGCGTCTCGCCGAGCGTGCGTATACGCTGCTCCATAGCTCGGAGTGCATGCTGACGCTCGCCTTCGTCTATCGGCAGGTAACCACAGAAGGCAAAAGCGCTGCCCATTGAAGCCCGACCCCATGAGCGCCATGAGGATAGAGCTCCCAGTCCCACGAGGGGAACGACCGGTATCCCCCGACGCTAGCCAGTGCTACCACGTCTGCGCCAGGGATCAGCCACAGCAGGACAGCCTGCCTCGGAGATCACGCCCATAGGTTCGCCCGAGAGCGCTGGGGCGAGGTAGGTGCTGAGGACACTTGGGTCAGTATGCTTATTGAGCTCGTAGAAGGTCAAAGGGCATCAATGTCGATCGACTTATCGACAGCCCTTAGGAAGCGACGGGCAGAACGCACATTCTCCACGATGAAGTGGCGAATAGGGCGGATGACAGAGGCATTATATTCGGGTAGGCAGGTAGCGTGCTCGACCTCCGCTAGAGGGACGGGGATGAGATAGAGCGTGCCGAGGGTCTGTGACATAGGGATACGGATGGCAGGAGCGTTCATAGAGCTGAGCCCCCAGAGCGCAGGCGATGAGCCAGTAGCACCGTCTGCTCCAGATAGGGAGCTCCGCATGTAGGTAGCTGGTGAAGGGCTCTTCGTAGAGGCGAGAGGTGACATGGTCGATCGGCCACCACTTCCCTCGATCGGGAGGCAGTCGATCAGCAGGAGGCTGGGATCCTCGATCTCTACGGAGAAGAGGTATATGCTCAGGGGTTGCCCCCGATGGTCTCGTGGTAATGCGGTAGGAAGCGAGGACGAGCACGGCGAATACCACAGAAGCGCAGGTCAATCAGTTCCCGTGCCACCTGCTCAGGCTGACAGCCCCTCGGTAAGCCAAGCGATGAAGGGGTATCATAGCCCTCGGCCTGAGGTAGACGCTTACCCGAGTTCTGCTCTAGGTAGATCATTCGCTCCGTAGTAGCGATGAGACGGACGACGGGCAGACGCCCCTCCGTACTCACAGGTGTCGTCATCGGGACACGGCCTATGGTCTGCTGACGGTCATTCATCACGGGGATCCACACCTCCCGACGCAGACGCTTATTGACCCAAATGAGGTGCAGGGTCTCCAGCAGGTACACTCCCCAAGCAAAGACAGCGATGAGGATAGAGGACACATAGCGGACATGAGACCAGTGTACGGGGCAGAGCCCTATATTGAGGAGGATGAAGAGCAGAGCAAGCAGTGAGAAGACCACGAGGATACGCTCGAAGCGAAGGCGCTCCACCCTTAGGATACGTCCACGGACACATTCGCACCGCTCGGTAGAGCCAGCAGGACGTGCCACTCGGCGATAGAGAGCAACAGCTAGGCTACTGATGAGATAGCTCGAGAGTAGAAGTGCTTGGTGCCAGAGAGCATGAGGATAGAGGTCACAGAAGAAGAGAAGTAAGCCCCCCCAAACAAAGAGCACAAAGAGCGAGCGTCCGACGATAGATCTATTCGTGGACAACCACCCAAGAGCTCTCATCAAGGCAATACACAGAGCCAATACCGTAGCTACTGCACCCCATGCCAACGAAGGCGGGCACACCAAGCTCAACACTAGGCCTAAGGGGAAGGTGAAGAGCTCAGTGGGCAAAGGTAGGCGCACAGCTCTCAGACGGCGACGGATCCACTGTAAAGGGGTAAACTTCTTGCTCATGCATCCTTACAACACAATGCCTTAGAGCTAGGTTCACCTACGACCTTAGTCTAGGGAGATATAGAAAGGCTCTTCGGAAAACCAGTGTGGGTGGTGACGCTACTCTCGGAGCTACAAGTCTCCCTTCCTAAGAAGATAGTAAGAGCATCTTTATATTCCGACAAGAGCCCTACAAGGCCTATCCCAGAGGACCGACGCATGATCTCGCTCGCACACTCCTGCCTTTGGATCTTCGAGGGTATTATTTCTTATCCCAGGGAGCCTTAGCCCATCACTAGAGAACCTACGTATTATCCCCAAGAAACAGACATACAAGCAGAGCCTTACAGAGGACATACTTAGAGCGCACTTGTGTACACGCGTGTATACAGTTGTGTACACGTGGGTATACTGTTGTGTACACACGTGTATACTCATGCCTCCTAGGTAGGAGGGATTCGCTGGGATCTCTGCACCCTAGGACACGGATACTTCTATCTTTGACGCATATTCCTTGATGACCTTGCCCTCGCACTATGGTGATTTCATGCCTCAGCCCTGCTATCCCCAGAGGGCTTAGCAAGCTATGTGCAAAAAGAAACGTGAGGGAGCATGGCTAGCCTCAGCTATGCCTTGCTCCCTCACGTACTCCCCTAGCGGCAATGCCTAGAGACGGACAACGACATCGCAGGTCGCTGCCACCTCGGGATGATGTGTGATGAAGAGAATTAGTCGATCACGAGCCTGCATCTTCAGATAGGAGAGGAACTGCCGCTCGGTGTCTTGGTCTAGGGCGGAGGTCGCTTCGTCCAGCAGTAGGATCTTACCTGGACGAAGGAGCGCCCGAGCGATGGCTATGCGCTGTGACTGTCCCTCGGAGAGCCCTATACCTCGCTCCCCGATAAGCGTATCGAGCCCAAGTGGAAGGTCAAAGACGAAGTCAGCGACAGCTAGACGAAGGACTTCACGAAGACGCTCATCCGAGGCTCGTTCGTCGCCAAGGAGGAGGTTCTCACGGATCGTACCGCTGAAGAGCGATCCTCCCTGAGGGACATAGACGAAGTTGCCACGTGTCTCCTCACCTATTCGATAGGACGAAGAGCCCTCCAATAGGCGAATCGTACCCGACGTAGGAGTGATGAGACCTAGAAGGAGCCTTAGCAGTGTGGTCTTACCAGCCCCCGTTCGCCCCATCAGTGCCACCATCTGCCCTGTATGTGCAGAGAAGCTAAAGCCCTCATAGACCCAGTTCTCATCGTCACCATAGCGGAAGCTCATATCCTGCACCTCTAAGGTTACTTGACCAGAGAGTAGGATGCGTCTCCCCATGTGCTCGGTCTTGAACTCTAGGAGGTTCACGAGACGATCCAGTGAGGACTTGGAGGAGATTAGTAGGGGAAGATTAGAAATCAGCGAGGTCAAGGGCGACTGAATACGAGCAACCAGCTGCAGGAAGGAGGTCATCAGCCCAAAGGTGATCGCCCCAGCATAGAGCTCTCTTGCACTCCAGAGGAAGGCCACGATATAGCCACCCGAGAAGGCAGCCTGCATGATCAGGTTGGCAAAGACCGAGACGAAGGTCTGCCTCTTGACGGATCGAAGATATAGGGTATGGAGGAAGCTAAGGTTATCAATGGCCGTACCCTGACGCTCGAAGGTACGTATGACCGTCTGGTTCAGTAGGCTCTCCTGTATGTGTGCTGTGATCTCACTCTCATGCTGCTTCATCTCGTCCGTGTAGCGGCGCATACGCTTGTAGTAGAACTTCCCAAAGACCGCTAAAAAGGGCATTCCTATACCGAGGATGAGGGCAAGCGTTGGACTAAAGTAGTAGAGAAGAGCAAGTGCCCCGACAAGCTGAACTAAGGCAACAATACTAGAGGGAAGGACGGTAACGAAGAAGGAGACAACACTCTCCGTATCCTTGAGCATACGGACGACGAGGTCTCCGCTGTGCATCTTGCCGAGGCTAGCCCAGCGGGTATAGAGGAGGTGGGAGAAGACCTTGGCCTGGACAGCATTGCTCATGTGAGCTGCTGTATAGCCCGGAGAGACGTACGGAGCCTATCCGGCAGAGTACCTGTGATGGCTAAGGTGATAACGAGCGCTGCAGCAAAGGCATGGATAGAGCCTCCCTCTGATGCGGAGGCGATGTCGATTACACACTTAGAGAGCCAGATGAAGACGAGGTTGGTCACCACCATCCCCAACCCAAGCAAGAGGATCAGTAGTATACTCACTTATGCCCTCTAAGGATGAAACGAACAAGGTCAAGCATCTCAAAGCTTATGCAGGCGGAGCATCAGATGACCAAATCGATCGAGCCCCAAATGATACGGGAAGCGTGGGTAGGTGCGATGGCATGCAGGCGGTAGGAGCGACGAGCCTTGAAGACGAGCTTCCTTAGGTCAGTGAGCAAGCGACTACGAGCACGATCGGGACGCTGACTAAAGCCGAAGTTGCCACTGTGCAGTACATCTCTGATGATCCGATCCGAATAGGCATCCTTAGCCTCCAGCCGTGGGAAGGGGAAAATCTCCGAGCGACACACTGAGGTAGAGCTCAGCAGCCTGAGCAAAGAGCTGCATCGGATAGAGGATGTCTCAGGGCACGGGCGATACGCTCAATCTCCTGGGTATCCACCTTTCCCCTTAGGTGCGTCATCAGCAGGATCCAATCACAATACTGACGGAAGCCCACACCCCAATGCAACCAATGGAAGAACATGTGGATGAAGGTATAGACGATGTTTAGCTCATGAGGAAGTGTCTGGAAGGTATATCCCTCATAGCTAATGGAGATGAAACGCTCGTGCTCGGCAGCCTCCCTGACGAGGTTGTCGAAGAAGTCGTTGTACTTCTTGTAGTCAAAGAAGACTGCTCGGGCATGGTTCTCTACGATCGTCCGCTCGTAGGGAGAAGGCGGTATGCCCATAGCGCACCCTCTGAGTCGTCATGCAGGTAGTAGCCCTCAGATGTGAGTAGTGCATTGGCTCGCTCATAGTCCCCAGGTCGGTAGAAGAGAGTGTCTAGATCGCCCCCTGTACGTAGCGTAGGATCAGGGTAGAAGAGCCCTAGCCCTAGCCCCTTGAGCAGTACAAAGGGGAGGTCGTTAGCTTCGTAGAGAGCAGAGATTCGCCCTAAGGCTTTAGCTAGGTACTTATTGCCACGCCGAGTCAGCTCGATCTCAGAGAAGATTGTTAGGCGAAGGGGACGATCGGGCAATGCCTCCTTAGCAAGGAGGAGTACACGATCACTCACAAATGCCGAGACGGCATGTGCGATCGTCAACCTATGAATCCTACTCCACACACTAGAGGAGAGACCTACGAAGGACTCTGTCTCTGGTATGCGTCGATGTAGAGCCGCAGCGAGGAGGTCTAGGAAGAGCTGCTCCTCGTGGGACAGGGCGTGCGTAGTACTCAATCTATTACGTTGGCCTCTTGGAGCATCAGGATCAAGCTCTCTACATCTGCTGCAGCTAGTTCCTTGCTAACATCATATCGCTCTGTAGGTAGATCGACCCAATCCTCGGACGTAAAGTCCTCGTCTCGACATTCTCGATGAGATAGGCTGCACTATCATTGAGACTCACAGCCTGGGTATAATCTAGGCTATCATCTGAGCCCACGATCATGATGTACTCATCTGCTATCTTACGTAGCGAGATCTGGTCTTTTATTCTCATACTATTTGTCTTTTTATCTACTTCATCGTCTTTACTATTACTCTGGGATCACATCAGTCCCAGTCGTCATCCCAGTCAAAGAGATCCATACCCTCTGGCAAGTCCTCAGCAAACTGGTCTAGGTCTCGGCGATCCTTCTTGGTCGGCCTTCCCTAGCCCCTTAGCTCGATCAACAAAGCCTGAGACACGCTGGAGCTCTAGGAGCTCATACTGCTCTCGTGGGGTGACGTTCTCCATGAACTCAGCGACCCGCTTTGCCCCGACCCTTGAGCCCTAGGAGCTGGACGACACGGAAGGAGTATTCGATAGGAGGCTTACGGACGGTAACGACCTCTCCCACTCGGATGGTTCGTGAGGGCTTGACAGTCACTCCTGCGATGGATATGCGTCCCTTCTACGAGCTTCGGTAGCGATCGAACGAGTCTTGAATACGCGTACCGCCCAGAGCCACTTATCTACTCGAACCTCCTCCATCTGTTTCTTTTTATCTCTAATCTACAATGCAAATGTACTTAATTATTAACTAAAAATACATAGGTTATTCTTATGTGCGTTGTCTCTATCTCTATTTGGAATATACCCCCTTCTACACCCTCCTATAATAGAGGAAACTCAAGCTGATTATTAGGGCGAGTATATACGGCTCTATACTCAGCACCCTAGGATAGAAGTGGTGAGGGGCAAGAGGATAGAGCAGGTATAGTCCTAGCAGTCAAATGAGCTTAACTGATGCAAATCAGAGGCGATAATTGAAGCCAAAGCTGAGGAGCTCATTATACTGTAAGTACTTATTCCAAGTCTGGGCTGGTCGGACAGCGTCATCGAAGCGGAGGTTGAGATTGAGTCGTGTGGAGAAGTATCGGGTCAGTGCCATATCGAGGGTATTCTCCCACTCGACTTCGGTGGCCTGATAGGACGTATTGAAGTAGAGGCGAGAGCTCCAGGTCAGATTCAGGTTGAACTTCCACTCCCAGTTGGCACGTATGGTCGAACCAAAGCGCTGATACCAGATCTTGTCTGGGGCTAGCCCATGTCTCCCGAGGTCGATATTACGATTGCTCGTCCCTCTGTAGGTATAGGAGATCGGAGCGATGTTGACCGACAGGTGGAAGAAGCGCCCGTAGACCTTCGTAGACTTCTTGGTGTAGTCGTACTTGAGACCGAGACCGACGTTGAGCGTGAAGGGGGAGAAGAGGTCCGACTGCAGGCTGGTCTTATTCTCTCGGTAGGACTCGAAGAGCTGCGTACGTAGCTCTCCATCGAGGTATAATAGACTTTGTTGAAGGCACGTATACCATAGTTACTGCGTAGGCGAAGTAGGGTCATCTGCGATACGATAGCGATGGACGCTGTCCTTATCTGCGTTGTAGACACTCAGCTTGCTCTCCAGCTCATTCTTCCACAGCACACGATCCGTGATATAGCTTAGGGATAGATAGTTGCGCATGTAGAGGTTGAGGTTAGACGCTCCACCCTTTATACCAGTTGTCCGACACACGGTTCTGCGAGAACTGTATGGTGCTCTCCAGCCCGGGTACCCAGCTGCGCTCACGTAGCTCCATGTAGTCCTGCTTCTCGGGTAGCTGTATCGGAGCTAGTTTGGTATCCTGGACATAGCCCTCTAGGGCACGCTCTATCGATTCACCGCTTGGCTTCACTAGAGCTAGGCTCGGTGAGTGCTGGCTACTCTCCGAGGCAAAGGAGCTCGGATTTCGCTTAACCGAAGCAGCGGCGAACTGACCGAGGAGGGACAGAGCAGCCTCTCTCCGGTAGTCCTCTGCGCTGGGTCGAGGCATCTCATGCAGGCTATAGAGTCGCTCTGGGGAGACCTCGACAGACAGACGAGGACGCATCAGGAGGGACCTCGAGGGAGCAGGCCACGGACGAGGCATCATCAGTCTCGCCATGAGGAGCGAGCGAGTAGGCTGGGCATCTAGCCCCCCTCGAGAGTAGAAGTCGATGAGCTGAGCTTCGAGACTCGGTGTAGTAGCCAGTAGCTCGAGGAGCACATCAGAGGTCACCTCTCTGGGGACATAGTACTCGCTCGTTCCCTTACTGAGACTATCGAGCGTATAGACTTGGTCAGCGACAGTAGGTGTCTGAGACTCCCCTAGTGTATAGGACACGAGAGCCACAAGAGCTAGGAGGGTATAGCGACGTATCAATATATTCATATCGTACTAGGTTCTTCGTTTGCTAGCTACAAAGATACATATTCCCCAGCCCCTCTCTATACATATCTATTGGGCTCCAGCAAGACGAAAGCCGAGATATAGGGCGGTGAGACCAAGGAGGACACTCCCACGACATAGAGGATCCCTTGCCAGAAGAGACCCTCTACGAAGTACGAGTAGACCTCCAGCGTGAAGGTGGAGAAGGTCGTGAAGCCTCCACAGAAGCCCACGACCAACAAGAACTGTTCTAGTCCCAGCCCACTATGATAGCGCTCCACTAGATATCCGATGAGGAACGAGCCAAGGACATTGACTAAGAGCGTCCCCCATGGGAATATCGCACTAGAGCTAGGCACTAGGTAGCGACACCCGACTCCTAAGAAATAGCGGAGGAGACTGCCCAGCCCTCCACCTAGGAAGATGAAGAGAAGTCCCAACAAAGATGGCTGATTCATAGAGGGAGGGATAGCAGAGTAAGGCGAACTAAGACTAGATACGCTCTAGGACGAGGTCGATCAGCCCCTCGATGCTCCCCTTGTAGTCTGTATTCATATTCTGAGCCTTACGCCCAGCGATGATACAGCAGACAGTCATCGCACGATGCCCCATGAGGGCAGCTAGCCCAGCTAGAGAGGAGCTCTCCATCTCATAGTTCGTCAGACGAGCCCCCTCGTAGTCGAAGGCCTGGATCTTCTTATTCAGATCGGGGATCCCTGCAGAGCTAGGCGTAGCTGTCTGCCCTGAGGACCATAGAAGCCATTAGCTGCGATCGTATTACCACGTAGGACATCCCCCTGACAGATCTGATCTAGGAGCTGGGGACAAGAGGAGACGACATAAGGACGAAGCCCTCTACGCTCCAGCTCAGCTGGTCGATCAAGGTCTGCTCAAAGGCTCTGTCACGCACACGCTCTGACTCTGCATAGAAGTAGAGTACTCCGTCGAAGCCGATCGAGTGCTCAGCTGCGACATAGGTACCGATAGGAGTCTCATCCTGAAGGCCACCAGAGGTCCCTACCCGTACTAGAGTCAGCTGGCGGAAGTGCTCCTTCTCCTGACGTGTCTCGAAGTCGATATTAGCGAGGGCATCGAGCTCGTTGAGGACAATATCGATGTTGTCCGTACCGATGCCGTGGCTCACCACGCTGATCCGCTTACCTCGATAGAGTCCCGTGATCGTGTGGAACTCTCGGCTAGAGACACTGCACTCGATGCTGTCGAAGCGACTGGCTACCATATCGACACGGGCAGGGTCACCGACGAGGAAGACTCGGTCGGCGAGTTGCTCTGGGCGTAGGTGGAGATGGAATATAGAGCCATCACTATTGATGATCAGTTCGGACGAAGGGATGATACGTTGGTTGCTCATAATATATTGCAGTTAGCTTGAATAGTATTACTTATAAGGCAAAAGGTACAAGAATACTTTTATTTCCCCTCGTTCTCACCAAGGCCGACGCATGATCTCTTAGGATATTCTCCACTCTTTGGGGAAGACCATTTCATAGCTGAGGGAGCCTTACCCATATCTCTGGAGTATCTGATGTTAGTCTGGGGAAACCCACAGAAAAGAGAGCCTGCAGAGGTCATACTTAGAGCGCAGTAGTGTACACGCGTGTACACAGATGTATACACGTGGGTACACTATGGTATACACACGTGTACACTTTCCCCTCCTAGGAAGGAGTACATACTTGATCTCTCCGCACCTAGCGTACAGATGTTTCTATATTCGGTACATGCTCCTCGATCACTTTGCCCTCGCCCTCTAGGTGTCCTCATGCCTCAGCCATGATCGCCCCTTAACCTCATCTTAGCCTCTACCAGCCCATTCCTACACCATTTCCGATCACCTTTCTATGCAAAAAGAGTCCTCTCTAGGGAAGGCTACGATGCTCCACACGAAGAGCACACGACCCAGGAGCCCCAAAGCAAACGGACATCAGAGGCACTCCCTCTCGAGGAAGGCCATCTGATGTCCGCATATATAATATCGGTGTAGGAAGGGTGGCTAAGGAGCCGTCATTAAACCCGCTAGGTCATTCAAGACACTAGAGTACCCCTAGCCCCCATACACCACAGAGACTAGAGAGGCTCGCAGCCTAGCAGCCGCTCCCATCTAGGCTCGAGGCCTGCCCCTCTGCGGGACAAGAGCGTAGCCCTGCCTCCTCTGGGCTTAGGGTCACTCGACCATCCTCAAGTACGAAGCATGGGATACCAGCTGCTCCACATGCACGTGCTCCATCAGAAGACACTATTGTGATCTCTCAGCTTGAGGGAAGGCCTTTAGATCCGACACGTGAAGGCCAAAGTCGATCGCCTCATACGCTGGGTTGTCCTTAACCTGCTCCCCATACATACGTGCAGTCGGGGCAGCTACTCATTCCATAGATCTTAATCATCGTCTATTCTTTGCTTATTCTGTGTGATACTTATCGCTCTAGGGGTAGACCTAGTTCCTCCCAGTAGAGGATCCCTCCCTGCATATCGCAGACCTCGAAGCCCTGCGACTTCATCATCTGTGTAGCAGCATGGCTACGCTTGCCACTACGGCAGTAGACATAATAGGAGAGTGACTTATCCAGCCTAGAGAGGCCTTGGCGGAAGAGTTCCTCATTCATCCAGTCGAGGGACTGAGCTCCAGCTAGGTGACCGCTGGCATACTCCTCAGGACGTCGTACATCTAGGACGAAGGCTCTTGGGTCGGCCTGTAGGCGGGAGAGGAAGTCCCGAGGCTCTAGCACCTCGATGACATCTAGGTTATCAGCCTCTTGGGGGGTAGGGATAGATGGGTTCATTTTATATTACTGTTATACACTTAGGGTGTTCATTAGGCTGAGGAGTCAGCCTCTCTAGTGGGTAACTAGAGATCCACTAGAGAGGTTCATTCCTCGTCCCTCTAGGGCCCTCGAAGTAAGGGATCAAGACTATTCCTCCTCCCCCAGCATAGATAAGCAAACAGGGCTACGCTGTGATTAGATACAGCGTAGCCCTGTCGATAGGTGCCTAATAGGAGCGGACTCTAGCGTGCGCTGAGCTCCTTGTCTAGGAAGATGATCGCATGATCCGAAGCCAGACGGACTCGGTCTACGAGTGAGGAGGCTGTTGCCTCTTCCTCTACCTGCTCACGGATATACTTCCAGAAGAAGTCCTGCGAAGGCATATCCTTCTCTTCAGAGGCTAGGCGGACGAGCCCCTCGATCTTCTCGGAGACGAGACACTCATGAGCATAAGCCTTCTCGGCAATCTGCAGTGCAGAGTCGAACTCCGTCTCTACCTCGGGGATAGCCTGGATCTTCACTCGGCCTCCACGCTGGATGACATACTGGATCGTGTCCTCAGCGTGCTCTAGCTCCTCACGATACTGCTGGCGGTACCAGTGAGCGAAGCCGTCTAGCCCCTGACTAGCGAAGTAGGCGGACATAGAGAGGTAGATATTTGCGGACCACATCTCGAGCATAATCTGCCCGTTGATCGCATCCTGCATTCTTTTCTGTAAACTTCATAGGATAATGATGAAATCTAATTATTAAGTGATAAAACCGTTTTTAGCTAAGTACAACCCACAGCCTTACATTGTTCACTAACGATCGAGAATAGTAAAAGTCTAGCTCAGTGACAGAGCCAAAAGGAGGGATCGTAGCATAAGCCTCCTCGAGCTGACAGAGTCCTGCGAGCGTACGTGCGCAGTTAATCACCCTCCGTGGCAGAAGACCAAGATCTGCTGATATCCCTCTGCCCTCTTCTCCACCAGGAAGCTCCGTACTCGCTCATACTGCATCCTCAGCGACTCTCCCCCAGGAGTAGGCTCCTCGATGTAGCGGAGGAAGAACTCTTCCGTACCCTCACCGATGATGATCTCACTCCATGGACGACCTTCCCACTGACCGAAGTTCATCTCCTTGAGCCGATCATCTGTGATAGGCTCAGGGATAGCCACAGAAGGTAGCGAGCTTACGAGCACGTCTCAGGGGGCTAGAGAAGACCCCATCGAAGCAGAGTCCCTCGAGCTCACGGCGAGTAATCGTGGCCTCCTCGACAAAGGTGGGGCGGACATCAATATCGGAATAGCCGTAGCAGATGAGGTTCCCATCGAGGACGACAGAGGTATGACGGACGATATAGACTTTCATTGATCCGTGATCTAGGGGATAGGGCTTACTCCTCCCAGTTATTATGCTTACGCCCCCGCTGACGTCCAGCGGGCTGCTGAGTGCGTGCACTCCCTCGGCGGCCACTGTTACGATGGCGCACTAGACGCTCATCAGCCTCGAGTCACTCATCGTACCAGCCCTCACTACGAGCCTTGTACTGGCGGCGGTTCTCTGGGTTATTCTTGCTCGTCTTGCGTAGGGCTGCGCTCTTGGGGGCAGCCTGCTGGCGCTGGCTCTCGGCACGCTCAGCCTGACGGCTCTTGGTGCGAGGACGCTCAGCCTCCTGTCTCTGACGAGCCTGTAGCTTCTCCTCGGCGACATGGTCACGGATTAGCTCCTTGACGGGGAGGTCTACCTCATCGAAGAATACCACATCCTCCTCTGAGACGAGGTCTCCGAGGTGTGCTACTCTTCCATTGATCTTGACACGACCACGACGGATATACTCCTCTACGTCACGGCGAGCCAAGCCCAGCATCGCTAATCAGCTTATTGATTCTCAGTTTCATTTGGGGGTAAAAGAAAAAGGGGAGTTATGATTGTAGAGCCCCGCTCTATCGGCTAGCTCTAGTAATGGTCTCACGATCATCTCTGGGGGCATCGCCTCGGAGCACAGGAAGTCTCCCGAGTGGCAATGCTTGTTATCACCGAAGATACTGCATGGGCGCCGGTCAAGTCCCTCGGGCTGGAGACAGTCCTCCCAGCTCTGCCCTATACCTAGGAAGCCCGCTGCAGGATGTGTACAGCACCAGACGGAGAGCACACGGACACCGACCAGCGAAGCCAGGTGCATATTGGCGCTATCCATCGAGACTACGACATCAAGTGTCGCCATCAGGATCAGTTCCTCGGAGAAGTCTAGGGTACCTGCTACCGAGTGCGTCTGAGGGAGCTCCTTAGCCCATTCGCGTAAGGTCTCGGCCTCTCGCCCTCGTCCTCCGAAGAGGAGGATCTCGAAGCGTCCATCCTCAGCTAACTGCCGTACTGCCTCCTTCATCTTTGGGGGAGTAGGGTCTTAGCACGTGTGGAGGCAAAGGGTGCTATACCTAAGCGCACCTTGCTCCCACGACCGAGGAGTAGCTCGGGATGCAGACGCTCAGCTCTCCTGCAGTGAGGGATGTATATCGATCGGGGAATGACCTCGGGGACGGAGAGCCCAGCCTCAAGAAAGACCTTGCGATAGAGCTGCCACATCAGGGGCAGTGGAGTCAGATGCTTCCCTGGGCGGTTGCGTACGAGCCGACGACGCTCCTTGCGGGGCTTAGCGAGGTGCTTCGTCGGGATACCGAAGAGACGTAGATATCCCCTAAGGAGCTTCGTACGCAGGACATCACGTGGATTCAGCACAGCGTCGAAGTGCTCCAGCCTAAGCCTACGGGCATAGCGTGCGAGCCCCAGCAAGCTATGCTCCTCGTTGCGAATATCTATCGCCATCGCCTCCACATTGTCAGGAGGATCGAGGAGTAGCTCAGTGATGAAGGGCTGAGTGAGCAGGACGAAGTCGTGCTGCTCATTGGCACGTGCCACTGAGTAGAGGAGCTGTATGAGCATCGCCACATCTCCTATGGCGGAGAGGCGAATGACGAGATAGCGTGCCAAGGGAGAAGGAAGGGAGGGGCGAGGTTAGAGGCTCTGACCCTTGAGCATGAGGGTTAGCTCAGGGTCGTTGTACATCTTCATCTGCTTGTAGACCTTCATGTACTTACGTCCCGAGGCTATATCCTCTAGGGAGCTCATCGATGGCCCGTGTCAGGTCACGCTCCTGCTCGGTGAGTACAGCGAGCTTGTCACGGCACTTCTTCAGCAGGGCTTCATCGGAGCCTGCTCCTTGCAGTGCCTTATTCATATTGTAGATCTTCAGCTCGAGGATGGAGAGACGGTCGATAGCCCAGGCAGGGCTCTCGGTATTGATCTTCGCACTAGGCTCGACCTTGACGTCAGCGTACTTCTGGAGGAAGAAGCTATCGATGAGCTCGACGAGGTCTGTACGCTCCTGGTTGCTTCGGTCGATGCGTCGCTTGATCTGTAGTGCATATACGGGGTCTATCTCAGGGTCACGGATGACATCCTCTAGGCACCACTGGGCGTTATCGATCCAGTTCTTGCGAAATAGGTCGTGCTCTATCGTGCGCTCGGGATAGGGATTCTGGGGGGGCGTATCTATGCTCCCCTTTGCTTCGTAGACGGCGATAGCCTCTCTGAAGATACGCGTGGCTAGTTGGCTGAAATGCTCCATATCTATGTACTCTATGCCTCATTAGTAAGGCATTCATTACTGACCAAAGATAAGGAAAAAGCTACAACTACGCTAGGTACGGCTACCGAGGTGCAGGACTCCCTACCTAGGCCTACTTCTTGGCAAACCGCTTGAGGCGATCCGCTATATTCTTATCCAGCAGGGGGGAGAGGACGATAATCGTCACAGCACTGAGGATGAGGATGACGCCGAGGAGCATCACTGAGGAGACCTGCTCCTCGAGGAAGAGCACCCCCATAACGATCGCCGTCAGGGGTTCCATAGCCCCGAGGACGGAGGTCAGTGTAGAGCCCTATACTCTTGATGGCTCGCACGAGGGTGAGGTTGGAGATGAGGGTAGGTAGGAGGGCAAGCAGGAGGAGGTTCACCATAGCCCCTCGGCTAGGGTATGGGCTGTACACTCCCGAGAGTAGGCTATCGGTGAGGAAGAAGACCCCCACTGAAGAAGATCGCGTAGAAGGTTAGCTTTAGGGTTGTCCATCTCACGGAGGCGACGGACATTGTTCACCGTGACGAGGTAGATCGCATAGGAGAGCCCCTGAGAGGAGGACGAGTAAGATCCCTGATGATCGAGGTCGTCTGCCCCACCCCACCCCTTAGGCTCAGCAGGGCGACCCCCGACAGACCGAGGGCAATAGCGATCACCGTGTAGATGGAGGTACGCTGGCGGAAGACGATCGCCATAATGAGCGTCGTCCCGATGGGATAGAGGAAGTGCAGTGTGGTGGCCATACCACTGCTCATGGTATGATAGCCCTGAAAGAGGAGGGCTGCAGAGCCATAGTAGAAGAAGCCAAGGAAGGCGAACCAGCGGAGCTCCTTGAGGTTGGTACGCAGTGAGACGCCACGTACACGCATCAGCGATCGAGACGAATAGGCAGGCAAGGAACATCCGATAGGTCAGGATACTATCCGTCGTAAGCCCCTCTGCCATCGTGGGCAGAGTAAAGAGTGGATCAGCCCAAAAGTCGAGGCGGCGATCATCCCATAGACGAAGCCTTTGAATCTATCCATTGCTTATTTCTTCTATCATTAAGAGCTCATAAATATAGTCTTTCCCCTCGTCCCATACTCCTCATCACGAATGGCATGCTCCGTCTACTCCCCATTCGCTTCCCTATCAGGAGGCTGGGGAGCATTCCATCGGGACGAGAGGGTAAGAAACTCCCCGAGGAGAGACCTCGGGGAGTTTCTGCTCGTATCTCTCGATCATATACGAGGGTGTGTGTCAGCCCTCATCGATCAAAAGATGAATTACTGTAGGCGGAATACTACGGGCACGCTGAAGCGTGTACGTACGGTTCTCCCCTGCTGTCTACCGGGCTTCCACTTAGGCATACCCTTGACAACACGCATAGCCTCCTTGTCGAGAGCCTGGTCTACGCCCTTCTGAATCTCGACACCAGAGACAGAGCCATCACGCTCTACGACGAAGCGTACCGTGACACGACCCTGGATACCATTGTCGATAGCACTCTCTGGGTAGACGATGTTCTTGGAGAGGTACTTTAGGAGGGCTTCTTGTCCACCGGGGAACTCTGGGTTCTCTTCTACGATCTCGAAGACAGCCTGGTCTACATCCTCGTCAGCCTGCACATTCTTCGTCCTGAGGGGGATGTTAGAGGAGGCAGGGGCTTGTCCTGGTCTACGGAGATGATGGTAGGCTTGATGACCTCCTTATCGTTACTTACGACCTTGATTTCATCAGGAAGCTGGATCTCTACCTGCTGAGCCTGCTGTGGCTCAGGCTCGGGCTCCTCTGGCTTCTGCTGATCCTCAATGTTCATTACGTCCTCGATCTCCTGGGCATCGAAGCCTCTATCTGTCGTCTGAGCTTGTGCGACAGCACTGCGCCACCCAAGCCAACGAACACTACAGAGAGAGCAACCAATAACCCGAGCAGGAGAGACAGACCCTTGCCACGCTCGAGGTCAGCCTTTGCGGACTTCTTGATTTCCATACTGCTACACTAGTTTGAGTTAGTTAGATATGCACCTATTATTGGGGTGCGGACATTGCTTTCTTGGTAGCAAATATACGAATATATTCGCTACGTTGCTCCTCTCCACGTGATATCGTAGGTGGAGCACGAGTATCCTCTATACAGAAAACGCATCACGACACACAATAAATATATGGAGTCCCCCCTTCCCTCTACATCCATCTCCACTCCCGGCCCACCGATCTACCATACACGAAGTCCATACGACAAGGTGAACGAGCACAGACTGACCACCCTCGGAAAACCACCCCAATAGGGAACCAAAGAACATACCGCACCTGCTCCTAGGAGGTACGACCTCCCTATCTATCCCTACCCAAAGGGGCGACATATCGCCCCTACACTTCCCCATACCTGCGAGTAGACAGAGTCAAAGCAGTGGAGACAACGTGTAGGCGGGGAGGAGGAAGCCACCTAGGCTGAGGCATGAAATCACGAGAGGCCGAGGGCAATCTAGTCGAGGAGCATACACCGAAGATAGAGACAGCTGTGCCCTAGGCATATACTCACCAAGGATATACCTACTACCTAGGAGGGGAAAGTATACACGTGTGTACACAACTGTGTACCCACGTGTACACTACTGTATACACGCGTGTACACTACATCGCTCTAGGTATGAACGCAGCAGAGCTCTCCCGTACGTTCGCTCCTCGGGCTAACGACAAGCATTCCAGAGGTATAGACAAGGACTCCCTGAGGCATGAAATACCCCCCAAGAGCCAAAGGGCGGAGAATACCCCCAAGAGACCATGCGTCATCCCAGAGGAAGCAGGTAAGAGCGGGCTGGCTATCTCACCCTTTATCCGTATATTTGCGTGACAGATGGATTGCCAAAAGACTTAGCTAATTTATGCCCCTCCATAGCACCATCCCTTATGCAGCCCAGTCGTACTATGTCACGACCATTCGTCCCCTAGGGCGATCGATCGCTGGACAAGGGCGCTATACCCCTCTCGAAATCAAATCCTAATAATAAATTCTTAATCTATGAGACGAACTTTACTAAGCTTCTACCTCATCCTTACCCTAGGACTGGGACTGCATGCGCGATCCTCATGCCGGGGAACGATGGCGGGGAGAAGACTGTCGCGATCTCGTCCGATGAGGACCTTCTACGATAGTGGAGGCAAGGACAAAGGGTATCCCGAAAAACGTCGTGTCGGCGATCACTTCACCCCTCGACCCGGGGAGGTCATCAGATCGCCCTCGAGGAACTGGAGCTCAATGGTGGAGCAGGCCTCTACTGCTACAACGGGTGGTCAAGCTCATCAAGGAAGAGGATAGCGAGGGAGAGAGTCATACACCCGCCCCAGAAATCCTAAACCCTTCCTATCCTACCCGCACGACATAGCCACGAAGGTCATCCGATCCAAGAGCCTAGATGGGAAGATTACTTTGGTCTTCGAGAACGGCAATGGCACGGGCAAGGGCTGGGTGGCTAAGGTCTCCAGCACGCCCCGCCGTGCTGATGATAGCAAGCTACCCGATGGCGAGGTACGGATCAGTACTACTCCACAGACGATCACCGTCGGGGACAAGCCTCTGAACTTCTATGACGACGGCGGCAAGGACGGCAAGATCACAGAGCAGTTCGAGGGACAGATCACCTTCGTCCCCAAGACCGCAGGCAAGCACGTGAAGATCACCTTCAACAAGCTTGACCTCTTCAACACCAATCCCCAGCGCAACGACCAGCTACATATATATAATGGTAAGGAAGCGAAGGCGGACAAGCTCCTGCGCACCCTACTCAAGGACAAGACCCCGATCGTCCTACGCTCGGGCTCTGAGGACGGCGCACTGACCGTCACGCTCAAGAGCACCACTGGGGTGACCAAGGATGGCTTCGAGGCGGTGGTCGAGGAATACACGCCACAGGGATATGACCCTAGTGGATATCCTACAGAGCCAGGCTAGCTCAGGCAAGGGCGTCACCGCAGGCTCAGTGAAGCAGGAGATCCTACAGCTCAACCTCCAGACAAAGGACAACCTCAAGCCTCTCTCCGCTACCTCCCTCACCTTCACCACCGAGGGCAGTACGGAGGGTATTATCACCCGAGCCGAGCTATGGACAGTAGGCGAGGGCACAGTGAAGCCTGCCGTCAAGCTCGGCGAGACCTCCAGCGTAGGCAAGACCTTCACCATCACACTCAGCTCCCCCCTCACCCTAAGCGAAGGGGACAACAGCCTCATCCTCTACTACGACATCTCCGAGCGTGCCACCACTGGGGGCACAATAGATGCAGCCCTAACCTCCGCCGTCATCTCGGGCAAGACCCAGACACCATCGAAGACGGAGGTCACAGGCAACCGCCCCATCAAGAACGAGGTCATCAGCACCGAGGGACACCATACGTACAAGGTCTTTTGGCGAATGGGAGCCTTTGCCTCCAAGACGGCTCCATACAGCGGTAAGTACGAGGGGGCAACAAGGATCGAATCGCGACCTTCGTTCCCGATGCCTCGGGGCGGGTCATTGAGATCGACTTCAAGAGCTTCAGCGTCTACTACGGCAAGAGTTCATTAAGCCCCCAAGGCTAAGTTCGAGGTGTACGATGACTCTACAGCTAGTGGCACCCCCATCTGGAAGGCCGATATCACGAACCACAACGAAGGCCCCAAGATCCTTCGCTCCTCCTCGGCTGATGGAGCTCTGACGATCGTATTCAACCCCAACCAGCATCAGCAGTACATACACCGACAAGGGCTGGACGGCAGAGCTACGCTCCGTCACTCCTAAGGCGATGACGATCGCACGTGCAGCGGGCTTCAGGCCTCTACCGATGTCGTACCCGTCGGAGCAGCCAAGCAGGCTATCCTCGGGCTGGAGCTACAGACCGAGGGCTTCCTCTCCCCAACCCTCGACCAACTCAAGGTCAAGCTCAAGGGGAACGAAGGGCACCTCTCCCGCATAGCCCTCTATGCCTCTCACGACAAGAAGGAGTTCAACTCCTCCCTACCTCGTCGCTGAGGCCTCCGCACCTCTCACCGCAGAGGTTACCCTCGTGCCTACCGCCAACAAGACTCTGGCCGTAGGTGCTAACTACTATTACCTCGCCTTTGACCTCAAGGCCGATGCCCCCGCAGGCATAGACCTCGATGCCTCCTTCGGCGAGCTCATCCTATCGGGTAGCCCACAGGGCGATCACCACCCCTGACCCCGATGGCACACGACGCACGAGCCTACAGCATATCTTCGAGGGAGGCAAGGATGTCACTGTAGACGTGACCTCTCCCCTACTCTTCTACGATGCAGGGAGCCTGACCATGCTGCTCCTAAGACGACGGAGTCGGGCTCAGTACACTTCAGACCACGTGCAGGAGAGATCATCCGATGCACCGTAGTCCGTGTTGCCAATACGAAGTCACAGAAGCTCAACCTCTATAGTGGAGCCTCCACGGATGAGAAGAACCTCATACACAAGCTCACCTCGGACGACAAGGCTTCCGAAGCCTTCATCTCCTACGCCGCAGATGGCTCGATGACCATCCAGTACGTCAAGGGCTATGGGGAGTCCGACTGGGAGCTATCCATCGAGTCCATCACTCCTCGCCCCCTAGCTGTCAAGGCCGTCAAGACCGAGGCCTCCCAGCCCAAGACACTCCTACGTGGAGAGAAGGACGTCCCCTTCGTCCACATTCAGGTAAGCGTAGAGGGTGAGCGTCAGTCTGTGACCCCTATCGGGCTTTTAACCTCACAGCTCTTGATGAGACGAGCCAGAAGGCACTCAGCAAGCGTAGCATCTACACCACGGGTAGTGAAAGCGCCTTCAGCAGCAACGAACTCTTCGGCACCACCGAAGACGCTACGGCCACTGCGATCACGGGCTCTATCACCCACGACAAGCCCGGGGTCTACCACTACTGGCTCACGGGAGACATCGCCAGCACAGCATCCGTAGGCACTGAGGTCAAGATGAGCCTACAGAGCGTCGCCGTCAAGGATGCCAGTGCCGTCGCTCCCCGACACCTCCGCCGAGGGAAGCACTCCATCAAGCAGGGGATGAGCGGGACGTACACGATTGGGGCTTCCTCTGAGGCTAAGTACAAGACCCTCAAGGAGGCTACCGATGAGCTTAGCCGAATAGGTGCCGACGGTGCAGTCACCCTCCTCATCGAGAAGGGTACCTACACGGGTATGGTTCTCATCCCTGAGATCCCAGGCCTCTCCTCTACCAACACCCTCACGATCCGCTCTAAGAGTGGCAATAGAGAGGACGTCGTCTTCGACATCAAGGAGTACAAGAAGGCCCCAGTGGAAGTCTGGGGATAACCCCGGCCACTTCACCATCGACGGTACAGACTACCCTCACCCCTAGAGGCCGTCAGCATCAAGGCCGCCACCGGCGGAGAGAGCAAGCAAGCTCCCGCTGCACTACTCATCCGCAACAAGAGCGAGCACGTCACCATCCGCAACTGCTACGTCTGGGCACCCGAGGCTACCGACTATGCTACGTGTACCCTAGCGGGTGTACGGACTGCCGCAGAGAACGTAGCCAATAGGAACAGCGACTACTTCACCCTAGAGGGCTCTACCATCGAAGGGGGCTACCAAGGTGCCTACATCGACGGGGCGAGCTACACTGTCCTACCCAAGCTCCGTGGAGCACTCGTCAAGGGTAATACCTTCATTGGTCAGGGCTCAGTGGGGATCTACTCCACCAAGGTGAATGAGACCATCCTCGAGGACAACCACATCATCGGCTCAGGTAGGGTCGCAATCACTACAGGCCATCGATGCTGTCCTCACGGGGAGCACCACCATCCGAGGCAATAAGATGAGATTCACGACCTAGAAGCTGTCGGGAAGTATCGCGAACTCAATGCCCTCCACCTGCGTGGAGGCTCTGTAGCGGAGAATACCCCAGGCAGAAACCTCATCTACAATAACGAGCTCCGCCTCACGGCCGACAACCACCCCAGCGCTGTCTATGGTATCTACTTCGCAGATGCCCACATCGGCAAGGCTGACATCCTACACAACTCCGTGTCCATCACCGGCCCTGCCGAGAAGAAGAACACGGCTGCTCTAGCGAACGTCGGTAAGAACAACACGCTCGAGCACGACGTCACGATCAAGAACAACCTCCTACAGAACCACACGGGGGGCTACGTCTACTACCTCAATAGAGCGACAATGAAGACGGGGCTCACCCTCTCCCACAATGCCAACTTCACCTCAGGGCAAGCTATGCTTACCTCGGTGAAGCTGTCGACATCAACAAGTGGAAGAGTGAGACAAGTGATGCCACCTCGATCGTAGAGGAAGCAGCATTCTTTGACGAAGCCTCCTCACTCCTTCCTAAGAAGGTAGGAGGTCTGCGCTTCGCCCCTCGTCTCCCCTGAGGTTCCCCAAGGACATCACCTCCGCTGAGCGTCCTGACCCTGCTACGGCAGGTGCCTACGAGGTCACCGACCACACCACTCCTGCCCTAGAGGAAGGCTACCCACGTGTGGACAAGGTAGAGGTCACGACAGCTCGCCTCGTGGTCAAGGCCACGGAGTTCGGTAAGCTTCTATACAGATCCTGCCCTCCAGCGACGCCGCTCCTACGGTAGATGAGCTGAAGGTCTCGACGACCCTCGCTCGATCTTCAGCAAGGGCACTGAGCAGACTAAGGCCTTGACCGGCCTCACTGCCGAGACGGAATACAAGCTCTACGGTCTACTGCTCGGCCTGAATGACGAGTACACCGCACCCTTCACTCCCGTCACCTTCACCACGGGGTATCCCAAGACGGAGGTATCGACCTTCGAAGGCATTGCCGTAGGGACGGCGGACTTCAACGATGGTACAGCACACTTCGAGGGCTTCTGAGGTCGTCCACGAGGACAAGGGAGCCACCGAAGGCAGTAAGCACATTGCCAAGGTCATCTCCCTGCTGTAGTGACTATCACCAACAGCCGCTATGACCTAACATTAGACGGCTTCTGGCCACGTAGTGACAAGGAGGTCAAGCTCAAGGCTAAGGGATAAAGATGGCACAGAGACCAAGACGAAGGACATCCCCGCTACCGAAGGGAAGTGGGTCTATGTCAACCTCCGTGAGCTCGGTGCTCTACACTCCCTCACCCTCGTCACACTAGGCACAGCACATATCGATGACTTCAGTGGTGCTCCAGCAACTCTCACGCTAGATGCAACCACCGAGACAGCCAAGAGTGGAGAGACGAAGACGCTCAGCGTCTCTGCTGCTGGCGGTATCGCTCCATACACCTACGTCTGGACAGATGCCCCTAGGCAAGGAAGTATCTACCGAGGCCTCCTACACGACGAAGGCGATCATACCCGTCTGTACAAGGTCGTCGTCAAGGACGCTTAGGGGTACCACAGCCTCTGCAAGCAAGCTCCTCAAGGTCACAGGCGATGCCGTACTAGCTACCTTCGATGACCTCGCACTCGCCAGCGAAAGTCACTGGACAGGTGACCCCGACCAGACTGAGGATGTACAGACCACGACCTTCTATAGTGGTAGCTACGGCTTCACCAACACCTATATGAAGAAGTGGGCTTCATGGGGCGGATACGCCTACTCCAACCACACGGTTACGACCCTACAGCCAGCTGGTCGATCAGTACAACGGGGTCGTAGGTCACGGGGTAGCAGACTCCAAGAACTACGGTGTCGCCTATCTCTTCGGTGATACCAAGCTCCAGGTCACCCATGCTGCCAAGGCTGATCCCCGGCATGTACATCTCCAATACCGCTTGGGTCAAGCACGTCTCCGAGCATGGTACGGGCTTGGGGGATGAACCTAATACGCCCTTCAAGAAGGAGACTACTACAAGATCACAGCGATCTCCAACGACGACGAGACCAAGAAGGTAGACTTCTACCTCGCCGACTACCGCAGTGAGAACCCTGCCGATCACTACGTCATCGACACGTGGCAGTGGCTCGACCTCTCTGCCCTAGGCGAGGTATCCTCGATCCGCTTCACCGCTATGGGTACACGTGCCAATCAGTTTGGCTCGACGATCCCTTCTACTTCATCCTAGATAACGTAGGGGGTAAGATCATCGAGGAACAGAGCTACCCACGTCACCATCCGCCCAGGTTCTACCCAGGCTCTGGAGCTCGCTAAGATCTTCTCCTCAACGACCCTGCCTAAGAAGGCGGGTGCGACGGTCAGCTACACCCTCCTCGAGGCACCCAATGCCTCTCTAGCTACAGCAGTAGTGAAGGAAGGCAAGCTCGAGGTGACTACCAAGGCTAAGGGTGAGACGAGCCTCCTCGTCAAGGCCGTAAGCCGTGGAGCCGCCGTCTACCTGCGTATCCCGCTGACCGTAGGCGAACCTCCCGTCACCGATGACACGGCGAACATCACCGACCCTACGTGTACTCCCCCAGCCCCTGCTGTGGACTACATCACGCTCACCACGGCAGGTCGTGTAGAGATCTTCTCCATCGCAGGCGAATGTCTCTATCGCAATGCCAACTACCACCGTGGGGATCGCATCAACGTCAGCGCCTACACACCAGGCATCTACGTCGTACGTGCGGGAGGCTCTAGCCAGCGCTTCATCAAGAAGTAAACTCGGCACGCCTTTCCTTCCCTAGGGAAAGGGCAACCTCGAGAGACCACCGACCCAGTCGGTGCACCTCTCGAGGGTTGCCCTTTCTTGTCCTCCCATCCCTAGCGACTCAGCTAGTCCCTATCGCTCCCTGCTACCTAACTGCATCCCAGCTCTGTCATACCGACATCTCCCAGCCCTGCCCTACCAGTAGCTCAGAGCCCCAGGCATAGCTAGCTCACTATCCTGACACCACGGCTAGTCCTTCTCAGCTTTCCCTATTGGACTTATTGCACCTATTAGACCTATTACTCCTATTGCACCCTATTAGCCCCATTGCACCCTATCCCCCTAGCCCTCCCCCTAGCCCACCCTACTAGCCCCATAGAGCCAGCCCATGGCCTATATGCAGATCGCCCCACAGAGCCCTAGGCTCCGTGGGGCGATCCTCGTTATGTGGGTGTAGCGTTTAGACGCTTAGGAGAGCTTTTCCTTCAGTGCTGCGAGGGCATCGAGGTCACCGAGGGTAGCCTTCTCCGTAGCAGCGTTGGTAGCAGCTACAGCGGCAGCTGCATCCTGCTGGCGAGCCTGACGCTCACCACGCTCTGCACGTTCGCTAGCACGAGCCTCAGCCTTTGCTTCGTCTTCGAAGGTACGGCTGTGTGAGACGATGATGCGGCGAGCGTCCTGTTGAACTCAATGACCTTGAAGGGGAGAGTCTCACCCTTGGTAGCCTCGTGAGCCATCAGCCTTCACGAGGTGCTTAGGCGTAGCAAAGGCTTCGATACCCTCGGGGAGGGATACGATAGCACCCTTGTCGATGAACTCACTAATCGTACCTTCGTGGATGGTACCTACGCGGTAGTCAGCCTCTAGGTTGTTCCAGGGGTTCTCCTCACCTGCTTGTGACCTAGGCTGAGGCGACGGTTCTCCTTGTCGATCTCGAGGACAACGATTTCAAGGGGAGCACCGACTTCGGTGAACTCGTTGGGGTGCTTCGATCTTCTTCGTCCAGGAGAGGTCAGAGATGTGGACTAGCCCATCGATACCTCTCCTCGATTTCTACGAAGACACCGAAGTTCGTGAAGTTACGCACCTTGGCAGTGTGGCGAGAACCGATAGGGAAACGCTTGTCGATGTTTTCCCATGGATCTTCCTTGAGCTGCTTGAGACCAAGGCTCATCTTACGCTCTTCGCGGTCTAGCGAGGATGACAGCCTCTACCTCGTCTCCTACCTTCAGGATATCCTGAGCAGAACGTACGTGCTGTGTCCAGCTCATCTCGGAGATATGGACAAGCCCTTCGACGCCAGGAGCGACTTCGATGAATGCACCGTAGTCAGCGAGGACGACGACCTTACCCTTGACCTTGTCACCTACCTTGAGGTTAGCGTCTAGGCTATCCCATGGGTGTGGCTGGAGCTGCTTGAGGCCAAGAGCGATACGCTTCTTAGCTTCGTCGAACTCAAGGATAACGACGTTGAGCGTCTGATCGAGTGATACCACCTCGCTGGGGTGTGATACACGGCTCAAGAGAGGTCGGTGATGTTACAAGACCATCGATACCACCGAGGTCGATGAAGGCTCCGTAGGAAGTGATGTTCTTAACCACCCCTTCGAGTACCTGACCCTTCTCGAGCTTGCTGACGATCTCAGCCTTCTGGGCTTCGAGCTCCAGCTTCGATGAGTACCTTATGTGATACGACGACGTTCTTGAAGTCCTGGTTGATCTTGACGATCTTGAACTCCATAGTCTTATCCACATACGCATCGTAGTCGCGGATAGGACGGACGTCGATCTGAGATCCAGGGAGGAAGGCTTCGATACCGAAGATATCGACGATCATACCACCCTTCGTACGGCACTTGACGTAGCCTCGTACCACTTCGTCCTTTTCTAGGGCTTCGTTGATACGATCCCATGAGCGTGCTACGCGAGCCTGACGGTGAGATAGGACGAGCTGACCCTTCTTATCTTCCTCGTGACTCGATGAAGACCTCTACCTTGTCCCCGACCTTTAGATCTGGGTTGTAGCGGAACTCCGAAGCAGTGATACGACCAGAGCTCTTGAAGTCAATGTCTACGAGGACATCACGCTTGTTTGATCTCGGTGACAGTACCTATGACGACCTCCTGATCCTTGACGTTGTTCAGCGTGTTGTCGTAGGCGGCTTCCTGCTCCTTGCGAGAAGCAGAAGCGGCGGCTTTCTCCCTGCTCAAACTCATCCCAGTTGAAGTCTGCGATGGGCCGATCTCTTTTAAATTTTCCATTTGTTAAACTTACTATGAATTACACACGAGCGTCTCTCGATAGGAGAGGTACGCATGACTTGCTGACCTAAATAAGCGGACATCAAGCGATGCTCTCCTACAAAAGTCAGGGGACAAAGATACGAAAAACGCTACAGCATACCTATATATACCGAGAGCCCTCCTCGCACACGGCACCTTCCTGCATGAGCTCTCGGCAGGGGCGCTAGGTGTGTACACGTTTGTACACTCGTATACACACGTGTACACAAGAGTATACACAGTAGGTACACAAGTGTGTACACACGTGTATACTATTCGGCGGTCTACCGTGCGCTCCTCTAGGGGTACGAGGACATCGCCCCCCCCTCTTCCTGCCTCTATGGAGTGATAGCGACCGCCCTCCTTACCCTCGAGGCTAAAGGTAACTCTTCAACTCTCGGGAAGGGAGCAACATGCACCTCCCAAGGCTTTGCTGGGAGAGACACATAGCGCAGGATGGATAGGAGTAAAGGAGGCCACAAGGACTATATGGGGAATAGCTGTACTACAGCGATATTATTGATACATTTGCAGGAGCAAGTAATTAGACAGCGACACAAATCTGTCAATCCGCACATACATACAGCAGAACTATCATCCTCACTCTCTCAATCAGACTCAAATTATGGCTACACAACTAAGGCAAATCAGGTATCATCTCATCAAGATCTTCCGAGCCATCAAGTGGCTGACTGGAGCCATCGCCATCGCCTTCATCCTATACGCCCCCTACTGTGCCTATCATACAATAGCATCTGGGGGAGACTTTTGGAGTTTCTGGGACAAATTATTCCCTCCCTTTTGGTCTTGGGTTTGGGCAATAGCTTTGTTTGGGAATGCAACTATCGTAGTAATACTCACACTTACTAAGGAATCAGACTAGCACTCGAGAAGGCATCAGCTGCAGCCTAAAGAGCTCCTCAAGCACTTCACCTCCCTCTAGGTGAGGACAGAGCACCCTCGGCACAGAGGATGGCGATACCTAACAGCTATAACCTTACATACAAACCATATACCCCGCACTTACGAGACTCAACACCTGGTATCCAAAGGTAGCCGTGAGAGGATCAGTTGTGTATGTGTTGCGAGTTGCTAAAAGTTCATACCTTTGCAGTATATATAATATGTATCTCATCCTGCCTTAGACACAAAGTCAGAGGGAGGGATTGAGGTACGCTCCTCTAACACCAGAGAGGAGAATATATGGTCATAAGGTAGAATGAAGAAGAAGATTAAGGTGTGCCTCTGGGTCGGATTTGCACTCGTATGGCTCGCTATATTCGGTGGGCTCTTTGCTATCACACGTGGGTGGATCGGTTACCTCCCTCCGATTGAGCAGCTACAGAACCCTATCGACAAGTATGCCTCACAGCTCATCGCCGCCAACGGTGAGATCATAGGCTCCCTTTGCCCACAGCGGTACTAATCGTGTATTCGTCGAATATAAGGACATCTCCCTAACCTCGATCGAGGCTCTAGTAGCCACCGAAGATGTACGCTTCGAGAGCCACTCAGGGATTGACTTCCGTGGGCTGGCACGTGCTGTCGTGAAGACAGGTATCCTCCAGCAGAAGAGCGGTGGTGGGGGTAGTACCATCACTCAGCAGCTCGCCAAGATGCTCTATTCGCCCCCTAGCTCCAACTTCTTCACCCGCATGACCAAGAAGCCCGTGGAGTGGGTCATCGCAGCCAAGCTAGAGCGATACTACACGAAGGAGGAGATCATCTCGATGTATCTCAACCAATTCGACTTCCTCTACAATGCTGTAGGGATCAAGTCTGCTGCCTATACCTATTTTCGGTAAGACTCCCGCCGAACTCAATGTCGAGGAGGCTGCCGTGCTCGTGGGGATGTGTAAGAACCCTTCGGTCTACAAACCCCATACTCCGCAGGAATAGCCCCCAGCCACTGGAGCGACGCAACACCGTCTTCCAGCAGATGGAGAAGGCAGGCTACCTCTCAGAGCGTGAGGTGGACTCGCTCTCCAAGCTCCCGATCCGCACCTCCTTCCACAAGATGGATCACAAGCAGGGAACAGCTCCCTACTTCCGTGAGCACCTTCGCAAGATTATGATGGCGAGCAAGCCCCGATCGTAGCGACTATGCCTCCTGGCAGTACGATCGCTATCGAGATGACAGCATCCAGTGGGAGACCAACCCCCTCTACGGCTGGTGCAACAAGAACCATAAGCCTGATGGCTCCCCCTACAACATCTACACTGATGGGCTGAAGATCTACACGACGATCGTCCCTGATATGCAGCGCTATGCCGAGGAGGCTATCGAGGAGCATGTCGGGGGGTATCTACAGCCTGCCTTCGACCGCGAACGCAAGAGCTGTGGCGGAGACCCCTTCAGCACCTCCATATCCAAGGAGCAGCGTGAAGCGATCGTCAGCCGTGCGATGCGCCAGAGTGAGCGCTGGCGTCTGAGCAAGGAAGACGGACTCTCCGAGGCAGAGATCGAGGCACAGTTCCACAAGAAGACGAAGATGCAGGTATGGTCGTGGCGCGGTATGCGTGACACGATTATGACCCCGATCGACTCTATTCGATACATGAAGAGTATACTGCGCTCGGGCTTCATGGCGATGGATCCTCATAACGGGCATGTGCTGGCGTATGTGGGGGACATCAACTTTGGGCAGTTCCAGTACGATATGGTCTCGGATGGTAGACGCCAGACAGGGTCAATCATCAAGCCCTACCTATATTCTCTAGCGATGGTAGACGGAGCCTCTCCCCGTGACGAGATCCTCACACGCACAGCAGACCCTATCAGCTAGACAATGGACAGACGTGGACACCACGCAACTCCAACAGCCGTCGTATCGGTGAGATGGTCTCCATCCAATGGGGGCTACAGAACTCCGATAACTGGGTGACTGCCGAGCTGATGAGCCGTACCTCTCCGATTACCTTCAAACGACTCCTAGAGAGCTATGGTCTCAGAGACCCAATCGAGGCGACGATGGCTATGTCCCTCGGTACGCCAGAGGCTACTGTCGGGGAGATGGTCTCAGGATACACGACCTTCGTCAATGATGGGGTACGCATAGACCCAATCTTCGTCACGCAGATCGAGGATATGCACGGCAACATCGTAGCGACCTTCACCCCACAGATGACCGAGGTGCTCACTACTGACGCTGCCAATAAGATGCTCTACATGCTTCAGAATGTCGTCAATGGCGGTACTGGGGACGTCTGCGCTCCTCTGCCTTTGGGCCACAGATGCCCCTTTGGTGGTAAGACGGGTACGACACAGCGTAACAGCGATACGTGGTTCATGGGCTTCACCCCAGACATCGTAGCAGGATGCTGGGTAGGAGGCGAAGAGCGTAGCGTACGCTTCAACACGATGGCCTTCGGGCGGGGGCAGCCGCAGCCCTGCCTGCCTTCGGTAAGTTCATCAAGAAAGTATACTCAGATAGTAAACTAGGCTACGTGAAAGACGCCACCTTCAAGACCCCCTGTGGCTTCTCTCCCTGCTCGGATGCAGGGGACGTGGAGGCCGTGGAGATCTTCGAGGGCGAACCAGGGAAATAATACAGACACACCCCTAGCGCCTTCTCGATCAGGGGCGTATAGGGGTAATATCGTTTAATTTTTATACATCTAACTTTACGATCAAGACACAGTTTATTGCTTGTGCCGGTCTCGCCATGCTCCTAGCTTCGGTGAGCCCCTCACACGCCCAAAGCTCGGGATTATCCGAGGACGAGTCATCACCCAGCAGATCTCGTTCGTGTTCCCCGAACTAACCTACTACTTCGACCGCCCAGCGAAGAACATGATGGAGGAGCTTCCCCTAGGGGAATGGCCGCCTCGGCATGCTCAGCGATGGAGGTCTCACGCACCAGAAGATCACGCTCAACGAAAGCTCTATGTGGAGCGGTAGTAAGGATGCCGAAGCCCTTAACCCCGAGGCCTCCAAGTACCTCTCCGAGATCCGCGAACTGCTCTTCGCCGGTAAGCACAAGGAGGCCGAGAACCTTATCTACAAGACCTTCGTCTGTGGAGGTAAGGGTAGCGGTCATGGAAGTGGTGCCAAGACTCCCTATGGGAGCTATGAGGTAGGAGGCTTCCTGCACCTAAACTGGGGGAGCTACATCCCCTGCTCTAGCTACAAGCGTAGCCTCGACCTGAACCACGGTGAGAGCAAGGAAGTCATCGAGGTGGCAGGTAGACCCTACCGCATGAAGACGCTCTACAGCTCCCTACATCAGCGATGTCAATGTCATCAACATCTACAACCAGACTCCCGCTGCACGTCAGGATACCCTTCGCCTGAGCATGAGCCGCCCCGAGAACGGATATAGCTCCGTCCGTAATGGCTTCATCACCCTCTCTGGCTCACTACCCAACGGCCGTGGCGGTCAGGGACTGAGCTATGCGATTGTCGCCAAACCTCTCCTTCTACATGGTGGTAAGCTCATCACGCGTGGTAACGAGCTCCTCATTGTAGATGCCCCCGCCATTCAAATCCTCATTGCCCATAACACAAACTACTACAATCCTCAGCTCTCTCTCGTAGAGGAAGGTATCGACCAGATCATGGCAGCTGCAGGGACCAGCCCCGCAGCCCTAGAGAGTGATCACCGACAGGGCCTTCGCAGAGTCTATGACACGTGTAGAGATGCGCATTGGTAACAGCAACACCGTCCTCGAAGGCCTGCCCATAGACAAGCGTCTAGCGGCCTACCACAAGAACCCCGCTGCTGACCCCAACCTCGCTACTCTCTACATGCAGTTCGGTCGCTATCTGCTCCTCTCCAGCACCCGTCCAGGTGCTCTCCACCCAACCTTCAGGGTCTATGGACGAACCTCGTCCAGGCTCCCTTGGAACAGTGACTATCACCTGAACATCAACCTTCAGATGAACCACTGGCCAAGCGATAAAGGGTAACCTCTCCGAGTCCGTCCAGCCTCTCACCTCATGGGTCGAGGGGCTGGGCCTCGGGGCACCAAACCGCCCAAACCTTCTACAAGGGCAAGGGCTGGGTCACACACATCCTCGGGAATGTATGGGGCTTCACCGCCCCCGGCGAGCACCCCAGCTGGGGCGCTACCAATACGGGTGCCGCTTGGCTCTGCCAGCACCTCTACAATCACTACCTCTACACTCAGGACAGAGCTTACCCTAGAGCGTGTGTATCCGATCATCAAGGGTGCTGCCCAATTCTTCCAGTCCACCCTCGTCAAGGATCCCAATAACGGCTACCTCGTCAATGTACCGACGACGTCGCCTCGAGAACCACTTCATCGCTCCCTGACGGCTCTACCGTAGCGGTCTGTGCAGGCTCTACGATGGATAATCAGATCATCCGAGAGCTCTTCACCAATACGATCGCCTCTGCCCGTATCCTCGGAGAGCAGGCCTTCGCAGACTCACTCGCCCTGCTCCTTCCCCAGCATCAAGCCTACGACCACTGAACCTGATGGACGCATCATGGAATGGCTGGAGAACTACAAGGAGGTAGAGCCTCACCACCGACATGTCTCGCACCTCTATGGGCTCTTCCCGGAAACGAAATTACCAGGAGCGTACCCCTCGAGCTTATCGCTGCAGCACGCAAGAGCCTAGATGCACGTGGCACAAGCAGTACAAGCTGGTTTCATGGCGTGGAAGATCAACTTCCGTGCTCGCCTAGGGTGATGCCGAGAAGGCTTATGAGGTACTCAATATGCTCCTGCGCCCAGTAGATGCCATTGACCCCAAGACACGCAAGCCCTATGGCAGTGGGTCAAATAACAACCTCTTTAGCTCGCACCCACCCTTCCAGATAGATGGTAACTTCGGGGGATCTTCAGGCATTATGGAGATGCTTCTACAGAGCGAAACTGGAAGTATCACCCCGCTACCCGCCCTACCGAAGGCATGGAAGGAAGGGATGATCTCGGGTCTAAAGGTCGTAGGTAATGCCACCTGCTCCCTCGCTTGGGATCAGTCACGTTCTGGCAAGCTCACGCAGTTCACCCTCGTAGCACATGCCACCTACAAGCATATCCTCACCCTCCCTAAGGAGCTCAAGGACTACAAGCTTCGCCTCAATGGACGTCTCCTCGATGTCAAGACGCTGACAGAGGATGGTCTTATCCACCTCCCCCTCATGCACCCTGGTGACCGTCTCGTCCTATCCCGCAGATAGCTCACCCCGCATCCTCTAGCACACGAGGCTAGATGGTGTCCCCACTTCGGCGGTAGTAGACGGGCTCAAGTCCCTCCACCCCGATAGGTTTATTTCCTTGCTTAGTCCCCTGGGCTAGCGATCTATTTGCTTCGGATTTTATTGTGCAGATGACGGATAGTATCTACTGCACCTTGTATTACAGCTTCGGATTATCGTCCCTTTCTTTTCCCTTCAGATATCTGTGCACCTCTGGTAGGCAACCTATGCCGATCCTAGTGCACTACCCTCTTACGCTCCTCGGGGAAGAGCCTCATGCACTGTGCATATAGCCTTCCCCGATCCTGCTTACCAAGCCCTTACATTGCCTAGACTTATCCCCTTGACCTCGTTTGAGGCAAAGGAAGATGAGCCCCCGCTTACACCTCAGATGTAGCTGTAGGAAAGCACTCTAAAAGTTTTTAGTTATCTTTGTCGGCGTTTGACGATTGTCTCTCGGGCGAGTATGCCCTTGTACCTCTGGTGCGAGGTCTCGTGTGATGGGAAATTAGATGACACTAATTTTTGAGTAACACAACTATTAGAAACAAGGAATGAAGACTTTCCAACTCGAAGGCCAGCTTCGCACGGAGCTAGGCAAGAAGGCCGCTAAGGCCTTCGCCAAGGGACAATATCCCCGCCGTCCTCTATGGAGGTAACGAAGTAGTACACTTCACCGTAAGCCAGGATGGGGTACGTAACCTCGTCTATTCGCCAGACATCTTTGCTATTGACCTCACCATCGCTGGCAAGCAGGTCAAGGCTGTCCTCGAGGATCTACAGTTCCACCCCCGTGACTGACCGTGATCCTGCACCTAGACTTCCTACGGTAGAGGCTACCAAGCCCATCGTCATGGAAGTACCCGTTGTCCCTAACGGGTCATGCCGAAGGGGTGAAGGCAGGGGTAAGCTCAGCCTCGAGATGCGTAAGCTCAAGGTACGTGCTCCTTACACCGAGATCCCCGAGCAGCTCTTCATCGACGTCACTGAGCTCGGTCTCGGTAAGACGATCCAGGTCGGCGCTCTACACTTCGAAGGCCTCGAAGTCATCAACGCTAAGAACGCTGTAGTATGTGCTGTCAAGCTCACACGTGCTGCACGTGGTGCTATGGCTAAGAGCGGTAAGTAAGTCGCTTACTTGATCTATCCCAACGAAGAGGCCGTCTCTAGCTTAGGCTTGGGACGGCCTCTCTCCTTTACCTTGCCCACGTAAGCACACCTCTCAGCCCGATGTAGGGTGAGTCCCTGACTGCCTCTGAGGGCACTCCTCTCCCTTCACTGGGGATGGTTCCCGACTCTGCATGATGGCCTGCCCCACGCTTACCCAGTGGGTATGTGAGACTGGCCTATATAGGGGTTCGCCTCTGCTTATCTTTCTTCTCTTGCCCTTTACTCACTGACTGCCGAATAGCTTTATTACCCCTCTCACTGCCTTCGTCGGGTCGATTTATTCCCTCTGACGAGCTAACCACTATACCACTATGCCCACATCACGTATATTACTAGTTGTGCTCCTACTCGCTTTGCTTCCCGCACACTGGTCAAGGCTCAGCCCTTCCCCGAAGCCTTCGATCACCTCAAGAAGCTGGAGCAGAAGCAGCGTGCCCGTGTCACAGTCCTCCTCACTGACCTCTCCACCCAGACACCTATTATCAGCTATCGGACAGAAGACCCCTTCTGCCCCGCTTCGCTCATGAAGATCCCGACGACGGGAGCGTTCCTTGCCCTAAGGGGGCGGGACTACCGCTTCCAGACCGCTGTGGGCATCCGTGGAGTGCTCATTGGGGACACGCTGGAGGGGCAACTGGTCATCGGTGTCTCGGGGGATCCTTCGCTGGCTTCGCACTATATAGACGATCGCCTACGGTTCATCCGAGAGATCGCTGAGCTCCTACACCGCTGGGGATCCGTCGGATTACGGGGGAGTCGTCCTAGATGGGCGAGGCTTCCCCACCCCGACCTATGGGGAATATTGCCCCGACGAAGACCTCAATGAATACTATGGTGCACCCGCCTCGGGCTTCAATATTGCCGATAACTATGCCGATGTCTATCTACGCAGCACTCGGGATAGCCTCCGAGCAGAGACCTCCATCGCTTCGCTCAGCCTCCCCACTGCTGTAGAGGTGGGTACGGGCAGGGGCATGCGCCTAGACCTCGGGGTCAGTGCGGGTGGAGATAGCCTCCTGCTCTCGGGGATAACACGCTCGGGTATGCACGCTCACCACCGACGCATGCCCCTCGTGATCCTCCACGCTTCCTTACCTCCTGGCTACGCGAAGGGCTCAAGCAATGGGGTATAGGAGGTCGTCTCCACCCCAAGCCCCCTGCAGGTAAACGCACAGATAGGCATCAGCAGGCTCGGGGTGTACTCTTCGCTCAAGGCCGATACCCTCATCCGGATTACCAACCATCGGAGTGCAAACATCTATGCCGAGGCCTTCGCCTACCACCTCAACGACAGCACCCAGCGAAGGGCTTCGCTCCCCATCTCGGTGCGCAACTACTGGCGGCAGCGTCTCCAGCTGAGCGCCTCGCAGTTCACCCCTTATGATGGATCGGGGCTAAGTCCTCACGGCCGTATCACAGCCCAAGCGCTGAGTATGATGCTACATGCTCTCTGGGAGGATGAGACGCTGCACGCACCCTTCCTCGCTTCGCTCCCCGAGGTAGGCGTATCGGGCACGGTGCGTAAGATACAGATCCACCCTGACATCAGAGCCTATATGAAGAGTGGACTATACGTGGAGTGCGTGGCTATGCTGGCTATATCCAGTGGGGAGAGAAGTGGTATAGCCTCGTCTTCATGGCCAATAATCTACGCAATAGTGCAGAGGCTAAGCAAAGCTTTGGACGCTTCGTCAGCGAACTCTTTGTGACTCCGCCACCTCCCACCAAGCACAAGAAGAAGGCGAACAGACACGCCAAGGCTTCCTCCCGCAAGTCCAAGCGCTCCAAGCGTAGCAAGTAGCCCCCACCTCCCCTTTCGTTCTTCCCTTCATCCTCCCCAGCTGACACTGTAGTCACTGGGAGGATGAAGGGAAGCCTATTTCTACCCTTATCGCCCAGACCAACAGCGAAACTAAGCTCAACCACCCTCAACCACTCTCCAAGCCCCCCACTAAGGCTCTTCCTCCACCTCTACATCTCCTGCCCCTTAGTCCAAGCAAGGCTTTCCCTCTAGTTCAAACGAGGCTATTCCGATAGCCAAACTCCGTTTTTCCCATCTAGCCCAAATCAGAAGCGACTGCGGTCTCGAAGGAGTTTCCCTCACTACCTGCATTGAGGTATCTTCACTACCTTTGCAGAGGTGTCCACATCGCCCCTTCCCCAAGTATCCACGACCTCCACCGAGGTATCCACATATTCTCCCCGTGGAAGGGCGACGCTATCCACTCTAAGGGTAAGCTACCCATCCCATCACAATATGCTCATCGCCGAAGTCATTATACCCCTTGCCGTCGAAGGCTCTTTCTCCTACGAGCTTCTCCCCGACCTGCACGCTTCCTACCCCGAGGTAGGCGCAGGATGTCGGGTGGCTGTCCCCTTCGGAGCCAAGCGATATTATACAGAGTTATCCGCAGGCTAAGGGAGGAGGAGGATGAGGGCAGGAGGTGCAAGCCCATAGACCAAGTCCTCGACGCTAGCCCCCTCATCAGTGAGGAGCAACTACGTCTGTGGGACTGGGTGAGCTACTACTACTGTTGCCCCCTAGGCTCGGTGCTCCGTATGGCACTACCTGCGGGCTTACTTCCCGAGAGCCAGACGATCCTTCGCCTCGCTCCCGACTTTGCGACGACAGAGCCTCTTAGCCCCCTTGAGTTCCAGATCCTCGACACCCTCAGAGAGCTAGGGGGCGAAGGCCTCGCCGTAGATAGGCTGGAGAAGATCCTCGGGCGAAGGCTCGTCCGTCCCTATCGCCCACCTCGTCGCACTAGGAGCGCTCCTGACGGAGGAGCTGCTCCAGCAGACCCTACCGACCCTAGACTCATACGTGTCCCTACGCCCTAGCCCCACAGCTCCAGCAGGACGACGAGGCACTCAGCCAGGCCTATGCTACGCTCAGTAGAGCACCGAGACAGGGCAGAGCTTCAGGGGACGTTCGCCCGCCTACTGAGGAGCATAACTCTACCCCTCTCCGAGACCCCTTCCCCGTAGTCTCCTGCTGGAGCATCACCCTCAGGGCAGTGCACCTCTCAGAGCTCTCATAGATAAGGGCATCCCTAGAGCAGCTGGAGCAGCCCAAGAGCCGAATAGAGCTAGGTAATCCCTGTAGAGCTCCCCCGCTCCCTCCAGTATCGAAGCTCGAGCATCCCGTCAGCCTCTACTGGGGACAGAGCACCCATGCCAGGAGGACTACCTACTGCGTCAGGTACATCAGACCCCTAGAGGAGGGGGCAAGTCCTCTTCCTCACCCCGACGGTCACCCTGACCCCCTCGAGCTTCTCCTTCCTAAGCCGTCTCTCACGTCTCCTGCCTGAGGGCTATTACCCCTACCATAGTCTGCTCGGTGAGCCCTCCGTGTGGAGACCTATCGTAGGCTCACCACCCTAGAGACACCCGCCCTAGTGGTCGGGACACGCACAGCGGTCTTCCTGCCCCCTACCTAGGCTCAGTCTCATCGTCATCGATGAGGAGCAGGAGTACCTCTACAAGCAGCAGACCACCGCCCCACTCTTCCACGCTCGTGACGTAGCCCTATGGCGGGCACATCAGCGGGGGGCTCGTGTGCTCCTGGCCTCGTGTACACCCTCTGCCGAAGTCGTCTTCCACGCTCTACGTGGCAAGTATGCCCTATTGAGCGAGGAGGGGGCGACACCGACAGCCCCGCCTGCCCTAGTCCCGATACAGACGATCGACCTCAAGGGTCTTCGCCAAAGCAAGGCTATGCCCTACGGCTATGCCCTCTCCCCGTATCTCTATGATCGGATCGAGGCCGTCATCAGCCAGGGGAAGACCGCCCTCCTCCCACAGAACAGACGGGGCTATGCTCCCTACCTGCTCTGTGGAGCCTGTGGCTCACGCCTCCTATGCCCGCACTGCGACGTCAGCCTGACCTACCATCAGTCCCGCTCGCTACTTATCTGTCACTACTGCGGGCACAGCGAGCCTCCTCCGCCTGCCTGCCCCCACTGCGGAGCGACAGAGGTGGAGACCAAGAGTGGGGTGAAGCCCGCCCTACGTGAGGTCGGCTACGGGATAGAGCGTGTGGAGGAGGAGGTACAGCGTCTCTTCCCCGATCATGCTGTGGTGCGTATCGATAGCGACTCCCTCTCCTCCCGTAGGAAGCAGGTGGAGCTCCAGGCACGACTGGAGGCAGAGGGCACGGAGATCCCTCATCGGGACACAGCTGATCAAGGGCAGTCCGTATGGGGCGAAGTCGGTCTCATCGGTGTCGTACAGCTAGATGCACTACTCGGCTACCCGGACTTCCGCTCCTATGAGCGAGCCTACCAGCTGCTCTACCAGCTCCCGCCTACGAGGCGCCGAGCAGGGTGGCTCACAGCCAGAGTGCCTCGTCCAGACGAATGACCCCTGAGAACCTCTTCCCTACGCATCCTGGCCCGGGGAAACTACGAGAGCTTCATCCATCAGACACTGGAGGAACGTGAAGCCCTACACTATCCTCCCCCGTGGCGCATGACCTATATCTACCTCAAGGGCAAGGATGCCCGCCTCGTAGCTCAGGTAGGCCTTCACCCTATCCCTCTACCTAAAAAGCCCTATTGCCCCAAGAGGAGGTAAGCGAAGCCCTTACCCCACACGTAGGCCGAGTGGATGGGCTCTACATCCAGCGTATCCTCGTTCGTCGCCCCTTCACCACCTCCTACCAAGATGAGCGGGTAGCCTTCGCCTCGGCGCAGGCACAGCTCCACACGACCCTACCTGAGAGCCGTCGGATCAGTATCACGATCGACGTAGACCCCCTTTAGCTGGAGATTCTAGAAGCGGGAGGAAGTGTCGAGACAAAGGCTCTTCGCACCTCTCCATCCTGCACATCTACAGTATCTTACCTCCGCCATTAGGCCTCGGCCATCGGGCGCATTACACCATCCCGCAAACGAACATACCGAGAGCGCATTTACGCTCCTATAATGAACGCCCTCGTCACCTATGTAAGGTGACGAGGGCGTTCTTACCTAGAGCGCAGGAGGGCTCTCGGTATGTTCGTTTTTGCCCTCTCGGTAGGACTGATACAGAGCATGTTGCAGGAGGGGCACGGAGCTAAGGGGATCCACATTCAGTCCCTCTCCCCACGCTAGCTAGGGGCGAGGCTCGATCTCTTTCGTACACTCCAGTCTTTGGCTCTTTGGGGATATTCGTTCATATCCGGGAGCCTTAGCCGTATTCCTAGAGTACCTAGGCGTTAGCCCCCGAGGGACACATACACGAGAGCACTACCGAGGATATACTTAGAGCGAAGTAGTGTACACGTGGGTATACAGTTGTGTACACGTATGTACACTATTGTGCACACACGTGTATACTCGCTCCTCCTAAGTAATAGGTACACAATGGTGGCTTATATACTTAGTATGCAGATGCTTCTATCCTGGGTATATGCTCCTCGACTACTCTATCCTCGCACTATAGTCATTTCATGTGCTGCCCCTGCGACACCTGCTGGGAGAGGTGGTACTCTGCCTGCTTCTTAGTACCTTTGCTAGACCAGTATAGAGATTTATTGACTAGATGAATAAAGAACAACTTCGCATCCTATACCTTGCTACGGCAGACTTCGCCCTGCCCTCCTCCAAGCCCTCGTCGAGCAGGGCTACAACGTCGTGGCCGTCGTCACTATGCCCGACAAGCCCGCAGGACGGGGACATAAGCTCCGTGAGAGTAGCATCAAGACCTACGCTCGAGAGGCAGGTCTGGAGGTACTACAGCCAGAGCGTCTGCGTGACGAAGCCTTCATCCAACGCCTACGTGAGCTCGCACCCGACCTCGGGGTGGTGGTGGCCTTCCGAATGCTCCCCGAGGTCGTCTGGAGCCTACCCTCGCTTCGGTACGATCAACCCTACATGGCTCGCTCCTGCCCCGCTACCGTGGGGCAGCCCCCATCCACTGGGCGATTATCAACGGGGATCGTGAGACGGGGGTCACGACCTTCCGCCTCCGTCACGAGCCTCGACACGGGTGACCTCCTACTGCAGGCACATCTACCCATAGCACCCGAGGACAACGTGGGTAAAGATCCACGACACCCTCATGCACATAGGGGCAGAGACCCTAGTGAAGACCGTAGACCTCTTCCTACAGGACAAAGAGCCCTGAGGGCATCCCTGCAGAGCTACGTAGACGAAGCCCCTACTCCTGCCCCCAAGCTCACGAAGGAGAATACCGAGCTTCACTGGGATCGTCCGACGAATGCCCTGCACAATCAGGTTCGAGGCCTTAGCCCCTACCCAGCCGCTTGGGCGACGCCACCTTCGAGGGCATCCCCCACCGCCTTCAAGATCCCAGAGAGTGCCCCCTACCCCTATCCCGAGGGGACACCAGCAGCACCCGCTGGTACACTCGTACTGCTCCCCCAAGGGAAGGCTCGCCGTGGCTACCCTCGATGGACTCCTCGAGATCAAGACGCTACAGCCCCCAGGCAAGAAGGCTATGCCCGCCGCAGCCTACCTCAACGGCCTGCGCTAAAGCCACACCTCCTACCTGCCACGATAGCGGGCTACCCCGCTCGTGGGGACGACATAACCCCTCTAAATAGCTTATCGCCCCTACCATCACGAGGATGGTAGGGGCGATAAGCTATTTAGAGGGATAAATGAGGGCTAGTAGCCGGGGTTCTGACGGAGCTTCTCTGGGTTAGCCTGCAGGTCATCCGATGGGATCGGATAGAGGATGCGATAGGCATCGAAGCCCTTACCAGCAGCTACACCACCCTTCCACGGCCAGAGGTAGGTCGCAGAGGTGAACTTGCCGAAGCTGATCGGATCGGTACGGCGCTGTGCCTCCCAGTAGAACTCACGACCACGCTCATTGAGTAGCTCATCTAGGCTAGGCAGAGCAGCATAGTTGCCCGTAGCGTTGCCATAGGCACGAGCACGGACGAGATTGAGATACTGGAGACCCTTCGTACCGTCAGCCTTACCACGGATGGCAGCCCTCAGCATAGTTGAGATACAGCCTGAGAGACGGAAGAGAGGGAAGTCCGTGTCGCAGTGGTCACCGTTGCTGCCGTTGGCACCTGCGCTGGTGACGTTGCGGAACTTATAGACGTAGACACCTCGATCGAACTTCGTGACGTCCGAGATCACTGGCGTAGTAGCCTTCATCAGACAGCGAGTATCAGTGGCGGTATTTGAGCCAAAGAGGTCAAGGAGCGCCTTCGTGGCACGATTGCCATTCCAGCCACCACCGACACCCATCTTCTTACCCGTAGCCGCCTTTGCCCCGATCCCCAGTGGAGCTATTGACGAGGAAGGTCATCCCACCCCAGTTCTGCGAGCTCGTCCCATCGTAGTTGATGGAGAGAAGCGTCTCGAGGGTTATTCGCATTGTTGTCTGCGAGGAAGAGGTTCTCGTACTTGGTGTGCAGGGAATACTTGTTCGAGGAGATGACTCGCTCGGCATAGGCAGCTGCATCGGCATATCGCTCTGTGCCCGTGTAGACCTCGGCATTGAGGTAGAGGCGGGAGAGCAGTGCCCAGGCTGCAGCCTTGTCTGCACGACCATACTCGTTAGCCTTGGGCTCCATGAGGTCACTCTCGATCGCCTTTTAGCTCACTCTCCACATAGCTGAATAGCTCGGAGCGTGAGATCTGGCGAGGGTAAACCTTCCCGTAGGAGTCGATTCGTCGATGAAGGGAGGATTCCCAAAGACATCCCATCAGCACCCAGTACTGGTAGGCACGTAGGAAGCGAGCCTCGGCACGATAGGTCTCTGATCGTAGCATCACTGGACTTGTCCGCAGTGTTCTTGAGGAACTCTGAGGCGAGCTCGATCTGATAGATAGAGCGGTAGTAGAAGCCTCTAATGATGGGATTCGAGGCCGACCAAGAGATCGCATGCAGGTCAGGCACACCACCATCCCCCAAGCGCATATACCGCTCTCGGTGGGTAGCTCCTGGAGGTTGAAGAGACCACGGAGGAAGTCACTCGACCCCTCATCTATACCAGCGATGTCACCGCCGTCCCCATTCCCAGAGAGAGCAAAGGCACCATACACCTTGGCGAAGGCCTGCAGGGTCTTCTCTCGGAGAGTCGTAGACACTCTTGGCAGTGTCTCCGTTGGTGGGGGAAGCGATCTAAGTCCTTCGTGCAGGAGCTAAGTCCTAGTACTCCTAGGAGCCTGAGGGTGAGTGTACCTCGGAGCATCTTCTTATTCATACTCATGATTAGCTAGAGGTTAGAGAGTGAGGGAGAGATTGAGTGAATAGGTACGAGGGATAGGATAAAGGCTGAAGTCAATCGACCGCTCTGGATCTAGCCCCTTGTAGGGAGAGAGGGTGAAGACATTCTGCACCGTAGCCGAAGCCCTTAGCGACGCCTTGCCGAGGATACGACCGAAGTCATAGCCGAGGGTGAGGTTGTCCATCTTCACGAAGGAAGCCTTTGTGGAGGTAGTAGTCGGAGATGAACTGCTTGTCGTTGTTGTTCTGGAAGTCCGACTTGTCGATCTCGGGGGTCGTGTTACGGAAGTAGTTCCCAGAGTTCAGCACCGCCTGATGGGTCGCCATGAGGGAGGATACATTGTCGTAGATGTAGTTGCCGATGCTACCACGTAGGGAGGTAGATAGGCTCCAGCGGTCGAAGGTTAGCGTGGTAGATAGCCCCATGAGTACCTTAGGCTCGGGGTTATGTGCACGATACTTGTCCTGCTCGTTGATGACACCATCCTTGTTGAGGTCTTCGTACTGACCTTCCAGAGGCTTACCCTGCAGCGTCATACTTCTGCTTGTAGACGAAGAAGGTGCTAGGTGCATAGCCCACGGAGTGATCTGTACCGTAGTACCCGTACCGCCCTACGACACCGCCCTGTAGGTACACCCTGGTAGCCAGGGACATCGACAGCATTGAGCTTAGTGATGCGCGTGCTATTGAGCTAATGTTATAGCTTACATCCCACGTCAGACGATCTGTCTGTACAGGAGTAGCACTGATAGCGAGCTCGAAGCCCTTACTGGTGATGTTACCGACGTTGGTGAGGATACGGTTCGAGAAGTTAGCACCAGCAGGTGTTGGGATCTCGTTGAGTAGGTCGGTCGTATGCTTCTCGTAGAAGTCCAGAGTACCAGAGAGACGACCCTTGATGAAGGAGTAGTCTAGCCCTGACGTTGTAGGTAGCTGTCTGCTCCCAGTGGATGTTCTCATCACAGGCAATAGGACGCATCATGTTGTAGAAGGTATTGCCTAGCTGATAGCGGTTCGTGTTGGTACTGAGGGAGTAGAAGGCGAGGTAGTTGTAGTTACCGATACCATCCTGCTGCCCTGTGACGCCGTAGCCTAGACGTAGCTTGAGGTCATCGATCCAAGAGACGTTCTTGAGGAAGGACTCCTCCTTGACACGCCAAGCGAAAGCAAGGGCAGGGAAGATCCCCCAGCGGTTCTCCTTGCTGAAGCGTGAAGAGCCGTCGGTACGTACCGTAGCGGTGAAGAGGTAGCGATCTAGCAGGCTATAGTTCAGACGTCCGTAGAAGGATACCAGCGTATTCTGTGGGTAGTCGTACTCGAAGACGGGCTTAGAGACGATCGTCTTGTCGTAGGTGTAGTCAGGCATGTTGTGCACGTTCGTCTTCCAGTCCTGATAGGAGTACCCAGCCATGACGTCTATTCGGCTGTGAAGGCTCTGTAGCTCCTTGGCATAGTTGGCGTAGAAGTCGAAGAGCAAGCTGCGCTTCTGCTGCTCGTAGGTATTGTTCTTACCGCTCTTGAGCACATCGGGCTGACCCTGTGGTCTTGAGGGTGAAGCGTTGCCACTCGAGGGAGGAGTTCTCGGGGATGATCACATGGACCTTACCCGAAGCATAGTCGTAGCCGAGGTTCATGTTCAGCTTGAGCTCGGGGAGGAAGTGGACCTTGTAGTCGAGCTTGAGGTTGCTGATGGTACGGAAGACATCACTCACATCATCCTTCTGCTCAAGTAGAGCAACAGGGTTCTTGGGAGCGAGCTTCTGGAGGTTTGTCCCGTCTAGCTGTGTCCAGTAGCCTCCGTAGGGAGCAAACTTAGGATCGTTATCACGGACAGGACGTGTGGGGTCAAACTGTACAGCTGCACCGATAGCCTCCTTGTTAGCGAAGCGGTTGTGCGTAGCTGAGAGCTTGACACTTGCGTCGATGGAGAGGTGGTTGTCCAGGAGACGAGGGTTAAGACTAATATCCCCACTGAAGCGGTTCATCTTATCCGTCTTGAGGACACCCTCCTGATGGTAGAAGCCCACAGAGACACGATAGGGGAGCTTGCCAGTAGCACCACTCACGCTGATGTTATAGTCACCTCCGTAGGCCAGCTGATGATCTCACGCTGCCAGTCGGTGCTGGCAGAGCCGAGCTTGCTGACGGAGGAGGGAGAGATACGCTGGATGAGGGCACGGTAGTCGTTAGCCGAGAGGACGTTCACGTAGCGAGCGGGCTGTGAGAGGGAGTTCTGTACGGATACAGCTATCTGGGTCTTCTGTCCGACCTTACCACGCTTGGTGGTGATCATGATGACGCCGTTGGAGGCACGAGAGCCGTAGATAGCGGTAGCAGAGGCATCCTTGAGGACGTTCATGGAGGCGATGTCCTGAGGGTTGAGGGAGCTCAGGATGCTAGGAGCACCCGAGACTGCGGAGTTCTCGATGGGTACTCCATCGATGACGATGAGTGGGTCGTTGCTCGCGTTGAGCGAAGCACCCCCACGGATACGGATACGACCACCAGCACCTGGCGAGCCATCGGGGGTGATCTGTACCCCAGCGACCTTCCCTACGAGGAGGTCACTAGCGGTGGAGATAGCTCCCTTCTGGAAGTTCTTCTCGTTGATACTAGCTATAGAACCCGTGAGGTCCTTCTTCTGCATCGAGCCGTAGCCGATGACGACGACTTCCTTCAGCGACTTAGCACTTTCGGCGAGCACAACCTTGAGGGGAAGGGTCGCTGTAGCCAGACTAATAGTCTGCGGCGTATAACCTAGGAAGGAGATGATGAGGTGACCATTCTTCGGTGCTTTGAGCGTGAAGTTCCCGTTGATATCTGTGATGACCCCCTGTGCGGTCTCCTTGACCTTGACGGCGGCACCTATGATCTCTTCTCCCTTATCATCCACGACCTGTCCTGTGACCTGTATCTCCTGTGCGAAGGATGGGATCGCAAAGGCAATGAGGGCAAGACAGAGGGTGATAAGGCGTAAAATCTTATTCATTTTACGTACTCTGTTTATTGTGAATATTGGATTGGGCTACCCCATAGGAGGGCATAGTGCTCACTGATATGGGGTAGCCCAAGGCTATGGATTACTTGTTAGCGGGTAGGATGGAGATGGCGAAGCCACCACCGGGAGCAGACTGTAGGCTGAGCTTGCTACCCTTCTTGACCTTCACCTTGCGGATGGTGTACACCTCGGGGTTGGTCTTGTAGTGAGCGTTCTTGCCGTCTGCGTAGATCGTAGCGATGTAGGTCTTACCTGCGTCGAGGAAGTCGAGGTTGAGGTTCGTCTTGTGACCTTCGTAGCCAGCGACATTACCTACGAACCAGTTGTCGGAGTTCTTCGCCTTACGAGCGATCGTGATGTACTCACCTGGTTCAGCCTCGATGATCTTCGTATCGTCCCAGTCTACTGCGACGTCCTTGATGAACTGGAAGGCATCCATGTGCTTCTCATACACCTCGGGGAGGTCGGCAGCCATCTGTAGCGGGCTGTACATCGTGACGTAGCAGGCGAGCTGGTTACAGATGGTCGTATTGATGTGGGAATTGTTATCAGGGTTGTACTTGTTGATGTCCATCTGGAAGATACCTGGGGTATAGTCCATCAGCCACCGATGAGGCGGGTGAAGGGCAGGACAGTCAGGTGGTTGGGCTTACTGCCCCCGAAGGCCTGATATTCCTGTCCACGTGCCGACTCCTGAGCGATGAGGTTGGGGTAGGTACGGCTAAGACCGGTCATGTGGACAGACTCGTGTGCATTGACCGAGATCTTGTGCTTAGCAGCCTCCCTTGACAGCGTGGAGGTAGTGATTGACCATGCTCTGGCCGTAGTGGTACTTCCACGAGGGATGATGTTGCCTCACGTAGCCACTCTTGACGGCGGAGTAGCCGTTATCGACCATGAACTTGTAGGCCTTCTCCATGTGACGCTCATAGTTCGTGACCGAGCTGGAGGTCTCGTGGTGCATGATGAGCTTCACGCCCTTACTCCGAGCATAGTCACGGAGCTCGGCGACATTGAAGTCAGGGTAAGGGTGACAAAGTCAAAGACACGATCCTTGCTATTGCCGAACCAGTCTTCCCAGCCGATGTTCCACCCTTCGACGAGGACGGCATCGAAGCCGTGCTTGGCGGCAAAGTCGATGTACTCCTTGACGTGCTGGGTGTTGGCTGCATGCTTGCCGTTAGGCTTCACCTTGGTGTAGTCGGTCTTACCGATCTTCACATAGGGCAGGTCGTCGGTGTAGGCCCAGGTGCTCTTACCGGTGATCATCTCCCACCAGACCCCTACATACTTAATAGGCTTGATCCAGTCGGTCGTCTCATAGGCGCAGGGTTCATTGAGGTTATAAGTAAGCTTAGAAGCTAGGATGTCTCGAGCATCACGGCTGACGATAACTGTACGCCAAGGGGTGTTGAAGGGAGCCTCGATGTGCCCACGATTGCCCTGTGCGTCAGGGGTAAGCTCTACGTGGAAGACCATGTTCTTGTCATCCAGCTCGAGGTTAATCGCAGGGAAGTCAATGAGGGCAGCCTCGTGGAGGTTGATGTACACACCCTTATCTGTCTTGAGCATCAGCGGAGTCTGAACGCCCGTCTTGGAGAAGGCCTTCTGAGAGCAATTCTCAGTGAATGCCTTTGTCGAAGAGACCACGGATCTCCGAGAGGCGACTATGCTGGTAGTCGTACTCCTCGGTGTCGTAGTCGCCAGGGATCCAGTGTGCCTTGTGGTCACCTGTCATGGCGAACTCCGAGAGCTCACGCTTGACGACGTAGAAGTTACGATCCTTCCCCCCAGGGAACTCATAGCGGAAGCCTAGCCCGTCATCGAAGAGACGGAAGCGGATGGCAATAGGATCGCCATTGGACTTCTTCTTTAGTTCTACGAGGAGCTCATTATAATGGTTGCGGATCTGTTTCACTTCGCCCCATACGGGTGTCCACGTCTCATCGAAGGTAGACTCCTTCGTGCCCGTGACCTCCAGATCCTTATCGAAAGACTTCTTCCCATCGGTCATCTCTAAGCCTAGGCGGCTCTGTCGGATGATCTCCTCTCCATTAGCGAAGGATAGGCGGTAGGTCGGTACGCCCTCGTTCGTCAGCGAGAAGTGGAGCTGTAGCCCTCCCTTGGGCGAGCTGATCGTCTGTGCCAGTGCACTCCAGCCCGAGGCCAAGAGTAGGGCACAGGCGGCGATCCAATGCTTTGCTAGCTTCATTTGCTCTTAAATTATTAGTAATAACTATTGTTTTACCTATCTTATCGCCCAAGCTCTACCTATCAGGAAATATTACTTATGAGCTCTTTAGGCTATGCAAATATAACAATTAAACACCTAGAAATAAAGTGGATTTATTAAACATTTTAAGGAAGGTTGGCTTTTATTCCACATTCTTCATCAAAAAGTCACCAACACACACCCAACGAATAAACAAAATCACTATTCCACCCCACACCTTTTCTATAGTAAAGACATATACACAGCTCACACCATCACCCACGTACTAAGCCACTTAGATAACACACTACCCTATCCACCTCCCCTATCCATTATCCAGAGGAGGGACCTCACACCCTCATAAGCAAAGGAAAGAGAAAAAGGAAAGGAAATCTAAGTAAGAAGCCCCTATAATCCCTACAAATCTCTCCCTCCACTCCTATAATATATACCCTCACATCAGATACCACTCAGCATACGCCACAGCACACTGCCCCACGACACTTCTCCACACCAAGCTATGGAGCCCCAAGTAGTACGACAGACTACAAGCAAATAAAGCACGGGGGACACTCTCCAGAGCGAACAAGTATGGGAAGTGATACACAAAGAGAATTCCACTAAAAATCAAGGAGCTAAACGGGATCTGACACTAGGAGCCCTAGAGCACATCCCGACGCCCCACCCTAATCCTCTGTAGGACTCTTGGGAAGAGCATATCACGTTCGTCCCAATCACCTATGTAGGTGACGAGGACGAACATATAATGTTCGCTCTTGCGTTCTCGGTAAGAGCGCCTCCGTCACCTTACATAGGTGATTGGGACGTTCATACCGAGAGCGCGAGTGCGCTCTCGGCATGAACGTTTTGCCCTCTCGGAACAGCTGATAAAGAGAGCGTTAGGAGGCCGATCTACCTCCCCATCAAAGGCCACTGATAGGACTGCAGACCGAGCGAGCAAAGGCATTTGCTGGAGATTAAGTACCTTTGCGCCCCAGGAGGAGAGACACTCTCCCATTTACCCCAATACTATATTACAGAATGAAATCACATCTGTCTCCCCGAGTACCAAGCCTCTTTGTCCTCTCACTCATCCTAACAGCAGGACTCACATTCACCGCCTGCCGAAGCAAAAATAGTGAGGAGCTCGACCGAGTACGTCAGGAGCAGCTACGCAAGCAACAGGAAGAAGAAGCACGGAAGAAGCGTGAAGAAGATACCTCACGTGCTAACAGCATCATCACCGACGGTGTCGTGAAGAAGATCGAGCCTGCAGCCTTCTTCAACCTGCAATTTGGACTCAATCCCCCCTACAGCCTCGGCTTCCTCCCAGCAGAGCCCACCGCAGGCTCAGGACACCTACAAGAGCAGCCCGAGTACATCTATATCTCTATCCCTCGAACCCTCAAGGGGCAAGAGATCGACCTCGCTCCTGCCGATCCTGCCACCAGTCCCTGGGCTGTACTACTACGTGAGGGAGCCTCATCTAAGGAGAAGATTCGGGAAGAACGGTGAGAGCTGTGCCAAGAAGGGAAGCACCCTCACGCTCACGGTCGAGAACGAGTGATCATACCTTCAGGGTCAAGCTACACCTCGTCTATGACGATGCCGCAGGGAAGACTCACACCATTGATGTCAACTACCCTAGGCAGTTGCGCTGTCGGGGGCAGGCTTCCTCCCCACAGATGACCTGAGGGAATACAAGCAGGTAGAGCCTCAGAAGCTCACCCTATGATGCCTCCCTACGTCAAGACCTCCTTCGTCTCCAAGCTCGCCAAGGGTAAGAAACTCACCGAGCTCCTGCTCCCTGCCCGCAGCCCCCCAACGATGCCGACTACGAGAAGCTCACTGAAGCTCTCTACATACGTCTGCCGGAGAACCTCCCTAGGCACAGAGATCCCCTCACCGTAGAGAACACAAAGGAGCAGGCCAAGGAACTAGGATAGCCATCACCTTCATTAAGGATGGAGAGAAGAGGGAATTCATGGGCAACCCACTCCTACCCAAGCTCCTCGAGGGGAGTAAGCTCCGTGTCGATGCCCTCGGCGGTGACAAGTATCGAGTCAGCGGGACACTCATCTTCCCACACACGAAGAATCTCTACACCCTCACCTGCGACTACGAAGGCACCTTCGCCGAAGTACCGCACGTGGCGAAGCTGAAGTAAGCTAGGGCGATCGTCCCCCGACACCAAAGGGATAGAGCCCCAAGATCAGAAAGATTAGCCCCTGAGCCTACGAGAGGCTCAGGGGCTTAGTCCGTTATTGTCTAGTTATAAAAGTCGCTAGGGAGAGCTTAGCGATAAGGCTGTCGAAGAGCGCACGTAGTGCCGTGAGGTCGTCTGCTAGCGCAGTCTCTACCTCCTCCCGAGACATAGCGAGGAGCTCCCCTGAGCTTGGTCTTACCGATACGCTCAGGCTTGAAGGTGAGGTCTGCAAAGTTGCGCCCGCCGAGCTTGCACTCAATGAACCCCGCCCCTGAACCTTCGAAGTTAAAGGCTGCCTCCCGCCATTCGATCTGCTCCAGTCGGGAGAAGAAGAGTGCACGACGTCGGATGCGGTAGATACGCTTGTTGGTGAAGATATGACGGGCTGCGTACATGAAGGGACTTCGTCTGCCCTCGAAGGTGAAAGCCCAACCCCTATGAGCCCACTTATGCACCCCTAGACCAAAAGATCCCTAGATTACCTCCATCGTCCAGAGGGAAGATGATCTCCCGCACCACGGGATCCTCGCCGAGGTAGTAGTTGAGTCCTGAGCGAACGAGCGGATGGAAGACTAGTTCGGTAGCTAGGAGTAAAGCTCGCCCCTCGATCTCTGGGTCAAAGCCATTCTTGCGGAAGTAGTCATTACGACGCTCCCCATTAGCCCCTCGCCTCCTCATCGAGCTTTGCTTCCGTCTGTAGATCGACATAGGGCTGGAGCAGGGTGCGAAGAGCCTCCATATCACTATCCTCCCACAGCCCAAAGGAGGTCAGGGGATGTGCGGGAGAGGTCACCAGCCCATAGACAGTACTGATATATTCATTGCCCGAAATGATAGTATCCCCCTTGACCGCCTGCTCCTCCACAGACCAGAGCTTACCTGCACAGCACTTGCCCAGAAGGTCACCCAAGAGCCAAAGAGTCGCTCAGCGTGCCCCCCGACATGCTCTAGGAGCTCCGCGAGCACCTCCTCATCGATATAGCCGAGGTCCCCCGAGGAGGTGATGATCTCGATCATACGAGAGTAGTCAAAGCCCAGTACAAAGAGCCCATCCGTAGCCTCGAGTAGTGCCCGATGCTTGGCGAAGAAGCCGAGGTAACGCTTGCCGAGTTTGCTATCTTCAGAGAGGAACTCACGGAGCTTATTCCCCACCCTCACTACGAGAGGTAGTGACTTCGGATCATCGGAGAGGACAGGTACCTTCCCCTCGTGGAAGCGTTCTATCGCCTGGCGGATGACCGCTGATGAGCCATAGTGTTCTAGCGCCTTAGCTCGGACAGCCCTCGTCGGTCAGGCTATCCCCGTACTGGAGATACATGGAGAAGAAGATCTGCGCCGCAGGGTAGTAGATATAGCTATCCTCCCTCGAGACTCTGTAGCATCTCCATGAGGGTATCCTGATTGCGTATATCATAGTTCTTCTTCAGGACAGCAGCTAGCTCCTCACGGTTCTTGACCGAGAAGTAAAGGTTGGTCTCTAGTAGAGAGAAGCGTAAGATGTCCTTAGAGACCTGCGTGCGATGGACAGATAGGGCACAGTAGGCACTGGCCAAAAAGTGTATACTTGCTTTGCATATCGGTGTAAGTAAGGTTAGCAGGTAACGAAAAGAGAGAAATAGCCACGAGGGCTACTTTCTCTAATGAAGATATTGATAGGCGTACCGGAGAAGTCCCAGTGCGCTCGTATCTGGTTCTCGAGGAAACGTTTGTAGGGTTCCTTGACCCACTGCGGGAGGTTAGCAAAGAAGGCGAAGCTAGGCACGGCAGTAGGGAGCTGCATGACGTACTCGATCTTGATATACTTTACCCTTTGTGGCTGGAGGCGGAGTGGCCTCGATGATGGGCAGCATGACCTCGTTGAGCTGGTGCGTAGGGATACGCTTGCTACGACGCTCGTAGACCCTGCTGTACCTCCTCCAGTACCTTGAAGATACGCTGCTTCGTCAGTGCCGAGATGAAGATAATAGGGAAGTCAGTGAAGGGGGCTAAACGCTCCCGGATAGCACGCTCAAAGGTCTTGATGACCTGCGTACTCTTATCCTCCACGATATCCCACTTATTGACACAGACGATGAGCCCCTTGCTATTCTTCTGGATGATAGAGAATATATTGATAGTCCCTGGCTCTCTATCCCACGGGTGGCATCGAGCATGAGGACACAGACATCTGCACCTCGATAGCTCGGATGGAACGAATGACGGAGTAGTACTCTAGGTCTTCGTTCACCTTACCACGCTTGCGGATACCCTGCGGTATCGACGAGGTAGAAGTTCATACCGAACTTCGTGTAGTGCGTGTAGATGGAGTCACGTGTCGTACCAGCGACGTTGGTCACGATATTGCGTTCCTCCCCGATGAAGGCATTGACGAGGGAGGACTTACCTGCATTGGGGCGTCCCACGATGGCGATACGTGGAGCATCTAGTGGTTCATCGACGAAGGTACCCTCGGGGAGTTCCTTTGATGATGGCATCTAGGAGGTCACCCGTACCACTACCACTGATAGCAGAGATGGGCATAGGATCACCAAGACCGAAGGCATAGAACCCGGCAGCCTCGTAGTGCTGAGCGTAGTTGTCAGCCTTGTTGGCGACGAGTAGGACGGGCTTCTTGATCTACGGAGCTTGGCAGCCACCCTCATCATCGAGGTCGGTGATACCATTCTCCACGTCTACGACGAAGAGGATGACATCGGCCTCCTCCATAGCAATCTCTACCCTGCTTATCGATCTCGCCTCGAAGACATCCTCACTACCGACGACCCAGCCCCCTCGTATCCACTACAGAGAACTCGCGGTCGAGCCAGGTGACCTTGCCATACTGCCTCGTCACGTGTCGTGCCCGCCTCCTCACTGACGATAGCCCCACGGGTCTGGGTCAGGCGGTTGAAGAGGGTGGACTTGCCCACATTGGGACGTCCGACGATTGCTACTAGATGACTCATAATGCTGTTGTTCGTATTATTGGGGTGTAGCTACACTTCTAGTCTAGGCGGTAGCCATAGGCACGTAGGAGGTTGTCTCTATTGCGCCAGTCCTTCTCGACCTTGACAAAGATCTCGAGGAAGATCTTCTTCTCAAAGAAACGCTCCATATCTCGGCAGCCATCGTCCTGACCTTCTTCAGAGCAGCCCCCTTATGCCCGATGACGATCCCCTTTGGCTATCTCGCTCGGCTATGATGAGCGCCTGGATGTGGATGCGATCGTCTTCCTCCTTGAAGGACTCTACTACGACCTCCACCGAATAGGGGATCTCCTTCTGATAGTAGAGGAGTACCTTCTCTCGGATGATCTCTGTCACGAAGAAGCGTGCAGGACGATCGGTCAAAGCATCCTTATCAAAGTAAGGAGGAGAGGGAGGAATAAGCGACTCAATGCGACGGCGAAGAGGCTCTACATTGAAGTTATTGAGTGCCGATAGAGGGACGATCTCTGCATTAGGTAGCTCTCATGCCAGCGATCTACGAGAGAGACCAGAGCCTCCTGAGTCGTGAGATCGACCTTATTGATGATGAGTGATCAGAGGGCACTTCACCCCTCGTACACGCTCCAGGAAGAACTCATTCTTGTCTGCCGTCTCCACCGTGTCGGTGACATAGAGTAGTACATCAGCGTCGCCCTAGGGCAGACTCGGAGAACTCCAGCATGCTCTCCTGGAGCTTGTAGTTCGGACGTAGCACACCGGGCGTATCGCTATATACGATCTGTAGCTCAGGGGTATTGACGATCCCCATGATGCGGTGTCGTGTGGTCTGAGCCTTGGAGGTGATGATGGAGACACGCTCTCCCACGAGGAGGTTCATCAGGGTAGACTTCCCGACATTGGGATTGCCCACGATATTGACGAAGCCTCGAGCGGTGCTGGGGACTTGGTGATACTTCGCTCATCCGAGTGCTAAGTGAGGGGTAGGATAGAAAGAGAGACCTTGCCTGCCCGCACACAGTGGGGGACAGAAAAGGTCTCCCTAGAGCGTAATTTAGTTCTTAGGATCGTAAGCCCACTTGACGTACACAGCACCCCAAGTGAAGCCTGCCCCGAAGGAAGTGAGGATGAGGTTATCGCCCTTGTGGAGCTGCTTCTCAAACTCCCAGAGGCAGATAGGAATAGTAGCCGAGCTGGTGTTGCCTCGGTACTCGATGTTGACCATCACACGCATCCATAGGCACCTGCATCTCACGTGCTACGGCATCGATGATACGGAGGTTGGCCTGATGAGGTACTACCCAGGCGATATCGTCGTAGCTGAGGCCATTGCGCTCCATCACGAGGTGGCAGCTGGAGGACATCCCCTTGACGGCCTGCTTGAAGACCGCAGCACCCTCCTGGTAGACGTAGTGCATACGTGCATCTACGGTCTCGTGCGAGGGAGGACAAGCCGAGCCGCCAGCCTTCATGATGAGGTTGCTCTTCCCTACCCCATCGGTACGGAAGTAAGCATCCAGCACTCCTGTGTGCTCCTCAGTGGGCTCAAGCAGGACACAGGCTGCACCATCACCGAAGAGAGGGCAAGTAGCTCGGTCGGTATAGTCCGTGACGGCTGACATCTTCTCCGCAGATACGACGAGCACACGCTTGTAGCGACCGGAGCGGATGTAGTTCGCACCAGCCTCTAGGGCGTAGATGAAGCTAGGACAAGCAGACTGTAGGTCGAAGGTGAAGGCATTCACACAGCCAGTCTCATGGGCTACGATCGAGGAGGTCGTGGGGAAGTGGTAGTCAGGGGTATTAGTGGCGAGGATAATACCATCGATCGTCTCTGATCAATGTTATTACGCTGGAAGAGGTTCTTGACCGCCTGGATACCCAGGTACGAAGCCCCTTGGTGTAGTCCCTTGAGGATACGGCGTTCGCGTATCCCTACACGGGTCACGATCCACTCATCATTCGTATCGACCATCTTTCTCGAGGTCGGCATTAGTCAGCTTATCTTCGGGGAGATAACCTCCCTACAGCCGTAATAGCTGCGTTGATGACACTCATAGTTTTTTTATTTCTGATATACTTCTTTTTGTATCGAAGAGCTCAAAGCACCTTCGCGTCTGTAAAAATATCGGGTACGAAGATACGAAAAAAGCCCCAAAGGTCTCTTTGGGGCTCTCTTCGTCTGTCAGACTACGTACTACTGTGCCTGCTCCAGAGCTAGCTTGCCACGGTAATAGCCACACTCACCACAGACGGTGTGGTAGATGTGCCATGCGCCGCAATTAGCGCACTTAGCAAGCGTAGGCATAGCTGCCTTGTCGTGAGTACGACGCTTAGCGGTACGTGTCTTGGACTGTCTTCTTTTAGGATGTGCCATAAATCTATTTTTGTTTTGAATTACTAATCTCTCTTTAATGCCTTGAGGGCTGCCCAGCGCTCATCTATACCATCCTCATCACGGGTGATATCCTCACCCTCACTTCCCTCTATGAGCTCTGCGGGCTCTACGCTATGAAACGATCTGGAGCATCGAATCGTTGCATTGCCCGTCTTCGTGAAGGCGTTGCACGGGGAGTGACAACACAATATCCCTCGTACATCAGCCACTCCAGATCCAGTACACCGTCCTGCTCGGGGACGACAAGAATCTCGTCGCTCTCCTCTAGGTACTCCTGTCCAAACTTTACGACCAACTCCCTATCAGCCTCCACCACTACCTCTAGTGGGTCAAGGCATCTGTCGCAGGTCGTATCCACCACACCATCGTAGCTGAAGGCGAGGCTAAAGACATCGCCCGTACGGCGAAGGTCTAGGTGTACCTCTACCTCTCACCCGTGATACCATTGAGTCAATGCTCTGGAAATACCTATCGTCCAGGAGCCATGAATACCGTCATCCCCTGGCGGCGAGTGTCCTTAGGTTGAGCTTATACTGGTCAGTATGCATCGGATATACTCTTGCTGGTAGCGTAAAAATCTTCGCAAAGATATACAAAAAGACCCCATACCCTACAAGATAAGTATAGGGTCTCGTGCCAAAGTCGTTAAGATCTCTTCACATGCTACCTAGGCTATCCAGCTCCCTCCCCCGAGGGCACCTTCGTCCCGTAGGGTGGGCTAAGGATAGGACTGTACATCATGATAGCGTGGTTCTCCACGAGCAGTTGCTCGCTCGTCGTCCCATCGGGATAAGTGGTAATGCGTACAATCCTATTGTGCCGCGTGTAGCCACCCCACATCTGTTGTACCACACGGTGATCTCGCTCCTCGACATGGTAGCTACAGGTGTGCCTTCCCTCCGTGCTCAGGCGACCCCAGAGGTAGGTATCGTCCATCCATAGCTCGAGGTAGAAGGGTCGATCCGTATCGTTACGAAAGCGAAAAGTCTATATAATTATAGGAGAGTGTCGCTCCCGCCCCAAAGGGTACCGAGCGGTGGACGTCGGGGAAGACATCGAAGGTGTGGCGGTGACGCTCCGTGATGGTAAGCGGGCTATGTGCCACGAGCCAAAAGAGCAAGTTACCCAGCTGACAAAGCCCCCCTCCGATCTCCTTGCGATCTGCGCTCCTGATGCAGCACCAAGCCCTCCAGATAGCCCTTAGCCTTAGAGGTGCGCCCGACGCTACGCCATACCGAGCAAGTCTCTCCGGGGCAGATACGCATCCCTGTCTAGGTGAGCGATCGCTAGGCGAAGATTGGTACGCTTATTCTCCTGCAGGTACATATCCACATCCTTCAGTGGGCGAAGGATCAGCGAATGATGCTCCATGAGGGGGTAGAGCTTCTCCTGGGGCGGTGCCAGACGTGCCCAGCGTGTCCCCGAGGCGAGATCCTCGACCTTGCGTCGGAGGATATAGTACTCCCGCCCGAGACGTCGCCTTAGGTCTCCCCGGATGAGGGGCTGGTCAATATAGTCCATGTTCTATTGTATCCTAGGACTTTTTGCGGTGGAAAGAGAGGAGTACTTGATCCTCATCCTTCATCGTCATGATGCCGTCCTTCACCTTGAGGTCATTACCGAAGGCTTCACCTCCGGCTTCCACAAAGCCTTCGAGCATACCCTCCTTGACACTCTCTTCCATCTCCCTCTTCATTTTCTCGTAGGTATCTTGGATGAACTGCTCTTCTTTGCCCTCGGCTGCTTCACGGAGCACTTCGATGCATTCCTTGCCATTGATTAGGTATTCGAGAATCTCTGCCCGAGTAGCAGCTTGATCGAACTTGAAGGAAAGTCTCCCCCCAAGTATCTTGTAGGTGATTGGTGCTACAAAGGCTATGCGCAGGGTCATCTCCCTCCATCCATCTTGGTGCTGACGGTGTACTCAAAGTTGAGGACGCCCTTTGTCTCATCGCTGAAAGTGAAGTCAAAGGAATGGAACTTAGCCTCCCCATCTGTCATCTTCTCTAGGGCTACCATGGTGGCTGGATCGCCCTCCCACTCCCCGAGGATATCCTTGCGGAGCGAGGAGTCGTTACAAGAGCTGAGCCCTACGAGGGCTAGGAGCATGCATAGGATGCTTACAAGACTGAGTCGTTTCATTGTTCTCAGATGTTTAGTGTTCGTAGTTAGTATAGTTGCTCTCCAGTAGGAACAAATCCTCAGCCCCAGCAGTAAGCGAAGGGTCTACGAGTGATGCTCCGTGAGGAGATCGAGCTTCTCTTGTGAAGGTGCGAGACGTACCAGGTGTGCCCCCTAGGTGAGCATCCCTAGCCCCCGTAAGGAAGGCTACAACACACCCTCCCGAGACGTCTCCACTCGATCCTCCTAGATGAGGGGTAGGTCTGTAGAGCCCATCCCCTATCAGTATGTATCGCTATGGTGCCGTAGCTCCCCTGAGACTTATTGCGGTGGAAGGTGAGGGTATCTTCCCCCTTGCTTGAGCGTCAGGATATCGTTCTTCACGCTAGCGTCATAACTATAGGTTATCTCCAAAGGAGTCCCGATCTGCCTGCGAACGTCTTCTTCAACTAACTCTTTTAGCTGCTCCGTTACTGTATCGTAGGCTCTTTGGAGGGCTGCTTCACCTTCCCCCTCAACATCCCGGGCAACTACATCTTTATAATTCTTGCCGTTGATAAGACATTCAAGGATCTCGACTTGGACAGAATCCTTATCAAACCTGAAGGAAAGCCCATCACCATAGACGTTGTAGATAATCGGAACCTCGATAGCTACACGTAGGTACACCTCCTCTTCCTCCTCCCGCAAAGTGAGCGTTTTTCCCAACCTCGATCAATCCTCGATTCCCGTTATCAAACTTCCAGTCAAAGGCATAAATCTTAGTTTGTCCTCCTCCCATCCATTCTAGGTTCTTCAAGATCTTAGAATCACCTGTCCACTCCCCGAGGATATCCTTGCGGAGGGTAGATTTGCCACAAGAGCTGAGCCCCACAAGAACTAGGAGAAAACATAGGATACTTACAAGGCTTAGTCGCTTCATTGCTTCCTTTATAGATTATTTAGTGTTCATAAACGAGGTCGTTTCCACAAAGGTAGCGAACTTTCACTGATACACTTTATAGATCTATACATGCTACTTATATTAGAGCTATGCATACTACATAATAGAGTTATATATGCTACAGAATGGGAGCGTAACGGTCTCGGTAACATCGTTACTATCACCTATCATAGGTGGTGGCATTCACCTATCATAGATGACACCAACCACCTATGATAGGTGATTAGAGTGAAGTACCATGACCGACACGAAGGGAAAAAGGTTCCGTTTAATACACACAACGGCACGCACTCAATGAGGGTAGAATACTAATACACAGAGAGAAAAGTAGAAGCCACGGAGACGACACGAGACAATCTGACGAAAATTTTCAGCTGAGGTAGTGGATACTTTATATTAAATATGTACTTTTTGCTATAAGGTTAGATTAGTTAGGAATATGGAAGCAAAACGCATCGAGCGTATACGCCTAATGGAATCAGCTCTAAACCGCTGGATCGAACTCGGCAACGAGGGCGAAAAGCTACTCTTTGCCATGCAAGAAGCAATCCCTCAGCTCGAGGACCTCATCACCTATTATAGTTCTACCGACTGGTTCATTGACAAGGAAAGCAGTGACCGCAATGAGTTCCCAGAGGATTTACTCTGCGGGGTGCTCAGCGAGGACGCTGTCTTCGATGTACTGACCCAGCTGCACGGACTCCTACAGATGACCCGCGAGATAGAGGCTCACATGCGCGAGGTACCACGAAGGGATACTTTGCCACCCATTCCCGACTGATCAAACCCCACGAACAAACTCTACATACAATTCAAACTATTCACAACGAACTATGGAGTACATCCTAAACCCTATCGCACGGGCCATAGGGAAGCAGCCCGAAGCCTTCACCAAGGCCGACATCATCAAGTATATCGTGGATCAAGATATCCATGCCGTGAACTTCCGCTACACCGGTGGTGATGGTCACCCTCAAGGAACTCAACTTCATTATCCAAGACCTTGAATACCTTGACGAGGTACTCTCCTCAGGAGAACGCGTAGATGGCTCGAGCCTCTTCCCCGGAGTCATGGAGGCAGGTTCCTCCGACTTGTACGTCGTACCTCAATTCTCATCGGCCTTCATGGATCCCTTCACAGCTGAGCCTACGATTAGCTTCTTCTGTGCGTACATGGACAAGGATGGTCAGCCCCTTTCCTCCGCCCCAGACCAGATACTTCACCGTGCAGCCAAGGCCTTCCGTGAAGTAACAGTGGACTGGAGTTCCACGCTATGGGCGAACTCGAATACTACGTCATCAGCCCCAAGGAAGAGAACTATGCTGCGGTCGATCAGCGTGGCTACCATGAGATGTCTCCCTTCAGCAAGCAGATCGAGTTCCGCACACAAGCTATCCGACTGATCGCCGAGTGCGGCGGACATATCAAGTACGCTCATGGTGAGGTGGGTAACTTTAGTACTGATGAGTACAACTACGAGCAGAACGAGATCGAATTCCTGCCCGTCCCCGTAGAGCGTGCAGCACAAGACCTACAGCTCGGTAAGTGGATCCTCTTCGAGCTCGGCTGGCGTATGGGACTCAACGTTACCTTTGCTCCCAAGATCATCGTGGGTAAGGCAGGTAGCGGCATGCACGTACATACCAAGATCGTAGATAAGGAAGGAAATAACTGCTACGTACACGCAGACGGCTCCCTAACCGACATCGCACACAAGGCTGTGGCTGGTATGATGAGTCTTGCCTCTTCCCTCACTGCCTTCGGGAACACCAACCCCACATCCTACCTCCGACTAGTACCACACCAGGAGGCACCTACCACCGTATGCTGGGGTGACCGTAACCGCTCAGCCCTCGTACGTGTACCCCTAGGATGGAGCGCAAAGGTCGATATGTGCAGCATCGTCAATCCCCTAGAAAAGCCAGAGAACAAGCGATACACGTGCAAGCAGACCATCGAGTTCCGTGCTCCAGACGGATCAGCAAATATCTACCTGCTGCTAGCTGGTATCACCACCGCCGCTCGCCATGGCTTCGAGCCCCCGATGCACTAGAGCTTGCTAAGAAGACCTATGTATCTATGAACATACATAAGAGTGAATTCGCCGACAAGCTTTCGCACCTCGACAGCCCTACCTGCCTCTTGTATCGCCTCAGCCGATCGCCCTAGAGAAGGATCGCGCTATCTACGAGGCCTCGGTGTCTTTGGATCCGCTGACCATCGATGGTGCGATCCGCCATCTACGTAGCTTCCAGGACGGAGACCTCCGAGACAAGGCACGTGCAGACCCCCGCTCTTCCTCAAGGAGCTCGTCGATCGCTTCTTCTACTGCTAGCATCCGGACTATAGGAAGCCCCCCAAGTGCTCACTGCACTTGGGGGGCTTCTTTTTACCCGTATGGGCTTGTTAGGTACTATTGCTAGAGTCCCTTATGCTTCTCTAGCTTACGCTTGAGGACATCTATACAAAGGTCGATTGACTCCTCGAAGGAGTTACCAATCTTCTCTACGTAAAAGTCGGGGCCACTTACCTTGAGCTTGATGGATGCTTCCTTATTATTAGATACTTCCGGCTTCGTCACCTTCAGGATAACCTCTGCTCCTTGGATGTCATCGGCGAAGCGGTTGAGCTTCTCTAGCTTTTTTTGGATAAACTCCTTGAGCTGTGCGGTAGCTTCAAAGTGGAGGGCTTGAATTCTGATGTCCATAGTTCTTAGTTGTTTGTGTTCTCCCCTTACGAGGAGAGCGGTGAGACACTTAGAATGTAGTGGTGGAAGTGGCTAGCTAAGTAGCTAAACAACCTCCACCTCAAAGTTAGAGAAAAAGATCTAATACAGCAAGCACTCTCAATATACCGCCATCCCACCGAGCTAGTCTACGGGAACGAGGTGCAAGAGGCGAAGTCCCCTACCCTGCTGCTCTAGGCGAAGGGGTGCCCAAGGAGTGAGCGTGAGTAGCTGGCTCTCCGAGGTAAGCTTTATCCACAGCTCTATACACCATCTCACCTGGCTCTACACCGAGGGCTACAAAGAGCTCCTCGGGCAGAGGTAGTACAAGCTCTCCAGCCACGTCAGCAAAGCTTGCGACGACGAGGAAGAGCTCCCCTCGATAGTAGCGCACATAGCTCAGCACTCGATCCGCCCTATCCACACCAGTGGGGATAAGTCCGAAGTATCCACCGTGGCTCGATCGCGGTGAGCGACATCACCTCACCCAGCGTCTTGTAGAGTCGGAGGATCGTTTGTTCCTCTTCGCTCAGATACTTCGCCGTGTAGCCACCTTGCTGTAGGCGTTGTAGCCGCTCCAGAGCCCAATAGTCAAAGATGGAGGTACGACCATCGCATCCACTGAAGCCCTCTACCTGCATCCCCGACTCACCTAGCTCTTGGCCGAAGTAGAGGAGCCAAGGGTTCCCCCCGCTAAGAGCAGCACTAGCCGAGGTCAAGAAGCCCTGCAGAGCATCCCCAAAGACCATCGAAGATGCTAGACGCTGTTCGTCGTGATTCTCCATGAAGTAGCACATCTGCCCCTGACGAGCACCTACGGCATCTCGTGCCCAGGTGAACTCAGGGGTGGCGGAGACCTTCCCCTGTCCGATCTGGATGAGTCTATCGTAAACCCCGACCTTGTCATACAGGGCATCGAAGCCCGACTCTAGGTAAGCCTCATAGCGGTGGAGCTGGTAGACCTCAGCGAGGAAGTATAGATGAGGATACTCACCCTTGAGCGAAGCTATACACCACTTCCAGAAGGCCTCGGGTACAAGCTCCGCCATATCACAGCGGAAGCCATCGACGCCACGTGCTGCCCAGTAGCTAAGGATGTCCCGCATCTTATGCCAAGTATCGGGAATGGGATCAGCGTGCAGAGCTCCACCACCGAGATAGTCCACCCCATAGCACAGCTTCACCGTCTCGTACCAGTCACAGATACCAGGAGTGGCGGAGAAGCAGTCGTTGCCCGTAGCTCGGGCTGGTGTCTCTTCGTAGGCTGGGGTATCGGGGGAAGTGTGTGGGAGGCTAAGGCTTGTCCCAGGAAGGTAATAGAAGTTGTTCCTTGCCGAGAAGGCTAGGCTCTGATCATCCCCTTGCCCTAGATCCTCCACTCCCTCGGGCTTGGCATCGGAGTGGTAGGAGCGGGCTACGTGGTTCGGCACGAAGTCCATAAGCACCTTTAGCCCTGCCTCGTGAGTGCGCCTTATGAGCGCATCTAGCTCCTCCTGTCTCTTCCGTGGATCCTCCGATAGGTCAGGACAGACATCGTAGTAGTCCCTTGACGGCATAGCGATCCGGCTTGCCCCTTGACCGTGTCGGGAGTGATCGGGCTGGATGCCGTAGGCGCTGTAGTCGGTCTTAGTGGCATGCTCCAGTAGGCCGATGTACCAGATGTGCGTAGCACCTAGGGCTGCGGATATAGGGCGAGGCCTCGGGAGTGAAGTCGGAGAGCTTCCCCTGAGCCATTCTCACTAAGTGTACCACCCTACCTTGAGGTTCTTTTGTCTTATTTCCCCACAGACGTGGGAGGACGGAGTAGATAACGATCTTATTGGGGTTCATTGGTTTCTATTTGGGAGGTATGCTGGGCAGCTAGGGGGCGAGCTCCTTCTGCGCCAGTTCATATCCTATCGTCATGAGGGTGGAGGCTGCACTGACCTCAAACATACTATAGCGGGTCACCTCCATCGTCTCCAGCAGGTAGTCGCAGGCCTCTCTGTCGGGGATAGTATTCTGACGAAAGACCAGCTCCCAGGCTCGGTTAGCGATAGAGGTCATCGAGCGCTCGACCTCTTCGTTGGAGACAGTCCCTAGGTTCACCCCGATGACCTGCTCGCAGTCCGCACGGATGATGGTCACGGGGAAGTTCCGGAAGATCCCCCGTCTACATACGCATGACCATCGATCTCTACTGGGGTGAAGAGTATGGGGACACTGCACGAGGCTAGGACAATATCCGCTAGACGACCTTCGGTGAAGACACGCAGGTCGCCTTCGTCTAGGTCTGTAGCTACGACCCTCAGAGGCAGGGGAAGGTCTTCGAGCTTCTTGTAGCGGAGGTTGCGCTTGAGGTGTCGATGGAAGTTAGAGGCACTGAACATCCCTCCCCCTCGTATCTTTAGGCTCGTCATCTTCATAAAGCCATTACGGGAGAGCAGTTCAAAGACCTCCTCGCAGGAGTAGCCACAGGCATAGAATGCCCCTACTAAGGCTCCTGCACTTGTCCCAGCAAGTATCTCGGGTCTTACACCTATCTCCTCTAGGTACTTGAGGACACCGAGGTGGGCGAAGCCCTTGATGCCACCGCCACTGAGTGCTAGGCCTAGCTTGTATGTTGCTGTCATTGTTCTGCGTATTGAGTCATTATGTGTAGTTGGGCCTTCCCTGCTATGTGGGTAGGCCTTTATCTTGCTGCCTATACAAAGGGGGCAAGGAAACCTCACCGAGGCCTTGCTCCGAAGCCTCTCTAAGGTAGTATCAGTACCTCCACCAAGGTACTAAGGGTACCTCTATAAGGGTATCGGGGCTACCTCCGGTGAGGTAGTGGGGTACCTCACAAGCGGGGGCAAGGATCACACCAAGCCACCCACACCGCTAGGCCTTTCCCAAAGGGCAAAGATAGAAAAGAGAGGAAAAAGAACCACCTCCACCTCCCCTACGACGAAGCCATGAGGAGGGATGACGGCGAAGTGAGGCAGCGCAGAGGCGTACGTCTCGCACGGTCTTGCTCGTATAACGCACTCGGAGCGAAGGGCGAGCGAAGTAGAGCTGCCCAAAGAGCTCCGAGAGACGTGGATAGAGCGCTTCGCCCGAGGCACTACGCTTGAAGCCCAGCGACCTCCCCCACTCCATCGTACAGAGTCCTCGGGCGGAGAGGAGTGGACTTGCCTCTAGCCCCTCCTGCTGGAGATCAGCAGCAAGTATCGAGCGGTGAAAGGCGAGGTGATGCGCCACGATCACCGATGCCCGAGATAGGTCACCGAGAAAGAGCGTGTAGACCTCTCGTGGGGACTTTGCCCGTAGCTTGAGGTCTTCATCAGTCACTCCATGCAGGGCAGTTGCCTCGGGGGAGAGGTGCTCCGCCCGAGCCAGCAGATAGCTCTCCTCTAGGAGCATTGCCCCACTCTCGTCGAGCAGTTGCCAGGAGAGAGCGATGGGACGAGCATCATATCCCTCAGCAGGATCTTCGTCAGGAATGAGGTCAAAGGTCTCCGTATCGAAGATGAGCCAGTAGGGGTAGCCCTCGGGAGAGACCGAGCGGAATAGCTGTGAGCTATCCACATCGATCTCTCCCGAGTGATGAGGGCTAGATGGGAGCGGTGTCGCTACCTCCCTGAGAAGCTTGCTACGCCGACGCATCTCATAGAGGAGGTAGAGCACCCAGCCCAGCATGAGGGCTAGGATCACACATCCGATGAAGGCAAGTGGCATAGAGCGACGAGCAGTCTAGGAGGTAGGGAGCGAGGGCAATCATCCGAGGGAGCTACTTCCGCCTAGGGAAGAGGAACGAGCGAGAGTGCTCAGCCCCTGGACGGGCAAGGCTATCGGGGATGAACCGCCAGTTCGCAGGATCAACAGGGCGCACCGAGCCGTACTTGCGGAAGAAGGCTGCTAGGTAGTAGACCCGATCGTGGGAGGTCGCGCCTACAATTCTCTTGGGGAGGTCTTCCTTGGCAATGCCCGAACCCTTGGTCAGCATCCCACCAGCACCTCCTGCCCGATAGGAGTTCACAGCTACCCGGTAAGTGCGGTCGAGGTCAAAGGGCTCCTTATACCCCGTTAGGCGAAGGACCGTCACCCTACTTCCCTCGGGCTTGGTGAGATCGACTAGGTAGTCAATGCCTTGGGCTGAGCTATAATTGTAGGGAGGGACAGCAGTCTTATACTTATCGCCTTCCTTAGCCCCAGGGCGCAGACGTATGAGTTGATTACTCGGTAGAGGTCATTCCGCCCGTCCAGCCTGCGTATGAGTGCTCGAGGTAGCCACGTATCTCGTGTCCCGTGAGCGACATTGCGTAGATAAAGTTGGAGAAGGGACAGAACTTAAATAGGTCTCGGATGTAGAGCTTCCCCGCAGGTAGTACCGCCGAGAGCTTCAGCGGAGCAGCGAAGGAGATCTCCGCCCCCACAGCCTCCATCTGCATACGATGAATCACGTCCATGTAGGGCGAGGATCCAAAGACCGCATCTTCACCTACCACGGGAGCCTCCAGCGTACCTACTTCGCTACCAAGATAGGCCTCGACAGCCTTCCTCTCAGGAGCAAAACGGGCAAGGAAAGCTGGATCTGGCTCGACATCGTCTAGGGAGATGAAGGAGGGACGTAGCTCCTTGGAGACCACTACCCCACCACGCTTCTTGATGGTAATCTGGATGTCGGAGACCCGATCAAGGTGGTTAGCTGGATTGATAAGCAACACCGAGTCTGCCGTACCACGTGGACGAAGCCACTCCAGCTCCTTGCGGTGGTCATGCCCGATGAGTAGGAGGTCGATACCAGGGACACCTTCGCCGAGGGTACGCCCTGCATTCTCGAGATAATCAGGGTTATCGTTCTCCAGACCAGAGTGCATGAGTACGACGAGCAGATCGGGACGCTCACGCTCGCGTATCAGCGGTATCCAAACCTTGGCAGAGGCGATGATGTCATCGAGTGCAACCCCTCCCACAGATGACGAGGTACCCACTGTGGGATGGCGGGAGTGGTGAAGCCTAGGGACAGCGATACGCAGGCCAGAGCGATGGAAGATCTGATAGGGGCTTGAAGTAGGGCTTGCCCGTCTTGTCCGAGATGATATTGGCACCGAGCAAGGGGAACTTACAGGTCTTCCCCCATCGATCGAATACGCTATGCCCAGGCTCGATATCGTGGTTACCCATAGCCACTGCATCGTAGCGCAGGTAGTTCATCGCCGAGGCAATGATGTGTGGAGCTACGGTATCGACATAGTTGAAGTAGTAGGCAGGTGGCTCACCCTGTAGCAGGTCACCTGCATCGAGGAGCAGGGCTTGAGGGTCTGACTTTCGCACCTGCTTCATCACGGTGGATAGACGGGACATGCTGCCCGATCCTGCGTGTACGTTCAGGAAGTCATAGGGGTAGACATTGCCATGTATATCCGTGGTGTGGATGATACGTAGGCGGTGCTCCGTGAGGCGACCTTTAGCGGACTGCGCCGAGAGGAACGCAGGGAAACAAAAGAAAAGTAGCATGCTCACCCACAGACGAGGGGTGAGCATGCTACCTGCAAAGGGACGGTTCATAATGATAGGGGGTTACTTCACCTCGCTACCAGGGGCTACGCCCTGCTGAGGTGTGATGATGTGGAGCTTACCCGTCGCAGCATCCAGAGTAGAGAGGATCATACCTTCGCTCTCTACACCACGTAGCTTGCGGGGAGGGAGGTTGGCAATGAAGCATACTTGCTTACCGACGAGATCCTCGGGAGCGTAGTGCTCGGCTAGGCCAGATATGATCGTCCTTCCCCCGAGACCATCATCGAGGCGGAACTGGAGGAGCTTATCAGCCTCGGCACCTTCGTGCACTCGAGCACAGTACCGACACGGATGTCGAGCTGGAAGTCCTCGAAGGCTATCGGAGCAGCCACGGGAGCAGCAGTAGCCTTAGCGGCTTGTTCTCCTCCTTAGTCTTCAGGAGCTTCTGCACCTGTGCCTCGATCACCTCATCCTCGATCTTCTCGAAGAGCAAGCGAGCCTCCCCTAGAGTATGTCCTACGGGCATGAGGTCTGCACGTCCTAGGTCTTCCCAGCTAGGGAGAGCGATCTGGAGCATCTGACAGAGACGCTCACTACTCATGGGAAGGAATGGGGCAAAGGCAATAGCGAGATTAGCGGTGATCTGCAGCGAGATGTTGAGGATCGTCGCCACACGTGCTAGGTCTGTCTTGGCGAGCTTCCAGGGCTCAGTGTCGGCGAGGTACTTATTCCCAAGTCGAGCAAGATTCATCGCTTCCTTGAGAGCCTCTCTGAAGTGGAAGTTGTCCAGTTCGCGTTCTATCGCTGCTCGGGTAGTACTAAGCTCCGAGAGCGTCTCCCGGTCAAAGTCGGTGAGATCACCAAGGGCAGGCACATGCCCCTCGAAGTACTTCGAGGTCAGCACGAGCGCTCTATTCACGAAGTTGCCAAAGACAGCAACTAGCTCATTGTTGTTCCGTGCCTGGTAGTCCTTCCACGTAAAATCGTTGTCCTTGGTTTCGGGGGCATTTGCGGTGAGGACATAGCGTAGGACATCCTGCTTATCTGGTAGCTCGTCGAGGTATTCATTGAGCCAAACAGCCCAGTTTCTGCTGGTAGAGATCTTGTTACCTTCTAGGTTTAAGAACTCATTGGCAGGCACGTTCTCGGGAAGGATGTATGAACCCTCAGCCCGGAGCATCGCTGGGAAGACAATGCAGTGGAAGACGATGTTGTCCTTGCCGATGAAGTGAAGGAGACGTGTATCTTGATCCTTCCACCAGGTCTCCCAGGTATCGGGGAGAAGTTCCTTGGTGTTGGAGATATACCCGATCGGAGCATCAAACCATACGTAGAGTGACCTTGCCCTCGGCACCTTCGACGGGGACTGGTATTCCCCAGTCGAGGTCTCTGCTCACAGCCCTAGGCTGGAGTCCCCCGTCAAGCCAACTACGGCACTGCCCATACACATTACTCTTCCACTCCTTATGCTGCTCTAGGATCCACTCACGAAGGAAAGGCTCGTGCTGGTCAAGAGGCAAATACCAATGCTTCGTCTTCTTGAGGATGGGAGTAGCGCCAGATATGGCACTGTGTGGGTGGATGAGGTCCGTAGGATTAAGGGTAGATCCACAGCTCTCACACTGGTCTCCATAGGCGTGGTCATTCTGGCACCTAGGGCATGTACCTACTATATAGCGGTCAGCGAGGAACTGCCGAGCCTCGGGATCGTAGTACTGCTCCGTCTCCTCCTCGATGAAGGCTCCCTTGTCATAGAGGGTACGGAAGAAGGCCGAGGCATGCTCCCGATGGGTAGGGCTCGTCGTACGGCTATAGATGTCGAAGGTCATACCGAAGCGAGCGAAGGAGTCCCGGATAATGGTGTGGTAGCGATCACTATATCCTGCGGGTGACTCCCTCCTTCTGCGCACGGATGGCGATGGGCACACCGTGCTCATCGCTCCCGCAGACGAAGAGCACCTCCCTGCCCCTTGAGCCTCAGGTAGCGAGCGTAGATATCTGCTGGGATGTATACCCCAGCGAGGTGGCCGATATGCACTGCACTCATTGGCGTAGGGCAGGGCGGCCGTGATGAGTGTTCTCTTATAGTTCTTCTGCATCGATAGCTAAATAGGTGATGGGTCGGAGGGCACAGACGTGCCCTCCGACCCTATGTCAGTTACTTCTGTTGCTCTTTTCAGGCGTACCTGCCAAGCCCAAGCTGAGCGAAGGGTGTCGGCGAGACTCTCTCTAGCCTGCCAACCCTAAGACGTTGTTCGCTAGGGGAAGGATCAGCCCATACCTGCTCGATGTCTCCCTCACGACGTCCGACGATCTTGTGAGGGACGGGGATACCCGTTACCTCCTCAAAGGTGCGGATAAGCTCCAGCACACTCACACCACGGCCAGTACCGATATTGAAGGTCTCCAGAGCAGGACTCTGCTTCGCCTCGTCTAGTATACGGTCTACGGCGAGGACGTGGGCTCTAGCTGGATCGACTACGTTGATGTAGTCACGGATGCACGAGCCATCAGGAGTATTGTAATCGTCGCCAAATACGCTTAGCTCCTGACGAATACCCGCAGCAGTCTGCGTGAGGTAGGGAATGAGGTTCTGAGGGACACCTAGGGGGAGCTCCCCGATAAGAGCTGAGGGATGTGCACCTATAGGGTTGAAGTAGCGAAGACGGATTACCTTGTAGGGGACGCCAGCATAGACGACATCACGTAGCGATCTCTTCGTTGATCTGCTTGGTATTGCCGTATGGGGATAGGCCTCCCCGTGCAGGGGGCATCCTCTGTTACAGGGAAGGATCTCGGGCTGTCCATAGACAGTGCAGGAGGAGGAGAATACGATCCCTCGGGTACCATGACGTTGCATGGCTTCTAGGAGGACGATGAGAGATAGGAGGTTGTTGCGGTAATAGAGCAGGGGCTTCTGTACGGATTCTCCGACAGCCTTGCTAGCGGCAAAGTGGATGACCTCAGAGTATCAGGGGTGGTTGGTGAATATCTCTTCTATGGCAGACTCATCGTTGCAATCTACCTGATAGAATACGGGGCGTGTACCCGTGATGGCCCTCGATACCATCGAGGACGTTGATGTTGGAGTTAGAGAGGTTGTCTAGGCTAACTACCTTGTAGCCTGCCTGGATAAGCTCGACGGTGGTATGGGAACCGATGTAGCCCGTTCCCCCAGTGACGAGGATTGTACCTTTAGTAGACATGTGGTGTGGTTTATAATGATTTGTTTATTCCATCTATATAGGAGAGTAGCTCGTCTCTGCCCATTCGTGCCTCAGAAGAGGTGATGAAGAGTGGGGGGAGCTCCTCCCACTGCTGCAGGAGACGCTCCTTGTAGGCAGCGATGTTGGCAGCGAGCTTACCCTTGGAGAGCTTGTCCGCCTTGGTGAAGACAAGTGCAAAGGGAATGCCTTCCTCACCTAGCCATTCGATGAACTCGAGGTCTATCCTCTGAGGCTCTAGACGACTATCTAGGAGCACGAAGAGGCATACGAGCTCAGTACGCTCTAGGATATAGTCCTCGATCATCTTACGTAGTCCATCACGTCCGTCTCGGCTAAGGCGTGCATATCCGTAACCTGGAAGGTCTACGAGGTACCAATCCTTATTGATAAGGAAGTGGTTGATGAGCTGTGTCTTACCTGGCTTTTGCGAGGTCATGGCTAGACCTTTTTCGCCCGGTAAGCATATTGATGAGTGAGGACTTCCCACGTTGGATCTACCTATAAAGGCATACTCGGGGAGCCCCTGTCGTCGGGCACTTGTTTACCCGACTATTGCTGATGACGAACTCTGCAGAGGTGATGACCATCGTGACTATCCTTTGTTATACGAAGCTGTTTTTACAGGACAAAGATACGGCATTGCAAAGCATATAGCGCAGTCGGGGAAGAAATGGCTTTGGGAGCGGGAGAGCAGGAAAGGAAGTCACGGGGAAGAGGAAGGATAGGAATCAAAGCCTATCAAGAAAGGACGAAGGGTCAAGCAAGAAGAGGTAAAAAGGGAAAAGCAAAAATGGGTGGCAAGAACAAAGGAAAGGAAGAGCCAAGCCAAGTAAGAAAAGAGAGGGAGGGCAATTCAAGAAGAGAAAGAAAGGGAAAGGAAGAATAGGCAACAAGAACAAAGGAAAGAAAGAGTTAAGCAAAGGAAGGAAAAGGGAGGAAGGGCAATCAAGAAACGAAAAGAAAGAGAAACACCCAAGGAAAGAAAGCAAGAAATCCAATCAATCAAAAAGGAAAACAAGAAATCAAGAAAGAAAGAAATCAAGAAATCAATCCCTTAGCCCCTCCTTGAGGTACCCTCTCTACCTCTGGGAGGTTCCCTCGTAACCCTTTGGAGGAGGTTCCCCTAGTACCTGAATAGAGGTATGCCCACTACCTCAAAGGGAAATAAGGGGAGGAGGGAGATGAGGGATAGGGGTATATGGGGAGCAGGAACGGGGACAATATCCCTATTTTTAGGTATTTCGTAGAGTGGGAGATAATATACCTTTGCAGCCGAAATCACCTAGGGTGCTTGGAGGGTATCCCCAAGATCTATGTATATACATTATATATGACACCATATCAGGATTGGATAGTATCATGGCATATGTGTGCCCTAGGAGAAGAAAGGAGATCATACTTATAGATAGAATATGTACCACTACAGCTGGGCAACTAGCATTTACTCTATGCCCTCGGCTCGATCAGTATCGGAGCTGGGGCACGAGTGCTCCCAACAGATAGCTTGAGGGAGACGAGGGACTCCGTCCGACGTCTTGATGAGATCGTGGTCTATGCTCGGCAGATGCTGGGAAGCAAGTTCGAAGCTCGCAACCGTACGGGTTCAGCTTATTACCTTTCGCCAAAGGAACTGAAGAAGTTCGGCTACACAGATATCAGCCGTATGCTACGTGCCGTGCCAGGCGTGAACATCTACGAAGAAGATGGCTACGGCCTGCGCCCGAACATCAGCCTGCGAGGGACGAAGGCCGAGCGTAGCGAACGTATCTCGCTCATGGAAGACGGGATCCTTGCAGCCCCCGCCCCTTATGCCGCTCCCGCCGCCTACTACTTCCCCAATGTCGCCCGCATGTACGCCATTGAGGTGCTCAAGGGAAGTAGCCAAGTGCAGTACGGTCCCTTCACCACGGGGGGCGCTGTGAACATGGTATCGACCCCCATCCCCAAGAGCTTCCAAGCAGGCCTCCGCACTTCCTATGGGAGCTTCGGCACCTTCAATACCTATGCTCATCTGGGTAGCGACCACAAGCATGTCGGTTACCTGGTCGAATATCTTCGCTACCAATCAAAGGGATTTAAGAAGGATGAGCCCAACGAACGTACAGGCTTCTACCGCAATGATGTCGTCGGGAAGCTCCGACTACATAGCGACGAGGATGCTGAGATCCGTCAGGCACTGGAGCTGAAGCTCGGCTTCTCGAACGAACACTCCGATGAGAGCTACGTCGGGCTGAGTGAGCAGGACTTTCGCCTCCCGCCCCTATTACCGCTACCGTGGTGCCCAGATGGACCAGCTGCAGACTCGCCACACGCAGACAGCCTTGACCCACCTCGTCGACTTCACGGGCGGGCTGAAGGTAACGACGAGTGCCTATTACAATTACTTCTGGCGCAACTGGTATAAGCTCAACGACGTGCGTATCGGAGATCAGAAAGGCGAAAAGCGAAGCATCGAAGAGATCCTCGCTGACCCCGAGACCAACGCCCGCTACATAGACATCCTCACCGGTACCACCGACCGCCTCGGCGAAGCGCTTATGCTTCGAGCCAACCAGCGCTCCTACCATTCGCGTGGGATACAGACGAAGGTGGAGTATCGCCTACCTTTCCTCTCGAGCTACCTCCAGTTGGAGGCTGGTGCCCGCTATCATGCCGACCTAGAAGACCGCTTCCAGCACGACGATAGCTACTCCATCGAGGGCGGGAAGATGAGCCTCTTCCGTGCGGGCCAACCTGGCTCGCAGAGCAACCGCATCACGACAGCCCATGCCTTCGCTTCCTATCTCCTTGGGAAGTGGTCACGGGCGGGATGGACCATCACCGCTGGGCTTCGCCTCGAGGACGTAGAGCTGTATAAGCGAGACTATACGACCAAAGACCCAAGACGCACGGGCCACCTACGCATCGAGGGAAGCAACCACGCTACAGCACTCCTTCCTAGCCTCGGGATCAACTATCGCATCCTTCGTCCCCTCTCCATATTTGCAGGTATTCATCAGGGCTTTGCTCCCCCAAGCGTGATGACCTACTACCAGCAGAAGCCCGAGAAGAGTATCAACCTCGAGGCAGGGATACGCCTCACTACAGAGGATCTGAAGGTAGAAGCGATCGGCTACTACAACGACTACTCCAACATGCTCGGCAGTGACCTCGCCGCCGCAGGCGGGCAGGGTACGCTGGATCAGTTCTCCGTAGGAGCAGCACGTGTCCAGGGGCTTGAGTTCTTAGCCTCTTGGCAACCCCTGCCTAAGAGCTGGGAGGTACGCCTTCCCCTTCAGGTCAGCTATACCCTGACCGATACCCAGATGAAGAACGAGTTCTATTCCTCCGCTTGGGGGGAAGTCTTCGCAGGGGATGAACTGCCCTATATCTTCCGACATGCAGCGAATGCGCAGCTCGGGTTAGAGTACAAGTGGCTCGAGGCGAACCTCAGCGTCCGCTACAACTCGGACATGCGTACTGCTCCAGGGCAGGGACGTATCGCCAAGGCACATCTTATCCCCAGCCATACGATCATAGACGCATCACTCAAGGCACGCCTCAACCGCCACCTCACCCTAAGCCTCAACGCTGTGAACTTAGCGAACAAGGTCTATCTCGTCTCCCGTCATCCCTCTGGCCTCAGACCCGGTCATCCCTTCGGCATCTATGGCGGAGTACGTATCAACCTCTAATGCCTCTTAGCAAGACATGAAGCAATCACTTAGATACATCATACGCCTTGGTCTCCTGCTCCTCCTAGCTCTTCCCTTTAGTGCTCTGGCACAGCAAGCGAGCCAGATCACGGGTAGTGTACGCAGTAGCCGTGGCGAAGCCTTAATAGGAGCCAGCGTACGGCTTGTGGGGACAACGCAAGGCACGCTGACGGACAGCGTAGGGAAGTTCTCCCTTACCGCCCGCATAGGAGATACGCTACTCGTGACTAGTGTGGGTATGCAAGCTAAGAAAGTGAAGATCCATAGCACACGGCTCACCATTACCCTCGAGGAGGACAACAAGCTCATCGAGGATGTCGTCGTGACGGGCTATCAGAAGATCCGCAACCGAGTCTATACAGGTGCCGCCTCATCTGTGAAGATGAAGGACATCCACCTTGAAGGGACGCAGGACATCTCTCGTATGCTCGAAGGGCGTGTCCCAGGCCTATCAATCCAAAGTATTTCTGGTACATTCGGTGCTGCACCTCGTATCAATATCCGAGGTGGGGCATCTATACTAGGTAATGTACAACCTCTGTGGGTAATCGACGGAGCGGTCTATGAAGACCTCGTACACCTTAGCCTCGATCAGCTAGCATCGGGAGACGCAGCGACGCTCATCAGTTCGGCTGTCTCAGGACTCAACGCCTCCGATATACAAGACATACAGGTACTGAAGGATGCTTCTGCTACCTCTATATATGGAGCACGCGCACTCAACGGGGTGATCGTCGTGACGACTAAGTCGGGACGTAGGGATACACCTCTGAGGGTAAGCTATGCCACGGAGAATACCATGCGCCTCAGACCCAGCTATAGCCAGTATGACCTATTGAACTCACAAGAGACGATGGGGATCTATGAGGAGATGCGGGAAAAGGGCTACTTCAGTCTCGCTAGCTCACTCTACGGTCGTCGTGGTGGGGTATACCATCTACTCAATAGGGCGCTCTCCGAGTACGATCCCGAGACGGGGACCTATAAGCTGGAGAACACACCAGAGGCACGTAGAGCCTTCCTCGAGCAGCACGAGCGAGCTAATACCGATTGGTTCAAGGAGCTCTTCCGCCTGACACCTACGACGAGCCACACCGTGAGCTTCAGTGCGGGTGGACGGAGTAGTGCCACCTATGCTTCGCTGGGCTTCTTCTATGACGGAGGCTGGACGGTAGCAGATCGGGTACAGCGCATCACAGCCAACCTCAAGAATACCTTCTACCTCGGAGATCGCCTGCAGGTCACACTATCTGCTCAGGGGAACATCCGCTCTCAGAATGCGCCTAGGCACCCTTCCTCAGCGCAAGAATACTACGCTGGGGCTCTTCGAGAGAGACTTCGACATCAACCCCTTTAGCTATGCTCTGGGTACAAGCCGTACGCTCCTACCTTCGGAGCGATACCGCAACAACTGGGCACCTTTCAACATCCATCAGGAATACCGCTCCAACCACATGGACATCGGGGTGCTCGACTTCAAGGCTCAAGCTGAAGCCAGCTACAAGGTCCTACCCGCATCTTGAAGCCCGTGCCCTCGTCTCCACCCGACAGGCGTACACCTCTATGACCCACGAGATCACGGAGCGATCTAACCAAGTCCTTGCCTACAGAGCTATGGAGACTCCTGAGGTCGGCGCTGCGAACATCTACCTGCTACGTGACCCCGAGCATCCCGAGCGCCGTCCCGAGGTTGCCCTGCCTCATGGGGGGATACTCAAGAAGGATGAGACGAGCCTGAAGAGCTACCTCATGCGTCTGGCTTTGGACTATGACCGCCATATAGGCCCCCATGATATCAAGGCCTTTGGCTTCACTGAGATCCGCTATGCCGATCGCTCGCATACTCCCTTCACGGGCTACGGTGTGCAGTACGATCGTGGTGGGCAGATCAATACGGATCCTCGCATATTTAGTAAGCTCCTTCGTGAGGGGGAGGATTACTTCGCTTACTCTAGACGCTATGACCGAGGTGTGACGTTCTCTGCGAGCACCACCTACGGCTACGACGGGCGATATATCCTCAATGCCCTGATCAATATGGAAGGCTCAAATGCTTCGGGGCGCAACGCTCGTACCCAATGGCTTCCCACGTGGAATGTCGGGGGGAAGTGGAACGTCGACCGAGAAGCCTTCTTCCATCCCTCTTCTCTACTCTCCCGCCTAGCTGTGCGCATGAGCTACGGACTCACCGCCAAGATGAACGAGGAAGCTGTCAATGCGAACTCAGTCTACCAAGGTGGGACTACCTCGCCTCGTCGCTATCAGGACCGAGAGAATGCCCTGCGCATTCGCCACCTAGAGAACCGTGACCTCACTTGGGAAAAGATGTACGAGCTCAACCTGGGCCTCGAGACAGCTTGGGCAGGTGATCGTGTACGGGCTACGGTGGATCTCTACCAGCGTAATGCCTTCGACCTCATTGACCTTGTCCGTACCTCTGGTATCGGGGGCCAGTACTACAAGTATGCCAACTTTGGGGATATGCGCACCCAAGGGATCGAGCTCTCACTCAGCACGACGAACATAGAGACGAAGGAGCTCTCGTGGAGCAGCAGCCTTACCCTCAGCCTCATGAACCAGAAGATCACGAGACTGCGTAATACCCCCAACGCCCTAGACATGGTCGCTGGACGTGGTCGAGGCAATCTCGTGAGCTACCCCTAAGGGTTCGCTCTTCTCCTACAACTTCCAAGGGCTGAATAGTCACGGGCTTCCCACCTTTGACTTTGGACTCTATCCCACCAATCATGGTGAGGATGCCAACGTCTACAGTGCAGACTTCAGTGACACGCAGTACACCAAGAGCTACCTCACCTATCACGGGCCTATCGAGCCTCAGGTCATCGGTGGGCTATCGAACACCCTGCGCTACGGTCTCTGGGATCTCACCCTCTTCATCACGGCGCAGGCGGGCAATAAGATCCGACTCAACCCCACCTTTGACCCCACCTTCGCTGACCTCAATGTCTTCTCAGGAGAGTACCGCAATCGTTGGATGAATCCTGGGGACGAACAGCATACCGATGTCCCTACCATCCCTTCGCAGGATCTAATCAATGCTGTGGGTAGGGAGAATATTGAGCGTGCCTATAGCACCTACAACTATTCCCAGCTACGAGTCGCCGATGGTAGCTTCGTACGTCTGAAGCATGTCTCGCTGGGCTATCGGGTCTCCGAAGCCTTCGCCAAGAAGCTTCGCCTGCAGTCAGCTAAGCTACAGCTTAGTCTGACGAACCCCTTCCTCATCTACTCCGACAAGCGTCTACGTGGACAGGACCCTGAATATTATCGTGCAGGTGGGGTATCTCTACCCACACCTAGACAGTACACACTCTCGCTACAGATAGGATTTTAAGACAGGGGCATCGACCCAGTCGTAGGTACACCTTGGGACTTCCAATAGAAACTCCTTAGAGGCAACAATAGATACTCTCCTGAGGCAGCACTAGTACTCTCGAGAGGTAACAAACGAACCTCAAGCAGGGTCTACCTTCTACTTCAAAGTACGCATAGACAACGATGATAAAGCGATCACTACTACTCGTCTCCTTAGCCCTCCTGCTCGGTGGCTGTCAGGGATACCTAGATAAGAACCCCGATGCTGCTCTAGACATCAGTATAGACACCGAGGACAAGCTACAAGAGCTTCTCACGGGAGCCTATCCCACGGCCAGCTACATCCCCTTCCTAGAGCCCCGTACAGACAATGTCGAGGAGCGCGTCAATGGTATTCAGTCCCGCCTAGGGGGAGTCCATGTACCTCTGGGAGGATTACGACCAAGAGGATCTAGATACACCGCTGAGCTACTGGCGGGAGTGCTACCGAGGGATTGCCCAAGCGAATAAGGTGCTGGAGCTCCTCTCGACCTTCCCCAAGAATGAGCGCACACGTGCTCTCTATGGTGAGGCTTTCCTCCTAAGGGCTTACCTGCATTTTATGCTCGTGAATATATGGGCAGAGCCCTACGGACGCTCTGCATCCAGCCCCGGCATACCCTATCTAACCAAGCCCGAGAAGCACGCCTTCGTGGACTACAAGAGAGGGACAGTCGAGGAGGTGTACACCTTGATCGAGCAAGACCTCAAGCGGGGTATCTCCCTCGTCTCTGACCGCTACTATCAGCAGCCGAAGTACCACTTCTCCAAGCGAGCGGCCTATGCCTTCGCCTCCCGCTTCTACCTCATGAAGGGGGACTGGAATCAGTGCATCGCCTACGCCGACTACGTGCTGGGCAATGCCCCAGGAGCGACTCTACGTCCGTGGATCAGCTATCAGGAACAGCTAGAGGGACGCAGGGAGCGACTGCACGAGATCTACTGCTCTCCCCAGACCGCGGCTAACCTGATGCTTGCCTCTACGGAGTCCCGTCTCTCCCGCTCGATCGCCACCGATCGCTATGGGGCGACTGTGGGAATCGTAGATAAGATCTTCAAGCGAAAGACCATCAAGGATGACGACCAATCAGGAGATGCGACCCTTATCTACCCCTTCGTTTATGCCCCTGAGCCCTATCGCACGACACGCTATCTAGCTAAGTTCGACGAACGGGCTACCCAGCAGGAGACCTCGGAGGTACACCCCCGAGGATTAGCAGTGACCAATGTCCTCTTCACCACGGACGAAGTCCTACTCAATCGTATGGAAGCCTACACTATGCTCGGAGCGTATGATCGTGCCATCCTAGACCTCAAGGCCTACACCCTGAGTAAGCTCGGCTACGAGCCAGCTGTCCCGAATGATAGCTACACGCAGGGCTCTACCTCCGACTATGCGCTCTATGCTCCCTTCTATGGACTTACGGTTCGTCAGCTACCGATGATACGTACCATCCTGCATCTACGTCAGATGGAGTTCTTCGAGGAGGGGCTACGTTGGTTTGACCTTAGACGCTTCAACATCGAGGTCACACGCTCCTCTAAGAGCAGCTTCTATCGTCCCCTCAAGAAGGACGACCCTCGCCAGTGCCTCCAGCTCCCCACCGAAGCCATCACCGCTGGCTTAGAGCCCAATCCAAGGGAGGGCAACAACCATCGTATACGTCACTAAGCATCCCCCAACGATGATGAAACAATCCATATACCTCACCCTCACACTTGCCCTCGGCTTGACCCTAGCCTCTTGCTCGAAGGATCAGCTTAGTGAGCGGAGTGTCCTGCCTCCAGTGAGCGAGCAGCAGAGCGAGCTAGACCGCTGGTGTCAGGAGCATATTACTCGCCCCTACCAAGCCGAGGTTATCTATAGATGGGATCGCAACCATGCGGAGCGATCTACCCACACCTATCCCCCGCGTCTGGAGCAGGTACGCCCCGTACTCGAAGCTCTGGAGGCAACGGTACTCAGCCTCTACCGAGACAAGCAGTTCTTCACCAGCAGTGACTTCATCCCTGCCCATCCTCTACTGCGCATTTACCTCTACGGTGGTGCCAATAGAGACGGACAAGGCGTAGATCTGCTCTTCAATCGCAAGGCTCCCTCCATCGAGCTATACATATATAATGTAGACACCTTCTCTCCCACTAATCCCGTGGAGGTGTACCGCCTCGTCCGTAGTGCTCAGCACCAGATCGGCCGACATCTCATGACCATTCATCCCTACGACCATGACCGCTTCCTATCGTTGGGGTCTGACCGCTACAGCTCGACCACGGAGCCCTTTGCCGATGCCTATCGTAGCTATGAGAAGGCAGGGAGACTTAGAGAGGGCTTGGGTCTGAATAGGTATGCCTACAGCAGAGGCTTTTACTCCATCCTCGGGATGCTGGGGTGCACGCGAAGACCTAGCAGAGATGTACAGCGTCACACTCACCGAGACCCCAGCGGCTATCACTCGGGCAGAGCAGGATGCTGCTATCCCTGATGACGCAGACGGCGATGAGGAGGCTAAGCGTCGCTATGCCGAGGAAGCCAAGATCGCTCATGAGACCTTCGTCCAGAAGCGTGCCTTCCTCTCCAAGTACATCGAGGAGGCTTGGCGCATACCTCTTCAACGCCTCCAGCTCCAGAGCCTCCAGCTCATGAACCAGTATCTCGACAAGCATCATGCGACACAGCCTTAGCCTCACCTTCGCCCTAGCGGCAAGCATACTACTAGGGGCATGCTCTAGGGATAATCAGGTCTTCCCCAACACGCCTACCGAGCGAAGCCTTGCACGACAAGACTCGCTAAGAGAGGTATTAGTCTCCGCTCCTCAGGGGTGGGAAGTCCTTTATTTCCCGAAGACAGACTCCCTACTCTTCACGAACCCGAAGGAGGAGATCAACCAGCATAAGTTCCCCAACCAACTCGGTTACGGAGGCTTCTACTATCAGATGACCTTTCACAGGGATGGTACATCTTGAGCTACAAGGGACTACACCGATGGCTCTGCCAAGGCCGTCCAAAAGTCTACCTACGAACTTGGTCAGGCTGCCTATACTCGCCTAAGCTTCACGACTGGTAGCTACCTCACCGAGCTGATCGGGGAGCGCTACGAGGGGGAGCTAGACTTCCTCTTCCGAGGGACAGACGCTGATGGGCAACTGGTCTTCGAGAGTCCTCGTACGACGAAGCCTGCATACTCCTACTTCATCCTTCGTAGGATCGCTAAGGATGCAGACCGCTCAGCTCGCCTTGAGAGAGCCGAGGGACACCGCATCGCCTTTGAGCAAATGCGCAACCCTCAGATACGTATCCATCAGGGAGGACGCACGCTCTTCCTGAGCAACTATATAATGAAGTATAGCACGAGGAATGAGCTCACCTCCTACGGACGCAACCTCGTCGCCCAGCGGTATGCACTCTTCACGGCTGTGAGCCGCAAAGCCTTGATCCCCGATGGACCTCCCCAAGGGATCGTGGGGCTAGGATCAGGGCTATGTGGGTACCCCCGAGGGGCTCACCTTCCTCACAGGTATCCGTTATAGTTCGAAGTACATCTTCTCAGACTTTGAGCGCAAGGGAGACCGCTTCTTTGCCGAACTTGTCGAGGTGTACGATGCTCCCTACCGCACGAGACGTTTAGTGAGCCGTCACCTTCACCCCGAGGGGGTAGAGACTGGCATCATCGCCGAGCTCTACGATGATCCCGATGCCACTCATGATTACTACTAATGCGGTCACCACGATGAATAGACTTCTAAAAGAGCCTCGTAGGGCTCACAGCACTCGCCCTCGTAGGGTGCAAGCATACCCCAATCGACTATCCCGTGGAGGACTATGATAAGCTCTTCCCCTTCCGTGGGGTAGAGCGTCCAGACGGTCGCTATGAAGATATGACGATCCTCTCGGGCAACCCCGAGACGACTCCCAGCACCTTCGTCTATCCAGGGGTGACGCTTCCTGGCACACCTCGCACCTACCGAGTCACCTTGACCTATTCCTTCAGCGAACCTGCGGATCTCCATCAAGGAGGCTTGCGCAAGCAGAGCGAAGTGCGCTCACGCTGCGTCGTACGCTTTGTCGGGGCAGACAAGCTGCTGCATGAGCTGGGTACGGAGAAGACCCTTCAGGGCTCCAGCTTGATCCCCAACGATGGGAACCAGCATACCCAGACGCTGACGCTTAGCTCTGGTCAGCCCCTTTTCCTCCTCGTCAATGGCACTGCTGCCCGTGGCTCCACGATCCACGTCTCCCTACAAGCGGTCTCCACTGATGGCATCTTCGCCACACCGGTACTAGAGACACGCCAGACACAGAACTACGATGAGGGTGAGGCACGTCTGCCCGCTCCCTTCTGCAAGTACATTATACTTCCCTTAGTGCAAATGAAGCCTTATACCTCAAGCCGCTCTTGGGCACTCCTCTTGGCACTCACCACGCTCTACCCCAGCCTGCTCACGCTGGGAGGGGAGGTGGTCGAGAGCCAGTACCAGGCTCCACTCGTCCCCGATCCCACCTACACGATTTCAGCGTCAGGGTACGAGCAGTGTAGACCTACTCCTACCTCAGCAAGCCGCCTCTGCCTCTGAGACGCTTTACTCACGATTCCTTCGCACGGCCTATATCCTCAATGGCGCACGTTGGCAGGAACTCAAGCAGCTCTTTGCCCAAGGGGGGAACAATGAGATCGCCCTAGAGCCCCTCATCGCTTCCTCCGCTCAGCAGAGTAAGTATCGCTCGGCGATCCTGTCGGACTTCACCGAGACCCTTGACGATGTACGCAGGGCGGCTGGCTACGATGGAGATACGTATGCTACCGAGCGGTACAACCGCAGAGCCAGTGCTGGACAGACGGGATTCATCGGCTATAACCAAGGGGACAACGATCGCTTCTTCGTCACTGCCGATGGCTTTCGCTCCCTCGGAGGTTTACCGAGGGATGACCTTAGGTGCCGTGTACCTGGACAAGGCTCTTGGGGAATACCTTGACGAGAAGTTCCTCACCGACAAGACGCTTATCCAAGCGCACGAAGCCCCACAGCTGGTCCCAGGGCGTAGCTATACGGCGCTGGAGCATACGTGGGATCTGGCCTACGGCTACTACCTACAAGCTCAGAAGCTCCTCCAGTCCAACAGCCTCACGGGACTAAAGGGATCGGAGACGAAGCTCTTCAATGCCTTTGCCCTTGGTCGCCTCGCTATCACGGAGTATCGCTACGAGGAGGCTCTGTCGCACCTGCGCAGCATCCGTACGCTACTAGCGCAAGCTGTCGCTGCCCGAGCCCTAGAGGAGCTCGTGGGACGGAACACCCTAGCCAACCTCAACGAACGCCCCGAAGATGCCTTCCGCTTCGTCTCACGTGGTGTCGGCTATCTCTACGCCCTGCAGTTCACTCGTCGCCCCAGTGGTGAGCCCTACCTTTCGCACGAAGAGGTCAAGCGTCTCATCGCTTCCCTCCGAGCAGGCGAAGGACTATGGGACAGCTCGCTCAGGGAGCGCTTAGACCAAGTCGCTCGCAGTATCTCCTCGACCTTTGCCCTTAGCCTTCCCTCCAAGGGCTAAGCTCTCCTATATACCCTAAGATGATTCCTATAACCAGACAATGATACAGATTAGATTCAGATACGCCACCCTGGCACTTGCACTCCTCTTAGGGAGTGTGAGCCTATGGGGGCAGGTGAACCGCAATAGACCTACGACTCGTCCCGAGACGGTAGGGGCAAGTATCCTGCCCAATGGAGGGCTCGAGGATCCTGCTCCTTCCGCGCTCCCTCCCATGCCTTCCCGCCCAAGTGACTACCCCGAGGAATGTATCCCGAGGACACCCGACGATGTCTTCTATGAGGACGAAGAAGAGAAGGAGGGCGGTATCTATGAGAAGATCATAGAGTACGGCGAAGAGCATGGTATCGAATACTCAGACGAGCAGATCGCCCGCTTCAAAGCCTATGTTGATGCGTACGTGGCCTACCTCAAGGCCCTGCAGGCCTTTGAGAAGGCTCGTCCGATGGGCTGGTGGCTCTATCCTTCGCACAGCTCTACGTCCAGCAACCAGTTTGCCCGCACCTTCAGTGAAGCACATAGCGGGAGGGCGGCGATGAGGATCTCCGGCTACTTCAGCGTCGATCACCAGATATACACCTATCCCCGATCCCCTTCCCCGTCCGACAGAAGGCTAAGTACCTCGTCTCTTACTGGTACCGAGGCAACCTCCCCAAGTCCGACGAAGGAGCCAATCGCCTGGCTGCCAAGCTCGCTGTCGTCCGGATCACGTGGATCCCTAAGGCGGGTAAGGCGCTCAAGCTCGAAGGGAAGGAACTCGCTCCCGCAGGGAAGTCTTGGGTAGACGCTCGGGAGGCGGGGAAGGAGCACGCCAAGGACGGCTTCTTCAATCAGCTCATCGGCATGGACCTTAGAGGGAGCGAGATGAAGACATGGAGAGAGAAGTACATGGTCGTCGAAGCCCCCGAGAACGCAGAGAAGATGACCTTTGAGCTGGTGTTCCCACGCAACGAGAGCGACATCGCTAACTACCTCCTCGAGTTTGACGATATCTCCATGACCGTGATCAAGGGCGCAGAGGGAGAAGACGAGCCCTCCAAGCCCAAACCCAACGTCCTTGCTCCTCCCACGCGCCTTCCTCAGCCTTACCTCCAGCGGGAGTGCAACCTCACCTGGACGGCTAGCGAGCTGCAGGGCGCTACCTACGAACTCGAGCTGGTACAGAAGCGGGGAAGAACGTCCTCAGCACGAAGACGCTCACGACGGACAAGACCTCCTTCTTCCTCGAAGGGCTCGAGCCAGGCTACACCTACACGGTGCGCCTAAGAGCGCTTGTCGATGGGGTGTACTCCGAGTATTCGCTCCCGCTCACCCTTGAGACGCAGGGGCTGGGGGAATTCCCAGGCGGGCAGATTCCCTTCCTCTACTGGATCGCTGAAGATGGCTCTTGTCCGCAGCGTCTGCCGCTTCACTATATGGAGCTACAAAATCCCGAGGCCAAGTGTCTCTATTATATTGACGATGTGCTGACCGAACCCGAAGGGCGCATCCTCGTCTTCCCCTCCACGGGCGAACATTCGCTCCGTGTCCAGATCGTAGAGGCTCCCGAGCGCACTTGGGAGCTGGAGTACCTCGTCACCGTCAAGTAAAGCCTCCGATGAAAAAGATTCTATTCCTACTTAGCCTCGTCCTCCTTGTCGCCTCTTGTCGCAAGGAGAGCGACCGCCCGATCCTCCCGCTACGTCTTGGTGAGGAGGATGCCAAGGAGCTCCAGCTTACCCAGTCCGAGACACGGATGCTCCTACTAAAGGGCGGCGATGGGAAGTACACCGCCACCATCGAAGATGCCCGCATCGCTTCCTCAAGCATTAGCCGAGACACGCTTCGGGTCTCGGGGCTACTCTACGGCGAGACCTCGCTCACGCTGCGCTCTCACGACGAAGTTCGTCGGGTGCGGGTGCTGGTCGTCCCTCCTCCCTTCGCTTCGAATGAAGATGCCGTGACGCTCCGTCCAGGCGACGACGTGCAGACGCTTAGCCTCTCGGGGGGAGGAGCACGTGCGAGCCTCAAGGTCGAAGATCCCGAGAAGGCGGCGGACATCGTCTGGCAAGCCGAGACGGGTCTGGTCAAGATCAAGGCCAAGTACGAAGGGGACATCAAGCTGATCGCCACCAGCGAGGACCGCAAGACGACTCAAGGAGATCCTCGTCAAGGTCCGCTGTGCCGGATCGGCCGACCGCTTCGGGGTCTACATGACCAATTCGCGCCAACTGAGCCAGCTCTTCCCCTGCAGGATCATGGCCCGGCTCAAGGGGAAGTCGGTACGTTTCAGCGAGAGCGCTATCCCAGTGCTGCGCACGAAGAAGGGCTTGACGCCCGAGTCGCGAGTCAACCGAGTGCTCACGCTCACCCCCGAGATCGTCGCCCCCGTAGTTGGCGAGGCTCGCAAGGTGAAGATCGACTGGCTTGACGCGAGCATCTTCTACAAGGAACATCCGCTCAAGCGTGAGGGTGAATACACCGTCTACGTCGAGGAAGTAAGGGATCGCCAAGTCGTACTCCGAGGGCGAGGCTTCAAGATCGTCGCTCCTTACCGCAAGGACTAGCCCCTCCGCATCCAGCCTCACCGCTGCATCTTTCCCTCTCCATCGGCTCCTGCTCCAGCGTCCATGACGCTCGGGCAGGAGCTTTCTTCTAGTCCCGCATCCACTACCACGCTAGAGGGAGAAAGGGAACTTCGCCCTCACCCCTTCCCTTCCCGAAGTTGTCTCGTCTCTCGCCCAAAGTTGTCCCATTCTTATCCCCCACGGCTTCCTTATGCTCTATCCAAAGGCCTCCTTACACGCTCACCAAAAGCTCCCCCACCTATCCTCCAAAGGTCGCCTTATCCCTCCACTGCTGTGCCCTCGCTCCCCTGCCGAAAAGATTACTAGCCTCCTGCCTCAGATAGCTCTTTCGCTTCCCTTAAGCGACAAGTCTAGCTCATCCCCAAAGGCTCTTGGGCTATCCTTCGGGAGCTGACCCTAAATTGCCCGAAAAAGGTTGCCCCACAACCCCTGACGAAGTAGCCCCGTAACCTCTCACAAGGTATGCCCGTAACCTCAAGAGAGGTAGTGAGGCTACCTCTTAGGAGACCTTGAGGACTCGTATCTAGGAGCTTCTCTCTGTCCTTTGCCCACCGAGAGGGGACGAAGGTGCAGAGGTAGAGGAGGCTCCGAAGGAGAGGGTACGGGGAGAGGAAGGAGGCATAGTTTGATTATCTTTTGTACCTTTAACTGGGACAAACTATATATACTGAGCTTTGGCAACAACGAGATCGGGGTATCCCTCCCCCGCATATATACTAGAGGAAAAGCGTCTGCGGGACAACCTAGCACTCATTCGCAATGTAGCGGAGCGGGCTGGGGTGGAGATTATTCTTGCCTTCAAGGCGTATGCCCTATGGCGTACCTTCCCGATCATCCGAGAGTATGTACCCACGAGTACGGCCAGCTCCATATGGGAAGCACAGCTAGCCTATGAGGAGATGGGGGCACGAGCCCACACCTTCTCCCCGCCTACACGGAGGAGGAGTTCCCTGCACTACTGCGCTACAGCTCCCACATCACCTTCAACTCCCTCTCGCAGATCGAACGCATGCGTCCCTTGATGCCTCGGGATGGGAGTACGTCCTTCGGGCTACGGATTAACCCCGAATACTCCGCCGTAGAGACGGATCTATATAACCCCTGTGCCCCGGGCTCACGCTTCGGAGTCCCCGCTAGTGAGCTGACCACACTACCCCGAGGGATCGAGGGACTGCACTTCCATTCCCTCTGTGAGGGATCAGCCGAAGACCTAGAGCAGACACTCAGGATCATCGAGCGCAACTTTGCCCACATCCTCCCTCAGATCCAGTGGCTCAACATGGGTGGGGGACACCTGATGACTCGTCAGGGCTATGACGTAGAGTATCCGATCGCTGTCCTGCGTGCCTTCAGAGAGCGTCACCCGCATCTGCACCTGATACTAGAGCCAGGAAGTGCCTTCGCTTGGCAGGCAGGCTTCCTCACCAGTAGCATCGTAGACATCGTAGAGCATCACGGGATACGTACGGCTATCGTAGACGTATCCTTCACCTGCCACATGCCCGACTGCCTGGAGATGCCTTACCAGCCTGCTATCCGAGGGGCAAGGAGCACTAGTGAGCACCGCCCCGAGGCATACAGCTACCGCATCGGCGGGTGTAGCTGTCTGAGTGGTGACTTCGTAGGCTACTGGGAGTTTGACGAGCCACTAGAGGTCGGGCAGGAGATCATCTTCGAGGATATGCTCCACTATACGACCGTCAAGACAACGATGTTCAATGGCATCACGCACCCCCGTATCGCCCTCCTGCGCACCGATGGCACCATCGAGACACTGCGCACCTATACCTACGAGGACTATCGGGAGCGTATGGACTAAAGCGAGACTATTAACCAAATACAAGTAACGAGACAACATGATCTTCGACAAACGTACGGAGTACAAGCCCTTTGAGTATCCCGAGGTACAGCAGTTCATAGACAACATGAACCGTACCTTCTGGGTGCACTCCGAGGTAGACTTCAGTGACGACATCCAGGACTTCAAGACGCTCCTTAGTGATAGTGAGCGGGAGGTCATCAAGCGCAGTCTGCTGGCTATCGCTCAGGTAGAGGTGACGGTAAAGACCTTCTGGGGGTAAGCTCTCACGAGTTCCTACCCAAGCCCGAATTCAATGACCCTAGGGAGCGACATTCAGTGAGTCTGAGTGCCGACACTCCTCTGCCTATGCTCGCCTGCTGGAGGTCGTAGGGTTAGAAGGGAATTTAAGAAGCTCCTAGAGTATCCCCGTCTTCCGACGTAAGCTCGATCTCACAGATGAACATCTGAGGGGAGAGCAGGACTTCATCCATAAGCTCTTCTTCTTCACTATCGTCATAGAGAACTCCTCGCTCTTCTCGCAGTTTGCCAACATGGTGGCCTTCTCCCACTTCCGTGGAATCCTCAAGAATACCGCCAACATGGTCTCATGGAGTAGCGTGGATGAGCAGTGCCACGCCGATGCAGGAGTCTATATCATCAATCAGATCTTCCAGGAGTATCCTGACCGACGACTTCCCAGCCAAGAGGTGGAGAGGATGGTCAGGCACTACCTAGCCTATGAAGAGGAGCTCCTAGCATGGATCTACGAGCCAGGTGAACTAGAGTTTTACTCGCAGGCTGACATGCTTGCCTTCATGAAGCATCGTGTAGATAACGCTCTTACCCAGATGGGCTATCCCAAGGTATATAACATCTCGACGGAGGAGTATCTTCCTATGCAGTGGTTCGATGAATATGTCTATGCTAACGACTTAGACGACTTCTTCGCTAAACGCCCAACTGCCTACACTAAGCACGACAAACCCATTACAGCCAATGACCTATTCTAGACAAGAGCCCTTGGTGGTACAACGAGGAGTCTAAAGCCGTCCTCGACCGTGGGTATCTACTCAATGGTGAGACCATCCACTGACGCTATCGATCGGATAACCTCCTCCGTATGTCATCACCTAGGTGAGCAGGTAGGTACAGAGGAGGTCAAGGAGGCTTTCAAGGATGCTATCTACAAGGGGTGGCTATCCCTCTCCTCCCCTATCTGGACGAACGCAGGCACATCACGTGGCCTGCCGATCTCCTGCCAAGGCTGCTACATCGGCGATAGTATCTCCGACATCACGACCAAGCTAGGTGAGGTGATGATGCACACCAAGCTCGTGCAGGTACCTCCGCATACTTCGGCAACCTTCGAGGGAGAGGGCATCCCATTACCAAACAATGGGAAGTCCTCAGGTGCTGTGTCTTTCATGAAGCTCTTTGACACGGTAATGACCGTAGTGACACAGGGCTCACGTAGGGGATCTTTTGCCGCCTACCTAGACATTGATCACCCTGATATCGAGGAGTTCCTTCGCATTAAGGATATAGGTAGTGACCCTGCAGAACATCTTCTACGCTGTCTGTGTACCCGACTACTGGATGGTAGAGATGATCGAGGGGGATGAGAGAAGAGACGTATCTGGGCTCGTGTGCTGGAGTCTCGTGTACAGAAGGGCTACCCTACATCTGGTTTAGTGACACGAACAACATCAACAAGCCCGAGATCTATCAGTATCTAGGCTGCAACATCACCCACAGTAACCTCTGTAGCGAGATCGCACTCCCCAGACGCAGACAAGGAGACCTTTATCTGCTGTCTCTGCTCGCTGAACCTCGCCCTCTATGACGAATGGAAGGATAGCAACCTCCCCGAGCTAGCGGTGATGTTCCTCGACGGGTATCCTCTCAGAGTATATCGCTAAGACTGATGGAAAGAAGTTCCTGAAAGTACGCAGCCAAACTTCGCCAAGCGCCACCGTGCCATCGGTATCGGTGTCCCTCGGATGGCACTCCCACCTACAGAGCAAGATGATCCCCTTCGGCTCCCTAAGAGCCAACGCACTGACCACCGAGATCTTCCGCTCGATACAGGAGAAGACTACGGAGGAGAGTCGCCGTCTAGCCGAGCTTCTTGGCCCTGCCCCCATCTTCGAGGAAGGAGGCTATCCTGGGGTCAAGTACCGCAACACCACTCGTCTGGCTATCGCTCCTACCACCTCCTCGTCCTCCATACTTGGTCAGGTCAGTCCCGGTATAGAACCCTACTCAAGTAACTACTATAAGGTCGGTCTGGCTAAGGGCAACTTCATCCGCAAGAATATCTATCTCCGTCAGCTCCTAGAGTCGAAGGGTAAGGATACGTATGAGGTCTGGCGTGAGATCATGATGAACGCTGGCTCGGTACAGCATCTGGACTTCCTCACACCAGAGGAGAAGGAGGTCTTCAAGACCTTCCGCGAGATATCCCAAAAGGACATCATCGTACAGGCCTCCATCCGACAGAAGTTCATCGACCAGTCACAGAGCCTCAATCTCAACATCCCTCCAGAGATGCCCATCAAGGAGGTGAACCGCCTAATCATCGAGGCATGGAAGCTCGGTATCAAGGGGCTGTATTACCAGCGAAGTAACAGCGTCTCTAAGGACATGATCACCAACCTCGTCACCTGCACCAGCTGCGAGGCCTAGAGCGACCCTATGAAGCAGCCTACCCGCACCCCTCGTAGAGGTACCCTCGCTACCCCACAGGAGGTATCCCCGATACCTGCTGTGAGGTATGCCCACCACCTCCGAGCAGGTAGGCTCGCTACCCCCACAGAGGTGTGAAAGCACCCTTACTCACGTCTATCAAGCAAGGATTATGGGACTATTCGGACTATTCTCAAAAGAAGAAAAAGGATGCACCTCGACGAGGACTCTCTAAGACCAAGGAGACGGTCTTCTCGCGTATTGCACGTGCTGTAGCAGGGCGCACTACGATCGATGACGACGTACTCGATGAGCTGGAGGACGTACTAGTCACCAGCGACGTAGGCGTAGAGACTACCCTGAAGATCATCCGCCGCATCCAGGAGCGTGTCGCTAGAGACAAGTACGTCTCTACCTCGGAGCTCACGGGTATCCTGCGGAGCGAGATCGCCGCACTCCTCACCGAGAACGGCGCCAAGGATGGGCGAGGAATTTGCCCTGCCTCCTCGGAGCAGACGCCCCTACGTCATTATGGTCGTCGGAGTCAATGGTGTAGGCAAAACGACCACCATAGGTAAGCTAGCCTATCAGTTCAAGAAGAACGGCTACCAGGTGATGCTCGGTGCGGGAGACACCTTCCGAGCAGCGGCGATCGAGCAGCTGGACATCTGGGCAGGACGTGTGGTGTGCCCTATCATCAAGCAGCATATGTCTGCCGATCCAGCCTCTGTCGCCTTTGACACGCTAAGTGCAGCAGTGAAGGCGGGCTCCGATGTCGTCATCATCGACACCGCCGGCCGCCTACATAACAAGGTAGGTCTGATGAATGAGCTATCCAAGATCCGCCGTGTCATGCAGAAGGTCGTCCCTGAGGCACATGAAGTCCTGCTGGTGTTAGACGGGAGCACGGGGCAGAATGCCTTCGAGCAGGCCAAGCAGTTTACAGCAGCTACGGAGGTCAATGCGCTAGCCATCACCAAGCTCGATGGCACTGCTAAGGGCGGTGTCGTCATCGGTATATTTCCGATCAGTTTAAGATCCCAGTCAAGTACATAGGATTAGGTGAAGGTATCGAAGACCTTCAGCTCTTCCGTAAGAAAGAATTTTGTGGACTCCCTATTCGGAGAATGAGAAAGAATCAAGTAGACGTCATCACGCTCGGCTGCTCCAAGAACCCTAGTAGACTCTGAGCAGCTCATACGCCAGTTCCTAGCCAATGGCTACAGAGTAAGTCATAACTCCTCTGCGGTCAATGGTGAGATCGTTGTCCTAAACACCTGTGGCTTCATTGGCGATGCACGGGAGGAATCGATAAACATGATACTCCAGATGGTCGAGGCCAAGAAGTCTGGCCGCATTGGGCAGGTCTATGTCATGGGCTGTCTAACGGAACGTTTCATGGACGAACTGAAGAAAGAGATCCCCGAGGTAGACGGATACTATGGGAAGTTTAACTGGAAAAACCTCCTCACTGACCTAGGCAAAGCCTACCATCATGACCCGCTAGGTGGCAATAGGAGCATTACGACACCCGCCCACTATGCCTACATGAAGATCTCGGAGGGCTGCAACCGCAGCTGCTCCTACTGTGCTATACCCATCATCACAGGGAAGCACAAGTCCCGCCCCATGGGCGAACTCGTAGCTGAGGCTGAGGCTCTCGTAGCATCTGGGGTGAAGGAGATACAGCTCATCGCCCAGGACCTGACCTTCTACGGGCTAGACATCTATCGGCGCAACAGCCTAGCAGAGCTCCTAGAGCGTCTATCGGACGTGCGGGGGCTCGAGTGGCTACGTCTGCACTATGCCTATCCTGCGGATTTCCCTAAAGAGATTCTTAGGGTGATGAGGGAGCGAGATAACATCTGCAACTATCTCGACATAGCCCTACAACATATCAGTGACCGCATGCTACGAGCTATGCGTCGCCGAGTGACCAAGGCAGAGACCTATGAGCTCCTGCACGACATCCGTCAGAGTGTCCCCGGTATCCACCTTAGGACTACCCTAATGACGGGGCACCCTCAGGAGGCAGAGGAGGACTTCGATGAGCTCATACAGTTTGTCCAGGATATACGCTTTGAGCGCATGGGGGCCTTCGTCTACTCTCATGAGAGTGGCACCTATGCCTACGAACAATATGAAGATCACATCCCCCTAGCTGTCAAGCAAGGCCGCATGGATCGTCTCATGCAGACGCAGGAGCAGATAGCAGGGGAACTCAATACCGCCAAGGTCGGAAAGACCCTACGCACACTAATGTGATCGTGCCGAGGAGGAGTACTTCGTCGGCCGTACAGAATACGACTCTCCCTGAGGTAGACGGAGAGGTGCTCATCGCCCGTAATGAGCACCCCGACCTAGTGGTCGGTAACTTCTATCCCGTGGAGATACTTTCAGCAGATACATTTGACCTCTACGGGCGCATCCATTAACACACATTGCTATGCTACAAGAGGAACTCTGGTCTATACGTCTAGCTGTATCGTCCTCCTACAGCCCACGACTTCCCATCAGCTCTGGGGACACTTTTATTCACGCATCGAGCAAAGACTACTTACTGGTGTGGGGATCGCTTTCCCCACATCGGGAGTCTTTAGTACCCAGCAGGAGCGGGAGTTCATCGCCCTATTACCCGATGGGCGGTACTTCCTAATCCCTCCTCGTCTCACCCTCACGATCTCACTCGACGCCCCTCCATACCAGGGGCGAACGGTCGCCTCTCTCATCTTCCTAAGAGAAGCGCTTAGTCATACGACGAAGCTGAAGATAGAGTTCATCGACAAGTGATCGACCGCATCCCACATCTCTGGCTTGACCTGCTGGAGGCAGGAGGGTCAGTGACCTGGCCTCGCATAGGGGTCTTCGAGGCCATTCGCTCCGAAGACTCCACAGAGCTGGTCGGCTATGCCTTCACCCCTCATCAGAGCTTCGCAGAGAGCCTTAACAAGCCCTTCTGCATGTTCTCTCCCATAGAGATCCCTGCGGAGAGGATTCAGCAGGGGCTCGAGATACGTGAGGTAAAGGATCTGGAGGAGATCCGTGTAACCCGTCCCGATCAAGATCCGCCTCCCAGAGAGGGAGAGGAGCCAAAGGTCGAGCCCACACCAAGCAAAGCCCCCAGTACTCCTGCCGAGGAGCCCCGGCAAGTATCCCAGCTGCTCCCTGTAGAGGCCTCCCCAGCCCCCGTGGAGGTAGCAGTAGCACCTGAGGAGAGGACCCCTCACAACCCCTGAAGCAGGTATCCCTGATACCTCTCAGAGGTTACGGTAGCACCCTCAGGAGCCCGCTCTTCACACGCCCGAGGAGCCCTCAGCCCGCTCCCGCTACGGAGGTATGCGAAGAACCACTGCAGACACCGACCGAGAGCCCGAGCAGACAAGCGGGAGCAACGGCGAGGAAGCTCTACCGACCTTCGAGATCAACACTGCCGTACGCTCACACGAGATGATGCAGGCTACCAAGCCCGTAGAGCCCCCAACCTTCGAGATTATTCCCAATAGAAGCCCCCTAGGCGAAACTACGGAAGAGACTGAAGCAGAGCTCCCAGTCTTTACCATCACGCCCAACGGTCAGCCTGAGGGAGCGAGCAGTGAAGCCTGCGAGCAAGAGCCTGAGACATTTGCCATCACTCCAGCCTCTGAACACGAGTCCGTTTGCGGTGAAGCCTCTGCACAAGAGCCCGAGACGTTCGCCATCACCCCCTACCTCAGAGGCCGAAGGTGCAAACGGGGAAGCCTGCGTGCAAGAACCAGAGACATTTGCCATCACTCCTTCAGCAGAGCCTGAAGTAGTGAACAGTGCAAGCTATGCACCTGCTCCCCGAAGAGCCTATCTACACTCCTGCCCCTGCAGCCTGAGGTAGCGAGTAGTGAGAGCTACATGCCAGCTCCCCGAAGAGCCTACGGCGACCCCTACCCCACAACCCACAGAGGCTAAAAGGGAAGAGCCAGCCCAGGAGCCCACACTTCCCCCAACACCTCCAGCCCAGCCAGCTCCCCAGCCTTCCTGAGGAAGAGAGCCAGCAGACACTCCCACCCTCTGACTCGAAGCCTTCCGCAAACCGAACGAAAGAATACCTCACTTGGATCGCTATGGGAGCAGTGCTGGTCATCGGGGTACTCTCATCATCTTCTTCATGAATAACAAGCAGAAGAAAGATGCTTCTCCCTCACGTTCGGCGGCTAAGAATACCCAGAAAATGGCTTCGGTCGAGATCGTTCCCTCCAGCATGGATATACTGCCCGATAGCTTGACCCTGCCCGCAGACACGCTACAAGATGTACCCGTAGACACCATCCCAGAGAGCCAGCCCAAGGAAGAACCCAAGGCGGAGACCGCCCAGCGAGTCATCAATAGCGAGACCACCCTGAGTATGTGTGCAGTGCAGGCGACCGCCTCACCGTCTTCGCCCTAAAGAAATACGGGCACAAGGCCTTCTGGGTGTACATCTATCAGGAGAACAAGTCTAAGATCAAAGACCCCAACAACCTCCCCGTAGGCATCACCATCGTCCTACCTCCAGCTAAGAAGTACGAGATCAATGCCCGTGATACGAATTCTATCAATAAAGCGTTAGAACTACAGCACTCACTACGCAAAGAATAACCCCGCACTCGTATTATAAAAGACCTCAAAAACTAAGACAAGGATATATCAATAATGGAATCAACAGACATCCGTATCCTCACCGAGGAGATCGAGCGTAGAAGTCGTCTGATCGAACAGCTACGCCAGGGCATGCAGCAGGCCATCGTCGGCCAAGCCCACCTCCTAGACTCCCTGCTGATCGGCTTGCTCTCTGGGGGACACATCCTCCTAGAGGGGCTACCAGGTCTCGCTAAAACCCTTGCGATCAAGACCCTGGCACAGCTCATACAGGCTGACTACAAGCGTATCCAGTTTACCCCCGACCTCCTACCAGCGGACGTCGTAGGGACACTGATGTATAGCCAGAGGGAAGAGGACTTCCAAGTAAAGAAAGGTCCTATCTTCTCTAACTTCATCCTCGCCGACGAAATCAACCGTGCCCCAGCCAAGGTACAGAGCGCACTGCTGGAAGCCATGCAGGAGCACCAGGTGACCATCGGGGAGCAGACCTTCCGCCTGCCCAACCCATTCCTTGTCATGGCGACACAGAACCCCATCGAGCAGGAAGGTACTTATCCCCTTCCCGAAGCCCAGGTGGACCGTTTCATGCTCAAGGTACTCATCTCCTACCCCAAGCGTGAGGAAGAGGCTCGATCATTCGCCAGCAAATTCGCCCCGACCATGCAGATCGTGTAGCTCCAGTACTCTCCGTAGCCGACATCCTCGAGCTACGCAAGCTGGCCTCTATGGTCTACGTGGACGAAAAGATCGAACGCTATATCGTCGATATCGTCTTCGCCACACGACGTCCAGAGGAGTATGGACTGGAGTCACTACGACCCTTCATCACCTTCGAGCATCACCTCGTGCGTCAATCAACCTTGCTTTGGCAGCACGCTCCTACGCACTTCTCAAGAAGCGTGGCTACGCGATCCCCGAGGATATCCGAGCAGTCAGCTACGACGTCCTACGTCACCGCATCGGGCTATCCTATGAGGCAGAGGCGAATGACCTCACGGCAGATGAAATCATCAAGGAGATCCTCAACAAGGTAGAGGTACCCTAGCCTCTCCCCCAGCCCTTCTACATAGATGAAGTCAAGACTGCAAACCCTCTGACCTCCTGAAGAAGGTACGGCGTATCGAGATCAAGGCTCGGGGACTCTCCGAGCAGGTCTTCGCTGGGCAGTACCACTCGGCCTTCCGAGGTCGTGGGATGGCCTTCAGCGAGGTACGAGGCTATCAGGTAGGGGACGATGTACGAGACATCGACTGGAATGTCACCGCTCGCTACGCAGCCCCCTTTATCAAGGTCTTCGAGGAGGAACGAGAGCTCACCGTCATGCTTTTGGTAGATATGACGGGGAGCACTGCCTTCGGAACTCGTAGCGAGAGCAAGCGAGAACTGAATGCCGAGATCGCCGCTACCCCTAGCCTTCTCTGCCATTCAGAATAATGATAAGGTAGGGGCTATCCTCTTCACCGATGAAGTAGAACTCTTCATCCCGGCACGCAGTGGGAAGAAGCACATCCTCTACCTCATCCGTGAGCTACTGAGCTTCGAGCCTAAGAGTAGGGAGACAAACCTCAATGTCCCCTCTCCTACCCTCAACCGCTCGATCAAGAGACGTTGTACGGCCTTCCTCATCTCGGACTTTTTCCACTGGGGTGAGCCCTATAGCCAGACTCTGACGCTCTCGCACGTAAGCACGACCCTAGTAGCAATCCGCACCTACGACGAAGGGGCAGTCGAACTCCCACAGCTGGGGCTCGTTCGATTCCTTGATGCCGAGAGCGGCGAGGAACGCTACATCGATACCTCCTCCTCTCGTCTGAGGAAAGCCTACCGAGAGAGCATTGCCAAGCAGCTGGAGACCTTCCACACTGCCTGCCTGCGCTCAGGCGTGGATCAGATCGAGGTCTGCACAGGCAAGGACTACGTCCCTGAACTCATCAAGCTCTTCGGAGCACGACGCTAATCTGAGGGTATTCTCCGCCTAGCCCTCCCTAGGCTCTGACGGAGAAGCCCCATAGAGGGAGAATCATCACTCCCTAAGCCACTGATATACAAAGAAAAGTAAGTCTTCACCAGCAAGGACACTATTCCTGCCGGTCGGATGCCACGCTGAAAGTCCTATATTTGCTTAGGTATAGGCACCTATTAGATGAAGTATTTAGCATATTGCCTCCTCTTGCTTTGCACCTGGTGTGCTGAGGCTCTTGGGCAGAATGTCTCGATCCAAGCACGACTAGATCGTCCCGAGATCAAGATCGGGGGAGCGGGCAGCCATTGACCTGACGATCCGCACAGATGATCTAGCACGTACGCGCTTCTACCTCCCTACGAGGATAGTACGGGAGGCGAGGAGCGCTATCGTGTATTGGCCTTCGGAGCAACTGATACCATAGACATAGGACATGGAGCATGTGAGATCAAGGCTCAGACGATCGTGACCTCCTTTGACTCTACCCTTATCACCCTTCCTCCGATTGTTGTGGAGAGTCCTTCAGGGCATGCTATGACGAAGCCTCTAGCCCTGAATGTCATCTCCCCACGTGTGGACGTCTCTCAGCCCGAGAACTTCCGCCCGATCGTTGCGCCATGGGATGAGCCATTTACCCTGATGGATCTCCTGGTGCTCATCTTCACCTCTTGGATCTTCTATACCATAGCTGGACTCCTGCTCATCGCTCTACTTATCTATGAGTATCTGCACAGAGCCCGACATCCTGAGATCGTAGAGCCAGAGCCCGAAGCTCCACCAGTGCCCCTGCTCGAGCAGCTAAAGGCACAGCTGGCAACACTCGACAATGCCCACCTAGAGACGCAGGAGGACTCCAAGCACTACTACTCGTTCGTCACGGACAATCTGAGAGGCTACCTCGGCAAGCGCCTGCACTTCGACGCTATGGAGATGACGACGGATGAGGTCATAGAGACTCTTCGCTCCCAACCCCTCGGTGGTGAGCAACTCGCACGGCTGGAACACATCCTATCGGGAGCAAGCTTTGTGAAGTTCGCCAAGAGCCTTCCCTACCCAAGGTGATGCATTGGCCATGCGCAAGGCTAGCCTAAGCCTTGCCGAGTCCATAGAGGCAACCCTCACGGCATACGAAGCTCAAGCAAAAGAAAGAAAGGAGGTGAAGCGATGACCTTCCTATACCCACACCTACTCTGGGGACTACTCCTACTTCCCCTGCTCCTGCTCGTCTATATACTATGGCGCAGGAAGCAAGAGGCAACTGTGCTCCTGCCCTCTCTGCGTGGGCTAAAGGAACACGGAGGTGGACTAAGGGCTTACCTCCGACACTCCGTCTTCATCCCTAAGGCTTCTGGCCATAGGGCTCATCATCGTAGCACTTGCTCGACCACAGAGCTCCTCTAGCTGGACCGAAGATCGTGTCGAGGGGATCGACATCATGCTCACGATGGACATCTCTACGAGTATGCTGGCGATGGACTTTCAGCCCAACCGCGTAGAGGCAGCCAAGGAGGTAGCGATGCGCTTCATCTCCAGCCGCCCCAACGACAATATTGGGCTCGTCGTCTTCGCAGGGGAGAGCTTTACGGCTTGTCCTCTAACCCAAGACCATGCGACGCTGATCAACCGTCTTCAGGACATGAAGCCAGGTATCATCCAAGATCAGACCGCCATTGGCTCGGGGATCGCTACAGCTGTGAACCGCCTCAAGGAAAGCAAGACCAAGAGCAAGGTCGTCATCCTCCTGACGGATGGAGCGAACAACACGGGGAACATCTCCCCAAGATGGCTGCCGATCTTGCTAAGACCTTCGGGATAGCCGTCTATACCATCGGTGTAGGATCAGCCACAGGCGAAGCACCCTATCCTATCGAGACCCCCTTCGGCACCGTGGTGCGTAATATGCCCGTTGACCTTGATGAGCCTACGATGAAGCAGATAGCAGAGGTATCGGGAGGCGCCTACTTCCGTGCAACGGACAATGCTTCCCTGGCTTCGATATACAAGGAGATTGACCAGATGGAGAAGACCAAGCTCTCGACCAAGAATTATAGGACGGTCTATGAGGAGTTCTTCTTATTCGTCTTAGCCGCATCTCTCCTACTACTTCTGGAGTTCATCCTTCGCTCTACCCTATTCAAGACAAACCCGTAAGGCCATGAATATCCTATTCTACTCCCCAGAGTATCTGTACCTACTCTTCGGGCTTATTCCGCTGGCTCTGCTCTCACTCTTTGCCTTCTATAGGCGAAGGAAGCTCTTGGCACGCTTCACGAGCCGAGAGATGAAAGACGAACTGATGCCACTAGCCTCGGGGAAGAGACAGCTCCTACGTGACCTCCTCTTCCTCGTCGCTCTAGGGCTCCTCATCGTCGTCCCTAGCTCGACCTCAGGTACCCGGGCGCACCTCCAGCGGCTCCAAGGAAGATGATAAGGGATCGAAGCAACGATCTGCCTCGACATCTCCAACTCCATGCTCGCCCAGGACATCGCTCCCAGTCGTCTAGACTTCGCCAAGCGGACGATTACGAAGCTCCTCGAGGAGATGCCTTCTGACAAGGTGGGGCTCATCGTCTTCGCAGGTAGTGCCTTCGTGCAGCTCCCCATCACCACCGACCTCTCTACCGCACGAGAATTCCTCGCAGAGGCCTCCCCTGGGATGCTCTCTGACCAAGGGACGGCCATCGGGCAAGCCATCACCCTCGCTCGCCAGTCCTTCTCCGAAAGAAAGGATCTAGGTAAGGCGATCGTGATCCTAACAGATGGAGAGGACTTCGAGAGCAACACCCTAGAGGTCGCCACCGAAGCCGCTCAGGCAGGTGTACGTATCAATGTCGTCGGTATCGGTACCAGCACTGGAGCTCCCTATCCCGACAGAGAACGGACAGCTCACCGATGATTCGGGTAATATGGTCGTCACCAAGGTCAATCAGGATATGTGCCGTCAGATAGCTGATGCCGGTGAAAGGGATCTATGTCTCTGCCGAGTCTCCGGCCTCTGCCGTCAAGGCCATCCGCAAGCAGCTCGATGAGCTTCCTCGAGCCTCGGTCAATTCCAAGCTAGAGAATGGCAATATCGAGAACTATGAGCCCTGGCTACGTGTAGCCCTCTTCCTCCTCCTCATTGAGTTCTTCATCATGGGACGTAAGAACAAGTTCCTCATCCGCCATAGCATCTTTTGGACATGAGAAGTAAGATCATCTTCCTCGGCCTGCTCCTCTCGGCCTGCACCCTTGCCCCAGCACAAGGGATCAAGAGCAAGCTTCGCCAAGGCAACCTCTCTACAAGGCCAAGAACTTCCCCGAGGCAGAGACGACCTACCGCAAGGCACTACTCCTAGACAGTCTCTCTGGCAAGGCCAACTTCGGGATCGCTGCCTCGGCCTACGAGCAGGGACGCCATGAGGAGTCCAGTCGCTACCCTAGAGCGAGCCCTCAAGGATACCCGCCTCACCCCTGCACAAGCCTCCGCCACCCCTACACAACCTAGGTAATGTGGCGATGAAGGCCAAGAAGTACGAGGAGGCCGTACGTCTTCACGAAGAGTCACTCATCGCTGACCCTGAGAGTGACGACACTCGCTATAACCTCGCCTTAGCCCAGCGCCTGCTACAGCAACAGCAGCAGAAGGGGGAGGTGGTGGAGGCGGCCAGCCCGACCAGAACAAGCAGGACAAACAGCCACCCAAGCAGAAGCAGGACAAGGATACGACCAGCAGAAGCAGCCCCCTAAGCAAGGCAACGATAAGCAAGGACAAGCTCTGATCAGAAGGATCAACAGATGACCAAGGAGCAAGCTGAGCAGATCCTCAATGCCTTCCGCTCGGATGATGAGGCGACTCGCCAACGTGTCGAGCAGCGCCTACGTGAGGAGAAACAACAAAGAAGTCGCACTAAGGATAAAAAGCGATGGTAACCCTACCTGCATTATACCGCAAGGCTATCCTCTATAGTCTAGCCTCGCTAGTCTCCCTACTAGCCTCTACCCACACGCTGCACAGCCAGAATGTACGAGTGGAGGTACCACCGACGAGCGATCCAAGGGACTCCCTTCCAGCTCGTCTATACCATACAGGGCGAGGCGGAGATCGAGCGCTTTGACAATCCCAAGCTCAATGGGCTCAAGGTACTCTACGTCCCTGCCCGACAGACGATGAGTAGCTTCCATAGTGTCAATGGTCGATCGACCTCTAGCTCCTCCACAAGCCTAACCTACACACTCCTAGCTGAGCAGGCGGGCAACTACTCCGTCGCTCCCACCACAGCCACGATCGGCGGGCGCAAGGCAGTGCAGGGAGCCAATGTACGTGTCCTCCCCAGGAAGGGGGGAGCTGCAGAGTCATCCGCCACGGGTAGCGGACGCTACCTATACCGAGCTATCCCTGGTGTGACCACAGTCTATGAACAGCAAGCTATCCCCGTCCAGTACAAGCTCTACTCCACCACAGAGTTCGAGATCTCAAGCCTCAAGGCTCCCGAGTATGATGGCTTCATCTCTGCGAGCGAAGCAGAAGACGACGGACGCCGACAGCTCGTACTGGAGAACTATCAGGGCACGAACTATCGCACAGTGGTCATCCGTGAAGATGTCCTCTTCCCCCAGCGTGCAGGCACTCTGCATCTACCGGTAAGTGAGATCGGCATCCGCATCCCCTTACAGGGGCAGGATGATGATCCTTCTTTTGGCTCGACGACTATCGTCGATAAGGATCACGCACCACACCCATCCCCCATTGAGGTACGTCCGCTCCCCACAGAGGGTAAGCCTAGTGACTTCTCTGGAGCAGTGGGAGCCTTCCGCATGAAGGCTGAACTCCTGACCAAAGCACCGAAGACCAACGAATCCGTCACCATACGCTTCACCCTTGAGGGAACAGGCAACCTAAAGCTCGCTAAGGCTCCTCGGCTCCAGTTCCCCGAATCCTTTGAGGTCTACGACCCTAAGGAGAGCTACGAGCAGAGTATCTCATCGAACAATGTCCGTGGCAAGAAGGTCATCGAGTACTTCGCCATCCCCCGCCGTGTGGGCAAGGTCACGATCCCCTCGGTCTCCTTCTCGTTCTTCAACCCTCAGACTCGTCGCTACGAGACACTCCATTCTCAGTCCTTCACTCTGGATATCAAGCAGGGTAAGGCCTCCTCTGCTCTATCGGGCGAGGGAGCTGATGGAGCTATCGTTCACCAGCAGGGGATGCTCCCTGCACGTGGAGAACTCGGGGAAGATGGTATACCCTCTGTTCGGTCTCATCAAGAGCCCTAGGCTATCCAGCCCTCTATCTCGCCCTATTTGCACTAGCCCTCGTGGAGGCTATACCCTCCCTGGCTCGCTCTCGTCGTCTGCGTGCTGACAGCCTCAGCTACAATGCCTCACGAGCCAATAGTGTCGCCACGAAGCGTCTACGCCAGGCTCACAAGCTCATGCGGGAGGGCAATCGTGATGCCTTCTACGAGGAACTCATGCGTGCCCTCTGGGGGTACTTAGGCGACAAGTCTGCTCCACTGCCTCCGAGCTCAGCAGAGCCTCCGTCAGCCAAATCCTCTCCGACAGAGGTCTAGAGCAGTCCTCGATCGGAGAGCTCACCGCCGTCATTGACGAAGCGGAGTTTGCCCGCTTTGCTCCAGTCCGAGAGGGGGATATGCAGCTTCTCTACGACCGAGCGGCAGGCATCATCGGTCAGATAGATGGCCATGAGCTCCACAAGTAGTCTCTGTCCCTACCCTATTAGGAATATCCGATCCGCCTCATACACTAGATCTCATGAGCCTCATCCATTATAGTCGCCTGATGGTGCGCACCCTATTGCTCTGTCTCCTCGTCCTCTGCTCCCTCGACCGCTCTATGGCAGCTGAGGATATAGCTAGGGCTAGGATCCTCTTCCAGCAAGGGGATTACAAGGAGCTGTCACGCTCTCACGAATCACTCCCTACAGAAGCGGGGGCCACACTCGGGGCTGTACTACGACCTCGGGACGAGCTACTACGAGCTCGGCGACCTCGGGCATGCCGTGCTGGCCTACGAGCGTTGTCTGCACCTTGACCCTCGTCATGAGGCCGCCCGACACAATAGGGATCTCACCCTACGCAAGACGATAGATAGACTCTCGGATGGCAAGAACTGGTTCGCCACTATCGGAGAACAGATTGCCTATCTGCTTCCTATGCCTGCACTCGTAGCCCCAGGCATAGGCTTCTTCGCTGGGGCACTCTTCTTCGGGGTGCTCTTCTTCCTTGCTCGTGCTCGGGGTAGCAGACGACTGTACTTCTACCTTGGGTTAGGGCTGTATGATCGTCTCACTCTCTGCCAATGCGCTCATCCCTACACTGGATCTATGCGGATAGAGCCTACCAGAGTCTAGCGGTCATCACCAGCCCCGAGACCAATGTCTATACCTCGGCTGAGGCTAGCTCTGAGGTCGCCTTCACCCTGCACGAAGGCTCTCGTGTAAAGCTGACGGGAAGGCACGAGGCGAGTGGCAGACCATCACCCTAGCTGATGGGAGACGAGGCTGGTGAAGAATTCATCGGTGGAGGCTGTACTCCCCCGATAGCCTAACGACAAACGAGAATGCGTATGACTTCTTTTTCCGTTCCTTTTATACCCGGAGAGATCGGGCTACTGAAGAGTATCAATGGCAACCACTCGGCTTACTGGGATGCAGCGATGTGGCTGATCTCCAACTTCGCCTCGTGGGTCTTCCCTCCATAGCTCTATTGATCTTCCTCTTTTGGAAGCGACCGAAGAGTGAGGCCATCCTACTGCTACTCGCCATAGGGCTCTGTATCGCCTTCGGCGATCTACTTAGCTCACACCTTGCCAAGCCCTTTTTCGGCCGACTACGTCCGACACATACCCCTTGGCTCGAGGATGAGCTACACTCGGTCTTCGGATACAAGGGGCATCTCTATGGGTTCTTCTCGGGGCACTCGGCCAACTACGCTGCTGTAGCGACCTTGCTGGCCTTGACCTTCCGCAACCACCTCTTCTCCCTCCTGCTCTTCCTACTCGTTGGATGGGTTGTTTACAGCAGGGTATATATAGGAGCACACTTCCCCTCGGACTGTCTCGCTGGGGTCGTGATCGGCCTGCTCGTGGGCCTGCTGGTCTACCGCATATATAGCGGGGTACGCCACAATATCCTCAGCACGGGCTACCGTAGCTCTGAGAAGATCTTCCGTGAAGGGATTGGCTTCCTCAATGCAGCCCTTTTCCTTACGATCCCCATCACCCTGGCCTTTGCCCTGGAGGTAATGCGCCTCATGGCGCACTAGTTAGAATAGCGACATTGCATAGGAGAGCCCGTACCAGCGTCTCTCCACACCAAGATGCCATATAGGCACAGAGGGCTCTGACGTTCAGAGCCCTCTGTGCCTTATGGCATCTCAGCAGATATATACTCTACTTAATCTTCTCAGCTATCTCCTCCCGCTCCTTCATCTGTAGGGCGACCATAGCTGCGAAGTCCCCTCCTTGAGCGAGCAGCTCCTCGGGGCTGCCACTCGGTGATTCGCCCTTCACGTAGGACAATCACTCGATCAGCTCGGCGAATGGTACGCATACGATGGGCGATGATTAGGACGGTCTTGTCACGCACCAGCTCGCTGATGCCCTGCTGCAGTAGCGTCTCATTCTCCACGTCAAGGCTGGCCGTAGCCTCGTCTAGGAGGATCACTGGGGCATCCTTCAATAGGGGCTCGGGCAATGCTGATTCGCTGACGTTCGCCCCCCGAGAGCTTCTGCCCATTCTCTCCGATGAGCGTATCATAGCCCTCGGGGAGCTGGCTGACGAACTCCTCGCAGCGTGCTAGGCGAGCAGCCTCTATCACCTCCGCATCGGTAGCCCCCGAGCGACCAATGCGGATATTATCCATTACCGAAGCGTTGAAGAGTACCACATCCTGAAAGACGATGGCGAAGTGTGCCAGCAGTGCCTCGGGATCAATCTGCGATATATCCCGACCTCCGAGCGTAATACGTCCTCTTCTATATCCCAGAAGCGGGCAGCGAGCTTGGCGATCGTACTCTTACCTCCTCCTGAGCTTTCACTAGGCGGTTACCTCTCCCTGCCGAGCGGTGAAAGATATATCATGGAGCACCTCTCGTCCAGGCTCATAGGCGAAGGAGACATGGTCGAAGGCTATATCATAGCGACGCACCGAGACCTCTGTCTTCCCCGTCTGGGTCGGCATCTCATCGATCTGTCGCATGCGAGAGATACGCACATCCAGATAGCTCAGGAGGATGGAGTAGTTCAGCACCTCCTCAATAGGGATGTATACTGAAGAGCCAAAGACAAGGAAGACTAGATAGGCCATCGATCCAGTGTCCCAGCCTGCAGAAGCGAAGCTCCGAGGATGGCAACAAAGGCAAGCCCCAGCCGTAGGAGCACGACTGAGGCATTCATACACACACTGGCCAAGAGCTCATCACGGATCATCTCCTCCTCTAGGACATTTAGAGAGTGATCTAGTGCCCTCAGATAAGCCTGCTCTCCTCTATATGCTTTGATCTCACGTATGTTCTCTAGTCCCTGCTGGATATCCTCGGTCACCTGACGCTTGAGACGATAGCTCTCTTGGAAGCGTCCTCGCAGCATACGTCTTGTCACGAGTACGATGAGGACTACCAGGGGAAGCGGAGCAAGGAGGGCAACCGAGAGACGCCAGTCATAGAAGCACAGCGAGAGTAATGAGCACCACACTGATTATAGAGGCAAAGAGCTGGGGGACAGCGTGGGAGAAGGTATGCTCCAGCTCGGTATTGTCTGCCATGACCGTAGAAGTCAGATCTGACAGATCATGCCGACCGAAGAAGGAGAGCGGTAGCCGACGAAGCTTTTCTGCCACACGTATCCGCCTATCAGCACTCTCCCGATAGACCGCCATGAAGGTGCTAGAGTACTGCAGGTAGGGGATCACTGCAGTCACTAGGGTGAAGGCTAAGGCTAAGATCGAGATAGAGCTGCCATCCATACTTCGCCTCGCCTCGGCCAAAGGCAGGACGCAGGAAGTCCGAGAAGAAGATAAAGACAAAGACGGAGGGTAGGATGAAGGTGAGGTTGAGTAAAGTCGAATACAAGATACCTCGTTTGAGGTCTCGAGCCCCTATCGGGGAGAGAGCGAAGCGGCGCTGAAGTGGAGTCATATCACGAGGAATATAAGTAGTCATATACGAGTCGGTGATCGCTGTCATGGGCATAGAGACTAGATACTCCAGGATATAGCTCTCTGATACTCCGCCCACATACGGCTATAGAGTCCCTGCTGGGCGAGGAGCTCCTCATGGGTTCCTCGCTCCACGATACGACCACGATCGAGGACGAGGATACAGTCCACATGCTGGATCGAGGTCAGACGGTGAGCTATCATCAGGGTGGTCTTACCTCGGACGAGTTCCGAGAAGGCCCGCTGGATGAGATGTTCGTTCTCGGGATCAGCGAAGGCTGTGGCCTCATCGAGGACGACGATAGGGGCATCCTTCAGCAGAGCTCGAGCCAGTGCTATACGCTGCTGTTCACCACCCGAGAGGTATACCCCTTCTCTCCTCCGATAGGAGTCATCAGTCCTCGTGGGAGACGTTGGATGATCTCCTCACAGCGTGAGAGACGTATCACACGTGCGATTTCAGCCTCTGTGGCATGGGGACTGCCGTAGGTGATGTTCTCTCTGAGGGTGGTCTTGAAGAGACGTGCATCTTGGAATGCAAAAGGCGACCTCACGCATCAGCTCCGCCTTGGCAATATTCTTCACATCGATTCCTCCGATGAAGATCCCTCCTCCGACTGGATCCCAAAAGCGGGGTACGAGGCGGGATATCGTAGTCTTCCCCGAGCCAGAGGCCCCACGAGGGCATGATCTGCCCCTCGGGTATATGGAACGAGATATCCCTGAGGACATCTGAGGTAGATCCTGGGTAGCGAAAGGAAACACCCTCAAAGTGAAGGTCAAAACGCTTGGGAACCATGCCGTCCTCGACCTCCATTAGTGGCTCGCCTGAGTGAGTCAGTTCCTCCACACGAGAGATGGCCTGCTCAGCATTGAGGAGCGTGTACTGGAGGTTCATCACCTTCATGATGCTGGTCGTGAGTGCGAGGGAGCCAGCAGGAGATAGAGGAGTGTATCGGCTATCGTTGGGCTATAGTCTCCCTCATGGTAGACGATGAGGATGGAGGTCGGGATGAGGAAGTAAGGGATGGCATGGATGAGTATCCGATATAGGATCATACGAGCCCGTAGTCTCCCCGTATAGCGGGTGACTAACTCACGATAGCTGATGATACTATTGTAGAACCGCTTAAAGGAATAGATCGTCTGCTGAAAGACCTTGACCACAGGGATCCCCCGCACATACTCCACGGCCTCTCCGCTCATCTCCTCCAGAGCGAGCAGATAGCGACGCTGGAAGTCGTTGGTCTTCGAGTCCATCATGGAGAGAATGATGAGAAAGGCGAGGATAATCGGGATCGAGCAGGCTATGCCTAGACGATAGTCGAAGACGAAGATCATCACCAGCACAACAATTGGAGCGACGATACTCCCCATCAGATCAGGTAGGATATGTGCGATGAAGGTGTGAGTCTCCGAGGCATTCTCATCGATCACCTTGCGCATACGTCCCCCACTCTTGCCCTCGAAGAAGCCCATCGGCATATTCATCAAGGAGCGCATGGCTCGACGACGCATATTGATCTCTACCCGAAAGGCAGCTAGATGGGTCAGTGTCCCCGAGATGAAATAACAGACGAAGCTACCAATGGTCATCCCGACAGCCCAAATGGAATAGCGGACTACCAGCTGGTAATCAATCTCTACTTTGAAGGAGAAGAGTGTACGAGCGATGAGCCAAATGAAGACATAGGGAACAAGCGACAGCAACCCACTCATCGCAGAGAAGATGAGTGAGAGGGGCAGTAGGTAGCTTCTGCTACCCATGTAACCTCTAAAGCGTCGTAGTATATCCATCATATTTTGGGTTCGCGATCCATAATGTGTTGTGCATTCCAGGGGAAATAGTGGAGAGTGAGTAGGTGTTCATCACCCCTTCCACCCCCGCAAAGATAATAAAACAACCGCAGACAAATACACACCTAACACTCTATCAATCAAGCACATTAAATATATGTAAACATCACTACCCCTTATCCCCTCCTAAGTCTATCTCCTAGGCGATATAAGGGAGACATCCACACCCCCCACAGCCATGCTCCTATAATATAAACAAAGGTAAACCTAGCCTCCTCCTTTTGAGAGCAAGGGAGAGAGGGACACACCCCATCCCTTGGCTCCACTCTCGCTGGATGAGGAGAAGTAGGTGGTACATAACAGCCATTACGAAGGGGGACTGACTCCCTAGGAGAGGACACGGTATGAATGCTCCCATCACCGTTACATAAGCGACGAAAGCGTTCATTATATGTTCGCACTCACGATCTCGGTATGAACGCTCCCACGATCTTACTTAGAGCGCCGAGGCGTTCATACCGAGAGCGCACTTGCGCTCTCGGTATGAACGTTTTTTTGCCCTCTAGGAATATTTGATACAGAGATAGTTAGGTAAACTCCTTTTTGATCTCCGTGCCCCCTTCCCCCAAATCTTCTCCTACCTAGGAGTAAGAGGAGCTGGGAATAGAATAGCTATCCCCCTCACCTAACCGCTATCCAATGGGGATAAGGAAGGACAGAGGGAGGAGTAGAGGCCAATATCCAGATCATACAAGTCTAAAGCAAGCAAAGAGGCTGTGAAGCATACTTAGTCATAGACGTATACTAGAGATTAAGAGGTAAATAAGTTAGGAAATAACGGCTCGGAGGAGCTAGATTACGGAATTACAAACAAGAGCGATAAGGAGATGGAGGCACGGGGACGAAAAGATGATTTAACAGGAAAAGGGTACCTTTGCAGGCAATAAAAGACATTATAAGAAGCGTTTTAATCGCAGTAACACAGTAATTATATATGAGAACCCTTGTATTTGTACTCCTTGCCTTCGTTGCCCTCAGTGGCTGTCACAAGGAGATACCCACCCCGACTCCCACCCCTGCCCCCTACACCCCAGCCTGAGACCCCTAAGGTGAGCCTCGCTGAGATAGAGACCTACTATGCCCTAGACAAGACGGCAGATATTACCGTCGCCGAGACCAAGATCGCCCCGCTACCACCGGGGAGAAGACCATCGGAGGCAAGCGGATCCAGATCCCACAGACGAAGATCGCGAATAGCAACTCCAGTCAAGGCTCCTTCACCCTTGAGGTAACGAACGGCAAGGTCAATGGCAAGGCCTTCACGGGAAGCTATCAGTTTTCGGGATTCAAGCAGGTGCAGCGTCCCGATGACGCCACCCTCGGGCGCAGGATGCAGGTCGCATGGCGTGTTGCCCCCGAGGTCTACTTACGAGGGATCGAGCTAGAGGCTCTCTACCCTAGATGGGAAGGCCGACTGGTTCACCGCTGAGGCTCTTGCCCCTACGTACGCTTCTACTCCTCCAGTGCCTCTGGGGAGCAGTACGAGCTCACAGCCGAGGAGGTGAAGAGCCTTCAGCTCAAGGAGGTGAAATACAGCACCAAGGCCTCTGGCTCTGGCGAACTCACCTTCAAGACCATCTATAAGGGTACGAGCAGTGACGCTGCACGCAGCCTCCAGGTGAACATCAACGACTACTACGCACAGCGTCTGCCCCTCAACAAGGACTTCCCTCCCACACGCTACATGCGAGGGATCTATGAGTACCTTGATCTCTATATCTCCTCCTCATCACCCTACGATACGGGACGATATGCAGCCCTCCTCAAGAGTGATAGCAAGCAGGAGCAGAGCAGTGCCAACACCCTCTCCTTCACGATCGAGCTCCATCGTCAGGGGGCGGGTGCCGATCGTGCGATCGCAACGATCCCCTTCACCGTCTCGGGCTTCAAGCCCCTCACGAACCTAGAGAAGGATCTCTACATCAGCCACGACAGCGAGTTCATCGAGACGATGAGTACGAAGCTCAAGGGATGGAACAAGAAGGAGGATCCTCTGCCTACCTCAATCATGGGCTAGAGAACTGGATCACGAAGACCCAATGGGTATTCAAGTATCCAGGCAATCCGCAGAACCTCGTGTGGGGGCAGAAAGCAGCTCGCTGGTGGCTCGCAGCTCCTCCTCTCGGGAGTCAGTGGCGATGATAAGGGGCGAGACATCTACCTCCCTAGCCCCTAGACTTCGAGTGACTGAGGCACGACTTGAGGGGACTACCCTCAAGGCTACGATGGAGCTCCTCGGCGTCAATGAAGTCGCCTTCGACAAGCCTCTGCGCTTCCCATTCTCCGTCCTAAGCCTAAAACTGAACTAGGCAAGTCAAGGGTGAACTCTCGTTAGAGTTCACCCCTTTTTAAGCCCTAGAGGATATTAGGAGCGCTTGTCCATACGTTGTAAAAAAGTAAGACTAGGGCAGGGAGACAGATACACAGCCCCTGCAGCCTGCCCCATTCATGTTCATCAACACATACTTTATTTGAGCTATGAAGAGAAATATCCTATCCCTAGGGCTTGCCGTACTCTGTGCAGTGGCGACCCTCACCTCGTGTCTAGGGAATGACAACCCCTAAGCCCACCCCCTCACCCCTCGAGCAGATACGCATACGGCATATCGCTAGCTGTGTGTATCGCTTCAAAATAAGCAACCCCGCAGAACGCTACTACTGGGAGCGCAAGACCACAAATGGGCAGACACAGCACGTACAAATAGGCCTGCTCCTCAACGAGACCAAGCTCTACTCCGTCATCAAGCTTGACGACCCCAGCAAGCTCCCTGCCGTAGACGAGTCCAAGGGTATCTACGCCACAGGCAAGCTGATGGATGATACCAAGAAGATCGTCCACAGAGGTAGTAGACCCACCGAGAAGAAGGAGGATCTGGATGCCCTAGACAAGAAGCTCTACTGGGTAGTCTCCAAGCACACAGCCCAGCTAGATGAGAAGACATTCGTCTACCGAGTACCCTATTATTTCACCCGAGGAAATGAGGAGCGAGGGCTAACGGATGCTATCTGTGTACAGCTGACCAAGCCAGAGCACATAGAGCTCCTGAAGTGGTACTCCTCCCGCCTACTACTCGATATCGTAGCCCAGAGCCCGACAGACCCACTGATGTACGTCCTCTCAGCGAAGTATAGTGGCCTAAGCCCCCTACTGATAGCAGACATCCTATATCAGGATACGGAGATATTCAAGGATGCCTACCCCTTCTTCTACAGCACGGGATGGTCGATATACAGCCCTAAGGCTCGCCCCTAAGGAAGTGCCTAGACTCAAAGACATATCCCCCACCACCGAGATCGGTAGTGGGGGATATTTGCTTCGTCTAGGAGCGTATCCATTGGGTAGGTAGACCGCATACCTAGGGCAGGGCTGGGATATTATATGTATTTTTGTTACTTCATTGATACAGATAGTTGATGCAACAAATAGATATAATCAAGGCACCCGTAGCAGACCATGTGGAGGACTTCCACAGCCAGTTCAATGAGATACTGGCGACAAAGTCCGAATGGCTCCAAGACGCTATCGATCATCTGAATGCCTCCACTGGGAAGAAGGTACGCCCCGATCCTCGTAGCTCTGATGGCTGGAATGATCGCAGGTGGCGATCCCCAAGTCAAGTATCGAGGCTGCCGTCCTACTGGAGCTAATCCACACCGCCACCCCTCATCCATGATGACGTGATCGATGAGGCCTCCACCCGCCGAGGCCAACCTACGCTCAACGTCCCTCTACGACAATCGTGTGGCCGTGCTCATGGGGGATTTCGTCCTCTCCTCCGCACTCATCGGGGCTATCTCCCTAGGTGACCTCGAGGTCATTCAGATCATCTCCGGTATTGGCAGAGAGCTGACGGAGGGAGAGATCCGACAGTTTGAGAGTGCAGATAGTCTACGTCTGAGCGAGGGAGAACTACTACGACATCATCCGTCAGAAGACCGCAGTGCTCTTCGCCAGCTGTGCCCGTATCGCAGGGATCATGACCGGAGCTAGCGCACGGGACAAGGAGCGTCTGATGCAGATCGGGGAATACCTCGGGATGGCCTTCCAGATACGAGACGATATCTTCGACTACTACAGCAACGATGTAGGCAAGCCCACCGGCAACGACCTCAGAGAGGGCAAGATCACCCTTCCCCTCCTCCATACCCTCCTAGAGACCGAGGGGACAGCCGAGGGAGACCATTGCCTAGAGCTCCTCAGGGAGCGTCCCATCACCGAGGCGGCAGTAACCCATCTCACCCACTATGCTATCGAGCATGGAGGTATCGACTATGCAGAGACTCGACTAGCCGACTATATCCACCGAGCCAAGGAGCTCCTCTACAGCTATCCCGAGAGCATCTACCGCTCGTCCCTAATCGCCCTATCCGACTACATCGGTTCGCGTACTCACTGATTCATCCCCCCTACTATACCACCCTATGGAACGCAAGCCCACCACAGATCGCTCGATCACCTTCGCCGTCACAGCCTCCCTTTGGCTTCTCTTGATCCTCTTACAGACACTCGTGACCCCACTAGTGAGTCAGGGGATAGAGAGCGTCTTTGCACGGCCTAGCCTCTACTACTCTACATGGCTGACCGACACATGCCTCATACTGCTCTTCTACCTCAACTACTATAGCTTCGCCCCCCACTTGATGCGGCGACGCCTCTTCCGTTCTTACCTATGGCTGCTAGCTGTCTCGGCTCTCATTGGGCTTCTGATCCCCATCCTCTGCTATAGTCTCTGGGAGCTCGAGATGCCAGGCTTCGCCCCTAATACGATCCCCCTCTTCACTCGGTGTCATCGGTTCTGTGGCTGTCATCACGATCGGCCTAGCCACCCGAGGACTCCTAGAGTGGGATGCCCTAGGGATAGAAAACAAAGCTCTCAAGCAAGAGCTAGAGACCCTGAGAGCAGAAGTAAAGGAGCTCCAGCAGACACAGCAGGCGCAAGACACACCCCGCCCCTCCCTACCCCAAGAGACACTACCAGAACAACCCCATGAGGGACTCAAAATATAAGCCACCCTCGTCTACGTAACCTCAAGCCCGACAAGCGCAAGGGCAGGAAGAAGCGCTACATCCCGATCCCCCCTACTGCTCGTCATACTCCTCAGCCCTAGGCATATTGCTCAAGGTGCGCTGGGGAGCATGGTTCGGCAATGCCCCGAGGCTCCCTACAACACCCCCGAGGAGATCACTCGCATCACCCTCACCCCAGGGAGCGACTTCACCTCTGAGCGCACACTCTCCTGGCGAAGTGGTGAGCACCTAGAGGCCTCCGCAGTCTACATACAGGAGATCACGGCAGGTGGCGACACCTTGCCTGAGCAGCGTATCCCCGCCCTAGGACGCCTCGTCAAGAGTCGCTCAGGCAAGGGGTGCTTCTACCACGTCAGCCCTAGATAGCCTACACCTAGGGGCTCGCTACCTCTACCAGCTACAGAGTGGGGAGCGACGCTCGCCTATCTATTCCTTTACGATGCCTACCGAGCGGGACTGTGACACGACTCGCTTCGTCTACCTCGGAGATGTACAGGACCCAGCAGGTCAGATGAGCAGCACCTTCTTCCGAGAGATTAAGGCACGACTAGCCGACTCCATCCAGTTCCTTGCCCTAGCAGGCGACCAGATCGAGGGGCCGACAGACCAGTATTGGCAGAGCTGGTATCAGGCACAGCAAGGACTCAACACACGCATCCCGGTCATCGCCGCACCAGGTAATCATGAGTACCTCAAGCGTGGCTTCGCTCGTGAGCTTGACGTACGTTGGATACCGCAGACCAATTACCCACTCAATGGGTCAGGACTTTCTGCAGCGTAGCTACTACATCGACTTCCCCCTCATGCGCCTCATCGTCCTCGACACGACGGACATCATGTGGCTGGGGGCGATCGATAGCCACAAGAGTTGGCTACGTCATGCACTCTCCAGCTCCAGACAGCCCTGGCAGGTGGTACTCTTCCACCACGCTGTGGACTGTGTACGTGAGGGCGCAAGAACTTCATCATGCACCACGTCTTCAAGGATGAGCTCCTCGCCCACGGGGCAGACCTCGTCCTACAGGGACACGACCACGGCTACGCACGCTCTACGACACGAGGCGAGCGTGGGGATACTATTGCCCCAGCCTTCGTGATTAGCTCTGCCTCCCCCAAGGTCTATCGCAATGGCTTCTCCGCCGTACACGACCGCCTCGGATCAGGGCTACAGCTCTATCAGGACATCACCGTGACGAAGTCACAGATCCACTATACCTCCTACCGCTTCCAGCCCGACTCAGTCAGTAGGGACAGTCTCCTAGACCGCTCCAAGCTCCTCTATGACGAGTTCACCCTAAGCCGAGGCAGGGATGGAGTCGTGCATGTAGACGACAAGGCACGGTCACTGCCTGAACTCTTCCTCTACGAAAACTTCTCCACAGACCCCAAGGGACAGAAGCGAGCAGCGCAGTATGCCAAGGAGGTGAAGGAGCGCCGAGAGCGTAGGAAGAAGGAATAGCACAAAGCCTCCTACCCCTCTTCCCTAGCCCTCCTTCTCTAGTGGAAGGGTACCCATAAAGAATGCATTCAGGTACTTACCTCCCAACCCTAAACATACCTCCCGACCTAGAAAGACCTACCCCGCCCTACTCCTAGGGAGTAAGGCGGGGGTAAATGCTTATAATGAGATGGGCTTAGCCGAGGGTGGTCGAAGTTACGACGACGTAGCTGGAAGTCCTTACCGAGGTACTTCTCACGTACGATCTCATTCTCGGCAAGCTGCTCTGCTGTCCCCTCGAAGAGTACCTTCCCCTCGAAGAGCAGATAGGCACGGTCCGTGATACTCAGCGTCTCATAAACATTGTGGTCGGTGATGAGGATGCCGATATTCTTCTGTCGTAGCTGGGCTACAATGGTCTGAATATCCTGCACCGCTATCGGGTCCACACCTGCGAAGGGTTCGTCTAGCATGATGAACTTCGGGTCAATAGCTAGGCATCGAGCTATCTCGGCACGACGACGCTCACCTCCGGAGAGGCGGTTACCCTGATTCTGACGTACCTTCTCTAGGTGAAACTCTGAGATGAGCTCCTCGAGACGCGCCTGCTGCTCCTCCTTCGTCCTATCCGTCAGCTCCAGTACCGAGAGTATGTTATCCTCTACACTCATCTTACGATAGATAGAGGCCTCCTGGGCTAGGTAGCCGATACCTGCACGAGCACGCTTGTAGACTGGGAACTTAGTGATGTCCTCATCGTCTAGGAAGATGCGCCCCTCATTAGGCACTACCAGTCCCACCGTCATATAGAAGGTGGTGGTCTTGCCTGCCCCGTTAGGCCTAGGGAGCCCTACGATCTCACCCCGTCCCCACTTGGATGGAGACATGATTGACGACCGTGCGGGTGCGGTAACGCTTGACGAGGTTATCCGTACGAAGGATCATTGTCCTGAGAGGGGATATAGAGGGATCTTACTTCTTCTCCTGACGAGCGAGGCGACCTTCAGCGAAGGCTTCGATGGCAGCAGCACTCATACCCATGGAGCTGAAGCCTCCGTCGTTGAAGAGGTTCTGCATCGTGATCTACGAGTAAGGTCACTGAAGAGGGTGATGCAGTAGTCTGCGCAGTCGTTGGCGTCAGCGTTGCCGAGTGGGGAGAGATCCTCTGCGAAGTCTAGTAGATCAGACATACCCTTGACCCCGCTACCTGCCGTGGTGACGGTGGGGGACTGGGACACGGTGTTGATACGGACACCCTTGTCACGACCATAGATATAGCCGAAGCTACGGGCGATGGACTCAAGCAGGCTCTTGGCATCAGCCATATCGCTATAGCCGACGAAGGTACGCTGAGCAGCGATATAGGTCAGTGCGACGACAGAGCCACCCTCTGCGATAGCATCGAGCTTCTTAGCCACCTGAAGCATCTTGTGGAAAGATACTGCCGAGATGTCGAAGGTCGTCTGGAGCATCTTGTAGTCAAGGTCATCATAGCTACGTCCCTTACGTACGTTGGGGCTCATACCGATGGAGTGTAGGACGAAGTCTACCTTCCCGAAGCTCTTCATAGCCTCCTGAAAGACGACCTCGAGCTCTTCCTCCTTAGTTGCATCTGCAGGGACGACCTTTGCCCCGAGCTTCTGCCCTAGTTCGTTCAGCTGTCCCATACGTACAGCCACAGCGGTATTGGTGAGGATGATCTCGGCGCCTTCTTCGACAGCGCGTTCTGCTACACGCCAGGCAATAGACTGCTCATTGAGGGCTCCGAAGATGATCCCTTTCTTTCCTGCTAAGAGATTATAGCTCATAAGGCAAATTATTCTTTTTAGTTAAGTGAGTGAAACTTTCAGCACAAAGATACAGCTTTTTGTGCAAGTAGCCCTGCACTCGTGGGCTAAAGGAGTATAAAAAAACAAGGGGAGGGCGATGGATTGGGGGATGAAGGGGGATAACTAGGCGTACATCTGCTCACACAGACGAGGGACGCCCCATGATGACACGAGGGTGCTGATCCAGCGAGGCCTACTTAGCCTCCATGGTATATAGTCCCCATCCCCTAAGGGGGGAGAGGGGGCGATGAGGTGTCTTAGGTCTTCGTGCACGCCTTAGACAGGGCAATAGGCTGGGGAGATGAGGGACATCGGAGCACGGTGGCTAAAGACACCCTACCACATCGTGAGCAGTGCGCTCTAACCGAACCATGCACCTCTGACATGTCTACGCATACGAGCCTCCACGCTGAGCTACATGAGTAGCACCATGGGTGGAAAAGGACTAAGGAGGAAGGGGTGGCTTTGGATAGGTTGGAGGAACATGAAGAAAAAACCCCTTCTGTGAGCCTCCTTGTCCTACCCTTGGTGTAGAGCTCATGCCCCTACTTATCACAAGCGAGTACACCCGAGGGACACCGAGGTGCCCTCAGGCACAGCCGAGAGATCGTGATTACGGGATGTTATCGGGGTCTCTCCTCGAGGGAAGCTTCTTAGACCACCCACTCTCATGAGTGGGGTGGTGTATGCACGACATGATGTCATCATCTGGAAGCCAAACGCGCCCCTGGGTCTGTGGCGGAAAGACGTCCTTCTGCTGTACATCTGTGCGTCAGAAGGTGCACTTCATCGAGGAGACGGTCAGTAGCTACACGCTACTCTGTCTCATGGATAGTCTTCCCAATCTTATTCCCGAGATTGCTTTACTTGGATCTTAGGAGCAGGTCTCCTGGCTTATCATCCTAGTCTCTCCTCTCTCATACACCTTCCCAGGACAGCTGTCCCAGTGGTGGAGCTTCGTTGGCTCTGGTTGGATGAGGAGCCCATCCTATGACCGCATGTAGCGACCGAGATGGGGGATGACTTACAGTAGCGGGTACTGCGCCGGACTCACACCGGCTTCCCTTGCTGGCTCTCCTTCCTAATGGTCAGGATACGCTTCATCCTATATATGAAAGAGCCATACTCGTAAGACAAGACAAAGGTACGATTAAAAAACAAAAAACACTAAAACTTCTTATTATTTCCCCTCGCCTATCCCTCCACTGCCCTCTCCACATCGCACACAACACCCTCATTACCATCCCATAAGAGCACACATCTACCCCACTCCTCTCCCCTCAAACCTAAGGCATACTGCAAAGTGCAGATAGCAGATCCCCCAGCTAAGATCAGGTCAAGAGAGGCTCTCATAATCAGGGCTGACGCATGAAATCACTATAGTGCGAGGGCAAGGTCGAGAAGGAGCATAAGCCGAAGATAGAAGTATCTATGTCCCAGCATAGATATGCCAAGCGAACACTTCCTACCTAGGAGGGATGAGTGTACACGTGTGTACACAACTGTATACCCACGTGTACACAAGTGTATACACGCGTGTACACAAGTGCGCTCTAAGTATCTCCTCTGTAGGGCTCGCTTGTATGTCTATTCCTTGGGGATAATACGTAGGATCTCTAGGGATAGGCTAAGGCTCCCTGGGATATGAAATAATATCCCCGAAGATCCAAAGGCAGAAGTGTGCGAGCGAGAGCATGCGTCGGCGCTCGGGCTCATAACACCCGCACCCCACCCTACTATACACCTAGCCCCTAACCTTCGTCATCGAAGATTAGGGGCTGGAGACTCTCACCCTGCAGGGAGGCAGGGAGAAGAGAGGGGCGAGAAGGCTAACAGTGGATAGTAATAATCAGGGAGGTATGACTCGCCCCCACCTCTCCCTTGGGTTGGTGCACTCCCTCACCCCTCGAGTGGCGGGAGAGGCAGGCACTTAGGGGAATGGCTATGGACGTCTCTAGCGTCCTGAGCGTATGCGATCGTCGAAGGCTGTGAGTGCGGCCTTGGCACCCTCACCCATAGCGATGACGATCTGCTTGTAGGGCACGGTCGTGCAGTCTCCTGCAGCGTAGATACCCTCCACGGAGGTACGGCAGCGCTCGTCGATAACGATCTCACCACGGCGCTGCTCTACGAGCCCCTCGAAGGGCTTGGTGTTGGCAGCCAGCCCGATCTGTACAAAGAGACCATCTAGGCGAAGTGTCTCCTCATCACCTCCATCTCGGGGAGCGATGCGTAGCCCGACGACGCTCTTCCCATCACCCAGCACTTCGCGCGTAGCGATGCCACGGCGCACCGTGACGTTGGGGAGCTGTGCGAGCTTCTCCTGTAGGACGATATCGGCACGGAGCTCATCCATATACTCCAGCACCACGACACTACGGCAGATACCTGCTGGGTCGATGGCGGCCTCGATCCCGGAGTTACCCCCACCGATGACTGCGATGTCCTTGCCCTTGAAGAATGGGCCATCGCAGTGTGGGCAGAAGGCTACCCCACGCCCGATATACTCGGCCTCACCTGGCACCCCGAGCTTGCGCCACGAGGCACCCGTAGCGAGGATGACACGTGGAGCGACGAGGGTCTCACCGAGCGAAGTCTTGACCTCCTTCATAGAGTCTACGAGTTCGATGCTGGTGACTCGTCGGCTCTCTAGGGAGGACGATCCCATACTGCTCGGCATGACGGCGTAGGTCTGCGGCGAGCTGTGTCCCCGTGGTGGAGGGAACGGAGGGAATATTCTCGATACCGGTCGTCTCATTGACTCGTCCGCCGATGCGCTCTGCTACGACGGCTACACGGGTCCCTTACGAGCCGAATAGATAGCCGAGGCTATACCTGAAGTATGCTCCGACGACCACGAGGTCTAGCTCTCTGCGCTGTCCCTCTAGCTCCGTAGGGGCGAGGCCCACACGCTGCTCTAGTGCTGGGAGGGAGCTCCCCGAGGGGTAGCCTTACCGACATGGATCGGGATCCTCGCCCACATAGACTGCGGGGACAGAGCTAACTCCCTGAGACGCTCAACCTCCTCGGTGTAGATAGCCCCATCGACCATCTCGTGCTCGATGCCTTCGTTGTAGAGGGCTAGGGAGGTTCAGTGACTGCACCACCTCAGGGGCAGTTAGTGCAGTGAGGGAGGCATAGGTCGTCAGCTTCAGGGGCGCATTGAGCGCCTGGATACGAGCAACGAAAGCCTCATCGGGTAGGTTACGTCCCTGCCCGTCAGCGTTGAGGACTGCGAGGATGAGAGAGGTAAACTCGTGTCCAGAGGGGATCGCACGGAAGGAGATGCCTGTCTTCTGCCCATCACGTAGGATCGTGAGGCGAAGGCTATCACTGGCCTTATCCTCGAGGGTCAAGCGATCGCTCACGGAGGCGAAGTCCGTGATCATCGCCAGGAGCTCATCACCCTTGGCACCTGCGGGGCGCTCGACGAGGAGCGTATAGGAGTGGCGCAGCTCGGCGAAGAGCGTACGCAGCTGATCTAGGATGTTCTGTTCTAGGTACATTGTATAATATATGTCTAGTGATTGGGGTAAAAAAAGGGGAGAGGACAGCCCATGTACCCATGAGCTATACCTCTCCCCGTATGGTATTCCTCGGCTTAGGGTGGTATCGTGATGTGTCGATACGGGCTCCTAAGGCAGGGGACAGCGTGCCTCGGGCAGGGGGGCTACCCGCTTAGCACGGCTTGGCGAAGGCTAGGTAGACTAGATGCGCCTACGAGGGTCGATGCTGGGCTGAGGCGTAGCATCGCCTTCCTTCCACTTAGCAGGGCACACCTGACCTGGGTGCTCGTAGACAAACTTAGCAGCCTTGACCTTACGGAGCAGTTCGCTAGCGTCACGACCGATACCGTTGTCGTGGATCTCGGCGATCTTGACCTCGCCCTCTGGGTTGAAGAGGAACGTACCACGGTAAGCCTGACCAGACTCTTCGCCGAGGACACCCATAGCGTAGGAGAGCTCGAAGGTCATATCAGCGAGCATCGTATACTGTACACGTGCGATCGTATCCGTAGCGTCAGCCCATGCCTTGTGAACAAAGTGGGAGTCAGTGCTGATCGAATAGATATCTACACCCGAGAGCCTGGAACTCTTCGTAGTGGTCAGCTAGGTCAGCTAGCTCCGTAGGGCAAACGAAGGTGAAGTCACCGGGATAGAAGAAGAAGATGCTCCACTTACCCTTGAGGTCCTCGTTCGTTACTTCGAAGAAGCCCTTATCCTTACGGTAGGCATTGACCTTAAACTCGGGCATCTGGCTATTGATAATGCTCATGCTTGAATCGTTGTTAAATGATTATAATTCTTGATGATTTCTCTGATTACGATGCAAAGATACGTCAAGCCCCTCACCCCTCAATTGCCTCCATTTATACCTCCATATACAATATTAATTAGGGGCTAAATCTCCCCTCCCTACCCCTCACCGACCCTCGATGGGTGGGGAAGATGAGCAAGCAAAACAACTCGACGTAACACGCTCTGTATCGGGCATTACGGGAGGGCGCTAGAGGACATACCGAGAGGGGGAGATCGAACATATAATGATCGCCCCCATCACCTATGTAAGGTGACGAGGGCGATCATACCGAGTCCTCTTGCGGGCTCATTATAGGATCGGGATAGGGATGTCGGAATGGGCATCAAAGCCCCTTCGCAAAGGGGGCAAATCCATCAGCTACCGACAGCTCTCATCATCCCCTCGGTAGCCCAACCGCCCTCCACCTAGAGAGAAGCCCTAAGACGCTTATCTGGCTCTGCAGTCTGCAGAAGGCGTAGCGGGTGGGAGGGCTAGGCGGAGACTAGCCAAGGGGCGAAGTCACAGCAGGGCAGTCTGCGTGGCTAGAGAGTCACACCGAGGATAAAGCGAACGAACTCGGGGTTCCGATGATCAGCGATGAGGGGCTTCTTGGTATCCAGCTCCTTGATACGCTCCATATCCTCAGCATCGAGGGCGAAGTCGAAGATGTCGAAGTTCTGCGCCATACGCTCCCGCCGTACGCTCTTCGGGATGAGGATGATCCCCTGCTGTAATAGGTAGCGTAGGGCGACCTGCGCAGCACTACGCCCATGCTTCTCTCCTATAGCTACGAGGGTAGGAGTGCGGAAGTAGTCATTCTTCCCCTCGGCGAAAGGTCCCCAAGACATCAGCTTCGTATCCGTCTCCTGCATCACCTGCTGGAGCTCCTGTTGCTGTGTGAAGACATGAGTCTCCACCTGATTGACGGCAGGTGGGATCTCGACGAAGTGGGCGAGGTCGAGGAAGCGGTCTACGAGGAAGTTGCTGACCCCGATAGCCCTTAGCTTCCCTGCACGATAAGCCTCCTCCATAGCACGGTACGTACCATAGTAGTCGCCAAAGGGCTGATGAACGAGTAGTAGGTCTATATAGTCCGTCTGTAGTCGGCGGAGGGACTCATCGATGGAGGCCAAGGCACGCTCGTAGCCGGAATTGGAGATCCACACCTTGGTCGTGATGAAGAATTCGCTACGAGAGATACCACTCTTATGGATAGCGTGGCCTACGCCCTCTTCGTTCCGATAGATGCGGGCGGTATCTATAGAGCGGTAGCCGACTTGGATGGCTTCGCTCACTGAGCGTTCGCACTCCTCGGGAGAGACTTGGAAGACACCATAGCCGAGCTGAGGCATCTCTACGCCATTGTTTAGTTTGATGGTCTGCATACTGATTATTGCTTGTATGAATGGAGATAGTTACTTGCTTACCACAAAGGTAACAGAACTTTACATGCTATCCTCTTGCCCTGCTCCACAGTACTAGCGAAGAGAGCAAAAGGAAAGGTAGCACCCCGATGAACCTAAATCCTCTCGGGGTGCTACCTACGGATATGAACGCTCGGGCGGGACGGCTAAGGCATGAGCCCGAGGAGGGATGGCGTAGAGTTACGCCTTCTTGGCCTTCTTGCGTCGCTGGGCAAACTTGCGCTTGAAGAAGAGGTAGTAGCCCGTCAGAGGAAGACTCGCACCGAAGAGTGCTGCCAGACACGCCAAGATACGTGTCACGAGCCCACCCCACGCACCTGTATGCACGGTATAGATCCAGCCCTTGAGGGTCTTCTCCAGCTTGGCATCCTTATAGAGCTTGACCTTGGTGATCGCCCCCGTCTCGGCATCGAAGTGATAGGTGTCGGCAGCCTGATTATTGCCCGCTGAGTTCAGCGAACCGAGCATACCACGAGCCTCATCCTCGGAGATATTGATCTCGTGATAGGGCATTGGATCGGGTAGCGACCTCGCGGTAGAACCTGATCCCCAGAGGAGGTAGGTCTTCGGCGCCTTAGGCTTGTCCTTCTCTCACGCTCTCAGCACTCCTCAGGGGAGCTTGCCCCTCAGGACGCTTGTCAGCAGGCTTGTCCTTATCAGCCCGTGCCTCTGGCTTACCGCCCCCTTAGCAGGGGCATCCTTTTCCCCTTCTTCTCCACGGAGACACCGAAGAGCCCGTAGAAGCCCGTACGATACCACTCGAAGGATGAGGTGAGACCAGTTAGGGCAGCTGTCAGCAGAAGGAGGCTGACATAGACCCCTCCCACAGCATGTAGGCCATAGAAGAGGCGGTGACGGCCATGGTGTATGGAGATGCGGAGCTGCTTGCGGAGGTCCTTCAGCTTGCGTGGCCACCAGATCACAAGCCCCGAGATGAGGACAAAGATGAAGAGGAGGGTACTCGTACCGACGATGATGCGCCCCCAGAAGATCCCTTCGCCTGCAGGCTTCATGTTGTCTAGGAGCCAGCGGTGCAGGCGGAAGACGACCGAGTAGAAGGGGGTGCGATCGCTACGTCCCTTGACCTCGCCCGTGTAGGGGTCGATGAGCAGACCTGCCTTCCGAGGCTTCGAGAGACCGAGCGTATAGGTGCGCTCAGGGTCGCTGGGTATAGTTACACCGTGATTGACACCGAGGTCAGGCAGTGTGGCTGCTGCCCGATCGATGAGTGTCTGTATGGGGGCTTCTCGGCCTGCACCTGGGTGACCCTATAACGGCTGGGGAAGGCCAGCTGGGTGAGCTCCTGCTCGAAGGCCAGCAATGCCCCCGTCAGGCAGGTCGTCATGATGATGAGCCCAAAGGGCAGTGAGAGCCAGAGGTGAAGTCTCTTAAATAGCTTACGCATGGGTTGGGGAATATTCGTTTGTATGGATTGTCATTGGATGCATGCTGGAGCAGTTACCCTCCCCGAGGATCACAAGTGGAGCGGGAACAGGAGCTGGGAATAGGTGATGCCCCTCTAGTGTACAAGAGCCTTCGCAGGCACTGCACATAGCTAGCGGGCAGACCGCGGTGGCGATAAACAGCACGAGGAACTGTAGTATTCGTCTCTGAGGAGATAGTGACACGAAGAGATCCAACTCGATTTGTAGGCAAAGATACGCACACTAAGTAGCCTAGGCAAGCACCCTTGCTAAGTATAACCCTAGTCCTACCCCTTCGGTTCGACCCTCCCCCGAGCAAGCGATTATTACTCTATGCTCCTAGGGAAAGGTACAGATAAGAAAAGTAGGTAGCAGGTACCGCAATCGGCACAAAGCCCTATAAAACCTCGCACTAGAGGGCTAAGTGAGGAGCAAAAAAGGGTCCTAATATAGGGAGTATTATATAGGTGCTATTGGAAAGTCCGAAAATTGCATTACCTTTGTGGCGTGAAATTCGTCTCACAGATGAGTTCACAGCGGTATGCGGCTGTGGTGTAATTGGTAGCCACGTCAGACTTAGGATACGATGCCGCGAGGCGTGGGGGTTCGAGTCCCTTCAGCCGCACAGAGCTAAGGCTATCCCATTGCAGGGGTAGCCTTAGTTGCTTCTATCCCGCAGGTAGATTCCCTCCAAAAGCCTTAATCTCCCTAGCCTGCCCCTCCCTCCCCTAGCCTAAAAAAGCCCTAACGCTCCCTGCCCCCAAAGCCCTAATCTCCCCTAGCCTGTCTCCCTCCCTAGCCTAAAAAGCCCTAACGCTCCCCTGCCCCGAAAGCCCTATCCCCTCCTACTCTAAAGCCCTCCTCCCCCTCCCCAAGAGCCGATCCAGCGTATGATTTCTTTGGGTATGTTCCCCTCTTTGGCTCTTTTGGAGCATATTATTTCGTGTACAAGAGGGCTTAGCCGTTAGCCCCCTAGAGCACATCGGAGTTAGCCCCGAGAGACGTCTCAGCAAGCCCTCTACGGAGGACATACTTAGAGCAGTAGTGTACACGCGTGTATACAGTTGTGTACACGTGGGTATACTGTTGTGTACACACGTGTACACTTTTGCCTCCTAGGTAGTAGGTGGGGACTTGCTTAGCTACGCACAGAAGGCTGATTCCCCCTATCGAAGCTCATGCTCCTCGACCACTTTGCCTCCGACCTCTAGCGAGGACATACATCTGCCCTAAACCTAAGCACCCCGCCCGAGATAGCTGGCTATCTCGGGCGGGTGTCATCTCTGTGGCGAGAGAGGTCGAGGGGAGGATGGGTAGGGACGGTAGTAGGCCGAGGCTAGGGACTCCCTATCCTCACCCCAGCGGTGACGCTGCCGCTCCATCATCTGTCGCTCGGCAGGGGTTCGCCTCGTCACTCTGCCAGAACCGCTCACGTGCGAGGGCATCGGGTAGGTACTGCTGGTGGACAAAGTGCTCTGGATAGTCATGAGCATAGCGATAGCCGACTCCATAGCCGAGGTCCTTCATTAGAGAGGTAGGGGCATTGCGCAGGTGAAGGGGCACAGGGAGGTTGCCCGTGGCACGTACACGAGCCAGCGCTGCGTCGATAGCTCGGTAGGCGGAGTTGCTCTTCTCACTACACGCTAGGTAGATGACCGTCTCCGCTAGTGGGATACGTCCCTCGGGCCAACCGATACGCTCCAGCGTCTCAGCACAAGCCGTAGCGAGCAGTAGAGCGTTGGGATTAGCCAGACCAATGTCTTCGGAGGCCGAGATCATGAGCCTTCGGGCGATGAACGAAGGATCTTCACCTCCCTCGATCGAGCCTGGCTAGCCAATAGATGGCTGCATCGGGATCGCTGCCCCGTATGCTCTTGATCGGGGCAGAGGCGATGTCGTAGTGCAGTTCCCCACCCTTGTCGAAGGCGATAGGATTGGACTGCACCCCTTGCCCGACCAGTTCGTCCGTAATGACGAGTGGGTCAGCTGTCGTGGAGAGGGTGACCAACTCTAGTATATTCAGCGCTCTACGGGCATCACCACCTGCGTAGCGTAGCAGAGCGTTACTCTCGCCGATGGTGATTCGCCTACGACTCAGGAGTTCATCCGTCGTGAGGGCATGCTGGAGGAGCGCAAGGAGCTCCTCATCCGTGAGGGGATTGAGGGTATAGACTTGGCAGCGGGAGAGCAGGGGCGGATGACCTCGAAGCTCGGGTTCTCTGTCGTAGCTCCGATGAGGGTGACGATGCCCTGCTCTACGGCGGCGAGCAGTGAGTCCTGCTGGCTCTTGCTGAAGCGATGGATCTCGTCGATGAAGAGAATCGGACGTACCCCCGAGCCAAAGATGCCACCTTGCTCCGAGGTAATGCGCTCCAGCACTTCGCGCATCCTTGACCCCCCGAGTGTACGGCACTGAGCTGGTAGAAGCTCGTGGAGAGGCTATGGGCGATGATCTCGGAGAGCGTAGTCTTGCCCACACCAGGAGGCTGCAGAGGATGAGTGAGGGCAGACGTTGCTGCTCGATCATCCGCCGTAGGACTCCATTTGCTCCCACGAGATGGGACTGTCCGTAGTAGTGCTCCAGCGTCTCTGGGCGCATGCGCTCGGCTAGAGGCTTCTGTATCGTCATAGAGGGATAGGTCAGGGAAGCTGGCTATGGGTACGCTGACGGAGGATATAGTAGTGCCAGAGTAGGCTATAGGGGCTTGAGGATAGCTGGGCTGGGTGGTGTGGTGGTACGGCGAAGGTTCTCCCCACGCACAGCCTCGTACTCCCCTCTCGTCACAAGGAAGCCCCTCCAGGCACGTAGCACTGCTAGGGCATGCCGAGGACGCAGGCTCAGGAGATAGACGAGCGAGGCGAGGGTGTCGAGGAAGACCCGCCAGAGGAGGACATGATAGAGCCTCGGGGCTGGGAGGTTCTTGTAGAGCATGAGGGAGGTTGTTACGGAAGTTCAGGAAGACCTTCCGTGGACTCTCGGCCGAGTGTTCCTCCTCCGACATGATAGACGATGGAGCTCGGGGCATGAAGGATACGATAGCCTCGGGCATTGAGACGCCACGAGAGGTCGATCTCCTCTTGGTGAGCAAAGAAGCCCCGATCAAGTCCTCCAACCTCTAGGTAAGCACTGCGTCGTACTATGAGGCAGGGCACCTGATGCCCAAAAGATCTCTGCAGGGGTAGCATACTGCCCCTCGTCATACTCGAGGGTATCGAAGATACGCCCCCGACAGAAGGGATAGCCAAAGGCATCTATATATCCCCCGCTGCACCTGCATATTCGTAGCAGCTAGGCTCGTGATAGGCTCGTATCGTGGGCTGTATAGCCACGACATCACTGTGCTCTCCGAGCAGACACAGGGGCTCATCTAGCCATCCAGCAGAGAGACTAGCATCGCTATTGAGGGAGGACGACGATGGGATAGTCAAGGGCTTGTATGGCACGATTGTATCCCTCTGCATAGCCATAGTTCTCTTCGAAGCAGAGTGTAGCGACCTCGGGGTAATGTGACTGAAGAAAGGCTACAGAGTCATCCGTCGATCCATTGTCCACGATGATGAGCTCTGCACAGTCGGGGGTATGCTCGATCCACGAGGGGAGGAACTGCTCTAGTAGCGCTCGTCCATTCCAGTTGAGGACAACGACAGCGATCTCTTTTCCTTGGGTGGGGTGCATAGGGGTGTAGTAGGGAGTCTGATGTGGTAGGTATGGGGGAGTGGGAGCACTGCCGCTATACGGGCTACTGCTCCAGCAGAGCCCTTAGGCTCGGGCTGAGTGTGGCATGGGGATAGTGCTCTAGGCGACGCTTCCACCGCTTGTGGCTCCATAGCCATAGGGCGGGATCACGGCGTATCGTCGCCTCCAGCAGTCGTGCGTACCGCTCCGTGATCTCACCCTCAGGGGAGCTCTCGGGGGTACTCGTGATGAGGTGGAAGTGTCCTATGAAGCGCATGGGCCTGCACGCTCTATATCGAAGTAGAGGACGGGCAGGTCGTACCTACGAGCTAGACGCTCCACGCCATCCAGCATAGCTGTGGGCTGGTGTAGGGAAGTCCGTGAAGTAGTTGGCATGGTCTACGCCTGGAGCTTGGTCAGTGATCGTCGCCATGAGATAGCGACGATCCGTCTCCTCTCTTAGGTGCTCGACGAGGACTGCGCACCACGAGGGTCTTAGGAGTCAGCAGGGCACCGAAGCGTCTACGCTGCTCTGCGAAGAGCTCATCCATCGCCTGGTCCTCCAGCCTACGATAGACCTGATCCATGGTGACACCGATCTGATCGAAGTAGAGCTGTCCCGTACTGAAGAGCTCCCAGTTCCCCAAGTGCCCAAGGCAAGCGAAGGCACACCGATGATCCCGTACTGCCTCCTGTAGTGGAGTGAGGTCTGGGATGAGGAAGTGCTGGCGCATAATCACCTCGGGAGGTAGGCGAAGTAGACGGGGCGTAGAGAGGAGTTGTAGGCAAACTGCAGGTAGAAGTCCCACTCGATGCATCGCTGCTCAGCTTCGCTCCGCTCGGGGAAGCTATTACGGAGGTTCTCCCGTATGACCCTACGGCGATAGCGTATGAGGTGAGCCATCAGCCACGCTAGAGCTCGGCTGAGGACGTGTATGAGCCACCAGGGCAAGTGTGCCAGTAGACTCGTGCCTAGGCGAAGTAGATAGTATGGTAGTCGTCCCTTCATCCTCGTACGTTGCCTATCTAATATACAAAGGTACCCGAGGCATCGAGTTCCCTCGGGGTTAAGCGTGTGATCGTCCCTACGGCATCTGCATCGTAGGGCTGGTACACTGCACGTAGTTCTCACTGTGCCCCATCATCCATCCGTCGTGCTCACCACGCTCCCAGATCAGCTGTGAGCTCCTTACCTAGCTGGGAGGCGTAGAAGGCCTTGAGGTGCTCCTCGCTGAGGCGCATGAGTCGCTGGCTCCTGCGGTGCTTCTCTGCGGGCGATACCGTATGCTGGATGCTGTAGGGCGGCCGTGCCCTCACGCTCCGAGTAACTGAAGACATGGAGCTGGGTGAAGGATAGGCTCTGGAGGAACTCATAGCACTCCTCGAAGAGGTGTGCCTGCTCGCCCCTCGTCCCCACGATCACATCTACTCCGATGAAGGCATCAGGTAAGACACGGCGGATATGCTCCACACGTGAGCGGAAGAGGGCTCGGTCATAGCGGCGCTTCATCAGACGAAGCACCTCATCGCTCCCACTCTGTAGTGGGATATGGAAGTAGTGGAGCAATGCGCCGAGAGGTCGCACAGTAGTCTATGATTTTCCTCAGTAAGTAGGTTCGGTTCGATGGAACTGATACGGAATCGCTCGATCCCCTCCACCTGATCTAGTGCCTGCACGAGGTCTAGGAAGGTCTCCCCTCGCCCCCGCCCGAAGTCTCCGATATTCACTCCCGTGAGGACGATCTCCCTTCCCCCGACCGAGGCGATACGCTCAGCCTCGGTGACGATCTCTCTGATCGTACCGCTGCGGCTACGTCCTCGTGCACGTGGGATGGTACAATAAGAGCAGTGATAGTCACAGCCATCCTGCACCTTGAGGAAGTGCCGGATACGCTCGTCCGAGGAGGAGCTTAGGTGGAAGGTGCGGATATCCTTCGTGTGCCCACGGATGATACGTGCACTAGGGCTGTCCGTATCGGTATGGAGGAGGTCTAGGTAGCGAGCCACATCGAGCTTCTGCTCAGCCCCGAGTACGAGGCTAACCCCCTCAATAGCGGCGACCTCCTCGGGGTCAAGCTGTGCATAGCACCCCGTGACGACGACCAGTGCTCCAGGGTGCTCCCGATGGGCTCGGCGGATCGTACTACGGCACTTACGGTCGGCCTGCTCCGTGACAGAGCAGGTGTTGATGACACAGATCTGCGCTTGCTCTCCCTGCCGAGCTGTGCGGATACCCTGCTGTAGGAGCGAGCGACCGATCGTGGAGGTCTCGGCAAAGTTCAGCTTACAGCCTAGCGTATAGTAGGCAGCAGTCTTGTCTAGGAATACCGTAGAGTCTATCATCTGTGGACTAGGGAATATCGTCCCATGAGTGGGCACTCGGGGAATAGATTATCTGCACCAGCTAGAGGATCGTATCCTATAGCTAGAGCACAGAGATGCCCGTGGGTAGGCTGTGTCAATGAAAGTAGGGCTATCGGCTAAGCCTCATCCTCGTCCTTCCAGTCTAGGTCAAAGGACTGGATCTGCAGGTCGCCCTCACGCTCCTCCTGTGGGGTATCTATCCCTCGGGGTGCTCGGCGAGTGGTCGCCCCTAGATCGAGCATCTCCTGGAGCACTCCTCCTGAGACCTGCATGATGGTCTCTAAGAGTGCCTGGGAGACCTTGGCAAAGTCCTCCTCGTAGATGAAGATACGGTGACGCTCCACCTTACCTTCGCTTTCCTTCATCTTAGTCTCGGAGAGGACAATGTACTTGTTCCCCTTCGTATCTTGCTTAGCATCGATATAGTAATATCGTGTCCCAGCCTTCACCTTTTTGTGAAGCTAGGAGCGTCGAGCCACTCCATTCTTTCTCCATAAATTCTATCAGCTATGCGGATGTAATCGCTCTACGAAGGTACGGAATCTTCGGCAGTATCACACTCCACTTGCCCTCCCTATCAGGGCCGACGCATGATCTCGCTCGCACACTCCTGCTTTTGGATCTTCGGGGGTATCATTTCATATCCCAGGGGCCCCTTAGCCCATCACTATGGATCCTAGGCATTATCCCCAAGGAATAGACATACTAGCGAGCCCTACAGAGGAGATACTTAGAGCGTACTTGTGTACACGCGTGTATACAATAGTGTACACGTGGGTATACAGTAGTGTACACACGTGTATACTCATCCCTCCTAGGTAGGAGGGATACGCTGGGGATCTCTACACCTAGGGACACGGATACTTCTATCTTCGGCGTATGCTCCTCGACGACCTTGCCCTCGCACTATGGTGATTTCATGCCTCAGCCCCTGCCCTCCCTATACCCGACAAATGGTGCTTCAGCAGACACCCCTCTCACTCACCCCCAAACACCGCCTCTATAACATGCTCTATATCAAGCATACCGAATGGGCAAAAACGCTCTTACCGAGAGCGCACTTGCGCTCTCGGTAAGAGCGTCCTCGTCACCTATGTAAGGTGATTGAGGGCGAACATACCGAGTCCTCTACTGGGCTCTCGATATCTTCATTGAAGCACTCTTCTAGAGCCCGTCACAGCGAGGGAATGAGGGTCGCCCAATGGCGGTACTAAGAGCTGTACCTAGGAGAGACCACAAAACCTCTTGCGGGTAAGGTGACATAAACTGGGGGCTCAGGGCAACCTACCCACGATGACGAAGACGAGCTACTCCGCCCCTCGCCGAACCAACACACGACGACACACCCCAATATGCTACTCAACATGATCCAAAAGACGGACACAACAGCCCCTCAAAGAGGGCTGTAGATACAGATATCTACGGGAAGAGAAGACTCCTTAAATATTTTATTATGTGCACCTTACACCACATTTAGAAAACTATTACTAACTTTCGCCCCAAAGTCAAGGAGAGAAACTCTCGATAGCAAATAACACAACTATTATAGATGCCCCTAGCGACACGACATGACACGATGACCCCTCACCCCTAACCCTCGCTCTACAGCACGAGGGGGTAGCCTCCCCGCCGTACTCCTACCTCATGAGGACAAGGGTGAACAGCATACTCACACCCAAGCAAGATCCAGGCTAGTCTACATAAGACCTTATCAGAAACACGAAAGGTAATACGCAGGAGCCCTTACCGCTTCTGCTCTTGATTGTGCCTCTGTGACAGCCCCTGTGGAAAACACATCTGCACCCCGGCCGATCATACTCACCCATACCTAAGCTCTGGAGGTAACATTAGGAGACCTCACAGAGAGAATTTTTGATACACAACAATCCTTATGAGACAGATACTAAGATATGCGATGGGGCTACTTGCTCTCCTCCTCGTCCTCCCCGCCTGTAAGCGGAGCAACGACATCGAAGAGCCCACACTAGACCTATCCAAGAACACCCTCACCTTCGCTAAGGAGGCCTCTGAGCAGAGCGTCACCGTACAGACCAACAAGGACAACTGGACGGCCTTCGTCACCCAGGAGATTGGCTCGCACTCACTCAGAGGGCACGACCCTCAAGGTCAAGGCTCAGGCTAATAACCAAGGGACTGAGCGCACCGCCTCCGTCGTCGTCAATGCCGGTGGACTACAGCGTGTGATCGCTGTCAAGCAGACCTCGGGGAGCGTCATCCTCGAGCCCGACAGAGCACTCGTTGAGATCCCCGCTGAGGGTAAGACCGAGAAGGTCTACTACGAGACCAATACCAATCAGGTCAAGGTCGCTCTGGGGACAGAGGCTGACTGGCTCACCCTCACTCAGGGTCGCAACAGCTTCACCGTCACCGTCAAGGCCAACGAAAAGAGCAGCAAGCGATTCGCCAAGGTCATCCTCACTGCTGGGAATGCCACCAAGAAGTCGAAATCCGTCAGGCTGGCAAGGAGTTCTATGTCCTGCCCCTAGTTGACTTCCCCGCCGACCTCGCCCGAGTATGTGCCTACGAGCAAGGGCGTAACCACATCTTGATCAAGACCCCGATGGCTTCATCAACAAGAACTACTATCGCTTCCCTGACCAAGAGCCCGTGATGACGTTCATCCAGTACTACTTCGACACGGAGAATGCTAAGGGCTTCTCTGGTGCCTCCTCCGTCTGCTTCGACACCAAGCTCGTGAAGGACAATGCAGAGTTCGATGCCTTTCTGGCTGACAACGGCTTCACCGACAAGAAGCAGGGCAAGGACGCTAACGAGATCGTCTACCGGCACGCTCACGTCGACCTCGTTGTCACCGTCACCGTCCAGTCCAACGGAGCTATCATCGCTACCGAGTACCAGCCCAAGGGGACGGGACAAGGACTACCCCACCTTCTCCACCCTCCCCATGACCAATCAGACGAAGTACATGGGTGACCGAGATATGGCCATCAAGGGTACCAAGCCCGAAGGGAAGAAGAAGGATGAGATCCGCAAGATCGAGACGGAGCAATACGGCTGTGAGCTCGCCCCTGACGTCAAGCAGGAGAACTACGACCGCTTCGACGCCAGCAAGAAGTCCTTCGAGGGCGAAAGCTACCGTGGCTACTTCTATGTCGTTCCCTCCAAGACCATCCCCGACAACGATAAGTACATCGGCATGGTAGAGGGTACGCAGGCTATGTACCCCAACACGACCCTCGGCTACTGGGCAGACTTGCTCGGTCGCTACAGCCTGACGAAGGAAGCTAAGGCTCTCTTCGAAGGTAAGGGCTTCAAGTTCTGGAAGAAGCTCAGCAACGGCTACGACGCCTTCCTCGATAAGCCCAACAATCAGGCTTACCTCATGCGTGTCGTACCCAGCTTCAAGGGCAAGCCTACCATCGAACTCCAGTCCTCATACGAAGACCTCAGCGATATCAACCTCGGCATGCCTAAGGGCGGTGTCTCCGTCGAAACCCTCGCTGACTACAAGGCCTTCCTCAAGGCTAAGGCTAGAGAAGACGCCGCGGCTCATCGCCTAATGGAACGTGCTGCACGTGGTCATGAACTCCTAGTTAAGAAGGGACTCGTTCGCTAAGTACTTTCTACTCTATGGAGTACACTAGAGGCTAAATAGCGCCCATACTCCATAATATAAGCCTACCCCACTAGGGAGGGACGAGCTGTACAAGCTCTGCTCTCCACCTAGTGGGGTAAGCCTCTTTGTCCGTCTATAAACCTGCATCCGAAGGGAGAGGAGAGACAGGTGGAAGGTACTGTGCTCAGGGGCATTCGGGGACTTTGCCGTATCTTTGGAGAGGTAGGGGGAGCAGGTATCTCCTACCCCACTTTACCTACTCACTGAATATCACGATATATAATATGACTGGAATGCTCCATCGTAGGGGATCTATACCCTCCTCATTAGCCTCGCACTCTATAGCTGCCGAGGGACACTATCCTCACGGGAGGAGACGCTCGATCCCATAGACTATGTAGAGACCAATATGGGAGGGATCGAGTCACCTACTTGTCCCTACTTACCCTACCATACACCTGCCCAACAGCATGATGCGTATCCACCCCCAGCGGGCGGACTATGCTTCGGAGCAGATCGCAGGCCTGCCCCTCATCTTGACGAGCCATAGAGGGGTATCAGCCTTCGCCCTCAGCCCACGCAGTTCGGTGACCGACTCCATCCCCACCGTCACACACTACAGCTACGATGCCGAGGTGGTGCGCCCCTACTCCTACGAGGTGCGCCTACTAGAGCCCGAGGTGCAGGTGAGCTATGCACCTGCGGCACAGAGCGCCCTCTACAGCCTGACCTTCGAGGGCGAGGGAGCAGGACGCTACCTTGTCCTCTCTAGTGCCGAGGGGGAGCTCCAGGCCTTCGGACGCACGATACGTGGCTACCAGCAGCTAGAGGACTCCACGCGTGTCTATATCTATGCCGAGAGCGACATCACCCCTCAGTCCTACGGGGTACGTGGTGAGCATACGGGGCTGGTAGCGATGAACCCCCAGCAGGCAGAGGGACGTACGATCGTCCTCTCCTACAGCCAGCCCACAGTGCGCCTACGCTACGGCATCTCCTATATCAGTGTAGAGCAGGCACGGCGCAATGTGGAGCGTGAGATCCAGTCCTATGAGGTACAGCTGGTGGCCAAGGCGGCACGCAACGAGTGGACTAAGGCCCTCGGGAAGGTGCAGGTCGAGGGTGGCACAGAGGCCGAGCGTCGCACATTCTACACCTCTCTCTACCGCACCTATGAGCGTATGGTATGCATATCCGAGGATGGACGCTACTGGAGTGCCTTCGACCGACAGGTACACGACGACGCAGGAGTCCCCTTCTACACCGACGACTGGCTCTGGGACAGCTACCGAGCAGCCCACCCCCTGCGCATCCTACTTGACCCTCTCAAGGAGCAGCAGATGCTCACCTCCTACCTCCGTATGGCGGAGCAGTCTCCCCGAGGGGTGGCTCCCTACCTTTCCCCGAAGTCACGGGCGACACCCATCGTATGAATGGGACACATACCATCGCCCCCTTCGCAGATGCTTATGCCAAGGGACTCACGGGCTTCAACCTCAGCGCTGCCTATGAGACCGCAAGCAAGACGCTGCAGGAGAAGTCCTACCTCCCATGGACACGTATACCCAAGGGTCCTCTCTCGGAGCATCTCGACAAGCACGGCTACTTCCCCGGTCTTCGCATAGGTCAGCAGGAGACCGATCCCCGTGTGACGAAGTGGGAGAAGAGACAGAGTGTAGCGGTGAGCCTCGGGGCAGCCTACGACTACTGGTGTCTATCACAGCTCGCCAAGTTCGCAGGGCATGACGAGGAGGCTGCAGGCTACCTACGCCGCTCCTACGACTACCGCAAGCTCTTCAACTATGCTACAGGCTTCTTCCACCCCAAGGACGACCGAGGGCACTTCATCCAACCCTTCGACTACGAGCTGTCCGGAGGCCTAGGAGCACGAGACTACTACGATGAGAACAATGCCTACACCTATCGCTGGGATGTCCAGCACAACCCCGCAGACCTCATCTATCTGATGGGAGGCAAGGAGCGCTTCATCGGCTACCTCGATGAGACCCTACGTACTCCTCTGAGCAAGAGCAAGTGGGAGTTCTACAGCACACTCCCCGACCAGACTGGAGGGGTAGGGCAGTTCTCGATGGCTAATGAGCCCAGCCTTCACATCCCCTATCTGTACAACTATGCAGGTGCACCCTGGCGGACACAGCGACTCGTGCGTAAGCTGATCGATACGTGGTTCCGCCCCGACCTGATGGGGGTACCTGGGGACGAAGATGGTGGAGGTCTGAGCGCCTTCGTGGTCTTCTCGATGATGGGTATTTACCCACGTCACACCTGGACTACCTATATATAATATCGGTACCCCCTTCTTCCCTCGAGTGACACTGCAGCTGTCCTCTGGTCGTACCTTCGTGATCGAGGCGAAAGAGACCTCCGCCACGAATAAGTACATCCAGAGTGCCGAGGCTCAATGGCAAGTCTCTTGACCGAGCCTGGCTACGCCACAGCGAGCTCGTAGCAGGAGGACGACTCGTACTCGTGATGGGATCTCGCCCCAACAAGGCTTGGGGGCAAAGACCCCTCCCCTCAGCTGAGCGGATCGACCTCAAGCCAGTGAAGTAGGGCTAGGGAGCCGATAAGGGGAGATAGGGGGCTAATAGGTGCAATGGGTCTAATAAGTCTAATAGGGTCCAAATAGAAGCCTACCCCACCACTGACTCTCAGCCTAGGGCACATCGGATATGAGATATATTAGACTTATTAGACCCATTGCACCTATTAGCCCCCTCCCCCCTAGTCCTAGCTCTCCAGTCTCTCCAGCCCTACCCAGCTCCACTACCATTCATAACACTACGACAGCCTAAAAAAGTAATGCAACGACAGCAATACGTCCATGAGTTCATTGCTCATACCAGCCACAATATCTTCCTCACAGGGAAGGCCGGTACGGGTAAGACCACCTTGCTACATCAGATACGCACAAAGACCTACAAGAGCTGCATCGTAGCAGCCCCCACTGGGATAGCAGCCCTCAACGCTGGAGGGGTGACCCTACACTCTCTGCTCCAGCTCCCCATCGGAGCCTTTATCCCCGACTCCTCGGCAGAGCTGACCAATATCCCCACAGACCAGCTCTTCGTCACCCCCAAGGGAATACACCGCCACATACACCTGCAGGATCGCAAGATACGTCTACTACGTGCTATGGAGCTCCTCGTCATCGACGAGGTCAGTATGCTACGAGCCGATACGCTCGACCTCATAGATGTCGTGCTGAGGTCGGTGCGCCGTAGCCCCCTCCCCTTCGGTGGCGTGCAGGTACTCTTCATCGGCGACCTCCTACAGCTCCCCCCTGTCGTCAAGCCACAGGAATGGGCGGTGCTCCAGCACTACTATGAGAGTCCCTTCTTCTTCCACGCTCAGGTGCTTAGGAAGTATCCCCCTCTGTACATCGAACTGACTCACGTCTACCGCCAGCAGGATGGAGCCTACCTAGAGCTACTCAATCACCTCCGCTATAACAGCCTTACCGACGCCGATCACTCCTGGCTACAGAGTCGTATCGACCCTCACTTCGACCCCATCCACAACGAGGGTTACGTCACCCTCACCACGCATAATGCTCGGGCAGATGAGATCAACGAGCGAGCCCTCAATGCCCTCCCGGGCGGCTATCAAGACTATCATGCACGCATCTCGGGTGAATTCTCCCAGCATCTCTACCCAGTAGATCCGCTACTGAAGCTGAAGGTAGGTGCACGTGATGATGATCAAGAATGACCAAGAGATCCCTCGACGCTTCTACAACGGTATGCTCGCCACAGTCGAGCACATGGAGGGGGATGAGCTCTGTGTACGACTCGAGAACGGAGAACTACTTAACGTCCCCCACTACTCGTGGGAGAACGCCCGCTATGTACTCAAAGAGAAGACCGGGCAGACAGAGGCAGAGGTGCTCGGTACCTTTAGCCACTACCCCATTCGCTTAGCCTGGGCGATCACCATACACAAGAGTCGAGGGGCTGACCTTCGACCGAGCCGCCATCGACCTAGAGGCAGTCTTTGCCTCGGGACAAGCCCTACGTAGCCCTCTCCCGCCTACGTAGCCCGAAGGGGCTTACCCTGCTCTCCAGCATCAGCCCAAGGACACTCACGACACCTCAGCCCATCGTAGACTATGAGGAGACACGTGTGGAGGATAGCGTACTGGAGAGCACACTTGCCACCGAACGCACGACCTACTGGAGGACACAGTGCCTCACTGCCTTTGCCTGCCAAGAGTGCACACGACTCTGGCGAGACCATGCCTACAGCTATCGTATGGAGAGCGAGCGTAGCAAGAAGAGTGCCTTCGGAGACTGGGCGGCAGAGTCCCTAGCCAAGATGGAGCAGATACAGCAGGGTAGCCGACCGCTTCATCGCACAGCTTCAGAGCCTTTGGACACAAGGCGAGGAGGCACTACCCCTGATCGCAGAGCGCATAGGGAAGGCGTCGGAGTACTTCCTACCCCTATGGCGAGAGCTCCTCGTGGGGCTTCTGGAGGTACTGAGTCAAGGCTCGGGGGCTAGGCAAGGTCAAGGAGTTCGTTGCTGAGCTCGACGAACTACAGCGGGTAGTCACCCAGCACATCAGCCTAGTCATACGCATACAGCCTCATGATACAAGCTCTAGGCAAGGGCGTCTACCCCCGACCGAGAGAGCACCCAGATAGACGAACAGATAGAGACTTGGTTCAGGGAAACCCGAGCAGCCGTCAAGACACCATACATCGTCCCCGCCCCCAGCACGGAGAAGACCAAGAAGCGTGAGCCCTAAGGCCAAGAAGGAGCCTAAGCTGACGACACAGGAGCAGACCCTACAGCTCCTCAAGCAAGGCAAGAGCTACCTAGAGATAGCCGACGAACGCTCCCTACAGCCCTCCACCATCCTCGTGCATATCGCTCAGCTCCTAGAGCAGGGACCTCATCACCGAGAGAGAAGCAGGCATAGAGGAGGAGACGATGCAGGAGCTCATCCCACACTTCGAGAAGATGAACCCCGAGGAGGGGCTACGTCCCGTCATGGAGGCTATTGGCGAGGCTCATCCCTATGGCATCCTACGCCTCTACCTCGCAGCCTACCGCCATCTGCATGCGCCTCGCTCCTCGAGGAGGTGATCCCTTTCCTCGGCTCTTCACACAATTACCTCAGCGAGGCTTCCTCCCACACTCCCACGTTAGCTGAGCCCCTAGGATACGACTCCTTAGGGAGGTGTCTTGCTAAGCACTTCGACCCGTGCCCATCCCCTGATGTAGAGGGTGATGGACACGGGTCTCGTCTTACCCCGATGACAGCCATGGGGCATATTCGAATAAAATTTAAGATATTTGTACTACGAAAGTTAGAGATAATTATATAGAATTATTCAGTCCAATGACTAAAAAGTGCATTGCAGCTGGCGCGTGCAAGTCACGCCCCCAAGCTGCCCAAGGCCCTGGAGGGGGCAGTAACGGTTCGTCTCGGAGAGGCTACCCAGAGCGTTAGCGACCAAGAGGCAATCAAGGAATTATTCCCCAACACATACGGTCTGCCTAAGCTCACCTTCGAAGCTGCGCAGCAGGGGAGCAGGGTCAAGCCCTAAATGTAGGTGTCATCCTCTCAGGTGGACAGGCACCCGGTGGACACAACGTCATCGCAGGTCTCTTCGATGGTGTCAAGAGAATCCACCCCGACAGCCGTCTCTATGGCTTCCTCATGGGACCAGAGGGACTCATCAAGCATAATTACAGAGAGCTCACTGCTGAGCTCATCGACGAGTATCGCAATACTGGTGGCTTCGACATCATCGGCTCTGGTCGTACCAAGCTCGAGGAGAAGGAACAGTTCGACAAGGGTCTTGAGATCCTCAAGCAGCTCGATATCCGTGCCCTCGTAATCATCGGTGGCGACGACTCCAACACCAACGCAGCCGTCCCTAGCCGAGTACTACAAGAGCATCGGTGCTCTCGTCACAGTCATCGGTTGCCCCAAGACTATTGATGGTGACCTGAAGAACGAGCAGATCGAGACCTCCTTCGGCTTCGACACCGCTACCAAGGTCTACGCAGAGGTCATCGGTAACGTACAGCGTGACTGCTTCTCTGCTCGCAAGTACTGGCACTTCATCAAGCTCATGGGTCGCTCTGCCTCCCACATCGCTCTAGAGTGTGCCCTACAAGTACAGCCTAACGTAGCTATCGTCAGCGAAGAAGTCGAGGCCAAGAACCTCACACTGGACGACGTCGTCACCTCCATCGCTGAGGTCGTCGCTAAGCGTGCTGCCAAGGGCTGGAACTTCGGTACGGTGCTCATCCCCGAAGGGCTCATCGAGTTTATCCCCTGCCATCAAGTCCCTCATCGCCGAGCTCAATGACTTCCTCGCACACCACGAGGCTGAGTTCCGTGCAGTAGCAGCCGAAGAGCAGCGTGCCTTCATCATCAGCCAGCTCTCTGAGGCTAACTCCAAGCTCTATGCTAGCCTCCCTCCTCGGTAGCTCGCCAGCTCACCCCTAGACCGTGACCCCCACGGCAACGTACGGTGTCCCTCATCGAGACGGAGAAGCTCCTAGCTCAGATGGTCGGCTCTAAGCTCGCTGAGTGGAAGGAAGAAGGTCGCTACTCGGGTAAGTTTGCCTCCCTCACCCACTTCTTCGGCTACGAAGGTCGTTGCTCTATGCCCTCGAACTTCGATGCTGACTACTGCTACGCCCTCGGTCGTACGGCTGCCCTGCCTCATCGCCTCTGGTGTCACGGGCTATATGAGCTCCGTGCAGAACCTCACCGCCCCTGCTCACGAATGGATCGCTGGTGGTATCCCCACGACGATGATGATGAACATGGAGCGTCGTCATGGCGAGATGAAGCCTCGTTATCCAGAAGGCTCTCGTAGACCTCAAGGGTGAAGCCCTTCGCCTACTTCACGGCTCATCGTGATGAGTGGGCAGAGGAGACAAGCTTCGTGTACCCTGGTCCTATCCAGTTCTTTGGCACACCTGAGATCTGCGACCAGCCCTCTCGTACGCTGATCCTAGAGCAGACGAAGTAAAGACTCGCTACCCTACGTAGCAACCCCAACGATAGAGAGGCTATCCCAAAGTGTGGGATAGCCTCTCTTCGTATTCTTGGCGTCGTCCTTCCCCTACCCCTTAGCTCCCCTCCATCAGGGTCGAGCGCATGAAACACACCATTGTGCGAGGGCAAAGTAGTCGATGAGCATACAACGAAGACAGGACTATCTCCGTACTAGCTGCAGATATACCCAGCGTATACCTACTACCTATGAGGGGCGAGTATACACGTGTGTACACACTTGTGTACTCACGTGTACACAACTGTATACACACGTGTACACTACCTCGCTCTAAGTATATCCTCTGTAGAGCTCGCTTGTATGTCTATTCCTTGGGAATAACGTCTAGGCGCTTGGCTAAGGCCTCCAGGAGATGGAACTATATACTCAAAGAGCCAAAGACTGGGCTGTACAGAAAGAGATCGTGCGTCGCACCAGCCCCTCCATCCCCTCTGCATCTCTAGTCTTTACTCCTAGGGCTGTCCGCACCAGCCTATAGGAAGAGCTCCCCTCAGCGTCACGACTGGAGGGAGCCTTTCTTTCAGGTAAGGGTAATCTACTCTTACTTCTTCAGTCAGAGAAGTCTGCGACAGAGAAGATCTTGAGATCCCTCGAGGTAATAACCCGTGAAGGAGGTACCATCTTGCTTGGCTGCAAGGTATATGCAGATACCACGTATGGAGGCGAGGTTCCCCTCCGACTTGAAGGTAAACTTCGGATGCTCCACAGAGGCCTTGTCCCAAGAGCCTAAGCAAGTACCACTAGCATACAGCGAGAGGTTGGCCTTGCCATCGCTATCGGGGAAGTTTGCCCCCCAAGCAGCGACACAGAGGAATTGCCCTTGAGGGGATCCCAGCCCCTTGCTGGCAAGGAGTCCATAGGTCAGCTTGAGGCTATTGGTCGCTGCATCATACTCTAGTGGGAGGTCTGCGGAGAGTCCCTTGAGGATGAGCTTCTTCCCATCAGGTGACTTGACGAGCTCGACCTCCATATCGACATTAGCATCCTTATAGAAGCGAATACCCTGCATACGGTACTTCCCTACGAGGAAGTCATAGCCTAGGGCACCATAGCTTTGGGTGAACTTGACTGCCTGCTTATAGAGAGAGCCGAGGGAGATCGTCACCATAGCCTCACGATAGACCTCCGTCATAGGGGCGGCGGTGAAGATGAGCTTATCGGCTTCCTTCTTGAAGGTTAGCCAGGTGGGTAGATTCTCGACCTTGGGCTCTAGCATAGACATAGCCCCCTTGATCGGGGAGCTCAATATCTCCCCCAGCACGAGGGACCCTCATAGCTAGCCTTGGGCATCGCTATATAGGCATAGGCTCCGAGCTGTGTGATAGAGATACGTTGCTTCTGCTCGCCACGTGTGAGCAGGAGACTGGCTGTACGAGTATCTCCCTCTAGGGTTGGGAGCGATGGTATAGGTCAGCTTATTGCCAGAGGTCGCTCCTACCTGAAGCCACTCTGCATCGCTCTTGGCAGAGAAACCTTCCTCGGAGAGCGTAGCGGTACCTGTCCCTCCCTCAGCCGTGAAGCTATGGTCGGAGGCCAGCACACGGAAGGTCTCTATGGTATTCTCCTTAGGGAGTTTCCTTCCGGCAGGCACTTACCCCCACGAGGAGGGTAAGCGCTAGGAAGAGGAGTGAAATCCTATTATTAATCGTCTTCATACGTGTATGTTATTTCTTTATGAATGTAGGCTCTGAAGGCAAAAGTCTCCGCCAAAGCCCTTGTATGCACCTACATTGATGACATATAGGTAGAGGAGTTGGCGTCATAGCCCCATCGGCCATTGGAGACCAGGACATACTTCTACCTCCGGTGTAGGAGGCGTCAAGCTTGAGTACATCCCGAGGCCTTCACCCCAAGAGATACGTCCAGCGTCAGCATCCCATACGATGAGTCGGGACGAGATTGATGTCCTTCGTCACACGCTGCGTCTGTATCTCAAAGCGCTTGTTCGCTGGGTCGTAGGATGCTAGGACGACGAGCCTAGGGGCTATGCCCGTGATCGAATAGACGTTACGGGCATGCTGTGCGAAGGTCACCTCTCAGGCGACGGCCAGTTCACACACTTCATATCATACGTCCCAAGGTACTCGGCGAAGCCTTCGTAGTCTGGGTCTTGGCGAGGAGAGAGCTTGTCACCAGCAGCAGTCCGATAGCAGTGCTCAGCCTCATCCCAGAGTGATCTGAGACTCCAGCGAAGGGCGTACGGAAGTGTATCCCAGTGGTGGTATAAGCGTATGGGTGCTCCTCCCGCTACCCGTAGCTGGCTCCTCGATAGTGAACGAATTGTAGCCCCCCTCATTGGGATAGACTATGACCTCCTTACCCCCGATCTTACCGGAGAGTCCATAGCAGTGCTGGGTGTAGAGGCTATGAGCAGTCGGGGTCTTAGCCTTGAGTGCGATGGCAGCATCTAGGAGCTCCTTGGCATCCTGCTTAGCCCGAATGAGGCGCATGACGTTGCCTGTCTTACGGCCACGGACTAGGAGGGTGTCTGGGGAGGTAGAGCGCATGAGGGTGAACTCATAGTCTCCCTGGAAGCCATATCCCGTACCGTCCCCCTCGCTCTTATCTGGGTCAGAGAAGATGTGCAGGGGCAGGGTATAGGTGTCGAAGCTCAGGGTGATCCCCTTGTCGTTCTTGACGTGGTAGCCACCTCTTACCCAGGCGTTCGTTGGCTCTCCGGGGACTGGGGTCTCAGAGGCTACAGAGGCCATGTTCTTGTCCCCGAACTTCAGGGCTACTAGGTAGCCTCCATACTTGAGCCTACGATGGGGATAGAGCTCGAGGATCCAGCCATTGGTGGAGGACTTGAGCGTCTCGAGGAACTCTCGGGAGGCTGCATCTAGTCGGTCTGCAGCGGGCTGGTCAAAGGCCTGCCGAGGCTCCTGCTGACGAGGAGACGAGGTCCGAGGGTGAGCAGTAGGGCTAGTCCCCCAAGTGTCTTGCCTATCCGGTGAAGGGGATGATAGCCGTGGGGCATCGATAGATTGGTCTTCATCGTGTCTTGCATATTAAGTGGTGAGACTAGTCTGTGTACTGGGGTATGATCTGACAGCGAGTATCCCCGGGGGTATGATCCTTGGTGAGATCGAGGAAGTGGCGATCCTGCAGGAGACGACCCCAGACGAGGGCACGCTCCTGAGCGTGGTCGTGAGCTGATTTACGGGGAGCAGATAGACCGCGCAGCAGGGGCTCCCACTCGGGCTTGATGAGCTGAGGTGAGGGATCTCCTGGAGACGGCGAAGCGAGATAGCTCGTAGGGCATCCATATCGATCTTCCACGTATTCTTCATATACGTCTTGATGATATTGATCTTCTTGAGAAGCTTTGCCCTACCCTCCTCACCTGCAGCATTGAAGATAGCGCTCCACTCTGCGTCGGAGAAGGTAATCAGGGCTGCCGTGACCTCAGCGATGTCCTCACGTGGCTGGCTACTAGCATAGGCCGTGACGAAGCCCTTGGGAGCATAGTCAGCGAGCGTACGACGGTTATACCAAGAGGTAGGAGAATAGTCTGAGGCCGAGATCGTATTGTACTCATCTGTCAGCGATCTTGTTCTGGTGGAGGATATGGCTAAACTCGTGGTGCATGACCTTGAAGAAGGTCTTGTTGAGCGACACGGGATCGTTCTCATTGAGCCAGTTCACCTGGAAGAGGGTCACCTTCAGTCCACCCTCAGCGGTACCCTGGGTGATCGTACCATCACCATTCCACATAGCGGAGCCTATTAGGCTGAGCTGTCGGGGTGAAGCTCCACGCATGAAGTCCGTCCCCCCAGTGGCTTCGTTGTAGGCTCCATACCAGGCATGGAGGACGATCTGGGAGAGCTTCATACTCTTCTCCAGCTCAGCTGGGGCGAGGTTGCGAGAGCGGTCGGACTCGATATTCTGCATCGCATAGAGTACCTGCACGTTGTAGGCATCGGTGTACTCCCTACCGAGCCACTGGTCGAAGGCTGTAGGATCCTCTAGCCGAGGCTTGAGGACATGTCTATTGGGATCGGGGTCTGATCGGTGTCCTTGCACGAGGCCAGAGCGAGGGTGGCCAATAGGGTTAGTGCAAGGGGCGATATATGCTTGTTTTTCATTATTCACTCGTGATGAAGAGTTTGACTTAGTACCCAGGGTTCCCCTGCATACCGGCGTTGCGGATGGAGGCTGGGATCTGGAGAGCTCGGCGGTGGTCATCGACACGTAGTACCATGGCCTTCCCATCGGCAGGAGTATGTGTGATCTCGATGCCAAAGCGCTTGATGTCATCCCAGCGTGTCCCTTCGTGTACCGTCAGCACACGGCGAGCGTGTAGGACGGCCTGCATCATCAGGGTCTGGGTACCTGCCTCGAGGTCAAACTTCGGGTGCAGGGGCTTAGCGATCGTCTTGAGACGCTTCTCGATCACCTCGCGCTCCTCCTCGGTCGTATCATTGGTGACCTCGGTGTTGTAGGCCTTGGCGATCGTGGCTACGTCACCCGCCTTACCCCCTTAGAGAGGTACCAAGCAGAGGTCTGCAGCAGCACCATCATAGTCCTTGAGCATGACACGTGCCTCGGCTCTCCAGAGGAGTACCTTATCGACGTCGAAGGGCATCGCTACGATATGGGGCTGTCCCGTCTGTGCTGCGATATTGGCGATCTCAAAGCATCTCGGTGAGCTTAGGGGTGAAGATACGCTCTGCTCCCCCGTAGAGGAGGTCATAGTGGACGAGGCTATGCCCCCATCCCCCACCACTGCGGTAGGTCTCATTCTGGGCAATACGTCCACTGTGGGCGAAGCGTACATGGCGCAGTCCTCGTCCCCAGAGCGAGCGGGTCGTCTGGAGCATGATATTGCTGATGCTGCGAGGGTCGATATAGGCTAGGGTCACCTCGAGGACGTTGGTGAAGCGGCTGTAGGCCGCTACATCACGGATACCAGCGACAGCACCTGTCCCGAGGACCTCGTCGGCATACTTCTTCGCCTTGTCCCACTTCTCATAGTAGCAGTAGAACTGTGTGGCGAAGGCCTTCGCTGCACGTGTCGTGAAGTGATACATAGGGCTGCACATAGCGCTCATCATCGATCAGGGGTAGCCCAGTCTGTAGATCTCGTTCGATCTGGGCATAGACCTCTGCTACGCTCAGACGCTTAGCCTGCTCCTTGATGGACTTCTCTGGAGTGAGGGAAGTAGGGTACGCCTATATCCGTCTGGCTAGTACGTCCATTGTAGGCCTGAGCGAAGACATTCACCAGCAGGAAGTGCGTATAGGCACGGCAGAGTAGAGCCTCTCCACGAGAGTGCTCGAGCTCACGTGGACTCCCAAGCTCCTCGATCGACTCTAGGGCTTGGTTGGCCGTCATGATGGCATCATAGCAGGTGCTCCAGAGTTGGTCTCCGTATCCCAGTCCGTCCCACTATTGGACTCCCAGTAGAAGCCCTCGTGGTTCTCTAGGTTGGAGTCTTCGAATCGAGGACCATTATCCTCTACGTTGTCTGTGCGGTGCTCTACGAAGCCCATCGGCATGAGCGTAGGATAGGCAGTGACGAGTAGACGCTCTATCTTATCGCCACGATTGAGCTCGGTGCGGGAGTCGGGCATCTTGTCTAGGAAGTTACAGCTGGAGAAGAGCGTCCCCAGAGCAAACACACCTAATAGGATATGATTACGTTTCATAGTGTCACGTCATTATATAGTTAGAAGCCTATGTGTACCGTCGCCGTGATCTGGCGTGCGAGAGGAGCTGCGACACCACCCGAGCGGAAGAACTCTGGGTCTTGTCCGTAGAGCTTCTTATCGGCATAGAGGAGGGCGAGGTTCGTAGCCTGGAGCTTCAGCGAGGCAGTCTTGAGGAAGCCAAGACGCTTGACGAGGCTCGTCGGCAGGGGTGTAGGTCAGAGAGATCTCCTTGAGGCGGACGAAGCTACCATCAGCCACTCGTGCCGTAGAGTAGTTGTAGGCGGCGTAGCCCCGAGAGAGGTTAGAGTAGCTTGCGTGGTCCTGTACCGAGGCTAGGACGGGGATATCCGTCTTCTGCTCATCGCCTGGGACCATCCAGCGGTTCTTGAACTCCTTAGGTGTAGCCCATAGGTCGCCATAGCCCGAGGCAAAGGCGGGGTGTAGGCGTAGCTTGTTCCCACCAGAGTAGGTAAGGAAGATGTTGAGCTTAAAGTTCTTGTACGTGAAGATATTCCCAAAGCTACCATTGAAGGTAGGCTCTGCCGAACCCTCGTACTTGAGGAAGTCGAGGTCATCGATCTGCTGGAAGTTGATCTCCTTGTAGTTATGTCGGTTGATCGTCTGCCCATTGACCTTGAAGGTTGGGAAGCCCTCATTGTCTAGCCCCGTGTAGGGGATAGAGAATAGGGAGCGAACAGGATAGCCCTGACGAGCGAAGCCGTTCCCAGAGAGGAAGCTAAACATGTGTCGCTTGGTCGTCAGCTGGGTCACTTCATTGTGGTTCGACCCGAAGATGAAGTCTGAGGTCCAGCTGAAGTCCTTCGTCTGGATATTCTTCGTCGAGATCGAGAACTCGAAGCCGTGGCTCTTCATCGTAGCCACGTTGCCGTAGCGTGAGCCCCCGATGGTATAGGTCGTACCGATGAGGTCAAAGTTGTTACGCTTGTAGGCATCAGCCGTGATGTTCACCCTATTATTAAAGAGTCCCATATCGATCCCGACGTTGAACTCATGCTTCTTCTCATAGGTCAGCCCAGAGTTCTCATAGCCCGTGATCTCATTGGTATTCTCCGTGAGGTCGGCCGAGGGGCGCCAGACGGAGCCACTACGTACGACGACACGAGAGTTGGTTAGCCACTTCGGAGCCTCTGCCACCAGAGAGTAAGAGGCCTTGAGGGTCAGGTGTGAGAGGAGCTTCTGTCGGTCGAAGAAGTTCTCCTCGTGGGCATTCCAGGCACCAGAGACGTTCCAGGTAGGTAGCCAGCGAGCCGAGCGGCTACGTCCGAGCATATTGGAGCCCTCGTAGCGGGTCGTCCCCGTGAGGGTATAGCGTCCCTTGTAGGAGTAGGTAGCGGTGAGGAAGTAGGCCAGTGTACGATCGTAGGTACGGGAGAGGACATAGTAGGGAGCATTCTTCTCCTTGAGCTGCTTGAAGAGGTGATAGTCCCAGAAGGCATTTAACCCGCTATCGTACTGCATCCCATAGCCATCGAAGGCTCGGTAGAGACGATCCTGAGCATTCAGTTCCATCCCCAGATAGGCATTGATGATATGGTCGTGCTGGATCGTCGTATTGTAGTTGGCCGATAGACGTAGGTCGTAGCTGGACATCTTTCGCTGGTTGGTGTCGTAGAAGCCCCCTACGGGCAGGATCGTCTGTGGCAGGGTATTGGGCTTGTCCTGATCTCGCCACAGGTATTTATTGTTATTGATCACCGTAGCATCCTGCATGGCACGATAGGCCTGAGGGCGGTTAGAGTACTCGGTGACGATGCTCTCCGTATCGGTATAGGTATCCTTGTAGGCACCGAGTAGAGCTAGGGTAAGTCCCTTGATGGGCTTCCACTTGAGCTCGAGCTGGAGCTTGACGTCCTTGACCTCTAGGTCGATATAGTTGTTATCGAGTTCGTGCTTGATATTGAAGGGAGCATACTCACGCATGTAGTACTCATTGGGATCAAGCGTACGGCTCGTATTCAGAGCGTAGGAGTAGGGGTTGATGTCGAAGCTACGAGAGACTGTCCCATTGACCGCATCGGCAGACTGCGAGGTGTACCTGGAGCACGCTGGATACGTGAGGCTGCGTTGATCGGGGCAGAGACGGAGACCTTAGGGGAGAAGTTGTAGGTAGCGTTGAGGTTACCCGTGTAGCGTCGTACATTGCTAGAGCGCATCCATCCTGGGTCAAGCATCGCCGAGAGGGAGATGTAGGTCTGGAGGTTCTTCGTCCCGCCGGAGAAGCTTTAGGGAGTGGTTCTGCATGACAGCTGGGGAGAAGAGCTCCTGAAACCAGTCTGTGTTGCGGAGCTCACCCTTGCGCAGGTACTCGGCCTTGGCCTCTGGGGTATTAGCCAGAGCAAACTGTCCAGTGCGTGGGTTGTAGAGTGTGCATCAGGTGATACATCTTACCATGGATCCCACTAGAGGCTGCATTGTAGACGCTGGAGAAGTTCAGCCAACCCTTCTTCTCCATCTCGCTGTAGGCCTCCATCTGATCCTGCGAGTTCATGATGTTGAACTCTCGGTAGGAGGGGACGAAGCGAGAGGTGAACTCACCCGTATAGGAGAAGGGCTCGTACCGCTGCGACCCTTCTTGGTCGTGATGACGATCACACCTGCCATAGCCTTTGCCCCGTAGATAGAGGGTGGTCTGATCCGTCCTCGAGGATCTGGAAGCTCTCGATGTCATCGGCATTGAGCCCTGCGATCGCGGAGCTAAGGAGGGTGGTAGCATCACCAGAGCTTAGGTCATCGGCGCCGATATTGACTACGTCCTCCTGGATCACACCATCGACGACCCATAGGGGCTTAGAGGATCCATAGATAGATGTAGCACCACGTACACGGATCTTAGGAGCCGTACCGAAGGTACCTGAGAGGTTCTGCACGGAGACCCCTGCAGACTTTCCCTCTAGGCCTCGGCTGATATCGGCCATACCCGACATCTTGACTTGGTCGGCCTTGAGCTTGTCGCTCGCCCCGGTGAAGAGGCGCTTATCGGTGGAGACCATCCCGGTGATGACGACATTGTCAATCATCTTGGCATCGGGCTCCATGCGGATGGTCATCCCATCCTTGGCTGTGACACGGGCCTCCTTATATCCGACATAGCGGATCAGGAGCTGTGTCTTACCAGCGGGGAGCTTGAGCGTGAAGTCTCCCTTAGCACTAGTCGTGGTACCCTGCTTGGTACCTACGACGAGGACGGAGGCCATGGGCGAGCCTCCACCTTCCTCATCGAGTACTTTTCCTCGGATTGTCTGTCCTGCACCCTGAGCGAGGAGCTCACCCGAGGAGGCGAGGAGTGAGGCCTACGAGGAGTAGACCTATCCTAGTGCAGTACTTACCCAATCGAAGTAGTCTTAGATTGTTCATAAGCATGTAGTTAATTGTATGTGTGAAGTTATGCGTGCTTATCGCTGATCCATGGTGCGAGTGTATCAGGATCGGGTGTGGAGGAGATCACCTCACCCCTGTGTCAGGGTAAGGCATGTATGTCCACACGGCGGCAGTGATACAGTTGTTTGTATTGTCCTGCATCGTTGTAGTAGTATAGTTAGTAGTATCCCAGGGCTCTTTTTGGGAGCATTCGACTGCTCAATACACCTGCCTTGTTTCCCTCCGATACAGGGAGGGTGTAGCTCGAGCACCTTTCCTAAGAGCTTTCCACAGCAAATTTATTTATTCTACTACGGAGAAACAAATATCTCACGAATATTTCTCCTGCCTCCCCCCCAAGAGCTGATGTATGCAATCACTAGAGGGCAAGAGCTAGATAAGCGAGATGCATACACCGAAGACAGAAACACCTGAACTCTAGACATATATTTATCAGGCATATAGCTACTACTTAGGAGGGAAAAGTATACACGCGTGTACACAACCTCGCTCTAAGTATGTCCCCAGAAGGGCTCTCGTAGGCTGCTCTCCCGGAGCTAATACCTAGGTGCACCAGAGAGACACCTAAGGCTCCCTGAGTCATGGAATAATACCCCCAAGGAGCATAAAGGGTGGAGTATACCCAGCGACGAGGGCAGATATATCGAGTCCCTCCTAGGGCGCATACCGAGTCCCACAGCTCCACCCTCGGGATGCTCACCACATGCCCACTGATAGCTATGTATCCCTTCCCTCACAGCCATATATAAACATGGAGTGTAGCGATACCCCGACTGACGCTATTCCTATAAGTACATGCACAGCTCCTCCATGAGAGCTATCCATGCATCTCGGAGACGGAAAAGAGGCAGAAAAAGGGAGGGATTTTTTGTGTGAAGAAAAATAAGTTATCTTTGTGGTAATCCTCAACTGCACTTCTAGAGAGGGTCACTAGGAGGGAGGAGATGGAGAATTGGTACATTACACACCTAACAACTAGCGTATAGTGTCCTCATCGGGAGATGCGCTGGTCACACAATTCATCTGTTCATTATGGCCTACAAGGCAAGTATTGTACGCAGGTAGTCTATCTCCTCACAGCGCTTCTGGTAGCTCTACTCTCTGTCAGCATCGAGCTGATGATACACCTCTTCATGGGGCGAGCAGGGGCTTCCTAGCGCACGGACTGGCCATCCTCACGCTCGAGGTGCTCGCTGCACTTCTCTCTTGCTTATCCTGCCACACCCTATGGGCTATCCTCCCGTGTCGTCCTCCCTGTAGCCCTCTACACCACGATCATTACGCTGGCTATGCACTTTGCCCTAGTAGCCTATCTTTGTAATCATCTTAACCTATCTTTGTAATCATCTTAATACAACAAACTACAATGAAACAGATCATCTCTACCCCCAACGCTCCAGCAGCCATCGGCCTACAGCCAGGCGATCCTCGTCGGTGACACCCTCTATGCCTCTGGGCAGCTCGGTATAGACCCTGCTACGGGCGACTTTCCCCGAGGGCGTGACTGCACAGACAGAGCAGTCCTTCCGCAACATCCACGCGATCCTAGAGGCTGCTGGTCTCAGCATCGACGATGTGGTCAAGACGACTTGCTTCCTAGCTGACATGGAGACTTCGCAGCTATGAACGCCGTCTACGAGCGTCAGTTCATGCGATCTTATCCTGCACGCTCTGCCGTAGCCGTCAAGACCCTACCTAAGGGTGGGCTGGTAGAGATCGAGATCATCGCCATCAAGGGGCTAGCTATACAGCCTCCGATAGGGGGCAGATAGGAGCGAGGGCTATGGATACCTAGACACAGAGATAGGGACATTCATAGTATTTTACTACCTTTGCTCCCGAGCGTTGTGCCCAGCGCCTCCAGAATAGAATCTGTGTGTATCTGGAGGTGAGGGCTTAAAAGGGAACCGAGTGCGAGTCTCGGACAGTCCCGCTGCTGTGAGCATATCATACTGCTACCACGATGAGCTGAGACGATCAGCCACCACTGAGGGTTCTGTGTCCTTGGGAAGGTGATGCGACGGTAGACAAGGTATGTAAGTCAGAAGACCTGCAATGCTCTTCTAAATGCTTCGAGGAAAGCTACAAGTGTGGGTACCCCTGCACTTGGAATTCATTCCCCAAAGAGGTGTCCGCTCTTTTAAATCAAGAGGATCTTCGGCTTGCCGTAGTAATTTAGTGGATATGCCTCAGGTAGCGTCCAGATGATAGGGGATCCCCCCTACTGTCGGGGCGACTTACCTGAGGCTTATTCGTTAGAGTCGTCCCCTTTGGGTTATCTTTGTCCTAGAGACATCATCAGTATATACATATAATACAGACGTGACACTTATGAAGCTGCTTCGTGTGCTCCGGCACACTACCCTAGCCCTCCCGCTACTGCTGAGGCTCTCGAGTGAGAGCTCATACGCAGCCCCGACAGATAGTCTTCGCCTCATCCTCGCCCAGCCTCTGTCGTACGGGACAGAGGGGAGCCACACCTCCCCAAGACCCTCATCATACGACGTAATGCCCCTGAGTCCCCTGCGCAGAGGGCTGGCACAACTGACGGGTCGTAGGGTCACGGTGAGCCCGCAGGGGAGTAGACGACTACGCACTCTCATCGACCCACGGATCGCTGGGCGGGAGGGCTACCGCCTCGAGATCAGCTCGGAGGGGATCACCCTCTCTGGACGAGATCAGACGGGGCTACAGCAGGGTGTACAGACCCTACTACAGCTCGTAGAGCAGTATGGCGATCGACTCCCCAGCTGACAATCACGGACTCGGCACGCTTTGCCTACCGTGGGGTGATGCTGGATGCCTCTGCCACTTCATGCGTAGCGATACTGATCCCTACGTCTACTGACGAGATGGCTCGCTACAAGCTCAACCGCTTCCACTGGCACCTGGTCGATGGAGGAGGCTGGCGCTTCCCCAGCACGAAGTATCCCCTACTGACCAAGAAGGCAGCCTACCGCATGACCAACGACTGGGACTCCTTCTGGCAGAAGGATCGCAAGTTCGTGAGACGAGGGTACCCCGGAGCCTATGGTGGCTACTACACCCGGGCGGAGATCCGTCAGGTGGTAGAGCATGCTACCCGACTAGGCATCACGGCGATCCCCGAGATCGAGATGCCCGGCATAGCAACGAGATCTTCGCCGCCCTACCCCCGAGCTGAGCTGTCGGGGACACTGGGACTTCGAGAGCACGGATCGTGTATCGGTAGAGCAGACCTTCCGCTTCGTAGAGGATATCCTCAGCGAAGTGATGGAGCTCTTCCTCTCGCTACATCCACATCGGAGGCGATGAGGCAGCGATGAACCACTGGGGGAAGTGCCCCGACTGCCGCCGACGTATGGAGCAGGAGGGGCTCAAGGATGAGCATGAGCTACAGAGCTACATGATCCGCCGTGTCGAGAAGTACCTCAATAGCAAGGGACGCAAGCTCATCGGCTGGGATGAGATCCTGATGGGTGGACTAGCCCCCGATGCCACAGTCATGAGCTGGCGAGGAGAGGAGGGTGGCATAGCTGCTGCCCAGGCAGGGCATGATGTCATCATGACACCCGGAAGCCACGTCTACCTAGACTTCTACCAACGGGAGTCTGACGGCGAACCTCGTGCTAACGGAGGCTTCACCACACTGGAGAAGATCTATTCGTACAACCCTACCCCTGCTGTACTCAAGGAGAGTGAACAGAAGCACATCCTCGGGGCGCAGGCGAACCTCTGGACTAGAATACGTACTAGATGAGCAACATGCCGAGTACATGCTCTTCCCCCGCATCCTCGCACTAGCAGAGCTCACCTGGAGCCCCCCAGAGCGTGAGGAGCTACCCGGACTTCCTCACCCGTGTCAATCACCACCTACCCCACCTACAGCAGCGAGGGATCAATGCCTATCCCCTACGCCGTATCGCCGTAGATATGCAGGTCGATAGCCTCAAGCGACAGATCACCCTGAGCCTCTCTGCCGAGCGTCCCGATGCCGAGATCCACTACACGATAGACGGCACTGAGCCTACCCCAGCCTCTCCCCGCTATGAGGGTCGTCCGATCATCTGCACCGACTCCGTACTGCTGGTCGCTAAGCTCTTCCAAGAGGGTAAGCCCCTTGACCTACCCAGCATCCATTACCGGGCAGACTACCACAAGGGGATCGGCAAGAAGATCACCTACAATGAGCACAGCTGGAACTCCAAGTACCCAGCAGGCGGTGAGCGTGCCCTACTTGATGGAGTACGTGGCACTCCCACCTACCCTAGACGGCAAGTGGCAGGGCTTCACGAAGCCCCTAGATGTGACGATCGACCTCGGGGCTGTCACAGAGCTACACCATATCTTCGCCCACTTCATGCAAGAGCGCATTCAGTGGGTCTATATGCCAGGTGAGGTAGAGATCCTCCTGAGCGAGGACGGAGTGAACTACCGCAGTGTGGGTAAGCGCACCACTCAGACGAGCGAGGAGGAGTACAAGCCCGTCTTCGAGACCTTTAGCTTCCCGATGAGGGGAGCGAGGCACGCTATGTCCGCCTACGAGCAGCGAACAACCGCTCTGCAGGACACTTCATCTTCACCGACGAGATCGTGATCTGGTAGCTCTAGCCCCTAAGCTAAGCCTACATATAGGGAGGGCTGGCCTCCCGTGGGTTCATTGACCACGGGGAGTCAGCCCCTCTCGCTTGTGGGGGAGATAGGGGTACCACAGACTCCTAGCTACCTTTGTAGGAAAGACTAAATAGCTCATGGCAAAGAAAAAGACCATCTATCACTGCTCCGAGTGCGGAGCCCAGTACCCCAAGTGGCAGGGCTTCTGCTCGCAGTGTGGCGGTGGAATAGCATCGAGGAGGAAGAAATCGTCGTAGGGAAGAAGGAGACGAGCTCTCACCTTCACCGCTGCCTCCATCACCAGCTCCCGCCCCATACGGATACGGGACATCGAGCGCAGGGAGGAGGCACGACTTGACCTAAGAGACCCCGAGCTGAATCGTGTGCTCGGCGGGGGACTCGTCGAGGGAGCCTTCGTCCTACTCGGCGGTGAGCCTGGGATCGGGAAGTCTACCCGATCCCACAGACCGTCCTCAGCATACCCTACCGCACCCTCTACGTCTCAGGGGAGGAGAGCCTCTCCCAGCTGAAGATGCGTGCAGACCGCCTCGGCGGGACGAACGAGGAGTGTCTGATCTATGCAGAGACGAACCTAGAGAAGATCCTACATACCGCACTAGACGTACGCCCCGAGCTCGTCGTCATCGACTCCATACAGACGATACAGACCGAGCTCTCCGACTCCTCGGCCGGGAGCGTCTCACAGATACGAGAGTGTGCAGGCGCTCTACTGAAGTACTGCAAGAGCGAGAACGTCCCCGTGATCCTCATCGGACATATAAATAAAGAGGGGAGCATCGCAGGGCCTAAGATCCTAGAGCATACGGTGGACGTCGTCCTACAGTTCGAGGGCGATAAGCACTATATGTATCGTATCCTGAGAGGACAGAAGAACCGCTTCGGCAGTACCGCCGAGCTCGGTATCTATGAGATGCGACAGAGTGGGCTACGCCCCGTGGAGAACCCCTCCGAGCATCTGATGAGTCACACGGGGCTACAGCTAGTGGCGTCGCCATCGCTGCGGCGATGGAGGGTGTGCGCCCCTTCCTCATCGAGACGCAGGCGCTGGTGAGCTCTGCGATCTATGCCACCCCCAACGCTCTGCTACGGGCTACGACACTCGGCGAATGAATATGCTGCTGGCAGTGCTGGAGAAGCGTGCTGGATTTAAGCTTATCCAGAAGGACGTCTTTCTCAACATTGCTGGGGGTATCCGCCTCAATGACCCTGCCTCCGACCTAGCCGTGATCTCAGCCGTCCTCTCCTCGAGTCTAGACCTAGCCCTCCCAGAGGGATCCGCCTCACGGGAGAGGTAGGGCTCTCCGGCGAAGTACGTCCCGTGAGTCGCATCGAGCAGCGCATCATGGAGGCCGAGCGTATCGGCTGTCGAGCTATGCTCCTACCCTGAGAGCAACCTAGCTGGGATGCTCAGAGGACAAGGGAGCGTAAAATCCGCCTTATCGGGGTGAAGACCGTCGAGGAGGCCTTCCGTGTGCTCTTCCGTGGCGAGGGGAGATAGGCTAGGGAGCTGAGTGTACCCTCCCTAACATCCTCCCTACTCCCTGAAAAGCGTCCTCCCGAAGAGTAGGCACAGTGCCCCCACCCCTGCATTACTGACATCTGCGGAGGGGTGATATAGCGGGGTGAGAGAGGGGTGAGGAAGTCTTACCCAACCTCCTAGTAGACGATCTCACCACAGCACCACACCCAGCTAGTCACCACACATAAGATCAAAAAGTTATCCCTCATCCACCAAGGACAAAGAGGATAGAGTAGGGCCGATCTCCACTGATGGAGATCGGCCCCTAGTTTTTATAAAGAAGGTCGGCTTAGACACCTTACATCCTCAAAAGAGCGAAATAATAGGTCTAAGTCCACACACATACACAAACCCAAAAGCAGGATATACACAATTATTTTCACGAAGGGCGAAAACAACCTAAATTAACCACTAAATCACCCTAGGGAACACCCATATAAACACTATTTTTCTTAATAAAGAATTTTTACTATCACACACTACCTTAAAGACGGGTTCGTGATACTACTTTTTATATAACTTTTGTCGCGTGGAACATCTGATAAGCATCCCACGGGAGTTTTATTCCTGAACTTAATTTAGAATAAAGACTGCATCGACGCTACGATAGGTAGATTTACTACGTATATGTCTAGTTGTCCTAGATTGGGCTACTTGCTGGGTTGGCACAGAGTATCCACCAAGACAGAGGATATAATGTACATGCGTAACATAATCATGTAATACTAACGTATTTTTATGGAATACACTACAATGAAGACCGCTCGACAGAAACACTCCATGCGTCGAAGCGTGTGCGTGTGCGTCTTGGCTGGTCTCTCGCTACCAACGCTCCTAGCAGCTAGTCCTGCGACAGAGCAGTCTCGTGTAGCCAAGGTGGAGGCCTCCACCAACCCTCAATGACCAGAGTTCAAAGAAGGTCAAGATCATCGGAGTCGTGACAGACTCTAAGACGGGCGAGCCCGTCATCGGGGCTGCGATCCGCCTCAAGGGCTCTACAACGGGAGCTCTAACCGACATCGAGGGGAACTTCGAGATACAGGCTAACCCTGGTGATGTCCTCCCTCATCTCCTCCATGGGATATACCCCCAAGGAGGTTCGTGTCGGGAAGACCAACATCCTCTCCATCACCCTCACCGAGGATGCCAAGGTGCTCGACCAAGTCGTCGTCACTGCCTTCGGTACAGGGCAGAAGAAGGAAACCATCACAGGTTCGATCCAGACTGTTCGCCCTATGGAGCTGAAGGTACCTGCTGCCAACCTCTCCACCGCCTTCGCTGGACGCCTAGCAGGGGTTATCTCCTACCAGCGTAGTGGGGAGCCAGGGAGCAATGGAGCAGACTTCTTCATCCGTGGTATCTCTACGATGAACGGCTCTGAGCCTCTGATTATCCTCGATGGTGTCCAGATCTCCAAGGCTGACCTGAATGCCCTCGACCCCGAAGTCATCGATAGCTTCTCTATCCTGAAGGATGCTACTGCCTCTGCCATGTATGGTACACGTGGGGCAAACGGTGTCCTGATTATCAAGACCAAGAGTGGAGCTGACCTAGAGCGTCCCATCATCGGGGTACGTATCGAGAACTATATCAATACCCCCATACACGTACCTCAGACAGCTAGTGCTGAGACCTACATGCGCATGTACAATGAGGCCGTGAGGAACCAAGGTACAGGCGATGCACTCTATTCCGAAGACTACATCCGCAACACACTCGCTGGCACCGATCCCTATCAGTATCCTAACGTGGACTGGTACAAGGAGGTCTTCAAGAACATGACCTACAACCAGCGCGCCAACATGAATATCCGTGGGGGTACGTCGAAGATCACCTACTTCATGAACTTCAACGTCAGCCATGAGACGAGGATGCTCAAGGGACGAAGCAAGGACTTCTTCTCCTACAACAACGGGATTGACTACCTCAAGTATGCGTTCCAGAATAACGTAGACTTCCACCTCTCCCCAAGCGCAACGATCGCCCTACACCTAAACGCTCAGATCAACGACTACCATGGTCCTATCACAGCCAGTAATGGTGGTGGGGGTGTGAATGAGGGTCTCAACTCGATCATGGGTACCAACCCCGTGGCGAACCCCATCATGTTCCCACAGGGAGACGCACTCTGGTATCGCTGGGGGGGATCTAAGATCGGCTCCTTCACTCCAGCTAACCCCGTAGCTATGGCAGCCTCTGGGTACAAGGACACCTTCAGAGCACAGTGATTGCTAACATCGACTACTCTCGAAGCTGGACTTCATCACCAAGGGACTTAGCTTCAAGGGGCTCGTTTCCTTCAAGAACTGGAGCTTCAGTAACGCCTTCCGTTTCCAAAGGGTACAACTCCTACATGCTCGCCTCCCCTGCGAAGGACGCCAATGGGAATTATAACCTAACCTCACTAGGTGGTGACCCCACGAAGCCCATCCTCGGCACGAACGGGAGCACCCTAAGGGGATAGACGCTTCTACATCCAGGCTTACATCAACTACGACCGTAGCTTTGGAGACCACAATGTAGCTGCTATGATTCTCTATAACCAGGATGAGGTTACCATCAACAATCCTAGCTCTGACCTCATCGCCTCGCTTCCTCGTCGCCGTCAGGATACGCCTTCCGTGCCTCCTACGACTATGCGCAGCGTTACCTACTTGAGGTGAATGCTGGGTACAACGGCTCTGAGAACTTCGCCAAGGGACACCGCTGGGGATTCTTCCCATCCGTCGCTGTGGGCTGGAACATCAGCAAGGAAGCTTTCTGGAAGCCTCTACAGAATGTAGTCTCTAACCTCAAGCTCCGTGGATCCCATGGGCTAGTAGGGAACGACAGAACGGTCGGTCAGCGCTTCATCTACCCTCGAGAAGTCGTCATCTCAGGTAATGACCATCGCCCCAACTTCTACCGGGTACGATGGCAGCTATGAGAACCGTCGTGCACTCAGGCTTCACCCGCTATGCTAACCCCCTGTATCACTTGGGAAATCGGGAAGAAGCTAAACGTCGGGCTTGACCTACAGCTCTTCAAGTCCTTTAACCTCACGTTGGATGCCTTCCAGGAAATCCGCAGCAACATCTTCCAGCAGAAGGGTACCATCCCCAACTACTTCGGTACAGCTGATGCTAAGATCTATGGTAACCTAGCTAAGGTAAAGAACTGGGGTCTGGATGCAGCCCTTGAGTACAACAAGCAGTTCAATAAGGACTGGACTCTCCAGGCTCGTGGTACCTTCACCTTCGCTCGTAACCGTATCCTCGAGTACGACGAAGCTGCCAACCTTCGCCCAGCCCTACGTAGCGTAGGTAAGCGCCTCTACACCCACTGGGGCTATGTCTCCGATGGCTACTATATCGACCAGGCAGACATCGACCACAGCCCCAAGAGCACCCTTGGTAATATCGCCATCGCCCCTGGGGATCTCAAGTATCAGGATCAGCCAGACAAGGATGGCAACTACGATGGCAAGATTGATGCCGACGACCGCGTCCCCATGGGCTTCCCCACCGTACCCTGAGATCAACTATGGTCTAGGCGCAACGATCAAGTACAAGCAGTTTGACTTCAACTTCAGCTTCCAGGGACAGGCTAATGTATCGCTGATGATGAGTGGTTTCCACCCCTTCGGCACACAGGTTCGACGCAACGTCCTGCAGTGGGTAGCTGATGACTACTGGAGCCAGAACAATCAGAACCCCAACGCTCGCTACCCCCGCCTAACGCTGCATGACAATAACAACAACCAGCAGGCATCCTCACACTGGCTACGCAATGCTGCCTTCCTGAAGCTACGTAACCTCGAGGTAGGGTATCAATTCAAGATGGCTCGTATCTATGCAAACGCAACGAACCTCCTAACCTTCGCCCCCTTCAAGCTCTGGGATCCAGAAATGGGTGGTGGCCGTGGGATGTCCTATCCTCTGCAGCGTACCTTCAACCTCGGGGTACAGCTCACCTTCAAGTAGTCGTCTATCACGCTGTATTATCATAGAAGAATCCGATGAACAGAATATATAAGCTAGCCCTCCTCTGTGGGGCTACTCTCCTGCTCGGTAGCTCTTGCTCGAACTTCCTCGACATCGTCCCCGACGAGCGTCCCACGGAGAAGGACACCTACTCCGACCGTAACAAGGGGCTCGACTACCTCTACTCCCTGCTATGCATACCTTCCCAATCCTGGGGGACGACGGAGTCTCGACCTACTGACGGGTGATGAGGTAATCACCTCCTTCGAGCACGAGTCCTTCGCCAGCTTCCCTAAGGGAAAGTACACGGCCTCTAACCCTGGTATTTCCTACTGGAATACCTTCTTTCAGGGGATCCGCCAGTGCTACATGTTCAGAGATGTGATTGACAAGCTCCCAGATACCTCCAATGAGGAGAAGGCTGACTACAAGGCTCAGGTAAAACTTCCTGCTGGCCTACTATCACTATCTCCTACTACGCTGTTACTAGCCCAATCATTCTCGTCAAGGAACTTCCTAACGTGAACACTAAGGTCGAGGATTACGCTGCACGTACGAACTTCGATGAGTGTGTCAGCTGGATCGCAGCTAAGTTCGACGAAGCTGCTGCAGGCCTGCCTGCTACACGCAACGATGTGAAGAGCCGTGTTGGACTCGCTACGAGCACCGCTGCCAAGGGCTTCAAGGCTAAGCTCTATCTCTATGCTGCCTCTCCTCTCTTCAACGGAGGACAGCCAAGCCTCTTCGAGTCGCTCAAGGACAAGGATGGCAACCACCTGATGCCTATGACCTACGACCCTCAGAAGTGGGTACGTGCCAAGGAGGCTATCAAGCAAGCAATCGACGCAGCCGAGGCTGCTGGCTATACCTCTATATGAAGGACGACCAGTACAAGTCTCAGAACAAGTACCCCGAGAATGGCATCGAGCGTCGCCTTCGCCTCAACATCCTAGACTGGGTGGGCAGCCCCAACCCCGAGGTGATCTTCGCAGACTCTCGTGGTGTCGGTCTGTATGACTTCAGGGCAAGTCCACACCTAAGGGTGTCGATGGTAGCGAATATGGCTACAATGGTGTCGGTCCTACGTGGGCTATGCTCAACCGCTTCTACACCAAGAACGGTCTCCCATGGGATGAAGATCCAGAAACCAAGAGCCTAGACCCTCTAGAGGTCGTGACTGTAGATGCTGCTCATGCTGCACATGCTAAGGAGGGAGCGAAGACCATCAAGTTCAACCTCGAGCGTGAGCCTCGCTTCTATGCTTGGATTGGCTTCCAGGGGGGGTACTTTGAGATCCTCAATAAGGAACCCTAACAACCCCCTCTACCCCACGCCTAACTTCATGCCTGAGGCTGGTCGTGTCCTCCTAGACTTCATGAAGAATGGGAACCAAGGGAGAAAGAACCGTAACAACAACTACACTCCTAGTGGCTACCTGAACAAGAAGGGTACCTTCCCCAACCAGCTCATGGCTAAGAATGGTGTGACCGTCATCTCTCACCCCTGGCCTCTACTGCGCCTTGCGGACCTATACCTCTCCTACGCAGAGGCCTGCGTCGAGACGGGCGACCTAGCTGAGGCTAAGACCTACATCGATAAGATCCGTACGCGTGCTGGTATCCCCACTGTAGACGCTGCATGGGGCTCGATCGGGGTAACGCCTGACCAGGCTAAGCTCCGCCAGATCGTACGCCAGGAACGTCAGATCGAGCTCTACCTAGAGAACCAGAACTTCTGGGATATGCGTCGCTGGCTCCTCGCTAAGGATGCCTTCGGTCACAAGGCTAAGGGGCTCAACATCGAGGCTACGAGCATCGAGGAATTTGCTAAGCTCAAGGAAGTAGTCTTCGAGCGTGCGTTCTCCGATGCCAACTATCTCCTACCGATCCCCATCGCTGACATCAATAGGAACGGCAACCTCATCAACAACCCAGGTTACTAACCCATCATAGACGATAAGATGAACAAGATATTCATAGCCCTCATGCTTGGATCGCTTTGCCCTAGTGTCTTCCTCAGTAAAAAGGAAGACCCTAGGGCGCCAAGCCCACAGACCCAGACCAAGCCCTCTATCACAGCTGAGCCTGAGCTGGGATCCGTCCCACTGAAGTGGGCGATCCCTCAGGGTGCAGACTACCGCTATGTCCGTGTCTCCCTACACGCACCCTGCGACCAATAAGCCCGCCATGCGTCTAGCGAGCGTTTACTCGGACACGCTACGTGTCGATGGTCTACTCGCCCGCTATGGCTCGATCGAGTTCAAGATCTGCCCCGTCGGACAGAAGGGTGCAGAAGGGACTACCCACACGATCTCTGCTCAGGCTAAGCCTCTGCCTAAGGTCACGAAGATCACAGATGCTGCCCCTGAGAAGCTTGTCCTCGCAGCTGGTGCGGATGACCTCTTCGTCAGTGACCCCGAGTCTTCAGAAGGGCCCAAGGCACACTTGATCGACAACAACAACGGTACCTTCTACCACGAGAACTGGAGTGGGACGCGACGTCCTATGCCTCACTACATCGTGATGAAGCTCCCAAAATCTGTCAAGGCATTCCACTTCTTCATGAAGGGGCGTAACAATGCCAACCGCTCTAACCCAGTGGAGATGGACATCTATACGAGTGATACCTTCAATGGCAACTTCGACCTCGTGGCTAACAATGCCGTCCTAGTGAAGGCCTTCACGGGGCTACCCGATGCTCAGGCGGCAGACTACAGCTCACCTGTAATGCTCGCAGACAAGGCTTACACGTACGTTTGGTTCCAGATCAAGAAGGTCTACAACAACCAAGCTTACGCAGCCATAGCTGAGCTTCACGTCTTTGCTCATAAGACTGAGGTCTATGATCCTGAGACATGTGAGACGACCAACGAATAACAGCAATCGATAGATTACCTTCCAGAGAGGTCGAGTAGGGAGATAGATCCATTCTAGCTCTTGCTCGACCTCTCTATATTACAAGTAAACGCTGAACGAATGAAGACCTTTTAGACTTTTAGCCTGCTTTGTGCGGCTATCCTAGGGATAATCTTCGTCTCATGTAAAGCCGCCGATGACCCAAACAGAGGCAGGGGCGGTGGGACGAACAGCACTCAGACGAAGCTTCCCGACAACCTCGACTTCAAGAGCGAGTCCTCCTCGAAGACCATTCAGGTGGGAGACCTCCCACAGGGCTGGCGTGTACAGAGCAACCAAGCCTGGTGTAGCGCAAAGTCACGGTGGCAAGACCCTCATCATCGAGGTACAGACCAACGACGATACCGAGATCCGTCAAGTCAAGCTCACCATCAGCTCCTCTGCTGGGGAGAAGCACATCACCGTACGCCAGCTAGGTACGGCTCCCTGCTATCCTTGTCGATAAGCGATCTTCACCCTACCGACCTCTGAGTATATTGACTTCGTCATCACGACTAATACGCGATCGAGGTAAAGCTCCCCGAGTGGGTCAAGGCTCCCTCCGAGCTAAAAGGCCATGCGTAAGGAAAGCCATTCCTACGTCGCCCTCCCTCACTCACAGGCGAGAGCAATCGTGTCGCCAAGATCGAGATCGTACAGAAGGGGGTCGCTGATGCCTCCAAGGCTATCCGTGCCATCATCTCCCTCACACAGCTCGGTGCGAAGGACTATGTAGCAGGTAGCACCGAGAACCTAGCTGATGACGAGCAGATCAAGGTAGTCAGCGGTCAGGCCTCCTCCTTCCAGCCCAGCGGTGGTGAGATCGAGAAGTCCTTCGACGGAGACATGGGTACGCTCTATCACTCCAACTGGACCAATACAAGCAAGGACTACTTCCCCATCACGCTGACTTACCACTTCGCCGAGGGTATCTGAGGTAGACTATCTCGTCTACTATCCACGTACCAGCGGAGAGAATGGTAACTTCAAAGCAGGTCGATATCGAAGTATCGAAGGATGGAGTGAACTTCGAGAAGCTCGTCTCCAAGGACTTCGGAGGGAGCTCACTGCCCACACGCGTCATCTTCGATCGTCGCCTACAGGCCAAGAGCTTCCGCTTCATCGTACGTAGTGGAGCAGGGCATGGGACAGGGGCTTCGCTGCACGTGCGAGATGATGTTCTTCAAGCGTAGTAGCAAGGTCTTCGACTACAAGACGCTCTTTGCAGACGACCTCTGCACCACCCTACGTGCCGACGTCACCGATGCCAAGATCGCTCAGTGCACCGATCCCTTCTTCCGCAACCTAGCCTTCTTCATCAAAGCAAGGTAAGTACAACCAGGAGTTCCGTGTTGCAGAATTCAAGCCCCTACCTTCACCCCCAACGTGATGGCTGCTCGCAACAAGACCAACCCCTACTCGCTCCTAGATAACCCCACGGGTATATCAGTCAAGCAGGGTGAGGACCTCATCGTCTTCGTCGAGGACACGAAGGGCTTCGAAGGACTAAGCCTACGTGTGCAGAACCCTCGACAAGCCCGGTGGTGATGGCTTCGGCGGTGAGTACTACCCACTCTATAAGGGTATGAACAAGATCAAGATGCGTGCCCCAGGTCTTGCCCTATGTGATGTACCACACCATGGACGAGGCTAAGCTCGCTTCGCTACAGCCTATACGCATGCACTTCGCCACGGGTACTGTCAATGGCTACTACGACTCCCAAGACCCCAAGCTATCTGGTCGCTGGAAGGAGCTCCCTGAGCAAGGCCTCAGATAAGTACTTCGACGTCCTTGGGAAGTATACTCACCTAACCTTCGAGACGGCTAACTTCCGCAACTATACTCCCGAGGGTAGAGACATCGCCAATACCTACGACAGCATCGTACGCAACGAGTGGGTTCTCCACGGCTACTACAAGTACAACTGTACGCCCTAAGAACCGCATGTACCTACACGTCATGTACCATGCCTATATGTACGCTACGTGGTACCACACGGCCTACGTAGTCGGCACGGCAGAGGCCATCCTAGACCCAGCTAAGATGCGTAACCCCAAGTCACAGGGTGCTGCTTGGGGGCCTTCGCACGAGATCGGTCACATGAACCAGATTCGTCCGGGGCTTCTCTGGGCTGGGATGACGGAGTGTACCGTAAACATCCCCTCGGAGTACATCACGACCTATGTCTTCAAGCAGCCCTCTCGTCTGCAGGAGGAGCGCATGGGCGATGGTAATAACCGCTACTCGCTCGCCTTCTCGCATATCATCGCAGGGGAAGCTCCATTCTGTACGGCAGGGAGCACCAACTCTAGGGATGGTATCATGCAGGGGGTCGATGTCTTCAAGCAGCTCGTACCCTTCTGGCAGTTGGAGCTCTACTTCGGCAAGGTGCTTGGCCGTAGCCCTCGTCAGAATGCGGATGCAGTCTCTGGCTTCTACCCCGACCTCTACGAATACTTCCGCAGACATGACTCTCCAGGGACACCTGGTCTACAGCAGGCAGAGTTTACCTATGCTGCCTCTAAGGTGGCTGGGCGAGACCTCACCCGCTACTTCGAGCGATGGGGCTTCTTCCGTGCGGTAAATACGACCATCGACGACTACGGCAAGAGCAAATTCGTCCTTACCGAGGTGGAAGCAAACGCAGTGAAGAATCGTATTGCTAGTCTAAACCTACCCAAGGATGACATCGCCCTAGAGTACATCACTGATGGTAATGCACATCTCTTTAAGGATAAGCCCAGCATCATCCAAGGAAGCAAGGCTAGCATCAACAGCCAGTCTGTAAAAGATCGAGTGGATGGCAGAATGTCGTTGCCTTCGAGGTGTACAACGCTCAGGGCAAGCTCATCTTCGTCGCTGACGCTACCTATCCCAAGGAAGGGAAGCACACTTCTTCCTCGGCTCGTCTTGGGTCAAGGGCAATAGCATCAAGGCTGTCTCTGCAGGCAACGCACGTGTTACCGTCCCCACAGAGTAGCCTTCTCCACTTGTGAGCTTTGGCACCCCCATCTAGGGGGTATCCCTCTCACAGAATAGCAAGTAGTACGACACCCCTGCCCTATCTCGTATAGGGCAGGGGTGTCCTGCATTCGGCCTCTACCCCTCCGCCCCATCATAGCCCTCATAGATACGTAGGCAGACGGTGTGGAGGCATAGAGTGGGAGATGCACACACTACGCCCCTGCCTAGGAGCGAGTCACCCGTGCTCATTCCCTCGCATAACACACTCTGTACTAGACTCCCCGAGCGAGCCAAAACGAGCATACCGAGTACGTCTCTACGCTCCTATAAAGAATGCCCTCATCACCTATGTAAGGTGATGAGGGCGTTCTTACCGAGAGCGCATGAGCGCTCTTACCTAGAGTGTGAGGACATACTCGGGATGCCCATCATGAGGACTCCAGAGCGTCCCCTGAGATTGGGCTTTCTAGGATCTTATTAGACCTATTTGACCTATTGGCCTTATTAGACCTATTAGCCCAGCCTACTAGTACCAGCCCTACTACCCTCTACTGCGGGAGGAGAAATGTCCAGTCCCGCTCAGTGGAGTGCTCGGGAGCAAAGCAGAAGCCCTCGGGACGACAGGCCTTGACCTCGTCCTCGGTGGTGAGTCCTCGGCGGATCACTTCGCCTGCAAGTGTCCCCCGAGCCATCTTGGTATAGACGACGATCTGCTTGTGGCGACCATCGGGCTGTACGGTTAGGAAGGTCGGGGTGAGGACACGTAGCTGTCGCTCCACCTCCGCCCAGTGAAAGAGCTGACGCATCTCCTCGCTCGCTAGATAGAGGAGCGTGCCTCCCTGTCGCTTGCCCTCCTCGATGAGTAGCGGGGTCAGGCGGTCTCGCCAGTAGTCAAAGAGACGCTCTCCCTCTCCACACGGGGGCAGGTGAATGCCCCCCTCCATCCGATAGGGACGTATCTGATCGCTCGGTCTGAGCAGACCATAGACGAAGGAGGTCATCCGAAGACGTTCGCCCGCCATCCGCCACTCCTCGGCAGTGAAGGTCTGTGCTGCTATCTTGCGGTAGACCATCCCCGAGTAAGCCAGCAGAGCTGGTCGCTCCGCTACACCTTCGTCGAAGAAGGCTCTCTGCCGAGCATAGACCTCATCCCTTAGGCGAGGGCTTAGGGCAAGTGCCCGTCCCAGCTCTTGGGCTGAGAGGCGAAGGCTCTCGGCGATGATCTGATGTGCCTCCGAGAGGAAGCGGGGAGTGGAGGATGGAGCATCGGGACATAGCGACTTAGCTCCTGCGAAGGTCTTCGCCGGGGATATGAGGATAAGCATAAGATAATCGGTGGATAAGGGTGAGGATTACTTAGTGGCACGGAGCACCTCACGTTTGCCCGGAGGGCCTGCGAGACGCTCCACGGCGAAGCCCGCACGCTGGAGGCGTCGGCGCACCTCCCCCTTAGCGCAGTAGGTGGTGAGCATTGCCCCAGGATGTGCGGCAGCGTATAGGCGCTGGAAGAGGACTTCGTCCCATAGCTCGGGCTGAGCCTCGGGCGAGAAGGCATCGTAGTAGATGACGTCTATCCCCTCGGAGGGTATATAGGTCGTGAGATCGGTGTGTACCTTGTGCAGGGTGAAGGTGGGGCTTAGTGGCACATCTTCGCCCCAAGGGCTACTGTGAAGTAGTCGTAGGAGGGTGTCGCACTGTGTCTCTGTGGATAAGTCATAGGAGAGACGACTGTAGACGTCCCTCGCCGATCGGGTACTTCTCTGAGGGTCGTGTAGCGGATAGGCTGATGGAGCTCCTCGGCAAGGGAGTGCCGTCATGAGGGCATTGAGTCCCGTACCAAAGCCTACCTCCAGCACCTCTAGGACTCGCCCACTGCTCCGATCCCATCGCTCCAGCCTCCCCGTAGTGCAAGCCCCGTATAGATATGGCGACTCTCCTGCACGGCTCCGTGCGTCGAGTGGTAGTGCTCCCCGAAGGTCGGAGTGTACAGCGTCAAGCTCCCATCCTCGGTCTTGTGGAGCTCGGGAGGAAGGTACGTCATCGGCCGAGCAAGGGGAGAAGGGCGAGACCATCTGCCAGAGGGCGATCCCCGTGGCGACACTGACATTCAGAGAGTGCTTCGTCCCATACTGGGGATCTCCAGACATTGGTCTACCTCGGATACCACAGCTTCGCTCACCCCGTGCACCTCATTGCCTAGGACTAGAGCATAGCGCATCGCAGGATCAGGGACGAAGGTCTCTAGGCTTAGGCTATCGTGTACCTGCTCGAGCGCAAGTAGTGATAGCCCTCAGCACGTAGAGCACGTAGTGCCTCTGGGATGGAGGGCTCGTAGTGCCAAGCGACACTCTCCTCCGCCCCGAGGGCAGTCTTGTGAATATCTGGGTGTGGAGGGCGTGCCGTGATCCCACACAGAGTCAGCCCCTCGAGACGAAAGGCATCGGCAGTGCGGAAGATGGAGCCTAGGGTTATTCATACTCCTCACATCCTCGAGCACGAGACGGATAGGGAGCTTATCGCTCCGCTGGAAGTCCTGGAGCGTGAGTCGCTCCATCTCGGTAATCGAACGCTTCTTCATCACGAAGTCTAAGGGGGGATACCTCGGCTCGTGGGCTAGAGGGGAGGTAGATGACCTTCTTCGTCTTGAAGTATTCCTCCTCGAAGGTCGGATAGAGATCCTGCACCTCGATGATCCGCTTGTAGGGGCGGATCTCCGCACGTAGCTCCCCGCCCTTGAGACAGATGAGCCCATTGGGCATCCCGTTGCAGTGCTCATGATGGATCGGGCGCTGGGTGAAAGCCCACGAGTTCGCCAAGCTGCATCACGGCACGACTGACGACGAAGTCAAAGGTCTCCCGTACATCCTCCCCTCGTCCATGTAGCGTACGGACATTCGTTAGCCCAAGAGCCTCTGCCACTGCCCCTGCGACCTTCACCTTCTTGCCAATACTATCGACCAGTAGGAACTCGCACTCGGGGAAGAGGATTGCCAAGGGGATCCCAGGGAAGCCCCCGCCCGTGCCAAAGTCGAGGATACGAGTGCCCGCCTTGAAGCGAATCATCTGCGTGATCCCTGAGGGAATGCAGGACATGATGCTCATAGAGCCCATCGATGTCTCGGCGGGAGATCGCGTCGATCTTGGCATTCCAGTCACGATAGAGGGCATCGAGCTGAGCGAACTGCTCGGTCTGCCTTGGGCTTAGAGAGGGGAAGTACTTCTTGATGATATCCATCCGATCTATGTGGGTAGGGCTAGTGAGGGAGGTAATGGGAGAGCATAGAGCCGGGGCGAAGAATCGGCTGTAGATCCTCGTAGGGGACGAAGATCGTGACCTGCCCGAGGGCATAGGGAGCTATCTCGTAGGGATTGTAGATATAGGTCAGCCCCTTCGGGCCAATGGAGCAGTTGTCATTCGGTGTGAGGTCCACCGCTGAGATACCCTCCTTCTCCTCCAGCTCCTCGAGGGTCTTAACCTTGTAGCCAATGAGGAGTCTGCGCTGTAGGATCTTGGTCAGCTGCGCTGCATAGTCCTCGACGAAGTAGTCACTCTCCCTGAGGAGGGTCTTTGTGCGGCGGTCAATATTGTAGAAGCCCGTCCCATAGTTGCCATGCACAGCACCCGCATAGTACTCTGCCAGATCCTTGCGTACACTGATCACTAGGCTGTCGATATAGTCTACCTTGGTAGAGAGCTGTAGGTCACTCTTGAGCTGGTTGAGGTCCTCCTGAGACATCTCTTGGGAGTACTGATCTTGTATGGTGTACTCGCTACTCATATCTCGGATGTAGGTATCTACAGCTGCACGAGGGGAGAGACTCGCATACTGATCTCCGAAGGCTATTCGAGAGAATAGACGCTCCAGCGTAGAGTCTCCAGCGAGGTAGCGGAAGGTGATGCTCGCATAGAGCGAAGGGCTACTCTTCTTCTTTTGGTCTTCATAGTACGTACCCTCCACTACGATGGAGTCCAGGCTAACGAGACTCGTAAGGCTAGCTAGCCCTGCACTATCTCCTGCTGCACCCTCGGTAGAGTAAGATGAGTGCGACGAGCACGACAAGCATGAGGGTAGGGCTAAGAGCGTCAGACCCACCAGCGCAAGGAGCGTCGAGACCAAAAGCTATTCGGTAGTTCATCCTATGTAGAAATTAAATAATGTTGTAAGGCAAAGATACCACCTTTCCCTAAAACACAGATGTTTCATTCTCCGCATCATACGCAGTGTACCCCTAGGGTATCCCTCTATGGATTTCCCCTGCTCACCCCTCCCTGCCCCCTATCTACGCAGCAAAGCAAAGTCCATCCAACCGAAGGCAAGTAGCCCCGAAAGCCCTAAAGCACGCCCCTGCCCTAAGCACCAGAGCTGATGCATGAAATCACCATAGTGCGAGGGCAAGGTCGTCAAGGAGCATACGCCGAAGATAGAAGCATCTATGTCCCTAGTCTAGATATGCCAAGCAAATACCTCCTACCTAGGAGGGATGAGTATACACGTGTGTACACAACTGTATACCCACGTGTACACTACAGTATACACGCGTGTACACAAGTGCGCTCTAAGTATATCCGCTGTAGGGGCTCGCTTATAGGTCTGTTTCCTGGGGATAATGTCTAGGATCTTTAGTGATGGGCTAAGGCTCCCGGGATATGAAATGATACCCTCGAAGATCCAAAAGGCAGGAGTGTGCTAGCGAGATCGTGCGTCGGCTCTGCCTATCTACCCTAGCGAAGCAGAGCCCATCCAACAGAAGGCAAAGTAGCCCCTGAAAGCCCTAAGTACGCCCCTCCCTAAGCACGACCCTAAAGGCCGATATGAGGGAGATGCGCTAACTTTGTAGCCAATAAGTGCATAACGAGACAGAGATGAATCAACTAGATATATTCCTCGGTGGAGCAGTGCTCCTCTTCACCCTAGCAGGCCTCTTCGGTGGAGCGGTGAAGCGCGTGGTGCAGGTGGCAGCCATTGTCATCGCCTTCCGCGAGTCCTGGCGTATCACACCCTGGGTTCAGTCCTTCCTAGAGGGGCTGTTCGGTCATCCCATAGAGGCTGGAGCTTCATCATTCCACTCACAGGCTTTACCCTCGTGTACCTAGGGATCCGTATGCTGGGTGGGTGGTTCTCCTCCCTGACGAAGGGTACGCTGCTGGGTATCCTCGACCGCATACTAGGCTTCGTGCTTGGGCTACTCGTGGGTGTCTACCTCATGGGCTATGCGTGTCTGCTCTTCGAGGGATCTTCCCCTACGCCTCCCTCCAAGCCCCTCGAGCGGTGAGCCTCTGACGACCCGCCAGACCTCCGTCCTCTACCCGTACCTCATACGTGCCGTAGGCGATATACGGCAGGCGAAGACCATCATCTTCCCCGAGGAACCAAAGCACCCCGAGGAAGCCCCCTACTCCCCCACCCACTAAGAAGCGCAGACGATGAACCCACTAGAGCTGATCCACCGCTACTACCCCGAGGGTAGCGACATAGAGCGCATCCTGCGCCTACATAGCGAGGACGTCACTGGTCTAGCCCTAGAGCTCGTGGACTGACACCCCGAGATGAACCTCGACCGCACCTTCGTCCAGGAGGCTGCTATGCTCCACGATATAGGCATCTATAAGACCAACGCCCCCGAGATCCATTGCCACGGCGATGCCCCCTATATCCTACACGGCTACCTCGGGGCAGAGCTACTGAGGAGCTTGGGATTCCCCCGCCACGCCCTAGTCGCCGAGCGTCATACGGGCAGCGGGCTGACCGAGGAGGAGATACGTAGCCGAGGGATCGCCCTACCCCCTGGGATCTACACCCCAGAGAGTCTGGAGAGAAGCTCATCTGCTACGCCGACAAGTTCTACTCCAAGACGAAGCTGGGACAGCGCAAGAGCCTCGACAAGGTACGCTCGGGCTTCGCCAAGCACGGTGAGGAGGCGCTTCGTCGCTTTGATCTCCTACACGAGCTATTCGGACAATAGACTAACCCGATGGAGGATTTCCCTGCATTTATTTGCATTCTTCCACGATTAACTCTACCTTTGTCTTAGGAAAGAAACAGAGCCACGATGTCGGTTGGGAAACTCATCGTACTATAGTTGAAAACCGAGACAAACCGAGGTACTAATGGCGGGCTACAACGTGCCTCTCGGGGTACGTTCTCCTGGCGACAGGGGATACAGTAGATTACAAAGGTATTAAGGTACTCAAATCTCGCTTTTTCGGAGTTTTCACTTAATCTGCTCGTGGCTCCCCCTTCAGAGAAGGTCATCCACTATCCCACAACGGTGGGAGTGGGTGGCCTTCCCTACCTCTGTCCCGTAGATAAGCGTAGCCCCTTCCCTCAGGTATCTGAGGGGAGGGGCTACGCTTATAGATCGGAGGGGGAAGACCAGCGAGAGAGGCTAATGAAACTTGCGCTCGTGGTGGTCTTGCTCCATATAATCGATGAAAGCACGATTGACTAGGTGTGAGCCACCAGCCGTAGGATAGCAGCCCGAGAAGTACCAGTCACCTGGATGATGTGGGATGGCCTCGTGCAGCCCCTCAAGGCTCTGGAAGACAAGCTCCACCTCGGCACGTGTCCCCTCGGGACGAAGGAGCTCTACCATCTTGGCCGAGATCTCCTCGGGGGTGAAGGGTGCATAGATAGCCTGCACACATTCTCTACCCACTCCGTCTCAGGGTAGCTGACTTAGCTGGAGCGCCTTCTGGTACTGCTCATCTAAGAGCTGCTTCATCCCTCGCTCACGGATGAGGGCTATGGCGGCACGGAAGGCGATGAATTCCTTCATCTTGCTCATGTCGATCCCGTAGTAGTCTGGGTAGCGCACCTGTGGACAGCTAGAGACAATGACGATCTTGCGAGGCCCGAGGCGATCGAGGATACCGATGATGCTCTGCCGAAGGGTCGTACCCCGCACGATACTATCATCGATGACCACTAGGCTATCTACCCCACGCTCCACCGACCCGTACGTGATGTCGTAGACGTGTGCTGCGAGCTCGTTACGGCTCTTGCCCTCGGAGATGAAGGTACGGAGCTTGATGTCCTTGATGGCGACCTTCTCGGTGCGTACACGCTGGGCAAGGATAGCCCTCAGAGCCTCCTCGCTGAGACCGGGCTGGGACTGTATCTGCTGGAGCTTCTGCTCAGTGAGGTACTTGTCCAGCCCCTCGACCATACCATAATAAGCAACCTCGGCAGTATTGGGAATGAAGGAGAAGACCGTATGCTGTAGGTCTCCGTCTACTGCCCTGAGGATAGCGGGTGTGAGGTGTTCCCCGAGGGCCTTGCGCTCCCGATAGATGTCTCGGTCACTGCCACGAGAGAAGTAGATGCGCTCGAAGCTACAGGCTGCGCTGGGCTTAGCCTCCACGATCTGCTCCGTGCGCACCTCGGCAGAGCGACTGACGAGGAGGGCTTGCCCTGGGTGTAGCTCCCGTACTCGGTCACTCGTGATGTTCATCACTGTCTGTATGACGGGACGCTCGGAGGCCAGCACGACGATCTCGTCATCTACATAGTAGAAGGCGGGACGGATCCCCCAAGGGTCTCTCATCGCATAGCTCTCCCCACTACCCGTCTGTCCGCACATCACGAAGCCTCCATCCCAGAGGGGAGCACACTGACGCAGGACGTTGGCTAGATCCATACGCTCCTCGATATAGTGCGTGATATCCATCCCCTGCAGTCCGTGCTCCTTACTCTCGATGAAGAGGCGCTCGACCTCCCGATCCAGCCTATGCCCAATCTGCTCCAGCAGAATATGCATATCGGAGACGTGGCGAGGGTGCTGTCCTACGGAGGTAATGGCATCGAAGACCTGAGAGACGTTCGTGAGGTTGAAGTTTCCACAGATCGAGAGCGTCTTCGCACGCCAGTTACTGCGGCGTATCATCGGGTGCACATAGGTCAGACCGCTCTTGCCCGTGGTGCTGTATCGGAGGTGTCCCATGAGGCAGGAGCCTGCGAAGGGGAGATTGCGCTCGGCATAGGCTACGTCGCCGAGGTTATCGGCAGGTGCATGGGCGAGCTGGGCATGGACGGCATTGAAGATCTCTTGTATGGCGGAGGAGCCTTCGGCACGCTCACGGAAGAGGTATTCGTCACCGGGCTCGCTCTGGAGCTTGACGACAGCTAGGCCTGCGCCCTCCTGCCCGCGGTTGTGCTGCTTCTCCATCAGGAGGTAGAGCTTGTTGAGCCCATACATCCACGTACCATACTTCTCTTGGTAGTAGCTGAGGGGCTTACGCAGGCGGATCATAGCCACGCCACATTCATGCTTGAGGGGTTCCATTTGTATCTAGGGAAGGGAAATAGAATAGTCTACTAGGGGAAATGGGGATTATCCGAATGCAAGATGCGCACCCTTGGAGTGAGAGATGCGCATCCTTGCTTAGTCGTTATCTATAGGGGGTGAGAGGGGTATAGTCTAGCGCTTACCCTTCTTCTGAGCCTTGCGCTGCTGCTCCTGCTGCAGACGCTGAGCCTCCTCGAGGCGTTGCATCCACTTGGACTTCTTGCGGGGCTTCTTCTTGTTCTCCTCGAGTTCGTGCAGTAGCTTCTCCTCGTTGAGTGTCCAGCGGAAGGCTAGATACTGCAGGATGGTGATCAGCGTAGAGACGAAGTAGTAGTAGCTCAGTGCCGAGGCATTCTGATTGAAGATGAAGAAGAACATGATGGACATGATGTAGGGCATCATCTTCATCCCAGCCATACCCTCTGCGGAGCTAGGAGACTGGCTCATCGTGTAGCGTGTATAGATGACGTTGGTCACCGTCATCAGCACGCAGAAGAGGCTCAGGTGGTTACCCAGGAAGGAGGAGATAAGGGGGATATTGAAGTCCCACGAGATGATCGCATCATAGGTCGATAGGTCTTGTGCCCACAGGAAGCTCTGCCCACGCAGCAGGATCGAGGTCGGGAAGTACATGTACAGCGCGATGAGGAAGGGCATCTGCAGCAGCATCGGCAGACAGCCACTCATCGGGCTAGCACCTGCGGAGCGATAGAGGTTCATCGTCTCGGTCTGTCGCTTCATCATCGCCTCCTGATCCTTGCCGGGGTACTTAGCATCGATCTCGTCGATCTGAGGCTTCAGGACACGCATCTTGGCCCGTGAGAGGTAGCTCTTGTGCGTGAAGGGGTATAGGGAGGATCTTGATGATCAGCGTCATCAGTAGGATGACGATCCCCAGTTAGAGATGAAGCCCGAGAGGAAGGTCACGATCGGGATGATCGGTACTTATCGATCCAGCGGAAGACGCTCATACCGAGATAGACGAGGTGGTCTAGCTGCAGAGGGGCATCATTCTGCGAGAGCTCGGCGTCATAGCGCTGTAGGAGCTCGTAGTCATTAGGGCCAAAGAAGAAGGTCAGGGGTACCGTGTCACCTCCTCCCTTGACCGACATCGGGAAGGAGGCCACGAGGGAGCACGAGCGGACGTAGCCACTACCCTCCTTCTCGGCCTGGAGTGTGAGCTTATTGTTTTGGAAGCCCGTGCGCTGGTCGATCAGCACAGAGCTGAAGTACTTATCCTTGAAGGCCACCCACTGAAGCGATTCCTCGATCTCCTCGGTGCTCTCACTGCTCGTCTCGAGACGCTCTACATCCCCCTTGGGGAAGTGATAGTAGATACCGCTATACTGCCCCTCGAACTTCCAGGACTGCTCCTGCTGGGGCATGCGCTGCCGCCACTCGACATCCTCTGTGGTCATGTTCACGGGCAGTAGACGACGTAGCTCGTGTCCCGTGATTGTGAGCCCCACACGGTAGTCGTCGGGGCGCAGGGTGTAAAGCAAAGTCTAGGTAGGCCACCGAGTCGATCCGCATACGTAGGACAGCTACACTATCGCTCTGACTGACGATGTCGAAGTAGGCTGTAGAGGTATTGACGATCTTATTCTCCAGCGTACGTAGGGGGAGGTTGAGGGTAGCGTCACCTTGGCGGAAGAGCTGTACGGGCTTCTTCTGCTGGTCGGTGTAGTCCGCTAGCGTAGCCTCTACGGGAGAGCCTCCCTTGTTGGAGAGCTTGAGGGTGAGTTTCTTGTTCTTCAGTACCACAGTCTGCTCGGGGCGCTCCTGCTGGTAGGCGGGGAGTACAGCCAACTACAGAGACGGAATCCTCTGGGTGGTCGATCGTACAGCCATCCGCTCCCGTCCCCCGTAGCTCGGAGGGCAGACTGACTCAGGGCTACCACCTGAGTCGTATCCGCAGTAGGAGTGGCCTCGTGGCTGCGGACTCGACTGCTGAAAGAGTGTGAACCCTATCAGTACAGCACCGATGAGTAGGGCTCCAATGATTGTATTCTTATCCATTTATCATTTACTGACCGAGTGAGGGGGCTATCACAGCCTCCCTCTCCACTCGGATGCTATACTATATAATGCCTTAGCACTTGCCTTGGTTCTCTTGGCTATAGCTAATAGCCTCCTTGACGAATGCCATGAAGAGAGGGCTGGGATGGAGCACCGTACTCTTGTACTCGGGGTGGAACTGTACCCCTACGTACCAGCGGTGGTCGGGGATCTCTACTGTCTCGACGAGGCCTCGTATCGGGGTTCTCCCCTGCGCAGACCATACCCGCACGCTCGTAGTCCTCGCGGTACTGGCTGTTGAACTCGAAGCGGTGTCTGTGCTGCTCACGGATGAAGTCAGCTCCATAGGCAGTAGCAATCCGTGACCCTGGACGTAGGATGCAGTCGTAGCCCCCTAAGCGCATAGAGCCACCTAGCTCGGAGATGCTCTTCTGCTCCTCCATCAGGTCTACCACCTTGTGCGTGGTCGAGGGATCGATTTCTGTCGTATGAGCATCCTTCCAGCCGAGCACATTGCGGGCAAATTCGATGACCATACACTGCATCCCGAGACAGATACCTAGTGTAGGGATACCATGCTCACGGGTGTAGCGCAGAGCTTCAAACTTCCCATCTACTCCTCTTGCCCCGAAGCCTGGGGCTACCACCACACCGTCGATCCCCTCTAGGGAGAGGCGACATTGGATGGGGTGATACGCTCGCTGTGGATAGAGATGAGGCGAAGCTTACGCCCGTTGTAGGTCGCTGCCTGTAGGAGAGCTTCGTCGATGGACTTGTAGGCATCCTGGAGCTCCACGTACTTCCCTACGAGGGCGATACGTACCTCCTCGGTCGCCTCCTCACGTAGGGCGAGGAAGTGCTTCCAAGGCTTGAGCTCGGGTGTCCCCTCGGGTGTGATGCCACACTTCTTCAGCACGATCTCGTCTAGGTGCTGAGCCTGCAGGGCTAGGGGTACCTGATAGATCGTGGGGGACGTCTACGCTCTGCACGACGGACTCTGGGGAGACGTTGCAGAAGAGGGCGACCTTCCTCAGGATGTCACTGCCGAGGCTATGCTCGGTACGCAGGACGAGGATGTCGGGCTGGATACCTACCTCCTGGAGCTGCTTGACGGAGTGTTGGGTCGGCTTGGTCTTGACCTCTCCGGCCGCAGCGATGTAGGGGACGTAGGGTTAGGGTGCAGGCAGAGACAGCCTGCCCAAGCTCCCACTTGAGCTGACGGACGCTCTCTAGGAAGGGAGGGACTCGATGTCCCCCACCGTCCCCCCGATCTCGGTGATGACGAAGTCGTAACGCTTCTTGAGCCCGAGGAGCTTGACATTACGCTCGATCTCATCAGTGATATGGGGGATGACCCGTACGGTCTTGCCGAGGTAGTCGCCCTTGCGCTCCTTGCGGATGACGTTCTGATAGATACGTCCCGTGGTGATGTTGTTGGCTCGTGAGGTAGCGACGTTGAGGAAACGCTCATAGTGCCCGAGGTCGAGGTCGGCCTCATGCCCATCATCGGTCACGTAGCACTCGCCGTGCTCGTAGGGGTTGAGGGTGCCTGGGTCAATGTTGATATAGGGGTCAAACTTTTGGATCGTGACGCTGTAGCCACGTGCCTGAAGGAGCTTCCCTGAGGGAGGCTGCTACGATGCCCTTCCCGAGGGAGGACACGACGCCTCCCGTCACGAAGATATACTTTGTTTCCACTGCCGCTGTGTATGTGATGTTGTTGTCTACGTTCCTCGTTGCTACGCCCTCCATGCTCCCCACGCTCTGGCTCTTTCTGCTTACCTCGCCTCCGCCTCGGGTGGGGGATGGGTGTACCTGAGCTCAGAACGGTAGGGGATACCGGGGCTGTATATTTTTATCAAACAAGGTAGCCCTAGGGAGCGAAGGATCCAAACATCCCTCCCCAAGCTACGCATACAAAGATACATTTTTGCACGGTATCAACACGTTCCCTAACCTACACATCCCTCTTCCCCGCTAACTGTCTTCTACACGAGGGCAATACTCAGCAGACAATGGGGAGTCGTGACTTACGTCCCCTCTGTCCACGCCCCTTGCGTGGGCGGATGCTATAAGCATCCCCTCTATACACTAAATCTGGGCCTTGGCATCTGCCAAGGACACTTAATAGCCAAGACTCTTTTCCACTACATCTCGATCCAGATGGAGTCGCCCCGTACCTGCCCCTGATAGAGCTGGTAGCCCTCGTAGCGGTCAGGTAGGGCGTAGCCTTGTGGTGAGGTCGGAGCCTCTTGGTCTCGGAGCAAGTAGACATTCAGCGAAGTACCTTCGTCCCGTAGTCGTGCGCTCGCCTGCCAATCGGGGAGCATGAAGTGCCAGCGCCCACGGATGAGGCGAAAGGCCAGCAGGCTGTACACATACTCCCGCCGACTGCGGGCAGGGCAGGAAGGCCAGACGATGGACGAAGGGCTTCAGTGCGCCCTCCGTCCCCGTCATTTCCGTCCCCACCGAATGCTCCATATGCTCGGGGAGATACGTGACTTGATACCAATCACTGATCCAGTTGTGGGGTCATGAGGTAGTACAAATATCCCTGAAGGTAATAGGCGCACTCACTCCAGTTGTCCCTCCCTTCGCCGTAGGTGATACGAGGCTTAGGTTGTCCATCCACGATGGAGGGCTCTAGCTCCACTTCCCAAGCCTGATCCCGTAGGAGCACATGATGGGTGTAGTGCCGTCTCTCACGTACACTGAGCCCTGCTCCCTTTAGGGGTAGGTAGCTAGCGTGGCACGTAGTACGTCAGATTATATTTCTCTGGATGTGAGCCATCCTCGATCACGGTGTAATAGCGCAGTCGGGGGAAGATCCAGTTGCTCTGATCCTGACGTACCAGATAGTAGGCCGTATCCGTGTGGTTCTGGTATACCACATGCAGGTAGGGCACATCAAGCTCTCGCCCCAACGTATCCATCGGATTTCGCTCCCGATGCCAGCGCACCTCGAAGTGTACCGAGATCCTCTCCTCGGCATAGACTGTACACATTGATGGCAGTAGTAGGATGATGAGGACGAGCCTCCTTAGCAGTGGCATAATGGTGTTCATCTTCTCCTCATTTTATTACATCTCGATCCAAAGGGAGCATCCCTTCACCCGACCTAGATAGAGCTGGTAGCCCTCATAGAGCTTGGGAAGAGGTAGTTGGGATTCCCCATTATAGAGTGGGTTCGGATCTCCCTCCATTCCTAGAGCCTCATTAGCGATAGTCGTATCCTTCGCCACCCAGTTCGGAATGACAAAGTGGAAGCGCCCTCGCATCATCCGAAAGGCCAGCAGGCTGTAGATATACTCCCGCTCACTCCGAGCCGGGAGGAAGGCTAGGCGCCCCTCCAGCAGGCGCAGTATCCCGTCAGTCTTGTAGGGCTCCTTGGCTACGGAATGAAGGTTATCTTGCGGGCTATACACCTTCAGAGCGTGAGGGTCTCTTCGTGCTGGAGCCCTGAGGCAGTATAGGATATACTGTAGGTACTCCACACTCTCACTCCAGTCTACCTGAGGATCACTTGAGTGGCTCCTATGAGATGAGGTGGAGGTCTCTTGGTCTATCTCCCACCCGCTACTCCCTAGGATGACTTGATGGCTCTTGTGCACCCGTTCCTGCTCTGGGTAGATCTTGAACTGCATCGCCCTTACCTCATTATGATTTTCATAGTCATAGTTTTCCGGATACTGAAGTAGATCTTCGAAAAAATTAATGTAAGGGAAGATCCATCTACACCTATCCCTACGTACCAGATAGTAGTCTGTGTTACTATCGTTGCGATACACCACATGTAGGTAGGGCACGTTGATCGGTCGCTTCACTGCGTCTAGCGGGTTCTCCTCGGTACACCAGCTGACCCGCAGACTTATAGCAATCTGAGCCTCAGCTCTGAGTGCGGCAAAGACGATGAGAATAAGGACTAGCCTCACTGTAGCCTTCATCTTATTCATAGCACAACAAAATAATGTCTCGTATGGGTAGCCACCCATGGATAATCGCGAGGATCAAACATTGGGCTAATGGCACTTAATAGCCGATACTCTCTCCCACTACATCTCGATCCAGATGGAGTCGCCCCGCACCCTGCCCCTGATAGAGCTGGTAGCCCTCGTAGCGGTCAGGTAGGGCGTAGCCTTGTGATGAGGTCGGAGCCTCTTGGTCTCGGAGCAAGTAGACATTCAGCGAAGTACCTTCGTCCCGCAGTCGTGCGCTCGCCTGCCAATCGGGGAGCATGAAGTGCCAGCGCCCATGGATGAGGCGAAAGGCCAGCAGACTATACACATACTCCCGCCGACTGCGGGCAGGCAGGAAGGCCAGACGATGCACATAGGGACGAAGCTCACCCTCCGTCACGACAGCCTCTGTCGCCACAGAGTGCGCCGCATGATGCGGTAGGGAAGGAGACCTGAAACCAATCGTGCCCCCTCTGAGGTGTCAGCAGATAGTACAGATGTCCCTGAAGGTAATAAGCGCACTCACTCCAGTTAGCATGAGGGTACTGATAGTCAAGGCGCGGCTTGGGCAGACCATCTACGATGGAGGGCTCCAGATCGACCACCCAGGCCTCGATCCCACACGAGCACCTGATGGGTCATGTGTCTTCGTACCCGTTCCTCGTAGAATCTGAGGGCATTAGTAGACCACTTAGGTACATAATGGGTATCACTGATTCGTTCGCGCCGGGGATAGCCCTCGATCATCGTGTAGTAGCGTAGCCGAGGGAAGATCCAGTTGCTCTGATCCTAGCGCACGAGGTAGTAGGCCGTATCCGTGTGGTTCTGGTATACCACATGCAGGTAGGGCACATCAAGCTCTCGCCTCAGCGCATCCATCGGATTTCGCTCCCGATGCCAGCGCACCTCGAAGTGTACCGAGACCCTCTCCTCGGCATGGATGGCTCTCACCGCCGACAGTAGTAGGATAATGAGGACGAGCCTCCTTAGCAGTGGCATAATGGTATCCATCTTCTCCTCATTTTACATATCGATCCAAAGGGAGCATCCCTTCACCCGACCTAGATAGAGCTGGTAGCCCTCATAGAGCTTGGGAAGAGGTAGTTGGGACTCCCCCATTATAGAGTGGATTCGGATCTCCCTCCATTCCTAGAGCCTCATTAGCGATAGTCGTATCCTTCGCCACCCAGTTCGGAATGACGAAGTGGAAGCGCCCTCGTACAATCCGAAAGGCCAGTAGGCTGTAGATATACTCTCGTTCGCTCCGAGCCGGGAGGAAGGCTAGGCGCCCTCCAGCAGGCGCAGTATCCCGTCGGTCTTGTAGGGCTCCTTGGCTACAGAATAGACGAAGTTCTCTGCACGGTGGTATCCCGTCCAGAGCATAAGGCTAGAAGGCTTCGTCCCTGGCTTCATGAGGTAGTACAGGATATACTGAAGGGAGCTTAAGGATACATTCCAGTTCAGCTTAGCGTCCGTGGAATACCTATATCCATCTCGGGCATCTCGCAGATCTACCTCCCAGCATTCGGAGTGGAGCACGACCTGATGTTTCTTCTTCTCTCGCTCTGCCTCGCTGTATACTTTGAACCGTAAGGCTTCCGTCTCTCTATCATGTACAAAATCATGATTATCTAAATAGTAACATTGCGCCTCATCCAAAAACTCGACGTAAGGGAAGATCCATCTAGGCCTGTCCCTCCGTACCAGATAGTAGTTCGTATCGCTGTCATTGCGATACACCACATGCAGGTAGGGCACGTTGATCGGTTGTCTCAGTGTATCCAGCGGGCTGACCTCGGTGCGCCAGCTGACCCTTAGGCTCATCGTGATCTGAGCCTCGGCGCTGAGTGTAGCGAAGACGATGAGAATAAGGACTAGCCTCACTGTAGCCTTCATCTTATTCATAGCACGACGAAATAATGTCTCGTATGGGTAGCCACCCATGGATAATCGCAAGGATCACGCATCGGGCTATATCTTGCAATCAGGTATAGGTACTTCATAGAGACCCCTGTTTCTTGTTTATAGTTAGTCATTTAGTAGTATGACAAATATAGATATTCCTTAGACGAAAAGCAAGCCCCCTCAAGGGGGATCACATCAATAGCTACCTCAGCGACATTCTATCCGACACAACGGTCTCACATACGAGGGGAGCAGTGCTATTTAGTCCCACCCTGACCTCCTCTCTAGGGAGTAACGTGCGTGAGCATATACGGGAGGGGACTGCCCCAACTCAATACACTTAACGACCCTATCCAAGATCCCTATATACCCTCTTGCGCTATAGACTAGAGGGGGGGGGCTAAAATGTTTGTCTCCGCCACCTAATGCAAGGGGATGGAAACGCTCTTACCGAGAACGCCTCTGCGTTCTTACCGAGAGCGCAAGAGCGATCATACCGAGAGCGTGAATGCGTTCATACCGAGAGCGCAGAGGCGCTCTCGGTATGAACGTTCTCTCTCAGAAGAGATAGATACAGAGCGAGTTACGGACGCCCCTAGATTCACACACTCTCTCCCCAACCAAGTAGTCCACTTAATTTGCACAGCCAAGGATATTTTGGCTTTCATAGAAAGGACACTCTATCTAGTGTAACCCTGATGCTAGTCTGACACTCTGGGCTCATTCATTACCGCCAGAGATGAGAAGCAAGGAGATCGAGCCTATCTATACCAACTCTCTGCTGGGGCTTTGAGGCGAGCCTTATCGGTGTTTTTGCATCTTTGCACTACATTATTATATATGTATTAGGAAATGCTCAAGATACACCAGTTTGTATTCAGCCCCGTGCAGGAGAATACCTACGTCCTCTATGATGAGGATACACGTGAGGCTGCCATCATAGACCCGGGTTGCATGGTACGCTCCGAGGAGGCTCGACTCAAGGCCTTCATCGACGAGGAGGGACTGACACCACAGCTCCTGCTGTGCACCCACCAGCACTTTGACCACGTATGGGGATCGGCCTCACGTACTACGTACTTTTAGCCCGAGATCACCGCCCTATACCGATGCCCCAGACTTCGACCTCCTACCCCGCCCCTCGGAGCAACTTCGCCCTTCGCCATTCCCCTCCACCTAGAGGATGTCCCGAGGGAGAGCTACACCCTCGTAGGACAAGACGACCCTCATCCGCCTAGGACGTGAGGAGCTACGTGTGCTCTTCGTGCCGGGACATGCACCGGGGCACATCGCCTTCTATGCGGAGGAGTCGGGGATCCTGCTCTCGGGGGATACGCTCCTGCTGGGGACGATCGGGCGCACCGACCTCTGGCACGGGGACTATGACCAGCTCCTCAGCTCCATACGAGAGCAGTACCTCCCCCTACCCGACGAGACGATCGTCTTCAGTGGACATGGTGAGGAGACAACGATCGGACGGGAGCGTCGGCACAATCCCTTCCTAAAGGCTACGAAATAAGGCTCTTCGGACAATTTCACTACCTTTGGTATGCTGTAGTGTGCAGCGTACATCTTACTAACTATAAACAGCTATCGTTCGCCAATGAACACCAATGACTTCTCGATACGCCATATAGGCGTAGATCAGCTGGATGCTGATGAGATGCTCCGTACCATCGGGGTCAAGACCTTAGACGAACTCATCGAACAGACTCTGCCTAGCAATATCCGGCTCCCTAAGCCCTTGACCTACCAGAGCCAATGACAGAGCGGGAGTTCGCTGAGCATATCGCCGACTTAGCCTCGAAGAACGAGGTCTTCACCTCCTACATCGGTCAAGGCTGGTACGATACCGTGCTCCCTCCCGTCATACAGCGCAATGTCCTAGAGAACCCCGTCTGGTACACCTCCTATACACCCTATCAGGCAGAGGTGTCGCGGGGTCGCCTAGAGGCGCTCTTCAACTTCAGTCCGTCATCACCGACCTCACCGCACTGCCCCTGAGCAACTGCTCGCTACTCGACGAGGCTACGGGGGTGCAGAGACAGCCTTCCTCCTCTTCAACGAGCGGAGCAAGGCCAAGAGCTAAGGCAGGAGCACGTAAGCTCTTCGTCGACAAGGAGGTCTTCCCCTCTACACGAGATGTCATCCTCACCCGCTGTGCACCACGAGGGATCGAGGTCGTGCTCGGCAAGTGGCAGGAGTTCGACTTCTGCGGTGAGTTCTTCGGCGCGATCATCCAGTACCCAGGTGCCCTAGGGGGTGTCCACGACTACACCGCCTTCGTAGAGAAGGCGCATGAGGCAGACATCAAGGTAGGTGTAGCCGCCGACCCTGATGAGCCTCGTCCTGCTGACCCCTCCAGGCGAATGGGGCGCAGACGTAGTCTTCGGCTCAGCACAGCGCTTCGGTGTCCCCATGTACTATGGTGGCCTCGGCAGGCTACATCGCCCTGTCGCATGGAGTACAAGCGTACCCTCCCCGGACGTATCATCCCGGGCTTAGCAAGGACCGCCTCGGCAAGGAGGCTTATCGCCTAGCCCTCCAGTCTCGTGAGCAGCATATCAAGCGTGAGCGTGCCACGAGTAATATCTGTACGGCACAGGCTCTGCTCGCCTCGATGAGTGGCTTCTACGCCGTCTATCATGGACCCGAAGGGCTCAAGAACATCGCCCGACGTATCCACTCCTACGCAGGCTTCCTCGCAGGCAAGCTCAAGGAACTTGGCTACAAGCTCCTACACGAAGACTTCTTCGATACCCTCTGCATCATCCTCCCCGAGAAAGAGGGCTTCATGGCCAAGCTCCGTGAGATAGCCGAGGAGTGTCGTGTGAACCTCTTCTACTCCCCCGTGGCTGTGTCGCCCTCGTGAGCATCGACGAGACGACGCTACCCGAGGATCTAGGGGTGCTCTGCCACATCTTCGCCTCGGCGGTAGGTAAGGACAGCAACTTCAACGATGAGGTCGGGGAACACACCATCCACATCGACCGCAAGTACGTACGTACCTCACCCTTCCTAGGCTACGAAGTCTTCAACAAGTACCACACCGAGACCGAGATGATGCGCTACATCAAGCGTCTAGAGCGTAAGGACATCTCCCTCACGCACTCTATGATCTCCCTCGGCTCCTGTACGATGAAGCTCAACGCTGCCTCGGAGGTTATTCCACTGAGCAACCCAGCCTTCTGCAACATCCACCCCTACGCTCCCGCCGATCAGTGCAGGGGCTCCATCGAGCTCCTAGAGAACCTCAAGGAACTCCCTAGCGACCATCACGAGCCTACCTGCTGTATCCCTACAGCCCAACTCCGGGTGCCGCAGGGGGTATGCAGGTCTACGTACCATACGCTCCTACCACGAGGCACACGGCAATGGGCACCGCAACAAGGTGCTCCTACCTGCCTCTGCCCACAGGACGAACCCCGCCTCCCGCCTCGCAGTGTGGCTACCAGTGCGTGATCGTCGCCCTGTGACGAGCACGGGAATGTAGACTGGGAGGACTTCATGAAGAAGACCGAGGAGCATCGTGACGACCTGGCTGCGATGATGATCACCTACCCCAGCACGCACGGGATCTTCGAGACGAACATCATCGACCTCTGCAAGCGCATCCACGACTGTGGCGCCCTCGTCTATATGGATGGAGCGAACATGAATGCTCAGGTAGGGCTCACCAACCCCGGCTTCATCGGCGCTGACGTCTGCCACCTCAACCTCCATAAGACCTTCGCCATCCCCCACGGCGGTGGTGGCCCTGGTAGTGGCCCGATCTGCATGACCCACGACCTCGCGCCCTACGCTCCTACCCACGGCTATGGAGTGGACTTCGAGCCCATCGAGGGCAATGTCGTAGCTGCTTCGCCTCAGGGTAGCGCAGGGATCGACGTCGTCTCCTATGCCTACATCCGCCTACTCGGTACCAAGGGACTCGAGCGTGCCACACGCACAGCGATCCTCAATGCCAACTACATGGCCGTTCGCCTCAAGGACACCTACGGCATCGTCTACACCGGTGCCACAGGACGTGTCGGGCACGAACTCATCCTCGACTGCCGCCGCCTCAAGGAGACCTGCGGTGTCGATGAGAGCGACATCGCTAAACGTCTGATGGACTTCGGCTACCATGCCCCCACCCTCTCCTTCCCGTACACGGTACCCTGATGATCGAGCCCACGGAGAGCGAGAGCAAGGCTGAGCTGGATCGCTTCCTCGATGTAATGCAGTGCATCTGGGACGAAATCCAAGAGGTCAAGGAGGGTCGTGTGGATGCTGAGGACAACGTCCTAAAGAATGCCCCCCACCCCGAGTACGAAGTGGTCTCCGACACGTGGACGCACAGCTATCCCCGTGAGAAGGCAGCCTACCCACTGCCCTTCCTGCGTGAGAATAAGTTCTGGATTAACGTGGCTCGTGTCGATAATGGCTTCGGCGACCGCAACCTCGTCCCCGCCTTCTGCGCCTGCCTAGCCCCCACGATAGAGGGATAAGCTGGTCAAGATAAGCCCTACCCCTACATCTCCACGATGCGGGGTAGGGCTTACTTTTCACTTAGATATATGTTACAAGCAATACTACGTAAGAAGTCTCTTGGGACGGGTGAGCAATATGAGGATGCTCTTACCTCTAGCATCATAGGCCTACTACAGTATCTACCAGACGAAACTTTTTGGCAGATACTCTATGAGGCTAGCGAATATGAGCCTGATAAATATATGCTACCAAAGTTCTCTGAGGCTGGTGCGATCGAAAACATATCCTTTTGGGAAAGCATGCGCTTTCGAGAGCTTGATAGACAGTCTGTAGAGCCAGACGTATGGATCAAGCTAGAGAAAATGCACCTCATCATCGAAGCAAAGAGATACGACGGAGGAGGGCAGTATAAAGAACAATGGGATCTAGAGATTAAAGCGCTCCTAAAGCACCTTGAGGAAGAGGAAGACCAACCAATAGACGAACAAAAGATATGGTTTTGCTTGCTTTTGGGTGGCAATACACAAACCTCCAAACTCCAACTAGATGTACAAGGCAGGGAGTATCCTATCGTCAGGATGCATTGGCAAACACTACTCGAGGGAGTCAAGAAGTGTACATATGACTCCTCTCCCTACAGCAGCGCAGAGAAGCGAATATGCAAGGACATCATCAAGGCCTTTGAGATATTCGGGTACTTTTCCCTTAAATGGCTGGATAGCCTCTATAAGGATACCCCCGCAAGACTCGCCCCCACCTCTATCAGCACGTTATTCCACCTCCCTAAATATAAATAAGCATCATGGAGACAACCACAGAAAACCTCTCTAAAGCTCTTCAAGACGTTAGACGAGCACACCGAATACTCTATGCCTACCAGAGGCGAATGCTTGACTTGGTGCACTTCATCCAGAGTAAGCTAGACATGCGCGAGTTCCGTGGGTTCAAACACTTCTCCAGGCCTATTAGTAAGAAGGAGTACCTAACAATATGGCATGATATGTGGGCTTGGGACTACTTGTATTCCTACCTCTTTGAGTACCACCTCGGAGAACAAAAGACAAGCGATGAGGAGTATGAATATAAGCTTTAGTCTCATTCAGTATAGTGATACGGGGTACTTCGACAGAGAGGAAGAGGCTACAAGGCTAGAGATTGAGAAATTCAAGCCCGAGGACAAATCTGGCTCAAAGCTCCTATTCTTCCTTGAATATAAATCTAAGGATAGTGAATGGGTATGGAAAGACGGATCACTATATGGAAAGGATAGTGCTCGACAAGGAGGTTGGGAGCAAGGAGCACACGAAGACATTCCAAAGTCCCGCCACAGGAGTTAAGCAGATTCTATACTCCTTCCCCTTAGAGCGATTTATCAACATGGAGGCTACACTCGAGGTGCTTCGTGAGTTTCGCGACTACTGCAAAGAAAAAGATATTCATGTCTTCGACAACCTAACATTAGAACCGACGTGCACATCTACATCGTCCTCCTCAGAGGAGTAATGCCCTCCGGTAAGAACCGTATCCCCAAGATGGCAGAGCTACGTGACGCCATCGAGGCGGAGGAGTTTGCCGAGGTCACGACCTATATACAGAGCGGGAATATCGTCCTTCACTCACCCCTATCTAAGGAGGAGACCTCCGTACGTATCGCAGAGATCATACGAGCCTATTGCGGTGCGGAGCTACAGGTCATCACCACCGACGCTAGCGAGCTCAAGAAGCACCTCCGAGGCAACCCCTTCGGTGACGAATACCAGCAGGATCGGGTGTTCTATACCACTACGATGGAGCCCATTGACCCGAAGCGAATCGCAGCCCTCTGTCAAGAGGACTTCGGGGACGAGGAGCTCCGTATGGTAGAGGGCAGACTCTATATGTACCTCCCAAAGGATGCAAGCCGATCGAAGCTAAGCAACAACTTCCCTAGAGAAGAAACTCAAGTTCACCGCTACGACACGTAACCGCAATACCCTCGCTCGCCTCATCGAGGCTCGCCGAGGCTATTGCCCCCTCCGACTAGTACGCACCGCCCCCAACTGGCCTTACCATGCCTACACACTACATACGCTTTATTCGGTATTTATTCCTCACCGCCACCCCTAGCCTTACTCCTCGCTCCCTTAAAGTTGTCCGCCCAGCAGGATAGCCTACCCCAGCAGGGCTCATCCCTGGGAGGACTATATCGAGGAGCAGAGGCATCTAGGGTCTACTCTCAGACGAAGAGGCGACAGAGATCCAGCAGCTCTATGACGAGCTCAGCCAAGCCCCCTAGACATCAACCAACTACTGCCCGAGGAACTCCAGCGTATCCCCTTCGTACGGGATATACAGATCGCCCACTTCATCGACTATCGCAGACTCTATGGTCCTTCCGTGAGCTAGGCGACCTCAAGCTCATACGGGGTGGGATAGCAGACTCATCAGCCTCCTACTCCCCGTCCTCACTTGTAGCCCACCCTCTGGAGTGGAGCAACGAGGGAGAGGGACGCCTTGAGGTCGGGGAAGGGCGAGTACAGACAGCTATCCCCGCAGAGACAGAGCTACCTCGGGGCAATAGTGCACTACTGCTACGCTTACATTACCGAAGCGGACGTGCGAGCAGTCTCTACATCAGCGCCGAGAAGGATGCTGGCGAGCCATGGAGCTACGACGGACACCGAGGCTTCGACAGCTACAACCTCCACTGGGCGCTCACCCAGCGAGGACTCCTACGTCAGTTCGTCCTCGGGGACTATCGGCTCTCCCGTGGCTGTGGACTGCTCCTAGGGCAGGGGGTGTACCCGATGAGCTTCCGAGTGCTCTCCCCTCGTCTTCCCGAGGGTATCCGCCCCCTTCGCTCCAGCACGGAGAGCGACTTTAGCCGAGGTATTGCCCTAGAGATGGGACAGGAGCGCTGGCGCATGGGGGCCTTCGCCTCCTCACGTAGCCTCGATGGCAGGATCGACGAAGAGGGGCATATCATGGGGCTCTCGGAGACGGGGCTACACCGCACCCCGACGGAATGGCGCCATCGAAGGAAGATCACAGTCGCCTCCTCGGTGGCTGGATCGAGTACAGAGCATCACGGGGCATATCTCTCTGCAAGCCTTGTACCACGACTGGCGAAGGTATCCACTAGCTGTAGCTACGGGGGCTTCGCACCGTCCACACCTTCAGGGGCTCTCCTCGAGCTCTGCCCTCAGCCTATCCTATGGGTGGCAGAGTAGGCAGGGACACCTGAGACTCAGTGGCGAGCTCAGTCGGAATATGCTCGGGGCATGGGCACTGATCAGCACCTGAGCCTAGAGCAGATGACGCTCGGCGAGGCACGCTTCTCCTACTGGCGTATCGCACCCGACTACTGGAGCTACTATGGACGAAGTGGTACGCATAGCCTTCGCCCAAACGACGAGGAGGGCATACGAGCCCTATGGTGCCCCCTCTACCCTATCCGAGCCCTACAGCTACAGCTCTATGCTGGCGGCTACCGAAGGCTCTCCGAGCGGGACAGCCTCACCCCAGGCATCGGGGCTGGGACTATGGGGCACACCTAGAGCTGGGTGTCGATCGGGCAGGGAGCACACTGCTCCTAGCTCTCTTCGTGAGAGACAGCTGGCTGTGGGGATCGAGCACAGCGCCTCAGCCTGAGGCCTGCGTCATGAGGAGAGGGGTGGACGGGAGCACTCACCTATAGCTGGGCGAGGCCAAGAGCAGCCCCAGCTGGGCAGTCCTAGCAGATGTACGGCTCTCGCTAGGCGATCGGCTACGTGTCGGGCTCTTCGCCGACTACTTCCCGTGCCCAGGACTGGCAGGCAAGGCTCTATGCAGCGCACCCTCGGGTACGCTACGAATACACCTCTACGCTCCTCTTCGGCGAAGGGTTTGATGTAGGGATGCGCCTACGCTGGCAACCCTCCTATGCCTACACCCTCGAGGCCAAGCTCCTGCACCAGCACCAGCGTGTAGAGACCCGCCCCTCGATGACCTTAGCTGTCCTCACCCTCCACTACCGCCACTAGCTTATCCTTATACTGCGGAGCTATTAGGTGGACAGGACTGACGCATGAAATCACCATAGTACGAGGTAGTGCGCGAGCAAGGTCGTCAAGGAGTATACGCCTAAGATAGAAGATAGAAGATAGAAGTATCTATCTCCTAGTCTCGATATGCCAAGCGAATACCTCCTACCTAGAAGGGATGAGTGTACACGTGTGTACACAACTGTATACCCACGTGTACACTATTGTATACACGCGTGTACACAAGTGCGCTCTAAGTATCTCCTCTCTAGGGCTCGCTCCTATGTCTATTCCTTGAGGATAATGCCTAGGATCTTTAGTGATAGGCTAAGGCTCCCTAGGATATGAAATAATACCCCCGAAGATCCAAAGGCAGGAGTGTGCGAGCGAGATCGTGCGTCGGCTCACCGATCGGTGGATGAGGGGCGGAACGTACAGAGGAAATAGTGTACCTTTGTGCCTCAAATTCGTAAGATACACCCCTAGAGTGTATAACCTCTGTCCTACTCCATAAGTAAAGGGAGCAAAGGGAGCAAAGGAGCTACCCAAGAGCAAAGGATATACCCCAGGGGATCACAACCAATAATTAGATGAGTAAGGTCAAGGATCTGACGCAGGGTGACCTCACGAGACTGCTCTGCCAGCAGGCTCTACCCATCATGGGTGCCTCCTTCGTGCAGATCGCATATAGCTTCACCGACATGGCTTGGCTGGGGCGACTAAGTAGTGAGGCTCTAGCAGCTGTAGGGAGTGGTCTCCGTCTTTATTTGGATAGCCAACTCTGTGGCTTGGCTCAACAAGACAGGGCTGTGAAGTCACCATCTCCCACTGTGTCGGCTCGGGAGAGCTGAGGGAGGCGGGACGATATGCCTCGCACAACGTCTCGATGAGTCTCCTCGTGGGCACACTCCTGACCATAGGCTATGCACTCTGTGCCGAGCCTATGGTCGATCTCTACAGCCCTAGAGGAGGGAGTCCGTCACGATGCTCTGAGCTATATGTATGTGAGCCTCATTGGCTTCCCCGAGATCTTCCTAACGGCTACCCTCACGGGGCTGTACAATGCCATTGGGCACAGCAAGGTTCCCTTCCGTATCATGTGCATTGGTCTAGGGTGCAATATGCTCCTAGACCCACTCTTCATCCACCTCTTCGGCTGGGGAGTACGAGGGGCTGCTCTCGCCACTGTGATCGAGCCAGACGGTGGTGCTCTTCCTCTTCGTGAGGAAGGCTCAGCGAGATAAGCTCTTCGATAGCTTCCCCTTCTTTGTCCGCCTACGTAGGTGCTACGTGCTGCGTATTCTGAAGGTAGGTGTACCCGTCGTGCTACTCAATGTCCTCTTTGCCTTCGTGAGTATCTATATGGGTGGAGTGGTCTCTCGTATCGGCGGGCATATCGGAGTGGCAACGATGACCACGGGGGCACAGATCGAGGCGCTGACCTGGAATACTGCCAACGGTGTGACGACCGCCCTAGTGGCTATCGTAGGACAAAACTGGGCAGCTGGTCACCTGCGACGAGTCTATGAGGTCTACCGAAGAGCTCTCACCTTCACGCTCTCGGTGGGCTTCGTGGGGATGCTAGCTTTTCTCTGTTCAGTGAGGAGCTCTTCTCGCTCATCGTCCCCGAGCGAGGCCTATATCGCAGGTGGGGTCTACCTCAGGATCGTGGGGCTCAGCCAAATGTTTATGATGCTGGAGATCGCGACTGGGGGCTATTCAACGGTCTAGGCAAGACCTACCTATCCGCAGGGATAGGGATTGTGGGGACGTATCTGCGCATCCCGATCGTTCTACTCTTCGTCTCCCTAGGCTGGGGGCTAGAGGCAGCCTGGTGGGCGATCGGCCTGACCTCTGTGCTGAAGGGGCTTGTATTCTTCGCTTTCTTCCTCGTATGGAGAGCCCGCCTACAGGCTCATCGTGCTCCACACCCCTAGGGTGAGGGAAGGGGTTTCCCCTAGCTCCTCTCGTATCGTACGCCTAAATAGTTGTACTTTTGTCCTACAACAAGCTCAATAGTGTATAATTAGGACTTCAAAGCTATCAGAGAATGGGACACGATGACGACCAGCATAATGAAAGTGCAGAGCTAACCCACCAGGGGCACGAAGGAGCACACAGCCACGACCAACACGAGGAGGGGCACCACTGTCACACTCATGAGCACCCCTCATGAGCACGATACATAGCACGACCATAAGCATGAGCATGACGGACACTGCCACGACGACGCTCATACCCATAGCCATGCGCATAGTCATGGCCACGGACACCACCATCATCATCACCATGCGGAGGGAATATCCTCGTAGCCTTCCTACTCAACCTCTTCTTCGCTATCATCGAGCTCATCGGGGGGATTTACACAGGTAGTGTAGCTATCCTCTCGGACTCACTACACGACCTCGGAGACTCCTGCTCGCTCGGTGTCGCTTGGTATCTGGAGCGACTATCGAAGAAGGGGCGTGACCGCCACTTCAGCTACGGCTATAAGCGATTCTCGCTCCTCGGCTCGTTACTTATATCGGTGATCCCTACTGGTCGGCTCATTCTTCGTCATCACAGAGTCTATTGAGCGCATCATCCATCCCGTACGCCCCCATGCCGGGGGATGTTCCTACTGGCTATCTTCGGCCTCATCATCAACGGCTATGCGGCCTGGCGTATGAGCGGAGGGCACTCTCTGAGCGAACGCTCCATACGCCTACACCTGATGGAGGATGTGCTGGGCTGGATAGCAGTACTGATCGTCAGTGTCGTGATGTACTTTGTCGATCTTCCGATCCTTGACCCTCTGCTCTCACTCGGGATCACTGCGTGGATATTGTACAATGTGTACTTCAATCTCCGGGACAACTTCCGCATCCTCCTACAAGGTGTCCCTGTGGAGGTAGACCAAGAGGGCTTCGTACACGAAGTCGAAGCCCTACGAGGCGTCCTCTCGGTACACGACGTACATATATGGACGCTCAACGGGGAGCAGCATATTGCCTCGCTGCACCTCGTCTTCGACTGCCAGAGCTACCCCACCCCCGAGGCTTGGGCTGAGCTCAAGCAGGAGGTTCGCCGAGTGGCCTCTCGCTACCAGCTGGAGCACATCACCATAGAGCTCGACCCTAGGGGCTGTAGCTGTGGGATGGAGCACTGCTAGGAGGAGAGAGCTGCCTTATCAATAGATATTAGATGAGATTACAGACCATACTACTGACTGTGCTGCTACTCGTGAGTGCCGTAGCACAGGCGCAGGTGCCCGAGCGGCGCACCTATAGTCCCTACGAGGTACGAGACGTCGTAGAGATCCCCGATGAGATCAAGATGGTGCGTGGTGACAAGCTACGTGCCTACCGCATCACCCCCAGCGTCACCAGAGCGGTGCAGGTGCAGATGCCTGATACGCTCACCCACTACACCTTTGAGTACATATCCCCGGAGTTCCGTTCCCTAGGGACGGCCTATCAGGGGAATATGAACCACGTCTGGCAGGCGAAGCTCTTCTTCGACCGACCTCGTCGTGTGGGGGACTTCTTCTACACCGACGGCTACTATCGTATGCTCTACACCCCCGAGGAGGTACGCTTCTACGACACGAAGACGCCCTTTACCTTTGTACGCTACCAGCGTAACTTCAAGACCAATGAGAGTGAGGATGTCGTAGCAGGGGACTTCGGTGTGAACATGGGGCGGGAGATCGATATCGGGGCAAACTTCGACTACCGCAATGCCCAGGGCTTCTATACCAATAGCCGTAGCAAGGATGCACGCTACCGCCTCTTCGCTAGCTACCGAGCCGACCGCTATGAGCTCTATGCCTACGTAGCCAACGACTACTACAAGCAGCAGGGAGAACGGAGGGATCGCGAACTCCGACTACATCCTCAACCCCGACCGCTACAACACCAACGGGCGCACGAAGATCAGTGCCAAGGACATCCCGTCCCGATCACAGAGCCCCTGACCAACCGCATCCGTGCAGGCCATGCCTACCTCGCCCAGACCTATCGCCTCGGTAGCTATAGGACTATCCGCCGTACCCCCTACGGACGAGGAGCTAGAGATAGTTTCACGCTCAGGGGATAGCCTTCGCCTCGACTCCACCTACTTCGTTCCCGTGGGAGGAGTATCCCTGACGACCTACTACAACAAGCAGAGCCGTCGCCTGCAAGCTCAGGGGCGAGCACAATCTCTGGAAGACCGTCTTCGGTGAACCCGTGACGACACAGACCCGCACCCCCGAGTGGTGGGGGTGCTGCCGTGGCCTATGCCTTCCCCAACGATACTGCCCAGCTCACTACCCTACACAACACCCCTAGCCCCTATCGCTCATGGAGGGCTTCCGTCCCTGGGTGAAGTTCGGCCTTTCAGCCTATGTACGGCAGGAGCAGTACTGGGCGAAGAACCCCGATGCCACGACACACCTCTATGGGGTGACCGACCGCTTCTCCTCGACCTTCGTCGGGGGGCTCATTGAGCGCAGGGAGGGCACGGGGCTTAACTTCTCCGCTCGGGGTGAGCTCGGTGTACTCGGCTCTGACCTCGGTGCCTTCCGCCTAGAGGGGGATATACGTACGGCCTTCCGTCTCTTCCGCCGTGAGTTTGCCCTCGAGGCCGACACCTACATCGATAATGCTCGTCCCTCCTACTTCGCTGCTCATCACCACGGCACCTATGGCTGGTGGGACAAGGATCTGAAGTTCACCCGCCGTCTCGAGCTCGGGGGGAAGGTACATCTCAGCTCCTGGGGCACCCAGCTCGAGGCACGCACAGCGAGCCTACAGAACTACATCTACTACGGAGCCAAGGGCGAACCCAGCCAATACTCCGACATCATCCAAGTCCTCTCCCTACGGGCAAGGCAGATGGGGAGCGCAGGCCTACTCAACTGGGATGTAGAGGCCGCCTACCAGACCTCCTCACAGCCCTCTGTGCTTCCTCTCCCCCAGCTCACTGCAGCGGCAGATGTCTACCTACGCTTCCTCGTAGCTCAAGTCATGCGCATAGACCTAGGGCTCAAGGCCTACTGGCACAGTGCCTACCACGCACCCTACTACCTACCGACGACCCAGCAGTTCATCCTACAGACTGAGGGTAAGGTCGGGGTGAGGCTCCGCTGATCAATGCCTATGCCAACTTCCGTCTGAAGCGAGCCCGCTTCTTCCTCCAGATGTACAACGTCACCGAGGCCTTCGCTACCAGCACTCGCCTAGCGATGTACAAGTACCTCTACAACCCGATGTACCTAGCTGGTGGTGTCGTCGTGGACCTCAACAACTAATCACCTCTTATCCCATGCTGAAGAAGCTCCTCAAAGGGCGTCCCGTCCTCTACATCATCCTACTCCTACACGTCATCGGTCTGATGGTCTACCTCCACTACCGTCGGTCTGGAGATGTAGCCCCCACCCCCACCGCAGGACGTGACTACCCAGAGATACGCCGTGAGGGCACACTCCGTCTACTGACCGCCTATACCGAGGGTGGTGTGCATGCCGAGGGTGGCGAGCTCACAGGTGCCGTCTACACCCTAGCCAAGAAGCTCCAGGAGCGCAGTGGCATCCGAGTAGAGGTCATACTGGAGAATAGCTGGGAGCGTGCGCTACAGCTCCTGAGTGACGGGGGGGCAGACCTCGTCGTGCGCCCTATGGCGAGCACGGCAGATGTGGATACGACCCGCTTCCTGCTCTTCGGACAGCAGACCTCGGGCCCCCTCTTTCTCGTACAGCGTAGGGCGGATAGCACGACCCTCGTGAAGAGGCAGATCGAGCTAGCGGGGCGGATGATCACCCCTACCGAAGGGCTCTCCCTTCCACCTCTTCATCGAGCACCTGAGTGAGGAGATCGGTGACAGCATCCACCTAGATGTCGATACTCTCTACCAAGCCGAGCAGCTAGCTATGCGAGTCGCCTCGGGCAAGATAGCCTATACGGTCTGCACGCACGACGAGGCAAAGCTCTTCGGCAAGGCCTTCCCCGAGCTAGACTGCAGCATTCCACTGAGCTACTCCTTCCGTACGGCATGGCTCCTGAGGCACACCTCACTCGCCCCTACGTGATAGCCTATCCGTCTGGATGGCCAGGTAGCCCGCCCATGGGAAGGAGCAAAGCCCCCACATCCACCCCTCCCGAGCACAAGGGAGACCCTCTGTAGCCCCCATGGCTAAAAGGGGAAAAAAACGCTCTTACCGAGAGCGTCCCTGCGCTCTCGGTAAGAACGCCTCCGTCACCTATGTAAGGGTGACGGAGGCGTTCTATCAGGAGGCGTCTGAGCGCTCTCACTAAGTACAAATAAGCACGCTCGGGAAGAGCCTCCCGAGCCCCCATAATGTGCTCAGAAGCCCACACTTCGGACTGTCGTATCCGCCTCCTAGCGATTCGGCTGTTGCCCCTTACCTTGTCCTCACCTAATTCCCCCTATTATTGTTATCTTTGCTAGAGTAACGACTACATTAGGGCGTGGTATCTGTCGTGGCGGATCACACACGCTCCCCAAACGCGCTAACGACACTACAGGTATGGCTGAGAATCGTGTATCTATCCTCCTGGTCTACACAGGCGGTACCATCGGTATGGTAGAGAACCCCTCTACGGGGGTGCTTGAGCCCTTTGACTTCAACTACCTCAAGGATAACGTCCCCGAGCTACGTCGCCTGGGGTGCGACATCTCCATCGTAGAGTTTAACCCTCCCCTAGACTCCTCTGCTATCACCCCCGAGGACTGGGTGCGGCTGGCCTCGATCATCGAGGAGAACTATCAGCTCTATGATGGCTTCGTGATCCTACACGGCACCGATACGATGGCCTATACCGCCTCGGCGCTCAGCTTCGTCTTCGAGGGGCTAGACAAGCCCATTGTCTTCACCGGCTCTCAGCTCCCTGTGGGGAAGCTACGCACGGACGGCAAGGAGAACCTAATCACGGCGATCGAGATCGCAGCGGCACGAGATGATCGGGGGCGCCCTCGGGTACCGGAGGTCTCCCTCTTCTTCGAGAACTACCTGATGCGAGGCAATCGGACAAGCAAGATCGGCGCCGACCAGTTCAGCGCCTTCGAGTCGTTCAACTATCCCCACCCTAGCCTACGCTGGCATCGACATCCGTTACCACGGAGATCGATCTCCCGCAGCGAAGGGATCCCCCTGGCAGTGAACAAAACCTTCGACCCACATGTAGCCATACTGAAGCTCTTCCCCGGTATCACCCGCGAGGTCGTAGAGGCCATACTCGGCATCCCGACACTCAAGGGCGTCGTACTGGAGACCTTCGGCAGTGGGAATGCCCCGATGACCCCATGGTTCCTAGAGGCTCTTCGTGAGGCGGTCGCCCGGGACATCGTGATCGTCAATGTCACCCAGTGCGTCACGGGCTACGTGGAGATGCAACGCTACGAGACAGGGACTCCTACTGCAGGAGATCGGACTCATCAGCGGTCGGGACTGCACCACCGAGTCAGCACTAACCAAGCTGATGTACCTCCTAGGTCAGGGCTACAGCACCGAGGAGGTCAAGAGGCAGATGGGACTCTCACTACGTGGGGAGCTAACCCTAGAGCCGAGCGACGAGGGAGGGGGTAGAGAGCCCCTGATATACAGACATTAGTAAACGGATATAAGAGAGAGAAGGCAGTGATAAGATTTATGAGCTTGGCCAGTGGGAGCAGTGGGAACTGCTACTACCTAGAGCGACGAGGAAGGGGACTACTGATAGACGCAGGTATCCCCATCCGCACCATCACCAAGACGCTCAAGGCCGAGGGCATCACCCTCGACGGTGGACACATCCAGGGCACGATCGTGACCCATGACCACGCCGATCATATACGTACGATCGGTGTCATCGGTGGGGTCTACCACCTACCCGTCTATGCCACTGCTCCCGTCCATCGGAGCATCAGCTCCAGTCGCTTCGTCCTAGATCCGATAGGCGCATCACGTAGGGACATCGAGACGTTCACCCCTTTGAGGTAGCGGGCTTCACCATCGAGGCCTTCCCCGTACCGCATGATAGTGCGGAGAATGTCGGGTATCATATCACCAAGGGGACTTCGCCTTCACCCTAGCGACAGATGTCGGGCACACGACCGAGCACATCGAGGAGTATATCAGCCGTGCCACCCACGTCGTGCTAGAGGCGAACTACGACCGAGAGATGCTCCGCACCGGGAGCTACCCAGAGTTCCTGAAGGAGCGGGTCTCCAGCCCCCTCGGCCACCTCTCCAACGACGAGGCTGCCGAGCTCCTCGCCCGTACTTACCACCCGGGGATGAAGAAACGTATGGCTCTGCCACCTCAGCAAGGACAATAACCACCCCGACCGTGCTGGAAGAGTATCGAGGCTCGCCTCTTCTCTGAGGGGCATCCGTGTCGGCAAGGACCTCAGCCTGACAGCCCTCAGACGTACCACAGCCTCCCCCATGTACCTCCTAGAGCCCTAGGAGCAAATCCCTCACTACCTCACGTAACAATCGACTATGGATACAGAGAAGTCTAAACTCTACACCAAGGGAGGCGACAAGGGTCGCACCTCTCTAGTCGGGGGACAGCGTGTCCCCAAGTACGACATCCGCCTAGAGTGCTACGGCACGGTGGATGAGCTCAACTCATTCGTCGGTGTCCCTGCTAGCTCATCAGCTGGAGGAGCCCGATGAGCAGTTCCTCTACTGGCTCCAGCACAAGCTCTTCTCCGTAGGTGGCTACCTCGCCACCGATACGACTCAGGACGAGCTCCATAGTGTCACTGCCGTCACAGAGCGTGCCGTGGCCAAGATAGAGCGGGAGATAGACCGCCTAGATGGGATGGTGCCACCGCTGAAGGCCTTCATCCTCCCCTCGGGCGGTGCGATCACAGCTGCCGCACACGTCTGCCGTACCGTCTGCCGTAGAGCAGAGCGACTGATCTACCGACTGCACAGCGAGACTCCACTAGAGCCCAATGTCCTACGCTTCATGAACCGCCTCAGCGACTACTTCTTCGCCCTAGCCCGCAAGGAAGTCCTGCGCATACACGGTCAGGAGGTCGTCTGGACGTACGACCACAACGACGACTAGCCCCATCCCCGAGACAGACGCCCCTGAGATAGACGACTAGATGAGCAAGCTCACACAGCAGCAGAAGACCGAGCAGAGCCTCTCCCTCACCCCCGCACGTGATCCAAGCTATCAAGATGCTGGAGCTCACGGGGCTGGAGCTAGAGGCTCGTATAGAGCACGAACTAGAGGAGAACCCCTGCCCTAGAGGGAGAACTACGACGAGGGCCTCCACCAGCGAAGATTCCCCGAGGAGCACGAGGACGGCTCGAGCGACCAAGACTGGGAGCTGGGGGAGTAGTGCCAGTGAGGACGACATCCCCGACTACAAGCTCCGAGAGCTACGTGAGCGTCAGTCCTTCCGTGAGGAGATCCCTTCGCAGCCGGTGCGCCTTCGCTCGACGAACTCCCACTGAGTCAGCTCGAGCTCGCTACCCCTCTGACCGATCGGACTCGTGAGGTAGCCCGCTACATCATAGGCAATATCAGCGAGGATGGCTACCTCACCCGCACGGTGGAGGAGCTACAGGATGACTTGCTCTTCAAGGCGGGTCTTGACGTCACCGCCACAGAGCTCACCCACCTGATCGAGCTGATCAAGACCCTTGATCCAGCAGGTGTCGGAGCACGAGACCTACAGGAGGCACTCCTGCTGCAGCATCAGCGACTCCCAGCAGGCGAGCTACGCCAGCGGGCAGAGCTCGTCATAGGGCAGCACTACGAGGACTTCGTGAACAAGCGCTTCGACAAGCTCCGCTCCGCCCTATCCATTGACGAGACCCAGCTCGCCGAGCTCTACGACTATATCAGCCACCTCAACCCCAAGCCCGGCAATGGGCTCAGTGACGGAGCAGAGGGACGTCTAGCACTTCACCCCCGACTTCATCGTCACCGAGCGTGGAGGGAGCTCCCTCATCTTCCTGACCGAGGAGCGTGAGATACCCGCCCTGCGCCTGAGCCCTACCTACCTCAGGATGCTGGAGGAGAACAAGGCTCGGGCTAAGGAGAGCCGTCAGAGCCGTGAGGCTATGACCTTCCTCAAGCACAAGGTCGAGCAGGCACGGTGGTTCATTGATGCCCTCCAGCAACGCCAGCATACACTCCCGCACGACCATGGCTGCCATCGTCGCTCATCAGCGAGCCTTCTTCCTCTCGGGGAGGTCTCTGATCGCGCCCGATGATCCTCCGTGATATAGCCGAGGCGACGGGGCTCGACATCAGCACCATCTCCCGTGTGAGCAACAGCAAGTCCGTACAGACAGACTTCGGGGTCTATATGCTCAAGTACTTCTTCGGCGAAGGGATGCTCAACGACGAGGGGGAAAGCATCTCCACCCGAGAGATCAGAAGGTGCTCACCGAGCTCATCGAGGGCGAGGACAAGCGTGCCCCCTACTCCGATGAGCGGCTGACCGAGCTCCTCAGTGAGCGGGGCTACCCGATCGCCCGCCGTACGGTAGCCAAGTATCGGGAGCAGCTCCACCTACCAGTGGCTCGTCTGCGCAGAGCACTCCCCAGCCAGACGAAGGGTTTAGGCTAGCGAGTACAGCCTCCCCAGCATCTTATCTTCCCCCACGTATGCCCCTGAATGCACGCACACATGCCCCTCACACATGACCGATACACATTAGTCGCACTCACATCACGAAGCGCCCTCTCCCACCCTCCCTCATCAGAGGTGGGCACAGAGCGGGACGCTCCCCTAATCATCCCTATACTTAATCCACTCCCTATCATTATGAAGCAAGCTTGGCTACGCATTCCCCTGCTCCTGCTCGCCCTGCTCCTCCCCTCTCTGGGGCTAAGAGCACAGGACAATAGCAACGTCCCCATCAACCCCAAGCCCTTTGTCATCCCAGAGCTCACCTCCTGGGCAGGGAGGGCAGGGGTGCCTATCGCCCCTACCTGTATCGTCCTCGGCTCCTCCAGCCGTGAGGTGAAGGCCGTAGCCGAAGAGCTGGCGAAGGACTACGCAGAGATGTTTGGGCGCAAGATCCAGATCGACAAGTAGCCCTCGCAACAAAGGTGACCTCCTCCTACGCCTCGTCAAGCCCTCGGAGGATAAGCACAACCTGGGCAAGGAGGGCTATCGCCCTAATGGTCGGCGAGGAAGCTATCCCTAGAAGCCACTCATGCCCAAGGCCTCTACTGGGGTACACGTGCCCTTCTCCAGCTCTCCGAGCAGGATGAAGACCAGATGATCCCTGCGGGACGACCATCGACAAGCCTCAGTATGCCGTACGTGGACTCATGCTGGACGTAGGTCGTAAGTACGTCCCGATGGACTACCCTACAGAGACTCATCCGAGTACTCTCCTACTACAAGATGAACACCCTTCAGCTTCACCTGAATGACAATGGCTTCAAGGTCTACTTCGGCAACGACTGGGCGAAGACCTCCGCTGCCTTCCGCCTAGAGAGCACCACCTTCCCTGGCCTTGCCCCCTCAAGGGTGCTTCGTACTCAAGGCTGAGTTCATCGACCCACAGAAGTGCGGTGAGCGTATCTTCGTGGACATCATCCCCGAGATCGATATCCCAGCCCATACACTTGCCTTCACCCACTATCGCCCTGAGCTGGCGAGCAAGGAGCATGGTGCCGATCATCTCGACATCTTCAAGGAAGAGACCTACACCTTCATCGATGCCCTACTCAAGGAGTACCTAGGAGGGAAGAACCCCGTCTTCCGCAGCAAGCATATCAATATCGGTACGGACGAGTACAGCAATGCCACAGAAGAGCTCCGTGAGAAGTTCCGCTACTTCACCGACCGCTATATCCGCTACGTAGAGAGCTTCGGCAAGCAGGCCTACCTATGGGGAGCACTCCGCCATGCCTATGGCAAGACCCCTGTCAAGCTCGACCAAGCCGTAGTACTCACCTGGTCACGAGACTTCGTTGACCCCATCGCCACTAAGGAGGCAGGGGCAAAGCTCATCAGCACACCCGACTCCTACACCCTACATCGTACCTGCTGCGGGCTACTATCAGGACTACCTCGACACCCGCTACCTACACGCCAAGTGGACGCCTGCTGTCGTGAGCTCCGCTGTCACTCTGCCCGAGGGCGATCCAGCACTGCTCGGTGGGATGTTCTCCGTATGGAACGACCACTACGGCAACGGGATTTCTGTCAAGGATATTCACCATCGCATCATGCCTGCCCTACACTACATGGCACTCAAGATGTGGACGGGCTCTGGCACGAGCATCCCCTACGAGGAGATGGAGCAGCGCCGTCTGGTGCTTAGCGAAGCCCCAGGTGTAAACGAGCTCGCCCGATGGCAAGGTGGCCAGCGAGAAGTCCTACACCGCTCCAGCCTCCCCTCAGGTAGTGGTCGCCTCGGTGAGGCTGTCCCCGAGATCGGCTATGACTACAGCGTCACCTTCACCATCGACGCACGTGAGGAAGCTCGGGGACGGTACTCCTTCGCTCACGCAACGCTACCTTCTACCTCGCTGACCCTCGTCACGGACGACTAGGGCTTCGCTCGTGATGGCTACCTCGACACCTTCGACTACACCCTACCCAAGGAGGGCAAGGTCACGATCTCCATCGAGGGCGACAATAACAGCCTCACCCTCTACGTGGATGGCAAGCGTCGGGAGCACCTCAGCCGAATGCTTCTCTATGCCGAGACCCCTGATGCTGATGCCCTACGCCTAGACAAGCAGTACGAGTCCCCCGATCGCTTCGAGCCCATCGTCTATCGCTCTCGCACTAGGGGCGTATGTTCTACATGCGTACGCTGGTCTTCCCTCTTGACGAGGTGGGTACCTTCCGAAGCAATATCACCCGATCTAGGGTACACAACTACAAGCTACACAAGTAGCACGGGGCATCGACACCCGTCTATTTCGACAAGCCCCCCTCATCTACTAGCCAGGCACTCAGTGCCCTAAGGCTGGAGGTGAGGGGGGCTTGCTGTACCCTATCCTGTAGCGAAAAAGGTGAAGAGAAGGGAGAGAAGGGGATAGGATAGACTAAGATCTCCCCGTGGGAGGTAGGGGCTGACGCACGATCTCGCTCGCATACTCCTGCCTTTGGATCTTCGGGGGTATCGCTTCATATCCCAGAGAGCCTTAGCCCAACCCTAGAGAACCTACGTATTATCCCCAAGAAACAGACATACAAGCGAGCCCTAGAGAGGTGATACTTAGAGCGCACTTGTGTACACGCGTGTATACAGTTGTGTACACGTGGGTATACAGTTGTGTACACACGTGTACACTCATCCCTCCTAGGTAGGAGGTATTCACTTGGTATATCTACACTAGGACATAGATACTTCTATCTTCGGCGTATGCTCCTTGACGACCTCGCACTATGGTGATTTCATACGTCAGCCCTGCTGTGGGAGGGCTATTTGGATAATTCTTTCGATCTTTGTGCTAGGTAACGACTAGTACATACCTCCTACACTATATATATTACGACACACATGAGTATACCTAGGTACACCGCCACCTGGCTCATAGGGCTCGTCTTGGGCACCCTATCCCTACAGTACGTAGCAGCTCAGACTCCATTTACTCTCCGCATCCTATCACCCACGGGCAAGGCACTGGACTCCATTGCGCTCCGCATTGCCTTCGCTGACACACTCGTTGTATCGGGCTATACCAACCGAGAGGGACTCTTCACGACGACTGCCCCACGTGGCTGTACCCAGGCACACCTATGGGCTTGGGGCAAGGGCTATGCAACCCTAGAGACCAATATCCCTACCGAGGAGACGAAGGAGCAGAGCCACACCCTAAGGCTTCCCCTTCGTACCCTGCCCGGAGTAGAGGTGCTCTATGATCAGAGCGGACGCAGGGGTAGCCCTACCTCGGACACCTATCGGGTCTCACTAGCAAGCCTACCCAAGGGGGCTAAGGCTGACCAAGCCCTAAGACGTCTACCAGGGCTCCTCCTCACAGACGAAGGCGTCTGTCTCATCGGAGCAACGAGTCCAGCCCCGATCTACGTCAACGAAGTCCCGGCCAGCATAGGCTTCATCCGTACACTCAATGCCTCGGATCTCGATCAAGTAGAGATACGCTACCGAGACACTCAGAGCGAAGGAGAGGCAGGTGCTGTCTATATCACGCTCCGACGGGAGACTACGACGACCCTACGGGGTGACCTCCTAGCCCAGGCGGGCGTACTGCGCCCCGAGTATCGGCTACATCCGAGTCTATCGCTCTACACACAGCGCTTTTGACCTAAGGCTCTTCTCCGCAGTCAGCTACAGCCACCTATACCCCGAGACGCACTGCACTCAAGGTGGTAGGCAAGTCCCTACACCAAAGCAATAAGGATCGCTCACTAGGTCTCTCCCTCGGGGAATGGTCAATATCTACCTAACCCCCAGAGCTACAGGGAACGGGCTCCCCTAATCCTGCAGGGGAAGACAACTACGCACCCAGAGCAGGGTTACTCAGCCTATGAGCGTCCAAGAGGGAAGTCTATCCGAGGACGAAGGTTCGCTCGATCTCAATCTCCTCCTCGCCTATCGTCCCACTCCCGCACAGCGACTACTCGTCAAGACACGAGGGAGGATGCTCGGCAATACCTTCTCCGACCTAAGCGATCGCAAATACACCCTCGGTGACCTCTCCATCGCTACCGACCTCGTCTATGAGCATCGGGGGGTAGAGCTCATCAGTAGACTACACGACCTGACCTTCACCCTCAGCCAGCAGGGTACGAGTAGCCGCCTGCACAGCCTGAAGGGACGCCAGTGGAGCACCCAGCTACGTCTCTTGGCCGAGGATCAGCTCCAGCTATCAGCAGATCTATCCGCCACATTTACACTAGGGGTGCAGTGGGGACGCTATGGCTTAGCCGCAGACAAGCAGTACGTGACTCCACTCCCTGCACTCGCACTACGCTACACACGCTGGGGCTACACGGGTCGCCTAAGCTATACACGCTATGTGGAGCATCCCTCTGCCGAGCTCCTCTCCCCTAGCCCCTACTACCTCAACGAACTGGAGCAGGTGCTCGGGCAGCCTACCCTTCGCCCTCAGAGCACCGACCTCGTACAGCTCTCCCTCGCTAAGACCTTTGGCCAACATGCCCTCAGCCTATCGGCCTCCTACCGACACCACGCCCAGCTCATCGCCGCTCATCTCATGGAGCCTACGATCAATCAGCTCACCTTCGCCAATGTGGGAGCGGACATCTCTCTGACCTCACCCTAGGCTACCGTAGTCGCTTCCTCGATGATCGTCTGGAGGTCAAGCTCTATACTGGGATAGTCTACTCTGCCTATCTGCTGGAGCATACCTTCCGCCCACAGACACGTGGACGCAGTAGTATGGGCTGGGAGGCAGGTGGTGGAGGGGAATTCTCCTACAGCTTACCTGAGGGCTGGCTCTTCGACCCTAAGCGCCTCCCTACCACAGCCCACGCTACCTATTCAGCAGGCGCAGGACGACCTCTCCGCTGATCCAGATGGGTGTACAGAAGCAGCTCCTCGATGGGCGATTAGAGGTCAGTCTAAGAGCTAAAGCCCCTTCGGTCTCGGCGAACAAGCATGCGGGAGTACTACCGCCAGCGTCTCCACCAGCAGACCAAGGAGGTGCACTACTCGCTCTGGAATGTAAGCCTAGGCATCTCCTATCACCTGAACCAAGGCAACGAGAAGCCCAAGCCCCAGCTACCCACCCCTATACCCCGACCACAGCCTCACACGTCGAGATATGCGGCTACGCCGATCTAGTCACGCACCTCGAGCGACTCGGGGACTCTCTAACGAGCGAGGGGCAGTACGAAGTGATCTACTCGTACTGCCCCTCGTCCCTAGTGGGGATAGTCGGTCTCTAGGGGAATGGCCCTAGGGCTGTACCTAGGCGCCGTGGAAGAGATATTCCTCCTGAATATCCTCCGTGAGGCGGGTAAAGAGGCCTCGATCAGCTCATCCGTTACCTGCAGTGCCGCGAGGAGGATCCGATCCGAGAAGCTCTGTAGGAGCTCTGCCGCATAGTAGGGCTGGCTCTCATAGACGGCCAGGTAGCGCTGCTCCATCTCCCGCTGGCGGGCATCGGTCTCTGCCTCGAAGCGGGCATAGGTCTCCTGGATCGGGGGGCATAGCGGTTGTAGTTCACCATTCCTAGAGCTTGTACCTTACGGAACTTCCAGTAGGCCGAGTCGTGGCTGGAGTGGTTCGTTCCCTTCGTATAGGCCTCGGGATAAGATGTGATCCCCTGATAGAGGGGTAGGAAGACCCCGAGGTCTGCCATCCCGAGGGCGACATAGTTGATACGTCCGATGGCCTGCGGGAGCTCGGGGCGAACCTGCAGGATATGCGTCTGCGTCGTGCGGAAGATGGAGCAGGACGGTAAGGCTCCCTGAGGGTTGGCATGCAGATAGGGATCGTGCTCTGTCCCCTGATAGTGGAAGCGGAAGACTCGGCGCAGGTCATCCATCCCCAGAGGGTGCTCGGCTCGGGCAAAGACGGGGAAGGTATTGCGGGTGACGTCATTGTGGATAGAGGGGCTCAGCATGGCCTGTAGCCCCCAGACACGAGGATAGTTGTAGGTCGTGTCCAGCGCTACATCACGGATATAGGCCTCGTGGAAGTCAAAGTCTCCCTTAGCTGGGTCATACAGTCCGTGCTGTATGGCGTGCTCGATGAGGTCTGCACTAGCCAAGTAGTGCTCGGGATCCTTCGGGTCGTAGTGTCTGAAGCGACTCTGATTCCCCGTGACGAAGTACTGATCCTCGGGGATACGAGCAGAGCGAGCCAGCGGTGTCCCGAGGCAGTCTCTAGGTACCAGGTCTCGTGGCTGTCCACGAAGCCCACCCCGAAGCCCTCGGCGATGCCATGCTCCTCGATCAGTGCCCCTAGGCGAAGCACCCCTTCGCGGGCAGAGCGGATGTAGGGTAGGACGATGTTGAAAACAGAGTTCTCTGCTACCCCATTCTCTACGAGGGGGTCAGCCTCTAGTGCTCGGTCGCTACTGAAGATACTCTCGGTGGCACTCATCCCAACCCCAGCGGTATTAAAGCCCGCACTGCCCCAGTGTCCAGGTAGGTGGTAGGGGGCGAGGGCGGAGTAGCCCAAGGCCTCTCGTGGGAGTTCGCAACGGAAGGGGCTATCCAGAGCGACAAAGCGCTCGGCACCCATAGCGGTATCGGGGTAGAGCTCGAGGTTCTTAGCGAGCATGGCATTCCAGTCTTCGCTACGAGCTACGATCCTCGAGCCATCGGCCATCATCTCGGGGCCAACGATGATGGTGGTACATTCGGAGGGGAGAGAGGACGTCCTCTCTGGGGTCTGTTGGTTCTGTTCCATGATGAGTTAATGATGTATTAAGAGTCTGCCCGATGCAGACATGCAATATTACACCATTCCCTCCTCATTGTCAATACCCAATCCTAGGTATTCTCCTCGTTAAGTCTCTATATACAAGGGGGGAAGTCTCCCTCCTATCGGACAGAGACTAGAGGCCCCCTGCACTCTCCGCTCTCTGTGCTTGGCTCAGCGCTCGATCGGCATAACCAATCGTCCCATCCTTAAATACCTGATGGCTCTTGGTGGTGTAATTCTTGATTATCCATAGCCCCGTATGAGCATCTTGTATTTGCTTCATCACGACGATGGGGGAGGTATCTTGGCTTTTCCCCATCACCCCATACTTACCCACCAATAGACGCTCTATACGATTGAGCTCCCGCTGCTCCACAAAGGTCAAGGAGACAAATACCAGCTGCCCTCTGTAGAACTGAAACAAGACCCTCCGTGTAGCGCTACCCTCATAACATAAGCCCCGTAGCTATGTAGGTCACGGTGTATCGAGCAGGCTGAGGGGAATAGTAGTTTTGGATGATCTCTCCACCTAGCTTTTGGACAGTAGCCACCACTTGTTTAGGGGTAGACACCCCGAGGGTGCAGCCGAGGATCGTACGCTCGATGGGCCCTTGCTCTGCTTTTATTTGGGCTTGGATATTAGGTGCAAGGAAGAGACCTAGGGCTAGGACGAGGCTCAGGGCTAGGACGATCCTTCGGCCTAGCGAGGAGAAGAGGTTTTGATAGCGTTTCTTATTCATTGCGGTATCTCACTATGGAGTCTCATCCCCAGCGAGCTCTAATCTTGTGGAGAGGGAGGGGGGAAGGAAGGGGGATGCACAGCACACCACTTGTCACACGGACACGATGTACTCCCTCCTCTATCGCAAAGGTAGGGAGACACCTACAAAGGGTGCGTTCTCTCTCTCGACAAAGGTAGCGTTTTTCCACCTACTCCTATCCAAGAGGAGTCTGCGTACAAGGAGGATGGTCTCGCATGTAGATACGGGGCTATAGCCTACGTATCTAGCTCTTCCCCTCTCGACTCCACCATCTGACCCTAATGGGCGAAGGGCTCCAGCCCCTCACGGGAGGGCTGGAGCGGGCAAAAAGTCCCACTCCAAGCCTACTAGATCTCACTCTCTTTCTCTGCCGAACGAGCTCGATCAAGTTCCTCATCTGTATAGGCAATATAAGCATCCTTGAACATACTATGTCCCTCATATTCAAAGTTGCGAACTACCTCTAAAGTGGTAAAGGCATCAAAAAAAGCCCTTACCTTTCGACTTGGACGTTCCCTCAGACTCTATCATCATTCCATATTTATCTTCTAGTTCTGACTCTATCTGCTCTAGTACATCCAAATCATCGAAGATAAAGAATATCCTCCGCAGATGCCCCTTATAGAAATATAGACCAGCTAAGAGCGTAGAACGCCTGGCATATTTAAGTCCCTTAACAGCATAGGCCCGCTCATCACTTCCAGCTTGAGTTCCTTCTGCACGAATTATCTTTCCACCCTGCCGTTGGATGATTGCCCGTGCCCGTGCAGGCGTTGTGACCCCAAGGGTGAAGCCACTGATGGTACGGTTGATTGGCACCTTGCTGCGCCCGTCTTGGGCGTGGGAGGGGAGGGAGAGGAGGAGAGCCAGCAGGAGGCCGAGCGTGAGGGCAAGCCTACGACTCATAGGGTGAGAGGAGGGTGAGTAGATGTTCTTCATATTCTTGGTTGTTTCTTTTGGCGAGCCTTCGTCCCCAGTTGGCTCGAGATGTATGATGCTTGAGGTGAAGGGCTGGGGACGCACTGCGTACGGCTGGGATAGGAGTACGTGGGGTGATACCCTCCTTGGATACTTTGGCGAGTTCAGTGATGTGTCATGTACTGCCCTCGATGGACATATGCAATATTATACCTTTTCCACCTCATTGTCAATACCTAGTCTTAGGCATCCCCCCTTTTATACGGCCTAATCGGCGAGGGGGCAGGTAGATGGGTACAAGTCGCATCCCATCTTACTAGATCTCATTCTCATTCTCTGCCGAATAAGCCCGATCAAGTTCCAGATCTGTATATGAAATATAAGCGTACGCGAATCCAACATGCCCGTCGTCCTCGAAGCTATGAACTACCACCTCTAAAGAAGTAAAGGCATCAGCAATACCTTTCACTCTCATTTTGGACGTTGCCTTACCCTCCGCCATCGTTCCATATTTATTCTCTAATCCTGACTCTATCTGCTCGAATATCTTTAGATCACCAAAGGTAAATGATATACTCCGCAGATGCCCCTTATAGAAATATAGGCGGACTGAGAGCGTGGGGCGTCTCGCATATTTAAGTCCCGTAATGGCATAGACCACCTCATCACTCCATGCTTGAGTTTCTTCTATCTCTCCGCCCCTGTCGTTTGATGATTGCACGTGCCTCTGCAGGCGTTGTAACCCCAAGGGTGAAGCCACTGATGGTACGGTTGATTGGCTCCTTGCTTTGCCCATCTTGTGCGTAGGAGGGGAGGGAGAGGAGGAGAGCCAGCAGGAGGCCGAGCATGAGGGCAAGTCTACGACTCATAGAGCGAGAGGAGGGTGAGTAGATGTTCATCATATTCTTGGTTGTTTCTTTGGTGAGCCTCCGTCCCCTACGGGCTCTGTGTATTACTGAATTGTGGACGAGGAGAGGGATGAATAGTGCATACCGAACTGGATGGTCACGATATGACACCCTCCTCTTTATTGGCAAAGCGGAGAAGCCCTCATCAAGGGGCGAACCTCTCTCCTCACAAAGGTAGCCTTTTCCACCTACTCCTATCCGAGGTCGTCTGCGTACAAGGAGGAGGATGGCTAGCATATAGATACGGAGCGATAGCCTACGTATCTAGCTCTACCCCTCTCGACTCCACCATCTGACCTCATGGGCGAAGGGCTCCAGCCCCTCACGGGAGGGCTGGAGCGGGCAAAAGTTCCACTCCAAGCCTACTAGTTCTCACTCTCTTTCTCTGCCGAACGAGCTCGATCAAGCTCGATATCTGTATAGGCAATTATAAGCATTCTTGGACATACTATGTCCCTCATATTCAAAGGTGCGAACTACCTCTAAAGAGGTAAAGGCATCAACAATACCTTTCTTTTTGAACATCCCCTCAGACTCTATCATCATTCCATATTTATCTTCTAGTTCTGACTCTATCTGCTCTAGTACATCCCAACCATCGAAGCCAAAGTATATACTACACAGATGCCCCTTATAGAAAAAAACATATCGACAGTCTGCGTGGGGCGCCTTGCATAGTTAAGTCCCGAGACAATATAGCTTGCATCTTTACTTCCAGCGTGAATGCCGACTTCTAGAATTACCTTTCCGCCCCTGCCGTTGGATGATTGCCCGTGCCTCTGCAGGCGTTGTAACCCCTGAGGGTGAAGCCACTGATGGTACGGTTGATTGGCACCTTACTTCTCCCATCTTGTGCGTAGGAGGAGGGAGAGGAGGAGAGCCAGCAGGAGGCCGAGCGTGAGGGCAAGCCTACTACTCATAGAGCGAGAGGAGGGTGAGTAGATGTTCACCATATTTATGGTTGTTTACTTGGTGAGCCTTCGTCCCCAGTTGGCTCGGGATGTATGGTGCTTGTGGTGGAGGGCTGGGGACGCACTGCGTACGGCTGGGATAGGAGTACGTGGGGTGATACCCTCATTGGATACTTTGGCGAGTTCAGTGATGTGTTATGTACTGCCCTCGATGGACATATGCAATATTACACCTTTCCCACCTCATTGTCAATACCTAGCCCTAGGCATCCCCCTCACTTATATTGCCTAATCGGCGGGGAGGCAGGTAGAAGCGAGTACGAGTCGTACCCTACTAGATCTCACTCTCTTTCTCTGCCGAATAAGCCCGACTAAGTTCCCTATCTGCATAGGCAATATAAGCGTACTTGAATTCAATATGTCCCTCATACTGGAAGAAGCGAACTAGCTCAAAAAGGGTAAAGGCATCAAAAATGAATTTACTTTTCGTTTTGGACGTTTCCTTACCCTCTGCCATCGTTTCATATTTATCTTCCAAATCAGACTCTATCTGCTCTAGTACATCTAGATCATCGAAGGCAAAGAGTATTCTCCGCAGATGCCCCTTATAGAAGTTTAGGCTGGCGAAGAACGCAGAACGCCTTGCATATATTTAAGCCCTTCAACAGTATAGTGTTCCTCATTACTCCCAGCTTGGGTTCCTTCTGCACGAATTATCTTTCCACCCTGCCGCTGGATGATTGCGCGTGCCTGTGCAGGTGTTGTGACCCCGAGGGTGAAGCCACTGATGGTGCGATTGATCGGCACCTCGCGTCGCCCATCTTGTGCGTGGGCTGGGAGGGAGAGGAGGAGAGCCAGCAGGAAGCCGAGCGTGAGGGCAAGCCTACGGCTCATGGAGCGGAAGGAGGGTGAGTAGATATTCTCCATACTCTTGGTTGTTTCTTTGGTGAGCCTTCATCCCCTACTGGCTCTGTGTATATTAATTGTGGACGAGGAGAGGGACGAATAGTGCATACCGAACTAGGTGGTCACGATATGATACCCTCCTCTGCATAGGCAAGGGGGGAGAAGCCCACATCAAGGGGCAAGACTCTCTCTCCCCACAAAGGTAGCGTTTTTCGCATATAGTGAGAGGTAAGACTCCACAGAATGAGCATGTTCCCACACAAGAAAGAGAGGGGCGGTAGGAGGGCATCCACGAGCGGGGAATGACACACCCTGCGCACCCGCTATACAAGACACTTAATGAGCCCTGAAGGGCTCTCGAAGAACGCAAGTACGCTCTTACCGAGAGCGCACTTGCGTTCTTACCGAGAGCGTGAGGAGTATCATACCGAGAGCGCAAAGGCGCTCTCGGTATGAACGTTTCAGCCCTTCAGAATGCCCGATACAGAGGGGTTAGAGAGGGATGGGGGATGGTATTTGAGATCCTTCGTACCTTTGTGAAGACACACAAGTGGAGGGTATCTTCACAGAGGGCTTGCCCCCTAACCGAAGAGCCCCCGACACACGCCCCGAGAGCGACGATCCCCATGCTCCTATCGCAGGCACACCGCCCGAGGATGAGGGATGAGCTCCCTGCACTCCCTATCTCAGGGAGCTTCTCCGAAGCGATGGTTCCCCTTCGCTCCCGCACTACACCATCACCCACCCCTTCGCTACAACCCCTATATACCCACACTACGATGACCAAAAGCAAAATACCCTACGAACGACCAGAGGTCGAGTTCTTCACGCTCCCGAGCTATCTGCACTCGATCCTCATCTCCTTCTCTGTGGAGGCTAGGCCGTAGTCCTTCCCCAGCCCTCTCCTCCCACACACAGGTGGGGAGAGAGGATATTCACCACTTCTTCCACAGCTTCATCCACCACCCTATCCACCGTCGGGGGCTTAGCCTAGAGACTTATCCCCCGCTATGACGAGTGCACCTCGGTGTCTCATCAGATATAGGGACAGAATAGATCGCCCCACAGAGCCTGCTACGACGTGTCTCTGGGGGAGCGATGATGCTAGGCTCCTAGGCCGTGTCTCTTGGATGGCGAATCCGCCACCACACGGAGGACTAGGCGAGCGAAGAGATTGTACTACTTAGCCTGAGCCGTGGAGTCGGTCTTGACCTCGGTAGCCTTACCAGAGGTATAGTGCTCGTTGAGGTACTTGATGAAGTCGTCGGTGATGTCTAGTGCCTCATCAGCGTAGAGGACATTGTCGCCTACCTGAGTGAGGATGAGCTTGTAGCGACCATCCTTGTTGTACTCCTTGAGCTTGGCACGGATCTCCTTCATCATATCCTCGAGCATGAGCTGCTGCTTCATCCCGAGCTGCTGAGTGAGCTGAGCACTGAGAGCCTCACCCTCCTGCTGCATGCGGATGATCTTCTGCTGCTCGGCCTGCTGAGCTTCAGCAGAGACGAAGGCATTGATACGCATACGACGCTCGAAGTCGGCAGCAGCCTTCTGTATAGCAGCCCCTTGCTCTGTAGACGAGTCTGGTGCTCGAGGGCATCCTTCTCGAGAGCCGCCTTGACCTCCTGAGCGTACTTGTACTGCGAGGAGACCGAGTCCATGCGTACGAGGGCTACGGGCAGACCCGTGGCCTGCACTTCGGCAGCAGTGGTAGGAGAGGCCTTCTTCTCACCATCCTTGCAGGAGGCGAGTGAGAGCGATGTAGTCAAGGCCAGAGCAGCGAGCCCCTAGGCTTACGAGACTATTCTTTGTCATAAGTAGAATGTATGAATTGTATTATTGTGTCCGGGGAGCTAGGCCTCTCGGCTGGCGATCCGCTCAGCGAGGCTCTGGTGATGCTGTGCCTCCTTATGCTGGGAGGTGTGACGGAGATCCCACGCTGCTGCATGGCACGGCTACCCCCTACGTGGGTATTGGGGAAGCGTCCATTCTTCTTGAAGATGACCCCCACGGCTAGTAGGACTACAGCTAGGGAGACAAAGAGCAGAGAGACGATGAATAATGGCATGCTTACTTTTTATCTTTATATTTGTTGTGGACAAAGGTACGAGTTTTTCTTGGTACATAGAGCTTTATACACTCTACCTACTACCCCTGAAGGAGCTCACACGGCGTCCAGAGAGAGTGCTCAGGAGGCCTCAAGCACAATAAACATTCAGGAACAATGGAAATTACCGAACTGAACCCCAAGATCGTCTGGAAGTACTTCCACGAAATCACCCAAGTACCACGCCCCTCGAAGAAGGAAGGCAAGATCATCGCTTACCTTGAGAAGTTCGCCAAGGAACACGGGATCTCCCTACAAGAAAGACCACGTAGGTAACATCGTCATGAGCAAGCTCGCCACCCCGGCTATGAGGCGATCGCGTGAAGGCGATCCCACAGAGCCACGTGGATATGGTGTGCGAGAAGAATGCCGGTACCCAGCACGACTTCGACAACGACCCCATCCGTACGATCATCGATGGCGAATGGCTACACGCTGATGGTACGACCCTAGGGGCAGACAACGGGATCGGCTGTGCTGCCCAGCTAGCTATCCTCGCCTCCAACGACATCCCCCACTACCCACTAGAGGCCCTCTTCACCATCGACGAAGAGACGGGTATGACAGGAGCTATGGAGCTCAAGCCAGGCTTCCTAGAGGGGAAGATCCTCATCAACCTCGACAGCGAGGACGAGGGCGAGCTCTTCATCGGCTGCGCCGGTGGTATGGGTATCCTAGCAGAGTTCAAGTACGAGGCTCAGGACGCTCTAAGCGATCTCGTATGGCTACGTATCGCCGTATCAGGCCTCAAGGGTGGTCACTCCGGTGGTGAGATCCACTGCGGGCTCGGCAATGCCAACAAGATCCCTCACCCGCTGCCTCTATGCCCTGAGAGAAGAACGTCTGCTGGAGCCTCTCCGAGATCGGTGGTGGTAACCTCCACAACGCTATCCCCCGCGAAGCTCATGCCCTCGTAGGTGTGAAGGCTGCCGACAGAGCTAAGGTAGAGGCACTCGTCAAGCAGATCGATGCCGATGTACGCAACGAGCAGAAGGCCGTAGACCCCAACGTACGTGTCGTCCTAGAGGAAGGCACTGCCCCGCCAAGGTCATCGACGAGAAGACCAAGCATGCCCTCGTGCGTGCTCTCTACGCTTGCCCACATGGTGTGCTCGGCATGAGCCACGAGCTAGAGGGGCTCGTAGAGACCTCCAACAACCTCGCTTCGATCAAGCAGCGTGAGGGGGTGATCCTCGTAGAGACCAGCCAGCGTAGCTCCACCACCTCGCTGCGCAACAGCGCCTCTGAGATGGTCGCCAGCGTCTTCGAGCTAGCAGGTGCTGGAGGTCAGCGTACGCGATCCCTACCCTGGATGGAAGCCCAACCCCGAGTCCGCTATCCTCAAGGCTTCGGCTGATGCCTCACCGCAAGCTCTTCGGCAAGGAGGCTGCTGTCAAGGCTATCCACGCTGGGCCTCGAGTGCGGTCTCGATCCCTAGAGGTCTCACTCCTGACCTAGATATGGTCTCCTTCTACCCAACACTCCGTGACGTACACTCTCCTGCCGAGCGTATCGAGATCAAGACCGTAGACCTCTGGTGGCAGCACCTCCTAGAGGTACTCAAGGGAGATCCCCGCAGCTAGGGCAGCTACCCCTCGCCCAGCGAGCGAGACCTAGGGATATCCCCAGCTATGAGCCCCTCTTCCACTTCGGGAGAGGGGCTTATGCTTTTTATATGTGCTCGGGGGAGGAGATAGCAGGAGGTGATCGCCTATATACGAGCAACTTACCCTCAGTATATTGAGGTCATATTAGTGACGATGTAGTGATATTCATTATTTAGTTTAACTTTGCGGTTAAACAAGGCAACTAATCAAGACTTCACTAGTCCCCTAACCACTGACTGAGTATGAAGAAAGAAGAAAAGACCGAGGAGGAGATCCTCCTAGCTGCCGAGGAGCTCTTCCTCGAGCAGGGCTTCGCCCAGACGACGACCGCCCAGATCGCCCAGCGTGCGGGATGCACAGTGCGCTGGTACATTACTACTCGTACGAAGGAGAACCTCTTCGCCCTGGATCTTCGGGAGCAAGGTACAGCTCATGCTCCAGAACATATTCAGCTTTGACCGTCGGGATGAGACCTTCGAGGAGCGTATCACGAGGCTCATCTCTGCCCACTTCTCATTCCTGAGGGAGAACCCTCGCCTCGTCCCCTTCGTCCTCAAGGAAATCCTCTTCAGCCCAGAGCGTGCGATCCCCTATGCTCAGGAGCTCACTCGGGCTCGAGGTGAATTCCTACGGCACCTAGAGGAGGATCTGAGGGCAGAGCGTAGCGCAGGACGGATAGGCGACGTCCGTGCCGAGGCACTACTTAACCTCGTCGTCACACAGAATATCTCCTTCTTCATCCTCGCTGCCTTCAAGCAAGCCGCCATGTGCCATACCCTCGAGGATGCCGACTATGAGGCTCACTGCACAGAGCTCATCACCACCGTCCTAGCTCGGCTAAGACCCCAATAGCCCCCCACTATGGCACGTATCCTAACGAAGGCTCTTGCCCTTGCCCTCCTCACACTCCTCATCCCTAGAGCAGGCTCCGCACAGGAGCTCACCCTAGAGGAATGCTGGAGACAGGCCGAGCAGCACTACCCCCTGAGCCGGGCAATATGCCCTCATCGAGCAGACTAAGGACTACAGCCTCTCCAACGCCAGCAAGCGTTACCTCCCCCAGCTTAGCCTGACAGCCAAGGCCTCCTATCAGTCGGAGGTCACCAAGATCCCCTTGGACTTCACCGCCCTAGGCCTCACCGATCACCCTCCCCTGAGGTACAGCGTGACCAGTATGGAGCTACGATCGATGTCAGCCAGCTCCTCTGGGATGGGGGCAGAACAGCTGCCGCCCGATCCACGATCCGCTCCTGAGGCCGAGGTGAGCCGTGCAGAGACAGATGTCTCCTCCATGCCCTAAGGCGCAGGGTGAGCGAGATCTACTCGCCCTGCTCCTCATCTCAGAGCAACAGAGCTACAACGACCCTCTTCCACGAGGAGATCCTTCGCACCAAGCACAAGGTGGAGACCCTCATCCGTGGCGGTGTCGCTACCACCAGCGACCCAGACGCTGTGGAGGCAGATCGCATCCGCTCCGAGCGTACCCTGTAGTGAGTACCCTAGCCCCTGCGCCGTAGCTACCTCGGAGCACTAAGCCTCCTCATGGGGGATACCCTCTGCGATAGTACCAAGCTCCCACGTCCCCACAGCAGAGATAGCTGAGCAGAGGCATAAGACTCCGCCCCTGAGCTGCAGGTACTCGACAGACAGACCCAGGCACTAGATGCTCGGCGCAAGGAGCCATCCGCCTCCCCTACTCCCCACACTGGGCTCTTCGCCCAAGGGGCCATGCTCGCCCCTGGCTCAACTTCCCAGACCGAGACTTCGCCCCCTACTACATCGTCGGAGCCCGTCTCGTGGTCACTAGGAAGCCTCTATACGCACCGCAACAATCAGCGTCTACTCTCCACCCAGGAGCGTGGTCTCGACCTCAAGCGTGAAGCCTTCATCACAAACCAGCAGATAGAGATCGCCAATAAGTCAGGTGCGCTGGAGAAGGTACGGACACAGCTCCACTATGACGATGAGCTAATCACCCTTCGTCGGCGTATCTACAGCAGTTCAGTAGCCAAGATGGAGCATGGCACACTCGGGGGCAGACCTCATGCGTGACCCTAACCCAAGTCCGTCTAGCTGAGCAGGAGAAAATCCCTACACCAAGTACAGTATCTACAGCTCCTCAGCTGACCTTAGCTGGCTCTCAGGAGTATAGTATCCACCCCGTTTCATACCCTTCACTCCCACGCATTCCCTTCCTTGGTGATGTGTCTCCCTTCGCACCCAATACTTTAGGGTACGTACTCCCCACACGAGCCCCACAAGCCCACACTATATCTCCTAGTAACGACCCCCATGAATAGACTTCTGTCACTAGTCCCCATCCTCGGCTTACTGCTCCCCATCACCGCCTGCTCGGGGAGGGACAACGAATATGACGCTACAGGTACCTTCGAGGCTACCGAGATTACCGTATCTGCCAATGCCACGGGCGAGCTCCTCAGCCTTCGCCTGCAGGAGGGTGATACCCTCAAGGCAGGTGTCCCCATAGGCCTCATCGACACCACCCAGCTTCATCTGAGGAAGATGCAGCTCTACTCCTCCATCCATGCCCTCGGAGGGAGACGCTCCAACATTCCCATACGCATCGCCTCCCTGCGTGAGCGAGATCGCCGCACAGCGGCGAGAACTCGCCCGCTTCACCGAACTACAGCGTGCAGGGGCAGCTACCACGAAGCAGGTCGATGACCTCTCCGCACAACTCTCCGTCCTAGAGCGTCAGCTCTCTGCTCAGACCGAAGCCTTAGGAAGGGGGAACCAAGGACTCAGCAATGAGGCCTCCACCCTCAACATACAAGTACAGCAGATCGAGGACGAGATCGGAAGTCCGTCCTCAAGAGCCCCATCGATGGCATTGTGCTCGCCAAGTATGCCGAGGCAGGAGAGCTAGCTGTACGAGGACGTGCACTCTTTCGGGTAGCCGATCTCAGGCAAGTGTACCTCAGAGCCTACGTAGATGCCAGCCAACTGACCCAGCTAAGACTAGGGCAGGAGGTCTCCGTCTATGCCGATGCAGGCAGGGACGAGCGTAGGCTGTACAAGGGGCATATCAGCTGGATCTCCGAGAAAGCAGAGTTCACGCCGAAGACCATACAGACACGTGACGAGCGAGCCAATCTCGTCTATGCCATCAAGGTCGCCGTAGCCAATGATGGACCGATCAAGCTAGGGATGTATGCAGAGGTACGCTTCTGATAGCCATGAGCCCAGCATCGCGATCGAAGGGCTAGCGAAGAGCTTCGGCCAGCTAGAGGCCGTGCATCCGCTCTCGCTCTCTATCGGTCATGGTGAACTCTTTGGGCTCATCGGCCCCGATGGTGCAGGCAAGACCACCCTCATGCGCATGCTCACCTCTCTCCTACTGCCGACAGCGGGAGGAGCGAGGGTAGAGGGACTAGATGTGGTGCGTGACTACCGAGCCCTTCGCCTCATCCTAGGCTATATGCCAGGGCGATTCTCCCTCTATCAGGACCTGACCGTACGGGAGAACCTCGAGTTCTTCGCCTCCGTCTTCGGCACTACCGTGACGGAGGGTTATAGCCTCATCCGAGATATCTACGTGCAGATCGAGCGGTTCGAGGGGCGACGGGCAGGCAAGCTCTCGGGGGGTATGAAGCAGAAGCTCGCCCTATCATGCGCCCCCGATCCATCGCCCACGGGTACTCTTCCTCGACGAGCCGACGACGGGGTAGACCCCGTGTCCCGTAGGGAGTTCTGGGATATGCTCCAGAGACTCCAGGAGCAGGGGCTCACGATCATGGTCTCCACTCCCTATATGGATGAGGCTTCTCGCTGTGGACGCATTGCCCTGATGCAGTCCGGGCATATCCTGCAGGTGGATAGCCCCGAGGGGATCAAGGCGAGCTACCCACACACCCTCTGGGCTGTACGTAGTGAGCGTACGATCCTCTACTCACAGACCTAAGGCAGAGTCCCGAGGTAGAGACCGCCTATACCTTTGGCGAGAGCTACCACGTCACACTGCGTACAGGTAGCCAAGGGGTAGAGGCTCTGCGCACCGCCCTGCATCGTGCAGGACATACCAGCGTATCTATAGAGCAGATTAGCCCTCGGTGGAGGACTGCTTCATGGCTTTACATCCGAGTGCATCATGAGCGAACTTAGAGAAACAATGGGCGAGGAGGCGATCGTAGCCCGAGATCTCGCAAGAGCTTTTGGCGACTTCCACGCTGTCGATGGGATTAGCCTCAAGGTCAAGGGCGAGATCTTTTGGCTTCCTCGGGGCGAATGGTGCGGGCAAGACGACGGCTATGCGCATGCTCACGGGGCTTAGCAAGCCAACCTCTGGCGAAGGGCGTGTGGCGGGCCACGACATCACCCGTGAAGCCGAGCAAGTGAAGAAGCACATCGGCTATATGAGCCAGCGCTTCTCCCTCTATGAGGATCTGCGTGTGTGGGAGAACCTTCGCCTCTATGGGGGCATCTACGGCATGTCTCCGCAGCTCATACGTGAGCGGACAGAGCAGCTCCTAACGAGTCTTAGTTTCGAGGCTAGGCGAGATACCCCCTCGTGCGAGACCTCCCTCTGGGTTGGCGACAGAGCTCGCCTTCTCCGTAGCGGTCTTCCATGAGCCCGAGGTGGTCTTCCTCGATGAACCTACGGGAGGTGTCGATCCCGTGACCCGAAGACAGTTTTGGGAGCTCATCTACGCTGCTAGCCAGCGGGGGATCACGGTCTTCGTCACCACGCACTATATGGACGAGGCGGAGTACTGTGATCGGGTCTCGATCATGGTCGATGGGCGTATCCAGGTTCTCGACAGCCCTCGGGGACTTAGGGAGACCCTATGGGGTCTCCTCTATGGAAGAAGTCTTCCAGCGCTCAGCCCGTGGGGCTACTCGCTCAGACAGCTAAGAGCCCCTACCCAGACCCTAATCAGATAAGACAATGAAGCAGTTCCTAGCCTTTGTCCTCAAGGAATTCAAGCACATAGCCCGAGACCGCTGGACACCTCATCCTACTGGGGATCCCCATAGCGCAGATCCTGCTCTTTGGGTTCGCCATCACCACCGAGGTGCGTAGTACCCCCGTCGCCGTCTATCGCCCCTCGGGGCAAACCGAGCGAGAGATCATTGCCCAGCTAGATGCCAGCCCCTACTTCGTCATGACTCATGAGGTAGGGAGTCCGAGCGAGGTGGATAGCCTCTTCCGTGGCGGAGCGATAAGGCTCGCTATCGCCTTCTCCTCTGAGTTTGATAGTGACCTACATCAGACGGGGAGCAGCTAAGCATCCAGCTCATCGCTGACGGCTCAGACCCCAACCAAGCTCGTACCATCATCAGCTATGCCACAGCCGTCCTCTCCTCCTACCAAGAGCGTCTACTCAAGAGCACCGAGCGCCCGTACTCATCCAAGCCGAGACCCGTATGCTCTACAATCCTCAGGCGAAGAGTGCCTACCACTTCGTCCCAGGGGTGATGGGTATCATCCTCACGCTCATCTGTGCGATGATGACGGCTATCGCTATTGTACGAGAGCGAGAGATGGGCACCATGGAGGTCTTGCTGGCCTCTCCTATACGTCCCCTCTACATCATCCTTGCCAAGGCTGTACCCTACTTCTCCCTCTCGCTGGTGGATCTCATCAGCATCTTGCTCCTCTCGGCCTTTGTCCTCGACGTCCCTATCGAGGGGAGTCTCTTCCTGCTCTTCGGGGTATCGATGCTCTATATCCTCCTTGCCCTATCCCTAGGGCTCATGATCTCCACCCTTGTGGAGAGTCAGGTCGCTGCCATGCTCTCCTCGGGGATGGCGCTGATGGCTCCGACGATGATCTTCTCGGGGCTGATGTTCCCCATCGAGAGTATGCCCGTCGTCCCTGCAGTGGGTATCGACACTCATGCCCTGCACGCTGGTACATCGCTGCTATGCGCAAGATCACGATCCAAGGGGCTGGCCTCGTCCATGTCGAGACGGAGATCCTTGCCCTCACACTGATGACGAGTGTGCTCATCCTCGTGAGCCTATATAAGTTTAAGACCCGACTAGAATAAAGCACCATGCTACGCTATCTACTGGAGAAGGAGTTCAAGCAGATCCTACGTCATCGCTTCCTCCCACGTGTCATCCTCTTCATGCCGCTCATGATGCTCGGGATCCCTGCCCTTCGCTGCCAACCAAGAGGTCAAGGAGGTGCGTGTGGCCGTCCCAGACAACGACCACAGCACGACCAGCCGAAGGCTCATCGAGAAGGTCAAAGGCTCGGGATACTTCCAGCTCGTCGCCCTCCCCAAGAGCTACCAAGAGGCACTCCAAGGGGTGGAGGCAGGAGAGACTGACATCATACCAGAGCTCCCACGTAACCTAGAGAAAACAATCGTACGAGGAGAGGGGAGCCAAGTCTTACTCGCTGCCAATGCTGTCAATGGCACTCGTGGTATCCTTGGCTCTACCTATCTCTCCAGCGTGTTGCATGACTATGCCTCAGAGCTGAGGCAGGCAGGTGTAGGGAGCGCAGAGCGAGGAGCGTACACAGCCCCTCCCCTACGTTCTCCCTACAGAGCCAGTACCGGTTCAATCCCCACCCTAGACTACAAAGCCTTTATGGTACCGGGCTTGATGGTGATGCTTCTGACGATGCTCACGGGCTTCCTCCCCACCCTAAATATCGTCGGGGAGAAGGAGACGGGGACGATCGAGCAGATGAATGTTAGCCCCGTCCGTCCCTGGACGCTCGATCCTAAGTAAGCTCATCCCCCTACTGGACACTCGGGCTCTTCGTCCTCATGCTGGCTATGGGCTTAGCTGCAACACTCTTTCGGACTTACCCCCAGCTGGAGGATCGGCAATATCCCTTGCCTTCACCCCTGCTGTACCTGCTGGTGATGTCGGGGCTGGGGATGCTGTGTGTCGAATATTGCGGGACGATGCAGCAGGCGATGTTCGTCATGTACTTCTTCATGACGATCTTCTTCCTGATGAGTGGACTCTTCACCCCATTACGAGTATGCCCCAGTGGGCACAGATGCTGACCTACCTCAATCCCCCTACGCTACTTCGTCCAAGCGATGCGAAGCATTTACCTCAAGGGTAGTGGACTCATGGATCACTGCCACAGCTCGGCGCACTCACCGTCTATGCCCTAGCCTCCTGCTCCCTAGCCCTCCTCTCCTACCGCAAGAGGAGCTAAGCAATGGACTCCACTCGCCCCTAGGTGAATAGGTGAGTCCTCACCTCCCCACCCAAGGTCTAGAAACGACATAGCCCTCGGAGATGGCTCTCCGAGGGCTATGCCCTATTATGGTTTGTAGGCCTAAAGCTCTACCGTGTAGGTGACGACATCACCCGACTGAGGATAGAAGCCTCGTAGGGACGAGGATCGAGCCCGAGCGACGTCCCGTGGTCTTGCCCTTGGCAGGGGAGATGGACTTGTTGAGGTCAGCGACACTACGTAGGGGGTTGTCGTTAGCCGTGAGGAGGATGAACCCCTCGCGTATCCCCGCATTCTTCAGTGCTCCTGAGCGGAGAGACTCGACGACCAGTCCATAGGATAGCCCGTAGGAACGACGAGCATCAGCCTCTAGCGGGCGAAGCGTAGCCCCGAGTCGTGCATCCACCGAAGAGGACTGCTGCTTGAGGATGGAGGAGCCTCCCTCCATGTTGCGAAGTGTTACCTTGAAGGTCTTCTCAGCCCCCTTGCGGTTCACCTGCACGTCGATCTTATCCCCTGGACGGAAGCGAGAGAGCTGCTCCTGTAGCTGCCCGAAGCTCGAGACCTTGTGCCCAGCGATAGCCGTGATCACATCCCCCTTCTCAATACCTGCGGCGAGGGCAGCACTGATCTCTGCAAAGTCAGCGACATAGAAGCCTTCATTGACCTTGAGCCCTTCCTTCTGCACGAGCTCTGAGGTTACTTCGCCCCTACGACCCCGAGGACACCACGCTGTACGGTACCATACTTCTTGATGTCGGAGACGACCTTGGCAGCGATATTGATGGGCACGGCGAACGAGTAGCCAGCATAGTTGCCCGTCTGCGAGTAGATCATCGTGTCGATCCCGACGAGGCTCACCAGAGGCATTGACCAGAGCACCACCACTGTTACCAGGATTGACTGCCGCATCGGTCTGGATGAAGGCACTTACCTCCAGTTGGTCACCAGCCGAAGCCGTAGAACGGGACTTCGCACTCACGATCCCAGCCGTGACGGTGCTGGTGAGGTTAAAGGGTTCCCTACAGCCAATACCCATTCCCCGAGGCGGAGGTTATCCGAGTTGCCGAAGGGGATCGTAGGGAAGTCCTTCCCCTCGATCTTCAGTAGGGCAATATCTGAGCCTGCGTCGGCACCGACGAGCTTGGCCGTGAAGGTGCGATTGTCATTCAGCGTCACCTTGATATCCTCCCCGCCCTCTACGACGTGGTTATTGGTCATGATGTAGCCATCGTTGCTGACGATCACCCCTGAGCCATAGCCCACGACGGGCTGACTACGACGGCTATTATTGCGAGGGTCTCCACCGAAGAAGAACTCAAAGGGATCCATCATCTGCTGCTGCTCCACACGCTGCTCCTTCTGCACCTTGATATGCACCACCGCCTTGACCGAAGCCTCAGCAGCAGGAGTCAGATCTGGAGCTGATCCTAGTGGACGCTGTCCCAGCGAGAGGGCAGTATTCTGGAAGCCATATTCCTCCGCAGAGTGTAGCCTCCGTACCCGTTATCTCTGAGGAAGCCCTCCCCGAGGGCTTACCATTCGCTATCACATGCACCGTCGTAGCGGAGGCTACGACACTCACAGCTACTAGTCCTAGTGTAGCTGCCACATTCTTCCATACTTTGCTCATTACAATACGAGTTATATATCTGTTATCATCTTGCTGAGAGGGTAAGGTCTAGCCTCACGAGCAGTCACGCCAGTATAACGTGCCTCACAGCACCTAGTGTATATAGTTTTACTACACTTATACTCCATAGGAGACAAAGAATGTGCCAAAGTTTAATAGTTTGTCACACCATCCTCTCCTTTTCCCTCCTTATGACACAAATGCATAACTCTAGGGGAAGGCCTACAGAGTAGCGATACAGCCACCTCTAGTCTCTATAGGAGCAGTTCCTCCTGCGAAGAGCTACGATAGGACAAGCAAGGCCTATAGAGAGCAAGGGATAGGGGTGCGGTGTAGGTGAAGTATACAAGGTAGTAGTCTCATAGCAAGAGAGAGAAGCAGCCGAAGAGCTAAGTCAGGCTAGAGATGCCATAACGACATAGAAGGCATTGGGGAGGTATAGAAAAATCAGCGAGCAAGGAAGACCCTGCTCGCTGATATCGTATTAGTAATTTACTGACCCCAAGAGATCCAGTAGGGAAGTGGAGAATAACGGATTCGAACCGTTGACCCCCTGCGTGCAAAAGCAGGTGCTCTAGCCAGCTGAGCTAATCCCCCAAGATAAGTCACTGAAAGTAGTCCCAGGCAGATTTGAACTGCCGACCTCTACATTATCAGTGTAGCGCTCTAACCAACTGAGCTATAGGACTGTCTTAGGACTAATAATTAACGAGAAGATTGATATGACAGCAGAAGCGAGTAGCATTCGCTCGCGGGATAAAAGCCTAACTCATCGCATACGTACATACTACACTAACTATACTAAAGCCCATTTTCAGAACTCCAGAAAGGAGGGTTCCAGCCGCACCTTCCGGTACGGCTACCTTGTTACGACTTAGCCCCAGTCACCAGTATTACCCTAGGCCGTCCCTCGCGGGTACGGACTTTAGGGTACTCCAGACTCCCATGGCTTGACGGGCGGTGTGTACAGGCCAGGAACGTATTCACCGCGCCATGGCTGATGCGCGATTACTAGCGAATCCAGCTTCACGGAGTCGAGTTGCAGACTCCGATCCGAACTGTGATGGGGTTTGGAGATTCGCATCCTCGTCGCCAGGTAGCTGCCCTTTGTCCCCACCATTGTAACACGTGTCGCCCCGGATGTAAGGCAGTGCTGATTTGACGTCATCCCCACCTTCCTCACGCCTTACGACGGCAGTCTCTACGGAGTTCCCAGCATTACCTGATGGCAACCGTAGACAGGGGTTGCGCTCGTTATGGCACTTAAGCCGACACCTCACGGCACGAGCTGACGACAACCATGCAGCACCTACATAGACGCCCCCGAAGGAAAGCGACTTTCACCGCTCGTCGTCTACATTTCAATCCCGCAAGGTTCCTCGCGTATCATCGAATTAAACCACATGTTCCTCCGCTTGTGCGACCGTCAATTCCTTTTGAGTTTCACCGTTGCCGGCGTACTCCCCAGGTGGATAACTTAACGCTTTCGCTTAGGAGCATACTGTATATCGCATACGCCCAGTTATCATCGTTTACAGCGTGGACTACCAGGGTATCTAATCCTGTTTGATACCCACGCTTTCGTGCTTCAGCGTCAGTTGTACCTTAGTAAGCTGCCTTCGCAATCGGAGTTCTGCGTGATATCTATGCATTCCACCGCTACACCACGCATTCCGCCTACCTCATCTACACTCAAGCCCGCCAGTATCAATGGCAATTTAGGAGTTAAGCCCCCTAGATTTCACCGCTGACTTAACAGGCCGCCTACGCACCCTTTAAACCCAATAAATCCGGATAACGCTCGCATCCTCCGTATTACCGCGGCTGCTGGCACGGAGTTAGCCGATGCTTATTCGTAGGGTACATTCACTCCGGTACACGTACCGGTCGTTATTCCCCTACAAAAGAAGTTTACAATCCATAAGACAGTCATCCTTCACGCGACTTGGCTGGTTCAGGCTCGCGCCCATTGACCAATATTCCTCACTGCTGCCTCCCGTAGGAGTCTGGTCCGTGTCTCAGTACCAGTGTGGGGGTTCAACCTCTCAGTTCCCCTACCCATCGTCGCCTTGGTGAGCCGTTACCTCACCAACTAGCTAATGGGACGCATGCCTATCTCACAGCGAAATTCATTTCCTCTAACCTGGATGCCCAAGCTGGAGTGTACGCGGTATTAGTCCGTCTTTCGACGGGTTATCCCCTCTGTGAGGCAAGTTGCATACGCGTTACGCACCCGTGCGCCGGTCGCCATCAGTCTTAGCAAGCTAAGACCATGCTGCCCTCGACTTGCATGTGTTAAGCCTATCGCTAGCGTTCATCCTGAGCCAGGGATCAAACTCTTCATTGTCAATATTTTTTTATTGTACTTTTGTTTCTGTTTATCTTGCTCCGAAGATGTTTTCTTGCTTTAGATCTATTAGTGTATCTCTACCTAAGTAAATATCTGTAATTGACGGTTAGGTCTTTATATTCCCTAAACGTTTGTTACTACACTTCTGTTTGTCAATATCAATTATCTCAAAGATACGCTTTATACGTCGTCGTGGTCGCAATCACTTCCGCCACCCGTCTTGCGTTTTTGCGGTTGCAAAGGTACTGCTTTTTCCGAACCACCAAACTTTACCGCAAATTTTCTCGCAAACACTCTCACTCTCTCTTCTTCTCTCCTCCCTCGTTCGTCTCGTCTGCTACGCACACCCTCGCTTGGATTTGCGTCTGCAAAGGTAGTGCATTTCCTACCATAATTCCAAATCACAACGCAATTTCCCGCTACCCTCGCACGCAGGTACATTATTTATAGGGAGCCGTGACGATGACGAGAGGAGCCCGCCAAGGCGCAGAGAAAAAGCTATCCATAGCGTTGGCACGAGCCCATTCGTTGTCCTGATACGAGCCCTTTTGACGAGCAGAGGAGAGCCATTCCGCACAGCTGAGAGGAGCCCCGAAACGAAGTAGTAATGGTCGCCTCTGTGTACACGCGTGTATACAACAGTGTACACGTGGGTACACAACTGTATACACACGTGTACACAAAAGAGCATACGCTGAGAGCTCCAACGAAGGGGTAACAAGCAGGAAAGAACGAAGGAGAAAGGACTGTGAGGGGAGACAAGGGAGAGGGATGAGGGAGAAAACGGATGGGGAGAAGATCCAAAACAAGGCTTTATTCGTATTTTTGTGTAATTATGTCGGGCTAAGACAGCCTTCCTTTGAGGAAAAGCAAGACTTTCAGAGCCCCACACTACCCATTTTAGCGTTCATAGATACTACGGCATAGTCCACAGATGGCAAAAGAAGACAAAAGCAATTCCCCAAGAGCCTCAGCGAGAAGCCCAGCGTCAGGATCGACAAGATACCTCTCGTGGCATCCTACTTCACCGCGTACGGGTCAATAACCTCAAGAATATAGACCTCGAGATCCCCCGTGGCAAGCTCATCGTGGTAACAGGAGTCAGCGGATCGGGGAAGAGCTCTCTCGCCTTCGACACCCTCTACGCAGAGGGGCAGAGACGCTATGTGAGAGCCTCTCCTCATACGCCCGACAGTTCGTAGGGACGTATGGCCAAGCCCGAGGCCGACTGGATCGGAGGGCTCCCCCAGCTATCGCCATCGAGCAACGTGTCGTCAGCCGTAACCCTCGCTCCACGGTGGCTACCTCGACCGAGATCTATGAATACCTTCGCCTGCTCTATGCCCGTGTGGGCAAGACCATATCCCCCATATCGGGTCAAGAGGTGCGCAAGCACACCGTGCGAGACGTGCTGGACTATGCGAAGAGCCTACCCGTAGGGAGCCGCATTTACCTCATTGCCTCCCTCCATCTCCCCAAGGGCGTAGCCCTAGCAGATCGCCTAGAGATACAGCTCCAGCGAGGCTATAGCCGCCTATGGAGTGCCGAGGATCGTCCCATAGAAGATGCCCTGCTGTGGAAGGACGATCGGGCGGGAGAGGTATCCTGCTCATTGACCGCCTGGCCATCAGTGAAGACCAGAGTGCTATCGACCGCTTAGGAGACTCGGTAGAGACCGCCTTCTTCGAGGGGCGAGGAGAGTGTCAGCTCGCCGTCGAGGAGCAGCAGGGAGGACGGAAGAGCCCCCGCCTACCTAAAGACCTTTAGCAACGTCTTCGAGGCCGACGGCAGGGTCTTCCAGGAGCCAAGCCCCGAGATGTTTAGCTTCAACAACCCCATCGGAGCCTGCCCCGAGTGCGAGGGCTTCGGCAAGGTCGTCGGGGTAGACCCTAGGCTGGTAATCCCTGACCCTACCCGCTCGGTGTACGACGATGCCGTAGCGTGCTGGAGGGGCGTCGTCTCGTCAGAGTGGAAGCAATTCTTCATCCGCTATGCCGAGCGGGCGAAGTTCCCCATTCACCGCCCTTACGAGGAGCTCACGAAGGACAGAAGGCTCAGCTCTGGGACGGTATACCGAGCAAGGAATACAGCCCGATCGGGATCACCCTTACTTTGACTTCCTAAAAGGTAATCTCTACAAGATACAGAACCGTGTCCGCCTAGCACACTTCACGGGCAAGACCATCTGCCCTACCTGCCACGGCGGACGCCTCAAGCCCGACGCCCTATGTGCTGCGGTCGGCGGGAAGAACATCGCCGAGATCGTGGCGATGACGCTGTGGGAGGCACAGAGCTTCTTCGACACGCTGGGCTTAGCCCCGCAGAGGAATTGATCGCCAAGCGACTACTGCACGAGATACGCTCCCGCCTAGGCTTCCTCGTGGAGGTAGGGCTGGGCTACCCTACCCCTAGACCGCCTCTCCAACAGCCTATCGGGCGGAGAGAGTCAGCGTGTGACCCTTGCCACCCAACTCGGGAGCAGCCTTGCAGGGTCGCTGTACGTCCTCGATGAGCCTGGTATAGGCCTTCACCAGCGAGACACCGCTCGGCTGATCCGGGTCGTCAAGCGTCTACGTGACCTCGAGCAATACCGTCGTGGTCGTAGAGCACGACGAGGAGATGATGCGTGCCGCCGACTACATCATCGACATCGACCAGATGCAGGACGCTACGGGGGCGAAGTGGTCTACGCAGGCGAAGCCTCGAGATCACCAGCGACACCCCCGGCTACACCGCAGCCTATCTGACGGGACGGGAGCAGATCGCCCTACCCACCGTGCGCCGTCCGTGGAAGGACTACCTAGAGATCGAGGGTGCGACGATGCACAACCTCAAGAACCTCACCGTACGCTTCCCCCTCCATACCCTCACTGTCGTCAGTGGGGTAAGTGGCTCGGGCAAGAGCACTCTGATGCACGACCTCCTCTACGAAGCCGTCCGACGTACCCTAGAGCGAGAGCCTATGGACAACCTCGAGCTACGTGCCCTACGTGGAGACCTCGGGGAGATCAAGCAGATCGAGTACGTAGACCAGAACAACATCGGCCGTAGCTCCCGCTCCAACCCCTCGTGACCTACGTCGGTGCCTTCGACAGCATCCGAGACCTCTATGCAGGCCTACCCCTATCGAAGCAGATGGGCTACAAGCCCTATTACTTTAGCTTCAACAAGGAGGGTGGCCGCTGTGAGACCTGCCAAGGTGCAGGGGTGCTCACGATCGAGATGCAGTTCATGGCCGACCTTACCTTACCCTGCGAAGCCTGCCACGGCACACGCTTCCGCAAGGAGCTCCTCGAGGTAGAGTATTGTGGCGTCAATATCTCCCAGCTACTCGACATGAGTGTGGATGAGGCTGTCGAATTCTTTGACCAGCACCGAGAGTCCTCGGCTCTCTCGGCCAAGATCGTTGACCAGCTCCGCCCCCTACAGCGTGTCGGCCTCAGCTACATCAAGCTCGGGCAGAACGGCTCCACGCTCTCAGGCGGAGAGAACCAGCGTGTCAAGCTCGCCTACTACCTCGGCAAGGGCAAGAAGCTCCCTACCCTCTTCATCTTCGACGAGGCCCACGACGGGGCTACACTTCCACGACATCCGCACTCTCCTCAGTGCCCTCACAGGGCTCTCGTGGAGCAAGGGCACTCGGTCATCGTCGTCGAGCACAACCTAGAGGTGATCGAGTGCGCCGACTGGGTCATAGACCCTAGATTCCCGAAGGGGTGCCTCAGGGTGGCTACATCGTCGCCGAAGGGACACCTGAGCAGGTAGCCTCTACCCCCAGCTCCGTCACGGGACAATACCTAGGGAGCTCCTACTGCCCCTCAAAGCAGTAGCTCCCCTTGCCAAGACAAGGAGAGCTACCATCAGGGGACAGAGTAAGCGAAGAAGAGAGGTATAGCTAGGGCGACAGCGTAATGCCCTAGCTATATGAAGGTTTGACGAATTTCCCTATTTTTGCAGACAAAACAAAGCAACATTCTATAAACAGACATTATGGCCACAACAGCAGATTTTCGCAATGGTATGTGCCTCGACATCGATGGGCAGTACTACTTCATCGTTGAGTTCCTTCACGTCAAGCCCCGGTAGGCCCGCTTTCGTCCGCTCTAAGCTCAAGAACGTCTCCACAGGACGTGTCATCGACAAGACGTGGAACAGCGGTGTGAAGGTCGAGGAAGTACGCATCGAGCGTCGCCCCTACCAGTTCCTCTACAAGGACGATATGGGTCTGAACTTCATGCACCCCGAGACCTTTGAGCAGATCTCCATTCCCGAGGCTGTGATCGATGGGGTACAGTTCCTCAAGGAGGGCGATACGGTCGAGGCTATGGTGCACGCCGCCTCCGAGACCGTCCTGACCTGCGAGCTACCCGCACACGTCAATCTCCGTGTGACCTACACCGAGCCCGGACTCAAGGGCGATACCGCCACCAACACCCTCAAGCCCGCTACCGTAGAGACGGGCGCCGAGGTACGTGTGCCCCTCTTCATCAACGAGGGTGAGCTCATCACGATCGACACCCGTGACGGCTCCTACGTCGGCCGCGTGAAGGAAGCATAAAGATACCCCCGCAGAAGTCAGGCGGGGTATAAAATAGAAGGAGGATAGAAGCCCTACTACGAGACACTGGTCGAGAGCTCTATCCTCCTTCTCTTATATCTATACAGTATATCCGCAAGGGACACATAGTGGAGAACAAAAATTCAGCAGCATGAGCAAGACCATCAACATAACCCTAGTAGATAACACACCACGGAGTGCAGGTACTCACCATTGCCAACCGTATCTGCCAGGCATACGTCGTCCCACGTACGCGACTCCCTTGGCTCATAGCACAACAAAGGCGCATTGGTGGGAAAATCTGTCCTCTACATACTCCTCCAGTCACAACCTAAGGGGAGTACTCAAAAGCCTCAAGCATATATAGGGCAGACTGATGATATCGTGAAGCGAGCCAAAGATCATGATGGTAAAAAGGCCTTCTGGGATCGGATCATCATCTTCTTTGCCAGCAATGATGAAATAACGAGCACCGAGGTCGAATACTTTGAGCATAAAGCCATCACAGAAGCTCTACGAATCGAGAACTACGACCTCAATGAGAACAAGCAGGTACCCAAAGGAAAAACGATCCCCATACATAGGAAGGCTCCTGCTGATGATTTCTTTGAGGACGTAAAGATGTTGCTCTCTATTATTGGTTGTGATATCCTTGATGCCAGCTCGAGCAAAATACATACATCATCGAGCGTGAGCCCAAGAAAGACACGCACCTCATCTAGTGTAAACTCACCCCACCTTCTACATCAAAGGAAAAAGACGCAGATGCAGTGGGTAGATACTCCGATGGTAAGTTCACCGTACTCAAAGGGGAGTGTATTTTCATGCACCGAAGCACCATCCTATACTGGCAAAAGAGAAGAGGAAGAAATTCATCGGGGAACACTGTACCGTAGTCTCTGGCATTCTTAGGCTCAAGGAGGACTATACCTTCAATTCACCTAGTACAGCAGCCGCACAGATCCTTGGCTGTAGTGCTAATGGATGGATCATGTGGAAGAACGAGAAGGGACAGCCGCTGGCGGATGTCTATCCTCGTAAATAATCCCCTAAGGTATCTAAGCCCCGAGGGCTCTACTCCTACGCCGAAGCGTCAGGGTAGAGCCCTCGGCGTTGATACCGATATGATCGTGCAGGAGCCTGGGAAGATACTTCGGTAGAAGGCCCTCTCGGAAGCCTGCTTCCTTTAGGATCTCCACCATCTTCTCCCGCTGGGGCATCGCGGCGATGGACTTCGGGAGGTAACGATAGGCATCTCGATCCTCCGACATGAAGCGCCCTATCAAGGGGATGATATGCCCCGCATAGAGCTTGTAGCCGAGGTGAAGGATGGGGTTCTTAGGCTCTGACAGCTCTATGATCACGAGCACCCCTGAGGGGCGAAGGATACGATGAAGCTCCCTCGCTGCCGCTGGAATGTCAGTGAAGTTCCTTATCCCAAAAGCCTATAGTCGCTGCGTCAAAGCTCGCATCAGCAAAGGTCGTAGCCGTAGAGTCTTGACGCTCGAAGTCGATCTTGCGCTCCAGGGCTAAGGCCTGCACCTTCTCCTGCCCGATACGCATCATCTCCTCCGAGATATCGATACCCGTGACATGCTTGACTGAGGGGATGGTATGGATGAGGTCTATGGCTAGGGTCACCCGTGCCAGTGGCCACATCCAGCACCTGCTGAGGCTGGTAGGGCTCGAGTAGGTGTAGTGCCCTCCGACGCCATGAGCGGTCTAGGGCCAAGAGAGATAATACGATTGAGCCAATCATACTGTGGAGCGATCCGATTGAACATCTTGCGGATCCGATGCACCTTGGGCTCATCACTGTCCTTATAGGGAGTGAGCATACTAGGAATATCAAGGAATTATAAAGGTGAAGGCAATCTTCTTTGCCGAAGCCTGGGGTGAGGAGGGACGAGCTGTGATCGACACTACATACTTCCCGGGATGTAGACTCGTGAGTGGGAGGGAAATCTGACTGGAATCGAAGGTGCGTACAGCGTGCTGCACATGCTCACCCAGCATCGTATAGATACGGATGTCTACCGATCGATACAGAGCGCCATCCTCCTCTATATAGAGGTTACGATCATGATAGTAAGCATGAATACTTGCCCCAGGGGAGCTATCCAGACGACCTATACTCAGTGGGGTATCTGTCTCGACAAGGAGGTCTATCCAATAGGCCTCGTTGCCCTCTGCAGGGCTACTAGACACCCAGCGTTGGCCACTCTGGCGATGCCAAGCAGACCAAGTAGGCGCTTCTAGGTAAGCTCCTCGGTACATGAGTAGAGGGAGCTTCATCGCCCCACCATTAGCATTACGACAGGAGAGGATATACCGCCCTCGGGAAAGCGTAAGAGGGGTATCTTGGGGCGCAGGGAAGAACACCTCGATCGAGTCTTCGCGCAGGGTACGGGAGCGATCGACAAAGCGCTTCTGTGTCTCATCATACGCATTGAACTGTCCTAGTCGAGTAGAGGAAAAGTCTAGGATAGGCGTTGCGGGCTCGCCATCCCCAACGAACTGAGATAGGCTGACACGGAGCTGAGGGAGCTGGCTGGTAGCAAGGGTACGATTGGACTTAAAGACGACAAAGGCGCCGAGGACACGCACCCGCGTATCACTCTCTAGCCAAAAAGCATTCCCAAGCTCATGGACATCATTCTTAGGCTCATAGACATGGGTAGGTTTGTTCCCCAGCTGACTAAGTACGTTGGGGTCGGGATAGAGCTTGCTGAGCCGCTGTACCATGCGAGGGGCGAGGGATCGTATCCATCGCATGTCTTCCGATTGGGGTCAGCAGGAGAGGCCAAGGCTGGAGGGCGACAATATTGCCCTACGTGAAGGGTTGCTCTTGCGCCATGTCTCCTTCAGAGCCCAATAGGCATCTCCTCCCATGAGGTCACAGTCCGAGATTCCCCGGTAAGGGCACCGATCACTCGTCCCTCTCTGTCGAAGAGAGGAGACCCCGAGGATCCCGCTGCCGTACAGCCGATAGCCCAGCGGCGTATCATCCAGTGCTTATGCACCCATGAGAATATAGAGATCGTAGTCCTCGATGAAGAGTTCCTCATCGTTTACCTCGGAGTATCGTTTGGTTGAGCTAGGGGATGGTGGATACCATAGAAGGTCGCCCTCGGGCGTTCCTCTATGCTCCACCCCTGCGAAGTAGGGCTGATATTCACTGAGGGATCTTCCCTGAGCTGGGGAGTCCCGTGATCTTAAGGAGTGCCATATCAGCTGTCTCGTTGTAGGCTATGAGGGTCGCTCCACTGAGGCTCTGCTCCTCCGTAGCACGTATATTGCCCTTCTTGGTAGGGGCTCTGGAAGTTAAAGAAGATGACTGTCGTCTTCACCTCCCCCGTACACGTTCGAGGTCTCCTGCTAGTTCAAATAGGCGATTGACGCAGTGTGCAGAAGTCAAGACATACGGTGTACCATCGGGCGAGGCGTATTGATGAGCACCCCCAGAGCTAATAGACTTCCCTCCGACCATGAGGTTGCACGACACTGCGGGTCTGTTGCCAGTGATCGGGGTGAGCGAGGACGTTGGGGATGCAGGCGATCTCCTGCAGTCCCTTGCGTCCATTGATATTGTAGTCATAGAAAGGCTCTCCAGGCTGGGCAAAGTCCGCCCGCCAATCTCTAAAGCCATGGAAAAGGCTAGCAATGCGGAAGGGCAACTCCCCCGCTGAGGGTGTATAGCCCGCTGGGAAATCATACTCGATCCGCACATATTCCCCCGAGAGGGGACGTAGCTGCAGAAGGCTATCGGGAGAGTTATTTTTGGCTCGTTAGTGCCCCTATCTGCTCTCCATTAGCACCGTAGACGAAAAGGCGAGCCCCCTCGGGCAAAGCATACCGACTGAGGCGAAGGCTCACACTACGGGCACGGCTGGCGACAAGCTCTGCACGCCAGACATAGTTCCCAGCTCCATCGGTGAGGTACTCCCCGATGCTGTCCGCCCGAGATCGAGGGACGCTCTACGGCGAACTGATAGGCACGCAGTCCCTGCCCCGGGATGCAGCCTCACGAGGGAGGTCACCCGCCTTTAGCTCCGGTAGGCGAAGGAGCTTCGTAGTCACAACAGACGAACGAGCCTCACGTGCAAAGGCAGGACGGAGCACCCCCTCCTCGGACCGAGCAGGTAGGGTGAGCGTGTACTGAGCCCTCACCTCTGCCCCCATACCGAAGAGCAGTAGGAGCAGGACTAGGGAGCGTACTATACGGAGTCCGCCACTAGGGCGGTCTATCTTATCCATTCTAATCATCTTAAAGCGCAAAGATACACCATTCTCTCGCTAAGCCCCCTAAAAAGCCGAGTAGGTGAAGTGCCTCCCTATCCCCCACCTCTGGATCGAGGGAGCATGAAGGCCGAGGGCCTCTCGTGGATAGACATAACCTCGACGTAGCTGCTCGAACTCATCGGGGTGCGCCCGAAGCAGCGCTGTCGTCGCCCGTGGGTCGCAGGTATGGAGCTGAGCACGACGCACCCGTTTATCCTCGGGATAGTCACTCAGCCTGATCCTCGGGGACTCGGGCTGGGGAAGAAGACTATCATCCCATAGCCACTCTGGACGCTCCAGCCCTAAGGCCTCACAGATAGCCTCCAGCGCCATACGTGATCCCCGCCACTTGCCATCAGCAGTCCAGCCTGCGACATGGGGGGTAGCGATGTAGGCACGGAGAGCAAGCTCAGAGCTGATATGCGGCTCTCCCTCCCAGCAGTCGATGATGACCTCTCGGATCCGCCCCTCGTCTAGTGCACGGAGCAAGGGGGCACTCGGGGCAACACCTCCACGACAGGCATTGATGAGCAGGGGACGTCGCTGACAGGCACATAGGAAGGACTCATCCACCATCCCTGCCGTAGGATACTTCCCCTCTCGTTAGAGGGACATGCAGGGTGAGGATGTCACTCTCTCGGAGCACCTCCTCCAGACTAGAAAAGCCCTCAGTACCCTCCTGATCGGCTCGTGGTGGATCATAGAGCAGAGGACGAAGGCCTAACGCTCCTATACGCTTGAGGAGTCCCCCCCCGACATGCCCGACACCGATGATCCCTATGGTCTTGCCCCTAAGGTCAATCCCCCGATCCAGTGACCAAGCCGAGAGCGAGGAGAGACATACTGCACCACACCCCCAGCGTTGCACCCAGGGCATTACGCCAGTGATACCATGCTCTGTGCAGTAGCTCGTGTCGATATGGTCGTAGCCTGCGGTGGCTGTGGCGATCATACGCACGCTACTACCCGAGAGCAGGGTCTCATCACAGTGAACGACACTACGGATGAGGAGCGCATCTGCACCACGTATGGTCTCGGGGCTGAAGGCACGACTCTCTAGGTAGGTGACCTCAGCGACCTGCTCTATGAGTCCCTTGAGGTAAGGTAGGGAGCTATCGAGTACTATTCGAGGCTTTTTCATCATCTATATAGACTAAGGACGGCTACACCATCGTCACCCCAGGGCTGGGTGTGGCGATGGGGTAGCCGTATCTCTACTGGTGTACCCAGCCGAGACGGGGGCTTGGGATGACCGTGTGTGGACTAGTTGCTCTGTGCGGGGCTCGATCCTCGGGCAACACGATAGACCCCATACTCCTGCTCGAAGCCCCCATATGTGCTGCTCCAGCATGCGGGATAGACGCTTGATATTGTCGGGAGTGAGGACCTGGCGACTGTGTACACTCGCCTGCTGCGGTCCAGGCAGTAGGCTAATGAAGTCTAGGACGAACTCACTCTGCGAGTGTGCGACTAGTACGAGGTTGCTATACTGACCCTTCCTGATCTCCTCGGGGAGATCAATGCTGAACTGTGGGGCTTCCTGTGGCTGTTCCATCTAATTCTATTTCCTTGTGTTAGGAGTGAATAAACCTATATGCGTAGGGCTCACCGTGAGTCCCTCGCTTGGCCAAAGGTACATATTTCTCCCCTAAACTCCTATCTAGGGGTGTACGGGTGGGGCTGCAGCATCGGAGATGACCGCAGCAGCGCCCTCTAAGACCTGAGGCTTGCGCGCGTCGTCCTTACTCTTGAGAGGGGCAAGGATATTGGCAAGTACCTTATTCTCCTTGAGGTCTATAAACTGGGATATAGCTGTACCATCAGCCTCCTGCCACGAGACGAAGAAGCGACCATCGCCGAGCTCTCCATAGGAGGGGGCTTCACTCCCTTCGCCCGTTAAGACTTTCTCGGGGGTAAATGTCTTCCAGTAGAGCGAGTCTGACTGGTAGCGCACCTCGGCCTTCATCGTCCCATAGTCGATGAAGAGGGTCTTGCCGAAGAGCTCAATGGGCACTTCTTCTACAGGGGCGGCGGGGGTGCTGGCCGTGCTCTCCCCGCTATGGCTCGTACAACGAGCCAGTAGGAATACACCTACAGCAAGGGCTATCAGCCCTAAGAGCTTTTTCATAACTATCTGCCTTATATATTTACCAATTCGCAATCCTTGTGAGGGAGAGAGATATAGCTCTCCTTCACTTCGCATCTGCAAAGGTACAATAAAAGTGCAGTTAGATGCCCCCAGCCCCTACGGGTAAGAGAGCCCCTACCCGTACATCCGGGGGATATACGGGGAAGGATCTGAGAATAAAGAAGGGTCGGTATGCTCAGACTTCCACTAAATAGGACTATTCATCACCGCACTGGATGGAAATGTAATGCTCAACTAGCGATGAGACCTATGTGCCAGAAGTGGAGGACTGAGATGAAAGACCGAGTATGTGGTGCACGCTGAGCCGGGTGCCGAGCGAGTGAAGCTGAGTAGTACGCTTAGACGCGACGCTGGGTGGGACGATTGGGTTGCTTGACTTGGACACTGTCCCCGATGGACTCCTCAAGGGAGGTGCTTGGGACCTGTTGTCTTAGGCGAGGCTCCCCGGGATGAGGTGGCTCCTCAGCTGCCACGGCTGCTGCTCCTATCAGAACGAGGGGCATACGAGCCGAGTCCACAGCGAGCATGGAGTCAACGACACTGATACTAGCAAGCACCTTGTGCTCCCTGAAGATCGACAATCTGGGTAACAGTCGTCCCGTCAGCTTGCTGCCAAGTGACGAAGAACCGCCCATCACCAAAAGTCTCGTACGAAGGGACTTCACGCCCCAGCTAGCAGTCTGCCCTCGGAATTGAGTTTACGCCAATAGAGCGAGTCCGTCTGATAACGTACTTCACTGAGCATAGTACCATAGTCTATGACCAATGTCTTGCCGATGAGGACGGCAGGTGGCTCCTTAACCTTGGTGGCAACTGTTGCTTGGGGCGAGGAGGTTGCCTGCTCCTGCCCTTCACCGTTTGCTGGCAACTAACGAAGAGTAGAACGAGGAGCGCGTGTGAGGATAATGACCTTATTCATTGATGTGTGTCCTCTTGTAATTGATATATAACGATACCGCAAAGGTAGCAAATAAACTCACTCCATCCTCTCCCCAAGGTCTCTCCGTCCCCAGCCCCTTTGCCCCAAAGGACACACGCACACACCGCCAACCCAATCCCCCACTCCCCTACCTCACCGCCTCTACCGCCCCACCAGCTCCAGCAAGGAGCGGCAACAGATAACGAGAGCACCCAAAGGATAACCTCCTCACGGAAGGCTAATATCTTGACAAAGCATACCCTCTAGGCCTCTCGATATCGGACATATCGAAAGGGGCTAGCGAACATACCGAGAAGGGCAAATAGGACTCGGTATGTTCGTCCCCATCACCTCATAGGTGATGGAGGCGAACATTACATGTCCCCTCCTGAGCACTCAGTATCCCTCATATAGGGCTCTCGGAGTACGCACTGCGCTCATCGTAGCGGAGTGCACCACGAGGACGAGTTAGAGCACTGTGGGAGGAGGCTCTAAGAGCGAAAGAGGGGAAAGGGAACTGCTTCAGAGCCGACGCAGGAGCTCCTTGGGGAGATCCCTCGCTTGGGCTCTTTTGCGACTATCATCCATGTCTGGGGGCTTAGCCCGTACCTCTCGAGCGGGAGGCGTTAGCTATGGGGAATAGGCACACGAGAGAGCCCCACGGAGCATATACTTAGAGCGAGGTAGTGTACACGCGTGTACACTATAGTATACCCACGTGTACACTTTTGTATGCACGTGGGTATACTACTCCGCTCTAAATATCACCCCAGTAAGGCTCCCTTCTTGGGGAGGGAGGGAGGGAGAGCGAGGAGGGCAAAGTGAAGGGAGGGGAGACTGAGAGTGACTGGGACTAGATAAGAGTATGTGGAGTGGGCAGGAAGTGGAGGAATGCAGACGGAGGGGAAGACGTAGGGGGAGGGACAGGGGCAGGAGGAACAAAAAGAGCTTCCCCTAGGCTCCTTGTGGAGAGTCTAGGGGAAGCACACTTGCCCCACTAGCTACGAGGGGCAGAGAAAGCCGTTACCCTCAGCTCGGGACTTTGCCTAAGCCGAGGGCAAGGGGATTACTTCTTCTGAGGAATGGTCTTGAGCATCTCATCGACGGCTCTGATGAGCTGTGCATCATGACCACGAAGGTATTCTTCGGGGCTGGAGTAGACCTCGATGTCGGGCTGTAGAGTAGCATTCTCTAGGGGCTTGCCATCTAGGTCAGAGCAGGTCACCTGTGGGATACCAAAGACAATGTAGGGGTTGATCTGTCTCTCCCACCAAACAGCCGTCATCGTACCTGCCACGGGCGAGCCAATGACCTTACCGAGGCCAAGAGTCTTGTAGACCCAGGGGAAGCCGTGCCCGTTGCTGTAGTTCCCTTCGCTGACGAGGACACAGCTGGGCTTATTCCACTGCATGAAGGGGTCATCACCAATGTACTGTCCACGAGGAGTGAAGGAGATGTACTTCTTCCCACTGAGTAGGTGGGCTAGGTCTTCGTGGAGCCAGCCACCGCCGTTGTAACGGGTATCGACGATGACAGCATCGGTATTGCGGTACTTACCTAGCAGATCCTGGAAGGCGGTGCGGAAGCTAGGGCTATCCATCGAACGTACATACACGTAGCCGACACGTCCACCACTGCGCTCACGTACAAGATCCTCGCAGCGACGGAGCCAACGGCGATAGAGGAGCTCCTCCTGCCTGCCCTGAGAGCAGGGCTTGACGATCTGGTCAAATCGCTTACCCGTCTTGGGGTCAAGGACGGTGAGGTTTACACGCCGGGAGACCTTGCCATTGAGGTGAGAGCTCGATGGGCTGATCGGCCTTGATGAGTTCGCCATCAATGCGCTCGATGATCATTCCCTTCTCGATCTTGGAGCCGCCGAAGCTAAGCGAGCTACCCCAGGAGCTCGATGATACGTAGGCCATCGCCCTTGTAGCTATTGTCGTAGAAAGCTCCCAGAGCACCAGTAGCCACGGGACTCTTCTTGGGGAAGCTACGACCACCCGTATGGGAGGCATTCAGCTCACCGAGGAGCTCGCTGAGGAGCTCTGCGAAGTCCTCATCATTATTGATATGGGGAGGAAGCGGCGGTAGGTCGTGCGGTAGTAATCCCAGTCCACACCATGGAGCTTCTCGTCGTAGAACTTATCCTTGACCTGCTGCCAAGCGTGGTCGAAGATATAGGCACGCTCCTCAGCTGGGCGGTGGTCGAACTCAGCAGAGTAGCTGATAGACTTCACCGTCCCATTAGCATCTACCTTGAGAGGCCTCCGTAGGGACGTACCGACATAGATCGTCTTGCCGTCCTTAGCTAGGCGTGGATCTCCGTAGCCGATCTTGGGAGAAAGGATCTTAGTGGTCTTGGAGACGAGGTCCAGCTCCCAGAGGTCTGTACTCTCACCATAGCGCATGATGTAGTAGAGCTTGGTGCCATCAGCGTTGATGAGGGCATCAGACACACTCCCAGAAGCAGATGTGAGGCGAAGGACACGATCCTCGCGGTCGGTGAAGTCTGGAGTGAAGGGCTTGGTGTCCTTCTTCTCTTCATCCTTCTTGTCCTTCTTGTCCTTCTTGCTATCCTTCTTGTCGGTGGAGGCGGTGTCCTTCTTACCTAGATCCTGAGCTCCTTCTGTAGCTCACGCTCTTCCTTGCTGAGCTTGAAGTCCTCAAAGGCTTCCCTATCGAGGAACATGAGATAAAGATCCTTCTGCGCCCCCCAGCTCCCGTGGCTACGATAGCCTGCTCGGTCGGAGCGGAAGAGGATGGCCTTACCACCGAGGACAAACTTACCCTCCGTGTCGTTATAACCACTCTCGGTGAGGTTGATAACTTCACCTGATCCGTCAGCCTTGACGAGGGCGCAGTCGGTGTGCATCCATCCTCCGATACCGATGTAGTTCGTGAGGATCCACTTCCCATCAGGGCTCCACTGGTAGTGCTGGTCACCATCGGAATAGGAGTAGTTGAACTTCTTGTCCAGCACCTTCGTCTCCTTGCCCGAAGCGAGGTCGTAGACATATATAGCGGTACGGTCTCTGAGGAAGGCTACCCGCTTGCCATCAGGAGAGAAGAGGGGCTGGAAGCTAGCCTCCTTGCCCTTGGTCAGTTGCTTCTCCTTCAGCTCACGTGCATAGACGAAGTGAGGATCATCCTTACGCACAAGCTCGGTCATATAGATCCGCCATGTACCATCACGCTCGGCAGCATAGACGATCTTCTTACCATCAGAGCTGATGTCGACGTCACGCTCCTGCTGGGGGGTATCGGTAATCCGCTTGGTGGTCTTGTACTCGGTATGGGTGACATAGACATCTCCACGGGCGACGAAGGCGATCTCCTTGTCACTGGGAGCAACGGCAAAGGAAGAGATATCGCTCGTGAGCCACTGCTTCTTGACACTTGACTCCTCTTGGTCACGAACGAGGGTGATGGCGACCTTCTGAGGCTTGCCCCCTAGGGTGAGGGGTGTAGATCTCACCATCGTATCCGAAGCAGAGGGTGCCATTCTCAGCACGAGAGAGGAAGCGAACAGGATTCTTGGAGAAGGTCGTGATGCGCTCATCGCTGGCGGAGGAGAGATGCTAGCACGATGGTAGACATTGTAGGAGCCATCACGCTCGCTGAGGTAGTAGAAGCCCCCCTTATCGTCCCAAACGGCATTGCGATCTTCGCCACCGAAGGTAGTGAGCTTCGTGTACTTGCCCTCCTTGCTTAGATGCCAGATATCTTTTGCTACTGGAGAGATAGCGTGCTTGCGCCAGATGTCTTCGTAGCCCTTGATATCCGTGTAGAGGATCTCACCATTGCGAAGGGAGGGAGTAGCCATCGGTGTAGAGTTGTAGAGCCGGGGGCGAGCGACGTCCTTTGTGAGGTCGAGTGAGTAGGTCTGGACAAACCAACTCCAGGGGTACATACCGAAGCTAGCATCGGGCATGATGGCAGCCTGGAAGAGGAGCGTGTTGTTGTCAAGGAAGGCTACAGGGATCTCCCTTGGCACTGTTGTAGGTCAATCGTCTCATGCCTGAGCCATCAGTCGAGACAATGTAGACATCCTTTCCACCCTCTCTATCGGAGGAGAAGGCCAGCCGTTTACTGTCAGGGCTCCAAATGGGAGTACCATCATAGGCCGCATTCGAAGTGATGCGCTGAGCACTCCCCCAGCAGTGGGGGACAGTGTAGATATCACCCTGGAAAACAGAAGGCGATACTCCGACCATCTGGGCTAATCTGCTGATGCCTTAGCCAGAGAGGTGCCGAAGTCTCTGCCCTACAGTCGTCCCAGCCAAGAGCGAGACGAGGCGAGCGTGAACACATGTTTCATAGTCTATTGTATGTGAATAGTGAGCGTATGAGCAAAGTTACACATTTATCGGGCACTTAACAAGGTGAGCTAGGGGTAGAGCGGGCTAGGGAAGTGGAATAGGTGCGATAGGAGGAATAAGGCTAATAGGTCTAATAGGAGGTATGAGTGAAGAGGCTAACGAGATGAGAGAAATGAAGAGAAATGAAGAGAAATGAAGAGAGGCGAGGCGATAGCAGTGAGTCAGGAGCTGATGGTAGAGTAGGTGGATTGGAGACAAACTCTGAGAGGCTGAGAGCGAAAAGCACCCTATAAGACAAGGCCAAAGACCAGCGAGAAAGGGGAGCGGAGGAAACAGAGGCAGGAGGGTGGAGACAGGGAGGTTGGCAGGGGGTATGAAATGTAGCTAGCCCTCGGCAGTTGGACTGCCGAGGGCTAGCTTAGAGTTATTTCCTAGGGAGAGAAGTGTGTTACTTCTTACCCTGACGTGCCGAGTAGCTTAGGTTAAGAGCGTTGGCACGACGTAGCTCTTCCTTGATCTGAGAGATGATGTTCATCTTCGTTTCCTTATCAGCCTTCAGAGATACCTGCATGAGGGCACGACGGTCATCACGAAGCTTTGCCTCTAGCCTGCTCGATGTAGCTGTAGACGGCGGTAGGATTCTGCGTCACCTGGTCATTGAGCTGGATGGCGGAGTTGGTCCCGTACATCGCGCGGTACTCCTTGTTGGGCTTACCGACGTAGATGAATGTAACGAGTGACTTCTCCTCAAGCTTAGTGAGCTCAGTAGCCGTAGGCAGGTTGCTGAAGCTAACCTTAGGTGTCACCTCACGAATAGAGGTCACCATCATAATGAAGAACAGGAAGGCGAAGACCAAGTCAGGGAGTGAAGACGTATTCAACTCGGGCATTTCGCGCCCACCTGATTTACTGAATTTTTCCCATTACTACTGTTGCTTCTTTACGAGGTTAGACAGAGGCATTTCGGAGATATGCATAGGATATGCATCGGCCACTGACTTCTTCTGTGAAGGCGTCAGGTCTTCGAAAGGCTTTTGGAAGACTTGCTTCGCGAACTTATCCCAGACCTCATTGTAAGCCTTGATCAGCTCATTCTGCACATTGACGTACATCTGATAGCTCGTCTCGACCTCATTCTTGATCGAGATAGCGTACCCTGAGGTAACGACCTTGCGGTTGCCGAGGCCTTCGATCTCACGAACCTCTAGTTCGGGGAGGTAAGGCTTCTCTTCAGGGTTCATGATGAAGTCAACAGCGTAGTCCTTGAGCTGGTCTAGCTTGACCGGGATGAGCTGGTCACGACCAGCAGCGTCCATGCGGGAGATCGCGATCTCGTCGGCTCGGTTTACAAGCAGACGCATGACGTTACGGTCGTTGAGCTCGATCTGCTGTTGCTCTTGTTGCTTTGGAGCTAGAGGAGGCAGACGCCTCTTCAGCCCCTTATCAGTATCCATTGAAGTTGTAATCAAGAAGAAGATAAGCAACATAAAAGCGATATCGGCTGATGATGACCCGTTAATACCGGGAGTCTTTCTTTTTGCCATAGTGCTTTCTGCTTTATTCGTTATTGATTATCAACTTCTACCTCTTCAGAGCCTTAGAGATGCCGCCCCAGATGGCAGCGCCGATGGTTAGGGAAGAAGAGGACATAGATGGAGTAGAGCCACATATCAGTGACCTTAAAGCCAGCCTGAGGTGTTGTAGCTCTGAGATGCCTCATTAAGCCCCTTGATAGGCTCTCCGCTGCCGATAGCATAGGTGATAGCCAGAAGGGCGAGGAATGCTACGAGACCGCCGATGGAGACAAGAGCTCCACGGGAGTTAGTCTGAAAGGAGCTGGCAAAGTTCTTGCACGCAAAGATGAGCGTGGCGAGATGGTCACCAGGAAGAGGGCATACGTCCAGTAGAGGAGGGTACCCGTATACTCATAGACCGTGTTCCCCTTAGCATCTGTTTCTGATCCTCCTAGGAAGAAGAGGAAAAAGATTAGCACGCTAATGCAGGAGAGGGCCAATAAAGTATAGCTGGATACCTTACGTATCGTGGTTACAGCCATTGTCTTTATTTGTTATGAGTTAGGGATTACTTGTTGTTCTTGACGTTGTACTTAACGATCAGGTCAAGTAGAGAGATGGAAGCATCTTCCATACGGTTGAGGATACCTTCTACGAGAGAGAGGATATAGTTGTAGAAGACCTGAAGGATCAGAGCAACAACAAGACCACCGATGGTCGTGATAAGAGCCACCTTCATACCACCAGCAACGACCGTTGGGCTGATATCACCTACGCGTTCGATGTTATCGAAGGCAAGCACCATCCCTACGACCGTACCAAGGAACCCGAGAGAAGGAGCCATAGCGATGAAGAGGGTGATCCAAGAGAGGTTCTTTTCGAGTAGACCGCCCCAGTACACCACCATAGGATACTACAGACTTCTCAGCGATGTCGATACCCTGATCGGCACGAAGAAGAGCCTGGTAGGCGATAGAAGCGATAGGAATACGTGTGTCGCGAGCGATACCCTTAGCCTTTTTCGAGGTTACCTTCCTTGATGAGAGCATCTTCGATGTCCTTGAGAAGCTTGTCAGGGTTCGTGTTCGCTAGGTTTAGATAGATGATACGTTCTAGGGCAGATAGCCAGCCCGAGGATGAGCGTGATGGCGATCAGAGCCATGAAGTCTGCACCCCTTCGATGAACTTCGTCTTGAGGGACTGGTGGAAGCTAGTTTCTTCCTGAGCACCAGCAGGGGCTGTTGCATCGTCCGTAGCAGGAGCAGCGGCGGGAGCAGCAGCGGGAGCAGCTGATCTACCCTGAGCAGCTGCAGGGAGCAGCTGCACTATCTGCATTCTGTGCCATAGCGACTGTAGAGAAGCCGGCAGAGAGAAGAGCTACGCAAGCAAGGGTTGCGAATACCTTTTTCATTGTCGAAAATAGTTTTTTTGTGAGTTAGTAAGTTTATTATTTCGTTTGTTCTTTGATTTCACCCTGATATAAGAGAGAGGTGGAGAGCAGACAAGTGGCGCCATCCCTGAGTTTATAGATTTAGGGAGGGGCTTCGTGATATGCCCTACACCCTCTGAATGAGGGGCTATTGATGAGCCTTGCCCGCTTGGCTTGACCCTTCCTTAGAGGGAAGTGCTCACTGGGAGATACCCCTTTGGGCTTCAAAAATACTGCTTTTCCTCTCTAAAACAAAATCCCGCCCTCAGAGGGAGAGCGATATATTACATAGAGATGATGAGCTACTCTCACATCACCCTCAGAGATGCTGGAGGAGACTACAACCTAGACCCCAAAGGGAGGCTACCTCACCCAAAGATGAATATAGCCCAAGCTGTGATTCTTGATATTCCTCTATCCAAAGGTACGTAAAGATCTAGCAGACCACCAAGCAAGGCCAGCATTCCCCCAGGACGGACACATGAAATCACCATAGTGCGAGGTCGTCAAGGAGCATACGCCGAAGATAGAAGTATCCGTGTCCTAGTCTAGATATGCCCAGCGAATACCTCCTACCTAGGAGGGATGAGTGTACACGTGTGTACACAACAGTATACCCACGTGTACACAACTGTATACACGCGTGTATACAAGTGCGCTCTAAGTATGTCCTCTGTAAGGCTCTGCTTGTACGTCTATTTCTTGGGGATAATACGTAAGGTCTCTAGTGATAGGCTAAGGCTCTCTGGGTTACGAAATAATACCCCTGAAGACCCAAAGGCAGGAGTGTGCGAGGCGATATCATGCGTCGGCACTCGGGCATTCCCCCGTCATTCACCCCCAATCAGACCAACTAGACCAGTCTGTAGCTCCATCTAAGAAGAAAAATCCCCTACGGAATCTACTGATTAGAAGGGGGTGAGAGTCCCCCACCAAATCAATAGGTTCAAAACAAAAGAATCCCCCATACACAAGAGCTGTGCATGGGGGATCTACTAATTTTAATCGCCCTTAAGAAGGAGCGAAGTAGGTGAAGTGGCTCGGACTACTTCTTCTTAGCAGGAAGGTGGATAGCTACACCGAGAGCATCAGCGAGGGCTTCGTACAGCGCTTCGGAGTAAGTGGGGTGACCATAGATTGTATCGATCACTTCCTCTGCCGTACCTTCCATCTCCATAATCAGAGAGGCCTGGCTAATCATCTCGGCAGCCATAGCTCCGATGATGTGGATACCGAGGATCTCACCATACTTATTGTCTAGGATAACCTTCACGAAGCCTGCCGTCTCACCAGAAGCGAGTGCACGACCATTAGCAGCGAAGGGGAACTTACCTACGCGGATGTCGCCATACTTCTCACGAGCCTGATCTTCGGTTAGACCGACGGTCGCTACCTCGGGACGAGTGTAGACCACAGAGGGGGCAGAGAGCATATTCAGCTCACGCTCGTTGCCACGCAGGGCATTCTCTGCAGCGACCTCACCCATGCGGAAGGCAGTGTGAGCAAGCATCTTCAGGCCATTGACGTCACCAGGAGCATAGATACCCTTGACGCTCGTCTCCATGAACTTATCGACCTTGATGCGTCCACGCTCGGTCTCAAACTCGATCTCACCCACACCCTCTAGGTCAGGCACACGACCGATGGAGAGGAGAGCCTTTTCGCCCTCGATGACCGTACCATCCTTGAGGATAGCAGCGAGCTTGCCAGAGCGGTCTTCGATCTTCTCGATACCAGCACCTGTGAGGATCTTCACACCTCGCTTCTCCAGCTCTGCACGTAGGGTCTGAGAGATTTCCTTGTCGAGGGCAGGGATGATGTGGTCTGCCATCTCGATGATCGTGACCTTTGTACCAAGAGATACAAGGGCTTCGGCCATCTCGACACCGATGACACCACCTCCGATGACGACGAGGCTCTCTGGGCGCTCCTGTAGGCTCAGGATATCATCGCTCGTGAGGACTGCGGGATGGTCGATACCTGGGATAGGCAGACGACCTACCTTTGAGCCACCAGCGAGAATGACCTTGTCGGCCTTGATGATATCCTTACCATCGACGACGACGTCCTTATCACGGTTGATCTTACCGACACCACGGAAGACCTCTACCCCGTTGCTCTTCAGCAGTGAGTAGACACCACCGGTGAGCTTCTTGACTACGCCGTCCTTGTAGGTTACGAGCTTCTTCATATCCACGGTGAAGCTCGTATCGGCAAAGTTAATCCCACGTGCAGCGGCCTGCTCTCACCCCTTCTAGGATTTCAGCATTGCGGAGGAAGGTCTTTGTGGGGATACAGCCCCTTGTTGAGGCAGGTACCACCGAACTCCGACTTCTCGACGATCGCCACCTTAGCACCGAGCTGAGCAGCACGGATAGCAGCGACGTAACCAGCAGAGCCACCACCGATCACACAGAGGTGATAGGAGCCCTCGAGGTGAACGAGAGGTAGGGGTGCACCTTCGTGCTTAGGTCCTTCCTGCTTCTCGGGAACAATCTCGTCCTTAGTGCGGACCGTCTCAAGGCTTTCGCCTGCCTCACCAATATAGCCGATGACCTCAGCAATGGGCACGGTCTCTCCAGCCTGATGAGTGATCTTCAGCAGGACACCTGAGGCTTCTGCCTCGAGCTCCATACTGGTCTTGTCGGTCATGATCTCCAGAAGGACTTCCCCAGCCTGTACGGGGTCGCCCTCGTTCTTACGCCAGCTGACGATCTCACCTTCGGTCATGTCTAGGCCCGTCTTGGGCATGATGATCTCTGTTGCCATATCTATTTAGGATCATCTTTTGTATTTCGTACCTGAGGGGAATTAAACGAGCAGGGCAGTGGAGACTCTAATGTTGCCTTGAGCTCCTGCATGAACTTCGCTGCGGCGAGCCCATTGATCACACGGTGGTCGCTCGTCAGGCTCATCTTCATGATGGGGCGGATGACGACCTCGCCGTTGCGCACGACGGGCATCTCCTTCGTCCCGGCGATGGAGAGGATAGCGGAGTTAGGCTGGTTGATGATGGATGTGAAGGACCTCGACACCATACATCCCGAGGTTGGAGATCGTGAAGGTACTGCCCTCCCGATCCGCTGGAGTAAGCTTCTTACCCACAGCACGCTCGGTGATGTCCTTGAGGCGGGAGCATCAGGTCTACGAGCCCGAGCTTCTCAGCTCCATGTACCACGGGGACAAGTAGCCCTTCATCCATACCGACTGCCATAGCAGAGGTTCACATAGTGATGCAGCTCGATCTGGGTTTCCATCAGGCGAGAGGTTGCATTGATGTAGGGGTGGTTCATCAGAGTGCGTACGACAGCTATCGAGATGATGTCCGTCACGGTGAGCTTCTTGCCCGTCTTCTCCTTAATCGGCTCGAGGAGCTGCTTACGGAGCTTAGTAGCCCTCGTACATATCTACCTCGTAGTTGAGGACGAAGGTAGGAGCGGAGAAGTAGCTATCGCTCATGCGCTTGGCGATGACACGACGCATCATGTTCATAGGTACAATCTCTACACCACCCTCTGGTGCCGCAGGTGCGGCAGGGCTAGCAGCAGGGGCTGCAGCAGCGGATGCTGCAGGCTTTGCTGCAGGTGCAGCGGCGGAGCAGCGCTAGGTGTAGCGGTCTTCGTCGTAAGCGTAAACGGATCGACGATCGCCTCTAGGTTGGGGTAATAGCGATCGCCTAGGACAGCAGCCACATCGGCACGAGTGATCTTGCCACGAAAGCCTGTACCCTGGATCGTAGACGTATCTAGGCCAAACGACTCAGCGATCTTCTGGCTAGGGAGGCGCATCCCCCAACCTTCTCGTAGCTGAACTCTGCTACATCCTCGGCATGGATACGCCCCTTGTAGCCTGAGCCAACTATAGCATTCGGATCTACCCCATGCGATGAGCTAGGGAGCGAGCAGCAGGGTGTGGCTCTCAGTTTTTCATTTCCCATATTGATTATTTCTATTGAGTATAGCCCTCACCCTGCTTAGGGAAGTAGAGGGCTATACACAGATCTTTTCTTGCTTAGTGATGACTAACGCTTGTCGTAGAGGGCGTTCGATGTACTTCAGTATTCGATTGACATCGGGCAGCATAGCGACCTCAAGCGAATGGTTGTAGGGGGTAGGAATATCCTCAGCGGCTAGGCGAAGGATACGGCTATCGAGATAGTCAAAGGCACCACTCTCTACGATCGAGGCTGCGATCTCGCCGAGGAAGCCACTGTCTTGTGGGCATCGTTCACGAGTAGTACACGGCCGGTCTTCTTCACAGAGTTGATGATGGTCTCACGATCAAGCGGAGCTAGGGTCATTAGGTCTACGACCTCTACCTCGATCCCCTTCTCGAGAGCCTTATCAGCAGCCTGGAGTACACGCTCGAGCATACGACCATAGGTCACGACCGTGACGTCCTTACCCACACGCTTGATATCGGCCTTACCGATAGGTAGGACGAAGTCAGGAGAGGTGGGTACCCTCACCCTTCATATTATACTGAGCCTTGTATTCGAGGAAGATGACGGGGTTGTTGTCACGGATAGCAGCCTTGAGTAGCCCCTTCACGTCAGCAGGTGTACCTGGAGCTACGACCTTGAGACCGGGGATGTGGCAGAACCACGACTCTAGGCTCTGTGAGTGCTGAGCAGCAGAGCCCTGGGACCGGAGCCTGCCGCACAGCGGAAGACCACGGGCACCGAACCCTTACCACCATACATATGGCGGGTCTTAGCAGCCTGATTGACGATGTTGTCCATCATGTAGACGATGAAGTCCATAAATGTCACATCCACGATTGGGCGCATCCCCGTCAGAGCTGCCCCTACGGCACAGCCCGAGATAGCATTCTCCGAGATCGGCGTATCACGTACTCGCTCACTGCCAAACTCCTCGAGCATCCCGACAGACGTCCCGAAGTCACCACCGTAGACACCCACGTCCTCACCGATGAGGAAGACGTTCTCGTCCCGACGCATCTCTTCGCTCATAGCTTCGATGATGGCGTCACGCACGGACATCACCTTTGTTTCTTGTCCTTCTATCATAATTGTCGTCTATTCTTTTAATAGGGTTAGTGAAGAGGGCTACTCGGTGAAGATATCTTCAAAGGCAGACTCGGGAGAGGGCTCTGGCCCCTTGCGTCCGAATTCCACTGCGACGTCGATCGCATCGTGGCTTGCCTTCTCTAGTGCATCTAGCTCCTCCACAGTGGCGAGCTTCTTCTCGATGAGGTAGTTGCGGAACTTCAGGATAGGATCCTTCTTCTTCCACTCATCCACCTCTTCCTTCGTACGATACTTACCGGGGTCAGATGTAGAGTGACCAAACCATCGGTAGGAGATCGCCTCTACGAGGACAGGCCCCTTACCAGCGCGTACATCCTTGATGACCTTGTCCATCGTCTCACGTACGGCGAGAAGATCATTCCGTCCTCGATGAAGACACCTGGGACGCCATAGGCAGCTGCACGCTCGTAGACGTGCTTGGTACGCATGACGGTGCTAATCGGCGTGGAGATACCATAGCCGTTGTTGATACAATAGAAGATGACGGGAAGGTTCCAGATAGCAGCCATATTGAGTGTCTCGTGGAAGGAGCCTTCGTTCGTAGCTCCATCCCCGAAGCAGCACATGACGATCTTACCCGTCTTCTTCATCTGCTGAGTGAGGGCAGCCCCGATGGCGATACCCATACCACCACCGACGATACCATTTGCTCCTGGGTTACCAGCGTCTACGTCGGCGATGTGCATTGAGCCACCCTTTACCCTTACAGACCCCGTTAGCCTTACCCATGATCTCGGCCATCATACCATTGAGGTCGATGCCCATGGCTATGCTCTGGCCGTGACCTCGGTGGTTAGAGGTGATCAGGTCGCCTGGCTCTAGCCCTGCGATAGCACCTACGTTAGCGGCCTCCTCTCCTACGGAGAAGTGCGTCATGCCGGGGACCTCTCCTCGGCGTACGAGCTGATTGACCTTGTTGTCGAAGTTGCGGATGTCCTCCATCTTGCGGTACATCGACAGCAGATCTTCTTTCTTCAGTTTAGCCATAATTATATTCGTTTATCCTTTGTTACTCAGCTTATCATGCCCTGCACTCTTCCCTAATTATCATTGTGTGCAGGACTGCCCGCTCATCTACGGACAAACAATAAAGGAAATAAATCTATATTACCCATTCATTTTGCAACGTAGACTATGCAAAGGTAGCAATTAACTCTATATGCTACATAACACGATAGACAGCGCCTATGTTTGTATTGACAGTATAAATCACCAGAGCACTCCCCTACCATGCTCGTGGAGACACACACCTGAAGTCCTACATCTCTGCATATAGGCACATCCACAAACGACGAGTGCCATCCATTGTGGTAATGGATGGCACTCATCTGAGCCTCTTGTCGGATTCGAACCAACGACCCCGAGATTACAAATCACGTGCTCTGGGCCAACTGAGCTAAAAGAGGCAGGGTGGGTAAGCGATCTACATCGCACCGCTACAACCTAATACCCCTTGCTGCGATCGAGCCCTGGGGGAGTCAAAGGGAGCTGGTCGTATAGGACTTACCCTGAGTGCAAAAAGTAGTATAATTCTGCGAATATACAAGTAGCACCACTATAAATCTCTTCTGTAGACGTCTCCTGCAGCCACCCCCAAAGACGCTCTGTAGGCTGGTGTGTCCCTTGTCATTGCCCTACTTTTTCCTCGGTGCTCTCGCCCCTCTAAGGGCTTGTAGTGCAACGAACCCCAAAGGGACACTAGGACGGATAATACCCCCAAAAATCCCTCACAACAAAGCCGCTACCGAATCCATCCAACGACCTCACAGATCAGTGGGCCTCAAACATCAACAGACAAGCCATCCCCTCCTCCGCCTAACTAAGCATCCCTTTGTCAGGGCTGACGCATGAAATCACCATAGTGCGAGGGCAAAGTCGTCAAGGAGCATACGCCGAAGATAGAAGTATCTATGTCCCAGCATAGATATGCCAAGCGAACACCTCCTACCTAGGAGGCATGAGTATACACGTGTGTACACAACTGTATACCCACGTGTACACAACTGTATACACGCGTGTACACAAGTGCGCTCTAAGTATCTCCTCTCTAGGGCTCACTTGTATGTCTGTTTCTTGGGGATAATGCCTAGTTTTTTAGTGATGGGCTAAGACTCCCTGGGATATAAAATAACACCCCCGAAGATCCAAAGGCAGGAGTGTGCGAGCGAGATTATACGTCAGCCCTGCCCCCTTTGTGGGGATATCCCTATAGTTTCGGCTAAGGAAAAAGACTACCTTTACCTCAAGATAAAGGAAGAGCCAACAAGGACAGCATACACCGTGCGATGAAGGTAATCCCAATCATACAAGGACTAGCGTACAACTACAGACATCATACAATACTCTACCTATAACAAGCAATCCCACGATCAGAAAAAGACCCTTATTCATTCTCCTACTCCTCTCGGTCGTCCTCCTCAGCAGCTACTCACAGGAGCAGAAGCGCAAGGGGTGATCAGAGTGTAGACCCAAGCCCGAGAGCCTCAAACTACAAAAGGAGGTTATAGAGATGCTCATACGCAACCCTATATATAATCGAGACACCCTCCTGGCGGCTCTTGAGTTGTGCAATCGGGCTATCCAGCTAGACTCCTCCTTCTGGATGGCATATGAAAACAAGGCTGAGATCCATGCACGCCTAGGACAAAGAGCAGAAGCGATCCAAGCCACCCTCGAGTATAAGCTCCAACTCACCCGAATCTCTGCTACGTGCTGGGATGCTCACCGAGCAAGGCGGGGATACCCTACAGGCGAGGCGTTACTACGAGCAGGCTCTTGCCCTCAATATGGGAGAAGAGCGTCCCTATTACTACAATGAGCGTGCCGCTATGAGTAGCCAGTGCTTCATCAAGGCGCTGCTCCATCGCCAGGCTGAGGCACTAGCCGACTGGGATAGACTCACTCGGGAATATCCCGTAGACTCTGCCGAACAAGAGGAAACGCGCCTTATCCGCACTATGATCGAAATGTTCCCACGTGATAGCGTGGTCATGGGATCTTCTGGCAGAGTGGCTCGATGCAGTAGTCCTCCCCTATCCATCAATTGAAATACTATGATTCCAAGCAAAAAACTAATGAAGCAAATTCTACTGAGGCTCTTCTTGCTTCTCTTACCTCCTACTTGGGCAGCCGGACAGAGCCCTGCTACCCCTTCGGATCAATACACTGATCCCCCAACGCTCCAGTACGAGGAGCAGCTAGACCGGAGCCTCCCCTTCCGCTCGCTTCTGCGGGAGCTCCACAGTAGGAGCAGACACCCTCGAGTATGAGGGGAGACGCTACACCCTAGCGGTCTCACCTCTGGTGTCGCTACGTGGCTACACCCAGCTACTAGAGCAGAACGACTTCATCGTCATTGGTTTCAGGGTTACGTTGTACCAATATCGGAGTATCTTGTAGCTGGGTCGTGAGGGATGGTACACTATACCTTAGCTCTGTCCGACCCTATGGGAGTGCCCAGGAGCTCACGGATCAGACACTCGCCCCGACCTCTGCCACCGAAGGGCTATCACCCTGGATCTTTCGCCTACGCTCCTTCCTAAGAGGCGGGCAAGGGGATACTCCGTTCTATGCTGAATGGTTCGATGGGACGCTCCGAGCCCGTATAGCAGAAGACCGCAAGGCCTCCTCGGCTATACAGCATGAGCTCTTACTCACCTTCAATCGGGGAAAGCTCGTCGCCCTACAACGAATCGCAATCCAAGTGCTCGAAAAGAAAACGTTCAGCAAGGAACCATCCCCCCGCACCTTGGCGGGCACATCTGACCTTAGAACAAAGGCCAATCAATAGCCTCTTCTGCGTGAGCGATTCAATTCTTTTGCACAGATCAAGAAAAAGCTACTTTTATCCTCAAAACTAGGATTCAGATACTATCTTTCGGGATACACTTACTGGAGAGGTGAACATAAACAGACATCCATACTAATCGGATACTCTACCCCTTATGCACAATAGAGGGTAGAGAGACTATCTTTATGCATTATACAAGTCAATATAAATAACAATACATGCGTATCATTCGTATTCTATTTCTACTCTTCTTCTCCGCCCTTGCCCTCCAGGCACAGCAACCAGAGAGCTACAGCAGTTACTACGATCTCTTCTTCCTCCAGACCTTTAAAAAGGGACAAGGAAAGGGCTGGATCCGCGACTCCAGAGACTTTGAAAACGTCCACCTGGTTAGTCGTCGCAGAGTCAGGGAGGATTATACCCACTATCTAACCATTGAGTACACCAAACATTCAGCGATTCAGGGAGATTCCGAATAGGACTGCTCCAGCAACTCATCCCCTACCACACGCACCCAAGAAGGAGTTACTCATCGCCGTGCGGCTCATCCCTCTCTATCTCGATAGTGTGTCTCTGATCGCACACCGGCTGAATGCTCGGGAAGAGCTACTCGGGATGGATACCATTAGCATCCCGAGCTCCGAGCTCGCAGCCCATAATGGAAACATCTATGACCTCCACCTTCCACTCAGCGATCACCAGACAGAGCTCCTACAGCTCACCCTCATAGCGGCTACTCGGAAGCCTATCTTGGATAGCACCATGGTCTCGCTCGTAGATAGCCGTATATGGCTGGATGGACAAGACATCTCGCACTTGCCATTACGTACCTACCCGACACCTTCATTTTAGTCTGTCCAGAGCTCAGTCTATCGACCCCTCCACGGGGAAAGGGCTGTCAAGCATCGCCCTCCTAAGGAAGAAACGCCTCATTGGACTCGGCGAAACGACCTATGGACATATCGGCTTCCAGCTCCTACAGCAAGAAGTCGCTAGCACTCATTGAGCAGCGCTCCTGCCGCCTAATCCCTCACGGAGCAGTCCCTTGAGCACTCCTTGCGCTGGAATAGATACATACAGGATCCCTCCTACACGATCGATACGACCTCTATATCTCCCCTACAGCTCGCCCAGCTAAAGTATCTACGTACGATCAACGCACAGCGCACGGATAAGGTCTTCTACCTAGGGATGGACTACATCCATGACTATGGTGCTCTGTTCTCCACACCTAAGGCGATTATAGACTTCGTGACCTCGCTCTCGTCATGGGGCAAGAGTCGAGCCCCTAGACCAGCTAGTTCTAGCCCTACAAGATAGCTCCGCACGGCAGGTCGTTAACTACATAGACCGAGAACAGCAGGCTCTACTCCCAGACCTAAGCGCAGACGAGGCTCGCCATCATCCGCCATATACTCCTTATCTCTGAGTTTGCCGGGGTCCACAAACGAGTACGTATTGATATACGGGACTTAGTCATGGCTGAGAATGCCCGTCTCCTCATCGACCGACTATCTCCCGATCCCAAGCGTGCAGTCCCTAATCACGGCCAACCTCGGGCATCTATCCCTAGCAAGTACACTACCCATGAAAATATTCCCCTCGCTAGGCTATCGTCTACGAGCGATATATGGGCGCGACTTCACCACAATAGCTATGCTTAGCCCCGTAGGAGAGCGACTTTTTCCAAGATATGTATACCAAGAGCCGAATTATATCCTCCGTCGCAGAGCCCCCGACAACGAGTATCGAGACCCATGTACAGAGGCACCTAGCTCCCGCCTGCTTCTACATGCCTATTCCCAAAGAGCTAGACAGACTCTATCTACTGCGGAGCTATGGCTCTGCTGAGGATGGACTTAGCTTTGCCCCTCAAAACCCTCTTTTCGCCGTGCAGAGGGTATGATTGTGCTCAACACCATTCCCCAACATGGTATTCAGGCTAAGGAGATCACGCTCAGTGGGGACGAAGTAAAGGCTCTGGCACATTCGTTGTTACAAAGGCACACGCAACTCATCGAAGCGACTCGCAAACGCCTACAGGATCATCATAATCAGCTAGAGCCCTAAGCCTTCTATGCCTATACTAGAGGGAGGATGCTCCTCTACTATCTCTGCCCCTATCTGTAGAGGAGTATCCTCCCGTCATCTGCTCTCTCAATAATCGTCTTGCTTTCTTCACTTGTCCCAACCAACATACACAGCTGGTCCGACACTCCACACTCAGAAACTAAAGCTCACGACCCATGAAGCGACTGCTCTTCCTCCTCCTTACCCTCCTCCACTACACAGCTTGGAGTCAGGTGTACAATGCTCCTGACTCCATCTATGTCGCGAGTGGGGCAGTGTATATTCCTCCCATATCGGGAGAGCCCATATACCTCCTTGCCTCGCCACTACGCCCAGTGAAGACACGAGGGAGCAAGCTAAGAACCCGAGACTGGGTCAAGGTGGACTATTCTGATCAGAATAATATCATTATCATAGGGTTTGGAGACTCTTTAGTCATTGAGAACTTCTTTGCCTACTATGCGGCTGAATTCCCTGAGATGAAGGAATACGAACTCTACTACAAGGGGACGGGAGAGAGATTACCAAGGAGGACTTCAACTCAATCAAGTTCACCCGTATGCCTACTACCTTCGCGAGATCAAGAGGTATAAGCTTCCACGAACGAGGCGCACCACGGGGGAAGTCGATCGATGGCAACACCCTCACCTCTTCGTCGTCGAGCACGACAAGAAGGCAGGCCGCTACTACAAGTACCGCATAGCCCTCGTAATCTACATCGACTATGACCACCCTGAGGCCCACATGATACACTAATGCAAGTATGAGTGCCCCATGAAGCGGTGACTCCCGTCACCCACAGGGTCGCTCCTAGGTGATTGCCTAGATAGATACAGCCAGAGAGGGGTATTTCCCTCTCTGGCTGTATCTATTTGGATATGAGTAATGCCTCCGCAAGTGGAGGGCGAGACGCTAAGCTTCTTCACCCCATCCCGACGCAGCAGGGCATCGATCGTAGGCACCTTGCCACGGAAGGCCTCATAGAGCTGCTCGGCATCACGCTTATCCCCTCGGAGAGCACCTCACGACGGAAGCGTCCTGCCGTCTCACGACTGAAGATACCCTCCTCCTGGAAGGCTGCGAAGGCATCCGCATCCAGCACCTCCGCCCACTTGTAGCCATAGTACCCCGCAGCATAGCCTCCGGAGAAGATATGCCCAAAGGAGGTACTCATCTGGCAGGGGCAGGGCTAGGAGCTAGGAGCACAGCCCGCTGCCAAGCCTGCTCCTCGAAGGCCTTCGTATCCAGCCCCTCCCTCGAGGGGCTCGGTGATCGTATGCCAAGCCATATCCAGATAGCCAAAGCTCAGCTGACGGCAGGCAGCATAGCCGACGAGGAAGTGCCGAGCCTGCTCCATACGCTGGATGAGCTCCTCGGGCAGTGCCTCCCCACCTCATAGTGGCGGGCGAAGGTCAGGAGCCACGTGCGCTCATCCAGCCAGTTCTCCATCAGTTGGCTGGGGAGCTCGACGAAGTCACGTACGACATTCGTACCGCTAAGTGAGCTATAGCGTGCCGAGGCAAACATCCCATGCAGAGCGTGCCCGAACTCATGTAGGAACGTACGCACCTCGCCCGGAGTAAGCAGTGCAGGGTGTCCCTCCGTAGGCGGAGTGAAGTTCATGACCAGCACGATATGCGGGCGGTGGTCTATGCCCTCGGCGCTGTGGTACTGCTCCTGGAGGTTGTTCATCCATGCCCCACTCTGCTTCCCCTCACGAGGGAAGAAGTCCGTGTAGAGGAGCCCAAGGTAGCTCCCATCGGCATCGGTCACCTCGTAGGCACGTACATCGGGATGATAGAGGGGGAGATCAGGACGAGGAGTGAAGTGTATGCCATAGAGTGTCGTCGCTAGACCAAAAACAGCGTCCGAGACCCGAGAGAGCTCGAAGTAGGGGCGGAGCATCTCCTCGTCCAGCTCGTAGTAAGCCCTCTGATACTGCTGTGCCCAGTAGCTCCAGTCCCACGGCTGTAGGGGCTCTGTCTGCCCGTGCTCCTGAGCATAGGCCTCTACCCGAGCGAGCTCGTCCTCGGCAATGGGACGATAGGCATCTAGGAGCTCATCTAGGAGCTGATAGACGGCCTCGGGTCGGCGTGCCATACGTAGGCGCAGAGCCTTCTCGGCATAGTTCTTAGCCCCGAGGAGCTGGGCATACTCCAGACGAAGGTTCACCAGCTCACGGATGAGCTCCCTATTGTCATACTCATCTCCCGCCGCACCGACCGTCATCTTAGCCCGATACATCTCCTCACGGAGACGACCGTCAGGGCAGTGCTGCATGAAGGGAAGAAGCTCGGAGCAGCAAGGGTGAAGACCCAGCCCTCGCCCCTCCTCTCGGGCAAGCGACTCGGCAGCACGCAGTGACGTCTCGGCATCCCCTCGAGACTGCGGGCATCGGTGACGTGGAGGCGGGAAGCGTTGCTCGATCCCTGAGGTTGTTTTGGCTGAAGGTCAGGCTAAGCTCACTCATACGAGCTTGGATCTGCTTGAGTCGCTCCTTCACCTCGGGGCGCAGGAGGGCACCCCGCTCTGTGAAGCCCTCGTAGGTACGCTCCAGGAGGCGAAGATCCTCAGCATCCAGCGCCAGCCCCTCACGCTCCTCCCATACCGAGCGGACACGCTCGAAGAGGGCATCGGAGAGTGTGATGAACGAGGAGAGAGCCGAGAGCCGAGGGGTGACCTCCTGACTGATGGCCATCAGCTCATCCGTGGCAGCAGCATGCAGGAGGTTGAAGAAGATCCTCGACACCCACTCCAGCCGAGCACCACTACGCTCGAGGGCTGCAATGGTATTGGCGAAGGTAGGGCGATCCTCACTAGCGATGAGGGCTTGGATCTCCTGCTCCTTCTCCTGAATAGCTTGGTCAAAGGCTTCTCGGAAGTCCCCCACCTGTATTTGGTCAAAGGGGTAAGCACCATGCGGTGTCGTCGTGGGCTGTAATAGGCTGTTCATCAGCATGCGAATGTTTGATAAATACGTGGTGGCTCTCCTCAGCTCATGTGCTTAGGCAGAGGCAGAGGAGGAGAGCCCTTTCTCGTCAAAACACCTGCGGTCACGATAGGGTTTTAGCCTTCGCCTCCCAGCCTGGATACTCGAGCACTCCATCCACAGCCTTAGTTGGGTGTAGGCTGTAGGCTTGCGACGAAGACCTCTCCATAGCTGGGCACACACCGCAGAGATAGCGACCATCCCCCCACGTACACCTTCGGCGGGCAGGAGGGCACAGAGCTGGATAGCTTCTTCCGCTTTTACTATAAGGAGACAGCTTGTAGAAAAGCGAACTAGCCGAGACAGACCTACGGCTCGGCTAGGAATATCGAAGGGATATAGATACGCTGCAGGGGGCAGGCCTGCTACACTAGAGGCTATGGTCTCGCCATGTACTAGAGGGACGAGGTGCCCATCGGCATCTAGGTGCCAATGGGGATTGTGGGCTACCTCGATTACATAGCCGTCCAAGTCCCTAAAGTAGCCACTATAGCCACCCCCAAAAGACCCGCTCGGCAGGCTTCACGACGACAGCCCCGAGTCGCTCTGCCTCCTGCATCACGGCATCGACCTCCTCCTCGGACACTGCGTTGTAGCTAGGGTCATCCCCGAGAAGGTCGTCGGCTGGGTGAGTCAGCGTAGTATCTACCTCCAGCTCCCCGTGGGGATACAGCCCCAGCACGATTCCACCGAGGGGGAAGAGGACGTAGTCCTCCATACTCTGCTCCGAGGGCTTCCAGCCCAAGCCTTCGTAGAAGTCCCGAGCTCTCCCCACGTCCTTTACTCCTAGTGTGATTAGGGTCAGTCTCTGTCTCATCTTTGTTTGTTTTCCCTCCCTCGGGAGGTGTTCTCATTTATTCTCTTGTCTTCGCTAGCCCCCCTACCGAGGGGGTAGCTTCGGTGATGAAGCCCTAGCCTACCCCTACCTAGCGGGAGCAAGCTGTCCTGCCCCAGAGCCTAGGCCGTCACTACCTCACCTCTACCCTTCGCCAACCCTACGGAGGGGACTCCTCTCCCGACTGGGTGATGCCTTGCTCGCTCCACGTAGCGCTCGTGAACCCCGCTACACGGGAGCTTAGCACCCGAGCAGGTTGCGCAAGATCCACCAAGGATCACGAATCCCATCAGCAGACTCACGATATAGGGGCTTAGGAGAATGGCTCTTAGCCGAGGTGTCCGTGCCCCAAAGAAGGCATTGTATAAGTAGAGCAGCATAAGGGGAACCATCACGATGAGCGCATAATTGTAGCGGATCGCCCCCAGCAGGTCACCCCGCAGGAAGGCTTGTCCCGCTCGCTGCAGTCCACAGCCAGGACAACGAGCCCCCGTGAGTGAAAGGAAAAGGCACGGCACCCCCCTATCCACCCTCATCAGGAAAAGGTCAAGGAGGAGCAAGCCGGCAAATACAAGGAACACAGCCACCCGTCCCCCCACTTCGTACTCAGCCAGCTGAAGTAATCCCTAGCCATAGATCTATCCATCTGCACCTAAAAGTCCTCACCCACGAGAGCGCCACACATCTATTAGACATAGGGGCTCATCTCCGCACACGAGTGCTGAAGCTGAGCCCTCATACTCTAGGTAGGCGCAAAGCCCCCGCCTAGTGTGGAGCATAGGCACGTGTGTCCAGCCTCCACAGAGTCTAGCAGGATGGGGAGTGTAGATAGCGTGCGCCTCAGGCACTACATACTCAGACCTCGCATGAAGAGCTCCATATTCTTGCGCCTCGTGATGTCCTGGATCTGGAACCAGTCAATGACAGCAAAGATCCCACAGCACCCTGCCGTAAGGAGCTTAGCGATCCCGAGCCCCATATCCCCAAGGATAAAGCGGTCAATCCCCGAGATAGCCCCCAAAGATTGACACGAGGAGCATCACCATCGGATCTCGGTACTCCATCGAGGAGATGATGAAGAAGCGAGCATCATCCAGCTGCATCAATTGTTCGCGAATGAAGGGAAGCTGTCTAGGCTCAAAGTACTTGTGGTTGGTAACGAGAAACAGATCAACCTTCTGACTATCCATATTCTATCGATGTTATATGGTGAATAAGCTTACCACTCAACCAAGACGTCACGAGGGAGTCACGAGTGCAGCACACAAGCCAAAGAGGACAAATATCACCTCCCCCTCATCCCAAGCGTCTAGTCTACGAGGCAAAGGTACGATAATCCCCAGACTACCCTCTCCCTCTCCTCCATTCGGCTACAAGGGCTCACTCCGCTCCTACACCCCCTCCCCAGTCAGCGACGCTAGGATAGGAAGCACAGGCTCATTTTTGTCCTCCCGCAACCTCCGCTGATACGCACACGTAATCACCCCTCAAGAGGACATATAATGTTCGCTCCCGTCACCTATGTAAGGTGACGAGGACGAACATACCGAGTCCGCTCCTCCCTTCTCGGTATGTCCTCTAGCCCCCTCTCGATATGTGCGATACAGAGGGACTTAGCCAAGGGATCTGGCAGACACCTCCCCACCCCAACACTTCGCACACTCTAGGGGAGACCTGTGAGGACGATGTCGGGCACTTAGGAGGGCGAAGGGGGAGTGTGAAGAGACGACTTGAGATGCACGAGGAAGGCGAAGACAATGCAAGAGAGCTATCGAAAAAGAAGAAGAGCCCTATCGGCGGCCATATCAATCGGGGAGAAAGGAGGGGCGCTCCCCAGCGCAGGCGATGAGTATCTCGAGACAGAAGGGAGCAAAGCAAGGAGCTAAGAGGTCTAACGGTAGAGGTATAGCAAGGAATAGTGAGGTGAGAGGCGGGGAGATAGACAGAGCCAAAGCACGATCTCTTTTAGTTCCTCCTCTCTTGGGCTCTTTGGGGCTACAATTCGTGTCCAGGGAAGTCTTAGCGGTATCTCCTAGAGAGCCTAGGGCTTAGCCCCGAGAAATAGACATACCGGAGAGGTCTACTGGGGACATACTTAGAGCGAGGTAGTGTACACGTGGGTATACTAAAGTGTACACGTGGGTACACAATGGTATACACACGTGTATACTTTTCCCTCGTAGGTAGTAGAGGTATCCTCGGTAACTCTACACCTAGGGTAAAGGTGCTACGACTTAGGCGGATGACTCTCGACGACTTCGTACTCGATCCCTAGAGATGTGAAAACTTAGCTCTGGGGAAATGGAGGAGTATAATATTCTACAACTTTTATTACTTTTGCTCTGTAGTTTGTTTCACCTTTTTAACCTTTATGGCGTAGATGAAAAAAAGCCTTTACTATCTCTCCTAGTCGTTATCGCCAGCCTGTGCTCCTGCCTTAGCTTAGGTGCACAGACAAGGAAAGCAAGCCCTATTGCCTTCCTCCAGCGCTTCTACACCGCATATATCCGTTCGATAGACCGCATGCTAGAGTACGACCAGCGTGACTCAATCATCGCTACCGCCCTAACCCCTGAAAATGCATGAGAAGGTACATCGGCTCGTCGCAGCCACCGGCGTAGACCCTATATTCAGACAGCAGGATACACGAGCAGGACTTGAGAAGACCTTCCGTGCACGACAGCTCAAGGGAGATTGGTACGAAGTCTCTCTCGGCGAACCTGCAGAACTCATCCGCATCCCCCTACACCTCAAGCAGGTGCGTGGACGCTATGTAATCGACTTCATCACCCCACTCTGGCGAGGGGAGGAGTACGGCGATCACCTTATGGCCAACCCCCCAGCGAGCAGCACCACGATAGACAACAGCTCCGAGGCCGCCTTCATACTCTCCTTCTATCGTCGATATCTCTCGGCTTACCTCTCGATGAGCCGTGATATGGGCGCTATCCTCTCCCAGCTCCGAGAGCAGTACTGCACGCTGGAGACGATCGGCCTACATCGCGAGCGAATGGAGTCAGGCGACCCTAGAGGATGGCTACTACGATGTCTCGATCGACCACGTGGACTTTGGACCCAGCTTGGGTATCTTCGCTCCTAGTGCGCCCCCGACAAGGAGGTGGCTACGAAGTCTCCTACACGGAGCTCATAGAGAGCGAGCCGATCCAGCATGCGATCCCCCGTCCGTGCCGTCAAGGAGGAGGGTCGAGGCTATCGCCTGCATGTGCTACGTGAGGACAAAGCCCAAGAGGTCACCCCAGTAAAGCTCCCGAGGAGGTCAAGCCCCAACCTTCGACGCTCAGCGAGCACGAAGCTCGTCGCCTACGCCAGGAGTACGGCGACCACTAACCCCGCCCCTCTACCCCCAACTTCCCAAGGGCAATACTAGAGCTCCTGCTCTCTGGAGAGCACCAGCCCCCACCAAGAGTTCTGATCATCGCTCCAAGAGGGAGTATCCAGCACATCATCTACCACAAGGGAGCAACCCTAGCCCCTCTGTGGAAGAAAGACCCCAAAGACCTATGATCTGATATAAACGGTTTATGTAGCCAGCAGACGACAGCAGGCAGTACCTCCGGCACTGCCTGCTGAATAGAAAAGCGTCTGTATCCTCAGTGAGGATGCAGACGCTTTTCGTGTCTTGGTTTCTAGCTCCCGACCACGAAGGGTCGGGGTTAGAGCATAGGGGATGAAGCTTACTCAGCGCTCTCAGCAGCAGGAGCAGCAGCCTCTGCAGCAGGCTTCGTAGAGCGACGTGAGCGGCGGGTCTTAGGAGCAGCCTTCTTATCGGCCTTGTCCTTGAGCATGCCTTCGTTGTAGTCTACGAGCTCGATGAAGCAGACAGCAGCGTTGTCACCAAGGCGGTATCCGTCTTGAGGATACGCGTATATCCACCTGGACGATCAGCGATCTTAGCAGCTACAGTGCTGAAGAGCTCCTTGAGGGCATACTTGTTCTGTAGCTCGAGCGAAGACGATACGACGAGAGTGCGTCGAGTCATCCTTAGCGCGGGTCAGCAGAGGCTCTACATATACACGCAGCGCCTTGGCCTTAGCCACAGTGGTGAAGATCCCGCTTGTGAAGGATCAGTGAGGCAGCCATATTGGAGAGCATGGCCTCACGGTGCGCCTTCTTGCGACCTAGGTGGTTGAATTTCTTATTATGTCTCATCTTACTAGTTAGTCATTATCTAAATTGTACTTGCTAACATCCATCCCAAAGTCTAGGTGTAGACGCTCCATGAGTTCGTTGAGCTCATCCATGGACTTCTTCCCGAAGTTGCGAAGCTTAGAGAGGGAGTCACGATTCATCACCACGAGATCCGCTAGGGTATGGATCTCGCCAGCACGTAGGCAGTTGAGCGCACGTACAGAGTAGTCCAGTTCGGTAAGTTCCTTGGATAGGAGCTCACGTACACGGGTTAGCTCTTCCTCGCTATCGACTTCCTCGGGGAAGAAGGCTTCCTCGATGGTTTCCTCTACCTCGAGCAGGATCCCGCATGCGAAGAGTCTGAAGCTGATCGATGAGTGATCTCAGCAGCCTCCCTTGAGCGCACGCTGTGGATGGATGCTACCATCCGTGGCGATCTCTAGGGACGAGCTTCTCGTAGTCGGTCTTCTGCTCGACACGGAAGTTCTCAGCCCAGTACTTGACGTTGCGGATAGGGGTGTAGATAGAGTCGATGGCGATGGTCTGTAGCTCATTGGCCTTAGCTGTATCGACTATCTTCTCATCAGCAGGGACGTATCCACGACCCTTGTTGATCTCGAGCTCGATGGTGAGCGAGTAGGCTTCATCGAGGTGACAGATGACGAGCTCAGGATTGAGCACCTGGAAGGAGGTTAGTCGCCCGTTGAGGTCACCAGCGACGAACTCCTTCTTACCAGAGATCGTCAGGCTGATGGTCTCGCCAAGAGCCTCCTCAGAGAGGGGGCGGAAGCGAACCTGCTTGAGGTTGAGAATGATGTTAGTTACATCCTCCAAGACACCCGGAATAGTAGCAAATTCATGATTGACACCTTCGATCTTGATGGTCGAGATGGCAAAGCCTTCGAGTGAAGAAAGGAGTATACGACGCAGGGCATTACCGACAGTGGTACCATAGCCCGGCTCGAGGGGACGAAACTCAAACTTAGCGAATGAGTCCGTCGCATCCATCATGAGGACGTTTTCGGGCTTCTGAAATGCTAATATTGCCATGTGAGTGAGATACTAGGGATTATTACTTAGAGTATAGTTCGACGATCAGCTGTTCCTTGATCTCTTCGGGGATGTCCTCACGAGCGGGGGCACTGAGGAACTTACCCGAGAGGGAAGCCTGATTCCACTCGAGCCAGCTGTAGCTGCTGTGGCTACGACCAGCAAGAGAGTCGGTGATGACCTCTAAGCTCTTCGCCTTCTCACGTACCCCGACGACCTGACCAGGCTTGAGGGGTATAGGGAGGGATATTGACTACCCTGACCGTCCACGGTGATGTGGCGGTGCGAGACGAGCTGGCGAGCAGCTGCACGGGTCTTCGCGATGCCGAGGCGGTAGACGACGTTGTCGAGGCGGCTCTCAAGGAGCTGGAGGAGGACTTCACCAGTAACCCCCTTAGTGCGCTGAGCCTTTTCGAAGAGGTTACGGAACTGGCGCTCGAGCACACCATAGGGTGTACTTAGCCTTCTGCTTTTCCCTTGAGCTGGATGCCGTATTCGCTCGTCTTGCGACGGCGGCTGTTCCCGTGCTGACCTGGAGGGTAGTTCTTCTTGGAGAGAACCTTATCCGCACCGAAGATAGGTGCGCCGAGCTTACGGGCGATCTTTTGATTTTGAGCCCCAGTATATCTTGCCATTGTCTTCTATTGTTGGGCAGTACGAGCCTCCCGACGAGTCGGGGGATGGGAGCGTGGCAGGAGGCGAGGGTAGGAGGGCGGAGTGCAGCCGCGACCGGTTATGAGGAGAGGATAGATAATGAAAGTATAGCCAATCTATTCACCCATCGTCCCTCCTGAAGGATCCTGACCTATTCTGCTACTTCTCTGTCATGCTCTAGCACCCATCAGCTCCTTTAGGTAGGAGAAGTGGGAGGTAGAGCCTCTGCGATGTACTGCTATCTGTATGAAACTACTCTGTTATCTAAAAGCGACTGACGAGGATTAGACACGACGACGCTTAGGAGGACGGCAACCATTGTGTGGCATTGGGGTCACGTCTACGATTTCGGTGACCTCGATCCCCGCACCATGGAGGGTACGGATAGCAGACTCACGTCCGTTGCCTGGGCCTGACGAAGACCTTCACCTTACGCAGACCGAGGTCGTAAGCGACCTTAGCACAGTCCTGCGCAGCCATCTGAGCGGCATAGGGGTATTCTTCTTGGAGCTACGGAAGCCCATCTTACCGGCCGAAGACCAGCTGATGACCTGACCGTCGTTGTTGGTCAGGGAGATGATGATGTTATTGAAAGAAGAATGGATGTGAGCCTCGACCCACAGCGTCGATCTTGACGACCTTCTTCTTTGCTACTACTTTCTTTGCCATATCAACGTCTATTACTTACTAGCCTTCTTCTTATTTGCGACAGTCTTCTTCTTACCCTTGCGTGTACGAGCATTGTTCTTAGTGCTCTGACCACGTAGGGGCAGACCGATACGGTGGCGGACACCACGGTAGCAACCGATGTCCATCAGTCGCTTGATATTCAGCTGGACTTCGGAGCGTAGGTCCCCTTCGACCTTGTACTCGGCACCGATCACCTCACGGATAGCGGCAGCCTGGTCATCGCTCCAGTCCTTGACCTTGATATTGCGATCGACCCCTAGCTTTTATTCTAGGATCTTCGTAGCGCTGCTACGGCCGATCCCGAAGATGTAAGTCAAGGCAATTTCTCCTCGTTTGTTTTTGTGGCAAGTCAACGCCAACAATTCTGATAGCCATACTTATCTTGTTCGTTTAATATAGTCCGATGGTTAGAGACTACCCCTGGCGTTGCTTGAACTTGGGGTTCTTCTTGTTGATTACGTACAGACGCCCCTTGCGACGAACGATCTTGCAGTCGGCGGTGCGCTTCTTGAGTGATGCTCTTACTTTCATATCTATGTAGGGTTATTTATATCTGAAGGATATACGCCCCTTGGTCAGGTCGTGAGGGAGACATCTCCACCTTGACCTTGTCCCCTGGGATGATCTTGATGTAGTGCATACGCATCTTCCCAGAGATGTGGGCGGTGATGACGTGACCATTCTCTAGCTCGACCTTGAACATTGCGTTCGAGAGAGCCTCAAGGATGACCCCGTCTAGTTCTATAGCTGCTTGCTTCGGCATATTAGTTATTACGAACTTAAAACTCCCTGTCCACTAAGACTTCCTTGATGAAGTCAAACGAAGAGAGGATATCGGCCTTGCCCTCGCGAATGGCGATGCAATGCTCGAAGTGAGCTGAGGGCTTACCTGTCTTTGTACGGACAGTCCAGCCATCGTTCCTATCAAAGATTACATTCTTCGATCCCATGTTCACCATGGGCTCGATGCAGATGCACATCCCTGAGCGGAGCTCTGCTCCTGTACCACGGCGTCCGTAGTTCGGCACACCAGGCTCCTCATGCATATTCTTGCCTATCCCATGTCCCTCCAGCTCGCGGACGATATGATAGCCACGTGCCTCGCAGTACTGCTGCACAGCTGAGCTAATATCACCCACACGCTTGCCTGCTACCGCCTGCTCTATACCTACATATAGAGACTCCTTCGTCGTACGAAGAAGGGCGAGAACCTCGGGAGATACCTCACCGACGGCAAAGGTATAAGCCGAGTCGCCGGTGAAAGCCAGCGAGCTTCGTCCCGCAGTCTACGGAGACGATGTCGCCCTCACGTAGGACGACCTTGGAGGAAGGGATGCCGTGCACCACATGGTCATTGACCGAGGTACACAAGCTCCCGGGGAAGCCATTGTAGCCGAGGAAGGCAGGAGTAGCACCGTTGTCACGGATGAACTCCTCCGCACGCTTATCTAGCTCTAGGGTCGAGACCCCGGGGGCTATGATCTTCGCCTACCTCGGCGAGGGTACGACCGACCAACTGGTTGGCCGCACGCATGAGCTCGATCTCTTCGTCTGTCTTCAGATGATCGTCTTAGTAAGCAGCTACAGAGCTCGTACGTCCCTTGATGCGACCACTCTTCAGCAGACCATCGTAATGGCGCATGGTAGGTGGCTCTCGATCTGCTGTAGGGGTATCGAGTACGACCCCAACAAGAATCAAGAGTGACGTACCGCCGAAGAACTGAGCAAACTCTCCTGATATACCGATGATACGAGCGAAGGCGGGCATAATCGCCACAATCGCTGGGAAGAAGGCACCAGGCAGTGTGATGCGGTCCATGATCGTATCGAGGTAATCCTTCGTTGCCTTACCGGGCTTCACACCTGGGATGAACCCATTGTTACGCTTCAGGTCATTAGCCATCTGCGAGGGGTTGATCGTGATCGCGGTGTAGAAGTAGGTGAAGAGCAGGATGAGGATACCGAAGACGAGGTTGTACCAGATGCTCGTATTGTCCGAGAAGGCACGTACGAAGCCACTGGCGTTATCCCCCTGCACCCAGCTAAGGATGGAGATAGGCACCATCATGATCGTCTGAGCGAAGATGATAGGCATGACGTTAGCGGCATTAACCTTCAGTGGGATGTACTGACGAGCACCTCCGTACTGCTTGTTGCCGACGACACGCTTAGCATACTGAACCGGGACACGGCGAGTTCCCTGAACGAGCAGGATAGCTCCAGCCATGACGGCAAGGAGGAAGACAAGCTCGAAGAGGAGCCATACTAGTCCACCTGAGCCACCCGAAACACGGGTACCCCACTCAGCGGTGAGAGCTACTGGTAGGCGGGCGATGATACCGATCATGATGATCAGCGAGACGCCATTGCCAAGGCCCTTGTCTGTGATACGCTCACCGAGCCAGAGGACGAACATACTACCTGCCGCCATGACGATAATCGCATAGACGTCGAACCAAAAGCCGCTAGGTAGGGAAGCCCCGACCTGACCGAGCTGATGATTGAGGTTCACCAGATAGGCTGAGCCCTGTACGAGTAGCAGGACGACCGTTAGATAGCGTGTCCACTGGTCTATCTTACGACGACCACTCTCACCCTCCTGCTGGAGCTTCTGGATAGAAGGCACAGCGATAGCAGCGAGCTGCATCACGATGGAGGCAGAGATGTAGGGCATGATCCCCATGGCGAAGATCGAGGCATTAGAGAACGCCCCCCCAGAGAACATATCTATCAGCGTCATCAGACCAGAGCTGGTCTGCTTATGCAGCGAGTCAAGCGCATTAGGGTCGATCCCCGGAATAACGATGAACGAACCTAGCCGATAGATTAGGACGAAAAACAAGGTGGTGAGGATGCGCTGGCGCAGCTCCTCAACCTTCCAAATGTTTTTCAGTGTCTCTATAAAGCGCATAAGCTACTAGAGTTTTACAGCACTTCCTCCCTGTGCGATGATAGCTGCTTCAGCGGACTTAGAGAAGGCATTAGCCTCCACTTCGAGCTTTAGGCTAAGCGTGCCGTTGCCGAGGATCTTCACGAGATCGTTCTTACCTACTAGACCAGCCTCGATGAGGTCAGCCTTGGTAATACGGCTTAGGCTCTTAGCCTCTGCGAGCGTTTGGAGCGTAGAGAGGTTTACTGGAGCGTATTCTACACGATTGATATTCTTGAAGCCGAACTTGGGCAGGCGACGCTGGATAGGCATCTGCCCCCCCTCGAAGCCAAGCTTCTTGGAGTAACCAGAGCGGCTCTTAGCACCCTTGTGACCGCGAGTAGATGTACCCCCGAGACCGGAGCCAGGACCACGACCGATGCGCTTACGCGTCTTCACTGAGCCCGCTGCGGGCTTCAAACTTGATAAATCCATTTCTCTGTCTTGCGTTTCTGGGTTAATATTACTCGACGATGCGGACGAGGTGCTTGACGGCATTGACCATACCACGGATCTGTGGAGTGTCGTTATGCTCGACGATCTGACCTAGCTTCTTCAGCCCTAGAGCTTGGAGCGTGAGCTTCTGCACCTTAGGGCTCTTGATGCTTTACTGCGTACTTGCTGGATCTTTATCTGTGCCATTGTACTTCCGATTCTTTACCTAATATATGATGCTAGACTAGCCCTTGAAGACCTTTTCTACAGAGACGCCACGGTTGCGAGCCACCATCAGAGGCGAGCGCATCTCTGCTAGAGCAGCGATGGTTGCCTTGACGAGGTTGTGAGGGTTCGAGGAGCCCTTGCTCTTAGCTAGGACGTCATGTACCCCTACGCTCTCTAGCACGGCACGCATAGCACCACCAGCCTTTACTCCCGTACCGGCAGATGCAGGCTTGAGGAATACGCGGGCACCGCCGAAGCGAGCGACCTGCTCGTGAGGGATCGTACCCTTGTGGATGGGCACCGTGATGAGGTTCTTCTTTGCAGCTTCTGTACCCTTGGAGATAGCGGCGGATACTTCGCCAGCCTTACCAAGACCCCAGCCGATACGTCCGTTTTCGTCTCCGACGACGACGATAGCAGCGAAGGTGAATGTACGACCACCCTTAGTCACCTTGGTGACACGATTGATAGCTACGAGGCGTTCGACGAACTTGTCCTTTCCTTCAAACTCTCTAGCTGACTTGGAGCGATTATCTGACATTGCGATACAAGATTAAAAGTTAAGACCTGCTGCACGAGCTGCATCAGCTAGCTCCTTCACACGGCCGTGGTAGAGGTAACCATTACGGTCGAATACTACGGTGGAGACACCTGCAGCTCGTGCGGCCTTTGGCAACCTCTGTCCCGACGAGGGCAGCGACTTCCTTCTTCGTCCCCTCTGCACTGAGCTTGAGCGAAGACGCACTCGCCAGGGTTACCCCAGCCACGTCATCGATCGCTTTCGTGCGTAGATCGCTTATTGCTTCGGAATACAGTCAGGCGTGGGCGTTCTGCCGTACCGCTGATCTTGGCACGTACACGCGTCTTGATCTTCTGTCTTCTTGCTTCTTTCTTCAACATGATTGCTTTATACGTGTTTTGGCAGTTGCTTACCTGCGCTCTTACCTGACTTACGGCGGATGATCTCACCCTCGAAGCGGATACCCTTACCCTTGTAAGGCTCTGGCATACGGAAGGAGCGGATCTTGGTGCACACCTGACCGAGGAGTTGCTTGTCGGCGCTGGTGAGGATGATCAGGAGGGTTCTTGTTACGCTCTGTCTTCGTCTCTACCTGAATCTCCTTAGGGGAGCTGTAGATAGACGTTGTGCGTGAAGCCGAGGCTAAGCTCTAGGATCGACCCTGGTTGGAGGCACGATAGCCGACACCAACGAGCTCAAGCGTCTTGGTGAAGCCCTCGGAGACACCGACGATCGTATTATGGATAAGAGCACGATAGAGACCGTGGGTGAACGCTCCTGACGATCGTCACTGCTGCGGCTGACGACGACATGGTCGCCCTCTACGGCGACAGAGATGCGGGCATCGAAAGCCTGTGTTAGCTCACCCTTGGAGCCCTTGACGGTGACGACCCGATCGCTCGACGGAGACGGTAACGCCTGCTGGGATGCTTACGGGAAGCTTACCTATTCTTGACATAGTATATACCTCCTTCTTTTAGTAGATGTAACATAGCACTTCGCCACCCACCTTGAGCTGCGAAGCCTCCTTATCGGTCATAACACCTCGTGAAGTAGAGGATAGCGATACCGAGACCATTGAGTACGCGGGGCATCTCACGATAGCCTACATACTCACGAAGACCTGGACGAGAGACGCGCTTGAGTGCCTTCAGTGCGTTTACATGACTGTACGGTCGATACTTCAGTGCGACCTTTAATCGTGCCCTACAGTGGTCATCTTCGACGAACTTGAAGTTGAGGATGTACCCTTGTCGAAGAGGATCTTCGTGATCTCTTTCTTTAGATTAGACGCTGGGATCTCGACCACTCTGTGGCCAGCCTTCACTGCATTACGCAGGCGCGTCAGATAATCTGCAATAGGATCATCATTAATGTTGAGAATTAAATTGATCTGGACGACCCAGACAATATTTAAACATACTGCTTGTTGCTCCTTGGCATGAGACACAACACATTAGGGTGTAGATACCCACACAAAAAGCACGCAAATTTACGAACTATTTTTCCATACATGCAACTACCACAGCCACACGCATATCGTATCAACTCGCCACCACCTCCTCTCACTCCCCCAACGAGCCCTCCCTTCACTCCCTTCCCCGAGGGCAAAATGCTCCCCAACAAGCCTAAACCACACCGACAAACCCTCTCCCTAACCCACTATATTACAACAGCAAGGTGCATACCTCCTTATCAAGACAACATGGCCTATCCCCATCCCACACAATAAGCCTCTATAGCTACGCAACATCTAGGGTCATCCCCCTATCCTAGATACCTATATATTATAGGAGAAAAAGATCTCCCCAGAGGCGGGAAGAGCGACCTCTTTCCGCCTCTGAGCTGACATCGTAACTATAGGTCAGAGCGCTTGACATCATCTAGGGAGAGGGGCGATGTGGTGAGAGCCTTCATGGGGCGCTTTGCCTCGCCTCCGAAGTGATAGGGTGAGCCCTAGAGACACATTAGATAGAGACGTGCGAGTCTCTTTCCGCTGGACGATCCCTCGGAGGAAGGTTGTCTCGGTCATCCGCTCCCCCAGCCAAAGGGAGCCATCATATTAAGATTGACATCTAGCTTCCCTGCAAGAAGCTCTTCTGTGGGAGGAGTATCAGCAGGGGCTCCCGCTCCTGCTGATAGGATAGACTCCGGGAGAGTCCGTCGGCAGAGAGATCGAGACTGGCCAGCCAGCCCTTAGGGGTGATAGTAGTTCACGCTCCCACCCCTCTAGACTCCAGCCACGAGTACCATAGGTCAAGGCACGGGCACGATAGGGAGGGGAGGCCGATGAGTCGGCATACGTAGCACCGACGTAGAGGTTGAGGCTAAGCTGGTTGCTCAGTAGAGCTGTGCTATAGTTAAGTGTCGTACTCAGCTCATCCCCTATCCCAGCATTCCCACAGGTAAGCACATTGGGCTGGTTCGTATAGAGCGAAGAGATGAGGTCTGAGGGCATGCCAATAGGGTGCTCTTCAGGCTCAGCGAGTGTCGCCCAAACTGCTTCGAGGCAGAGAGGGCGCAGTTATCGGTATACTGTGGTATAGGTCGGGGTTACCTTGTCGTTGCTCCAGCTCATTCCGATAGAACACCCTCGGGGAGAGTAGGTCTGCACTCGGGTGCTGCACACTATGCCCATAGCGTAGCCCGATCGTATAGCCCCCGAGCTCATAGCTGAGTGACAGCGAGGGGGTAAAGGCGCTGTAGCTATACAGCCGATCTCGCCCATACTCGCCCCACTGCCCTGTGAGGATGAAGTAAAGGCTCAGATCCTCGAGTAGGAGACATTATCCCCACATAGGGCTCGTAGCTGTCTATTGCGGTAGGGGGCAAGCCCATCATACAGGCTATTACGCCCTAGACGCCCTCCGAAGCCGACCCCGAGGCGGTGCGTCAGGCCGAGTAGAGAGGCCTCGTTGTGCTCGTAGGCGATCTCCGCTAGCACATCACGGCTATTGATCCTATCGACCATCCCTCTGAGGTCGGTATCGTTACCGAGCATCCATGACCCATAGCTTTTGAGTAGTAGCCGATTATTACTCCCCAATTTTGTAGGCCAGCAGGAGGTTCGCAACATGCCTCATCTGATCCTCTCGTACCTTCCCTGAGGTCACCATTCCCTGCTGGTTCACCTGGCTATTGTGCCAGCTCTGTAGCCCGGATAGGGGCATGGGTCAGTGTCCCCTTAGGGCGGGGGCTGAACTCGGCTGTAGCGAAGACCTGCCCTCCGGTCTGTAGCACCTTGGATCCCATTATATACAGAGAGCTCAGGGTGATTATTGCGGTAGAGATGAGACTCGGGGTGCTGATGGTTATAGACAACCAAGGCATTGGCGATAATATCCACAGCCCTACTATATAGGGTAAGGCTCGGTATTAGCCCCCAGCTGGGACGGAGTAGGCCTCCGCTGAGGTCAAGATCCCCCTTGAGGACAGGATGCTCTGCCTTCTTGCGATAGATATAGATCGCACCACCCTCTCCCGAGCTATTGTGATCCATGTAGCGCACCTCGACTCGGTCAATATCTGCAGCCTCAACGCGCTCAAAAAAACTCCGAGTCCACAGGGCACCTCATCGACATGATGGTAGCACTACCTCGAGCCCCCAATGAGCGAGAACTCCTCCATCCGAGTGATGACCCCAGGTAGCCGCTTAGCGCAAGGCGTCTATAGCCTCGGGGGTAAGCCCTGCATGGAGATCCGGTAGGTCGTGCCCTCTGCATCCGTCTTGACACTAGAGCGGGAGGCGATGATCTCGACCTGCCCTAGCTCCACCTCGGTGAGTCGAAGGGTATACTGTAGCCCTTGTTGTAGGGCTACGGTATGCTCCTGCTGTCCATAGCCCTCGGCGAGCACCCAGAGGTGGAGGCTATCACACCTGCAGGGGACGCCTGCAGTGAAGATTCCTGCAGGGTCAGTCTTCCCGAGGTGGATCGTATCACGACAGCACTCTACTCGTACGGATGCCGAGGCAACTGGTTGCTCGGCAGGGAGAGGACACGTAGACGGAAGACCCGCTGCCCGAGACTCGGGGTGGCATAGAGTATTACGAGCAGAAGCATGTAGAACATCTGTCGTAGATGATGCGTAGACGTATTCATAACTATTAGTTTATCAGGGTGCATGATAAATATATGGCACCTAGTTATATCGATTCATTTCATCAGAGAGATAGCTCTGACGATGTTCATGAGCCTCCTCTTGATACCGAGGCGGAGAGACCTCGGGGCTTTGGTGCGTTTGCAACCACATCGTATGCCCAGTGGTCAGGGACACGTCCCTCTGACTAGAGTTGTATCAGACTTTAGACTCCTACTTAGTATATTACTATAGGTATCGGAGGAAGCAGGGATACCCCACGCTCCACCACCACAAAGTTGCAAAAAGGATATGATACGATACGATAAATCGCCCCGTCTCTCTATTTAAAATTCTTGCAGAACAAGCGACGTAGTAAGACTCTCAGAACCAATGTATAGTCTCTTTTAGCTCGACCCTCTCTATGGCTCTCTGGGAGTATCTACTTGCTCTGATGATCCTCAAAAAGCTCCCTTAGGGAGGGGGACGTATCAGTAGGCTTATCGTCGTGGAGGAAGTTCGTAGGGATAATTTCCGTGGAATCCCTTGGGACAAACTCCTTGTAGCGACACGATGGCAATAGACTCACCGTAATGGGACTGATCGTCTGCTCGATATACTGGTAGGTCATCGTCCGGCTACTCATGAGACGCTGAAGTATCAGGTCACCCAGGAAGCTATATCGCCTCCGGTCACAGAACGAGAAGCCAGAGGTGTCCTGTAGGATATAGGCGACACAGAGGTCACCCACACCATTGCGATCCCTCAGATGATCTACGATCAATATCTGATTATCCGCCGGGCTCTCATAGAGCTCCCTGATGGCTATATCCTCATGGGTGAAAATATCTGCTTCGGCATAGCTCACCCTTACACGACTCTCATAGCCACGAGGGCTCATCAGACACTCTATGACTCGCTTGCGACTGAGGGGCTCATAGCTACGGAAGATGACAAGATAATTGGGGACACTGAGGATAATCCCCTCTGTCCGTATACCGACCCTACCCAGTAGCTCATTGAGGTACCGTGCCCACGCTCCTCTCTTATAGCGAAGCGTCTCTGTCCCAGATAGGATGGAGATCTTGCGAGAGGGTGCTTGTCGTGTGAGAAAACCCCTAACACAGCCATGTGGGTATGTCCCTCCTCTTCCCAACTAGTGAACTTACCCGGATCGCTGATGACCAGACGATCTACAGCTCGGATCTCAGATAGTGGACGGGGGCTGATCGGCGGTTGTCCTTCCTTGCCTCGTAGCGTCCATTGGGTCGTCCTACAGCCACAGAGGCTGAGGGTAAGGAGTATGTATAGGAGGTATTTAGTGTTCATAAGCCTTTACCGCTCTCTATGGAGTATCAGTAGCAGTGTCGAGCAGGCTCCCCACCCTGAGACTAAGGAGGGGAGTCTGCTCGGCTATTTCACCCCTACCTCTTCGGTGAGGTAGGCCTTAGGGATCAGCCTCGGAGGAGTTCCGTGGGACAAACTCCTTGTAGCGACACGAGGGCAGGAGGCTCACTGTGATCGGACTGATGAACTCAGCTATATGCTGGTAGGTCGTACTCCGATTGGTGAAGAGGCGACGATACCATGTATAGCCCTAGGAAGCTGTAGCGCTCTAGTTCGTCCTCCGAGGATTGGGAGGTATCCTGCAGGATATAGGCGATACAGAGGTCACCTACATCATTGCGGTCTCGTAGATGATCACGATCGAGATCGATCCTCTGCAGGGAAACTCATAGAACTCCTGACCGCCATATTCTCAGAGGTAAAAGATGCCTGGCTGCGTATATTGGACTCCTATACGACTGATTCTGGAATGGGGGGCTATCAGACAGTCCACGATACGTCTACGGCTCAGAGCCTCGTAGCCACGAAGACGATGAGGTGATTCGAGACGCTGAGGATAACCTTCTCGATCCGTATACCTACTCGGCTTAGTCGCTCATTGAGGTAACTCGCCCATGCTCCCATCCAGATACCGAAGGGTCTCTACTCCCCGATAGTGTTGGAAGGTGATCGGGTGATGCAGAGTCGTGTTACCCACCCCATATCAGCTTCATAGGTATGCCCATTCTCTTCCCAACTAGTCCTCCCATCTCGATCCCTAACTGCGATATGATCCATCACTTGGATCTCAGACAGCGGGCGAGGTGATCGGGGCTTGCCCTTCCTTCGTCTGGAGCATCCCTCGGGGCGTCCTGCAGCCCCAGAGGCCGAGACCGAGGAGTACGATGTATAAGACCTGCCGAGCACTCATGGCTCTACTTCTCTATGGGGTTGTATGGGAGGTTGAGCATAGGATCACCCTTGAAGGACATTCGTCCTCCAAGCGCCTTGATAGCCTGTTCGGGATTGGCGTAGAGCTGGGCGATGATCTTCTCTAGCTCCTTCCTCGTCGTGGGGCGCTGGTTCCACTTCCAACGTACGATATTCTCCCCAGTGGCGAGGTTGGTGATCCCTATGCAGGTATACCGATAGTCACCCTCGCTGTCAGCGACCTCAGGATCAGCCCGGGTGGTCCCCCGAACTTGCGGCACTCAGAGGCGGGATCTCTGGTGTGAACCAAGCGATCCACTGCCTCCCCCAAAGGTGACCTCCGCCCTCTGACAGCTATGTCCGAGGATCTCCCGCTTCTCGGGCTTCACCTGCCATTGTAGTGTAGGCTTAGGCTCTACATAGCTCATCACAGGGGCTCCAGCGGGCAGGCGGTAGTCAGTGGTAATATCCTGAGCCTTTGGGTAGCCTCGGTAGAGGATCGTCGGCGGGACAACATCTGTCACGATCTTCCGAGGAGACTGACCAGCCTCGATCAAGGGTGTGGCGGCAGAGTCAGCTTGGTAGTGTCTCAGACTATACACCTTACTAATCTGTGTCCCTATGTCTAGGGCGCACCTGATCCTGAGTGACATACTCCCCGATCGGTAGGATCCGAGATGAAGTCTAGCTGGTAGAGCACCGATACTGCACCCGATCCAGACTATCAGCCTCAGCGAGCAGAGCGAGGCTTGTCGAAGACACTGTGCCCCGAGGGGAGGATGCTGAATAGGGATACTCCTAGGAGTATGAGTTTGATGAGCTTTCATATGATATCTATAGTTAGTAGTTAGAGATTCGTTAGAGCTTGAATGATACCTTCACGAGCACCGCACGAGGACGTAGACGATAGCTGTGCTGGATGGTAGCATAGGATGAGGCGCTGGATGCTGTGATAGACCTGCATGCCCAGCAGGTTATTCAGCTCGCAGCCCACCTCTACTCGAGCCGCTCCACTTAAGCTGGCTGTCCAGGAGTAGGACATCGGTCTTTTTCGCTGGAGGAGCTGACATGATTATGCTCTAGGATGATATCCCAGAATATGTTTTTCCCAAAGGCTACTCCTATCTGTGCGGTCTCGGAGAGGAGGTTATCGATCTCGGTGCGAGAGGCGAAGCGGGAGGTATAGTTACGTCCATAGTAGACATTGTAGTCTAGGAGGATTTCCTTGATGGGATTGGCCTTCAGGGCTAGTCGCACGCTCTGGGTATGTACTTTATAGGGCGTGATCGTCCCCTGATAGGCTACCTGCCCTAGATGGTGTGTATAGCCTAGGTCAAGGTCGATCCCTAGGCCTGCCCAGGTAAATCCCTTGCTCAGCGACCACACCCCCGAGAAGGTCTGTGTATGGTGCTTGTGCGCTAGGAGCTCATAGCGTCCTCCGTCCTCACCGAGGAGTAGCATCTGGATAAAGGGCTTGTAGTGCATGCTCTGCCTCGCCCTCAGAGGACGAGCAGGAACGAAAAAGATGTCTCGGTGAGTCTACCCGCCCCTCTATGGTGGCTGTTTGCTCCCTGAATAGCCCTAGGGTGTCCCGATCGTCAGACTGCGATAGCTCTCTAGGGACGGGGTAGGGATACCAATCACGGATCCTCGGCTCCGTATGTGCATAGCTACCTGCCAGCTGGAGACCCCAGTGCTGGCCCTAAAGCTAGCTTGACCTTGAGATGGGGCTCAATGAGGAGGCCTGCTAGACGATCGAGCTTGTCCGTCGAAGCTGGTAAATGACGGGGAGAGCTAAATCTATGGAATACTTCTGACGTAGATGAGCTTAGAGTCTGCTCCACACCCACACGCAGGACACGATCGTAGCTACTGCCCGTGCGCTCAGTAGGCTACTCGATAGGCTCTGCCACTGGTACGAGGCGAAGACCTGAGGGCTATACGTCCAGTAGCGCACAAGGGGAGGTTGAGGATCAGAGGCGATTATCCGTATAGAGACTCGTGAACCATCCCCGCTGCCCGATCGTACTGTGTAGTGTGGGGAGCACCTGCTGCAGTTGCTGGTTATTGGCTGTCTCAAAGTCTTCGTCTGAGGTCGTGAACCGCTGGGTGAGGATAAGCTCTATCGGGAGACGTGTACGGCCATTGATGAAGTGCATCTGATTGTTCAGGTGCAGGGCATCCAGCCCCTTGATGCTGAGGGGTTGCTAGTCCATTGAGGGCAATTGTCCCCGAGGCTACTACTCTGCGAGGCGCTTGCACGAAGCTGATCGCTCGAGGTAGTAGCCCTGCAAGTTCTTCTCATAGCTAAGGCTGGTCGAGGCGCTCCCCTGCCGTAGTAGATGCTCGATGCGCTCATCTGGGAGGGCGGGGAGGAGGAGCGTCCATACCGAGCCTGCGAAGAGCCCTCGGGCAGATCTTATCATACCGATAGCTCCCCTGCAGCTTGAGTTGGCTACTATCCGAGAGGACAAGGCACTATTGCCACTGGCCATCAGCGACACATTGTCTGTATAGTATGATGGGGGAAGGTTGGGAGTAGCGGGCTTATCTATGCGGGCAAAGATGCGCTCCTCCCTCGAGCCGCTCCTCTGCACGCCAGAGGAGCTCTCGTAGTACTGCCTACCTGAGTTATCGACATACGCCACACCGAGGAACTGAGCTTTACGAGCGAAGTAGTTACTCCTAATACGGCTATTGGTCTCAAGCCCATCACCATAGCCAAGACCCAAGTCAAGTGAAACACCCCAGATCCCACGCTTCTTGGGCGAGAGCTTGAGGTTGAGGATGACATCATCCGAGGAGCGTTTTCCTACCAGCGCCTTGATGCCCTGGTAGTTATCCAGCACCTGTATGGTGGAGATGTCGCTCGCGTCTATATTGCTCGTGATCAGCTCGTAGTTCCCTTGGGTCAGATCGATCCCCTCGATATTGATTTGCTTTAGGGGCTTGCCTTGGTACTTGAACTGGCCTCCCTCCATACGCATGCCCGGGATGCGACGGATGACATCCCCGATACTGCGGTCAGTGGCCTTCGCTAGACGAGCGACATTATAGTTGATTGTATCTTGGTTTCCCCAGACCCGTGGAGCTTGCACAGAGACTTCCTTGAGGAGGTAGGTATCCTCCTTGAGATCAATATCTAGCTCGTGCGCTGTGGGGAGTGTGAGACGCTGGGTATAGGTCTTATAGCCGAGGCAGCGAGCCGACACAATAGCCTGAGTGAGCTGGCCGCTTGCCGTGAGCTCAAACCGCCCTCCAGCATCCGTATGGGCGTAGCTAAGGATGGTACTATCTGTCACGGACAGGAGGGTGATAGAGACTCTGGGGAGTGGCTCCTTGCCTGAGTGGACGCCCCCTCGGATCTTGATGGGGCTCTGTGCCCCGAGGGTAAGACTGAGGCAGATAAGGCCGAGCAACCCCACTTCCCCCTTCCAGAGGGAGACCAGTAGACTCAGTACATAGTATGAGCTACCAAGTGGGCTTGAGTAGGTGTTTCGGTATCGCATCGCTAACGTGAGATTAACAATACTTATGGGGCAAATGTATGAATAAATATGCAGACTATACAGCCATTAGGGCATCTTCCCCAAGACACTCATACAGTAGGAGATATAGCCACACCATGAAGCCCTCATCCCCCCTAGCACCATCCGTGCCGTAGGATGCTGATCGGGGGTATTCTCCCTCCCTGAGCAACCACCTATTTAGGTTCCTTTGGAGCGCATTCCGAGAACCCTATCGGTGGACACGTAATGATCGCCAAAGTGGTCTCGGTATGTTCGCTCCCATCACCTCACATAGGTGACGAAGGCGTTCTTTATAGGAGCGCAAGTGCGCTCTCGGTATGTTCGTTTTTCCCTCTCCGGGATGATTGATACAGAGGTCGTTATATCGGGTGTTTTTCTGACGACTTGCCCCCTCTCAATCCTTCCCCTAAGCCCCCTTCTATCTCGAAAAGCCCTCCTGCCCACGAAGATGAAAAGCGAGGGCGAAGGGGGAGGCTATGACCAAGCCCCTACCCTGGGGCTTGGCTAGCCATACCTCAGGATAAGGGGCGGGGGAAGAGGAAGGATAAAACAAATCCCCTATCCAGATGCCCTCTGTGAGAGTTCAACTGAATAGGGGAGCACCTGAAAAAGCAGTGACAAACACATAATACCATACTCTGCTCACCTATATAACGTATGCTGCAGAGCCTTTCGCATAGTCGTTATTATTTTTATTTTCCCCACGAGCAAAGGAGAGGGGAAGGGCTGAGTGCTTGTGCCGCTCAAAGAATCGGCGGGCAAACTCCCTTACACGCCATCGGCAGCTGCACCATCTTCTGAGCCGTGAGATAGGGACGACAGCGCAGATAATGAGGTCTTCTCTAGCTCGGCTTCCTTGATCAAAACATGCCGAGGCGAGACTCGAGAAGGCATACAGCTCGGCTTCGGTGAGCGTCTTGTCATGCTGGCGCACACGGTGGCCTGAGGCCATTCCCTCACGCCAGAGCTGGAATCGCTTCTCATCCAGTTCGTCTAGGGATGGGGTAATGTCATCCGCTTCCTTAGCAGTGAGGCTAAGACGCTGAATGAGGTAGGCTCGCTTCTCACTGCGCACACGCTCCCGCATCGAGGGTGTGGGATGAGCAGGCGCCTTCTTGTCCTTCTGCGCCTCGGCCGTAGGAGCTACGAGGAGCAGGAGGCGAGTAGGAGTGTATAGAGGGTTGGTCTCATTATAGGGAGATAGACTAATAAGATGAGGAGTAGTCAGTGGAGGCGAAGAGGGTGCCATCAGCGAAGAGAGTTCGTGGGCATCCTGAGCTGCCACCTCGGCTCCATACTCAGCGTAATAGGTGCTATAAAGCCTCGTCCTGCTCCTCGGCCGTCGTCGCTGTGGCGACCTGCTGGGGAAGTAGTATCGGGATGGATCGCACTGCGGAAAGCTCGGAAGACAAGGTTCATCGAGACGAAGACCGCAGCGAGATAGACGATGGGACGCACAGTACCCAGAGCGAGGGGCGAGCAGGCTCTGCCTCGGCCTCCACGGGAGTCTCGGGGATGCGTGCCATGATCCGCTCCTCGAGCTGATCAAAGTAATCCTCGGGGACACGATAGTGCTGCTTGCTCTCCTCGGGTGTGGGGAGTAGGGGTTGCTTATCCATATATAGTAGGCGAAGTGCTAGGCTTCAATGGGTGAGACAAGAGATGAGGCAAAAGGTTTACTCTTCCCTCCCGAGGAGCTCGAGGACCTTCTTGTGGGCATGGTGATAGGAGGCCTTCAGTGCGCCCTCGCTCGTACCCGTGAGCTGTGCCATCTGATCATAGGGCATCTCATCATAGTAACGTAGGCGGAAGACAAGCTGTTGCTTGGCTGGTAGGCTGAGCAGGGCTCGCTGTAGTCGCTCCTCGGCTTCATCGGCATCGAAGTACTCATCGGCATGTAGGCGGGAGGCAGATACTCGGCATCCGCCTCCTCACTAGGGGCGACTCGGTGCTCCTCCTCACTACGGCGCTTCTTCAGGAAGTTCAGCGACTCATACATCGCTATGCGGTAGAGCCACGTGGAGACCTTAGCCTCGCCACGGAAGCCCTCGATAGCCTCCCAAGCCTTGATGAAGGTATTCTGCACCAGGTCATCCGCATCCTCGTGCGTATAGACCATACGGCGGATCTGCCAATAGATCTGCCGAGAGTAGAGGCGGACGACCGAGGAGAAGGCTGATCGGCGTGTCGCAGGATCAGCCAGCTGACGCTGCAGATCCTCCTCGGAGATCAGGACGGGGTGAGTCATGTATGGCTCTTAGCTTTGAGTGGAGGATGCTGGACGGCATAGCGTAGGGATTGGTTGCGCCCGAGGGTGATCGAGAGGCTATCCCCTACAGCCAGTGAGCCGTCTAGTATATGATTTAGGAGCTGATCCTCGACAGCGTGCTGGAGGGTACGGCGCAGAGGACGTGCCCCCATGGCACGATCGAGCTCCCTCAGAGCGAGGAAGCGACGAGCCTCGGGCGAGACGGTCACCCTATAGCCCTGCTGACTGACACGCTCACGTAGCTGTGTGAGCTCCAGCTCAAAAGATACGTACGAGCGCCTCATCCGAGTGGCTCAAGGCTGATGATCTCATCCAGACGATTGAGGAACTCTGGGCTGAACGTGCGCTGCAGGTACTGGCGAGAGATGCGCTCACTGCGCTCGGCTTCGTCCGATAGCCCCGCAAAGCCTACCCCACGGGCAAAGGCCTGCGCCTGACGAGAGCCGACATTGCTCGTCATGATGACGATCGTGTGCGGAAGTCCCGACATTGCCCTCCGTATCCAGTCAGTCGTCCGTCCTCGAAGACCTGCAGGAGGATATTATAGGTATCAGGGTGCGCCTTCTCGATACTCATCCAGCAGGACGAGTGGTAGGGACGGGTGCGTACGGGCTGTGTCAGCTCACCTCCCTCTCCATAGCCGTATAGCGGAGGAGGCCGATGAGACGAGACGGCGAACCGCTCGGAGAACTCACTCATATCGATACGCACCATCGCATCCCTCACGTCCGAGAGACCTCACGAGCAAGAGCCTTCGCCCAGATGGGGTCTTCCCCACCACAGTGAGGTGAGGAAGGCATGGAGGCTATCGGTCTGCAGCTATCCCTGGGCCCTGGGCGAGGCGTTGGATGGCACGGGCGATCGCCTCGACAGCACGATCTGCCCGGGACAGGGGCCTTGAGGCGATGAGGTAGCTCGATGAGGTGCTGTGAGCTCATTTGTCCCCGAGATACGCTCTAGGGGCAGAGGTCAGACGAGAGTGCCCGATCGACATCTGCCTCGGTATAGATAGGCATAGATCGGTCTGCTTGCTCCCTCGCCCCATGGTCTTCGTTTCTCGCTCGGGTAGACGAGCTGGGACGACAGCCCCCGTAACATCTAGGAGCTCAAGAGCCTTGTAGGGGAAGGGAAGGGCGGGCATATAACGCTCCGAGAGATCGGTCACGCTCCAGTAGGGGCTGTAGGTCTGCACCATAGTGCTCCTCGTACTGACGACTCTTCTCTCTGAGGACTGCGGTGCGCTCGAGAGAGTGGCTCCACAGGCACGGGAGTAGCAGACACATCCATCTGGACTGCTGTCATCGAGGACTCTGCGTGTAGCCACTGCTGGTCGCCAGTCCCGATGAGACGCGAGACCGCTCCAGGTCAAGGGCTGCAAAGAGGGTATCTAGGACCTCACCACCCGGGGCACGTCCTCCCGAGCGCAGGAGATGCAGATCGTCCACGAAGAGTAGGACATCTGGAGCTGCACGTAGGTTCTCCATCAGACTACGTATGGTAGCCTCTGCCCCACCCATGAACTGGGCACCGGCAGAAGAGTCTCGTGGGCTCACCTGCAGGATATGTTTGTAGGGGAAGGCTTCGGGCAAGCCTTCGCCCCGTACAATCAAACGTGCGAGCTGGCGTACGACCTCCGTCTTACCGACCTTAGGCTCACCGATGAGGATCGGGCTACAAGCCTTGTAGCGGAGGAGGATCTGGAGCAGCTGCTCGATCTCTGCCTCACGCTCCAGCCCCTCAGTAGAGCTCTGCTCTTGGGCTCGGACATGCTCCACGGATCGACGCCAAACTCAGCGAAGGGGACTCATCCATATCCGCACGAGGCTCTTCGCCTCCACCTCTCCCTAGCTCCCGCTTGGCACGGTTCATCAGCTGGGAGAGGAAGTCCCCCTCGATATCTATACTGCCCTCAGCCCTACGGACGAAGGCCTGGATAGGTGGGAGATCATCCCCCAGTGCTATGGGGGTAATGCCCTTAGCACTAACCTCGATGGCTTGTATGGGACGTATGCACACTTGTCCCCTCGCTGGCAGGGACTTCGTCGCCAGCCTTCTCATCACGCTTGAGCGCCTTGCCAATACGCTGGATGAGGGGATCGGACCAGAGGTCATAGTTACCGACGTTGGCAAAGCCACTGAGCACCGTCGGCACTCCGCAGAAGATGATACTCAGCAGGGAGGTGGAGGGGCTGATCGCATGGTCGCCGAGGATGGTACAGATCTGCGGCACGAGCGATCGCACTATGAGCCTCTAGGCTATAGAGGACAGCACCAGTGGGCTCGGGTGCGGGAGCTCATCCTCCTCCTTGGGGTGACGAAGCAGAGCCTCGGTGAGCTGTAGGAGCGTCTGGGAGAGAGCTCCCCGATCGGGAGGAACTTGATAGCCGAGCTCGTTCCCTCCCTCAGGATACAGAGGAGAAGATCGAGACTGACCTCGGGGAGGCCTGGCTCACGAGCCTTGTCGGTGGCGAGCTCTAGGGTGGAACGGAAGGTATCAGTATAGTTGTATCTCATGATAGTGTGCATGATTAGGACTTCACCTGTATAGCATGCAGGCGAGCATAGTGCCCATTGAGGGCGAGAAGCTCCTCATGCGTCCCCTGCTCGACATACGTCCCCCATCGACGACACAGATCAGGTCGGCATGGATGATCGTGGAGAGTCGGTGGGCGATGACGATGGTCGTACGCCCGGACATGAGGCGGTCGAGGGCACTCTGCACCAGACGTTCGCTCTTGGTGTCGAGGGCAGAGGTGGCCTCATCTAGGATCAGGATAGGAGGATTCTTGTAGACAGCTCGTGCTATGGAGAGCCTCTGTCGTTGCCCCCCAGAGAGCTTGCCCCCTCGGTCTCCGATATTGGTCTGATAGCCCTCGGGGAGGAGATCGATGAACTCATCAGCGTGCGCCACGCTAGCTGCTCGGCGGACAGCCTCTAGGGAGGCATCCTCGATCCCGAAGGCGATATTATCATACACCGAGCCATTGAAGAGGATGGGATGTGGTTCACATTCCCCATCAGGTGGCGAAGGTCTTGTACGGCGACCTCCCGTATATCCACTCCGTCGATGGTGATCGAGCCCTCCACGACATCATAGAAGCGTGGGATCAGATCCACCAGCGTGGTCTTCCCCGAGCCTGAGTGACCGACGAGAGCGACGGTCTGCCCCTTGTGTATCTTGAGATTGACCTCCCAGGCACCCACTCCTCAGCGTAGCGAAGGAGACGTTGTGAGCTCGATCGCCTCCTCAAAGGTCACGGGCTGTGGGTACTCTGGGTCTCGGATCATATTCTCTGCCATCAGGATGCGGTCTACTCGCTCCATAGAGGCCATACCACTGCGAATAGCATAGAAGCCCTTGCTCAGCTCCTTGAGCGGATTGATGAGGCTATAGAAGATAACGAGGTAGTAAATGAAGGAAGAGGCCGTGATCGAGCTCGACTGAGAGAGGATGAGCGATCCCCCATACCACAGGACGACCACGATGGCTATCGTACCGAGGAACTCACTCATCGGATGTGCGAGGAGCTGACGACGTCCCACAGCGATGATCGAGCCACGTAGTCGCTCATTAAGCGACTCGAAGCGCCGACCGACAAAGCTCTCAGCCGTAAAGGCCTTGATGATACGTAGCCCACTTAGGGTCTCCTCGATCTGGCTGACGAGCTCCCCAGAGAGGTTCTGCACCTCCAGACTTGACCGCTTGAGGGACTTACCCACACGTCCCATCACTAGACCTGCCACGGGCAGGACTAAGATGACAAAGAGGGTAAGCTGCCAGCTGATCGGGGAGCATAGAGCCGAGGGTAGACAAGGATCGTGAGTGGGATTCTTGAGCAGGAGGTCAATGGAGCTCATCACAGAGCTCTCGACCGCACCGACATCCCCGTGATACGAGCCATCACATCCCCCTTGCGCTCGTCGCTGAAGAAGCCGAGAGGCAGGAGAGGATCTTGCGGTTAAGCATATTACGTAGGTCACGGACGACCCACAGTACGTAGTGGGAGGAGAAGAAGCCTCCGAGGTGAGGTGGCATCCGACCTTGAGTAGGGTCATCAGGATTAGGTGGACCCTAGTATGACGAGGGTATAAGAAGCATGGTCGTTATCAGCTCCGAGACGATGTAGCTGAAGTTGTGGCTGATGGTCTTGGGTATATCTGCCCAGCCCTGCTGTGTGGTCAGGTCCAGCGAGGACCAAGGAATAAAGGTCGTCACCCGTGCCTCTATCTGAAAGAGTATATTCAGAATAGGCATCACCAGGGCAAAAGGCTACGAGATTCAGTAGCGCACTGAAGATATTAAATAGGACAGCCAGCGCAAGCAACCCCTTGTATTTAGGGGCGATGAACCGCCGTATAAGCATCAAGATATCCTTCATCTAGTACAATTATCATGTGGTCATGCCCCCTCTCTTAGGAGGGGACTACTGACTGCATTACGCACTTACATAGTACAATAATCATACCAAAGGTACTACTTTCCCCTTATACCTATCCCTCTAGGGCGAACGCATGAAACCACCATAGTGCGAGGGCAAAGTAGTCAAGGAGCAGACACCGAAGGTAGAAGTGTCTGTACCCTAGGGTAGACATGCCAGCTTATACCTACTACCTAGGAGGCATGAGTATACACGTGTGTACACAACAGTATACCCACGTGTATACAACTGTGTACACACGTGTACACTACCTCGCTCTAAGTATGTCCCCCGTTGTGCTCGTATTGAGCTCTCCTCGGAGACTAACTCCTCGGGCTCTCTAAGGATGCGGCTAAAGGCTCCCTCAGACATGAAATAATATCCCCAAAGAGCCCAAGCATGGAGTGCTCCAAAGAGATTCAGCGTCGCCCTGACCGCCCCTCTAGTCCCCACCCTGTTCTCCTCCCCGAAGGCTATCCCCCACTCCCCATACTCAGAGAACGAGGTAGCACCCATCGGAATGAGTGCTACCCTTGGTGTCTCTCGTTAGAGACAGAGTGCGGGGAGGGAAGTGCGAGGAGAGGGCTACTGGAGCAAACGGATCTTCTCCTCCAGACGCTGTAGCTCGTTGCGTAGGCGAGCAGCCTCTATGAAGTCTAGTTCCTTGGCTGCCGCCATCATCTCGAGGTGCTTGACTTCGGCGAGCTTCATGAGCTTCTCAGCCCCATCACCTCCTCGATAGGATCGGGGATGGCAGCCGTCAGGGTCTGCCTCGACATGGGCGACAGCTCCAGTCGTATCCTTCTTGTCGGGGAAGGCCGAGGCACTGTTCTTGACGATCGCTGGGGGGTGATGCCGTTGGCCTCGTTGTAGGCGATGCGCTTCGTGCGCCTGCGCTCGGTCTCCTCCATCGTCAGGCGCATGCTTTCGGTGACCTTGTCGGCGTAGAAGATCACCCGACCATTCACATTACGTGCTGCTCGTCCTGCCGTCTGAGTGAGGGAGCGGTGGGAGCGCAGGAAGCCTTCCTTGTCGGCATCCAGCACCGCCACGAGTGCCACCTCAGGGTAAAGTCAGTCCCTCACGAAGGAGATTAACCCCGATGAGTACATCATCAGACTCCCTTACGCAGATCGTCCATGATGCAGCCTGCGCTCCAGCGTATCTACATCGCTATGGATATGGCTACATGAGACACCGTGGCGGAGGAGGTATTCGGAGAGCTCCTCTGCCATACGCTCGGTGAGTGTCGTGACGAGTACACGCTCCTGACGTTGGATAGCTAGGCTGATCTCATGCTCGGGTCATCCACCTGATGCTGTGTCGGGCGCACCTCGATCGCGGGATCGAAGCCCCGTAGGGCGGATAAGCTGCTCGACGACGATCCCTCACTCTTAGCCAACTCATACTCGGCAGGCGTAGCACTGATATAGAGGATGCGGGGGGTGAGAGCGTCGAACTCTTCGTACTTCAGCGGGCGGTTATCCAGCGCTGCGGGCAGGCGAAACCCGTACTCCACGAGACTAACCTTGCGCGAGCGGTCGCCCCCATACATCGCATGGATCTGCGGGACGGTCACATGGCTCTCATCTACGATCAGCAGGTAGTCACTCGGGAAGTAGTCCAGCAGGCAGAAAGGGCGTTCACCGGGTTGCCTACCATCGAAGTAGCGGGAGTAGTTCTCGATCACGAGCAATAGCCGAGCTCACGTATCATCTCTGGGTCGTGGGTCACTCGCTCATAGAGACAGCTTGCCGTGGGGTGTCCCTCTTCCTCAGCTCCCGCACCCTAGTGCCCTAGGGTCTACGTCTATCTGCCCTACAGCAGTATTCACCTGCTCCTGAGTCGTGACAAAGAGGTTAGCTGGATGGATGACGAGCGAAGACATCGGCCCGTACTCCCGACCACTCTGTGGGTCAAAGGAAGCGATACGCTCGATCTCATCATCCCAGAAGGTGATGCGGTACGCCACCCCATCGAAGCCTTCGATAGCCGGGAAGACGTCTATCATGTCCCCTTGACACGAAGTAGCCCGACTCAGAACGTGATGCGGTCATTGACATAGTGGTTGAGTCAGGGTCACGCTTGAACTGGTCTTGGCTATGGCGTTGCCCATCCTTGAGGCGGATAATCTTTTCCTCGAGGCCTTCAGGTCCGGCCATACCATAGAGGCGAGGATACCGATGAGGACCGATCGCATCCTCCGTCCCGAGGCAGAGGCTGTTGTCCCAGGTCACAGCTTCTCGATCTCGGCATTGATCGCCATATCCTTCTCTATGTAGGTATCGGAGGCTGCGATATAGGCCTCGGGCTGGTAGTAGTCGTAGTAGGAGACGAAGTACTCCACAGCGTTGTTGGGGAAGAAGGCCTTGAACTCAGCATAGAGCTGCGCTGCCAAGGTCTTGTTGTGGCTCAGTACGAGCGTGGGCTTTTTGACCTGAGCGATGACGTTGGCTGCTGTGAAAAGTCTTCCCGAAGACTGTCACCCGAGGGAGCGTCTGGAGGAATACCCTGCGGAAGCCACTGACAGGCTCGCTGATCGCCTGGGGCTGGTCGCCCGTGAGGCTTGAAGCGGGAGGTGAGCTGAGAGTCCATGCCTTGCCCGCCTGATGGACGAGTGAGCTGTGGGAAGGGGAAGGAAATGCCACGCTTGTTGAAGTCCTCGTACACGCGACGATTGAAGTCCCAGAAGACAGGCCATAGATCCCCAGAGCGTACCCAGGCACGTACTAGGACATCGACCGAGCTACTATTCAGGTTATGGAGTACGATCGTGGGCTCAGGGGTCTTGAGCACACGTTCGTCACTCTCTAGTGAGACTCTCTGTGGCCGAGCGTACACAGGCAGAGTCCTCATCATACTCAATCCCGATCGTCCATTCGATACGCCTCGTCTCCTCGTGCGAATAGTTCATAACGACACCACTGCTGAGGACGCCATTGGGGATAAAGATGCGCTTGTTATCTGGTGTCAAGATCTCGGTATAGAAGAGGCTCACAGCTCGCACTGAGCCCTCAGCTGTCTGAGCCAGATATAATCCCCGATGGAGAAGGGCTTGGTCACCATGATGATGACCCCTCCTGCTAGATTCTGGAGCTGTCCACTCAGTGCCATCCCCACAGCTAGACCCATCGAGGCCAGCACTGCAGCGAAGGATACCGACTTCACCCCGAGCACCCCGCCCAGCGTGAGGGAAGAGGGCGATGTAGAGCAGAGCCGTGAGCACCGAGCCTAGAAGTGTGACGGCCACCCCATCGATCTCTCGACGCTTGAGGATACGCTCAAAGATGCGGAGTAGCCAACGTATCATGCAGCGACCGATCGGGAAGAGCAGGATCGCCAGCACGACACATGTCCCGAAGTTGATACCCGAGTTTCAACCAATCATTCATCATCGCACGGCTAAACCAGTTGTTTACATCCAGCTCGAGGGGCTGAGTCGCTGTCCCTAGGGCAGGAGGTTAGCTAGATTGGTCGCTGTGAGTCTACGAGGTAGTACAGCAGAGAGCAGTGGGAGTGCCATAGTGTATGTTGCTTATATCTTATTTATGGGTAATGGGGATGACCTTCATCCTAGTAGGGTGAAACCATTGAGCGAGGGTCTATGGTTCGTCTCCTCTAAGCTATTCACCTAGAGGCATAGATAGAGGCAGGGCACACCCCCAATGATGAGGAGGTGTGCCTGTCCCTACTAATGGGCTATCCCAGGCCCTGCAATCCTAGGATCGGCCTAAAAACAAAACGCTAGAAGCGGAAGCCTACCGAGAGCGAGCATACGGAAGAAGGCTGAGGGTGCCTATCCCTGAGCACGTACCGTCGTGTTGGCCTCGTCGAGTTCAGCTTTAGAGGCCCCATCGAGGTTGAGGAATGCTGGGTCGCTCAGCGGAGCTGGGATGTCCCGGCTGGCTGTCTCGCGGCTCTCCGCAGGTAGCTGCCCCCACCCTTGAGGGTGGTAGACGACATCCGCCCCGAGCTTACCACGGCCGATATGTGCCCTAGGATATTTCCAGTCTGGGACGATATTCTTGTTCACCCGAAAGCCACTGGGCCCTAGGCCTATCCTAGGGCTGTGGGTATCGAGCTTGCAGAGGACAGCACTCCCTTGGGGGTCGTCCCATTGGGAGCCGCTCGAGATCAGTGATACCCATAGTCACCGACCCGATAGCGCTCTTAGCGCCAGTAGCCCATCAGGTGAACCATGGCACTGGCCCCCGCACTGTGCCTGCGGGCTCAGGGGGTGAGGGAGAAGGAGCTGGGGAAGAAATTCACCACTCCGACTCCATCTGTAGGGACACCCGTGGCGAGGAGACTAGGGGTGAAGTACGGGCATGATGTTTGCCCTGACTGTGGGCCGAGACCAGAAGTCAGGACACGCTCTACAGCCACGCTGTGGTTGCGGAAGAATAGGGCTCGTGATATTCGCCTTGATGCGGTCTTTCCATCGACTAGTCCCCAGTGCTCGGGGTAAACTTAGTCTTCTGTGCTTGCAGGCATAGAGGGAGTAATACACTCAGTAATAGGGTAAAGATACGTCTCATGTGGAGATGAGATGTTATGAATAATAGGAATTAGAATTATGCCACTTAGTGGCTGGTGTATGAGGGTTCTGCTGTTGCATTTGGGGGACAAAGATACTCAATTCCTTATCACACATAACTATGCCCCGTATTAGATTGATGCCCCCTCATCTATCCCCACATGAGCCCCTTAGAAGGAATGCTCTTAGCATAAACACACTCCCAACTGAGCAAGCCAGGAGGAAGAGAGGAAGAGACAAGCCGTAATCCTAAGATGAGGATTATGGGGGACGAAAGAAAGAGGGCAAGAGCCATTAACGACTCTTGCCCCCTCCCTATTTTTAGATCTTCTCTTACCTTTTTGTCGTAGAAAGGTCAGTCCACGAGGGTAATGGAGCTGAATCCCCACAGCCTCCATCAACGCCGTTGAGCAAGTATTCGTCTATTTGTGTCTTCATAGCAACTCCACCTGCAGACAGCCCCCAAAGTTAGAGATCATAAATGAACGACTTACACCATTTCTTTTTGTATTTCCCCAATAGGCGAAAATGAGGTAGACAGACCATAGAGTATGAACCTAATTCATAATAATTCACTGGAGTCAAACTCCTCGACAAAGCGTCGAGTAACCCCCTCCCTTGGGATGGGTGTCCCACAACTAGTCTCCCGGATTGTGTCTGAATTACATCTTCCCAGAGGCACCCAACAGCGGGTGATCTAGGCACAGGTGGACTACACATCATGCCGTGATGACCTCACGCCGAACGGAAAGACTGATTCTTATACCTAGGCGAAAGTCTCACCTAACCAAGAGGCTCCCCACGTGTTTTGGAAATCACTCTTATAGGTCTGCTCAGGGTGTTCCCCCATTGGATACGCTCGTCAGTATGTCTTCATGTGTACTACTCCTCCATGGAAACATCAAACGAGATCATCCTTTCTGTCAGTGAAGGAATGCACTACTCGCCTCCTCCTCTACGGTGGGCAGATGCTGTCCTTCTGGTATCTCATTACGTAAAGTTAGTACATCTGCAGCACGATAGATTGGTACCCGACTTATGCTCCTCAGTAGTGTACTCAGCGGGAGCTTGACTCGCTGCAGTCGCCTGAGCCGTGAGGGCTACGTATCTGACCATTCCACGCAGTGAAGCGGCGGTTGTCTTCCGCTGATAGTCGGTGAGGAAGTATGGAGTCGGGTGCTGGATCAGTGGCATCGTCGAACTTACCTCCTAGATAGATGGCCGTGGTCTCTGCTGTCACCGACACCTGCCTTGGGCATGATGCACTGAGATAGGTCTTATCTTCGTCGAGCTTGTTGTATTGAGGTGCATAGGGAGAAGCGGATGCGTGCTTGAGGCATCGCCCCCTGCTGACTTTGCCACCCACTGGGGCATATCACCTCTAACGATGGTGAGGGGCTCGGGTCAAAGCTACCCTCGTCATCAAGGCATTCGACTGAGATAACGGGTGGTATCAGTGTCACACCCGTCTTGTTCTCGACCTGATTACCTGGCTTGAGTTCGGAGGATCGCTTTCATGTGGACGGAAGGGCACAGCACCCTTAGTCGTTACATCTTTCCCTTCGATACTCTGGGCGTTAACTCCATCCATGGAGAAACCCGGGAACAACAATACTATTAGGGCGTCGCACTATTCGATGAGCTTAGAGACGTGCGTAGGTCGGTCTGCGCACGTTCACCTTCTTACTGTAGCATCCAGATCGCTACCTATGACGCTTTTACATATACCATGTCGCAGAGGAGCGAGGTGAAATATCGACACCTGCAGGGATATGCGAGTTCAAAGGCGCGGAGGCGCAGTCTTTGTGTCAGGAATACGACTCCCAGGAGTGTCTGGAGCAGAGACTCGCCCGTAGAGCTGCGGAACACGCAGTGTACTGGTACCATGGTGATGTCGTCAGCTAAGCATAAAGCTTGCCTGTCCTCCTACCGTCTGAGCCTACAGGGGATGCTGGGCAGTCACGCTACTCAGGTTCTTCTCCAACTCGCTTCCGTCCTTGAAGCTAATTGTGTTGTGCTTCTTTACTTGTTTTAGAGCCAAATCCGGGTCGCTCTGCTTATTGCAACCCTATCAGGCCTACTAGTCCTAGAAATACTAGGATGATGCTTTTGTGATCTAATCATGTATAGTCTAGTTGTTGTGTCACATGGACATTAGTTGATGAAGTGGAAAATTTGGTCATTGGCTCATTCCTCAGTGAGATTATGAGTTATGAGGATAGACTATCCTCTGGAGGGATACTCAAAGACCATATATTTTTCGTGGTAACAAAAAGTGGCTAGAGACCTATTTGCGGGCAAAGATACACAATTACTCTAATACCCAGCTGTTTCATTGCTTGCCTCACCATAAGGTTAATTCTGCTGAGCCTATCCTAGTAGATGAGGGCAGGACAACAAGGATATCAAAAGGGAGGGGCAAGAGCCGTGGCATGACTCTTGCCCCTCCATGTTCTGAGATCTTCTCTTACCTTTTTGTCGTAGAAGGTCGAGGTCCATGGGCTAATGGAGTGAATCCCCCAGTGCTCCATCAACACCTCCTGGGCAAGTGATCGGATACTTTCTATCTTCGTAACAATTTGGCCGTAGATTCCCCCTGATTTAGAGAACCATAAAGAAATGGCTTCCCATTCTTTTGTATTCCCAATAGGCTAGGTACGTAAAAATCAGCTAGGGATATAAACCATTGCCATAATAATCTACCGGTCGAGAACTCAACGAAGAGGTCGGGTAATATTCCTCTCGGGTGGGTGTTCCACCAGCTGGGATCATGGAGACGTACTGAGGGTTACGGATTCCCAAAGAGGTGCCCAACGACAAGGATCTCGAGCTCGAGTTGTTTCCCCCTGCATCGTACCAGTGATACACTCCATGCTGAACGGAAAGGACTGTTCTTATGCCGAAGAGCATAAGTATCACCTAACTGGGCAGGTGGCACACTTTTTCATATTTCCAAAATCACTCTTATAGGTCTGCTCAGGGGTATCCCCCATTCAATAACCTCTTTAACATCCTGGTACTCGGTTTCATTCCATGGATCACTGAAATGCGCGAACAAAGCTCTACCTCCCAAAGGGAAGACACTACATGCACCTCCTCTACGGTGGGCGGATGCTGTCCCGGCTGGTATCAACTTACGTAAAGCTGGTACATCAGCCACACTGGAGACATACCTGAGTAGGCCATTCACCTCTGTGATGTACTCAGCGGGAGCTTGACTCGCTGAGTCGCCTGAGCCGTGAGCTACGTATCTGACCATTCCGCAGTGAAGCGACGGTTGTCTTCCGCTGATAGTCAGTAAGGAAGTACAGGGGTCGGGTGCTGGATGGCGCATCGTCGAACTTACCTCCTAGATAGACCGTAGTCTCTGGTTTCGACGACACCTGCCTTGAGCATGATGCACACAGATGAGGTCTTATCTTCGTCGAGCTTATTGTACTGGAGTGCATGGGGAGAAGCGAGATCGTGCCGAGGAAGCATCGCCCTCTGCTGACAGCGACCCACCGGGCATATCACCTCCGACTGTGCTGGAGGGCTCAGGTCAAAAGCTACCCTCATCATCAAGGCATTCGACTGAATAACAGGTGGTAATCAGTGTCACACCCGTCTTGTTCTCGACTGAGTTACCTAAGCTTGATTCGGAGGATGCGCTTACATGGACGGAAGGGCTGCACTTTTGCTAGTCGTTACACGTATCTTCCCTTCATACTCAGAGCGTGCTAACTCCATCCATGAGAAACCCAGGGAACAACAATACTATTAGGGGTTGTACTATTCACTGGGCAAGAGACGTACGCAGGTCGAGTCTGCGACACGTTCACCTTCTTGCTGCAGCATCCAGATGCGCCACCTACTGACGGCACATATACCATGTCGCAGAGGGCGAGGTGAAATATCGACACCTGCAGGGATAGCAAGTTCAAAGGCGCGGAGGCGCAGTCTTTTGTGTCCCAGGGATGCACGATCGCATAGGAGTGTCTGGGCAAAGGACTCGCCCGTAGAGCTGCGGAACACGCAGTGTACTGGTACCCTGGTGATGTCGTCAGCTAAAAGCGCTAGAAAATCCTCCTACCGTCTGAGCCTACGGGGATGCTGGGCAGTCCAGCCACTCCAGGTTCTTCTCCAATTCCTTCCGTCCTGAAGCTAATTGTGTAGTGTTCTTTACTTGCTTGAGCCAAATCGAGGTCGCTCTGCTTGTGCAACCCATCAGGCCTACTAGTCCTAGAAATACTAGGATGATGCTGTTAGTCTAATCATGTATAGTCTAGTTGTTGTGTCACATGGACATTAGTTGATGAGTAGAAAATTTGGTCATTGGCTCATTCCTCTGAGACACTACAATCAGCGGACGACTTATCCCTGAGATAGAACAGCCCCAAAGACCATGATATTTTTCATGGTAGTGAAAGAGATCGTAGATCGAATTGCGGGCAAAGATACACAGTACTCCGGTACTCATCACATATATATCTACTCATCCTAGGACTAGTGGATGTACACCTTTACCTAGCGAGGCAAAAGCGGACAAAGGGTCGGACGACTGGGTGGTGCTTTGTGTCCTTCGCCTTACTTGAGCCATGGTTAGGTACGCCCGATACCATTCTGCTTGTGAGCACGAGATGCCAGTAGCTACCCTCCTTATCTTTCCCTTAAGCACATAGTACGAGTCAGCAGTCTCTGCGATCCTATTGTCCGTGACACAACCCTCTCTGATGAGCTGCTCATGGGGCAGTCCTTGTCGCATCCTTCGTCTTACCTCGGAGGAAGAGATTAATCGCCTGCGCTGTCCGCCCTCCTTGACTGATTCCACTGTCCCGTCATGGGAAGTAGACGACACGACGACGCCCTCAGGGATCGGCTCTTGGAAGAGCTTTCTATTGATTGCCCTACCTCCCCCTTTTTGCCTGGGGCAGCCGACATTCCGCAACATCGGCGAGGGTGACACTCTGATATTCGAGGGCTTGTCCGAGGTAATAGGAGGTCCTCGTAGTGTATAGCCATCGAGGTTCTCCTGCTCCTTTGGGACAAACCCCGTCAGCTCACCAGGAGCAAAGAACTCATGCTTGATATGAGTCCAGAACCTCTTCGATGGAGCTTTCGTACCGAGATAGGGCTCTCTGATATGGGCTGCAGCAGAGGGCATCACACCTCATACCCTATCATCCCCCTATCGACGCCGATACTCAGACTTAGCCGTATGCGTGTCTCCTGCGAGACTAGCGACATCGACACGGGTCTGGCGGGGATAGTCGCTATCGAAGCAGAATATACTGGAGACATCACCCCAGGGAGAGTGTCTGCCACTCATCCACCCGGGAGATCATCCCATCAGGAGGTTCTCCCGCTCCCGTAGTTATTCCGATATATCACTCAGACTAGTGGCCCGAGGTGGGAGGTCATTGGGATCGGACGAGAACCTTAGGCGTTGGCGAGTTAGCATCGGCGATGATACTCCAGCGGGGTCTTGGGGCGCACGAGTGTCACATCGAGTATAGCCAGTCATCCCACTGGGCATCGGGCGTGTCAGCTGGACGGAGTGAGTCGCCCTGCTGGATATGGGGAGGGAGTCATGGCTCAGGAGCTTATAGCCGAGGGCAGAGATACGGAACTTGACCTTCTTCTCCTGATTCTTAGATAGGTTCACCCCCACAGCAGGAGCTCTACGGGCCGATAGTTGGGGCGAAGCTTCATGTCAGAGCTGGATGGTGCATTGCGTGCACGATAGGCGAAGACACTCCTATCTGGCGCATTATTCACCATAGTAGGTCCTATCACCCTCCCGAGCCACTGCTGGGTTAAATGATACATCTCCTCCGAGTCAGGATCGCATCGGAGATGAGGAGCAAGCTGTCCGACACATGTGGCTTCCTCACTCTCCTCCCTCTATATCACTAGAGGCGCACACGGATGGGGGCCCATAGGGAAGAACTTGAGCCCTTTACTCGGGCCAGAGTGCAGGGCCTTCGCCGTACCTCTATTCTCGATGGTGATACGCTGCCAATTCGTGCAGTAAGGGGATATCAATGCGAGACTTTATCTCCATGAAGTTATCATCATAGTTCTCTCTCGGGGCTGAAGTTGGGTTCTCCATTCTGCGCGTCCCCGATAAATGCAGTAAAGAGCCAGTCGCCCTTCGTCAGGTCTAGCCCACAGCACCTATACCGAAACCTCGACACTCTGCTTAGTCTTCATAGTGACCCCACTCGATGTCCTCTCTGGGTGCCAATACTCTTGACCTAGGCGAGAGTGAGAACCCTAGCGTGGGGCTCCAGGTCTACGTAGGAAGAAGTGGACAGTAAGTCCTTGGATGGAATGCGGGTGTGGTCTCGATGTCTTGTCTTGACTGCCAAAAGTGTGGTCGAAAGACTTTGCCTCGTCAATCGCTCCAGAGATACAGCTGGATGCTCTGCTGGGTACTCTGTGAGTCTCGGCTGCTCGATTGGCTCCTTACGACAGCTCACGAGGAGACTGAGGAGGCCAATGGGCAGAGGCTGAGACCAGATGCAGGTGATGTTTTTGTCTCATTATATTAGGTGCATGGTGTGCCGAGCCCACCTCCTTGGGCGACGTGGGTGTCAATATCTTGAGTCGTGAGACACGAGGAGGTATAACCATCATCCCTACCTCATGAAGAGCTGACTGAGGAGAATACTACGGGGAGAGGGAGTAGGAGCTGCATGCATAGCTATGCACTGGCTCATGTTACCTACATTGTGTCTCTAGTTGGGGAGTATCCTCAGGGCAGAGCACAGGGTAGAGAATAGGGGCTATCAGTGTCCTATTCAGTACAGGTGTGATAGGGATGGTGTGTGGCGAACTCCACCACAAAGATAGCATTTTCCCATCATTATATCCTCATGCAACACTCTATACCCCACCAAAGCCAGAGGCGGAGATACGCCTATACTGGTGTATCTCCGCTCTCTTTCAAATCGAACCTACAGGTAGGCCTTCGCCTAGGGATGCTTCACGACTAGATCGCTTAATACGTCGCCACCTATCAGCTGAGGCTCAAGAGATAGAGGCGGTTTTCCCTCATACGATGTGTACTCCTCGCAGGTATGCCTTGAGACGAGAGGAGCATTGCGGGTAGAGGGAGTATTGGGCTGATGCTGGGATCGGTCGTCTGCCTTGGATCGGTACGGAGGTTATAGAGGGCTTTGGGCTGTGCCCCATCAAAGAGACAGGAGCCAGTCACCCTCGATCGTCCCAGTGCATGCCATCGATCTCCTGCCGTGAAGCAGGGACGATTAGGAGTCAAAACAGAGCTGCAAAGGCTACCATCGGATGCATATCCCCCGACGATCAGGGATGCGTCGGATGAGAGATCTGTCTGCAGACACGACCTGATGGGGACTCACGTCCTATGAGCTGTCTCTCGGGTCGAAGGAGGATAATCGGCACACGGAGATACCAGACGTCGTCTTGTACTCATCCAGTGCCCTGGCACTGCATGATCGCCACGATAACGAAGAGGTATTATCGTACCAGAGGGCTGCTTGCTCGCTGTCTCAAAGAAGCGACGTGAGTGCCATATCCGAATAGCCGATCGCTGATGCATTGGATGTGATGCGCGGCAGCAGAGACTTATATTCATCAGGGCACACAGAGGGGTGGTGTGAGGAGGCGTGAACTCTGCTGCGAAGAAGGGCTGCGGCAGGCTACCGAGCTCATAGCGACATGCAGGAACTTCTCATCCCAGATACCCCACTGCCCATCATAGTCCTTAGCATTGTTATACTCAATCATTCCATAGTATTGACTAATGCCACTGTCGGGTGAAGGCATCAAGCCCATAGATCGATTGGGTGCTCCATGAAAGAACGCAGTAGTGTGGCCATCTCCTGACATCCTACAGGGGTGAGAGGGAGATCGTTCCCAGAGTGAGACCGATAGGGATGGAAGGATACGATTGGGTGAGATAATGGAGGTAAAGATGGAGGCATCGCATCAATGGACTTCCCCCATTGGCATAGGCATTCTCAAGAGACATGGGAGCTCTCTGAGCGAGGTCAGCGAAGGGTGTATAACCTGATAGCCCTTTATATCCCGATTGAGCGCACCAAACCCATTCACGAGCCAAGCTCTCCCAGATAATGAAGACCCGTTACGCCCTCAGAACATCCCGAGTGAGGTGTATGTCCAGGGGTATAGATGGGACTGAAATACTTCTCTACCTCGGAAAAGGGCATATGGGTCAGCTCAGGCAAGCTACTCTTAGCCAAGCGTACAGAATCAAGCAAAAGCAGGTATTGAGCACCATAGCCCGCTGCTGGGGTTGCTGGATATAGAGGGCAGCATTGCTCATCGTGATTGGACGAGTCTCCGACGTGAGCCTCCTCGCCCCCGGCGATAGAGATAGATCACATGGCAAGTAGACCAGCCGGGGTCAGATAGATGGGCAGCACGACCACTCGGGATGAGGTCTTCGGACGGGGGGCCTACGCTCTATGAGGATAAAGGGGCGATTAGGACGACCCCTACAATCGTTATCCCCAGTAGTCGATGAAGAAACGCAGGAAGTGCAGTGGGTTCTCCGCATGGAACTCCTCTAGGACAGAGAGGGTCAGTGCGCCTCAGCGTAAAGCGGTAGTGAGACCGTATCCCCGAGGTTAGAGGATGAGGGCAAGAAATGATGGTGAGCGATGGATCGAGGTCATCGCCCTCTGATAGACTGGGGCTATAGGCCACCCGTAGGGCAGGAGACTAAGGAGAGTCAGCAGAAGCTGTGTATGAGAATCGCACTAAGGTCAAGCGAAAGCCAGCCGACGAAGATACGCCCCGATCTCCCCAGTGGTACTTAGGTCGAGGAGATCCACTATTATATAGGTAGAAGATGCCTCGGCATGAGGGTATAGAGCACCTGGGCAGGGTGAGGCGCAGGGACGAGCAGACGACACTGTGCTAGGAGGGGCTTAAGTGACCTCCTCGATGAAGTCTCTTCCATCAGTCTTGGGATAGGGTCGTTATCCATTATAAATTAGCGCACAAAAGGTACAGCAATAACCTCCGCTCCAACAGTGACTCTCTCCCTCATGAGTGTAGACTGTGGAAGAGCACTCGTCGTGGGGTGATATTGTACACACGTGTACAGTGCAGTGTATACGCACTTTGTACACCCGCGGACATAGTATGGACGATATGCCCTCCTACAGACGGCTCAGTTCCACCTCCTATCGGCATCTTCCTCCACTCCTAGCAGCCCTCCCATAGGCCCTAACGCCCCCTCTCCTCCCGACACAACAAGGTGTCTCCCACAGAGAGCGCAGACAGATACCCTCGAGGATCGCTAGACTACTGAGCGAAGAACGCACCGAGCATTCACCCAAACAAGCACAACCAAGATGGAGATGGGGCAGAAGAGGCTGGGGAGTGACACGCATGATCTAGCTCGCAGACTCCTGCCTTTGGATCTCCAGGGGTATAGCTTTATATTCCAGGGAGCCTTAGCCGTCACTAAAGATGCTGGGCATTATCCCCAGAAACAGACATACTAGCTGAGCCCTAGGAGGAGATGCTTAGGCGCACTTGTGTACACGCGTGTATACAGTTGTGTACACGTGGGTATACAGTTATGTACACGTGGGTATACAGTTGTGTCACACGTGTATCACTCATCCTCTTCGGCAGGAAATGTTCGCTTGGCATGTCTGTGCTGGGACGAGAATACTTCTACCTTCCAGTGCTCATGACGACCTTGCCTCACTACTATGGCGATTTCATGCGTCAGCCCTGGGAAGAGCTTCCCAAGGAGAGTCAAGACATTGATCGCAAGGGATGATTTAACGCAAAAAGGAAAATAGAGCAGTAAGCTCTAAGGAAAGTACAACTCCATCAACAAGACCTATACTACAGACACTTAACACAAAAGGAAAATACATACACACCCGAGGAAAAAGACAATACCTTTATCGTAGAATTTCTAGCAAAGATCAAATTTTATAGCGCAGTTTCAGGACTATCCTCTCAGGCTAATCGGGACCCGAATTCGATTCAAAGCTTGTCGAGTCTCCTCCTCTCCCTCGAGCTACGGACAAAAGCACATGGAGCAGACAACTCCTCTCCCCTTTTCCACGAAATAAAAGCTCTATTCACATGATTTGAGTCATCGGATGCGCCCGTATCGAAGAGTAACTAACACGACCATACTAGACTACATCGACATCCAGCAGGAGAATCACGTTGGGCACTCTGAGGACAGTATTGAAATCCTCAATATCGAGAAAGCACTCCAGTTCATTGAGACGACAATCCGTTACTATCCCTGAATAAGAGTTATCTACTAGAGCTCCACAAACGGATGCGTGAGAGACCTGCCTACGGGGAATGGAGGGAGGAGATCGAACTCCTGGACAATTTAGAGCAGGGACGGTATATATCAGCAACTCCGAGCACTGTACCCGCGATGCCTAACGGTGGGAGGTATATAGACGAGCTACTGGACTTCATCCAAGACGAGATGATAGCCTAAATACGACCTTATCAAGATCGCTCCTATCCATCATCGCTTTGTATGGATACATCCTTTTAGTAATGGCAATGGACGCACAGTGCGCTTTTTCACTTATGCCCTCCTTTTTGAAGTATGGGTTCCGTGTCTATCGCTAATAGGCTCATCAGCCAACTGCCATATTCTGCAACAATCGAGATCGCTACTATGAGCACCTAGCAAAAGCCGACCGGGGAGATGGCGCTGGGCTAGAAGAGTGGTGCAGAATACGTCCTAGAAGGACTAAAGAATGAGCTGGAGAAGGTCTACAAACTCACAGGTATAGCTACCTAACTGAGAAAATACTCCACCCAATGCTAGAGGAGGCATTTGCTAGGGATGGCGATAACAGAGGAAAAGAGCACACATACTCCGAAAGGTGATTGAGATAAAAGGTTCTACAAGATAGTGACCTCAAGAGCCTCTTCCTAAAGCTACCAAACTCCACTAGATCGAGAAAATACAGGGGGCTACTCGATGACGGCTTCTTGACTATCTCCCGAGCATAAGCACAAGTACACCCTACGCCTCACTCGCAATCCCCTCACCCGCTATGCTATGGGAGCGCTCAAGCGTGAGGGGTATTTTGAGAGGGCTTAGACTAGGAACGTGGGATGAGCTCTAGGGTGAAGCGCTCAACGAAGTTAGATGCAGAAACTTCGTATCTTTGTACAGACAAAGGTCATGAGGACTCTTCTCACTGGCTCATCGTGGTTTTATAATGACCTAGATGATGTAGGCGGTGAGAAGGGCTGAAATATGACCATCGACGATAGTTGCACAATAATCAGGGCTTAGCCCTTTTGGATGAATGTTCTTCTCTTCACGATGCGATATTGGACTCCTCTTCACCCTCCTCTGGGGATACCTCCTCTGGGGAATGCCCACAGCCCTACAAGCACAGAGGCTCTTCACCATCGACATCATAGATGCAGGCCACGGAGGTAAGACCCGGCACTGTGAGGTAATGGGTAAGGAAAGGACATCACCCTCTCTGTAGCAAAGATCGTAGGAAAAGATTAAGAGCCAACCACCGGTGCGTGTCCTCTACACCCGAGAGGCGACACCTTCGTGAGGGCTACGGGCACGTGCCGACTATGCCAATAAGCACAAGACCTCCCTCATGCTCCAGCATCCACGTCAATAGTGCTCACCGCTACAGTGAACGGTACCGGACCTATGTGACTCGGGGTATCTGAGTTCGCCAATAACCTGAGTGTCGCCATGCGGGAGAACAAGGCTATGCTCCTGAGAGTGACTACAAGACGACCTACCAGCTTTGACCCGACGAGGCACCGAGGCTACATCATGTTTGACCTCATGCAGGATGCCTACATCACCCAAAAAGTAGTTGACTTCGATGACCGCCTACAGCGTCGCTACCGCACCCGACGGACGCTATGGCCGTGGGGGTCAGGCAGGACATACTCTGGGTGCTGAGCCAGTCAGCCATGCCGAGTGTGCCTGACGGAGATCGGCTTCCTCACGAACAAGCAGGGCGAGACATGCTCAGCGCTGCAGGCGGGAGAAGATCGCCGATGCGATCTCGAAGCCTTCACGAGGCTACTACATGGCCTTCACCGGGAAGAGCGCCAAGGATACACCTAAGCAGGATGAAACTACAGAACCCGCAGAAACCACTGCTGGTAGCGAAACCAGCGAGGTAATCCCCGCTACCCCAGCACCAGACACACCTGCCACTCCCGAGACCCAAGAAGGGCAGGGCAAGACTCCCAAGAGCGACACCAAGAGGCGCAACGAGCAAGAGGACACCAAGAGCACAAAGACTCGAGAGGAATCACCTACCGAGTTCAGTTCCTGACTTCGCCAAAGAAGATGGAGCCCAAGCACCCAGACTTCCACCACCTCCCCACCGCAGTGGAGCGTATGCGTGCTGGGAATAAGTACATCTACCTGCTGGATGCTATCCACGTGAGAAAACGCGAGGAGCAGCTACGACAGCTACCCAAGATATATCGTGATGCCTTCATCATCCGCTATCGTGATGGTGTCTCGTGTCCGAGGCTAACTACCCACCTTCACTAGACGAGAGACATATAGAATATAAAATTATGAAGATAAAAGAAAAGGTGCAGATAGGTCTGCTTTGTGCCATCATTGCTCTCGTGATGCGCTATGTCGGGATCGACTTCCTCAAGGGCATCGAGGGTCTTCAAAGAAGACGACCTACTATGCACACTTCGATAACCTAGTAGTGTCACTGTCGCCACAGCATGTGATGCGTCAGTGGCTCAAAGATCGAGTACGGTACGGGATGCCTACAGTTCGACTACACTCAGGGCTATGGAGCTACGGTCGAGCTAGCCCTAGACCCTAATGTACGTGTCTCACGTAGTAGCCAGGTCAGGATCGAGACCAATCCACTCCAGCGGCGCAGGCTCGTCCTAAGCTCTAGCTAGCAACAGTGGAGACATCCTCCAGCGAGGGCGACACCATAGCGAGCATCAGCCCTACAGGGAGACCTGCTCTCCGTAGCCAGTGAACAGATGCCCCTGCCTGCGGTGAGACAACATGATGCCCTACCATCACAGCTACCCTAGAGCGTCTAAACGCCCTCCCTCTGGGACAAGGCTCTGGACTCTATGCTCGTCTCCCTGAATGCCTCTGCAGCACAGCTACGGGTATGATGGCTAACCTCAATCAAAGCCCACTCCTCCCTCACCTAGCTGTGGCTAATGTCTGGGGGATGACGGCGAACCTCAATACCTTCACACAGCAGCTCACGCAGGTCAGCTGGATAGCATCGTCCTCTCCCTACAGAGAGACCACCGACCAGCTCCAGCAGGTATCGGCACAGCTACGTAGTCGGGACAATACCGCTGGGCTTCTGACTCAACGACCCTCCCTCTACAACCACCTCGACAGTCTAGTCGGCGAGTGCAGACAAGCTCATGCAGAGACCTCAAGGAGGACCCCCAAGAGGACGTTCCACTTCTCTGTATTCTAGCCCCACCTCCCTATCCCGATCGTTGCAGCGTATCCTCATCCAGGGCCTCAGGCTGCATTGGTTCCCATCTGGTGCGCGTGGCTCAGGCCTCGGCTACGAGGGTCTGGGCTGCTATACACTTAGAGGTAATAGACGCATAGCTCGAGGTCCCAGGGTGTCCACTACTCGTGAGGTGGACTATAGTGATGAGCACCACCCTAACTCGAGATGCTCCGTGCTGTCATCCCCCACACTCGAGGGCCGGGGAACCGATGTGGCAGCTCGTGATATAATGCAGGGGATCGCGAGAGACAGCCATGCAGAGGGTTTCAGGAGGTAAATGCCGAGCAGACCCGCCGCCTACTCTCCGCCTGGGAGCTCTCCCCTCCTCCACTGCGCTTCGTGCTGATGAGGCAGTATGAGCAGCTGCAGGGGACTCTAATGGTGAAAGCAGCTCCCCTGAGGGGCAGGAGAGCAGAGCACCTTTACCCTCTATGGGCGGAGCAGAGTGTCTAGCAGAGCACTACACCGAGCAGTCGGGGCTCCCCTTCACTCTGCTGATGCCTACTGGGGTCTACGGTGCATAGGGATGCGGACTACCTCCTCTCTCTTCAGGGGATGCCCGTGGCATCAGTGCGATGGCTGGGTGCAGAGACGCAGTACCTGACCTTCGTCTACGGCGAGGATGTGGCACGTGCTGCCCTCTTCGTCTTGACCCAGCCCGAGGCTGAGGGCAAGCGGTATATTGTCGCCGACAGCGACCTATCATCTCGACCTCGAGTTCGAGCCGTATGGTGCAGCGCCTCATCGGACGCAAGCATATCCTACATATCCGCATCCCCTGCCTCTGGTACGTCTCGTCTGTGCCTTTGGTTCCTGAGAGCACGCCTCACGGGCAAGGTCACGCCCCTCAATCAGAGACAAGTATCACTCCCTGGCGCAGCGCAACTGGCAGTGTGATCAGCCCGCTCTTCGCTCTGGGGCTTCAGCCCGACGAGGGAGACTGGAGGAGGGACTACGTGAGACGATCGCAGCTGCCCGAGCCCTCAGGAGGTCTTTCCCTAGAGACCACTCACACAGCGCACCCACGATATATCACACCTCCCACACGAGACGACACAGCACGACGAGATGAGGACACGCTACACACGACACGATAGGTATATGTACCTGCAGGGTGCTACACCTTAATACCCCATAAGATTACTTCACTCTTACTCTATTTATACGACATCATGAGAAAAAGACCCCACGAAGATCCTACGTATGGGCGCTTCTCTCCCTTGCTCTCCTTGCCTTCGCAGGCGAGGGTGCAGCACGAGACTTGATGCCTGGCTACAGCTATGCACGTCAGGAGGCACCTCAGGGCGATGAATGGCAGAGCCCCGAGCGTTACGCACTGAACAAGGAGCGTCCCCATGCCTACTTCTTCTCCTTCGCCAAGGGCGATCGGGTCACACGGGTACTGCCGAGCACAGCTCTCTGTACCAGAGTCTGGATGGCAAGTGGCGCTTCCACTGGGTGCACTCCAGAGAGCGTCCCAGGACTTCTACCTCCCTAGCTTCGACATCACCTCCTGGGAGGAGGTCACTGTACCGATGAACTGGAACGTCTACGGCCTACAGCGAGACGGCAAGCAGAAGTACGGCACACCGATCTACGTCAATCAACCTGTGATCTTCTACCATCAGGTGAAGCCCGGGGACTGGAAGGGCGGTGTCAGCGCACCCCTCCCAAGGACTGGACGACCTATCGTGACCGCAACGAGGTAGGCTCCTATCGCCGTACCTTCACTCTACCCGAGGGGTGGAAGGGACATAGCGTGTATCTGAACTTCGATGGGGTCGATTCCTTCTTCTACCTCTGGATAAACGGGCGTTATGTGGGCTTCTCTAAGAACTCCCGTAACCTCGCCTCCTTCGACATTAGCCCCTACCTGAATGCTCGTGGGAGAACACCCTCGCTGTCGAGGTCTATACGCAGTAGCGATGGTTCGTTCCTCGAGGCGCAGGATATGTTCCGTCTACCGGGCATCTTCCGCTCGGTCTACCTCACGGCCAAGCCTCAGACACAGCTACGTGACACTGCGGTCATCCCCCGATGCGACAGCAAGACCAAGGAGTGGAGCCTAGACATCACCTCCGAGATGCCTCACAGATCGCAGCGAACAAGGTGCCACGGGCATCCTCCGCTACCGTCTCTATCGTGTCGAGCTCTGCTCGACAACGTAGCAGGTGTTCCCGATGCAGAGACCAGTACGCCTTACTCCCTCTGGGGGCTCTACGAAGGCAAACCTCGTCGTCCCCAGCCCCGACTATGGTCTGCCGAGCAGCCCAACCGCTACGTCCTCGTCGCCGAGCTCTGCGACAAGAGCGGCAAGGCTCCTCGACCAAGCCTCCCTCTACACCGGACTTCGTCAGGTAGAGATACGAGACACAGAGGCTAAGGACGATGAGTTTGGGCGCAAGGGTCGTTACTTCACGTCAATGACTGCCCCGTCAAGCTCAGGGAACCAACCGCCACGAGACCAATCCCGAGCGGGGACATGCCATCACCCGAGCAGATGGAGCAGGAGGTCTTCCTCATGAAGCGGGCGAACATCAACCACGTGCGCAACTCGCACTACCCCCCCGCTCCCTACTGGTACTACCTATGTGACAAGTACGGCATCTATCTGGAGGACGAAGCCAACATCGAGTCCCACGAGTACTACTACGGCAAGGCCTCGCTGTCGCACGTCCCAGAGTTCGAGGCGCAGCACATCTCCCGTATGCTCGAGATGGTCTATGCCCCATCAACCACCCCAGTATCGTCATCTGGTCTCTAGGGAACGAAGCTGGCTGGGGAGAACTTCGTCAAGAGCTACCGTGCCACCAAGGCCGTAGACACCACTCGCCCCATCCAGTACGAGCGCAACAACGACATCGTGGACATGGGCTCCAACCAGTACCCCTCCATCGCTTGGGTCGAGGGGGCTGTCGAGGGGAACTACAAGATCAGTACCCCTTCCCATCTCCGAGTATACCACTCTGGGCAACGCCTGCGAGCGGACTCGCCGACTACTGGAAGAGCTATCGAGGCGCACCAACTTCCTCTGTGGGGGTGCTATCTGGGACTGGGTAGACCAAGCCCTCTACAACTACACCCCGACGGCAAGCGCTATCTAGCCTACGGGGGACTTCGGTGACAACGAACGATGGTATGTTCGTCATGAGATGGTATCGTCTTCATAGAGCCTCCAGCCCAAGCCTCAGTACTACGAGGGTGAAGAGGTCTATCAGAACATCGGCATCTCCCTAGAGGGCTCAGGAAGGCCGTGCGCTCAAGTTTTCCAACAAGAACTACTTCACCACCCTCGACGACGTACACCTACGTCTCTCGCTCTGGCGTGATGGTATCAGGTAGAGGACACTACGATCCCCCTGCACTATTGCCCTCAGTGCCACAGCCGAGTCCGAGCTCCCCAGGTCCTACGCTAAGCGTATCCCCGGGTCAGGAGTACTTCGTGAAGGCCGAGTGTGTGCTCTCCGTGGATAGACCTTGAGGCTAAGACAGGCTATGTACAGATGGATGAGCAGCTCCCTTACCGACCATCCAGGCTGAGCCCGGCTAGAGTTTGCCACCGCCGCCCCTTCGCCTCAGCGAAGACCATCGGAGATAAGTGGGTAGCGACGGGCGAGGACTTCGACATGCCTGTGACCTCAAGCAGGGGACGATCTCTCGCCTCGTCTACTCTGGCGATACCCTCATCCGTGAGGCAATGAGCCGACTCACCGCCTTCCGTGCTCCATGTGAGGCAGCGACGTCTGGATCCGCTCCCGGTGGGTGAGCCAACGGCCTGCACAACCTCCACCACAAGGTGCTCTCACAGAGATCCGCCTCTCCCCGGGCGGTCGATCGTGGGCGCTATGCTTCACCATGCGCTCCCAGGCAGCAAATGGCGCATCGCTCACGATGAAGAAGGCCTCAGGACGCTACCAGATCGCCGGGACACCAGTCATCCCTTCGGTGAGGGACTTCCGCTTCATCTCCGAGGTAGTATGGACGAGTGCACTCTGATGGCAGATCGCTGCGCTCCAACATCTCCAGCACAAGCCTCACCTCACCCTCGCTCGTCTCGGCTACGAGGTTCGTCCTGCCCAGCAGTACGAGGACTACACCTACTATGGACGTGGCTGGAGTCGACAACTATGGCGACCGCAAAGGCCGAGCCAGTACATCGAGCAACACCAGAGCAAGGTCGCCGAGCAGTTCATCCCCTTCCCCAAGCCCCAGACGATGGGCACAGCGTGAGGACGTCCGCTGGGTGAGCCTCACAGAGCCCTCAGGCTCAGGCATCCTCTTCTACTCCGATAGCGTGATGACGAGCTCCTGCCCTACTCCGCCCTCGACCTCGTGCTCGCGCACACCCTACCAGCTCCCTGCCCCAGGGGATACGCACCTCGTGCTCTCCTCTCGACAGCAGTCTCGGAGGACGTAGCTGTGGGACAGGCTCCCCTGAAGCAATACCAGAGCTTCGGTACACCACAGATCTTCACGCTTACCCTTCGTCCCTTCCACCAAGGGGATGAGGTCAGTGTCCTGACCCGTGAGCAGCCCTGGGGACAGTCGTCCCTGCCATCACCCGCTCTATGCCGGTGATCGAGCCTAACCAGTGTCCAGGATGCTCAGCTGATGTACTCCATCGGCAGGGGCGAGGCACGGCCTACACGCACCTGTCCCTTCGTCTCCGGAGGGACAGTACGTGCCTGGGATGCTCGCTATCCGGGTCGTGTGGCTACCCGCCAGTTCCCCAAGATCGAGTACAGGCAGCCACCGTCACCTTCTGCAGCAGCGAGGATACAGAGTACAGTGTCAGGCTACCAACCTCCTCGATGGGAAGCCCGAGACGATCGGCACTCTATGTGGTCTGTGACCGTGACGAAAGCACCCCACTGGATTGACTTCGACATCCTCAAGCCCAAGACGGTACGTGGTCATCACCTACCTACCTCGTCAGGATGATAGCTCGACAGGGGGACATCAAGGGACTTCATCATCTCGGTAAGGTCAGGACGGAAAGAACTGGACAGAGGTGCTGCAGTGCCTTCCCCAGGACAAGAAGGAGCAGCGCATCCTCCTCACCAAGCCCCGTCACTGCCCGCTACGTACGTCTCACCGCCCTCACCGCCCAAGATGGCACTGGGACTATGCGAGTGGCTCTGAGCTTCGTATCCTAGCCGACTAAGCTAAGGGTGCCTAGCCCTCCTCGCTCCCTCTGTGAGGCTCATCTCACAGCGATTCCGGGGAGGCAGAGACACACATAGCTAACGCTCCTGCGCTCCTATGAGAACGCCCTCGTCTACCCGCAGGTGACGAGGGCGTTCTTCTGGAAACGCATTAACGTTCTCAGTATGTTCGTTTTGGGGCTCTAGTCGTGTTTTGATACAGAGGGAGTTATGAGCGGGCTTTTCCCCACACCCTTCCGAGGTGGGAATCTGGGGCTCATAGCCCCATTTCTCCCCCTGAGCGACGGGATCGCAGCCACGTGCACGTAGGGTATCTAGGGGAGAGGTAGGACTTTCAAGGCCTGCCTCCCTCCCCCACTCGGGGATGTAGTCTTGGCTCTTTTATGGGGCAGGGTGTCCTCTCTACCTCTTCCAAAAGGCTATTCGCGTGCGGGTGCTCCCAGAGGAGCTTACGACAGGAGCGTGTCGGCGAAGCAGTAGGGTCTCAGGTGTCACGATACGGAGCTGGCTCTGGGACTTCTGCACAGCACCTTTACCCCCTGTAGGTGGGATCTTGGTCTGTCCGTCTGGGACGAGGAGGGAAGGTATTATTGCGTGCCGTCACCGTCATCTCTGCCGATAGATCCTCGGGTAGGACAGTGGCCGCATCGTCAGCGAGTGGGGAGCGATCGGTGTCAGGAGCATGTTGCGACACTGGGGCATAATCAGTGGCTATGGGCACTGAGCGAATAGGCAGTCAGAGCCAGAGGGTGGAGACGATGAGCCCATCACACTCATAGTTGGCGAGGGTAGTCCTCCCCGAGGAGGGTGTGGATACTGATCGTGAGAGCCCGTCTCCCGCTTGAGTAGTGCCACATCATTGGGCACCTGCCCGTGAGGGTGTCCATCGACCTCTACCGGGAGGAGCATACGCCGCTCCAGGGTGTACTCGCCCGAGAAGAGCGCGGGTGGGAGGGCAGAGCCTCCTCGATCACCCCATATCCGTGAGGAAGCCCTGGTCGTCCCATATTGGGTCCCAGCACGGGGATCTCCTGCCCGAAGACCCTGCGGGCGGCCCTTGAGGAACGTCCCATCCCCCTAGACTTGGGACAAAGTCTACATCCAAGGACTCATATCCGTAGGGAGTGCCCCCGCTATACGAGGCGTCAAATGGAACTCCTCGGCGAGATATCATCTGGAACGAGCGATGCAGTAAAGAGCTACATCAGAGCGATCTGAGGCAGCCAATAGCTGGGCTGAGGTGCGTTGCGTGTGCTCGAGAGATGCTGGGAGGCAATCAGAGCTATCCTATACATAGTAGGGTAAAATATGGACGTTACAGTATCGTGGGTAGGTTAAATAGCGTTACCTTTGTATGAGTAAGAGATAGCCTCTCCCTACACCTACAAATGTATAAAAAGATCACGGGATAATGACTCGGCTAGAGTGTCAATATAAACAAAAATAGACGACCCTACGTAACGCTCTGTGAGAGTAACGTACCCAATCTCCCTAGTGGCTAGGGACTGCGAGGCTCTTCGGCGCCGAGGGTATCACAGTACACCCCCGCCTGATGAGGCGACACTACGCTATAGGGATGTCTATGAGCTAAGCGAGTAGGTCACCACGGAGTTCAATATCGAGGAATCCCACCCCAGAGTTCATGCGCCTGGTCGGCGGTGCCCCGTCAGGTCACCTCGTCCCGCGATGCACCCGATGCGCTGACGAGCAATGCAGGCTGGGATGTCGTCCCACCGCACCTTCCTCTGCGACACGGTCGCTCAGCTCAGGAATGGGGATTGAGTCCCTCGATGCTCGTCTCCACCGATGCGAAGCAGATCGAGGCTGCCCGCCTCCGTAGGCACGACACGAGTAGAGCTCTACACGGGCCCTATGCCGCCGAGATACCGTCTCGTGAGTCCGAGGAGGCTATTGCTCCCTTCGCCGTGCTGCTGAGGGACCGCCCTTGCCGTTGGGCTCGAGGCTGAATGCAGGACACGACCTGAGCCTCCACGAACCTACAGTTCTTCGCCGAGCAAATCCCTTCGCTCTCCGGGGTATCTATAGGTCATGCCTTGATCTCCGACGCCCTCTATCTCGGGCTTCAGGAGACCATCCGCCGCTACCGAGCCTGCCTCGGCAAGTAGAGCCTCCCCTTCCCCTTCATCCTAGTAGCTCCTCTCGCTCTCGGGGTGGTCTGCCTATGCCTTCGGGCTGGGAGGCCCTACTGAGCCCTACAAGCGAGGCTTAATAAATAGATAAGACAAATAACTAAAAGCAGGTTATACCTCGTGGATACAGCAGCAACAGCCTCTCTGCACAGACCCTAGCAGAGAACTCTACCTCTGCCGCTTCGCTCTCCATCCTAGACCTCGCTACCAAGGGCGGATGGATCATGATCGTCCTACTCCTACTCTCCCTCCTCGCCGTCTATATCTTCGTCTCGAAGTACATCCAGATGCGCTCGGCTGGGCAGGAAGACAAAGTACTTCGTCCAGCGTATCAAGGACTTCGTCATCGAGGGCAAGACCAGCTCCGCTATCAAGCTCTGTGGGGAGACCAACACCCCCTACGCCCGTATGATCGCAAGGGGGCTCTCTCGTATCGGTCGCCCTATGGCGGACATCCCTAGTCATCGTAGAGGACGTCGGTAATATCGAGGTCAGGGAGACTTGAGAAGGGTCTTCCCCTACTGGCTACCGTCGCTGCTGGCGCTCCGATGATCGGCTTCCTCAGGACAGTCACGGGGATGGTACGTGCCTTCTTCGACATGGCCAACGCAGGCTCTGGTGGGGTCGATGTGCCCCTCTCAATGGTATCTACGAGGCTCTAGTGACCACTGTCGAGTGGGCTCGTGGTAGATATCATCGCACTCTTTGCCTCACAACTACCTCGTGGCTGAGCTCGACAAGGTCGTGGGTAGATGGAAGCCAAGACGGTCGAGTTCATGGATATACTAGAACGAAGTCGTGCACTAACCCCGCTAGCCGACCCGACACATGGCACTCAAGCGTAAGAGCAAGGTCTCTGACTCCTGACAGCATGGCCTCGATGACAGACGCTCATCTTCCTGCTCCTGATCTTCTTCCCTCGTGACCAGCACGATCGTCGTGCCCAACACGATCAGGTTACCCTACCGACCTCTGCCCCTCAGAGTTCGCCCGAGCAGCCCGCAGCACGTATCACACTCACCCCTGATATGCGCTACTACTGAGGGATCGAGCGTAGCTGTCCCCATCGAGCTCTCCAGGGAGGGGCTACGGGAGCAGCTAGCGAGTCTTCGCCGCTGAGCATCCCGGGGCCTACGTCTCCATCAGGCTGACGAGAACCATCCCCTACAAGGAGGTCGTCGCCGTCATCAACGCTGCCTCGCAGTCCTCCCTCAAGGTAGTCCTCGCCACACGTGCCGAGACCGAGCAGCCCTCCACCCTCTGGTCGATATGCGAGTAGGTCAGGACTCATCGCCACTACGCCGTCAGGCGGTGCCTAGCTATTGCCCTAGCGCTGCACGCAGGTCTTCTAGCCCTGCTCGCCTCTCTACCTCAGTGCCCCACCCTCAGCCCAAGCCGGTAGAGGTAAGTGGTGGCGGTGAACGTGGGCAATGTGGAGCAAGCTGCGGGCGCTGTCGAGCCTGGGGGTACACCTCCAGGCGCGCCTCAGTCTACCCGTGTCAGAGGCGCCTCGCCCTACCTCCCACTCCGCCTATCTACCCCACAGCCCAGGGCTCCTCACGCACCTCAGCCAGCCCTGCAGACGCAGAGCATAGAGCAGAGCATGCATCGAGGAGACCCGCCGTGCTGAGGCTGAGGCCAAGGCTCAGTGCCGAAGCCGAACGCAGAGCCCGTGAGGGAAGCCGCTCGCCGTGAGGCTCAGCGTCAGGAGATCGGGCACTCCGTATCGGGTGCCTTCGGACGGGCGAGAGTGGTGCAGCAGAGGTCACAGGGGGACAGCCAGCTCCAGGCACGGGCAATCAGGGCAACCCCAATGGTAGCGCTGGTAGCTATGCCCTCACCAGGCATACCATCGTCAGCAATGGCGGTGTCCTAGCCGACCCTCCACCAGCCGAGCTATCGACGGCGTCGTACGTGTACGCATCGTCGTAGATGGCTCAGGACGTGTCATACGGGCTACCGTCGCCCGAGGGTACCAATATCGCTGACACCTCCATCCGCAACGCTGCCCTGGCGGCAGCTCGTGCGACACGATTCAACAGCGTAGCAGGTGCTGATGACCAGGAGGGACTCATCACCTACCGCTTCAAGATCAGTCGTAACCCACCTTCCTTGCCCCTCCTCCCGAGGGGCAAGGCGCTCTCCTCTCACGGAGCACCTCTCCTACACCCCAACTATACCCACTCCTCAACAATCCGAATTTGTATGCCAAAGAACATCTACGTCTTCCTCGCATGAAGGCTTTGAAGAGACCGAGGCCGTCATACGATTGACCTCCTACGCCGATGCCGGCCTACCTACCCACATTGTCACCATCGACGATGAGCCACACGTCACCGGCGCCACGGCATAGCGATCGAAAGCCGACCTCTCCATCCGCGAGGGTATATAGAGCCGATGTCCGTGCCCTCGTCCTGACCCGGTGGACTGCGGCGTGACCAATCTGAGATGCCTCACCCCGCCTACACGAACTCATCAGATGCAGTCACGCGACGCGAAGCTCCTAGCTGCCATCTGTGCTGCTCCCTCTATCTATGGTCGCCTTGGGCTGCCAGGGGAAAGAAGCGACCGCCTACCCTGGCTTCGAAGGACAGCTAAAGGGTGCGAAGGCAACGGAGAGCCCCGTCGTCCGCTCGGGCAACTTCATCACAGCTAAGAGCGCAGCCTACAGCTTGACTTCGCCCTCCGCCGTGATGAAGCCCTCGAGGCAAAAGGCGAAGGCAGACGAAGTCGCCGCCGCCCTCATCTACTCACCGCCCCTAATTCCCCCTGCCCCTTCCTCTTCATCCCACAGCGAGATGAGCAGCAGCAGCGGGTAGTGTACTCGCTGGGGCTGCTTCCTGGGGCTGAGGGGCTCCACAGGGATACAGTGGCTTCGAGTAGACGTCCCCTCTCGTTGCATGAGTCCCCTCATTATAGTCGATGAAGGGCTATTTGCCGAGAACCCCTATTGCTGTAGAAGACGATTGGCCTGCGACCATTAAACATCTCTAGTCTATAGACACCAATGGGCTCACTCTCCCACAGGATAGCATTCTTATCAAGGGTCTGCCTCTGATAAGTCTCCCTGATATGAATTTGTGAACGTCGTAACTATTCCCCGAGATAGAACTGATTAATCCAGGTTGTCCTGCTGCTAGGGGGTGAGGGCTTTCCGCCCCTCTATATCCTCATCCTTCTTGCAGGAGGAGAGGAGAGTGATAATCCCACAACGAGGATAAATAGTCGAATGAACTTATTCATAACACACTTCTAATAACGACTCGTCTTCACGGGAGTAAAGGTCGCTGTAACCGTTCCATTGCTGATATTAAACAGCTCATACTTACCTCCCTCACAGAGACGATGATTACCTCAGATTCACCAAGCTCAAGGGCGTGGGATGAGCACAAGCAAAACCAACTCCTCTACAGCGTACTTGCCTGAGTAAACCTATCAGTGAAGCTATTGCTTCCGGTACTTAACGACGCCCATCGTCATATATCCCTCATCATAGTAGATGAATGAGGCTATTACGGATCCTATCACCCTGATAGAAGTCCACGTCCACCTGTCTCTATACTTCGTCACGACACTAGTGCTGCCCCTAGCAGAGACATCTATCAACACTGCATTCTGGTCTAAGGTTCGCTCCTCATACTGGTTCCCCAGCGAAGAAGCGAAAGGACGTGTAGCCCTCTGTATCTCTGACATCGGGGAGGTGGAGGTTGTCCCTGCTAGAGGTGGGGCTTTTCCGCCCTCTATATCCTCATCCTTCTTGCAGGAGGAGAGGAGTGACAATCCCCACAGCGAGGATAAATGGTCAGATGAGACTTATTCATAACACACATCTAATAACGACTCGTCTTCACAGAGTGAAAGTCGCGGTAACCGTCCCATTACTGATATTGGGCAGAGCATATATACCACCCTCAACAGAGACAACATTTGGGTTCTTGGGTTCGTGATTGGAGGTGCAAAGGTACAGCTAAACCGAGGGTAGAATGTGCTAGAATTGTTTGCATTTTGTGTACCTTTATAATCGTTGGTTTTGTGGTGTCATCATACAACGACTCAAATGACAAGGAAGAAACTACGGATCGAGGATCTACTCCCTCCCAGACTAGAGCAGCTCAGTTTGCCCTAGTGATGAGGTGAGACTGGGTGATGGGGGCATGGGCGGGCGATGCCTTAGGCGAGGCGACTTCTTCCTCAGGAGCTGGCTCTCGGTGTGAGTGAGTGGGTATCCTCTGCGAGGGGATGCTTACGAGCTACTACGTGGATAGGAGGGAGAGCGGCGTACGAGTTTCTTCTTCAGCGACCGCCTCTCTAGCATTGTACTCGATGCTATCAGTCTACGCACGGGCGATCGGAGTGAGCTATATCATCAAGCCACTGAGGAAGCCTGCTCTGGAGCATTAGTAGAGACCTCTTACGCGAGCATGAGGAGACAGTCACCGTCTTTTAACGAGTGGTTCACTGACCGACTAGAGGCTTTTCTTCATCGAAGCATTACGACTCGTCGAGCCTTCCAGCAACCAACTTGACCGATCGTGTTATCTACCTCTACGAGCGACGACCAGAGCTCTTCGACGCTATCCCCAAGGCCACCTAGCCACCCTGCTCAGGATGCACCGCAATACCCTACAGCAGCTCATCGACACTGAGTCCTCCCCTACCGACTGATACACCCCACACTCCTAGACTAGTCCCTGGGTCTGGATAGAGATCCCCATCGGACTCATTGGGAGACGTACCTAGGCATGTAATTATAGGCTCACCCCGACTATATCGGAGGCGGAGAAGTATACACGTGTACTATCAGAGAGTATACCCACGTGTACACAACTGTATACACGCTGTACACAACATCGCTCTAAGTATGTCCCCTCAGGGCTCTCTCTGGCACGACCATCGGGGCGAACACCGAGCCGCACTCAGCGACATGGCTAGGAGCCTCTCGGGCGGGAAGCAACATCCCACCCCAAAGTACCCGAGCATGGAGCACTCGGCGGAGCTGCATGGGCTCGCCCAGAGCTCCCTAGTGCTAATCTCCCCTATGTATGAGGCTTTTCTACATTTGTATCCTAAATATTGTGCACTATAAGCCCCATAGCACCATTATATAAAGAGGACAAAGATGAATATATCCTACGACCTACTGCGTAGCTATGTTACCTACAGACCTCACCCCCGAGGAGGTGGCCGAGGGCCTCACCTCCATCGGACTAGAGGCAGCAGTGTCGAGGAGGTCAGTCAATCCCGGAGGCCTACGTGGCCTGAGTCATCAGTCGGGTACTCACCTGCGAGGAACACACCAACTCGACCACCTACACGTCACCACCGTGAGACATCGGTCAGGGTGAACCCCCTACAGATCGTCTGTGGCGCCCCCAATGCTCTGAGGCGGGCAAGGCTGTCGTCGTCATGCGACCATGGGTACCGTACTACCTCCGGAGGAGGCTTCACCATCAAGAAAGGGCAAAATCCGTGGCGTAGAGAGCTACAGGATGCTCTGCAGCAGAAGTAGAGATAGCGTAGGAACGACAATAGGTGGGATCGTCCTGCTGGATGCCGACAGAGGTCGTCATCGGGCAGCCTGCGCCGAGCACTTCAGCGTCACCTCGGACTATGTCCTCGAGGTGGATCATTACCCCCAATCGATGGGCGCTACCTCCCACTATGGCGTAGCTCGTATGCCTGTGGCACACCTCGCTCCAGCGTACCCGGGGGAGCATGTCACACTCACCTCCCCCAGGTACTCAGTCGTCCCAGGGGCCTGCCCCTGCCCGTCTCCATCGACGTAGCCCCGAGCTCTGTCCTCCTTCCAGGGACTCGTATCCGTGGGCTCAAGGTCACGGAGAGCCCCAGTGGCTCCGTCATGAGCTCGAGACCCTCCCAGGCTCAAGCCTATTAACAATGTCGTGGACGTCACGAACTTCGTCCTCCACGAGGTGAGGGCAACCCGCTACATGCCTGACGACCTAGCCAAGGTCAGGACACAAGGCCTGCGTATACGTGTCGGTCAGGGAAGAAAAGTGACCCTCCTCGACCAGAGCAAGGTGAAGCTCACTGAGCAAGACCTCCTCATCGCCTCGGGCGAAGGCGCCCTCTCTGCATCGCTGGTGTCATGGGCGGCTTAGACTCAGGGACGACCGAGCAGACGACGGAGATCTTCCCTAGAGGCAGCGAACTGTATGCCTCCAGCGTGCGCCGTCGGCAGTCGCATCGGGGTGAGCTCCGACTCCTCCTTCCGCTTCGAGCGTGGGCTCGACCCCAGCACACTGAGTGGGCACTCCCGCGTGCTAGCACCCCGATCCCTAGGCTTTTTGCTGGCTATATCGACGGCGGGATGGTCGACTACTATCCGAGCCAGCCCAGCCCCTACTCCGTCACACTAGCCTCGGGCGCATGCACCAGCTCCTCGGCCTGGGAATTACGAGGAGGACATCAGGCGTATCCTCAGCCAGCTGGAATTACGGATGGCGGCCGACGAGACCAGTGGCACCTCCTAGTACCTCGCTATCGTGTGGACGTGACTCGTGACCGTAGACGTCATCGAGGGATATCCTACTGCATCTGCAGGGTACAACCGCGTGAGCTCAGTGGCTATCCACGCCAACCTCAGCCCCAAGGGGCAGTAGACGCTCCTACAGCCGTCGCCTCCTCCTCTCTGGAGCAGCTCACGGGGGCAGGCTTCAGACGAGATCCCTATGCGTAGCCTCTCCTCCGAGAGCTATTACGAGAGGCTTTAGCTCCCTGCCTCAGGATCGTCTCTGTGCAGCTACAGAACCCACTGGGTGGAGAGCTGAACGTCCTTCGTCAGTCCCTACTCTTCGGTGGACTGGCTACCATCAGCCGTAACCTTCGCCGCCAGCAGAAGAGCCACTACTACTACGAGTGGGGCAACTGCTGCAGAGCTTGATCCCAAGATGCCCAATACCGCTACCACCCTAGCAGGCTACCGTGAGACGGCGACCCTAGGACTATGGATAGCAGGGGCGGGTACAGAATAGCTGGGCGCATAGCGATGAGACGGTCTCCCCTTCGAGCTCAAGGCGCATGTACAGCACCTCTTCGACCGCCTAGGCATCAGCCTCGGTAGTCTAGCCACGACGACGTGCGAGCCGAGACATCTTCGCCTCGCCAGCCCTCGTGTGGGCGACACACGATGGGCGTGAGGTCGCTCGCCTCAGGCGGTGATCCCCCAGCTGCTAGACCGCTGGGAGATCGACCTACCCGTGTACTTCGCCTCGGTAAAGCTGGGCTCTACTGAACACGCTCGCCGAGGCGCACTAAAGACCACCATCAAGGGAGGCTCCCCCAAGTATCCCGTCGTCAAGCGTGACCTCTCCCTCCTACTAGACAGCCGAACGACCTTCGCTCGGGGTCGCAGAGATCGCACTGACGCACGGAGAAGAAGCTCCTGCAGATGTCACCCTCTTCGACGTCTACGAGGGCAAGAACCTCCCCGAGGCAAGAAGAGCTACGCCATCACGCTCCCACCTCACGGGATACCGAGGCGCACGATGAGCGAGGACAGATCGAGACCATCGCGAGCCAAGATGCAAAAGAACCTCCTAGAGAGCCTGGGAGCGGAACTACGATAACGACCCAACACAACGATCGTAAGCAAAGAATAGACATGGGAAGAGCATTTTGAATATCAGAGCTCGTAAGATGAAGCGCTGAGAAATATGGCTGCGCGTCTTCACGAAGCTAGGTAAGGAGATCGCGATCGCCGTCAAGGCTGGTGGTGGAGACCCCGAGACCAACCCTCGCCTACGTGTGTGCTCATGCGGACAGCTAAGAAGGAGAACATGCCTAAGGAGAACGTGGAGCGTGCCATCAAGAGGCTACCTCCAAGGACTTCTCCGACTACAAGGAGATGAACTACGAGGGCTACGGCACCCTTCGGCATCGCTATCTTCGTCGAGACCGCTACCGACAATACGACACGTACGGTAGCCAACGTCAGCAGCTACTTCAACAAGTTCGGCGGTAGCCTCGGCACCACGAGAGCCCTAGGTTCCTCTTCGACCACAGTGCATCTTCCACATCACCAAGCGTGATGGGATGGACATCGAGGAGCTCGAGCTAGAGCTCATCGACTACGGCGTAGAGGGCTGAGGAGGACGAACAGAGATTATCCTCTATGGAGCCTTCTCTGCCAACGCTCAGATCCAAGCCTACCTGAGAGGCGCAGGCTACGAGATCGCCTCCGCCGAGGTTCGTACGTCTACCCAACGACACCAAGCCGTTACCCCCGAACGGCGTGAGACCCTCGCCAAGCTGATTGACAAGCTCGAGGAGGACGAAGATGTCAGAACGTCTTCACCAACATGCAGGAGGAAGAGGAAGAAGAATAAGCCTCCTAGGGTGACACCCTCACTAGACCACGGACTAGATAGCAGAAAGCTACCGCCCCTAAGCAATGGGAGGCGGTGCTTTCTGCTATCTCACTATATGAGACGCAGGCCAGTGAGGTCGCCCTAGCTATTTGCGCTCACGATAGCTCTTGATGATCGGATGAAGACGATCGCCGAGGCAGCAAGAGTCAGTAGGGTGGGCCCATCAAAGCTTAGGGGCCTACGAGGATCGCACCACGAGAGCAAGCCAGGCAGATGCAGACACGATCGTCTGCAGATAGGTCAGGGGACGACGATAAGCCATAGTGAGGAGGTAAGAGGAGATGGAGAGTGATATGGTGGGAGACCGTCTGAGTGCGTGCCTTATGCCCCACGCTCCGTACTATCTGCCCCTCACGGAGCATCCACGAAGTAAGGAAGCTTAGCCGAATACTATCATCACGGGTAAACGTACCCTCGTGACGAAGGATCTGCCACGTCAAGCGCCTACCATGCCGTAGCACCATGCGATGTAGGGCTCGCTGTGTCGCTCGGCTTAGGTAAGGATGCCGTAGGATCGAGTCCGCCCTTGGCGTCGAGGAGCTGATGGGTATGAGGTGGAGTCTTGATAACAAACCACGGGCGCAGCTCTAGGAACTTGTCTTCATCCACTCCATATACCTCCTGCAGCTGTGAGGACGGTATAGTAGCCTCCGAGGACTTGGCGGAAGGAAAGGATAACGATGTGCAAAGGCCAGGTACCGCAGGATACGCAGTAGGGTAAGGAATCTACACGGTTGGGGATCCAGCTGGACGTAACGTCTAAACTTCTCCACACGATACCCCCTGCGGGTAGAGGTCTCCGACATAGTGTTCGTCAGTGATGGGACTATCGAGGTGAGCATGCTTAGCCCCCTATCGGATTAGGCGGGTGTTTGGAGTCTCCACAGTCTGCTGTGCCCCTGCCGATGACTGATGCTGAAGAGGGCGATGAGCCGTGAGGCATGAGACTGCGAGCGCAGAGGGAGGAGGAGCAAGAGGATAATCATGACCTTGCGCTCCGCTCATCCTAGTATCAATCCGTCTGTCTCATAGGGAGGGGCGATTACCAGACCTGCTCGATAGCCTCCGCTGGAGCTCGGGTACGAGCCTCCAGGATCCTCAGGTGTCGTCCCCTTAGGGAGTAGGCTCGGGGGTGGAGCACATAGAGAGCGTAGGAGGCTCAGGGGAGATACAGATGGTTACTGGCTCACTGGCGTCCTCCGAGTCTTGAGGATCGATAGGTGCCTTAGGACGCTTGGGAGCTGGGGATTACTCTTGGTAGACGAGGGACGCTGAGATGCGTAGGCTGGGCGTGTGGGTGTGCAGTGGGCTGTAGTCGTGGTTTGGGACACAGGGCGGGGCTGGCTTTTCGTCGCAGTAGGGGCTATAGCCTGCGCCGTAGGCTGACTGCTTGCCTGCCGTGGGTCGCTGTAGGGGTAGCAGGGCGAGAGACTTCGGGCAGAAGGCTTCGGTTGAGGTCTGCAGGTGCTACGACCTCCGGGCTGTACAGCAGGGGATGAAGGAGCAGGCTCCACAGACTTGGCCATGGGGCAGGTGAAGGCGCAGTCGTGAGGGGCAGAAGACGCCTTTGTCGCGGGAGCTGGAAGGTGTAGCCGTGGAGGTAGAGGAGTTGTCGCCGTGGGCGTAGGTGAAGACGTCGCCGTAGAAGCAGAGGATGAGAGAGAGAGACGTGGCCCCCGGAGATGGTGCATGTGCAGCTAGGAGCATCCTCGATCGACTGGATACGTCCATCCTTGAGGACGATCGTGCGGTCTGCTCGGCGAGCCGAACTCAGGGTCGTGCGTGACGATGCGCAAACGTCTGCCGAGCTCCCTACGCTAGATCGAATATGAGCTGGTGCAGACTCTCCTTGTTGGCCGTATCTGGGCTTCCCGAGGGTTCGTCAGCGAAGATCGCGCGCAGGCTCGTTGATCGGAGCACGTGCAGACTGCTTACACGCTGACTCTCCCCGAGGAGCTGGGAGGGCTTATGGCTGGCACGTTCCCTGAGCCAAAGCCGGTCTACGGGAGCTGTAACGCCCGCTCACGTATCGTGTCCTTTGACTCCCAAGGATCGCTGCGCAGGTATCATGACATTCTCAGAGCCGTAAACTCTGGAAGGAGCTGATGCGCCTGGAAGATGAAGCCCATCGTACGATTGCGTAGCTCTGCGCACGCCTGTCCCAGGCCCGTGCCTCCTCACCCAGCACCTGAATGAGCACCTGGGTCGGCCTGCCTCTAGCGTCCCGAGATGCCTGTAGGAGCGTGGTCTCTACCAGCCCCACTTGCGCCTACGATGGAGATGGTCTCTCCTGCTGTACAGTGAGGTCTATGCCCTTGAGTACCTCTAGGGGCCAGAAGCTCTGTGTATGTTCGTTGCTTGTATGAGTCGTGAGTTGGGAGTCTTGCAGACTGATCGTGCTGTGATATGACGGAGTACATGGGCTGCTAGCTGACAGCCAAAGGAGGGCAGGCATATGGGATGTGGTGCCTGCGGTGGAGGCGTTTGCAGGGCTCGCCCTGGATCTCCAGTGTGGCCTCCTCATCCAGGAAGTTCCGAGGAGAAGATGACAGGGGACGCCACGGGTGATACCGAGCTTGCGTAGTCGCTTACGCAGGGCTCTTGCTAGGCGCGCAGTAGCTGAGGAGAGGTCGGCCTGAGTGGATTAGGCTAGGATCGCTCTGGCTCCTGCGCCCATCGAACGACGATAGGCAAATCATTCTGCTAGCCAAGGCAATCAAAGTGTACCTTGGGGCTAAGAGAGTCGATCGCATCGACGACGATGTCATAGGGATGACGGGCAAGGAGCTCCACCATACTATCGTCTCGTAGGAACTCACGTATGACCTCCAGCTCCAGCTCGAGGATTGATATCCCGTAGGCGCTCTGCTAGGACAAAGGCCTTCGCCTCCCTAGATGGCTCTGTGTGGCTACGATCGACGATTGAAGTTGGAGGGCTGGATGATGTCGGCATCGACGGATGGTCATCCGCCCGATCCCTCCACGTACAGAGCATCTCGGCTGCCATTCCCCGACACCACCGAGCCCAACTAGGGCACATGGCGGGCCTCATGGCTCCTCTACTCGTTCGTCTCCCCAGTAGGGAGACGTGTACGTTCCTGTCCAGACCTCGTGATCGATCGTTGCCTAGGGTTAGTTGATTCCACGCCTATTGAGCTCCTGCTGTGAGCGCCGAGCGTTGGCTGGGTGTGTGGCATAGTCAGGGGCAAAACCTACTTGGTAGCCCGAGAAGTCCTCACGCGCACATATAGATATAGTCGTGCTGCTCGGCCGAGTACGCTATCGATGGCAGAGGTACGAGGGAGGACGATGGGGAGCAGGAGGAGCCTACGACTTGATAAGTATTGTAGGAGAGGTGACGGTGAGGTGCTCACCACGGATACGACGCAGCAGAGAAGTCCCCGAGGCAAACTTCACCGTCGGATGGGACTGCGGGCGGATACCTTGGCGAAGGCGATTGAGTGCACAGCCCTGCTAGTGCGCCGATACTCATCAGACTTAGCGGACTCACTCTCACAATAGAGAAGCGTCGTCACCCTGCAGTGGACTAAGACCCGAGCACAGCCGCCTGCGTGCTACGTGCTCCACTCGAAAACTCAAGTACCCGCTATGGATACTATCAGCAAGGCCTCAGCCGAGGTATCCCAGCAGATCGTGAGGGCGACGAAGGAGCCTCAGCACGGAAGCCTCGCACTGCACACCATACCGCTGCTGCATCCTCGGGCTATGCATCAGCGCACGAGACTATCAGCCCGTAGCCAAAGATGGGAGGTAAAGGAAATCAATGATCTGCCTCCGTCCTCTGTGCCCGTAGGGGTAATCGTCAGTGGCGCCTGCTTCCCTCGCTGGAGGATGTCCACAAGCTCGGGCATCGCAGCTCCTCGGGGATAGCATAGCGTCCTGAGCGCAGAGGTACCTGCCGTCAATCTCTCCACTGGGCATAGTAGCGGAAGAGGGCTGGGAAGCTGAGCCCAGATGCTTGCTCTGGATCTGCTTCTCTAGCTGAGCATATCCCGATCATAGACGCAATGGTAGAGTGGGTCGTCTCCTCTGCACCTCTTCCTGCAGGCTATTATAGGGGTACACGCCTGCGGTGAGGGCGAGGAGGATGAAGAGGAGGAGATACGAGGGCGATGCATGCGATCGCTTCTCCCCCTACCGTCCTCTCCGCTTGGAGAGAGGGACGGGCAGTAACCACCGACTACGACGATGGAGGGGTGGAGCGTCTGTTCATTGGGCTGTCGTTACTTGATCGTCTCCCGAGGAGAAGCAAGGCGCTTGAGCTCGCTTCCTCGTATAGAGAAGAAGGTGGGGGCTGCTGGACATTTAGTGAGGTCGAGGCTTCTCCCCGAGGGTCATGCACGCTGATCCGGGGTAGGGTGCGTGGCATTCTTCCAGAAGTAGGCGTCACGATCGAGACACCTCATGGATCGCGATCTCGGGGTGGCTCTCGTGTAGGGCTCGTGGCTGGGCAGCGAGGCTCAGGAGACCACTCCTGAGCGTAGGAGGTGAAGCTCAGGAGGACAGTCACGGGATGCCACCTCAGTGAGGAGATCTCTGACCAGCCTTGTCTCGTAGCTTGATCTCTGGGTAGTCCACGACATGAGGCAGCCCTCTGCGTGGTGTCGGGATTCTGTGCTCAGTGAGTGAGCTCTTTGGTTGGCTAGTGCCGTAAGTGCGGCTTCCTCGAGCAGAGCGGTATAGGGGCTGTGGGGTAGAAGGTGTCGTAGGCTGTCGCCAGCAGCATGGGCCTTGGCATCAGCAGGTGTCTCTACGGAGAGTAGGCACCCCCGATGGAGGTCTGCAGGAGGGCAAAGTAGGCCGCTGGACTCTTGGGGTCTGCGTAGATATAGCGACTCTTCAGTACCTCCTTGAGTCCTCCACTCCAGTGAATCGAGATGCTGCTCTATCCCTCCTGCGTCATCTTGAAAGTGTGGGGGCGAGGCGATGAAGGCCTCGATCGCACCCGATCAAATCTGCCAGCGTGGGTGACTGATCTCTCGCATCTGTTCGTTGTAGGCCTCTGCCCTGGTCAGGCGGTAAGAGGCAAAGAGGCTATCGCCCTGAAGCCGTCAAGCTAAGTTGCGTCAGCGAATCAGCGGCGAAGGGATGGACTCGCCCAGACCTTAGGCGGTAGAACATCGGGTAGGCATGTCCCTCTCCCTCGAAGGAGAAGCGCCCATCTGTCCTCGGGACGACTGAGTCTAGGGTCTGTGCCTCATCGGAACTCGTGGTCTCTAGGTAGAGTACCTTGCCCGAGGCATCTGTGATCGTCCCCGAGACGGAGAGGCTGCTGCTGAACGACTGCACCCGCAGAAGAGGGCTAGCGAGAGTAGGAGAGGCGTTAGATGAGATTCGTCTTCATGTACTATGAATAGTATCTATATAAGATGTCTGTATATGCGATGTGTTAGCTCCAGTGTGTCCCCGTGCTGAGGAGTAGCTCCTCGGCTCGTGCGATCTCGTGGAAGAGGGTCTCTCGTGTCGTCGCCTGGAGCATAGCAATACGCACGGGGCGGAAGTTGTCGATGCCCTGAAGATCGGGCTCGCTGCTATGACGGCGACTATGAGGATACCCTGACGCTCATCGAGCTTGTGGATATTGTTATCACGAGCTGACGCAGGATGTCCACATAGAATGCCTTGGCTCTCAGGGAGCTCCTGCTCGTCTGGAGGAAGTGCTCATCTGCTCGAAGATCCAGGGTTGGCCGATCGTGGCACGTCCGACCATCACGGCATCAACTCCATAAGTGTCGAAGGCTCAGCGAGCTTCCCTCGCCCGTAGTGATGTCTCCGTTGCCGATAATAGGGATGTGCATCCGAGGGTTAGCCTTCACAGCTCGATGAGGGCTCCAGTCTGCCTGACCGGTGTACATCTGGGCACGTGTCCGTCCGTGGATCGTGAGTATGGATTCCACGAGTCTGTGGTGCCTCGGCTAGCTCGACGATCGATCTTTACTCTCGTTATCCCAACCCTAGGCGGGTCTTGACAGTCACGGGGATGTTCACAGCCCGGACGACCTCCCTTGACGATACGTAGCATCTGATCGGGACAGCGAAGCATTCCCTGCCTGCACTTACCAGCGACCCGCTTGACGGGACAGCCGAAGTTCAGATCCAGCAGCTCGGGTCCTGCAGCCTCTGCGATACGTGCAGCCTCTACCATCGGCTCTACCTCACGCCCATAGATCCGGATCGCTACAGGGGCGTCCTCGGGGTCGATAGCTAGCTTTACGTGTCGTCCCCGCTACCCTGACGGATCGGAGCATCAGCGCTCAGGAACTCCCGTATAGACAAGATCGGCTCCGAACCGCTTGCAGAGGAGGCGAAAGGCGACATCCGTCATCATCTCCATCGGGAGCTAAGGTAGGGGCTCATGCCCTGAGATCGATCTTACCTATCTTCATTCTCTCTTTGTCTTCGCTAATATATGACTGTGCGGCCTCTAGTGCCTGGTGAATATCAGAGCAAATATAACGCTCTCCGATGAGATGCGCGATCTCGGTGGCCTCGAGCGTGGCACGTACCCGAGATTGACCCCCGAGGAGGACAAGCTGTACACCTCGTGTGCGGGAGGTCTCGACGAGGATATGGAGGTTGCGCACGGCTGTCGAGGTCCATGAAGGGCACGAAGCGCATACGCAGGATGCGTACCTTCAGGCGAGTCACGAGTGGCGATAACCAGTTCCTCGAAGCGGTTCGCAATACCGAAGAAGAAAGCTCATCGATCTCATAGACCTCTACCCCATCAGGGCGGGTGAGTACCTCCCTAGCGTCCCATGATGCCCGTCATCGCTGTGGGCATGTAGGGCAAGCTCCTTGCGGGAGACGAGGATCTTCGTAGACTCCACCATACGGCGCATGAAGAGAGCATGAGAGCAGTAGCCCTAGTTCTATGGCGATCGTCAGATCGAATAGTACCGTTAGCAGGAAGGTCGTCGCCAGCACCGCCACATCACTGCGAGGCACGTAGCGAGGCGCGTATCGACCGCCATCCACTCATATTGTAGGAGATCGCCACCAGCACACCCGCCAGACAAGCCATCGGGATATAGGCCGTCAGAGGCATGAGGAAGAGGAAGATCGGTGGGAGGACGATGCGCATGTACCATACCAGCGACGGGGTGCGCCCTCCATTGTTGATATTGGTCATGGTACGAGCTATCGCACCCGTCACGGGGATACCACCCACGAAGGGGACGATGATATTAGCGACCCCCTGAGCGATCGAGCTCGGTATTGGAGCGATGTCGCTCCCCGATCACCCCATCAGCCACACTCGCCGAGGAGGAGGACTCAATAGCCCCTAGGAGGGCGATCGTGAAGGCGGGTGAGATCGAGTGCTCCCATGGCCTGCCAGCTCAGCTCAGGCTACGGGGGTGGGCAGAGCGGTGGAGATCGATAGCGATCTCCGATGGTGACGAGGTCGGTGATCCCACCCCAAGTCTTCAGGCATAGCCTACGAGGGTCATCACCACGATCGCTACCAGCGACCCCGGGATTACCTTCGTCACACGAGGGAGTAAGCTGGATGATGCGATGCTCCCGAGCCCTACGGCTAGAGTCAGCCAATGAGTATCACCGAGCGAGGATGGAGCACGCCCCACTTGGGCACAAACTCCTTGGGGAGCAAGTAAGCCCCAGCCCAAAGAGGTCATTGACCTGAGTGGTGAAGATCGTCACGGCGATACCAGCCGTGAAGCCCAAGATAATAGGATGAGGAATGAACTTAATCAGAGGCCTAAGCCCAAGACGCCCATCAGCACGAGTGAATCCCGCCATAAGCGTCGCCAGTAGCAAGCCACTCATCCCATACTCCCCGATAATCCCGAGGACAATGATGATGAAGGCTCCCGTCAGCTACCCTATCTGCACCGAGCTCCCCGAGGGCAGCGACGATGAAAGCCCCCGATGACAGCTGTGACCAGCCCGACCTCGGGCGACACTCCGCTAACGATAGCGAAGGCAATAGCCATAGGCAGGGCGACAATCCCCACGATCGGCCCTGCCATTAGGTCTCGGGAGAGCATCTGCGTCGTGTAGCCCTTGAGCCTATCCAGGGAGCATAGGGCGGAAGTTCATGTTCAGCTTCATGTATTTATTCCTCAAATAAGTCCTCCTTACATTATATATAATACGGACAAAGATAAGCATAAGCACCCTCAACACCAATTCCACGATCTACGGGGTGTACACTCATATATGCCCTCCCGACATGTGTACTCTCTCTGAGCGTGACACCCGCTCTCCACGAGAGTGGTGCAGATATGCGCCCTCCTCCACCCCTTCCCTTTCGTCAATAACCCAAGCCAACCACCCGCCCAATCCCCACTCCTAAATCCCTCTGTATCAAACATACCGAGAGGGCTCAGAGGACATACCGAGAAGGGAGATAGAGGGCATATAATATCCACCCTAATCACCTATGTAAGGTGATGACTGCGCTCTTACCGAGAGCGGGGAAGCGAACATATAATGTTCGTTCCCATCACCTATGTAAGGTGATTACAGTGGACATACCGAGCCCTCTCCTGGGGGCTCAACGCCCCCTAGAGTAGGGGCTCTCGGAAAGGGCGTGATGAGCGGCTAGTGATAGGGGGCAGGACAGATGGGGTGTGGGGCTATCGGTGCAGTAGGGTCTAATAAGTCATAGGGCTAATAAGTCTAATAGGTGCAATAAGTCTAATATAGGTATGCTGCTCACTAGCTCTAGGCCAAGCTAGGGAGACGGAACTCTCTCCCCCACTCGGGAGAGCCCCACAGCTGGTAGATGAGAGAGTGTGGGGGGGAGAGCAGACCTCGAGAGGAGGATATTACGACAGCAGATGAGCGCATGAGCACCACTGCTGGTAGATGAGGAAGAGCGTGGGGAGGGAGCAGACTACGAGAGGACGATGCCCACGATAGAAGATGAGCGCATGAGCACCACTGCCAGTAGATGAGAGAGTGTGTGGGGGAGGGAGTAGACCTCGAGAGGACGATGTCCACGACAGCAGATGGGCGCATGAGCACCACAGCTGGTAGATGAGAGAGTGTGAGGGAGGGGCAGACCACGAGGACGATGCTCACGACAGCAGATGAGCGCATGAGCACCACGGCTAGTAGATGAGAGAGGCGTGGGGAGGGAGCAGACCACGAGAGGAGGATACGAGGGAGATGCCCATGCGAGCTCCACAGAGTGGGGGGCTATAGTATCAGATCTATTATACCTATTAGACTTATTAGACCTATTAGATCTATCGCACCTATTAGACCTCACCCCCAGCAGAGCTATGGGAGCGATAGGTCTAATAGGTGCAATAGGTCTAATAAGCTAGCCAAACCCTAGCCCAGAGTGTACCAGAGCTGGTAGAGCTGTGTGGGCTAGGGCAGGGTGGATAGACCATGAGTGCTAGGGGGTATAGGGAGGTATAGGGGGCTAGACTAGATAGCCGAGGAGTGCTGGATGATGAGCCTAGGGGGCGATAGGGCGATGGATGAGGTGATGAGCCTAGGCATGGAGAGATAGGGAGCTGTCACCAGCTGAGGGAGACTAGCCCATGAGAGCCTAGGGGCGGTAGAGCTAACGACACGTCGCTCGCTGAGGGGTCTCGGGAGCCGAAAGGGTGACGACGAGGAGGAGTAGCCACGGCGAGAACCGACGAGAGCCCCTAGGTGCTGCTCGGGATGCTCTAGGAGCGAGAGCAGGTTCGTCGGGTGGAGCCCTCATTCTGCTGGACAACGAGGTTGCCCCATCAGGTCATAGATATGCCAGGTGACTTGGTAGCCTGAGTATGCACGTAGCTCCTGCAGAAGCTCCGAAGGGTGGTAGAGCCCCCACGAGGCATCAGAGGCCTGGGGGTCTTGTTCTCTCGGCTCTTTGCTCCAAAGCGAATTGGCTCTACCGGGGGTAGCATGACCTTGGGAAGCACGTGCAGGACGCCAATTGGTAGCTCCGTCGTCATCACGTAGGGGATCGACACGCTCCCACGCTACGCCAGCCTTGGTCTTCATCCCTCTAGGTAGGCGAGCCTTGTCGTAGCTAGAGGCATCTATCGTTCGCCCCGTGGCATCGATGAGCCCAACCACCCCTGCTCGGTCTGTAAGATGGGAAGGCTTACCTCTAGGACACCCTGAGCCGGAAGCCCGTAGAGCGACATCAGCGTGGAGCGGTCACTCGTCAGGACGACAAACGAGCGAGCGAAGAGGGAGACATCAGGCAGAGAGACGACCTCCACCGACTCAGCATCCCGCCCGACGACAAGGCGGTAGGGCGAAAGGCGAAGAGGCTCATCCGTGGGGTTGTAGAGCTCAATGTACTCTACCCCTTCCTTCGCAGGGTGTGCCATCACCCTCAGAGATCGGGACATGCTTACCGGGATTGGTGTCAATGGGTGGAGCAGGGTCGGGCTGAGGGTGAGGGTGAGGCTGAGGATCGGGGCTAGGATCGGGTGCAGGGTCGTCAGTTGGGGAGGAGTGCTTTTGACCTAGGGCGGAGGGAGATCCGAAAGGTGGCTAAGTTGCTAAGCCTCGTTGTTCTTCGGGGAGTATTGGCAGACCCAGGCGAGGGAGTTTTTCGTCGGCAAAGAGGGTAGGAACTCCTCATTTGTCCCGAGCTCGAGAGGCTGCCCGCCCTTGTCCGGGAAGGAGATCACGAGACGCCAGCCTACTCTCTTCGGTAGTCCACCCGATAGTCGATGCTGAAGACATGGGTAGAGGCAACACCTTCCTCCTCGATGAGTGTCTTGGTCTCTCGGTACTTGATGCGTGAGGCACTTCCCTCGGGATTTAGCTGTAGAGAGAGCGTGACGAGGGCGATGCCGTGATGTTCGCCTCCGACAGCGAGGGCAACATAGTCGTAGGTATTGCCCTGCTGGGAGAGACAGCACAGTAGGACATAACTACAGTTCACTGAGGAGGGCTGCACCTGCCAGCGTATGCGCCCCTCGAAGCGTGGATCTTCGGGTAAAGTCGTAGCAATGGAGAGGACACTCAGCCCCCGTGCCACAGGGCGAGGAGCATGGAGCTCGATCGCTCCCCCTCGGAGCAAGAAGTGATCACGGTCTAATCGCCAAGTCGGAGCTGGGGGCACGATCCCGTCACCGCCTAGGTCGGGTGTCCATGTTTGTGCCCCAAGGGATATCCCCACCACAAGGAGAAGCAGACATATATAGGTAATAAGGCGCATAGTATGAGTGTGTATAGGCTGGTATATATGATGGTGTGTGCTGTAGTGAAATGCCTCAACTAGTGGAGGTAGAGACGTCGTGTGGAGACAAGGAACTAGATGAGGTAGAGCGTGTGTGTGGTAGAGAGCTATATAATAATGTATAGGTGATAGGTGTACGTGTGTCAGAGAGTGAAGGTATCAAGGCCTGGGAAACTATGGGAGAGAAAGGGTTAGCTCTCCCTTCGGGCTCATCAGGCGGTGTGTGGCAGGGCACGGGGATGAGCTTGGTAGACCTGCTTGAGCTGCTCGAAGGAGGTGTGGGTATAACGTACGGTCGTGGAGACAGAGTTGTGACCGAGGAGCTCACGCAGGAGCATAAGGTCGCCCCCCGAGTTAAGCATATCGGTGGCAAAGGAGTGACGAAGGGCATGTGCTCCACGACGGGAGAGGTGGGGCACAGAGGCGAGGGCTCGGTGTACGACTTGGTAGACGGCCTCAGGGCTCATCGCTCCACCCCGAGAGGTGACCAAGAGCGTCTCGGTAGAGCCAAAGCGCTCATCACGTATATCCCGCCAGTGCTTGATGGCCTGGGCTAAGCCTTCGCCAAAGGGGACGATGCGCTCTTTGCGTCCCTTACCCAGCACTTTGAGCTGTCGGGAGTGAAGGTCTACATTGCGATCCAGGAGGCCTGCGAGCTCAGAGCGTCTCAGCCCACACTCATAGAGGATAGATAGGAGGAGCTGATCTCGTACCCCTATCCAGTCCTGCGCCTCGGAGGATTCGTCGATAAGCCTATTGAGCTCTGCAGTCGGTACGTACACGGGGAGAGGCTTATCTGCCTTGGGCGGACGAAGGGATTGAATGGGATTGACCCGAATGATTCCACAGCGTAGTAGATAGCGATAGTAGCTCTTGAGCGAGGGCGAGGTGCTTGCCTACCGAAGAGGCCTTGGGCCCGTGTCCAACCTATGAGATAGCCAGCTCCGTACGAGGTCGAGATCGTGCTCCGTGGGGGTAAAGGGTTCGCCTAGTCGCTCCTCGGTATAGGCTAGGAATGCCCATAGATCCACCGAGTAGGCGTGGATCGTCATGGGTGAGGCATCGACCTCGGAGCGGAGATAGTCGAGGAAGGCCTGGATATAGTTGGGTGGCGTGGGCATAAGATCACCTATCGAGGAGCGGTGGAGAGCTATGGAGCGAGACGATGGATCTCCCAGCTACCATCTGCCTGCCGCTCGTAGAGGAAGCGGTCGTGCAGTCGGCTATCACGACCCTGCCAGAACTCAATACGGCGGGGTACGACAGCCCAGCCCCCCCAGTTGGCAGGGCGAGGTACCTCCCGCCCTACGAAGCGGAGGCTCTCCGAAGCAAAGCGCATCATGATGTATTCGCGCGAGGGTATAGGCTGACTCTGTGGGGAGATACGTGCCCCTACCCTACTCTTGTAGGGACGCATGGCGAAGTAGGCATCGCTCTCCTCAGGGCTTAGGCGGTGAATATCTCCCTCTACGTGGATCTGACGCTCCAACTCGTGCCATAGGAACGTGAGGGCAACATGGGGATTGGCAGCGATCTGCTGCCCCTTGCGACTCTCATAGTTGCTATAGAAGACGAACTGCTCGTCCAGGACTTCCTTCAGTAGGACGGTACGGACGCTAGGGTAGCCATCTGGGGTCGAGGTGGCGACGATCATAGCTGTGGGCTCATTGACCTGAGTCTCTATAGCTTGGTTGAGCCACTTGCCCACGAGTTCAAAGGGATCATCAGGCGGATCCTTGCGCCCGAGACTCAGGGAGGAGTACTCCTGCGTATATTCTCTAAATGTAGATCCTTTACCATACTCTTGTTAAGACATATTGGGGCGGAGTAGATACATACCCCCAGCAGGTAGAGGTACTATCGATACCCCATGAGTCTGCTCTCACAAAAGTACAAGATACACCCTTCGTAAGCAATAGTATCTAAAGGTTTAACACGAATATGCACTCCACTACCCCGATAAGTCTCCTCAAAAGCCACACCCGAACCTACCTACGAGAGGATGCATGAGGGAGGTTCTTTTCTAGAAAGTTTGGGCTGGGGTTATCTCCTAAACTCACTCACCTATCGAGTTATAAGGGGAAGAACATTAGATGAGACAAAGGGGATTTCCCTCTATCAAATGAGGGATAAGAGGCTATAAAACAGCTCTTTTAATTCTAAATATTTTTAAGTATCCTTCGTTAGTATTTTTATTATATCTAAACCTTGTTTTTTTCGGTAGAAAAATCTCTACATTTGCTCCAAGGAACAAAAGGAGTGATTGTCATACACCCTAGGGCTATGAGGAAAGAGCCCCCACATCAACACCAACAGACTCCCTAGCCGAGCACTAAAGATAAAGCAAGAAACAGGCGAGAGCGAAGCACTTAAACAACGATCAAAGATGGAAGGAACTGTAAGATCAGAATATGTAGAAACACTAACAACTAGAACTCATGAGAAAAAGCGTACTATCCCTACTACTCCTCTTCCTCGCGCTAGGAGTAGCATGGGCACAGAAGAGGCAGATCACAGTCTCAGGGACTGTAGTCTCTTCTTACGATAAGGAGCCCGTCGTCGCAGCGAGTGTCGTGTGTACGGACTTCCCAGGCACTGGGAGCCTCACGGATGTCAACGGACGCTTCTCTTTCAAAGTGCCCGCAGAGGCACGCACACGCACGATCAGTTGTATCGGTTACACCACGCAGAAGATCCCCATCACGGAGGGAGCCATGAACATCATCCTCAAAAGCGAGGAGCGTGTAACTGAGACAGTCGTCGTCACAGGCTATGGCGCCACGCGTAAGTCCGCCTTCACAGGATCAGCCACAACCGTCTCCACCAAAGGGCTGAAGGATGTACCCAGCATATCGCTAGAAGACAAGCTCACTGGGGGCTATCGCTGGGGTCAATGTGAACTCCCTTTCTGGGCAGCCTGGGAGCTTCTCCACCGTACGTATCCGTGGGCTAGGGCTCCATCAACGCAGGTAATAGTCCGCTCTATGTAATCGATGGTGTCCCCGTCAATATGGATAATGCCACTATCTTCAATTACGGAGGATCAGGAGGTGTAAACCCACTCTCTACACTGAACACAAACGACATCGAGAATGTCACGGTCATCAAGGACGCTGGTGCCGCAGCCCTCTATGGCTCACGTGCCGCTAACGGCGTGATCGTCATCACCACCAAGTCTGGTCGTAGTGGCTCGACTCGCTACAACTTCAAGTCCGACTGGGGCTTCTCCGACATAGCCATTGACTATCGTCCTACCCTCAGTGGTGAAGAGCGTAAGGCGGTCATCGAATCGGGTTTCCGCAACTACTACTCCACGCTGACGGATGGTCACGGCCAGCTCCTCTATCCTACCCCCGACCTCGTCGAGGCAGAGGTACAGAAGGCTACAGCAGGCTCTACAGCTGTCCCCTGGACGGGTCACTACACCAACTGGCGTAAGATCCTACTACGCAGGGGCGGGACACAGAACTATGAGTTCAGCGCTATGGGCGGTGGTGACAAGACTCGATTCTACACCTCGATCTCCTACTCCAACCAAAAAGGGGATCTCTGCCTCCTCGGGCTTTAACCGCCTAACGGGAGCCTTCAACGTCTCCCACACGGATCGTGAGGCTTGAGCTCAAGGCTCGTATGCTATTTGCCAAGACGAACCAAGATAAGAACAGTGAACGCTCCTCCTTCGCCAACCCTATTTTTGGAGTGTCCACAACCCTATCGCCCTCAACCTTCCCCTACAATCCAGACGGATCCTATAGCCGAGAGTTCCCAGGGAATAATGGCCTCAATCCACTCTTTGCCCTGCAAAAGAACTTCATGAGGACCAAGATCACTCGTGCTAACCCAACCCTCGAGGCTACCTTCACCATCTTCCCTTGGCTCAAGGCTAAGCAAATCGTCAGCTATGACTATCTGAACACCGAGGAAGCCGTATGGTGGGACCCTCGTCAGGGCGACGGTGAGGCTGCTAACGGTGTCTTCCAGCGTGTGAATGGAGAGACGGGGACACTGACCACCCAGTCCCAGCTCTATGCTCAGAAGCAACTGGACAAGCACAACCTCTCGGGGGTCGCTAGCTTCGAGACAGAGCAATATGACTACCTCCAGCTCTATGCTTATGGGCTAGACTACCCCTCTCATCTCAAGTATGAGATCGAGAACTCAGGTACGCAGAGCAGTAGCTCCTCCATTCTCAATTCACGTATGCTCTCCTTCCTACTCAAGGGTGACTACGACTACGACGGGCGCTATATCTTCGGGGCATCGGCTCGATGGGACGGATCCTCTCGCTCTAGCACCCGCCAAGCGCTGGGGGCTCTTTTGGTCACTCTCCGGCTCATGGAACATCGGCAAGGAGGACTTCATGAAGCCCATCGACCACATCATCTCCGATACACGCCTACGTCTGTCCTATGGTGCCAACGGGACTCTCCCCTCTGGGCTCTATGACCACCTCTCCCGCTATGGCTTCGGCTACAACTACAATGGGGGTACGAGGGCTCAAGGAAACAAGCCTAGGATCACCCAACCTCTCTTGGGAAAAGAACAAGGCGCTGAACATCGGGCTGGACTTCCGTCTCCTACATCGCCTATCCTTCACCCTGGACTTCTACACGTAAGACCACTGACCTACTCCTCTACAGGCGATCTCAGGTACTACGGGCTTCTCCAGCGAGCTACAGAATCTAGGAGTATGCGGAACACGGGCTTTGAAATCGAGATACGCTCCAACAACCTCTCCTTCGATGGCTTCTCCTGGAATACAACCCTCTCTGTCGGGCACAACAAGAACGAGCTCCTACGCTACGATGGCGTGCAGACTCGTGAGATCTCAGGTAACTGGATTCACGAAGTAGGACACCCATACAACACCTACTACCTCGCTGAGTATGCAGGTGTAGATCCCCAGACCGGTAAGGCTAGCTACTAAGAATACCCTAAATAACAAGGGAGAGCTCGATCGCACCATCACGACCGACATCAACAAAGTAGGGCTGAAGCGCATCGATGATAAGCCCTTTGACCCCGTCGTCACTGGGGGAATCATGAACACCATCAACTGGGGGATCATCGACCTAAGCATTAACTTTAGCTACTCCCTCGGGGGCTACCTCTATGATGATGCTGTCGGCCTACACAAGGATGGTAACACTGAGGTACTTGGTCTGGCTGTCCCCAAGATGTATGACCTCAACAAGATGTGGAAGAAGCCAGGTGACAAGGCCGAGCTCCCTGCTTTCAACCCCACCAACGAATACATCGCCTCTACTCGTTTCCTCCTTCCCTCCGACCACCTTCGCCTTAAGAACCTCACACTGGGGATCGCCGTACCGAAGAAGTGGACGACCAAGCTCGGTGTAAACACGCTCCGTGCCTACGCCTCTGGGACGAACCTACTTACTTGGAAGGATAAGCGTGTCGTCGTCGATCCTGAGGGACGTGGCTTCATCGCCTACCAGACACCTGCCCTACGTACGATCACCTTCGGTGTGCAGGTCGGTATCTAGTCGCTTATGTTGAATCTCATTTATGATTGAGCCCTATGAAAAGGAATATATATAGTCTACTCATCGGGATGGGACTGGTACTCTCTCTCCCCGCATGTAAGGACTTTCTCAATACTGAACCCTCCGACGCTATCCCTACGGACAAGGTCGCCTCAGATATAAGTCTCCTACGACCTACCTTGCGAGGTCTCTATGACGAGCTACAAGGAAGCAACTCCTCTACTGCCTACTACGCACGAGGGTTTATCACAGCTGGTGACGTCATGGGAGATGATATGCAGGGAATCCCCTCGGGATCTCGAGTTCAGTCCTACTACAAAATGAGCTATACCAAGGACTCCGCCCCTGGCATTTGGTGCAAGGCCTATAGGGGTCATCCGCGCCGCCAATCGTCTCATTGACATGTGCACCAAACTAGAGCACAGAGCCTCACGGATGCACAGAAGACTCAGGTAAAGAGAGCGCAGGCACAGGCTCTGGCTATCAGAGCTCTTGCCCACTTCGACCTATGCCGTCAATATGCGACCCCGTATAAGTTCTCCAATGAAGGCACTGCCCTCGGTGTCCCGCTCCTCACCTCAGTACCCGATAATAAGAGCCTACCTAGTCGTGCCACCCTCAAGGAGGTCTACCAGCAGATTATTGCTGACTTCAAGACCGCCATTGCCACCCCAGAGCTTCCTGAGACTAGCTATGGCTACATCAGCAAGAGTGCGGCCAAGGCTCTGCTAGCCCGCGTCTACCTCTACATGGACGGCACAGAGGAAATACAGGGCTCTAGCCCTAAGCAAGGAGGTCATCGACGCAGGCAAGTACACTCTAGCTAAGACGGTAGAGGAATACAAGGCACTCTGGAGCGAAACAAACTCTACGGAGATGATCTTCTCCATCGCAAACTTCGACTCCAAGGACTGGGCTGACCGTGAGGGGCTAGCCTACGTCTACCACGTAGATGGGTACTACAATGCTCATGTCACCAAGAAGTTCTATGACGAGATGCTTCAGGATCCCAATGATATCCGCTGGAATGTGCTCACCGCTAGTGAGGGCACCAAGGCGGAGGCCTCTGCCAAGAATACACCTGGTCTACTCCCCAGCTACAAGGTCTTCATCAGGGAAGTATCCAGGTAAGGCGGCCTACAAGGATATGCGCACCAACGATGTCCCAGTCATCCGACTCGCTGAGGTCTACCTCAATGCTGCCGAGGCAGCCTTCAAGCTCGGAGATCGTGCAACTGCTCTGCAGTACCTCAACGTCATCGTCAAGCGTGCTAACCCCGCCAAGAGCGTTGCTGATGCAGACCTCACCCTAGAGCGTATCCTCAGAGAGCGCTCTAAGGAGCTTGTCGGTGAGGGGCACCGCTTCTTTGACCTGATGCGTAACGGGCTGCGCTGCGAACGCTTCTATGGTGGTCAGGTCGGCTGGCATGGGCCTCTAAGCAAGGAGAGCCAAGCCTTCGACCACACCTACTTCCGTACGCTCCTCCCCATTCCCATAGATGAAATCAATCTAGGCTCTGACCTAGCTAAGCAACAGAATCCAGGCTATTAACATAGCGTTTGTTAGCGTTTGATTCTAGATGGCGATCCCCTATGCCGTAGTACGCTACGATGCAGGGGATCGTTCATTACCCTAGAGCTAAAGCACAAGGGAGGCCTTCCGTGAAGGCCTCCCCTGTGTCTATCTATCTTCATCCCTACAAGATGCGGGGGCGAGGGCAATGTTGATGTAAAGAGCGTGGGTATAGTCGTCCCTCCCTTACTCACGCCAGTAGCGACGCTGGACTCGGGAGGAGATCCCAGTCAAGATCTCGTAGGGGATGGTGTCGCAGACCTCGGCCACACCCTCTAGGGGAAGGCCTTCGCATCCGAAGAGAATCGCTTCATCCCCCACCAGCACACCAGGCACATCCGTCACATCGACCATACAGGCATCCATACACACATTGCCGATCGTGGGGCAGAGGTGTCCACGGATCGTCACCGCATACGCTCCCCGGCTCAGTCTTCGGCTGAAGCCATCAGCATACCGACGGGCAGTACCGCCACACGGGAATCACGAGTGAGGTGCCCACGACAGCCGTAGCCGATGTATTCGCCTGCCTTGAGATCCTTCACCTGAAGGATCACTGTAGAGAAGCGGGCGATGGGCTCTACCCCTGCCCCTAGCCGTGGGACTGAAGCCGTAGAGTCCAATCCCGAGACGAGCCATATCCAGCGCATACTGGGGATAACGCTCGATCCCTGCCGTATTGAGTAGGTGGCGACGAGGACGATAGCCGAGGGTACGCTCCAGCGCATCACAGCTCTGGACAAACTGCTCATACTGGTGGTGGACATAGTCCGCCTTGCTCTCCTCGTCTGCCGTCGCTAGATGGCTAAAGACCGTGCACACCCGCAGTTCACTGCACGCAGAGAGCTCCCTACCGAGACGCTCCATATCCTCGTAGTCGAAGCCTGGGCGGTGCATCCCACTATCTACCTTGATATGTATCGGGAAGTCCTGTACCCCCAGCGCCCGAGCCTTCGCACGAAGCCCCTCTAGGAGCTGGAAGCTGTACACCTCGGGCTCTAGCATGTGGGCAAAGAGGGTCTCGGCACTGCGTAGCTCGGGGTTCATAATCATGAGGTGGGTGCGTATCCCCTTCTCTCTAAGCTCTCGCCCTTCGTCTGCAACGGCTACGGCGAGGTATTCCACCCTATGCTCTTGTAGTGTGCGTGCTAGCTCAAAGGCACTGTGCCGTACCCATCAGCCTTGATCGTACAGATGATCGGACGCTGGGGAGGCAGGAGAGCTCGGTAGTGATTGAGGTTGTGCACGACAGCACAGCAGGTCTATATCCAGCACTGTCTGGTGCTCCTGAATGGAGAGCCTGCGGTAGACCTCCTCGAAGGTAAAGCGCCGAGCTCCTTGATCAGCAGACAGCTCCCTGAATCTGTGACAGTACCTGAGAGCCCAGCAAAGCTTGTGTCGTGGGGAATGTGATGACCTGCACCCCCTCGAGCCCCTCCAGTTGGGACGAGATATGCTCCCCTACGGCGATCAGCTCCTGCACCCCGTAGCTACGGATCAGGCTCGCTACCTCGCCATAGAGGACTTGGTCACCGAGGCCGCTTCCCTCGATGTCCGAGAGCAGTAGGACTGGACGCATCGCTGTGGCGGTAGCCCGTCGCCTCAGGAAGTCTAGGGCGATAGAGGCGACTGGAGGTCACAGCTGTAGGAGTCGTTGATGAGGGTATTCCCGCTATACCATCCTTGACCTCTAGGCGCATGGCCACGGAGTGAAGGCCTTCCCATCGCTCGGGTTGGCTCAGGAGCTCGGGGGCAAGCTGGGTAATGAGCGTGAGGGCGACCAAGCAATCCTCCACATAACCCGCATCGGTGAAGGGGAGGGTCAGCTGATAGTCCTTCCCTAGGGCTCGCAGCTGGAGGTTCGTCTTATCTCCCCGTGCTTCTTCTCGCTCTACATAGAGGGTCGCAGTGCGGTCTTTTCTACTCCAGGTGAGGTGCTCACCCTCGGGACAAGCCTCCCGCATCAGCCGTGCCACGAGGGGGTCATCTATCCCGTAGACAGTCGTATGGCAGGCGGTGAAGAGCTGGAGCTTCTCCCGAAGCTTCTCCTCCAGCGACACAAAGTTCTCCTGATGGGCACTACCTAGGCAGGTGAAGAGGCCAATGCTCGGCTGGATCGCTTCCCGGAGGGGTGCCATCTCATGGGGCTGGGAGATACCCGCCTCTAGGATCGCCAGTTCGTCTGTCGCCTCTATCCCGAGCACGGAGAGGGGGACACCGATCTGCGAATTGTAGCTACGAGGGGAGCGCACGACAGCACGTGTCGGCTCCAGGAGCTGATAGAGGAGTTCCTTAACGATCGTCTTCCCATTACTTCCCGTAATCCCGATACACTGTAGCTGGGGGAAGCGAGCCCGATGAGCCGAAGCGATGCACTGCAGGGCTCGTACCGAGGAGGGGACGACATACCAGTTGCCCGACCATTCCCCCCTAGTCACCTGCTCTGGCAAGTGCTCCACGACGAAGCTACGTACCCCACGGGCGTAGAGCTGTGGGATATAGCGGTGACCATCCCCCGAATCGGTAGTGATGGCGATGAAGAGGGTATCTGAAGGGCTGAGGAGTGAACGGCTATCAGTCAGGATGTGTCGTATCAAGGCACTACCCTCCTGGACGGGGAGGGAGGTCTTCAGAAGCCTTCGTAGCTCCTCGGGGGCGAAGGCTGGGGTGACTAATCTATCCATACGTATCTATGGGGTATCATATATAACAGCCCACAAAGGTACAAATAGCTCGCCTGCCCTATACCACCTTCCTCGCCTCTTGCCCGACTTTTGCCGACAGCACAGCTATCCTTCCACCCCTCGCCCACTGCCCACCTAGACTGCCCACCCTATACTGCCACCATGCCTACCTCAGCCCCCTAACCAATAGACACAGCATACCCGCCCTGCCTGAGAGACAGCCTAGTCCCCACCACACTACACCCATCACACAGAGCATACCCATCCCCCTACCTAATAGACAGCCCTAGTCCCCACTATACAGCCCCAGCACACAGCATACCCGCCCCTACCTAATGGACGGCCTAGTCCCCACCATACTACACCATCGCACACAGCATCCCCACCCCTACCTAAAGGACAGCATGCCCCACCATACTACACCCATCGCACACAGCATACTCGCCCCTACCTAATAGACAGCCTAGTCCCCACTATACTACACCCATCGCACACAGCATACCCGCCCCTACCTATATGGACAGCCTAGTCCCCACCATACAGCTCCAGCACACACAGCATAGCTATCCCCAGCACACTACACACCTAGCTCTAGGGCACGGCTACTAGCTCTCTCACCCTAGGGCAGTCACAGCTCTACCGCCCGACACACCATAGCCCTCCAGCTCTAGGGCTACGCACTTCCCCATACCTTATTAGACCCATTGCTCCTATTAGACCTATTAGACCTATCGCACCTATCCCCCTCCACTAGATAGGCTATAGTGGGGAGTGCATAGGTGGAGGTCGTATATAGCTACTACCTAGGAGGGGAAAAGTATACACGTGTGTATACCATAGTGTACCCACGTGTATACAACAGTGTACACGCGTGTACACTACATCGCTCTAAGTATGTCCCCGAAAGGGCTCTAGAAAGCGTGATCCTCGGGACGAAGCCTAGACGCTCCAGAGGAGTAGCTAAGCCCCCTAAGCCAAGATATAACACCCCCAAAGAAGCCCAAGGGTGGAGAGTACGAAAAGAGATCAGACGTCAACCCTAAGAGATTAGGGAGATGGAGAATGGTTTGCTACTATTTGTGTATCTTTGTGTTAAGATAAGGCGTCTCGTCAGCTTATCAGCTCTTTTGATGAGTCCTTCTTCTCGAAGGGGATAGTACCGTCTCACGACCCTTGATAGAGGAGATGGAAATAGGTGGCTAGGCAAACAAATCGCAACAATCGCAAACAAAGCAAGCACATTTGTTTTTTTATTTACTTGGGAGCTCCTTTGAAAGAGGATGCTCCGTAGAGTGAGAATTGGAATCTGCTGCCCGCTTAACTCAGATAGGTTTAGAGGGTTTTGCTTCGCATAACATAGACAAATAATAGAGTAAAGTATGAAGAAATTGACACTCGTACTGAGTACTGCCCTCCTAGCAGGGCTTGGTACCGTAGCTCGTGCCCAGGTGCAGGACGTAAGCTTCACCGTGGCACCCGTAGTAGGCTACACGCACTGGGATAGCAAGCTAAACCTCGGAGACGCCCCCTACTGGGGACTGCGTGCAGGCTTTGGCTTCGGCCCACTCTTCGAGGTGCGCGGTCTCTACGAGCGTAGCTTTGACCTCAAGGGAAGGGTGAGTCTAGCCCAGCATGGCTAGCCAAGTGGCTAGATAAGCTGGAGGATGCCAACGCCGAGATCGAACGATTCGGCGGTGAGCTCAAGCTCAACCTCTGGTCCAACGCTATCTTCACTCCTTACCTCACAGCAGGTGGTGGGGTAATGAAGTTCACCTACACGGGTACGCCTCAGGCTGGTCTACCCGCTAGCTACAAGGAAGAGCAGATCTACGGAGCTGGAGGACTCGGTATCAAGCTGAACCTCGGCCAGCGTGTCGCGCTCTCACTCGAGGGACGTGACCTGATGTTCAATGTCAATCCTAACAACCGCTTCCTCAACGCCGCTACCAGTGGCGACAAGCTCCTGCACAACTGGACGGGGCAAGCTTCGCTCGACCTCTACTTCGGGGGCAGCGCTAATCGCCCAGCCGATGCCGTCTCCCGTGCCTATAAGAGCATGTACACGGGTGGCTTCCGTGGGCTCAAGTTCGCTATCGAGCCCGGAGTAGCTTACGTAGACTTCGCCGAGAGCACAGGCTTCTCGGACCAGTGGTTCTACGGGGGTAGCGCCGGGGTAGACTTCTCCTCGGTCTTCGGTCTGAGAGGGTTCTACTACATCGCTACCGAGCAGCCCAGCAAGCTGAGCCTAGACGTCAATAAGGAGCTCGCTATGTACGGGGGTAACTTCATCGCTCGCCTCAACATGCCCCTCGGCCTCACCCCTTACCTGAATATCGGTGCAGGGTACCTCGACGCTAGCAAGCGTTATGTCGGCTCGGGCAACGGGGTAGACCCCAAGAGCGGTCTCTTCCTCTTCGGGGGTGCTGGCCTGGAGATCCCTCTCCACCGCTATGTCGCCCTCCACGGGAATATCAATGCCATGCTTACCCAGCAAGGCAATCCGGACATCACGAACGTGACCTCTCCCCAGCAGGTGAAGGTAAGCACCTTCTATCAGGCAGGTCTGCGCATCAACCTCGGTCGCTCCGCACAGAGCGGTCGTGCTCTCTACGAGGACTACAGCGCAGGCAATGTCTCCACAGCTGTAGCCCTAGCTAACGAAGCTAACCTCCGTGAGCTCAACGAGCTCCGTGCCTCCCTACGAGTCACGTATCAACAAGCTCAACAAGGAACTCGCCGAGGCCGTCTCTCGCCGTGACACCGTCACCGTGACACGTGTCCTACGCGAGAAGGAAGACCTCAGCGGACGTATCTCTGCTGTCGATAAGAGCACCAGCGAGCTCGCCGTCGCTCAGGCTCAGGAAGTAGCAGCTCCAGCAGCTATCGCCGCTGCTATCGCTCCCCTCTGCTGTAGCTACGACGGCAGTGCACGTACGGTCACTCTGACCACGAGCCAGTTCGAGCAGCTTGTCCGCCGTGTGATCAGCGAGGTGAACAAGGAAAACAAGGAGAAGAACACCACCCTAGGTGTCTCCGAAGTCACCAACAGCAACCTCTCTGACCTCGACAAGATCCTCCTGCTGAACGCCCTCTATCAGGGTCAGTACCGCATGCATGGCCTCAACCTCCAGCCCCTACAGGCATACCCACAGGTAGCTCCTGTACAGCAGGCTCAGCCACAGCAGGAGGATGATAACAAGGCTGTAGATGCTAACATCGCCCTGATCAAGCGTCTCGATCGAGGTCATCGACCGTCTAGATGCTATCAGCACCAGTCAGGCCAAGACCGCTAGCGCAACGAACACCGCAGTCAATCAGATGACGACTCAGGCTCTCGCTGCTAGCGTGGCAAAGGACAACGACCACCACATCATCATCGCTGACCGTGACGACCGTGGACAGGTCTACGCTCAGGAGGTGCGTGTACGTCAGGAATCACCTATCCGCTTCCAGGGCTTCTCCCTCTTCGCAGGTCCGAACTTCGGGGATGCCTTCGCCCTCAACATCGGAGGACGTGCTCACCTGCAGATCCGTGACACTCGCTTCGACCTCGTCCCTGACCTCTACATCGGGCTTGGCGAAGGCTCACACTTCGGGCTCAATGCCAACCTCCGCTACAACCTCCCCACCCTGCTGGATGGCGCTCTCAACCCCTACATCGGGGCTGGGCTCGGCTACAACAAGGTCGGAGGTGCAGGGTCGCTTCCTACCCTAACTACGTAGTAGGTACGACGCTCAACAAGGTACTCGGTGGTGGGCTATACATCGACTACACCGTCCGTGGCGCCTTCCGCAACAACCAGCTAGCAGTCGGCTACCGCTTCCACTTCTAGCCCAAGATCCTCGAGACACTGATGAAGTCCAGATCCCTCCTCATCGCCCTCTCCCTCCTCGCCACGGCGCATATAGGCAGTGCACAGAGCACCGCCCAGAGCCCGGTGCGAGGAGCGCAGACGGCGCCAGACACGCTGATCACGCTGACGGAGGACGAGCTCGTAGCAGGACTACGTGCCATAGCTGAGGCCTACCGCACGAAGGAGACACCCCAGCGACAGAGCGAGCTCACGGCAGAGCAGCTACGACTGCTGAAGTTCCAGATGCTACTCAATGCGCTTGGGCTAGGCGCCCTCCCACGGTACAGCCTTTGTCCACCCACAGGTACAGCCTATCCACCCTCAGCCCACTGCTCACCCACAGCATAACCCACAGCGTTATCCACAGTACCCTGAGGCTTACTACTATCGTCAGTATGAGCCACAGAGTCGTACCACCCTATCCCAGGGCTCCGAGGCAACGGATGCCCGACTAGATCGTCTAGAGCAGATCCTACTCCTTCTGCTCCAGTCACGCTCTAACGACTCTCGTACGACCACGACCGTCCTGCCCAGCCGATCGAGCAAGTCAGGACGCACCATAGAGCGTACGACCGTCGTCCGGGGTCAGCGGAACGACTCCCTCCTCTACCGCCTCCAGCAGGAGCTCGCCAGCCTACGTGCCTCCATCACCGAAGCACAGGCCATGGCTCAGCAGACACCTGCTCAGCCCCAGCAAACCCCGGCAGAGGCGGTGAACGCACTCCCTCAGATTACCCCTACGACGACTGTCACCCCTCTTACCCCTCTGACTCCTGCCCAGCCGATCGTCCGTACAGACACGATCGTGGAGGTGCGCGAGATGGAGAATATGCTCCTAAAGCGACAGGTCTTCTTCGGGGTCGGGCAGATCACGCTCTCCGCTGATGCTCAGCGGATCGCTAGCGAAGTTGTCGAAGCAATGAACAGCTACCCCACATGCAAGCTCACCCTAACAGGCTATGCTTCGCCCGAAGGGAATGCTGACCGCAACGACCTGCTCTCCCTACGTAGAAGTCGTGCTGTGCGTACCTACCTCGTGAAGCACGGTATCACTCTGGATCGCATCGAGGTGTAGCTGGAGGTGTCGATTACCAAGCGGATGAGCGTGTCTCAGCCCGCCGTGTAGAACCCTCGTCCTGAGGAAGAAGTAGCACCAGACAACATATATACAGATACGCTCCGCCCACTCCTCGGCAAGAGACAAGAGTCTCTCTGAGGAGTGGGCGGGGCGATTCTTACAGACTACCTAAATGCTCACTTTACATACACGCCCCTTAATGACTGTGGAATCCCCTCCACCCGCTCGAAGGGACACAATAAAGGCTAAGGGTGTCTGTCAAACTGATCGACAGACACCCTTAGCCTTTAATACTGAGATATGTAGGCCTAGTACTCGTCAGAGACGCTTAGCTTGGCACGACCCTTAGCACGGCGAGCGGCTGGTACACGACGACCATTAGCGGTAGCCATACGTGAGCGGAAGCCATGCTTGTTCTTTCTCTTTCTGTTCGATGGTTGGAACGTTCTTTTCATCTTACTTGTCTAGCTATATTTATTCGTACGATTCTATTCTATGCTGATGCAAAGCAAATTGAGCCACAAAGATAGCGAATTTTATCTAATCTTATCCAGCAGCCTTTGGATGAGGGACGAGGAAGGCATAGCTCGCCTGCTCCTCCTCGGCGATTACTTGGTAGTCGGGGGTGGAGGTTAGGCCTGCGCACTCTATCAGGAAGAGCGAGGCATAGATGCGCCTATGCGAAAGCCTATGGGCATGGGTGGCGAGGGGCACGGGATGAAAGCGAGGAGAGCGAAGGCAGGCGATCGGCTGAGCGAAGTCCTTCGTCTCACTAAGAGCCTCTACGCTTAGTGGCTCCTCCCCCGACTCGATGAGCGGATATTCATAGAGTCCGTGCCAGATGTCTCGCCCCTGACGTCTGCGGATAAGACAGCGAGTACCACCCTCACTCTCGATCCGAACGAGGAAGTAGTTCATATACCGAGGGAGTACACGTGTGCGCCCCTGCTTGATAGGTAGCTGCTCCTGAACGCCTTGGCGGCGAGCCTCGCAGTAGTCTCCAACGGGGCACTCACCACAGCGAGGACGACGAGGCAGGCACACGAGGGCACCTAGCTCGATGAGCCCCTGATTGTGCCGGCTGGGGTGCTGGCGATCAAGGAGAGCCTCAGCTAGTGCCCAATAGACCTTTTGTCCAGCAGGAGTATCGATCGGATCGCTAAGGGCGAAGAGACGGCTGAGCACACGATACACATTCCCATCCACGGTCGGATAAGGTAGATCGTGAGGCGAAAGAAAGGATAGCTCCACGGGTATGAGTGCGACACCAGGCAGACGACTCAGCTCCTCGGGGGTACGAGGGAGCTCGCCCCTCATAGTCGGAGACGATGATCTGTGCAGCTCGCCTCAGGTTGCGTCCTCGGGAGTAATAGCCTAGCCCCTGCCAGAGCAGGAGTACCTCATCCTCCGAGGCTTGGGCTAGATCCTCCCACACTGGGGAAGGCCTCGATGAAGCGATGGTAGTAGCCCATCCCCTGCTCCACCCGAGTCTGCTGTGGGATGACCTCGGAGAGGAGGACATGATAGGCAGAGACCGCTTGACGCCAAGGCAGGGGGCGATGGTAGGCATCATACCAAGCCCCGAGCTCAGTCTGTATAGACCTATATAGAGAGGATACGGAGGGCATCTACCAGATCACTCGTCGATGGGCTTGTTCTTCTTTATCGCCTTGGAGAAGGGGACGTAGACGAGGGCATCATTGACGATCCCGATCATCACGTTACGCTGCCCCTCCAGCAGAGCATCTATAGCGGCCACACCCATACGGCTGGCTATAATGCGGTCTTGTGCGCTGGGAGAGCCTCCACGCTGTATGTGGCCGAGGATGACGACACGCACGTCGAACTGTGGGTATTCCTTCTCGACACGCTCCGCTACCTTCATTGCGCCTCCCGTACTCTCACTCTCTGAGACCAGCACGATACTGCTATTCTTCGTCTTTACGAAAAGCCGTTCTCGATCGTCTCGGCTAGTTGATCCTTCTCGAAGGCATATTCGGGGATGATAGCAGCCTCTGCCCCCGAAGCAATAGCCCCATTGAGAGCCAGGAAGCCAGCCTCTCGTCCCATGACCTCGACGAAGAAGAGACGCTCGTGCGAGGAGGCGGTGTCACGGATCTTGTCCACCGCCGAGACGATGGTGTTCAGGGCAGTGTCGTAGCCGATGGTGAGGTCGGTTCCATAGAGATCGTTGTCGATCGTCCCCGGCAGACCTACTATGGGTATATCGTACTCCTCGGCGAACTCCCGAGCCCCCGAGAGCGACCCATCGCCCCCGATGACGACGAGGGCATCGATCCCATGAGCACGCATCGTCTCATAGGCCACTGCCCGCCCCTCGGCGGTACGAAACTCGGGGCAACGAGCCGTCTTGAGGATCGTTCCCCCTCGCTGTACGATGTTGCTCACATGCTGCGTCTCGAAGTCCTCGATCTCCCCGTGATCGGGTCCCTTATATCCTCGGTAGATCCCTTGACACGTATGCCGTGGTAGATCGCCGTGCGGGTCACGGAGCGTATGGCAGCATTCATCCCAGGGGCATCGCCCCCCGAGGTTAGCACCCCGATACACTTGATGGTAGCCATATCTACATTCTCTGTCTTAATTCTACTTATTGTTCCTTTCTCTGTATACAAAGATACACCATTCGCAGAGCCTTCGCTCCCTGCTCTCCCTGCCTCATCCCTCTTTCCCGAGGGGTGGAGGGAGGCAGTCCCCTCCTAGTTACGAGACTGTGGGACGATGGAGTAGATTAGGTGGCGGGCAGGGTTGAGCACGGCATGGATCGTCTTACGGAGCTCCTCGGGGGTAATCGAGCGAAGGAGCTCCTCGTAGATCTGGAAGTCCTGTAGCTGCTCCCCCATTGCGCACGAGCCCGAGTAGGATGATCTGCCACTCGCTGGTGTTGCTCTCGGTGAGAGCCTCCCGCTTGTTGATGAGGAAGGTACGGCGAATATCGGCTGGTTCTTGCTCCCGAGCAGGCTTTGTGCGAAGCTCCTCCACCAGCTCCTCGATGAGGCGGCAGGGCCAAGGGCGCATTCTCCGGCTGCACAAGGGTCTCTAGGGCGCAGGGAGACAAAGGGACGAGGACCGGGACGATAGTCCATATAGAGGTAGGGGAGTAGATGATCCCTGCCTCGGAGCGTAGACGAGCGATCGAGACGTCCTCTGAGGAGCTCACGTAGCGTCTTCAGCTGGAGGGAGGTGCGCAGGTCTGGGGTATAGCTCCCATAGTATATATTGTGTAGGAGGGTCTGATCGGCTTGGTCGGCCTCTAGGGTAATGACGGTCTCGGGACGAGAGGTGCGAAGGCACTCCTCAGGGATAGGGACTAAGGGGTCGGCGAGGAAGCCCTGCGAAGACATCGCTGATCTCATGGAGCATCTCCTCTGGGATCAGAACCGCCCTACGACGACCACGGTCAGCCCCTCGGTGCGTGACCACTGATCTCGGTGATAGGCCACCATCCTATCTAGGGCTCAGTGCCTGAATCTGCTCGCGGGTCTCGGGCTCACGCTGTGGCACGTGCGTCCCCAGCACACTGTCGATGAGGCGGAGCATCCTACGGTCAGGCTGTCGGTGTAGCATCTGCTCCAGCCGTGAGGGGCGACCGACCTCACTCAGCTGTCCCTGACAGAATGTCCTCGAAGTCTGCATAGGCACGCTCGGGACGAAGCATCTTCTCCCGCATCAGTCGTAGCAGAGGATAGGGTTTCCTTGGTAGGAGCAGAGCCTAGGGTGTCCCCAGTCCATCGCCTCCGTGAGGGTCATCGAGACACCATGATCGTATAGATAGCTCATGAGGCTATCACGGCTGGGGATAGCCTCGATCCCTCGAGCTCCATGTGGGCAGCGAGCGAAGGTACCCGTGGCTGTAGGCTATCTGGTATGGCACGCAGACCTCGGGGCTGGTTGATAGCGATACGCACCAGCGAGTCGGCATCAGAGAGGGGCGAAGGATGAGGCAGAATCCCATTCGGCAAGAAAGCCTCTGTGACCCCAATCCCTCGTACGTCCTGCGGGATAGAATGTGCGCCCGAGGCGTGCGCCCTGCAGTAAGGACAGCCGGCGTAGGGGCTAAGCTTCTGCTGGGGCTTTTTCCTCCTCCTTAGGGGTATAGCGAAGGAGCGAACGGCGGGTCTGAAGTCCCATCTGTATGGCTTGGCGTAGGCTCGCCGTCGTCGAGGGGCTGCTGCCCCTTGAGCAGGGGATTATGGCTATAAGCTACGAGGGCATTCCCCTGCACGATACGCTGATACTCGGCCAGGTAGGGCAGGAGCTCCTCCACTCGTACCGCATCGATACGTTGGGAGAGCGACTTGACCTCATCGTCAGTCTTGAGGAAGAGGTCTCCATGCAGGATCTCGTCCACATAGTAGTCACACCAGCTGGAGGAGGGAGTAGCATCGCCTGGGGCGAAGAGACTGGCCTTGGCACGCTCCTTTAGTTCGGTGAGTTCTCGGGGGCTGATTGTCCCGGGGCGCTGGAGCGCACTCAGGGCACTCAGGGCATGACGGATGTCACGGAGTAGGCTCATCGTCAGATCACCCTCTAGCGTGAGAGCCAGATGGCTAGTGCGCCCTGAGATACCAGTGATCTGTAAGCTTAGCCCCCTGTATGAGATCTGTGCGGTGTGCCCAGGCACGCAGTGCCATACGCTGGATGAGACTCTGCAGTAGCTCATCCTCTGTACGTGAGGGTGGGGTGCGATGGGGAAAGATAAGGTCTAGGGTAGCGGTCGAGAGGAGGGTGTCAGCGAGGGGCAGAGTGCGTGTACTCGGGGTCGTAGACCAGCTCCCCCTCCTCCAGAGGTGGGGCAGGTCGTGCAGGTAGGTCGGCAAAGGTCTTCTTCAGCAAAGCCTCCGTACGCTGAGGATCCACATCCCCCACGATGAGCACCGTCGCCAGGCTCGGTGTGTACCAGCGCTCATAGAAGCGTCGTATGGTGCCCACCCGCACCCGGTCAATATCCTCAGGCGTACCGATGGGTAGGCTTCGCCCGTAGGCACCCCGACCGATCTTTAGGCTATAGAAGGGGTCAGGAGCCTCGTAGGCACGGATCTCCTCCCGGATGACACCTCGCTCCCGCTCCATAGCTAGACTATCCAGCTGTGGTCCCGAGGCCAGTCCCGCATGATCGGCATCGCAGAGTCTGGGACAGCCCTACCATCGAGCGGTAGGGACATCATATAGACGGTGCGGTCGTGCCCTGTCAGAGCATTGAGCCCAATCCCGTAGCGTACCCCGAGGCTCTCGGTGTAGCGGGTGATTCCCTGCCCAGGGAAGTGCTTGCTCCCTGCGAAGGCTAGGTGCTCTAGGGAAGTGCTACACCCTCTCACCTGGCTCCTGCACACCCGAGCCAAGGCGAAGGACGAGACGGCACTCTGCCTTCTGCCGTGGCTCTGCATTGCGCCTAATGATGTAGCTTAGTCCGTTGGGTAGCTGACCTCGTGCCTCTTGGGCATGAGTATATCCTTCGCCGAGATTAAATGCACCGACGAGGATCAGGAGCCACAGCCATAGCCCCTGCCATCTCGATTGATCTTTATCTTGCATGTCGTCCTCTATCCACCTATCGTATATGAGGCGCTCGTAGTAGGGACGTATGGTGACACGTCCCTACTATGAGTACTATCATATATAAACGGCTGGGCTATACCTTTTTGTTGCCCTCGAGGACAAAATCCCTACTTCTTGGTAGTACCCTCCTTATTACTATCCGCCTCTAAGAGTTCGTAGCGGAAGGACTGCTCGAGTCCCCCGATAGATGATCTCACGATCGTCCACCTTGCCCGTAAGCGCTGGGCTAAGGAGGGTACGCAGGATGAGGTCGTTCATCGGACTGCGCTCTATGGCCTGCTGGTACTCATCACGATCGATCATACGCCAGTCGATGATCAGTCCTAATTGCTGACGTAGGATGAGGTTGAGCCAGATACGCCTCGTCGGTAGTACCAAAGAGGAAGGGATGGGCAATATGCATCTCCACGTACTTAGAGATGATCTCTCTAAAGGTACTCTCGGGCATACGATCGATGGCGGTGGGATTGCCTCAAGATACAGATGCCCTGCGAAGCGGAAGGCACCTCGATAGCTATTGACCTCACGTAGCCTACCCGCCTCGTCACAGAGGCCGTGGAAGAGTGCTCGGTGGATGGCACACAGCCCTGCGGAGGTACCGACCTCCTATTTGGTCGATCTTCCCCGACTCGAAGAGCTGGATTGCTCGCTCCAAGGCTTGGGTATTAGTGTCACTAGTCTTCATTGCCTATGCTTAGATTTATAGTTTATAGATATATCTCCTACAAAGATAGAAAGATCGACCATGCATCCTCCTCACCCTCCGCCATCACCTATCCCAGCTCCCCCAGCCCTACTACCCTCCTCCCTGCCCCACGACCTACCCCTGCCCTACTCCACCCCAGCCCTACTACCTATTCCAGCCCTACTACCCACCATCCAGCCCTACCACCTGCCCCTGCCGTACTCACACAGCCCTACACCCACCTCACTGACCTACCACCTGACCTGCCCTACTCACAGCCCCTACGACCTGCACGACCTACCCCACTACTCGGCTATCTATCCCAGATCGCCTACCCTACCTATGTGCACCTGCTCCCTATCCACTCTGTGCTCTCACCCGCTACACATACTATCCACACACCGCACACATGCCACACTCCCACTCCCCACCGCCCTGCCCATCCCCCACAGATGTACCATGCCACCCCTTATATCCTATAGGCTCTACCACACAGCCCTACCTAGGAGACCTCTATCCTCCATTTAGCTCAGCTACCTTTATTGGACTTATTAGACCTATTGGGTTATTAGGCCTACCCCTACTCCAGGCTAGGGGCAGGGGCAGGTAGTAGGTGTAATAGGTGTAATAGGTGTAATAGGTGTAATAGGTCTAATAGGGTCTAATACCTCCGTAGACCCCTCGGAGAAGCCCCGACCGCAGACCCTGCAGTGGATACCTACCCGCACTCAGCCCCTCTCGCAGACCCTGCAGTGGACACCTACCCGCCCGCAGACCCTCCCGCAGAGCCTGCGGTGGACTCCTACCCGCCCTCCTACCCTCCCACAGAGCCACCACGGTGGTAGATACAGAGCCCTAGCACACATACTATCGTCGAGGATAGTCGAGGATATTAGACCTATTGCACCCTATTGCACCCTATCGCACCTATTAGACCTATTAGACCTACATCCCATCTCCCCCTACCCCTAGCCACCCATCACCCCCTTTCCGAGAGCCCTCCTAGGGGGCGTTGAGCCCCTAGGAGAGGACTCAGTATGTCCCTGTAATCACCTTACATAGGGTGACTGGAACGATCATTATATGTTCGTCTACCCGCTCTCGGTAAGAGCGCAGTCATCACCTCACATAGGTGATTAGGGTGGATATTATATGTCCTCTATTTCCCTTCTCGACAAGTCCTAGCTCTGCCTCTCGTTACACCCGATACAGAGGATGTTAGGGGCGGTGAATCATTCATCCAGTGGCAGTGTGTACACCTCTCCTGCTGGGAGGCTGGCAGAGCGACATCGTGGAGAGCAGGCGCCCCCCTCGACAAGGTGATAGGTATCCCCTATGAGAGGTACAGAGCCTTCCTAGCGAGTAGTATCATTGATCGAACAGATACCACGTACCCGAGCTGGCGTATACCATATTATATACGCACGCGCGTGGGAGGGCTCAGCAGGTGGTGTGGGGACGGGGGTGGACTTTTTGCCACCTTGGGATAGGGTACCCTTATTGACCTACCTTATTATAGGTACTATCTGACAAAGATTATGTACTTTTGTAGCCATAATAATTTAACTAAACATATCATCAATCACGTGTTATGCCGAACATTATCACGATAAAGAAAGGACTGACGCTGAATCTGAAGGGGAAGGCTCAGGAGACTCAGCTTGCGCCCGCCGCAAGTGCTTCCTCCTATGCCCTCTCGCCTGATGATTACATCGGCTTTGTCCCTAAAGTGATCGTTCAGCCTGGGGATCGGGTGCTCGCAGGGGATACCCTCATGTACCACAAGCAGATCCTGAGCTCAAGTTAACCTCCCCGTCAGCGGGGGAGGTGGTCGCTGTCCACCGTGGCGCTAAGCGCAAAGTGCTGAGCGTAGAGGTGAAGCCCGATACGACTATCGAGTACAAGCACTTCGATACGGCCGGGTCAAGGGGATGGAACGCTCGAAGGTACTGTCCCTCCTGCTAGAGAGTGGAATGTTCAGCTTCTTCAAGCAGCGCCCCTACGACCGTCTGGCCAACCCCAATGCCGAGCCTAGGGACATCTTCGTCACGGCGAACTTTACCGCCCCCCTCGCCCCTAAGTTTAGCTACCTCATGCAGGGTCGGGAGGATGAGCTACAGCTCGCCCTAGATGCCCTCACCAAGCTGACCACAGGTAAGGTCTACGTAGGTGTAGGCGCAGGTGAGCTAACAGGTCTAGAGGGTGTAGAGCGTGTCGAGGTACGTGGGCTACACCCCGCAGGCCTCGTCGGTGTACTGATCAACCACACCGCCCCCATCAACAAGGAAGAGACCGTCTGGACGCTCAAGGCTACCGACCTACTCGTCATCGGTCGCTTCCTCAAGACTGGTAAGGTAGACTACAGCCGCACGATCGCCCTCACGGGCTCGGAGGCCAAGGAAACAGGCTACGTAAAAGGTGCCACGGAGCACGCTTCGAGGAGGCTCTGGCTGGTCGCCCTAGGGCAAGAAGGGTGCGCACGAACGCATCATCGAGGGCGACGTCTTCACGGGCATCAAGGTCGATGAGGAGCACGAGCGCATGAGCCTCGGCATAGACCAGATCACCATCATCCCCGAGGGTGATGATGTCCACGAGCTCTTCGGCTGGGCACTGCCCCGACTGAAGGAGTATAGCCACAGCCGTAGCTACTTCTCCTGGCTCATGCCCAAGAAGGAGTATACACTGGATGCGCGTGTCAAGGGTGGTCGTCGTGCGATGATGCGTGAGTGGCGAGTACGACCGAGTGTTCCCAATGGATATCTACCCCGAGTTCCTCCTCAAGAGCATCATCGCCTTTAACATCAACGACATGGAGGCACGTGGGATGCGAAGTAGCTCCCGAAGACTTCTCCGTCTGCGAGTTCGTTGATACCTCTAAGATCCCCCTACAGCAGATCGTACGCCAGGGGCTGGATGAGCTGTATAAGGAGATGAACTAACACGAAAGGTTTCACAATAAACGGACAAAGACCTTGAACGCATTAAGAAAACAAATCGACAAGATAAAGCCCGCCTTCACGAAGGGGGGACGCTTCTCGGCGCTGGAGTCGGTCTTCGACGGCTTCGAGACGTTCCTCTTCGTGCCCAATACGACCTCTAAGCGTCGTGGAGATACGTGCATGATGCGATCGATAGCAAGCGTACGATGAGTGTCGTGATCTTCGCACTCCTCCCGCACTGCTCTTCGGCATGTACAACGTAGGGCTTCAGCACAATATCGCCCTAGGGGTGACGGCGAGGCTTCTGGAGCACCTTCTTCTACGGCTTCCTCTCGGTACTCCCCAGATCGTAGTCTCCTATGCCGTGGGACTAGGGATCGAGTTCATCATCGCCCAGATCAAGCACGAAGAGATCCAGGAGGGCTTCCTAGTGACGGGTATCCTGATCCCCATGATCATCCCCGTAGAGACACCACTATGGATGATGGCTATCGCTACGGCCTTCGCTGTGATCTTCGCTAAGGAGGTCTTCGGAGGTACAGGGCTACAACATCTTCAACGTAGCTCTAGTCACACGTGCCTTCCTATTCTTCTCCTACCCCGCAGCTATGTCGGGTGATAAGGTCTGGGTACGCCTCAGCTCTACCTTCGGTCTCGGAGGAGAGGGCGCAGCCGTGGATAGCTTCTCCGGTGCTACACCACTAGGCCAGATCGCTGCTGCCAGGGGATGCTCCCCGACGTACACAACACCCTAGGTCAGCCTCTGACGGATCTGGATGCCTTCTTCGGCTTCCTGCCTGGGTCTGTCGGTGAGGTCTCTACCCTAGCAATCCTGATCGGTGCCTTCATCCTCATCTTCACGGGGATAGCGAGCTACAAGATCATGGTATCTGGTGTCGTAGGTGCTATCGTGATGGCTCTTGGCTTCAACGCAATCGGTGCTACCGCAGCGATGCAGATCACCCCACTACAGCACCTGCTCTATGGGGGCTTCGCCTTCAGGATCGTCTTCATGGCTACTGACCCCGTCACAGCCGCTCGTACGGAGACAGGTAGAGTGGATCATGGGTTCCTCATCGGGATCATGGTCGTCTTCATCCGCGTACTCAACGCAGGTTACGCAGAGGGGATGATGCTAGCTATCCTACTGCTGAATACCTTCGCTCCACTCATCGACTACATCGTGGTAGAGCGCAATACGCAGAAGCGTCTTGCCCGCCTAGCCTCCAAGGCAAAGAACTAATCACAACGCTACGAAGATGAATAGAGATAAGAATTCATACGTGATCATCTACGCAGCTGTGATGGTCATCCTGGCTGCCGTGCTACTGGCAGGTGCCAATATACTACTCAAGCCTTCACGGAGGAGAATGCCAACATCGACAAGATGGAGCAGATCCTACGTGCCCTAGGGCAGACCCCCGATAAGGCTAACGTCATCCCGACCTACAAGAGCCTTATCAAGAAGGAGCTGATGGTCAATGCTGATGGGCAAGTCGTCTCCACAGCTGAGGACGACCAGATCGGACAGAGCGAAGCCTTCAAGGCTAACACCGAGCTCGACTACAAGCTCATCGCCAAGGGCGAGAAGCGCCCCCTACCCGTCTACATAGCTGAGGTGAATGGCAAGACCATCTACGTACTGCCTATGAACGGGGCTGGTCTCTGGAATAAGATCTGGGGCTACATCGCCATCGATGCCGCAGACCACTCCAGCGTCGTAGGTGCAGACTTCGGTAACGCTGGGGAGACCCCAGGGCTAGGTGCTGAGATCTCCACCCACACTTCGCCGATCGGGTTCAAGGGCAAGCAGATCTTCCGTGAAGGTGTCTTCCACGGTATCGCTGTCGTCAAGAGTGGACGGTCGCCGAGGACAAGGACTACGTCGATGGTATCTCTGGCGGTACCCTCACCAGCAACGGTGTCCACGATATGCTCGCCGCCTCGCTTGCACCCTTTCAGCAGTTTCTCCTAACCTATAACGCCCAGTAGCCATGTCACTCTGGAACAAGAAGAATAAAGAAACACTCGTAGGGCTACTGAGCAAGAACAACCCTATCATGGTGCAGATGCTCGGTATCTGCTCCGCCCTAGCGGTCACCTCCAAGCTCGAGCCCTCGATCGTCATGGCTCTCTCCGTGACTGTCGTCGTAGCCTTCTCGAACGTCGTGATCTCGCTACTACGTAAGACGATCACAATCGTATCCGTATCATCGTACAGCTCGTTGTCGCCGCTACCCTGGTGACCATCGTGAGCGAAGTGCTCAAGGCCTACGCCTATGACGTGAGCAAGCAGCTCTCCGTCTTCGTCGGTCTGATCATCACGAACTGTATCCTCATGGGACGCCTTGAGGCCTTCGCCCTAGGTAACGGCACTGGGAGTCCTTCCTCGACGGGATCGGTAATGGTCTTGGCTACGGTGCTGTGCTGGTGGCTGTCGGCTTCTTCCGTGAGCTCTTTGGCTCGGGTACGCTGCTTGGCTATCAGATCATCCCTCAGAGCTTCTACGCTACGGATGGTATCCACGGCTACGTAAATAACGGGCTGATGATCCTCCCCCCGATGGCGCTCATATCTGTCGCAGTACTGATATGGATACACCGCTCCTACAACAAGGAGCTACGGGAAAACTAATCTCCCCGACAAATAGAACTAAGAAAGAATGGATTCATTAGCCTTATTCTTTAGGGTCGATCTTTTATCGATAACATGATCTTCGCTTACTACCTAGGGATGTGCTCATTCCTAGCAGTATCGAAGAACGTTAAGACGTCATTTGGACTGGGGATAGCGGTGACCTTCATCCTCACCTGCACACTACCGATCGACTACCTACTCGAGACCAAGGTCTTCAAGCAGGGCGCACTCGAGTGGCTACTAGGTGCGGAGGCTTCGGGGATCGACCTCTCGTTCCTCTCGTTCATCATCTTCATTGCGGTGATCGCTGCCTTCACGCAGCTCGTCGAGATGCTCGTTGAGCGATTCAGCCCCTCCTCTACGCTTCACTCGGGATCTTCCTCCCACTGATCGCAGTGAACTGCGCCATCCTTGGGGATCGCTCTTCATGCAACAGCGTGAGTTCCCCGATATCGGTGAGGCCACAGTCTACGGCTTCGGGTCTGGGATCGGATGGATGCTTGCCATCGTCGGTATGGCCGCCATACGTGAAAAGATCCAGTACTCAGATATCCCCAAGCCCCTACGTGGCCTCGGGATCACCTTCATCATCACGGCGCTGATGGGTATCGCCTTCCTAAGCTTCTCTGGGGTCAAGCTCCAGGCTGCTGACGACAAGGCACAGCAGAGCCAGACAGAGCAAGTAGAGGCTACCCAAGCTCCATCAGGGGTAGAGGCGAACTAACATAGATCAGGTATATAAGTCATAATGAACACAACCATTATACTGGTGAGTGTCGGGGTCTTCCTCCTGCTCACACTCCTTCTGGTGGTCATCCTGCTTGTCGCAAAGAGCAAGCTCGTACCCTCTGGAAACGTTAAGCTCACCGTCAATGGCGAGAAGGAACTAGAGGTACCCATCGGCGGTACTCTGCTCAATACCCTACGGGGTCAGAACATCTACCTCTCCTCTGCCTGCGGTGGTAGTGGCTCCTGCGGTCAGTGCCGTTGCCGTGTCGTAGAGGGTGGTGGTGAGATCCTACCTACCGAGACAGGCTTCTTCTCCCGCAAGGAGCAAAAGGAGCACTGGCGTCTCTCCTGCCAGACCAAGGTCAAGGAAGACATGCAGGTCATTGTCCCTGAGTCTGTCTTCGGTGTGAAGGAATGGGAATGCGAGGTCATATCGAACCGCAACGTATCCACCTTCATCAAGGAGTTTGTCGTCAAGCTCCTGAAGGTGAAGTGATGAACTTCAAGAGCGGTAGCTATGCAGATTACCATCCCTCCCTACGACATCAAGTATGCCGACTACGACATCGACGAGAAGTTCCGTGGGGACTGGGATCGCTTCGACATGTGGAGCCTAACCTGCCACAACGACACCGAGACGATCCGTAGCCTACTCCATGGCCAACTACCCTGCTGAGGGGAACATCATCACGCTAAACGTACGTATCGCTACTCCTCCTATGGATCGTGCTACGCACAAGTGGCTCCCCGTATCGCCTGGTATCTCCTCATCATACATCTTCTCCCTCAAGCCAGGTGACAAGGTGCGCATGAGTGGCCCTTACGGAGACTTCCACATTCAGGACACAGATGCGGAGATGCTCTACATCGGTGGTGGTGCTGGTATGGCTCCCCTACGTGCACAGATCCTGCACCTCTTCCGTACGCTACATACGGGTCGTAAGGTCTCCTACTGGTATGGTGCACGAAGCAAGAAGGAGATCTTCTACGAAGAAGACTTCCGTGAGATCGAGAAGCAGTTCCCCAACTTCTCCTTCCATATTGCCCTCTCCGATCCTCAGCCCGAGGACAACTGGACGGGCTACAGAGGCTTCATCCATCAGGTCATCCTAGACAACTACCTCAAGGATGCGAAGCTCCCGAAGATATCGAATACTACATGTGCGGTCCTGGCCCTATGGCTAATGCCGTCAAGGTAATGCTCGAGAACCTCGGGGTAGAGCGCAGTCAGCTCTTCTTCGACGACTTCGGAGGCTAGTCCCTAGGGGACAATTCCCCGACCACTCAAGTACTCTCCTCAGGCTCGCCTCGGGAGAGTACTTTGTTTTCTCCCCTGACCAACCAAGACCAACCTAGCTCTCACAGAGGCCCCCTACACATATACAGAGAGCATCTACACGCACACCGAGAGTTCATTCTCCCCGTGCACCGAGGGCGCTTCCTACCCACATATCGGAAGTCCCCCTCTCTCACCTCAAGAGCCCTTTTAGTCTGTGCACCGAGGGACGCTCGCTACGCACACCCAAGAGCCCACCCCGCACTCACACCCAGAGCCTAATCTGCTTGCTTATCAGGTGCACTCCTCCTCGTAGCGTAAGGAGCAGCGAGTTCCCCTCTCTCCACAGCTACGAGAGCTACTCTCCCCCAATCCCATCACTCCTAACTCACCACCCATTATGAGCATACAAGAAGCCTTAGAGCACCGCCGTGCTATCCGTCTCTACGACGAGACTCGTCCACTCGACAGCAGGTGCGTCAAGCACTGCCTAGAGCTAGCCACCCTTGCCCCCACCAGCTCCAATATGCAGCTCTGGGAGGCCCTATCACGTCACCAACAAAGACCTCATCCAGCGACTCGGCAAAGCGGGCATTGGACAGAGGACCATCGCCACAGCCACAGAGCTCGTAGTCTTCGTCGTGCGCCCCGACTACGTCAAGAGACGTGCGAAGGCGAACCTTGCCTTCCAGCGTGAAGTCATCCGCAAGACTTACCCAGAGGAGAAATGGGAGAAGTACACCCAAGCTCCAAGAGAGCTACTATGGGAAGTTGATCCCTTCCTCTATGCTCGTTGCTTTGGCTTAGTGGGACTCTTTCGTAAGGCTGTCATGCAGCTTGGCGGGCTCTTCGCACCCACCCCTAGGCAGGTCTCCGAGAGCGACGGCGATGTGATCCTACATAAGAGCTGTGCCCTAGTAGCGCAGACCTTCATGCTCGCCATGAGTGAGCAAGGCTATGACACTTGTCCCATAGAGGGCTTCGACAGCTGGCGGGTCAAACATGCCCTGCACCTCCCCTATGTCGCTCAGGTGTCGATGATGCGTCTCCTGCGGGATACGTCGTGCTGATGTGCCACTGGGCGAACGCTTCCGGATCCCCTTCGAGGAGCAGTACCACCGCATCGACTGATCGAGTGCACCGCCACACAGCTTGCTGGGGCTTACCCTCTAGCCAAGGTACACCCCCAGCTAGACAACCCCAAGGGCACAGCCATACCCCTCCTCCAGCTCTTCCCCCTATAGTCTGAGGGCATAGTATACAATGACAGACTAAGCGAGGAGGAGACCTATACAAAAGATCGAGGGCAGGGATACGATCCGTATCCTGCCCTTGATCTTTGTATAGCTCCGTACTATGAGCAGAGATGACTACCAGCTCTGTCCCGAGGAGTAGCCATGCTTATCCCACTTGACGTCGTGGAGCATACTGCTCTTGACCCCGATGGTGATGCTGTAGCTGCAGTAAGGTAGAGGGGATGGCATTCGCCGAGGCGTCCAGCAGTGCAGGTCTCGGCTAATACCGATCGTCATGTTGGCAATTCGCTTGGCGAGGAAGTCATAGCTCGCATTGAAGTTGAACGACCAGTTCTTCGTTGGCTGGATGCTCCCCGAGAACATCAAGCTATGGGTCAGCCCGTAGTTGTACTCGTCTCGGCGAGGGTCAAAGGTCGTGCGGTTGAGGTTCACCCCATAGGAGAGGGAGAGATTCCACGGGATGGAGACCTTGAGGTAACCATCTTGGTCGTACTCACCTTCGCTCTCGTTGTTGCCGAAGAGGGACTTACGCTCTGTTTCTTCGCTGCGATGTCTGCTAGGGAAGTGTCCTTACCGTCGGGACGAGTAGGTGGGATCGTTCTGCAGGCTATCGGTCTTGCTGTCCTTATCCTTGTCCTTATCCTTTTTTTATCCTTCTTGCCGGTGAAGAGTCCCTTGATCTTCTCAAAGGTCTGATTATTGAACGTGTAGCTGAAGGACGTACAGTGCCACGCAGACTACCGAAGCCCTTGCCATTGAAGATACGCAGCTTATTGACACGATGAGGGGTGACGTAGCCATTACCATCCGTGGTATGGCCGTAGAGGTAGGGGTCGAAGGAACCGCTGAGGTTGATATTCAGCGATTGGGAGAGGCGGATCGATATGCTTGCATTGATATCGGCTAGCTGGAAGGAGTCAGCGGCGAGGTTATAGCTTGAGTTGAGGAGAAGTTGTCTATGAGGCTGATCTTCTTATACTCCTCTATGCTATCGGTCTTATGGCGCACCTTCATCTCTAGGTTGTTATCGAGACCGAAGTTGATGGAGGCGGACTTCCCTCTACCTGGAGCACCGAAGAGGTGGTTATCCCCGTAGCGGGAATAAATCTCCTGACGGGCACGGCCATCCTTGTCCACATAGTCGAGGCGTCTCATAGTAGCCCCACATACGTGCGCCGAAGTCTGGGGTATAGCTGACCCCCGATACGAGGTGTCACACGATGGCGGATCGTCTGGATCTTGTCCCGAAGAGCTTCCACGGCTTGTAGAAACCATAGAGGGTCGTATTGAGGCTCGCTGAGGTATTGAAGTCAAAGACACGGTTGAAGCCATACTCTCGCTCATAGACCGTAGTATTACTCGTGGGGTCGTAGTGCTTGTGGGACTTGTAGGGTGTACCACCGCTCGTTGTAGTTGGCACTCAGCGTGAGGTCGATATAGTCGAGGATCTTGTAGGAGGCAGAGATAGGGATATTGTGGGAGAAGGCATTCTGCCAGTCACGGATGAGGTTGGCCTTGAAGAGGCGGTACTCCTTCGTCGAGATGCTGTTGCGGAACTGCCCCGAGTAGCTTAGGCTGATCTTCTCGTACCAACGCTCTGCCCCCACACGCTTCTTACGCTTGAAGGGGTAGATACGGTTCATACTGATCGAGATATTCGGTAGGCTCATCGTGACCATCGAGTCCGCCGAGGTCTGGGTTGCATCGATCGAGGCCGACAGGCGGAAGGGGGTGCCAGCGAAGGTGTGGCTATAGTTGATGGAGGAGTTCTTGGTGTTCTGCCCTGAGACCATGGGGTTGTAGAGGGTGTTCAGGGAGTTGTGGTTGTAGCTACTGGTGGAGTAGTTCACACTAGCGGAGAAGGTAGAGTTGGGGTTCGCCTTGGCATCCTGGCTGTGCGTCCAGTTGATACGGAAGTCGTTGCTCTGCGTGAAGTCCCCCGCTATATCACGCTCCCCGGTCTTGGTGACGAGGTAGCTCACGTTGAAGTTCCCGTTGTAGCGGTAACGCTTGCGGTAGTTGGAGCGGGCATTAGCACCCCACGAGCCGAGCGAATACCAGTCCCCCGTGAGAGCAAGATCGACATAGTCATTGAAGGCGAAGTAGTAGCCGCCCTCTCTGAGGTAGAAGCCTCGCTGGGTCTCCTCCCCATACTTCGGCATGATGATCGCGAGGATAGCTCTTATTAAAGGGGAAGAAGCCGAAGGGTAAGCCGATCGGCGTGGGTACGTCAGCGATGACGAGGTACGAAGGGCCTGCCACGACATTCTTCTGCGGGCGAGCCTTCCCCTTGGTGAGCATGAAGTAGAAGTGCGGGTGCTCGTGATTGTCACACGTGCTGTAGCGTCCGTTCTCCATGTAGAGGCAGTTATTGCTCATCAGCTTGGTGCGCTCGGCCGTGATGTAGCCTTCGCCCTGCTGGGTCACAGCACCCGTGATGAAGCCCTTGCTGGTCTTGAAGTTGTAGTTTAGGCTCTTGGCTTCGTAGCTCTCCCCTCCGTCCTTGAACTTGGGGAAGGCCGTCGCCTTCCCAGCGCTGTCGATCGTATAGTGGGCGAAGATCAGGGAGCTATCGGTATTCATGCGCATGAAGTTCCCTCAGCCCCTTGTCCTTGTAGTCCACGGTACTAGGGCCGAAGAGGTAGGCGAGGTTCTGCCCGAGGAGCACCATTGAGTCCTGCGCCTTGTAGGCGATGATGTCGTCGAAGGGCTCGGAGCTCTTGCGCTTACGTACCGCCTCTAGGCTATCCGTGCGACGCTGTGCCTGGCGAAGGCTATCCAGCGCCTTCCCCTCCCCGAGGCTGTCGATGAGGGAATCAATGATATGCCCTAGACTATCCCGAGCCACGCTACTATCACCCACCCCGAGGGCACCCCTGCCGACCGAGGGCTTCCCAGACTATCCCCGCCGAGGCTATCCCGCCCGAGGAAGGGCGGAGCTGCTCGAGCGTGCTCACGCTATCCCGACGTGCGGACGCAGTGTCGCTCACTAGAGCCGAGGAGGCCTTAGTGGATCGAGAGGGTGTCCTATGTCGGGTAGCGCAGGCTACTAGGCTCATGAGGGCGACGACCCCGAGAGCGAGCCTACGACTAGAGTCTCTGCGTCTGAACATCTGCAAGGATAACGCTCCCGCCCATACCCCTAGTGTGAGCTCTATACGAGCCGTCGGCACGTGGCGAAGTAGCGCACAAAGATAGCTAACTCTGCCCAATCCGCCCCTCCCATTTCCCGAGGGGGCACAGGCAACGCTCCCCGAGAACACGAAAGGAGCTCCCCCGGGATACAAGCAAGGCCTCCCCAAAGACAGAAGTGAGAGCACCCGAGGATGCGAGCAAAAGCCCCTATTCCGAGGCGGACTTAGCATACTCTCCCTACCCCCGACAGACTCATTACTTACAGGGCACTTGCGCTCTTACCTAGAGCCCTCACACGCTCTTACCGAGAGCGCATGTGCGTTCTTACCGAGAGCGCAAGTGGGCTCTAGGTAAGAGCGTAGATCCCCTCCAAAAGCCCCCGATACAGAGGGTGTTAGCGAGGAGGAGGATATATCTTGGGGATGCTGTATCTTCGCATTACAAATTTAAGAAGGCAAGAATAGTTACATAATTTATAATCATCTAGTTCACTGAGGATATTTTGCAAGAGAGAAATCATACTTCCTAGGGTAGTTTTTTGGTATTGCAGATATAGTGTACGTTGAGACAACAAGAGGGTATAGAGTGTAACTCTTAAGTAGAAAGCGTGTATGCATCCAACCGCCCGCCCTTCCTAATGTAGGTCTTAATAGAAAATGTATAAGAGGAAAATAGATATATCTGAGAATCTGTTTGGAGGAGAAACAGCTATTCTGGGCAAGGACGACATCCGAGTCATCGAACTTTTTGCTGGAGTTGGAGGATTTCGTATAGGCCTAGAGAAAGCATCTAGCCGTTTCAAAACTATTTGGAGTAATCAATGGGAACCCAGCACCCAGAGGCAGGACGCCTCTATAATTTACTGTAATCGTTTTGGCATAGAGGGTCATAGCAACAAAAACATCATGGACATCCCAAGCACAGAGATACCTGAAGCTGACGTGCTCTGTGGCGGATTCCCATGCCAAGACTACTCTGTTGCAACCACCCTTGTTAACTCAAAAAGGCATTGAAGGAAAGAAGGGTGTTCTTTGGTGGCAAATACACCGCATTTTGCAAGATAAAAGGAGCAAAAAGCTCCTCACTATCTTATCCTAGAGAATGTTGATCGACTACTAAGTTCACCAGCTCAACAGAGAGGTCGAGATTTCGCGATTATTCTGGCATCCCTTTCTGACTTAGGCTATATTGTGGAGTGGAGAATCGTTAATGCAGCTGAATATGGGATGCCACAAAGACGTAGGCGTACCTATATCGTAGCCTACAGAGGACACCTCCACAGCTCGACTTTGGAGTCAAGTGGAGGACAAGCCTTATCAATGGCTTCTTCATAGTGGCATATTGGCAGAGGCTCTTCCTTGCACGCATCACCCCCAAAAACCAAACAAGCATCCTTCAATATTTCGGGGACTTTAATCGATATTACAGAGAGTTTCAATATCACTAAAGGCTCAGAGAAGAGCAGACCAACACCTTTTGCCAACGCAGGAATAATGAGCCATCGCCATGTGTGGACAATGGAGGTCGCAGCTTCTTATGATGGAGACTTCACCCTATTAGGAGACTTGTTAGTCAATGAGAGTGAAGTACCAGAATCCTTTTTTTGTGCCGGAGGACGAACTCCCTAGGTGGCAATACTTAAAGGGTAGCAAAAAGTCAAAAACGGGTTTCAAAAAGAGGCTATGAGTATAACTATTCGGAGGGGAGTATGGTCTTTCCGGATGCACTAGATAGGCCGTCACGAACAATCGTGACGGGCGAAGGAGAGCCTCCCCTCCCGCTTGAAACATGTCATCATGACTCCCAGCGGACGCTATGAGGCGGCTACTCCCAATCGAGTTGGAGCGACTCAACATGTTCCCTGATAACCATACCCACGGCGTATCGGATGTTAGGAGAGCCTTTCTTATAGGGGAATGCCTTAGTCACGGTATCGTTGAGCGTATCGGTTTTGCGCTCGCTAAGAAGTTACAACAATGAGTTACGACCCGCAATCAAGAGAAGATATACTTAGACATGCGATGCTCCTACTGGGGCGTAGCCTCAAAGAGCTCTACCCTGAGAGGGACAATGCATACGAGGGCAGGGGTAGACTAGGGGTTTGTGTGGAGGAGATGCACTTTAATTATAGACCTAATTCGACTGCTGCTCCAGACTTTCCAGATGCTGGTGTCGAGCTGAAATGCACACCACTTAAAAGAGATAGAGATGGGAGTTTAGTATCCAAGGAGCGTTTAGTCCTTAACATCATAGACTACGTCAGTGAAGGTAGTGTGAACTTTGAAGAAAGTAGCTTTTGGAAGAAGAATCGTCTGTTACTCTTGCTGTTTTACCTACATGAGTCAGATAGATGCTTCTGGGATTTCATTTTTGAAATTGTACGCTACTGGAGTTTCCCTGTGGAAGACTTGAAGATCATCAGAGATGACTGGGAGACAATACACAGAAAGATTGTCGCAGGACAAGCTCATACGCTTTCAGAGGGGGATACGCTCTATTTGGGTGCATGTACAAAGGGTTCCAGAGGCGGTGCAAATCAACGAATACAGTTTGTAGAGGGAGCACCTCGAGCCGACCAACGTGCCTATTCCTTAAAGTCCAAATATATAAACACGATTATTCTAGATGCATTATCTCATCCTGAGATGCTAGGCTCTAGGGCTTTTGTAAGTCCACGACGACGAGAAAGGATCCTGCAAGAAAGGAGTAGGATTGAGAGTATCGTTCGGTCTATTAATGATTATATGGAAGGAGAGACTTTTGAGCAACTGATAGAACGAAAATTCTCTCCTTACTATGGGCATACCATCCACGAGATAGAAACGACGCTAGGTGTGCAGATTTCCTCTCATCCAAAAGCTATTTCCATGAGTGTAATCCGCGCAATACTTGGAGTAACGACTAAGAAAATCAGCGAATTCGAAAAAGCTGACATTCAGCAGAAATCTATTCGCTTAGAGCCCAATGGTTCACTGAGGGAATCTATGAGCTTTTCTCAAATTAAGTACAATGATTTGATGGAAGAAGAGTGCTGGGAAGACTCCGTTTGGCACAACACCTTGACTAAACGATTCCTCTTTGTGATATTCAAGAAGAACACAGATGGAGATGATATGAATGCCTCACTGGAAAAGGTTTTCTTTTGGACTATGCCACACCAAGACCTTGAATTAGCAAAGGATTTCTGGCTGGATACTCGAGATAAGGTTCGTAAGGACATATTCAATGAATTTATGACCTCAAACTCTGGGAATATCTGTCATGTGCGACCGAAAGCTAGAAACGCCGGAGATTTAATGCTCACAAAATTTGGTATGCGACCAAAGATGGCCTATTGGCTAAATAGGGAGTATATCCAGCGCATCATATCTGGCCATATTGGGATGACAACTGGGACGGTAACCTACTAAAATAGACTCATCTCGCATCTAGTAATATCACATCTATATCTGAATTATCGCACCTCTCCCGCCACCTATCCTACAGCACACTCTTTACCATGACATATATCTTCGAGCAGAGACAAAGTCCCCGCACTCCTACCTCCGCTGATATGAGAAGTACCATAACAGGAAACCATAGAGGAGTAGCGGTAGGGGAGGTAAGTGGGACATTAGTCAGAGGACGTTATCTCACAGATTTTTATTATCTTTGCACTGCAAACGAGACAACGGAGGAGGCTGGGAGCTTCCTCCGTTCGCTTTATAACATAGCAATAGAACAGACTAAGGTAAAGGAGGAAGATTGTCAATGATCCAGCATACGACCATAGAGGAGATCGTCTCAGCCTACATCGCTGAGCACCACCCCGACTACTACATCATAGAGACCGCCGTACACCCAGGCAACCGCATCGTCGTAGAGCTAGACTCTGAGAGCGGTATCAATATCGACGACTGCGTAGCCCTCACCAAGCACATCGAGAGTCAGCTCGATCGCGAAGCTGAGGACTTCGAGCTCGAGGTGGGATCGGCAGGCCTCACCTCCCCACTGAAGGTACTCCGTCAGTACACCAGCACCATCGGCCAGGAGGTAGAGGTGCTACGTAAGGGCGGTATCAAGGAGAAGGGTGTCCTCACGGCAGCCTCCCCTCCGAGATCCAGCTACTGGTCACCCGCCTCGTACGCCTCGAGGGCAAGAAGCGCAAGACCAGCGTCGAGGAGACGCTCACCATCCCCATGGAGGAAGTCCTACAGACCAAGCGTGTCCTACACTTCTAATTAACGAGTATAAATACCCCCCAAATAGCCCAATGGCAAAAGAAAAAGAAACAACGAGCCTCATCGAGGCACTCTCCGAGTTTAAGGAGCTCAAGAACATCGACAAGAACACCATGATCCAGGTCTTGGAGGACTCTTTCCGCAATGTCCTCTCCAAGATGTTTGGCTCCGATGACACCTTCTCCGTCATCATCAACCTCGAGAAGAAGGGGGACTTCGAGATCTGGCGTACCCGCCACGTCGTCGCCGACGAGGAGGTCACCGACCCTGTGCACCAGGTCGCCCTGAGCGAGGCACAGGCTATTGACCCCTGATGTCACCCTAGACGAGGACTTCGTGGACGCCGTAGACTTCAATGCCTTTGGCCGTCGTGCCGTCATCAACCTCCGTCAGGGCTCTAGCCAGCAAGATCCCTAGAGCTGCAGAAGGACAACTTCTACCACAACTTCATCGGCCGTGTCGGCGAGCTCGTCTCTGCCGAGGTCTATCAGGTGTGGAAGCGTGAGCTCTACTCATCGACGACGAGGGGCAACGAGATGCTCATGCCCAAGAGCGAGCAGATCCCTGGTGATTTCTTCCGCAAGGGCGAGACCGTACGTGCCGTGATCGCACGTGTGGAGAACGAGAACAGCAACCCCAAGGTCATCCTCTCCCGTGTCAGCCCCGAGTTCCTCAAGCGCCTCCTGGAGCTGAACGTCCCCGAGATACGCCGACGGGCTCATCACCATCCGTGCTGCGGCTCGTATGCCAGGGGGCGTGCTAAGATCGCCGTAGAGTCCTACGATGATCGTATCGACCCCGTAGGCGCCTGCGTAGGGGTCAATGGGTCTCGTATCCGTAGCATCGTACGTGAGCTCAAGGGGGAGAACATCGACGTAACGACCTTCACCTCCAACACCCTACTCTTCCTCCAGCGTGCCCTTAGCCCCGCTAAAGGCACTCGCCATCACCCTCGACGAAGAGGGCAAGCAGGCCGAGGTGTACATGCGCCCCGATCAGGTACCGCTGGCTATCGGTAAGAATGCAGCGAACCTCCGCCTAGCTGAGCAGCTCACGGGCTACCGCATCGAGGTCTTCAGAGACGAGGAGGGAGTAGAGGAGGATATCTACCTCGATGAGTTCGACGACGAGATCGAGACTTGGGTCATCAACCAGCTCAAGGAGAAGGGCTATACCACCGCCAAGTCCGTACTACGTGCAGGACGCGAAGAGCTCCTCGAGACCTCCGACCCTAGAGGAGGACACACTAAGCCATGTCCTACACGTCCTAGAGACGGAGTTCGCTGACGAGGCTGACGAAGAGGAGTATGAGGGAGTAGAGGAGGATGCAGAGGGCACAGATGCCGACAGCACCACCACAGAGGGAGAAGAAGCTAACCAAACAAGAGGAAGAGAACAGAGTATATGCCAAAGGAGATAAAGCTATTCGTCCTAACCAAGAAGCTCAACGTGGGTATCGGCTCACTGAAGGACTCTCTTGAGCGTAGGAGTTTCCCCAATATCGAGTCCGTAAACCCCAACACCAAGGTTTCACTCGACCTAGCCACCCAGCTCGTGCAGGAGCACGGCAAGCACCTCGGCAAGGAGGCGTGTCGATGCGATCCTCGCTGAGCTCACCTCCCCTGCCCCTACAAAGGCTGCCGCAGGAGACTAAGACCACCAAGGAGGCTCCCGGAGAAGAAGCCCAAGGTTACCCATATCGAGACGACTATCCCCGAGGATCGCCGTCCCAGCCCTAAGCATCAAAGGGCACGATCGAGCCCTCCAGAACCTAAGGCTACCCCTAAGCCCGCAGAGCCTGCTCCTCAGCCTGAGGTTAAGCCCGAAGTTAAGCCCTGAGCCTAAGCCAAAAGTGAAGGCAGAGGTCAAGGCAGAACCTAAGCCCGAGCCCAAGCCCGAGCCCGAAGTGAAGCCGGCACCCAAGACAGAGCCTACTCCTGCTCCCGCTGAACCCAAGGTCAAGGTAGAGGAGAAGGTCGAGAAGCCCGCACCACAGAAGGAGGAGGCTAAACCCGAGCCCAAGCCCGAAGTGAAGCCCGCCCCCAAGAGCAGAGCCCACTCAGCCAGCCGAAGCCCCTATCGCAGAGTCCAAGTCCAGCGAAGAGGCTGCACCCACGGCCACAGAGCCCCGAGGTGAGGTATTCCGCCCCTCGACAGCATCGGTGAACATCAGCTTCAATGTCGTAGGAAGATCGACCTCAACGCCATCAACGATACGACTCGCCCTGCCAAGAAGAGCAAGGCAGACAAGAGCCGTAAGCGCACCCGTGTCGGCAAAGGGTATCGCATGATGTCAAGGCCGAGGCTGCCAAGGCTGCCGAACTAGGCTCCAGAAGCCCGGACAGAAGCCCGGTGGCAACCAGGGTGGCAATGGTCGCTCCACAGACCCTAACTCCCGCTCTCCACGAGCTGGTCAGGGCGCAGGCGAAGCACAGAAGACTGGCCGTGAGGCTAAGCGACAGAAGGAGCTCCCACAGAAGGCCGTGGTCACCGACGAGGATGTCCAGCGCCAGGTCAAGGAGACCCTCGCCCGCCTACGGTAAGAACCAGCAGGGAGCTAAGTCCGCTAAGCACCGCCGTGACAAGCGTGATGCCGCTCGCTCCGCAGCCCTCGATGCTCAAGAGCGCAGCGAGGCAGAGAAACCGTACACTGAAGCTCACGGAGTTCGTGACCGTCAGTGACCTCGCCATCATGATGGACGTCCCAGTCACGCGGTCATCGCTACGTGTATGAGCATTGGTCTCATGGTATCGATCGACATGCGCCTAGATGCTGAGACGATCGATATGGTCGCTGAGGAGTTCGGCTTCAAGACCGACTTCGTCAGCGCCGAGGTCGTCGAGGCCGTTGCCCACGAAGACGAGGTAGACAACGAGGAAGACCTCGTCACACGTGCTCGATCGTCACCGTGATGGGACACGTAGACCACGGTAAGACTTCGCTCCTTGACTACCTCCGCAAGACAAACGTCATCGCAGGTGAGGCAGGGGATCGCCCAGCATATCGGTGCCTACAACCTCAAGCTCGCCGATGGCAAGCGTATCACCTTCCCTGGATACGCCTGGTCACGAGGCCTTCACCGCTATGCGTGCCCGTGGTGCCAAGGTCACAGACATCGCCATCATCATCGTCGCTGCCGATGATGATGTGATGCCCCAGACCAAGGAAGCCATCAACCACGCTGCTGCAGCTGGTGTCCCCATGGTCTTCGCCATCAACAAGATCGACAAGCCCGGGGCTAACCCCGACCGCATACGTGAGCAGCTCGCTGCCATGAACTACCTCGTCGAGGAATGGGGCGGTAAGTATCAGTGTCAGGAGATCTCCGCTAAGCAGGGTCTCAACATCGACGCCCTACTGGAGAAGGTACTCCTCGAAGCCGAACTTCTCGAGCTCAAGGCCAATCCTAAGCGCCGTGCCGTCGGTTCGATCGTCGAGTCCTCCCTCGACAAGGGACGTGGCTATGTAGCGAAGGTGCTCGTACAGAATGGTACGCTCCATCAGGGAGACATCGTCCTAGCAGGTACACACTATGGTCGTGTCAAGGCTATGTTCAACGAGCGTGACAAGAAGGTCGAGGAGGCTGGCCCCTAGCGCACCAGTCCTCATCCTAGGTCTAGATGGAGCACCTGCCGCAGGTGAGACCTTCAACGTCATGGAGACCGAGCAGGAAGCTCGTAGCATCGCCAGCAAGCGTGAGCAGCTCAAGCGCGAGCAGGATACCCGCACGAAGAAGGGGCTTTACCCTCGACGAGGCTGGCTCGTCGTCGTGCCCTCGGGAACTTCCAGGAGCTCAACGTCATCATCAAGGGCGACGTGGACGGCTCTATCGAAGCCCTCTCCGACTCACTCATCCGTCTCTCCACCGAGGAGATCCAGGTCAATGTCATCCACAAGGGTGTCGGACAGATCTCCGAGAGCGATGTGGTACTTGCCTCTGCCTCTTCGGCTATTATCCTGGGCTTCCAGGTACGCCCCAGTCAGGCTGCCCGTCGCCTAGCAGACCGCGAGGGTGTGGAGATACGTACCTACTCCATCATCTACGATACGATCGAGGATATCAAGTCCGCTATGGAAGGATGCTCTCGCCTGAGATCGAGGAGAATGTCGTGGCTAATCTGGAGGTACAGCAGACCTTCAAGATCACGGGTGCAGGTACTGTCGCTGGCTGTATGGTCGTCGAGGGTAAGATCGAGCGCACAAACAAGATCCGTCTCATCCGTGATGGTATCGTCAAGTACGCTGGTGAGCTCGGCTCCCTCAAGCGCTACAAGGACGACGCTAAGGAGGTCGTCATGGGTCAGGACTGTGGTCTGAATATCGAAGGCTACAACGATGTCCAGGTCGGTGATATCATCGAGGCCTACGAAGAGATCGAGATCAAGAAGACCCTCGACTAATCCCCCCAGGGGCTACCCAAGCCCCTATCCCTAGACAGAGGCGGTAGACTTCGTATGAGGTCTACCGCCTCTGCTCTTTCTTGCCCCTCCCTCCTACTTCCCTCGTATGTTCGTAGCCAATCGTCGGTAGGAATTTGCCCCGAGAAATACTCTCCTTCGAAGCTTTCCCCTTGGTACATGGAGGAAGGCAGGACTTGAGACGAGGCACAGACACTAGGGCTGACGCATACTCTCTCTCGCACACTCCAGCCTTTGGATCTTCGGGGGTATCATTTCATATCCCAGAGAGCCTTAGCCCATCCCTAGAGATCCTACGTATTACCCCAAAGAAACAGACATACAAGCAAGCCCTGAAGAGGATATACTTAGAGCGTACTTGTGTACACGCGTGTATACAGTAGTGTACACGTGGGTATACTGTTGTGTACACACGTGTACACTCATCCCTCCCTAGGTAGGAGGTATTCGCTTGGCATATCTACAATAGGACATAGATACTTCTATCTTCGGCGTATGCTCCTTGACGACCTTGCCCTCGCACTATAGTGATTTCATGCGTCAGCCCTGGTACAGACACGCCGCTATGGACACCTATACATTATTATATATAGGGTAAAGTATGGAGCAGGGTGGCAGAGAGAGCGGCGGAGAGAGCGAAAGGGGAGCTAAAGAATCAGAACGCTATCGGTGGTGTAGCAGGCGGTATTTCGTACCTTCGTGGAGAGAAATGACTACGAGATGACGTACAACAATGATGAGGTGAGGCGCCGAGATCGCCTCCTAGACGAAGCCCGAGCCCTCGAGCTCCTGAGGACTGCGGAGTATGCCGTCCTCTCCATGATCGATGAGCAGGGGAAGCCCTACGGCATCCCCATCAGCCATATCTGGGACGAAGGGGAGCATATCTATATCCACTGTGCCCCCGAGGGTAAGAAGCTCCGTGCCCTTCGGGCTCATAGCGAGGTCTCCCTATGCATCGTAGGCCGTGTACACCTACTTCCCAGCAAGTTCACCACCGAGTACGAGAGCGTGATCCTCCGTGGTCGAGCACAGCTAGACCTCCCAGCCGAGGAGCGTATGCATGCCCTTCACCTCCTGCTGGAGAAGCTTTGCCCTGAGGATATGGAGCTGGGGCAGCAATATGCAGAGAAGTCCTTCCACCGCACCGAGATCATCCGCATCGACATCGGTGAGCTAAGCGGCAAGCGCAAGTACGTACCCCCATTAGCCCTAGCTCTCTGCTCGACCTCACCACAGCCTCACACGAGGGGCAAGGGAGCTCTCGTCATGAGGACAAGGAGGGGACGGAGGAGAGGGGTATGGAGGTATGCGAGCTTTGATATTCAATAAATTATCTGTACATTTGCAGTCCATTACGCTCATATACAGTTACCACAAAGTAGTAAGCGACAAGACAATATAACGTTATAACGAAGAATAATGAAGAAAGGAATCCATCCTGAGAACTACCGTCCAGTGGTGTTCAAGGACATGTCCAACGAAGACATCTTTATCACTCGCTCCACAATGCCCGCCAAGGAGACTATCGTAGTCGATGGTGTAGAGTATCCTCTGATCAAGGTAGAAATCTCTAGCACCTCACACCCCTTCTTCACGGGTAAGGCTAAGCTCGTCGATACGGCTGGTCGTGTAGACAAGTTCATGAGCCGCTACGGTAGCCGTAAGAAGTAAGACATACCGTACCCCACTATGGGGACAAGACATAGAGACCCCGAGCGAAGTACAAGCTCGGGGTCTTCTTTTTTCTCCCTATCCAGACATCCAGACATACCGCTCCACGAGAGACGACATCATCGAGGAGAGCAATCGGAGCACCGAGAGGATGCCCTCCCCTCGCTAGGTAGTACAGATGATGTATCTTTGTAATTCGGATAGAACTATTAGTAATCAAGCAAACAGAAGGACGATTTGCGATCACTGCAGAGCGTTATCACGACATCAGTATGGGGCATCGTGTCGTAGGGCACGAGAACAAGTGCCGACACCTACACGGCCACAACTACCGCATACACTTCGTCTGTGAGGCTAGCAGCCTCGATGCGCTAGGGCGTGTCATAGACTTCGGAGAGATCAATGATCGTCTGTGCGAGTGGCTCGAGGAGCACTGGGATCATCGCACTATGATCTGGCAGGAGGATCCGCTCCTCCCTGAGCTCCAGCGTATCGCATCTGAGGATCCATGCATCGTGCCCTTCAACCCCCACTGCAGAGCACATCGCCCACCACCTCGTCCACGTCATCCAGCCACAGCAGCTCAAGGGCACGTGCATCCGCCTCGTCACGTGTCGGGTGGATGAGACTCGCAAGTGCTCGGCTACTTGCTCCCTAGAGTAGCGTGCCAGCCCCCTATCCACAGGGCTGACTCGACCCTCTTCGGCAGATCTAGACGACTGCGCATATCTCCTCAGCATACCTTATTTATATTATCGGTAGCAGGAGTATCGCTGGGGATGAACCTTCCCCCTACATGCCACCCGTGGATAAGCCAGTGAGAATAGCTATCTTTGCTCATACACAAATACTACATACGCTCAAGAACAATGAAACTAAGAACGCCTCGTCACGCTGCTCACAACGATCCCCTCGACCCTCACGAGCCCCCAGCTCACGGCACGGGAGACCCGACGCACTCCCACCCCTAGAGGAGTACACCTCTGGAGCCCCCAGCCAGCTACGTCCTACCTCACTCAGAGCCCTACAATGGCTAGGTAACGACTACATCTACGTCGAGGGGACAGACCTGAAGATCGGCACACCAGGAGCTAAGCGCACCGAGCATACCCTCCTCAACCAAGACGAGGCTACTAGCCCTCATCGGCGAGGCAAAGAAAGACCGACCAGCCAAATATTTCTCCCCACTACAAGTCGTAGGGCGCGAGCGTAACCTCCTACACATCACCTACGCCAAGAAGCACCATATCATAGACCCTCGTACACGTGAGCTCCTAGCCACCTTCGAGCAGGATACGAAGAGCGAGCAAGAGTTTGTCCTCTCCCCACAGCTAAGGTAGCTGCCGTAGTCAAGGAGAACAACATCTACCTCGCTGGACTAGAGCCCGAGCAGCGACAGATTACCCGTGATGGTAGCCCTACCCTCGTCTATGGACGTACGGTGCACCAGAATGAGTTCGGCATCCATGGAGGGCTCTTCTGGAGCCCCTGACGGGAGCAAGCTAGCCTTCTACCGAATGGATCGAGCATGGTCGCCCCCTATCCCATCGTACACACCAACGTACGCAAGGCGACCCGAGAGGATCTCTACTACCCTATGGCTGGTATGCCGATCCACCACGTCACCGTAGGCATCTACGACCTTGCCTCGGGTACAACGACCTACCTGCAGGCAGGCGAGCCCAAGGAGAAGTACCTCACGAACATCTCGTGGGCTCCCGACAGCAAGACCCTCTACATCGCAGAGGTCAATCGTGGTCAGGATCGCATGGAGCTCAAGAGCTACTCCCCTCAGACGGGGGCAAACCTCGCCACCCTCTTCGTAGAGGAAAACGAGAAGTACATCGAGCCCCAGCACCCCCTACACTTCGTCCCTGGACGTCCCGGAGAGTTCATCTGGCAGACACGCCGAGATGGCTATTCCCACCTCTATCGCTACAGCACGAGTGGTCAGCTCCTGGGGCAGATCGCACGTGGAGACTATGAGGTCACAGACTTCCTCGGCTTCGCAGATGGCGGCAAGACCCTCCTATATACCTCTACGGAGCAGAGCCCCATCAATCGTGTCGTCTACCGCATCGGTATCGATGGCAAGGGCAAGAAGCTCCTAACCCCTCAGGCTGGGTGGCACGTAGCACAGGCCTCCCTCAATGGGCGCTACCTGCTGGACACCTACGAGGCACTCCACGAGGTACGTCAGAATAGGCTCGTCGCCACAGCTACGGGCAAGGAACTTACCCTCTATACGTCCAAGGATCCAGTGGCAGGCTTCGAGACCCCAGAGATCGTCCTCGGCACCATCACAGCAGCCGACGGCAAGACGCCCCTACACTATCGCCTCATCAAGCCTACCCACCTCGATCCCTCCAAGAAGTACCCCACGATCGTCTACGTCTATAATGGTCCTCATGCACAGCTCGTGCAGAACCGCTTCCATGCAGGGAGCCTTGGGTGGGATCTTTACATGGCGACGCAGGGCTATGTGATCTTTACCGTCGATGGTCGTGGCTCGGCTGCCCGTGGGGCAGCCTTTTGAGCAGGTCATCCACCGTCAGCTAGGCGTCAACGAGATGGCAGACCAGATGCAGGGTGTTGCCTTCCTCAAGACCCTCCCCTATGTAGATGCTACCCGTATCGGAGTCTACGGCTGGAGCTATGGTGGCTTCATGGCGACCAACCTCCTGCTGACCCACCCAGACGTCTTCAAGGTCGGTGTCGCTGGCGGAGGTGTGATGGACTGGAGTCGCTACGAGGCGATGTATGGAGAGCGTTATATGGACACTCCTCAAGAGAACCCTGAGGGCTACAAGGCCTCCAACCTCGCCCTACGTGCTAAGGATCTCAGGGACGCCTCCTGCTGATGCACGGTACGATCGACCCCGTGGTACTCTGGCAGCATACCCAGCTCTTCGTAGAGGCCTGCGTCAAGGCTGGCACCTACCCCGACTACATGATCTATCCCGAGCACGAGCATAACGTCCGAGGGGCAGATCGTGTACACCTCAACGCTACGATCACCCGCTTCTTCAAGGATCATCTCTAGCCCTCTGGGCTGATGATAGCACCATATATACAGAGAGTTCTATGAATATACTCCTACTTGGCTCTGGTGGACGAGGCATGCCCTAGCGTGGCGCATGGCTCGTAGCCCTAGACTGAGCCGCCTGCACATAGCTCCAGGGAACCCCGGTATGGACAGCTATGGCACCTGCTACCCCGAGGTCGGGGTCACTGACTTCGCAGCCATTGCGGAGCTCATCCGTAGCCTAGCCATAGACCTACTCGTCGTAGGTCCCGAGGTGCCACTCGTACGAGGTATCGTGGATTACCTACGACTCAAGGAGGGGCTGACAGACCTCCTCATCGTAGGCCCCGATCAGGTAGGAGCCCAGCTAGAGGGGAGCAAGGAGTTCAGCAAGGCCTTCATGGAGCGTCATGCTATCCCGACAGCTCGTTACCGAGCCTTTGACCGCTCGGGCTACTACCAGGCTGTGGAGTACCCTGCAGGAGCTTCGCCCCCTACGTACTGAAGGCTGACGGACTCGCCGCAGGTAAGGGTGTCGTCATCTGCGAGACCCTCAGTGAGGCCAAGCACGAGCTACAGCTCCTACTCTCAGGTCGCTTCGGCAAGGCCAGCGCACGAGTCATCATCGAGGAGTATCTATCCGGCATTGAGTGCTCTGTCTTCGTCGCCTCCGATGGTACCGACTACCGCATCCTCCCCGTAGCCAAGGACTACAAGCGCATAGGCGAGGGTGACACTGGGCCCTAATACCGGCGGTATGGGCTCTGTATCCCCAGTGCCCTTTGCGGATCGGGCCTTCATGGACAAGGTCGAGGAGCGTATCATTCGCCCCACGATCGCAGGACTACGCTCCGAGGGCATTGACTACCGAGGCTTCATCTTCGTCGGACTGATGAACGTCGGGGAGATCCTATGTCATCGAGTACAACTGCCGTATGGGTGACCCCGAGACGGAGTCCGTGATGCTACGTATCGACTCGGACTTTGTAGAGCTCCTAGAGCGTATGGCTCGGGGAGACCTAGGGGACTACCAGCTCGAGGAGAGTCCCCAGTATGCAGCCACCGTCGTACTCGTCTCTGAGGGCTACCCCAACGACTATCCCAAGGGCTTCCCCATCAGCTATCCACACGAGCCTGCCTTTGACTCCGCACTCTTTCACTCGGGGACAACACGTGACACCTCTGGACATCTGGTCACCAGCGGGGGACGTGTCCTGACAGCGAGCTGTCTCGGCTCGACACTGCAGGAGGCTCTCAAGGCCTGCTATCACCTAGCTGGTCAAGTGCAGTACGAGGGGCAAGGCTCTGCGTCAAGACATCGGGCAGGATCCACTCAAGCTCCTCTGGCCCGACCTCTCCCTAGATTACTCTACTCAACATCTCGGGGATCCCCCTCTCAAAGCCTATGGACTAAGCCTCCCCTCTACTTAGGCTTAGCGCCATAGGCTTGTTTCCTTTCCCTAGAGGGCTGGATCCTCCTAACGACAATATCTATGGCCTATAGACTGCCTGCACGCCATCAGGAGGTAAACTGGCGTGAATTCACCCTTTGGTCGATCCTCTTCTTTGGGATCTATCTCTTCTATCCCTTCAGCTTCCTTGTTGGGGATAGGAGCCATGTGCCGCTACCCTACTTCCCTTATCTACCTGATGCCATTACGCTACGCCTCGATCGCTGTAGCTCCGCTCATCCTGACCAACATCATCGTGGTCTATATGAGCGAGCGATATATCCTGCTCTCCAAGGCAGAGCGACCCACAGCCTTACTCTTCATCACAGCTCTGACGCTAACCCAGCCAGAGCTGACCTTCCTGCGGGGGAGCGCCCTCCTACTGATGACGCTCATCCTCTTCACCTCCTTTGGCGAGGAGGGAAGAGCGAAAGCTCCCTTTCCCTACTTCACCACGGGACTTATGATCGGGATCCTATGCCTCGTACACCCGATTTACTTCCTCGTCGTACTGAGTGTGATGGCGACCCAATACTTGGTGCGCACGATCCGCCACGCAATGTATTGGCTGTACTTCTAGGGCTCACCTTGCCCGCCTGGATCTTATCTCCACTGCTCTTCGTCCTGTGGTACCAAGGTGGACTAGATGCCTACCTCATCTATGTATGGGGGCTCATCGAGGGACTAGTCCCGATACAGTTCCCCTTCATCTCGGGGATCAGTATTGCCTATGCGCTCTTCATTGTCAGCCTCTTTGCGCTGGGTAGCCTATTATATATGGGACGTTACCAGCGTGAGAAGGTACGCTCTCGTGGGATGATCGTCTCGCTACAGGTATCCTGCCTATTCTTCTTCACCTTCATCGCCATCTTTAGCTCCTGCACTCCTGAGCTCCTCGTGATAGCCATCACCCCCGCTGTCGCTACTTCTCGCTAAGGGACTCGGGGAGCTACGTCCTAGGCCTGCACGTATCGTGCGATCAGTCTTTCTGCTCATCCCTACTAGGCATGACGCTAGCACAGGCCTACTATACCACCTTCTCCTAATCGCATCATCCATCCCAATGAATAATCCCCAGAACGTACGTGTCGGCGTACAGGTTCGTTTCCTCAATGCCGTAGGCGGAGGCCGTGTAGCACGTATCACGGGCGACACGGCTTAGGGTCGAGACGAAGACGGATTCGAGATCCCTACGGCACTCAAGGACTGCGTCGTCGTGGACTCCGAAGACACCTTCATCCCTGCCATTCGCCCTCCGAAGGCCATCCAAGATAAGCTTCGCTCCTCCCTCCTACCCCACAACCCCACTGCCCCCAAGCGTGAGGTACAGCCCTCCATCCCTACCGATCTCCCCTACACCTATCTACCTGATCGGGGTGAGCTCTTCGCTTCGCTGGCCTTCCTCCCCATAGACCCAACCCAGCTGGGGCTGACGAACTACGAAGCCTATCTCATCAACAAGAGCAACTACTGCCTCCACTTCACCTACCTCAGCCGAGTGGGAGCAGGCAGCTACAAGCTCCGCTGCAGTGGGACGATCGAGCCCAACGGCGATACCTTCCTTGAGGAGTTTGCCCCAGCTGATCTCAACGATCTCGAGCACCTAGCCCTACAGATCGCCGTATGACGATCGCGCCCCTTCCGCCTCGTGGCTCCACAGCTCATTGAGCTCAAGCTGGATGGGAAGAAGTTTTTCAAGCAGCGTAGCTTCGTGAGCAATGAGTTCTTTGAGGACGACGCCTTCATCCTCCCCGTCCTAGAGGGAGGGCAGGCTGTCCAAGAGCTTGCCATCGAGACCAGGAGCTCGAGCAAGCCCTACAGAGCCCCACACCGAAGGCTAAGGGACACCCACAGACAGAAAAAGGGAAAGCCACCCCTCACAAGCCCTCTACCCAAGCCCCACTCGTCATAGACCTCCACGCACATGAGCTCCTAGAGACAACCACCGGGATGTCTAGTGCAGATATACACCAGTATCAGGTGGAGTACTTCCACCGAGTCATGCAGGAGCACCTCGGGCAGAAGGGAATGAAGATCATCTTCATCCACGGCAAGGGCGATGGCGTGCTCAGGAGCTCGCTGGAGCGCGAGCTGAAGCAACGCTATCGGAGCTGCACCCATCAGGATGCGTCCTTCAGAGAATACGGCTTCGGAGCTACACAAGTCACGATCCGCTAACTAAACACTAACTAAGCCTATAGCTGATGAAAGAGATCGAGCGCAAGTACCTCGTCACCTCCATGGACTTCGTCCGAGAGGCCACTGAGGTCATCCCCATAGACCAAGGCTACCTACATGCCCAGCCCCCTACCGTGAGGGTACGTCTCTGGGGCGAGCAGGGCTTCATCACCATCAAGGGACGCAGTGACCTCTCGGGGCTCTCCCGAGATGAGTACGAGTATGAGATCCCCGTAGCGGATGCCCGCTCACTCCTAGAGCTATGTGGCTCTCACCGCCTAAGCAAGGTACGCCATCTCGTCCCCTACCGAGGACACACCTGGGAGGTCGATATCTTCACTGGCAGGCATGAGGGGCTCGTCCTAGCGGAGATCGAGCTCTCCTCTATCGGCGAGCAATATGACCTCCCACCATGGGTAGGAGAGGAGGTCACAGGAGACCCTCGCTACTACAATGCTATGCTAGCTAGAAACAATAGCCTACCTAGGGCGGTTATCAAAAAGGTAAGCCCCACAGATTAGTGGGACACTTAGCTAACACAATCATTCACTAAAAGAAATATCATCGATGAAGTTCGAACTCATTCAGCTCCCCTACGCACCTGACGCTCTGGAGCCCGCTATCAGCGCCGAGACCCTTTTCCTTCCACCACGGCAAGCACCCTAGCTGGCTATGTCAATACCCTCAACTCCCTCATTGAAGGCACAGAGTTTGCCAATGCCACCATCGAGGAGATCGTATGCAAGAGCGAGGGGCTGATCTTCAACAATGCGGGCCAGCTCCTCAACCACAACCTCTACTTCACGCAGTTCGCTCCCAACGCTGGTGGTACGCCTAAGGGCAAGCTCCTCGATGCAATCGTGGCGAAGTGGGGTAGCTTCGAGGCCTTCCAGGCCGAGTTCCTCACCGCCTGCACGACCCTCTTCGGATCGGGTTGGGCTTGGCTTGCTGCTAAGGAGGATGGTGAGCTCGTGATCACCAAGGAGCCCAACGGGAGCAACCCCATTGTACATGGTCTCCGCCCCTCATGGGGATCGATGTCTGGGAGCACGCCTACTACCTCAGCTACCAGAATCGCCGTGCAGACCACGTCAAGGATGTATGGGCGATCATTGACTGGGAGGTAGTCGCTTCTCGCTACTAGCCCCTGGATAGAGCGCAGGACGCTCCCCCTACTTCTATTTCTCTCTTACCATCGCAGAGGCTATACCCCACAGATCGGGGTATAGCCTCTCTCTTTATCCCCACCTAGTAAGGACTTATCCCCCACACGGCACCGAGTGGGGATAACACGAATGACAAAGGAGGCTACCCCCGAGCCAAGTATGCTCTTGGGGTAGCCTCCTCTATTTGTGTCCCTACACAAAGGGCTCTAAGTGTGCCCTATGCTAGGAGCTTTGTATCCGCCACATTCGGCGCTGGGCAGACTGATCCGATGCCGAGGGCTCCATCTATCCTGCACTAGGCTGGTGATATGCCCTGCATTAGGAGTTGCTTGCCCGCATGGTGTATAGGGGGCGACCTTCGATACCGAGGATAGCACACCCTACACCCGAGAGGCTCAGCGATGGGCTATACGCCCGTGTAGCTGTGGGGAGTGATGCGGTGCATCTCCTCCTTGACCTCAGCGCTCACAGAGAGGGACTCGATGAAGTCGTAGATGGACTGCTCGGTGATATGCTCGTTGGTGCGGGTCAGTTCCTTGAGGGCTTCGTAGGGCTTGGGATAGCCTTCACGGCGCAGGATGGTCTGCAGGCCTTCGGCGACTACTGCCCAGTTGTTCTCTAGGTCTTGGCGCAGAGCCTCCTCGTTGAGGAGTATCTTGCCGAGCCCTTGCGCAGGCTCTTCAGTGCGATCGTGCTGTGCGCCATGGGTACCCCCACGTTGCGTAGGACTGTGGAGTCCGTGAGGTCTCGCTGGAGGCGGGAGATGGGGAGCTTGCGGGCAAGGAAGCCATAGACAGCATTGGCCAGCCCGAGGTTACCCTCTGCGTTCTCGAAGTCAATGGGATTGACCTTGTGGGGCATAGCTGACGAGCCGACCTCTCCGGGGCGTATCTGCTGCTTGAAGTACTCCATAGAGATATACATCCAGAAGTCCCGAGCTAGGTCAATGAGGATTACATTGATGCGGGTAAGGATGTCGAAGAGGGCGGCGAGTTGATCATAGTTGGAGATCTGTGTCGTGCAGGCCTCACGCTGCAGACCGAGACGATGGACGAACTCCGTGGCGAAGTGCTTCCAGTCGTGGCTAGGATAGGCCACAGTGTGAGCATTGAAGTTGCCCGTCGCACCCCCGAACTTCGCCGTATGGGGTAGGGCATCCAGTCCCTTGAGTTGCTCCTCCAGACGATAGATATAGACCTCCAGCTCCTTGCCCTAGGGCGGGTGGGCGAGGCAGGCTGTCCGTGGGTGCGTGCGAGCATGGATACCCCAGCCCATTCTCCAGCGTAGAACTTCAGCTGGTCGATCGAGTCCTCCGAGCTCCGGGGAGAAGACATGCTCTATCGCCTCTCGGATCGTCAGCGGGAAGGCGGTGTTATTGATATCCCTGCGAGGTGAGCCCGAAGTGGACGAACTCCTTCTCATCGGTAAGCCCGAGGGCATCGAACCGCTCCTTGATGAAGTACTCCACGGCCTTGACGTCGTGGTTCGTCGTACGCTCGATCTCTTTGATACGTGCTGCATCTCGGCTGGTGAAGCTCAGATAGATGTCGTGGAGGTGCTCGATACGCTCCTCGTTGAGCACCTTGCTCAGCGAAGGGAGCTCCTCGCTCAGAGCGATGAAGTAAAGGATCTCGATACGTACCCGATAGCGGATCGAGTGCCTCCTCAGAGAAGTAGGGGACGAGTGCCTCAGCCTGAGACCAGTAGCGTCCATCGATCGGGGAAATAGCTCTGTAGGGAATCTAATTGCATGACTAGAGAAGAATACTAAAACAAAGGTGTGTGCAAGCATAAGCGACGAAGCTTTCAACCTGCTCCCCACATCTCGGGGAGGGGCTAGGCTTCGCTATGAGGAGAGTAGAGGTGCATCATCTAGTGGATGAGCCAGTGGCGAGCATTAGCGTAGACGGCTGGAGGCTCTGATGAGGGTCTCATCGTGGATCATCCTGCGAGCTGCTAGATAGAGCAGGGGCAGGCAGATGATCGGTGAGTGCGAGTGGGAAGCGTATCCCGAAGCTAGCTCCATTGGCCGAGCAGAACTGCCAGCATGCCCAAGCGATATAGATCAGCTCACCTAGGGATCACGCACAGCAGCAGTACTGTCAGACGCATCTGGAGCATCCTACGCTTGAAAAGGAAAAATCAGACCAAAGGCACTGGAGGCTCACGAGGATACTCAGCGCACCGATCGCCCAGACACTGTGCTGTGGAGTACCGTCCGTACCACTGTAGATATTCCAGTTGCTCAGCAGGCAGTAGATACCCTCGGGGAGCGTGAAGATCGCCACGTCCTGAAAGGCGAAGAGAGCCATCAGCACCCCTACGATGAGGAGCCAAAGGGTCTGTATTCGTTGCCACATAGTCGTAGAGATAGAGAGGGGGAAGGGGAGATTACTTCTTCGTGCGACCGGCGATGTTGTAGTAGAGGTCACCGTCCTCGTACTCCTTCGCAGCGATGAGGGTCGCCTCAGGCGAGACGCTCGTATTGGCGAGAGAGCTCGATCTGCTCCTGGTTCTCGAAGACCTCCTGAGCATCGTCTGTGAAGATGGTGAACTCACGTAGCTTCGCCTCCAGCTCCTGCTTCGTCTCGGCAGCGATCTGGTTAGCTCGCTTGGCGATGATCATCACTGTCTCATAGATGTTCTCAGTATCCTGACTGAGACGACCATATCACGGCTGATCGTGGTGGTCGGTACATTCTTTCTGTACTTGGGCATATTTTATTTATCGATTGTCTTGATATATAATAGGCTGTCGGCTCGGACTAGTCGGCAGACTTACGTCCGTTCATACGCTGATAGATACGCTGTGCCTGCTTGAGATAGCGACCCTCGGGGAAGTCATTGACGTAGGCATAGTAGGCATCGATGACGTCACGCAGACGCTCCTGGAGCTTCTCGGGGACACTTAGCTCCGCCCTGATCCTAGCTTGGCACGTAGGATGAGGAAGTAGAGATCTTCCTTGTGCTTGGTGTAGGGATAGTCCTTGAGGGCATTCTGCGCCGTGATGACACAGGACTCATAGTTATTCCCGAGATAGAGGCCAAGGTCATAGTAGAGCTTGGCTGCGAGATATTCCTTGTAGGCGAGCTTGTCCTGTAGGGGCGAAGGCATCTGCTGCACGGTGCTAGCATGCTCCCCCTTGGGATAGAGGTCGAGGTAGGTCTGTAGCTCCTTGATCGCACCGAGGGTCATCGACTGGTCGAGACGGGCATCGGGCGAAGCCTGGTAGAGGCAATAGCCTGCCTTGAAGTGAGCTTCCTCAGCCATCGGAGCCTTGGGATAGCTTGTATAGTAGTTCTGGAAGTAGCGTGCGGCATCGGCCTCCTGCCCTTCGTTGAAGTAGGCATCAGCCAGCAGGTAGGTGCTCTGTGGCCCTTCGGTCGTCCCTACCAGCGAGGGTACGACATCCTCCATGAGGCTGACGACACGTGCGTATCGCTTCTCGTTATAGCACTTCTTAGCGTAGGAATACCGCTCACTCACATCTGTAGACTTCTGCACACGATAGTACTCTCCACACGAGGAGAGGAGGATGAGCCCGAGGCAAGCTACACAAAGTCTCTTGATCGTACTTATTTATCTCGTCACTGCACAGCCAGATAGACTGGGCTCTGCAAAGATACGACTTTTGTTACTTTCCTATATAACGTACCCTAGGCGCTCTGCGTGCCCCCTCCTGCGAAGGCCCCCTAACCCCTCTCTTTACCCCCGAGGAGGAAGCTCGGCACACGTCTCCCACCCTTCCCCACACAGATGCCGCAGCGAGCTCGCACAAGGGGGGAAGGGCAGGTATCGGCAAGGAGTAAAGTAGACATTCTCAGAAAGCTCCCCTTCCTCTTCGGAGCAGGCTGGAAGGGAGAAGTCGCCCGAGAGGGTCAAGTAGAGCACTCGCAGAAAGTCCCCCGTCCTCCCGAATAGGGCGGAGTAACGAGTGGGCACTGGGGAAGGCGGGGGCTTCGCCTGAGCGCTCCCGACCTCTTCCCTGCCTGACACTAGCCACGAGGGTCAAAGAGTGCTCCCGAGCTCCTCCCTAACTCGCTCTGTATCGGGCATTACGAGAGAGCCAAAACGCTCTTACCGAGAGCGCACTTGCGCTCTCGGTAAGAGCGTCCTCGTCACCTATGTAAGGTGATTGGTGCGATCATACCGAGTCCTCTCAAGGGCTCTCAAGTAGTGTGTAGACACACCTCGGAATGAACCTCAAAGGCTCGGCACGACAACGAACAAAACACACTATACGACAGCGACATAAACACGCCAAACGACACCAGCCTCAGCACCTCGCTCGCGCCCCTCTCCCCGACAGCCTACCTAAGACGAACGACCTTGCGCACATTCCTCCCACTTTTTCCCCATACAGCCCCTCCCTACTACACCTATATATATTGTCTCCTCTGGATCGACACAAACACCCTACATTACAGTCCCTCCCTACTCTACCTATATATATTGTCCCTCTGCATCAATATAAACACCCTACATCATACTTATATTAGACCCCATGCGCTACCTATATATAATGTAGGCTCTCGTCCTCATCCCCCGCTCTGACAATGGAGCACCTACCCTAGCCCAAAGGAGATAGGTAAAAGGGGAAGAGGCTCTGTACGTTTCTTCGTACCTTTGTCGCCTAAAGCAGCATCAACTAAAAGATAAGCCCAAGAGAAAAGAATGAACATAGCAATCGTCGGTGTAAGTGGTGCCGTCGGCCAGGAGTTCCTACGAGTGCTCAGCGAGCGCAGCACCTCAAGATAGATCGCCCTAGAGCTCTTTGCCTCGGCTCGTAGCGCAGGGAGCAAGGTCACCTTCCGTGGCAAGGAGTACACCATCCGTGAGCTCCAGCACAACGATGACTTCCGTGATATTGACGTAGCCTTCGTCTCTGCTGGGGGGAGTGTCTCCCTCGAGTATGCCGAGACGATCACACGCCATGGGGCGATCATGATCGACAACTCCAGCGCATTCCGCATGCAGGGAGGATGTCCCCTCGTCGTCCCTGAGGTCAATGCAGCCGATGCCCTCGTCCGCCCACGTGGGATCATCGCTAACCCCAACTGTACGACCATCCAGATGGTCGTCGCCCTCAACGTCATCCACCAGCTCTCCCCCATCACACGTGTCCATGTGGCGACCTATCAGGCAGCCAGCGGGGCAGGCGCTCGGGGTATGGCCGAGCTAGACGAGCAGATCCGTGCCATAGCCGAGGACAAGGAGCCCGAGGTCAAGAAGTTTGCCTACCAGCTGCCTACAACCTCATTCCTCAGATCGACGTCTTCGCCGACGGGGACTACACCAGGAGGAACTCAAGATGTACCACGAGACTCGCAAGATCATGCACAGCTCCCTCTCGGTGAGCGCTACCTGCGTACGTGTCCCCGTGACCCGTGCACACTCCGAGGCTATCTGGGTAGAGACCGAGGAGGCTCTGGAGCTGGATCGTGTGCGTGAGGCCTTCCGCCGTGCCCCGGCATCGTCCTGCAGGATGAGCCTGAGGATCAGGTCTCACCCCATGCCCTCTTCATAGCGGAGAAGGATCCCGTCTACGTAGGTCGCCTACGCCGTGACCTAGCCAACCCTCGTGGGTTAGCCTTCTGGTGCGTCGCTGACCAGATCAAGAAGGGTGCCGCACTGAACGCTGTACAGATCGCCGAGTACCTCGTCGCCGAGGGAGTGATCGGCAAGCGACACTAAGTAAACTAAGTAACCTACTACTCATTATTATATACTATACCGATAATGAATATATATCAGCACATCGAGGGCCTACAAGCCTTCGTAGCGGCAGAGCGTGCCGCTGGACACCGCATCGCCTTCGTCCCCACCATGGGAGCGCTACATGCAGGACACCTCAGCCTCGTCAAGCGGGCTCTACAGGAGAACGACTGCTGCATCGTGAGCGTCTTCGTCAATCCCACACAGTTCAACAATCCTCGTGACCTAGAGACCTACCCACGTACCCTAGAGGCCGACAGCGACCTACTTAGCTCCGTAGGTACCTCGGCTCTCTTTGCCCCCGAGGTCTCGACGATCTACCCCGAGCCCGACACCCGCCACTTCGACGTCGGCGCAGTAGCCGAGGTCATGGAGGGGAAGTATCGCCCTGGACACTTCAATGGGGTGATGCAGGTCGTCTCTCGCCTCTTCGAGATCGTGCGCCCCGACTGCGCCTACTTCGGCGAGAAGGACTTCCAGCAGATCGCTGTCCTACGTGCTATGAGTCACCTCATCAAGAGCCCTGTGGAGATCATTGCTTGCCCGATCGTCCGTGAGGCGGATGGACTAGCCCTAAGCAGCCGCAACCTCCTACTCACCAAGGAGGGACGAGCCGTAGCGCCCAACATCTACCGCATCCTAGCGGAGAGCCGTAGCTGGAGACAAGACCACTACCCCACAGCAGGTAATCGAGCAGGTCACAGCAGAGATCGATGCCATCCCCGAGCTCCGTGTGGAGTACTTCGAGATCGTGGATACCGACAGCCTACAGCCCTATCACCCAGTGGAGTGACAGCCCGAAGCCCCATGGCTGTATCACGGTCTACTGCGGTGAGGTGCGTCTCATCGACAACATCCCTTACTACTAGAGAGCGGCATGTTGCACCCCAAGCACCTTGCCCTCGTAGCCTCCCCTCACGCTCGCCCTCGCCCTCACGGGCTGTGGAGCTAGGCGGAGCGTGCCCGAGGAGCCCCTCCCACGAAGCCCCACCCCGTGAGTCCTCAGCACCCGAGAACAAGGACTCTGAGGAGGAACGCAAGCCCTGGGTACGCCCCACCGGAGACTCCATCCGTGAGGAGATGCGTGCCGTCTGGCTCACTACCGTCTACGGACTCGACTGGCCTACGATAGTGCCGACACACCCGACGGAGTACGTAGGCGAAGGGTCCCTCGTACGTATCCTAGATAGGCTAAAAGCAGGATGGCTACAATACGGTCTTCCTGCAGGTACGTCACAGCGGGACGACGATCTACCCGACGAACTATGAGCCTCTCTCTAGTCGTCTAGCAGGCGAAGGGTACTTCGGGAAGTATGACCCCGTACAGTTCACTCTCGCAGAGTGCCGTCGCCGTGGACTAAGCATCCACGCTTGGTTCGTCACCCTATCCCTTGGCTTCCTCGAAGCGTAACCCTCACCCCCATACTGGTGACCACCCAAGCTGGGTGCCATTCACCACAAGGGCTCCCTATCACCCTAGACCCCAGGGAATCCTGAGGTAAGAAGCTATGTCGCTCACCCTAGTCACGGACTTCCTGCGTCGCTATGCGGTGGATGGGATCACTTCGACTACTTCAGGTACCCCGAGGAGGCCGAGCGGTTCAACGACAAGTCGAGCTTCATCGCACACGGGCTACGCCACCCCGATCGGGAGGCTTGGCGCCGAGACAACCTCACCCGACAGCTCCGTGAGGTACAAGACTCACTCAGGAGCATCCACTCCCAAGCCTTGGTGAGTGTTGCTCCCCTCGGCAAGCTACAGAAGATCTCGACCTCGGCCGTCCACATGGGTGGACTGCCTACGAGTCCGTCTACCAGATCCCGTCACTTGGGGCAAGGGAGGGCTTGTAGACTTCGTGGTGCCGATGATGTACTACCGAGATGTGCTCTTCGAGCCCTTCTTACGTGACTGGAAGGAACTGGTCTCCCCCTACGTCCCAGTAGTGGCAGGTCTAGCTCCCTACCGTATCGAGGAGACAGGCTGGCCAAGTGAGGTCATCGAGGAGCAAATAAACCTTGCCCGTGAGGAGGGAGTGGGAGGTGATGCTTCTTCCGTGAGACGCATGTAGGGACACGTTTCCCCGCCGTACGTAGGATCATGCAGGAGGCTTTCAAGCACCCTGCACTACCCCTTGCCTACCCCCGAGGACTAGCACACAAGCCCGCAGCCCCTAAGCATCTCGATGCGGCAGTAGGGCAGGATGGGACGATCCTCGTGCGCTGGTCTATGCCCCGAGAGGCAAGTGCCGATGGTACGACCCTATCGTCTGTAGGGCGGTAACGACAGAGGCACACGGTCGCCGTGAGGCTTCGCTACTCTCCTCCACCCTACGTGACCCGCACTGCCTGCTCATGATGAGTGACCTCATCGACTACGACTGTATCGAGCTGGGTGTAGAGGCAGTCAATACCTTCGGGGTCTCCACGCCCTGCACCGAAGGGCTGGAGCTCAACCTCGCTGCCCTACGTGAGGAGATACGCCACTCTCGGCGATAGGCCTCAGGGATGAACCTCTATCTACACATTCCCTTCTGCGCTAGCCGCTGCTCGTACTGTGACTTCTATACCCAGACGAGCAGTCGGCTGAGAGTAGACTTCGTCACAGCCCTACTTGCGGAGCTAGCTCTACGGCGGGGCGAACTACCAGAGGGGAGGAGGTACAGCACATCTACCTAGGGTGGCGGTACCCCTCCCAGCTTACCATCGAGGAGCTAGGGGCGCATCTTTGTGCAGATCGATCGGCTCTATCCCCGAGCCTCGGGTGGAGAGGTCACGATCGAGTGCAACCCCGATGATGTCACCCTCTCTATGCCGAGGGCTTGGCTGCCCTACCCATCAATAGGGTAAGCATGGGGGTACAGAGCTTCCACGCTGATGACCTAGCCTTCCTGCAGCGACGGCATTCCCCTGAGCAGGTACACGAAGCCGTCTCCGCCCTACGAGCCGTAGGGATCACGAACCTAAGCCTAGACCTTATCTACGGACTACCTGGACAGACTCTATCCTGCTGGGCAGAGAACGTCGACCAATTCCTCTCAATAGGCACACCACATCTCTGGCCTACCACCTCATCTACGAGGAGGGACAGCCCTCACACGGCTCGTAGAGCTTGGTCAGGTCAAGCCCGTAAGCGAAGAGGACAGTCTAGCCTTCTTTGAGCTACTCATCGACCGAATGCAGGGAGCTGGATACGAACATTACGAGATCTCGAACTTTGCCCTACCCGAGTGCTATGCCCGACACAACACGGGCTATTGGCAGGGTGTTCCCTACCTCGGCTTTGGTACTCAGCGCACAGCTATGATGGGGAAAAGGTCTCGCTCGTACAATAATCCTTCGCTCTCGGCTACACCCAATCCCCTACTGCGTGGAGAGCGGCTATATACCGAGGAGCACCTAAGCCCCGAGGAGCTACAGCACGAATACATCAGTGACACGTCTAAGGACACAGTGGGGAATATCTATCATGGCATACAGAGAGCGGTTTGGGGACGTCGCCACGAGTCGCCTTCGCCAGCTAGCCCAGCCCTTCATCGAGGCGGGCACCCTCGCCCTAGAGGGGGACAAGCTCCACCTAACACGGAGCGGGATCTTCGTCTCGGATGGGATCATCGCCGAGCTCTTTGACTAGGGGATGCGACTAGGGCAAGAGGATGGCTAGCCAAAAGAAAAAGCTATTCAGAGCATAGTAAAGCTCCCCCAATAGAGAGCAACTAGCCCTCCACATAGTGCCCAAGGGAGAGCACTGCTAACACCTCCCCTACCTGCACACTCACCAACACCTCTAGTCCCTCCCCTCTAAAGGCTCTGGTCAGAGGCTACCAAGCCTCCCTATTCTGGGAACAACTACTTCTACCCCAAGCCCCCACACTACCTCTAAATAGTAGCTTCTGCAACCTTCGACAAAGAAGGCAACATAGCCCTCCGCCACCGAAAGACAAACGAAGAAGCCCAATCCTCACTCTAATCATACGGTGCACAAGCAAAAAGGAGACTGCATCGGATGATGCAGTCTCCTTTCTAGTGACCCTGGTGAGGCTCGAACTCACGACCCAGTGATTAAGAGTCACTTGCTCTACCAACTGAGCTACAGAGTCATTGATTTGTTCTAGGAGTAGTGACCCCGGTGAGGCTCGAACTCACGACCCAGTGATTAAGAGTCACTTGCTCTACCAACTGAGCTACAGAGTCATTAATGGTTGGTACATATCCCCAGGTGCCTAAGCGATGGGGCTCCCTTCACAAATCGTCTGCAAAGGTAGTCTAAACTTTTGAAAACACCAAACAATTTGCTCCTTTCCCCACAAAAAATCACGACCATCCCCTCCGAAGACACACCTCCGCACACTCCTCTCCACCGCCATCCCCAGCTGCTTCACACCGCCTGCACTCCCTGCTAACCCTACTACTTTACAGCCCATTAACCCACCGCCTATACAACCAACGAGCACACCATCACCCCGCCAATCAATTCCCCCTCTCTCCTGCCACCTGCACACTTCCGCCACACCTCCCTTCACGGGAGATCGCAAGACCAAGAGTATCAGAGAGAAACACCCCCGCCAACTAGGGCTCTTCTACGAGTATCTTGAGTGCCCTATTGCGCACACGTAATGTACCCAATTGCGCTCTCGGTATGATCGCACTCGTCACCTTACATAGGTGATGGGAGCGTTCTTACCGAGAGCGCAAGGACGCTCTCGGTATGTTCGCAAGAGCCCTCTCGGAACGCATGATACAGAGCACGTTAGAGAGGGAGCATGACGCCCATTTCCCAAGGACTCTTTGGACTCTCAGAAGGAGGCCACGAGAGGGCAGAAAGGAGCTCAAAGACCAGCGCTGGATACTGTACAAGGTCGAAAAGAGAGGAGATGAGCCCAGCACCAGAGAGAAGAGCAAGGAAGAAGAGGTGAGAGGAGGAAGGGGCTGAGAGGGCACAAAGAGCCAATAGGAACGTAGAAAAGGGAAGGCCGAAGATGGACAGAGGGAGCCGAGACGAGGCAAACGAAAGAGGGGGAGCAAAGCTATTGCTAAAGAGGGCATTGGCCGGGCATGCAGTACTCGCTTAAAGCGAGGAGAGGCGGAGTACACTACTCGGCAGAAATGGGGATATTTGGGGATGCAAGGCAGGGTACATTCTAAGGTTACAGACCTTTCCCCCTAGGTGGCATTTGATAATATTTTCACTCTTGAACTTCATGTTTAGTGGAACTTTCATGGAAAAGTCACCTCCACTAGCACGCCCCACTCCATAAATATATACGAGAATTTGATTTAGTATATAGAAAATACTTATTTTTGTGTAGGCTAGGGGCTTAGGTGGGTCTTCCGTCCAAGTATGGGACGGAGACGAGCCACCCCTTGAACTCATTACAACATAGCTACATAGCGCAGACATACAAGAAATGGAGAAGGCAATACACAGAGCACTCGATCTCTGTGTTCCACAAGGAAGGCTTGGCAGAGATTCTAGCCCTCCTACACCAGCAGGGAGTAGAGTTTGTATCGACAGGTGGTACAAGTACCTTCATCAAGAGTCTCGGCTACGAGACGACCGAGGTAGAGTGATCTAACGCAGTATCCCTCTATGCTCGGCGGGCGGGTCAAGACCCCTACACCCAGCCATCCAAGGGGATCTTGGCTCGCCGTTCGCACGAGATGGATCAGGAGGAAGTCGCTCGATACGGGCTCTCACTCATCGACCTCGTGATCGTAGACCTCTATCCCTTCGAGGCAACAGTAGCCTCTGGAGCGAGCGATGAGGAGATCATCGAGAAGATCGACATCGGCGGGATCAGCCTAATCCGAGGTGCAGCGAAGAACTATGAGGATGTCGTGATCATCCCTTCGCAGGCAGACTATGCTACGCTACTTGGCTACCTGCAGAGTCAGGGCGCACGCACCACCCTAGAGCAGCGTCGCCACCTAGCACGCCGAGCCTTCGCCGTGAGCTCTGGCTACGACGCTGCCATCTTTCGCTGGTTCGACGGAGCCGATGCCTCCGCCCTCACGTCTCAGCGCTGACACCGCACAGCCCCTGCGCTATGGGGAGAACCCACACCAGAGCGGGGTATTCTACGGAGACCTCTCCAAGTACTTCACCCAGCTACATGGCAAGGAGCCTCCTACAACAACCTCCAGGACATCGAGGCTGCCGTCAGCCTCATCCAGGACTTCGATGAGCCCACCTTCGCCATCCTCAAGCACAACAACGCCTGTGGCTGCGCATCCCGCCCCACCCTCCTAGAGGCTTGGCAGGATGCCCTAGCGGGTGACCCCGTATCAGCCTTCGGTGGGTGCTCATCGCCAACCGCTCGATCGACCCCGAGACAGCTCGTGAGATCGACAAGCTCTTCGTAGAGGTACTCATCGCTCCGGACTTTGCGCCTGAGTACCTCGAGATCCCACAGAGCAAGAAGAACCGCATCCTCCTACGTCAGAGCACACCCGTCACCGCAGACTGGAGCTACCGCACGATGCTAGGAGGGGTACTCGCCCAGCAGACCGACCACGCCACAGAGACTACAGCTGACCTACGGTGCGTTACTAAGGTGGCACCCACGGAGAGCGAACAGGCAGACCTGGTCTTCGCGACGAAGCTCGTCAAGCACAGCAAGAGCAATGCGATCGTCCTAGCTAAGGGCGGACAGCTCATCGCCTCTGGGGTCGGGCAGACCTCACGTGTGGACGCTCTCAGACAGGCGATCGAGAAGGCTCGTCACTTTGGCTTTGACCTCAAGGGAGCGGTGCTCTCGAGCGATGCCTTCTTCCCCTTCGACGACTGCGTGACACTAGCCGCAGAGGCTGGTATCACGGCACTAGCGCAACCAGGGGGATCAGTACGAGACGCTGACAGCATAGCAGCGGCAGACAAGTATGGTGTGGCGATGGTCGCGACAGGGCATCCGCCACTTCAAGCACTAAACAAACAGCAAATAAGACTCACCAACCAAGTATAGAGACAAGCATGGGACTATTTTTCCTTCAGGCAAGAGCTAGCCATAGATCCTCGGCACTGCTAATACCATCATCATCAAGGACGACAAGATCGTCCTCGACGAGCCCCTCGGTCGTAGCCTTTGACAACCGCACGGGCGAGATGATCGCAGTCGGAACGAAGGCTCGAGAGATGTACGAAAAAGGGCAATGCCAACACCCGCACGATACGTCCTCTGCGTGAGGGCGTGATCGCAGACTTCGATGCCGCCGAGCACATGATTCGAGGTATGATACGTACGATCAGCCGCCGCAACAGCTGGTTCACCCCATCGCTACGTATGGTGGTCTGTATCCCTCCGGAAGCACAGAGGTAGAGATACGTGCCGTACGTGACTCGAGCGAACATGCAGGGGACGTGACGTATATACGATCTATGAGCCTATGGCAGCAGCTATCGGTGTCGGCATAGACGTCCTCGCTCCTGAAGGGCACATGATCGTCGATATAGGTGGTGGTACGACAGAGATCGCCGTGATCTCCCTCGGAGGTATCGTGGAGGATCAGTCCATCGACACTGCTGGGGATGAGCTCACGCAGGACATCATGAATCGCATGCGTGACCGCCACCAGATCAAGGTCGGGGAGCGTACAGCCGAGCAGATCAAGATCAAGGTCGGTGCAGTCTTCTCCGAGCTCGATGAAGTCCCCGAGGACTACATCGTCTGGGGTGCCAACATGATGGATACCCCTACCCCGCAAGGTCGCAGTGAACTATCAGGAGATCAACGAGTGCCTCGACAACTCTATCGGTAAGATCGAGAGCGCCATCCTCCGCACCCTAGAGGCTACTCCCCCCGAGCTCTTCGCCGACATCGTGGCTAACGGTGTCGTACTGACAGGTTGGGGTGCCCTACTGCGTGGGCTAGACAAGCGTCTCGGCAAGCGATTTGGGCTAGAGTTCAAGATCGCAGAGAACCCTCTGCACTCCGTTGCCATTGGTACGGGGATACGCCCTACGTAATATCCACAACTTCAACTTCCTCTTCCGCTAAGCCCCACGGTAGTTGCCCATGTGAACAAGCTCCTTGAGTTCCTCCGTAGATCCAAGCATTGGTTTGTCTTCCTCCTTCTAGAGGCGATAGCCCTAAGCATGGTCTTCAGCAGCACCCTCTACTCGAGGAGTGTGAGCTGGTATGCTACGAATGCCCTACTAGGGCGGGTCAATGAGCTGATGATGGAGTTCTGGAGCTATATAGACCTCCGACCCGAGAACAAGACACTACTAGCGGAGAATGCACGGCTCAGACAGGTGAATATTCGCCTGATGCGCCAGATGCGAGAGACACAAGCCTGCAAAGAGCTACCCCGCCTGCATGCCACCGATAGTGTGAGCCTGCGGGAGGGGTCGTTCGTCGTGGCACGTGTTCTGAATAGGACCTCTCGTATCGGGGAGGTCTTCTTCACCATAGACAAGGGGGAGGCTGATGGCATCCGCAAGGATATGGGTGTAATGAGTGCTACGGGTGTTGTCGGGGCAGTGTACTCCACCTCGAGACACTATGCACTGGTCATCCCGATCCTCAACCAAAACATGCGCCTCTCCTGCTCCCTCACCAGCCAGGGGGTCAGCGGGACACTCCTCGCCCCAGTGAACCCAAACTCCAACGTGGCTGTCCTGAGCAATGTCCCCCCACGCACACCCCCACCTTGGAGATACGATCGTGACGAGTGGCTACTCCTATCTCTTCCCTGAGGGAATGATGGTAGGAACAATCGCAGACTCCGTCCCTCTACTGTCAAGGGTAGTGCTGGTGTCTTTGCTAACTTCCCCGTACGTCTAGCCACAGACTTCCAGTCGCTACGCTACGTATATATACTGCTCGAGAAACCCGTAGTGGAGGCTCGTGCCCTCGAAGACTCACTCCAGCGCGATGAATAAGACCCTACCTACGCTTCCTCGTCGTCTGTGTCCTCATTGTGGCACTGCAGGTCTGGCTCCTGAGTCCCGTAGCTCTCTTCAGAGTCGCCACACCCTATCTATACCCTGTCCTACTACTCCTACTACCGATTAATACAGGGAAGGTCTCACTCCTACTCCATGCCTTCACAATCGGTACGGTGATCGATATCCCTAGGCCTTACCCCAGGGCTACATGCAGCAGCACTGACCGCAGCTGCCTTTGCCCGCCCGATGCTCCTTGGTCTACTCGAAGACAAGAAGGCTCCTGAGCAGGCTCTTCCACTCTACGGCACCCTACGCACTGGAGCCGCTATCCTGATGAGCCTACTGCTGCTGATCCATCACATCATCCTTTATGCCCTAGAGGCAGGGACGCTGATACGCGACCTACATGTAGTCATCAGCTTCGGGGCAGGCTATGGGCTCTCGCTCCTACTCTGCTTGATTACACTCGCCTTCATCGGATCATTTGGAGAAGGACACGACAGCTAAGCACACATGAATGAAGATTTCTTCCGACGACGCTGGCTCTTGATTAGCCTAACCTTCGTCGTTGTAGTAACCTTCGTTGCTCGCCTGGCCTACCTACAGCTCCTAAGTGGAGACTATAAGCAGCGAGCCGAGAATAACGCCTACTACATCCACTCGACCATCCCATCTCGTGGGGTTATCTATGACCGTAACGGCGCACTCCTCGTAGCTAATCGTCCGATCTACGACCTCATGATCGTAAATAAGGACGTCAAGGGTAAGCTCGACACCACCCTCCTGGCCGAGATCCTCCGCATCCCACGAGAGGATATCGTAGCTCGCCTTAGACTCCTACGTGACCGCACGGTCAATAGGGGCTACTCCCCCTATACTCCTCAGGTGCTGGTCTCACAGCTCGAGACAGAGGATGTAGGTCGCTTCGAGGAGCAACTCTATAAGTTCAGTGGCCTCTCCATACGCTCACGTACCATCCGCCAGTACGACTACCGCCATGCCGCTCACCTACTCGGCTACCTCTCCGAGGCCAGCCCGAGTGACCTAGAGCGCGATAGTACTATTATACGTGGAGACTTCGTGGGGCGTAGCGGTGTGGAGCGCACCCTATGAGGAGGCTCTACGTGGAGTGAAGGGGCAGGAGATCTTCTACCGAGACTCACGTGGACGCATCCAGGGGCGTCTCGATGGCGGTGCTCATGACCGTGCCCCCATCAAGGGCAAGGACATCACACTCTCCATCGACTCTGGGCTCCAGGCCCTCGGGGAGCGACTAATGAGGGGTAAGCGAGGAGCAATCGTCGCTATCGAACCCTCTACGGGTGAGGTACTCGCTCTAGTCACAGCCCCCGGCTACGACCCTACCCTGCTCTCAGGGGAGGAACAAGGGGCTCAACCACCGAGCCCTAGAGGAGACCTTCAGTGAGCCTCTACTCAACCGTGCTATTCAGGGAACTACCCCCGGGCTCAACCTTCAAGCCCGCTCAAGGGGCGATCTACCTCGCCGAGGGAGCCATCACTCCTGAGACTCCCTTCTCCTGCTTCCATGGCTACCCACGTCTGGGCAACCGCCCGAAGTGTCACAGCCACGGCTCCCCTGCCCCCTTATCCCCGCCCCTTGCCACCTCATGTAATGCCTACTTCTGCTGGGGGCTACACTACCTGCTGGACAATAGGAAGCTCTATCCTTCGGCGCAGGAAGCCTTTGAGCACTGGAAGTCACGCATCATCTCCCTCGGCTATGGCTACCGCCTAGGCATTGACCTACCCGGGGAGAAGAGAGGCTACATCCCCAACAGTCAGGTCTACGACAAGGCCTATGGCAGCAACTGGAGCTCTAGCACCATCATCTCCATCGCCATCGGGCAGGGAGAGATCCTCGCTACACCACTCCAGATAGCGAACCTAGCGGTGATCATCGCCAATCGTGGCTCTTACTTCCGTCCCCATGTCGTACGTAGCATCACGGACACCCCACTAGACACCCTCTACACCACCCGACAGCATACGGGTATCTCCACCTCCGACTGGGAGTACATCGTACGAGGGTATGGCTGGGGCTGTGACGGGAGGTACGTGCCGAGCAGCCAACTTTGCCCCAGGCGAGATCGAGGTCTGTGGCAAGACGGGGACAGCAGAGAATCCTCACGGTAAGGATCACTCGGCCTTCATCGGCTTTGCTCCACGCTCTGCTCCACGTATCGCCGTCTCGGTGTATGTGGAGAATGGGGGCTTCGGTGCGCAGTTTGGGGTACCTATCGGACGTGTGATGATGGAGTACTATCTGCGCAATGGCAAGCTCTCCACCACGGGAGAAGCTGTGGCGAACCAGATGGAGCAGAAGAGCCTCAACTATCTCAACGACATCTAGCCCCATGATGCGCAGACATAATCCTCTTCGAGCCTCTTCCGCTCCATTGACTGGGTGACCATCACGATGTACCTCATCCTCGTACTCTTCGGATGGCTCACCATCTGTGGGGCTTCGTACAACTTCGAGACCGCCTCACTCTTCACCCCCGGTGGGCGTCCGTTGATGCAGCTCCCCGTGGATCGGGCTCGGACTCTTCATTGGGGTCGTCGTGCTAGCCTTCGACTCGGACACCTATGAGGTCGGTGCCCCGTTCTTCTATGTAGCGATGATGGCGCTTTTGGCCGTGACGATCTTCATCGCTCCCGACATTAAGGGTTCCCGTTCCTGGCTCGTACTCGGTCCGGTACGCCCTACAGCCGGCAGAGTTTGCCAAGGTGGCGACTTCGCTGACGATCGCTTGGATGTGTAATCAGTACGACTTCCAGTTTAAGGACAATGCGAGCTACCTCAAGATCTTCGGGATCATTCTCCCTACCCTGTAGGTCTTATCCTCTTACAGCAGGAGACGGGCTCGGCACTGGTCTTCCTTGCCCTCTTCCTAGCCCTCTTCAGGGAAGGCTTCTCGGGGATCTTTATGGGGCTAAGCTTCGCCGTCGCAGTGTACTTCATCGGAGCTTTGATCCTAGAGGATACCCTATGGTGGGGAGAGACGGATGCAGACCTCTTCTTTGTGTGTAATAGTATCCTCGTCTTCACCACTGTCCTCTATGGGACGTATAGCCCTGATCCGAGAGAGCGAGCACAGGTACTGCGCTACATCATCTTCACCACGCTCGGAGTGTATGCCTTAGCTGCAGGGCTGAGTTTCTTCATGACCTTTGATTGGTCGTATATTGCCCTAGCCTTGGTCGCCATACTGGTGGTGGTATTGATCATCCTAGCCATCAGAGAATACCTCTTCCGCTATGCGCTGATGGCCGTCTTTGCTCTGAGCTCTCTGGGCTTCTTCTACTCGGTGAGCTATGTCTTCACTGACATCCTACAGCCCCACCAGCAGGTACGTATCAAGGTAGCCCCTAGGATCGAGAGCGACCTCAGAGGCAAGGGCTACAACGTAGACCAGTCCAAGATTGCCATTGGCTCAGGGGGCTCACCGGTAAGGGCTTCCTCAAGGGCACTCAGACGAAGCTAAACTATGTCCCCTGAGCAGGAGACCGACTTCATCTTCTGTACTGTGGGGGAGGAGTCGGGCTTTGTAGGCTCGGCTGCTCTCGTGGTCTTCTACGGAATCTTCATCCTAAGAATAGTCGCACTAGCAGAGCGACAAGTATCTCGCTTCGGTCGGGTCTATGGGTATTGTGTGGCCTCGATTCTGCTCTTCCACCTCTTTATCAATGTAGGGATGGTGCTGGGGCTTGTCCCCGTGATCGGCATCCCGCTCCCCTTCTTCAGCTATGGGGGCTCGTCGCTCTGGGGCTTCACCTTCCTGCTCTTTATCTTGATCGGGATGGACGCACGACGAGGGCGACATATCGACAAGCTTTTAGCCCCCTTCCGAGGCTCCTTCTCCACCCTCAGCCACAGCCCAACGAAGGCTCAAACAAAGGCTCTTCACACGGCTCTACCAGAGCGTGTTGTAGTGCAGATAGAGAGAAGGGGGGTAGGACTTCTATAATATTTTTCATGAAGGTCTCTACCATATGGATAAATTTCTGTAATTTTGTAGGGCAATGAGGTGGCCTTCAGCTCCTATACTAGTCCAAGTGTCATGTATAAGACCCTAACTTGTGACGAAAGGTCGACCAGCCACCTCACTGGCTCAGACAGCATAAGCAATCAGAGTTTCTAACGATAAGAATAAGTAAGATGATTAAAGTTGGTATTAACGGCTTCGGACGTATTGGCCGTTTTGTCTTCCGTGCTGCCCAGAAGCGCAGCGACATCGAGATCGTAGGTATCAATGACCTGCTCGACGCAGAGTACATGGCCTACATGCTCAAGTACGACACGATGCATGGTCGTTTCGATGGTACTGTCGAAGTAAAGGACGGTAACCTCATCGTAAAACGGTAAGACCATCCGTGTAACTGCAGAAAAGAATCCAGCTGACCTCAAGTGGTCTGCTATCGGTGCTGAATACGTAGTAGAATCAACAGGTCTCTTCCTAACGAAGGAAAAGGCTCAGGGACACATCGACGCAGGTGCTAAGTACGTCGTCATGTCTGCTCCCTCTAAGGATGACACCCCTATGTTCGTTTGCGGTGTAAACACCGACAAGTACGTCAAGGGTACTCAGTTCGTCTCTAACGCTTCCTGCACCACGAACTGCCTTGCTCCTCTTGCTAAGGTGCTTCACGACAACTTCGGTATCACCGACGGTCTCATGACTACCGTTCACGCTACCACCGCTACGCAGAAGACCGTCGATGGTCCTAGCGTGAAGGACTGGCGTGGTGGCCGTGCTGCTGCTGGGAACATCATCCCTCTAGCACCGGTGCTGCTAAGGCTGTAGGTAAGGTTATCCCCGAGCTCAATGGTAAGCTCACGGGTATGAGCTTCCGCGTTCCTACCCTCGACGTCTCTGTCGTTGACCTCACGGTGAACCTCGCTAAGCCTGCTACCTACGCAGAGATCTGCGAAGCGATCAAGAAGGCTTCTGAAGGTGAACTCAAGGGCATCCTCGGCTACACGGACGAAGACGTTGTATCTAGCGACTTCCTCGGTGACACCCGCACGTCTATCTTCGACGCTAAGGCTGGTATCGCTCTTACCGACAAGTTCGTTAAGCTCGTAAGCTGGTACGACAACGAAATCGGTTACTCCAACAAGGTACTCGACCTCGTAGCTCACATGGCTAAGGTAAACGGCTAAGCCACTACCCCAAGCAACCATAAGTCTACAGCCCCGCACTACGTCAGGTAGTGCGGGGCTGTTGCGTTTCTCTAGGCCATATATACGGGGATGACTCCATCTCATCCTAGACGTAGGTCTGCTCGGTGTAGACCTATTCCCTAGGAGGGGGTGGTGTACACGCGTGTACACTACTGTATACACGTGTGTACACTTTTGTATACCCACGTGTACACACTTTCGCTCTAGGTATATCCTCCATAGAGCACCTTCGTAGATATGAGGCCAGGGGGATAACGTCTAGGAGCCACAGAGAGCAGGCGAAGCCCCTCCTCCCCTGATAGGAGGTGCGTCCCCCCAGGGGACTCTATGGACAGAGCCTACGGGTAGGGCTCACGCACCAGCCCAACTCGTGACCTAGAGACAAAGCTAAAAGCACTATCCCTGCAGTAGAACATCCTGTAGGTGTATTATCTAAGTCGTGTACACAAGGCACTCTAAAATCCTTGAAGTCGTCCCAGCTCGATTCGTCGAGTTGGGACGCATCTTTTTAGCTGGGACTTCTCTAGGGTTAGCCCTTATACCTTGGGTCAGTGAAGATCGCTATCTTTGTACATATACATATCATACATATTATGGAGTACTATGGCTGACAACTACATCGTCTCTGCACGCAAATACCGCCCCGATAGCTTCCAGAGCATCGTCGGGCAGGGGGCTATGGCCTCGACCCTACGTACTGCGGTACAGCAGGGGCGACTGGCACATGCCTACCTCTTCTGCAGTCACGAGGCGTAGGGAAGACCACCGCAGCACGTGTCCTAGCCAAGACGATCAACTGCCAGAGTCTAACCGCCGAGGGCGAGGGCTTGCAATGAGTGTGAGAGCTGCCGTGCCTTCAACGAAGGACGCTCCTTCAACATCTTCGAGCTCGACGCAGCCTCCAACAACTCGGTGGAGGACATCCGCCAGCTCACCGAGCAGGTCACCATGCCCCCTGCTCTCGGCAAGTACAAGGTCTATATCATCGACGAGGTACACATGCTCTCGGTCACGGCCTTCAATGCCTTCCTCAAGACGCTCGAGGAGCCACCCTCCTATGCGATCTTCATCCTAGCCACCACAGAGAAACACAAGATCCTCCCTACGATCCTCTCCCGCTGTCAGATCTATGACTTCAAGAGGATCACTGTCGAGGGACATCACCCATCACCTGCAGTACGTCGCACAGAGCGAAGGGATAGTAGCCGATGAGGCTGCCCTAGGTCTGATCGCAGAGAAGGCTGACGGCGGGATGCGTGATGCGCTCTCGATGTTTGACCGCATAGCGAGCTTTGCCGGGGGCAGATCACCCTACGAGCACGCTCTAGAGAGTCTCAACGTGCTGGACTACTCCTACTCATCCGCACCTTTGATGATCTGCTCACGGGCGATTACCGCTCTCTGCTCCTACTGCTGGATGAGCTCCTAGGCAAAGGGCTTCGAGGGGCAGACCATCCTCGCTGGGCTAGCGGCCTTTGCCCGAGACCTCTTGGTCGTCCAGCACCCGGGGACGAGTGTCCTCCTGGAGAAACCCGAGCGTGTCACACAGGCCTACGAAGCCTTGGCAGCCCGCTGTACCCCAGCCCAGCTCTTCGCCGCCATACGTGCCCTCGTGCAGGCGGAACAGCAGTATCGGCAGGCGACGAATAAGCGTCTCCGATCGAGCTCACGCTCCTGGGCTCGTGAGCACCTTCCACACCACAGGAGAACTAGCAGCCCCTGCGCCCTCCACCGCCCCTGCTGGACAGACACTGGCAGGAGCTACGGCACAGACGACCTCGCCCCCTCAGGCAAGTACGGCTCCAGCGCCCTCGCCCTGTACCCACTGCACAGCCTACGCCTACCGCCCAGCCCTCCAGCCCTACTCCTGCAAGTAGCACTCCAGCCCCAGTAGCCGAGCCTACAGTTCCTCAGCCACAGCCCGTAGTGACACCTGAGCCTGTTGCCACCCCACAGCCTGCACCTACTCCTCAGCCCATGCGAACGCCCCCTCTAGCGAACAAGCTGCAGGGACTAGGAGACAGCTCTTGGCCGTCGCCGAGGAAGCTCCAGCGATACAGCCGACTCCGAGGGTGGGACAGCGAGCCCTGCCGAGGAGGAGCATGAGCCCTTCACCGAGGAAGAGCTCCAGCGTGCCTATGTACGCTTCGTGGAGCAGGAGCTAAGCAGTGAGCAGATCATCTGCCGTAATATCCTCCATGCCGAGCTACCCAGCCTGCAGACCGAGGGGCAGGCGGAGCTTGCCCTACCCCCAGGCAATGCGATCCGTGAGACGGTGGAGGCTGTCCTGCCCCAGCTCCAGTCCTTCCTACGCAGTACGCTACACAACACCCAGCTTGTGCTTAGCCTTAGGGAGAAGAGCAGCGAGGAGCAGTCCCGCCTAGCCCTCACTCCCGAGGATCGGCTGAAGAAGCTCATCGAGATCAACCCCGATGTACAGCAGCTCAAGGAGCGACTACAGCTACGCCTCTCCTAGGAGCGTCCCTAGTACGACTATACATTCATCCCCATCACAATGAAGATCAAGCAACAGATGGCAGCACTCATGACTGCTACCGCACTAGCCACCATCAGCCCTGCGCTGGCCGATGGCCCTGCACACATGACCCCCGAGACAATGCTCACCCCTAGCACGTGTGGGCTCTGGTGCACTCTCGCCCGATGGCAAACTTGTCGTCTACAGCGTAGGCTTCCCCAATATCCAGGATAATAAGATCCGCACTGAGTTCTTCACCATCAGTGCTCAGGGCACCAATCGCACCCAGATCACCAAGGCGATCCCCGGCCTGAGCTCACCCCGATGGATCCAGCAGGGGCGACGCATCAGCTACCTCTCCAGTGAGAGTGGGGCTACACAGCTCTGGACGATGCGCCCCGACGGGAGCGACCGCCGACAGGTCACGAATATCGAGGGCGGTATCTCCGACTACCTCTACTCCCCCGATGAAAAGCGACTGGCCTACATCAAGGAGATCGAGTTCGGCAAGTCTGCCTCCGATACCTACCCTGACCTGCCCAAGGCTACCGGCCGTGTCATCAACGATCTCATGTATAAGCACTGGGACGAATGGGTGAGACCATCCCCCACATCTTCATCGCCAACGTCAGCGACACTCCCATCACCTCGGGCAAGGACATCCTAGAGGGTGAGCCCTACGAAGCTCCCACCAAGCCCTTCAGTGGCTCGGAGGAACTCTCCTGGAGCCCCGACGGCACACCCTCGCCTACTCCTCGCGCAAGAAGGTCGGCCTAGACTATGCCCTCTCCACCAATACCGACATCTACCTCTACAACGTCATCGCAGGCTCTACGATAAATGCCACCGAGGGGAACGGAGGCTACGACACCCACCCTCGCTTCTCCCCGGACGGGCGCAAGCTCAGCTGGATCAGCATGGAGCGTGATGGCTACGAAGCTGACCTCAAGCGTCTCTTCGTCATGGAGCTAGGGAAGAAGACCCTACCTCACCGAGGGCTTCGAGTACGACGTCGATGAGACCGTCTGGGCTCCCGACAGCAAGTCCATCTACTTCCTCTGCACCAAGCAGGCTGAGACCCAGCTCTGGCAGGTACCCCTAGGGACGAAGAAGATCCGTCAGATCACCACCGGACAGCACGACTACACCTCCATTGACTTCACCGCTGGCAAGCTCCTAGCTGGACGACAGAGCATGATCGTCCCTAAGGATCTCTACCTCGTCGACCCCAAGACGGGTGTAGCCCAGGCCATCACCGCCGAGAACAAGTCCACCCTCGACCGACTCTGCTCCCATCACCGTGGAGAAGCGTTGGCTCAAGACCACGAATGGGAGGATATGCTCACTTGGGTCGTCCTACCCCCTAACTTCGACAAGACGAAGAAGTACCCTGCCGTGCTCTTCTGTCAGGGTGAGCACAGAGCACCGTGAGCCAGTTCTTCTCCTACCGATGGAACATGCGCCCTCATGGCAGAGCAGGGCTACATCGTCATCGCACCTAACCGCCACGGGTACCCAGCTTCGGCAAGGCGTGGAACGAGCAGATCGAGTGGCGACTACTCTGGGCAAAACATACAAGACTACCTCACCGCCGTGGACGAACTCAAGAAGGAGCCCTACGTCGATGCTGACCGCCTCGGCTGTGTCGGTGCTAGCTATGGGGGCTACTCCGTATTCTCACCTCGCTGGGGTGCATCAGAAGCGCTTCAAGGCCTTCATCGCTCACGCTGGGATCTTCAACCTCGAGATGCAGTACATGACCACCGAGGAGATGTGGTTCGCCAACTGGGATATGGGCGGCGCACCCTGGGACAAGGAGAACAAGGTCGCTCAGCGTACCTTCGCCAACTCCCCCACCGCCTAGTAGCCAACTGGGATACCCCGATCCTCGTGATCCACGGGGAGCGTGACTACCGCATCCTCGCTGGGCAGGGGTATGGCAGCCTTCAATGCAGCCAAGCTCCGTGGTATCCCCGCCCAGCTCCTCGTCTACCCCTGATGAGAACCACTGGATCCTCCGCCCACAGAATGCCCTGCTTTGGCAACGCACCTTCTTCGGCTGGCTGAGACAGTACCTCAAGTAGCCTACTGCCGAGCCTATACTAGAAGAGAGCGAGCCCCCGACGGATGTAGTTCCGTCGGGGGCCTCGCCTCTTTGCTCTCGGAGGCTATCACACGAGGTCTTGCCCGGGCTGGAGCTGGTGCATCCGCCGAGGGACGGACGAGGTAATGACCGCCACCACGGCATCAATGAGAGCCGTACGCACGTACTCCTGATGTGTCACGAGATTGACCCCTCGTGTCGGGCGGGGAGCGCAAAGGGACGTACCAGCTCCCATGCTGTGCCTCCAGCTGCTCCACGGCTAGCTCAGGGCACGAAGGTCACCCCACTGCCCTGCTCGACAAAGTGCATGAAGGTCTCCAGACTCCCCTACTGTAGCTGTGGGGATGGCTGGGGTTGGAGCGTAGATGGCAGAACTTCACGAGCTGATCCCTGAAGCAGTGCCCTTCATCCAGCAGCCATAGATGCTTCTTCCCCACATCCGACGTACGGATATGATCCTCGGCGAAAAGGTCGGAGTCACGTGGGACGTAGCCCATGAACTCCTCGTAGTACAGCGGATGGTCTACGAGATAGTCCACCCTCTGCCCGAGAGGCCACGATAGCCATCTGGATCGAGCCCTGAGGCGAAGAGCCTCCAGACACTCGCTCGTCTTGAGCTCGACGAAGGTGATGCGTAGGTGTGGGAGTTCCTTCTCCAGCCGAGGTAGGGACTCGGGGCAAAGAGATATGGAGCGATGGTAGGTAGGATCCCTAGCGAGATCGTCCCCGACAGGCTCTCCTGCTCCTCACGTACGATCTCACGGATCCGCTCTGACTGGATGAGGATGCGTGTGGCTTGGTCGAGGATACGCCTACCGACAGCTGTCGGGATGATCGGCTGGTGGCTTCGGTCGAAGATCTTTACTCCGAGCTCCTCCTCCAGCTTCTGGATCATCGTGCTCAGGGTAGGCTGGGTGACGTTGCAGTGATCGGCTGCCCTTGCCGAAGTGGCGGAAGCGATCCAAGGCACCAGTATATACTCTAGCTGCTGTAGGTTCATGCTTGTCGGTCTATTCGTTCTCTACAAATATAGCGAACCAAGGTCAAACGAGCGTACTCCCTCTCCCAAAGGTATCAGCCCGCCCTCCCCAAAGGCATCTACCCATCTCCCCCAAAGGCATCCACCCACATCCCCCAAAGGTATCTGTCCACCCTATCAAAGGCATCTACTCACCACCCACAAAAAGGTATCTGCTACCTCGCCTAAAGACATCTATCTGCCCCCTCCCACACAGAGGCGATGGTAAGAGGGAGACACAATAGCGCATCCTACTCTACCACAAACCGATACACGATCCTCCCAATTGCGCCATACCATCCTCTCCGCACCAGCTCAAAGTGCTCTAGTAAAGAACGCCCTTGCGCTCTAGTAAAGAACGCATGAACGCTCTTACCGAGAGCGCAAGGGCGTTCATACCGAGAGCGTGAGAGCGTTCTCGGTATGAACGTTTTCACCCTCTAGGATCACCTGACACAGAGCAAGTTACAGAGCGTCCTGAGAGCAATGGGCAGAGGCTCATCCCAGTGGTGCTATCGGCGGGCTATTCGGAGGATAAGTAGGAGTGTATTTTCCACTAAGAAGTGCAACACTTCAGGGAAGGCTTTTAGGTAGAAAAACTCTCATGTGCCGGACGACAACTGAATTGCTTTCGGGGACATCGATCATCAAACAATAATTGTTATACATTTAGCACGCGAAATGCATCTCTTATCGCATCCAATGCTGGAGAAGATGCATATCAATCGAGAGTATGAACAAACTAAAAACAGATGTATCTGAAATCAAAACGAACCAGATGGACATGGGGATGCATCACTCATCCTCGGGTAGGATGCATATCCTCGTACCAAAATGAATTCGACCTTACCTCACCATCGGAGAGCACTCTTGTCGGTGGAGATTTCTGCCATCTGCCCATAACCACAGCCGGGAAGGCTATAATCTCTCATGCTAACTGATAATATGATGAAGAAAGTACTGATGCTAGCTCTGGGGCTTCTCTGCGGACTTAGCACCATGACCGCACAGTGCGCACGCATTCCCTAGGTGTAGAGCTCGCTCGCATAATGTCCTCCCTTTACGAGCTGACGCTAGCTCGCCACTTTTCTGTAGTTTCTCGGACTGGCCTTGTTGTTGGTGCGGGATTTAGTGCAAGAGGGATGTGGACGGCAAGCAATTCACCTTTGGTGGACTAATTCCCTTCGTGGACATTGAGCCACGCTGGCACTTCTCTCGAGATTCATCAAGTGACCTATATCACACAGGTGGCTATCTGAGCCTACGCTTCGATGGAGAGTGGGATCGAGCGACACTCTTTGGACACAAGTATGCCATGAGGGATGATCGCCCGCAGTATACACTGGCCTTTGGACCCTACTTTGGCTGGACGTTTGGGGTAACGGACAATAGCTACCTACGTCTGGCTACGGGGCTGAACTTCTTCCGTACAAAGGTTGCATACTATAGTGGAGGGCATTACTGGAGGACGACCAATACCGAGAGTGCGATCAGCGTCGGGCTCGAGATGGTCTATGGCATTCGCTTCTAGCAGATCGGTCTAGGACGACCCTCCTATATGTGGGGTGGGGTGGTATCCGATGGTTCGGATACCACCCCACTTAACTTTTTCGGGGGCATACGCTGGCACGAGAGATAGAGACCTTTCTTATACCTGCGAAGATGGACGGAAAATCTCTACCTTTGCCTACGACATTAGGACAGACTTAGGGGCTTGTAGCACACTCTACCCGCAAGGCTCCTTGATGACACATACAGATGATGAAGACCTATACCCTAGCCCTCTTAGGATTGCTCTTGATGAGCTACTCTACCCTCCGTGCACAGACCCAACCTGAGAGCAAGGTTAGGAGCACGGATACTATCAACATCGTTGTAAGAAGAAACGGGAAGTTCGTGGCAAGGGCTGATAAAAACTTCCTTATGTGGACTCCCCTTAGTGCGGCAAAGTCCCCCGTCGATAGTAGTCTCTATTCATTTCTCATTGAGGAGACGCAAAAACTTAAACTCTTCTGACCCTAGATAACGTATCTAAAAACCATACTTTATGAACTATACTTGGCGGACACAGCTGTGTACCGCGAGCTAACGCCTAGGGATATGAAACAGATAAAGCCATCCTCCATATCCAAGTTGGTCAAAGGAATACTTGAGCATAGTCGCGGGTATCTCATTCTTCTCAGCGACTACTACCCCAACGTGCGTCTGATCCTCCAGCAACGCAATGGAAAGCGCTATCGTGAATACAAGATCATCAAGTGGGACGTCGGTGAGCTCCCCATCGTCCTATGAAGGCATATCCTACTCCCCTCTCTGCTCCCAGCCCGTCTCCTGATGCCATGAGTGAGGCTGGAGGGTAGGCTGGTGGAGAAGGACTAGAGAGAATGCGACGAAGAAGGTATTAGCAGGGCAAAGGAAGAGGAGTGGAGGATTTCCCTCAAGCTACACTCACGCTACTTGCCCTGCTCTATGCGGGGACACAAATGCCATCGTCAGGGGGGCTGAAAGGATGTTCATTTGACAGATATTAGTGGGAGCAGGAGAGAAAGAGAGGCAACTAGGCACGTCATTATCACACAAGCAGGCATAGGCCCAACATGTGGGGATCGAGGAGGGTGAAGACACATTGTAAAGTATTTTAGTTATCTGGTTATCAGCCACTAGAACCCGTGTATTTAGGGCAATTATCGAAATAATACCGTAAAGTGATAATGTTCTCTTTTTGATACCTTTGCTAGTGGGTTTGTAGTCAGCCCCCAGCACCTACGCTGGAGGCTAGGGCCTCACCCACCCAAGTAAGCTACGAAGACAATATCGAAGTCAATAACTATTCATTTTCAAATACTGCTCTTATGAAGAAGCACAATTTCTCGAGCAGGGACCATCCATCCTAGACGAAAGTGTAATTAAGGACGCAGCCTCTGCAGTCCTCAACTATGCAGGCACAGCGCCTGTCCATCCTCGAAGTATCTCACCGTGGTAAGGAGTTCACCGCGACCATTGAGGATGCTCGCAACCTGATGAAGGAGCTGCTCGATGTACCCGAGGGTTACGAGTGATCTTTCCTCAGGGGGCGGTGCGAGCCTACAGTTCTATCAGGCTCCACTAAACCTACTGAAGACCAAGGCTGCCTACGTGGACTCTGGCACGTGGGCGAGCAAGCGCTAAGGAAGCTAAGCTCGTCGGTGAGGTAGTCTCCTTCTCCTCTAAGGCAGACAACTACGTTTGGTACCCCAAGCCATGGGAAAAGAACGAGGTGCCCGATGATGTAGACTACCCTACACATCACGACCAACAACACCGTCTACGGTACGGAGCTCCCGCTACGACCCAGACGTCAAGACTCGTCTCGTGGGTGATATGTCCTCCGACATCTTCACTCGTGAGGTGGATGTAGCTAAGTATGACCTCATCTACGGTGGTGCACAGAAGAATATCGCTCCTGCAGGGGTAACCTTCGTCATCGTACGCCGTGATGCCCTCGGCCACGTAGACCGTCCTCTACCTACGATGCTCGACTATCGCACGCACATCGAGAAGGACTCTATGTTCAACACCCCTCCCGTATTCCCCATCTACGTCGCTCTACAGACGATGAAGTGGTACAAGGAACTCGGCGGTGTGAAGGTTCTCGAAAAGATGAACCTCGAGAAGGCTCGCATCCTATACGATGCCATCGACTCCAGCCGCCTCTTCCGTGGTACCGTCAATCCCGAAGACCGCTCGATCATGAACGTCTGCTTCGTCATGAAGGACGAGTACAAGGAGCTCGAAAAGGACTCTTCGACCTCGCTACCTCACGCGGTATCTCCAGCATCAAGGGTCACCGCTCTGTAGGAGGCTTCCGTGCTTCACTCTACAATGCTCTACCCAAGACGAGCGTAGAGTTCCTCGTAGAGGCAATGAAGGACTTCGAGCGTAAGCACTAGTCCAAGTACCCATACCTAAGCTAAGCATAAGGCTGAGTACACCCCATGAAGCAACGTATGGGCACCACCTCTATTTTTTCCCAGGTAGCGAGGTGAGCTGTCTGTACGTTGCTTCGCTTATCATACGTCTATTCGTACTAACTAACATATCCCATAGAGAAAAGAATCATGTCTAAAGTTCTTATCGCCACCCGAAAAGCCATTCGCAGCTCCCTGCCGTAGCGAGGATTCGCCAGATCCTCACCGATGCGAGGCTTCGACGTCGTAGTCCCTGAGAAGTACACCAGTAAGGCCGAACTCCTCGCTGCCGTTGCCGACGTAGAGGCTATCATCATCCGTAGTGACATCATAGATAAGGAGGTCTTCGACGCTGCCAAGCAGCTCAAGATCGTCATACGTGCTGGCGCAGGCTACGACAATGTAGACCTAGAGGCTGCCACCGCACACGGCGTATGTGTCATGAACACCCCTGGACAGAATGCCAACGCTGTGGCTGAGCTCGTCTTCGCCCTCCTACTCTTCTCCGTCCGCAATCGCTTCAACGGCGCATCCGGCACAGAACTCAAGGACAAGAAGCTCGGACTGCTGGCCTATGGGAACACCGGTCGCAATGTGGCTCGTATCGCCAAGGGTATCGGCATGGAGATCTTTGCCTTCGACCCCCTACACCCCAGCTGATGTGATGGTCAAGGAAGGTGTGACTCCCGTTAGCTCACAGAAGGAGCTCTTCTCCACCTGTGACGTCGTCTCCCTACACATCCCCGCGACCCCCGAGACTAAGGGCTCTATCGGCCGTGAGCTCGTAAGCCTCCTACCTAAGAAGGCTATCCTCGTCAATACAGCTCGTAAGGAGATCATCAACGAAGCAGAGCTACTCGAGCTCCTCAAGGAACGCGAAGACCTTCGCTACCTCAGCGATATCCGTCCCGCTAACCACGAAGAGATGGAAGCTGCCCTCGGCGAACGCTACTTCTCTACACCTAAGAAGATGGAGTGCTCAGACCGCTGAAGCCAATACCAACGCTGGTCTAGCTGCTGCTCGCCAGATCGTAGGCTTCATCAAGGAAGGTAACGAACGCTTCCGCCTCAACAAGTAGCCGACACATACACGTACACATCACACTAGCACAAACACCATCCTATGGCTGTCATCAAACCATTCCGTGGTATCCGCCCACCCCAAGACCTCGTAGAGCATGTCGCCTCGCCCCTACGACGTACTCAATAGCGACGAAGCTCGTGCCGAAGCAGCGGGCAACGAGATGTCCTCTACCACATCATCCGTCCCGAGATCGACTTCCCAGTCGGTACAGACGAGCATGAGGAGAAGGTCTATGCTAAGGCGGCTGAGAACTTCCGCCTCTTCCGTGACAAGGGCTGGCTCGTACAGGACGACAAGGAGAACTACTATGTCTACGCTCAGACGATGAACGGCAAGACACAGTACGGCCTCGTCGTCTGTGCCTCTGTCCAGGACTACATGACGGGCGTCATCAAGAAGCATGAGCTTACCCGCCGTGACAAGGAAGAGGATCGCATGAAGCACGTACGTGTGAACAATGCCAACATCGAGCCTGTCTTCTTCGCCTACCCCTCCCAAAAAGGAGATCAACGACATCGTCGCTAAGTACACGAAGGAGAAGCCCGTCTACAGCTTCATCGCTCCACTAGACGGCTTCGGCCACGAGTTCTGGATCGTCGACAACGAAGCCGATATCCGTCGTATCACCGAGCTCTTTGCCGCTATGCCTGCGCTCTACATCGCAGACGGTCACCACCGTTCCGCTGCCGCTGCCCTCGTGGGGGATGAGAAGCGCAAGCAGAACCCCAACCATCGTGGCGACGAGGAGTACAACTACTTCATGGCTGTCTGCTTCCCCGATGACCAGCTGACCATCATTGACTACAACCGTGTCGTCAAGGATCTCAATGGTCTGACTCAAGGAAGAGCTCCTAAAGAAGCTCGAGGAGAACTTCATCGTCGAGGACAAGGGCACGGAGATCTACAAGCCCGCATGCTTGCACAACTTCGCCCTCTACCTCGGAGACCACTGGTACTCACTCACAGCCAAGCCCGGCACGTACGACGACCACTGATCCGATTGGGGTACTTGACGTGACGATCTCCTCCAACCTCATCCTCGACAAGATCCCTGGCATCAGGACCTACGTTCGGACAAGCGCATCGACTTCGTCGGGGGTATCCGTGGCCTTGGCGAGCTAAAGAAGAGAGTGGACAGCGGTGAGATGAAGTTTGCCCTTGCCCTCTATCCCGTATCGATGAAGCAACTCATCGACATCGCTGACTCGGGCAATATCATGCCACCCTAAGACCACGTGGTTCGAGCCTAAGCTCCGTTCAGGCCTGATCATCCACGAGCTTGTCTAGAAGTGAGTTTTTCTACACAGAGAAACCTCCGAGGGTTGTCCTTCCGACGCCTTCGGGGGTTTCTCTGCCCTATCTCCATCCCTCCCATTGGGGACACACGCTCATCCTTATCAATACCGCTCAATCACTACTAGACACACTATGAAACCACTCCTTCGCACCCTGACACTCGCCCTCACGGCACTCCTCCTCATTCCACTCTCTTCCTGCGGGAAGGACAATAAGCCCACACCCACACCTCCCGACCCTCAGCCTGCTAAGCGTGAGGATATCATCGGCAAGGTGCATACCATGACGATCTCTTCTTGACAAGGACGGCCGAACTATAGAGCGAACTAAGGCCACTTACAATAAGAGCTTGCTCTTCACCGAAAGCTCATCACAGAGATAGAGAAAAATGGCAAGCTGACTCTTAACAGCCACGAGACTTTCACCTACGATGCTTCAGGACGTCCGATCTTATATAAGATGCACATGCCCGAGGAGAAATATGATAAATTCGACAACTATACTCTACGACCAAAGCAGGACAGCTTATCCAGCACGACCACCACCCTGGAGGAACCGAAAAATTGGATAACCCACTTCACATACAGCTACGAAAATGGTAAGAAGAGCGGGCATTCCTACGAAGTAGATGCCGCTAAAGGGAGCAATATCAAGGCCGAAAGCTACTACACCTATAGCTACGAAGGGGAAGTAGAGATTGAAAAGGCCTATTCCGACAAGGAGCTTAAGCTCTTAGTCGCTCAGACGAAGCGAGTGTATGACAAGCTGGGGCGTCTAACCAGACTGGAGACGATCACGTACGACACACCCAATAGGATAGACCCTTTCGATACGAAGATCCACGAGACCCATTATGGTATCCTAGGCGAAGTGATCTTCCAAGAAATAACTATGTACGATGCAAAGAAACAGATCTCGCACCACCAACGAAACACCATCCGCTACACCAAGTACAACGCACAGGGTCTCCCCATTGCTGGCGTAGCCATCGACGAGCGAGCCACAGACTTCACCCTAGAGTACACCTTCTACTAGTGGCTTCCTGCCATAGTGGAGCATTCACTTGACCACATTTTTCTAACAGTAATAATAACAAGCACTATGAAAACAAGCTTTCACCATCTGACACTCGCCCTCACGGCACTCCTCCTCATTCCACTCTCTTCCTGCGGGAAGGACAACAAACCCACACCAACCCCACCCCCTCCTACTTCCTCATCATGCTAAGCGTGAGGATGTCATCGGTAAGGTGCGCACCGTTACCTTCACCTATCGCGACAAGAAGGCTCGCATCCAGTCCCGTAGCACCTTCACCTACGACAAGCAACTCCATCTGACAGAATACCCAGACGAGATCCTCGAAAAACGACAAGCTTTGTCCCCTCCCACGAAGGAAGAACTCCTATGACGCATCAGGCCACCTCACCCAAGAGTATTCTCGTGAAATCGCCTCAGATAAGAGACAAACAAAGCGCTACACGTACACAAATGGGCTACTAACACAGGTCGAGCTTGATGAGCCTGGGAATGGTATCGAAAGCAAGCAAACTACCATCCAATACACCTACGACTCGAACAAAAAGAGAAAGACTGGAGTCTATACATCCTACCTCGACATAGATCCCGACAACAAGACCATAAACTACTACTCCTACAGCTACGAAGGGGAGGTAGAGGTTGAGAATGTCTATGCCGATAAGGAGATGAAAAGACTCATTAGGCGTAATAAGCGCACCTATGATAACGAGGGTCGCATCACCAAGGAGGAGCTGTACAACATCAAGATCGCAGACAACAAGGAGGTCGTAAGCCTCTCCTCGCGCAATATTATTGCTATGGCATCTTTGGCGAAAAGCTCTCAGATGAGACCTATAGATACGACGATCAGGGGCAGGTCTCTGAGCATTTTTATCACTGGCACTCGCTACACCAAGTACAATGCCCAGGGGCTACCTATCGAAGGCGCACCCCTCGAGAAGAAAGACGAGGTAGTTACCATAGAGTACACCTTCTACTAGTGGCTTCCTACCACTAGTGGGGCATTCTCTTGAGCTCTTTTTCTAACAGTAATAGTAACAAGCAATGAAAGTAACCTTTCGCCATCTGACACTTGCCCTCACGGCACTCCTCCTCATCCCACTCTCTTCCTGCGGGAAGGATAAGCCCACGCCCACACCGCCCGACCCTAAGCCAGCTAAGCGTGAGGACATCATCGGCAAGGTACATCTCGTCACCGTAATCAACTTCGACAAGGAGGGTAAGATCGACAGCCGTCAGACACTCACCCTCGATAAGCAACTTCGCTTCTCAAGGACGCTCTCGGAGAGCTTCAAGAACGAGAAGTTCACCCCCATCTTCGACACCGAATATACCTACGACAACTCTGGCCACCCTCATCGAAAGGAAAAGCCGTGAAGCTGGGTTTGACTGGGACTACAAGAGGTATAAATATAAGGATGGGCTCCTCGTCCAGTTCGAGGATCTTCCTAGCGCAAAGGGGCTACCAAGTCAATCACTCAGTACACCCTACAGCCCTGACCGCAAGAAGAAGTCTGGGATCTATATATACGCTTATAACCAGACGGATGGCACTCACTACCTCTCTTACAGCTACGAGGGAGAGGTAGAGGTCGAGACCATCTATGCGGACTCGGAGAAGAAGGAGCCCATCAAACGTAATAAGCGCACCTACGACAAGGAGGGGCGTGTAATCAAAGAAGTCTCCACAGAGATCAAGCTAGACAAGGGAAGGAGACCATCACCTACTCCCGCAGTCACGAGGTTCGTTTCTGGAGTCTTTGGTGAGGAGATCCACACTGAAGATGTCAGTAAACTATCCAGATGGAAAGGTCACACGTGATTGGAGCGAAGTTCGCTACACGAAGTATAATGCTCTAGGGCTTCCCATCGCAGGCTTCCTCATTGACGAGAAAGGGGTTCAGCTCCCCCTTACCCTAGAGTACACACTCTACTAGCACGCTCTTGGGCGTAGGCTCAGCGAGGGGGGACGCCCCCTCACGAGCCATTCGCCTTACAAGTCCTCCCGAGAAGATATAGAGAGCCGTCCCCCCGATGCGGGGGGACGGCTCTGATTCGTTTTGGCCTACGAGGTACATTCGGTGTGAGGGGCAAGTAGGTCTAATGGATAAAGTCACTAGAGAACGACGACAATGTAGTCGAGGAGTCTACACTCCTAGTAGCAGCATCTGCTCCCTAGGGGAAGAATTACGAGGCGTACACCTACTACCTAAGAGGGAAAAGTATACACGTGTGTATACAACAGTGTACTCACGTGTACACAAGTGTATACACGCGTGTACACAACTTCGCTCTAAGTATAAGCCTCGGCGGGCTCTTGTTGGATGGGTTTCAGGGCTCTAGTGGGGCTCTCAGGAGTTCTCGCAGGAATGGCTCTCGCTGGACTCTCGTTGGGTGGACAAAGGGCTCCAGGGCTCCAGTGGAGCTCTCAGGAGTTCTCGTAGAAATGGCTCTGCTGGGTAGACACCGGGACCTCGGCGGGCTCCGGGGGCTCTCTAGGACGTCTCCGGACCAACACCCTAGACGCTCCAGAGATCGGGGCTAAGACTAAGCTCCCACTTGTACATAAAACTAGCCCCCACAAAGAGCCGACAAGTCGTGCAGACGAGAGAAGAGTGGCATTGGCGGAAAAAGGAGGGTCACTCGGCTCGGGGAGCTTCTGAGGTAACCGTGTCAAAATCCCTCGCTTGCTACCTTGTCTCCATAACCTTAGTTTTATTTATATTTGTCTCTTAGATGCTTACGGGTGTAGCATCGATCGAAAACTACGGAAATGATAGCTTATCTCAACGGACTATATACCGAACTTACCCTCTACCGCCATACTCGTCGAGTGTGCAGGCGTAGGCTACCACGTCTCGATCTCTCTGACGACCTACACCGCCCTCTCGGGGCAGCGTGAGGGCAAGATCCTCATCACCGAGATCATCAGGGAGGATGCGCACCTACTCTTTGGCTTTGCTACGGCAGCTGAGCAGGAGCTTTTTCGCCATCTCATGAGCGTCTCGGGGTCTCACCCTATACCGCTCGCATCATCCTCAGTTCATACCCTCCGCATGAGCTCAACAGCATCATCACCCTCGGACGATCGAGCCCCTCAAGGCCATCAAGGGTATTGGGCTGAAGACCGCCCAGCGTATCCTCGTGGATCTCCGTGGCAAGCTCCCTCCCATCGAAGGCGACTTCCCCACGACGAGCACAGCTACCGAGCCGAAGAAGGGACGGGGAGCACAGCCCCTCGACACCACCACACCCAGCGAGGCCGTCAGCGCCCTCAAGATGCTGGGCTATCCCGAGGCTGCCGCACAGAAGGTCATCCGACAGCTCATCGCCTCTGACCCCCACCATCCGTGTGGAGGAGCTCATCAAGCAGAGTCTGAAGCTCCTCTAGCCACGTGGTGCCCCGTAGGCTCATATTGCTCCTCGGCCTAGGCTACAGCCTCTTGGCTGGCATCCTAGCGCTCAGCATGCCTCTATGGGGACAAAGCCCTCGACCGAGATGGGTGGACAGCACCCTCCTACTCCCTGAGAGCGACGCAGATCTACAGCGTCTCTCCCCCTCGGGGATCACCCTAAGCACACCACGAAGCATAGAGACTCGCTTCGTGTACGATCCTCGCACTGGACTTTACTTCCTGACCACCTTCCTCGGGGGTAAGCCCCTAGGGACTCCCATTGCCTACACCCAAGCGGAGTACACCCGCTATATGGAGCGACGTAGCACGTCACGCTACTGGGATGAACTCTACCGACAGGGGCAAAAGCGCCAGCACGGAGAAGGGACGTAATCCCCTTGACCCTAAGGCTGGAGCAGAGTGTGGCAGAATGGCTCTTTGGCAGGGCGGTATTCGTCTCAGACTCCAGGGTAGTGCCGAGCTCTCCGCTGGCCTCAAGACGACCCATACCGATGACCCTTCGCTCAGCGAACGGGCACGCCGACACACCCTCTTTGACTTCGACGAGAAGATACAGGCCTCGGTACAAGCCACCATAGGGACAAAGCTTAGCTTCGGGATGAACTATGCCACGGGGCAACCTTCGAGGCCGATGCACGCAGGCTGAAGCTCGCCTTCGAGGGCAACGAGGATGACATCATTCGCTCGATCGAGGTCGGGAATGTCTCGATGACCCCGAGGAACTCCCTCATCAGCGGAGGGGGGACACTCTTCGGGATGCACACGCAGCTCCAGATGGGACGCCTGCAGATGGATCTACTCGTGAGCCAGCAACGTAGCCAGACGAGGCGGGTCTCCTCCAGTGGCGGACGGCAGACAGAGGCCTTCGAGATCTCGGCTTCGGACCATGATGCCTCTAGGCACTTCTTCCTCCTCGGAGTACTTCCGTTCGCACTACGAAGGGGCGCTACGTACCCTACCCTATGTCCGCTCTGCGGTACAGATCACACGTATCGAGCTGTGGGTGACGAACCGCCGAGGGCAGTTTGACGACGCACGCAATGTACTAGCCTTCACAGACCTCGGAGAGCCCGAGGTACTGCACAACGGACATATCAGCCTGAGCTCCCTCGCCCTACCCGTACCAGCCAACCCCGCCAATAGCCTTTACCAGAGCCTCACCCTCCGCCCTGAGCTAAGACAGATCGAGGTGTGACCACCGCCCTTACCCCCGACTACACCGCCTCCTCTGACTACGAGCGTATCGAGAGCGCACGAGGCTAGAGCCCAGCGAATATACCCCTACACCCCACGCTGGGCTATGTAAGTCTCTCTGCCCCACTCGCCCCCCGATGAGGTGCTAGCGGTCGCCTACGAATTCACCTATCAGGGCAGGTCTATCGTGTCGGGGAGTTTGCCTCGACCGCCCCTGACAGCTCTACCGAGACTCTCTTCGCCAAGCTCCTCAAGGGGAGCAACCTCGTCCCCACCTCGCCCTACTGGCCTCTGATGATGCGCAATGTCTATAGCCCAGGCTCTGGGGTGAGGGATGTCCAGCAGGCGGACTTCCGCCCTGGATGTCTACTATCGGGATGATGCTACGTGGATCGCCCTACCCTATCTACCCGAGGGGTCACTCCGTGGGCAGCGGCTACTCTCAGTCCTAGGCCTTGATAGGCTGGACAGTCGGCAGGAGGCACGGCAGGATGGACGCTTTGACTTCGTAGAGGGCTACACCATTCGCTCACGTGACGGGCTCATCTTCTTCCCTACGGTCGAGCCCTTCGGGGGTACGCTCGCTCAGGCTCTGGGTGGGGGAAGTATGGCAAGCAAATACGCCTATACCGAGCTCTACCAAAGGACGAGGGTCGAGGCGCAGCAGCTCGCAGAGAAGAACAAGTACAGCCTGCGGGGCTCCTATCGTGCGACCAACGAGGGGGAGATCTCCCTCGGGACGACAGGCGTCGCAGAGGGATCGGTGCGGGTCATGGCAGGCGGACAGCTCCTCCGAGAGGGCACGGACTACAGCGTAGACTACGGGGCGGGGATCGTGAAGATCCTCAATAAGCAGCTCCTAGAGACCAAGACTCCCATCGAGGCCTCCGTACAAGGCGAAGGGGGGCTAGGACAGCAGCGCAAGACGGTACTAGGGCTTGACCTAAGCCATCAGCTCTCTCGTAGTCTCCGCCTCGGGGCTACCCTCATGCACCTCTCCGAGCTCCCTCTGACGACCAAGGTACGGCTCGGGGAAGAGAGTATGCGCAATACGATGTGGGGGCTCAACTTCAGCTACCAGAGCCAAGCCCCTTGGCTCACGAAGCTCCTGAACAAGCTCCCCTTCGTCGAGCGCACAGCCCCCTCCTCGCTAAGCCTATCGGGGGAGTTTGCCCACCTCATCCCCGGGCACTACGAGGACAAGTATACTCAGGGCTACAGCTCGCTGGATGACTTCGAGACTCACGTAGCACCATCGACCCTGATGAGCCCTCATGCCTGGCAACTCTCCTCCACACCGGTCTCCACGATCCCTCGGGAATCACTCCCTACGGACTACCTACGCTATGGCGAGCGGAGGCACAGCTGGCTTGGTTCACCATCGACCCACTCTTCACCCGAGAGCGTAGTAGCCTCACACCAGCCTATATCAGGAACGACCCCGACTATGTGAGCAATCACTTCGTCCGAGAGATCCCCACGCAGGAGCTCTTCCCCTTCCGTCATCAGAACCTTAGCCAGGCCAGCTACCTACAGACCCTTTCCCTAGCTATTACCCCGAGGAGCGTACCTATAACCTCAACTCCTCTGCCCTCCTCCCCACGGGGCGACTAAGCACCCCCGAGAAGAGCTGGGCGGGGATCATGCGTAGGATCGACCAAGCAGACTTCGAGGCAGCGGGGATCGAGTACCTAGAGCTCTGGATGATGGATCCATACGTCCACGGAGCCTCGCCCCAGTCAGGAACGCTGTACATAGACCTCGGGGATATATCGGAGGACATACTACGAGATGAACGGAAGTTCTTCGAGAACGGCCTGCCCATCCTCCCCACCCCTCTGCCACCGAGGACGGCCCTTGGGGGCAAGGTACCCACCCGACAGAGTGTGGGCTATGCCTTCGACAATGCCGCTGGGGCACGTGAGCGACAGGGACGTAGGGGCTCAATGGTCTCTCACCGAGCAGGAGAAGACCCTACCCGCCCTATGCCGCCTACCTCTCTGCCCTCAGCACCACCCCTGAGCGCAGCCACTCGGGAAGCCTGGCAGAGAGACCCATTCAGCCCACTGAATGACCCTGCGGGGGACAACTTCCACCACTCACCGAGGGGCAGACTATGACGCTGCCCGCCTACCTATCCTAGAGCGATACAAGAGGTACAACGGCACAGAGGGCAACTCTCAGGCCTCACGAGACGATGACTACAGCCAGGCCAGCACCGTCAGCCCCGACACCGAGGACATCAATAGGGACTATAGCCTCAATGAGCAGGATCGCTACTTCGAGTACCGCATCTCGCTCCGTCCTGAGGATCTAAGACCCGGCCGAGGCTTCGTCGTCGGAGAGCGTACTGCCGAGGTGACCCTGCGCAATGGACAGCAGTCCTCGGTACGCTGGCTACAGCTCAAGGTACCCCTACGCTCCTTCACCTCCCGAGTCGGAGGGGCACGAGACTGGCGCAGCATACGCTTCATGCGCATGTACCTCACGGGCTGTCAGGAGGAGCTACAGCTACGCTTCGGCGCTCTACGTCTGGTACGTGGGGACTGGCGCACCCATGAGGGTCAGCTGGACGAGCAGACACCTCCCGCTCCCATAGGCGACCTCTCGTGACCTCCGTAAATATCGAGGAGCATGGCGATCGTGAGCCGATCAACTACGTCCTCCCCCCTGGCGTATCTAGGACACTAGACAGCCAGCAGAGCCAGAGCCTACAGCAGAATGAGCAGGCACTCTCCATCCGCCTACAGGGACTCACCTCGGGGGATACTCGTGCCGTCTACCGCAGTGCTCGCTACGACCTACGTCGCTACCGCCGTCTCCAGCTCTTCGCCCATGCTGAGGAGCTGGTGGGAGAGACTACACCTACCGAGGATGGGGACTTCACCCTATTCCTGCGCCTAGGCTCAGACTATCGGAGCAACTACTACGAGTACTCCCTGCCCCTACGCATCACCCCTGCTGGACGATACAGCTCCGAGAACCCTACCGACCGAGAGCGGGTATGGCCTACGGAGAACTTCATAGACCTCGCCCTCGACCAGCTCATCGCCCTCAAGCGCCGACGCAATGCTTCCATAGAGCAGGGCTTAGGGGCGACACTCTACCAGCCCTTCTCCACAGCGAGCAAGGAGCACCCACAGCACACCCTCACCATCCTAGGTAGCCCCTCCCTCTCCTCCATCCGTACGATACTCATCGGGGTGCGCAATGCCTCAGGGATAACGAAGAGCATGGAGGTATGGGTCAATGAGCTACGTGTCGGTGACTACCACGAGGAGGGGGGCTGGGCAGCCAATGCACAGGCAGCCCTCCAGCTCTCTGACCTAGGCTCGGCCAACGTCCGAGCGCAGTATATCTCCTCGGGCTTCCGAGCGATTGATCAGCCCCTCGGCGCACGAAGCCTAGAGAGCAGACGAAGCATACATCTCTCCTCGGGGGCTGAACTAGGTCGTCTCCTACCCGAGCAGGCCAAGGTCTCTATCCCCCTCTACTACACCCTATCTGACGAGGTCACGACCCCCGAGTACAACCCCACGGACGAGGATGTACGTCTCTCCGAGGCGCTCTCGGCCTCCCTCGTGCTCGGCGGGACTCCCTCCTTAGGGCGCACCATCACCCACCGCAAGACCCGAGCCCTCTCTCTCTCAGGGGGTATCGGTCGGCATCCAGTCCCGTGAGCCTATGCCCCTACGACCCCTGCCAACCTCTCCCTATCCTTCGGGCACAATACCACCGAGGAGCATACCCCCGAGATCGAGTACAATCGTCACCTAGACTGGCAGGCCTCCGCCAGCTACGACTATACCCCGACATGGCAACCCCTGCGTCCCTTCAAGTCCCTCCGTGGGCAGAGTCCTTGGGCTACCTTCCTCAGGGACTACGGGCTCTCCCATGGCCTCTCGCCTCACTCTACAGAGCACGATGCTCCCGTAGCTATGACGAGGAGCAGCTACGCAGTATCGGCACGGACGACCTGAGCAGTCGCATACCCGCTACCTTCGCCCAGCAGTTCTCGTGGAGTAGGAAGCTTAGCCTAAGTTGGGCACCGACTAGTTCGCTTAGCTTCACGCTCTCCAGCGGGACGGATGCACGTATCGAGGAGCCCCACCAGCAGGTCAATCGTGCCCTCAACCCCGATGGCTGGCGTCTCTGGCGAGACTCCGTCATGCGAAGTATCGGAGAGGGGGGGACACCGCTGCACTATGCACAGAGCACGACCCTCACTTGGCAACTCCCCACTGCTCGTATTGCCCCCTAAGCTTCCCTCACCTCTCAACTCTCCTATACGAGCAGCTACAGCTGGGATCGTGGAGCCCTAGTCCCAGACCCCAATGTACGTGTAGCGAATACGCTCATGGCTCAGGGAAGTATCGAGAGCTCCAGCCAGCTCCTCCTCCGCCAGCTCTACCGCAAGAGTGCCTACCTGCGCTGTCTCGAGGATCGCTATGGCCGAGATGTGGCACGAGCTGATACGAGGAAGGGAGGGACAAAGGGCAAGCGTCCCAAGCAGCGTGAGGAGCAGGGCTTCCTCTCCGAGGCACTTGATCGCCTCGTCTACACCCTCACCTCCCTCAAGGATGTGACCCTCACCCTATCGCACGACGACCCAGACACTCCTCCCGGGCTTCCTCCCCAATATCAAGGCCATCGGGGGACAAGGTCGCTCCGAGGGTATGCTCACCCCAGGGCTTGCCTCGCCCCTCAGGCTCACCGATGCAGACTTCGTAGACCAGCTCGCCGAGCAGGGGCGATCTCCCTGCTAGATACAGAGCGTCCCACCCCAGCAGCCTTCACACGTACGGTCACCTATGACCTTCGGGCTACCCTCCAGCCCCCTGGGAGACCTCACCATCACCCTCTCGAGGCAACCATAGCCCGCACCGACCGCACCGAGGTACAGTACATGTACTCGGGACGGCCAAGGCTCTATGGCGGGGACTTCACCATGACGACAATCGGGCTAAGGGGCTTCTTCGCCTCGCCAGGTGCTCGCTCGGGCTATGCCTCGGAGCCCTTCGCCCGCTTCCTCGACTACCGCAGGCGGATCGCCCAGCGACAGCAGAGCCTCTACTCCTCCCTCCAGCCCTCCACATCGCTGGAGGAGAATGCCCCCTGCGGTACTCATCCCTGCCTTCCGTGCCGCCTACTCTCAGGCAGGCGGTGTGGATGAGGTCAGCCTACGTGCCCTGCCAGCCCTCTCGGGGATGCTCCCCAACTGGACGCTCCACTACACGGGGCTCACCCGTATCCCCCTACTCAGGGAACACTTCCGCTCGATCTCCCTGCGCCATACCTATCGAGCGACCTATACCGTGGGGGGCTTCTCCTCGCTAGCAGGCTGGCAAGGCGAGGATACCGACCAGCTCGGTCTCAGACACCTACCTGCCTCGGATGGCTCGGGGAGTGGGACGACACAGCTCAGCTATGCCTTCGACATCGGTTCGGTAGCTATACGAGAGAGCTTCTTCCCCTTCTAGGGCTAGAGATGACCTGGAACAACGGGCTAGGGATGAGTGCCCAGTGGCGACGAAGCCGTGGGGTGGTGCTGAACCTCTCGGCCTTCAGCATCATCGAGACCAGCTCCAACGAACTAAGCCTAGGGCTCGGCTACAAGATCGCCGACCTACGACAGCTCCTCCACCCTACCCCTACGAAGGGTAGACGAGGCCCGACGCACCAAGGCCGAGCCCTCCTCCCCCAAGGGGCTGACCCTACGAGGCGAATACAGCTATCGTCGCTCCCAGAGCCTCATCCGCCGTATCCAGGAGGTAGTCACCCAAGCCACCTCGGGGCTAGCGGACACACGTCTGAGACTGAGTGCCGAGTATGAGCTGAGTCGCCTCATCGCCCTCAAGGCCTACTACGAGTGGACGCACAACGTGCCACTCGTGAGCACCTACTCCTTCCCCATCTCCACGACAGCCTATGGGCTCTCCCCTGCGCTTCACACTGACCAACTAGCCTAGCCCCGTCCTCAGAGACTCACCCCAAGAGCAGGAGGGGAGGCAAAGACTCCAGACTCACTCTCACCCCATATAGGGGACTGCCATTGGACAGAAAGACGGGACATAAAGACGAGTGGGTCGCTATCCATATCTTCGGATAGCGACCCACTCCTTTATATGAGGGTTGCCGATAGGGGCGGGATGCTAGGAGGACTTGACATGTACCTCCCCTGCCCCTAGAAGCGAATACCATAGACCATCTCTATGGGGACGGCGATCACACCTTGCTTAGTAGAGAGTCTCCAGTAGTGCTTCCTCCGTCATATCCCACCTTGGTACGGAAGAAGCCTAAGCCTGCTGAGAGGCGAATATAGCTATTGTCACTCACCCCGAAGATTCAGCCAAAGGTAGGAGCAAAGGACAGCGTATATAGAGGGCGGTCATCCCCCTTCGTATAGGAAGGGCCTAGGATCGTCATACGAGCCCATTCCCCGTTAAGCCTCACAGTCAGATAGCCTCCCGTATGAAAGAGGTCACTGGAGGACTGCCCCGAGAAGTACCAGCGTGGCTCAAAGCTGAGGAACGGGGTAAGCCCCCCAAAGGCAGAAACGCTTGCCATCCAAGTCCTTCTTGGCACTAAATCCAGCATCTAGTACCAGCCCAGCACGTGTCGTGACGGAGAAGTGTCTACCTAGTGTCAGCTCATACAGAGCGGTGTTATGTGAGCCTAGCTCCACGCCGAAGGCATTCTGTCGCACCTGCGCAGTAGCAGCACTTAGCCCGAGCACTAGAGCAAGGGCGAAGAGTGTTATTTTCTTCATCATATTACCCTAAGGGAGTATAGCTCTCCCTGTCTGCATTCGAAGATTTGTTTTTTAGTTATTAAGTTGTTCGTTTGATACATCGAGCTACCCTCCAAGCCTAGGGCTGTAGCACTAGAGCCTTGGGGTATTTCGGCTGCGAAGATAGGGCAAATCCCCCCAACCCTCACATAGCCCACTTTCCCCTTCCAAAGTGCTCTTCCCTACCCGCTCGTAACGCACTCTCCGAGAGCCCTATCCACGGGATATCGAGAGGCCAAAGAGAGGACTCGGTAAGAGCGCATCAATCACCTTCACATAGGTGACGAGGACGCTCTTACCGAGAACGCTGTGACGCTCTTACCGAGAGCGCACTTGCGCTCTCGGTAAGAGCGTTTCACCCTCTAGTAACCTTCGTCACAGAGCCCATTTACACGTGAGCACAAGCAGGGATATTGTGTGGCAGACCAAGGGGTTCGTCAAGCTACTGGGAGGGAATAGCCCACACGAGAGGTTGGCTCAATTACCGTTAAGAGGGGAAGCGATGTAGTAAGACGAGAAGAAGGAGAATAAAGGCGCAGGGAGAGGGGGACTATGGGTAACGCAGAAAGGGTGTCTTAGGGGGCGAATCACACTTAGGATACAGATTTATAGTATTTTTGTCGTTATAAACTTTTCACCCACTAACGATAAGAAGACTATGACCACAGAGAGAGAGGTCACGACCATAATAGAAGATGAAGGGAAGAAGAGCCTGAACTTCATCGAGCAGATCGTAGAGCGCGATCTCAGCGAAGGGAAGCACGACGGACGTATACAGACCCGCTTCCCACCCGAGCCCAACGGATACCTGCACATCGGCCACGCCAAGGCTATCTGCATGGACTTCGGCATCGCACAGAAGTACGGCGGTGTGTGTAACCTGCGCTTCGACGACACCAACCCCACCAAGGAGGATGTCGAGTACGTGGACGCTATCCGTGAGGATATCGAGTGGCTGGGCTTCCATTGAGGGGCAAGAGTTCTATGCCTCCGGATTACTTCGATCAGCTGTACCACTTCGCCGAGGAGCTCATCCTAGCTGGCCATGCCTACGTAGATGAGCAGACTGCCGAGCAGATCGCCCAGCAGAAGGGTACCCCCCACCACCCCCGGTGTGGCGAGCCCCTACCGTGACCGCCCACGTGAGGAGAGCCTAGAGCTCTTCCGTCGGATGAACTCCGGGGAGCTGGAGGAGGGAGCAATGATCCTACGTGCGAAGATCGATATGGCTTCGCCCAACATGCACTTCCGTGACCCGATCATCTACCGCATCATCAAGGTTCCCCACCACCGTACGGGCACGAAGTGGAACGTCTATCCGATGTACGACTTCGCCCACGGGCAGAGCGACTACTTCGAGGGCGTCACACTCGATCTGTACGCTGGAGTTCGTAGTGCACCGCCCGCTCTATGACTACTTCATCGACCTACTGAAGCAGGTCGAGCCTGGTCAGGATGGCCCTTACCGCCCACGCCAGTACGAGTTCAACCGCCTGAACCTCACCTACACGATGATGAGCAAGCGCAAGCTCCTACAGCTCGTCAAGGAGGGCTTCGTCTCGGGATGGGATGACCCTCGTATGCCTACTATCTGCGGGCTACGTCGTCGTGGCTACACCCCCGAATCCATCCGTGGCTTCATCGACCGCATCGGCTACACGAAGTACGATGGGATGATCGATGTCGCCCTGCTGGAGCACTCTGTCCGTGAGGATCTCAACCGCCGTGCCCTACGTGGCTCTGCCGTCCTGCGCCCCGTACGTCTCATCATCACGAACTACCCCGAGGGACAGACGGAGGATATGGCCTTCCTCAACAACCCCGGGGACTACAACTCCGACTCCCACACGATCAGCTTCTCCCGAGAGCTCTACATCGAGGCCGAGGACTTCATGGAGGATGCGCCTAAGAAGTACTTCCGTATGACCCCCGGGCAGGAGGTGCGCCTAAAGAGTGCCTACATCGTACGCTGCACGGGGTGCAAGCGTGATGAGGCGGGCAATGTCGTGAGGTCTGTGCCGAGTACGACCCTCGAGACCCCTAAGCGGACGCCCCGAGAGCAACCGCAAGGTCAAGGGTACCATCCACTGGGTATCCGCCACGGACAGCGTGGAGGCCGAGGTACGTCTGTATGACCGCCTCTTCACCGATGAAGACCCATCAGAGATCAAGGACAAGGAGCTCTCGGAGCTACTCAATCCCGAGTCACTAGAGGTCGTCAAGGGCTGTCGCATAGAGCCCTTCCTCGCTGGGGCACAGCTCGGAGAGTATTACCAGTTCCAGCGTATCGGCTACTTCTGCCTTGATCCCGACAGCCGTCCCGATCACCTCGTCTTCAACCGCACGGTCTCGCTCAAGGACACGTGGAAGAAGGTCAATAAGTAGTCCTCCACTGCGTCCAATAGATCCAATATGCTCGAATCCCTAGGCTTCATCCAGGATATACTCCACCATCTCGACTACCTATGGGTAACGATACTCATGGCTATCGAGTCGTCCTTCATCCCCTTCCCCTCGGAGGTCGTCGTACCCCCAGCTGCCTATAAGGCGGCTCAGGGGGAGATGAATATCTTCCTCGTCGTCTTCTTCGCCACCCTCGGGTCAGACATCGGTGCGCTGGTGAACTATTACCTCGCCCGCTACCTAGGTCGCCCGATCGTGTATAAGTTCGCCTCCTCCCGCCTGGGACGCCTATGCCTCCTCGGCAGAGAAGGTCGAGAAGGCCGAAGGGTACTTCGTCAAGAACGGAGTGACCTCCACCCTCGTAGGTCGTCTCGTCCCCGGTATCCGCCAGCTGATCTCTATCCCAGCAGGTCTAGCGGGATGCCCGTCGGGCGCTTCCTGCTCTATACGACGATCGGTGCTGGAGCATGGAACATCGTCCTCGCCCTACTCGGGTGGTTCATCGGCAGGACCGTCCCCCCCGAGCTCTTCGCCGAGACGATCAAGAGCTACAGCACGACCATCGGGCTGGTGATCATAGCCCTACTCGTAGTCGCAGGTATCGGCTACTACCTCTACAAGAGAAACAGGAAGGCCGAGTGAGGCCTTCCCTATTCTCCTCTCACCCTCTTGACCAAGACCTCCCCACAACGGCTCTTTTCCCCTACCCGATATGACTACGCTCCAGCTTACCCTCACCCCCGAGGTCGCAGCATCTGACGCACGCATCCGAGAGGAGGTCGCTCGCCAGCTCTCTATCCCCACCGAGGATATTACCTCGATCCAGATACGTAGACGCAATATCGACGCTCGCCAGCGTCGTATCCTGGTCAATCTAGGTATCGAGGTCTATCTCACGGGGAGGAGCCCTGCATAGACACCTTCGAGGATTTGGTCTACCCTGATGTCTCCTCCGCCCCGACAGCTGTCGTGGTAGGAGCTAGCTACTGTGGACTCTTTGCCGCGCTTAGGCTCATAGAGCTAGTGTACGCCCCATCGTCGTGGAGCGAGGGCAGGATGTGATGCAGCGCAGACGAGACCTAGCCACTCTAGCTAAGACGGGGGTGATCGACCCCGAGAGCAACTACAGCTACGGCGAGGGCGGGGCAGGAGCCTTCTCCGATGGCAAGCTCTATACACGGAGCAAGAAGCGAGGGGTGTAGAGAAGACCCTGCGTGTCTTCTGTCGCTTCAGAGCTGACCCCAAAATCCTCATCGATGCCCACCCTCATATCGGCACAGACAAGCTCCCCCGTGATCATCCGCAGGATGCGAGAGCAGATCCTAAGCTCTGGGGGCGAGGTGCACTGGCTGCCGCATGACGGAGCTCATCCTAGAGGCAAGGTAAGAGGTATCCTCACGGCCACGGGCGAGAGCTTCATGGGTCCCGTGATCCTAGCCACTGGGGCACTCGGCACGAGACGTCTACCGCTACCTCGATCGGGCAGGAGTGCTCATCGAGGCTAAGCCTATCGCCGTAGGTGTGCGCCTAGAGCACCCCCAGCAGCTCATCGACCAGATCCGCTACCACAGCCCCGAGGGACGAGGGACGTGGCTACCAGCGGCAGAGTACGTCTACAAGGCTCAGTCGGCAGGGCGTGGCGTCTACAGCTTCTGCATGTGCCCGGGGGCTTCATCGTCCCCGCCTCGACAGCCCCCGAGGAGACAGTCGTCAATGGGATGTCCCCAGCCAATAGAGGCTCTCGCTAGCTAACTCCGGGATGGTCGTAGAGCTTCACCCCGAGGATATCCCCGAGACGGGCATCTCGGTGGAGGAACTCCATTCTCCCCCTTGCCCTCATGTACTGGTGCGAGGAGCTGGAGCGCAGGAGCTACCTCGCAGCCGAGCGTTCGCTCCGTGCTCCAGCCCAGCGCATGACAGACTTCCTGAAGGGTCGAGCCTCCAGCACCCTACCCTCTACCTCCTATACTATGGGACTCACCTCGGGCAACCTCCATGAGTGGATGCCAGCCTTCGTGACGAAGCGACTAGCCGAGGGCTTCAGAGCCTTCGACCGCTCTACACGGGGCTTCATCAGCGAAGAGGCGCAGCTCATCGCCGTAGAGAGCCGTACCTCCTCGCCCGTTCGCATCCCTAGAGATAGGGAGCACTACCGCCACATCCTCATCGACGGACTCTACCCCGCAGGCGAGGGAGCAGGCTACGCAGGGGGCATCGTCTCGGCAGCCATCGACGGCGAGAATGCCGCTACCGCCCTAGCCTCCACGCTACGCTTTACCCCTCACCAATAGTTCCTAAATACATAGAGCAAGACAGATACGATAGCGAAGCTAGAGGTAGTACCAGCTAAGAACTGTAGGATTAGAGCATTCTTAATTGATAGCTTAATGAGGGGACATTAAGGAGAGCATAACGATTGACGACAAAGTCACAGAAAGGGCATCATAGAGATTTTGTTGGATAGAGACTTAACATACTGTAATCCAAGAAACTTTCCACTATCTTTGCTCTGAGGTTGCAGATTTCTTTGTTAGGACTAACGCTGGAAACAACACATATGAAAGTATAAAGCAGTCTGTGGTATGCGTATTATGGTTATCTTTGTTGCTACATAGATGAAAGGTATGTGACATCATGACATAATGATATAGATATACTGCAAGTAGCTTGCAGACCATTATTGAACTCGGGTTAAATCTGGTAAATTCGACATTGGGGTTCTCAGTAATAGGTCAAGGCAAGTTTGCACCCTACAAGGGCGCAGACTGCAGACAGCCATGACACCGAGACATGTAAAAGACTCGGTATAACTATTTTTTATGATACGTCTGGGAAATAGACTCATCCGAATCAACCCCAATGACCCAAGAGAACTGCAATACTCCGATAGTAACGGGGGCTCTTGGTTCTATCTCACTTCTGAAGGTTTCAGATTCTTAAGCCTTATGGACAATGGATCTGAACTCTTAGCAGAAACGAGTGATGGACTCTATTATTCGACAAGTGAAGGATCAGTCTTGGTTCCGCAGATCGTAGGAACAGTATGCAACAGCTTTTTTTAAGCTATCGTTACCTCTCTTCTCCACCTTTTTAATTGTTTAATCCTTAAGCAGAGAAAGGTGCACTCTTCTCAAAATAGAGAAGGGATAATCACAAGTAAAGGGAGTCTTGTTTAAACAAGATTCCCTTTACTATATCCTATCATTCATGACGTCTGGGTACTGAACTAAGACATCTAAGCACCGTAAGAAAGTATTCTCCTGCCAAATAACATTCCTCCCCATGACATAAAAAGCCTCCAAAGCTCTCCCTTTCTGTCTAGAAAGAGAGAGCTTTTGGGGCTTCTATACTATAGATAAAATCTTATTACAGTCCCCAGCGAAGGAGCGTACGGCGATAGAGCGCAAGGCAGAGACGACGGATGAAGTCGTTCTTAGGGTATAGGTGCTCATAGCACCACCACAGGCGAGAGCCCTGCTCGATCATCTTCTTCTCTTAGGGATAGCTGTCGCCTCGGCTAGGACTTGGTCAGGTACATTGCTCCCTCTGGTAGGGTTGCCATCACCTCTCAGGGTAATGGTGTGCCCCTCATACGCTCGACCCGATGAAGAGCATAGCCCTGAGTGATACGCACGAGTAGGAGACGACCCACCTGGATAGAGTCCTCTCTGAGGGCAGAGAGGATGATCGTATCCCGAGTATCTCGGATGAGCGGGAGCATACTAAAGCCCTTCGCCCGTATCTTCACCCGCTTGCCAGAGGCTAGACGGGCTAGGATCTCACGGAAGAATTCGTCCACACCCACAACGAGCGAGGAGCGTCTAGCATCCGTACGTGGAGTATCACTCATAGTCTTTCGGGGGCTCGCTAATCAAGGAGCTGACGAGTAAGAGAGACGGCTTCCTCGTCTGGACGGCAGTCTAGGCGATAGACCGGGATGCGCTCCAGCACATCAGCCACCGTGTCAAACATCGCTAGGTGACGCACCTTGTCCGAGTGCAGGAAGGCCGAGGAGGAATAGATCGCATCGAAGCTATCACGACCACGCAGGCGAGAGGCTTGTTCTCAGGCGACTGATAGAGATAGACGAAGGCCTTGACACGTGCCGATTCGTTCTGTAGCAGGTGTACTTCCGCCCAAGGACAGCCATAGACACGCACCTCGCCATCCTCTAGGACACGTACGATCGGCTCATCATCATTGAGGAGCGTCGCCCCTGGGGACAAACTTACGCCAGAGACGGCTATGCGTGCTCTTACCCGTACCACTTACGCCGAGGAAGAGCAAGGCCCTGCCCATCCAACACAGTGACAGAGGCATGCATCTTGAGCATACGATGTGGGAGTAATAGCCACCCCAAAGGCTATCATAATAAGCCTATTGATGAAGACCGCAGCCGATGGATCATCCAGCAGGACATCGGAGACAATCGTTCGCCAAGAGCGATCGACGCACAGAGCCTGATGACGACGGCTGATAGTCAGCTCCAGTAGAAGCTGCCTATCATCCGTATGATAGACCTGGGCACGTAGCCCCTCGGAGGTCTTATCCTCCAGCAAGGCCATACGCTTCTTGGTATCTAGCTCTACACCACCCGAGAAAGAGAAGAGGGGCTCGACACCCTCAGGTAGCTCAGCCACACGGAAAGGCTCATAGCTCGGCAAGAGGCTAGCTGTGACCTCTGGAGCAGGCGTATGGAGCACGATATACTCCGACGCGATGCAATATATGAGTTGTTCGTCCATTGTCATATCATTGGTTACTAGCTACGAGGAGTGCAGAGCCGCTTCATCATGAGAAAAAGCCTCGGTGTATGGATGAAGAGGGTGTTGCGCACTGCCGTTGTCATAGACGAAGGAAGCAGAGGCCTGCGACGTAGCTCTTTAGTGTAAGGGAGTAATAATGAGCGTAACTCTGGTGCTGAGGCACGGTGGCGATCAGCCCACAGGACAAAAATCAAGAGACGCTCCAGTAGCGTCTGGTACAAATAGGGTAGGAGCTCCGGGGACTCCGCAGTGAGGGCAGGGCGTAGCTCCAATAGATTATCAAAGAGCCAAGTCAGACGACCATCCCAATGCTCTGTCGAGCTACCCGGCCGTCCTACTCGATAATAATAACCGACCTCTGCCATATAATAGTATCGTCCCGAGAGACTCAATGCTCGGAAGACAAAGGGTGTATCCTCATAGATACGACCCTCGGGGAACCGCAAGTGGCCTGCAAGAGCCGTACGGAAGAGCTTGCCCCACGGCATACCTAGTGGACCCTGCATACGGGCGAAGAGCCCTAACACCTCTCGTGCCGAGAGGCTCTGACTCGTCTGCAACTGAGGCTTGGGCTCGTGCTCCGAGGAGACCTCGGCATAACCCTAGCTCCAGCAGCCCTATCTCGGGATGCTCCTCTAGGTAAGCTATTCCTCGGGTAAATGCCAGAGGTGCGACCCAGTCATCCGCATCAACGAAGGTGAAGTAGTCACCTCGCATCTGCTCAAGAGCTCGATTCCTCGCAGCAGACTGCCCTGCATTAGGCTGATGAATCACCCGAAGGCGAGCATCTCGCTCCGCCCAAGCATCGCATAGCGTAGGCGAGCCATCTGTCGAACCATCATCTACGACGATTACCTCTAGCTCGCTATACCCACACGAGAGGATCGAGCCTAGGCACCGATCCAGATAGGGAGCGACATTGTAGGCATGGGGACAATGACCGACAGCAGAGGATGTAGCGAAGGATTCTCTTGGGTCATCTCAGAGGAATAGCTGCGAGCACCTCCTCAATCTGTCTACACAGCCCAAGCTCACAGAGCTAAGGGAGGAGGAGAGGACTCCCCTCCCACGCTTGAGTGGGAGAGGAGACCATCTATAGGAGGATACTCGGCCCGTGGTCATACTCAGGAGTGAGAATGCCGCTACTTGATGCCGAGACGGCGGAGCAGGCTCTTCTTCTTTTTAGTCCCGTAGCCATAGCCATAGCCGTAACCATAGCCGTAGCCATAACCATAGCCGTAGCCGTGCGCACTCTCACTCGCCCCATTGAGGACAATGGACATATTGTTTAGGATCCCCTGGTCATAGAGGCGCTGTAGCTCGGGGAGAGCGCGCTTGTCCATGCGAGCAGCACGGAGGATGAAGATCGTTAGATCCGCTATGCGATTGGCAATAGCAGAGTCTGCGACACTGCCAAAGGGCACATTATCGAAAACAACGAAATCAAAGCGCTGTGATAGCTCCTCTGCCAGCTGCTCTAGGCGATGACCGAGGAGGAGCTCTGCGGGGTTAGGGGGAATTGCCCCAGCAGGGATTACCGAGAGCTTACCGTAATTTGGATCGGTATGGATAATCTTCTCCACAGGCAGGTTCTTGTCTATGAGATACTCAGAGACCCCCATACCTGAGACACAAGCTCGGCGAGAGGTGTCCCCTTACGTAGGTCTAGGTCTACGATAACGACCGAATGACCTGCGAAGGTGAGCGTCTTGGAGAGGTTATACGAGACATAGGACTTACCAGCAGCCTCTCCGAATGAGGTGAAGATCAGCTTCTTCATAGGACGATCACCACTACCGATCGTGAAGCGAAGGTTTTCACGTAGCACACGGAAGGACTCGGAGGTCTCATCGGCGCCCTGCTCACGCACACCTCGAGGGGCTGTTTTACCCGAGATATCCTCCTTGGGGATATCACCAAGGAAAGGAATCGTGAGGCGGTCAAGGATATCCTTGCGAGTACGCACCTTGTTGTCAGCTAGCAGACGGACAATCAACACGATAGTCGGAAGAGCAAGACCTATAAGGAAGGCCAGCAGTATCGTACGTAGCTTATTGGGGCTGGACAGGAGGACTTGGCGCATCGTTCATATCGAGGATGTAGGCACTGTCCTGAGTCATAGCCTGCATGAGGGTGTACTCCTCACGCTTGTTGAGCATCTCCGTATAGAGGTGCTCACGGATAGCGATACGTCGGTCGATCTCGGCCTTCTCACGTCCCTTCGTGGACACATCAGGGAGCTGAGAGATGAGTGAGGACTGCGTACCCTGGAGGTCTCTTAGACGGGTGTTGAGAGCTACCGCATATTGGTTAAGCCCTTCGGTTGCCTCCTTGCGGATCTGAGCTAGAGCACGATCATACTCTGTGATGACAGGGTTGGCAACACTTCCCTCGGAGGCCTTCACGAGGCGGTCTCGATCGCTCTTGAGCTGATTATACTTAGCGATGTAGGTGTCGAGATTAGGGTCGGAGATACCGATATTGAGAGGGAGATACTCACCCTGCTTCTGAGGGCTATTGAGATAAGAAAGCATATAGGAGACGAGGCGGAGCTGAGCCTGGAGCTCAACGACCTTCACCTCGGAGTCCATAGATCGGGTATTATACTGCCCGACCTTGCTCTCGAAGTCTAGGGTACGATTCTTCACCAAGAAGTCCTCCATCTCGTTCTCAACGATACCGAGCTCCTTGGTGAGGATCGCAATACGCTCATTGATGAAGTTGGTCGTATTGATAGCGATCTGTCCACGCATCTCGACCTCCTCTTGGTTGTAAGCGGCAACCTGTGCCTTGAGGATATCTAGAGCTCGACTCTTCGTATGGTCACGTAGGCTAAGGGTCAGCGACGAAGCCTTAGACTCTGCTTGGGTTACCTCGATCGTATGCTGGTAGTAGCGAGCAATATCCGAGATAGGATAACGCTCGACGGTGATGACCTCGTGCTGCCATGGGGAGGCAAAAGTTCGCCCGAGGCTCGACGATGAAGCGAACAGAACCGAGTTGTACTGGGAGATTCAGCGGGATCTCATGCTCCCCCTTCTGCCCCTCGACAGAGAGAAGGATATGCTGAGCATCCTTGTAGGGAAACCTGATATCGAGCCTCTCGTTCTAGGGTGTCGAGGAAGTGAATAGCAAAGGGAGCCGTATCGTAGAGCTCTATGGTACGAAGCCCCGAGGGAGCCTGATAGAAGACATTCGCATTGACCATCCGCACGGCACGCTCTAGCACCCTGCCGGGAGGATATCTGGAGCATCTCGTTATCCATATTGAGGCGGACATTACGCATGTAGCGCATCATGTCAGCATCGACCATCGAACGCTGGGTAGCATCCTTGATGAACACCTTGACCATCGTCTCATAGACATAGGGCTGACGTGCCATGCGATAGAGAGCGAAGGCCAGCACAAGTCCTATGGAGAGGACATAGATATACCAAAAGCGCAGGAGATAGAAGAAGATATCGACGAGGTTGATATCTACCCCCCTCTCGCTGGCTTGGCGGGAGGTTGTATCTTGATTGCTTGCCATATCGTTACTTCTTGAGGACTGTGATGAGAGCCATTGCAGTCACCAGCGTTGAGAGAGCAGAGGTCACATAGGTGATAGTAGAGAGGAGCTTGGCCTCACTATCCTTCTTCTGATACTTGTACTCTGCGTAGACGATATCGTTCTGCTGGAGATAGAAGGCTGGAGAATCAAAGATGTCCTTCGAGAGCATATTTAGCCTGTAATAGGCATACTCGTTGCCCACACGGCGGATGACACTCACACGCTCAAAGTCTGCCTGCTCAGACAGCCCACCTACACGAGAGATTAGCTCGAGGACATTTGTCTGGGGGTTGTCTAGGTGGAAGGAACCTCTATCCGTAAGGGACGTTGCGTTTGTATTGAAGGTCGTCAGAGCCATGAAAGCACCGAGTAACATGACTCTGAGGTTATCAAACTTCGTCACCACATGGGCATCTACGAGATACTTATCTGCGACGAGGCGGGTACGGATGATCTCGCTAACCTGCTCGAGGGTCATCCCCTGCACCTGAAGAGTCCCTAGGACAGGGAACTGGATGTTGCCATTGGCATCTACTAGATAGGAGAGCTGGGCATCGGGAGACTTGGGCTCATTGATCCCTTCCGGTAGAGAGACTGTAGGTAGGGTACTCTGAGCCTTGGAGGCTGTGGTTAGCCCCTTGGCATTGAAGGGGAGAGCTAGCTCGGGATTGCGCAGGCTGGTCACGGTGATACCGAGCTTATCGCCCTTCTGGATCACAATCCCACTATCATACTTCACGCCATAGGTCTTAGCGACTTCGGCATCCTTGAGGTAGATCGTGCGCTGTGCCGAGTCACAGGAGGAGAGTACGAGGGTGAATAGAATAGCCGCAGGTAGGGCTGTAGCTCGGAGTATCTTTTTAATCATTGCAGGGTAGTGTCCCATCTTAGAATTTCTTACCAAAAATAATAGAGAAGGCTGTGAGGTAAATGATCTTGATGTCAAACCACAGCGAGTAGTTATCCAGATACTCTAGGTCGAGACGTAGACGCTCTAGCATCTTTTCCATTGTATCTGTGTAACCGTTATAGAGTGTAGCATAGGAGAAAAGCCCTGGGCGCAGGGCATAGAGGCGGGCATAGTCGGGGTTATGCTCCATGATCTGGTCGATGAAGAATTTACGCTCAGGTCGTGATTCAACGAATGCCATCTCCCCTTAAGTACATTCCATAGCTGGGGGAACTCATCGAGGTGATGAGCTCGGATGAAGGCTCCGATCTTCGTCAGACGACTATCGCCATCCTGGTAGAGCTGGGGCTTGTTATCCTTCTCCGCATCCATTCGCATGGATCGGAACTTATATAGAGTGAAGGGCTTGCCTTTATAGCCGATACGCTCCTGCTGGAAGCATCACATCCCCATCTGGCTCCTCCCGGCGTATCAAGATCGCGATGATAGCGATTACTGGGGAGAAGAAGATCGAGGAGATCGGGGGCTAGCCAAAAGTCAAACGTTCGCTCGATCACTCGCTCAATGATGTTCATACTCTATTTCCTCTCTTTACTTATTTAGTAGGTCTGTATAGATTTCGATCAAGTTATTGATCATCTCATCTTTCGTGAAGACGTCGTAGAAGCGTGCTCGTGCTCCTCGGCTGTACTTCTCCCACAACGCAGGGTCTTCACATATTGTTCGTATAGCATCGGCCATGGCGGCACTATCCTCGATGGGGACGTTGATCCCAGAGACACCATCTGCGTTGACCCATGAGACACCTGACTCGGGGATCTTGGTAGCGATCGCGGGGCAGTAGGGGACATCGCCTCAATGAGGACGATGGCATAGGCCTCAGTCTTGAGGATCGAGCTCAAGCTGAAGACATCACAAGCGCCGAAGTAGGCGGGCTTGAGTTTGCCAGGGATGAAGCCTAGGAGCTTCACGCGATCCTGCAGACCATGCTGCTGATCGCGCCTCTAGCTCCCCCTCAGTGGCAGCATCACCTCCTATAAGGAGGATGTAGTCATCACTGAGGGTATCTCATCGAGTCGATGAGGTGGTGATAGCCCTTATAGGGTACTAGACGCCCGACATTGAAGATAATCTTCTTTCCTGCGTAGCTCTCTCGTATTGTCTCGATCTCATCTGCGAGCCAGGGGTGAGGGTCTACCCCGATAGGTAGGGAAGCTGGTCTTATGCTGTGCCTGCTGCAGGAATGGGGACTCCTTGACATAGCAGGGCGTAGTACCTAGGGATAAGGTCTGCCCGACGGATCAGCCACTTTTGCAGGGGCATGAAGAGCTTGAGCAGGAACTTCTGCTTGAGGATATCGCTGTGCCAGTGCAGGACGACCTTCCCTTTGTATCCCGAGAGCCATAGGGCAAGGGTCGCCATAGGGTCTGGGTGATGGATATGGACGATGTCGTAGCGGTTTGCAGATACGTCTGAGGCGGAAGATCGTCTCGGGTGAGATCGTCGTCGCTGCCGCCTTGACCAGCGTATTGGTACGCATGATGCGGGAGCGCTCCGAGAGGATTATATCGTCCACCTCGCCGTCGTGGGAGGCACAGAGCATGTCGCAGGAGTAGCCTCGCTCGTCGAGACCCTCTGTGAAGATCATCATGACCTTCTCTACGCCGCCATGAATGGGGTAAAACTTACCAAGTTGTAGAATTCTAGTCATACTCTATTCCCATTGTTGCAGTGGGTCTTTGCCAGACCGCTCCTTCTCCTACCTTGTCGCTGTGCAGGGGAAGGGAGGGGATGATCAAGCTCCTTTGCCCTATAAATTTACTGCTAATTATTAACTATCTGCTACAGATGCCACTGCACAGCTTCCCCAAAGGATTTCTCCCCCTATGACAGTGGCATTTAGGGAGGTAAAGTAACGAACCCTCGGTGAGTACTTCCACTTCCGTCCTCTAACCCTCCATGTAGCTAGATGAAGGTAGTGAGGAAAGCCCTGCAGAGGTAGCGGGGAACCCGAAACGAGGTAGCGAGGATACCTAAAGAGAGGTATCAGGCCTACCTGCTGTAGGGCAGAAAGAGGAGGGATGAGCGACCTTAGCTAAGGAGCAAGGTGAAGAGCTCCTGCCAGTCCTTCGCCGTGGGCAGGGCGGTCAGGGCAGGGCTCATTGGGCGCAAAGGGAGCGTCGTCGCCTCGGAGGGTTTTTCTCCATCAGCGTTGCCAACTGCTCGGCATTATCGGGATCGAAGTAGGCCACTCTACGAGCCCCCAGTAGAGGTCTCATGCGCATAAGGCAGGTCGGAGAGTAGCATAGGGACGATCGTAGGGGCATGAACTCAGAGATCGGAAGACCCCACGTCTCAATGCGCAGGGGAAGACCAAGCAGTCCGAGCTAGCATAGAGGCTCTGAAGGTCAGAGGGGACTGGAAGCCTGCGAAGCGAAGGCTGGCTACCCCACCCCACTTTTCCTTGAGCCAAGTGGCATACTTGTTCTCCTGCCCCGAGACGGTGAAGACGGTCTCGAAGACACCCCTGCCGAGCCTTCTCTCGAGGAGCCTGGAGGCCTCAGCAAGGAGCTCAAAGTTCTTATGCACATCAGGGGTAGAAGCGAAAAGGAAGGTGAAGGGTCGCCCTTGCCTCGTCCCTCACCTTCGGGGCTTTCCCCGAGTGCGACAGCGGGCGAACGAGGAGGAGGCGCTACAATAAACCGCTCCGAGGGGATGCCAAACATCTGACTGAAGCCCTCCCGAAGCCAACGCTGCTGTACCACCAGATAGCGATTGCGATGAATACCGATCGCGTAAGCGAAGCGGGTCAGCATCGAGAAGAGAGGTATCTTGGGATCGAAGCGGAAGTCTCGCACTCTCCACTTCATGAAGGGGAAGGAGGTCTGGCAGTAGACTGCTTGGCGCTCCGCCTTGACCCTGGCGTAGTATCGTGCAGGGAGAGCCAGAGGGACGTCTCCCCGGTAGCTCCCGTGAGATCTTGCCCATAGTACGGTATTCGCACCACAGGCGCTTCGTCCAGCTATCGATCGCCCACGGGAGCTCGATATAGCGGATGTTGGGGTAGTCGGCGAACTCTTGGCGATGGACAAGGGCTGCGACTTCGTAGCCTGCCCCAGGAGCCCATTCAGAGAGAAAGGCGAGGCACTGCCTAAGGATAGTCAGCGTCCCACCCTTGCGGAGGTTCACAGCAGAGATAACAATGCGTTTCATCTTCGTCTAGTAGCAAGTTAGCAGAGCCTTAACCCAAACCCTCGAATAGCTCCACCCACTGAGCCATCACGTGATCTACTGTATAGCGAAGGGAGGCCTTACGTGCCTCTTCCCCCATCTTGCAGCGCAGCTCCTCGTCCGCCATCAGTCGGGAGAGCTCAGCGACAAAACGCTCTTCGTCCCCAGGCTCAATGAGGAACCCATCCCGACCATCCGTGATCACATCACGAGGACCACAGGGGCAGGCAAAGGAGACGATCGGGAGCCCCATCTGCTGGGCTTCGAGGAGCACCATCGGAAGACCTTCGTAGCGGGAGGTCATTGCGTAGACCGAGGAAGATCGGTAGACCTCCTGCATCTGATGTGTGGGAGTAGCGAGGGTGATCGAGCCCGTGAGCCCAAAAGAAGTAACCAAAGCTGTCAGCTCTGCCCTGCATCTTCCCATCGCCTACGATGTAGAGTTCCCAATTGGGGAAACTTGGGGCAAGGCGCGCCCAAAGGCGGATGAGGAGCTCAAAGTTCTTTTGGAAGTCGTAACGCCCAGCAGCGACCACTCGGTGAGCCTTGCAGTCTGATGGGGGTATCGGTCGTGAAGGGTAGAGCGTTGGGGATAACACGTATGTTGGGCAATGCCCCCAATAGCCCCTGATCCTCCTTCGTCAAGACGACAAAGCGATCGTAGGGACGTACCGTGCGTTCATCTAGCTTGGTACGGATATGATCCACCAGTCGCCAGAGTCCCGTACGCCCGTATTGTAGTCGCTTGAGCTTGGAGAAGTGATATTCAAGTACCTTCTTACTCCCATCTGCGATCGAGGGGAGAAGATCAGCATCGTCCCCAAACATAGAGACGACGACATCTGCCTTTAGTTCCAGCAGGAGCGAGGTAAGCAGAGCCTTGTGGCGACGCTTCTTCCCCGGATAGGAACGTAGCTTAGAGAGGATACCCTCATCGTTGTTCTCATCATAGTTGATCCCTAGGGTCATACTGGGCAATGCCCTCTCGGAAGGGGAAGAAGGGAGCCTTGCCACGCTGATCGGTGGTGATGATAGCGATCTCATGCCCCAGAGAGGCAAGGTAGTTAGCCTTCCCCGATAGGACTCGCTCCATCCCTCCAGAGTTGGAGGTGGCTGGGATGCAGTATACGATCTTCATAGTGCTTATGATTGAGCCTGCTTAAATATCAAGGTATCGTCCTCAGGCCTTAGCCAGAACATGAAGGCATAGATCATCAGGATGTCCGTCGATACCTTTACCCAAATGATGAAGGTCATAGCACAGAAAGCAAGGAACATCCAGCGATAAGGGCTATACCTCGTGCCCAGCACATACGCATAGAAGACAAAGGAAAGAGCAAAGGGAATGAAGCCCGTCAGCCCCGAGTACAGAATCAGACGACAATAGCCAATATCCGTACCATAGACATAGTGCCCATAGACCCCTGTCCCGACGATCCATGACTGGGTATCCTTCGGCCACAGCCACATAGAGTTGAGCACCTCGGTAGAACTCGTGGTAAACTCACCCTTCTCCGCAAGATTAAAGAACCCCTCAAAAGCAAAGCGGATCAGCTCGTAGTAGTATGGGTCTGTGTTGTAGAGGTAAACTCCGATGCCCACCATCAAAAGCGTTATGGACATGAATATCGGCATAATCTTGCTTGGGCCTACCTCTCTTCGTACAGCTCCAAATGAAGTCTGTATGATGTAAATCAAGATACCAACTGCAGCTCCCGCAAATGTAGTGCGTGAGACCATTGATCCCACCGACAGTATAATGAAGAAAGAGACAAGGAGATAGACAACATGGGGGGTATTAGCCCTTAGCTCCCTATCTGTACTTAGGCAACCTGCGATCAAGATCAAGACAAGGGCAAAGCGTACGCCACCCATATCTAGTGATGTACTGAAGCAACGCAAGCGGTCAATACGCTCCATGAACTCAGCCTCGTAGTAGACAAGGGATGTCACCCATTCATCCACCTCAGGGATATTGTCAATGAGAAGGGCACTGATACACTGAAAGGCCGAGACTCCCGCTAGATAATAAGCGACACGAGTGAAGGTAACTCGTCCATACTCCAAGCGAAGCATCGCCATGGCAGGATAGATACTGAATATCCAGACGAAGAAGGTCGTCAGATAGTTCACATAGCTATAGTCATCCGTGGCATTGACCTCTACTGCTACAAGGTTAATGATGGAGTATACCCCAGCAAAAATCGCTCCCCCGATCATAAGGGGAGTAAAGGGAAGCCCCTTCCCTTGCCTCCAAGAGTCGAAGAGAAACCACACGAGCCCCTAGCGCAGCTAGAAGCATCTTCGTGTTGGGATCGCATCGGCCAAGCAGCAAAAGGAGAATGAATAATAAGAGCAAAGGATGAGTACCGAAATAAAAGAGTACCCTGAGGAGCTTCCACATAGACCGATACTAGTGATATAGGAGTTTGTAGAGCCACTTCATGACGATCCGGTCATAAAGCACAACGAACCAGTACTGCCGACGAGCAGCCATCTGCTGCAGAAACTTCGTGCGGAAGGAGATAGAGGTGTTACGGGCGATGAAGGGATGAGCCTCTGTATAGCTCGACATCCAGCGATCATAGTCCTGACGCTTGCCCGTGATGAGAAGGGGGAGTTTAAGGTTAAGTTTGAGGAACTGCAGGAGTTCCAGCGTGGAGGTATCTCCAGCCGCACGCTGTATGTGGGACTCTAGCTCCTTGAGATTAGCATCCACTTGCTCCCAGTTCTGCGGACTATAAGAGCTGGTCAGGGAGCTATCATTGCGTACGTATGTATAGAGGGGCTTATGAATAATGGACACAGTACCCGCTCTTTGGAAGAGCTTCCCCATGAGCATCATATCTTCACCCATATTCTTCCCTGGAAGGAAGCGTAGAGGTTCGGGGCTCTCAATAAGGGATCGCTTGATGAGGAAAAGCCAAAGATTCCAGCGCATCAAGCCTTTACAGCACTGCTCAAAGGCCTCACGACTTGTCCTCACCTCTGGCTGTACCATCGGACGAATGCTCTCTCCTTGCTTGAGTAGCCATTCACAGCCTACAATGTCGCATTTCGTCTCAAGGGCTCTTTGCACCAAGAGCTCTATCGTATTTGGAGCGAGTTCATCATCTGCATCCACCGAATAGATATAGTCCCCAGTAGCTGCATCAAGAGCTGTATTTCGTGCAACAGCGACACCCTGATTCACGGGATGACGAAGGAGCTTCACTTGTATACCTCGCTCCTGAAGTTGAGGTGTACGAGAAGCTACGAGCTCTGCACCTCGGTCAGGGCTACAGTCATCTACAAAAAGGAGCTCCAGAGGACGATAACTCTGTCCAATGAGGCTATCAATACAACTCGGGAGTGTAGCCTCTGCCTTATAAATAGGGATGACTACGGAGACGAGGGGGAGAGAGTTACTATCCATAAGTCTAAGTGTATTGGGGGGTACTACCTAGGAAACCCGCACCCCAGGAGCGACCAGCATCCACAGTCTGACACCCCGAACCTCCTTGCACCACAAGGCCAAAACAAAAGCCTCTAAAAGGCATCCTACCCTCAGTCTCCTCTGAGGGGAATCGGTGAGCTTGCCCCATGTTTAGCTCAGACAAATCATACCCCAACCGATCGAAATGAAATCCAAGTTCATTCCGAGAGTCATCGAGGCAAGAGAGGCTACACCTCGTGAGCTCGAATTGGTTGTGGACGAGGGTCAAATACGCATGTTTCATGTAACCACAAAGATATAACGTTCTTAGGTATAAGCAAAAAACTCCCTCGTCATTACGTGGCCTAGACACAAGCCGACGAGCTGACGAGGGAGATTTTCCTTATAGCCCTTTCGCTAGGGAGACTCCACCAAGAGGTGACATCCCTAAAAGGACTCTAGGAGGGTATTACTCCGCAACCTTCGTTAGGACAGAGCGGCTACAGCGGGGGTCGTTGTAGTAGAGATTACCAACACCACCGAAAGAATCAAGCTTCAGCTGAGACTCAGAGACTCCAAACTCATTAACGAGGCAGTCGAAGACAACTTCTGCTCGCTTGCGAGCGAGGAAGACGTTGCGCTTTTCACTACCGGTATCCTTGTCCGCATAGCCTGCAACCATATAAACAAGGTTAGGATTAGCCTTCAGAGCATCAGCAAGGAAGCCAAGATTTACACGATCCTTATGCGACAGCGTCCAGCGGTCGATAGGGAAGGTAACCAACAGTGGCATTGCCGTAACCGTTGCTGGAGTGACAGGGCGGTTTAGAGCCTCCTCGAGCTGACGGCGGAGGTCATCATTGAGGGTCTGTAGCTCATTAACACGACCTCGTAGGCTCTCTAGGACATGCTCATTAACACGGATTGTGGTTATTGTACTACGATCCCATCCACGACGAGGGAAGTTGTAGCTAATACCGAGGTAGCCGTTAGCAACCCTTCGCCAAAACGACCAGCACCAGCATAGGACATATACTTCCTATCAGGATTAGCTGAGACATCCTCTTGGTCGAAGTGATCCCCTGTATAGGCAGCGCGTACATCAAGATTGATATCCCAAGCACTGCTCAGGCGGAAGCGGTTGATCAAACCAACACTCCCCGTCACTTCGTGCGAGTGCTGCCCTGTAGTCGTAGCCTTCTCAAGGCTAGCAGCAAAACCCTACTCCAAGATAAGGAATCAGCGAGTAGAAGCGATGCTCGTTGTAGCCGCAGATCGTCTGCGTAAGGTTGAACATTACGTCTCCATGAGCGTGGAGATACTTCATCTCCGTCTCATAGAGTGGGTAGCCTACATTCACCTTATCATAGGGCTTGCTTCCTTGTTGACGAGCTGGATCCCATCCTACGATGAAGCCTTGGTAGTTTCCTCTATTCACATTGGGGTTAGCTCCTCTGTGACCTGTCCAGCCTGATAGACCCTTGATCTTGTACCCATTGGCACCAAAGCGCACCCCAATACCTGGAGTAAACCACTTACCGAAATAAGCTTCGAAGTTGGGAGTTAGGCGATCTACAAACTTCATCTGCTTGTCACGATCGCTGAAGTACATCTGAGGCACCAACACCAAGACCGAAGAACCAATTACTCCCAAAGAGATTTGTTTCGACCTTATACTTGCTAGCATCCTTTACCTCTACAGTGTAGACGGAGTCTGTCGTAGTCTGAGCCGAGATTCCTGCTACAAGGAAAAAGCCAGACATAGCAACGACTAAAAAGCTTTCTTAACATCATAAAATCCTTACTATAGTTATCCTTTTAATTGAACTCATTTCTGAATTCCCTGCCTTTGAGCATAGCTATAGCCGCGCAAAGTATATAACCTTCGAAGCAACCTCACACAGGCTTAACCTGAAAGAATCCTATCCCCTACTGAGCAATCTTCATACAACAGTCTATTTGGGGGACTTACCAATTACAATGCAAAGGTAACGCTTTTTAATAAAAGCGACAACTTATTTTTGCAATATGTATATCTTTTTCCCAGATACGCAGAACCTAGCCTCTCGACTAAGTCTTTCCCTAGGCTTTCTCCGTAGGGATCGTCATAGATCTTCGATCCGAAGACCCTAATTCCTCTGCCACAGAGGAATCTGCTTCTGAGAGAGCCAAGAGGGCTCGGTGAGCAGCATCTTGATGGGCTTCCTTTTTGATTGAGCCCTGAGCCGACACCCACCTTGCGCTCACTGATATAGACGCCACAAATAAAGGAAGCACCCGACCGCTTAGGCTCCTGCAGCATGCGGAAGTCTAGGCTAAGACGATGCTTCTGTGTCCACTCCAGCAGGAGGGACTTATAGTTGGTCGTCTGCTCCCGTAGGCTTTGCTCCAACTCAATAAATAGAGGAGCACTCGGTGATGAACGAACTCCTCTGCCTTCGTATAGCCACGGTCTAGGAAGATCGCACCGATTAGAGCCTCTAGGGGTATTACCATATATATCGGCACTGCCATGACGCGCCTCACGGCGGATCTGGAGCATCCGATCCAGCCCCATACGCTGGGCTACGGCGTTGTTTACAGCTCGCTTGACTAGAGCCCCTCGCCTCTTACTCAGCTCCCCCTCATCCCAAGTGGGGTGATTCAGATAAAGGTAGTGGCTCATTGCTGTGGCGAGGACAGAATCTCCGAGGAACTCCAAGCGCTCATTATTGAGCTTAAAGCTCTGTCGCATCCGTCTTACTCACAGAGCTGTGCCGAAAGGCCAACTCGTAGTAGGACATCTCATGGGAGCTCAAAGCCTAGTATCTCGACAAGATGAAATAAAGGCTCTTTGGACCGAAGTCCAAAGAGCCTAGAGAATACATTCTGAACGAGCCTTACAATCATAGATCCTATATTCCTCCCCTTTCATAGAGAGGGACTATTATGGTGTTCTTGTCCGATGATCGTCCAGAGAGGTGGGAGTAAGAGGTTACTTAACGTACTTCTTGAAGATCACACTTGCGTTGTGCCCACCGAACCCGAAGGTATTGGAGAGGGCTGCTCGCACGGGACGACGCTGAGCCTCGTTGAACGTAGAAAGTTCAGCTTGTAGTCGATCTCGGGATCTTCATCGTCGCTAGCATGGTTGATCGTCGGGGGAACGACATCCTCCTCTACGGCCTTGAGGGCAAAGACTGCCTCGATCGCACCTGCGGCACCGAGGAGGTGACCCGTCATAGACTTTGTAGAGCTGATATTCAGCTTGTAGGCTGCCCTCACCAAAGACCTCCTTGATTGCCTTGGACTCCGATATATCGCCCACGGGAGTAGAGGTACCATGGACGTTGATGTAGTCGATATCCTCGGGGGATAGACCGGCATCCTCGAGTGCATTGGTCATTACCAGCTTGGCTCCCCAGCCCGTCGGGGTGGGTCGCCGTTAGGTGATAGGCGTCAGCAGACAGACTCGTGCCCACGAGTTCGGCATAGATATGCGCACCACGTGCTAGGGGCGTGCTCCAGCTCCTCGACGACGAGACAGGGCAGCACCCTCGCCCATGACGAAGCCATCACGGGAGGCACTGAAGGGGCGCGAAGCTCCCTCAGGATCGTCGTTGCGTGTAGAGAGGGCATTCATAGCGTTGAAGCCACTCGACACCAGCTGCACAGATCGAAGCCTCTGCGCCACCAGCGATGATGACATCAGCCTTACCTAGGCGGACTAGGGTGGCAAGCATCGATCGGTGCGTTCGTAGACGAAGCACAAGCAGATGCAGTAGAGTAGTTAGGTGCAGTGGAAGCCATACTTCATCGACACATGACCTGCGGAGATATCCGAGATCGTCTTGGGGATGAAGAAGGGGTTGAAGCGATGGATATGCCTCGGCATCATAGCCGCGCACCTCTTCCTCGAAGGTACCTGAGACCTCCGATACCAGAGGCGATGACGACGCCCACACGGTTCTTGTTGACCTTGTCAAGGTCTAGCTTGGAATCGGCGATACACTCTTCGGCTGCCACCATGGCAAACTGAGCATAGCGGTCTGAGGCGGCGTGCCTCCTTGCGGTCAATATACTTTTGCCACATCGAAGCCCTTGACCTCGCATGCAAAGGTTGTCTTGAACTTTGAGGCATCGAAGAGCGTGATGGGACCTGCCCCGCTCTTACCCGCTACGACGGCCTCCCACGTCTCTTGGGCTGTATGCCCAAGAGGTGAGATAGCGCCTATTCCAGTGATGACGACTCTCTTGAGTTCCATCAGTCGAATCCTTTTTCCGGTTAGGATCGCAGATTAGGCCTTCTTAGCCTTGATGTACTCGATAGCATCACCGACAGTCTTGATGCCCTGAGCGTCCTGGTCGGGGATCTGGATGTCGAAGGCCTTTTCGAACTCCATGATGAGCTCGACGGTGTCAAGTGAGTCTGCACCGAGGTCGCTCGAGAAGTTTGCTTCTGGAGTTACTTCGCTTGCTTCGCAGTTGAGCTTTTCGACGATGATGGCTACTACCTTGTCCTGAATTTCTGTGACATGTTCTTTTCTTTTTTGAGTTTATATAGTCTTACGTTTGTCCTGTTACACGTACCTTTGTAGCGCAAGGCTTCTCCAGCACATGCCTCTCTGAGCAGTACCTGGGGCGGGAGTGCCCATCCCCTCACTGCACAAATCGAGCAGAATTGTGCACAAAGATACGTATTTTTATGAAACGAATAGCAATACTAGCCTCTGGCAATAAACCAATGCCCAGCAGATCGTTAGTTATCTACGCCAAAGCGAGGCGAAGCAGAGGTAGCTCTGATCGTTACCAATCGCCCGCAGGCTGGCGTTGTGAGCGTGCCAAGAAGCTCAATATCCCGTGTCACTACTTCACGAACGAGCAGCTCCGTGATGGCACCGAGCCCATAGCCCTCATGAAGGCTCAGCAGGTGGATCTCATCGTCCTAGCTGGCTACCTCTGCCTCATCACTCCTATATATATAAAGGAGTATCCCGAGCGCATCATCAACATCCATCCTGCTCTCCTACCCGACTTCGGCGGCAAAGGCATGTATGGCGATCACGTCCACCATGCCGTCCTGGCTGCGGGCAAAGCACAGAGTGGCATCACCATCCACCTCGTAGACGAGGGACTATGACCATGGCCGACACCTCCTCTGAGCCACCTGCCCCGTCTTCCCCGACGACACACCCGAGACGCTGGCAAGTCGTATTCACGAGCTGGAGCACCGCTTCTTCCCGACTACTATTGCACAGTATCTGCGCTTCCTCTAGCCTCATCCAACGGCTTAGCGAAGCTCCCCACTAAGAGCCCTCGCACTCAAACCCCAACAAAGAGACAACCCTCCATGAGGTGAGGTACTAGCACCACCTCATGGAGGGTTGTCTTCTTTACGCCCCTTGGCGTATGCTTGAGAGCCCTTTACTGGGCTTCCCCGCAAGTTAGGAGGGCTATACGCCCCTTGACTCGATTGAGGTTCTGACGGACAAAAATCCGCCCAATTCTTCGTTGCCCCTGCTGGAGCCTGCCTCAAGGGCGAGGAGGTGAGGAAGTGATGGCAGAGCGCAGCCGCAAGGCCATCGGTAGCATCCAGCTCCCTCGGCATGTCTGCGTCGGGGATCTTGAGGTAGCGCTGGAGCATACCTGCTACCTGCTCCTTCGAAGCCCCACCATTGCCCGTAATGGCTTGCTTGATACGCATAGGGACGTACTCGGTGATGGGGATGTCACGTGTGAGGGCTGCCGCCATAGCCACCCCTTGGGCACGTCCTAGCTTGAGCATACTCTGGACGTTCTTGCCGAAGAAGGGAGCCTCGATAGCGAGTTCATCGGGATGGTATTCGTCGATGAGCCCTTGCACTCGGTCGAAGATCCGGCGCAGACGGATATAATGGTTGTCAAACTTATTGAGGTTGATTGTCCCCAGAGCGAGAAGTTCGGCCTCCCTGCCCTCTTACCCGCAGCAGACCATAACCCATGATGATCGTACCTGGGTCAATCCCCATGATGATGCGCTCAGAGACTTGCTTCATCGCCTGTCTAGACCTCCTTCATGATGGTGCTAAAGCCAACGACCGCTTCCCCAAAGCGTGCGACAAGCGCCTCGGCAAGCCGTAGCCCCGTATTGGAGAGCACGTCCTGCAGATGATATTCAGTGGGCGTATAGAAGTGCAAGGCATAGCTAATGCCGTCCACATCCTCGTCCTGAGGCACGATGCGGTGCAGGCGAAGGCTTCCCTCCTCCACAAGTTCATCCTGAGCCAAAGTAGGAGGTAAACCTCCTTCATAAACTCAAGGAAAGCCCTCTCCGAGGGCTCCCCCATCACAAAGGTCGTATTATATAGGATCGTTTTATTCTCTTTTCCTTTTCTAGCACACAAAGATACTGCAAAAGATCCTCTGAGGCTATCGGATCAGCCGCCCTACCCGACGGAGCTTCATCACCGCCCAGCGATAGTGTGCCGTGGTCGAAGCGTAGCAATAATCACTGAGAGCCGTCTTCCCCACCCAGGGAAAGAAGCCCTGCGAAAAGAGCTCTTCCTCGGTAAGTCCACCAAGGAGCAGCATCACCTCGGCATGGCTTTGCCTGAGGTTCGTCTTTGCCTCCGAGTGATGTTGCTTGATTTTGCTCCCAAATCACCCGATTCATCTCGGGATAAGTGCGCCAATTATATGGTGCAGGGAGGAAAGGACGAGCCACACCTCACGACCAGCCTCCACCCAGTCAAGCAACAGCCTATGCCAAGCATACAAATGCACCAGCACATCAGCGAAGGTTGCGGTCTCGAGGCCCAATGCTTCTCCTTACCTAAGGTCGCTACACCTTCGGGGAAGGGCTTTTCTTGCTCCTCGGGACTTTGCCCGTCAATGACAGTCCACAGCTCCGTCCAGCCAGCCTCTGCCTGCCGAAGGAAGTCTTTTAGGTTAGTAGGTCCTCGCATGTTCACTAATATCAACTATTATACCCCGTCAGAATCTCTCCCCTGAGGGATGATATTCCTAAGAAGCACACGAAGATAATAAAATCCGTCTCTAAGATCGCTGAGAGGAAGACAAAGCTACAAGGGAAAACGAAAAGAGGTGATACCACTCAGGCATCACCTCTTCTATGGGAGAGATAAGATTGATATGACAGCAGAAGCGAGTAGCATTCGCTTGCGGGATAAAGCCTAACTCATCGCATACGTACATACTACACTAACTATACTAAAGCCCATTTTCAGAACTCCAGAAAGGAGGTGTTCCAGCCGCACCTTCCGGTACGGCTACCTTGTTACGACTTAGCCCCAGTCACCAGTATACCCTAGGCCGTCCCTCGCGGGTACGGACTTTAGGTACTCAGACTCCCATGGCTTGACGGGCGGTGTGTACAAGGCCCGGGAACGTATTCACCGCGCCATGGCTGATGCGCGATTACTAGCGAATCCAGCTTCACGGAGTCGAGTTGCAGACTCCGATCCGAACTGTGATGGGGTTTGGAGATTCGCATCCTCGTCGCCAGGTAGCTGCCCTTTGTCCCCACCATTGTAACACGTGTGTCGCCCCGGATGTAAGTAGTGCTGATTTGACGTCATCCCCACCTTCCTCACGCCTTACGACGGCAGTCTCTACGGAGTTCCCAGCATTACCTGATGGCAACCGTAGACAGGGGTTGCGCTCGTTATGGCACTTAAGCCGACACCTCACGGCACGAGCTGACGACAACCATGCAGCACCTACATAGACGCCCCGAAGGGAAAGCGACTTTCACCGCTCGTCGTCTACATTTCAATCCCGGGTAAGGTTCCTCGCGTATCATCGAATTAAACCACATGTTCCTCCGCTTGTGCGACTACGTCAATTCCTTTGAGTTTCACCGTTGCTGGCGTACTCCCCAGGTGGATAACTTAACGCTTTCGCTTAGGAGCATACTGTATATCGCATACGCCCAGTTATCATCGTTTACTGCGTGGACTACCAGGGTATCTAATCCTGTTTGATACCCACGCTTTCGTGCTTCAGCGTCAGTTGTACCTTAGTAAGCTGCCTTCGCAATTGGAGTTCTGCGTGATATCTATGCATTCCACCGCTACACCACGCATTCCGCCTACCTCATCTACACTCAAGCCCGCCAGTATCAATGGCAATTTAGGAGTTAAGCCCCTAGATTTCACCGCTGACTTAATAGGCCGCCTACGCACCCTTTAAACCCAATAAATCCGGATAACGCTCGCATCCTCCGTATTACCGCGGCTGCTGGCACGGAGTTAGCCGATGCTTATTCGTAGGGTACATTCACTCCAGTACACGTACTAGTCTTTATTCCCCTACAAAAGAAGTTTACAATCCATAAGACAGTCATCCTTCACGCGACTTGGCTGGTTCAGGCTCTCGCCCATTGACCAATATTCCTCACTGCTGCCTCCCGTAGGGAGTCTGGTCCGTGTCTCGAGTACCAGTGTGGGGTTCAACCTCTCAGTTTCCCCCTACCCATCGTCGCCTTGGTGAGCCGTTACCTCACCAACTAGCTAATGGGACGCATGCCTATCTCACAGCGAAATTCATTTCCTCTAGCTTGGATGCCCCAAGCTGGAGTGTACGTGATGATAGTCCGTCTTTCGACGGGTTATCCCCTCTGTGAGGCAAGTTGCATACGCGTTACGCACCCGTGCGCCGGTCGCCATCAGTCTTAGTAGCTAAGACCATGCTGCCCCTCGACTTGCATGTGTTAAGCCTATCGCTAGCGTTCATCCTGAGCCAGGATCGAAACTCTTCATTGTCAATATTTTTATTGTACTTTGTTTCTGTTTGTCTTGCTCCGAAGATGTTTTCTTGCTTCAGATCTATTAGTGCATCTCTACCTAAGTAAAGATTGTAATTGACGGTTAGGTCTTTTATATTCCCTAAACGTTTGTTACTACACTTCTGTTTGTCAATATCAATTATCTCAAAGATCGCTTATACGTCGTCGTGGTCGCAATCACTTCCGGCCACCCGTCTTGCGTTTTGCGGTTGCAAAGGTACTGCTTTTTTCCGAACTACCAAACTTTACCGCAAATTTTCTCGCAAACGCTATCACTCTCCTTCTTCTCTCTCCCTCATTCGTCTCGTCTGCTACGCACACCCTCGCTTGGATTTGCGTCTGCAAAGGTAGTGCATTTCCTACCATAATTCCAAATCATAGCGCAAATTCCCGCTACCCTCGCACGTGGGTGCATTATCTATAGGGGAGCCGTGACGATGACGAGAGGAGCCCACCACCGCGAAGAGAAAAGGCTATCCATAGAATCGGAACGAGCCCATTCGTAGTGTTGGTACAAGCCCTTCCGTAGTACTGAGAGGTGTCCATCCGCCTAGCTGATACGAGCCCTTCCGCCTAGCTGGTACGAGCCCTTTTGGAGAGCAGAGGAGAGCCCCTAAACGAAGTAGTAATGATCGCCTCTGTGTACACGCGTGTATACAACAGTGTACACGTGGGTACACAACTGTATACACGTGTACACAAAAGCGAGATACGGTGAGGAGTGCCAGCAAAGGGATAACAAGCAGGGAAAGAACGAAGTAGAAAGGACTGCGAGGGAGACAAGGGAAGTACGCATATACATACGCACCTAGTACACGGTCACGCACCTACCTACATTATATAGAGGGACGGTAGCGAGTATTTGCTACCTTTGGCACGAGAGAGGAGTGGAGCTCCCACGGACACATTTCTTCCACAGACGAAGCTAGGCGGAGCCGTAAGGCAGAGACTTCCGCCCTCCCCGGGAGAGATAGAACTCATTGAGCTGACGCTCTCACGCAACAATACTATAATACTATATATATGAAGACTAACTATCATCTACGCCACTATGCCCTCAGAGCAATACTTGGGGCTATACTCACGGCGCTCGTGCTCCCAGGGCTGACCTTGACCTCAAGAGCCGAAGGCAAGGACGAACTCATCTACCTCCTCTTTGACCTCCTGCAGAGTCCAAGAGGATGCTACACTACCGAGACTTCAGCCTACAGCTCGACAGCTTGGCGAAATGAAACGAGAACTTACCTGCTGGAGCACGCAGAAGGAAGTTCCCCCATCAACGAGGGTTGGCTCTCTATTGCCCCCTGCTTGGCGTGGGGTGCAGGACTCACTCCAGCTACCCGCCTTCCGCTACGAGCTTCAATAGGAATGAGGTATGCCTCCTTCTACGTAGATAGCGTGGCAGAGCTGCCGACCGACTCAGGTCTCGTCTTCCATCCCATGAAGGCCTTCACCGATACCCTCCTAAGGCATATATATCGCCCGATCAGCAAGGAGGATCAGTGACGGATCCGTATCGTCACACGTGACCATCAGGGACGCATGCAGATCATAGAGTATGCGGGGCGTTTTTGATAATAATTTCGGCTATCCAGAGTATATGATAAGGCATGAGTGCTACTTTTTGTTCGGTACATCCCAGTTAACCCATGGAGTGGTCAAGATCTCCCCAGACGATGCCACACTGGAGCAGCTCTGGGGAGGATCGGAAAGCCTTTCAACGACTCCTCAAGTATGGCTTTATCCGCAAGGACATATACCCAGACAGAGTCAAAAGGCGCCTAAAAGAGGAAGCCGAACTACAGAAAGCAGCCCAAAGCGCTAAGGCAAAGCAAAACACCCTAGCAGAGGAGCATTACGACGAGTCGTAGAGGGGCCAGACAAGACCCACACAAGGGTTAGCCTCGTAAACACCGCATATAAGCAGAAGTTGTAGTACCTTTTGTGGGCTATTCCTTTGGACTAGCTCTCTTTGAAACCACTATAAATTATCATACAAAAGAGAATCTTCGAGCAATGAAGAAAACACTTCTTTCCGCCTGGGCTCTTATGCTCCCTAGGGTGGCATTATCCAAAGCTGTGGCAAGGAAGCCAACGAGCCTACGAACCGCCAAACAGCCAAGACCACGAGCCCTACGAGCGCACGAGTGGCCGAGGAACAAGCCCTCGGGGCTATCCTGGCTCACTGAGCACAGACAGCCTCGCCCTCGTATCCCTCTATCAGGCTACCAATGGGGACTCCTGGACACGAACCAACAACTGGATCTCTGAGGCTCCCCCTCTCCAGAGTGGGAGGGCGTCGAGGTACGTCAGGTGGCTGGTCAGCCACGTGTCACCGCCCTCTACCTCGGAGGTAACAAGCTACGGGGGCAGCTACCCGCCTCCATCGGTCAGCTCACCGCGCTGAATATCCTACAGCTTCAGTACAACGAAGGGCTCACCGGACAGCTCCCCGAGGAACTCTTCCAGCTGGAGCAGCTCATCTCCCTACGCCTACGCTTCACCAGCATGACGGTAGCCTACCTGCTGCGGTCGGACGTCTCACGAAGATTGACACCCTCGACCTAAGTGCCAGCGTCTACGACCCTATCTCCATGGTGGGATGGTGATATGAAGACGGCTAAGGAGCACCGCCCCAACCTCAAGACCCTCTCAGGTAAGCTCCCCAAGGAGATCGGTAACCTCCGTCAGGCTCGCTACATCGACCTCTCTGGTCAGGGCTTCACGGGCGAGCTCCCCAGCGAACTAGGACAGCTCACTGCCCTCCGCTACTTCGCAGCCTATCAGTGTCGCTTCGAGGGTGCTATCCCAGCCTCACTCGGTCAGCTCAAGGACCTCACCTACCTCTCTCTAGGACGTAATTCCTTCAGCGGTGAGCTCCCCAGCGAACTAGGTCAGCTCTCTAGCATCCGTGAGCTCCTCATCAGCTACAATCAGCTCTCGGGTACAATCCCCGCAAGCCTCGGCCAGCTCAAGAGCCTACAGAACCTCAACCTCGAGCACAACCAGTTCTCCGGAAGCATCCCTCAGGGAGCTCGCTGCCCTAAGCAGTCTCTACCAGCTCTACCTCAATGGCAACAAGCTCACGGGTAGCATCCCTGCTGACCTCGGTGGTGCACAGCAGCCCAACCTCTTCTGGATCGACCTACGAGACAACGACCTCACGGGTCACATGCCCGCACGTATCAAGCAGTACCTCCCCAACGACAAGGAGTACGCTCACATCCACGGCCTACCTGAATACGGCTATGCGATCTTCTCTGTCGCAGGTAACCGCCTCTCGGGCAACGTACCCCAGGAGTACCTCCAGTACCCAAAGACGCTAAAGCACCTCCTTCCACAGCGTGGTGAGGGCTTTGCTAACCTCCTCAACGGCAATTTGCCAAGTAATCTACCCACTACGTCCCCGTCCCACGAAGGGGGCGGGGACGTAGTAATTCGCTTTCAAAACTTAATTATGAACGCAAGTAAGCTTGTACTTGCGCTAGGGCTCACACTTGCCCTTGGCGCACTTCCCTCTTGCCGCAGCAACGAGGATCCAACACCAAAGCCCCAATCTGGTATCGTCATCACGAGTGGTGTCCTCTCGGCCTATCCCGAGAAGGAGATCAAGGACGGTGCAGTTAGCCTCCCCGAGGTCACCACGATCAATGCAAAGGTCTTCGAAGGGTACAAGACCCTAAAGAAGGTCGAAGCTCCCAAGCTCGCTAAGGTCGAGGCTGCAGCCTTCAAGGGTTGCACCGCCCTCACCTCCCTCACCCTAGGCTCCACCATCCCCGTGGTAGCTGATGATGCCTTCGAAGGTACACCCGACACGAAGGATCTCATTGTCCCCGCCGAAAAGGCTAAGGAGTACAGAGCCTTCGCCACCAAGCATCACTTCAAGACGATCGACGGTCAGCCTATCCCCACGATCATCATCGAGGCAGGTGTACTCAAGGTCTACCCCGCTGAGCTCCTACCCGAGGATGGCAAGCTCACCCTCGCCGAGAACATCACCAGCATCGCTGACGAGAGTCTTCGCTGATCAGGACACAACTCAAGGAGGTACACGCTACGCACGTAACGCAGATCGGAGCTAAGGCCTTCAAGGGTTGCTCTGCACTCTCGACGGTAGAGCTAGGCGAGACAGTCCCCACAGTCGCTGATGACACCTTCGAGGGAACTCCCGACACGAAGAACCTCGTTGTCCCTGCCGAAAAGGTTGCGGACTACCTTGCTTTCGCCAAGAAGCACCACTTCAAGACGATCGATGGCGAAGAGCCCATCGAACTCCCAGCAGGAGTCGTCATCGAAGGCAACACCCTCAAGAGTGGCCTGCTAGCGTAGCTCGTCAGGAAAAGGTCGTCCTCCCCAGCTACATCACCAAGATCGGTATGAGCGCTTTTGAGCGCAAGTCTCAGGTTGTCGAGCTCGTTGGTCCTGGGGTCATAGAGATTGCAGACAAGGGGTTCGGACCTGAAGGAAACACCATTATTCGCAAGGCAACCTTCCCGAAACTGAAGAAGATCGGTTACCGTGGAGTATACTATTGTACTGCCCTTAAGACCTTCGAAGCACCCCTGCTAGAAGAAGTCGGAAGGAGCCTTCCTCAGTTCCTCCAGCATCACAGAGTTCAACTTCCCTCTACTCAAGGTTGCTCCCGATGATGCCTTTAGAGCTCGCTTTGATGGCGGTCTGAAAACTGTTGTACTGCCAGCACTCACATCTTTTGGTGAAAATGTATTCAACTTCCACAATAAGATTGAGTCCATTGAGCTCAGGGGCAACACCTCCCTCTGGAGCAAAACAAACGCTATTCGACAGCGCACTCAAGACCAAGAACCCTGCACCTAAGGTTATCGTCCCTGCCTCTGCAGTAGATGCCTATGGCGGTCTTGGCAACAAGTGGCTCGATATCTTCGTCGTCGAAGCAAAGAAGCCCTAACCCATCCCTGTCCTAGTGTCCCCTCGGGGACACCGAACAGCACTCCCTGCCCTACTCGTGGGGCAGGGAGTGTGACTTATATATCACAGACCACATGACGACTAGCAAACTTCTAATCGCACTAGGGCTGACACTTGCCCTAGGCACACTGCCCTCCTGCAAGAGCAAGGATACCCCTATCCCTACCCCCAAGCCCGCACCCACACCTACCCCTACACCCACCCCTGAGCCCCCGCCATAAAGGGATGAAGATCGAGAAGGGTGTACTGATCGCCTTCGGAGCCGATGCCACCCCCAGCCGATGGGGTCGTCCGCCTGAGACAAGGACAAGGTGCATACGATCGGGGAAAAGGCCTTCGCAGGAACACTCGCCTCAAGGAAATCCATGCACCAGGTGTCACGAAGATCGAGGCTGGAGCCTTCAAGGGCTGCTCCTCGCTGATGAAGGTTGATTTCGGTGCTGGCCAGCGCCCTCCCTTGGCTATCGACGAGCTGAACAAGAGCACCTACACCGCCGAGGATGCCTTCTGGGGAACACCCGAGGAGAAGGTACTCACCTTCAACCCCAAGGCTGACCCCAACTACCTAGCCTACTTCGAGTATATCGCTCGTCACCACTTCGCTCGCCTAGATGGGATCGAGATCCCAGCCACCCTCTCAGCCTCAGACTACGTAGTCAAGAATGGCGTCCTCGAACGAATCAAGAACAACAATGTCCTCTCGGGTCGTGGTCGCAATGGAGTGCTCATCCTCCCCAGCAACATCAAGAAGATCGGGAATGGGGTCTTCAGTGACCGGTTCCAAAACTTCAAGGCTATCTACGGCGAAGGAGTAAGTGATTGAGAACAATGCCTTCAATGCCTGCTACAGTCTCCAGTTTGTCCACTTCCCTAAGCTCAAGAGCATCGGAGAGCTGGTCTTTGCCTTCAATGGAGCCCTCGAAGCGCTAAACTTCCCCTACCTCGAGACGATCGACCACCCTAGCCTTCAATAGCTACGGCGCAGTAAACCTCATCCGCCTCACCTACCTCAGCCTTCCCCGAGTCAAGACGATCGGTCAGGGGCGTCCTCGAGGGCAAGTACGATCCCACGAGGGCCTTTCACACTCATCCTAGGGGGCGAAGCCTGCGGTGAGACTTCACCGCCTATCAGGATGACATGCCTCAGGACGGCAGTGTGACCTTCCATGGTATGATCTCCCCCACCCTCTACCTCACCCCTGCAGACAAGGCTGGCTACGATCTAAAGGACGGCAAGTGGCACGGCTTCACCATCAAGGAGCTGAAGTAGACTCACTCAGACTAAGAGCGTATGTAGCCCTCCCGTGCTACTACGCTCTTAGTCCCATTTCGGGATAGGCTCATGTAAACCTATCTCCATCAACATAGCTATATGAAGATCTACTCAACCCTCTCTCTTCTCCTAGTGGTTGCCACCCTCTCGGCAGGGTGCTCAAGCAAGAGGAATGAGCCCTACACCTACCCCCACCGCCCCCAGCCCCCAGCCGGAGCAACCCAAGAAGCCGAAGAAACCCTACGAAGGGTACGAGGGCTATACACTCCTGCACGACACGGGGCTCCCCGGTCTATCACTACAATGAGTTTACGGGCGTCGCTTCAGCCCCTCACCTCTTCCTCATCAATCCCTCAGGGCGACGTACTGGTGATGCCCTAGCCGACTTCAACCCCGACTATGAGGGGCACGAGGATGTCTGCGAGACCCAGCTCAGTGTCGCAGGGAACTACATCGCCCTACTAGCGAAGTACGACTTTACCCAGCACCGACATGCCTCTCGCCTGCTCCTCCTAGATAGGAAGACGCTCAAGATCCAGCGCAACATTCGCATCGAAGAGCCCAATGATGACAACTGGGTGCGCCAGAGCTTTTACCCTCTCCGATGGGTCTACCTACCTAGCCTTTAGCAAAAAGTCCTTCTACCGCCTTACCCCCGAGGATGGGAAGCTTAGCCAGGTCTCTGTAGGAGGAAACTGGGAGTACCCTCTGGCTGCCGCTTCGTGGCAGGACAAGGGCTACTTCTTCCGCAAGTATGATCGGGTAGCCCTACAGTTCACCCTTGGCTCGACGAGTAGCACGACGATCGAGGTACTGCCTGCAGGAGCCAAGTTCAGCCAGATCTATCAAGTGGGAGGCGAGTACCTAGTGCTCCGAGATGATGCCAATCGCTACACACTCTTCTCGATGAAGGAAGGGCAGGTATTGGCTCGCTTCACCCTAACAGAGGGTGCAGGACGAGCTATGGCCTACGATGCCACATCACGGGTACTCTTCTTCTCGGGCAGTGGGTCTGATGCCAGAGAGCGCAGTGTCTACCGCACTCATCTCACAGCAGGGGCTCCAGCCGAGACCATCCAGCGACTAGAGGCGAAGCTCTACTACCGCATAGCTGGTCGCACCGAGAGTGACAGCAAGCTCGGGCTACAGATGACCCTCGGAATCAATACCGACACCGATCAGCCTCTATGTCTCTTGGCTCGATCAGGGGCGAGGAGGGCCTCTACTGCATCATCTCTCTAAGGTGGTACGGCTTCCCATCCAGTATACGGGTAGCCTCCCCGTGAAGAGCCTAGAGCTCTACGACTTCCACCACGCTACGGATATCCGAGATATTTTCCTCAACGCACGCTAAGCGCACCTCCCCATAGGAGGGATAAATAGCGAGACAGCCCCGAGTCCACAGAATAGGACTCGGGGCTGTCTCACATGATTGGATATAGCTTCAGCCCAAATCGTACCATACCATATATAATATATGGATTAACATTCGCCAAGGGAGGCTGAGAACACCTGAGCCGACACACGAAGTCACTCAGAGAGAGGACAAAGTAGCCAAGGAGACTACTTAGCCCGACAGAGAGAGCTCCCAGCACATGGACACCTTTGCCCACCCTATTAGACCTATTGCACCTATTAGCCCCATCACACCTACTCCTGCCCTCCCTAGTTCTACAAGGCTGACGCATGAAATCACCATTGTGCGAGGGCAAGGTCATCAAGGAGCATACACCGAAGGTAGAAGTATCTGCTTCCTAGGGCGGAGCACACCGAGCGTATACCTACTAGTTAGGAGGGGTGAGTGTACACGTGTGTACACAACTGTATACCCACGTGTACACAACTGTATACACGCGTGTACACAACATCGCTCTAAGTATATCCTCGATAGAGCTCGTTTGCATGTCTCTTCCTCGGGGATAAGGCCTAGGCTCTGGGAATACAGCTAAGCACGCTAGGATATGCAATGCCCCCCAAAGAGCCAAAGACTGAAGTACACGAGAGAGATCGCTCCCCTGCGTCAGGGAATAGATAGGAAAAAATTAAATGAGCGGAGGAAATACTGCAGCCTCTTGGAGCAGCGTTAGTAGACTAGTCAGGACACACTATAATGAGTGCCTATGCTGAGCTCTTGGGGATACTGGGGTAGGGCGAGGTTGCGTATTATATGTAATTGACTATCTTTGTATTCGTTCCTTGCTTAGGCATTTGCTCGCAAGGGACACCATGAGGGACGCGCCCCTTGTGGTAGTGTTAGTTAACTTTTTGAACGTTTTTCTCTGGTATGACAAGAAAGAAGACGCAACTGTTATGCGCATCTCTGTGTCTCGTCGCCGTAAGCTTCACAAGCTGGGCCAATGCCCAAGTGAAGGGACAGACACCCTAGGAAAGAGACACGCACGACAGCTGGACAGCAGGGCTCGGCCATACAAGCGGGCGAGCATCTGCTCTTAGCAGACCGACTAGAGATCCGGAACCGACTGCTCAAGGAGAAGCAACGCCGAGAGGCAGAGCTCAAAGCCGAGAAGCAGAAGGAAGATCTGGAGGCTCCAGCGGTAGACATCTATGGTGACGACTCGTGGGGTAGTCACGTCAATCCCTTTGCCGGGATGGCGGTGAATATCCCCGATAGGCAGGACATCGACCTCACTGGAGTTCGTGATGCCGATCGAGACCCGACAGATCACCTCGCACTACGGATATCGCCGTAGCTTCGGACGAATGCATTATGGGGTAGACCTCAAGCTCAGCGTGGGAGATACGGTACGCGCAGCCTTCTCGGGCAAGGTACGTATCCGCGCCTATGAGGGCGGGGGATATGGCAACTACCTCGTTATCCGCCACCCCAATGGGCTAGAGACCGTCTACGGACACATGTCCCGCTCGATCGTCCGTGAGGGCACAGTCGTCAAGGCTGGCGACCCGATCGGTCTAGGTGGCAATACTGGACGCTCCACGGGATCGCACCTACACTTCGAGGCTCGCTTCATGGGGATTCCCCTAGCACCCTACAGACCTCTTTGACTTCGAGGCTGGAGTACCTCGCTTCGACGTCTTCGCCTTCGTCAAGGGTGCTTATCAGACTCCACGCTCCTTCGCTACGGCACATGCCACAGCAAAGCCAAAGAAGAGCGGGGTAGCCAATGAAGAACAATTCAAGACGCACCGCATCAAGAAGGGCGACACCCTAGGATCCATCGCACGCCACTACGGCGTGAGTGTCTCAGCTCTGCCAGACCAACGGCATTGCCTCTAAAGCCAAGCTAAGCATCGGGCGTACGCTGCGTATCCCAAGCTAAGCATCCATACACTCACAGCCCAAGATGGCTACACCCTACAGCAAAGGGCTCCGCAGACTAGCAGACCGACCAGGTCTCGTCTTGCGGAGCCTTGCTTTTAGCTATCTTTGCACAGCGTCTTAGGCGCACCGATTGGGCAAGCCGAGCACGCACCTCCATTTCATCCCTACACCTACTCCGTATTACTTAGAATTGGAATGATTACGTTCTTCAGAGCTCCCAGCAGCTCTACCCTTTACATCGTCGAGAGCCATCAGGCCATAGGGACGAGAGCATCTGGAGTCACTCACCTGGCTCTTCTCTGGGGCAACAGCCCTCGATAGCCAGTCACTCCCAGGCTTCTTCATCGGGACACGGCGTGAGCTGATCACCCCATGGAGCACCAATGCCGTAGAGATCGTGCGTAACATGAGGATCCCCGACATCACACGTATCGAGGCCTTCGAGGAGGTCTCGAGTGCCGATGCCCCCTACGACCCGATGCTCCAGCACCTCTATCAGGGACTCGACCAGAGCGTATTCACCCACCAGCAGGTGGCAGAGCCTATCCGTCAGGTGCGGGACATACAGAGCCTACAGCCAGAGCGAAGGGCTCGCACTCAGTGACGAAGAGATCGAGTACCTCGAGCAGCTCTCCCAGCGACTCAGACGTCCCCTGACCGACAGCGAGCTCTTCGGCTTCTCGCAGGTGAACTCCGAGCACTGCCGACACAAGATCTTCGGGGGAACCTTCGTCATCGACGGGGAGGAGCGAGGCTTCGCTCTTCTCTATGATCAAGGACACCAGCGCTGCTAACCCCAACCATCTCGTCTCTGCCTACCGGGATAACGTAGCCTTCATAGATGGGCCACGAGACCTTGAGCAGTTCGCTCCTGCCTCGGCTGACCGCCCAGACTTCTTTGAGCGTAAGGCTGTAGATAGCGTGTTAAGTCTCAAGGCCGAGACCCACAACTTCCCCACCACCGTGGAGCCCTTCAACGGCGCAGCCACAGGCACAGGTGGGGAGATCCGAGACCGTATGGCAGGCGGTAGAGCCAGCATTCCTCTGGCTGGGACAGCCGTCTACATGACGAGCTACCCACGACTCGAGGATAACCGCCCATGGGAAGAGGCTCTACCTGCACGCCCTTGGCTCTACCAGACACCCCAACAGATCCTCACCAAGGCCTCCAATGGAGCGAGTGACTTCGGGAACAAGTTCGGACAGCCCCTCATCTGTGGCTCTGTACTAACCCTAGAGCACCAAGCCGAAGGACGTGTATATGGTTACGACAAGGCCATCATGCTCGCAGGCGGTGTTGGCTATGCCCGCCGCAGTGATGCTCAGAAGGGGACACCTAAGCCCCACGAGAAGGTCGTCCTGCTCGGCGGTGACAACTACCGCATCGGTATGGGTGGTGGCGCAGTCAGCTCTGTCAATACCGGTCAGTATGCAGGAGCTATCGAGCTCAATGCCGTACAGCGTGCCAACCCCGAGATGCAGAAGCGTGTCGAGAATGTCATCCGTGCCTTAGCCGAGGCCGAGGACAACCCCATCGTCTCCATCCATGACCACGGAGCAGGTGGACACCTCAACTGCCTCTCAGAGCTCGTCGAGACGACGGGCGGACACTTCGACCTCAGCACCTTCCCCATCGGGGACGAGACCCTCTCCAGCCGTGAGATTATCGGTAATGAGAGCCAGGAGCGCATGGGGCTACTCGTCGGAGAAGAATCCCTAGAGCGTATCGCCCGTATCGCCGAGCGTGAGCGTGCTCCGATGTACGTCGTCGGGAAGACGACCGAGGATATGCACCTGACCTTCGAAGAGGCAGGTGGGGACAAGCCCATTGACCTTGACCTATCCGATATGTTCGGCTCTGCACCCTAAGACCCACATGCACGACCGCACAGTGGAGCGTCACTACCCTGCCCTCAGCTACGACAGCACTCAGGTGGAGCACTACCTGATCGTGTCCTACAGCTCGAGGGTGTCGCCTGAAGGATTGGCTGACCAACAAGGTCGATCGCTCCGTCACGGGTCGTGGGCACGCCAGCAGTGTCAGGGGCGATACAGCTCCCCTGAGTGACTGTGGTGTCATGGCCGTAGACTTCAGAGGCAAGTCGGGGATCGCTACTTATCGGGCATGCCCCAGCCGCAGCCCTCGTCGATCCCGTAGCCGGCTCACAGCTAGCCATCGCAGAGTCCCTAACCAACCTCGTCTTCGCACCCCTTACCTATGGGCTCGAGGGTGTCTCGCTAGTGCCAACTGGATGTAGCTTGCCGCAATGAGGGTGAAGACGCTCGCCTCTATGACGCTGTAGAGGCAGCCTCTGCACCCTGCCATCTCGCTCGGCATCAACATCCCCACGGGCAAGGGACTCGCTCTCCATGACGCAGAAGTACCCCGACGGGTCTCGTGTACTGGAGCCCAGGGACAGTGATCATCAGTGCGATGGGCGAAGTCTCAGACGTGAAGAAGGTACTCTCTCCGTCCTCATCCCTGACCCTCGCTATCCGCTCTACCATATTGACTTTAGCTTTGCTCCGCTCGCCCTTGGCGGGTCTTCCCTGCCCAGGTGCTCGCTGAGCTGGGAGACGAGACTCCTTACATCAGGGGAGCCCGAATACTTCCGTGAGGCCTTCACTTCGGTGCAGGAGCTTCTGGAGCGTGGAGCCCTTGTCGCTGGACACGACATCTCTGCTGGGGGCTCATCACCACACTGCTAGAGATGTGCTTTGCCAACGAGCAGGGTGGACTCGAGGTCGATCTCAACGCTATCCCAGAGACCGACCTTGTCAAGCTCCTCTTCGCCGAGAACCCCGGTATCGTCGTCCAGACCTCTCACCCAGAGCTTCTCGAGGAGGTGCTCACGGCAGCAAGCATCGGCTTCGCTCGTATCGCCACACCTACAGCCACGTGGGCGTACGCTCACGATCCGCCAAGGCAAGCAGCACCTCGCCCTCGATATAGATGCCAAGCGGGAGCTGTGGTATCGTCCCTCCTACCTCCTCGACCGCTATCAGAGTGGCGAGACGCTGGCCGAAGCACGCTATGCGAACTACAGCAAGCAACCCCTCCGCTATACCTTTCCCGAGGGCTTCACGGGGAAGTTTGCCGACCTCAAGGCCAACCCCGATCGCACCACAAAGGCACCCGTACGGGCAGCTATCCTGCGAGACAAGGGGACGAATGGCGAGCGAGAAATGGCCTACGCCCTTTACCTCGCTGGCTTCGATGTCAAGGACGTCCATCTCACAGACCTCATATCGGGTCGGGAGACGCTGGAGGATGTGCAGATGATCGTCTTCTGTGGAGGCTTCTCCAACTCTGACGTGCTGGGCTCGGCTAAGGGTTGGGCTGCAGGCATCCTATACAACGAGCAGGCCAAGGCCACGATCGACCGCTTCTATGCTCGCCCCGACACCCTCAGCCTCGGGATATGCAACGGCTGTCAGCTCATGGCGGAGCTGGGGCTACTCTACCCCGAGCATGAGCTGAAGCATCGCATGGAGCACAATGACTCCCACAAGTTCGAGAGCTCCTTCGTCAGCCTCGCTATCCCCGAGAACGACTCCCGTGATGCTGGGCAATCTCTCCGGTACGAAGCTCGGTGTATGGGTTGCGCATGGGGAGGGAAGTTTGTCCTACCCTACGAGACTTCCCGCTACAAGGTCATCGCACGCTACGACTACGATGCCTACCCAGGCAACCCCAACGGTTCGCCTGATGCCATCGCAGGTCTATGCAGTGCCGATGGGCGTCACCTGGCGCTGATGCCCCACCCTGAGCGAGCGATCTTCCCCTGGCAGTGTGCCTACTACCCCGAGGGGTCACGCTCGAGCATGAGGCGACACCTTGGCTCAAGGCCTTCCGCAATGCCTACGACTGGTGCCTCAGCCATCAGAAGTAGCATTCTCCCTAGGCAGTCTTTAGAAAAGCATTAGGGGGCTCCAGCACATAGATGCTGGAGCCCCCTAATGCTTTGCTGTCACCTAGTATATGTAGCTCTACCAGCTCGCTGGGTCAATATCCTGTGGCTTGACGTAGAAGGAGGGCTGATACACGAAGATGCGCACCTTAGGATAGGTATCTCTCCCCTGGCGGACGCTGAGGTTACCATCCTTCAGACGAACTACCACATACTCGGGCTTATTCGTCGCAAACACCCATTCTTGGGGTACTGCATGCTTCCACTTGGGGTACTTCAGATTTCGTGCGAACTGACACGTCTCCATCCCTGCGGGAAGAGGTGTAGCGAAGAGATCATCCTCTCGCTCTACCTCGATCATAAAGCGAATAGTATCCCCATTCACCTGCACATCCTTCAGCGGGAAGATGGAATAGCCACAGACATACCCTTCCCGAAGTACATCATACTCATCTGTCGAGGCATTCAGCACTCCACCCGTGACCTTTCCGTCCTGTAGATAGAGAGTGAGGTAGGCATAATCAAAGATACCATCCTTCTCACTATTATCATCAGCCACCCACTTGTACATTTTCCGTGTCACCCTCCTGCCCAAAGGAAGGGAAAGTAGCGACGAGTACAAGGAGCGTCGATAGGATGATTTGTTTTCTTGTCATAGGGCGATTAGTTTTTAGGAGCTATATCCGAGAGTAAGGGAGACATTATGCACATCCCCTTACTCTACCAGCTCTCGGGGTCAATATCCTGTGGCTTGACGTAGAAGGAGGGCTGATACACGAAGATGCGCATATCTTCATAGTTAGAACCCTTCCCTTGGCGGACGCTGAGGTTACCATCCTTCAGACGAACGACCGTGTACTCAGGCTTAGGGAGCGTATATATCCATTCCTGCGGTAGAGCGTGCTTCCACTTGGGGTAGCCTAGAGTTCAGGGCGAACTGGCATGTCTCCATCCCTGCGGGAAGAGGTGTCGAAGTTATCATCCTCTCGCTCGACCTCGATCATGAAGCGAATAGTATCCCCATCCACTCGCACATTCTTCAGCGGAAAGATGGAATAGCCACAGACATACCCTTCACGGATCTCATCATACTCATCTGTCGTAGCGTTTAGCACTCCACCCGTGACCTTTCCGTCTTGTAGATAGAGAGTGAGATAAGCATTCCAAAAGATCCTATCCTCTTCCCGATTTCTATCGTAGGTCCACTTGTACATCTCTCGCACCACCTTCTGACCCAAGGAGGGCAGAGAGGTGACGAGCACAAGGAGCGTCGATAGGATGATTTGTTTTCTTGTCATAGGGCTAGTTCATGATTACTAAGATGAAGCAAAGGTAGCCATTATCCCTACTTGGACAAATAGCCCACACTGCAGTCGCCCTACGGGCTCTACCCTACTCTAGTCGCTATCGGGGGACTACTTGCCGAGGGCAGGGGAGCACTTGCCTCTCTAGGCTCTCCGCCACTCGTTCGTCCGAAGTCTGGAGTGTCGAAGCTTAGACACACGCACCACGACGAACACGGGGGAAGGCTAGCTGGATCGCTAACCTTCCCCCGAGTTCCCTTGATAGGGGATAACCTCCCTTATTCGTGGTCTCCCTTACTTATAGGTCGAGAGAGAGCCTTCGTACATCAGAGAGGCTCTCCCATGGCCTCTATTGCGGGAAGAACCAGATGACTATATAGTGCCATGCTCAGATCGGCTTCCCATCCTTGCGAGCAGGGATGAACTTAGGTGCGAGCTTCATCACATCTAGTGCGGCTTGGTCAAAGGCTGGGCTAGTCCCTTTGACCACCGTGACCTGAGAGATAGACCCATCGACATCTACGACGAAGCGTAGGTGCACCTCCCCCTGATTACGGTTGCGATACTCTACTTCTGGATACTCCAGCTTTGACCTAAGGAAGGCATTGAAGCCCTGATCACCACCGGGGAAGAGGGGACGCTCAATGTCTGTGTTGTTCTCATCTATGACTGGGATGCTGTCAGGCTCGGAGACTTGCTTTACGTTGCTCTTCTGAAGACGATTGACAAGACTTGCTAGCCCCTGAGAGGGGAGCTTAAAGCGTGATCGGGAGCATCATCGGAGCCGCTACTGCGACACCATTATTGCGAGCAGGTATCCAGCGGGGCATCGACTTCACCATCCTCACAGCTTCTGCATCTAGGGAGCGGATGGATACTGCGGTGTATCCCTACCTGAGAGAGTTGCCCGTCAGGCTCGACAACGAAACGGACGAGGAGTCGCCCCTGGAGCTGCTTCGTCACGGCCTCCCTCTGGGTAGACAAGATTGTCTGACATATAGGCAATCAGAGCCCCGATCCCCACCGGGGAACATCGGCTGGAGATTGTCCTCTACCTCCTGACTCTTGGCTTCCTTTTGGGACGTAGGGGTTAGGGGGCGTATGTGGCAGAGCTACTAGTGGGAAGCTTGAAGGTAATCAGGGATGGTCACCGACTTCGCTACAGCGATACCCTCTCTTTGCCTGGCACCCAGCGAGGCATCGACCGGATAACCCTCATAGCCTCCCCTATCTAGGGGGAGATCAGCCCCTTCAATACCGACATGTCAGAGAGCTGTCCGTCAGGCTGGACAACGAAGGTGATGAGGACCTGCCCCTGGATCTTTTTCTGCAGAGCCTCCTTGGGGTAGACTATTCTCTGTTCGAGGTAGGCTCGGAGGAATCCGCCCCCAGGGAACGAAGGTGGGGTCGTCGCCCCTGACCTTTTGTTTGTCGGGCTGCGGTAGTGTGCTCTGGCTAGAGATCTGGATAGGGACGCTCCCCGAAGCAAGTTGGGTAAGGCTAAGCCCTCCGACCAAAAGCAGGAGGGGACAAAGAGCAGTACGTGTTATGTGCATATACCTAAATAATGATGTTATATCATGCTTCTATATGCCCACAAATATAGGCATTTAGTGCATCCATCCTACTTAGTATCGTAGCAGGGGCGCATCTCTCCACAGGGAGCCCAATCGCCAGCCTCCTACACACCCCAAAAGCACCTCAGCTATAACACTCATTCCTAGCGAGGTATCCCACACACATTACATCCCCAAAGCGCTCTCGGTAAGAACGCTCTAATCACCTTACATAGGTGACGGGAACGCTCTTTATAGGAGCGCAGGGACGCTCTCTGTATGAGCGTCTCGGCGCTCTCGGTATGCGCGTTATGGCCTTCTCAGTATGCACGCTACGAGGCACTAGATAGCTCTGTGAATCAGGGCTATCCGACCCATTGCACCCATTTGACCTACCCACCCCATTAGACCTATCACACCCATTGCACCTATTAGACCTATAGCCCCCTCACTCCCTCCCCTCATACCCGACTCTGGACATATCGGGAGCTATCCTAGGTATTGTCTCGTATTTTTTATAAGTTTGAACTGAAATACAACAGATAGGATACCACGATGCGCCTCGGGCGAGAGTACCCATCACTCGCTCCCACTCACGATGTCTTAGGGTGCGAACACCATGCCACCGAAGCCGAATGGCATGCAGCAATACCACATTTTAATTCACTAGACACAAGTGTATGAAGAAGACATTCATCCTTAGGTCTCTTTGGCTCAGTTGGCTGCCGATCCTAGCGACCTATCTAGCCCCCACAGCTCATGGCTCAGGGGCTAACCGTCCACGGCACAATCGTGGATACCAAAGACGAGCCTATCGTCGGTGCCTCTGTCGTGCTCAAGAAGACCCCATCAAAGGGTGTCACCACAGACGTCAATGGCGCATTCACCCTCTCGGGGGTACAAAAGGATGCGATCCTACGCATCAGCTGTATCGGCTACGAAACACGGGAAGTATCCGTAGCTGGGCAGACACAACTCAAGATCACGCTCAAGGAGGATGCTCAGCTCCTCGGCGACGTCGTCGTAGTGGGCTATGGCACACAGAAGAAGGTCAATCTCTCGGCTCCGTCACCGCCCTTGACCCTAAGCAGATACAAGCCCGCCCCATACAGAACCTCAGCAACGGCCTACAAGGGCCTCGTCCCTGGGCTCACCATCACCGCTACTAACGGTGCTCCTGGGCTCGACGGCGGTAAGCTCCGCATCCGTGGGACTGGTACCCTGAACAACGCAGACCCCTATATCCTCATCGATGGACTAGAGTCTGGGACGCTCAACATGCTTGATCCAAGTGACATCGAGAGCCTCTCTGTGCTCAAGGATGCAGCCTCCGCAGCCATCTACGGCTCCAAGGCTGCCAATGGTGTCATCCTCATCACGACCAAGCGTGGTAAGTCCGGCAAGGCTCGTGTCAGCTACTCGGGTAGCGTCGGGATACAGAATGCCACCCGCCTCATGGAGCGTATGGACTCCTACGAATATGCCTCCCTATATAATAAGGTCATGCAGGCTGCTGGTAAGGCTCCACGCTTCTCGGACGATGACCTGAAGAAGTTCAAGGACGGCAGTGACCCAGAGGGACACCCTAATACGGATTGGTACGGACTAGCATTCCGCACAGCCCTCATGCAGCACCACAATGTCAATGTCAGTGGGGGTACAGAGCAGGTGCGCTACATGGCCTCTATCGGCTACCTAGGACAGACGGGTATCCTCCCCAATGCCAAGCGTAACCAGTTCAACGCACGTACCAACCTCGACCTCAACCTCAGCCGCCTCGTCAAGGCTCGCCTCGGTCTCCCTACATCAAGAATAAGTATTCCGACCCCAACAATGCGTATGTATCGGGGGCTCAGACCGGATCATCCGACAGCTGAATATCATCTCCCCTTGGATCCTCGGACGTAGTAAGGACGGCAAGAGCTGGGGTACAACGGGTGACGGTAACCCACTAGCTTGGCTAGACTCTGGACAGACGATAGATAGAGATAACCACAATATCTCCGCCACTGGGGGGCTAGACTTCCACGTCCTCGAGGGGCTTACCCTCACGGCCAACGTCGCCTATGTAGCGAGCCTCCAGCACTACAAGGCCTTCGTCCCCCTTCATCAAGTACAATGATCACAAGGTGACCGCTCCCAATCACCTCGATGAACGCTACTACCTCTGGACCCGTGCCAACTTCGATGCTTTGGCTAACTACACCAAGAGCTTTGGCAAGAACAACTTCAAGGCGCTCCTCGGGTGGCACGCAGAGGACTTCCATACCCAGTTCATGCAGGGTAAGCGCAAGAACTTCCCTCGAACGACCTCACCGACCTCAGCGCAGGCTCCTCCTCAACCCAGCAGAATGAGGGGACGACAGCACAGCTACGCATGCTCTCTTGGTTTGGGCGTCTGAACTATGACTTCGATGGCAAGTATCTCCTCGAGGCCAACTTCCGTGCAGATGCTTCTTCCTGCTTTGCCGAAGGCTATCGCTGGGGTTACTTCCCCTCCTTCTCCGCTGCTTGGCGTCTCTCCAAGGAAGAGTTCATGCAGCCCCTCTTCCCCGTGCTAAGCGATCTGAAGCTACGTGCTTCATGGGGTCTACTGGGTAACCAAGAGGCTCTGAACGACTACTACCCAGCCCTCAACACCTACAACATCGGAGCGACCTACCCCTTCGGTGGCAGCCTGACTCCGGGCTATGCCCAGACCGATCTCAAGCTCAACTATATCAGCTGGGAGAAGAGCCGCAACGTGGGTGTCGGCCTTGACTTTGGCTTCCTATCAGGGCAGCTGACGGGGTCGATCGATCTCTATGCACGCAAGACGACCGACATCCTCATGAAGGTAGACGTACCTGCAGAGTTCCCCTCCGACCCTACTACGCTAATGTAGGCTCGATGGAGAACAAGGGGGTCGAGGTAGCACTGAACTATCAGACGACCTTCGGAGACTGGACTCTGGGTGTAGGCGGTAACTTCACCTACAACAAGAATAAGATCCTCAGCCTCGGAGCGAACAAGTATATGAACGGCAACGCCGGTACACGCAACGCCGTCGGGCATCCCTTCGAGACCTACTACCTCTACAAGGCTGATGGACTCTTCCAGTCCAAGGAGGAGGCCGACCAGTTCGTAGCTAAGTATGGCACTCCCTTCGGCTCTCGTCCTCAGGCTGGGGATATCCGCTACGTCGATGTCAATGGCGACGGTAAGATCGACGGTAATGACCGTGTATATACCAACCCCTGTAGAGCCTGCCTATACGTTCGCACTGAACTTCAACCTCGGCTGGCGTTCCTTCGACCTCTCGGCTATGTTCAGCGGTGTGGCAGCAGCCTCGCCTCTACAGCTCCGAGGTCTTCGGCTCCCTTCGCTGGGGATACAGGGGACACCCCTCTACGGAATGGCGTAAGGCTTGGAGCCCCGAGAACCCATCAGGCAAGATGCCTCGTGCCTACCTCAGCGGACACGCTAATCACAACGAGGTAAGCTCGACCTTCTGGCTACAGAACACGCACTACCTTCGCCTGAAGAACCTCCAGCTCGGCTACACCCTGCCCAAGAGCCTCCTAGCAACTCTCGGCGTATCCTCCGTACGTGTGTACTACTCGGCCGAGAACCTCCTGACCCTGGATAATATGCGTGGCAATATCGACCCCGAGGCTACGAGCCAGCGTCTCTCCTCCTATCCTCTGCTGCGTACGCACTCCCTTGGGCTAAATGTATCCTTCTAACGTGACTACGATAATGAATAGACTATATAAGTACCTACTGGCTGGTCTCCTGACAGCTGGTAGTGTCTCCTGCTCTGGCTTCCTCGACACTGCTCCCCGTAGCCAGCTCTCACAGAAGACCACCTGGAAGACTGCCGAGGACGCAGAGAAGTTCCTCGTCGGATGCTACGATGGCTGGGAGAGCGGATCGACGATCCTCTACATGGACTGCCTCTCAGACTTCGGCTTTAGCTTCCATGCGCATGAGGGCTTTAGAGCTATCGGTAATGGTACGATGAGCCCCAGCAGCCCCGGTGCCTCCTTCTACGGCTACGCAATCATCGGTCGCTGTAACCTCCTACTGAAGCAGATCGAGCAGATCCCCTCTATCCCTGAGGCTCAGAAGAAGCGCATCATCGCTGAGGCCAAGGTCATCCGTGCCTATCAGTACTTCACTATGAACTTCCTCTATGGAGGAGTACTCCATTATCGAGCTCCCCGAGCTCGCTGATGAAGCCCGCCTCCCCCGCAAGAGCGAGGCCGAGGTACGTGCCTACATCGCCAAGGACCTCGACGAAGCACTCCCCGACCTCCTGTGCCTCCGTCGTCCGTGGTCGCCTAGGCAAGGGGGCCGCCCTAGCCATCAGAATGCGTGAAGCACTCTACTATGGAGACTGGGAGATCGCTAAGAATAAGGCTAAGGAGATCATCGACCTCGGTATCTACAGCCCAGAGAGTGACTACCAGAAGCTCTTCACCGTAAAGGGACAGAGCTCCACGGAGATTATCGCCGCCGTACAGTACCCTAGAGACTGTCAAGCCTCCTATACTGCCATCGGATCGATGCTCAATAATGCCGTAGGTGGATGGTCATCCATGGTACCCACCGCCAACCCTCGTCAATACCTACGAGATGAAGAATGGGCTTACCATCAACGAAGCTGGCTCTGGCTATGATGCTACGCACCCCTTCAAGCGATCGAGATCCCTCGCCTAGGGATGACCATCTGCTACCCAGGTGCCAACTACCTCAACCCTCAGGGAGAAGTGCGAATCTACACTCCCTAGACCAAACAATCACCGATGAGAAGGGACAGCAGAAGAAGAACGAAGACTACCCCGAGAGCGCGAATAATAGCTCCAAGACTGGACTGACCTGGAACAAGTACACCTACCCAGCTAATCAGTATGCAGACATGTGGTCTACGAATGCTTGCCCTATCGTCTTCCGCTATGCCGAGGTGCTGCCTCCTACGCAGAAGCTGAGAACGAGCTACGGTCACTCGGCTGACGTCTATGCTAAAGATCAACCTCGTGCGCCAGCGTGCTGGGATGCCCAAGGTAGACGAAGGAAATATGCGACCAAGGACAAGCTCCGTGAGCTGATCCATCGTGAGCGTGCAGTAGAGTTTGCAGGCGAAGGCCTTCGCCGTGCCGACATCCTCCGCTGGAAGGGGTGCTGATGGCAAGATGCTAGCCGAGACCGTGCTTAACGACCCACTAGAGCGTATGGTAGGTACCGTCAATGCTCAGGGTACGAACCCTCAAACTCGTGCTACGATCGACCCCAGTGCCTCGCCACAAGCCAAGCTGGTAGAGAACCGCACCTTCCGTCCACACTTCCGCTACCTCCCGATCCCTCAGAGCGTCATCGACCGCAACCCCAACTTCGGGAAGAATAACCCTGGCTACTAGCCCTCCACCTAGCAGCATATACTAAACGACAGTGCCCCTAGCTCGCTATGAGCTAGGGGGCACTGTCGTTTGTATATTTCATCTCCTTAGAATTATCTCCGAGGCGGTGCGCAGACACCACGGGAATTGCCTGGACGAGAACAATGCTTACAATAGCGACAATTCTTGCAGGCTCGGCAGTACAGGGCTACCCGTACAACGCCTGGCTTCTGAGGCTAGGCTATCCGAGCTGGCGCCCCCGATCACTCAGGACAAGGGCAGAGAGGAGGGAGAGGAGTAATCGTCTTCGCATAGGAGTCACAGTATCAGAGGGGTACAGACAGAGGGGATGCCTAAAGCTCTCCGAGCTCCTTTTTAATCGCAAGAACCTCCTCTTGTGAACGACGAGGATGGTCAAGCTCTAGGAAGAATCGCTTATGCGTGCTCAGACGCTCAGATTCGGGAGGGAACTGCATGTAGTTACCAAACTGTTTGGAGAGATAGTTATCGTAGCCCTTTTGGATCTTGACAGTCAGCCCCTCAAAAGAAATATCGACTCGCTCTGCAAACCAATCCTTAGGATACACCTTATTCAGTGCGCCTCGGTTCAGCCCGTAGCAGTAAAGATAATCACCCTTGATTTCCTTGATCGCTCTGTCCATCTCTATGATCCGCTCTCTGTAGATATGCTCCCTAGGGCAAATCCAGAGAATATCCTCGATCATTCGAGGGATAGGACGAAGATGTCCCTGGCGAATCTTGGACGTGAAGTGCTGTAGCTTATGCTTCCTTAGGCTCCGAGGATAAGCCTCCCATGCCTTGCGGTAGTCAGATGCTAGTTTAATATTCTCCTTGGTCTCATTAAATTCATCCATAGGGAAGACATCGACATAGAGTCCCATGAGGAAGGGAATATTGCCATGCTCCCAGATTGTAGAATCCTTCTTGCAGAACTTTGCGAAGGGGAGATAATACCCTGGATTCTGCATGTCGATGATCTCATAAGGGCTATCAGCGGGGAGACTATTCCTCAGGGAGAGGAAACGCTCATAGTCATCTCTTAGGAGGTAGATATCGATATCGTCATCCCAGGGGATGAAGCCATTATGTCGGACAGCACCGATAGCAGTACCACCACTGAGATAGTATGTAAGTCCATGCTCTTCACAGAGCTTGATAAGATCAACAAAGATCTTTACCAAGGCTGACTTTACCTCATCCAAAGAGGGATATCCTGAGTAACTATCCATTTCTACATCTTATTTATTAGTACATATTTCCCTTAACCCACTCAGCAGATACTGGTTTGCTTCCGGGCTCTGTATAAACACATCGATATAAGTAATATTTACCTCAGGGAAAAGAATCTGGTATTCTTGATATAGTCTACTGCGGAGGATCTCTCCTTGCCCCCTGCCACGAGGGAATAAGCCTGCAACGAACATAGAACCCACAATACTCAACCCTGCTCAAAGATAGGGAGCTCCTCAAGATCTTTCACAAAGGCCTGGGTCTCGATTTGTGTCTGCGTGATACTCTGCTTGAGAGCCTTCTTGTATCGCCCTACAATCTGCAGACTTGCCTCAGTAAGAGAGCTGAGGCGACGATGGGAGTTCGCAGCATAGACCTCTGTATGTACTCGCTCATTAGATGATACGATCACGAACCAAGATTCCTCCTTGATCCCAAGGATAGCACCGAGATCCTTTATCACGACCAAATTAGAATGGCTACGAATGGTATATTCCTCTATGTAGGTCTGTGCATACAAGAAGAGATCAGAGGAGCTCTCATCGACGATGAGCAGGAGGAACCTTCCGAGCCCAAGTCTAGGCGCTCTCCCGTACTTAAGATTGTCGGCGAACAAGTCGAAGGAAGATCCAGATCGGCATAGCAGTAGTAAGATACAAGATCTGAGGAAGCATGCCCCAAGGCCTCAAGCAACGATGAGCTCTCGCCCTGATAGATCTGAATATACTCACTAGAGATATTTAGGTATTTTGACAGAAGGAGACGCTGTACCTTCATAGATGAGGGCTTACCTTTGATGTAGTCCCCTCAGGTAGGCTGCGATTTCCTCCTGCATTCCCTTAGGGGAAAGAAGGGGTTCTTACGAGTAGTAAAATCCCAAACTCGGGGGAAGCGCCATAGCCCTCCATCTCGCTGTATTAGGGAAGTGAGGTCATGCGAAAACAATGCCTCAGCTACATCTAGGTCAAGGATATCATCAACTTCATACCACAGATCCTCCCATTTGTCTCCAGATAGAACTACGGCAGAGAAAGCCTGAGGACGAACAGTGACTAAAAGCCGAAATACACTCTCGTAGTACTCATTTCGTCCGTTAGAGGAAATATAAGTCCCCATGTAAGGAACGAATAGCCTCTGCGAGAAATCTTTGGTCAGCTTATAGATATTAACCGTCTTGTAGTATTGGCTCACTTCATGGAAAGAAAATTCCTCTCTTCTAAGGAAAGCTTTTATACGCCCCTCGGGGGTAAGTCTAACGACAGTACCATCCATCCAAGAGCAATAGTGATCAACTACGACCGAACAAGGAGCAGTGTTCCTTAATGCCTTTTCTATAACATCAGGCTCAAAGACAAGATCACTCTCTACGAGGATGGTATCATCCTCTGTGAGCAAGTCTGAAGCTAGATAAAGAGAATAAATATTATTAGTCTGGTCATAGACATCATTCTCAACATAGGAGACAGAAAATCTCTTGTATGACGACCCAATCAGCTCTCGGAAAAGCTCTTTCTTATAGCCGACGACCAAAACGATACGATTTAGATCCGTAGCAGTGGTTACGACCCTCAAGGCTCGCTCTAAAAGAGTCTCACCTAAGACTTCTATAAAACACTTTGGGATATCTCGGGTCAAGGCTCCTAGACGCGTACCCATACCCGCAGCTAAAAATGACTAATTGCATTCTAATAACTCTATTTACTCTTTATCTAATGCATACCGATACGCACCCCTAGATTGTATATAGGCATAAGTAGAGAGGTCTTATTACCTAAGTCCTCTAGAGCAATTCACCACATCGCTACCCTAGAGTATAGGGCGGCGATGTGGTGAACGAGACCGCAGGGGCTAGGATGCCCCTACGGTGAGGATGTGACTACCAGCTGGCCTTCTTCACTCCAGGGATGAGACCGGCAGATGCCATCTCACGGAACTGGATACGAGAAATGCCGAACTGGCGCATATAGCCCTTAGGGACGACCCGTCATGCTGCAGCGGTTGTGCAGACGTACGGGAGAAGCATTGCGAGGCAGAGCCTGAAGTGCTTCGTAGTTCCCCTCAGCCTTGAGCTGAGCACGCTTGGCAGCATACTTAGCGACGAGCTTTGCACGCTTTACTTCGCGTGCCTTCATTGATTCCTTTGCCATAGTATCTTAGTTGCCTTTCTTAGCGTTCTTGAATGGAAGACCGAACTCCTTGAGTAGAGCGTAGCCCTCTTCGTCAGACTCAGCCGAGGTAACGAACGTGATGTTCATCCCTAGGATCTTCGTGATGCCATCGAGGTTGATCTCGGGGAAGATGATCTGCTCGCTGATACCGAGGGTATAGTTACCCACGGCCATCGAACTTGCTTTCGATCCCCTTGAAGTCACGGATACGAGGCAGAGCGATGCGGATCAGACGCTCGAGGAACTCGTACATCTGCTCGCGGCGCAGCGTCACCATGACACCGATAGGCATCTTCTTACGAAGCTTGAAGTTGGAGATATCCTTCCTGGAGACCGTGGCCACAGCCTTCTGCCCAGTGATGGCAGTGAGTTCGGCGATAGCTACATCGATAATCTTCTTATCGGCAGTAGCGATACCGAGACCCTGGTTGATCACGATCTTCTTGAGGACAGGCACCTGCATGCGGGACTTGTACCCAAACTGCTCGATGAGGATGGGTACGATGCGTTCCTTATATTCGTTCTTTAGACTTGCCGTATTGCTCATTACTCGATCTCCTCTCCTGACTTTTTGGAATAACGAACTAGCTTACCTTCGTCATTGAGGCGACGACCGACACGCGTAGCCTTACCCGTACTAGGATCTAGTAGGTTCAGCTTAGCGATGTGGATAGGAGCTCTTCTTCTCGATGCCCCCCTGAGGGTTCTTTGCGCTTGGCTTAGCGTGCTTAGCGACGATGGCGACACCCTCGACGATGGCGCGCTGCTTGTCGACGAGGACCTCGAGTACACGACCCGTCTTGCCCTTGTCTACGCCACTGAGGACGACGACCTGGTCGCCCTTCTTGATATGTAACTTACTCATTTCTACTTTCGTCTTTAGGGATTAGAGGACTTCAGGCGCCAGAGAAACGATCTTCATATTCACTCCACGTAGCTCACGAGCCACTGGGGCCGAAGATACGGCTACCACGCATTTCGCCAGCAGCGTTAAGTAGAACGCAAGCATTGTCATCGAAGCGGATGTAAGATCCGTCGGGACGACGTACTTCCTTCTTCGTGCGGACAATGATAGCCTTAGAGACGACACCCTTCTTCAGGTCAGAGGAGGGATAACGCTCTTGACAGCTACGACGATAATATCTCCGACAGAGGCATAGCGACGGCGTGTGCCACCGAGGACACGGATGCAGAGAGCTTCCTTGGCGCCGCTATTATCTGCTACTACGAGTCTTGATTCTTGCTGGATCATATACTACTTAGCTCTTTCTGATAATGCTGACTAGTCTCCATCTCTTAGTGCGTGAGAGGGACGAGTCTCCATGATACGGACTGTATCGCCGATGTTGCACTCATTTCTCTCATCGTGGGCATGGTACTTCTTCGTCTTGTTGACGAACTTACCATAGATAGGGTGCTTTTCCTTCCACTTGACAGCGACCGTGATAGTCTTATCCATCTTATTGGAAGAAACAACGCCTACACGTTCTTTTCTTAATCTTCTCTGTTCCATCGGGAGGATACATTAATTGTTGTTGAGTTCGCGCTCACGAAGGATCGTCTTCATCTGAGCGATGCTACGACGTAGCTGACGGATCGCAGCAGGGTTATCTGCTGGAGTGACAGCGTGGTCGATGCGCTTCTTGTCGTAAGCCGCTTCTTCGGCTACCACACGCTCCCTCGTAGCTCGGGCGTGGTAAGCGCCTCGATCTCTGCTAACTTCATCTCTACTATTACAGGTTAGTGTTGGACATATCGTAGTCACGACGGACGACGAACTTCGTGGTAACAGGGAGCTTCTGCGCAGCGAGGCGGAGAGCTTCCTTAGCGACTTCGAAGGATACCCCTTCGATCTCGAAGAGCATACGCCCTGGGGTAACGTTGGCTACGAAGCCTTCGGGCGAACCCTTACCCTTACCCATTCGGACGTCAGCTGGCTTCTTCGTGATGGGCTTGTCGGGGAAGATACGTACCCAGACCTGACCCTGACGCTGCATATAGCGAGTCACTGCGATACGAGCGGCTTCGATCTGACGACCGGTGATCCAGCGTGTACCGAGAGACTTGATACCGAAAGAACCGAAGGCGAGCTGGTTGCCACGCTGAGCATTACCCTTGGCGCGACCCTTCTGGACTCTTCTAAACTTAGTTTTCTTAGGTTGTAACATTGCTGTCTTCTGTTCTTATACGTTAGCGATTACCCCTCTTCTGCCACCACGGGCATCACGACGACCGCCTTCACGGCGATCACGGCCACCGTCACGACGAGCGCCATGACCGGGCTGAGGGTTGGTGAACGAAGGAGCTAGGTCACGCTTGCCGTAGACTTCACCCTTGCAGATCCACACCTTGATACCGAGGATACCGACCTTGGTCAGTGCTTCTGCACGAGCATAGTCGATGTCAGCACGTAGGGTGTGCAGGGGAGTACGTCCTTCCTTGTACATCTCGGAACGAGCGATTTCAGCACCGTTCAGACGGCCAGAGATCTGGACCTTGATGCCCTCGGCACCACCACGCATAGCGGCACCGATGGCGCCCTTGACAGCACGGCGGTAAGCGATCTTGCCCTCGAGCTGACGAGCGATGTTATCGGCTACGATAGCAGCATCGATATCGGGGCGACGGACTTCGTAGATATTGATCTGGACGTCCTTGTTGGTGATCTTCTTGAGCTCTTCCTTGAGCGTATCTACATCCTGACCGCCCCTTACCGATGACGACACCGGGACGAGCAGTACAGATTGTGATGGTCACGTGCTTGAGGGCACGCTCGATGACGATACGAGAGACACTTGCCTTAGCCAGACGGACGCTCAGGTAGCGACGCAGACGGCTATCTTCGAGGAGCTTATCGCCGTACTTGTTCCCGCCGTACCAGTTGGAATCCCATCCACGGATGTATCCCAAACGATTGCTTATAGGATTAATCTTTTGTCCCATCTGGTTTAGTTCTCTTTATTATTTAGTGAATCGACAACGATCGTGACGTGGTTCGAACGCTTGCGGATGCGATACCCACGACCCTGAGGGGCGGGGCGCATACGCTTGAGCGTAGCTGCTCCATCGACGAAGATACGCGAGAGATATAGAGCTCTCCATCCTCGGCCTTGCGTCCGTTCTTCTCTTCCCAGTTAGCGATAGCAGAGCGGAGGAGCTTCTCCACGCGAGCTGCAGCTTCCTTGTTAGAGAACTTGAGCACCCCGAGGGCACGACCTATCTCCATACCACGTACGAGATCTGCCACTAGACGCATCTTACGAGGCGATGTGGGGACGTTACGCAGCGAGGCGAAGTAGGTATTCTTCAGGGCTTGCTTTCTTTCTTCGGCTGATATTTTCTTTCTTGCACCCATTGTTTCTTAATCTTACTTAAAGGTCTGAATTACTCAACAGCCGAATTACTTCTTCTTGTTACCACCATGACCACGGAAGGTACGGGTGGGAGAGAACTCTCCGAGCTTGTGGCCGACCATGTTCTCCGTGATAAAGACAGGGATGAACTTGTTCCCGTTGTGAACGGCAATCGTATGACCGACGAAGTCAGGGCTGATCATCGAGGCGCGAGCCCAAGTCTTGATGACGGACTTCTTGCCCGATTCATTCATCGCCAAGACCTTCTTCTCGAGCTTGAGGTGGATATATGGATCTTTCTTTAGTGAACGACTCATAATTCTGTTGGTTTAATCGATTACTTCTTACGTCTCTCGATGATGTACTTAGACGAGTGCTTCTTAGGAGCACGAGTCTTTAGGCCCTTAGAGTAGAGACCTGTACGTGAGCGTGGGTGACCACCAGAGGCACGACCTTCACCACCACCCATGGGGTGATCGACAGGGTTCATGACGACACCTCGGTTGTGAGGACGGCGACCGAGCCAGCGGCTACGACCTGCCTTACCTGAACGCTCGAGGGCGTGGTCTGAGTTACCTACGCTACCGATAGTAGCCTTGCAAGCGGAGAGGATGCGGCGGGTTTCACCCGAAGGCATCTTGATGACCGCATAGAGACCTTCGCGAGAAGTAAGCTGAGCGAAGACACCCGCAGAGCGACCATCTTAGCTCCCCTGACCTGGACGAAGCTCGATATTGTGGATGATCGTACCGACAGGGATGTTAGCCAGTGGGAGGCTGTTCCCTACCTCAGGAGCTGCTTCAGCTCCTGACATCACTTGCTGACCTACCTGCAGACCGTTAGGAGCGAGGATATAAGCCTTCGCACCATCGGCATAGTACAGCAGAGCGATACGAGCCGTACGATTGGGGTCGTACTCGATGCTCTTGACTGTAGCAGGGATACCGTCCTTGTTCCTCTTGAAGTCGATGAGACGAAGCTTCTGCTTGTGACCACCACCGATGTAGCGCATGGTCATCTTACCGGTGTTGTTACGACCGCCAGACTTTTCTCTTACCGACTACAAGGGACTTCTCTGGTGCGCTGGCAGTGATGTTATCGAACGCACCAATAACCTTATGTCTTTGCCCCGGGCTTGTGGGCTTTAGTTTACGTATTGCCATTGTTCAGCTTAGATATTAGCGTAAAAGTCGATGGTCTGCCCCTTCTCTAGGGTAACGATCGCCTTCTTGAAGGCAGCGACCTTACCACTGATCAGTCCACTCTTGGTATAGCGAGCCTTACGCTTGCCGCTATAGTTTCACCGTGTTTACACTCTCGACCTTTACTTGATACAGAGCCTCGATCGCCTTCTGATCTCGACCTTGTTGGCATCTGGAGAGACGCGGAAGACGTAGCGCTCAGCAGTCTTCTCCGTCAGGGCTGTTGTCTTCTCCGTGATAACGGGCTTGATGATAATTCCCATGATTCTTTTCTCCTGATGATTATGCCTTGAGCTGTTCGTCGATCACAGCAACAGCAGCCTCCGTCAGGACGAGCTTCTTGCAGTCAAGCACCGAGTAGGTGTTGAGCTGGAAGGCGTTCATCACACGAGCGGTGCGGATGTTGCGCGAAGAGAGTACGAGGTTGTCAGAGAGGGTCTCTACGACGAAGAGAGCCTTCTTGTCTGCCACCTGGAGCACCTCGGAGAGTGCAATGAAGTCCTTAGTCTTCGGTGCTGCTAGCTCGAAGTTCTCGATGACGATGATCTCCTGCTTCTGAGCCTTGTAGGTGAGGGCAGAGCGGCGAGCCAGCGCCTTCACCTTCTTGTTCAGCTTGAAGCTGTAGTCACGGGGCGTAGGGCCGAAGACACGACCACCACCGACGAGCACGGGAGAGTTGATATCCCCACGACGAGCGCCACCGCCGCCCTTCTGACGGATGAGCTTACGGGTACTACCCGAGATCTCGCTACGCTCCTTTGACTTATGCGTACCCTGACGCTGGTTGGCCAGATACTGCTTTACGTCCAAGTAAATGGCGTGGTCGTTAGGCTCGACAGCAAAGACTGCATCATCGAGCGTGATCTTGCGACCCGTATCCTCTCCCTTGATGTTATATACACTCAGTTCCATTTACTTCTCGATTGCAATGATTGAACCTTTAGCACCTGGCACACTACCCTTCAGCAGAAGGAGGTTGTGCTCGGGCATTACCTTGATCACCTCGAGGTTCTGAACGGTCACACGCTCATTACCTGTCTGACCCGCCATACGTGTCCCCTTGAAGACCTTAGCTGGGTACGAGCACGCACCTACAGAACCGGGAGCACGAAGACGGTTGTGCTGACCGTGGGTAGACTGACCGACACCGCCGAAGCCGTGACGCTTGACGACCCCTTGGAATCCCTTACCCTTAGAGGTACCGATAACGTCTACGAAGACAGTGCCCTCGAAGAAGTTTACATCGATCACATCACCCAGATGATACTGGGCGATATCGAACCCCTTGAACTCGGCCAAGTGTCTCTTGGCGGCAACGCCTGCCCTCTGGAAGTGACCCTGAAGCGGCTTGGACGTGTGCTTTTCCTTAGCATCAACGAACCCAAGCTGTAGAGCTTCGTAGCCATCCTTTTCCAGGGGACTTGATCTGCGTTACCACGCAAGGATCTCACTTTCGATAACAGTGCATGGGATGTTCTTCCCCTCGGCACTGAATACGGATGTCATTCCGATTTTCTTTCCTAATAAACCTGGCATTTCAGTTTCTTATTTAGTCGATCACACCTTGATTTCTACTTCTACACCGCTGGGGAGCTCGAGCTTCATTAGCGCATCGATGGTCTCAGCCGTGGAGTTGTAGATATCGATGAGTCGCTTATAGGAGCTAAGCTCGAACTGCTCGCGGCTCTTCTTGTTTACGAAGGTCGAGCGGTTCACCGTGAAGATACGCTTGTGCGTAGGCAGGGGAATAGATCCGCTGACTACAGCTCCAGAGGCCTTGACGGTCTTGACGATCTTCTCTGCCGACTTGTCGAGCAGCGTGCGATCGTACGACTTCAACTTGATTCTAATCTTTTGGCTCATATCTCTAGTTGTAATACTATTTACTTGATCGGATCTACACGACCGCCGACTTCCTCTAGGACCTGGCGTGCGATAGACGAGGACACTGCTTCGTAGTGAGAGAAGGTCATCGAGGACGTTGCGCGACCAGAGGTGATCGTACGCAGGCTCGTCACATAACCAAACATCTCAGCCAGAGGCACAGAAGCCTTCACCAGACGAGCGCCTGATGGTGTGCTGTCCATACCCTCTACAGAGCCACGACGCTTGTTCAGGTCACCGATCACATCACCCATGTTTTCCTCAGGCGTATCCACCTCTAGGTGCATGATAGGCTCGAGGAGGACAGGACCAGCCTGAGCGCAGGCATTCTTGAACGCCTGGATAGCATGGATCTCGAAGGAGAGCTGGTCAGAGTCCACGGGGTGGAACGAACCGTCGAGGAGCGTTACCTTCAGCTTATCCACTGCGTAGCCAGCGAGTACCCCATTGGCCATAGCCTTCTGGAAGCCCTTCTGCACGGAGGGGATGAATTCCTTAGGTACGTTACCGCCCTTGACTTCGTCTACGAACTGTAGGTCGCCTTCGAAGCCTTCGTCAGCGGGTTCTACACGTACGATGATGTCAGCGAACTTACCACGACCACCGGTCTGCTTCTTGTATACTTCGCGGAGCTCGACGGGCTTCGTGATAGCTTCCTTGTAGGACACCTGAGGCTTACCCTGGTTAGCCTCTACCTTGAACTCACGCTTCAGACGGTCGATGATGATCTCTAGGTGGAGCTCACCCATACCGCTGATGACGGTCTGTCCGGTCTCTTCGTTGGTCTGTACACGGAAGGTGGGGTCTTCTTCGGCGAGCTTAGCTAGACCGACACCCATCTTGTCCATATCCTTCTGCGTCTTAGGCTCGACAGCGATACCGATAACAGGCTCGGGGAAGTCAATTGACTCGAGGATGATGGGGTTCTCTTCGTCACAGAGCGTGTCACCCGTACGGATGTCCTTGAAGCCTACACCGGCACCGATGTCACCGCAGCCGATGACCTCCATGGGGTTCTGCTTGTTGGAGTGCATCTGGAAGAGGCGTGAGATACGCTCCTTCTTCTCTGAGCGAGAGTTGTAGACGTAGGAGCCTGCGGGGAGCTCACCGGCATAGACACGGAAGAAGCAGAGGCGACCTACGTAGGGGTCGGTAGCGATCTTGAACGCAAGAGCGGTCAGAGGAGAGCTAGGGGTCGACCTTGCGGACGATCTCCTTCTGCGGATCACGTGGGTCGGTACCGATGACCTCGGGGTTGTCCATTGGGCTGGGCAGGTAGGCTGCGACAGCGTCGAGGAGCGTCTGTACCCCCTTGTTCTTGAAGGACGAACCGCAGAGCATGGGGTTGATCTTCATCGCGAGCGTCCCCTTGCGCAGGGCGGCACGGATCTCAGCCTCGGTGATCGTGGAGGGATCCTCGAAGTACTTCTCCATCAGGACATCGTCGCAGTCAGCGAGCGTCTCGAGCATCTTGTCGCGCCACTCTTCGGCCTCGGCCTGGAGCTCAGCGGGGATGTCGATCGTGTCGTAGTGAGAGCCCATCGTCTCGTCGTCCCAGACCAGAGCCTTCATCGTCACGAGGTCCACGACCCCACGGAAGGTCTCTTCCTGACCGACAGGGATCTGGATAGGACATGGGGTAGCCCCTAGGATGGTCTTGATCTGGCGAACAACCTCAAAGAAGTTGGCACCCGAGCGGTCCATCTTGTTTACGTAGCAGATACGGGGTACACGATACTTGTCAGCCTGACGCCATACCGTCTCACTCTGAGGCTGTACACCACCCACTGCGCAGAAGGTAGCTACTGCACCATCGAGGATACGGAGCGAACGCTCTACCTCTACGGTGAAGTCTACGTGCCCTGGGGTGTCGATCAGGTTGATCTTGTACTTCGTATTGTCGTAGTTCCAGAAGGTCGTCGTAGCAGCAGAGGTGATCGTGATCCCACGCTCCTGCTCCTGCTCCATCCAGTCCATCGTAGCGCCCCCGTCATGTACTTCACCGATCTTGTGAGTAAGACCCGTGTAGAAGAGGATACGTTCGGACGTGGTCGTCTTCCCGGCATCGATGTGAGCCATGATGCCGATATTTCTCGTAAGTTCTAGGTGTTTGTGGTCAGCCATTGTCTTTTGCCTTTCTTAGAATCTGAAGTGAGCAAATGCACGGTTGGCTTCAGCCATGCGGTGCATATCTTCCTTACGCTTGAAGGCGGCACCCTGGCTGCTAAATGCATCCACTATTTCTGCAGCGAGCTTATCGGCCATGGTCTTACCACCGCGCTTGCGAGCATAGAGGATGAGGTTCTTCATAGAGATAGACTCTTTACGCTCGGGGCGGATCTCCGTTGGCACCTGGAAGGTAGCACCACCGATACGGCGGCTCTTGACTTCTACCTGAGGAGTGATGTTATCGAGAGCGGCCTTCCAAATCTCGAGCGGAGTCTTGTCCTCCTGCTGGATCTTCTGCCTACGATCTCAAGCGCGGTATAGAAGATATCGAAGGCGATGCTCTTCTTACCGTCGTACATCAGGTGATTAACGAACTTCGTCACCTTTACGTCACCAAATACGGGATCAGGTAGTACCTGTCTCTTTTTGGGTTTAGCTTTTTCTCATTGCTTAATCTAAATTTCGTTTCTGTCGATTGGTTGTGCTGTGATCTTACTTCAACGCTCCCGCTGGAGCATTTACTCAACCTTGCTAGCCTATCCAACGAACTCAAGAAACTTGGTTCTATTGACACTTAGCATTGCCTCTAGCACGAGAGGCTCTTTGTTTGGCTCTCCAGTCAGTCACGAAGCGAGGTCGAGACGACACTGGAGACGAAGGGGGCGCATGACCAAGCGGTCACTCCACGCCTGGGGAAGACTACTTCTTACCCTTTGCTGGAGCAGCTGCCTGACCTGGCTTAGGACGCTTAGCACCGTACTTAGAGCGACGCTGTAGACGACCATTGACACCAGCCGTATCGAGTGAGCCACGTACGATGTGATAGCGTACCCCTGGGAGGTCCCTTCACACGACCACCACGCACCAGCACGATGCTATGCTCCTGGAGGTTGTGACCCTCACCTGGGATATAGGCGTTGATTTCCTTCCCATTGGTCAGGCGGACACGAGCGACCTTACGCATTGCAGAGTTTGGCTTCTAGGGGTGGTTGTGACACGTACGCAGACACCACGACGCTGAGGACAAGAATCCAGAGCTGGGCTCTTACCCTTCTCGACGAGTGTCTCACGTCCCTTTCTTACCAATTGTTGAATAGTTGGCATTTCGTTTCTACTTATGTTTGAATAACTTATCTACTCAATTCTTCGGACAGAGCAGACCTAAGCCTACTCCATCGAGTGCACAAAGATACACATAATCTGCGAATATACAATACGATACCCTCATCGTTACGATAGATATATCCTCCTCTAAGTATCCCCTACCCTTTCCCTCCTTAGAAATATTCGCCCCTCTCCAAGGGAAGTCCTATCCATCCCCCCTTATCTATGGAGCACCTCAAACGTTCGCCCCAAGAAAGGCGCAAATGAGCACCCTACAGAGGACATACTTAGAGCGAAGTAGTGTACACGCGTGTACACTATTGTATACCCACGTGTACACAAATGTATACACGCGTGTACACATCTCCCTCCTAAGTAATAGGTATAAATAGGGGCAAACTACCCCTAGGATACCTGTTCCTGTTCTCCTAGTGAGAGGGGGTGAGAGGTGGCCAGTAAGAGGGGAAGAGGACAAAATGCTAAGGAGGATAGGAGGAAATAGTAGAGGTCGTAGGATAAGAGATTGGTGGGCTCTTACGTTACCATGTTTAGAAGAGGGGCTATACCTATTGGTAATGTCAGAGGAACTCTGTGAGAAAGAGCCAGGCTATATCCCACAAGCTCTGGGGACAATCGAGTAAGTAACCTCCGAGAAAGCACCATACTGGGATCATACTGCAGGTGAAATCATACATTTCATTAGACTAAATCACGCACCCCCTCCACTCACGCCCAACGCTACACGACTAATAGCATGTCGTTAGAAACCATCACCCATTAAGCTGTATTGAGGGGATATTTTGTTTAGCTCAAAAGATTTTTAGATATTTGCTGAAAACTTTCCGTCATGAAAGGGTTGCTACACATACTTTTCACTTTGCTCAGTGCCACCTCTCTCCTTGGACTCCTACCCTCATGCCACACCCAAAAGAGTATCTTTACCCCCGAGGAGCGACGTGAGGCAGACAGCATCGTACACCAGCCAAGACCCTACAAGAGCTAGAGCTCCTACATAGACGCCTTGACCAAGAGGGACACCGCCTGGCCAGCATCGTAGCCCTTAGAGAGTGGGGAAGGGGACTGCGTCACGAGAGCCGATTTGACGAAGCCCTCCTCGTCCATAATAAGGCTGCCGAGGCTGCCCAATCCCTACGAGACACACTCGAGTGGATACGTGCCCTCAACGATATCGGGACAAACTACCGCCGTATAGGAGCCCTCGATATAGCCCAACTGTACCACTATCAGGCTTGGATGATGAGCCAGGAACACTCCGACACCACTACCCGGGCAAAGAAGAACCAAGTCGTCGCCCTCAACGGACTCGGGAACATCTACATGACCCTAGGCAACTACCAGCGTGCCGACAGTGCCCTGCGTATGGCTCTCGCTGGCGAGATAGCCCTAGGGAGTGCCGTCGGGCAGGCGATCAACTATGCCAACCTCGGGGCGATCTTCGAGCACCGAGGGATGCTCGACTCTGCATGGCGCTACTACCGCCTCTCCATGCAGTTCAATGAGCAGGATCACAACACTCTGGGCATCTCCCTATGCCATACCTACTTCTGATCGCTCTATGAGAAGGCTGAGGACTACGAGCATGCCATCGCCGAGTACCAGAAGGCCTACGAGCTAATGAGCTCCTCCAAGGATGACTGGCATGCCCTCACCTCCCTCCTGGCCCTATCGGGTATTTACCTGCGCCTCGGGCAGGAGGAGCAGCTACTGCCCCTGCTGGAGCGATCGGCCCTCGGTCGCACGACGCATCAAGTCCCGAGAGCATCTGGCCGAGGTCTACGCCTCTACTACAAGTACTACAAGAAGCAGGATGACTACATCAGCGCCCTCTACTACCAAGAGCTAGCTACCAGCCTCCGGGATAGCCTCGTCGGGATCGAGCAGGTCAATCGCATACAGAACACGGGGATCAGCATCGAACGTTCCCGTCAGGCTCGCCAGATGGACGAGGTACGTCTACGTCTGGAGCACGAGCAGGCGACGCGCCACGTGAGCTATGCGATCTTCATCCCTCATCCTCGTGCTCCTCATCCTCCTCGATCGGGACTCTACTCTACATCCAGCGAATGCGCACACGTAGCCACCTTGCACTGAAGCAGGTGAGTCAGATGCGTGAGCACTTCTTCACCAACATCACCCACGAGTTCCGCACCCCACTGACCGTCATCCTCGGACTAAGCCAAGACCTGCGCCGAGACCCCAACAATAGCCAGAAGGTGCACGAGCAGGCAGACACCATCCAGCGACGGGGTAATAGCCTACTGACCCTCATCAATCAGCTCCTAGACATCACCAAGATACGCTCCGCCATCGGCATCCCCGACATGCGCCACGGCGACATCAGAGCCTACATCGGGGCTCTGCTGGAGAGCTACCGAGACTACGCAGAGAGCCGACATATCTACTCTACTCTACAAGGGGACGACCCCATCGTCATAGACTTTGTCCCGAGCTATATCAACAAGATCGTCATCAACCTCCTCTCCAATGCCTTCAAGTTCACCCCTGCCTACGGTACCATACAGGTAGCTCTAGAGCAAGCCGAGGGGATACTCCACCTCCAGGTCTCCGACACGGGCTCAGGATCTCCCCCGAGGCACTTCCCCACATCTTCGCCCCCTTCTATCAGGCACAGGGCGAGAGTGCCACTGGTGGGTCGGGTATCGGGCTAGCCCTCGTCAAGCAGATCGTGGATACACTAGAGGGCGAGATAAGTGTCACCAGCACCCCTCGGCGAAGGAACCAAGATCCACATCGCCCTACCCATCCAGGAGTACAAGGGGACAAAGAGCCTCATCGGTGGCGAACACCTCCCCTGCGACCCTACCCTCGTCTCCCAAGTCAAGGAGCAGACAGAGCCCTCTGCTCTAGCAGGCACACGTATCCTCATCGTCGAGGATCGTCGGGACATCGCCTCCCATATGGGCTCCCTACTCCCGCCCATGGCTACGAAGTTCTACAGAGCCCGACGGGCAGAAGGGGCTAGAGCGAGCCAAGGAACTCGTCCCCGACCTCATCATCTCTGACCTCATGATGCCCCAGCTAGATGGCCTAGAGATGACACGTATGATCCGCACAAACGAGGGTGATCAGCCATATTCCCCATCATCATGGTCACAGCAAAGGTCACTGAGGGAGCACTGCCTACAAGGTCTACAGGCTGGGGTGGATGCTTACCTCACGAAGCCCTTCAGCAGTGAGGAGCTCTGCCTACGTGTCGAGAAGCTCCTAGAGCGTCAGCGACATCTGCAGTACCACTATATGCGCCATCTAGCCGAAGGGATAAAGGCTAGGGACAAGGAGCAGATCACGACGAATCTACCCCTCGAGCAGAGGAGAGACTGCGACTGCGAGCCAACCCTCACAGACCAGCCCACGACAGGGGCTCTCCCGAAGAGACACATCCTGAGACCGAGCCCTGTGAAGGGGAAGAAGCCGCAGTCATCCTCAGTCCTATGGATCAGGCCTTCGTGAGTCGTGCTACCGAGGCCATCCTCCAAGCCCTAGAGAAGTACCGAACGGTGGAGGTCTCCTCCCTAGCGAAGACCCTCTGCATGAGCCCGAGCCAACTCTATCGCAAGATGACAGCAGTGACTGGACACACCCCGATCAACTATATCCAGCATGTCAAGGTCAAGAAGGCCTGCCAACTCCTCGTCGAGCAGCCCAACATGTGTCTCGCAGAGATAGCTGAGCGGTCGGGCTTCAATGACTACTCCAACTTCCTACGCACCTTCAAGAGCCTCTGCGGTGTCCCTCCCAGTCGCTATGTCAGAGAGAGGGGCTCCCTCTCCCGACGATGCTGTGCCCTTAGTTAAGCCCGAGGACAAGCCCCCATACAAATGAAAGCCCGAGAGACATAGGGACTGGCCTATGCCTCGGGCTTCGCTCATTCTAATAGATTAGGAGCTGAAGATCCCAACTTAGCAAGATAGGAAAAGCCTTTCTCGCCAGATGCCCATACCTTTGCTCTCAGTATTGAAGCATCACAGATATGAGAACTGATACACATAACAGCTACGTCCAGAGTATCAATAGGGTAATCGACTACATCAACAATCACCTAGACGAACCGATCGAGGTGGCCGTGCTGGCACGCATCGCCAATATCTCCACCTTCCACTTCTGCCGTGTCTTCAAGGCGCTTAGGGGTGAGTCTCCCATCGCATACATAGCACGACTACGCATCGAGACTGCAGCACAGCTCCTGAGGTACACCTCACTACCCGTGGAGGCGATCGCCTTCAATGTGGGATATGAGACTCCAGCCTCCCTCTCTAAAGCCTTCAAGCTACAGTACGGCTTTTAGCCCCACCCAGTATCGTAACGACAAAGACAAGTACATCATGAAACGAGAAATCATCAATCATGACCTCAGCCCTAAAAGGCTCCCTAAGATCCCTAGACCCTAGAGCCCTAAGAGCGTCCTCTATGTCTCGCTGACAGTGCACCTCACCTCACGCTTGACTACGAGGGGCATACCAGCAGCTATGGGCTGTCGTCAGGAGCAAAAAGCTCTTCACCAAGGGAATAGAGTCTCATCTGTGTCTTCTACGATGACCCAAAGGTTACCGAACCCACCCTCCTGCGCTCAGACGTCTGCCTCGTGATACACAAGGAGGCACAACCCTCCCAGCAGGTGAGCTGTAAGACAATCGCAGGGGGACGGTATGCAGTCTTCCACTACCAAGGGAGCTATGACCATCTCTCCGAGGTCTACGACACTGCCCTACGCTGGATCGTGAATGGCGGATATGAGCTACGAGACGAACCCATGTTCGAGAAGTATCTCAATGACAGCCGCCGTACTCCAGCAGAGAAGCTAAAGACTGAGGTCTATATCCCCATCAAGTAGCTATCGCTAGATAGAATCCGCACCACGTGGCAGGATAAGACACGGGGCTGACGCATGAAATCACCATAGTGCAAGTGCAAGGTCGTCAAAGAGTATACGCCGAAGATAGAAGTATCTATGTCCCAGCATAGATATGCCAAGCGAACACCTCCTACCTAGGAGGGATGAGTATACACGTGTGTACACAACTGTATACCCACGTGTACACTACTGTATACACGCGTGTACACAAGTGCGCTCTAAGTATCTCCTCTGTAGGGCTCGCTTGTATGTCTGCTTCTTGGGGATAATGCCTAGGATCTTTAGTGATGGACTAAGACTCCCTGAGATATGAAATGATACCCCCGAAGATCCAAAGGCAGGAGTGTGCGAGCGAGATCATGCGCTCACGCTGGATAAGACACCCTCAAGATCGATGAGAAAGCCGAGAGACATGGGACTGACCCTATGCCTCGGGCTCGCTCATTCTAATACTCTAAGAGAATATCGTCATCTCGACGAGGGGGTCTCTCCCCCGCCTAGGGTATAACAAGCCTCCTATGGGTGAGGCGATACCCCAGAGCTGGGGGAGGTAAGGGAGGACTCTTCTAGTGAGAGGAAGAGAAGAGAGGGGAGAGAGGGGAAAGGAGCGGAGGGGCTACTTGGCCGCCTCGAGGACGAGCTCAGGCGAGAGGTTCTTCTCACGTTGAGGGAAGCTCGGTGATGAGGGCAGGGTTGAGGTAGTCGTACTCCTTGTTGGGGTTGGAGATGTAGCTACTCTTGACGTCGATCTTGTTGCGCACGAGGTCGTAGAGACGGTGCCCCTCGCAGAAGAGCTCTACTCGACGCTCATCCAGCAGATCCTGTAGGGTGACCGAGGAGGCTGGGGTGTAGCCCGAGATGCGGTTCTTGCGCAGGGTGTTGTAGTACGAGACAGCCGTCTTGCCACTGGCGGAAGTTGCCCCCTTGAGGAGTGCTTCGGCAGCGATCAGGTAGACCTCGGAGAGGCGAATGACCTTGTAGTTATTGACCGCTATGGGAGCCGTCGAGCCCTGCAGACCTGGATACTTCAGCGTGTAGTAGGCCTTGTTCGTCCCATCGCCCCCCTGACGCTCAGAGATAGCCGCTGTGAAGCGAATGTCATCGGAGCGGTTGGCACGTAGCCAAGCGAGGAAGTCATCTGAGACCGCATACTCGGCATAGCCACTGGGGTTGGTGTAGCTCCCTAGGCTGTTCAGCCCAGCATTGGACTTGTCCGTAGTCAGGACCTCAAAGAGGGACTCGGAGGCTCCTTGGGTATTCCACACCTTGGGATACTCCTCTCGAGAGTAGAGAGCATAGGGGCTATTGGCGATCACGTCCTCGGCATAGTCATAGGCCTTCTGATAGTCGCCGTAGTAGAGGTAGGCACGGGAGAGAGCGCCTTGACCGTCCAGCTATTGATATGCCCAGAGCCCGAAGTCTTGGCAGAGGAGAGTGCATTGCCCTCGAGCGCCTTGAGGAAGTCGGCGAAGATCGCTCATAGGTCTCCTTGAGGGTCGAGCGCTGGAAGGTACGGGGGCTGTCGTCACTGACGAGGTTCAGGGGCACACCTGAGTACTGCGCCGAGACATTCACCCCCGAGGTGGGGATGTAGCAGTAGAGTCGAGCTAGCTCGAGGTGAGCTAGAGCACGTAGCGCATAGAGCTGTGCGATGTCATCCTTGGCCTTCTGCTCATCGGTAGAGCCCGCCTTGACCCCCATTGAGGACGGCTGGGGCATACTTGAGCACGTTGTTCACACGTCCGATGACGAAGGAGAACTGGCGATAAGCCCCTCTGAGAAGGCAGAGTTACGCCTCGTGGTGAAGTGGTGGGCATCGGTCGTCTGCTGGTAGCCGGGATTGACGATCTTGACATCACCGCCCTTGGCATCGGGGTAGAGGGCGACATCACCGCCGTAGCCGTAGCGCAGTACGAGGGGGAATAGGCACCATTGACGGCACGGTGTAGAGAGGCCACGGACTCGATCGCCTCATCATCGGGCAGAGAGGTCGATGGGAACTGGTCAAGCTGCTTGGTGCAGGAGGCGAAGAGCGTAGCAGCTGTAAGGGCGATATATAGAGGGGTTCTTTTCATTGTGATGAGGAGCATTAAAATCCGACATTGAGACCGAAGCTGATCGTACGCAGCGAGGGGACATCGAGGGCACGGAAGCCATTGATGGGTACCTCGAGTTCCTTGTCCTTGGTAGCTGCATAGAGGTAGAGGAGGTTATTAGCCGTCAGCGAGAGACGGAGCGAAGAGAGGCGAAGCACGTCGGTGACCTTCTTGGGAAGGGCATAGCTGAGGCTTAGCTCCTTGAGGCGGATGAAGTCCGTGGAGTAGATCGTACGGGTAGACCATTCACCGCTATTGAGGGAGAGTTGAAGATAGGTAGGGGGTTGGAGGCTCCGGTATTGGTAGGTGTCCAGTAGTTGCCGACCAGTTCCTTCACTTGATTGAGCACCCCCGAGACGGCGACCATCACCCTTGACATAGTGGCTAGAGCCCTCCAGCAGATGACCACCGAACTGATAGGGTCACGAGTGCGCTCAGCGTGAAGCCTCCGTAGGAGAGGGTGTTCGTCAGCCCCCGTAGACCTTGGGGTAAGCAGACTTCGTGGGGCACGCCCTGCCTCGTCGTAGCGGTAGGTGATGTTGCTAGGCTCTGCGGGCTTGGTAGGATCGATGAGGAAGCGACCCTAGACCCGTAGTGGGATCGACGCCCAGCCAAGTAGGCAGGTAGAAGGAGTAGACATCCTCCCCAGCACGATAGACATAGAGGCTCTTGGGATGAGTGATAATATCGCCATTGGGCAGAGACTCGACACGAGAACGGATCTTCATCAGGGAGAAGTCTAGATCCCAGCGCAGGGACTTGGAGCTCAGCAGGTCGGTAGCGTGAAGCTCTGCCTCGAAGCCCCTATTCGATAGCTCCCCACTATTGCCCTGGCGGGTATCCACAGCGTAGTTGTAGGACACGGGGGACAGCCATCAGCAGATCAGTCGTATGCTTGTCGAAGTACTCGAGGCTCAGCGAGAAGCGACGAGCGAAGGTCAGATCGAGCCCGATATTCACACTACGGCTCTTCTCCCACCCTAGGTCGAGGTTCGCTAGCTGGCTCAGCGAGATCGCAGGCTCGGTGCCGTAGCTCCCGCCGAAGGCATAGAGCGAGCGCCAGGAGTACTCTGCATCGGGGAGGTTACCATTCGTCCCATAGGAGGCACGTAGCTTGGCATCGGTCAGGAACTCGTTCCCCTTGAGGAAGCTCTCACGGCCAAAGCGCCAAGCGGCAGAGAGGCTATAGAAAATCCCCGAGCGGTTATTACGACCGAGCTTGGAGGAGATGTCGTTACGCAGGCTGAGACCAGCGAAGTAGCGGCCGTCATAGTTATAGTTCACACGGCCTAGGGTAAGAGAGCAGGAAGCTGCCGTAGTGCTGGGCATCTCCGTCGTTGAACTGTGCGTTGCCCAGCTCCTTGAGCTTGGTCGTCGCATACTGGTTCACGGCAATCTGGGTGCGGAGCTGGTCAAAGCTCTGCGCCTCTACCCCTGCGAGAGCATCGACATGGTGCTCAGCGAAGTCCCGATCGAAGTTCAGGACGTTGGAGGTCGTCTTGACCACGAGCTCATTGCTGAGACGCTGCCCCTGTACCATTCTGTCGAGCTCCATCACTGGAGAGGGGGCTGATATACTGGAAGCCCTTGAGGAGGGTATACTCGATCGCATTGGTGGTCTTGAAGGAGAGGTAGTCCGTGAAGCGGATCTGTGCACTAGCATTCCCCGTACCACGTAGCGTCCCGACCTCGGTGAGGTAGGAGTCTGGGCTAAGGCGAGAGATCGGGCTGTCCCCCTTGGTCATCGGAGAGACATTGGTGTTGAGGGAGCCATCGGCATTGTACTTAGCCTCACTGGGGCGAGAGACGAAGGCCAGCAGGACAGGGTGCGTGAGGGAGACGGCATCCCTCTGTACGCTATTGTCTTGGCTCCCCTCGTTGCGGGTATAGGAGACCTGACCCTTGAAGGCGAGATCGAGCCACTTGGTAGCCTTGTTGTCCACGTTCAGTGCACCCGAATAACGCTTGAAGGCTCCATAGGGCGTGACGCTCGTAGCATCGTTGTAGCCGAGGGAGGCGAAGTAGCGGAGAGCCTCCGTACCCCCTGAGGCAGAGAGGAGAGGTCATTGAGACAGCCTGTACCCCGAGGAGCTCCCTTTACGCCAGTCGGTGCGTGTCGTACGGCTATTGACGAAGACCTCTTTGGAGGCAGCTAGTACATTGTCCGTGAGGGTAGCTGCATAGCTATCTCTCAGGGCTGCACGCTGAGCGTAGTTAGCACCCGTAGGGAGAAGTGCATCCTGCTGCAGGAGGTAGCGGTTGATGAAGGCCTCACGGGTATAGTCGAAGTGCTCGTTAGCGTTCATCAGTTCGTAGGAATTGGTCGCAATATGTGAAAAGCCCGTGCTGGCGTTCAGCGTGAAGCGGGTCTTGCCCTGACGTCCCTGCTTGGTCGTGATCAGCACCACCCCGTTGGCTGCACGTGAGCCGTAGAGGGCAGCCGAGCAGCATCCTGAGCACGGAGATCGACTCGATGTCCTCGGAGTTGATCGTAGAGAGTGTGCTCCCTGATAGGCCTCCGATACCGTAGTTCCCCACCGTGATGGGCACACCATCCACGACATAGAGGGGCTCTGTCGTACCGTTGATACTCCCGACACCACGTATCTGGATCGTACCGGCAGCACCAGGTGTCCCCTGTCTGTGAGGAGACACGAAGGCCAGCGACCTTACCAGCAAGAGCCTTATCGACGGACTCTACCTTGGCAGCGGCAAGGCTGGAGGCCTTCACATTAGTAGCAGCCCCGTGAGCGAAGACTTCTTCTGCTGTCCGTAGGCTACGACCACGACCTGATCGAGCACTCGATCCTCTTCGTTGAGGACGACACGTATCTCACCGGGCTTGACGGGGACCTGCTGGGATGTGTAGCCGAGGCTGGAGACGGTGAGGCTCTTCGTGCCAGCGGGCACCTTGACGCTGAAGCGTCCGTTGGCATCCGTCACGGCACCTATGCCGGGTGTACCAGTTACGATGACGTTGGCTGCGATGACTGGCTCATTGCCAGGGGCGGAGACCACTACGCCGGTGGCGGTGATATGTCCGTCTTGCGCCTTGGCTGCTCCGAAGGGGAGTGCAAGGAAGAGGAGTGTTAGTAGGCTTCTTTTCATCTTCGTTCTGTCTGCTTAGGTGTTGTATTACTTCGTGAATCTTCTTTGCGGGGAGAGGGTAGCAGTAAGCCTCCCTTTGGCACATTGACCAAAGGGAGGCTTACTGCTATGCGCTGATGTAACGACTACATATACGGCTACGGTGTAACGCTTCGACTTGGGCAATGTGGGATGTGGACTGGCATCATCATGCTAGTCATCATCATTCGCCACATGCACATCGTCGTAGTCTGCGTCATCTTATTTGTAGCTGCGTTACTTAGTGAATTATTGTTATCAGTCTTGAGTGAGGGGAATATATGTTTCCCTCAGCTTGTGACTGCAAAGGTAGGTAATAGATTTTATATTGCAAAATATTTACAAAATACCCCGCTCCTACCTCCGAGGGCTACCCCTAAGGGGGTAGCACCCTCAGGGCGGGGAGCCAAGACGGCTCCTAGGCATCGCATTTATCGACCATTTCGAGGGCTTCTCCGAGCTGGTCTGGAGTGCTCTGGAGAGTACATATAATGATCGCAGTCATCACCTATGTAGGGTGACGACTGCGCTCATACCGAGAGCGCTGTTGCGCTCTAGGGTAAGAGCGCATGAGCCCACTAGGTAAGGGCGATAGAGGGGGTAGACTAGACGTAGCTCGTATCCCCCAAAAAGGGGGCATGAGGTGAGGAGGGGCAGGGGTAGTAGACCCATTAGACCTGATTGCACCTATTAGACCTATGAGCTAGAGGTAGGTGCGATAGATCCCAATAGGTCTAATAGGTCTAATAAGCTCTGGGAAGAGGGGGCGAGCGAGAGGGTGTGGGGGCGGGATATGGTGGGGATGGGCGTAGGCTCGGAGCTAGGCCTACCACATCAGGGGGCTGGGGTAGCTCGTGCCCCACTTGGGGCACGGCTACGTGGGTGGGCTAGCTGAGGCTAGCGTCTACCTCGATAGAAGCGACGAACACGCTCGAGCTGATCTCCCATGTGATGCTGGATAGAGTCGTAGGAGTGACGTATGTCACGGGCCTGACGGCGGATTTCCTCGACCGCACGGGGGTCGAGCTTGTAGGCTCGTCTGAGGCTATCCCCATGTAGCGCAGGGGTGGAGTCGTAGGTCTGGCGGAAGGCTTGAGCCTGACGGCGGAGCTCATCGATCGTATGGCGGTCGAGCTTGTAGGCTCGTCTGAGGCTATCCCCCATATAACGCAGGGTGGAGTCGTAGGTCTGGCGGAAGGCTTGAGCCTGACGGCGGAGCCCCTCGATCGTACGGCGGTCAAGCTTTGTAGATGCGCTCGATCTGCTGGGGGTGAGGAAATTGCGGAACTCCTGATAGTACTTCTTGCGAATGGAGAGGAGCTGTTCGCTTCGCTCGAAGTAGTCCTTGATGGCACGCTCGGCCTCGGCATCTGTTCGTACTCCCTTCGTTGCTTTGTCCCGAGGGAGAGTGCCCAGATCTCCTGCTGTTGCTTGGCATAGAGCTCTACGAACCGGCGGGTGGTAGCTTCGTCGAAACCGAGTTGCTTTAGCGATGTAAGCCGCTTGGACTCGGCTCAAGCCTTGGCGTGACGGACGGGACGACTCTCGCTGTGACTGCTAGGGCATATAGGGCACTGCTCATGAGGAAGAGTAGTGCGAGGAGGGTCAGCCTCATGGGAATTCTCATCATGATCTTATCTAGCTTAGAAGTTCATACATATCATCCTGATAAGTGCTCAGGATAAACTCTTGGTCTGCGGGGCTTAGCTTCTCAAAGGCGAGAGCTACGCTCTCCAGCGTAGGCGCCGCCTCGGGCAGGGGTGCTTGGCGGTGAGGGGCAGGGCGATGACCGCCCAGACCGTCACGGCAGCTACCGCCACCGCACTGCCGAGCCAAGGCAGAGACGCTGAGCCCGAGCAGCCGGGTGCGCCCCTGTAGGTACAGCGGGGGGACAGCGGGAGGCACAAGGGGCGGGATAGGGGCGACTTGCTCGGCTTGCTGCCTCGGGCAATCGCCGTAAGGACAGAGTGCTCGATAGCGTCGAAGGTGCCTTCGGGCACGGTGTAGGGCATACGACGGGGGAGCTTGTCCAGATCTAGTTCTTCCATACTCCCTAGTCATTCTCGTTGAGGTACTTCATTATCTCTCTTTGGCTAAGTGATAGTTGGCCTTAGCACTGCTGGGGCTACTCCCGATCACTCAGGGCGATCTCATCATAGCTCATATCCTCGTAGTAGCGGAGGTTAAAGGCCAGCTGCTGCTTCTGCGGAAGCCTTAGGATGGCTTGCTGTAGGCGGAGGAGGATCTCCTCCGCTGACCGCACGGGCAGTCGCACTGCTGGGGTCGAGGGGCTGCTGGCTGGGAAGGAGATCCCTCCAGCGCTGTCATCGGCTCCCTACGCCGATCGAGGCATCGGAGGGCTTCGCCAGTAGCGATGGTGTACAGCCAGCTACGAAGGCTTGCCTCTCATCCCGCTTGGGGAGGGCACGGTAGACACGGATCCAAGTCTCTTGGCTAGCGTCTTGGGCGTCCTCATGCACGACGACGAGTCGGCGGATATGCCAGTAGATACGTTCGTTGTAGGACTGCATCAGCAGGAGGAACCCCGATCCAGCGACTCCTCCAGTATCTGAGTCAGCGCTTCGTCTGTTAGTTGCAGTCTACTCATTCGTTCTCGTTTTATCGATCTCTATACTCCTAAGACCGAGCAAAGAGCCAAAAGTCAAATGAGAAGAGAAAAGTTTTTCCCCTTTGGGGTCGGTGAGCAGTGAAGGTTCCCCCACCCCATTACACAAAAGACGTCCCCTACCCACGCTACAGAGTCGTAGTGTGGGCGGGGGACGTCAAGAGTAGGTGCAGGATGAACCAGTCTTTAGTCGCTCATCGCCCCAAGGCAAAGCCCTTAATAACGTATTCCCGAAGACGCAGTGTAGCCCACTGACCATAGTTCGAGACTTACCAAAGAGCGTCACCATCTGACCTAGTGAGAGCTAGATCGTCTCACCTGCGAAACGGACATAGAGCTTGACCTTGCCATCCTCTGACTAGTAGAGTAGGAGGCTAGCTGTAGGGATTAGTGTATCCATAAGATAAGGAGATGTAAGCCTAAAGACAGAAGAAAAAGCAGACGGAGAGATCACATTCGCTCCCGATCCGTCTGCTAGAAATGAGAAGCCCCCAAGGCGTCAGATGACGCCTTGGGGGCTTTTATTGGATGTAAGCTGGCTTAGCCGGCTACATTGAGGTTGTCGACGGCTTCGTCGTCGAAGGAGGCAGAGGCAGCAAGTGCCTTCTCGTGCTCGCTCTTGGGCATAACCACGAGGCGCTTGTACTCACGCAGACCTGTACCAGCAGGGATCAGGTGACCACAGATGACATTCTCCTTGAGACCCTCGAGGGTATCGACCTTACCATTGATGGCTGCATCGTTAAGCACCTTCGTGGTCTCCTGGAAGGAGGCTGCAGACATGAAGCTCTTCGTCTGTAGGGCTGCACGTGTGATCCCCTGAAGGATCTGGCGAGCTGTCGCAGGCTTTGGCTTCGCGTACCTCTACGGTGCGGAGGTCACGGCGCTTGAGGGAGCTATTTTCATCACGGAGCTTACGCAGGGTGACGATCTGCCCTGGGCTGAGCGTCTCAGAGTCGCCAGCGTCGGTGACCACGACCTTGCCCCATAGGCGGTCGTTCTCCTCCATGACCTCGAGCTTATCGACGACTTGCTGCTCGAGGAAGAGCGTATCCCCATCGAGGGATCTCCACCTTGCGCATCATCTGACGTACGATGACCTCGAAGTGCTTATCGTCGATCTTCACACCACAGTAGGCGATAGACGTCACTGCACTTTCGTTCACGATGTACTCCTGGACAGCCGTGGGCTCGATCTCAAGGATGTCCGTAGGCGTAATCGCACCATCGGAGAGAGGCATACCCGCATAGACGGAGTCTCCCTCCTGGACGAGGATCTGCTTGGAGGTCGGGACGAGGTACTTACGTTCGGCTCCGAGCTTGGTAGTGACGATGACCTCACGATTACCACGCTTGAGGGCTCTTGCCGAAGGAGACTACCCCATCGACCTCTGCTACGACAGCAGGATTGGAAGGGTTACGAGCCTCGAAGAGCTCGGTCACACGAGGAAGCCCCCGTGATGTCACCCGCCTTGCTCATAGAGCGAGGGATCTTGGCGAGGGTTTCCCCGACCTTGATGTCCTTATGGTTGTCCTGCACGATGTGGGCACCGAGCGGGAGGTTGTAGTTACGGATGATATTGCCGTTCTCATCTTCGATGTGGATACCTGGGACGAGGTTGCATGCCCTTGACTCGATGATGATCATCTCCTTGAGACCAGAGGCTTCATCCGACTCGACACGATAGGTAGAACCCTCGATGAGGTTATCGAAGACCACCTTACCCGAGGCTTCGGAGATGATGAGGGCGTTGAAGGGGTCGAACTCAAAGAGCGTCTCACCCTTCTTGACCTCCTGCCCTTCGTCGAAGAAGAGCTTAGCACCATAGGGTACCTTCACGGAGCGAAGGACGATCTTGGTGTTCTTGTCAGAGATCTTGAGCTCGGTCATTCGGCTGACTACGATCTTCTGCGTAGCTTCACCATCCTGACCTGCGACCTCAGCGACACGAAGGTCATCGAAGGTCACGACACCATCGTACTTGGCAGCAACGCTATTGCGGGTAGCGACGTTCGAAGCAACCCCCTGACGTGGAACGTACGGAGCGTAAGCTGTGTACCCGGCTCACCGATAGACTGAGCGGCGATGACACCGACGACCCTCACCCTTCTGGACGAGGATGTTAGTAGCGAGGTTACGGCCATAGCACTTGGCGCAGACACCCTTCTTGGACTCACAGGTGAGCACCGAGCGGATCTCGACCTGCTCGATGGGCGAAGCCTGAATCCGCTCGGCAGCAGCCTCACGAATCTCTTCGCCTGCATGGACGATAATCTCACCCGTAGAGGGGTGGATGATGTCATGGACAGAGACACGCCCGAGGATGCGCTCATAGAGGGTAGCAACAACTTCGTCATCGTTGTCCTCCTTGGTGAGCTCAGTAGCAACAAGGCCACGGAGCGTACCACAATCCTCCTCGGTCACGATCACGTCCTGAGAGACGTCTACGAGACGACGGGTGAGGTACCCTGCGTCGGCAGTCTTCAGAGCGGTATCGGCAAGCCCCTTACGAGCACCGTGGGTAGAGATGAAGTACTCGAGCACGGAGAGACCTTCCTTGAAGTTGGAGAGAATTGGGTTCTCAATGATCTGCCCTCCTTCGCTCCCGCTCTTCTGAGGCTTAGCCATAAGACCACGGATACCGGAGAGCTGACGAATCTGTTCCTTCGAACCACGAGCCCCAGAGTCCATCATCATGAAGACGGAATTGAAGCCCTGATTGTCTTCGCTTAGGTGCTTCATCAGGATGCCCGTGAGCTGGCTATTGACATGTGTCCAGGTGTCGACGATCTGGTTGTAGCGTTCGTTGTTGGTAATGAACCCTCCGCTATAGTTCATCATAATCTCATCGACAGCCTCGTAGCCTTCGGCGATTAGCTTAGCCTTCTCCTCTGGGATGATGACGTCACCGAGGTTGAAGGACAGTCCGCCCTTGAAGGCCATGTAGTACCCGAGGTTCTTGATGTCGTCAAGGAACTGTGCCGTCGTAGCCACACCGCGATCTTGATCACACGACCGATGATGTCACGGAGGGACTTCTTACCTAGGACTTCGTTCACGTAGCCGACTTCCTTGGGCACGTATTCATTGACGAGGAGGCGCCCCATCGAAGTATCGACCATGTGGCGGATGGGCTGGCCATCCTTCATGTCGTCCACATAGACCTTAATCGGAGCGTGGAGGTCAATCTTACCTTCGTTGTAGGCAATGGTAGCCTCTTCTACACCATAGAAGGTATAGTCGCTACCCTTAGCTCCTGGACGGAGCTTGGTGATATAGTAGAGCCCGAGCACCATGTCCTGAGAGGGGACGGTAATCGGCGCACCATTGGCAGGGTTGAGGATGTTGTGCGAGGCAAGCATCAGCATCTGTGCCTCAAGGATAGCTTCGTTGCCAAGGGGAAGGTGAACAGCCATCTGGTCACCATCGAAGTCAGCATTGAAGGCCGTACAAGACAGCGGATGGAGCTGGATAGCCTTACCCTCGATCATCTTTGGCTGGAAGGCCTGAATACCGAGTCGGTGCAGGGTAGGAGCACGGTTCAATAGGACAGGGTGTCCCTTCATCACGTACTCAAGGATGTCCCATACGACAGGATCCTTACGATCCACGACCTTCTTAGCACTCTTTACGGTCTTGACGATACCGCGCTCGATGAGCTTACGAATGATGAAAGGCTTGTAGAGCTCTGCTGCCATATACTTGGGCAGACCGCATTCGTGCATCTTCAGCTCTCGGGGCCTACGACGATGACCGAACGTGCGGAGTAGTCTACACGCTTACCTAGGAGGTTCTGACGGAAGCGTCCCTGCTTCCCCTTCAGGCTATCCGAGAGGGACTTGAGCGGACGATTGTTGTCAGAGCGTACGGCACTAGACTTACGGGAGTTGTCGAAGAGCGAGTCAACCGCCTCCTGGAGCATACGCTTCTCATTGCGAAGGATCACCTCAGGAGCCTTAATCTCGATCATGCGCTTTAGGGCGGTTGTTACGAAACGATCACACGACGATAGAGGTCGTTGAGGTCAGACGTAGCGAAGCGGCCACCATCCAGAGGGACGAGCGGGCGCGATCGGGTGGGATGACGGGGAGCACCTTCACGATCATCCACTCGGGACGATTGATGTTCTTAGAGGCACGGAAGCTCTCTACAACCTCGAGACGCTTGAGTGCTTCGTTCTTTCTCTGCTGCGAGCCATCGGTGCTAGCCTTGTGGCGGAGCTCGTAGGAGAGGGCGTCAAGATCGAGGCGAGCGAGCATATCGTAGATAGCCTCTGCACCGCTCTTACATATAAACTTCTCGGGATCGGTGTCCTCGAGCTGTGCGTTGCCTGGGTATTCTCGATCAAGGTAATCGAGGTAGTCAAGGTACTGCTCCTCGGTGAAGACTGGGTTGGGGTCCTTCTCTAGGGACTTGGCCGCAGACTCCTTGATGAGGTCTTCGTTGATACGAGCAGCGAGTACCCCAGGTTGAATGAGGACATAGCGCTCATAGTAGATAATGGACTCGAGCTTCTTGGTGGAAAGACCAAGGAGGTAGCCCATCTTGTTCGGTAGCGAACGGAAGTACCAAACGTGAGCTATGGGCACCTCGAGCTTGATGTGTCCCATACGCTCACGGCGCACTTTCTTTTCCGTGACTTCTACACCGCAACGGTCACAGACGATGCCACGATAGCGGATACGCTTGTACTTACCGCAATGGCACTCAAAGTCCTTGACGGGACCGAAGATGCGTTCGCAGAAGAGCCCATCACGCTCGGGCTTATAGGTACGGTAATTGACGGTCTCGGGCTTGAGCACCTCACCGCTTGAGTTCTCTAAGATCTCCTCTGGGGAGGCCAGAGAAATCCGAATCTGGGAGAAATTACTCTTTATCTTATTGTCTTTCTTGAAAGCCATAATCAAGCTGGGGAATGAATCGTTGTCTCTTGGTTCTATCCTTTGGGAGGGGCTATCTGCAAAGGTCGTGAAGGTAGTACCATAACCCCAAGGTCGTTATCGAGGGAAACTCGTCCGACGCTGTGAGGGAAAGCCTAAGCACCCATAAGGGCAACCATCCAGAGAGGGGGAGAAAATGAGTATTATCAGAAGCCCCACCCTTCCCTTCGCCCAAGGAGGTCTCCGTAGGCGGAGGGAGGGAGGGAGCTAATTCGGAATCTTAATCAAGCGAGAAGCTTAGGCCAAGCCCCTTCAGTTCGTTCAGCAGTACGTTGAGCGACTCAGGGATACCAGGCGTAGGCATTGGATCACCCTTCACAATCGCTTCGTAGGGCCTTAGAGCGTCCGTGGACATCGTCGGACTTGATCGTGAGGATCTCCCGTAGGATATGTGAAGCACCGAAGGCTTCGAGTGCCCAGACTTCCATCTCCCCGAAACGCTGACCACCATGCTGAGCCTTACCGCCAAGAGGCTGCTGCGCGATCAGAGAGTGCACCGATGGAACGAGCGTGCATCTTATCGTCGACCATGTGACCGAGCTTGAGGAAGTAGGTGACCCCCAACCGTAGCAGGCTGGTCAAACTGCTCACCTGCACCACCGTCGAAGAGGTAGGTCTTACCGTTGCGGGGAAGCCCTGCCTTATTTCAGTCCATTCGTTCATGTCGTCAAGGGAAGCACCATCAAAGATAGGAGTAGCGAACTTGCAGTCCAGACGTCGGCCAGCCCAAGCAAGGACAGCCTCGAAGATCTGACCGAGGTTCATTCGCGAAGGCACACCCAGAGGGTTTAGACAGAGATCCACAGGAGTACCATCTTCAAGGAAAGGCATATCTTCCTGACGAACGACCTTAGAGACGATACCCTTATTACCGTGACGACCAGCCATCTTATCCCCTACCTGGATCTTACGCTTCTTGGCGATGTAGACCTTGGCCATCTGGATGATACCAGAGGGTAGTTCGTCTCCCATCGTCTCATCAAGCTTGCGACGACGAAGCTCGGAGTCGTACTCCTTCGACTTCTTCAGATAGTTAGCGATGATCTCGGTGATGAGCTTATCGGTGTGTTCGTTGCCCGTCCAGCCCGAGTAGGTGATCTCGTTGTAGTTGAGCGTCTCTAGCTCGGCACGGGTGAACTTCGTACCCTTGCGGATCTTCTCCACACCGAGGAAGTCCTTGACGCTGTTCTTACAAGTCTTGCCGGAGCAAAGCTTGAAGAGGCGATCGATGAAGCGATCACGAAGCTCAGCCTGCTTGCGCTCACCCTTCTCATCGAGTTGAGCGACAGCTTCCTTGAGTTCGGAGCGGTTCTTCTTTGGAGCCTTTGAGTAGAGCTTGGTATCGATGACAACACCACGGAGCGAAGGAGTAGCCTTGAGCGAAGCATCCTTGACGTCTCCTGCCTTATCTCCGAAGATAGCACGAAGGAGCTTCTCTTCAGGGGTAGGATCGGACTCACCCTTTGGTGTGATCTTACCGATCAGGATATCGCCTGGGTTCACACGAGCCCCCGATACGAATGATACCATTCTCATCAAGGTTCTTTGTAGCGTCTTCACCTACATTGGGGATGTCGCTCGTGAGCTCTTCCATACCACGCTTCGTCTCACGCACCTCCAGCGTATACTCGTCTACATGCACAGAGGTAAAGAAGTCTTCGCGGACGAGGCGCTCATTGAGCACAATAGCATCCTCATAGTTGTACCCCTTCCAAGGCATGTAAGCCACCTGGACGTTGCGACCAAGGGCTAGCTCACCAGCCTGCGTGGAGTACCCTTCGGTAAGGATGTCCCCAGCCTCGACACGCTGCCCCTTGAAACAGATGGGGCGCAGGTCGATCGTAGTGCTCTGGTTTGTCTTGCGGAACTTGGGGAGGTTGTAGGTCGTGATGGGATTCTCGAAGCTAACGAAGACCTCATCCTCGGTACGATCATAGCGGATCTTAATGCAGGTCGCATCGACGAAGACAACTTCACCGGTACGCTCAGCCACGATCTGCGTACGAGAGTCACGCACCAGCTGGCCCTCAATACCCGTACCTACGATAGGAGCTTCGGGACGAAGGAGGGGAACAGCCTGACGCATCATGTTCGATCCCATGAGGGCACGGTTAGCGTCATCGTGCTCGAGGAATGGGATCAGAGAGGCTGCGATGGAAGCGATCGTGTAGGAGCAACGTCCATGAGCTGTACCTCGCTGGGAGATACAACGGGGAAGTCGGCTTCCTTACGAGCCTTGACCGCATCACGGATGAAGTTACCATCGTTGTCTAGGGGTGCATTCCCCTGAGCTACGACGAGCTCTTCTTCCTCCTCTGCGGTATAGTATTGCAGTCCTTCCTCAGAGAAGTCCACACGACCATCCTTCACCAGACGGTAAGGAGTAGCGATGAAGCCAAGGCTATTGATCTTGGCATAGACACAGAGGGAGGAGATAAGACCGATGTTAGGTCCTTCAGGTGTCTCAATAGGACAGAGACGACCATAGTGGGTATAGTGTACGTCACGTACCTCGAAGCCTGCACGCTCACGGGACAGACCGCCAGGACCGAGGGCAGAGAGGCGTCGCTTGTGGGTAATCTCAGCCAGAGGATTCGTCTGGTCCATGAACTGAGATAGGGCATTCGTACCGAAGAAGGAGTTCACGACAGAGGAGAGAGCCTTTGCGTTGATCAGATCGGTCGGTACGAAGACTTCGTTGTCACGTACATTCATACGCTCACGTACGGTACGAGCCATACGTGCTAGCCCCACACCGAACTGGTTGTAGAGCTGCTCACCGACTGTACGTACACGGCGATTGGAGAGGTGGTCAATGTCGTCCACCACTTCCTTGGAGTTCACGAGCCCGACGAGGTACTTGATGATGGCCACGATGTCCTCGTTGGTTAGGACACGGTTGTCGGGATCGATGTCTAGACCTAGCTTCTTGTTGATTCGATAGCGTCCCACCTCACCGAGATCATAACGCTTGTCGGAGAAGAAGAGGTTGGTCAGCACTTCACGAGCGTTAGCCTCATCTGCTGGGTCTGCATTACGGAGCTGACGGTAGATGTAGTAGAGGGCATCGTGCTCAGAGTTACATGGGTCCTTCTGTAGGGTATTGAAGATTAGGGCAAAGTCCAGCGAATCCTCAGTCTTCTCCTTGTGAAGGAGGATCGTCTTATTGCTCGACTCTAGGATCGAGTCAATATTGTCCTCGGTGATCTCTGCTTCACGCTCTACGAGCACAGAGATACGCTCCATGGACACCACCTCACCCGTATCCTCATCACTGAGGTCATCAATATAGGTCTTGGTCACACGTCCTGCTAGACGGCGACCGATGTTCTTCTCTAGGGTTGGTGCGTGTAACCTCGATCTCCTCGGATGATCGAAGAGGTCTAGGATCTGCTTATCTGACTCAAAGCCGATGGCACGAAGGAGGGTCGTGACAGGGAGCTTCTTCTTACGATCGATGTAGGCATACATGACATTGTTGATGTCTGTTGCGAACTCGATCCAAGAGCCCTTGAAGGGATGATACGTGCGGAGTAAAGCTGAGAGCCGTTGGTGTGCGTGCTCGTCCCAAAAGAATACCCCAGGCGAGCGGTGGAGCTGGGAGACGACCACGCGCTCTGCTCCATTGATCACAAACGTACCCGACTCAGTCATGTAGGGGATATAGCCGAGGAAGACATCCTGCACGACTGTGCTGAAGTCCTCGTGGTCGGGGTCCGTACATGAGAGCTTGAGCTTAGCCTTGAGCGGGACACTGTAGGTCAGGCCACGACTAAAGCATTCCTCAATGGTGTACTTGGGAGGATCGACATAGTAGTCGAGGAACTCGAGGACGAAGTTGTTCCGGGTATCTGCTATGGGAAGTTCTCATTGAACACTCGGTAGAGACCCTCCGAACGACGAGACTCGGTAGCAGTGTCGAGCTGGAAGAAGTCGCGGAAGGACTTCAGCTGTACCTCGAGAAAGTCCGGGAAGTCAAGCGGGTTCTTGATCGAAGCGAAATTAATCCTCCGTGGTTGTGGGTTGGCGGCCATCTATTTTATTGCTTGAGGTGATAAGGGTACGGGTTCGTTGTGTTTAGACACGAAATGGTTAAGACCCCCTCGTCGGGGATCTTAACCATAAACACCTGATTACAGGGTGTTATAGTGGAAGCTACTTAAGTTCAACTTCAGCGCCGGCTTCCTCAAGAGCCTTCTTGAGAGCCTCAGCAGTAGCCTTGTTCTACACCTTTCCTTGACGGGTGCAGGAGCAGCGTCTACGATGTCCTTTGCTTCCTTCAGCCCAAGACCGCAGTGTTCCTTGACAGCCTTAACGACCTGAAGCTTAGCAGCACCTGCACTCTTAAGGATTACATCGAAAGAAGACTTTTTCTTCTTCCTCGCCCACCTTCTGCTGGGCTAGCTACGACAACAGCTGCAGCTGCTGGTTCGATTCCGTACTCATCCTTAAGGATAGCTGCGAGTTCGCTTACTTCCTTTACCGTCAGGTTTACAAGCTGTTCGGCAATTGCTTTGATATCTGCCATGTCGATTGATTATTTCGTTTGTTGTTGTTCTTGTTTACTATAGGGGCTTTACTCTGCAGGGGCGTCAGCGACTGCTGCATCCTTGTCTGCATCCTTGTTCTCCAGAGCGGAGACGATATTGCGGATGGGAGACTGGAGCAGAGCGACGACGTCTGCGATGAGCTCTTCCTTGCTCTTGATAGCGACGAGCTCTGCGAGCCGATCAGCTCCGTAGAAGCCTGTCTCAGCATAAGCAGCCTTGAGGCGAAGCTTAGACTCTTCCTTCTTATCCTTTGCGAAGTCCTTGATGATCTTTGCAGGGGCATTAGCGACCGTGGTGAACACGATCGCCGTGTTACCCCTTCAGCGCAGAGTACAGCGTAGCGAAGTCTACGTCAGACTCAGAGAGCGCCCTTGCGAAGGAGGGTATTCTTAGCTACAACGAGCTTGATACCGCCCTTGTTGCAGGCACGACGGGAGCTGTGCTGTCTTGGCTGCATCGAGACCTTCGATGTTGGTCAGATAGAAGTGTGGGTACTCGCTGAGGAAGCCCTTGAGCTGCTCTACTACGACTCCTTTATTTTTCCTTTCTCATGATTTCTTCCTTTGCTATTATTCTTCTATTGACTTAGGATCGATCTTGATACTTGGGCTCATAGTGCTGGAGAGGTAGATGCTCTTGACATAAGTCCCCTTAGCAGCTGTTGGCTTGGAGACGAATGAGCGTAGAGACGATCTCATGAGCATTGTCGTAGATCTGTTCGGGGGTGAAGGAGACCTTCCCGATCGAGGTATGGACGATACCCGTCTTGTCTACCTTGAAGTCGATCTTACCTGACTTTACCTCCTTGACAGCAGCTGCGACATCGTTCGTCACCGTACCGCTCTTAGGGTTAGGCATCAGACCACGAGGATCGAGGACACGACCGAGAGCACTCGATCTTACCCATGATAGCGGGCATAGTGATGATGACATCGATCTCTGTCCAGCCACCGCGGATCTTCTCGATATACTCGTCTAGCCCTACATAGTCAGCGCCAGCAGCCTGTGCTTCGGCTTCCTTGTCGGGAGTACAGAGTGCAAGCACGCGTACCTGCTTACCCGTCCCGTGAGGGAGAGTAACGACACCACGGACCATTTGATTTGCCTTGCGAGGATCGACACCGAGGCGGACATCCACGTCTACAGATGCGTCGAACTTCGTGTCGGTAATCTCCTTGACGAGAGCTGCTGCTTCCTTGAGTGAATAGGTCTTCCCTGGCTCGAGCTTGCTAAAAGCGATCTTCTGCTTTTTCGTAAGTTTACTCATCTTTGCTTGATGTATTAGTTACCGGGGAATTCGCCCTTTACTGTGATACCCATACTGCGTGCAGTACCGGCTACCATCTTCATCGCAGCTTCTACCGTGAAGCAGTTTAGGTCTACGATCTTTATCCCTGTGCAATCGCGCGAACCCCGATCCCATGTTAGCTCGGCCACCTTGTTACGGTTAGGCTGGGCAGAGCCGCTCTTGAGCTTGGCTACCTCCTTGAGCTGTACGGCCACGGGGGGGGTCTTAACGATGAAATCAAAAGACTTGTCAGCGTAGTAGGTGATCACCACTGGGAGCACCTTACCAGCCTGGTCTTGAGTCCTGGCGTTGAATTGCTTGCAAAAACTCCATTATATTGATCCCCTTAGCACCCAGTGCAGGTCCTACGGGAGGTGAGGGGTTTGCAGCCCCACCCTTAATTTGCAATTTTAGTTGTCCAGCAACTTCCTTAGCCATTGTCTTGAATCTTGAGTGTTACACACTAACATAATGCAGTAAAAAGAATAGCCTGCGTAACCAGCCTATTCCTTGACCACCTGCGAATAACTGAGTTCCAGCGGCGTCTTACGCCCGAACATCTTGACCATCACACGCAGCTTCTGCTTCTCGGGAGTTACCTCCTCGACAGAAGCCTCGTAGTTAGCGAACGCACCATCTATGATACGTACGACATCACCCACGAAGAGCTCAAGGTCATAGATACCCTCAGAGTCTGCCATCTGGTCTGCACGACCTAGGATACGCTCGACCTCTGAGTGCTTGAGAGGCTCGGGTTCCCCCCCACGCTTGCCACCTAGGAAGCCGATCACGTTAGGCAGATTGCGCAGCGTATGCGCCACATCACCTACGAGGACAGCCTCCACCAGCACGTAGCCTGGGAGATAAGGACGCTCCTTGACGATCTTCTTACCAGCACGCTGAGTAACGATCTTCTCTGTTGGGATGATGACCCGAGAGACATACTGACCGAGGTTGGAGTTTCTCATCTCGGCCTCTAGCTGCTCACGCACCTTCTCCTCCTTACCGCTGACGGCTCGGAGCACATAGAATCTCTTTTCTGCTACTTCAGTCATAACCTTTATCGTTCACCAAGGAGAGGGGACAGAACACAAGCAAAAGCCCTAGGCCCCTGCGATCATACGATACACAGTGCTCAGGGATAGCTCGAAGGTCTTGTCCATCACGAGCACAACTGCGGCGATGATAGGGAAGCAATCAACACCACCACAGCACTATTGGTGAGCTCAGAGCGCGTAGGCCAGCTCACCTTCTGTGTTAGCTCAGTGTATGAGTCGCGGAAGGCGACTCCTACTTTGTTCAGGAAACTCATTATCGTTTTTTCTCTTGCACGGGTTGAGAGACTCGAACTCCCGACACCTGGTTTTGGAGACCAGTGCTCTACCAACTGAGCTAAACCCGTAGACTAGATGGGTGAGGCAATATGCGTTGCCTCACCCATCTGAGGTATATTATTAGTCGAGGATCTCGGTGATCTGACCAGAACCTACCGTACGGCCACCTTCACGGATAGCGAAGCGAAGACCTACGCTGCAGGCTACTGGGTAGATGAGTTCAACGTTGATTTCAACGTTGTCACCAGGCATCACCATTTCTACACCTTCGGGGAGTGCGATCTCACCAGTTACGTCGAGCGTACGGATGTAGAACTGAGGACGATACTTGTTGTGGAATGGAGTGTGACGACCACCTTCTTCCTTCTTCAGGACGTAGACAGAAGCCTTGAAGCGAGGTGAGGCTTTACCTGACCAGGCTTAGCGATCACCATACCACGCTTGATTTCGTTCTTGTCGATACCACGGAGGAAGACCGACGTTGTCTCCAGCCTGACCTTCGTCAAGCGATCTTACGGAACATTTTCGACACCCGTTACAACGGACTTGAGGCCTTCAGCACCGAGACCGATGATCTGAACTTCATCACCCGTGTGGATGACACCCGTTTCGATACGACCCGTAGCAACCGTACCACGACCCGTGATAGAGAAGACGTCTTCGACAAAAGGGCATGAGGAAGGGCTTATCGATATCACGTGGAGGCAGGGGGATCCAAGTATCTACAGCGTCCATCAGCTCCATGACCTTGTCTTCCCACTGGGGCTCACCGTTGAGCGCACCGAGGGCAGAACCACGGATCACAGGCGTATTGTCGCCATCGAAGTCGTAGCTAGAGAGCAGCTCACGCATGTCCATCTCGACAAGCTCGAGCATTTCCTCGTCGTCTACCATATCGCACTTGTTCATGAAGATAACAAGGCGTGGAACGTTTACCTGACGAGCGAGCAGAACGTGCTCACGAGTCTGAGGCATAGGCACCATCCGTTGCAGCAACAACGATGATAGCACCGTCCATCTGAGCAGCACCCGTTACCATGTTCTTCACATAGTCAGCGTGCCCTGGGCAGTCTACGTGAGCATAGTGACGGTTAGCCGTCTGATACTCTACGTGAGAGGTATTGATCGTGATACCACGCTCCTTTTCTTCAGGAGCATTGTCGATCGAGTCGAACGAACGGAGTTCAGAGAGACCCTTCTTAGCAAGCACCGTCGTGATTGCAGCAGTAAGGGTCGTCTTACCGTGAGTCAACGTGACCCGATCGTACCAATATTTACGTGTGGTTTCGATCTGTTAAATGTTTCTTTAGCCATAACTAAAATCTATCTATTCTTAAGAAAAATATTCTGCGTTGTCTTACGTCGACTCTGACCTGTGAGCCGATGCGGGACTTGAACCCGGGAATCTCTTCCTTACCAAGGAAGTGCTCTACCGCTGAGCTACATTGGCTTGTCATCTTACGTAGTGAGAGAAGACGCTCTTCTCCACGATTTCGTCTACGAATCAGGTGGTACACAGACCAATTCGGGTGCAAATATACAGACTTTTCTGAATATACCAAAACTTACCTGCGATTCTTCCCCTATCCTATCGGGCTTCTTGGCCATTCCGAGCCCCCGGACTCCTTATATATAGGATGGGGGTATTCCCCTAGAGATTCCCCATTCCAGGACATCTATGCGACCCAGAGCTCTCCCTCTTAATAGGTCTAGGAGGGAAGAGAGGCCTCGCTAGGGGACAAGCCTCTCGATCTCATCGACGATCCGATCAGCAGCGGCAGGCAGAGCCAGCTTTAGGATCTCTTCGGAGAGCGATCGACGTGCAGGCTCATCGCCCACCAGCTCTAGGGCTCGGGGAGTGAGGTCCCTCTGTGCCTCCTGGTCGGGGACGAGGATGGCAGCTCCACGGAGCGATAGAGCTAGAGCATTCTTCGTCTGATGATCCTCGGCTACGTTGGGCGAGGGCACAAGGATCGTAGGCTTGCCTAGCTGACAGAGCTCAGAGATCGCACTTGCTCCCCGCACGTGACACCACGACATCTGCTAGGGGTATAGGCTAGATCCATCCGCTGGATAAAGGCTGAGACCCAATGGGGGAAGTCACGCCCCTGACAGAGCTGCTGTGCCTGGGACTCAAAGGCCTCTCCTGTCTGCCAGATGAGAGCGACACCCGAGGCCTCCCACTCCTTGAGTCGTGAGCCTATAGCTTCGTTGATCGTCCGTGCACCGAGACTACCCCCGACGACGAGCACCACTCGCTGGGTCTCGGGGAAGGGAGAAGTAGGCAGGCCTCCTCCTCGTCGCCGTTAGGTGCTCGATCAGTGGGACGGATGGGATTACCCGTCAGTATGATTTTATCCTTAGGGAAGAAGCGCTCCATATCGGGATAGGCGACACAGATGCGCGTAGCACGACGTGCGAGGAACTTATTCGTAACGCCTGCGTAGGAGTTCTGCTCTTGGATCAGTGTCGGGATGCCAAGGCTCTGTGCAGCCTTGAGCGTAGGAGCACTCGCATAGCCCCCTACCCCGATGACAATCTGGGGCTGGAAGTCTCGGATAATATCTCGCCGTGACCAGTGCACGCAGGAAGTCTCGGATGACCCCGATATTACGCCACAGGCGACGACGATCCAGCCCTCTGATCTTCAGCCCCCGTATCAGGGAAGCCCGCCTGGGGCACACGCTGCATCTCCATGCGTCCTCTGCGCCGATGAAGAGGGAGTTCGATATCTGGGTAGCGCCGCTTCAGCGCTTCGGCGATGGAGACCGCAGGGAAGATATGCCCTCCTGTACCTCCTCCACTGATGATAGCTCTCTGTATCATAGCTGTTCTATTTGCTGGACGAAGTGATCCTCATCAGATGCCTCAGCCCTCTTGATCCGCTTATCCTTGTCCACTCGGCTAGCTCCGATCATGATCCCGAAGGCCATGCTCGCAGCGATGATCGAGGAGCCGCCATAGCTCAGCAGAGGCAGGGGTCTGTCCCGTACTGATGATGCCCGAAGCCACCACCATATTGACGATGGCCTGCATCGGATAGAGGATACCGAAGCCCTTGAGGAGGTTACTCCGATAGGTATTCGTCTGTTTTCGCGCCTCCCTCAGCGCTAGATACATCCAGCAGAGGTAGAGGCCTGGGATGAGGAGCAAGCCCAGGAAGCTATACTCCTCGATGATGATCGCATAGAGATAGTCAGGTAGGCCATAGCCAGCGTATCTCCGGATCTTACTCTTGCCGGAATACTGTGGGGTTTGCCCACGGGCGATAGCGATACGCCCCATCTGCTCCTGGCGGTTCTCATCTGTGATCTTAAACTGATCCTCGGGCGTGCTCACAGCTCGCTCGAGTCGGTTACGCCACGTCGTAGCTCGTCCAGGGAGGAGACTGTCAGGAAGAGTGAAAAGGGCAATAACGGATATAGCGCTAGCCCCAGCCCTATACCCGCAAAGCGCAACAAGGCTCGCCGAGGAGCCTTCAGCACCCAGGAGTAGACGAAGAGGAAGGAGAGGAGAATAAGCCCCGTGGAGAGGTTGCCGATGCTCAGCAGCAGACAGATTCCCCCGAAGATGATCCAGTAGGCATAGTAGATGATAGCTTTCTTGGGATTTTCCTTCCGATCGAGAACCTGCGATGAGCGCCCCCATAGGACGAGAGCACACGCATGAATTCCGAGGGCTGTATCGTGATGAAGCCTAGATCGACCCACCGCTCAGCCCCATTGATGGACTTCCCAAAGAATAGTAGATAGACCGTCAGAGCTAGGACTATCAATAGTAGGAATATCGGCACATGCACCCGATAGTACTTAGCTGGGAGTGAGCTCATGAAGATCGCCGTACAGATCCCCATGAAGAGCATCATCCAATGCTTGGCTATCGGATTGAACCCTCCCGAAGAGAGGCTCTTATAGAAGTCCGAACTGATCGCACTAGAGACAGTGAAGAGCGAGAGGATAATGAACGTGAAGTACAAGACCCACAGCAGTCCATTCCCATCGAAGACACGCTGATACCAGCGACGCTGCTGGCCTGGGGGTGCACCCTCTAGTGTAGACATCGAGCTAATCATGTCTGCTCTCCTCCTTGATCAGTCTCTGCACGATCTCACGGAAGCAATCGCCTCGGTGAATGTAGCTCTTAAAGAGGTCAAAGCTCGCACATGCAGGCGAGAGCAGGACGGTATCTCCAGGCCGAGCCATCTCTCGGGCGTGGGCGATCGCCTCCTCCATAGAGAGGGCAGGGCGATATGCTCCACCTGCCGTGGAAGGCTCGGTAGAGCTTCAGCACATCGGTCGTCAGGAAGATGAGCCCACGTGCCCCGAGACGATCTGCTCGGTGATATCGAGGTAGATCGTTCCCCTTATCCTCACCTCCGAGGATGAGCACATAGAGGGGTGGTCATCGTGCGCAGGGCATAGTAGGTAGAACTGATATTGGTCGCCTTAGAGTCATTGATATAGCGTACTCCATCGAGTACCCCGACCTTCTCTAGGCGGTGTGGCACGTTCACGAAGTCCCGCAGGGCAACAGTGAGCACCTCAGGAGAGACACCTATATGCAGTGCCGTGATCGAGGCTGCCATCGCATTCTGTGGGTTGTGAGGCAGCCTTGGCGCAAGCTGATCGATCGGGATCTCAAGTGCTTACCATCGAAGTGCAGGCGCATCACATTGTCATCCGATCGGTCTGCCGCTGAGCCCACCTGCGGATAGGTCAGGGAAGGGCAGGCACTTCATCGCCATCGGCTGATGCATCATCACATAGCGGAGATGAACTCATCCTCGCCCCAGTAGATGAAGGCATCCTTTTTCGTCTGATTCTGCAGAATACGCATCTTGGCCATAGCGTACTCCTCGAAGTCATAGTGATAGCGATCCGGATGGTCAGGGGTGATATTCATCAGCAGGGGCGATATGCACACGGAAGCGGTGCATGTCGTCGAGCTGGAAAGCTGCTTAGCTCTACGACGAAGTACTCAGGGCTGATCCTCACTGATCGCTGACGGGCTAGAGCTAAAAGCCGACATTCCCCGCCAGCCCCACTCGGATACCTGCCTCGGAGAGAATGTGGTGGATCACATCGTCGTCGTGGTCTTACCATTACTTCCCGTGATGCCGATGACCTTACTCTTGAGGTAGCGACCAGCCAGCTCGATCTCCGAGAGGACGGGGATCCCTCGCTCACGGATGGCCTGCATGATCGGTGCCTTCTCGAGGGATGCCGGGGCTCTTGACTACCTCGGTGGCTCGTAGGATGACCTCTTGGCTATGTGCCCCTTCTTCGTAGGGGGATACAATGCTCCTCGAGCTCCGCCTTGTACTTCTCCGCTATCCGACCATAGTCAGATACAAAGACGGGGATCCCTCTACTCTGGTAGAGCAGAGCAGCACCTACGCCGCTCTCTCCTGCCCCTAGGACCACCGCCCTACTATTCTCTTCTGTCATAGTGCCTATATTCATCTTTGTCTAGCCTTGACCCTAGTTATAGGGTGCTGTAATAAGGCTTTTGGGCTACAATTTTCGGTAAAAATACGCACTTCTCCAAACACCACCCTCCTCATCCCCTACTCCCTAGAGCTGAGGCTTGAAATCTCTAGAGCTCAAGGGCGAAGTAGTCGAGGAGTAGACCCTCTGGATAGAGTATCTGTATCCCGGCTGTAGACGTACCAAGGATACACCTACTACTTAGGGGGGCTGAGTGTACACGCGTGTATACCATTGTGTACACGTGTGTACACTGTTGTATACACACGTGTACACAACACCGCTCTCGGTATGTCCCCGGTAGCGATCTCTCCTAGGTCTATTTCTCGGGGCTAGTACCTAGTCACGAGAGACTACGGCTAAGATACGTTCCTCTATATGAGGCACGTTATATAGTGTACCTCCTCCGTATATTATATAGGGCATAGCTCTGGGCGGAGGGGAGCCTTCGCAAACAAACAAGATCAAGAGAATATGAAGAAGCTTATCCTCCTCGCACTCCCTCTTGCCATCGCTAGCCTCATAGCCTGTGGCTCGGGACAGAGCGGGAGCGCAAGTACCGACAGCACCACCACGGCAGGAGTCGTCACCACGGACTCAATCGTCCCCTACCGCCTAGCGGAGAACTACTTCCTACGAGCGATAGCCTACCCACCGTCATCACCTCGGCTAAGGAGCAAGAGAAGTACCTCGGCATGGCGACCTCTATGGGGAACACCCCCACGACGATTGACTGGTCTCGGGAGTTCGTGATTCCTATTGTCCTCCCCTCGACCGATTCCTCCATGGAGATTATCCCCGTCTCCCTCGTCCGAAACACCTCTGGGGGCTGACCCTCTCTTATCGACTTAAGCATGGTATCAGCCACCATGGATCAGAGATGCGTCCCTTCGTGGCGATCGTCGTCTCACGGGACTACCTAGCCCCAGTAACCCTCCAGCAGGAAGAGGGGATCATGATCGAGTGCGAGGGCTAGTCCGAGCCAGCCACGCTCATAGCAACAGAACTCCACTAAGACGATAGCCACCGACATCCCCTACTCACTAGAGCTGAGGCATGAAATCACTAGAGCTCAAGGGCGAAGTAGTCGAGAAGTAGACCCTCTGGATAGAGCATCCGTGTCCCAGCTGTAGACGTACTAAGGATACACCTACTACCTAGGGAGGGCTGAGTGTACACGAGTGTATACAACATCGCTCTCGGTATGTCCCTTGTAGCGATCTCTCTTAGGCCCATTTCTCGGGGCTAGTACCTAGTCACGAGAGACTACGGCTAAGATACGTTCCTCTGATACGTTCCTCTATATGAGGCACGTTATATGATATACCTCCTCCATATATTATATAAGGCATAGCTCTAGGCGGAGGGGAGCCTTCGCAAACAAACAAGATCAAGAGAATATGAAGAAGCTTATCCTCCTCGCTCTCCCTCTTGCCATCGCTAGCCTCATAGCCTGTGGCTCGGGACAGAGCGGGAGCGCAAGTACCGACAGCACTGCTACCGACAGCGCTGCCACGGCAGGAGTCGTCACTACGGACTCAATCGTCCCCTACCGCCCTGGCGGAGAACTACTTCACTACGAGCGATAGCCTAACCACCGTCATCACCTCGGCTAAGGAGCAGAGAAGTACCTCGGCATGGTGACCGCTATGGGGCACACCCCACGACGATCGACTGGTCTCGGGGTTCGTGATTCCTATTGCCCTCCCCCCCACCGGCACCTCCACGGAGATCATCCCCGTCTCCCTCGTTCGAAACTCCTCTGGGGGGCTAACCCTCACCTATCGACTTAAATCCAAGACGTTCCCCTTCGTGGCGCTCATCGTCTCACGGGACTACCTAGCCCCAGTAACCCTCCAGCAGGAAGAGGAATGCACGATCGAGTGCGAGGGCTGGTCCGAGCCAGCCACGCTCGTAGCAAGATAGCATACCACGCCACGCCCCCCACCTGGGACTGCAGACCCTAGGGTGGGGGCTTAACATATATATGGATGCAAGGACTCTTTGCCCACACCTCCCCTCGGGGAGCATCTATACCATCAGCACACAGCATACTCACATAGCACGTCGGATCGGGACAGCTAAATATCCGATATACAGCCCACCGAGAGCTAGCCTAAGCAAAGATGTCCAATTAGAGCAGTTTTCTGTCCGATTAGCACAGCCCCAGCCTTAAATAACCTCTCTACCTTTGTATCGGGATAAGGAGACACCTACCGCAGGGTGCTCTTCATGAGTTTCAGATTGACTTATTGTAGATAGTCATATTGTAGATTTGGTTACTGGTGCGGGGAGAATTTCGCCTCCCCTGCTATCCAAAGAGAAAGGCATGAGCATCATCTATTTTCCAACCAAGACACGGAACCAACATGAAGAGGTCAACCTCCCTCCCCTCACAGCTTAGACTGTAGCTAGCAGACCCTAGGCAAAGGGGCCTAGCCACCCTCGGATAGGTGGAGACCCCTATCCCTACAAGACTTACAAAACTCAATACATACAGACATGACACGGAGACCTATCACCCTACTACTGGCGCTGGGCGCCCTAGCCCTAACCTGCATCTCCTCCTGCTCCTCCTGCAAGAAGGATCCTCCTAAGCCCACAGAGCATACCCTCCTAGAGCCTCCGACGGGCTAGCCCTCTCGGCTCTAGGGTCCTAGCTCCACCAAAACGATAGCCACCGACACCCCCCTATGAGAAGGGGTGATGTCGGTGGCTACTCATGCTATATGCAGATACACCAGACGAAGAAGAGACGGACAAAACCTGCCCTCCTCGACCTAAGTAAAGAAGACTAGGCTAGAGCTCCTCCATCGAGAGGACGAAGCGATAGCGCACATCCCCTCGCTCTGGGCGATCCAGCGCCTCATTGACCCTGCTGATCGGGAGCACCTCGCCCTCGGCGACGATACCATGCTCGTAGCAGAAGTTCAGCATCTCCCGTGTCTCGGCGATTCCCCCGATATTAGAGCCCGATAGACTACGGCGTCCTCGCACGATGGAGTAGGCTGCGACCCGTAGAGGTTCGGCGGGTAGTCCCACTACGACGACGCTCCCATCGTGGCGCAGCAGTCCGAGATAGCCATTGACGTCATGCCCAGCAGAGACGGTGTCGAGGATCGGATCCAGACGACCACGCATACCCTTCATAGCCTCTCTGTCGCTGGAGAGGACAGCATGGTCAGCACCGAGGCGATGGGCATCCTCCACCTTAGAGGGTGAGGTCGTGAAGACGGTTACCTCTGCCCCCATGGCCTTGGCGATCCGTACCGCTAGATGTCCTAGCCCACCTATCCCGAGGATCCCCACATGCTTGCCTGAGCCTGCCTGCCAGTGTCTCAGGGGGAGTAGACCGTGATACCAGCACAGAGCAGGGGAGCTGCCATAGGTAGATCCTCGAAGGCGGGCATGTGTAGCACATACTTGTCCTCGCAGACATAGCTCTTGGAGAAGCCCCCTGAAGGTCTGCCCTCCGGAGATCTTGTCCCGCCCATTGAAGGAGAAGGTCACCCCCTCATCACAGAATTGCTCCAGCCCATGCTCGCAGGCATCACACGCCCCACAGCTCCCCGACGATACAGCCTACGCCGACCAGTTCACCTACCTCGAAGTCCCGGACATCAGCTCCCAGTGCCGTCACCCTGCCCGAGAATCTCATGCCCAGGCACGAGAGGGAAGAGGGGTTCACCGAAGTCCCCCCGTATCGTATGCAGATCGGAGTGGCAGATACCGCAGTAGAGGATGTCGAACTGTATATCATTGGGGCGCAGCTCACGTCGGTGGATCGTCAGCGCCTCCAGTGGGGCATTCACGGCCTGAGTGCCATAGGCTTTACTTGCTTCATCTTGGTCTATCGTTTTAGTATTCTTTTACGACAAAGGTATCCATTCCACACCAATGCCCTCCCCTGCTCTACCAGCACACCGAGGGAAGGCACAGAAGCACGATCGCCCCTATGCGTCTCTAGTAGCGCATAGGGGCGATGATGGCCTTCGCGCCACCCAGAGTCTGCTCGCTCCCCTTGGCTTTAGGGGCTCGATGGATAACTATGCTTGTCGTGAGCCCTGCCGTCTGTAGGATACTGACCTCGTTACAAGGCACGGCAGGAGAATAATAAAAGAATCCTCTAATCCATATAATCGTAGAATGACCGAAGCCTCTCCCTGTCCTGCACCATTAAGACAAATAAGAGGGGGAAATGTTCACTTATTATCACAATTTTTATCACCCCATGATCTTCCCGACCCATGCCCCGCCTAGTCTAAGGGTTCTATGGGAATAAAAAGAGTGAGTCCCACCACTCTCTCGAGTGATGGGACTCCATAGTTACTAACTTGAAGTGAGAAGTGCGCACGTAGGAGTTCTGAACCTATGACCCCCTGCTTGTAAGGCAGGTGCTCTAAACCAGCTGAGCTATAGGCCCTCTCTTGATCGCCCTGCTTGTGCTGAAGTCATCCAGTGTGGTGGGCCTAATAGGATTCGAACCTATGACCCCCTGCTTGTAAGGCAGGTGCTCTAAACCAGCTGAGCTATAGGCCCGTTGTGGAGACTTCTGCAAAGGCCTCTTTGGCGATTTGCAGGGGCAAAGGTACACAATCTTCTTGACCTGAGCAAATCATCGGGATATACCACTCCAAAAAGACCAGCTACTAGCCATCGCCCAAGAAGACTAGCGCAACCACTCAAACAAGGCTCCGAAGTCAATGCTCCCGAGCCTGATAATGAAGATGAAGACTACGATAAGGATAGAGAGGAGGAGGCTACGACCCTTGTTTAACGCCATCCCAAAAAGCCTGGGATGAGGGGCTCGATGATAGCCTTCAGCTGTGCCTGATGGTTGCGATTGAGTTCCTCCCATGCACGATGGAGTGTCTCTGCGGTAACAGAGTTGATCGTCTCCTGGACAATACTTTTGGCTTGGAGTCGGAAGCGATCTATATTCTCTTCTGAGCAGATGAAGCAGTGAAAGCTCGCCACATCATCATCCGTGGGCTCCTGGTCGTGCTCATCCCAAAAGCGCTCGACCCACGCATACTTCTCCTTCTTGTAGAGGGCATAGGCCACCTGACCGATTAGGTCATCATCTCCCCGTACGAGGAGCTGATAGATATGATTATACTTGCGAGATCCCATGCACAGGTGCTATCTATGACTATCTAGCGCCTGAGCATAGGCTCTACGGAGCTCCTCCTCGGTGATTGTCTGCGTAAAGGTCTGCCCGAGGACATGAGCTGACAAGGTGAGTATATTGGGCTTATTCATACTGCATACCGCCATCTGATTTATGAGGAGCGAGGTAGACTAAAAGCCCCTATCCTCATCCCAGAGTGGCAGATACTGCAAAGGTACACTTTTTCCTAAAAACAATACGAGCTGACGACGAGCCTCCTACCCCTCTCTTAACCACACATTACCAGCGGTCTACACGCTCCCCGTGGAGCCCCCTCCCGAGGGGGCTAGAGGATACGTAGAACTGCGCCCAAAAACGCTCTCGGTAAGAACGCCGAGGCGCCCTCGGTAAGAGCGCTGAGACGCTCTCGGTATGAACGCCAGACCGCTCTCGGTAAGAAAGCAAAGGCGCTCTCGGTAAGAGCGTCTTAGCCCCCTTCTGGAAAGGGTATGCGAGGGGTCACCAGCCCCCACACAAGCTACAGATCGTCTGTGACGGAGGGAAGACCGATGATAGAAGCGTCCTACTAGACCCAAGGGGTAGCCAGCAGAGTCTGGCCTTCGCCAAGGGAAGATCGCTAGCCTTCTGACCGAGCACCTCGCTACCGGCGAGGGGCTACGTACGCACTAAGGCAACCCTCCTCTGCCTACCCGCCTACTAAACGACACCTCCACGCCTTAGGCTGTGGACAGGCGAGGTCTGTGTGGGCATAGCTCCCACACAGACCTCGCTCTCGATGGGACAAGGTGGAGGGAGAGCAGGGAGTGGGGAGAGCCCCTATTATATAGGTATAGGAAAAAAATGAGTGCTATTGGCTAACTTTGCTGGGTAAGTATTTAGTAAACCCTGATACACGGACTATCCCTATGGTAGAATTTATCCATCAGATACCGTCTGGCAGCTCTGGCTGATAGCTGCCTTCGCACTCTTCGCACTCGAGGTCGTCACACCAGGCTTTATCCTTGCCTGCTTCGGGGTGGGTGCTCTGCTGGCCATCCCTGCTGCCGCGCTTGGGCTAAGCTGGCTCATACTGGTCCCTCTGCTTCTGCGCTGGGAGCCTGCTGGCACTGTGGCTGCTACAGCCACTGATGTGCAAGTGGTTCAAGTCACACGATGCCAAGACCGGCATGGATGCCCTCATCGGTCGTCGGGTCTTCGTCAGCGAGGAGATCCTCCCCGGAGACGCTGGCGGACGTGTAGCCGTGGACGGAGATAGCTGGCGAGCCATCTCGGTCGGGACTGCCAAGCCCATCCCTGCCGGTACCGAGGTGCGCATCCATGGCTACAAGAGCCTCATTCTCGAGGTAGAGCCTATCGAACATAACCACTAACCCCCTATAATAAAGGAAAAACAAATGTCAGAAGAATTCATCCCCTTCCTCATCCCCGCCGTCATCGTCATCCTGGTGATCCTCGCTATCTACCAGGGACTATGCATCGTACAGCAGTCACAGACGGTCATCATCGAGCGTCTAGGGAAGTACTACCGCACCCTAAGCTCCGGGGTAAACATCATCATCCCCTTCATCGATCGTCCCCGCCCCATGCGCTGGCGTTACACCATGCCTGGGTACCAATGGGCAGACCTACGTGCGCTTCACCGAGATCACGAATATTGACCTGCGTGAGACCGTCTACGACTTCCCTCGCCAGAGCGTGATCGCCCAAGGACAACGTCGTCACCGAGATCGACGCTATCCTCTACTTCCAGATCGTCGATCCCATGCGTGCCATGTACGAGATCCAGAACCTACCCGATGCCATCGAGAAGCTCACCCAGACGAGCCTACGTAACATCATCGGGGAGATGCACCTCGATGAGACCCTCACCAGCCGTGACACCATCAACAACAAGCTCCGCATCATCCTCGACGAGGCTACGAACAAGTGGGGCGTCAAGGTCAATCGTGTGAGCTACAGGACATCAATCCTCCCCGTGACATCCGTGACGCCATGGAGAAGCAGATGCGTGCCGAGCGTGACAAGCGTGCCCAGATCCTCAACGCCGAAGGGCAGAAGGAGGCCACCATCCGTGAATCAGAGGGACGCATGCAGCAGGGCTATCAACCACGCAGAGGGTGAGCGTCAAGCACGGTCCCCACACGCTAAGGCAGAGGCCGAGGCTAAGCTCCTCACTGCCGAAGCCGAAGCACAAGCCATCCGCAAGATCGCTATGGCCGTAGAGGGCTCAGGCGCCAACCCCTGCCCAGTACCTCATCGCCGTCCGTTACCTAGAGACCCTCAAGGAGATGACCTCGGGCAAGGACACCAAGACGGTCTACCTGCCCTACGAAGCCTCAGGGCGTACTCTCGTCCCTCGGAGGTATCAAGGAGCTCCTCAAGCAGTCTTAATCCCCCACCCCCTAGTCCCATACCCCGCCACGAGGAGCCCTCGGCAGAGCTCACACTGCCCCTCGCTGGCGGGGTATTCTTCTCTCCATAGTATAATAGTAGCAGGAGCGAGGTCGTTATATGAGCGTAGTAGGGAGCAGTTGCTCCCGAACGGAAATTGTTTCGACTTTATACTTTTAACCTGCTTATGGTACAAACTTACCCCCGTACAGAGAGAGAAGCTTAACATCATCGCCCGTGCAGCCTATGAGCGTACACGCCCAAGGCACCAAGAGACCCTGCGTCGCCTACGCCTGCTAGCCACGGCCATCTAACCACCCTCCCCCAATAGACAAGACATGAGTGCAACGACTACGATCGTAGCTCCGTCACTCCTCTCCGCTGACTTCCTGCACCTCGACGAGGCCGTCAGGATGATCAACGAGAGCGAGGCTGACTGGCTACATATCGACGTGATGGATGGGGTCTTCGTACCCAATATTTCCTTTGGGTTCCCGATCCTCGAGGCCATACGCCCCGTGATCCAGAAGCCCCTAGATGTGCATCTGATGATCGTCGAGCCGATGAAGTTCGTCCGAGAGTTTGCCGCCCTCGGTGTGGATACGATGAACGTCCACTACGAGGTCAGCCCTCACCTGCACCGCTCCATCGGAGCGATCGAGAACGCAGGGATGAAGGCTGCCGTGACGCTCAACCCACATACCCCCGTAGAGCTCCTCACCGATGTGCTTGAGGACCCTAGACATGGTACTGCTGATGAGTGTCAATCCAGGCTTCGGAGGGCAGAAGTTCATCCCCCGCACCGTGGACAAGGTACGACGTCTCAAGCAGCTCATCCGAGAGCGTGGTCTCAGCACCCTCATCGAGGTCGATGGAGGGGTGAATGCCACCACTGGAGCCATGCTCGTGGAGGCTGGTGCTGACGCACTCGTCGCTGGTAGCTATGTCTTCTCTCACCCCGACCCCAAGGCAGCCATCCACAGCCTCAAGGCGCTCCCACGCTCCCTATAACCCCCTTCGCCGTTCCCTGCCCCAGCAATGGGACAGGCATCTGGTGGAGAGCTGGCAGAGAGGGCGTCTGTCCGCCAGCCGTGACCGCTGGCTACATAGCCCACTCGGGTGGTTACTCCTCTGCATCCTACTCGGATATAGCTCCCGAGTACTTGTCCCCCTAGGGTGGCTGAGCATTGTACTCGCTACCCTAGGGGGACTTTGCTTGCTCTCGGCCTACCTCTATGGATGGAGAGCCTCGGGGACGGTAGGTGCGACGAAGTGGAGCGGTCGCCTCGTCGCCCTTTCGCAGCCTTGCCCTCACCCTCGGGGCTAGGCTCTACTATTCCCATACCATGCAGACGCTGGAGCGTCCCCTCAGCCTGGAGCGTGGGGAGGTCATGGCAAGGCTCATCGACAGCCCTTCGCCCCGTGATCGGGGACAGAGCTGGGATGTAGAGCTCCTCTCTGGGGCAGACAGAGGACGACGCATACGACTCTACACACAGGACACCCTCGTCCCACAGGTCGGGGATAGCCTCGTCCTATGGATCGACCACTATGAGGGGATCGGGCAGGCTACCCCTCCGTCACGCTACCGAGACTACCTCCTTAGCCTTGGGCTCTCGGGGACTGCCCGAGGTCGGAGCATAGCCCACCACCCTACCCCACGGGCTCATCTATTGGCCTCTCACCCGACGCTCCTCGCCCTACGCTGTAGGGACTATCTGCGCACTCGCCTGGGGCAGATCGGACTCTCGCCCTATGCCGAGAGCGTCCTCACGGGTATTGCTCTAGGCTACATCCCGAGGGACAGTGTGGGCAGGAGCATACGAGGGGAATTCACGGCTGGGGCAGTAGTCCATCTGCTAGCCGTCAGTGGCTTTCACCTAGCGGTCGTCGTCGGGGCGCTCACCCTCATCCTAGGGTGCATCCCAGGGATGAGGAGGCACCACCGCCTACGGTGGGGGATCGTGCTCCTCGGGGGCTGGGCCTTCACGCTACTTACGGGCTGTACCATTCCCACCCTACGAGCAGCACTGATGCTGACCCTCTATGCAGGCGCACGGGGACTAGGACGACCGACTTCACTCCCCGAGGTACTCGCCCTCCCGCCCTCATACAGCTCCTCATCAGCCCCTACAGAGCTTGCTCTCGGTGAGCCTTCCCTTGACCTATCTTGCCCTACTTGGGATCTACCTCTTCTATCAGCCTATCTATAGGAGTGTGGGCAGGCTACGTAGCCGTCCCCTTAGCTATCTGTGGAGCAGGATCGCCCTCACGCTCTCGGTACAGCCACTGGTCTTACCCTTGTCGCTCTACTTCTTTGACTACAGTTCGCTCGCCTTCGTCTTTACCTCCCTACCCCTTACACTGCTGGCTACCCTTCTGATCCCGTGACCCTCGTTGTGCTCCTCCTACTAGCCGTAGGGGCAAGCGGTCTCCCAGCTCCCCTTGTCGAGGGGCTGGAGGGGCTCACAGAGCTCATGCGAGGACTCACCAATGCCTTTGCCGATGTGCCCTTACTGCATCTGCGCTGTTCGCTTAGCCCTAACCGAGCTCGTGGGGCTCTATACGCTCCTCATGGTGCTACTCCTCCTCTCTCGCCTACGTGCCGAGTACCACCACTCCCCGACTCCAGCACCCGTGGAGAGCTAAGGAGGGGGAGCAAGAGAGTAGATCACTTGGTAAGTAGCATAATCTACCTAGCTCTTACCCACAGAGAACTAAGGGCAATACCCTCAAGGGTCAGTAGGGACTAAGCATGTAGCCCGCTCACCACCAACAACGACGAGACACCGCTCCCCGACAGACACAAAAAGCAGAGACGGTGGTATAGGGAAGTCCCTATACCACCGTCTCTGCTTCTATATGGAGCTAGCGGGGGCGCTACTTGGTAATCTGGTCGAGCTTACGCAGTGAGGAACTCGTAGTGCTGACGTAGGGTCGCATCTGCCGTCTTGAGGCGCTACTCGACGCAGGAGCTCCTGCGTACGATAGAGCAGTGGGAGGTAGAGCGACTCAGTCGTATTGATGGCGTTGGTGAAGAGGTCTTCTGGTTCACCATAGCTCTTCCCGAAGTTGAGGAAGCCTATCCCTGAGTGCCCATGCGCATCAGCAGAGCTCGAGGGCGTATAGGAGCAGATGTGTGGAGCCTGCTGAGGCAGGGAGCGAGATGAACTCTTCGTCTGTCATACCCTCTGTGCGTACCTGCTCCGTAGGCTCTGCAAAGCCCGTGAGCTCTACGATGGAGAGGGAGGAGCGACCGCCTCCCTTAGGGAGCAAGGTCAGAGGCGTAGCCGATGAGGTAGCGGACGAAAGTAGATCCTGTAGTTGCTTTTTCCTCAAAGGAGAGGTTCTCCTTACCCTGCTCCGTCTTGGCAAAGACACAAGCGTAGACATCGTCCGCATACTCGAGGGGCGAGTAGGGAGGTGGAGTCTAGGTAGTAGGAGAGGTTGAGGTTGGCAATATTGCGGATAGCCATCGCTCGGGTGAGGGCACCTAGGGCGCACGAAGGGAGAGTCGGCAGCGACATCATTCATCGTATGCTCTAGTGGCTCATTGCGCATACTATCGATCGAGACCGCTTGGTCTAGGAGCCACATAGCGGAGGTACGCTGCTCGGCCTTCGGTACGACCTTGTAGCGGGGTAGGCCAGAGGCTTCGCTCGTCTGATAGAGGTAGATCCCAGGAACGTTGAGGAAGACGTTGGAGACATAGCGCATAGCCTGATTGGCGATCCCTTCGTAGAGGGTGGCACGGTGCTCTGCTTCGTCATCATTAGGGGAACCACTGGTCTAGGTGGCTGAGGATATAGCGGAGGTTGGAGAGCCTAGGGTGCTTGCCTTCACGGGGTCATTCGATAGGTCTTCCTCGATAGCGGAGGGGTCATAGCGACGATCCCCCATCTGCTGTACCTCATAGCGATACTCAGGGTCGTGGGCATGCTTGTCGATCAGTGCTGAGACTCGCTTAGACTCCTCGATGAGATCCCCCTTCGTATCGGGGAAGTACTTATACGTCCATTCGATGGCGTACTTGTCATACGTCCCTACGGTAGGAGGATCAAAGCTCACACCCTTGTCTCCGGGCTGCACGACGTAGTTGAAGCGAGCATAGTCCATGATGGAGGGCGTCGTACCGTGCGTAGCGGAGAAGGAAGGAGAGCGTAGGGAGTCGATGGTGTAAGCCGCCGAGGAAGCCATGTTATGCATGAAGCCAAGGGTATGGCCGATCTCGTGGGCGATGACGTACTTCAGCGACTTGGACATGAGGCTATCGGGTAGCTTCACTGCACGTACGGCTGGGTCAGCCTGTGCGGTCTGGATGAATCGCCAGTTGTTATTGAGCTTAGACACATCGCTCCATACAAGTACAGAGGCATTGATGATCTCACCCGTGCGAGGGTCAGACCAAGAGGGTCCCATAGCGTTCTCGGTAGCGATGGGGACGTAGCGAATGCAATTATACTTGAGGTTATCGGGATCGAAGGAAGGATCATCGGTGGGGAAGTCACGCACCTCGATCGCATCCTTGAAGCCGATGAGCTCGAAGGCCTTGTTCCAGCGTAGTGTCCCCTCCTTCATAGCTTCCTTCCAGACTGGGGGGAAGGTATTCTCTACATAGTAGACGATGGGCTTCTTGGGGCGGACAAGTTCGCCACGCTTGAAGGCCTCGACATCCGAAGGCTCCAGACGCCAACGCTTGACGAAACGTGCCGACTCGAACTGCTGGCTCTCGGGGTTATATGCCCCCTTGCTAATCTGGAAGACACCGATACGGGTGTCAGCTAGGCGAGGGGTCATAGGCTGCTCAGGCAGGCGCAGTAGCGTGAAGGTTGCCCCGAGGGTCACGGGATAGTCCTTCAGTGGCGAACCGCCTCCACGTGCCGAGGTGAGCGTGATGCGGTAGCTACGATCGACCTTGATGGAGACATTGTCCTCAAAGGACTTGATCTCCCGTATATGCGTCAGGCTACGCTGTGGGCTGGAGTTGACGCTGTATGAACCAAGGCTCTTAGCCATGAGGGGTAGATACTTCTGATCCTCTAGGAAGAGGGAGGAGGCATCGAAGACCACGGTGGTCTTGTCCTTGTTCCAAGCCTTGATGGGGAACTTATATACGGCTAGGTCTGTATAGCTTGAGGCGATACGTGGCCGTAGCTCCTTCTCGTCCGCTGGGGTGAGGTAGGGCTCAGTATTGATGGCCTCCATCACTATAGCGCTATCCTTCTGTGCGAAGCGCATGTGGATGGGGTTGCCGTTCTTGAAGCCTACCATCCCCAGCTGAGGGTTGGAGATGGAGGAGAGGGTAGCAGCTATGAGGAACTCCTTGCCGATCGTCTTAACGGGTAGCTCGATGTAGAGCTTGTTATCCGTCTTGTGTAGCGTGAGGAAGTCACCCTTAGCGGATACAATTTTCCCAGAGGTAAGGATACGCTCGTAGGGGGTCTTCTCTACGGGCTTCTCCGTCTTGGCTGGCTTCTTCTTCCTCTTAAGGAAGTCGAAGATGCCTGCATGAGCCGAGAGAGGAGCGAGTGTGAGGCACCCAGCTAAGAGGAGCAGGGCGATTGATCCATTCTTCATCATGTCTATTCGTATCCTGGTCTACTACTTCTTATCGTCGAGGAGCTTCTTGACCTTGAAGGCTAGTGTCTGGTAGTGTGCACGTAGCTCTCTGTCGGTGGTGGAGCTGGCTCGCTGCTCTAGGATAGGACGTATCTTCACCAGTGCTGCGTAGAAGTACTGGTCAGAGGTGTCGAGGGCAGGGACATTGGCCATCGGATAGATGTTAGCCGAGGGATCGCCACCGCCGTAGCTGAGACGACCTCTGCTGAGGAGCGTAGAGAAGTCTGTAGGGGCAGAGGCGCTGAGACGAAGCATATCCATCGTCATAGGCCCGCTGGTGAAGCCATAGGGCATATTGGGGGTAGCCTGACGGGCGTTGGTAGCACCAACTACTGCCTTGTCTATGAAGTTACGCTGCATGAAGCGCTCCATGTGGTTGGGGGCAGTCCCCGCAATAGTGGAGGCGAAGATAGCCTTGTAGAGATCATCGAAGTACTCTCCGAGCGAATAGCTATTCTTATCTACCTGCGAAGCGATGATGATACGGGCACGTAGGTTGAGGATGTCGTTATTGATGAACTCCAGTAGCTGGTCAAAGTAGCTAACATCCATCGGTAGCTTCCGCTCTAGACTACGATCGGCATAGCTCTGGAAGCGCTTAGCCTCCGCTAGGATCCATTGGAAGGCTTCGCGCTGCTTGGCCTTAGGTACGACCTGATAGCGGGGAAGGCTGGTGGAGAGACGAGCTTCACGGGTCACCACACCACCGACGAGCGACATGACATTCTTGAGGTAGAGGTAGTACTGCTGGACGACTGCGAGGTACATCGCCTTCTTCTTGCGACTGTCGGGGTCGTTCTGGATCCACTGCTCGAGGTGCGAGCGGATGATCGCTAGGTTCTTCATCCCAAGCGTGCTGCTCATCAGGTGGTCATCCCCGAGGTCTTCGGTACGGACAGTTGGGTCTACGGAGTAGGTCTGCCTTGGAGCATAGCGGTAGATGGGGTTAGCGACCTTCTTATTGACAAACTCTACCAGACGCTTGGCTTCACGGGCGGGATCTCCCTCTTCCTCGGGGAAGTAGCGGTAGCCCCACTCTATGGCGTAGCGGTCGTATTCGCCGAGGACGTTGTTGATGAGACGGACACCCTTGTCGCTAGGCTGTGCTACATAGTTGTAGAACTCTCCATCCATGATCGAGGGAGCTAGTCCATGCTCACTCGTGAACTTTGCAGAGCGAAGGTTCGCAGTCGAATAAGCGGTGGAGGCAGCATAGTTATTGAGCAAGCCAAGGGTCTTCCCTACCTCCTGCGTGACGAGGGCAGAGAGCGACTCGAGGAAGCGATCCTCGGGCAAGCATGCGCTGCGTACTGCGGGGTCGATGGCAGCGGTGGTGATGAAGCGTTGCTTGTGGATGAGGCTCTCCACGTTGTTATAGATCAGGAGCGAGGCATTGAAGATCTCTCCAGTACGTGGGTCGAACCATGAGGCGCCCGAGACGGTCTCCTGCGAGTTAGGTATGTAGCGGATAGTGGAGTATTCGAGGTTGTCTGGGTCAAAGTTCTTGTCCCGAGGGAAGTCTCGTACCTCGATCGCGTTGCGGAAACCCGCTGCCTCAAAGGCCTTATTCCACCTCAATACACCTTCCCTCACAGCCTTTGCCCAGGTAGCGGGGAAAGCGTTGTCGAGGTAGAAGGTAATCTTCTTCTCAGGTTCTACTAGTACTCCTTTGGCGTAAGCTTTCTTGTCCTTGGGGGATGAGGCACCAGCGGTGGGCAAGGTACGAGGCTCACTCTGGTCGAGGTAGTCGGGGAAGGAGACCTTACGTGACGTCTCATAGCCCACACGAGCATCTGCTAGACGAGGGGTGGCCTGCGAGGGCTTCACCGGAAGGATGGTATAGGTAACCTCAGCCGTGAGGGGCATATCCTTGGCGACGGTTAGCACGCCCATCAGGGAGGCCGTTACGGAGAAGTTCATCTCGACCTTGACACTGGCATTGGTATCAAAAGCCTTTAGCCCTCGGATGAAGGTTAGGTTACTATTGCGGGATGAGGATAGCTTGAAGGGTCCCTGCTCCTTGGGGATAATCTCAAAGAAAGGATTACTCTCCGTGACGAGCGAGTTAAGACTGAGCACTACGGCAGAGCTATCGGCAGTGTAGACCTTCGGAGTGAAGGACATGACCACAGGGTCACGATAGTTAAGCTCAAGGGCCTGCTGTAGCTGACGGGAGGCATCCCTGCGGTAGACGAGGGTATTGGGAGCCTTCATGACGATGACGCTGTCCTGCTTCTCTAGTCTGAAGACGAAGGGAGCGGAGTTCTTCGACCCCACAGCTAGATAGTCAGGGTCGGTGGTGGAGGTGATCGTCGCCCCCATCATCAGCTCCTGTCCTAGGTATTTCGTGGGAAGCTCGAGGAAGACTTCGCCGTCGATCTTGTGGAGGGAGACGAACTTGCCACGGGCACTCTCCACCTTCTTGTCCTTAAAGAACTTGATGTACGGGGTCTCCTCCTTTTTCTTCTTCTCTTCCTTCTCTGGCTTTTCTTCCTTTTTCTTCTCTTCCTTCTTGGGTTCCTGCTTCTTCTCTACCTCCTTGGGTTTGGTCTTGAGTGTGTCGATCTGCGCCGAGGCAGAGAGCGTGTAGCCACCCAGTAGGAGTAGAGTCACCACGAGGGTGCGAATGCTGCTCTTGTGCATGAATCTATCGTTTATTGTATTTGTGATTTTATCGTTGGGATGGTAGCGTCTCCGCTCTTGCATGGGTGAGGCTGTGTGATAAGGGGTGCTTATGACACAGCCTCACCCATGAAAAGCAGAGCGCAATGTGAGGGCCTAGCGGGGCTCTCGGTAGACGAGCTTCGTTACCCGACCCAGCGAGGGTGTCTCGCCAGAGTTGCTGAGCCGTACTACCTGAGACGTCATAGCTATAGACCGCCCCTGCCGAGCCGTCATAGGTAGCGATGTAGAGGCGTGTCCCTCCCGAGAGCACCATGCTCTGTATCGTCTCCGTGGCTCCGAGCGTGATGTAGGCCTCGGGGGAGGTAGCTTGACGCTGTAGGGTCATAGAGGTGAACCTTGTTGCCAGCAGCTACGTAGGCCGAGTTGTGCTCAGGGCGCAGGGTGAGGTGAGTCGGGCTGTCTGTCCCCTTGTAGGTAATGCGCTGCATGGGGTAGCTTGTCCCAGCCTTGGAGGAGCTGAGGAAGAGGTTAGGCTCGATCAGCGCTAGGGTATACTCACTCGAGGATGCACTATGAGTCAGCAGAGCTACATGGCTCATCGTCGTAGTACCTGACATATCGAGGAGGGTACTTCCAGAGAAGGGATTACCCGTGACAGATACGTCTTGTCCAGTGAAGGGATCGGGCTCGCTGTAGGTGGCCTTGAAGGGATAGACCTTATTCCCCGAGCCAGCAAGCTCCAGCACGATGGCTGTACCCGTAGTCTCATCGAAGAGCGTTAAGCCACCCGAGTAGATCGCATTGCGCCATACACTGATTCGCCCTGCTAGGACGGGGAGGGTGCCAGAGAAGGCAGCCTTGAGGCGAGCGTCATTCAGACGGCGAGGGAGCGTCGTCTGTAGACCTACGGTATAGAGGTTTCCCCCTGCTACGACATACTCATTGAGGTCCTGCGAGGAGAAGATATGCGCCTGGATGGTATGCCCATTGAAGTTCATACGAGGCCTATGACCTTCAGAGAGTCTGCATTCATTCTATAGCCCCAGGTGTCGGCACCGACGAAGAGGTAGTTGGTCGTCCTCCCTGCCCCCGTGGTATGGGTAAACATACTCAGCGTCTGTGGTGTCCCCGTTAGGTCACGATCGACCCCACCCTCGGTGAAGATGTCCGCAACGGGATTGGCGGCCTGCCCGAAGGGGTAGTAGCCGACAGCCGTCTTCCCCGACTGCTGTGTGAGGGCATAGAGCCCCTCACGATACTTGAAGTTCACACGGATGCGGAAGCGATGGTAGTAGGTACCATCAGGGGTCTGCATCTTGAGGCGAGCAGGGTGAATACCATAGTCCGAGCTCTTAGTCGGTGTATAGGCGAGGGTGCTGGTCGTAGAGACCTTCTTGTAGTCCACTTCCCACTCGATCGTAGGAGTCACACTTGCCCCATTGGTGATCTTATACTGGGGAGCCTGTATCGTGAGCGTAGAGCCAAACTCTACCTCGTAGAGCTCCTGGAGCTGCGAAGTGGGGTCTACCACCTCTAGGGGATGCGTCACCCCCGTAGAGTGATCCTTGTAGCACGAGCTGACGACTCCGAGGGTAAACAAGGAGAAGAGCGCTATGCTGAGCTTATATGTCTGTCGCTTCATGTGTCTTATTGTCTGAATTGTTCGAGAGCACGTTTGGTCACCTCTGGGATAGGCTCACCGATCTCGTTGAGGGCAGCCTCGATATTGACCAGGAGCTGATAGAAGACCTCTACATTACCTAGATGGCTAAAGGCATCATAGAGCGCATTCTCATCCTGATTGTAGCGAGCAAGGATAGCTCGGTACTTCCTTAGGGAGAAGTCTCCACAGAAGAACTGGTAGCTGGAGTTCATCCAGAAGTCTCGTGTGATCATCAGTCCATTGTTGGCTGTCACCGTGATGCGGTTCAGCTCCGTGAAGGCTGTCCTCAGATCCGAGGTAGCCTCTAGCACTAGGACGAGCGTATCGGCCTTACCCTCCTCGGTCTGGAGGGCACTACGGATAAAGGTCACAGGGAACGTCCCATTCAGGGAGTCCGCAGCGAAGGTATATTGGCTCTCTAAAGCCTTGAAGTGCTGCCCCACACGTGCCGTAGAGGCAGCTTCGTCTACCCGCACTCTAAAAGCTAGCGGAGTAGAGGCAGCCGTGCCCGTATGGCGTACTGGGATATTCACCGTGAACTCGGTGAGGGCATCGGGACGTGTCCCATAGCTCTCCCGTATGATGCGGTCATCAGCACTGGCAAAGTGGAAGTACACACTACGTGGGGCTGAATAGAAGCCATCACGACTGATATACTCTATACGCTCGTCCTCGGTCTTCTGGCAGCTCGTGAGCGTAAGCCCAGTGAGTGCAAGGCAGAGGAGGAGCTTTATATGGATCCTTTTCATTGTTCGCATTATCTGAGGGTGATCGATCAGTGATTGCCGTAGGTAAGCTCCAGCTGTGGCCAGGGCAGGGTGAACATCTCTTCCGTGGGCGTCACACTCTCCCCGGTGAGAGAGGGGAAGGCAAGGAAGAAGTGCTTGATCGCATGGAACGATAGCCCCTCTCCAGGTGTCTCACGGATGTACTCGCGCATCAGTTCCTTGTCAAAGGCAGCCTGATTCGAGAAGTTAGCAGTCGTCAGTGGCGCTAGCCCTCGGCTGTCACGTACCTTGTTCAGTGCTTCTACAGCTGCAGCAGGATCGGTAGGGATAGCTCGCTTCGGCTAGGATGTAGTACATCTCGGGTAGGCGAATGAGCATGATCCCCTTGCTCGAGGTCGCTATGGAGCGAAGCAGATCCCTATCTGGAAGCAGACGGATGAACTGCGTGTAGGAGTCGATCTGACGGAAGTAGGCTACCTGACGATTGTCAATGGAGGCTCCCCCGCCTAGTGGAGTGTAGAGCTCATTGAGGGCTCGGAGCAGGCGTCCCTGATCGACATTACCAGCACCCCCCGTAGAGAGGTAGGTCGTAGCTACCCAGTCGAGGAACTTAGGAGCATACAGCCCAAAGACAAGCTCCCGGTCAGCAGGAAGCGGGTCACATTAGCGAAGGCAGAGCGGTCCGCTAGGCCGAAGTCCGCACTATGAGCGATGACCTTCTGCGCATATTCAATAGCCTTGGCAGTCTCACCCATAGCATTGTAGACACGTGCCTTCGTGGCATAGACAGCATACTTATTGAAGTGCACGATGCGGTTCGTCTCGTAGGTCGCTGCCGAGAGATCACCTCCCCGGATCGACTCATCACCACCGAGGAGTGCCTCGGCTTGGTCGAGGTCAGCTAGGATATTCTTGTACGTATCCTCGAGGTTGTAGAGACGCTTATTCTGGAGGTTGAAGTCATAGGAGTAGGGAATACCACGTGTCGTCTTGAGAGTCCCAGCAGCCTTAGCTCGGCGGTAGTCCGCAGCGAAGATACGAGCGACATCAAAGTGCAGGAAGGCACGTAGCCCGTAGGCTTCACCTCGAGCGAGCTGGAGCACATGCCCCGAGAGGGCGCTCTTCTGAGCATTGGCGAGGATGTTATTGACGTAGGAAATCACTTGGTACTGGGCAGACCAGATAGCGTCGATCTGATCCCGCACCTGGGGATTGGTGTAGCGATAGCGATTCACATGATAGTTCATGGACACACTATTCACATTACCTATCGTCTGGGAGATATTCTCTAGGAATCCTGCTGTAAGTACCCCTCCATAGAGCCCCTGCTCTGCCATCGAGCCATAGACCCCATACATAGCATCCTCGTAGCCTCGTATCGTGGAGAACTGTACATCCTCGAGGAGCGTACCCTTGGACTGGATATCAAGGAACTTATTGCAGGGAGGGCAGTGAGGCCAGCGTCAGTAGACCCACAGCCAGGGGCGGATTATCATCTTTCTCATCATTGTATCGTTGAGGAGTGGGTGGTTAGAAGGAGAGGCGAGCCGACAGCTCTATACTCCGTGCGAAGGGATAGTCTCAGCCCACGCTCACGCTTGACCGTGGAGAGATAGAAGAGGTCATTGGAGAGGAGCTCGAAGCGTGCACGACGTAGGTGTAGCTTCTTCACCCATGCTGCCTCCGTCTCGTAGGCTAGAGAGAGGCTACGCAGGGTCAGGTAGTACTCCTTCTGTACGAAGCGACTGCTCTGATAGGGACTCTCGCGGTTGGCGATATCCTTGTACTTGGCGACATCGCCGGGCTTCTTCCAGCGGTCGTTCAGCACACGCTCGTCGGCATTGTACTGGGGGTCTGCACCCTCTACTCGAGAGGCAAGGGTCTGGTTGTAGACGACAGCCCCTAGGGAGTAGCCAAAGCTAGCATTGAGCGAGAAGCCCTTGTAGAAGAGGTAAGACGAAAGCGTCCCATAAGCCCAAGGGCTTGTATCACCGAAGACGATACGGTCGTTGGAGTCGTAGTCGAAGGTATAGGAGCCATCACGCTTGATGTGATCTCCTTACCCGTGGCGGGGTCGATCCCAGCCGAGGGGACTACCTTCAGAGCCGTGAGTGATTGCCCTTCCTCGTAGAGAGGGAGCGGGGTCGTGGAGCGGTTCAGCACCGTGTCCTTGGCATAGGAGTCGTTCAGTGCCTTGAGGGCATTACTGATCTTCTTCACCTTATTCCTATTATAGGAGTAGTTCAGAGCGAGCGTCCACTGCAGATCTTGGTTCTGAATAGGCACAACACGGGTGGAGAATTCCAGCCCTGAGTTCACGACCTCCCCCGACGTTCTGCTTTGCCGTGACGACACCGATCGAGGGCGCCTTCGTGACATCCAGCAGGAGGTTATCCGTCAGCTTACGATAGGCATCGAAGGTCAGATCCCAGCGACTCTTGAAGAGCGTTAGGTCAAGCCCCACATTCTGGTTCAGCGTACGCTCCCACTTGAGGTCAGGGTTCCCGATGCCACGGGGCACAGCACCTGCACCGACTAGGTAGTTGATATTCTTATTGTAGTCGTAGGTCGTGTAAGCCTGGTAGGGCTCGAAGGACATATTCCCTAGATACCCAAGGCTCGCACGGAGCTTCAGCAGTTGGATATTCTTGTTGCCCTTGAAGAAGGACTCGTTGTGGATATTCCATCCGCCACCGAGCGACCAGAAGGGAGCAAAGCGCTGGTTCTTCCCGAACTTCGAGGAGCCCTCATAGCGGAAGACGAAGTCCAGCGAATAGCGGTTATCATAGATGGCATTCCCGTTGAGGAAGAAGCCCGCAGCCGTAGAGTAGTTGTCCGAACCTGAGGGGCGAGCACCACTGCGATAGCCAAGGGCGAAGTTAGGGTGCCCAAGGTTGTCTGAGTAGAAGCCTCGGCTCGTGTAGGTGGAGGCATCAGAGGACGAAGACTCAATATTAGCCCCAGCCATAGAGGTGACATAGAGCTTGTCGAGGAAGGTGCGGTTGTAGGACACCATCAGCTTCCCCATGTAGTTGAAGCCCTTCGACTGGTTCTCTACCATCTCCCCACGCTGGTCGAGAGCGTCGCCACGGAAGTCATTGGAGAGAGGTGAACGGAACTACGACCACTACCACTACGGATCGCAAAAGAGAAGTCTCCGTCTACACGGAAGTCCCCAACCCAAGCCTGCAGGGTAGAGGTATTCAGCAGGTCGATATTCTGCGACTGATTATAGCTCCCGAGCTTGGCCTCATAGAGCGGGTTATTGACCCGATCCCCATTGAAGCTCCTGACGAGCTGCCCATCCGAGCCATAGGGCGAGAGGTAGGGGTTCATACGGGAGAAGTTGCTGAACGAACCGTAATTGGGCTCGTCCGAAGAGACCCTATTGACCGTAAGGTTATTGGATAGGAAGATGCGATTAGGGTCTGTTGTAGGAGAGCTTGAAGCTTCCAGACACACGCTCACGTCCAGACTGGATCATGACACCCTGCTCGTTGCCGTAGCGGAGGGTTAGGCCATAGCGGACGAACTGGTCACCACCCTCTGCACTGAGGCTGTGAGAGTGAGAGACACCCATGCGTAGGGGCTTAGAGAGCCAGTCCGTATTCACCCCACTGCGGATCATGCGTACCACGGCGTCACGCTCTAGGTCCTTACGATACTGCTCGGCAGGGATCGATACCCGTGTAGACCCCAGCTAGGGTCCCTCATAGCGGAGCTTCTGCTCGGGGTTCAGCAGGTGGTAACCACTGAGGTCTGGAGTGGTGAGGCGGAGCGTACCACTATAATTAAGGCGGATAGCACCACTGTTCAATAGGCTTGGTGGTGATGACGATGACCCCAGCTGCCCTTCGCCCCATAGAGCGCAGAGGCAGAGGCGTCCTTGAGCACAGTGACGCTCTCAATGGTGTTCATATCCATATCGTAGATGTAGTTCACGTCCACGATAGCTCCATCTACGACGAAGAGAGGGAGGTTGGCAGCACCTGAGAACGTCGCACGACCACGGAGGTTGAGGTCTGGGCGAGCATTCGGGTCAGAGCCGAGGTTATTCTGCTGCACGATCTGTAGCCCCGGGACAAAAAGCCTCAAGACTCTCCAGGAGGTTCTTCGTTCCTACAGAGAGGAGCTCCTTGGCCTTGACGGTCGTCTGCGAACCAGTGAAGCTCTTCTTATCCTTCTTCGTGAAGCCCGTGACGACAATATCTGAGAGCGTCTCACTATCGGGCTCTAGGGTGATACGATGGGGCTTTCCTGCCTGCAGGGTGAGACTCTTAGCCTTATAGCCAATGAAGCTTAGGCGGATCGTCTCGCTAGGCTTCGTGGTCTTGAACTCAAAGTGTCCTTTGGCGTCCGTAATAAACCCACCAGTCATCCCACTGACACAGTAGGTGACCCCCATCATGGGCTCGCCGAACTCATCTAGGGACGATCCCACTGATCGGGGAATAGGTGGATTTGGGTTGATCTTGTTGTCCTGCTTGGCTCGTCGGCGCACTAGATGCAGCTAGTGCCGGGGGGAGAGCAAGCATTAGCCATCCGCAGGCTAATAACGTAGTTTTTAATCTCATTGCGACCTATTAAATAGTGATACAATCTCTGGCCAAGGGCGGTCGGTTCCCCCTACTCGATCATAGCTCTACTCACAATAGAGTCTATGGGGTGTGGATCGTTTCTTTCCCGTGACCAGAGTGCGTTGTGAATTATAATGACAAATAGTAAGGGGAACAATCCCCCTTAGACGACCACGCCAAAGTCATTTGGCCAGTCTCAAAAGCACCTTATTTCACAAAATTAGCAATTGATTTCCATAATTCCTAGCAAACTACCAAACTCCTCCCCCAAACAGCAACATACCCCCACCCCACCTCTTGCCCATATCCGCCCTAGACCACCCTAAGACCCTACGATCACCCACCTATCACACCTAGCCCCCACCCACAACTCGCCATAGGAGCACTTCATCGACCACCCACCCTTATTAGACCTATTGCACCCATTGGATCGATTAGACCCTACTCTCTAATAGCACCAGCCCCACACGCATCGGAGACACGTGTGGGGCTGGTAGCTTTAGAGATAGCTATCGTAGACGAGACTATTCCTCCTTGGGGGTGAGGCCCTAGCTTCTCGGCCTCACGTAGCATATAGGCATAGGCGGGCTCAGTACTCGTTGGGGATGGTGCCGTCAAGGATAGCATCCTTGATAGCGTCCTTGATGAGCCCCACCTCTCGACAGGGGGAGAGGGCAAAGGTCTGCATGATGAGTTCCCCAGAGATGGGGGGCTGGAAGTTGCGCACACGATCCTTCTCCTCGATGTCGGTAAGCTTTTGTCGCACAAGGATGTAGTTATCGAGGTACTTGCGCACCTTCTGCGGGTTCTTGCTGGTGATGTCAGCCTCTACGAGGAGCATGAGGGTCGTCAATATCATCCCCTGCCTCGAAGAGCAGGCGACGCACAGCCGAGTCCGTAACCCCTTCGTCCACAAGCGTAGCTGGGCGCATGTGCAGATCGACGAGCTTCTCCACGTAGTGCATCTTGTGGTCTAGAGGCAGGCGCAGACGACGGAAGATACGTGAGACCATCTTCATCCCCACGTAGTTGTGGTTATGGAACGTCCAGCCTAGGCGATGGTCAAACCGCTTCGTCCGAGGCTTACCGATGTCATGCAGTAGAGCAGCCCATAGGAGCCAGAGATCCTCCTCACGGCAAGGGCGGGAGGCAAGCGCCTTGGCCAGGTTGTCTACGACCTTGTAGGTATGGGTGAGGTTGTCCTTATGCCCGATGCCCTCACGGGTCTCTGCTCCCTTCAGCTCAAGGAGCTCGGGGAAGAGGATCTCCATCAGTCCGGTCTGCTCGAAGAGCTCCAGCCCGACAGAGGGACGAGGGGATAGGAGGATCTTGTTGAACTCCGTAGAGATGCGCTCTGCCGAGACGATGCTGATGCGCTCCCTATTGCGCCCAATCGCTGCAAAGGTGTCGGGATCAATGAAGAAACCCAGCTGAGAAGCGAAGCGTATAGCTCGCATCATGCGCAGAGGGTCATCACTGAAGGTCACATCTGGGTCAAGGGGCGTACGCAGGGTCAAGTTGTCCATATCATCCAGCCCATCGAAGGGATCGACGAGCTCGCCGAAGCGATCGGCATTCAGACAAAGGGCTAGAGCGTCGATCGTGAAGTCTCGTCGCTCCCCGATCCTCCTGCAGCGTGCCATCCTCCACGAAGGGCTTACGGCTATCAGGGGCTATAGCTCTCGGCGGGCACCGACGAACTCCAGCTCTATATCGCCCTTCTTGACCCGTGCAGTGCCGAAGCGAGCGAAGACCGAGAGCTTCGCACCTCGTCCGAGTCGCTCTGCCACCGCCTTTAGCGAGGTCTATCCCCCTACCTACGGAGACGATGTCGATGTCCTTGGAGGGGCGATAGAGGAAGAGGTCACGCACGTAGCCCCCCGACCACGTAGGCTTTCACACCGAGGCTGTCAGCAGCCCTCGCCAATGAGATGAAAGAGGGGTATCTATCTTGTCGCAGTCGGATCTTCGTCTGGCATAATCTTGTGGGTGGGGCTACCGACCAGCGAGCACGAGGAGCACGCTGACATCGTGGGGGATATACCGGGGATACGTGAGGCCGCTCCGATCGTCGCAGGGCGGATGCGCTCGAGCTTCTGTCGAGCCTCTGTACTCAGGGCTTGGATACTGCTGTAGTCGAGTCCCTCGGGGATGAAGACGTACTCCAGTCGCTCGAGTCGCTCGGCCTGCTGTCGCTCACGCTCTATATAGCCACGGTACTTGATGAGGGATCTCGGCACACTCGACGCATCTCCCTCTCGCCGTCTAGGGATACGCTCTATGGCTCGAGCTAGAGCAGGGGACGAACTGGGCGAGCTGGGCGAGGCTCAGCTGGGGACGCAGGACGAGGTCTACGAGCTTGCACCCCTGACGGAGGGGGACTAGTCCCTCCTGCTCTAGGCTGGGGTCGATCTTATCAGGGGCGGATCGAGTAGCCCTCTATGAATTGTATGAGGCGGTCTCGCTCCTCCATCTTCTCCGCCAGTAGCTCTGCCCTCGCCTGGGTGGCGAGACCGAGCTCGATCGCCCGAGGGGTCAGGCGCATATCGGCATCATCCTGCCTGAGTAGGATGCGGTACTCGGCTCGTGAGGTGAACATACGGTAGGGCTCATCCACCCCCTTGGTCACGAGGTCGTCAATGAGCACACCGATATAGGCCTCGGAGCGACTGAGCGTGAAGGGGAAGGTCATGCACCGACTGATGAGCATCGATCCCAGCGATGAGCCCCTTGGCCTGCAGCCTCCTCAGCCCTTTGTCGTCCCGTTCACCGTCCTGCGAGGAAGAGCCCCTGTACCACCTTGCTCTCCAGCGTATGGTGGAGCTGTGTGGGGTCAAAGAAGTCGTACTCGATGGCATAGCCTGGGCGATACAGACGGACGTCCCGGAGGGCGGGTATCTGACGAAGAGCCTCTAGCTGCACCTCTAGGGGCAGGGAGGAGGAGAAGCCATTGATATAATATTCGTTGGTACGCTCCCCCTCGGGCTCTAGGAAGAGCTGATGCTGTGTCTTCTCTGCGAAGGTCACAATCTTCGTCTCTATGCTCGGGCAGTAGCGAGGCCCTATGCTCTGTATCTGTCCGTTGTAGAGGGGGGAGCGATCGAGTGCTGCACGTAGCACCTCGTGGCAGGCTTCGTTGGTATAGAGCGTATAGCAGGGGAGCTGCTTGAGGGGCGAATGAGCAGGCGTGTCCATGAAGGAGAACTTGTGATAGTCCTCCTCTCCATCCTGTACTCCGATCTCCCCTCGTTGGATGCATGCCTCTAGGTCTATGCTACGTATATCCACTCGGGGGAGTACCCGTCTTCATGCGGTCGGTGCGGATACCTGCGGCACGTAGCTCCTCGGTCAGCCCATAGGTAGCGGGCTCGGAGACCCGTCCTCCACTCATCTGATGCTCTCCGAAGTGCATGACCCCTGAGAGGAAGGTGCCCGCTGTGAGGATCACCGCACGTGCCTCGAAGTGTACCCCAAGCGCCGTATCCACACCCCTGCACCCTACCCTCCTGGATCTCCAGATGGGTCACCGTATCCTGCCATAGGTCTAGGTTCGGCTCATCGTCCAGCTCCTCTCGCCAAGCCTCCATGAAGCGCTGGCGGTCACTCTGTGCTCGGGGACTCCACATAGCGGGATCCCCTTACTGCGGTTGAGCATGCGGAACTGGATCGCTGTCCCGATCCGTGATGAGCCCCATACGTCCTCCGAGTGCGTCTATCTCACGCACGATCTGCCCCTGGCGATACCGCCCACAGCGGGGTTACAACTCATCTGTCCGATCTTGTTCATATCGGGCGTGATGAGCAGCGTATGCGAGCCTAGGCGAGCAGCTGCGACAGCAGCCTCACAGCCAGCGTGCCCTGCACCTATGACGATGACGTCGTAGCTGTGCATGTAGGGGGGACTAGACGTTGAAGCGGAAGTGCATGATGTCGCCATCCTGGACGACATACTCCTTACCCTCGACAGCCATCTTCCCAGCCTCCTTGACGGCGGCTTCACTGCCGTAGTGGACGAAGTCCTCAAACTTGATTACCTCGGCACGGATGAAGCCCTTCTCGAAGTCCGTGTGAATGGCGGCTGCTGCACGGGGTGCCTTGCTCCCCTTGGTATACGTCCAGGCACGTACCTCCTGTACGCCTGCGGTGAAGTAGGTCTCTAGGTTCAGCAGGGCATAGGCAGCCTTAATGAGACGTGCTACACCTGACTCCTCCAGCCCGATCTCCCCGAGGAACATCTGACGCTCCTCATAGGTCTCGAGCTCTGCGATCTCACTCTCGATCTTCGCTGCTACGACGAGTAGGTCTGCACCCTCGTCCTGGATAGCAGCACGCACCTGCTCTACGTACTGATTGCCACTGAGGGCGGAGGCCTCATCGACGTTGCAGACATAGAGGACAGGCTTGCTGGTCAGCAGATAGAGCTCACGGGCGACCTTCTCTTCGTCCTTCGTCTCGAAGGTCACGGTGCGGGCGTTACGTCCCTGCACAAGTGCCTCCTTGTAGCGGCTCAGCACTTCGTAGGCGAGCTTGGCAGCCTTGTCGCCACCCGTCTGAGCCTGCTTGTAGACCTTCTGTAGGCGAGCCTCTACGGTCTCCAGATCCTTGAGCTGTAGCTCGGTGTCGATGACCTCCTTGTCACGTACGGGATCGACGCTCCCATCGACGTGGGTGATATTGTCATCGTCGAAGCAACGCAGGACATGTAGGATAGCATCGGTCTCACGGATATTGGCGAGGAACTTATTCCCAAGCCCTTCGCCCTTGCTTGCGCCCTTGACAAGCCCTGCGATATCCACGATCTCGACGGTCGTGGGGACGATCCGCTGGGGGTGGACGATCTCGGCGAGCTTATTCAGACGTTCATCGGGTACGGTAATGACCCCGACATTGGGCTCGATGGTGCAGAAGGGGAAGTTAGCGGACTGTGCCTTAGCGTTGGATAGGCAATTAAATAGGGTAGACTTACCCACGTTGGGTAGGCCTACGATACCGCATTGTAGAGACATATGGCTTATTCTTTATATACTTATCTGTGAGGTGCAAAGATAATCAAAAGCCCGCAGACCTCTGCCCCCACTCCCTCCGCTTCTCCGCCCCTCCCCCACCCCGTCTCTAGCCCTAGGAGCAAAAAGGCAAAGGACACCCCTACTAAGACACCAATACACCCCCACCCTCCGTGGGATCCCTGCGTGAACTCCCCCACAAGGAGTCCCTCGCCCCTCCCACGAGAGGGACTGACACCCACTACCACGGAATCGGGCGCTCCTATATAATACGACTACCCCCACCGCAGGCGAACCTGCAGCAGGGGCAATCTAACTTAAGATTTAGAAAGAATTAGAGACGGCTTACGCTTAGTCTTCGTTGATCATGCTGAAGAGCTCTTCGGCAGCGGCACGTGACCCCGTCTTGCTGTGCCCTTCGACGGCGAGGCAGGTGTGCATCTCCCCGACCTTCACACCCTTGTCATAGAGTGCTGTGAAGTACTTCTGGATAAGCTCCTCGGCTCGTTCACGCTCCTGCACAGGGCCGAAGGGGTTGGCGAAGTACGAGGTCACAAGGCCCGTCTCCGTCGTCGTCCCCTTGGCTCGGCGTGCACCTGCCTCGAAGGTCTTCACGGCCTCATCTCGGTCGTCGAAGAGGGCGATCTTCTGCTCGCAGTCCTCATAGTTATTAGCATAGAGGAAGTAGTCCACGGGGAAGCCCTTAGAGATGACTTCGTAGGTAGAGATGGGGATGGTCACACGGGCATTGACCTTGTCGGGGTTGGTGTGATCCTCGGTCAAGCTGTGAGAAGGCATACATAGGATCGAGGTCGTCCGTACGTACGAAGGCTCCGATCTCCGTCCCGTAGGCACGTATCGTCCCGTCCTCGTGGAGCTTGAGATAGCCCATGTCGTCGAAGATGACACGCATGTGACGGATGTACTTCTCGTTGAGTGTGCGGAAGGCTTCGAGGCTTTCGCTCTTCCCCGCACCACTATCACCCATGATGATGATGTTGGCCACACGGCTGTTCTTCAGGACGATATTGACCATAGCACCGTGGATAGGGAGGTTGCCACGCTCCATCTGCTTGATGTTGTGCAGGGTCAGGAGCATCTTCTTCATGTAGCCGAAGTAGTCGATCTCGTCGCTGTAGTTGGCGTAGCCGATGAGGATGTCGTTCTTCTTGTCCTTGTGGTAGAAGGTACGCTTCTCCTCGTGCCCATCAGGGTAGCCGAAGATATAGATCATATCCGGCTTCTTACCGATGTATTCGTTGGAGCTTAGCCAGCTCGAAGAGGTTCGACAACCCAAGACCGTGGCACATGAAGTCCTTGTGGAAGTAGACGAACGCTAGTAGATCGCCCACCTTGGCTGGATAGAGGAACCACTCATCCTCACTGAGGATTATGTGGTCTGCGGGGTTCGACTGATGCTCCTGGAAGATCCCATCACGCGTATTCTTCTTCGTGTAGGAGACATAGGGAGGATTGATGATGATGGAGTCGATGAAGGGGATAGCAGCCAAGCCCTTGTATTCGATCGGGCAGTTCCATGGGGCATCATTCAGGATAAGCCCCGCATTAACCCCAGCTGTCGTCTGGCGGTAGACATGGCTAGCGAAGCCATTGACGACCTCCTTGGTGCGGCGGTAGATGGAGAGAATGAGCTCGTTGAAGAGTTCGTATGCCTGCACGAAGCGCACATTCTGTAGCCCCTCCCCCTGACGCTGGTTGTGCACGACAGCGATACGCTCCATGCGACGCCAGTAGTGGTAGAGGAGTTCTATGAGCTCGAGGAAGAGATCACGGTCCTTGAAGAAAGGTGCATACTTATTGTTCGTTGCTAGGAGTTCTTCTACCTCGCAGACACTCAAGAAGCGGATCACCTCCATAAGGGAGTGGATGAGATTATCATCTGTCTGGAAGTCTTCGATGAAGGCATCGTAGATAATCGGGTTGTCCTTCTTTAGGTGAAGGATGAAGGACTCGACCACACGCCCGTAGGCGTAACTACTGAGGATCTTTCGGCGATTATCGCAGTACTTCGAGGTAAAGTTGATGATTGCTCTGCCTCGGTTTAGAGTGAATTCACGTAACATTTCCTTATATTCGGTTGGATTAATAGATACGCTAGTCGCTCTAACGCAAAGACAAATATATCCCAAATATCCTCAATAAAAGAAATATTTATCCTATATACCTATAAATAGCTACTTTGCCCTGCCGACTCTACAACCAGCCCTGCTACCTACCCCCCTACTACCCTCATCCCATCCACTAACCATCATACCACCCCTACCCAGCACCAGCTAGCCCACTGACCTCACCTACCAGCGCACCACCCTCACCTACCAGCCCTGCGCACCCCTCCCCGCCTCCACTCAGTGGCCTTCGCCAGACCTTTGCTGACCAGCTATTAGACCCTATCGCACTCATTAGACCTACCGCACCCACCTACCCCGCCTACTACTAGCATCAGCCTACCAGCCAGCCCACCGACCCTACACACCCACCGCCCTCACCTATCAGCGCAGTGCCCCTCCCCGCCTCCACTCAGCCTCCTTAGCCAGACCTTCGCTGACCACTTATTAGACCCTATCGCACCACCTACCCTGCCTACTACTAGCATCAGCCTACCAGCCACCCCATCCTACCCAGCACCTGCCAGCCTATCCGACCCTACACCGCCATCGCCCAGCACCACTAGCCCAGCTATCCCCCTACCCGCCTCCACCCAGCCTCCTTCGCCAGACCTTCGCTGACCTCCTATTAGACCTATTGCACTTATTAGACCCTATCGCACCTACCCCCCTACTACTCCCACACCGCCATCATACACCAGCTGACCGAGTACGGTCTAGTTCCTGGCCCCCTCCACACTGCCCCTCCGTCACAGTCCTCTCGAGAGGGGGAGATAGGAGCTACCAAGCTCCCCTACTGCGCTCTCGGTGGGAACGCCCCAATCACCTTACATAGGTGATGGAAGCGTTCATTATAGGAGCGCAAGAGCGCTCTCGGTAAGAGCGTCTCGGTCACCTTACATAGGTGATTGGGGCGTTCCTACCGAGAGCGAAACGGCGCTCCTACCGAGGCCTCTCCCGCCCCGCTATAAACTCTGTAACAGAGGCCTTTGCCAGGGGTTGTGCGAAGGTCTTGCAGGGCGATATATTTTTTTTAAATTTGACCCCGAGCCTTGCGATAGAGTTCGTAAGACCAACACTCAACTAACAATACACAACCCATACACCTGTCAGAGAGACCGACCTATGAGACACCTCCTACTCACCCTCCTCCTTGCCCTTGTCTGCGGAGGAGTCATCCGAGCCCAGGAAGCTGAGGCTTGGCTCGAGGGGACACTCGTCAGCAAGACCGACAAGACTCCCTCGTAAAATGCCCTCGTCGCCCCTACGTACAGCCGAGGGACAAGACACCCACTTTCGCACCCTCACCGATGAGAAAGGGTACTTCCTCCTCAAAGCTACCCCAGGAAAGTACCTCCTCGGTGCCTCCTTTGCCCAGCAGGCAATCGTCCTCCGCTCCTCGCTGGAGCTTCGCTCTGGCAAGCTCCAGCTGGGGACTCTACCCGTAGAGCTCACCCGCGAGCTAGAGGCTGTCGTCGTACAGCATAGCGCACCCCTCGTACGCTACGAAGGCACGACCCTCATCTTCGGAGGAGCCGCCTTTGCCCTCGCTCGTGGCGGTAGTGTGCTAGATGGGCTGAAGCTCATCCCTGGTCTCCAGCTAGAGGGAGGTAACACCCTCAAGCTATACGGACTATCCGAGCTTACCGTCTACATCGATGGGCGTCCCCAGCGCATGAGCAAGGACGAAGTCATCTCCTCCTACAGAGCATGTCCCTCAGCGAACTCTCTAGCGTCGAACTCATCCGTGAGCCCGGTGTCGAGTACGGCGGTATCACCACTCCTATCCTCAACATCAAGCGAAAGACAACAGTCGAGGAGGGCGTCAAGGGCTTCACCAGCCTCGTCGGCACCTACCAGCACTACCTCTCCGAGCAGTTCTCCACTCGTGTAAATCTCAGCTACGGACGTAGCCGCTCCTACATCTCCTACACCCCTAGGCGACAGACGTCATAGAGAGACTACCACCTTCTCTACGGGGCACATTGATGACCTTCGTACCGATTCCCGCATCTCCCATCAGGTGGGTTTGGGGACGGATCTTTCGCTGGGCAAGAGACACACCCTCGGCGCTCAGATCCTCGGGAACGATGCCGAAGAGCGACTCCTACTGACGCAGAACATGAGTAACCGCCTGAAGTGGAGCAACCTCTACGGCACACTCTACCACACCTACCGAGCTAGCCACTGGGCACTATGAATGCACGGTCGAAGGTTCGCTGGGGAGCTCTGACCTACGACGAGAGAAGGCTTCATCAGGCGTAGCCAGCAAGGACGAGAACCAGTTCGCACGCCCTAGCCCTAGACTTCAGCCATCAGCTCTCTAGGGTCTTCACCCTCTCCCTAGGAGCAGAAGCAAGCCACGTAGCCGTAGACTCTAGGATCACCCACAGGACGAACAAATCCACGCTAAGAGAATGGAACATAGAGGGATATGCTAGCCTTCGCTTCCGCCTGGAGCGACTCTCGGGCTATGCAGGCCTTCGCATTGCAGGCGAAGATCGTAGGGGAACTTAGGGACGGGCTCAGGTGAGTTCTTCCGCTCCGGCTCAGAGCTGCTCCCCTACGCTTCCCTTCGCATGCCCCCAGCCCGAGACCACCAGATCTCACTGACCCACTCCTCTAGCTACACCCGACCAAGCTACAGAGACCTCCTCGGCTACATCTCATCAGCCTCCGAAGTACTAGCACGTGAGGGGAACAGACATCTCGACCTCGTACTGCAGGAGCTTGACGCTCAACTATAGCTATCTCCAAGCAGCCCAGCTAGAGCTTAGCTATGTCGATACCAAGGAGCCCATCGTAGAGGCCATCACGCAGCAGGGTGGAGTGTACGTACTGCGCCGGCACAATCTGGACTACAGCCGTTATCTACGAGCTCTGCTTGTCCTTCCCATCCCGATCATTCGCCAAGGAGAGCTGAGCTGGACAGCCTCCACCTACCTCGCCGCCCAGCGCCAGTGGGATGCAGGACGTATCAACAGGGGCAGACTACAGCAAGGTCTTCAATGCCTACTACGTCCAGCACAAGCACAACCTCGGACTCCCCTCGGGCTGGACAGCCGACCTTGGCATGACCTATTATAGCGGACTGATGTTTGGGCTCTACCACATGCAACGCCAGTGGTGGGTGGATGCTTCGGTAAGCAAGCGCATACACGACCTGCGCATCACTCTCTCCGCACACGACCTCTTCAACACCAACATCGCACGTGGGAGCTATGAGCTCTCTTCTCCAGCCCTCGCCTTCGAGCGCAATTGGCACAGCCCTCGCCTACAACTTACACTCTCCTACTCCTGGGGTAAGAAAGCCGTCAAGGCACATGACGCACGCTCTAGAAAGGACGACACAAAGCGTCTCTCCACAGACGCGAACGAAGGCCCTAAACATCTCCACCCAATCCGCACAGTAGCTCCACCGCTTAGGCAACATCCACCGACAAGCAGACCTCAAGCACCCATCCAACGCACAGCGGGAGGGGATAGCGACGACACCTCGCTATCCCCTCCCGCACGTTATATAGAAGGCGAAACTCGCTACCTACACGACCTATACACCTTTATTGCTCCACGTGGAACACTCATACCAACCACCCTCACACTCACTCCCCGAAGACACCTTCAACAAGAAAGGCATATCTTTGTACGAGGACTTCACAGAGCGACAACCGCCGCCCCCTCGGCACCCTTCACCCCTCACAGCAAAAGTATGACACAAAAGGAACGACGACAGCAAGGCCTATACTTCGACGCCTCCGACCCAGAGATCATTGAAGAAAGGATGCGAGCCCAGAGACTCATCAATCGCTTCAATCGCCTTGACGAAACAGAGCAGGAAGAAGCTCAACATATCCTCCACGAATTACTAGGGAGCATCGAGGGTAAGTGCTACTTCGTACCCCCAATATTCATGGACTACGGCAGTAACATCCACGTGGGAGATCGCTCGTTCTTCAATACAGGCTTTACTGCGCTTGATACCGGAGAGATACGCATAGGCAAGAATGCCTTTATCGGGCCAAATGTAAGCATCTACACCCCACAGCACCCCCTACTCGCCGAGGAACGCAACACATACTACGAACGTGGACTACCCGTGACCATCGGAGACAACGTCTGGATAGGTGGCTCCGTCACCATCCTTGGCGGCGTAACCATAGGCGAAGGTACGGTAATCGGCGCAGGCAGTGTGGTGACACGAGACATCCCTGCACGTGTTGTCGCCGCTGGCAATCCATGCCGAGTACTACAACCCATCACAGACTCAGACCGAGTGCTAGAGCAAGATTCCCTCTCTACGCTCCACGTGGAACACTCATAAACCATCCTCTCTCATCCCCATAACCCATCCAGCACAACAAGAGCCTATGCCGAAGCGATTGCGCCTGCACCTCCTCCTTTGTATCCTCACGTTCGTCACTCTCGCTGCGTCACCCCTTCGAGCACAGAACTACGACAGCCTTATGCGAGCTCACGGGCTCGTCGATGTGCAGGTAGCAGCGCCACGCATCCAAGTGCAGCTGAAGTACGCCACAAAGGACAACTTCACAGGCGCAAACATGTATGGCTCACTACGTAAGGCCTACCTTCACCCCAATCTCGCTAAGGCTTTAGCTCGTGCCCAAGGGCTACTGGAGAAGGAGCACCCCGGCTATCGTTTCCTTTGTCTACGATGCTGCACGTCCCCTGAGCGCACAGAGACGTATGTACGAGCAAGTAGCAGGCACCTCCAAGCGCATCTATGTAGCACATCCCCGCCGAGGTGGACGGCACAACTACGGGGTGGCCGTAGACCTTACCATCATAGACGAAAAAGGGAAGGCACTGGATATGGGAAGCCCCTTTGACCACTTCGGCGATCGAGCTCACCTCGGAAACGAACGGGCACTTGTGCGCTCAGGCCTCTACGCCCCCTGAGGTACCCCAAAACAGGGCACTACTCAAACGTATCCTAGGCCAGGTAGGCTTACGCCCCTACAACAAAGAGTGGTGGCACTATCAGGAACGCATGTCAATGCCTGAAGTGCGCCGTCGCTACCGTCTCTTAGACTTCTAGCCCCACCCCACATTAGAATCCCCAATGAATATACTCAAGACCCTACAGGAGCGATACACCACCAAGCTCTATGACCCGACCCACCGACTGAGCGAAGAGGAGATAGAGCAGATCAAGGAACTCCTCCGACTTTCCCCTAGCTCCATCAACTCCCAGCCGTGGGCATTCGACATCATCCCCGAGGGAAAGCTCAAGGCCCACCTCTCGGAGCACTCCATGAACAACAAGGAGCGAGTGCGCACAGCTAGCCATATCATCGTCATCCATGTGTACCGCAGCGTGAAGACCTTTGAAGAGGAACGCATCAGCACGCTTGCCGAGGGAGCGCAAGCCTTCTACCGAGCCAAGGTCGCCACAAGAGGCGAGGATGCCGTGCAAGGCTGGATGGAGCGACAGGCATACATCGCCCTAGGCGTCCTGCTGACAGCCCTCCCCACGATGGGCATCGACGCTACCCCGATGGAGGGGATCGACCTTCAGGCATACGACTCGATCCTTGGGCACGCAAAGTATCGTCCCATTGTCGCCGTTGCCCCTAGGCAGACGAGACCCGAAGGATGAGAACCAGCCGACCTTCACCCCCAAGAGCCGTTGTACCGACATCTTCCTCTAGGCAAAGGCACCCAAACGCCCCCACCACAAATAACAAGCCCCCGTACGAAGCATAGACTTCGTGCGGGGACCTCTATCTCCCTATCTAAGAGCCTTATACAGCCTCCACAGCAGGGGGTAAGGCAGCTGCTACTTGGTCACCGAGGGCACGGGGCTGGTGCGTGTGAGCACCCAGCTCTCCTCGATACCGGGGATGTAGTCGGGACAGTCACCGGCATCCGTTGCGATGATTACATCGGTCATCACGAGGGTTAGCTCCTTGAGGTCTTTGCTCAGCAATGCCTTTGCAAAGATGCAGGTACCCTTGTCGTCCAAGGGCAGGGAGAGCTCATAGTGCTCCTCCAGTACCTTCGCACCTGGCTGACCACCCTCTCTGCGCACCTCCAGCGTGCTCCCCTCGCCTATTAGGCTGGGCTTCTTAGCGGTGTCGAGGATGATCTTGCCCGTAGCGTCCAGCACCTGATAGGAGAGGACTAGGCGGTCGGTGAAGAGGGGCTGAGGGATATCCTCCGAAGGTCTCTACCTGATGCTTGCGCTGGAGGGTCAGTGTAGCGACGATCTTGTGCCCGCCGTAGATCCCCTCGTCCATTGTCCTTCGTACTTAGGCAGGAGGTTGCCTTGGTCTTGTAGGTAGACGGACTCTTTCTTTAGAAGGGCTTCTAGCCCCTCGTTAGTAGCGGAGTTCTCTAGGGGGACTACTCGCTGAGCAAGGAGGGTTGTACAGCAAGAGCTGGCTAGTGCTAGGAGCGCTAGTACATACTTCTTCATTGGGTTTCTTTGTGCTTAGTTAACGAACGTCTTTCATGGTCGTATAGGCGTATGCTCCTCCTTTACCCTAATAAAAGTCCCCCTAACCGATTAAGTACATCGGCAGGTCAAAGGCATTAGGGTATGACAGTCAGGGGTGAGCGTATCGTCACACGACCATTCTCTATTACTTGTGTGGTTTCAGGGGCTTAGCCCATGAATATGGCCTCCCCTTTCTCCCGCAAAAGTACAAATAATCATACGAACGATCCCCCACTCTATCCTCCCCGAAGCTGCTCCAGCTTCCCTCTCAGAGTCCCCTCCCTGCCACCTCATCCTTTCCCTCGCTACCCCGCTTGAGGTAGCGGGGAAACCTCACCGGAGGTAACGGGCATACCTCGACCAAGGTAGTGAGGGCACCTCAAAAGCCCCACCGTCTCTCCTTTGTCCACGAAGCCCTCGCCCCCAAGGCAAGGAAGGGGCAAAAGAGCCCCCAAGAGAGCCCCATCCCCTTCGGATGGGAGCATCCCCACCCGACCGAAATCAACCCCAAAAAGGGGCTCCCAGACCCCCAGGAGCGACTAGGCAGGCAAAGACATACATTCGGAGCTGGAAGCAGTGATTAGGGAGGAATGGGAGCGGGAAAGCCCTAGGGCACGCTTAGAGCACCGATGAGCGAAGGCTTGGGAGAAGTATTAAGAACCCACGACTCGTAGTCGGAGAGGAGGTAGAAGAGGTGATTAAGGGCTACTTGCGGGCAAAGGTAGAGGAGAAAGGCGGGGAGAAAGGCTGCAGACAAAGGAGAAGGTCAAGGCATCCATTCAAGTAAAATCAGAGGAAGAGGAAGGGGGTGAGGAGCAGAAGATGGGAGAGGGAAACAAGGGATGCTTTCGGGTAAGGCTCAAGGAGCATAAAGGGTGAGGGTCGAGGAACGTAAAGGATGAGGGTCGAGGAACTGAAAGAGGGAGGTCTGAGGAAAGAAAAGAGGGGAGGAGGGGAAGTTTCGGGGAGACTTCACCTCGACCACAAAAGCACCTACTTCACCTATATAGAGGAAATTACGACTACTAAGTAGGCTTACCCCGAGAGGGCTGTGGATAAGTTTTTCGCTCGTACACCTTGCCCTTGCCGTGGGGTCGTGAGAGGGGTCAGAGGGGGCTAACTGATCATCACCTCCGAGGGGTGATGGGACGTGTTGGGAGCCTTCGTACCTTTGTATTGTCAAACGAAGAGCACAAGTCCAGACCCCACACACCACCCCCAGCGAAGGGTACCCAAGGGGAAGCATGAGGGGCACTCCAGACCAAGCTCCGATCGTGACACGTACATATACTTTATTATATACAGATCTATTATGTTACACTTTGAAATCAAGCCTACCACCATGAAGGTAGGCAAGAACAAGGGCTCTACGCTCTACTACGCCAAGCAGAGAACCCACGATCGTATCCGCACGAGCGACCTAGAGCGTCGCATCGAGCGTATGACTACCCTCTCCAGAGCAGACATACATGCTGCACTCATTGCCCTAAGCGACGTCATCAACGAAGAGCTTCGCCTCGGTCGATCGGTTTCCCTAGCAGAGCTGGGCACCTTCAAGCTCATGGCCTCCGCCAAGCTGTGATGACCAAGGCTGATGAAGTGACGGCGCAGACCATTCGCACTCCTCGGGTGCGCTTCTACCCAGTGGATGCTATACGTCTGGCAGCGAAGCAGGTAGAGATCACCGTCGATGATGCTAAGGGTCAGCCCATAAAGCCCAAGCAACCCGGTGGCACAGCCCCCGGTGGTGGCGTCGGTATCTAGCCGAGCAAGTCCTCCCTCTTTACCTCTGTGTGTATGCGTTCCCTTGCCCTCTAGTTCGCCTAGAGAGCCGAGGGCACGACCCGCACACCAGGAAGCACAGCAGCCCGAGGGGAGTATGGGCTCTCCCCTGATGCCCCTTGGGCTACCTCCTGCCATCCTACCCCACCAGCCGAGGTGGACACAGGGGCGCAGCTATATTCCTCTACTCACACTTTTTATTATACACTACTATGTACCACGACACCCTATGGCTCCACTATAGGGCGGAAGGGGTATGCCCCACAGCTGGCACTCCTCATCGCCCTCAGCCTACCCCTCGGCTGTGGAGCACGCAAAGCCACGACAGAGGGCATACACGAGAGGCAGAGCGACAGCCTCCTAAGCCAACACTCCGCCCACACTACGGCACAGACCGTAAGCGAAAGTGAGGAAGAGCTCCTAGGGGCTCTACCCGCTCATCCTCCCGCCTGCCCTACAGAGCGATAGCTCGGCACGTGCGAGCCTGCTCCCCTCCTCTACCACCACAGACGCACGACACGTCGGGAGGGGATGCAGTCCAGCCTTCGTGAGGATAGTGTCACAAGGCATCACAAGGCCAGCACGCACACCCAGCTCAAGACCCTAAGCAAGGGTAGCTCTGGGAGCTTCTTTGCCCGTGTGAAGTCTTTCCTATGGGGTATTCTATTCACCGCCCTTACCCTCACGGGACTTGTGGGCTATATCTACTGGAGGAGACACAGATGAGACAGGAGAACATTCGCTACATCGTCGTGCACTGCAGTGCCACACGCTGCACGATGGACTACACGGAGGTGATGCTGGAGCGTGACCACAAGGCTCGGGGCTTTAGGCACGCAGGCTACCACTTCTATGTGCGTAGGTCGGGGAGCATTATCCCCCTTCGCCTCCTCGACGAAGTAGGGGCACATGCCCGAGGCTACAACGTCTGCAGCTGGGGCGTCTGCTACGAAGGTGGGCTAGACGCTACGGGGCGACCTGCCGATACCCGTACCGAGGCACAGCAGCGAGCTCTTAGGCTTCTGCTCATCCGCCTACACCGCCTAGCTCCCGAGAGCATTATCCTAGGCCATCGAGACCTAAGCCCCGATAGGGATGGGGACGGAGAAGTAGAGCCACACGAATGGATCAAGATGTGCCCCTGCTTCGATGCTCGGCAAGCCTACCGCCTCATTAGCGAGGGAAGGGAGGTGTATGATGCCTGAGAACAAGCGGATCGGCACTAGGCTACAGCTATGGGTGGCTGTGGGGCTATGTGTCTTTGGGGTTAGTTTATTGGCTATTGCCTTTTTCGTACGACCTCCTGGAGAGATCCACTCCAGCGTCCTCGTAGCCTACGGGGAAGTGATGACCTTTGCAGGCGCACTCTTCGGGATCGACTACCACTACCACCGCTAGACGGGAGTGCGGTCAAGCGATCTCTGACGTACTGAATGACCGCCCCTATAACAGGAGAGAGGCTACCCCCTGCCCGCAGGCATGGGGGTAGCCTCTCCGCTGTATAGCGCCTCCCGAGGATTAGTTGGCTGGGATGTAACGGATGCCCGTGACCGTGCCCTCGGTCGTGATGTAAGGTTCCTCGGGGTCTATCTTCCCCGTCTGAGTGTCGTAGCGGTAGATCCCCTGCTTATCCTTGCTCGTGTAGCTGTAGTAGGCATACCTACTGCCGTCATAGGTGACCCCTATAGCCATCGCCGTAGATGCTGATTGATCCCCGATGACACGAATGGTCTTAGCCTGGAGATCGATGAGGGCAAGGGCGATGGACATAAGCCATGTACATGTTCTTAGCGAGATCGGGGGTCAAAGCTTTATTGATGCTAGCCAGAGCAAGGACTTTCCCCTTGCCTAGATAGGCGATGGAGGAGAAGAAGTCTACGTTGTGGGCGATTCCCTCTGGCTTAATATCAGCTGTCCTCAGCATGTAGGAGGGATCGAAACTCGGTCTCACCCTTCTTGATGCGAAGGAAGCCAGCCTTTTGATTCGGGTGTAGGGGATCCTCCATGGACCCGAGACAATTGACGTAGATATCCCCCTGCTCGTCGATAAACATCGAGTTAGGGTCGATGGGACGAGAACAGAAGGTGAGCTTGTGGTTGGTATCAGAGATGACCTTGACTAGCTCGTCTTTCTGTGTATCGATGATAGCGATATCTGCCTGCTCCTTGACGGACTGCCACTGGGCATTGAGCTGGCAAAGTCCGACATAGAGTAGCCCGTCACGTAGCACCATGACCGAGGGGCGAACGAGAGCTCCCTCATGGGCATACTTGTTGAGGTCTATGGTCTTGGTGCTCGTTAGAGTTAGAGGGTTGATGACCTGCACTGTACCGCTTCCCCAGTTGGAGATATAGGGCTTTATCCTTACTCAGGACAGCCATAGCAGTGGTGGCAGCTGTCCCCGCTACGGGCAGAGCACCTACCTGCCTATAGGTCTGATCGATCTGCTCTAGGTAGCACCCGAGTTGGCTCTTCGTCGAACCCATGATGCCGGGGAAGGTATAGGTACGTCCCGCCCAGTAGTAGGGGGTATTCCCTACCTCTAGTGGGAGGCCATTAGCGTTGGTAAACTTCCCGGGGATGATCCGCCCCGTGCTAATGAGATAAGAGGCACTCGGCGAACCCTCTCCCCCTGTGACGGAGGTAAGGAAGATGAGGTGCTCGGGGAGCTTCAGCGGGGTCACTTCGCCTGGGTTAGGGGCGGGAGGTATCGGCTGGTCGTTCCTCTTCCCACAGGAGGAGAGTAGGGTGAGTAGCCCAAGGCCTACGGCACAGAGGGCACGAGATGTTTTGCTTCATAGGTGTATTACTTATTGAGTGAATGATTAAGTTACTTGAGGAGGTAGCGTAGCTTAAGCGAGAAGCTACGTCCGGGCAAGGGTTGATTGTATTCGCTGTAGAGGTCTCGGTCTAGGAGGTTCTTAACCTTCGCCGTGACCGTCCAGCGACCATTGCCGAAGCTTTGCTCTAGGCCTGCATCCAAGCTAATAGAAGATGGTATGCGTCTCTCTTGGAAGCGAGAGACTTCAAAGTCATAGAAGTACTCGTGCACATAGGAGGCATCACACAGTAGACGTGTATTGGCACCCCTGACGAAGCCGAAGAGATCCATCCAGTGGAGCTCCAGCCCAGCATTCCCTAGGAGATAGGGGATGTTGGGCATTCTTTTTCCATAGGTGGGGTTAGGGCGAGTGGAGCGAGGCTCTAGGGTACGTGTGTCTCGGAGATCCTGATAGGTGGCGTTGGCGTAGAGGTAGAGCCATGGGGTGACATCACTCTTGACCTCCGCCTCGATACCGAGGGAACGCATCTGTCCGAAGTTCGTATACTGCAGGGCAGGTCCCATCGCAGAGACCAGACGAGTCATATCACGCACATCGTTGTAGAAACCGTTAATCTCCACCTCTGTCCTGCCGTAGGAGTAGCTGGACTGAAAGAGCAAACCAAGATTGGCCGAGAGACTGCGCTCGGGGCTAGAGTGCCGTCGAAGGTAGAATCAAGTATCCATTGCCAAGTAACTCCTCACTGCTGGGCAAACGCAGCTCCCATGCTACCGAACCCTTGACCATCAGTGGGCGGAGAAGCTGGTAGCGGAGTGCCCCGCTAATGCCGAAGTCTCCCTTAGTAGAACTCACTGGCACGAAGGTGCTAGAGCCGAAGTAGGAGGGCTGTTCGCCTCTCGTCTTGTAGTAGTACCACTTCCCCGTAAGAGACGAGAGAAAGCGATCACCGAAGGCGTGGATCTCATGCCCAAGTCCTAGGGTGAGGCTGAGCACATCCCCAGGGGCGACTGGCCTCATGGTGCATCCGCTCCCTCTGGTAATCATCCCTCGGACGGCTTACCGTGGCTGCGAGGCGAGCGGAGAGGGAGAGCGCCTGCTTCCCCGGCAGGTGTAGGTCATATAGAGCTTGTCGGCTATATAGTAAGATCTATTATGCCCATCGGAGGGAAGGTTCTGCAGCTCTCCCCCATAGGGGCGAGGTAGGGGAAGGGGTGTCCCATCCCAGTCTCGCCGTGAAGTAGCTCTATCCCTTAACCCGCCGTAGGAATAGACTCCCGAGAGCTCGTTATCTAGGGTCTAGCCCAGGAAGTAGGAAGTGCCTACGCTTAAGCAGGAGTGTCGTCCCTATGCTTAGGTTGTGATTGTATGCGGAGTCTATTGGGGTGACGATCCCATGTAGCTCTCGGTAGGTATTTGCGAGGAAGAATTCAAGCTTTGCCCGCTCAAAGCCCCAGCGTTCGTCGGCTGTGATCGACCCACCTGCTAGTATCTTTCGGAAGTGGTCATGCTCACGACGTACGACGAGGTTCTGCCGCTGAGGCAAGCTCATCTCATAGTCATTGGCCGAGTAGGGTGAAGCCACCACCTACACCATAGGTAAGCCCTGTGGCTCGGTCGTGTCGCTTGAGGATCGTGCTCAGACGATGCGTATGAAACGAACCGACCTCATATGAGCCATCGAGGTAGAAGGGCGGGTACTCCTTCAGCACAATATTCACCGCTCCACCCATACTGTTTCCCCGAGCTTGTTGGGGACAATCCCCTTGTAGACCTCGATATGATCGATCGTATCTATGGGGACGTCATTGAGGCTCACCATATCGGAGAGCTCCCCGATCGGCTGCTCATCTATATAGACCCCCACACGCTTGCCTTCGAGGCCACGTACGGAGAGGCGAGAGCTACTCCCCACCCCACCTGTCTGGCGGATCGTGATACCGGCTGTACGGGCAAGGACGTCGTCGATACCCGAGGCAGTACCACATGGTTGCCTTACGGAGATGATGGAGACAGGCAGGCCACTCTCGTGTAGCTTGCGCTCCTTGCTCTTGGCAGAGACTACGACCTCCCTGAGGGTACGTTCCCCTCGGGCTGTACTATCGCTCTGAGCTAAACTAGGGGAGGGAAAGAGGAGAAGCCCAAGGACGAAGAGCCCGAAGGGGCGGTATCTGTGCTGATGGATAGGATGCATATTTTGAACTTATATCTTTGTCCGTTCACTATAAGAGCCGGGGAGATACTCCTCGGCTCATTTCATTTTAGGTGAGTGGGCTCTTCATGACTCGCTCCCACCCAGCGGTGGTGAAGGCGAAGTACTCGAGCAGGACTTGAGCCCTCTGGCTATCGCTCAGACGCTCATCGAGGAGGGTCTTCAGCAGGTGTAGCCAGTTCTCCACATTGATCTTTATCAGTAGCTCCGAGAGGGCTGTATTCATCTGGGGGTACTTCTCTCCCATACGTCTTAGGTAGGCTTTGCCCTGCTGGTAGTTCTTCTCTACAAACTCTTCCTCGTAGTGCTCATAGGGCGAACCCTCGGCATGCATGAGCAGTAGACGTAGCTCACGGCGGTACTTGGTGATCAGTAGGAGAAACACTTGATACTGCCCACGCTCTACGTCTTCAAATATAGCCTCGGTGCACTGCCCCTCGCTGTTGTGCTCTGCTAGGACATACTCCAGAGTATTGATCACTGGTCGGACGACATCAGCGAAGAGGGCATCCTTGCTGACGAAGTAGTGGTAGATCAGACCTAGGCTAATAGAGCATCGGGAGGCAAGCATGCGCATGGATACACCTTCGTACCCGAACTCCAGGAAGAGCTCTCGGGCATGGTCAAGTATAAGATCCTTTGTCTTTGTTCCTTTCATCTGAGGTATCCTCTAGGTAGGGTAAATAAAGGCCCTAGAGCCAATCACCCTGCAAAGGTATTGGCTCTCCGTCTCGGCGACAATACCTAATCCTCGGTATTCACCTCTCAAAAAGCCTACCTACACCTCAGCCCACGAGCCCCCTACTCCCACCCCGAGCGGACGGCGAAGCCCCCACGACAGCACCCGCATAACGACAGCGGCTACCCCTAGGACTGTCCTTGGGGTAGCCGCTGTTTGCGCTGGGAGGAAGGCTCGTAGCTAGGGGAGGAGGTGCTCGAGGGCGTAGGCTACGCCGTCCTCATTATTGGTCTTGGTCACGAGGGTAGCCATTCGCTGGATGTCCTCGGGAGCGTTGCCCATGGCGACGGAGGTGCCTGCTAGACGAAGCATCTCTATGTCGTTGTAGTTATCCCCGATGGCGATGAGGTCGCTTAGGCTTACCCCGAGGACGGCAGAGAGTCGCTCTAGGGCAACGCCCTTGTTCACCCCCATGGGCACTAGCTCTAGGGAAGATGTCGCTGGAGCGGAAGGCATCGACCCGATGGCCGAGCTGTGCCTTCACCGCAGCTTCTAGGGCAACCAGTCGCTCGGTAGGCCCGACAGCTAGACACTTCGGTAGGGGTTCCTGGATGGAGGCTAAGAAGTCATCTAGCACGCACAAGGGCATACCCGTGATGTCGATTTCCTTCTGTGCGTACACGTTGTCAGCCTCTTCACTTAGGATGGCTTCGTCGGTGTAGCTGAGGATATTTACCCCATGCTCCTTGATGAGGTGGTAGAGCTGAGGGATGAGGTCTTGGTCTAGGAGCTGGGCATGGAGTACCTTGCCCGAGGAGAGTTCGATGGCTTTACCACCGTTGTAGGGGAGCAGGTAGCCCCGTAGGTCTTTAGCTCTAGGATCTCGACGAGGTGACGAAGGGCAGAGGTGGGACGTCCCGAGGCAAGGACGATCCGCATATCCCGTTCACGCTGGGCATGGATGAGCGCATTACGTACGGGCTCGGTCACCTGATGCTGGCTATTGACGACCGTGCCATCTATGTCTAGGGCAAGAAGCTTCATTTGGATTACTTATGATCTTGTTCGTTATGTCTGCTGTAGGCAAAAGTACGGCATTCATCAGAGACTATCCCACCCGAGGTCGTGGCGTCTGTCCTGGCAAGGGGAGCGGAGAAAGGTGACTCATCCACAGAGCACACCTAGGCTAAGGCAGGAGAACACCCTGCCCTAGGGCACAGCAGAAGGCTCGGAGCAAGGGCTAAAGAGTGTCGCCATGAGGTAGCCCCACTACCCCGCTCGAGGTGCCCCCGATACCTCACGAGACGTTCCCCCGATACCTCGGTAGGGGTAGTGAGCATACCTCGTAGGGTGGAGGGAGGGAGCCCTTCCCCGAGCCATATAGGGAGGAATAGATAACTTTGCCCCAAAGAACAGACAACGAATGAAGCTAACAGATGACTGGTTCACCTCGCTGAGCCATACCGACGAAGGACAGCTCGTCTTCGTCACTGTGCGTAAGGCTCGGCGAATTTATCGCTAGCCGTAAGCTACGGGTACGCGTAGACCTTAGCCCTAAGCTATGAGGCAGAGTCCGAAGGGATGCCTACCGAAGCCGCCGCCCAACTTATCGAGGCCATCGAGCCCCAGCTACGCAAGATCATGGAGCGGGACAAGCTCGCCATCCTCACCGGCAACTATACGGGTGGTGGCGTGAAGGACTGGACGTTCTATACCCGCCACTTGCCCACCTTCGGCGAGCGACTCAACGAGTGTCTCGCCCCCTACCCTCCCCTACCACTGGAGATCAGTTGTGTGGAGGACCCCGACTGGGAAGACTACCATGAGATGCTCCAGCTAGAGGAGCAGGAGGAGGACTAGCCCCGCCGTAGCCCGCTATGCAGTACCGACACTTCCGTCAGGAGGGGTGCGGTGAGGCCCGTGGTCTCATCTTGCACTTCAACGGCTGGGCGATGACCCCAGAGGCTGTCCAGCACCTTCGCCTGCCCCTCGGCTATGATCTCCTCGTCCTCTGGGATTACCGTACGGATGTACTTGATCCGCTGGAGCTGGGGCAGTATGAGGAGGTTCGCTTGACTGCTTGGTCGATGGGTGTATGGGCTGCTGACCGCTTCATGCAGGCACACCCCGAGCTACGACAGCGTGTACGATCAGCCACGGCTGTGGCAGGGACTGGCTACCCGGTGAACGACCTCCTCGGGATGCCTCTCGAGCATTGCGAGCAGACCCTTGCGGAGCTAACGGAGGAGAACCGCCCCCGCTTCAACCGTCGCACCTGCGGAGGCAAGAGCCTTCGCCATCTATTTGAAGCTCTGGCGGCTCGCCCCACAGACGAGATCAGAGCAGAGATGCTTCGCCCCTACCACGATAGCCTTATGACCCCACAGCCTTCGCCCAAGAGCGAAGCATTAGGCCTCTGGACAAGAGCCTACGTGGGGGCGAGGGATCGTATCCTCCCGCTAGAGAACCAACTACGTTACTGGCATGGGCAAGGCCTAGAGCCAATTATATTACCCGAGGGCGAGCACTACCTCCTCAACCTCTTCACCGACTGGCAGGAGCTCTGGGACTAGGCTTCCCCTAGCCTACGACACACTTTTCCCCAGCCCAAGTCCCCCACCCTAGGCTTTGCCTAAGGGCAGATAACGAGCGAGCCTTCTCGGAAATGACTTGCTTGATTATCACTATCTTTGCATTTCAAATAAAGAAGGTCACTTAATAGACAACAGACAGCTAAGAACCCAAAGATATGATAGTAACAAAGCGTGCCAATGATCCCGTATGGACGAATATCTACGCCTATGCTAAGCTCCCCCAGGAACTAGCTCGCCTCGAAGAACTCGCCCACAACCTATGGTGGGTGTGGAGCCCGAAGGCTCAGCACCTATTCTCCCGTCTCTCCCCAGAGCTCTGGGAGTCTACCGAGGGCAATCCGGTCATGCTCGCTCGCCAACTCTCCGCCGAGGATATCGAAAAAGATCGTCCACGATCGAGTCTATCATGGACGAACTCTCCTCGGTCTACGCCGACTACCGTGCCTATATGAATGAGCCACGGGATGCTGAGCGTCCTTCGGTGGCTTACTTCAGCATGGAGTACGGACTCACCAATGTACTCAAGATCTACTCTGGCGGTCTAGGTGTACTGGCTGGAGACTACCTCAAGGAAGCTAGTGACAGCAATGTCCGTATGACGGCTGTGGGCTTCCTCTATCGCTACGGGTACTTCACCCAGACCCTCTCTCCCGAGGGACAGCAGCAGGCATCTTACGAGGCACAGGACTTCGCTCAGCTCCCCATCGAGCAGATCTTTGAGCAGGATGGTGTCACCCCCCTTGTCCTAGAGGTGCCCTACTCCTCCCACACTGTCTACTGCCACGTTTGGCGGGTCAATGTCGGTCGCATCAGCCTCTATCTCCTAGATACGGATATACTGCAGAATAGCGAATGGGACCGCTCTATCACCCACCAACTCTACGGCGGTGAGTGGGAGAACCGTCTGAAGCAAGAGTACCTCCTCGGTATGGGGGGAATGCTCCTACTCAAGCGTCTAGGCATCCGCAAGGATGTATATCACATGAACGAAGGCCATGCCGCCTTCATGAACGCACAGCGCCTCCTAGACTATGTCGAGGACGAAGGCCTACCCTTCGATGAGGCCCTAGAGCTCGTGCGTGCCTCCTCCATCTATACGGTACATACGCCCCTGCACCTGCAGGTCACGACTACTTCGACGAAGGCCTGCTAGGCAAATACCTCGGACACGTACCCGCACGTCTGGGCATATCGTGGCATGAGTTCGTAGACCTCGGTCGCGAACATCCTGGTAGCAACGAGAAGTTCTCTATGAGTGTCTTTGCACTGAACACCGTCAGGAAGCCAACGGAGTGAGCCTCTTACACGGCAAGGTGTCACAGGGAGATGTTCTCCCCGTTTGGCCGGGCTTCTTCCCCGAAGAGCTCCACGTAGGCTATGTCACGAATGGCGTGCATCTCCCCACTTGAGCCTCGGCAGAGTGGCAGGGAGCTGTATGCTAAGTACCTCGGCGAAGACTTCATCAAGAACCAAACAAACGAGAGCACGTGGGCTCGCATCCAGCAGCTCCCCAACGAGCTCCCTATGGGACACGCATCAGACGATCGAGCTTCGCCCGATCGAGCACATACGTTCCTTCTACGGAGAGCGATGGATCCGCAATAGCGGCGACCCCGAGACGACGGTATCCGTGCTGGAGGGATCGACCCCAACGCACTACTCATTGGCTTCGGTCGTCGCTTCGCCACATACAAGAGAGCTCACCTACTCTTCACCGACCTCGAGCGACTCGAGCGTATTGTAAACAATCCGAAGTATCCCGTACAGTTCCTCTTCACCGGTAAGGCACACCCCGCCGACGGTGGTGGGCAGGGGCTCATCAAGTATATCCTTGAGATTAGCCGACGTCCAGAGTTCCTAGGCAAGATCATCTTCCTCGAGAACTATGATATGCGTCTCGCTAGTAAGCTTTATCGCAGGTGTGGACATCTGGATGAACACTCCTACTCGTCCCCTCGAGGCGTCAGGCACATCAGGTGAGAAGGCTGAGATGAATGGAGTACTTAACCTCTCCGTGCTAGACGGATGGTGGTACGAAGGCTATCGTGAGGGTGCTGGCTGGGCACTCACCGACAAGCGTACCTTCGCAGACCAAGGTCTACAAGACAAACTAGATGCGACGACGATCTACGACCTCCTAGAGAAGGAAATCGTCCCTCTATACTTCAATCGTGAGGGCAAACCCTTCTCCGATGGTTGGGTACAGACGATGAAGAATTCAATGAATTTCATCGCCCCGCACTATACTATGCGTCGTATGATGGACGATTATTTCAGTCGCTTCTATTGCAAGCTAGCTCAGAGGTCTGCACGCCTGCACGCCGACGGTAATGCCATCGCTAAGGAACTCGTAGCATGGAAGCAGGCTGCGATCCGCCACTGGGATGACCTGCAGATCGTCTCCGTCGAAGACTCTGGTAACACCAGCACCCGGATCCAACCAGCGACATACGGGCACAACGGAGACCATCCGCCTCGTACTCGATCGTGGAGCTCTCACCTGCGCCTTCGATGTGGAGCTGGTAGACGCTCGTGAGGACGAGCACGGCAAGCTCAGTCTCGTGAGCCGTACCCCTCTGACACTTGTACACGAAGAGGGTGCACGCAGTACCCTACGAGCTCTCCTTCGTACAGTCCCGTCCTGGTCACTACAAGCGTGCCCTAAGGATCCTGCCCGCTCACCCCGAGCTCCCTCACCGCATGGACTTCGCTCTCGTGCGCTGGGTAGCCCTTCCCTAGCCGTTCGCTTCTCCCCGATAAATGGATAGCGGACTTACCCTCACCCAAGCTCAGTCTCTAGTAGACGAGTGGATACGTACCTACGGCGTACGCTACTTCTCCCCTCACCAACATGGCCATCCTTACGGAGGAGGTGGGAGAGGTGGCGCGCCTGATGGCACGTACCCTATGGGGATACCAGAGCTTCAAGGCCAGTGACGAGGCTAACACCCTCTCCGACGAACTCACTGACGTCCTCTGGGTGCTCCCTGTATCGCCAATCAGACGGGGGTAAACCTAGAGGAAGCCTTCCATCGAAACCTAGAGAAGAAGACCAGCCGTGATCGGGATCGCCACCGAGACAACCCCAAGCTCCACCGCGACACTGATTAGCAACCCTTTTTAGTTTACTCATAAAACCATGGCAGAGACAACCCCAAACAAGTACACTGAGGCTTTTGCCTCCTTTGCTCCTGCACTAAGCCTCACGGGAGATCGACAAGCGCATCCAAGAGATCCTCGAGGAAAACTATGAGCGCAACAACACACGTGAGGTCAAGAAGTTCCTCCACTCCACCATCGACCTTACCACCCTTGCCGGTGCAGACACAGAGGAGAAGGTCGCTAAGCTTGTAGCCAGCGTCAATGACTTCGAAGGCACCGAAGACGTCCCTTCGGTGGCGGCGATCTGTGTCTACCCCAACTTTGTCAAGACCGTCCGTGATGTCCTCACTGCCCAGGGTGTGCAGGTAGCGTGTGTCAGCGGATGCTTCCCCGCCTCCCAGAGCTTCATCGAAGTCAAGATCGCTGAGACGGCTCTAGCGATAGCTGCGGGTGCAGATGAGATCGACATCGTGCTCAACCTCGGGGCATTCCTCGCTGGCGACTATGAGGAGGCTGCGACGGAGATCGAGGAGCAGCGTGCCACAGCACGTGGGGCACACCTCAAGGTCATCCTCGAGACAGGTGCGCTCTGTGATCCCGAGCTCATCCGCCGAGCCTCTATCCTATCCCTCTTTGCGGGAGCGGACTTCCTCAAGACCTCTACTGGGAAGGAGTACCCAGGAGCTGACCTGCGTGCCGCCTTCATCCTTTGCTCGGTACTACGTGAGTACTACGACAAGTACGGGCACGTACGTGGCGTCAAGTTCAGCAGTGGCATTCGCACGGCAGAGGAAGCGGTGAAGTACTACTGCCTCGTCGAAGCTATCCTCGGTAAGGAATGGCTGGATAACCAGCGCTTCCGCATCGGTGCCTCCAGCCTCGTGGGGAGCCTTCGGGCGGAGATCCTCGGCTAAAGTCCCCAACAAAAGAAGCCCGAGCTGTGATCTATACAGCTCGGGCTTCTTCCAGCCATGGTGGCATGGGATAGGGGAGATAGAGGGAGGGGAGGGGCTATTAGACTTATTAGACCCTATTGCACTTATTAGACCTAGGTGATAGGTACGATAGGTGCAATAGGTCTAATAAGTCTAATAGCAAAACCCTCTATCACAATCATTCCTAGAGCGAAAAATAGACCATACCGAGAAAGGAAATAGCATACATGTAGAGATCTCCGTAATCACCTATGTAAGGTGATGGATGCGATCATACCGAGAGCGCAGTAGCGATCATACCGAGAGCGTTCCCGTCACCTATGTAAGGTGATTACAGCGGACATGCCGTGCCCTCTCCCACCCCTCTCAAAATCCCGTAGCTAGGGCTCTCCCCATGATCGATACAAGCAATGAGTACTAGGTCGAGGATAGGAGCAGGAGGAGGGGGGAGTAGACCTATCAGCAGAATCTATAGGGTTGAGGTGTGCGTAGGGGGTCGAGGATAGGGGCAGGAGGGGAGTGAGCTAGGCCTATCAGCAGGATCTGTAGGGGTCGGAGGGCAGGGGGACAGTAGGAGGGGAGAGGATAGGGGCAGGAGGGGCGGGAGCGGTAGTACCTTGGTGGGGGAGGAGGAGTTTTTCGGGCATAATCGCTACCTTTGGTACACACAACGCAAATAGACATCACTATGTCCATCAGACTTACCGAAGACCAGATACTACAGCTCGCACCCGATGCCGCCTCTGTCAAGGCTGGACAAGGACAGGGCAAAGACCAGCAAATGGACCCTGCTGCGATGTGGCGAAAGAGCCTTGTGGGGACACTGCCAAGGCTCAGGGTCATCCCCCTACCAGACGATAGTAGACCTTACGAATATTGCCTTTAAGTGCTCATGCCCTAGCCATAAGTTTCCCTGCAAGCATGCCCTAGGCCTGCTCCTGCTCTATGCTCGCAGTGAGTCCGCCTTCGCCCAAGAGGACGAGCCCGAGTGGGTCACCTCCTGGATCGACAAGCGTGCAGAGACAGCAGAGAAGAAAGCTCAGCGTGAGGAGCGCAAGAAGGAGGGCGAGAAGGTCAAAGACCCCAAGCAGGCAGAGCGTCGGCAGGCCAATCGCCATGCCAAGATCTTGGCGGGAATGCAGGAGCTGGAGCTGTGGATGAAGGATCCACTGCGTACGGGTCTGATGCACGTAGCCTCTAGCCAGCGGGGAAGTATCTACGAGATGGCACGTAGGATGGTGGATGCGCAGGCCTCGGGTGTCGCCCAGCGGCTCTACGGAATCTACGAGATCGACTACAACGCAGAGGGCTGGAAGGAGCTCCTCCTCGATCGCCTCTCCCGTCTCTACCTCCTGATCTCTGCCTACCGTAGGATAGAGACCCTCAGTGAGGACTGGCAGGTGGAGCTTAGGACAATGGTCGGTATCCCTCAGGCACAGGATGAGGTGCTCGCTGGCGAAGGAGTGGAGGATGATTGGCTTGTCCTCTATACCGAGGAGCGTAGCACGGGCGATAACCGCACCGAGGTCGCCCACCTCTACGGACAGCAGAGCGGACGATATGCCGTGCGCTTGACCTTCATTGTGCCCGGTCGCCCGTCTATGGAGCTTAGCTTGATGGAGGGAGTGGTCTATCGGGCGAAGCTCTTCTTTTATAAGGGAGTGCTCAACAGCCGAGCCTTGAGTACAGGATGCCACCCCTACTGAGAAGACCTTTGTCCCTCAGAGCTTTGGCAGTATCGAGGAGGGAATGGCATACTATCGCGAGCGAATGGGGCAGAACCCCTTCGCCCAGCACACTCTCTCTGTCTCGGGGAGGTGAGGATCTGCCCAGAGGGCGAGTCCTTCGCTCTCTATGACGCTAGGGGTAGGCGACAGCTTGTCTCCGTGAGGCGAGAGGATGGACTTTCCTTCCTGACCCCTAACGGGCGGAAGACCTTGCAATGCCTTCGTCATCATCAGCGAAGGCGAGTGGCGGCTCATCTCCATTTGGTACGATGGGCACTACTGCATCACACAGCATGAGTATCACACCAAGGAGTATGAGTAGTACAACGAATAGTCTTGTTAGCCTAGCTCTGCTGGGCACCCCTGGTAGGACGGTGGCCTGCCCCCTGCCCGAGCTGCAGGCAGAGTGGGAGAAGATACAGCAGGGGAGTGAGGACAGCGAGGAGGCCTTCTATCGCTTAGCTGCGATGGTCTTCGCTTATCGTCGGGCAGGTCTCTTGCCCGAGGAGCAGGAGGTGAGCTACCCACTGACGGAGCCCCTTGAGGAGACACAACCCTTCCTCCCGCAGGAGCCTTCCCTCATCCTTCGTAGCCTGCTCAGCAATAGGCTGACCGCTACCCTTGCCTATGGGCTAGAGCTAGTGGCTGAGGAGGGGCTGATCCTTCGCCCCGAGTATGTGTACGAGCTACTAAGTACGGTGCTCAAGAAGGGCAGTGGCTACAATGTGGCTTGAGAGCCAACGCCCTCAAGGTCTCGGGCAATAGAGGTAAGTGGCTACTCCCGCTCCTCGAGGTAGAGGAGGAGAGTCCCCTAGACCTAGAGCACTGGGAGCTATCTGGCCAGCAGGCTCGCCTACAGCTCCTCAAGCAGGTGCGTAGGGAGGATCCTCGGGCTGCGATACCACTTGTCGAACGCACTTGGCGTGAGGAGACGGCCTCCAATAGAGAGGCTCTGCTCTCATGCTTCAGTATAGGGCTTAGCCAAGAGGACGAAGAGTTCCTCACCGCCGTGATGGCGAAGGATCGCAGATCAGAAGGTGCGTGAGGTCGCCCGTTCGCTCCTCGGGAGCTTACCTAAGGGGCAGCTCGTCAGACGCTACTGCGAGCTCCTAAAGGGACAGCTGAAGTATGGGCGCATACTAGGCTGGTCATATACCCCGATCCCCTACAGCCCCGAACTCAAGGAGCTAGGTATCGCCGAGGTCAGCCCCAACAAGGGCGAGAGCGATGAGCACTACATCCTGCGCCAGATCGCAGAGCGTGTACCCCTGACCTTCTGGATGGAGTTCTATGAGACGAGCGACCCGATGAAGGCTGCCCAGCGACTTGCCAAGAACCCACCCTTTGCCTCCCTACTTTTCCATAACAAGTCCGATCGTAACCCTACGAGAGCGGGCACTGAGTCTACTGGGTACTGCAGGAGCAGTGTGATAGCAAGACCCTCGAGGAGCTCGTGGGGCTGCTTAGCCCAGGGCAACGAGAGGATATAGACCTACGGAAGTACAACGCTCGCCACGGCATACCCGAGCAATGGGTCACGGAGGGTGAGGAGATGTGGGGAAATCTCGCTTCTCCCTGGCATTCCTGAAGATAGTCAGTGCCTGCTACGTCTACTATCGCCCTAGCGAAGACGGAGCAGATAGGGTCTATCCCTACACCCCCGACGTACAGCCCTTCCTCTACAATCTCCTGCACGGAGAGGACACAGAGCAGGCACCCGATATGACCCCATCCAAGCGAACCTTCCTAGAGGATCTCCTCCTGATCATGCAGACGAAGGTCGCCCTAGACAAAACATTCCCAAAGACTAAATAAAACCACTACATACGTATAATATGAGCACATTACTAAGGCAACATGCCGAGCAACTCTTCGCAGAAGAACTTCACGAGCTAAAGAAGAACGAGACCAACCCAATCCCCGATAACTGGGCGCTATCACCCCAGTCGGTCGTCACCTATCTCCTCGGGGGGAAGCTCAAGAACGGATTCGAGGTAACCCCGAAGTACATAGGCCGCAGACGCCTCATGGAGATAGCCGTCGCAACCCTCGTGACCGATCGTGCCCTCTTGCTCTATGGGCTCCCCGGAACAGCCAAGAGCTGGGTCAGTGAGCACCCTAGCTGCCGCTATCTCGGGTAACTCTACCCCTCATCGTACAGTGGTACTGCAGGTACGGGCGAGGAGGCCATACGCTATGGGTGGAACTATGCCCGCCTACTAGCCGAAGAGCTAAAGCGAAGGGGCACTCGTCGAGACCCCCGTCATGAAGGCTATGAAGGAGGGTAAGATAGCTCGTGTAGAGGAGCTCACCCGCATTGGCTCCGATGTGCAGGATACCCTCATCACCATCCTCTCGGAGAAGGCGATGCCTATACCCGAACTGAACCAAGAGGTGCAGGCCATACGAGGCTTCAACGTCATCGCCACAGCGAATAACCGAGACAAGGGGGTCAATGACCTCTCTAGCGCCCTCAAGCGTCGCTTCAATACCGTCATCCTCCCCCTTCCTGATACGCTGGATGAGGAGATCGATATCGTGCGCAGACGTGTCGAGAGCTTCGAGCAGGTGATGAAGCTACCAGCAGAGAAGCCAGCACTAGAGGAGATACGTCGTGTGGTCACTATATTCCGTGAGCTACGTTCTGGGGGCTACCGCTGATGGTAAGACCAAGCTCAAGAGCCCCACGGGGACACTCAGTACGGCAGAGGCGATCTCGGTGGTGAATAACGGCCTTGCTATGGCTGGCTACTTCGGTGATGGCGCACTACATGCTGAGGACTTGGTCTCGGGTATCCTCGGTGCTGTCGTTAAGGATCCCGTGCAGGATAAGATCGTCTGGCAGGAATACATGGAGACCGTCGTCAAGCAACGTGATGGGTGGAAGGACATCTATCGTGCTTCGCGTGACATGATCTAGTACCATGGCTACGTATATACTAGGGGTCAGGCATCACGGCCCGGGCTCTGCTCGGCGTGTACGGGAGCGTCTCGAGGCTCTCCGCCCTGACCTAATACTCGTAGAGGGGCCACCCGAGGCGGAGGAGCTCCTAGGGCAGGTAGCTAGAGAGGGCATGAAGCCCCCCGTAGCTCTCCTGGCCTACGAGCCTACGAATCCTCAGAATGCGGTCTTCTATCCCTTCGCGGCCTTCTCCCCCGAATGGCAGGCGATGCTCTACGCAGCCACTCAGGGTACGGAGCTACACTTCTTTGACCTACCCCTTATCTATCGCTTAGCCCAGACAGAGGTGAAGGCAGAGGAGACGAGCGAGGCAAGCCCGAGCGAAGCTCCCACTGACGAGGCTACAGAGGAGCTGTCTACTCCCCCTACAGAGCAGACCGAGTCGTCTACCTCAGCTACAGACGAAGAGCCTCCCGTGGAGGTGAGCGCAGTCCTTCCCCCCGATGAGGAAGAGCTAGAGAATGCCTTTACCTCTCCCGACCCCTTCGATGTCCTCGCAGAGATCGATGGCTTATCGGATGGAGAGGCTTGGTGGGATCTTCGTATCGAGAGTAGCCCCGATGGGGCAGAGGTCTTCGAGGCGGTGAGCGAAGCTATGACTGCCCTTCGGGAGGCCTTTCCCCGAACGTACGAGTGAGCACGACCTCGTACGTGAAGCGTGGATGCGTAAGCAGATACGAGAGGCAGAGCGAGCAGGCGATCGGGTCATCGTCGTCATCTGTGGCGCATGGCATGCCCCTGCCCTAGAGGCAAGAGCCAAGATCAAAGTCAAGGAAGACAATGAGCGACTAAAGTGCCTTCCCAAGACGAAGATTACCTGCACGTGGATCCCCTGGACCTACGACCGCCTATCCCTATATAGCGGTTATGGTGCAGGTATCACTTCCCCGGGATGGTATGACTATCTGTGGCATCACCCCGAGGATGATGGTACGCTCTGGGTCAGTAGGATGGCCAAGCATCTTCGTCAGAAGAATATGGACATCTCCGTGGCACATGTTATCGAGACCGTACGTCTGGCTCACGCTACTGCTGCCCTCAAGGAATACCCACGTGCCCTCCTAGAGGACTATAGTCAGGCAGCTATTACCGTAATGGGCTTCGGCGATCCGATCCTACTGGATCTGATCAAGGAGGAGCTAGTCATAGGTAATCGCCTTGGCTCTGTACCCGATGATGTGCCTAAGGTGCCCCTCTTGGTGGACATTGAGCGGCAACAGAAGCGACTTCGCTTGCCCTTCACTTCCGAGATCAAGACCGTAACCCTTGACCTACGTAAACCGCTAGACCCTAGAGAAGAGTATCTTCATCCATCGCCTTGATCTACTCGGCATCGGCTGGGGGACAGAGCGGGAGTCTCAGGCAAGGGCACCTTCAAAGAGCAATGGGAGCTCTACCATAAGCCCGAGCAGATCATATCGATCATCGAGGCGGGCTGTGGGGCAACACCCTACAGCAGGCTACCGAAGCCTCATATGAGCCATCAGGCGGTGGAGGCGCAGAGCATACGCCGTCTAGCCGAGCTCCTTGATGAAGCTATCCCTGCCGACCTCCCGGGGCTGGTGACGATGATGACTAAGAGGCTCGACGAGCTATCTGCCTCCGCTGTCGATGTCGGGGAAATGCTAGATACGATCCCCAAGCTCATACGCATCCTACGCTACGGCTCTGTGCGTGCCTTAGACTTCTCTCACCTAGAGGGTATCCTGCGGGTAATGGTAGCACGTAGCGTAGCTGGGGGCTTGCAGGCCTGCTCAGGTATCGACGAAGCTGCCGCAGACGATCTATATCGATCCCTTAGGGAGGTAGACCAAGCACTCATGACCCTAGCAGACGAAGAGCTTAGGGAGCTGTGGCTCGCCTTCCTCGAGGAGCTTCGTACCTCTTCGCAGGTGCATCCATTGCTGGCTGGTATGGCGACCTTGCTCCTCAACCAAGCTGACCGCTTGTCCAGCGAACAGATCGCACGTAGCCTCTCCTACCACAGCTCGGTGGGGATGAAGCCTCTGGATATGGCGTATTGGCTCGAGGGCTTCCTTCGTTCCTCTTCTACACTCCTCTTGCTGGAGGATCGTCTCTGGGAGTTAGTCAATGACTGGATCTGCGGTATCACGGCGGAGAACTTCCACGAGCTACTTCCGGTGCTGCGTAGAACCTTCTCTGACTACTCTCCAGCCGAAAGGCGCAACCTCGGGGAGAAGGCTCGTCACTATGATGGCAAGAGCTCCTCGACCCAGAGTGTCGGGATGAGTACAGAGCCCCTGGATCATGCCGAGGCAGCTCGTGTCCTGCCCTTACTTCACCTATTCTTAGGATTAGACTAGACAAAAAGAGATCATGCAAGAAGAATATCTGAAGCGCTAGCGACTGATCCTCGGTGGAGATGAAGCCGATGGCACCGGTGTGAGCCTCTCGAAGGAGGAGATACGGATGGATGAGTGCCTCGAGGCAGTCTACGACTCTGACCGCTCGGCGGGACTAGGGAGCTCGGCACCCAAGGTCAGCCGATGGCTGGGGGATATACGAGAGTTCTTCCCCAGAGCGTCGTGCAGGTCATCCAGCGGGATGCTGTATCACGTCTTCACCTCCATGAGCTCCTGACAGAGCCCGAGATGCTCGAGGGAGTCGTACCCTGACGTTCACCTAGTAGCTACCCTCATGTCTCTATCGAGAGCTATACCCGAGAAGAGCAAGGCTACGGCTCGGGAGGTCGTCCGCAAGGTCGTCGATGAGCTCCTTAGGAAGCTCGCTGGACCCACCCAGCAGGCGGTCACGGGGGCACTCAACAGATCCTCCCGACGTCGCAATCCTCGCTACAACGAGATAGACTGGAATACTACGATCACGAAGAACCTCAAGAACTACCAACCCGACTATAAGACCATCATCCCCGAGATCCGTATAGGCTATGGGCGACGACGCAAGGCCATGAAGGACATCATCCTCTGCATCGACCAGAGCGGCTCAATGGGTGCCTCCGTTGTCTATTCGGGGATCTTTGGTTCGGTGCTTGCCTCTATCCCTGCCGTCAGTACCCGTATGGTCGTCTTCGATACAGAGGTAGCGGATCTCACGGACGAGATGGAGGATCCTGTGGATCTGCTCTTCGGAGTCCAGCTCGGGGGAGGAACGGATATTGACCGAGCTCTGCACTACTGTATGGAGCGTATCACACGTCCAGAGGATACGACGTTGGTACTAGTGACGGACCTCTACGAGGGGGCAACGAGCGGGAGATGCGCAAGAAGTTCGTCCGGCTGGTACAGTCGGGGGTGCAACTCGATCGTCCTCCCTAGCCCTCAACGACGATGGTTCGCCTTCCTACGATCGGGGTAACGCAGCATTTCTAGGTACCCTTGGGGTACCCGCCTTTGCTTGTACCCCGGACAAGTTCCCTCGAGCTGATGTCGGCAGCGATCAATAAGCAGGGACCTCAACCTCTGGGTCGCTCAGAATATCAAGAGCTAGCCGTCACCGAGGGCAAAGAGTGGGCTGGGAATGCCCATAATGACATTGTGTATTTGTATTGTTTCGTGTAGTCCCCTGCTTCGCCGAGGTTGATCCTTTGGCGGGGCAGGGGCTAGCGATTCTACCCCGAAGGCTGATACATAGTAGATCCTGACGCTCTACGCAAAGAATCTACGTATCCCTACCTACCACACCTATATCTCCTAGCTCTTGTCAGGGCTGTGTCTTCTCCGATCACCTCATTAGACCTATTGCACCCATTGGACTCATTAGACCTATCCCTACACTACTAGACCTATCACTCCCCCATCCCTACTCCTGCCTAGCTCCTAACCTCTACCCGAGCTAGGGCTCAGGTAGGGCTGTGCCTTACACCTTATTAGACCTATTGCACCTATTGGACTCATTAGACCTACCCCACACTACCAGACCTATCACTCCCCCATCCCTGCTCCTGCCTAGTCCCTAGCCTCTACCCTAGGTGTAGAGACCCCCAGCGTATACCTCCTACCTAGGAGGGATGAGTATACACGTGTGTACACAACTGTATACCCACGTGTACACTACTGTATACACGCGTGTACACAAGTGCGCTCTAAGTATACCCTCTGTAGGGCTCGCTTGTATGTCTATTTCTTGGGGATAATGCCTAGGATCTTTAGTGATGGGCTAAGGCTCCCTGGGATATGAAATGATACCCCCGAAGATCCAAAGGCAGGAGTGTGCGAGCGAGACCATGCGTCGGCCCTGCTAGCTCAGGGGAGATGAGGGAGGGTATCCCACATCTACAGTATCTTTGTCTCCCCAATGAGTCCCCTGCCTTTTGTGGGGGTGTGCTTCACAGATCCATTTGTCCCATAGACCTATGTCCTCTATACTCCCTCAGCAGATAGCCATAGCAGACTACGACTATCCCCTACCCGATGAGCGCATCGCTCGCTATCCCCCTACCCGATAGGAGTAGCTCCAAGCTCCTCTGCTACCAAGGAGGGACGATCGCCGAACATACCTTCCGTGATTTACCCGAACTCCTACCCGAGGGTACCGTCCTCGTGCGTAATAACTCTAAGGTCATCCGTGCTCGCCTCCTCTTTCACAAGGAGAGTGGAGCACGCATTGAGATCTTCTGCCTTGACCCTTCCTCCCCCGAGAGCTACGAACTCTCCCTCTCGGCCACGGAGCGGTGTAGCTGGCACTGCATGATCGGTAATGCCAAGCGGTTCAAGCTCTACACAAGCCTCTACGAAAAATCTCACCGGCTCTAAGGGTCAGGTAGGCCTACAAGCCGAGCGTATCGGTGAGGGCGAGGTATCCTTCAGCTGGGACAACCCCCACTATACCTTCGGCGAACTGCTAGAGCTGATGGGCATCCTTCCTATCCCGCCTTACTTGGACAGAGAGACCGAGGCTGGTGACCTCATCACCTATCAGACAGTCTATGCCCAGCGAGAGGGATCGGTGGCAGCTCCTACGGCAGGGTTGCACTTCACCCCCGAGGTCTTTGCCCAGCTCGGTGAGCGAGGGATAGATGTGCTGGATGTGACCCTTCATGTCGGGGCAGGCACCTTTCGTCCCGTCAAGGCCGAGCTCATCGGCGAGCACGAGATGCATGCCGAGCTCATCTCCGTCTCCCGTAGTACGCTGGAGCATCTACGAGCGAGCCTAGGCCATATCATCGCTGTGGGGACGACCTCGGTGCGCACGCTGGAGAGCCTCTACCACCTGGGAGTACACCTCGCCGAGCACCCCGAGAGCCAGCCCGAGGAGCTACACGTATCCCAGTGGCAGCCCTATGAGGGCGAGGAGGACTACAGCGCCGAGCAAGCCCTCGACACTCTCCTATATTATATGGAGCGACACGGACTGACTCAGCTCGTCTTCCCCACAAGCATCATCATTGCCCCAGGCTATACTTATCGGGTGATACGAGGGATGATCACGAACTTCCATCAGCCACATAGCACCCTGCTACTGCTGATAGCGGCGCTGATCGGGGAAGACTGGCATAGGGTGTATGAGTATGCGCTCTCGCATGACTTCCGTTTTCTGAGCTACGGGGATAGCTCACTGCTGCTGCCGTATTAGACCTATTGCACCTATTAGACCTATCACCTAGGTCCGATAGGTGCAATAGGTCTAATATATTATCTATATTTGTGGACATGACTTAAATATACCTTGTATGCCCACACCGCCTAGCTTTCTTCCACAGAAGGGACGATACCGAGACCTCATCGCCTTCCAGAAGACGGAGTGTATCTATGATATTACCTTTTACTTTGCTCATCACTTCCTAGAGCGGGGTGATCGCACCATCGACCAGATGATACAGGCGGCACGTAGTGGTAAGCAGAATATCGCCGAAGGTACAGCCGCCGCTACCACCTCCCGAGAGACCGAGATCAAGCTCCTCAACGTAGCCAGAGCTAGCCTCCAAGAGCTCCTCATCGACTACGAAGACTATCTGCGTGTACGTGACCTCGAGCAGTGGAGCTTAGGCAGCGAGAAAGCCTCTCAGGCACGTAGAGTATGCTGGAAGCACAACGACTCCGCATTCTACCGAGAGGCGATCAAAGTACGTACACCCGAGACCATAGCCAACATAGCCATCACGCTCATCCATCAGGCTGATAGCCTCCTACGTAAGCTCATAGAGGCTGCCAAGGCTGCCTTCCTCAGAGAGGGAGGCATACGAGAGGAGATGTCTCGCGCTCGGCGGGCAGCGAGGGAGCAGGGCTATTAGACCTATTGCACCTATCGGACCTAGGTGATAGGTCTAATAGGTGCAATAGGTCTAATAGCTGATATTGTGTAACTTTGTCGTTTAGTTATTAGCCCCCCTTGTGGGGGTCATGATGAGATTTCAATCTACGAATTAGGATAAACTACTTTAATGGCACAGCAAGAAGACCTCTTCAAAAAGGTAATCGCTCACTGTAAGGAATACGGCTTCGTCTTCCCTCCTCCGAGATCTATGATGGTCTCGGCGCAGTCTATGACTATGGGCAGCTCGGTAGCGAACTCAAGAACAACATCAAACGCTACTGGTGGGAGGCCATGACGCTCCTTGCCCCCAATGTCGTGGGCATTGACTCCGCCATCTTCATGCACCCCAAGATCTGGAAGGCCTCTGGACACGTCGATGCCTTCAATGATCCCCTCATCGACAACAAAGACTCCAAGAAGCGCTACCGTGCCGATGTACTCATCGAAGACCACCCTAGCCAAGATCGAGGAGAAGATCAATAAAGAGGTAGCTAAGGCTGCCAAGAAGTTCGGAGAGAGCTTCGACGAAGATCAGTTCCGCTCCACCAATGGCCGTGTACTCGAGTACCAGGCTAAATGGAATGAGGTACATAGCCGCTTCGCCGAGGCGATGAATGCCACTGACCTCGAAGGGCTACGACAGATCATCCTAGACTGTGAGATCGTCTGCCCCATTAGTGGTACACGCAACTGGACAGAGGTGCGACAGTTCAACCTCATGTTCGCAACCGAGATCGGCTCTACCGCAGAGGGTGCCATGAAGGTGTACCTTCGCCCTGAGACTGCTCAGGGGATCTTCGTCAATTTCCTCAACGTACAGAAGACCGGACGTATGAAGATACCCTTCGGGATCGCTCAGATCGGTAAGGCCTTCCGCAACGAGATCGTAGCTCGTCAGTTCATCTTCCGTATGCGCGAGTTCGAGCAGATGGAGATGCAGTTCTTCGTTCGCCCAGGAGAGGAACTCCGATGGTTCGACTACTGGAAGGACCTTCGCCTACGCTGGCACAAGGCTCTCGGTCTAGGAGATAAGAAGTACCGCTTCCACGACCACGAGAAGCTCGCCCACTACGCCAACGCTGCTACGGACATCGAGTTTGAGATGCCCTTTGGCTTCAAGGAGGTAGAGGGTATCCACAGCCGTACAGACTTCGACCTAAAGCGTCACGAGGAGTTCAGTGGCAAGAAGATGCAGTACTTTGATCCCGAGCTCTCGGAGAGCTACACCCCATACGTGATCGAGACCTCAATAGGTGTAGACTGTATGTTCCTCAGCCTAGTCTGTGGCTGCTATGAGGAGGAAGATCTAGAGGGTGGAGAGAGCGTACAGTGCTCCACCCTACCCGCTGCACTAGCTCCCCGCCAAGCTCGCTATCCTGCCCCTCGTACGTAAGGATGGACTAGACGACAAGGCTCGTGAGCTGTATGATACCCTCAAGTTTGACTTCAACTGCCAGCTCGACGAGAAGGACTCTATCGGTAAGCGTTATCGCCGACAGGATGCCATAGGTACTCCCTACTGCGTGACCATCGACCATCAGACGATGGAGGATGGTACGGTCACACTCCGCCATCGTGACACGATGCAGCAGGAGCGTCTTCCCATCAGTGCTCTCAGAGATCACCTCATCGAGGAGACTTCGCTGAAGAGCCTACTACGTCGCATATAAGCTCTATACACCTATGATACGCAAGCTTCTATATACACTCGCCCTAGGCGTCACGGCTCTCGTTGCCCTGCCTAGCTGTAATGACACCGTCGATACCCAACAGCAGCGTCGTGAGAATAATGAGACTGTCTTCCGCTCCTTCAAGGGACGTGAGGGCTATAGTCAGGTAAGCATCCCAGGTATCTATGGGAGCAACTTCGTCTACATGAAGTACAACACCCGAGGCACTGGCAAGGTCAAGCCCGCAGCCACCGACAACGTGCGCTGCCAGTACACGGGCTACCTGACGACAGAGTGGACGGAGAATAGTGCTCAGGCACGTCCCTTCGACAGCAATGCCAACCAGACACTGATCACTCCCGCACGTGTCAATACCTATATAGTAGGCTTCGCTATCGCACTACAGAATATGGTCGAGGGTGATGATGTAGATGTCGTCATCCCCTGGTACCTCGCCTATGGTGGACTGGGTGTAGGGGCGATCCCTTCATATTCTAGTCTCTACTTCAAACTCAAGCTCGTAGAGATCGTCAAGTAACCCAAGAGAGAACTAAATGCATATACTCATCTCGAACGATGATGGCTTCCGCGCCGCAGGTATCCAGGAGCTAGCCGCTGCTATGCTCCCCTACGGCGAGGTAACCATTGTCGCACCCTGATGGACCACGCTCTGGCTTCTCCGGAGCCATCACCACCACACAGCCCCTTCGTCTAAAACACCGTCATCAGGATGGTGCTCTACGGTATATAGCTGCGAAGGTACTCCTGTGGACTGCGTGAAGCTAGCCCTCAATACGGTCTTCGCTGAGAAGCGACCCGACCTCATCCTATCAGGTATCAACCACGGGAGCAATGAGGGCATCTGTGTCAGCTATTCGGGTACACTAGGTGCCGCTCGTGAGGGCTGTATCTATGGCATTCCTTCGCTAGCTATATCACTCGATGATACAGCGTGGCACCCCGACTTCACTAGCTCTATAGACTACACCCTACAGGTCGTAGAGATGATGAAGCGCACTACCCTACCCCGACAGACTATGCTCTCGCTGAATGTCCCCAAGGATGAGCCCAAGGGTCTCAAGATCTGTCCTATGACGGTAGGACGCTTCGTAGAGGAGTTCGTCAATAGCCAAGATGGTCGGGGCAAGGAGGTACACTGGATGACTGGCTATCAGACACCCGGTGACGACCCTCACCCAGGTGACTGGCACTATCTACGCGAAGGGTGGGCTACCCTCACCCCACTGCAGCTAGATACGACCAACCACCAGTACCTAGAGGAGCTACGCTCCCTAGCTAATAGATAAACTAGAGCCATGCGCTACTTCCTAGTCGCAGGCGAAGCCTCTGGAGACCTACACGCCTCAGCACTCATACGAGCACTCAGGCAGGAGGATCCAGAGGCTTCGTTTGCCTTCATGGGAGGAGAGCGAATGCAGGAGGCTTCGGGTACGCCTCCCATAGCCCACTACTCGTCGGTGGCCTTCATGGGAATTATCGACGTAGTGAAGAACCCTAGGTACGATCACCAAGGTAGGTAAGGCCGTCCAGCGTGCCCTCCTAGCCTTCCGCCCCGATGTGGTCATCCCTGTGGACTTCGCAGACTTTAACCTACGCTTCATCCTTCCCTTTACCCGAGAGAAACTCCCCGAGGCCAAGATCATCTACTACATTCTTCCCAAGCTGTGGGCATGGCGTAGTGGTCGTATCCGCAAGCTCCGTCAGTATATCCACCATGGGCTCTGTATCCTTCCCTTTGAGGAAGAGTACTTCGCTAGCCGAGGCCTTCCCGTCACCTATGTGGGCAATCCTTGTACGGATGCACACCTTACCTACCCTCAGCGAGCATCCCGAGGAGGTCGAGCGTACCTCTCTAGTGACGCTCATCCCAGGGAGCCGTCGGGGTGAACTGAAGAGCAACCTCCCCACAATGCTCGCCGCCACCGCCCCCCTCCTAGAGCGTGGCTATGAGGTCACGATAGCTGGAGCTCCTGGGCTAAGGCAAGAGGACTACACACCCTATCTAAAGGGGTATGAAGGTATAGCCATTACCTTCGGGGATACCTATGGACTCATGCGCCGCTCTCTACTCTCCCTCGTCACCTCGGGTACGGCTACACTCGAGACAGGACTATGGCGCACCCCTATGATCGTCTGCTACCGCATGGGGGAAGTAGGGTGGTGCGACTTGGCTTCGAGCTTCTCTTCTCTGTGCGCTTCTTCTCCCTCGTGAACCTCATCCTCGACAGAGAGGCTGTACCTGAGCTCCTAGGCGACCGAATGAACAGCAGAGAGATAGCAGAGCATATCACCCCTCTACTCGATAAGGCGAGTAGTGAACGAGAGACACAGCTAAGGGCACTGGATGAGCTGTGTCATCAGGTAGGTACAGAGCCCGCTGCTCCTCGTGCTGCACGTGCCCTGCTTGCCTTGGTAAGGAGCTAGGAAGGCTCTTCCTCCCCTTCCCTAGATAGCCCCTACCTACCTCTCCTTAACCCTAGATCTACACCTCTATCCCCCCTTCCCTACAGAATATACAAGGAGTACGTTCAGTGCCCCCAGATAGCTCTATATCCCAGCTCCACATACCCCACTATACATAAGCCTCAGACCAACTCACCCGAAAAAGTACAAGCCATAATCGCCCACACTACATCATATACGGAAGAGGTATTAGAGTCGTGTGGGGAAGCAGTGGACAGGCGGTGGGTATCCTAAGGATAAATAGCAGGGCTACCCACATGCACTATCCACCCCCAGCTCTCACCTCAAGTTACCCTAGTGGAGGGTGTAGATAACCACATAAGTTATCCCTTCCTCATACACGTGTTAAAAAGTATTCGCAATGTGAAGGGGATTACCAAGACGTGGACAAAAAGTAACCGAAATATTGAGACCTCTATACACGAGTCACTTACCCCAGTGTATAGCTTGTGAATAAGCAGGGACAAAGGGTAGGGATAAGGCCGTGCATTACAATTTCTCTCCTACGATCAGTTAGCTACATTACCCACCAATCCACGGCCTATAACACCAACAGGGTATAAAGAGAGAATATATATTTATCCCTATTTAACCTCTTATTATTTATGTGGGTGGATAAGCCCCCAGCGATGAACGCTCCACCTCGGACAGCAGGGGAGTAAGATTAGGGGAGACGTATGATTTCTTTAGTTCACGGCATCCTTTGGCTCTTTGGGGCATTATTTCATGTCCGAGGGAGCCTTCGCTGTATCCCTAGAGTGCCTAGACGTTAGTCCCCGAGGAGAGCTAAATAAGAGAGCCCATCGGGGATGATACTTAGAGCGATGTTGTGTACACGTGTGTATACAGTTGTGTACACGCAGGTACACTATAGTGTACACACGTGTATACTTTCTCCTCCTAGGTAGTAGGTATACGATCGGTATGTCTACAGCTAGGCACAGGTACTTCTAGCTTGTGGGTATGCTCTGTATGTATGCTCTGTGAGTACTATGCCCTCGCACTAGGATGATTTCATGCTTCGGCTCTGGGAGTGAGGTCTATCCTCTAGCTAAGGGGAAGTAGAGTAGGGGACTCCTCACCATAGGGTTATAAGGGGAGAGTAGGGGGATCAATCTCACGATGATACGTGATTCTATAGGTTAAAACTATTATCTTTGTTTGTGATACTTCGCTATTTGCGCATCATTTAAAGACGAAACAATGGAAAAGCCCTATGTAATAGGTGTAGACCTCGGAGGTACTAACACCGTCTTCGGCGTAGTAGACGCCCGTGGTAATGTCGTCGTAAGTGCATCAATCAAGACGGCTACGCACAACGATGTCGAGCTCTCACCTGAATGACCTCGTCGGAGGTCTCAACATGCTCATTGAGCAGGTAGGTGGTAAGGATAAGATCCGTGGTATAGGCGTGGGTGCCCCCAACGGTAACTACTTCAGTGGCTCCATCGAGTTTGCTCCTAATCTCCCCTGGAAGGGTAAGATTCCCCTGGCTCAGATGATCACGAGAACGCATGGGGATCGGTGTCGTACTGACTAATGATGCCAACGCTGCAGCTATCGGTGAGATGACCTATGGTGCAGCACGCGGGATGAAGGACTTCATCGTCATCACCCTCGGTACAGGTGTCGGTAGCGGTATCGTAGTGGGCGGACAGCTCGTCTACGGACACGATGGATTCGCTGGCGAGCTAGGGCACATGATTGTCCGACGCAATGGACGTATGTGTGGCTGTGGACGTCAGGGCTGTCTCGAGACCCTACACCTCTGCTACAGGTGTCGCTCGTACGGCACGTGAGTACCTCACCATCCGCTCCGATGAGAGCCTGCTTCGTCAGCTAGATATAGATAGCATCACCTCTAAGGACGTCTTCGACGCTGCCGTAGCTGGCGACCAACTGGCTCTGGAGATCTTCGAGAGCACGGGAGCTATCCTCGGTGAGGCGTGTGCAGACTTTCGTCACCTTCTCTTCTCCAGAGGCGATCATCTTCTTCGGTGGTCTGACCAAGTCTGGTGACCTGCTGATGAACCCCATCCGTCACCACATGGAGAAGAACCTACTGACGATCTACAAGGGCAAGACCAAGCTCCTACTCTCCCAGCTCAAGGAGAGCGACGCTGCCGTGCTCGGTGCTAGCGCACTCGGGTGGGAAGCTAGCAGCTATAAAGAATACGATACAATCCGATCGAGCGAAGAGCCAGCCAAGGGACCACTAGTGCTACTAGTCACCTCTGCTGGCTCTTCGTCGTTTGCTTTCATATAGTGCGTATTTATGATCCAGCATCCATTATCTTCGTTTCACTACTGTCCTCGTTGTGGACAGACAGGGCCTCGAGCATGTGCATGGTAGAGCCATCCACTGCTCGCACTGCGACCTGACCTACTTCCACAACGTAGCCTCGGCCGTAGCCTGCTTCGTGCGTGATGATGCAGGGCGCCTGCTCTGTGCGCCGTGGTAGAGAGCCAGCCAAGGGGACACTAGACCTACCAGGGGCTTTGTCGATCCCGAGGAGACTATAGAGGAGGCTGTCCGTAGGGAGCTGCTGGAGGAGACTGGGCTCACAGCCGGTAGTGTACGCTACCTCTTCTCCATCCCCAACATCTATCCCTATTCGGGGCTGGATGTGTATACGGCTGATACGTTTTTGGCTCGTGCGTACCCTCCTTCGACGGGGCTGAGGCACGTGACGATGCAGCAGAGCTGGGCGATCGTAGAGCCCTAGGGAACTGGAGGTACGACACTTTGGGCTAACCTCCGTACGCTCCTCGATCAAGCGACTCCTAGGGGATCTCTCCCTGCTGGAAGACTAACGGGCAGGAGGGGAATATCTTGGATCTCTCTCGACTGAAGGGCTATGCACCGCTGTGCTTCATCACGGCGGGCGTACTGCTGTGGCGTGTGACCTCGCCCTATGCGGCTATCTTGCCATGGATTATAGCCTCGATGCTTTTCTTTGCGGTGGTGAATATGCGTCCTAGGAACATTCGTCCTAGGCCACAGCACCTACTGCTCCTACTCCTACAGCTCTCTATCGGTGCTGGACTCTACCTGCTGCTCTCGCTATGGAATAGGGATATAGCGTGTAGCCTCTTCATGTGCTTCCTCGCACCTGCTGCCACGGCAGCGGGGGCTATGACGAGCTTGATGGGGGGCGATGTAGGCTTTGCTACAGGGCTATACGATCGTGACCCATGCGGGCGATCTGTATCCCTGCTCCTCTGCTCCTGCCTCTGATAGGCGGGGGAGAGGTGTGCCCTTTTGGACACTCTCGTCTCAGATAGCCCTACTGGTAGCACGGATGGTAGTACTGCCTATCCTGCTGGCGTGGACGGTACGTCTCGTGATGCGCCGCTTCGGTAGAGAGCCTCGTCCACACCGTAGGCTCACCCATTGGCTCTGGCCTCCACGCCGATCTTTATCCCTAGGTAGGGCGGTGCACTTCGTCTATGAGGAGGGTGCGAGAGTATCCCGCTGCTCCTTGCCTCTTTTTGGGGTAGGGGCTGATAGCGTGCTTTATTCAGTTCAACCTAGGGAGAGTGCTAGCTCCGAGGATAGGGATCGAGGAGACGGCTTGTCGTCAAGCCATGGGGCAGAAGAATACGGCTCTCGTGCTGTGGCTCTGTATCTCCTTCCTCCACCCTCTGGCAGCACCTGGCATAGCGGGTTATATAGCTTGGCAGAACTTCTTCCCTAACCTATTACATGCGTAAGACTCATACAGACTAAAAAGGAACTAATATGAAGAAAAACCTTTATTCTACTGCTGCTCCTCTCGCAGGGGCTCTCCTCCTTAGCCCAGACCAAGGGCAAGGAGCCTTGGCTAGACCCCGAGGTCAATGCCATCAATCGTCTACCGATGCACACGAATTTCTTTGCCTTCCGCTCGGACGAGCAGACCGAGGACAAGTATGCTAGCCAGCACTTCCTCTCGCTCAATGGGCAGTGGCGATTCCACTGGGTGCGCAATGCCGATGAGCGTCCTCGTGACTTCGGTAGCCTCAGCCTCAACGACAAGGGCTGGGGAACAATGCCCGTACCTGGTATCTGGGAAGTCAATGGCTACGGAGATCCCCTCTATAGCAATGCCATCTATGCCTGGCACAACCAGTATAAGAATAACCCTCCCCTCGTCCCCATCAAGGAGAACCACGTCGGGAGCTATCGTCGTAGCTTCCATATCCCAGCCTCTTGGCGGGGCAAGAAGGTCATCGCACACTTCGGCTCCGTGACCTCCAATATCGACCTATGGGTCAATGGTCGCCCAGTAGGCTATAGCGAGGACAGCAAGATAGAGGCAGAGTTTGACCTCACTCCCTATATCAAGTATGGTGAGGAGAACCTCATCGCCTTCCAGACCTTCCGCTGGTCAGATGGCTCCTACCTCGAGTGTCAGGACTTTTGGCGTCTGAGTGGAGTCGCTCGTGACTGCTACCTCTATGCCCGTGAGAAGAAGGGAATCGAAGACGTACGCCTCGTGGCGGGTATCGATGTGAAGACCTATAAGGGCGGCCTAGCCGAGGGTTCGCTCCAGGTAGAGCTACGCAAGAGCGAGGGCAACCTACCCGTACAGCTCACCCTAAGAGATGCCGAGGGCAAGGTAGTCGTGGAGCAAAAGAACTTCACCGATCAGAAGGGTACCTTCACCCTCAAGGAGGTCAAGACTTGGTCTGCTGAGACTCCCTACCTCTACACCCTAGAGCTTAGGACGGCAGGGGAGGTTATCCGCCAGCGAGTAGGCTTCAGAGATGTACGTATCTCGGGTGGTCAGCTCCTCGTCAATGGTCAGCCTATCCTCATCAAGGGTGCTAATAGACACGAGATGGATCCTGATGGGGCTACTATGTCTCCAGAGAGCGTATGCGTCAGGATGTGCTCGTGATGAAGCAGCTCAATATGAATGCCGTGCACCCTGTCACTATCCCGACGATGACTACTGGTACCAGCTCTGTGATGAGTATGGGCTATATGTGGTCTCGGAGGCCAACCTAGAGTCCCATGGTATGGGCTACGGCAAGGAGTCGCTAGCACACCGCAAGGACTTCCTACGTGCCCACCTAGAGCGTAATGAGCGCAATGTACAGCGTGGACTCAACCACCCAAGCATCATCACCTGGTCACTCGGTAACGAGGCTGGACATGGGGCAAACTTCCACGCTGCCTATGCCCTAGTCAAGAAGCTCGACCCCACACGTCCCGTGCAGTACGAGCGTTCGGGCTTAGAGGCAACGGATATCTACTGCCCGATGTATCGCCAGCCCCATGAGGCGATCAGTACCTAGAGAACTCACCCTAAGATGCCCCTCATACAATGCGAATATGCCCATGCTATGGGAAATAGCGAAGGGGGCTTCGACGAATATTGGGAGCTCATACGTCGCTATCCGCAGTACCAAGGGGGCTTCATCTGGGACTTTGTCGATCAGGGTATACGTTGGCGTACCAAGGACGGACGTAGCTTCTACTCCTATGGTGGGGACTTCAACCGCTACGACTATTCGGACAACAACTTCCTAGACAACGGGCTGGTCAGCCCCGACCGCAAGCTCAATCCTCATGCCCACGAGGTGAGCTACGTACAGCAGAGCATTCGCCCAACGCTATTGGATTCACAGACGGGCAAGGTCAAGGTCTACAACGAATACTTCTTCATCGACCTCAGTCGCTACGACCTCCGCTGGGAGCTCTCCGTGATGGGACGACCCGTGCAGTCGGGTATGCTCACCATGCCTGCTATCGCCCCCCAGCAGACAGGGGTACTCACGCTACCCTATCGCCTGCCGAAGGCCCTCCGAGCAGGAGGATGTGACGCTGCAGCTCTACTTCGTCCTGCGTGATGCGGATGGTATCCTCCCTGCAGGTACACAGCTCGCCTACGATCAGTTCATCCTACAGCGTGGCAAGATGCCTGCTCTAGAGCTCGGCAAGGAGAGGGCACAGTCTCCCTACAGCTGGAGGATAATGACAGGAACTACTATGTCGTACGAGGTGCGGACTGGCGCATAGACTTCGACCGCCACACGGGCTTCCTCTCTCGCTACGAAGTGGCAGGAATCAGCCTGCTGGACGAAGGATATCAGCTACGCCCCAACTTCTGGCGAGCTCCTACCGACAACGATATGGGTGCTGCTCTACAGCGCCGATACGAGGCTTGGCGTAAGCCCAACCTCAAGCTCACCTCCCTCAAGACCAAGGAGACCAAGGATGGTCTGCTCCAGCTACAAGCTGACTACACCATCGAGGGTATTGGGGCAAGCCTAACGCTCCACTACACGATCGATGCCATAGGGCATATCCTCTATGAGCAGACTATGCAGCCTGCTTCGGGTGCTAAGACCCCGAACTTCTTCCGCTTTGGGCTCAAGGCAGAGCTACCTAAGGAGCTTGACCAAGTAGAGTACTACGGCCGTGGTCCAGTAGAGAACTACCCCGACCGCAAGCTCTCCCAGCCCTTTGGTCTCTATCGCAGTAGCGTCGAGGAGCTCTTCTACTCCTACATCCGTCCTCAGGAGACGGGACTCAGGAGTGACCTCACCTACTACCGTGTCCTTGACAAGGGTGGGCGAGGTCTAGAGATACGCTCCGACAAGCCCTTCATGGCTTCGGCTCTGAACCGAAGTATGGAGAGCCTTGACGGCTACCCCGAGAAGACCCAGCAGCACTCGGAGCTGATCCCCCGTGCACCCTTCACCCAGCTCCTTGTAGATGGTGAGCATATGGGCTTGGGTTGCTACAACAGCTGGGGGCTCTACCTCAGGCGAAGTATCTCCTGCCTACGGATCGTCCCTACAAGCTCCGTGTCCTCCTGACACCGATCGTCCCCCTACGTCCTCACCTCTAGGGTGAGCTGGTTTGGTAAAGGGAGCACGCCCCCCTTACCAAAGCTCTCCCTCCCAAGCCCGTAGGAGTGTGTTGCACGGCGACATACTCCCTACGGGTCTTTTATAGCCCCTGCCCTCCTGCTACCATGAGCCCTAATAGGGCTAGGCCGAATAAGTCCAGTAGGTGCAATAGCCCCTAATAGGTGCAATAGGTCGAATAAGTCCAATAGGTCTAATAGGCTGGGCCATGCCACTCTCACCCTACACTAGTCCCAGCTCTACTCCACTAGCCCCATACTCGCCCCGCAGCTCCCGCCCCTACCCTATCGCACCCTATATCTCCCTAGCTCCCGTCCCCAGCTGTACCTTCTCCCGATCAGCCTATTCGACCCTATTGCACCTATTGGACTTATTCGACCTACTCTCACCCACACTAGTTCCAGCTCTACTCCACCAGCCCCATACTCGCCCCCGGCTACCCCGCCCTACCCTAGCACGCCCTATATCTCCTAGCTCCTGCCAGGGCTGTGCCTTCACCGACCAGCCTATTCGACCTATTGCACCTATTGGACTTATTCGACCTACTCCTACGCTACTAGCCCTAGAGCAGCACCCGCCCTCATTCCGACTGCCCTATGCGCCTATTGTTAGAGGGGTGGGAGAGGACGCTATATGTCCACCCCTAATCACCTTACATAGGTGACGACAACGCTCTCGGTATGATCGCTACTGCGCTCTCGGTATGATCGCATCCATCACCTTACATAGGTGATTACAGAGGACTCGGTATGTACTATTTTCTCTTCTCGGTATCTGCTATTTTCCGTTCTCGGAATGCTTGTGATAGAGGGCTTTGGCTATTCGGCTTATTCGACCTATTGCACCTATTGGACTTAGGTGATAGGTCTGATAGGTGCAATAGGTCGAATAGGCCGAATAAAGAGAGGGGTGTATGCGTTATAGATGCACACTCGGGGAAGTGCCCCTAGAGGGATCACGATCTCTGCCCTTCCTCCTCGGAGGGAGGACACGGAGAGGGATGAGTGAGGGCTGAGGTAAGGGAGGCAATGGGCAAAGTATGAGGGAATTCCGTATCTTTGTAGGTATCAAAGTATGTGCACCCGAGCAGTTCACCCCTTCCCCTCTACAGCGTGCTGTGGGGTGTAGGCGGACAGAGCTAGGATGTGTGAGTCTTGACAGGGGCTCTATGGCAGGTGAATAGCAGGTCCTCTAAGCGTGACCCCTCGGAAAATAAAAGACGAATGAAATCAAGACGTATACTGTACATCTCGCAGGAGATCTTTCCCTATCTACCTGAGTCAGATGTCTCCCTGACGGCACGTCGCCTACCCCAGGTCATACAAGAGGCGGGGAACGACATCCGTATCTTCATGCCACGCTTCGGTGTCATCAACGAACGACGCAATCAGCTGCATGAAGTCATTCGCCTCTCCGGGATCAACATGATCATCAACAACAATGACCACCCCCTGATCATCAAGGTGGCTTCGCTCCCTACGGCACGCCTGCAGGTGTACTTCATCGACAACGATGATTTCTTCCGCCGTAAGAGCCTCTTCGGCTCTGAGCCCAAGGGAGAGAACGACAACGATGAGCGCTCTATCTTCTTCGTGCGAGGTGCGCTGGAGACGATCAAGAAGCTACGCTGGATACCGGATATCATCCACTGCCACGGTACCTTCACGGCACTAGGGATGCTCTACCTCAAGAAGTTCTACAACGAGGATCCCTGCCTCAAGAAGGCCAAGCTCGTCTTCTCCCTCTATAATGAGGCTGAGCCCGTAGAGATGCCCGAGCGTCTCTTCGATACGCTGAAGTTCGACAAGATCGGCCAGCAGCGGTCTCCTCCATGCAGGGTAAGGTGGACTATACGGCACTGAATCGTCTGGCCATACACTATGCACATGGTGTCGTCCAGGGGAGTGCAGAGCTGAGCCCCGAGCTCCATGAGTACATCCAGGAGCGGGGGACACACTTCCTGCCCTATCCAGGCAAGGAGTTTGACGCAGAGATATACAACGAGTTCTATAAGAAGATCCTTCCATGATACAGACTCAGTCCATCACACGAGGTCTATTCCTCATCTGTCTGGGCTTCCTAGTCTCCTGCTCCGATAGTCTATCAGAGATAGGAGAGAGCGTACAGCCCGAGAGCGACAAGGTGCAGGGAGAGATGACCTACCTACAGCTGACCGCCTCGACGACCGCAGACGAGAAGGTCTACTCGACGACAAATAAAGCCCTACTCGGTGTCATCAACGACCCTAGAGTATGGGAGCGAGCGCGGGAATATATCACCCAGGTGCGTACGGCACAGGGACTTCAAGCCTCGCCTGAGCCTCAGGATGGCAAGATCGACTCTGTCACCCCTGCGTCTCTACTACGCTCGTAGAGAGGGTAATCTGAATGCGCCTATCAAGGTAGAGGTCTACGAGATAGCCAAGGGCTTCACTGGGGGCACGCTCTCACAGAGTGACCTAGAGAGCTATCGCCAGGCAGGCACCCTCGTGGGATCAAGGAATATCGTCCCCGACCGAGATGCCTACAAGCAGAAGATCAGCCGTACGGACTCTGTATTCTTCGTATCGATCACGCTCAATAGAGAGCTTGGACAGCGTATCTATGACCTCTCGAAGAGCCACCCTGAGTACTTCGCTACGCAGGAGTCCTTCGGCAAGAATGTCCTCGGTGGTCTTCTCGTTACCCCTTCGACAGGCGCAGGCTATATGCTCCAGATAGCTGAGAGCAGTCTTCTGCTCCACTTCCACCGTCCACATGAGACGAAGAAGGATAGCGTAGTGCACTATGCCCAGCCCTTTGTCAATACAGAGCTCACTCCTCACCTCAACGGCCTTAGTGCTACGGAGCTTAGCCGACTGACTGCTAGCAATAGTCAGTACACCTATGTCAAGGGCCCCGCAGGTGTCACTACGGAGCTTACCCTAGGAGTGGATCAGCTCAAGACCCTACTAGCGACAGCACCAGCTCTGCCTAGTGGGACGGATAAGGAGACCTTCTTCAGACGTACGTGGCTCCTCTCTGCGGCTAACGTCTCCCTGCAGGTAGACAACCCCACGAAGATCCTGCTGAACCCTCCTACCCTATATGCTACTGATGACGACGCAGCAGGCACGGGAGTTCTTCAAGAATCCCTAGCCCCACGATACAGAATGGGAAGACCTACCTCTCTGATGCCTACCGCAGTGCATCGAAGGTGTACAACTTCAGCAATATCGCCGAGCTCGTCACTCGTCACCTCATCGAGCACGCCACCTACGCCTCTGGCACGGGCTGGCAGATCACCACACCACTGCAGCTACGGATGATCCCAGTAGCCTACAACAGCACACGGGGCTCGACGATCGCCCTAGAGCAAGAGCTCTTCCCCTACTTCGTCCGCCTATCGAAGGAAGCCAAACATCTACGTGTAGGCTTCATTACCGCTAAACGAAAGCAGTAAAGACAAGCACAGGGGGACACCCCCCGATCACAGCACTGCTCCCCACCTGGAGGAGTGCTGAGGTCGGGGGTGTCCCTTCTCCATAATAATAGATACACACATGCATACACGTAACATCAAGCTTCGCCTAACGGTGATGAACTTCCTGCAGTTCGCCATCTGGGGCGCGTACCTCACTTCCATGGGGCGCTATCTCGGCTCAGCGGGATTCGCCGAGGGTATCGGGAACTTCTATGCCATGCAGGGTATTGTCTCCCTCTTCATGCCCGCACTGATGGGTATCGTCGCTGACCGCTGGATACCAGCCCAGCGCCTACTCGGGCTGTGCCATGCGATAGCGGGACTGCTGATGTTTGGGCTCTTCGCCTACACCCTCACGGAGGCACCGAGCTACTCGGTACTCTTTACGATCTATACGCTGAGTGTGGCCTTCTATATGCCCACCTTGGCACTAAGTAACTCCGTAGCCTATTCCTCCCTCGAGCAGGCAGGTATGGATCTAGTGAAGAGCTTCCCGCCGATCCGTGTCTTCGGTACAGTGGGCTTCATCTGCACGATGATGCAGGTGAGCTTGATCGGTGTGAGGCCACTAGTGGGCAGTTTGCTATCTCGGGCGGTATAGGGGCTGGTGCTGGCTCTCTATGCACAGACACTGCCCAACTGTCCGACTGCGCCTAAGGGCGAGGGTAAGGGGCTGGTGGAGGCTCTTGGTCTAAAGGCCTTCTCGCTCTTCAAGCAGCGCAAGATGGCGCTCTTCTTTATCTTCTCTATGCTCCTAGGAGTAAGTCTACAGATCACCAATGGCTTTGCTAATCCCTTCATCAGCACCTTCGGAGAGATACCCGCCTATGCAGAGACCTTTGGGGTCAAGCACGCTAATATCCTCATCTCGCTCTCTCAGCTCTCGGAGACGCTGTGTATCCTGCTCATCCCCTTCGCTCTGCGTCGCTTCGGTATCAAGATCGTGATGCTGATTGCCATGATGGCTTGGGTGCTTCGCTTTGCGTTCCTAGGTTTGGGCGACCCAGGAGCAGGCGTTTGGCTCTTCCTGCTGAGTATGGTCGTCTATGGGGTGGCCTTTGACTTCTTCAATGTCTCAGGCTCGCTCTTCGTGGACAAGGAGACAGACCCATCTATCCGCTCCAGTGCACAGGGGCTCTTCATGATCATGACGAACGGGATCGGGGCTACCCTCGGTTCGCTAGGGGCGCAGGCGGTCATTAACCACTTCGTCTACAGCGAGCATGATATAAATGCCCAGCTGGCAGGCTGGAGCCTAAGCTGGTATCTCTTCGCTGCCTATGCAGCTGTTGTCGCTGTCCTCTTCGCTGTGCTCTTCCGCTACAAGGCGGATGTAGCACGCTAGTCCGTCACCCCCTTACCTACAGCACTGGGATATGACCATAGCATACGATGCCAAGCGTATCACGAACAACGCAACGGGGCTAGGCAACTATAGTCGCTTCGTGCTGGAGACGCTGACGGAGTTTCGCCCAGAGAATCGCTATCTGCTCTACTCGCCTTCGGCGGGTGACCCAGCCTCTACAAGCGACTACTCACCCACCGCTCCGTGCACCTCTTCACCCCCATCGTGCGCTGGCTTTACTTGGGGAGCGTATGGCGCAACTATTCCGTGCCTCGTCAGCTCCCTCAGCAGCACGTGGATCTCTACCATGGACTCAGTAATGAGCTCCCTATCGGACTCTATCGTGCTCGGCGCATCGGGACGGTAGTGACGATCCATGACCTGGCATTTGTGCGCTACCCACAGTTCTATAAGGGTATTGACCGTCTCCTCTATCGCAAGAAGTATGGAGCCTCTGCAAGACATGCCGACCGAGTAATCACCGTCAGCGAGGCTACCCGAAGGGATGTGATCGACATCTTCGGAGTAGAGGAGGAGCGAGTGACGACGGTCTATCAAGGCTGCTCCGAGGCCTTCGCCTCCATCACTCCCGAGCAGGTCGCAGAGGCACGTAGCCGCTTCGCACTACCCCGACGCTACATCCTCTTTGTCGGCAGTATCGAGGAGCGTAAGAACCTCGCTCTCATCGTAGAGGCTCTTGGTCAGCTCCAGGATCGTGAGCTCCACCTCGTAGCCGTGGGACGCAAGACACCCTACGTACAGACTGTGCTGGAGTGTGCTCGGCGTATGGGAGTCCTCTCTCGCCTGCACCTGCTACATGGCGTCCCCAACGGCTACCTACCGGGCATCTATGCTGGGGCGGAGGTCTTCGTCTACCCTTCTCGCTTCGAGGGCTTCGGTATCCCCATCATCGAGGCGCTCAATGCGGGCGTACCTGTCATCGGTGCTACGGGCTCTTGTCTGGAGGAGGCAGGTGGTCCTCACAGCCTCTACACAGACCCAGCTGACGCTACTATGCTAGCGGGAATGATCGATCGGGTAGTCATCGACATCTCCCTACGCAGGAGGATGATCGAGGAGGGAAGGCGCTACGTAGAGCGGTTCACACCGAAGCGCATAGCCAGGACCTATCTACGGTCTATGAGGAGGTGCTCCTCTCATACGAATAGCCCTCTCACGCATCCCATCCTAGGCGAAAGCTAACACACCCTAAGGGACAATAAATGATATGCCCCACTCCTCAACCTGTGAGGAGTGGGGCATATCGCTTAATTGGGGTGGGGAAGGCGGTTACTTTGCTCCCTTGCGCTTACGGATGACGTGACGTACCTCCTCGAGTTTCTCTACACGCTGTAGACGCTCGGGTTCAGTCTCGGTGAAGAGCTCTTCGTGGTCGGCGGGACGTACGTAGGCTAGGGCATCACCCTTGCGGATGTTAGCACCCTGAGCAACGACTTCGCTTAGGCGACCAGTGAAGTTGGAGATCACGGGCTCAAAGTACCCTGCAGTCGTCTGGATGTAGCAGAGAGGCTCACCCGTACGGATGAAGGTACCTAGCGCAGGTGCCGTAGAGTAATCCTCGGGATCTACCTCCCAGATGATCTGACCGGAGGCAGGAGCGCTGATAGGCTCTGTACCTTGGCGCTTAACCTTCAGTGCATCTTCCTCGCTGTAGCCCCTGCTTGACGAGGGCAGCCGTCTTGGCCTTATCTAGGTCAGCCTGGAAGCGTTCCTTCGCTACACCGCTCTTGTAGTCACGATACTGAGACTCGTGCATGGCGAACTCGAAGAGCTCTTCGTCGTCCTCTCCGAGCTCCCAGCCATTCTCTTCCATCTCCTTGTGGAACTTGTCGAGGGCATCGGGATAGTTGAGCTGTGGGTCTTCGGTCGTGAACTCCAGACCCTTCTCCTTAGCTAGAGCGATGATCTCGGATCGAGCTTACCAGGAGCTGTCCTGACTTACCGAGGATCATACCCCAGGTATTGTTGTCGATAGCTTCCCAGCGACCCTTGCCTATGGTGAGGTTGTAGACGTTCATCAGAGCTACATTCTTCACGTACTGGCTGAATGGTGTGACGAGTGGGGGATAGCCCAGACGTGGCCATACATACGCTACTTCGTCGAAGAGGCGCACGAGGAGGTCGTCTACGGTGAGCTCCTTCTCGCCCTTCTTGCGTAGGTGCATGTTGATACCAGCGTGTACACCCTTCAGGTCAGCCATCATCGAGCCCATCATACCACCGGGTAGACCGCAACCTACGAGTAGGGAGGAGGTCAGTAGGTTAGAGCGGTCCCATGAAGTAGCCGAGAAGTCATCGATGAACTCCTGTGTGAGGGCACGAGCACGCATATAGGCGTCCATGTTGATCTCTGCTACCTTGTATCCAGCGTCTACGAGCATCTCGCGGATGGTGATGACGTCTGGGTGGATCTTACCCCAAGATAGGGGCTCCATAGCTACGTCGATGATGTCGGCACCGTTGTCACATACCTCGAGCATAGAGGCTACGGAGAAGCCAGGCCAGAGTGACCGTGGTACTCGATGATGACCTCTGGGTGCTTGGTCTTGATGGCCTTGACGAGCTTGCCGAGGAAGCGAGGGCGACCGACACCAGCCATGTCCTTGAGGGCAGATCTCGGGGGCACCAGCAGCGATGAACTGGTCAGCTAGGTCAGCGTAGTACTCTACGGTGTGCACGAGGCGAGTGGGTAATACATAGTGTTGCCTGTGGGATCATACCAGCCTCCTTAGCGTACTTGATGGAGGGATGACGTTACGTGGGTCGTTGAGCCCGTCGAAGATACAGGGTGATGTCTACGCCCTGAGCCTTCTTGACCTTGTACATCAGGCGACGTACGTCGGCTGGCACGGGGAACATACGCAGACCGTTGAGTCCACGGTCGAGCATGTGGGTCTGGATACCCGCTTCGTTCAGGGGCTTTGGTGAAGGCACGTACAGCCTTGTTGGGGTTCTCCCCATAGAGGAGGTTTACCTGCTCGAAGGCACCACCATTGGTTTCCACACGAGCGAAGCAGCCCATCTCGACGAGTACGGGAGCGATACGCTCGAGCTGATCCCTGACGGGGCTGATACTTACCCGAGGACTGCCACATGTCGCGGTAGATGAGGCTGAATTTGATTTCTCTCTGCTTCATAAGAGTCGATGGTTGTTTTAGGTATTTATTGTTTACTATTCTCTGTCAAGTGATGGGGCGAGAGCATGTGCAGGGTGTGGAGCCACTGCAGGGCGACGAGGCCTGCCGTCTCGGTGCGCAGACGGCTCTCCCCGAGGGTGATGGGGGTGAAGCCTAGCCCTAAGGCCTTCCTCGAGCTCCTCGGTCGTAAAAGTCCCCCTCTGGCTCGATGGCTACCAGCACATCCTGCTGGGGGGTAAAGGCACGATCTATAGTCACCCGATCGGGGCCAATGCCTTCACGGCAATGGGCAATCAGGCGCACGGGCTGTCGGGCCTCAGCGAAGAGCTCGGTGATGCTGACGTCTGTACGTAGGGTGGGGAGGAGAGCCTTCTGTGACTGCTTCATCGCACTCTGTACGATGCGTTCTAGTCGCTCTTGATTGACATGCTTGCGCTCGGAGTGCTTAGTGCGAAGGAGTATGATCTCATCTACACCTACCTCTACCATCTTCTCGATCATCCACTCGATGCGATCAATATTCTTGGTAGGGGCGACAGCTATGCTCCAGTGTGCGGGCCAGTACTTGTGCCACGCTTCCTCCCTAGTGATCGAGAGGAGGCAGTGACGGCGGTCCACGGAAATGACGACGGTCTCATAGAGTGTACCCCGACCATCGGTGACGAGAAGTTCGTCGCCGACAGAGGTGCGTAGAGCTCTGATCGCGTGTAAGGCCTCGGCCTCAGGGAGCTGCTGTTCCTCGCGCAGCTGGGGTGCGTAAAAGAGTGGTAGATCCTTCATCCAAGCATCATGTCCATTTACTCTACCAAAGTTAGTCTTTTTGTGGCAAATAGACGCAGGTAGTACTATAACCTCTCCCCACCCCCTCAGGTAGCACACTGCCTACTAGTCCCATAGCTAGTCTAGGCAGGATAGCTGTGGCTCACTCGTGGGGTAGACCTAGCGAGTAGGCCTAGTGTAGGTGTGAGTAGGTCTAATAAGTCCAATAGGTGCAATAGGTCTAATAGGGCTGGTCGGTGAAGTGCTCCCATGGCGAATCGTAGGTGGGGCGAGGTATGATAGATAGGGGGCGAGGTAGCTGGGGTCGAGTATGGCGCTAGTGGAGTAGACCTGGGACCAGTGTAGGTGAGAGTAGGTCTAATAAGTCCAATGGGTGCAATAGGTCTAATAGGGTGGTCAGTGAAGTGCTCCCAAGGCGAGTCGTAGGTAGGGCTAGGTATGATAGGTGGGGTCGAGGTAGGTGGGGTCGAGTATGGGGCTAGCGGAGTAGAGCTGGGACTAGTGTAGGTGGGAGTAGGTCTGATAAGTCCAATGGGTGCAATGGGTCTAATATGCTGGTCGGTGAAGTGCTCCCCATGGCGAGTCATAGGTAGGGCTAGGGTATGATAGGGTGGGGGCTAGGTCGGGTGGGGGTCGAGTATGGGGCTAGCGGAGTAGAGACTAGTATAGGTGAGAGTAGGGCTAATAAGTCCAATGGGTGCAATATATCCAATAGGGTGGTCGGTGAAGTGCTCCCATGGCGAGTCGTAGGTGGGGCTAGGTGTGATAGGTGGGGCAGGGTAGGGTGGTGCAGTATCTGTTTATTGGACTTATTAGACCTATTCATACCTATCTGACCCACCCCCTATCTAATGCCCGCAGGAGCGTATATTCTGAGAGGGCTAGGAGTATCCATACTGAGTCCTCTGTAATCACCCTATGTAAGGTGATGGATGTGCACATACCGAGAGCGCAGTGGCGATCATACCGAGAGCGTTGTCGTCACCTATGTAAGGTGATTACAGAGGACATACCGTGTCCTCTCCCAGCCCTCTCAAGACCTGCATAGGGTGGGGGCTCGGAGAGTGCACCACATCTGTCCAGTAGTACCATTATATATAGGTGTCGTAGGGTAGGGGTGGATGGGGCTGTGGGACAGCTGTGTGTAGATGTGCTGGGGTGGAGACATATGGGCGGGTAGGGCTGCATACTTAGGGCTAGAGGAGACGATATGTGTAGATAGGGTGGAACGGAGTGTTAGGCTGGTGGGGTGGGACAGAGTGTAGGGGAGGTGGCTAGGGTGGTGGGGGACTGTGTGCAAGATTGTGGAAGGGGTGCTATGTATGGGGGAGTAGGGCATCCGTCTCTAGGGGAGAGCTGTATGGCTATCTATGGGGGAGGGCGGAGTAGGGTGTGGTCTTCTGCTTGAGGGAGGGACGGAGAGGAACATGGGTAGGGATAGAGGGGCGTTTGGGTGGGGGAGACTTGGGGTGGATATTCACCTGATTTGGCGTAACTTTGTAAGGAGATTACTTATTTAGACTATCACATTGGAATACGTTTTTTCGCTGGAGATGAAGGTGCGCGACTATGAGTGCGACCTGCAGGGCGTCGTCAATAACGCCAATTACCAACACTATATGGAACATACCCGACATGAGTTCCTCGAGAGCCTCGGGGTGAACTTCGGAAGATGCACGAAGATGGGCTGGATGCCTTCGTCTCTAAGGTCACCATCGCCTATAAGAAGAGCCTTAGGAGTGGAGACTTCTTCCGCTCAGCGCTCACCTGCCAGATGCGTACCTAAGCTCACGTTCTACCAAGATATCCTCCATACCGACGGCAGTCTAGCTGCTCGTGGTGAGGTCGAGTGTGTGCTGGTACGTGATGGGCAACTCACCCGTGGGGGAGTTCTTCGCCGACCTCCTCAAGGACGTCTTGAGCTAAGCCCCTGAAACCTATCCTCCCCCCAACTCCAAGAGGTACAGCCTTTCCCCATCCATTACCCCCTAGACAATGGCAAAGAAGATCGTAGAGACTCCCCTGATGAAGCAATACATGGAGATCAAGGCTAGCACCCAGATGCTATCCTACTCTTCCGTGTCGGGGACTTCTATGAGACCTTCAGCGAGGATGCCATCGCCGCAGCAGAGATCCTCGGATCACGCTGACCCGCCGTGCCAATGGCTCGGCGATGCACATCGAGCTGGCGGGCTTCCCCATCATGCTCTGGATACCTACCTTCCCAAGCTCGTCAGAGCTGGTAGGAGAGTCGCCATCTGTGACCAGCTGGAGGATCCCAAGCTAACGAAGAAGCTCGTCAAGCGTGGGATCACCGAACCTCGTCACCCAGGGGTCGTCACGGGGGATAACGTCCTGCACAACAAGGAAAAATAACTACCTCGCAGCCCTCTACCTCCCCGAGGGAGGGCAGGGGAGCTTAGCCCTGCTGGACATCTCTACGGGAGAGTTCCTTGTCTCCGAGGGTACGATCGAGCACCTCGATAAGCTCCTATCCTCCCTATCAGCCGAAGGAGGTGCTCGTGGAGCGGAAGGCTCGTGCGGTCTTTGACCGAACCTTCGCTTGGCGGGGCTTCGTCTTCGAGGTGGAGGACTGGACGTTTGCCGTAGAGAACAACCGCCAGAAGCTACAGAACCAACTTGGGGTGAAGAGCCCTCAAGGGGCTAGGCCCTAGAGCAGAAGCCCCTATCCATAGCCTCCGCAGGTGCTATCCTTAATTACCCTAGAGCTCACCAGCCATAACGAACTCAGCCACATCACCACCCCTGCGTAGTATAGACCGACTGGGGATGATGCGGCTCGATAGCTTTACCTTCCGTAGCCTAGAGATCCTCCAGTCTATGAGCCCCTGAGGCGGGACATAGCCTGCTGGACGTAGTAGACGCTACGGCGACGCCTATGGGAGGGCGACTGCTGAGACGCTGGCTCTCCTTCCCACCCGATCGACCCAGAGGAGATCCACAGACGACAGCGTATCGTGGCCTCGCTGGTGCGTGATAGCGAGCTGCGCCGCGAGCTCGGCGAATGCTTTGCTGGCATCGGTGACCCAGAGCGTATGACGAGCAAGGTCGCCATGGGGCGTATCTCCCCCGAGAGGCTCTGTACCTGGCGCATACCTGCGTGCAGTGGGTGAGGTAGCCCAGTTGGTGCAGGCCACCCCAGAGGAGAGCTGTCAGGAGCTACGTCAGTTGGCGGAGCATCTGGAGCTCTGCGAAGCTCTCGTGGAGGACATCGAGCAGAGCTTGACCGAGGAGCCCCTGCTGCCCCTAGGACGTGGTGCGCGATCGCCTCGTGGATCAATAGTGAGCTAGATGAGCTACGTGACCTCCTCACCACGGCAAGGACTACCTCGTACAGCTACAGGACAGAGAGAGCAAGCAGGCAGGTATACCGCTGAAGATCGCCTTCAATAACGTCTTCGGCTACTATGTCGAAGTACGTTCGACCCATACCAAGGATGTACCTGAGAGCTGACACGCAAGCAGACGCTGGTCGGAGCTGAGCGGTATATCTTCCCCGAGCTCAAGGAGTACGAGGAGAAGATACTCGGTGCCGAGGAGCGCATAGCGGTGCTGGAGGGACGTCTCTATCAGGAACTCGTCCTGCGCATAGCTCGCTACATACAGCCCCTGCAGCGCAATGCCCGCACGATAGCCCAGCTGGACTGCTTGACCTCGCTTGCCCCTAACGGCCGAGACGAACCGCTACGTTTGTCCCGTGGTGGACGAAGGGCGAGTCATAGACATCAAGGCTGGTCGTCACCCCCGTATCGAGCGACAGCTCCCCTTCGGCGAGAGCTACGTACCTAATGATGTACGGCTTGGCTCTGACGACACCCGATCATGGTCATCACCAGCCCAACATGAGCGGTAAGTCCGCACTCCTTCGCCAGACAGCACTCATTACCCTACTGGCACAGATCGGCTCCTTCGTCCCCTGCCGAAGCGGCACATATAGGACTCATTGATGGGATCTTCACCCGAGTGGGTGCTTCGGACAATATCTCTCGGGGCGAATCGACCTTCATGGTCGAGATGCAGGAGGCAGCGAGTATCCTCAATAGCCTATCCGACCGATCACTCATCCTCTTCGACGAACTCGCAAGAGGTACGAGCACCTACGACGGTATCTCCATCGCTTGGGCGATCATTGAGTACCTTCATGACAACCCCTTTGGCCGCCCCAAGACCCTCTTCGCTACCCACTACCACGAGCTCAACGACCTAGAGAGTAGGCTGGAGCGGGTGAAGAACTACAATGTCTCCGCCTCGAGAGGTGGAGGGCAAGATGCTCTTCCTGCGCAAGCTCATAGCTGGTGGCAGTGAGCATAGCTTCGGTATCCAGGTTGCCCGCCTAGGCGGTATGCCTCAGTGTATCACCCAGCGTGCTACGGAGATCCTCGAGCAGCTCGAGCAGGCACACCCACACGAGGTGACAGGGGCTCGGCTCGGAGATCAAGCATCACGAGGGCAAGCAAGCCCACCAGCACACCGAGCGAAGGGGTGCAGGGGGTACAGATGAGCTTCTTCCAGCTCGACGATCCCGTCCTCTCCGATATACGTGAGCGTCTCCTGCAGGTGGACATCAATAGCCTCAACCCTCTGGAGGCACTGAACAAACTGAGCGAGATACAGCGCCTCCTGACGACACCCCAATAACATCCCTTTCCCCATGCCCCTATCTACAGCTGACACTACACTACCACTATCCCACCAGCGAGACCTCTATCTCAGACGAAGACCTTAGCGACTGGCTCGATCTCCGAGATGGGCACCATAGGCTTCTGAGAGCTTGAGCAGGGTGAGGGGATGGTGAAGGCCTTCATCCCCGAGCAGGACTATCGCGAGGAGGCGACACGTGAGCTCCTCACCGCCTTCCCCTCGAGGGCTTTACCTGCAGAGTTCGCTACGGAGATACTCCCTGAGGTTAATTGGAACGAGGAGTGGGAGAAGAACTACTTCCAGCCCATCCTCCTCGGCGAAGGGCAGTGCCTCATACGTGCCCCCTTCCATGAGCCCCGTCCCTGAGCTACCGATGGAGATCATCATTAGCCCCAAGATGGCCTTTGGTACCGGCAACCATGAGACGACCTCCCTCATCTGCTCCTGGCTCCTCGGGCACGACCTCGGGGGACTACGTGTACTGGATATGGGCTGTGGTACGGGGATCCTCGGCATCATCGCCCTAAGGTGTGGAGCCTCCTCACTCACCGCCATAGACATAGACCCCTGGGCCTACGAGAATGTCCACGAGAACGCTGCCCTCAATGCCGTCTCTGTCGATGAGATCATCTGCGGTGATGCCTCCGCCCCTAGAGGGTAAGGCTCCCTATGACCTCGATCCTAGCGAATATCACCCTGCAACATCCTCCTGGAGGATATGCCTCGCCATGTAGCCGTCATGCACTCGGGCAGTAGGCTACTCCTTAGTGGCTTCTACGAGGAGGATATACCTGCCTCGTGATCGGGGTGCGGAGCTCGGCCTGAACTCATCTCAAGCACTTCGCGCCACCGCTGGTCACTCGTTGAGCTCCCTCAAGCCCCTAACCTCACCGACCCTACTCATCAACTCATACATAGTATAGACCAATGACACGAACGACTACCCTTCGGCTCCCAGCCCCTTGCCCTCACGGCACTCGTCTCGGCATCCTCGCTCAGAGGCGACACAGCATGGTCGCCCACGACTAGTGGTCACGATGATGGTAGACCAGATGACCTGGGACTATCTCTATCGCTATCAAGCACGCTTCGTCGAGGGAGGCTTCAAGAGACTACTCTCTCGGGGCTTCAACTGCGAGAATACACGCATCAACTACATCCCCTGCCTACACCGCCATCGGTCATAGCTCCGCACACACGGGTAGCGTACCCGCTATCCATGGTATAGCAGGCAACGACTTCTTCAAGGACGGCAAGCCCATCTACTGCACGCAGGACACCCTCGTGGCCTCCGTAGGGGTACCCAATGGTAAGAGCGGTCAGATGTCTCCACGTAACCTCCTGACGACCACCATCGCCGACGAGCTGCGTATAGCTACCAACTTCCGCTCCAAGAGCATCGGTGTCGCCATCAAGGACAGAGCCTCTATCCTTCCCGCTGGGCACACGACCAACGGCGCCTATTGGCTAGATGATGCCTCGGGGCACTTCATCACGAGTACTTACTACCGCACAGACCTGCCCGAGTGGGTCAAGAAGTTCAATGCACGTGGCCGAGTCAAGGAGCTCCTAAGCCAAGGCTGGGAGCCCCTCTACGACCTCAAGACCTATCGGGAGAGCACTGCCGATAAGAACGACTACGAGCAGCCCTGGGGCAAGAAGGGTGAGATCCCCTGCCACCCTACCTCTCGACACCAAGAAGCTGATGAAGACCGAGGGGCTCGAAAGCGATCCGCACGACCCCTTTGGGAATACAGTGACCTTTGAGATCGCCAAGGCGGCTATCGAGGGTGAACATCTAGGCGAAGGTGAGGAGACTGACTTCCCTCGCCATGAGCCACTCGGCGACGGACTATGTGGGACACCGCTACGGGACATTCGCTGTGGAGACGGAGGACACCTACCTGCGCCTAGACCGAGAGCTAGCTGACTTCCTGAGTTACCTAGATAAGAAGGTCGGGGAGGGCGAATACCTCTTCATCCTCACCGCCGACCACGCTGCAGCGCATAACCTCACCTTCAACAAGGATCACAAGATCCCCGGTGAGGCGCTACGCTCCGACATAGCACGTCAGATCATCGACTCCGTGGTAAATAAAACCCTCGGAGCGAATGCCCGTGTCATACGTGCGTACTTCAACTATCAGGTCTTCTTCAACGATGCCCGTATCGACTCCCCTCGGCATCAACCGCAGCGCCCTACAGCGCACCATCTGTCAGTACCTCAAGGACAAGCTCCCCGGTGTCGCCTATGCCATCCCTGCTGACGAAGTCGTAAGCGCCCCCATCCCCGAGGCGATCAAGACACGTATCATCAATGGCTACCGCAAGGGGCGTAGTGGCGACATCTTCGTCATCCCCGATCCAGGATGGTACTCCAAGGGGAGTGCGGAGACCCCACGTGGCACGACGCACGGTGTCTGGTCGCCCTACGACACGCATATCCCTCTCATCTTCATGGGTAAGGGTATCCGTCAGGGGCACCTCTACCGTGAGACGAACATCACGGACATCGCCGCCACGCTAGCTGCACTACTGAAGACCCAGTACCCCAGTGGCTGTATCGGCCATCCCATCACCGAGGCCTTCGTAGACGAAGACTAAGCCCCTAATCCTCCCACCCCATAGTACTAGGGTGGGTATCCTAGGAATAAGAGCACCCCACTGGCATCTGCTAGTGGGGGTGCTCTTGCTCCTTGGGATATGTCTCGCTCTAGGGAATCGATACCGCTAAGGCTCTAATGTCTTTTTGATAAGCGAGGCTTGAGTTGAGATACTTTCAATGAGCCTTTCATCCTCTTCTTTTGCACTGCCGCGTTTTAGTGCTAGAATGAGTGTCCCTTCTGCTGTTTGGTAGATTTTACCAATGAGCTTCTTGAAGTTACGCTCTACAAACTCTTCGTTTGAGAGATCGTGAGGCTTGAGTTCATAGAAATCGTACTCCTTTTGATAGGCTTCTAGGACATCTTGTCGAAATCTCCCCCGCAGGAATCTATCGATACTTGTGCTATAACCATGACTCTGCACATAGGCAGAGAGTACGTAGAGAAAGTTGATATCGTAGGTCAAGACAAGGAGTGTATCTCTGTCGAATAGGCGATTGTCGAAATGAAAATTGCAGTGTAGACCTTTTTCGTTTTGTCTAAGCCTACTATCATGATATGATAAATCGTTGGGGTCTATTGTACCTCGAATAAAGAAGTTTGGGGTGGGATTATAGCCCCTCGGTGAGGCTATCTCGATAACGCAAGACATCACCTCCTATACGACCATTGAATATATCAATATTATACTGAATAACATTCTTAGCATAGGTAAATTGCTTGTAAAGAGAGTTCTCGCTCATACTATTCCCTTCCTGATAATATTTACTATCACCAATGAAGTAAATCTCTTCGCCATCTATCAACGATCGATCTCGATAGATATGGTCAATAATCTTACCATCCTTCTGCTCCTTCAGTCCTCTCGGCAATGAAGATTCTCCGATCAAGCAATCTATCATGTCTTCAAAGACAATGTTGAAGTTACGAACTAGTAGACGCTCGTTTTGTACCTTCTTTTGTGCAACCGCTTCAGCCCGTTCATAGAAAGCATAGAGTAAGTTCCATAGTTGCACCAATTCATCGGTAAAGTATTTGCCTCTTATTCCACGAAGCCGACGCGTACCTTTGCCATTCTCTATCATATTTGCAATGCGATGCGGTCTCTCTGTCTCATAGTTTACATTGCGTTTCACAGCAAAGTAATAACTCTGCTTCAGATAGTCTAGTGTAGAATAGAACAAGCAGATGAGTTCCTCATCATAGTTGATAGCCTTATCTTTTGTTTTGCAATCAAGATAATAAGGCTTCTTACCTTTTATTATGGGGGAAGTTGTGTGCATCGTTTTTTTGTCCAATGCACTTTATGCTTACCACTATGCATAATGGTTGCTATGTAGGTAAAGAGGGATTGATGTGCTTTGTTGAAACGCAAGAGGCCAAGATGTAATCTAATAAAGTGGCTTCCCCCTCCCCTCGATGCCCTACAACTCCTGCAAAAGATCTCGCTGTGAAGTTATTTCATTGTCCGTGCGTCGCTCATTGAAGAGTGCAATGGCTTGATAGAGCCAAGCAGATAGATTGAAGAGAAAGGCTCGATCTTCCGTGGATAATTGCTCATTCTCATCCGACACATTGAGCAAATCTTCAGGCTTATATTGTCCGAAAGCAAGATGATTTACGATGAAGACCTTGGGCAAGATAAAAATCATCTCCTCTGAGTCGCCATCGTAGTAATATCCCACATACGGAAGTTTCAAGCACCCATCTTTCAATTCAATAGGAGCAAGACCATACAAAGAGGGGAGGTCTTGTTGATGATAATGATAATCTTCAAACAATATCTTCACCTTGACAATCCTTCTGCGTTATGACTCTACTCCTTCTTCGTCTGCATTTGAGTTCCGCTATTCTCCGCTTGAGAGGGTTCATCTTCTTGTGCTTTTTACACTGAGATACTGCATAAAACCAATAAGAAGCTTCGTGCCATTCTCTTCATGTAACTCATTAAAGGTAAACTCCTTTTCTCCCTTCTCTTGGTTAATGCGAAAGAAGTTGTTCTTTGTGTGATATTCGTCTTTGCACACCTCGTGCCACAAATAGGACATGACCTTGCTCTTAAACACCTTCTCATCCACTGATTGCTTGATGAAGAAGTTGCCCATCTGCTTATCTTCTGAGTCTGTCGATTCGAGGATACGCTTATTCACCGCTTTGAGAAAGTCTATCCAGCGATATTTCTTATCTCCGATGCTTATCTCAAACTTGCCCGAGGCTATTTCCTCTCCATAATCGATAGGTACATATTCCCAGTCCCACCGGCGCTTAAAGGCACTATCCATAGGAAATAGGCTTTGATCAGAGGTGTTCATCGTAGCAATGATGTGGAGGTTGGCGGGCAATCGTAAGTTGCCACCATCAATACCTTCATGTCCTTCGCCAAGCTCTTTCTGTAAATACATGGCAAGATCTTTGTCTGCGCGAATCTTATAGGTGGAAAACCCTTCTTCGTTCCTGCTCGAGGAGTTGGAAGAGATCGCCAAAGATTTGAGCACAGTTACCACGGTTGATTTCTTCTATCACAAGATACACAGCTTGTGCAGAGGCTTGCTCTGAAGCGTCTGTTTGTAGTAGTTTCCACGCTTGTACGTATGCATTCGTAAAGACTTGGGGAGTGAACTCATAGGTGATATCCAAGTCCGTCATATACTTCCTCAATTCATCAGCACAAGCAATTGCCTTGTAAATTTCGACGTACTTGGACTCTGGTTCACCAGCTGAAGCTAGTATTTCTTTTTTATCGTCTCCTGACAAATTTGTAATTTCTGGATGTACAGCACAAAAACGATGCAGTGGATGCTGTCCATCTTTGGTTTGCTTATACTCCATTAATTTTGCTTTCAGTTCCTCCTTAGATAAAGCTGTTCTATCTAAGAGCTGGCGAACTATTGGCTTGTAGCATCCCACAAAACTTGCATAGTCACTATCGGGGTGGAAGGTCGTCCGGAAGACATACTCTTCTGGTACTCCCTTCAATGATTGTTGCACCTTGTGAGACTTGCCACTACCTGGAGTGCCGAAGTAGATAACCTGAGTAAGTATAGGACATGCTCTTCTCTCCAAACCTAGGCTGGGTTTAGATACTTCATTTAATAAACTACCATCGATCTCAGTTGTAGCAAATTTCCACTTTGTATAGGAACGAAGCGTATTCTCTTGTCCCAGATCAAGAAGGTATTGTCCCTTAGACAAAGGTTTCTCATCCACACTCACTTCATAGAAATCTGTCTCTGTTGGAGAATCGCTTCTCTTCTTCTGAGACCCACTTAAAGCAATCCTTACGTTTTTTTCAAACCATCAGAATGCTTTATCTGAAGCCTATAAGCATCGCCTGATTTGAAGTTATTTAGGCGACTTATGTTTGAAATCTCACACCCCTTCTCACTCACGCAAAATACGACTCGAGTATAGCATTTAACCTGAAGATAAATATTCGTTCCTTGGCTTGAAGAAATCATAGTAAATACTATCTCATCACCAGGCATAACATTATAATCCCTATAGATATCTCCCATTTGATTCACTCGGAATTCTCTACCTATAGCAGATTTTAACGTATATGTTTTCTTAGTTGAGTTATCAAGAATCTTCACCTCGATACCCATTGGAAACATCTCCGACAAATCAACCTCTCTCGGGATGAGAAGATAGGTTTCATGTGTGTTGCCTTGCCCAAGTTCTGTTGTATTTGGATAATGGCTATATTGAGTTATTCTTAACTGGTTCATCTCGTCTTACTATATATATTCTTTTATGACTTCAGCAATACTTTTTCCCCATAAGACATGGGACGGCATTACCTATTTGCATATATGTCTTTAGATATGACTCAAGAATACATAGTCATCTGGGAACGATTGTATTCTTGCAGCTTCTCGTGGTGTTATAGCACGCACTTGAAATGGATGAATATGAGAATGACAATCCATTCTTAAGTGAGCCGTAATCGTGCGGGAAGGTCTATTAGCAATCAGTTTGTAGTATTTGTCTTTGAAACAGTGGAGCCTATTACGATAAGGCATAATATCCGCTATCTTGGGATCTGAAGCGTCATCACCTTGATCAAGAAGGCGATATATGTCGTAATTGACAGAATTAACGAACCTAGCCTTATGATTGAAAACAAAGAGCATATTCCGACCTTGATTTATGGACTTTATGTAATCATTCTCTTGCCCAGCAAAGAGATTTATGTCTATTTTCTTACCAGAGACCTCACTATCCACTTCATTCTGATTTCTTATGAGGGAAGCCTCTAAGGGCTTTAGTCCCTCTAAAGCATCAGATAATAAGTATATAGGCTTACCTTGATTCCGATCTTTAATTTGAGCAAATATATCATCTGGACTTATCTCTTTTTCTCTTGCAACATCTTCACGAATAGCTATATAAATCAGTCGTTCCCGATTCTGAGCCACAGAAAAATCTACAGAATTAAGAACTCGATAACTCACTATATAGGATAACTCATTCCCTTCAATCCTAGATCTAATTTGAGAGAAGTCTTGTGCCACTTGGTCTGCAACTTTAAGCATACCTCTTACATTCTCCATTACAACGAATTTTTGGGAAAGCAACTCTACCGCACGCACGAAATATTTATACAGCTCATTACGTGGATCATCTATGATGTGCTGTTGGTTAGCCGAGCTAAAGCCTTGACAAGGTAGTCCACCCTATGACGACATCAACATTATCCAAGTTATAACTCGGCAAGGTTTCTACAACTTGCCTGATATCACCGAGAACAACTCTATTTGAAGGCACCTCAGGATGGTTAAATCTATATGTCCGAACACAGACCTCTTCGAAGTCATTTGCCAAACTGATGCGAAATCCAGCTTGCACAAAACCCAAGCTTAATCCTCCAGCCCCAGAAAAAAAATCTACAACTGTGGGCTTATCACTTTTCAACTCTCGTATCTGAAGTTCCCTTCTTTTCTTATTGCTGAATCTATCTAGTATTGAACCAAACAAGAGCCGATTGTGAAGGAAGAACGAAACACAACTTAGGAAATCTTCATATGACGACTTCAGTAAACCACGTAGTACAAAGAGCTCATTTTCCTCAGTAACAAGCCCCATATCAACAATTTCATTGATTATTTCTTGGGGTGTATCTTTGGGACATACTGGGACGATCACATTGTTACTCTCTGCGACAATGTGAACAATTCGTATATAGATCGCAACTTTTTCAAGTAGCTCATCTTTGCGTATTGTATCTAATGTTGGGTTGAATATCATCAACTTATTTCTGAATCGAATTTTTAGTATGGCTTGAGCAAGAGCTTCAGCAAAAAGAGGGGGAACAGCATTACCGATCTGCTTATACTTTTTCACCTCGAGAACCGCAGAATTCGAAGTCATCTGGAAAAGATTGTATGCGTGCAGCTTCCCTTACCGTAAATGAACGAGCTTGCTTTTTCATCAGGATGGATAAACTGGAATCCATCTTTATGAATATGAGCAAGAATTGTTTTTAGATGGCAAGTCCCACCACTGAACGACGTAGCTGTTATCAAAAATTCTAGCTTGTTTATGCTCATACTGAGGACAAATTCGTCTGAGTTGTCCAAATGTCCATTTATTTTTTTATCATCATCGAAAACCTTTCCCTATCTAGGTCGTTATGTTTTTCTTGCAATATGGTCAAACAATGGATAATCTCCTCTTTTTCCGATTCTCTGGAGAAATTCATTGTCACACGGATAGTTGAAATGCAATGTAGATTTGTCTTCACCCGGAAGAACAAAGGGTAAATCACCTATTGCTTCCTTTACGCTCACAAATGGTTTTTTCCCAACTCTATCAAATCCCAGAGTTTCAGGTAACCAATGGGTCTTATTGAGATACCCATAGAGAGTCGAAATTCCCCTATTAGTGAGGTTCTTTCTAACACCAAAGACTATAACTCGTTTTCTCGTCTGAGGAACACCATACTCGGCAGTATTATGCACCAGAGATTCTTGTCTGCATTCTACATCATAAAGTCGACCCAAAGCAGATATGATTTGTGGAAGAATTAATTTATCTTTTACTTTTGCAGATAGTAGTCCCACAACATTCTCAAACACGAAATACTTCGGTTGGTAATGTTCCAAAATTCGCACATAGCTTTCAAATAAAAAGTTACGTGGGTCTTCTGCCATTCTCTTACTATCGCGTACCCGACCTGCAGTAGAATATGCTTGACAAGGAGGACCACCAATTATAACATCAACACTTTGCTTTCCTACAGCTCTATCAATGCTTCTAATTATATCATCAGCCGTTATATCTCTTTCAATCACCCCATACATAATTTCATGTAAGCTATATCCATAGTGCTTCATCCTTTTACGTAGAGTTTCGCATGCCCAATGATTCATTTCCACATGAGCTAGAGCTTTATATCCTAGTCTATAAAATCCTTCAGACAGCCCTCCACATCCTGCAAACAGATCGACAAAGGTCAAAGCCTTCCTTTCCGAAGATGGTACAACAGAGTCGCTCTGCTGGACACAATCCTCAGAACTGAATGTATGGTCGAAAAGATCTTCTCCTACTTCAATCATTGTCGTTTAATGCATTGATATACAATATCTAGTACTTTGACTACTACTTTTTCTCTGTCATAGCGGAAGTTGTGATTTCCTCCGCTAACCAATCCATCTAAGAGTCGCTCTTCGTCTATTCGACAAAGCGATGTGAGAATAGGGATATGGTTTCGTTGGGGGCATCAAAGCTTCTTTTCCCATTTTACAATAGGTTGTTGTGTCTATATCTAGCGCCGTTGCAACTACGCTTTGTGGAATACCTATTTGTTCTCATATTTCTCCCAATTGGTCTGACAATGTCATTATTATTAATTTTTACTAATCTCGAATAACTATCAAATATACTGCTTTTTCTGTGACACGAATACCGATATACAACCATAATCTACATTACGTGGTTCGATTTTTCCAATTATCCAAGTTACCTCTACTATCCCTACCTTATTTCGATGCTACACACCATCTTCTTAGGGTATCCCTCTTCCTTCTTAAAACACTACATTCCAATACATTGAATATATCTTAGGCAATAGATATACAGATGAATAACTTGGTACAGCCTAAGTGCCACTGGATCAAGGAACGTTCAATGGATCTATACTTTTCAGCAAAGTTGTAAGCCTGGGTATGGGCCTCCCTCCCTTAGCTTTATTGCTACTTATCTCTTCCGGAGGGAGCTCACACACTTACAGTATCATAGGTAGGCACCCTACAAAATAGGAGCACCCCCACGAGCCTCAGCTCGTGGGGGCGCTCCTTCTTTCGTAGGGATATGTCCTGTTCTAGGGCTAAGAGGGTAGGCAGTGGCTACTGCGCTACTTTGCGGTCGGTGAAGATGTAGACTCGGTCACCGGGGCGAACCTTCTCGGGGACAGCGATGGAGCAGACCTGCCCCTTGACGGCTCGCTCTACGGAGTCCATCTCGACACGGATCTCCTCGATGGTGAAGCGTACCAGCCCCGTCGTCTGACCCGTGATGAGGGATCTCGTCTCCCACCCGGAGCTCCCCGCTCTCTACAGCAAACTCTCCGACACCCGATCTTGGAGAAGTACTTGTTGGTCTTCGCTACATAGACCTTCTGCTTCGTGGCGGAGGAGCCGTAGCTCGAAGTCCATTCCCCGAGCCTTTGCCCCAGATAGTAGCCATCCCAGAAGCCACGGTTGAAGACCTCGCCGAGGTGCTTGTCCCACTGCTCCACACGTGCCTCATCGAACGTCCCAGCGAGGTAACTGTCTACTGCCTCTCGGTAGGCACGTACGACAGCATCGACGTACTCAGGACCACGGGCTCGACCCTCGATCTTGAGCACCCGCACGCCCGAGTCCAGCATCTTATTGAGGAAGTGGATGGTCTTGAGGTCCTTGGGCGACATGATATACTCGTTGTCCACCTCCAGCTCGATACCGGTCTCCTTGTCCCGCACCTCGTAGGAGCGACGACAGACCCGTGAGCAGGAGCCACGGTTAGCACTCTTGCCGTGCTCGTGTAGGCTTAGGTAGCATTTACCCGAGACCGCCATGCAGAGGGCACCGTGGGCGAACATCTCGATACGTATGGGTTGCCCTCCAGGCCCCAGGATGGGCTCCTCGAGGATAGCTCGGTGGATAGCTGCCACCGATCCATGTTCAGCTCACGGGCTAGGGACTACGACGTCAGCGAACTGGGCATAGAAGCGCAGAGCCCTCGACATTAGTGATATTGAGCTGGGTGAGAGGTGTACCTCCACACCGATACTACGTGCGTAGAGCATCGGGGCGACATCGGCAGCGATGATGGAGGAGACCTCGGCATCCTTGGCAGCGTCTATGATACGACGCATGAGCTCGAGGTCTTCGTCATAGATGATCGTATTGACGGTGAGGTAGCTCTTGACGCCGTGCTCACGGCATATAGCGGCTATGCGGTAAAGGTCTTCGGTAGTGAAGTTATTGGCACTCTTGGAGCGCATGTTCAGCCCCTCGATGCCGAAGTATACAGAGTCAGCCCCTCGCGTCGATCGCCGCCATGAGCGACTCGTATGACCCGACGGGAGCCATAATTTCATATTCGTTCCTATTCATTAGTGATAAATATTCATTTAGCCCACAAAGATAGTGCAAAATGAGCCAGCCGAAGGCTAAAGTCCCCCATCACAATAACCTACCCTCGACACCTGCGAAGGCCTCCCCCTCCGTAAATCTTCCCCCACGAGTGCTCTTTGGCAAAGCTCTCAAGAGCCCCACCAATAGGGCTACAGAGAGGGGATAGGAATGCTCTTGGTATGACCTGTGTAATCACCTATGTAAGGTGATGGATGCGGACATACCGAGAGCGTTGTAGCGATCATACCGAGAGCGCAGTCGTCACCCTACATAGGTGATTACACAGGTCATACTGAGTCCGCTCCACCCTATCTAGGTATGGCCTATATCCCCCTGTAGCTATGTGCCTGACGGAGAGCGCTAGACCACACCTAGAGTAGGGGGAGGGTCTGATAAGAGTATAGGTCTAATAGGTGCAATAGGTCTAATAGGGTGGTCAGTGAAGTGCTCCCATGGCGAGTCGTAGGTAGGACGAGGTGTGATAGGTGTGGGCGGGGTAGCTGGGGTCGAGTATGGCGCTAGTGGAGTAGAGCAGGGACTAGTGTAGGTGTGAGTAGGTCTAATAAGTCCAATAGGTGCAATAGGTCTAATAGGGTGGTCGGTGAAGTGCTCCCATGGCGAGTCCTAGGTAGGGCTAGGGTGTGATAGGTGGGGGTCGGGGTAGCTGGGGTCGAGTATGGCGCTAGTGGAGTAGAGCAGGGACTAGTGTAGGTGTGAGTAGGGTCTAATAAGTCCAATAGGTGCAATAGGGTCTAATAGGGTGGTCGGTGAAGTGCTCCCATGGCGAGTCCTAGGTAGGGCTAGGTGTGATAGGTGGGGGTCGGGGTAGGTAGGCATAGTATACGTGGTAGATAGAGTGGCCTAGGTGTAGGGTTGGGGTAGTCTGTGCAGTCGTAGCTAGGTGGGGTGCTAGATGGGACGTAGTAGCACGGGAGGGAGTGGGTATAGCTGGCGGGGTGGGCTAGGTAGAGCTAGGGTGGATATAGTATATATGGTAGATAGGGTGGTCTAGGTGTAGAGCTGGGGTAGTCTGTGCAGTCGTAGCTAGGTGGGGTGGTAGATGGGGCGTAGTAGTAGAGGTGCAGAGCGGGTATATCTAGTGGGGTGGGGCTAGGTAGAGCTAGGTGGACATGGTATACATGATAGATAGGGTGGGCTAGGGTGGAGGGCATTAGACTTATTCGACCCTATTGCACCTATTAGACCCTAGGTGATAGGTGGGATCGGTCGAATATGTGGGATAGGTGCGATAGGTCTAATAAGTCCAATAGGTCTAATAGGTAGTCTGCGAAGCTCTCACTAAGCTCGCTGGGAGGAGGTAGACGAGGGGCGTAAAGGGGCTGTTGGGAGGGGGAGATTTGGCGGTATCGAAATTTGTTGTACCTTTGCAGTGCAAACGGGTCAGCCCAGGTGGCGGAATTGGTAGACGCGCTCGTTTCAGGTGCGAGTGTTCAAAAGACGTGCAGGTTCGAGTCCCGTCCCGGGCACTCCACTACAAAAGAGAGAGTCTATCGTTTGCAAGAGATCTTATAAATACGCGGGTGGTGAAATTGGTAGACACGCTACTTTGAGGGGGTAGTGCCGGTTACGGCGTGAGTTCAAATCTCATCCCTGCAGTACAATAGTGGAGCGAGACTCATTAAGAGAAATCTTATCGAGTCTCGCTCCTTGTATGATTAGACCCCTCGATCCTCGTGTTGCTAGCTCCCTCCCTCCTCCCTCTTCCTATTACTAGACCCAATATGATCGTCTATCCGAACGCAAAGATTAACCTAGGTCTCTACGTCGTAGGCAAGCGTCCCGATGGCTACCACCTACTGGAGACGGGCTTTCTGCCTATTCCCCTATGCGATACCCTAGAGATCGAGCCTAGCCAAGGGCTGGCCGATGAGCTGGTGGTAGAGGGGGGTATCGAGACCGGTGCCACTGAGGACAACCTCGTCCTGCGTGCCGTTCGTGCTCTGAGAGCCAAATATCCCATCCCCCACTACATATACGACTGACGAAGGTGATCCCTTCGGGCGCAGGTCTCGGCGGAGGCTCGGCAGATGCTACCTTTACGCTTCGTGCCCTGAATGAGCTCTTTGCCCTAGGGCTAACGAGTGAGGAGCTGGAGGCGGTGGCGCTGACCCTAGGGGCTGACTGCCCGATCTTCGTGCGCAATGCCCCTGCCGTAGGCCGTGGGATAGGTGAGGTGCTTAGTCCCCTCGCTGTGGAGCACCTCGGCGGGCTCTGCCTCACGGTGGTTAAGCCCGAGCTACATGTCGTGACCCGAGAGGCCTTCCGTGGCCTTCGGGCGATCGGGCCAAGGGCGGTGCCCATAGAGCAGACCTTGGCACTGCCCATAGAGCAGTGGCGAGGGGAGCTAACCAATGCCTTCGAGGAAAGCCTCTTCCCGCTCTACCCAGAGCTGGAGCGACTGAAGGCTCAGCTCTACGATTTAGGAGCGACCTTTGCCCCTACTCACGGGCTCGGGAGCAGCGCTGTATGCACTCTCGAGAGAGCCCCTACCCCTCGGGGGGCTAGAGGGCTCGGGTCTGTTCATTTGGCAGGGAAAGCTACCTAGTGCCTAAGGGAGGTTCGTGAAAAAGCGGTACATTTGCCCATAAAACAGTTGCTGGAATATGTATTTTGATGAACTAGATCTGGAGGACGAGGTCCTTGATGGCCTTGAGGCGATGAACTTCTACGAGACGACGCCTCGGCAGGAAGCAACGATCCCACTGCTCCTCGAGGGCGTGATACGATCGGTTGCGCCCAGACGGGTACGGGGAAGACCGCCGCCTATCTCCTGCCGATCATTAACCGCCTCAGCCGAGGCGAAGGCGATCCCGGAGAAGGTGAACGCCGCGATCATGGCTCCCACACGTGAGCTGGCGATCCGATCGAGCAGCAGGTGGAGGGCTTCTCCTACTTCCTGCCCTATCTCCTCCGTGGCTATCTATGGGGGTACGGACGGCATCACGTGGGAGCAACAGCGGCGAGGCCTAGCGCAGGGTGCCGATATCATCATCGCTACCCCTGGGCGTCTCCTCTCCCCGATCAACCTCCAGCACGCAGACCTATCGGGTGTGAGCTACTTGTCCTTGATGAGGCAGACCGCATGCTGGACATGGGCTTCCAGGAGGATATACTCCTTATCAATAAGGAGATCCCGGAGTAGCTCACAGCGTGTGATGTTTTCAGCGACGATGCCCCCCAAGATCAAGAAGTTCGCCCGCACGATCCTCCATGATCCAGCTGAGGTAGAGCTTGCGATCTCACGACCACCCGAGAGTATCATCCAGTCGGCCTCATGTATGCTACGAAGCACAGAAGCTACGTATCCTGACACACCTCTTCGAGGAGACCCCTCCGACACGCACCATTATCTTCTCTTCGTCTAAGATGAAGGTCAAGGAGCTCGCAGCCGCTATGAGCCGCCTCTCGATACGTGTGGAGCAGATGCACTCTGACCTAGCGCAGGAGAAGCGTGAGGAGGTCATGCGCCAGTTCAAGGCAGGCAATGTAGACCTGCTCGTCGCCACCGATGTCGTCGCCCGAGGGATCGACATCGACAATATCCGCATGGTCATCAACTACGATATCCCCCACGACCCCGAGGACTATGTGCACCGCATCGGTCGTACGGCTCGTGGAGGTAACGATGAGGGGCTGGCCATCACCTTCGTCAGTGAGAAGGAGCAGCCGGGCTTTGGCCGTATCGAGGACTTCCTCGGTCGTGCGATCTATAAGATCCCGTAGATCCAGCCTTACCCTACCCCCGACTACCGCCCCGAGGCACGGGTACGCTCTGACCGACCTAGAGGGAAGAGCACCTCCGCACACCGCCCCAAGGGCAAGGGTGAAGGGCAGGGACAGGGGCGGTCGTCGCCCTCAGAGGTCTCGAGGAGCACGCTCCAAGAGCACCCAGCCCAAGTAACGACCTATTTGTAGCACCCTACGAACACCATAGCATATACACTAACTCTACTACAGACTATCCGTACATGACATCGCAGTTACTCGAAGACATCACGCAGAAGACCAAGAAGGGACAACACAAGCTACGTGTCATCAACTACCTGCTTGTGCACCAGACGGCGACGATGAATGAGATCGCCAAGGAACTATACGTTAGTGTCCCCACGGCAGCTAAGATCCTACAGGAGCTCCAGGATGCAGGCAGTATAGAGCTTCAGGGTAAGCTAGAGATAGGAGTAGGGCGTTTCCCAGTCCTCTTCGGGCTGAACCCTACTGGAGGCTACTTCATTGGCGTAGACGTCAAGCGTAGCTATCTGAACCTCGGACCCATCGATCTGCAGGGACGGGATCTCTCACGAGGACTACAACATCCCCTACAGCCCTAGAGAATACCCCGAGGCACTCGAGACCATCTGCGAGGAGATTCACCTCTTCATCGAGCGGCATGGTCTACGTCAGGAGGAGATCCTCAACGTCAATATCAATATCCCAGGCCGTATCAATCCCGTCACGGGATATAGCTACAACCTCTTCAACTTCTTCCCCGACCGTCCCTCTCACAGACGATCAGTGAACGTATCGGCATACGAGTGTCTATCGACAATGACACTCGTGGAATGGCCTTCGGGGAGTTTACCCAGGGCTGTGCTAAGGGGACCTCGTGTGAACTCTGCCCTCTATGTCAATGTCAGCTGGGGGCTTGGTCTCGGACTGATCCTCGACGGGCAGATCTACTTCGGTAAGTCAGGCTTCTCTGGTGAGCTGGGGCATATCTCCATATATAATAATCAGATCCTCTGCCACTGCGGTAAGAAGGGTTGTCTCGAGACCGAAGTCAGTGGGCAGGGCGATGTGTCGCAAGGTGCAGGCTCGCATCCGTGCGGGAGAGAACTCCATCCTCTCGCCGATTGTCGCCAAGGGTGGTGATCTCAAGCTCTCCCACCTCATCGAGGCCTGCCAGCAGGAAGATATGCTCTGCCTAGAGGTGCTCAGTGAGATGGGACTACAGCTGGGTAAGCAGATCGCCAACCTCATCAATATCTTCAACCCCGAGCTCGTCATCGTCGGGGGGAGTCTAGCTGACTCCAATGGCTTCCTCACCCAGCATGTCGAGGCCTCGGTGCGTACCTATTCAATGAGTGTCGTCACCCGTGACACCCGCATCGAGACAGCTACCCTCGGCGATCGCTCCGGGCTCATCGGAGCATGTATGCTCGCCCGCACACGACGCTTCGAGGATCTCGCCCGCTAGAGCTCTCCCTCATTCTCATCAGCTAGGCTACCGCCCCCAGGGCGGTAGCCTAGCTCTTTTTCGGTGGGGTGGGGGTGAGAGGTCTAATAGGTGTAATAGGTCTAATAAGTCTAATAAGGAGGACTGCGAAGGGTGGGGGCTAAGAGTGATATGGGTGCTAGCTGGGTGCTGTATAGGTGCCGACTAGGGAGTGAGGTCGGAGGTGAATAGGGAGTGTAGTGGGGTGGGGTAGGCTAGTGGTGGAGGGGAGTGAGCGGAGGATGAGAGATGGTATTTGCTGATTATTAGCTATCTTCGTAGGTTAATAATGGGTGATGGCGCTGTGTGCCAGCCCTTCGCCCACCTAACCAATAAACAGAAAGAATAGAAATGGATACAGTAGTCAGCGGAATACGCCCCACGGGTAACCTCCATCTGGGGAATTACTTCGGCGCAGTACGTGCCTTTACCCAGATGCAGAACGAGTACAATTGCTTCTTCTTCATTGCGGACTGGCATTCGCTGACGACCCACCCACACCCCGACAACATCGTCCGTAGCACCAATACCATCCTAGCTGAATACCTTGCCCGTGGGATCGACCCCGAGCGTGCTACCATCTACATACAGAGCGATGTGCGGGAGGTCTTGAGCTGTACCTATACCCTCAATATGAATGCCTACCTCGGGGAGCTGGAGCGTACCACTTCCTTCAAGGAGAAGGCTCGTCAGCAGCCCGACAACGTGAATGCCGGTCTACTGACCTATCCCACCCTCATGGCTGCTGACATCCTGATGCACAAGGCTGTGAAGGTGCCCGTCGGCAAGCGATCGGGAGCAGAATATGGAGATGGCTCGCAAGTTCGCCCGTCGCTTCAACACGATCTACGGTGTGGACTTCTTCGTCGAGCCCCAGTCCTACTCTCTCGGTGCTCGGGCTCTGAAGGTGCCGGGTCTCGACGGATCGGGCAAGATGGGTAAGAGTGAGGGCAACGCTATCTACCCTCGTAGACGATGCCAAGACGATCTCTAAGAAGGTCATGCGAGCGGTCACCGATGCATATCCCACGGAGCCCAATCAGCCCCAAGCCAGAGCCAATCGAAAACCTCTTTACGCTCATGGAGATCGTCTCCAGCGAGGAGGTCTACAAGCACTTCAACGACGCCTACAACGACTGCTCCATCCGCTACGGCGATATGAAGAAGCAGCTGGCAGAGGACATCTGTGCCTTCTCCACCCCCATCCGTGAGCGTATCCTAGAGATAAGTGCCGACGAGGCATACCTCAGACGAGTAGCCAGCATCGGGGCAGAGAAGGCTCGGGAGAGTGCAGCCAAGACGCTGGAGGAGGTGCGACATGATCATCGGCTTCCGCCACCGCTAAAACGAACGACAATAGCAATATAATTATAGAGAAGAGAATGGAACTAATAGGAAAGATTATCCAAATCCTTCCCCTACGTGAAGGCGTATCTAAGGCAGGGAATCCATGGAAGAAGCAGGAGTATATCCTTGAGACCCTTGGAACGCAGTACCCTCGTAAGGTGTGCTTTAACCTCTTTGGGGATAACGTGGACAAGTTCCCCATGCAGGTTGGTCAGGACGTAACTGTGTCGATCGATATCGAGAGCCGAGAGTTCAACGGGCGCTGGTATACAGATGTCCGTGCGTGGAATGTGCTGAATGGTGTCCAGCTAGCAGGTACTCCTGCCCCCAGGCTTTGCTGCAGCCCCAGCTCAGCCTGCAGCCCCCGCCCCCCGGCTTCGCCTCTGCTCCTGCTCAGCCTGCCCCCAGGCGGCTCCAGCTCAGCCCACCCCAGTAGCTGCCCCTACGGCAGCTGATGACCCTACCCTTCTAATCAAGGCTCGTCCTCAGGACGCTAAGTCATCATAGAGGGAATGCCCCAGAGAGACCCATCGGAGCATTCCCTCTACTAATACATATATGTGTATATTCATACGGAGCACAGATGCAGCTATCCCTCCTCGTCATCGGTAAGACAGATTCGGCACAGATAGAGACAGAGGTCAAGCGATATGAGAGCCGTCTGAAGCATTACCTCCCCTTTGAGCTTCGGGTAATCCCCGATGTGCGCCGAGGGAGCAAGCTCTCCGCCGAAGATCAGAAGCGGGCAGAGGGCGAGGAGCTCCTGCGCTACATCACCCCGACAGATCAAGTCTATCTCTTCGACGAGCGAGGGAAGAGCTATACGAGCCGAGCCTTTGCTTCCTTTATCGAGCGTGCTATGGTATCAGGGCTACGGCGCATGGTTCTGGTGATAGGAGGCCCCTATGGCTTCGCTCCAGAGGTCTATGAGCGAGCCAATGGACAGGTGTCGCTGAGTCAGATGACCTTCTCCCACCAGATGGTGCGTCTCTTCGCCATCGAGCAGCTCTATCGGGCACAGACGATCATCCGAGGAGAGCCCTACCACCATGACTAAGGAAAACCCATTACCTGCACCCGTATTCTCAATGAACTATTGGCAACATATCAAGGAGTTCCTCCTGCGTGGGGAGCAACGGATCCACTACTGGATCTTCACCTTCTCGCCCCTACTGCCCAACATCATCCTCTCGGTGGTGATGCAGCAGTCGATCATCGGACGTGTGCTGAATATCCTGCTGATGCTCCCTGCCTCTATATGCTCGTGATGCTTGTGGCCAAGCGTCCCGGGCGTGTCTACTGGTCGCTACTGGTGCTGGTGCTCCTGCACATGTTCCAGCTTTATCCTGCTGACGATCTTCAGTGGTTCGGTGGTGGCGGTGGATACGATCCTCAACCTCTTCACCTCGGAGCCTGATGAGGCTACTGAGCTACTGTCGAACATCCCGTGGCCAATCGTAGGTGCTCTAGCGCTCTATGTGCCCCGTGCTCATACTGGCGACCCTCTCGGCACGTAACCGCAAGACACCTCTTCGGCCTTCCGTAAGCGCACAGCACTCTATGCCTTCATCCTGCTTATCGTCGCCCTCCCCGTCTATATCGAGCCAAGAAGCGCTTCCCCTATCTCCACCTGCGAGCAGAGGTGTATCCGATGAGTGTCTTCTATAATATGTATCTAGCGACGAAAAAAAGCTGAGCCAAGTCTTCCGCTACACCTATACCTCGGAGAACTTCTGCTACGGAGCTGCGAGCGAGCGATCGAAGGATGGACGTGAGGTCTACGTCCCGATCCTGGGGAGACTTCGCGAGCTCACAGCTGGAGTCTCTATGGCTACTCTCGCCCGACAACCCTCGGCTGGATACGATGAGCCGTGAGGGACTCATCCCCTTCGCAGACGTGCTGACCCAGTCGAACACCACCTATAAGAGCATACCGATCATCCTCTCGCCTGCCGATGCCTCTTCGTCCGAGGAGCTCCCTCGGGTACGTGGTATCTTGGAGGCTTATAAGGAGGCGGGCTTCTACACGGCCTTTGTCTCGAATCAGCCTGGGAACCACAGCTATGTGGACTTCTTCGCCATGCAGGGAGATGAGTACCATTCCATACGCAAGGAGCTTAGGCGGAGCAAGCGTCGTCTCTACGACACAGACATGCTTCCCTATCTGGAGCAACTCTTGTCTAGCGACCACCCCCTGACTTCTTCATCGTCCTGCATACCTATGGGGTGCACTTCAGCTATCGGGATCGCTATCCGAAGGGTGCTGCTCCCTTCCCTGTCCCCCATCGCTATTCAGGCTCTGCTAAGGATAGTCTAGCTCTACGCAATGCGTATGACAACGCTATCTGGCAGACAGATTGCTTCCTGGATAAGGTGATCCGCATGCTCGGAGCTCAGGATCGGCACTCAGCTCTGATGTACGTGTCGGATCATGGTGAGGACGTGTATGACGACAGCCGAGAGCGCTTTCTACACTCTTCGCCCGATGTCTCCTACTACCAGCTGCATGTTCCTCTTCTGCTGTGGTTCTCGCCTGCTCATAGGGAGGCGCACCCCGAGCTGGTGGCTGCAGCACGAGCCAACCAGCAGCGAGCAGCCTCGACCAACACGGTCTTCCACACCCTACTCCAGCTCTCGGGGATACGTACACGCTACCGCAGAGATAGTCTCTCGCTGGTTAGCCCTTCCTTCCTAGAGCAGCAGCGCTACTATCTGAATGACCGCTACGAGTGCCTTCCCATCGAGGGGCTTGATCTCTCGGAGGAGGACGTACAGCTCTTCCGACAGAAGGGTTTGCGCTACGAACCTATACCCAGCGAGTAATCAGGGCGCTCTGTTTTTAGCGGTTGCTTGTCCTTTTGCTCCCAGGGTCGACGCATGGTCTCGCTCGCACACTCCAGCCTTTGGATCTTCGGGGATATCATTTCGTATCCCAGGGAGCCTTAGCCTATCCCTAGAGATCCTACATATTATCCCCAAGAAACAGACATACAATCGAGCCCTATCGGGGATATACTTAGAGCGCACTTGTGTACACGCGTGTATACAGTAGTGTACACGTGGGTATACAGTTGTGTACACACGTGTATACTCATCCCTCCTAGGTAGGAGGTATTCGCTTGGCATATCTAGACTAGGATATAGATACTTCTATCTTCGGCTTATGCTCCTTGACGACTTTGCCTTCGCACTATAGTGATTTCATCCGTCAGCCCTGCTTTTTGCTCCCATGTCCTAGTGGGCACGATAGTGTTCCTATTCATCCAGAGAGAGTGTGCTTGATGGGGTGAAATAGTTGGACTCGTGGTTAGAGAGGCCAAGGAAAAGGCTAAAAACTAAGATGGGATCAGGCGCAATGAGAGCAGGATATGTAGATAAATGGTTATCTTTGCCGGAGATTGTAAGTAAAGTGGTATCAACTCTATCTTTAGAATAAGTCAATTATGAAACTCAAGTTCACAGTGCTTGCACTAGCCGGAGCAACAATGCTTACGGCTAATGCTCAAACGGAGCAGAACTCAACAGAGGTCGCTGCTCATCGTCAAGCCTTCTCGCACGAGCCTGGAGCCAACTACTTCCCGCTCGCTCGGAGGAGGTGTTGGGGCTATGTTCCTCAAGGGCAACAACACCCCTAGCCTATTCGATCGTCTCAGCTTCACCGCTGCTGTAGCAGTGGGGAAGTGGCATAACCCCTATTATGCCAATCGTCTGAAGATCGTTGGTGGTGAGGCTCTCACCTATCTAGGTACTACACCACAGTGCGTAATGAGAATTACTTCCTTGGTGCCCACTACGACTTCATGTTCGATGTTGTAAACTATTTTGCCCCTTATAAGGAGAACCGTTTCTTCCACCTTATCCCTTACGTAGGTGTTGGTTACGAATATAAGTTCAACAACAAAGATCAACAAGATCAATGATGCGCATGCCCTTACCGCTAATGCAGGTCTGCAGTTCTCATTCCGTCTTGCTCGTCGTGTGAACCTCTTCCTCGAGGGTGAAGCTACCTACAACGGTCTGAACCTCCGCAACTACGAGGCAAATGGCTTTAGCAATGCCTTCCGTATGTCAGCACTCGCTGGTCTTAGCTTCAACATCGGTCGTCAGGGCTTCAGCGTCGTAGAGCCCCTCGATCGAGCTTACATCGATGACCTCCAGGGTCGATCAATGCCCCTACGTGCCGAGAATGCTGAGCTCGCTAAGCGTCCTGAGCACTGCCCCTGATGCAGAGGCTGTCGCTGCTCTCGCTGAGCACGTCAACGACCGCTTCGTAGCAGACAAGTCTATCCTCTTCGCACAGGGGCAGGCTACCGTATCTAAGGATCAGCACATCACGGTCTTCGACGCTGCTGAGTTCGTCAAGAATGGCGAAGGCGAGATCATCGTCACTGGCTACACGGCTAAGAACGAGTCCCGCTTCAAGGGTCTAGCTGAGAAGCGTGCCCGTGCCGTCGCTAAGATCCTCACCGAGCAGTACGGCGTAGCCTCTGACAAGATCACGGTCGAATGGAAGGGAGCTGGCGAAGCTCCTTATAGCTCTAACCAGGGCTGGAATCGTGTCGTCATCATCCGCTCTAAGTAATCCCCGAGTCAAGACAACAAACTCAAATGAAGACGAAAACTATAACCCTTGCCCTAGCTGCCCTGACAGCTACGAGTGCAATCAACGCGCAGGAAGCTACTCAGCCTGCCCATAAGACGACCTTCGCCAGGATAAGGCTTCGGCTCACTGGTTCCTAGAGATTGGTGATGCTGCTACGATCAGCCCTCGCTGGTGTTAATCGCAACGCTGCCTTCGGCGATCGTGTAAGCTTCCTCAACCCTAACCTCGCACTAGGTCGCTGGATCAGCCCCTCCTTCGGGATGCGCCTACAGCTCCAGGGTGGAAAAGCTCTATGACTTCTCCCGTCAGCTTTACGGTGCTCCCTAGCGGGAGTACGACCGTAGCTTATCCTCGCAACGAGGTTTCCTACGGATGGGCTCACCTAGACTTCCTTTGGGACGTCACGAACTACTTCATGCCCTATCGTGAGAACCGTGTCTTCCACTTCATCCCCTTCCTCGGGATCGGTGGTGCTTACGTACCCGAAGTCAAGACTCCTGTCGGTACGGTAGAGCGCAAGAAGTTCAGCCCAACGGTAGACGCTGGTCTACAGCTGAAGTTCCGTCTGTCTCGCGTCGTAGACTTCAACATCGAGGGTAAGCTCACCGCTGCTGACCTCAAGCTCCCCGCTACAGCCTACGATGGCGAGCGTTCCGGAGACTTCGTTGGTCAGGTAGGTGCTTCGCTCACCTTCCACCTCGGTAAGAAGGAATTCGAGCCAATCACGCCTAATGACCCTGCTCTCATCGCTAGCCTCAACGACGAGATCAACCGCCTACGTGCTGAGAACGCTGAGCTCTCCAAGCGCCCAGAGCGTTGCCCCGATATCGTCGCTCCAGTCGTTGCTGCTCCTAAGGTCGTAGGTAACGTTATCTACTTCCGCATCAACAGCGCCACGATCGACCGCAACCAGGTCATCAATGTCTACAACATCGCTGAGTACGCTAAGAACAACACTGAGACCATCACACTCGTCGGCTATGCTGACCGTGAGACAGTGGACGCCTGACTACAACATGGGTCTCTCTAAGCGTCGTGCCGAAGCTGTTGCCGACATGCTTGTCAACAAGTTCGGTATCTCTCGTGACCGCCTCAAGCTTGACTGGAAGGGTGACACCGTCCAGCCCTATGGCGAGAACGTCTGGAACCGTATTGTCCTCATGAGCGCTGAGTAAGCAACACGCTCCCTGAGAGACATCTCATAATCCTCCGAGTGCGATCCTTCGCACAGCGGATCGGGGCTTTGCTATATCTAGCCCACAGTATCCAGCCCTGTATGCCCCTGTATCTATCTCGTAGCACCTAGTCTCTATGTCCCCTGCTAGCTACTCTGGGGGCTGGCTAGCGCCTTATTTGACCTATTAGACCCTATTGCACCTATTAGACCTATCCCTACCCCTCACCCTAGGTCGAATAGGTGCAATAGGTCTAATAAGTCCGATAGGATGGTCTGCGAAGGTCTATCAGATACAGCTAGGTCGTCATACTGGGTGGCTCAGTCGGTAGGATCGGTGGCTAGAGCTCGGTGTGACGCTAGGGGGCTAGGGTCAGTGTCGGGCTAGTAGGGAGCCCGTGTCGGGTAGGTGGAATAGGAGCTTAGTGTCGGGCGATGGGGCTAGGGGCTATGCTATGTCCATCCCTCTCGGAGTGTCTTATCTTCTCTCAGTGCGGCAGTCGCTATTAGAGCTATTGCACCTATTAGACCTATTGGACTTATTCGGCCTATCGCACCTACTACACCTATCCCTCTGTCCCCCTATAACGAGCATCGCCTAGCCCCTATCGAGGGGCTAGGGCGATGCTGTTTTATCTTTTAGGACAGCTGTCCTGCTACTTCTTTGGAATGAAGTACCAGCCAGCGGGGAAGGAGTTTGTATTGTCCTTCTTGATGAGGATGTTGCCCTGTGGGTCTAGGACGAAGGTCGTATTGATCTTATAGTCCATGCCAAAGCCCTTGATTCCTGCATAGTAGATATACCCAGTCTTGGGGTCTACCCCGAGACTGTTGTAGTGTATCTTCATTTCAGGGGCATACTTACTGTCTAGGATGTTGGCAAAAGACAGATGTTGTCTTAGCTGCGAAGTCATGCTTCCGAATGGTCGTAGTCGCACCAGAGAAATAGATGGTGTTGCCAAAGGGGAAGATACCAGAGGTGGCTCCCCAGCCAACACTTGGAGATTCCTTCAGCTCATTCGAGGCGACGATCTTAAAGTCGCTTGGATCTGGGTTGACCTTAGCGATCGTGTTGGGCTTGGTATAGGATACCCAGAGGTTACCATCGTCTGCGAGAGCAAGACCAGATGCAGTGTTAGCGAGGGTGAGTTCCTTGACAACTCGATCACCTTGTATCATCAGGATTTTTTGTCCGAGGTAGAAGCGAACACTCTTTGTCCAATGGTGACCATACGGATCTTCTGAGCGCCCCTAGTCCCTTCGATGAGCTTGAAGCCTCCATTTTCTGTACCGACATGGATCCCATCATTAGCACGGAGGTAGATACGATCGCCGATAACAGCTATGTGTGTAGGCCACTCCTTTGCGAGGGTAGCGTCATTGAATACCTTGATCTCTCTAGGCTGTTTGCCTTGGCGATAGTCAGAAGACCTTCACCTCCATTCTTTTACCTCATTCTGTGAGATGATGTAGACCTTTTCGTTAGCGAAGGTGAGGTCTTGACAGACGTTGCCGAGCTTTTGTTCCATTGATATGGATATAAACGCTGTCAAGGATTACCTTGCCATCAACATCGACATAGGAGAGGGTTCCTGTCTCATTGGTCATATTCCCTTCGTTGAGCAGGAAGGCTCCCTTTGTAAAGCGGGGCTCTACGGTGTAGTCTCGGGTGACGGAGACGTCTTTCTTGGTAGAGCTCTTTACTACGAGGGTATAATGACCCGGCAGGATGGGGCGGAAGGTGTGGGTGGTACCTTGAGAGACTTCCTTGCCATTAAGCTCCCAGATGATGCCTGATGGGTTTGTTGTAGCCTCGGTGCCTGTAGCGGTGGCCGTGATGGACTCAAGCTGTTGGATGGTCGTAGCATCATTGGTGAAGTTCAGCGAGAGCTCAGGTGTGGGGTTATACGCTCCACCATATATTCACGAGTGACCGAGAAGTCCCGATTGGCTGAACTTACGGTGAGTGTATAGCGACCAGGTGTGCTAGGCTGGAAGGTGTAGGAGACCCCCTTTGCGACTTGCTTACCATTAAGCTCCCAAGTGATACCAGAGGGGTTGGTAGTAGCTTGGAGCCCGTGACCGTGATTGTGACAGCCTCATTCTGTCGGATGGTCGTTGCATTGTTGGTGTAGCTCAGGGCTAGTTCTCTGGAGATCACTTTGTCAAGATCTGCAGAGTCGTCCTTACGACAAGAGGAGAAGGTGAGGGCTAGTATAAGGCTTGCCCAGAGGATTTTCTTTGTCATACGAATTCTGTGGTTATTTATAGTTGAATGTTACCTGCTATTTCTGATATGTGTAGGTGATACCCTGAGACCTCGGTGGAGCACTCTCCGAGCCAGCCATTGATCTGATGTACGCCTGTCTGGATACGGATGAAGTCTACTCCTGGTAGATGTACAGCCCTACCATCCTTGTCCATAGCCCAGTCGATGTCTATGGTTGAGCCTCCTTCGGTGTTAGGCAGATTGTCTGCATAGCCGTATTTGAAGGCTAGTAGGATGAAGTAGGCGCTCTCTGCGTCAGGTGGGTTCTGGTTGTAGGCATTCTGTGGGAGGCGTGTCCCTCTTAGGGTGTACTTGTTTCCCCCAATCCATCCTGGGTAATAGGTCTGCTGGTGGAAGGTGTTCTTGGGAATCCATCCTTCTCCCCTTGTTATCTCTCCAATGGACATACTGCTCGATCGCGACAGAGGGGATACCAGATTCTTTGTCTGCCTCTTCCCTCTTGGGACGTTCATAGGTGATCTCGTAGTCCCGGAATACCCTTAGGTCGAGTTTCTTCGTCGCTAGGAAGGTGTACCAAGCCTCATTCTTCGGGTTAAGGGTCGAACTCCCTGCGATCTCATACCACTCATCTTCGTCAGGTCTGCCATTTTTTGTTGGCATCGTAGGCGATATAGATGATACCTGGTTCTGCAGCTTCCACCTCTGAAGCCCGACTGGTTGTTATGGCTGTCAAAGGCATTGCCTAGGATGCGGAAGTCTCGCTTCTTAGGCGTGTTGGGGATTGTATGGTCAAAGCCTAGGACGACGTAGCCACCCCAGCCTCCGAGGCTAATCAACCCCTGCTTATCATGCCCGATTGCTTCGAGGACTTTCTGGTTCATTGACGCCTGAGTATCCCCTGCTTGGTATTCAGGGTACTTGTTGGTGAACTGTCCTACGCCAGGTCTATAGTCGAGTACCTTGGTGATGTATCCAAAGGTACCCTTGGGGAGCTCTGTGTCATCTCCTGGCTGTGGGGTAGGTGGTGGAGTTGGGGTGGGGGGTGGTGTGGGTGGTGGGTGGTGGAGTTGGGGTGGGAGTCGGTGTGGGAGGGGAGTCGGTGTGGGGTATCCTTCTTACATGCACCTAGTCCCAAGGAGAGGAATGCAACACCTAGTAGGGTGCATAGACCTGCTTTTGTGATTACTTGCTTCATAGTTGGTATTTACGTTATGTAGTTATTATTTGGGTACAAAGACGATATGAGCAGGGATTTCTCCAGCTGTAGTCTTCCACCGTAGTTTACCCTCCTTGCTGAAGCAGTAGAGGGTGCCTGGGGTGATATAGTCCTTGGCATCTGTTACCATAATCTCCTCTGTCTCGGGGTTGATAGCGAGACCATAGGGGATCTCGATCCGCTTCTCCGTGCCATCGGTGATGAAGTTGTTTTTGGAGTGACCTTCTGTGTCTTCGTGTCGATGACACTATAGCTGACGGCATTCCCCCTTGATGTAGCTCCACCCACGCTATAGAGGTAGAGGCGATCCCCGTGGATCGTCATATTGGAGCAGGGGACATCGAGAGAGGTGATGACCTGATCTGTCGTAGGGTCAATGGCGAAGAGCTTAGATCGGATCTTGTAGTAGTTTCCTCGGGAGGAGACCCAGATCTTGCCTTTGAGCATCTACCTCCATACGATGTAGGGTTAATAGCCACATCGATCTTCTCGATCTCAGTGAAGGTGTCGAGATCGATCACAGATACTGTCCGATCATAGTTGGGAACTCGATACCCCCAGAGTTGGCGACATAGAGTTTGTTGCCCTACTATGACGAGCTCATCGGGCTGATAACCTACGGTGCACTCGGCGACGACCTTCATCGTAGCTGTATCTACCTTAGCTACATAGCCAAGGCGGGCGTTAGGGTCGATCTGTACCCGGCCTGCGTAGGAGCCTGACATAGGCATATTGATCCTTGAAGGTGATGTAGCGGCAGTTCGGAATGGAGATCTTCCCTGAGATGCTTGGCTGTACGGACATCCATCACCTCGATGAGATGAGAGACATTGATGACGGCATATAGCCGAGAGCCATAGATCTGGATGTCGTTACCTACATCCCCGAGCTCCTTGACGACATTGGGATTACGCTCAGCATAGAGATTCTTGAAGTAGATCCCCGAGGTGTACTCAAAGTAGTCTAGGGTGCTCTTGTTTCGCCCCATGGAGCCCTCATTGAGGAGATAGAAACCACGCAGAGTATTCAATCTCTCTGGTGTAGTGACCTTGGTGCGAGAGGCGGGAGGACGACTTCCTCTCGGTTGCACGAGTAGAGCCCTAAGAGGGTGATGAGCAATAGGGATACTAGTCCCCGTAGTATGAGCCGTATCATATATTCCACTCTAGTTTCAGTTTGACGCTTGTCCCAGGCATGGGGTAGGAGCGGACGACTTCGTACTGCTGGTTCAGCAGGTTATTCACCTCTGCGGTAAGACGTAGGTTGTGTCCCCGCCACTGCAGAGCCTTGGTCAGCGAGATGTCACTTGTCCACCAGGGGACGATATGGTACTCTGGGATATTGGCACCTGCATCATACCGCTCGCCGGTGTAGATGAAGCTGTAGTTGGCCTCCCAGCCTCGCCACTGCAGGCCGAGGATCGCTGAGCCGCTGTGCCAGGGGATGTAGGGGATCTGATCCCCGTAGTAGCTGTCCGAGGGGTCAGTGAGATCCTGAGCCCGCTGATAGGTGTAGGTCATACGAGCCGAGGCGGTGACCTGCCCGGCCTGCCATAGGCTCTGTAGGGCTAGGTCGAGGCCGAGGATGCGGACGTGACCGAGATTGACCATCGTCCAGCGGAACTGGTTGGAGGTCGGCATGGCGACGATCTTATCATCGACATAGTTGAGGTAACCATCCATCTGTAGCTCTAGGTGGCGAAGGAGACCACGCTTCCACTCCTTCGTGTAGACCAGCCTGAGGTCATACTGCGTCGTGTACTCGGGGCGCAGGTACTTATTGCCAATGAAGGTGTAGTAGAGGTCATTGAAGGTGGGCATGCGAAGATCCGCTTGTAGCCCCTGTAGGCTGAGGTCGGGCTCCCCTGCGAAGGGCTTGTAGCTCAGGATCAGTGTCGGCGTCCACTCGCTCTTGGCGGGAGCCTCTGCCCCGAGGGCCTTCGTCCAGTCATAGATATAGGTGTGTAGGAGACTTCCCTGAGCCTTCAGCCCGCCCTAGAGCCCAGTCGGTCGAGAGGGCAGTGAGGACGGAGAGACAGGGTCGGGTAGGCGAAGTCGTAGAGGTCAGCGTTGAGGTGATTGAGCTGAAGGTCGTTGGAGAGGGAGATGTGCCCTGCTTTGCTTAGAGTGAAGGCATGGGCATGGGAGAGGTAGGCCTCCTGCTGGCGGTAATGATTATTGACGTACATCGTCGTCACATCCAGCCGAGGGTCAGAGAGATAGTGGAGGTAGTCGTAGGCCAGCTTGGCATTCATCAGCAGGGAGTAGCGGGGAGAGAAGTCCCGGCGCATAGAACCTCTGAGCATGAGGTTATTGTCCCACCGCTCATCCCTCGTGGTGGAACTTCCCAGGCTCCTCACGGACGAAGGCACCTGGGTAGCCTCGCTGCGAGTTATAGAGATAGGCCTTGGCTCGCCAGTCGCCCTCTGCGATGCGCCCTAAGAGTCCCACCTCGGCACGTAGGGCACGCACATCGCCGTTGTGGCGGATGGCGGTGGTGTCGTAGCCATCCTTCTTGCGATAGCGGAAGCGGTAACGCCCCGTGGTGTACATATACTCACCACTCACGGAGAGTGAGGTGGAGGGGAGAGACGATGCTCCCAGAGGATGGAGGGGTTGAGGGTGGAGAAGGAGCCCGCCTTGAGCGATACCTTGAGGTGGTCACGCTCGCCCGAGGCGAAGGTCGGGCGGCGGGTGCTCATATAGAGTGCCGAGGCGGAGGCGTAGTTCTTCGCTGGCTGGAGGATGGCACTCTTCTGCCCGTTGTATATGGAGACGCTCTCCATGTTGTCTAGGGAGAAGCGTCCGAGGTCGATCTGCCCATTCTGTGCATTCCCCAGCTGGATGCCATCGTAGAAGACTCCTACGTGCTGCGAACCCATACTGCGGATGTTCACCGTCTTGAGCCCTCCGATGCCCCCGTAGTCCTCGATCTGCACCCCCTGCGAAGTAGCGGAGGGCATCGGCGATCGAGACGGCAGAGAGACGCTGGAGGGTCTCCCCCGCTAGGCTCTGCACGGGGATGACTTCACGTGACAGCGAGCGGGCGGTCACGACGACGGTCTGTAGGGTATGTACACTATCCACAGGATTCCCTGCTCGCAGCTCGGCAGGAGTCACGAGGGTGGAGAGTGTGAAGGCAGAGACAAAGCAGAGTCGAGGCCTATTATTCATCAGTGTTTCATCCCTAGTTGCTCGTATTAAAATACATGAGTCAGGAGGGCGAAGGTCTTGTATTCCCCAGGTCTAGTTCCCATCTCTGGGAGCCTCCTTTCTTGGTTACAAAGGTACGGAATTATCCTGCTCCCTCATGCTCACTGCTTTGCCGTCTCGTGGGTATGGCCTCCGCCCCGACCTCCCAAGGCTCCCTGATACCGCCGATAGGGCTCTATCAGCAGGGGCTAGTCACATAGAGCATTCCGAGCCCCCTAGCCCTCTTTATCGGCGAGCAGTCAAGGGGTCTAAACTGACCATACTTAGAGCGCATCTGCACTCCTATAAAGAACGCATCTGTGCTCTCGGTATGAGCGCAATCACGCTCTCGGTATGAACGCCATGACGCTCTCGGTATGAACGCAAATGCCCTCAGGGAAGGTCTGTCACAGAGTGAGTTAGGAAGGGGATGTGAGGTGGGGCTTCCCCTCAGAAGAGACAGTGTACATCCTTCTCTATCTCCGTTGAAGTCTCGTCCAGCTCCTCCGAGGGGAGAGCACTCCTAAGGGCGATGAGGGGGATACCTCTGTGGGTATAGATTTATAGATATGCACAGAAAAGGCCTTTTTCTGTACATATCCTTCGGGACGTGTACAGAAAAAGGCCTTTTCTTGTGCATATTCCCACACTCTTCTCTGTACCTCGAGTGGAGGGGAGGCGGCGAGCTAGGATGAGGGGATCGGAGGGTGGGGGTGAGGCGGGCTGGAGGTGTCACGGAGTTGATGTAGTCCTGCTTGATCTTCTTGCCCGAGCGGAACTTCCAGACGAGGGTGAGCTTTAGCCCTTGTCTGGTGCGAGGTCTCCGTGCGAAGGACCTCTAGCCCAGGCTGGGAGATACGTATCCAGGGGTGTTATGTAGAAGGTTGGAGAAGCGAAGCCCCACAGTGAGGCGGTCGCCGAGGAAACGTCCCCATCCGCCTAAGCTCATCGAGTAATCGCCGCCCTGCTCGTAGCTCAGGGTCTTCATCCCCGTGCTGGCATCGAAGCTAAGAGAGAGACCAAAGTTATTGGAGAAGGTGAACTGATGGGAGCTCTGTATGCCTACCGAGGTGCTCTCTACCGAGCGTCCTGGGATGTAGTCCCGCTGGTGCTGGAGGTAGACATTGGTGTTGCTCCGCCAGAGGTGGAGTGGGCGCAGCTCTAGGTCGCTCGAGAGGTGATAGCGTAGGCGGGAGCCTATGTTCTCGGGGGTGGTGTAGTACACGCCGGGACGCTGAGGGTCAGGACGGGTCATGATGTGGATGATATCTTCGCCCAGAGAGACGTTGTAGGTGAAGCTTAGGGTTCGGGTTCACCTGATAGGATAGCCTCGCCCTCGGTAGAAGATCTCTTGGCGGAGGTGAAGGCTCCCCTTACCATAGAGGCGGTCGGTCTGTACGAGTGCCCGAGGAGCGTAATAGCCGTAGTTCGGGAGGGAGTAGCTGCGTCTGAGGGAGAGCCCTAGGCTGGACTCACGCTCCTTGCTGAGGAGGTACTGCAGCTGTAGGGAGGGGAAGAGCCCTCGGTAGGTTAGGTTCGCTGAGTAATCGGGGATGAAGCGATCAGAGAGCTGTCCTGTGGAGTAGTGGTAGAGCAGGTCTGCGGCGACAAAGACTCGATTGCCATCGTGCCACGAATAGCCTACCCATGGGCTGTAGTCGTGGCCCTCGACCTGGAAGTCGGACTTCTGGATCATCGAGAGCGAGCCCGTGGCGATACCCTGAGTGGTATTCTGATCCCTTAGGTAGCCATAGGTGAGTCCGAGGTTTAGCCCCTGCCGGTGGGGGAGGAGCAGGAAGAGCTTGGGCTGAGCAAGGAGGTGATGTAGGGCTTGGCTGGTGTTGTTCTTCTCCTTTCTTCCCCAGTGGTAGGTGCGATCGGCATCGGAGTGCTCGCCGGCGTACTCGACCTTCACCTTGAAGAAGGAGGCATTGTTCTCTCCCCACTCGGCCTTATAGGTTGTCCCTGAGGGTGTAGCTCCTCTCCCGCTCCTCATGCAGAGAGGTGAGAGGGGTACGCCCCTGGGGTCTGATGACCTTATCTAGGTCGGAGTGACCTAAGGTGAGGCTGCTATAGACCGAGAGTGTCTGATTGGGACGGGGGGTGTACTTGAGCCCTAGGTTTCCCATGAGTGCCCGACTCCTATTCTCGTCCTGGAGCTGACGATCCTCTGTCGTCATGCCCATCGTCTCATGTCGCTCCCACTGCTGGTCGTACTTCCCGATACCCGTGGTGAGCCCTGCGTGTAGCGAATACTTCCCACGGCGGTAGAGTAGTCCTAGGGTTCCCTTGGCCTCGACGAAGCCTGCTTGGTCCATTTGTCCTTGGGCGGTCAGTGAGCCGAGTAGTCCGCCCTCCTGACGCAGGTGGATGTAGAGGACGCCACCGGTGGCCTTGGCTCCATGCTCCGCAGAGGCCTGAGGCTGTACCTCGATGCGGTCAATGAGGCTAGGCGATAGGTTCTTGAGCTCCTCGAAGGTAATCTTCCGATCCTCCAGATAGATTAGTGTCCCCGTGCGCCCGTGAACCTTCAGTTCGCTCTCGTTCACATTGAGCCCGGGGATGAAGCGTAGGACCTCGTGCAGAGGCTTGCCCTCGGCGATGGGATTGTTGCGTAGGCGGACGATGAGCTCGCCCGTCCTACGTCGGGTGGTGTGTGAGGCCATGACGGAGACCTCCCTGAGGGTGTGCTGATCCTCCTCTAGGTAGAGCGTCCCCTGAGCTCGCTCGGCGGTCAGGCGAAGGGGCTTGTAGCCGATGCAGCGGATGCTGATGGTGTACTCTCCCCGAGGCGGGACGAAGGTGAGGCGATAGTATCCCAGCGAGTCACTCTGGGCTGTGGCCAGGGCACTCCCATCGGGACGCAGGACGTATAGGGTAGCGTCCTCGATAGGGCTCTGGCTTTGCCTGCCGAGGATACGCCCCGTGAGGGTCATCTGGGTGCTGTCGGGGGCTAGGGTGTGTGTAGCTGGGCGCAAGTCCCCCTCTGGATGCCCCTTGGGTCGCCACACAGAGGCTGGGGCATCCGATGATTAGTCCTAGGTAGATTAGTCTAAGTGCATGCATAGCAGTTAATCCTTTGGAGACAAAAAGGTGCGATACATCTAGCGTATGCGCTTGGTAGAGCCCTAAGGGTATTTCCCCTACTTCTCCCCACAAATATCACAATAATCCACGAATGCAAAGTGTCGCCTTGGCACGTAGCTCTCGCCTCCCTACATCCTAATATAATTAAGGAAGTCAAGTCCCTATATGAGAGCGAAGAGAGCTACATTTTGTCTACTCGTATCCTGCCCATCGAGCTATGCGTGGAGGGTAGTGTATGGTATGAGCTTTTTACCTAAAGAGAAAGAGGGAAGGCTTTGGGTTGGCTTTGGGCTGGTGCGAAACAAAGGGGGCAGGGGGCTAGAGGAGGGTCTAAGCCCTTTCTTCTAGCCCCCGCAGGAGGGTGGAGATGCGGGGAGTCGAACCCCAGTCGAAAACATGGAACTAATCTGCTTTCTACATGTTTATCCTCACTTCGGGTTTTTCGTGTGTGGAGCGCGACTGAGGCTACCATGCCCCACACCTTAGCTCTCTAAATCTGACCCCTGCCCGAGAGCTGGCAGGAGCGATCCCCGAATTTCCCTACACCACTGAGCCAGATCGCCTCGGAGAGAACGGCTATCTGAGTGATGTCTCGTCACAGCGATCTGTCGCCGTGATGAAGCGTGTGAACCTACTGTTCTTCGGTTACGCAGCGAGAGCGTAGTTATTTTCGCCAGTTAAAAAGTTTGCTCACAGAGATTAGAGTGCTTATGGGCGCAGCACTACATGCTTACAAACCGCTTCATCATGCTGTCAAAGCCAAAACATCCCCATAGTTTGTCCCACAAAGGTACGAAAATATCCCTGAGGGGCATCACTCACAGAGAGAGGGTCGCATCACCTTGCACCTTTCAATAAAAGACATGCTCTTCTCCCTCATCATTCTATACTCGAAGCCCCCCTGGTTGCGCTGATCTTACGAGAAGCGTGGGAGGTCATATTGACATCAAAAAGTAGAGTCTTTATTTTTCCTTATGCAAGAGCCCCACTTTTTATATCTGGCGGAAAATAGATAGGGTATAGGGCATATCTCTAATGCTCGGATGCTGTGTGTGGCACATATATGCATTTGCGTTTTTTTCTGAGGAGATGTACTACTTTTTGCCTCCGGAAAGGTGTAGACAGGTAATGCCTTCTTCAGTAATTGGGCACCCAGCCCAGAGTGGAAACTTATTGAACACGGCTATGTGCAAGTTTCCAAATCATACACTACTCCTCTTTTTTTTGCACTCAATGTCCCCAGAGGGATAGTGATCACTGCGTCTCGGATGGTGGTGGCATCACCGGTATGATCATGCAGAAGGTAAGATTCTAAACTCAAGAGATGTGGTTCTAACCAAAATAGTTACAAGAATGACAATCATCAGTAATGCTCTAGCTATAGCAGGGCTCATCGCACTCCCTACATACGGGGCTGCGCAGCAAATCAACTCCCCAGAAGCACCGCCTACAGCTGGGAGTAATGACGGAGACTCGAGGGCTTAGCTTGTCCTACGAATATCGTCCCGAGGCGATGAACCGCCTCTTTGGTATCAAGGGCTTCGTTGGCTATGGCTTCGACAAGGTTTCGGGTGGCACTTGGCACCTCTCTACGCACTATGCGGGTAGCCAAGGGGAGCGCCTCCACATCCTCTTCGATGGGCTGAAGGAGTATAGCCTCGGAGTAGAGGGAAATATCCTCCTCGGTCACCGACGTAATGCCTTTGAGGCGGGTGTGGGTTTCGCTCTTGATTACTTCAATATGGGGGTAAACTATACTTCCCATCATAAGAAGATCGGGGCGTACCCCTCTCTGCAGGGATCTCGCTACCACCCAGGCTGGTCGGCTGGCAAGTCATGCTTATCTTAGGGCTGGTTATCGCTACACACATGGGTCGGGGATAACGCTAAGTACGGGTCTGAATGCGCTGCTCCTACAGTAGCATTCACCTACTTCTATGCCAATCAGTTTACGGTCATGCCCTATCTCGGCATAGGCTTTAGCTTCTAAGCATTCACTCCTCTCTTATACAGAGGGTTGGGGCGGTGTACCATGTGGTGCACCGCCCCGATTTTATTTAATGGCTGGGTTGTTGTTTTGGGCTTCTTGTCCAGAGGGAAAGTGTTAGCTCCTCCCACTAGATATAATATGCCCTCTGTACACATATCGAGAGTGGTGAAGTGGACATACCGAGAGCGCACGGACGCTCCAGTCTCCTATGTAAGGGGACGATAGTGGTAAGGGCAGGTGCATGAAATCACCATAGTGTGAAACCCAAGTAGTCGAGGAGTATACACCGAAGATAGGAGTATCTGTATCCTAGGTGTAGACATGCCAAGTATATACCCTGCTATCTAAGGGGATGGGTATACACGTGTACACACTAGTATACCCACGTGTACACAACTGTATACACGCGTGTACACAACTTCGCTCTAAGTATATCCTCGGTGGGGTAGGGCGGGATGGCGGGATGGGATTGGCTGTAGGAGCGGTAGGTCTAGGTCCAATAAGTCCAATAGGTGGTCTACGAAGACTGGGCAAAGGTCGCTAGGTCGGGGGCAGATGGTGCCTGGTAGGTGAGGTGCGCTAGGTCGGGGGCAGATGATGCCCGGTTGGTGAGGTGCACTAGCTAGGGCGGATGATGGCGGTAGGTGCGCTAGGGTAGGGGGCGGATGATGCCCGGTAGGTGAGGTGCGCTAGGTCGGGGGCGGATGATGCTCGGTAGGTGAGGTGCGCTAGGTCGGGGGCAGATGGTGCCCGGTAGGTGAGGTGCGCTAGCTGGGGCAGATGATGGCGGTAGATGCGCTAGCTAGCAGGGGGCCTGGCTGGGGAGAGCCTATATGATGGGGGACGGAAAGGAGGACGCCCCCAGTGCCGAAGGTGGGGCACTGGGGGCGTCTAGCGTTGTTGGTTGGGACTGCCTCGGTGGGCAGTGTGGGGCTACTTCTCGAGGAGGTCGAGGGTGGCGAGCTTGTAGCGATCGCCCCCTGCACTCATCTGCTGGGCTTGCTCCATGGAGGCTAGCTGTAGGCTCTCGGCATAGGCTTGGTTGTAGTACTTACGAGCCGCTGCATAGTCCTTGAGCTCCTTGTAGGAGTCGCCCGCCATGACGAGGTAGTTCACCTTGCTCATGATGACGGTCTCGGTGGGGATAGCCTTCTCGAGCCAAGCGATAGCCTGACGGTGATCCTCGGGACGGAGCTTGGAGGCCGCAGCATAGTAGAGAGACTGGGCTGCGGAGGCATAGTCAGAGCCGTTGGCATCTTCGCCGAGGGTGTCGAGATAACGCTTCATGCGCTCTATGTAGGTGGAGACATTCTTGTCCTTGTAGATAGCATAGAGAGCATCGTAGTAGTCGAGGGACTTCTGGTAAGGAGTGGTGTTCTTGAGCTTGATGACGTCGTAGGCCTTCTTGTAGTCGGTACGGATCTTCTCCAGATACTCCTTGTACTTGCTGTTGCCGTCCTTGACGAGGTTGAGCATACGCTCATCGTTCTTCTCGATGATGTAGTAGGCTGCAGACTCACCGACAGCGCTGATCCACTTGTCGAGGTTAGCGTTGATGTACTCTACCATCTGTTGTGTCTCGGACTCGTCGTTACCGCCGAGGGAGCTGATGATCATGTAGTCCTTCTTGTTGATGATAGAGCCATCAGCCATCTTACGCCTCGAGGTAGCTCTTGTAGAGCTTGCGCACACGTACTACCCACTCTCTGCGTCCATGCCGTCCTGGGTGGTGAGGAAGCGGGGAGCTTGGATGAGGAGCTCCTGCTGGATGCCTAGATCCTGGGGCGACTTGCGACGATCCTCCCAGTACTGCTCGAAGCCCTTCATCTCACCGAGGGCTGTCTTGGCGAACTCGATGAGTTCGGCAGCCTGCACGAAGCCAGCGTTGATGGAGATCGCCTTGCCATCGGAGGCGATGATACCGAGGGTAGGGAATGCCTCTACCTTGTACTTCTTGGCGGTCTCGACATTCTCGGGCTTCTCGGCGTCGAGCTGTAGGGGAGATGAAGCGCTCGTTGAAGTAGGCACCGACCTCGGGCTGAGTGAAGACGGTCTCTCCATCTTCTTGCTGGGGGACACACCACGTAGCGTAGAAGTCCACGAATAGGGGCTTGTTCTGGCGCTGGGCTTCCTTGAGGGCATCCTCGAAGGTGCCCTTGAAGAAGCGGATACCTTGCTCCTGCTGTGCCGATACGGGCTGCATCATGAGGAGCAGTAGTAGGCAGAGGAGGATATGCTTAAGCTTGTTCATTGGTTTTTATGAGTGTATTGAGGGTAAGGGGCTAGTTCTCCTGATCCTGAATGATGAAGGTGCAGAGCCCGTTGAGCTCACGAGAATAGCCCTCGTTGTAGACACGGAGGTTCACGCTGTAGCGACCATTGGGGAGCTTGTCCACAGCGGAGGGGAAGACGTCGATCGTCCCCCAGAGACTGCGATCTCACCAGAGGTGACACACGAGCTGAAGATGGCGGCATCACCACCATCAGAGACGGAGACCCCTAGGTACTCGAAGTTCACGGTGGTTTGTCCCCGAGACCCCTTGGATACGCTGGCTCGTCCAGGGAGCAGGGTACTGCTGGGTCTTGCTGTGAGGGTTGTCTGCGTCTACAGTGCGGTAGGCATACACCTCCTTCTGAGGGAAGGAGGCATAGGTGGTGTCTAGGTATCCCACAGGGATCTTACGGCAGGCCGTGCCTAACGTGAGGACGAGGAGAGCCATGAGGAGGCTCCGATAAAGGAAGGCTTGCATATATAGCTGGGGTTAGAAGTCGGTGGGACGGAAGTTGTACTGCAGTGAGTGCACAATGCCCGTAGTGGTACGGATGTTGTGCGATGCCACGAAGCTCGTGACCTGCGTGCTGGCTGAGACGAGGAAGAGCTGCTCAGGATCAGTGCCTGGGACATTATTGAAGGCTGTGCGGAAGGAGTAAATCCATAGCTTCTTACCAGAGGCCATCGTGTAGGTCTTCCCTCCGGTACCGATCGGATTGCTACTATCGGTAGAAGCACGCCCCGGGGTGAAGCTCTCTAGGGGAATAGCTTCGCTAGGGATAACGCCATTGAGGATGAATGCCTTTGCTTTGTTGGCGTCTAGCTTATCTAGAAGCTCGAGTACCGATCATCGGTGAGCTTCTGAGCCTCGGCCTCGCCGTCACCACCATTGTTAGTGATCTCGTCGGCATACTGCTTGAGCAGATATCGGCGCCAACTATGGTTCGTGATGCCGAAGCAAGTGATCTGCTTGCCATAGGTGCTCGTCCCTCGAAGGCAGACTGCAGGCCTATGCGCTTGGATAGGCGAACCATCATGCTCCAGTCGTAGGGGTGGGACTCAAGTAGACTGCACATGCTACCGGGGTACTCCTCTGGGCTAGTCCCTGTTTCGATGAAGTTATATTTGGTGCACGCACTCAGCAGGAGCAGTGAGACCACTGCAAGTAGGGTGCTGAGTCGTCTGAGATGGATAGTCATACGATATACGTAGCTAAGGGGTGAGACTTAGAAGTAAGATACCCAGTACTTGCGCTGGAGGATAGAGCCGTTGATAATCTTCCCTGACTTATCTAGGGTAGGCAGTCTGAGGGATGGGGAGGTTGAGAGCACCCCCAGCGATCTCTGTGGCGGTGAGCTGCTGGAACTTACCCAGGAGCTTGGTCGCCTGATAGCCATTGCGCAGGATGTCGTAGAAGCGGCTGTCGTTCTCTATGACGAACTCACGCTCCCGTTCCCGGAAGATTGCCTGCTTCAGATCCCTCTCCTGAGGCAGGGTAAGCCGTGGCACCTGCACGCTGGCGGATCCCCGTTGAGGTCTGAGGTGGCATTGCCAGTCTCACCGAGCTTAGCATAGCACTCAGCACGTAGCAGGTAGATGTCTGCTAGACGCCAGTAGACGTAGTTGGCATCCACACTTGTGAAGCTCAGACCTGATGAGCTGCTTGCATCGTTCGCGAAGATCGCATTGCGGAACTTATAGGGGATCGCATAGTCCTTGCCATCCACTATGTGTGTCTTGTTGACCTCATAGAAGAAGGCTGTGCGACGTGTATCCCCAGCGTTCGGATAGAGAGCCTTGACAGTAGAGGCAAGGAGACGGAAGGGGGTGCTGGTGATATCCCCTAGAGTCTTGGTCTTGTCGACTGGCCAGGAGCAGAAGTGCGAGGCGACTTCGTTGTGCGTCACCGCTGTGTTGCTACGAGTCTTATCGTAGACGAGACTGAAGATCTCCTCGGGGTTGTCTGCCGCTGGATTGGAGAGGAGCTTACAGAGCTCTTCGGGGCTGGAGACGAGCGAGTAGCTACCAGCCTGTCCATTGATGAGTGCGCTTGAGTAGTTGATGCTCTTGCGGTAGGCCTCCTGGGCATTAGCGCCCGATAGACCATATAGCTCGATCATACTGCCCTTCCATGCGTAGAGATGAGCAAGGAGGGCAGCAGAGTTCCCCTTAGAGGCAAACTGCTTGCTGGTGATGACAGCACCGCTGAGGTTGCGGAGCTTGTCGTGAGTAGGCAGGATGCTGTAGGCCTGCTCCGCATGGTAGATCGCCTTGTCGATGACCTGCAGCATAGAGGAGAGGGCATACTGACGTACCGCCGAGGTGCTCTCGGGGATAGCTGCTAGCCCATAGGCACGGGAGAGGGTGAAGTAGCTAAAGCCGAGGGCGAACTGTGCCTGCCCGATATGGTAGGCTCGGCGCTCATCGGTGAGCCCCTGGGTACGATGAATATTCTCGAGTAGGAGGTTGGACTCGAAGATCGCGTTGTAGAGAGGCTTCCAGTCGTAGTTGCTACCCGCCACAGCACGTGGGTTCCAATCCCTCAGCTCGTCAGCCGAGCTGGTCTCGTCGGCTAGAAGACCTACCTGAGTGAGGATACTGGTGGCATCCATACAGTTGTTCAGGTAGAAGTGTATGGACACCGTGGTGGCATTCAGTTCGCTCTCCCTACTGAAGGCATTGCTGTGGGTGATCGAGTTCGTAGGGGTATAGTCGAGGTGCAGGCTGTCGCTAGGGAGCGATAGAGCCATGCAGGATATTAGGTATCTCATCGCAGTGACTAAAACTTGAGGTTGAGTCCGAGGGTGAACTTACGGCTCAGAGGATACATCTCACCCGTGTCCTTACCGGTGTAGGGGTTGACGATCTCAGGATCTAGGCCGGAGTAGTTTGTCAGCAGCAGGAGGTTCTCACCAGAGAGGTAGAGACGCACGTCCTTGAGGTGTAGTCGCTTGAACCACGACTGGGGCAGGCTATAGGAGAGGGAGAGCTGCTTGAGACGCAGGTAGCTCACGTTCTCGATATTGCTGTCGATGTCGCCATCGTACTGCCCGATGTAGCCAGAGTCAGCGAAGGTGATCGCAGGATACTTCGTCTGGTCTCCAGGCTTCTGCCAGATGGAGGCCTTAGAGAAGTCGTTCATCACGGGCCAAAACTTCTGGTTGAAGTTGAAGGCGCTGTTGGCGACCATGTTCATCATCTTACGCCCGAGGGTGTAGGTGAAGAGGACGTTCAGCGTGACGCCCTTTGTAGGTGAACTGGTTGGTAATACCCCCGTAGGCTAGAGGCAGAGCGCTACCAGCGTAGTAGGTATCCTTTGCATCAATACGTCCATCGCCGTTCTGATCCTCGATCTACGACCACCGACACGTAGGGGATAGTTCTCATTCTGGAAGTAGAGAGAGTACGCTTCCCTAGCTGGTTGTAGTGGTAGGGGATATCCTCCTCGCGCTGTACGATGCCCTCATCCTTGTAGGTATAGATCCCGTAGGTGGGGCGACCGAGTACCTTGTCATCGAGGTCGGTGTTGTCGTATGAGGCACGGAAGAGGTTCCAGTTGCGGGCGATATTGAAGCGCATCGTCCAGGAGAATTCCTTGCGCTTCATGAGGTCGGCTGTGAGGTCAAGCTCTAGACCTTCGTTGGAGATAGCAGAGGAGTTAACCCAAGTCTTCTTGGATAGGGAAGAAGTTCCCTGGTGTAGGAACCCGTACGAGCAGGTCGTAGGAGTACTTGTAGTAGTAGTCGAGCTTGACCTTGAAGCGGCTGTTGAATAGGTCTACATCCAGCCCGAGGTCATACTGATTGCTCTTCTCCCAAGTCAGACGGCTATTGGCCATCGAGCTGGGGATAAGACCTGGCTCGCCGAGGTGGGTGTTACTCTCCTCCATCAGACCATGAGCGAGGTAAGCCTCCTGGAACTTCTGTCCAGACTGTCCCCATGAAGCACGTAGCTTACCGAAGCTTAGCCACCAGAAGTTCTTCATGAAGGGTTCTTCGCTGAATGCCCAAGCCAGCCCAAGCGAGGGGAAGGGTGCCCAGCGTACTTCCTTGCCGAAGACAGAGGAGCCATCGAAGCGGATCGAGGCATCGAGCATATAGCGGCGCTTGTAGTTGTAGGCTACTCGACCGAGGTAGCTGAGCATAGCCCGATCCTCGTCGGTCAGACATCACACTCTGTAGAGACTCGACCATACCATCTACGGTACGGGTCTTAGGCCAGCCCTCACCGATCTCGTGGATTAGGTTCGTTGGGCCACCCTGAGCCTGTCCGCTGAGTTTCTCGATGAGGTCGTAGGTGTACGTCATCCCAGCGAGCAGGTCGAAGTTGTGCTGCTGTAGGCTGAAGCGGTAGGTGAGAAGGTTCTCCCACTGGATCATGGCCATCATCGAGCGAGAGGCCTCGACAGAGGAGAGGCTATTGTAGTTGAGGTAAGAGGGCTTGAAGATGTGGTTCTGCCCGAAGTAAGCATCTGCAGAGGCAGAGGTGCTGAACTTCAGTCCACGTGTGAACTCGTAGTCTGCTCCTATGGAGAGACGAGCATTGAACATCGTATTGCGCGCCTTGATGTCACGAATACGTTGTAGGGCAGCACGCTCAGCTTCGGAGCCTCGGCCTGGGAAGACGGTCGGAGCCTCCTTGGGGTCTACCCCTAGACCTTGGGCGCGAGCTCCGTCGGCTGCATTCTGATTGTTATAGGCGAGGTTGAGGCGGGTGAAGGCATTGAGCTTAGGGCGAGAGGCGAAGATCGAGATTGAGAGGAAGGTCGCACGGCGGAAGCCCGAGTTGATCTGTATCCCTCGCTCATCATAGAGCCCCCCACTGATGAGGTAGCGGACATTCTCGTTACCCCCGAGGCGTAGAGGTCGCCATTGGTGACGTGCCCGACCTGGAAGATGTACTTCCACCAGTTGGTGCTGTTGTTGTAGAAGGTATTCAGCGAGTCTTGGATCGAAGCAGGAGGGAGCTGTTCACGAGGGAGGACGTTCCCGTTGGCCCAGAAGTAGTCATAGGCTCCATCGTTGGAAGTCTCCCAGCCGTAGGTGCCCGCATAGCTATTGGGGAAGGTCACACGGTCGGTGCGCCAGTCATAGTGTCCGATACGCTGTGCTCAGGGCGAGCATGAGGTGTACGAGACGCTCTCCATGCCCTCGCATCTGTAGAGGTGTAGAGGGTAGGTAGGAGATCGACTGGGAGAAGTTGATCCCGAACTCAGCCTTGCCACTCTTCCCTTTCTTCGTCGTGATGAGGATGACCCCATTACCCTGAGCGAGACCCATAGAGGGAGGCAGAGGCTGCGTCCTTGAGTACCTCGACCGACTCAATGGTTGAGGGGTCTAGACCAGCTAGGGCATTGATCCCACCAGCTGCATCTGCGGGTACCTTGGAGGGGACACCGTCAATGACGAAGAGAGGACTCCCGTCATTGACTCCCTGAGTATTGAGCGAGCTGACCCCCACGGATGGAGATGGCATTACCTCCACCCCCTGGGGCACCTGACTGCGAGGTGACTCAGAGACCAGAGAGCTGTCCCCTGAGGAGGCTCTCGATAGAGGGAGCTGGGCTGTCCTTGAGTTGGTCAGCCTTGATGGAAGCGACAGATCCAGTGAGCTCGCGTGTGTTACGCTTACCATAGGCGATGACTGTCACGGAGCCGAGGCTCTTGACGTCCTCCTTTAGGGTGACAGATACCGGAGTACCCTGGGTGAAGGGAGGGTTACTTCGGTATAACCGACGCATGTGACAAGGAGCTTCCCGCTACTCTTATCCGTGCTGATGGCGAACTGTCCCCGTGCACCAGTCTGTGCACCGAGCTGTGTGCCCTGGATGCGCACATTCGCACCTGCGACGGGCTGACCTTCGTGGTCACGTACGACCCCCGTGACTCGTGCCTTGGCAGAGGTCTGTTGCTGGGGGCGGAAGATACGAATGGTACGCCCATCGATCGAGTAGATGAAGGGTGTACCCTTGAGGATGCCTTCGACGGCTTTCTCTGGACTTACTTCATCCAGAGAGACAGTGGCTTTGTAGCCCCCAGTGCGCACCTCAGGTTCGTAGGTGATCTTGTAGCCTCGTGCGGGAGGCGATGAAGTCTAGAATGGAGGCGACCTCCTTGTCCTTAAATGACACGGAGATCGTTTGGGTATGTCCCCGTGCCTGCGCCCTCTCTGGCAAAGCTATCCCTAGGGTGAGTGCACCCAAAGCGAGGCCTACCAGCAGAGCATGTGTACCCTTGCGTGGTCTCATAAGAGGTAGATATAGATGTGACTTAGTTCTCGTTACTGCAAAGGGAGGGGCGGGGTGGACTGAGCGAGGGGCTTACCCCACCCTCCCTTCTAGTTATGTATGTAGAGGTGGTGCACACTAGTGCTCCCACTTCTTGTCTTCGGGGGCAAGGCTCTTGACGACGATGTCCCTGCGCTTGCCTTCGTCGAGGAGCTTCTTGAGGATGGCGGAGAGGTCACTGACGGTGATGTCGGCGATGCTCACCTCATCCTTGCGCTTCTCTGCCTTCATGTCAGGGACGACACCGTCTCGGCGTAGCTATTTAGTAGGGCGATCCAGACCCCGAGGTCGATCTTATCCCCTGCCTGCTTCTCCCGCTCTGCCTCGTCGAGGGTGAGGGGGACGTGTACCTTCTTGAACTCATCCCCGTGTGATACCCCCTGCGGCCATGGAGCGAAGGATCTCGTAGGTACGAGCCTTGAGCCGATCGGCCTTCTCTCTGGAGGTGCTGAAGTGGATGGAGAGACTCGAGGAGGTGATAGGCTCTGCCGTGTAGTTGGCATTCACAGCGACACTATAGGGTAGCCTGGTCACGCTCACGTAGCTCATCGAAGAGGCGATTCTGTAGGACGACCTCCAGCAGGGATAGAGCTAGGCTCTGCGCTCGGTGAGCTTCTTGTCGCCCAGGAAGGAGAGCTCGACCTCGCCTACATCACCCGATAGGTCGGCCCTCGAAGGTGCGCTCGATGACACGCTCACGGGAGCTGTGATCGACGACCTTGTAGGTGCGACGAGCAGCCTGAGGATCACCTGGCAGAGCTGCTAGGGTAGTGGTGACGAGACGCTTCGCCTCAGCCTCGGAGAGATCCCACGAGGAGACAGCCTGCGAACTGCGAGGCGTCGCCGAAGTGCTCCTTGTAGAGACGCTCTAGGGTCGGCATGGCGCATCTGAGTGAAGAAGGCATCATCCTGACGGGGGTTGGCCTCGCGATCGGGGGTGAGGAGCTCACGTACCTGCTGGTCGATAGCAGCCCTGACCGACCCGTGAGGGTGGAGGCGTAGATGTAACGCTTGCGCTGGAGCCACTTGGTGAAGATGGGCTCGTCGAAGCGCTGCTTCTGCAGTACGAGGTAGAGATAGCTGAAGAGGTCATCGGCGCCGTCTACCTTGCTACGAGCCTGCATCCCGTCCATATACTGGTCGATCGTGAGGCTGACATCTAGGGGGCGACCACGTAGCCAAGAGGCGAGCTGGTTACGATTGTACTTATAGAGCCCTGACTGCACGATCATGCTCTGCATAGCGCTGAAGCTCGCTAGGGTCCTTATTGGCCACGATGGACTGCCCGCCTGGTGCAGAAGCGAGGAAGAAGATCTCACCCTTGAGATCCTCGGGTAGGTGCTTGTAGAGGACACGCATCCCATTGGAGAGCTTCCACTCCGTTACCCCGAGGCTGCATCTTCTTCTCGGAGACGATCTTGCCCGTGGGGAGGGTGAAGTCGATGAGCTTGGTGATGGGCGCCTCTTCTTCGCTCTTGGGCTGCGTAGACCCTAGTTCGCTGTACTTCTCAGCATCGTCTCGAAGGTCTTCTGGCTGATCGCAGGTTCGCTCTCTGTGGCGTTGTAGGTGATGAAGGCTAGGTTCTTGTTGCCTGTATAGGCTGCCTTCACCCACTGGCGGAGGTCTTCGGATTCTAGCTCAACGAGTGTCTCGAGGTTCTCCTCGAGCTGCTCTCTGAAGTCCTGCATCGGTGTGCCGTAGAGGTAGTTGTTGCGGTAGATGTCCATGAAGTTATCCGGAGTGCCTAGGGTCTGCTTATCCGAAAGTATTTCCTTCATCTCATCATAGAGCTTCTGCTTCTCGTTGTCGAAGTCTACCTTGTCGAAGCCTAGGGCTGCCTCAAGGGTACGCCCATAGAGCATCTGCTTGAGTGCCTGCTCCTCGTGACCGGGGTAGGGGACGACGTCCCAAGCGAACTGGGCGTAGCCTCGTACGAGGGGGGAGTAGCTTACCGAAGCAGCGATGAAGCCCTCTACACCTCGATTGCGTAGGCGGGCATACTGCATCGGAGCTAGTCTATTGAAGAGCTGTCCGAGTAGGTAGTCTCGTCGGCGCTCCTGAGCAGGTCGTCCTGCAGGAGTGGCGATACGCTGGTAGAGACCGAAGGAGGGGTATTGGTTCTCCTTGTCGATGAACTTGAAGTAGCGAGGCTGGGCATTGTCCTCGATCGTGAAGGTAGGACGTGCAGCCTTCTTATTGGCAGGGAGGGAAGCAAAGAGCTCTTGACCTTTGCCTCATAAGCTGTAGGGATCGATGTCTCCGACGACGATCACGCACTGTAGGTCTGGGCGGTACCAGGTCTTGTAGAAGGCCTGAATGTCCTTGTAGGTGAAGGTGCGTAGGACGTCTAGCGAACCGATGACATTGCGTCGGGCATACTGAGAGTCGTTGTACACTGCAGGAGCGATAGCATCGCTGAGACGCTTCTGCAGGCTGTTGCGACTGCGCCACTCTTCGATGATGATGCCACGCTCCTTGTCCGTATCCTTCTGGGTAATGCTTACCCCACCGCACCAGTCGTGTAGGATGAGCAGTACCGAGTCGGTGAGCCGAGGGGCATCGGTGGGTACATCGAGGATACTATAGCGGGTCTCATCCTCGCTCTGCACGGGCATCGAAGCCATAGAGGCCACGCTGTCGTAGGTAGGTCATGACACCAGAGGGGAAGTGTCGAGTGGCGTTGAAGGCCATGTGCTCGAGGTAGTGGGCAAGCCCATTCTGCTGGTCGTTCTCCAGCAGAGCTCCTACATTCTGTAGTAGGTAGAAGTTCGCTGTGCCTACTGAGGCTCCAGCGTCGCGGCTGATGTAGTAAGTTAGTCCATTTGGGAGCTTGCTCAGTGCGTAGTGTGGCAACCTGTGCCCCTAGCAGGGGATGTCAGGTAGCCAAGCGCTCCAAGCGCTCCAGCTAATAGGAGCTTCCTCCAGGAGGAGCTGTGGTTTGTTATCATCATCACTCTTAGAGTATGAGGTTTGATTGGTGTGAGCATTTTAGGCTCCTCTTGCCCCTACTTCATCCCGGCAAAGATTGTGTCGGGGCATAGGATACCCTCATGCACTTGTAATCACATTGACACCAAATATACACATTTTCCCTTATAACGTTTGATGTACACCCTGCTGTACATTTAGGGCTATGAGTGTAGTAGGGGCGACCAGAGCTACTTGCGTAGGTCGGCATGGGTGAGGGTGTGTGAGCTACGATCTCGCGTAGGTGTCTACATATCCCTTGATCGATCGAGAGGGGCTAGGGTGCTATTTGGGCTCTATATGCCGAGCCCATTCCGTCTTTGCGAGAACGGGAGCGCACCTGCCACAAGGAGGGCTACACAGTACCAGAGACATAGCCCCTGCTCCGAGGGCGCGTGTCTCGGAGCAGGGGCTATATATATAATAATGGAGTAGGTGAGGTGTGTATCTCTCTGTCTTCCTAGGGGCTTGGCTAGGGAGTGAGGACGAGACGTAGGCTGTCGGCTCGTGAGCGAGCCTGAGCCACTGCTGGAGCTGGGTGCGCTCCTGAGGGGAGAGGCTGTGACTACAGTCTACCAGAGCTAGTGTGTAGCTCAGAGAAGCGAGGGTGTCGGTGCGAGACTCCGTGATCCGGGAGAGGCTAATGCAGCCGACCTTGGGGTTGATGGCCTTGACCTCCAGGGCGATTTCCTTGCCGAGGTCTTCGTAGGTGGTGTAGTACTGTAGCTGCCTACGTAGGGCATCGATCTCGTTGGTCTGCTCCATCAGCTGCATCTGAGTAGCCTCATTGGTGTGTACTCGTGTCTGCTGGCCGAGCTGCAGGAGGCTATCTGAGGAATAGCCCTGGATGACGTTCAGGCTATAGTCGGAGAGGTGGTAGTCCTCTAGCCGAAGGCTGACACGGCGGATATCCTCGTCACTTATGGTCTTCCCCACGGAGACGACATGTAGGGTCTTGTGCTCATCATTGCGGCTGTGGGAGACGATCGTGTGCCTCTGAAGGAGAACTCGTTGCGGATGAATCGCTGTGTGTTGCTATCTCGTACGCTTCTGCGGACGATCTCCACGGTCATGTAGGTCGCAGGGAGCATGGTGATGATCGTCACAGCGATGATGTAGCCCTTGACCTTCTGTAGACGCTTGGGGTCGACGAAGACCTTGCGCTTGAAGCGTAGCATCCTCACCCCGACGACGGTGGAGAGGGCGATGAAGACCGTGTTGATGAAGAAGAGGTAGAAGGCTCCGAGGAAGTAGGTCACCTCCCCAACGGCGATCCCATAGCCTGCTGTACAGAGTGGCGGCATCAGAGCGGTGGCGATAGCGACACCGGGGAGCACATTGCCCTTACCCTTGGTGGCAAGGGCGAGGATACCTGCTGCACCGCCGAAGATCGCCACTAGGGACATCATACAGCGTCGGCGAGGTGCGTGCGAGGAGCTCGGACTGCGCTTCGCTGAGCGGGGAGATGACGAAGTAGATGGTCGCCGTGAGGACGCTCGATCGCAGTCGCTACGAGGTAGTTCTTGATCGAGCGTTTCAGCAGGTCGAAGTCATCGATCCCAATCGCTAGTCCCATCCCGATGATAGTACCCCCATGAGAGGGAGATGAGCATCGCACCGATGATGACGGCGGTAGAATTGAGGTTCAGCCCCAGCGAGGCGATGAAGATGGCAAAGATGAGGACTCAAAGGTTGGCACCGTGGAAGCGTACTCCACTGCTCGATCTGGCCGATCGTCTCAGCCTCATCCTCTCGGTCGGGGAGGGCATTGAAGTATCCCTTCAGTGCGCTCCAGAGTGTGCGTTCATTTTGTGACATATCCTTTTTTGAGGCAAATGTATACAAAAAGCCCCTGACCTCCTATTTGCCCTATTGCACCCTGCTAGTCCCTACACCCACTAGTCCCTACTCCTGCTCTCTCCCACCTAGGTCTGCGGGGCACTAGTGGTCGAGTACATATCCACCCGATAGCAGTACCTATGTCCCTAGGGTATAGGCTCATCGAGCCTATTAGACCTATTCGCCCCATTGCACCTATTCGCCCTATTTCCATTCTTTCCACCCTAGGCCAGAGGGACACTAGTGTTAGAGGAGCATATCCTCCCGATAGCAGTACCTATACCTACTACCTAGGAGGGAAAAGTATACACGTGTACACACCAGTGTACTCACGTGTACACAACTGTATACACGCGTGTACACTACCTCGCTCTAAGTATATCCCCAGTAGGGCTCTCTAGTATGTATATACCTCGGGCTAACCTTTCTCGGAAAGTCCACATATATTCACTAATTTTGTCCAAGTAAGACATATCACCTAATGGTTTCATTCACTGATAAAACAACGTAAGCATTCACTCTAAAGATAATGACTACATCTTCCCCTGACGTTCCCCGATCGTTCCTCTGCCGTCTCAGAGCCCTATCGTCCTAATCCCTCTGTCCTGCTCTTCATCGCCACGATCGCTGCGATCGCGATCGCCAACTCCCGATGGAGTGAAGCCTATAATGCCTTTCTAAACTACCCCGTACAGATTATAGTCGGAGGGGTAGAGCTCTTCAAGCATGCAGGGCATACGATGACCGTGAGTCAGGTGGTCAATGATGCTTTGATGGCGATCTTCTTCTTCCTCGTGGGGCTGGAGATCAAGCAGGAGCTCCTCGTAGGGGAGCTCTCCTCGCCCAAGAAGGCTCTGCTGCTCGCGATCGCTGCCCTAGGGGGATGGTTGTCCCCGTTCTCTTCTTCCTAGCTGTAGCACATGAGCACCCCAGTCGATCGGGGCGGCTATCCCGATGGCTACCGATATAGCCTTTGCACTAGCTGTGGTCACAGCCCTCGGCCCTCGGGTGCCTAAGGGGCTACGTATCTTCCTAGCCGCTCTAGCTGTAGTGGATGATATTGGTGGGATTATCGTCATTGCGCTCTTCTATAGCTCGCATATCGCATGGCTTCCGCTGGGCATCGGCTTTGCCCTACTCGCACTAGTCTTCGTGCTGGGACGACTGAAGGTGCATACCCTTGAGCCTATATCATCCTCGGGATCATTATATGGGCACTCTTCCTACAGTCGGGTATCCATCCTACTATCGCAGGTGTACTCCTTGCCTTGCTCTTGCCTGCGGGTACGCAGATGCACATCGGCAAGCTGTCCACCTCGCTACATGAGCTCACCAGCCGTTTACGTGGGGAGGCTCGTGAGGCGAAGGGTGCGGTCGTCCTCTCCCACGAGCAGCTGGAGATCATTGGGGAGATCAAGGACACTGCAACCAAGGCCATTAGCCCCGTTCAGATCCTAGAGCATGCAATCGCTCCGCTGGTGAACTACTTCATCCTCCCCCTCTTCGCCTTTGTCAATGCAGGGATCACCTTCGGTGGTATTTCATCCGAGGGGCTACTTGGGGTGCCTCTAGCGATCCTCCTCGGGCTCTTCCCTGGCAAGGCTGTGGGGATTACTCTCTTCACTTGGGTATCCATCCGCCTCAGGCTATGTATTGCCCCAGAGGGGATGACCTTCAGACGTCTGGTCTCACTCTCCGTACTTGGGGGGATCGGCTTCACCGTCTCCCTCTTTATCGCCAACCTCTCCTATGACAGCCCGGAGTTCGTAGGCCTGCTCAACGAGGCCAAACTGGGCATATTTGTTGGCTCAATCCTCTCGGGTGTAGTTGGCTATCTACTGCTCAGAGCCATTCGTCCAGATGAGGATGGGGTGGGGAGGTAAGGAGGTCGATGACCCTTGCCTCAGGATTTATGATTATCTTTACAATCTCTATCGGGGATGCACTATAGTATTACCCTATAGAGATGAATAGCTATAATTAAGCAAGAAAGAAGAAAGAAAAATGAAGAAATTCGTACTAGCAGCCGTAGCCTTCATCGCAAGTCTAGGTGCTGCAGTGCCTGCATCGCTTCTCAAGGGCGAGAGCGCTCTCAACATCGGTATCGGTATTGGGCATAGCTACGGTGGCTATGGGGGTCTCTATCCCCCTCTCCGTAGCCTACGACTACTCGCTAGTGAGCAACCTCATCAACGGCAACAACGGGGCGATCACCCTTGAGCCTACGGAGCCTATACCTCCACGAGCTACCGCTACGAAGGCTTCGCACCAGGCTCGGCTTCGCATACGGTACTCGGGGTACGTGGTATGTTCCACTACCAGTTCGCTCCTAAGCTCGACACCTATGCAGGTCTGATGCTGGGCTACCACATCGCCTCTTTTTCTAGCAATATCAATGGCTATTCGGGGATATCGGGTAGTGGCATTGACCTAGGGGTGCTCCTCGGTGCTCGCTACTTCTTCACCGACCGAGTGGGGATGTTCACTGAGCTAGGGTACACCCTTCCTTTCTGGAACCTCGGGGTGACCTTCCGTCTCTAATCCTCTCCCTGAGGGGGCTCGGTCTCCCTCACCTCTATACCTATACGCCTAAGGGCTGTATCACGCTGACTACGGGTCAGGTGATACAGCCCTTAGGCTTTTCTTGAGAGCGGGTGGGGGTAGGACTAGTCCCTAGTCTAATAGGTCTTAGGTCTAATAGGTGGAATAGGTCTAATAGGTCTAATAGCGACAGCACCCACCCCTGCATCGCAGAGCTCGGTGATGCAGGGATCGGAGCTGTCGCTAGGCAGAGCTCGGCGATGCAGAGTAGGTGCTGTCGCTGGGCAGAGCTCGGGGACGCAGGGTGGGTGCTGTCGCTGGGCAGAGCTAGGGTGATGCAGGGTGGGTGCTAGTGCTAGGCAGAGCTCGGCGATGCAGGGTGGTGCTGTCGCTATTAGGACCTCATTGCACCTATTAGCCCTAGCAGACCAGCCCCTAGCAGACTAGGGACCACTAGCTCTACCAGCTCCAGCACCCACCAGCGCTCTGCCCTTAGGCGGGAGACTACTGCTTCTTCTTTGCCCAATAGAGAGGAGTGAAGACCCCATCTGGGCCACCTAGAGCCTGCAGGGCGGAGGCATGCCCGGGCTTGTTGGTGCTGGAGATGTTGCTGGGCAGAGGGAGACGCTGTGGGTAGTAGTCGATAGAGGCGGTCTCGTAGCCAGTCTTCGTCAGGTGGAGCATGTTGTCCAGCGGCTTCTCCACTGCTGGCGTCTCGAAGAAAGGCAGCCCGAGTCTGCGGTGGTCACTCCACGACTCTAGTGGTAGCCAAGGCACGTTGGCGATGAACTTCTGGGTGATGATCTTCGTCAGGTGGTCGTTCATAGCTGCCTTGTAGAGACGGCTCTTGGCCTCGGGGTAGTGGTAGGTGTGACTGCTCTCGCTGCTGGGTGTAGCCATTGACACACTCCATCGTGCGTGTGGCTGCAGGCTCGGTGGTGTGATCCCAGGATACGGACGTACCTACACGGTTGTAGTCCTGCGAGGTGAGGTATTCGTCCACGAAGCCTGCCCCATGATAAGCGAAGTTAGCACGGATACCCGCCTCATAGGCATCCTTGGCGCTCATTGATACGCTCCAGCCACGCACGGCTGCCTCTGCTAGTAGGAAGTACGTCTCCCACTCGGGGAAGAAGATACGGACGCTGGTGCTCGCACGGTACTTCTGCGCAAGACGAGGCATGGCGCCTATCTGTGCCACATCGTTGATACCGCTTAGCTCACCCCACGCTCCAGATACCCAGGCATTCCAAGTAAAGCGAGTATCGAGCTCTATGAGGGTTTCCTTGGAGTTATCGACCTTGGAGAGCTTGTACTTGGTCTGCTTTACTCGGTGGGTAGCCCATGAGGGTAGAAGCAGAATTCGCTATTGAGCGTGTCCCCCGTGACGATGAAGGTCTTGTAGGCACGAGGGTCTATCTTGCCCGGGAGTCCATCGAAGTAGAAGCCCCGCGTTGGGTCAGTCGTCATCAGAGGAAGTGCTTGTCGTAGCGCACACCTAGATAATTCTCTGCCCGGAGGTAGGGTTGATAGCGAGCGTCGGTCAGCTGACGGGCGGAGGTGATGCCCCCGAGGCCGACGACGAGGTTGTTGTAGGTAGCGGAGAGGTTCTGGGCATTCCACTCACGGCTCATCACACCTGATAGGTCGTGCCAGCCCCTTTGCTCAGCGACCATGAGGCGGTCTTCGGCCTTTAGGATACCTCCCTCAGCGGCTGCCTGCTCGAAGTGTGTACGTGCCGTCGTGGGCTCTACCTCGGAGAGGCGCATCGAGAGACGCATCCGCAGTGAGTTGGCATAGCGACGCCACTTGCTGGCATTGAAGCCATAGGCATGGTCGAGCTTCGTGACTGCCTGCTCGGTGGGCGTTGGGGAGGTCTTGAGGGTCTCGGCAGCCTCCTGGAGCTCCTTGAGGATGAAGGTGTAGACAGCCTGAGTGCTCGCATAGGTAGGGTTCTGCCCGGTGTAGCCCTCTAGGGGCTGCTACCCCGAATAGGTCACTGCATCTCCGAGAGCATATAGGCTCGCCATACCCGAGCCACAGCCAGCAGGGTGGGCTCGTAGGCCTTGGCAGAGCCTGAGCGATCTTCTCCTCGGAGATAGCGATGGCCTGATAGAGGGGCTTGAGGCTCTCGGTGGTCATACGGCTGTAGTAGTCGCCACTCCAGCTATCGTCTACACCGCCTAGGGCTTAGTGAGCCCTCACGCTGCTGGTGGCTAGCATTCTTCCAGTAGCGGACGAAGGCACGCTCAGCGATGTGGGGATCCCTGCTGGGCGGTCATCATAGCACGGTTGATGAGGTACTCGCTGAGCACCGATCCCGATGGGCGGCTAGGGGGTCTCTATTGACCTCGTCGAAGTCTCGGCAGGAACTGAAGGGCAGCACACAGAGCACGAGGGCGGAGAGGGAGATGAATATCTTGTTCACGATCGGTTGCGATGTAGGGGGCTAGAAGCCGAGTGTGACATTGAAGTGCAGCGAGCGAGTCGTAGGAGAGGAGGAGAACTCGAAGCCCGTGGCATTCGTCCCCGTGGCGAAGACGCTCTCGGGGTCTACGCCGTTCATGTAGCTGCGGATCATCCAGACGTTGTTGCACGAGATACCGACCTTAGCCCGACGTATGGGGAGTGCGACGTAGTAGGCTCGTGGGTAGGGGTGTAGCTAAGCGCAATGTTGCGAAGGCGTACGCTCGTAGCGTCGAAGATATTCGCTTCGCTCGATCCCTGAGGTTGGCATTGCCACGATGGGAGATAGCGTTCCAGTAGTCCTGAGGGCTGACCTCCTTGGTGTTCGGTACATAGGGTCGTCTTACCTCCGACGATCTGCTCCTGGGCACCATCGACGACGAACTTACGACGGCCATTCTCTGCCGTTGCCGCAGCTGTACCATTATCCCGCAGGCTAAAGTTCGTCCTCGAGAACATCTTGCCCCCGATGCGAGCATCGACGAGGAGGCTTAGGTCAAAGCCTCGGTAAGAGAGCGTATTCGTCAGCCCTACGAGTAGGTCGGGCTGCTGGTCACCGAGCTTCTTCGTCTCGCCTGGTAGGGGGAGGCCATCACCATCTGTGAGGATCTTGCCGTAGAGGGGCTGGTGGGGTCGGTGACACGCTTGTAGGCAGTACCCCAGATCTCGCCATAGCGTCCGCCCTCGCGGGCTAGGGATGCGGAGGTTCTGATAGGTGCCTAGGTCGTACTCGGTGACGGGGGAGTCGGTACCACCTCCGTCGTAGAGCTTGATGATGCGGTTCTCGTTGTGGGAGAGGTTGAGCTGGGTGCTCCAGTTGAGGTGGTCGGTGCGTAGGATGTCCGCTGTGAGCATGAGCTCTACCCCTCGTTCTGGATGTTCCCAGCGTCGATCATCTTGGCCTCGTAGCCACTACCAGGGTCCATGGGCAGACGGATGAGCTGGTTGGTCGCATTGGTGCGGTACCAAGCGAAGTCTATGCCGAGGCGACCATCGAAGAGGCGTACCTCAGCTCCTAGCTCGTAGGACTTGATGAGCTCACTACGTACACGGTCGTTGTAGAGGGTGTTGTCGATATTGGCGACAGTGCCCCCCGTAGGGTCCTTGTCTATGCGGTAGGAGCTGTAGAGCTGGTAGGGCTCGAGGTCATTACCCACCTGTGCGATGGAGGCACGTACCTTGGCGAAGGAGATCCACTCGGGTAGGCGCACCTGCTGTCGCTTCAGTAGGTCAGAGATCACCACCGAGGCACTCAGTGAGGGATAGAGGAAGGAGCGGTTAGCCCGAGCAAGGGACGAGGACCAGTCGCTACGTAGCGTACCATCGACGAAGAGATAGCCATCCCAGCTGAGCTGGAGGGTACCGTAGAGCGAATTGATCTTCTTGTGGCTGAATAGCTCGGTATTTGTGGGGGCGGTCGGTGCCGTTCGTGAGGGAGAAGAGGTTGGGCACGATGAGCTCTCCCACCTGTGCATTCAGGCTGTTCATCTTGCGCTCCATGAGGTTCCCTCCGAAGGTAGCGGATCCGCCTAGCTTGTTCCAGAGATGCTCCTCTCGAGCTGAGAGCTGGAAGCTGTAGTTATTCTCATAGAACTTCACCTGCTCCGTCTCGTACGCACCCCCACCCTTGGCGATCGGTGAGCCCGAGTAGGTCTTGCGCTCGATACGGGTAGCATACTGGTCGGAGCCAATGCGTAGCTCAGCATCCAGCCAGTCGGTGATCCGATACTTGAGGGCAGCACTGAGGAGGAAGCGGTCACGGGTATCGTTGTTCAGGTTGTACTTGCTCGCCCAGTAGGGGTTGGTCTGGCTACCATCGCCGTACCACCGCATCGCACCCTGTGGAGGTGAGGGATCGGAGAAGTCCCGGATATTCATACTACGGGGGAGGGAGTAGATGGTGGCGAAGGCATTGGAGGCATTCGACCCATTCATCGGTCTATTCTGCACGAAGGTGCGGATGTATTGTACCTTGGTGTCGGTGCTCCAGCGTTCACTCTAGCCAAAACTTCGTCGTTGCCCCTCAGGGTGAGGTCTCGTACGGCCGAGGGAGGCGCCGGGGATATGGCTTTGATTGTCGGTGCGAGTGATGGAGGTGTAGATGCTCGTGCGGTCGTACTGCTGGGAGAAGGCGATGTTCTCCGTCAGGTCGATGCCGGTGCGGAAGTAGGCGGCGACATTGTCGTAGGACTGCATGCGAGCCTTCGTCCCGTCCCACTTCGTGTACTCCTGACCCTCGATGCGAGGCCCCCAGCTCGTGGTGCTCGTGGCTCGGTAAGCACCCTCGGTACCCTGACCGAACTCATTCTGTAGGCGGGGCACCATGAAGAGGCTCTCGACCCCTACCGAGGAGGAGATCGTCACGCCGAGTCCTTCGCCACGGCGACCACGCTTGGTCGTGATCTGGATCACACCGTTACCTGCACGTGAGCCGTAGAGGGCAGCAGCACTAGCTCCCTTGAGTACGCTCATACTCTCGATGTCCTCAGGGTTGATGTCTCCGAGTCCATTGCCCATATCGGTACCGGGGTTCCAGAAGTCGTTGTTGCTCTTGCCCGTCTTCTTGTCGAGCGAGGCTCCCGTGGTGTTGTCCATTGGTACACCGTCTACGACGATCAGGGGCTGGTTGCTGCCTGAGAGGGAGCTGCTCCCACGCAGGACGATCTTGGAGGACGATCCGGGGCCACTAGCTCCCTTGAGGATCTGTATCCCCGAGACCTTACCCGAGAGGGCATTGGTGATGTTGGGCTCACGCACTGCCATCAGAGCATCGCCACGCACCTCCTGCATGGCGTATCCGAGAGCCTTACGCTCACGGCGTATCCCGAGGGCGGTGACGACGACATTACTGAGGGTCGTCGTGGCATCCTCGAGGACGATCGTCAGCGGTGTACCCGTCCCAGCGGACACTCTGGCTACGATAGCCCACGCTGGAGAAGACGATCTCGGAGCCCGTGCGGACTCCACTGAGGAGAACTTCCCTCTGCGTCGGTCAGGACACCCTTACCCTGACCCTTGACGAGGACGGAGACGCCTACTAGGGCTCACCCTGAGCGTCCTGCACGACCCCCGAGAGAGTACTCTGTGCTCGCGCAGCAGCCGTGGATCGAGGGGCCTCGGCTGCGCTGGCACGTCCCTAAGGCAAGTAGCGAGACTCCCAGGAGCAGGCTACACATTGTCTTAATTCGCTTCATATATGATTCATTGATTAGTGAGTAGGTGTACCAAAGGTAGAGATAATTTCGGCTCTGTGCCTACTCATATATGTAGGAGGTGCTATAGATAAGGTGTGGTGGATGAAAAGTAGATCGGGCGCATGAAACAGATATGCCTCATGCGCCCGATCTAACCTAACGGATAGGAAGGGTGGTGCTACCTCCGAAGAGGGGATTACCACTCACCATCGCCCTCTGTGATCTCATCTATATCTCCTGCCATGGAGAACTGGATGAGGATGTTGAGCCCACTCTGGATCTCGATGGGCGTAGCTTGAGGGGCTTCGTATTCCTTCTTTATGGTGTTCATCTTCATAGGTCTAGTTACTTGACGAGCTCAAGTGTGATGTTATGATACTTCCCGTAGTTCTTAGGGTTGGCAGTCTTGCCCATAAGATTGGTCGTGTGGTGGGCTGATGCAGGGGTACCCTTGGTGAAGACACTCTCTACGGTATTAGTATAGGCAAAGCGGATACTACCTGCTGGCTCTGCCTCGGTGAGGAGATAGAGTGTGTAGGAGGGGTCTCCATTGATCGCTGTCGCTGGTGCTGTCGCAGAGGTAGGGCCGTTCAGCTCGTGGATCATGTAGCCTGGCTTATCAGGAAGAGGGAAGAAGATGCGCCCTGGGGATTTACTAGCGGGAGTCTTACACACCAGCTTGGGTGCGCTCTGTGTTTCGTTCCCAGATCGTTTCGTAGGTTGAGGGTCTCTGGATGCAAAGCCCGTGATGTCAAGTCCATTAAACCTCAGGTTCGCTCCATGCTGATTGTTCCGGAAGCGGATGTTGACGAACTCGCCGAAGAGACGGAACTTACACCTCTCGGTCGTCATCGCTCCCCCAGTATTCTTACTAGCTTCCACGTCATTACCTTCGCTGACGAAGATGGGATTAAAGGAACTAAGATCAAGCCCTTCTGTCGTCCGTTGGATCATCGTGTTTTTGTCCCCCATTGATCCCCTACATTGTATTCGAATATTCCCTTCTGCTTGTCTCCTTCTGTCTGGGGTATAATATTGCCTCCGATGAAGAAGCTCACCTTGGTATAGCCTGCTCTGCGTATCTCTCCTACAGTAGACTTGAGCCTAGGGTGACTGATAGCTCCGTTGTAGGAGATATGCTTACCATCGACGTCGAACTCCAGCATCACTGGGATGCCAGAGGGATGCTAGAGATATAGAAATAGGGCAACCCCTGTGATCTTGCCCTTTTGGGTGGAGGGAGAGATCTTGGAGATCTTGCTGTCTGTAGTGTGAACCTTGAGGGTTAAACTGTAGTGCTTTTCCCCTCTTGGGTGAAGAGGTCCTCACGGATTCCTTCCATGGAAAACTCAAATGTTCCTTCCTCTCCATTATCCCCCTAAGGCATTAATTGGCTCATTATCCTCCTTGGCGCAGGAGGATAGCAGGGAGACAGTAGCTGCAAGTAGCAGCATAAATCTTTTCATGCGTAGTACTCTAAGTTGTTTGATCTATCTATTGCAAAAAGTATAGTCACAGTAGTGCCTACACTAGGCTGTGTCCGTGACAGAGTTAGGGGGATGGGTGTTATTATCTCTGTCGAGCATAAAATTCCCCTCCCTTCAGGGGCGAAGATAGTGTAGTAGGGAAGATCTGGGTATGGAACCCTTGGGTGTTCCTCATCCCTTTTTGGTGTGGGTACAGGGAGAGAGGTGGTAGTGTCGTTCGTGTAAATGCTGAAGCAGATGACAAGCATGTCTCCTAACTTCGGTCGCAAAGGTAGTGAAAATAGGTGTGGTGTGTACCATTTGGCATATAAACACCCAGTGCTAGGGTCTCCTCTGTGGGGTGAGCCTTTCATGAAAGTATCTTGTGTAGAGAGTCTTCCCTCTTATTCCCCCTTCTCCCCTAGGCTTAAGGGGTGAGGGAGGTATCCAGCCAAAGAGGGAGTTTCTTTCTTCTCTGCTCCCTAGAGCCGACGCATGATCTCGCTTGCACACTCCTACCTTTGGATCTTCGGGGGTATTATTTCATGCCTCAGGGAGCCTTAGCCCATCACTAAAGATCCCACGTATTACCCCCAAGAAGCAGACATGCAAGTGAGCCCTACAGAGGAGATACTTAGAGCGCACTTGTGTACACGCGTGTATACAGTTGTGTACACGTGGGTATACAGTTGTGTACACACGTGTACACTCATCCGTTCTAGGTAGGAGGTATTCGCTTGGCACATCTAGACTGGGATATAGGTATTTCTATCTTCGGCGTATGCTCCTTGACGACCCTCGCCCTCGCACTATGGTGATTTCATGCGTCAGCCCTGATATAAACACCCAGTGCCAGGGTCTCCTCTGTGGAGTAAGTCTTTCATGAAGTATCTGTATAGAGAGTCTTCCCTCTTATTTCCCCTTCCCCCTAGGATTAATGGGTGGGGAGGTGTCCAGCCAAAGAGGGTGATTCTTTCTTCCTAGCTCCTACTATTTAGGTCTGAGGAGACGTATATTGGGAGGGGCAGATGCGAAGAGCGGGCGTATGGGCTTGTCTACCCTCGTACGCCCGCTCCGGTCTAGTAGTTGGGGTGAGTGTTGTCTGCGTAGAGGGTATTTACCACTCATCGGTTTCCTCTGAGAACTCCTCTATATCTGCCCAAAATGAAAACTGAACGAGGATGTTAGGCCCCCCAGGGACAGAAATGGGCTTAGCCTCTGGGGTTTCATTCTTGTGCTTTGTCTTATTCATACTTATGCTAAGCTTTTTTATTTTTGATTTGGAAGCCAAAGGGTGCATTATGCCACTTCCGTGGCGGCTGGATTGTGCGACGTAGCTTATGCGGATTGCCTTGTCGCATTCTATGCTGTATGGCTGTTATGCCTGCTGTGGAGATGGTCTCGCAGCCATTCAGATAGAGGTGGGGATCCCTCATAGCCCTTACCTCAGAGGGAAATAGGAGGGAGTTCTTGCTTGTTGCTATGGGGGCGGTGCAACTAAGCCTATCCAATTGATATAAACTCGACCCGTGAGGTAGGAGAAGAGATAAGACATCCACTAGGGTTTTCCTAGCAAATGCTACATATATTATTGATATAACTCGAAGCCAAAAAGTCAGATCTGCTGTCTGATTTCTCCTACAAATGTAACAAAAATCAAAAATAACGCATCCTCCCCTAGCTGTGTTTATTAGCATTCTGCGAGCACCTTTCTGTCTCTTTTTTGGTGTAAGTGTTTTGTTTATAGTCTCTTTTGTGCGTTTGGTGGGGTGTGCGTCTTTTGTGCAAGGCTAGCTTTTCTCCTCTTTTTGTGTACGACTTATTACAATTACATGCCCTCTCTCCTTATTTATTCCTATCTGACTTTGGCGCATACACGTGTGGGGGCTGTTTGCTTGATGGGAGGGAGGGTGAGGCCTAGGAAGCTGCTTCATGGGGGACTGTCTATTCCCTTCCTAGAGAACTGTCTATCGGGTATTGATGCTACTAAGAGAGGACTCGGTATGTTCTATCCAGCCCCACTCAGTATGCCTGATATACTGGTGTTGAGAGGTGGAGGTAAAGATGTGGAAGAGGGGTGGGTGTGGCACTGAGGAATGGTGGTAATATGTGAAATATAGATATTGTATGTGATAGGCTAGGGTGGGTGTCGATGATGTTTTAGGGTAGTCTTTGTTTTTGTTGAGAGGCTTGTTGTACCCTCTTGGAATCCCTATTATGTCCTTTGTTTTTGGAGGGTATATGGGTGGGATGGAATGGTGGATGGAGGAGTGATCTAGGCGAAAGAGGAAGATCATCAAAGTAAGGACACTGTGTGGTTTTTTACGTATTGATGTGTTGCGATCAACTTTTTTTATAACTTTGTCGCTGGATAGAGATTGCTAGATGGTATCCCCGCCTCTCGTATGGTGGGAACTTACCTATTCATACCCACAGAGTGCATCATGTCGAATTGGAATACGCATCAGTGGGAAATTTATAATCAAATAATGTGTTCTAGTATGAAGAAATTTCTGCTACTAATGGTAGGTGTTATCGGACTATACTCCTGCAGTAAGGAATCTCAGGAACCCCGACAGGATACACCTGCAGGACGAGGAGAGGCTTTCTCCTAAAGCTTTACCGCTGAGGTTGGTGAGACCAGCCCCAGAGCTCTTGACAGGATAGCCAATGGGCAAAATATTTCAGAGCAACTTCGTTAGCTTCCGTGGTCGTGGCTCAGTCTATGGCTGGATCTATGTAGTAGACAAGAATGGTATCGTAGGTAGTGCCTATAAGGAGTTCACAGTCGGTAACAATGGTCGTAGCCTCAGCTTCAATGGTGAGGTCGCAAGCCCCTCCACTCCCTATAGACCGAGCTACTGCGAAGGTCTCTGTGTACATCGGGCTGAATGCCTCGGGTGAATTTGAGAATAAGGGCTTCCAGGCTCTTGAGCACTTCGGCTCCCAGACTGATACTCCGCTGCCTGATGGCTTCTGTATCCTCAAGAGTGAGAATAACCCTCTCTCCTACGTCGCTCCTGCTATTAGCGGGAAGCCCAATCAGTACAAGACGAATGGCAGACTACGCTTCAGCATGGCTGGCCATATCTTCTTCCTACGCTTCCAGAATGCCTATATGGCCTACTCGCGTAAGGTTCAGAAGGTGAAGGGCAACTATGTGCCCGTCGGAGAACCTCTCTTCCGTGAGCCTGCTATCGTGGATCGTCTGAATGTCTATGGGATGCATCTAGAAAAGATCAAGGTCGCCTACTCCGATGGCAAGACCGAGCTCGCTGCTCAGACGGGAGCTCTCTCTAGTGGCTTCCAAAGGGATGGTAAGGGCTATGGCTATAGGCTCTCGAGTCCCGTGAGCTTCTCGGCTGGTATGATGACTCAGCCAGTACGTGTCGGTGCCGAGGAGACGGTCTTCACCTTCTATAGCCCACTCATAGCTAAGTCCTTCAAGCCAGGAGATGAGGATATCCCCTTCGTCTTTGGCTACAAGATCGAGCAATATGAATGACTATGGTGAGGAGAATGGGATGCGTGAAGATGGCTATCACAACTTCGCCACCCACCATGCCTCTTACTACAAGGGCGCCCTACGTAATGGATCCATCACTGTCCTTTGGCTTGTCCACAAGGGGGATATCCCCGAGGCTTGGTTCTAACTAGTCTTCCTCTCACCTAAGCAAGAAGAAATGAATAAGAAGTATCAAGCTCCAGCTACGGCTAAGGAGCTATATGAAGCCCCTATAGCTACGACCTTTGTACTGCAGTCGCATACTGATATGTTGGTCGCCTTCTCCTTAGATGGCGATATCGAAGATCCCTTCCAGGGGTGTGGTGAATGGCAGACGGACGGACCCTCAAGGGGTGTCTTTGACGAGAACTAGCCTCCTACTCCATAATAATATACCAGCCCGCACTCTTCCAAAGTATGGAGAGTGCGGGCTGTTTCATCATTGTGTGGGTAGATGTGAGTCAGGATGGTGGGATACACCATATATTATATAGGGGTATGGCTCAATCGGCTTGGGTGGTAATGAGCAAGAGGGAACATCGTAGTCTAGATAGCTATGGGGCTGATGTCAGAGGGGGTGTTTGTAATGAGCTTGGTAGGCTCTGTAAAGAAATTGTAATACCTTTTGTGTATATGCTTGTGCCCTATGGGGCAAGCCTAACTAGCTATACTGAATTAGACTATGGTAGACATTCGCACCTCCTTCGTGGGGCTCCCTCTTGAGAGTCCTGTCATCGTGAGCAGCTCGGGGCTGACACGTAGCATCGATCGTGCTCGTTCCCTCGTAGAGGCAGGCGCAGGCGCAGTCGTGCTCAAGTCACTCTTCGAGGAGCGGGATCCTCATGCACACTGGCCACCCTCATCGCCCACAACGACTACCCCGAGGCCGAGGATTATATCTCCGCCTATGTGCGTACGGAGGCTGTAGATACCTACCTGAGCTACGTGCGTGAGGCTAAGGAGAAGCTCGGGTGCCCGTCATCGCAAGTATCAACTGCCGAGGCAAGGAGAGCTGGTTCGAGTTCGCCGAGCAGGTGCGTGGAGCAGGTGCCGATGCCCTCGAGGTCAATATCATGCGCCTAGAGACAGATCTCTACTTCGATCCCGTAGCTGCCGAGCAAACCTATATAGATATTGTGCAGGGGGCTACGAGGGACTGGGCTTCCCTATCATCGTCAAGCTCTCCCGTCAGCATACCGCTCTACCAGCTCTGGTGGATAAGCTACGAGCCTCAGGGGCTGCTGCCGTCACGCTCTTCAACCGCACGTATCAGATCGACATTGACCCTAGAGCGGGAGCAGTTTGTGGGCGGAGAGGTCTTCTCCCATCAGGGTGACTTCACCGAGACCCTGCGCTATACGGGTCTTATCGCAGGCCTTGTCCCAGGGGTAGAGGTTGCCGCATCGACGGGGATCTACACCTGGCAAGAGCTCACGAAGAGCCTGCTGGCAGGAGCGCAAGTAGGTCAGATGTGTACCGCTATATATAAGCAAGGTGCTCAGGCTATCCGTGAGAGCCTCCGTGGGCTCCAGACGTGGATGCAGGAGCACGGCTATGAGAATATAGAAGAGCTGAGAGGTCGGCTGAGCTACAGTGCTGTGCCCGACCCAACGCTCTTTGAGCGCATGCAGTTCATGAAGTACTTCAGCATGCGCACTAACTAGAGTTTCACCAAGGTATTATTATCTTCAAACAACGAAATCCAAGATGCTAAACAAGAAATCAATCGCTGCGCTTGCCCTCTGCTACACTCATCCTCTCTGGATGTGGTCTGAGCAACACAGCCAAGGGATGCAGTATAGGTGTAGTGCAGGTGCTATCATCGGCGCAGGTGTCGGTCGTGTGCTCGGTAATACTGCTGTCGGTGCTGCTATCGGCGGTGTCGTAGGTGGTACTGCTGGTGCCCCTCATTGGTAAGAAGATGGACAAGCAGAAGAAGGAGCTCGAGGAGCAGGTCAAGAACGCCAAGATCGAGTCTGTCAATGAAGGGCAGGCTATCCGCGTGACCTTCGATAGCGGTATCCTCTTCGCAACAAACTCTCTACCCTCACCACGACTTCGCAGACGAGCCTGCGCAACTTCGCTGCGAACCTCAAGGTGAACGACCAGACCGACCTGCCGATCATCGGGCATACGGACAACACGAGCTCTGACCGCATCAACGATCCCTCTCGCTCAATCGTGCTACCAGCGTACGCTCCTTCCTCTCAAGTCAGGGCGTTTCCTCTAGCCGTATGCGTGTCGAGGGTAGGGTAGTCACGAGCCCGTAGCAGACAACTCTACTGCTGCAGGCCGTAAGGAGAACCGTCGAGTGGAAGTTCTACATCCTGCCTAACAAGGCAATGGTAGAGGCTGCTCAGAACAGGGACGCTTAGTAACCCACAGTCCTAGCAGACAACATCACAGAGTGCAGGCCACAGCTCGGGGTGCTCCCGAGCTGTGGCCCGTGTCATGGAAGAGGTGAGGTCGAATAGGGCGAATAGGAGGGTGGAATGAGGAATAAATATTTACTGGAGAGGGGTAAATGTTTGGTGGTTTGATTATTTGTTGTATCTTTGCAGTCGCAATCAGAGGAATAAATCCCTCGCCTATTGCTTGAGGCTGCCTTCGTCTATCGGTTAGGACGCAAGGTTTTCATCCTTGAAAGAGGAGTTCGATTCTCCTAGGGCTACAGATAACAACAAAAAGAGATACAGAATGGCAAATCATAAGTCGTCAATCAAGAGAATTCGCCAAACGAATGCTCGTCGCTTGCACAACCGCTACTATGCGAAGACGGCACGCACCGCAGTGCGCCGTTTCCGCGCCCTAACGGATGCTGCAGAGGCTCGCGCTCAGCTCCCACAGCTTAGCTCGCTGCTTGACCGCCCTAGCTGGTAAGAACATTATCCACAAGAACAAGGCAGCTAACCTCAAGAGCAAGCTTGCTCGCCGATCGCTCGCCCTAGGATAATTACCCTCCCCATTGCTGTCCCCCATTAGGTAGGGATAGCTACGAGCTACCTTCGTCTATCGGTTAGGGACGCAAGGTTTTTCATCCTTGAAAGAGGAGTTCGATTCTCCTAGGGGCTACTATAACACTCGACACTAGCACTGACCCGATCGGTCAGTATGCTGGTGTCGAGTTGTTTTTATTTATGGGGATGTCACTGGGCTGTGCCCCCATAGCCCCTGATAGACTTGGGGTAGAGTGGGCTCTAGTCTACTGTACTGATGATACCTGATGACATGCTCCGAGGTCGCCTCTCGGATAAGCTCTAGCTATGAAATAAATATCCTACCTTTGTCCCTAGACGGTGCCCCAGGGGGGTGTGGCAACGCACACATGAGGGCTCATAGCATACTACTACAGCGAACATGAATACTCGTACTATCAATACACTAAAGACTTTACCCCTATGTCAAGAACTATCTACCTCTTGGCCTCTAGCCTCCTGCTACTCGGACGAGTGGCGGTCGCAGAGACCCTCCCCCCTCCTCTCTCTTCCCCACATGAACAGAGCCCACTGGGTCGATCGAGCTCGCTGTGAAGGCGTCGTCAAGGGACGCCAAGGGCGAGCCTGTCGTAGGTGCCTCCGTTCGTGTCAAGGGCACGACCACAGGTGCGACCACAGATGCTCAGGGACGCTTCTCCTTTGCGGGAGCTAAGGCTGGAGCAACCATTGAGATCAGCTGTGTCGGTTATGCCACGATGACCATCCGCTATACGGGTGCACCGCTCACCATAACCCTGCAGGAGAACAGCAAGGTCCTCGACGACGTCGTCGTAGTGGGCTATGGCGTCCAGCGTAAGGTGAACCTCACTGGAGCAGTCTCCTCCGTCAAGGGGAAGGAGCTCGCTCAGCGTCCCGTAGCTGATGCGACACAGAGCCTACAGGGGCTTGTCCCTGGGCTACTCGTCAGTAATACCGCCTCGGGGCGTCCCGGTGGTGTAGGTTCGCTCGCCCTACGTGGTCAGGGGAACCTCAGCGGTAGTGCTACCCCCTATGTCCTCGTCGATGGAGTCGAAATGTCTCTATCCGATATTAACCCTAATGATATCGAGAATATCTCCGTCCTCAAGGATGCTGCTGCCAGCGCTATCTATGGTGCACGTGCCGCCTACGGGGTCATCCTCGTCACGACGAAGAAGGGGCTCGCAGGGAAGATGCGTATCAACTATCAGGGGACGATAGGGTGGAACAGCCCTACGGTACTGCCCAAGATGGTGAACTCCTATGACTTCGCCCGCTACTGGAACGAAGGGGCACGCAACGCAGGCTCTGCTCGTCTCTATAGTGATCAGAAGATAGAGCTCCTACGTAAGTACATCGAGGATCCCAATAGTGTAGACGCTTGGCAGGATCTCCCTCAAGGTGTCGTGTCGTCGATGAACCCTGCCTTTGAGAACTCGGAGTCTGGGATCGGGAATGTCGATTACTTCCAGCTTCACTACAAGCCCTCCGCCCGCAAGCAGAGCCACAACCTCAGCCTCAGCGGTGGTAGTCAGTCTACCCAGTACTACATCTCTGGGGGCTACTATACCGAGGACGGGATCATGCGCTATGCCAAGATGGGCTTCGACCGCTACAACTTCGCCTCCAACGTCTCCTCGCAGCTGAAGGAATGGCTCAAGCTCAAGGTCAATACCAAGTACAGACACTCTAAGGTCGATACTCCCTTCGGCAAGGGCGGACTCTCCGAAGGCTTCTACCACTCCCTTGCTCGCTTCCGTCCCACGGTCTCACCCCGAGATCCACATGGGCACTTCACCGAGCTCAGTATGGTGCCCTACCTGCAGAGTGGTACCTACACGCAGAACAAGCGTGATGACCTTAACCTCACCGTTGGCTTCGAGGCTCGCCCTCTGAAGGATTGGCACATCTTCTTCGACTATACCTACCGACTCGGCAATACCGAGTATGAGGCGCTGAACAAGGCACCAAAGATCTATGCCTCGGATGGCAAGACGACCTCCCTCGGTGTGCGTGATGAGCTCAGTGTCTATCCTCAGGGGAAGTATACACGTAGCTTCGAGAAGCTCAACTATCAGTCCATCAATCTCTACTCCAACTACCTCCTCGACCTAGGTGAAAATAACCACTTCACCTTCATGCTCGGCTATCAGGAGGAACAGAGCCACACAAGCTACCTAGAGACCTCCATCACGGGGCTCTTCTCCCTCACGAACCCCAATGCAGGGCTAGGCTCAGGCGACAAGGTGCCCATCGATAAGCGTTATGGCTGGGCTACCCGAGGCTTCTTTGGGCGTATCAACTACAACTATGCTGGCCGCTACCTGCTCGAGGTCAATGGTCGCTATGATGGTTCCTCTCGCTTTGCGCCGAGCAACCGATGGGGCTTCTTCCCCTCCCTCTCTCTCGGGTGGAATATTCATCAGGAGAAGTTCATGGAGGCGACCCGTGGTGTCCTCTCTAACCTCAAGCTCCGTGCCTCCTACGGCCTACTCGGTAACCAAGCGGGGGCAGACCTCTATACCTTTGCCGCTACCATGGAGCTGAGCAAGCGACTAGGCTCATACTACTTCCAGGACGGGCGACACACCCTATACTCAGGCGCCAGCTGTCATCGATCCAAACACCACATGGGAGAAGGTCGCCAGCCGTAATATAGGTATTGACTTTGGCTTCCTCGATAATAGCTCTAACGGGCTCCTTCGAACTCTTCCAGCGTGATACGAAGGATATAGTTGGGCCCCAGCCTACCCCTCCCCGACTTCTTCGGTGCACAAGCTCCTAAGACCAATAATGCCGAGATGCGTAACCGAGGCTGGGAACTCTCTCTCAACTATCGTGGACGTATCGGCAAGGAGATCACCCTACAACCTCGGAGCGCAGATCTCCGATGCCACCTCCATCGTCACCAAGTATGCTAGTGCTGACAACAGTGCTCCACAGAGCAACTGGTATGCGGGACGTAGCATAGGTGAGATATGGGGCTATCGTGCCGATGGGCTTATCCAGACTCAGGCCGAGGCTGATGAGTACAACCGTACCCACGACCTCTCCTACCTCAGCGCCCTCAAGTGGGCTCCTGGTGACGTAAGTACCGTGACCTCAACGGCGATGGTAAGATCAATATCGGCGAGAACAAGCTCGGTAGTATGGGGGATATGACCGTCATCGGGGATACAACACCTCGCTATCAGTTCACCTTCAACGGTGCGATCAGCTGGCGAGGTCTTACGCTGAGCCTCATGCTCCAGGGCGTGGGCAAGCGTGACTGGCATCCTGGACGAAGCATCTACTTCTGGGGCTGGGGCTCGTATGCTCAGGTCACTGTCTTCACGATCACTTCGACTACTGGACTCCTGAGCGTCCCAATGCCTACTATCCACGTCCCTACATCCACTCGGGTGGGGGTGTAGCTCCCTTCCAAGCTAAGAACAAGACGACCACCGACCGCTATATGCAGAATGCTGCCTACTGCCGTCTGAAGAACCTTACCCTAAGCTATGAGCTCCCCACGCAGTGGACGAAGGGTACCAGGTGCAGGTCTTCTTCTCCGGTGAGAACCTCTTCACCATCACCAAGCTCAAGAAGATGTTTGACCCCCGAAGCCATCTTCACTAGGAGTGACTACTCGTCTGAGGGCGGGAAGAACTATCCTATGAACCGTGTCCTCTCCCGTGGTCTCATCGTCAATCTCTAATGCGCTACACGACTATGAATACGAAGATATTCCTCCCTAGCCTCCTGCCTTACCCTAGGCCTCGGCTTCACCTCCTGCTTTGATCTCAATAAGAGCCCCGAGGGCGAGCTCTCTACCGACAATCCCTTCACGAGCATGGGGAGATACGTAACTACCTCAATATGTTCTATGAGACGGGGCTACGTAGGCAAGGCCTCTTCGCTGGTGGTGGCTCCGGTATCGCAGGGGATGATGTGATGAGTGATAACATCTCTGGGAGTGCGCTCAATGCCCGACTCAACGGACGGGTAGCTCTCAGCGATGCCAAGAAGCTCGACGAGTACACCCACATCCGTAATGTGAACTATCTGCTGACCAACCTCAAGACCCCCGATGCTAATAGCTCTGCCGACTACAAGCAGTGTGTCGGCGAAGCCTATTACTTCCGTGCTTGGTACTACTATCAGCTCCTCATCTCCCTACGGAGGGTGACCCTGCTGGATGCTCCGCTCGAGCCGATCGCAGATAAGCTCAAGCTCCCACGCAATACCCGTCTCGAGGTCGCTGATCATATCCTCAGCGGACCCTAGACCCAGCCATCCAGTATCTCGGTGAGCAGAGCAGTGCCGCCTCCATGCGTGTCCATCGTGATGTCGCACGTGCACTGAAGGCGGAGGTTGCCCTCTTCGAGGCTACGTGGGAACGTTACCACAAGGCCAAGGATGATGCCTTCTACGACAAGGCTGTCACCGAGGACAAGATACGTGACTACCTCAACCAAGCCGTAGCGGCCGCCAAGGCCGTCGTCGATCGGGGGGTATGGAAGATCTCCACTACTGGACGACCCAACGACGACTACCGAGAGCTCTTCCAGACGACCAACCTCTCCTCCAACCCTGAGGTGCTCTGGTACAAGCGGTATGATGGCAATGAGGTCGGGAACAATGTCAATCGCTACCTCAATCGTGGAGGAGGGGCGATCGGTCTCACTTCCTCCCTCGTAGACGACTACCTCACCAAGGATGGTAAGCCCTTCGTCGGCAATGACTGCCCTAGAGGCCAAGAAGGTCTATGGACGTGAGCTACTACCCACGGTGAGAGACCCTCGTCTGGCGCAGACGGCATGTACTCCTGGGCAGAAGCTTCGTCGTGATGAGCAAGGCCCTTACCTCGTTCCTCCTCTGCTCGGCGAAGCCTACCATCAGAATGTCACGGGTTACTCCCAGCTCAAGCACGTACAGATTGACTACGAGGGTAACCTCGACGCCGAGTACAAGGGGCGACACCTGGCATTCAGTTCCGCTATGCGGATATCCTCCTCGACTATGCGGAGGCACTTGCCGAGCTAGATGGGGCTGCCCATGCTGCTGAGATTATCACCATCCTCCACCCACTGCGTGCACGTGTCGCTATGCCTGATATGGACTTCGACAGAGAGTACAATACGGAGAGTGACTATCCCTTCCGCTCGCTCAACAAGTACATCCAGGCCGTACGCCGTGAGCGTCGTGTCGAGCAGGCCTGCGAAGGTCGTCGCTTCAAGGACATCATCCGTTGGGCGGCTGCCGAGGAACTTATTGTCGGCAAGCGTGCCATCGGGGCGCTCTTCAAGGGGAGCAACCTAGAGAACCACCCCAGCTATGGTGGGCGACTGATCTACGATGCACCCAAGAACAACAACCTCTTCCTCACGGGTACGCCTACTGATGCCCTTCGTTATATCCTGCCGAGCAATCCTGCGAGCTATGAGAATGGCTGGGGCTTTAAGCCTGGACGTGACTACCTCTTACCCTATCCGCCTAGATATCATCTCTTCTACGGGTGGTAAGTGGACGCAGAACCCCGGTTGGTAGTTCCCTCCCTTTCTCTTCGTAGAGCCCTAGAGGCTCCCCGCCCAGGCTCTATACACAACGAGGCGATGTCCCCAAAGTGGGGGCATCGCCTCGTTGCTTTTGTCTTCCCACTGCTCCGAGTAGGGTGTAGTCTCTCTTTGGCTAGCAGGCTCCCTGCTAGCCGGTGTAGCCGTGCCCCTCTCCTTGTAGAGCCTCCCCAGCTCGTCGGAGTGAGCTGTACCTCCCCTGCTGGTAAAGATTAGAGCCTCCTTTTGTTTCTCTCTCCTCGCCTTTCCCACCACCTTTCCCACTATCTTCCCCACCATCTTTTCTCTCACTTTATTAGCCCCATTGGCTTTACTGTCCCTATTGGGCTTATCCCACACTCTGCCTTACCCTCTTCATTCTGTCGCTTTTTATCCCCGTCTATTAGCTACCTTATCCTCTCTTATTCACGACTTATCCTGGGGCTGTGGGAGTTATCCTCCGATCTTCCCACTGCTCTTCCCACCGCTCTGAGTAGAGTGTAGTCGCTCTTTGGCTCGCAGTGCTTCCTGCTGGTCGGAGTGAGTCGTGCCCCTCTCCTTGTAGAGCCTCCCCTGCTGGTCGGTGTGAGCTGTACCTCCCAGTCAGTAGAGAGTAAGGCCTCCTTTCATTACCTTTCCCTCGCCTTTCCTATTACCTTTCCCCCGACCTTGTTATTAGACCTATTAGTCCCATTGCACCTATTGGACTTATATTTGTGCTACAAACCATTATGACAGCTAGACGATATGCGATGTCCCATTTTCTCTTTGAGCCCGCTGAGGGCTCCTCACGTTATTTCTCGGTATGATGACCTCAGGTAGTTACCCGTCGCCTTCGCTCTCGGCGCAGAGCACAGAGATAGTCTCTCTGCACGGGGGCTGGAGTCTTAGGGAGTCTTCGGGAGGCGAATGGCTTCCTGCCACGGTGCCTGGTGTGGTGCAGCAGGATCTGATCCGTCATGGTCGTCTCCCCGATCCTTACTATAGGCTGGCGGAGGACTCGATCCAGTGGGTCGGGGAGCGGGACTGGGTCTACCGATGCACCTTTGACCTCACGCCGGCACAGCTGGCTTATCCTAGTAGGCACCTCCTCTTCGAGGGGCTGGACACCTATGCTCGGGTGTACCTCAACGGCCAACTCATCCTCTCGAGTGACAATATGTTTGTCCGCCATGAGGTGGATGTGCGTCGCTACCTACGGCGCACCAATACCCCTAGAGCTCCACTTCTCCTCCCCACTCAAGGCTGCCTCCCCCTCTACGAAGCCTCGGGAAAGCTCAACTACCCAGCGGACAACGACCATGCCCAGCTCAGGCTCTCCGTCTTCACCCGCAAGGCGCCCTACCACTACGGCTGGGACTGGGGTGAGCGAATGCTCACCTTAGGGCTCTGGCGTCCCATCTGCCCTACTCCTCAGGCAGGAGAGTTACTTCGCCGATCGTCCACTCGTGACCCTACCACCCCGAGGATCGCCAGCCGATCGAGCTACGTATCCCCTCGGGCTCTATCGTGGGGCGGGGGCTCGCCAGCTCCCGCTACCGCCTCCGAGATCGTGAGGGGCTGTCGTCTATGAGCAGCTCCTACCTCTGCCTAGTGTGCTGGGGCAGAGTCCGATACATCCACCGCCATACCCTCGCTCGTCCTAAACTCTGGTGGCCCACGGGGGTGTGGGGGAGCCCCCTACCTCTACACGGCTGAGCTGGAGCTCCTCTCGGGCAAAGGGGAGCAAAAGCCCCTCGATAGCCAAAGCCTACGAGTAGGGCTACGTACAGTGAGAGCTGGTGCGTGAGCCGATAGCCTCGGGCGAAGCTTCTTCTTCCGGGTCAATGGCAGGCCGATCTATGCCAAGGGGGCAAACTATATCCCTCCGACCCTCATGCTCCCCTACTCGGAGTGATGAGGGAGCTTCGCCAGCTCTTCGATGACGTCACCGATAGCCACTTCAATATGCTCCGTGTCTGGGGTGGGGGTGTCTATGAGGGAGGATCGCTTCTACGACCCAGCCGATGAGCGGGGGATCTTGATCGGCAGGACTTCATGTTTGCTTGTACGGCCTACCCCGGCGACGATGCCTTCCTCAGCAATGTCTCCCGAGAGCTCGTGGACAACATCCGTCGTCTGCGCTCCCACCCTCTATCGCAGTGTGGTGTGGCAATAATGAGATACGTGAAGCCATGAAGTACTGGGGCTGGCAGAAGAAGTACCCCAAGGAGACCTACCAGCTCTTCGCTCGGGACTATGTGCGTCTCTTTCGTCAGCTCATCCCTAGCCAGCTCCGCCAGCACGACCCCCTCCGTCCCTATATCGAGAGTAGCCCCGACACGGCGAACTGGGGGCGACCCGAGACGCTGGGCCTCGGCGAGAGCCATTACTGGGGGTATGGTATGGGCGTGAGCCCTTCGAGATCCTGCAGGGAGCGTCTCCCGAGGTTCATGAGTGAGTTTGGGGTGCAGTCCTTCCCCACGCTCCCGAGTCTCATGCGTTTCTCTCGTCCCGAGGACTGGGAGATCGAGAGCCCCGTCATGCGGGCGCATCAGAAGAGCTCCATCGGCAACGATGTGATCCTACACTACATACGTCAGGAGTACCCCGAGCCGAAGACCTTCGAGGACTTCGCCTACCTCTCGCAGGTCATGCAGGGGCGGGGCATTGCTCTGGGGCTAAGGGTGCAGCGTGCAGCCGCCCCACGCTGTATGGGCAGTCTCTACTGGCAGATCAATGATGCTTGGCCTGCCGTCTCGTGGTCAAGTATCGACTACTACGGCACGTGGAAGGGGCTCCAGTACCAAGCCAAGCGAGCCTTTGAGCCTCTGATCCTCGTGCCCTCAAGGGCTGGGGATAGTGTGCGTCTGGTCTCGGACGGAGCTCCTGAGGGGCGACGGGTCAGGCTGGAGGCTCGTGTCTCCGGACTTCGAGGGGCGGGAGCTCTATAGCTGGAGGAGTGCCGAGGTTAGCCTTGAGGGGGATGCAGCAGCACGACTTCACCGTCCCCTTCGCCTCGTTCTTCCCCGATGAGGAGTCACGCCGTCAGCGCTTCGTCCACTATCGCCTCGTAGAGGAGGGTGGGGGAGCGAAGACTCTTGCCGAGGAGCTGTACTATGCCCTTCCCCCACGGGATCTTCGCCTGCCCGAGGCACGTGATCTTCGCTATACGATCGAGCCCGAGGTCGGGGGCGAAGGCTATATCCTCACCCTCTCCTCCGCCCTGTCTCATCACGATCTTTACCTCGAGTGTGTCCCTACCCGGGGTGCACCTCTCGGATAATTTCCTTGATCTCCTCCCGGGGCGTCCCTCTCGTCTTCGTCTCTCGGCACGTGCGGGCTATCAGCTCCCAGCTCGGGATGCACTGCCGACCTTCACCCTCCGCTCCATCAACGAGCTGATACACCGCCCCCACTAGCCCTCGTCCCGCCCTCGCCTGTCTCAGCGGGCTACTGAAGGCCATCCCGAGGGGCAAAAACGATCATACCGAGAGCGCCTCAGGGCTCTAAGTAAGAATGCCCTCGTCTCCTTACCTAGGAGACGAGGGCGTTCTTTATAGGAGCGCACATGCGCTCTCGGTATGATCGTTTTTGCCCTCTCTAGGTGTCTGATACAGAGCCTGCTAGGATGGGGCTAAGGAGCGTCCCTCGAGGGGGTAGGTCGAGCCTCGGGGGCTAACGCTGGATGAGGATGGAGGAGAGGGAGTAGGGGTTGCTGTCCTTACTGGTAGTGACAGAGGGATTGAGCCCCCAGTAGCGTAGCCCCTGCAGTATCCTCGGCGAGCGTACGGGTCTTGAGGTCTCGGCAGAGGTACTTCTTTGTGTGTATGCTCTGTAGCGTCCAGAGGCCATCCTCATTGATTGAAGCTTGCCAACGGGTCTGCTCACTACCCTGCCCTCCCTCCTCCTGGAGTAGGCGGTAGGCCTCCCTCACGGGCTAGGCTACCCATGCACTTTGCTCGCCATCCTATTGGACTCATTGTACCTATTGCACCTATTATATATTATAGGCTTATTCTTGGCATTTCTCTCTTGCTTCTCTTGGAATGTCTGTCGCAGAGCTCGTTATATCGAGGATAGAGTAGGACTCTTGGTCGTCCCCTCTTTGGAGATGGTTGAAGAGATTCGGTCGGAGAGGAAGAGGGGGGCGATGGTGGGGGAGATGGAAATTTTTTTGAGTTTGGGGAGAGGGCATTGTGATATGTACCTATGGGGGTGATTTGGTGGGACAAAAAGTCTGCTCTACCTTTGTCATGTCGAGAGGGAAGAAGCCCAAGACGAGTGCCCTCGCATCTGTTGCTCACTCTATATATTCAGTGGTGCACCCAGCGAGCTAGAGACTGCGAATCCCCTACCTGTAGCACACAGCTCTCCCCACTCGGCATGAGTTAATTCTATTTATTCATTTTATATACTCATAGACCATGATTGAGTTTCAAGTCAAGTCCAAGAAGGCAACTCTTGGCAAGAACAAGGGTCAGACGATCTACTTCGCACAGCGTCTAGCCCATCCCCGCAAGAGTCTGTCGGATATCGAGCGTTCGATCGCCTTCGCCACGACACTCACCCGAGCTGATGTCCGGGCATGTATCGTCGCCCTCACCGATATCGTGGAGGGCTACCTACAGGATGGCTTCGCAGTCGATCTCGGGGAACTCGGGATGCTCAGCCTGATGATCTCCTCCCGACAGTTGCTCAAGGAGGAGGACGTCTCCGCTCAGACGCTCCGTGCGCCACGTGTCCGCTACTTCCCCAAGTCAAAGATCCGACAGGCAGCCCGTGCCGCCTCGCTCAGCGTAGATAACCCCAAGGCTAAGGGGTGCGAAGACACCCAAGACGCCCAAGGTACCCTCTCAGCCCGGTGGTGGCGGTGTGGGGATCTAGTCCTGCTCCTCGTCCTCTGAGCCCCCTAGGGCTCTTTTAGCGAACCCTCCCCAGTTCGGCTGGTGGAGGGGTTTATCGTTAGAGCTAGTCGTCTCGTATGCGCCTTGTCCTGCTCGGCTCCACCCTCTATCGTTCACTTTTTTTCCTACCTTTGATAGTGATGTCGGTACGGGTGCCCTTGGCTACATATGTGGATGAGGTGTAGCGTACAGATCTAGTCGTATCTTCCCTTAATAGCGACCCCTATGCGATACATATCCCTTGTCCGAGGAGCTCTCCTCGTAATCCTCCTGGATGCCCTAGCCTTACATATCCCGATGGAGCTACAAGCCCAACGAAAGACCCAAAGTGCAGAAGCGCTGATCAAGGAGATCAAGCGAGCGCAGGAGGAAGACCTCCCTCGCAGTGCGATCAAGGCAGCCGAGGAGCTCTCCCTCCTCGGACAGAGCCAGCACAACCTCTATCATATCCTCATAGCACAGGATGCCATCTGGCAGAACTGGAGACGCATCGACCAAGAGCATCGTACAGGGCTCTTCCGCACGCTCTATGAGCTACGGGGGGCCTCCTGGCTCGGGCGATATGAGCAGGCCATGCTCGCCCTCTACACCCTATACAGCTATGAGCGTGTACGTCCCTCATACTTCTATCAAGAGGATATCCTCCGCTCCAAGGCGAAGGACAGCACCCTCTACGACCCCACCTCCTGGACGAGCCTGCAGTATCAGGAGCGCTATCAGGAGCTGGTGGAGAAGTTACGCCGATCACGGGAGGTCCCTCAACGAGCCTCTCGGGAAGTATCGGGAGCTCTTCGGCGACGATCCAGCCGTGGGGGTCGAGACGCTGGGCACAGAGCTCCTCGGGCAGCTAGCCCTCCTCCATGCCCGGGAGCGTAGCGAGCAGACCCGCTATGCCCTGCTCTTCACCGAGGCCATGGGCTGGATACGACCCATCGCTGAGGGGGGGAGTAGTGTCTACTTTCGGAGCTTTGTGGACTTCCACAGCCTCCGCCTGCAGCTCTCGCCCGAGAAAGGGAGGCTGACGAATGCACGAGCCGAGGAGCTCATCTACGCCTTTGCCAATAAATATGTCTCCACGCCCGAGATCAGCAACTACATCACGGCGCTCCGTCAGTACTATCCGCGCCGAGGGGTCGCCTATGCCTCATTCCTCGAGTTCTTCATCCAGCGTGCGAAACGGATCTCGGCCAAGGAGCAGAAGGAGCTTCGTGAGGCACATCGCAATGCCCTCGCCTATATCTATAGCCTGCAGGTACCCCGACGTGTCACGGGGAGAGATACCCTCACCGTAAAGCTCCCCAGCTGCTATCTCGTGAGCAAGGTGCGCCTCTGCCTCTACGCTGCCCCGAGGATCCTTCGCCCAGACGAAGTGTCGTGGAGGCTAGGCGACTTCGACAAGCCCTTGCAGGAGAAGCATCTTACCCTCACCCTCGATAGTCTCGGCTATTCAAAGGAGCAGACGATCGAATTCCCGCTACCACGAGTGGGGGAACTACTGCGTGTACATAGAGGTCACCCCCGATCCACGGGCTACAACAGTACACCCACCGATGAGGAGTACTTTACCCTATACGAAGTACCTTACCCTCGAGCGTATCAACACGACGAATGGCTCTCGCCTGCAGTGGCTCGAGGCCATGACGGGTCGCCCCCTCGCCTCCACCTGGATCAGCCTCTATGAGGTGGCTGACCGCAAGGATAATACAGAGCCTGAGTACACTCTGCTGAAGAAGCTCAAGACAGATGCCTATGGGCTCCACTCCGTCGATGAGGATGCTGAGCTGTATGCCCTGACGGATGCCTCGGATCCCCTTCGGGTCGATGATGGGGATATCTATGAGGAGGAGCCTGATAAGGACTTCACCTACGACCCCAATGTACGAGCCGATACGATCTGGATCACCCCCGATCGTCCCGCCTACCGCCCGGGTCAGACGGTGCGTGTCTATGGCTGGACGGCCGAGGTCGGACGCCTCATCGAGACGGCTCGGTCACTCACGGGGAGGGCTGTGCTCGTACGCCTCTATGATACCAATAGCAAGGAGGTCGCTCGGCGAGAGGCAGTCCCCAGCCGATGGGGAGACTTCGCCGTGGACTTCACCCTGCCTACTGACCGCCTCTCGGGGCGATACTATGTGCGAGCCTTCTTCCAGCAGGCGGCACGCCCTGGGGTCTACACAGCCCGCCTCGGAGGCTCAGACCTTCGAGGTGGCAGAGTACAAGCGACGTGCGACAGAGCTTCTCCTCACGCCCCCGAGCCTCCCTATCAGGTCGGTCAGACCGTGTCGATCCCAGGGCAGGTACGTACCCTGGAGTGGTACGGGTGTCGCAGGAGCGAAGGTGACCCTACCGCCTCGTGGTCAATCGCTACTCCTGGGCCCCTGGGGTGAGGGTGCTCGTGGCGGAGACAATAAGATACTCGTCGATAGTGTGCTGACGACCGATGCTGAGGGGCGCTTCGTCATCCCAGCGAGCCTTCGTGAGAGTCGAGCAGACAGCCGATGAGCGGTCGGAGGACGAGCTCTTCTCCTGGTACCGCTATCGTCTGTATGTGAGCACGACGGATGGTACGGGCGAGAGCCACAGCGAGACGATCAACCCTACCCGTAGGACGTAGCGTCGGCGCTATCCAAGCCTGGATCTCCCCACTGATCAACAAGGAGCAGGAGGATGCGATCCTGACCTTCCGTAGGTATGGCTACGACGAGGGCAATGAGCCCTATGGCTGTCTCCTACAGCATTCGTCAGGACAGCCGAGAGCTACACAAAGGCAAGGTCCAGCTCGATAGCGTCATCCAGCTCAAGACCCTCTTAGCCCCCCTCTCGGCAGGTCGCTATACGCTCACCTATTCCGCTGATTATGGCCGAGGGGTGCGCTATGAGGGCAAGCGTACCTTCTACCTCTACGATGGGGCACGAGACCGGCGTCTACCCGGGATGCGCTTACCCTCTTCATCCAGCCAGCCTCCGGGACTTATAGCTCTACCCGCCCTGCTCGTATCTACTGGATGAGTGGGCTAGAGGGAGGATATGTCTTCTACGAGGTGAGCTATCAGGGTGGTCGTATCGCAGAGGGGCTCCTTCGCTCTCGAGCAGAGGCCATCAACGTCTTCGATGCCCCCCTGCCTAAGAATGGCTTTACTCCCGACCAGCTGGACATCCACTTCATATGGTGCACCATGGCGTCCTGACCCAGCGTACCGCTACGATCCGTCGTGAGCAACCCAAGCGATCACTGACCCTCAAGTGGGATACCTTCAGAGATCGTATCCTAGCAGGGGGGCAGGAGCAGTGGAGCTTCACCCTCAGCCACGAGGGGAAGCGTGTGGATAGTGCCTCTGTCGCCGTATGGATGTATGATGCCTCCCTCGATGAGATCGGGCATCTCTCCCTAGACTATGATCGTCCTCTGATAGGTGCACTCTCTATCGATAGCCTCTCCAGCGACTTCTACCGATCCCATATCCGATTCCACCTCGGGGGGAGTGTGCTCACACCACCCTGGCTGCAGCAGCTCAAGGATGACGAAGCCAAGGGGGACTTTGTCTACCCACCGAAGCCCGTCACGCCCCCCGTCAAGGCTGATGATGAGTATGATCAAGATGTGATCTCCGATGACTCCTATGATGGGGACTCCAGATGGAACTCTCCGGAGCTCTCTATGGGGCGAGAGCGATGAAAGCTTCGTCAATAAGCATACGAGGCTTGGCCTCTGTGAGCAGCCCTCAGCTAGAAGAGGTGATGGTGGTTGGCTATGCCTCTAAGGACAAGCAGGATGAAGTCCTAAAGCCCGATGAGATAAGGGTTCTGTCGAATGATTCTAAGACTGATACTAAGCCTCGTCGGGTGGATGCCACAAAGCTGGCTCCGCTCTCTATACGAACGAACTTCAATGAGAGTGCCTATTTCTACCCCTTCCTGCGCACAGATAAGCAAGGCAAGGTCAGCTGGAGCGCACGTGTCCCCGAGACCCTCACCCGCTGGAAGCTCATTGTCCTAGCCCATACCTCCGATATGAAGCTCCTACGGCATACCGAGAGCATAGAGGCCTACAAGGACTTCAGCGTACGCCCCAATGTCCCCCGCTTCCTCCGAGAGGGGGATAGTGTCCGTATCTCCACCACCGTCTCTAATGGCTCGAAGGTCGCCCAGCGAGGTCTCTTCACCCTAGAGCTCTTTGAGCCCAAGACGAAGCGGACGCTCTGTAGCCAAGAGCAGAGCTTTGATCTCTCAGCAGGGCACTCGACCGATATCGTCCTGCCCGTCAGTGGCTATGAGGGGCTTGACTCCGTCGGGCTACGTGTCATCGCCCGAGGGAAGACCTCCTCGGACGGCGAGCAGCACCTCGTACCCCGTCATCACGGATCGGAGGAGCTGACGGCGAGCCTAGCCTTCAACATCAGCCGACAGGGACGGCACGAGATCGCCCTAGACAGCCTCTTCCCACAGAATGGCTTTGTACCCGAGCGTGAGCGATTTGACCTGCGTATAGAGTCTAATCCTCTGTACCTAGCCCTCTCCGCTCTGGCCTGACCTCGGCTACCTCAAGGGGAGCTCAGCGCTGGATGCCGCCGCCGCTCTCTATGCTCAGTCGGTGGCTCTGGAGGTGTCGCATGCCGAGGGATTCCGTGAGTGGTTCGAGGCACGCTGGAATGCCCTTCCTGCTGCCCAGCGTGGTCGTCTCAGTGCCGATGATAGTCTGAAGCTCCAGACGGGTGCACAGACTCCGTGGATGGATGTCGCTGATGAGAGGCCGCACGTGAAGCTACCCCTGCTGAAGTATCTTCAGAACCCCTCGAGGGAAGTGCCCTCTCCCGTATCCTCCAGCAGCTCTCCGACCTCCAGCTCTCCAGCGGTCTGTGGAGCTGGTATCCAGGGATGAAGGGAGCCCTCATGTGACGGAGAGTGTACTACGCCTACTGCCATGTGTCCCTCCTATGATCGACTGGAGCAGGCTGATCGCCTGCGGGTTCAGGAGCTTGTCCGCCGAGGCTTCCGTGGCATAGAGGCTAGTATCATCGAGGAGTATCGGAGGGCGCTTAAACTAAAGAAAAAGAATTCCTACTCCTACACCGATCTGACTACCTCTACCTCGTGGCACTTGCCGAGCACCGAGGGTTCTACAAGCCCGAAGGGAGGTGCGCAAGGCTCATTCCTTCTTCTACACGGAGCTCAAGCGGATGGCGCACAAGCCCCTCTCGGAGAAGGCCTTGGCAGCCGTAGTCTTTGCCTACGGACGAGATGCTTCGCTGGCCAGGGGCTCATCGCTTCGCTACGTGAATATCTCCAGCAGGACAAGACGGGAATGTTCTATGCCAATAGGGTCTTCCGTGGTTACTTCTGGATCAACCGCACGATGCCGACGATGACCAGTACGCTGGAGGCTATGCGGGTCGTCTCCCCCGAGGCAGAGCGGGAGACCATGCGGGAGATGCAGCGCTGGATCATCAATCAGAAGCGAGCTACCTCCTGGAACTCCTCCCTCTCCACCGCCGAGGCGATCTATGCCCTCTCACTAGATATAGATGGGGGCAGTGGCACTCGCCGAGCCAATAGCTCCTCAGTCGAACTCCCCTTCACCGATGGTCAGGTCTATCGCTGGGAGGGTGCGTATATAGAGGCTTCCTGACCCTTCACCGCCACCTCTCGCCCCGAGCGACAGATGACCGTCACGACGCAGGCTGATGGAGAGTATGGGGCTCTGCCTTTGCTCGTTACACGATCCCCACGAGCCAAGTGGAGGCACGTGGACAAGAGTTGCAGATACATCGTGAGACCTTCGTCCAGACGCTCCGTGATGGCAAGCCTCACCTCCTCCCCTCACCGAGGGCTATGCGCTGAGGGTAGGAGACCGCTTGACGACGAAGATTACACTTCGCCTGACGCAGGATCTGGACTTTGTCACCCCTGCGTGATCCTCGTCCGGGCTTCGCAGAGCCCATTGTACAGACGGCTAGCTACCAGTGGGGAGCAGGTACGGGCTACTATGTAGAGCCGAAGGACAAGGAGACGAACTTCTACTTTGACCATCTCCTCAGAGGGGAGTATGTCCTGGAATATGAGCAGTACGTCACACGCACAGGACTCTACTCGGGGCTCGTCACTCGGGCACAGTCGGCCTATGCCCCCGAGTACTCAGCACACACAGCCGCCTCACCTAGACAGCTCGTCCAGCAGATGAGGCGATCCTGCTCGATCGGCATATAATGACAACGAGGGGAGGGCTCACGAGAGCTCTCCCTCGTCGTCTCTAGGGCGGTGTCCCTAGGAGTAAGCACACGGATGGGAGGGGCGGTGCGAGACGTGGGGACGTGTGCGGGGAGGGCTGGGGCAATCCCTAGATTTGCAGAGAGGATACTCCAGGGCTGATGCTTGAAATCACTATAGTGCGAGGTCGTCAAGGAGCATACGCCGAGGATAGAAGTATCTATGTCCTAGTCTAGATATGCCAAGCGAATACCTCCTACCTAGGAGGGATGAGTGTACACGTGTGTACACAACTGTATACCCACGTGTACATTACTGTATACACGCGTGTACACAAGTGTACTCTAAGTATCTCCTCTGTAGGGCTCGCTTGTATGTCTGTTTCTTGGGGATAATACGTAGGATCTCTAGGGATGGGCTAAGGCTCCCTAGGATATGAAGCGATATCCCCGAAGATCCAAAGGCTGGAGTGTGTGCGGGATCATACGTCAGCCCTAGGGATATACTCGCTATTGGAGGTATCTTTTGTATCTTTGTGCTAAAAGCTAAAATGCGAGATGTGAAATGAATTTATACTTCATCGGTATAGGGGGAATCGGTATGAGTGCCCTTGTGCGCTATTTCCTGCGCAAGGGAGATCAGGTGGCAGGCTATGACTTGACCCCCTCGCCTCTGATTGAGGCGCTTGTTCAGGAGGGTGCACAGGTGCACTTCGAGGACAGTGTCTCGTGCATCCCCGGGCCCTTCCGCTCTCCCGATACCCTAGTGGTCTATACCCCTGCTGTCCCTAGTGATCATCAGGAGCTAACCTACTTCCGGAATCAGGGGAACAAGGTCATCAAGCGTGCCGAGCTCCTCGGCGAGCTGACTCGCCGAGAGCATGCCCTCTGTGTAGCAGGTACGCATGGCAAGACGACCACCTCGACGCTTATCGCCCACCTACTACGACAGAGTGCAGTAGACTGCCATGCCTTCCTCGGTGGGATCTCCAACAACTATAAGACGAACTTCCTCTACTCCTCGCACAGCGACTATGCCGTGATCGAGGCGGATGAGTTTGACCGTTCGTTCCATCACCTCTCGCCCTATATCGCTGTCGTCACCCTCGGCAGACCCCGATCACTTAGATATTTACCATACACCAGAGGCATATAGAGAGAGCTTCGAGCACTTCACCTCGCTCATCAGTGCCGAGGGTGCACTCGTGATGCGCCAGGGCATCCCCCTTACACCTCGGCTGAAGGCTGGCACTCGTCTCTATACCTACGGACTAGAGGGAGAGGGTGCGGACTTCTATGCCTCGGATATCCGAGTGGAGGATGGACGCCTCTTCTTCACTTGGCACCACCCAGCGCTCGAGGGACTCCCTGCGGGTGAGCTACGTGTGGAGCTAGGTGTGCCTCTGCTGGTGAATGTGGAGAATGCCGTGGCGGCTATGGCCGTTAGCCTGCTCTGTGGAGCTACCGAGGAGGAGCTCTGCTTGGGTGTCGCCTCTTTCCGTGGGGTACACCGCCGCTTCGATAGGGTGGTCGATACACCACGCTGTGTCTTGATCGATGACTATGCTCACCATCCCAATGAGCTTGGGCCAAGCATCCGCTCTGTCAAGGGGCTCTACCCGACACGGCGAGTCCTCGGGGTCTTCCAGCCCCACCTCTATAGTCGTACACAAGACTTCTATCGGGAGTTTGCCGAGAGCCTAGATGTGCTCGATGAGGTGATCCTACTCGATATCTACCCAGCCCGAGAGCTGCCTATCCCTGGGGTCACCTCAGAGATGATTATGCGTGAGATGCATCATGCATGCGTGAAGGTGCTCCCGAAGTCTGGTCTGCTCCCCGAGCTAGAGTCACGGGCCGAGCTCCCCGAAGTCATCCTGATGGTCGGTGCAGGAGATATAGACCGCCTCGTCCCTCAGGTCGCTAGCTGGATACAGAGCCGACTATGAAGCGCGGGAGACTGATACGGAATATGGCGGTAGGGCTACTGGCAGTAGGACTGCTGGTGGTCTTCGTCTACCTCTTCGTGTCGTCTCCGTCCCGTAGGAATGCTGATGGTCGATGCGGAGGTGTCGTAGTACGTATCGATGCACACCAAGGGGGTGAGCCCCTCTTCCTCTCCCCAGATGGGATCGTGGACGAGCTGACACGGCATGGTATTGTCCTCAAGGGACGTCCGCTGGACTCAATCGATCTCAGGGGCATTGAGAAGACGCTTAGCTCGCTCTCGGTCTACGAGCAGGTGGAGGCCTTTGTATCCCCCTCTTCGGCCACCCTACAAATTCGCCTAAAGGAGAAGCATCCGCTCTTCATCGTGCAGGATCGCACGGGCAAGAGTCATTATGTCACGGAGGGTAGGGGACGATCTCTGTTCGTCAGGGCTTCGCTACCTACCTGCCCATCGTCTCGGGAGACCCTAGACCTGCTGTATGCCACCTCGGATGTCTATGACCTCATGGCTGTCCTTCGTCGAGATAGCGATTTGGTGGACTACTTCGGGCAGGTCTATGTGGATGCCCTCGGATGGTATCGTGCTGATCCCCGTATCGGGCATACTCGGGTCGTTATCGGCAAGACCACAGACTGGGAGGAGAAGCTGCGTAAGTGGCGTATCTTCGCTTCGTCTGTCCTTCCCCGCCGAGGGATGAATGCCTTCGCCCTATGTCAATCTCGACTATGCAGGTCAGGTTGTCGCACGCGATCGGCATGAGATGCATGTGGCTTCGGTCGTGATGAGGAGGGCGAGCTTGTCCGCCTCGATGCCACAGCAGTAAGTGCCGAACCCGCTGCGCCTGCCCCTGCTCCAGTGGTGGCAGCCCCAGCGCCGAAGGCTGAGTCTCGCTCTACATCGGATAAGCCACGACAGGACAAACCGAAGCAGGATAAGCCCAAGCAAGATAAGCCTACGGGCACCAAGCCCAGCCCTACTAAGGCTCCACCCTCCAAGCCAACCCCTACTAAGCAGCCTGCGAGTAAGCCTGCAGCTGCGAGGCCAGCGACCACGAAGTCCACGGCTTCACCTAAGCCCAACGGCAACCCCAACAAGCCTCCAACCAATCAGTCAAAGAAGAAATGAACGAAGGAAGGGATAACATATATGTGGTGATCAACCTCGGGAGCTCAAGCCTGACCGGCCTACTCGCTCGCAAAACCTCCGATGGGCTCGTACGACCCATCAAGGCTCATCACGTCCCTACTGGGGGCTGTATTCGTCAGGGGTGTATCCACAATATCGAGGAGACGGCTCGTCTCATCAGCCTACTCATTGACACACTTAGTGAAGCGCTTCCCTCCGAGGAGACCATCACGGGAGTCTATGTCGGGCTCGAGTGTCGCTCGATGCAGGCTGAGACCCTTCCGTGCTCAGATGTATCTAGGGTGCAGAGGGGCGGGTAGTCACTCAGGATGACCTACTGACCCTACGTGATGAGGTCAATGAGGCAGAGTATCCAGGGATGAAGATCCTGTCGATCACCGACCCTCGCTATCGTGCCGATGGCAAGAGAGAGTATACTCCTCGTGGAGTGCGCTGTCAGCATCTCGAGGCCGACTACCAGCTCATCCTTGTTCGCCAGAATATCGTCGCTAATATAGAGGAGGTCATAGTGACCCGCCTTGGGCTGAGGCTCCCTAGGGATCATCCCCACGCCTATTGCCGAGGCTGCTGCGACCCTCACGACAGAGGAGAGTGCCCTCGGCTGTGCCTATGTCAATATCGGAGGGGGTACGACCTCTATCGCTATCTATCAGGAGCGACTGCTCTCCGCCCTCTATATCCTACCTATCGGCGGGATCAACGTCACACGTGACCTTACTCACCCTCAATAATAGACTGATGGAGTCCGATGCCGAGAGTCTCAAGGTGCGCTACGGCTCAATGGATACCTCCGTCTCACGTGGGGAGCAGATCCAGGTTCCCTCCACTACAGGAGAGGAGACCAAGGTCTTCATCCAGCACGATGTCAATCGCTACATCAATGCTCGTATACGTGAGATCCCTCAAGAACGTCATCAGTATCATCGCCGAGGCGGGCTTTGCTGAGGCTGTCCCCAAAGGGCTTGTCTTCTCTGGAGGCGTGACTGAGACGAAGTACTTCTATGAGACGCTGCGTAAGCTTCGCTTTGAGTTCCGTGAGGGGCACCTTCGTCGTGATGTATATGATGAGCAGGTGAGACCAGAGCTAGCTCGCCAGTATGCGACGGTCATCGCTCTAGCCTCTCGTGCTACGGAGCCTGGGGTTACCTTCGAGGTGCGTCCTCTGGATAGCATCATGCACGAGCCAGAGGAGTATCAAGCTAAGCCCAGTGCGCATTCTAAGGAAGAGGCCGAGCTGGATTACACCTTTGAGGATCATGCTGAGGCTATGCCTGAGGATGAAGAGCCGACCAGGACAAGTCAATCACATCCCAGCCGTTCTAGTTCTAAGGGCTCATGGCTTGGGAACACTCTGAATAAGCTCTCTAGCCTCTTTGATACAGACGAGGAGGACTAGCACACATAATTATTAACTGCACGGAAGAGAATGGAGCATGAGACAATGACCCCAGGGGGACTGGATTTCGGATTTAGTGAGGCTAGCTCTCCTCAACTCATCAAGGTGGTGGGTGTCGGAGGAGGCGGAGGCAATGCCGTCAATAAGATGTGTGTCATGAGCTCCGTGAAAGGGGCTCTTCCTCCCCGTGTAATACTGATGCGCAGGCTCTGAGCATGAGCTCTGTCCCCAACCGCATCACCACTCGACCTGACTATCACCCAAGGGCTCGGAGCGGGGAATAGACCCGAGCGAGCTCGTGAGGCTGCCGAGGAGAGTCGTGATGTCATCCGTGAGGCTCTCCTGCGGGTGAGACTCGTATGGTCTTCATCACTGCTGGTATGGGTGGTGGGACTGGTACGGGAGCTGCCCCGTCATCGGGCGTATCGCTATGGAGGCAGGGCTTTTTGACTATAGGGATAGTCACCATACCCTTCCTCTTCGAGGGAAAGAAGAAGATCCTCCAGGCTCTAGAGGGAGTGAAGCAGATGCGTAAGAGTGTAGATGCTCTCCTTGTAGTCAATAACCAGCGCCTTATCGAAATATATCCCGACTATACCGTCCGCAATGCCTTCGAGAAGGCCGATGATACCCTCAGCAATGCTGCTCGTGGTATCTCCGATATCGTGAATATCGCAGGGAGTGTGAATGTGGACTTCGCGGATGTCAATACCACCCTGCGTGGTGGCGGCGTAGCCGTCATCAATACGGGTTATGCTGAAGGCGAAGGCCGTGTCCGCAGAGCTATCGAAGACGCTCTGAACTCCCCCCTGCTCAATAATAACAACATCCAGCAGGCTCGCCACTTGCTAATCACCGTCTATAGTGGTGAAAAAGCACCACTCACTGTCGAGGAGTTTCAGGAGATACAGGACTTTACCGATGGCTTTACGAGCGAGCTGGAGACCATCCTCGGTATAGCCGATCGTGACGATCTTTGAGGACAAGATCGCTGTCACGATACTGGCTTCGGGCTTTGACTTCGAGGAGAATGAGTTCCGTCAAGGCATTGAGCGGGACGAAGATCCTCTTGAGCGCATTGCCCGTGCGAACCAGCGCAAGTCTGAGGACGACCCGATCCGTAGCACCTATGGCGAGTCTGTCGTTACTCGGCCTAGGAGTGAGCCCATCTCGCTCCTCATCGGGGAGCTGGATGATGAGGAGCTCCTGCTGCTCATCGCTGAGACCCCTTCGCTAGAGCGCAATGGGCAGCTCTTCTACTCCAAGCGTAAGGAGCGTGCTGCACATCGCCCTCTTCAGATCGGCACTCTTGGGGACGTACGACCTCTCGTCCCTCGCCCACGTCGTGAGGAGCTAGAGGTCTTCACATCCCCACGTGTGGCGACACCCTCACGTCCAACGACCCCTGCTACCCCCCGCCACCTCCTCCAGCCCCCGAAGGAACCCTCCCTCTACCGGGAGAGCAGCATGAGGAGCCTGAGGTCGAGGAGAGTGCGGCAGAGGCGATCCACTTCACTGACTTCTAGCATACCCATATTCATAGGCGACCCATGACTATTGCTGTAGACTTCGATGGTACGATTGTCCGCCATCGCTATCCAAAGATAGGGGATGAGATCCCCTTCGCTACCGAGACGCTGAGGCTCCTCCTCAGAGATCGTCATCGGCTGATCCTGTGGACTGTCCGTGAGGGCAGGCTACTGGATGAGGCTGTCGAATGGTGCCGAGCACGAGGCGTAGAGTTCTACGCGATCAACCGCGACTTCCCTGAGGAGGACGCTACAGTGCTCGGGCTTCTCGCGTAAGATAAAAAGCCGACTTATTCATCGACGATCGCAACTTCGGGGGCTTCCTGACTGGGGTACGATCATCATCGTATACAGTCTGGGCGGGCACTAGAGAGTGTCTGGTCCTCGCTGCCATACGAGGACGATGGGGAGCCCGAGGAGAGGGGCTTCTTTGCTCGGCTTTTCTCTCGGCGCTAGATGGGCATCATTTGGGGGTCTTTACTCTTACATGATTCTATTTACCCAATTCTCTGTTTATGAATCTGCGTATCCCTGCTTTTTCCTTGTACTATGTACTCTAGCCCTAGGTGCATGTCGCGAGGCAAGATCTTCATCGAAGGCCACTACCTCGGTAGCATCTCATCGGGATACTATCCTGGTGCAGGCCAGTGATACGACTCTTGTCGGTAAGCGTCTCTATCTGAGTTTTCGAGGGGAATACCTCGGTCGTAGAGTATCTCTCTCATCAGCAACTCTATTGGTTCTCCAAGGATTCTATCCATGGAGAGAAGGAGGGACGTGATACCTACAATGCGCTACACATCGAGCCACATGTCTTCTTTGTCAACTGGGTGGAGCGTGACGGCACGACGGTCAGCCAGATCCTAGACCTTCGGGAGCGTACATGCCAAGCCTTCATTACCTCCAATGTCTACTCTGTTAAGAAGAATGCTCGTGTCACCGCCACCCTCTCTGGTAAGATTACGCACATCGAGGATAGTGTGCATCTGCTCTTTGAGTAGCCTCTTTTCCTAGTCATTCTTAGACGGCTTTCGCCCCTAGCTGCAGTACGATGAGTGCTCTTGCTAGGGGCGAAAAGCCGTTTATGTCCTTCCTCTATTCTACGCCCCATCCTCCCAGTGGAGATGGGGCTTCTTTCTCCCTTTATAGAGCCCTACTCTAGATGGTTTGTGTCGGGGGGGCTTTATCCCCTTCGCTAACTCCCTCTGTATCGGGCTCTTCGAGAGGGGGCTAGCGAACATACCGAGAGCGGGCAAACGAACATACCGAGAGGGCTGGAGCGAACATACCGAGAGCGGGAGAGCGGACTCGGTATGTTCGTCCTCGTCACCTATGTAAGGTGATGGAGGCGAACATTACGTGTCCTATCCGAGGGCTCATTATAAGGCAAGGGTGGAGTATTCGGGGAGCTTGGGTAAGCTGTGCTTCTTTGCCCAGATCTGTCTGGGGAATGCATCCTTATGTGAGGGGGGCAGAGGAGCTCTACTCGAGTATCTATATGTTAATAGGTGTGAATGAATGGAGGGGCTAGGTGTCTATCCTACTTTGAGAGAATGTGAAAAGATTATATTGGAGCAAATGCTCTCATTAGGGGATAGTGTGGAAATGTTTTCGTTGTTCTAAGTTAGTTGTTTATTTATTAGGAGGTTGCGGTTTCATTTAGGTGTGGATAAGGCTGTGCGTAAGTGTGTGGGTAGCTGTCCGATTCTTTTGATTTATAGTGCGTTATCAAGGCCCCCACCCAAGGGGGTGCAGGAGGGGTGTCTAAGAGTCTGATAGCAAAAGCAATATCGTTTCCCCGAGAAAAGCAAACTTTCAGCACGTTTTTTTATATCCAATTTATTCTGAACTTTGCATACAGAAAGCAGCTCACCCACACCTCTTCGAATAGTATAGAGAGTTCATACACAGTCTGTTTAGTTGTGGATAACTCTATTTCAGTAGGTTGGCATTAGGGTCATACCGCTTGAGCAGTGTGCACTCCCGCTTCGATAATATTATTGTTAATAAGGATTAAATATAGACTCTTACACCCTTGGTAACGGACAACGAAAGAATGCTTTCTATGCAAACGCAAGGTTTACCTTCAGGAGAGCCTTTGGCAGCGCTGTATGCAGCTGCTCGCTCAGGCCTGCGACGCCGAGACCCCTACAGACGTGGTTCGCCCCGATCCGCTCAGCGGGTGTGGAGTCCCGTCAGGATCGAGGCAGGCGAGGCCTTCGATGCGCTGGTGCTCTATGTCCCCAGTGATAGCTTCCTCAGACAGCTACTGGAGCGACATGTCGAGCTCCTTAGGCGGGTCACCGATGAGGTGATCGGAGGGCAACTCGAGGTGGTGCTAGAGCCCACTCCCGAGGCTGCTCGCCCTCGTCCCCGTCAGGTGTCGGCTTCACCGAGGATGCAGGAGTACACGTCGCATCTGAGCGCTGATCTGCGCTTCGACACCTTCTACGAGAGTGCCTGTAATAGGGAGGCACTACGTATCGCTGAGGCTACGGCTGCACGCCCTGGGCAGGCGCCGCTCAACTTCCTCTTCATCTACGGCCCCAGTGGGGTGGGCAAGACCCACCTCTGCCAAGCGATCGGGCAGCGGGCTATCGAGCTTCACCCCGATCTGCGGGTGAGCTATGTGGCGACCTCCAAGTTCGAGGCGCAGTTCATCCGTGACAGCCTCAACCGTGGCCCTGGGCGAGGGACGTTCATCGACTTCTACCAGCAGATGGATGTGCTGATCATTGATGATATTCAGGGGCTGATCGGTAAGCAGAAGACCCAGCAGGCCTTCTTCGACATCTTCAATCACCTCTACATGCTGGGCAAGCAGATCATCGTGACCTGTGATGTCCCCCCCATTGACCTCAAGGGGATGGAGACCCGTATCATGACCCGCATCCAGAGCGCCATGATGCTGCGTATCGATCGCCCAGACCTAGAGCTTCGGCGCAAGATCCTCCAGCACCGTGTGGCAGAGAGTGGCGTGGAGCTGGGCGAGGAGTGCGTCGAGTTCATCGCCGAGAATATGCCCGACAACGTGCGTCAGCTCGAGGGGGCTATCCGTACCCTCATCACACGTGCCCGCTTCAATGATCAGGGGGTCGTGGATCTCGCTACGACACGTAGCGTAGTCGGGGAGACGGTCTCCATCGATCGTCGTGAGCTCACTCCCCATCTCATCCCTAGAGACGGTGTGTCGGGTCTATGGGCAGGAGGTGGATCAGCTACGTACCTCCTCACGCAAGGCCGAGCTCGCTCTACCCCGTCAGGTCGTGATGTACCTCGTCAAGAAGCACACCAGTGCCTCCTACAAGGCTATCGCTAAGCTCCTCAACCGCAGTGACCACACCACCGTCATGCACGGGGTGAAGACCATCGAGGGGCGCATCGAGCACGAAGCCGAACTTAGGTCTCGTATCGCCGAGATCGAGTCCGAGCTCCGAGCCCTAGCGCACGAAGGTCGAGGGTAGGCACCCTCCCTCCCCTATCGTCGAACGAAATACGATCCTCCCAGCGAAGAGGTGCATGTAGTGTGCATTCTCTCTGCTGGGAGGATCGCTTGTGTATTCTCCGTAGGTATGGCTATTCCCTGAAGTCTGATAGGGGGGATCTGCATGACAGCTCGTTGGGTGGAAGCAACGGGGAAGGTCAGGGCGAAGGGGGCTTAGGGTATCATGGTACTGTACTCTATTCTGTTTGAAATGCTAAACGTAGCTCTGTGTGCCCGTGTTTCTCTTTCCCGTAGCGGTCTGGAGCGTTGGTCATTACCACTCTCTGTATCGTGTGTCTGTTTGGTGATGTTGGCTCCTTAGATAGGGACGGGTGTTGTGCTTGAAAAGTCGTACCTTTGTGGCTAAAGGAATGACCACGCAATGACTCAGGATGAGGTACTAGAGCTAAAGCGCCTCGAGGTCAATATCTCTCGACTGGGGGATATTGTCACACGACAGGGCGCTCGAATTGCAGAGCTGGAGACAGAGCTCCGCCTTCGAGATGAGGAGCTTGACCGCCTGAGGACAGAGCTTCAAGAGGCTTGTAAGCAGAGCTCTATGTCCTCTCTGGCCCGATCCCTGATGAAGGGCTCAACAGAGGAGGAGCTTGGCCAAGCAAAGCAGGTCCTAGATGGAATCATCACAGAGGTAGAGTGCTGTATTCAGCAGCTTGCCGAAGAGTAGAGCGTATCACTATAGCGGCAGTGTGAGAGACTGACCCACCGATAGATATATAGACGTCGATATGGACAAGGAGCAGAGCCCCCTACAGCGTATCTCGATCCTCGTGGAGGATACGCGCCTGCAGCTACGTGTGCCTCGTGATAGAGAGAGCCTACTACGTAGAGCAGGAGAGGAGATCACAAAGACCATGATGCTCTACAAAGCTAAGTACCCCAATCCCTCAGAGATGCCCTCCTCAGCCTATCTGGCTATGACCGCTGTGGATATAGCAGCCCGCCATCAGGAGCTCGTCGAGATCGAGACAGAGCGCGAGGAGAACCCGATCCCTCGTCTGGAGAAGGCTAATAGGCAGCTGGAGGCGCTCATCAATGCCTCTCTAGCGACACTGCCCACTCAGCCCTAGAGTCCACACCCCTACCCCCAGCGTGGAGGGTAGGCTAGCGTGTGTCCATTCCTGCTACATATAAACTCAAAGAAGCAAGGAAAGAATGGGAACAATTACCATCATTGCCCTTTGCGCCGTGGCGTTCCTGGTCGGAGCGTCCCTGATGTGGTTTGTCACCGAGCGATTGCTTGGACAGAAGACACGCACCATCCTCAGCGAGGCAGAGCGAGAGGCAGAGGTACTGAAGCAGAAGAAACTACTGGAGGTCAAGGAGAAATTCCTACAGCTCAAGGGAGACCTAGAGCAGCAAGTGGCCCAACGAAATAATAAGCTCAAGCAGATAGAGGGTAAGCTCAAGAGCCGTGAGCAAGAGCTCAACCAGCGACAAAGTGAGCTCCAGAAGCAGCATCAGGAGATAGATACCCTACGTGACCGCTTAGCACAGCAGAGCAGAGGGATCGAGGAGAAGAAAGCCGAGTATGAGCAGAAGAAGGTAGAGTATGAGGAGAAGAAGGCCGAGCTTGAGCTCCTGCGCCAGAGCGAGCAGAAGCGACTAGAGGCCTCGAGGCCTCTCCGCCGACGAGGCTCGTGAACGACTGATTGAGAGCCTACGTGCCGAGGCACGTGACCAAGCTCAGGGCTACATCAACGACATCGTGGAAGAGGCAAAGATGACTGCCAACAAGGAGGCCAAGAAGATCGTCGTACAGTCCATCCAGCGCCTAGCGACCGAGACTGCTATTGAGAACTCCGTGACCGTCTTCCACATCGAGAGCGACGAGATCGAGGGGCGCATCATCGGCCGTGAGGGGCGTAACATCCGTGCCCTAGAGTCCGCCACGGGTATAGAGATCGTCGTGGACGATACCCCCGAGGCGATCGTCCTCAGTAGCTTCGACCCCGTACGTCGTGAGGTCGCCCGCCTAGCCCTGCACCAGCTGGTGCAGGACGGACGTATCCACCCCGCACGTATCGAGGAGGTCGTCTCCAAGGTGCGTAAGCAGATCGAGGAGGAGATCATCGAGACGGGGAAGCGTACCGTCATCGACCTCGGTATCCACGGGATGCACCCTGAGCTCATCCGCCTCATCGGGAAGATGAAGTACCGCTCCTCCTACGGGCAGAACCTCCTACAGCACTCCCCGTGAGACCGCTAACCTCTGCGCCATCATGGCCTCCGAGCTGGGGCTCAACCCCAAGCAGGCCAAGCGTGCAGGTCTCCTACACGATATCGGTAAGGTGCCCGACGACGAGCCCGAGCTACCCCATGCCCTCCTAGGGATGAAGCTCTGTGAGAAGTACAAGGAGAAGCCTACCATCTGCAACGCCGTCGGGGCACACCACGACGAGATCGAGATGGAGAGCCTCATCGCTCCTATTGATGCGGTCTGTGATGCGATCAGCGGTGCCCGTCCTGGTGCTCGCCGAGAGATCGTAGAGGCCTACATCAAGCGACTCAATGACCTCGAGCAGCTCGCCCTCTCCTATCCCGGTGTAGTGAAGACCTATGCCATCCAGGCAGGACGTGAGCTCCGTGTCATCGTAGGGGCAGAGAATACCGACGACAACACGATCAGCACCCTCTCGGCCGAGATCGCTAAGCGCATCCAGGACGAGATGACCTACCCAGGTCAGGTGAAGATCGCCGTCATCCGCGAGACTCGCTCTGTGAGCTACGCCAAGTAAGGCGGGACTCACGGTGCCTAGCAGGACGACTAAGCCACGGATCCGGTCATGGGAGGGGCATCCCCTTCGCCTGACCTGAGGAGGGCTTAGTCGTCTAGCTATCTTTAAGATTTGTTACATATCCTAGTACATTTCCACTCAAAACAATACGTACACTAGAGTGTTAGCAGTAGTGGAGGACTAATCCTTTCAGATATTCTACATGCAGGATAACGATCAGATCATCGATGAGGTAACATCGAGTGACTATAAATACGGCTTTACGACAGATATAGATACAGAGACCATCGGCAAGGGACTCACTGAGGACACCGTGCGCTGATCTCTGAGAAGAAGGGTGAGCCCGAGTGGCTACTGGAGTTTTCGCCTAGAGGCCTTCCGCTACTGGCAGACTCTGGAGCAGCCCGACTGGGCGCTCCTGAAGATCCCCCCGATCGACTATCAGGACATCATCTACTACGCTGCGCCTAAGAAGAAGGAAGGGCCAAAGAGCCTCGATGAGGTAGACCCCGAGCTCCTTCGTACCTTTGAGAAGTTGGGTATCCCCCTCGAGGAACAGAAGATGCTGAGCGGTATCGCTGTCGATGCTGTCATGGACTCTGTGTCGGTCAAGACGACCTTCCGTGAGACGCCTCGCCGAGAAGGGGATTATCTTCTGCTCCCTTCAGCGAGGCTGTACGTGAGTACCCCGATCTGGTACGTCAGTACCTCGGGGTGGTCGTCCCGTATAAGGACAACTTCTTCGCTGCGCTGAACTCTGCCGTCTTCAGCGATGGCTCCTTCGTCTACATCCCGAAGGGGATACGTTGCCCGATGGAGCTCTCCACCCTACTTCCGCATCAATGCGATGAACACGGGTCAGTTCGAGCGCACCCTGATCGTCGCCGACGAGGGTGCCTACGTCAGTTACCTAGAGGGCTGTACGGCTCCCCAGCGTGACGAGAACCAGCTCCATGCCGCTATCGTCGAGATCATCGTCGAGAAGGATGCCGAGGTGAAGTACTCCACGGTGCAGAATTGGTACCCAGGCGACAAGGAGGGTAAGGGCGGTGTGTATAACTTCGTCACCAAGCGTGGCCTCTGCCGTGGGACTGCCTCAAGCTCTCTTGGACACGGGTCGAGACCGGCTCTGCCATCACGTGGAAGTATCCCAGCTGTATCCTGCAGGGCGATGACTCCGTGGCAGAGTTCTACTCCGTGGCGGTGACCAACAACTTCCAGCAGGCTGATACCGGCACGAAGATGATCCACCTCGGGAAGAATACCCGCAGCCGCATCGTCTCCAAGGGTATCTCTGCAGGGCAGAGTCAGAATAGCTACCGTGGGCTCGTCTACGCAGGCCCTGAGGCAGAGAATGCCCGCAACCACTCCCAGTGCGACAGCCTCCTGCTGAGCGACCGCTGTGGAGCGCATACCTTCCCCTACGTGCACGTGGACAACGATACGGCGATCATCGAGCACGAGGCCACGACGAGCAAAGATCGGCGAAGATCGGGATCTTCTACTGCCAGCAGCGAGGCATAGGGCGTGGAGGAGGCCGTAGGGGCTGATCGTCAATGGCTATGCCAAGGAGGTCATGAACAAGCTCCCTATGGAGTTCGCCGTCGAGGCGCAGAAGCTCCTTTCTATCTCCCTCGAAGGCTCCGTGGGCTAGTGCTCCCCCCTTCGCATTCGCATCATATACAGATAAGACTAGATACGATCAATAGATATGCTACAGATACGTAACCTCCACGCTGCTATCGCAGATAAGGAAATACTCAGGGATCAACCTCGAGGTCAAGAAGGGTGAGATCCATGCCATCATGGTCTAACGGCTCGGGGAAGAGTACCCTCTCCTCGGTCATCGTCGGTAACCCCAACTACGAAGTCACTGAGGGCTCCGTCCTCTTCGAGGGGCAAGACCTCCTAGAGCTAGAGCCCGAGGAGCGTGCCCCACCTCGGCCTCTTCATGAGCTTCCAGTATCCCGTGGAGATCCCAGGGGTGAGCATGGTGAACTTCATGCGTGCTGCCCTCAATGAGAAGCGCAAGGCACGGGGGCTGGATCCCATCCCCGCAGCAGAGTTCCTCAAGCTCATGAAGCAGAAGCGTGAACTGGTGGAGCTCGACAACAAGCTCGCTAGCCGCTCCGTCAACGAGGGGTTCTCGGGGAGAAGAAGCGCAACGAGATCTTCCAGATGGCTATGCTCGAGCCTAAGCTGGCGATCCTCGACGAGACCGATAGCGGTCTGGACATCGATGCCCTACGTATCGTGGCCAAGGGAGTGAATGAGCTCCGTAGCCCCGAGAACGCTACGATCGTCATCACACACTACCAGCGTCTGCTGGACTACATCCGCCCCGACTATGTCCACGTCCTCTACAACGGACGTATCGTGCGTAGTGGTGGCCTGAGAGCTAGCCCCTAGAGCTTGAGCAGAAGGGCTACGACTGGATCGAGGACGAGGTAAAGGACTAGACGAGCGATGGACGCACAGACTAAGCACTATCTCGATCTGTACGCAGCGCATGCCGACGAGCTGCGTCAGCGAGTGCCCCTCCTGCAGCACTATCGGGAGGAGGCCTTCGATGCCTTTGCTCGCCTCGGACTACCCGCCTTCAAGAGCGAAGACTACCAGCGCACCGACCTCCCCAAGCTCTTCGAGCACGACTGGCAGCTCCTCACGCAGGGAGGGCTCTCCCTACTAGGGCCTCGCAGGTCGTCCCCGAAGGGGTCTTCATCGGCTCTATCTCGGACTTCGTTCGCCTCTATCCCGAGGTCGCTCAGGAGCATTATGCTCGCATCGCTCCCGCCTCTAGGGATGGGCTTGTCGCCCTCTCTACCCTGCTGACTAATGAGGTCTTCGTCGTCTCATGTCCCACGAGGGCTGAAGGTGCCCGGGCATATCGAGCTTCGCTATATCCTTCCTCGCACAGAGGGGCACTTAGCGATCGAGCGTGCCCTCTTCATTGTGGAGGACGCTGCTGAGCTGGCGGTCTACTACAAGGACTGCCCCGAGGAGGACGTACGGGCAATGACCCTACGTACCCTAGAGGTCTATGTAGGTCGTGGCGCACGCTTTTCGCTCATTGATCGGGAGGAGTCAGGCTCGGACAATATTCGCTTGACCTCTACCTACGTCCGTCAGATGGGCGGTAGCCACGCTGACCTCTCCACGCTGACGCTCCGAAACGGCACGACCCGCAACAACTACTTCATCACCCTCGCCGAAGAGGAGGCTGACCTACGTGTCTCGGGCTTCTCACTCACCAGCGAGCGTATGCACACCGATAACTTCTCCTTCATCGAGCATGCAGTGCCCCACTGTACCTCGGACGAGCTCTTCAAGTACATCCTCCTCGATGAGAGTCGTGGTGTCTTCACCGGACGTATCCTCGTGGCACAAGATGCACAGAAGACGCAGGCCTATCAGAACAATCGCAACCTCCTGCTCTCGCCCTCGGCACGCATGCAGTCCAAGCCCCAGCTGGAGATCTATGCCGACGACGTGAAGTGCTCCCATGGGATGACCACAGGGGCAGCTCAGCGAGGATGCACTCTTCTATATGCGCCAGCGAGGATCGCCCTGCAGGAAGCCAAGCTAATGCTCAGCAATGCCTTTGCCGCCGATGTCCTCCGGCGTATTCCCGAGGAAGAGCTCTCGGAGCACCCTACGCACCAAGACCGAGGAGCGCCTCCGCACCCTAGCCGGCAAGTAGCCCCCACGGCTCAAGACGTAAATAGCCCGCCCCGCACCTACCCAATGGTAGCTGCGGGGCGGGCTATTTATATTCCCTTGAAGGGAGCTGGAGTCAAAAGGGGTAGCTGATTCAAAATACTCTACCTTTGAGGGAAGGGAGGCCACAATGGGATCGCTTCCAAACTACCGACTCATACTGCATTTTACTCTATGCGACGATTAGCAAAAGTGGTCTATCGGAATAGGCTCGTTCATCGGGGGCTTATCGCCCTTCTTGCACTACTGCTCTGCACGGGTGTCATCCGTGTCTATGGCTTGACGACGGGGTATAACCAACTCCCCAAAGAGCTGCAGGCACGTGTCGTCTTCTCCCAAGGCAGTTTGACGGACTTGGATAAAGCTCTAGCCCAAGTTCAACAGCAGAGGTCGGTGCTCCTCGTTAATGGGCGTGAGCTACGGGAAGCAATCGCACGAAAAGGGAGGTAAATGGCTCGTCTATATCTACCAAGAGGGCTGTAGCTCGCCTTCCTGCCCTACGCTCTCATCTGTCACACATTATGCCGAGCAGTTGGGGGCACGTCCGCTCTTTGTCGCCGTGGACTTGCGTTCGGAGCTATTCCTCCATCCAGAGCCAATCCTCAGCATTGACTTCCGCTACTATAATACCACGTGGTGCGCTACTTTCCAAGATAAGTTCCTCGCAGACCTCACCCAGTCCAAGGACGATGAGTATTACAATATCCTCCTCTTCGAAGACGGGCAACTCGTGAAGAAGCTTTGTCTACAGCGTCCCTCCTAAGTAGACACCATAGCTCCTAATGGAGGGTAGAGAGGAGTACTCTCCTCTCTATCCTAATGATAAGACAATCCCCTCCCCCTTGCGCTCGCCGTTGAGCCTAGGGGAGGGGTTTGTCGTTGTTGGGCTTAGCTTGGTCATGGCGTATTTGGGTCGTTCTGAGGGCGATAGGCAATGTGTGTGGGGGTAGAGATGTGAATATAGTTGTACCTTTATACACTAAGCTATAGTATAGTCACTGGTCTCCCTCACATATAGGTAACGATGCGAGAGGCGCAGCAGGTAGGTACAGCTTGGACGCTCGATGGGCTATGGGCGTAGTGCGCCCATCTATAGCCCTCCCAATAGTAGGCCTCGGTATGCTCTGTGAGTGTCTGCAGGTCGTGTGCATAAATTGATTTCAATGACAAGGTTATACTACGCCTTGCTAGCTCTAGTGCTCTCACAACGACACTCCTCGCACAGCAAGGAACAATCAAAGGGACGGTATATAGTGCTACAAACCATGATCCCCTAGAGTTCGCCACTGTGCGAATCCAAGGTACAACCCAAGGAGCGACCACTGATTCGCTTGGGCGCTTCACTATCCCCAGCGTTCAGCCGGGCTTCGTCCGCCTCGTGGTGAATATGCTTGGGTACGAGACGACGATTTCCTCGGAAGTTCACATCCTCGGTAACCAAACGAGCTTTATTGACATCGCCTTAAACGAGACCTCAACCAGCCTAGCCGAGGTACTTATCCGTCCCAATAGACTCCTCAAGCGAGCCGAGAGTCCACTCTCTATCCAGACACTCGGCATCAAGCAGATCGAGAAGAGTGCAGGAGCTAATAGAGATGTCTCGAAGCTCGTGCAGACACTCCCTGGTGTCGGAGCCACAGACCCTAATCGCAATGACCTGATCGTGCGTGGTGGGGGACCTTCGGAGAATGTCTTTTACCTAGATGGTATCGAGATCCCCGTGATCAATCACTTCGCTACACAGGGTGCCTCGGGGGGGGGCGTGGGGATGATTAACCCGGACTTTGTCCGAGAGATCAACTTCTATACGGGTGCTTTCCTGCAAGTCGAACCAATGCGCTAAGCTCCGTGATGGAGATCAAGCAGCGTGACGGGTGATACCGACCGCATGCACGTCAAGGCGTCGGTTGGTGCCTCCGATGCTGCCCTCACCCTAGAGGGGCTACTGGGGCGTAAGTCGTCCATCATCGTGTCGGCTCGTCAGTCCTACCTGCAGTGGCTCTTCAAGGCCATTAAGCTACCCTTCCTCCCGACCTACAACGACTTCCAGCTCAAGTATAAGTATCGCTTCGATGCCCACCATGAGCTGTCCATCGTGGGTATTGGGGCGATCGACAATATGCGCCTGAACAGCCAGCTCCAGAGCACAGGCACAGAGGTGCAGCGGTATATCCTGAGCTATCTCCCCGAGTACAAGCAGTGGAACTACACAATCGGCGCCGTCTACAAGCACTATGGCAGGGGGCATGTGGATAGCTGGATGCTTAGTCGCAATATGCTACGCAATGGTGGTGTGAAGTATCAGGGCAACGACCCGGCTCAGGGCAAGCTCTCGGAGTACCAGTCTGATGAGACGGAGAACAAGCTACGCTATGAGCGTATGTACACGAGCCTCCCCTTCAAGCTCAGCTTCGGGGCTGGCCTCCGCTACGCTGATTATAGCAACGATGCCGAGAGGCTCATATACCAGTCAGGGGCGTATCGTGCACGCTCTCGTATGATGCCCGTGTCAAGCTCTTCGCCTACTCCGCCTTTGCTCAGGCTTCGGACGAATACCTAAACCAGAGGCTCAAGCTCTCGCTCGGGGTCAATCTCGTGGCCAATACGCTCAACTCCACGATGAGCAACCCCCTTCCCCAGCTATCCCCACGCTTCTCGGCTTCGTTTGCCCTAACGGATGACGTCGATCTAAATGCGAACCTCGGACGCTATGCCATGCAACCCTCCTACACGACCATGGGCTACCGAGCCTCGGGACGGGAGCTATGTGAACAAGGAGCGTCTACGCTACATCATGTCGAACCAAGCCGTGCTCGGGGCTGAGTACCACCCAGGCGACTACCTCCGCTTCTCGGCCGAGGGCTTCTATAAGGCCTACAGTGGCTACCCGATCTCTGAGCGAGAGAGGGTGAGCCTAGCCAGCAAGGGTACGGACTACGGGCAGGTAGGGGATGAAGCCGTTCTGTCTAAGGGGCTAGGTAGAGCCTATGGCGTGGAGGTCGTAGCCCGCTTGATGCCGTGGCATCAGCTCTCTGCGACGGCCACCTATACCATGTTTAGGAGCGAATTCACCGACATCTCGGGTATCTACCGCCCTTCGTCATGGGATACGAGGCAGATGCTCAACCTCCTAGTGAGCTATCGTCTGGGCAAGAGCTGGTTCCTCTCGGCACGCTGGCGCTACATCGGTGGAGCACCCTATACACCGATTGATATGGAGCTATCGACAAATAAAGATGCTTGGGCTGTCACACATCGTGCCCTATCTGGACTACGAACGCTTCAATACGCTGAGACTGCCCGACAAGCACCAGCTCGACCTGCGCCTCGACAAGGAGTTCTACTTCCGGCACTGGATGCTCAACCTCTATGTCGATATACAGAATGCCCTATCTGAGCAGTTCGGTCAGTGCCCCTATCTATACCAACCTCGATACTTCGGGTCGTGTGATGGATGACCCCACCGATCCCAGCCGTCATCAGCTACGGAAGCTAGACTACTACAGCAAGCTCGTACTCCCGACTCTGGGGCTGATCGTCAAGATTTAGTCGGCTCCAGGTCTCGCCTACTATCAGCCCTCCCTTTCCGTCTCTTTTGAGGCGAGTAGGGGAGGGCTGATTGCTCTCGGCCTCGGTCTCTGGGTGTTTGTCGTCCTCCCTGCCAGTCGGTAGTAGGGGAGACCCTAAGGTACCTAGAGGTCGAGGTACAGTCGTCGAGGGGCATATACCGAAGCGCATCTGCCTACTAAATGTAGTCGCACGAGGTGTATAGGTGCTACCTAGGGGGCAGAGTGTACGTGTGTATACCATTGTGTACACGTGTGTACACTGTTGATACACGCGTGTACACAACATCGCTCTCGGTATGTCCTCTGCGGGGCTCTCCTGTATGTCCGTTTCTCGGGGCTAACGCCTAGGTACACCAAAGAGATACGGCTAAGACTCCCAAGAGGATGAAATGTTACTCCGAGAGAGCCAAAGAGAGAGGGGCTAGTAAAAGAGTTCATGCGTCGGCTATGGCGGTTAGAGGAGGGGATGGGGGACGTAAATTTCCAGTACCTTTGCTGGACGTTGTATGCCCTATACTTTCCACCACCACGCTTGATGCACCGTTCCCCTCATCAGTAGAGGGGTGATGATCCCCTTTATGAAGAGGGCGATAGGGCGGGGATAGGAGGGTAGGCCTAGACGCTGTTCGGTAGGTGAGGAGAGGTGCTCCCAGCAGGAGCTTGCCCCCCCCCTCGCTGATATAATATATAGGTAGGAGCGAGCAGTCGCCCCCTACCGCCAATACGTGACATTCGATGGACTACAAGACCACAACGGCGAACATGGGTTGCTGTGCCATGAGCCCAGGGGGATGCGAAGGCTGTAGTAGGAACCCAATGAGTACCTACGACTGGCTGAGCGATATACCTGAGTCTCTGCAGAGCTCCGACCTCGTCGAGGTGCAATTCAAGAATACCCGCAAGGGATACTATATCAATAGCGAGAAGATCGAGCTATACAAAGGCGATATCGTCGCCGTCGGCTCCTCCATAGGGCATGACATCGGTCAGGTGACCCTCACGGGTAAGATGGCCGAGCTGGCGATGAAGAGCCACCGCTACCACCCCGACAAGGGCGAGTGGATGCACGTCTATCGCATAGCTAGAGCCAGCGATATCGAGCGCTGGGAGGAGGCCAAGCGCCGAGAGGAGCCGACGATGATACAGGCTCGTCAGATAGCCGCAGGCCTAGGGCTGGAGATGAAGATCGGAGATGTGGAGTATCAGGGGGATGGCAACAAGGCTATCTTCTACTACATCGCCGACGGACGTGTAGACTTCCGCCAGCTCATCCGTGTCCTAGCGGATACCTTCCACGTACGCATCGAGATGAAGCAGATCGGTGCTCGTCAGGAGGCTGGACGCATCGGGGGAATCGGCACTGCGAGTCAGGAGCTATGCTGCTCACGCTGGATGTCCACCTTCTCCTCGGTCAGCACGAGTGCCGCCCGAGTGCAGGATGTGACGATGAACCCACAGAAGCTCACGGGGATGTGTGGTAAGATCAAGTGCTGTATGAACTTCGAGGTCAATGCCTATGCTGAGGCACAGCGTAGCCTTCCCGACCGAGAGATCGTCCTAGAGACTCGCTCTGGGAGCTATTACCACTTCAAGACCGACCACTTCAGCGGCGAGGTCACCTATAGCACGGTGCGCAATGCCCCGGTACATCTGGTGACGATATCTGCCGAACGAGCCTTTGAGGTCATCGCACAGAACAAGAAGGGCGAGCGCCCCGAGACCCTAGAGCAGAGCTCTGAGGGACACCGCTCGAGCTCGCAGACACAGGATATACTCGCTGATAACAGCCTTACCCGCTTTGACGGCGGGCGCAAGGGACGTCGGGAGGCGACCGACCACGCCACCACGAGGGTGGCCGACGGGAGGCCTCTCGAGGCGACCGCACGGAGGCACAAGGTGAGCGCACTGAGCCACGGCACCAGGTGCGCCAGTTCCGCAGCCCACGCTCTCGGCAAGCCGAGGGAGCACCTAGCCCCAGCCCAGCCAAGGAGGGCAAAGAAGAGAAATAAGCAGATCCAAGCCCTTGTACGACGATGAGACTACGAACCCTCGCACGCCACCTCTCTCGAGTGCTTCTCTTCCTATCTGTCTGGATAGGGGCGGGGGTGCTATCAGAACACGGAGGAGGGGACTACTGATGCCTACATGATATGCCGAAGGGGTGTGGCAGGGCAATACGAGGCATCCGCTTCCAGCTCCTCTTCCCCGATCGAGAGAGCCTCTATCAGATCCAGATCGCTCTACGCCTAGATAGTCGTATCGAGAAGACTGAGCTCGCCCTGCTCGCAGAGCTCCAGCGAGGCAACAGCACGTACTATACCGACACATTGCGCTTCCCGCCTGGCTGACCAGCCCGAGGTGTGGCTACGCCCGGGTACAGTCTTCCATGAGTACAAGGCGGGATTGGCACGGCCTTTGCAGATGCCCTATACTGGTCTCTTCTATCTTCGCCTAACGCCTCTGGGGCGTGTGACCCTTACTGGGGTCTCCGCAGTAGGTGTGGGGATGAAGGAGCGGCCGAAAACGAACTAATTAAGACATATCACCGAGAGGGGTGATGGGGTAGCTGAGGAGTAGTCCTCCTTGGTCGCACTCTCGACCCGTCTCACCGCAACGATATAATGAGCAAAAAGAAGAAATCTGACGAAATGGCAGGATCAGAGGGTAAGACTCCAGCTGTCCCTATACCCGTACTAGCGACCTACAACGAGGGCGAATCCTTCGCTCTCTCAGCGGAGGAACTCTCCGAGGAGCTCCCCTTGATCGCCCTACGCAATATAGTCATCTATCCTGGTACCCTAGTCCCCATCCTCGTCGGACGTAAGAAGTCTGTAGAGGTCATCCGTCAGGCAGAGAAGGAGAACAAATGCTTCGGTGTCATCGCCCAGCGTGACGCTGCCGTCGAGATCACTACCCTGAGACGACCTCTATCCTATGGGAGATATCGTCGAGTTACGCAGATCGTGAGAGCTGCCCTCGGGTGAGCTCTCTGCGATCCTCAGGGGTCGCCAGCGCTCTCGAGCTCAGGGGCTGACTCAGAGCGACCCCTATCTGGCTGGACGCTACACGCTCGTCCCCGAGGGAGGGCGATGGGGTGCCTCCGACAGGGGGTTTGACGCCCTCGTGAGCCTTATTCATGACCGCCTCATCCTCCTGCTGGAGAAGCTCTCCCCTGGGGCGCCTGCTGGCTTCATGGACACGATCACGTGGGATCGAGAACAAGGCCTATATCATCAACCTCGCCGCCAACCTCATCGACCTCTCCATCGAGGCGTCGTCGGGAGGCACTCTCGGCCGTCACGCTCAACGACCGTGGCGTACTCGCTCTCTCGGGGCTGCACGGACAGATCGAGGAGGCCGACATCAAGGATGAGATCGCCACGCAAGACTCGTCAGGAGATGGATCGGCAGCAGAGGAGTACTTCCTCCAGCAGCAGATGCGCACCATCCAGGAGGAGCTCGGCGGAGGGAATAACAGCGAGGAGGAACTCGAAGAGCTCCGCAAGGCAGGCGAGAAGAAGAACTGGGATAAGGCCGTCGCTGCGACCTTCGAGAAGGAGCTGCGCAGGCCGAGCGTCTCAACCCTCAGAGCCCCGACTACTCCATCCAGATGCAGTACCTACGCACGATCGTAGACCTACCCTGGGGGGTGTATAGCACAGATAACTTTGACCTCAAGCAGGCACAGGAGACGCTTGACCGTGAGCACTACGGGCTAGAGCGTGTCAAGGAGCGTATCCTAGAGCACCTAGCTGTCCTCAAGCTCAAGGGCGACATGAAGTCGCCCATCCTCTGCCTCTATGGCCCTCCAGGGGTCGGTAAGACCTCCCTCGGCCGTAGTATCGCCGAGAGCCTCGGGCGTAAGTATGTCCGTATCTCTCTCGGTGGGGTACACGATGAGGCCGAGATCCGTGGGCACCGCCGTACCTACATCGGTGCTATGAGCGGACGTATCATACAGAGCCTGCAGAAGGCTGGTACGTCCAATCCCGTCTTCGTACTTGATGAGATCGACAAACTCTCCAGCGACTACAGGGGGGATCCCGCTTCGGCTTTGCTTGAGGTGCTTGACCCCGAGCAGAACACCACCTTCCACGACAACTACCTCGACATCGACTACGACCTCAGCAAGGTCCTCTTCATAGCGACGGCCAATAACATCTCGACCATTCCTCCAGGCTCTGCGTGACCGAATGGAGCTCATCGAGGTCAGCGGCTATATCGCCGAGGAGAAGCTTCGTATCGCCGAGCAGCACCTCCTGCCTAAGGAGGCTAAGGAGCACGGCCTCTCGGAGTACCCTCTGCGCTTTGCCCCAGGTGCCCTAGAGACCATCATCGAGGAGTACACACGTGAGAGCGGTGTACGTGCCCTCACGAAGAAGATAGCAGCCGTGCTACGTAAGATCGCTTGGGCGGTCGCTTCGGGTGATCCTCTTCCCGAGGAGATCACTCCCGAGCTCATACACGAGTACCTCGGTAAGACTATCTATTCGCGTGACCGCTATCAGGGCAACGAGTATCCAGGTGTCGTCATCGGACTCGCTTGGACTAGTGTAGGTGGTGAGATCACTCTTTATCGAGGTAGCCTACAGCCAGGACAGAGACGGCAAGCTGATCGCTGACCGGTAGCCTAGGTGACGTGATGAAGGAATCTGCGACCATCGCACTTAGCTACATCCGTGCCCACGCAGAGCAGCTCGGCATTGACCTCGAGCAGCTCAAGGATAGAAATCCATATCCACGTGCCTGAGGGAGCTATCCCCAAGGATGGCTGGCGCAGGGATGCGCGATGGTTACCTCCCTTGTGTCGGCTATCACCCGACGCAAGGTACGCCCCCACCTAGCCATGACGGGTGAGATCACCCTGCGTGGAAAGGTCCTCCCCGTAGGCGGTATCAAGGAGAAGATCCTAGCCGCTAAACGCTCCGGGATCACCGACATTATCCTCTGCCGTGAGAATGAGAAGGACATCCTAGAGATCGACGAGAGGTACCTAGATGGTCTCACCTTCCACTACGTAGATGAGATCAGCGAAGTCCTCTCCTTCGCCCTACTCGACGAACGAGCAGGCGAGCCTAACAAATAGAAAAACACTACTCATGTCAGAGCAAGAGCTACGCACTGAGAGCGAATGCCGCGCCGTAATGGAGTTATGTCGAAGTCTCTTCGAGATGAAGCTCCACGACTACGGTGCGGCGTGGCGCATCCTACGCCCAGAGTCGCTCACAGATCAGATCTACATCAAGGCCGAACGTATACGCAGCATCCAGACCCGAGGTGAAGCACACATTCAGGAAGGGATAGACGCCGAGTTCGTCGGCATCGTGAACTATGGCATCATCGGGATGATCCAGCTAGAGCTGGGGGCGGTTAGCCGTCCCGACCTCAATGCTGCTCAGGCATTGTCCTTCTATGATTGCTTCGCAGAGGCTGCGCTCCAGCTCCTGCTAGCTAAGAACCACGACTACGGGGAGGCTTGGCGCAACATGCGGCTCTCCTCTATGGTCGATCTTATCCTCTCCAAGGTCTACCGCACCAAGCAAATCGAAGATCGTAGGGTGAAACCTTCGTCTCGAAGGCATTGATGCGAACTACAAGGACATGGTGAACTACGCCCTCTTCTGCCTCGTCAAGCTCTCGGAGACTAACGTGATCGACCTACGACTCATCGCTGCAGAGACAGCCCGTGTCCTCACGGGAGTTGTCCTCATTGTCTCGGGCTTGCTCAAGGCTATTGATCCGTAGGCTCTGCGCTGAAGATCGGGGAATACCTTGCGCCGATCCTGGATGAGCGCTGGGCATGGAGTGGGACGATCTCCTCACGCTCTCCTTTGTACTCTGTGCAGGGGGTTCTTACTCGGAGCCTTCCTTCTGATGAGGATCATCGGAGGCTCTCGGCACTGCCTTTCGTAGCTTTCTTCGTAGGGATGACATTCATCTCCCTGTGATTCGCTCCTTGCCGATCCGGTGAGCGACTGCGGATGCTTCGGCGATGCGATTCACTTGACGCACTGGGAGACCTTACTGAAGAACATTGTCCTCCTTCCCCTATCTTACCTTGTCCCTGCGTGATGCACGTTCGCTGAGACATCTCTTCTCAGGCGGGAGCGCTGGCTTGTCGCTGTGCTTGCTGTCGTGGGGGTCGTGGTCTTCATGGTGCAGAACTACCGCCACTTGCCCTCGTGGACTTTCGCCCCTATCGTGTGGGGACGGATCAAGGGCGGAGATGGCACGGGAAGACTCTACCCTGCAGGCAGGTTTGCTCGCTACTACCCGCTACATCTACGAGCGAGGGGCAGGGAGCAAGCCTTCACCCCCGAGGCTATTCCTGATTCTTCTTGGCGCTTCGTTAAGGTGCAAGAGGATGCCACGCTCGTCAAATACAAGGCGAAGTATGACTTCACTCCTATGGATAGCCTGGGTAACCCCTTCGCCGAAAGGGCTCCTCGCAGACCCAGGGGTGACGCTACTCCTTCTTGCTCCGCACTGGAGTCGTGCGAGTGAGGGAAGTATCGACGAGATTAGCGAGCTCTATACGCAGAGTCTGTCGATGGGGTACCGCTTCTGCAGCTTGACCGCTTCCTCAGCCCAAGAGATCGCTGACTGGCGATACCTCACCGGAGCAAGACTGCAATGCTTCTGATGGATGCACACCCATCCGTACGATGATACGAGCCTACCCTGGGCTGGTCGTCCTGCGTGGGGGCAAGATCGTTGACAAGCGATCCTTCACGGACTTCCCTACGGTGGAGGAGGTCACACGCTATCTGCACCACCTTAGAGAGCCCGACTATATCGCCCCCGCCCCTTCGCTGGCACGTACCTATCTCTTGCTGGTATGGGGTGCGCTCCTTATCCTCAGCTTCGCTTCGCTTCTGGGCGAGGAAGCTTCACCTGACATCTCTACCTCAAGAAGCGTATACAGTATCCATATAAACGAAAAAGATCAATGAGAAAGAACATTGTCGCTGGCAACTGGAAGATGAACAAGACCCTCCAGGAGGGTACTACCTTCATTAGCGAGCTAAAGTCTGCGCTCTCTGCGAAGACCCTGCACTGTGATGTCATCATCGGTGCTCCATTCATTCACCTAGCAACGGTCGCAAGCCTTGCCGAAGGAAGCCCCATCGGTATCGCTGCTGAGAACTGCGCAGATAAGGCAGAGGGTGCTTACACGGGTGAGGTCTCTGCCGCTATGGTTGCCTCTACGGGTGCTCGCTATGTGATCCTAGGCCACTCCGAACGTAGAGCTTACTACGGCGAAGACAATGCCATCCTAACAAGGAAGGTGCGCCTAGCTCTTGCCAACGGACTTACCCTATCTTCTGCATCAGCGAAGTGAAGGAAGAGCGTGAGGCTGGCAAGCACTTCCAGGTCGTAGAAGAACAGCTAGCTGGTACGGTCTTCTCCCTATCACCCGAAGACTTCAGCAAGGTAATCCTCGCCTACGAACCTGTGTAGGTATCGGTACCAGTCTTACGGCGTCCTCTGCTCAGGCTCGGAAATCCATGCCCATATCCGCCAACTCATCGCCAAGAAGTATAGCGAAACAATCGCTGACGACTGTACGATCCTCTATGGTGGGAGCTGCAACGCTAGCAACGCCGAAGAACTCTTCGCTCAGCCTGACGTAGATGGCGGTCTAATCGGTGGTGCTTCCCTTAGCGTAGAGAAGTTCCTTCCCTATCATCGAAGCCTTCCACTAATCTAGGGGCACGAGCCTCGGGGCTCTTCCTTACTATTCCGAAGGGGCTACACAATCTGCACGGCAGATCGTGCAGCCCCCTTCTTTAGTCCCAATTCTTCTCCTTCTAGCCTTTACCTGATGCCCGCTTTTTAGTCGAGGGAATACCCCGTTGGAGGTTATGGGTAAAGCCCTCGAGAGGTAGCAGGGAAAGCTCTTTGAAGGTTGCAGGGGCTACCTCAGCTGGGGTTATGGTAGCACCTTGGCTGGAGGTGCAGTCTTGCTTTAGGGGGTAGAGGTGGTGTAGCCTTGGGCTGGGGGCTGGTGGTGTCCTAGAAGTGCGTATGGCGCTACTTCGGAAGGGGGAGAGCCAGCCTCGGGAGGGGTGTGAGGGGACAATCCCAAGCCTTCGGAGGGGAGGAAGGGGAACATTAACTCTACTTAAAAGTATCTTTGCACTTACAGACGTAAATAAGACAAGTGATGAAGCGACTCTATAGACACCTCTTATTCCTTTCACTTTGCTCGTGATCGATACAAGTTGCCTCGGCACGGGCGACCCCTGCCAAGCAGACTCCTCGGAACATCCTCCAGGCTCTCGAGACCACAGCCCCCGGCAGAAGGGGTGGTCACTATCAACCAAGCCCCGAGCTCACGCAGGCTCGTAGGTGCTCCCCAATTCGGGCGCAGTCCTCGGTCGTGAGGGCAACTATACCCTGCTCATGGGCTATCGGGTGCAAATGTTCAACAGCAACCGTTCGGGTGCCAAGGCTGAAGCCTATGCACGTGCCGAACAGATACGCCACATCGCCCCCACGATGAGCAGCTACATCACCTATAAGGCTCCCCTTCTGGCGTCTAGCCGTGGGCAACTTTGCACACGGGAGGAAGCCACAAAGCCGAGCACGCCTTGTCTCCACCCTCCCTGCTTGGGCGCGCGAATCCTATGTCGTGCGAGACAAGGTGCGTATACTTAATTACACTGACCCCAATAGCCGGGAAGAATAACCTACCTCTCAATGACAAAAAGACGAAGAGCTCCAGTACCATTACTCCAAAATCCCTATCCCTATTAGGGTGAAGACCCCCAGCGCGAAGGCCTCATAAAGACCCCCGAACGTGTAGGCAAGGCTATGCGCTTCCTCACCCAGGGCATGACCCAGTCTCCCCACGAGATCCTCCCGATCGGCTATGTTCAAGGAGGACTACCGGCAGATGGTCATCGTCAGGACATTGACTTCTATTCTCTCTGTGAGCACCACATGCTCCCCTTCTTCGGGAAGGTGCACATCGGCTACATCCCAAACGGTTATATTACGGGTCTATCTAAGCTCCCACGTGTCGTGGAGGTCTTCGCTCGTCGCCTGCAGGTACAGGAGCGTCTGACGATGCAGATCAAGGAGTGCATTCAGGAGGCTCTTAATCCTCTTGGGGTAATCGTTGTCATCGAAGCCCAGCACATGTGTATGCAGATGCGTGGGGTGGAGAAGCAGAACTCCCTGACGACGACCAGCGACTTTACTGGCGCCTTCCGTGAGGCGAAGACCCGTGAGGAGTTCATGCAGCTCATCACCCACGGTCGTTAGAGAGGGACACCGAACCTCTCTTAGATAGATCGCTATTTATACCTCTAATATGAACCCATCCAAACACTTTTCATCCGTAGTCACCTCCCTGCGTTTCCCTCTGATACTGCTGGTGATACTCGATCCATAGCAGCCTGTCCCCCCCGAGAGTCTTGGGGGTGATCATAGCCTCTATGTGTATGTTGCGACTCTCATTAAGGAGGTCTTTACACGTATGGCAGTGCCTGCCTTCTTCGTCTTCTCGGGCTACTATGCCTTCAAGGGGAAGAACCTAGAGCAGACCTCGACCTACCTCTCCGAGACCAAGAAGCGAGTATGGACGCTCATCGTCCCTTACCTAATATGGAACCTCATCTTCATCCCTATCTCCATAGCGAGAGAGTCTCTGGCGTCCTATGTGGGACTTCCTAGGACAGAGTCCTTCGACTTTGAGTGGGCTAAGCTCCTTGACTACCTTTGGTTCGCTCCGATCAACTACCCTCTTTGGTTCGTACGAGATCTTATTGTCCTGACCCTCATTACGCCCGTTATCCACTTTGTGCTTAGAGTGACACGGGGATACTTCGTGCCCCTGCTCTTCCTACTCTGTGTCTTCGTCCTAGAGCCCTTCCGTATCATTGGTGCCGAGCCTAGGTCGCTACTCTTCTATTCGATAGGCGCACTCTTTGCCATGAAGGGGTGGGATCCGATAGCTAAGCTCAGGCCGCTGGCTATCCCGAGCTTCGCTGTCTGGGCTGTCGGGACGTTCGTCCTACCGAGCCTCTTTACGAAGAGCTACTACCACATGCTGGAGCTTCCTACCTCACCTGCTCTATTGTGGCTTGGATACTGATGTTTGCGACACTAGTGGAGCGTGCACCGAAGGTCACCGCACGGCTTGAGGGTATGAACAAGTACGTCTTCTTCATATATGCGGCTCATGCGATCCTGATTATTGGCTTTGCACGCTCCCTCGTCGGGCGTGTTGCCTTCCTCTCGGGGACGGATATAGGTCTGATCCTCTCTTACTTCATCGTCGCAGGTATTACGCTCGTCACTGTGCTCATCGCCTACTGGGTGCTGGCGCGTATTGCCCCTAAGATCACTCTCATCCTCTGCGGTGGACGAGCTTCTTAGCCTAAGGGTAGACCTCCCGAGGCATTCTCCTACAGCGTCAGTCCTAGCCTCAGCGCTGAGTAGGCTACGACTGTCCCTCACGACATACCGACCTCTCCCCACAACCCCTAATATGGGGGTGGGGGAGAGGTCGTCGAAGCACCTTCGGATCGGGAGGCGAAGACCTCGGGGTATTCGCCAGCACGTAGGAGAGTTGTATATTTGTAGGGGACAAATAATCCCAATAGATCAATGAAGCAAAACTTAACCTATAAAGAAGCTGTCACCCGACTAGAGACGATCGTACGTCATATCGAGCAGGATAGCCCAGACGTGGATGAGCTTACTAAGCTCGTCGCTGAGGCAGTAGAACTGACAAAAGTTCTGCCGGAGCAAGCTCACCCATGCCGACCAACAGCTCACTACCATGATGGCACATCTGTCAGAAGATCCAGCTGTGCAGAGTGCCGAAGGCCCTTCACCTGAGCAGTAAAAGGCAACACAAACCCCATCAGCCCTATGGCAACGACGACACCCCAACATCCCACCATGCTCCCCGCTATGCTGTCATCGTCGCAGGGGGCAGGGGCGAGCGGATGCAGAGCGATATCCCCAAGCAGTTCCTCCCCATAGGGTGGGCGACCCGTGCTCATGCACACCCTAGAGCGTTTCTATGGTCTTGTGGAGCGGATCGTCCTAGTCCTGCCCCGTGATCAAATCTCACAGTGGGCTAGGCTATGTGGGGAGCATGACTTCACCCTCCCTCATACTCTTGCCCTGGGGGGCGCAACACGCTTTGAGTCGGTACGCAGTGGACTTGCCAGCTTGCCAGCTAGTGGCCTCGTGGCGATCCACGATGGAGTCCGACCCTTTGCTTCCCGTTCGCTTATCGAGGCTTGCTTCACCACAGCTGAGGTAAGTGGTGCTGCTCTGCCCGTGATCCCTATCTCGAATAGCCTGCGCAGGCGCTCCTCCGAGACCGAGAGTGTCGCTATCGACCGCTCCAGCTACGTCGCCGTGCAGACACCGCAGACCTTCCGCCTAGATCGGATACGAGCTGCCTACGAGACCCCCTATTCCCCTTCCTTCACCGATGATGCCTCCGTCTACGAGGCTGCCGAGAAGGGGGCAGTGAGCCTCGTGCGAGGAGAGGTGACCAACATCAAGCTCACCACTAGCCTTGACCTCAAGCTCGCAGAGCTACTCCTGCAGAGCCCCCTTCGCCTTAGCACCCGCATGGACATCTTCCAGACTCCTCTGACGTACCTCCCGGGGATTGACCAAGCGAGCCACTGTACTCGCCGAGGAGCTGGATCTGTACACCTACCTTGACCTCCTACACTACTTCCCGACCCGATATGTCGATCGCTCCCGAGTCTATACCATTAGAGAGCTACGGGGGGAGATGCCCAGCATCCAGCTGCGTGGCTATATCAGGGACTACAAGGAAGTAGGCGAAGGGCGAAAGAAGCGACTCGTAGCGTATTTCTCCGATGGCACGGGGACGATCGAGCTGGTTTGGTTTCGCTCGCTCTCTACGATCCAGCGTCTCTATCCCATAGGACAGACTTATCTCATCTTTGGCAAGCCCGTATTCTTCAATGGTTCGTACAGCATCAACCATCCCGAGGTGGACGAGGAGAGCCGTGAGCAAGCTGTCAGCGGAGGTCTTATGCCGATCTACCCGCTCACCGAGAAGGTCAAGCGTATAGGCATCGCTAACCGACAAATGCGACAGCTCCTCTACATCCTATTGGAGGCTTGTCGCAGTCGGATCCGAGAGACCCTCCCCGAGCATATCATACAGCGAGCCCAGCTCATCCCGTATAGTACCGCCATCCAGCAGATACACTTCCCCGAGGGCAATACGGAGCTCGAGGCAGCACGACGCCGTCTGAAGTTTGACGAACTCTTCTTTATCCAGCTGCGACTCCTCGGGATGAAGAACGAGCGGAAGGCAACGTCGCCAGGCTTCCCTCTACCCCGTGTTGGCGAAGCTTCCGTGGGCTATACAGCTCCCTGCCCTTTCGATCTAACGGGGGCACAGAAGCGGGTAATCCGTGAGATACAGACCGACGTCGTCAGTGGGAGGCAGATGAATAGACTGGTGCAGGGGGATGTGGGCAGTGGTAAGACCCTTGTGGCACTCTTCGCCATGCTCCTTGCCCTAGATAACGGCTATCAGGCCTGCATGATGGCACCGACGGAGATTCTTGCACGCCAGCACTTCCTCTCCCTCACTGAGCTCCTTGCCCCACTGGGCATAGAGGTAGGGCTACTCCTAGGCAGTACGAAGAAGCGGGAGCGCACCAAGCTACACGAGGGGCTCCGTGATGGCTCCCTTCGGATCATCGTTGGTACGCATGCCTTGCTAGAGCCTGTGGTGCAGTTCCACCGCCTAGGGCTCGCCGTGATCGACGAACAGCATCGCTTCGGGGTCGTCCAACGCTCAGGCCTGTGGACGAAGAACGAGTCCCAGCACCCACATATCCTCATCATGAGCGCCACACCTATACCACGTACGCTGGCGATGACGCTCTATGGAGACCTCGACATATCCGTCATCGACGAGCTCCCCCCAGGGCGCAAACCTATCCAGACGTACCACCAGCCCGAGAGCCATATCTTCGAGGTCTATGCCTTCCTCGAGCGGCAGATAGCAGAGGGCAGGCAGGCCTACGTCGTCTTCCCCATGATCGAGGAGAACGAACGGGAGGAAACACGAGCCCTAGAGGAAGGGCTTGTGCGCTACCGAGAGCGTTTCCCCGAGTACACGATCGTGATGGTGCATGGTAAGATGAAGCCCTGAGAAGAAGGACGAAGAGATGCGTCGCTTCGCTTCGGGCAAGGCGGAGATTATGCTCGCTACGACGGTTATTGAGGTTGGGGTAAATGTCCCCAATGCCTCCGTCATGGTCATCGAAGGGGCTAATCGCTTCGGACTCTCACAGCTACACCAGCTCCGAGGACGAGTAGGGCGAGGGGCTAGCCAGAGCTACTGCATCCTCCTCACGGGCAACGAACTCGGTGAGGATGCCAAGCGACGGATAGCGATCGTGGTCGAGACCAACGACGGCTTCGAGATCGCCGAGGAAGATATGCGTCTGAGGGGCTTTGGGGAGATTGATGGTACACGTCAGAGCGGGCAGCAGCTGAGCCTGCGTATCGCCAACCCCGCCCTAGATGGAGCGATGGTGCAGTACACCTGAGACCTCGCCGAGGAGATCCTCGCCGAAGATCCCACCCTCACCCTAGCGAAGAACGAGCCCCTCCGTCAGCGTCTCGATGCCCCTCTACCACGAGCGTCCCAGCTGGAGCCAAATATCCTGATGGCGGGGAGGTATGGAGTTATGAAAGAAGTGAAAAGCTAAGAGTGAATAGTTGAGGGCTACTTTGCTGGGACTGAAATCTGGATATAGACGTCACTAATTCCTTGGGGCGAAGGAATGAGTTTGGCTACAGTCAGGCTTGGAGACACCTCTTTAAAGATTCTGTTAATACCCTGCTTGATGTAGCCAAGTATATTACCCTGCTCATCTCTGACCTGGACAGCATTTGAATCATATTCATTGTTGCCCTCACACATATACTCCAATACGCTACCTTGACTGATATGACTCTTTTCAAAGTCATAGTATTTTAGCCCTGCAATATCCGTAATGAAGGTGTAAGGCTTATCCATAGCCTCTAGTACAGGCAAAAGTTCGAACTCATCTGAATGCATCCGACCTGAAGTCGCCCCAAGGAGATAGAGCTTGTTGTCAAACATCTCTGGAGTGATCTTCCAAAAGCTTAGTAAGAGCTTAGCATCATTCCGCTCCGTATTGATTACTCGTCGAAGGAATAAGTCCAAAGCAAGCTTACCATCAATTACTCCCACGTTAGGTAGCCCGGGATAATGTGTGAGACCATACTTTCTTGCTTGTTTTAGTCCATCTGGTTCATAGGAAAAAGACACCTCTCCTTCTTGGGAAAACTTTATTGTACCTATGTGAATACGTCTTACCCCAGGCTTTGTTCGCCAGGTGAGAAGTAGTTGCGAAAAAGGACACTGCTCTATATAGGACTTAGGATACCGATACATGCTCTTGTATAATTCTCTTAATACGTTCTATTCTTCCATTGATAAGACGAGATATAAAATATTTTCAGTATACGACTGAGGCATAACTCCTCCGGGATAATGCCTCGAGCATCTTGGTCTAGGATATCTAACATCTTGTCTATCTGCTTACAATCTAATTGAGAGAGGCTCTGTTCATAAATCTGTTTCATGTCATCCTTATAGTCTTGACATAAATCTTCAATACACTTAAGGAACGTTCTTTTCTTCTCGCTTTCTTTGATCTGGATATCGGGTTTCCCTTTCTCAATGTATCTGTTGAGGCCTCCATCATCTAGTATCGCCTGTAATTCATCATCTGTGTATTCTCGTCCAAGAGAGCTTCCACTATCATAGATTGGAGCTAAGTACATGCATTGTCCTAGCCATTCCTTCGCTTTCCAGTTTGGCATATTTCCCTCCTGCTCTACTTCCTCCCCCTTTTATCTGGTAATGCCAGCTTTTTTTCCGTTCTCTTGAAGCTCCTTGAAGTTCTCGATGAGGTCGGCTCTATTAGCCCTCAGTCTGAAGACTTGTCTTATCGAAGATCTCTTTAATATCCTCGTTCCTTACGGGTGAAATCATCGCCCAGTTTTCAGAGTGTCTATCGGTGTTGCCAATGATTGCGTCTAGCACCAAACATTCAATAATTTTGCATCGATACCGTGATAGTCTATAATATTCAAGAGTCCGACAGATAAGAGGGAGGCGATGATCTCTTTTGAAATTTGAATCTACTCCAAAGTTTGGTAGATAGCCAACGATAAGATTAAATCCAGAAATAAGAGACTGGCACTCGGAAATCATAGATTGGCTTATACACCCAACTAGAACTTCATCGTCCTCTTTCCGATATGCTACATTATATAGTAAAGCATTAAAACCTAGTAGGGAGGCTATACGACGGGCTATAACTTCAGACCAAAACTCATGACGATACTCTCGAATCTGACCATCGGAGGACATCTTCTTGAAGGACGTTTTAAAATAGTACGTAGAACCATCTGGAGACTGGACGATACGCTTATCTCGTGTCCCTTCTGTGGAATATTGGGGGAGTACCTCCCAATTGGATATATCTATAATTTTAGCCTTCATTGGAGAAGGTGTTTATATACTCACATCCTAACTTTATATAGCGATACAAAGTGCAGCTAGTCCTCCTCCTTGTCCTTGCTTTCGCTGCCGAAGGTCTGTAGGTGGACGAAGCGGCGGGGACGGGTACGCTCTCGGCCTTCTTCGTCTCGGTACTTGAAGCGGTCGTTTGGCCACAGCCCCGCACGTTCTTCACGAGGCTTGCTCTCGGGGCGAGGCGAGGAGGTGCGCTTGGGGCGTCTATGCTCATCTCGTGGAGCAAAGGTGCGCTCCTTACCCCCTTCTTGCTTGCGTTCCCTCGCTCCTTCGTCTGCGAAGTCGTAGCGTCTCTTGGGGCGATCCTCTCGGTCGCGACGGGGACGATCGTCACGATCTCTGCGAGGACGCTCCTCCCAGTCCCTACGAGGGCGGTCGGAGGCGGATCGGCGGGGGCGGTCACTGCGTTCTCCCCAGGACGTGCACTACGCTCGCCCCTAGGACGCTCGGGGCGGAAGGCTCGATCTCGCTCCCGATCCCTGCGCTTGAAGTCATCCCGCTTGCCTGCGAAGAGTTCGTAGGCTCGTAGCTCGCACTCCAGAGCCCCATTGAGGAGCTTGTGGCGAGCGCTATGTCTCAGCCCAATATGGTCGAAGTGCTCGGGGCGGTAAGCCAAGATCCAAGCCGTAGAGCCTGCATAGTTGTGCTTCAGTCGCTCCCCGATCATGCTGTAGAGCTCCTCGGCATCACGCATCCGAAGGCGCTCGCCATAGGGCGGGTTCGTGACGATGAGTGCGGGAGCTTCGGGAGCAGGGCACTGCTGCATTGAGCGGTGTAGGATGGTAATCTCCTCCGTGAGGCCTGCTGCACGGACATTGTGACGTGCTATCTGGACAGCCTCCATGGAGCTGTCGGAGCCGTAGATATGGTGTGCGAAGGTGCGCTCGCCTGAGTGATCAGCCTTGATTTGCTCGAAGAGCTCGGCGTCGTAGTCTCGCCACCGCTGGAAGGCGAAGCCCCGCTTGCGGAAGGTGCCTGGAGCGATCCCACGAGCGATCGGTGCAGCCTCCACCAGCAGTGTCCCCGAGCCACACATAGGGTCGATGAAGTCTGTCTCGCCACTCCAGCCTGCCATCAGCAGGATACCAGCGGCGAGGACTTCGCTCATCGGAGCCTCGGTCTGTGCCATGCGCCAGCCACGCTTGTGCAGGCTCTCGCCCGAGCTGTCGAGGGCTAGGGTTACCTCCTCATGCGAGATGTGGATGTGGAAGAGTAGGTCGGGATTGTCTAGACGCACCGTGGGTCTCGTGCCGTGCTTCTCACGGAAGTAGTCCGCCAGAGCGTCCTTGGCTCGGTAGCCAGCGTACTTGCTGTGGGTGAACGTCTCCGAATAGACAACGGTATCGAAGGCGAAGGTGTCGGTAGGGCGCATCCATTGTCCCCAGTCGAGCCTGCGTAGCTCCTCGTACAGCTCATCAGGTGACGAAGCGTGAAAGGAGGCTATGGGGCGAAGGATACGCAGTGCCGTACGCAGGTGGTAGTTCGCCTTGTAGAGCATCTCCTTGCTACCTGCGAAGGAGACCATTCGGCGTCCTTCCTCGATGTCGGTCGCACCCAGTGCCTCTAGTTCCTTGGCAAGGACGGGCTCCAGTGACTGGAGCGTCTTTGCGATCAATCTATAGTTTTCTTCCATTTTGTCTATCCATTCTCTCCACTCACGTGGGGGAGGTGATTACTTGACTTGGTAGAGGGGCTTGAATCCAGCACCTCTGGCTCTATTTGTCCTCCAAAGGTACGACAGCTCTCACAAACAAGCCTTCGCCAGTGGATACAAACGTTGAGAGGTCTGACGTAGTGGCTACATCAGACCTCTCTTGTGTATCGTCGGGATACCAGGATTCGAACCTGGGACCCCCTGCTCCCAAAGCAGGTGCGCTAACCGGACTGCGCTACATCCCGAGACGTCAAAGGCGTGAGGTGGTACAAATCTTCATCTAAATGAAGTCTGCGACAGCCTCCCTAGCGGTATGGACGGGACTCGAACCCGCGACCCCCTGCGTGACAGGCAGGTATTCTAACCAGCTGAACTACCACACCAAGTGCTCTTGTTGGCTCCTTTGACGCTGCAAAGATAGTAAATTTATCTATAAGTTGTCTCGCAAGGATTCGAACCTTGACAAACAGAACCAAAACTCTGCTAGCTACCATTACACCACGAGACAAGCCCTTCCACTCTGTGACCCTATGGAGGGCGCATCCCTCCGAGCCACAAAATGCGGTGCAAAGATAGTGCTTTTTCGCAAATGCACAAGCTAGATGCCCCTGTGTCTCAGCTACGACACGTGATCTCTTTTGTTCGCTCTAGCCTTTGGCTCTTTGGAGGATTTCCTATTTCAGGGGCTTGGCTGTGTCCCTAGGGTGTCTTGGCTGTATCCCTATGTGCCTAGTCGTTAGCTCCGAGAAATAGTCCTAGGAGCGAGCTCTACAGAGGACATACCGAGGGCGAGGGTGTGTACACGCGTGTATACTGTTGTGTACACGTGGGTATACTAGAGTGTACACACGTGTATACTTATCCCTCCTAGGTAGCAGGTATACGCTCGGTGTGTCTACACCTAGTACACGGGTATGCGTAGCTGATGAGGGTATGGGGCGTAGGGGCAGCAGGGTTGGGCTTTGGGTGTCTTAGGGCTGTCTCTATTGGGGAGTGAGATGCTCCTTGTAGGACTAGTTTATAGGGTCTACCTACAATTATGTATTTTTCTCCGTGATAGATGCTGGGTAAAGGAGGGTATCTCTCCGTGGGTGGTCTGCAAGGCGTTATGATCCAGCTTGTTCCAGCCCATATACCGACAAATATGTACTCCAATAGTTACTCGTTCTAATCCTCCGAATGGCTCTATCTTTACGTCCGTTTTTAGGGTGCTATCACCCTACTATCTACTGGTCAATAGTACAACAATTCTAACTACAAACGTGATGAAACTTCACAGATTGGCGACCCTAGGCTACATAGCTGTGGCTGGGATGTTGCTCGTCTCCTGCAGCAAGGAGACCCCTCGGCAAGAGAAGAAACCTAATGAGACGACGAAGCCTGTCGTGCCCGAGACCCCTAAGATCCCCGGCGAGGCTCATGTAGCAGTCGCTGCTCCTGGTGGGCTAGAGGCTGCGCTCAAGGGCGAAGACCTAGCCAAGCTTACCAAGCTCGTCGTCCGCTCGGGCACGCTGAACCAGGCTGACCTAGACTATGTGACGAAGAGCCTCAAGATCCAGGAGATCGATCTCAGTGCTGCGACCCTGAGCCTTGGGGAGAAAGACAAAGGCTTTGACAGCAATAGTACGCTCAAGAAGATCGCCGCTCCTGCCAATATAGAGAAGACGCAGAAGGCATGGTTCTCCAACACCCTAGTGACTGAACTCGTTTTTCCCCGGCGATAAGCTCAAGAGCTTCGGTGGAGCCGTCTCACAACGAGAAGCTGAAGAGCATCGTCCTGCCTAACTCTGTCGAGGAGCTCGGTGTCGCAGCCTTTGCCAATAGCAACTTCGAGACGATCACACTCTCCACGAGCCTAAAGAGTATCCCCGCCGAAGCCTTCAAGGGTTGCCGTCGTCTGACGAAGCTCACGATCCCCTGCCAGTGTGGCGGAGATCGAGGACAATGTCTTCGCTGCTTGTGCCAAGCTCAAGGGAGATCGTCTTCACGTGCCCCTACACCGAAGTTCACCGCCAACGAACTAGACGAAAATGCCTTCGAGGGGCTACGACTTCACGGCTATTGAGCCCTAAGATCGCCGTGCCTAAGGGAATGAGGCCGACTACCTCAAGGCGCTGGGCTGAGGGCGCAAGGCTCGGAGCGCACAGTGGTTCGTCGAGGCCGAATAAGAGACGAGCATTACCTATCCACGACCCTCGCACAGCCCTCCGCTCTAGCCTCCATGATAGAAGAGGGCTGTGCGGTCATCATCTATTCTCACTCAGATATACCACTATGAACTGCAAGAAGCTAATCGCCCTCTGTAGCATGGCTATCCTAGTTGGCTCGACGATCGTTGCCTGTACCAGGACTGAGCCAAAGGCTAAGAAGGAAGAGAATACTAATGGTCATTCGGGAGCCACGAAGAAGCCAAATAATCCAGCTAACCCCACCAACCCTAACCCCAATGATCCTCTGCCTGCCCTACGTGAGGGCGAGGTACGGGTCGCTGTCCCTCAGGCTGGGGGCTGAGGCTGCCCTCAAGGGAAGGATCTCTCGAAGATCCGTATCCTGCTCCTGACCTCTGGAGCTATCAATCAGGACGACTGTGACTTCATCCGTTACAGCCTTCAGAAGCTCGAAGAGGTAGACCTAAGCCGTGTCGCCCTCGGGATAACCGATGATGAGTATGGGCTGAAGGACAACAAGAGCCTCAAGAAGATCATCGCACCAGCTACGCTGAGACGTATCGCCACGGGGTGGTTCAGCTACACCCGTGCCGAGGAGATCGTCTTCCCTGGGGACAAGCTCCGTATCTTCGGCGGGGCGCTCTTCAACGAGCGGGTTAAGAAGATCACCCTCCCCGAGTCGGTGGAGGAGATCCTACCTGAGGCCTTCTGGAACAACAATAAGATGGAGACGATCAACCTCCCCAGCAAGATCAAGATCATCCCTGCCCGTTGCTTCTACTTCTGCAAAAAGCCTCAAGTCCATCGAGATACCCCGCTGGGGTGACGGAGCTACAGACTCAGGCCTTCGCCGAATGTATACAGCTGGAGCGCATTACCTTCCTCGGGGATGCTCCTGCCCTACAAAAGGGGACGAATGGCCAGCTCCTCAATCCCTTCGGATCGGTTGTGTGGGAAGAGGGGGGCAAGCGCAAGTGCGTGATCCGTGTCCCCAAGGGCAAGACACAGAGCTTCCTAGACAAGTGGCAGTGGTCTGCGGACAAGGCTAGCCGCTTCGAGGAAATCTAACGAGCAGCCCAGCCCATGCACATACCGACATATATAGGCCGGTGTCGAGCTCGTCTGTCGGCTCTAGCCCTATCGGTCATAGCGCTTGGTCTTCTCGGCGGATGCTCGCAGACCCGACCAGACCGTGGGGATGAGGCCTCCACCGTGAGCGATGATGTGCTCGTGCACTATCTACGACAGCAGATAGATACGGATGCTGCACGGGACGCTCCCGAAGCCAGCTATGCCGACTACATCGCCCCACAAGACTATCCCGCACAGCAGGAGCGTATGTGGGAGCTGTGGCGCAGAGTCAAATGCCGAGCGACTCGCTACCCAAGCCTGGGCGATAGGTTCGCTCAATGCACTGGTCTGGAAGATCCCTCAGGGCGAAGAGATGCAGCTGCGTCTCTTCGCCCAAGGGTCTAAGCCCGAGGCTGGCTACCCCTTCTTCATTAACCTGCATGGCGGAGGGCGATACCCCAATGAGCCAGGCCCCTGGACCTCGGAGATCAACGAGCAGGAGTGGTATACCCTCATGTCCTTCACGGATCGCTACCCCAATCGCCCTGCTCTGTACTTCGTCCCTCGTATGGCAGATGATCGCAAGGGGAGGTGGCACTATGCTCCGCAGCGTGTCGCCTTCCGCCGAGCCTATCAGATAGCGGTACTTAGGGGCGATGCAGATCCCGATCGAGTCTATCTCACGGGTATATCCGAGGGGGGGTATGGAGCCTTTCGCCTAGCTCTCTATATGCCTGACTACTTCGCTGCCGTTGGTCCCTTGGCTGCGGCTATCGAGCATCTGGAGCTAGCGGAGAACCTACGCAATGTAGCCCTGCGCTTCGACGTCGGGGCACGTGACTACGAGTACGATCGTAGCCTCAACGCTAGGGACTGGCGGGACAAGCTCGATGAGCTAGCGAAGGCGAACCCCGGGGACTTTATCCACGAGAGCAATATCATCCCCGACCACGGGCATACGATCCCCTATCTGACGATGACTCCATGGCTAGCTCAGCACAAGCGACGCACCTACCCCAAGCACATCAGCTATACCTACTACAATATCGATGATGGCTTTCTCCGATGGTGTCTATTATCTGGGCTTCGGTAAGGTGAAGCACAGCAGGGATGCGCGTCTACACCTAGATGTGCAGCATGAGGGCAATACCTTCGAGGTCAAGAGCAAGCTCCTCAAGGGGACTGCTGAGGGCTCGCTGACGCTCTATATCGACGAAGTGGACTTCACTAAGCCCGTTGTGGTTCGGCATAATGGACGGGAGGTATTCTCGGGTATCCTCAAGCCCAGCAAGGGGGTGATGGCGGAGGCCATAGCCCGCTTCGGTGACCCCTAAGAGAGTCTTTCCCGCCAAGGTCAATATCCCACTCTAAGGCGAGTCACTACAATCCCGCTCTCGCACACAAGTGGCCCCTGATGGCATCCCAAGGACGCCATCAGGGGCTACTGTATGAGCTCCAGCGTGTATAAGTCTTCGCTGGCAGCTCTTGCGCTGTAGTGAGATCAGTGCCCCGAGTCGGAGGCGGTGAAGCGACAGCGTGGGTAGTTACTACAGCCCAGGAAGGAGCTATATACGCTTTGGCGAACGAGCAATTGCCCTCCACACCTCGGACAAATACGGCTCTCGATCAGTCGCTGTCGCTCCTGCACTCTTGCCCGAACGTATAGGATATGCCGCTTCGCTGCTTTCGATCCCCGGACATCACTGGTGTGGATAAGATCCTCAAATGAGGCCACTTCTTCGGTCGTTAGCCTTTCCGTCGAGTGGCTCAAGATGAATTCCGTAGCTGGCTCAGGTATACCACACGCTCATCCATATACCCCTTTAGCTCAGCCCTATCGAGGAAGACCACGATCTGAACGAACCGATTTAGAAGTATCCCCAGTAGCCCTGTGAGAGCTCTGGTATGGGCATAGTTCTGTCTGACTGGGTTGCGCAGGGGAAACTTCGTCCCGTATATATTTTGTGTCCAGTATTCAGCATGCCTTCTCCCATAGATCCAGCCCTTGTAGTTCTTTGTCTCGATGACGAAGATGCCGTAGGGAGATACGACGATGTGGTCGATCTGTGTGGATCTACCTCCCTCCCGAAGGTGTATATTATCAAACGGAAAGTAGCCCTCAGGGAGGGTAGATAGGGACAGAGGAGACACGCTTCTCGCCGATCCGCCCTTTCGATCTTTGCTTCATTCCATTTAATGAAAAGCGATAGTAGGAGCAGGACAAAGGGTAAGAGGTAGAAATAGCGACATCATCTGCGTTCGTATGCTATTTGTTCGTAGGGGAGGATGGGGGCTCTCCGTTAAGTAGGGGCGGGAGACTGCGGGCTGATACCTCCTTGGGGGTATTGCTTGAGCTTATATTCTGTTCGTTATTGGCTTTACAGAGAGCGGAGTCCGAGCCCCATTCCCGTCTATTCGCTCTTTGGTGAGACCTACGAGGGTACGCTTTGTACAGCGAGGGAGGGACTCAGGACTGTATCTGTAGGTGGCTGGGGATGGGAGGAGTCAGCTTCATATAGGCGGGATGTTGTACACAAATGTACGACCCGATCACCGAGGTATAAAAGACCAAGGGAAAGGGATGCCGTGGGACAGCCTCTGTCAAGGAACGAAGCCCCTACGGCGTCCTCTCTGAATGCCGTAGGGACTTCCCTGTTTTAGCACAACATCCGCACAAGCACTTGTGTCTACTACGTCCCTAGCCTACAAGGTCGGAGGTAGTGGGCTAATAGGGGGCTCAGTCTTCCCCCTGCCAGTGTGGCGTAATATAACAAGTAGGGCGCAGTGAGCCCCCAAGTGGGGGGCTATCATAGGGCTGACGCATGATCTCGCTTGCACACTCCAGCCTTTGGATCTTCGGGGATATTAGTTCATATCCCAGGGAACCTTAGCCCATCCCTAGAGATCCTACGTATTATCGCCAAGAAACAGACATACAAGCGAGCCCTACAGAGGATATACTTAGAGCGAGGTAGTGTACACGCGTGTATACAGTTGTGTACACGTGGGTATATAGTTGTGTACACACGTGTACACTCATCCCTCCTAGGTAGGAGGTATTCGCTTGGCATATCTAGCCTAGGATATAAATACTTCTATCTTCGGCGTATGCTCCTTGGCGACCTTGCCCTCGCACTATAGTGAATTCATGCGTCAGCCCTAGGGGCTATCACCACCCTGATGGGGGTGTGCAGTGCGATCCCACGAGGTAGAGGAATTCCCCGTCCTCATCCAACTCCCTTTGTATCATGCTGGGCGATGCGGAATTAGCGTACATGCCGAGAGGCCTCGGCGTACATACCGAGAACGGGTCTGTGTGCATACCGAGAGGACATCAGCGCTCATACCGAGAGCGTGAGTGCGCTCTCGGTATGTTCGTCTCCGTCACCCACATAGGTGATTGAGGGCCAAGATTACGTGGCCTCTTCGGGGTGTATTATGTGTGGGGGAAGGGGTGCGGAGAGAGGGGCTTAGTTAGGTCTCCTCTCCTCTGCTTTGTGCGGCGTGTGGGCTGTACCCGCTCTGGTCATTAGATGGGTTGTGCTATCTCCGCAGAGATAGGGATGCCCTAGCAACTTGTGCTGGCGGGGCTCGCCTTTAGAGCGAGAAAAAGCTAGCCCCTCGGTGAAGGGGCTAACTAGATGTAGATGAAGGGTAGGTGTCTACCCCTTAGCGGATGCCAAAACCAAAAAGGCACCCCTCGAGGCATCTTGACGCTGCGAATAGAGATGTACAGAGTCCGTGCTGAGACTGTCGGAACGAGAATATGCGGGCATACGTTCCTCTGTCGTGGGGAGGGGGAGTTACTCTGCATGCGGAGGACTTCTCCAGGCTGCATAGTGGTGGCAAGGTAGCCCACACGGATGATGAGGGCGATGAGTAGCAAGACCGTCAGGTTGAAGAGTACTCGTTTCATTGTGAGTGTGTATTTGTGTGGCGAGGGTATTATTCTCTTTTGCAAAGGTACTACTTTTTACCTCATCTATACCACCCCCTACGAAGAAGTCCCTAGGTGGCTGGTCTTGAGGCTAGTAGTTGTTGGCTTTGGGGATGTGAGATGTCGCTAAAGCAAGGGGTGGAAAGAGGGGCTGGCGAAGGCTCGGCCATGTGACTTGGTGCGGGGCATATATATTGGCTTGGGGAGGGGATAATGAGCGAAGGCTATATCCTCAGGATGCGGATATAGCCTTCGCTTGTCTGACCTAGCCTCGGAGGACTAGGGTCGGGAGGGGGCGCCGTTGTTCGGGCGAGGAGGTGATTACTTCTTACCCGTCGTAGCCTTAGGAGCGGCAGTCGTGGCTGCACCAGCCTTGATACCTAGGGCGTCCTTGACGGCCTGAGTGAGGTCGAGAGCAGAGCTACCAGTTGCAAGCAGTGCGCTGGACTCGAGGATATAGGCACATCCCTGAGCTTCGCAGACCTTGCTGATGGCTGTGGTGACCTTGGTGCGGATAGGAGCCATGAGCTTCTCGTGCTCCTTCTGCACCTCTTCCTGCATCATCTGGTAGCTATTCTGTATGCGAGCCTCCATCTCCTGTAGCTCCTGCTGGCGACGCTTCTTGATGACCTCGGTCATGGTCGCTTCTTCCTTCTGATAGGCCTCAAGCTTGGTCTTGAGCTCGTCCTGCATACGCTCGATCTCAGCATCGTACTGCTTAGCGAGATCCTGGATCTTCGTAGTAGCAGTCTTGACATCGGGGAGAGCCTCCATGATGGCAGTGGTATTGACGATACCGATCTTCTGCTGAGCACGTGCGGGGAGGATGAGCGGAAGCATGAGGAGCAGTGAAATCAGAAACTTCTTCATTTGTCTGTCTTGTTGTTACGTTTTATTTTTGAGATTGTTATTTGAGCGTGGTTTAGCGGGCTAGGCCAAGCTTGGCTACGAGGGCTTCGCTGACATCTAGTGCGGGGTCGGCGTAGACGATCTTGGAGGAGGTGCGGTCGATGATGAGCTGGTAGCCTTGAGCTCGAGCGAGCTCCTTCATTGCAGCCCAGACACGATCCTGGATGGGCTTCATGAGCGCTTCGCGCTTCTTGAAGAGCTCACCCTCGGGGCTAGAAGTACTTACGCTTGAGTTCGTAGGCTTGCTTCTCGACGGAGACGATCGCTTCCTCACGAGCCGTCTTCTGCTCGGCCGATAGGAAGGCGACCTCGCCTTGGTAGCTCTTATAGGCAGCCCGTGCTTTGTTCTCTAGGGTGGTCACCTCGCTCTGCCACTTCTTGGATAGGTCACTCGAGCTGGCGGTTCATCACCTCATAGGGATGGGTCTTTCTTTAGGATGTACTCCATGTCCACGAGAGCGATCTTCTGAGCCCTCGGCAGCCCCCCAAGAGAGGAGGAAGAGGGCGAAGAGAAAAAGAATCTTCTTCATAACTTGCATACGCTTATTTAGGTGAAACAGTGGGTTTGTCGGGATACTGCGCTCTCGGTGCGGACTAGAGGTCACGACCGAGGACGAAGTGGATGTTGCTACCGCCACGCTCCTGATAGCCGTTGGGGCGGTCGAAGCCATAGCCCCAGTCGAGACCAAGCAGACCGATCATAGGCATCATCACACGTACGCCGAGACCGGCGGAGCGCTTGAGGTCAAAGGGATTGTAGCGGCTGATGTCCTGCCAAGCGTTACCCGCCTCAGCGAAGGCGAGCACCCATACCGTAGTCGATTGCTCGAAGATCAGCGGGTAGCGTAGCTCGAGGCTAGCACGCATGTAGGAGTAGGCGTAGTCGTAGTTAGCACCTGCGATAGAGCCGTTCTTGTAGCCACGTAGCCCGATGGTCTCGTTCATGTAGCTCATAGAGCCCGACATCATATCCCCCCCCATGTAGTAGGTACCGAAGGGGGAGCGCTTATACTTGTTGTAGCTATTGATAATACCCCCTTCTACACGAGCCATCAGTACGGGCGTACGCTTGACCGTCATGGGGTTCATCAGAGGGAGGTAGATCTTCCCTGAGTACTTCCACTTGTGGTACTCGATGAAGCGATAGCGGTCGGAAGAGGGTAGGTTGGGGTTCGAGTAGTCCTTCTTATCGAAGAGCGAGTAGGGAGGGTTAGACTCACTGAGAGGAGAACTCGGATGCACGACGAGTGTAGACGGGGTTGTCGATGGAGTTACGGTCGATACGTAGCTCTACGTTGATGTCGTTAGCACTACCGTGGTGGAAGTTCTCGAAGGTGTTGTATACCCAGTTGTTCAGTCTGTAGTGGGTGTAGTTGAGCGACGCAGTGAGCTGGAACCAGTTGTCAGGCCAGTTCAGTCGTCGTCCGTTAGCTATCGAGAGCCCGAACATACTGAGGGACTTGTCCGAGTCGTATGAGTTCTCATAGAGGGTGGAGGCACCTTCGTTGTAGTTGTTGTAGCCATTGTTGTAGCCGTAGCCTCCATAACCATAGCCTCCATAGCCGTACCCGCCATATCCATAGCCTGGGTAGTACCCCATGTTACGCACCTGTCCTGAGTAGTAGCGCTGGTCGATAGCGGTAGTACGGGGAGTAGAAGGCACTTACGGATGGGAGGTTGGGGCGTTTCTTGCCGAACCAAGGGTCACTGAAGGAGATGCTCAGCTGGTTGTAGTAGCGGGCATTCGTCTGTCCCGAGATCGAGAGCTTCTGTCCGTCCCCCTGAGGGATAATCCCCTTGTACATGCTGGGTCGGAAGAGGTTCTGTATCGAGAAGTTGGTGAAGGTAAAGCCTATCGATCCGATGATCCCCGTCTGGCTCCACCCGATCGAGAGGTTGAGCTGGTCGTTGCTCTTAGGGGTGAGGTCATACTCGATGTCCACAGTCCCGTTCTGAGGGTTAGGTACGGGCTTGGGGATGGACTTCTCAGCGTCAGAAGTGTCCGAGCTGGTTGAGCATACGGAAGGAGTTCATCAGATCCTCCTTGCTGAAGAGCATACCGGGCTTGGTATAGAGCTCACGGCGGACGACATCTTCGTAGACGATATCGTTACCACGGATCTTGACCTTGTCGATGGTGGCTCGTAGCTCTTCGGTGATGCGGATGTCCAGAGAGACGGAGTCTCCCTCGATATTGGTCTCCACGGGGTCTACACCTGCGAAGATGTAGCCATTATTGTAGTAGAGGTTGCTCACTGCATCCTCATCTATGGATAGACGGTTCTCTAGTCGCTTCTGGTCGTAGACGTCTCCTGGACGGACACCGAGTACCTGCTCGAGGACGGAGGCGGGGTACTTGGTGTTCCCGACGAAGCGTACGCCCTTGATGTAGTACTTCTGACCTTCGTTGAGCTTGAGGTAGATGTCTACCTTGCGCTCACCTGGTACAGGCACGATGCTGTCGGCGATGAGCTCAGCGTCTCGGTAGCCGAAGGAGTGGTACTTCTTGATGAGGTTCTGTAGGTCTTCCTTGTAGTCGGCGTCTACGAACTTCTTTTGCTTGAATATCTTGAGCAGGGAGGAGAGGGCACGACCACGGGAGAAGGAGAAGCCTTCGTTGGTCTTACCCATAGCCATACGTAGCTGGTGTGGGGTGAGTGCTTCGTTGCCCTCGAAGTAGATGTTGCGCACCTTCGTCTTGCCGCTGCGGTCGATGTCGATATCGAGGGTCTACGTAGCCCCGTTGTCCAGGGCTGTTGGTCTGCTCGATCGACATGCGCATATCGCGGTAGCCCTTCTCGTCGTAGTACTTCTTGACGAGCTGGCGTGTGCGGTCTAAGACGTTAGGTGAGACTTGGATTCCCTTTCTGAGCCCCATGACGCTTCTCGAGGTCCCTCACGGTCGCCCTTGGAGACACCGGTGAAGGTGACGGCATTGATACGTGGACGCTCGGTGAGGGCGATCTCGATGAAGACCTTATCTCCCTCGTAGCGACGTATGATTACCCGAGCGTTGGAGAAGTATCCCGACTGTAGGTAGCGGTTCACTGCCGAGGTCAAGGCATTGCCTGGGATCTGGACGGCATCACCTACGTTGAGGCCCCTGAGAGGCTACTGAGGACGAAGTCGTCGTAGCTCGTGGAGCCCGTGATCTTGACCTCTGCGATGGTCTTGGTGACGGGGTGCTCGTAGTTCACAGCAGGGTACTGCACCACAGGCCCAGTGGCTGTGGTGGTCGAGTCGCTCACGGAGCGAACCGTAGTGTGGGGCTTAGCCTCTAGGACACCTACCGAGAGGAGGCAGGCCACGAAGAGGAGTGCGGGGAGTCTATTGCGCATAGAGTCTTTATATCGTCGAGGTGTGGAGGGGCAGTAGCCTAGGGCTAGTCCTCCAGTTGTATCTGTTCACTTGTCTTGCCGAAGCGTCGCTCACGGGAGGCGTATGCCTCTAGTGCGGCTTCGAGGGGAGCCTTGCCAAAGTCAGGCCAGTAGACTGGCGAGAAGAAGAGCTCGGAGTAGGCAGCCTGCCAGAGGAGATAGTTGCTGATGCGCTCCTCGCCCCCTGTACGTATGAGTAGGTCGGGGTCGGGGAGGTCAGCTGTGTCGAGGTAGCTCGTGATGAGCTCCTCGGTGATGTCGGCCTCCTGGAGCTCGCCTCGGTGGATCGCCCCTGCTATACGGCGGGTGGCTCGGGTGAGCTCGTCTCGGGAGGAATAGCTGAGCGCTAGCACGAGGGTGATCTGCTTATTGTCCTTCGTCCTCTCGATGCACTCATAGAGCGACTGGCGTGCACGCTCGGGTGAGGCGACTGAGGTCACCGATAGCCCGTAGGCGCACACCCTGACTCATGAGTTCGGGGGTCTCGGAGTGGATCGCAGAGACGAGGAGCTCCATGAGCGCCTCTACCTCCTGCTGGGGGCGTGCCCAGTTCTCTGTACTGAAGGCATAGACCGTCAGATACTCGATACCTAGCTCAGCGGCTGCACGCAGAGTCGCACGTAGGGCATCCTGCCCTCGTATATGCCCCTCGGCACGTGGTAGTCCACGCTGCTGTGCCCAGCGTCCGTTGCCATCCATGATGATAGCCACGTGGCGGGGCACTCTGACCCTGGGCTGGGTCGTCTCCTGCTCCTCTAGTCCCTCTGTGGCAGACCTTGTCTTTGACACGCTTTCTTTGCTTTGTTTACTATCTAACGAGGTTTTACCCTCTACAAATATACTTATTATCTCTAGTAGCAGCCTTCGCCAGCTGTCCGACCAACTCGCCAGCTGACTCCGAGGCTCCAGTAGCCGTAGCTATCGTGCCCCTTGATGGCTGCCTCCCCCCATCCATGTGGGTTCGCCATCCAGGCGGTGCCTGCACCGGTGACCTCTAGGCGGTCGGTACCACTGCGGTGGTGCGTCCAGCTGGCCGTGAGGTCGAGGCGATGAGTGAGGCGATACTTCACCCCGAGGGTGAGGTAGGCGCTCGGTGCGATGAGGGTATGGGGATAGCCCTTGCCAAGGAGAAGTCCTAGACCAGCCCCTAGGTAGGGTGTCCACGAACGTGTCCCTAGGTAGCGCTGCCCATCGCTGTAGGCGAAGAAGTGATATTCGCCCCCGAGAGAGAGGTCTATGATCCTCTGCTAAAGGCTCTATCCCCAATCGAGGGGAAGGCATTGCTGGACGAGGAGAGTCCTCCCTTAGCCTGCGGTAGCCAGAGCTGGCTAGCCAAGGCTGCAGCGTAGTCCTAGGGGACGGCGAAGGGTGAGTGCGAGACTTGCCCCCTGCCTGCCGAAGGCTCCCCGATCGCCGACCTCTCCTACATAGTAGGCAGAGCCTAGGGCGATCCCGATCTCATACTTGTACTCCTGGGCACAGAGGCTCTCGAAGCCTCCGGTGAGCCCTAGGGCTAGGAGCCAGCACCATCGTAGCCCGTGGCGGATGCGCATAGTCCTAGTGCGAGGTGGGTGAGGGAGTCTGAGCCGTAGAGGCTAGTGGTGCTCCTCTCTGCGGATCGTCCCCTCGTAGAGGTGGAGACGCCTGCCGAGGTGGTGCGGATGAGGTGGATCTTCTTCGTATCTGCCCCTGGAAGGCAAAGATCGAAGAGGAGGCGAAGTCGCTAGGTGTGAGTCCCGCTAGAGCGACAGCTCGCCCTGTCTCCCAGTGTGCCCCCTTGTCTGAGGAGAAGTAGACTACGAGCCCCGTGCTCGTAGTGGCGAAGCGGTAGAGACGGCTGGTGCCCGCCTCCTGTACGATGCTCTCCGAGATGAGTGTCTCGGTGAGCTTGATGTCGGTGGCCTCCTGCCCCCAGTCTGTGCCGTTGGTCGTAATCCATTGGCTGGTGACGACCTTGTTGTCGGCAGTACGTCCCCCGACGAGGTAGAGCCCTAGAGCCCACGTAGTCGATCCCCCCTTCGGCGAAGCTATAACCGCCCGTGATGGGGGAAGGTCGCTGGGACGTCATGCCCCATGCGAAGCCCCTCTGCTGGGGTGTGGGTGGCGAAGGCATAGCCACTGCCCTTAGGGATAAGGAGAGCTAGACGCTCTGCACGCTCCCCTCGGGAAGTGTCCCGAGGATGCGGGTCGCCGATACTCCCGAGACAGCTGTCCAGCTAGAGCCTGATAGGGCTGTAAAGCTTGCCTGCCGAGGTCGTGGCAAAGAGTGTCCCCGAGGTGAAGCGACGGATGAGAGTCACTCTCCCGAGGGATACCTGATAGGCTTCCTGCTGTCCAGCTTGTTGGGCTTCCTGCGAAGTAGCGAACGTCGTTGGTGCCGCTTGGGGTCACATAGTAGCAGTAGCGCTGTGTCCCTACGGTGATGAGTGTCGCTAGAGCCGAAGAGATGGAGGAGACCCGATACACCCGAGATGGTCTTCCAGGCGAAGGTCTGAGGGTCATTGGCATATTTCTCCAGGTGCACACGGTAGGTGTACTGGTTGCCGTCGCCTAGGCGGGGGTTGGTCTCCTTGTTGCGTATGCGCACCATGAGGTCAGAGACCCCACTGCTGAGGTCATAGACCTTACCCTTCTTCCATTCCTCGAAGGTGCCATTCGTGCCGACAGCGACCTCCACGACCGTACCGCTCGTGGCTACGGGGGTGATGCTCAGCGTCACCTTCTTGAGGGGCTGGGCATAGGGTAGGGGATCAGGGTTGGTGATCGAGCCACCGATCCTGGTGGCGGATCGAAGACGACACGCTCGAGGGCGGCCTTGGCGTCCTTATCCTCTGAAGAGAGGCTGAAGGAGCGAATCTGTCCGTTGAAGAGCTGGATGTCCTCCAGCTGTGCTTTCTTGCTCTTACAGCCCACTAGGGCGAGCACGCCAAGGGCAAGTGTAGGGATGAGTCTCTGTGCGATACGTCTCATGCGTCTGCTCTATTATATAATATGTAGTCAGCGTCTATAATGGTGTAGCCTGTGTCTGCCCCTCTGAGGGGACGATGCTACCTAATGTACTAACGTTGATCGGGTGGCTCTCGTCTTCCTCCCTACGTCTCGACCCTGCACGATGGGGGGCGGGACGCTAGATCGGATCACAGCAAGCCTAATCTAACTAGGGCACAAAGGTATAAAGAAATTGCTTGACCAGCAGAGCCCCGTGCATATTCCACTTATAAGAGCGGTCGTGGGGAAGCTTCTCATCAAGAGCAAGACCCACGAGGAGCGTCCGAAGTAGAGTCGTGGCCGAGGACGTAAAAAGGCGCAGATCGACTCATACCGCAGATGAGGAGAGGGCAAACATACCTCGCCTTATCTGCTCGCTGTATGCTAGGCGAGGTGTCTCTCATCGAGATAGGTGCTTTTCGGGAGACAACGAATCTATGCTCTTTGGATAGAGAGCCAACGACCGCTGACGGATACCCCAGTGTAGTGTGTGTCATTAGGTCGGGTATACTACGTTGGTGCGATAGCCATATCGATACCTCTATCGAAGGCTGTATTCATAGAATGGTTCAGCGAGAGAATAGCCTTGATTAGATGAAGGGGATTCTTCAATGTATACTAATACACCTTTCGAGGGTATGTCGAGAGCTGAGGGGCATCCCTTTATAGGCTTAGGGCTAGGTAGTCGAGGAGCATAGACTCAGGGTGGAAGTATCTGTATCCTAGGTGTTGGGTTGCCAGATATATACCTCCTACCTAGGAGGGAAAAGTATACACGTGTGTATACCTTTGTGTACCCACGTGTACACAACAGTGTACAAGCGTGTACACAACATCGCTCTCAGTATGTCCCCTGCAGGGCTCTCGTAGAACTCCTGATAGGTGGCTAATGCTCCTCTGCCCCAGAGAGATGGTTAGGCCTCCCGAGTGCAAGAAATAATATCGATGCTTTTAGAGCCCGAAAGTGTAGCTGTCGGGGAGTCCCTCAGGGTGAGGACGAGACGTATCGTGGAGGGAGGGGGCTAAGGGATTGGGGAGGAGATGAGTATAGGCTCATGTGGCAGAGCCCCTAGGGAGTGGAGCGAGGGAAGATACATCCACTTGTCTTCATGATGGTCTCTATATCTTTGCTTTATTCGGTAGTAGAGAGGGGACGGAGTGATCTCTCCTGCCCCCTCTCTGATGCGTCTCCTAGGGTATACTTCTTGTGTAGGGGGAGGCTCGGAGGCTCTTGGCAGAGCGGATAAGGTTAAATAGCCCTAAGGGCTCTACCCTGCACCGCCCCCTACTCAATGGGGGACAAGGCCTGCGAACCTCGTGGAGGGAGAGGGGCTGACCGTGGCTGGGACGAAGGGGCGTAGGGGACTTGTAGGGATCGTGGACTCGAGGTGAAGGGGAGAAGGTGGGGGCGAGAGGGTGTGGCCAGGAGGGCAAACCCGAGGCAAGGAGCATACGAGGGGACTACCTATATATGGTGATTTTTGATGGGAGCGAGGCTCTGAGGCTCACGAATAACGTATTTTTGCACATTCCAAAGCCTCTCTGGGGGTGGATAGTCCTCTATCCCAGCCTATATGAGGTCGATAGGTATACTCAATAGTAAGAATAAGAATGCATCGAAAGTTACTCCTTATCCTCACGCTCTGTAGCCAGAGCCTCGTTGCTCTGTCGCAGAGGCCTGATACTCTCCCGGCACGGGAAGCCGAGCATGAGCTCCAGAGTGTGGTGGTCGTCGGGGCACGTATGCCCGAGATCAAGCAGCGCTCTGCCGCCAGCATCACCATCATCCCGGCACGAGACATCCGTGAGATGAGCCAGATCCTGCCCGACATGCAGGCGATCGTCGGGTACTTCGTCCCAGGAGTCCCCCCTACGGGGAACAATGTAAACGAGCGGTACAACACCCTGCGCGGGCGTAGTATCCTCGTGCTCATCGATGGGATCCCCCAGTCTACTCCCCTTCGTGCTACGAGCCGAGACCTCAGGACGATAGACCCCGCAGCGGTGGAGCGTATCGAGGGTCATCAAGGCTACCGCCATCTTCGGTAACGGAGCTAATGGCGGGATCATCAATATCATCACCAGGCAGAGCCGTGAGCAGCGTCCCATCGGGGGGCAGACCTATCTCAGCTACACCGATCACGACTACTTCAGACGCTCGCAGAAGACCTCGGGCTACCGCCTCTCTCAGCAGTTCTACGGGCAGGTGGGGCGCCTGAGTTACCTCGTCGATGGGCTCTATCAGCAGACGGGCTCGGCGATAGGAGCGGATGGAGTCTATCTCTCTCCTCGCTATGGACTCGGAGACACCCGTTCGATCAACGCCCTCGTGAAGCTCGGCTATAGCCTCGGGGAGCGGACGCAGCTGGAGCTGATGTACAACTTCTTCCGCACCCAGCAGGAGAGCCCGCTCGTGGCCTCGGGGGGTAAGTACCTCGTCTCCCCTCGCATTGGTATCCCTGGGACACAGCCCAAGGAGGCTATCCCAGAGGGGCTCCCCTACAACCACAATGCCTACCTCAAGCTAACCTCTCGTGAGCTCTTCGCCCACACCGACCTAGAGGTATCGCTCTTCGGTCGGAGCATCAAGACTGTGACCGACTACCGCAAGCACAACCCACGTACCCCCCGCTGGGAGGAGACCAGTGGACAGGCGATGATGAGGCGCTGCAGGGGGAGCACGGGCACAGCTCCTCTCCTGCCTCAGTCCCTCGAGCATCCTCAGCCTACACCTACTCTATGGGGCAGACCTACAGCTGGACGAGACGAGTCAGCCTCTGGTGGATGGACGCTATTGGGTACCCAAGATGACCTCGGTGAGCTATGCCCCCTTCGTGCAGACCAAGGCAATCCTCTACGACCACCTTACCCTCAAGGCAGGTGCTCGCTATGACTGGATCAATGTCCATGTCCCCTGACTACACCGTCCTGAGAAATAAGAAGACCGACCCCCTCGTACAAGTGGCCTCGGGGACGCTACGCTACCGCAACCTCTCGCTCAATGTCGGGGCGACCTACAATGCGCTGAGGGTCTTCCAGCCCTTCGTCTCCTATTCTCAGGGCTTCTCCATCTATGACCTCGGACGTACCCTCCGTGCGGCCAAGGCTGATGTTCTCTCCAAGATAGAGACCGCCCCCGTGCGGACGCACAACTACGAGGTGGGCTTCTATTCGCCCCTCGAGGAGCTATTTGGCTCTGGGGACACGACTTGACCTACGAGGGGCTGTCTACTACACCTACGCAGCTCTAGGGAGTGACCTCAAGAGCCAGAATGGCTTTGGGTCGTAGACCGCTCCCCACAGCGTGTCTATGGGGTAGAGCTGAGTGCCGAGGCTACCCTAAACCCCCGCCTCTCCCTCAGCGCCTCCTTCCCAGCCCTAGAGGGCGTAAGCAGCTCTCCGATGGCTCCTGGCGAGGCTATATGTCAGGGCAGTCTATCCCGCCCCTCAAAGTCACTGCCCATGTGAGCTATCGCCCCCTCACAGGGCCTTGCCCTGCGCCTCTTTGCCCCTGCACACGGGGAGCCGTGACCGCTTTGCCCCTACGACCAACCGCAGCGACCGGGGTGAGCCAGTACGAGGGAGGCGAGGTCATCCGTGAAGCCCATCACCCTACTCTCGCTCCAGGGAAACTATCGCCTCAGAGCCTTCACCCTTGGACCTCGGGGTGGAGAACCTCCCTAAACACCTCCTATTACCCCATCCAGTCCCAGCTCATGGCACGTGATGCGGAGTATACAGTGGTAATGGGCGGATGATCGCCCCTCTCGCTCGGCTACCGCTTCTAGGGCAGCCCAGCGTCCTCCCCTCCCTCCTGGGGGATAGGGGCAGTCCGTGCGTCGGGACTTCTGACGCACGGACTGCCCCCTAAAATTATATAGGGAGGTCTGCAGGGGCTTTCGTATCTTTGTTTAACTCTTTGTCCTCGACTACTTACTCGTGAGTTATGATTAGACAGATCGTTGTTTGAGAACTATAAATCCATTCATAAGGCGACCATCGACCGAGACGCTATCAGGGATAGGAACGATCCTAGAGCGTTGTCCTCGCTTTCCGAGCATGGGTGGAGCGTCTCATCTCTGCCTGCAGCTCCGAGTAATCCCCACAATGATATGATTACCCATCCTATTCATGCCACAGCGACTATTCCTACTCGATGCTTACGCTCTGATCTATCGGGCATACTATGCCTTCATCAAGGCTCCTCGTATCGATAGCCAGGGACGAAATACCAGTGCTATCTTTGGCTTCGTGCTGATGCTGGAGGACCTGCTGGGCAAGGAACAGCCCGATGAGCTCGCCGTGGTCTTCGACCCTGCGGGCGGGACGTTCCGCCACAGAGAGTACTCCCCGACTACAAGGCTCAGCGAGAGGAGACCCCCGAGGGGATACGTATCGCTGTACCCATCATCCGTCAGCTCCTAGAGGCCTACCGCATTCCTGCTGTGGAGGTGGCAGACTACGAAGCCGACGATGTCATCGGGACACTGAGCCATAGGGCTGCGAGTGCAGGGCGAGAGGTCTTCATGGTCACGCCCGACAAGGACTACGGCCAGCTCGTCACGGAGCAGGTCAAGATGTATCGCCCGATGCAGGGCGGTGGCTACGAGGTGTGGGGCGAGAAGGAGATACTGGAGAAGTTCGGGCTCAGCTCTACCAAGCAGGTCATCGACTACCTAGCCCTCCTTGGGGATAAGGTGGACAATATCCCTGGGTGCAAAGGCATCGGGGAGAAGGGGAGCGCAGAAACTCCTAGCCGAATATGGCTCGGTGGAGAACCTCCTAGCACACGCTAGCGAGATCGAGGGAGCTATGGGAAAGAAGCTCCCTAGAGGGCGAGGCCGATATTCGCACTGCTGTACTACTTGGCTACCATCCGCACCGATGTGCCGCTGGACTACACCCCAGGAGACTACCGGAGGGAGGAGAAGGATGAGGAGGCCGTGCGTCGCCTCTTCGAGGAGCTGGAGTTTCGTACGCTCCCTTAGTCAGGGTGCTTGGCAAGTCGCCTGCGCCCGCCAAGGCTAGCCCACCCTTCCCCAGATGACCTCTTCGCCAGCCTAGAGGAGACGGAGGAGGCAGAGACCCCATCCCCGACGACGATCCCCCCAATGAAGATCGAGGTGCTTCGTGCCGAGACGCTCCCTGCCTTCCTAGAGCGAGCACGAGGGGCGAAGGTGCTTGCCCTAGATACCGAGACCACGAGTGTCGATGCGCTGAGGGCGGAGCTGGTGGCCGTTACCTTTGCCTTCGATGCTGAGACGACCTATTACCTAGATGTCCCTCAGGGAAGAGAGGAGGCTTGCGAGCTACTAGGGCAACTTGCCCCGATCCTCCAGCAAGCGGGCACCCTCAAGGTAGGGCAGAACCTCAAGTACGACCTGCAGGTACTCCGTTCGTATGGAGTGGAGGTCGGGGGTCCTCTCTTCGACACCATGATCGCCCACTATCTCCTCTACCCCGATATGCGCCACGGCTTGGACGAGCTGGCGGACAAGTTCCTCGGGTATAAGATGATGTCCTTTGAGGAGATGATCGCCCCACAGAGCCCTCGGCAGTTTGATCTGCGTCAGGTCGAGCCCGCTCGCCTCCAGTTTTACGCAGCCGAGGACACGCACATCACCTACCTGCTCTACGAGTACCTCTATGAGCGACTCGAGAAGGCTGGGCTCATGAAGCTCTTTACAGAGGTGGAAATGCCTCTGGTGAAGGTACTCCTTGGCATGGAGCGAGAGGGGGTAAGGCTAGACAAGTCGTGCCTCGGTCGTCAGGCAGGTGAGCTACAAGGGGAGCTGGCTCGTCTCGAGGGTGAGATCAGTCTCCTCCTCGGGCACAGCATCAATGTCAATAGCAGTCGGCAGGTAGGCGAAGCCCTCTTCGACGAACTACAGATCGTGGAGAAGGCCAAGAAGACAAAGACCGGAGGCTATACCACGAGCGAAGAGGTGCTGGAGAAGCTCCGAGACAAGCACCCTGTGGTGGAGAAGATCCTCGACTACCGAGGCGTGAAGAAGCTCCTCAGTACCTACGTAGAGGCGCTCCCCGAGCTGGTCTACCCAGATGGGAAGATCCACACGACCTTTAACCAAACCATTGCGGCTACAGGGGCGTCTCTCCAGCAGTAATCCCAACATCCAGAATATCCCCATCCGTACCCCAGAGGGGCGAGCCATTCGTGAAGCCTTCGTCCCCGAGGAGGGCTGTACGTTCCTCAGTGCCGACTATTCGCAGATCGAGCTTCGCCTGATGGCGCACTTTAGTGAAGACCCTGCACTGATCGAGGCCTTCCGTTCGGGTCAAGACGTGCATCAGGCCACCGCTGCCAAGATCTACGGCCCTGAGCCTGGATGAGGTGTCGGCAGATATGCGCCGAAGGGCAAAGACGGCTAACTTCGGGATCATCTACGGTATCTCCGCCTTTGGCCTGAGCGAACGTCTCTCCATCCCACGGCGAGAGGCCAAGGAGCTGATTGATGGCTACTTCGCCTCCTACCCAGGTGTAGCCCGCTATATGACCGAGGTAGTCGAGGAGGCTAAGAAGCGGGGCTACGTGACGACCCTCCTCTGTCGTCGCCGTCTCCTGCCCCGATATCAATAGTGCCAACGCAGTGGTACGTGGCTATGCCGAGCGAAATGCTATCAACGCTCCCCTCAGGGGCTCCGCTGCCGACCTCATCAAGATTGCGATGATCCGCCTAGAGCAGGCCATCGGTGAGCGAGGCCTTCGCAGTAGGACGATCCTGCAGGTACATGACGAACTGAACTTCAATGTCCCCCTCTCCGAGCTCGACGAGATGACCACCCTCGTACGTGAGGTGATGGAGTCCGTCTATCCCGACCTGCGTGTGCCCCTCGAGGTTAGTATCGGGCACGGTGCCAACTGGCTCGAGGCACACTAAGGCCTCCCCCTTCCCTAGATCCCAACTAAATGATACATCATACTATGGTACGAAAGATCCTCTTTACTCTTACGCTCCTTAGCTCAGTGTCGCTCGTGAGCCTAGCCCGAGAGGAGCGTCCCCTTTGGCTTCGCTACCCTGCGATCTCGCCCGATGGGACGAAGGTTGCCTTTACCTATCAGGGTGACCTCTACACTGTCCCTACCTCTGGGGGCGATGCCCAGCGCCTCACTTCGGGTCAGCGCCTACGAGTGCCACCCGTCTGGTCGCCTGACGGAAGCAGATCGCCTTCACGAGTGACCGCAATAACAGCGGGACGAATATCACATTATCCCTGCTACCGGGGGCGAGGCTCGCCAGCTGACGACCCACTCGGGGACGGAGATCCCCTATGCCTTCACACCCGATGGCGCCCATGTACTCTTCAAGGCACATATCCAGGATCCTGCTCACTCCGCCCTCTTCCCTACCTCTATCTTGACCGAGGTCTATCGGGTAGCCGTCCGAGGAGGGCACGTCCCGAGCTCCTACTAGCTACGCCCGCAGAGGCGATCAGCATGAGTGCAGATGGTCGGCGCATCCTCTATCAGGACATCAAGGGCTTCGAGAACGAATGGCGTAAGCACCATACCTCCTCTGTGGCTCGTGACCTCGTGGAGTATGATCTGGACAAGAATACCTACCGCTATGTCCTACAGCACCCTGCGGAGGATCGCAACCCACTCTATGCTCCTGATGGGAAGAAGCTCTACTTCCTCAGTGAGCGAGGCGGAGGCTCGATGAATGTCTATGAGGGTGACCTCTCGGCAGGTAGCACCGAGGCCAAGGATCTGACTCGCCTCAAAGCGCGATCCCGTACGTTTCTATCTCGTGTCGAAGGGGGCTACTAGCCTTCGGCTACGCTGGAGAGCTATACACCTGACTCCAGGCAGGAACCTCAGCGCATCTCTGTGCGCATCACCAAGGATAGGGAGAGTGACGAGCAGCTCCACCTCTCTATGTCTCGCTCCCTAGGCTCCTCGGCGGTCTCACCAGATGGGAAGCAGATCGCCTTCCTCTCACGTGGGGATATATTCGTCACTTCGGCAGACCACAGCACGACGAAGCAGGTAACTCATGGCTCGTTCACGGGTCGTGGGATGACCTTCGGAGCGGACAACCGCACACTGGTCTATGCCTCTACGAAGGAGGGCTCTTGGGAACTCTATCAGGGCACTGCATCGGACGTAGTGAGCGATCCCAACTTCCCCAATGCAACGAATATCATCGAGGAGAAGCTCTCCCTCGGGGTGAAGGGGGAGAAGATGTACCCTCAGTTCTCTCCCGATGGCAAGGAGCTCGCCTTTGTGCTGGATCGTTCTAAGCTGATGGTCTATAACCTGCAGACGAAGCAGCTGCGCACCATCACCGACGGTTCCCAGCACCACGAACGCTCGGGAGGCATAGACTACACTTGGTCTCCTGATGGACATTGGTTCGCTCTGCAGTATGTCGCTCGGGCACATGCCCCCATAGTGATATAGGGATTGTGAGCGCAGAGGGAGGGAAGCCCGTCTTCAATATCACCAATAGCGGCTACTTCAACACCTCCCCACGTTGGTCGCAGGATGGCAAGGCACTAACCCATATGACCGACCGCTATGGGATGCGTAACCACGCCTCATGGGGCTCGGAGAATGACGTGATGATTGTCTTCCTCACTCGCAAGGGCTACGAACGCTACCGCATGACCGACGAGGAGCGTGAACTCCTGGACGAAGCAGAGAAGCAGGCCAAGGCGAAGGCTAAGACCGACCTCTACCAAGACCACTTTTAGCCAAGCTCGAGCCCCGCACAGCTCGAGCTAGAGGGATAGAGGATCGCATTGTCCGCCTTACTCCCTAATTTCCTCTTCGCTCGCAGACGCTATCCTCTCTCCTGATGGGAAGAAGCTCTATTACTTTGCTTCCCACGAAGGGGAGCTATGACCTTTGGGTGCATGACCTCCTCATGCACAAGACCCAGCTACAGAAGAAGCTCGACCTAAGCTCTCCTTCTTTGACAAGGACAAGGAGGGTAAGACACTCTTCATCCTCGGCAGTAGTCCCCAGAAGCTCGACCCAAAGAATGACGCACTGAAGGCGATCACGATCTCGGGCTCTCGCTCCATCGACCGCGTTAAGGAGCGTGAGGCGATGTATGAGGAAGTCGTCGTGAGGAGGCGGCTCGCTTCTACCGTACAGATATGCATGGTGTGGACTGGGCACAACTGACGAAGCACTACCGCCAGTTCCTCCCCCACATCACCACGAGCCAAGACTTCGCCGAGATGCTTAGCGAGCTACTTGGTGAGCTGAATGTCTCGCACACGGGTGGACGCTATCGTGCATCGGGCTCTGGCTTCCCCACGGCAGAGCTAGGGCTCTTCCTCTCCTCGCCCAGCCGAGGGGATGGGCTACGTGTGGACGAGGTCGTAGCAGGAGGCCCCTTTGACGTCTCCTGGAGCAAGCTCCGAGCTGGTGCGCTCATCATCGGGATCGATGGCACGCCAATCAAGGAAGGGCAGGACTACTTCCCGCTGCTCAATGACAAGGTAGGTAAGCGTGTCCTTGTCACGTTCCGTACGGCAGAGGGAGAGACCATCGAGGAGGTCATTCGCCCCATCTCTCAGGGTGCGCTTTCCTCGCTTCTCTACAAGCGTTGGGTCCGTCAGCGTGCCAGCGAGGTCGAGCGCCTCTCGGGTGGACGTCTAGGCTATGTCCATATCCCTTCGATGGGAGACCCCAGCTTCCGTAACGTCTATTCCGATGTCTTGGGTAAGTATTATGGTAAGAAGGGGATCGTCATAGACATCCGCTACAATGGTGGGGGAAGGCTCCACGAGGATATCGAGTGTTCTTCTCGGGTAAGAAGTATTCCAACAAGTCGTCCGTGGTAAGGACTACGTGAGATGCCCAGCAGACGATGGAACCCACCCTCTGTAATGGTCACCTGCGAAGCCGACTATAGCAATGCCCATGGTTCGCCTTGGGTCTCATCAGCACTCAGGGAGCATAGGGAAGGTCGTAGGGATGCCCGTACCAGGCACTATGACGAGCGTCAATTGGGATACTCTCCTAGACCCAGCACTCTACTATGGATCCCAGCCGTAGGCTATCTGACTGCTGATGGCAAGTATCTGGAGATACCGAGACGATCCCAGATGTCGTTGTGCCGCTAGAGCCACGCAAGGTACTGCAGGACACGACACACAGCTCGAGCGAGCCGTAGAGGTCTTGCTGAGTGAAGTGAAGAAGTAGCAGCGAGATTCTTCTGCGTTAGAGTTAGCCCTTCATCCGACACGTATCGGATGAAGGGGCTAATCCCTTTGACTCGACTCACCGGCTGAGCTTAAGCAGGTAGGGATAGAGGTAGAGCCAGTAGTCTGCGTCTGTCGTACTCTGTAGGTAGTAATAGGGTAGCGCCACCGTCATCGGTGTAGGCGGTGATGGTGTGGGAGCCTGGAGCAGGGCTACTCGACGATAGGCATGATGGCGCTGTAGAAGTACCAGCCCGAGGAGTCGTTACCATCCTCAGTGAGGATATCCACCGTGTCGGGTCTGCCCCCTACACTCGATGAAGTCTACTTCGTAGCTGGCTCTATTGTAGTACCTTAGGTCAGTCACGATGCCCGAGGTCATGACCATAGTGTTGCAGCTGTCGTTACCTCTTAGGTTCACCCCGAGGTCGGCAGCGGTGAGAAAAGCTCCCCAGTAGCCTCGTGGTCTGCAGTGTGCCACGTCCTGCGACGTGTCAGGGCATTCTTGGCTACTGGGTAAGGTGCTGGAGCATCTTGGGGACACAGCCCGTCTCTGCGTAATAGACGAAGGTCTTCGTGGCGAAGTCTAGGAGGGTTTACTATGGTCGTCTGGATACTTCCATCGGGACTCTGTAGCTGGGTATCATCGCTACTTAGTACGAGCTCACTGAGGGTAACACCCCTAGGGTGACGGGCTCATAGAAGCTGAAGGCCTCGGGAAGTGTAGATCGAGGGCACGTACTGTCGTCCCTCCCTCTGGCGTGAACTCCAGCTGGCGGTAGCCCGGATGAAGGCGAAGGCCTACCGTGCCTGCCGTACCTATCGTTACCGAGGTAAGACCCCACTGTGCGCAGAAGACTAGAGACCCGCTGGATAGCCGTATCTCTGTCGCAGGGATCTGAAGTAAAGGGGACGAGGGTCATCTGTGTGCCCTGCTTTACGTCCCTCTAGGAGGATGAGTGTCGCCCTTTATCTCTTTCAGCAGGAACTCAAAGTCACCACCTCAGGGCGGGAGCGGAAGTACTCCGAGGACTTACTGAAATGTAGCAAGGCATCGTTGAAGGTGGAGAAGCATAGTGTGGGTTGGTCTATCGTCGTGACGTCATAGAGCGAGGTCACCGCCGTGGGGTGTAGCTCGGTAAGTCCGGTGACCTTCCCCCTCGAAGTGGACGAAGAAGTTGTAGCCCCCATAGCGCAGACGGCTGTCTGGCCAGTAGGTGAGGAGCCAGTAACCCTTGTTGCCTTCTAGGGCGGTCGGTGTACTCACGTAGCACCTCACGTGTACGTTGGGATGCTTCGCCGAGGTCGCTGAGCTTGTCGGCCGAGGAGCAGGACGGCATCAGGCTAGAGGTGAGGGCGAGCCCCACGAGGAGGCTCATGCAGTATCTCTTCATAGGTCAATAGGGCTTAGTGGATGATGGTGAAGTCTTGGCGGGCAAACTCGGGGTACCGCTTCTGGACATTACTCGCAGCAGCATCCATGTCTAACCCCCACTGCCGTGTCATGTATTCCTTGATGATGGCGAGCTTGCGTTCGATGAGCACTTTCCCCGAGGAACTAGCTCCCGAGGGTGTCACATCCGCCTCCTGCATCTTCGCTTCCCACTCCTCGGGGGTAAGGATGATGTAGTGGGCGAAGAGCTCGGCGAAGTCCTCGTGAGGCTCCTGGCTAGCGTAGTTGCTAATGAAGCCGTATTGGATGGAGCGTTTGCCGTTGCGTGTCCACCAAGTCGTCCACGTACCCCTTATAGTCTAGCGAAGCGATCTTGTCGAAGTCTGTGGTAGGCTCTACCCTCTGGTGGAAGGTATGGGCAGACCCATGATGATCGTACGCAGGTAGGAGGTGCGCAGGGTGGTGATGTAGGACTGGTTCGTCTTTCGATCTGCGCATCCAGTTCGTTGTATCGGGCGACGCTGGTAGCATCGGTCTTGCCTTGTAGGGGCTTCCCGCTCGGCATAGAGTGCCTTTAGGGTGGGGAAGTCAAGATGGTTGATGTCCATGAAGACGATCTCGATCCCGTCGATCGTTGATGCTAGCGTGTAGGTGTTGCTAGGCGGGGGATTGTACCCATAGTAGCCCGTGAGCGATCGCGCCTGGGGGAGAACTGCCTGACGAAGGCCTTGCTCGTGGTCTCGACATAGGGGCTCGAGGAAAAGGTAGCGCAGGACATTGACGAACTGCAGGCTATTCTCCGCTCGTGCCGGTGAGGTGACCCACCCACGACCTATCTCGTACTCCCGATAGCGGTAGAGTACCCTCTATATTGTAAGGGCGGGAGAACTGTTCCTCGATATACTTATCCAGCTCGGACTGGTGCTCTGGGTACTGTACGACGCTCTCCTTGGAGAGGTCGCTGTCGGCACCCTTTGCAGGCCGAGAGGGCAAGGCTAGCCAGAGCGATCGGGGATAGCTGGCGAAGCCTCACGGGGATCCTATTCATATCTTTATCTTGCTAGTGCGCTGGGGACGGTAGGGGGAGCTGTGGAGCTTGTCCTAGCCAGCCTGTGGCGCATGGGTCTTACTATCTGAGAGGGGAGGTCAGGGAGGGCTCGTAGAGGAAGCCTCACTACCTCGCTTGGGGTGCCCCCACTACCTCAAGAGAGGTATCCTCAGTACCTCGAGGAGGTTTGCCCGATACCTGAATAGGGGCTTTGCAGAGCCCTCAGGTAGGGGAGGAGGGAAGGGGATCGTAGCCTTTGTCCTCCGGAGGGAAGGACGACAGGGGAAGGGCTTAGGGACGATTGGGCTTCATGCCTTTGGATATGGCATTCTGAGGATCTCCAGTGCCGTACGATCGTCCCAGCTGGTGAGGGTCTTTGCGACCGAGACGTTGCCCCTATTGCGTGCGTCATGTACATAGCGAGGTACCTCGATGCCATAACGCTTGATGTCTATCCAGCGCAAGCCCTCGTGCAGTGTAGCTATACGGCGACACTGTAGGACATGATGCAGGATCATCTCCTGAGTCTCTCCCCAGAGAGTGCGAAGTCGGGGGTGAAGGGTCTTCTGATCGTCGGTGCGTCTGCCGTGCTGTAGGCTACGGCTTTTGTAGAAATCGACGATCTGAGCCTCCGTAAAGGTCTTGTCACTCACCTTCAGGTAGGCAGATGTCCAGGCATTTAGATCCTGGATAGCCCCAGCATTGTCCCCATTTAGCACCTTAGCCTCGGCACGGACGAGCAGGGTCTCTTCGTAGGAGAAAGGCACAACGATCGTGTTGTTAGCATTGCTTGTGTAGGTGGGGTACTTGGACTGATTGATGATGTCTCTGAAGTTATACACGGGGGAGATGAAGGGCTCCTGCCAGTAGTCGTTCTGAGGGCTCGTGGTCTTTGACCAAATGTTAGCCGCTAGGATGGTCTCGGCTGCAGCTCGGTGGCAGTGCGAGAAGCGACGCTCATGAGCATTCGAGAAGAAGCTGCGGATACCAGAGGTGACAGGGGAGCAGGAGGAAGTTGGCACTCGTAGTAGTACGGCTGTATAGCTTGGCATAGGCATCTTCTGTCTTTGCCCCGACGACGGATGCGTTCTGGAACTCTGACCAGTCCCGAGGGCTCTTGCCCGTGAGTGCGATGTCTGCCGCAGCGATGGCTTTATCCCATTCCTCGTGATAGAGGTAGAAGCGAGCTGCGAAGGCATACGCTGCACTCCTATTGAAGTGATATATAGGTTCGCTGTAGTAGCTGTCAGTGATCAGGGGGAGCCCCTCCTGTAGATCCCGAGCGATGGCAGCGTAGACCTCGGAGACGGTGTTGCGGGTGTACCTTGGGTCAAGCTCCGTCTCAGGCTTGGTCACGTAAGGCACACCAAGGTCGGAGGAGCTGGACTGAGCGTTGTAGTGCTTGCCGAAGACATTGACGAGCACGAAGTGGGAGTAAGCCCGACAGAGCAGCGCTTCACCTCGATGAGGGGCTAGGGCAGAGGTATTGCCCAGCTGATCTATGACCTCCAGAGCCTTATTAGCATGGGCAATCGCGTTGTAGTGCGCCTGCCAGATGGCACGTAGTCCGTCTGCCGTATTGTACTCGGGCGTATCATCCCAGTAGGCGAAGCCCAGCTGGAAGTTGGTATAATTCGGGTTATCCGTCCCGTAGTCATCTATATTGTCGCTCGAGAGCTCTGAGACCAAGGTCGGAGTAGCTGTCGGGTAAGCGTTGATGAGGAGTCTTCGGACGAGTTCGGGGAGTTCACCGTGATGCGATCATCGGGTTGCTCGTCCAGCAGACTATTACAAGAGGTAAAGGCCGCAGGTAGGATGAGGGCGATGATGAGGGCAAGAGCTTTATACTTGTTCATAGGGGATAGCCTTCTATGGGTGAGGATTAGAGCCCGACACGAAGGGTCAAGATCAGTTGCTTAGGCGGTACCATCGACGATAGATACATATACTCGGGGTCGTCGCCACGTAGACGGCTGTCGGAGTAGAGGAGCATGAGGTTCTGCGCCTGAAGCTTCAGAGAGAGATTACGCACAGGTGTGCGGCGGAGGAACTGCTGAGCGAAGGTGTATTCGAGGGAAACCTCCTTGAGGCGCACGAAGTCCGTCTTGGCTGTCCGTGCGCCTGAGATGTTGTAGGCTGTATAGGCATTGGTGATATTGTCTCGCCCGTATTCTTGGTAAGCGTAGTTACTGGGGATGCGGGGAATATTTGTCTTTGCCTCATCACCGGGACGCACCCAACGATCGACGAGGTCACGGGGTAGAGCTCGGATATCATCCATCGGTGTGATATAACGTCTACGCGTGACAGCTCCGAACTGGTAGCTGAGGTTGATCGATAGGGCTAGCTTGCCATAGCGGAGGATGTTGGTGAGGGAGCCTAGGTCGGTCGGTACCAGCGTCCCACTATAACGTAGCGAACTAACATCAGTGCTCTGGAAGTTGAAGTCTCCGAGGGTCTCCGCACCACGATCGTTGAGGAAGCGGGGCATCCCCTTGTCCGTCAGCCCTAGGAAGGGAATAGAGAAGACAGAGGAGAGTGGGTAGCCCTGATAGGAGAAGCCCGAGATATCTGTCATCGTCTTCACCGTGGGGCTAGAGAGTAGCTTGGTGATACGATTAGTCTTATGTAGGTAGGAGAAGCCCGTCTGCCAGGTGAAGGTCTTAGTACGGATGTTGGTGGACATGAGCTGGAGCTGTAGACCCGAGGAGCTAAGCTCCGCCACATTACCACGCTTATCTACCTCACCCCCGACACCCTGTGTATATATGGGGCCTACGAGGTCATAGCTGCGGCGGGTGTACCAGTCTACCGTGGCGGAGATGCGGTTCTTAAATGCCGAGGCTGATGCTACGAAGCTCAGCGTACGAGTCTTCTCATAGGTCAAGCCGTGATTGGCAAGGCTCTTGATCGTTAGCCCTATCTCCTTGGAGTTGGGTCGCCAGGGGATGTCGGAGTAGATACGCTCTAGGGAGTTGGAGACTGATGGGTTATCCGCCACTAGACCATAGGAGACCTTGAGGGATAGGGAGGAGAGGGGACGCAGGCGAGGGAAGAAGGACTCCTTGTGGACAGCCCACCCGAGCTCTACATTCCACGTAGGGAGCCAACGGATGTAGCGTGAAGGGCCAAAACTTATTGCTGGCATCGAAGCGAAGTAGACCGACCAGCGAGTAGCGCTCGTCGTAGCTATAAGAGACCTGCGTGAGGAAGTCCACGTTGTTGTCTACGCCATTCTGTATGGTGTAGTAGTTGCTCCCCTTCTCGTAGAGCCTCTTGAAGGCCTCGGGGATGAAGTAGGCCTGCCTTCCGAGGTCGAAGAGTACGCCGTAGTTGAGGTTCGTATTCGTCTCCGTAGAGCCAACGTCCACCCCGATCTCCCCTAGTGCTCGTGAGCTGATGACGGCCAAAGGTCTCGTGGAAGTCAAGGTTGAACTTGTAGCTCGTCAGGAAGCGCTGTCGGAGCTTGTTCTCCTAATACCTCCCTCGGGGAGGATGGACATCGGGAGAGCAAATGGATTGTCAGGGTCGGTGTAGAGATTCTTATTGTTGTTGCGTATGTAGGTGGACTGCATGGCTCGCATGGAGCGGGCAAGTATGGACTGCTCGGTATTGTCCGTGAAGGTGACGGTATTCGTGTACTTTTAGGTCGGTGACGAAGGAAGCCTTTGAGTTGCTCATCACGTCCCATACGATCGAGCCTTGAATAGAAAGATATTGCTGTGTCTTGTTCTTGCGGTTGGCATCGTAGCTCCTCGAAGATGTTGAAGGGTACGTAGTCCGCGTGTATAGTAGTCTCAGGGCGACAGTGGCTCGGCTGGTAGTGGCAGCGTACTTGATAGGAGACCACCAGACTCCTCACTCGTAGCGTATTCCCCGATGAGCTTTAGCCCGACACGTACGTTCTGTAGGAGGCGGTAGTCGGCAGAGATATTCCCCGAGTAGGTATTGGCCTTATCGGCGATATTCAGCCTGGGTCTACACGAGCCGTCAGTGAGGCGAAGAAGTTTTGTCTTGCTCGTACCTCCATTGAAGCTGAGGGTGTGCTGGTGTACGATCGAGTTTTTGATATAGCTCCTTAAACCAATTGGTGTTCCTACGCTCAGCAGCACGAAGGAATGCAGCACGAGAGGCGGCATCATTCGTCAGTAGTGGGTTACCTGAGGCATCGGTCTTTCCGAAGAGCTCGTACATCTGCCCGATGAGACCTAGATCCTTCTTCGTCCCCATCTCATGGATAGGGAATAGTCCAGCATCTACCATATCCTGTATGAGGGATACGTGCTGCTGTGAGTTCATGATATTGATATTGTTGTAGGACGGGGTCGAGGCCAAGTGAACTCACCAGAGTAGTTAAGTGACTGGGAGCCCCCGAGCCTTGCTTGAGTGCGATCTCGATGACCCCTGCTATACCTCCTCAGCCATAGGCGGAGGTCTCTGTGAGCTCGTCAAGATGCGCACACGCTCTATATTGTCGATGCTTAGCCCGGGGACCTTGGCGGCGACTACCTGCTTGGCATTGGCCCCGATGAAGTCTTCGATGCTACCATAGTCACTACCGAGGATTACACCATTGAGCACCCAGAGGGGCTTGGCACTTCCTAGGATGGAGGTCGCACCACGAGAGCCGGTAGAGAGGGTCATCTCCTCGCTGGAGGCTGTGGCGGTGGAGTCCGTAGGGGTTGTGTGGGCGAGGCTGTCTAGGCTCATCTGTACGTCTAGTGTGCGCCCCGTGGGTACGACGATGCGACGGCTGTAGCCACGAAGGGAGAACTCTAGTGCTTGTCCTTCGTTTAGCTCGATGATGTATAGCCCTTGATCTGTTGTTTTGGTTCCTCGGCTTGTACCTTGGATCGTTACTTGCACTCCTGCGAGGGCTTCTTCCGTGCTCCGGTGACCTTGCCCGCGACTTGTAGTGTCTGTGCCCACGTATCCACCCCCGAGAGGAGAAGGATGAGCACCAACACAAATGATTTAATCTTCATGCAACAATCTTTCTATTAATGCGCCACTAAATTAGTCTTTTTTCTCCTACCCCTTAGCGCTCTACGTATCTAAGGAGGGCATTATGCTGTCTATTGAGGACGATTGACACGGGAGGTGGGGATGGCTCGGGATGCTTTGGTCAGGGGAAGCCCCGGAGGGAATAGGTCGCAGTCACGGCTGACGCATGAAATCACCATAGTGCGAGAGCAAGGTCGTCAAGGAGCATACGCCGAAGATAGAAGATAGAAGTATCTGTGTCCTAGGTGTAGAGATCCCCAGCGTATACCTCTTACCTAGGAGGGATGAGTATACACGTGTGTACACAACTGTATACCCACGTGTACACTATTGTATACACGCGTGTACACAAGTGCGCTCTAAGTATCTCCTCTGTAGGGCTCGCTTGTATGTCTGTTTCTTGGGGATAATGACTAGGATCTTTAGTGATGGGCTAAGGCTCCCTGGGATATGAATACCCCCGAAGATCCAAAGGTAGGAGTGTGCGAGCAAGATCATGCGTCGGCCCCGAGGTAGCAGTAGTACCCTAAGGGGCTTTCTAAGGCTTTTTGTACCTTTGTGCCTCAAAGTAATATAGATAAGACATCTAAGACAATAATGGCAAAGGAACTCAAGGAGCTTACACCTCGCAGTGTGGACTACTCGCAGTGGTATCAAGACCTAGTGATTAAGGCTGATCTAGCCGAGAGCTCAGCGGTGCGTGGCTGTATGGTCATCAAGCCCTATGGCTATGCTATATGGGAGAAGATGCAGCGTCAGCTGGATGATATGTTTAAGGAGACGGGACACTCTAACGCTTACTTCCCACTCTTTGTCCCGAAGAGCTTCCTAAGCCGTGAAGCCGACCACGTCGAGGGCTTCGCCAAGGAGTGCGCTGTCGTGACCCACTACCGCCTGAAGACCAGCCCCGATGGGGGTGTCGTCGTCGATCCCGAGGCTCGCCTAGAGGAGGAGCTCATCGTGCGTCCTACCTCGGAGACCATCATCTGGAATACCTACAAGGGCTGGATCCAGTCCTGGCGTGACCTCCCTATCCTATGTAATCAGTGGGCGAACGTCGTACGCTGGGAGATGCGTACCCGTCTCTTCCTACGCACGGCAGAGTTCCTCTGGCAGGAGGGGCATACGGCACATGCTACGCAGGCCGAGGCCGAGGAGGAAGCGATGCGTATGGTGAATGTCTATGCGGACTTCGCTCGCAACTATATGGCGGTACCCGTGCACGTCGGGGTGAAGAGCGCCAACGAGCGCTTCGCTGGTGCCGTAGAGACCTATACCATCGAGGCTCTGATGCAGGATGGCAAGGCACTACAGAGTGGGACGTCACACTTCCTCGGGCAGAACTTCGCCAAGGCCTTTGATGTCACCTTCACCAACAAGGAGGGACAGCAGGAGCTCGTCTGGGCTACCTCCTGGGGGGTATCTACCCGCCTCATGGGTGCGCTCATCATGAGCCACTCCGATGATAACGGTCTAGTCCTACCTCCCTAAGCTCGCTCCCTATCAGGTCGTCATTATCCCCATCTACAAGAGCCTAGAGCAGCGTGATGAGATCATCCCTATATCCAGCCTCTGCTCAGTGAGCTCAAGAGCCGTGGTATCACCGTGCGCTACGACGATGCCGATAATAAAAAGCCCGGATGGAAGTTCTCCGAGTATGAACTCAAGGGCGTACCCGTACGTCTAGCCCTCGGTGGACGTGACATGGAGCAGGGTACGATCGAGGTCGCCCGCCGTGATACCCTCACCAGGAGACCCTCCCTACGAGAGGATCGCAGACCACGTCGCTCAGCTCCTGGAGGACATCCAAGCCAATATCTACCAGAAGGCGCTCGACTATGAGAGCAGCATACGATCGCGGTGGACAGCTACGAAGAGTTCAAGGAGAAGATCGAGGGAGGGTGGCTTCATCCTCGCACACTGGGATGGTACGCCCGAGACGGAGGAGAAAATCAAGGCAGAGACCAAGGCCACCATCCGCTGTATCCCTCTCCTCGGCGACAAGACCCCAGGCAAGTGTATGGTTACTGGAAGACCCTCTGCCCAGCGTGTCCTCTTCGCCCGTGCTTACTAATCACCTCCCTAGACCTATTTGGATCGCTTATGGCAAGTATCAGAGACGGCGAGAACGAACTCTCCATCCTCGGGCGCAAGACCGAGTACCGGCAGGACTATGCCCCCGAGGTGCTCGAGGCCTTCACCAACAAGCATCAGGGCAATGACTACTGGGTGCGCTTCCACTGCCCCGAGTTCACCAGCCTCTGCCCCATCACCGGACAGCCCGACTATGCGACCATACACATCAGCTATATCCCTGATGTGAAGATGGTCGAGAGCAAGAGCCTCAAGCTCTACCTCTTCAGCTTCCGTAATCACGGTGCCTTCCACGAGGACTGTGTGAATATCATCATGAAGCGATCTCATCGAGCTGATGAACCCTCGCTACATCGAGGTCGTGGGGACTTCACCCCACGGGGAGGCATCAGCATCCTTCCCTTCTGCAACTATGGCCGCCCCGGCACTAAGTACGAGGAACTCGCAAGCCAACGCCTAGCCTCCTACCCCGTACGATGAAGAAGGCACTGGCCATCATCAACCCTATCTCGGGTACAGGCTCCAAGAAGAGCCTGCCCGAGCTCCTCGGACGTGCCTACTCCGACCTCCCCTATGAGCTCTTCCTCACCTACACCAAGGAGGCTGGACATGGCTACGAGCTCGCTCGTCGAGCAGCTAGCGAGGGGTATGCATCACGTCATAGCCGTAGGGGTGATGGTACAGTGAACGAGGTCGCACGTGCCCTCAGTCACACCGATACTGCCCCTAGGCATTATCCCTAAAGGATCGGGCAACGGACTAGCACGTGCCATCGGCCTATCTATGTCAGCCGAGAAGGCCATTGCTACCCTTGTCTCTGGTCGTCGCCTCTTGATCGACTGCTGTGAGGTGGAGGGTATCCCATTCTTCTGTACCTGTGGTCTGGGCTTCGACGCAGCTGTCAGCAAGCAGTTCGCCGAGGCGGACACTGAGAGGCCCGTGACCTACCTACAGACGATGATTAAGAGTACACTCACTTCGTCCCCGACACCTATCGAGTGACGCTAGGCGAAGGGAAGAGACCCTAGAGACCAAGCCTTTGTCCTCGTCGTGGCCAATGCTTCGCAGTATGGCAACAATGCCTATATTGCTCCCGAAGCAGACCTCTCCGATGGCTTACTCGACCTAGCCCTTATTCGCCCCTTCAGTCCCTAGAGGCACCCTATGTCACTCGCGGGATCTGATGCGTCGGCGATTGGGGGGCAACAAGTACTATAGTACGCAGCAGACGACACGGTGTCTGTATCGAGCGTACACACCCGGGGCCTGTGCACGTCGATGGTGAGCCCCTCGAGCTCGGCACGACCATTCGGGTGAGCTTGCACCCCAAGGCTCTGCAGGTCATCGTCCCAGCCTAGTCTCAGGGAGGCTCTAGTTCGCCAGCCTGTGGGCTGGCTCTGCCTACCTCAGCCCAGCTGCCCACCACAGCACTATCTGCGCTCTTCACCCTCCACTGCTCGCAGTCCCGATCTCCACTTCCCTTAGCGGCCTTGCTCGCTCTTTGCTCATTCACCTCTCCCACTACTAGCTTGTCTTTCCCTCATGGCCAAGAAGCGTCGTACACCCCTCCCCACCTCTCGGCGGACGCATAGCCTGAATGTCCTGCTCAACGATAGGGAGTACAAGGCGATCCTCGATCACTGCGACCAGCATCACATCGCCAACCGCTCTAGCTGGATCCGCTCTGTGATCATATCCGAGGTGCTGCGTGAGCACGAGCGCAATGCTCCGATGCTCTTCGGCGAGGATGAGATGTGCAAGCCACGACCTATACGCCCGAGGATGAGCGCTATATGCGCCTAGCACTGGAGGAGGCAGAGCAAGCCTTCCACGAGGAGAGATCCCCATCGGTGCTGTCGTTGTCTGTGGGGGCGAGCGATCGCTCGTGCCCACAACAGTGTGGGAGCGACTCTCTGACCCTACGGCTCATGCCGAGCTCCCTAGCCATCACCTCTGCCACCGAAGCCCTCGGGGAAGTACCTCCAGGGCTGTACGCTCTACGTGACGATAGAGCCCTGTACGATGTGTGCAGGTGCACTCTTTTGGTCTCGGGTAGAGCGTATTGTTTATGGAGCGAGTGAGCCTAAGTTTGGTTATGCGCTCCATGCTCCGAAGCTCTTTCCCCGAGGGGCACGTCTCGATCGGGGGCTTCTCGAAGCCGAGCCCGAGAGCTCATGCAGCGTTTCTTCCACTCCGTCGCTAGCCCTCTCCCCATGGCTCTTTTCCGTCTAGTCTACCCTCTCTCCTACCTGCTCGCTCCGCCCCATCATAGACTCGTGCTGGAGCCCCTCTATAACTACCTCTGTATCTGGTCTAACTGCCTCTGTATCTGGCATTCCGAGAGGGCCAAAACGAACATACCGAGAGCGCAGTTGCGCTCCTATAAAGAACGCCTCCGTCACCTTACATGGGTGACGGAGGCGTTCTTTACTAGTCCATCTAAGCGTTCATTATATGTAGTGTTCTAGCCCTCTCGGAATGGGCGTGATGAGGCTAGTGGTGAGAGCCTAGGTATGATAGGGGGGATAGGGGATAAGTCCAATAGGTCTAATAGGTGCAATGGGTCTAATAAGGTAGTCTGCGAAGTCCTACGCAAGGTGTAGCTAGGTGGCGATGACTGGTAGGATGTAGAGTAGAGCAGGGAGATGGGGTAGATGAGGCTAGGGAGGGTATAGTCGGGTGGTATGGGGATAAGTCTAATAGGGTCTAATAGGTCTAATAGGTGCAATAGGTCTAATAAGGTAGTCTGCGAAGTCCTACCCAAGGTGTAGCTAGGTGGAGGTAGGTCAGTATAGCTCGGTAGGGGGCTAGTATGTATAGGGGAGCTTATATATAGAGCTAGGTACAGGTGTGGTATAGTGGTAGGCAGGTAGGGCTAGTAGGGGGTAGCCTAGTCAGTGATGGTAGGATAGGCTAGTCGGTGATGATATGGTCTATAGGGGGAGAGTAGGGTAGAGGAGCATGGATAGACATAGTGGTGGGCAGGGTAGGGGCTAGTCGGGGGTAGCCTGGTCAGTGATGGTAGGGATAGGCTGAGTCGGCGATGATATGGTATATAGGGGTGAGAGCAGGGGTAGAGGAGCAGGGATAGATATATATCGTGAGGCAGGTAGGGCTAGTAGGTGGTCGGTGATGGTAGGGAGGACGATCGGTGATGATATGGTGTATAGAGGGGTAGAGCAGGGTAGAGGAGGTAGTAGGGCAGGCTCTAGTGGCAGTCTACCTCTCATGGGGTGTCCTATGCCCTCTCTTTCGGGAGATGTTTGGTGTGAGTATTAGACCTATTGCACCTATTAGACCTATACACCTATTAGCCCTAGGGTGAGACTAGGCTAGGACGAAATGAGTAACTTTGTCGATGGACGAGGGTGGCTAATGGTCACCCTAGTTAAGTTACTCGCATCTAGTCTAACCATTATCTTAGATACGACCAATGAAGTTCAGAAAAACAATCTTCCTTACCCACCTCCTCCTCATCGGAGGACTTGTGGGTCAGGCTCAGACCAGTCTCCGAGGAGACTGGCAAGGCACACTACGCTTACCTATGGGGGCTCTTCGCCTCATCCTACATCTTAGCCAAGACGAGCAGGGCAAGTGGCAAGGTGCCCTCGATAGCCCCGACCAAGGTGCCTACGGCCTACGGGTCGATGAGGTGCGGGTGGAAGGGATAGCCTTATCTTGTCTAGCGACCTCCTTCGCTTGCGCTACCTGGGAGCTTCGGGATGCTACGGGTAAGATTCTGGGCACCCTACCCAAGGTGGTGCTGAGCTTCCCCTTGTCCTTGAGCGCAAGATAGAGACTACTCTCCCTCAGACTGCGGTGTCCACCCCTTCGCCCTCACCGCCAGCAGGAGCTGAGCATCCCTATCCAGGCACTAAGGTCACAATAGCAGGGACACTCTCCCTGCCCCAAGGGAGGGTGCACCCATTCGCTCGTGGTCTCGAGTCAGGTAGCACCCTGCAAGATCGGGATGAGACGGTGCTGGGGCATAAGCCCTTCCGCTACATCGCTGACTCACTCCTTGCGGCAGGCTACGCTGTCTTCCGCTACGATGACCGAGGGGTGGGGAAGAGCACTGGGGTCTTCATGGAATCGCACTTCTCGGACTTCGTGCACGATGCCACGGCAGTCGTCCGTAAGCTACATGCAGAGCCGAGCCTTCGGGGTACAAAGATCTACCTGCTCGGGCACAGCGAAGGGGGCTATGTCGCAGCCCAAGTGGCTAGCCGTGAGCCTTCGGTCGCTGGCGTTATTTCGCTCGCAGGCCCAGTCTTTTGGGCTCGATCGTGTCCTGCTGGATCAGATGGATGCTCTCCTCGAGCTCTCGGGTGCTAGTGCAGAGCAGCGGCAGAAGCTCGGTCGGGTCAATCAAGAGGTCTATGCCCTGATGAAGAATAGCGCCTTAGCCCTAGAGCAAGTGAAGGCCGAGGGCACGCAAGAAGCTCGAGGCGCATCAGGAGTTTCTCGGGAGCGGACAGAGCATAGATGTGATCCTAGGGCAGCTAACACCCTTCCTTAGGGCTCCTTAGTCAGGATGTCACGGGGTGTGGCGTAGCCTTCGTGTCCCCTGTAATTGGAATCTATGCAGGGGCTCGATAGCAGGTGCTCCCCAACAATGCCACGGAGCTCCAGCACCTCCTCCCTCAGGCACGTGTGCAGGTCTTCCCCGGCTACAATCACCTCTTCCTCTCCACGCAGAGTGGCTCTCCGCTGGAGTGCAGGCCTCCCTCAGGGCTTTAGCCCCGAGGCGCTCAGTTACCTACGTCAGGAGCTAGACCGCCTAAGTCTAGGACGATAGGGATGAGTCCTACGACAGGTCTTGGGATGGAGATAACGAGGGCGGATGATGCAGACGTGGGATAGTTTGTTATCTTTGTCAATGAAAACTTAATCACTAACACTAATACACTTATATCGTAATGAGTAGATCGGTATTTTCTACGGCTCCTCTGAGCTCGACCTCTGAGGGTAGCCCAGCGCCTAGGCAAGGCTCTAGGTGCAGAAGCTAACCTCTATGACGTAGCTAGCGTAGATGCTTCAGAGGTAGCAGGCTTTGATGTCCTCCTGCTCGGCTCCTCTACCTGGGGTATCGGAGACCTACAGGACGACTGGGAAGACTTCCTGCCCAAGCTCGCTGAGCAGAACCTAGCAGGTAAGAAGGTCGCCCTCTTCGGTTGCGGGGATGCGGACAGCTACCCCGACAGCTTCTGCGAAGCACTGGCTAAGCTCAAGGAAGGTCTCCAGAGCACGGGGCTGTACCTTCATCGGTGCTCACGAGCCCGAGGGTTACAGCTACGATGCTACTGAGACAGAGCAGGATGGCAAGCTCATCGGCCTATGCCTAGATGAGGCTAATCAGTCCGACCTGACCGACGAGCGCATCGAGAAGTGGGTAGCACTTCTACAGAGCGAGCTCTAGCGATCCCTCGCCCAAGCCATTTATTTTATTACCCCTCACACCCGTACTGTGGCTGGTGTGAGGGTGTTTATATCTCTTTATGGTGGTTAAGTAGTTTACTCAGTAACACAACAAATACATCGACCCTATGAAACAAATCTCTCCCTCGAGCCTGCGCTCTGGCGACAGCCCTGCTCCTGCCACAGCCCTCCTCAGCCTGCTCTGACCTCATCGTCGGGAAGAAGGCTTCGGCTGACGGCTCCGTCATGGTAAGCTATTCGGCTGACTCACACACCCTCTATGGCGACCTCGTCCACTACCCATCCAAGGCTTGGGGCAAGGGACTCATGCTGGAGGTACACGAGTGGGACACGGGCAAGCCCCTCGGCTTCATCCCACAGGCTGCCGTCACCTACAATGTCATCGGGAATATGAACGAGCATCAGGTGGCTATCACCGAGAGTACCTGGGGTGGACGCAAGGAGCTCTCCGACCCCAAGGGGATCATGGACTACGGGAGCCTCATCTATATCGCGCTCCAGCGCTCGCAGTCTGCACGTGAGGCCATCCGTGTGATGACCGACCTCGTGCGTGACTATGGCTACTATAGCTCGGGCGAGTCCTTCACCGTGGCCGACAAGAACGAGGTGTGGGTACTCGAGATGATCGGCAAGGGTCCCAACAAGAAGGGCGCCGTATGGGTTGCTATCCGTATCCCCGATAACGCAATCAGCGCACACGCCAATCAGGCTCGTATCCACAAGATCCCCTTCGGCGACAAGGAGAACTGCATGTATGAGAAGGATGTCGTCAAGCTCGCTCGTGAGAACGGCTGGTACACGGGTAAGAGCGACAAGGACTTCGACTTCCAGAAGGCTTATAACCTCTACGACTTCAGTGGCCTCAGAGCCTGCGAAGCTCGTGTGTGGAGCTTCTTCCGCACCTTCGATAAGGGGATGGATAAGTACACCAAGCTCGTACAGGGTGATGTGAACGAGGAGCCCATGCCCCTCTATATCGTCCCCGATCGCAAGGTGACGCTCGACGATGTCCGCCGTGGTATGCGTAACCACCATGAGGATACTCCTCTATCTATGACGAAGGACCCCGGGGCAGGTGCCTGCAAGGTGCCCTATCGCTGGCGTCCGATGACCTTCAAGGTCGATGGCAAGGAGTACGTCAATGAGCGTGCTATCGCCACACAGCAGACGGGCTTCGTTCTCATCGCTCAGCTCCGTAGCTGGCTACCCGATGCTATCGGGGTATCCTATGGTTCGGTGGATGATGCCAATACCGCTGTCCTCACACCTATGTATGCCCTCGATCAACTCCGTCCCCGAGTGCTACCGCCGTGGCAATGGGAGCATGACGCAGATGAGCTGGACCTCGGCCTTCTGGATCCATAACTGGGTAGCCAATATGGCCTACCATCGCTATGAGCCCACGATCCAGGATATTCGTCCTCGCACAGACGGCATTGGAGTCAAGCTTCAACGACCTCGTGAAGGCTACCGATGAGTATGCCCTCGCCCTGATGAAGACCGAGGCCCTCCCGTGTCTCTGACTACCTCACCCGTGTCTGCGACAAGGTCGCCAACGAGACCACAGCCCTGCTGGAAGCAACTAGGCGAATATCTCCTAGTGAAGTACATGGACGGGAACGTGAAGAAGGAGAAGGACGGTAAGTTCGAGGGAGAATGGCTATGGCCGGATCGTCATGCCTAACTTCCCCGGCTACAGCAAGGAGTACTATGAGAGCATCGCACGCAGTGGCGAGGCTGAGCACCTTGTCGTCCCTAAGAAGAACGCTGAGTAACCTTCGCCCCTAAAGCTTCTTCGTAAGAAGCCCACCTACCAGCCCCTGCCCTATGAGCCGAAGAGGCTTGGGGCAGGGCTCACCTTCCCTTCTACTTCCTTCTCCGCCCTCCTATTCTCCTATCAGGTATAGACTATCCTCTCCCATGTATGCGGGGCTGAGCTTATGGCCTATGTGGGCTAAGTGTCTCCTCTATCTCCTCTCCGATCCTACATATTACCTCCCTCTTCCTTACCTCACCTCTCCATGCAGTATCAGACTGAGACCCACCCCTCAGGGACTTCGTATCATCCTCTGTCGTGAACCCTCGGCGAGTTACCTACCTAGGCCTTGCCGTCCGAGTGGGGACACATGTGAGCCAAGACGATACTATGGACTAGCCCATAGCATAGAGCACATGCTCTTCAAGGGGACACGCCTACGCACTGCTCCCCGATCATACAGCGACTAGAGGCCGTGGGTGCAGAGATGAATGCCTATACGACCAAGGAGGACGATCACTCTACGTCGCTTACCTCGCCGCTTCGCTCATCGGGCTCTGCAGAGTCTCTTCGATATCGTACGTGGGAGCACCTTCCCTGCGGAGGAGTGGGCGAAGGAGCAGGAGGTGATCTTGGACGAGATCCATTCGTATGAGGATAGCCCTTCGGAGCTGATCTTCGATGAGTTCGAGGGATCAAGTCTTCCGTAGCCATCCCTAGGGCATGCTATCTTGGGTACGGAGGGTCGGTCGGACGTATCGGGGTGGAGGTGCAGAGGCAGTTCTTCAGGGAGCATTACCGCCCAGAGGATGGTGCTCTTCGCTCAGGGAGACCTCTCGATGGAGGAGCTCACGGCACTCTGCTCACATTACTTCCCACGGTGGCGACACCCCTCCCACCCCCTCTGGGCAGGCTGGGGGCTAATAGTCCCTGCGCCTCCCCTTAGGCGGGTCAGACGAAGGATACTCGCAGAGCCATGTCCTCGTGGGGCGTGCGGCCTACTCGGCCTTTGATCCTCGTCGGCTGGGGCTAAGTCTGCTGACGAATATCCTCGGGGGACGGGGATGAATGCACGACTGAATATGGAGCTACGTGAGCGTCAGGGGCTTGGTCTCACAATGTCGAGGCAAGCTATACACCCCTACTCCGATACGGGACTCTTCTCGGTCTCGCTTCGGCTCTTCGCCCGAAGCAGAGGCAGAGGCTCTCGGACTGGTCATGCAGGAGCTGGAGCGGATGAGGGGCGAGAGCCCCTCTCCACGACCGAGCTCCAGTCTGCCCTCCTTCAGCTAAGAGGACAACTGACGATCGCCTCGGACAATCGAGAGCAAGCCTTCCTATCCATGGGAAGGCCTTCCTGCACCATGGACACTATGAGAGCCAGCAGGAGCTAGAGGGCGGCTTGGGAACCTTACCCCCGAGGGTCTGCATGCGATCGCAGCGGAGGTCTTCTGTCCCGAGACCTTCCACCAGCTGATCTATCGCTAGGACGGGACGAGGATCCTATTGCTTGCTCCCCTAGGGATATAAAGCGACTGCACCACCGAGGCTCGGTGGTGCAGTCGCTTTTATAAAGTGGAAGATGGTGCTAGCCTACATGGGGAGAGGTGGGATGTCCTCGTCGTTTCATATCGCTCCTAGAGCCACCCCCACCAAAGCTGTCAGAAGCGGTAGATGAAGTGCAGCATAGCATATCGCTGAGCGTATTCGACTCTTCAGTGGTGATACTCGTAGCGGAGATGTTGCAGTAGATGCTACGACGTGAGTCTAGGAGGTCCTATAGCCCTTGAGATCGAGCGTGGCACGCTTTGCCCCTTGAGGAAGCTAAAGGGATATGCCTGCATTCAGGAGCCACTGGTCGTTCTCAAAGCCCGCTGCATAGCCCTGTCGTGGTGTAGTGCCATCGGCCTCGATGGCAAAGCCTAGAGGAAGGGTGAGGTTCATATTCGACCCTACAGGAGTAGTCCTTAGTAGCTGTGGTGTTCACCGAGGTAGGCTGTTGGTGGCATTGTAATAGCCGAGAGCCCCACGGAGGTTGATGTCGAGGAAGGAGTTGCGGTAGTTCAGCGTCAGGTCTTCGTTGAGCCTGAGGGAGAGGGAGCGGTTCTCCTCGTCGTTGATGAAGGCGATCTGGCGCACGAGTTCGTTGCGAGAGCCGAGACGTATGGAGAACTTCTTACCGGGCAGTACCTGCGTGAAGAAGCCCCCTAGAGCCAGCCATGGCGTTACCACTCGACGTTGGTGTAGCCGATCTTTCTCACCCCAGTGGTGAGGTCACAGGTCGTGCGGGATACGATGTCATTCTGCACATAGCGGGCGTGTCCAAAGAGGGCAAGTGATGTCTGCGTCGTAGTCCAGTAGTTGTTGTAGCGTCCGAAGAGGTTGTGTTGGAAGCCAGGGAGGAGGTTCTGATTCCCCTCATAGACGACGAGGGGATTAGTCACATCCTGCACGGGGGCAAGCTGATCGGTGGTGGGCTGGAAGCTACGACCAAAGTAGTCGATGCGGAGTTCTGTCGTGCGCTTGGGCCATGGGAGAAGCGTAGTGTAGGAGAGTAATTGGTTGTAGATCGATTGACACTACGAGCATTCACGCCCTGCCACTACGGTGTAGCTACTGAGATTGGATCGCTCTAGGTTCACCCCGCAGTGAGGTCATAGGTGCTTCCCTTCTTCTTGAGGGCTAACCCTACCTGATGCGTTAGGAAGTCGGAGTGAAACTCCGTTGCTGTAGCGAGCATTCTCCACGGTGTACTGCCCCGTGAGGTCAGCATCGAAGGCCTTTCGTTCGCTGAAGCTATTTGTTCCCTTGATCTGATAGGTAGCTTGACCGAAGAAGCCCTTGCCAAGAGGCTCGACCCACCCTAGACGAATGCGGTACTCACCGCTACGCTTGAGTGCTCTCGACACGCTGGTGCACATGCTCTGTTCCCGTAGCGGCGCTGACGATGTCGGAGAGGTATGTTCCGAGCCTCAGCTCATTTTGAGAGCGTCCCTGAGGCGGATAGTGTGAGTGGCACGGCCACGATCGGAGAGACGGCGGCTCGCATCTATCCCTAGATCCCCATCGGTCTGTGACTGAGAGGTGCGCTGACGTAGCGAGGAGGGAGCTGATGAGGGCATTGGTGGCATCGTTGAGCTGTCTCTTCGTCAGAGGTGTAGGTACCTACCCCTGCCGTAGCGGAGCTGGGGAGATGATGAGCTCGGTCAGCGAGTCTAGCTTCCACTGGAAGCGGAAGTTGCCTGCGTAGGTGTCATATCGTTGTGCTCTCGAGGTCTCTGCCCGTCTGCGTGGTGGAGGATGAGGAGAGGATGTTTTTGGATCGTTGAGGCGGTCGTCTTGTCCTTGGTGGTGTTCCCTGCCAGGAGGTTACCGCCGAGGATGAGGAGGATTGAAAGTGTGGCTGAGGTTGCCCCGAGGATCTTCGAGGTCTGTATCCCGTCGATCTGTCCGGGCATTCGCCCGCCACCTCCGCCTAGTACGACGTCCACCCTGAGAGCTGTTGCACATGAAGCTCGCTTGGCTAAGATCCTGCGCTATGTCACTGAAGCCTGCGTTGTTCGTGTTGTTCATGCTCCCCAGCACGGTGAGCTGGTTGTCACCAGTGAAGCGGTTGAGCAGCGGCACTGGCCTCATAACGCTTGTCCGTGCCTCCCCGACGAAGGCTGTGCCGAAGAGTCCACGCTTCTTGCCAGCCTTGATGGTCAGGTTGATGATACGTCTCCTCGTTGCCCGTCAGAGAGCCCGACATGCGGGAGGATTCACTCTCCACGTCCGCATGACCTGCACTTTGTCTACGAGTTCGGCAGGCAGGTTGTTCAGTGCGACTTTAGGGTCGCCCTCGAAGAAACGTTTGCCGTCTACCATGATCTGAGAGACGGTCTTGCCATTGACCGTGACCCTGTCCTTTTCTCATCGACACTTGCCCCAGGGGAGCTTCTGAGGGAGCTTCTATGATCGCTGCCTCTTGTTGCGTAGTGTAGCTGGTGGCATTATACTCCGAGGGTGTCACCCTTGACGACCACTTCGTTGGCCTTGGCTACGATATTGACGTCGTTGAGGACCTTCCATCCTCTTCAGGCGTGATCTCTGCCCAGCTGGATGTTCTTGTTGCGATCTCGATCGGACGAGTCTGTGCCTTGTAGCCGACGAAGGTGATGCGTAGGGTGGTGGGAGCCCTGAGCGACGTTGCGTAGGACAGACGAGCCATCCTTGCCACTCGTGATCCCACCCTGAGCTTGCCGTCTGGTAGGAGGAGGCTGATCGTGGCTGAGGGAAGGGCTTCGCCAGCCTCATCGAGGACTGATCCCCGAGATGCTGTGTGTCGTCTGCTGGGCTCGCAGGGCAGGGCTCATAGGGGTGAGCAGGAGCGCCAGTAGGGAAGAGCCTTTGGAGGCTCAGGTGGACTATTCATAAGTGTAATCTCTTTTTCTGTGATCTTCTTGAGTGTTAGAGTGTAGACTTGGGGCAATGTTTAATAAAGGGTGGGATAAGGCTGTGCTTTCTACCCAATTTCTCCGAGTCATAATGATAAAATATGTTGTTTAGATAAATTTATTTAATTTTTGTACTGTATTTGACTGTGTAGCGTTTCCTTTATTAGGGACGTGTGTCCTAGAGTAAGTATATTGATTTGGTCTCGCGAGGGGCACCTTCTAGGTTACAGGAAAGATTGCGTTTGGTGTTCGTAGTGTGGTAAGGTGTTACTTCCGCAGGCCATCTTGGAGGCTGTGCTGTAGAACTTGTTCTACGGTGCGGCCTCCTACCTTTTTCTACCAGATCTCTTGGGCTGGTCTGCCCGTGCGTCGACTCTTGTTTGCTTGGTCTCAGCCTCTGCTATTGCTCGTGTTTCTCTTGGAGGCTTCTTCTCGACTTACTCTGGCTCTTGACTACGGTCTAGGGATGAGAATAAAGGGGTGAGTCAAGTGGTGATGAACCTCTACGAGGAGTGGGGTGAAGGTGGAAGTCAAGCAAGTGATAGTGAGAGTCTCTTGGAAAAATGTAAAGGGTGTGTCCTCCTTCGGTTTCTTTGGAAAGGGAGGGAGGCTGATGGCTTAGTATGCTCAAGGTCAAAAAGAAAGAGAGATAGCAATTGGGCGAAGACCCATTTCTGCTATCTCTCTTCTCTCTTTCAGTGGTGCCACCAGGAATCGAGACCAGGGACACAAGGAGTTTTCAGTCCTTTGCTCTACCAACTGAGGCTATGGCACCATTGGCAATTCTTCTTCTTAGGAGCGGAAGCGACGAGATTCGAACTCGTGGTACGGTTGCCCGTACGGCAGTTTAGCAAACTGCTGGTTTCAGCCACTCACCCACACTTCCAGTCGCACTCAGCTCTTGAGTGCGATGCAAAGATAGAGCGTTTTTTCTTAATCCTGCAAATCTTTTCCCTTTCTTTCCTTGCAAATGCTCCTTCTTTTTGCCCGTAGGGGTGGGAGGGAGGGTGAACCACCATAATTGCCCCAATAAAGGGGACTTGCTTAGGCTAGTATATATAGCGATACGTGCGCGCGTATGAAGGAGGGAGGCAGAAGAGCTTTTGTTTGAGTGGCAAAAGCTCTTGCCTGAGGTCGAAGAAAAACATAAACGAGGTAGTGGAAACTACCTTGGGGTAGTAAGGACGCAGTAGATAAATCTCTCTCGTACCTCCTGCCTTTGGATGCTGAGTATCCTTCACCTATCCCAGAGGCCTTAGCCTATCCTCAAGATCCCTGAGGCATTATCCCCCAAGAAACAGACGTACAAGCGAGCCCCAGAGGAGATACTTAGAGCGCACTTGTGTACACGCGTGTAGTCAATGATTGTGTACACGTGGGTGTACAGTTGTGTACACGTGTATACTCATGCCTCCTCAGTAGGAAGTGTTCGCTTGGCATATCTATGTGGGACATAGATACTTCTATCTTCGACGTATGCTCCTTGACGACCTTGCCCCGCACTATGGTGATTTCATGCGTCAGCCCTGATGAAGGAAACCTCTTGGGAGGTGGCGAGGGCACCTAGAGGTGTGGAAGTTCGGAGGAGGTCTGGAGGGAGCCTTTGGGTGGCTGTATGCTCGTGGGGTGCGTGTGGTGATAATGGGGGCTTTTGAGTGGACAGCAGGAGGGTTGGGGATGAGGGTGGGCTTGGGAGTTGGATAGGAGGACGGCAGGGAGGTTTAATAAAGGGTATTGGGCAGTTGAGTTGTAGTAGGGGCGATGGGTGGGTGAAGGTGGGGAGGAGGCAGGGGAGGAGGCGGAGCCGCTTCGGGAGGGACAGAAGGGTGAGGGGCTGAGGTGGACTTGGGGGAGTCGTCGTATCTTTGTGCCAGACAAACGTACCCCATTATCTAGGAATGAATAAGAATATTACTCGTATCGCCTTGACCGGAGGCCTGCGCTGGGAGACGACGAGCTTTGGCGCAGATCGTTGAGCACTTTGGTGACCTCAGCTGCTTGGTTTTACGCCCTTCCCGAGACGCCGACGCTCTTTAGCAGTCGCTTCGATTAGACTTTTGCTACCCCGACCGCCAATGACTTCTATAACATAGAAGGCCGTGATGAAGTATCAGATCAGATGGAAGACACCTTCCTGGAGCTGGCACTTTGCAACCTCCCATCCGGTGCTGATTGTCTCTGACCGAGGGACGATGGACATCTCCAACTACATCAGGCGTACTATGTGGCAGGCTTTGCTGGATGAACTTGGCCTCTCGGAGATCAAGCTCCGTGATGCCCGGTACGACGCTGTCATCCACATGGTCACGGCAGCACAAAGGGGCAGAGGGTATTACACGCTCGAGAACAATGCCTTCAGAGGTGAGACCATAGAAGAAGCACGAGCTGGATGCACGTATACTGAAGGCTTGGACAGGGGCACGGCTGCACATCGTGGAGAACAACGTAGACTTCCAGGTGAAGATCACTTAGGTGCTCCATGCGATCCACGAGACCCTCGGGGATGATCGCTGCTTCTTTCAGTGATGTGCGTAGACGTTTCCTCGTGCATGTGACGGGAGGAGATACCCTTTGGGGTGGAGACCGACCTCTACCAAGCCTATATAGATATGGAGGATGGATCGAGGTGTGCGCATACGTAAGCGCAGGCTGCAGGGAACTACGTCTACTTTATGACAGAAAGAGCCGGTGGAAGCCCAGCCAATTATTACGGAGGACAGGTCGGCTGACGAGATATATCTCCTATCTCAATGCGATCCACTTCGCCGGAAGATGTGCTGGTGCATAGGTTGCGCCGCAACTTCGTTTGGGCCTAAAGCAGTACTTCGAGGTAGACGACTTTGTCGAGCCACGGCGAGACTACCAAATCCTCGAGATCTCCTGCGCTCCCCGATGGGCGGGTGAAGTTTCCACCCTTCATCAGAGGTCATCCGAAGTCACCGACGACCCCGCCTATGTCCGCCTATAGTTGGGCCTTGGAAGTCCGAAAAGTAGCGACACCTGCCACGACGGTTATGGGGCGTCGCTTTTCTGTTCTCAGTGTTGCCTTGGGGGAGGGTTTTGGGGAGGCGAAGATGGGGTGTGCGGGTAGCTGATAAAGAAATTTTTCCATCCATGTAAGTCGTTTACTATCGCATTAATGAGATACAACTCACGGGGAGGATTTTTCAGAAGTTTTTCTTGGAAAGATTTGGTTGGTATTGGGTGTTGATATACCTTTGCAGCCGCAAAGCGAGGAATGAGACCTCCTGCAGCAGATGAGTCACCTAAGCAGGGTGGCTGAGCAGGACGACCTCAGGTTAGTAAATGAGACCTAGGGTGGAGTGATGCGAGGTTGAGCAGCGATCGTTGACATGCTTGATAAAAACAAACGAGAAAACAACGTAGAGCAAATAAAAATAAGTTGAGTATACAACCTGCGTGTGTTAGTAGCAATACTAATATACGTTAGGCGCAAAAACGAAAGGGCAGACGGTGGATGCCTAGGGCTCTCAGAGGCGATGAAGGACGTGATAAGCTGCGATAAGCTACGGGGATGGCACATACGATTTGATCCGTAGATTTCCGAATGAGGGACAACCCAGTACATTGAAGATGTATCACACTGCAGAGCAGTGAGCGAGACAGTGAGGGAACTAGAAACATCTAAGTACCCATAGGGAGAAGAAAACAAAGTGATTCCCTTAGTAGTGGCGAGCGAGACAGGGACTAGCCCAAACCAGAGTCGTTTCGGCGACTTCGGGGTTGTGGGACTCCGATATATGAAGACAAGGTTAGGAGAACGGTCTGGAAAGGCTGGCCATAGAGCATGAAAGCTGCGTATCAAAAACTTTAGTTGGAATTAGGGAGGTATCCTGAGTAGCGCAGGACACGTGAAAGTCTGTGTGAGATCAGCGGGGTACATCCGTAGGCTAAATACTCCCGAGAGACCGATGAGTGAACCCAGTACCGTGAGGGAAAGGTGAAAAGAACCTCGAACAGAGGGTGCAATAGACCCTGAACCCGTCTGCCTACAAGCGGTAGGAGCAGCCATGAGCTGTGACTGCGTGCCCTTTGCATAATGAACCTACGAGTTACTTTCTCTGGCAAGGTTAAGAGGATGAAGGTCTCGCAGCCGAAGCGAAAGCGAGTCTGAATAGGGCGCTATAGTCAGAGGAGTAGACGCATGAAACCAAGTGATCTACCCTTGGTCCAGGTTGAAGGTTGGGTAAAACCAACTGGAGGAATGCACCAGTAAGCGTTGAAAAGCTTTCGGATGAACTGAGGTGAGGGGTGAAAGGCTAATCAAACTTGGAGATAGCTCATACTCCCCGAAATGCATTTAGGTGCAGCCATGGAGTTTCTTGTGTGAGGTAGAGCGACTGATTGGATGCGAGGCTTTCACCGGCTATCAAGTCCAGACAAACTCCGAATGCATACAAGTCAGATCATGGAGTGAGGGCATGGGTGCTAAGAGTGTATGTCCGAGAGAAGAATCCAGACCATCGGCTAAAGGTCACGAAATAATAGCTAAGTTGACCAAACGAAGTCAGGTGCTAAGACAGCTAGGATGTTGGCTTGGAGCAGCCATTCATTTAAAGGTGCGTAACAGCTCACTAGTCGAGTGCTTTGGCGTGGATAATAATCGGGCATAAGCTGTTACCGAAGCTGTGGGATGTTTAAGACATCAGTGAGGGAGCATTCTAGCGGCGCTGAAGGTAGGAGGACAACTTCTGCTGGAGCTTCTAGAAAAGCAAATGTAGGTATAAGTAACGATAAAGGAGGTGAAACCTCCTCGCCGAAAGACTAAGGTTTTCCTGATCGACGCTAATCGGATCGGGGTTAGTCAGAGTACAGGGGCAGCCGAATGGCGTACCCGATGGAAGAACCGGTTAATATTCCGGTACTAATTATGTGAGCGATGTGGAGACGGAGATGTGACAGTCCCTGCCAGCTGACGGAATAGCTGGTTGAAGGGTGTAGGCGTCGATGGGGTAGAGCAAATCCGCCCTGAGAGCTGAACCTGACAGTACACTGAGTGCTTGCACGAGGTGATATGGACAAAAGTAACGGAGCTTCCTAGAAAATCCGCTAAGCATATTGCATGATTACCCGTACCATAAACCGACACGGTGGTTGGGTTGAGTATACTAAGGCGCTCGAGTGATTCGCGGTTGAGGAACTAGGCAAAATAGTCACAGTAACTTCGGAATAAAGGACGCTCACTTAACGGGTGAGCCGCAGAGAATAAACTGAGCGACTGTTTTAACAAAAACACATGGCTATGCAAAATCGAAGATACAGTATATAGCCTGACACCTGCCCGGTGCTGGAAGGTTAAGAGGAGATGTCATCGCAAAGAAGCAGTTTGAATTGAAGCCCCAGTAAACGGCGGCCGTAACTATAACTAGTCCTCAGTGGCGAAATTCCTTGTCGGGTAAGTTCCGACCTGCACGAATGGTGTAACGATCTGGGTACTGTCTCAACCACGAGCTCGGTGAAATTGTAGTATCGGTGAAGATGCTGATTACCCGCAACGGGACGAAAAGACCCCGTGAACCTTTACTATAGCTTTGCATTGGATTTGGGTAACAAATGTAGGATAGGCCGGAGGCTGAGAAGTGGGCACGCCAGTGCTTGTGGAGCCGCTGTTGAAATACAGCCTTTTTGTTATTTGGGTTCTAACTCGCTGAAGCGAGGGACATTGCATGGTGGGTAGTTTGACTGGGGTGGTCGCCTCCAAAAGCGTAACGGAGGCTTCTAAAGGTACCCTCAGACCGATTGGTAACCGGTCGTAGAGTGTAATGGCACAAGGGTGTTTGACTGGGAGACTAACAAGTCGCTTAGGGTAGGGAAACTAGAGCATAGTGATCCGGTGGTTCCGTATGGAAGAGTCATCGCTCAAAGGATAAAAAGGTACTCCAGGGGATAACAGACTGATCGCTCCCAAGAGCCTCATATCGACGGAGCGGTTTGGCACCTCGATGTCGGCTCGTCACATCCTGGGGCTGGAGAAGGTCCCCAAGGGTTGGGCTGTTCGCCCATTAAAGTGGCAGCATGAGCTGGGTTCAGAACGTCGTGAGACAGTTCGGTCTCTATCTGTTGTGGGCGTGTGAGATTTGAGAGGCTCTGACACTAGTACGAGAGAGTACCGTGTTGGACGAACCGCTGGTTTTATCGGTTATGCCGCCAGGCGTACTGCCGAGTAGCTACGTTCGGTTGAGATAAGTGCTGAAAGCATCTAAGTACGAAGCTTGCCTCAGATTAGATCTCATCATAAGGGTGGTTGTAGACGACGACCTTGATAGGCTACGGTGTAAAGATGGTGACATCAAAGCCGAGTAGTACTAATAGCCCGAAAGTTTTTGCGCAGCGCGGTTGTATACCGACTTAGCGATACGTGTGTAAGTATCGGATGTTTTTATCAAGTCAATGATTGTCTAAATACAGAGATATTTAGGTGGTTATAACGTTGGGGTTCCACCTCTTCCCATTCCGAACAGAGAAGTTAAGCCCAATTGTGCCGATGGTACTGCGAAAGTGGGAGAGTAGGTAGCCGCCTTTTTCAGGAAGAGATCGGGTGTGATTGCTGCTAAGCAGTCACACCCGATCCGCTTTTTATGCCGTAGCCAAAGCCGTAGCCAAAACCTGCGAGTAAGGATACTCCCATCGGATCCGAGAGCAAGCCTACGGGCTTCTGTCGCCTCCTTTCCCTCTTTCCTTCTTTCTACCTTTCTATCACCTCCTACCCTTCTTCTGCCACATGCTATCGGCTTCTGCTAACTTCCTACCAGCTTCTATGCCCCCGACTAGCCTAGTCTAGTCCTATAAGTATTAGATGGGAAGTGCATGTAGACCGGGGTATATGTGCGTCGACGGGGTATGTATGCCGATGGGGTATGTATGTTGATGGGATTGCAAGGTTAGAGGACTATTTTATTGCGTACCTTTTACTCCTCGTGTCGTTCCTCTCCTCCTTTTCCCTCCTTGAATCTTTAAGTCTCTCTGGCGGGGTAGGACACTGTGCGTAAGGAACTCTTATATGCTCTATGGGCTTTTGTCTATATTTGTACACATCAACGGACTTAACTAATAACACACATACACTACAATGATGAAACGTTTTTCTGTACGTTGCTTTGGCTGCGTTTGCTCTTGGCCTTATAGCTTCCTGCTCGGGGGACAATAAGAGGCCTGATGAGCCTCAGAAAAAGGAAGAAGGGACACGAAAGTACTTTTCCGTCCTGAATCTCTCCAAAGAGAAAGCCTTTGTCTATACGGGGGCTTTGGGGGCTACTCAGCATGGCAAGTCTACGACCTTCTCCTTCCCTGCTCGCAAGGGGCAAAGCCTAGTTTTCACTGTCAAGTTCAGTGCTACGAAGGACTGGTTTATAGCTCCTGCTGGTCTCCTTCCTCTTTTCAAAGAGGATGGTACGCCGAATACAGGTGACCTCACTAATCTCATAGCGATCTGGGATGCCAATCTATTTGATGCCTCAGACCGATACCGACAGAAGCCCCCGACCTCTCCTGTATCACTCTTTTGGGAGAAGAGTAGCGACTACCTAGCCTTCTCCCTTAGCTATGACGAGTCTAAGGGGATGTTTACGGCAACCCTCACGAATAAGACCCAGCCCGGGAAGTCGTGGAATGGAGTCTTCTCTCCAGGTGTCTATAGCGTGAAGAATGCAGACGCACAGAAGGATCCTTACGGGATGAGAACCTTCCAGCATTACTTTGCTCAGGACGAGCCAGCTAACCCCGCCTTCGAGGAGTATATCCTCACGGGCAAGACCGACAAGCTCCTCGAGCAGGTCAAGGCTGAGACGGGCATTAGCTTCGTCTTCTCCGATCCCGTCATCGTGGTCTATCAGGGTGAGGGGCATCCGATATTCAAGCTAGGGGAGAAGGATTGTGCCCAGGGGATTAAGGAGCTTATTCAGAACGACGATGTGAAGAAGCTCAAGGCAGCCCTCGAGCAAGTCAAGGGTGTCAAGGCTGTCTACACGAATAATATTGAGGAGATACTCCATCCAGAGGGCGCAAAGATCTACTACGTCATCGGGCTGAACAATACGAATGACTGGTTCCTCGCCAATATAGAGCCATCAGATGGCTCTCAGGGGAAGTTCATGGGCACACAGCTCTTCGATCAGGCATAGCCAAGGACGAGCTCCCAGGGGCAGGTGCGCACCAAGTGCTCTATGGTGGCAAGCCACAGCCAGAGTCAACCCGATACAATTGGTGAAGACCTCCTATCCTATTCCTTCGCTCGATCGGATCGTGGAGATTTGGCTCAAAAATGCTCACTAGCACTTGTTGAGCTGAAGGACTTTCTGATATACAAGTCCCACTGAGGCGCTACACCCTCCCGACTAGCCGAATGCTGGTCGGGGGTGTAGTGCTTTTATCTAAGTGTGTCTAGGGGCTTTCTTTCGGGCGAAGGGGAGGGCTCGAGTATTTCCTGCTAGAAAGTGCAATACTTGGACTTATGTAGTGCAAAGGGTGGAGTGTATACGCTAGCTCTCTATCTCTTTTGGGGAGCTTTAAGCCTACATCACTATCTTTTGAAATATGGGCAATGAGTTAGATACTTTATATCAGGCCTTTGGTATCCTGAGGCAATTGAAGGCGGAGGAGCAAGCAGCCTTGGCCTCCGCTGTGCGGAGGTGGGAGCTCAAGCCTCGGCAGTATATCATGCAGGCGGGAGACATCTTCCAGTATTCCTCCTGTCTGCCCGAGGAGGTTCGTCTCGTGAAGGCCTTTGGTACGCTAGGGGCACAGAGCCTACAGGAGGCTGCCTATGCCTCACCCCGCAAGGTGCTCTTCTATGCGAGCAATTGCCCAAGCGTTTGTGTGGACATCGATGCCCTGATCGAGGATGCAGGCTTTGCTCCCCTCTATCTCGGTGGGCTAGAGCATAGCATCCGTCTCGAGGTCTTCGGAGCTCTCCATGAGTTCGGAGCCCTAGGTAAGACGTAAGACGGTGACTCTAGAGGAAGCTAAGGCTCAGCTCTAAGTCCTCTCTACAGAGTACTTCCATCGTTGGGGCTCTCTGCTGAGAGAGTAAGAGCTACCACAGTTAATCGACGTGCTTCATGGGGGCCTCTCCTAGCCCCCACATAATGGGATCGCCCCGATAGGCTCTTGCTGCTGGGGCGATCTCGTTTGATGCAGGAGTAGTCCTAGTCAGCTTAGGAGCTCTTCTCCCTTATGTACTAGCCTCATCTACCCCGAGTAGGAGGGGGTGTGATGTGCTCAGTAGGGGCTCTGGGACGCGTAAAACGATCGTTATAGGAGCGCGAGGACGCTCTCGGTAAGAGCGCTGTGACGCTCTCGGTGAGGCGCAAGAGACGCTCTCGGTAAGAGCGCTGTGGCGCTCTCGGTAAGAGCGTAGAGACCCCCTCTTGAGGTCTTTTTGTCTGTCGCACCTCGGGGAGGAGGATACGTAGGCTGTACCTCCCAGACGGATGTGGAGGGGAGGATATGGGGCAGATAGTATCGGGATGTTGCTCATATTGACTATCTTTGTGCATATTTTCATGGCGTATAGAGCTCCTACTATACCAGGTGGGGCATAAATAAGAAATACATGAATTGGAAACAATTTAACCGAGCAAATAACCTCCTCGGGTGGCTGGCCTTCGCAGTGGCTACCCTGAGCTACCTGCTCACGATCGGTCCCTCTGCGAGCCTCTGGGACTGCGCAGAGTTCATCGCATGCGTCTTCAAGCTGGAGATCGGTCACCCCCGGTGCCCCTTCTTCATGCTCGTCTACAACGTCATTACCCACCTCGGTGGGGGGCTAGCGCATGTGGCTCTCACTGGCCAATGCGACGAGTGCCCCTATTGAGTGGCTTGACCATCCTCTTCCTTTACTGGACGATCACGCACATGGTGCGTCGGGTGCTGACCCCTACGGTGCGCCTACAGCCCGGGAGCATCGCTCCCGAGGGCGAGGTGATGAGCCGTGGGCAGGGCATCCTGATCCCTAGCCTCGGGGCTCGTCGGGAGCTTGGTCTATACGTTCTCGGACTCCTTCTGGTTCAGTGCCGTAGAGGCGGAGGTATATGCCTTCAGCTCGTTCTTTACGGCAGTGGTCTTCTGGCTGATGTTCAAGTGGGAGGAGCGTAGTGAGAATGTACGTGCCGATCGCTGGCTCGTCCCTCATCGCCTACCTCATGGGGCTCAGCATCGGGGTACACCTGCTGAACCTCCTCTGCCTACCTGCTATGGCGCTGGTCTACTACTACCGCACGACCAAGCAGGCGACCCTCAAGGGTGGGGCGATCGCCCTCCTCTCATCCTTTGCCCTCGTGGGGCTGATGATGTATGGGGTCATTCAGGGTGTGCCCAAGCTGGCGGGGAAGTGGGATATGCTCTTCGTCAATGGCCTCGGTATGAGCTACAATAGTGGTCTGTATGTCTACCTCATCGTCCTCAGCCCTCGTCCTCGTGTGGGGGTATATGAGACCCAGCAGGCACTCACGAGGTAGTAGTGCCTCAGGGCAATCTGCGTCTGCGTCTCTCGCTAGCCTTCTCTCTCATCCTGATGGGGCTGCCGCTGATCGGTGGGGGCTGGATCGCTATCCTCCTCTCGCTGGCTATCCTCGGCTTCCTCTACTACTACAAGGCGATCAGCTCTCGCACGGCACACCTCATCCAGATGTGCCTCGTAGCGATCGCCTTCGGCTTCTCCACCTACGGGGTGATCCTCGTACGTGCCGTGGCTGATCCGCCGATGAATGAGAATTCGCCTGCCGATGCCTTCACGCTCCGCTACTACCTAGCCCGCGAGCAGTATGGGTCGGCGCCTCTGATCTATGGACCTACCTTCGCCTCTCAGATCAAGTACGGCCCAGATGGACGTGCCGTGATGAAGGAGAATGAGCCTACCTATGGCCGTATCGACAAGGCTGACCCCAAGGCTGCCGATGAGTACGTCGTCCGCAGTCTCAAGGAAGAGCCCGAGTACGAGGATGGAGGGATGATGCTCTTCCCCCGTGTCTATGACCGTGGCCATGCAGCGATGTACAACTCGTGGATCGGTCGTGCGGAGGATGATATGACGATACCAACCTTTGGCGACAACCTCACCTACTTCATCAACTATCAGGTGAACTATATGTATTGGCGCTACTTCCTCTGGAACTTTGTGGGACGACAAAACGACCTGCAGGGTGACGGTGGACTGCTCCGTGGGGGCGTGATGACGGGTATTCCCTTCATTGACTCGATCTTCTACGGAGATGCCGATACGCTCCCTGAGCAGATGACCGATAATAAGGGGCACAACGTCTACTATGCTCTTCCTCTCCTGCTGGGTCTGCTGGGTCTCTTCTTCCAGATCGGCTATGGACGTAGAGGTACGGAGAGCTTTTGGACGACCTTCATGCTCTTCTTCATGACAGGGCTTGCCATCGTGCTCTATATCAATCAGTATCCGGGTCAGCCACGTGAGCGAGACTATTCTTTCGTTGGTTCATTCTATGCCTTCTCTATATGGGTGGGCTTCGGTGTGACAGCGCTCGGGGTCTTCGTCAGTCGCCTGCTGGATAGCAAGGCCAAGAAGGCAGCCAGCTCCTCCAACAAGGGGGCTACCCCAGTGGCTATCACCGCCACGACGGCGCTCATCGTCTCACTGGTCGGTATCCTCATCCCCATCCAGATGGCTGGGCAGAACTGGGATGACCACGACCGATCCGGGCGTACGGTCGCTAGCGATATGGGGGTATAACTACCTAGAGAGCTGTGCGCCAAATGCTGTCCTCTTCTGCTATGGGGACAACGACACCTTCCCTCTGTGGTATGCTCAGGAGGTAGAGGGTGTACGCACCGATATCCGTACGGTGAACCTCTCCTATCTAGGTGGTGACTGGTACATCGATCAGATGAAGAAGCAGGCCTATGAGGGACGCCCCCTGCCGATAGGTCTCCTACCAGCATCCTACTACTATTACAATACGCATGCTTACCTAGCCCCTCAGGCTAAGGGAAGCCAGACGATCCCTCAGCTCCTCGGCTCGCTCGCTGGTGCACCTAGGTACAGCCCTGCTCGCCTAGATGTCTCTAGCCTCACGCTACCTGTGGATAGTACAGCTGCTGCGAGACGCTTCGCTAGCGAATATCCCGACCTCGTCCAGCACATCACACCACAGATGGAGCTGTCGCTCGCTGGTAAGGGCTATCTCGATATAGGGAACCTCACGATATTTGACCTGCTAGAGGGCAACAAGTGGGAGCGTCCTATCTACTGGGCGGTGACCTCGCCACGCAATGCCTTCGCAGGGATGGATCAGCACATGGTGCAGACGGGGCTTACCTACCAGCTCCTGCCGCTGAGAGCAATGGCCGACAGCACGGGACGAGCTCTGAGCTATGGCATCGGGAACCTCGATCGGATGTATGAGACGGTGATGACGAAGTTCCGCTGGGGCGGAGCGGACAAGCCCGGTACCTACTTCGACGAGAATGCTCGAGGGATCATCTCCACGCTACGCAATCAGGTCTTCACACCTCTGGCAGAGGGCTACCTCGACCGAGGGGATAAGGCTCGTGCTGTAGAGATCCTACGGAAGTGCCTCAGCGTCATCCTCGAGGAGAATGTGCCCTGTGAGGTGACCTCCGTGTACTTCGCTCGTACGCTCTATCGTGCAGGTCTGACGAAGGAGGCCGATCACGTCCTGCTGGTCGTGGCTCGTAAGTCCCTCGGTCTGCTGACCTGGATGACTCGCTCTCCCCGAACAGCTGGATCGGGTCAGCCGTCATGGCGAGCTACGGAGGCCCATATGGGCATCTCCTATTCGCTCGACATCGCCAGGAGTTTGGCTCCACAGCACTCAAGAGCTACGAGGCTCAGATCGAGGCAGCTCGTCCGAGCGCTTGGGGGTCAGTAGCTCGCATGAGTCGATATATATATACTAGATGGTCGAGAGACTTCTGTGTCGTGTACCGATGTGGTACCGCATGCTCATCCCAGGTGCGCGGTGGCGTATACCAGCGATCACGGGGAAGAGTATCTATCTTACGTTCGATGATGGTCCGATACCCGAGGTAACCCCTTGGGTATTGGATCAGCTCGATGAGCTGGGGGTGAAGGCTACCTTCTTCTGCGTAGCGGACAATGTCCGTCGCTACCCCGAGCTCTTCGCCGAGATCCAGCGCCGAGGACATCAGGTGGGGAATCATACCTACCACCACATCCAAGGCCTCTTCCACTCCACCAAGTCCTATATGAAGGACGTGCATGCAGCGCATGAGCTGATTCGCTCCCGCTACTTCCGTCCGCCACATGGGCATCTACGCATCTCGCAGAATATAGAGCTTAGCCACAGCTTCGAGCTCATCATGTGGGATGTCGTCACCCTGAGACTACAACCCCAAGCTTGGTCCTGAGACGATCGCTGGGCTACGTGCAGCGGTATGCACGTAACGGGTCGATCGTTGTCTTCCACGACTCGCTCAAGGCGGAGCGTAATATGCGACGAGGCTATGCCCCGCCGCCGTGCGCTGGCTACAGAGTGAGGGCTACCACTTCCTACGCATAGGCGACGCCCCTGGGGGCGAGCGCTCCGTAAGGGAGCATCGCTACTACATACGTGTTGCCAATCGCTACCATCCCACGTAGGGAGGCGGCATTACCCAGACGAGGGCGTATAGGAAATAGGGAAATAGAACCAATCCATCATCCAGATCGGATGACGAGCAGTGCATATATAGATAGTGTGGGAGATCGGGCTCAGTTAAAGGCTTCCGAGGGCTCACGGGCTATCCGTGTGCACTCAGCTAGGTGTGGATGAGTGCTCCTACGACAGCACCCCCTATAAAGAAAGCGGAGCCAGCTTCCCAGCTGACTCCAACCTATTAACCAAAAACCTTAACTATGAAAAATCTTACATTTTCACTGCAAATATAAGCATAATATTTGAACCAACAAGTACTAGGGAAGGTGCCTATGCCCCGCCCTTCTCGAGAGTCGGATTATTTACTAACGGATATTACTAGAATACACTATGACAAAAGCTGAGACAGCGGACTCTAAATCCGCAACGTCCCCAGTAGTCAAGCGCGTCTACATCGAGACCTATGGCTGTCAGATGAACGTCGCCGATAGCGAGGTCGTAGCCTCCATCATGCAGATGGACGGCTTCCACCCTAACAGAGGATCCCGAGCTGGCTGATGCCATCCTACTCAACACCTGCTCGGTACGTGACAATGCCGAGCAGAAGGTGCTCAACCGCCTGGAGTACTACCACTACATTCGCAAGAAGCGCAGACGCAAGGTCACCATCGGTGTCCCTAGGGTTGTATGGCTGAGCGAGGCTAAGGGTGAGCTGATCGAGAAGCATCATGTCGATCTCGTCGTCAGCTGAGATAGTTACCTCGACCTACCGAACCTCGTCGGTGCCGTAGAGCGTGGGGAGAAGGCAATCAATGTCGAGCTCTCCACCAGCGAGACCTACAAGGATGTCCTCCCGCTGAAGATCGGTGGGGTGCACATCTCGGGCTTCGTCTCCATCATGCGTGGCTGTAACAACTTCTGCTCCTACTGCATCGTCCCCTACACCCGAGGCCGAGAGCGTAGCCGAGAGCTGGAGAGCATCATACGTGAGGTCAAGGATCTAGCGAGCAAGAACTATCGAGAGGTGACCCTGCTCGGGCAGAACGTGAACTCCTACCGCTTCGTTGATGGGGAGCGTGTCTATGACTTCGCCGACCTGCTGGAGGCTGTCGCCCTAGCTGTCCCCGAGATGCGTATACGCTTCACCTCGCCCCACCCCAAGGATATGGACGATAGGGCGATCCAAGCGATGGCCAGCACCCCAATATCTGCAAGCATATCCACCTGCCCGCCCAGTCGGGTAACGATCGTATCCTCAAGCTGATGAAGCGCAACTATACCCGAGCGTGGTACCTAGAGCGTGTAGCTGCTATCCGAGCTGTGATGCCGGACTGTGCGATCGCGTCCGACCTCTTCTGTGGCTTCCACGATGAGACGGAGGAGGACTTCAGGACACGCTTAGTCTGATGAAGGAGGTCGGGTATGATGCTTCGTTCATGTTCAAGTACTCCGAGCGTCCCGGGACGTATGCCGCGAAGTACCTAGAGGATAATATCCTGAGGAGGTGAAGATCCGTCGCCTGCAGGAGATGATCGACCTACAGAACCAGCTTTCGCTCGAGAGCAACAAGCGGGATGTGGGTAAGGTCGTCGAGGTGCTCGTTGAGGGCTTCAGCAAGCGTAGCCGAGAGCAGCTCTTTGGCCGTACCCAGCAGAACAAGGTCGTGGTCTTCGACAAGCAGGGCTATCGTGTCGGCCAGTACGTAGAGGTGCTCGTCGAGGATGCAACGGCGGCGACACTCCTTGGTAAGCCTGTTCGCCCAGCTGAGGGCTTCGTCCCAGCTCCCTAGGCCTTCTCTCGGTAGAGACTTAGCTAAGCCTCAAAGGTTATCCCCATACAGACGCTCAGAGCGTGCTGTATGGGGGATAAATCGTTTGGGGGAGAGGATCTTGTCGCCCTCTCTGCGTGGCTTGTGGGCTAGCTGTGGGGCTCGGGTAGGGGGAGCTTGGCCAAGGGATAGCGACTGAGGAAGTCCCTGACCCGTGCCGTGAGACACTCCAGCCTCTGCGTATGCGCCTCGGTCGAGGCATGTAGCGGGCGGTGGCGAAGCTCCGAGGTGATGCGCTGCGCCTCGGCGAAGGCTCGCTGGGTAGGCTCATCCAGTGCCCACCCTGCAAACCGCTCGGCGACGAGTCGCTGTGTGAGCGCAGAGGGGTGAGCCATATCCTCGGCATAGAAGCGGTAGTCCCGTAGCTCGTCGAGCACCAGTTCGTAGGCGGGGAAGTAATGGACGTGGTCGGGGAAGAGTCGTTGCAGCTCTTCGGTGAAGAGATGGAGTGTAGCCTTGCTTAGTGTATTGGCATGCGCTCCGTCCCGTAGGGTGACGCACAGGGCTCACCGTGAGGATGAGCTGTAGGTTAGGCTGTAGCTCTAGGAGCTCCTGCAGGAGGGTCGTCCATATATGGAGGGGAGCGTGGGGACATCGACACGCTCTCGCGTGAAGAGCTTCTCTGGGAGCTTGTGGCAGTTGCTCACGACCTCGCCCGTCTCCCGTAGGGTGATAGACGTAGCTCGTCCCCCATGTGAGTGGTAGGGGCGAAGTCTCAGGGAGCTGGGTGTGAGCAGCGCAGAGAGGCATTGATCGCCTCTAAGGTCTCTCCACTCGTCGCACGAGAGAAGGCTCCCATGATGTAGCAGGTGGTGGGAGAGCCTCCGTGCTGGATCAGCTCTTCGCCTCGAAGGGCTTCCCTCAAGGATTCGGGACAGTGCGGCCGATAGAGAGGGGATTGTACTGCGTCCCAAAGGGGTTGATCAAGGCCTCCATCCCCCCAGCTTGGAGGTAGCTGGGGATATGCTCGCTGAAGCAAGAGCCTAGGCTTAGGATGAGGTCACCGAAGGATAGGCTAGGCGGTGCGGGGGCAGGGTGATGGGGGTGGAGGTGCCGTCATCAGAGGAGGGACTCGTATCTGTGGGAGACCTTATTTATGGGGGGAGTGGTACGTCTGCGACGAGCAGAGCCTCGGCGGAGGTTGGGGTAGAAGGCGTTGGGGATATGCTCGATGGTGTAGGTGCGATCGGGCAATGTCGATCGCTAGGGAGGTCGATAGCGCACCTCCAGCTCTGGCGCTCGCTGACGGACGGTGGTCGGCAGCTCGTATGAGGAAGCGCTCCTTGTCCGAGGTGACGCTGTCACGTGCCCTGAGGTAGCTTCCCGAGGAGCGTGTCTTGACCTCGGCGATGACTAGTGTACCACCCCACTGGGCGATGATGTCGATCTCGAGGTGCCCATAGCGCCAGTTGCGCTCATGGATGGTGTAGCCTAGGCTCTCTAGGGTAGCGAGCAGGCTAGTTCTTCACCAGTCGCACCCGTCTTGAGATGTTCGTCCATAAGAGGTCGCTTTGTCCCTCCTCGAGCTCGAAGGTCTCGATGTGGCGGATTCGCTTGTCGGGGATAATGGTGTCGATAGCTATCAGGATACCGGTCTCCTCGACGAGCCCGAAGTCATAGTTGATCGCTGTGCCGAAGACCCTCATCTTCGGGGAGAGTGCCATGTAGGCATTCACCAGCGGGGGATGTTGTAGCCGAGGGCACGCACGGCAGTGTTCAGCGCACGATAGTTGGCAGAAGTCCTTCGTGGGAAGAGGTGCGAATCTCCTCCTCGTCCACCTCTATGGGGAGCGGTTCGGTAGGGGTGACTAAGCCCTCGGGATCGGAGAAGTGTAGGCGGAGGAAGTGTAGGATGAGATTGCGAGCGTGGCGATCATAGTCCTTGTACATGGTGACCTTCCCGTAGAAGTACTTCATCTTCGGGTAGAGCACGGTGAGGGCGCCGAGGCCGTCCCAGAGGTTGTCTAGGGCGAAGAGACTCTTGGCTCCCATACGTGTCGATTGGTAGGGGAGAGAGACGAAGGAGCGACCTAGCTCTATGGTGTAAGGAAGGTACTCGGAGAGGAACTGCGGGCTGAACTCAAACATCCCAGCCGTCGCCAAGCGAGGGCTTACCCGTCTTAGGGTCGAGCCGTACCTCATCGCCGAAGATGAAGCGATAGCCCCCAAGCACCGCCTGCTCGGTTGGAATCCCCAGACGATCAGCTGTCCATAGCCCTCTGGGTCGGAGTCGAACTCGTCGATATCGCAGTCCTTACCCGTCCCCCGCCGTAGAAGCGAAAGGCCTCCTCACGAAGGCGCCCGATCTCACGCATCGCATTCGGAGCGGAGGAGGCATGGAAGACATAGATCTCGTTGCCCCCCTTGTTGGTCAGCCGTAGACGCTTATCGGGGTGAGCTCTCCGAGATCGATCAGCCTTGGGACAGGGGGATGATGGGGGTGGTGTACATGTGTACTTCTTCCTGCGCTCGTACTCATCTCTGAGGGCGTAGCAGATACTTCGTATGCGGGCGGCCTCTTCCTCGGGACGGAGGGTGCTGTCACGCAGGCTCTGCCAGGGGATGGGTTCGCCGACGATGATGCGGAAGCTCTTCCCTGCTGCCCGGAAGAGTTCGTCGGGTAGGAGGGCTGTCCCGATGTCAAACTTCATGCGCAAGGCATTCTTGAGGTGCCATATCCAGTAGAAGTGTCGGGAGTTCTGCCCCACGAAGTGTAGGGGGACGATGTCACGCTCGTGGTGGATAGCCTGCGTCACGAAGGTCTTGCGCCATATTTGATCCTGAATCTTGCCATCGTAGACACGTGAGCAGAAGCCTGCGGGGAAGGTGCCGATGGGGACATCACTCTGCATCGCCTCCTGGAGCAGTGATACCGCCTCCTTGCCCTGCGCCCCATGCTTGTTGAGGGGCAGGAAGACAGGCTGTAGGGGCTTCAGGTGATAGAGCATGTCATTGACCATATAGCGTATATCCCCATAGTGTCGTCCCAGCATATAAGAGATGGCGATGCCATCCATACCTCCTAGAGGGTGGTTGCTGGCGAAGATGCACCGCCCATGCTCGGGCAGACGCTCGGGATGTACCCAGTCAAGATCTAGGCGGAACTCTCCTACGAGTGCCTCTAGGAAGTCCATACCCTCTAGGTGGCTATACCGATAGAGGATATCGTTGATCTCCCGCTGATGTATGATACGCTCCAGCGTGCGCAGGATAGGGGCGGGGAGACGACGATGCACCTTCTCCTCAATCACCTCACCTACGTGTATGGCGTAGGGGTGATTCTGAGAGTGTAGGTGGCCTTGTCGAAGGGGGGGAGGTGCGTCTGGCTCACTACTTGCCGGATAGCTGACGGATACTCTGCTCGATGCTGGCGATACGGCTCTCGGCATCGGCCTTCTTCTTTTGCTCTAGGGCGATGACCGCCTCTGGAGCCTTGGAGACGAAGCTCTCGTTGCTGAGCTTCTTCTCTACACCAGCGAGGAACTTCTGCTGATACTCGAGGGTCAGCACGGAGCTTGGCGAGCTCCTCCTCGACATTTGATGATGTAGGCGGCCATGGGTACAGCGAACTCATCGGTGCCGATGACGAAGCTTACAGCACCCTCGCTACGCTTGCCACTACGGTCGATCTCGGAGAGTCCAGCCATCTTGATGAGGACTTCGTCTAGCTCGCTGGGGTAGCTCTCGAGGCCTCTAGGGTGAGTGCCTCACGCGGGGAGAGGTTCTTGCTCGTGCGCAGGCTACGGATCGAGGTGATGAGCTCCTGCACAGCAGCGAAGCGGGCGAGGAAGGCTTCATCAAAAGATCCCGCAGGGCGCTGCTGAGCATTCATGATGCTCTCGCCCTCCTTACGCTCAGCGAGGTTCTGCCACAGTTCCTCCGTGATGAACGGCATGAAGGGGTGCAGGATACGCAGGACTTCGTCAAAGCCAGCCAGTGCCTCATCACACGTCACACGATCGATCGGGGTGCCATAGGCTGGCTTGATGAGCTCCAGATAGTAGGAGGAGAAGTCGTCTCGGATGAGCTTGTAGACGAGGGTAAGGGCTTCGCTGATGCGGTACTGGAGAAGAGATCCTCCAGCTCGGTCGCAGCCTTGCTGAGCACCTGGCGCATCCAGTAGGAGGCGAGGCGGGAGGCCTCGGGCTGGGGAGCCTCGGAGGCATCATCCGTCCAGCCCCTTGACGAGGCGGAAGGCATTCCGATCTTTGTTGCAGAAGTTGCGCCCTTGCTCGCAGAGAGACTCATCGAAGAGAATGTCGTTCCTGCGGGGGCACTCATGATGAGCCCCATACGGACACCATCAGCACCGTACTTATCTATTAAGTCGAGCGGGTCAGGGGAGTTCCCGAGGGTCTTGGACATCTTGCGTCCCTGGTTGTCACGCACGATCCCCGTGAGGTAGACATTCTCGAAGGGCTTCTTCCCCTGGAAGGCATAGCCTGCCATGATCATACGTGCTACCCAGAAGAAGAGGATATCAGGACCGTGACAAGGTCTGAGGTGGGTAGTAATAGCTCAGCTCCTTATCATCTCGGCTTATCGCTGGGGCAAAGACCGTGATGGGCCAGAGCCAAGAGGAGAACCAGGTGTCTAGGCAGTCACTCTCACGGCGAAGGTCTTCGGCTCTGAGGCTGGGTACCTTCTGCTGTGCTAGGCGGAGGCTTCCTCGTCCGAGCTCGCTACGACGAAGCTACCATCGGGGAGGTAGTAGGCCGGTATGCGGTGTCCCCACCAGAGCTGGCGACTGATACACCAGTCCTTGATGTTCTCCATCCAGTAGCGGTAGGTGTTCTTGAACTTGGCAGGGTGTAGACGGACCTCATCCTTCATCACTGCATCGAGGGCTGGTGCGGCAAGACCCTCCATACGGAGGAACCACTGCATCGAGAGCTTAGGCTCGATGGGGACAAAAGGTACGCTCAGAGTGCCCAACCTTGTTGGTGTAGGCCTCGACCTTCTCCAGCAGTCCTGCGGCGGCTAGGTCACCCTCGATCTTCTCTCTGACCTCGAAGCGATCCATCCCTGCATAGACTCCTCCATGCTCGTTGAGCGAACCATCATCGTGGAAGATGTCGATCGTCTCGAGCTGGTGCTTCTCTCCGAGCATATAGTCATTGACGTCGTGAGCAGGGGTTACCTTGAGGCATCCCCGTCCCCAAACTCGATATCTACATACTCGTCCTCGATCACGGGGACAGCACGTCCTACGAGGGGGATGATGAGGCGCTTGCCCCGGAGGAAATGGTAGCGCTCATCCTCGGGGTTGATACATACAGCGGTATCCCCCATGATGGTCTCGGGGCGAGTCGTAGCCACGACGACATAGCGATCCTCTCCCTCGACGTAGTAGCGCAGGTAATAGAGCTTGCCCTGCTGCTCCTGATAGACGACTTCTTCGTCACTTAGGGCTGTGCGGGCCTTGGGGTCCCAGTTCACCACACGCACACCACGTGCGATCAGCCCCTGGCGATAGAGCTCTACGAAGACGTCAATGACGCTCTGGCTACGCTCCTCGTCCATCGTGAAAGCCGTACGCTCCCAGTCGCAGGAGGCGCCTGGTCTCTGAGCTGCTCGAGGATAATCCCCCCGTGCTCTCGAGTCCATTCCCAGGCATGCTCTAGGAACTGCTCGCGGGTTAGGTCTTGCTTCTGTATACCCTGTGCAGCGAGTCTGCCTACTACCTTAGCCTCCGTAGCGATGGAGGCATGGTCTGTCCCAGGCACCCAGCAGGCATTGAAGCCCCGCATACGAGCACGGCGCACGAGGATATCTTGGATGCTGTTATTCAGCATGTGTCCCATGTGCAGGACACCCGTGACGTTGGGCGGGGGAATGACGACAGTGTAAGCAGGGCGATGGTCAGGCTCTGAGTGGAAGAGGCGGTGCTTCATCCAGTACTCGTACCAGCGGCTCTCTACAGCCTCGGGGCTATACTTCGTAGCTAACTCCATAGCGTGTGATATAAACCTATATGAATTCTTTTTATTATGTCTGTGCTTATGAGGTAGGCGTGCTACCTAATTATAGGATGCAAATTTACGTATTTTTGTGTGGGATAGTGCTCCCATTGGGCTCATTATACGTAGTGTGGCTACCGTAGGGCTCCTCGTGGGTTAGGGTTCAGACTTTGGTGTAGGGTTCTATTTGGAGTTCAACGAGCCCTCTAGTCGAGGGGCGGGGTAGGAGTATTGCTCCTCCTATGGGGGGCTAGCTAAGAAGGCGATTAGAGGCTGTGATTGTCTTGGGGATATAGATGAAAGAAAAGCGAGGATCTCGGCAGAGATCCTCGCTTTGTTGTCTTGGGTAGTAGCTCCACCAACCTATGAGCGGAAGACAGGGCTCAAAACCCCGCGACCCTTAGCTTGAAGGCTAATGCTCTATCAACTGAGCTACTTCCGCAATCCTAGAGTGGGCAGTGATGGATTCGAACCACCGAAGGCGTAAGCCAGCTGAGTTACAGTCAGCCCCATTTGGCCACTCTGGTAACTGCCCATCCTTTTTGGTTTAGCGTTGCAAAGGTAGATATTATTTTTCAATTATGCAAATAGGGCAGCACATCTTTAGTGCAGTCTCTGCTGCTTCAGCCCCCTTATTGCCTAGTCTACCCCCTGCACGTTCCTCTGCCTGAGCCATATTCTCTGTGGTGAGGACACCGAAGATTACGGGTACGTAGCGATCCTCTTTTTCCTCTACACTGACCAGCTGAGCGTTCAGAGAAGAGATACCGGAGGTTACCCCTTGGCAGATGTAGTCGAAGTGAGCGGTGTCCCCCCGTACAACACATCCGATAGCGATCACAGCATCTACACCCTGCGCACGGAGGCGAGCAGAGGCATTCACGAGCTCAAAGGCTCCAGGGACACGGAAGATCGTGATCTCCTCGGCTCCTCGGGCACGTAGGACGGACTTCGCCCCCTCGAGTAGGGGCTCTGTGATATTGCTGTTCCACTCGGATACGGCGATGCCGATGCGCAGCCCTTCGGCTGTGGGTACTTCGCTATGGTGTGGGGTGGCGATATGATTGATCGTGGACATCTTATATATAAGGTGTAGCGTGAGCCTTACTTACCTCCTGCGGCACGTGCACGGATGAGGTCAGCCTCTACGCTCTCAGCCTCGGGTGAGGTGTAGTACTTGTCCTTGATCTGCTGGTAGGCAGCTACAGCCTGGTCATACTTGCCGAGCTTCTCGTAGACGTGGCCGGCCTTGATGAGACAGCTGGGGGAGATGGCATCGCTATCTGCGAGCTTGGCTGCAGACTCGTAGCTCTTGAGGGCATCCTCGAGCTTGCCGAGCTGTACGTAGCAGTCTCCGATCATACGCTGGATAGAGGGTGCGACAAGCTCTCGTCAGACGAGAACTTCTGGAGCTCACCAAGAGCCTCCTGGTATCGTCCCATATCATAGAGGCAGATACCTGCGTAGGCGTGGGCGAGGTTGGCAGCATCGGTGCCAGAGAAATTCTTGGCGATACCCTCGAAGCCTGGGTTAGCCGTTACGCCCTTCAGTGCGAGGCTATCCTGACCCATGATGAAGTTCTCTTCGGCAACGAACATTTGGCTAGAGGCCTCAGCGTTGTTGGGCTCCTTGATGAACTTGATGTGGCGAAGATAGCTAGTGCGATAAGGACGACTGCCCCTGACGGCGATCACGATCTTCTTGCCGTGGCGTTCGAAGAACTTTTCCCCTTGCATTACCTTTTCGTCAATTACGTCTAAGGTATCCTGACCACGGTGTTCTTGAAGTGACATACGAGATGTTCTTAGTTTATGTTTGTTATTTAGTCTACTTAATTGTGATGCGCAAAGATACGACTTTATCTGTAGCTAGCCAATCAGAGAACTATGTGTGTGGTGGGGCTTGATCTTCTCTGGAGGGGATGGCGGGCTGGTGGTGATGACTAGTGCTATACCTCCTAGGTGCCCCTTGTACCTCTAGGTGTCTCCTTCCCTAGAAAAGTATATCTTTGTCTCTGAAAGAGAGGGGTATGGGCATAGTTAAGTCAAAGTGTAGAGAACAGAGGTTATAAGTGTGCCATGTGTGTCTACATAAAAGCCCTCTCTGCACATTTAGAAATATATATCAATGAGCAGAAAAGCGGTTAACTACGAAGAAATTCTTCCACAAGTCCCCTTCACTGACACACCGATACCCAAGCGTATTCATCAGATATTCTTGGGTAAGCCTGCGCACCTGCTTCCAGAGGAAATACAGGAAACATGCAGCATCTCCAGTCTCTAAATCCAGACTGGGAGTATCATCTTTGGAGCGATGAGGATGTTGAGCCCTTTATCCTCGAGTATTATAATGAGGAGGTCCTTCGCTACTTCCGGATGGTATCCCCTATGTATCGAGCTGCGCAAGCAGACTTCTTGAGATACCTCATCATCTATACTCTGGGAGGAGTATACCTCGATATTAAGTCTACTATACTGGAGCCCTTAGATGAGACCTTGCTCCCCTGGATCGCAACATTATCTATCACTGGAATAATGAGGTGGAAGGCCTACATAAAGGATATGGGTTTTATCCTGACTACCCCGTGACCGATTCCCTTATGGAGAGTTCCCCCAAACATTCATAATCTCATCTCCTGGGCATCCAATACTTCGTGCGGTTATCCTAGATGTGATGAGAAACCTTGACTCCCTATAGCCCATTCCGGACTGATGTCGGGTTGTGGGGTGTCTTGAGGACTACGCGCTATTGCCTATAGCCTTGCTGTCGAGCGTGTGACCAGAGAACTTCCCGATCATCTCTACAGACACATTCGTTGTATTGAGGATATCGGGATGCGTGTCTCCATCTATGGGACAGCGACTGGGCACCGAAAGGCCGTCCCTCGCTATAATAACCTCCCTAACAGCTGTTTCTCTAAATGGATCGGAGAAGTACACGAAGTATCTATATGGCTTCTTCTTTGGGCGAAGGGTTTTCCGTATCCTCCGAGATAAAGGTAAATATGGCTCTTAGATAGCCTCTCTATTTCTTTCAGGATGGGATACGTATGATTATTCTCCGAAGAGGAGGTGGGAGTGCTAGACTTGTATAGTGGGGCTTTTTCTCGTTAAAGATGTCTAGCTGGCATTTTCTAGCCCATATACCCCCTCCAGGATATGGTTTGTTCGCCCCCGTTACCTTACATAGGTGACGGGGGCGAACATATATATCTATACTCTAGGATATGTAATGTCCGCTAGAGTGCGTGTTGCGTGTTCGCTATGTATTTAGTGGTGGAGGGTGGAGCCACGTGATCGGGGCGCTGGGAGAATCCTAGTGAAGAGGGTAAGGCTGGGTCGCACGGCTGGTGCATATCTCTTTTTCATGTTTTGCTCTCTTGGGTGCTTATGGAGTCTGTCCTTTCGTGTCCCTGAGGGCCTTAGCTGTGTCTCAGAAGCCCCTAGGGGTAGGCTCTGAAGAGAGCATACTAAAAGCCCTTCCGAGGACATACTTAGAGCGGGGAAGTATACACGTGTGTACACAGATGTGTACACACGTGTATACTATAGTGTACAAGCGTGTACACACTTCCCTCCTAGGTAGGAGGTGTATGCTTGGTATGTCGATGCCTAGATTACAGATGTTTCTGCCTTCGGTGTATGCTTCTCGAGCACTTTGTCCTCGCCCTCTAGTGATTTCATGCGTTAGTCCTCGGCGGGGGGATAAGGAAGGAGCTATGAAAATCACTACCTTTGTCAATAAATATCTTCACTGCCTCTCCGAAAGGAGGGGATATAGCTGAGAGAAGACTTATGAGCAAGCATCCCTTTACGGGGCTAGGTGTTGCCCTCGTTACACCTTTTACGGATGATAACAATATAGACTATAAGAGTCTAGAGCGACTGCTTGAGCACCTGCTGCGTGACCAAGCAATGGACTTCCTCGTGGTACACGGTACGACGGGAGAGTCACCTTGTCTGACCCGTCCAGAGCGTGAGGCTGTCACTCTGCGAGTCGTTGAGCAGGTCGCAGGTCGGTGTCCGATCGTGGTCGGACTCGGAGGGAATGACACCGTCGAGACGGGAGAGCGCATCCAGGCTATGGATACGCAGGGAGTCAGTGGTATCCTCTCCGTAGTGCCCTACTACAACAAGCCCTCTCAGGAAGGGATCTTCCAGCACTTCTCCTACCTCGCCCAGCATAGTGAACTCCCGCTGATCCTCTACAACGTACCCTCACGAGTCGGGGTCAATATGGCCTCTGATACCGTCGTACGTCTCGCGCGCACGCATAGTAATATTGTAGGGGTGAAGGAGGCCTCCGGCTTCCCTCAGCAGGCCGGTCAGATTACCTCGTCCGAGCTCCCAGAGGACTTTGTCGTCCTCTCAGGTGACGATGCTCTCTGTGTAGCCTTCGTTCAGAATGGCGCTCGAGTGTAATCTCTGTCGCAGGGAATGCTTACCCTCGCCTCACCTCCCGCCTGATCCACTTAGCGATGGATGGGCGATACAACGAGGCCGATATGATCCAGACTGCGATGCGCCAGCTGAATACACAGCTCTTCCAGGAGGGCAACCCAGCTGGGATCAAGGCGCTACTGCACCTGATGGGGCTCATAGATACAGAGCGTCTACGTCTGCCCCTGGTCTGCGTGAGCCAAGAGCTACGTGAGCGTCTGGACGAGACCCGTAGGGTACTCGACGGCTATGCCTTAGGGCTGGGGCTCTAGAGGCGGAAGAATATATAGTAATCTTAAACTAAACGTTGTTTATAGGGGAAGTTCTCCCCGTTGTCGCTAATCCCTCAGAGATTGAGGGATGCTAGCGGTCATAATTATAGGTAATAGATGCAAGAAAAACGAGCAAACAGAGGCCGAAAAAGGCGAAGCAAGATGAGACTCTAGGTAATTTGACTTTCGGATATTCAGGAGTTAAAAAGAAGAAGTCTGTCTCTGGGTTTGGCTGGGCGACAGCCCTAGCAGGCCGTCGGGCGCATAACGACCTTTGTGGTGCAACTGGTTCCTAGCTCGCCTGCTGACCCCAGATGATTTTGGTGTCGTAGCTAGCTGTGGGATCTTTCTTGCTATCTCCCTCACGCTAGCAGAGGCTGGGTTTAGTAGCTCCCTCACAAGACAGGAGACCCTTACAGAACGAGAGATCTCTACGGTTTTTACTACAATCTAGGGGCAGTATAGTCTTTTATTTAATCCTCTTTCTGATAGCTCCATGGGTTGCCGATTATTTTCATAAGCCCATTCTTTGTCCCTATGCTGAGGGTGTATGGGATTCCCAATATCATCTATGCTTTTAGTGCGGTACAGAAGGTCTTGCTGTGGAGACGCATGGAGTTCAAGAAGCAGATGTTTGTGCAGCTTTTCTATGGCATTGCTTCGGCTGCACAGAGAGTGGTTATGGCTCTTCTTGGCTTTGGTGCCTGGTCGCTGGTGGGTATGGCCTTTGCCTTGTCTATAACGAATGCCGTGCTCTTGTGGAACTTCTCCAAGTGGAGACCCAAGTGGATCTTTTGATAAGGAACGCTTCAAGGTGCACTTCAGCTTTGGTTGGCGTATTGCCTTAACGAATGTGACGAAGGCTGTCTATGACAATTTTGCCACCATCTTTATCGGTCGCTACTTCTCTATGCGTACATTGGGACTGTATGGTCAGGCTAATAGCTTCTATGTAGTACCCGTATCGATCCTAGCAGATCCGATAAATAAGGTCTCCTACCCCGTCTTCGTGCGGGTGCAGAATGACCTAGAACTCCTCAAGGCAGGCTACCGCAAGGTGATGCGCCTGCTGGTACAGCTCTCCGCCCCCATCATCGTCGTACTCATGGTGCTCGCGCACCCGCTGTATCACTTCTTGTTTGGCGAGAAGTGGATGGAGGCAGCTGTCTTCTTCCAGATTCTCTGCCTAGCAGGAGTCCTTTATCCCCTGAACGACTATAATGTAAATATCTTGCTCACCAAGGGGCGTAGTGACCTCTTCCTGCGACTAGATATTACACGTAGGGTGATCGGGGTAGCAGCGACAGTTATTGCCTTAGTCTTCCGTGACTACTGGGAATATATGGTCTGCTATGGAGCCAGGTGGTCTGTCAGGTCATCTTCCTCTTCATCAATAGCTATTACTCTGGGCGCTTCATCCAGTATACGATCTGGAGGCAGCTCATCGAGCTACTGCCCTTCTTCCTTATGAGTGGGGTCTCTGGAATCGCAGTATGGGGTGTGGATACTTATCTAACCTCAGGTTTTCAGACTTCCTGCGTCTAGCTATCGGCAGGGGCGTCATGGGTGCGGCTTATCTCGTCCCTGCTCTATACCTTTTGCACGTAAGGATCTCTTCTATGTATGGGCGCTCCTGCAGGAGCATCTTCTTAAGAGGAAGGTTTAGTTTTATTTATTTCTTAACTTTGTGCATCAGTACTTTTGCATATTGTGTCACCACATAATCGAAGTTTGAATTATGAAGAAAGTCATCTTTGCCTCCTTGGCTCTTATCCTCACTCGTCTCTCTGAGCTCCTGTAAGACCAAGCAGGTGCCTATAGAAAGGCCTACGAGCAGGCTAAGCAGCGTGAGGTCGCTACACAAGACGCGAATCCTACAGCTCAGTATGAAGCACCAGCAGCCAGCACAGCTGCTCCTGTCACCGTCCGCAAGGAGCGTGTCTCCACCTATTCAGGTGAGGACGCTACGCGCCCTCAAGCGCTTCAGTGTAGTCGTCGGGAGCTTTCGGAACCCCACGAATGCACGTACCTCAAGGAACGTATGGAGGGGACAGGGGCTATAATGCCGTCCTAGCCACCAACGATGCCGGTATGCTGCGTGTCATCGTAGCTAGCTATGACACACGCGATGAAGCCGTCGCTAGCCGTGATGCTATCCGCTCACGCTTCGCTCCCGACTTCAAGGATGCTTGGCTCCTAGAGAACGACCTCTAGTACTAGGACGCCCGCACGAGCACCATATCTATGGAGATAAAGCAGAACTATTTCACTCCGTAAGCATAATACCTTTGGTATCGATGCCCAAGCTGATTGGTTCATCTCTTATTGGAGCCCTAGAGGATCTGCATCTACTAGCACGGGACGAGTACTTTCAGGAGTGCCGCTGTGTCACCATCGGCGAGGGGAGCAACCTGCTCTTCCTTACCAACTTTCATGGGATCATCCTCTTCTCGGAGCTCAAGACTATCGAGCTCCTAGGAGAGATGATTCTATCTAGATTACCTCGTTGGCTCCAGGTGTCCACTGGGATGATTTCGTCCAGCGGATGACCGATCCCAGGGCTAGGGGCATTGAGAATCTCTCCTTGATCCCAGGCCAAGTCAGGGGCGGCAACGATACAGAATATCGGAGCCTATGGGGTGAGGTCTGTCAAGAGGATACAAGCTGTCCATGCCTTCCACCGACGCACTGCTGAGGGCGTGTCTTCTCTGTCGATGAGGTGCGCCTATGCCTACCGCCATAGTATCTTCAAGGAACGGCTGCGAAGATTACATCATCACACGTACACCTCAGGCTGGACGAAGCCCAGCCTACAGCTGAACTATGCCGACCTGAGGGGCGGATCGCTGACGCTACGCCACCCCACACCTGCGGACGTGCGTCGGGAGTCATCTCGATACGAGTAAGCTCCCCGACCCCAAAGGTGATCGGTGGTGCAGGGAGCTTCTTTATGAACCCCGTCGTGGAGGCTTCGGTCTTCGAGGCTCTACGTGAGCAGTATCCCAATGCCCCTCACTATCCCCAGCCAGATGGGCGGGTGAAGGTGCCAGCAGGCTGGCTCATCGATACCTGTGGACTCAAAGGCTATTGCCTGAGGCCATGCTGGGGTATATGAGCGTCAAGCCCTCGTGCTCATCAATGCCGATGGGCGGGCCACTGGGCAGGATATCGCTAACCTAGCTGAGTATATCCAGCAGCAGGTGCAGGCACGCTTCGGGATACACCTAGAGCCCGAGGTGCGCTATATCGTGTAGCCTACGGGGCTCTTTGTCCCTCTTGGATCTTTCCATTTAGTTAAACAATCAATCCCCTCTGTGTGTGGGGTAGCCTTGACGAGGTGCGACCTCTAGATCGAGCTTCCCCTCCTAGAAAAGCGATGAAGGTTGTTCTCCTAAGTGCGGTGCAGTGCAGGTGTCCCCGAGGTGGGATGTGGCTGTCCTGCTGTCACTGCGATGATCCCCGAGATCGTCGCCTACGCACCTCTGCCCTTGTCATCACGGACTCTGGGCGACGTATCCTCATAGATTGTGGTCCAGACTTCCACGAGCAGGCTGTCGCCCTGAGGCTGGATCGTATAGACGCCATTCTACTGACCCATGAGCACTACGACCATACCTTTGGGCTGGATGATGTCCGTACGATCGCTTGGCGTCAGGAGCTGCCGATCTATGGTCAGGAGCGTGTGCTGGAGTCGGTGCATACCCGCATGCACTATGCCTTCGAGTAGAATCACTTATCCAGGTACTCTCTCGTCTTGTCCTTCGCCCGATTGGCGAGAGTTGCAGATCTTCCTTTGAGCTCTTTGGGGAGACGATCACTCGATCTTCCTTGATGTGGTTCCCTCCCCATAGTGGGTTGTCGTATCGGGGGCTTACCTACATCACAGATATGAAGGCGATCTCTCCCGAGGAATGGGCGAAGGTCGAGGGCACACAGCTCCTCGTTATCAACGCTCTACGCTATCAGCGTCCTCACCCGAGTCATCAGTCTGTGCTGGATGTGCAGGAGCACCTCTCGCACCTCCCTCATCGCCCTGCAGCTGACCCTGCTGACCCACCTCTCGCACCACGCACCTCTGCATCATCAGCTCCTCTCTCTCCTCCCCTCTGACCTCCAGCCTGGCTACGATGGTCAGTGCAGTACGATCACAGATGGGAGTGTGCAGGAGACCCCACTAGAGCCCTACGAAGAGCCGTTTGTCTACCGAGACCTCGGACGCATAGCCTATGCCGAGGCTTGGGAGCTGCAGCGTGACCTCTTCGCAGCACAGCTCGAAGCCAAGCATGAGGGGCGTCCTACCGAGAGCTACCTACTCTTCTGTGAGCACAATCCCGTCTTCACGATGGGGAAGCATGCCGACTCCGCCAGCATCTTGATGAGCCAGACTTCCTTCGTGAGCAGAGATGTGACTTCTACGAGGTCGAGCGGGGCGGGGATGTGACCTACCACGGTCCCGGACAGCTCACGGGCTACCCGATCCTAGATCTCGAACGCTTCCACCTAGGCCTCAAGGCTTACATTTGAGCTCCTCGAGCAGTCTGTCATCAGGCTCCTACGCTGCTACCGCACAGGGCTGGGCTCAGGATGGGGCTACGAGTGTGGCTCGATGTCGGAGACTCCCTGCTCGTGAGCGCAAGATGCATGCGGAGTTGGTGTCGAGAGTAGTCGCTTCGTCACTATGCGGCTTTGCTCTCAACGTAAACAACGACCTATCCCCCTTCCAGCTCATCAATCCTTGTGGATTCAAGCAGGGCAGGTCGCCTCTATCGCCCAAGAGGTCGGGCACGAGTGACCTCACCGTGGTCAAGCACATGCTGGTCTCGTCCATGTCCATCGCAGGCTGCATGGGCGTCTTGCTCCACGCTAGATTCATTCACCATCACGCTTCTCATTCATCAGTATGAACGAGCTTAATCTAACGACTCCTCACTCCTCTTCTCAGCCATCTCCTTTGATCGCTGCTGCCCTGCAACCCTTCCCTTTCTGCCTCCATGTGCCCAGCCTCAAGGAGAAGTATGAGGAAGCAACCCCGAGGGCGAAACAGCCTCTCTGGCGCAGATCGACAACCTCTATCGTCGCCTCAACCTCATCCGTGCCATGCAGATCCTAGGCGTGAGTAGCCTACTGGTCTGCTTGGCAGCGAAATGTTCTTCTATTACCTGAGTGGAACCTCCTCGGGGGCTGGGTCTTTGGCCTAGGCATGGTCTTGCTAGCCCTATCGCTCTGCCTATGTGTCTGGGAGTCCAGAAGTATCAGTCGAGGCTCTGAACCTCAATCTCCGCTCCTCAAGAGATAGCTCCCTCCCTGCGTCGTCGCCCTGATGATGAGGCTCTGCAGAGAGAGAGTCAGAGCAAGAATAAGAAGAAGGGCAGGATAAGAACCGTGACAAGGAGCACGATGCCTCCTCTTCCCCCTCTACATCCCAAGGTGCAGCAGCAGCAACAGCCCCCAGTCCTCTAGCAGCCTCCCCTCCCTGTCCTCCCCCGTAGTATCAGGAGGTAAGGATCGTCCTCACTGAGACGAGGCGGCCGAGACTCCAACCCGCAGTGGCAATGATAATCCTCGTGGTGGCCAAGACAATGATCGTGGCGCTTACGGGATGCAGGCCAGGCAATCAGGAGATGGTCAGGGTGGACAGCAGCGTCAGTCCCAAGGACGGCGTCTAATCAGGGCAACCAGCCCACTCCTCTACCCCCAACCAAGCTGGGGCACGTGAGGCAGGGCGGGCGATCGCCCTCGCGAACACGCAACGGGAATGGCGACAGCCAGTCCCGCTCCAGCGAGGTGCTCCCCTGCAGTCCTCCACTAATCCCCAGCGTGACAGAGCGCCAAATCCTCGTCCCGAGCGCACAGCCGAGGGTGAGGCTAACGTCCGCCAGCGAGCTCCTCTCAGTCCCCAGCTATGGGGCAGAGCCGACGGTCCTCATCGGTGGCTCCATCGGGCAGGTTCAACCCCCAGCCTCGTCCTACAGCTAATCCTCATCCAGCACTCAGGCGCAGCAGAGGCAGTACGTCGTCCTCGTCGCGGGGCATCCTCCCTCTACGGAGAACTCTACCTCTCCTCTGGGCGCAGAGAGCTCATGAGGGCGTCAGGCTCAGCCCCAGCAGGTACTGAGTCTGCCCGTGAACCTCAGCAGGCTCAGCCCCAGCGTCCCGCTACGCCCCAGCCCACACCCTCGACTGACGAACGTCCGAGTGCAGCTGTCCCTGCTCCTCGCCCCTCTCGTCCTACAGGCTACGAGGAGGCTGTCGCTAGCACGTCAGCGTGAGCTCGCCTCTGCAGCTAAGGCCGACGAACATTCAGCGGACGAATAGTCCACCTGCATAGACAGACAAGACCCGAGCAGAAGGGCTGTGCCACGCTGGCACACCTTCGCTCGGGTCTTTTGGTTCGTAGCGGACAACTTCACTTCGTGAGGCTATGCTTGAGGGACTCTCCGAGGGTGGGGGGTTCACCTTACTTCGTGACAAACCCTGATAAACGGCGACAGCACGCATGAGCCTAAGACTCGTGCGTGCTGTCGCCTCACTCCCGAGCAGAATCGAACTGCTATCTAAAATTTAGGAAATTCTTGTTCTGTCCGTTGAACTACGAGGCGTACCTAGCCATGTGAGGACAATGCCCCCTGCTAGTTGCAAAGATGAGTGAATTTATCCTCGCGCCCCAAAGGTGCACCCTTGGCATCATCTCCCCCAGCCTCTGCACATTTCCCCGAGGAATACTCCCATTGAGGCTCCAGTTCGAATGCCGTAAACTGACTCTGCCCTATACCCCGAGGGTGTAGGCGAGGTTGCGGGCATGTGTGCTTAGTGTCTTTTTGTTTATCTTTGTTTTGTCTCAATAGATTATAAGATACATAGGCTATGTACAAGATACCATTTGGACGGATTCTCCAGAGCTTGGCCTGAAGACCTTCATTGCCCTTGCCTTCGCTGCCTTGGTCGTGATGCTCCTTGCCCTCGCGATAGGAGCTTCCAGTATCAGTTCAACGAGTGAGTAAGCCTTGGGCGTATGGAGCTGGTTACAGCGCTGTGTGACTTCCCCCATATACAAGTCCGATGAGCGGATGCGTATGGAGCAGGATGGCATCCGTCAGAGCACTACACATCTATCGCTCGACGGCGAAATGCTCCCTCGGATGCTCAATAAGCTGCACGACCGCTACGCAAGGTTCATCCGGACTGTCCTCGTGCCTAGCCTCTATCTCCAAGAGGTGCTGCGCAAACTACAATATCGGTATCGTCGAGGCCTCCCGAGATACTAAGCTCCGCTCTGAGGGTAGTCTAGAGCTCCAACCTCCTCAGGGCGAATAATGTCTGTCACGTGCCCCACTGACTCGCTTCTATAGCCTCAGGAGGTCTACGACCAAGCCTTTGACCATGCCGAGGCGAAGGGACTTCGCCGAGAGGAGCTCAGAAGATGGACGTCTCCTCCTACCTCGAGCCTAATATCCCGCTATGACAAGGACTACACCGATAAGCTCTAGCCGACGCCCTCTCTGGGCTCTCCACCTCCACAGGTATGTGGTGCAGCAGGGCAGGCGTATCATCAAACAAAGGGCAGTGTCACTCCTCTATATACAATGTGCTCCGCTCGCTTTCGCATGGAGCAGATGTCGAGCCTGCAGGCAGGAGCCTTGATCACGTGCTGAACCTCAGGCCCTTCCTCTAGCATGTGCCTCCTCTTCACGCCATTCTCGGGGTGTGCCTCCTTGCTCTTCAATAGAGAGCTCTGTGTGTGCAGGGCGCAATATCCTCCTGTAACTCTACTCCATCAATGCTCGCCTTCATCGCACTGACGGGCTCTGAGGTCGGCAGTGGGTGTGGTATCACTGGGTGATGCGTAGCATGTGATGCTGGTGCTGCTGCTGCATCTTCTTCGTAGCCATCTGGCTCTGACAGAGTTACCCACCTCGTGACGTCTTGAATCTTGGCGTATTTCGTGCCCGAGCCTGCCGTTCCTCTTTGTCCAGCTCGTTGCCGAAGCCGTTGGCGGTCTTTACGGCATCCAGAGTCTGAACTCTCGAGGTCAGCGGTGGTCCGTGACGCTTCGCTGTCTACTGGCCTATGTGACTCGTCGATGATGCGTCAGTGGATGACGAGGGCAGATCACTCCCTCGTGCTGGATCTCCCTGCTCTCCCTGCGGGTGAGCCCTGATGCTTCCTCATGTATTCACCTCACATCTTAACCTTTATTGTGGAGAAGCTCTTTGGCTATGTCTCCAATGTTCGCTTGAATGGAGCTTAGTGATATGGCTACTCCTCTGCTCAAGGAGAGCTCTCTGAGGTAGCCCAGGCCTGCCTTCCAGCACTCCCTACCAGGTGTCGAGTCGTCGCTTCTGCCGCTTGCTGCCAGGTTCGGTGCGGATCCCCAGCTGATGCATGCGGGTGCGTCTACCACGACATGGGCAAGGGTGCTGCACCCGAGGTGCTTTAGACCGAGTGCGCCGACCAGCCAGCCCCATGCGCTTCTGAACTATAAAGGAGTGCCCGTATCATCATCCAGCACGTGCGTGATGGGGTGGCCTTGGCATGCAAGCATAGCTTGCCCGATCGGGTCATCGGAAGGTTCATCCGGCGTACGCATCATGGGCGCAGTGCGACCGCGCTTCTTCTCTACAATTCCTGCTACGGCGAGCATCCAGGGGCAAGGTCGATGCAGAGCCTTCACCTGCAGGCCAGGCGCTATGCCAGGGAGTGTGCTCGTGCTCGCCGATGGTGTCAGGGCTGCCAGCCCAATGGCCTAGCTACCAATACACCGAGGAGGCATCCGTGCGCTGATCGACAAGATGGGTCGATGGATCGTCCGAAGGGCTACTGAACGATACACCGCTGACCTTCGGACATTAAGGGAGATCGAGAAGGTATTCTACCTCAAGCTCAAAGACGATGTATCGCGCTGTATAACACCCCGACAGTAACCACTCGCCTCACATTACACTCAACAAACCTGTATTCTCGTTGGCTTCATGAAATCTGGGAAGAGTACCATCGACCGTCGTCTCGCCGAGTGTCTACAGCTACGTTTCATAAGATACGGATACGTTCATCAAGACACGCTTTCGGCGGCGATATTAAATATGTTGCACGGAGGGTGAGGTCTTTAAGCACCAGGGGCGATAATAGGCCATGCCGGGAGCTCATGGTATGGGCGATACGGTCTTTGCCATAAGTCACCCTTTATCACCTAGATGTGATGGAGCTCCTATGCCAGGCGGGCGAGACGGTCTACTTTCATTTCCTCTCCAGAAGTCTTAGCTGCACGGCGCGAGCTCTGCAAGCGCACTCGTCCGACCATGCGAGATAAGAGTGGGCGGAGCTCTGGAGTTCACTCATGCAGGCTGCGTGGGCGATACATATGCAGGCTCGGCATATCTTCGATGACGGATCGACTCCCCCCGAGGCAAAGAGGCCTTGCCCAGGCTCGCATCGATCTCCTTGTGCAGGGTGGGGCAGGCTCTGCGCTGAAGCTGGTCACAGCCCTCGCTATCAGGCTGAGCGCCTGTCATTGAAGAGTGAACCTCTGAAAGTGCGCCTTCGAGACATACAGCTCTTTTATCCTCGACGGCATAAATGCTGAATATTGGCAGGGCAACTGAAATGCCAAAGTCAATGCCAATTAACTATCGACCACGAGCACTGGATGGTGCTTTGGCTATTGAGGGCTAACCCAATAGTCGATAACTATTCTAGGTGTTAAAATGGCAGATGTTGCTTCTTGGTCCGAGGCTAAAGGCTTCAATAAATTATCCTTGCACGACTATACACAAATGGCGGACGCCCATAATGGCTAGCCATTATACAGGGCGTCTCTACGCTCGTCCGGATTCAAACGTATGCAGTGTAGTCAGATATACATTCCAGTTGAGCTACGGAACCGTGCTACTGCTCTTGGTGGGTCGTGGGGTAGTGACTCCGGCGATTCAAACACCGTAACCTTCTGATGTAGTCAGATGCTCTCGGTTGAGCTACGGAGCCTCTACAGTACGCCACTCTTAGAGGAGTTTGCAGTACAAGGCATTTGTTTCCCTTTCTACCAAATATTCCTCTCTCTGCATCTGCCTAGACCACCCAATAAATGCGACCTCGGCGAGCAGGGGACGAGCCTAGAGAGCCCTCGCCCCTCTTGGTTTGGCTCCTCGGTGGGCTGCGTATCGCCGATATGAGAACCTTAGCTAGGTCGATATCCCGCTCCTCAGGGCATGCAAGGCAGTGTGTGCACATGTGTATACAGCAGTGTGCACGCATGCCATCTGTGTACACCGTGTACGCAACCACCCCTCACACTAGGGCACAAGGGAGTGTAGAGCCCCTCCCAAGGGGTGAGGAGCATATTGCCCTCCTCTAAAGAACAGGAGGACGTCTGGGCGCAGGAGCTACGAGTCTCGCTTGTCTCATGCGACAGGGAGTGCAGGTGGGGTCAAGCCGAGGAGGCGGTGGTATATTGCCCTCTTCACACAGCCCGCTGGTGTCTCTTAGGATGTTCAGGATGGAATACTTTTATTTACTAGTTAAGAGCCCCAGGGGACTCGGTAAACGCACCAATCACCTTACATGGTGACGAGGACGCTCTTACCGGGAATCGCCTCTTATCTCAGTATGTTCGTCGCTCTCCCTCTCGGAATGCCCGATACAGAGCGGTAGCACAGCTTGAATGTTGGGGTGCTTTCAGGGGTGGGATAGGCTGGGCTAGAGGATGGCCGGTATGCAAAGGGCAGGCCTCTGGGGGCCCATGAGTAGGTGTTAAAGGCCTTCGTGAGGATAGGGTGGGTCGGGAGGGGCGAGGGAGGAAGAGGTAGGCAGGAGAGTGTAAGGAGGGACGAATGCTGTAAATGAGTGGGTCTGGGAGGCTAGAATAAGGGAGGGTGGGGTGGCTCAAGATGAGGAGGCTGATGGATGAGGATAATCGACAGGGGAATAATGAAAATAGTGGGCGAAGGGTAGGTGAAAGAAAAAGGGAAAGGTATGGATGATCATTACTGTAAAAACTTCGTCCGAAGGCCGTATTAAGTTTTACCCTTCCGGGAGGTGGGTATCCTGGTTGTTATGTAGTCACTAACTGCCGTCTTTAATTAAGTGAGGGTCGGTAGAAAGTGGGTATGGGAAGGCTTTTACTAATTTTGCCTTGAATTTATGAGCAATTATTCACGGTACAGATGCACTCTATTTAGGATAAGCAACGAGTCAGCACATTACGTCGCTCGACATGGTGTCATGTCATAGCACGTTTGTCGTCTAGGTAGGTGTTGGGGAGTATCCCTCTTGGGTGCCACTGCCCAGTGTGTTTAATTACTATATATGAAGAAAGTATTATTACTCTCATGAGCCTCTTCCTCGTCGTGGTGACCGCCTCGGCACAGGGCAAGAAGTGTAAGGTGGTGTCGTGGTCGTGCTGCTGATGTTGGGCTCACGGGTGCTGATGCTCTGTCAAGGGTGGCGGAATAGGGGTGCACTGACCGACATGGACGAGGAGTTCACCATCAAGAATGTTGGGTGGGAGCCATCCTGGTGGTCTCCTATGTCAGCTGTACAACCAAGGGTGGCTGTCGCAGATGGGAACAGAGCTCAGGATCCCGAGATAACTAGTGCGACAAACAGGACTGTGGTCGTGACCGCCTCGGGATCGACGTTCGCAGAAGGCGTAAACTATAATGTGCAGGAGGTCCAGAATGACGCTCTGACGACAGTCAAGGATACCAACCTTCATGAACAGCCTCAATGGTAAGGTCAGCAGGTGAACATCAGCGCCTCCAGCACGTAGGTGCAATTGCTACCCGTGTCGTCATGCGTGGTAACAAGTCTATCTCGAGGGATAACATTACCTATGTGATCGATGGTGTGCCCGTGGTAACAACGCGCCGACCGTGGTGGTGACGGCTCTGGCTTCGGCTCGGTCATGCCTCTGGTGAAGGGATGCCAGCATCAGCGATGATATCGAATCTATTAGTGTCCTCACTGGGTATTATGCGCTCATGGTGCTTCGGCTGCTGGCGGGGTTATCCTCATCAATACTAAGAAGGGTGCTGCTGGTAGCTCCGTGTGAACTTCTCCAGTGCTGTCGAGACAGCTAGCCCTTCATGCTGCCTGGTTTGAGAATACTTATGGTAATGCAGCTGGGTACACCTCCTGGGGTGACAAACTCTTCTCCCTCGGACTACAAGGTACGTGACTTCTACAATCGTGGGTGACATTCAGCGGCCGCTCCTTCAACTTCTCTGTGGGTTGGACCAAGAACCAGACTTGCTTCTCCGCCTCTGCGTCGACGCTAAGGGATCGTCCCCAACAACGTACCACCGCTACAGTAGCTGGTACGTAACACGAGGCAAGTTCCTCGACGACAAGGCTCACACTGGATGTCTCGGCTAGCTATATCCCGTGACTATGCCAACAACATGATGCTCCTAGTTGTACTTCAACCCCATCGTAGGTGCCTGCCATCACGTGGTCCAGAACTTCGATCGGTAAACTGAGCGCTATATGATGCAGCAGGGCTTCTACGTCAGCAGTAGTGGTCTACAGAACATGGTATGGACGTGCAGAACCCTTACTGGGTCGCTTACGCAACCTCCACCCCGGACCAACTTGACCGCTATATGCTCTTCGGTTCGCTGAAGTATGAGCTGAACAAGAAGATCGGCTTCACTGGTCGTGTCGTCTCGACAATACCTACACCGAGCGTGAGACGAAGCTCTACGCCTCTACACTCAACGTCTTCTCTGGCCTCTCTCGGGTACTACTCGGCTGATAACAACTACTTCAAGCAAGTATGTGGACTATGACCAGCTACAATAGCGCCATCTCCGAGGACTTCAACCTCCCACGGCTACCCTCAGTACATCCCACAGAGGGTATGACAACAAGGGGCAGGGCCCCGGTGGTCACCTCTCCTGATCACAACCAAGTTCTCATCTTCATATTTCAATCCTCTACAGGCAGTGGCTCATTCTCCTTCATGAGCAACCGCCGTCTTCGGCTCTACCAGAATAAGCAGCGCAATGCTGTCTACCTCACTCTGACAGGGCGTACGGACAAGCCCAGCAGCTTGTCCCAGTGGCGCGACCGTCCTGGATCTTCCTACCCTCTGTGGGTCTGTCTGCTGTCGTTACGGGTATATACAATGACGCGTGCGTGCAAAGCTCCGTCCAGCCCTTTCCTTCCTGATTACGTACCTCGTACACAGGTGGGTTCACCCCATCCCTTCACGAGTCTTACTCCTGGTACGATGGCACAACGCGCACGCAGTGGCAAAGGTCAGGCCTTCGACACTATCTCTGCCCACGACCTCCAGGCTGAGCGCACTCGCTCCTTCGAGCTCGTGTCGACTCTCGTTGGTTTGACGGTGTCTCTGACCTTCGGCGCTACGATCATCGGTCGCGTAATCAGCTCTCCGGATGCGACCTTGACCCAGGTACGGGCTGCAAAGAAGCTCTATATACGGTTTTGTGTGCGTAACCGTGGTGTCGAGAGATGACGCTGGAAGGCCTCAACAAGTTCGGCGTAGACTGCAGCACGAGCGTAACGGCTATTAACCGCAATAAGATCGTCAAGCTAGCCTCTGGGGTGAAGAGCCTTGCATCACGGGCGAAGATCTGACCTGACAGATATCGCGGTCGCTTCCGTCTACGTGAGGTCAGCTCGGTGATGTCTATGCTAGTGGTATCAAAGCGTGATGCTGGCGGGCACGTTGAGTATACTAATTGATCCCTCGTCACTGACCTGCACTAGCCTATAAGCTCGGCTCTGTAGATGCTAAAAGTGGAACCTCGGCTGCAGAGCACGGTGTGTCCTTCAAGGGCTTTGATCGAACGTCCTCTTCACTGCTCGTCTCGCGGTATCGTGATCTCAGACGCAGGCTGCCTCGACAAGTTCGGTGTCTCCACGGGCATCTGCCGACGCCCGTGATGCCGGTGGTATCAACATCGGTAGGGTCTGACGATGGCTCCCCAGCAGTACTGATGCTGTCTACAACCTCAGCTCCTACCGTACTCGGCGACGAACGTTTCGCTCAGAATGAGCCTCGGCTATAGCCTCCCAAAGGTATCCTGGGTAAGACCTTCAAGAACGTCGGTGGCAATATATGCCGCCAACCTCTGGATGATGCAACAAGGCTCCACCACGACCCCCGAGCTCACTGGCTCTGGAAGGTGCCTTCAGGCAGGGACCGACTACTTCATGCTCACAGCCAGCGTACCATCGGTGCTAGCATCAAAGCTGGGTATCTAGTCCCCTCCCTCATTTTATCTGGTACGTATATATCGTATGACATTCAAAAACTAGTCGTCATCCTGCTCTCGCACACAAATTGTACTCTCAGCTCGTGCAATCAGGAAGAAGATCGATACAAACCGGCCATCACGGCATCACCGACGAGGAGCTGAACCAGAATTGGACTGAGGCTATGGTCACAGCTATGATGGGCCTCCAGCCGTCATGCCCGTGGCCTGCAGGTATTTTCGGCACAAGAGCAACAGCATGCAGGTGCTCGAGCTTATCTCCACGGGTAACTTCCATCAGCCACTACGGGAATAACAACAACTGGAACTTCAATACCGAAATTGCAGCGGGTATTCACCAACGGCATGGGTCTGCTCTATGAATTGCCGGTGACGTGGCCGATGCGGCTTCTCTGCAGGCTGGCATGGACAACCTCCGTACAGCAGATCCTGTGATGGCTGGCCTTCATCCAAGATGGAGTCAGTTGGCTACACCTGCCGATGCCATTTCTCGTGCCACCAAGAGCTGGGGCGAGGGGACATCACCCCTACTCTGACAGCGTGAAAATGCAAGGGCATGCTCACTTGAGCTAGAGGCGCGAGGGTTCACTCGAACAGATCTGACACCACACTGCGTCTGTCTTGGGAGTGCTACTAAGTGGGTAAGCTAGCTAACTCGCTCATGCTTCATGTAGCGTGCATTATTCGCCTTCAGGACAGCGAAAGCCCTTGCCCAAGGTACATCGCCAGAATCTAGATGGCGAAGCTAATGGTGGGAGATTATCAGACAACTGATGATGAGGCTAGATCGGAGACTCTGAAGCAGCCTCTTGGTCATCCAGCCTTGTGTCTCGATCGTCAGTACACAACGAAGACTCGTATGGGTGCTACTATACAGGTCATATCTCTCCCAGGGGCTATAGTGACCCCGTCTACCCAAGTACTTCCTCAAGGGACGCATCTCGTGGCATGTGTGTGTGTGTATTACACTACCTGCAGAGCTGTGCGCGCGCGCTTCTCGCTCCAACAACGAAGTCGAAAAGAGAGAGAGAAGGAAGAAGGAATTGCGCGCGCGCGCGCGGTATGCATCAGCCTAACCGTGAATGCTACTCCGCTCTGCTGGTTCCACCGTGCCTCTGGGATTCTTGCTCCTCTCAGGCCCGCTCTCTCTGTGCCTCGTCTCTACTGGGTCTGCTAAGGACATTACTATGAGCAGGGGTACGTCAGTCGGCCTTCTCAAGGCTGGTGCTGGTGATGCCACGGCAGCATCTGCAGACGGGGACTACATGCCGCTACTACGGTGAACAACTATATCGGTCGATACAGCATATCTCCTCGGGGAATGTGTCTCTAGCGCTGGACTGATGTCGTGCTAACCGTAACGCTACCGGTGCAGCTCCAGAAGATCGTCACGCAGAAAGTACCTCGCACTCTCTACCCCAACGCCTACGAGAGCTTGGACGGAGTACCGTCGTACGGGCTATCCCTTCATCATGAAGCCTGCGGACGCAGGCGCACGCCTTCGCGCGTATTATCGGTGGTGACGCCAGCATGCCGTGCACTAGGCGATTCTCGCTTCCCTGCCTCTGCCTATGCAGCAATCCAACCTGAAAGGTTGTCCTAGCGCACTCCTCCTTGGTAGACCTCCCTTGGGAGACCCCTCTCTCTCTCTCTGGTGGTGCCCAATCGTCCTGGGAAGTGTGTGTGTGTCCTCTCTCTCTCTCTCTCTCTCTCTCTCTCTCTCTCTCTGTGTCAGCATCTGAAGATGCGCACAGAGCTATGCGTTGGTTGCTATTAACACCTTGCCGCGGCTCTCTCTCTCTGCTGTCGCTTGGCAAGTGGACGGATATGAGAGAGGAAACTCACCTTCGACAGCAGCGGGGCTCAAGCGTGCCCGTATAATCGAGATGACGAGCCCGATCGGCTCTCTCCTACAGGCAGAAGGAATACTACACTATGCTCCGTGCCTGGAAACTGGCAGACGCCTCACGTGCGTGACTTCGGCTGGTTCGGTGGCTGGACGGCGGCATGTGTGTGTGTGCCTCCCATTATTATTATCCCCGATGGCGTAGATATCTCGTCTCCTCTGGGTGCCTCACCGAGGCTCAGAAGACTGACTAAGTTCTTCCATTGAAGTCAAGGCGTGGTGCTCCTCTGCTGGATCGTCTCTCCAATCGGCATGACCAGCTCACCCAGGGGTAAAATTAACAGACTGGGTGACAGAGATTGTGGTGGCGACACCGCCGAGTCAGGCCTGCATGCCAGCACAATCTGTGACCCCTGCATCTCGTCTGAGGTACGACCTCCTCCCGATGGCTTCGACATCGACCTTCCCTATATTTCCTGGAGGGCTGGTAACCTGGCCACTGCTGTCCAGCCTACAGTGGCAAGGCGACACCTACTACTGGTATGTGAAAGTACCCCGGGGTGGCTGTAGGCGCCGAAGCCCGATATCATCGATGTGCCGCAGAGGACAAGAACACGCATCGGGATGTATACCCCTTCTAGTCAAGACGCTCTACTATGATGAAGTCTCTCTCCAATCTAAATTAAGATCGTCTCTTCGACGGGGAGCCCTACTCGCTCTCTGCAGAGGCTCATGAATGTCGCTTTCTATGTCTGTCAGGCCCTTGAGTCCCGAATACAGCAGCTGCAGTACGGGAGGAGGAGGGTGCATCACTAAAGGAGGGCTCCACCTAGACAACTGGGCGGCTAAGACTTCCCTCCGCTCCAGTTCCAGATGTTCTCAAGGCGGTGGATTCCTAGCTATACAGTAGTATCAGGAGAGCTAGACATGAGTCGTCAGATCGCTTCGGACTGTATATGATCATTGCTTGCCCCAATGGCAAGCGTGTCGCTGTGTTGTCGGTGCCTATCATGGGCTCGATACCGAGGGAGAGACTATCGCTTCCTCGTCAGGCGCTCAATGCTGGTAACCGAGTCCAGCAGGACTCAGAAACCTTCAATAATCTCTAACAGCTACGACAACATAACGATGAAAAGACTAGCATATACGCTACTGGCAGTCGGTCTGCTTGCTGTCAGAATAGGCTCTACGAAGATTCTGCTACAGACCACAAAGGTAGAAACGCGGGGCGTCTATATCCAGGGGCGGGAGCAGACCTGAATCTTCCTCTGGGCAGACCTCTGAGAATGCTCCGGGAATTATCGTGTCACCCTCGTCCAGACCCGCTACCTCTGCGGTCACTGTCCGGCTTCACTGTCGGCTCCCCGCAGGCTCAGCTGGATGCCTACAATGCCAAGAACGGTGAGCTGCTGCGCTCCTTCCTCCTCGATGTGAGATCGACTCCTCATTGACCAATCCCTGCTGGACAGATCGCGGCTCCCACGTACCTGCCTGCACTGTCAAAGCTCAAAGAACATGACCTTTGCTGCTGGGCGGATCTGCCTTCCTCAAACTCCAATGGTGGGGAAGGGCGGGCTCTGCCCAGCCAGGCTCACGTTCTTGACTTGGTGCAGGCACGATGTCCGGCGAGACGTGCCGGCGAGAACGGTCTCGCATCGAGGAAGGAAGAGCATATCGTACCGTTCTTAACGTGTGTTTATCAGCGAGCCGTGACCATTGATATTTCATTTGTGTTTCACAGAAGGTAACGAATCTGTTTTGAGGCACAGGACAGGCGTGCGAAGGCATCTGGGAAGATAATGATGATGCTCTGCTAGCGCGCCAGCCACCGCTGTGAGTGTGGCGGGCTCGGCGGGCTCGTTCGACGGCCAGCGAACCGACGCCAGCCAGCGTATGCTGGTCTTTTCGTTGTGTTGATAAGCCAGCTGGGGGTGTGAGCTTTCGCTGATCTCGCGACTCATTGCCAGCGTGGGCACGACGGCGCGTAGTTCCCTCATCGGCTCCCTGTGACAGGCTGCCGACTCCAACAGCCACGCTGCCGTGGAACGTCGCGGCATGATCATGGTCTGGGCGACCTGCGTCGCTTCGGACTCGGACCACTCGGCAGCTGGGGCTCCACCGCAGTGTGGAAGAACATCTGGAACTCGGCGTGAAGGGTCTTGGCTGCCGGTTGGCCCTGGCATCTTGCTGTGCGGCGCTCGGGCTCATGTTCAGGCGGGTGAGGCGGTCATGGGGCCTCTGCAGAGAGGCTGTGGGCTCCCGTCGAGGACGATCACGCGGGACGTCGTAAACGTGGCGACGGAGCCGCCACATCGATGTTCTTGGTCTGCGGCATCGACAATAAACCGGCCGCCACCCTCCGGTTACTACTGGCGCCGCCGGTAGTAGTGCTGCCACCGCGGGGCTGGATAACGGCGACTAATTACCAGCTCTCATGGGCTCATGAGGCGATCGAGGAAGTAGAGATCATGCTGTCGATGGTGTCTGAGTAGATGACGTGGTGTGACTCAGTACCGCCGCTCTGCGTGGTCACGGCGCGCTGGGGAGCCAGGAGGCTTCGGTCCGCCCGGCCCAGCGGAGACGGGCACTGCTGACCTGCGGGCTGGGTCGATCTTCTGAGCCTCGGTCTGTCGGCCAGAGGAGACGATATCTGCGAGGCATGCGGAGGCTGCGGTCATTGCCTGGCTCGGCCGCGAACCGGCGAGCCACGTCGGGCGTCTGCTCAGGCACCGGGCAATATGGAAGCGATCGAGATGCGACCATGGGACCGCGCTGGCGGTTGATCGGTGGTTCTCCTCGTCCGTCCGCTGGCGACAGGGGAAGCGGACCGGGGCTTGACTTTCCGGCACCGGCATCATCAGATCGTTCGTTGACAGAGGGATTACTGTTTGGACGTTAGTCACCGTGCTTACCAGGGCCGGGGTCTGGTCTTCTGCCGGTGGGGCTGACCTTCGAGGTTGGGATGCTGCATGGGCGGGGCGAGGAAGAATCGCTCCGGGTACACGCGTGCTGGCGTGCCTGCGCGAGGGTGCGCCTGCCCGGTCACGGCGGCTTCGTGATGAGGACCAGCCAGCTACAAACTCCCGGCACCTCGTGAGACGATTCTGATGCTTCTGCGTGACGATCTGGAGGCTACTCACCTCCGGCTGGCGTTGATGGCATCGTCAATCCCAGCAGGGCATTCCCGAGCGTCATTCGATATGGGGGTGTTCACTGCCGTGGCTGGCGGCGAGGCTCCGTCTTGATAACGTGGCATCACCAGCACCGTTGAAGAAGGACTATCATGGCGAACCCGGGCCGCCAGAAACGACCTCGAAGAAGAAGGAAGGAAGTAGATCTCAGGCGCAGAACCAATCAGAGCAGATGGCATTCACGAGATGAGCATCGTGCATGCTGAAGGCGTGGGCTGCTCGCTAACTCGACTCGTTGTCGGGCAATAACCCTGCGTACGATGGGCTCACTGATGTGCTGGTGGTGGTCTGTAACCCTGATATGACAGATAATGCCC